>Ga0209933_1000003_pt1 | contig 2319175 bp, 2195 predicted proteins | sample ThiBiot_300_biof_FD_183944 | JGI IMG/M metagenome (GOLD analysis project Ga0209933, IMG submission 183944) | Wastewater bioreactor microbial communities from Cape Town, South Africa - Thiocy_cont_300_biof (SPAdes) | ecosystem: Engineered > Bioremediation > Thiocyanate > Unclassified | place...
GTAGAACTGGGTAGATTCCCACGCGTTACTCACCCGTCTGCCACTCCCCTTGCGGGGCGTTCGACTTGCATGTGTTAAGCCTGCCGCCAGCGTTCGTTCTGAGCCAGGATCAAACTCTCAAGTTTGAAATCTGACTATTGTCGCTAGATGCACATTTGCGTTTGACGAGGACACACATCAATCGCGCTAGCCGAAACCAGCGCATATTAAGAGTGTACCTCAGAAACGTGCACCCATCGAAGTCTTTTACAACCACAACCGGAGTAAACCCCAGCTGCAGTTCGCAAGAACCTCGCCGTCCACGTTTCTCTTTCTTCTATCTTCACAATGTCAAAGAGCTGACCTAACGCCGTCGCCGGCTGAAACGTCATGGGAAGCCTGTGCTTCCGAATTCCTTCAGGGAAACATGATCTTAGCACCGGTTGCCCGGCAGATCATCTGCCCTGTCAGAGATCGCTGAACAGTGGGAGCAGCTCGTGCTCGGCGTCGTCAGCGTGGCGGGTTGTAGTCGAGACACTTAAGTCTGTCAACACCCTATTTTCATTTTTCGTTTCGCTCAAAACCAGTTCGAACAACCCGGAAACTGAAAACCCGAAACCGAAAATTTCTCTTCAATTTCAGTGGCTTGCTTCGTAACCCGCCGCCGTCTGGCGCCGCGCTCTTCAGCGATGAGCGGGTTATAGGGCCACCCCCCGAACCTGTAAACCCCCATCATGACAAATTCGACAAATTCGCTTCGTCCGGCAGGGTGCAACTGTGGGAAACTCGACTGAAACGCCCGAGATTTAAGGTGGTTCCGGCTGCCTCCACAAATGGGGACGAGGATGCGTTTTTTCAAGCCGCCAGCGTGAACACGGCCTGCCCTGGCGAACTATCTCGGCGAATCTCCCACAATTGCCGCATTTTTCTCCGATCAGCCTCTCTTGCGATGCTATAGAGTCGCCGCGACAGAGCCCTGCACCACGCCGTGCCGGCCTCTGTCACTCTATAATGGTCAAGGATGGCACGTTGAATTCAACGCAGAGACGTCGTCAGGTCGCCATGTTGCGCGCCGCCGGCTTTGAAGACAGCCCGGCTCTGACGGTTCAATCCACGGATGGCGAGATCCCCCAGGGCCGCGAACTCAGTTTCGCCTGGCTCAGCGGCACCGTGATGACTGGCCTGACCTCTGTTCTTCTTATGGGCGCCGCGCTTTATGTGTCCTTCCAGGGGCAAGACACCTTCTCGACCGCCTATGCCGCACTACAACTGGCTGCCCCCCGCATCGAACAGCCGACCGCCACCGACATAATGGCGAAGTCCTCGCGCCTGCGTCCCATCGCGGCCACCCGTTCCGACCTCGAAATCATCGAGGCCGCGATCCGGCAGAATGTCGATGGTCGCGAAATCATCCGCAACCAGCCCTTCACCCGCATCCGTGCCACGCTGGCCACCACGGCCACTTCGCTCTCCGCCGATGCGCCGGCTTATGATCCCGTAGCCATTCTCAACAAGACGCAGCCACTCAAGGTCGCAAGCCTCGATATTGCGACCGATGTCTATGGCACTGATGTCGATGGCGAGGTGGCGGTGCGTCAGGCGGCGATGCCGGCCAATTTCGTGCCGACACGCTCGATCTCGGATCAGTCGGCCGCCGAATTCGTGCGCGGTGTCGCCGAAGCCACTTTCTTCACGGACGGTCCGCCCCAGGCACTGGCTTATGCATCCTTTGGCCTGAGCAATAACAGCCCCACCCCCGGGGTCGCCGACAATCTTCTGACCGGTATTGCCGAAAACGTCACGGTGATGCCGAAGTCGACGCTTGGCGCCGACAAGGGCCAGGGCCGTACCGAGCGTTTCCTGACCGTGCGGGAGGTCGGGCCGCTGGCCGACACCCTGGTGCGCAACGGCTTTACCTCGGCCCAGGTGGTCATGGTGGAGAATACCCTCGCCAATCTCATTCCAGCCGGCGGCCTGCCGGCCGGGATCCGGCTACGTATCCTTTACGGCCCGCTGACCAGCGACCCGAACAGCCTCGTGCCCTATCGCATGTCGATCTACCGACCCGACGGCACGCAAGGCGACCGCCATATCGCCACCGTCGCCCTGTCGGACACGGGTCAATATGTGGTGGGCCTGCAGCCGGACTGGGTGGAGTTTCCCGAGGAAGATGTCGAGCAGATCAATGTGGGCAATCTGCCCACCGTCTATCGCTCCATCTGGGAGACCGGGCGCAAGCACGATCTCGACAATGACACCATCGAGCGCATCATCGGCATGTTCGCCTATGACGTGGACATGACCAAACGCATTACTGCCGGCGACACCATCGAGATCCTCGAGACCGCAGCGACGCCCGATGCCGAGCCGGAACTGCTTTATGTCGGCCTCAATCTGGGCGGCACCAAGCGGCAGCTCTACCGCTTCACCACCCCGGACGGCACCGTCGATTTCTTCGACCCCGATGGCGAGACGGGCAAGCGCTTCCTCAATCGTCGGCCGCTGGAAGGTGGAGGCACGTTGCGCTCGCGCTTCGGCTACCGCATCCACCCGATCTTCAAGACCCGGCGCCTGCATACCGGCGTCGATCTGGCCGCGCCAACCGGCACGCCCATCTATGCAGCGGGTGACGGCGTCATCACCTATTACAAATGGCAGTCCGGCTACGGCAACAAGGTCGAGATCCAGCACGTCAACGGCTACGAGACCGCCTATGGCCATATGTCTCGCTATGCCGATGGGTTGGGCGTGGGGTCGAAGGTCCGGCAGGGCCAGGTGATCGGCTATGTCGGTTCAACCGGCCAGTCGACCGGCCCGCACCTGCATTTCGAAGTCCTCATCAATGGCAATCTCGTCGATCCGCTCAGCGTCAAGCTGCCCAAGGACAATGTGCTGGCCCAGCAATATCGCGGCGAGTTCGAGCAGACCATGGCTCAGATCAACGACTTGTTGGCACGCGATCCCGCCCCTGTCAGCGTCGCTCAGGCCAATTAGGGCCGCGGCAAGCAAAGGCAATGGTCGGGCCCTGTCGTAACCAGGCCCGATCCCGCCGACCTATTCGTCCCTTGGCACATAGACGGCCATTTCATTGCCGCCCGGCTCGCGGAAATGAAACCGCCTTCCGCCCGGATAGTCGAACTGGCTGCGGGTCAGCACGCCACCTGCAGCAATAACGCGGGCCTCGGCGGCGTCGAGATCGTCGGTCCGCACCACCGCCATGGTCACAGCAACGCGCTCCTCTCCCTGATCGATGCCACCATCGATTCCAGCGCCATCCAAGGCGTCGTAATCGGGACCATAGCTGATCATTGCCCAGCCAAAAGCGTCGCGGAAAAAGTCGCTGGTCTTCGCCCGGTTGGTCGAGGGAAATTCTATATAGTCGAGTTTATCGGCCATGCCGGGTCTCCATAACGGGGCGCCGTGTCGGCGCCGTGCGTTGTTCCCGTTATGTTCTAGTCGAGTCTTGCGCGCACGGGAATAGCCGGCGCATAGATTTTCCGCATGGAAGGAAATGGGGCCAGTCTTTCGACCGGCCCCATTGCGGATCAGGCTGCCTCGCTTGCCGCGGCGCCCCCGCCGGGCAGTAACACAATGCCTTCTTCATCGGCATCGACCCGCACCCGCGTGCCGTCGGTGACCTTGCCCGAGAGAATCTCTTCGGCAAGTTCGTCCTGCACCTCGCGCTGAATGACGCGTTTCAGCGGACGGGCACCATAGGCGGGATCATATCCTTCATTGGCGAGCCATTCGCGTGCCCGCGGCGTCAGTTCGAGGGCGATATCGCGATCTTTGAGCAGCTTTTCGAGCCGTCCGAACTGGATATCGACAATCGAGCCCATATGCTCGCGACCGAGACGATGGAACAGCAGGATTTCATCGATGCGGTTGAGGAATTCCGGCCGGAAGGCCGCCTTGACCATATCGAGCACCTTGCCGCGCACCAGCTCCACCGATTCCCCGTCCTTGAGGTCGACGAGATATTCGGCGCCCAGGTTCGAGGTGAGAATGATGACCGTATTGCGGAAATCGACCGTGCGCCCCTGCCCGTCCGTCAGCCGCCCATCGTCGAGCACCTGCAGGAGGACATTGAACACATCCGGATGCGCCTTTTCGATCTCGTCGAACAGGATCACCTGGTAGGGCCGACGCCGCACGGCTTCGGTGAGCACCCCGCCCTCGTCATAGCCGACATAGCCCGGAGGAGCCCCGATCAGCCGGGCCACCGAGTGCTTTTCCATGAACTCGCTCATGTCGAGCCGCACCATGGCGGTCTCGTCATCGAAGAGGAACTGGGCCAGCGCCTTGGTCAGCTCGGTCTTGCCGACACCGGTGGGCCCGAGGAACATGAACGAGCCGATCGGCCGGTTGGGATCCTGCAGGCCTGCCCGGGACCGCCGCACTGCCTTGGCGACGGCAGCGACGGCCTCGGACTGACCGATAACGCGGGCGCCAAGCGAGCCTTCCATGTGCAGAAGCTTCTCGCGTTCGCCTTCCATCATGCGGTCGACCGGAATGCCGGTCCAGCGCGACACCACTTGCGCAATGTCGGTGGGCTCGACGGTTTCCTTGGCCATGAGCGGATCCGGCTTGCCATCGCCATCCGGATCGTCGGCGGTCTTCAAGCGCTTTTCGAGTTCGGGAATGACGCCATAAGCCAGCTCACCCGCCTTGGCGAGATCGCCCTGGCGCTGTGCGATTTCCAGCTGCGAGCGGGCCGCGTCGAGCTCTTCCTTGATCTTGGTCGAACCTTGCAGGCGCTCCTTTTCGGCCATCCACTTGGCCGACAGCACCTGGGCCTGCTCTTCAAGACCCGAGAGATCGTGTTCGAGCCGTTCGAGCCGCGTGCGGGACCCGTCGTCATTTTCCTTCTTCAGCGCCTCGCGCTCAATCTTGAGCTGCATGATCTTGCGATCCAGCTCATCGAGGGCTTCGGGCTTGGAATCCACGGCCATGCGTAGACGCGCTGCCGCCTCGTCCATCAAGTCGATGGCCTTGTCGGGCAGGAAGCGGTCGGTGATGTAGCGGTTGGACAAGGTCGCGGCTGCCACCAGCGCCGAGTCGGCGATGCGGATGCCGTGATGCAGCTCATACTTTTCCTTGAGGCCGCGCAGGATCGAGATCGTATCCTCCACGGTCGGTTCGGGTACAAAGACAGGCTGGAAGCGACGGGCGAGCGCCGGGTCCTTTTCGACATGCTTGCGGTATTCGTCGAGCGTGGTCGCGCCGACGCAATGCAATTCGCCGCGCGCCAGAGCGGGCTTGAGCAGGTTGGAAGCATCCATCGCCCCATCCGCCTTGCCGGCACCGACCAGCGTATGCATCTCGTCGATGAACAGAATGATCTGCCCCTCCGCCGAGGTCACTTCGTTAAGCACCGCCTTGAGCCGCTCTTCAAACTCGCCGCGATATTTCGCGCCGGCAATCAGCGCCCCCATGTCGAGCGCCAGAAGGCTCTTGTTCTTGAGCGATTCGGGCACGTCGCCATTGACGATGCGGATGGCCAGGCCTTCGGCGATGGCGGTCTTGCCGACGCCGGGTTCACCGATCAGCACGGGATTGTTCTTGGTGCGCCGGCTCAGCACCTGGATGGTCCGACGAATTTCCTCGTCGCGGCCGATCACCGGATCGAGCTTTCCCTGGCGCACGTCTTCGGTGAGATCGCGCGCGTATTTTTTGAGCGCATCATAGGCGTTCTCGGCCGAAGCAGAATCGGCGGTGCGGCCCTTGCGGATCGCCTCGATGGCCGCATTGAGGCCCTGGGCCGTCACGCCGGCCGAAGCCAGGATCTTGCCGGCATCGCTGTCCTTTTCGATGACCAGCGCCAGGAGCAAGCGCTCCACCGCGACGAAGCTGTCGCCGGCCTTTTGCGCTGCCTGCTCGGCAGTATCGAAGACCTTGGCCAGCTCGCGGCTCAAATAGAGTTGGCCGGCATCGCCTGAGACTTTGGGAATCTTGTTGAGGGCGGCTTCGACACCGGCCCGCACGGCTTTGGGATCGCCACCGGCCCGTTCGATCAGCCCACTTGCCATGCCCTGGTCGTCATCCATCAACACCTTCAAGAGGTGGACGGGCGCGAACTGCTGGTGGCCCTTGCCGAGGGCGCCGGTTTGCGCGCTCTGAATGAAGCCGCGGGCCCGCTCGGTATATTTCTCGATATTCATGCAACTCTCCTTGTCTCGCCCGCCAGCCGGCCCATCAAGGCACCGTCACGGCGTCGGAAGCGTCGTTGGCAACAACGCCTGACCAAGCAGCGCGCGTTCCCACTGACCGATATATGGGGCGGCACGCGATGAGTTGAAGGGTACGTGACCCAAAAATGCGAAGGCCGGGCACTGGGCCCGGCCTTGAAGATTTGCCTTACTCGGCGGCGTTGGCATTGCTGCCAGCCGTGAGAAATGCCGGTAGTTCGCCGACATCTGGCTGCGGCGCATTGGCAGGGTCGGCAGCGCCTTCCCCACCGGCCGGGCGACGGCGGCGCGGGCGGCGTTCACGCGGCTTGCGCGGCGCAGCTTCACCATCGGCGGGGGCTGCAGCAGCCTCTTCACCAGCGGCGGCGGGCGCAGACGTCGTCTCGGCTGCCACGGGCTGCGGCGCGGGCTGGCTTGCATCGTCTTCGGCTTCATGGGCCTGGACTTGCTGCACCGGCTGCGGCGAGGAGAACCGCGAGTTCAGCTCGGACACGTCATCGTCGAAATCATTATCGTCCTGGCTCTGGCCTTCACGCTGGCCGTTCATGGCCTGCTGGGCAGAGGAGACGATGCGGAAATAGTGCTCGGCATGCTGGAGATAGTTCTCCGCCATCACCGAATCCCCGGACGATTGCGCGTCGCGGGCCAGCTGCAGATATTTCTCGGCGATATGAGCGGCATTGCCACGGACCTTCACGTCCGGGCCGTTGCTCTCATAGTTCCGCGACAGCGGATTAACATGCTTGCGCCCGCCATTGCGGCCACGCTGCCGGTTCTTATTCTGATTATTGGGTCTCATAGGGTCGCTTTGTCGAACTCTAGAAGTTAAGCGTGACATCTGGAGCGGGCCGGATCGTCAAATCCGGTCGGGCCCCGGCCCTGCGGACTGACACAGGCAGCCATACAGGGTGTAAACTGGCTTCATGAAGACCGTATGCGGTCGGCAACGACCTTGTCGGAAATATCCGCCCCACCCTACGCGTCGCTCCGGATCACCGCAGCCGCGCTGCCTCTGGCAGCCACTCAATCATCGGGTATGGTCGCTGCGGCGCCCATGATGCGCCGTTGACAGCGCCTGCAAACTAACCGCTTCGCAGGCTCTTGACCAGCACAAAGTGAAACGCGGCCCTATGGCCTGCTGATCTGGCTCTGCAGATGGTGCGCGCAAACCACACGATCAAGCCCGCCCAGGTCCTTGTGAACCACTATGTCGGCAAGGCCAGCATGCCCGAACAGCTCGGCGACCGATTGGCCCTGGTCATAGCCGATCTCGACCAGCACCTGCCCGCCGGGCCGCAGGAACCTGGGCGCCTCGGCGGCGATGATGCGATAGGGGACCAACCCATCTGGCCCGCCATCGAGCGCCAGCTTCGGATCGAACTGCTTCACCTCAGCGGCGAGCGTCTCGATGACGCCAGAGACGATATAGGGCGGATTGGAGACGATGAGATCGAACGGCGCTTCCCCCGGCGGCACCGCCCCGAACCAGTCACCGCGCGCAAAATCGAGCCGCCAGGCAACGCCATGCCGCTCGGCATTCTGCCGCGCCATGATCAACGCCTCGGGATTAATATCGGTCGCCAAGGCCGAAGCGTCGGACCGGTTGGCAAGGATCGAAATGGAAATGCAGCCCGTGCCGGTGCCCAGGTCGAGCAGCCGCCCGCCCGCCGGCAAGGCGGAGAGCGCCAGATCGACCAGCAATTCGGTGTCAGGACGCGGCTCGAGCGTCGCCGCATTGAGGCCGAAGGCCAGCCCATAGAATTCGCGCTCGCCAATGATACGGGCCACCGATTCACCGGTCATACGGCGCTGCATCAGTTCGGCAAGGCGCAGCGCGTCGGCCTCATCGACCGGCCGCTGTTCGTGGGTGGCGAGCGCCAGGCTATCCATCCCCAGAACATGGCCGGCAAGCAGTTTGGCGTCGAGCGCCGCGGTCTCGAAGCCGAGCCGGCCCAGAACGTCGCGCCAGCCGCGCCACAAGGCCCCGACGCTGATCGGCTCGCTCAGTTGATCGCCTCCATGGCGGCAAGCTGCGCCGCCTGGTTTTCGGTGATCAACGCTTCGATCAGCTCGTCGAGCGCTTCGCCCGAGATGACTTTATCGAGCTTGTAGAGCGTCAGGTTGATGCGGTGGTCGGTCACCCTTCCCTGCGGGAAGTTATAGGTGCGGATGCGCTCGGAGCGATCGCCGGAACCGACCTGGTTCTTGCGATCGGCGGAACGGGCACTGTCGCGCTCCTCGCGCTGGATTTCATAAAGCCGCGCCCGCAGCACCCGCATGGCTTCGGCGCGGTTCTGATGCTGGCTTTTCATGCTCGAGGTCACCACCAGACCGGTGGGCAGGTGGGTGATGCGCACGGCGGAATCGGTGGTATTGACGTGCTGCCCGCCGGCACCGGACGAGCGCATGGTATCGATGCGAATATCCTGGTCGCGGATTTCGATGTCGATGTCTTCGACCTCAGGCAACACCGCCACGGTGGCGGCAGAGGTGTGAATGCGCCCCGAACCCTCGGTGGCAGGTACGCGCTGCACCCGATGCACACCCGATTCGTATTTCATCCGCGCATAGACGCCCTTGCCGGTGACATTGGCGATGATTTCCTTGAAGCCCCCCATTTCGCCGGGGCTTTCTTCCATCACCGTTACCTTCCAGCCATGGCTGGCGGCATAGCGCTCATACATGCGGAAGAGGTCGCCGGCGAACAAAGCCGCCTCGTCGCCGCCCGTACCGCCGCGGATTTCAAGAATGATCGACTTTTCGTCGGCCTCGTCCTTGGGCAGCAGCAGGATGCGGATCGACTGGAACAGCGCTTCGATACGCTCGTCGAGCTCTTCGATTTCGGCGGCCGCCATTTCGGCCATTTCCTTGTCGCCACTCTTGAGCAGGGTTTCGGCCTCGGCGCGATCCTTCACGGCCTTCTTGTAGGCCGTGATCTCGCCCACGATCGGGGAGAGGTCGGAATGCTCCTTGGAGAGCTTGGCGAACTCGTCCTGGCTCGCACCCCCGGACAGGGCCGCTTCAATATATTGGAAGCGCATTTCCAGCGCGTCGAGCTTGTCCTGGGGCAGTGAGGGCATGATGCAGTCTTTCCGGCGGCTATGCGGCTGGCTGTAAAGACCGCGCGGAGCAAGTTCAAGTCTTGTCTGGCCGGCGCGACGCCTGACCGACCGCCGGCATCAACCCAGCGGCAGGTTCTGCTTGGCGGCCCATTGGGTCAGCAGGGCGCGTACGCTCTGGCCATTGGCCCCGGCGCCGAGCGCCTTGGCGATCTCGTCCTGAATGGGCTTGAGCTCGAGATTGAGGATCATTTCCTTGATCGGACCGATCGAGGCCGGCCCCATCGAGAGACGCGTCATGCCGATGGCCATCAATGCCAAGGCTTCCATCGGCTTGCCGGCCAGCTCACCGCACATGGTGACCGGCTTGCCGTGGCGCGCAGCGGCGTCGACGACGAGCCGAATGGCGCGCAGACGAGGCAGGGCGATGGGATCATAGGCCTTGGAGACGCGCGGATTGGCCCGGTCGGCCGCGGTCAGGAACTGCACGAGATCGTTGGAGCCGATGGAGACGAAATCGGCCTCCGGCATGATCTGGTCGAGCTCGAACAAGAGCGATGGTACTTCCACCATGGCGCCGACTTCGAGCTTGGAGGGCACGGGATGGCCAGCGCGCCTGAGGCGGTCGACTTCCTTAGAGATGACCTGCTTGGTCAGCAGGAACTCGAAGGTCTCGGTGACCATGGGCACCAATACCTTGAGCGGACGCCCCTGGGCCGCCTGCAGCAATGCGCGGATCTGGGTACGCAGTAGCCCCGGCCGATCCAGCCCCAGGCGGATCGAGCGATAGCCCATGGCCGGATTTTCCTCCGCCGTGGCGCGCAAATAGGGCAGCACCTTGTCGCCGCCGATATCGAGCAGGCGGAAAACGATGGGGCGATCACCGGCAATGCCCATGGCCTCGGCATAGAGCTCGGCCTGTTCCTTGAGCCGGGGCAAGCGGCTGGCGATCATGAACTGCAATTCGGTGCGGAACAGGCCAACGCCCTCTGCCCCGGTATCGTCCAGCATGGGCAGGTCGGCGACGAGGCCGGAATTATGCAGCAGGGTGATATCAACCCCGTCGCGGGTAACGCTGGGCTTTTCCCGCAGCGCTGCGTAATGCGCGCGCCGCTTGGCGGAGATACGCACCTTGTCGACATAGGTCTGCTCGACCTCTGGCGTCGGCCGCAAATGCACCTGGCCCGCCGAACCGTCGATGATGATGTCATCTCCGGTTTCGCACATGGAAACGATCGATTCGGCCTGGCCGACGGCGACCAGGCCCAGCGAGCGCGCGACAATGGCCACATGGGCGGTGGCACCGCCCTCCTCCAGCACCACGCCGCGCAGCTTCTTGCGGTCATATTCGAGCAGTTCCGCCGGGCCCATATTGCGGGCCACGAGAACAGCATTGTCGGGCAGCTCGCGCTGCGCCGGCTGATGAGTATTGGTCAGAACGCGCAACAGCCGATTGGCCAGATCGTCGAGATCGTGCAGCCGGTCGCGAATATAGGGGTCGGTCTGGCGCAGCATGCGCGCCCTTGTATCGTTCTGAACCCGCTCGACCGCAGCTTCCGCACTCAGCCCGTTGTCGATGGCCTCGGTCAGCCGGTTCACCCAGCCCCGATCATTGGCGAACATGCGATAGGTTTCGAGGATCTCGCGATGGTCCGAACTGGGCTGCATGTCGCCATGGTCGAGCATGGCATCGATGGAGACGCGCATCGAGGCCAGCGCCGCATCCAGCCGCAGCTTTTCCGCATCGGTATCGTCGGCGATGAAATTGGTCACGACCACGCGAGGATCGTGCAGCACCACTTTGCCCAGCGCGATTCCATCGGTGAAACTGACGCCGTTGAACATGCGGGGCCGCCTGAGATCGATATCCGATCCTGGCTTGATCAGATTGTCGAAATCGCTGGTAGCGATCATCTCGGCCAAAATCGTGGCCGTGGTCAGCATGGCCTCGGTTTCGTCCTCGCCATAATGACGCCGCTCGGCGTTCTGGACGGTGAGAACGCCCAGTGTCTGCCCGGCGCGCAATACCGGCACGCCGAGGAAGGAATTGAATTTTTCTTCGCCGGTTTCCGGGCGATAGGCAAAGCCGGGATGGCTGGGCGCATCATCGAGACTGAGCGGCTCTGCCTCGGCGGCGATGAGACCCACCAGCCCTTCGCCCAGACGCAGCGTGGTCAGATGCACCGATTCGGCCTTGAGGCCCTTGGTGGCGAAGAGTTCGAGCGCGCCGTCGTCGCGCAACACATAGAACGAGCAGACATCGGCCCGCATGTTCTCGGCGATGAGGGAGACGATCTTGTCGAGACGAGCCTGCGACGCCAGGGGCTCCGCCATCGTCTCGCGCAATTGCCGCAGGAGCACCCTCGGGCCGCCTATGGTCGTCACCATCGCCTCGTCAGGCAGCCCGCAAAGCCGCCCCCCTTGTCTGAGGACGCGGCCCCGGCTTGCGCGCGGGATCAGGCGTCCTGTCTGTCCAAACCGTAATAGGTGTGCAGAGCCCGAACCGCAAGCTCGGCATATTCTTCATCGATCAATACCGAGGTCTTGATTTCCGAAGTCGTGATCAGCTGGATGTTGATGCCCTTGTCAGCAAGCGCCTTGAACATCGAGGCGGCAACACCGGCATGGCTGCGCATGCCCACCCCCACGACGGAGACCTTGGCGCCGCCGCGCGAGCCGGAAAGGCGCGCATATTCGAAGCGCCCGCCATTGTCTTCCAGCGCCTTGACGGCCTTGTCATATTCGCTGTCCGGGACGGTGAAGGTGATATCGGTGGTGGCGCCATCATCGGCGATATTCTGCACGATCATGTCGACAATAATGCCCTTGTCGGCCAGCGTGCCGAAAATGGCAGCGGCGACGCCGGGGCTGTCCTTGACATCGCGCAGGGTGATCTTGGCCTCGGCCTTGGCGAGCGTCACGCCCGAAACGATCTGCTTTTCCATGATCTCATCCTCATCGCAGACAAGCGTGCCCGGAACGCCGGGGGTCCCATCGGGCGCGATCTGCGGCGCGTCCGGGTCATCGAAACTGGAGCGGACGGTCAGGCGCACCTTGTGCGCCATGGCCATCTCGACCGAGCGGATCATCAGCACCTTGGCGCCGAGCGAGGCCATTTCCAACATTTCCTCGAAGGAAACGCGGGTCATGCGCTGGGCCTTGGGCACGATGCGCGGATCGGTGGTGTAAACGCCGTCCACATCGGTATAGATATCGCAGCGATCCGCGCCCACGGCGGCGGCGACAGCGACCGCGGAGGTATCGGAACCACCCCGACCCAGCGTCGTGACGCGGCCCTGAGGCGAGATGCCTTGGAAGCCGGTGATGACAGGCACCCAGCCCGCCTTCATGCGCTTGTCGAGCTCGGTCGGGTCGATATCGACGATGCGCGCGGCGCCATGGGCGTCGTCGGTGTGGATCGGCACCTGCCAGCCGGCAAAGCTGCGCGACTGAATGCCCATTTCGCTGAGCACGATGGCCATGAGCCCGGCCGTCACCTGCTCGCCCGAAGCGACCACGGCGTCATATTCACGCGCATCGTGGAATTTGCTGGCCTCGTTGACCCAGCCGACCAGTTCATTGGTCTTGCCGCTCATGGCCGAAACCACGACGGCCACCTCATTGCCGGCCTCCACCTCGCGCTTGATGTGGCGGGCGGAATGGCGGATGCGTTCGACACTGGCCATCGAAGTGCCACCGAACTTGACGACGATACGGGCCACTTGCTTCCCCGGTCCTCCGCCGAACCCGGCGGTACGCTTTCAATCGGGCGGGGACATGCCATAAAGCGGCAGCGCAATCAATGGTCATTGCTGGCGCACCCCTCATATGCGGGGTGCCTGCTGGGAAAAGCTGCGGCAGGGTCTAAACTCTTCCGGAGATTAGCCGATGCTGCGTCGCCTCTGTCTTGCCCTGACCTCTTGTGTAGCCCTTGCGGCCCCTGCCGCGGCACAGGATGCCGCCGAACAAGCTTTCATCGATTATCACACAGCGCGCGCCATCGACGCGCAATGCCACTTCCTGCGCTATTTCGAACTCAGCACCATGCGCAATGTGGAACTCAATCTGCTGGCCCCCCTCTGGTTTACCGCGGCCCATGATAGCGGCAAGATCGATGACGGGGAGTATTTGGCTGCCTATGAGAAGCTCGCCGAAGCGGGGCGGGCGAAGGCGGCAGACATCGACTGCGCCGACCAAGCCAAGGCAGCGCCTTTCATCCTCAAGCTGCGCGAACTGACAGCCATCCTCATCTATTCGGATCTGATCATCGCCTTCGACGGCAACGGGTTGAGTGACGAACAGCGCCAGGCCGCGCAAATCTACGAGGCAATGATCTCGCCACTCTACGGCGAGACCTGGCCGCGCTTTGTCGACTATGCCCGTAGCCAGGCGCAGATCAGGTACAATCAGGCCGCCCAGAAGGACGACGACTCAAACCCCCTTGCCGGCATGTGGGATGACGACCCCGAGATGAAGGCAGAACTGGAGGCCTATGGCCTTAGTGACGACGGCGTCTACGTGGAAGCACTGCGCAAGGACGCAACTCGCATCATTGATGCCATGCTGTTCGACCTGACCGCCGGCGAAGCCGGCTACCGGGTGCGCTCGGCCTATCTGCCCAATGACACCGCCATTGACCTAATGGTCGATGGCAATGGTACGACCCGCTATGAACTCATCGACATTCCCGGCGCCTACGAGACGCTCGAGGGGACCGGACCGGTGAACCTGATCTTCGCCTCGACACCAGAGGGTGAATTGCTGGCCATGACCTGGGGAGAGAACGCCAGAACGCTGCTGGCCAGCGGTTCGCTGACAGTGCTCGCCAATCCCAATAAGCTCACCCCCGAGCAAACGACCAGCTTTTCCTACATTCGCAGCCAGGACTGGTTGGACGATGCGAGGGTTTTTACCGCGCAGGTTTCCGAGGAGACCTGCATCGGCGGGCCGTGTTTCGTCTTCCCCAAGGAAGCGCTCGACACCATATTGGCCGGCTCAGCCAACCAGTCCTATCGCTTCTTCGTTTCCAGCGCCGCCAATCCCGCCATGCCGATGCCGGACAACAACCAGATCCAGACCGGATTCACCTATATTCTCCACAACTGGATGACCTACAAGTCCAGCCAATAGGGCTGCGACACGGAGCGCCTTGCCCGCGAGGGGGTGGAGAGGTCATATGGGGACCGCAAGGAGCCTGCCCATGACCGCCACCACCGTCAACGATGCCGAAGTCGCCAAATTCACCGCGATGGCCGAGCAGTGGTGGGACCCCAAGGGCAAGTTCAAGCCGCTGCACAAGTTCAACCCGGTGCGGTTGAGCTATATTCGCGACAACCTCGTGCGCCATTTCGGCCGCGACCCGGCCTCGATCCGTCCCTTCGAGGGAATTTCAATCCTCGATGTCGGCTGTGGCGGCGGTCTGTTGTGCGAGCCACTGACCCGGTTGGGTGCCAAGGTGACCGGCATCGACGCGGCCGAGCGCAATATCCGGATCGCGCAAATCCATGCCGAACAGTCGGGGCTGAATGTCGACTATCGCGCCACCACCAGCGAGGCCCTGGTGGCCGCCGGCGAAAAATACGATGTAGTGCTCAACATGGAAGTGGTCGAGCATGTCGACAATGTCCCGCTCTACATGAAGTCCTGCGCCGACCTCGTGGCCCCCGGCGGATTGATGTTCACCGCCACGCTCAACCGAACTGCGCGGTCTTGGGCCCTGGCGGTGATCGGCGCCGAATACATCCTGCGCTGGCTGCCGCGTGGCACCCATGACTGGAAGAAATTCCTCACCCCCGAGGAGATCAACGCCCAGTTGCGTCGCAACGGGCTTTCGGTGATCGACGAGACCGGCGTGACCTTTAATCCCATTGCCGATAGCTGGGGCCTCTCGCCTGACATGGCGATCAATTACATGATTTTGGCCGAACGGCCTGCCGCCAAATAGGTGCCGGCCGCCACGGGCATGGCGGCCGGCGTCATGTGCCTGACTGGGCAGGTCAGAACACATAGACCATGAGCGTTCCACCCTGGCGCTGCACGCCCAGGACGTGGCCGGCCTGATATTTGGTCCGGCCCAGCGCTGCGTTGATCAGCGCATCGGACGCAACCTGGCTCACCATGCGGTGGTAATCGCCATTCGACGCCAGCCAGCTGGCGATCTGCTGGCGCACCTGGGCACAGACGCGGATCGGGATCAGCTGGATACTGCTGGCGCGGTTCCAGTTATTGAGATTGGACTGGCGGAACAGCGTCACCAACTGGTTGGGATTGCTGCCGGCGCAGGCGGCCGAGCCATTGCTGCTGAAGCCGCCGGAACCGGAGCCGACATGGCTGGAATTCCCGCCATTGCTGCCATTGCCCCCATTCCCTCCATTGCCGCCGCCGGACCCGCCACCGCCGCCATTTCCACCACCGCCATTGCCGCCACCGTTACCGCCGCCGCCATTGCCGCCGTTTCCACCATTGCCGCCATTTCCGCCGCCGCCATTATTGCCACCGCCGCCGGAATTGTTGCCGATATCGACATTGACCAGGCCGTTGGGGCCACCAACATTGACGTTGGCACCGAGCGAACCGAGATTGGCATTGACGTCGACAATGCCGTTGGAGCCGAGCACCGAGGCGTCGACCAGAGGCTTGGAGCCGCCGCCGACATTGGTGGTGACCAGGCCTTCACTGCCGCCGAGGCCGACATTGACCAGACCGCTGCTGCCGGCATTGCCGCTCCCCAGGGTCACCAGCGCGCCGCTATCCGAGCCACCGATGACGCCCAACAGGCTTGAGCTGCTGGAACTGCCACCATCGGAGCCGCCGCCCAGCAGGCCGCCCAAAAGGCCATCTGCGAATGCAGCGGACGGCATCAGTGCCGCCACTACAACAATGGCCGTCAAATTCTTCCGAGAAATCATGACTACCTCCACTTCCGGCGACCAAGCGCCTCCTATGGGGAAATCATTCCGGAGCAGGGCGGACAAAAATATCCGCGCCTCTACTTAGATTTTGGTACAACAGGGATTGGAGTTAATAGATTTTAATCTGGTTAATCTGAATAGAATTTTATCGGTTAACCGATTTTGACTTGCCGGACCGCACAATGATGAGCGTCAGGCGCCATGCAGCTTGGGGAAGGTTTCCGGCCAGTAGGCGTCCTGTTCGAGAACCACATAGAGATGATCGGGGCGGCGCTGCAGCAGCAGGGTGATCGTCGGAACTATACCGTCAAGCCCCGGCTTGGGGGCATCCGACAGAACCAGGCGACCATCGCAGCGATGTTCGATGATGCCGGCCGTGAGTTCGGCATCGGCAACAAACAGGCGCAGGGCGCATTCGCCCAGGGGGACCTGCTCGATATGAACGAGATCGCAGCGCATGAACCGCTCCAGGTTGTCCTGGACCCAGACTGGCCGATCAGCGTTTCGAGAGGCTTAGTCCGGCAATGCGGAATTGTACGGCCCCGCATTGCCGGTTGCTGGCGTCAGACCTTCAGCAGATCGTCCTTGCGCACGGACAGCACCAGGCTGTCGCCTTCGACGCGGTCGATATGCTCGGGAAAGATATAGCGGTCGGAGGCCAGGAAGCCGTCCGCGTCCAGCACGACGAAACCTTCGCGCAGGGCCCGTTCTTTCATCTCGGTGGGCAGCTCGTCATCGGGACGAAAGACATCGGCGATGAGATTGGGCAGGGTGCGCGGGTCGTCTTCGAGCACCGGGCTGACGCCGGCGGCGTCGACATCCGGATGGTCCGGCGCCTCGTCGGTGGCACGGAAACTCTCGACCGTACCAATGGCATGCATGGCGCTGTCATAGACCTTCATGCCTTCGCGAATGTTCTCGGGAATAGCGTGCATTTCGGTTCTCCTCGGTTCGATAGAGGCAGAACGGCAGGAGCAGAGGAGTGTTCCTTCACCTTTTTGTCGGTGCGCCAGCGGACGCAATTGTGATCGCCCTTGTCTGAACCTCGAGGCGTTTCGGGGCATTAGCCCTGGAAACAAATCGAGTGATTGAACATGAAATCGACTGCCTGCGCGCTGCTGGCGTTCGGGGCGGCAGCGCTTTTTGCCTCGCCTGCCCTGGCCCAATCCCAGGGGACCGAGCCGTTTTCCGAGAGCAATGTCTTCGTCATGGGCGGTCCCTTCACGACCGGCTATTTTGGCGATGCCTTCCTGTTCTGGCAGGATCACTATGAATCCAACTTCTTTGCAGGCGTTGGCTACCAGCATTTCATCTATGCCAATGATGCCGGCTTCAAGTTCGGCGTCGAGGCTGGTCTCGGCCTGCGCGCCGGCGACAGGACCTCGGCGGAGCTCTGGGCTGGTGGCGTCGCCCGGTTCGATATGTTCCAACTGGGCGACATCCGCATCACCCCATCCCTTACGGCAGGATTTTCTGTGGTGACCGACACGATCGGCATCGAGACCGAAAGGGCCGAGACCATCAATCGCGGCGTGCCGATCCTCTACTATCTCGGCCCCGAAATCGCCGTTTCGCATGTCGAACATGCGCAACTGGAGGCTTTTGCCCGTATCCAGCACCGCTCGGGCGGTTTTGGCTCGATTGCTCATATCGATGGGTCCAATGCGGCGACGCTGGGCGTGCGCTATAAATTCTAGTGAAGCGAGCCTGCATAGTGTTCTGCGCAAGCGAAATCTCCGCACGGCGCCTGGCGCCTGCGGGTACTGCGGGATGGGGCGAGCTTCGCCTCGGTGCCGGTCGTCCGGCGAAAAATAGATGGTGAGGAAAACCTCGCCCCATCACTGACGAAGACTCTTCGGGGTGGACCGTCCGTGGCTTAAGCGCGTGCCAAACGCTGGAGCCTTGCTCCCGGACCGGGCGCTCGAATCGGTCCCGGATCATCCAACCGCCGAAGGACCATGGGCGACCCCATGATCATCCGCCATTCCCGCACCGACCGTTCGTCGCGACCGCGCAGCATGTGCGGGAATGCTGCGAGTATGGTCCGGCAGTTGGGGAGGGTGGATAAGTTTTTGAAAGCGGCTGAACCCTCGGTAGCCTCAGGCTTGATTTGAGACAGGCGACCAATTCCGCCGAACCACCAGGTTTCATTCTGTGGAGGGGCGCGGAGGCATGACGTCTGGATCATTTCAAACGTGCAGGGATCGAGGCAGGGGTGTGTGGCCCCGGGTCGAGCCCGAGGGCGGTTCGGTGCAGACAGACTGCGTCAGCGCAACCTGGAGGGCTCGCAACTGCATAACCGTACCGTACGGTACGGTACGGAAAATTCTTGCCGCCGGGCTGGAATGGGTCTAAACAGGGCCATTATAGAACCGGCCCCACCGGCAGCTTTCGAGGACTTCGCCATGCCCGCCTATCGTTCACGCACCACCACCCATGGCCGCAACATGGCCGGCGCGCGCGGATTGTGGCGCGCCACGGGCATGAAGAACGAGGATTTCGGCAAGCCGATCATCGCCGTGGTGAACAGCTTCACCCAGTTCGTGCCCGGCCATGTGCACCTGAAAGATCTCGGCCAGCTCGTTGCCCGCGAGATTGAAGCGGCCGGCGGCGTCGCCAAGGAATTCAACACCATCGCGGTCGATGACGGCATCGCCATGGGCCACGATGGCATGCTCTATTCCCTGCCTAGCCGCGACATCATCGCGGACTCGGTGGAATATATGGTCAATGCGCACTGCGCCGACGCCATGGTTTGCATCTCCAATTGCGACAAGATCACTCCCGGCATGCTCAATGCCGCCATGCGCCTCAATATTCCGGTGGTCTTCGTCTCCGGCGGGCCGATGGAAGCCGGCAAGGCGATCGTCAAGGGCAAGCTGCAGGCGCTCGACCTGGTCGATGCCATGGTGATGGCCGCCGATGATCACTATACCGACGAGGAAGTGCAGGCCGTCGAGGAAAATGCCTGCCCCACCTGTGGCTCCTGCTCGGGCATGTTCACCGCCAATTCGATGAACTGCCTGACCGAAGCGCTGGGCCTCAGCCTGCCGGGCAATGGCTCGACGCTGGCCACCCACTCCGATCGCAAGCGCCTGTTCCAGGAGGCCGGGCACCTGATCGTCGATCTGGCGCGCCGCTATTACGAGCAGGAAGATGAGAGCGTTTTGCCGCGCTCCATCGCCACCAAGCAGGCTTTCGAGAACGCCATGGCGCTCGACATCGCCATGGGCGGTTCGACCAATACCGTGCTGCACATTCTGGCCGCTGCGCATGAGGGCGGCGTCGATTTCACCATGGACGATATCGATGCGCTGAGCCGTCGCGTCCCGGTGCTGTCCAAGGTCGCTCCGGCCAAGAATGACGTGCACATGGAAGACGTGCATCGCGCTGGCGGCATCTTTGCCATTCTTGGCCAGCTCGACCGCGCCGGGCTGATCAATCGCAAGGAACCCACCGTCCATGCCACGACCATGGGCGACGCCATCGACAAATGGGACATCTCCCGCACCAATTCGGAAAGCGTGCGCAATTTCTACATGGCCGCTCCAGGCGGCGTGCGCACAACGCAGGCTTTCTCCCAGTCCAATCGCTGGGCGGAGCTGGACACCGACCGCACCAATGGCGCCATCCGCTCGGCCGATAATCCCTTCTCCAAGGACGGCGGGCTCGCCGTGCTCAAGGGCAATATCGCGCTCGATGGCTGCATCGTGAAGACGGCGGGCGTCGACGATTCGATCCTGAAATTCACCGGCCCGGCTCGCGTGTTCGAAAGCCAGGACTCCACCGTCAAGGCCATTCTCAGCAACGAGATCAAGGAAGGCGACGTCATCGTCATCCGCTATGAAGGCCCGCGCGGCGGCCCCGGCATGCAGGAAATGCTCTATCCGACGAGCTACCTGAAATCCAAGGGCCTCGGCAAAGCCTGTGCGCTGCTGACCGATGGCCGCTTCTCGGGTGGTACGTCGGGCCTCTCCATCGGCCATGCTTCGCCCGAAGCGGCCGAAGGCGGCGCCATCGGGCTGGTGCGCGAAGGCGACATCATCGAAATCGACATCCCCAACCGCACCGTCAACGTGCTGGTGACCGATGCCGAACTGGCAGCGCGCCGCGCCGAGCAGGACAGGATCGGCTGGAAGCCAGCCCAGCCGCGCAAGCGTAAGGTGACCACCGCGCTCAAGGCCTATGCCGCCTTCGTCACCTCCGCCTCCAAGGGCGCAGTGCGCGACGTCGACGCCATCAACAAGATGATGGACTGATCCCAGACGTGATCGCCTATCGGATCGACCCGCATCCATCCGATCAGGAACTCGACAGCCTCTGGCGGCGCGCCTGGACCGCGCCGCTGGGACGATCCTATCAGCCGATCCTGGCGCGAAGCCTGGGTCACATCGGTGCCTATGAGGGCAAGCAGCTGCTGGGATTTGTCAACATCGCCTGGGATGGCGGCGTGCACGCCTTCATTCTCGATACCTGCACCGATCCAGATTTCCAGCGCCGTGGCATTGCGACCGAACTGGTGCGGCAGGCCGCGCTCCTCGCGCGCGAGCGCGGCGCCGAATGGCTGCATGTCGATTGCGAGCCGCATCTCGACGCCTTCTATCGCGGCTGTGGTTTTCGGCCCAGCGCCGCCGGCATCATGAAATTGTCGTGACAAGCCCGCCGACCGGTGCTAACACCCGGCTCAGCCACTCAGCGGTCTGCCAAGACAGCTGAACTGGTCAGGTTCGATAGCGGGGATTCCACCCTCCCTATCGAACCGACCCTAATCCCCCCGACATCGCCATCACTCAGAGACTGTCTTGCCGTCGACCACTTTGATCTGCCTTTTGCAGGCGGCAGCGATCTTTTCGTCATGGGTGGAGATGAGGAAGGTCGTCTTTTCCTGTTCATTGATCTCAGCGATCAGGCCCATGACCTGCTCGGCCGATTCGCGATCGAGATTGCCGGTAGGCTCGTCTGCCAAGACCAGTTCGGGCTGGTTCATCAGGGCCCTTGCGATGGCCACGCGCTGCTTCTGACCACCCGACAGGGCGGTGGCACGAAAATCCATGCGATGGGCGAGGCCCACGCGATCCAGCAATTGCTCGCCCCGCCGCCGCGCCCCGGCGGTTTCCCGCCCCTCGGCAATGGCGGTGGGGAAGATGACGTTTTCGAGCGCAGTGAAATCGGGCAGCAGATGGTGGAACTGGAAGACGAAGCCGATATGGCGATTGCGGAACTCGGTCAGCGCCGCATCCCGCGCCCGGGTCAGGTCCTCGCCCAGCATGATGTGCTGCCCGCTCGTCGGCTGCATCAGCGTGCCCAAAATGGTGAGGAGGGTAGACTTGCCCGAGCCGGAGGGACCAAGAAGCGCGGCCAGATCGCCCTCGGCCAATTCCATGTCCAGGCCCTTGAGCACGCGCGTTTCCGCCTCGCCCTCGCCATAGGTCTTGACCAGATCGCGCACGGTAACGAGCGCACTCATTGGCCGATCACCGAAACCGGGTCCACACGCGCCGCGGCGCGGGCAGGCAGGATGGAAGCGAGGATGGCGCCAATGGCGGTGAGCGCGATGGCAAGGCCATAGGCGCCCTGACGCACATCGACCGGCAAGCCGCCGGGCTGCGCATTTTCCGGCACCGGGAAGGGCGAGAGCGCAAGATAACCCAGCCCCGCGCCGATCAGCCCGCCCAGAATGCCGATCAGGGCGCCCTGAACCACGAAGACCAGCACCACGAAGCCGCGGCTGGCCCCGAAGGCGCGCATGATGCCGATCTCGGGCCGGCGCCGATAGGTGGAGAGCAGCAGCGCTGAGGCGACGCCAATGACGATGGTAATAAGCGCAAAGGCCTTGATGAGATTGCCCGAACTGGCCTGGGCCCGGAGCCCATCGAGCAATTGCGCATTGCCCTCGGTCCAGGGTGTCGCCTTGAGCCCGGTATCGGCGGCGATGCGACGGGCAAACTCGGCGGCGCGGTTGAGATCGTCGAGCTTGATTTCGACGCGGCTCAGCCCCTGCGGCAATTCGAACAGGGTTCGCGCGGTCGCGGTGCTGACAAAGGCAGCGCGGGCATCGAGGGCGTCGAGCCCGATGGAGAAGATGCCGGTGACCACCAGGGGCCGCTCGACATTGCGATCCGATTGCAGCCGAATGACCTGGCCGACGCCGATGCCGAGATCATCGGCCAGCGTCTTGCCGATGATGACGGTGGAATTGGTGAGCACGGTATCGCCGGCCACGATGCGCTTGCCCAGATCGGCAATGGCGGACACCTTGTCGGCCTCGACGCCGGTGACGCCGACCGGGGCACGGGACTGGCCGCGAATGACAAAGCCATTGCCCACGATCTGCGGCGACACGGCCTTGACCCCGGCCATGGCCTCGATGGAGGGCAGGAAGGCTTCGGCGGTGCGCAGCGTCTCGCGTTGCCCGCTCGCCCGCTGCTGCACCAAAAGCGTATCGGTTTCGGCCAGCAACAGGCCCGCCTCGCGGCTCGGCGCCTCGATGGTGACGTGGGAAATGTCGCCGACCGTGCGCTGCACCAGATAGCTCGCCAGCCCGCCGATCAGCGCGCTCATGAAGATGAAGACGAAAACCCCCACCGCCACGCCGGCAATCAGCAGGCCCGTTTGCGCCTTGTTGGAAGTGAGATAGCGCCAGGCGATCTTGAAGCCGTAGATCACCGCCCTACTCCGCCGCCGCCATGTCGCCCGCCTCGACGGCGGTGGGATCGAGAATGACCACGTCACCGGCCTTGAGGCCGGACGTGACGATGACACGCTCGGCCGGCCAGTCGTCGAAATCAATCGGTCGTGTGGTCGCGACGCCGTTTTCGATCACCAGGACATGGCTCTGCGTGCCCTCGGTCACGATGGCGCCGCGCGGGATGGACAGCGCGTCGGGCACTTCCTCGACGATGACATTGGCGTTGACCGTCAGCCCCACCGGTAGGGACACCTTGTCGTCAAAGGCGATCTTGATAGCACGGCCACCGGTGGATGCATCCACCGTAGGCGCTGCGAACACCACCGTGCCGTGCTGGGCGACGGTGGCACCGACTGGCTTCAGCAGGGCCTTGAGACCGCTGGTGACGCGGGAGGAATAGAGCTCGTCGACATCGGTTTCGACCACGAGGTCATTGGTGTCGGCGACGACGAAAAGCTGGGTCTGAGGATCGACCAATTGCCCCTGGTCGACGCCGCGCGACAGAACCACGCCCGAGATCGGCGCGGTGATGGTATATTGGGCGCGCTGCTGTTCTACCTGGTCCAGAGCGGCCTGCAGGCGCGCGGTCTCATTGGCGGCGGCAGCCAGCGCCAGCTCGGCATCCTGCAGGCTGGAACGGGTGGTATTGTCGCCCAGGGCCCGGGTGCGCTCGGCGGTGGCGGCGGCCTGGCTCTGCTTGACCTGCTGGGAATCGAGCGCCGCCTTGGCCTGCTGCCATTGCGCCTGCACCAAAGCCGTATCGAGTTCGACCAGCACCTGCCCCGCCGAGACCTCATCGCCCTCGGCAGCACCGATCAGCACCGCCTGCGAGGAGACCGCGGCGCGCACCGTCACCGAGGTGCGGGCGGCGATGCGCCCATTGACCGCGAGCACCTGCGATACCGGTCCTGCTGCCACGGTTTCGGTGGCGACCAGATTGGCCCTGGCCTCCCAGGGGCGTTCGAACCAGGCATAGGCGCCCCCGCCGCCGACCAGCAGCAGCGCAAGCACCAGCCAGCCCCAACGGCGCTTGCGCCGCTTGAGGACGGGACGGGAGGATTTTTCGGGAGTGGCCACAGCACACCAGCCTTTTGACGCTATTGGACCCTATACGGCCCGCGCGCGCCAGCGGATTTGCTGCGGCCAAATTTATGCGTCAGGCGCGGCCGATGGCATCGAGCGCGGCGAAGTCCTCGTCGCTGAGATCGATGGCGGCAGCGGCCACATTGTCTTCCAGATGCTTGACCTTGCTGGTGCCGGGAATGGGCAGCATGATGGGGGAGCGCTTGAGCAGCCACGCCAGGGCGATCTGGCTGCCGCTGGCGCCATGCTTTTCCATGACGGCGCGGGCCTTTTCATGACCCTCCACCAGATCACCGCCGGCCAGCGGGAACCAGGGGATGAAACCGATGCTGTGCTTTTCGCAATAGTCCAGCACCGCTTCGCTCTTGCGATTGGCGAAGTTGTAAAGGTTCTGCACCGTTGTGACCTTGAAATACTTGCTGGCCTCTTCGATGTCGGCCACGCTCACCTCGGAAAGGCCGGCATGGCGGATGAGCCCTTCCTTCTGCATCGCCGCAATCACCTCGAACTGCTCGGCGCGCGGCGTCTTGGCGTCGATGCGGTGCAATTGCCAGAGATCGAGGCGCTCGAGCTTGAGCCGGCGCAGGCTGGTCATGACACCCTGACGCAGGAATTCCGGACGCCCCAGCGGCGGCCATTGATTGGGACCGCTGCGGGTCAGCCCGCTCTTGGTGGCGATGATGGTGCCCTTGTCATAGGGCGCCAGCGCTTCCCCGATCAGCTCTTCGCTGACATAGGGGCCATAGCTCTCGGCGGTGTCGATGAAGTCGACCCCGATCTCGGGCAGGCGCTTGAGCACGCGAATGGCTTCGTCACGATCCTTGGGCGGACCCCAGATACCCTCGCCGGTGAGGCGCATGGCGCCAAAGCCGAGGCGGTTGACCGTGAGATCACCGCCAATGGAAAACCTCCCCGACAGGGATGCGTCGAGCTTGGTCATGTCAGTCTCCTTGAACGGAAGAATTCAGTTGTCTTCGCCCATATCGGGCAGGGGCAGGAAGTCGATGCCCTCTTCGAGCAGGCTCACCACCTCCTCGCGCGTCGCCTCGCCATAGATGCCGCGGGCCTCGACCTCGTCGAAATGCATCTTGCGCGCTTCATCGGCAAAGCGATCGCCGACATAATCGGCTTCGGTCATCACCTTCCTGCGATAGTCGCGCAGCATCTCGCGGAAGCGGGCGAAATCGGGGTGGGCAGCCGAGAGCGGCACCCGCTCTGCATCGCTGCGGGCAATGGCCGGGGCCATCAGTGCCTTTTCGACCGGACTCGCGCCGCACACGGCGCATTCGACCAGGCCCCGCGCCTGCTGTTCGTCAAAGGCAGCGGCGCTCTTGAACCAGGCGTCGAAGCGATGTCCCTTCGAGCACTGAAGCGAATACTGGATCACGGCTCTCGTCGTTCGGTTACGGCGCAGGACCGCGCCAATCGGTTCAGCATATAGGACCGCCGCTCAGCTCTGCAAACCCGGGGGCGAAAAATCCCGCGCATTGGCCAGGGCCGGCACGCGGCCGCGCGCTTCGGTGACTGCGGCGGGATCGATCTCGGCGACCAGCACGCCGGGCCGATCGTGGTCGAGCTCGGCGATAATCTTGCCCCAGGGATCGATGATGAGCGAATGGCCAAACGTGGCCCGGCCATTCTCATGCTGGCCGCCTTGGGCGGCGGCGATGACATAGGAGCCGGTTTCGATGGCGCGGGCACGCAGCAGCACATGCCAATGCGCCTGGCCCGTGGGCACGGTGAATGCCGCCGGCACGGCGATGAGATTGGCCCCGGCATTGGCAAGGCTGTTGTAGAGGCGCGGAAAGCGCATGTCGTAGCAGATAGAAAAACCCAGCACCATGGCGCCGAGCGGCGCTGTTACCGCCTGTTCGCCACCCCTATAGGTGGCGCTTTCGCGATAGGCATTGAGCCCGGCAATATCGGCATCGAAAAGGTGGATCTTGTCATAGGTGGCGCGCTGCGTGCCATCCGGGCCGAACAAGACCGAGCGATTGGCGAAGCGCCCGTCCTCGAGCGGAATGGGCAGCGAGCCGATCTGGACGAACATGGCGTGCTCTTTGGCGAGCCGCCCCACCGCTGCCAATTGCGGATGGTTCTCGAAGGGGGCCGCCACCGCGCGCAGCTGCTCGCGGTTTTCCGGGAAGATCAGCGTCACCTCGGGGGTCAGCGCATAGTCTGCCCCCTGCCCCTTGGCTTCTGCGAGAAGCGGCACGAGCGCAGCAAGATTGGCGTCCGGATCAAGACCGGACTGCATCTGGATGGCGGCGATCTTCATGATGCCTACTGGGCCAGCAAGGGGTCGAGGCCGCCCTGACGATCGAGCGCAGCCATGTCGTCATAACCGCCCACATGGGTGGTGCCGATAAAGATCTGCGGCACGGTGCGCCGGCCATTGGCACGCGCCGTCATCGCCTCGCGCAGGGCCGGATCGAGCACGGTGATCTCGGTATAGTCGACGCCCTTGTCCGCCAGGAGCGCCTTGGCGGCGTGGCAATAGGGGCAGGTTGGGGTGGTGTAGATTTCGACCTTGGCCATTTCGGGCTCCGCCATTGGTTCTCTGTGGTCTTATATGGTCACATCCTGCCCGATGACAACGCGGGCAAAGGTAAGCACATCGACTTGCGTGACGCCGGCTTTGCGCAAGGCGCGCGTCGCCGCCTTCACCGTCGCGCCGGTGGTATAGACATCGTCGACCAGCACAACCCGGCTTCCCCGCAACCGTTCCAGCAGCTGGGGATGGGCTTCGAACGCCCCCTGCACATTGCGCGCCCGGCCGTCTTCGGAAAGGCCGACCTGCTGTCGGGTCCGGCGCTTGCGGCGCACCAGATGCGGATCGACCCTCAGGCCCGCCAAGTGGGCGATCTCGCGCGCGAGAAGCATGGATTGGTTGTAGCGGCGAAAGCGCAGCCGGCTGGCATGCAGCGGCACCGGCACCAGCACCGGCTTGTCGGCCCAGAAATCGGCGCCTGCCCCGACCATCAACCTGGCGCAAAGCCGCGCCAGTTCGGGACGGTCGCCATATTTGAGCCGGCTGACCAGCGTGCCGGCCACCTCGCCATATTGAACGGCAGCCCGGGCCCGCTCGAAGGGTGGCGGGTCGGCCAGCGCTTCAGCCGAACGCGCCTCCGCACCAAGATCGACCTCGAAGGGCAGGCCCAGCACCGGACAATAGGGCGCGGTGATCGGGCGCAGCGCGACAAAGCAGCGGGCGCAGAGCCCATCATCGCCCATCAGCGGTACGCCGCAACCGGCACAGCAGGGCGGGTAGAGCTGGTCGAGAACCATGGTGCCGAGCCGGGCGAGACCCGCACCCAGCGCACCAGCTCCAAACCCGGCTTTGACTTCGCGCGCCCCGCTCTCCATAAGCACCATATTGCCACGTCCAGCCCCTTTGGCCAGCCCCGGCGAAAGCCCAACCATGTCTCAGCTGCCCCGCCTGTTCGACCCCGCCCAGATCGCCCGCAATCTCCAGCGCCGCCCGGCCAGCGACAATTTCGTGCTCGACCTCGTGCTCGACGACCTAGCCGACCGGTTGGGTGCGCATATGCGGGCCTTTTCGCGCGCAGTGCTGATCGGGCCGGATGCCGATCGCCTGCCGAAAACGCTCCATACCGGCACTGGGCCGGTCAACCTAAGCGTGGTCGAGGCCTTGTCCGGTACCGAATTTCCGGATGTGCCTGAGGGGCCGCACGATCTCATCATCTCACTGCTGCACCTGCAGGCGGTGGACGATGTGCCCGGCCATCTGGCGCGGCTGCGGGCGCAACTGGCGCCTGATGGGCTGTTGATGGCGGCCTTTATCGGCGGCGAAAGCCTCACCGAACTGCGCGAGGCCTTCCTGAGTGCCGACCTCGCCATATCGGGCGGCGCCTCGGCCCGCATCGCGCCCATGGTGCAAGTACGCGACGCCGGGGCTTTACTGCAGCGTGCCGGCTTTGCCTTGCCGGTGGCCGATGTCGAAACCCATGTGGTGCGCTATGGCAACCCGTTTGCGCTGATGGCCGAACTCAAGGCGCTGGGCGCCGCCAATCCGCTGGTCGACCGGCCACGGCGCTTTGCCACCCGCACTTTGCTCGCGGCGGCGGCGGAGGCCTATGCCCAGAAGGACGCCGATGCCGATGGGCGCATCCGCGCCACGCTGGAGATCGTCTGGATCGCCGGCTGGGTGCCGCATGAAAGCCAGCAGAAGCCGCTGCGGCCCGGCAGCGCCAAGGTCAGCATGACCCAGATGCTCGGCGACAAGTCCTAGCGCGCGCCGGCCGGCAGATGCGGCAATAGCAGGTCGCGAATGGTCTTGTAGGGCGCCAGCATCAGCACGGCGAGCACCAGCTTGACCAGGAAATCGCCCAGCGCCAGGGACTGCCAGAGCTGCACCTCGGGGCCAACGCCTAGAAGCTGCGCCGGGAACGGCAGGGAGGAATCCTCCATCCCGAAGAATGTGTCGATGCCGGCAAAGGCCGGGGCCATGGCGAGGGTGAAGAAGATGGCGGTATCAAGCGCCGAACTCACCAGCGAGGAAAACATCGGCGCATGCCACCAGGCGCCGTGGCGCAGGCGATGGAAGATCGACACATCGAGCAATTGCGCGACGAGAAAGGCCGTGCCGGAGGCGATGGCGATGCGCGGGGTGGCCAGCCAGATCGACAGCAGCACGGCGACGACGAAGCCGGCGACCACGACCAGACGGGCCTTGGCTGGACCAAAGGTGCGGTTGGAGAGGTCGGTGACGAGGAAGGCGACCGGATAGGTGAAGGCGCCCCAGGTGAGGATTTCGCCCACATGCACGCTGCCCAGGGTCACATCGACCGGAAACTGCACGAGAAAATTGGAAGCGGCGACAATGGCCACCATGGCGACCACGGCCGCGAGGAAACGAGACAGCATCAGACTGTACCTTCTATGAGCCGCGTTCCGGCAAAAGACCGGCGCGGATGATGTCGGGGCACGAAGCACCCCTTCAAAAAACAAAGGCCGCGCGGCACCGGGGCGCCACGCGGCCAAAACTTTAATCCGGAAAGGCTCAGCCGGCGAGGGCGGCGCGCACTTCCTTCTTGATGCCCAGAGCCAGGGGGCTCAGATCGGCGTCGTCCTGCTTGATCAGGAATGCATCGAGGCCACCGCGATGCTCGACCGAGCGCAGGGCAGCGGCGGAGATGCGCAGCTTGACCGGACGGTTCAGCGCGTCGGACAGCAGGGTGACGTTGACGAGGTTCGGGAGGAAACGACGACGGGTACGGTTGAGAGCGTGGGAAACATTGTTGCCCACCATAACGCCCTTGCCGGTCAGTTCGCAGCGACGTGCCATGTGAATATATCCTGTTTGTGTAAAGGTCCTGCGTGGCGGGTGATCCCGCAACGGGCCTCGGTTGTGTTGAATGGGGCGGTCTTTAGAGCCTTAGGCCCGTCCAGTCAAGCAAATGCGGCCTCAAAGGCCCGCGAGCGCCTTGCCAGCGCCTTTTGCTGTCGGCACCGTGGAGCCGATTGTCTGATTCGCCCCGCCCGGAAGCGTCACCGGTGGGTGTATAGCATATGAGCAGATTGCCTTGATCCGATCCACCCTTGCTACCGCCATCGCCTTTCTCGGCCTGGCCCATCCCGCACTGGCCCAGACCAAGGCCAGCGCCAATTATGTCCTGACGCTGGGCGGCATCAATGTGGCGCGCATGCAGGTCGATCTCAACGACACCGGGCGTCGCTACGATCTCGATGTGAATGCCAATGTCGCCGGCCTCGGAACACTGGTGGCCAGCGGCACCGCCAAGGCCAGTGCCAGCGGCAATTCGGCGGGCAATAGCCTGGTTGCCGATAGTTTCGATCTCCAGACCAAGGCCAATGGCGAAACTTTCGACGTCACCGTCAGCTTTGCCAACAAGTCAGTCTCCGCATTTAAGGTCGATCCCCCGGTGCTTGACAGCTGGGATCGGGTGGCGCTGGAGCGCAGCCATCTGACCGGGGTGGGCGACTTCGTCTCCGCCTTCGTCATCAAGGCCGGTGCGCTCGACAAGTCCATCTGCGAGCGGCGCATGAACATCTTTACCGGTGTCGAGCGTTTCAACCTGACCATGAGCTTCGTCAAGACCGACGAGGCCACCTCGCCGCGCACCGGCTATCAGGGTCCGGTGGTGCTGTGTTCAATCAAGTACCAGCCGATTTCGGGGCACTATGCCTCGTCCGAGATGACCACCTATCTTGCCGATACCAGCCGCATCCTGGTCTGGTTCGCCCCCCTGGGCGCAACCGGCTATTTCATCCCCTATCGCGTGCTGCTCGGCACTTCGGCCGGCGACCTTTCCATGGTGCTGGTCAGCGCCAACTCCTGACCCGGCTGTCCCGATTTCGGACGGTCAAAGCCTTTTTTGCCAATTTTATCTGCCCCGGGTCCCGCAAGACCTGGGGCAAATCGTTAGTGGGCACCGTACCCCGCCGGCCTGGAACCGAAAGTGCTTGGCAGGAAAGCCGCCTCGCGGTCCGAAATTTACCCTTTGTTGACGCTAATGAACGGGTTTTAGCCGGTTTTCGGCGCACTGCCGGCGCAGCGTCCGGCGCTTGTGGGTAAGGGTTCGGCACCACACCATATCTGGCGGTGAACAAAGCACGATTGCGCGCCTTGCCGCGATTCTGTCTCTGTTCGTTCCGGTTTTGATCGCTGCGTTAACGGCGCCGACGACCGCAGGTCGAAACTGTCCCGGATCGGGAAGATGTCAGCGCCAAAATCGTGATCGGCATGATCTTGAATGCGAGCCGCGCGGGGCCATTTATTGAGCATGATGAACAGGCTCCTTCCCCGCATTTTTCTCTTCCGCAAGGAAGTCGTGCAGCTCTGGACCGCTTTCTGGGCGCGCGAGACCCCGCTCTATCTCAAGGCGGCGACGCTGTTTGCCGCTTTCTATCTGGTCAATCCCTTCGACATCATCCCCGATGTCATTCCCCTGCTCGGCTGGGTGGACGATATCGTCCTCATCCCGCTGATGGTCAGCTGGATCGTCAGCCGCCTGCCGGTTCCGGCCCGCGCCTATGCCGGCAAGTATGGCAAGACCGTCGACGGTCAAGCGCGGCGGATGTAACCGCCGCTTCTGACACCGATAAGGAAAAGGCCCGGATCGCTCCGGGCCTTTGCTTTTAGGCGCTGGCTTGTACGGCCACGGGGTTGGAAATCAATCCAACCGCACCAGCAGATCTTTGGCGTCGATCTGGTCGCCGGGCTTGATCAGCAGTTCCGCCACGGTGCCATCGACTTCGGCATGGATGGCGGTTTCCATCTTCATGGCTTCGATCGAGCAGAGCACGTCGCCGGCAGAGACCTTCTGGCCTTCCTTGACGGCGAGGGTGGAGATGACGCCAGGCATGGGCGCACCCACCTGCTTGGGGTCGCCCGCAGCGGCCTTGGCACGCACCTTGACCTCGCCGGCCTTCAAACGATCCGGCACGGTAATGGTGCGCGGCTGGCCATTGAGGTCGAAGAAGACGCGAACTTCGCCCTTCTCATTGGTCTCGGCACGACCCTGATAGGTCACGACCAGCGTCTTGCCCTTTTCGATATCGACCAGCAGCTCGTCGCCTTCTTCGAGGCCGTAGAAATAGACCGGCGTCGGCAGCACTTCGGTCGGGCCGTAGCGATCCTGGGTCTTTTCGAAATCCGAATAGACCTTTGGATACATGAGGTAGGAAGCGAGGCGGAAATCGTCGACCGGCTGGCCGACTTCCTCGGCGATCTTCTTGCGTTCCGCTTCGAGATCAATGGGCTTGAGATAGGAACCGGGACGCTCGGTGAGCGCGGTCTTACCCTTCAAGACCTTCTTCTGCAGTTTTTCCGGGAAGCCGCCCGGAGGCTGGCCCAGGTCACCGGCAAAGAAACCGACGACCGAGTCGGGGAAGGCAATGTCCTTGTCCGGATTTTCGACATCGCTGCGGGTGATCCCGGCCGAAACCATGGCCAGGGCCATGTCGCCGACCACCTTGGAAGAGGGCGTCACCTTGACGATATCGCCGAACATCTGGTTGACGTCGGCATAGGTCTGGGCGACTTCGTGCCAGCGGGTTTCTAGACCCAGCGAGCGCGCCTGTTCCTTGAGATTGGTGAACTGGCCGCCCGGCATTTCGTGCAGATAGACTTCCGAAGCGCCGCCCTTGAGATTGCTCTCGAAGGCCGCATACTGGTTGCGCACGGCTTCCCAGTAGAACGAGATCTGCCGGATCGCCTTGGCGTCGAGCTCGGGATCATGGGCATCGCCCTCAAGCGCCGCGACCAGCGAGCCAAGGGTCGGCTGGCTGGTTGTGGAGGAGAGCGCATCCATGGCCGCGTCGACGGCATCGACCCCGGCCGCCACCGCCGCCAGCACCGTGGCAGCGGAGGCGCCAGAGGTGTCGTGGGTGTGCAGGTGGATGGGCAGGCCGACTTCCTGCTTGAGCACCTCGACCAGCTTCTTGGCGGCAGCAGGCTTCAAGAGCCCGGCCATGTCCTTGATGCCCAGGACATGGACACCAGCGGCTTCCAGTTCCTTGGCCAGGCCGACATAGTATTTGAGGTCGTATTTGCTGCGATCGGGATCGAAGAGATCGCCGGTATAGCAGATGGCGCCTTCGGCCACCTTGCCTTCGGCGGCGACCGCGTCGATGGAGACACGCATGTTTTCGACCCAGTTGAGGCAGTCGAAGATGCGGAAGATATCGACGCCGCCCTTGGCCGCCTGCTTGACGAAGAACTGCACCACATTGTCAGGGTAATTGGTGTAGCCCACGCCATTGGAGCCGCGCAGCAGCATCTGCGTCAGGATGTTGGGCGCGCCTTCGCGCACCTTGGCAAGACGCTCCCACGGATCCTCATTGAGGAAGCGCATGGAGACGTCGAAGGTCGCCCCGCCCCAGCATTCGAGCGAGAACAGGTTGGGCAGGCCTCTGCTATAGGCCTGAGCGATGCGGGTAATGTCGAAAGAACGCATGCGCGTCGCCAAGAGCGACTGATGCGCGTCGCGCATAGTGGTGTCGGTGAAGAGGACGCGGCTCTGTGCCTTCATCCAGTTGGCGAGGCCCGTCGGACCATCGCGGTCCAACACCTGGCGGCTGCCGTCGATAATCGTCAACGGCTCGAATTCCGGCACGATGGGGGCGGCAGCATCGGCAGGCGGACGCGGACGGTCGCGCACTTCGGGATGACCGTTCACGGTCACGTCGGCAATATAGGACAGCAGCTTGGTCGCCCGGTCCTTGCGCGGCTTGAAGTTGAACAGGTCCGGCGTCGTGTCGATGAAGCGCGTCGTATAGCGATTCTCGAGGAAGTCGGGATGGGTGATGATGTTTTCGAGGAAGGCGAGATTGGTCGCCACGCCACGAATACGGAATTCACGCAGGGCGCGATGCATGCGGGCAATCGCCTCGTCGGCGGTAGGGGCCCAGCAGGTGACCTTTTCCAAGAGCGGATCATAATAGCGGGTGATCACCGCACCCGAATAGGCGGTGCCGCCATCGAGACGCACGCCGAAGCCGGTGGCACCACGATATGCGGTGATGCGGCCATAGTCGGGAATGAAGTTCTGCTCGGGGTCTTCGGTGGTGACGCGGCACTGGATGGCATTGCCGTTGAGGCGGATGTTTTCCTGCAGCGGGACGCCGGATTCGGGGGTACCAATTACGGCGCCGTCGAGCAGATGGATCTGCGCCTTGACGATGTCGATGCCGGTCACCTCTTCGGTGACGGTGTGCTCGACCTGGATGCGCGGGTTCACTTCGATGAAGTAGAACTTGTCGGTGTCGGCATCCATGAGGAATTCGACGGTGCCGGCGCCGCGATAGTTGGCGGCCTTGCCCAGGCGCACGGCAGCGTCGGTGAGGTCCTTGCGCACCTTGTCATCGAGATAGGGCGCCGGCGCGCGCTCGACCACCTTCTGGTTGCGCCGCTGCACCGAGCAGTCACGCTCGAATAGATGCACGAGATTGCCGTGATCGTCGCCGATCAGCTGCACTTCGACATGGCGGGCCCGCTCGATCAGCTTTTCGAGATACATCTCGTCCTTGCCGAAAGCAGCCTTGGCCTCGCGCTTGCCTTCGGAAACCTCGGACAGCAGCGTCTTTTCGTCCATGATGCGGCGCATGCCGCGACCGCCGCCACCCCAGGAGGCTTTGAGCATCAGTGGATAACCGATCTCTGCGGCCAGCTTCTTGATGGTTTCCGGATCGTCGGGCAGCGCTTCGGTCGCGGGAACCACCGGCACATTGGAGGCCAGTGCCATGTTGCGGGCGGCGACCTTATTGCCGAGATCGCGCATGGTCTGGGCACGCGGGCCGATGAAGATAATGCCGGCATCCTCGCAGGCATCGACGAATTCGGGGCTTTCCGAGAGCAGGCCATAGCCGGGATGGATCGCATCGGCGCCGGAAATGCGGGCGATGCGGATATATTCGTCGATCTGCAGATAGGCTTCGACCGGGCCCTTGCCCTTGCCGATGAGATAGGCCTCGTCGGCCTTGAAGCGATGCAGCGCCAGCTTGTCTTCCTCGGCATAGGCCGCAACGGTCTTGAGACCGAGCTCGTTGGCGGCGCGGAACACGCGAATGGCGATTTCGCTGCGGTTGGCGACGAGGATCTTCTTGATGGGCATAAATTTACATTCCGAGCAGGAGGGGCGAATGGCCTGAAATCAGGCCAGGCTCAGCAAGGCTCGACGAAACGGACCGACGTCCGCCTGAACGCCGAATTCCCAGATCGTCAGTTCCGGCCGAGATACCCGGCCAGATGGCTCATTTCGTAGCCGGCTTCAGCGGCCTGGGCGATGATGTCCTCGGCCGATTGCTCGCCCGCCTGGCTCAAGGCCCAGAGCGTTGTCGAGCGGGTGCCGGACCGGCAGAAACACAGAACCGGACCATCGCTCCCCTCAAGCGCGGCCTTGGTCCTGGCGACGAGGTCTGGATTGACCCCTTCGCGTCCCAGCGGAATGGCGTGATAGGCAAGCCCGGCAGCCTTGGCGGCGGCCTCGATGTCTGTCCCTGCCGGTTGTTCGGGCGATTCCCCGTCCGGCCGATTATTGATGACGGCGACAAATCCCAGGGCTTTGAGCGTTGCCAGATCATCGGGCTCGATCTGCCCGGAAACACTGACGTGATCGTTGATCCGCTTCAAATCCAAAGCCTGCACTCCCTGCCGCCCATTGGCTTCCCGCGCCCGTTATAGCCAAGCGCTTGGCCATGACGCAACAGCCGGAATGCAAAGCTGTCATGAGACTGTCGTTCTACGACCTCAGGCGGCCTCAGCCGTGTGGCGACGGACCAGCGGTTCGGGACGGCCAAGCAGATAGCCTTGAAGACCGGTGCAGCCGGCCGAAGCCAGTTGCCGGCGCTGTTCCTCGGTCTCGACGCCCTCGGCAATCACATCGAGGCGCAGGCTGCGGGCAATGTCGCAGACCGCGGCCACCACCATGGCATTGACGGGATTGACGGCATAGTCGGCCACATAGGTGCGGTCGATCTTGATGATGTCGAAGACGAAGTCGCGCAGATAATGCAGGCTCGCATGCCCTGCCCCGAAATCATCGATGGCAACCCGCACGCCGATCGCCCGCAGCCGGGCAAGATTGTCCATTTCGACACTGCCCTTTGCCAGCGGCGCGTTCTCCGTGACCTCGACGATGATCATGGCCGGATTGGTGGCGGTGTCCTCGAGAATGGAGGTGAAGCGGGCGACGAAGTCCTGCCGCCGCAATTGCACGGGGGACACATTGACGCCCACCGGCGTGCCCAGACGGGGTTGATCGAGACAGGCCTGGCGCAAGACCCACTCACCCAACCGATCGATCAGATTGCTCTGTTCGGCGACCGGTATGAAGCTATTGGGGGCGATCATGCCGCGCACCTGATGGCGCCAGCGCAGCAATGCTTCATGCGACACCACCTGGCCGTCACGGGCGCCGACCACCGGCTGGTAGTGCAGTTCGAGCTCGTCCATCAGCAAGGCGGCGCGCAGCTCGCGCTCGACGAAGCGCCGATGCCGCTCCTCGCCCAGCATGTCGGGATCGAAGGGCACGACGCTGCCCCGCCCCGCCTGCTTGCCCTTGTAGAGGGCCAGGTCGGCAATGGCGATCAGCTCGTTGGGATCGTCGGTATCGAGCGGTGCAAGCGCCACGCCTATCGTCGCCGAAAGCCGGGTCATCCTGCCGCCAATGCTTCGCGGCTCGTCGAGCTGGCGCAGCAGGCGCTGCCCGACGCGGCACAAAGCCGGTTTGTTGTCATGGCCGGGCACCAGGACGCCAAACTCGTCGCCGCCCAGCCGCCCGATGATGGCATCGGGCATCAGCGCGCGGATCTCGCGCACCAGCGCCACCAGGGCCGCATCGCCCGCCCCATGGCCGACGCTGTCGTTGAGGACCTTGAGATTATCCATGTCGACCTGGAGATAACCCATGGCGCCCAGCGCGCCGGCCTGGGCATGACCCGACAGCTGATCGAGGAAGTAGGAGCGGGTAAAGGCACCGGTCAGCGCATCGCGATTGGCGCGGGCCAGCGCATCGGCCATGGCGAGCGCGGTCTCCCCCAGCCGCTGGCGCATCAGACGCTGCGTGATCGCCATCATCACCAGGATCAGTCCCGAAAGGCCCACAATGCCCCAGGCCACACCATCGAGATCGGGTCGGACGATATTGCTGATCCCCAGCACCATAACGGCAATGGCCATGGCGCCCACGATCACTCGCAGGCGGGCATAGGTGGCGTTGACGCGATCAAAAGCGGGACGAACCTTCATGACGCTACCGGCAGGAACAGATGCGCCAGCATTGACGAACAAGTCTGAAGGAATGCTAAATTACTGATATAGAAAGATAAATATGCGTTTCAGGAGAAAATTGGGGCACGACACTACCGCCTGGCCGTGACGCGTGCATGACAGCGCCGCACCCCATTTCAATCAGCCCTCATTGGCGCCCGGCGTATAGCGCGCCAGGGCCTTGATCACCCGCTTGGCAGTAACGCGGCCAATCTGGTGTCCGGTCTCGTCCACCACTCCGACCCACTGGTGCTCGGCGAAATAGGGCAATACGTCTTCGCAGCGCGCCGTTTCGGGCACGGTGAATTCGCAGGGCTCGAATTCGCCCCGCTCCATGATCGAGCGCACATGGATGGCGCGGGCCTTGTTCACCTCGCGCACGAACTCCTCGATATGGTCATTGGCAGGCTTGAGCACGATATCCTCGGGCTTGCCCTCTTGCTGCACCGCACCATCCTTGAGCACCGCGATCCGGTCGGCGATCTTGAGCGCCTCGTCGAAATCATGAGTGATGAACAGAATAGTCTTGCCCAGCGATTTCTGCAGCTCCATCAACTGATCCTGCATGCCCGAGCGGATCAGCGGGTCGAGGGCGGAGAAGGCCTCGTCCATGAGAATGATGTCGGTGTCGAGCGCCAGGGCACGGGCCAGGCCCACGCGCTGCTGCTGGCCACCCGACAATTGCCGCGGCCGGCTGTTCTCATAGCCGGAGAGCCCCACGGTCTCGATCCATTTGGCCGCGCGCTCCAGCCGTTCGGCCTTGGCGACGCCCTTGACCTCGAGGCCATAGGCCACGTTGTCGATCACGGAACGATGCGGCAAGAGGCCGAATTTCTGGAACACCATCGCCACGGTGTTGCGGCGGTAAGTCCGCAACTCGGGCAGGCTCATCTTGAGCACATCGCTGCCCTCGACGAAGATTTCGCCCGCCGTGGGATCGATAAGCCGGTTGACGTGGCGGATCAGCGTCGACTTGCCGGACCCCGACAAGCCCATGACCACGAAAATCTGGCCGCGGGCGATATCGAGCGAGACATTGTCGAGCCCCACCACATGGTTGGTTTCGGCCTGCACCTCGGACTTGGACTTGCCGCTGCGCAACAGCTCCAGCGCCGCTTGCGGATTGTCACCGAAAATCTTGGTGACGCCACGCATGGAAATGGCGAGGTCGGTGGTCGTATCAATGGCGTTCATGTCAACGCGCCTCCGCCAGGCCGATCTTGGCCTGTAGCTGTTTGCCGAAGGATTGGGTGATGCGGTCGAAGATGATGGCGAGAACCACGATGCCCAGACCGGCAAACAGGCCGCGACTGACCTCGAGCCGGCCAATGCCCTGCAGCACCTGATAGCCAAGGCCGCCGGCGCCGATCATCGAAGCGATCACCACCATGGCCAGCGCCATCATCGTGGTCTGGTTGACCCCGGCCAGGATAGTGGGCAGTGCCAGCGGAATCTGCACGCCGAACAGGCGCTGGCTCGGCGTGGTGCCGAAGGAGCGGCTGGCCTCCATCACCGCCGGATCGACCGAGCGCAGGCCCAGATCGGTGAGCCGGACCAGCGGCGGAGCCGCATAGACGATGGTCGCCAACAGCGCCGGGATCTTGCCGGGGCCGAAAATCATCACCGTCGGGATCAGATAGACGAAGCTGGGCAGGGTCTGCATCAGGTCGAGAATGGGCGTGATGATCTGTCGGACACGCAATGAACGGCTCATCCACACGCCGATGGGTATGGAGGCGACGATGACGGTAAGCGTGGCTGAGATCATCAGGGCCATGGTGGCCATGGCATCGCGCCAAAGACCCATGATGCCGAGGAACAGCAGCGAGACCAGCACCAGCGCCGGCAATTTCCAGCTGCGGGTAGCCAGCCAGGCAATACCGACCAGTATGGCCATGATCAGCCAGAAGGGGGTGGCGACAAGCAGGCGCTCGATGCCGTTGAGCAGCATGAGCAGCGGATAGGCGGCCGCTTCCAGTTCGCCGCCCCAGTTGCGCACGACCCAGTTGAGGCCATCGTCGATGGCCCGGCGCAGGGGGCGCGTATCAATCAATTCAGGAAACATGTTTGTTCTCATTGCTGCAGCCGATGAGCCGATAATGTCGGCGTCATCGCCCATGGAGGGCATGGGCTGCGTTGGGCAGGTGGAACGCAGAGCGGCCAGGTCGAGACCCGGCCGCACCGCTCATCACTGCAATGGGCTCAGCCCAGCTCTGCCAGAACCTTTTCGGCCACGGCATCGGGGACCCAGCTGGTCCACACATCCTGCTTGGTGCGCAGGAAGTTTTCCGCCGTCGCGGCAGCGTCGGCCTGGTTCTCGTCGCCATAGACCAGCAGTTCGCTGATTTCGGCATTGGTCAGGCCAACCTTGGAGAAGTAGTCCGCGACATGGGGCGCCTCGTCCCGCACCCAGGCGGCAGCACCCACCACGGCGGGGCTGGACGGATAGGCGGTCACGCCGGCCGGATCCGTGCAATCGGGATCGGTGTTGCAGGCATAAACGTCAGGCTTGGTTTCACCCTGATCGAGCTGCACCGCCGGATATTTTCCGAGAATTGCGGTCGGCCCCCAATAGTAGAACAGGATGGGCTCTTCACGGGTGAAAGCGCGCGCAATCGATGCGTCGAGCGCACCGCCCGAACCCGGCGAGAACAGGTTCCAGCTATCGGCCATGTCATAGGCCTCGTAGAGCGCGGACGTGGAGAGTTCACAGGCCCAGCCCGGCGGGCAGGAATAGAGACGGCCCTTGCTGCTGTCCTCGGGGTCGGGGAAAATATCGGGACGCGCGATCACCGCCTCGGCGGTGGTCAATTCGGGATACTCAGCCTGCGTATAATCGGGAATGAACCAGCCCTCGACCGTACCATCGGTGATGGCGTCGGCCAACTGCACCACTGTACCCTCTTCGATGCCCTTGGCCCAGGCGTCTTCGATAGCACTGGTCCAGAGTTCTGGCGCAACGGCAGGCGTGCCGCGGGTGAGCATGGAGGACGAGGTCGGCACGGTATCGCCAGTGACGATCTCGACGCTGCAGCCAAATCCCTTGTCCAGGATCGTCGCATGAATATGCGCCAGAGCAGCAGCGGAGGGCCAGGTCATCTCGGCAATGTCGATGGTGCGATCGGTACCGCACTGGGCGGCATCATCCTGGGCAGTGGCGGGAAGGCTGGTTGCCGCGAAAAAGGCAACAGCCATCGCGGCGGCAATGCCACCGGATTTGAAAATCATCAGGCTAACTCCTGCTGTTATGGAATGCAGCGGACCATAAACATGGCAGAATTGTGTGTCAAATTTGGCAATATTTGATCAACAACAGACAATCATGCCGTTCTTTTCTTGCATGACAGACTATTCGAACGCCGAATTAAACTGAACGCAACGCCCAGCAACTCGAGTGCCGCACTCGACATGCTGCTGCACAACTAAAAACCAAATCAAAAGAATTTCGAAAAATTCGCGGAACCTTTTTGGCCCTGCGCTTTCAGGGTGCGCTGTTACCCACCCAGCCCTGCCAGATCGACGTCTTTTCGGCGATGAACCGATCGGCAACGCTTTCGGGTGTGGCGCCGGCTTCATTGAGCTGGGCTAGCATGGCATCCATCTCCGCCAGCGGCAGGCTGGCGCGCTGGAAATAGCCGGCCACCACCGGAATATCGGCGAACACCCGCTCGGCCACCGCGATCACCACCATTTCGGTGGGGAAGGCCGAAATCTTGGGATCGGCGCAGTCGCGATCGGCAAGGCACTTGGCGGCATCGGGGTCATAGGCCCCCATGTCGAGCGCCACCACATCAACCTGCGCCAGCACGGCATTGGGTTGCCAGTAATAGAACAGAAACGGCTCGCGCCGACTGACCGCTTCGGCGATCAGCCGGTCCATCTCGAAACGGTTGGCCGGCTCGACGATCTCGACCAGGGCATCCAGCCCATGGGCCGCCAGCAGATTGCGATTGATCACCGAGCAGGCCCAATCCATCGGGCAGGAGATGAAGCGCACCTTGCCCTCTGGCTGCAGCACCGGCAGGTCCATCGTCAATCGCGCTGCGGCCGGCGCCGCGGGCAGGCCTGCAGCCGCATAGGCGGGCATGTACCAACCCTCGAAGCTGGTCTCGACATAGCTCGGGGCCGCACTGCGCACCAATTGGGCTTCGGTGGCGCCATTCCACACATCGGCAATGCGGGTCACCCACATTTCCGGAGCCATGGCCGGTTGCCCGGTCGAGCCCATGGACGAGGCCGTGGCCCCCAGATCGCCGGAGACAATGCGCACCTGGCACTGATAGGCCTGGGTGAGGATGCGGGCGTGGATTTCAGCCAGCAGCGCCGCCGACGGCCAGCTCATCCGGGCGATGCTGAAAGGCTGGCTGCCGCAGGGGCCGGCAGGCGCCGCGCCAGCGACCGGTGCCGGGTCCGCTGCGGCAGGGAGCGCCGGCTCAACACCTGAGCTGTCGGAGGGCGGCGTCAATTGAGACTGCGGGGTCCCGCCGTCCTGGGCCTGATCGAGCACCGTGAACTGAGCATGGGCCGTGCCGAAAGGCGCCGCCGCCATGGCGATCGCGATCAAGGGCGCTGCGAGCCGGCGAACCATCATGCATAATCCCCACCAAATCCGGGCCCAGTCTATGCCGAAAGGGCACCCGTTAAGCAACCGCGACGGCTTGCCGGATTGACGCGCAAATCCCGGTGACTTTTGATCGCAGAATATGCAACAGTCTGGCCCAGCGGGGCGCTCGTCGTGCCCCCTTTAGCCGTTGCGGCGCCGTAAGAATGAGGCTGGCAAGGCCATCGGGCGCGCAACCCATCAGAGGGACGTCTATGTTGCAAATCAAGAAAACCCTGACCCTGGCGGTCGCAGCTTCCACCCTGGCCATTGCGGCTCCGGCCCTGGCCCAGGACAGCGGCGCCACGATCGGTTTCATCGGTGGCTTCACCGGCCCCATCGAATCGCTGACCCCGCCGATTTTCGCCGGTGCGGAACTGGTCGTGAAGCAGGTCAACGAACAAGGCGGCATCCTGGGCGGCGAGCTCAAGCTGCTTTCCGCCGACGGCGCCTGCGACGCGACCGCTGCCGCCGCCGCCGCTGACCGCCTGATCAACACCGACAACGTCACCGGCATTGTCGGCGCCCTGTGCACCGGCGAGACCATCGGCGCCTTTAACGGTTCGGGCCTGTCGGGCAATGTCGTGTTCATCTCGCCGGCCTCTTCGGCTCCGGCCCTGACCACGCTGGACGACAACGACCTCGTCTACCGCACCACCCCTTCGGACGCCCTGCAGGGTGTCAAGCTGGCCAACCTTCTGCTCTCCAAGGGCATCAACGATATCGCCATCACCTATGTGAACAACGACTACGGCAAGGGCTTCGCCGACGCCGTCAGCGCTGCCTTCACCGCCGGTGGCGGCACCGTGGCAGCCAACCTCGCCCATGAAGAAGGCAAGGCCGACTACCGCGCCGAGCTGGGCAATCTGGTGGCCTCGCAGAACCTGGTGATCCTGGCCTATGCCAATGCCTCCGGTAACACCATCCTGCGCCAGGCCGTAGAATCGGGCAATTTCACCACCTATGTCGGCGGTGACGGCATGGTCGGCAACGACCTGCTCAACGGCATCGACGCTGCTGCCGTCGAAGGTCTGATCGCGACCCGCGCCGGTGCGCCGAGCGGCGAGTCGGTCGACATCTACAACGGCTTTGCCAGCGATGCCTTCAAGGCCGACGCCACCTATGCTCCCCAGGCCTATGACGCTGCCTTCCTGATGGCTCTGGCCATCGAGAAGAACGGCTCGGCCAGCCGCGATGGCCTGTCGGCCGCGCTGCGCGACGTCTCGTCCGCTCCCGGCGAAATCATCCGCCCCGGTGAATGGAAGAAGGCCGTCGAGCTGATCAAGGCCGGCACCGACATCAACTATGAAGGCGCCGGTGGTTCGCTTGATTTCGACGCCGCTGGCGACGTCGACGGCATCATCGTTGAGCTGGCTGTTGAAGGCGGTGCCTTCGTCGAGAAGGGCCTGATCGACTGATCTGGCTTTCGTGGAGGACCCGTGACGGGTCTCTCTATGGACAATGACTGCGGAAGGCTCGGGAGTGATCCCGGGCCTTTTCTGTTCAGGCGCTTAGGGGCGTGACGAAAATCTGCGGCCCATCGGTGCGCACGGTGATATCGAGATGCTCGGCCTGCGTGACGTTCAAAACCCGGCGCGGCCGATAAGCACAGATGCAGCTGCCATTGCGGTGGCGCAGGCTGGGATAGAGAATGCCGTCTTCGCCAATGGCCCGCAGCCCCTCGCCATAAGCCTGGCTGGGACCATAGTCGGCATTTCCCATGAGTTCGGGGCGGCTGCCATCGCGCAGATCGACATAGTCGCCCTCAAGCCTGGCGCGATAGGCGCGATAGGTGCGGCGGGCCTCGGCCTTGCCGCGGGCAAAAGCCTCGCGCCGCAGATGATGCGCCACCTCTGCAATCGCAGTTTCCAGCCGCGCCGCCGCATACCAGGCGCCCAGATCCGGCCCGGAAAAGCGGCCCCCCGAAGGCGGAGCGTGCAGAAAAGCCGCCAGCACGATGGAGGCATTGGGCCGGCCATGCACCCAATCGGCCTTCGGCAAGCGGGCCAGGCGCTCGGCCACCAGCCGGTCATTGGTCCAGCCGGCCAGCTCCATCACCGCCTCGAGATCGTCGGGACGGGTGACGGTTTCGAACAGCGCAATGGGCGGAAATTGCGACGGGATCAGCCGGTGGCTCGGCACCGGCGCCGGAGAACGGGGCGTCACCGCCAGACAATGTCCTGGTCGCTGCTGGGCGCGAAGACGGCGTCGATGGCATTGGGCGCCATATAGAGCCCACCCCGCGCCGCATCAAGAAACCGCCGCACCAGCATCAAGCCATCGAGCGTGCCATTGGTGACGAGGGCGATAGGTGCCTGACCGCCGAATACCGGCGCTTGATGCGGGCCTCTCAGCCACTCCACCCCCGCCTCTGGCGTCGCGAACAGCACGCCAAGCGCCTGATGAATGCCGAACACGGCCGAGAGGCGGGTCAAGGTATCGACGTCGAGCGTCACCTCGGCGGCGATGCGCGCCTGTTTCATCCAGTTGTGATAGGTCGAGCGCGAGGGATAGCCAAGCACCAGCCGGCGCTGCTCTTCGCTCAGCCCCCAAAGCTCAGCGATAGCGGCAAAGCTGCGCAGCGCCGGTCCGCTCAGCCGCCGGCGCGTTGCAGGCTCGAAGCGCCCTGCCGGAGCGGGCAGGGCATCGGCAACCGAAAAACCAGCCTGATACATGTCACTGAACCCTTGGGCCATTCACTGTCTCCTTGACATGTAAATGGCCCAAATCAGACATGGTTGCAAGTCAAATGTCCAAAATTGGACTTTAATTATCGCGCTTGACCACTTCCGGGATCAATCCCTTCGGCGCGAAGCGCAGGGCGATGGTAATGACCAGGCCCAGCACGAAAACCCGCATTTGCGCCGAACGGGCCTCGATATCGGGAATGGCCCCCCAGCCGGCATGGCTGGACCAGGTGCTGACAAAGTCGAAGATCGCCTTGGACAGCGGTTCGGAAATGACCCAGATCAGCCAGATCAGCACCGCCCCGAAGATCGCACCCCAATTATTACCAGCGCCGCCCACGATCACCATCACCCAGATCAGGAATGTGTGGTTGATCGGCTGGTAGCTGGAGGGATCGAAAATCTGCACGAAGCTGACCAGCATGGCGCCGCCAATGCCCATCAGCACCGAGCCGAAGACGAAAATCTCGAGCTGGCGGGCCGTAACATTCTTGCCCATCGAGGAGGCGGCAATGTGGTTGTCGCGGATGGCGCGCATCATCCGGCCCCAGGGCCCGGCATAGGCGCGCGAGATCAGCCAGACGACAATCGCCAGCACCAATACAGCCAAGGCCAGATAGCCGGCGCGAGCCGCGATCAGCGCCGTGGCGGTGTCCAGGCCCTGCGCCTGGTAGGCTTGTGGCAGGGGCGTCGGCCATGGAATGGGCGAGACGGTGAGCGTACCGCGGGTCAGCCAGTCCATGTTTTTGATCAGCGCGCGCAGGATCTCGGAAATACCGATCGTGGCAATGGCCAGATAATCGGTGCGCAGGCCAAGGCAGATCTTGCCGATGACATAGGCGATGCCGGCAGCCAGAACCCCACCGAACACCCAGCCCAAGAGTGGATGGGCACCCAGCCCGCCGACCCAGCCGCCACCGGCGGCGCTTTCGATATAGGCCGCGGCCGGATCGAGCTGGCTGCGATAGAGCACATAGGCCAGGAACCAGGCGAGTACGGTGAGCGCCATCTTCCATTTGCCGGTGATACCGACGCGATGGCTCTGCCGCGCGGCGAGCACGATCAACGCGCCCACAAAGAAGGCCAGCAGCGCCCGCCCCAGCATGGCCGGACCTTCCGAGCCCCAGAACACTGCATTGACCGGATAGGATATGAAGGTGACGGCAGCGCCGCCCACCATCAGGAAGCCCATAATGCCGAAATTGAACAGGCCGCCATAACCCCACTGGATATTGAGGCCGAGGGCGATGAGCGCATAGGCGGCCGCTTCCACCAGGCGCGAGGAGGTAAAGGGCGCGCCCATGACCCAGCCGATCACCAGGATGAGCACGAACAGGCCGCCAAACAGCGAGAGGGAACGAGCGATCATGACGAGGCTCCCTTGAAGATACCCGTCGGTCGGACCAGAAGGGTGATGACCAGGATGACGAAAGCCACGGTGAGCTTATATTCCGTCGGCACCAGCGCCAGGGTCGGCGGCAATTGCATCCAGTCGGGCAGGATGGCGTTGAGCGGGCGCAGCACCATGGTCCAGTTGAAGACGGCCAGCGTCTCGGCAAAGCCGATGAGCAGCCCGCCGGCAATGGCGCCATAGGACTGGCCCAGCCCGCCGACGATGGCAGCGGCGAAGATCGGGATGATGATGTTGAAGGCCAGGTCCGGCTTCAGCGTCACATCGAGCGCCAACAGCGTGCCGGCAAGGCACCCCAGCGCTCCGGCAATGATCCAGGTGACCCGCACCACCAGCGCCGTGTTAATGCCCGACACCTGCGCCAGATCGGCATTGTCGGCCATGGCGCGCATCGCCTTGCCCAGCCGCGTGCGGGTGAGGAAGAAGTGCAGCGCCAAAACCGCGATCAGCGTCAGCACGATCATCAGCACCTGCGGCTCGGTGATCACTAGCGGCCGGGTCGAGCCGAGCATGTTGAGGTCGATGCGGAACACATCCTTGGGCTCGTTCTCGAAAAAGGAGTAGGAGCCGGCGCCGAAGAACAGGCGGATAAGGCCCTGGATCATCAGCGTCACGCCGATCGAGGCGATCAGCAGCGTCACCGGCTTGGCACCTCGCTTGCGCAGCGGCGCATAAAAGCCCTTGTCGATCCCCAGCGCCAGGATCGCCGACAGCACCATGGCGATGGGCAGGACGACAAAGCCGGTCGGGATCGGCGTGACAATGCCCCAGGCAGCAAAGGCGCCGGCCAACAGAAAGGCAAAGAAAGCGCCCGAGGTCATCAGCTCGGAATGGGCAAAGTGCGCAAAGCGCAGAATGCCGAAGATCAGCGTGATGCCGACCGCCCCCAGCGCATAGATGCAGCCCAGGACCAGACCGGAGATCACCACCTGGTTGATGAAGAAAATCAGCTCGGTCATGGCTCAGCCCCCCAGGAAAGACTTGGCGACCTCGGGGTCGGCAATCAGTTCCGGCCCGGTGCCGGTGAAACGGTTCTGGCCCTGGGCCAGCACAAATCCCTTGGACGCAAAGGCCAGCGCCTGGCGGGCATTCTGCTCGACCATGAGAATGCCGACACCTTCCTGGTTGACGCGCACAATGGTCTCGAAGATTTCGATGACATAGCGCGGGCTGAGGCCGGCAGAGGGTTCATCGAGCATGAGCAGGCTCGGCCGGCTCATCAGCGCGCGGCCCATAGCCACCATCTGCCGCTGGCCGCCCGAGAGTTCACCAGCCGGCTGGCGGCGCTTTTCCGCCAGCACTGGGAACATTTCATAGACCCACTGCATGGTCTCGGAGAAATCGTCGGTGCGGGTGAAAGCCCCCATTTCGAGGTTTTCCTCGACGCTCATCGAGGTGAAGACATTCTTCTCCTGCGGCACGAAGCTAAGCCCCTTGGGCACCAGCTTGTCGGGCAGGGAATTGGCGATGTTCTCGCCCCCAAATTCGATGGTGCCGCCAGTGACCTTGAGCAGGCCGAAAATAGCCTTGAGCGTGGTCGACTTGCCGGCACCATTGGGCCCGACGATGACGCCGATATCGCTCTTGTCGATGGCCATGTTGACGCCATTGAGAATGGGCGCGCCGCCATAGCCGCCCACGACGTGTTTCAATTCGATCAGGGGCATCAAGCAGCCTCCACCGGCGTGCCGAAATAGGCTTCGACGATGGCCGGATTGGCCCGGATTTCGGCCATCGGGCCCTCGGCGATCTTTTCGCCCTGCGCCATGACGATGACCGGGTCGCACAGGCGCCCGATCAGGTCCATATCGTGCTCGATGACGAAGAAGGTGTAGCCCAGCTCGCGGTTCATGCGCTCGATATTGGCGGCCAGATCGTTGAGCAGCGTCTTGTTGACGCCCGCCGCTACCTCGTCGAGCAGCACCACCTTGGCATCCACCATCATTGTGCGACCGAGTTCGAGCAGCTTCTTCTGGCCACCCGAGAGATTGCCGGCCAGCTCGTTGCGCACATGGCCGAGCTTGAGGAAATCGATGACGTCGAGCGCCTTCTTGCGCACCTCGGTCTCGCGGCTGCGCACCAGGCGCGGCCGGAACCAGGTATCGACGAGATGCTCACCCGGCTGGTCGCCTGGAACCATCATCAGGTTTTCCAGCGCCGTCATCTGGCTGAATTCATGCGCGATCTGGAACGTGCGCAGCATGCCGATGCCGAACAGCTGATGCGGCTTCATGCCGGTCACATCGGTGCCGTCGAAGATCACCTGCCCCTCGTCGGGCACGATATTGCCGGCGACGATATTGAACAGGCTCGACTTGCCCGCACCATTGGGCCCGATGAGGCCGGTGACGGAGCCGCGCCGGACCGACAGCGAGCAGTTGTTGACGGCCACCAGGCCGCCAAAGCGTTTTGTGACGTTGCGAACGTCAATAACCAAGTCGGAGGTCACTAAAACCGTCCCGGATTCCTGAGTGCCATGCCGCCCGGTTTAATCCGGGCAATTTTGTGGCATCTGCTCATAAGAGCACGGAGCGGTCAACAGTAACCGGCCGGTTAGACAGCCGCCAGAACCGCGTCCGCAGTCGATTTATTGTTGGCAAGCGGGACATCGTAGAGTGTTGCCAGCCGCGTCAGCGCCTTCACATCCACGTCATGAGGCTGGGCGGAGAGCGGATCGATGAAAAAGATCAGCACATCCAACCGTCCCTCGCAGATCATGGCGCCCAATTGCTGGTCGCCGCCCAGCGGGCCACTCTTGAGCAGGGTAACCTCGAGGCCCGTGGCCGCCATGACCCGGCTGCCGGTGGTGCCGGTACCCCACAGCTCGTGCAAGGCGAGCTTGTCGCGGTGATGCTCGGCCCAGCGGCAGAGATCGTCTTTCTTGTCGTCATGGGCAACAAGGCCGATACGAACCATTTTTAGCTCTCCTGAAACGCTCAAGACCAGTAGCTGCGAAGCGCTCAAGACGCCAGCCGGCGCACCGGGCGATAGGCTTCGGCGCCAATACGGAACACGTCGATGATCCGATCGAGATCGCTGGCCTGGGCTTCGGTCTGCTCGATGGCGGCATTCGTCTCTTCCACCAGCGCCGCATTATGCTGGGTCATCTCATCCATGGTGCGCACCGCCACCGTCACCTCGTCCAGCGCGGTGGATTGGCTGCGATTGGCCCGGGCGATGGTGTCGATCAGTTCCGCGCTTTCCTGAGTGCCGGCCAGAATGTCGAGCAGCACTTCGGCGGCCTGCGCCACCTTGTGGCTGCCACCGCGCACTTCGGCGGCGCTGGTATCGATCAGCGCCTTGACCTCGGCCGAGGCATTGGCGGCACTCTGGGCCAGGCGGCGCACTTCCACCGCGACAACGGCAAAACCCTTGCCGGCCTCACCGGCGCGCGCCGCTTCCACCGAGGCGTTGAGCGCCAGCAGATTGGTCTGGAAGGCGATATCGTCGATCAGACCGATAATGTTGGAAATCTTGGCCGATGAGGTCTCGATGGCAGTCATGGCGTCATTGGCTTGCTTCATCACCTCGCCGCCCTGGGTGGCACTCTGAGCCACCACCTTGGCCTTTTCGCTGGCGGTAAGGGCGCGGCGGGCATTTTCCATGACGACGGAGGACAATTGCTCGATCGCCGCCGACGTCTGTTCGATGGTCGCGGCCTGCCGTGTCGTGCGCTCGGAGAGATCGTTGGCTCCAGCCAGGATTTCCCCGGTCGCGGTCTTGAGCGACCGCGACGTCTGCTGCAGCCGGCCCACGATATCGGCCAGCCGCTCGGCCACCGCATTGGTGTCGGCCTTGATCTGGTCGAACTCGGCATCGAGCTCGGCGGTCACCCGGCTGGTGAGATCGCCGGCGGCGACGTCGCGCAGCACCGACCCGGTGGCGCTGACCGCCTTGCGGATCTTGTCGCGGGCCCCCTCCTCGAGCGCCCGCGCGTCCTCGGTGAGCTTGCCGAAATAGGCCGAGACCCCGATGTCGATGTCGAGCATCATCGCCTTGAGCACCACCACCAGCGTCTCCGCCATGGCGTCGGCATCGGCGAGCACCGCTTCGGGATCGCGCGGCACAGCGCGGCCGAACAAGCCTTTCTGCGGGGCCAGGGCCTCGGCCATCAGGTCATGCACCAGGCCCTTGACCAGGGTTTCCATGATGAGGCTATAGCCCCCGATATGCCAGCGCGGCTCGAGCCCGATCTGGGCGTGCCGCAGGCCAATGCGGGTGCTGGACTGGAAATAGTCGTCGTCGAACTGACCGCCGGCAATGGCCTGCCAATGGCCGATCTGCTTGCCCTGGGCGCGGTTCATCTGCGCCTTGCCGTCGAAGAAGCTCGCCACCTCGGGCACGGCGGCGAGCAGGCCATAGAAGCGATCGAGCGCCGGCTCCAGATGCGCCTCTACCCGGGCCTGCGACTGGGCCAGCCTTGCCCGCGCCTCCATGTCGAGCCCGACGAAATCCAGGCGTGTTTGCAGGTTGGGTTGGGCCGGAGAAGACATACCGAGAAGCCGATCGCAGTGAGTTTGACGCTGGCCATGGGGCATGGCGCCCCAAGGCCTGGTCCTGTGCTATCGGCTTAGGGTTAAGCGTTTGTCTACGTCCGCCCCGCTAACCGGCGCGCACCAGGCGCACCCCTTGCCCCGCCCGCCGCGCAGTCGAGGCCGAGCCATCGACGCGGAACACTTCGACAATGCCGTCCAACGATACGGCCTGGGCCTCGGTCTGTTCGATGGAGGCATTCATTTCCTCGACCAGCGCCGCATTGTGCTGGGTCATCTCGTCCATCTGGCGCACCGCGACCGCCACCTCGCCCAGCGCCGAGGACTGGCTCTTATTGGCCTGGGCGATGGTGTCGATCAGGGTCGCGCTCTCTTCGGCGCCCGAGAGGATGTCGAGCAGCATTTCGGCCGCGCGTGCTACCAATTGGCTGCCGGTCTTGACCTCGGCGGCGCTGGCCTCGATCAACTGCTTGACCTCCGCAGAGGCATTGGCAGCGCTTTGCGCCAGGCGCCGCACTTCCACCGCCACCACCGCAAAACCCTTGCCCGCATCGCCGGCGCGCGCCGCTTCCACCGAGGCATTAAGCGCCAGAAGGTTGGTCTGGAAGGCAATGTCGTCGATCAGACCGATGATATTGGAGATCTTGCCCGAGGAGGTTTCGATAGCGCCCATGGCGCCATTGGCCTGCTCCATCACCGCGCCGCCATCGGTGGCATTGCGCGCAAGGGACTGCGCCTTGCCGCTGGCCATCGAGGCCCGGCTGGCATTTTCGACCACCGCCGCGCTCAATTGCTCGACCGCTGCCGAGGTCTCCTCGATGGTCGCCGCCTGGCGCGTGGTGCGCTCGGCCAGGTCATTGGCCCCGGCAAGGATTTCTCCGGTCGCGGTGCGCAGCGAGCGGGAGGTCTGCTGCAGCTGGCCGACAATGCCGGCCATTTTCTCGGCCACCGCATTGGTATCGACCTTGATCTGTTCGAATTCGGCATCGAGCTCGGCCGTTACCCGCCCGGTGAGATCGCCCTGCGCCATGTCCTTGAGCACGGCGCCAGTGGCCGCCACCGCCTGCTGGATACGGCCCCGGGCGGCATCATCGGCGTCGCGCGCATCGCCGGTGAGCTTTTCGAAATAGGCGGAAACACCGATATCGATATCGAGCAGCATGGATTTGAGCACTGCCACCAAGATCTCGGACATGGCCTCGACCTCGGGCTGCACCTCGGCCTTGCTGCGTGCCACCGGCCGGCCGAAGCGGCGCTCTCGCGGCTCGAGCGCGGCATCCATCACGTCCCGCACCAGGCCCTTGACCAGGGTTTCCATGATCACGCCATAGCCGCCGATATGCCAGCGCGGTTCAAGCCCGATCTGGGCGTGGCGCAGACCGACCTTGGTGCTGGCCTGCATATAGGCGTCGTCGAACTGTCCGGTGGCAATGGCCCGCCAATGCCCCACCTGCTTGGACTTGGCGCGGTCCATCTGGGGGCGGCCGTCGAAGAACTGCTTGACCGCCGGGACCGTAGCGATCTTGCTGTAGAACCGGTCGAGCGCCGGTTCGAGATGGGCATCGATGGTACCCTGCACGCTGGCGAGCCTGGCCCGCGCCGCCTCGTCGAGGCCGATAAAATCAAGTCTGGATTGCAGAATGTCTTGCGCGTGCGTGGCCATGATGTGCCGCCTCTCTCGCTGCCTTTGGTGTCAGTCTTTCCAATCGAGACTCCCAAATCCGGACTTGGTCAGATGAAAGAAATAACACCACGTTATGGTAAATTTCTCATAAATCCCCCGATTATCGGGGCGTCCGGCTACCCTGCCGCGCGCAAAATCTTGACCCCGGATGACACCTTTGCTTTCACCGCCATGGAGTCAGCGGAGTTGGGGTCGAGCTTGAACACATCGACGATGCGATCGAGCTCGCTGGCCTGCGCTTCGGTCTGCTCGATCGCGGCATTGGTCTGTTCCACCAGCGCCGCATTGTGCTGGGTCATCTCGTCCATCTGCCGCACCGCCACCGCCACCTCATCGAGCGCCCCGGACTGGGCGGCATTGGCCCGGGCAATCTCATCGATCAGCCCGGCGCTTTCCTCGGCACCGATCAGGATATCGCCCAGCCGTTCTGCGGCCCGGCCCACCAATTGGGCCCCGGTGCGCACTTCGCCGGCGCTGGTCTCGATCAGCGCCTTGACTTCCGAGGAAGCGCCGGCGGCACTTTGTGCCAGCCGCCGCACCTCCACCGCAACCACGGCAAACCCCTTGCCGGCATCGCCGGCGCGAGCAGCTTCTACCGAAGCGTTGAGGGCCAGCAGATTGGTCTGGAAGGCAATGTCGTCGATCAGTCCGATAATGTTGGAAATCTTGGCAGACGAGGCCTCGATGGCCTGCATGGCCTGGGTTGCCGAGCCCATGACCGTGCCGCCTTCCGTGGCATTGGTCGCGAGCAGCCGCGCCCGCTCGCTGGCCGAGTTGGCGCGCTTGGCATTGTCCGCGACCGCAACACTCACCTGTTCCACCGCCGCCGAGGTTTCCTCGATGGTCGCCGCCTGGCGGGTGGTGCGCTCGGACAGGTCGTTGGCCCCGGCCAGGATTTCCCCGGTCGCCGTGCGCAGCGCGCGCGAGGCCTGACGGAGATCGACCACGATCCCCTCCAACTGCCCCAGCGAGCGATTGAAGGCCTGGCGCAATTGCTCGTATTGCCCGGTAAAGGCGGTGTCGATACGCCCACCCAGATCGCCCTTGGCCATGCGGGCCAGACTATCGGTCAAGGCGGCGATGATACCTTCGGCGCGTTTGCGCTCGCTGATATCGGTCGCGTATTTGATGACCTTTATCGGCCGGCCCGATGCATCGAAAATCGGATTGTAGCTGGCCTGGATCCACACTTCCCGACCGCCCTTGCCGAAGCGCTGAAACTCGGCGGCGACGAATTCGCCCGCGCGCAGTTGCGCCCAGAAGCGCTTGTAGTCGTCCGAGCGCACATAGGCCGGGTCACAGAACATGGAATGGTGCTGGCCCACCACCTCCTCGCGGCCATAGCCCACCGTGGTGAGGAAATTGTCATTGGCGTCGATCACCGTGCCATCGAGATTGAAGGCGATCACCGCCTGCACCCGGGATATGGCCGATATCTGGGCGGCGTGGTCGGCCGCGCGTTCGGACTGTTCGGTGACGTCGGTGGCGAACTTGATGACCTTGACCGGCCGGCCGGCACTGTCGAGCACCGGATTGTAGCTGGCCTGGATCCAGACCTCGCGCCCGCCCTTGGCCAGCCGCTTGAACACGCCCGAATAGACCTTGCCCTTGGCCAGCTCGCCCCAGAACGTCTTGTATTCGGCGCTCTGCACCACCTCGGGCGGGCAGAACATGGAGTGATGCTGTCCCGCCACCGCCACGAGCTCATAACCCATGGCACGGAGGAAGTTGTCGTTTGCCGTAATGATGGTGCCGTCGAGTTCGAACTCGATAACGGCCTGGCTGCGCATGATGGCGGCCACCTTGGCCGCATCGTCACGCTGTTTTCCGCCCCAGGAAATGCCGCGCATGATACCGTCCCGCAATTTTGCCGCATCCAAGAGGAGGACACAGGCTCACAAGCAAGGCTGCGCGCGAATAGTTAATGAAAAACAATACGAGAAGTAATATTATGAACATAGATTGTTATATGTGGGTAAATATACGTAATCTGATAGATTTGGCAGGTTTTGTTCCATACAAGAAAAACAAAAACCCCGGCACAAACTGTGTTTGCACCGGGGGTCAAAACTATTGCTCGCTTGGCGTCTAAGCCGTCAGAACTCGCTCCAGTCGGCCGAGATCGCGGCATTGCCCTGGCTGAGATAGGCACTGGCGGCCTGCCTGGTCTTGGCGCTGGCCGAGACGGCCCGTGGCCGTGCCGGCGCTTCCGTCATCCGCGGCGGCTCGGCCATGGGCGCGGGCGCCGCATTGGCGTCGGTGCGGAACACGGCGACGATCCGGTCGAGTTCGCTGGCCTGCGCCTCGGTCTGCTCGATAGCGGCATTGGTCTGTTCCACCAGCGCCGCATTGTGCTGGGTCATCTCGTCCATCTGCCGCACCGCGACCGAGACTTCCTCAATGGCCGAGGCCTGCTCGCGACTGTCGCGGGCAATGCCGTCCATCAAGGCTGAATTGGCCTTGGCCGCATCGAGCATGGCCTCCAGTTTGGCGGCGGCCTCGGCCACGAGGCGCGTGCCGGCCCCCACTTCGCCAGACGAGGTCTCGATCAGGGCCTTCACGTCCGAGGAGGCACTGGCGGCGCTCTGCGCCAGGCGCCGCACCTCCACGGCCACCACGGCAAAGCCCTTGCCGGCGTCACCCGCCCGCGCCGCCTCGACCGAGGCATTGAGCGCCAAGAGATTGGTCTGGAAGGCGATATCGTCGATCAGACCAATGATGTTGGAGATCTTGGAAGACGAGGCCGTGATCCGCTCCATGGCCTCGGTGGCCTGGGCCATCACCGCTCCACCCTCTTCGGCAGTATGGCTGACGGTCTGGGCGTTGACATTGGCGTCCCGTGCCCGATCGGCATTCTGCAGCACCGTCGAGGCCAGCTGCTCCATGGCCGCCGAGGTCTGCTCGATGGTGGCGGCCTGCTTGGTGGTGCGCTCGGACAGGTCATTGGCACCGGAGAGAATTTCCCCGGTTGCGGTCTTGAGCGCCCGCGAGGTCTCCTTGAGCCCGCCCACCACCTGGCTCAGCGTCTCGGCCACCGTATTGGTGTGATGCTTGAGCTCGGCAAAGGCACCGCGATAGTCGCCCAGCATGCGCTTGGTCAGATCGGTCTCGGCCAGGGCCCCGAGCACGGTGCCGGTTTCGGCAATCCCCTGGTCGACGGTTTCAACCAGGCTGTTGACGCTGCCGGCAAGGCTATTGAGCTCGGCATCGGGGAAGCTGGCATGCACGCGCTTGGAGAAATCCCCGGCAATGGCGGCATCGACCACCTCGCCGAACGCCGCCTGCAACTCGGTCATCATCTCCTGGCGCGCCCGCTGATCGGAAATGATACGCGCCGCTTCGGCCTCGGTCATCTGGCTGATGCGAAGGCCATTTTCGCGGAACACCTCGACCGCGCGGGCCATGTCGCCGATCTCGTTGCGGGTCGCCTGATAGGGCACCTCGATATCGTAGCGACCCTTGGCCAGCTCATTCATCAGCCCGGTCATGCGGCGGATGGGCTTGGCGATCATGCCGGAGCCGAGCCAGACCAGCGCCAGGATGACGGCCAGCAACACGCCGGCGGCCACCAGCGCCATATTGCGCATCGCATCGACCCCGGCATAGACGGTGGCCGTGGGCACGGTCATGATCATTGTCCACTGGTCGGTGGTGTCGCTGAACTGTACCGGCGCCGTCACCGCGAACTGGCTGACGCCGGTTTCGTCGGTAAAAGTCATGCCGCGGGCCATCAGCTCGGTATCGAGCAGGGCCGCGGCAATATCGGGCTCCAGCGCCTGGCCGGCCAGGCTCGGGTCGGAATTGACCACCCAGCTATTGTTGTTGCTGACCAGCATGACGCTGCCGACGCCGAACGGCTTGAGCGCGGAAATGACGTCGGAAATGGCGTCCAGCGTCAGGTCGGAAGTAAGAATGCCGACGGGCTTGCCACCCTTATGCACCACCACGCTCACGGTGGAGAGCAGGGTATCCTTGCCATTGACGGGATAGGAATAGGGCGGCGTCACCACGGTGCGGTCTTCGCGCATCGGCAGGTCATACCAGCTCTCGGTGCCGTTCTCGGGCGCCATCTGCAGCAGCTCGACATCGACAGCGCCGTTCGAGCGGGTGAAATAGGGAACAAAGCGTCCGCTGGCATCGGAATAGGGGTGGCCGACATAATTGGCGTCCTGACCGTCGAGCCCATTGGAATTAAAGGCCAGCGTCATGCCGATAACCGAAGGCTGCGCCACGATGGCGCCCGAGACCAGCCGGCCCAGCATGTCACGATCGACCGGGGCCGTGGCGATGACGCCCTCGATGGAAGCGGTGAGGCTGCGGGTGGCGGAGATGATCTTGCCCATCTCCCCTTCGGCCAGGTTGGAATATTGACCCAGAAGGGTGCGCGCCCGCTCTTCGGCCTCGCTGCCGGCCGTCTGGTACATCAGAGCCAGGCCGCCGGCGATGATGCCGCCCATGGCCAGGAGGAACATCAGGCCTGCGCCCAGCACCAGCTTCATCCGGATGGACAGATCGCTGAACTTCATTTTACTGCCTCATAACTGGCTACCCTTCTGGGTGCCCTATGGTCACTGTCGCCACGAACGGCGGACCGCTTCCATCGAAGCGGCACGGCCGGACGGTCCTGCTGAGGAAGGCGACGCCGTTCTCAGTCTCACCCAGGTCAAACCGGGTGCATCGTCTTCTGCGTCCGTGATCACGTCATCACGCGCCGCGTTAAGGCGCGGTAAAGCACGATGCTATTCGTGATAAAAACTGCGAAGGGGGCACTTGCGCCCCCTTGTTTCCCTACAGCCGAGTTGAAATCGAGCCCTAGAACTCGCTCCAATCGGCAGAGATCGCCGCATTGCCCTGGATGAGATAGGTCGCTGCGGCGCGGCGGGCCGGGGCCGGTGTCGCATTGGCTCGCTGCGTCGGCGCTGGCGCCGCACGCTGTGCCGGCTTGGCCGCCTCGCTGGTGTCGAGCCGAAAGATATCGACGATCCGATCCAGCTCATTGGCCTGGCTTTCGGTCTGCTCGATGGCGGCATTGGTCTGTTCCACCAGCGCCGCATTATGCTGGGTCATCTCGTCCATCTGCCGCACGGCCACGGTGACTTCCTCGATGGCCGAGGCCTGCTCATTGCTGTCGCGGGCAATGCCTTCCATCAAGCTGGTATTGCTGCGCGCCGCCTGGAGCATCTTTTCGAGCTTGCCGGCGGCCTCGGCCACCAGCTTGGTGCCCGCATTGACCTCGTCGGCTGACTGGCGGATCAGCGCCTTGACGTCGGATGAGGCTTCCGCCGCGCTCTGCGCCAGGCGCCGCACTTCGACGGCGACCACGGCAAAGCCCTTGCCAGCTTCGCCGGCCCGCGCCGCTTCCACCGAGGCGTTGAGCGCCAGCAAATTGGTCTGGAAGGCAATATCGTCGATCATGCCGATAATGTCGGAGACCTTGGAGGAGGACGCGGTGATGCGTTCCATGGCCTGATTGGCCTCGCCCATCACCCGGCCGCCATCCTCTGCGGTCGCGGTCACCTCGGTGGCCATGACACTGGCTTCGCGCGCCCGCTTGGCGTTTTCGACCACGGTCGAGGCTAGTTGCTCCATGGCAGCCGAGGTCTCCTCGATGGTCGCGGCCTGCCGCGTCGTGCGCTCCGACAGATCATTGGCGCCGGACAGGATTTCGCCGGTGGCCACCTTGACGGCGCGCGAGGTCGAGCGCAGCCGCGTCACCACATCGGCCAGCGTCTCGGCCACCACGTTCATATTGGTCTTGAGATCGAGGAAGGCACCGCGATGCTCGCCCACCATGCGCTGGGTGAGATCGGTGCGCGCCAGCGCGGCCAGCACACTGCCGGCCTCCACCAGCCCGGTATCGACGCTGTCGATGAGGCTGTTGAAGTTTTGGGCAATGCGGACCAGGTCCTGGTCGACAAAATCGGTGGTGATGCGGCGGCTGAAATCGCCTTCGAGCGCAGCGGCCACCGCCTCGTCGAACTGGGTCTGGAACACATCCATCATCCGCGCCCGCTCGGCAGCGGCGATGGCGCGGGATTTTTCTTCCTGGCTCAGCGCCGCGACGGTGCGGGCATTGTCCTGGAACACCTGCAGGGTGCGGGCCATGGCGCCCATCTCGTCCTTGCTGTCGAGATAGTCGATCTCGGTGTCGAGTTCGCCTTGCGCCAGCGCCTCCATCGAACGGGTCAGCCGGCTGACCGGGCGGGAGAGGTGTACGGTACCGACATAGCCGGCCACGGCGATGCCGGCGCCCAGGCCAATCACAATAGTGCCCACCAGCAGCATGATCATGTTCTGCTGGAAGCTGCCCATCTCGGCCTTGACCCCGTGGAACAGCTCGAGATCACGTTCGACCACCGCATCGATCTCGCCCTGATAGGCACGGCGATTGGCGCGGTTTTCTTCGTTATTGCCCTGCGCATTGGCCTCGGCCGGCGCGACATCGCGGCCCAGCCTTGCGGTTTCGGTGCGGAAGGCGCGGAACTCGGCGGAGCGGGCGACCACGGCATTGAAGGCCTCCATGCCGCCCTCATCGACCAGCGGCTGCCATTCGGCCAGCAGCGCATCGATGCGGTCGAGATAGGTCATGATACCTTCGGCGAAAGGCGCAGCCTTTTCGGTGTTGGGCGCGGCATAGATGCCCCGGGACTCCATCACCACCGCCGTCACGTAGCGGTTGAGCCGTTCCCCGAGATAGGCCCGATCGGCCAGGTTCTCGAGGCGGCTGGTCTGCTTGTTGTATTCCATCACCATATAGCCAGCCATGCCGCCAATGATGATCGAGGCCAGACCCATCAGCCCCACAACGGCAAAAACTTTGGCGCGAATATTCATGTTACCCTTCACTCCGGCCGGGACCCACCAGACATGTCGGTCATGTCCTCGGCGAACAGCACACTGTCCGACGAAGTCTGCCGGGGCCGGCAGGCTGACGTATCACTGTCTGATTGGGCCGCATGGACTGTCCCCACTCCCGTCGGGGGCAGTTCCGATCTTCCCTTCACCGAATAAATACCAAGCTCGTACTTAATTGCCGGTAAATGGCTGCGCAATTTTGCGGCAAAATCGCCGCTTTTGCTGCACTTGCGGGCATATCGGTTCGAAAACAAAACCCCCGGGATGGCGACATCCCGGGGGCGAAGCGATTGGCAAAAGGGGCAGTGGCCTCAGAAGGCTTCCCAATCGGCATCGAGCGCCGCATTGCCCTGGCTCATCGGGCGCGGGGCCGGACGCGATGGGCGTTCGCGCTGCTGGCGCGCGACATTGGCCCAATCGACCACCTCTTCGCGCCCACCCTCGACCTTGAACGTATCCACAATCCGGTCAAGCTCGTTGGCCTGAGCCTCGGTCTGCTCGATGGCGGCATTGGTCTCTTCCACCAGGGCCGCATTGTGCTGGGTCATCTCGTCCATCAGGTGCACCGCGGCACTGACTTCCTCGATGGAGGAGGCCTGCTCCCGGCTGTCCTGAGCAATGGCCTCGAGCGCGCTGGTATTCTCGCGGATGGACACCAGCATGCCGGCGATCTTGGCGGCCGCCGACTCCACCAGCTTGGTGCCATTGCTGACTTCGCCGGCACTCTGCTCGATCAGGGCCTTGACCTCCGAGGACGCTTGCGCTGCACTCTGGGCCAGGCGGCGCACTTCCACAGCCACCACCGCAAAGCCCTTGCCGGCCTCGCCGGCACGCGCGGCCTCGACCGAAGCATTGAGCGCCAAGAGGTTGGTCTGGAAGGCGATATCGTCGATCAGCCCGATAATGTTGGAAATCTTGCCCGAGGAGGCCGAAATCCGCTCCATCGCCTGATTGGCCGAATCCATCACCGCCACCCCCTGCTCGGCCGCATTGGTGACCGCTTGGGCATTGGTGCTGGCCTCATGGGCGCGCTCGGCATTCTTGAGCACGGTCGATGCCAGCTGTTCCATGGCCGCCGAAGTTTCCTCGATGGTCGCGGCCTGCTTGGTGGTGCGTTCGGAGAGGTCATTGGCGCCGGACAGGATTTCCCCGGTGGCAGTCTTGAGCGCACCCGACGTGTCGCGCAACTGTGTCACCACCTCGGTGAACTTGTCGGCCATGGCATTGGTGTCGTCCTTGAGGCGGGCGAAGGCCCCCTCATAGTCGCCCGTCATGCGCTGCGTCAGGTCGGTATGGGCCATGGCGCCCAGCACCTGGCCCATTTCGGTGACGCCACGCTTGAAGGTGGACACCAGGCGATTGACGCCCGAAGCCAGGCTGTTGAGCTCTGGATCTGGGAATTCGGTTTCCACGCGCCGGTCGAAATCGCCGGCAATGGCGGCATCGACCACTTCGCCGAAAGCGGCCTGCAGCTCGGCCATCATGCGCTTGCGATTGTCCTGATCGGCAATGATGCGGGCGGCTTCCGCCTCGGTCATCTGCGCCACGCGCTCGCCATTCTGGCGGAACACTTCCACAGCACGTGCCATGCCGCCCACCTCATTGCCCATATCGGCATAGGGCACCTCGGTGTCGTACTGGCCCTGGGCGATAGAATCCATGGCCGAGGCCAGGCGCGGAATCGGCCGGGTGATGGCGCGGGACACCACAAAGCCCACCAGACCCAGCGCGATGATCACGGCACCGCCGACAATGGCGATGAGCCCCAAAACGCTATTGGCCGCTGCCTCGACATTGCGCATCGGCGTGCCGACGAAGATTGCACCCATCACCTCGCCATTGACCTTCTGGATCGGCTGCAGCGCGGCGAAATAGCTTTCGCCCATCATGCCGAGTTCACCCTGGAACGGCTCGCCGGCCATCAGACGTTCATAGGCAGGGCTATCGGGGCCCAAGGTTTCGCTGAGGGCGCGCTGCCCATCGGGGCCAGCAAGGCTCGTGGTCTTGACCATCAGGGTCTGCGTCTGCGGATCGAGCGCGAAAATGCCGGCATCCTGCTTGGTGACGCGCGTGACCGAATCGATGACTTCGCTGTCGTAGAAGGGCGGAATGGCCCAGCTCTGGAAATTGCCGATCGACCCATCTTCGCCCCAGCTCAGCACCGAGCCGGAGATGCGCCGCTCGAGAATGGTGGCCGCGACGCCGATATTGGTCTCCTGCTGGATGCGGCTGTCCTCAAGCGACCGCTCGCGCAGGTTAAAGTAGATCGATGCCGACATGGCCGTGATCGATCCGATGATCGAGCACATCACCAGAACCAGAATGGTTGTGGTCATGCGCACATTGCCCATGATCTTGGAAAGCGTACCCAAAACCTGTCCCCCTCTTCGCGCTGCTAAGTCGGATGCGATCCGAATTCCTCATTGTCGCGGGGGAGGCTAGGAGAAAGCAGTTAACCGAGCGTTGTGCGCAATCCACCCAATGGGCATTTAAGAATACTATTCCACAATTGCCGCATTCTATTTGCCTTGTGACATTGCCAAGACGCGCGCCAATGACTCGGCCCGAAACACTCTTGGCTGCCGCCTTTTGCTCTTGCCGTCAGCTTTCGCGTCGCTATCGGGCCCGCGCCGGCCCTGTGCCATCCTGGCACGTCAATGCAGTTTTTCCTCAATGCGCGCCGGCCAATCCCAGCAAAGCCGGGCCCATGGGCATGAAGGGATGAAAAATATCGACGCGAGGCGAATTTACCTCTGCTTCAGCTTTGCCCGTTTTCGCGCCGGATTAACGGAACCGAAACCCTTCTAAACGGTTTTGGCGACCAGTTGTGCCGCAAGGACATGATTATGCCAGCCGCTTGTGCGACCGGGGCGAAGGAGCCCACCACATCTCGTGGTGAACAAAGCCGGATTTACCGATTCGCGCCGATTCGATGCTGCTTCGTTCACCTTTGGTTTCACCCGTTAAGACTCGTGGCGAAAAGGTATCAATCCCTGTCCTTTCTTGGGACAAATCCTCTTGCCTCTCGCAACCCCGGCCCCGGCCCCTTACATTGGGCGCAATGACCTTTTTTTCCTCCCCCTCGGTCAAGGCCATTCTGGGGCCGACCAATACCGGCAAGACCTATTTTGCCATCGAGCGCATGCTGGCCCATCCAACCGGGATGATCGGCCTGCCTTTGCGTCTTCTGGCCCGGGAGGTCTATACGCGCGTCGTCGAGCGGGTCGGCGAACAGGCTGTGGCCCTGGTCACCGGGGAAGAGCGGATCGTTCCGGCCAAGCCGCGCTATTGGGTGGCGACGGTCGAGGCCATGCCCATGGACATCCATGTCGACTGCGTAGCGGTCGATGAAATCCAGACCGCCATCGACTTCGATCGCGGCCATATCTTCACCGATCGAATTCTCAAGGCTCGCGGCCTGCAGGAAACCCTGCTCCTGGGCTCTGCGACCATGGCCGGGGTGATCCGCAAGCTCATTCCGAATGCCGAGATCATCGACCGGCCGCGCTTTTCGCAGCTGACCTATTCCGGCTCCAAGAAAATCTCGCGCCAGCCGGCCCGCAGCGCCATCGTCGCCTTCTCCGCCCGCCAGGTCTATGCCATTGCCGAGCTGATCCGGCGCGAACGCGGCGGCGCCGCAGTGGTCATGGGCGCGCTCAGCCCGCGCACCCGCAATGCCCAGGTGGAACTCTACCAGAATGGCGACGTGGATTTCCTGGTCGCCACCGATGCCATCGGCATGGGGCTCAATCTCGATATCCACCACATCGCCTTTGCAGACGACACCAAGTTCGACGGTCGCCAGAGCCGGCCACTGACCCCGTCCGAAATCGGCCAGATTGCCGGCCGCGCCGGTCGCCACCGGCACAATGGCACCTTCGGGGTCACCGGCGGCACCGAAGGATTCGACGAAGAACTGGTCGTCCAGCTCGAAACCCATGACTTCGAGCCGGTAAAGGTGGTGCAATGGCGCAACAGCGCGCTGGATTTCTCATCGCTCGATGCGCTGCGCGATTCGCTTGATGTCTCCCCCACCGACCGGACCCTAACCCGCGTGCCCATCGCCACCGACCAGATGGCGCTCGAATTTCTCGCCCGCAACGAAGCGGCGGGCTTGGTGCGCGGGCTCGATGCCGTGCGGGTGCTGTGGGAATGCTGCCAGTTGCCGGACTATCAGGGCATTTCGCCCGCCGCGCATGGGGAAATCATTACCCGCATCTTTACCGATTTGCGTCGAAAGGGCCGCGTCAACGCCGATTGGATTGCCGAGCAGGTGCGCTTTTGCGACAATGCGGAAGGCGATATTGATACGCTCAGCAACCGGATCAAGCAGGTCCGGACCTGGACCTTTGTCGCCAATCGTAAAAACTGGCTTGAAGACCCTCTCTATTGGCGCGAAAAGACCCGTGATATCGAGGATCGCCTGAGCGACGCTCTGCACGAGCGGCTGACCCAGCGGTTCGTTGACCGGCGCACCAGCGTGCTACTCCGCCACCTGAAAGACAAACGTATGGTATCTCCCGAAATCAACAGCCAAGGCGAAGTACGGCTGGAAGGCCATTTGATCGGAACGCTTGAAGGCTTCCGCTTCACCCTGGCGCGCTCTGAAGGCGACATGGATGCGCGAGGCATTCGCGGCGCTGCGGAAGCGGTGGTTGCTCCCGAGATCCACAATCGCGCCGAACGCCTGGCTGGCGCCCCTAACGAGGAATTCGTGCTGGCCACCGATGGCCGCCTGCGCTGGCGCGGGGAAGTGGTCGCGGAACTGGCCGAGGGCGACAGCCTCTATCGCCCCCGCATCATCACCCTTGCCGACGAGACCCTGACCGGACCCGACCTTGAAAAGGTACAGGATCGCCTGTCGCTCTGGCTGCGCCACCACGTCAATACCGTGCTCGAGCCGATCATGGCGCTGGAAGCGCCGGCCGACCTCGATGGCCCCGCCCGCGGCATCGCCTATCGCCTGTTCGAACATCTGGGCCTCTTGCCCCGCGCTGTCGTCGCCGACGACGTCAAGGCGCTCGATCAGGATGTGCGCGGCAAGATGCGCAAGCTGGGCATCAAGTTCGGCGCCTATCACATCTATCTGCCGCTCTCGCTCAAGCCCGCACCGCGCGAGCTGGCGCTGATCTTGTTCGCGCTCAAGCATGGCGGCACCCGCCAGCCCGGCGTCACCGACATTCCGCACATCGTGTTGTCGGGCCGCACCTCGTTCCTGGTCGATCCTGAAGTCGATCCGCGCCTGTACGAGATCGCCGGCTTCAAGGTGGCCGGCAAGCGCGCCGTGCGCATCGATATCCTCGAGCGCCTCGCCGACATCATCCGTCCGCTGATCGCACTCGACGCCGCCCGCCCCTATCAGGGCGACCTGCCGGCCGGCGCTGCCGAAGGTAACGGCTTCCGCGTCACCGTCGAGATGACCAGCCTTCTGGGCTGCTCGGGCGAAGATTTCGCCTCCATCCTCTCCTCCCTGGGCTATCGCCTGCGCCGTACCCCCAAGGTTGCCGCTCCGATCGTGCCCGCCGAAGCCTCTGCGGAAGCCCCGGCCCTTGCCGAGGTCCTGGCCGACGCGCCCGCTGCTATCGAGCCCGGCAACGAGGCTGCGGAAGTGGCCACGGGCGAGGCGACTGAAACCGTCGAGACCGCTGAAATCATCGCGCCGGTCGAAGCGTCCCTGGCAGAAGCGGTGGCCGACGCGGCTCCCGCCGCTGCCGACGCCAGCGAAGCCGCGACGCCGGCCGAGCCGGAATTCGACGAGGTCTGGTTCCCCGGTGGCCGCCGCAATGAGCAGCAGCGCCGCCACGAGCCGCGCCAGCGTCGCGAGGGCGATGCGGCAGAGGGCCAGCCGCGCCAGCGCGCCAATCGCGATCGCACCCGTCCCGCCGCCTCCAAGGGGCAGCGCCGGCCGGAAGGCGACGAGCGCCCGCAGGGCAATGGCAAGCCGGCTCATGGGCGACCACGCGATGATGAGCGCCGCGGCGGCCGCCCCGAGCGCAATGAGCGCCCCGAACGGGCCGATCGCCGCCCGCCGCGTGAAGAGCGCAAGCCGGTCTTTGATCCGGACAGCCCCTTCGCGGCTTTGGCCGCCTTGCGCAACAAGAAGGACTAGGGTTTGGGCGGGCCGGACAGCGCCGTTCTCCGCAAGGAACGTCTGGACCGGTTCCTGTTCTTCTCCCGCGCCGTCAAGTCGCGCACCCTGGCGCAAAAGCTCATCGAGACCGGCGCCATAAGGGTAAACTCTGAAAAGACCGAGCGCACCGACCACAAGGTCGGTGCCGGGGATGTGCTGACCATGTCGCTGCATGGCCGCATCCTTGTCTGGCGCATTCTCGACCCCGGCACCAGGCGCGGTCCGGCCAGCGAAGCGCAGGGGCTCTACGAGGACATTTCCCCGCCCATGCCGCCCAAGCCTGAACTGTCGGTCTTCGACGCCGCCATCGCCGAACGGCCGGCCGGCAGCGGACGCCCGACCAAGAAGGAACGGCGCGACACAGATCGCCTCATCGATAGCGACGATGATTGACATTCCAACCCTCGAGACCACGCGTCTGCGTCTTCGGCCGATGATCTCTGCCGATTTCGATTTCTATCGCGCCCTGATGATGTCGCCGCGTGCCGTCCATATGGGTGGGCCCTTCGACCTCAAGACCGCCTGGGGCATGTTCACCAACGATGCCGCGCAATGGCAGTTCTTCGGCCATGGCTGCCTGATGATCGAGCGCCGCGCCGACGGCGCCGTGCTCGGCCAGATCGGCATCAATCACGGCCCGCTCTTTCCTGAAAAGGAACTGGGCTGGCTGCTCTACGACGGCTTTGAAGGCCAAGGCTATGCCATTGAAGCGGCCGAAGCGATGCGCGACTGGGCCTTTGACATCCTGGGCCTCGTCAGTCTCGTCAGCTATTGCGATCCGGAAAACCAGCGCTCGATTGCCCTGGCGCGCAGGCTGGGCGCGGTGCTCGACCCTGACGCCATCGGGCAAGACCCCGAGGATCTGGTCTTTCGTCATTATCCAGCCGCCCGCGGCTAGCGCTGGCCCTGCCGATTGGCAGACCATTCCGCCCCAAACCGATCCTGCGCCAAACCGTCCCTCGCCATGGTCTTGCAGCAGGCAAAAAAAGGGTTTAGCACCGGACCCGTTGAGACAGGTGGCTTGACCTACCCAAGGGTCGGCCGCGATGGACGGGATTGCCTGCCAGAATGACCTATATCGTCACCGACAATTGCATTGCCTGCAAGTACACCGACTGCGTGGAAGTCTGCCCGGTGGACTGTTTCTACGAAGGCGAGAACATGCTGGTCATCCACCCGGATGAGTGCATCGATTGTGGCGTCTGCGAGCCCGAATGCCCGGCCGAGGCGATCAAGCCCGATACCGAGAGCGGTCTCGACGAATGGCTGGCGCTCAACACCAAGTTTGCCGCTATCTGGCCCAATCTGACCGAACGCCGCGATCCTCTGCCCGAGGCCAAGGAGCGCGACGGCGAGGCTGGCAAGCTCGACAAGTATTTCTCTGAAGAACCCGGCGAAGGCGACTAAACGCCTCTTGTCACGGCCCGATTTTCGTCAATTTGCCGCGCGTCAGCGACCGCTTTCGGCTGCCTGATTCGTATCTTTTGATTCTGCTGAAAATTTGTGCTATGGTGGGCTTCTATGCAGTTAAGCTCGTCACCCAGCCCGTGCCGCAAGGCACGATTTTTTTGACACCATCGACGGTTGTGTGGCGCATCGGGCAAGCGGATCCCGATGCGGCCAGATGGCTTGACTGCGCATCGGCGTCCGGGTCGGACGCCAGGCATGAGTAGGAATGGTGGGTCCTTCCCGCAAGGAACCGACCATTGGGGCGTCAACAAGGAGTTCCAGTAATATGGTAGCCAAGAAGGTACAGCAGCGGCTCGGGTACAAGACCGGCGAATACGTCGTCTATCCCTCCCATGGCGTCGGCGTCATCGTCGCCATCGAAGAGCAGGAAGTCGCCGGCCTGACCCTCGAGCTGTTCGTCATCAGCTTCGAGCAGGACAAGCTGACTCTGCGCGTACCCGTCGCCAAGATCAAGTCTGTCGGCATGCGCAAGCTGGCCGAAGAGGACGAGGTCAAGAAGGCGCTCGATACCGTCACCGGTCGGGCCCGTGTCAAGCGCACCATGTGGTCGCGTCGCGCCCAGGAATATGAAGCCAAGATCAATTCGGGCGATCTCATCGCCATTTCCGAAGTCGTGCGCGACCTCTATCGCTCCGAGGAACAGCCCGAGCAGTCCTATTCGGAACGCCAGCTGTTCGAACAGGCCATGGATCGCATGAGCCGCGAAATCAGCGCCGTCAAGAAGCTGACGCTGACCGAGGCCGTGCAGCTGATCGAAAAGCAGCTCGCCAAGAGCCCCAAGCGCACCAAGGCCGATGCCGCGGATGCCGAAAGCGACGAGGAAGCGGCGTAAGCCTCCTCTCTTCGATAAACGAAAAGGCCGGCAGCAATGCCGGCCTTTTTATTTGCCCTCGGTCTAGCCATCGGCCGGCCGGCGCGAGCTGCGCCGGCGCGCCAGGACAACTAGAGATTGGTGCCGATGGCGAGAAATTTCTCGCGACGATGCTCGCGGGTCTCGAGGCGCGATTTGCCTTCGAAGTCCCTGAGAAAGGTGTCGATGGCAATGCGGGCCGACTCCATCACCGCGCCATGGTGGCGATGCGCGCCGCCGGTTGGTTCGGGGATGATGCCGTCAATGACGCTGAAGCCGAGCAGGTCCTGCGCGGTGATCTTCTGCGCCGTGGCCATGTCCTGGGCGCGCGCTGCGTCGCGGAACAGGATGGATGCACCTGCTTCCGGGGAAATCACCGAATAGATGGCATTTTCCAGCATCAGCACGCGATTGGCCGTGGCGATGGCGATGGCGCCGCCCGAGCCGCCCTCACCGATGATGATGGCGAGGTTTGGCACGCCCAGTTCCAGCGCCTTCTCGGTCGAGCGGGCAATAGCCTCGGCCTGGCCACGCTCTTCGGCGCCGATGCCCGGATAGGCGCCGGCGGTGTCGACGAAGGAAATAACCGGGATGGAAAAGCGGTCGGCCATATCCATGATGCGGACCGCCTTGCGGTAGCCCTCGGGATTGGCCATGCCGAAATTGTGCTTGAGCCGCGTCTCGGTGGAATTGCCCTTTTCCTGGCCCAGAATGGCCACCGGCTGGCCGTTGAAACGGCCAAAGCCGGCCTGCAGGGCCGCGTCTTCACCGAACTTGCGGTCACCGGCCAGCGGCTGCCATTCGGTGATCAGGGACTGCACATAGTCCGAAAAATGCGGTCGCTGCGGGTGGCGCGCCACCTGCGTCTTCTGCCACGGGGTCAGCTTGCGGTAGATTTCGACCAGGGCTTCGTCAGCGCGCGCCGAGAGGCGGTTGACTTCCTCATCGATGGAAACGGCCTGGTCGGTTGCCGCCAGAGATTTCAGTTCGACGATCTTGGCTTCGAGATCGGCGACCGGCTTTTCAAAATCGAGATAAGACTGCATCCCACCCGCCCGTCAGGGGTCGTTATAGGCGACCCCGAAAAATCGAGCCCAGCCTGTTGCCTGCTAAAGTGGCCGGAAAGTGGCGATGGCGCAATGCCGAGTCAAGCCGCCGGGGCCAAATGGATGGATTTTCCTGTCCAAGGAATGCCTATTCCTGCGCCAGCGGGTGGTGTTGCTCCACCAGATTGCGCAGTTTCTCATCCAGCACATGGGTATAGATCTGCGTGGTGGAAATATCGGCATGGCCGAGCAGCATCTGCACCACGCGCAGGTCGGCGCCGCCAGCCAGCAAATGGCTGGCAAAGGCGTGGCGCAGCACATGGGGCGCCACCCGCGCCGCACTGATGCCGGCCCGCCCCGCCAGCCCCTTGAGATCACGCGCAAAAACCTGCCGCGCGAGATAGCCGTCCTCGCCATTGGCCGGAAACAGCCAGGGCCCCGGCGGCAGCGTCTCGACCCAGGCGCGTACGGCATCGCGCGCCCGGTCGTTCATCGGCACGATGCGCTCCTTGCTGCCCTTGCCGATGACGGTGATGAAACTGGCATCGCGCATCACCGCATTGCGCCTGAGGCTCACCAGTTCGCTGACGCGCAGCCCGGTGGCATAGAGCATTTCGAGCAGGCAATAGAGCCGGCGCGCCGCCAATTGCTTGGCCGGGCTGGCCGGCGCATTGGCTTCGGTTTCAGCCAGGGTGAGCAGGCGATCGACCTCGGCAACCGAAAGCACCTTGGGCAGGGCGCGTCGCGGCTTGGGGCTGGCGACGATCCGCGTGGGATCATCCCCGCGCAGTCCATCGGCACACAAAAACTTGTGCAATTGTCGTATGGCCGAAAGCCGGCGAGCGCTGGAGGAGGCAGACAGCCCCTCTAGCTTGAGATTTTCGAGATAGGCGGTGACGGTATCGCGCGGACAATCGAGCAGGCTCTGTCCCCGGCCGGCGACGAAGCCCGAATAATCGCTGAGATCGCGGCGATAGGCTTCGATCGTATTGGCGGCGGCCCCGCGCTCGGCGCTCATCATTTCGAGGAAGGCGCCGACCAGATGCGCCCCGCTCATTGCCCGCCCGTCGCCGGCGTGCTGCTGACATTGGGGACCGGCAGGCCGGGACGCGGCCCGCCTTCGGGCTCGCCCAACAGGTCGCGCGTCGGGATGCGCTGGCTAACTTCCTTCGGCGTCGGCTGCACGAAGGAGACGAGCGCGAACATCCCGGCATAACCGAGCCCGGCAAGGAACAACACGATGATAAGCAGGCGAAACAGGGTCGGCATGATAATCCCACAGGCGGCGGCACAGAGCAGTGTGACACCCAATGGTTGCAATCCGGTTGTGACCAGTGTTGCGGAAACCGCCGCACGGATCAACCTCGCATGCCCTAGCGCTTGACAGCCCACGCCCGGACCGTTTGATAGCGCCTGAAACGGAGAGCGGCCAGGTGAGCAAATCGGAGACGGCGGGGCGGCACGCCCGAGCCAGGGCCTTGGCCGAACGTCTGGGCGGGCGTCCCCTCGTGCTGGTGGGGATGATGGGCGCCGGCAAGACCACGGTAGGGCGGCGCCTCGCCAACCGGCTGGGCCGGCAATTCCTCGACAGCGACGAGGAAATCGAAAAAGCCGCGCATATGAGCATTCCCGAGATTTTCGCGCAGCGCGGAGAGCCCGAATTCCGCGCCGGGGAAACCCGCGTTATCGCCCGCGTACTCAAGGATACCGATATCGTCTTGGCCACTGGCGGCGGCGCCTTCGTCAATCTCGAAACCCGCGCGCTGATCAAGGCCGGCGCGCTGTCGGTCTGGCTCAAGGCCGATGCCGATATTCTGTTCGAGCGGGTATCGCGTCGCGCCAATCGGCCGCTGCTCAAGACCGACAATCCCCGTGCCACGCTGGAAAAGCTGATCGCCGACCGCTACCCCATCTATGCGGAGGCCGACATCACCGTGCTCAGCCGCGACGTGCCTCACGAGGCGGTCGCCAGCGACGTCATCAATGCCGCCCTGCATCACCTCAAGACCTGAAGGCCCGCCATGACCCGGATCGACCACACTGTCCACGTCGCTTTGGGCGAGCGCGCCTATGACATCCTGATCGGCCCCACCCTGCTGGACGATGCAGGCCCGATTCTCGCCGATCGCTTTCCCGGGCGCCGCTACGGCATTGTCACCGATAGGACCGTGGCCGAGGCACAATTGCCGCGCCTGACCAGGAGCCTCGATGCCGCAGGCCTTGGCTACGACACCATAGTCCTGCCCGCCGGTGAAAGCACCAAGAGCTATGCCAATCTCGAAACCGTGGTCGAGGGCCTCTTGGCCGCACGGCTCGAACGTGGCGATCTCGTCATCGCCCTGGGCGGCGGGGTCATTGGCGACCTCGCCGGCTTTGCCGCCGCCATCACCAGGCGCGGCATGGATTTCGTGCAGATGCCCACCTCGCTCCTGGCGCAGGTAGATTCCTCGGTCGGAGGCAAGACCGGCATCAATTCGCCCCATGGCAAGAACCTGGTCGGCGCCTTCCACCAGCCCAAGCTGGTGCTGGCCGATCTCTCCGCGCTCGACACGCTGCCCAAGCGCCAATTCGCTGCCGGCTACGCCGAAGTGGCCAAATATGGGCTGATCGACGACCCCGACTTCTTCGACTGGCTCGATATCAATCTCGACGAGATTTTCGCCGGCGGCCCGGCCCGCGGGGAAGCGGTGGCGCGCTGCTGCGCCCACAAGGCACGTGTGGTCATCGAGGACGAGAAGGAAAACGGCGTCCGCGCCCTGCTCAATCTCGGCCATACCTTCGGCCATGCGCTGGAAAAGGATACCGGCTATTCCGACCGCTTGCTGCATGGCGAGGGCGTCGCCATCGGCATGGTGCTGGCGCACACATTCTCGGCGCGGCTGGGCCTCGCACCGGGGCAGGATATCGGCCGCGTCACCAGCCACTTGAAGCGCGCGGACCTGCCCACCACATTGGCTGACATCCCCGGAACGCTCGGCACCACCGACACGTTGATGACCGCCATCGCGCAGGACAAGAAGGTCCAGCGCGGTGCATTGACCTTCATTCTCACGCACGGCATCGGCAAGGCCTTCATCGAAAGGAATGTCGATCCCAACAAGGTCAGGACTTTCCTCGAGGAGATGCGCGCCCCATGACGACGACGCTGTGGTTGACCTCTGCCGGCATCATTGTGCTGCTGGCCATGAGTTTCTTCTTTTCCGGCTCGGAAACCGCACTGACCGCCGCCTCGCGGGCCCGCATGCATCAGCTGGCGCGCAATGGCGATAACCGGGCCGTGCTGGTGGAATCGCTGACGCGGGAAAAGGAACGCCTGATCGGCGCCCTCCTGCTTGGTAACAATATCGTCAACATCCTGGCCTCCACGCTGGCGGCAAGCGTCTTGATCGCGGTGTTTGGCGAGGCGGGGATCGCCTATGCCACCATCGCTATGACCGCGGCCGTGGTGATTTTCTCTGAGGTTTTGCCCAAGACCCTGGCCCTGATGCGCCCAGACAGCTTTGCGCTGGCGGTGGTGCCGGTCGTGCGGGTCGTGGTGGTGTTCTTCGCGCCGGTTACCCTGGCGGTGCAGGCCGTCGTCAATTCCATCCTGCGCCTTTTCGGGCTCGACGCGACCAATGCCAGCGCCATTTCTGGGCATGACGAAATCCGCGGCACGCTCGACCTGCTGCATTCGGAAGGCGAAGTGGTCAAGGACGACCGGGACATGCTCGGCGGGCTGCTCGATCTCAAGGACCTGGTGGTGAGCGACGTGATGGTGCATCGCACGCAGATGACCGCCTTCGACGTTACCCGTCCGGTGAACGAACTGGTGCGCGACGTGCTCGACTGCGCCTATACCCGCATGCCGCTCTATGAAAACGAGAGCGACAATATCGTCGGCGTGCTGCACGCCAAGGACGTGCTGCGGGCCCTGATGGACGCCAATGGCGATACCAGCCAGGTCGATGTGCGCAAGATCATGACCAAGCCCTGGTTCATTCCGCAATCCACCCCAGTGCAGGTGCAGCTCAGCGCCTTCCTCAAGCGCCACGCCCATATGGCGCTGGTGCTGGACGAATATGGCGTGCTCGAAGGACTGGTCACCCTCGAAGACATCATCGAGGAAATCGTCGGCGACATTTCCGACGAACATGATGAACCCGACGACGAGGCGGTGTTCGGCATCCACAAGAATGGCGACGGCAGTTACGACATCGATGCCAGCATCGCCATTCGCGACATCAACCGCCTGCTCGACTGGAGCCTGCCCGACGACACTGCCAATACCGTTGCCGGCATCGTGATCACGGCGGCCAAGCTCATTCCCGAGCCTGGCCACGAGGTCAGCGCCCACGGCTTCCGCTTCCTGGTGCTGGAACGGGACCGGCAGCGCGTGTCCAAGGTGCGGATCGTGCCGCTCGAGGCCGCCAAAACCAGCTAGGTGGCGGGCAAGACCTCGATGGCCAGGGCGTGCACCCTGTCTTTCAATTCCGCGTCGAGCGCATCCATCACCGCACGGTGTTGCGCGACGCGGCTTAGACCGTCAAAATTGCGGGTCGCGATTCTGACACGAAAATGGGTTTCACCACCCTCTCGCCAGCCCGAGTGACCGTGGTGACTCTCGGATTCGTCGATGACCTCCAGCTGGAGGGGCGAAAACCGGTCGGTGAGCTTGGCTCGGATAGTGTCCGCGACGGACATGGGTCGGCTCCTGCGAAATATTGTTCAGGCAAGTAACTGGGTACGATGAAACTGCAATCCAAGCTCTTCGACAACATTCGCATCCGCCCGCGCCAGGAGGAGAAGGCTGAGCCGGTGACGACTCCGTGCGACTGGGAAGGCTGTGAAGAGCCCGGCGAGTACAAGGCCCCCAAGGGCGTGCGCTCGGAAGGCCAGTACCACAATTTCTGCCTTGAGCATGTGCGCCACTACAACAAGGCATTCAACTATTTCGCCGGCATGAGCCCGGAAGACCTCGAAGAAGCGTTGCACGCCCCGCCCAAGGTCGAATCGCGCTCCAGCTTCGCCACCGGCAATGCCGGCGCCGCGCGCGCGGCCAGCGCCGCCGCCGGACGGCCCGGCGATAAATATGGCGACCCTTTTGGCGTGTTCGCGCGCTACCGCTACCAGCAGTCCAAGCGCCCGGCCTCCGAACGGGTCAAGCCGCTCAACGAGCCCGACCGCCGCGCGCTCGAGGCGCTGGGGATTACCGGCCATGCCAAGTCCGACGAGATCAAGGCGGCCTACAAGGCCCTGGTCAAGAAGCACCACCCGGACGTCAATGGCGGCGACGCGTCCTCAGAGGACAAGCTGCGTTCGGTGATCGCCGCCTATTCCCACCTCAAGAAACAGGGTTTCGTGGCGCGCTGAACCGCCACGCCCTTCCGAGGCTACCCGCCCCGTCACAATGCTGCTATAGAGCCTCCCGCCTTCCCTTTGCTTTCCTTGACAGTCAAGAGCCTTTCCATGACCGAGTTCACCAATCTGCCCGACACCGAATACAAGGCACGGGATCTCTTCGGCATCGACACCGACATGGTGGTCAAGGGCTACAAGGAACGGACCGGCCATGTCCCCCCGATCGATCCGGACTATCTGTTCGACCGCAATACCACGCTGGCGATCCTGGCCGGCTTTGCCTATAACCGCCGCGTCATGGTGCAGGGCTATCACGGCACCGGCAAGTCGACCCATATCGAGCAGGTCGCGGCGCGCCTCAACTGGCCGCTGGTCCGCGTCAATCTCGACAGCCACGTCTCCCGTATCGACCTGGTCGGCAAGGACGCCATCGTCCTCAAGGACGGCAAGCAGATCACCGAATTCCGCGACGGCATCCTGCCCTGGGCGGTGCAGAACAATGTCGCTCTCGTCTTCGACGAATACGATGCCGGCCGCCCGGATGTGATGTTCGTGATCCAGCGCGTGCTCGAGCAATCCGGTCGCCTGACCCTGCTCGACCAGAACCGCGTGATCATTCCGCACCCGGCCTTCCGCCTGTTCTCGACCACCAATACCATCGGTCTGGGCGACACATCGGGCCTCTATCACGGCACCCAGCAGATCAACCAGGGTCAGATGGACCGCTGGAGCATCGTCACCACGCTCAACTACCTGCCGCACGACAAGGAAGTCGGCATCGTGCTCGCCAAGAACAAATCCTATGGCGAGAGCGACAAGGGCAAGAAGCAGATTTCCAACATGGTGCGCCTGGCCGACCTGACCCGTTCGGCCTTCATCAATGGCGATATCTCCACCGTCATGTCGCCGCGCGGCGTCATCACCTGGGCCGAAAATGCCGTCATCTTCGGCGGCGATATCGGCTTTGCCTTCCGCCTGACCTTCCTCAACAAGTGCGACGAGCTCGAACGCCCGGTCGTTGCCGAGTTCTACCAGCGCGTGTTCGGCGAAGACCTGCCGGAAAGCTCCGCCAATCTGGCGGTGATGGCCTAAAATACAGCATGTGGGCCCTCTTGCTCCCCTCCCCCTTGAGGGGAGGGGTTGGGGGTGGGGGTCCATCGGTTAATCACTGAGCCACCCCCCTCCCCGACCCTCCCCTCAACGGGGAGGGGGCGCATGAGCCACATTCCAGTGGGACGCCAATGCGCCGTACCAACCGACGAGCGTAATAATGGCCACTCCCCCGCGCAGCAAAGCCAACAAGCCCGACCAGACCCAGGCCTTCAAATCGGCCATGGGCGCCACGGTGCGCGCCATTGGCGGCAAGGCCGATCTGGAAGTCAGCTTCACCGCCGACCGGCCGTTGCTGACCTCCGACAAGGCGCGGCTGGCCAATCTGCCGCGCCTGCCGACCAAGCGCGACATCGCCATTGCCCGCGGCCAGGGTGACGCCATGGCCATGCGCCTGGCCAGCCATGATCCCGAAGCCCACCGCAAGCGCGCCCCGATGGACCCGCAGGCCCGGGCCGCCTTCGACGCGCTGGAACAGGCTCGCGTCGAGAGCCTGGGCGTCATCCGTATGCCCGGCATGGGCGCCAATATCCACGAAATGCTGGAAGACAGGCTGTTCCGCTCCAATTTCGCCGAAGTGGCAGACAAGGGCGATGCCCCGCTCGCCGAAGCGCTGGGCCTCATCCTGCGTGAGCGCCTGGCCGGCGTTGCCGTGCCCCCCTCCGGCCATGCGCTGGTCGATCTGTGGCGCGACGAGATCGAGAACAAGGCCGGCAGCTCGCTCGAGGCGCTGCTGGGCACCTATGAGGACCAGGAGGATTTCTCCCGCGCCGTGCGCAATGTGCTGCGCGACCTCAACCTCATCGCTGAAAGCGACATGCAGGACCCCGCCGATGGCGAGGAAGGCGAGAGCGAGGACAACCAGCCCGAACAGGCCCAGGGCGCCGACCAGGCCCAGGAGCAGGGTGACGGCGAGAACGAGCAGTCCGAGAGCGAAGAAGACCAGCAGGCCGGCGACAGCGAAGATACCGGCGACGTCGAAGGCATGGAGGCCGACATGGCCGATGCCGACGAGGATGCCGAGGCCGAAGCTGGCGAAGACGCTCCCATGCCCCCGCCGGCCAAGGATGGCGGCGAGCGGCTGTCGAACCAGTTCAACTACAAGGTCTTCACCCAGAAATACGACGAGATCATCAAGGCGGCCGAACTGTGCCCACCCGACGAGCTCGATCAGCTGCGCGCCCTGCTCGACAAGCAGCTCGAAAACCTGGCGGGAGCGGTCGCACGCCTCGCCAACAAGCTGCAGCGGCGCCTCATGGCCAAGCAGAACCGCAGCTGGCAGTTCGATCTCGAAGAAGGCCTGCTCGACACCGCGCGCCTCACCCGCGTCGTCACTGATCCGCTGCAGGCCTTGAGCTTCAAGGTCGAGAACGACACCGATTTCCGCGACACGGTGGTGACGCTGCTGATCGACAATTCCGGCTCCATGCGCGGCCGCCCGATCACCATTGCGGCGATCTGCGGCGATATTCTCGCGCGCACGCTGGAGCGGTGCGGCGTGAAGGTCGAAATCCTCGGCTTCACCACGCGCGCCTGGAAGGGCGGCAAGTCCCGCGAGGCCTGGCTCGAGGCCGGTCGTCCGCCCAATCCCGGCCGCGTCAACGATATCCGCCACATTATCTACAAGGCCGCCGACGAGCCCTGGAGGCATGCACGGCGCAATCTCGGCCTGATGATGCGCGAAGGCCTGCTCAAGGAGAACATTGACGGCGAGGCGCTCGAATGGGCCCGCAAGCGGTTGATGGCCCGCCCCGAGCAGCGCCGTATCCTGATGGTGATCTCCGACGGCGCCCCGGTCGATGACAGCACCCAGAGCGTCAATGCCGGCAATTATCTCGAGGCCCATCTCCGCCAGGTGATCGAGGATATCGAAACCCGTTCGCCCATCCAGCTGGTAGCGGTAGGCATCGGCCACGACGTGACGCGCTATTATCGGCGCGCCGTCACCCTGCTTGACGCCGAGGAACTGGGCGGGGCGCTGACCGACGAGCTGGCAGCCCTGTTCGACGAAGAGATGCCGGCACAGACCCGGCGGCGCGCGCGGGGATGATCCGCGCCGCCGCCCTTCTGCCGCTCTTGGCGTGCCTGGCTCTGCCGGCCGGGGCGGTGGAGGCGACGGTCAGCGCTGCCCAGGTCATGCGCTTCAAGGGCATCGGTCTCGATGCGCCGGTGGACAAGCTGATCTTTCGCGGCGGCATGACCCTGATCAGCCCCGACGATATGTTCGGGGGTCTTTCCAGCGTCACCACCACCGGGCCCGGCCACCAGATCGCCTTTGTGTCCGACCGTGGCCAGTTCGTTTCCGGGCGCCTGGCCTATGACGATGACGACAGGCTGTTCGGCTTTATCGGCGTCACCATCGAGCCGATCCAGAATTCCAAGGGTGCGCCCTTGCCGCGCCAATATGCCCGCGACGCAGAGGGCATGGACACCATCTGGCGCGATGGCGTCGCCACCGGGGTGCGCGTCAGCTTCGAGCACCTGACCCGCGTCGCCGACTTCGCCGTCACCGATGGCAGGCCGGGCGGCCCGGCCAAGGAAGTGCCCATTCCCCAATGGCTGACCGATCTGCGCACCAATGAATCGCTGGAATCGATCTGCATCGCTCCGCCGACTTCGCCCATTGCCGGCTCGACCCTCTTGATCACCGAGGAAGCGCTTGATGCCGATGGCAATCATCGCGGCTGGCTCCTGGGCATCAACGACAAGGGACCGATCGGCTATGTCAATTCGCCCATCGTCAATCCCACCGATTGCGCCTTCCTGCCCAATGGCGACCTGCTGGTACTCGAACGCGGCGTCTCGCTGTTCAGCTTCGTGATGAATTTGCGCCGCGTCCCAGCTGCCGAAGTGCGCCCCGGCAATCTCATGAAGGGCGAATTGCTGCTCGCGGCGCAGGGGGCCGAGATCGACAATATGGAAAGCCTGATGGTGCACCAGACACCGGGCGGGGAGACCCGCATCCTCATGGGTTCGGACAACAATTTCAACGACTGGCAGCGCAACCTCATCCTCGAATTCGCTTTGCCGCAATGAGGGCCTCCTGGCCCCGGCTGCAGTGCGCCCTGCCGGCCTGTCGCCGCCGCCGTCTTGCTCACACGCTTGCGTGAACACCCCCGGCTTCCGGCCTTTTGCCCTGCATGGTAAGAGGCGGTTAACCCTGTCAGGTCATGACCCGGTAACCACTCTGCCCCATAACGGAACTGTTCCCCTACGGGCCTTGGACTTCCCTAATGTCTTCCTTTTTGCATCGCCTCGGCGCCTTAGTGATCCTGGTCTGGCTGGCCGTCGGGCTGGCCGCCTGTGCCGGCTTCGTCAAAGGCGGCGACAACCGTCATAACCAGCCGCTGTCGAGCACTGTGGTGGCGGGCCTCAAGGCGATGGGCTCTTCGCCCGAAGCGCCGATGGTCGTGCGCATCTTCAAGGAAGAAAAGACCCTCGAAATCTGGAAGAAGACCAATTCTGGCCAGTTCAAGCTGTTCAAGGCTTATGAGATCTGCGCCTTCTCCGGCGATATCGGCCCTAAATTCAAGGAAGGCGACCGGCAGAGCCCGGAAGGCTTCTACACCATCACCCCGGGCCTGATGCATCCGAAGTCCAATTACTACCTTGCCTTCAATACCGGCTTCCCCAACAAGTTCGACCGCGCCCATGGCCGCACCGGCTCCGATCTTATGGTGCATGGCGATTGCTCCTCGCGCGGCTGCTACGCCATGACCGATGCTGGCATCGCCGAGATCTATGCATTGGCCCGCGAGAGCTTCAAGGGCGGCAATTCCAGCTTCCAGCTGCAGGCCTTCCCCTTCCGCATGAGCGCCGCCAATATGGCCCGCTACAGCCAGAACCAGCACATCGGCTTCTGGAAGGACATCAAGGAAGGCTACGACCTGTTCGAAGTCACCAAGACCCCGCCGGTCTGGGACGTCTGCGAAAAGCAGTATATCTTCAATCCCGCCTCCACCGGTCCGCTCAATGCCCTGGGCCCCTGCCCGGCCACCATCCAGAATGCAGCCCTGACCGCCAAGCAGCAGGCCGATGAAAACGCCATGAGCAGCTATGCCGCGGCCGAGCAGAAGAAGGAAGCCGAGGCCGAAGCCGTGAAGGCGCGCGGCGAAGCCGTCGGCAGTTTCTTCTCCGGGATCGGCAACATGTTCGGCGGTGGCGGACAGGACCCCAATATTGCACCCGTCATCTCGGGCAAGACGGCACCTAAGCCCATGCCGCCGCTGCGCCGCTCCTGACCATGGCTGCGGGCCGGGGCCCTAGTTCGGCCCCAGTTTGATGGGAACGCAACGCCGAACCAGCGATCGGAGAGCCCAATTGGAGTCCAAGCAAACCGAACGCCCGGCCGACAGGGCCGACATGACCAGCGTCACTCCGGAAATCCGCATCGGCGCCGCCGATCCCAGCATGCGCCAGGCTTTCGATGGCCCCTCGCCTCGTCGTCGAAGGCGCCTGCCACGTGCCACCGCCACGCTCAGCGTCGTTGCCGCGCTTGTCGGCGTCACCTCGCTGGCCGCCTCGGCCTGGATCTATAGTGAAACCCGACGCGAAACCCTGCGGCTCGCCACCGACCTGGCGCAGGTGCGGCTGAGCCTTGATCTTTATGCGCGCTCCATCGGCACGGCGACGCCCGCGACCCCGGCCGTCGCCAGCCCCAACGCCGAGCTGTCCGACCTTTCCAACCGCCTCGCCATTCTCGAACAGAACTGGCGGAGTGGCGCGACCGCCCTGCCCGCCATCGCCCCCTCGACGGCGACGCCTGCGCCGACCAGCGCCGGAGCCGGCGACGATTGCCTGCCCTCGGGCATGCGCATACTGGTGGCGGCGGGCGACAGTTACCCCATTTGCGGTCAGAACACCGCCATCACGGTTGCCAATGTCGACAATGGCTTCATGTCGCTCTCCGATGGCACCATGGTGGTATCCGGGGGTACCATGCCGCTTCCCGGCACCAGCTGCATGATCGGCGTCACCTCGGGCGGCGACGAGGGCGTCACCGGCTATGCCGAAATTCGGGTCACCTGCTGAGCCGGCCCTGGCGCTTTAGCCCGCCGAACAAGCACCCAATAAAGAAAGGGCGGCCCCGCGGGACCGCCCTTTTGAATTGGTGGCACCAGCCTCAGGCAAAGGCGCCGTGGCAGTGCTTGAATTTCTTGCCCGAACCGCAGGGGCAGGGCGCATTGCGCGACACGCCGACCAGCAATTTGGGATCGATCGGCGGCAACCCTTCGGGCGAGGTGATCTCGTCGCCATCTGCGTCATTCTCACCGGTCAGCGGATCGATATGGGTTTCGGCCATGCGACTGAAATCGGGCGCCGGCGGCGGTTCAGGCTGGCGCATCTGGATTTCCACATGCGCCATCTGGCTGGTCACCTGCTCGCGCAGATTGCCCAACAGGCCCTGGAACAGCTCATAGGCTTCCTGCTTGTACTCGGTCAGCGGATCGCGCTGGGCGATACCGCGCCAGCCCACCACCTTGGAGAGATGGTCGAGCATCACCAGATGCTCGCGCCACAGCCCATCCACCGACTGCAGAAGGATGGATTTTTCCACCTGCCGCATGATGTTGGCGGAGAAGCGCTCTTCCTTGTTGGCGATCAGCGCATCTGCGGCTTCGCGAATGCGGTCCTCGACGATCTCGGCGTCGATGCCTTCTTCCTTGGCCCATTCACGCACCGGCACGGCAACGTTGAGCTGGGTCTTGGCGGCAATTTCGAGCTCTTCGCTGTTCCACTGCTCGGGATAGGAGCGCGGCGGAATGGCCTTGGCGACGACATTGGCCACCACATCGTGGCGCATATCGGTGATGGTTTCGCTGACGTCCTCGGCATCCATGAATTCGAGACGCTGTTCGAAGATCACCTTGCGCTGATCATTCATCACGTCGTCATATTTGAGGATGTTCTTGCGGATGTCGAAATTGCGCGACTCCACCTTGCCCTGGGCGCGTTCGATGGCCTTGGTGACCCAGGGATGGGTGATGCTCTCGCCCTGCTCGAGGCCGAGCTTGCCGAGCATGGAATCCATAGAATCCACCGGGAAGATGCGCATCAGGTCGTCCTGCAGCGACAGGTAGAACTTCGAATGTCCCGGATCGCCCTGGCGACCGGAGCGGCCGCGCAGCTGGTTGTCGATGCGACGGCTTTCATGGCGCTCGGTGCCGATGACCATCAAGCCGCCAGCAGCCAGTGCCTTCTTCTTTTCCTCGGCGATGACCGCCTTGATCTCGGCGATCTTGGCATCGCGCTCGGCGCCTTCGAGGCCCGCAGCCTCCTTCTCGATGCGCATTTCGAGATTGCCGCCGAGCTGAATGTCGGTACCGCGACCCGCCATATTGGTGGCGATGGTGATGGCACCGGGCAGGCCGGCATCGGCGACGATGAAGGCTTCCTGCTCGTGGTGCCGCGCATTGAGCACGTTCATCTGCCCGACATTCTTCTGCCGCAGCAGGTCGGCGAGCATTTCGCTCTTTTCGATCGAAGTCGTGCCGACCAGCACGGGCTGGCCGCGCAGCTGGCATTCCTTGATCAGCTCGGCGATGGCATCGAACTTTTCCGCCGCGGTGCGATAGATGGCGTCATCTTCGTCGATACGCTGCACCGGCAGATTGGTCGGGATGGTGATGACGCCGAGGCTGTAGATATCGGCGAATTCCTCGGCCTCGGTCAGCGCCGTACCGGTCATGCCGGCGAGCTTCTTGTAGAGGCGGAAATAGTTCTGGAAGGTGATCGAGGCCAGCGTCTGGTTCTCGGCCTGGATCTTGACGCGCTCCTTGGCTTCCAGTGCCTGGTGCAGGCCTTCCGAATAGCGGCGGCCCGGCATCATGCGACCGGAGAACTCGTCGATGATCACCACTTCGTCATTGCGGACGATATAGTCCTTGTCCTTGCGGAACAGCTTGTGCGCGCGCAGGGCCGAATTGGCATGGTGCACAAGCATGACGTTCTCGACGTCATACATCGAGCCCGATTTCAGCAGCCCGGCCTCGGTCATCGCCGCTTCGAGTTTTTCTACGCCCTGGTCGGTGAAGGTGGCCGCGCGCAGCTTCTCGTCGAGTTCGAAATCGTCCTCGCCGATGATCGGCATCAGGCTATCGACCTTGATATAAAGCTCCGACCGGTCTTCGGACGGGCCCGAAATGATCAGCGGGGTGCGCGCTTCGTCGATGAGGATGGAGTCCACTTCGTCGACGATGGCATAGGCATGGCCGCGCTGCACCATCTGGTTGCGCGCATATTTCATGTTGTCGCGCAGATAGTCGAAGCCGAATTCGTTATTGGTGCCGTAGGTAATGTCGGCAGCATAGGCGTCGCGGCGTTCCTGGTCGTTAAGACCATGCACGATGATGCCATAGCTGAGGCCGAGGAAATTGTAGATCTGCCCCATCCAGCCGGCGTCGCGGCGGGCGAGGTAGTCGTTGACGGTCACCACATGCACGCCATTGCCGGTCAGGGCATTGAGATAGACGGCGAGCGTCGCCACCAGCGTCTTGCCTTCACCGGTGCGCATCTCGGCGATGGCGCGATCGTTGAGCACCATGCCGCCGATCAGCTGCACGTCGAAATGGCGCATGCCCAGCACACGCTTGCTGGCCTCGCGCACCGTGGCGAAGGCCGGAACGATCAGGTCATCGAGCGAGGCGCCCTGGGCCAGCTGGGCCTTGAACTCCTGGGTGCGGGCGCGCAATTGCTCGTCGCTGAGCTTGGCCAGCTCGGGTTCGAGCGCGTTGATCGCCGCCACCTTGCCCTGATATCGCTTGACCTGCCTGTCGGACGGTGACCCGAAGATTTTTCGGGCAAGCGCAGCAAGTGCCATATTTATGGTCCTTCGTTTCGGCGGCGGGGCTGGACAATGGGGCGTCTTCGCGTCTCAGGCGCGGGCCGACCCACTTCGCCTCGTCACAACTTTTGAGAAGCCGTTTGGCTCCCCGGGGTCTGTCGTGGTCGCATGGCTGTGGCGTGACGTTGCGCGCCGACGGACGCATGCTTTGGAAAAAGCGGGTGAGATGTAAGAGCGGGGTGGTGTCTTGTCAACGTATGAGAAATGGGCCACACCTGCGCCGCCGTGCGGTTTTCCGGCGCGGGCCCCTCTTGGCCATGCGCCGAAGGCATTTGCGGCCTGCATATTTTAGCCGCCTTGTCGTGCCAGTCGAGCCACGCCGAATTTCCGCCGTCGCCACCCAAGGACGGCCAAGGAGAAACCAGACCCTCATGTTTACCCATTCCATGCGCCTCGTCCGCACGCTGAGCCTGGCGGCCCTTCTGGCCACCACGACCCTCACCGCCAGCTTTGCCCAGGACGCAGCGCCGGTCGCTCCGGCGCCTGCAGCCGCGGTCACCCCCGAGACCGTAGTCGCCACTGTCGGCGGCGAAGCCATCACCGAGGCCGATCTCAGCTTTGCCGCCGAGGACATGGCCCAGGACCTGGCGCAGATGCCGCCCGAGCAGCGCCGCGCCTTCCTTCTGCGCGTGCTGATTGACATGAAGGTGATGTCCGGCGCCGCCAAGGCTGCCGGCATGGACCAGACTGCCCTCTTCGCCCAGCGCCTCAAATATCTTGAGGAGCGCGCCCTGCGCCGCGCCTATTTTGCCGACGCCATTGCCGGCGCCGTGACCGAGGAAGCCGTTCGCGCCGCCTATGACGCCTATGTCGCCGACTTCAAGCCGGAAGACGAAATCCGCGCCAGCCACATCCTGGTCGAGAGCGAGGACAAGGCCAAGGAACTCAAGGCCCAGCTCGATGGCGGCGCCGACTTCGCCACGCTGGCGCGCGAGAACTCCATCGATCCGGGCGCGGCCAATGGCGGCGATCTCGGCTTCTTCGGCCCCGGCATGATGGTCAAGCCCTTCCAGGACGCTGCCTTTGCCCTGGCCAATCCGGGCGATATTTCCGAGCCGGTGCAGTCCCAGTTCGGCTGGCACATCATCAAGCTCGAGGAAAAGCGCCAGTCCAGCCCCCTGCCCTTCGAACAGGTTGCCAGCCAGTTGCAGCAGCAGGTGCTGATGCAGACCTTCACCAAGAAGGTGGACGAACTGATGAGCGGCGTCACCATCGACGTGACCGACCCCACCCTCAAGGCCGCGCTCGACGCCCAGGATGCCCAGGACGCCGCCGCAGAAGAAGGCGCGACCGCGCAGTAATCTGCGGGGGCTGACCAGCCATACCCATCCCTTGAGGCCACCCGGCATCCCCCGGGTGGCTTTTTGCGATGGCCACCGGACTAGGTCATTGCCTGCGCCAGGCCGAGCAATATGCCTTCGGGGCCACGCACATAGCAGAGGCGATAGACACCCTGGTAATCCACCACCTCGCCGACCAGCTGCGCCCGCTCCCCCAGCCGTGACAATGTCTGGTCGAGATCCTCGACCGCGAACATCACGCGCAGATAGCCCAAAGCATTGACGGGGGCGGTCCGATGATCGGCAATGACCGCGGGGGCATCAAAGCGTGACAGTTCCAGCCTGCTGTGACCGTCGGGCGTGCGGATCATGGCGATCTCCACCTTTTGATCGCCGAGGCCCGTGACCCGCCCTGCCCAAGTGCCCTCGACCATGGCGCGCCCTTCCAGCTCCAGGCCCAGAGCCAGGAAAAATTCGATGGCCGCATCGAGGTCCTCGACCACGATGCCGACATTGTCCATGCGTTTGACGCTCATATACCTGCCTCCAGAATGGTGAGTCTAGGCGCAGATGCGCCGCGCCGATACACCCAACCGAGCCAGCCCGATCCGGTTTCGATCACAGCTTTGAGCCGCGCCGGGCCTCGACGTCTTGCGCCCGCCACACAAGTGAGGCACACGAGAGCGGATATGTTGCCCAAAAAGGTCTTGTGCCATGGCCGCCCATCCGGTTTCGCCCCTCGCCCCCAAATCCTATCCCGAGCTGCCGGCCATCTCAGGCGTGCGCTTCGCCACCGCTGAAGCCGGCATCAAGTACAAGAACCGCACCGACGTTCTGCTGATGGCCTTTGACGAGGGCACCACTGTCGCCGGCGTTCTGACGCGCTCCAAATGCTCGTCCGCGGCGGTGGAGTTGTGCCGCGAAAACCTTGTGGGCGGGGTTGCCCGCGGCCTCGTGGTCAATTCGGGCAATTCCAATGCCTTTACCGGCATGAAGGGCCGCGAAAGCGTTCGCTACATCACCAGGGTAGCGGCCGAGGCCCTGGGCTGCGCCCCGTCAGAAGTGTTCATTGCCCAGACCGGCGTTATCGGTGAGCTGATCGACGCCTCCAAATTCGACGGCGTGCTCGACGAGACCGCGACCCGCATGAATACGCTGCCCTGGATCGAACCGGCCAAGGCGATCATGACCACCGATACCTTCCCCAAGCTCTCGGGCGCCGTGCTTGAGATCGATGGCGTCGAGGTCAGGATCAACGGCATCGCCAAGGGTTCGGGGATGATCGCGCCCGATATGGCGACCATGCTGTCCTTCGTCGTCACCGACATGCCCATCGCCGCCCCGGTCCTGCAGGCGCTGCTGGCCCGGCACAACCAGACCAGCTTCAATTCCATCACTGTCGACAGCGACACCTCGACCTCCGACACCCTGCTGGCCTTCGCCACCGGCAAGGCTGATGTTGAACCGATCCAGAGCCTCGACGATCCGCGGGCGGAAATCTTCGGCCAGGCGCTGAGCGACGTGCTGTTCGAACTCGCCATCCATGTGGTGCGCGACGGCGAAGGCGCCACCAAGCAGGTGTCCGTGCATGTCGATGGCGCCACCTCGGACGAAAGCGCCTTCCGTATCGCCAAGGCCATTGCCGACAGCCCGCTGGTCAAGACCGCCATTGCCGGCGAAGACGCCAATTGGGGCCGCGTGGTGATGGCCGTAGGCAAGGCCGGTGAGCCCGCCGACCGCGACCGCCTCTCCATCCGCTTCGGCGACCTTACCGTCGCCAGGAACGGCGAACGCGCCGCCGGTTACGACGAAGCCGACACTTCTGCCTATATGAAGGGCGAGGAGCTGGAGCTGACCGTGTCTCTCGGTCTGGGCGAGGGCAAGGCCACGGTCTATACCTGTGACCTCACCCATGGCTATATCACCATCAATGGTGACTACCGGAGCTGATGCCCGGTCTAAACCCTCCCAGCACGCGATTGTCACCCCGGTAAAAGCCGGGGGCCATCCTGATATGTAAAGAGGGATCCGGGTCGTCGCCGGCATGACAGCCGATGGATCAATAGACGTGAAGCCACCAGACCCATGACCCAATTTCCCTCCACCGAAGCGTTCGAATGGGCCGGCCTCAAGGCCTGGCCCGGCATTACCGTCGACTGGGATCGCTCCTGGATACGTCGCGCCGCCGGCGGCTATACCAAACGCGCCAATTCCACCCAGTGCTTTGACCCCGATGATTTCGAAGATGCGGACCTGCGCGTCATCTCTGCCTCGTCCTGGATGATCCGGCACAAGATCAAGCCGGTGTTCCGGACCACGCCGCTGGCGAGCCCCGAACTCAATGCCACTCTCGATGAGGCCGGCTGGCAATCCATCGACCCCAGCCACCTCTTCGCGATGGAGCTGGGCGATGTCGAGGCAGATCCCGAGGCGCAGACCCTTGCGGTGCTCGACCCCAAATTTCTGGCTGTCGCCAAAAGGCTTCAGAGCTATGACGACACGCAGATGGCGGCGATGCAGAACCTGCTTGCAGCCTTTGCCATACCATCCGCCGGCATCGTGCTGAGCCGGGACGGGCAAGCCGTTGCTTCCTCCATCATGGCTGTGGCCGATGGCATTGTGATCACCGGCAATGTCGTGACCGATCCCACCCGGCGCCGGCAGGGTCTGGCACGCGCCATGATGCAGTCCGGTCTCGCCTGGGCGAAGCGCGAAGGCGCCCGCTACGCCGCCCTCAATGTCCAGGCCGACAATGAAGCCGCCCAGGCGCTATACCGCTCCCTCGGCTATACACATCAGTACGACTACATATATCGCATTCCCGGAGGCTCCGCGTGACCGACAAACCCCTGTTGCTGGTCGTGGCCTGCGCCCTGGTCGATCCAGACCGGCGCGTACTCATCGCCCAGCGCCCGGAAGGTAAGCATATGGCGGGCCTTTGGGAATTTCCCGGCGGCAAGCTCGAGCCCGGCGAAACCCCCGAAGATGCCTTGATCCGAGAATTGCGCGAAGAACTGGCCATCGAGACCAAGCAAGCGTGCCTGGCTCCATTGTCATTCACCAGCCATTCTTACGAAAAACTTCACCTGTTGATGCCACTTTACGTCTGTCGGAAGTGGCAGGGCCAGCCGCAGGCAATAGAACACGCGGCGCTCAAATGGGTCAGGCCGCAGGCACTGCGTGACTATCCCATGCCGCCAGCCGACGAGCCGCTGATCGCGGCCCTGTGTGACCTATTGTAGACCAGCCGTACTTTTCAGCTTGGGGGCGACATGCTGGCGACGACGATCGGACGCTTTTGCCGGGATGAGTCCGGCGCTACGGCGATTGAATACGCCCTTCTAGGCACCATCCTCGGCGTGGCTCTGGCGGCAACCTTCGCCATATTGGGGGATACGGTGCTCGCCCTGTTCGGCGTCGGCACCGGCGGCGCCTCCGACACGATCGCCAATCAGGTAAAGCTCATTCCCCAATGATCGGGACGTGGCGCTTATTGCAGCGCCACGACCTTGTATTTCTGTCCTGCGGCCAGGGGATCGCCGGGATAGAGATTGTTGAGGATGAAGAACAGGTCGCGCCCGCCTGGAATGGACGCCATCTGCCGCGATAGCGTTTCGGCCGTGTCGCCGGACCGCGCCGTCACCAGGCGAATGCTGAGCTTGCGGATCTGGTTGAGATCGGAATTTTCCGCCCGGCGGAAGCTCTGGATCGTGGCCTCGGCGCCGGCGGCAAAGCGCGCGCTATCGGCCTTTGCGGCAAAGATGAAGCGGTAGACCTCACCATCGAGCCGCATGACGGCGACGCGGAAGAACCACTGGTCGGTCTGCGCCAGGCCGGAAGCCATCTCGATGCCATTATAGCTGTGCGCCTTGACAGTCTCGGCCTTGAGCCCGGCAATCCAGCCGGATTTGAGATAGTCGGTCAGCGCCATATTGGGCTGCACCTGGGCGCTGTCGAAGCGCACCGCCTCGCCATCGCCGGCAACGCCGACCACCGCGCTTTGCGCGTTCTGCAGCGCATAGCCCTGCGGCACGGTGAAGGTGAACCGGCTGGCCGAATGGATAAAGCGCTGTCCGACAATGGTGCCCTGTGCCGGGCTGTCGCCAAAGGTCATGCCGGAAATGGCGGCCAGATAGCCCTCGCGATCGGTCTCGCCGACCGTGCCGCTGCCGAACATGCTGCGCGCCGTGCTGAGCGCCGTCTCGATCCGGGCGGGCGTCGACGGGTGGGAAGAGAGGAACCCGTCATCGCCCATGCTGGCGCCGGCGGAGAAGGCGGCAAACCGGCTCATTACCCCGAGGAACCGCGCCGCCGCCTGCGGATCATAGCCCGCCTTGCCGGCGAACTTGATGCCTTCCTTGTCGGCTTCCAGTTCCTGGTTCTGGCTGAACGAGGCCAGCGACTGGCGGGTGCGATTGGCGGTCGCATCGGTCGAGGTATCGCCGCCGAAAATGCCGGTGATCACCCGATCGACGATCTGGGTGGTACGGGTCTTGTCGGTGCGGGCGCGGGCATGGCGCAGCGTGACGTGGGCGATCTCGTGCGACAGCACCGCCGCCAGCTCGCTCGTATCGGAGGCCAGCGCCAGGATGCCGCGCGTCACATAAATATAGCCGCCGGGCAGCGCGAAGGCGTTGACCTCGGATGTGTCGAGAATGGTCACCTGGAATTGGGCATTGGGCTGGTTGGCCGCCGCCAGCAGCCGGCCGACAATGCGCGCCACCATGATTTCAGCCTGGCGATCGGAATAGACCCCGCCATAGGCCGCAATAATGCGCGGATGCTCGCGCCGCCCGATGACATCGTCGCCCGGCGCAGTGCCTTCCGGCACCACCATGGGCGCAGGATTGTCGCCGGTGCGCCCGACCTGAACAGACGAGCCGGTCAGCGTGGTGCAGCCGGTCAGGACCAGCACCAGTGTCGCCAGAATTGAGGTGCGCAGCACCTTTTTGCCAATGAGCGCCGTCATCGCGTCGCCAGAACCTCGATCTGCTCGGGATGGGTCACTTCGATACGTGGACCATCCCGATCGTCCACCCATCCCCGAATACGAACCAGCACGCCGTCCAGCCCCAGCGGATCGATGCCGTCGCGCTCGAACAGCTTGAGCGCAGGGGCCTCGATCACGGCAGTGAAGTCTTCCTTCCAGAACCGGCCGAAATTGAGGAATACGCGCTGCCCGCTCCGTTCGGCGCGCAGCACCCGTCCTTCCACGAGTTCGTAGTGGCCGGCCCGTTGCAACAGCGCTTCGGGCCGATCCGCTGCTCGCACGCTGTAATAGGGATCGGCCCAGATTCCAAGCCGTTCCGCCCGCGCCTGTCGCTCCGCCGCAAAAAGTTGATCAAGGCAGGCCCGGTTGTCCGGGAAGGAATAGACCCGCGCCAGCCCCAGCGCCACCATCTGCAACTGCGCCCATACCGGTTCTGCAGCGGTCTCGATAAAAACATGGGCCAGAGCCCGATCATAGCGATCGACCTCTTCCCCGCCATAGCCGAGGCTGACCGGCTTGTTCAATGCCAGCACTTCGAGCGCCACCTGAGCTTCAGGGGCCAGCGGCCAGGTGGGATGATTTTCCCGCCCCAAGGGCAGTTTGGGCGCCTGGATGCCGATCAGCCGCACCACCATGCCCGAATCGAGCAGCACCGTGTCACCATCGACGACATTGACCACCGTGCCGCCCTTGACCATCCGCAAGCCGTCGCAAGCCATTGCCTGCACGGGCCAAACCCCGCCCAGCACGCTCATCGCCACCACGGAAGCAAGAACAGGTCGACGCACACCAGGCCCTCGGAAAGCATTCGTTCACCATGCACCCAAATAAGGCAAAAAATGATTACCGAGATCCTGCGGCTTTGCCCGCCTTGACCTGCCAATTCTCGGAGACCGCACATTTCTGCGTGATCACAGCGTCATGGTCTCCACCACTGCCATCGCCTCGGCCATCTCGACATCCGCATTCGGGGCGGTCTACCCTTCGAAAGGCGCACGACCTCATGCCCTGCTGAGGGCAGTCCGGCGACAGCTGCGACAAGGAGCAAAATTGTGACCCAAAGTGGCAGTTTCAGATCGGGCACGGCGGGTTGGGTCTATGCCCCCTGGCGCGGCAGCTTCTTCCCGACGGGGCTGGTGCAGAAAAAAGAACTGGCTTTTGCCGCCGGCAAACTCGGCACCATCGAGATCAATGCCACCTTTCGCGGCCCGCAAAAGCCGGAAAGCTTTGCTCGCTGGGCGTCCGAAACCCCGCCCGATTTCGTCTTTTCGGTGAAGGGGCCACAACTGATCACCCATATCAGGCGCCTCAAGAATTGCCGGCAGGACCTCGCCAATTTCTTCGCCTCCGGCCCGCTGGCCCTGGGCGACCGCCTCGGCCCCTTCGTCTGGCAATTGCCGCCCAATCTTGCCTATGACCCCGACAGCATGGCGGGATTTTTGGCGCAACTCCCGCACGCACTCGATGCCTATCTCGCCCTGGCTGGCGAGGCCGATACCGGCAAGGCCCCGCCCTTTGTCGATGCAAAGGGGGTGACCAAAATCCGCCATGCCATCGAAATGCGGCATCCTAGTTTTCAAACGCCGGAAGTGGATGAGCTGTTGAGCCGCTACAATGTGGCTCGCGTCATTTCCGATACGGTGGCCGATCCGCGCCGCTCGCTCACCGCCGATTTCGCCTATTGCCGACTACAGGGCCCGGCTCGTCCCGATGCCACGGGTTATGACCCCGAGGATATCGCCGCACTGGCCAGCACCATGAAGCCCTGGCTGGCCGCCGGACGCGATGTCTTTGCCTATTTCGTGCATGAGGACAAATTGCACGCTCCTGCCAATGCCATGGCCCTGGCTGCCGCCTTGGGGAAGGCGCCGCCGGGCCCATGATCACGACCCTGTGCCAGGCTGGCTTTTGCCCCAATGCGGCGCTATTGCGCAGATCCAACGCGTCACCAGAGTTTCGAATATGACTTCCACCCACCGCCCGCTCGACAAGATCCTTGCCGGCCTTTCCTTCCTCCTCGGCCTCGTCACCATTTCGGCAGCGCTCGGCTCGCAATATATCGGCGGGCTCTATCCCTGCGAACTCTGTCTTGAGCAGCGCATGGCCTATTATATCGGCCTGCCCTTGCTTGCCGCGATCCTGCTCTTGTGGAACCGGCTGCCGCTGGGCGTGTGGTATGTGACCATGCTGGCCGCGACCGCTATTTTCGCCTGGGGCACCTATATGGGTGGCTTCCATGCCGGCGTCGAATGGGGCTTTTGGCCCGGTCCCACCGCCTGCACCGGCCTCGGCGACACGTTCAGCTTCGACCAGATGAGCAACATGACGCCAGTGATCGGCTGCGACGTGGTGCAGTTCCGCTTCCTCGGCATTTCGCTGGCCGGCTATAACGCGCTGATCTCGCTCGCCATCGTCGCCATGCTCATCGGCGCCATGGTGTTCCAGGCCAAGCGGAAGCGCGGCTAGGACCGCGCCCGATCAGGGCTCGAGCTCGATGTCCCAATAGAGATAGTCGAGCCAGCTCTTGTGCAGATGGTTGGGCGGGAACGCCCGACCATTATTGTGCAGATCGTGCACGGTGGGCGCATAGGGCGCCTGATGCGGGAACATCTTGATCTCGCTGGGCATCCGGTTGGCCTTGCGCAGATTGCACGGCGCGCAGGCGGCAACGACATTTTCCCAGGTGGTCAGGCCGCCCTTCGACCGCGGAATGACGTGATCGAAGGTCAGATCGTGGGTGCTGCCGCAATACTGGCACTGGAAGCGATCGCGCAGGAACACGTTGAAGCGGGTAAAGGCGGGATGGCGCGCCGGCTTCACATAGTCCTTGAGCGAGACCACGCTGGGCAGCCGCATCTCGAAACTGGGAGAATGGATCACCGTGTCGTAGAGCGAGACGATGTTCACGCGATCCAGGCACACCGCCTTGATCGCATCCTGCCAAGACCACAGCGACAGCGGGTAATAGCTGAGCGGCCGAAAATCGGCGTTCAACACAAGGGCGGGACAGGCCTCAGGCGACACATGGATAGTCACGTGAGTCTCCCGAAGCGGGAATCGTGTAAGTCCATAGCTCCCTTATACTAAGCCCTTTGTGTCGGCCGTGTGAAGCGGGGAGCGCTGGCTTATTTTTTCGCGACTTCGGCGATGAATTCACTTGCAAAGGCCAGGCCATCAGGCGCAATGCCGTGGCCGACCCCATGGCTGATATGGAAGCGGACATCATAGCCATTCTCGGCAAGCAGACGCTTGGCATCGGCGCTGAGATTGGGGTCGACCACCTCGTCCATATCGCCATGCACCAGGCATATGGCAGGCTTGGCCGAGCCTGGCGCGCCAAAACCCTCGGGCGGCACAAGGGCCCCCGAGAAAGCGACGATGCCCATCAGCTCCTGCGGCAGTGACAGCCCCACATGCAGCGCCATCATCGCGCCCTGGCTGAAGCCGGCGAGCAATGTCCGCTCCGGCGCAATCCCGGTCTGGGCCCACAAATCCTCGAGAAAGCCAACAAGCACCGGCTGCGCCGAAATAACCCCGGTCTGCCGGCTGGCGAGGCGGTCCCCGGTCCAGTCGATAGCAAACCACTGAAATCCGCCCATGCCCAGAGCGGTCGGCGCATTGGGGGAGACGAAAAGCGCCCCCGGCAAGATGCCCTGCCAGTGCGGCGCCAGCCCGATCAGGTCATTGCCGTCGCTGCCATAGCCATGCAGCAGCACCACGGCGCTATCGGGGGCGCCGCCATTGGCGGGCGGCAGCATGGGGCCGGAAAGCTTGGTCGACATGGGGGCTCCTGAACTTGGTCGCGCCACCATGCCTCGCCCCTCTTCAAAAATCCACGAGACAAAAAGGCCCGGCATGCCCCCGCTGCCGGGCCAGGAACCGAACGCACCACGATGCGCGGTCAGGAAGCACTTTTCCCTAGAAGTGGTATTTCAGCGAGCCCTTGAGCGTATGGAAACCCATATCCACCGGCGTCGAGCCGCCTCCAGCGCCCAATATAAGCGCTGGCTGGGGTGCATTGACCGTAGGCAGCCCGACATAGGCATATTCAACGCCCACCGAGACGTTCTGGCTCAGCTTTTTGGCCACCCCGAGGCCGATTGTCGGCCCCATGACCAGCTGGCTCGACGACGCAGAATTGCTTGTGGAGCCGGGGGCAAAAGGGACGCCCCTAGGAAAGGCAGGGTTTGTGGTCGCGAAATCCAGGTTGACCGTGGCGCTCGAGCTGACATTGGCAACGGCCAGGCCGCCCTTGACGCTGACCAGCCACCCCTCATCGAAAGCGACGCCCAAAGTCCCGGCAAAGGTTGAGTACCAATCCACATTGACCTTGAGATTGCCGGCGATCCGGATGCTCGCCGTGTCGACGGCATCGTAAGCGGTGAAGTCTTGCAGCGACGACGTCCCCTTGGAAAGCCCACCAATATGGACCGCACCGTCAACGCCCAGAACGAATTGGTTGACCTGATAATTGTAGCCGGCACCGACGCCGCCGAAGACGCCGTCAATACGGGTATTTGCGCTGGTGGACACACCGGAGATGACATATTCCCCAGACGGCGTGGGCGGAATTGTCGTGCTGCTCGAGCCGGCCTGTTGTGGGTCAAGCGCATAGCCGGCAAAGACGCTGGCATAAAAGCCGGTCCAGTCGGTCACCTGCTGCGCGCTGGCGCTCGAGGCGGCCCCCGCCAGCAGCGCCACACCCAGAAACACCCGTCCAAAATTGCTCATCACGCGCCCTCTTCCAAATCACTGCGGCCAACATGGAAGGGGCACATGGGACTGGCATCATCCAGATGAATGAAGTGCGGGCGAGAAAATGGACACCGGGGCGCGCCTGTTGCAGTTGGGCCACAGTGCCTTAGCCGAGCTTGCCGGTATTGAGGCCGGCAAAGCCCTTGAGCAAAGCCACCAGCTGCGCCTGATGGCTGGTGCCGGTCTTGCGAAAGGTCTGCGCCAGATGCGTGCGGGCGGTCGCAATGGCAATGCCGCGCCGGGCCGCGACCTCGGCAAGGCTGAGGCCAGACGCCAGGCCCGCCGCCAGACCCGCCTCGGCGGCGGTGAGGTCGAACAGCCCCCGCAGCACTGCATCCGACGGCACATTGGCATCGGCGGCATAGCCGGTCACGGTAAGCAGCGCCGTGCCCTGGGCAAAGATGTCGCTGGCCGCCCGGCGCAGCGGCAATACATGCAGCACCAGATTTGCCTGTTCGGCGGTGCCGACCGGGATCGAGCGAATGGGCATGGGGTTGGAGGCGCTGTCCGACAGAGCCTGCTTGAGCAGCGCAGCGGCTTCCCGATTGGCCAGTGAAACGCCGCCGAACGCGGCAGGCCGCAGGATTGACGATAGCGCGTCGAACAGGCCATTGGCGGCGATAACGCCACCACCGGCACCCACGATCGCCGCCGGCATGGACAAGGCTTCCATTGCCGCCACGCTGGCTTGCGCCTTCTGCATTTCGAGCTGCATGGCCATCATGCTGGCCCGTGCAAGATGGGGCCGCAAGGCGTCGAAATGGGCCACTTCAGCCGCGGAGAAGTCGGGCTCCCCCAGCGCCCGCTCGAAAGTGAAGGCCACAAAGCCGCCCTGCGGCATGTCAACGACCGAACCCAGCTGCCATGCCGTGCCGATGCGGCGCATGTTTTCGACATGAAAGGCCACGTCCTTCGGATCCTCATCCGCCAGGAAGTCGGTGACCTCCAGAAACCCGGCATAGCGCCGACGCCTGAGACTTGAGAGCAGTTTATTGGTGTACCATTCCGGCCTTGTGGCGAAATGGGCGACCACCGCCTCGATATTGGGCGTAGCGCTGAACAATGGCTGGCGCTGCGGGTCGATGATCATCATGCAGCCCGAGGCAATGCCGCGGGTCTCGACGATCCGGCTCAAAAGGTCCGGCCACAGTTCGGGAACGAAGGCCGCTTCATAGATATGGTCTTCGATGCCACTCATCGCTTCTGCCTAGAATACCCCCGAATTGACGCCCTTGAGCAGCGCCACCAATTGCGCCTGATGGCCCGTGCCGGTCTTGTGGAACACCTGCGCCAGGTGGGTACGGACCGTGGTGATCCCGATGCCACGTTCGGCCGCAATGTCCTTGAGTTCCATTCCGCGCGCCAGGGCCGCAGCCACCGCCGCCTCCGCTGCGGTAAGATCAGACCCCGCAGAATGGCGTCGTCCGGCACCTGTGCATCCCCGGACAGTCCAGTGACGACCACCAGGGTCGCGCCAAGGTCAAAAACGTCGCGCGCATCCCTGAGCAGGGGCACCAGATGGATGACGGCAGGAGCGCGTTGGCCATCTTCGGCCGGAACGGGAATGGAGCGCAGGGCGCGTCGCCCCATTTCGGATTGCTCGGCGAAGGCGGCACGGATCAGCGCATCGACCCGCCGGTCGGTGAGGCGCAATTGCCCATGGGCCCCGGGCTTGAGGAAATCCGCCTGGCTTTCAAAGATATCATTGACGGCAATGACCCGCCCGCGTTCGGAGACGATGGCCGCCGCGAGCCCCAGCGCCGAGAGACCGGCAACGGTCGACTGCGCCTGCTGCAATTTCAACCGCGAGGCGATGAGGCTGGCCCGCGCCAGATGTGGCCTGACGCCATCGAGCACCTGCAGGTCCTCAATCGAATAATTCTCCATGCCCACCGTGCGCTCCAGCGTGAACAGCACGGTTTCTCCCGTCGGCATTGGCACCACCGTCGCGGCTTGGCCGGCCAGGTCGGCGAGCGACAAGAAGGCATTGCAGTGGTCGGCGCGCAATTGGTCCAGCGTCGAGAAATCGGTCAGGCGCATGAAGCCGCCATGGTCCTTGACCAGCATGCGCTTGAGGCGGCTATTGGCATACCAGGCGGGCGTCGCGGCAAAGGCGCCGACCAGATCGGCGACATTTTCGGTTGCCGACCACAGTGGGGGCAGGTCAGGGTCGATGACCAGCAGCGCACCCGATACCGAGCCACTGGACTGCGCCAGTCCATCGAGCACTTTTGGCCAATATTCCGGGATAAAAGCGGCCTCGTAGACCTGATCGACCAGTTCCATTTCGCGTCCCGATCAAAACCGCCTAAAGCAAAACTCCCTCGCGATCGCGCATTCTGGCGAAATACCGCCAGAACAGAAGCGCCGCCGCCGAGCGATGGGGCGACCATTTTTGGGCGATGTCAATCATTTCCTTGATGCTGGGACGAGCCTCGAGCCCAAGCCCATGATGGGCGGCCTTGAGCAAAGCCAGGTCTCCGGCCGGGAAGATGTCGGGATGCGCGGCGCAAAACAGCAGATAGACCTCCGCCGTCCATGGTCCGACCCCCTTGAGCGCCACCAGCCGCCCGATGGCCTCTTCGGCCGGCAGCGCATCAACCTGGGCAAAGTCCAGCTCGCCCCCCAGGACCGCCTCAGCCACCGCCCGCAGCGACAGAAATTTGCCGCGCGAAAAGCCGACGCCGCGCACAATGTCCTCACTCAATCCCAGATAGGTCTCGGGCTCCAGCGCCCCGGGCAGCGCTTCGAACCGGCCCCAGATCGCCGCCGCGCTCTGCACCGACAATTGCTGGCCACAGATCACCTTGGCCATGCCGGCAAAATGCTTCGGGTTGACCCGGGGCAGTACCGTCCCCACCGCCTGGCGCATCGGCGCCAGCGCCGGCACCAGTCCCACCAGCGTATCGAGATGCCAGGCCACCCCCTCCGGCGTATCGATGCGTGGTGTCGCCTCGGTGGTCAAAATGCTAGTGAGGGGCAAACATCATTTCCTTATCCGGTCCATGTCCAAGCCACTGCTCCGCTTCGCACCCAGCCCCAATGGCTATCTGCATCTGGGCCACGCCCTGTCGGCCCTGGTGACCTGGGATGCCGCCGAAAAGCTGGGCGGCAGCGCCTTGTTGCGCATTGAGGACATCGACATCGGCCGCTGTAAACCCGATTTTGCCGAGGCGATCCTCGAAGACCTCGCCTGGCTCGGCCTCGACTGGCCCGAGCCGGTGCTGTGCCAGTCCGATCGCTTCGAGCCTTATGCCGATGCCGCCAACCATTTGCGGCGGGCGGACCTGCTCTATCCCTGCTTCTGCAGCCGCGCAGAAATCGCCGAGCAGGCAACCGATACCGATCCCGATGGCGCCCCGCTCTATCCGGGGACCTGCCGACATCTCAGCAATGCCGAGCGCATTGAGCGCCTGGAACGCGGCGATCCCGTCCAGTTCCGGCTCGACACGGAAACCGCTCTCGCCCGCACCGGCATGCGGACCTATTCGGTCATCGGCCCCACCATCCTCGACCGCCCGCAAATTCGCTATGCTCGCCCCCAGCGCTGGGGCGACGTGGTGCTGCAGCGCAAGGATGTGCCGACCTCCTATCATCTGAGCGTGGTGGTGGACGATGCGGCGCAGGGCATAACCCATGTCACCCGCGGCAAGGATCTGGAAGCGGCCACCGACATTCACGTCCTGCTGCAAATGCTGCTGGGTCTGCCCAGCCCCTATTACCATTTCCATCGCCTGATAAAGGGCGCGGATGGCGAGAAGCTGGCCAAATCCCGCGGCTCACCCAGCCTGCGGGATTTGCGGGCAGACGGCTGGACGGCAGAAGACGTCCGCCGCGCCGTGGGGTTTTAGGCAGCGTCCACCTTAACCGTCCCTTGGCTGCCAAACACCGTGCGCACCGTATCGCCCACGGCCGTTTCGAACGGCGTCAGGACGCCGGGGCCAAGCAGCGCATCCAGACGGGGATCGACCAGCTCCATCTCATGGGTCCAGAGATAGCGCATTTCGAAAATATCGCGCATCACCGGATCGAACAGGCCCATGGCGCGCAACAGCCACCAGGGCATGGGCGAGGGCTTGAGTGGCTTCGGCGCAGCCGCCTGGATCGCCGCCATCATCTGTCCATGGCTGACCCAATGGCCTGCAAAGTGGAAATTCTCGAACGGCCCGAAAGTCTCACGCCGCTCGGCGACCCGGGCAAAGGCGCGTCCCAGGTCGGGCAGATAAGCCCAGCTGTGCCGTAAATTGCGGTCGGCCATATGGTAGACCTTGCCCCGCCGCCAGTTCATCAGCATGGCCTGCTCGAACCAGCCGCCCTGATCGCCGGGCGCATAAAAATCCCCAGCCCGTACGATGATCGCCTGGATATCGCCTGCTGCCGCGGCCTCTGCGAGCATCCGTTCGAGCCGGATTCGGATTTCGCCGCGCGGCTTTTCCGCCTGCTGCCGCAATTGCGGTGACACCACGCGGTCACCGGCGCTGTAATTGTAGATCGTGCCGGGAAACAGCAGCGTCTTGCCGCTGCCCGCCATGGCGTCCAGCACCACCTGCAATTGCGCTTCGGCGCGCCCATTGCCCCATTGGTCATAGCGCAGATGCAGACCCTGGACCACCACATCGGCCCCCGCAATGGCCGCACGGACCACGGCGACATCATTGGCATCGCCGGCAAGGAAGCGCGTCCCGGCCACCGGCTTGCGATTGCTTCGGCCCAAGCCCGTCACTGTCCACCCCGCCTCGGCAAATCCCACCATGGCGGCATGGCCCAGATGGCCGTTGCTGCCCAGAACCGTCACAGTGCGTCCACTCATTTCATCCTCCTTGGATTGCATGAGCACACAGTCGTCGATACATTGAAGAATAGAAATTCCCAACAATTCGACATTTGACATTCAAAAATGAATAGAGAGCCGGACTGGGCGCTATGGCGCAGTTTTGCAGCAGTCGTGGCGGAGGGCTCGCTGTCGGCGGCTGCGCGCGACCTCGGCATCAGCCAGCCCACCATCGGCCGTCATGTCGAAGCGCTGGAAACCGCCCTTGGCCTTACGCTCTTCGACCGCAGCCTTTCGGGTCTCAAGCCGACTGCGTCGGCCTTGCGGCTCTATGGTCGGGTCAAGGACGCCCAGTCTGCCCTCGCCGAGGCCAATATCCTCGCCCAGGGCGCTCAGCAGGATGAGGGAGGCACGGTGCGCATCACTGCCAGCGTCATGATCTCAAACCATGTTCTGCCCACCCTGCTCAAATCCATTCGCGCGCTGCATCCCCGCATCGCCATAGAAATCGTGCCCTCCGATACTTCGGAGAACCTGCTGATGCGCGAGGCCGACATCGCCATCCGCATGTTCCGCCCCACCCAGCTGGAGCTGATCACCCGGCATCTGGGCGAGGTGCCGCTGGTGGCAGCCGCACATGAGGATTATCTCGCCCGGCGCGGCCGGCCACAGACACTGCAGGACCTCTGGTCACACGACCTCATCGGCTTTGACCGTTCGGACCTTATCGTCAGCCATGCCCAGCGCATGGGATTTGCAGTCAGCCGCGACAACTTCATGCTGCGCTCGGACGACCAGTCCCATTGCTGGGAATTGCTCAAGGCCGGGCTCGGCATTGCCTTCGGACAGCAGCAGTTGGTGGCGTCCACGCCTGGGCTGGTGGCGCTCGACATCGACCCGCAGATCCCGCCCTTGCCGATCTGGCTGACTACGCACAGGGAATTGTTCACCTCACACCGGATCCGTGCCATCTTTGACGCATTGGCCGCCGGGCTCCTCGCCTATATCAATGGTGAACTCGACCGCCACCCGACCCGTTAAGGCTGACATGCAGACCCTTTTGAACATTGCCATCGCACTCGCGCTGCTCTTCGTCGTCATCGTTCTGGGCATGGGCCTGTGGAACATGATGAAGGGCGGGCCCGGCAATACCAGCCAGCGGCTGATGCGCCTGCGCGTCATCGGCCAGGCCGTGGCCATCCTGCTGCTGATGGGCGCCCTGTTCCTGTTCGGGCGCGGCTGAGCCGCGGGCACCAGTCATGGTCAAGCTCAACGTCATCTATACGCGCACCGGCGATAGCGGCACCACCGGGCTGGTGCGCGGCCCCCGCCGCTCCAAGCACGATCTGCGCATCGAGGCCTATGGCACGGTCGAGGAAGCCAATGCCTTTGTCGGCAATGCCCGGCTGGCCGCCGGCGCCCACCATGTGCTGGACCCCATCCTCGCCCGCATCCAGAACGATCTCTTCGATGTGGGCTCGGACCTGGCGACCCCCGGCGCCGACGACCCCGATGCCGAATATCCCAGCCTGCGCGTACGCCCGGTGCAGACGAACTGGCTGGAAGACCAGATCGACCGGTTCAACGCTGATCTCTCCCCGCTCAAGAGCTTCATCCTGCCCGGCGGCACGCCGCTCTCGGTAGCCCTGCACCTTGCCCGCACCGTCACCCGTCGCGCCGAGCGCGTGGTCTCGGCCCTGCTCGAGATCGAGCCCGACACCAGTCCCGAAACCCTGCGCTATCTCAACCGCCTCTCGGACCTGTTCTTTGTGCTCGGCCGCGTGGCCAATGCGAATGGGGCCGACGATATCTTGTGGGTGCCGGGCAATTATGGTGACGTGAAGAAGACCGACTGAACGGCAACACGCACCCGGTTGCCGCAGATGGTGGTGCCGCGCAGGAGAGACGTGACAGAATATGTTCTTGCCCCTGCATGACGCCAATCCGATCAAGCATGTCGAGTTTCCCTTCGTCACCTATGGGCTGATCGGGATCACCATTCTGGTATTTCTGGTACAGGCGGCGCTGCCGCCGGCAGCCTTCGATCAGGCGACCATCGATTTCGGCATGATCCCCATCGTCGTGCGCGATCTTTACCCGCAACCGGTGCCCTGGCTGCCGGACTGGGCGACGCTGGTGACCTATGCATTCCTCCACGCCGACTGGATGCACCTGCTCACCAATATGCTGTTCCTCTGGGTGTTCGGCGACAATATCGAGGATGCCTTCGGGCACTTGAAATTCCTCGGCTTTTACCTCGCTTGCGCCGTCCTTGCAGCCCTCGCCCACCTGCTGTTCAACCTCGACGGCAATGGGCCGCTGATCGGGGCGTCAGGGGCCGTGGCCGGCGTCATGGGCGCCTATATCCTGCTCTTTCCGCACGTGCGGGTCTTCGTTTTGGCCCGCATTGTCTGGCTCATTCCCCTGCCGGTCCCGGCCTATTGGATGCTCGGATTCTGGATCCTGACCCAGCTTTTCTATGGGCTGATCGGCTCCAGCGAACCGGTGGCGTGGTGGGCCCATATCGGCGGTTTCGCTGCCGGGCTGGTGCTGGCCGCCCCCTTGCGCCGGCATGGCGTCGGGCTGTTTGGCGGCAGATGACCGCATCATGAACGGTTTCTTTAGGGGCCGCTGCTAGTCTTCTCGCAAAGCGCGAAAGGCCAGCCGACGTGAACACCGATCTCACAACGCAGATGCTGACCATGCGCTCGGCGCAGACCCAGCACGCGACGCAGATCGCCATCGTCAAGAAATCGCATGACATGCAGACCGACCTGCTCAACATGCTGATGGAAACCGCGCTGAGCCCACCCCCGCCCGGCCAGGGCGCGAAGGTGGACAAGCTCGCCTAACCCCAAAAGGAGCCCGCAATGATCAATGCTCTGGGCACCAATCCTTCCGCCATGGTCACCCGCATCGCCCAGAACCAGGGCGCCTCGCTCGCGACGCAACTGGCCAAGGTGGCGCAACTGCGCATGGAAATGCTGCTCAATCAGGCCGAGAACCAGGCCCAGGCGAGCGTGCACGAGGTGCCGCTGGTGACGCCGATCAACGGCGCCGAGGTCGAAAAGCTGGTTTAACCGCGCAGCCCGATCAGTGCATTGACCACGGCCTTGCCGTCCTCGGAGTCCCATTCAGCCGGGCCCTGCAGCACCGCCAATTCGCAGCCTTCCGGATCGAGCAGCAGCGTCGCGGGCAGGCCCACCGCGACGGCTTCGCGCTTCAGCCGCTCGAAGGCTGAAAAGGTGCTGTCGGCATAAAGCGGCAGATTGGCAAACTGGCCGTCGTCGAGGAAAGCCTCTGCCTTTTCCTGGCCACCGGCGCCGATATCGAGATTGATCGGCAGCACCATGAACTTGTCCGAATTATATTCGGTCGCCACCGCGTCGAGCGCCGGCATTTCCTCGCGGCACGGCACGCACCAGCTGGCCCAGAAATTGACCAGCAGCGCCTTGCCGGAGAAATCGGCAATGGTCATGTCCTTGCCCGAGGCATCCTTGAACGCCATGTCGGCATAGCCGCGTCCCTCGCCGGTGCCGTTGAGCGCCGCCAGCTGCCCGACTGCCGCGGCATCGATCACCTGCGCCTGCATCGACTGCACCGGGCAGCTGCTTGCCGTGGCGGCATTGCCCAGATAGACCCACGCCGCTATAGCTACGCCCACGCCCGCTACCCCCAATGCAGCGACCATCGCCAGACGATTGCGTGCTGTTGGCTGGGTGGGGTTCATGTCCGACATGGTGTCTCCGAAAGGCCTGAAGATGAGCAACAAAATGTGGGGCGGCCGGTTCGCGTCCGGACCCGACGCCATCATGGAAGAAATCAACGCCTCGATCGGATTCGACCAGCGTCTCTACCGCCAGGATATTGCCGGATCGAAGGCCCATGCCACAATGCTCGCCGCGACGGGCATTCTGACGCATGAGGACCGCGACGCCATCCTGGCCGGTCTAGACGAGGTGCTCGCCGAAATCGAGGGTGGCACCTTCACGTTCTCGCGCGCGCTTGAAGACATTCACATGAATGTGGAAAGCCGCTTGCGCGAAAAGATCGGCGATGCCGCCGGACGCCTGCACACCGCCCGCTCGCGCAATGACCAGGTGGCCACCGATTTCCGCCTCTATGTGCGCGACACCATCGACCATCTGGTGGCCCAGATCCAGACGTTGCAGCTTGGCCTCGTCAAGCGCGCCGAGGAGGAGGCCGAAACCATCCTGCCCGGTTTCACCCACCTGCAGAACGCCCAGCCGGTGACCTTCGGCCACCATCTGCTCGCCTATGTCGAAATGCTCGGCCGCGATGCCGGCCGGCTCATCGACGCGCGCAAGCGCCTCAACGAGAATCCGCTGGGCTCGGCGGCGCTGGCCGGCACGCCCTATCCCATCGATCGCGATATGACGGCGGAAGCACTCGGCTTCGATCGCCCCACCGCCAATTCGCTCGATGCCGTTTCCGACCGCGACTTCATTCTCGAGACCCTCGCCGCTGCCGCGATCTGCGCCATGCATCTCAGCCGCTTCGCCGAGGAAATGGTGATCTGGAGCTCGGCGCAGTTCGGCTTCATCAAGCTTTCCGACAAGTTCACCACCGGCTCCTCGATCATGCCGCAGAAGCGCAATCCGGACGCCGCCGAACTGGTGCGCGCCAAGATCGGCCGCATCATGGGCTCGCTCAATTCGCTGCTTGTCGTCATGAAGGGCCTGCCGCTGGCCTATTCCAAGGACATGCAGGAAGACAAGGAAGTGGCCTTCGACGCGCTCGACGCGCTCTCCCTGTCGCTGGCCGCCATGACCGGCATGGTGGCCGACATGGCGCCAAATCGCGCCCGCATGCACGCTTCGGCCTCGGCCGGCTTCTCCACCGCCACCGACGTCGCCGACTGGCTGGTGCGCGAACTCAACATCCCTTTCCGCGATGCCCACCACATTACCGGGCAGATCGTGGCCCTGGCCGAGCAGAAGAATTGCGGCCTCGAGGGCCTCACCATCGAGGACTTCAAGTTCATCGACCAGCGCATCGACAGCCGCATCCACAAGGTTCTTACGGTCGAGGCCTCGGTGGCCGCCCGCAAATCCTATGGCGGCACCGCGCCGGCCAATGTGGTTGTGCAGGCGGCGCGCTGGAAGAGCCTGCTGACCGGCGAGAGCCATGAGCCCAAGGCGCTCGGCAAGAAGACGCATGGCAGCCATGGTGATGGCGGGCTTTGAGCCGTCTCGCGCAAAGGCGCGATCCACCTTCTCCCGCAAGGGGCAGTGTTTACTTTGGGCTCATCGGGAGGCACGGTAACCGCGGTTCCCGCTCTCCCTCCCCCCTTGAGGGGGAGGGCCGGGGTGGGGGTGGTTCAGTGATTCACTGATGGACCCCCACCCTCATTCACAGTCCATTTGAGCGTAGCTCAAAATGGCCTTCTCACCTAAAATCGCTCCACTGGAGCGATTTTGCTTCCGGCACGCTTCGAAGCCCCTCAAGGGGGAGGGAGGCGAACGAGCACCAAAGCCGGTTGTCAAAACGTCCAAAGTAGACACTGCCCGCGCACAGGGAGAGGGAAGACGGAGGGACCATTGCCGCTAAAGCCCCGAACCATGCGCCTCAGCGACCGGCATGTCGCCTATCTCCAGCCGACGGAGATCAGCGAGGACATGCCCGATCCGCCCGAGGGCATGTATCGGGCGAGCGAGGACGATCATCGCGCCACCATCGCGCAACTGCTGGCCCAGATGGATGATCCCGGCGAAATCTGGTTCTTTGCCTATGGCTCGCTGATCTGGAAACCGGCCTGCGATTTCGTCGAAATGCGCACCGGCACGATTCGCGGCTGGCATCGCGCCTTTTGCCTCGGCTGAAACAATCGCTGGCGCGGCAGCGATGAAAATCCGGGCCTGATGCTGGCGCTCGACCGGGGTGGCGCCTGCAAGGGCGTCGCCTATCGCCTGCCGCCGGACGCCATCGAAGACAACCTGATCAAACTGTTCGAGCGGGAAATGGCCTGGCGGCCCTCCGCCTTTCCGCCGCGCTGGGTCAATGTCCAGGCGGGTGAGCGCACAATGAAGGCGCTGACCTTCTGCATCGACCGCAATTCGGGCCGTTACGTTTCCGGACTGAGTGAAGACCAGATCGCTGACGTGCTCGCCAAGGCCGTGGGCTCGCGGGGCTCCATGGCGGAATATCTCTTTTCCACCGTCAGCCATCTCGAACAGCTCGGTATCCGCGATCCGCATCTGTGGCGCCTGCAACATCTGGTCGCCGAGCGCATCGAAGCGGTTTATGAGCCGGATCGATAAGTCTGGCTTTTGTTTTTGTCGCTCTCAGTTTAGATCACCGGGTCCCCTTCTCCCCTCGTGGGAGAAGGTGGCGCGCAAGCGCCGGATGAGGGGGCGCGGAGCGTGTGAGAACCCCTCACCCGCCCTTCGGGCACCCTCTCCCACAAGGGGAGAGGGGAAGACAGGATTGCGGGGCATAAAATGGTCCACCACTTCAACCATCGCGACGGCACGCTTTATGCCGAGGACGTCAATCTGAACGACCTCGCCGAAGAGGTGGGGACGCCCTTTTACGTCTATTCCAGCGCCACGCTGCGCCGGCATGTGCAGGTGGTGCAGCGCGCCTTCGAGGGCATTCCGACGCTGCTCGCCTATGCGATGAAGGCCAATTCCAACCAGGCCGTGCTCAAGCTCATGGCGTCGGAAGGCTGCGGCGCCGATGTGGTTTCGGGCGGCGAATTGCAGCGGGCTCTCGCCGCCGGCATTCCGGCCGACAGGATCGTCTTTTCCGGCGTGGCCAAGACCGTTGCAGAAATGCGCCAGGGCCTGGCGGCCGGGATCAAGTGCTTCAATGTCGAGAGCGAGCCCGAGCTTGAGCGGCTGTCGATGATCGCAGCCGATATGGGCCTCACCGCGCGCGTCTCCGTGCGCATCAACCCCGATGTCGATGCCCGCACCCATGCCAAGATTTCGACCGGCAAGAGCGAGAACAAGTTCGGCATTTCCTATAAGCGCGCCCACGAGGTCTATCGGCGCATTGCCGAGCTGCCCAATATCGAGGCCGTCGGCGTCGACATGCATATTGGCAGCCAGATCACCGATCTCGAGCCCTTCGGCAATGCCTTCGGTCTGATGGCCGAACTGGTGACCGCCCTGCGCGCCGATGGCCATACCATCCATCATGTCGATATCGGTGGCGGCCTGGGCATTCCCTATCATCACGACCAGGAAGCTCCTCCCCATCCCGACGCCTATGCCGCCGTGGTGCGCGACAAGGTCGGGCAATTGGGCTGCAACTTGGTGATCGAGCCCGGCCGCCTCTTGGTGGGCAATGCCGGCATCCTGGTCACCAAGGTCGAATATGTGAAGGAGGGGAGCTCGAACTTCATCATCGTCGATGCGGCGATGAACGATCTCATCCGCCCCACGCTTTACGAAGCCCATCACGATGTCGAACTGGTCAACCAGTCCAACCTGCCCCCGATCACCGGGGATATTGTCGGTCCGGTCTGCGAAACCGGCGACTATCTGGCCAAGGGCCGCACCATTCCCGGCGTCAAGGAAGGCGATCTCATCTCGATCATGAGCGCCGGGGCCTATGGCGCGGTCATGGCCTCGACCTACAATTCCCGCCCGCTGATCCCGGAAGTTTTGGTCGATGGACCGCGCTGGCACGTGATCCGCCCGCGCAAGTCCATCGACGAGCTGATCGCGCTCGATAGCGTCCCCGACTGGCTCTGAACTATTGCAGGGGCTGGCGCGCCAGCGACACCACTTCCACCGGCTTGCCGGAAAGCGCGTCCTCGACCTTGGCCAGGAGGTCGGCCAGGGTAAACGGCTTGGGGATGACGTCATAGATCAGCGCATCGAGCCCATGGGCCCGTTCGCGCTGGTCGGCAAAGCCGGTCATCAACAAAATGGTAAGCTCGGGGAAACGGGCACCGACATGCAGGGCCAGCGCGATCCCGTCCATCACCGGCATCTTGATATCGGAGAGCAAGAGGTCGAACTGGCCGTCCTCGGCATCGACGGTCTCGGCGGCGAGGCCCCCATCTTCCTCGGCAATCACCTCATGCCCCTTCATGGTGAGGGCACTGACCACGAAGGCGCGGACGGACGGATCGTCTTCGGCAACGAGAATTCTGGCCAAGAAACTGCACTCCTAATGGTGTTCGGCGGCCGGCGCGGCGCCATGGGCGCTTTCCGGCTCTGAAATATCGGCAGCCGGGGCTTCGGCAGCGTGTTCGGTGGCGGCAGGGGCGGCAGGATGCTGGCTCGCCCCAGGCACCATCGGCGGGGCCTGCTCCTCGCGCGTCTCGGGAAGGGCATTGGCCGTGGCAAAGGTGAGGCGCACCCGCTCGGCATTGACCGGCGGCAGGGTCAGGCGAGTCTCGAAGGTGGCGCGTTCGCCGGCCATCAGGTCGCCGACCCGCGAAGCCACGCTCCATTCGTAGACGGTCTTGCCGCGCGCATCGAGCAGGCTCACCACCACCGGGGGTACCCGCACCGGCTTGGGCATCAGGCCCACGATCTGCGCCGAGACCACCAGCACCTCGTCGCCTCCGGTCAGGGTTTTCAGCGTGTCGAGATTGGAAAATTCGAGGCCGACCACATTGACCCCCATGCCAACCGCCGCATAGACGCCGGCCAGATCGGGATAGCGCTCGACCAGCTGGGTGCGGCCGAAATACAGCAGCGCCACAAGGCCAACCAGCATGACCACGCTGGCCAGCCTGGCGGTGCGACGCAGCCGCGCCATTGGCAGGCGCGAGAACATGGCGCTCTGCCGGCGCGAAAATGCCTGCTGGCGCTTCTTGAGCTCGGCCGGATCGACCGATCGCATCGGCGTTCGTCCGGTGCGCGGCACCGGCTCGGCGCGCGTCGGGGCAGGCGGCGGAGATGGCGCGACCCGCGCCGCTTCGGCCATGAAGGCCTCGTCGAGCACGTCTTCGGCCATTTCGCCGTAGAGCTTGTCGTCTTCCTCGATGCTGGACGGCTCGGGCTCGGGGATCATTGGCGCGGCCTGCTGCCAGGCCTGCTGGCAATGGGCGCATTGCACCTTGCGACCAGCCGCACCAATGGCCTCATAGGTCACCTGGTACTTGGTCTGGCAATGCGGACAGGTGATGATCATCAGACCGGCGCTGGGACAAGAAGCATGCAGCCCGACCCTAGCCCTGTCGGGGTTAAAACTCCTCAAATCCTCCCCAAGATCACAAATGTGCCGCTTTCCCCGGCGCAAAACGCCCAGGCATGCCGCCCAGGCGCCGTCACGCTGCTATGATGCGCCAACTGATTCGCCCGAAGGCGGCGCCACCAACACCGGATGAGCTGGGAGCACCCGTTCTTGATCGACTTTTCCGATGTGGGCCTGCGCTACGGCAATGGCCCCGAAATCCTCAAGGATCTCAGTTTTTCCATTGAGCCCGGCTCCTTCCATTTCCTCACCGGCCCGTCGGGCTCGGGCAAGACCAGCCTGTTGCGCCTCCTGCTGCTGTCGCTGAAGCCCAGCCGCGGCAAGGTCACCATGTTCGGCGAGGATGTGAGTCATCTCAACCAGGACCAATTGCTGCAGATGCGCCGCCATATCGGCATCGTGTTCCAGGAATTCCGCCTGCTCGACCATCTGACCACCTTCGAAAACGTGGCGCTGCCGCTGCGCGTGCTTGGCCAGCCCGAGAGCGAATATCGGCCCAATGTCACCGAACTGCTCGAATGGGTCGGGCTGGGCGAGCGCATGCATGCCTTGCCCACTTTGCTCTCCGGCGGTGAAAAGCAGCGTGCCGCCATTGCCCGCGCCGTCATCGCCCGGCCCAAGGTGCTGCTGGCCGACGAGCCCACCGGCAATGTCGATCCGGACCTGTCGAGCCGGCTGGTGCACCTGTTTGCCGAGCTCAACCGCACGCTGGGCATGACCATCATCCTGGCCACCCATGAATTGCCCCTGCTCGACCGGTTCCCCTATCCGCGCATGGTGCTCAACAAGGGGGAGCTGAAAATCCATGCTTGATCGTGTGCTCGCCCTGTTGCCGCGTCGCGCCGGTGCCGCGCCCATCGTCCCCGAAAAGAGCGTGGCGGGCCGCACCCTGCTGCTGCTCATCACCATCATGGCCTTTCTCTCGGCGGTGACGCTGGGCGGCGTGGTCCTGGTACAGAAATCGGCCATCGCCTGGTCCGCCGATGTCGGGCGCGAACTCACCATCCAGATCCGCCCGGTGGAGGGCGAGGTGATGGAGAGCAATCTGCGCACCGCCGTGTCGCTGGCCCAGTCCACTCCCGGCGTCTCCGGTGCGCGGGCCCTCACCATCGAGGAAAGCCAGGCCTTGCTCGAGCCCTGGCTCGGCGCCGGACTCGACCTCTCCGCCATCGCCATTCCCCGCCTCATCGTCGTGCAACTGGCCGATCCGGTGGATGCCGATATCGAGCAATTGCAGCGCAATCTCGGTGCCATCAACGGCGCCAGCCTCGATACCCACGCCGCCTGGCGCCAGCAGCTCAACACCATGGCCGGAACCGTGGTGCTCTCGGGCCTTCTGGTGCTGGGGTTGATCGGCGTGGCCACCGTGCTCGCCATCATCTTTGCCACGCGCGGCGCCATGGCCTCGAACCGCGAAATCGTCGATGTGCTGCATTTCATCGGCGCCTCCAACAAGTTCATTGCCGGCGAATTCCAGGGGCGGTTCCTGTCCATCGGCCTGCAGGGCGGGTTGCTCGGCACGGTTTTGGCGACGCTGTTTTTTACCCTGATCGGCGCCGCAGCCGGCAGCGTTTTGCCCTCGGAAGCCAATGCCCAGGTCGGGGTGCTGTTCGGACAGTTCCTCTTGGGCTGGGACGGCATAATCGGCGTGGCCGCGGTGATCCCGGTAATCGCCGTGCTGACGGCAGTGACCTCGCGCATGACCGTGCGCCGCTATCTCAGCGAAGCCTCCTGAGAGCCATGTCCGACAGCGTCCGCTTTGCCCTCACCGAGCAGGATATGGCCGACGCGGCGCGCCTCTATGGCGTCGATGCCATTCGCTCGCCGCGCCGCCGGATCGGGCTCGTCATCACCTTCGTGCTCGTCGTGGTGCTGATGGCAATGGTGCTCGACATTGCCTTCCCTCTCGATCCCGAGCGCCTCGCCAGCCGTTGGCCGGCACTTCTGGGCCTCAGCCTCCTGCCCTTCGCTGTGGTGCTGGCTCTCGGCGTCGTCCTCAATCCGTTGCTGGCCCGGCGCACCTATCGCCAGCAACGCTCGCTGCAGGGCGAACTGGGTCTCTCCTGGAGCCGCGATCAACTGGCCTTCGACAGCGAATATGGCCAATTCGCCATGCCCTGGAGCCACTTCAAGCGCTGGACAGAGGACAAACGCGTATTTCTGCTGTTCGAGTCCGAGCGGCTCTATAGGATAATCCCCAAACGGGCCCTCGACGCCGACCAGCAAGATCGTTTTCGCGACTGCCTGGCGGCCATCGGCACCTGAGACGGACTAGGTTAGCCAGGAAGGCCTCATGATTTTCGTGCAGACGCTCAGGACAATCCTCTTCTACCTGTTGTTCATCGGCCAGACCGCCGTCATCGCCATTGCCCTCGGCATCGTGGGCCTCGTGGCGGGCCGCACGTCTTTCAGCTGGGCCATGGCTCAATATTGGTGCTGGTCCAATCTGCAATTGCTGCGCATCGTCGCCGGTCTCAGGACCGACGTGCAGGGCCAGGAAAACATCCCGGCCGGCGGCTGCATCATCGCCTCCAAACACCAGTCCGACTGGGACGTGTTCTCCATCTTTCCGCATACCGGCCGGCCCGCCTATATCGTCAAGAAGGAACTGATGCGCATTCCCTTCTTCGGCTGGGCCGCGCGTTCGCTCGACTGCATCGAGGTCGATCGCAGGAAGGGTGCCGAGGCCATTCCCGAAATGATGCGCCAGGCGCGCAGCGCCCTCGATCGCGGCTGCCGCCTGGTGATTTTCCCCGAAGGTACCCGCAAGGCGCCGCTGGCACCGCCCGACTACAAGCAGGGCCTCGTCCGCATGTATGTCGAGCTCGGTGTGCCGGTCGTGCCGGTGGCCCTCAATGCCGGCCTGTTCTGGGGCCGCAACAGCCTCAATATCTGGCCCGGCACGGCGCGCGCCCGCATCCTTGCGCCAATCGAGCCGGGCCTCGCCCCCGATGTTTTTCTCGAGCGCCTCAAATCCGCCATCGAGCCGGAGTCTACTCGACTCATTCTCGAGGCTGTCGATGCCGGTTTGAACCGCCCGCTCGACCCGCCCCTGCAAGCGCGTCTCGATACGCTGCGCCCCAGCACCACCCACTAGATATTGACAGCGCCAGCGAACAAAAACATACATGTAGCGTCGAGCCGATATCGGCTTGACGAATGGAACAATTTGTTCTAATTTTGTTCTTCTTCTGGGGAAGCAGGGGAGACGGCCAGATGCGACATGTCAAAGCCAGTGATCGGACGGGCCTCAAGCTTGCGCATTGGCATGGGCGTTCAGGCCGGGATTACGACCTGATCGGCGAAAGCTTCAGCGACTTTTCCATGAATGCCGGCGTCCTGTATCTCATCAGCAAGGGCGGCAATGTGCTCTGGGTTGGCTCGACCGAGGATCTGGTCAGCGACCCGATGAGCCGCACCCGCTTCCGCCTGGCGCTCGATTGTGCCGACCGGGTCTTTCGCCTGGCGACGGACCCCGCCGAGGGCAATCGCCTTAGCACAATCTGGGATCTCGAAGGCGCCATGCCGCTGCCGGAGACGTCGGCTCAGGCGGCCTGACCCTCCGCCTCCAGGGCCTCGAGCTGAGCCACGAGCGCCATCAAGGCATGGTCGCGAATGCCCAGTTGCGCCAGATGCCGGGCGGTATTGACCACATAGTCGATATTGCGGCCCGATATTCCCACGCCATTGCGCACCATGGCCAATTGCTGTTCCGGGCTCAGCAGCCCGGCAAACTGGTCATGGCTTTCATCGACCACGAAGGCCAGCGCCGCGACACGCCGCCCATCGGCCAGGGTAACCGGCCGCATCACATCACGATAAACCGAGGTTACCTGCTCGCGTTCCTCGAGATAGGCCCGCACCGCCGGCCAGTCTGCCGGCGCCACCTCGAAAGCCATGCCCCGGCAGGAGCCACCACGCGTCAGCCCGAACACCAGGCCCGGGCGCTCGACCGTGCCGCGGTGATGGTGGGAAATGATGGAAAGCGAGCGGTGGGCGCCACGCAAAAGACCAAGATGGGCGCTGACATAGGCAAAGCCCGGATTCCAGATCAGTGATCCGTACCCGAAAACCCAATGGGCCGCAGTGCCCTCATGCTCTTCGATCAGTGCCATGTGTCGACCAAAACCTATTCGTGTGCAAACCAGGCGGCAAGCGGGGAGCGCGCAGGCCCTTGATGCAAATATACCGCATGTCGGATTGATCGCAGATGAACGCCAGTGGCGGAAACCCGCTTCTGACAAGCCGGCTGGAGCGTTAAGACTGAAGCCATGAAGAAACGAATCATCATTCTGGGCGTCGTCGTCCTTGTCGTGGCCCTCGCCTGGAGCGGCGGCTGGCTGTTCCTGGCCAATCAGCTGCGCCAGCAGATCGATGCCCTTGCCTTTGCCGATGGTGAGACCAGCCCGCAGCTGACCTGCGCCACGCTCAACATCTCCGGCTATCCCTTCAGCGTCGATGTCGAATGTGTCGATGCCGTGGTGGTGTCGGGCGACGTCATGGCCGAAATCCCGGCGGTGCGCGCCAGCGCCCTCATCTATCGACCCAATCATGTGCTGGCCTCAGCGCGGGGCCCGGCGCAGATTTCCGACGCCTTTACCGGCCAGCAGAGCGAATTGGCCTGGGCCGAGCTCAATGGCAGCCTGCGCGTCGAGAATTGGCGCATCGCCCGCCTGTCGATCGTCGGCTCAGAGGTCTCCTGGACCGACCGCCTGTTCGGCGACGCGCTGCTGGCCAAGGCCGATGCGCTGGAACTGCATCTGCTTGACATCCCGGAAATGCACGATGCCGAACGCAGCCTCTCGGCCCTCGCCGCCTATCTGCGAACCCAGGCGCTGGATGTGCCGATGATGACGCTGGCAGCGGCCGATATCGAGCTTGAAGCCGAATTGAGCGGCCTGCCCGACGATCTGCGCAGGATCGGCGCCGAACCCATTCTGCCGCTCTGGCAGCGCAATGGCGGCACGCTGAACCTGGTCTCGCTGCGCGCCAAGGATGCCAGCGCCGATCTCGAGGCCTCCGGCCAGGTGCAACTGGACGATCAGGGCCGGCCCAATGGCAAGATCGACATCTCCTCGGCCGGCGTCGCCGAACGCATCGGCCCGATGATCGAGGAACCCTGGCGCACCCTGGTCCTCGGCACCCCCGGCGCCGATGGCCGGCACACCAACCAGCTCAATTTCAGCAACGGCAATCTGTCCTCGGGCCTCGTCCCCATAACCACCATGCCGCCACTGTTCTAGCCATTCCAAAGCTCGCTTGACCTGACACTGATCGCCCCTCCCCTTGTGGCAAAGGAGCGATCAGTGCATCGGCCGGACCCTGGAAACGCCTTAGCTCATTGACACATCGCGGCTGGCGCTGGTGATCGAGACGGTGAAGCCGGCGACGACGTCGATGAGGCTCATCACCATGAGCAGGAAGAAGACCGAGCTCGAGGCTGCGCCGACCAGCAGGAACTCCACCAGGAAAATCACGAACAGCACCATGGAGAGCATGTGCTCGATGATCGAGGCGCGCGCCGTGCCGGTGGATTTGAGCACTTCGAAAAACAGCAGGATAATGCCGACGACGAGGAGGAAGTCGCCGGCGGTGATCGCCCAGGGCATGCCCGAGGGCATGGGCAGGGAGAACATGCCGAACCCCCAATTGACCGGATTGCCGCCGAAAAACACGAAGACGATGAGGTTATAGGCCAGGAACGGGAAGACCAGCAGCGGCGGAATGAACGTGCCCTTGCGCCGTGGCGCCGGATGGGTGGGAAGGACGACGGTTTCGGTCATAGCTTTCAGTCTCCGCATCGGGACCGGCACCATGCCAGAGCTTTATCAAGCGCGGAACGGGAATTTTTGGGTGTTGCGCTGTCGAAGCGAGGATGGGCCAATCGTCGCTTGGATAAACGCAAGGCTTTTGAGGAGAGCATCATGCAAAGCGCCAAAAATATCGTCTGTCTCTGGTACGACACCGAAGCCGAAGCGGCCGCCCGCTTCTATGCCCAGACCTTTCCCGACAGCCATGTCGGCGCCGTAAGCCGCGCCCCCAGCGATAATCCCTCGACCAAGCAAGGCGCGGTGCTGACGGTGGAATTTTCCGTCATGGGCATTCCCTGCATCGGGCTCAATGGCGGCACGGCCTTCAAGCATTCGGAAGCCTTTTCCTTCCAAGTCACCACCGAGAACCAGGAAGAGACCGACCGCTACTGGAACGCCATTGTCGGTAATGGCGGCGAGGAAAGCATGTGCGGCTGGTGCCGCGACAAATGGGGCATTTCCTGGCAGATCACCCCGCGCGCGCTTTCCGACGCCATGGCGGCAGGCGGGCCCGGCGCAAAACGGGCCTTTGAGGCAATGATGACGATGAAAAAGATCGACGTGGCCGCGATCGAGGCAGCGGCAAAGGGCTAGGCCTTCCGGTTCGGCGCGATCTGCGGGCCCCTTTCTGCTCAGGCGGCGCGAGGGGTCAATGCGATGACCGGAATGGCCTCGCGCGTGGTCTTTTTCTCGTAGTCCGCAAACTGCGGGAAGAGGCTGGCCATCCGGGCATAGATGGTGTCGCGGTCTTCCCCCTCGACGACGCTGGCGCGGACAGGCAGGCGGCTGATGGTCTTGCCATCGCCCACCGAAATGTCGAAATCGGGATGGGCGAGCACATTGTGATACCAGGCCGGGTTGTTGGGTGCGCCACCATAGGAGGCGAAGACATACCAGGGGCCGGTATCGTTTTCGCGCAGATACATCAACGGCTGGGTGCGCTCGACGCCGGATTTGGCACCGATGGCATGCAGCAGCAGCACCGGCTTGCCTTCGAAATAGCCGCCCGGCTGTCCGCCATTGGCAATAAAATCGGCGATCACCTGGTCGTTGAAATTGCTCATGTCTGCTCTCGTAGCTCGCTGCGGTTAAAGCTAGGTGTCGCGGGGCTGCCGAACAAGGCCACAGAAAGCAAAATGCCGCCCGGTGGGGGCGGCATTCTTTTTGGATCGCTGAACCAGTTTACTTCTTCAGCTTGAGCGGGCCGACCATCTGTTCGGGCCTTACTTCGGCGTCGAATTCTTCGCCGGTGAGCAGGCCCAGTTCGATCGCCGTATCGCGCAGCGTGCCGCCATTCTTGTGCGCGGTTTTGGCGATCTTGGCGGCGTTGTCATAGCCGATCTTGCGGTTGAGTGCGGTCACCAGCATCAACGACTGGTCCACCAACTGCTTGATGCGCTTGCGATCCGGCTCGATGCCAATGGCGCAATTGTCGTTAAAGCTCTTGGCGGCGTCTGCCAGCAGGCGCACCGATTGCAGGAAATTATAGGCGATGACCGGCTTGAAGACGTTGAGCTCGAAATTGCCCTGCGAGGCTGCAAAACCAATCGCGGCGTCATTGCCCATGACCTGCGCCACGACCATGGTCATGGCCTCGGACTGGGTCGGATTGACCTTGCCCGGCATGATCGAGGAGCCGGGCTCGTTTTCGGGAATGGTGATTTCACCCAGGCCCGAGCGTGGGCCGGAGGCGAGCCAGCGCACGTCATTGGCGATCTTCATGAAGGCGACAGCCAACTGCTTCAGCGCCCCCGAAGTGCCGACAAAGGCGTCGTGCCCGGCGAGCAGCGCGAACTTGTTCGGCCCGGTGACGAAGTCATGGCCGGTGAGGTCGGCGATTTCCTTGGCGACGGTGACGGCATAGTCGGGATGGGCATTGAGCCCAGTGCCGACGGCTGTGCCGCCCAGCGCCAGTTCCTTGAGCTGGGGCATGCTGGCCTTGATGGCGGCCATGGCATAGTCGATCTGCGCCACCCAGCCGGAGATTTCCTGGCCCAGGGTCAGGGGCGTTGCGTCCTGCAAATGGGTGCGGCCGATCTTGACCACGTCCATATAGGCTTCGGCCTTGGCATTGAGCGTATCGCGCAGGAACTGGACGCGCTCATAGAGATAGTTTTCGACGGCCTCGACCGCCGCAATATGCATAGCGGTGGGATAGGTGTCGTTCGAGCTCTGGCTCATATTGACGTGGTCATTGGGGTGCACGGGCTTCTTGGAACCCATGGTGCCGCCGGCCATCTCGATGGCGCGGTTGGAAATGACCTCGTTGACATTCATGTTGGACTGGGTGCCCGAACCGGTCTGCCAGACGACAAGCGGGAAGTGGTCGGCAAGCTTGCCCGCAATCACCTCGTCGGCGGCAGCGACCACGAGATCACGGGTCTTTTCGTCCATCAGGCCGAGCTTGAAATTGGCCAGCGCCGCCGCCTTCTTGAGAATGCCGAAGGCGCGGATGATCTCGACGGGCATCTTCTCCCCGCCGATATCGAAATTCATGAGGCTGCGAGCGGTCTGCGCGCCGTAATACTTATCGGTCGGGACCTCGATCGTGCCCATGGTGTCCGATTCGACGCGCGTGCTCATATGCCTCTTGCTCCATTTGGGCCGCTTCTGTTGGCGGCGAAAAAGAAAACGGCCGACCCTTGTGGGGGCCGGCCGCTCGAATATCAGATAAAGCGCATCTGCGCCAAACAGCCTTTCGGCTTAGTTCTTCGCAGCCAGGATCTGGCGACCGCGATACATGCCGGTCTTGAGATCGACGTGGTGCGGACGGCGCAGCTCACCCGAATCCTTGTCTTCGACATAGGTGGGGTTGGCAATCGCGTCGTGCGAGCGGCGGAAACCGCGCTTCATCGGCGAAGTCTTGCGTTTTGGCACTGCCATGGTCGGTACTCCGAATTCAATATCGTTGCGCCGCCGAAAGCGGCCCAGAGACGTATCTCTGATGGGATTGGGGGGCTCTATAGAGGAAGACGCGAGGCTTGGCTAGGGGCTTCGCGTCGTGCCGACGGCAAATTCGCTCTAGCGGAGCGAATTTGGGCGAGAAGGCGATGAGAGCCGAGCGCGAATGGCGGGCGCTAGTGCATGGCCTGCTCGATATCGGTGTGGATGAAGTCATTGCCTTTGAACAATAGCGGCACATGGTTGGCACGTGCGCAGGCATAGGCAAAGCAATCGCCCATATTGAGGTCTGCACGGTGGCGCCCCTTGCCGAAACGCGCAAAAGCCTCGACCGCCAGACGACCCACATTTTCAGTGATCTCGGCCATTTGGGCATCTGTCTCGGCCACAAAGAGATCGACCAGCGCCTGCGCCTCCTCTATCGGGCACGCCCGCTTTCGCGCCAGACCCGCAACGGCCTCATAGATCGCCATCGGCGAAATCAGGATTTTGGGAGCCTGCTCAAGCGCGCGAGCCAGAGACGGTGCATCCTCTTCGCCGCTGAGAATAGATATAATCGCCGAGGCATCGACAAACATCACTCATCGCCCGAAAGCGCGTCGAAGAAAACCTTGTCGGCCTGCTGACCAGATGCCGGAAAGGCCTGATAGCGGTCAACCAGCGGTTTCAGCCGCTCCATGAGCGGAACCGCCTGCTTACGCCGAGCATATTCGGCTTCCACCGCATGCCGGACAGTCACGGTCAGGCTCTGGCCGGTCAACCGCGCCAGCTTGCGCACCGCGTCATCCGTCGCTTCATCCCGAACATAGAAAGCCATATATACTCTCCTTCGAAGGAATATATACAAAAGCATCCATCGACCTTCAAGCTCACAAGGCCAGCCGTCCATCCTTGCCGACGCAGGCGGCGCGGTCGCCATATTGGCGCGTACGCTCCTCGACGATGGAAGCAACGCGGCTGAGGCCGGCATTGGGCCGGGCGGGATTGCGAACCAGGGGATTGGGCAGGGTCACGGCGAGAAGGCTCGCCGTCTGCCAGTCCAGGTTCTGCGGCTCCCGCCCGAAGGCATGTTCGGAACCGGCGGCGACGCCGAACTGCCCCGAAGGGCCCCATTCGGCGATGTTGAGATAGATCTCCATGATCCGCTTCTTGGGCATGACCAGGTCGATATAGGCGGCCAGCGGCACTTCCAGCGCCTTGCGCAAAGCGCTCTGCCGGTTCCAGAGGAAGAGATTGCGCGCCACCTGCATGGTGATGGTCGAGGCGCCGCGCGTTTCCCGGCCGGCGAGGTAATTGTCGACCTCATCGCGCAAGGCGCCGAGATCGATGCCCCAATGGCGGCAGAACTGGCCATCTTCGGACAGGATGATGGCGGCCTTCAGCCGGTCGGAAATGTCGTCGATATCGCGCCAAACGCGCACCACCGGCCGCCCGGTGACATAGCGCTCCAGCATGGGCACCGAGACCGGCTGCACCACCAGGTAAAGCGGGGTCAGCAGCAGCGGAATGGCCACCAGCACAGCCAGAATGCCGAGGGGAATGCGCAGGAAGCGCCAGAATTTACGAATGCGGCGAGCCATGGGTGTTCATGACCGGCTCGCGAAGCGGATGCAAGCCCTCACCCCTTGCCGCCCCTGCGGCAAAGGGCTAGCAACACCTCCATGTATGACTTTGCTGCCGACAGTGCCGATTGCGCCCGCGCCGTGGAGGCCGGGCTGTCCGAATACCTGACCGGCGCGCGCCTGTCCGGCCCCGGCCCGGCTGCCGACCGCGTCATTGCGGCGATGCGCCATGGCAGCCTCGAAGGTGGCAAGCGCCTGCGGCCGCTGCTGGTGCGGCAAGCGGCCGCCATTTTCTCAGTGCCGCGTGAACAGGCCCTGCCCGCAGGGCTCGCCGTGGAAATGATCCATTGCTATTCGCTGATCCATGACGACCTGCCGGCCATGGACGATGACGATCTGCGACGCGGCCGACCGACCGTGCACAAGGCCTTCGACGAGGCCACCGCGATCCTTGCCGGCGACGCATTGCTCACCGAGGCCTTTGCGCTGCTCGCCAATCCCGGAACCCACCCCGATGCCGAAGTGCGCATTCGGCTGGTGGCCGAACTGGCGGCCGGGTCTGGCACCGGCGGCATGGTGGGCGGGCAGATGCGCGATATCGAGGGGGAAAAGGGCGGTTTTACCGAGGCCGAGATCGCCGTCATGCAGGCGATGAAAACCGGCGCCCTGATCCGCGCCTCGGTGCGCATGGGCGCGCTGCTGGGCGGTGCGGATGCCCGCGCCCTTTCCGCGCTCACCGCCTATGCCGAGGCCGCCGGCCGTGCCTTCCAGCTTGCCGACGACATATTGGACGTGACGGCAACTCCCGAAACCATGGGCAAGGCCACCGGCAAGGATGCCGAGGCGGGCAAGCAGACCGTGGTCGCCCGGCTCGGGCTCGAGGGCGCCAGGGAAATGCTGGACCGCACTGTTAGCGAAGCCGTTTCGGCGCTGCGCACCTTTGGCCCGCGGGCCGATGGGCTGCGCGCCACCGCACGCTATTTCGCCAGCCGGGAGAAATGAGCATGGCCAGTCTCCTCAGCGTCAATGTCGGCGCGCCGCGCAACATCCCCGGCACCGGCACGCTCACGGGCATCTATAAGGAGCCCGTATCCGGCCCGGTCGCCATCACCCGCGACGGCATTCCTGGCGATGTCATTGCCGACCGGCGCCACCATGGCGGCGTGGACCAGGCCATATATGTCTATTTCCAGGATGACTACGGCTTTTGGGCCGACCAAGGGGTCAAGACCTTTCCCGGCCTCTTCGGCGAAAACGTCACCATTGAAGGACCGGACAGCGCCTCGGCCTGCATTGGCGACCGCTTCGCCATCGGCGATTGCGTGCTGGAAGTGAGTTATCACCGCACGCCCTGCATGACCTTTTCCGCCAAGATGGGCGATCCGCGCTGGCTGAAACGCTTCCACAAGGCCCGGCGGCCCGGCGCCTATTGCCGCGTGCTCCAGCCTGGCAGCGTCGCGGCGGGCATGGCGGTGATCGCAATGCCCTTTGCCGGCGAGCGCATTTCGGTGGCCGAGCTCATGGGCTTTGATGGCGTGGCCGATATCCCGCGCGATTTCATGAGCCGGGCACTCACCACCCCGATCCGCGACAAGACGCGGTTCAAATACGAAAACCGGCTGGCGAGCTTGTTTTGAGCCAAGCCCCAACGATCGTCGCCACCCGGCTTGACCTTGTGGTCCATGCCCAGGACGCTGGCTTGCCCGGTCAAGCCGGGCAATGACGTCCATCAGAGTTTTAGAGCTATCCCAATGAGCCTTTCTTCCGTCCAAGCCGATCTCGCCGCCCGCGCCCCCGACCTCTCGGTCATCGTCACCGAGGCATCGACAGCCACCGTGCAGCTGGCGGCCGAAGTGCATGGGGTCGAGCCGGGCCAGATCGCCAAGACGCTCTGCATCCGCGTGCGCGACGAAGAATTCCTGCTGGTGACGCGCGGCGATGCGCGGCTCGACAATGCCAAATCCAAGTCCGCCTTTGGCGGCCGCCCGCGCATGCTGGGCGCCGAGGATGTGCTGCGGCTGACCAGCCACGAGGTGGGCGGGGTGTGCCCCTTCGGCCTGCCGGCGCCGCTGCCGATCTATCTCGACGTCTCGCTCAGGATCTACGACCAGGTGCTGCCGGCCGGCGGCGACACCCATGCCTCGGTCAAACTTTCGGTCGAGCGGCTGGCCGAATTGTGCGGCAAGAAGTGGGTGGATGCGTGCCAGCTGCCGGAATAGGCCCCTCGCCAGCAGACTTTATCCGCACGCGCCTGCCTCTGGTGCCGCTCTCCTTCCGTCCCGATATCGCGCTGCATCAACCCACGCCGAAGTCAGGCCTGATCGGTTTTCTGGCCAGCCAGGGCCGCACCGATGACCCGCCTTTTTGGGCCTATGCCTGGGCAGGTGGGGCCGCCCTGGCGCTGTATCTCCGCGACCATCAGGAGATCGTGGACGGCCGCTCGGTGCTGGATTTCGGGGCGGGCTCAGGCCTCGTTGGCATCGCGGCCGCCAAGGCCGGCGCGACCGAGGTGCTGGCCTTCGAGCCCGATCCTTTGGGGCAGACAGCACTGGCGCTCAATACCGAGGCCAATGGCGTGAGCATCACCTCGGCGACCGCAGATGCGGATGCGCAGATCGTCCTTGCCGGCGACGTCTTTTATGACGCCGATGTCGCCGCGCGCACGCTGCCGACCCTTGCCGCCCATGCCGCCCGCGGCGCCACTGTTCTTATCGGCGATCCCTTTCGCCGCGACCTGCCACGCGACCGGATCGAGCAGATTGGCGCGTATGACGTGCCTGACATGGGCTCCGCCGCTTTGGTGCGAGCGGGTATCTTTGCCCTGCGCCCCTGGAATATCGGATATGCCCCGGCGATCTTGCCGCCTTAGCCGCCCTGTCCTATATCTCCCCGCGTGAGGACGACCTCCCCCGTCATGGGTATCGTTTCGGGACGGCCCGGCAGTTTTGGAGAGCGCCATGCGCACCACCGCCGACCGTATCCGCCACGCCATTTCCTTCGAAGTCATCGGCATTATTCTGGCGACCCCCTTGGCCGCCTTCGCCTTCCACCTGCCCGGTGAAGACAGCGCCGTCATCGTCGTGGCCAGCGCCACCGTCGCCATGATCTGGAACTATGTCTACAATCTCGGCTTCGACCATCTGATGGTGCGGGTGCGCGGCACCACCGAAAAGACCACGCCCATTCGCGTCGCCCATGCGGTGTTCTTCGAGTTGGGCCTGCTCGCCATCATGCTGCCGGCCATCGCCTGGTATCTGCAGATTTCGATCTGGCAGGCGCTGGTCATGGATATCGCGCTGGCGGTTTTCTATATGGCCTATGCCTTCGTCTTCAACTGGGCCTATGATCGGGTGTTTCCGCTGCCCGAATGGCAAGAAAATGCCTGATTGTGCGGTCAGCATAGCTTTCTGCGCAACCAGGACCACATCATGCTGAAACCCCTCGCCATCCTTGCCATCACCCTCGGCGGCGTTTCCGTCGCCACCGCAGCGTCGGACGACGCCTGGGCCGAATTCGCCAAAGAGGTGGAGGATGCCTGCCTCACGGCCACTAAAGGCGTCTTCACCGAACCCACGGCGACGGTCGATCCTTTCGGCAGCGAGAGCTATGGGCTGGCTCTGGTCTCCGGCGCCTTTCCGAGCGGCGGCGAGGGCGCCATTATCTGCGTCTTCGACAAGCAGGCCAAAACTGTTGAGATCGGCGGCGAACTGCCCATCATGGTGATGGCGCACGACGCCGAATAGCGCAGTGACGGGGGCGGGCTCTATCCGCCGATAAGGCCGGCCCAGCGCAGGCCGAGCAGCACCAGCCCCAGCACCATGAGGCTGGTGAAGAACCAGAATGTGTGCCGCATCACGCTTTCGGGAAAATAAGTGTCGAAGGCATAGCCCCTGACGGCGCCGTAGCGCACGGCCAGCGCCGTCAGCGGGCACTTGAAGCCATTGCCGACAAAAACCACGACTTCTATGGCCAGCAAGGTCAGGGGCACCATGAGCCATGGGCCCATGTTCCCGCTCAGTCCGGCATAGACGAGCGCGAAGGTGGAAAGCGCCATCGCCACATAGATGATGGTGTGAACGAGGCGAACGGCGGCGAGCTTGCTGGCATCGGTCATGGCGCCACGTTCACCCCAGATGGCCGGTGAACTTGAGCCCGCCCAGCACGAGCAACAGCATGGCCAGCCAGAACAGGCGCCTCTGATTGCGTTCGTTCATCATTCGGCGGCGTCCTGCCGGCCAGTGCCGAACTTCTTTTCGATATAGTCGGCCACCATCACCTTGAACTGGTCGGCCACGTCTGCCCCGCGCAGCGTGGCCACCTTCTCGCCATCGACAAACACCGGCGCGGCCGGGGTTTCCCCGGTTCCGGGCAGCGAAATGCCGATATTGGCATGCTTGCTCTCGCCCGGCCCATTAACGATGCAGCCCATCACCGCCACCGACAGCGTCTCGACGCCCGGATAGCGCTCGCGCCATTCCGGCATCGAGGTGTTGAGGTGATCCTGGATATCCTTGGCCAGGGTCTGGAACGTCGTCGAGGTGGTGCGGCCGCAGCCCGGGCAGGCGGCGACAACCGGCAGGAACTGCCGAAAGCCCATGGTCTGCAGCAATTCCTGCGCCACCTTGACCTCGGTGGTGCGATCCCCGCCCGGCTCTGGCGTGAGCGAAATGCGGATGGTGTCGCCAATGCCCTGCTGCAAGAGGATGCCCAGCGCGGCTGATGAAGCGACGATGCCCTTGGACCCCATGCCGGCTTCGGTGAGACCAAGATGGAGCGCATAGTCGCAGCGGGCCGCGAGGTCCTGATAGACCGCGATCAGGTGCTGGACATCGGAAACCTTGGTCGAGAGCAGGATCTGGTCGCGGCGCATGCCCAGCTCTTCTGCACGAGCGGCCGAGAGCAGCGCCGACTGGATGATCGCTTCGCGCTGCACGGCGGCGGCCGAAATCGGATTGGCCGAGACGGCATTCTCGTCCATCAGCCGGGTGAGCAGTTCTTCATCCAGCGAGCCCCAATTGACCCCGATGCGCACCGGCTTGTCATAGCGGTTGGCAATCTCGATCAGCGTCGCGAATTGCGTGTCGCGCTTGGCCTTGAACCCCACATTGCCCGGATTGATGCGGTACTTGGCCAGAGCCTCGGCGCAGGCCGGATGGTCGGTCAGCAGCTTGTGGCCGATATAGTGGAAGTCACCCACCAGCGGCACGTCATAGCCCATAAAGGCCAGGCGATCGCGGATGATGGGCACGGCCGCGGCGCTCTCGTCGCGATCGACGGTAATGCGCACGATTTCCGAGCCGGCGCGGGCCAGCTGCATGACCTGTTTTACGGTCGCATCGATATCGGCAGTGTCCGTATTGGTCATGGATTGCACCACGACCGGCGCGCCGCCGCCCACCATGACGCCACCGACATTGACGCCAACCGACTGCCTGCGCTGTGCTGGACCGGCCATTTCACACCCCGTTCAATACCGTCTCCGAGATAGGCCTTCCCTTTTGCGCGCGCAACTGAACAATAAAGTGACGGGGCACAGAAGGAGGAGAGGATGAGCGAAGAGACCGATGCCACGGTCCGCATCGATGCCTATCTTGACGGGCTGGAGCCACCCTTCCGCGCGGCGCTGAGCCATCTGCGCGCCGTGATCCGCACTGCGGCGCCACAGGCCGAGGAAGTCATCACCTATGCCATGCCCGGCATCGCTCTCGATGGGGCACTGGTCGCCTATTGCGCCTTCAAGAAGCACTGCTCGCTGTTTCCGATGGGCAATGCCGTGTTCCTTGGCATGGAAGCAGACATCGCTCCCTGGCGCACCTCAAAGGGCACGCTGCAATTCCCGCCCGACGCACTGCCACCGGATGCGTTGATCACCAGGATCGTCGAGGCGCGCGTGGCGGAAAACCGCGCCAAGGCTGCGGCGAAAAAGGCCAAGCGGCGCAAGGGGTGATTGCCGGGCGTGTTTTGAGTGCCCCGTTGGTCTGCGCTCGGACCCCGAGCGCCCCTCACCGCCGTCTAGGGTTCAAGGGGCCTGTGGCTCCGCAACTGGCCCTCGGGTCAAGCCCGAGGGCGGCATGGTGCGGGGTGCCAGTGGGGAGCGTTTGGCCAATAGTGGAAGCACCTCAGCGCAGGGCTCTCCCCGCCAAGTTACAAAAACCTAGAACTCGCCCCAGTCCTTGTCGACGGCGGCATTGCCGTTGCTCAGATAGGATTTGGCGACAGTTTTGAGCTTTTGTTGCAGGCCCCTTGCGCCATCGGCGAAGCGGGCGGCTACGGGTTGTTGTGGTGCGCGATCCTGGGCCTGGCCTGGCCTCGACTCGGTGGTGAAATTGTCGACGATGCGGTCGAGCTGGGTGGCCTGGGCCTCGGTCTGCTCGATCGAGGCGTTCATTTGCTCGACCAGCGCGGCATTGTGCTGGGTCATCTCGTCCATGGTGCGGACGGCGGTGTTGACCTCGTCGATCGAGGCGGCCTGCTCGCGGCTCTGCTGGGCAATGCCGTTCATCAATTCGCTGGAGGCGCGGGCCGCCGACAGCATGGCCTCAAGCTTGGCGGCGGCCTCCGAGACGAAGCGGCTGCCGCCCCTGACCTCGTTGGCGCTCTGCTCGATCAGCGCCTTGACCTCCGACGAAGCCCCCGCCGCGCTCTGCGCCAGGCGCCGCACTTCCACCGCGACCACGGCAAAGCCCTTGCCGGCTTCGCCGGCGCGCGCCGCCTCCACCGAGGCGTTCAGCGCCAGGAGATTGGTCTGGAAGGCGATATCGTCGATCAGCCCGATAATGTTGGAAATCTTGCCCGAGGAGGTGGAAATGCGCTCCATGGCCTCGGTGGCCTTGTGCATCACGGCGCCCCCCTCCTCGGCGGTGCGGGTGACGCCGCTGGCGACGCTGCTGGCTTCGCGGGCCCGTTCGGCATTGCCCAGAACCGTGGAGGCGAGCTGCTCCATGCTGGCCGAGGTTTCCTCGATGGTCGCGGCCTGCTTGGTGGTGCGTTCGGACAGGTCATTGGCGCCCGAGAGAATTTCGCCGGTGGCGGTCTTGAGCGTGCGGGAGGTCTGCTTGAGCTGGCCGACAATATCGGTGAGCTTGTCGGCGACCGCATTGGTATCGGTCTTGAGGCGGGCAAAGGCCCCCTCATAATCGCCGGTCATGCGCTGGGTGAGATCGGTATGGGCCAGCGCGGCCAGCACGGCGCCGGTTTCGTCCAGACCGCGATCGACATTGGCCACCAGCGCATTGACCGAGCGGGCCAGGGCGTTGAGCTCGTCATCGGGGAATTCGGCGGTGACGCGCTGGGTGAAGTCGCCTGCGATGGCGGCATCGACCACGCGGCCGAAGGCGCGCTGCAATTCCTGCATCATGGCGGCGCGTTCGGCCTGGCTGCGCACGATGCGCGCCGCTTCGGCCTCGGTCATTTCATTGACCTTGAGCCCGTTCTCGCGGAACACCTCGACCGCCCGGGCCATGGCGCCGATTTCGTCATGGCGCTGGCCGCCATCGACCCGCACCGACAGGTCGCCATCGGCCATGCTGGCCATGGTATGGGTGAGGCGGCTGATCGGACGGCTGACCGAGCGGGCGAAGAAGTAACCGGCGACGAGGGCAATGGCCAGCAGCGCCCCGCCAATGGCGAAGATCATGTTGCGCATGGCCGTGACCGGCGCCGCCGCCTCATTGGCACCGATGGCCGAAACCACGGCCCATTTCGTACCGGCAAATCCGGCGGGCTGGGCAGTGAGAATCATGTCGAGGCCGCGATAATCGCTGGAGGTCCCGGCAGCCGGTTCGCCCGCCAGGGCCTGATCCACCACCGGATTGGCAAAGGGCGTCACCAGCGCGTCGTCGATCTCGGAAAAGGGCGAGTCCGAACGCATGGTCTGGTCGGCGCCGACGAGGAAGGCCTCGCCGGTTTCACCCAGCCCTTCGCGCTGGCTGGTAATGGCATTGATCGGCGCGGTGGACAGGGCGACCGCCAGGACCCCGATCAACCGATTGCGCGCATCATAGATCGGCGACGCCATGAAGCTCTGCGGGCTCTGCCCGGCGGCGGGATAGGCCGAAAAGTCCTCGAAGGCGACCTGGCCCGGTTCGGGCAGCGCCATGGCTGCAGCAAAGACCCGGCCCAGGCCGGTGGCGGCGCCGGCTCCGTCGGGACCGAAATTGGTGGCGAGGTCGTCGCGCTTCTTGACCGAATAGATGAGGTTGCCAGCCGCATCGAGCATCATCAGATCGGCATAGCCGCGCACCTGCGCCTGCCGACGGAAGGGCGGATGGATGCGCTGGTGGATGAAGTCGTAATTGGTGCGCTTGATATCGGGATTGATATCGAGCAGCTCGCGGTTTTCCTGATCGGGATTGTTGGCGATATAGGCGGTCTGCACCGCCACCATCGGATCGACCGGCGGCTTGGCGCTGGAGAACAGCGTCCAGTTGATGCCCAGATCGCGCATCGCCACCTGGGTGGATTCGGAGGTCGAGGTGATCTGCAGGTCCTTGGACACATCCTCGAAATAGGAGGTGATCTTGGCCGATAATTGGCTCGAAACGGTCTGCAACTGGCGCTGCGACAGGTTCTCCACCGTGCTCGAGCCGACCATGTAACTGGCCATGCCGACGCCGGCACTGACCAGAAGAGCCGAGCCCAACAGGGCGAGTGGCAGTTTTTGCGCGATGCTGAAGCGCGGCATGAATTTCATGATGAATTGTCCCCCGACCATCCTGCCGGCCCGGTCCGCTCCTGCTCGGACTGTGCCGGGCGCCGACAAGGCGGCGCGCGATTTGTGCAAACGATACAGATGGGGGATTAATCACTCGTTGACGATGCCCGGCACCGCGATCACGAATGACCGAACGGGGCCAAAAACAAAACGCTCCCGCCGGGGCGGAAGCGTTGAATTGGGCTTTGCCGGTGCGCTTGCGCCGCGCTTAGGTCAGCGCGCCGATCACCGCCTCGATACGCTTCTTCATAGTCATCGCATCGAACGGCTTGATGATGTAATTGTTGACGCCGCAGGAAATGGCTTCCTTGACCTGTTCCTTATCGGAGCGGCCTGTGGCCATGATGAAGGGCATGGTCTGCGTGCGCGGATGCTTGCGGATCACCTTGAGCAGGGTCAGCCCGTCGATATCGTCCATGTTCCAGTCGGAAATGATCAGGTCGACATTGGACTTTTCGAGCTTGCCCAAAGCATCGCGGCCGGACTTGGCCTCGATAATGTCCTTAAAACCCAGCTGGGTGAGAATGTACTTGGCAATACCGCGCATCGACTGCTGGTCGTCAACGATCAGGACGCTGACCGCGCTTGCTTTTGGCATGAACTCTATACCTTCTACACGCCGAAGGCCAAAGCCTCCTACTTGCTGAGAACTTAGGCGGCAAGAGTTACAAATCTCTCAATCGCCTCGTTCACATTCTTTTCAGGCCGCCGGCCGCAGCTTGTTCAAGGCATTGGCGAGCCGTCCGGCGATCTGATCGATCGGCGCCTGCTCGACCACCGCACCCTCTTCGAAGGCGACGCGCGGCATGCCATAGACCAGGGCCGAGGCCTGGCTCTGGCCCACAGTATAGGCCCCTGCCTCGCGCATCAGCTTGAGGCCACGAGCCCCATCGCGGCCCATGCCCGTGAGGATGGCCCCAACGGCCATGGCCCCCACGGTCTTGGCCACCGAGGTGAACAACACATCGACGCTGGGGCGATGTCCGCTTTCGAGCCCATCCTGACCCAGCCGGCACTTGAGCTGGCCCGAGGAGCGCTCGACGCGCAGGTGGAAATCGCCGGGTGCCACATAGGCGTGGCCGGGCAGAAGCGGCATGCGGTCCTCGGCTTCGGCAACCTTGAGGGCACAGAGTTCGTCGAGCCGCGCCGCAAAACGCCCCGTGAAGCCGGCCGGCATGTGCTGGGCAATGACAATGGGCGGGCAATCTGCGGGCATATTGGTCAGCACGGTGCGGATGGCTTCCACCCCGCCGGTCGAGGCACCGATGGCGATGAGCGCGCCGTCCGGAGCGGCCGCGGTGCGGATCGCCACCTTGGGCGTATCCACGCGGCCGGCCTGGCCGCGCACATCCGATTTGGCGGCGGCGCGGATCTTGTCGCGGAGACCCGCACCGAAAGCATCGATCCCGCCGGCAAATTCGGCGCTCGGCTTGGCGACGAAATCCACGGCCCCAAGTTCCAGCGCCAGCAGGGTTTCGCTGGCCCCCTTCTTGGTAAGGGTCGACACCATCACCACCGGGGTGGGCCGCAGGCGCATGAGTTTTTCGAGAAAGGCCAGCCCGTTCATATTGGGCATTTCGATATCGAGCGTCACCACATCGGGGTTGAGCTGCTTGATCTTTTCGCGCGCATCGATGGGATCGGTGGCGGTCCCCACCACATCGATATCGCCGTCGCGCGACAGCATGCGGGTGAGCACCTCGCGAATAAGCGCCGAATCGTCGACGACCAGGACCTTGATGCTCATGCTGCTGCTCGTTTGTTCAGTTTGTCACGCGACTGATAGATGGTCTTGCCGACCAGCCGGAACCCGTCCCCGCCACTGCCCAGGTTTTCCGAATGGCCGATATAGAGAAAGCCTTCGGGGGCCAGCATCTTGGCGAAGCGCCCGAACACCTCGCCCTGGGTCGGCTTGTCGAAATAGATGGCGACGTTGCGGCAGAAGATGGCGTCGAACGGCCCCTTCATCGGCCACTGGCCAATCAGGTTGAGCGGCTTGAACGCCACCAGTTCGCGCACTGCGGCGGGAATGCGGGCACTGCCATCGCTTTGCCGCTCGAACAGGCGCAGACGCTCGGGGGTGAGCCCCGCAAGCTCGGTATCCGGATAGACACCGCCTGCCGCCTTGGCGATGACATTGGTGTCGATATCGGTGGCCAGGATCTTGAAATCCCAGCGCTTGAGCTCGGGATGGGCCGCCAGCAGGTCCATGCCGATCGTATAGGGCTCCTGGCCGGTCGAGCAGCCCGCCGACCAGATGCGCAGGCGCGTGCCGCGCGGCTTGGACGCCACCAGCGTGCCGACATAGCTGCGCAAATGCTCGAAATGGTGGTCTTCGCGATAGAAGCGCGTGAGATTGGTGGTCAGCGCATTGACGAAATCCTGGCTGTCCTGCGCCGTACCACCGCGTTCGAGATAATCGACATAGGCGTCGAAACCCGGCAGGCGCAGGGCCCGCACGATCTTGGACAGTCGCGAGACCACCAGGGTGCGCTTGGCATCACTGAGCGAAATGCCGGCGACGGCATAGACCCGCGCCTTGATCCGCGCGAATTCCCGCTCGCTGAGGGAGTATTCTCCCTGTTCCATGCCTTACGCCCCTATTTTCTCGCGGACAGGGGCCATCCGCGCTAGGCACTGACGCGCCGGACCGCCTTTACTGGGCGACTGGTAACGCCGGCTCCAGTCCTCTCGGACGAAACCACCTGCAAGCGCGCACGACTTTCTGTCGGCTCTTGGCCAATACTTGGCGTTTCATTCCTTAGATTGCGTAAATTCTCTTCCGCCGCGCCGATGATTTTTTGCAGGGCACGGGCTTCCTCGAGCCCGGTGCGCGTCTGGGCGCGGCCATGATTGACCAGGGCGCGGATTTCCTTTGCGGAACGGGTGGTCAGCTGGGCCAGCTGGCGCACTTCATCGGCAACCACGGCAAAGCCGGCGCCTTTTTCACCGGCGCGCGCCGCTTCCACGGCGGCATTGAGCGCCAGAAGATTGGTGCGGAACGACACTTCCTCGATGGTGGCGGTCATCTTGTCGATATCGGCGGTGACCTTGTCGACACCGCTGACCAGCGTTTCGGTGCGTCGCGCTGACTGGTCGGCCTCGCGAACCTTGGCTTCGGCTTCGCCCCCCTGGCGCAGCGCCCGCTCAAGCCGGGTCTCGAGGCCGCTCATCCTGGCGACGCCGTCAGCCAGCGCCACCCGGCCCGATTCCGCCGTGGCCTCGAGCGCAGCCGCCCGCTGTTCGAACTGGGTGAGAAGGTCGCGCACGCTGGCCAGCTTGCTTTCGAGCGCCGCCCGCACCACTGCATCGTCATTCTGCCGCGTGCCTGACGCAGCGATGCGGCCCAGCGCCTTTTCGGCCTGTTCGGCCAGCGGCAGCTCGGCATCGGTCAGCACCCTGGCCTGGCCCGACAATACCGCATCGAGCTGCAGCACACCGGCATCGAGCCGCTCCAGCCCCTTGTTGAGAGCGGCCAGCGCTGGATTGGCCGCCACGGCCTCGGCGCCGAAGCGGAAACCGGTCGGCTGGCTGCCCAGCACGCCCACCAGCGCCTCGAAATCCAGATCGTCGATGAAATAGCCCGATGGCCTCAGCTCCAGCGCATAGCGGCCGGAGGCCAAAGGCCGGCGCGTCGCCACGAGGCGATGCCCGCCCAACAGCACCATGGCCTCTTCCGGCGCGCCGCCCCCGGCATGCAGATAGCCATCGCCGAACAGGCGATCGAGCGTCTCGCCTTCGCGGGCCGTCGGCATCAGCCTTGTGACGCCCGCGCTCAGTGCCAGGATCACCCCGTCATCGCCCACCACCAGAACCGGGGTATCGAGCGCGCCGAGGGCGATGCGGAAATGGTTGGCCTTGTCGAGCCGCTTGCCCAGCCGCGCGACAATGGCGTCGATAGTGTGGGGGCCATGATCGGTGTCGCCCAACCCGGCGGCCTGCGCCAGCGCCGCCAGATGGCGGCCATTGCGCCGCTCGAACAGCGCGCCAAGCCCCAGACAGGCAGAAAAGGCCATGGCAATGAGTGCACCCACCGTGGCGAACCAGCGCGCATCCACGCCCATGCCCCAGGCCATGCCGGCCGCCGTCGCCGCAGCCACCAGCCAGATCACCGCGGCAGCCAGCATCAGCCGCAGCCCCGGCGCCAGCGGGCGAGAATCAGTGGTGATGGAGGTGCGCGCAGCCATGGTGCAAGAATAGTCGCGCAATGGTTAACCAAGACTATATTACGCCAGCCGACCCTAAGACTTGGGTAACAAAAACAGCTGCCTAGGCAGCACCATGGCGCATCGGCGCCCGACCGCCAATGCCAGACGCCGACCAGGGCGGCAAGGCCGCCTAGAACAATTCGATATCGTCCAGCGGTGCCGGCACCACCACGCGCCGCTTGGCGATCGCCAGTTCTTCCTTGGCGACATTGGCGCCGGCATCGCTGTCGAGCCGCTTGACGAAGGCCCGGCCGGAATGCGGCTTGAACAAGACGCGCCGCGCATAGGTGCCGCCCATATCCTGGCTGGCAGCGACATAGCCTTCATCGGCGAGGAACTGGCGCACGAATTCGATATTCTTGGCCCCGACATCATCGAGCGCCGAATTGATCTTGCCGCCGCCGAAGATCTTGATCTCGAGATTGGCCTTCTTGCCCGTGCCCTGGCTCAGCACCTTGTTGATCAGCTGTTCCATGGCGAAGGCGCCATAGCGGGCCGAGGCACCGTAACGATCCTTGGCCGAGCCGGACTGCTCGGCGAGCAGAAAGTGGTTCATGCCCCCGATCTGGGCCACCCGGTCCCGTACGCAGGCCGAGATGCAGGAGCCCAGTACGGTAGAAAACGTCACGTCCGGAGCGCTGGAGACATGGCAGTCCCCTTGGTGGACAGTGGTCACCACGCCGCGATCGAATTCTGGCGGCAAGGAACTGTTGAAGGCCATTTCGAGACGCTTACCTTTGCGGGCCGATTGCGAGGGATCGTAGCGTCAAACTCGTTAGCCAATTGCTAACCACAACCTACGAGCAAGACCAGCGCCGCCCGATCGGCAAGGACCGGTTTAGAAATCGCGCGATAGGGTGGCCGGAACGGGGCAAGGAAGACCAATCGATGTCACTGCAGAAACTCGCGCGTGAACTGGACGAGACCGCCAGGCAGACCGCTTCCATGCTGGAAGGGATTACCGACGCGCTCGCCCTGCTCGTCGAAAAGCAGATGACCACCGACCCGACCATCCGCGAAGCGGTGCAGATGATCGTCACCGCCATGCAGGGCCAGGATCGCATCGAGCAGCGCTGCAACAACATGGCCCTGGCCGTGCGCCAGTTCGCGCTACTGCCCCCGACCGCCCCCGACAGTGTCTATGACGAGATCTGGGCCAGCCTGACGCTGGACGAGTTGCGCGTGCCGGCCCTTTCGGGCATCGCCGCCCATCAGGCCCATGGCGACGCCGAGCTGTTCTAGGCCCACGTCCACGACATCGCGATAACAAGGGATCGTCTCTGCCCCGACCGCCCCGCACAGGCCGGGGCGCTACAGCGTTTCACATTCTGGTTGACGCGGCCCCATCGCCCCCTCCCCCCTTGAGGGGGAGGGTCGGGGTGGGGGGTGGTTCAGTGACCCACCGATGGACCCCCATCCTCAATCCCAGTCCGGCCCAGTCGAGCATAGCTCGAATGGCCTTCTCACCTAAAAGGCGATGGAGGCGAAAGCGCCCTGAGTCCACCGCAGTCCGAAATGGTCTAAAGCGCTTTTTGCAGATGCACGATGTCGTGCCAACGGTCGAACTTGTAGCCGACGGCAGAATAATAGCCGACCCGTTCGAAGCCGAACTTTTCGTGGATGGCGATGGAATTGGCGGTATCGGCGGTGATCACGGCCAGCATCTGCTTGAAGCCGAAGGCCTTGGACTGCGCCAGCAATTCGGTGAGCATCATCCGTCCCAGGCCCTTGCCGGTCTCGGCCGGGTCCAGATAGATCGAATCTTCGCAGGTGAAGCGGTAGGCGGCGCGGGGGCGATAGAAGCTGGCATAGGCATAACCCACCGCCTTGCCCGCACGTTCGGCGATAATAAGCGGATGCCCCAGCCGCTTGAGCCCGGAATATTTCTCCGCGATCGCCTCCTCGCCCGGCGCTTCGGTATCGAAGGTGATGGCGGTGGTCTCGACATAGTGCCGATAGATGCTGGTGATCGCTGGAATATCGGCCCAGTCGAAGGGGCGGAGAAGGATGTCGGACATGGGATCGCGCAAAATAGAAGAACCGCAGCCTTTGTAGGCTGCGGTCCGATTTGTCGTCCAACCAAATTCCTTGATCCTGCGATCAAGCAAGCCGTTGCTACTCGCGATTGCCGAACAGGCGGAGCAGCATCATGAACAGGTTGATGAAGTCGAGGTAGAGCGAGAGGGCACCCATAATGGCGTTCTTGGCCATGACGTCGGCACCGTAATGCTCGGAATAGCTCTCCTTGATCTTCTGCGTGTCATAGGCGGTGAGGCCGGTAAAGATCAGCACGCCGATCACCGAGATGGCGAATTCCATCATCGTGGACTGCATGAAGATGTTGACGATCGAGGCAATGATGATGCCGATCAGGCCCATCATCAGGAAGTTGCCCATGCCGGTCAGGTCACGCTTGGTGGTGTAGCCATAAAGGCTCATCGCGCCGAAAGTGGCGGCGGTGATGAAGAACACCTTGGCGATGGACGCGCCGGTATAGACGAGGAAGATCGAGCTCAGCGACACGCCCATGACGGCGGCGAAGGCCCAGAACACGGCCTGTGCAGCGGGCACGGAGAGCTTGTTGATGCCGAAGCTCAGCACCAGCACGAATGCGAGCGGGGAGAGCATCAGCACCCAGGCGAGCGGGCTAGCATAGAGCAGCTCGGCATTGGCCTGGCTCGACATGGCCCACTGGCTGGTCAGGTAGGCAACGACGCCAGTTACCACCAGGCCCAGGCCCATATAGTTGTAGACACGCAGCATGTAGCTGCGCAGGCCCTCATCAATGGCCGCGGCCGAGCCGGCCCGCGCATTGAGGGTCTGACGGTCATATTCAGCCATTCTCAGGCTCCTTTCCCAATTCATAAACTTGCGGTCTTCTCACCGCCGGGGGCAATTGGCTTTTGCCACTTGGCACGGAATATGGGGACAGAACCCTTGATTGACAAGGATAAAGGGGCGGATGCGACACATAGGCTGTCCGGATAAATTGATTGTGTTAGGCTTTGGCACAGATTCGTGCCGCCCTTGCCTTTTGTCTTGCCAGGGAGAAAGCCATGCCCCGGCTCTTTACCGGCCTTGAAATTCCACACGATGTGGCCTTTGCCCTATCGCTGAAGCGCGGCGGACTCACCGGCGCCCGCTGGATCGATCCGGAAAACTATCACATCACCCTGCGCTTCATCGGCGATGTCGACGGCGGCGTGGCCGACGAGGTGGCTGATAGCCTCGACCGGCTGTCCAATTCGCTGCGCTTTGCCGTGCGCCTCACCCATCTGGGCAGTTTTGGCGGCGACAAGCCGCGGGCGCTGTTTGCCGGCATCGAGCCTTCCGAAGCGCTGAGCCGGTTGCAGGCGGCGCATGAGCGCATGCTGCAAAAGGCGGGCCTTGCCCCCGAGGGCCGCAAATTCGTGCCCCATGTGACCCTCGCCCGTTTGCGCGGCTCGAGCGCCGAGGATGTGGCGCGCTTTATTTCCGAGGCCGCCCGGTTCGAGCCACTGAGCTTCGTGCCGGCCCGCTTCGTGCTCTATTCGAGCCGGGATTCGGTCGGCGGCGGCCCCTATGTGGTCGAACAGAGCTATCCCCTGGCCGCGTGAGCCCCGCCCGCAAGCCACGCCTCACGGCATTGTTAGGCTCTGCTTAACCTCGTCATGGCAATCCGCTGGGGCACGGGCCCTTCATGCCGCAATGCCGCCGCGATTGGCTCGCATTTGACACGAATGCTCACTTTCGGGGGTGAGCCTTGAGACCTTGGTAACCATGTTCGCGGCACATTGGGCGGGGACAACCACGCGAACGGCAGCAAGACAGAAGGATGAATTGGCGATGACGATGAAAACCCGTGGCCTGGTAATTGGTCTCGTGGTGGCGAGTGTCATGGCTGCTGCGCCGGCCGCACAGGCACAGCAGGCGACCGAACTCGGCACTTTCAACGCCTGGACCGCCTGGCAGGCGACCGACGCCAGTGGCGTGATCTGCTACATTTCCGGCCAGCCGCAGAAATCTGAGCCGGCAGGGGCCAACCGCGACCCGATCCACTTCATGATCATTCACCGCAAGGGATTGGGCAGCAAGAACGAGGTGCAGACCCTGATCGGCTATCCGTTCAACGCCAGCAATGCCCAGGCCAGCGCCGCCATCGATGGCAAGTCCTATCCGATGGTGACCGAGGGCTCCGCAGCCTGGCTGGCATCGACCGGCGACGAGGCCGGTTTCGTCGCCGCCTTCAAGGGCGGCTCCAGCATGGTGGTGCGCGGCACCAGCCAGCGCGGCACCAATACGGTGGACACCTATTCGCTTTCGGGCGCCACTGCCGCGGTGAACGCCATCGACGCCGCCTGCAAGTAAGGGGCTTGCCCCCAAAGCCGCAAAGACCATAACTGGACGCCGGGCCGCTGCCGGCCCGCCGTCCACCCGCCGCAACGAGCCCATTTGCCCATGATCCGCTTTGCCAAGCCTCTCCTCGCCTCCGCCCTCGTGCTGGCCGTCACCGTGCCCGCCATGGCACAATCGGCGCGGGTGCTCGGCGATTTCCGCGACTGGTCGAGCTATGCGGCCGACGATGGCTCGGGCACCATGTGCTTTGCCATGACCAAGCCCAAGACCACCCAGCCGACCCCCGATGGCTATGGCGAGGCCTATCTGTACATCACCAATCGCCCCGGCGAGGACGTGAGCGGCGAATTCAACGTGGTGGCTGGCTATACCTTCCAGACCGGCTCCATGGCCACGGTCAGCATTGGCGGGCAGAACTTCGCCCTCTTTACCCAGGGTGATGCCGCCTGGCTCGACGACAATGCCCAAGCCGCCAATCTGGCCGCCGCCATCCGCGCCGGCTCTACCCTCACCATCACCGGCACCTCCGCCACCGGCACCCAGGTGGTACAGTCCTATTCGCTCTCCGGCGCCACCGCCGCCCAGCAGGCCATCGGCGCCGAGTGCTGAGACCAAACGCTCTTCTACATCGTCGTCATTGCCCGGCTTGACCGGGCAATCCAGCGCGCCACAGCCTGGACCACCCGGTCAAGCCGGGTGGTGACGGTTAGGAGATGTTGCTAGGCGCCTATCGCACGGCCGCTTCCCGCGTACGTGACTTTGCGCTCCTTGCGACGATATGCTATTGCCCGCCCACTTCCCGCATTTTCGAGACCCCGTGCGCCCCATGAGCATTGCGCTGAACCTTGATCATTCCAGTGCCGTCCGCCCCGCTTCGGCGAGCCGGCCGTCGCTGATCGGCCTCAGCAAGGCGGGCCTCGCCGAGACGCTGGTCAACCACGACGTGGTCAGCGAACGGGAAGGCCGTATGCGCGCCAGCCAGTTGTGGAACTGGCTCTATGTCAACGGCGTCACCGATTTCGATCGCATGACCAATGTGGCCAAGCCGGTGCGGCAGAAGCTGGCCGACACCTTCAATCTCGATCGCCCCGAAATCGTCTCCGAGCAGGTGTCGATGGACGGCACCCGCAAATGGCTGTTCCGCTTCCGCGACCCGCAGAACCCGAACTTCCCGCCGGTCGAGGTCGAGACCGTCTATATTCCCGAAAGCGATCGCGGCACGCTTTGCGTCTCTTCGCAGGTGGGCTGCACGCTGACCTGCTCGTTCTGCCATACCGGCACCCAGAAGCTGGTGCGCAATCTCACCGCTGGCGAAATCCTCGGACAGATCCTCATGGCGCGCGAGCGCCTGGGCGATTTCCCCGGCGGTTCGCGTCCCGATGACGGCGGCCTCGTACCCGGCGGGGAAACCCGCGCCATCACCAATATCGTGATGATGGGCATGGGCGAGCCGCTCTACAATTACGACAATGTCAAACAGGCCCTGCTCATCGCCTCGGCCGGCGACGGCATGTCCATTTCCAAGCGCCGCATCACGCTCTCGACCTCCGGCGTCGTGCCCTATATCGAACCGACCGGCCGCGAGATCGATGTCATGCTGGCCATTTCGCTGCACGCCGTGCGCGATGATCTGCGCGACGTCCTCGTGCCGATCAACAAGAAATGGCCGCTCAAGGAGCTGCTGGAAGCCTGCAAGAACTATCCCGGCCTGTCGAACGCCCGCCGCATCACCTTCGAATATGTGATGCTCGACGGCATCAATGACAGCGACGCGGAAGCGCGCGAACTGGTGCGCCTGCTGGCCGGCATTCCCGCCAAGATCAACCTCATCCCGTTCAATCCCTGGCCGGGTTCGAATTATGGCACCTCGCCCAGCTCGCGCATCGAGCGCTTCGCCGATATCGTCAACAAGGCCGGCTATGCCAGCCCCGTGCGCACGCCGCGCGGTCGCGACATCTTTGCCGCCTGCGGGCAGCTCAAGAGTGAAAGCGAGCGGCTGAGCAAGAAGGACCGCGAGGCGCTGGCCGGGGTCTGATGCCGGCGCTGGTCCCCGAGCTTACCGTTACCGATATCGAGGCCAGCCTGCGCTTCTATCGCGACGTGCTGGGATTCACCGTCCGCTATGAGCGCCCCGAGGAAGGCTTTGCCTATATCTTCATGGGCACGGCCGATTTGATGCTCGATCAATTGGGCACGGGCCGCGACTGGATCACCGGGCCACTATCCGCCCCGTTCGGGCGCGGCATCAATATCCAGATCGAGGTCAGGCGCATCGAGACCATCAGGCGGCGGCTCGAGGAGGCCAATGTCGCCCTGTTCCAGCCGATGGAAACCCGCTTCTACAAGACCGGGCTCGGCGAGGTGATCCAGCGCCAGCTCTGCGTCCAGGACCCCGACGGCTATCTCCTGCGCTTTTTCGAGCGCTTGGCCTGAGCGTTATCCGCCCGGCTCAGACGTCGGGCAGGCGCGTCGCCTCCATGCGCCCCGACGCCCGGGCAAAGCCCTGGGCAATGGCATCGCGCATGGCCTCGCGGGCCGCAGCCGCATTGCGGTCGCGAATGGCTTCGGCGATGCGGCGATGGGTATTGACCGTATAGTCCAGCGCCGCAGGATCGCTGACCGGCGAGGAAATGGTGAAGGAGGCGGTGAGCGCCATCTCGACCAGAGCGCTGATCGAGGCCATGAAGGGATTGCCCGAAGCCTCGGCCACGGTGCGGTGGAACTCGAGATCGTAGCGGGCGAAATCGGCGGGGGTTTCCGCCTCGGCCATGCGGTCGACCCATTCGATCAGGCTCGCCGCCTGTTCGGGGCTGCAGCGTTCGGCGGCCAGCGCCGCCCCCTCGATTTCGATGCCGATACGCACTTCGGCCAGACTGCGCAGGAAGCCGATCTCCGGACCGAGCTCGAAATGCCAGGCCAGCACGTCGGCATCGAACAGGTTCCAGCGCTGGCGCGGCAGCACCCGGGTGCCGATGCGCGCCCGTGCCTCGATCATGCCCTTGGCGGCAAGCGTCTTCAGCGCCTCGCGCAGCACGGTGCGCGACACTCCGAACCGGTCGAGCAATTCGGTATCGGGCGGCAGGATCGAGCCTTCCGCATAAGTGCCCGAAACGATGGCGAAGCCGAGATCCCAGAGCACGTCCGAATGCAGGTTGCGCGCAGCATTGCGGCCCGAAAGCGCGGCCATGAGATCGCCCGAGTGGCGCGTTCGTCCTGTCGATCTGTCCATGCGAGCGCCTCCGGCAATGCGGGCGGACCTAAGCACAGCCGGATTAGTATGACAATAAGGCCAATGCGCGCGGGGTGGACAGGCGGTCATGCCTTGGGCCAATCTGCGGCCTTCTTACCGACCAGCCAAGGACTTGACCATGACCACCCCCGCCGCTCTCGATGCCGTTCTCGCCCAGGTCGATGCCGGGCTGGACGATAGCCTGGCGCGGCTGTTCACGCTGTTGCGCATCAAGTCCATTTCCACCGACCCGGCCTATGCCGCCGAATGCCAGCAGGCCGCCGACTGGATCGCCAATGAGCTCAATGGGCTGGGTTTCGAGGCCGCCGCACGCCCGACTCCCGGCCATCCGGTGGTCGTCGCCCATGGCCCCGAGCAGGCGGGTCCGCATGTGCTGTTCTATGCCCATTACGACGTGCAACCGGTCGACCCGCTCAATCTCTGGCACACCGACCCGTTCGAGCCGCAGATCGTCGAGAAGGACGGCCGCAAGATCATCGTGGCGCGCGGCGCTTCGGACGACAAGGGGCAGATGCTGACCTTCATCGAGGCCTGCCGCGCCTGGAAACAGGCGACAGGTTCGCTGCCGGTACGGGTGTCGCTGATGCTCGAAGGCGAGGAAGAAAGCGGCGGCAAGAACCTGCCGCCCTTCATGAAGGCAAATGCCGAAGAGCTGAAAGCCGATATTGCTTTGGTCTGCGACACCGATATGTGGGATCGCCAGACCCCCTCGATCACCACCATGCTGCGTGGCCTCGTCGCCGATGAGGTCGAGATCATCGCCGCCGACAAGGACCTGCATTCGGGCATGTTCGGCAATGCGGCGCGCAATCCCAACCAGCTGCTGGCCGAGATCATTGCCAGCCTGCGCGCCCCGGACGGCTCGGTGACCCTGGCCGGCTTTTATGACGACGTCGCCGAAATCTCCCCGGAGCTCAAGGCGCAATGGGCGGGCCTCGGCTTCGACGAAAAGGCATTTCTGGGCAATGTCGATCTATCGGTGCCCGCCGGCGAGCAAAGCCGCAGCGTCCTTGAAATGCTCTGGGCCCGCCCGACCTGCGAGATCAACGGCATGATTGGCGGCTATACCGGCGATGGCTTCAAGACCGTCATTCCCGCCCGCGCCAGCGCCAAGATTTCCTTCCGCCTGGTTTCGGGCATGGACCCGCACAAGATCCGCGCCGCCTTCCGCGCCCATGTCGAAGCCATGCTGCCGGCCGACGTCACCGCCAAGTTCACCCCACATGGCGCCTCATCCGCCATTACCGTGCCGGCCGATGGTGAATTCCTGCGCCAGGCCCTGTCGGGTCTGTCGGATGAATGGGGCAAGCAGGCCGTGATCACCGGCTCGGGCGGCTCAATCCCCGTGGTCGGCGAATTCAAGTCGATCCTCGGCCTCGACACCCTGCTGATCGGCTTCGCCCAGGTCGACGACCAGATCCACTCGCCCAACGAGAAATACGACCTCGAAAGCTTCCACCGCGGCATCCGCAGCTGGGTCCGCGTACTGGCCGCCATGGCAGCGCACTAACCGCCCTCAGGCTTCTAGCCTTTCATCCCCACCCCAGCCCTCCCCAAGGGCGAATGTTCACCCTGGGCGTTTTGATAACTGGGCACTTGCGCCTCCCCTCCCCTCAATGGGAGGGGAGGTTGAAGCCGCATCAAGCATGATGTGCAACGCGCTCATTGGCACCGGGCTCTCAGCCCCGCGCCAACCCTACCCGCAAAGGGTCAGCCGGGTGGGACTGCGCATCAGGCTCGAAGGCAGCCTTCAAAACGAGCCGCTAATGGCGATTTTGCCCTTGCGGCCGGGTTCGCCGCTGGCGCGGGCGGCTTCGGCCACCTGGTCGATGCCATAGGCCGCTTCGATCGGCAGTTTCAGCTTGCCGCTGGCAGCGTCGGCGATCAGTTCGCCCAGGAGCTGGCCGATGCGTTCGGGCTTGACCGGCGGCTTGGCGCCCCAAAAGCCCTTGACTGTAATGCCGCGGAACAACAGCTCGCCGGCCGCAATCTTCAGCGGCCGTCCGGTCATGGCGCCGAAGCTGACCAGCTGCGCGCCGTCGGCCAGGATGCTGAGCAACTGTCCGGCGCCATCACCGCCCAGCGACTCGATGCCGCGAATGATCGGCGCGCCACCGGTCAGGGCCTTTACCTTGTCCTGCCAGCCCTCGCCCTCGGTGGCCACGATGGTGTCGAGGCCCAGAGCGGCCAATTCCGCCACCGCCGCTTCGCGACGCACCAGGCCGATCACCTTGACGCCCTGTTCGGCGGCATATTGCACGAGCAGCTTGCCGACCGCGCCATTGGCGGCATTGATGGCGATCCAGTCGCCCTTGGTGACCTCGAGCGTGTCGAGCAGCATCTTGGTCGAGAGCGGCATGGAAACCAGCTGGCAGGCGGTTTCATCGTTGACGCTGTCGGGCACCGGCACAAGCCGCGCGGCGGTGGCGAGATAATATTGGGCCCAGCTGGCCTCGGCCCCGCCGGCGACACGCTGGCCGACCTTGAGATGGGTCACCCCTTCGCCCAGGGCTTCGACCACGCCCACCGCCTCGGTGCCGGGCACGGCCGGCAGGCTGGGCTTGAAGCCATATTGGCCGGCAATGGTCATCAGGTCATGGTTGTGGATAGGCGAGAGCACCATTTTTACCAGCACCTGGCCGGGGCCGGGCTGCGGAACCTCCGCTTCCTGGGATTGCAGGACTTTTTCGGGCGTACCGAATTCGAAATACACCGCGCGCTTCATGGCCGGCTCCTTCTTTTGCTTGGATGCCAGACATAGGCCGCTTGCCGTTAACGTCAACCCCGGCTTGCCATCGGCAGATGCATGGCTTATTTGCTGAGTATAGAACTCATAATTTAAAAGAGCACCGCATGAGCGAGCTTACCGATCCCCGCGCGCCCCGTCGCGTCCGCCACGACACCCGCATGCGGCTTCTGACCGTCGAGAAGGTCACCGACATCACCCCGCTGATGCGGCGTATTCGCCTTTCGGGCGACATGGCGGGCTTTGCCTCTCCCGGCTTTGCCGATCACATCAAGGCCTTCTTCTTCCCCGAGGGCGTCACCCCGCTTCTGCCGCCGATCGGGCCGAATGGCGCCGAATTTCCGCCCGGCACCCGTCCGCAGATGCGGGATTATACGCCCCGCTACTGGAGCGTCGCCGAGGGGTGGATCGAACTCGATTTCGTGCTGCATGGCGATGGCCCCGCCTCGGGCTGGGCTGCCGCCGCCGCGCCAGGCAAGACGCTTGTCATCGGCGGTCCGCGCGGCTCGGTGGTCGTGCCCATGACCTTCGACTGGCATCTGCTGGTCGGCGATGAAACCGCGCTCCCCGCCATCGGTCGACGCATCGAGGAACTGCCCGAGGGCGCTAAGGTCGTCGCCATTATTGAGGTGGACAATCCCGCCGAGGAGCAGGGCTTTGCCACCAAGGCCGATCTCGACCTCACCTATCTGCATCGCAACGGCGCACCGGCGGGGACCACCGGTCTCCTGCTCGATGCCGTCACCGCTGCGGCTTTTCCAGCCGGCGCCGCCTATGCCTATATCGCGGGCGAAAGCCGCATGAGCAAGGCGGTACGTGCCCATCTCACCGAGCAACGCGGTTTCGTCTCCGACTATGTGAAGGCCGCTGGCTATTGGCTGCTCGGCGTCGCCGACGCGCATGAGGAGCACTGACCGCTTCGGGGCACCGGGCCCATGACAAAACACCCCCGGGCAAGCCCGAGGGTGTCGTGTTCACGCATGGCTCGGCGTTGTGCCGCTCTATGACTTGGTCTTGACCTTGGTGGCGGAGGCGTCTTTGGCCTCGGCTTCGATCCGGTCCATCAGCGCCCGCCATTCCTCATAGGCCTTGGCCTGGTCGGGCAGCGGCTCGCGACCACCGCCATGGCCGACCAGTTCGGTCAGCACCTTCTCGACATCGGGGCCGAATTCCTCGCAGGTCCCTGGCTGGTCCACCGCATCGAAGGCCGGCTTGTAATAGCCGTCGTCATAGGCATCGACGCTCAGCTTGAGCTGACCATAGGCCAGAAGATCGGCCGAGTCGGTCAAAAGCGACCAGTCTTCCTCGGTGATGTCGTATCCGGCGCAATTGGACGAAACCACATTGGCCATGACCACGCGGGTGAGGAATTGCTCGGCCTCGACGCCGCTATAGGATGAGAGATCGGGCAGTTGCACGAATATCTTGCCATCGGCATGGGCCGCGGTGCAGCCCAGGGTCAGGGCCGCCAGGCCCGCCAGTAGAATTGTCTTCATGTTTGCATGTCCTCCAATGCCCCACGGCAGAGACCTGCCAGCAAATTATGGAAAAACCGCGACAGGCCGGCGCCGGTGGAAAAGGCCGGCCTATTGCGGCTGGCCCCCCACGAACTGCACCGCCCGCGCACCATTGGCGATGCCCTGATCGAGGCAGGCTTCGACGCTCTCGCCCTTGAGCAGCGCGGCGAGGAACCCGGCTGCAAAGGCGTCGCCCGCCCCGGTGCTGTCCACCATGCGCACCAGCGGCGCGGCCCGGCTCAACACCACACCGGTCCTGTCGCCGACCACCGCACCGAAGCGGCCGCGCTTGATCACCACATGGCCAAATTGCTGGCCCAGCGCCTGCACATGGCCCTCGAAATCGGCGGCGCCGGTCAGGGTTTCGGCCTCGCTCTCATTGGCGAAGATCCAGTCCGCCGGGCCCACCCAGTCGAGAAACTGGGTCGGCCCCACCTCGTGCAGGAACCCCACCGAGGCCGGATCGATGGCCACCGCCAGCCCGCGCGCCCGCGCCCGCTCCAGCAGATTGCGCACCGCCTTGCGCGGACCGGGCGCGAAAAAGCTGTAGCCCGAGACCAGCACCATGGCCGCGCCCTCGAGCAGGCTATCGGGCAGGTCGTCGATCCCCAGATTGAGATTGGCGCCACGATCGGTGAGAAAGCTGCGCTCCCCATCCGCATCGATGATGGTCACCAGCATGCCCGACTGCATATCCTTGTCGCCGGCCAGCACCGGGGCCACGCCCCGCTCGCGGAAATGGGTCTCGTAGCCGGCGCGATCGGCGGCCCCCACCCGGGCGGCGAAGCTGACATCGGCGCCTGCCGAGGCCAGCCAGACCGCCTGGTTGGCGCCCGAGCCCCCCGGCCGGCTGCGGATGGACGAGCGCCGGTCGGACCCCACCACGATGGGACCCTCCGGCACGACGATGATATCGGTCATCACATCGCCGACGACGACGATCCGGCCGCTCATGCGCCGCGCTTGGCCTGGCGCGCGGCAAGCGCCACGGCGATCTCGGCCGCCACCTGCGCATTGTTTTCCACCAGCGCGATATTGGCGGCCAGCGACTTGCCCTCGGTCAATTCGAAGATGCGCTTGAGCAGATAGGGCGTCGTATCCTTGCGGCTGATGCCCTGCTTGCCGGCATCGGCAATGGCCTCGACGATGCGCGCCTCGATCCCTGCCGGATCGAGTTCGGCGCTTTCCGGGATCGGATTGGCGACCAGAATGCCGCCCATGCCCAGATCGGCCTGGATGGCGATGATGCGGGCGATGTCGTCGGCACTCTCCACCCGATGGTCGACCTTCTGGCCGCTCTTGCGGGCCCAGAAGGCGGGGAAGTCTTCGGTCTGGTAGCCCAGCACCGGCACGCCATTGGTCTCGAGCACTTCGAGCGTCTTGGCAATGTCGAGGATCGACTTGGCGCCGGCGCAGACCACGGTGACCGGGGTCTTGCCCAGCTCCTCGAGATCGGCGGAGATGTCGAAGGTTTCCTCGGCGCCGCGATGCACGCCGCCGATACCGCCGGTGGCGAACACCTTGATGCCGGCAAGTGCGGCGATCTGCATCGTGGTGGCGACGGTGGTGCCGGCGATCTCGCCGCTGGCCAGGAGCGCCGCCATGTCGCGGCGGCTGGCCTTGGCCGCCTTGCCGCCGGTCTGGGCCAGGCGTTCGAGTTCATCGCCGGAAACGCCGACGCAGAGGCGCCCATCCATGATGGCGATGGTTGCCGGCACGGCGCCGGCCTTGCGGATAACCGCTTCCACATTGCGCGCCATTTCCAGGTTCTGCGGATAGGGCATGCCATGGGTCACGATGGTGGATTCGAGCGCCACCACCGGCTTGTTGGCGGCCAGCGCCGCCTTGACTTCATTGGAGACCGAAAGATAGGCCTTGCCGCTCATGGGGAAACACTCCGAAACTGCGCGCCGTCCCGATGCTGGAGGGCGCCTTGCTGGCAGCGCTTTTGCGCCTCTGTTGCCAGAGGGTCAAGTGCCACAAAAACTTGCTCAGACCCGCCTTGTCCACCCCCGCTTTTGGCAGTAATTTCGCTGCTACTCGAGCAGGGGAAAGGGCACTTCGCTGACCAGATATTGTGCTGATGGCGCGCCATGCGCGCCTCGACATGAGCGCGCCTGCGGGCCCATTGCAGCGAAGACCCCGTGCGCCGCCAGGCGCCGCACCGACAACTGTGCCGTTTTGTCCCATTTTGTTCTTCCGGGTTCTCAAAGATGAGCCCCCGGGGCTGAGCCGCGGCTCTTTCCGCGGAAGCGCCCATGCGCGTCGAACCGGCGGTCCCCTTTATGGACGCCAAACGCCTCCACCACGGTCCCGACAGGAGACTTACGAGAATGAAAAAGTCGCTCGCCATTGCCCTTGGCGCAATTCTGGTCGCCAGCCCCGTCCTGGCGCAGGAAGAAGCCGTCCTCAATGTCTACAACTGGTCCGACTATATTGCCGAGGACACCATCGCCAATTTCGAGGCGGCGACCGGCATCAAGGTCAATTACGACGTCTATGACAATAACGAGATCGTCGACGCCAAGCTGCTGGCCGGCAATTCCGGCTATGACATCGTGGTGCCCTCGGGCAATTTCCTCGAGCGCCAGATCAAGGCCGGCCTGATCCTGCCGCTCGACAAGTCCAAGCTGACCAACCTCTCCAATCTCGATCCCGCCGTCATGGCCACCGCCGCCGAGCAGGATCCGGACAATGCCCATGCCGTGCCCTATATGATCAACACCATCGGGCTGGGCTATAATGTGGCCAAGGTCGAGGCGGCGCTGGGTGCCGATGCCCCGATCGACAGCTGGGACTTGCTGTTCAAGCCCGAAGTGGTGGAAAAGCTCGCCTCCTGCGGCGTGACCGTGCTCGACAGCCCGTCCGAAGTCATGGGCATCGCCCTGCACTATCTCGGCCTCGATCCCAATTCGGAAAATGCCGACGATCTGGCCAAGGCCGAGGCGCTGATGACCTCGATCAAGCCCTATATCCGCTACTTCCACTCCTCCCAGTATATCGACGACCTCGGCAATGGCGAAGTCTGCCTTTCGCTGGGCTATTCGGGCGACGTGTTCATCGCCTCCGACGCCGCCGCCCAGGCCAATCAGGGTGTGGACGTCGCCTATCTGATCCCCAAGGAAGGTGCCGCGACGCTGTTCGACTTCCTGGCCATTCCCGCCGATGCGCCGCATCCGGACAATGCCCACAAGTTCATCAACTACATTCTCGAGCCGCAGGTCGTGGCCGACATCACCAACTATGTCTACTACGCCAACCCCAACCTGCCGGCGCTGGAATTCGTGGATGAAGAGGTCAAGTCCAATCCGGGCATCTATCCGCCCGCCGAGACCATCGCCAAGGCCTTCGTCATGAAGGCGCATTCGCCTGATTTCGAAGAGACCTTGACCCGCACCTGGACCCGCATCAAAACGGGCCAGTAATGTTCGATCCAAGGGGCGGTTTCGACCGCCCCTTCACTCTTTTCCGGTAGTCCGCCAAATGGCCAAAAAGCCCCAGCTCGCAATCGATACGCGTCCATGGCGTGATACCGCCAACAACAAGCCCTTCGTGCGCATCAAGAACGTCACCAAGAAATTCGGTGACGTCTCGGCCGTGCACGAGGTTTCGCTCGACATCTACCGCTCCGAATTGTTCTGCCTGCTCGGCGGTTCCGGATCGGGCAAGTCGACCTTGCTGCGCATGCTGGCCGGTTTCGAACAGCCCACCTCCGGCACGATCGAGATCGACGGCCAGGACATGACCGAAGTGCCGCCCTATAACCGGCCGGTCAATATGATGTTCCAGTCCTATGCGCTGTTCCCGCATATGACCGTCGAGCAGAACATTGCCTATGGCCTCAAGCGCGATGGCCTGCCCAAGGACGAGATATCGGCCCGCGTCGCCGAGCTTTTGGCCCTGGTCAAGCTGCAGGATTATGGCCGGCGCAAGCCGCACCAGCTTTCGGGCGGCCAACGCCAGCGCGTGGCGCTCGCCCGCGCCCTTGCCAAGCGTCCCAAACTCCTCCTTCTCGATGAGCCGCTGGGCGCGCTCGACAAAAAACTGCGCGAGGAAACCCAGTTCGAGCTGGTCAAGATCCAGGAGAGCCTCGGCGTCACCTTCATCGTCGTCACCCACGACCAGGAAGAGGCGATGACGCTGGCCACCCGCATCGGGGTGATGAACCAGGGCGAAATCGCCATGATCGGCGAGCCCACCGATATCTACGAATTCCCCAATTCGCGCTTCGTCGCCAATTTCATCGGCTCGGCCAATATGGTCGAGGGCATCGTCACCGAGGACGAGCCCGACCATGTGCGCATTCGCTCGGCCGAGCTGGGTTGCGACATCTATGTCGGCCACGGCGTCGATTGCGCCCCCGACCAGTTGCTGTGGTGGGCCATCCGCCCCGAAAAGATGTGGCTGAGCCGCGAGCGGCCCGAAGACCCCTTCAATGCCAATATCACCACCGGCCTGGTCGAGGAAATCGCCTATCTCGGCGATATCTCGGTCTATCAGGTGGCCTTGGACAGCGGCAAACGCATCCGCGTCAGCCAGACCAATTCCGTCCGCGGCAATCCCGACGCCATCACCTGGGACGAAAAGGTCTACGTCACCTGGAACGACAATGCCGGTTCGGTGCTGACGGTATGATGAGCAAACACGACAAGGTCGGCCCCTGCGCCTCCCTCCCCCTTGAGGGGAAGGACCGAGGGAGGGGGTCCATCAGTGAATCACTGCACCAGCCCCCACCCCAACCCTCCCCCTCAAGGGGGGAGGGAGCGCAAGAACGCGCCGTCAGTGACGGGACAGCTCCATGACCACACCCGACCCCACCTATCCGCCGCCGCGTCGGCTGAAACCCTGGAATGCGGTCGAACGCCGACTGGCCAAGATCGGCATTACCGGGCGCATGCTGGTGCTGGCCGCGCCGGCGCTGTGGCTGCTCGTCTTCTTCCTCATTCCCCTGGCGGTGGTGTTCGGCATTTCGCTCACCACCAAGCAGTTCGGTCGGCCGCCCTATTCGCCGCTGCTCACCACCGAGGACGGCATGGTGCAGTTGACGCTGCACCTCTCCAACTATGTCCGGCTGTTCAGCGACAATCTTTATGTCGCCGCCTATCTGTCCTCGATCCGCATCGCCTTCATCTCCACCGTCATCACCCTGCTGATCGGCTATCCGATGGCCTATGCCATCGCCCGCTCGCCCGATCCCTGGCGCAATATCCTGTTGATGCTGGTGGTGCTGCCCTTCTTCACCTCGCTCTTGCTGCGCGTCTATGCTCTGACCGGTTTCATGCGCGGCAATGGTGTCATCAACCAGGTGCTGGGCGTGTTCGGCATCGAGCCGCTGGTGATGATGCAGACCGATTTCGCCGTCTATGTCGGCCTGGTCTATACCTATCTGCCCTTCATGATCCTGCCGCTCTATACGACGCTGGTGAAGCTGGATGAGAGCCTGCTCGAGGCCTCCGCCGATCTCGGCGCCCGCCCCCTGCGCACCTTTTTGTCCATCACCCTGCCGCTGTCCCTGCCGGGGATCGTCGCCGGCTCCATGCTGGTCTTCATCCCGGCCATCGGCGAATTCGTCATTCCTTCGCTTTTGGGCGGGCCGGAAACGCTGATGATCGGTCGCGTACTCTGGGACGAGTTCTTCACCGCCACCAACTGGCCGCGCGCCGCCGCCGTCGCCTGCGCCATGCTGGTCGTGGTGGTCGTGCCGATCATGCTGTTACAGCGCGCCCAGAACGCCGTGGTGGAGAAGTAAGATGTTCCGTCGTGGCTGGTTCCTGCCCATCGCCGCCGTCCTGGGTTTCGCGTTCCTCTATGCGCCCATCGTCAGTCTGGTGATCTTCTCGTTCAACGAGAACCGCCTGGTGACCGTGTGGTCCGGCTTCTCCTTCAAATGGTATGGCGAATTGTTCCGCGATCCACAGATGCTGAGCGCCGCCTGGCTCAGCCTGCAGATCGCTGCGCTCGCCGCCACGATTGCCCTGGTGCTCGGTACGCTGGCCGCCATTGCGCTGGTGCGCTTCCGCCGCTTCCGCGGTCGCACCCTGTTCTCGGGCATGGTCTCGGCGCCGCTGGTCATGCCCGACGTCATCACCGGCCTGTCGCTGCTGCTGCTCTTCGTGGCCATGGAAAGCCTGCTCGGCTGGCCGCAGGGCCGCGGCATGCTGACCATCGTCATCGCCCACTCCACCTTCTGCACCGCCTATGTGTGCGTTGTCGTGCAGTCGCGTCTTTCCGACTTCGACCGCAGCCTCGAAGAGGCGGCTATGGATCTCGGGGCCTCGCCGCTGCGCACCTTCTTCGACATCACCCTGCCGATCATCGCCCCGGCTTTGGTCTCGGGCTGGCTGCTGGGTTTCACCCTCTCGCTCGACGATCTGGTCATTGCCAGCTTCGTCTCCGGCCCGGGCTCCTCCACCTTGCCCATGGTGATCTTCTCCAAGGTGCGTCTGGGCGTCTCTCCGGACGTCAATGCGCTGGCCACCATCATCATCGGCATTGTCGCCCTGGGCGTGCTGGCCGCCACCGTGATCCAACTGCGCTCGCGCCCCAAAAAGGCGCGGGCCTGATCCCGGGCGGTTTCGTTCAGAAACCGTTCATATCGCGGTCAGACTCGCATGCTGGAGTGTGATGTTTTTGTGACTGGACACTTGTTCGGAACGGGCGCAAGCTCACCTCATGTTCAACCGAAGCAAAGGAGGTGATCCAGTGTCTTATGAGGTTTTGGTACTCGAGGAAGGTCTGGGTTTTCGTGTGTTGACTGGGAGTGATCTCGGCTAACAGCACACACCTCCCGGCTCTCGAGGCCGACAAGCTCAGGAAGGGCCGTCCCCAGGGACGGCCCTTTTCTGTTGCCGCTTTGGGCTTGACGCCGGGCCGCAAGCCATTGATACCGCTGGGCAGAATTTAGGGAGCCACCCAGATGTCCTCGGCCAATTTCGTCCTGACCCTCAGCTGCGCCGACCGCCCCGGTATCGTTGCCGCCGTCACCACCGAGCTCGCGGCGCTCAAGGCCAATATCGCGGAAAGCAATCAGTTCTGGGACCGCGAAACCGGCCGCTTCTTCATGCGCCTGGCCTTCGCCGCGCCGGAAGGGGTGACGCGGGAAGTGCTTGAAAAGGCTCTGAAATCACCGATCGAGCGCTTCGAGATGAAGACCGCCCTGGCCGATGAGAGCCGCAAGAAGCGCATTGTCATCATGGTCAGCAAGTTCGACCATACCTTGCTGCATCTGCTCTATCAGATCCGTGTCGGCTGGCTCGACGCCGAGGTTGCGGCCATCATTTCCAACCACCAGGACGCCCGCAAGATCGCCGAAGACGCCGGCATTCCCTATCATTATCTGCCGGTGACCAAGGACAGCAAGGCCGACCAGGAGGCGCAGGTGCTTGACCTGGTCAAGTCCACCGGCGCCGATCTCGTCGTCCTCGCCCGCTATATGCAGGTGCTTTCGGACAATCTCTCCACCCGCCTTTTCGGTCAGGTGATCAATATCCACCACTCGTTCCTGCCCAGCTTCAAGGGCGCCAAGCCCTATCACCAGGCGCATGAGCGCGGCGTCAAAATCATTGGCGCCACAGCCCATTACGTCACTCCGGACCTCGATGAAGGCCCGATCATCGAGCAGGAAACCGCCCGCGTGACCCATGCGATGAGCCCCGATGACCTCGTCGCCGCCGGCCGCGACATCGAGAGCCGGGTGCTGGCGCGCGCGGTCAAGCTGCACCTCGAAAGCCGAGTCATGCTCAACGGCAAGAAGACGGTGGTGTTCGGCTGATCCGGCCGCCCCTGAGCGCGAAAGCGCCTCAGGCCGCCTCGACCGGCAGGTCCTCGAGATTGAGCGAGTCTGCGAGGCTCGTGCGGTCCAGCACCGCCCGTGTCGCCAGCGTAACCCGTTCGAACACATGGCGAATTTCGCAACTGGTCTCGTCGCCGCAATCTTCGCATTTTCTGTAGGCGATTTTTGAAAGGCACGGCAGGGGCGCGATCGGGCCATCGATCAGCCGCAGCACCTCGCCATACATGATTTCCTCCGGCGCCTTGATCAGCTCATAGCCGCCCATGCGTCCGCGACGGCTCGACACATAGCCGGCGCGCTTGAGTTCGAGCAGGATCTGCTCGAGGAATTTCTTCGGGATCGCCTGGTCGCGGGAGATTTCGCCGATCATGCGCGTCTGGCCGCGTTCCGCTCTGGCCAGAGACACCAGAGCGCGCAACGCATATTTGGCCTTTTGCGAAATCATGATCTGCTTGGTCCTCCCGCTGCTGTCAGGGCTTGGGTTCGGGCTCCACCGGCGGCACCACGGGCTTGGCCGCATCCTCCGGCTGGTCCGGCTCCTTTTCGGTCTCGTCCTGCCTTTGCACATCGGCCGCCTCGGGCGCAAGCGCCTTGCCCGCTTCGGGCTCCACCGGCGGCTGCGTTTCGGATCCCGGCACAGCATCGAAAATGATCTCGGCATCAGCCGTGCTGACCACGTCGTCGGTGGATATGGGCTCTACCTCTGCCTCGCTGGCCTCGGCCAGTTCTGGCAGTTCGGCTGCGCTATCCACCACGTCCGCAATCGTGCTCTGCGGTTCGATCGCGACGGCCTCGACCACGATTGCGGTATTTTCTGGCTCGACCACAGGTATGTCCGGCACGATTTCGTCAATGGCGGCAGGGGGTTCGCCAACAATCGGGGTGTCGATAGCGATGATATCGGCAGCGGGAAGAACGTCGGCAACCGCCTCGCTCGTGACCTCAGCCTCCGCCGTCTCTGCCAGCAATGGCGCCTCGAGGACAGTCACTGTCTCAGGCTCAATAACAGGGGCAACCACCGTCTCGCTCGACGCTTCGGCGGCCGGCGCCTCCATCGGCGCGGTGATCACCGGTTCGATGGCGACAAGGCTCGCCTTGGCCAGCAGATTTTCCGACGCCGGCAATTTGGTTTCTTCCGGCGCGGGCGGCACGATCGTGCCTTCATCGCGCAGGAACGCCAGAATGCCCTTGCCGATTTCGCGCTCGCCGCGGATCACCGTGGTGGCGCCGCAGCTGCGCAGGAACGTCTCCTCTTCCTCAGAATAGGCGCGGGCGACGATGCTGATGCCGGCATTGAGCTTGCGGCCGCTTTCGCAGACCGAGCCCGCCTCAAAGCCATTGGAAATGGCCACGAGCAGGCTGCGGGCCTCGGCGAGATTGGCGAGCTTCAGCACGTCCTGGCTGGCGGCATTGCCGAAAACCACCTCAAAGCCTTCGGCGCGGGCGGCGGCAACGTCATGGTCGGAATCCTCGATCACCACGAGGCCCCCACCCTCGGCCTTGATTCCGGCGGCAACGATGCGGCCGACCTGGCCATAACCCACGAGGATCGTGTGGTTTTTCTGCTGCGACGGTTCGCCGGTGTCATCGTCGGCGCCAGGGGCGCCACGATCAATGGCCGCTTCACTGGGCATGTCCGTGGTGGCCGGGCCCGTCGCGGCGCGCGACAGCGCATCGGGCTCGATACGGATATCGGCATCGGTAGCCACCGGCTTGGCACGGCTGGGAAAGCGGGCCTCCATGGCCGGACGGATCAGCTCGACGCCCCAGAACACCAGCGGATTGAGGACGATGGAAATGAGCGCACCGGCCAGGATCAGGTCCTGGCCTTCCTGCGGCAGGATGGTCAGCGCCACGCCCATGCTGGCGAGGATGAAGGAAAATTCGCCGATCTGCGCCAGGCTCGCCGAAATGGTCAGCGCCGTGCCCACCGGTCGGCGGAAGGCCAGCACGATGGCAAAGGCCGCCAGCGACTTGCCGATGACGATGATGAACACCGTGGCCAGCACCGGCAGCGGATCGGTGAGGATGATGGTGGGGTCGAACAGCATGCCCACGGAGACGAAGAACAGCACCGAAAAGGCGTCGCGCAGCGGCAGGGTCTCGTTGGCGGCGCGGTGGCTGAGCTCACTTTCGGAGAGGATCATGCCGGCAAAGAAGGCGCCAAGCGCCAGCGATACGCCGAACAGCACCGCCGAGCCCAAGGCCACGCCAAGGGCGATGGCGAGAACGGCCAGGCGGAACAGTTCGCGGCTGCCGGTATGGGCTGTGCCGTGCAGTGCCCATGGGATGAGGCGCCGGCCGACCACCAGCATGAAGCCGACAAAGGCGGCGACCTTGACCATGGTCAGGGCCAGGACGCCCCAAATACCGATATTGGTACCGATCAGCCGTTCGACAAAGGACACGAAGGGGTCGTGCACGCCGCTATCGATGCCGTTGAGCCCGGCAATGGCGGGCACCAGCACCAGCGCCAGCACCATGGCCAGGTCTTCGACAATCAGCCAGCCGACAGCGATGCGGCCGCGCTCGCTCTCGATCAGGCGACGGTCCTGCAGAGCCTTGAGCAGCACCACGGTAGAGGCCACCGAGAGGGCAAGGCCGAACAGCAATGCCGCCCCCAGCGACCAGCCCAGCAGCAGACCAAGGCCGGCGCCGAGCAGGGTAGCAAAGCCGATCTGCGCCACCGCGCCGGGAATGGCCAACGCCCTGACGCTCATCAGATCCTTGAGCGAAAAGTGCAGGCCCACCCCGAACATCAGGAGGATCACGCCCAGCTCGGCGAGCTGCGCGCCAAGGGCCTGGTCGGCAACAAAGCCGGGGGTATAGGGGCCGACAAGAATGCCGGCAAAGAGATAACCCACCAGCGGCGGCAACCGGAACCGGTTGGCGATCATGCCGAAGATATAGGCCAGCACCAGACCCGCAACGATCGTCGTGATCAAGGGGGTGTCATGATGCATTTGAGCCTCCAGGCGGGCGGTGGGAGCAATTCAGGATGGGGCATTCAATCGGCCAGCGCAAGCCGCAAAGCCAAGTGGGCTCAAGGCTTTGGCGATCCGGCCGTGAAAGCCTATAGATCGGGTCAAGTTTGGCTGAACTTGGGCTGCCCGCCGATTTTACGGCGCGACGCTGGCGTCAGCTCTCGGCTGCCACTGGAGGCGGCGCCTCGTCGGTGGGGGCGTATTTGCTCAGCAGCGGCAATTGCGTCATCGAAAAGATGACGGTCAACGGCATGATGCCCCACACCTTGAAGGCCACCCAAAAATCGGTGGTCTGACTGCGCCACACCACTTCGTTGAGCACGGCGAGCACCACGAAGAACAGCCCCCAGTTCAGCGTAAGCTTCCACCAGCCCTCGGGCTTGAGCTTATAGACGTCGCCGAACACATATTTGAGCAGCGACTGGCCGAACATCAGCCCGCCCAGCAGCACTGCCGCAAACAGCACATTGGTGATGGTCGGCTTCATCTTGATGAAGGTGTCGTCCTGCAGCCACAGGGTCAGCCCGCCAAACACCAGCACCACCGCACCGGTGACCAGCGGCATGACCGCGATCTTCTTGAGGATCAGCTTAGAGAGGATCAGCGAAATCACCATGGCGCCCATGAACCACGCAGTGGCCACGAAGATATCGGCGCGGGCATTGACGATGAAGAAGATGACCAGCGGCCCGAGCTCAAGCGCCAGCTTGGTGATCTGCGGCTTGATCTCGTCCCAGTTGACGTCCTGTTCGGCGGCTTTTTCGGTCATGTTTTCTTCCACGGCATTGGCGCCAATGTGGCGACATGAGCCCCTTGATGCAAGCGCCTAGGGGACAACAGTGGCTTTTTTGGGCCTCGAGACCTTGCCTATTCCTCTCCCACTCGGGGAGAGGAATAGGAGCGAGCGGGGAGGGCACCGCGCCATTCGCGCTGCCACTCGAGCATAGCTCTCGCGGCCTTCTCGCCTCAAATCTCTCCACCGGAGAGATTTGCCCTAACGGGAGGGGTCGAAGCCAGCAATGGCGCGGGCAAAATCGCTGGCCTCAAAGGGCTCGAGATCCTCGACGCCTTCCCCGACGCCGATGAAGTGCACCGGCAGGCCGAAGGTTTTGGCGATGGCGACGAGGATGCCGCCCCGAGCCGTGCCATCAAGCTTGGTCATGACCAGCCCGGTGACGCCGGCGCGCTTGCCGAAAATCTCGACCTGCTTCATGGCGTTCTGCCCGGTGGTGGCGTCGAGCGTCAGCAGGGTGGCGTGCGGTGCCTCCGGATCGACCTTCTTGATGACGCGGATGACTTTTTCAAGTTCGTTCATCAGCTCGTCGCGGTTCTGCAGGCGGCCGGCCGTATCGATGATCAACACGTCGCGCCCCTCGGCCTTGGCCTGGGTCACGGCGTCGAAGGCAAGGCCCGAGGCGTCGGCCCCGGCCGGTCGCGCTATCACCGGCGCGCCGGTGCGCTGGCCCCAGACCTGCAATTGCTCGATGGCGGCGGCGCGGAAGGTGTCGCCGGCAGCCAGCATCACCGAGCGGCCTTCGCGGGCAAATTTCTGCGCCAGCTTGCCGATGGTGGTGGTCTTGCCCGAGCCGTTGACGCCAATCATCAGGATGATGAAGGGCTTTTTGGTTGTATCGATGACCAGCGGCCGAGCCACGGGCCCGAGCACCTTTTCGACCTCGGTTGCCAGCACATTGCGCACATCCTCGCCCGACACGTCCTTGTCGAAGCGGTCACGGCGCAGCGTCTCGGTAATGGCCATGGCCGTGTCGATGCCGAGATCGGCCTGGATCAGCACGTCCTCGAGTTCGTCCAGTGTCGCCGCATCGAGCTTGCGCTTGGTGAAGACCGAGGTGATCGAGGTGGACAGATTGTCCGAGGAGCGCTTCAGCCCCGAGGCTAGCCGCGCGAACCAGCCCTGGCGCGGCTGTGCCGGCTCCGGCACTGCAGGCGGCGGGGCGACGAACTGGTCTTCAATGGCCTCGATATAGTCCGGCGTGGTCTCTGGCGGGCCGGGCGGCATGGGATGATCGGCCGGCTTTGGCTCGGGCAGAGTCACCGGCGCGGGTTCGGGAACCGGTTCGGGTGCAGGCGTGGGTGGGCTTTGCGGAGCCGGCTCGACGGGTGTCTCTGGCCGTGTTTTCGGCGGTGCGGGCGTCGGCGCCGGCTGGGTGCCGAAGAGGCGCTGAAAGAAGCCGGGCTTTTTCTCGGTCATTATATGCCTTCACATCCTGCCACGAGGGCACTTTATCACGCGGCCGCGCGCATCACGTCGCCGGTCAGCCCGTCCGCTCCCGCGCCGGTCATGCGCATGCTGACCAATTTTCCGGCCTGATCCTTGCCGACGGCAACGGGGAGAAAATGTTCGGTGCGGCCGATGCCGCTGCGTTCCACCAAGACGCTTTCGACCCTGCCGATGCGCGTCTGGCACAGGGCGGCGAACTGCACGTCCCCGGCTACCCGCAACCTGGCAGCGCGTTCCTTCGCCACCGCCTTGCCGACCTGCGGCATGCGCGCGGCGGGCGTGCCGGGGCGCGGCGAATAGGGAAAGGCGTGGATATAGGTGATATCCGCTTCGGTGATGAAGCGCAGCGAATTTTCGAACATCGCTTCGGTTTCGGTAGGAAAGCCGGCAATGATATCGGCGCCGAACACCATGTCGGGGCGCCTGCTGCGCAGCTTGTCGACAATGGCGAGCGCGTCGTCGCGCAAATGGCGCCGCTTCATGCGCTTGAGGATCAGATCGTCGCCCGATTGCAGCGACAGATGCAGATGCGGCATCAGCCGGGGGTTGCTCACCGCCTCGTAAAGCGCCGGATCGGCCTCGATGCTGTCGATGGAGGAAATGCGCAGGCGCGGCAGGTCTGGCACATGCCGCAGGATCGACTGCACCAGTTTGCCAAGGCTGGGCGCGCCTGGGAGGTCTGGACCATAGGAGGTAATGTCGACCCCGGTCAGCACCACCTCGAGACAACCATTGGCGACCAGTCTTTTGATCTGATCCACGACCAGTCCCATGGGCACCGAGCGGCTGGGACCGCGCCCGAAGGGGATGATGCAGAAGGTACAGCGATGGTCGCAGCCATTCTGCACCTGCACGAAGGCGCGGGTATAGCCATCCATGCCCTCGATCAGGTGGCCGGCTGTTTCCCGCACGTTTCCGATGTCGTTGACCTGCACCTTGTCATTGAGGGGGGCGCCGAACACCATGGGCTTGTAGCTTTCGGCCCTGAGCTTGTCGTGATTGCCGATGACCAGGTCAACCTCGTCCATATCGCCGAACGAGCGCGCTTCCGTCTGGGCGGCGCAGCCGGTGACGATGATCCGGGCGGATGGATTGTCGCGCCGCGCCTTGCGCACGGCCTGCCGTGCCTGCTTTACCGCCTCGGCGGTGACAGCACAGGTATTGATGATGATGGCATTGTCGAGCCCTGCCTTTTCCGCCTCGGCTTTCATCACCTCGCCCTCATAGGCATTGAGACGACAGCCGAATGTCAGGGTTTGCACACCCATCAGGCGGCCTCGCTGCGCGTCCAGGCGCCGGAGGTGGGATCGAGCCTGCCCTGCCATTCGAACTCGGCCGGTCCGGTCAGGGTCACATGGTCATTGGGCAGCCATTCGACCACCAGATCGCCGCCGGGCAGCGTCACCGTGGCCTTGCGGTTGGTGCGGCGGGTGCGGGCGCCATTGACCAGGGCGGCGCAGGCCGCGGTGCCGCAGGCCTCGGTCAGCCCGGCGCCGCGCTCCCAGGTACGCAGGATAATGCGCTCGGGATTGACCACAAAAGCAATGGAAATATTGGCCCGCTCGGGAAAGAGCGGGTGGTTTTCGAGCAAGGGTCCGAAGCGGTCGAGCGCATAGGACCAGACATCCTCCTTCACCCAGAAGGTGGCGTGCGGATTGCCGATGGACATGACCGAGGGGGAATGCAGCACCGGATCGTCGATCGGCCCGATCTGCAACTCGACCTGGCGGGTATCGGCAAATTCCTCGTTGAGCGGAATGTCGTACCAGGCAAATTTCGGCGTGCCCATATCGACGGTGATCAGCCCGTCTTCAGCCTCTTGCCCGAACAGGATGCCGGCAATGGTCTCGAAGGTGAAGAGCTTGCGGCCCTGCTCGGCCGAGAGCGACTGCACCACGCAGCGCATGCCATTGCCGCAGGCCTGGGCTAGCGTGCCGTCGGAATTGATGATCTCGATATAATTGACCGTGCCCGGCGTGCGGGCATCATGGATGGCCATGATCTGGTCGAACTTGGTCTCGGCCCGCCCATTGATGGCAATGGCGGCAGCCGGCGTGATGCGCGCAGACGTGCCCCGCATGTCGGCGACGATGATCTGGTTGCCCAGTCCGTTCATCTTGAAAAAGGGGACGTCGCTCACGGCGGTCTCTTCCCGATCGCAGCTATGGAAGTTCGAGCCCTATATGGCGGATCGACGGACAAATTGCCAGTGCCGGTGGCCTATTGTGCAGTATCCCAATCTTTGGGCAGCGCGCGGCAAATCAGGGTTAATACTTTCTTGCGATTCGGATTATTACTATTCGCCATGCTGAACGCCCCTGGGGAGAGGCGGACGGCGCGGAGGAGACAATGCCAGCATATGCGGTGACGCCGGTTGAGGGACCGGGCGGCAGGGATGTGCGTTTATCCGACATCGGCGATAGGGCTGGACGGCTTGGCGTCGAAATTGCCGACGTGGCGGGACTTATCGGCGACATCTCGGCCATCAGCCAGCAACAGGCGCTGCAGGCGGAAGCGGCGCGCAGTGCGGCCGGCGAGCTCAACGCCGTCACCGCCCAGGTCAGTCGCACCATGGGCACGACGCGCCAGGCGGCGGCGGAAGCGCGTCGCATTCTCCACCAAAGCACCGCCACCGTTTCGGCGGTGGTGACGCGCACCACCGGCACCATGGCGGCGCTCTCGGATGGCGCGATGAGCTTTCAGTCGACGCTCGAAAGCGTGTCGGGCACCGTGGCCGGGGTCGAGCGCGCCAGCGCCGCCATCGCCCAGATCGCGCGCGAAACCAAACTCCTAGCGCTCAATGCCTCGGTGGAGGCGGCGCGCGCCGGCGAAGCCGGGCGTGGCTTTGCCATCATCGCCAATGCGGTCAAAAGCCTGGCCGACCAGATCCAGGGTTTCTCCGGCCAGACCGTGGCACATCTGGGTGACCTCACCGAAGCGCTGGCCCATTTGCGCAACCAGGCCGGCAGCAATGCCGAGGCGGCGCGGATTGCCATGGCCGATTCCGATGCCGCCAGCCAGGCCACGGCCACGCTGGAAGCCCTCGTCGACAGCGTTGGGCGGCTGGTGGACGATATCGACGCCATGGCCCAGCCGGTCGAGCGCTCCATCGATGGTTTCGAGACCATGCAGGCGGAATTGTCGGCGCTGGCCGATGGCGTCGCCGCTTGCCGCGGGCATCTGGAAAAGACCGAGCAGCGCACCAATTCCATTCTCGGCATTTCCGAGGATTTCATGCTGTTCCTGGTCGAAGCCGGAGTGGAAACCGCCGATGCGCCCTTTATCGCCGTGGCGCGGGCCAAGGCCGACGAAGTGGCCGAAGCCTTCGAGATCGCCCTTGAGCGTGGCGAGATCAGCCTCGATGACCTCTTCGATCAGAATTATCGCGAAGTGCCCGGCACCAATCCCAAACAGATGCTGACCCGCTTCACCCAGCTGGCCGACAAACTGCTGCCGCCCATCCAGGAACCGGTTCTGGCGCTCGACAAGCGTATCGCCTTTTGTGCAGCGGTAGATCGCAATGGCTATCTGCCGACGCATAACCGCATCTATTCGCAGCCACAGGGCGATGATCCCGTGTGGAACGCTGCCAATTGCCGCAATCGCCGCATTTTCAGCGACCGTACGGGCCTCTCTGCCGGGCGCTCGACAAAACCCTTCCTGCTCCAGACCTATCGCCGCGACATGGGCGGCGGGCAGTTCGCCCTGATGAAGGATTGCTCGGCCCCGATCGTGGTGCAGGGCCGCCATTGGGGCGGGCTCAGGGTGGCCTTCAAGGTTTGAGGCCGAACTTGCCCGCTTTTCTTGACTCGGCGGGCGACTTCCCCTAAAGCGACCCTGTTCATCAGGCTTTTGCCCCTGACCAGCCGACCGGGACCCCGCTAGGGTACCACGATCCCGGAGGCCAACATCCGCCAGCGCGTTGCGCCCGCGGGTGGGTTTTGCATTTGGTCTTTTGGCACTTATCTCTCCGGGGACTGACCCCCGCGAGCGAAAAGGAAAAAAGATGTTCGAGAGCCTCTCAGACCGGCTTGGCAAGATATTCGATGGTCTTCGCGGACGCGGCGCGCTCAACGCTGCCGATGTCGACGCGGCCATGCGCGAAATCCGCCGGGCGCTCATCGAGGCTGACGTCAGCCTCGAAGTCGTGCGGGCCTTTGTCGAGCAGGTGCGCGAGCGCGCCGTTGGCGCCGAGGTGACCCGTTCGGTGACGCCGGGCCAGCAGGTGGTCAAGATCGTCAATGACGAGCTTGTGCAGGTGCTCGGGTCCGATGCCGTCACCATCGACCTCAATGCGCCGGCGCCTGTTACGCTGCTGATGGTCGGCCTCCAGGGCTCGGGCAAGACCACCACCACCGCCAAGATTGCCAAACGCCTCAAGGACCGGAACAAGAAGAAGGTCCTGCTCGCCTCTCTCGATACCCGCCGCCCCGCCGCCATGGAGCAACTGCGCGTGCTGGGTGAGCAGGTCGGCGTCGATACATTGCCGATTGTCACCACCGAGACCCCGGTCGAGATCGCCCGCCGCGCCGAGCGCGAAGGCCGTCTCGGTGGTTATGACGTTCTCATTCTCGACACCGCCGGCCGCACCCATATCGATGAAGAACTGATGGCCGAGACCGTTGCCATCAAGGATATTGCCAAGCCGCACGAAATCCTGCTCGTCGTCGATGCGCTGACCGGCCAGGACGCGATCAACGTCGCCCGCTCCTTCGACGGGCGGCTGGATGTCACCGGCATCGTCATGACCCGCGTCGACGGCGATGGCCGTGGCGGCGCGGCTTTGTCGATGCGCGCGGCCACCGGCAAGCCGATCAAGCTGATCGGTGTCGGCGAAAAGATGGATGCGCTGGAAGATTTCCATCCCGCGCGCATTGCCGACCGTATCCTGGGCATGGGCGACATCGTCAGCCTGGTCGAGAAGGCGGCGGAACATGTTACGGCCGAAGACGCGGCCAAGATGGCCAAGAAGCTCAAGAAGGGCTCCTTCGACTTCGAAGACCTGCGCGCTCAGTTGCTGCAGATGAAGAAGATGGGCGGCATGGGCGGGCTGATGGGCCTGCTTCCCGGTGCCGGCCAGATCAAGAAAGCCATGGCCGGCGCCAGTATCGACGAGAAGGTGTTCGATCGCCAGGTCGCCATCATCAATTCCATGACCAAGAAGGAGCGGGCCGATCCGGACCTGCTCAATGCCAGCCGCCGCAAGCGCATTGCCGCCGGCGCCGGTGTCGAGGTCTCGGAAATCAACAAGCTTGCCAAGCAGCACCGCCAGATGGCGGACATGATGAAAAAGGTCTCCAAGGGCGGCATGGGTGCCCTCGGTGGCATGTTTGGCGGCAAGATGGGGGGCATGCTCGGCGGCATGCCTGATCTCTCCAAGATGGACCCCAAGCAGCTCGAACAGATGGCGCGCCAGGCCGGGATCAATCCCGAACAGCTCAAGGGCCTGCCCTCTGCCGATCTGCCCCTGGCGCAGAAGGCGCTCCCCAGCGACGTCAATGCGCTTTTGAAATCCTCCGGCGGACCGGTTCTTCCCGGTATCGGCGGCGCTCCGCGTTTCCCCGGCCTTCCTGGCCTGGGCAAGAAGAAATAACCCGAACCTCAAACTGACAGCCTAGGAATATCGCAATGTCTCTCAAGATCCGCCTTGCCCGCGCCGGCACCAAGAAGCGCCCCTTCTACCACATCGTCGTTGCCGATGCCCGCTCGCCCCGCGACGGCCGCTTCATCGAGAAGCTGGGCACCTTCAATCCGCTGCTCGACAAGACCGCCGAAAACCGCGTCGTGCTGAACGCTGAACGCGCCCAGCATTGGGTCGGCGTCGGCGCCCAGCCGACCGACCGCGTTCTGCGTTTCCTCGACGCCGCCGGCGTTGCCAAGCGCGAAGCCCGCAACAACCCGAACAAGGGCGAGCCCGGCGAAAAGGCCAAGGAACGCGCTGAAGAAAAGGCCGCCAAGGCCGCTGCCGCCGCCGAAGGCGCCGCAGAATAATTTCTGGGCCTTCCAAGGTCCAAGGAATGCAAAAGCCCCGGTGGAGACACCGGGGCTTTTTGTTGCTTAACTTTCACCCCACCGTTCGTCACCCTCGGGCTTGACCCGAGGGCACTACACTTGCGGAGTTCTGGGGACCTACGCCCCCTCGGGGCAAGCCCGAAGGTGACGACTGATATATTGGTGCCCTTGGCCGCCATTCGCGCATAGCGCTCATGGCCTTGCCGCCTCACATCGCTCCACCGAAGCGATTTGCCCTTCAGGACGGCGTCAAGCCTTGAGCTTTGCCAGAATTGCCGCGCCCATTTCCTCGGTGCCGACGGTCTTGCAATTGGCCTGGGCGATGTCGCCGGTGCGCAGCCCGTCGCTGAGCACTGCGGAAATTGCGTCTTCAACGCGGGTGGCCAGCTCGATCATGCCGAAACTGTAGCGCAGGGCCATGGCGAAGGTGGCGATCATGGCGATGGGATTGGCAATGCCCTTGCCAGCAATGTCGGGGGCCGAGCCGTGGACGGGCTCGTAGAACGCCTTGCGCTTGCCGGAAACCGGATCGGGTGCGCCGAGCGAAGCGGAGGGCAACATGCCGAGCGAGCCGGTGAGCATGGCGGCAACGTCGGAGAGAATGTCGCCGAAGAGATTGTCGGTGACCATGACGTCGAACTGTTTTGGCGTGCGGACCAGCTGCATGGCCGCGTTGTCGGCCAGGATGTGGTGCAGCGCGACATCGGGATAGTCCTTGCCGACGCCCTTGACCACTTCGTCCCAGAGCACGCCTGATTTCATGACGTTCTTCTTGTCAGCCGAGTGGACCTTGCCGCCACGGGTGCGGGCCAGATCGAAGGCGACACGGGCAATGCGGTCGATTTCATAGGTCTCGTAGACCTGGGTGTCCACGGCGCGCTTCTGGCCATTGCCGAGATCGGTAATGGTCTTTGGCTCGCCGAAGTAGACGCCGCCGGTCAATTCGCGCACGATAAGGATATCGAGGCCCTCGACCAGTTCGCGCTTGAGCGAAGAGGCGTCGGCAAGCGCCGGGTAGCAGATGGCGGGGCGCAGATTGGCAAAGACGGCCAGTTCCTTGCGCAGACGCAGCAAAGCGGCTTCGGGGCGATGCTCATAGGGGACGTTATCCCACTTGGGGCCGCCCACGGCGCCGAAGATCACCGCATCGGCCGCCTTGGCCTTGGCAACGTCTTCGTCGGTGATGGCAACGCCATGGGCGTCATAAGCAGCGCCGCCGGCCAGACCGCTCTCGGTCGAAAAGTCGGTGAGACCTTCGGCATTGGTCCAGGCGATGAGCTTTTCCACCTCGACCATGATCTCGGTGCCGATGCCGTCGCCGGGCAGAAGGAAAAGGGAATGGGTGGCCATGTGGGTCAAAACTCCTCGCCGTACTGGTGGGTACACCTCGTGGGGCGGGACATAGCGCCTTTTCCCCCTCGCGCGCAAGCAGCGGCGTGACGCTAAGAAAGCCTTAACCCTGTCGGCATGGCGTTTTCTTTTGCGTTAGCAAGTTTTTACCCCCCGCCCGATTATCTCAACGCTTTGCATTGGGGGTATTTCAGATGATCATAAGACCAGCCGCACTTTCCATCCTGGCCATCATGGCCGCCATGGCGCCGGCCCTTGCCGAGGACGCCGCCGCCAGTCGCGATCTGGGCGAAGCATCTGCCTGGGTGCGCTTTCCCGCCATCGCCCCCGATGGCGAGACGCTGAGCTTTACCTATCGCGGCCGGGTTTTCATCGTCGATGCCGAGGGTGGACTGGCCGTGCCGCTGACTGCCAATGGCATCTATTCGCACCGCGCCACCTGGTCGCCGGATTCGGAGCGTCTGGCCTTTGCCTCCAATCTCAATGGCGATGACGATGTCTATGTCACCGATTTCTCCGGCACGCTTGAGCGCCTGACCTGGTCATCCGCCGATGAAGTGCCCACCGGTTTCAGTCCGGATGGCAAGTCCATCCTCTATACCGCGCTGCGCCTGGGCGATGCCGAGAACAGTGTGCAGGCGGCGCTGTCCGGCAAGCCGCAACTCTATGCGGTCAGCACCGAGACCGGCCGCGAAACGTTGGTGCTGCCCAATCTGGCCGAGCAGGCGCGCTGGAACCAGGATCAGACCAGACTGGTCTATACATATAATCCCTCGGTCGATCCCGAAGACCGCCAGCACCGCGTGCTGCCCAATGCCCGTCAGCTCTGGACCTATGACCCGGTGAGCGGCAACCATGAGCCGGTGTTCGAGGCCGATGGCATCGACCGTCACAATCCGGTATGGAGCGCCGACGGAGCCTCGCTCTACTACCTCTCGGAGGCCACCGGCTGGCTCAATGTCTGGCAGCTCGATTTTGCCTCAGGCGTCGAGACCCAGATCACCCGGTTCGAAGGCGATCCGGTCCGCGATCTGTCCATTGCCGACAATGGCACCCTCGCCTTCGCCAATCGCGGCCGGATCTATGTCAAGCCGGCTGATGCCGCAGAAGCCAGCCCCATCGAAGTGCTGACGCTCGAGCAGCGCGCCAATCGGCAGAGCAACTATATCGGCAGCACCAATCAGGGCTTTGCCTCTTCACCCGATGGCGAGGTGTTCGCCATGGTCTACAATGCCGATGTCTTCGTGCAGGATACCAGCGGCACCGTCCGCCAGGTGACCGCTACGCCGGGCCAGGAAAAAGACATCACCTTCTCGCCCGACGGCACCATGCTGGCCTATGCCGCCATCCGCGATCATCGCTGGGGCATTTACGGGGTCGAGTTGCGCGGCGATGCTGAAGATACGGCCCTGCTGCCGCGTTTTGCGGAAATCCCGCTCTACGTGCCTGAAACCGGCAATGCCTATAATCCGGTATTTTCACCCGATGGCAGCAAGCTCGCCTTCGTCGCCGACCGTCGTGAAATCCAGGTGCTCGATCTCGATAGCGGCGAGGTGACGGCGCTGGTCGGCGATGGCGATTATAACTCGGTCTATACCGACAATGATATGAGCTTTGCCTGGTCGCCCAGTTCCACGGACCTGCTGGTGCATTGGCGCTCCATGGGCGGCACCGAGTCCCGGCGCGTCGCCATCGTGCCTGCCGATGGCAGCGCTGCGGCCATGCCGGTGGGCAATATTCCCAATATGTTCGGCATGACCTGGAGCGCCGATGGCGGCCAGGTGCTCGGCTATACTACGCTTTACGGCGCTCGGTCCGCGCAGCTGCATGCCCAGGGCACCGATATCTACCGCATCTTCCTCTCCGAAGCCGCGCGACAGGATTTCCTTGACGTGGTCGAGGGCATCGATACCGGGTTCGATGAGGACGAGGACGGCAATCCGGTGTTCCGGCGCTATGAGCTGCCTGCATTCCGCTCCCTCAGTCTCGAGGGACGGCTGACCTTTGGCGCCGCAGAAGCCGAAATCCTGCAGCCTCTGCCGGACCAGAAGACCCTGCTTTCCGTGGCGCCGGTCGATGGCGACACCATGACCCTGCAGACCATCAGCCTGGTCGATGGTAGCATCGAAACCATCGGAGAGTTTCCTGCCCCGGGCTGGCAGGCCCTGTCCTATGTCGCCGATCTTGGCGTGGTCGATGTGAAGATCGAGGGGGCCATCCTGCGCGTGCCGGTGACGGCGCCCGACCAGATGAGCATCATCGATTCCCGTGTATTCTTCTCGCGCGACGCCGACGCGGCACGGCTTGCGGCATTCGAGCAGGCCTGGGCCGATGCGCAATATCGCTATTATGACAGCGCCCATCAGGGGCGCGACTGGGCCGCAATTGGTGACAAATACCGCGCCTATCTTGGCTCCATAGCCAGCGATCGCGAGCTCCAGGAACTGATCTCGGCCATGTATGGCGAGCTGTCGGGTTCGCACATGTTCACCGGCTATGGCGGTGCCGAAGCGGCGCGGTCGGACCTTGGCAACAGCAATGACTCGCTGGGCATCTATCTCGACCATGGCTTTGAGGGGCAGGGACGGCGCGTCGCCGCCATCCTGCCAGGCGGTCCGCTTGATCGCCGCTCCATCGATGTCGAGCCGGGCGATATCATCACCTCCATCAATGGCGTCGATGTTCCCGACGATGGCGGCATCGAGCGCCTGCTGAGCCTCAATGTCGGCCGTCCGGCCCAAGTGGGCGTTACCGACAGCCAGACCGGCGAAGAGCGCTTCTATACGGTCAAGCCACTCGACCAGCTCGATGAAGCCGGGCTGGCCAAGACCCGCCTCATCAATGCCCGGCGGGAAATGGTGGATCGCCTCTCCAACAGCTGCATCGCCTATCAATATGTGCCGGAGATGAACAACGACGCCTATCTCGATCTGCTGGGCAATCTCGAAGCCAAGCGCGGCATCGCCAAGGCGGCGCTGATCGATGTGCGCTCCAATGGGGGCGGCAATCTCACCCGCGAGCTGATCACCCTGCTCACGGGCGAGGCCTATTCCACCAATGGCTGGGCGCAGGGTCCGCTCGATGTCGAGCCGAACAATCGCTGGGTGTGGCCAAGCGCGGTGGTGGTCGACAGCTTCGGCTATTCGGACGGCTCGATGTTCCCGCAGGCCTATCAGGACAATGGCATCGGCAAGATCGTCGGCGATGTGGTGCTCAATACCGGCACTTCGGTCGACTATGTGAAAAGCGCTGTGGTGCCGGGTCTGTTCTATGGCCTGCCGGTGCTGCCGCATCGCCGCATCGATGGCACGCTTTACGAAAACAATATCATCGAGCCGGAAATCCTGGTGCCGTTCAACCCCAACACCGTCGGACTCAATACTGACCCGCAGCTCGAAGCGGCAATCTCGGTGCTGATGGAGGAAATCGGCGCCGACGCCGACTGCCGTCTGCGCTAAGGCCGATTGCGGCGGGGTGCGTTTCAGCTTTGACCTCGGAGCCACCCCAACCGCGGTCATCCCGGCCTAGACCGGCAGTGTCCACTTTGGGCTCAGTGATGAACGGGATTGGGGGCTTTCGCCTCCCTCCCCCTTGAGCGGAGGGATTAAGGGAGAGGGGCCATCGGTTCTTCACTGAACGACCCTACCCCGGCTCTCCTTCAGGTTGGCCATGGAGCCGCATCAACAAGAACGTGAAACGACATAGAAAAAGAAAGGCGCCCATCGGGCGCCTTTCTTATGTCTGGCAATGGGACAAGCGGCCAGAGGCCGCCGCCAAATTCAGCCGGCAAAGAACGGCTGGGTGCCATGCGCTTCGATGGCAGTGGCCAGGCGCCCCAGGGCGTGGATATAGGCCGCCGAGCGGGCCGAGACATTGCGGTCCTTGGCAATGGTCCAGACGGCACGGCCCTCGCGCTCGACGATCTTGAGCAGGCGGGCGTGGATCTCTTCGAGGTCCCAGTAATAGCCCTGCCGATTCTGCACCCATTCGAAATAGGAGACGGTGACGCCGCCGGCATTGGCTAGGATATCGGGCAGCACCACGATGCCCTTGCCCTCGAGCACCTTGTCGGCATCCGGCGTCACCGGGCCATTGGCCAGTTCGAGCAGCACCTTGGCCTTGATGGTGCCGGCATTTTCCTTGGTGATCATGTCCTCAAGCGCCGCCGGGACCAGGAGGTCGGCTTCCACTGACAGCAATTCGTCCGCGGTGATGACCTTGGCGCCCAGTTCGGACGCCATGTCGGCGACCCGGCGGCCGGCATTCTTGCCGGCGATCAGCTTTTCGACGTCGAGGCCGCCCGGACGGTAGATGGCACCGGCCGAGTCGGAAACGGCAACCACCGAATTGCCATCGGCACCGGTCAGGCGGGCGTAGAACTGACCGGCATTGCCGAAACCCTGGATGGCGACGGTGTGGTCCTTGTCGAGGCCAAGCTCGGTGGCCAGATGCCGTACGAGATAGAAGCCGCCGCGTGCCGTAGCGTCGTTGCGGCCGAGCGAGCCGCCGAGAGCAATGGGCTTGCCGGTGATCACGGCCGGCGAAACCTGGCCGGTGATCTGGTTATATTCGTCGCTCATCCAGCCCATGATCATGGCATTGGTGTAGACGTCGGGCGCCGGAATATCGCGGTCGGGTCCGATGATATTTGCGAAGGCCTGCACATACGCACGGCTGAGGCGTTCCAGTTCGGACTTGGAGAGCCCATGCGGGTCGACGCGGATGGCACCCTTGCCGCCGCCATAGGGCAGGTTCATCACCGCGCATTTGAAGGTCATCCAGAAAGCGAGGGTCTCGACTTCCTCGATGGTGGAATCGGGATGGAAGCGGATGCCGCCCTTGGTGGGGCCGCGGGTGTCGTCATAGCGGCAGCGCCAGGCCAGGAACGACTTGCGCGAGCCGTCATCCATGCGGATCAAGAGGCGCGTCTTGGTGGTTTCGCGCGGATATTTGAGTTTCTCGGTCACGTCCGGATCGATCTGCAGATGGTTGGCAGCTTCTTCCAGGCGAATGAGCGCGCGGTCGAGCAGGGTGTCGTCGGACATGGTTAACCCTCATGAACATGAATTATGCAGCATGCATAAATTTGCGGCACCTATCTGCCATGCGCGTGGGGTTAGGTCAATAAACCTGACACAAATTGCCCTGAAATATTGTTTTCTGCCCATTGACTGTGCAAACGCGCAGGCAGACATATGGGGGGCAGTCCAATTCTGGGTTCCAAACGTGTTTCCGTCCCTGCCGCTGCCCGACATCCTCATCAATGCCGACGACTACAACCGCGTCATGCTGTTGGCGGAGCGGTCCTTTCACACCCAGCCCTATGTCTCGGCCTATCTCGAGCGCGAATTGAAGCGTGCCGAGGTGTGCGATCCCTGGGATCCGGCGGGGGTGTCTATGGGGCAACGGGTCATGTTCCGGCTCGATGACGAGCCGCGCATGCGTTTGGGGATGCTGACCTATCCCAACCGGCCGTTTGGAGAGCGGGGCAATGTGCCCATTCTCGGGCCCGTCGGCGCGGCCCTGATCGGCATGCACCGCAATTCCACCATCGAATGGATGGATGGCGAGCGTATCCGCACCCTGACCGTGCTCGATTACGGCTGGTAGGGATCAGGCCGCAAAGCCATTGCGGTCGAACAGCACCCAGAAGGCGAAGAGATTGGTGAGGGCGTGGGCGATGCTCACGTAAAAGACCGATCCGGTCATCCACACCACCCAGCTCCAGAACAGGCCGAGCGCGGCAGCCCCGCCGATAAGCGCCAACGCCCCGCCATCGAAGCTGATACCCACGCTCAGCGCCAGCGGTATGTGCCAGGCGGTAAACAGCACCCAGCCCAGCCAGAAGCCCAGGGTCGGGCGCGCGCGGAAGGCACCGAGAAAGCCGCCACGCCAGGCGATTTCTTCCAGCGGGCCATTGATCACGCCGATGAGCAGCGCCAGCCACATCGCTCCGCTGGTCAGCATGGCCGTATTGGGCGCAAAACTGGCCAGCGCCACCAGGCCCACCTGCAACAACAGCAGCGGAATAAACCACCAATAGCGCCAGGGCAGGCGTTCGGTGAACAATTGGCCGTCATTGCCGGGCAAGGCATGCCAGCCGATCACCGGCAGGCAGAAAAACAGCCAGTAAAAGACCAGGGAAAACAGATAGCCGGCGCGCGGGTCCCAACTCGTAAGCCAGGGCACAAGCAAAAACAGCGCCCCGATAAGGAGCGCTGCATGCAGGAGAAGGGCGATTTGCGGCCGGGTCATGGTCGCGGCGCTGCCCCTCTGATCAGCTGTGGCTGGTGGCAGCGCCGATACGGGCGGTGACTTCGATCTCGATCTTCATACCGGCTTCGATCATCTGCACGATGAGCATGGAGGCAGCCGGGCGGATATCCTTGAACACGGGGCCAACGGCAGCAACCACCGCGTCGACATCAGCGCGATCGCCGACATAATAGACCACGCGCACCGTATCCTCGATCGAGGAGCCGGCTTGCTTGAGCGCCTTGTCGATGGTCGCCAGCGCATTCTTGGCCTGCTCGCCAACGCTTTCCGGCATGGTCATCGTGGCATAGTCATAGCCCGTGGTGCCCGAGACATAGACGGTGTCTTCGTGGCGGACGGCACGGGAATAACCGAAGGTCGCCTCGAAGGGCGAGCCGGTGGAAACGCGCTGGACCATGTGTGTTCCTTAGAGCCAGGGGCGGTTTGCGGCCATCTTGCCCTCGAAGGAGCTGATGGCGGGATCGGACTTCAGCGTGCCGGCAATGTCATCGAGCCCTTCGAGCAGGATGTGCTTGCGCGCCGGGTCGATGTCAAAATTGAGCGTGCCGCCATCGGGGCCCTTGATGGTCTGGGCTTCGAGATCGATGGTGAGGGTGGCGTTGGAGCCGCGCTCGGCATCGTCCAGCAGCAGCTTGAGCTGCTCGGGGCTGACGACGAGCGGCAGAATGCCGTTCTTGAAGCAGTTATTGTAGAAGATGTCGGCGAAGCTGGTGGAGATCACGCAGCGAATGCCGAAATCGGCCAGCGCCCAGGGGGCATGCTCGCGGCTCGAGCCGCAGCCGAAATTGTCGCCGGCAATGACGATCTTGGCCTGCCGATAGGCGGGCTTGTTGAGCACGAAATCCGGATTTTCCGAGCCGTCCTCATTGTAGCGCATTTCGGAGAACAGGGCGGTGCCCAGCCCCGTGCGCTTGATGGTCTTGAGGTATTGCTTGGGGATGATCATGTCGGTGTCGATATTGATGATCGGCAGGGGCGCCGCGACACCGGTCAGGGTGGTGAATTTTTCCATGGGGCAGTGGACCTCGCTACTGCACGCGTCATCGCGCGAAACCGGGGTTTCGGTCAAGACCTAACCGTACCGAAGCGTACGGTTAGGTCTTTGCGAATGCGGCACAGAACCCCATCTAACCTCCCCCTGAACAAGGGGGAGGGACGAAACGCGTTTGCCGACCCATCAGGGGTACTCTTCTCCTCCCCCTGTTTCAGGGGGAGGCCGGGTGGGGGTGTTTCAACCCTCAAGGCTCTCGCGCGGGTCGACGCCGAGCATGATGTTGAGGTTCTGCACGGCGGCGCCAGAAGCGCCCTTGCCCAGATTGTCATAGACCGAGACGATAACCGCCTGGGCGGTCTCATCGTTGGCAAAGACGTGTAGGGTCATGACATTGGTGCCGTTATGGGTCTGAGGGTCGAGTGCGGCGGTCTTGGCGAGACCGGCCTCATAGGGCGCCACACGCACAAAGCCATCGGAGATGGCGGCGTAATAGTCGGCTAGCGCGGCGTGCAAATCCTTGCCGGTCGGAATTTCGGCGACCATGTCGAGATGCAGCGGCACCGAATTGGTCATCCCCTGCGCGAAATTGCCCACTACCGGCTCGAACAGCGGGGCGCGATTGAGGCCGGAATAGGCCTGCATCTCGGGCAGATGCTTGTGCTTGAAGCTGAGGCCATAGGGCATGAACTGGCTGGGCGTCGTGCCCGCGGCCTCATAGTCCTCGATCATCTGCCGTCCGCCGCCGGAATAGCCCGAAATGCCGTGATAGGAGACCGGGTAGTCGCCGGGCAGCAGCCGCGCCTCGATCAGCGGCCGCAGCGAGGCGATCAGCCCCTGCGGCCAGCAGCCGGGATTGGCGACGCGCCGCGCCTTGGCGATGGCCTCGGTCTGACCCGGCTCCATTTCCGCAAAGCCATAAGTCCAATCGGGATCGACGCGATAGGCCGTCGAGGCATCGATGACCTTGGTCGTATCGTTCTCGATCAGCGACACGCTCTGCTTGGCGGCATCGTCGGGCAGGCAGAGGATTGCCACATCGGCGGCGTTGAGCAGCCGCTTGCGCTCGTCGAGATCCTTGCGCTTGTCATGGGCAATGGAGATGACGTCGAGGTCGCGGCGACCGGCGAGACGCTCGCGGATCTGCAGACCCGTGGTTCCGGCTTCGCCATCGATGAAGATTTTCGCGACCATTATGCCTGTCTCCTTGTACAGCGCTGCGTAGATGGGGCCAGCGTGTCCCCGCGTCAAGCACTTCGCGCGCCCGCCATTGTCTTTGTCCGATCTGGATGGCAATGATTTGACCAAATGGACAAAAGGGAAGAATTCGATGACCACGCCGCACAATCATGCCAAGCCGGGTGACTATGCTGAAGCCGTGTTGCTGCCGGGTGACCCGCTTCGTGCCAAATGGATCGCCGAGAATTTTCTGACTGACGCCAGGCTGGTCAATTCTGTGCGCAATTGTCTGGGCTATACCGGGACCTGGAAAGGCAAGCCGGTTTCGGTGCAGGCCACCGGCATGGGCCAGCCCTCGCTCTCGATCTATGTACACGAGCTGATCAATGTCTATGGCCTCAAGACGCTGATCCGCGTTGGCACCTGTGGCGGTCTCAACACCAAGGTCAAGGTGCGCGACGTGGTGCTGGCGCAGGCCGCCTCGACCGATAGCGCCATCGTGCGCGACCGTTTCGGGCCCTATAATTTCGCCCCCATCGCCGATTTCGGCCTGCTGCGGTCTGCCGCCGACAAGGCCGATGCGCGCGGACTGCGCTTCCATGCCGGCAACATGCTGTCTTCCGACATCTTCTACCATGCCGATGGCTTTGCCGGTTACGACAAGCTGCCGGCCCATGGCATTATCGGCGTGGAGATGGAGGCCGCCGCGCTTTACACGCTGGCGGCCAGGTTCGAGGTCAAGGCGCTGACCATCTGCACCATGACCGACTGCCTGATCACCAAGGACGAGATCGACGCCGAGGCCCGCCAGACCTCGCTACGCGACATGGTCGAATTGGCGCTCGACGTGGCCGTGGAGGCTTAAATGGCTGTTGTTGCGATGATCCTGGTGGGGCTGGTTGCGCTGCTCCACCTTTATATCATGCTGCTCGAAGTCTTGTGGTGGGACACGCCGCGCGGGCAGAAGGCGTTCAACCTGACTCCGGAATTTGCTCGACAGACCAAGGTGCTCGCCATCAATCAGGGGGTCTATAACGGTTTCCTGGCCGCTGGCCTGATCTGGGGCCTGGTGCATCCGGACCCGGCCATCGCCTGGCAGATCCAGCTCTTCTTCCTGGCCTGCGTGGCCGTCGCCGGAATCATTGGTGCGGTGACGTCGAGCAGGAAGATCTTGTTCATCCAGACGGTCCCGGCCATGATCGCGATCATTGCAATCTGGCTGGCCTAGAGCGTTTCACGTTCTGCTTGATGCGGCTCCATCACCCCTCCCCTCAATGGGGAGGGCCAACCATACCGCGCCGCCGCGCTCCGGAGGGCGTTAATCCGGTCGATAGTCGGCGGTTGCGGTAATCCTGGCATCACTGGCGAGAAGCGCCGCGAAATCGTCGAGGCTGGAAGCGTCCAGCGCGGAAAGCGGCAACCCCTTCTCGCTTTCGAAATGGAGCGTCCAATTGCCATGGGCCAGCGGAAAAGCCGTGACGAAACGCACCAGGGATTCTGCACTCACCGATGACAACAGGCTTTCGGGCAAGGCGCGAATGGCGGTCGAAACCGCTATCTTTTGCGCCGCAAGCACCGGGCGGGGGTCTTCGTCATAGCTGAAGCCCGAGAGCAGCAATGGCAGCACATAGCTCGCCAGCAGCCCGTTATCCTCGATGGCAAGGCCGAGCTCGTGCAACACGCCCATCTCGTTGCCAAGGCCGGTATAATCAATGTCGGTATTGTCGAAATTGGAGAAGCGGGCAAACAGGGTCAGCCGGCCAATGTCGCCGGCATCGAAGGAAAAGTGCTTGAGCTGCGCCGTCAGCGTTGCGGGATCGGTGTCATAGACCAGCTCGATATTGATCGGCTTGCTATAGTGCGAGGTCAGATAGTCACTCATGGCATTGCCGGTCCTGGGGAGGATGCGCAGGCCCTGGATCGACAGATCGGCGGATTTGAAGACCGCTTCGGTGGGAAAGGTCGCCAAGAGCTGGGGCGTTAGCAACGTCACTGCATCGGCGCGATATTCGATCATGCCCTCGAGAAGATAACCCACCTGAGTGAAGCGGCACCCACCGGGCACCGCTTCCGCCGTGGTTTCGGGCGTGCGGGTAACCTCGCTCTGCACCGCTTTCAGCAGCGCCCGGCAATCGCGCAGGGGGGCGGGATTATCCTCGGCCACAAGCTGAACAGGACCAAGGAGAAAGGCAACGGCAAGGTATGGGGCGAAGCGAAGCATGGGCGTTTCTCCTCGGCTCAGGGCGCGGGGTCGAGGCTGAGCCGGCTGGCGGCCAAGAAGGCGGCGAAATCATCCGCGCTCTCGATGAAGAGGGCTTCGACGGGCAAGGGGTCGTCCAGACCGCTAATTTCAAAGGTGCCGACGGCGCCGTCGAGCCTTGGAAAGCGGCTGATAAGGTCGATCAGCGCGGCCTTGCTGTCGCTGCTGATATTGGCTTCGGGCGCATTTTCGATGGCCTCGACAAAGGCCGCTATTCCAGTCTCGATATGCGGCGCCGGGTCCTGGTCATAGGGCAGCGTATTGAGCACCAGCGGCAGGATATAGCCGAGCACCAGTTCCCGTTCAGCAAAGCTGAGGGTGAGGCTTTCAATGCCGAAATCTGCGGGGGCGGCGCCGGTGCGGGCGAGGCCAAGATCGGGCACGCCGGTGAGGCGAGCGGAGAGGTCCCAGGCGCCAATCACTCGGCCTTCGGCATGGAGGCGGGCAATTTCGAGATCGCCGGTCTCGGCGTCCCAGTGGTAATCGAGATCGAGGTCGAAGGGGCGAACCTGCATTTCGGTAATGTAGCTTTGCAGCGGATAGCCGAAATCGGGAGAGACGCGCGCGCCCTTGATGCTGATCCGCGCCGCTTCGAACGGACGCTGTCCGATGAGGGCGGATTCGAAATCGGAGGCGATGATATCGAGCCTGTCGATGCGCAGGCGCTGATAGAGGCCGAGGCCTGCATAGATGGCTTCGAGGCGGCAGCCGTTTTCGATGTCTGCAATCGTGCTGCCATAGCCGGTCTCGATCAGGCCGGTATTCTCCATCAGCGGGGCGCAGATAGGCGCAGCCTCGTGCAATTCGGGCGGAAACTCCGCCAGGGCGGGAAGGCTAAAGGCTGAGACACATGCAAGACCTATGGAAAGACGCTTCATCGGCGATTGCCCCTGTCGTCGGAAGGTCCTTGATCCCTGCAGGTAAGCGGGGCGAGATTGGGGCAATCGCTGTTTTTTACAGCAGCCCCAGCATTTTATCCTGCGCCTGTCGGAGCGCGAATAGTCGCGTGGTCATGTCCGGTTGGGCATTGGCGCGGGTAATGAGCTCGCCCTTTTTGATCGGCGCCGTGACCGCGCCGCCTTCGAGCAGACCGACCGGAACCGCCCCCCTGGCGCGGGCATCGCCAACGGTCATCGCATAGGAGCGATAGCAGGTCTCCCCGATTGCATCGAGGCTGTCGCCGGGCTTGAGGTCGCGCTTGGCCACCGCGCAGACTTCGGCCACCGGCCGGGGCAGCGGTACCATGTCCGGCTTGCCATACATCATGATGCGGGCGCAGGTCAGCGGCACTTCGAGGCTGGTCAGGTGATAGGGCCGGAAGAAGGCGTAATAGGGCCCGTGGCCGATATGGAGATCGTCCATGCGCTCGATGATGCGGGGATGCTCCGCCTTGACGATGACGAAGACGCCGGGGGCGACACCCTTGCCAATGGTGAAATCAACGACGCCCGAGGAATTGAGGATACCGCCATCGGCTTTGGGGATCAGCACCTTGGCCATGGAATCGCGGTCGGCCGCCGGGCCATGCATTCCGGGCACATCGGGCAACAGGCCGGTTGCATTGGCGATAGCGGTCATCTCGACCGCGGTCTTACTGCCATCGACGAACTCCACCAGCATGCGCGGGTTCATGTTCCGCCGCGCCGCTTCCTCACGATAATCATCGGGGACGGCGTCATGCTTCAATGGATTGTTCTTGCCCTTGCCGGCGGCGACGATGTCAAGCCCGAGCGCAGAGACGAATTCGATCAGCTCCATGCAGGAGGAGGGCTCGTCCCCGGCGCCGACCGAATAGACCACGCCGAGCCGGTCGGCCTGGGCTTTCAGATAGGGGCCGATGGTGACGTCGGCCTCCACATTCATCATCACCACATGCTTGCCATGCTCCATGGCGGTGAGATCATAATCGGCGGCGACGCCCGGCTTGCCGGTGGCGTCGATGACGACGTCGATACCCTCGGTAGTGACCAGGGTTTCGGCCGAGGTGATGGCGATCTTGCCGGCCTCGATGGCGGCGCGGGCCTGGGCGGGGCTGTCTGCCACCTTGCCGCGACTGTCCTCGCCATAGGCGATGGTCATGGCATCGAGCGCGGTATGGGGCCGGCGGGTGGCGATAGCCGCCATTTCTACGCCCTGCATCAGGCTCATCTGGGTGACCAGATCGGTGCCCATTTCGCCCGAGCCGATAACCCCGACGCGAATGGTCTTGCCCGCTTCGGCACGGGCGGCGAGGTCGCGGGCAATGCCTGTCAGGGCGATTTTAGCGGGCATGAAACGGTCCGATCAGTTGCTGGTCCTGCGATAGCCCCATGAGGCGGCCGGGGCAAGGGGTGCGGGGTTTTGGGGCGGCAGCTAGTTCATTTCAAATTGAGGCGGACTCTGCCCCCCCACCCCGGCCCTCCCCCTCAAGGGCGGGGCTATCGCATATGGGTTTGAGCGTGCTGCACACCCCCTCCCAACCTCCCCCTGAAGAAGGGGGCGGAGCTGGATCGCGTCGTGGGCAAAGTCTAGCCAAATGCACGGACCGGGCTCCCTCCCCCTTTTTCAGGGGGAGGGTTGGGGTGGGGGATGAGAGCCCGGTGCCAATTCGCCATCTGCGATAGCCCTGCCTTGAGGGAGAAGGGGGAAATAGAGCTGCATCAACAAGACCGTGAAATGCTCTAAAGCGGCAATTGCTGGCCGGCCTTGATGGTTTCCATCGGCACGTCGGTCTTGACCGACTGCACGGAGGGGATGCGCATGAGATGGTCGGACTGGAAGCGCCAATAGGCATGCAGATCCGTGGTGACCACGCGCATGATCGCATCGCACTCCCCGGTGGTGAGATAACACTCGGCCACTTCGGGATAGTTGCGCACCGTCTCGGCAAACTGATTGGTCGTTTCCGCATCCTGGGTCTTGAACCAGATGCGGGCAAAGACCGTGAGGCCTAGGCCCAGTTTCGGCCCGTTGAGTACGGCGACATAGCCGTCGATGACGCCCTTTTCCTCGAGCAGTTTCACCCGCCGCAGACACGGCGAGGGCGACAGGCCCACCGCATTGGCCAGTTCGACATTGGACATGCGGCCATTGCGCTGCAATTCGCGCAGGATGCGACGATCGATGGCATCGAGATTTTCTGACATGAAATGCGCCCCATCGACCCGAAATTGGCAGATCATGCCAAACTTTGCGCCATGCTTGCGATATTGGCAAGTTTGTTGCGATAGAACTGGATTATCCTGTCATCATCATTTTTCGCGGGGACCAACCAATGGCGAACGAAATCAAGAAGGTCGTGCTGGCCTATTCCGGGGGCCTGGACACCTCCATCATCCTCAAATGGCTCAAGGAAACCTATGACTGCGAGGTGGTGACCTTCACCGCCGATCTCGGCCAGGGCGAGGAGCTGGAGCCGGCGCGCAAGAAAGCCGAGATGTTCGGCATCAAGGATATCTATATCGAGGACCTGCGCGAGGAATTCGTCAGGGATTTCGTCTTCCCGATGTTCCGCGCCAATACCGTTTATGAAGGCCAGTATCTCCTCGGCACATCAATCGCCCGCCCGCTGATCGCCAAGCGGCTGGTCGAAATCGCCCATGAAACCGGCGCCGATGCCATTTCCCATGGCGCCACCGGCAAGGGCAATGACCAGGTGCGGTTCGAGCTGACCGCCAATGCGCTTGACCCCGCCATCAAGGTCATCGCGCCGTGGCGCGAATGGGACCTGCGCTCGCGCACCGCGCTTCTGGCCTATGCCGAAGCCAACCAGATCCCGATTGCCAAGGACAAGCGCGGCGAGGCTCCGTTCTCGGTCGACGCCAATCTCCTGCACACTTCGTCCGAAGGCATGGTGCTGGAAGACCCCGCCGTGCCCTATCCCGATTACGTGCCACAGCGCACCGTCGATCCGGAAAAGGCCCCCAACGAGCCCGAAATCGTCACCATCGGCTATGAAAAGGGCGACCCGGTCTCGGTCAATGGCGAACGCCTGTCGCCGGCGGCGCTGCTGACCAAGCTGAACGAACTGGGCGGCAAGCATGGCGTCGGCCGGCTCGACCTCGTCGAAAACCGCTTTGTCGGCATGAAGTCGCGCGGCCTCTACGAGACCCCCGGCGGTACAATCATGCTGGTGGCCCATCGCGGGATCGAATCGATCACCCTGGACCGTGGCGAAGCTCACCTCAAGGACGAGCTGATGCCCAAATATGCCGAGCTGATCTATAACGGCTTCTGGTATGCGCCCGAGCGCGAAATGTTGCAGGCGCTGATCGACAAGAGCCAGGAATATGTCGCCGGCGAAGTGACGGTGAAGCTCTACAAGGGCTCCGCCTCGGTCATCGCCCGCACCTCGCCCTATAGCCTCTACTCGATGGATCTCGTGACCTTCGAGGAAGGCGCCGTGGCCTATGACCATAAGGACGCCGCCGGCTTCATCCGCCTCAACGGCCTGCGCCTCAAGACCTATGCCGCGCGCAACAAGAAGGCCCAGGGCTAGACCGGGCTCGGGGACCTGGAGCATTCAGAGCCCCCAATCCCACCCTTTTGAGGAGGCCGCAAATTTCAGTTGGCACGCGGCGTCCCGCCCACCAGACCGCCCCCGGGTCTTCGCCCGAGGGTGACGGCTGGTAGGTGGGGGGAACCATGGGCGCCTGGGCTCTCACCCCACCCCAGCCCTGCCCGCAGGGGGATGGCCAGCCAGCGGCAAAACAAAAAATCAACCGACGACGATGAGGTCCGGGTCGAGGACGCGCAGGACCTGAGCAAGGTCCTGGCCGCGTTTGAGGATGCGGCCCTGTTGATTGGTGACCATGTACTGGCCCTGCTTGGCGCGCAGTTTGGGGTTTTTCTCAATGACGAAGAGCGGGCGCTCGGAAACGCGGGCATAGATGGAGAACAGCGCCCGGTCGCGCAGGAAGTCCATGGCATAGTCGCGCCATTCGCCGGCCCCGACCTTGCGACCATAGACCGACAGGATCTGCATCAGTTCGCGGCGATCAAAGGCCACGACGGGCTGCACGGGACGCTGGGTCTGGCCTTGCGGTTCACCCACATGCACCAGAGCCAGCCGGTTCTGCACTTCATCGGACGGACCCTGCACGCGGCCCTCAACCTCTTGTCATTTCAACGTCATGATTGACCCATTCGCGGGGGAAGGCAAGGGCCGCAAATACCCCATTTCGGCCACGATTCATCCTTTCTGACGCCCTATTGCGCTGTCAGCTTGCAACCATTGCCTCCAGTGGCTGGCAGGGGTGCCGACCGAGCCCCCAAACTGAGACGCGCTCCTGCCAGCCGCCCCTGAATAGAATTGACCTGTCAGTCATGCCCGTTCCTGCCCCCAGGAGCGGGCTTCTTTTTGTCTGGTTCTGCGCCGGGCATGGGTTGACGCCGGCGGACAAAATGGAGCCCATGCGCGCAACAGGCAGAGGAGCGCACATGGCCGGCCGGATCGTTATTCTCAATGGGGCGCCACGTGCGGGAAAATCCAGCCTCGCCGCGGCCATCCGAACCCGCGTGTCCGGCAGCTGGCTCATCTGGGGCGTCGATGCCTTCAACGCCACCCTGCCCCCTGAGCTTCTACCCGGCATCGGCCTCAGGCCCGGCGGCGAGCGGCCCGATCTCGAGGCCAACCTGCCTGAACTGTTCGGCCGCTATCTCGGGGTTTTGAGCGGCATGGCGACATCGGGGCTCGACGTGGTAGCGGATCTGGGCCTTCACACCGACTATGCCACCGGCTTCGACCCGCTACCGATGCTGGCCGAGGCGCTGGCCGGCTTTGCGGTCTATTTCATCGGCATCGACTGCGATGTCGACACCATCATGGCGCGGCGCAATGCCGATACGCAGAACGGGCTTTATGCAGCGGGCCCGGGCATACCGGCGCCGGTGGCGCGCTGGCAGCAGGTGGTGCATGACAGCAAACGCTATGATTTGCGGCTCGATATGGGTAAACTGACCGCAGAACAGGGCGCCAACCATGTGCAAGCCCTGCTGATGTCGCCGCCCACCACGACAGTTCTTGGACGTTCGAGCATAGACGCCCGGTCCCGGCAGTCGTAACGGCTTTTCCGGGCCCGTTTAATTCGCCGTTAAGTGGCGAGGACTAGCCTGCCGGCCAGCGTCGGATCGTGGCTTTGGACTGTGGGGGGCCAATGGGGTCGAAGGATACCGGCAATGTTGCGGATGTCGCCGAGACCTTATTGCTCGACGCGGCACTCGAAAGCATTCCCTATGGCTTTTGCGTATGGTCACCGCAGTTCCGCCTGCAGATGTGGAACAAGCACTATCGCGATTTCTATGGCTTTTCCGAAGACGCCATCCACAAGGGCATGACGCTCGAGGATATCGTGCACCTGTCGGTGCGCCTGGGCAACCATGCCGGGCAGAGCCCCGATGCCTTCTACGAAGCCTATACCGCAGAACTCCTCGCCAATCGCAGCGGCTCGCGTCACAAGAGCCAGGAAATGGTATCAGGCGGCCGTATCATCGAAACCGCCCATGTCTATTCCGAGAGGCTGGGCTGGGTGGTGACCCACGAGGATATCACCGACGAGATCGCCCGCTCGGAAAGCCAGCAGAAACGCAAGCTGGAGTTGGAGCGGCAGAATATCCGGCTCGACGCGGCGGTGAACAATATCTCCATCGGCCTGTGCATGATGGACGCGCGCGGCCGGCTGGTGATCTGCAACGAGCCCTATGCCCGCATCTACAACCTGCCGGTGAACTATCTCAAGCCCGGCACGCAGCTCGAGGATATCCTCGGTCACCTGTTCGACATGGGCATGAGCGCCGGCGGCACGCGCGAGGACTATATCGCCTGGCGCCGTGACGTCATCGCCCGGCGCGAATATGGCAAGAATATCCATGAGCTCAATGGCCGCACCATTCTGATGCAGCACCATCCGATGAAGGATGGCGGCTGGGTTTCGACCCATGAGGACATTACCGAGCAGCGCCAGGCCGAAGCCCGCATCCAACATCTGGCGCGGCACGATGCCCTGACCGACCTGCCCAACCGCATCGAATTCCTCGAGCAGATGGCCAAGACCGAAGCGGCCTTCCAGCGCGGGGAAATGGCGGCGGTGCTCTATATCGACCTCGACCATTTCAAGGCGGTCAACGACACGCTGGGCCATGCGGTGGGCGACGAGGTGATCAAGCAGGCGGCAGTGCGCCTCTGGGGCACGACGCGCGAAACCGACCTCCTGGCGCGGCTGGGCGGCGACGAATTCGCCATGCTCCTGCGCCCGATCGACAGCATAGACGCAGCGGCAAGGGTCGCAGACCGTATCGTTCGGGCCATGCGCAGCCCGATGAACATTGCCGGCCAGCAGATCGAGATCGGCGCCAGCGTCGGCATCGCCGTGGGCCCGGGAGACGGCATCACCACCGACCAATTGGTCAAGAACGCCGATCTGGCGCTCTACAAGGCCAAGTCCGAAGGCCGCTCGACCTATCATTTCTTCGAAACCGGCATGGATGCCGAGCTGCAGCAACGCCGCTCCATCGAGGCGGGATTGCGCCTCGCTTTGCAGCGCCAGGAATTGCGGCTGATGTTCCAGCCATTGCTCGGCCTTCATGAAAACCGGGTGACCTGCGTCGAGGCCCTGCTGCGCTGGGACCATGACGATCGCACCATCTCGCCCGTGGAGTTCATCCCGGTGGCCGAGGAAACCGGGCTGATCGTATCGATCGGGGAATGGGTGCTGCACGAGGCATGCAAGGCTGCTGCCAGCTGGCCGGGCGATGTGCGCGTCGCCATAAATCTCTCGCCAGTGCAGTTCCGGAACAAGGATCTGGTGGGTCAGGTGCGCGCCGCACTGGCCGAAGCCAAACTCGATCCCACCCGGCTCGAGCTCGAGATCACCGAGAGCCTGCTCCTGACCGACAATGAGAGCACCATCAAGGCGCTGCACGAATTGCGCGCGATGGGCGTGCGCATTTCCATGGACGATTTCGGGACCGGCTATTCCTCTCTGTCCTACCTGCGCAGCTTCCCTTTCGACAAGATCAAGATCGACCGCTCCTTCATGCGCGACCTGACCACCCGGCATGACAGCCAGGCCATTATTCGCGCCGTCATCGGGCTCGGACAATCGCTGGGCATGTCGACCACCGCCGAGGGGGTGGAAACCGAAGAGCAATTGGCAATGGTGCGCGAACAGGGCGTTTCCGAAGTGCAGGGCTTCCTGTTCTCCCCGCCGCTGCAACCGGCTTCGCTCGCCAACCTCCTGCACTCGGAAGCCAGCAAGGCTCTGGCCAGCAAGAAGGCCTCCTGATCCGGCATGGTCTCGCGCCCTCTTGCGCAGCTGCTCGCCAGCGCCCGCCGGGCCGGGGCGCGACACGATGCTGAAGACATCGTCCAGGAAGCCTTGATGGCGGCCTTTGCCGCTGGCCGGTTCGATCTCGAAGATAACAAGACGCTGTTCTGGCTGCGCGGTGTGGTGCGCAACCGCGCCCGCATGCATGTGCGGACCGCCACGCGCCGGCGAGCGCGCGAAAATGCTTGGGCGGGAGTGGCCGTCCCGCCGCAAACCGACTGCGAAACCGCGCCGCCCGCCGACATCCTCAAGGACCTGCCACCCGCCTTGCATACATTGGCGGCTTTGGTCCTGACCGGACACAATCGCCGTGAAATCGCCTATCTCCTGCGTCTTCCCGACACAGCCTTGCGCCAGCGCGTGGTAAGCCTCAGGCGGCTTCTGGCGGCCAGGGGGTTGGCGGCGCCCGAGGAAATGGTCGGGCTCAATCTCGATCTCGCCTATGGCCGCATGCGCATCGCTCTGCGCCAGGCGCTGTCCCGCCATGGCGGCATATTTGCCAGCCACGATCCCGATGGCCATATTTTTGTGGTCCGCCGCTCACAAAACCAGCCGGCGCGGCAACTGGTTGCTGCCAATCCAATGGAGAAGAAAACATGAGTTTCAAACCTAGCGCCGTCAGCATCGTCTTTTATGTCGCCGATATCGCCCGCACCGAAGCCTTCTATACCAGCACGCTGGGTATCGCGCTCGAGCGCATGGAAGGGGCTGAGCCGTTCTGGCTGCAGGGCCGGATCGGCGCCGGCCCCGACCTCATTTTCTTCCAGCAGGAGGGCCGGCGCGGCGACACGCCGGCCATTGTCTTCGAACTCGACGAGGGTGGCATTGACGACGTCGTGGCCGAGCTGGCCGGCAAGGGCGTGACCATCGTCACCCCGGTTTCCGAAGCTCCGGGCGGCTGGAGCGCCGACTTTCTGGACCCCGATGGCTTTGGCCTGGGGCTGTGGCAGTCGGGCGACCTGCCGCGTTCGCTGCGCTAGCCGGCTGCTGGCGGGCCATGCCCGCCTGTCACAAGATTGTGCCATGCGGCGGGTAAGAGCCAGAGCGTTTCGACGTAAAGGTATGACACGACATGTTTTTATCGACGCTTTCCCGCCGCCGCCTGATCCAGCTCATGGCGGCCAGTGCCGCCCTGCCGCTGGCCGGCACGGTGAGCTTCGCCCAGCAGGCCGCGGTCCGCGCCGTGGTGCTCTCCGACCTGCATTCAGCCTATGACCGGCTGCCTCAGGTGCTGGCGGCCGTCGCCGCCGAGATCGCAGGCGGCGCCAATCTGATCCTGATCAACGGTGACATTTTCGAGTTCGGCAACGTCGCTGCAGCCCGCTCGGCCGGTCGGGCCGATTGGCAGTTTCTTGAAAAGCTGGCAGCGCTGGCCCCGGTGGTCGTCAATATCGGCAATCATGAGCCCGATTTCGACAATGACCTTGCCCAGTTCGTCAGCCAGGCCAATGCGCTTGGGATTTCGGTGATCTCGAACATCCTCGATTCCCGCACCGGCGCCGAATACGCCCCCAGCCACGCCATGCTGGAGATCGGCGGCGCACAGGTGGTGGTGGTCGGCATCGCCACCGACGCGCTCAATACCTATCCGAAAGCCAGCCGCGAGCACTTGATCCTCCCCGCCCCGGTCGAATGGGCCAAGGCCAATGTCGTCGATCTTCTCGCCATGGGCACGGTCGGCATCGTGCTCAGCCATGCCGGCGTGGTCGCCGATCGCGATATCCTGCCCTTGTTGCCGGCCGGAACCCTGTTGGTGGGCGGGCATGACCATCTGGTGCTCACTCATGCCGAAGGCGATGTGGGCTATGTCCATACCGGCTCCTGGTCGAGCCTGATGACGCTGGCAAGCCTTGCCGCCGGCACCGCCCCGGTGCTGCAGCAGGTGGTGATCGACCGCGACGGCGCTGGCGATGCCGAGCTTGCCGCGACTATTGCCGCAGTGCTGGATGAGCATTTGACCGATGAGGAAAAAGCCAGCATCGGATCGGCACCCGAGGCCATGAGCCTGGGTGAAACCGGGCGCTATGTGGCGCAGGTACTGGCGAAGGCGGCAGGCGCCGATATCGGCTTTGTCGGCCACACCTCGTTCGGCACCGGCTTTCCCGCGGCACCCATCAGCCTTTACGAATACAATTCTATCCTGCGCTTCGAAGGCAAGATCGTTACCGCCACGGTGGATGCGGCCACGCTCCGCGACATTCTTGCCCGCGTCAATCAGGACGGCGACATTGCCCTGGACGCTCGCACCGGCGACTTCCTCTATGCCGCCCCTGAGGACCTGGCGGACAAGGACAGCTATGTGATTGCCTGCAATGACTGGAGCGGCATCAACCAGAAGGCCTATTTCGGCCGCGAAGACCTGGTGTTCACCGAAGTGCCGGGCCTGATGCTGAAGCCGACCGTGCGCGACACGCTGCAATAATTCCACCGTGGAGCGGGTTCGGCCCGCTCCGCACACCCGCCCTGCATATTGAAACCTTGTGAAATCGAGCCTCTTGCTATATGCAGCGCCCGACCCTGCCGGACCTCCGCCATGAGCGAGCCCGGCAACATCATATTGCATGGTTTGTACTGGCCAGCCCACCAGAGGTTTCCTCCCGTGGGGCGGTTTCGCGGATCGTGCCAACAAGGCGGACCCTAATGGCCCTGCGAAATATCGCCATCATCGCCCACGTCGACCATGGCAAGACCACGCTGATCGACGTGCTGCTCAAGCAATCCGGCTCCTTCCGCGAGAACGAGCGCGTCGAAGAGCGCGCCATGGACAGCAACGACATCGAACGCGAGCGTGGCATCACCATTCTCGCCAAGGTGACCTCGCTGATGTGGAACGACACCCGCATCAATATCGTCGACACCCCCGGCCACGCCGACTTTGGCGGTGAAGTCGAGCGCATCCTCTCCATGGTCGATGGCGTGGTGCTGCTGGTGGACGCGGCCGAAGGCCCGATGCCGCAGACCAAATTCGTGCTCGGCAAGGCGCTGGCCCAGGGCCTGCGCCCGATCGTCGCCATCAACAAGATCGACAAGTCCGACGAGCGCCACATGGAAGTGCTCGAGGAAATCTTCGACCTGTTCGTCGCCCTCGACGCCACGTCCGAACAGCTCGACTTCCCGGTGCTCTATGGCGCCGCCAAGCTCGGCTGGATGGCCAATGAGCCCGATGGCGCCCGCGACAGCCTGGCGCCGCTGCTCGACAAGGTCATCGAACACGTGCCCGAGCCCAAGGTGGAAGAAGGCCCGTTCCGCATGCTGGTCACCACCATCGAGCGCAACCCGTTCCTCGGCCGCATCCTGACCGGCCGCATCGCCTCGGGTTCGGTCAAGGCCGGTGACGCCGTGCACACCTTGAACCGCGACGGCAAGATCGTCGAAAAGGGCCGCATCTCCAAGGTCCTGGCCTTCCGTGGCCTCGAGCGCAATCCCATCGAAGTCGGCGAAGCCGGCGACATCGTCGCCATTGCCGGTCTCGAGACCTCGACCGTGGCCGACACCATTGCCGTGCCCTCGGTCAGCGAGCCGATTGCCGCCAAGCCGATCGACCCCCCGACCCTGTCGGTCACCTTCCGCATCAATGACGGCCCGCTGGCCGGCCGCGAAGGCGACAAGGTGCAGTCCCGTGTCATCCGCGAGCGCCTGATGCGCGAAGCCGAAGGCAATGTGGCCATCCGCGTCACCCCCGGCGACGACAATGACAGTTTTGACGTGGCCGGCCGTGGCGAACTTCAGCTCGCCGTGCTGATCGAAAACATGCGCCGCGAAGGCTTTGAGCTGACCATTGGTCGCCCGAAAGTGCTGTTCAAGGAAGAGAACGGCGTGCGCATGGAGCCGGTCGAGGAAGTCATCATCGACGTCGATGACGAACATACCGGCGCCGTGGTGCAGAAGCTGACCGAGCGCAAGGGTGAGTTGACCGACATGCGCCCCTCGGGCGTTGGCCGCACCCGTATCCGCCTGCTCGTGCCGACCCGTTCGCTGATCGGCTACCAGGCCGAACTGCTCTCGGACACCCGCGGCACCGCCATCTTCAACCGCCTGTTCCACTCCTTCGTGCCCTATAAGGGCGATCTCTCGGGTCGTCGTACCGGCGTTCTGATCTCCAACGGCACCGGCCAGTCGGTGGCCTATGCCCTGTGGAACCTCGAAGAGCGCGGCCCGATCATGATCGATGCCGGCGTGGACATCTATGAAGGCATGATCGTGGGCGAGCATTCCCGCGAAAACGACCTGGAAGTGAACGCGCTCAAGGGCAAGCAGCTCACCAATATCCGCACCACCTCCAAGGACGAAGCGGTGCGCCTGACCACGCCCAAGAAGCTGACGCTCGAACAGTCGCTCGGCTATATCGCCGACGACGAATATGTCGAGGTGACACCCAAGTCGATCCGCCTGCGCAAGATCTGGCTCGACCCGAACGACCGCAAGCGCATGAGCCGCGCCTCCAAGTCGGCCTGATTCTTTTAGGCTTTTGATTACACGGGCCCCGGTGGAGACACCGGGGCCTTTTTGCGTTTGGGGGCGGGGAGAGGGGAAGCACCCTAAAGAGCCCTCGGGTCAGGCCCGAGGGCGACGGCTGGTGATTGTGACGCGATCAATTACCGCGCTGAGATCGTCACCCTCGGCCTTGAGCCCTTCACGCTCGACCGCTAGTCCACAAACCCCTTGGGCGGTTCGGCCAGGGTGATCTGGTTGCCATCGGCATCGGCGATCTGGGCGACAATGCCCCAATCGCCGACCGCATCCGGGCCGAGCGCGATGCCCGCCGCCGCGAGCCGCTGCCGTTCGGTGTGCATAGCATGGACGACAATGGTGCTGCAGCTGTGTCCGGCATGGGCGGGATCGTGCCAGATTTGCAGCCCACCATCGCGCCGCCACTGCACCATGCCGGGCATGGGACGGTCATCGGGCTCACGCCCCATCAGGCGAGTGTAGAAATCGACACCGGCCTCGAAATCGGACACGGCAATGCAGGCATAGATGCCCTTGATGCGCATAGGGTCTGACATGGTTTGTCTCCTCGGCTGCATCTAGTCGGCGCGCTTGCGATAGACTTGGACCACATTGCCCTTGTCGGTGACCTCGCAACGCACGAGCTCGAGCCTTGTGGTGGGATCGCCGGGCTCGAACAGGTGTCTGCCCGCGCCCGCCACAACCGGATGGGTAATGAGGCTCAACTCATCCATCAGTCCGGCAAACAGCAATTGACGCACCAGCGAAATGCCGCCCATGGCCGCAATGGTGCCGCCCTTCTGCGCCTTGAGGTCGCGCACGACGTCGACGAGTTCACCCGTCATAAGCTGCGAATTGGACCAGGCCGCCATATCGGCCGCAGACAGGGTATGCGAGGCCACATGTTTGGGCACCGCATTGATGAAATCAGCAAAATCCCCGTCCTGGGTGGCATTGGGCCAATAGCCCGCCCAGTCCTGCCAGCCGACCCGACCCATCAGCACCGTATCGGTCTCCGCCTGGATGGAGGTGAGCATCCGGCCCAGCCCGTCATCAAAACTGTCGAACTGGAATTTATAGGGGTCCTGCACCACCCCATCGACCGAATGAAACAGGCCGGCAATCAGCTTCCGCATGGTTTGTCTCCCACAGCACGGACACCCATCATGCGCCCGTTTCAGCTACACGACGAGTGAGGGTGGGGGCGTTCGACATTTTCGAGGTGACGTTCAACACACGCACCGCGCGGTGAGCGAAACCAGATCAAGCTATCGAACTGAAATTTGCAGGCTTGGCCCCGCGCCATCGGGTGAACGAACGCCTGCATATCCTTGAGTCACCCACCTTGACCGGCATAAGTCGAGAGTTCTTTAATGAACAAAAGCCCGGAGCTTACGCCCCGGGCTTTCTTCATTCAGCCCAGACGACGTCTGGTCACCCCAGATGCGCCAGGACTGCCAGCAGCAGGAGCGCCACAATATTCGTGATCTTGATCATCGGGTTGACGGCCGGGCCCGCCGTGTCCTTGTAGGGGTCGCCGACGGTGTCGCCGGTGACGGAGGCCTTGTGGGCGTCGCTGCCCTTGTGATGGGTGACGCCGTGGCTGTCGGTAAAGCCGTCCTCAAAGCTCTTCTTGGCATTGTCCCAGGCGCCGCCGCCCGCCGTCATCGAGATGGCGACGAAGAGCCCGGTGACGATGACGCCCATGAGCATGGCGCCGAGAGCCGAGAAGCCGGCGGCAGGGCCGGCGATCCAGTTGATGAGGAAGAAGACGACGATGGGGCTGAGCACCGGCAGCAGCGAAGGAATGATCATTTCCTTGATCGCCGCCTTGGTCAGCATGTCGACGGCCCGCGCATAATCAGGCTTTGACGTGCCGGCCATGATGCCTGGATCGGCCTTGAACTGGCGGCGCACTTCCACCACCACCGATTGCGCGGCGCGGCCCACCGCCGTCATCGACATGCCGCCGAAAAGGAAGGGCAGAAGCCCGCCAAACAACAGGCCCACCACCACATAGGGATCGGCCAGCGAGAAGCTGAGCGTGCCCATGCCCTGGAAGATCGCCGGCGCATCGGGCAGGCCGGAGAAATAGATGAGGTCCTGAGTATAGGCGGCGAACAGCACCAGGGCCCCGAGACCAGCCGAACCGATGGCATAGCCCTTGGTGACGGCCTTGGTGGTATTGCCGACGGCGTCGAGCGCATCGGTATTGTGGCGCACCGAAGCATCGAGCCCGGCCATTTCCGCGATACCGCCGGCATTGTCGGTGACCGGGCCGAAGGCGTCGAGCGCCACGATCATGCCGGCAATGGCCAGCATGGTCGCCACCGCAAAGGCGATGCCGAACAGGCCCGCCAGTGAATAGGTGACGATGATACCGGCAATAATGGTGAGCGCCGGCAGGGCGGTGGATTCGAGCGAAACCGCCAGGCCCTGGATGACATTGGTGCCATGGCCGGTGACCGAGGCCTCGGCGATGGAATTGACCGGGCGGCGATTGGTGCCGGTATAATATTCGGTGATGACGATGATCAGCCCGGTAATGACGAGGCCGACCACGCCGCACCAGAACAGGTGCCAGGGGGTAAAGGTCTTGTCATTGGCGGCGATGGCAACGTTCATGTCGCCGAACATCAGCCATAGCACCGGTAACAGCGCCACCAGCGACAGAACGCCCGAGGCGATGACGCCCTTGTAGAGCGCACCCATGATATTGTTGTCGGCGCCGAGCTTGACGAAATAGGTACCAATGATCGAGGTCACGACGCAGGCGCCGCCAATGGCCAGCGGCAGCACCATGCCGATGAGCCGGAACGGCTCGGGCAGGATGATGGCGGCCAGCACCATGGTGGCGACGATGGTGACCACATAGGTTTCGAAGAGGTCCGCCGCCATGCCGGCGCAATCGCCGACATTGTCGCCCACATTGTCGGCAATGGTGGCGGGGTTACGCGGATCGTCCTCGGGAATGCCGGCTTCGACCTTGCCCACCATGTCGCCACCGACATCGGCGCCCTTGGTGAAGATACCACCGCCGAGACGCGCGAAGATGGAGATCAGCGAGGCACCAAAGCTGAGGGCCACCAGCGCATCGATGACGGTGCGGCTGGTCGCCTCAAAACCCATGCCGCGCAGCACGAGGAAATAGAGCGTGACACCGAGGAGGCCAAGGCCGGCCACCAGCATGCCGGTGACGGCGCCGGACTTGAAGGCCAGATCAAGGCCCTTGGCCAGCGAGCCGACGGCCGCCTGGGCGACGCGCACATTGGCGCGCACCGACACATTCATGCCGATAAAGCCGGCAGCGCCCGAAAGCACCGCGCCGATCAGAAAGCCAATGGCCGCATAGGGCCCGAGCAAGAGCCAGGCGGCGACGAGGATGACGACGCCGACAATGCCGATCGTGGTGTATTGCCGCTTGAGATAGGCCGAAGCGCCTTCGCGCACCGCGGCCGAAATCTCCTGCATGCGCGCCGAGCCCGCATCGGCGGCCAACAGGCCTTGGGTAGTGACTATGCCGTATACGATAGACAGACCGCCACAGGCGACGATCAGCCAGAGTGCCAAATCCATAAGTCCAGTCCCTCGAATGTGTCCTCCGAGGAGCCCGCACCGGCTGGGTTCGGATCGTGACGCCCGCGCCCCCGCCAGTCCTCCGTCGAGCCCCTTCCAAGCAAGGAGCTTACCGGGATTGCTGGGTTAAGCAATTGGAAAGTGTGACGGTTTGTCGCGGGGGTTTTGGGGGGAGGCCCGAGCCCGTTCAACCGCCTGCGACGGCCATGGCGCGTTCGGCGAGGACCGTGGCATCGCCGGAGACGACGAGCGTTTTCTGCCGGCTGGTGTCGCCGCTTACCAGGCTGATGGTGGATTTGGCAGTGCCAAGCGCCTTGGCCATCAGGACGATGACGGCGGCATTGGCCTTGCCCTTGTCGGGCACGGCACTGACGCGGACCCGCAGCACGCAGCTGCCGTCGTCACGGATTTCTGCGCCATCTATGGCGTCGCGCCCGGCATTGGGCGTTACGCGCAGATGGAGGACGAGGCCGGTCGGCGTTGGCCGGAACCAGCTAGATGCCGGCGCGGACAACGGCAGGATAGATGTAATAACCGATGATCGACTGGATGAAGAACAGCAGCAGGAAGGCGATCAGCGGGCTCAAGTCGAGGCCCGAGAGATTGGGCATGAAGCGCCGGATGGGGTTGAGCACCGGCTCGGTCAACTGATTGACCACGCGCCAGACGGCGGCGACGAACTGGTTGCGCGTATTGATGACGTTGAACGAGATCAGCCAGCTCATAATGATCATGATGAGCAGCACCCACCAGTAGAGCTGGAGGAGGATGAGGATGATATCGAGAACGGCGCGCATGGGCGTCTCCGGAAAAAAGCTGGGACTTATCTAGTCGCTGGGTCCGCTGGCGACAAGACCTTGCGGCTTGCGCTGGCGACAAGACCCGCTGTCTTGCGCGGGCTGAAGGCTGCCAGCCCGCGGACATGTCAGGGCCCTGCATCGAGGTCAATGTATGCAGGGCCCGAATGACTGACGCCCGGTACGCAGCACTACTCTTCCGGACGCTCCCCCAATTGCACGAACCGTGCCAGTTCGACGGGCGCGGCAAACCGGGCGGCAAATGTTAAGCCCTTATGAAGTTTCGCATTTTGCGCACCGCTTTGCCTTGCAGAATGCAAGAGGCCTCGCAAATTGCAAGGGACTGCTAGAGCGTTTCACGTTCTGGTTGATGCGGCTCCATCGCCCCCTCCCCCTTCAGGGGAGGGTCGGGGAGGGGGTCGTTCAGTGACATGCTGATGGACCCCCGCCCTCATTCCCTCCCCTCAAGGGGGAGGGAGGCGAAAGAGTTGAGAGTCCACCTCAGTTTGAAATGATCTAATCGCGCGGCTTGCTCGGTTTCCAGGTGATGACCCGGTAGAGATAGATGAGCACGACCAGACCCAGCACCACATAGCTCAGCGGATCGAGCACCACTTCGATGACGTGGTAATGCTCATGCAGGATAAAGCCGGCCATGGTCAGGAAGGTATTCCAGATCAGCGCGCCAAGCGTCGAGGCGACAACAAAGATCCAGAGCGGCATGCGCGACAGGCCGGCGGGGATGGAGATCAGCGTGCGAATGAGCGGGATCAGCCGGCCGAACAGCACGATGATCGGCCCATAGCGCTTGAACCAGGTGACGGCAATGTCGATCTCGTCGGCATTGAAGGCCATGAAGCGGCCGAACTTGTCGGCCAGCCAGCGCACCCGATCGAGCCCGAAAAAGCGACCGGCGAAATACCAGGGCAGCATGCCCACCACCGCGCCGACCGTCGCCGTCGCCAGAACGCCGAACAGGTTGAGATCGCCATTGGCCGCCGCAAAGCCGGCAAAGGGGATGATCAGCTCGGACGGAATCGGGGGAAACAACGATTCGGCCAGCATGACGAGGAAAATCCCGACATAGCCAAGCTCTGAAATGGTCTGGATGATCCAATCGGTCATGAATACCTTCGCGCGTTCGGGAAATGATCGGGCCGGGATAGCCGCTGCCTGCGCCGAGGTCTATCCCGCGCGGGTCAATATAGGGTTAGGACCCGCCGAGCTCCGTCAAACGAGCGAGGAGACGGTCTTTTTCCAGCGTCAGGCCCTTGTAATCGAGCTGTTCGGGCGTCAGCGCGCGCACCTGGTCGATGAGCGCCGCCGCGATGGCGGGGGCGTTAGGGCGGCTGGCGAGCTGGTCGAGGCTTTCGGTAGAGATGCGGATGGAAAAGGCCATGGCGCCGGTCTCGGGCAGCTTGCGCAGGGTCTGCCGCTCGACGCGCAGGATGACCGGATCGGCGCGGTCCCCATGGCCAAAGCGCCGGATACCGGGGCCGAGGCTGTCGGGATGATGCAACCGGTCATCGCCATAAAGGGAAAAATTCCAGCGGATCATCGGCGTTTCCGGACGGGTGGCGTCGAACATGCGCGCCATGATCTGGGCGGAACGGGTGCCCGGCCCGAAGCCGGGAACCGGATCGTGAATGGCGTCGAGCTGCCTGCCGAGCTTTTCGGCCAAAACCCAGGACGAGGGAAAGGCGAGACTGCCCGCAGTCAGCCGCCAGCCTTCGTCACCGCGTTGCAGCAGCAGCAGATCGTCCTGCACCAGTTTTGCCGCCACGGCGAGCGGGGCGTCTTCGGCCTCGGTGGCGACCACCTGATCGAGCGGCAGGATGCGCAGACCGGTGCCGGTGGCCTGCCACAGATGCGGAAAGCGGGCGGGCAGATAGTCGACCAACAGGGCCAAAAGTTCGGCCTGCGCCGCTCGGCTCTCCGGCAATTCGGCGAAGATATCAGGCGTCCCCAGTGCCTGCAGCCGGGCCTTTTCGCGCAGCTGCTCGGCAAGGCACGCATCCGGCTCGAGCCAATCCTCAAGCGGCAGCGGCCTGGTGCCGATCTGGAACAGGCGCGAGGAACCATCATAGGGCGTGGCATGCATCATCGCCGAGCTATGGCGCCTGCCCGGACGGCTGGCAACCCCCCGCCCCGCCGCCTAGACGGCGATGGAGTGGCGGGCGGTGCCGAGATCGAGATAGGCGTCGAGCCGGGCGGCGATGGTGCGGATGAAGGGGCGGCCGGCATCGGTGACGATGACAGTCTCGCCATCGAGCACCAGCAACCCATCCTTGTCGACCCGCGCCATGGCCAGGAGCTCCTCGTGCAGCGCCGCTCCGGCCGCGCCGAAGGTGGCGAGATCGGCGGGGCCGATGGCAAAATGGCAGAGCAGGGTTTCGATGGCATGGCCGCGCAGCCGGTCGTCCTGGGTCAGGGCGACACCCCGAGCAATGGCGCCGGAGCCGGCATCGACGGCCTTGCGGTATTCCCCGGTGGCGGTGATGTTCTGCACATAGCCCTGCGGCAATTGCCCGATGGCCGAGGCGCCCAGCCCGATCAGCGCATTGGCGGCATCATCCGTATAGCCCTGGAAATTGCGGCGCAGCTGTCCAGTGGCGGCGGCACGGGCCAGACTGTCACCGGGCAGCGCGAAATGGTCGAAGCCGATCGGCGCCATGCCGCCCGCCACCAGCATCTTGGCGGCCAGCTGCGCCTGCGCAAAGCGGGCATGGCGACCCGGCAGGTTGGCATCGTGGATCAGCTTCTGATGCGGCTTCATCCAGGGCACATGGGCATAGCCGAACAGCGCCGCCCGATCCGGCTGCAGCGACAGCGCCTGTTCGATGGTGCGGGCAATGCCCGCCTCGGTCTGGAACGGCAGGCCATAGAGCAGGTCGAGATTGACCGAGCGCACGCCGCGGCTGCGCATGGCCTCGACCACGGCCGCCGTCTGCTCGAAGGTCTGGATGCGGTTGATGGCCTTTTGCACCACGGGATCGAAATCCTGCACGCCCAGGCTCGCCCGCGTCAGGCCGAATTCGGCCATGGCATCATAACGGCCATCGTCGAGATCATTGGGATCGATCTCGATGCTGATCTCGGCATCGGGGGCGATAGTGAAGCGCTCGGCGAGCAGCGCCTTCAGCGCCAGGAGATCGGCGGGAGTGAGCAGGGTAGGCGAGCCACCGCCCAGGTGAATGGCGGTGACCCGACCGCGTCCGGCCAGTTGCCGGGACACCCAGTCGATTTCCCGATGCAGCGACTTGAGGTAATCGGCGACCGGTTCATAGCGCAAAGTGTGCTTGGTGTGGCAGCCGCAGAACCAGCAGAGCCGGTCGCAATAGGGAATGTGCAGGTAAAGCGAGAGCGTTGCGTCCTCGGGCAGCGCGGCGAGCCAGTTGGCATAGGTCGCGGTATCGATCCCGGCATGGAAATGCGGCGCGGTGGGATAGCTGGTATAGCGCGGCACCGCGGTCGAATAGCGGTCGATCAATTGCGCAGTGGTCGGGGACATGGCGGTTCCGGGGCTCGGGATCATGCCACAGGTGTACCGGCTCGAGGCCGGAATGCCTTTGATCGGGATCAAGCTCTCCCGCTTTTGTTGCCCCCATGGCGCATAGCACCAATGAAGGGCTTTAACCGGGTTGCACAATGCCCTATCTCGACACCCACAAGGCCGGGCGATTGCCGACCCGGTCGAGATGGAGGACTTGCCATGTCGGCCCAGACCCCCACGAAGCGCCTCACCCTTCGCGACATCGCCGCGATGCGCCGGCGCGGCGAGCCGATCGCCATGCTCACCGCCTATGACGCCACCATGGCGGCCCTGGTCGATCGCGCCGGGGTCGACATGATCCTGGTGGGCGACAGCCTGGGCAATGTGGTGCTGGGGCACGAAACCACCCTGCCGGTGACACTGGACGACATGATCCGCCATGCTGGCGCGGTCAAGCGCGGCTCGGCCCGGGCGCTGCTGGTCTGCGACATGCCCTTCGGCTCGGTCACCGACCCCACGACGGCACTCGATAATGCGGTGCGGGTGATGAAGGAGACCGGGGTCGAGGCGGTCAAGATCGAGGGCGGAATTGCCATGGTGCCCACGGTCGAAAAGCTGGTGGCCCATGGCATTGCGGTCATGGCCCATATCGGGCTGACGCCGCAATCGGTGCACCAGATGGGCGGCTATTACATGCATGGTAAGGACGAGGCCTCGGCCAATCGGCTGCGCGAAGAGGCCCGGGCGCTGGAAGCCGCCGGCGCCTTTGCCATCGTTCTCGAATGCGTCACCCCGGTGCTGGCGGCCGAGATTTCCCGGTCCCTCACCATTCCCACCATCGGCATAGGCTCCGGGCAGGATTGCGCAGGGCAGGTGCTGGTGATCAACGACCTGATCGGGCTCAATACCAGTCCGCCACCCAGCTTTGCCAAGCCGCGGGCCGATGTCGCCGCGGTGATCCGAGCGGCTGTGGGCGAATACATTGCCGACACCAAGGCCGAGCGCGGCCCCATCCCCCTGCCCCGGCGGGCCGAATAATGGCCAATATCCTCATCGCCGTGTCCGGCTCGATCTCGGCCTACAAGATTGCCGATGTGGTCTCCGAACTGGGCAAGGCGGGCCACCAGGTGCAGTGCCTGCTGACCCAAAGCGCCACCGAATTCGTGAGCCCACTGGTGCTGGAAACCCTGAGCGGGCGGCCGGCCCGTTCAGCGGTGTTCGGGCCCGATGTCTCGGGCACCGAACATATCGACCTGGCGCGTTGGGCCGACCTCATGGTCTTTGCCCCGGCCAGCGCCAATATGCTGGCGCGGCTGGCTTTGGGCTTGGCCGACGATCTGCCCTCGACCGTGGCGCTGGCCACCGATGCGCCACTGCTTATCGCGCCGGCGATGAACACGGTGATGTGGGACAAGCCCATCGTACAGCAGCATCTGGCAACGCTGGTCGCGCGCGGCGCGCAAGTGATCGAACCGGCCTCGGGGCTTTTGGCCTGTGGCGAGGTCGGCGTCGGCAAGCTGGCTCCCGTCGCCGCCATCGTCGCCGCCATCGAGGCCGCCGTCCTGCCGCAACGCACGGACCTTTCCGGGAAAACCATTCTGATCACTGCCGGTCCGACCACCACGGCCATCGATGCGGTGCGCTACATCACCAATCATTCCACCGGGCGCATGGGCGCGGCCATGGCCGAGGAAGCCCTGCGGCGCGGCGCGGTGGTAGATTATGTGCTGGGCGTGGACAAGGGCGTGGTGCGGCCAGTGGCGCCGCGCGGCGCCGAAAGCCGCCTCAACATCATCGAAGTGCGCACTGCTGAGGAAATGGCGGCGGCGGCGCTGGAGCACCTGCCCCGCGCCCATGGCGTGGTGGCGAGCGCCGCCGTCATGGACTATGCGGTCGCAGATCCCGCCACCAGCAAGCTTAAACGCGCCTCGGAGGCCATTGCCCTAGATCTCGTGCCATCCGTCGATGTGCTGGGCACGCTCAGCCAGGCGGCGACCGGAAAATGGTTCATGGGCTTTGCCGCCGAGACCGACAATGTCGAGGCCCATGGCCAGGGCAAGCTCAGAGCCAAGGGGCTCGATTTCCTCTTCGCCAATGCCGTGGCCAAGCTGGGTGAAACCGGCCAGACCGGCTTCGGCGTCGGCACCAATGCCGGGATATTGCTGGGCAAGGACGGCTCGCGCCACGAACTGGCGCTGGGGAGCAAGACCGATATCGCCCGCCAGATCTGGGATATCATCGCATGACCATCATCCTGCGCGACAAGGCGGCCCTCAGCGCCTGGCGCTCTGCCGTGCCTTCCGACCAGCGCGTCGGCTTCGTGCCCACCATGGGCGCGCTGCATCAAGGCCATGTCAGCCTGATGCAGCAGGCCCGCGAAGCCGCCGACATCGTCATCGTCTCGATCTTCGTCAATCCGCTGCAATTCGGCCCCAACGAGGACCTCTCCCGCTATCCCCGCCCCATCGAGGCCGATATCGCAAAGCTCGAGGCCGCTGGAATCGATGCCCTGTTCCTGCCCTCGGTTGAGGACATGTATCCGCAAGGGGCCTCGACCATGGTGGTCGAGAACCTCGTTTCCGGCCCACTCTGCGGCGCCATGCGGCCAGGCCATTTCAACGGCGTCACCACTGTGGTGCTGAAACTCTTCAACCTGGTGCAGCCGCATCTGGCCATTTTCGGGCAGAAGGATGCCCAGCAATGCGCCGTGATCGAGCGCATGGTGCGCGATCTCGACGTGCCGGTCGAAATCCGGCGCGGCCCCATCGTGCGCGAGGCCGACGGGCTGGCGCTGAGTTCGCGCAATGTCTATCTCGCCCCCGAGGACCGCGCCGCCGCACCGCTGATCCACCAGAGCCTGCTTGCCGTCGAAGTCGCCTATCGCGCCGGCGAGACCGATGCGCAGGCGCTCGCCGCCATCGGCATGGGTATACTTGCGCAATCCCCCCGCATCGCGCCGCAATATTGGGACGTCCGCGATCCCGAAAGCCTCGGCGCCATCGCCCGCGTCGGATCGCGCGGCGCCCTGCTGGCCGTCGCCGCGCATCTGGGGACCACGCGGCTCATCGACAATATGCTGATTGGTGGGGACTAGTTCGTTTCGCCGTGAACCCGCGAGGCTGAGGGCGCTGGCGCGCTCAGCCCCTTCGGGTACGTCAAGCCCTGCGAGCATAGCTCTGCGGGCCTATGCCCTTCCAGTCGCGCCACCGGCGCGTCTGGCCGCTTTGCGGACAGGGCATAGTTAGCACTTCTTAAACCGTTGGGGGAGAATATGCCGCGAGGAGAAATACTCCGGGGGCACGCCAACAATTATGGCACAACAAATCAATCAAGCAGTGGACTTGCCGGGCATTATCGATCTGGACGCGATCGATGCCATTCGTGACCGGCTGATCGACGCTCTTGAACTTGGATCCGTGGTCGTCAAGGCCGACGCGGTCGAGCGGGTGTCGACCAATGCGCTCCTGCTCCTGGTCAGCGCCGCCGAGACTGCGCGGCGGAACCATTTCGATTTTGCCATTGAAGCGCCGAGCGCCGCCATGACAACGGCGATCGAGCGGCTGGGGCTGGGCTCCCAGTTTTCGGGGATGATGAAACAATGACTTTGCGCGTACTGACGGTGGACGATTCTCGGACCATTCTGGCCATGCTGCACCACACCCTGTCCAATGCGGGGTTCGAGGTGCTGCAGGCCGAGGATGGCAAGCAGGGGCTCGACGTCCTCAAATCGGAAACGGTTGATGTGGTGATCACCGACATCAACATGCCGGTGATGGACGGGATCGAGTTCATCAAGAATGTGCGCGCCACTGGCCAGCACAATTCGCTCCCCATTCTCATCCTCACCACCGAAACCAGCCAGGACAAGCGCGACCAGGGCAAGGCCGCCGGCGGCACGGGCTGGATCGTCAAGCCGTTCGATCCTGAAAAGCTGATTTCGGTCATCCATCGCGTCGTGCACTAACCATCAAGCCAGGGCTGGACGAGCCGCAATGAGCGATCTCGACGATTTCAAGGCAACCTATTTCGACGAGTGCTCCGAGCTCCTGACCGAGCTTGAGGAGCAGTTTGCCGCGATCGAGGCAGGCGAGCGCGACAGCGATCGTCTCAATGCCGTGTTCCGCGCCATCCACTCGATCAAGGGCGGCGCCGGTGCCTTCGGTTTTTCGGCGCTGGTGGGCTTTGCCCATGCCTATGAAACCCTGCTCGACTATGTGCGCGACGGCCGCGTGGAACTGACCGACGACGTGGTCACTCTGTGCATCCGCGCCAACGACATTGTCGCCGACTACGTCAATGCTGCCCAGACCGGGGAAGACCTGCCCTCCGATTACGGCCAGGAAGAAAAGGCCCGCTTCGACGCCATCGCCCGCGGCGACAAGGGCGACGACGATCTCGACGGCGAGATCATGGAAGAATTCGACATCGACTTCACCCCCGTCGCGGTCAAGCTCGACCTGGGCGGCGACGCTGGCGAAGCTCCGGTGGAAGACGCCTTCGAGGCCGCGCCCATGGCCGCCGTGCCCGGGCAGTGGGAAATCCGCTTCACCCCGCACCGCGCCCTTTATGCCCGCGCCAACGATCCGCTGCTGCTGTTCCGCGAACTGGCTCTGCTCGGCAAGATGAGCGTACGCGCCGTCATGGGCAATGTACCGCTTCTAACCGATTTCGACCCCTTCTCGGTCTATTGCTCTTGGGAAATTACCCTGGTTTCGCCCGAATTGAGTGAAGCCGCGATCCGGGAAGTGTTCGAATTCGTCGATGGCGACTGCGATATCGTCGTGGCCCAGGCCGGCTCGGTCGAACTTGCCGAGATCGAGGACACCCCCAGCCCGGCCGGAGCCGGCATCGAGGACATGTCGCTGAGCCTGATGGCGCTGACAGAGGACGAAGTCGCCCCTTCCGTTCCCGACATCATCGACCTGCTCGACGCCGCGGAAGCAGCCATGCCGCCAGCGGCAACAGCGGCTCCCGAAGCCCCTGCGGCCGACACGTTCGAAGAGGCCCCGGCCCTGAGCTTTGCCGCGCTGGCCGAGGAAATTCGCCCCACCCCCGTGGTGGCGCCCCCGCCGCCGAAACCCGCTGCCCCGCCAGTGGCCAAGGCCGCCCCCGCATCGGGTGATGCCGAGGAGAGCAATGGCCGCGGCGCCGGCGTACAGTCGATCCGCGTCGATCTCGACAAGGTGGACCGCGTCGTCAACATGGTGGGCGAACTGGTCATCACCCAGTCCATGCTGACCCAGCAGATGGATGAGACGCTGCGTGCCCGCTATACCGAACTGGTGCGCGGCCTAGAAGTTTTGGCCCAGACCACCCGCGGATTGCAGGATTCGGTGATGGCCATCCGCGCCCAGCCGGTCAAATCGGTGTTCTCCAGAATGCCGCGCCTCGCGCGTGAGCTGGCGACCAAGACCGGTAAGAAGATCAAGCTCGAGACCATTGGCGAGAATACCGAAATCGACAAGACGGTGATCGAGCAATTGTCCGATCCGCTGACCCACATGATCCGCAATTCGGCCGACCACGGCATCGAAACCCCGGACAAGCGCCTGGCGGCGGGCAAGAACGAGACCGGCACCATCCGGCTCAGCGCCGAACAGGCCGGTGGCAATATTCTCATCATCGTCGAGGATGACGGCGCCGGCATCAATCGCGAACGCGTGCTGAAACTGGCCCGCGACAAGGGGATCGTCGCTCCGGACATAACCCCGACCGACGAGCAGATCGACCAGCTGATCTTTGCCCCCGGCTTCTCCACCGCCGAGGCGGTGAGCGACATTTCCGGCCGTGGCGTCGGCATGGACGTGGTTCTGTCCAACATCAAGAAGATCGGCGGCTCGGTGCATGTGCGGTCCTGGACCGGCAAGGGCACGCGCATGACGCTGCGCCTGCCGCTGACCCTGGCCGTGCTCGACGTCATGCTGGTCAAGGTCGGGGAGTCCCCCTATGTGGTGCCGCTCTCCTCGATCGTGGAAACCATGCAATGCTCGCGCGCCAATTTCGAGCGCGTCCCTTCGGGCGGCAAGGTTTTGCAGGTGCGCGGGGAATATGTGCAGGTCATCGACCTGGCGCAGCGGTTCTCCATGGCCACCGCGACCGAGCCGGACGAGCGTTTCGTGGTGCTGTGCGAAACCGAAGGCAGTCAGAAGGTGGCGTTGGTGGTGGACGATATCATCGGCCAGCAGCAGGTGGTCATCAAGAGCCTCGAGGAGAACTTCGAGCGCGTCGAGGGCATTGCCGGCGGCACCATTCTGGGCGACGGCAATGTGGCGCTGATCGTGGATGTGCAGGGCCTGCGCACCAATCACCTGCACCAGAACGCCGCCTGACGAGTTTTACGGGCACCCGCGAAGCCGGTGCCCTGCGTAGTTTGAGTTGAGTTGCCCAGAAGGGCAGAAAGGCATGTACTCGAAAATGGAAGCGCTGAGTCTTCGGGACGACATGGGCGACAAGACCGCTATTGCCGGTCAAAATACCCTGCAGCTGATCGCCTTTTCCATCGGTGAACAGACCTATGGCGTGGAGATCACCACGGTGCGCGAAATCCGCGCCTGGAACGGGGCGACGCCCCTGCCCAATACCCGCGAATTCGTGCGCGGCGTGATCAATCTGCGCGGCACCATCGTGCCGATCTTCGACCTGCGCGCCCGCTTCGGCGACGGCCAGACCTCGCCCACCAAGAACCATGTCGTGGTGGTGATGAGCGTCGGCGACAAATGGGTCGGCATTCTCGTCGACGCCGTCAGCGACATCCTGACCGTCAGCCGCGACGACATCCACAATGTGCCAGAAGGCAATTCCATCGACACCGAACTGCTCAACGGCATCGTCACCCATGACAGCCGCATGGTGGGCCTCATCGACCTGCACGCCGTGGTCGTCGGCGCCAAGATGGACGGCTGATTCTTGGTTTTTGGTGCGCTCGCACGAGGTGCCGGCGCTCCGGATTCTTTCAAGCTGAGCTGAACTCCGGGCTCTTTCGCCTCCCTCCACCTTGAGGGGAGGGAATGAGGGTGGGGGTCCATCAGTGTGTCACGGAACCACCCCCCACCCCGGCCCTCCCCCTCAAGGGGCGAGGGCGCGACAAGGCCGGATCAGCTCACGATCGTGATCTTTTCCGCCGCCCGCGTAATCCCCGTATAGAGCCAGCGCGCCCGCTCCTCGCGGAAGACGAAACTTTCGTCGAACAGGTAGACATTGTCCCATTGGCTGCCCTGCGCCTTGTGGACGGTGAGGCAATAGCCGAAGGTGAACTCGTCGAAGGCCCGCCGCTCGGTCCAGCTCATGGCGTCTTCCTCGCCCGAGAAGAAGGCCTTGTGCGTCAACACCTTGACCTCACCCTTGCCCTCGTCGTCGGCCAGCATCAGGCTCCATTTGCCATTGGTGCGCCGGGTCGCATCGGTCACGATCCAGATCTGCCCGTTGAGCAGGCGTTTGCGCGGATTGTTCCTCAAACACACCATGCGGTCGCCCACCACCGGCTCGTGGAAGGGCAGGCCCTTCAATTCGCGTAAGCGGTCATTATAGGTTAGCCGGGTCTTGTTGCGGCCCACCAGCACCTGGTCGGCCTCGAGCACCGCATCGCGATCCACCTTGTCGCGCCCCACCACGACGCTTTCGCCATAGCGGCCATGCTCGAGAAAGCCGCCCTCCCGAACCGCCATGGAGAGCTGGATGATCGGATTATCCGCCGCCTGGCGATGGATTTCGGTCAGCATGACATCGGGCTCCTCATTGATGAAGAACCCGGCGCCCTGCACCGGCGGCAGCTGGAACGGATCGCCCAGCACCAGGATCTTGACCCCGAAGGACAGAAGGTCGGCGCCCAATTGCTCGTCGACCATCGACACCTCGTCGATGACGATGAGATCAGCATCCGCCGCCGGGCTTTCCGGATCGAGCACGAAGCGCGGCTCGCCATCGCCCTCGCTGACCAGCGTGTAGATGAGGCTATGGATGGTCTGGGCGCCCTTGCAGCCGCGCTTGCGCATCACCAGCGCCGCCTTGCCGGTAAAGGCGGCATATTTGACGTTGCGGATATCCTGCGCCAGATGCACGGCCAGGGTCGACTTACCGGTCCCGGCCCAGCCGAACAGACGAAAAACCTGCGGCGCGTTGCGATCCTTGAGCCAGGCCGAAACCGCCACGAGGGCCGCATCCTGCTGGCTCGACCAGACCGGCGCCATCAGACGATCTCCGTCCGCACGCTGCCCACGCCCTCGATCCTGCCCTCCAGCACATCGCCAGGGCCCACCGCGCCGATCCCGGCGGGCGTGCCGGTCATGATCAGGTCACCGGCCCTCAGCGTCACGAAACGGCTGAGAAAGGCCACGGTCTCGCTGACGCTCCAGATCTGCTGGGAGAGGTCGCCCCGCTGCCGCTCGACGCCATTGACCGCGAGGGTGATGGCGCCGTGATCGGGATGGCCGATGGCGCTGGCCGGCTCGATGGTGCCGATGGGCGCGGAATGATCGAACCCCTTGGCCATGTCCCAGGGCCGGCCGGCTGTCTTGGCCGCGGCCTGCAGGTCGCGCCGGGTCATGTCGAGCCCCACCGCATAGCCATAGACATGCTCGAGCGCATCGCTCTCGGCGATATCTGCGCCGTCTTTGCCGATGGCCACGACCAATTCGATCTCGTGATGAAGGTCGCTGGTTTGGGGCGGATAGGGCATGGGCGCGCCGCCGATCACCAGTGCATCGGCGGGCTTGGAAAAGAAGAAGGGCGGATCGCGCGTGTCATTGCCCATTTCGCGCACATGCTCTTCGTAATTGCGGCCCACGCAATAGACCCGGCGCACCGCAAAGAGGCCGCCACGCGCGATGGGGACGCTGACCGGGGCATGGGGCTCGAACAGGAAATCAGCCACGCTTGAACTCCTCGGCATAGGGGCCGATCAGGTCCATGTCCACCGGGCTCAGCCGATCCTGCGACGAGAACGACTGGTGCCAGTAGGGATAGAGCAGCGGCGGACGACTGACCTTGTCGAGCCGGGCACGTTCCTCGGCGCTCAGCTTGAAATCGGCCGCCGCGATATTGTCGGCGAACTGCTTTTCATTGCGGCCGCCAATGATCAGCGAGGTGACGCCAGGCCGCCCCAGGAGCCAGGCCAGCGCCACCTGTGCACCCGACACCCCGCGATCCTCCGCAATAGCGACAATCTCCTCGATCACATCGTACAGTTTTTCCTGGTCATAGACCGGCGGCTCGCGGAAACCCCCGACATGGCGGCCGGTTTCGGGCCCACCGCTGCGGCGATATTTGCCCGAAAGCAGCCCGCCGGCCAAAGGCGACCAGACCAGGATACCCAGCCCCTGGTCCTGGGAAATCGGCACCAGCTCATATTCGGCCTCGCGGCTATGGAGGGAATAGTGAATCTGCTGGGACACGAAGCGCGCATTGTGCCGCTGGTCGGCAGAGGCCAGCGCCTTCATGATGTGCCAGCCCGAATAGTTCGAGCAGCCGATATAGCGCACATGGCCATGGCGCACGAGCGTGTCGAGCGCTTCCATGGTCTCCTCGATTGGCGTGCGGCCATCCCATTCATGCACCTGGTAGAGATCGATGACATCGGTCTTGAGGCGTTTGAGGCTGGCCTTGCACTGTTCAATGATGTGATGGCGGGAAAGGCCGGCCTCATTGGGGCCATCGCCCATTTTGAACCGCACCTTGGTGGCGATCAGAGCCTTCTGGCGGCGGCCGTTCTCGGCCAGGATGGCCCCCAGGATTTCCTCGGATACGCCGGCATTGTAGACATTTGCGGTGTCGTAGAGATTGATCCCGGCATCGAGGCACATATCCACCTGCCGCGCGGCGTCTGCCGGGCTGGTATTGCCGATCTTTTCGCTGCCGCCAAAGGTCATGGTCCCCATGGTCAGGACCGAGACCCTGAGGCCCGAGCGCCCGAGATAGCGATACTCCATGGGATTCCTCCTTTGTTCCGGGTAATGAAGGGCTAAAGCGTTCGCGGGGCCGGGTCAATGCCGGTGCACTTGCCCATCGCAGAATCGTCCCGCCTGGGGCACATTCGGCCGGTCCGACGGAGGAGATAGGTCATGCGCATGCGCTTGCTGGTGGTAACGATCCTGGCCCTGCTCGCGGCGCCGGTTCTGGCGCAGGATGCCAGCCGCTATGCCGGCGACTGGCAGGTGACGACCGGCGAGGGGACCGGCATGTGCCGCATCAACCTCGCCACCACCTCGAGCACATCCGGCCTCTGGGCCACGAGCCTCGGATGCCTGGGCCCACTGGCCATGGTCAATGGCTGGCGGACCGAAGGGGGCAATGTCCATCTCCTCGGCTATGACGGCAGGCCCGTGGCCACCTTCTCGCCCAATGGCCGGGCGCTGGACGGGCGTTTCGCCGATGGCGCGCCGGCCCTGCTCGCCCCGCTCAGCGGCCAGAACGTCGCCTCCAACCAGCCCGCCCCGGCGCAGAACTGCATCCGCCACCCGGCGAGCGGCTATTGCGCCGACGCCGCCGATATCGCCGTGCCCACCGCCTTTCCGCTCTGGGTACGCGGCCTGCACCCACTTGTGATCCGCCAGCAGCCAACCATGGCCAGCGCCAAGCTGGGCGAGACCACGGCCAACCAGTGTTTCATGATCGACAGCTGCCAGGCGACGCAAGAGGGCTATCGCTGCCATATCGCCCCGGGCCAGAACGGGCTGCCCACCGGCTATGTGCTCAAGCACTTTACCCAGCCAGAAGGCATTTTCATCGGCTTCCAGAATTTTTGCTGAGCACGGCCATGGACCAGCACACATCTCTCACCGCCACCTGCCATTGTGGCGCCATCAGCATCACGCTCAAAAGCGCCCCCGCCGAGATCACCCATTGCAATTGCAGCCTCTGCCGCCGCTATGGCGTGCTCTGGGCCTATTATCCAATCGCCGAAGTGGTGGTGGAGGCGCGCCAGCCGACCGACACCTACGCCTGGAACGGCAAGAACGTCGATTTCCACCGCTGCGGCACCTGCGGCTGCATCACCCATTGGCTGCCGCGCAAACCGACGCGCACCAGCATGGGCATCAATGCGCGCCTCATTGAACCCGGCACCCTCAAAAGCGCTGAAATCAACTACAAGGACGCAGCGGGCACCGGTCTGTTCTTTTAGCAAGCCCCACAGAAAGCCTCTCGCGTGCGGCCCAATTCCGTCGTTCTTCCCGTTCTGCTCGTTACCCTCGGCATGGTCTTTACCCAGACCGGGGCAAGCTTTGCCAAGATGTTGTTTCCCCTGGTCGGTCCGGCTGGCGCCACCGCCATGCGCCTGACGCTGGCGGCTTTGGTCTTGATCACGGTGTTCCGGCCCTGGCGCCAGCGACTCGATGGGCGGCAATGGCGGGCCGTGCTGCTCTATGGCGGCGCCATGGGGGCGATGAACCTCTTCTTTTACGCCGCGCTCGAGCACATTCCCCTCGGCATTGCCGTGGCGCTCGAATTCACCGGCCCGCTCGCGGTCGCCCTGTTCGGCGCGCGCAAACCGCTCGATTTCTTCTGGATCGGGCTGGCGGTGGCAGGTTTTGCGCTCTTGCTGCCCTGGGGCGAGGCCTCGGACCATATTTCTCCCATCGGCATCGTCCTGGCGCTCTGCGCCGGGGCCTGCTGGGCCGGCTATATCATTTTCGGCCAGCGCGCCGGCACCGGCGGAGGCCCCCATATCGCCGCGCTCGGCGTCGGCACGGCGGCGGTGATCGCCCTGCCTTTCGGCCTTGCCACCGCCGGAACGGTGCTGTTCGATCCCGCGCTTTTGCCGCTGGGTCTTGCCATTGCGCTGCTCTCGAGCGCCATTCCCTATGCGCTCGACATGGTGGCCCTGCCACATATTCCGGCCCGCCTCTTCGGCATCTTGATGAGCGGCCAGCCGGCCTTTGCCGCCCTGTCCGGGCTGGTGCTGCTGCACGAAACGCTGGCCGCCCCCCAGATCGCCGGCATTGCTGCCATCATGGCGGCCTCGATCGGCGCCACGCTGACCATTGCCCGGCGCAGCAAGCCCAAGATTGCCTGAAAGCGCGTCCGGGGGCATAATCTGCTGCCCCGAGGAGGTCCCCATGCTCTATGCCATCCTGTGTTACAACGAAGAAAATGCCGTCTCGCAATGGACCAAGGAAGAAGACGCGGCCTGCATGGCCCGGCTCGGCGACGTCCAGGCCAGGATGAGCGCCAAGGGCAAGCTCGGCCCGGTTGTGCGGCTATGGAACACCGACGAGGCCAAGACCCTGCGCAAGGCCTCGGGCGAAGCCGTCGTATTCGATGGCCCCTTTGCCGAGACCAAGGAGCAGTTTCTGGGCTTCTACGTCGCCGATTGCGAGACCATGGACGAGGCGCTCGACTTTGCCCGCCAGCTCTCCATCGCCAATCCGGGCCTCGGCGCCTATGAAATCCGCCCGCTCCGCTATTTTGGGGACAATCGCCTCGCCAGCGAACCGCAGGTCCAGGCCGCCGAATAGGGTTCAGTCGGGCATGGCTCGCCCCTACCGCCGGACGGCGAATAGTGGCAGTGTCGCGGCTGCATCCAATCCGAGCCACCCATGCCCGCTTTCGTCCCCGACCTGCCCGTCATCCTTGCCTTTGCACTGGCCGCCTTCGTCCTGGCGGTCACGCCCGGACCCGACATGGCGCTGTTCATCTCGCGCACCATGAACTGGGGCCGCAGCCATGGCTTTGCCACCGTGCTCGGCGCGACCACGGGCATTGCCGTGCACACCATGCTGGTGGCCTTTGGCATTTCCGTGCTGATCGTGACCGCCCCGGCCGCCTTCTGGGCCCTCAAGATCGTCGGCGCGCTTTATCTCATCTGGCTCGCCATCCAGGCCATTCGCGATGGCGGAGGCCTTTTGGTGCCGCGCGCCGCCGGCAAGCGCCCCAGCTGGGGCCAGTCCTATCTCACCGGGCTCGGCATCAATCTCACCAATCCCAAGGTGGCGCTGTTCTTCGTGACCTTCCTGCCGCAATTCGTCTCGGCCTCCGATCCGGCGGCATCGAGCAAGCTGCTGTTTCTGGGGCTCGAATTCGTCATCGTCTCGCTGCCGGTGGTGATCGCCATCGTGCTCTTCGCCGAATGGCTGACGCGGACGCTCAAGGAAAATGCCTGGGTCGGCAAGGCACTCAACTGGAGCTTCGCCGCCGTGTTCATGGCCTTTGCCGCCACCATCCTTCTGGCGGAAGGCCGCAAATAATGAACTATCGTCACGCCTTTCACGCCGGCAATTTCGCCGATGTGGTCAAGCACGTCATCCTCACCCGCATCCTTGCCTATCTCATGCGCAAGCAGGCCCCCTTCCGCGTCATCGACACCCATGCCGGGCTCGGAATCTATGACCTCATGGGCGGACAAGCGGAAAAAACCGGCGAGTGGCAGGACGGCATCGGCCGGGTGCTGGATGCGAGCCTCCCCGCCGATACCGCCGAGCTACTGTCCCCCTATCTCGCTGCCGTGCGGGCGCAGAACCCGGATGGCGGCTTGCGTTACTATCCCGGCTCGCCCTTTATCACCCGCCACATGCTGCGGGCGCAGGACCGGCTGATGGGGTTCGAGCTGCATCCCATCGATGCCGAACGGCTCAAGGAGAATTTCGCCGGCGATTTCCAGACCCGCATCACCGCGCTCGACGCCTGGAAGATTTTCGGCACCCATCTGCCGCCCAAGGAAAAGCGCGGACTGGTGCTGGTCGACCCGCCCTTCGAGGAGAAGGGCGAGTTCGAGCGGATGACGAGATCGCTGGTCCAGGGCCATCAGCGCTGGCCCGGCGGCATCTATGCCTATTGGTATCCGATCAAGGAGCCCGGCGAGGTCGAGGCCTATATCAAGGCGCTGAAAGCGACCGGCATTCCCAAGATCCTGCGGCTGGAGCTCACCATGCGCGCCCCCTCCACGCCGCCGCGCCTCCATGGCACCGGCATGGTGGTCGTCAACCCGCCCTTCGTGCTGGAAGCCGAGATGCGTACGGCATTGCCGACCCTTGCGCGCCTGCTCGGCGACGACAATAGCGGCACGACGCGCGTCGAATGGGTGGCCGGGGAATAGCGGGGAGCCGCTGCCCTCAGAAAAACACCGGCTCTTCCTGGAGGCGGACGCCAAAGCGATCGAAAACCGTAGCCTTGATATGGGCGGCCAGCGCCGCGATGTCCTCGGCTGTGCCGCCGCCGTGATTGACCACGACCAGAGCATGGCGAGGCGAGGTGCCCACCGGCCCCAGGCGAAAACCCTTGAGGCCGCTTTGCTCGATCAACCAGCCGGCCGAAAGTTTGACCCGACCATCGGGCTGCGGATAATTGGGGGCACTGGCGAGCTCCGCCACAACCGCAGCGGCTAGTTCGGGCGCGACGATGGGATTGTGGAAGAACGAGCCCGCATTGGGCTCGACATGCCAATCAGGCAGTTTTGACTGCCGCAGCGCCACCACCCGCTGCATCACCGCCTCCGGCGTCGCCCCCTCGCCCAGTTCGGCCAGCCCCGCAAATCCGAGATTGGCCCGCCACGGGCGCGGCAGGCTGAGCCGCAGCGACAGAACGACATAGCGGCCCGGCTCGCGCTTGAAGCGGCTGTCGCGATAGGCGAAGGCACATGCGTCGCGGCCAAAACGCTGTTCGCGCTGCTCCATCCGGTCATAGACGAGGACACTGTCGAGAAAATCGGCCACTTCGGCACCATAGGCCCCGATATTCTGCACCGGCGCCGCGCCCACCGTACCGGGAATCAGCGCCAGGTTTTCGAGCCCGCCAAAGCCCTGTCCCACCGACCAGGCGACGAGATCGTGCCAGTTCTCGCCCGCCGCCACCTCGAGCAGCACCGCATCACTGCGCTCTTCGAGCACGGTACGGCCGGAGATCGCCATGAGCGCGGTAATGCCCTCGAAGCGCGGCGCCAGCACCACATTGCTGCCCCCGCCCAGGAGGCGCACCGGCAGGCCCATGGCCTCGGCCTCTGCAAACAGTGCTGGCAGCTGCGCCGGGCTTTCGACAAAGGCGCCGAAACGCGAAACGGCCCGCAGCGCCAGGGTGTTGCGGGCCGAAAGATCGAAATCGGGAATCAATTGGGGAGCTATGGCGTTCATGGCCGGCAAAATGCGCCGCCCGGCGGCAGAGCACAATCGGCTGTTTTGCCCTTGCCGACAAAACAGCCGAGATCGCCGGGCTGGTTATGCCCAGGACGTCCTGGATCATTTCAACTTGAGGTGGACTCTTGGCTCTTTCGCCTCCCTCCCCCTTGAGGGGAGAGATTGAGGGGGGGGCCATCAGTGGATTCCTAAACGACCCCCACCCCGGCCCTCCCCTCAAGGGGGAGGGGGCGATGAGGCCGGATCAACCAGAACGTGAAACGCTCTAGAGGCCGAGTTCGGCATAGGCAGCGGCAAAGCGCTCGCCCACCTTGTTGGGCACTTTGAAGGCCTTGACCGCATCGAGGTTTTCCAGCCCGTCGCCGACCACGACCAGCGCCACCATGCCCATTGCATAGTGCGGCGTGCATTTGAGGCCATAGACGCCGGGCACGTCGAAGGTGACCGTATAATTTTCGCTGACCTTGCTTTTAAAGATCGCGGCGCCCTCCGGGATCATTTCCTTGATGGTCTCGACATTGTGGCCCTTGTCGGTGGGAACGAAGGTGATGCTGTCGCCAACCGCGATCTTGATGGCGGCCGGCTCAAACACCATGGCGCCTGCAGCGCCCTTGTTGAGCATATGCACCTCATGGGTCACGCCCTGCGCGAAGGCCTGGTCGACATGCACGAAAGGGGCGGCAGCCGCCAGGGCCAGCATGCCCAGCAGGACGGCGCGGCGCGCGGTGGTGGTCTGGCTCAGCACTGCAATATCGGGGAAACGGCGCATGTTCATTCTCCATGGAAAACCGGGTCGGGGACGGCCCGTCGCCACAGTCCTATCAATGCCGGGACAAGGCGGACTTTGACCCCGAACAAACAGCAGCAGAAAAGATGCACACCGAATGCATCATTATTTGTTCCGGCTCAATGTGGCGCGCCCCAGAAGGCATAGCTTGCCCCTTGAACGGAGCGGGACCACCCCGCGACACGATGGAGAGCAAAATGGCTGACAAGAACACGGTCTCGCGGAGAGCTTTGCTGGCCGGCGTCGCCGCTATAGGTGCGGCCACGCAGTTGGCCGCAATATTGCCGGCCGCAGCACAAGAAACGGGCAATGCCATGGCGGCACCGGTCGACCTCAACACTCTGGAACGCATCAAGGTCGACCTTGTCGCTCCGCCTTTCGTCCATGCCCACGAACAGGTCGCCACCGGTGGACCGAAAATCGTCGAGTTCACCATGACGATCGAGGAAAAACGGCACGAGGTCGATGACGGCGTCGAAATCTGGGGCATGACCTTCAATGGCTCGATCCCCGGCCCGATGATGGTCGTGCATGAAGGCGACTATGTCGAGCTGACGCTGATCAACCCCGACACCAACCTGATGATGCACAATATAGACTTCCACGCCGCAACGGGCGCGCTGGGCGGCGCGGCGCTGACCCATGTCAATCCCGGCGAAAAGGCGGTACTGCGCTTCAAGGCCAGCAAGGCCGGTGTGTTCGTCTATCACTGCGCTCCCGAGGGCATGGTGCCCTGGCACGTCACCTCGGGGATGAATGGGGCCATAACCGTGCTGCCGCGCGATGGCCTCAAGGACCCCGCCGGCAATCGCCTGACCTATGACCGGGTCTACTATGTCGGCGAGCAGGACTTCTATGTGCCCAAGGATGCCGACGGCAACTACATGGCCTTCGAGAGCATCGGCGACGGCTATGCCGATACGCTCGAGGTGATGCGCAGGCTGATCCCCAGCCATGTGGTGTTCAATGGCAAGGTCGGCGCACTGACGGGCGACAATGCGCTCAAGGCCAAGGTTGGCGAAAAAGTGCTGATCCTGCATTCGCAGGCCAACCGCGATACGCGGCCGCATCTGATCGGCGGGCATGGCGATTTCGTCTGGCCCACGGGCAAGTTCCACACCCCGCCCGATGTCGACCAGGAAACCTGGTTCATCCCCGGCGGTGCAGCGGGCGCAGCCCTCTATACGTTCCTGCAGCCGGGCGTCTACGCCTATGTGAACCACAACCTGATCGAGGCCTTCGAACTCGGCGCTGCCGGCCACTTCGTGGTGGAAGGCGACTGGAACGACGACCTGATGACCAGCGTGCTGCCCCCCACGGCGATCTAGGGACGCCTCTTCTGCCCCAAGCAAGCGACCGGCGCGACCCCTTGCGCCGGTAACCCCTCCGAGAGGCTTTCATGACTGCCGCCACCACCCATGCCAAACATCCCCACCACCTGGCCCTCCCCGCCAGCCTGCTGGTTCTGGCGCTCGGGGCCATGGCGGTGCAGGTCGCCCCGTTGCCCCTAGTGTTCCAGACCGCTGACGTTCTGGCGCCCCCGACCGTCACCCTGCCGGCAGGAAACCTCAACTACCGCGCCCCCGGCGTCTATATGCGCAATGGCGCTCAGGTGGATGCGCCGCTCATCGACGCCGTGTTCGACGCGCCGGTGGTGATCATGCAGAACCAGGTCAGCGCCGCCGATTACGGATTGTGCGTCGCCGACGGCGCCTGCCAGCGGGCCGAGCCGGTCAATATCGGCAGAGGCAATGTGCCGGTGACCGGGGTAAACTATAATGATGCGGTGGCCTATGCCGGCTGGCTCTCGGCCCGGACCGGGCAGAGCTGGACCCTGCCCACCGACGCCGAATGGGCCTATGCCGCCGGCGAGCGCTTTACCGATGACGCGCTGGGACTGGATGACGGCGCCAACCCGGCCCTGCGCTGGCTTGCCGACTACAACAAGGAAGCCGCACGCAACCGCGCCGCCGATCCGCCTCCCCGGGCTTTGGGCAGTTTTGGTGCCAATAGCCATGGCGTCATCGATATGGCTGGCAATGTCTGGGAATGGACCGACAGCTGCTATAGCAAGACCCATATCGATGCGGCCGGCACCGTGCTCGGCAGCACCGAGGCCTGCACCATCCGCATGCTCAACGGCCAGCACCGCGCGCCGATGAGCACCTTTGTGCGCGACGCCAAGAGCGGTGGCTGCTCGGTCGGCACCCCGCCCGACAATCTGGGCTTCCGCCTGGTGCGTCGGCCGGCCTGGTACGAGCCCTGGCTCGCCCGCCTGGGCATCTGAGCCATTGACTGGTACCAGGGGGTGCGACCCGCGTGCAGGTATCGCCATTCCCACTTTTGATGTATTTCAAGTGCATCAAAAGCCGGAGACCCGCGAATTGGCTGATATCGACCGGAGCCTGGTGCGGTCCCTGCCGCTCTTCGCCAATATGAGCGATGCCGATATCGACCGGCTTTTGGCACGGGCCAGCCTGCGGCGCCTGTTGATCGGCGAGGCCGTGTTCGAGCAGGGCCAGAAGGCTACTCAATTCTTCCTATTGCTGCATGGCCGCCTGAAGGTGATGCAGGTCACCTCCGAAGGCCAGCAGATCATTGTGCGGGTCGTCCACCCCGGCGACCTCTTCGGTTTCGCCCAGGCGCTGCAGCGCGACGATTATCCCGGCACCCCGCTGGCGGCGGCCGAAAGCCTGGTGCTGTGCTGGCCCAACGAGGTTTGGGGCCATTTCGTCGAACAGAACCCGCTTATGGCCGTCAACGCCATGCGCACCATCGGCCAGCGCCTGCAGGAGGCCCATACCCGCATTCGCGAAATGGCCACCGAAGAAGTGGAACGCCGCGTCGCCCATGCGGTACTGCGCCTGATGGACCAGGCCGGCAAGCGCGAGGAGGACGGCGTGCGCATCGATTTCCCCCTCACCCGCCAGGACGTGGCCGAAATGACCGGTACGACGCTGCATACCGTGTCGCGCATTTTCAGTGCCTGGGAAGGCCAGGGAATCGTGAGGGGTGGACGACAAAAACTGCTGGTGCGCGATCGCGCCCGGCTTGCCGCTCTGGCCGAGGGTGAAGGCTGACCCCGCCGCCGGCAAGTTTGCGCCACGACAAGGACGCCGGCACCGAGGCCCGCTAGCGCTCGGATAGCGATATCCCGAAGTTCGAGCTTTCCATGACCCCCACACCCCGCAAACCCGTGCCGCGCGGCCTCGCCCGGAGCGGACCCATCCTGCTTGCCTATGGCTTCCGGCCGTTCTTCCTGGCCGCCGGCATCTGGGCCATCCTGGCCATGGGTCTGTGGATCGCCGCCCTCGCCACAGGCTTTGATATTGGCGGGTCCTATGGCGGGCCGGCCTGGCATGCGCACGAAATGCTGTTCGGCTATTCGAGCGCGGCCCTGGCCGGGTTCCTGCTCACCGCCATTCCGAACTGGACCGGTCGCCTGCCGGTCTCGGGTGGACCGCTGGCACTGTTATTCGTCGTGTGGCTGGCAGGGCGGCTGGTGCTGGTCGCCCCCGATCTGCTGGGCCTGCCGCTCTCCATCCTCATCGACAGCGCCTTCCTGGTGCTGCTGTTCGGCATTTGCTTGCGCGAGATCGTCGCCGGGGAAAAATGGCGCGATCTCAAGGTACTGGCCGCCGTGGCCGCCTTGGCGCTGGCCAATATCGGCTTTCACGCGCTGATCGTCTCCAACGATGACCCGACCTTGGCGAGCCGCCTCGCCGTTGCCGCCTATATCATGCTGATCGCCATTATCGGCGGCCGCATCGTACCCAGCTTCACCCGCAACTGGCTGACCAAGCGCCATGCCACCGCCTTGCCGACGCCCTATAACGGGCTCGACACCACCGCCCTGCTGTTCAGTCTCGGCGCCCTGGCCTGCTGGGTCATCGCGCCCGAATGGATCGGCACCGCCGTCGCGGCGGTGATTGCCGGGCTATTGCAGGCCTGGCGGCTGGGCCGCTGGCAGGGCTGGCAGACCAACGCGGAGGCCCTGGTGGTGGTGCTGCACCTGGCCTATGGCTTCGTGCCGCTGGGCTTTTTCGCCATTGCCCTGGTGCCCTTTGGGCTTCTCGACGCGGCCTCGGCGCTGCATGTGTTCACCGTGGGCGGCATCGGACTCATGACCTTGGCGGTGATGAGCCGGGCGACACGCGGGCATACCGGGCTGCCGCTGCTAGCCAGCCGCCGGACCGCTGTCAGCTATATACTGCTGGGGCTGGCGGCGCTGTTGCGCCCGGCCGCCATGCTGGCGCCGGACCTGACCATGATGGTGCTGGAACTGACGGCGCTGTGCTGGATGGCAGCCTTTGCGCTCTATGTCGTCGAATATGCACCGCCCATTCTCGGGCGTCGCAAGCCGCGGGCCGAATAGGCCCGCTTGCTGCGCTGTCAGAACTGGGCCGAAACCTCGGGCGACATCATCTCGGGTCCCCAGGGCGGATCGTAGCAAAGCTCTACCGTCACCGCGGTGACGCCCGGCACCGCGCCGGCCCGCTCGGTCACAGCATCCTGGAGGAAGCCGCTGGCGGGGCAGAAGCGCGTGGTGGTGGTCATGACAATGGCCGCCGCGCCCTCATCATCGACCCCGATATCATAGACCATGCCGAGATCGACGATGTTGAAGCCAAGCTCGGGATCGATCACTGCATGCAGGGCCGCGCGGATATCGGCCTCGATCTGCATGCGGGCGGGAAAGCTCATGGCCGCCGCCCCGCCCGCACCATCAGCCGGTAATGCTCGCCCGCAGCGTCGAAATCGCCGGCCCAGGCATGGCCGCGGGCACTGAGCTCGGGAAACAGCAGCAGCGGCTCGCGACCCAGCAGCGCGAACAGCACCTGGCCCTCGCTCATGGTTTCGAGCTGGGTGAGGATGCGCACCATCGGCTCGGGCGGATCGAGATCGGAGAGCTCGAGATAATGGAAGGGATCGTCCCAGCTATCCGGATCTTCGGGTATGGAGGCGCCGGTGAGGACACTTTCGGCCTGGGGCGTGAACACCACCTGCCACTCGCCATGATCGAGCAGGGTCGCGTCATAGCCGAAACCCTTGGCCTGCATCACCGAAAACAGCGGCTCCGGCCGGAAGGTGGCGAAGAGCTTGAGCCTTTGCCCGGGTTCGAGACGATTGACTGCATCCATGATGGCGCCAAACGGTTCGCCGCCATCGCGCAAGAGGGGGCGGACGTCCAGCTCGAGATCGTTCATAGAAAACTCCTTTGTCGGGGCACCAACAGCCGGGGTCGGGGGTGATCGTGCCAGGGGGCGGGCAGATCAGCGAGGCGCCGCGCCCGGTAAAATTGCAGGATGAGCCAGGAGACGGCGAGCAGCTGGCACAGCGCCGCCGCCCGGAACACCAGGGGCAGGCCGCATTGCAGCGCCAGAGCCGCGCCGAGAACGGCGGCGAAATAGGCGAGGAAGGCGAGCCGGGCACGGGGCTCGGCCACCAGGTCCTGCACCCGCGGCGTCGGCTTGCGGCCCATCAACGGGGCAAAGCACTCGAGCCAGGTGAGGAAGGGAACGATCTTGTAGAGCATGGCCAGACCCAGACCGCCGAGCCAGCCGAGGGCCAGGAGATAGACGGCGGCCGCGATCCCGGCTTCATTGCCGGCCCAGCTGGCACCGACCAGCCACAGCCCGCCCACCGGTAGCGCCGCAAAGGCCACCATGGCGGCGGCCATGTGCAATTCGAGTTCGCGCCGGCGCCGGCTGCGATAGAGCGCGACGATATCGCCGGCATAGGCAGCAAGGGCGCCGAGCCCGGCCAGCCCCGCAACGCCCAGGGCCAGCGGCCAGTCGGCATTGACGGCCAGCAGCATACCCAGGGCCAGGGCCAGGCCGGCCACCGCCACCAGCGCGCACCAGAAGACCAGGCGCGACAGCAAGCCCTTGCGCTCCGGCGCCACGAGGAACATCGACACCAGCCGATAGCTCACCCCCATGGCGGCAAGAGTCAGCCAGCCGCCCAGTCCGAAGCCGGCATGCAGCGGCACGCCATGGGTGATGATGGCAGCCGCGAAATCGCCGCCGAACAGGCCGGCAATGGCGCTGGCCAGCGTCTCTCCGAGCAGCGCCGTGACCAGCACGCTCATCAGCGCGATCGCCACGAATCCGGCCGGCAACGGCAGGCTCTTGGCGTTCAGCAGCGTCGAAAACAGGATAACGGCGGCAAGGCTGAGACCGGTGAGCAGCAGCAGGCCGCCCAGCGGCAGCGTTTCAGGCGGCACCTGCGCCCAGCCATCCATGACAGCAAAGCCCATCGGCAGGAGAATGAGCCCGGAAACGATCAACCCCAGCACGATGGGCGCAAGGCCGGCGAAACGCAGCGCACCGCCCACCAGCACTGGCAGGAATTGCAGCAGCGCCCCGGTCATCAGCAGCGTCAGCCAGCCCAGCACCACCAGATGCACCACGATCAGGGTCTGCGGCGCCAGCAGCGCCGCTTCGGGATAGCCGATACCGGCCGCCATCAGGCCCAGGGCGCAGACGAGAAAGCCCAGCGCCGCGCCGAAAAAGGCAAGGGTCCAGCGAGAGATGGCGGCCATCAGCATGGTGGTGTCTCGGTTTGAGCTCAGGCGGCCTTTTCGCGGCCCAGCGCCACGCGCCAAACCTCGTGACCGGCCTCGAGATAGGTCCAGGAGAACTGGCCCGGATATTCGGCCTGCAACTGATAGTGCAGCGGACGCGGATCGTGGTCATTGACGATGACGAAGCTTTCGCCCACTGCCAGCGCATTGGCCTTGGCGAAAATCTGCGGGTGCCGCGCACGCGGGGGAATGGTGCGCACGTCGATGAGATCGGCTTCCGCATTGGCTTGAGACATTGAATCCATCCTGGCCGCACCTGGCATCATGCGCCCGGCGGCGGCCGGACGCCGGGACGATGGCGAGGTTAGCGCGCCGCGGCTGCCCGCACTTTGTCGCGGCGCAAACTGCGCAACGGCCACGCCCCCTAAAAAAACATGCACATCAGAAGCATCTTTGATCTGGATCAAAGAAGCCCAGCCACTTTGCTCTACGGCTTGCTCCCATAAGTGGACTTTCTGCGACCGCAGAACCGGATTGGGGGCATTTGAGATGGTGGCTGATTTCACGCGCAGCGAGAGGGTAACGTCCCTCGTCCTGCTCGGAGGGCTGATCGTCGTGGGCTTGGCCATGGCGATCGGCGGGCGCAACGACCTGATGGGCGTGCATGGCTGGATCGTGGTAGCGGCGAGCCTGTGGGGCACTGTGACCCTGATCCGCGGCTTCGACCTGCCCGAACCCTCCGCCGAGCGACTGGCTCAATATTACGACGCGCCCACCCGCGTCGGCCTCATCCTCACTTTGCTCTGGGGCGTGGTGGGCATGGCCGCCGGCTTCTGGGTGGCGCTGCTTCTGGCCTATCCCGATTTCACCTTAGACCTCGCCTGGCTGAGCTGGGGCCGGCTGCGGCCGGTGCACACTTCGGGCGTGATCTTCGGCTTCGGCGGCAATGCGCTGATCGCCACCTCCTTCCATGTGCTGCAGCGCACCACCCGCGCCCGCCTGCCCGACGCCATCAGCCCCTGGTTCGTGTTGCTCGGCTACAACCTGTTCTGCGTGCTGGCGGCCAGCGGCTACCTCATGGGCATGACCCAGTCCAAGGAATATGCCGAGCCCGAATGGTATGCCGATATCTGGCTGGTCGTGGTCTGGGTGGTCTATTTCGCCATCTATATGCGCACTCTGGCCCGCCGCAAGGAACCGCATATCTACGTGGCCAACTGGTACTACATGGCCTTCATCCTGGTCGTGGCCATCCTGCACATCGTCAACAACCTGGCCGTGCCGATCTCGTTCGGCTCGTCGAAATCCTATTCGCTGTTCGCCGGCGTCCAGGATGCCATGACCCAGTGGTGGTACGGCCATAACGCCGTGGCCTTCTTCCTCACCGCCGGCTTCCTGGGCATGATGTATTACTACCTGCCCAAGCGCGCCGGCCGACCGATCTTCTCCTATCGCCTGTCGATCGTCTCGTTCTGGGGCATCACCTTCATGTATATGTGGGCCGGGTCGCACCACCTGCACTACACCGCCCTTCCCCATTGGGTGCAGACCCTTGGCATGGCCTTTTCGGTGGTGCTGCTGGTCCCCAGCTGGGCCTCGGCCGGCAATGCGCTGCTGACGCTGAATGGCGCCTGGCACAAGGTGCGCGACGACGCCGTGCTGCGCTTCATGGCGCTGGCGGCGATCTTTTACGGCATAACCACTTTCGAAGGCTCGTTCATGGCCATCCGCGCCGTGAATTCGCTCAGCCACTATACCGACTGGACCATCGGCCACGTGCATGCCGGGGCTCTGGGCTGGGTGGCGATGATCTCCTTCGGCGCGCTCTATGCGCTGGTCCCCTCGATGTTCAAGCGCGAGCGCATCTATTCGACGAAGCTGATCGAAGTGCACTTCTGGCTCGCCCTCTCGGGCACCGTTATCTACGTCTTCGCCATGTGGAATTCGGGCGTCATCCAGGGCCTGATGTGGCGCACCTATGACGAGAGCGGCGCGCTCAGCTACTCGTTCATCGAGACCGTCGAGGCCATGCACCCCTACTATATCGCCCGCGCCTTCGGGGGCCTCCTGTTCCTGCTCGGCGCCCTCACCGCTCTCTACAACACCATCATGACCATCCGCATGCCGGCTATCGGCACCGCGCCGGACGCCCAGGGCGACCTGCCGGCCGCCGCCATGCAGGCTGGAGAATAGCCCGATGTTTGGATTTCACTATCGCCTGGAACGCAGCGCCATCGGCCTCGTCGCCTTCATCGTCCTCGTGGCTTCCATTGGCGGCCTGATCGAGATCGCGCCGCTCTTCACCATCGACGAGACCGTGGAAAAGGCCGAGGACATGCGGGTCTATACCCCGCTCGAAGTGGCCGGCCGCAATATCTACATCCGCGAAGGGTGCTATGCCTGCCACAGCCAGATGATCCGCACCCTGCGCGACGAGGTCGATCGCTACGGCCCCTATTCGCTGGCGGTGGAGAGTAGCTACGACCATCCCCAGCTCTGGGGCTCAAAGCGCACCGGGCCGGATCTGGCGCGGCTGGGCAACAAATATTCGGATGACTGGCACGTCACCCATCTCAACAACCCGCGCGATCTGGTGCCGCAATCGGTCATGCCCGCCTATCGCTGGCTGTTGCGCGACCAACTGCGGACCGACGATCTCGGCGACCACCTGAGGGCCCTGCGCGCCGTGGGCGTACCCTATAGCGACGACCAGATCGCCAATGCCACCCGCGACGCCTATGGCCAGGCCAATCCGGACAGTCCGGAAGCCAGCGGCGTCGCCGAGCGCTATGGCGCCGACACCAATATCCGTGCCTTCGACGGCAAGCAGGGACCGCTCACCGACATGGATGCGCTGGTCGCCTATCTGCAGGTGCTCGGCAATCTCACCCAAGTCGCCCACACCACCCAGCAGGCGGAGGTTGAATAATGCCTTTTGATCATGAAGCAGTCGTCGGTTTCGCCAAGTCCTTCGGCCTGTTCTACCTGCTCGGCCTCAGCGCCATCTGCCTCGCCTGGACCTATTGGCCGTCCAACAAGAAGGGCTTCGATGAAGCTGCCAAAATGCCCCTGCTCGAAGAGGATGATCGGCCATGGCGCTGAAGGAACGCGATGAATTCACCGGCCAGGTCACCACTGGCCATGAGTGGAACGGCATCAAGGAACTGAACACCCCCATTCCGCGCCTGGTGTGGATCTTCCTCATCTCCATGGTGCTGTTCGGACTGGTCTGGACCGTGCTCATGCCGTCCTGGCCGGGCGTCAACGGCTATTTCCGCGGGCTTCTCGGCGTCGACCAGCATCAGGCGGTCAAGCAGAGTCTCGCCGAAGCCAATGCGCAGCGTGCCGCCTGGATGGATCGCCTCGCCACCGAGGACTTTTCCAGCCTGGCCGCCGACAAGGACATCATGACCGTGGTGCGCCAGGCCGGTCCCGCCATCTTCGCGGACAATTGCGCCGCCTGCCATGGTGCCGAAGGCAAGGGCAATCCCGGCTATCCCAATATTGCCCAATCGCCGATGATGTGGGGCGATGATACCGACGCCATCGCCGAAACCATCCGCGTCGGCATCAATTCTGCGCATCCCGAAACCCGCTACGGCCAGATGCTGGCCTTCGGGCGCGACCAGATGCTGTCGGGCGAACAGATCAACCAGCTCGCCGATTATCTCGTCGCCCTGCATGACGGCCCGGCCATTGCCCCCGAAACACGCAGCGAAGCCGAAACGCTGTTTGCCGAGAATTGCGCCGCCTGCCATGGCGAGGACGGGCTGGGGTCGACCGATACCGGCGCGCCCAATCTGATGGACGATTTCTGGATCTATGGCGGCACCCGCTCGGTGATCCGGCAGTCGATCTACAATGGCCGCCAGGGCACCATGCCCACTTGGGAAGGCCGCCTGTCGCCCGCCCAGATCCGCATGATGGCGCTCTACGTGCAGGACCTGCGAGGCAAGACGCCATGAGCGAAACGGGCCAAACCCCTCCCATCCGCCGCACCTGGCGGGTGGGCTGGATGATCGGGCTCGGCATCGTTGCCGTGTTGCTGCTCGCCAATGCCCATCTCGTCTATGTCGCCTTCTCCTCGCAGCCCGCCTGCGTCGATCACCTCAAGCTGCCCGATGGCAGTCCCGACCATTTCCGCGCCGCCAAGTCGGGGTGTTGAGAAACCAGATGCTGACCGCGGCGCTCAGATCCCCCACCCCAACCCTCCCCCTGCAGAAGGGGGAGGGAGTCCGGGCGCCGGGTATGGACCACCCAGCCGCCGCCTCCTCTGCTCCTCCCCCTTCTTCAGGGGGAGGCCGGGTGGGGGTTCTCCGCTCTCGACCCGCAGCCCATCGGACGCTCAACCCAACTCACGGAATCGCCATGACCCAAGCCGCCGACGTCATTCCGCCCTATGAACCTGCCGCACCGCGGGCGGTCGATCACAATCGCCATCTGCCCCTGTCAGCGCCTTTTGCCTGGCTCGCCGCCGGCTGGCGCGACCTCTGGTCGAACCCCATGCCAAGCCTCGCCTATGGCTCTGGGGTCGTTCTCGTCTCCTGGGGCATCATCTCTTTGATGTTCACCTATGGCTGGGCCCAGATCCTGTTTCCGGCACTGGCCGGCTTCCTCGTGGTCGGTCCGCTTCTCGCCACCGGCCTATATGAAAAGAGCCGGCGCCTCGCCGCCCGCAAGAAGGTAACGCTCTGGGACATGCTGTTCCCGCGCGGCGGCATGCATCTGTTCTTCGTCGGCGCCGTCTTGATGACGCTGATGCTGGTCTGGGTGCGCGCTGCCGTGCTGCTCTATGCCCTGTTCTTCGGCTGGCGCGCTTTTCCCGGCTTTGACCAGATCATCCAGACGCTGCTGACCACGCCCGAGGGCATTGGCCTCCTCGCTGTCGGCACGGCGGTAGGCGGGCTCTTTGCCGCCTTCTCCTTTGCCATTGGCGCCTTCTCCATTCCCATGGTGCTGGACCAGAAGCTCGATGCCTTCTCGGCTATGGGCATGTCGCTGTCGCTGGTCACCAACAATCTCGGCCCGGCCCTGATCTGGGCCGCTCTGGTGGTGGGCCTCGTGATCGTCAGCCTGCTCACCGGGTTTTTGGGACTGATCATCATCTTCCCGCTGCTCGGCCACGCCACCTGGCACGCCTATCTGGCGGTGCGCGAGGAATAGAGCAACACCTGCGGATTTCGGACCATGACCTGCTGCGCACCACCGCCTGCCTTTGTCGAAGCCCTTGCCGGGGGGCCCAATCGGGGCCCTTCGGACAATGAGGTGCGCCTGGCCAGCCGGGCGCTCGAGGCCGATCTCCGGCAGTCCGAATTCGCTGCCCCGGCCATCCATTGCGGCGGCTGCATCCGCACCATCGAAGCGGCGCTCGATGCACTGCCCGGCGTGGTCTCGAGCCGGGTGAACCTTTCCAGCAAGCGCGTCACCGTGCGCTGGCGCGACGCGGGCACGGTGCCGCCCATGGTCCACCGCATGGTCGAATTGGGCTATGAACCCAACCTCTTCTCGCTCGAGGACGCCGGCAAGGATGCCGGACTTTCGGCGATGATCCGAGCGCTTGCCGTTGCCGCCTTCTGCTCGATGAACATCATGATGTTCTCCGGCTCGGTCTGGGCCGGCGCCGACGGAGCGACGCGCGATATCCTGCACTGGATCTGTGCCGCACTGACCCTGCCGGCACTGCTCTATTCGGGCCGGGTTTTCTACCAGTCGGCCTGGACGGCGCTGCGTGCGGGCCACACCAATATGGACGTGCCGATCACCATCGGCATCCTCATGGCCTTCGCGCTCAGCCTCTACGACACCGTGTTTTCCGGCACCGAAGTCTATTACGATGCCGTCGCCTCGCTGATCTTCTTCCTGCTCATCGGCCGGGCACTCGACCATGCCATGCGCGAACGCGCCCGCACCGCCGTCAAGGGCCTGGCACGCCTGGCGCCGGCAGGCGCGCTGGTGCTGGAGGGCGAGGGCGGCCCCGCCTTCCTGCCGCTGGCCGAGATTCGCCCCGGCATGGTGATCGCCGTCGGCCCCGGCGAGCGCATTCCCGTCGATGGCGACGTGGTGACCGGCCAGAGCGAGATCGACAAGAGCCTGCTCACCGGCGAAAGCCTGCCCGAAACCGCCGGCCCCGGACAGGCCGTACCGGCCGGCGCGCTCAATCTCAGCGCCGCCATCGCCATTCGCGCCACTGCCGACGAGAAGAATTCCACTCTCAACCAATTGGTGCAGCTGCTCGACGATGCCGAATCCAGCCGCAACCGCTATCGCCGCATTGCCGATCGCGCCGCCACCTTCTATTCGCCCGTCGTGCATCTGGCCGCTTTCCTGGCCTTTATCGGCTGGACGGTGTTCAACGGCGACCTGCACAATGCCACCACCATCGCCATTGCCGTCCTGATCATCACCTGCCCCTGTGCTCTCGGCCTGGCCGTGCCCATGGTGCAGGTGGTGGCGGCCAAGCGCCTGTTCGAAGCCGGGATCATGGTCAAGGACGGGGCGGCGCTGGAGCGATTGGCCGAGGTCGACACCGTCGTCTTCGACAAGACCGGCACGCTGACCACCGGCCTCGCCCGCCCCCTTGCCAGCCTCGCCGAGCCGGGCAGTCTCGGCATTGCCGCCAGCCTTGCCGCCCGCTCGCGCCATCCCTATTCGATCGCCATCGCCCATGCCTTTGCCGCGACGCCCGACCTCGACTGGCAGGATGTGACCGAGCATCCCGGCCTCGGCGTCGAAGCGCGGCTCGATGGGCGGCTCTATCGCCTCGGCCGCATGGGCTGGTCGGGCCCCAAGGACGGGAGCGAAGCCGGCACCGTCCTGTCCCGAAACGGCGAACTCTGCGCCGCCTTTGCCTTCGAAGACCAGTTGCGACCTCAGGCGGCGACCTCTGCCGAGCGCCTGCATCGGCTGGGCTACCAGACGCTGGTGCTGTCCGGCGATCGCCCGGCTTTGGTGTCGCAGTTGGCAGCCAAACTGGGCATAAACAGCGAAGGCGGGCTGTTGCCCGAGGAAAAACTGGCGCGCATCACTGCCCTCGAACAGTGCGGCCGTGTCGTGCTCATGGTGGGCGACGGGCTCAACGACACCCCGGCCATGGCCCGCGCCCATGTGTCCATGGCCCCGGCCAGCGCCATCGATATCGGCCGCAACGCCGCGGATTTCGTATTCCTGCGCAACGATCTCACCGCCATCCCCACCGCCCTTGCCGTGGCCCGCGAGGCGCGCCAACTGGTGCGGCAGAACCTTGTCCTCGCCTTGCTCTACAATGCCATTGCCCTGCCCATCGCCATTGCCGGGCTGGTCAATCCCTTCATGGCCGCCATCGCCATGTCGGCATCCTCGGTGGTCGTGGTGGTCAATGCCCTGCGCCTGGGATGGCACCCCTTCGGCAACCGGGTCAGGGCCCCCAGAGAGGCGGCTACAGCATGAACGATTTCTTCTATCTCATTCCCATCTCGATCATTCTGGGCTTTATCGGCCTCGTCGTCTTTCTCTGGACCCTGCGGGCCGGGCAATATGAGGACCTCGACGGCGCCTCCGAACGCATCCTCTATGACGAGGATGTGCCGCGCCCCGACAAACCTTCATGATCGCGCTCCAGCCAACCGAACCCGGCCGCTGGGCGGCGTTGCAGCGCTGTTATGGCCAGCTGCTGCAACTTTGCGATCAGCTTGAGGACATTGCCGATCGCCTGCCCGGCAGGGTCACCGCCGCCGAAACCAAGGCCCTGGCAAAGGCGATCCTGGCCAGCTTGGCCGACACACATGCCGAAGAAGAACTGGCGCTGCTGCCTGCGCTCGCCATGTCCCCCAAGCCGGAATTGCGTCGCCTCGCTCAGCGCCTGCGCCAGGAGCACGATGCCGATACCCAATCGGCGCTCGAACTGGCCGAAGTGCTTGTCTCTCTCAACGGACGACAGCCGCTGCTGTCGCCCGATGCCACCGGCTATCTCCTGCGCGCCTTCTTCGAGAGCGTGCGACGGCATGTGCGCAGCGAACAGGATCTGCTTATCCTGCTCGATGCGATTCCCCCCGCGAGCGGAGCCCCGAATTGACCCAGTTCCTCCTGGCCTTGGCCGTGTTTCTCGCTCTGCATTCGGTGCCGGCCATTCCCGCCATCCGCACGGTTCTGGTCGAGCGCCTGGGCCGCCGCGCCTATCTCGTGCTCTACTCACTTGTCTCGCTGACCACATTGGGCTGGGTGTTCCACGCCGCCTTCCGGCTCGACTATGTGCCGCTCTGGGACCCGGCGCCCTGGCAGGCCTGGCTGGCGCTCATGGCCTCGCCCATCGCCCTGTTCCTGCTGGTCACCGGGCTGGTCAGCCCCAATCCGGCTTCCATCACCTTCCGGCGCGGCGACGCGGCCTATGGCGCCATAACCACGGTGACCCGCCACCCCGTGCTCTGGGGCTTCCTGTTCTGGGCTTTTGGCCATCTCGTCGCCAATGGCGATCTGCGCAGCCTCATGCTGTTCGGCGTTTTCGGCCTGTTTGCGCTTTTCGGCATGCTGATGGCCGAGCGGCGCGGCAGCAAACGCAATCCAGCCTGGAATGAGATCACCGCCACCACCTCGATTGTGCCTTTTGCCGCCGTCGTCGCCGGCCGCGCGAGGCTGCGGATCGACCGGGCTATGATCATCGGCTTTATCATCGCCCTTGCCCTCACCATCTGGCTGCTCTCGGGCGGCCATGCGGCCATTTTCGGCGCAGATCCGCTGGCCATGGCGACGGCCTGACCGGCAACGCCTCAGGGTTTTTCGCCACCAGACGCATCCATCCGTCCCGTTGGACCGTATATCGGGAAAAGCGGAGACGAGATCATGGCTGGCAGCAACGAGAAAATCTGGATCATTGGCGGCAGTGCCGGCATCGGCGCCGCCTTGGCCGAAGCCTATGCCCAACGCGGCGCGACCCTGGTGCTCTCCGGCCGCGACCAGGCCGCCCTCGACCAGCAGGTGGCCAAACTCGGCCCCGGCCATAGTGGCGCCGAGGCCGATATCGGCGATCGGGAAAGTCTCGAGCGCGTGGCGCGCCAGTTCGGCCCCTTCGAGCGGGTTATCGTCACCGCCGCCATCTACGATCCCGGCCCGGTCATGCAGGCCGATGCCGACAAGGCGGCAAAGATCTTCGCGACCAATCTCGGCGGCACGTTCAACGCCGTGCGCGCCGCCGTCCCCAGCCTGCGCCAAGGCGGGCAATTGGTGCTTTTCGGCTCAGCGGCGGCAATTTTCGGATTGCCCAATGGGCAGGTCTATTCGGCCACCAAGGCGGGCATCGTCAATCTGGCGCAAAGCCTGCGCAGCGAATTGTGGCCTGCAGTCGATACGCGCCTGGTCACCCCCGGCTTCGTGCGCACCCGCCTGACCGATCAGAACACCTTTGCCATGCCGGCCATGCTGGAAGTGGAGGATGCAGCCGCCCGCATCATCAAGGGGCTGGATGGCAAGCGCTTCGAAATCGCCTTTCCGCGCCGGCTGATCTGGCCGCTGCGGCTTCTGGCACGCCTGCCCCACGCCATCGCGTTTGCCCTCGCGGGCCGGCTTAAAGGGTGAAGCGCGCCACCCAATAGCCGGCCATTGCCGAAATGCCGGTCAGGAAGCCGCCCCACAGCACATCCACCAGGCTCACCTTCCAGGACCAGTCCTTGATGGTGGCCAGGTTGGTCATGTCATAGGTGCCATAGGCGATAAGCCCCAGCCCGATACCGGCGAGGAGCGCCCAGAGCCAGGACTGGTTGTTGAGCGCCGGCAGCACTGCGAAGAAAACGACGCCGACCACATAGAACAGATAGAACACCGCCGCCGGCACGAGGTTCGGCCGCTCCAGCAGCACATGCCCGATCTCGGACCGGTAAAACCCCAATGCGACGAAGGATAGCCAGACGAAATCCAGCGCGAAGAACACGACGGCCGACCCGATATAGGCGGCAATGAACGTCATCAGGGAATAACCGGCCAGCATCGCGTCCTCCTCAAATCCCCAGGAATGGTTGAACCAGGCGCACCAGGCGACTGCTGAAGCGCAGCGGCGCATCGGTCACGGCGAGGCAGATGCAGTCCTCGCTCTTGTCCGCCACCGGCTGATGCGTCAGTTCGCCATCCGCCTCTTCGATATCGCCGGGGCCAAAATGATCGACCTCGTCATGAAAACTGCCCGTCAGCACCAGGGTCAGCTCGCGCCCGCCATGGCTGTGCTCGGGCACCGGCTTGCCGGCGGGAATGCGCAGCAGCCTGACCTGGGTTTCCCGGTCGCCGGTGGGGATCAGCACCTGATGGGCCGTGCCGATGCTGCGCCATTTGAGCGCGTCGATATCGCCCACATAGCTGCGCAGCGGCTCGGGAATGACCGCATGAGCAGGGCGCTTGCGCGCGATCGGTGGCGCCACTTGCCTGGGTGCGTCATCGAGCCGTGCACGCATCCGCTCCCAGGCATTGGCCGGGCCCGCAACGGGGGCAATCGTGTCGATCACCGCCCCGCCGGCGGCTTCGGCCAGCGCCAGCCGCGCCCGGCAATCGGGGCACATGGCCAGGTGGCAGGCCACCGCAATGGACCAGCCCTCGGCCAGGTGGCCGGCGGCATATTCGACCAGCAGCTCGTCGCTCAAATGGTGTTTGATGCTCATCTCAAGCTCTCCAGCGCCGTTCTAAGGCGCCCGAAGGCCAGGCGGATTCTGGATTTGACCGTGCCGATCGGCAGGCCAAGCTGTTTGGCAATGGTGCTATGGGAAGCCTCTTCGAAAAAAGACAGGCGGATAAGATCCACCTGCTCCTTGGGGAGGGTTGCGAGCGCCCGGTGCAAGGCGTCGTGGCTTTGCCTGTCTTCCATTACCCGCGCCGCGTCGGGCAGCGGTTCGCTGACAAAGGCAGGGTCTTCGGGATTGAATTCGGGCCGACGCTGCTTGCGCCAGGCATCGATCCAGATATTGCGGGCGATGGTGAAGATCCAGGCCGATGCCGGACCGCGCGCCGGATCGAACTGACCGGCCTTGCGCCAGATGGTCAGCATGGTTTCCTGCATCAGGTCCTCGGCGGCCTGGCCATTGCGCGTCAGTTTGAGCATATAGGCGCGGATGCGTGGACTATATTGTTCGAACAGCGCCTCGAAAGCGGCCATGTCGGCATGGGCTGCGATGGCCACCAGATAGGGCGCCATATCATCCGCCGGCGGCGTGAGGCCGCTGTCCTTGCTTGCTGTCAATGGCGGATTTCCATGCTGGGCGCGCGCCAAAGGGCGTCGGCGTTTCTTGAACGCGCTATCTTCGCATGTCCCGACCAGTGGGTAAATTGCCAGTGTCATGCCGGCTAATACGCCCCCTTTCGGCGGGCGGATCACCACAGACCAGCGAAAATCTTGTCAGCGGCAATGGCGGGAAAAGAATTCGGCCCGGCGATGATCCGAAAGCGCGTCTCGCGCGTATCTACTACAAAGAAACCGGGACTAGATAGATGTTTCAATCGCCAGAGCCGTTCAACCGCTCCGTGCCGCCGCGCCAGCGCATTGCCGTCATCGGCAGCGGCGTTTCCGGGCTGTCGGCCGCCTGGCAATTGTCCAAGACGGCCGATGTCGTGCTCTATGAAGCCGATGCGCGCCTGGGTGGCCATGCCAACACCATTGACGTTGACGGCACGGGTCCGGTCGATACCGGCTTCATCGTCTATAACAACGCCAATTACCCCAATTTCCAAGCCATGCTCGCCCATCTCGGCGTCGATAGCGTGGCCACCGAAATGTCGTTCTCGGCCTCGCTGGAACAGGGCAATTTCGAATATTGCGGCGAAGGCCTCGCTGGCATGCTGGCCCAGCGTCGTAATGCTTTCCGACCGCGCTTCTGGAGCCTGCTCCGCGATCTCATCCGCTTCTACCGCGAAGCCCCCGATGTCCTTGATCAGCCCGACATGCGCGGCCTGACGCTGGACGAATATCTGCGCATGCAGCGCTATTCGCGATCCTTCGTCGAGGGCCACCTGCTGCCCATGGCCGCGGCGATCTGGTCGTCCACCGCCGAGGATATTCGCGCCTATCCGCTCTTTGCCTTCGTGCGCTTCTTCGAAAGCCACGGCCTGCTCAAGCTGACCGCGCGTCCGCTCTGGCGCACCGTGACCGGCGGCAGCCGTGCCTATATCGGGGCGCTGATGAACCAGTTCTCAGGCGAAGTGCGCCTCTCGAGCCCGGTGACCTCGGTCGAGCGCGATGCCACCGGCGTGACCATACGCGACGGCAAGGGCAATACCGACCGCTTCGACCAGATCCTGATCGCCGCCCATGCCGACCAGGCCCTGAAAATGCTCGACAAGCCGACTGCGCTCGAAAGCGAATTGCTCGGGGCCTTCGAATATACCCGCAATATTGCGGTGCTGCACAGCGATGCCAGCTATATGCCGCGCCGTCGCAAGGTCTGGTGCTGCTGGAACTACATCGCCATGGGCGAGGAGAAGGAGGCCCCGCTCTGCGTCAGCTACTGGATGAACAAGCTGCAGCACCTGCCCGGGCGCGATCTCTTCGTTACCCTCAACCCGCCGGGCAATCCGGAGGGTGAAGTGGCCCGCTTCGACTATACCCATCCCCTTTTCAACACCCGCGCCATCGAAGCGCAGGAAAATCTCTGGCGCCTGCAGGGTCAGAACCGCACCTGGTATTGCGGCGCCTATTTCGGCCGCGGTTTCCACGAGGATGGTCTGCAGGCTGGCTTGGCCGCCGCCGAGGACATGGGCGCACCCGCCCGCCCCTGGATGCTGGCCAATCCTTCGAACCGCATCACCCTAGCCCCCATCCCGGCGATGGTCGCGTGACCACCGCCTCGGCCATCTATGTCGGCCATGTGGTGCACCAGCGGCATCGGCCCAAAAAGCACGCGCTGCGCTATCGCGTGTTCTCGCTGCTGATCGATCTCGACGACTTGCCTCGGCTCAACCAGCTGCGCCTTTTCGGGCACAACCGGCCTTCTCTGTTCTCGTTTCGCGATGCCGATCACGGCCATGGCCAGACCCCTCGCGACTGGGTGTTCGCCCAGCTACGCGCGCATGGCCTGCCCGAACCAACCAGCATTCGCCTGCTCTGCTATCCGCGCATTCTGGGCTATGTGTTCAACCCGCTGACCGTCTGGTTCTGCGCCGATGGCGAGGGCAGGAGCATCGCCACCATCTACGAGGTGCACAACACCTTCGGCGAGCGCCACACCTATGTGCTACCGGCGGGCGCCGAGCAGACATGCAGCAAGACCTTTTACGTCTCCCCCTTCATCGGCATGGATTGCCAATATGCCTTCTCCATCCTCGAACCGGGCGAGAAGGTGCGGGTGGCCATCGACGAGACGGAAAAAGGCGAGCGGCTTCTCTACGCCGCCTTTGCCGGCAAGCGGCACGAGTTCACCGACAGAACCCTGTTTGGCCTCTTCTTCAGCCATCCACTGATGACGCTGAAGGTGACCCTGGGCATTCACTGGGAAGCGCTGCGCCTCCTGCTCAAGGGGATAAAATTCCACCCGCACCGGCCCAAGAATTCGCCTTCGGCCTAAAAGGACGGTGGGCGCTGCGACAACGTAGTGCAGTCCAACACCATTGTACTTGGCCACAATCAGGCCGATCTTGATGTCAGAAATGTCACGGTCAGGACTGCCATGCGCCTCACCCAGTTCACCGACTATGCGCTGCGCCTGTTGATCTATGCCGCCACAAATGGCGAGCGCCTCGTCACCATTGAAGAGGCCTCCGACGTCTATGGCATTTCCCGCAACCACCTGATGAAGGTCGCCAATCTTCTGACACGCGAAGGCTATCTGCGCGCCGTGCGCGGTCGCTCCGGCGGCTTGACCTTGGCCCGACCCGCCGCCGAGATCAATCTGGGCGCAGTGGTGCGCGCCACCGAGCCCGATTTCGCCATGGTCGAATGCTTCGCCGCCGACAACCGCTGCCGCATCACCCCCGGCTGCCGCCTCAAGACCATCCTGAACCGCGCGCTCAAGGCCTTCATCGCCGAACTCGACCAACACAGCCTCGCCGACCTCGCCGTCGACCCCGCGCTTTTCGGCATCGAACACTCAGCCTGACCACCGCCGCACTCCACCGCCTGGCCTTGAAAATGCGTTGCGATCCTGGCTTCTGCCCTTCCCTCTCCAAAAGGTGGGGAAGGCGCGCCTCCCCTAGAGCTTTCACGTTCTGGTTGATGCGGCTCCATCGCCCCTCCCCCTTGAGGAAAGGGAGGCAAAAGAGCCCTGAGTGCACCTCAGTTTGCAATGGTCCAGGCAAAGCCCGAACCCGCGGCCTCTGCTACGCGTCGTCGCCGCCGCCGTGGTCGCGGACTGGGGTGGGTTCGGGGGTGGGGGGCTGTTCGTGGGGGCGGCCGAAATCGGCGGCGGCGGTTTCCTGGCCGGCATTGATGATCGAGCGGCGGATGGCGCGGGTGCGGGTGAAGAGGGCTTCGAGCGCCGGGCCGTCGCCGGTGCGCACCGCGCGCTGCAGCCGTGATAGGTCTTCGTTGAAGCGGCCGAGCATTTCCAGCACCGCATCACGATTGGTGAGGAACACGTCGCGCCACATCACCGGATCGGAGGCGGCGATACGGGTGAAGTCACGGAAGCCCGAGGCGGAGAACTTGATCACCTCGGACTTGGTATCGGCTTCGAGATCGGACACTGTGCCGACGATATTATAGGCGATGAGGTGCGGAATATGGCTGGTAATGGCCAGCACCATGTCGTGATGGGCTGCATCCATGCATTCCACCATCGAGCCCATGGCCTGCCAGAAGCCGACGAGCCTGTCAGTCGCCGCCTGCGGCACGCCGGCGGTGGGGGTGAGGACGCACCAGCGCCCCGCAAACAGTTCGGCAAAGCCGGCAGAGGGGCCGGAATGCTCGGTGCCGGCAATGGGGTGGCCGGGAATGAAATGCACCCCGGCAGGCACATGCGGGCCGACGACCTTGACCACATGCTCCTTGACGGAGCCGACATCGGAGACGATGGCGCCCGGCTCCAGCGCCGGCGCGATGGCTTCGGCCAGCGCCGCATAGGCCCCGACCGGGGCGCAGAGAATGACGAGATCGGCGCCGCGCACCGCTTCGGCCGGGTCGAGCGTATAGATGTCGCCCAGGTTCAATTCGCGGGCTTCATCGAGCGTTTCCTGGCGCCGTGTGGCGATGGAGATCACTTCCACCAGCCCCTGCCGCCGCGCCGCCAGGGCAATGGAGGAGCCGATGAGACCGATGCCGATCAAAGCGAGCTTGCGAAACTGTGCGCTCATTGTGCGCCCCCGAATGCCTTGAGCACCTTGGCGACACCCTGCATGGCCGCCTCCGGCCCAATGGAAATGCGCAGCCCATTGGCAATGCCATAGGAGGCGCCGATCTCGCGCACGATATAGCCGGCCTCGACCAGGGTCTTAAACGCCGCTGCGGCAATCTCGGGGGTGTCGAACAGCACCATGATGAAATTGGCCTGGCTGGGGATGACGCGCATGGTGTTGGAGTGGAGCTCGGCGGTGAGCCAGTCGCGCCAGCGTGCATTATAGTCGCGCAAACTTTGCGTGAAGGCGGTGTCGCGGGTCGCGGCGGCCCCGGCCAGTTGCGCCGGCAGATTGACGTTGAACGGGCCGCGAATGCGGTTGATGGCGTCGACCACATGGTCGGGCCCCACCATCCAGCCGATGCGCGCCGCCGCCAGGCCCATCTTGGAGAAGGTGCGCACCATGACGACATTCTGATGCGCGCCGACCAGATCAAGCCCCACCGAATAGTCAGCGGCCGTCACATATTCGGCATAGGCACTGTCGATGACGAGCAGGATATCGGGGCGGAGACCGGCATGCAGCCGCGCCACCTCGTCTGCATTGAGATAGGTGCCGGTGGGATTGTTGGGATTGGCCAGCCAGACCACCTTGGTGCGGGGCGTTACCGCCGCCAGCAGCGCATCGACATCGGCGCAATAGTCACGCTCGTCGACCATGATAATCTGGGCGCCGGTCGCCCTGGTGATGATCGGATAGACCGAAAAACCGTAGCGGTTCATCACCGCTTCGTCGCCTTCCCCCAGATAGACCTGGGCCAACAGGTGCAAGAGATCATCCGAGCCATTGCCGCAGACGATGCTATCGGGATCGACGCCATGCACTTCGCCCAGCGCCTCGCGCAGCAGGCGCGACGTGCCCTCGGGATAGATTTCGAGCTTTTCGGCAGCGGCGGCAAAGGCGGCGATCGCCTTAGGGCTGGCGCCGAGCGGGGATTCATTGGCCGAGAGCTTGATCGCATTGCTGCCCGGCTTGCCGGACTTGCCCGGCATATAGGGCGCAATATCGAGAATACCGGGCTGCGGTGTGGGGCGGACGGTTTCGGACATGATGGTCTTCGCGAAAGGGCAGGGAAAGCCGCGCGGACCATAGTGAAACCGCGCCCTAAAGGCAAAGCCTCTATGCGTTGCGGGCCGTCGCCGCCGACAGGCCCGGCAGGCGCACATAGCGCTCGGCGCGCTTGCGCCGGGGAATGGCGGGAAACGCCTCCTTGCGGGCACGCACGCAGATCGCCCCGCTCATTGCCGGCCCGAACAGGCGCCCGAAGCGCTCGAAAAAGCGGGTGGATTTGAGCACCAGGCCCGATTGCACCGGCGGCACGAACAGGGCATCGCGCCAGGCCTCGGGCACGAAGCTATGATCGCGCAGCAGTTTTTCCAACTGCCCGCCGGAATAGGGATTGCCCTGCCCGAACGGGGTATTGTCGCGCTGGGCCCAGATACCACGGCGGCGCGGCACCACCAACACCAGATGCCCATTGGGCGCCGTCACGCGCCACAGCTCGCGCATCAGTTCTTCGGCATCGGCGACATGCTCGAGAGCGTGGATGGCAATGGTCAGATCGATCGCCGCATCGGTGAGCGGCATCTCCAGCGGATCGCAGAGTACCGTGCAGGACGGGCCCTCGCGCGGCCAGGCCGAGGCCCCCTGGCGTGCCGGCATGAAGGCCAGCACGCGCTCGGCCGGTTCGAGCGCGAATCGCAGATAGGGCGTGGCAAAACCCAGCCCCAGCACCCGCTTGCTGCGCACATCGCCGGCCAGGGCCATGACCTGTTCACGCACCAGCGCCCGCGAAATGCGGCCCAGGGGGGACTTGTAGTAGCCGATGAGGCGCGAAACATCGCTGGTCATGGCTGGGACTGTGCCAAAGCCCCGTGAACTTGTCCAATCCAAGGTTGTATTGCGCCCGCCCACTCCCTAGCTTGCGGGCAAACCGCAGAACCAAGGAGATGAAGATGGCCCTGATCGTGGATGTCTTTCCCGCCCGCAGCGACAATTTCGGCTATCTGGTGCATGACCAGGCCAGTGGCCGCACCGCCGCCATCGACGCCCCCGAAGCCGCCGCCATCCGCAACGCCCTCACCCACCGTGGCTGGACGCTGACCGACATTTTCATCACCCACCACCATATCGACCATGTCGAGGCCATTGCCGAGCTCAAGGCCGCCTTCGGCGCCCGCGTGGTCGGCCCGCGCGATGAAGCCGACAAGATCGAGGGGCTGGACGAGTTGGTAGGCGACGGTGACACGATCGAACTCGGCGACACCAGCTTTGCAGTGATGGCCACCCCCGGCCACACGCTGGGACACGTGGTGTTCTACAATGCCGAGGGCGGGCACCTGTTCTCCGCCGATGCGCTGTTCTCGCTGGGCGTGGGCCGCATGTTCGAGGGCACGCCCGGCCCGATGTGGGAAGGCGTCAAGCGCCTGCGCGCGCTGCCGGACGATACGCTGGTCTATTGCGGCCACGAATATACCGAGAGCAATGCCCGCTTCGCCCTCTCCATCGATCCGGACAATGCCGTGCTTCAAAAGCGCGCCGACGAGGTCAAGGCGCTGCGGCTGGCCGGCCGGGCCACCATTCCCTTCACTCTGGGCGAGGACAAGAGAGCCAACCCCTTCATGCGCGCCGACGCCCCCGAACTGGCCCGACACTATGGCCTTGAAGGCGCCGACCCCGCCGAAGTCTTCGCCGCCATCCGCAAGGGCAAGGACAATTTTTGATTTGGGGGCGCGCGGGGCGTCGGCTGCTGCTCCCCTCCACCTTTAGCGCATGTGGGTTGGAGCGGGCTGCCCACCCCCACCCAACCTCCCCCTGAAGAAGGGGGAGGAGCCATATCGCGTTCCAGGCAAATTCTAGCCAAAAGCACTGACGGGACTCCCTCCCCCTCCTTTAGGGGGAGGTTAGGTGGGGTGCTGCAGGTTCAGCAAACTCCAATCAACGAACAGATTCCCGGATGGTTCAGCACCCCCACCCTCATTCCCAGTCCGTTCGAGCGTAGCTCGAATGGCCTTCTCAACGAAAATCGCTCCACTGGAGCGATTTTGCCTCCGGCACGGGTCGAAGCCCCTCAAGGGGAGGAGAGTCCGTGGCCATATGCGATCGCCCTCTTACCCCCGCCCCAGACGCCGCAGAAAGTGAAGGGTCTCGACCTCATCTAGGTCGAGCATCTCGACCGGCTTGAGCCGGCCGGAGCGGCGCAATTGACCCTGCTGCCAATGCTCCTGCACCGCCGGATGCACATAGCATTGCCGGCAGACGGTTCGGGTATTGCCCAGCCGCGCCGCCACCTGGTCGATGATGGCATTGACGGTGCGGGCCTGGCCCGACTTGGTCTCGGGGCGTTCAGTGGCTTCGAACAGGCCAAAAGCGCGCACCGTGGCCGCCCAGGTGCGGAAATGCTTGGAGGTAAAGCCAGGCCCGGCAAAGCTCGAAATATAGGCGTTCACATCGCGAGAGGAGATAGCGTGATGCCCCTCCTCGCCCTCATATTTGAACAGATGCTGCCCCGGCAGGTCCTGCAGGGAGCGCACCAGTCGGGCGATGCGTCGGTCGGCCAGTTGCAGCCGCCAGTGTTTGCCCGATTTGCCCTTGAAGCGGAAATGCAGCGTGCTGCCTGAAATCTCGACATGGCGATTGCGCAATGTCGTCAGTCCGAAACTCTTGTTGTCGCGCGCATAGCTGGGATTGCCGACGCGGATCAGGCTGTTATCGAGCAACCAGACCACCGAGGCCACCACGCGCTCATAGCCCAGTGAGCGGCGGCGCAAATCCACCTCAACCTGTGCCCGCAGGGTCGGCAGCGCCGCGGCGAAGGCGGCCAGCGTCTCGAACTTGGTGGCGCTGCGGTGCTGCGTCCAATCGGCATGATAGCGATATTGCTTGCGGCCGCGCTCGTCGCGACCGGTGGCCTGGATATGGCCGCTCGCGTCTTTGCAGATCCACACATCCTGCCAGGCTGGCGGAATGACCAGCGCCTTGATGCGCTGGAGGTCCCGCGCGTCGGGCCGCGCTCCATCGGCGTCTACATAGGAAAAACCGGTGCCGCGGCGCAGGCGGCGCCAGCCCGGGCCGTCATCGGAGCAGTAGGACAGGCTGGGAGCGGGCGCGATCTCGTCGGCGCGCATCCGGTCATAAAGCGGTCGCAGTGGAAACATGGCACAGCCTCGCGGAGCTACCGCCGAGCAATGACCGACCTGCCACCGCAGTTCCTGGTTGGCTGATCACTTCTGCGGAACATGAGGCGCGTGGTGACGTTGGTTCCCCGCAGCGCTTTCCCTGTGAAGAGGCAACTGATCGCCATCGCCTTTCGTTAACAAATCGTTACCATCTGGCACGGCGATTGCCCCTGAAGGGTCATGATGCCGTGGTGTCTGGTCCATTCCGGACCAGGGCGGCCCAAAATGGAACAGTCGATGCACGGACTGACCGAGAACGACACAGACCGGGACAATAGCCTTGTGGGCCTGCCCACGTTGATCGAGGCCAATGGCGCGCGTCCCTCTTTGGCCCGCACTGCCCCCACCGCCGCCTTTGTCAGCCAGCTGATCGCCGCGCGCGACCGCCTGCCCCCGCAACGCGCCCGTCGCCAGGGCACAGTCGACGGCGCCATCGGCGCCTATGGCAAAGGCGCCCGCATCGCCGAGCGCCGCATGCCCCAAGGCTACCGCAAGTCGGTGGTGGCCTGAGCTTTTAGTGTTTCAAGTTTGGCTATCCGCCTCCACCGGGGCGGCATGCTCCATATCGTCGGGGGCCTTGGGCATGATGCGGCGCATGAAGACACTGAAGCGGTCGATATAGGTCAGGAGCACCGGCACCACCAGCAAGGTCAGTGCCGTCGAGCTGATCAGCCCGCCGATCACCGCATGGGCCATAGGCGCGTTCTGCCCGCTGCCTTCGTGCAGATTGAGGGCGAGCGGCAGCATGCCGAAGATCATGGCCAGCGTGGTCATGATAATTGGGCGGAAGCGGGTGACCCCGGCCTCCACCAGTGCGTCATAGAGATTCCAGCCCTCGCGCACATGCTGGTTGGCATTGTCGACCAGCAGAATGGCGTTCTTGACCACGAGCCCCATCAGCATGATGAAGCCGATGGCCGAGAACATGTTGAGGGTCGAACCACCGATCAGCAGCCCCACCATCACCCCGATAATGGCGAGGGGGAGCGAGCCCATAATGGCCAGCGGCTGGAGGAAACTGCCGAACTGGCTCGCCAGGACCAGATAGATGAAGATGACGGCCAGCAGCAGCGCCGAGCCGACCGTGCCCATGGTATCGGCGATCTGTTCGACCTCCCCGCCAAAGGAACTGCGATAGCCGGCAGGGAAGTCGATCCGCGCCAGAGCCGCCTGCAATTGCGGGGCGACCGCCCCCAGTTCCACCCCTTCGACATTGGCGGAGATGGTAACGCCGCGCTGCAGGTCCTGCCGGTTGATGGTCGAGGGACCGGTGCTTTCCACCACCTCGGCCACCTGCCCCAGCGTGATCATGCCCGCAGAACCGGTGGCCCCGGACTGAGCGATCGGCAGATTGCCGATGGCATCGACATCGTTGCGCAGATCCTGCGGCAGCCGCACCACCACCGAATAGACCTGCCCGTTCTTCGCGGTCCAGTCGGCGACATTCTCGCCGCTGATCAGCGGCCCCAGAGTGGCCGCGATCTGGCCCATGGAGACGCCAAGACTATCGGCGAGCTCGCGATTGACCCGGATACCCACCACCGGCTCGGCGTCGTCAAGGCTCGACGACACGTCGATCAACCCGTCGATGCGGCGCATATCGGCCATCAGCTGTTCGGAGAGCCGCTCGAGCACCACGATGCTGTCGCCATAAAGCGTCACCGAGACCGGTGCCGTGCCCGCCCCCAGATTGGAGGCCACCGAGACCTCGAATTCGGCGCCCGGCACCGCTTCGAGCGCCCGGCGAACCCGCGGCATCAGCTCACTGGGCGTGGAACTGCGCTCGGTCTTGTCGACCATGGTGACGGTGAGCGTGCCGCTATTGGAGCCGGAGGCGGCAAGACTGCCGGAAATGGTCGAATAGGTGGTTTCGATATCTGGGAAACTGCGCACCACGGCCTCGGCCTGGCGCAGCTTGCTGGCGGTATATTCCTTGGCCGAGCCGGCCGGGGTCTCCACCTTGATGGTGAAGATACCGGTATCGGTGGCGGGCATGAACTCGACCCCGACACGCGGGAACAGCAGCACCGAGCCGACCAGCGACAACAGCGCGATCAAGAGCACGGTCTTGCGGAATTTCAGCCCCCAGCGGATGAGATGGCGATAGCCTTCGGTGATCCACTCGAACAGTCGGTCGAATTGCTGCACGGCCTTGCCGATCGGCCCACGCTTGGCATTGGGATTGGCGGCGGGGTCGTACCAGACGCTCGACATCATCGGGTCGAGGGTGAAGGCGACGAAGAGCGAGATCAGCACCGCCACCGAGACGGTAACGCCGAACTGCAGGAAGAACCGGCCCATGATCCCGTCCATGAAGGCCACGGGCAGGAACACCGCGACGATGGACAGCGTCGTCGCCATCACCGCCAGGCCGATTTCATTGGTGCCATCCAGCGCCGCCTGGCGGTGCGTCTTGCCCATATGCAGGTGCCGGGTGATGTTTTCGCGTACCACGATGGCGTCGTCGATGAGAATGCCGACGGCCAGAGACAGCGCCAGCAGGGTCATGGTGTTGAGCGAAAAGCCCATCACATGCAACGCCACCATGGTGCCGATGATCGAGATCGGCAGCGTGAGGCCGGTAATGATGGTCGAGCGCCAGGAATTGAGGAACACGAAGACGATGACCACCGCCAGCGCCGCGCCTTCCACCAGCATGTTCTGCACGGCGTGGAAGGAATCCTCGACCGGTTTTGCATTGTCCACCACCACCTGGATCTTGACCGCATCCTTGGGCAGTTCGGTGGCCTCGAGCCGCTCGATGGTGCGGCGGATTTCAGCGGCCACCCCGACCGTATTGGCGCCCTGGGTCTTGAGAATGTCGATGGCCAGCGCCCGCTCGCCATTGAGGATGGCCAGGCTCGTGGCTTCGCCGGTGCCGTCCTCGATGGTGGCGACGTCGCGCAGGGTCACCGCCTGCCCACCCTGATTGCCCACGGTGATGTTGTAAAAATCCTGCTCGTCCTCGAGCCGTCCCAGCACCTGGATGGAGCGCACGATGCTGTCCTGGGTGATGGCGCCCGCCGCCAGATCCTTGTTGGCCGCCTGCAACGCCGAAACCACTGCCCCGGGGCTGATATTGAACGCTGAGAGGCGATCGGGGTCGATATTGATGTTGAGCTGGCGCGGCACCCCGCCGACGACGCTGGCGCTGCCCACCCCATCGATATTGGACAGGCGCTTGGCGATGACATCCTTGGTGAGCGCGGTAAGATCGCGGTCCGAGAGCGTGTTGGAACTGACCGCCAGCGACAGCAGCGGCAAGGCCGCCGGATCGAAGCGCAGCACCTGTGGATCATTGGCGCCGGCCGGCAGCCGCGCCTTGACCGGGTCGATCTTGTCGCGAACGTCCTGGGCCTTCTGCTGGGAATTGGCCTCGAGATCGAAGATCATGATGATCATCGCCTGGCCGGACTGGGCTACGGACTGGATGGTGTCGAGCCCGGCAATGGTATTGACCGCATCTTCGATGGGCTCGATGACGTCAGCCTCCACCGCCTCGGGCGAGGCGCCGGGATAGGACACCACGACCGCCACGACCGGCAGGTCGATATCGGGCAATTGCTCCACCGGCAGGCGCTGATAGGAATAAATGCCGAAGACCATGATTGCCACCATGATCATGGTGGCAAAGACGGGATGATTGACGCTGATGCGGGTCAGGAACATGGCTCAGTTCCCCAGCACTTCATAGGCATCCCCGGCGCCCAGGGTCGTCAGCGCCGCCGCGACGACAACCTCGCCCGTGGCAAGCCCTTCGACCTCGCGCACCCGGCCGCGATCCCATTCGGCGCCGGGGGTGACTGGTTTGCGGACCAGCGTGCCATTGTCGAGCAGCAGCACGAAGCTGCCTTCGGCATCTTCCCGCAGGGCGGTGGCCGGCAGGGCGATGGCATCGCGCTTTTCCGCCACGGTGATGTAGCCGGTGGCGAACATGCCACCGCGCAACAGACCTTCGGCGTTTTCGATCGACACATAGATCGGCACCGCGCGAGTGCCTGAAATCGCCACCGGATTGACCCGTGTGACGCTGCCGGTGAAGGTCCTGCCTTCGATCCCGGTGACGGTGATGCCAACACTCTGGCCCGGCTTGACCAGCGCACTGGAATTGACCGAGGCAGAGGCGTCGAATTCCATGGCGTCGAGATTGACCACGGTAAAGAGCGGCGTGCCGGCACTGATCGTCTGGCCCGGCTCCACCGAACGGACTGAGACCACACCATCGAGCGGCGAGCGCACCGTGGCATTGTCGAGCGCGATTTCGGCGCTTTCGACGGCGCTTTCGAGCCCTGTGAGATTTGCAGCGAAGGTCGCAACCGAGGTGCGCGCCTGTTCCAGTGTCGAGGGACTGGCCAGGCCCTGGCGTGCCAGTTCCTCGGTGCGTTCAAGCTGCTGGCGCGCCGATGCCAGTTGCAGGCGCGTGGCCTCGGCGGTGGCGCGCTGCTGATTGACCTGCAGCGCCAGGGTGGCCCGATCGATCTCGGCCAGCACCGCGCCTTGGGCAACGGTGTCGCCCGGCCGCACGGTGACGCTCAGCACCCGGCCCGACGCCATGGACGCCACAGCCGACTGCTGGCCCGGCACCAGCGTGCCGGTGACCTTGACAGTCTGGCTCAGCGTCGTCGGGGCAATCTCGACGATTTCGCTGGCCAGCAATTGCTTGACCACCGGCGCCGTGTCTTCGCTGGAAACCCCCGGCTCAGGGGCAGGCGGGCGCAGCAGCACGAAGCCGACGGCCCCCACGACGATCACGCCCAGCACCACCCAGCGCAGGATACGGCGCTTGGGCTTTTCGCCATTGGCGATGCGGCGGGCATTTTCCTTTTCGAAACGGCTTTGGGCCCATCCGGGCTTGGCATGGACTTGGGTCATTCACTGTCCCCCTGGGGTGGACGCTGACGCAGCGTCTCGGCCCACTGATCGAGAATTTCTGCCGACTGGCTGTAAAAGCCGGTGAGATGATCGATGCGCTTTGCCGCATCCTGATCCTCGGCCCGCAGCGCGGCGGCACAGGCTTGCATGGTGGCGGCATAGCGCCGGAACCGGGTAGCGACGTCGCCGATCATATCGGTATAGGGCGACTGCACCATCTGGTAGTAATCCTGCCGATCCCCGGCGCGGGTGGTGAGCTTGAGCACCCCGCCCTTGGCCAGCAGACGCGTATTGGTGCTGACGCTGGCTCGACTGACGCCGAGCCGCTCACTGATCTGGGAGAGGCTCATTTCGCGGCCCTCGGCCAGGAGCAGCCCGAAAATCCGCCCGGCAATGCGCGGCGCTCCACTATCCTGGAGCACCAGTCCCATCTCTTCGATAAACCGGTCGACGGCGGCCATGGCGAACCTTGCTTCATTTCGTTCAGTGCATACTGAACATACGAGACGATGTAAACACCATCAGCCCCAATCCGCGCAAAGTCATCACGATCCCGTGACTGCCCGATCCCTGCCCCGGTAAGGGCGTTGGTTTGGATCATCGCGATAAAGGGAGAAAAGATAATGCCGAGACGCCGCACCGTTCTCACCGGCCTTGCCGGACTGCCCCTGCTCATGCTTGCTGGCGCCCAGTTCAGCCCGCTTCTTGCCCAGGACACCGACTTGGCCGATACCATCGCCACCGATCAGGGCAACCTCACCATTCATCCGGTCGACCATGCCAGCATGGTGCTGCATTGGGGCGATCATGTCATCTATGTCGATCCCGTGGGCGGCGCCGAGCGCTATGCGAGCCTGCCCGCGCCGACCGCCATCCTCATCACCCACGGCCATGGCGACCATTTCGACCTGCCCACGCTCGAGGCCATCGCCAGCGGCGTTCCGATCGTGGCCAATGCCGAAGTTTTCGACAAGCTGCCCGAGGACCTGAAGGCCAATGCCACCAGCCTGGCCAATGGCGAGGCGGGCGACATTGCCGGCGTGCCGCTGCGCGCCGTCGCTGCCTACAATACCAGCGAGGACCGCCTGCGCTATCACCCCCAGGGCGTCGGCAATGGCTACATTCTGATCTTTGGCGACAAGACCGTTTATGTGGCCGGGGATACCGAGCCCACGCCCGAAATGCTGGCCTTCAGGGATATCGATGTCGCCTTCCTGCCGATGAACCTGCCCTATACCATGACGCCCGAACAGGCGGCCGAGGCGGTCAACGCGTTCAAGCCGGCCATCGTCTATCCCTACCATTATGGCGACAGCGATCTCGGCCTCTTCGAAAATGCCGTCGACAAGGGCATCGAGGTCAGGCTCCGCAACTGGTATCCCAGCGCCGGCTGAATGGCCCTCAGCGCCCGCCAGGCTCTTGACTCCGGGGCCCTTTGCCCTGATAAGCCCAGCAACCTGCGCATTGGCCCTGCCTTTGCGCTGGTTGTGTTTGAAAACGCTGCTCGAGGCTGCCGGCCGGTATGACATCGGCCCTCTGACCCGAAAAGCCCGCGGAACGGCACGAAATCCGCGGCGCCACAGAGCGCGACAGATAGGGACCGGTTGCATATCCAACCGGCATGAATATGACTTTCGCCGTTATCAAGACGGGCGGGAAGCAGTACAAAGTTGCTGCCAACGACGTCATCAAGATCGAAAAGCTCGACGCCGAAGCCGGCGACATCGTCACCTTTGACGAAGTCCTCATGGTTGGCGACACCATCGGCGCTCCGCTGGTGGAAGGCGCCCTGGTCGCTGCTGAACTGGTGGAAACCAAGAAGCAGAAGACCGTCATCATCTTCAAGAAGCGTCGCCGCCACAATTCGCGTCGCCGCAACGGCCACCGTCAGCTGCTGACCACCGTCCGGATCACCGAGATCCTGACCGGCGGCGCCAAGCCGACGATCAAGGCTGCTGCCAAGGCAGAGACCACCGAAGCCGTCGCCGAAAAGGCCCCGGCCAAGAAGGCTGCGCCCAAGGCTGAAGCCGCCGCTGACGCACCGGCCAAGAAGCCGGCTGCCAAGAAGGCTGCTGCCAGCGAAGACACCGCCGCTGAAAAGCCGGCGAAGAAGGCCCCGGCCAAGAAGGCCGATAAGGCCGACAAGGAATAAGGAGCTTAGACCATGGCACATAAGAAAGCAGGCGGTTCATCCCGCAACGGTCGTGATACCGCTGGCCGTCGTCTTGGCGTGAAGAAGTTCGGTGGCGAAGCTGTGCTCGCCGGCAACATCATCATCCGCCAGCGCGGCACCAAGTGGGCTCCGGGCACCGGCGTCGGCCTGGGCAAGGATCACACCATTTTCGCACTCGTGGACGGCCATGTGTCGTTCCGCACCCGTGCGAACTCCAAAGTACACGTTTCTGTCGTCCCGGCAGAGGCCGCCGAATAACCCGGCAGGCCTGACCAACCCGCCGGTGACCAGTTCCCCGGCGCAGTGTTTGGCAAACAACAGATGCGAAAGGGGAATCGGTCCGCCGGTTCCCCTTTTTCCGTCTGGAGTTTTGCATCGTGACCACCATCAAGAGCCGTCTGCCCCAAACGCTCACCACCCGGCGCCTGGTCCTGACCGCGCCGACCCTTGAGCATGTCCCGGCCATCGCAAAACTCTGCAACAACAAGAACATCCACCAATGGATGAGCCGCCTGCCCTTCCCCTATGCGGAAGCAGATGCGCGCTTTTTCGTCGAGACCGTCGTCCCCAGCGCCGAAGAGGCCTGCTATGGCATCATGCGCGAGGACGAATTCATGGGCGTTGTGGGCCTCCATTTCGCACAAGGCGAATTGCCCGAGCTCGGCTATTGGCTGGGCGAGCCCTATTGGGGCCATGGCTATGTCACCGAGGCGGCGCGCGCCGTGGTCGCGGCGGCCAGGGCGGCAGGGGCCAGCGCCCTGCGCTCGCGCGCACTCAGCACCAATGCCCGCTCGCTCAACGTTCTCGGCAAGCTCGGCTTCCTCGAAACCGGCAAGGGCGCCGAGCCCATCGGACCCAATGCCGGCATGCCCGCGACCTTTCTCAGGCTGGACTGGGACAGATGATCACGCTCAAGACCGATCGCCTCATCCTGCGCTCCGCCCGGCCGGACGATGCGCCCAGCTATACTTTGGGCATTGGCGAATTCGCCGTTGCCCGCTGGCTCACCCCGGTGCCCTGGCCCTGCTCGCTGGCCATGGCCATGGACTGGCTGCGCCAGACGCCGCGCAATACGCCCGAGCATGCGCTGTTCATCATCGAACGTCCCGGCAAGGGATTGATCGGTTCGATATCGCTGATGGACGAACTCGGCTTCTGGATCGCCCGCCCCTTCTGGGGACGGGGTTATGGCACCGAAGCGGCCGCGGCGGTGATCTCCTGGCATTTCAGCGAGACCGAGCGCGAGGCCATTCCCTCCAGCGCCCATCACGACAATGCCGCCTCGCTCAGGCTGCAGCACAAGCTCGGCTTTGTCGATGAGGGCCATGAAATGCGCTATTCCCAGGCCCTGCAAAACCATGTCGATCATGTGATAACCAGACTGACACGCACCGCCTGGCAGGCGCGGGGAGACCAACAATGCGCCTGACAGACACCCTCCCCCAGACCATCGCCACCGAGCGTCTGCTGCTGCGCGCCCCGCGCATGAGCGATGCCGAAGCGCTGGTGACAGAGGCCAATAATTGGAAAGTGCTGGAGCCCACCGCGAACCTGCCTTTTCCCTATCTACCCGAACATGCCGAGGGGTTTATCACCCGCGCCGCGCATAAACCGGGCCAGCGGTCCTATGTCATTGCGGGCAGCGGGGATGACAGGCTCAAGGGCGTCATCGGCTTCTACTTTTTCGAAGACCGCCCAGTCGAGCTCGGTTATTGGCTGGGCGAAAGCCATTGGGGTCAGGGCCTTGCACCCGAGGCGGTCACCGGTTTGGTCGAGGCCGCCGAAGCTTTGGGGATCACCCCCATCCGCGCCCGTGTTCTCGCCGGCAATGCCGCCTCGGTGCGCGTGCTGCAAAAGACCGGCTTTGTCGTGATCGAGGAAACGCTGAGCGTGGTCGAACGCCATCGCGGCCGGCCGCTGCTCCTCATGGAGCGCCGCCGATGAACCCAACGCTCAATACCGCCCGCCTGCTGCTGCGCCCCCCGCAGAGCCTCGACGCCCCAGCAATCGCCCGCTACCTCAACGATATCGACGTGGCTGGCAATCTAGCGCGCGTGCCCTTTCCCTACCATCTCGCCGATGCGCAGGGCTGGCTGCGCACCCGCAAGCCGGACCTGGCTCCCGACGAGGTCAATTTCGCCATCGAGATTCATGGCGCCTATGCCGGCCAGGTGGGATTTCATCCCGGCGCCGAGGGCCCCGTCATCGGCTATTGGCTGGGCAAGCCCTTCTGGGGCCGGGGCATCATGACCGAAGCGGTCACCGCCAGCCTCGCCTGGTTCTTTGCGGCAACGGCAGCGCCCATGATCTATTCCGGTGTTTTCCATTTCAATGCCGCCTCGCTCGCCATCCAGAAGCGGTTGGGCTTTGTCGAGACCGGACGATCAAGCCTGCTCTGCCTTGCGCGCGGCGCCGAGGTGGAGCATATCGAGACCCAATTGTCGCGCGAGAGTTTCCAGGACCACCAGCACCGGTCGGCGCCGGGCGGAAACCATACGCAAGCGAACACCTAGCCTGGAAGGCACGACAGCAATGAAATTTCTCGATCAGGCCAAGGTCTATATCAAATCCGGTTCCGGCGGCGCCGGCGCCGTCAGTTTCCTGCGCGAAAAATTCGTCGAATTCGGTGGCCCCGATGGCGGCAATGGCGGGCGCGGCGGCGACATCATCGCCGAATGCGTCGAAGGCCTCAACACCCTGATCGACTATCGCTACCAGCAGCACTTTCGCGCCGATACCGGCGTGCATGGCATGGGCCGCAACCGCACCGGCGCCGATGGCGCCGACGTCATCCTGCGCGTCCCCAAGGGTACCCAGATTTTTGAGGAAGACCAGGAAACCCTGATCGCCGATTTCACCGAGGTCGGCCAACGGGTCGTGCTGCTCAAGGGCGGCAATGGCGGCTTCGGCAATGCCTATTTCAAGACCAGCTCCAACCAGGCGCCGCGCCGCGCCAATCCCGGTCAGGAAGGCACGGAAAAAGGCATCTGGCTGCGGTTGAAGCTCATCGCTGATGCCGGCCTCGTCGGGCAGCCCAATGCCGGCAAGTCGACCTTCCTCGCCGCCGTCTCCGCCGCCAAGCCAAAGATCGCCGATTACCCCTTCACCACGCTCCACCCCAATCTGGGCGTGGTGCGCGTCGGCGAGCGCGAATTCGTGCTGGCCGATATTCCGGGTCTCATCGAAGGGGCGAGCGAGGGCATCGGCATTGGTGACCGGTTCCTCGGCCATATCGAGCGCTGCAATATTCTCATTCACCTGATCGACGGCACCAGCGAAGACGTGGCCCATGTCTATAAAGCGGTGCGCTACGAGCTGGCCGCCTATGCCGACGTGCTGGCCGACAAGGACGAGATCGTCGTCCTTAACAAGGTCGATGCGCTGAGCGAGGACGAGATCAAGGCCAAGGTCAAGGCCCTCAAAAAGGCCTCCAAGGCCGAAGTGCGCCTGGTCTCGGGCGTCACCGGCCAGGGCGTCGAACAGGTGCTCTGGGACGTCATCAACTTCCTCGACGCCGAAAAGGCCGAGGCTGTCGAGATGGAAAAGAAGGCCACGGAAACAAAATGGACGCCGTGATGGGCAGTCTCCTCGGCACAATTGTAGCACCCCCTCCCAACCTCCCCCTGAAACAGGGGGAGGGGTGGGCTGGTTGCGGCCCTCGATCGCGTCACGCGCACAAGGCCCCCCCTCCCCCTTCTTCAGGGGGAGGCTGGGTGGGGGTTTCTGGATTGCCTTTGGAAACCATCCGATGAACCCCCTCGCCCCCTATCGCCGTATCACCATCAAGATCGGCTCGGCTCTGCTCGTCGACAAGGCCGGCAAGCTGCGCGCAGCCTGGTTGGCCGATCTGGCCGAGGACATTGCCGCGCTCAAGTCCGAGGGCCGGGAGATCGTCATCGTCTCCTCCGGCGCCATTGCCCTGGGCCGGGGCCTGCTCGGCCTCTCCGCCGTCACCCTCACGCTCGAGCAGAGCCAGGCCGCTGCCAGCGCCGGACAGATCGCTCTATCCCAAGCCTGGGCCGAGGCATTGGGCCGGCACCAGATCGTCACCGGGCAGATCCTCATCACCCCCAATATCACCGAGGAACGTCGCTACTTCCTCAATGCGCGCACCACCATCCAGACGCTGCTGGGTCTGGGCGCCATTCCCATCATCAACGAGAATGACAGCGTCGCCACCGCCGAAATCCGCTATGGCGACAATGACCGCCTCTCGGCCCGCGTCGCCACCATGATCGAGGCCGATCTTCTGGTGCTTCTCTCCGATATCGACGGGCTCTATACAGCCCCGCCGGCCAAGGACCCCGCCGCCGCCCACATTCCGGTGGTCGAGCGCATCACCCCGGCCATCGAGGCCATGGCCGGCGGCGCCGCCAGCCATCTCTCGCGCGGTGGCATGACCACCAAGGTCGAGGCCGGCAAGATCGCCACCCTGGCCGGCACCGCCATGATCATCGCCAAGGGCACTGAAACCCATCCGCTCAAGCGCCTGGGCGAAGGTGGCTTACACACGCTCTTCCAGGCCGCCACCTCCCGCGCCCAGTCGCGAAAACGCTGGATCATGGGCACGCTGGCCGTCTCGGGCACCGTCCAGGTCGATGCCGGCGCGGCCGGTGCGCTTAAGAATGGCCGCTCGCTGCTGCCCGTGGGCGTCACCCGGATCACCGGGGAGTTCGAACGCGGCGACACCATTGCCGTGATCGGCCCGGATGGTATCGAAATCGCCCGCGGCCTCTCCGGGCTCGACAGCGACGATGCGCGCCTGGTCATGGGCAAGAAGAGCCACGCCATTGTCGAATTGCTGGGCGCTGGCAACCGCGCCGAAATGGTGCATCGCGACAATATGGTCCTGACAGGCAGTAAAGAGGAGCTAGCGTCATGAGCGCCGTCCAAGCCACCCCGAGCCTTGCCGAGATCATGGGCGAGATCGGCCGAAATGCCCGCATCGGCGCCAGCGCCCTCAAGATCGCAACCTCAGAGCAGAAGCGCACTGCCCTGCTCACCGCCGCTGGCGCCATCAACGCCCATCGCAAAAAAATCCTTGCCGCCAACGAGCTCGACATGGCCGCCGCGCGCGAAAAGGGCATTTCCGGCGCCTTTCTCGATCGCCTGCTGCTCACCGACGCGCGTATCGACGGCATTATCGAGGCCGTAAAGACCATTGCCGAGCTGCCCGATCCGGTGGGCACGGTCATCGCCGAATGGGATCGGCCCAATGGCCTCCATATCGAGCGCGTCCGCACCCCCCTCGGCGTCATCGGCGTCATCTTCGAAAGCCGCCCCAATGTTACGGCAGATGCCGGGGCGCTCTGCATCAAGTCGGGCAATGCCGTCATCCTGCGCGGCGGCTCGGATTCTTTTCATTCCTCCCGCGCTTTGGTCGATTGCCTGCTCGACGGGCTGCATCTGGCCGGCCTGCCGGTCGAATGCGTCCAGCTCGTGCCCACCACCGACCGCGAAGCGGTGGGGGAAATGCTCAAGGGCCTGGGCGGCAATATCGACGTGATCGTGCCGCGTGGCGGCAAGTCCTTGGTGGCGCGTGTCCAATCCGAAGCGCGCGTGCCGGTCTTTGCCCATCTCGAGGGCCTGGTGCATGTCTATATCGACCGCTCGGCCGATCTCGACAAGGCCGTCGCCGTCACCCTCAACGCCAAGATGCGCCGCACCGGCATTTGCGGCGCCGCCGAAACCCTGCTGGTCCACAAGGACGTGGTCAAAACCCATTTGAAGCCGATCATCACTGCGCTCGTGGCAAAGGGCTGCGAAATCCGCGGCGATGCGCAGGTCATGTCATTGATCCCCGAAGCGCTGGAAGCCACCGAGGAGGATTGGAAAACCGAATATGAGGACGCCATCATCTCGGTGAAGGTGGTCGACAGCATCGAGCAAGCCATCGCCCATATCGAGCATTATTCCAGCCATCACACCGAAGCGATCATCGCGGAGGACCTGGAAGCCGTCGAAAAATTCTTCAACGAAGTCGACAGCGCCATTCTCGTCCACAACGCCTCCACCCAGTTCGCCGATGGCGGCGAATTCGGTTTTGGCGGCGAAATCGGCATCGCCACCGGCAAGATGCATGCGCGCGGCCCGGTTGGCGTCGAACAGCTCACCAGCTTCAAATACCGCCTGCGCGGCAATGGGCAGTTGAGGCCTTGAACTTGGTTTCTGTTCTGCTGGGCCCCCACCCAACCTCCCCCGGAAGACGGGGGAGGGGCCCATCCAGTACGCCACTCTCTCAGCGCCCCTCCTCTTCTCCTCCCCCTCCTTCAGGGGGAGGCCGGGTGGGGGTGTTCATGGCTAGCTCTTCGAAGCAGCGCCACCCATGACCCTGCGCCCGCCCCTCCGCATTCCCGGCATCACCACGCTGCCCCCCTCGGCATCGGGCATGCGCATCGGCCTTTTCGGCGGCTCGTTCAATCCCATCCATGACGGCCATATCCTGGTCATGGAGGAAACCATGCGCCGGCTGGAGCTCGATGCGCTCTGGGTGCTGGTCACCCCCGGCAATCCGCTCAAGAACAATGCGAAACTGCCATCGCTCACCGAGCGGGTGACGGCGGCCCGCGCCCGCATTGGCCATCCGCGCATCCGCGTCACCGGCTTCGAGGCCGAGAAGGGCTTCGTCTATACCTGGCAGACCATTGCCTTCCTGACCCGGACGATGCCCGACCGGCGCTTTGTCTGGATCATGGGCGCCGACAGTCTCGCCGATTTCCATCGCTGGGAACGCTGGCGCGATATCGCGGCCATGGTGCCCATTGCCGTCTATGCGCGACCGGGATCGGGCCGGCGGGCCCTGGCCTCCCGCGCTGCCAGCGTGCTCGACCATGCCCAGCTCGACGAGAGCGCCGGTCCCCTCCTGCCCTATGCGCAGCCGCCCGCCTGGATCTATCTGCAGGGGCGTCAATCCGCGCTGTCCTCGACCGCCATTCGGGCCCAAAAGGGGCTGACTACGGCGTGATCGCGCCATGACCTTGCAAAAATCCCCATAAACGCGCATATTTGGCCGGAGTGATCACTGTCACCGGAACAGGAACTGACGGCTTGCCGTTTTTCACGACGCCGCAACATTCCGATCAACAACCAAGGATGCTTATCTCTCGCATGACCCATGCACGCGCATGGGCGGAAGGCCGTTTCTGATGGCCGCGCTGCCCGAAAACACACTTTCCGCTTCGCCGACCCCGGCTGCCACCGCTTCGAAGTCCATGATCGACGTCATTCTCGATACGCTCGAGGATGCCAAGGCCGAGGAAACCGTTGCCGTCGATATCACTGGCAAGTCCTCGCTGGCCGACCATATGGTGGTGACCTCGGGTCGCTCGCACCGGCACGTCGCCGCTGTCGCCGACCAGCTGATCTCGGCCCTGCGCGACCATGGTCACGGCAAGCCGCGGGTCGAAGGCTTGCCCCATGCCGACTGGGTCCTGGTTGATGCCGGCGATGTCATCGTCCACATCTTCCGCCCGGAAGTGCGCGAGTTCTATAGCCTCGAAAAGATGTGGCAGGCCGATTTCGCCGCCGACCAGCACTGAGCCGGACCGCACTGGATGCGCATTGCCATTGCGGCCGTGGGCCGGATGAAGAACGGGCCGGAGCGCGAGCTCGTGGCCCGTTATCTTGAGCGGGCCAGCGGCACCGGCAAGCCCCTGGCGCTGACCGGCTTTGACGTCTTCGAGATGAGCGAAAGCCGCGCCGGTTCCGCCGCGTCCCGAAAAGCCGAGGAAGCCAAGGCCATTCGCGCCGCCCTGCCGGACGGTCTCCTCGTCACTCTCGACGAACGCGGCAAATCCATCACCTCGGACGCCTTTGCCACCCAGCTCGGTCGCTGGCGCGATGATGGCCGCGCCGCTATCGGCTTTGTGATCGGGGGCGCCGACGGCATCGACCCCGACCTGGTGCGTCAGGCCGATCTCAGCATCAGCTTTTCCCCCATGGTCTGGCCGCACCAATTGGTGCGCATCATGCTGGCCGAGCAGCTTTATCGTGCCACCACCATTCTGTCGGGCCACCCCTATCACCGGGGCGACTGAGCCCCACATGGTTAAGCAATGTTAACCAGCGGTTTGCCAGCCGCTTGCTATGGTGCGCGGGACTGATTCGGGCGATTGCCCAGGCAAGGAGATGCCATGCGGCCAGGGCCGGGCAGCACAGTGAAAGCGGTTCTGACCGGGCTGGCCCTTGCCGGACTGGTGGCGCTGCCGCTTTCCGCGCAAACCCAGACCGTCGCGCCCGATCCCGCCGTCTCCACTCCAGCCGAAACGCCAGCGCCCGACGCCGCTGCGCCAATAGACACCGAGGCCACCCCGGCAGCGTCTGAGCCTGGCGCCGCGCCGGAGGTCACAATTCCGGCCACCGATACCGCCACCACCAGCGCCGCCGACCTCGAAACCGTGGAATCCTCGCTGAGCCTCAGCCGCGAGCGCATCGACGCGCTCAAGGCCGAAATCGCCGAGATGGAGGGCGACCGCACCCAGCAGAACGCCGCCCTGATTGCCGCGGCGCAACGCGTCAAACTGGCCGAAATCGAAGTGGCCAATGTCGAGGAGCGCCTCTCCGACCTCATCGTGCGCGAACTCGAAGTGCGCGGCCGACTCGATGGCGCCGATGCCGAAATCGCCAATGTGCTCGCTGCCCTGCAGCGCATTTCACTCAATCCTCCGCCGGCGCTGATCGTCGATCCCAGCGATGCCCTGGGTTCGGCACGCGGCGCCATGCTGATCGCTGCCATCGTCCCGCAATTGCGAAGCCGCGCCGATAGCGTGGCCGCCGATCTCAAGACCCTGACGGGAATCAAGGAAGAGGCGCTGGCCGAAGAAGCCACGCTCAAGGCCAACCACGCCGTGCTCGAGGAAGAGCAATTGCGCATCGCCACCCTGATCGCGGCGCGCAAGCAGGGCATTACCCAGCGCAGCACCGAGCTCGAAGCCGAGGAGGCCGAAGCCCTGGCGCTGGCCGAGCGCGCCAGTTCCTTGCGTGAACTGGTTGGGGCCCTGAGCGAGCGCGCCGCCAACAGCGCCGCCGGCACCCCGCAGAACCAGCAGCCCGACGCCCCAATGCTGTCGCCCGAGGCGATCCAGCTGGCTTTTGCCAATGCGGCGCGCACCGAGCCGGCCGTGCCCTTCCCCATGGCCCGCGGCTATCTCGCCCGCCCCGCCAATGGTGAAGTGGCCGTCGCCTTCGGCAGCAATGACAGTCGCGGCGGCATCGCCCAAGGGCAATCCATCCTGACGCGCAACGACGCCCAGGTCCTGGCCCCGGCCGATGGCTGGGTGCTCTATACCGGCCCTTACCTCAATTATGGCCAGATCATCATTCTCAATACCGGCAGCGGCTACACCGCCTTGCTGGCCGGGCTTGATTCGATCAGCGTCTCGATCGGGCAATTCGTGCAGATGGGCGAACCCGTGGGTGCCATGGGATCACGCACAATTGGACGGACGGTCACCACCAATGCTGGAAACGCCCAGCCGACCCTTTATATTGAACTGCGACAGAACAACGAGCCTTTCGACCCCGAGGGGTGGTGGGCCAGACAAGAACAGACGGGATAGATAATTCATGCGCTTCCCCCTTATCGGCGCCGGCGCCCTTGCCGTTGCCCTGCTGGTGCCCGCCACCATGCTCATCGCGCAGGACCAGGCCCCGGCTCCCGCAGCCCCGGCTGCCCCGGCCGAGGAAGCCCCGCAGGTCCCGCTCGATCCCAATGCCGAGCAGCCTGAGCCGACCCCCGAGGAAAAGGCCGCCGCCGAGCCGCGCGATCCCTTGCAGGTCTATGCCGACCTCAATCTCTTCGGCGAAATCTTCGACCGCATCCGCAATGAATATGTCGATCCCCCCGATGAGGAGGAGCTGATCCGCGCCGCCATCAGCGGCATGCTGCGCTCGCTCGATCCGCATTCGGACTATTTGCCGCCCGTCGACTATGACGAGACCCGCCAGGACATGTCCGGGCAGTTCGGGGGCCTTGGCATCGAAGTCACCCAGGAAAACGGCATCGTCAAGGTGGTGTCGCCCATCGACGAGACCCCGGCCGCCCGCGCCGGCATTCTCGCCAATGACCTGATCGTGGCACTGGATGGCGTCTCCATCGAAAATCTCTCGCTCGACGAGGCCGTCGACAAGATGCGTGGGCCGATCGGCACCACCATCAAGGTCACGGTGATCCGCGAGGGCGTCAACGAACCCCTCGACTTCGAATTGACCCGCGCCACCATCTCGATGCGCGTCACCCGCTGGTCGATGGAAGGCGACGTCGCCGTCATCCGCCTGGCCCGCTTCACCGAGCAGGCCTTTGTCGGGCTCGAGCGCTCCATCGAGGACATCTACAAGGAGCGCAATGGTACCCCGCCCAAGGGCATCATTCTGGATCTGCGCAACAATCCTGGTGGCCTGGTCGACCAGTCGGTCTATGTCGCCGACGCCTTCCTCAACAAGGGCTCGGTGGTGCTGACGCGCGGCCGCTCCGAGAACGAAAGCGCCCGCTACGACGCCCAGCCCGATCCGCTCGATGCCAAGCTGGCCGATGTGCCGCTGGTGGTGCTGATCAATGGCGGCTCCGCCTCGGCCTCCGAGATCGTCGCCGGTGCCCTGCAGGACCACAAGCGCGCCACCGTGGTGGGCACGCGCTCCTTCGGCAAGGGGTCGGTGCAGTCGATCATCTCGCTGGGTCCCGATGGCGCCATGCGCCTGACCACGGCCCGCTACTACACCCCGAGCAACCGCTCCATCCAGGCTTTGGGCATCACGCCCGATATCGAGATCAAGCAGACCGTGCCCGAAGAGTTCAAGGGCCGTGACGAGATCATCGGCGAAGCCGGGCTGGCCGGCCACATCACCGTGGATGGCCAGGAAGAGACCACGGTCGGCTCCTCGGTCTATGTGCCGGTGGACAAGGCCGAGGACAACCAGCTGCAATATGCCATTCGCCTGATCGATGGCGAAGAGACCAACCCGGCCTATCCGCCCAAGGCGGACTGACATCCGAACCGGTCTGCCGGTGCCAACACGATCACTTCACCGATTCAGCGAAACGGTGAAGTGATCTAGACTAGGGGAAGCGCGGGACCCTGATTCTCCCGCGCTTCCGGCCTTTCCCTCTCAGAAGAGCGAACCCGACCCCGCCATGGCCAACGATCTCAGCACACCATTGACCGGCCGCAAGCGCCGTGGCGACGGTGGCCGGGGCCGTCTGCACCTGCCGCTGGGGCGCATTCTCTTCGGCATCATCGCCGTGATCGTGCTGGGCCTGGTGCTGCGCGTGGTCATGGTCGAAGATCCCAATGGCGGCCGCCCCTCCCAGGAAGTGGCCATTACCTCCACCCGCGATGGCAATGCCATCGCCAATGCCGTGGCCAGCGGGCCGGTGACCATTACCGCCGATCCCGGGCAATTCCCCGCCGGCGCCGCGATCACCGAGATGACGGCCGGCCACGATGCGCCCGCCGACATGGGGCCGCTGCCGGTGCGCGACACCACTGGCGCTCTGCCCGATCTCAGCGAAGAAACTGCCAATGGCGCCATCCCACGCATTTCCGGCACTGGCACGCGCCCCTTCGAGGCCTATCGCAATGCCGCGCCTGTGGTCAGCGGCCCCAAGGTGGCGATCATCGTCACCGGCCTTGGCATCAACGAACAGGGCTCGCTCGACGCTATCGGTCAGTTGCCGCCCGATGTGACACTGGCCTTTGCCCCCTATGGACGGCAATTGCAGAACACGGTTTCGGCCGCGCGCTCCTCCGGCCACGAGGTAATGCTGGAGATCCCGCTCGAGCCCTTCGACTACCCACAGAACGATCCCGGCCCCCATACCATCCTCACCGGCGAAGCCCCGCGCGCCAATCTCGAAAAGCTGTTCTGGCTGATGGCGCGATTTGGCGGTTATTTCGGCGTCATCAACAATATGGGCGCACGCTTCACCGCCTCGGGCACCGACTTCTCGCCGATCATGGAAGAGTTGGGCGCCCGTGGTATCGGCTATATCGATGACGGCTCCTCAAACCGCTCGGTGGCCCAGCAATTGTCCAGCACCAACAAGGTGCCCTTTGCCAAGGCCAGCCTGATCATCGACGCCAACCCCTCGCGCCAGGCCATTCTCGCAGCGCTTGCCAGCCTTGAAAACCAGGCCATGGAAAGCGGCGGAGCCATCGGTATTGTGAGCGCCCTGCCCATATCGGTGCAGGCAGTGACCGAGTGGTCGCAAGACCTTCAAGCGCGCGGGATAACCTTGGTGCCCGCCAGCGCCCTGATGAAATGAAAAGACCTGCTATGACGACCCGCCCTGACCGTGACGCCCTGCCCTATCGTGACTGCGTGGGGGTGGCCGTCTTCAATGCCGAGGGCAATGTTCTGATCGGGCGGCGCAAGGCCGATCCCAATTCCGAGGACCGCAGTGAAGTCGCCGCGCCATGGCAGATGCCGCAGGGCGGCATCGACAAGGGCGAAGACCCGCTGCGCGCCGCTTTGCGCGAGCTGCACGAGGAAACCAATATCGTCTCGGTCAGCCTCCTGGCCGAGGCACCGGAATGGATCCATTACGACCTGCCCGACGAGGCCCTGGGCATTGCCCTCAAGGGACGCTATCGCGGCCAGCGCCAGCGCTGGTTTGCCTTCGCCTTTACCGGCAAGCCCAGCGAGATCGATGTCGAGACCCCAGGTGGCGGCAAGTTTCCAGCCGAGTTCGACGCCTGGCGCTGGGAAAAGCTGAGCCGCACCCCCAGCCTGATCGTGCCGTTCAAGAAGCCCGCCTATGAAAAGGTGGTCGAGGCCTTTGCCGATATCCCGCAGCGCTTCACCCATGTCTGAGGCCAGCATGAAGACCATCGGCCTGATCGGCGGCATGAGCTGGGAATCCACCGCCCATTACTACCGGGTGCTGAACCAGGAGACGGCGCGTCGTCTCGGCGGTCTGCATTCGGCGCCGCTCATCGTCCATTCGGTCGACTTCGCCGGGATCGCCGCCATGCAATCGGCCGGCGCCTGGGACGAAGCCGGACTGACGCTCAATGGCGTGGCGCGCGGTCTGGTCGCCGCCGGTGCCGACATCATCGGCCTGGCCACCAACACCATGCATGTGGTGGCCGACGCCATTCAGGACGGCATTGCCCGCCCCTTCGTCCACATCGCCGACCCCACCGCCGAGGCGCTGCTCGCCGACGGTTTCGATACGGTGGGCCTGCTGGGCACGCGCTTCACCATGGAAATGGACTTTTACAAGGACCGGCTGCTGGCGCGTGGCCTCACCCCGTTGATCCCCGAGGTGGAACGCACCAATCTCAACGGCATCATCTATGACGAGCTGTGCAAGGGCATCGTGCGCGAGCAGTCGCGCCGCATCTACCAGACCGCCATCCACCGGCTCGCCGCGCGCGGTGCCCAAGCCGTCATCCTGGGCTGCACCGAAATCGGCATGCTGATCGACGACAGCACCTCGTCACTGCCCACCTACGACACCACCGATCTGCACGCCAAGGCCCTGGTTGACGCGGCCCTCGCCGGCTGAGCGACCGCTCAAGCCGCCGCGCGCTGCTTCGGCATCTGTTTGTCCTCATCGAGCCGGAACACGTCGACAATCCGGTCCAGGGCCTGGGTCTGGCCTTCGGTCTGCGCAATGACCGAATTGGTCTCTTCCACCAATGAAGCATTGTGCTGCGTCATCTGATCGAGCGTGCGCACGGCCATGTTGACCTCTTCGATCGCCGAAGCCTGCTCACGGCTGGCCTGGGTGATGGCCCGCACCAATGCGCTATTCTCTTGCGCCGCCTCCAGAACCGCACGAAGTCTGTCACCGGCCTCGACCACAAGCTGTGCCCCGCCCTTCACTTCCGTGCCGCTCTGTTCAACAAGCGCCTTGACCTCATTGGACGCCTGCGCGGCGCTCTGCGCCAGCCGCCTCACCTCCACCGCGACGACGGCAAAACCCTTCCCGGCGTCACCCGCCCGTGCCGCCTCGACCGAAGCGTTGAGCGCCAACAGATTGGTCTGGAAAGCGATGTCGTCGATCAACCCGATGACGTTGGAGATCTTCTGCGAAGAGGCGGTGATACGCGCCATGGCCCCGGTCGCCTCCTCCATCACCGCGCCGCTCTCCTGGGCGACGGCAGAGACGGTCTCGGCCTTGCGCGCTGCCTCTTCGGCCATGCCGGCATTGCTGGTCACCGTCGCCGCCAGCTCTTCCATGGCTGCCGATGTCTGCTCGATGGTGGCCGCCTGCCGCGTCGTGCGTTCCGACAGATCATTGGCGCCGCTCAGCAGCTCGCCGCTGGCCGTCCGCAGCGAGCGCGTCGTCATGCGCAGCTGCCCCACCACATCGGCAAAGCGCTCCACTGTGCCATTCAGCGCCATGCGCAGGTCTTCGAACTCGGCAGGAAAAGGCGTGTCGATCGTATGGGTCAGGTCGCCCGAGGCCAGCGTCTTCAGCCCTTGGCCAATGGCGGCGACGGACTGCTTGCGCGCTGTCACGTCCGTGGCGAACTGCACGACCTTATAGGGCCGTCCTTCGGCATCGGAGATCGGGGTAAAAGTGCTCTGGATCCACACTTCGCGCCCATCGCGCGTCTGCCTGCGGTACTCGCCACTCTTGAACGTGCCCTCCGCCAACTCGGTCCAGAACTGAATATAGCTGACACTTTTAGGATCGGCGTTGAACAGGAAGAGCGCATTGGGCTGGCCGACAACGTCTGCAGCTCCATAGCCCAGCAACCGCAGGAAATTTTCATTGGCACTGATGACAGTGCCATCGAGGTGAAACTCGGCCACGATCTGGCTCCGACCAATGGCCTGCAATTGCCCCGTATGATCGGCTGCCTCGGCAAGATGATGCCGCGCCCGCTCGTCGAGCGCGGCTTTTTCCAGCGCATTGGTACGAAAAATCTCGACGGATCGCGCCATGGCGCCGACTTCGTTGCGCACATGGAGATAGGGCACTTCACAATCGAGTTCGCCGCCGGCTATGGCGTCCATCGCCTTAGCCAATTGGGGAATGGGTCTGATCAACCCGCGGGCCACCATGAGCGCGACGAGTGCAATCAAAACCAGGGCCAGCAGGGCCGTTGCCCCCAGCACCAGCATGGATTGTCCGAGCACCGCCTCCAGCGGCGCGCGGTCAACGGCGATAAGCAGGGCCCCAATCACTTTGCCATCGGCCGTGGCAATAGGCTGGTACCGCATCAGGTAGCGCTTGGCCTCGATCTGGTCGGCCACCTGCACCGCGCTGCCGGCCATAAGGGTGTCGAACAAAGCACTGCCGGCAGGGATGGCCCGATCCACTGCCCGCTCTCCGCTCGACAGGACCAGGCTGGTGCTGCCGACGAGAAAGTCCGGACTGACCTCAGGGTCGAACACATAGATGGCAGCGCCCTGTCCCGCGACACGCGAGACCGTGTCGATAACGTCGTGCGTGCGGAAACGCGGCATGCGTTGCGCAGAAAGACCTGTGACCTCGCCGTGCTCGTCGAGCACAACGTCCAGGCTGGGCAGATTGACCTGGAGGATTTGCGCTGCAACCCGCGTGGATGTCATGACCGCGGCGTCAGTATCCCGCTGCACCGTGCCACTGAGGCTGAGATACAGCCCCCCGATAACAGCCAGCATGGCGGTCGCCAAGGCCCCGATAGTCATGGCCGGAATGGCGAAGGTCAGACGCAGATTGCTCAGAAACGTGCCCATCGTAATGTCCCCATTTGCCGGCCCTCCAGCCGGACACCACCCGCTCCCTGGGCTCAGAGACTGGGGCCTAAATGTTAACTCGACGTTGCATCACGGAAAATTTCTAATCATATCAATGACTTGCCTAAACACTGGGCAAGGCGCTCAAATTAAAAGCAAAAAGGCCGCCTCCAGAGGAAGCGGCCTTACAGTATGGTCGACAGATCAAATGCCTTAATGGACGTGGGCGCCGTTGATCTGCTGGGCTTCGATGGCGAGGTTGAGCAGGCCCGAAACGACTTCCTGGGCATAGGACTTGTCCTCGGGCGAAGCGGCGCGGGCCAGTTCTTCCTCGGCGGCCTTGATCTGCGTCTGCAGATCGCCATGGTCGAAATGCGCGAAGGGAATGGAACGCTCGGCCAGGATGGTCAGCCCGGACGGCGACACATCGGCAAAGCCACCCTTGACGAAATAGATGTCGGCATGGCCGGCATCCTTGGTCACGGTGATGAAGCCGGGACGCAGCGTGGTCATGAACGGCGCATGGTCGTTCATCACCGTGAAATAGCCTTCCGTGCCCGGGACGGTGACCGACACGACGGTCTCCGACAGCACCAGGCGCTCGGGCGAAACGATCTCGATCTTGAGGCCTTCAGCCATATTTTTGGTCCCTTAGCGGAGAGAGCCCGAAAGCTCGAGCTTAGGCGCAGGGCCCGCCGCTGGCGGCGAGCCCGGATTGGATAGCTTAGGCAGCCTGGGCGGCCAGCTTCTGGGCCTTGGCAACGGCGTCTTCGATGGTGCCGACCATGTAGAAGGCGGCTTCCGGCAGGTGATCGTAGTCACCATTCACCAGGCCCTTGAACCCCTTGATGGTGTCTTCGAGCTGCACAAACACGCCCGGCGAACCGGTGAACACTTCGGCCACGTCGAAGGGCTGGCTCATGAAGCGCTCGATCTTGCGGGCGCGGGCCACGGTCAGCTTGTCTTCTTCGGAGAGCTCGTCCATGCCCAGGATGGCGATGATGTCCTGCAGAGCCTTGTACTTCTGCAGGATCGCCTGAACCTGACGGGCGGTCTCGTAGTGCTCGACGCCGACAACGTTGGCGTCGAGAATACGCGAGTTGGAAGCCAGCGGATCCACGGCCGGGTAGATACCCTTTTCCGAGATGGCGCGGTTGAGCACGGTCGTCGCGTCAAGGTGAGCGAAGGTCGTGGCCGGGGCCGGGTCGGTCAAGTCGTCGGCGGGCACGTAAACGGCCTGCACCGAGGTGATCGAGCCCTTGGTGGTGGTGGTGATGCGTTCCTGCATCGCGCCCATGTCGGTCGACAGCGTCGGCTGGTAACCCACGGCGGAGGGGATGCGGCCCAGCAGAGCCGACATTTCGGCGCCGGCCTGGGTGAAGCGGAAGATGTTGTCCACGAAGAACAGCACGTCCTGGCCCTTGTCGCGGAAATTCTCGGCGACGGTCAGGCCCGTCAGCGCCACGCGGGCACGGGCACCGGGGGGCTCGTTCATCTGGCCGAACACCAGGGCGCACTTGGAGCCGGCGGCGGAGCCACCATGTTCCTTGGGGTCCTTGTTCACGCCCGATTCGATCATTTCGTGATAGAGATCGTTGCCTTCGCGGGTGCGTTCACCCACGCCGGCGAACACCGAATAACCACCATGGGCCTTGGCGACGTTGTTGATCAGTTCCTGGATCAGCACGGTCTTGCCCACGCCGGCGCCGCCGAACAGGCCGATCTTGCCGCCACGAGCATAGGGAGCGATCAGGTCCACGACCTTGATGCCGGTGACCAGCACCTGGCTTTCCGGGGACTGCTCGACGAATTCGGGCGCATCCTGGTGGATTTCGCGACGGGCAGCGGCCGGGATCGGGCCGGCTTCGTCGATGGGCTCGCCGATCACGTTCATGATGCGGCCCAGGGTTTCGTCACCGACGGGCACCGAGATCGAAGCGCCGGTATCGGACACTTCGGTGCCGCGAACCAGACCTTCGGTCGTGTCCATGGCAATGGTGCGCACGGCGTTTTCGCCCAGGTGCTGCGCCACTTCCAGGACCAGACGCTGGCCATTATTGGTGGTTTCAAGCGCGTTCAGGATGGCGGGCAGGTGATCGTCGAACACCACGTCAACGACGGCGCCAATGACCTGCGAAACGCGACCGGCCTTCTTCTCTGCCATTTGTTCGTCCTCGCTGATGGGTTAGAGCGCTTCCGCGCCCGAGATGATTTCGATGAGTTCTTTGGTGATCTGGGCCTGACGCTGGCGGTTATAGCTCAGCTGCAGCTTTCCGATCATTTCGCCGGCATTGCGGGTCGCATTGTCCATGGCGGACATCTGCGCACCGTAGAACGAGGCAGAGTTTTCGAGCAGGGCGCGAAGAATCTGCACGCTGATATTGCGCGGCAACAGGTCTTCGACGATCGCTTCTTCGTTCGGCTCGTATTCATAGGGCACGGCGGGAGCGGCGGCATTGCCTTCGCCCTCGATGCGCTCGAGCTTGGCCGGAATGATCTGCTGTGCCGTCGGCACCTGGCTGATCACGCTGCCGAACTTGGCGAAGAACAGGGTGGCCACGTCGAATTCGCCGGCGGCGAACATGGCGAGCACCTTGTTGGCGACCAGCTCGGCCTGGGTGAACCCGACCTGCTTGATCTCGCGGAAATTGAAGGTATCGACGATCAGTTCCGGATATTGCCGGCGCAGAATGTCATGACCCTTGCGGCCAACGGTCAGAATCTTGACCGTCTTGCCTTCGCGGATCAGCTTGGCAGCGTGATCGCGTGCCAGGCGGGCGATGGAGGAGTTGAAACCGCCGGCCAGGCCGCGCTCGCCGGTGGCAACCACCAGCAGATGCACCTGATCCTTGCCCGTACCGCCAAGCAGCACGGGGGCGTTTTCCTGCCCATCATAGACGGCGCCAAGCGCGGCCAGCACCTTGCCCATGCGCTCGGCATAGGGACGCGCGGCCTCGGCAGCTTCCTGGGCGCGACGGAGCTTGGCCGCCGCGACCATCTGCATGGCCTTGGTGATCTTCTGGGTCGATTTGACCGAGTCGATCCGGTTTTTGAGGTCCTTTAGCGACGGCATTGCCTGTCGTCTCCTTCAGGGCTTAAACCGCGTAGGTCTTCTTGATCTCATCCAGAGCCGACTTCAGCTTGGCGCGGGTATCGTCGCTCAGAGCCTTTTCGGCGGCGATGGTCTTGAGGATGTCGGCATATTTCGAGCGCATGTTCGACAGAACGTGCTTTTCGAAGTCCTGCACCTTGGTGACCGGAATGCTGTCGAGATAGCCCTGGCCGCCGGCAAAGATCACCGCAACCTGTTCTTCCGTCTTGAGCGGGGAGAACTGCGGCTGCTTGAGCAGCTCGGTGAGGCGTGCGCCGCGGTTGAGGAGGCGCTGGGTGGCGGCGTCTAGGTCCGAACCGAACTGGGCGAAAGCGGCCATTTCGCGGTACTGCGACAGCTCACCCTTGAGCGAGCCAGCAACCTGCTTCATCGCCTTGATCTGGGCCGAACCACCCACGCGGGACACCGAAAGACCGACGTTCACGGCCGGGCGGATACCCTGGAAGAACAGGTTGGTCTCGAGGAAGATCTGGCCGTCGGTGATCGAGATCACGTTGGTCGGAATATAGGCCGACACGTCGTTGGCCTGCGTCTCGATGACGGGCAGCGCAGTCAGCGAACCCAGACCGTGGTCTTCGTTCATCTTGGCGGCGCGTTCGAGCAGACGGGAGTGCAGGTAGAACACGTCGCCCGGATAGGCTTCGCGGCCCGGCGGACGGCGCAGCAACAGCGACATCTGGCGGTAGGCAACGGCCTGCTTGGTCAGATCGTCATAGGCGATCACGGCATGCTTGCCATTGTCGCGGAACCACTCGCCAATGGCGCAGCCGGTGAACGGCGCGATATACTGCAGCGGTGCCGGATCGGAGGCGGTTGCCGCGATCACGATCGAGTAGGGCAGGGCGCCCGATTCTTCGAGCTGACGCACGAACTGGGCGACGGTGGAGCGCTTCTGACCTACGGCGACGTAGATGCAGTAGAGCTTGTCGGTGTCCGAGGCGTTGGCATCGTGTGCCGGGCGCTGGTTGAGGAAGGTGTCAAGAATGATGGCGGTCTTGCCGGTCTGGCGGTCACCAATGACCAGCTCGCGCTGGCCGCGGCCGATCGGGATCAGCGCATCGATGGCCTTGAGGCCGGTGGACATGGGCTCGTGCACGGACTTGCGCGGCAGGATGCCGGGAGCCTTGACGTCGACGCGGCGGCGTTCGGTATGCTCGATCGGGCCCTTGCCGTCGATCGGATTGCCGAGACCGTCGACCACGCGGCCGAGGAGGCCCGGACCCACGGGGGTGTCCACGATGGCGCCAGTACGCTTGACGACGTCGCCTTCCTTGATCGAACGGTCATTGCCGAAAATCACGACGCCGACATTGTCGGTTTCGAGGTTCAGCGCCATGCCCTTAATGCCACCCGGGAACTCGACGAGCTCACCGGCCTGCACCTTGTCGAGGCCGTAGACGCGGGCGATACCGTCGCCAACGCTCAAAACCTGGCCGACTTCGGAAACCTGGGCTTCCTGGCCGAAATTCTTGATCTGGTCCTTGAGGATCGCAGAGATTTCCGCGGCTTTGATGTCCATTTATCCGACCTCTTTCATGGCGATTTTCATCGCAGCGAGTTTTGTCTTGAGCGAAGAATCGATCATCTGCGATCCGACCTTCACCTGAAGGCCACCGATCAGCGAGGGATCGACGAATTGGTTGAGTGTGATGGTCTTGCCCAGCTTGGCCTTGAGCGTCTCGGCAAGGGCCGAAGCTTGTTCCGAGGTCAGGGGGGCAGCCGACGTCACCTCGGCAGTCATTTCGCCACGGGCGGCAGCGGCCAGCTCGCGGAAACCGATAATGATCTGATCGAGCGCGAACAGGCGCCCGTTCCGCGCCACGAGGCGCAGGAAGTTGGCGACCAGCGGATTGACCTTGGCCTTGCCGATAATGGCATCGAGGGCCGCAGCCTTGACGTCGCTGGTGATCACCGGCGAGCGGAGATAACGCGCGAAATCATCGCTTTCGCCGATCAGGCGGGAAATATCGGAAAGCCCGGTTTCCACCTGGGCCAGCTGGTTCTCGCTCTCTGCGAGATCAAACAGCGCCGACGCATATGGCCGCGCGATCTGGGTAAGCACTGAATTCTGCGCTGCCAATGCCGCTTCACCCTCTTTCTGGCCTGCCCTGTTGTCAGCTTCGCTATTGGAAGCCCCGGGCGGGTTATGAACGCTTGGACGTGCTCGGAAACGGGGTTCGAGCCGGACCCCTCTAAAGTCGCGCTCGCTCTAACATAAGCCCGGCGCGCCACGCAAGGCTTGGAAACGCGATTCAATTGTGGCGAAAGTGTCGCAGGCTTCGAGGCGTCCCGCAGGGAGAAAGGCTCCAATAGACCGATTTGAGCCGAAAAGGCCATGAGGGCTATGCCGGAGTGGCGGGGTCGACCGGCAGATATCGCAACTTGCTTTGCCAAAATACCAAGTTTTGGTATTTTTCTCTATCCGGAGGCAATGTCATGGCTCGCAATACATCCGTTTCTCTAAGCGATCACTTCGCCGAATTCGTCGACGATCAGGTCGAAACCGGACGCTACGGCTCCGCCAGCGACGTGATCCGCGCTGGGTTGCGCCTACTCGAGGAGCACGAAGCCAAGGTCAAAGCGCTGCATGACGCCATCAGGGCCGGAGAAGAATCGGGGCCGGCAACGCCATTTGACCGCGATGCGTTTCTCGCTGAACTACAAAGCCGTCATGCCCATGAGGGCTATTGACCTCAAGCCTTTGGCAAGAGAGGACTGGCGCGGCATCTGGGACCATGGAATAGAGAATTGGTCGGCAACGACGGCGAAAAGCTATTACAACCGGATTGCAAATCGTCTGGAAGACCTTGCAGTCGGCCAGCTCATTGGTCTTCCCGCCTATAACTATCCGGGCGTCCTGACGAGTCTGATCGGGTCTCATGCCATCTACTTCCGCATCGAGCCAAAGACCTTGACCGTCTTGCGAATTCTTCACCAAGGCATGGATGTCGGCAAAAACCTCTAACCACTCACATAAAACTCATCGGATCGATGTCGATCTGCACCTTGATGTCGCCCTTGGGCCGTTCACCGCTTGCCAGCCAGAAGCGGACGTAACCGGAAAGATCAAAGTCCTTGCCCGACTGGGCGAGGAGCCGCACCCGATGGCGGCCGCGAATCATTGAAACAGGCGCATCGGCCGGCCCGAACAGCCGCACCCCCTCGGCCATCGGCGCCGCCGACAGCAGCGTGCGCGCATAGGCCATGGCGCCCGCCTGCTCATTGGCCGAGATGATCAGCGCCGCCAGCCGTCCAAAGGGCGGCATCCCACCCGCCTCGCGCGCCAGCAATTCCTGCGCATAAAAAGCCTCGCGATCGCCCGACACCATCGCCTTCATCACCGGATGATCGGGATGATAGGTCTGCAAGAACGCCTTGCCGTGCCGGCTCGCCCGTCCGGCCCGCCCCGCCACCTGCGTCAGGATCTGAAAGGTCTTTTCGGCAGCGCGCGGATCGCCATGGGCGAGGCCGAGATCGGCGTCGAGCACCCCCACCACCGAAAGCTTTTCGAAATGGTGCCCCTTGCTGACCAGCTGCGTGCCGATGATCAGATCATATTCGCCCCGCTCCACCTCGGCGAAGCGCTCGCGCAATTGCCCATGGCTGCCCATGTCGGTGGAGAGCAACACGCGCCGGGCATCGGGAAAGCGCGCCGCCGCTTCCTCGGCAATGCGCTCGATGCCCGGGCCCACGGCCACCAGGCTATCGGCCTCGCCACAGGCGCTGCAGCTCTTGGGCGTGCGCATTTCGTAGCCGCAATGATGGCACATGAGCACGCCGCGAAACCGGTGTTCCACCATCCAGGCCGAGCAATTCGGGCATTGATATTGATGGCCACACGAGCGGCACAGGGTCAGCGGCGCATAGCCGCGCCGGTTGAGGAATAACAGCGCCTGCTCGCCCCGATCGAGCGCTGCAAACACTTCCCGCGCCAGGGTCGGGGCAATCCATTCACCCTTTTCCGGTCCATCCACCCGCATGTCGATGGCGGTGACATCGGGCATGGCAGCAGCCGCAAAACGGCTTTCGAGCCGCACATGGGCATAGCGCGCCTGATTGGCATTGTTGCGTGATTCCACCGAGGGCGTGGCCGAGGACAGGACCACCCGGGCCCGCGCGAGATTGGCGCGGACGATGGCCATGTCGCGCGCGTGATAGGTAAAGCCGTCCGATTGCTTATAGGCGCCGTCATGCTCCTCATCGAGCACCATAAGGCCCAGTTCACGGAAGGGCAGGAACAGCGCCGAGCGCGCCCCCACCACCGCCCTCACCGTGCCGTCCAGCACGCCGCGCCACACCTTGGCGCGCTGTGCCGGGGTCATGTCGGAATGCCATTCGGCGGGCCTGGTGTCGAAGCGGCGGGTAAAGCGGTCGATGAAGGTATTGGTAAGCGCGATCTCAGGCAGCAGAATCAGCGCCTGACGGCCGGCACGCAATGTGTCGGCCACTGCCTCGAAAAACACCTCGGTCTTGCCGCCCCCGGTCACTCCGTCGAGCAGCGCCACCCCGAACTGCTGGGGGTCGAGCGCCCTGATCTGGTCCAGCGCCGCCTGCTGTTCGGCATTGAGCACCGATGGATTGCCATCGGGATCAGGCGGCAAAACCACGGGCGGCGGCGCCATTTCGAGCTTTTCCAGCGCCCCGACCCGTTCCAGCCCCTCGATCACCGAAGGCGACACTCCGCTGGCCCCGATCAGCGCCGGCTTGGGCCAGGTCATGTCATCCATCAGGCAATCCAGCACCCGCAGCCGCGCCGGCGTCAGCTTTTCCGGCTCATGCCCGGTGCGGCGATAGGCGATGACAGGCTTTGGTGCATCCAGGGCTTCGGGCGAGCGCAACACGCCGCGCAGCACCTGACCCGGCGCCGCCAAAGTGTAGCGCGCTACCCACTCGACCAAAGCCAGCAACTCCCCTGACAGGGGCGGAACGTCATAGGCGTGGGCGATGTCGCGCAGGCGGTTATGAGCGATATTATCCTTGGGCGGACCCCAGACCACACCCAGCACCAGGCGCGGCCCCAGCGGCACGGCGACGATGGAGCCACGCTCCACCACCATGCCGGCAGGCACGCGATAGCTATAGGGGCCTTCGACGGCCACGCCGACCATGACGGCGACGATGTCGGGGTGATCCAGCATTTGTGCCCGTTCTGTTCGCGTCAGAACATAGGAGCATCAGCTGATTCTGCAAGAACAAGCCGGCCGAAATCGGCCGCGCTGTCCCACATGCTTCAGAAATTACCGCGCAGGCTCGCGGTGAGTTCGACACTGCGGAAATCGCCCCCCGCGCCGCCCCCGGTGGCGCTCACCAGCGTGCTGGTCGAGCCGATGAACATCTGGCTGTCGCCGCGTTGGCGGAAAATCTGGCTATAGCGTGCGCCCAGCACCACTTCGGCCATAGGGCCGATGGCATAGCCCACATCCGCGCCCGCCGTCAGTGTCGGGGATACATAGAGCTGGTCAACGAATTTGAGGTCACGCAGCCAGTGATTGTCGGTTCCCAGCGCATTGACCGTCAGGCCGCCACGCAACAGGCCACCGATGCGGATATTGCCATAATGCTGCTCGCCTTCAACGCCGGCGAACACTTCTGGAAGCTGCTGGCGATAGGTGATGCCGCGGCCAGGGGGCATGTCCCCGATCAGGTCGCGAAAGCCGCCTGGGGAGGAATAGACATAGGAGCCGCCATGGGCGGTCCATTGCACATCGGTGAATTTGAACCCGCTCTGCAGCCGCACCAGCGCCTGGTCGCTGCGCGAAAGATCATAGCCGATGCTGGCGGCGCCGGTCCAGAAATGGTCGAGATTGGTGCTGGGATGCTGGGAGCGGTCTGTCCAACTGCCGAAATTGTCGCTCGGCCCCGTCCAGTCATAATCCTCCATATAGGAGACGCCGTAACCGGCGACGCTGCCTTCGAGCCCGACGCTGAACCCGCCACCAAGATCGGCCGACAGATTGCCGCGCAGCACCGGCGCGCGGCTCTGCCAGATCAGCTGGCTCAGCGTTTTGTCGCCGTTATAGACGAGCTCATTGGCTTCAATGAAGGCCGCCCCGATTCCGGCCTGCACCCGCACGCTGTCGCTATCGGAGACGGCGTGCCGATAATCCTCGGTGCCGAAGCCGCCGCGAAAGGCGATCGGATCGCCCTTGCCGGGTTGATAGACCAGGCTCTGGTCCGCCGCCAGCGCGGGGGTGGCCAGGGCAGTGGCAGTCGAAAGGGCGAAAAAGATGGAGCGCACGGGAAATCTCCTTGTGCGACCAGTTGACCATGCCCAGGTTAAGACAGGGTTTACCATGTCCGTTGACACTTCAGTCATGACCGACGCCGCCTTTGCCACCGATGATTTCGTGCGTGCCCAGCTTGCCGGATGGCAGACCGAGCTCGGCGCCGTCCGGCGCCTGGCGCCCAAGACGCTCGAAGCCTATGGCCGCGACCTCACCCAGTTCATGTCCTTCCTCGCCGATCACATGGGTGGACCGGTGACGCTGAAATCGTTGCGCGAGCTGCGCGGCGCCGATATCCGCGCCTTCATGGCCCAGCGCCGCAGCGAAAGCCTCGGCTCGCGCTCGCTGGCGCGGGTGCTGTCGGCGCTCAAGAGCTTTTTTGCCTATCTCGAACGGCAGGGCGTGGTGTCGGTGGAGGCGCTCAATGTCATCCGTACGCCCAAAATCGGCCGCTCTCTGCCCAAGGCGCTGACCGTTCTCGAGGCCCGCGCCACCATCGATACAGCGGGCGAAATGGAAGAGCGCCCCTGGGTGGGCGCGCGCGACATGGCGGTGATCGCGCTCTGCTATGGCTGCGGGCTGCGCATTTCCGAAGCCCTGGCGCTGACCGGCGCCGATCTCGAGGCCGATGTTCTGCGCGTCACCGGCAAGGGCGGCAAGATGCGCATGGTACCCCTGATCGCGCCGGTGCGGCGAGCCATCGATCTCTATCGCGAGCTCAGCCCCTTCAAGCTCTGGCCCGAAGAGCCGTTGTTCCGCGGCGTGCGCGGCGGCGTGCTGTCGCCCCGGCTCATCCAGCTGCGCATGGAGCAATTGCGCTCGGTATTGGGCCTGCCGCCCTCCGCCACGCCGCATGCCCTGCGCCATTCCTTTGCCACCCATTTGCTCGGCAAGGGCGGCGATCTGCGCTCCATCCAGGAGCTATTGGGCCATGCCAGCCTCTCCACCACCCAGATCTACACCGCCGTCGATACCGACCGGCTCCTCGAAAGCTACGCAAAAGCCCATCCGCGCGGATAACCGCGCCAATTGGACGGAAAGGCCCCGACGGGGGCTTTGACGCTGCCGCCGCCAAGCCTATGCATGGGTCATGACCAGCCCCTCAACACCCAGTCCCGCGCCGCAAGCGGCTTCGATCGACATGCTCGGCTATGGCTTTGCCCTGACCGGCGCGGCGCTGTTCTCGACCAAGGGCATTTTCATCAAGCTGGCCTTCGCTGAGGGCGCCTCGACCGAAATCGTCCTGGCGCTGCGCATGCTGGTGGCGCTCCCTGTCTATCTGGTGATTCTGCTTGTGCTGCTCCGCCGCAATCCGCAGACCCGCGCCCTGCTCACCCCGCGCCGCCTGCTGGCTTCCATGGCGGTGGGGAGTCTCGGCTATTATCTTTCGAGCTATCTCGATTTTGCCGGCCTGGCCTTCGTCTCCGCCCAATATGAGCGGCTGGTGCTCTTCACCTATCCGTTCTTCGTGCTGCTGTTCGGGGTCTGGTTCTTCTCCGACCGCATGAACTGGCGGCTGATGCCGGCCATGCTGGTCACCTATGGCGGGCTTTTGGTCATCTTTGCCTGGAACCTCACCATGCGCCCCGACGGCCTGTTCATCGGCACCGCGCTGGTCTTGGGCTCGGCCCTCACCTTCGCCTTTTACCAGCACCTGGCGCGCCGGCAGATGCTGATCATCGGCTCTGGGCTTTTTACCTGTATCGGCATGTCCACCGCCGCCGTGCTCGCCATCGGGCAAAGCCTTCTTGCCGACGGTCCCGCCGCCTATGGCGAACTCTCGAATCATGTCTGGTTCTATGGCCTGATGCTGGGCATTTTCGGCACGGTGCTGCCCTCGTTCCTGCTCAATACCGGCGTTGCCCGCATCGGCGCCCGCGCCACCTCCTCCACCGCCTCGCTCGGCCCGGTGGTCACCATCGTATTGGCCGTGTTCATTCTGGGCGAGGAGTTCACCTGGATCCACGCCATCGGCACCGCCCTCGTGCTGTTCGGCTCATCCTGGTTCGCCCGCCAGGAAAGCCGCGCCGCCCGCGCCGGCAAATAATTCTTCCTCACGACGATGTGTGCCTGCCGCAAAGCCGCTATATTGTCGCTTCTATAGTGCTGGCCCAATTGGAGGACACCGATGCGTGCATTGAACACACTCATGGGCGGGGCGATGGTGAGCCTCATGCTGGCCACCAGCTTCACGGCGCCGGCATGGGCCCAACCGACGCCCAATGCGGCCAATATCGATTTTGGCGACGATTCCTCGCCCTGGGCCAAGGATGGCGAATGCGACGATCCGCGCTTCACCGGCCCCGGCGCCGCCCAGGAACTGGTGGAAGCGGACCGCATGAAGGACGCCACCGACTGCCGCGCCGCCTTCGAAGCGGGCAAGGTCACGTTAAAGGACGACGCTGGCACGCCGCCTCCACCCCCTCAGGGGCAGCCGGGGACGCCGCCACCCCTGCCGGGAACCACCCCGCCGCCTCTGCCGGGCGCCGACGCGCCCACTGCACCCTCGGCGCCGGCGAGCCCGGCCCCCAATATCGACTTCGGTGACGATTCCTCGCCCTGGGCCAAGGACGGCGAATGCGATGATCCGCGCTTCACCGGACCCGGCTCGGCCCAGGAGCTGGTCGAGGCCGACCGCATGAAGGATGCCACCGATTGCCGCGCCGCCTTCGAAGCCGGCACCGTGACCCTCAAGGACACCGGGGCCATCCCGCCGGCCACCATCACCCCGCCCGCCGATATCGACTTCGGCGACGATAGTTCCGAATGGGCCAAGGATGGCGAGTGCGACGATCCCCGTTTCACCGGACCCGGCTCGGCCCAGGAACTGGTCGAAGCGGACCGCATGAAGGACGCCACCGACTGCCGCGCCGCCTTCGAGGCCGGCACCGTGACCCTCAAGGACGCCGCCGCTACCCCCGCAGCCACCACGCCCACCGCCGCCGATATCGACTTCGGCGATGACAGCTCCGAATGGGCCAAGGACGGCGAGTGCGACGATCCCCGTTTCACCGGCCCCGGCTCGGCCCAGGAACTGGTCGAGGCCGACCGCATGAAGGATGCCACCGATTGTCGCGCCGCCTTCGAGGCCGGCACCGTGACCCTCAAGGAAACCGGCGCGTCCCAGCCGGCTGCCACGCTCACCCCCATCGGCGAGATCGACTTCGGCGATGACAGCTCGAACTGGGCCAAGGATGGCGAATGCGACGACCCGCGCTTTACCGGCCCGGGTTCGGCCACCACGCTGCTCGACGAGGACCGCCTCAAGGACGCCACCGACTGCCGTGCCGCCTATGAAGCGGGCACCGTGACCCTCAAGACCGATGCCGCCGCGACGCCCGCCGTCTCGGTGCCGGTGTCCGAAATCAATTTCGGCAACGACACTTCCGACTGGGCCAAGGACGGGGAATGCGACGATCCGCGCTTCACCGGCCCGGGCGTCGCCACCACCGCCATCGATCTCGACATTGCCAAGGACGCCACCGATTGCCGCGCCGCCGTCGAGGCCGGCACCGCCACCTATACCGGCGAGCACGTCGCCAGCAGCGATGCCTTCGACTATGGCTCGGACAGCTCCAAATGGGCCAATGACGGGGAATGCGACGACCCGCGCTTCACCGGGATCGGCACCAACAAGAAGCTCCTTGGCGAAGACATGTATGCCGACGCCACCGACTGCAAGGCCGCCGTCGAGGCCGGCACCGCTTCGGTGATCCCGGTCTATACGCCCGAATATGCCGCTGCCGCCCCCTATGACAGCACCGGCATCGACTTCGGGGACAATAGCTCCAATTATTCCGACGACGACGAATGCGACGATCCGCGCTTCATCGGTCCGGGCACCGCCACCACCCTGCTCGACAGCGACCGCATGGCCGATGCCAATGATTGCAAGGCCGCCTATGAGGCCGGCACCATCATGCTGCGCGAGGATCTCGAACGCGGCATGTAAATCCGGCCAACCAGCCGCACAGTACAATGAAAACGGCGGGCCCCCGGGGACCCGCCGTTTTCTATGCCAGATCGCCATCCTCGGGCCTGACCCGAAGGGCTCCCAGGGTCACCCTCAGGCGGCCTTGCGCTCCACCATCATCTTCTTGATCTGGGCAATGGCCTTGGCCGGGTTGAGCCCCTTCGGGCACACTTTTGCGCAGTTCATGATGGTGTGGCAGCGATAGAGCTTGAACGGGTCCTCGAGATTGTCGAGGCGCTCCTGCGTCGTCTCATCGCGGCTGTCGATCAGCCAGCGATAGGCCTGCAGCAGCGCCGCCGGGCCGAGATATTTCTCACCATTCCACCAATAGGACGGGCAGGAGGTCGAGCAGCAGGCGCAGAGGATACACTCATAGAGCCCGTCGAGCTTGGCGCGGTTCTCAATGGACTGGGTCCATTCCTTTTCCGGCGTCGGCGAGGTGGTCTTGAGCCAGGGCTCGATGGCGCGGTGCTGGGCGTAGAAATTGGACAGGTCCGGCACCAGATCCTTGACCACCGGCATATGCGGCAGCGGGTAGATCTTGATCGGGCCGGAACTGTCATCCATGCCCTTGGTACAGGCCAGGGTATTGAGCCCGTTGATATTCATCGAGCACGACCCGCAAATCCCCTCGCGGCAGGAGCGGCGCAGCGTCAGGGTCGGGTCGGTATTGTTCTTGATATAGAGCAACGCGTCCAGAATCATCGGCCCGCAATTGTCGAGATCGACGAAATAGGTGTCGATGCGCGGATTGTCGGTCGAGTCCGGATCATAGCGATAGATATGGAATTCCCGCAGGCGCGTGGCGCCGGCCGGCTTGGGCCAGGTCTTGCCCTTTTGCGGCTGATCGGCCTTGCGAAGCGTCAGTTCGGCCATTCTTTCATTCCTTCTCAGCGGACGCTTGGGGTCGTCCAGAAACTCATCGTCACACCGGCTGCCATCGCCACTGGCGAGCCTTCCCTGCCGCCATCAGTAATTCGGCTTACAGATCTGGTTCGATTTGGCGACATAGGTGTTGTAGGCGTCGTAGTCTGCTGCCGCCGGCGAGCCGCCCTTCATCGAGGAAATCACCACGCCCATGAAGCGCTCGTCGATCAGCGTCATCGCCGCATCGGCCTTGCAGCGACACAGCTCGGCATTCTGGGAAATGCCGACACAGACCTTATAGAATTCATCCTTTTGCGCCGCGCTGGGCTGGGCCGCCGTCACGGTCTGAACGCCCATCGTCAGCACGGCCAGTGCCAGAAGAATGTTCCGCATTATCTGCTCCGCTATTCGGGCCCTTGCCCTGTTCATCGCGATCCAGCCCGGCCGGGGCACAGGGCGCCGGCCAGAAATCATCGTAACTGCGCTCTTCGCAGAGATGGCACAAATCAGTACACGCGTGCCTTGGGCGCGATCTTCTTGAGATCGATGCCGCCCTGATCCTGCGGTGTCAGCGGGTCGGTGATCACCGGCCGATAGCCCAGCACCACATCGCCGGTCTCGACATTGACATGGGCCAGCGTGTGCTTGCGCCATTCGACGTCGTCGCGATTGGGGAAATCCTCATGCGCATGCGCACCGCGGCTTTCGTGGCGGGCTTCGGCCGACACCACCGTGGCGATGGCGCAGGTCATGAGGTTTTCGAGCTCAAGCGTTTCAACGAGATCGGAATTCCAGATCAGCGAGCGATCCGAAACCTTCACATCGGGCAGGCGCTTGTAGATTTCGCTCATGGCGGCAACGCCCTGCTTGAGCGACGCATCGGTTCGGAACACCGCTGCGTCCTTCTGCATGGTCTGCTGCATCTCGTCGCGCAGTTTTGCCGTCGGCTGGCTGCCATTGGCATTGCGCAGCCGATCGAAGCGGGCAAGGATCTTGTCGTCCTGCGCCTTGTTGATCCCTGGGATCGGCGCGGCCTTGTCCACGACCTTGCCGGCGCGAATGGCGGCGGCGCGACCGAACACCACGAGGTCGGTCAGCGAGTTCGAGCCAAGACGGTTGGCGCCATGCACCGAAGCGCAGGCGGCTTCGCCCACCGCCATCAGGCCCGGCACGATGCGGGTCGGATCCTCGGCGGTCGGGTTCAGCACTTCGCCGTGATAGTTCGCGGGAATGCCGCCCATATTATAGTGCACGGTCGGCAGCACCGGGATCGGCTCGCGCGTCAGGTCGACGCCAGCGAAAATCTTGGCGCTCTCGGTAATGCCCGGCAGGCGCTCATGCAGCACCTTCGGGTCGAGATGATCGAGGTGCAGATAGATATGATCCTTCTTGGGACCCACGCCCCTGCCCTCGCGGATTTCGAGCGTCATGCAGCGGGAAACGACGTCGCGCGACGCCAGATCCTTGGCATTGGGCGCATAGCGCTCCATGAAGCGCTCGCCCTCCGAATTGGTGAGATAGCCGCCCTCGCCGCGCGCGCCCTCGGTGATGAGAACGCCCGCGCCATAAATACCGGTCGGGTGGAACTGCACGAATTCCATATCCTGCAGCGGCAGGCCAGCACGCGCCACCATGCCATTGCCGTCGCCGGTACAGGTATGGGCCGATGTGGCCGAGAAATAGGAACGGCCATAGCCGCCGGTCGCCAAAACCACCAGCTTGGCGCGGAAGCGATGCAGCGTGCCATCATCGAGCTTCCAGGCGATCACGCCCTGGCATTCGCCATTTTCGCCCATGATCAGATCGAGCGCGAAATATTCGATGAAGAACTGCGCGTCATTCTTGACCGACTGGCCATAGAGCGTGTGCAGGATGGCGTGGCCGGTGCGGTCGGCCGCGGCACAGGTGCGCTGCACCGGCGGGCCGTCGCCAAACTCGGTCATGTGGCCGCCGAAGGGGCGCTGATAGATCTTGCCTTCCTGCGTACGGCTAAACGGCACACCATAGTGTTCCAACTCATAAATCGCCGCCGGGGCCTCGCGCGCCAGATATTCCATGGCGTCATTGTCGCCCAGCCAGTCCGACCCCTTGACGGTGTCGTACATGTGCCACTGCCAGCTATCTGGCCCCATATTCTGCAGCGAGGCGGCAATACCGCCCTGCGCCGCCACGGTATGCGAACGGGTCGGGAAAACCTTGGTGATACAGGCAGTATTGAAACCCTGCTCGGCCATGCCGAGCGTCGCACGCAGGCCCGCGCCACCGGCGCCGACCACCACCACGTCGAATTCGTGGTCGATCAGTTCGTAAGTGGTCATGTGGATCAACCCCAGAAGACGAGCTTGAGCACGGCGCCGATGCCGGCGAGTGCGATAACGAGACAGAAGAGCGTGTTGAGCATCATGACGAGGCTATAGACCCGCCCGTGCAGGTAATCCTCGAGCGTGTCGCGCATGCCATTACGCATATGCACGGCCACGATGGCGATCAGCACTGCCAAAGGCAGGCCGATCCAGGCGCTGCCAATGACCGCGACCATATCGGTGCGGTCCTGCCCGGCCAGCCGAACGACCAGATAAAGCAGCAGCCCCAGGAACAGGATATTGATCGCCCCGGTCACCCGCTGGGTGATGAAGTGGCGCGTCGAGGCCTTGGCATTGCCGTAATGGGTCTTGGGATTGGCAATCATGTCTTTGGTGATCACGGTATTGCGCATGTCAGGCCGCCCACACAAAGATGGTCCAGATGATAAGGGTGAGCACGACCGAGCCGATAATCGTCGCCCAGGCCATGGTTTCGCGCTGGCCCGGCTCCATCATCGCCGCGGTGTCCCAGACGAAGTGGCGGATGCCGCCCAGCATGTGGTGCACCAGGCTCCAGGTGAAGCCGAACAGCACCAATTGGCCGAACCAGCTGGCAAAGATGTAGTTGAGGCTGGTCAAGGTGTCCTGGCCCATGGCGGCGGCGACCAGCCAGATCACAAACAGCGCCATGCCGGCATAATTGGCTATGCCGGTGGCGCGGTGAAGGATCGACATGGCCATGGTGATGGTCCAGCGGTAGATCTGCAGATGCGGGGAAGTGGGGCGGGCTCTAACCGACATGGTGCTATCCAGGGCCTTCCTGTATGCGGCGCAGTGCCGCGTCCAGTTTGGAATTGTTCGAGGTTTCTAGCGCCCAAACCTTACGAAATCAAAGCCCTCTATGGCCTCAGGCTTCGTACTTTCGGCGCAATCCGCACTTTGTTCGTATAGCGCACAATTCGTTCGATGGGCGGACGAGAGGAAAATCGCGCCCTTTCTCTTTCCTCGCATCCTCTACCCGGCTACACCGGCACCCAATAAGGATTGGAGCCAATGGACGAGCGTATCCGCAAGATCGATGAACAGCTGCTGGCCCATGACTGGGGCAAGCTCACCAAGGTAACGCTCGACTACCGGCGCAATGACGGGCGCTGGCAGCGCATGAGCCGCGAAATCTATGACCATGGCAGCGCCGCCGCCATGCTGCTGTTCAATCCGGCCCGCGAAACCGTGCTGCTGGTGCGCCAGTTCCGCTATCCGGTGCTGGAAAACGGCGACAACCCCGATTTCCTCGAAGTCTGCGCCGGTCTGCTCGACGGCGAAGCCCCCGAGATCGCCGCCATGCGCGAAGCGCTTGAGGAAACCGGCCACGCCCCCACCGATATCCGCCATATATGTGACATCTATGCCAGCCCCGGCTCGCTGACCGAAAAATGCCACCTCTTCATCGGCCATTATGACGAAGCGACCCGCCAGACCGCTGGCGGCGGCATCGAGGCCGAGGGCGAGGAGATCGAGCTGGTCGAACTGGACCTGGCCGAAGCCCTGACCATGATCGCCGATGGCCGCATTCTCGACGCCAAGACCGTCGTCCTGCTGCAAAACCTGGCCATGAGCTGGCGCTGAGCAAATCCCAACCACGACACCGCCCTCAGGTCGAGCCCGCTGACAGGATCCTCCTCGCAAGAGGGAGAGGGAGACAGGCCGTTCTTTGGCTGGCTTTTGCCCAAAACGCCATACGGCCCCTCCCCCTCCTTCAGGGGGAGGCTGGGTGGGGGTGTGCAGCACACTCAAACCAATAGGCGATAACCCTACCCTTGAGGCAGGGCCCGGATGGCAGCCCCTCGATTTGAAATGATCTAAAGCTCGAAAGCGGCGGCGCCGATGATATTGCCGGGCATGCCGCGGCGCTCCTGCTGCACCACCACTGCAAGACCGGTGCTGGTGCCGCCCAGAAGCTCGCCCAGCGGCAGCTTGAGATAGGCGCCCGAGGCGGCTTCCCACATGCCCATGACCTGCCGACCGGTCACCACCTGGGTATAGACCATGCTCTTACCCGCATTGTCGCCGCGCTCGATGGCGACATCGGCCCGGTCCAGATAAGTCACCAGCGACACGGTGGCATCGCCATAGCTGCTATTGCGCGGCACCGAGACGCGCAGCATATCGCCGTCGCGCTGCAATTCGACGCTCAGCCCCAGGCTGGCCGTCTCCACCGCATCATGCACCTCGTCGCGGCGCGAGCCGACCACCGCCTTGGCGCCATTGACCACCATTTGCGGGGTATAGATGCGCGAAGAGCCCCAGCTTTTGGCATAGGCCCGTTGGCGGTCGGAAAAATCCTTGGCGCCAAAGGTGTCTTCCCAGCCGATATAGTCCCAATAGTCCACGTGATAGGCCAGCGCCACCACGTCGTCGCGCTCGGCCAGCGTGGTCAGCAGCGCATCTGCCGGCGGGCATTGCGCACAGCCCTGGCTGGTGAACAGCTCCACCACCGCCTTGATCTTGCCGCCCGACGCCTGGGCATGGGCCTGCCCCGTCAGGGCGAGGCAGAAGGCGGAGCCGGCAAGGGTGTTGAACTGGCGTCTGGAGAGCATGGGCGAAGTTGTAAGCCGCCGCTTTGCCCTCTGCCTAGTCAAAAGAGGGTGAGAGGTGAAACTTCTCACCGATAGAGCATGCCGGCCAGATGCTCTTGATCCAGCGCAAGGCTTGGATCGGCCGGAAATGGCAAGATTGCCCGATATCGGCCACGGTCAACTCATGGAAACCCAATGCCCAATTGCCTCATCCTCAACGGCCACCCCTTCACCCCCAGCTTCAGCGGCGCCATCGCCGGGCGCTATGCGGAAACGCTCGCCGGCCAAGGCATAAATCTCCGCCGGCTCGACCTGGCGGACATGACGCTCCCCGAGCACACCATCCGCAAGGCCGGCGACGAGGTGATGCATGGCGATGTCCTCGCCTTCTGGGAGGCCATGGTCTGGGCCGATCATGTGGTGATCATCCATCCCCTCTGGTGGGGCAGCATGCCGGCCAAGCTCAAGGCGCTGTTCGATATCGGGCTGCAATCGGGCCGCGCCTATCGTTACCGCGATGGCCGCCCGCTGCCTTTGGGCCTGCTCAAGGGCCGCTCGGCCAGACTGATCGTCACCTCGGATACGCCGAATTTCTTCATGGCGCTCGCCTATGGCAATGCTCATTTCCGCACCATGAAGAACCAGATCCTCAAATTCGTCGGTCTCAACCCGGTGCGCATCAGCCATTTTTCGACCATGCGCGACTCGACCCCCGAGCGCCGCGATACCTTTCTCCGCCGCACCGCCGAGGTCGCTGCCGCCGATGCCCAGCGCCTCCTGCGCCATTCCCGCAAGACCACTCCCGCCTGAAACGAAAATGGCGGCCCCGAGGGACCGCCATGCTCATTTGATCGCGTGCGACGCCGGGCTTAGGCGGCGACGAGGCTGCGCAGCACATAGTGCAGGATGCCGCCATTGCGGAAGTAATCCAGCTCATTGGCCGTATCGATGCGGCAGCGGGTCTCGACATTGATCACCTCGCCATTGGCGCGGGTGATCTTGACGGTGACATTGGCGCGCGGGACGATATTTTCGACCCCGGCAATATCCACGGTCTCGGTACCGTCGAGGCCCAGCGTCTGCCAGCTCTCGCCATCCTTGAACTGCAGCGGAATCACGCCCATGCCGACCAGGTTCGAGCGGTGGATACGCTCAAAGCTCTGGGCAATGACCGCCTTGACGCCGAGCAGGTTGGTGCCCTTGGCCGCCCAGTCGCGGGAGGAGCCGGTGCCATATTCCTTGCCGGCAAAGATCACCAGCGGCGTATTCTGCTGCTGATAGGCCATGGCCGCGTCATAGATGGCCATCTGGCTGCCATCGGGACCCTTGGTATAGCCGCCTTCGACGCCGTCCAGCATCATGTTCTTGATGCGGATATTGGCGAAGGTGCCGCGCATCATCACTTCATGATTGCCGCGACGGGCGCCATAGGAGTTGAAATCCTTGGGCGCGACCTGGCGTTCTTCCAGATATTTGCCAGCCGGGGTCGAGGCCTTGAACGAACCGGCCGGGGAGATGTGGTCGGTGGTGATGCTGTCGAGGAACAGCGCCAGGACGCGCGCCGAGACCACGTCGGTCACCGGCTTGGGTTCCATGGTCAGCTCTTCGAAATAGGGCGGGTTCTGCACATAGGTCGAGCTCGAATTCCAGCCATAGGTTTCCCCGCCTTCGACGGCGATGGCCTGCCAGTGCTTGTCGCCCTTGAACACGTCCGAATAGCGCGAACGGAACATGTCGGCGGTCACATGCTTGCGCACGATCTCGGCAACCTCGTGATTGGTCGGCCAGATATCCTTGAGATAAACCGGCTTGCCGTCCTTGCCCGTGCCCAGCGGTTGGGTGGTGATGTCGATATTGAGCGTGCCGAGCAGCGCATAGGCGACCACCAGCGGCGGGGAGGCGAGGTAGTTCGCCCGCACGTCCGGGTTCACGCGGCCTTCGAAATTGCGGTTGCCCGAAAGCACCGAGGCGGCGACCAGCTTGTTTTCGTTGATCGTGTCGGAAATCGCCTGCGGCAAGGGACCCGAATTGCCGATACAGGTGGTGCAGCCATAGCCGACAAGGTTGAAGCCGATGGCGTCGAGATCGTCCTGCAGGCCCGCTGCGGTCAGGTAATCAGTGACCACCTGCGAGCCGGGCGCCAGCGAGGTCTTCACCCAGGGCTTGGAATTAAGGCCGAGGGCCCGCGCCTTGCGGGCGACGAGACCGGCCGCGACCAGCACCGAGGGGTTGGACGTATTGGTGCAGGAGGTGATGGCGGCGATGACGACCGAGCCGTCATTGATCTTGTAGTCGCAACCCTTGACCGGGAAAGCGGCCTCTTCGGGAATGTCGTCGACGCCGGTGGCGCCTTCATCCACGAAGCGGCTTTCCTGCTTGTCGGCGGGCAGCTTGGTGCGCTCGATGCGGCCACCGGACAATTCCGGCAGGGCCTCGGCAAAGGCACGGGTCACATCCTTGAGCGCCACGCGGTCCTGCGGGCGCTTGGGACCCGACAGCGACGGCACGACGGTCGAGAGATCGAGTTCCAGCGTCGAGGTGAAGACCGGGTCCGGTGTCTCGGTGGTGCGGAACATGCCCTGGGCCTTGGAATAGGCCTCCACCAGCGCCACGCGGTCGGCATCGCGGCCGGTGGTGGCGAGGAATTTCAGCGTATCGGCATCGACCGGGAAATAGCCGCAGGTGGCGCCATATTCGGGCGCCATATTGGCGATGGTCGCCTGGTCTTCGAGGCTGAGATAGTCGAGGCCCGGGCCGTAGAACTCGACGAACTTGCCGACCACGCCCTTCTTGCGCAGCATTTCGGTGACGGTCAGCACCAGATCGGTGGCGGTGATGCCTTCATTGATCTTGCCGGTCAGCTTGAAGCCGACGACTTCGGGGATCAGCATGGTGACCGGCTGGCCCAGCATGGCCGCCTCGGCCTCGATGCCCCCCACGCCCCAGCCCAGAACCGCCATGCCATTGACCATGGTGGTGTGCGAATCGGTGCCGACCAGCGTGTCGGGATAGGCGACGGTTTCGCCATTCTCGTCCTTGGTCCACACGGTCTGGGCCAGATATTCGAGGTTCACCTGGTGGCAGATGCCGGTGCCGGGGGGCACGACGCGGAAATTGTCGAAGGCCGACTGGCCCCAGCGCAGGAATTCATAGCGCTCGCCATTGCGCTCATATTCGAGCTCGACATTCTGCTGGAAGGCCAGCGGCGTGCCGAAGCTGTCCACCATGACCGAATGGTCGATGACCAGATCGACGGGCACCAGCGGATTGATCTTCTGCGGATTGGCGCCGAGCTTGGCGGTGGCATCGCGCATGGCGGCCAGATCGACCACGGCGGGCACGCCGGTAAAGTCCTGCATCAGGACGCGCGCCGGACGATACTGGATTTCATATTCGGACGTGCGGGTCACCAGCCATTCGGCGATGGCCTGGATGTCTTCCTTCTTCACGGTCCGGTTGTCTTCGAAGCGCAGCAGGTTTTCCAGCACCACCTTCATCGAGCTCGGGAGCTTCGAGACGCCGGTGAGGCCGTTCTTTTCGGCTTCGAGAATTGAGTAATAGGTATAGGTCTTGCCACCGACTGTAAGCGTCGACTTGGATTTGAAGCTGTCGATCTGCGTCATGATGCTCCGCCCTTTGCTGCTGTTACGGGCCTGCCGGACGCTTTGGGGCCGCCGGAAACGCCGTCTTTCTGGAATGACTCCAATTCACTTGGGCTTATAGTCAATCGAATAGGCCCTTGCCAGTACGACCATGGGTTCAATACGAGATGGGGCCATGACGCAAAGGCAAGTCTTCCCGCAACTCCGTCTCAACGTGCACGGCCTCAGCTGCGGTCGCGGCGATGCCGTGCTGCTGGAAGGGCTCGATCTCGCGCTGGATAGCGGGCACGCGCTGCTGCTGCGCGGCCCCAATGGATCAGGCAAATCCACTCTGCTCTTGACCCTTGCCGGTCTCCTCCGGCCCCTCGAGGGTACCATCACCCTCGAGGCACACGACGAGGAAAACGGCCCGCCGCTGCATTATTGCGGCCATCGCAATGCGGTGCGGGCGCGGCTGGGCGTTCTGGAAACGCTCAACTTCTGGCGCGCCCTCAATGGCGCCGGCACGATGGAGCCAGAGGCCGCGCTGGAGCGGGTTGGGCTGGGGCGCGCTGCCCTGCTCGATGCCGCCTATCTCTCCGCCGGCCAGCAACGCCGCCTGGCCCTGGCGCGGCTGCTCGTCTCCCCGCGTCCGCTTTGGCTGCTCGACGAGCCGACGGCGGCGCTCGACAGCGAGGGCCACGCTTTGGTTGCTGCCCTGGTCATTGAGCACCTGGCCTCAGGTGGCCTCGCCATCATCGCCACCCATGATCCGCTTGATATCGCGGCTTGCGAAACGCTGACCCTTGGAGGGCCGGCATGAGCGGCTTCACCGCCATCCTCCGACGCGAAATCCGCCTCGGCCTGGCCGGTGGCGGCGAGGTTTTGACTCTTCTCCTCTTCTTCATCATCGTCGGCGCCATCGTTCCCTTCGCCGTCGGGCCCGACAAGGTGCTTTTGGCCCGCATCGCCCCCGGCATCGTCTGGATCGCGGCCTTCCTGTCCATGCTGCTCGGGCTCGAGCGGCTGTTCCGCCCCGATCACAATGACGGCACAATGGCGCTTTACCGGCTCGCCGATCTGCCGCTTTCCGCCGTCATGGCGGCCAAGCTCTTGGGCAATTGGCTGACCTCGGCACTGCCGCTGATCCTGGCCTCGCCCTTCCTGGCGCTGATCCTCGCCATGGATATGGACACCTATTGGCGCACACTCCTGTCCCTGCTGCTTGGCACCCCGGCACTGGCGGCGTTCGGCACTTTCGGGGCCGCCATCACCGTCGCCATTGCCCGCGGGGGCCTGCTGGCCCCCATCCTCATCGCCCCGCTTTGCGTGCCGGTGCTGATCTTCGGGGTCGGCGCCATCGCGCCGCAGGGCGGGCCGGATCAGGCGCAGGCGGCGCTGCTCTTCGTTGCGGCACTCAGTCTCATCTCGGTGAGCCTGTCTCCCTTCGCCGCCGCTCTTGCGATAGGCTGGGGAGAGGAATAGATCGGTTGAAACCTGCCTGGATGCCGTGCCCTTGCGCATCCTCCCCGCTGCGGGGACCATGGAGCCGGATGCAAAGATGACCATCAACGACACCACCCCGAAAATGAGCTGGTGGAACCGCCTGGCCCATCCCGGCCAGTTCGTCATCTGGACAAGGCCGCTGCTCTGGCCGCTGGCGGTGCTGACCGCTCTGCTGTTCGTCGCCGGCCTGTGGTTCGCCTTCTTCAATTCGCCAGCCGACTACCAGATGGGTGACACGGTGCGCATCATGTATGTGCATGTGCCCACCGCCTGGCTGAGCCAGTTCGTCTATGGCGCCATGGCGGTTTCGGCGCTGGGCACGCTGGTCTGGCGCCACCCCATGGCCGATGTGTCGATGAAGGCCGCCGCCCCCATGGGCGCTGTGTTCACCGCCATGGCCCTGTTCACCGGCTCGCTCTGGGGTCGGCCCACCTGGGGCACCTTCTGGGAGTGGGATGGTCGCATGACCTCCACCCTCATCATGCTGTTCATCTATCTCGGCATCGTCGCGCTCTGGCGCGCCTTCGACGATCAGCTGCGCGCCGCCCGCATCGTCGCCATCTTTACCCTTGTCGGTGCGGTCAATGTGCCGATCATCAAATTCTCGGTGGATTGGTGGAGCACGCTGCACCAGCCGGCCAGCGTCTTCCGCGCCGATGGTCCCACCATGCCGGGCTCGATCCTCACCCCGCTCTTCATCATGTTCTTTGCCTTCACCTTCCTCTTCATCACGCTGCAGCTTTTGGCCATGCACACCGAAGTGCGCCGCCGCCGGGTGATGACGCTGGAGCGCAAGGCCGCTCGGGGAGATGCACGATGATCGAACTGGGCCAGCATGCCGGCTTTATCATCACCGCCTATATCGGGGTCTTTGCCGGGCTTTTCGCGCTGATCGGCTGGAGTCTTTATGACAGCCGCCGGGTCAGCCGCCGCCTTGCCCGGCTCGAGGGGCGCAAGGACTGATGCGCGTTCTGTTCTTCGCCCTGCCGCTGGTGCTGCTCACCGGCCTCGTCGCCATTTTCGCTCTGACCATCGACCGCGATGCGAGCCTGGTGCGCTCGGTGCTGATCGACAAGCCCGCCCCCCAATTCGTCCTGCCGGCAGTCGAAGGGCTTGCTGTGCCCGGCTTTGACACCGCCACTCTCAAGGGCGCGCCGACCCTGGTCAATGTCTTTGCCTCCTGGTGCATCCCCTGCCGCGACGAACACCCGCTGCTCGAAGCCATCAAGGACGATATCGGCATCCGCATTTACGGCATCAATCATTCCGACGCGCCGGACAATGCCCGCGCCTTTCTGGCCGAGCTGGGCAATCCCTATGCCGCGGTCGGCGCCGATCGCGACCGGCGCGTCTCCATCGACTGGGGCGTCTATGGCGTGCCCGAGACCTTCCTCGTCGATGCCAATGGCACCATCGTCTATAAGCATGTCGGCCCGCTGACCCAGAAAGCCATCGACACCGAGCTTAAACCGGCCATTGCCAAGCTGGGTGGCTAAGCCGATCTGGAAGCGTTCATCTTCGGTTCAGACTGCGGTCAGCATTGTGGGGTCACTGGTTCTGCGTATCGAGTGACTGCCTTGCCCCTGATTGCCAAATTCCTCTCTGACCAACGCGGTGTCAGCGCCGTCGAATACGGCCTCATCGCCGCCATCCTCACCGTCGCCACCACCTTCGCCGTCTCGGCCGCCGGCTATAATATCACTGATTTCATTGGCTAATTTGGCCGCCAGGCAAGTGTCTGGGCACGATCGGTCCCTCCCCCTCCTCCAGGGGGAGGCTAGGTAGGGGTACCCTTCCAACCCTCAGAAATCAGCCGTCAGCCCCTTGATCTCCCAATCCCCATAGCGCCCCGGCTCCAGCCCCCCACGCCCACCCTTCTCCTTGGGCGCCATGGCCGTCGCAGCATCGATCGCACTGCGCCGCGCCGCCGCCTCGGCCAGTGCCCGCGCCGCCGCGGGGCTCAGCACCTTCGGCATTTCCTCTGCGATTTCAGGTAGTTGTTGCTCGCTCATCGCAAATCCGTTTCCGCTGTGATGGATGCCGCTTGCGCGGAACCCCTTGGCACACAACATAGTTGAGGCAAAGATCCAACCCAAGGGGTTCGACCCATGTTCAACGCCTTCCGCACTTTTGTCCTGCTCGCGGGCATGACCGCGCTCTTCATGGTGGTGGGCTATTTCATCGGCGGCCAGTCCGGCATGCTGATCGCGCTGGCCTTTGCGGGCGTGACCAATCTTTTTGCCTATTGGAACTCCGACAAGATGGTGCTGCGCATGCAGAACGCCGTCCCGGTCGAGCGGTCCCGCGCGCCCGAACTCTATGACATGGTTGATGTGCTGTCCCAGCGCGCCGGCATTCCAACCCCCGCCGTTTACGTGATCGAAACCGACCAGCCCAACGCCTTCGCCACCGGCCGCGATCCGAATAATGCTGCAGTGGCAGTATCTTCGGGCCTGTTGCGCCAGCTCGATACGCGCGAAGTCGCCGGCGTCGTGGCGCATGAACTGGCCCATATCAAGAACCGGGACACCCTGACCATGACCATCACCGCGACCCTTGCCGGTGCGATCTCGGCGCTGGCGCAGTTCGGCCTGTTCTTCGGCGGCGGCAACAGCAATAACCGCGACAATCCGCTCGGCGGCATCGGCACGCTGCTCATGGTTTTCCTCGCGCCCATGGCGGCGATGATGGTGCAAATGGCGGTGAGCCGCACCCGCGAATACGAGGCCGACAAGCACGGCGCGCTGATCTCTGGCGATCCGCTGGCCCTGGCCTCCGCACTCAACAAGATCGCAACCCTGGCCGGCCGGCAGGTCAATGTCGCCGCCGAGCGCAACCCGGCCATGGCGCATATGTATATCATCAACCCCCTCAACGGGCAGCGGATGGACAATCTCTTCTCCACCCACCCCGATACGGGCAACCGCATTGCCGCGCTGCAAAAGCTTGCAGGCGAGATGAGCGTGGACGATAAGGGGCGCCGGCCCCAGCCCCGCCCGCAGTCCGCCTCTAGCGGTCGCGATATCGGCGGCGGCTGGCGCGTGCCGACCGTGGGGCGCACCGAAGATGATGGCGGAGCGCGCGGTCCCTGGGGATAGGATAACAAGTGGCCAACAAACCCGAACCGGCGGGGCTTTCCCTCCGCCTTGCCGCCGCCCAACGCCTTCGTGCCGTTTTGGGCGGCGAGCATTTTGCGCCCCTATCAACAAGCGATATCGCCGATGGCCGCGACCGGGCCATGGCCAATCGCCTGATCACCACCGCCCTGCGCCGCCATGGGCAGATCGACGTCATCATCGCCGAATTGCTGGGAAAAGGCCTGCCGGCCCGCTCTGGCACCTTCGAGGCGGTCCTGCGCCTGTCGCTGGCGCAACTGGTCTTCCTGCCAGATCTGGGCGCCCACAGCGCTCTGTTTCTCGCCGTCGAGGCCCTCAAGAAAGACAACAAGGCTCGTCATTTGACCGGCCTGATGAACGCCGTGCTGCGCAAGGCGCAGGCCAATTCGGCGCGCTACGGGCTGATGGACGAACGCCTCCTGCTGCCCGAGGCCGTGCGCAGCCGCTGGACATCGGCCTATGGCGAGACCGAGCTCGACGCTTTTGCCGAAGCCCTGATCGAGGGCGCGCCGCTTGACCTGACCTTGCGCGACGACGACGAGGAGCTGGTCGAAGCGCTCGGCGCCGAGCGGCTCATGGCCGATTCGGTCCGACTTGCCAGCCGCGACCGACCCGTTGAAGCCCTGCCCGGCTATGATGCCGGACGCTGGTGGGTACAGGACGCCGCCTCCGCCATTCCCGCCCGTTTGCTGCGTGCAAGCCCCGGGGCCAGTGTACTCGATCTCTGCGCCGCCCCCGGTGGCAAGACCGCCCAACTGGCCAAAGCCGGCTTCGAGGTCTCCGCGCTCGACAGCGATTCGGCGCGACTGGAACGGTTCTCCGCCAATATGAGCCGACTGGGATATGCCCCCGAGGTCATCACTGCAGACGCTTCCAGCTACCGCGCGGAGACGCCTTTCGACGCCATTGTGCTCGACGCCCCCTGTTCGGCGACCGGCACCTTCCGCCGTCATCCCGAGATTCTCTGGCATCGCAATGCCGCCGATATTGCCGGCCGGGTGCGCCTGCAGCGGGCGCTGCTTACCAATGCCTTTGCCAATTTGGCGGTGGGCGGGAGCCTCATCTATTGCGTTTGTTCCCTCGAGCCAGAGGAAGGCGAAGCCCAGGCCGATTGGGCGCTTGGTGCCCTGCCTGGACTTGAAGCCGACCCGATCACCGTTGCTGAAATGGCCGGCCTGGCCGAGGCGGTGACGGAGAAGGGGCATGTGCGCACCCATCCGGGCATGGCGCCGGGCGGACGAAACGGTGGAATGGACGGTTTCTTCGTGGCGCGATTCCGGCGAACGCGATAGGCCATGGCCAAGCCGCTTCGGCTCAGCGAAAGTGACGCGAATTCAGGCGTGGTGACAAAGGCCACGGCAAGGACAGGACTGGTGACAGAGCGCGGCGGACGGATGCCGGAACGGGCGAAAACCCGGCAGGAGGCATATCGGTGAGCGTGCGGTTGACCCATACCGCGCGAAGGCTGTCGCGTGGCTTGGCCGACAGCCTCGTCACCCAGCCGCTCTTGCGCTGGACTTGGCAGGGTCAGGGCGAGGTCAATTTCGTCGGCGACCTGCCCGATTTTCGTCCTTCCGACCGCGAGACGGTGCGCGAGATGATGGCGGGCCGCTATCTGCTCGCCTCCAAGCTGGTGGAAACCGGCGGCACCTCGCCTTTCTCCATCGATATCGACCATCCCGACTGGTGGAACAATCTGCAGGGCTTTTCCTGGCTGCGCCATTTCCGCGACTGCCGCGATCCCGGCGAGCGGCAGTTTGCCCGCACGCTGGTGCTCGACTGGATCGGGCGCGAGGGCCAGTTCGATCGCGACACCTGGACACTGATGCTGACCGCCCAGCGTGTCCTCAACTGGCTTCGGCACCTGACACTGCTGCTTGACGGCGCCACCCCGGAGCAGATGAAAACCATCCAGCGCAATCTGGGCACACAGGTGCAAAGCCTGCGTGTGCGCGGCGGCCTGGCCGACGAACCGGTCGAAGAGCTTTTCGCCGCCATGGGGCTACTTGGCGCCGCCCTGTGTTCTGCGGCCGAAAACACCGAAATCGAAGACAAGCTCATCCGCCTCAACGGCGTCTTGGCGCGGCAGGTCGATGGCGATGGGTTGCATCTATCGCGCAATCCGCGCCTGCAGCTCAACCTTCTGGTCGATCTTGCCAGCCTGCGCCGCGCCGCCACCCAATATGGCAGCGCCGCGATGGCCGAATTCGCCAATCGGGTCGATCGCATGCATGAAGCGCTCGACGCACTGACCCTGTCCACCGGCGAGCCCGTCTATTTCAACGGCTGCGGCCAGGTTCCGCACGATGTGCTGGTCGCAGTGCAGGCCCATGGCCCTTCCGCCTCGCGCCGATCGCAGCTGATTGGAGGCTATGGCATCCTGCGCGATGGCGACAGCGTCGTGGTAGTGGATTCGGGCCTGCGACCGCCTTCCGGCTTCGACGGTGAGGCCCATGCCGGCGCTCTGGGCTTCGAATTCGCGCATGGGCGCGAACTGATCCTCGGCTCCTGTGGCCCGGCCCCCTCCGACCTGCCGGAAAGCCGGGCGCTGTTCCGCCAAGCCATTGCCCACTCCGCACCGACCATCGACGCCGAGGATGCAATGCCGCTCAAGGGGCGGCTCTTTTCGGGCCCGGCTACAGGGCCCGCCATGGATATCAACACGGCCGAACACATGCTGGGCCTCAAGACCAATGGCTATGCGTCCCGGTTTGGCGTCGAGATCGAGCGGCATCTGACGCTGATCTCAGGCGGCACCACGCTGGTAGGCCAGGACCGGGTCGTGGTCGCCGGCGACCATCCCAAGGGGCATCTGGCCATCCGCTTCCATCTGGGCCCCGGGGTCATCCCGCGCCGGCCGCCGGGGGACAGCATCGTGCGGCTCACCCTGCCGGACGGTTCGGTCTGGTCCTTCCTTTGGGAGGGCGCCAGCCTTCGCCAGGACGACAGCGTCCGCCAATCGGCCTATCTCGGCTTTCACCGCACCCAGCAATTGGTGCTGGAGGCCGACATCTCGGCCGATCACGAAGTGGCCTGGATTTTCACCAAGGAACAGTGATCAACCCCTCTGGGGCGCAATCCGTCATTGGCCTTTTGCCCGCTTCGTGCTAGCGAGCCGACAAATTCCTCCACACTTGATGGCGAGACACATCCCATGGGCAAGACGGTACAGGTCGGGCGGGCACTGCTTTCGGTTTTCGACAAATCGGGCATGACCGAATTTGCGAAGGGGCTCGCCGAAGCCGGGGTGGAGCTGGTGTCCACCGGCGGCACCCACCGCCTGATCTCCGAAGCCGACCTGCCGGTCCGCGAAATTTCCGATCTCACCGGCTTTCCCGAAATGATGGATGGCCGCGTCAAGACCCTCCACCCCAAAGTGCATGGGGGCCTCCTCTCGGTGCGCGATAATCCCGAGCACAAGGCGTCGATGGACGAGCACGAGATCGGTCCCATCGATCTCGTCGCCGTCAACCTCTACCCGTTCGAGAAAACCGTTGCCTCGGGCGCCAGCTATGACGAGATCATCGAGAATATCGACATCGGCGGCCCGGCCATGGTCCGCTCCGCGGCCAAGAACCACGCTTTTGTCACCGTAGTCGTTGACCCGGCCGACTATCCGGCCATTCTCGAGGCCATCAAGTCCGGCGGTATTCCCTTCGAACTGCGCCAGCGCCTCGCCGCCAAGGCGTATGCCCGCACCGCTGCCTATGACAGTGCCATTTCCACTTGGTTCGCCAGGGAGATCGACTTCGCCGATGTCACCTATCGCAGCTTTGCCGGCACGCTGAGCGAAGTCATGCGCTATGGCGAAAACCCCCATCAGTGGGCCGCCTTCTACAAGACCGGCGAAAACCGCCCCGGCGTCGCCACCGCCACGCAGGTGCAGGGCAAGACGCTGTCCTATAACAATATCAACGATACCGACGCCGCTTTCGAACTGGTCAGCGAATTCGACCCCACGGAGACCGCTGCCGTCGCCATCATCAAGCACGCCAATCCCTGTGGGGTCGCGGTGGCCGGTGACCTCAAGACCGCTTATTTGAAGGCGCTGCGCACCGATCCGGTTTCGGCCTTTGGCGGCATTGTCGCCACCAATCGCGAAATCGACGCCGAGACTGCCACCGAGATCGTGAAGGTCTTCACCGAGGTGATCGTGGCCCCCTCCGCCACCCAGGAAGCCCAGGACATCATTGCGGCCAAGAAAAACCTCCGCCTGCTGCTGACCGGCGGCATGGCCGACGCCAAGGCAGAAGGCCTCTTGGTCAAGTCGGTGGCCGGAGGCCTCCTGGTCCAGGGCCGCGACAACAAGAATGTCGATGATTGCGACCTCAAGGTCGTCACCAAGCGCCAGCCGACAGAACAGGAGCTGGTCGACCTCAAGCTCGCCGCCAAGGTCGCCAAGCATGTGAAATCCAACGCCATTATCTATGTCAAGGATGGCGCCACCGCCGGCATCGGCGCAGGACAGATGTCCAGGGTGGATTCCGCCCGTGTTGCCCATCGCAAGTCGATCGACGCTGCCCAGGCGGCCGGGATCGAGGGCGCGCTGACCCAGGGGTCGGTCGTGGCCTCCGACGCCTTCTTTCCCTTCGCCGATGGTCTTGAAGCCCTGGTCGCCGCCGGCGCCACTGCAGTGATCCAGCCGGGCGGCTCGATGCGCGACGACGAAGTCATCGCCGCCGCCGATGCCGCCGGCATTGCCATGGTGATGACCGGCATGCGCCACTTCCGCCATTAGGGCGGTCCTGGTGGGGTGGAGCGCGACGGCACCCATCCCACAGTCGTGACGGGCTCAAGCGAGATCTAAAGCGCCGACCAATCGAGAAAGCAGGCATTGGCCGAAAAGCTGATCACCTTCTCGAAGGGAAAGACCGAGTCGAACCTGGTGGAGAGCATCACCTCCACGGCGCCTTCCATGTCCTGACATGTGGTATCGGGCGTAACCACAATGCCGTTGGCCTCGAGGCGCACGCCGCGCGCCGCAGCCTGGGAGCGGGCAAACTCAGCCGCCGCTGCCGCAGACGGTTCATTGGCTGAGAGGCATTCGCGCTGGCCGACGCCAAAGCAGCGCGCAGTAGCCCCAGCCACGTCCTGAATGGCCTGCTTGGTCCACCAGGCGCGGCTGAACTCGATGATTCCGAACAGCAGCAGGATGAAGGGCGCGATCAACAGCGCGAACTCGACCGCCGAAGCAGCCCGGCTATCGCCCAGAAACCGCGGCAACATTCGCCTCACTGCAGCGCCGCCGTTGCGGTGACCACGATTTGTCCGCCATCGGACAGGCCATAGCTGAAAAAGAGCGGCGTATAGGGCGCCATGGCCGTGAGCGTCATATATTTGCCGGCACTTCCGCCGGCGGGACAGGCCGAACCGCAGCTGCGCGCATTGCCCCAGGAGATGGCGCCATTGGCGGGACTGGGGCAATAGCAGAGGCCAGCCAAAGCTGCCGTACCGCTTTGCTGCAGGCCACCCGCGGCGCCGCTGGTGCGCGGCCCCTCATTGATGCTGATATCGACCGAACTGGCGTCTCCGGCCTGGCCGGCCAGGATGCGCGCCACCGACAGCGTGAGGCCTGGCGCCGTCTGCGCCGTCACCTCTTGGCCATGGGCCAGTGCATAGCCGGTCGCCGTCGACATCGCTGTCTCGAGCTGTGAACGCACATAGATGAGTGCCCCGAAATCCACCACCGCTGCCAGCAGCATCAGTAGGATTGGCGCCACCAGTGCAAATTCGATGGCCGAAACGCCATTGTCGCGCCGAAGGAAACGGCGGAGCTGGCAACGGAAGCCTTTCATTGCACCAGCACCACCCGCTTTTTGCGGCCGCTGCCGCCCCCTTCGCCCAGGCAATCGGAGGCCGCCGCGGCGCCGCCGGTCAATTCGATGCGCGATCCGATCATCTGCAGGCAGTCGCCGCCGCCACCCGCCAATCCAGAACCCCCGCCCATGGCGATGGGCCCTGTGGGAAAATAGAAGGCGCCGGAGATGCGCGCATTGCTTGCACCTTCGACCAAGCTGGCCCCGGCCGTGCGGCCATCAACCGGCCCGATCACGGCGAGGCCCGCATAGGCGCCGCTGGTGGGGGCCCGCAACACAATATTGCTGTAGCCCGCGCCGACACAAAAGGCCTTGCCGTTGCAACTGCCGGCAGTGCCGACACTTTTGCCGGAAAGAACGAGGCTTACATTATTGGCCATGAGGCTGATCGACTGGCCATCGCAGGTGGCACCGCCGCCACCACTGCTGCCCAGAAGGAATGCCCCATCTATAGTATAGATACCGGCACCGAGCACGACGGCGCCCGAGCCTATGAAGTTTCCGGCGATATCGTGGTGCGGTGCGGCGCTCACGATGAAGCAAGTGCCCCCTCCCCCGCCATTGATATGGCCATGCACGCGGAAGCTGGCGGGATCGTTGCCCGCATCACCCGGCATGGCATCGGCGAGGATAGTGGTGCTGCCACCCTCGAGATCGATGGCATTGCCGACCCCGCTGGTCAATCGAGCCGCACCGATATCGAAGACATTGGTCTGCCCAGCCCCCAGCACCATGCGGGCACCACCGCCGGTTTTCAGCCCGGCAGTGAGCGAGAAGGCACTGGGACCATCGATCGTCAGCTTGCCGCCGGAAAGGGTGCAGATGCTGTAGCTACAGCCGGAGGTATTGGCACCGACGTGAAACCGCCCCTTGCCGAAAGTGGCGGTGCCTGAGGCCACATAGAGGCCCTTTGCAATCACATATTCTCCGGCCGGAAAGCTCGCCGTGCCTTCGATGCGCAGTCCGCCGCTGAATTCGAACCGCTTGCCGGGCTCGGCATTGAGCTCGAGCTTGACGCCGCCGGGTACGGTGAAGGCGCCGAAATTATAGACCTTTGCCTGGCCCCCGCAATTGACGATCCACTGACCGCTATAGTCTGCAGTATTGCCAAGCGAGCAGCCGGCCTGGGCCACCTTGTTCTGCATCGATGCACGGGTGGTATAGCCAAAGCTCAGATCCGGGCCGGTCTTGACGACCGGCGTCGTCGGTGGCGTCATGGTCGCGACGCTGGCCAACCGTGCCGTGGCACTGGCGACGCGCGCATTGCCGGCCAGGGGATCGGGCGTCGTGGTCTTGGTGATTGGCGCGGCACCGCCTTGCGGGTCACGGATACCGTTACAGCCATTGGTTGGCGGATTGGTATCGTAGGTGACGCCCTTGGAGGTAATGCTGGTGCCGCAGGGAACGGCAACGCTGGCATTGGAGGCAATGGTGCAATTGGGCGCTGCGATTTGCGTGCCACCCGACAGGACGATGCCGGGAAGGTTGCGATCAAGCGCCACGATGCAGGCAGGCGGCGTATTCTTGCCCCCGATTGACGCATAGGAATTGGTCACGATCGACAGTTCCGGCAACGCCCCCAGCAGCGTTCCCAGAACGATGCTCTGTTCCACCGCGATGGCCACATGCACCACCTCGCCCTCGCCGCGCGGCGAGGGGACGAGGCTCACCGTCAGCCGATCGGCAGCAATGCCGTTGAGTGTTGCGACCTGCGCCGCCACGGCTTTCATGCGCACTTCCGAATTGGTGGAGCCGTAATTCACCGCCCCGGCGAAAGCGGCCATATCGGCGACGCGCTGATTTTTCGCCCGCGTGACCAGGCCCTGCCCATATTCAACGGCCAGCGCAGTGCTACCGATCAGCACCGGCAGCAGCAGGGCCGCCAGAATGGCAAAATTTCCTGCCTCGTCGCTATGAAGGCGTCGCCAGGACGCAGCGGCTCTGGAGCGCAGATTTGCAATGAGTGCTCGTAAACCGGACATCGCGCAGTACGGGGCTCCTTGTGTGCCGGCAGGGGCCTGCTGGCACGCTTAGCTTCATCCAGGACGTTGACTTGAACCTCGTGCGGGACGCCGCCGCCAAAGCGCGCCCGGCGCATAGCTAATGCGTAGAAACACTAATAATTCTTCCTGATTGGCAAGATGTTACAACGAGATCGCAATTTTCCCGGTCACGGTATGCTGAAACACCACGCCACCATCACTCAGCGCCGCAACCAACTTGGACATGGTCGCCGGCCGCCGTGTCGACGGGGTGGGATCAGAGGCCTCCTCGATGCGCATGATGGTGGAGACGGAGACGCCGGCCCGCTGCGACAGGATGGGAATGGTCCAGTCGAGCATGGCTCGGGCAGCGCGGATGGTTGCGCCGGTCATTCCGACTATGGCGCTGTCATCGTCTGATCGGGTCACCGAAACCGATGGCTCGGGCAGGAGCCGGGTCACACCGAACCATTCCACCAGCATACCCGAAGCATCGCGCACCGGCATGCGGGCGCTTTCCGCCCAGGCATATTGACCCGGTGCCACAGCGATCCGGCAGCGCACCAATGTCTTGGACGTGTCGCTCGACACGGCCTGCATCGCCTCGCGATCATCTGGGTGGATCAGCTCCAGCCAGTCTTGGGTGAGTGCAGTATCAACCGCCACATCGGTGCGATCGGAGCGGAAGACGAGTTCAATCTGCCGGGCATCGGCGGAACTGAGCCAGGCCAGGTCCGGGTCGAAAAACCCCAGCAGGGCCTGCTGGCGCTGCCGCTCCCTGGTCGCGAAGCGCGCCAGATTATCCGCTTCGGTGACGTCGAGGACGCAGATCAGCCAGCCACAGGGGTAGTGATTGGCATCCACCAGCTGCTGGGGCTGCAGGTCGAGCAGCCGCAGCGTTCGATCTGGTCGAACCAGGCGAAAGCGGCGATGAATCGGCGCCGAACCGCGCATCATCTGATGGAAGGCCTCGAAAAGCCTGGGACGGTCTTCGGCGTGAAACAGGTCGGCCATCGCATCGAGCGGCAGCGGTCGCCCGACACTCTCGGTATCGCAGGCCATCACGTGCAGGCCATCCGACCACCGGACCGTGCCATCATCGGTATTGAAAATACCGAAGCCCACCCCGGCCATGGTCTCGAGCGCACGCAGCAGCTGGCGCGATGTCGGCATTGAAGTGGCGTCCGGTTTGCCTTGGACACTGGACTGCCGCGACATCCCGCTCGCTATTCCCGTAAACGTTTTCCCTCCATTGTGAGTAGCGACATGTCCCAAGCCGGGTCAAGCGCCGCAACGCGTCATGGCGATCACTTCTTGAGAGGGAATGGTGGAGCTGAGCGGGCGCTCCAATTTCAAGTGTTGTTTTCATTTTAAATCAAGGGTTTCCTAGGCATTATGGGCCATATCGGTACCCGTGGTGGGTACGAATGTGGGTACGCAGGGCGATGCCGGTAAAGAGCTCTTCAGACAAACGATATCTTGAGAAGCATGGCGACAAGTGGCGTGTCGTCCTGTCCGTGCCGCGCGACCTCCACAAACAGCTGGGCACCAAGCTCAAACAGAGTCTGGAAACCGACAGCTTGGCGGTGGCGAACCGGCTCAAGTGGGGCGTCATCAAGGAGCTTCGAGAGCGCATTGACATGGCGCTGGGTGCGGATGTTGCGGACCATGCTGCCGTCCTGCGAGAGGCCCTGTTGATCCGAAAAGAGTATCGTGCCGCCATGGATCCGAACCTGGAGAACGACATTCGTAGAGCCGCGGAAGCTCGCGCCTATGAGATTCTGGGCCCCGAGACTGCCGTGGTGCACGATGACGAAGGCGATTTCCCTGTCTACGACAAGCGAAGGGAGCAGTTGGCAACGAGCTACATGAGGGTGGCCACAGGCAGCGGGACTCCCCTAAAACTGCATTATGCTGAATATCTCGGGCAGCTCCGCCTGAACCGCAGGACCATAGCTGACGACCAGCGAGGCATCGACTATCTAGTGTCCTGGTGTGCGAAAAACGGCGTGAAGGACGATCTTTCGGCAATCTCGACGAAGGTGGCAAAGCAATTCGCCGCAGACCTTCCAGCGTTGGCAAACGGCATCGCGGCTCGCACGGTCCTCAAGTATATCACCAGGCTTGCCCAGTACTGGAAATTCCTCGCCTACAAAGAAATCCATGACGAGAATCCATGGCTCGCCGTGGTTGTGAAGGTCGAAGAGACACCCCATGAAGAGGAAGAGCGAGCCTTTACAAACGCAGAAGTGCAGACCCTCTTGCTGGGCGATGCCGCGCCAGAGATGCGTGACCTAATGATGATCGCTGCGTTGACGGGAGCTCGTCTCGACGTGATCGTGGACCTGAAGGTCGGCGACACGGCCAACAATGCCTTCAAGTTCAAGCCGCAGAAAAAGGAGAAATCATCTCGCTACGTTCCGATCCATCCGTCGCTAGCCGAGATTGTTGAGCGGCGGACCAGGGACAAGGCGCCAACAGACGAATTTTTTCCCGAATTCCCTGGCCCGAAAAAGGAAACGAGCTTGCGAGAGCGCAGCTTCAAGGCCTCCAACGAGTTTACCGCCTATCGGCGGCGCTGCGGTGTCGATGAGCAAATTCCTGGCCGACGCCGCTCCCTGGTGAACTTTCATTCCTTCCGGCGTTGGTTCATCACCGAGGCCGAGCGCGCCAATGTACGTCCTGAACTCATCTCGGCCTTGGTGGGGCACAAACGGAGCGGAATGACGCTGGGCCGTTACAGCGAGGGACCGGAAATGAAGGCGGCTCGACGGGCCATCGCCGCCGTCAAGCTCCCAAGGCTCGACGGGCCTGTCATTGAAGCTCAGGCCGTTACGCCGAGAGAGCGAAAAGGTGCGGTCAAAAAGGCTGCTGCAACCGAACCTATTTGACGATTAGCAGCAGGTTGGTGCCTTCGGCGACGATCTGCAGCATGCCGTTACCTCCGTCGCCCGTTCGGCCCGGTGACGCGGCTTGCAGATGGCGGGCCGAATGCCAAGAGCCAGTACGGCGGCATCCCCGGTGATGGCCACCTCGGCAATATCATAGACCCTCATAGCCTCTCCTGGCCGACCAATCTCGATGGTCAGGCGGGCGTCATGGTCCAGCGACACCCTTCGGTCAACCTGAGCGAGGATTGACCGGAATTTTCCTGCTGTCATCTGGGCCTTGCCGTCCGATGCCGGAATGTCCTCCACCTGGAGCACTGTTTCCGTCCAGGCGTCAGGGTTTCCACCGCAGTCAAGGGTAACAAATGATCCGGCCTTTACCTCCGTCACATGAAAACCTGACTGCACGGAGCGACCCTCGTACAAGATGGAGAGAACCCGGTCGTCATGACCGTCGAGTTGGACCAGAACGTCGGCCAAGGTGCTGTCGACTTGGACATAGGCGGTTGCATGGGCATTCATGTTCAGCTATCCAATAATTCAATGATCCTTGAGATATTGAAATGAAATTGGAAGAACCGCAAGCCCTCGATGCCTTCGGCGCCCTGTCGCAGGAAACGCGACTGCGAATGGTCCGCGTTCTGGTGCAGGCCGGTCCAGAAGGCCTGTCTGCTGGCGCAGTCGGCGAGGCTGTTGGCGCATCGTCGTCGGGCGCATCGTTCCATCTGGCGCATCTGGAGCGATCGGGGTTGATCGCATCCCGCCGCGAGTCTCGCTCGATCATCTACAGCGCCCGCTACGACACGCTAGCCGGCCTGGTCGAATTCCTCATGAGGGACTGCTGTTCCGGCCACCCCGAAATCTGTGCACCCGCCGCCGCTGCGGCAGCCGCCTGCTCGGCTGTACCCAAGGAGATCGCCTGTGTCTGCTGATCGCACCTACAATGTTCTCTTCCTCTGCACCGGCAATTCCGCTCGTTCGATCCTAGGCGAGGCCCTGACGAACCACGTAGGCCAGGGCCGGTTCCGTGCCTTTTCTGCGGGGTCCACGCCTAAAGGTGAAGTTCACCCTCTCACGCTCCAGACCCTGCGCCGTGCCGGCATCGCTACAGAAGGGTTGCGTTCCAAGCCTTGGGAAGAATTCGCCACCCCCGACGCCCCCAAGATGGATTTTGTCTTTACCGTCTGCGACAACGCCGCCGGCGAAGTCTGTCCGGTCTGGCCGGGACAGCCGGTGACGGCGCACTGGGGCATCGAGGACCCCGCCTCAGTCGAGGGCCCGGACTTCAAGAAGGAAGCTGCGTTCGACGACGCCTTGCGCTACCTGCGCAACCGCCTCGCAGCCTTCATGAGCCTGCCGCTGGCCACCATCGATCGGATATCGCTCACCTCCAGGCTGCAGGGGATTGGCGCCATGGATGGCTCTACCGGAACGGGCAAAGGGGCGGCCTGATGCTTGAATACAAGGTTCACGCGAGGCGTGTCGACGCCAATGGCGGCGTCGCCACCTGCAAAGAGGCGGAACTAGTGATCGACACCGCGCTTGCCGGACGCGCCGACGCGTTCAACCCGGCCGAGTTGTTCCTCGCCTCTATTGCCGCCTGCATGCTCAAGGGCATCGAGCGCGTCACTCCGCTGCTGAAATTTGAGCTTCGCGGAGTGGAGGTGAGCCTCGAGGCCAAGCGCCACGATTCACCGCCGCGCATCCTTTCGGTCGATTACATCGTGACGGTGGACAGTGACGAGTCCGACCAGAGGTTGGAACTGCTGCATACCAATGTGCGCAAGTACGGCACCATCTTCAACACTGTCGCCGAGGCTGCCGGTCTCAATGGCAGACTGATCCGAAAGACCTGACCCGGTGTCCATCTTCGAACGCTACCTGACCCTGTGGGTCGCCATCTGCATCGTGGTCGGCATCGCCGCGGGCCAGTTCTTGCCAGATTTCTTCCAGGGTCTTGGCGCCCTTGAATATGCTCAGGTCAACATTCCCATGGCGGTGCTGATCTGGCTGATGATCATCCCCATGCTGGTTCGCATCGACTTCCTGAGCTTGCGCCAGGTCGGCGCCTACTGGCGTGGTATTGGCGTCACCGTCTTCATCAACTGGGCTATCAAGCCCTTTTCCATGGCGCTGCTCGGATGGCTCTTCATCGGCTTCCTGTTCCGGCCCCTGCTGCCGGAAGTTCAGATAGACAGCTATATCGCCGGCCTCATCATCCTCGCTGCGGCGCCGTGCACGGCAATGGTGTTCGTCTGGTCGAACCTGGTCAAAGGCGAGCCGCATTTCACCCTGAGCCAGGTCGCGCTCAACGACGCAATCATGGTTGTTGCCTTCGCTCCTATAGTCGGCCTGCTTCTCGGCCTGTCGGCCATCACCGTGCCGTGGGATACGCTGCTGCTATCGGTCGGCCTCTATATCGTCGTGCCGGTCATCGCCGCTCAAATCTATCGCAGGTGGCTGTTGGCCAACGGTGGAATTGACGGAATGAACCGAGCGCTGGCCATCCTGCAGCCGATCTCGATTGCGGCCCTGCTCCTGACGCTGGTGATGCTCTTCGGTTTCCAGGGGGAGCAGATCGTCGCTCAGCCGACCATCATCCTGCTCCTGGCCGTGCCGATCCTGATCCAGGTCTATTTTAACTCGGGCCTCGCCTATCTCCTGAACCGTGCCACTGGTGAACAGCATTGCGTTGCTGGACCATCTGCACTGATCGGAGCCTCGAACTTCTTTGAGCTGGCCGTCGCTGCCGCTATCGCCTTGTTCGGTTTCAATTCCGGCGCCGCCTTGGCCACCGTCGTGGGCGTGCTGGTGGAAGTGCCGGTCATGTTGTCGGTGGTCTGGATCGTGAACCGATCGAAGGGTTGGTATGAACGCGGCGCTGCCGTGAAGAACAACACAAAGACGAGGGCAGCCTTGTGAGCGTCACCATCTACCACAATCCCGACTGCGGCACGTCCCGCAACGCCTTGGCCATGATCCGGCAATCGGGCGTTGAACCGACTGTCATCGAATACCTTAATACGCCGCCTGACAGGGACACCATTACCAAGCTGGTCGAGGATGCCGGCCTGACGCTGCGACAAGCCCTGCGCCAGAAGGACACTCCGTATGATGCCCTTGGCCTGGGCGATCCGTCCAAGTCCGATGCTGAACTGCTCGACGCCATCGAAGCCCATCCGATCCTGCTCAACCGCCCATTCGTTGTGACGTGCATCGGCACGCGCCTCTGCCGTCCATCTGAACTGGTGCTGGGTATTTTAGAAAATCCCGATATCGGGCCGTTCACCAAAGAAGACGGCCAGCTCGTTTCGGCTCAGGGGAAGCGCATTGACTGACTTGGAAAATATCGCGCCAGGCGCATTTGAGGTTCCCGATGCCGAGCGCCTGGCCGTGACCATCTCGCAGCGCAAGCCCCGCATCCTCATGCTCTATGGATCCCTGCGGGAAAGGTCGTATTCCCGGTTTCTGACTTTTGAGGGTCAGCGTCTGCTGGAAGCCTTTGGAGCCGAAGTCAGGGTCTTCCATGCCAATGGCCTGCCGCTACCGAATGATGCGCCCGATGACCACCCGAAGGTGCAGGAGCTTCGCGAAGCCATGCTCTGGTCCGAGGGGCAGGTATGGACCAGCCCAGAACGGCACGGTGCCATGTCGGCGGTGATGAAGGCACAGATCGACTGGATACCGCTGCCTGGCGGCGCCATCAGGCCGACGCAGGGCCGGACGCTGGCCCTGATGCAGGTATCAGGCGGCTCGCAGAGCTTCAATGCGGTCAATCAGATGCGAATTCTCGGCCGATGGATGCGGATGGTCACAATCCCGAACCAGTCTAGCGTGGCCAAGGCCTATCAGGAGTTCGACGAGGCCGGTCGGATGAAGCCTTCGTCCTATTATGACCGTGTGGTGGATGTCATGGAAGAACTGGTCAAATTCACCATCATCAATCGAGGCGTTTCTGGCTACCTAACCTCCCGATATTCGGAACGCAAAGAAGCGATTGCCAAGTTCGATCAAAGGGTCGGCCTGCCATTGATTTAACGCCTTGCCCGGTATTGCCACACCCGCAACTGCGACCGTCTCGGCGCTTCCGATTCTATCTCTGGTTGTGGTGATGGTGCTGGCATTCTGGGCGGCGGGTTGTGCGATAAAGTTTCAGTCCTCGTCGCTGTAGATGATGACGTCTTCTGGCTGAGGCGTGGTCCTGTTAGCGCCGATACGTTCTTCAAATTCACGGCGTCCAGGGGTGCGTGCCCATATGGCGTCGGCGGCGAGTTCGACTGTCAGCATATCCATACCTTGCATTAGAGGTAGGGCACGTTCCAGGAATGCGATACCTGCAGGCGTCGGCGACCAGTACCCGTTGGGGTAGAACAGGCTCGCCTCGGTGTGAGCTTCGATCTGAGATACCGCCTTATGAACATGCCCTGGCTTCAGAGAGAGGCGGGTGCAGAAATCGTCGAAGGTTTCCGGCACTGCCCCGTTCATGGATTGCAGAAGCCTGACAACCACCCAGAACGCGTCGATACTCGGTGCAGCAAATGGATTGTAGAACTCAGATTCTGGAGCTGCGGGGCGTACTGTAGATATAATGACGCTTCGTGTGCGAGCCTTGATAGGACGCGAGCTCTGCAGGTCTGCTTTTGTTCGCTTCGTAGCCGAAACACCGCCCTGACCCTCAGGGAGCCGCTTCTTGCCGGGGGTGGCACTTTCCCCATCGCGACGATCCGATGGCGCCCCAGGGGCGCTCTGACGCGTTTTACGGGTATTCCGAGCCTCGCTGGTCTTTGAACGTTTCTGTTCCGTGCCACCGCCCAGGGTATTCAAATATGCAGCATACCATCCTGCTGGCCGGATCATTCGGCGACGCTTGAGGTTCCAGACAGTCTCAAGGATGTGCGGCGGCCAGTTTGGGACCTGCGGATAGTCGAGCATGCGCGATGCGATGTAGAAGGCGGCTCGCTTAAGGCTTCGGACTGGGCGGTCATCGATCCATACCCCGCCGGTGAATCTTTCCTCCAGATATTCCCTTACAAGGCCAAGGTGCTCTGGAGCTATGTGCCAGAGGGCGTGGAGGTGCGGATCGAGTCTGCCGTCGTGGTCCAACCTTATTTGCGGAACCGACAGTACTGGCTCCACCCAGCCCTCCGACCTCATGTAGGGAACATACGTGTTGATGCTTTCGGAGAGAGCATCAAGGTGTGAGTTCAGCTGGTGGGGCTCCGGCTTGTCCTCAGTGAGCTTCAACGTCACCAGTCGGAGATTGCTCAGGTCTTGGCTTTTGCCAGCCAGCGATATTTGCCTGGCCACCTTGGCAGCTCTGCTCAAGCCAATGGTGGGGAAAATCCACCGAGCTTGCAGATCAGGATCATGGCCGCTTGTTGTGCGATCGGCCTTATCCAATGAGCTCCGCTTGTATGGTTCGTGCCCGGCCTCTTTCAGCCGTTTGGCAGTGTCAGTGCTGAGCTGGCGTCGCATCGCGCGGGTCAAAGCGGTGCGCCTTATGCGGCGTTCAGGTCCTGAACCCTTGCCCCAAGCTTCAGACTCGCCCACTCGCATCACCCGTGTACCGTTTGGTCACGAAATGCCTATCATTATAATGTTAGCTCCAGACTAACGGCTCACCTTTGCGCCAGAGCCTGCGACAGCGAATTCCCTTGCCTATATCCCATATTTCCGCAGCGCCCTGGAAAGCGTCGGCTGACTGATCTCCAACGTCGTGCATACCTTATTCCAGCTCTTGCCTTCGTTGAGCATGCGACGAGCCTCTTCTGTTCTGGTCAGGCTCATGCGTGCGGGCCGCCCTACGTGCTTTCCTGCCTTTTTGGCGGCCTTCATTCCCGCAGTGACTCGATCTCGTATCGTATCCCGCTCGAACTCTGCCAACGCACCCAGCACATGGAATAGCACCCGCCCCGCCGGGGTAGACGTGTCCAGGCTCTCCGTGATCGAATGCAGCGACGCCCCCTTTTCGCGGATGATTTCGGCGGTATCGATGAGCTGTCGAAGCGACCGACCCAGCCTGTCCAGCTTCCAGATCGCGAGAGTATCGCCTGGGCACAACAGTGATAGCGCTCGATCTAGGCCTGGGCGGTCTGCTCGAGCTCCAGACATCACATCCTCGATGATTTCGACGGGAGGGCGCTTGAGTTCCATCAACGCATTTCGTTGTAACGCCGAGTCCTGTTCCGCGGTCGAAACGCGGACATAGCCGAAAACCCGTGCAGTCTGTGGCTCCAAATCAAGCGATAAGGTTTCCTCTGGAGCTAAGGTCTCAATGGCGTCCTTGAGGCGCTGAAGGCGTGCAGCGTTGTATCGCGCCTCGAAGGCCATCGCGGCCTTGATCGATCGAGCCTCGATCATCTCGGCCATGCTGGGTTTTGAATACAGCTCGCTAGGATCGAAGGCCAACAGAGGCTCAATTTGACGCGGAATTTTTGAAAGCACCCTTTTGAAAGTCGTAACCCATTGTAATATCTGGTGTGGCTTCGTCTTGCAAAAGGATTTCCTTTTGCAAGTGTCGTCACCGACCGAGGGCGCATGGGCGGCTTATCGATACCTCAGATCTTATGTGCGGTCGATTCGGTGTACCGCGGTTGAATCGTGCCTGCGACTGGCACCGACCCCACTACCGACACTCGCTGCGGATTTGGGCAATCCCGAAAGCCGCCGTTCACGCCCTCACGACAATATGGGCGGGCAGCTCTAAAAGTTCGGATTGGATGACAAAGGCCAAGCCAGACTACAACCCAGCTCCGATTGCCTCCATCTGCTCGATTTCGCGTCGTTGCGCCTCGATGATTTCGCTGCAGAGCTGCACCAGTTCCTGATCTCGTAGGTCGGCCTCACGACACATGAGGATTGCGCCGGAATGGTGAGGAATCATGGAGTCGATGAACTGGCCGTCATCGATCAGCGCCTGCGATCGTGTGGCCCAAAACGAGCCGACTGTTAGCACGGCGAACAGCACGTAGAGGATGATATTCAAGCCCTTCTTGGGGAACATGCCCGGCATGGTGGCGAGCATGAATATGCCCATGGGCGCCCACATGGTCACGGCCATGTAGAACATGTTTAGGTTGTTCCGGAAATCGGCTGGGCCATCGATCATCGAGAACATCACCACGTACATAACGACAAGGCCCAGGATCATATTGATCCAGAACATCAAGTAGGGGCGCCCGTGGCCGCGATGCTCGCCCTGCAACTGGGCGTGTTGTTCATGTTCGGTCATGTGCGCTTTCCTCCATGTCACGCAGTTCAGGCGAGTGAAGGCCCTCGGAGCTGTTTACCGCAAGCGCTTTCGTCAGTGCTCGCTACGCCTAGTTGCGCTGGCGCAACGAACCGAAGCTTTAGCGAGGGTATCGTGAGTTCCACGATACCGAAGAGGACACCACATGCGCGCGCAAAATCGCCTACTCCCTGCCTTGGCAGCCATTATGATGTTCGCCGCCTCTGCCGGAGCCGTTTTGGCAGCCGGGTCTCATGAGCATCCAGAGGAGAACGGCACAGCCGCTGCGCCGCTCGATATTGTTCGGAGCGCAACTGATCTGCCAGCGTGGGAGAGCCGTGCGCCGCAGACCATCACGATAGACCTTGAAACGGTGGAGGTGACCGGATCGCTCGCAAATGGCGCCACCTACCACTATTGGACCTTCAACAGGAAAGTGCCAGGGCCGTTCGTTCGGGCTCGCGTGGGCGACACCATCAATGTCAGCCTCCACAATGCCTCTGACAGTTCGGAACCCCACAGTGTCGACTTCCATGCTGCCACTGGCCCTGGCGGCGGCGGAGTGGCAACCCACGCGGAAGCGGGCGAAACTCGGGAATTTTCTTTCAAGGCCCTGAAGCCCGGACTCTACGTGTACCATTGCGCTGTGCCGTCCGTGGCACAACACATTTCAAATGGAATGTACGGTTTGATCTTGGTCGAGCCTGAGGAGGGGCTGCCGCCCGTGGATAGGGAATTCTATGTCATGCAGGGCGAGCTCTACACCGCCGAGACCTTTGGCGCGCAAGGTGCCTTGCAGGGAAGTGTGGAGAAGCTGGCGGCTGAACAGCCTGAGTATTACGTCTTCAACGGCGCTGCCGAGGCGCTGACCGGCAACAATGCATTGGTGGCTGAGACAGGCGAGACCATCCGGATTTATTTCGGCGTCGGTGGGCCGAACAAGGACTCTAGCTTCCATGTCATCGGAGAGATATTCGATCGCGTGTATCAGCTGGGCTCGTTCGTTACCCCGCCGATGCTGGATGTGGGCACTATCTCCGTGCCGCCCGGCAGTGCCGCCGTGGTTGATATGACGCTGGAGGTGCCCGGGGAGTTCATCCTGGTGGATCACGCTCTGTCGCGGGCCGAACGGGGACTTCTCGGCAAGTTGGTCGTCACGGGCAAAGAGCAACGGGATATTTTCGATGTGCCTGACCTTGGTTCGAATGAAACCGACACGGACAAGCTACATTGATGAATGGAAGCCACGTCCAAGACGCAACCGCTGGTCAGTGAAGGAATAAGAACATGAAGGTTTTCACCCGCAGATCGACCCTGTGTCTGGGTGCAGCCGCCGTGGGGCTTACGATCGTCCCTGCTTTCAGCTTCGAGAGCGGCCCGGAGGTGATGGTCTGGAAAGATCCTTATTGTGGCTGCTGCGATGGGTGGATGGCCCACCTGCGGGCAAACGGATTTTCAGTTCAGTCTGCTGATGTCCAAGACATGGAAACGCTGAAGAGCGAAAGAGGCATTCCTCCAGAACTCCGCTCCTGCCACACCGCCCAAGTTCAAGGTTATGTTGTTGAGGGCCACGTGCCTGCTGCCGCCATCAACAGGCTGCTGGAAACGAAACCTGCGAACGTCTCAGGCCTGGCCGTCGCAGGCATGCCGCTTGGGTCGCCGGGAATGAGCGCACCCGAAGGCTATCCGCCGGACCACTACGACGTGATCTCGTTCGGAAACGGGCAGCAGTCGGTGTTCATGCGGTTTGCCGGTGAGCAGCAGCTCTGAGGTGCGGTGGGCTGGCGGAATGTGAAGGGGCGCTATTGCGCCCCTCAGACTGCTGACAAACCCCTGGCGCAAGCTGGGGGTTTTTGATTCATTGGGGCATGTTGCGCAAACCCGGCCCCGAACAGACCGCTCTTGAGATGGTAACGCTCGAAGAGTTGGTACCCGCCGATCACCTTTTGCGTCGGATCGATGCGGTGATCGACTTCTCTTTCATTCATGATCGGGTTGCGGGCTTGTACTGCGCCGACAACGGCCGTCCGCCGCTCGATCCGACCTTGATGTTCAAGGCCCTGTTCATCGGCTACCTGTTCGGCATTCGCTCGGAACGGCAACTGGTGCGCGAGATCACGGTCAACGTGGCCTATCGCTGGTTCCTGCGCTTGAAGTTGACCGATGGCGTGTTCGATGCCTCGACCCTGAGCCAGAACCGGCGGCGACGCTTCACCGATCCGCGTGTGGCCCAGGACATATTCGACGCCATCGTCGAGCAGGCGATCGGCCATGGCCTGGTGGATGGGACGGTGCTCTATACCGACAGCACGCATCTCAAGGCCAATGCCAACAAGGGCAAATACGACCTGGAGCTGATTGCCCAGTCGCGGGCCGACTATTGGGACGATCTGGACCGGGCGATCGATACGGATCGGGACGAGCATGGCAAGAAGCCGCTCAAGCCGGCCGAGCGCGAGCCCGCAGTGAAACAGACCAAGGTCAGCCGGACCGACAAGGATGCCGGCTATATGGTGCGCGAGGGCAAGCCCAAGGGCTTCTTCTATCTCGATCATCGCACGGTGGATGGCAGATTGGGGATCATCACCGATACCCACGCCACCCCCGCCAATGTGCATGACTCCATTGTCTATCTCACCCGGCTCGACCGGCAGGTGGAGCGCTTTGGCTTCGCGGTTGGAGCCGTTGGGCTTGATGCCGGCTATGCCACACCCGGCATTGCCAGAGGGCTGGAAGAGCGCAACATCCTGGGCGTCACCGGCTATCGCAATCCCACCCCGCCTCGGTCGGGCATGATGCGCAAGTCGCGCTTTGCCTATGAGGCAGAACAGGATGGCTATCGCTGTCCGGAGGGGCAGGTCCTGCCCTATGCCACCACCGACCGCAGCGGCTACAAGCACTACCGGTCTGATCCGGCCATCTGCAAGACCTGCCCGCTTCTGGCCTCATGCACGTCCAATGCCAAGGCTCAGCGCACCATCACCCGCCATGTCTGGCAGGACGCCCGCGAACGCACCGATGCCCATCGCCTGACCCCATGGGGCAAGGCCATCTACAAGCGCCGCAAGGAAACCGTCGAACGCTCCTTTGCCGATGCCAAGCAATTGCATGGTCACCGCTATGCCCGATTCCGAAGTCTCTGGCGCGTCCGCGTGCAGTGCCTCCTCGCCGCAACCGCTCAGAACATCAAGAAGATCGCCATGGCACTGACCACCACAGCAGCACCCAGGCCCGCATAAGAACCCCACCTGGTCACCTCTGCGAAAACACCCAAATCAAAGTGCAAAAAAATAAACCCCGCCAAAATGACGGGGTTTGTCAGCAGTCTGAGGGGCGCTATTGCGCCCCTTCTGCTGTCCTTAGTTTTCCGTTTCGGCTGGGGCCTGCTCCTCAAGCCAGGACATCATTTCGGCGATCTCCTGTTCCTGAGAGTCGATTATCTTCTGAGCCATTGCCCTGGCGTCTTCGTTGTCGCCATGGTCCAGCTCAGCCTTGGCCATGTTCACTGCGCTCTGGTGATGGGGGATCATGCCGCAGATGAACGCTACGTCGACGTCCTCGGCCATCATGCCCATCATCATCTGCCGGTTCATCTCATCCATGCCCTCCATGAGGGCCATGTGAGCTTCATCCATCTGTTCTGGTTTCATGGACATTTCTTCCATGGGATGGTCGCCGCCCGTCATGCAGATATCCGGAAGCTGCATCTGGCCGGGCGCCATGCCTGACATGTCATGTCCTTGGTGTTCCTGAGCGAGAAGGTTTCCTGTCGAAGCTGCAAGCAGGAGACCGGCTACAGCAGTTGATTTGAAGAAGTTCATTTTGTTCATTCCTGAAAATGTTTTCCGAAAGGGATCGATCGGGTCAGGAATGCCTTGGAGGTCGATCAAGGCGCTCAATGGGCCAATTCACATCGACATGCGTGGCCAGCGGGTGGTGCGGAGATCGGTTCCAGTCTGGAGGGGTGGCAGCAGCAGGACCAGGCAGCGCAGCCAGGCATAAACCCATTCCGCAACATTCCGGCAAGGTGTGATGCTGCAGCTCGCAAGCCAAAACTCCGCAGTCGTTATCGTGATGAACCTGGTCTTGGTGCTGATGGTGAGCAACAGAAAACTGGCTTGCCATCGCGCTGTGGTGCAGTGTCATGCTCGACACTACAGCCAGCAGGACGGCGATAATCAGCCGCAAGCGCCACCTCCCGCAATGGTCCAATCTGTATAACCTCATGGGCATCCTAATCTGCAAATCTCCGGTGGGTTCCCCATGTAATTCACGCAAGGATCAGCGAGCACGTTAATCAAACTAACCAATGCTGGCGCTGCGGAGGCGTAACGAGTTGGCGATCACGCTGACCGAGGACAGCGCCATGGCCGCCGCAGCGATCGCTGGTGATAGGGTAATGCCGAAAAACGGATAGAGGAGGCCTGCTGCAACCGGCACCCCGGCTGCGTTGTAGATAAACGCGAAGAACAGGTTCTGGCGGATATTGCCCATCGTTGCATGCGACAGGCGCCGAGCACGGACAATCCCCATCAGGTCCCCGTTGAGCAAGGTCACCCCGGCACTTTCCATGGCAACATCGGTTCCGGTTCCCATGGCAATGCCGACATCAGCCGCAGCTAACGCGGGTGCGTCATTGACACCGTCACCAGCCATGGCCACCACCTTGCCTTGGGATCGGAGACGTTCGACCACTTCGCTCTTGCGTTCTGGCAACACGTCGGCCTCCACTTCGGTGATCCCAAGGCGTTGGGCAACGGCATTTGCGGTTACAGCATTGTCGCCGGTCATCATGACGACGCGGATGTTCTCCGACCTCAGCGCCGATAGCGCATCGGCTGTCGTTTGGCGGATCGGATCAGCGATACCGATGCCCCCGGCAACCTCTCCGTCAATTGCCACCAGCACGACCGTGGCGCCCTCAGATCGGACATTGTCAGCCCTTCCCTTCCAGTCGTCTATCGGCACGCCCTCGGAAGCGAGGTACTTGGCGCTGCCGATCAGCACCCGCTTTCCGTCTACCATGCCCGTCAACCCTTTCCCCACAGGAGAGTCCACGTCCGACGGGTTAGACAGTTCAATGGCCCGTTCCTGGGCGGTAGCCACGATGGCGACACCAAGCGGATGCTCGCTTGCGCGTTCCAGGCTGGCCGCCACACGAAGCAGGGTATGCTCATCGAAACCTTCGGCTGGAAGAAGGTGGGTCACTTTCGGCTTACCTTCGGTCAGGGTGCCGGTCTTGTCCACGACCAGCGTGTCGACCTTTTCCAGACGTTCCAGAGCTTCCGCATTCTTGACCAACAGCCCGGATTGGGCACCCTTACCCACACCCACCATGATAGACATGGGTGTAGCCAGACCGAGGGCACAAGGGCAGGCGATGATCAGCACGGACACGGCGGCAACAAGCGCGTGGGCGAAGCGAGGTTCGGGCCCCCAGATCATCCATGCGCCGAATGCCACGAACGCGATGCCGATCACCAGGGGAACAAACCAACCGGAGACTTGATCCGCCAGGCGCTGGATAGGCGCCCTTGATCGCTGTGCGGTGGCTACCATTTGCACGATGCGAGCCAACATGGTGTCGCGGCCAACGCCAGTCGCCTCCATGACCAGACCCCCAGACTGGTTGATTGTTCCGGCAACCAGCTTGGCTCCTTCGGTCTTGGTAACCGGCATGGACTCGCCCGTCACCATGGACTCGTCCACTGCACTGCGACCTTCCAGGACCTTGCCATCCACGGGCACCTGTTCACCAGGGCGCACCCGCAGTCGATCGCCTACACCCACCGCGTCTATCTCTACCTCTTCGTCGGAGCCATCCGCTCTGATACGGCGGGCAGTTTTTGGCGCCAAGTTAAGCAGAGCCTTGATTGCACCCGAGGTCTTCTCCCTGGCCTGCAGTTCCAGCACCTGACCCAGCAGAGCCAACGCCGTAATCACAGCGGCAGCCTCGAAGTAGACGGGAACGGCCCCGTCCATTTCACGCATGTTGCCCGGGAATATCCCGGGAAGGAATGTTGCCACGACCGAATAGATCCAGGCGACGCCGATCCCCATAGCGATCAACGTGAACATGTTGAGGCTGCGGTTGCGGACCGATGCCCAGCCACGTTCGAAGAACGGCCACCCTGCCCAGAGAACAACCGGTGTTGCGAGCACCAGCTGTATCCAGTTGAGCGTCTGCCCCGACACCCAATGGTGCAGGTCGATCACATGCGCCGTCATCTCCAGGACGAACACCGGCAGCGCCAAGGCCGAGCCCACCCAGAACCGTCGCGTCATGTCCTGCAGCTCCGGGCTGGGCCCAGTCTCTGCTGTGGGTAGTTCCGGCTCAAGGGCCATTCCGCAGATTGGGCAAGAGCCGGGTTCGTTCCGCCTTATTTCTGGATGCATCGGGCAAGTCCAGATCGTGCCGGGCGGCGCCGTTTCGGTCGGGGTGTTCACTTCCCCCAGATACTTGGTCGGCTCGGCCAAGAACTTGCTTCGGCAATTTTCCGAGCAGAAGTAGTAGCTGGTTCCTTCGTAGGCCGCCTTGTGCTGTGCGGTCAGCGGATTGACCGTCATTCCACACACGGGATCTCTTGCCGCCGACGTGCTTTCAGGCGCCCCATCGCGCCCATGATGATGGTCATGGTGCTGGTGATCATGGTCGTTGTGCGTGTGGTGTGCAGACATGATGATCTCCTTTGTCCGACCTTGCACCTTCCTGCAGTGGTAAGGTCAAGGGGAAAGAAATCTTCCGACGCTATGTCCGTGTGTTGATCTGCAAAGCCAAAAGCCGACTGACGGCTACCCACCGCGATGCAGAACATTGCGAGCTGCACTGGCTGTCGGCCAAAGGAGCTATCGGCGCATGGCAAGCAGTTGGTCTGGAACAGGGTGGCCATGCGGATGCTTCAGTTCGGCCTTGGCATCCTCAAGGCGGTCGATTTCGCCACGCATGCGATCGATCCAGTCCTGATCTCTGCTGTTCTTCTTCCATTGCGCCTTGATGGCGTCGATCTTCTCGTCCAATGCCGCAATGCGATCACCTAGGGTCTGTGCGCCATTACCTGCATCGGCCTTGGCGGTGCGAGCGGTGGGACGGAAGCCGGCGGCACCTTGGGGCAACCCGCCCTCGGTGTTCTCAGCTTCCCACCGTTTGACCAGAGCGGGGGGCGGCGTATAGCCAAGGAACACGACGCCGGCATGCTGGCATGCCCACCATAGGCGTGCCTTGTCCTTTTCGGACCAATCAACGCTGCCGGGTGGGCCGGTAAGCTCCAGCCCGCCGCCCCAATGCGTTGCGGCATATTCCGCGATGAGCATCAACGCATGACTGCTGGGCGGTAGATCGTGAACCTCTATCTCATGGCCGCGATCGATCAGGAGCGTGCCGCCCACCTCCACAGCGATGCCGCCCGCGCGGCGCTCGGGCTGCAAGCCTTTCCCCACCCACCATTCGAAGCGACCATCGTCGTCGCGGGTCGCGACGGGGCAAACAGCCTTGATGACGTGTGGACGCCGCTTAAGGGGGGGGCGTTCCGCCCGGTGGATCGCAAATGGCTCCACCTTAGCCAACGCCTCAGCCAGTTCATCGGCATTACCCTTCGGCCCGGAGACCATCAAGCGCGACGCCGCATTGTCCACCGTCACCCAACCGCCATCCTGCATCAGGATCCGATGTGGCGGCCCTTTCTTCACGTAACGGGTGCGATTGCGAAATTCCTGCACAATCTGCTCGCCGGTGACGGCGGCCAGAATTCTGGACTTCTTGTCGTTGAACTGGGTCATGGACTGGGCCTTTTTGAATTGCTCCAGCGTGGGGAGCTTGAGGGTGGAAAGATAGGTTCGCACCTGCGCCGCCGATGGGGCTGGGAGCCCGTGACGGCGGCACGATTGACGCAGCGCCCTGGCCAGTGGGTGCGGTGTCCCCGTGTGGTCAACGAGAACAACCACCTTCTCGCCCATGGCAAGGCCAAGACCCCTTTCCAGCAGCGTATTGCGGAAGTCATGCGCATTGGTGGACGGCCAAGCGGACAGAAGTGAAACCTGCAAATCCTGGTGATCAACCCGAGTGCGTTCCGTGATGTGGCGCTGCTGGGGCGACAAGCCGGATATGCGGACAGGAGCGCGAATAGCGTCGGAATGTGCGCCCAGCCATTTTGCAACATCGATCCGGCCTTCACTGAGCAGCGCCTTATGGATCGCACGTGGTCGGGGAACCGGAGGGACCGGCAGGCCGAGTTCATAAGAGGTGATGACCGAAATCTTCTCCCGCCTCCGGAAAGAATTCCGCAGGTCAACGACCCGATGATCGGGCAGGACGAGGCTGTATACGAAATGGCCATGAAGCCTCGTCGCCCCATCTTTCCCTCGGTGCAAGACGCCGGCCCTGGGCTGCCCCTCGAGCCCGAATTCCGCTTCGAAGAGCCGGAGCCAGTGCCGGATGGTGTCAACATTGTCGGCGCCGATTGAGGGGTCGACATGGATGTGGAGGATAGGGCGCTGTGTTCGAGCGCCCCTTGCCGCGAGGGCCATTTCGGCGAGTTGTCCTGATAGCGTTGAAGCCGCGAGAAATCGGCTTTCGACGTGTTGGACCAACTGGCCCTTCGCGGTCGATTCCAAATGCCGGGCGAGCGCTGCGCCACCTGCTCCCCGCGTCTCACCGCTCAGCACTCAGTCGCTCGATCAACAGGCCAGCTCGACTGGCGTTCTCACGCAGGCCCGACAAGACCTTCTCTGCCTCAGCGTGATGAACGGAGGCACCCGAACGGCGCAAGGCTTTTGACAATTGAATCGTAGAGCCGGTCGCTCGGCCAAGCGTTGAAAGGAGCGCGGCAACTGCCTCGATATCGGCAGAGGTCATCCTTTGATACCGGCGGGGGCGGGTGGTCTCGGGAAGCTTGACCGCCGAGAGAACGTGCCGTCGAACGAACGCGGCTCTGCTGCATCCGCCTGCCCGTGCAGCGGCATCGATCGCCTGTGCTTCGGCATCGGTAAGGCCGACGTTCACTTGGGCCTTCAACCGGCGGCTCTGGCTGCTGCTCATCCCCACGCCCCTGGCGTTGTTGCGGTCCACGGGGGCACCCCCTGGCCAGTGGTATCGACGGCCCGGCGTCTAGATACCATGCCTGGCTCAACCAACATTAACTACGTTTCAGTTAACTTTCAACAGGACGCCTGGTAGCGACGGGAATGCGGGGTCAGCGTAGCTGGTCAGGGTTGCGAAGCTGGCCCCGCCATTCTGGGCACTAGGCGGGTCAGCGTTATGCCGGCGGCCTGCCCTTCGATATGCCAAGATGGATGGGTCGCCGTCTGGCAGAGCTTGAGGTGCATTTAGCGAATCGAGATATGATCGATGGCACTGCCATAAGGGGCCGCCATGAGCTTGCTCGACGATATCATCAAGTCCATTACCGAGACCGATGAGAAGACCTCGTCGATCCTGAGGAAGTGCTTGGTGCTCTCTTACAAGCTCAAGAACGACAGCCTGAAGTCGTGGGTGTCGAAGGAGCTTAACGGCTACGATTACGACGATCCTGACATGCCGGACTACAGGAAGATCAGTGCGCCGGCTAAAGGTGTATTCCTTGGGTCATTCGGCCAGCAGATCAACGATCAGCCTATCCCCTCGGCGGTCATGAAAGAAGAGCACAGGCACTGGGCTGAACGAGCGAAGTTGCCGCAGCCGATCGCCGCTTATGAAGACGTCAAGGGCGATGAGAACCGCGTGATCCCCTGGCCCGCCAACCTCGTGGTTTTCTACCAAGCCAAGTTCTTTGATGGCGACATGGCCCTAAATCGTGCTTGGCAGGATATCCCCGGCACCGTGATGGTTGGCATCGTTGATACCGTCCGCACACGTGTGTTGACCTTCGTGCTCGAACTCAAGGAGCAGACAGTCGAGGAAGAGGTGGAAGTAGAGAAGCTGCCGCCTTCTACCGTGCAAACGCTGGTCCAGATGACTGTCATCGGCGGCACGAATGTTTTCGGCAACGTCGAGCAGTTTGCCGCCACGACAGTCCAGGTCGGTGATGCAGCGAGCCTTAAGGGTACTCTGGCCGCTCTGGGCGTGGGTCACGAAGAGCTGGACGCACTCGAAGCGGACATTGCAGCCGATCAAGCCGAGGAACCCAAGGCGTTAGGGAAGCGCACGTTGAGCTGGATAGGCCGCAACGCCAAGGCTGCAGGCAAGGGAGCGGTAAAGATTGGTGGGGATGTCGCCACCGCCGTCATGACAGAGGCAATCAAGAGGTACATGGGGCTTTGATGAAAAAACGGATTTTTTCGAGCCCCGTGCGAATGGGGCGATCTGTTATGAGGCGAGGCCTATTCTGGAATATAACTTCGATCAATAATTCCATGCACCCAGGTAACTCATGAAGTTCGAGGTTTATTGCGACGAAACTCAGCCGGACCTGTTCACGTCGGTAAATCCCGCCGCCCGATACCTAATGATTGGTAGCCTATGGCTGCCATCCGGCCTGCGAGAAGATGCCAAAGAAAAGGTCAGTCGCCTTCGTGAGCGCCATAGTGTCTGGGGTGAGGCCAAATGGACGAAAGTTTCACCGGCCAAGAAGGACTTCTATCTAGAAATGGTCGATTTGTTCATGAGCTATGGCATGGACATGCGGTTTCGGTGCATCGCAGTTGATCGTACGCAGGTCAACATGGCGTTGCACAACAACGACGGAGAGTTGGGATTTTACAAATTTTACTACCAACTACTTCACCACTGGATTCTTGACTTCAACGAGTACAGCATTTTCTGCGACTTGAAGACCAACCGAGATAGAACGCGATTAAAAGTCCTTAAGCGCTGCTTGGAATATGCAAACAGGTCAGCGGCGATTTCATCCGTGCAGTCTCTCCCGTCACCTGAAGTCGCTCTTTTGCAGCTCTGCGACATACTGTTAGGAGCCGCCAGCAGCCGTCTAAACCAAACGTTGCGTGAAGGGTCTGCGAAGTCGAGTCTTGTCTCTATGCTTGAGACACGGCTTGATCTGCGCGGACAGCTATCACCGACCGGCGCAGCCGAGAAAAAGTTCAACATCTTCAAGATCAACTTGGGCGGGGGTTGGTAGTGCCTCCGTTATTGCTGCTTGAGCACGAAGCTGACTACCGTCAGCATTTCTACACAACCTACTGCAACGGTGAGATCAACACGCATGATGGAATTCGAGTCTACTTTCGGACGGAGGATTTCGATCACGCCTTCTTCGAAAGTACGATGCGAGATGGCGTGAAGGACGCGACGCTATCAAAGGTGCGAGCTGAGAGGATGAACTGGATTGCCTCTACGCTCGCAGACCCGGCATCTGACCGTTTTCAAGGCTGGCTCAAGAAAGAGCAGCGCTACGATCCCACGCGTTGTGTGAGCGTGGTGCATGGTGATTTCGTCGTCGTGTTACGCTTCGGCAAAAGGAAAGATGCTTCGTTGAGAGCCAACTTTGTAACGTGCTATGAAGCTGACAACAGCATCGGGAAGATACGTCAGTCTCCCCTTTGGATCAAAGAGGACTGTCTCAATTCGCTGTAGTGGGTTGGCGGACGCTGATTTGCTATGCTGGCTCAGCGTCCGAAGCCTCGATAGGTTCAAAGCCGATAGGCAGTGAACTCGAGCAACAGATATGGCCATGTCGGCTGACATGTCAAGAATCTTCCAGTCAACAATCCTTGAATCAGATTCCATAGCGCCGGGCCTGTTCGCATGTCTGCGTAGTTTATTAGCTGTGGAAATGGGTACGCATGGTGGGTACTTGCATGGGTACGCAACCTTTTCCAATGATCAGCTAAGGTCCTGTAGCATAACGCAAAAATCCAACTGAAATCGGAATGGTGGAGCTGAGCGGGATCGAACCGCTGACCTCGTCATTGCGAACGACGCGCTCTCCCAACTGAGCTACAGCCCCGCACCGACGCCGTATATGGACAATATCGCCCCCAAGGGCAAGAGGCCGGCAAGCAGATGCCCCGCAGCGCAGTAGTTACAGGGTGACGCGGGGACTAGACGAGGCCGTGCTCAACAAGGCTCCTGCCGGTGGCGATGACAGCTTTGGGCGTCCCGATCAGTGGACGGCCGAGCAATCGCGGCGCCCGCGTGGTGTCGAGGCGCTTGGGCGTGCCGATCTCGTGCATATTGTCCCGAATGTCGCGGTCAAAGAGGGCCGCTAGACGCACGATCCAGTTGGGCAGGGTGGCGGTGGGCACCCGACGGTTCGGGAAGGCCGGACGCAGCATGGCGCCCACCTCGGACATCGCATAGACACCCTCGGCGGCGATGCAGCGCTGGCCGAAAAAGGCCGGATCGGTCATCGCCGCGACATGCAAGGCCACCACATCGCGCACGTCGACACAGGCCATGTAGAGGCGTGGAACGGCGGGCAGGCGGCCGTCGAGAAGGCGACGGACCAGCAAAGATGAGGTGCCGGGATCGCTGTCCAGCAAGGGCCCGAAAATGCCGGCGGGATTTATGACCGACAGCGTGTTGCGACGCCCCGCGCTCTCGACCATCTGCCAGGCCATACGCTCGGCCAGGGTCTTTGATGCCGGATAGGCGCCGGTGCTAGGGGCATCCTGCCGGGTCCAGTCGGCCTCCGTCAGCAGCCGCTCATAGCTCTTGTGGCCATATTGGATGGCGGCGATGGACGAGGTGAGAACAATGTGCTCGACATTTGTCCGCAGTGCAGCACCCAGGGCACGGCGCGTACCCTCGACGGCCGGACGAATAAGCTCCTGGGGGTCCTTTGGGGTTTCGAGCACGAAGGGCGAGGCCGTATGCTGCAGATAGCGTACCCCGCTCATCGCCTCGTCCCAGCCGCTGTCGCTCAAGAGATCGAGGGCGACGAATTCGAGCCGTGTCACATCGCCCCCGGCGGCGGCGAGGGTTTCCCGCACCGCAGCGGCCCGGTCGAGGTTGCGCACGCTGCCTCGGACGGTGTAGCCAGACTTGAGCAGGGCGAGGGCGAGATGGCCGCCGAGAAAGCCGGATATACCGGTTACGAGAACGCGATCGGACATTGCTGTCTCCTGTAAGAATTGAACGATATATTCGAATATCGTTCAATAAGTTCAATAGGTGAGATGTGGCAACAGCGCGGATGGAGGAAAAGCGGCGGCGAATGCTGGACGCGGCAAGGGTGGTGATGCTGCGCGACGGACTGCGCGGCGCCACCATGGAAGCCATTGCACGCGAGGCCGGCATCGCCAAGGCTACGCTCTATGCGCAGTTTTCCGACAAGGATGCGGTCTTCGGTGCACTGGTGGTGTCGCTGCGCGACACGTTGCTGGCCGCATTCGAAGACGGCATCGACAGAGAGGGGAGCGCCGCCGTACGTATCGGATCGGCTCTGGCCGCCCACTATCTGGCGCTGTCGCAAATCCTTGAAGGCTCGCCGCATGCAAGCGAACTGATGAGCGAGCACAAGCGGCTCGGCGCCTCACTGCGCGACACCGATCTTGCCATGCAGGATCGCATGACCACCGCTCTCGCCCAGGCCGGCGCAACGGCACCAGCAGACTTGGCGCGTCTCCTCTCGGCGGCCAGTTATGGCATTGCGCTCAAGACCCGCGACGAGGAAACCATGGCGGCCCACATAAGGCTGATGTGCCGGCACGTGATCGATGGCGAGACCATAGCGGCACACCCTGCTCACGCAGAAATCATCCAAGGCAATTAACCCTCAGCCGATCTGCCCACTTCTTGCCAGCTTGGCTGTGTTAACCTCAGATTAAGCCTGCCCCGCGCGGGCACTTCAAAGGGGACCAGATGCAGCTCAAGCCCAATGCTTTTCGCCTGCACGAAACGGCGCGCGGCGTCGAAACCATGTCGCGCTTCGCGCTGGCGGTGCTGTCCCTGGCCTCGGGGGTCTACACCTATCTTGGGGTGCGGGGCCTGCTCGATGGTTCGGCCACCTTCGTCTTCTTCGCTGCCATCGTCTATTCGGCCGCGGTCTCGGTCGCCATCTATGCCTTCTGGACCTATATGATGCGCTTTGTGCCCTTGGTGGTCAGCGGCACGCAGCGGATCGGGCTGTTTTTCACCATGGCCATTGGCTGCGCCATGATCATCGCCATGAGTTCCTGGCTCAATGCCGCGGCACTGGCCGGCTCGGCGGCACTGGAACAGCACATGGCGGTGACGCTGCAAGGCTATGCCGAAGATCTGGATCAAGCCCATGCCAATGCCCTGGCCAGCCAGAGCCTGTTGCCCGACGTGCAGCGGGCGGCGGAGCGCTTTGCCGCCCTGGCACAGGACGAGCGGGAAAGCGGCGCACTGACCGGCACGCAGGGCTCGGGCAGCGTCGTGCAATTGCTCAGCCAGATGAGCCTGCAGATGAACCAGCTGGCCGCGACCATCAGCGGGTCGCGCGGCGAGGTGACGACGCTGTTCACGCAAGGATCGGAGCGGTTGGCCACCATGCGCGAGCTGGTATCGACCCCCGGCGCCATCGAGCCGCGTTCCGACAATTTCCAGGCTGAGGCGGTGCAGCTTTCGGCCATTATCGCCGCCTTGCAGCAGACCGATGTTGCCGCTTCGGTCAAGCGCGCCGCAGCCGATCTTTCGGCCGGCTTCATTGCCCCGGTGGCCGATGGTCGCTCCGCCGAACTGGCCAACCGGCAGGATCAGGTGATGGAGACCGTGCGGACCTCGGTGGCGGCCCAGTCGACGGCGCTGAGCGCCGCGGCCGATGAAATTCTCGCCACGCCCAAGGTCGAGCAGCGGCGCTTTGTGCCGCTCTCTTCGGCCGAGGCGGTGATCCGCTACTGGGGCGACTTCATTCCATCCTGGGCCGGAGCCATCTCCATCGATTTGCTGCCGGTGGTGCTGGTTCTGGTGCTGATGATCGTCAATGACGCCATGCGGCGCGAAGCCGAGACGCTCAAGGAGGCCGAGACCATTACCGCGGCGGAAATGCTGCGGGCGATGACGCTTTATCGACGCATGGAAGCCGAGGGGCTCACCCTGCCCAGTGTGACCGCACCTGTGGTGCAGCAACCGGACAATGAGGTTGCAACTGAGGAGCCGAAGGCTGCAGAGGCGGCAGTGACACCCGCGCCTGCCGGGACCGACGATGGCACGGTCACTCCGATCGAGACGGCGCAGCGCAAGCGTGGCGACGGACCGCGCCCGGCATGAAGACCCAGGCCAATGCGCGAGCCCCCACCGATGATGGGCCGTTTTACCGCGGCGTGATCGCCGCACTGGCGCGCATCGAGGACGGCACCATTCTGCGTACAGCGTTTTTCGTACTGCTCGCCGGGACCGTGGGGGTGCTCTATGTCGACTATCGCGAGCTCAGCGCCAAGCAGGCCGAGCTCACCCGCGTGCCGCAGCCCATCTTGCCACCCGCCACCACGCCCGATGGCACTGAAGGCCGGCCGCGCCCGCCAGTGACCAGTGCGCCGGACATTCTCGACGCACCTTTGGAGATCGTCCTTGGAACCGGTGGTGAATTGCGGCTGACCGGCACGATCGACCCGGGGTCTGCGCAACGCTTTGCCGACGAAATCGCGGCGCGCGGCGAATATGTCGAGACTGTATCGCTCGATTCCCCGGGCGGCTCAGTCGACGATGCCTTGGCCATGGGGCGGTTGATCCGTGAAAAAGGCCTTTCCACCAAAGTCGGCGCGGGGCAGCTTTGTGCATCTTCGTGTCCGATCATTTTCGCGTCCGGCACCAAGCGGCTAGCGGGCGCGAATTCAGCGATCGGCGTGCATCAGGTCTATGCCGCAGCGCTCAGTGCCGACCCGGTCGATGCCCTCAGCATGGCCGGCATCGCCATGGCCGATGCCCAGGTTGTCACGGCCGAGATCACCCGGCATCTGACCGAGTCCGGCGTAGACCCGGCCATGTGGCTGCATGCGCTGGAGACGCCCCCGGACCGGCTCTACTATTTTTCGCTCGAGGAGATGGAACGTCTTCGCCTTGTCACCGATGTGACAGAAGAGTGAACGCTACCAGCGGAACCGAGGGAGGATCGGGTCCGTTTGGCCGTATTGATCATAAGTGGAGGGAGGCCACACATGTCCAATGCACATATGCTGACCCGGCATCGGGATATTCAAAACTGGGTTGCCGGGCGCCGCGGCATGCCGGCGATCGCTCGGGTGCGCAACAGTTTTGGCGAGGAACAGGCACAGCTGCGGCTGACATTCTCCCGCAATATGGAAGGGCGCGAAGACATCGGAATGAGCCCATGCTCGTGGAGTGCGTGGCTGGCCGAACTCGACCGGCAGCAGTTGGCGCTGCGCATCGAGCCTAGCGGGCGGTGTGAACTGGTGTCACGCGCCAGCATGAACTAGGCACTCTAAACCGGCCCCTTGTCCTCGCGTGGCGCAATCGCAATGGCAACAAGGCTCGGCCGCGTTTCGGTTTCTGCAATACAGACCCGATCGCGGCCGTTCGACTTTGCCTCATAGAGCGCAGCGTCGGTGCGCCGCATCAAGTCAGGAAGGCGGTCGCTGGCGCGAAACTGCGACACGCCGAACGAGGCTGAAACAGGCCGATCGATGCCGTGCTCCTCAAGCGCCACTCGCGAAAAAACGCTGCGCACCGTTTCGGCATAGAGCCGGCCGGCAACCAGATTGGCGCCAGGAATGAAGACGGCAAATTCTTCGCCCCCCATGCGACCGATGACGCTGCGCTCGCTGGCCATCTGCTTGAGCACCCGGCCGAAGGCGGTGATGACGGCGTCGCCGGCAGCATGACCGAAACTGTCATTGATCTGCTTGAAGTGATCGAGGTCGGCCACCACCATCACGGCTGGCACACCCGAGCGCAGGGACAATGACAGGGCCTTGTCGGCCCGGTCCTCGAATCCACGGCGATTGAGCAGTCCGGACAGCGTGTCGGTCTCCGAGCGCGCGGTAATGTCGGCCATCACATCGCGCACGATGATCAGCAACAGGACGATGCCATTGCTGATCAGCATGACTGCGCCGGTTGTCTGCGAGATCGCGGCATAGCTCGAGGCCAGATAAAGCTGCGGCGACGCCCCTGAGCCCAGGACGGCGGCGATGAAGGGCTTGGCCAGGAAATGCAGGCCCGCAGCAATGAACAAGGTCAGCAAAGCATAATCGAGCGCACCATTGCCGCGATGCCGCAGGATAATAGCGGCGCCCACGAGCAGCATCACCGAATAGGGCGCTTGATAGGCTAGCCCACGCACCAGATCTGTGCGTGGCATGTCCAGAATGAGGAGATAGCCGATCAGCGACGCGCCGGTCAGCACCAGAAGCAGGCGCCAGGGCGGTTGCTGCCGATAATGGCGGGCCAGGCCAATGCAGCAGCCGGCAAGCGCCAGCACAAAGCTCATGGCGATGATCAGGCTGACCGGGCGGTGGTCGGTCTGATAGGGCAGGATGAATTCCATCACCGCCGTGACCATGCCCAGGCAATAGGAGAAAGCCAGCCACACCGCACCACGGGACGAACGCTGGAAGGCCGCGACACTGCCGAAGGCAATGGCAAAAATGCCCGCCACGAAGAGGTTGATCGCCAATACATAGGCTGCGGCAGTCATGGAGCGTCTTCTGTTGTCGGCGGCGCGTGCAGCCTAGACTGTGGCACCCAAAGAGACGTTAACGAAAGGGTCCGGATCGCACTTGTGAACAAAGTGCCCCCCGCTCAGCGCCCTCACGCCCGCGCCGCAATGCCGAGGGCATCAGCCAGCAGCGCATAGGACCGCCGGCGCAGCTCGTAGGAATGGATGGTCGTGGTGATCATCACCTCGTCGGCGCCCGCTGCCCTGGCCTTTTCGCTGATGGTTTCGGCCATGCTTCCTGGATCGCCCACCAGCCACAGGCTCGACTGATGATCGATGACCTGCTGTTGCTGCGGGGTCAGCCTGTGATTCATCGCCTCCTCGGGCGCGCTCAACTGCCGCTGTTCCCCGGTGACGAAACGGGCCCAGTTCACCTTCTGGGAGATCGAGAGATAGTCGGCCTCGTCCTGTGTCGGCGCACAGATCACCGACAGGCACAAAATGGTGCGCGGTTCGGGGAAATCCACCGAGGGCACGAAAGCGGCCCGATAGGCTTCAAAAGCCGGCGCCGCCGGCGTATGCGAAAAGTGGGCGGCAAAAGCATAGCCAAAGCCGATCTGGCCCGCCGCTTGGGCGCTGGCTCCGGACGAGCCAAGAAGCCATTTCGGTGGCAGGGTGATACCCCCCGGCGACACCGGCACACGCGAGAAAGGATGATCGGCCGGGAAGTTTTCCTCATCGAACGCCATCAGCTCGGCGAGATAGGTCGAAAATTCCTCCCCGCCACCGCTGCGCAAGGCGCGCATGGCATAGCCATCGCCACCCGGCGCACGGCCGATACCGAGGTCGATGCGTCCCGGATGGAGCGCTTCAAGGGTGCGATAGGCCTCTGCAATGCGCAGCGGCGCATGGTTGAGCAACATCACCCCGCCGGAGCCAACGCGAATATGTTTTGTGGCCGCCGCCGCGCTGCCGATCAGGATTTCCGGTACTGACGAGGCAATGGAAGGCATGCCGTGATGCTCGGCATACCAGAGCCTGGTATAGCCCAGCCGGTCGGCCTCCTGCGCCAGTCGCACGGTCTCGGCCATCGCCTCGGGCGTCGAACTGCCTTGGGCGATTGGGGCAAGATCCTGGAGGGAAAGTGCGAAGGGCGCTGTCATGAAGCCGGCTTTCAGAGAGTTTGGTACCATCGGTAGATCACGATGAAAGACGCAAAGGTCAAGGCTTGGGCGCAAAAAAATGCCAGGCGGCACCGCCGCGATTGTGTCCGGACTGCTGCACATTCGCCGCGATGCACCACGCCGCAGCCCGCATGAATTGACTTTTTAACGCTTTCACCGCCCTTATGCGAACCCATCAGTTATGCGTGAGGGTCGAACAGTGGCGCGAAACAGTGTGATCCTTGCCGGGCTCATGATGCTGGTGGCGACACCCGCTATGGCGCAGAACCTGCTCGATCCGCATCCGCTTGCTGGCGTCGTCGATGAATTGCGCATCGGTCTGCATGCCCATGACGTTCACCACGCCGCCCTGCCCTTTTCGGTCAATCAGTGGCGGCTCAACCAGATCGAGGACATCAGTTTCGATCTGCTTTTCACCTCACCGGACCTGGATGTGTTCCGCTGGATGGGTTCGCCCCGCCCGGAAGTTGGCGCCACGCTCAATCTCGGCGGCAAGGATTCGATGGCCCATCTCGGCCTCACCTGGCAATTGCCGATCTTTGAAACCCCGGTCTATCTCGAAGGCACGTTCGGCGCCGCCATTCACGATGGCGCACTGACCGGCGCAGCACCGGGCCGCAAGAATTTCGGCTGCCAGGTCAATTTCTACGAACGCTTCGGCGTCGGCATGCATGTCAGCGACAATGTCACCGCCACGCTGACCTATGAGCACACCTCCAATAATGGCTGGTGCCAGGCCAATGACGGGCTCTCCAATTTCGGTCTGCGTCTGGGCTGGAAATTCTAGGTCCGCAGGCTGCCGTGCGAGAAGAACGAGCGGCGTTACCGGGCGTTAGCATTAACGCCTGATTAAAGACGATTTTAATCAAATCTTGCCCATGGCGCATGCACGGCGCCCTATGGTTTTCTCGCAGGGAGACCGACAATGGCACGCTTTCTGACCGGTATCGCGCTGGTCCTGTTCAGTTTGGGGCTGGCAGTGCCTGCCTTCGCGCAAATTCTGCCTTTCGAAGTGCGCGGCGGCGTGTCTGCCTCCGGCGTCACCGATTCCGGCGTCAACATGTTCGACCCGTCTCGGCTGCGCGACGCCAATGTCGAACTGCTTTACGCAGTTCCCGATCTCAGCGCCTGGGCGGTATTGGGCGAGCTCCGCCCACACCTGGGCGGCACTATGAGCTTTACCGGCCAGGAAAATCTCATCTATGGCGGACTGAGCTGGACCGTGCGTGCGCCGCTGCTGCCGGTCTGGGGCGAGGCGAGCCTGGGCGGCGGCTGGCAGAGCGGCGCCCTGCAACCGGCCGGCACACCCACCCGCTTCGGCTGCGCCGTGGTGGCTCGAGCCGCAGCCACGGTGGGCGTCGATGTGCTCCCCGGCGCCTCGGTCATGGCAACGCTCTCCCACCTCACCGATTTCGGCGCCTGCAATCAGCCCAATAATGGCCGCACCGATCTGGGCCTCAGGGTCGGCATCCGGTTTTAGCTTTTGCTCCGCTGCAAACGCCTTAGGCGACTTGCCCCGCTGACCAGCCAGAAGCCCAGGCCCATTGGAAATTGTAGCCGCCCAGCCAGCCGGTGACATCCACGGCCTCACCGACGAAGAACAGATTGGGGACGGTGCGCGCCATCATGGTCTTGGCATCGAGATCCTTGGTATCGATCCCGCCCAGCGTCACCTCGGCCGTGCGATAGCCTTCCGACCCCACCGGCTTGAGCGTCCAATTGGTGATCTGCTCGGCGGCGACAACCAGTTTCTTGTCGGAGAGATCGCCGATCATCCCCGGCTGGTCGATCAGATCCCCCACCAACTGCGCCAATCGCTTGGGCAAATGGGCTGAGAGTACGGTCTGCACATGCAGCCTCGGCGTCGCCTTGCGGGCCGCCTGCAGCAGCGCCAGCGCATCCTGACCGGGGAGCAAATTGACCGCGATCGGGTCACCGTCGCGCCAATAGGAGGAAATCTGCAGGATCGCAGGGCCTGAAAGCCCGCGATGGGTAAAGAGCAGCGCTTCTTCGAACCTGGTCTTGCCATGACTGACAATGGCATTGGTCGACACCCCAGCCAGGGGCTTGAGCATTTCCAGAGCGCCCGGCTCAAAGGTCAGTGGCACCAGGGCCGGGCGCGTATCGATGACGTTTAGGCCGAACTGGCGCGCCAGTTGATAGGCGAAGCCAGTCGCACCCATCTTGGGAATGGATTTGCCGCCCGTGGCCACGACGAGGCTCGTCGTCGTGACGATGCCATCCCCGACCATGACCTTGAAACCGTCGGCATCTTGCTCGACGGCGCCGATGGCACGACCGGTCCAGATGGCCACTCCGGCCTGCCTGGCCTCGTCGATCAGCATGGAGACGATCTGGGTTGCCGGACCGTCGCAGAACAATTGCCCCAGCGTCTTTTCGTGAAAGGCGATGCCACGCTTCTTAACCCGCTCGATGAACATTTCCGGCGTGAAGCGGGACAAAGCCGACAGCGCAAAGCGCGGATTCTGGCTCAGAAAGCGGTCTCGCCCCAGAATGTGATTGGCGTTAACATTGGTAAAATTGCAGCGGCCGCCGCCAGAAATGCGGATCTTTTCGCCGGGATCGCGGGCGTGATCGGCAACCAGCACCCGCCGGCCACGCCGGCCGGCTTCAATGGCGGCCATGAGCCCGGCTGCGCCGGCCCCCAGGATGATCACGTCAAAATCGGGCATTTCAGGTCCTTCGCGGCTTTGCCCCATCCCTCTCGCAAAGGGCGATGGGGCGCAAGAGGCAAAGCCATCCGCAATGGCGATTGACTCTTTCCTATTTGAGAGTATGAGAAGTCCTGCTTTGCAATAGGAAGCATATGTTCGTCATGGCTCGCATCGGCTCCATCGCCGTATTCGCACTGACCCGGCTCACCACCGGGGGCGCTGCCGCCATGACTAAAACCACCAAAACCGCCTGACGCTTTTCCCCGGGTCGCACTCCCGACGGGGAGAGGCTCAAAGACAAGACCGCGATCAGCCGATCGCGCGGGGGCGGAAAATGGTAAGGGACCGGAGTTCCAAAATGGGTTATCGCGTCGCTGTCGTCGGGGCCACGGGCAATGTGGGCCGCGAAGTTCTCAATATTCTGGCCGAACGCAACTTCCCGGCCGACGAGGTCTTTGCGCTGGCCTCTTCCAGGTCGATCGGCAAGGAATTGTCTTATGGCGACAAGATCCTCAAGGCCAAGGACCTGCAGCATTTCGACTTCTCGACCGTCGATTTCGCCATCATGTCCGCCGGTGGCTCCATTTCCAAGGAATGGGCGCCCCGTATTGCTGCAGCCGGGGCTATCGTGATCGATAACTCCTCCTATTGGCGCTACCATTCGGACGTGCCGCTCATCGTGCCGGAAGTGAACGGAGACGTGCTCGACCGCTGGCTGGCCGATCCCAAGCGTACCGGCATCATCGCCAATCCCAATTGCTCGACCGCCCAACTGGTCGTGGCCCTCAAGCCGCTGCATGACGCCGCCAAGATCAAGCGCGCCGTCGTCTCGACCTACCAGTCGGTGTCCGGCGCCGGCAAGGAAGGCGTGGACGAGCTCTGGAACCAGACCAAGGGCATTTTCGTCAACGACAGCCCGACCCCGCAGAAGTTCACCAAGCAGATCGCCTTCAACGTCATCCCGCATATCGATGTGTTCATGGAAGACGGCTACACCAAGGAAGAGTGGAAGGTTCTCGCCGAGACCAAGAAGATCCTCGACCCCAAGATCAAGGTGACCTGCACCGCCGTGCGCGTCCCGGTCTTCGTGGGCCATTCCGAGGCGGTCAATCTCGAATTCGAAAACCCGATCTCCGCCGATGAAGCCCGCGACCTGCTGCGCGAGGCACCGGGCATCTCCGTGCTCGACAAGCGCGAAGCCGGCGGCTACGCCACCCCGGTCGAGACCGTGGGCGAATATGACACCTATATCAGCCGCATCCGCGAAGACAATACGGTCGAAAATGGCCTGGCCCTGTGGGTTGTCTCGGACAACCTGCGCAAGGGCGCTGCCCTCAACACCATCCAGATCGCCGAGACCCTGATCGAGAAGGGCTACAAGGCGCGCGCAAAGGCCGCGTGATCTCGCTTATTCTTCTCCCCTCGGGGAGAAGAGCCTGGCCTCGGGCCTGACCCGAGGGCAGAGCCCTCGTGTCACTTCGCGCACGAGGACAAGCTCCACGCTGGATGAGGGGGATATTGCCACGCGCCTCAGGCCCGTGGATAAGTTCCCCTCACCGACTCGGCGTCGCCGAGCTACCTCTCCCCGTGGGGGAGAGCAATGGGGCCCCGGTTTTGGACGGGCATTCCGAAAGACCTTTCCATGTCTCCCCGTGATCTGCTGCTCGCCCTGCTCGTTGTTGTGGTCTGGGGCCTCAACTTCGTCATGATCAAATGGGGCGTCGAAGAGGTTCCTCCCCTCTTTCTCACCGCCCTGCGCTATCTCTGCGCCGCGCTACCCATGGTGTTCTTCATCAGGCGCCCGCAGGTGAAGACGACAACGCTGATCGCCTATGGCCTGGCCATCGGCTTTGCCCAGTTCGGCCTGTTGTTTTCCGCCATCAAGCTCGGCCTGCCGGCTGGCCTCGCGTCCCTCATCATCCAGACACAGGCCTTTTTCACCTTCGGTCTCGCCGTGCTGTTTCTCGGCGAGAAATTGGGGCGGATGCAGGTGATCGGCGCCACCGTCGCCATTCTGGGCATTGGGGTCATCGCCATCGAGCGCTTCGAAGTGACCGCGCTGGTGCCCCTCATCATGGTGCTGCTGGCGGCCTTCTTCTGGGGCGTGGGCAATATCGCGTCCAAAAAGGCCGGCCAGATCGACATGCTCTCCTTCGTGGTCTGGGGGAGCCTGGTGCCGATTGTGCCACTTCTGGCGCTGTCCGTGGCCATAGAAGGCCCAGCCGCGATTGGTGCGGCGCTCAGCCATGTGAGCGTGCGCACCATCGGTGTGGTGCTGTTCAATGGCTATGCCGCTACGCTGCTCGGCTTTGGGCTCTGGAGCTATCTGCTGAAGCGTTATCCCGCCGGCCTTATCGCGCCGTTCTCGCTATTGGTGCCGGTCTTCGGCATCGGCTTTGCGTTCCTGCTGCTCGGGGAAACCATTACCAGCGTTGAAATCATCGGCTCCATGCTGGTGTTTGTCGGCCTGGTCATCAATGTGTTCGGTCCGCGGCTGCTCAATAGGAGGCCTAAGACCTGATGCCGCTTCGCCACGTTCTTCTGGCTCTGTTGGTCGTTTCCATCTGGGGTTTTAATTTCGTCGTCATCAAGCTGAGCGTCGAAGCCTTGCCGCCCATCCTCGCCGCGGCATTGCGGTTTACGGCGGCAGCCTTTCCGGCACTTCTCTTCGTGCGGCCGCCCAGGACATCGCCATGGCTGGTCATCGGGTTCGGGCTGAGCTTCGGCTTTGCCCTCTACGCCTTCCTCAACCTGTCCATTGCCTGGGGCATGCCGGCGGGGCTGAGCTCGATCGTGCTGCAGACCCAGGCCTTCTTCACCATGATGATGGCTTTCGTGCTGTTAGGTGAGCGGCCAAGCAAATTCCAGATCATGGGCGCCGCCATTGCCTTTGCCGGCATCGCCGTGATCGCCTCGGAACGCATCGAGGGCACGGGGCTATTGCCGCTGCTGCTGACCCTGGGGGCTGCCGTGAGTTGGGGACTGGCCAATGTGCTGACCAAGAAGGCCGGTCGCATCAATGCGCTGGCCTTTACCGTGTGGGGCTCGCTTGCCGCGCCTCTGCCGCTTTTCGCCATGTCGTTGATCACCGAGGGCTGGCCCACCATGTCGGCGGCATTGCTCGGTTTTTCCTGGAGCGATGCGGCGCTTATCGCCTTCCTCGCTTATCCGGCAACGCTGCTGGGCGGCGCCATCTGGAGCTGGCTACTGGGCCGCCATCCCGCGTCGGTTGTGGCGCCCTTCACCCTGCTCGTGCCGATCACTGGTCTTGCATCCGGCTATCTGGTGCTGGGCGAAGTGGTGACCCAGATTGAAATCGCGGGTGCCCTGCTGGTGATCGCCGGCCTGGTGGTCACGCTCAAAAAGGCAAAAAAAAGCGAGCCGCCGATCCGGCTGGATTAGCACAAGCAAAAGGGACCGCGCACCGCACGGTCCCTTTTGCAAAAATGGGGCGCCGTTCAGTTGGCGGGCGTTTCCGCCGGCACGCCGGTCGGGGAAGGCAGGGTGCTGGGCTGCAGGCTGTTGAGCTCTTCGATCGAGAGACCACCGCTGCCATCAATATCGGCCAGGTCGAACTCCTGCTGCGTCAAGTCGGGCCACACCACCTGCAATTCGGCAAAGCTCAGTTCGCCATTCCCGTCGGTATCGACATCGGCAAAGGTGAGCGGGGTCTGGGCCAGTGCGGCCGATCCGGCCATGAGCAGGGCAGCAAGGCCCAGCGCAATCTTACGCATTATCGTCTCCAAGTCGGGGTGACTTCACCCCAGATCACGGCGCCATCCCGCTTGCCGGCCACAGAGATCGGCCATGGCGCGAAGGCGCTCAAAAAACCGCAGCCACCCCGGAGCGTGGTCGGGGTGGCTGGCTGGGCTGCCCCAGAAGGGGCAGAAAGGCTTAGTTGGCCGGAACCGGGTTCGCTGCCAGCAGAGCCTCGAATTCAGCCTGCGACAGTTCGCCATTGCCGTCCGTATCAGCGGCGGTAAAGGCCTCCTGGGTCAGATCAGGCCAGATCGCCTGGGCTTCGGTCAGCGAGATGCTGCCATTGGCGTCGAGGTCGACCGAAGCGAAGTCGGTGGCAGCCTGGGCCATGGCGGCGCCGGAAAGGCCGAGAAGCACGATGGACGAAAGGATGATCTTCTTCATGGGATTTCTCCATGTTGACTTTGGGAGGAGGCAGCATCGGTTTGCCCGATACTGACGGGTCGCTCTCCGGCGGCCCGTGACCAAGACAATCGCTGCGCAATGTGGCTCGGAAAGGCCCGCTCCTTGGCACGGCTGGACAAATCTCGGGGCAATTTTCGGGCACGTCAAAACCCTTGAAAATCAAGGGTGTAGAAATAGACGAGGTGTCTCGATCACGGTTTCGTGGTCAGATCTGGAGACAAAAGCCGATAGTGATTGTGGCAGTGCGAGTGCAACTTTGCGGCAGGTTGGTGACAATTGATCACGCGCAAGTGATCGCGCAGCCCTGCCCGGCACCAAGGGCGCCGGGCATTGGAAAAATTCAGATGCTAGGGCGCACGAAGTCGCCGTTCTGGTCCATGATCCAGAGCTCACCGGCGGAAATATCGAACCAGGCGCCATGCAGGGCGATCTTGCCTTCGGCCTCGAGCGCCGCGACATAGGGGAAGCTGCGCAGATTACCGATCGAGTTGCGAATGGAGATTCGCTCCATAGCCGTCTGCCGCTCGGTGGCGGTCATCAGGCTGTTGGCAACAACCTGATCAGGCAGGTCGCCAAGCATGGACAGCCACTTGCCAATGAAATCGCCATCGTCGAGCGGCGTCTTGTCGGGATTGAGCGCGGCATGGATACCGCCGCAGCGGCCATGACCCATGACCACGATATTGGCAATGTTGAGCGCCTTGACCGCAAACTCGATAGCCGCCGAGGTGCCGTGCTGACCGCCATCGGGCTGGTAGGGCGGCACCAGATTGGCAACGTTGCGCAGGACAAAGAGCTCGCCCGGCCCGGAGTCGAAGATCATCTCGGGCGCCGCGCGGCTATCGCAGCAGGCAATCATCAAGGTGGTGGGTTTCTGGCCGGCCGAGGCCAATTCGCGATAGCGATCACGCTCGCGCGTATAGCGGCCGGACATGAAATTGGCGTAGCCGTCGAGCAGGTGCTGAGGAAAGCTGTGCATGGGCTCTCGATTAGCGCTAAGAGGCGACAAGATCAATCGCGGCGCAAAGCCGTTTATGCAAGGGGGCCATGCATGCTCATCTACCGTTTTCTAACCGGCGAAGACGATTCCACGTTCTGTCACAAGGTCACCAAGGCCCTGAGCGAAGGCTGGACCCTGCATGGCAGCCCCACCTATGCCTATGACGCGGTCAGCAAGAAAATGCGCTGTGGCCAGGCCGTGACGCGCATTGCCAAGGATCAGCCCTACGATCCGGACAAGAAACTGGTCGACTTTTAGGACATCTGCCCTTGATGGCGGGCAGCGCTACAGCCCGCCCATCGTGCAGAGCAGTTTCCATTCTGTCTCAGACACTTTCGAGACCGAAAGGCGCGAAAGCTTGACCAGTTCGAGTTCGCTGAGCTCGGGTGTCGCCTTGATTTCGGCAAGAGTGACCGGGCGCGGAAAGGGTTTGACCGACTGCACGTCGACGCATTCCCACACCACTTCGCCCTTGGCATTGAGATCGGCGGTGCTGTCGGGATGGGCTTGGGCCACGATGGTCATGACACCCACGATCTCCTTGCCGATATTGGAGTGATAGAAAAACGCCTGATCGCCGACCGCCATGGCTTTCATATTGTTGCGCGCCGCATAGTTGCGCACCCCGTGCCACTCTTCAACCTCGCCGTTTTTGGTCTTGGCGATGAGATCGTCAAAAGAAAAGACGTCGGGCTCCGACTTCATCAGCCAATAGGCCATGGCTCAGAGCTCCACGCCAGTGGTGTTGATGGCGAGGCGCCAGCGCTTGACCTCGTAGCTGGCAAAGACACCAGCGGCAACGAACGGATCGGCGTCGGCCATGGCCTGCGCCTCCTGCAGATTTTCTGCCTCGAACACCACGATCGAGCCCTCGGGCTTGTCTTCGGCATCAAGCAGCGCGCCGGCAAAAACCAGCTTCTTGCCCAGGCTGTTGAGATGGTCGAGATGCACCGGGCGGGTGTCGAGCCGGGTCTGCAGCGCCCCGGGGGCATCCTTGGCGATCATGGCATAGAGCATGTTCAATGTTCTCTCTTGAGCGGACGGGACATGAGCCCGGCAACGATAGTGGCGATATCGGCGCGCCCGGCGACCACAGCGTCGACGGCTTCGATCAGCGGTGCATCGACATCAAGGCTTCGGGCCAGCGCCACAGCCACCGGCGCGGTCGCCACGCCTTCGGCCAGCTTGGCGCCGCCAGCAATGATAGCCTCGGTGCTGTGCCCGGCGCCCAGGGCAATGCCGAACTGGTAATTGCGCGATTGCACCGAGGTGCAGGTGAGCGTTAGATCGCCCAGCCCGGCAAGCCCCGTCAGAGTATGGGCCGAACCGCCCATGGCAGTGACCATGCGCGCCATTTCGGCATAGCCGCGGGCGATCAGGGCGGCACGGGCCGAGGCGCCCAGCTGCGCACCCTCGACGGCGCCACAGGCCAGCGCATAGACATTCTTCAAGGCCCCGGCGATCTCAACCCCGATGCGGTCATCGGCGGCATAGGGGCGAAAGCTCGGGCCAGCCAGGGCGGTAGCAAGGTCTGAAGTCGCACTGGCATCGTCCCCCGCCAGCGTCACCGCGGTGGGTCGCCCCGCCGCCACATCCACGGCAAAGGACGGGCCGGAGAGCACATAAGGCACGGCCTCGGGCGCCATATCGAAAAGGATCTCGCTCTGCCGCGCCAGCGTGCCGGTTTCGAGCCCTTTGGCCGAAAGCACCACCGGCCGACCTGCCAGAAGCGCGGGATCGATAGTGGAAAGCAAGGTGCGGGTGGACTGGGCCGGCACGGCCAGGATGACAATATCGCTGCCGGCAAATTCAGCCGAAGCATTGACCCCCGCCAAGAGCGCCTGACCCGGCAGGGCTGCCTCATTGCGACGGCTGGTATTGATCGCCTCGGCCTGCGCCGGATGACGCACCACCAGCCTAACCTTGCGCCCTGCCATGGCCGCAGCCTGCGCCAGGGCCGTGCCCCAGGCGCCGCCGCCGATCACCGTCACCGTTTCAAGCCGCATCGTCATTGACCTTCATGCCCGGCGTATCGAGAGGCCAACGCGGCCGGGCCGCCACATCGAGCCCATCATTGGCCCCGAGCGCCAGGCGTTCCGCCCCGGCCCAGGCGATCATGGCGCCATTGTCGGTACAGAGCGGGATAGGCGGAACCACCAATTGCGCGCCCATAGTGCTGCACAGCGCCTCAAGCGCCTGGGCGATGCGCCGATTGGCCGCGACGCCCCCCGCCACCACCAGCCGCATCTCTTGGCCAGGAAACTGTTGCGAAAACCGCTCCAGCGCCTGGCGCGAACGGGTTTCGACGACGACAGCCACCGTATCCTGGAAACTGGCCGCAATATCGGCGACATCCTGGTCACTGAGTGGCGCCAGCGCCTCGGCCTGCAACCGCACCGCGGTCTTGAGGCCGGAAAAGGAAAAATCGAGCCGCTCTTCGCGCAGCAACGGCTTTGGAAACTTGAATCGGGTGGGATCGCCCGATTTTGCGGCCTGCTCCACCGCCGGGCCGCCCGGATGGCCGAGGCTCAACAGCTTGGCTACCTTGTCGAAGGCCTCGCCCAGCGCGTCATCGATCGTACCGCCCCAGCGCTCATAGTCGCCGACGCCGCGCACCAGCACGAACTGGCTGTGTCCACCCGAAACCAGCAGCATGAGATAGGGAAATTCAACCCCATTGGTGAGGCGCGCCGTCAGCGCATGGCCTTCGAGGTGGTTGACCGCCACCAGCGGCTTGTCGAGCGAAGCGGCCAGCGCCTTGGCCGTGGTCAGGCCGACCAGCACGCCACCGATCAGTCCCGGTCCGGCGGTTGCGGCGATGGCGTCGACATCCTCAAGCCGGATGCCGGCCTCTTCGACCGCCTGGGCAATGATGTGATCGAGCCATTCGACATGAGCGCGCGCGGCCAATTCCGGCACGACGCCGCCAAATGCCGCATGTTCATCGAGCTGCGAGCGCACCACATTGGAACGAATGGTTCCCCTGCCGGATTGATCCCGCACGACCACAGCCGCGGCGGTTTCGTCGCAGCTGGTCTCGATGCCGAGGAGTATGGCTTGTGCTTGCCCGGTCATGACGAACTGGTCTACTCCCATGAGGGAGCCTATCGCCTACACCAGGACTGACCGGATATGCAATCGCCTACCCCCTTCGCCCGGATCGGAACACGCGGCAGCCCGCTGGCCCTGGCGCAGGCGCGCCTCGTGCGCCGATTGCTGTCTGAGGCCCATGGGGTGGAGGAAGAGGCGATCGCCATCGAGGTGTTTTCCACCGGCGGCGACCGCAGCCAGAGCGAGAATACAACGCTGTCCGATATTGGCGGCAAGGGCGTTTTCACCAAGGAGATCGATGACGCGCTGCTATCGGGCCGAATCGATATCGGCGTGCATTCGAGCAAGGATGTCGCCACCGGCCTGCCGCAGGGCATGAGTCTGGCCGCATTTCTGGAGCGGGAGGATGTGCGCGACGCCTTTTTGTCGGTGAGCGTCAAAGGCATGGACAATCTGCCCGAGGGCGCACGCTTCGGCACCTCCTCCATTCGCCGCGCTGCCCAGGCCCTGCGCCTCCGGCCAGACCTGCGCATCGTGCCATTTCGCGGCAATGTGCATACGCGCCTGCAAAAGCTGCTCGATGGCGTGGCGGATGCCACACTCCTGGCGCTGGCCGGACTCAACCGCCTGGGTGAAGAGCATCGCGCCACCGCGATTCTCGATCCCGAAGACTTTATGCCGGCCCCGGCCCAGGGGGCCATCGGCATCGCCATCCGCGATCACGATGATCGTTTCGCCGAAATCGTCGCGCCGCTCGATCATGCCCCGACCCATGCAGCAATTACAGCGGAACGCACCATGCTTGCCGTGCTCGACGGTTCCTGCCGCACCCCCGTAGGGGCGCTCAGCGGGCGGGTGGGCGAGATGCTGACTCTCAAGGGCGAAATCCTCAGCCTGGACGGGCAAACTAGCTTCCGCGCCGAAGCCAGTGGCACAGACGCAACGACACTGGGCGAAAAGGTCGGTCGTGAATTGCTGGCCCAGGCCGGGCCGGACTGGGCTGGGCAATGGGGGCGCTGATGCGCATGCTGGTGACGCGACCCGAGCCGGACACTCAGGCCACCATGGACCGGCTGGCGGCGCTCGATATCTCCGCAATAAGCGCGCCGGTAATGACCCGGCAGACGCTCGATGCGCACTTCCCGCCGACCACCGGCTTTGCCGCCATGGCGCTGACCAGCACCAATGCGCTGCGCACGCTTGAAGATATAGGGCTCCTGCCGCAGCTTTTGGGCCTCAAGGTTTTTGCCGTAGGCGACCGCACCGCTCACGAGGCGCGCCTCGCCGGCTTTGGCGATGTCGTTATCGCCGAAGGCACGCTCGATAGCCTCGTCACCACCATCGCCCTGGCACGGCTCGAAGGACCAGTGCTCTATCCCGCCGGCCGGCATTTGAGCGGCGACATGGCGCGGGCCCTGGCCCCCCACGGCCTCATGGTGGTTACCGTCCCTGTCTATGAGATGGTGGCGGAGGAACGATTGCCTGAGGCGGCGCGAGAGGCGCTGGCTGGCGGCGAAATCGGCGGCGTGCTGGTCTATTCGCGACGCACGGCGGAGATTTTCGCAGATTTGGCCGCTCCTTGTCTCAGCGACGAGCAAAAGCGGGCCCTGCCTATGCTGTGCCTCTCGGAAAATGTTGCGGCGCCGCTCCTGGCCAACCATTTCAGCCGTGTGTTGCTCTCGGACCATCCGAGCGAAGAGGCAATGATGGCGCTGGCTTTGGCTTTTGCCCGCGAGCAAACTGGGTCATGATCGGACGAACGAAGAGGCAGGCTTATGGCTGACGACAAGAAGAACGACACGCCATCGACCAACCCCAAGCCGGCTGCCAAGTCGGCGGCGGTCAAGCCTCCGGTGCTGGAGGGCACGGCGCGGCCCGCCGATGCCAGCGCTCCAGGCAAGACGGATGACGCCAAGGCGGCCAAACCCACATCTTCCGCTGGTCCGCCCAAGCCGACGGCATCTCCACTGCCCAAGCCTGCACCGGCTCCCGCTGCTGCTGGCTCGCCCTGGCTCGCTGGCCTGGCTGGTGGCGTTATCGGCCTCGGCGCGGCCTATGGCCTTGCCTTTTTCGGGTTCTGGCCCAGCCAACCGGTGCAGGCTCCGCCCACCGATCCCCGCATCGCCCAGGTCGTGACTGCTTTTCCCGAGGTGAGCACTGCCACCACCCAATTGCAGGCCGACGCAACCGCACTGTCAGACCGCCTGGCAGCGCTCGAGGCCGCGCAAACCGCCCAACCAGCCACCGAGCCTGTCGCCGCTGACCAGAGCGCCTTGGCTGAGGAACTCGCCGCACTGACCCAGCGTGTCGATACCATGGCCAATGCTGCGGCGCAGACAACCACTGCCGCCACCCCGGCACCGGGACCCGACGCCGCAACCAGCGCCACCCTCTCCCGGCTGGACGAGGCGGTTACGGCGCTGGATGTGCAGGCGCAGACGCTTTCTGGCCGCCTGGACGAGGCCGACACGCGCATCGACCAATTCGACAAGGCTCTTGCCGAAAATCGTACCGCCGATACGGGCCTGGCGCGCATGCCGCTGATTCTCTCCGGACTCGAAACCGCATTCGACGCCGGCCGCCCCTATGGCACCGAACTTTCGGCGCTGGCGCAGGCCCTGCCCGATCAGAAAATTCCCGAGGCCCTGTTGGCAGCCTCCGCGACCGGCCTCAAACGCCCGGACGAAGTGGCGCGCGACTTTGCCGATATCCTGCCCGATATGTTGGCCGGTCGCCCCGCCTCCGCCGATGGGCAGTGGCAGGACAACGCTGCCGACTGGCTGCGTGGGATCGTCGCCCTTCGTCCGGCCGGCGAAGTGGAAGGGGACAGCCCAGACGCCATCGTTGCCCGTATCGAGGCCGCCATTGCCCGTCGCGACTTCGTCTCCGCGCAGCAAGAGCTCACAAGCCTGCCCGCTCCCATGCAGACCGCCGCCGGCGCGGTTGCCCATGACATTGCAGCGCTCGCCGCCGCCCAGAGCTTCCTTGCCCAGTTGCGGAGCACGGCCATGAGCGGGGAGCGTGCGCAATGATCAGACTGGCCTCCTGGATCATCGGCAGCTTGCTGGTTGCAGCGCTAGCCGCCTGGATCATCTCCCTGCCCGGCACGCTGACGCTCGAATTCGCCGGCTACCGCATGCAGCCGCGTCTCGGCACGGCTGTAGTTTTGCTGTTGATCGCCGCCGCATTGGTTATCGCAATCTGGGCGATCATTCGCCGCCTTATCGGCGCACCCGGTGCCATGGCTCGCCGCCGCGCCGCCAAGCGCCGCGAACAGGGCGTCGAGGCACTGTCCGATGCGGTAGTGGCCCTGCAATCTGGTGACCCCGCCCGTGCCCGCCTGATGGCCCGCGAGGCCCAGGCGCGACTGCCCGAGAACAGCGCCGCCAAGCTGCTCGAGGCCCGTGCCGACCTGGCGCTGGGCGACATGCCCGCGGCCCGCGAACATTATCGCGCGCTCATCGCCAGCGAGAAAACCGCCATCGCCGCCCTGACCGGCCTTTACGACCAGGCGCGCGCCCAGAACCGCCCGGAAGCCGCCCTGACCTTTGCGCGCAAGGCTCTGGCATTGGCCCCCGACAGCAGTTGGGCCGGCGAAGCCGTGTTTGAAGACCTGACGCAGCGCGGGCAATGGGCGGAAGCGGTGGCCATGGTCAATGCCGAAATTGTCTCGACCCGCGAGGCAAAGGCCAAGAAGCGGCGCAAGCAGGCGGTGATCGAAACCGCCCGCGCCCGCGAAAACGAGATCAGCCAACCCAATTCAGCGCTGGATCATGCGCTGACCGCACTGAAATTGCTGCCTGACTTCGTGCCGGCGGCACTGATCGCAGCCCGCATCTATATCAGCCGCGGCGAGGGGCGACGCGCGCAAAGCCTGCTGCGCCGCATCTGGCGCGCCACCGGCCACCCGGACGTCGCCGCGCTCTATGCCCATTCACAAAGCGGTGCCTCAGCAGTCGAGCGCCTCAAGCGCCTGCGCGAATTGATTGAATTGCCCGCACCCCATCGCGCCGCCGCCATGGCGCTAGCTCGTGCCGCCATTGATGCCTATGACTGGCCATTGGCGCGTCAGGCGCTGGACCCCTTTGCCGGCGCCGATGCCACCCAGGGTGTCGCCACGCTCATGGCCGAAATCGAGGAAGGCCAGAGCGGCGACCAGGGCAAGGCCCGCGAATGGCTGGCTCGCGCCGTGCGTGCCCCGCGCGATCCAGCCTGGACCGCCGATGGCATTGTCAGCGACGAATGGGAGCCGCTTTCGCCTATCACCGGCAAACTGGACGCCTTCGAATGGAAAGTCCCGGTTTCTACCACAACGCGCCCCACGCCGCTGCCGCCCGCAGAGTCCGTCAGCCTGCCGCAATTGCCGCAAACCGACCCTGCTTTGCCCCTTGCGCCCGCCGGAAACCCTCAGTAAAAGACACCCACTCCGGCGGGCCCACGCCCGCCTTAGCCGCTTTAGCTCAGTCGGTAGAGCACATCATTCGTAATGATGGGGTCAGGTGTTCGAATCACCTAAGCGGCACCATTTCTTTCCGACATCATCGTTCTGAGCCATGGTGGCAGCGGTCGACCAGAGCCTTGCCGCGCTGGCTGACGCGCCTCATCCCGCCTTGGACAGCAATTCCAGCCTTTGGGCCTGGCGTGCCGAAGGCGCGATGGCGCGGGTTTCCCCTTGAGCGGTTCCGAACAGCACCTCGCGCTCTTCGGGCAGCGACATGAAGAAGGGATAACGGTCAGCGACGCGGTCGCGAATAACCGGCACTTCGGCGGCATAAAGCTGCATCGGGAAAGTCAGATTGGCATAGCTGCGCTGATCGCCGAGCACCGTAGCCCCGAACACCCGGCGATAGAACGCGGTGTGCTCTGGGCGCACCGCCGACATGCAATAGCGCACCGGGAAATATTCGCAGGCCATGGCAGCAAGACGCAGGGTCAGATAGGGCAGCGCGGGATAGGCCAGGGACGCGTCGAAATCGGCGGTGAAGCGGCCTGGATCGATGAAATTGAGTCCCTTGTCGAGCAGGGGCTGCAATACATCGGGCCATACCGACATACAGGGCGATGTCGGTTGCTCGGCCGTAACCACGTGAAAGCGCAGGGAGCTGACCAGTTGGTCGTCGATATAGACGCCATAGCAATAGCAATTGGGCAGCTCGTCGAATTCGTCTCGGGTGACCTGCTGGGAATTGACCGGGATGAAGTCTTCCCGCCGATAGGCTTCGTAGCGCAGACGATAGACCGGGTCGAGCTGCTCTGCCGCCGATACACGGCGGTAACGCACCGAATCGAGCATGTCGATCAAGGCAGTGGCGAATCGAGAATTGGCGCCCGAAGGCGTGTCATTGGCCGCGTTCATAGACCCAAAAGCCCCCTGGGTTATGGCAGCCAAGTTAACCTTTCATTATCCATCTTGGCATGGTGAAAAATCGCACACCACCAGTGCGATAGCGGCGAGTAAGGGGTTTTCCCAAGCGGGGCCAAATGGTTAAGACCGATTAACCATGCTTGCGATTTTCTGCGGCCTGGTCTTTGCTGGCGCCGGAATTAAAGCGGGCGATCAATTCGGAAATATCGCGCGCCGGTAGCGGCCTGCTGAAGTGATAACCTTGGACCTGCTGAACCAGTGTATGGGCCACCATGGCTTCGAGCTGGGCTTCGGTTTCGACGCCTTCGGCAACCACGGTGAGATCGAGATCGCGCCCCAGTCGCGCGACGCTCGCCAAGAGGCGCAAGGCCCTCGGCTTGGTGGCGATATCGACCAGGAAGGAACGATCGATCTTGAGCTTGGTGAAGGGCAGCGCGTTGAGATAGCTGAGCGAGGAATAGCCGGTGCCGAAATCGTCGAGCGCAATGGCAATGCCCTTGTCGGCCAGCGTCTTCAGTGTCCGATTGGCCAGTTCGCGCTCTTCGATCACCGCTGTTTCCGTCACCTCGATTTCGAAGCGCGCCGCCGGCAAGGCGCTGTCAACAAGCGCAGCATCGATCAATTCAGGCAAATCGAGGCCGCGGAAATCGCGCGCCGAAACATTGACCGCCACGCCGACCGCGCCCGGCCACTGGCTGCATTCGCGCGCTGCGTTCTTGACCACCCAGGCGGTGATATCGGAAATCAGGCCCATTTCCTCGGCCAGAGGAATAAAGGTTGCCGGCGGCACGGGCCCCAGTTCCGCATGGTTCCAGCGGGCCAGAGCCTCGCAACTCACCACCCTGCGGGTGTCGATGTCGAAAAGCGGCTGGAACGCCAGACTCAGTTCGCCATTAGCCACGGCATCACGCAAATCAGCCTTGAGGCGCTGGCGGTAGTGGTAGTCGATATCCATCTGGGCATGGAACAGCTGGCTCCTGCCACGCCCGCCAGACTTGGCGGCAAACAGGGCCAGATCGGCCTTGGTCATCAGCTCGTCGAGCTCATCGCTGCTGTCGGCACTGGTGACCAGACCGACACTGACCTTGCTGGGCAGGTTGAGCCCATCGACGCTGAATGGGGCCTGGAAAGCATCGAGCACGCGGTCGGCGAGCAACTGAGCATTGCCCGAATAGGGGCTGAGCATGATGAATTCATCGCCGCCCAGCCGTGCCAGGATGGCACCCTCGGGCGCCGCCTTCTTCAGCCGGTCTGCCACCTGCTCGAGCAGCATATCGCCAACGATGTGGCCAAAACTGTCATTGACGTGCTTGAACTCGTCGAGGTCGATGATCATCAAGGCGCTCGACGTGCCGGCGGCGGCCTGCTTTTGCAGGGCCTCCAGCGCCAGCTCGCCGAAATAGCTGCGATTGGGCAGCTCTGTCAGCGTATCGTGACGAGCGATGAAATTGATCCGTTCCTCGGCTGTGACGCGCTCGGTGATGTCTTCGAGCAGCAACACGCTTCTGGAACGGCGCGAGCTCAGCGTCACTTCGTAATGCGCGCCGCCATCGATCGAGAGCAGGCCCTTTCCTGAAGTGCGCTGCCCAATCATCTCCGAGAGCCGCGCAATCGAGCGCTCCGGCACTCGACCGGTAGCGTTGAGGGCGTCGAGAATAGCCGTATAGTGTTGGCCGATCGGCTTTTGTACATTGAACAGGGCCAGCGTCTTGAGCGCGCGCTCATTGACGAGCGTCACCATGCCGTTTTCATCCAGCATCAGCAGGCCATGCTGCAGGGTGGTGATGGCAATATCGAGTTCGGCGGCGAGACGGGACACTTCGGCCCGCCCATGCACGGCCGAAAGCAGGATGGCGCGGACATCGCCGGCCAGCTTGCGGAAATTGATCAGCAGCAGCACCAGCATGGCGGCGAGCAGCTGGTAGTAGAAGTCGCCGCGCAGGATCATGGCGATCCACAGCGGCACCGACAGAGACAGGATCTGCACCGTCAGCAGCCGGTCCAGCCCGAAATTGCGGGCCACCAGACCCACCGTGGCGGCAATTGTCAGGGTAATGCTGGCCAGCTCGGCAAAGGGATCGCGCACGATCAGGATGGCGACGAGACACCAGATGCCATGCGCCACGGCGACCAGCGCGCCACCGACCAGCGCCCGCTGTTCCCAGCGTTCGGCGGCTTCTGCGTCCTCATTGCCGATCCCCGCATGCCAGAAGGCACGCATATTGGCAAAGCGGATAAAACCCACCAGCAGCAGCGCTGCAGCCATGACGAAGAGAATGGGAGCATTGGCCTTGAGGGCCGAAACCGCCGCAATACCGGCGCTGTTAAAGGCGCCAAACAGCAATGCCCACCGGTCGCCATAGACCGAGCGGATGATGGACACATAGTCCAGCGCTGGCATCGATTTCCGGGCCGAGGTGAACACGCCGCTTCCCCAATTACCGATCTATTGAGCGGTAAAGCCATTAATAGGCCCTTGCCGCGCCTGCGTTCTGGCTCGGGACGGGACGGCTTCCGTTCATCAGGCTGAATCGAAGGTTAACGATTTTCAGTTGTGTTGGACACAACACGGTGAGCTCTGCGTTGCAGCCGGATCGGACGATACCCGTTTCAAGGCATGGAGGAAATTACCAATGGTAGAAAGACTGAGCGATGCGGCGCGGCAGGCCGCGATGTTCCAACTGACGCAGTGGCAACTTGAAGAGCCGGCCGAAGCCATTGTGCGGCGCTTCAAGTTCAAGGATTTTTCCGAGGCTTTTGCCTTCATGACGCGGGTGGCACTGCTGGCCGACGCAGCCGGGCACCATCCCGAATGGTCCAATGTCTACAACAATGTCACCATTCGCCTGACCACCCATGATGCGCGCGGCTTGTCGGAAAAGGATATTGCACTGGCCCACCGGATCGACGCGCTGCTCGGCTGATCAGTGGAAATTACGCCCCCCAGGCAGGGCAGCATAGGCGCGCCGCCGCGCCAGCTCGATTTCGCGCAAGGCTTCGCGATTGCGACTTTCGGGCTGGTCCGGCCCGGATTTGCCCTCATCGGCCCGCGCCAGCACCGCCTCGCCTATATCTGTGCCATGAGCGAGATCGAGCAGATGCGGGGTCAGGTCCGCCATATCTTCGGCCACGACATGGATCACGCCATGGGCTGATTGCACCTTACCGCGCACCGCCAGCATACGGCTCGACAGCAAGATCTTGCGCAGCCGATCGTCCTTGAACAGTTTTGGCCAGACCACGATATTGGCCACCCCGGTTTCGTCCTCGAGCGTCACGAAGATCACCCCACTCGCCGTACCGGGGCGCTGGCGCACCAGAACCAGCCCGGAAACCTCGACCACGATATCGGGTGGCACCTGCGCCAGATTTTCCGCCCGCGTCGTGCCGCGCGCCATCAGCATGGGCCGTAAGAATTCAACCGGATGGCCCTTGAGCGAAAGCGAGAGGGTCGAATAGTCGTGGATCACCTCCTCGCCCGGCGCCATCAGCGGCAGCCCGGCGGGCGTCTCCGGCGCCGCGTCCACTGGCGGGCCGGCAGCGGCAAAGAGCGGAAGCGTTTCGGCGCCGTGGCTGCCCACCAGACCCTTGACCGCCCACAAAGCCTCGCGCCGATTGAGCCCCATCGAGGCAAAGCCATCGGCCCGCGCCAGCTTTTCGAGACTGGCAATAGGCACCCCGGTGCGCAACCACAGCTCGCGAATGGAAGTATAACCCGCACCACGCCGGGCGACGATGCGATTGATGTCGACCTCTGCCAGCCCCTCGACAAAGCGCAGGCCAAGCCGGATCGCCTTGTTCGAGAGGATATCGCCGGCCATTTCGGCATGTCGCGGCCAGATATGATCGGCTACCCGCCGCTTCGCATCAGCCTCCAGCACGCATTCGAGATCGGAGCGGTTCACATCCGCCTCCAGCACGGCAATCCCGTGCTCGCGCACATCGCGCACGATCTGGCTGGGCGCATAAAACCCCATGGGCTGCGAATTGAGCAGGGCGCAGGCAAACACATCTGGATAGTGGCATTTGAACCAGCACGAAGCATAGACGAGGAGCGCAAAGCTCGCGGCATGGCTCTCCGGAAAGCCATATTCGGCAAAGCCTTTGATTTGCGCAAAGCAGCGTTCGGCAAAATCGCGCTCATAGTGATTGCTGATCATGCCATCGATGAAGCGTTCCTGAAAAATGTCCATCTTTCCGGTCCGCCGCCAGGCAGCCATGGCACGCCGCAATTGGTCCGCCTCGCCCTGGGTAAAGCCCGCACCCTTGATAGCCATCTGCATGGCTTGTTCCTGAAACAGCGGAATACCGAGCGTTTCCTTCAGCACCTCGTCCAAGGCATCACCGGGCTTGGGTGCCCAATATTCGGTACCGTCGCGCCGCTTGAGATAAGGATGAACCATTCCGCCCTGAATAGGTCCTGGTCGGACGATCGCAACCTCGATGACGAGGTCGTAAAACTTTGAAGGCCGTAAGCGCGGCAGCATGGTCATCTGCGCGCGGCTCTCAATCTGGAAAACACCCAGGGTGTCAGCGCGATGCGTCATGGCATAGACGCGCGATTTTTCCATCGGCCCCTCGCCCGTCTCCTCGGCCAGAAGGTCTACAAGCTCGTAACGCTTGTCATAGTGGACATGAAGCAATTCGAATGCCCGACGCAGACAAGACAGCATGCCCAGAGCGAGCACATCGACCTTCAGAATGTTCAAGGCGTCAATATCATCCTTGTTCCACTCGATGATTGATCGGCTATCCATGGCTGACTGACCAATGGGTACGAGGCTCTCGAGCGAATCGCGCGTGATGACGAAGCCGCCGACATGCTGGCTAAGATGCCGTGGAAAGCCGCGCAAAACCTTGATGACCTCGAACATCTGCGCCATGACCGGGTCATCGGGATTGAGGCCAATCCCCCTGAGCTGGCCAAGATCGAGCTTACTGCCCCAGCCCCAGTGCAGTTGGGAAAATGCTGAGACCACGTCGTCGGAAACCCCGAACGCCTTGGCCGCCTCCCTGATGGCGCTTTTCGAGCGATAGGAGATGACATTGGCCGTCAACCCGGTGCGTCGCCCGCCATACTTCTGATAAATATACTGCATCACCTCTTCGCGCCGCTCGTGCTCGAAATCGACGTCGATATCGGGAGCTTCGTCGCGCTCGGTAGAAATGAAGCGGCCAAAAACCAGTGTGCGCTTGGTGGGGTCGACTTCTGTAATACCCAGACAGAAACAAACCGCCGAATTGGCTGCGGAACCGCGCCCCTGGCACATGATCTTACGCTCATAGCGCGCATAGGCGACGATATCGTGGACGGTCAGAAAGTAAGCGGCATAGCCCTTATAGGCGATGAGGCAAAGCTCGGTCCAAAGACTGCGGTTGATGGCATCGCTCACCCCTCCCGGATATCGTTTTGCCGCCCCCTCCCAGGTCAGGCGCTCCAGCGTCTGCTGTGCGGTTTCCCCATTGCCGATGGTCTCTTCGGGATAGTTATATTTGAGATCGCTGAGACAAAAGCCGATGCGCCCAATGAAAACCTGCGTCTGGGCGATGGCATCTGCGTGTTCGGCGAAAAGTCGGGCCATTTCTTCAGGGAGCTTCAGGCACCGCTCGGCATTGGCGGCCAGGTGAAAGCCGGCCTCTTCGAGCGTCAGATGCTCGCGGATGCAGGTGACCACATCGAGCACGATACTGCGATCGGGCCGATGATAGCGCGCGTCATTGCTGGCGAGCATCGCCGCACCATGTCGCTTGCCCAGGGCGGCGACGCGGTTGAGCCGAGCACGGTCCCGCCCATCAAAGCGCGGCACCCCGGCCACCCAGACCCGGCCAGGCGCGGCGCGACTCAACTGGTCCAGGGTCTTTTCGGTGAGACCCCAGTCGGTTTCATCGGGCATGAGGATGAAGAGCTGGCCCTGCGAGAAATCCTCGATCGGCCCCTGCTCACTGTCGGATACAGGAGCACTGGCGCCGAAGAGATCGCTCAACAACAGTTTCGGATTGCCCTTTTCGCCGCGCTTATTGCCGATGGTAAGCAGCTTGCAGAGCCGCCCATAGGCCACCCGGTCGGTTGGATAGGCGATGATATCGGGCGTGCCGTCGGCAAAGACCAGACGCACGCCGACGAGATAGCGAAAACCGCGACTGCGCTCCTTGTTGTCCCGCGCCGTCACATAGCCACGCACCACCCCGGCAAAGCTATTGCGGTCGCAAACGCCCAGCGCCGTCATTCCCATGGCCATGGCATGGGCCACCAGTTCCTCGGGATGCGAGCCGCCGCGCAGGAAGGAGAAATTGGTGGTGGTGACCAATTCGGCATAATAGGGCGGCGCCAGCACGATAGGCGGCGGCACGATCTCGGATTGGGTTTCGGGCACCTCGCTCATGCGAAGACCCCATGCAGATACCAGGCCGGCTGTTTTTCACCGCTATAAAAGCCCTGTCGGAACACCCAATAGCGATGTCCCTCCTGATCCTCGACCAGGTAATAATCGCGCGTTCCGGCATCGGGCAAAAACAGTTGCAGGTCCGGGACATAAGGCGGCGGCTCCGACGGTTCTCCCGGCTCCTGTTCTTGCGGTTTGGGTGGCGCGACCAACTCCAGCCGCTGCCCGGTTCGCCACCATTCGGCACCCAGACGCTCGGGGCCCTCCCCCTTGATCAGCCGATACGTCTGGCCCCGCCACTCCATGCGCGCCGGCAGTCCATCGGGCACCTCGGCCATCACGCGGATGGGCTCGGGCCTGGGCAGGAGCCGCAGCGGCCGCGGCAAAAGCGGCGCCTCCAGCCGCGTCTCACCTGCGGCCAGCGCCGGGACCAGCCGCACAGCCCGCTCCGGGACATGGGAGGCGACCGGGACCGATTTGAGCACCGCCATGGCGCCGAGCCGGCTCGCCAACCTGTCATTGAGCCGGTCGATATCCTCGAGCCCGTTTTCTGTCGAAAAGGCTCCCGTCTGCAGCGCCTCGAGCCGCTCGGTGCTGGAGGCGGCCAGCCGCACCATGTCGATGCCGAAACCAGCATCATATTCGCCTTCGAGCCGCTGCGCCCGATGACGAAACAGCTCCGTGATATGGGCGGGGTCGCGGGTGACCCGCGCCGCATTGAGCGACAGGGTCATGACCTTGTGGTCGACCCGATAGACAAAAAGATGAAAGGCCTGGGCGCCGACCCCCGCCGCTTCGAGGTCTTGCGCCAATTGCACGCTGAGGTCGGCCGTCACCCGTAGCACATCGTCGAGAAGACTGATCGGTTCGGCCAGACGCCGTTCCGCCATATGCTCGGCAAGCGGCAGGCGCGGGGTCAGCTTTTCATCGATCACCCCAAAGGCCTGATCGATGCGGGTGAGCAGAGACAGCCCAAACCGGGCCTGCAGCGGCTTGCGCGGGCGCTGGCGCAATTGCCCGATCGTTGCGAGCCCCATCTGGCCGAGATCGGCGATCTGCTTGTCGCTGAGGCGCAGGCCATGGACCGGAAGGGCATCGAGCACGCTCTCCAGCATTTCCGGCACCACGATCTGGCTGCGGGCGAAATGGCTCACCGCCCAGGCTGCACCGATGGTTGGTGCGATGGCACCGGCCACGCGATAGCCCAGATCACGCAGGCGCTTGAGCAGCAGGCGCAGCATTTTTGCTTCGCCCCCGAACAGGTGATCAACCCCGGTAATATCAAGCACCAGATCGCCGAAAGCGCTCATGTCGCTCAATACCGATACCAGCGGGCTGGCATTGGAATGCCAATCGGCAAAGGCGGCGAAAGCCGCGACCAGTAGGGGCCGGTCGATCTCCTCGACCACCATATCCGGCTTGATTGCCCTGGCATCGGCCAGGTTCTGCCCGACCCGCAGACCCTCGCGGCTCAGCTGCGGATCGAGTGCGGCCAACCGCAAGCCGCCCTTGATGTGTTCATAAAGCGCCAGCGGCTTATCCCTGAGCTGGGGATCAGCCCGCTTGCGATAGTCGGTGGCCCAGAACGGTAGGTGGAGAACCAGGAAACGGCGTGCCGGCAGGCTGCCGGAGAGAAGGCTTGGGCTGGGGGATGACTGCAAAACCATTTTTCGTCCATTCCAGCACCCATTCGGTGCGATTGCCGGCAATGCGACCCTTTTCGAGCTCGAGGGACCAGCGCGCCGGCCCGGGCGCGCGATCGTCAAAGGCCTGGCGACCACTGCGCGCGGCGCGCAGATGCCAGCGCAAATGGCTGGCACTGCTGGCCCTGCCATGGCCGTAGCGCAGCATGAACAGCGACACATTGCTGTTGGCCGCCCGCAGGCTGAGGCGCCGGCTGGCGGTGAAATTGAGCAGTTTCGGCTCACCCCTGATATCGGCGATGACAGCGGCCACCGCCCGGCAGGAGGCGACCTCTTCTGCTGCCCACAAAAATTCGGTCATGTCGCCAGTGCGCACGATCACCAATTGCGCCGCATCCACCCCGGCCCAATTGAGACCCGGACCATAGGGCACGCCCATTTTCTGGGCGTCTTCGCCCTGCTGCAGGTAGAAAACGACTGGCCGACGCGGTGTCACAAGCCCCTTGGCCTGGGCCAGCGCAAAGCCGAGGCTGGCGCCACCATCGCGCAGATCATCGGCAAACACTTCCTGCACCAGGCCCCCGCCCAGAGCCGGGAACACATCACCTTGCACCGCGTCAGGCCGGCGAACCGCCTCGGCCAAGGCCGGCTTGCGCTCGATATCGGCAATGACGTCCCGCAACGCGGCGAGGCGCTGATGGTGAGCCTGGATCTGCATGATGACTGCTCAAGTGAACAAAACAAGAACATTTAGACTCCGAATCCGAGAGGAGTCGAGTCCCTTTTTCACGCGCCCGGTGTGGCGCAAGCGCATCAGCTTCCCGCAAGAGCGCGTGAGCGCACCCGCAGCCCATTGAGCCGTCATCGCTTCTGGCTAAGTCTTTACCAGCCGGTCTCCGGCGTTTCCCATCCGATTCTCGTGCCGATTTCTATGGAGACCCGCCTATGTTCGAGGCCCTGACGCGCCTGTTCGGAAAGGCCGAAGCCCAGCTCGACCCCAGCGATCCGCGCCTGGCCGTGGCGGCCCTGCTGGTGCATCTGGCCGGCGTCGATGGCAGCATGAAGGAAGAGGAGCGCAAGGCCATCCGTGGCGCGCTGATGGATCACTATGATCTCGATGAGACCAACGTCGACCAGCTGATCAAGGAAGCCGCGGCCCGCGACGCCGAAGCGGTGGATTTCTATAAGTTCACCAGCGGGTTGACCCAGCTGGAGATGCAGGACCGGGTCGAGATCATCCGCATGATGTGGAGCGTGGTCTTTGCCGACAGCAAGAACCACGAGCTCGAGGACAATATGGTCTGGCGGGTGGCCGAGCTGATCGGCGTCTCCAGCCGCGACCGCACCGTGCTGCGCAACCAGATGCGCGGCAAGGCGGCGGCAGAAACCAGCGATCAATAAGCGGTAAAGTCCCCGATCACTTCGGGTTCTTCATTGTCGCAATCAAAGCTGCCGGCCTTGTCGGCGGCCTGACGCGCCAGGTCATTGGCGTTCTTGTTGGCCAGCGCATCCACATAAGCGATGTGGCAGGAATTGCCCTCGGCGATCTGGCTGACCACCAGCACCTGCCCCTTGTCCTCGCCGGTTTCCACATCGGCGGTGAAATAGCGCACGATGGTGGCTATGGGCATCCAGCGCCCCGAGGCATTGGACAGCCGCCATTCGAGCTTGTTGCCCAGATGGTTGAACGGCGGCAGCGTCTGGAATCCCACGCTATTGGCATCGGGATTGAAGCCATAATTCAGCGAAAAGCGCAGATCGCCTTCCTGCACCCGCAACGGAAAGCCCTTATAGCCCGGGCAGGCCCAACTGGCGCCGAAATCGTCGGCCTCGAGCACAAGACACTGATCGAGGTCGAGATCGGTATAGGCGCTGGTAAAGCCTGATTGCCCAAGCGCCGGCGTGCCCAAGCACAAGGCCCCGGCGACAAGAGCAATGCCGCCCAGAACCGCGCGAATATCGACAAATGCGCCTGCTGCCATAGGATGTCTCCCGATGATCCAGATCAACTCGTCACCGACTTGATCCGGTTAATGTGCAAAAAACAAGGAGAGGACCCATGTTCAAGACCCTGCTGATTGCCACCGACGGATCCGAACTGGCGGCCAAGGCGCTTGATGCCGCCATCGAGCTCGCCAAGCTGCACGGCTCGAGCCTCATCATCCTGACCACCACCGATCCGGTGGGCACCAGCATCGGTGCCGGTGGGTTCGGCGCCATCGACGCCGCCCCCATCATTGCCCGACTGGATGAGACCTATACAGCCGAAGCCAAAAAGCTGCTCGATGCAGCCAAGACCCTGGCCGGCGAGCATGGTATCCCGGCCGAAACCGTGCACGTACCGCACCAGCGCCCGGCCGACGGTATCATCGACACCGCAAAAGCCCGCAATGTCGACACCATCATCATGGGATCGCATGGCCGGCGTGGCCTGGGACGGCTGATTCTGGGCAGCCAGGCCGCCGAAGTCCTCGCCCGCTCTGACGTGCCGGTTCTGGTGGTGAAATAACCCATCGGCTCACGCAGGACCGGTGCGGCGGATTTGCGGCTTGCCTTGGGGGCGGAATTTCGGGCAGAACCAGCCGCGAATTTCCGTCCTCCTCCTACGGCAGCAAGACACATGAATATCGACGCCATCCCCACCGGCAAGAACCCACCCGACGACCTCAATGTCATCATCGAGGTCCCCTTGGGGGGCGAGCCGATCAAGTACGAGATCGACAAGGATAGCGGCGCCCTGTTCGTCGACCGTTTCCTCTATACGCCGATGCGCTATCCCGGCAATTACGGCTTCGTCCCGCACACCCTGTGCGGCGACGGCGATCCGCTCGACGTTATCGTGATGAATTCCCGCCCGCTGGTGCCCGGTGCCGTGGTGCGCTCGCGCCCGGTCGGCGTCTTGTTCATGGAAGACGATGGTGGCCAGGACGAGAAAATTATCGCCGTGCCCGTCAGCAAGCTGACGCGCATGTATGACAACATCCAGGACGTCACCGACCTGCCCGAAATCCAGCTCGAGCGCGTCAAGCACTTCTTCACCCATTACAAGGATCTCGAGCCCGGCAAGTGGGCCAAGATCGACCGGATCGGCAATCTTGCCGATGCCCGCGCCGTGATTCTCAAATCCATCGAAATGGCCCAAAAGGGCTAAGAGGCTTCAAGCCTTGGAGAAAGAAGGGCGGAACCACAGGGTTTCGCCCTTTTTCTTTGCGCGGCCTATGTCGGTGCAGCGGCAAATGCTTCACGTGAATCAGGGCAAACAAAAAGCCCGGCACGATGGCCGGGCTTTTCGAATAGAGGCGCGCAGAGCTTATTCGCTCTTGGCGTCGCCTTCGGCCGGGGCGGCTTCGGCAGCGGCGGCAGCTGCTGCTGCGGCTTCCGCGTCCTTGGCGGCCTGCTCGGCGGCAAAGGCCTCGGCTGCAGCGATCTTTTCAGCTTCGCGGGCATCCTTGGCAGCCTGTGCGGCTTCACGCTCGGAGGCTTCGATCTTCTTGGTGCGCGAATTGGTCGATTCGAAAATACGAGCCGACTTACCGCGACGGTCGCGCAGGTAGTAGAGCTTGGCGCGACGCACCTTACCGCGCTTGATCACTTCGACCGAAGCGATGTTGGGGGAGTGAATGGGGAACACGCGTTCCACGCCTTCACCATAAGAAATCTTGCGGACGGTGAAGCTTTCCATGATGCCGGCGCCGGAGCGGGCAATCACGACGCCTTCATAGGCCTGCAGACGTTCCTTGTCGCCTTCGCGGATCTTGACCCAGACCTTGACGGTATCGCCATGGGTAAATTCGGGAAGTTCGCGCTTGGCGACGAGCTCGGCAACGTGCTCGGCATTGAGCTGTTCGATGATGTTCATTTTCGATCCGTTCGATCTTTTCATAGGAGCGACTTTTTTGAGGTTTTCTCAAACCCCGTCGCCCGGTCTTGGTTGGTAACGGAAGGCAGTCTTCTTGGTCTTGTCGCGCACCGGCTCCGAAACGCCCGGTACACGAGATGGGCGGCTCATAGGGGATTTCTGCCCCAGAGTCTAGGGCTTTTGGGCTTCCCCGCCCGACCATTGTGTCGTCACCACCCGTCTTGACCCGGTGGCCAACCTTCGGCCTTGGCAAGTGAGCAAATGGATTGCCCGGTCAAGCCGGGCAATGACGACGCAAGCAAAGCGTCAGCGCCCGCTTCGGTTCAGCAGGTCCGGCCGCCTCGCCTTGGTCAGCGCCAGGGACTGCTCGTGCCGCCACTTGGCGATCTTGCCATGGTCTCCCGAGGTCAATACCGCCGGAATGTCCTGCCCTTCAAAGCTCTGCGGCCGCGTATAGTGCGGATATTCGAGCAGGCCATTTTCAAAGCTCTCCTCGTCGCGGCTGTCGAGCGCACCGAGCACGCCGGGAATGAGCCGCACCACAGCCTCCAGCAGCACCATGGCCGCCACTTCTCCCCCGGCCAGCACATAGTCGCCAATGGAGATTTCCTCCAACTGGCGGTTATCGATGACGCGCTGGTCTACGCCCTCGAAGCGGCCGCAAATGATGACGGCACCGGGACCCACGGCCAGCTCATGCGCGCGGGCCTGGGTCAGCGGCTTGCCGCGCGGCGACATCAGGATGCGCGGGCGTAGATCACCAACGGGCGCAACGGTATCGATGGCCCTGGCCAGAATATCAGGTTTCAGCACCATTCCGGCGCCACCGCCCGAGGGCGTGTCGTCGACAGTGCGGTGGCGGTCCCCGGCAAAGTCGCGCAATTGGGTGGCGCGCAGCGACCACAGACCCTCATTGAGGCCACGGCCCAGCACAGAAGCGCCCAAGGGCCCCGGAAACAGTTCGGGGAACAGGGTGATGATCTCGGCGGAAAAACTCAATCGGGCTCTTCCTCGCCGGGATCGGCATCGAGCGGCGGCGCAATGGTGAGATAGCCATCGGCGATGCGAATGGTCGGGACGACCGCCTTGGTGAAGGGGAACAGGAACGTGTCGCCCGAGCGCGGATCGCGCACTTCAATGAGATCGCCGGCCCCAAAATTCGGCAGCGCCACCACTTCCCCGATGCTGACCCCGGTTTCCTCCAGCCGTGCGTCGAGCCCGATCAGGTCGGCATGGTAGAAATCGTCCTCGTCCTCATGCTCGGGCAGGCGGTCGCGATCGATATAGAGCCCGACACCATTGAGCAGTTCGGCCGCATTGCGGTCGCGCACCCCCTTGAGACGGGCAATGAGCACCGTCTTGTTGAGGCGAGCGGTTTCAATGGTGATGGTGAGCCCGGCCCGATCGGTGTGGAGCGGACCATAGGAGGCGATCGCCTCGGGATCCTGGGTATGGGAGGTGATGCGTACCTCGCCCTTGATACCGTGGGCAGCGCCGATCGTGCCCAGAAGAATGCGGTTGGAATTGTCTGCCATGACCTGCCTTCGCGTTTCCATCTGGCTCATATCAGGCCGGCGCGCGCACGCAAATGGGTCAATCCTTGCGCACCAGTTCAATGACGTCATGCGTGGATTCGTAGCGCGGATAAGGCAGCTCCAGCCGATAACGCTTCGCAGTCTTGTCGGGCACGCGATAGATGCAGCCCACCTGGTCGCGATCGGCATCGGCGCCATAGGCAATGGGCTGTTCATCCCCGTAATACAGCGCGCCCCAATAGAACACCGCTGTTTCCGCCGATTGCAGCCTGCCGGAAAAGCGCTGCGATACGGTAATTTTGTCGATACGGGTGCCGCCCTTGGAAATCCGGCAGTCGAAATAGGGATAGACCACCAGCGGCGAAATGGCGCCGCCGAGCTTGACGGTGCGGCAGAGATAGTCGCCATCGGCAATGGCGTCGATATAGCCGTCGCCCTGGGCAAACAGCGCATGCACATCGACCCGCTCGTTATAGGACGGTGCGATCAGCGTTTCGGCCAGGCCCTGGCTGCGCGAGCGGAAGAAATCCACCATCCGCTCCTGATCATTTTCGGAAAGCGTCACCCCATCCGGCACGGTGCAAGCCAGTGCCGAAAGGGGTTGCAGGGCCAGCACTGCCGCCAGCAGCAATGCGGCGCCTGATTTCAGACAATTGGACATGGCGGAGCCCCTTGTTCCAGATCAAGGAACCTTGCACGCCCATGGTGCTTTCTCAAGGACACTCGACCTGGAGGTTCATGATGTCCCAGATACTCACCGATCGCGAAGCCATCCGCCAATGGGTGATCGCCCGCGGCGGCAATCCCGTGCTGATGGATGTTCCTGACGGCAGCAAGAGCCGCACGGTGCTGCAACTCTCCTTCGGCCAGGACATTCTCAATGCCGATGCCAACGAAGGCCCCGACCGGGTCGGCGGTTTCCAACTGGTGAGCTGGGAAGAATGGTTCGCCGCGCTTGAAGCCGGCAAGCTGGCGCTGATGGTCTCGGACGATCCGTCCGGCGGCAATGAGGCCGAATATAATTTCGTCGAACGGGACTAGCGCTAAACGCGATCGGGCGAGGGAGCGACCGCTACAACTAGCCGTCAGCCCTCGTCTTCCAGATCCGCCTGGGCCTCGATGGCTTCCATATCCTCATCGGAATAGCCGAAATGGTGCCCGAGTTCGTGGATGAGAACATGGGTGACGATGTCGCCCAGCGTATCCTCGTCATGCTCGGCCCAATAGTCGAGGATGGCCCGCCGATAGAGAAACACCGTATTGGGAAACTGACCGGTATGCGGCACGGCGCCGTCATGGGTCATGCCGATGCCGGTAAACAGCCCCATCAATTCGAACGGGCTCTCCATGCCGAAATGGGCGATGATATCGTCCTCGGCAAATTCGGCCACCGAGCAGGTGACTTCGGCACTCAGTGACTTGAAAGGCTCTGGCAGGGCCGCAAGCGCCGCGCTGGCCAGAGCCTCGATGTCATCGAGGGTCGGGGCATGAAACCCCGACCAATCCAAACCCTTTAGCGCCACTCGCGAATATCGACGAAGTGGCCGGCAATGGCGGCTGCGGCGGCCATGGCGGGGGAAACGAGGTGCGTGCGGCCCTTAAAGCCCTGGCGTCCCTCGAAATTGCGGTTGGACGTCGAGGCACAACGCTCCTCGGGCTTCAGCTTGTCCGGGTTCATGGCCAGGCACATCGAGCAACCGGGCTCGCGCCATTCGAAACCGGCAGTCTTGAACACCACGTCGAGACCCTCGGCTTCGGCCTGTTCCTTGACGAGACCGGAACCGGGCACGACCATGGCCGACACGTGCGATGCCACCTTGCGGTCGCCGATCACGGCGGCAGCGGCGCGCAGATCTTCAATGCGGCCATTGGTGCAGGAGCCGATGAACACCTTGTCGAGCTTGATGTCGGTGATCGGGGTGCCGGGCTTGAGCCCCATATAGTCGAGGGCACGCCACTTGGAGCTGCGCTTGTTCTCGTCCTGGATTTCGTCCGGATTGGGCACAACACCCTGCACCGAAATCACGTCCTCGGGCGAAGAGCCCCAGGACACGATGGGCGGCAGCTTGGCAGCGTCGAGCACCACCACCTTGTCGTAATGGGCGCCTTCGTCGGTGAACAGCGTCTTCCAGTAGTCGACGGCCATGTCGAAGGCTTCGCCCTTGGGCGCGCGCGGACGATCCCTAACATAGGCGAAGGTCTTTTCGTCGGGCGCAATCAAGCCGGCGCGCGCGCCGCCTTCGATGGTCATGTTGCAGACCGTCATGCGGCCTTCCATCGACAGCGAGCGAATGGCCTCGCCGGCGAACTCGATGACGTGGCCATTGCCGCCGGCCGTGCCGATTTCGCCGATGATGGCGAGAATGATATCCTTGGCAGTAACGCCAGGGGGCAGCTGGCCATCCACACGCACGAGCATGTTCTTGGCCTTCTGCTGGATCAGCGTCTGGGTGGCCAGAACGTGTTCCACTTCCGAAGTGCCGATGCCGTGGGCCAGGGCGCCGAACGCGCCATGGGTCGAGGTGTGGCTGTCGCCGCAGACGATGGTCATGCCCGGCAGGGTAAAGCCTTGTTCAGGGCCGACAATGTGCACGATGCCCTGACGCTTGTCGAAGGGGTCGTAATATTCGATGCCGAAATCGCGCGTATTCTCGGCCAGGGTCTCGATCTGGATGGCGCTTTCCGGATCGGGATTGGGCAGGGAACGATCGGTGGTGGGCACATTGTGGTCGACCACGGCGAGCGTGCGCTCGGGATGGCGCACCTTGCGGCCATTAAGGCGCAGGCCCTCGAAGGCCTGCGGGCTGGTGACTTCGTGCACCAGGTGCCGGTCGATATAGATCAGGCTGGTGCCGTCCTCGTTGTTCTGGACCAGATGGTCGTCCCAGATCTTGTCATAGAGCGTGCGGGCCTTGGTCATGTCGATCTTCCGAGGGGGCATGAATGAAAGTTTGGAGTGGTTCTAAGCCCAAGCCGAAAAACGGTCAAGCACAACCGTACTCTTGGGTACGGTTCACGCCTGTCGGCTGGCATTGAGCCGCGACAGGGCGAAAATACCCAGCAGGCTGGTGTCGAGCCCGATGCGGTAGCGGCACCACAGGGCAATGGCGATCTGGGCGAGGATGCGCCCGCCCATATTGACCGCCGCTGCACCGACGACGCCCCAGATCGGGATAACGAGGATTTGCACCAGAAAACCCAGCCCCATAATGGCGCCGAAAATGGCGACATAAGCCCGCTCATGGCCCGTCATCATCATGACGATCTTCGAAGGACCAGTCGCGGCGTCGAACAACAGACCCGTGGCCAACAGCACCAGCACCAGCGCGCCACCGGCATAATCAGGCCCGAACATCGACAGGATCGGCCCGCCGAACAACACGAATCCCGCAAAGATGACCAGTGAAAACAGAAAGCCCGCCCAGGAGCACAGTGCGGTGATGGCCTGGGCCTTGCGCATTGAACCGGCATGATAATGCTCGGCCACCATCGGCGCGATGACCAGCTCGATGGCGAATGTAAACAGTGTCATCAATCCGGCGGTGCGGAAGGCGTTGAAGTAGAGCCCCGAGCTTTCGAGGTCGAGCATCAGCCCCACCAGGATCACATCGGCATTGAGCGTTGCGGTTTCGATGAGCGCGCCCAGCAAAAGCCAGCGGCTGAGCCCGCCCCATTCGCGCCAATGGCGGCGCACCGGGGCAATCGCCGGCATGATGGCGTAATTCTGGCGCCGCGCCGCAGCCATCTGCAGCACCAGCGCGCCGAGCAGCAGCGCGGCCGACAGGGCCAGGGCGTCAGGCCCGCTCAGTACAATGCCAACGGAGAAAAGAACAAGCACAGCGCCGGGCAGCGCCAGACGCCAGAGAATGTCGCGCGGCAACAAAGCCGTCCACAACGACCCCTGCGCGCGTAGCACCGAGGAATTGTATTCAGCCAGCGCCAGCGGCAAGAGGATGATCGCAGCGGCATAGAAATGGTTGACCGTCATGCGCGCCGGCAGGAATGGCAGGCTGATGACGGTGAGAATGCACAGCACCACAGCGACGACTAGGCTTGCCCCAATGGTAATGGCCGAGCCGGCGGCGACGGCATCCCTGGCCTTCTGCTCATCGCCCTGCCCCCGATATTGTGCCCAGAGCCGCAGTATGGCGGTCGGCTGACCGGCCCCGGCCAGGATGGCGAGCACAGTCGCCAGCGCCAGGCCGAAGGCGAAATGACCATATTCGCTGACCGTTTGCGTGCGCGAGAGCACCACATAAGTGAGATAGGTGAGGCCGGCCGTGGCCACCTTGATGCCCAGTGACCCCACCGACCGCCACAGGCCTGTGTGGAGCAATGCCCGCAGGTCGCTCGGTATGGTGAGCCGCATCGATAAGCCTCAAAAGCCGCGCAGACGCTTGCGCGGGAGCCTCAATCTGGCATGGCGTCTCTCAAGAACCCCTTACCGTGCGGCCCTTTGCGATGACAAAACCGTCAGCGACGATGTGTTTTGTCGACGCCAGCAGTGACCCATGCTGCCAGTCGGCGTCAGCAGCAGTCACCAGCACGCCATTTCCGGCTTTACCCCCGGGCCCGGCTTGGCGATAACAACGCCGCCCATCGTCGCGACTCACCCGGAACCGCCATGACCCAGTCCATCGTCACCTGGAACATCAATTCGGTTCGCCTGCGCCTGCCGATGGTGCTGGATTTTCTCGCGCAATATCAGCCCGACGTGCTGATGCTGCAGGAGATCAAGTGCACCAATGACCAGTTTCCGCGCAACGCCTTCATCGAGGCCGGCTATCCGCATATGGCCGTGCATGGGCAGAAGGGCTATCACGGCGTCGCCATTGTTTCGAAATTCCCGCTGATCGACATTTCGAGCCGGGTTTTCTTCGACATCCCGGAATCGCGCCACATCTCGGCGCTGGTCGATCTGGGGCATGGGCCTTTTACCCTTCACAACTTCTACATTCCGGCCGGCGGCGACGAGCCCGATCCCGAGATCAACCCCAAGTTCAAGCACAAGCTGGGCTTCCTCGACGAACTCAAGACCTGGTTCTCCGAGCCGGTTTTCCAGCGCGGCCATCTCATTGCCGGCGACTTCAACATCGCCCCGCATGAGAACGACGTCTGGAGCCACAAGCAGTTGCTCAAGATCGTCAGCCACACGCCCCAGGAAACCGAGCGTCTCGATGCCCTGCTCTCGGGCGGGCACGGCTGGGTGGATCTGGTGCGCAAGCACATTCCCTACGACCAGAAGCTTTATTCCTGGTGGAGCTATCGCAGCGCCAATTGGGAGCTGGCCAATAAGGGCCGCCGTCTCGACCATATCTGGTCCACTGCCGACGTGGCGGCGCACTCGATCGGTGCCGAAATCATCAAACCGGCCCGCGGCTGGACCGACAAGCCCTCAGACCATGTGCCAGTGATCGCTCGTTTCGTGAAGCCTTAGCGACGGGGAGCAGGCGCCTCTCAGGCGCCCTTCATCTTGCGCCGGAGCGGCTCGAGGGCGTGCATGTAGCGGCCCAGATCCTGCTCGATGCGCTGGGCGGCCCGCTGCGCCAATTCAGGATATTGCCGTAATAGCTTGAGAAAAGCGCTGCGCGGCACGAACAGCAATTCGCAATCTGTCACGGCCGTAAAGGTGACCGGGCGCGGCTTGTCTAGGATAAGCGCGGTGGGCGAGATGACGCTGCCCGGTTCGCTGAGGGCATAGGGCTTGCCGGCCTCGGCCCCCTCATGGCGCGCCTTGACCGTGCCATCCATCAGCACATAGGCGCCCTGCGGCACGTCGCCGGCGCGATAGATGACGTCATCGGCGTCGAAATGCTGGCGGTCGCCGGCAAAACCCAGCATGCGCCGCTGCTCGTCGTCGCAGATGTCGAAGAAATCGGCCTGGGACAAGACCCCGGCCGCGTCATCCATTCTCATGTGCCCCAGACCCGGATGCAAGACCGCCTGCCAGGATGGCAGGCGGAAGATCTGGTTAACCTATAGGGGAGTTCGCGACGGGATTGAACTCCCTTGTCCACCCAATCAGGGGACAAGCCGATAGCCGCCATCCTCGGTCACGAGCAGGCGCGCATTGGAAGGGTCGCGCTCGATCTTTTGGCGCAGCCGATAGATGTGAGTTTCCAGCGTATGGGTGGTCACGCGGTTGTTGTAGCCCCAGACCTCCTTGAGCAGCACGTCGCGCGTGATGGTCTTCGGACCCTGGCGATAAAGGAATTTGAGGATCGAGGTTTCCTTGTCGGTCAGGCGCACCTTGATGCCGTCATTGGTCTCGAGCACCTTGGCGGCGGGCTGGAAATGATACTGACCGATGGTGAAGACCGCATCCTCGCTCTGATCATGCTGGCGGAGCGCCGCATTGATGCGGGCGAGCAGGACCGGATAACGGAACGGTTTGGTCAGGTAATCATTGGCCCCAGCCTCGAGACCCTTGATCTCGTCGGCTTCGGTGTCGTGACCGGTCAGCATCAGCACCGGGCTCTTATAGCCCTCCTGACGCATCAGCTTCACCGCTTCGCGGCCATCCATATCAGGCAGGCCGACATCGAGGATGGTCAGCTCGATATTGGTGTCGCGCAAGACCTTGAGCGCATCATTGGCGGTGCCCGCCTGCAGGATGTCAAAGGAAGGCTCGCCCTGAAGCTGCTCCACCAGGGTCTGGCGCAGATCCGCGTCGTCGTCCACGACTAGGATGCGTCGCTTGTTCATTGAGGTCTCCGGTCTCTTCGGTCAGCGCCGACCAAGGTCACATCATTGCGACCTGTTTTTGGCCAGCCAATCACAACGGTGTTACAACTGCCAGCAACGCGGCAAGAACCGGAATAGTTGCATTTGCTGCTTTCCGAACGCTGCAAATGCGTCAAGGCGTGATCGATCCAAAGACCAGGCGCCGTGACTTCGGCAACCAGTGATTTACTACAGTAAGGCGGAGGGCTTTACGCTGGCTCAGGCGTGAAGCGGCGGCCGAAAAGCGCCGAACCGACGCGCACATGGGTGGCCCCCATGGCAATGGCCGTTTCGAAATCCCCGCTCATGCCCATGGAGAGTTTTTCGACAGCGCAATCCCTGGCCAGTTGCACGAGATGGGCAAAATAGGGACCGGGCGGCTGTCCATCGGGCGGAATGCACATCAGCCCCACGACATTCAGACCGTAGTCACTGCGACAGCGTCCCACGAAATCCGCGGTCTCGCTGACGGCAATGCCGGCCTTCTGTTCCTCGCCGCCGATATTCACCTGGACGAAACAGGGTAGCCGCCGGCCGGTGCGCGCCATTTCCTCACCCAGCGCCTTGGCGAGCTTGTCACGATCCACCGTTTCGATCACATCGAACAGCGCCACCGCCTCGCGCACCTTGTTGGTCTGCAGCGGGCCGATGAGGTGCAGGCTAAGACCGGGGAACTCCGCCCGCAGCCCCGGCCACTTTTCCTTGGCCTCCTGCACCCTGTTCTCGCCGAAGACCAATTGTCCGGCCACAAGAAACGGCCGCACCTGATCGGCAGGAAAGGTCTTGGACACGGCCACCAGTTCGACCGATTCGGGCGGCGGGCCGAAGCGGCGCCGTGCCTTTTCGATGCGGCCTTTGATGTAGTCGAGCGCCTGGGAGGCGCCAGCAGCAGTCTCTGCCATAACGCGGCCCCGTCTCTGTTGACCTGGTAGGGGTTTTCTGATGATGGTCCGGTAGCCAAAATCCCCAATAAACGCAAGCCGCGCCGCCTTTTGCGCGCTGGCCCTGCGTCAATCTTGTAAGGACGAGACAAGTGAGCGGCGAACGCTACAATCCGCGCGAAAGCGAACCGAAATGGCAGAAGGTCTGGGACGACGCCAAGACCTTCGTCACCGCCAATGACGATCCGCGCGAGCCCTACTACGTCCTCGAGATGTTTCCCTACCCCTCTGGCCGCATCCATATGGGCCATGTGCGCAACTACGCCATGGGCGATGTGGTCGCCCGTTATTATCGCGCCCGCGGCCGCAATGTGTTGCATCCCATGGGCTGGGACGCCTTCGGCCTGCCGGCCGAAAATGCCGCCATCGAGCGCAAGACCCATCCGGGCACCTGGACCTATTCCAATATCGAGGCGATGAAGAAGCAGCTGAAATCGATGGGCCTGTCCATCGACTGGACGCGCGAAATCGCCACCTGCTCGCCCGACTATTACCAGCATCAACAGGCCCTGTTCCTCGACATGCTGGCAGCCGGACTGGTCACCCGCAAGAGTTCCAAGGTCAATTGGGATCCGGTCGACATGACCGTCTTGGCCAATGAGCAGGTTATCGACGGCAAGGGCTGGCGCTCTGGCGCGGTGGTGGAGCAGCGCGAGCTGACCCAGTGGTTCTTCAAGATCTCCGATTTCGCCGAGGATCTGCTCGAGGCGCTCGATACCCTGACCGAATGGCCCGAAAAGGTGCGCATCATGCAGCGCAACTGGATCGGCAAATCCGAGGGCCTGCGCCTGCTGTTCGAGATCGAGCCCAACAACAAGACCAATGCCAATTCGGTCGAGGTGTTCACCACCCGTCCCGACACCATTTTTGGTGCCTCCTTCCTTGCCCTCTCCCCCGACCACAAGCTGACCGCGGCGCTGGCGGCCCACAATGCCGAACTGGCCGAATTCGTCGCCGAATTCCGTCGCCAGGGCACGGCCACCGAAACGCTGGAGAAGGCCGAGAAGAAGGGCGTCTTTACCGGGATTCACGTGAAACACCCGGTGATCGAGGGCGCCACCCTGCCCGTCTACGTCGCCAATTTCGTGCTGATGGATTATGGCACCGGCGCCGTGTTCGGCTGTCCGGCTCATGACCAGCGCGATCTCGACTTTGCCCGCAAATACGGCCTGCCAGTCAAGCCGGTGGTGCTGCCGACAGATGCCGATCCCGCAAGCTTCACCATCGGCGATGAAGCCTATGTTGACGCTGGCAACATTTTCAATTCCGGTTTCCTCGATGGCCTCTCCATCGACGCCGCCAAGACCCGCATCGCCGAGTACTTTGGCGCGCGCCAGGTCGATGGCCAGGTGCAGGGCAAGGTGGAAGTCAACTACCGCCTGCGCGACTGGGGCATTTCCCGCCAGCGCTATTGGGGCTGCCCGATCCCGGTCATCCATTGCGAGGTCTGCGGCACCCTGCCAGTGCCCAAGAAGGACCTGCCGGTGGTGTTGCCCGAGGATGTGAGCTTCGACAAGCCGGGCAATGCGCTTGACCATCACCCGACCTGGAAGCATGTCGATTGTCCGCAATGCGGCGGCCCCGCACGGCGCGAAACCGACACCATGGATACTTTTGTTGACTCCTCCTGGTATTTCGCCCGCTTCACCGCCCCCGATGCCGCGACCCCGACCGTTCCGGCCATCGCCAATCGCTGGCTGCCGGTGGACCAATATATCGGCGGCGTCGAGCACGCGATCCTGCACCTGCTCTATTCGCGCTTCTTCACCCGGGCGATGAAGGCCACCGGCCATGTCGGGCTCGACGAGCCGTTCAAGGGGCTCTTCACCCAGGGCATGGTGACGCACGAAACCTATAAGAGCACCGAAGGCGCCTGGGTCCCGCCCACCGAGATCGTCATTGAAGCCAATGGCGATCAGCGCACTGCCCGTCATGCTGAAACCGGCGCGCCGATCAGCATCGGCTCGGTGGAAAAGATGAGCAAGTCCAAGAAGAACGTCGTCGATCCCGACGAGATCGTGGGCACCTATGGCGCCGATACCGCGCGCTGGTTCATGCTCTCGGACTCGCCGCCGGAACGCGACGTGCAATGGACCGAATCGGGCGTCGAAGGCGCCGGCCGCTTCCAGCAGCGCGTCTGGCGGCTGGTCAACGACCTCGCCGACCTGCCCGCGCCTGCTGCCAATGCGGATGATGACAAGTCCGCGCTGGCCCTGCGCCGCAGTACCCATCGCGCCGTGGCCGGCGTGGCCCAGGATATCGAGGGCCTGCGCTTCAACCGCGCCGTGGCGCAGATTTATGAGCTGACCAACGCCCTCGCCAAGGGTCGCGACACCGCCACCGGCCCGGCCGCCCAGGCCGCCTTGCGTGAAGGCGTCGAGCGCCTGGTGCAGCTGATCAGCCCGATGATGCCGCATCTGGCGGAAAGCTGCTGGGAGATTCTGGGCAAGTCCGGCCTTGTCGCCGACGCCGCCTGGCCCGAAGTCGATCCGGCAATGCTGGTCGACGACGAAGTGGTCCTGCCTGTCCAGATCAACGGCAAGCGTCGCGCCGAAATCGCCGTGGCCAAGGGCATGGCTGCCGGGGAGGTGGAAGCCTTGGTGCTCGCCCTAGAGGCCGTGCAGAAGGCGCTCGAGGGCAAGACGCCCAAAAAGATCGTTGTGGTGCAGGACCGCATCGTCAACATCGTGGTCTAGGGCATGACCGCACTCAAGGCTCATGAGGTGGCGCGCTTTCTGGCGCGCCCCGATCTCGGCGAGGGGATTTTCCTCGCCTATGGGCCCGACGGCGGCTTGGTGCGCGAAACCGCTCAGCGGCTGATCCGGCATCTGAGCGGCGACGACCCAGCCTCAGCCAATGTCACCATTTTCGACGGGCCGGAACTGGCTGCCGACCCGTCGCTATTGGTGCTGGAAGCACGCTCTGTGTCGCTGTTCGGCGGCAAGCGCATCATCCGTGTGCGCAATGCCACCAAGGCGCTGGTCATGCCGCTGACCCAGCTGCGCGACGATCCCGGCGGCACCGCCATTGTGCTCGAAGCCGATAATCTCCCCCCACGCGACGCCCTTCGCGCGCTGGTGGAAGCGGCCAAGCTCGGCCGCGCCCTGCCCTGCTATCCCGACAGCGACGAGACGCTGACGGCGCTGATGCGCGAGACCTTCAATCAGGCCGGCATCCGCATCGAGACCGATGTGGTCCCCACCCTGCGCGAAATCCTCGGCAATGATCGCGAAGTGACGCGGCGCGAACTCGAAAAACTCACCCTCTATGCCGCGAAGAGCAAGGCGCTGACCCGTGAGGAGGTGCTGCTGCTCTGCGCCGACAATGGCGCGCTGGCCATCGACGCCATTCTCGACGCCACCGGCGGCGGCCATGCCGAAAAACTGGAGCTGGCGCTCAATCGCGCCATCGCCGCCAATATCAATTCCCAGCAATTGCTGGTCATGCTCTCCAACCACTTCGCCAATCTGCGGCGCTGGCGCACCGAGGTAGACGCCGGCAAGGCGCCGCGCGCGGTCTTGGACGGGTTGAAGCCCAAGCCGCATTTTTCCCGCAGCGGCGCGCTTGAACAGCAATTGCGTCTATGGACCGATACCAGCCTCGCCACGGCCGTGGAACGACTGTTGCAGGCCACCGCCGATTCGCGCCGCCGCCCGCATCTGGCCGAAACCCTTTTGCGCCGCACCGCCCTGGCGCTCTGCATGCTGGCCGCGACACATTAACGCGGACGCATAGCCGCAAAGGTCTGTGCCAGCCTCAACACCGCCGTTTCGAGCTCCTGCGGCGTATAGGCGGCAAAGCCCATCATGAAGCCCACCCGCCCCTCGCCCCCGGCATAAAGCGCCGAAAGCCCCAGCAGCTGGAAACCCGCTCTTCGCCCGGCTGCGACGGCAATCTCCTCGTCTATGCCCGGTTTCAGCATGCAGGCCAGCTGCAGGCCCCCGGCGGGGACCTGCGGCTCCACCCAGGCGCCAAGATGCTGGCGCACCAGCGCCACCAGCACATCGCGCCGCTGCGCATAGACGCCGCGCATGGCCCGCACATGCGCTCCGAAATGCCCGCCCTCCATGAAGCGCGCAAGCGTCAATTGCGCAATTACAGCGGTGTGGCCGTCCATGAGGCTGCGGGCATTGGTCATCGGCTGCACCAGCGCCGGCGGCAAAACCACATAGCCGATGCGCAGGCCGGGAAAGAGCGACTTGGTGAAGGTGCCGATATAGAGCGTGCGCTCTTGCCGATCGAGACCCTGGACGCAGGCGGTCGGCCGCCCCTCATAGTGAAACTCGCTGTCATAGTCGTCCTCGATGATCCAGGCCTGGTGCTGTGCGGCCCAGTCGATCAGGGCCAGCCGCCGCTCCAGCGTGAGGGTGGCCCCTGTCGGGAACTGATGCGAAGGCGTGAGAAAAACCGCACGCGCTGCCTGGGGATCGGCAAGGATCGGCTCCACGACGATACCCTGGCTGTCCACCGCTATCGGCACCGTCTCGACCCCGGCCGCCGCGAACGCCTTGCGGGCCCCGTAATAGGCCGGGTCCTCGATGAAGAGACGCTCGCCAGGATCGAACAGCAGCAGCGCGCACAGCATCATCGCCTGTTGCGAAGAGGTGAGCACCAGAACCCTGTCGGCACTGGCCCGGGCGCCACGCTCGAGATTGATATAATCGGCTATGGCACGCCGCAGTGTCTCGCTCCCCTGCGGATCGCCATGCAGCAGCGCCCGGCTACCGCTCTCCTTGAGCACCTGCCGCTCCAATCGCTCCCACAGCGCCAGCGGAAAGCGCCTGGTATCGGGCACGCCATGGGCAAAGGGAGTAGGGGCCTGCGTCTCCCGCACCCCGCCACTCTCGAACAGCGCCGAACCGCGTCGGCTGAGCCGGGCCGGTCCGGTGCCGCCGACTGGCCCGATCCGCCGCGGCCGGGAAAAGTCGTCAATGGCGGCAACGGAACTGCCGCTGCCCACGCGCCGCTCGATGAAGCCTTCGGCATGAAGCTGGGCATAGGCAGCCTCAACGGTATCGCGCGACACGCCCAACGACCGGGCCAGGGCGCGCGATGCCGGCAAGGGCTTGCCTGCCCCAAGCGCTCCATCCAACACCAATTGCCTTATCGCCCTATGAATGCGCGCATAAAGCGGCAGTCCCGCATGGTCAGGATGAAGCAGCGCTGCCTGCACCGAGGCAAGTTGGGAATGCTTGAACAAATGGTCTGGCTCATAACGATGAAGTGGCGGGGCTTATCAGTCCAATAGGGCGCTAGAGGTCAAGCCCTCTTCGCCAACCTCCTTGTTCCGGAGCCTACCTTGACCACCGCCCACGCCGCCAGGCCGACCCGTATCGGCCCCCATGACCTACTCCACCCCATAGTCGCGGGGCTCATCTCGGTGATCGTCAATTATGGCGGCACCTTCATTCTGGTGTTCCAGGCGGCGCGGGTTGCCGGCCTCAGCCCCGCGCTCACCGCGTCCTGGGTGTGGTCGGTATCGATCGGCGTCGGCCTCACCGGGCTTTATCTCAGCTGGCGCTATCGCGAGCCGATCATCACCGCCTGGTCGACTCCGGCAGCGGCATTTCTGGTCACTGCGCTCGCCACCACCAGCTATGCCGAGGCCGTGGGCGCCTACATGCTCTCGGCCGCCGCCTTTGTGGTCTTGGGGCTGTCCAGCTATTTCGATCGGGTTATCCGCCTCATCCCGCCCGGCATCGCCTCGGGATTGCTCGCCGGCATCCTGCTGCAATTCGGCATCGGCGCCTTTGCCGGCGCCAGCCTTGATCCCGTACTGGTGACGCTGCTCATCGTCTCCTACCTGGTGCTGAAGCGATTTTCGGCGCGCTATGCAGTGGTCGGCATCCTGGTGATCGGGCTCGCTTTCCTGCTGGCCCAGGGGCGCGTCGACCTTTCCGGCCTGCAATTGCAACTGGCCATGCCAGTCTTCACCCTGCCCGCCTTCAGCCTCAATGCGACGCTGAGCATCGCCCTGCCGCTGTTTCTGATCACGCTCACCGGCCAATACATGCCGGGCATGCTGGTGCTGCGCAATGATGGCTTCAAGACCAGCGCCGATCCCATCGTCACCGTGACCGGGCTGGGCTCGCTGCTCATGGCACCCTTCGGCTCGCACGCCTTCAACATCGCCGCCATCACCGCCGCGATCGCCACCGGTCGCGCGGCCCATGAAGACCCTTCCAAACGCTGGATCGCTGGCATTGCTGCAGGTTGCTTTTATTGCCTCGTCGGCGTGTTCGGGGTGACCCTGGCTGCCGTGTTCATGGCATTTCCCGCCAGTTTCATCACCACCCTTGCCGGACTGGCGCTGCTCGGCACCATCGGCAACAACCTTGCCAATGCGGTCGCCGATCCGGCGTCACGCGAGGCTGCGCTCATCACCTTTCTCGCCTCCGCCGCCAATATTACCCTCTTCGGTATCGGCGGCGCCTTCTGGGGCCTGATCATCGGGCTGATCGCACACACTATCCTCAACGGCAAACTGCCCAGGCTCAAATCCACCTAGTCGGGGATGCGTGCGGGCAGCGTGATGGTGACAGAGGCCCCGCCGCCAGGGGCATTATGGAGGCGGACCTGGCCGTCATGGGCATGCACGATTGCCCGCACGACCGACAGGCCCAGTCCGCTCCCACCCTTGTCACGGGCCCTCGACTCCTCGTCGCGCCAAAACGGTTCGAAGCCCTGACGCAGCGCTGCATCGGTGAGGCCCGGCCCGCTATCGGTAATGGTCAAAACTGCGTTGCCATGCTCGAGCCCCGTGGCGATGGTGAGACGCGTTCCCGGCGCGTAGCGCATGGCATTGTCTATCAGCGCAAGCAGGACCTGGCGGAATCTGGCCGCATCCGCCAGCACCGGGCTGGACCGCAGATCAAGGCTCAGCGTCATGCTCCTGGCCTGCAGCGCCTCTACCGAAAGATCAGTAACGTCACGGGCAATCAGTGCCAGATCGACATTGGTGACCGAAAGCTCCAGCGAGCCGGCATTGAACAGCCCCAATGTGCGCAAATCCTCAACAATGCGCGTCATACCATCGACCTGAGCGATCAGCAGGTCGATCAGATCATCGTCGAGTGCAAACACCCCGTCAGCCACCCCTTGCAGCCGACCCTTGAGGATGGTCAGCGGCGTGCGCAATTCGTGAGCGGCCGCCGAATTTGAAAACCGAAGCTCCGCCTCGGCGCGTTCGAGCCGCTCGGCCATCGCATTGAAGTCGGCCACGAGCCGAGCCGATTCGCCAAATCCCTGGATGCTCGGATTGGCGCGGGCGGTGAGATCACCTGCAGCAACGGCGCGGATGGCACGCGCGACTTCCAGCAGGGGAACGACGATGCGCCGTGACAGCCAGGCACCGCCGATTGCACCAAGTGGCAGGGCGATCAGCAGCGTCAGCAGCAGGTAGCCCCAATCGAGCCAGGACCAGAGGGCATCGGTTTCCGAGGCTTGCGGGAACAGCATCTGCGCCATTTCGAAATAGGCAGGGAAGCTGAAATAGGCGACCAGCGCCACGGCGGTTGCCAGGGCGACGGCGACAAGACCGATCTGCAATGCAGTGCTGACGGGCTTAGCCATGCGGCGCATCCAGGCGATAGCCGACACCTCGGACACCGATGATCAGGTCGGGCATTCCCGCCGTGCACAGCTTGCGGCGCAGATTACTCATATGGCTGTCGACCGTACGGTTCATTGCCTCGCCTTCCGGCAGGCAGGCGTCGATCAACTCGCTGCGTTCGAAGACCCGGTTTGGTGAACGGGCCATATGCTCGAGCAGCCGGTATTCCGTGCGCGTCAGCGTCAGGCTGATCGGACCCACATGTGCCGTCATGGCGTCGCTGTCGATACTGAGCGAACCCAGCCGCAATACCGCGCTGGAGCGCCCCCCGGCGGTGCGCCGCAGAATGGCGCGAGCTCGCGCCACCACTTCGAGCGGATTGAAAGGCTTGACCACATAATCGTCCGCGCCCAGCCGCAGGGCCTGCAACTTGTCCAGATCCTCGGCCAGAGCCGTCACCATGAGCACCGGCGTATCGTCGGTGCTGCGCAGGGCCGCAAGGGTTTCAAAGCCGTCCATCTTCGGCATCTTGACGTCCAGCACCACCAAATCGGGTTTGAGGCGCTGGTGGTGGGCGAGGCCGATATGCGGATCGGTCGCGGTGACAGTGCGGTAGCCATCGCGCTCGAAATAGGCCTGCAGGATGCGGACGATTTCGACATCGTCCTCGATGATCAGGATGAGCTGGTTGTTCATGATATTGGGGCCTTCCCCATCATTGGCGGGCATTCGTCTGCGAACGACACGAGCTCAACCAATGGACGCCAGCTGGCGATAACGGCCATTTGCGGCGATGAGCTGATCATGGTTTCCCATTTCCACGATACGTCCTTGTTCCAAAACCACGATCTGGTCGGCATGGCGCACCGTCGACAGGCGATGCGCGATTGAAACGACAGTGCGATTGTGGCGCGCGGCAAGAGCGGCGGATAGTGCATTTTCCGTTTGCGGGTCGAGCGCGCTGGTCGCCTCGTCGAGTAGCAATATCGTTGGATCACGCAGGATCGTGCGAGCCAGCGACAATCTCTGGCGTTCGCCACCCGAAAACTGATAGCCGCGCTCGCCCACTTCGGTCCTAAGACCCTGGGGAAGGCTCGCCACCTTTTCGCTCAGCTGCGCCAGCTCGAGCGCCGATCGCAGTTCGGCCTGGCTTGCCTCCGGCTTGGCGAAGCGCAGGTTCTCCTCGATGCTCGCGTTGAGCAGGAAGGGATCCTGGGTCACGACGCCCAGCAGCTGCGACAGACTCTCGAAGCTCATATCCCTGAGATCGATGCCATCCAGTGTCACTCGGCCGGAATCCGGATCGTAAAGCCGGGCAATGAGGTAGCCGAGCGTGCTCTTCCCCGATCCAGTGCTGCCGACAATTGCGGTATGCGTACCCGCAGCAATGCGCAACCAGATATGATCGAGCGTCTGCCGCTCCGACGCGGGATAGGCGAACGAGACATTTTCGAAGCAGATTTCGCCCCGTATTTCACCAGTGTTCAAGCTGACTGGGTTTGCCGGCTCGACCAGTGTCGGCTTGGTGTCGAGAGTGCCGAAGACGCGCGTCAACAGGGCACGGGCTTTACGCAATTCCACCCGCGCTTCAAACAGCTCGAGCAGCGGCCACAGCAATTGTTCCTGCAAGGCGATCAGCGCCACCAGCGTGCCGATGGAGACACCCAGACCCTGCGCCAGCATCAGGCCACCGACAAGAAAGGTCAGCGCCGGCAAAATATCGAGCGCGAACATGATGATGGCGATTTCCCACTGGCCCGCCGTATGCGAGCGCAGTTCAAGGTGCGCCACCTCGGATGATTTCTGCCGGAAAAGGCGGTTGAGATGGCGGGCCCGCCCCATAGTGCGGGCGAGAATGAACCCTCCGGCTGACAGCGATTCGGTGACCGTCGCCGACATGTCGGCAATGCGCTCCTGCTGCTGGAAGGTGATGCGTTCACGCAGCCCCGCAACGCGATTGTTGAGCCAGAGCAGGACCGGCATGAAGCCGAGCGAGGCCAGGGCCAGCCGCCAGTCGAGCAGGATCATGGCCACCATCGTCGTCAGCACCACGCTGACATTGCGCGCAACATCCGTAGCGGTGTTGGTGAACAGCGATTGCAGCCCGGTAATGTCGCTCGACATGCGCGATTGCACCTCTCCCGTGCGGGCGGTGGCAAAAAAGGCCAGCGAGAGCGACTGCAGGTGCTCGTAGAGCTTTACCCGCAGCTCATGCATGATCTGCTGGCCAATATGGGTCGAGACATAGGCCTGCAGCACGCTGGCGACCGCCGCCAGCACCGCGACGCCCAGCAACCCGCAGCAGAGCCAGACGAGCAGAGTGGTATCCTTGGCAGGCAAGGCATCGTCAACAATGGCGCGCATCATGAACGGTGTCGTCGCTCCGGCAATCCCCGCGATCACGATCAGACCAAGGACAACCAGCACCCCCCTGCGGTGGGGACGAAACAGCCCGAATACCCGCCGCCACGGCGTATGCTGGCGCGCCGAGGCCTCATAGGCTGCGAAGTCGTCATCATTTTCATGCATGGTCTGGCCTTTCCGCGTCACGTGCGGCCGCAACGGCCCTACCCGGTTTGCGACCGAAGATTGACATGACGACGAAATAGAAGACCGGTACGAACAGCAGCGCGAAAATCGTTGCCGCCACCACCCCGCCCAGCACGCCGGTGCCGAGCGCCTTCTGGGTTTCCGCGCTGGCCCCATGGGCATGCACCAGCGGCATGACGCCAAGGGCGAATGCCAGTGACGTCATGACGATCGGGCGGATGCGCAATCGGCCGGCCTCGACGATGGCGTCGCGCAGCGTCCAGCCTTCATGCAGCTTGGCCTTGGCGAATTCGACGATGAGGATGGCGTTCTTGGCCGAAAGGCCGATGACGGTGATCAGGCCGACCTTGAAGAACACATCATTGGACTGACCACCGATCTGCACCGCCGCCACCGAACCAATGACCCCGAGCGGCACCATCAACATGACCGAAAGCGGCACGGTCCAGCTTTCATAGAGCGCGGCGAGAACCAGAAACACCACCAGCATCGAGATGGCGATAAGCATCGGCATCTGCGCGCCGGACTGACGCTCCTGCAGCGATTCCCCGGTCCATTCGATGCCAAAGCCCTCCGGCAGCGCTGTCACCAATTGCTCGACTTCGGCCATGGCCTGGCCATTGGAGACCCCCGACTTGCCCTCACCCTGGAGCGATGTCGCCAGATAGCCATTGTGGCGGGAAATCTGCGCCGGAGCGCTGTTCCATTTCGCCGTGACCACTTCGCTGAGCGCCACCATGCCGCCCTTGTCGTTCCGCACGAACAGCTTGAGGACATCGTCGACATTCATGCGGTAGCGGGCATCGGCCTGCACGATCACCTGCTGCAGCTTGCCGCCATTGGAGAAGTCGCCGACATAGCTCGAGGTGATCGCTGTCGACAGCGTGTCGCTGATCGACTGGAATGCCACGCCCAGCGCCTGCGCCTTGTTGCGATCGATCTCCAGTTCGACATTGGGCCCATTGGGCAGGCTGTTCTGGTAGAGGCTCGCCAGTCGCGGCGACTGGGCAGCGGCGGCGAGCAACTTCTCCTGCGCCGCAAGCAGCGCCTCCAGGCCTTTGCCGCCGCGATCCTGCAGCACGAAGCTGAAGCCTGAACCACCGCCGAGTTCCTCGACCGGCGCCGGCAGCGCCACCATCACTGAGCCCTCGGGGATATCGGCCATGGTCGTGGTCATGGCCGCAACCTCGCCACTGGCCGGCAGGTGCGCACGCTCTTTCCAATCCTTGAGTGTGACGAACGCCATGGCGGCGTTCGAGCCGGTCCCCATGAAGCTGAAGCCGTTGATCAACAGATTGTCTTGCGTGGCTTCGCGCTTGAGGACTTCGCTATTGAACAGGTCCGTGACCTTGGCGGTCCGCTCCTGCGTGGCGCCGGCTGGCAGCGTGATCGAGACGGTGTAGTTGCCCTGATCCTCGTCCGGCATGAAGGCCGAGGGGATCTGCGGGAACCATACGGCGAGCGCCACCACCAGCACGCCATAAAGCGCCATCATGCGACCGCCACGTCGCAACAGCCCGGCAATGGTCTTGCCGTAACCATGAGTCACCCGCTCGACACCCTTGTCGAACAGGGCGAAAGGCAACCACTTCTTCTTGTGGTGATCCACCGGCTTGAGCAGAGTGGCGCAAAGCGCCGGCGTCAGGGTGAGCGCGAGGAAGGCCGAGAACAGGATGGATACCGACATCGACAGGGTGAACTGGCGATAGATGGCGCCCACCGACCCGCTCGCCAGACCCATGGGGATAAACACCGCCACGAGCACGGCAGTGATGCCGATCACTGCGCCGGTGATTTCCTTCATCGCCTTGCGCGTGGCATCCCTGGGCGACAGACCCTCGCTCGCCATGATGCGCTCGACATTTTCGACCACCACAATGGCGTCATCGACGATGATGCCGATCGCCAGCACCATGCCGAACATGGTGAGCACGTTGATGGAATAACCCGCCAGCAGCATCACCGCGAATGTGCCAAGCAATGCCACTGGGGCGACGATGGCCGGAATGATCGTGTACCGCACGTTCTGCAGGAACACGAACATCACCGCAAAGACCAGGGCCATGGCTTCCAGGAGCGTGTAGATCACCTTTTCAATCGACACCTTGATAAAGGGGGAGGTGTCGAACGGCAGCGCATAGGACATGCCCTCCGGCATGGACAGCTTGAGTTCGGCCAGACGCGCCTTGACCGCATCGGCCGTTGCGACCGCATTGGCACCGGGCGAAAGCTGGATGGCCGCCCCGGTTGCCTGGTTGCCGTTCTGTTGCATCGCGAAGCCGGTGGTCTGGGCACCGATTTCCACACGCGCCACATCGCTCAGCAATACGGTAGCGCCGTTGCGCTCGCCCTTGATCACCAGCTTGCCGAAATCTTCGGCGGTGGTGAGGTCGCTGCGCACGCTGAGCGGCACGGTGATCGCCTGGCCGGGCACGGTCGGCCCTGCCCCGAGCTGGCCCGGCGCAATCTGCAAATTCTGTCCTTGGATTGCGGCGGTCACGTCCGAAAAGCTGAGACCGAGCATTTCGAGCTTGAGCGGGTCCACCCAGATGCGCATGGCCTTTTCGGTGCCGAACGATTGCAGGCGCCCTACCCCTTTGATGCGCTTGAGCTCGGGCACGATGTATTTGGCGAGATAGTCTTCGAGGTCGAGCGCCGAGAAGCGCTTGCCTTCCGATGTCAGCGTCACGATTGCCAGGAAGCCCGACGTCGCCGATTCAACGCTGAGCCCGCCCTGGCGCACCAGAGCCGGAAGCCGCGGCTCCACAGCTTTGAGCCGGTTCTGCACGTCAACCATGGCCAGTTCCGGATCGGTGCCGGGCGCGAAGGTCAGGTTTATGCTGGCGGAGCCGGTGCTGTCGGCAGAGGAACTGAAATAGAGCAGGTTTTTCACACCCGTCAGCTCGCGCTCGATCGGGATGACCACGCCTTCATTGACGGTTTGCGCTGGCGCGCCGGGATAGCTGGCCGACACGCTGACGCTGGGTGGGGCAATGGAGGGGAAGCGCGCCACCGGCAGCTGGGGAATGGCGATGACGCCGAACAATACGATGAAAGCGGCCACCACCCACGCAAAGACGGGGCGATCGATAAAGAACTGAGGCATTGTGCTCGCCTGGAATTAAGGGGAGGTGACCGGCGCCGCAGCAGCGTCGGAGTGTGGTTGGCCAAAGGCCATGCTCCGCACCGGGCCGGCAGCAGAGAGCTTGTCCTGCCCCTCCACGACGAGGATCTGGCCCGGTTGAAGCCCGGCGCTGACGATGTATTGACCCTCAACCAATTCGCCCAGGACGACCTCTGCCGGCGTTGCAACACCATCGGTGCCGACGACGAAGACGCTGGGCGCACCAAGCATGTCGCGCACCACCGCCTGTTGCGGCACGCTGACGGCGTCCGGATAGATGCCGCGCGGCACCCGCGCCCGCACATACATGCCGGGGAGCAGCCGACGATCCGGATTATCCGCCCGCGCCCGCAGCCGCACATTGCCGGTGCCTTCATCGACGCTGATATCTGAAAACAGCGCCTTGGCGGCAATGACGCCGTCATCGCCTTCACCCAGAAGAATGTCGATGGGAATAGCGCCGGCCTGCTGCAGGCCACCGCTTTTTGCCAGGCTGCGCAGATGTTCCAGTCTCGAGGCCGGCTGGCGAATGTCAATGTTAACACTGCCTATTTGCTGGATGGTGGCGAGTCCCACCGTACTGGTGCTTTCGGCCAGCATGCCTTCTCCAACGGAAGCCGCGCCGATCTGCCCGTCGATCGGAGCCTTGATCGTAGCCAGGTCGAGCAACAGTCGCGCCTTTTTCAAAGCCGCCTCGGCCTGCGCAACATCGGCAGAAGCCTGGGCGTGCTGCGACCGCGTCAGGTCGAAAGCCTGATCGCTGATATTGCTGCTCGCCTTGAGCGCTTGCGCCCGATCGAGTTCGGACGCGGCCTGGCTGAGTGCCGCCTGGGTCTTTTGCAGCGTCGCCTCAGCGCTGGCGACATCGGCCGCATAGGATGCGGCGTCGAGCACAAATAGCGGCTGCCCCATTTTCACCTCGCTGCCTTCCTCAAACAGGCGGCTGACAATGAGCCCGCTGACTTGCGCCCGCACCTCGGCGGTCCGCAAAGCCGACACACGGGCAGGCAATTCGTCCCAAACGGTGACGGAGCTGGCTTTGAGCTCGATGACCGATACGAGCGGGGCTTCGGCTGCAGGTGGCTGAGCGGGCTGGTCCTGTGCGCTGGAGCAGGCGGCAAGGGCCAGTGCCAGCAGCGCAGTCGGCAAGAAACGAAATGTCGAGGAAATCATGATGCTACCCGGAAAGATATGGTCGTGCGGTCAGCGGGACGCAGTGGCGGGCATGGACGGCGAACCGCCCAAGACGCGGAAGATCTGCACCTCGGTGACCAGCTGATCGAGCCGGTTGGCGGCCACGGCTCGGGCTGCCGTGCGGCTGCGCTCCTGCGCATCAAGCCAGATGCGCAGGGCCACAGAACCGGCGCGATAGCGTTCCTCGGTCAGCTTGTCGGCAGCCTCAGCCGCTTCGAGCGCGGCACGCAGGCGCCTGGCCTTGTCATTGAGCGCGGTGCGGGCGCTGAGCGCCGTGCTGGTATCGCTGAAGGCGGTAAGCAGTACCGATCGGAATTCGGCAACGGCGATCTCGTAATCCACCTCCGAGACTTTGACCCGCAGCTCGCCGTCGCGAAAATTGAGAAATGGCAGGACAATGCCGGCGCCCAGAGTCGCCACGGGATTGGACAGAATCTGCAGGAGGTCGCTGCTGGCGGCCCCCAGATTGCCGGTGAGGCTGATCTGCGGATAGAGGCTGGCCCGCATGGTGTCGACCGCGCGGAGAGATGCCCGCAGACGCAGTTCGGCAGCCCGCAGGTCGGGCCGGCGCGCCAGCAGCTCGGCAGGGAGCCCGGCCGTGATCCGCATCGGCGTCTGGCGCGGCAGATGCTGGGGCTCGACGACCGGATTCGCCCCCCCATTGAGCAAGACAAAAAGGGCATTGCGCAACACGACGCGGTTCTGCTCGAGATCGGCAAGCGCCGCGGCCTGGCTTTCGAGCGTCTGTCGAACCTCGGCCAATTCGAGCGCCGTGGCCGCACCTGCAGCAGCCTGGCTTTTCACCAGGTCCTCCACCTGTCGCGCAATCTCCAGTGAGGCCCGGGCCGCGGCCAGATCCTGGTTGACGAAGGCCAGCCGCCAATAGGTTTCGATGGTCGCGGCAACCACTGTGGTGCGCGCCGCCTCCACATCCTCGATCGATGCCGCAGCCTGCAGACTGGCCATGTCCTGAGCGCTGGCCAGCCGACCCCAGAGGTCCAGCTCATAGGACGCACCAAGGCCGGCAACAAAGCTGCTGCTCGCCGCATTGCCATCGCCCAGCGGAAAGCTGCGCTGCGCTGTTCCGCCGCCAGTAGGGACTGGAAACTTAGTGACGCCGGCCAGCTCCGCCTGCAGCAGCGCCTTGCGTACCCGGAGCGTCGCAGCAAAAAGATCGTTGTTGTTGCCTAGGACCGCCTCGACCAGCTGGTCGAGCTTGGGGTCGCCAAAGCTCCGCCACCAGCCGATCGCGGCCGAGGGTTCGGCAACCCCAGCACTTTGCGTCCAAGCCGGTGCAGCCGGGAGAGCCGGCCGCATATAGGGCGTCGTTAAACTCGAACACCCTGCCACCAAGGCGGCAGGCAGCAGCAGCGCGAAGCGAAGAGACGACATGGCCAACCAGATGATCCCAAAAGCGACCGACGTCCGGCCGCCCTCTAACCATCAGGCGCATGTGCAGCAATTATCGAGAAACGGTGCAGATTGCGTGCAGACCGAACCGGCGCGACGCGCAAGCGCCCTGCAACGGCTCGTGGACTGTATCGGTGGGTATGTGTCGCCTCGTCAGGTTTCCAGGCACATGGCAACGCCCATGCCGCCGCCAATGCAGAGTGTGGCAAGCCCACGGCGAGCATCTCGCCGCATCAGCTCGTGCAGCAGCGTGACCAGCACGCGAGCTCCGGACGCGCCAATAGGATGGCCGATGGCGATGGCGCCGCCATTGACATTGACCCGATCCGGATCCCAGCCCATCTGCTGGTTCACGGCACAGGCCTGCGCGGCAAAGGCCTCATTGGCTTCGACCAGGTCGAGGTCAGAGACGGCCCAGCCGGCCTTGTCGAGCGCCTTGCGCGAAGCGGGGATAGGTCCGGTGCCCATCAGGGCCGGGTCGACGCCGGCGGTGGCCCAGGACGCAATGCGGCCCAGTGGCTTCAAACCACGGCGCGTCGCTTCATTGGCATGCATGAGCACGACTGCCGCCGCGCCATCGTTGAGGCCGGAGGCGTTGCCAGCCGTGACGGTCCCGGCCTTGTCGAAGGCAGGCGAGAGCTTGCCCAGCCCCTCGGATGTGGTTTCGGCGCGAATATATTCGTCGCGATCGACGATCAGATCGCCCTTGCGCGAACTGACCGTTACTGGCGCGATCTCATCAACGAAGCGGCCTGCGGCCTGCGCGGCTGCAGCCTTGCGCTGCGAGGCCAGAGCAAAGCCATCCTGCTCGTCGCGGCTGATGGAATAGGCCCTGGCGACATTTTCAGCGGTGATGCCCATATGATATCCGCCCATGGCATCGGTCAGGCCATCCGACAGCATGGTATCGACCAGGGTGACCGGACCCATCTTGGTGGACTGGCGCAGGTTCTGGCAATGCGGCGACAGGGACATCGATTCCTGCCCTCCGGCCACCACGATCCCGGCATCACCGCACAGGATTTGCTGCATGCCCATGGCAATTGCGCGCAGGCCGGAGCCGCAAACCTGATTGATCCCCAGTGCCGTCGCATGCTGCCCGATTCCGGCGGCCAGCGCCGCCCGTCTTGCCGGATTCATGCCCTGTCCCGCCGCCAATACCTGGCCCAGGATAACCTCGTCGACATCAGCCGCCGACACGCCGGCACGCGCCAGCGCGGCGGCGATGGCAGTGGCGCCGAGCTGATGCGCCGGCACGCTGCCGAGGGCACCCAGAAAGCTTCCAACCGGCGTCCGCGCCGCGCCTACAATGACGATATCGGTCATTTAATTGGCCCCTTGGTCCAGGCCGATCTCGAACCGGGCCTCTGTCTTTGCTGCAATTTCATCGAGCGTCACGCCATCTGCCAGTTCTACCAGCACCAGCTTCGGCGGCCCGCGTCGGGCGATGGTGAAGACGCCGAGATCGGTGATCACCAGATCGGCGCAGCGCTGTCCGGTCAGCGGCAGAGTACATTGGCGCAACAGCTTGGATTCGCCCTTGGCTTCGTGCTCCATCACCACCACGACGCGCTTGACGCCGGCCACCAGATCCATGGCGCCGCCCATACCCTTGACCATCTTGCCGGGGATCATCCAGTTGGCGAGATCGCCATTTTCGGCCACTTGCATGGCACCGAGGATGGAGAGGTCGATATGACCGCCGCGGATCATGCCAAAGCTGTCGGCACTGGAGAAGAAACTGGTCTGGGGCAGTTCGGTAATGGTCTGCTTGCCGGCATTGATGAGGTCCGCATCCTCCTCGCCCTCGAGCGGGAAAGCGCCCATGCCGAGCATGCCGTTCTCGCTCTGGAGCGTGACGTCGATATTGTCCGGGATGTAATTGGCCACCAATGTCGGGATGCCGATGCCGAGATTGACGTAAAAGCCGTCTTCCAGCTCGCGTGCGGCGCGGGCCGCCATCTGGTCGCGGGTCCAGGCCATCAGGCAATCTCCTCGATGCGGGGACGGGTGGTGCGCTGCTCGATATGCTTGAGCGGATTGGGCACGTGCACGAGGCGTGACACGAAGATGCCCGGCGTATGGATGCTGTCGGCCTCGATCTCGCCGGTGGGCACCAGATGCTCGACCTCGGCAATGGTCAGCTTGCCGGCAGTGGCCATCATCGGGTTAAAATTGCGGGCCGTCTTGCGGTAGACAAGATTGCCCTCGTGGTCGCCCTTCCATGCGTGGACGAGGGAAATGTCGGCGACAAGGCCCCGCTCCATCACGAACATTTCGCCGTCGAATTCCTGCACCGGCTTGCCCTCTGCAATGACAGTGCCCACGCCGGTCTTGGTGAAGAATGCCGGTATGCCGGCGCCGCCAGCGCGGATGCGTTCGGCCAGCGTGCCCTGCGGGTTGAATTCGAGCTCGAGTTCGCCGGAGAGATATTGCTGGGCGAACAGCTTGTTCTCGCCCACATAGGACGAGATCATCTTGCGGATCTGTCGGCTCTCGAGCAGCGTGCCCAACCCGATGCCGTCGACACCGGCATTGTTGGAGATGACGGTGAGGTCGCGCGCGCCGGATAAGCGGACCGCCTCGATCAGCGCCTGAGGAATGCCGCAGAGGCCGAAGCCGCCGGACATGATGGTCATGCCATCGCGGAGCGCGCCGGCAAGGGCGTCGACGGCGCTCGAATAGACTTTCTGCATCGGATTACTCTGCCTAAAGGGGTTTCTTGAGCCAACGGGAAATGACGCCGACAATGCCTTCGCGGAACAGCAGCACGCTGATGACGAAGATCACGCCCTGCAACACGGTGACCCAGGCGCCGAAACCGGCGAAATAGTTCTGCATGGTGACGATGACACCGGCGCCGATCAGCGGCCCGAAAATCGTGCCCATGCCACCCAGCAGCGTCATCAGCACCACCTCGCCGGACATGCTCCAATGCACGTCGGTCAGCGATGCAAGCTGGAACACCAGCGCCTTGGTCGCCCCGGCGAGGCCGGCAATGCTGGCCGACATGACGAAGGTGGCGAGCTTGTAGCGATTGACCTTGTAGCCCAGCGACGTCGAGCGCGCCTCGTTGTCGCGAATGGCCTTGAGCACCTGGCCGAAGGGCGAGTGGATGATGCGATAGATCAGCAGCATGCCGCCGACGACGATGGCCAGCACCACGAAGTAGAAGGTGAGGTCGCGGCTGAGGTCGATCACCCCGAAAAGATGGCCGCGAGGCACGGCCTGGATACCGTCTTCGCCGCCGGTAAACGGCGCCTGGATGCAGAAGAAATAGACCATCTGCGCGAAGGCAAGCGTCACCATGGCGAAGTAGATGCCCTGTCGACGAATGGCGAGCACACCGATCAGCAGCCCCAGAACCGCCGCCGCGGCAGTGCCGAGCAGGATGGCCAGCTCGGGCGTCAGCCCCCAGACCTTGGCGGCATGGGCCGACACATAGGCAGCAATGCCGAAAAAGGCGGCGTGGCCGAAGGACAGCAACCCGCCAAAGCCGAGCAGCAGGTTCAGCGCACTGGCAAACAGGGCAAAACACAGAACCTTCATCAGAAAGACCGGATAAAGCACGAACGGCGCCACCAGCAGCAGGGCGACCATGCCCAGGAAGATCAGCACATGGTGACGCGGCACGCCGACAGATGCATTGGTGACGACTGCAGGCTGAGTATCGACGGCCATTATGCAGCCCTCCCGAACAGGCCGGCGGGCTTGACCAGCAGCACCAGCGCCATGACGACAAAGACGGCGACCGAAGAGGCTTCGGGATAGAAGACCTTGGCCAGGCCCTCGATGATGCCGAGGCCGAAGCCGGTGAGGATGGCACCCAGGATCGAGCCCATGCCGCCGATGACCACAACGGCAAAGACGACGATGATGAGATCGGCACCCATATTGGGGTTGACCGAATAGATCGGGGCGGCGAGCACGCCAGCCAATGCGGCAAGCGCCACGCCGAAGCCATAGGTCAGCGTGATCATGCGTGGCACATTGATGCCGAAAGCACCCACCAGATCCGGGTTTTCCGTGGCGGCGCGCAGATAGGCGCCGAGCCGCGTGCGTTCGATGGCAAACCAGGTCCCAAGACACACCACCAGCGAGGCCAGTACGACCCACCCGCGATAGGTGGGCAGGAACATGAAGCCGAGATTAGTGCCGCCTGCCAGTTGCGAAGGGATGGAATAGGGCAGACCAGACACACCATAACCATTGCGGAACAAGCCCTGGATGATCAGCGCCAGACCGAAGGTCAAAAGCAGGCCATAGAGATGATCGAGCTTATAGAGCCGCGAGATCATCAATCGCTCGACCACTATGCCCGTCGCGCCGACCACAATGGGCACCAGCAGCAGCGACCACCAATAATTGATGCCGAGATAGGTCATCAGCATCCAGGCCACGAACGCACCCATCATATACTGGGCGCCATGGGCGAAATTGATGATGTTGAGCAGCCCGAAGATCACTGCCAGGCCCAGGCTGAGCAAGGCGTAGAACGATCCGTTGATCAGCCCCAGAAGGAGCTGGCCGAACAGGGCCTGTGGTGGAATGCCGAGAAGCTCGAACATGACGGTTCCTTGCTGGCGGGATGCGCGCCGGGGCCCGCATCCCGCAGAATTGAACTACTGGACCAGGGCGCAGCCGCCTTCTTCCATCGGTCGGAAGGCCTGATCGGCAGGAATAGTGGCCAGCAGATCGTAATAGTCCCAAGGACCACTCGATTCGCCCGGCGCCTTGACCTGGAACAGGTACATGTCGTGGATGGTCCGGCCATCCGCACGGACCGCCCCCTGGCCCATCAGCGGATCGGAAGTGGGCGTGGCCTTCATCGATGCCATCAGGTCAGCCGTGACCTTGCCGTCTGTGGCCTCGACGGCCTTGAGATAGTGCAGCACGCTCGAATAGACGCCGGCCTGAACCATGGTCGGCTTCTTGCCCCCGCTCTGGGCTTCGAAGCGTTCGGACCAGGCACGGGTTTCGTCATTGAGGTCCCAGTAGAAAGCTTCGGTCAGCACCAGACCCTGCGCCGCATCAAGGCCGAGCGCATGCACGTCGGTGATGAAGATCAAGAGGCCCGCCAGCGACTGGCCGGCCTGGGTGATTCCGAACTCGGCGGCCTGCTTGATGGCGTTGACCGTATCCCCGCCAGCATTGGCAAGGCCGATGACGTCGGCGCCCGAAGACTGGGCCTGCAGCAGATAGGACGAGAAATCGGTGCCCGGGAACGGGTGACGGGCAGTGCCCAGCACCTTGCCGCCGGCGGCTTCGACCACCTTGGTGGTTTCCTCTTCCAGCGAATGACCGAACGCATAGTCAGCGGTGATGAAGAACCAGTTCTTCTTGCCCTGCTCGACCATGGCGCCGCCCGTGCCCTTGGCCAGGGCATAGGTGTCATAGGTCCAGTGGATGGTGTTGGGCGAGCACTGCGCGCCGGTCAGCGCCGTCGAACCGGCGCCGGAATTGATAAAAATCTTGTCCTTTTCGCGGGTGACTTCCGACACGGCCAAGGCGGCCGACGAGGTGGGCACGTCCACGATCAGGTCGACGCCATCGGTATCGTACCACTGACGGGCAATGTTGGAGGCCACGTCGGGCTTGTTCTGGTGATCGGCCGAGATGATCTCGACATTGATACCCTTGTCGGCCACACCGAAATCCTCGACCGCCATGCGTGCGGCGATCACCGAGCCCTCGCCGGACAGATCGGCATAGATGCCGGAGCGGTCGTTGAGCACGCCGATCTTGACGTCGACGGCCATCGCCGTGCCGGTCATCAGTGTGGTGGCGAGCGCTGCCACCAGCAGTTTGTTCAAAGTCATAGTCGGTCTCCTCCCGATTTGCCTTGGCCCGTTGCGGGCAGCTGATCAGACGCCCAGATAGGCGTGTAGTTTGGCTGTATTGGCCGCCAGCTCGGCATTGGGAATCATGTCGATCACCCTGCCCTGTTCGACCACGTAATGCCGATCCGCGACCGAGGCCGCGAAGCGGAAGTTTTGTTCCACCAGGACAATGGTGAAGCCCTGACCCTTGAGCATGGCCAGTGTCCGGCCGATCTGCTGCACGATGACCGGGGCAAGGCCCTCGGTGGGTTCGTCGAGCAGCAGGAACTTGGCGCCGGTGCGCAGGATGCGGCCGATGGCCAACATCTGCTGCTCACCGCCCGACAGCTTGGTGCCCTGACTGCCCAGCCGCTCGCGCAGATTGGGAAACATGTCGAGCACCTGTTCGCGGCTGAGCCCGCCCGGCTTGACCATGGGCGGCAGCATCAGGTTCTCGTCCACCGACAGCGACGAAAAGATGCCACGCTCCTCGGGACAATAGGCAATGCCGGCCTTGGCGATATGGCGTGGCGGCAACCCCACCAGTTCACGACCGGCAAAGCTCACCGAGCCCTGGCGGCGGGGCAGCAGGCCCATAATGGCGCGCAGGGTACTGGTCTTGCCGGCACCGTTGCGACCCAATAGCGTCACCACCTCGCCGGCATGGACGTCGAAGTTTATGCCATGCAGCACATGGCTTTCGCCGTACCAGCCCTCAAGATTGCGGACCGCGAGTTCGGGCGCGGCAGATGCTGCAAGGGCCGGGCTATTCATGGCCGCCTCCGATATAGGCTTCGATGACCTTGGGGTGCTGGGAGACGTCGGCATAGCTGCCTTCGGCCAGCACTTCGCCGCGGGCGAGCACTGTGATGCGGTCGGAAAGGTCGGCAACCACGGACAGATTGTGCTCGACCATCAGGATGGTGCGATTGGCCGAGATACGGCGGATCAGGGCAGAGATGCGGGTGACATCTTCCTGCGCCATGCCCGCCATGGGCTCGTCGAGCAGCATCATCTCGGGCTCAAGGGCCAGCGTGGTGGCAATTTCGAGAGCCCGCTTGCGCCCATAGGACAGATCGCCGGCCTGGGCATGCGCCAGATCGGCCAGGCCCACTTCCTCGACCCGGCGCATGGCCTCGTCGTCGAACTGGGCCAGCACCTTTTGCGGCCGCCAGAAATCGAAGCTGTCGCCACGGCGGCGCTGCAGGGCGATGCGCACGTTTTCCAGCACGGTCATCTGCGCAAAGACCGCCGAGATCTGGAATGATCGGACGACCCCGAGCCGGGCAATGGCCGCCGGCTGCAGGGCGGTGATATCGCGGCCGTTGAAGGTGATACGGCCCGAACTGGGCTGCAGGAATTTGGTCAGCAGGTTGAAACAGGTGGTCTTGCCGGCGCCATTCGGGCCGATCAGCGCGTGGATGCTACCGCGCCGCACGTCGAGATCGACGCCGTTGACGGCGGTGAAGCCGGCAAAGCGCTTGGTCAGGCCGCGCGCGGAGAGGATGGTGTCTTGGGCCGATGTGGTCATTTGGCGGTCCAGCCTCCGTCGATGGAAATGGTGGTGCCGGTGATCGAGCGCGCCCAATCCGAGCAGAGATAGGCTGCCATCTCGGCGATTTCCTCGGGCTGGACGAACTGGCGGGTAGGCTGGGGCGCCAGGATGACTTGGCGAACCACGTCGTCCTCGCTCAGATTGTGCACGCGCGCCTGATCAGTCACCTGGCTTGCCACCAGGGGGGTCCAGACATAGCCGGGACAGATGGCATTGACGGTTATGCCCTTCTCGGCCACTTCGAGTGCGACTGACTTGGTGAGGCCGACCACGCCATGCTTGGTGGCCACATAGGCCGACTTGTAGGGCGAGGCACGCAGCCCATGGGCCGAGGCGATGTTGATGATCCGGCCCCAGCCGCGTTCGGACATGCCCGCAAGGGCGCCGCGAATGGTGTGAAAGGCTGAATCAAGACTGACGGCGATGATGCGGTTCCAGTCTGCGGCTGGCAGCTGCTCGACCGCGGCAACCTTCTGAATGCCGGCATTGTTGACCAGCACATCAAGGCTGCCCAGATCGGCAATCACGTCCTGGCTGAGCCGATAGCTTTCATGCTCATCGGCGAGGTCTGCCTGATGATAGACGATGCGGCCAGAAGACACGGCCTGAAGATCCCCAAGCACCGGGGCCACAGCCGCCTCCGGCTCGAAGCTGTTGATCGCCACATCATAGCCCAGACCGGCAAGTCGGCGCGCAATGGCCAGGCCAATCCCGCTCGTCGACCCCGTCACCAATGCAGTTCGCTTAGGCGCGCTCACTCCATCTCCATCCCTGTCGTTGCGGATCTTGATCGACCCGGCATCTTTGCAGGATGTCTTGCAGCTTTCGTGCCAGTCCCGGTTTTGCTGGACTTTTGTCCGGCGGCCGCTGCCGGACTGTCCGAAAATCAGGACAATATCGAACAGATGTCCGGTCAGCCGGACAGATCAGAGGTCGTGTCGCTTCGCCTTTTCGTAAAACTGGGAGCGCGAAATACCCAAGTGGCGGGCTGCGGCAGACTTGCTGCCATTGGCGGCGGCGATGGCATCGATCAGCGCCTGTCGCTCCGCCTCGGCGATACGGCCAGAAAGGCTGGGCGCGGTGCTGGACACTCGCCCACGGAGCTGCGGCAAGGCCCGGCCAATCAGCGCGCCGTCGATGCTGTCTTCCGGTGCCATGGCTGCCGCGCGTTCGAGCACGTTGCGAAGTTCGCGCACATTGCCGGGCCAATCGTGTCGGGCGAGGCACTCCACCGCATCCGCTGCCAAAATCCAGCCGGTTTGCCCCTCCTGGCCGGGGATTTGCTCGAGCAGGGTGGTGGCGATGACCTCGATATCGTCAAGACGCTCCCGCAGGGGCGGAACGTGAATGGTCAGCACGGCGATGCGATAATAAAGGTCCGATCGAAAGCTCTTGTCGGCCAGGCGCTCGGACAGATTTTGCGAGGTGGCGGCAATGATGCGCACATCCACCTTTTTGACCGTATTGGAGCCCAACGCTTCAATTTCCCCTTCCTGCAGCGCCCGCAACAGCTTGGCCTGAAGGGCGGCGGGCATGTCGCCGATCTCGTCGAGAAACAGCGTGCCGCCATGGGCCAGTTCGAACTTGCCCTTGCGCGGCTTGCGATCGGCTCCGGTGAATGCCCCGGGCGCCACGCCGAAGAACTCGGCTTCCAGCAGGGCCTCGGGAATAGCCGCCACATTGACCGCCACGAATGGACCCTCGGCCCGGTCGGACTGCTGATGCATGGCATGCGCCAGCAATTCCTTGCCGGTACCTGTTTCCCCTTCGATCAACACGGCACCATCGCGCAGCGCAAAGCGGCGCACCATCGCCTTGAGCTCGCGCACCGTGCCGCTATTACCGACAAAACTCGACAGCGTGTACTTGGTCTGTCGCTCGCGTGTCAGCGCTGCCTGGGCGCGGCTGAGTTGCCGTTGCAGCGCGGCAAACTTGTCGAGGATCGGCGCCAGATAATCGACATTGTCGTAAAACACGAAGCCGATAGCGCCTTCAACATTGCCCTGCTCATCCTTGAGCGGGATGCGGCACACCACGAACTGGCGATCGTCGAAATCCATGATGTCGAGCAGGATCGGACGGCCCGTCTGCACCACTCGTCGCAGCAGCGAATGGGGGATGACCTGCTCGACACTGAGGCCGATCGGGTCAAATTCCGCATCCAGTTTCAAAAGCTCGCGATAGCGTTTGTCGATCCAGGTGATGCGCGTATCGAGATCGACCGCGATGGCACCGGCGAAATATTCCCGCAACAAGCCGAAGGAACGCACCGCGTGCTCGATATTGACCTGGCGCGGCATATGCTGATCGTTTTCCTGGGCCTCGCCGGTCACATTCCGATCCTCCTGCGACAAGCCTAGCGCGTCCAGGCCTGTCCGGGCAACCGTACACTCCATCGCGCCGCCTTGCGCGACCAATCTCAGACGCAGCAAAGGCAAAAGGCGTGCGCCGTAACGCCCCGCTTTTCCGCCGAGACGCTTGTTGAGCCTTATCGGATTTGGTGAAGTGGCGGAGAGAGAGGGATTCGAACCCCCGATAGAGTTGCCCCTATGCCGCATTTCGAGTGCGGTGCATTCAACCGCTCTGCCATCTCTCCGCGAGATCGAAAGCGCCTTGGAGAGGCGCGGCTGGTCGATACGGGCGGCTTATGGCATAGCAAAGGCGCGGCTGCAACACCCATGAACGCAGAGCAGGATAAATTCGCATGGCCAACGCTACGCTATTCGCCTATGGCACCCTGCAGGATGCGGATATTCTCGCCGCTGTACTCGGGCGGCAGCCGTCAGCCGGGGATTTTCAACCAGCCTACGCCCCCGGTTTTAGCGCAGTCTACTATCCTGGGCGGGTTTATCCGGCTTTGGTTTCCCGTGAAACGGGCATGGCGCAGGGTCTGTTACTGGCCGGTCTTTCCGGCGACGATCTTGCGCTTCTCGATGCCTTCGAAGGCGATGAATACCTGCGGGCCAGCATAAAAGTCTTGGTCAGGGGCGCGCGTGTGGAGGCACAGGCCTATTTTCCCACACTGGCAATTGCAGCCAATGCCGCAGACTGGTCTTTGAACACGTGGACCCAACATCACAAGGCCATGGTCATCGGCGCAGAGCGAGGCCTGGCCGCTGAAATCAGGGCCAGGCTCGCCGACAACTAGGGCGCCACTTCGATGACCGATGTGAACAGTGCTCACAATCGGTAAGTTATGAGTTGCAAATAGGCGGCCTAAAAATTGGACCGACCGGTGAGGCGCAGGCAGAGGTCATCGAGCTGTTCGAGCGTCTTGTAGCGAATCTCGAGCTTCCCGCCGCGCTCCGAATAGTTGAGAGCAACGGTTAGCCCCAGGGCGTCAGCGAGCCGACGTTCCAGGGCCTGGGTGTCGGCATCCTTGCTGGCTTCGGCGGGCACTGGGCGCTTCTGGGGCAGTTCCCGCTGCTGGCTCAAGGCCTCGGCATCACGAACCGATAGCCCTTTGTCGACGATCTGTCTTGCCAATGCGGCCGGGTCTTCCACCGTGATCAGGGTGCGTGCGTGACCTGCGGTCAGCGTGCCGCTCGCCACCATGCTGCGCACTTCCTCGGGCAGGCGCAACAGGCGCAAAGTGTTGGCGACATGCGACCGGCTCTTGCCGATCACCTGCGCGAGATCTTGCTGCGTATATTCGAACTGCTCGATGAGCTGGCCATAACCCATTGCTTCTTCAAGCGGATTAAGGTCGGCGCGCTGCACGTTCTCGATAATGGCCAGCTCGAGCGCTTCCTTGTCATCGACCTCACGCACGATGACAGGAACATCGTGCAGCCCCGCCTTTTGCGCTGCGCGCCACCGCCGTTCGCCGGCGATAAGCTCGAAGACATTGGGATCATCGGTCGGCCGCACCAGCAGCGGCGACATGACGCCCTTTTCACGAATGGAATTAGTCAGCTCCTCAAGCTGATCGGCATCAAAGGTCCGCCGCGGATTGGCACGATTGGCGATGATGAAATCGACGGGAAGGCGCTTACCCGACGACGACTCGGTGACCCGCGCCCCTTCCATAGAGGCCATGTCGCCAATCAGCGCCGCGAGCCCACGCCCCAATCGTGTCGGTTTGTCGGTCATCATCGTCTCCTAGGCTGCATTCAGCCGCCGCTCGCGGCGGATCACTTCGGTGGCCAGGCGTAGATAGGCCTGGCTGCCGGCGCATTTCAGGTCATAAAGCAATGCCGGCTTGCCGTAAGACGGCGCCTCGCTGAGCCGGACATTGCGCGGAATGACCGTGTCATAGACCAGTTCACCCATTTCGCTGCGCACATCCGCCAGCACCTGCTCGCTGAGATTATTCCGCTTGTCGAACATGGTCATCACCACGCCCTGGATCGACAGGCGCGGATTGAGGGTAGACCTGATCTGCTCGATGGTCTGGAGCAACTGGCTCAGGCCTTCGAGCGCAAAAAATTCGCACTGCAGAGGCACCAATACGGCATCGGCGGCGACGAGGGAATTGACCGTCAACAGGTTGAGCGAGGGTGGGCAGTCGATGAGAATATAGCTGACAGGAAGCTCATTGATCACCAACTCCCCCAATTGCTTGAAGGCGTTGCGAAGCTTGAACGCGCGGTCGGCCTGACCGGCAATGGTCAACTCAACGCCCAGCAAATCCATCGTAGAGGGCACGATGGCGACATTGGGGACGGTGGTCATGATGGCAGCCTCAGCCACGCTGGCTTCGCCAACCAGCACGTCATAGGCCGACACGGCGCGGTCGGTGCGCGAGATGCCGAGACCTGTGGAGGCATTGCCCTGCGGGTCGAGATCGACAATGAGCACACGCTCGCCAATGGCCGCCAGGGCCGTTGCGAGATTGATCGCGGTGGTGGTTTTGCCAACACCGCCTTTTTGATTGGCCAGGGTGAGAATCCGGGGTGCCAAACTGGCCTCCACTTCTGCCACTAGAGCTGGGATTTCCGGCGTAGCTGGCTGAGAGTGAGTATCACGCCGCCGGGATCCGTATCACTGCTCGTGGTTACCACGTCATAGGACCATAAAGCATCCGATTCCGCGAGTTCTTCAACATGTTCCCGCCCCTTATGCAGGATTGCGCGGGTTTCCTTACCAAAAAATGGCTCCATCCAGCTGCAAAGTTGCGGCAGAGCTGCCAAGGCCCGGGAGGTGATCACTTCGGGCACGCCTGTTTCACGTGAATCAATCTGATCGCTGCGCCGGCCGATCACCGTGACATCCAGCGCGAGTTCCCGGGCCACCGTGCGCAGAAAGCTTACCTTGCGCGCCGTTGGCTCGACCAGAATGAAGCGCCTGTCGCTGCCTTTCGTTGCAATCGCCAGGGGCAGCGCTGGAAATCCACCGCCACTTCCCAGATCTAGGAAAAGTTTGTCGCTGCCTCTCAGAAGCGGCAGGACCTGCAGGCTGTCGGCAAAGTGACGCTGCCAGACGAGATCGAGTGTTTCACGTGAAACAAGATTCTGTACGGCCTGCCATTTGCGCAGCAACGCAGCATAGCGTTCCAAATCCGCACCCACGGCGTCCAAGCCACGCGCAAAATGCGGGGCATAATTTCGGATCGACGAAAAATCCCCCATTATCCCGCCTTGCGCAGAACGCCGCGCCGCAGCACAGCAAGTAACAATGTGACAGCGGCCGGTGTCATGCCATCCATGGCCTGCGCTTGCGCAATCGTCTGCGGGCGCAGCTGCGTCAGCTTCTGGCGGAGTTCCATGGAGAGGCCGGCAATAGCGTTATAGTCGATGTCGTCGGGGATGGCCTTTTGCTCGTCCCGGCGCATGCTGGCAATATCTGCCTCTTGCCGATCGAGATAGACGGCATATTGCGCATCGATCGCCAGCTGCTCCATGACATCGGGCGCAATGTTGGCAACCTGCGGCCAGAGCTTGGTCAGGTCTGTCGGCGTCATATCCGGATAGGATAGGAGTTCAAAAGCCGTGCGCCGCTTTCCGTCTTCATTGACGGCAAGGCCAGCGCGCCTTGCTTCGCTGGGCGAGGCCGAGGCGCTTTTCAGCATAGTGCGACCGGCCTCAAGCTTTGTCATCTTCGAGCGGAAGAGATCGGCGCGGCGATCGCCAATCAGAGCCTTTTCAAGTCCTATTGAGGTCAGACGCTGATCGGCATTGTCGGCACGCAGGTGCAGCCGGAACTCGGCCCGCGACGTGAACATTCGATAGGGTTCTGACACCCCGCGGGTCACAAGATCGTCGACCATGACACCGAGATAGCTTTCCGTCCGCGACAGGATCATCGGCGCGGCACCGGTGCTCGCCAGAGCGGCATTGGCCCCGGCAAGAAGTCCCTGCGCCCCGGCCTCCTCATATCCGGTGGTGCCATTGATCTGTCCGGCCAGATACAGACCCGGCTGGCGCTTCACCTCCAAGGTCGGGCGTAGCTCACGCGGGTCCACATAGTCGTATTCGATAGCGTAACCGGGACGAACGATCTCGACATTTTCGAGGCCAGGCATGGAGCGCAGAAAGTTCATCTGAACATCGGCTGGCAGCGAGGTTGAAAGGCCGTTGGGATAGACCGTTGTGTCATCGAGCCCTTCGGGCTCAAGGAAGATCTGGTGGCTGTCGCGATCGGCGAAGCGGACAACCTTGTCCTCGATCGACGGGCAATAGCGCGGACCTCGCGATTGAATGCGACCGGAATACATCGCCGAGCGATGCAGATTGTCGCTGATGATGCGATGTGTGTCGGCCGTCGTTCGGGTAATATGGCAGGAAATCTGGGGCGTGGTGATAGCTTCGGTCAGCGCCGAAAACGCCTCAGGCGGATCGTCGCCCGGCTGCTCTTCCAATATGTCGTAACTGATGGTGCGGCCATCGAGGCGCGCCGGCGTACCGGTCTTCAAACGCCCAAGGGCAAGGCCCAAAGCTTCGAGTCGGGTCGATAGCCCCAGAACAGGCTCTTCCCCAACCCGGCCGGCGGGCACTGTTTCTTCACCGCGATGAATCAAACCGCGCAGAAAGGTGCCGGTCGTGAGCACGACAGCGCGGGTACCGAAGACCCTGCCATCCAGCAACCGCACCCCGGTAATGGCGCCATGTTCGACGATGATGTCATCGACTTCACCCTCGATGACATCGAGATTGGGTTGCGCTGAGATCGCCGCCTGCATGGCCTTGCGATAGAGCTTGCGATCCGCCTGGGCGCGCGGACCGCGGACAGCCGGACCCTTACGCCGATTGAGCACCCGGAACTGAATGCCAGCCTGGTCCGCCACCCGACCCATCAACCCATCCAGGGCGTCGATTTCGCGAACAAGGTGGCCCTTGCCCAAACCGCCGATGGCTGGATTGCAGCTCATCTCGCCGATGGTCGCAAACCTGTGGGTGATAAGGGCGGTCGGCGCACCAATGCGCGCCGAGGCCGCGGCCGCTTCACAGCCTGCATGCCCGCCGCCCACCACGATTACTGCATAGTCGCTCATCTTCAGTCTCCATGTCCGGAGATAGGGGAATGTTTCACGTGAATCAATTCACCTCTGCGTCGGCTAGACCCGCGCACTTGAATGCCGATGTTTCACGTGAATCATTTGCCGATACAAAACTGCAGGAACAGCCGATCCAGTACCCGTTCCGCATCCAGTTTGCCGATCAACCGCTCCAGCGAAGCGGATGCTTCGCGGAGACTTTCAGCCGCCAGCTCGAACTGCTTCAGCGTGGCTTCCGCGCGATCAATATTGGCGACGGCAGCAGACAGGGCCATGCGATCGCGTTCGTGACTGACCAAAGCTGGTTCCCCGCCGATCAGATCTTCGGCATAGCGAGCCAGCGTGGCGAACAGCATATCAAGACCCTCTCCACTGACAGCAGAAAGCTGGAGGTCATGCGGGGCAGTAGCGGCCGTCAGATCCGACTTGGTGGCGACCCGGATGATCTTTCCGGTAAGATCGCCGGGCAAGGTCGCATCTTGAGTATCGGGAGCCATAAGCCACAGAACAATGTCGGCACCCTCCATCGCCTGTTTTGCTCTGCGGATGCCCTCGGCCTCAGCCTTGTTATCGGTATTGCGCAGGCCGGCGAGATCAAGAAAGACAAAAAGATTGCCATCGATGTCCAGCGGCACCTCCCGCACGTCACGGGTGGTGCCCGCCTCGTCCGAAACGATAGCAATGTCGGATTTGGCCAGGGCATTGATCAGGCTGGATTTGCCGGCATTGGGAGCACCCGCCAATGCAACGCGAATACCTTCACGAACAACGCGGCCACTCTCGACCGCGGCGAGCGTGTCAGCAATCGAACGCCGCAGTCCTACCAGGCTATCCAGAAAGCTATCGGGCAATTCCGCGTCGACGTCACCTTCATCGGAGAAATCGAGACGGGCCTCCAGCTCCGCGCGCAGATCGAGCAAAACAGAGCGCCATTGTTCCACTTTGGCGCTGAGAGCGCCATCATAGCGGGCGAGGGCCTGCTGGCGCTGTCGTTCGGTATCGGCGGCCAGAAGATCGCCGAGGCCTTCGACGGTCAGAAGATCAAGTTTGCCGTTTTCGAAGGCGCGGCGCGTAAACTCGCCAGCCTCGGCGAGGCGGAGTCCCTGGCCCGACAGCGCGGCCAAGATGGCTTTTACCCCGGCGCGCGAACCATGAACATGCAGTTCTGCGCAGTCCTCGCCGGTGAAACTGGCGGGGCCAGGAAAGAACACCACAAGGCCCTGGTCGAGGCGTTGGCCGGCATCGCCGATATGACGCAGGGCCATCAGGCGCGGCTTGGGCAAAGGTCCAGAGACGGCCATCAAGGCGTCGCGCACCTTGGGACCCGAAAGGCGGATCACGGCGACGCCGGCTGGCAGGACACCCGAGGAGAGCGCCATGATGGTGTCGTCGTGCCGCATCGCTGGGTCCATTGAGGTGATGGGCGCCACCGGGGCGCCCATCATCGATCAGGTATTCATCGAGTCGAAGAAGTCGGAATTGGTCTTGGTCTGGCGCACCTTGTCCATGAGGAATTCCATCGCATCAATGGTCCCCATCGGATTGAGGATGCGGCGCAGCACATACATCTTCTTGAGGATGTCGGGCTCGACCAGCAGCTCTTCCTTGCGGGTGCCGGACTTGGTGATGTCGAGCGCTGGGAAGATGCGCTTGTCGGCAACCTTGCGGTCGAGAATGATTTCAGAGTTACCAGTGCCCTTGAACTCTTCAAAGATCACTTCGTCCATGCGCGAGCCGGTGTCGATCAGCGCCGTCGAGATGATGGTGAGCGAACCGCCATCCTCGATATTGCGCGCGGCACCAAAGAAGCGCTTTGGACGCTGCAGGGCATTGGCGTCGACACCGCCGGTCAGAACCTTGCCGGAGCTTGGCACCACCGTGTTGTAAGCGCGACCAAGGCGAGTGATCGAATCGAGAAGAATGACCACGTCGCGCTTGTGCTCAACCAGACGCTTGGCCTTTTCGATCACCATTTCGGCGACCTGGACGTGGCGAGAGGCCGGCTCGTCGAAGGTAGAGGAGATGACTTCGCCGCGCACCGAGCGCTGCATGTCGGTCACTTCTTCCGGACGCTCATCGATCAGCAGAACGATCAGATAGCATTCGGGGTGATTGGTCGCGATCGATTGTGCAATATTCTGCAACAATACCGTCTTACCGGTACGGGGAGGCGCAACAATCAGGGCGCGCTGACCCTTGCCGAGCGGCGCCACCAGGTCGAGAAGACGCGCAGAGCGATCCCGCAGGGTGGGATCGGGCAGTTCCATGCGCAACCGCTCTTCGGGATAGAGCGGCGTCAGGTTGTCGAAGTTGACCTTGTGGCGGACCGCCTCGGGATCTTCGAAATTGATGGTGTTGACCTTTAGAAGCGCGAAATAGCGTTCGCCCTCCTTGGGGGAGCGGATTTCGCCCTCGACCGTGTCACCGGTGCGCAGACCGAAACGGCGAATCTGGCTGGGGCTGACATAGATATCGTCCGGGCCAGGCAGGTAATTGGCATCGGGAGAGCGCAGGAAGCCGAAGCCGTCGGGCAGCACCTCGACCACGCCTTCGCCGACGATGTTGATATCCTGAGCCGCCAGTTCCTTGAGAATGGCAAACATCAATTCCTGTTTGCGCATGGTCGAAGCGTTTTCGACCTCGAGTTCTTCAGCGAATGCCAACAATTCTGCCGGCGATTTGGCCTTAAGCTCGCTGAGCTTGATATTCTGCATGGATGCGATGGACCCTAGAGGGAAATCGAAAATGTCGAAAAGGAAGGGGAGTGCTCGCACCACGAAGCGACCGGGCGGCCGCAGGGACTGAAAAGGATGCGATGGCTCCCTCTAGCTGGTTCGCGCCAAGAATTCAAGATTGAACCGCTCAATTCAGACGATTCACGTGAAACGGTCAGAACGGTTTGACGATGACCATGATGACGATGACGATCATCAACACAGTCGGCACCTCGTTGAGCATGCGGAAGTATTTCTGCGGCTTGTCATTGGCATCGCGGGCGAAAGCCTTGAGATGCCGGGCGTAAAGTCCGTGAACACCCGACAGGGCCAGAACCATCGCTGCCTTGACCCAGGGCCAGACCGAGCCCCAGTCGACCAGACCCAGATGCACCATCCACAGCCCGAAAACCCAGGTGGCGATCATGGCCGGGGTGGTGATGGCCCGAAACAGACGTCGCTCCATGATCTTGAAGGTCTCGGACTGCACCGATCCCTTCTCCGCCGCCGTGTGGTAGACGAAAAGGCGCGGCAGATAGAGCATGCCTGCCATCCAGGCGATGACCGAAATCACATGCAGAGCCTTGACCCACTCGATCATCGCGAAATCTCCCTAGCCTTTGATCATGCCGATCAGCGCCTCGACATGGGCGATCGGCGTTTCCGGCACGATACCGTGGCCGAGATTGAAGATATGCGGCCGATTTGAAAAGGCCTCCAGGATCGCCCTGACCTGGCTCTCCATCGCCTCGCCACCAACCACGAGACGCAGGGGATCGAGATTGCCCTGCAGCGGCAGGTCGGCTGGCAAGGCATTGCGCACGAAATCGAGCGGGGTCGAATAATCGATACCCATGGCATTGATCCCGACCTCGCGCGCATATCGCGGCAGATTGCCGGCAGCGCCACGGGGAAAGCCGATAATAGGCGCATTGGGGACGCGGGCCCGCACGCCCTCGACGATGCGTTTATTGGGCGCGATGACCTGGCGGGCAAAAGCGGCGTCATCGAGATTGAGGGCCCAGCTTTCAAACAGCTGCACCACATCGGCGCCGGCTTGCAACTGCGCCACCAGATAATCGACGCTGGTGGCCACAAGGATATCCATCAGCCGATCGAAAGCCTCGGGATGCTGCAGCGCAAATTTGCGCGCGGTCCATTGGTCCGAGGAGCCACGACCACCCAGCATATAGGTCGCCACCGTCCAGGGAGAGCCGCAGAAGCCGATCAGGGTCTTGTCCGCTGGCAGGCTCGCTCGCAGGCGCCGCACCGTCTCCAGGACCGGCGCCAGATGGCTCATGGCCCGGTCGCGATCGAGCCGAGCCACATCATCGGGGCCGAGAGGCTCGAGGATTGGGCCCTCCCCCGTTTCGAAGCGAACCGATTGGCCCAGCGCGTCGGGAATGACGAGAATGTCGGAAAACAGGATTGCCGCATCGAGGTCGAAGCGACGCAGTGGCTGCAGGGTCACTTCGACGGCGAGTTCGGGCGTGTAGCAGAGCTCAAGGAAATTGCGGGCCTTGGTGCGGGTCTCGCGATATTCGGGGAGATAGCGGCCAGCCTGGCGCATGATCCACACCGGGGGGCGTTCCTGGCGTTGTCCCAGAACCGTCGCCAGCAATCTCTTCTCTGCCACTGGGCTCATGGCCATCACCCCTTCAAAACCGAAAAAGAGACTCTTTTTCTTATCTTCTTTATCTTTATGACGGTGTTTAGCTGCAATTCCGCTCCATCCACAATTGGCCTGCGTGGTGACACTTGCGCGCAGCACCGTCGTTAACGTGCTGTTAATCTTTGACGGGCTAGGTGGGAAAGAGGCGCCGCCACAATGATTAATGAAACGTTAATCAGGCCTTTCCCGAGTCAATGATTCGATTCACCCTGTGCATGACCTCTGGAATACCACATCGGCGCCGGGCGGGGATTTCCCCAGACCTTTCCCATGGCGGTTTTGGCAGGCATGCGGAGTCCAACTGTTAATTTTTAGTTAGCCAGGTCGAACAAGTCGGCGCCCCTGCCAAAGTTACGAGTCTTTCCCCCAGTTCCGGCTTGAGCTGGGGATGACAGTGTGGAAAACATTGGCGCCATGCTCATCCTCGCTTCAAGCAGTACTACCCGTAAAGCCTTGCTGGACAAGGCCGGATTGCCATTCACCGCCGTGCCCGCTGCGTTGGACGAGCGCGCTATCGAAGCCGAGGCGGTCGCCGCAGGTGCCGATGGTCGCGACGTCGCCCTGCTCTTGGCGCGGCACAAGGCTGAGGCCGTTTCCAACAGCTATCCCGGGCGCCTGGTCATCGGTGCGGACCAGACGCTCAGCCTGGGGCTGGAACTGCTGCACAAGCCCGGCAGCCGCGAGGAGGCCGTCGAACAGCTCGAGCGCCTGCGCGCCAAGACCCATCGCCTGCATGCAGCGGTGACGCTGGTGCGTGATGGCATTCTGCTCTGGTCCGATGTCCAGACTGCCGAGCTCACCATGCGCGATTTTTCTCCCGAGGAACGTGACGCCGTGCTGGCGCTCGAGGGAGATAGTATCCTGTCTTCGGTCGGTGGCTACCGGCTCGAAGGACCCTCGATCCGCCTGTTCGAAACCGTTTCGGGTGACTATTTCACCATTTTGGGCCTGCCATTGCTCCCCCTCCTGGCGGCTTTGCGCGACCTGGCGCCAGACATACTGCAACAGGGCAATGCGCTGTGACCAAAAAGGCATTCGTCATCGGGCATCCCATCGCTCATTCGCGCTCGCCCTTGATCCATGGCACCTGGCTCGACCTGCACGGCATTGATGGCTCCTATGAGGCCATCGATATTGCCCCCGAGGCGCTGCCGGAATTTTTCGAGCGCCTCCGTAATGGCGAATTTGCTGGCGGCAATGTCACCATTCCGCACAAGGAAGCAGTTTTCGCGCTGTGCGATGAGGTCGATCCGCTGGCCAGAACCATTGGCGCCGTCAATACGCTGGTGGCTTCCGAGGGCCGCATCTGGGGCACCAATACCGACTATCTCGGCTTTCTCGGCAATCTCGATGCGGGCGCGCCCGGTTGGGATAAGGACCTTGGTTCGGTGATCCTGCTCGGCGCCGGAGGGGCCACGCGCGCCCTGTTGGTGGCGCTGAAGAGCCGCAATGTCAGCCATGTTCACATTCTCAATCGCAGTCGCGACAAGGCCGAGGCGCTGGTGCGGGAGATCGAGGGACCGTTTTCAGCGCATGGTCTCGATGCCTTTGCTGAGCTCGCCCCCAGCGCCGGCCTTGTGGTCAATGCCACCTCGATCGGCATGCATGGCAGCCGGTTCGAAGGGTTCGATCTCGAATGTCTGCCCGCGACGGCGCTCGTCACCGACATTGTCTATGTGCCCCTCGTCACCCCGCTGCTGGCCGATGCCGCGGCGCGCGGATTGCGGACCGTGGACGGGCTGGGCATGCTGCTGCATCAAGCGGTGCCGGGTTTTGCGGCCTGGTTCGGGGTGACGCCCGAGGTGACGCCGCAATTGCGCGCCCGTATCGAAGCCACGCTCGGTCACTAGCCATGCGGCGGATCGGCATAACCGGCTCGATCGCCACGGGAAAATCCACCCTGCTGGCGGCCTTCGCCAAGGCCGGTATTCCCACTTTTTCAGCCGACCAGGCCGTTGCCGAACTCTATGCCGGTGCGGCGGTGACGCCGGTCGAAAAGCTGTTTCCCGGCGTCGCCAAGGCTGGCGTCATCGACCGGCAGGATCTGGCGCGCCGTCTTGCCGCCGACCCCTCCGGTTTCAAGCGGCTCGAAGCGGTGGTGCATCCCCTGGTGCGCGAGGCGATCGCTGATTTTCTTGATCACGCCGAGCGCGATGGGGCCGTCGCGGCAGCCGTGGAAGTGCCGCTGCTGTTCGAAAGTGGCTACGATTACGGCTTTGACGGCGTCGCCGTGACCTATGTCGATGACGCCACGCAAATTGCTCGCATCATGGCCCGCCCCGGCATGAGTGTGGAAAAGCGCGATGCTTTGCTTGCCCGGCAAATGCCGCAGGCCGAAAAGAAGGCGAAGGCCAGCTGGGCTTTCGACACCTCTCGCCCGCCGGCCGATATTGAAGCCGAGGTGGCGCGACTGGTGGAGAGTTTCAGGGTCGAAGGGGAGCGCCGATGATCCGCGAAATCGTCTTGGATACCGAAACCACGGGCCTGTCGCCGCATGACGGCGATCGGCTGGTGGAAATCGGCTGCGTCGAGCTGATCAACCACATTCCCACCGGCAAGAATTTTCACGTCTATATCAATCCCCAGCGCTCTATGCCCGAGGAGGCGTTCCGCGTGCATGGGCTGAGCGAGGAATTCCTCTCCGACAAGCCGCTCTTTGCCGATGTCGCGGAGGATTTTCGCGGCTTTATCGGTGATGCGACGCTGGTGATCCACAATGCGCCCTTCGATATGGGTTTTCTCAATGCCGAGCTGGAGCGCGCCGGCAAACCGCGCCTGGGCAATGAGGTCATCGATACGGTAATGGTGGCGCGCAAGAAGCATCCTGGCGCCCGCGTTAGCCTCGATGCGCTCTGCAAGCATTACGGCATCGACAATTCCCGCCGCACGCTGCACGGGGCTCTGCTCGACAGCGAGATCCTGGCCGAGGTCTATCTCGAACTGATCGGCGGCAAACAGGTGAGCCTGGCCCTGGTGGCCGAGATCGAAACTGGCCCGGCTTCGGCCGGCATGCAGCGTGTCGCTGCGCCGCAGCGGCCGCAACGCCTGCCCTCCCGCCTCAGCGCTGCCGAAGCGGCAGCCCATAGCGCCTTTCTCGGCAAGATGGGTGCCGACGCCATCTGGGTTCAGTATCTCGAGATTGAAACCCCGGCTTAAGGGTTTGGACAATGAAAAAAGCCCCGGAAATTCCGGGGCTTTTGTTTGATCGATGTACCAAAAATCAGTTGGGCTTGTCGGTGGCGGCGGCTTCGGCGCCATTGCCCTGCTGGGCGGCAAGCTTGGCCAGATTCTGGCGGTAGATGGCGGCAAAATCCACCGGTTCCATCATCAGCGGCGGGAAGCCGCCCTGCTGGGTGACGCTGGCCAGCACCTGGCGCGCGAACGGGAAGATCAGGCGCGGGCATTCCACCATCAGCAGGCCCGACATCTGGGCTTCGGGGATGTTCTTCATGCGGAAAATGCCGCCATAGACCAGCTCGACATTGAATAGCACGGTGTCGTCGCGATTGGCCTTGGCGTTGAGGGTGAGCTCGACGGCATAGATTTCCTCGCTCTGCTTCTTGACGCCCACTGAAATGGACACGTTGAACGCCGGATTGGCGCCGCCGACAAGGAGCGAATTGGGCGCGTTCGGATTCTCGAAGGAGAGATCGCGGATATACTGGCCCACCAGATTCATGCTGGGCTGGGTTCCGGGCTGCGGCGCTGCGGCTGCGCCCTGGTTATCGTCGGCCATGGTTCGTCCTTTGTCGGTTCCGTTAGGTCTTGAGCCTTGGGCGGCTGGCTAGCATCTTTGCCCCTTTGGGACAAGGCGCTCCGGGTGTTTCACGGGTCGCGGCGCCAATTCTCATCATCGAGATCGATGGTCTCGGGTCGCGCAATGCGCGGATCGCTGCCATCGCCCTGCTGGCGCCATGTGGTGGTGGTCTCGACCACGGTGACCCGGCTCGACAGCGATTTGTAGAGCCAATGCCGCAGGGCGGGCACCAGCAGCCCCAGCGCCACGATATCGCTGATGAAGCCGGGCAAAATCAGCAGAATGCCGGCAAAGCCCACGCTCATGGCATCGAAAATCGCCTGGCCGGGCAAGGTTCCGGCGCTGACATTGGAGCGCATGCGATTGATAATGCCCAGGCCCTGCTGGCGCAGGACGAGACTGCCCACCAGCACGCCCAGGATCACCAGTGCCAGGGTCGGCAAGACGCCTATGGCCTGGCCCACGAGGATGAACGTGGCGATCTCCAAAAGCGGCAGGAGAATAAAGCCGAGGGCGAAAAAACGGCCCATTGCAACGGTCCCTTCGGGTCTGGCGTTGAGCGGAGCGCGGCAAATCGCAACTCGCCCCAACGTGAACTGGTTTTGAGTTCAAGCTTTGCCTATATATAGGTCAAGTTTGGCGCAGGACGAGCGCCGTAAAGCGACTTTTTGTCGACGCATCCCACGCAAGGTGCCTGTTTCATGGACGATTTTCTCGATCTGCCGACCCTGATTGCCATTGTCGTGGCCGTGTTCGTGTTGTTCCGGCTGCGCTCGGTTCTGGGCACGCGGACCGGCAACGAACGGCCCCCCGTAGACCGCAGCCGCTCCACCCCGGCCGCCAAGGATAGCGCCACCGAGGATACCGTGGTGCCACTGCGTCCGCGCCCGGCCCAGCCTGACCTCGACGACGAGCGCCGGGCCCGCAAGCTCGAAGCCGAGATCGAACAGGCCGCCTCCGGCAATGAACAACTGGCCCAGGGCCTGCGCGCCGTGGCCGAAGCCGATCCCGGTTTTACGCCGAAATCCTTCCTCGACGGCGCCAAGCAGGCCTATGAGATGATCGTCACCGCCTTTGCCGAAGGCGATCGGCAGACGCTCAAGAACCTCCTCGAAAAGGACGTGTTCGACGGCTTCCAGCGCGCCATTGCCGATCGCGAAGCCGCTGGCCAGAAGGTGGAGTTCACCTTTGTCGGCCTGCCCAAGATCGCCATCGTCGATGCCGAATATGACAAGAAGAACGTGCTTGTGACGGTCGATTTCCATGCCGAAGTGGTTTCGGCCACCCGTGACAAGGACGGCAATCTGGTCGAGGGCAATGCCGACCAGGTGCAGACCATTGCCGACGAATGGACCTTTGCGCGCAATCCCAAGTCGCGCGATCCGAACTGGAAGGTTGTGACCACCAGCCAGCTCGACTGACCGGTTTGCGGCAGGCCCCTCGCCCATGTCCAAGCGCGACCCCAAGCGCCTGCCGCATGATTTCCACCTGTGGACGGCTGTGTCCTCCACGGTCGAGCCCCTGCGCCGCAAGGGCCTGATGAAATTGGGCACGGGCACCCTGCCGGTGCCCGCCGCCGATCCCGAGCCGAGTGTGAAGGCCCCGCCCAAGCGGGTCGGGCCCGGCAAACCCTTTCTTCCCCCCTATCAGCCACCGAAATCGCTGGCTCCGGTGCCCGACAAGGCGGTGGATCCGGCCATTCACAAAAAGGTCCGGCGCGCGCGGATCGAGATCGAGGGTCGCATCGATCTGCATGGCATGACCCAGGCCGAGGCCCGCGAGGCACTGCGCCGCTATGTCGGCATCTGTGCCGCCCGCGGCGATCGCACGATCCTCGTCATCACCGGCAAGGGCGCCAAGACTGACAATGACTATATCGCCGCCATGACCGAACGCGGCATTTTGCGCACCATGCTGCCCATCTGGCTCTCCGAACCGGGCCTGGCACATCTGATCTCGGGTTGGAGCCTGGCCGCACGTGGCCATGGTGGCGAGGGGGCGTGGTATGTACGCCTGCGCCGCTCGTGACCCCGCTGGGTGCAAAATTACGCGCCATGCGCGAAGCGCGGGGGATTTCGCTGAAAGAGATGGCAGCGGCGCTCAATGTTTCGAGCGCCTATCTCTCCGCCCTCGAACATGGCAAGCGCGGCACGCCGACGAGCTTTTTGCTTCACCGCATGATCGCCTATTTCAACGTCATCTGGGACGAGGCGGAGGAATTGCAGCGCCTGGCTGAAATTTCCGACCCCAAGGTGACGATCGATACCGGGGGTCTCAGCCCCGAAGCGACCGAGTTGACCAATCGTCTGCGTGACGATATCGACCGGCTCGAGCCCGAAGATTTGAAGTTCTTGCGCGACGAGCTGGTAAAGCGGGCGGGGCGGAAGCGCTAGCGCGCTGCGGCCAGCAAAACCCTTCACCCGTTGTTCTCGTCATCACCCGGCTTGACCGGGTGATCCATCTTGAGATCAGCGCCAGCCTTGGATTGCCCGGTCGAGCCGGGCAATGACGGTGGTGGAGGACTTGGGCAGGGAACAAAACACCCTCGGGTCGAGCCCGAGGGTGACGATCGAGTTTGTGGCGATGTGGTGTTTTAAAGCACGAACTTGCTCAAGTCGGTATCGCCAGCCAGCACCCCGACCTTGTCGTGGACGAAGGCCGCGTCAATGGTGAGGGTTTCGCCGGATTTGTCAGGCGCGTCGAAGGAGATTTCCTCGACCAGCCGTTCCATCACCGTCTGCAGCCGCCGCGCGCCGATATTCTCGACCGTTGCATTGACCTTCACCGCGGCATCGGCAATGGCCTCGATGGCGTCCTGGGTGAAATTGAGCGTCACCCCCTCGGTACCCATCAGTGCCACATATTGCTTGATCAGGCTGGCCTCCGTGTCGCCGAGGATGCCGATGAAATCCTCGCGCGTCAGTGCCTTGAGTTCCACCCGGATCGGCAGACGGCCCTGCAATTCGGGCAAGAGGTCGCTCGGCTTGCTCACATGGAACGCGCCGGAGGCAATGAAGAGGATATGGTCGGTCTTGACCGGCCCATATTTGGTCGCGACGGTCGTGCCTTCGATCAGTGGCAGGAGATCGCGCTGCACGCCTTCACGCGACGGACCGCCCTGCACGCCGCCCTCGCGGGCCGCGACCTTGTCGATCTCGTCGATGAAGACGATGCCGTGGTTTTCCACCAGCTCGATGGCCTCGGTCTTGAGCTGATCCTGATCGAGCAGCTTGTCGGCTTCCTCCGCGATCAGCGGCTCATAGGCATCCTTGACCTTGATCTTGCGCTTGACCCCGCGCCCGCCCATGGCCTGCTTGAACATGTCGGACAGGTTGATCATGCCGATGCCGCCATTGGGCATGCCGGGCATTTCAAAGCCGCCGGTATTGGTCGCCGGCTGCATCTCGATCTCGATTTCCTTGTCGTCGAGCTCGTTATCCCGCAGCTTCCTGCGGAAGCTGTCGCGGGTCGAGGGCGTCGCCGAAGTCCCGACGAGGGCGTCGAGAACACGTTCTTCGGCATTGTGATGGGCCTGCGCCTGCACATCGCGGCGGCGCTTGTCGCGCAGCACGGTAATGCCCGCCTCGACGAGGTCGCGAACGATCTGCTCGACGTCGCGGCCGACATAGCCGACCTCGGTGAATTTGGTGGCTTCGACCTTGACGAAGGGGGCCTGGGCCAGCCGGGCGAGACGCCGAGAAATCTCGGTCTTGCCGACACCGGTCGGCCCGATCATCAAAATATTCTTCGGAGATACCTCGCGGCGCAATTCGGGCGGCAGCTGCTGGCGGCGCCAGCGATTGCGCAAGGCCACGGCGACGGCGCGCTTGGCATCGGCCTGGCCCACGATATTGCGGTCGAGCTCGGAAACGATCTCGCGCGGGGAAAAATTGGTTTCACTCATGTTCTGACTTTCCTGGTGCCTTATCGAGGAAGCGCACCATCAGGTGTTCGTCGAGATATCGACCGTTCACGAAGAGATAGCGGGGCTCGGTGCCATAGGTCTCAAAGCCGAGCTTTTTATAGAGGCGGATCGCCGGCTCGTTTTCCGACCAGACGCCGAGATGGACCTGGATCACCCTGCCCGTGGCGTAGTCGAGCAGGTGCTCGACCAAGGCCTTCGACATGCCCGTGCCGCGATGCTCGGGCTTCACATAGACCTGGATCATCCAGCCGCGATGGCGGTCCTTGCTGCCCTCATTGCCCAGAAAGGCATTGATGCCGCCAAGTGATCCGTCCGGCAGCACGGCGCCGAAAATCGTCAGCGCCTTGAGCGTTTCCCTGATGTCCGCGTCCGATTTCTGCGCGAAACTTTCGGCAGACGACAAAAAGGCTTCGGGATGATTGGTCAGCGCTTCGAGCCTGATGGCGCGATATGCCGCCCCATCCTCAACGCTCAACTGCCGGATGGAAAAGCTCACGCGTCCAACTCGATGGTTTCGACCGTCACATTGCCATTGGTATAGACGCAGATTTCCTCGGCGATCTTCATGGCGCGGCGGGCGATATCTTCGGCATCGAGCTCGGTGGCCTGATGCAGGGCGAGCGCTGCCGAATGGGCGTAATTGCCGCCCGAGCCGATGGCGATGACGCCATGATCGGGGGTCAAGACGTCGCCATTGCCGGTCAGCACCAGGGTGTCTTTCTTGTCGGCCACGATCATCATGGCTTCGAGTTTTCTGAGATAGCGGTCAGTGCGCCAGTCCTTGGCCAGCTCGACCGCGGCGCGCATCAACTGGTCGGGATATTGCACCAGCTTGGCTTCCAAGCGCTCGAACAGGGTGAAGGCATCGGCGGTGGAGCCGGCAAAACCGCCGATCACCTTGCCGTCCGCCAGCCGGCGCACCTTCTTGGCGCCATGCTTCATGACCGTGGGGCCCATGGAAACCTGGCCATCGCCGGCGACCACCACCTTGTTACCCTTGCGCACGGAAACGATCGTCGTCCCGTGCCAGCCGGGATTTGTGTGTTCACTCATTGGGGGAATTACTCCGAACTGTTGAGTGATATTTAGGGGGCGAATGCGCGATTGCAACAGAACCGTTGTAACAGACGTGCCAGATCGACGCCCGGCCTTTCGGCTGGCGCTGACACGGTAACGAACGGCCAATGGCCCAAAAATCGAACGTTCAAAGACAGGAGCCACTGGCCGTTCGTCACGGCATCGGCTTGCTTAGGGGGCCCGGTCTCAGGCGGAACCAATGTTGCAGGTCCGGCTGCCGGCTGGCGGAAGGCCCCGCTTGGCGCCGTGCTGCACACCTGTCAGTGCCAACAGGCTTCGGTGCACCACGGCAAGGGTGATCCCGCCGTCTTCTGCCCACGCAGGGGAACGCCTTCCCCATCCGATCCTCCCCGCCCGGCCCTGCGTCGGGGCCGCGTGTGTGGCGGGGACAGAGCAAGAATAGGGCCGGGCTGAGGGGGCGGGGATAAATTCTGTGCGCTTTCCGCGGAGGGCAATGCTTGACTGGCCAGAGTGGGCGGCGGCTCCCGAGTGGGAAGCCCCTCGCGCTTACTCAATCTTCACGCGGCCATGCCTATCTGCTAGTGACCCGCAGACTGCCGGAGACCTCCCCATGCGCACAGCAACCATCGCCCGCAAGACCAATGAGACCGAGATTTCGGTTTCCATCAATCTCGATGGCACCGGCAGGCATGCGATGCGCTCGGGTGTCGGCTTTTTCGATCACATGCTGGACCAACTTAGCCGCCATTCGCTGATCGACATGGACGTCACCTGCAAGGGCGACTTGCATATCGACTTTCACCACACGGTGGAGGATGTCGGGATCGCGCTGGGCCAGGCGATCAAGCAGGCGCTCGGCGACAAGAAGGGCATCAACCGCTATGCCAGCGCCGACCTGCCGATGGATGGCACCCTGACCCGCGCCGCCGTGGATGTGTCGGGCCGCGCTTTCCTGGTGTTCAAGGCAGAGTTCAGCCAGGCCAAGATCGGCGAGATCGACACCGAGCTGTTCCGCGAGTTCTTCCAGGCGCTGGCCATCAATGCCGGCATCACACTGCATATCGAGAACTTCTATTTCGACAACAACCATCACCTGGCCGAGTCCATGTTCAAGGCGGTGGCCCGGGCCTTGCGCCAGGCCATCGAGATCGATCCGCGGATGGCTGACGCCGTGCCCAGCACCAAGGGCACGCTCTGAGGCTTTTGTTTCCGGTGCTTTTGCACTAAGTGAGCCTCAACCACGGAATGTCACCCCGGCAGAGGCTGGGGCCCATCCTGAGATCTGGAGATGGATCCCGGCCTGAGCCGGGATGACATCGAGGGTGTGGGGCCTTCGCGCCATGCTCTTAAACTTCGTAGGAGCCCGCCAATGAGCACCATCGCCATCATCGATTACGGCGCCGGCAATCTGCGCTCGGCCGCCAAGGCCTTTGAGCGGGTGGCGCATGAGCGGGCCAAGGGCGACACCGTCATCGTCACCGCCGATCCCGAAATCGTCCGCTCTGCCGATCGCATCATGCTGCCCGGCGTCGGCGCCTTTGCCGATTGCATGGCGGGGCTCGAGGCCGTCGCCGGCATGATCGAGGTTTTGGACGACAAGGTCATCAAGGGCGGCACGCCTTTTCTCGGCGTCTGCGTCGGCATGCAGCTGCTCGCCAGCGAAGGCCGCGAGAAGGTCGTGACCAAGGGTCTTGGCTGGATTCCCGGCGCGGTCGAAAAGATCGCCCCTTCCGATCCGACGCTCAAGATTCCGCATATGGGTTGGAACACCATTTCGGTGGCGCATAACCACGCGCTGCTCGACGGCATCGCCACCGGGCCGAATGGCCTCCACGCCTATTTCGTCCACTCCTATCATCTGCGCAGCGACAATCCCGCCCACACCATCGCCACCACCGATTATGGTGGGCCGCTGACTGCCTGTGTCGGCCGCGACAATATTTTCGGCACCCAGTTCCACCCGGAAAAAAGCCAGGCGCTGGGCCTGAAGCTGATCGAGAACTTTTTGGCATGGGCGCCGTGATTGGCCCCTACCCAACCTCCCCCGGAAGTCGGGGGAGGAGCCGCGTCGTTGATGTGGCTCTGTCTATGATTGAACGCCGGCCCTCTCCTCCCCCTCCTCCAGGGGAAGGCTGGGTGGGGGTCTTTTTCGTGAGTGCAAAACCATGATCCTCTTCCCCGCCATCGACCTCAAGGACGGCCAGTGCGTGCGCCTGAAACTGGGCGACATGGACCAGGCGACGGTCTTCAACGACGATCCCGCCGCGCAGGCCAAAAGTTTCGAGAACCAGGGTTTTGACTATCTGCACGTGGTCGATCTCAACGGCGCCTTCGCCGGCGAGAGCGTCAATGGCGCGGCGGTGGAAGCCATCCTCAAGAATGTAAAATTCCCCGTCCAGCTCGGCGGCGGTATCAGAAATCTCGGCCATATCGAGAGCTGGCTCGACAAGGGCCTGGCCCGCGTCATTCTCGGCACCGTCGCGGTGCGCGATCCGGCGCTGGTGAAAGAGGCCGCCGCAAAATGGCCCGGCCAGGTCGCCGTGGGGATCGATGCGCGCAAGGGCATGGTGGCGGTGGAAGGCTGGGCCGAAACCTCCGAGCTCTCCGTGATCGAACTGGCCAAGCGTTTTGAAGGCGCTGGCGTCGCGGCCATCATCTATACCGATATCGATCGCGATGGCGTGCTGGCCGGCATCAATTGGGACTCGACGCTGGAGCTGGCCCGCGCCACTACCATTCCGGTGATCGCCTCGGGCGGGCTGGCCTCCATGGCCGATATCGAACGCATGACCCAACCCGAATACCAGGTGCTCGAAGGCGCCATTTCGGGCCGGGCGCTTTACGATGGGCGGATTGATTCACGTGAAGCACTGGCGCTTCTGAGGGCGGCGGCATGAACGCGGCGCGGCCCTCCCGCTTTCCGTGGTGGGCCTATGGCGTCGCGATTGTCGTCATTGTGCTGTTCGCAGCCGCCCCGCTGATTGGCGTTCTCATCGCCTCCGGCCTGGCCGAGGCCAATGGCTGCATGCTCAATGAAGGCTCGGTCAATCCCTGCATCATCCTTGGTGCAGATTGGGGCGGGGCGCTTTATACGCTCTTCGTCCTCGGCTGGTTCATGCTGGCCACCATGCCTTTGGGCGGCGGCGCGCTGATCGTGCTGGTCGTCGTCTTCATCATCCACTATCTCGCTTGGCGCAACGCACAGGATGCACAGGTAAAATGACCCTCAAGACCCGCATCATTCCCTGTCTCGACGTCGCCGGCGGCCGTGTGGTCAAGGGTGTGCAATTCGTCGATCTGGTCGATGCGGGCGATCCCGTCGAAGCGGCAATGGCCTATGACGCTGCCGGCGCCGACGAATTGACCTTCCTCGACATCACTGCCAGCCATGAAGGCCGCGACACCATTTTCGACGTGGTGGCGCGCACGGCCGAGCATTGCTTCATGCCGGTCACGGTGGGGGGCGGGGTGCGCAGCATCGAGGATATCCGCAAGCTTCTATTGGCCGGCGCCGACAAGGTGGCGATCAATTCCGCGGCGGTGAGCGATCCCGATTTCATCGCCCGCGCCGCAGACAAGTTCGGCAATCAATGCATCGTCGTTTCGGTGGATGCCAAGCAGCGGCTCGACGCCAAGCTGGGTGGCGACAATCGCAGCGCCTGGGAAATCTACACCCATGGCGGCCGCAAGCCGACCGGCATCGATGCGGTGGAATTCGCGGCGCGCATGGTCGAGCGCGGCGCCGGCGAATTGCTGGTGACCTCGATGGACCGTGACGGCACCAAATCCGGCTTCGACCTCAAGCTGACCCGCGCCATTGCCGACGCCGTCGAAGTCCCGGTCATCGCCTCGGGCGGTGTCGGCACGCTGCAGGATCTGGTCGACGGCGTGACCGAGGGCCATGCCAGCGCCGTGCTCGCTGCCTCCATCTTCCACTTTGGGACGTTCACCATTCCCGAGGCCAAGGCCTATATGGCCGAGCATGGCATCGCCATGCGGCTCGATGCGAGCGGCGCGCAGGCGGCTTAAGTCTGAGATGACGGCAGGCCGAAATTTTGCTCTAAGCCGTAACCACGCACGATGTCATCCCGGCGCAGGCCGGGATCCATCCTGAGATCTCAAGTTGGGCCCCGGCCTTCGCCGGGGTGACACCCAAAGAGTGGGACCATAATGACGCTCGAAGAACTCGAAGCCCGTATCGCCCTGCGGGCGGCAGCCTCCCCCGAGGAAAGCTATACGGCGAAGCTGATTGCCCGCGGCATCAACAAGGCCGCGCAAAAGGTGGGCGAGGAAGCCACCGAAGCCGTCATTGCCGCTGTTACCGGCGACCGGGCCGAGCTGGTCAAGGAATCCGCAGACCTGCTCTACCATCTCCTGGTTGTGCTGAAGGCGGCCGACATTCCCTTTGGCGAGGTCATGGCCGAACTCGATACGCGCACGGCCCAATCGGGTCTCGCCGAAAAGGCGGCGCGGAAGGATCACAAGTAAATGGCCAAGCGCCCCCCTGCCCTCGATCCCTATCGTCATTTCACCAAGCAGCAGTGGAGCGATCTGCGCAACGGCCAACCCATGACGCTGGGCGAGGCCGATATCGAACGGCTGCGCTCGCTGACCGATCCGATTTCGCTGGCCGAGGCCGAAGAAATCTACCTGCCGCTGTCCCGCCTCCTGTCCTATTATGTCGAGGCCATCCAAGGCCTGCACCACGTTTCGACGCGCTTCCTGAACGCCCCCAATGACAAGGTCCCCTTCATCATCGGCGTGGCCGGTTCGGTGGCGGTAGGCAAGTCCACCACCTCGCGTATCCTCCAGGCGCTGCTCAGCCGCTGGCCGTCCAGTCCCAAGGTCGATCTGGTGACAACCGACGGGTTCCTGCATCCCAATCGGGTGCTCGAAGAGCGCGGCCTGATGCAGCGCAAGGGCTTTCCGGAAAGCTATGATCGCGCCCGCTTCGTCAACTTCCTCGCCGACATAAAGTCCGGCAAGGGCAAGGTAGCGGTCCCGGTCTATTCGCACCTGGTCTATGACGTCGTCCCCGGCGAGGAAGTGGTCATCGACCGGCCGGATATCCTGATCGTTGAAGGGCTCAATATTCTCCAGCCCGGCGACCTGCCCCGCGACGGCGCACCGATCCTGTTTGCCTCCGACTTCATCGACTTCTCGATCTATATCGACGCCGATGTCGAGGATCTGCGCGACTGGTACATCACCCGCTTCTTCCGCCTGCGCGACACCGCCTTCCGCGATCCGACCTCCTTCTTCCGCAAATTCTCGGAAATGAGCGAGGAAGAGGCCGGCGCTTTCGGCCGCAATGTCTGGGAAACCATCAACCTGCCCAACCTGCTCGAAAATGTGCTGCCCACTCGCAGCCGCGCCGATCTGGTGCTCAAGAAGGGCAGGGATCATCGGGTAGAAGAGGTAAAGCTGCGGCGGCTGTAACAACCCAAGATGGACCACCCGGCCAAACCGGGTGGTGACGATTGTTAAAAGACTCGATGCAGCCACACCGTCATTGCCCGGCTTGACCGGGCAATCCAGCTTCGGCGATCAACAACCCCCTAATATGTCCCCTGCTGCGGCTGGCTGAGGATGATGAGATTCCCGTCCGGGTCGCGCAGTTTTGCCGTCTTGAAGAAATCGCCGATGGCCTTGGCCACCGGCTTGATGCCGTGCATTTCGAGCCGCGCCAGCTCGTCGCCGATATCGTCGACGATCAGCATGGTGACGCTGGCGCCGGCGCGGTCCTGGTCGGTCATCACATGCACCCAGCCGCCGCCGGGCAGTTTCCATTCCGCCACATCGGACATGGTGCGCGCATCGGCCGGGCGGCCGAACAGATATTCGTACCAGACGAGGGAGTTGCCGAGATCTTCCACGGCGATTCCGGCCAGCACATTGGTGAGGGTCATGAAGCGTTCCGTCTCCTGGCTCTTGGCGCGAATACTAACACAGACCCGGTCCGCGCGGCACCATGGTTGGCGTCGTCCTTTGGCGCTGCTATAGGCGGGTGGAATGTGTGGAGTTTGCGGCATGACCAGATTGCGCATTGTCGTCGCCGGTGCGGGTGGACGCATGGGTGCGGCCAATATCAGGGCGGTGGCCGCCCATCCCGGCGTCGAACTGGTGGGGGCGCTGGATCGGCCGGGCGCGGCGGCGCTGGGCAAGGATGCCGGCATGCTGATCGGCCTCGAGACGCTTGGCGTTACCCTTACCGACGATACCGAAGCGGCGCTGAGCGGCGCCGACGCCATTATCGATTTTACCGCGCCGGCCGCCAGCGTGGCGCTGGCCGAGGCGGCTGCACGGCATGGTCTCGTCCATATTATCGGCACGACCGGCTGTTCGGAGGCCGATGATGCAGCGATAGCCGCCGCAGGGGCGGCGGGCGCGCGCATCGTCAAGTCGGGCAATTTTTCTCCCGGCGTCGTGACCTTGGCGGCGCTGGTCGAAAAGGCCGCCCGGGCGCTGGCGGACTACGATGTCGAAGTGCTCGAAATGCACCACAACCAGAAGGTCGACGCGCCCTCGGGCACGGCACTGATGCTGGGCGAGGCCGCGGCCAAGGGGCGGGACATTGCGCTCAAGGACCATTCGGTCCGGGTGCGCGATGGCCATACCGGACCCCGCGAAGTTGGCAGCATCGGCTTTGCCACCCTGCGCGGCGGCAATGTCATCGGCGACCACACGGTGATCCTCGCCGGTGCTTCCGAGCGCATCGAGCTCAGCCATCGCGCCCAGGACCGCAGCATTTTCGCCAATGGCGCGGTGCGCGCGGCGCTCTGGGCCAAGGCGCAGCCGCCGGGCTTTTATTCCATGGCCGATGTTCTCGGCCTCAACGACTGATCCCAGCAAGGATTGATGCAATGACAGGCACCCTCATCCTGGTCCGCCATGGCCAGAGCGACTGGAACCTCAAGAACCTCTTCACCGGTTGGCGCAATCCCGACCTGACCGAACAGGGCCAGGGCGAAGCCCGCGCCACCGGCAAGGCGCTCAAGGGCGCCGGGATCGTCCCCGACCTGTTCTATACTTCGGCTTTGCGCCGCGCCCAGCATACGCTCGACCTGATCCTCGAGGAGATGGGCATTCTCAATGTCACCATCACCCGTAATGTCGCGCTCAACGAACGCGACTATGGCGATCTCTCGGGGCTCAACAAGGACGATGCCCGCGCCAAGTGGGGCGAGGAGCAGGTGCTCGTCTGGCGCCGCTCCTTTGACGTGCCCCCGCCGGGCGGCGAATCGCTCAAGGACACTGCGGCCCGTACCCTGCCCTATTACGAGGCCGAGATCCTGCCGGCGCTCAAGGCCGGCAAGACCGTTCTGGTTGCCGCCCATGGCAATTCGCTGCGCGCTTTGGTCATGGCCATCGAAGGGCTGACCCCCGACGAAATCCTGGCGCGCGAAATCGGCACCGGCGAGCCGACTGTCTACAAGATCGGCGCCGACGGCACGCTGGCAGAGCGCGTCACGCTCTGAACCAGTTCATTTTTTGATGATCAGGGGGTCGCCAGTGGCGGCCCCTTTTTCGTCGCGCGGCTCGACATAGAGTTTGAGCGTCAGCATGCGACCCACCGCATAGATCGGCGTCGCCAGGGCGATGCCCATCAGCCCGAACAGCGTGCCCAGCACGGTCATGATGCTCAGCGACCAGGCCGGCGAGAGCTTGATGATGCGCTGCTGCAGCATGGGCGTGAGGATGTAGCCCTCCAGATTCTGGATGAGGAACAGCCCGATAGCGCCCACGATCAGCACATTGGTATCCTGCGCTGCCAGTGTCAAAAGCACCGGGACCGCCGAAAAGATCGGACCGAGGAAGGGGATGAAGTTGAGGGCACCCGAAAGCAGGCCCAGCACCGCCGCATTCGGCACGCCCAACGCCCAGAGCAGCGCAAAAACCAGCGAGCCGATCAGCACCATCATCGCCAATTGGGTGACCATCCAGCCGCGCAGTGCTTCGCCGGTATCGCCTAACGCAGCCGAGATGCGGGGCCGGTGGCGGCTGGGCACCAGCAGCAGCACGCTGTCGCGATAGCCCTTGGGGTCGATGGCGAAGAACAGCCCCAGGAAAATGATGATCACCACATTGCTGATAATGCCGATGGTGGAGCCGAACAGCGAGCTGGCCTGGTTGAAGAGCCCGCCGGGATCGGGGAAGAAGCGGGCGGCGAGGTTTTCGATGTCGCTGCGGCTGATGTCGCCGACCAGACCCAGCTCCTGCAATTCGCCATAGAGCCGCCCGATCTCACCGACGATCAGCCGGATAAGGTCCTGCAGATTGCGCCACAGGCCCAGCCCGCCCAGCGAAAAGGCGGCGATGGCGGCGCAGAGGATGAGGACGCTGACCATTGTGAGCAGCAGTGGTCGGGGCCAGGGCGCGATGCGCCCGAGGGTGCGCACGGCCGCGTCGAGCACGCAGGCGATGAGGATGCCGGCAAAGATCAACAGGATCGGCAGCGACAGCGTCCAGGCCAGGATAAGCGCGGCGGTGAGAAAGACGCCGACAACGACGGCACGGGTGTGTTCGGCCATGAGCCCCTCCAATTGCCGAGGACTTAGCCATGCCCGAGCCGGTTTTTCCACCCCCAATGGCGATTCACGTGAAACCTGGCCCGCGCAGGGCCTAGCGGCCGGCGGAAACGACGCCGGCTTCCCAGCCCAGAATGGCGCGCTTTCGCGGCACGCCCCAGTGATAGCCGGTCAGGGCGCCAGAGGTGCCGACGACGCGGTGGCAGGGCACCACGAAGCTGATCGGGTTCTTGCCGACCGCAGCCCCGACGGCGCGTGAGGCTTTCGGGCGGCCGATATGCTGGGCGACGCTGGAATAGGTGGTCGCCTGCCCCACCGGAATCTTCAGCAGCGTCTCCCAGACTTTGACCTCGAAATCGGTGCCGATCAGCACCAGCCGCACCGGCTGGTCCGGCGACCAGCGGGTGGGATCGAAAACCTGGTTTACCATGGGCGCAATGCGGGCATCGTCGCGGCTGAAGCGGGCATTGGGCCAGCGATTGGCCAGATCGGCAAAGGCCTCCTCTATACTGGTGTCTTCGTCGGCAAAGCCCAGGCCCGACATGCCATATTCGGTCGCTGTCACCACCGCAGTGCCGAATGGCGACGGGGCAACGCCCCAGATCATGTCGATGCCGGCACCTCCGGCACGAAAAATGCCCGGCGGCATGGCTTCATAGGTGACGAAGAGATCGTGCAGCCGGGAGGTGGAACTCAGCCCCACCTCATAGGTGGTATCGAGCACGCTGGCCTGGTCACGCAACAGACCCTTGGCGTGGTTGAGCGCCACGGCCTGGGCAAAGCTTTTTGGCGACAGGCCGCACCAGCGACGAAAGAGATCGGTCAATTGCCTCTCGGTCAGGCCGAGGGCCGAGGCGAAGCGGCCGAGATCGGTACTGTCGGGGCCATTCTCGCTGAGATAGCGAATGGCCGCCTGAATGGTCTGATAGTCGCTGGCGGGTGCCAGGGCACGCAGCTGGTTCATGCCGATATCCTCGGGACGGTATTGCCCACACCTAGACCGCTCTCGCACGCGATGCGACCCGGATTTGACGGCGTTTTTTGCCGGCAACCGCTTAGCTGCGCTGGCGGGCCTGGCGCAGGGCGCGGCCAAAGGCGCGGGCGAAGCTGGATTTGTCATCATTGGCGAGAAAGCGGCCAAGCTCGATTTCTTCGCTGGGGAGCACCAGAAAAATGCCGGTGGTGCGTTCATTGTCGTCGCGCTCTAGGCGCAGGCGAACGAGCTTGGGGTCGAGGCGTTTCAGCGCCTTGCCGGCCTTGTCCTCGGACAGGATTTCGAGCTGATCCGGCCAAAGGGTGATCTGCTGGCTTTTGCGGGCCCGACGCGACTGGGACACGCTGAGCGCAGAGAGGCCGGCAATGGCCAGGCCATAGGCAACCAGACCCGGAACCAGAAAGTCCGGTATGGCGAACAGAAAGGGCGTGCCCACAATTCCGGCAATCACCAAAGCCACCCAACCGCCGGCGGCGCGCAGGGTCCGGTCCGGCCGCAACGTCGCGGCGAACAGGGGCATTGTGGTTGTGGCTTGCATCGGCATGGTTCTCTCGGGGAAATACTGGCAGAGATTCGCGGGCGAGAGAATGGTTCTGGTTAAAAAAGTGAAGAGAATGACCCGCGCCGAGGCGGAGGCGATCTTTGCCCGCTTTGCCGAGATCGAACCCGAACCCAAGGGCGAGCTCGATTATGTCAATGCCTTCACCCTTCTGGTGGCCGTTGTGCTGTCGGCACAGGCGACCGATGCCGGTGTCAACAAGGCCACCAGGCGCCTGTTCGAATTGGCCCCCTCGCCCGCTGCCATGGTGGCGCTGGGCGTTGAGGGCATCACCGAACACATCAAGACTATTGGCCTGTTCCGCGGCAAGGCCAAGAATGTCTATGCCTTGAGCCAGATGCTGATCGATCTGCACGGCGGCGAGGTCCCCAGTGATCGCGAGGCGCTCGAGGCCCTGCCCGGCGTCGGCCGCAAGACCGCCAATGTGGTGCTCAATAGCTGGTTCAAGCAGCCCACCATCGCGGTGGACACCCATTTGTTCCGTGTCGGCAATCGCACGGGGCTGGCACCGGGCAAGACGCCGCTCGAGGTGGAAAAGGCGCTGACCAAAATGGTGCCCGCGCGCTTCATGCTGCATGCCCATCACTGGCTGATCCTGCATGGCCGCTATATCTGCAAGGCCCGCAAGCCCGAATGCTGGCGCTGCCCGATCGTGCAATGGTGCCGTTTCGAACCGAAATCACCGCCGCCGAACAAGCCGCTGCCCAAGCATGTCTAGCTCCCATAACCCCGCGCCATCGCGGCGGCGAAGATCGGAATCAGCAGCAGCACACCAGCCTGCAGGTGCACGAAGCGGCGATTGGCCTTTATCTCCTCTACTGGCGGCGCGTAATCGGGCGCGGTCTCGGCTGCCTTGATCCAGCGGCGGATGGCCAGCGTCGGCGGAATGGTGAGCAGGGCCATGAGGAGAAAGGCAGCCATCTTGCCCCAGAAGGCGTGGTTGCCCCAGTAATAGCCGGGATCGGCGGCGCCGAAAAAGATGCGGAGCAGGCCCACGACAATGACGATGCCAGCGACCAGACCATAGGCGGCGTCGATCCGCGCCAACTGCCTGAGGCGGTCGCCGCCAAGACCGGGCCGGATCAGGGTGAATTCGGCAGCGAAGAGCCCAACCAGGGTAAAGACCGCCAGGTGGTGGGCAGAGGCCAGAAGCAGATCCATTTCAGCGCTCTCGATGTTGACAAGGCTTACATCATTTCGGCATATGTGAACAATGTCAACTTTATCCAATAGCCGCTACCATCACGGCAATCTGCGCCAGGCGCTGCTCGAAGCGGGGCTGGTGATCCTGGCCAGGGACGGCGAGGCCGGATTGGGCCTGCGCGATCTGGCACGGGCCGTAGGCGTGTCGCCGGCAGCGCCCTATCGGCATTTCGACAGCCGCGCGGCGCTGCTCGAGGCGCTGGCAGTGACCGGTTTTCAGCGGTTCACTGCCCGCATGGAGGCGGTGGCGGCGAGCAAGCCGGAAAATCCCCTCGCCGCCATGGGCAAGACTTATGTGGTCTTTGCGCTGCAGAACCCCAATCTCTTTCGCCTGATGTTTTCGCCCCAGCTCAAAAAGGCAGCCCAGCCAGGCCTTGCCATGGCGGCCGATGCGGCCTTCGATACGCTGCGGCGCGTGGTGAGCGACAGCTCCGCCGAAGGCCGGATCAAGGCGCTTTCGGCCTGGGCCAAAGTGCATGGCCTGGCCGTGCTGCTGCTCGACGGCCAGATCGCCATCCGCGCCGGCGAGGACACCGAAGCCCTGATCGCCGAGATTATTTCAAGCCTTTAGTTTGTGCTTGGCATGGCGTGATGGCACGCCGATTCCCACCCACCGCTCCGCCCTCTTGCTCGACCCGCGAGCCAATTTTCACGCATGCCCGCCCATCGTGCTCCTTGCCCCTGTCGCGACAAGCTCCCTCGCCGCCCGCGACGGACGCTGCGGCGTTGCCCTCATCGCCATCATGCTCTAAACCGGCCCACGGCCATTTTCACAACGCCGGAATGCTGCGCATGACCCAAACCCGCTTCGACGTGCTGACCATCGGCAATGCCATCGTCGACATCATTGCCCCGGTGGAGGCCGGTTTCATCGAGCGGGAGGGGATGCAGGAAGGGATCATGCACCTGATCGATACCGATCGGGCCGAGGATCTCTATGGCAAGATGCCGGCCAGCCGAAAGCAGATTTCGGGTGGCTCCGCCGCCAATACCGCGGCCGGCGTCGCCTCTCTTGGGGGCCGCGCAGCCTTTGTCGGCAAGGTCGCCGATGACCCGCTGGGCGATGTGTTCGCGGCCGATCTCACCGATATCGGGGTGTTTTACGGCACGTCGCGCCTCAAGAATGGCGCCCTCACCGCCCGCTCGATGATCTTCCTCAGCGCGGATGGCGAGCGCACCATGAACACCTATCTCGGCGCCTGCCACCAGTTGACCGAGGCCGACATTCATCCCGACGAGATCGGCGGGGCCGCCGTCACCTATATGGAAGGCTTTCTCTGGGACCCGGTGGAAGCCAAGAAGGCCTTCGTGCTCGCCGCCCATTACGCCCACAAGCATGAGCGCGCCGCCGCCTTTACCCTGTCCGATCCGTTCTGCGTCGATCGCTACCGGGCCGAATTCCTCGACCTCATCCGCTCCAAGACCATAGACTATGTCTTTGCCAATGTGCATGAGCTGAAGTCGCTCTACCAGACCGACGATCTCGGCGTCGCGGTGCGCGAAATCGCCAAGGATGCCGAAGTGGCCGCCATCACCATGGGCGCCGAAGGCGCAATGGCGGTGTTCAATGGCGAAATCATCTCCGTACCGGCCTTCCCGGTCGAGAAGGTGGTCGATGCCACCGGCGCCGGCGATCTCTTCGCTGCCGGTTTCCTTCTGGGCCTCGCCCGCGGCCAGACGATGGAGTCAGCCCTCAAGACCGGGTGCCTGGCCGCCTCCGAGGTGATCAGCCATATCGGCGCCCGCCCGCAGCTCGACCTTGCCGAATTGAGCCAGAAGCATGGGCTGGTGGGGTAACAGGGGCTGGCCCCAACTTGGCCTCCCTTGCGGGGCAGGGTTATCGCCTATGGGTTTGAGCGTGCTGCACACCCCCACCTAACCTCCCCCTGTAGAAGGGGGAGGAAGAGCAGGAGCCGAAACTTCACCGTCCCAACGTGCTCAAAGTGAACACTTCCTCTCGAGCGGAGAGAGAAGGAGCGGAGGCATACATGCCTCTCAATGGGCCTTTCGCCCTCAGGCGAGCCGCGTGCCCTTGCTGGCCATTTCCGCCAGAATTGCCCGCGCCGCTGCGGCGGGGTCTGCCGCTTCGATGATCGGCCGCGCCACCACCAGATGCGAGGCGCCGGCGGCGAGCGCCTGGGCCGGGGTCATGATCCGCTTCTGATCGCCGGCGGCACTGCCCGAAGGGCGGATGCCGGGGGTGACAATGGCCATTTTCGGCCCGACAATGGTGCGCACCATCTCGGCTTCGTGCGGGGAGGCCACGATGCCCCCAATGCCGCTGTCGCGCGCCTGCTGCCCCCGCAGCGCCACCAGCCCGGCGGCGTCGCGTGCATAACCGGCATCCCTGACGTCCTGATCGTCCATCGAGGTGAGCACGGTCACGCCCAGCACGGTCAGGGTCGAGCCCTCGGCGCCCCTGCGGGCCGCCTGCATCGCCTTGGGATAGGCATGGACGGTGAGCATGGCCGCGCCGGTTTCGGCGATGGCGGCGACACCCTTTTCGACCGTATTGTCGATATCGAGCAGTTTGAGGTCGAAAAACACCTTCTTGCCAGCGGCGATCAGCGCCTTGCCCAGAGACAATCCATCGGCGCCGTAAAAGCATTGATAGCCGATCTTGTAATATTCGACCGTGTCGCCCAGTGCGGCAACGATCTCCTCGGCGCGTGCGCGTGACGAAACGTCGAGGCCCACGATCAACTGGCCTGCCATGATAATTCTCCCCGCAATGTCGATTATGGCTTGGGCCTAGACCATTCTGCCCGTCGCGGCAAGCGCCGTCAGGCGAACCAGTTCAGGACGATCTCCTCCATGGGCGTCCAGTCGCTGAGCAGCTGTCCGGTTCTCCGATCGAAGACAAAGCCATTGCCGCCACCGGCAACCCCGATGCGGCTCTGGTCCTCCTCGCGCGATATGCGGCGATGGCCATAATGGCATTTGAGCAGCGTCCCGACAGCGCCATGACCGCAAAAGATCGCCGGCGTGCCCGGCGGGACGCTGGCCAGGGCGGTGTCCACGGTCTCGACGATCCGGGCCTGTGCATCCACGGCGCGCTCCCACCCTTCGGCACTTTCATGCGGCTGGGCGAAGAAGCGGTCGGCCATTTGCTCGAACAAGACCGGGGGCAAAAAGCCGGTGGCGCTGCGATCGTTCTCGCCCATCAGGTGATCGGCCAGAACCGGCGTGCCCGCAGCCGCGGCCACCAGTTCCGCCAGCTCCAGTGCCTTGGTCTCCCGGCTCGAGAAAATAAAAGCGCCCTTGGGGACGATATTGCGGGCGACAAAAACCTCGGCGCGCGCCCTGCCCTCGGCGGAGAGGCCCCAGAGCGGTACCGGCACGGCGGCATCCATGCGCACCTGCGGATGCGTCAAATAGAGCGCCCGCATGGCTTCATCCCCGGCTGAAATGGGTGAGTTCGTGCACGATCTGCTCGACCTTGCGGGTGATGGCCGGCTCGGTAGGATTGCCGTCGCTGTCGAGCGCTTCTTCTGCCGGGCCGATGCCCAGCAGCGTCGGCACCACCAGGGCTCCCAGCTTGGTGAGAGATTCGCGCAAATGGCTCAGCCCCCAGATGGTGCCATATTTGCCCGAACTCACCCCGCCAATGCCGAAAACGGCGTGGCGGAAGGGGCTGGGTTTCTGCCGCGACAGCCAGGCAATGGTGTTGACCGTGAGCGGAGTGACCCCGCCATTATATTCGGGCGAGGCGATGAAAACGATGTCGTGGCTGCGCCAGAGTTCGGCCAGCTGCGCCGCGGCTTTCGGGACATTGTCGGGCTCGAGGTCCTCGTTGAAAATCGGCATCGGGTAATCGCCGAGATTGATGGCGGTCACCGCGACGCCGGCTGCGGCCAGTTTTTCGCCGACATGGCGTTGCAATTTCTGGTTGTAGGAACCCTTGCGGATCGATCCGGACAGGGTAAGCGCCGTCTTCAATTGCATCTCCTTGTACGAGGCATGTCGAAAGTGGCGTGTCGCATTCGTCTAGGCAAGAGCATTGACCGAATGGGCGCAATGTCCAGACAGTTGCAATGACCCCAAGCGAAAGGAAGGCATCATGGCCTCCATGATCTTCATTAACCTGCCGATCCGCGATCTCGCTGCCTCAATGGCTTATTACAAGGCACTAGGCTTCGATCATAATCCGCAGTTTACCGACGAGACCGCAGCCTGCATTGTCATCAGCGACACCATTTTCGTGATGGTGCTGACCCATGACAAGTTCAAGCAGTTCTCCTCCACGCCCATCCCTGATCCGTTGACACACACCCAGGCGCTCTACGCCCTCTCCTGCGACAGCCGCGCGGCAGTGGACGCCATTGCCGAGGCCGGGATCAAGGCCGGTGGACGCGAAACGCGCGAGAAGCAGGACTATGGCTTCATGTATTCCCGCGCCATCGCCGATATCGATGGCCATGTGTGGGAATATGTCTGGATGGACATGAGCCAGATGCCGTCCGAGTAATTCCATAGGCTTGTCGCCTCCCGTCCGGGCCGCTGATGCGCTCCGGACAGGAGGCGGCTATTTGAGCCGCAGCCAGCGGCGGACCATGCGCTTCAGCCGCTCGCGGCGATACTGGTAGTAATATTGGTTGGTCATCAGGTGACGATAGGTGCGCTTGAAGGCGACCCGCGACCAGGCCAGCCATGGCTTAGCGTCGGCCGAATAATGCAGGATCAGCGGGTTGAACGCTTCATGCGCCGGTTCGGGATTCTGCAGGTTCCAGCGCGGCGCCAGCTCGAGAATGCGGCCGCGGAAGCAGTAATTGATGATGTCCTGATCGTAATAGAACATCGCCAACTCGTCTGGCGTGAGCGTCGAGGTCAGCATGCCGGCAAAATCCATGGCCCGGTATTGGGTCAGATCGATCAGCATCACCCCGGCATTGAAATAGGGCTCGGCCATCGAAAAGGTGCTGCGGCTGCGCAGATCCGTGCCGGTGATGCAGTGCAGCCGGTCCGGTTGCAGCACCGCGGCGATGGCGTGGCCCTCCATGTCCATGGTGAACAGCGGGTCAAGCGCGCTGCGCACGAAGATGTCGCAATCAAGGAACAGTACGCGGTCGATCTCGGGGGCGAGCAATTCCCCCAGAAACAGCCGTGCATAGACGATGGGGTTGAGCCGGCGGGCGCGGATGCGGGGGAAATGCGCAATGCGGTCGCGCAGCACCCCCGAATGCTCGAGATCGATAAAGACCAGGCGCGCACCATAATCCCGGCCGATGGTTTCGAGCGCGGCGCGATGCTCTGGCGTCAGCGCCATATGCAGGAGGTGAAAGCGCAGGCGTTCGGGGTGTCTGGTCGAGATACAGACCGAGCGCATGGTGGCATAGGCCGGCGCCCAGAAATTATCGTCGAAGGTCAGCGCGATCTCGATGGTGCCGGCGAATGGCGCCCACGCCTCTTGCCCCGCCGGATCGACGGGCAGCGGTCCAGGCTCGCGCGGGCTCACGCTTCGAACATCTTTTTCAGCTTGTCGAAGAAGCCGCCCGAAGTGGGGCTCGTCTCTTCGGTTTCGAGCCGGGCGAATTCTTCGAGGAGCTCACGCTGCCGGCGGCTGAGATTTTGCGGGGTCTCGATGTCGAGCTGGACATAAAGGTCGCCCACATCCTTGCTGCGCAATACCGGCATGCCCTTGCCCTTGAGGCGGACGCGCTGGCCGGGCTGGGTGCCGGTGGGCACCTTCACCTTGGCGCGGGCATTGTCGAGCGTGGGCACTTCGAATTCACCACCCAGCGCCGCCGTGGTCATGGAGATGGGCACGCGCGCATAAAGGTCGGCGCCGTCGCGCTGGAACAATTGGTGCGGCTTGATGGAAATGAAGATGTAGAGATCGCCCGGCGGTCCGCCGCGCACGCCGGCCTCGCCCTCATTGGCAAGGCGAATGCGGGTGCCGTCCTCGATGCCCTTGGGAATATCGACGCTGAGCTTGCGGTTCTGCTGGCGCCGGCCCTGGCCACCGCAATCGGTGCAAGGCTGGTCCATCATCACGCCGCGGCCCTGGCAGACCGGGCAGGTCCGCTCGATAGTGAAAAAGCCCTGCGCCGCGCGAACCTTGCCATGGCCATTGCACTGCCGGCAGGTATGGGTGCCGGTGCCGGGCTTGGCGCCCGTCCCCTCGCAGGTGTCGCAACCGACCAGGGTCGGCACGTCGATCTCGACGGTGCGGCCGTCAAAGCTCTCTTCGAGGCTGATTTCGAGATTATAACGCAGGTCTGAGCCGCGCAGCTTGGCGGCGCCGCCGCCACCGCCACGGCGGCCACCACCGCCCATGAAGTCGCCAAAGATGTCCTCGAAAATGTCGGACATGGAGGAGGCAAATTCGGGACCGAAGCCGGCCGGACCGCGACCACCGCCATTTTCGAACGCCGCATGGCCGAACCGGTCATAGGCGGCGCGCTTCTGCGGGTCCTTGAGCGTGTCATAGGCCTCGCTGATTTCCTTGAACTTGGCTTCGGCCTCGTCATTGCCCGGATTGCGATCCGGATGGAATTGCATGGCGAGCTTGCGATAAGCGCTCTTGAGGGCACCGTCATCGGCGCCCTTCTGGCAGCCGAGAACCTCGTAGAAGTCGCGTTTGGCCAAGAGTTTCTCCTTGCTCCGCCCATGAGGGGTCGGAGCGCAACCGGCAAATATGATAAGCGCTCGAAATCGGGGAGCGCAGGAACCTGACGCCTAGATGGCGATGCTGCCCCGCCAGTGCAAGGGCGGAAACGCGGGGTTCCCGGCGGAGCGGTCCGCTCTTATCAAGCTTATGCTGGCCTTTCAACCAAGGCCCACCCGCATATCGGGGATGATTCGGGGGCGTCTGGCGCCCTAAAGTGCCGGTCGGTCCGCGGGAGGCGCGCATGGAAGAGCTCAAGTTCGGTTTTTGGCTGTCGCTGCTGATGCTGCCCTTTGGCGGGGCCGGCACGTCCCCCCAAACATCGACCAACACTGCCCCGCCGGTCAGCACGTCCTATCTGCATTTTGCCCTCGAAAATGCCGATACCGAGCAGGTGACCTATGCCGTCGAAGAGGGTTACGCCGCGGCCGGCGTCTCCCGCAACGACACCCTGACCTGGCAGTTCCAACCCTATGACGGCATCGTCAACTGGTACAATCAGCATAGCCAGGTCATCAATCTCTCCGCATTGCCCGGCGATGACGAGGTCGCGCCCTATTGGGACAACTGGTCAAAAACCCTCACGGCGGGCAATTGGGACTGGCGGGCTTTTTTCGCCGATGACGCCGAAGCCCGCACCATGGCGCGCTTCAACCAATTCGTGCTGGCGGCGCATGAATATGGCCACGCTCTCACCTATCGCTACGATCCCGAGCACGAAGCGCGCGAGGGCAATGAGGTCAATTGCCGGGAACTGCCCGCCGATCGGCTGGCTGCGGGGTTGCTGGAAGAAATGGCCGGCGTCGATCCGCTCATCGCCGGATATCGCCAGCGCTATGCCGAACTGGTCGCCGCCATCAATGCCGCCATTGCCCAGGATATCCGCTACGCTGTCATCGACTATGCCCGCCTCGATGCCGATTGCCATCTCATGCATGTCGCCCAGCCCGACGAGACCACGATGGCGCCCTATGCCTCGGCCTATTTCGCCCGCTGGCAGGCGCTGCTCGAGACCGATCTTCCGCCATTGGCCCAGCTCTACGAGACCTACCTTTATGCCCCTTTGCGGGCCCGGCTGTCGCAGAGTTCGGATGAGGCGAGCTGGGTCACGACCGTGGACTGGATCGACGACGATATCGCCGGCAATTTCGAGCACGGCGCGATCACCGGCTGGCGCCTGCCGGCCTTCGCGCCCGATGGCAGGCTCTATGTGATGAGCTATGCCGTGACGCCCGGGGATGGCGATGTCGGGCTTTTCGTTTCCTATGGTCCGGCCGGGAGCAAGAAAAAGACCGTGATCGATAGCGCAGCCCTTGGCGCGCGCGTCGCCGATCCGCAATTCTTCGACCTCACCGCCTTCCTGCCGCTGGGGCCCGACCGGTTTCTGGCCGCCTCATCCGATCTCTGGGGCGACGAGGCCTCGGTGGTGGTTCTTGACGTTGAGCGCGGCCCTGAGGGCTGGACCCACCGCATGGCCCAACCCCTGCCTGGGGTGGTGCCTTCAGAAACCCGTCTGAGAATGGATGCCGATGGCGTCGTGCGGCTCGACATCTACCAGTTCGGCCACGGCGATGCGCCCGCGCGCTGGCTGAGCTATCGGCTCGATGCCGATCGGCTGGAGACCGGCGCGATGACCGATCTGCCCGACAGCCCCTATGTCAGGTTCAGCGACCTGCCCGATGGTGCGGGCCTACTGATCGACCAGCAGAACCCCTCTGTGCTGCTCGAGCGCGACGGCCCTGCCCTGCGCATCGCCGGCAATGGCTTGCAGGGCTACAAGGAACTCGGCGATCCGCTTGAGATCGAATTTATCTCACCCAGCGCCGCCATCGGCATGGACGGTCGGATTCGCGTCCTCGATTATGAACCCTATCTCGAGCAATATGTCGTGCGCGAGATCGAGATCGAGCGCTAGGGATTCACGTGAAACGTTGAGGCGCAGCGCAAGCAGCTCTCTTCACCATCGTCACCACCCGGCTTGACCGGGTGGTCCAACACTCCCTCAGCTACCCAGCAGCCAATCTGAAACGTCAGCCCATTCCGGGTTGGCTGTCTCGATCAAGTCCACCTTCCATCTCCTTGGCCATTTCTTGATAGCCTTCTCGCGCTTGATGGCATCAGTCACCAAATCATGCTGCTCAATCCAGACTAGCGTCTTCACGCCGTAGCGCGACGTGAACCCTGGCGTGAGTTCATGCTGATGTTCGAACCAGCGACGCGATGGGTTGGAGGTCACGCCTGTGTACAGCGTGCCGTTCTTTTGCGAAGCGAGAATGTAGACGTAACCCTTCATGCGTCGAGGATGCTGAGAAATGGACCACCCGGTCAAGCCGGGTGGTGACGATGTTTCCGGGCCTCGATTTAGCCCCACCGTCATTGCCCGGCTTGACCGGGCAATCCATCTGCTCTCATCCTCATGCCATGAGGGGATATGTCTACATTCTCGCGTCCCAGAAGAACGGCACGCTCTATACGGCGTAACGTCCCACCCTTCGCGTCGCTGGTTCGAACACCAGCATGAACTGACACCCGGCTTCACCTCAAAGTATGGCGTTAAAAGGCTCGTCTGGATTGAGCAGCACGACCTTGTGGTTGCTGCAATCAAGCGCGAGAAAGCGATCAAGAAGTGGCCCCGGAAGTGGAAAGTAGAGCTTATCGCGACGGCAAATCCTGAATGGGAAGACGTCTCTCATTGGCTTCTGGACCGTTGAACCGCAAGATGGATTGCCCGGTCAAGCCGGGCAATGACGACGTTGAAATGGACCGAGATTTTCTCACCATCGTCACCACCCGGCTCGACCGGGTGGTCCATCTGCTTTCGTCCTCAGTCGGGTGAGGGGGGCCTTGAATAGGCCCCCGAAAACAAAAGCCCCGGTGTCTCCACCGGGGCTTTGTCGTTCATCGCAGGGCGTTTATGCCGACTTCTTGTCGTCGCCGTCCTTGACCTCTTCGAAGTCGGCGTCGACGACGTCGTCGTCGTCGTCATCGTCGGCGGTACCATTGGCCTTGGCTTCGGCTTCCGCCTGGCTGGCCTTGTACATGGCTTCACCCAGCTTCATCGAGGCTTCGGCCAGAGCCGAGGTCTTTTCCTTGATCGCTTCGGCATCGTCGCCGTCCAGCACACCCTTGAGATCGGTGATGGCGGTTTCGATCGCGGTCTTGTCCTCGGCCGAAACCTTGTCGCCATAATCCTTGAGCGACTTTTCGGTCGAGTGGATCAGGCTTTCGCCCTGGTTCTTGGCTTCCACCGCTTCGCGCTTGCGCTTGTCGGATTCGGCATTGGCTTCGGCGTCCTTGACCATCTTTTCGATGTCGGCGTCAGAAAGACCACCCGAGGCCTGGATGCGGATCTGCTGTTCCTTGCCGGTGCCCTTGTCCTTGGCCGAGACGTTGACGATGCCGTTGGCGTCGATGTCGAAAGTGACTTCGATCTGCGGCACGCCACGCGGTGCGGGCGGAATACCGGCGAGATCGAAATTGCCGAGCAGCTTGTTATCAGCCGCCATTTCGCGCTCACCCTGGAAGACCCGGATGGTCACGGCCGACTGATTGTCTTCAGCGGTCGAGAAGGTCTGGCTCTTCTTGGTCGGGATGGTGGTGTTGCGGTCGATCAGGCGCGTGAACACGCCACCCAGCGTTTCGATGCCGAGCGACAGCGGGGTCACGTCGAGCAGCAGCACGTCCTTGACGTCGCCCTGCAGCACGCCGCCCTGGATGGCAGCGCCAAGCGCCACGACTTCGTCCGGGTTGACGCCCTTATGGGGTTCCTTGCCGAACAGCTGCTTGACCGCTTCCTGCACCTTGGGCATGCGGCTCATGCCGCCCACCAGCACCACTTCGTCGATCTGCGCGGCCGAGACACCGGCATCCTTCATGGCCTGCTTGCAGGGCTCGATGGTGCGCTGGATCAGATCGTCCACCAGGCTTTCGAGCTTGGAGCGGGTGAGCTTGAGCGTCAGATGCTTCGGGCCCGACGCGTCAGCGGTGATGAAGGGCAGGTTGATTTCGGTCTGCGTCGCGCTCGACAGTTCGATCTTGGCCTTTTCGGCAGCTTCCTTGAGGCGCTGCAAAGCAAGCTTGTCGGAACGGAGGTCGATGCCCTGCTCCTTCTTGAACTCGTCGGCCAGGTAGTCGACCAGGCGCATGTCGAAGTCTTCGCCACCGAGGAAGGTGTCGCCATTGGTCGACTTCACCTCGAAGACGCCATCGCCGATCTCGAGGATGGACACGTCGAAGGTGCCGCCGCCAAGGTCATAGACCGCGATGGTGCCCGAATTCTTCTTGTCGAGGCCATAGGCCAGAGCAGCGGCCGTCGGCTCGTTGATGATGCGCAGCACTTCAAGGCCGGCAATCTTGCCCGCGTCCTTGGTGGCCTGGCGCTGGCTGTCGTTGAAATAGGCCGGAACGGTAATGACGGCCTGCGTGACGGTCTCGCCGAGATAGCTCTCTGCGGTTTCCTTCATCTTCTGCAGGATCATGGCCGAGACCTGCGACGGCGAATACTTGTCGCCCGAGGCTTCGACCCAGGCGTCGCCATTGTCGGCCTTGACGATCTTGAACGGGACCAGGTCCTTGTCCTTGGCCACGACCTTATCGTCATAGCGGCGGCCGATCAGGCGCTTGACCGCGAACAGGGTATTTTCCGGATTGGTCACGGCCTGACGCTTGGCGGGCTGGCCGACCAGGCGTTCGCCATCCTTGCTGAAGGCGACCATGGAGGGCGTGGTGCGTGCGCCTTCCGCATTTTCGATAACTTTGGGATTGCTGCCGTCCATCACGGCGACGCAGCTATTGGTCGTACCGAGGTCGATACCGATAACTTTTGCCATTACTCTAGCCTCTCTTTCAGCGAACCCGATGCAAGGCCCCTTGCAGCAGCCTTGTAACCCTCGCGGGTCGGGTCCCTCGTAGGTGAACTTGCGCCCATTGCTGGGCCTCGGGGGGTATATAGGGGGGTGGCCTCAGGGCTTCAAGCGCGCAACCGAGGAGATTTTCCGTCGCATAAGGGGATGGCCACCCGGCAAGGGCCGGGCAGCCGGGGCTAATCAGTCGGTGATGGTGTAGCTGTTGAGGCTGCAGATATCGATGGCGGGCTCGATCAGCTCTGCGCCATTGTCCATGACGAACTTGAAGTCGTAGAGGCACTGGTCCGAACCATCGCCGATGGTGGCGGTGGCCTGGTAGCCGGATTCGAGAATCCCGGTATCGCCGAGCAGGTCCCCGCCCCAGCTGTTTTCATTGCTGGGCGTGGTGAAGAAGTAATGCAGGTCGTAGGAGCTGTCATTGATGATGGTGAATTCTACAGTCTGCGCCACGGCAGGCAGGCTGGCTGCAGCGAGCGCCAGGGCGGCAAGGCCACCCAGCAGATAGGTTTTCATGAAAGGTCATCCCCAAGCCGGACGCAAAGGCGTCCGAACGCCGATTATCTGCCAGTTCGGACGATTTTCGCCAAGGGGTGCCGAGCGGACTTTAGACGAAATAGCTGGAGCTGCTGGCGCCAATTGGCCATTTCACCGCGGCGACGATTTGCTCTAGAAGCGGGACCATGATCACCCAAGGCACGGTGCTGCTGCACGACAATCGCGATCCGGCGGGACAGAGCCTGCTGTTCACCGCGCCGCGCGAGGTGCTGGTGGCCCATGACGCCGCCTCGGCCCAGGCAGCGCTGGCCCGTTTGCGCTCGGCCGCTGAAGAGGGTCTGTGGGCCGCCGGCTATTTCGCCTATGAGCTCGGCTTCCTGTTCGAGGAGCGTTTGCTTCACTTGCTGCCCGAGCGCAGCGAGACACCGCTATTGTGGTTCGGGCTCTACGACGCCCCAACTACGCCCGATATCGAGGCCCTGCTCGCCGCCGCGCCCGATGGCATGGTACGCGGGGTAAAACTGCGGCGCGATTTCGTGGACTATGAGCGGGCATTTGCGCAGGTGCATCGCTATATCGCCGCCGGGGATTGCTACCAGGTCAACCTAACGCTCAAGGCCGATTTTACCCTTGAGGGCGATGCCCTCGGCCTGTATCGGCGCCTGGTCGAGAGCCAGCCGGTGGCCTATGGCGCCTATATACATGCCGGAGATCACGTGGTGCTGTCGCGGTCGCCGGAGCTCTTCGTCGCCGACGCGGGTCGCCAACTCACCACCCGCCCGATGAAAGGCACGCTCAAACGCAGTCCGCGCGCGGCCGAGGATGAGAAGGGTCGCGCCGAGCTGGCGGCCGACCCCAAGAACCGGGCCGAAAACCTGATGATCGTCGATCTGCTGCGCAATGATCTGGGCCGCATTGCCGAAATCGGCAGTGTGCGGGTCACCGACCTTTTCACCGTCGAGACCTATCGGAGCCTGCACACCATGACCTCGGGCATTACCGCCCGGCGGCGGGCCGATATCGATATGGTGGCGGTGATCGAAAATCTCTTCCCCTGCGGCTCCATTACCGGCGCGCCCAAACTGCGCGCCATGGAGATCATCCACGAGGTCGAGGCCGGCCCGCGCGGGCTCTATACCGGCTCCATCGGCTATATGGCGCCCGATGGTGATTTCGCCTTCAATGTCGCCATCCGTACAGTCCTCATCGGTACTGATGGTCGGGGAGAAATCGGCATTGGCGGCGGCATCGTCGCCGATTCGGTCGCCGAGGACGAATATCGCGAGGCGGTGTTGAAGATGCAGTTCCTCTCCGATCCGGCGCCGCCGGTGACCCTGATCGAAACCCTCAAATGGACCCCAGAAGGCGGCTATGACCTGCTCGAGCGCCATCTCGACCGGCTGATGCAGTCGGCGCACTATTTCGCGCTGCCTGCTGACCGGGAGGCGGCGGCCCAATACCTCATCGTGGCCACGAAGGGCTGGGAAAAACCGATGCGGGTGCGGCTGACTTTGTCGGCCACAGGGCTTGACCTCACCGCCGTGCCACTGCCGCCGAGCCCGGCGCTTTTCCGCTTCGCCATTGCTAGCGAAAGCATGGATTCGGCCTCGGTCTGGCTGGCCCACAAGACCACCAATCGCGCCTTCTATGATGCGCCGCGCCAGGCCGCTTACGACGCCCACGGGCTCGATGAACTGGTGTTCCAGAACGAGCGCGGCGAGCTGACCGAGGGCTCGTTCACCACGCTGTTTGTCGCGCGCGGCGGCATGCTGCTGACCCCGCCGCTGACGGCGGGCCTCTTGCCGGGAACGCTGCGCGCCGAGCTCATCGCCCGGGGCAAGGCAGAAGAGCGCGTGCTCACCCTTGCCGACCTCGCAGCAGCCGAGGCAATCTATCTCGGCAATTCCGTACGAGGCCTGATCCCGGCACAATGGATCGACCTGCCCCATCCAGCCAAGGAGCCCAGCGCATGAGCATCACCATTGATCCCGAAGACGTGCTGGTGGTGGTCGATGTGCAATATGATTTCCTGCCCGGTGGCAGCCTGGCCGTCGCCGATGGCGATGCCATCGTGCCGCTGATCAACACGCTGGCCGCAAAATTCCGCAATGTGGTGCTGACTCAGGACTGGCACCCCGCCGACCATATCTCCTTCGCCAGCCAACATCCCGGCAAGGCGCCATTCGAGACGGTCGAGCTCGACTATGGCCCCCAGGTGCTGTGGCCCGACCATTGCGTCTGGAACAGCCATGGCGCCGAGATCAGCGGTGATCTCGACATTCCCCATGCCCAGCTGATCCTTCGCAAGGGCTATAACCGGGCCATCGATAGCTATTCCGGTTTTCAGGAAGCCGACCGCGAAACCCTGACCGGCCTTGCCGGCTATCTCAATGAGCGCGATGTCGGCCGGCTGTTCATTGTTGGCCTCGCCACCGATTTCTGCGTCGCCTGGACCGCTCTCGACGGCGTCGCCGGCGGCTTTGACGTCCTGGTCATCGAAGACGCAACCAGAGCTATCGATTCCAACGGTTCGCTGGCCAAAGCTTGGGCGGATATGGAAGAGGCGGGTGTGCAACGCATCCAGAGCCGGGAAATATTGGGGTAGTTGGTTCACCGTCCCAAGCCTATATTTGGGTCAGCAGGAGAATGTGATGCCACATATTTCGGTGAAGGAAGCCATTCGTCGCGCCAAGGATTTCGTTCACGAGACCTTTGACGAAGAGGACATTGCAAATGTTGGTTTGGAAGAGGTGAAGTTCGACGACCAAGTCGGCAATTGGGAAATCACTATTGGATTTTCCCGGCCTTGGGATAGCGAAACCAGCATAGTCCCGAGTCTGTCACGCCAACATCGGCGAGCCTTCAAGATCGTTACAATTGACGGAACGACCGGCGAACCAAAGGCAATAATGCAAAGAGAGATAGCGGCCTGATGGCCCGAAAGCCGGTTATCCTCGACACCAATCTCTTGCTTTTGCTGGTGGTTGGCGAGACCGACAAGGCAATGGTCGATCGGCACAGGCGCTTGCAGATTTACACCCTGGATGACTTTGTCTGGGTGAGGCAGCAAGTAAACGCGTCAGCCGGACTGATCCTCTGCCCAAATATCATAACCGAGACCTCTAACCTGATCAGATACAGTTCCAATCGGGACGCGGCATCTATAGCTGAGGTCTTCAAACTCGTGGTTGGACAGTTTCACGAGACCTATATCCCCTCGACGTCGGCGGTTCAACGTCAAGAGCACGGTCGGCTTGGCGTCACAGACTCGGTCCTGCTTATCCTCGCGAACAGCATGGCCCAGTTGATAACGGACGATCTTGATCTGGCCCTCGCTGCAGATCGTGCAGGTGCGGATGTGATCAACTACAACCACATCCGCGACAATCGCTAGGCGCTCTTGTCGACGCCGTCGCCTTCGGGGGCAGGGGCCGGGGCCGGCTGGGCGGTGCCGCCCTTGGCAACGCCGACCATGGCGGGACGCAGCACGCGGTCGCCGATGGCAAAGCCTTCCTGGACCACCTGCACAACCGTGCCTTCGGGCACATTGGGATTGGGCACTTCGAACATGGCCTGGTGTTTGTGCGGATCGAACTTCTGGCCGGCGGCCTCGATCTGCTTGACGCCATGTTTGGCCAGGAGGCGCTGGGTCTCGCGCTCGGCCAGCTCGATGCCTTCGATCAGGCTCTTGAGCGTGCCTTCGGCGGTTTCGCGCACCTCGTTGGGAATGACCATCAGCGCCCGGCTCAAGGCGTCGGTGGCGCTCAGCATGTCGCGGGCAAAGCCGGCAATGGCATAGGAGCGGGTGTCGGCCACGTCGCGCTCGGTACGTTTGCGCAGGTTTTCCATCTCGGCGATGCTGCGCAGCACGCGATCCCTAAGCTCGCTATTTTCGGCCCGCAGTGCCTCGACAGGATCCACTTCGGGTGTGTCGGCCACCGGGATTTCGTTTTCCGGCGTTTCGCCTTGGGCGGCGTTCTCGTCGCTCATGTCGTCTCCATCCGCAGGGATTAAGGGTGTTGACCAGCCATATCGGCCAATGGCGACACTATTTCAAGCCTTGGGTCTGCACGCTCAGCGCTTGCGCGACATCATCGCTGAAATCACATGGGCGGTATAATCGACCACCGGGACGATGCGGGCATAGTTGAGCCGCGTCGGACCGATCACGCCGAGGACGCCCACCACCTTGTCATTGGCGTCCTTATAGGGGCTGAGAATCACCGAGGAGCCGGAAAGCGAGAACAGCTTGTTCTCCGAGCCGATGAAGATGCGCACGCCCTGGGCGCGCTCGGCATCGCCCAAGAGTTCGAGCAGCCCGTCCTTGCTTTCCAGCTCGTCGAACAATTGCCGCATCCGCGCGAGCTCGTCGCTGGCCATGGTGTCGTTGATGAGATTGGCGCGTCCCCGCACGATGACGGTGGGCGCCACATTGCCCTTCTGCTCGACCAGGGTGGCGATCCCCGCATCCACCAGCTTCTGCGTCAATTCGTCGAGTTCGGCGCGTTGCTCGGCGCGCCGTTCTCCCAAAACCTTGCGCGCTTCGGTGAGGGTCCGTCCGACGACATAATTGGCGAGATAATTGCTCGCCTGCTGCAGGGCGCTGGCGGTGAAGCCCGGTGGCAGCTCCATGATGCGGTTTTCCACCTGGCCGTCTTCGCCGACCAGTACCGCCATGGCGCGGCTGGCATCGAGCCGCACGAAATCGATGTGGCGCAGCACCATGTCGGCCTTGCTGGCAATCACCACCCCGGCGCCATGGCTGAGACCGGACAAGAGCGCGCTGGCCTCGGTCAGCAGGTCCTCGACCTGCCCGCGGCTGGCCGGGCCCTCCATCTGCCGGGCGATCTGGCTGCGCTCGCTTTCGTCCACCGCACCCACTTCGAGCATCGAATCAACGAAAAAGCGCAGGCCCTGCTGGGTGGGAGCGCGGCCGGCCGAGGTGTGCGGCGCCGCGATCAGCCCCAGATCTTCGAGATCGGCCATCACATTGCGCACCGAGGCCGGCGACAATTCCACCTGCAGCATGCGCGAGAGATCGCGCGAGCCCACCGGCATGCCGGTGTCGAGATAGCGCTCCACCAGCCGCCGGAAAATGTCCTGGCTGCGGCTGTTGAGGGCGGAAAGGAAATCTTCGGCCGGCCTGTTCATGGTGTTTGGATAAAATCGTCCACTTTAACCCTGCCCTCTCATTTAGGGCCTTCCTCCCCAGCCGCCAAGCGCCCGGTGCTTGTGAGCGGGGACGAGGAGGGTTAAGAGGCGGTTAATAGCAATTTTGCATGGAATGATGATGCGGCCTTCCGGACGTGACCCGAGCCAGATGCGGGCAGTGACCCTCGAACGCAATGTGGCCATGAAGGCCGAAGGCTCCTGCCTTGTCGCCTTCGGCAATACCAAGGTCCTGTGCACGGCATCGGTCGAAACCAGCGTACCGGGCTGGCTGCGCGGCAAGGGCAAGGGCTGGGTCACCGCCGAATATGGCATGCTGCCCCGCGCCACCGGCAGCCGCACCCGCCGCGAGGCTACGGCCGGCAAGCAGTCCGGCCGCACCCAGGAAATCCAGCGCCTGATCGGCCGCTCGCTGCGTGCCGTGGTCGATCTCGAAGCCCTTGGCGAAGTCCAGATTACCCTGGACTGCGACGTGCTCGAAGCCGATGGCGGCACGCGCACCGCCTCGATCACCGGCGCCTATGTGGCTTTGGCCGACGCGATTCGGTGGATGGAAGAGCGCAAGCTGACCAAGGGCCCGGCCCTGACGGATTCGGTCGCCGCCATTTCCTGCGGCATCTATCGCGGCACACCGGTGCTCGACCTCGACTATCTCGAAGACGTGGAAGCGGAAACCGACGCCAATTTCGTCATGACCGGCTCGGGCAAATTCGTCGAAATCCAGGGCACCGCCGAAGGCGCGCCCTTCGATCGCGATGAATTGAACGCCCTGATGGCGCTGGCCGAACAGGGCATCGGCGAGCTTTCGGAAATGCAGAAGGCGGCTCTGGGCGGATGATGTTCTGGAACAAAACTCCCTCATCCGGCGCTGTGGGCCACCTTCTCCCCAAGCGGGAGAAGAATGGTTCAGCGCGCGCCTCTTATTCCTCTCCCTCTCGGGGGGAGGGTGCCCGAAGGGCGGGTGAGGGGGATTTCACCGAACACGATTGCCCGATCTGGAACGATATCCAGCGCGCCCTCGATGGAGCCAGCAAATGAGCCTACCCCGTCTGCGCGCCGGTAATCGCCTCGTCATCGCCACCCACAATGCCGGCAAGCTCACCGAATTCCGCGAGCTGTTCGCCCCGTTCGGGCTCGATCTGGTTTCCGCCGGCGAACTGGGCCTGCCCGAGCCGGACGAAACCGGCACCACCTTTGCCGAAAATGCCCGCACCAAGGCCCATGCCGCCGCCAAGGGCGCCAATATGCTGGCGCTCAGCGACGATAGCGGCCTCTGCGTCGATGCGCTCAATGGCGAGCCCGGCGTCTATACCGCCGACTGGGCGGGCGTGCCGCGCGATTTTGGCCATGCCATGAAGCGCGTCGAGGATGCGCTGCAGGCGGCAGGGGCCAATTCACCTGGCCAGCGCCGCGCCTCATTCAATGCCACGCTCTGCCTCGCCCATCCCGATGGACGGGACGTGCTCTATGTCGGCAAATGCGACGGCACCCTGGTCTGGCCGCCGCGCGGCGCGATGGGCCATGGCTATGATCCCATGTTCATGCCCGATGGCTATGACATCACCTTCGGCGAAATGGCCGCCGAAACCAAGCATTCCTGGTCGCCCGGGCAAACCGGCCTCAGCCACCGCGCCCGGGCTTTTGCTCAGTTCGTCGAAAACCAGATCGATCATGGGTGATTTGGGGATGATTGCAGCGCTGGAGGCTCTTTCGCCTCCCTCCCCCTTGAGGGGAGGGACCGAGGGTGGGGGTCCATCAGTGAACCACTGCACCACCCCCCACCCCAACCCTCCCCCTCAAGGGGGGAGGGAGCCAGAAAGCGGGGCTTGCCCATGACCAATCCCAACGACCTCTTCGGCGTCTATGTGCATTGGCCCTTCTGCGCCGCCAAATGCCCCTATTGCGACTTTAATTCCCACGTGCATCGCGGCGCCTTTGACGAGGATGCTTTCGTCGAGGGCTATATTCGCGAAATTTCCTATATGGCGGCGCTGTCGCCGGGCCGGCTGGTGCAGTCGGTGTTTTTCGGTGGCGGTACGCCCTCGCTGATGAGCCCCAAGGCCGTCGGCACCATTCTCGACGTCATCGCCAGCAAGTGGCAGGTGGCCAACAATGCCGAGATCACGCTCGAGGCCAACCCGACCAGCGTCGAGGTCGACCGCTTCCGCGGCTTCCGCACCGCCGGGATCAATCGGGTGTCGCTGGGGGTGCAGTCGCTGCGCGAAAAGCCGCTGGCCGAATTGGGCCGCCGCCACAGCGTGGACGAGGCCATCGCGGCAGTGCGCATCGCCCAGTCGGTCTTCGATCGTTCGAGCTTCGACCTCATCTATGCCCGTCCCGGCCAGACGCTGGACGATTGGGAAGACGAACTCAAGGAAGCGCTCTGGATGGCTCGGGGCCATATCAGCCTCTACCAGCTGACCATCGAACAGGGCACGCGCTATTTCGACCTGTTCAATGCCGGCAAGCTGAAAATGCCGAACGAGGACCTGGCCGCCGATTTCTACGAATTGACCCAGGAACTGACCGCCGCGGCCGGCATGCCGGCCTATGAGATTTCCAACCATGCGGTGCCCGGCCAGGAAAGCCGGCACAACATGCTCTATTGGCGCTATGGCGAATATGCCGGCATTGGCCCGGGCGCCCACGGGCGCCTCCTCGTCAATCACCAGCGCCACGCCACCGCCACCGAGAAAATGCCGTTCGACTGGCTGGCCCGCGTCAACCAGAACGGCCATGGCATGGTCACCGACGATATCCTCACCTGGGAAGAACAGGGCGACGAATTCCTGGTCATGGGCCTCCGGCTCAAGGAAGGCATCTCCCCCAGCCGCTTCATGGCGCTGTCGGGTCGCGGCATTGCTGAAAAGCAGATCGACGCGCTCAAGGGCTATGGCTTTGTCGAGACTCTGCCCAACGGCAATATCCGCGTCACCGAAAAAGGTTTTCCGGTGCTCGACGCCGTAGTGGCCGACTTGGCGGCCTAAAGCTTCGGCCCTTCGACTGTTACCACCCCGCTTGGTCCGATCTGCTTGATCGCAAGCGCATATTCCGAGCGGCCATCGGTGCCGAAGCGGAACAGGCCATCGCGGCCATTGAAGCCGGTGGGATTGGTCATCAGGCTGGGATTATAGGGCGGCGTGGCCAGCGACAGCGTATTCACATTGGCGAGAATCGTCGCCGTATAGGCCAGGGTTGCCAGCGGATGTGGCCGCCCACCGAATCGGGCCTGATAGTCCGGGGTGATGGCATTGAGCCCGGCCTCGTCCACCGCCGGATAAATGGCCCCTCGCAGGCCCGGTGAGGCCAGGATCGCCGGATCGCCCGCCCATTCGGCCGAACCAGCCAGTTGCAGCAGATCCGGCGTTACCCCCGCCTGGGCCAGGGCCTGCCCGAAGGCCGGGGCGGCACTGCGCTCGGGCAGGAACAGCGTGTCGATCATGCCGCGATCGATCAGCGGCTTGGCCTGCGCCACGATTCCGGCAATCTCGCTGGGCGAGGAATACATATAGACCGCATTGGGTGGGGCGCCGGAGGCGGTGGCCTGCTGGCGGAAGGCCAGCGCCTGGGCTTCGCCATAAGGGGTGGTCGGAAAGGCCCCGGCCAGCCCGCGCCGGCCCTGGGCGCGCAGATAGGAGACGGCGCGCTTCATTTCCATGTCAGGGGTGACCGAGAGCAGGTAGATGCCGGGTCCGGCCGACGAAACGGTGTTGGAAAAGCCGATCAGCGGCACGCCCGAGGCCCGCGCCACCGCCCCGGCGGCGCTCACCTGCTCGGCCTGCAGCGGCCCCAGAATCAGCTTGGCCCCCTCCGCCACCGCCGCATTGGCGGCATGGGTGGCGCCGGCGACAGAGGTGCCGCTATCGCGCAGGGTAATGGTGATATTCTCGCCGATATTGGGATTGGCGTCGATAAAGGCGATGGCGAGGCGCGAGGCATTGGCGAGCGAAGTGCCGATTTGGACCATGCCGGGCTCGCCGGTCAGCGGCAGTAACAGCGTAACCGGCACCGGGCCGCGTCCGAACCGGTCTGCGGCGGCGCTGGTGCTGGTCGGAACAGGCATGCCCGCGGGGCCATTATTGCCACCGCCGGCTTGCGGGCCGGGAAAGGACAAGGTGCGCGAGCCGAATTGCCATTCGCCGGGTGAACAGGAGGCGAGGAGGGCGGCAAGCCCGAAAGCCACCAGCCCGCGTGTCCAGACCTGCCGTCGCCACAGCCTCAGCATCGTTTCGCCCGAAATGCTCACATTGGGTTAACCAAGCTCACGCGATATGGTTAATCAAAAGTCAAAGTCAGAGAGAAGTTGAGCCGCATGAGTGCCGAAACCAGAGATTATTTCATCGCCGGCACCAAGTTCAGCGCGCCGCCCCTCGCGGCGGGACTCTATGTGGTGGCGACCCCGATCGGCAATCTGCGCGACATTACCCTCCGGGCGCTCGAAACCCTGGCCTCGGCCGATGCTGTCCTCTGCGAGGATACCCGCACCTCGGCGCGCCTGCTCGATCACTATGGCATCAAGGGGCGGCGCCAGGCCCTGCATGAGCACAATGAGCGCGACAAGGCCGCCTCCATCGTGGCCCGCATCGCAGGGGGCGAAGCCATTGCCCTGATCTCGGATGCCGGCACCCCCCTGCTCTCCGATCCAGGCTTTCCGCTGATTCGCGCGCTGGCGGAGGCCAATCTCCCGGTCTTTCCCATTCCCGGCGCATCGGCCCTGCTCTCGGCCCTCGTCGTCGCGGGTCTGCCCACCGATGCCTTTGTCTTTCATGGTTTCCTGCCGCCCAAGGCCGGGGCGCGCGCCAACGCGCTATCTCGGCTCAAGGATTCACGTGAAACCATGGTCTTCTACGAATCGCCGCGCCGGCTCGCCGATACCCTCGCGGCCATGGCCGATGCGTTCGGGCCCCGCGCCGCCGCCGTTTCGCTGGAGCTGACCAAGCGCTTCGAGCGCACACGGCGCGGGTCCCTTGCCGACCTCGCCGCGTCATTCGCTGAGGAAGAGACCAAGGGCGAGGCGGTGATCGTCGTTGCCGGGGCCGAGGCCCCCAGCGCCCCGGCCGAAGCCGATTGGCAGGCGGCTCTGGCCACCGAAATGGCCGGCCAGCCCCTGCGCGCCGCCGTCGATGCCATCGCCGCCCGTTTCGGGCTCAAGCGCAAGGAGGTCTATGATGCCGCGCTCGCCCTCAAGGCCCAAGGCTGAACGCCGCATCGCCGCCCAACGTGGTGGCCAGCGCGGCGAGGCGCTGGCGGCGCTTTACCTGCAAGCCAGCCTGCACCGCATTCGCCACCGCCGCTTCAAGACGCCGATGGGCGAGATCGACCTCGTGGCGGAGCGCTCCGGCACCATCATCTTCGTCGAAGTGAAAATGCGCAGCCGCGGCGATGCGGAGGAAGAGGCCTTCAAGGCCGTCAATCGCCAGCGCATCGTCCGCGCCGCCCAATATTGGCTGGCGCGCCACCCCGCCGAATCGAGCAAGGATTTCCGCTTCGATGTGATTTTTCTTGCGCGCGGGCGCTGGCCGCGCCATCTCATCAATGCCTTTCCCGCCTTCTGAGTATTGCCATGAGCCTCAAAGTCGCCGTCCAGATGGACCATGTCGCCACCATCAATCCCAAGGGCGACTCCACCTTCGCCATGATGCTGGAGGCCCAGGCGCGCGGCCATGAGCTGCTGCATTACACACCCGACGGCCTGGCGTTGCGTGGCCACACGGTGAGCGCCCTGTGCCAGCCGATCACGGTCGTGGATCAGCCCAAGGGCGAGCATTTTACCCTGGGCGAGGCGCGCCGCGTCGATCTCTCCACCCAGGACGTGATTCTCATGCGCCAGGATCCGCCCTTCGACATGAACTACATCACCATCACCCATATCCTCGAGCGCCTGCACCCCAAGACGCTGGTGGTCAATCCGCCGGCCGCGGTGCGCAATGCGCCCGAAAAGATCCTGGTCACCGATTTCCCCGAACTGATGCCGCCGACCCTGGTGACCCGCGACCGCGCCGAGATCCATGCCTTCCGCAAAGAGCATGGCAACATCATCGTCAAGCCGCTCTACGGCAATGGCGGCGCCGGCGTGTTCTTCATTCAGGAGGGCGACCACAATCTCGCCAGCCTCCTGGAATTGTTCGAGAGCAATTACCGCGAACCCTTCATGATCCAGAAATACCTGCCCGATGTGCGCAAGGGCGACAAGCGGATCATCATCATCGACGGCGAACCGGTGGCCGGGCTTAACCGCATCCCCGCCGACGGCGAGGCGCGCTCCAACATGCATGTCGGCGGCCGTCCCGAACTCTCGGAACTGACGGCGCGCGAGCGTGAAATCTGCGCCGCCATCGGCCCGGCCCTCAAAGAGCGCGACATGATCTTCGTCGGCATCGACGTCATCGGCAACTACCTCACCGAGATCAACGTCACCTCCCCCACCGGCATCCGCGAAATCAAGCGCTTCGGCGGTCCCGACATTGCCGTGCTGATCTGGAACGCCATCGAAAGGCGGCGCGGCTGAGAGGCGGTAGACCGCGTGCGAGGCATCACCGAAATTTTTGATGCCATGTCGGAAAGCGGCGCGCCGTTTTCACTTGCATTCGTTGCCGACCACGGTGGAATCGAGACTCATGTCGGTGGTTATTGGCCTTCCGGCCGGCCGGTGAAGTCAGATGATTACTTCTACGCCGCCAGCCTGGCAAAGCAGGTGACTGGGGCGGCTGTCGCAGTTTTGGCCCGGCAAGGTCTTTTGCTTGCCGATCACTGTGTCGCCCATCACCTTCCCGGGCTGGGAGCTTGGGCGGCCAGCGTGACGATCGGCCAGCTTCTGCATCACGTATCCGGCCTGGTGCCTGCCGGAAATTGGGAGGCAGGGGGGGCTGACTGGACAAATGACCGGGCGCTGGAACTGCTGCGGGGCGGGTTTGGCGATATCGGGCAGCGAGGCGCCTATGCATATTCCAATGTCGGTTATGTCCTCCTGGCGCGGATCGTGGAAAGTGTATCGGGTCTGGCTTTTTCGGACTTTGTGGCGACATATCTGTTTGGGCCGCTTGCTATTCAAGGCATGACCTTTTCAGAGGCGCCCCTCGGCCCCGAAAGCGAGCAATGGCATTTGCTGGGGGACACTTTGCCGCTATCGAGTGGCGATGGTGGCCTCTGGACGACGGCCGGCGCCTTTGCGCAATGGCTCGACTGCCAAAACCGCGATCTCCTAGAAATAGGCGGCCTTGTGAGCCAGGCGGGGCGATTATCCGATGGAACTTTGGGTGACTATGGATGGGGCATTGGCTTGCGCGGTGACAAGCACAAACCGAGCTTTGTTCACGCAGGCAACTGGCCCGGCGCCGGCGCCAAAGCCATCCGTCAACCGGGATCGGGCCTGTCGCTGGTGATGCTCGGTGCTGGCGAGATGGCTCCGGCGGTGGCCGGTTGGACCGATAAGATACTCACCTGCTTGCGACCTTCGAGATAGCTGGTACTGGCCTTGGCCGCGCGCTACCGATGGCTTAGGGATATCCCATTGAGGAGTCGGGCATGAACACTTTCCTCGTGGCTTTTGCCACGCTCTTTGCCACCGTGGGCGTTGCCGATATCGCCTTCATCTTTGCGGCGCTGACCAAGGATAATACGCCGGCGCAGCGGCGGCAGTTCGCCACGCGCGGCGTGCTGGTGGCGCTGGCCATCCTCCTGTTCTTCGCCGTTCTGGGCAATCTCATCCTCGACGTCTTCGGGATCACCATCGCGGCGCTGCGCACGGCGGGCGGCGTGCTGTTGCTGCTTATCGCCATCGACATGGTGTTCGCGCGCCATTCCGGCGGCACCGGCACCACCGATGAGGAAGAGATGGAGGCTCGCCGCAGCCACGATATCTCCGTCTTTCCGCTGGCCATGCCGCTGATGGCGGGGCCGGGCGCCATCAGCGCGGTGATTCTGCTGACCACCGGCGCTCAAACCGATCTCGAATTCTGGCTGGTGCTGGCCGCCATCGTCGTCATTCTGGCTTTGGCCTGGCTGACGCTGCTGATCGCCATTCCGATCCAGAAACTGCTGGGGCTGACCGGCCTGTCGGTGGTGTCGCGCGTGGTCGGTATTCTGCTGGCGGCGCTGGCGGTGCAATTCGTCTTCGACGGCATCAAGGCCAGCGGCCTGCTCGGTGGCTGAGCCTATCGCCCACCCGCATTCTGAACAGCTGGAGCATTGGGGTCGATTCCCACGCCGAAGGCGTCGACCCGGCCGATCGGCGCCTGCATGAGCTGTTCGAGGCTGAAGGCCGGGGCGGCGGCGGGGGCGGAATTGGCGGTGATCAGATCGGCCGCCCGCTGCGGTGCGCGGCTCAGCGGCATGACCGCGCCGGCCACTTCCAGCAGCCGCACCTGGCCCAGGCCCTGATAGGGCGGGCGCAGCATGGCGGCGGCATCGGTGCCGGCCAGGGGATCGGCCACGGCCATGGTCACGGTGCCGCCGCGGTAGATATTGCGCAGCGACTGGCTGATATAGAAGGCGAGCTTGTCGGCGCCGGCGGCCGAGAAATGGATGCCGTCATCCTTGCGCATGCGGGCATTCTGCCCGTTCACGTCGGGGCCATAGGACGAATATTTGCCGTCCTCGCCGATGAAGCGGTCATAGATGTCCAAAAACTCCACCCCGCCCGAAAAGGCCGCCATTTTCTGTAGCGCGCTGATCTGGCTCATGGCGGTAGAATATTCGCTGCGCGACATGGGCGGCAGCCCCACCCAGATCACCGGTTTGCGGGCGGCCCGGAGCTGGCTCAAAAACGTATTGAGCCGCGCCTGGTAGGCCGTGGTCCAGCTTTCGCTCAGCGCCGGAAAAGTCTGGCCGTTGACCTTGATCTCCTGCCGGTCATTGACGCCGATAACAACCACCGCCACGTCGAAACTGTCGGCGGCGATCTGGTCTGCTACCGTCTTGTTCCAGTCGAAATAATCGTCGCGCACGAAGCCCGATGAGCTGACCCCCTGCCCGATCACCACGAGATTGGCGTCTTCGGCATAAAAGCGCTCCAGCGCCCGGCTGAGATCGACCGCCATGGAATCGCCGAAGACGGCGAGTCTTGTAGCATTGGGAGCTTTTTCCACCTGCGGCTTGGGCGGCGGCAAGGCTGCGGTGGGCGCCTGCTGGCGCGGCTGGGTCTGCTGTTGCTGCGGCGGTGGCGCCTGCTTGGGCTCCTCGCCGAAGAGCAGGTCGAACAGGGTGCGGCGGCGCTGTTCCTGGGCCACGAGAATACGGTCCTGCGTCTGGGCATAGGCCGCCGACACGTCGAGCGTCACCAGCATCGCCATCATCAGCAGCAGGAAAAACCGCTTCATTGCATCCGTCCGATCTTCTCGTCCGCTTCTACCAGAACCCGGGCAACCGGGCCAAGGCGCTCGCCTTTGCTTTACCGGCTCGCCGCCATCAGCGCCTCATAGCTGGCGCGGGTGATGAACCCGTCGGCCGCCTGCCCCTGGGCCGCCTGGAAGCGCGCATAGGCAGCCTGGCTGACCGGGCCGATGCGGCCATCGACGAGGCCGTCATAATAACCCAGCTGCTTGAGCGCCTGCTGAATACTCTGCCGCTGCGCCAGATTGGGTAGCGTTGCCTGGCGCGGCCAGGGCGCCACGAAAGCGCCGCCGCCCTTGAGTCGATCCGTCAGATGGGCCACGGCCAGCGCATAGCTGTCGGAGAAGTTGTAGCCCTTGAGCACCAGGTAGTTGCCGGTCATCAGGAATTTCGGCCCGTCCTTGCCGGCGGGCACATAGAGGAAGACGGGGATATCGAGATCGGCGAATTGTCGCCCGGACACCCGCGTCACGCCGCGTTCTGCAAAGAAGCGCAATGGCCGCAATTGGTCGCGGGTGGCGAGGAGATAATCGAAGCCCGGAGGGACCGACACCTCAAAACCCCAGTCGAGCCCCGGCTGATAGCCCAGCTTGCGCAGAAAGACGCCGCTGGTGGCCAGGGCGTCGGCCAGCGAATTGTGAAGGTCCAGCCGCCCGTCGCCATCCCCATCGGTGCCATGGGCGACCACATTGGCGGGATTGACCTGCAGATGCCCGATGGCCCCGGCCCAGGAGCCGAGCGGTGACACTCCGCCATTGGCTTCCGCAAGAAGCAAGGCAGCGAAGAAATCCATCTTGTCCTCGGTAAAGCGGGTGCGCCGCTGCCAGGCGACGGTCGCCAGCGAGCGCACGATGGGGCGAATGAGGCTGTCATTGCCCAAGACGCCGCCATAATCGGTCTCGATGCCCCAGATAGCGCCTAATATATAGGGATCGACCCCATACTGGCCGCCGATCCGGGCAAAGAGGTCGCTATTGCGCCCCAAAGCCGTCTTGCCGCGCTCGATGCGCGATGCCGAAACGCGGGCGTCGAGATAGTCCCAGATCGGGGTGGTGAATTCGGGCTGGGTCTCGACCAGATTGGGCACGCGCGGATCGGGCGTCAGCCCCTTGGTCAGCGTGTCGTAGCTGGCTGGGCTGATGCCCTGCCCCCGGGCTTCCTCCTTAAGGCCGGCCAGGAAGTCGGAAAAGCTGTCGACCGGCTGCGCCGCGACCGGCGTCGCCATCAGTAACAGAAACATCAGGACGCCGCGAAGACTCATGCTCATCGCTCCTAGCGATTGCGGGTCATCAAATGCCGTTCCCAGGCATAGGCGGTTTCGACGATTTCCTTGAGGTCGTCATGCTGGGGCACCCAGCCGAGCAGCTTGCGCACCTTTTCGCCGGTGGCGGTGATCGAGGCCGGGTCCCCTGCCCGGCGCGGCCCCTCATCGGCGCGCAGATGCACACCCGAAACCTCGCGCACGGTCTCGACCACTTCGCGCACCGAATAGCCGCGGCCATAGGCGCAATTGAGCGTGGTGCTGTCCCCGCCCTTGCGCAGGTGATTGAGCAGCAGGCCATGGGCGGCAATCAGGTCGGTGACGTGGATATAGTCGCGCACGCAGGTGCCATCGGGCGTTTCGTAATCGGTGCCGAAAATGTCCATCTTGTCGCGCTGGCCGAGCGCGGTCTGGCAGGCCACCTTGATCAGATGCGTCGCCTGCGGCGTCGACTGGCCGGAGCGCTTCTGCGGATCGGCGCCCGCGACGTTGAAGTAGCGCAAGACGCCATAGGTCATGGGATGGGCGGCAGCGACATCGGCCAGCATCCACTCGGTCATCAGCTTGGACCGCCCATAGGGCGACATGGGATTGAGCGGCGTGGTCTCGACCACCGGCGCCAGACCGGTCATGCCGTAGACGGCGGCGGTGGAGGAAAAGATGAAGTGCCTGACCCCGCCTTTCACCGCTGCTTCGATCAGATTGCGCGAGGTGGCGGTATTGTTGGCGTAATATTTGAGCGGATTGGTCACCGATTCCGGCACCACGATCGAGCCGGCGAAATGCACGATTTCCTTGATGTCGTGGCTCTTGATCAGCGCCAGCACGAAATCCACATTGCCGGCATCGCCGGCAACGAAATTGGCACGGCCATCAATGGCCCAGTCGAAGCCGGTCACCAGGTTGTCGAGAACCACGACCTCTTCGCCCCGATCGGCCAGTTCCAGCACCATATGGCTGCCAATATATCCCGCACCGCCGGTAACCAGGACCGCCATCGAACTCTCCAACTCGGTAGAAATGCAAATTCCTGGCAACGATATGTTGGAGATATTGATTTAGCTTTACATCAACGAAATGGCCACCAGGGAGAATTGATCCGTGTCCAAACGCGTCCGTACCGCCGTCTTTCCCGTTGCCGGGCTTGGCACCCGTTTCCTGCCCGCCACCAAGGCAATGCCAAAGGAAATGCTGACGGTGGTGGATCGTCCACTGATTCAATATGCGGTGGACGAGGCGCGCGAAGCCGGCATCGAGCACTTCGTTTTCGTCACCGGCCGCAACAAGGGCGTTATCGAGGACCACTTCGATCGCCAGTTCGAGCTGGAAACCACGCTCGAAACCCGCGGCAAGAACCAGGCGCTGGAGGAATTGCGCAAGGACCTGCCCTCGGCCGGCCGCACCTCCTTTACCCGCCAGCAGGAGCCGCTGGGCCTGGGCCACGCCGTCTGGTGCGCCCGCGATATCGTGGGCGACAATCCCTTTGCCCTGCTGCTGCCCGACATGCTGTTCAAGGGCGAGCCCGGCGTGCTCAAGCAGATGATGGATGCCTATGAAGAGCGCGGCGGCAATGTGATCGCCGTCGAAGAGGTGCCGGAAAGCGAAATCTCCTCCTATGGCGTGGTGGCGCGCGGTGATGGCCCCGATAGCGGTTTTCCCATTACCGGCATGGTCGAAAAGCCCAAACGCGAAGAGGCCCCCTCCAACCTCATCATCTCCGGCCGTTATATTCTGCAGCCAGAGCTGTTTTCACTCCTGGCTGACCAGCCGCGCGGTGCCGGCGGGGAAATCCAGCTGACCGATGCCATGCAGACGCTGATGCACAACCAGCGCTTCACCGGCGTCAAATATCGCGGCCAGAGCTTCGACTGCGGCTCCAAGATCGGCTTTTTGACCGCCAATGTGGTTTATGCGCTGGAGCGCGACGACATCCGTCCCGGCTTCGTGCGCGAATTGCGCAAGCTCGATCTCGAAGACCAGCTCTAAGAGCGTTTTACGCGCCGGCTGATGCGCTCCGGCACCCCCTCCCCCTTGAGGGCTCTGAACTGTCCCGAAGGGCAAATCTCTCCAGCGGAGAGATTTGGATGATGACGCCGGGGTGGGGGTGGTTCAGTGATCCACTGATGGACCCCCCACCCTCATTCCTTCCCCTCAATGGGCAAGGAGGCGAAAGGGCCCAAAGTCTAACTCAGTTTGAAATAATCTAGAGCGCCCTACGCTTCAGGCTTCGCTTGAGTCGGCCGACAAATTCCTGTCGCCTCTCTCACCAGCTGTCACCCCAGACTTCGCCGAGATGACGTCACGCGGTCCTACCTCTGCACGGTCACGCCGAGGCTGACCCTGTGGCTGTCCAGCAGGCCGGTAGTGGAATTGTCGCGCTTGGCGAAAGCATAATCGGCCGAGAGCGCGGTGTGCGAATTGATGCGGTAATCGGCGCCGGCCGAAACGCCCCAGCGATTTTCCGTCTCGCCGCTGCCGGCGGTGAGGGCGCGGCTCCAGTCGGCAGAGGCGCGCAGCCGCAGCCAGCTATTGACCGTATAGTCGATATTGGCGGTGGCCGCATGGGTAATGCGGGCCGTGCCGGTGCTGTCGGCCCCCGGCGGGGTGATCGTGGTCGACAGACCCGCCGACAGCGCCAATGTCGGATCGGGCCGGAAGGTCAGATTGGCCTCGTAGAGCTCGGTGCGGATATCGGCGAGCGCGGCATTGTCGAAGTCATAGTCGCCCACGCCCACGGCAGCGCTGGCCGACAGCACCTCGTTCCATTGCCCGGCAATGCCGCCGCGCACCGTGCGCTCGGTCGCATTGCGATAGATGGTGGTGCCGGTGCCCGGCAGGTCGAACAGCGTGCGGCTGATGCCGCCCTGCCCGTAAATCTCGAAGATCGGGGTGATCTGATAGCCGACGCGCAGGCTGGAATTGGTGGTCCAGGTGTTTTGCGTATCGTTGTTGGTCAGCCCGGTATCGCTGCGCAGGGTGGGGCCGTAGAGGGTGCGCACGGCGCCGGCATTGAGCCCGACATTGAAGAGCCCGAATTGCCGCGTCAGCCCGGCGCCCAGCGTGCCGGTGGTGATCTCGGGCGGCACGACCACGCCCCCGGCCAGGCCCGGGGTGCCGGCCAGTTCCTGGGTCATGCCTATGGCGCCATTGGCAGTGAAGCTGGTGAGACTGTCGAGCGGCGCGGTGACCGAAAAGCCGAGATTGAGCCCGGTAATGTCGGCATCGCGCCCGCCACCGGGCTTGGCGATTTCGGCACTGCCATTCACAACCACATCGGCACGACGGCCATCATGGGTGGCGGTGAATTGCGGATTGAGGGTGGTGACGAAGGTTTCGCCGACATTGGTCTGCGTGAAGGTGCCCCGCAGCCCCACCGACCAGTCGATATCGAAAGGCGGGTGGCCCGGTTCGGCCGGGACGGCGAATTCGAGCGGCACCGGAGCGGCAGGATAGACGCCGGGGCGCAGGCGCTCTTCCTTGAGGTTCGCCAGCGGATCGGCAAGCACCGGCGTGGCCAGGGCGGAACCGGCCATCACAGCGACAAAAAGGGAATTGAACAGCCTTCCGGCCACGCCATGCTCCGCCACTGATGCCGGCAGAATCATGAAGATACCGGCCCATGACCCCTCAGGGCCCTTGGGCCGATCCTTTCAGCTTATGGTTAATGAAACCTTGCTGCTTGCCGTTTATGCGCCATCAGGCAACCGGCTCGACCTTGAGCACGGCGCCCTCCGCCGCCACGATGCGCACCCTTTGGCCCACCGGCAGGTCGGGCCCGGAAATACGCCAGATACTGTCGCCCAGCGCCAGCCGCCCGAAACCGCCAGAGATCGGCTGGTCCAACACCCCTTCCACTCCGACATAGCTTTCGGCGCGGCGGTTGAGGAAGGGGTTGTCGGTGCTGGTCTGTCGCCGCCGCTGCCAGCGCACCCAGATGAGGATGCTGACCAGCGACAGCGTGCCGAAGATCAGCCATTGCAGCGGCCAGGCCAGCGGCTGGACCATGACAATGAGACCGGTCAGCACCCCGGCAATGCCCATCCAGAGCAGATAGCCGCCGGGGACCACCAGTTCGAGCGCCAAAAGCACCAGCCCGCCGATGATCCAGCTCCAGGAGATATTGGCACCAATGAACTCGACCAGGGTCATGTCGGGCTCCCGCTATCAGGCGTCGCTGCTGGGGCCGGCCGAAAAGCCGGCGCTGGGCGGACGGCTGGTGGAGCGCGCCGCTGGATTCGTCGGCTTTTCACCGCCAAAGGTCTCGCGCGCGATCTCGGCGATACCGCCAATGGCGCCGATGACGCTGGAGGCCTCGACCGGCAGCATCAACAGCTTCTGGTTGGGCGAGGTGGCAATGCCTTCGAGCGCCTTTATATAGTTGTTGGCGACGAAATAGTTGATCGCCTGCACATTGCCCGAGGCAATAGCGTCCGACACCAGCTGGGTCGCCTTGGCTTCGGCCTCGGCGGCGCGTTCGCGCGCTTCGGCGTCACGGAAGGCGGCTTCCTTGCGGCCCTCGGCTTCAAGCACCTGGGCCTGCTTTTCGCCTTCGGCCTTGAGAATGGCGGCCTGGCGGCGGCCTTCGGCTTCGAGAATGGTGGCGCGCTTCTCGCGTTCCGCCTTCATCTGCCGGCCCATGGACTCCACCAGATCCTTGGGCGGATCGATGTCCTTGATCTCGATGCGGGTGATCTTGATGCCCCAGGGCGAGACGGCGGTATCGACGACGCGCAAAAGCCGCTCGTTGATTTCGTCACGGTGGCTCAACAATTCGTCGAGATCCATCGAGCCCATGACCGTACGAATATTGGTCATGGTGAGGTTAAGGACGGCGTTTTCGAGATTGGCGACTTCATAGGCAGCCGCGGCAGCGTCGAGCACCTGATAGAAGGTGACGCCGTTCGCGGTGATCGAGGCGTTGTCGCGGGTGATGACTTCCTGGTGCGGAACGTCGAGCACCTGCTCCATGACATTGATCTTCTTGCCGATCGTGTCGATGAACGGGACAATGATATTGAGGCCGGGCTTGAGGGTGCGCGTATATTTGCCGAAGCGTTCCACAGTATAGTTATAGCCCTGCGGAATGGTCTTGGCGCCGGCGAACAGCACCAATACGAACAACAGGCCCAGCACAAGCAGGGTCAGGCCCAGGCCGTCCAGCACGAAGCCATCAAAAATCGTCATCTCGAAATATCTCCCAGAGCCATAGCGCGACGGCACAATAATCCATTGTGCCGTCGGCTGGATACTCGTCTTTGCTGGGCTTTAATATGGCAGGCAAGCGCCCGCTGCAGCTATTTTGCGAAGGCGCAGCGGCCGGTTGGCGCCAGGGCGGCAATGGCCCGCGGATCGCAGCCGGTGGACAGGAACATCAGCCAGTCGCTTTGATTGCCGTAGAACACATTGCGATCCACCTCGCCGCGCACGCCCGGCACGACCCCGGTCTGAGTATATTGCCAGAAGGTCCAGGGGCGGTTTTCGTAGCGCTCATGCGGCTCGGCGGCAGTCGAGCGCAGCCAGAAAGTATTGGGGAAATATTCGCCGGCCAGAATATCGCGGTGGAAATTCATGTCGGTATAGATGATCGGCAGCTTGCCGGTATGGCGCTCCATGACCTCAAGCATCAGCCGGATCTTTTCCAGGGCATCGGCCTTGGACGGCTTGGCCTTGCAGCTCGAATGGTTGTTCCATTCGAGATCAAGCACCGGCGGCAGGGCGCTGGGATCGGCCGGCACGTTCTGGGTGAACCATGCCGCCTGCTCGGAGGCCAGCGAGCACCAGGTCATGAAGTGATAGGCGCCACGCGGCATGCCGGCATCGCGGGCGCGAACCCAGTTCCGCTGGAAATCGGGATCGACATAGTCTTTCCCCTCGGTTGCCTTCATGAACACGAAATGGATGCCGGCGCCGCGCGCCTTGGCGAAATCGACATTCTCCTGATAGCGGGCCACGTCGATGCCCTGGATCGGCATGGTGCGGGCGCGGTCGACCTTGGCATGGGGGCGATTGTCGCCGGGTATGGCGCCATAAAGACCCCCGCCACTGGCGCAGGCGGCCAAAGCCGCGAGGGCCAGGCTCAGAACGGCGCCACGAACAATGGCGGAGACGGAGCGGGGAAGGGCAATCGCCATGGACAAAAAGCTCGGTATCAGAGGACCACAATGAGCCTTTGATTCAACATGGACAGGTTAAGACAAGTTTAGGTTAACTATTGTGGCGATGAGCATGGTTAACGCGACATGATCTGTTCGCTTTACGTTCTTGTTAACCCTGTCTGCCTCTGTTAGCCTATGCTTCTGCTGGGGGCGAAGATCGACATGGTGACCCGTGTTGCGACGATAGCATTTCAGGGCATCGAGGCGGTGCCGGTCGATGTCCAGGCGCAGATTGCGCCCGGTTTTCCCGGCTTCATCCTGGTCGGATTGCCCGATAAGGCGGTGCGCGAAAGCGGCGAGCGAGTTCGGGCGGCCCTTGCCGCCTCTGGCCTGGGCCTGCCACCCAAGCGCATCACCATCAATCTGGCGCCAGCCGACCTGCCCAAGGAAGGCAGCCATTACGATCTGCCCATTGCCCTGGCGCTGATGGGCGCGCTGGGCGCCATTCCCCAGGATGCGCTCGACAGTTTCATGGCTTTGGGCGAGCTCGGCCTCGATGGCCGGCTGGCCCATGTCGGCGGGGTGCTGCCGGCGGCCATCGCCGCACAGGCCCGGGGGCTGGGCATGATCTGCCCGGCAGCGAGCGGGCCGGAAGCGGCCTGGGCGGGCGAGGATATCGACATCATTGCCGCCGACAGTCTTCTGGCGCTGGCCAATCATTTGACCGGTCATCAGCTGCAGGCGCGGCCGCAGCCCCGCAAGCTGACAGCGGCGCCGGGTGACCTGCCCGATCTGGCCGATGTGCGGGGCCAGGCCATTGCCCGCCGGGCTTTGGAGATCGCCGCCGCCGGCAATCATAATCTGCTGATGATCGGCCCTCCGGGATCAGGCAAATCCATGCTGGCGGCGCGCCTGCCTTCCATCCTGCCGCCGCTCTCCCCGCGCGAGCTGCTCGATGTGTCGATGATCCAGTCGATCGCTGGCGAGCTTTCCGGCGGCGCCCTGTCGGACCGGCGGCCATTTCGCGCGCCGCACCATTCGGCCTCCATGGCGGCGCTGGTCGGGGGCGGGCTCCGGGTGCGGCCGGGCGAAGCGAGCCTGGCGCATAACGGCGTGCTGTTTCTCGACGAATTGCCTGAGTTTTCGCCCGGCGTGCTCGACAGCCTGCGGCAGCCGCTCGAAAGCGGCGAAACCGTCATCGCGCGCGCCAATGCGCGGGTCTCCTATCCGAGCCGTTTTCAATTGGTAGCGGCGATGAACCCGTGCAAATGCGGATTGGCGGGCACCCCTGGCCATACCTGCAAGCGCGGCGTGGCCTGCGCCGCCGACTATCAGGCGCGCGTCTCGGGGCCCTTTCTCGATCGCATCGATATCCGCATCGACGTGCCGGCGCTCTCGGCAGCCGAAATGATCGCCCCCGATGGCGACGCCGAGCCCTCGGCCAGCGTGGCGGCGCGGGTGGCGGCGGCCCGCGAGCGGCAGCGCCAGCGCTATGAGGCGGCGGGGCATCCGGAAATCCTCACCAATGCCGCGGCGCCGACGGCGCTGGTGGAAAAGCTGATCGAGCCGGATTTCGACAGCCGCAACCTCCTGATGCAGGCGGCCGAAAGGTTCAACCTTTCGGCGCGCGCCTATCACCGGGTGCTCAAGGTGGCCCGCACCCTGGCCGATCTTGCGGGTTCGGAAAAAGTAGCCCGCCCCCATATCGCCGAAGCCCTGAGCTATCGGCTGAATCTGGGCGCGGGTTGAGAAACCTTCGCCGCCACATCCCGGTGCAGCGGCGAGGGTTTGGGCTTAGCGACGCAGTTCGCCGCCGGTGGTCTTGGTCACTGCTGCCACGACCGCCGCGGAGACCTTTTCGATCTCCTCGTCGGTCAGAGTCTTGTCCTTGGGCTGCAGCGTCACCTCGATGGCGACCGACTTCTTGCCTTCCCCGACATGGGCGCCTTCGAAGACGTCGAAAATACCGACATCCTTGATCAGCGCCTTGTCGGCACCCTTGGCGGCCTTGAGGATTGCTGCGGCGGTCACGCCCCGATCCATGACGAAGGCAAAATCGCGGGATACCGGCTGGAACGGGCTGAGCGCGATGGCCGGCTTGGTCTTGGTAGCCTTCTTGCGCGCCTCCGGCAGGGCATCGAGGTCAATCTCGAAGGCAGCGACCGGCCCGTCGATGTCGAGCTCGGCGGCCAAAGCCGGATGCAGTTCGCCGAACCAGCCCAGCGTCACCTTGGGGCCGAGCGCGATGCGGCCGCCGCGGCCCGGATGGCTCCAGCTGGCGGCTTCGGGCAGCACCTGCACCTTGTCGATATCGACGCCGAGCGCATCGAGCACAGCTGCAAGGTCCGCCTTGGCGTCCCAGACACTGACCGCCTCGGTCTTGCCCGACCAGTGGCGTCCCGCCCCGTCGAGCTTGGCCGTGCCGGTGCGTACGCCCGAGGCAGAGGTGTGCTGGCCCTCAGGCTGGTCGGAGAGGAAAATCTGCCCGACTTCGAACAGGGCGACGTCGGCAAAACCGCGATTGGCATTGCGGCGCGCGCCCGCGAGGAGGCCCGGCAAAAGCGAGGGGCGCATGTCGGTCATGTCCGAGGCGATGGCATTGGCGAGCTGGCGATCCTCGCTGCCGCCGCCGAACTGAACGGCCGCGGCATGGGCGATGAACGACCAGGTCACGACCTCGTCGAGACCGCGCGCGGCCAGCGCCCGGCGCGCGATGCGACGGCGGTTCTGGATGGTGGTCAGCATGCGTTGGGCCACGTGGTTGAGGCGCGGCAGCGGCTCGACCGGCACATTGTCGACACCGACCATGCGCATGACCTCCTCGACGAGATCGGCTTTTTGCGTCACGTCGGGGCGCCAGGATGGCACTTTTACGCTGCGCATATCGCCCGAGCCTTCGGCAACGAAGCCGAGGCGGGCCAAAATGGCCTCGATGTCGCTGGACGAGACCTCAAGGCCGGTGAGGCGCTTGACCTCGGCCAGTGGGAAGTCGACGGTCTTATTGGCGAAAACGTCCTCGCCCGAGACCACCGGCTCCATGGCTTCGCCGCCCACTAGCTCCAGCATCAGCCGCGTGGCCAGTTCGAGGCCCGGCTCGGTCAGCGCCGGATCGACATTGCGCTCGAGGCGATAACGGGCATCGGAGACGATGCCGGTCTTGCGGCCGGCCTGGGCAATGAGATTGGCATCCCAGCTGGCGCATTCCATGAATACATTGATGGTTTCGTCGGTGACGCCCGACCGGATGCCGCCCATAATGCCGCCCAGACAGAGCGGGCCCTTGTCGTCGGCGATGACGGTCATGGTCTGGTCGAGCGTATAGACCTTGTTGTCGAGCGCATCGAAAGCCTCGTCGCGCGCATTGCGCACCACCATCTGCCCCTCGACCTTGTCGGCGTCATAGGCGTGCAGCGGCCGGCCCCAGCCGAGCGAGACAAGATTGGTGATGTCGACCACGGTGTTGATGGGGCGCAGGCCCACGGCGCGCAGCCGCGCCTGCAGCCAGTCTGGCGACGGGCCATTCTTGATGCCGCGGAAGTAACGGCCGGCAAATTTGCGGATTGCCTTGGGCTCACCCTCGGCAAACTGATGCGGCAAAGCCGGGATCGGGCTCGGCCCCTTTGAGGGCACCGGCGACATGTCGGTCTTTTTCAGGGTGCCGAGGCCGAAGGCGGCGAGATCGCGCGCCACGCCATAGACGCCGGTGGCGTCACCGCGATTGGGGGTGATGGAAATATCGAAGACCACGCCATTGATCCCGACATAGTCGACGTATTTTTCGCCGATCGGCGCATCCTCGGGCAGTTCGATAATGCCGTCATGGTCGTTGGAAAGCTCGAGTTCGGCGGCCGAGCACAGCATGCCATTGGACGGCGCGCCGCGAATGACGACACCACCCTTCAATTCAAAATCCTTGCCCGGAATATAGGTGCCCGGGGCAGCAAAGACCGACTTGAGGCCCGTCCGGCAATTGGGCGCGCCGCAGACCACGTCGATCAGCTCGCCGGTGCCGGCATCGACCTTGCAGATATTGAGGTGGTCGGAATTGGGATGCGGCTTGGCCTCAACCACATGCGCGACCACGAATTTTTCCAGCGCCTTGCCCTGGCTTTCAATGCCTTCGACCTCCAGACCGATCATGGTCAGGGCCTTGCCGATCTCATCGGCCGAGGCAGTGGTCTCGAGATGTTCCTTGAGCCAGTCGAGGGTGAATTTCATGTTTTTGGACCTTAGCGGAAGTCACTCTTGCTGCCCGTGATGGGCGGCAGGGCGGAGGAGAGTTTGAACAGTTCAACGAGCACATTGGCAAAGCCGCGGGCATCGTCCACGGCTTTGTGGGTATGGGCGATATGGCCATAAAACTCGGATGGCAGCTTGCTCATGCCCCAATCGAGATAGGGCGCGCCGCGCAGCGTGCCGGCCATGGTATAAAGGCAGATGCCGCCGCCGCGAAAAATCTGGCGGCCCTTGAACGGGCCGCTGAGGACGCGGGTACAGGCGAATTCGTCCAGGTAATGATCCATCCACAGCCCGTCAAAGATCATCGGCGCAGCGACAAAGACCTTTGGGCCGGGCAGGCTGTCCACCCAGTCGGCAAAACGCGGCATGACGATCGCCGGGTCTTCCGCGCCTGATGTCGCCGCTTTCCAGGCTTCGGGCTGCGTCGCCCACCAATCCATGGTCATCTGGTTCTGGCTGCGGTCCGCGCGAGGCGTCAGCACGGCCTCGAACTCGCCATGGGGCGTGCCATCGGCCTCGATCGCCACCGAGGCAAAGCTCAGCATGGAATTGTGCAGCGGCGTCGGGCCATCGGATTCAATGTCGGTAACGACGAAGATCGGGGTGGCAACGCGGTTATAGAGCTCGCGCCCGGCCGGCAGCACGCTGACCAGCCGGAAGGTTTCGCAGACCACCTCCATATCGGGTGAGAAGCCGCCATTGCGGGCGAAATAGGCCTCGTGGCCTTTTCGCCACTCGGCATAGGGGCCTTCGCCTTCGCGATCGGTGAAGCTGGCGGGGATGGCGTCGAAGGCCATGGTTTCGACGCTCAGCGTTTCGATCACGCAGGCCTCTTCGCCCGCGCCATTGAGCACGGTGTCCCGGCGCCCCACCTGCGGCAGCGGCTCCTTGTCGCCGCCGAAATCGCGCAGCGCCCCGCAGGTCGCGGTTTTCTTGCCGGCCAGGACGAGCGCCAGCAGGCTATCGGCCAGCGCGGGGCTGTCACCGAAGCTGAAGCGGACGGGCTGGGTGGTGGCGGATTGTGACGTCAAGGCGCCGTCGCTCCCGGCGCCTTTTCACCACGCAGCATGCTGGCGATGGATATATCTTCGTCGATTAGAGGCCAGTGTAAACCCATCGGCAGGAGTTCGATGTCGGATCGGGCCGTTTGTGAGGCCGCCGCCAGGCGAGGATACCACCAGAGCGGCGTCGAGACGGTGCGCCCGTCGGCCAGGCGAACATGGAGTTCGCTGTCGTCGCACTGTGCTTCGATCGGACGGCTATCTTCGATTTCAAGCACCAAAGTAGTCATTCCAAGCCTCCAAGAATGCGTTTCTATGCTCACGAACTGCACCGATGATCTCGTTGAGATCACGCGCTGAGAAGCCAAGGTTGACCGCAATGTTGAGGTCGCGCAGCCATATTTTGGCTTCTCGTCCGTCCTTTACAACATGGACATGCGGCGGTTCCCAGCCGTCGGCCGAATAGAAGAAGAAACGATATCCCTTCCACCGCAGCAGCGTCGGCATCTTAGCTGCTGAGCCCCCCAAACAGCGTCGGCAGGTCGAGTGGGCGGAAGCCGTAATGCTCGATCCAGCGCTGGTCGGCGTCGAAGAAGGCGCGCAGATCCGGCATGCCGTATTTCAGCATGGCGATGCGGTCGATGCCGATGCCCCAGGCAAAGCCCTGATAGATATCGGGGTCGAGCCCGGCATTGCGGATGACGTTGGGATGGACCATGCCGCAGCCAAGGATTTCGAGCCAGTCATTGCCCTCGCCGATCTTCACCTCCGAGCCGGAGCGGTCGCATTGCACGTCCACTTCCATGCTGGGTTCGGTGAAGGGGAAGAAGCTGGGGCGGAAGCGCAGGGTAACGCTGGGCACTTCAAAGAACGCCTTCAAAAACTCTTCCAAGACCCAGCGCAGCTGGCCGATATGGCTCGACTTGTCGATGACCAGCCCCTCGACCTGATGGAACATCGGGGTATGGGTCTGGTCACTGTCATTGCGATAGGTGCGGCCAGGCATGACCACGCGGATCGGCGGATCCATCGCGGGCGTCAGGTAGGATGCGGCGGGCTTTTCGTTGGTCTTCTGCATGACGCGCATCTGCACCGGCGAGGTATGGGTGCGCAGCACCTTCTTCACCCCGTCCGGGCCGGGCTTCATGAAGAAGGTGTCGTGCATTTCGCGCGCCGGGTGTCCCTCGGGGAAGTTCAGCGCGGTGAAATTGTAATAGTCGGTCTCGATATCGGGCCCTTCGGCGATGGAAAAACCCATATCCGAGAAGATGGCGGTGATTTCGTCGATGGTCTGGGAAATCGGATGAATGCGGCCGCGCGCCGTGGGGGCCGGCGGCAGCGGCAGGGTCACATCCACCGTTTCGGCCTTGAGCTTGGCTTCGAGCGCCGCGCCCTTGAGGTCGGTGCTGCGCGCCTCGATCAAGGCGGCAATCTCGGTCTTGAGGCCATTGATGGCGGGACCGGCCGATTTGCGGTCTTCAGCTGCCATCGCGCCCAGGGTCGCCAGCAGGGCGGAAACCGAGCCCTTCTTGCCAAGGGCCGAAACACGCACCGCATCGAGCGCGGCTTCATTGGCGGCACTGGCAATGGCGGCGGACAGCTCGTTGCGCAGGGTTTCGATCTGGGCTTGTAGCGACATCGTGGTTCTCAACTCGGACAGTGTGGCGCGGTTAGAGCATTTTGGGTGGACGGAGTCAGCGGGTGTTGGCACGGCGACAGTGCGGTTACTAGCGGTATCTTGCCACTCCGTCACCACCCGGCTTGACCTTGTGGTCCAGGCGATGCCGGGGGCATCCTGTGGATTGCCCGGTCAAGCCGGGCAATGACGACGAATGGAGATGTCTGAGCCGCCTTGAACCGCCGCCAAACAAAAACGCCCCGCGCCGGCCCTTTCGGGCGGCGCAAGGCGCAATTTCGACCTCAGCGGAGCTGGGGGTGCTTAAGCGGTGACGCGGGCGTGGGTAACGGAGTCCACGCTTTCCAGATACGCCAGCGCTGCCTTGGCCTTGACGACCAGGGCGGCGAACGCTTCGGGCTGGGTGATCGCGAGATCGCTCAGCACCTTGCGGTCGACGGCAACCTCAGCCTTGCTGAGGCCGTCGATAAATCGGCCATAGGTCAGGCCGTGATCGCGCACGGCGGCGTTGATGCGCTGGATCCACAGGGCGCGGAAGTTGCGCTTCTTGACGCGACGATCGCGATACGCGTACTGGCCGGCCTTTTCGACGGCCTGCTTGGCGATACGGATCGTGGATTTACGACGGCCATAATAGCCCTCGGCGGCCTTCAAGACCTTCTTGTGACGAGCGTGGGCGGTTACGCCACGTTTAACGCGTGCCATTTATCTTTGTCCTTCCAGCTTAGCGGTTGTACGGCATGTACCACTTCACCAGACCCTCGTCGCCCTTGGACAGGATCTTGGTGCCGCGGTTGGTGCGGATGTACTTGGCATTGTGGCTGATCAGGCGGTGGCGCTTGCCGGCAACACCGGCCTTCACCTTGCCGGTTGCGGTGAAGCTGAAACGCTTCTTGGCACCGGACTTGGTCTTCATCTTGGGCATTTTGCGGGTCCTTTAGATTAGTCTGGATGGATTGAGGCCCATCGCATTCAAGAACCGCCACGGCATGCCTTTTGGCCGGGCGGTCCGGAGAAGTCGGCTCTATAGGGGGAATGACGAGGGAAGGCAAGAGGCGCGTCTCTACGAAATTACGCATTGAATAGTTTCAACGTCGTGGTCACAGATCGTTGTTCAGTCTTTCCGAACGTTAATGGAACTGGTCCGGGGTGTTGTGCGTATTTCTCCCCGAGTTCGACACGATGCGAACCCGGAATTTTCAAGGAGACTAAAATGCGTTTCACCAAGACTCTTGCCCTCGCCGCCGTGATTGCCACCGGTGCCACTGCCGCTTATGCCAGCCCGTTCGATGCCAATGTGTCCTTCGACGCGCTGAACAATGCGAGCTCGGCCACCGTGCTGAAGGTCAACCCGACCCAGGCCAAGTCGCTGGCCATCGACGTTGACACCGCTTCGCTGCAGCAGCTGATCAAGAACAACCGCTATCTGCAGCGCAATATCGAGCAGCAGGGTTATTCCATCGACCAGATCATTGGTATCGATGGCGACCTCGAAGGCTCCAATGTGACCCTCTACGCGCTCTAAGCGCGACCGGCCCATCGGGCGAACAGGGCGACCTTCGGGTCGCCCTTTTTCATGGCTGCCGCGCGGCCAGAAGTTTTGGCTCGATGTGATCTTCAAACAGCAGGCCCGGCCGCGCCGCCAGCGCCGCGCCATATTCGGCCTCGGCGGCCAGCGACACGTCGAGAAAGCCCAGTAGGCCAGCGACATCGCTCGAGCGCAGCCCATAATGACCCGATTGCAGCCGCCGCACGATCTCGCGTTTCGAGGCGATCATGCCCGCGGCCACGTTCTTGCCATTGCTCATCGAGCCATCGCGCTTGATATAGTCGTGCAGCGGCGTGCCCAGATGCATGCTGGTCGGGATGGTGCGATAGAGCTGCAACAGGAACTCGAGATCGGTCATGTTGCTCATGGTCGGGTCATAGCGCCCGTCGCCGCGCCGCCGATCCCAGACAATCATCGAATCCATGGAAAGGCTCACCCATTTGTGTTCACCGGGGCTGAGCACCCGATCGGCACCCGCGCCGACAAAGCGCAGATGGGCGAAATCCATGGTCATGACATCGAGCGCAGTGGTGACGATGCCGTGTTCGTCCAGCGCCGCCACCGCCCGCTCCAGCTTTTGCGGTTTCAGCCGGTCGTCGGCATCGAGAATGGCGGCATAGGAGGTTTTCAGCTGTTCCAGCGCGACATTGCGGGCGTTTGAGGCGCCGCGGCCGATCCCGCCACTGCCGACGAAGCGCTGGCGCGGATCAGCCAATCCGCGCTCGCCCAGAAAGCCGGCATAGTCGAAGCCGTCATCGGCGATGATCCAGTGTTCCCACTGCACATGGGTCTGCTCGAGCACGCTTTGCACCGTGGTGGCCAGCGTATCCTGGGCCTTGTAGGCGGGGGTGATGACGGCGACGGTCTTGTGCATGGCGATGTCCCTCGGGCGTGGCGGTATGGCCTTGAACCGGATACGCGTCTGACCCATATCTGGACCATGTTTCCGATGCCAGTCTTTGCGGGTTGGAGGCAATCAGTCGTTGCTTGCTCATCAAGGACGCATGGTCATGTCGCGTATTTCTGTGTTCTCAGCGCCGTTTCTCCTCGGCTTCGACAGTTTCGAGGAGCGCATAGACCGCCTGGCGCGGTCTGCCGATGGCTATCCGCCCTACAATATCGAGCGGAGCATCACTGAAGACGGCACCGAACGCTTTCTCATCTCTATTGCGGTAGCCGGATTTGCGCCGGGTGATCTCGAGGTCGTTGCCGAAGACAACCAGCTCATGGTGCGCGGCCGGCAGAAGGATGAGCCAGGACGCGACTATCTGCATCGCGGGATTGCCGCCCGCCAGTTCCAGCGCAGTTTTCTGCTTGCCGATGGCATGGAAGTGAAAGATGCAACTTTAGGGCATGGCATGCTCGTTGTTACTCTTGAGCGCCCCAAGGCGCCAAGATTCGCCCGTCATATTGACATTCGCTCATTGTGAGGACGTTCAGGAAAGGGCTGAAAAATGATGGATAGACGCAATCCCGAAAGCGTGACCCCCGATGAGCATCCGCTCAAGGCGTTGACGCGTGCAGAATTCGCCGCCCTGGGCGGCAGCGCCGTGGCTTATGTAAAGCCGGTCTCCGGCCTCATGCTGTCCGGCATGATCCAGGACACCGAATTCGACGCGAATGGTGAGTATCAGCTGGTGATGTCCGCCGATGGCACCCCGCTCATGGTCTCGGACAGCGCCGATGCGGTGAACGACTGGCTGGGCGACCAGAGCCTGGGCCTCGCCACACTGCACTGATCGACTTTCGCCGCACCCCAGATACACAAACCCCCGGAGGCCTTGGGCATCCGGGGGTTATGTATCTATGGCGCCTTGATCAGGCGGCGACAGTGTCTTCGACCGGGCTCGCCAGAATGGCGTAGAGCTCGGCCGGATCTTCGGTCGAACGCAACTGATCGACAATCGACTCGGTGCGCAGCAGCCGTGCCACGCGGGACAGCGCCTTCAGATGATCGGCGCCCGACCCCACCGGGGCCAGGAGCATCATAACCAGGTCGACCGGCTGGTCATCGACCGAATCGAAGTCGATCGCGGTCTCAAGGCGGGCGAACACGGCGGTCACCCCCTTGAGCCCGCCCATCTTGCCATGGGGAATGGCAATGCCGTTCCCCAATCCGGTCGAACCGATTTCCTCGCGGCTGGTGAGCGCATCGAGAATATCGGCACGCGGCAAGCCGGTGGTTTCGGCTGCCTTTTGTGCAAGAACTTCAAACAGCTGGCGCTTTGTGGTCACGTCCGTGCAGAAAAGCACGGCGTGCTTCGCCAGGATTTCGGCCAATTCCATAAGTCTGCCTTAGGATTTACTCAGCTAGGACGTAGGAGAGGGCGGGTGTCAATTGGCCCCCAAGGCTGGATCGATCCAGCCAATATTTCCATCGGAGCGGCGGTAAACCACATTAAGGCCGCCATGTCCAGCGTGGCGGAACATCACAACCTGGGCACCGGTGAGATCAAGCTCCATCACCGCCTCCTCGACACTGAGCTCACGCAGGCTTTTGGTGGTCTCTGCAATCACCGGCGGCGCATAGTCCTCGTCCAACTCGTCCAGCGCCTCGCTGGAGCCGAAAACCGTGTATTGCGCCAGCTGGCCATCGCTGTCGGTGCCATTGGGGCCGCGCCGATGCGACTTGAGCTTGCGATTGTAACGGCGCAGGCGCTTTTCGATATTAAGGGCCATCACTTCATAAGCCGAGGTGGCATCGCCGCCCTGGGCGCTGGCTTGCAGCGTCGCGCCAGAATCGAGATGCACCACGCAGTCGGCGCGGAAGCCGATGCCATCCGGTGTCAGGGTCAGGTGTCCGTCATAGCCGCCATCGAAATACTTTCCGACAACGGAGGCGAAATGGTCCTGCGCCTTGCCGCGCAGTGCATCGCCGACATCCATATTCTTTCCCGAAACGCGTAAGGTCATGGCTTTTTCTTCCTTTCGGTCGTTGGCATCGACGCGATGGGTCCGTAAAGCCGCCTCCCGGCTTGACGGGATCACGTCTGCCGACACTCCTGATGTGGGGTGCCTGCAGATGCGATGCTAGACCCCCCCGGCCGGTGCGGCAATGCGCAACTGTCCCCAACCCGCCAATTCAGGGGGTGACATCGGCGTGAGCGCGGCCTAGCCTTCCCCATCCTGATTTGCGAAAGGCGCGAGCATGCAGGCTCCGGCCCTGGCGGTTGGCGGCAGCGTGCCCCTCGTCTCGCCCCTTATGGCGCTGTTCCTGGTCCTGGCCGTGGCCGGCGCCATGATGCTGGTGGCCGCGCTGCTGCTGCGCAATCTGCGCCTCATGACGCGCCATCGCCTCAACCTTTTCAGCCCCGCCGACATGCAAAGGGCCGCCGACTCGACCCTTTCCACCCGGCCTGCCGGCGCGGTGCCGTTCTGGCGCAGCCCTTATGCGCGGATAGCGCTGGGACTGCTCGTCATTGGGCTGTCCGGCCTTGCCATCCTCCTGATCGCCCATCTCTTTTTTGGCTGACCCACAATAAACGAGAGCCCGATGATTGCTCATCGGGCCCTGGCTTGCTGCAGAACTGAAAAGGGCAGAAGGCGCTTAGACCTGCTGCACGGCCTCGACGCCCGGAACGAAGTGGCGGAGCAGGTTCTCGATGCCGTTCTTGAGCGTAGCGGTCGAGGAGGGGCAGCCCGAGCAGGCACCCTGCATATGGAGGAACACGGTGCCCTCCTTGAAACCCTTGAAGATGATATCGCCGCCATCCATGGCGACGGCCGGTCGCACGCGGGTGGCGAGCAATTCCTTGATCACCTCGACCATTTCCTTGTCTTCTTCTTCGAAGAATTCCTCGACCTCGTCGAAGGCAGGAGCGGAGCCGCTCGCTTCGGCGATGACCGGCTTGCCGGAGAGGAAATGGTCCATGATCACGCCCAAAATGGCCGGCTTGATATGGGCCCAATTGGTGTCGTCCTTGGTCACCGAGATGAAATCGGAGCCCAGGAACACGCCGGTGACGCCGGAAATACCGAACAGGCCGGTGGCCAGCGGCGAAATCCCGGCGGCCTCTGGCGAGCGGAAGTCGCGCGGTTCACCCTCGAGCACATCGCGTCCCGGCAGGAACTTGAGGGTCGCCGGATTGGGCGTGGCTTCGGTCTGGATGAACATGGGAAATCCCGCGTCGTTTGCGATTAGAACGCTTCTAAAATAGACTTTTAAGCGCGCGATGCAAGCTTGAACCGTGCGGACAGACAAAATTGATCGCAGAGGTCAGTTTTTCTGCTCGACACGAGGGGACAATGCTCGAAGGGCGGCCGGATTTCGTCACCCCAGCTTGCGCGGTGACCTGCGAGCCCCGCGGGGCTCCAGTGGCTGCTTCCCCGAGCTCCATACGAAAAACCCTCGGCATGGCGCCGAGGGTTGCATTCTCTGGGGTCGCCCGATGTCCTGGCGTGGGGGCCTTTGAGGCTCCTAGACCTCGTATCGGTCCGAAGCATCATGCTGCGGACGATAGATGAAATAGTCGAAATGCGCCGGGCTGGCCGTACCGTTGAGGTCACTGGCCGCGACGCCGACAAAGGCGCCGGTAAAGCTGCCATGGGCCTGGTGGCCGCCGCATTCGTCCGAGAGCAGGCTCGCATCGAGCACCGGGCCGATGGGCTGCAAGTCCTCGCCCTCCATGGCGTAGAAGAACTGCAGCTTACGGCCGCGAATGCTCAGCGCCAGCTTGACCTTGCCTCCGGGCGGGATCTGCACCGGGGCAGCCGGGAAGCGCAGCTTGCCATCGGGCCAGCTCATTTCCGAGGCCATGATCAGCAATTCGCGCTGCCCGTCGGAATGCGCTCCGACAGTGAGATAGAAAAAGTTGTAGCGGCTGTAATAGGCGGTCAGCCCGGCAAAGGTGCGCTCGTCGGTGGGATTGAAATCGACAAGGGTTTCCGCGTCATAGGAAAAATGCGTCTGCCGGCGGGCGACCAGCGCCTGCTCGAACCAGGAGCCGGGGGATTCGCGCCCGAACAGCGTCAGCTTGCCGTTTTCGGTCTTGAAGATGCGCTCGGTGTCGGGCGTGCGCAGCCACTGGAAGTCCTTGTGCAGCCCGTTTTCGAATGTATAGCGCTGCTCGGCCCAGTATTTTTCCTCGTCGCGCGTGCCCGGCACCTCGACATGCAGCGAGGGCACCGGGCCGTTCTTGATATAAAGCCAGTCATCCTCGCCCCAATAGGCCTCCTGAATCGAGGTTTCGCGACCCAGCACGCAGCGACGTTCCTGCGTCGTCGGGCGGCCGCCGAGATGGACCAGATAGGTCTTGCCCTCGGGCGTTTCGACGATGTCGCCATGACCGGCACGCTGGATGGCGGCGAGCGGGGTGTCCTTACTGGTCAGGATGTGCTTGTCGGGATGGGTTTCATATTGCCCATCGATGCTGCGCGAGCGGGCAAAGGTGCAGGCATGGTCATAGGCCGTGCCGCCTTCTGCCGTCAGAAGGTAGTACCATCCATTGCGCTTGTAGAGATGCGGGCCTTCAACGAGCTTGAGATCGGTACCCTGATAGATATTGGTGATGGGACCAACCAACTTGCCCGCAACGGGATCGAATTCCTGCAGCATGATGCCGGCGAACAGCAGCGGCCTGACGCGATGGTCCCAGGCCATGTTGACGAACCACTTTCTGCCGTCGTCGTCGTGGAAGAGGCTGGGATCAAAACCCGAGGAATTGGCATAGATCGGGTCCGACCACGGGCCTTCGATCGTGTCGGCCCAGACGATGTAATTATGCGCGTCCTTGAACGAGCCATCCTTGCGCTTGACATCGGTATAGACCAGCCAGAAACGCTCGCCGTCATGGGTGAGACAGGGGGCCCAGACGCCGCAGCTATCGGGATCACCGCGCATGTCGAGCTGGCTGGCGCGGTTGAGCGGGCGCGTCACCAGATCCCAATTGGCCAGGTCCCGGGAGTGATGGATCTGCACGCCCGGGAACCATTCGAAGGTCGAGGTGGCGATGTAATAATCGTCACCCACGCGCAGAATGGACGGGTCCGGATTGAATCCGGGCAGAATCGGATTGGTGATTTGGGGCATGCTGGCTCCTCCCTATGCGACAAAAACGCCGCTTCGAACGTTGTTGTGAGAAATGTGATGCGGTGACGGCTTGAGAGATCGTTCCTGATCTGCAAGCGAGTAACTGCAAGCAAGATCTGCGCACGCTGCGCAGACCAGAAAGAGTGTGCCCCGTTGGACCACCAAATCCGCGAAATCAGCTACTGGAAGAATGTCCGGTCCAAGATGCGTCTGCAGCCCTTCGTGCACGCAGTCGAATCCAGCGCCGTTCCCATCGTCATTGCCGATCCCTTCGAGCCTGATTGTCCGCTCGTCTTTGTCAACAATGCCTTCCTCAAGCTCACCGGCTATAGCGAGGACGAGGTGTTGGGCCGCAATTGCCGGTTCCTGCAGGGGCCCGAGACAAGGGCCGAAGACCGCGAGGCGCTGCGACAGGCGATCAAGAAGCAAGAGACGATTAGCCAGGAAATCCTCAATTACCGCAGGGACGGCAGCAAATTCTGGAACGAGCTGCACATGGCACCCATGCTCGATGACCGGGGAGAGCTGCTCTATTACATCGCCACCCAGGTGGACGTGACCCACCGCATCGAGCGGCAGCACGATCTCAAACACCAGCTCGATGCCCAGACCGAGGCGCTGCGCGACCAGGCCGAGCGGACCCATCACATGGCCCGCGAAATGACCCATCGGGTGCGCAATTCGCTGGCGCTCATCCAGGCAATGCTGCGCATGCAGCTCTCGAGCCTCGCCGATGACACTGCCCGCAATGCCCTGATCGGCGCGCTCAGCCGCATCCAGGCCATTGTCGAGATCCAGCGCATCATCGAGCATGGCGATATCGATACGCGCATCGAGATTGGCGAGATCATCGGCTCGATCTGCGAAAAGCTCGACCATATCAGCCGCGCCCATGTCGCCGCATCGGCCGATCCCATCGAAATCGACGAGGATATGATCACCCCGATCGCGTTGATCGTCTCCGAACTGGTCACCAATGCGCAAAAGCATGCCTATGGACCGGATCAGGGCGGCATCATCGCCGTCACCGCGCGCAAGAAGAATGGCGGCATCGAGCTCACCATCCGCGACGATGGCGGGGGCGTGCCCGAAGATTTCGACCCGCGCGCCATCAAGGGGTTCGGCATGAAGATGCTGATGCACGAGATCGACCACCTCGGGGCAACATTGCGGGTTGACCGGCTCGACAAGGGCACGGCGTTTGTCGTCGACATTCCGGAGCGGGTAGCGGAATAGGGCATCTTGCCGGCCAGCCACCGCCCCGGCAGCTACCCCTCGATGGGGGAGGATGGGAGGGCGTGCGGGAGCCCGGATGCCGTGCCTCTCATCCCCACCCCGGCCCTCCCCGCAAGAGGGAGGGTGCCTATTGTGCGTGTGGAAAATCTGGAGCCATTCGAGCCCAGCGCTCATGACCTTCTCGCCTCAAATCGCGCCACCGGCGCGATTTGCCCTTACGGGACGGCGTGAAGTCAGACGAAGCGGTTGACCAGGTTTTCGAGATATTCCTGGCGGCCGGACTTGGGCTGCGGGTTGATATTGTCGGATGCGACCTTGGCGGCAATATCCTCAAGGCTGAGCTTGCCGCCGAGAATGTCCTGCCCGAGGCCATTGTTCCAACCGGCATAGCGGTCGTCCAGCATCTTGTCGAACTCACCGTCCTCGATCAGCGCCACGGCGCCCTTGAGGCCGCGCGCCAGCGTGTCGAGACCCAGGATGTGGCCATGCAGCAGGTCGGCCGGATCGAGCGACTGGCGGCGCACCTTGGCGTCGAAGTTGAAGCCGCCCTTGCCGAGGCCACCCTGCTTGAGGATGTAATAGAAGGCCAAGGCCATTTCGCCGGCATTATTGGGGAAGTGGTCGGTGTCCCAGCCGGACTGCAGATCGTTGCGGTTGGCGTCGACTGAGCCGAGCTGGCCAAGCGAGGAGGCAACAGCCAGTTCATGCTCGAAGGAGTGACCGGCGAGGAAGGCATGGCCCACCTCGATATTGCACTTCACCTTTTTTTCGAGGCCGTATTTCTGCAGGAAACCGTAAACGGTGGCCACGTCGAAATCGTACTGGTGCTTGCTCGGTTCCTGCGGCTTGGGTTCGATCAGGATCTGACCCTTGAAGCCGATCTTTTCGGCATGCTCGATCACCAGGGTCAGGAAGCGGGCCATCTGGTCCTGTTCCTGGCCGATCTTGGTGTTGAGCAGGGTTTCGTAGCCTTCGCGACCGCCCCAGAGCACATAGTTCTCGCCGCCCAGTTCATGGGTCAGCTCGAGCACGGTCTTCACCTGACCAGCGGCATAGGCGAAAACTTCCGGATCGGGATTGGTGGCGGCACCCGCCATATAGCGGCGGTTGGAGAACAGGTTCGCCGTGCCCCACAGCAGCTTCTTGCCGGTCTGCTGCATCTTCTCGGCAATGATGTCGCCGATGACGCGCAGGTTCTTGTTCGATTCCGCCAGCGTCGCGCCTTCCGGGGCCACGTCCACGTCGTGGAAGGCGAAGAAAGGGACGTCGATCAGGTTGAAGAATTCAAAGGCCACCTCAGCCTTGAGCTTGGCACCGTCGAGACCCTTGTCGAACCAGGGACGATCGAAAGTACGGCCGCCAAACGGGTCGCCGCCTTCCTGGGCGAAGGTGTGCCAGTAAGCGATGGCGGGACGGATATGGTCTTCCATCCGCTTGCCGGCGATCATTTCGTCCTTGTTGTAATGGCGATATGCGAGAGCATTCTTGCTCTGCGGGCCTTCATACTTGACCTGGCTCAGGCCCTTGAAAAAATCACTCACGAACGTGCCTCCTCGATGGCGGGGTAGAGAGCGCGATAGCGCGCATATTGGTCGGAATAGGCACCCGACAGCGATGTGTCGGGCGCAATGGTTGTCTTGATCGGCGGCATGGACATGACGTCGGCCGGGTTGGCGCCGGTCGCGGCACAGAGGCCGAGCCGAGCCGCGCCCAGCGCGCCGCCGAAATCGCCGTCTTCGGGGAGGGCGATTTCCATGTCGAGATTGGTGGCCAGCATTTTGAGCCAGAGTGCGGATTTGGAACCACCGCCCACCGCCAGCAGGCGATTGATCGAGGTGCCGGCATCGGCCAGCACGCGCTGGCAATCGCGCATGGCGAAAGTGACACCTTCCATCACCGCCTGGGCCAGTTGCGCCGTGTCGGTGGACTGGGAGAGGCCAGTAAACGAGCCGCGGGCACCGGCATTATTGTGCGGGGTGCGCTCGCCCGAGAGATAGGGCAGGAAGATGGCTTCGCCTGGTCCCTTGAACTGGGCTTCGGCTTCACCCGAAAGCTCGGCCTGCTTCTTGCCGGTGATGCGGCTCAGCCAGTTGAGCGAATCCGTGGCCGAGAGGATGACGCCCATCTGGTGCCAGGTATCGGGAATGGCGTGGCAGAAGGCATGCACGGCCCCAGCCGTATTGGGGCTGAATTTTTCGTTGGAGACGAAGAGCACGCCTGATGTGCCGAGCGACACGAACCCCTCGCCGGGCCGGATCGCGCCGATACCGCAGGCGGCAGCGGCATTGTCGCCGGCGCCACCGGCCACGACGACCGGGCCAGACATGCCCCAACGCGAAACGTATTTATCCTTGAGCTGTGCCGAAACGGCAGAGCCCTCGACCAGTGATGGCATGTGGTCACGGGTCAAACCCGTCACCCCCAGCAGCTCGTCCGACCAGTCGCGCTTGGCCACGTCCAACCACAGCGTTCCGGCGGCATCAGACATGTCCTCGACATGCTCACCGGTCAGCAGTAGGCGCACATAGGCCTTGGGCAGCAGCACCTTTCTTATCTGGCGGTAGATGTCTGGCTCGTGTTTTCTGACCCAGGCAATTTTCGGCGCGGTAAAGCCCGGCATGGCGATATTGCCGGCCAGCTGCCGCAGATTGGGGAGCGCCGCTTCCATCTCGCCGCATTCAGCGGCAGAGCGGCCATCGTTCCAGAGGATACAGGGGCGCAGGACCGCATCATTCTCGCCCAGCAGCGTCGCGCCATGCATATGACCGGACAGGCCAATGCCCTTGACCGCCGCCAGTTCCTTGGGATGGCTGGCCTTGAGCTTGTCCACGGCGCCGAGCGTGGCCGTCCACCAATCTGTCGGGTTCTGCTCGGACCAGCCGGGATGCGGGCGAACCGGCTCTACGGCGGGGGCCGAGGCCTCGCCCAGCGCCTTGCCGGCCGCGTCGATCAGGAGCGCCTTGACGCCGGAAGTGCCGATATCAATGCCCAGAAATGTCATGAGGCACGTACCTCATCTGGCTGCGGCAGAAACATCTCTTACTCCTCCCTCGCCCCGTTTGCGGGGCAGCGCCGAATTTTTGAGTGACGCGTTTCTTAGCGCAGATTGTGACCGAGGAAAACGGGAATTTCAACTTGGAGCTGCGCCCAAAGCGCAAAATCTCCTCTGTCGGGGCATTTTAAGCGAGAAGGTCGCGAGAGCTATGCTCGAGTGGCACAAAGGAACGAGGCATCATCGCCCTCACCCCTCGCGGGGCAATTCGATCTCACAAGAGTTTGAGCCTGTTGCACACCCCCACCCAACCTCCCCTGTTAAGGGAAGTGTTTAGTTTGGGCGCATTGATAACCAGTGTCAGGGCTCTTTCGCCTCCCTCCCACTTGAGGGGAGGGAATGAGGGTGGGGGTGCTGAACCATCAGAAAATCCGTTGGTTTCATGGGAGTTTGCTGAAGCTGCAGCACCCCCACCTAACCTCCCCCTGTAGAAGGGGGAGGGACAGCAGGAGCCGAAGCGCCAACGCCTCCTGACGCGCTCAAAGTGAACACCCACTCTCCCGCAAGGGGAGAAGGGAAGACGCGGCTCACCGCAGATTGTCCTTCAAGAAAATCCCGATCTCGATCGGATCGGTCACGGCGCTGCGGGCCGTGCCCAGCGCCAATGCCCGTGCTGCCGCAATGGCTTCACGGATTTCGCCATCGGGGTTCTGGTCGAGCACCACGTCGATGGCGCCGCTGCGCAGGCCGGCGCGGGTGGGCTCGGTCAATTCGTGGGCGATGACGCGCAGGCTGCGGGCCCGGCCGGACTGTTCCAGCGCCGCCACCAGCCCGGCATTGCCGGCGCCGAAATTATAGAGCCCGGCAAGGTCGGGATTATCCTCGAGAATGGCGCCGACGATCCCGGCGGTCTGGTCGCGCTCGTCATGCCCCTCGAAGGGGCCAAGCATGGTGACCTCGGGGAATTCGGCGCCCAGCGCCGCCCGGAACCCTTCCAGCCGCTCGGCATGGTCGCGCAGGTGCAAAGAGCCGGCGATCAGCGCCACCTTGCCCTTGCCGGAGAGAAACCGCCCCATCAGCGAGGCAGCAGTGCGCCCGGCCGCGACATTGTCGATGCCGATGAAATTGCGCCGCGCTGACCCCGGCAGGTCCGAGACTAGCGTCATCACCGCAATCCCGCGGCGATGGGCGGCATCGACCGCGGCGATCACCTCGGGCTCCTCGCTGGCGACGATAACGGCGCAGTCGCAATGGCGTGCGTCCAGCCCATCGAGCCCCTCGGCCAGCCCGGCGCCATCCAGCGGCTTGACGCGGCGGGTGTCGAGGTGAATGCGATCGCCCAGCGCCTGGCCGAATCGGCGGGTAACCGCCTCGGCAAGACTGTCCATGAACTCGTTGGACCCGTCGGGGATGAAGAACACGACACTGAGGTCGCGGGCTCGCGCCATCAGCGACGCATTGAGGTCGCGCGAAAAGCCGATGCGCGCAATGGCCTCCTCAACCTTTTCGGCCGTGGCCGCGCGCACGCCGGGGCGGGCATTGAGCACGCGGTCGACCGTGGCCAGGGACACACCTGCCGCCCGCGCCACATCGTGAACCGTGGCCCGCCGCTTCATCGTCTCTTCGGTCAAACCGTTTCCCCTGCCGGACCGCACAAGTTTGGCGACACACTTGTTTCCAAAGGCGCAAACGTCAAGTGCAGCGTTGCAGGCAGGGGGCAATAAGGCTAGAGCTCCACCCCCAGAGCGGGAAAAGGGGACTCGACAATGGCAATCACGGTTTCAACCTTCGGCGACTTTCGCGGACAGCGGGTCGATCAGTTCCGGCTGGTAAGCGATAGCGGCGTTACCGTCGACATCATTGGCTATGGCGTGGTCGTGCGCGACTGGCGCGTGCCAGTGGCCGGCGGCGAGCGCTCGGTGGTGCTCGGCTTTGACAGCTTTGACGCCTATCCCGCCCATAGCCCGCATTTCGGTTCGCTGGCCGGGCGCGTTGCCAACCGCATCAAGGACGCGTCCTTCACCCTCGATGGCACCACCTACAAGCTGCCGCCCAATGCCGGCAATCTGCAGCTGCATGGCGGCGAGGACGGGCTGGGCCGCCAGGTCTGGTCGGCCCAGGTGGACAATGCCAATAATGCCGTGCGCTTCACCCATTTCTCGCCCGATGGCGCCATGGGCTATCCCGGCAATGTCAATTTCGCTGCCACCTATAGCCTGCTTGGCAATCGCCTGCGGCTCGAATTGACCGCCACCACCGACCGGGCCACCCCGATCAGCCTGGTGCAGCACCAATATTTCAATCTCGGCACCACAGACACGGTGCTGGACCACACCATTCAGGTCAATTCCAGCGCCTATACCGAACTGGGGGACGATCTCGCCCCCACCGGCGCCATCCTGCCCTCGCGCGGCACCATTTACGATCTGCGCAATCCGCGCACCATGCGTGACGCCAATGGCGCGCCCGTCGATTACGATATGGGCCTCGTGCTCGACACCGGCCGCAGGACTGCCGACCCGATCGCCACGGTGGTGTCGCCCGACAAGGATCTGACGCTCAAGCTGTGGAGCGATCGGCCGGGCGTGCAGGTCTATAACAGCGTCTGGACCGACATTCCGGTGCCCGGGCTCAATGGCAAGAGCTACAAGAAGCATTCCGGCTTCTGCCTTGAGGATCAGGCGCTGGCCGATGCGGTGCACAACCCGCATTTCCCCAATGTCATCTATTCGCCCGAGCGCCCCTATGGGCATTGGTGCGAAATCGAGATCGCCTGACGCGTCAGCCCGGCTGGATGCCGGGTCACGCTGCTGACGCGGCCTGTCAGGCCAAGAGCCAATGCTCCTGTCATGCCAATGGCAGGAGACAGCAATGGATGGGTTCGCTTGGACAAGACAGAACGCCTGTTTTCGATCATGGACGCCCTGCGCCGGCATCGCCGCCCGGTTACCGCGGCGGCGCTTGCCGAGGAACAGGGCGTATCGGTGCGTACGCTCTATCGCGACATTCAGACCCTTATCGGGCTGGGTGCGCCGATCGATGGCGAAGCCGGCGTGGGCTATATGCTGAAGCCCGGCTTCTTCCTGCCACCCCTGATGTTCTCGCCTGAAGAGCTCGAGGCCCTGGTGCTGGGCGCGCGCTGGGTGGAAACCCAGCCCGATGATGGGCTGAGCGTGGCGGCGCGTAATGCGCTGGCCAAGATCGCCACCGCCTCACCCGAAGATCTGCGCGACCGCATCAACGACACCGCGCTCTGGCCGGTGGCCGTCTGGGGCGAGCGCCGCCCCATCCCGGTGCTGGGCGATATCCGTCTTGCCATGCGGCAGGAAAAGGCGGTGCAGATCGAATATGAGGACGTCGAAGGCCGCGCCACCAGCCGCACCATCTGGCCGGTGGGCCTGGCCTTTTACGAGGGCAAGCAGACCATTGCCGCCTGGTGCCTGTTGCGCCAGGACTTCCGCAGCTTCCGCACCGATCGCATCGCCAGCCTCACCATCACCCAAGAGCGCTACGGCAAACGCCGCGCCGTCCTCGAACGCGAATGGCGCGCCAGCTGGACGCATGAATAGGCGCTACCTGCTCGCTGCCGCACCGCCAACAAAATGACCACGGCATACGCTTTTCACGCGCGACAAGGCGAGCCTGAGTACATTTCAAAGTGCACGCCGCTCTAAATGCTTTCGCCTCCCTCCCCACAGGGGGAAGGGAGGCGATTGAGCAGTATCGACCAGAACGCGAACGCTCTGGCGCGTGAGCCGAAGCGCTCGCCTTATTCGGCGGCGTCTTCCTTGGCTTCCTTGGCGATTTCCTTGCCGGTGGCCTGGTCGAGCACCTTCATGGAGAGGCGGACCTTGCCGCGCTCGTCAAAGCCCAGGAGCTTGACCCACACCTTGTCGCCTTCCTTGACCACATCGGTGGTCTTGGCAACGCGGGCTTCGGCCAGCTGGGAAATGTGGACCAGGCCATCCTTGGCGCCAAAGAAGTTGACGAAGGCGCCGAAATCGGCGGTCTTGACCACGGTGCCCTGATAGATGGCGCCGATCTCGGGCTCGTCGGTGATCGAGCGGATCCACTTGATGGCGGCTTCGATCTGGCTACCGTCGGAGGACGAAACCTTCACCGTGCCGTCATCTTCGATATTGATCTTGGCGCCGGTCTTTTCGACGATCTCGCGGATGACCTTGCCGCCGGTGCCGATCACTTCACGGATCTTGTCGGTGGGGATCTTGAGGGTCTCGATGCGGGGCGCGAACTCGCCCACTTCGCCACGCGAAGCCGACAGAGCCTTGCTCATTTCACCCAGGATATGGATGCGGCCGTCCTTGGCCTGAGCCAGGGCGATCTTCATGATCTCTTCGGTGATACCGGCGATTTTGATATCCATCTGCAGGCTGGTGACGCCTTCTTCGGTGCCAGCCACCTTGAAGTCCATGTCGCCCAGGTGATCTTCGTCGCCGAGAATGTCGGAGAGAACGGCGAACTTTTCGCCTTCGAGGATCAGGCCCATGGCGATACCGGCCACCGGGCGCTTCATCGGCACGCCGGCATCCATCAGCGCCAGCGAGGTGCCGCACACGGTTGCCATCGAGGAGGAGCCATTGGACTCGGTGATCTCGGAGACCACGCGGATGGTATAGGGGAATTCTTCGACCGACGGGCGGATCGGGTTGATGGCGCGCCATGCGAGCTTGCCATGGCCGATTTCGCGACGGCCGGGCGAACCCATGCGGCCGGCTTCACCGACGGAGTATGGCGGGAAGTTGTAGTGCAGCAGGAAGTTTTCCTTCTTGGTGCCCTCGAGCGAGTCGATGAACTGCTCGTCTTCGCCGGTACCGAGCGTGGCAACCACCAGCGCCTGGGTTTCGCCACGCGTGAAGATGGCAGAACCATGGGTGCGCGGCAGCACGCCCACTTCGGCCAGGATCGGACGCACGGTCTTGAGGTCGCGGCCGTCGATACGGCTGCCGGTGTCCAGAATGTTCCAGCGCACGATCTTGGCCTGGAGATTGTGGACGACTTCGCCGAGGGCTTCCTTGGAGATCTCTCCGGCTTCGATCTTGGCGGCGAAAGCCTCCTTGACCTTGGCATTGGCGGCGTCGACCGCAGCATAGCGCTGGGCCTTTTCGGTGATCTGGTAGGCAGCGCGCAGATCGGCTTCGGCAATGGCCAGCACTTCGGCCTCGAGAGCCGAGAAGTCCGGAGCCTGGAAGTCGCGCGGCTCCTTGGCGGCCAGTTCTGCCAGCTTGATGATGGCTTCGATCACCTGGGCCGAGGCCTTGTGACCGAACATCACGGCGCCCAGCATCACCTCTTCGGAGAGCTCCTGGGCTTCCGATTCCACCATCAGCACGGCGTCCTGCGTGCCGGCCATGACCAGGTCCAGCTTGCTGTCGGCGCGGCGATCGACCGGCAGGTTCAGCACATATTCGCCATTGACATAGCCGACGCGGGCAGCGCCGATCGGGCCCATGAAGGGAACGCCCGAAATGGTCAGCGCGGCAGAGGCGGCGACCATGGCCAGCACGTCGGGATTGTTCTCCATGTCATGCTGGAGAACGGTGACGACCACCTGGGTCTCGTTCTTGTAGCCATCGGGGAAGAGCGGGCGGATCGGACGGTCGATGAGGCGCGAAACCAGGGTTTCGTTCTCGGTCGGGCGGCCTTCGCGCTTGAAATAGCCGCCCGGGATCTTGCCGGCGGCGAAGTATTTTTCCTGGTAGTTCACGGTCAGCGGGAAGAAGTCCTGGCCGGGCTTGGCGGACTTGGCGCTGACGACGGTGGCGAGCAGGACGGTTTCGCCCAGGGTGGCGAGCACGGCGCCATCGGCCTGGCGGGCGATCTTGCCGGTTTCCAGCGTCAGGGGCTGGCCGCCCCAGTTGAGCTCGACCTTATGGTGATCAAACTTGATCGACATGATTTCGTCTTTCCATTCTGCCGGTCGAGCGGGAACGCGGGGAGAGGCCAAGGGCCCACGAACGCGACCGGTGTGCCCGCACCGGACCCGCACCCTATGTACGTAACCGGCTCAAAATCAGGCACTGTTGCTGTCTGGCGAGACAGAACATGGACAAGACAACAAGCGGCTCCGCGGCGGAAGGCGCCAATAATCCTGCCATGCTCCGGCACCGCCGGCCTCATGCGGGGCGCCGCAAACCGGCGCCGACACGTGCCCCAAAAAGGGCGTTCGGCGCGGAAGGCATGCTCCCGCGCCGGAAACTTCTTGCGCTTAGCGGCGCAGGCCGAGCTTTTCGATCAGCGTCTTGTAGCGGGCTTCGTCCACCTTCTTGAGGTAGTCGAGGAGGCTACGACGCGTCGACACCAGCTTCAGCAGACCACGACGGGAATGGTTATCCTTGTTGTGGCCCTTGAAGTGCTCGGTGAGATTGGCAATGCGCTCGGAGAGGATGGCAACCTGCACTTCCGGCGAGCCGGTGTCGTTGGCCTTGGTTGCGTATTCCTGAATGAGGGCGCTTTTGCGCTCTGCAGTAATCGACATCGGTTGATCCTTTCACAAAAGAGGATTGTGGCCGCCCCAGCCGGGATGTCGTCCAGGTGGGGCCGAGAAAACCGGGCATTGTATCGGACAAGCCGGGCGCCGGTTGCGGGCTCTATAGGGCAAAAAGCCCCGCAAAGCCAGAGATTATTGGTCCATGTCCTCGTCGGGCCGTACCGCGGCGAAGCCGGGGTCGAGCGCGCTGAGGGGAATGCTGAGCGTCCATTCCACCCCATCGGCATGGTCGTGATGGATCACCGTGGCGCCCAGCGCGCCCCCGACCATGGAGAGCAGCACCGTGGTGCCGAAGCCCGCGCGCCCCGGCGGGGGCAGGGGCTGGGACAGGGTTTCGCGCCAGTCCAGCACCAGCCGCTCGTCGGCGATGCGCCAGTCCAGCCGGATCTGGCCGCCCGGATCGGCAATTGCGCCGTAGCGGGTGGCATTGGTGGCGAGCTCGTGCAGCGCCATGCCTAGGATCTGGGCGCCCTGCGGATTGATGCGGATGGTGGGTCCGCTTACGAGGATGCGCCCATCGGCGGGACGGAACGGGGCCAGCTGCTGATCGACCAGATCGGACAGCCCCACCCCGGCGCGGCCATGGGCCAACAACAGATCGGTGGAGCGCGCCAGGCCCATGATGCGGCGCTCCAGCGCCTGCACATAGGTGGGTACATCGGTGGTGCCGCGGGCGGTCTGCTTGGCCATGGCGGCAATGACGGCCATCTGGTTCTTGGAGCGATGCGCAAGCTCGCGCATGAGAAACCGCACGTCACGCTCGGCAGCCTGCAATTGCGCCGAGGATTCGGCCAGGGTGGTCGATATCTCGGTGATCTCAGCCACCGGGTATTGCCCGGCGGTGACGATTTCCCCGCGCCCCAGGCGCCGCGCTTCCCGCTGCAGGCCCTGCACGGAGCGGCGGATGCGCTGGGCGAGGAGAAAGGCGATGAGCGAGGCGACGAGCGCGATGGCGACGCCCCAGGCCGTCAGCTGCAAGACCGATTCTCCCAGCGGCCGGCTGACCTGAGCCGCCGAGGCCCAGGCGACGATGCGCCAGCCGCTGAGGCCGGAGCGCCATTCCGCCGTCACCACGCGCTGGTCGTTGACCACTTCCTCTGTCCAGTCGCTGGCATTAGTGGTGGTCTCGCGGCGCAGCGGCAGGATGTCTCCGATGCGCAGGCCGGCCTCGGAGGTGGCGGCAATGATGGTATTGCCGCGATCCACCAAGGCTGCATGCCAGCCCGCCGGCATTTGCCGCGATTGCAGCGCCGGCACCAGATTGGCGGCATTCTGCGTCAGGGCGAGAAGCACGGTGGAGCCGGCATTGGACACCGGCAGCCAGACATTAAACACATAGGATTGCGCCGTCTGTCCGAAGAACAGGCTCGATACCGTGGCCACGCCGCGCTCGCGCGCCAGAATGGCGGTTTCGTCGTCGGAAGTTTTGCCCAGCGGCTCGCCATAGCTGACGCGGGTATTGAGCAGCTGGTTCATGTCGGCATCGACGGCGAGCAGATAGGTGCCGGTGCCGGCCAGCGCCTCGACGCCGCGATCGTGAAACTGGGCGAGATCACCCTCGTAAAGCGCGGAATCGCTGGAGAGCACGCGCAGTGTCGTGCCCATGCCGGCGATTTCGCGATCGACCGAATGGCCCATGGCCTGCACGGTGGCATTGGTGAGGGCGCGCACCACCTGGTCCTGCGCGTCATTGGTGCGCATCAGCAGGATGAGGGCCACGGCGAAGGCCGGCACCAGGATGACGAGAATGAGGGCGAACAGGTAATGAGCAACCGGCCGGGCGCGCCTTGGCGGGGGAAGATTGCCATCGGGTTGGGCAGAGGGTCGCTCAGGGGCGGCGTTGTCCGCCATTCGCAACCTCCAGTGCAGTCGGGCGTGAACTCACTCGTTGAGAGGTAACACGCGACGGCCGATGAGGTTGCAAGGCATGGAAACAGCTTTCCGCCTCTGGTAAAGAGCGCCCATGAGCACCGCAGAAACCGCCTCCCAGACCCGCCCCAAGAAGCTGTTTATCCGCACCTATGGGTGCCAGATGAACGTCTATGACAGCGACCGCATGGCCGATGCGCTGGCGCCGCAAGGCTATGAGCCGACCACGGAGATCGAAGACGCCGATCTCGTGCTGCTCAACACCTGCCATATCCGCGAAAAGGCCTCCGAGAAGGTGTTTTCCGAGCTTGGGCGGCTCAAGGAATTGCAGAGCGAAAAGCGCGCCAGTGGCGGCGATCTGATGATCGGTGTGGCCGGCTGCGTGGCTCAAGCCGAGGGTGAGGAAATCGCCCGCCGCGCCCCGGTGGTCGACATGGTGTTCGGACCGCAGGCCTACCACCGCCTGCCCGACATGCTGGCGCGCGCCGAAAGCCAGCGCCACATGCATCCCAGTCTTAAAAAGCCTGTGATCGACACTGATTTCCCCGAGGAAGACAAGTTCGCCCACCTGCCGGCGGCCAAGAAGGAAGTGACGCTGACCCGCGGCCTCACCGCCTTCCTGACCGTGCAGGAAGGCTGCGACAAATTCTGTTCGTTCTGCGTCGTGCCCTATACGCGCGGCGCCGAGGTCAGCCGTCCGGTGCATCAGGTGCTTGAGGAAGCGCGCCGGCTGGTCGATGCCGGGGTCAAGGAAATCACCCTGCTCGGCCAGAACGTCAACGCCTATCATGGTCTCGATGCCACGGGGCGCCCCGTGGGCCTGGGTGAACTGGCCTATCTCCTGGCCGAAATTTCCGGGCTCGAGCGGCTGCGCTATACCACCAGCCATCCGCGCGACATGGACGACGCATTGATTGCGGCGCATCGCGACCTGCCGCTGCTCATGCCCTATCTGCACCTGCCGGTGCAGTCCGGTTCGGATCGCATCCTCAAGGCCATGAACCGTAAGCACACATCAGCCGAATATCTGGCGCTGATCGACAAGATCAAGGCAGCGCGGCCCGACATGGCGCTATCAGGCGATTTCATTGTCGGCTTTCCCGGTGAAAACGACCAGGACTTCGAGGATACGCTGAGCATCATCCGCGAGACCGGCTATGCCTCGGCCTATTCGTTCAAATATTCCACCCGCCCCGGCACGCCCGGCGCCAATCTCGGCGATCAGATTGCCGAAGAGGTCAAGACCGAGCGGCTCTATCGGCTGCAGGAGCTGGTCAACGCCCAGACCACGGCTTTCCACGCCTCCTGCGTTGGCAAGACCATGCCGGTCTTGATCGAACGCGTCGGCCGCATGCAAGGCCAGGTCGGCGGCCGCTCCCCCTATCTGCAAGCCGTGCATCTCGACGGCCCAACCAGCCTGATCGGCGCCATCCACCAGGTCGAAATCATCGGTACCAGCACCAATTCGCTGGTCGGCCGATTGAAACAGGCCGTGGCGGCGTAAGCGCGAGGCGCCGGAAATTTCGACCCCCGCCTTCAAAACTGCCCGGTCCTATGTCGCGGAAATAGATTTTTTGCGCGCCGTTTCGGTGCTGGTAGTGTTGATCTGCCATTTGCAGATCAACATCCTGCCCGGCGGCTTCGTCGGCGTAGACGTGTTTTTCGTCATATCCGGCTATGTGGTGGCGTTGTCCCTGCTACATCGCAGCTTCAAGGGCATCGCCGATTTCATTTTCGGCTTTTATGCGCGGCGGTTTCTCCGCATTTTCCCGGCATTGATCCTGTGCGTGTCGGTCACGGCCCTGCTGACCGTGCTGTTCGTGCCGCAATCCTGGCTGAGCCAGGCTGTCTATGCCACAGGCCGCTATGCGCTGTTCGGCTTCAGCAACCTTGCCCTCATCTGGTTCGATGACGGCTACTTCTCGCCACGCAGCGATTTCAACCCATTTACCCACACGTGGTCATTGGGGGTGGAAGAGCAGTTTTACCTGATCTTCCCCTTGATGTTCCTTGCCCTCATCGCGCCCTGGGTGTTGCGGGGCCGGAAGGCCCTGCCGGGCCTCGCAGTGCTCGCCATCGCCTCGGTAGCGTCACTGGTTTACGCTTGGCATCTGGGCAATGCCGATGCGCGCGCCGCCTACTACCTGCTGGCGTCCCGCTGGTGGGAGCTAGCTTCAGGCGTCATGCTGGCGGTGTTGCATGCCAGCTACCCCCATTGGCGCATAACCGACCGGTGGCGTGGAGCGCTGGCGATTGCGGGCCTGGTTCTGATCGGACTTGCAACGCTTTATGCCGATCCCGCACACTTTCCCTATCCATGGGCGTTGCTGCCCGTCTTTGGGGCGGTGTTGTTCCTGCATGGCGTGGCGGGCGACAGGCCGGTGGGGGGCAAGATCGGTGCGTTGCTGAGCCAGCCTGTCGCCCTTTACATCGGCCGCATCTCTTATTCACTCTACCTCTGGCACTGGCCAATGATCGTGCTGTTCCGCTGGACGGTCGGGATCGATGGGCCGCTGGAGATTGCCGCCGCTATAGCGCTCAGTTTTGCGGCGGCCTCTGCCTCCTATCATTTTTTAGAGACCCCGATCCGTCGGCTCGGGCACAGACAATTCCGCTTCTTCAATATCGCTGTGGTCGGCGCCGGTCTGGCCTCCATTGCCCTGGCCCTCTTCACCTATTCAGCGCTTTTCGCGCATCGCGATGCGCTGACCCTCAGCGTCACCAAAGACCAGCAGGCCTGGTATCCCTATGCCTATGATCGCCCGAGCGATTATACGGGACCAACCTTTGCCGGCCGGACCTTGTTCGCGGTGGGCGACAGTCATCTCGGCGCCTATGAGGCCATGCTCCATTGGACCACAAAGGACCTCAAAATGGAGCTTTGGGCCCGTGGCATCGATGATTGCCAGCTGGCGCGGCTCTACTATCCGATCAACGGCTCCGACCATTGCCAGGCCCTGGTCGAGAACATCCTGAGTGGGATCGAGGCCAAGGCAAAGCCCGGCGATATCGTGTTTTTCCCGACACTTCGGGGGCACCGTCTGGTCGATCAATGGTTCCATTTCGACCTTGAAGACGTTCGCGGCTACAATGCCAGCGAGGGCTTTGCCGAAAGCCTGCGTTTCGCGGTGGACCAGAATCTGCCCTATTTCGAGCGGCTGGCGTCCAAGGGCCTGATTATCCTCCTGGACCTGCCCAAACCCACCATGATGACCGTGCCCTATCGCTGCGCCGATTGGTTCAATAGGTCCAATCCGATCTGCGCGGCTGGCGACACGGTGCCACGCAGTCTCATGCTGGAGCTGCGCCAGCCCATGATCGCAGCGCTCGATATGGTCGCGCAGCGCGTCCCGGCGCTGCATCTGTGGGACCCGTTCCCGCTGCTCTGTCCTGAGGACCCGTGCGGTGTCTATGATGCGACAGGACCGCTCTTCATGGACGGCGACCATATCAGCGGGCATGGCAACCAGGTACTGCTCCCGGCCTTCCGCGCCGAAATCGTCAGCCTGTTGCAAGGGCAGTCGTCCACTTCAAACCGCGGCTGAAGCGAGGCGCGGTCACCTCCCTCACCCTCTCGTGGGAGGGAGCCAAGGTCGCCCCAACCAGAACGTGAAAAGCTCTGGGCTGAACACGACGGCTTCAGCGTTTGGGACGCCCCATGCTCGCGGGCAAAAGGTTTCACGTGAATCCGCGCCGGGGTGGGACCGGCGCGGGGTTTGCCTCAGTGGAACTGGGCGGTTTCGGTGGATTCGGCCATGGCTGTGGTGGCGCTCTGGCCCTCGCTCACCGTCATCGAGACGGCGTCGAAATAGCTGGTGCCCACTTCGCGCTGGTGGCGCACGGCCGAGAAGCCGTGTTTTTCCGCCGCGAATTCGGCCTGTTGCAGTTGCGAATAGCCGGCCATCCCCCGCGCCTTGTAGTTGCGCGCCAATTCGAACGTGGTGAGGCTGAGATTGTGGAAGCCGGCCAGGGTGATGAACTGGTATTTATAGCCCATGGCGCCCAGTTCGCGCTGGAACTTTTCCATATCGGCCTCGCCCATATGCTTGGCCCAGTTGAAGCTGGGCGAGCAGTTATAGGCCAGCATCTGCTCGGGATGCTCCCGGCGGATGGCTTCGGCAAATTTGCGCGCTTCCCCCAGATCGGGCGTCGAGGTTTCGCACCAGATGAGATCGGCATAGGGCGCATAGGCCAGCCCCCTGGCAATGGCACAATCAATGCCGCCCTTGAGCCGGTAAAATCCCTCGGCCGTGCGCTCGCCGGTCACGAAGGGCTTGTCGTAATCGTCGATATCGGAGGTGATCAGCCGCGCTGCCTCGGCATCGGTGCGCGCCATGATCAGGGTGGGCACGCCCATGACATCGGCAGCGAGCCGGGCGGAATTGAGGGTGCGGACGAACTGGCTGGTGGGCACCAGCACCTTGCCGCCGAGATGGCCGCACTTCTTTTCAGATGCAAGCTGGTCCTCGAAATGCACGGCGGCCGCGCCGGCCTCGATCATGGCCTTCATCAGCTCGAAGACGTTGAGCGCGCCGCCAAAACCGGCTTCGGCATCGGCAATGATGGGGACGAAGAAATCGAGATCGGTGGTCGCAGTGCCATCAGCCTTTTCCATGGTCTGGATCTGGTCGGCGCGCTGCAGCGCCTTGTTGATGCGCTTGACCACGGCCGGCACGCTGTCGACCGGATAGAGCGACTGATCGGGATACATATTGCCCGAGGAATTGGCGTCGGCTGCGACCTGCCAGCCGGAGAGATAGATGGCTTTCAAACCGGCCTTGACCTGCTGGACGGCCTGATTGCCGGTAAAGGTACCGAGCGTGGGCACAAAATCCTCACTGTGCAGCAGCTGCCAGAGCTTCTGCGCGCCATTCTCGGCCAGGGTATGGCGAATGGGCAGGGAGCCGGCGAGGCGCCTGACATCGGCGGGAGCATAGGTGCGGGCAATAGTCTTCCAGCGGTCCGGGGCATAATCCGGCGTCGGGAAGGCTTCTGGCTTGTGTGGCTTGTCGAGCATGTCGGTTCTCCTCGAATTTGGACATGGCTGCGCCGGTCCGTCCGAAGACGGCTGGCAATGATTCACGTGGAACTTTTTGGGTTGGGGGCGGCCAGCCTATCCCGCGACGCGGCGGGAGAAGGTGGCAGCGATCATGCCGGCGCCTGAGAACAGCTCCTGGGCGTCTTCGCCCCCCACCAGGGTGAACTGGTGCCGACCGATACGGCCGGCAATCGCATAACCCTGGACGTCGAGTCCGCGGGCCTTGAACTGGGCCATGGCCTCATTGGCGGTGGGGGCAATGATGGTGATGTATTCGTCGCGTTCGGCGGTAAGGGGGGACATTGGAATTTCTCCTCGCTGGTTGATGTAAATATTTGACAACCGGCAAAAGAATGCAAGAAATAGCCTGCATACCGCCTGTAAACCTGTAAATCGGCGGTCAATTCCGGAGCGCAGTTCTGTAAATTCTGTAAATCCGGGGGCGGAGGAAAACATGGTCGATACGGCAGAAAGCCAGATCGGTGGCCGCATCAAGCGGTTGCGGCGGCAGCGGCGGCTGAACCAGGCGGACCTGGCGGCGGCGCTGGGGATCTCGCCCAGCTATCTCAACCTGATCGAGCACAATCGCCGCAAGGTGACGGTCCCCTTGCTGTTTTCCATCGCCGGCTATTTCGGGGTCGAGCCGGGCGAACTGGTGGACAGTGACGAGGGCCGGTTGGCCGGCGACCTGATGGAGGCCTTCGGCGACGATCTCTTCGCCGATAGCGACCTCACCAATCTCGAAATCCGCGACCTTGCCACCGCCAATCCAGCGGCGGCGCGGGCGGTACTGAAACTTTATGATCGCTATCGGGTGCTGGCGTCAGGGGGTGAAGCGCCGCGCCGGGACGGGGAGGCAGAGCCCTATCACCTCGCCACCGACGCCATTTCCGATTTCCTTCAGGAAAACGCCAATCATTTTCCGGCGCTGGAAGATGCGGCCGAAAGGGTGCGCGTCGATATCGACAATTCCGGCGACAGTTTCGATCCGGCCATCCGCACCTATCTCTTCAATGTCTTCGGGCTCGAGGTGCGGCTGGCCTCGCTGCCCCATGGCATTGCCCGCCAGACCGATCCGGCGCGGCGGCATCTGCTGGTGTCCGATCTCTTGTCGGCAGAAAGCGCCAATTTTCTTCTCGCCCAGCAAGTGGGGCAAATGGCGGCAACAGCCGAAATCGAGGCGGTGATCGCGGCCGCCGAATTGCCGGAGGGCGATGCGCCGGCCCTGGCGCGCAATGTGCTCTCGGCCTATTTCGCGGCGGCGCTGCTCATGCCCTATGCGCCGTTTCTGCGGGCCTGTCGCGACTATCGCTACGATATCGAACGGCTGGGCCGGCGGTTCGGCGCCAGTTTCGAGCAGGTCTGCCACCGCATGACCACGCTGCAGCGCAAGGGCGCGGCGGGCATTCCCCTGCATCTGGTGCGCACCGATATCGCCGGCAATATTTCCAAGCGCTTTTCGCTGTCCGGCATTCACATTCCGCGCCATTCCGGCGCCTGTCCGCGCTGGAATATTTACGCGGCCTTCCTGGCGCCCGAGCGGATCAATGTGCAACTGAGCCAGATGCCGGACGGACAGAAATTCTTCTGCATTGCCCGCACCATCACCAAGGGCGACTACCGCTACAACGCCCCGCGCCGCTATCTCTCGATCGGTCTCGGTTGCGCCATCCACCATGCCGGCGAGATGATCTATTCTGACGGCATGGATTTGGGCAGCGCCCAGCAGGTGGTGCCGATCGGCGTCGGCTGCCGCATCTGCCCGCGCATGGAATGCGGCCAACGAGCCCACCCCCCCGCCGACCACCGCTTCCGGCTCGACGACAATGTCAGGCCCGAAAGCCTATATGCGCGCATGGGCTAGCGGTAGCGCGGGACCAGGGCGACCCCGGCATTGCTGTTACTCGAGCACCATGGAAAAGATGGTCAGCAAGGCAAATATGGCAGCGATGCTGATTTGAGCCCACCGCTTGGGCACCGTGATTCCCAGCGCCAGCAGCACGAAGATCAGCCCGTTGATACCGAAGAACATCGGCGTCATTGGCAGTTCGGCAAAGCCTTCCTTGATAACCAGATTGGCCATGTCGAGAGAGTGGCTGATCAAGAGCGCGCCATAGAACCAGTACCGGCGGGCCACAAAATATTCGTAGTGGTTCTCGGCGCCGTCATTGGACTTGATTTCGTCCGGCAACAGCACCGCAGTCATGAACAGATAGCTCGAGCAATAAAGGATCTGGTAGAGATAGAGCGGATAGCTCCACTGCACCTTGCCGAAGGTCTGCGCCTCTTCCCACCAGAACACCGATATCGCGCCGAACAGAAAGAAAATCCACAGCGCGTGGACGATATTCATCCGATATTCCTGCGGATGCTGCACGAACTTGGCGAGGCCGCTGAGCAATTTGCCCACCGCCAAGCCCAGGATCATGCCTGAGATCAGGCGCACATAGAGCGAGAGATCGGCAACCGGTTCCATGGGCGAGGCTTCCTTTCGCGCTGCACACCCCCGCTCTGCTAGCCGATTGTGTGGGAGTTCTGCAACAGTGCGCAATGAGATCAAATTGTGGCGAGGAACTGCCCAATTCGTGCCACGTTAAGGATAACAAGCGTAATCACGAGGTGACTGCGCACCGATTTGCGCGCGCTTCCCCGAAATGCCTGCCCCGAGGTCCCTGTATTGATTTCCCGCCGCCTTTTCCTGCTTGGCATTTCCGCCACCGCCCTGTCGGCCTGCTCCACCACGCGCCAGCCCGTGGTCGTCGAACCGACCTTCGATCCCTATTACGTGCGCATGTATGGGCCGGTTACCGATGAGCCCTACATGGTCGCCGCCATGGACCTGCGCCGCGTCGACCCGCAATGGTGGCGCCAGGAAGTGCCCTATATGACCACCGAGCGTCCTGGCACGCTGGTCGTCGATACCCCGGCGCACTATCTCTATCTGGTGCTCGAGGGCGGTCGCGCCCTGCGCTACGGCATCGGCGTCGGCAAGGACGAGGCCCTGGTGTTCCGCGGTAATGCCACCATTGGCCGCAAGGCGGCCTGGCCGCGCTGGACCCCGACCAAGTCGATGATCGCCCGCGAGCCCGACCGCTACGGCCCCTACGCCAATGGCATGGGCCCCGGCCCGGAAAATCCGCTTGGTCCGCGTGCCCTTTACCTCTACAAGAACGGCGCCGACACCCTGTTCCGCATCCATGGCACCACCGAGCCCTACACGATCGGCACCAATGTGTCTTCGGGCTGCATTCGCCTCATGAACCAGGACATTATCGATCTCTACGCCCGCGTCCCCGTTGGCGCCCGCGTCACAGTGATCAACGCCTGACCCCATTCTCGAATTGCTGGTTGCGGTTCATCCGTAGTCACCCGCAGCCAGCACCCAAAGCACCGCCGGTCACCCCGGCGGTGCTTTTTCTTTATCGGTGGTCCAGAACTTGGTGCAACAGCACCAATCCGCCCTCGGGCCTGGCCCGAGCGCCTGTCGGCAAGCCACCATGCAGCCCTGGCGCAAGCGTCGGGGCTTCGGCTCCCGCTCTCCGTTTCGGGGCAGTCCCCTTTTGGGCGCATTTTATAACCGATCTCGGTGCTCTTTCGCCTCCCTCCCCCTTGCGGGGAGGGAGTTAGGGCTGGGTGTTTGGCAATATCTCACCTGGCACTCGATGGGGCTCCTCCCCCTTCTTCAGGGGGAGGTTGGGTGGGGGTGTGCAGAGTGCTCAAGCCCATATGCAATAGCCCTGCCTTGCGCGCAGGGTGGGGGGCTGAGAGCCCGGTGCCAATGTGTCGATAGGCGATGGCCCCCAGAGCCCCCCTCACGAACGTGACCACGCCCCCAAACAAAAGGCCCTCCCCTGGCGGAGAGAGCCTCTATCTGTCAGCGATGCGATCGCTTAGGCGGCGTGGCTTTCCAGCCATTTGGCCAGGCCCGCCTTGGGGGTGCCGGCGCCGATCTTCATGTCGGCGGCTTCGCCGCCCTTGAACAGGATCATGGTCGGGATCGAGCGCACGCCATACTGGGCGGCGATGCCCGGGTTTTCGTCGACATTGAGCTTGACGATCTTCACCTTGCCGGCGAGTTCGCTGGACAGCTCATCCAGCACCGGGGCGATCGCCCGGCAGGGCCCGCACCACTCGGCCCAGAAATCCACCAATACGGGTTCCTTGGCGTTGAGGACTTCCTCGCCGAACGTGGCGTCGGAAACGTGTGAGGTCATGGTTCGTGCCTTTTGGGTTTGAAAGCGGAGGGGTGTTTGCGCCTAAAGCTGGGAAGAGTCCAGTCAAAGAACAAGACCTATCACAGAAGGGTAAAGTCGGCGCGCGCCTCGGCCAGCAGAGCGGCGGGCAGATTCATCAATGATTCCAACTCGGTCCACAAAATTGCCGCCGAAATGGGGCGCCCCGGGAAAAGCTGACCTGCAACCAATGCATATAGGCCCAGTTGCGTGAGATAGCGCGCCGGCACGTCCGCGACTCGATTTGGCGCATTGGCGTCGGACTTGTAGTCGACCACCAGCACCCCCTCTTCGTCAACCACCAGCCGGTCCATCCGACCCGATAGCCGCACCGCTTCGCCGCGGTGTCGCGCTTCGACCAGGAACGGCACCTCGGCGCGACTGCCGGGGCCGAAGAGTCGGCCCAGTTCCGGCCGCCGTAAAATGGTTAAGGCTTTGTTCAGAATGCGGTCATGTTCATGACCGTGGTCGGGCAACAACGTCTCCAGCGCCCGCGGCACCACCCGCTCCCAATCGGTGGGATCGATGCGGCCCAGATGCTGCAGCAGCGCATGCAGGGCCAGCCCGCTCTTGCGTGCCGCCTCGGCATCGCGCACCTGTTCGGCAAGGCTTTCAAGCACTTGCGGCCGCGCAATCCCCGCCCGTGACGGCGAGATCACCGGCTTTTCCTTTGGCGCCGGTACCGGTTCGGGTAAGGCGACAGGCGCATAAGCTGTTGGTTTCACTTCATTTTTCTCGACAGCAAGCGGTTCCGGCCGCGCCTGCGGATAGACCAGCGTGCCATCATCAAGACGCTCGCCCGAAGGCGCCAGCCCCATGTCGATGGCCTCGTACCAGCTGCCGACCAGCTGGGTTTCCGGCTTGCCGCGCCCGCTAAAGGCGCCGGTGACATAGAGTTCGTCCTCGGCCCGGGTCATGGCCACATAGAGCCGGCGCCAATACTCCTCGGCCTGGTTGCCGTCGATTTCGTCTTTGATCCCAGAGGTTTGCGGCACATGCTGTTCGGCGCGCTGGGCATGGATCAGCAAGGGGCCGGGATGGTCGGGGACCACATAGACCGGCTTTCCGGTCTGCTGCGTCGAAGGCTTTGCCACCGCATCGGCAAGAATGACGATCGGCGCTTCAAGCCCTTTGGCGCCATGCACCGTCATCACCCGCACGCCATTGCCCGCTTCAGTCAGCTCGCGCTTGATGGTCACCGAGCGGCGGCGCAGTTCGGCCGCAAACCCTTGCAGCGACGGCTGTTCCGTCTGCTCATGGGCCAGGGCCAGCGCCAGGATTTCCGAGAGCACCTCGTCCACCTCGGTGCCCAGCCGGGCGTGAAAGCGCCTGAGCCCACCCCCGGCATAGAGCACCGAAGCGAGGAATTCGAAGGGCCGCTCGAAATCGAGTTCGGCCCGCCAGGCGCGCAAGCGTCCCGCCGCCTCCTGCGCCGATGAGAGGTCCGAGGCCATCAGTCGCTGCCACAGGGTCTCGCCGGGTGCGCGCCCTTCGGACAAGCGATAGAGATCGTCCTCGGACACATCGAACAGCGGCGAGCGCAACAGCGCCGCCAATTGCAGGTTTTCCGCCGGATTGAGCAGCACATCCATCAGAGCCAAGAGGTCGAGGACCGCGATATGGCCAGTGACCGCCAGCCGGTCGGCGCCCGGCGTGGGCAGGTTTTCGAGCCGCAGCGCGCGGATGATTTCCTGGAAGAAGGGCCCGCGCTTCTGCACGAGAATGAGCACGTCATCGGCCCTGACCGCCCGTCCGCGCTGGGCCAGCGGGCGTTGTGTGTCCACCCAGGAGCGGATCTCCCTGGCAATGCGCTGGGCCACGAGGCGCTGGGCGCTGGGCTCGGCATCGAGCGGTTTTCTCGGCCATTCGCCATCGCTTGCCGCTGCATCGAGTGGCGCGATAGGCGGCCAGAGCGACACCAGCCCACCGGGCTGGATGCGGGCCGCCTCATGGCCAACCTTGTCCTCGGCCAGCAGTGCCTTCTGGATATCGGGGCGGGCGCAGACCAGGTCGACCGCCGCCAGAATGCCGCTCAGCGTCCGAAAACTGGTATGGAGCTTGACCTGTTCGAACAGTTGCATGGCCTGCCTGGCCCGCTGCGCGAAGTCGCGGCCGGCGGTGCCGAACAGGATCGGCTGCGCGCCCTGGAAGGAATAGATCGACTGCTTCTGGTCACCCACCGCAAAGATCGACCGGGGCCGCGTGACCGCTCCGGCCCCGGTGAAGAATTCCTCGGCCAGCGCCTTAACCACGCGCCATTGCTGGGCATTGGTGTCCTGGCTTTCATCGACCAGGATATGGTCGATGCCGGCATCGAGCTTGTATTGCACCCAGGGCGCGATAGCGCGGTTGTCGAAAAGATCGCCCAGCTTTTCGATAAGATCGTCGAAATCGAGCAGCGCATGGCCACGCTTTTCGGCTTCATAGCGGGTATGGACCGCCGCCACCACGTCGAGCACGGCAAAGCTGCGGTCGAGCAGATAGGCGCCGGCCAGTTCGGTCTGCAGCGCCAGAAGCCGTTCCTGTTCGGCCACCAGCAGCTCGTAGAGTTCCGGAAAAGCCTCGATTTCCTTCTTGGTCATCAGGCCGGCGCGCGGCTTGTCCTCGGCGGTGAAGAAGGCGGCGCGCAGGCCGGCCTGGGTAAGCGCCTGCGGATCGAGCCGGGCCAGGAGATCGACGCAACGGCGGCTGCCCTCCGGACTGCCCTTGAGACACTCGACCAGCCGCGCCAAAACACCGGGGCCGAGCAGGGTTTCGCTGGTAAAACGCGCCGTGATGGCCTCGAGCGTGCCGACAGGCCCCACCAAAGCCTGAAGGCGGCGCCTGGCGGCGGCGACATCGACCAGCACCGGCTTCAGCCTGGCGCCTTCGACCAACGCCGCGTCGATGGCGTCCTTGATGGCCGTATCGGTCATGAGGGCGAAAAGGGTTTCCACCGCGACGGCATTGGCGCCACCGCGCAGCCCCTCGGCCAGAACCGCTTCGCGCGCCGCCAAGACCATGGCATTGCGCTGATCGTCCTCGATCACCTTGAAGTCAAACGGCACCCCGGCCTCGATGGGGAAGCGATGCAGCACCGCTTCGCAAAAGGCGTGGATGGTGAGAATGCGCAACCCGCCCGGCGTTTCCAGCGCCCGCGCAAACAGGGTCCGGGCTTTTTCCAGCACGACTTCATCGGGGGCAGCGCCCGTCAGTCCGGCGATTTCGCTGGCAAGCTCGTGGCGCTCGACCACTGCCCAGCGCGCCAGTTCACGCCCGACGCGCCCGCGCATTTCGGCGGCGGCCGCCTTGGTGTAGGTGAGGCACAAAATCGATTGCGGCCGCACCCCCGCCAGCAACAGGCGCAAGACCCGCCGCGTCAACACATAGGTCTTGCCCGAGCCGGCATTGGCCTCCACCCAGATGGAGCGTAGGGGATCGCTGGCCCGGGCCTGGCTGTCGCTGGTGTTATAGGGGACGGTCAGCTTGCCACGATCGCTCATGCCTCGTCTTCCCCATCCACGGCGGTCCATTCGGCAAGGCGCGACAGGTGATCATAGGCGCCGGCAAAGCTCTGCGTCTTGAGCGGCAGGAGCCGCGCCGGCATCGGCGTCTGGCGCAGCAGGAAATGATCGATATGGCGTTGCATGCGGCGGCTGATCTCGTCGGCCACGGCCATCACATCCATCTCAGGCGCGGTGGCGAAGGCGCTGGGCTTGAAGGCCTCGGGCCCCAGGCCGATCTTGACATAGGTGAGCGCGCTGGTGTCAGCGGCCGCGATCTTGTCCATGCTGCCCGCCCGCGCTATCGCCGCTTCGAGCGGCAATTGCGGCGCCTCGAAACCAGTCATGGCCCTCTTGGTCGGGGGCGAGCCGGTCTTGAAATCGAGGATTTCAAGGCTGCCATCGACCAGTTCATCGACCCGGTCAGCGCGGCCGATCACCTTGATCTCTTTGTCCAGTTTGAGCGTCAGCGCGCCATCGATCTCGGCATGGCGGCGGCGTACCTGGGGCGCGCGGTCCCGCTCGAAATCGAGGAACTGCCCCGCAGCCACTCCAAAGCGTTTGAGCCAGATGTCGCGACGTTCCCCGATATGTTCGAGCCCGGAAAATTCCTCGCCGGCAATCGTCATCAGCCGCTCCAGCGCATCTGCAGCCAGCGGGTCATGTCCTTCATTGACGAAGCGGGAGAAGATGGCGTGGATGATGGTGCCGCGCTCGCGCATGTCCGGGTCTTCACCCAGGGGATCGAGCGGGCGCAGGCCCAAGACGTGGCGCGCATAGAGGTCATAAGGCGAGCGGATCAGCGTCTCGATCTCGGTCACCGACAATTGCCGTGGCCGTTTGTTCACCGGCGGATTGGGCTCGGGGCGCGAGGCGGGTTTGACAGAGTCCACCGCATCGAGCCGCCGCGCCGCCAGCAGCCAGTGCCGCCCGCGCCGACGCAGGATTTCGGCCACGGCGCTGCCGGCAAAGGCATCGACGCGCTGTACGAGGCGCGACGGCAGTGCCGGACTGGTGCCGATGCGGCTGGAAAAGGCGATAATGGCTTCGGGCGCGCCCAGCGCCTCGACAAAATCGTGGGCAGCAAGACCCTGCTGGCGCTCCGGCGGTTCGAGCCCGGCGACAATGCGCATGCCGCGGCTGAGCCAGGGACCGGGATCAGCAGCGGCGGGCCACACATCCTCGTTGAGCCCGGCCAGGATCATCAGGTCGGGGCGCATCAGTCGCGCTTCCAACTGCCCCCAGATGGCAATGTCCTGGCGGCGCTGCTCGCGGTTGCGCACCTCATAGCCGCTCATCAGCGTCGCGAGCACGCCGTCGAGCCCAATGGGTGCAAAATGGTGCCCCTGCCCCGGCAGGCGCGCCATTTCCTCGGCCCAGGCGGCCATCTCGTCGCGGCCGCGGAGCGCCAAGGACCCCGAAATCTGTTCAACCGCCGACCACAATGCCACAGCCAGCGCCGACGCATCGATGCGCGGTGTCGCCAAAAGCGTGGTGAGGGATGCGAGCGCCTGTGCAAGCTCGGCGAACAAGGCGGCGATATCGGCACGCTCCGTATCATTGAGCCGCCGGGCCCGGCGCGAAGACGTCTGCTCGGTGTGCGCGGCCAGCGCCATGAGCAGGCCGTCGACGCCCTGCCCCGGCCTTTGCCCGCGCAGCAGCCCCAACTCGATGGCATCGGCCAGCTCGGCAATGGTCTTGCGCTCACGCCCCAGGCCAAAGGCCTGGTTGCGCAACAGCGCCATCAGATCGACAGGAGCCCAGCGATTGGCCACCAGCCGCAGCACCTGCCGCGCCAGCCGTCCGGCCGGGGCGTGGAACAATGGCGCGCCTGCGGCATCGTCGATGATGATGTCGAAACGCGCCAGTTCGGCCGCGATCCGCCGGGCGAGGTTCCGGTCCGGGGTCACGATCCCGACGCTCTTGCCCTCGGCCAATGCCGCCCGTGCCGCAAGGGCAATGGCGCGGCCTTCCTCGTCCTCGGTGCGGGCCTCGATCACGGCGAGCCCGGTAATGGCCTGCTGCAATGCCGCTTCATCAAGACGGTGCGCTGCCCAGAAGGCGGTCTGGTCGGTCGGCGCCAGCGCCAGATTGATCAGCCTGGTACGCGGATGCTCGCCGTCTGCCAGTTCAGTGACGCCATCGGGGGTGACGCCCAGAATGGGCAGGAGATGCACCAGCCCATAGTGCGGATGGCCATGGGGATTGCGGGTCGGGTCGCGCAGATCGGCAAGGGCCTCAGCCGTCAACGCCATGTCGAGCCCCGGCAGCACCACGGCGCCGCGTGGCAGCCGGGCAATGGCGGCCAGAAGCCGCGCCGTGGCGGGAATGGAGCCGGTGGACCCCGCCGCGATCACCGGCCGGTTGCCGAAAAGATGCGGCGCGGCCGCTGCCTGGCGATCGAGCCTGATGCCCCGCAGCGCCGCCGGATCGGCAAGCCCGGCCTCGGCCAGATAGGCCGGCCAGGCCGTGAGCGCGATATCGAGAAAGGTCAGGGTCTGCTGCCAATAGGCACCCAGCTCCTGCGAGAGCGCCTCGCCAATGGCGGCAATATTTGCGGGCGTGCGCTCCTCGATACTGAGATCGTCGAGCACGGTCCCCAGCGAATCGGCCATGGAGAAGATTTCGGCGGCGCTGGGTGGGGTAGAAAAGGCCTGCCGCCCGGCATCGCTATGGGCCCAGGCGGCCACCAGCTGCGACAACACCAGGCGCCGCCGCAATGGGCTTGCTGCCTTGGGTAGGGCCGGCACGTCGAAGGGCGGCAGGAACGGCTCCTCCTCGCCCTCGTCGCCGCCAAAGGTGCGGATATCGGGCAGAAGGCCCCTATGCTGGGGATGTCGCGCAAAGGCCTCAGCAAGGCTCTGCCGGGCGCGCTGGGTGGGCACGATGATGGTGATGTCGCTGAGCCAGAACGGGCCGCTGCGCGGCCAGTCCCCGGTGAGCCGCCCATCCATGATCGCCGCGACCAGCGTCGGCAGGAAGGGCGCATGCGGGGCGATGGAAAAAACGCTCATGCCGAAAGGATCCGCTCGGTTTCGGCCAATGCCCCCACATCTCCGACATGGAACCAGGGCGTATCGAGCACCACACCCACGAGATTTTCATCCTCCAGCGCCTTGTCGAGCAGCAGGTTCAGTGAAAACGGCCCGTCCGGCGTCTCTGCGAAGTGATCTTTGCCCAAGAGCGCCACCCCGGCATAGATCACCGGGGCGCCCCAGTCGCGGGTAACGCGGCCATGGGGATCGAGGCAGAAATCATGGCTGCGGGCAAAGCCGGTGGCCCGGCCCGGCTGCACGCAGAGCAGCACGATCTGCGCATCCGTCTGGCGCCGTGCCAGCATGCGCGACAGCGGGCGATCGGCACCCGGCAGCCAGAAGACGTCGGTATTCATGACGAAAAACGGGTCCGACACCAGCATGGGCAGCGCCGCCTTGACGCCGCCGCCGGTCTCGAGCAGTTCGGGCTCGCGATTGACCTTGAGCAGGCCGCCGAAATGGGCGAGCAGCTGGTCGGCGCGATAATGGGCATTGGCCACGAAGCGCGTCGCGCCCTCATGGCGCGCCACGGCCATGACGCGCTCAATCAGCGGCACGCCGAGGACGGGAACCAGCGGCTTGGGGATGGTCTCGGTCAGGGGCCGCAGCCGCATGCCGTGGCCGGCAGCGAGCAACATGACATCGGGGAATCGAACCGGCTTTTCCATGGGGCGATAGAACCGGTCCGGGCTGGACCTGTCCAGCCCGATCGCAGTGCTTGCTCTGCCCGGCCTATTCGGCGTGCGCGGCGCCGGCCGGAGGGGTCATGTCGTCATCGCCTTCGGCGGCAACAGCAGCTTCACGCATGCTGGCCTGGGCGGTGATGGCCCTTGTCGTGCCGGCGGTCAGCGCGTCATTGGCCGGCGCCTTGGTCAGGATGCCCGCCAGCGAGCCGATCGTGGGGCGCAGGTTATGGCGATGCACCACCATATCCACCATGCCGTGCTGGTAGAGATATTCGGAGCGTTGAAAGCCCTTGGGCAGCTTTTCACGAATGGTCTGCTCGATGACGCGCTGGCCGGCAAAGCCGATCAGGGCGCCGGGCTCGGCCAGATGCACATCGCCCAACATGGCATAGGAGGCGGTGACGCCGCCGGTTGTGGGATTGGTCAGCACCACGAAGAAGGGCAGGCCCGCTTCGCGCAGGCGCGACACGGCGACGGTCGTGCGCGGCATCTGCATGAGGCCGAGAACGCCTTCCTGCATGCGCGCGCCGCCCGAGGCGACGAAGAGAATGAACGGGGTCTTGAGCCGCACCGCGGTTTCGAGCCCGGTGATGATGCCCTGGCCGGCGGCCATGCCGAGCGAGCCGGCGAGGAAGTCGAAATCCTGTACCGCCACGGTCACGGCGCGCTCATAAAGCTTGCCGGTCGCTACCAGCACGGCATCGTCATAGCCGGTCTTGGCGCGGTTTTCCTTGAGCTGGTCGACATAGCGCTTCTGGGCGCGGAATTTCAGCGGGTCCTGCGGCGCCGACGGCACCGGCACGACATCATACTTGCCATCATCGAGGAAGGTCGCCAGCCGATCGACCGGCTTGATCTTCATGTGATAGCCCGAATTAGGGACCACCCACTGATTGGCCTCGAGATCGCGATAGAACACCATCTCGCCGGACTCGGGGTCCTTGACCCAGAGATTTTCCGGGGTTTCCCGCTTGGGATTGAGGATCGAGCGGATTTTGGGGCGGACGAAATTGTCGATCCAGTTCATGGCGCGGCCTTTCGCGGTGATCTCGAGAGCATTTTCCTGAAACGCTTGGCGATCACGTAGTCGTCAATTGTGGCAATTCTTATCAGGGCAAGCCTATAGGGCAAAGACCCTTCGCGACAAAGCTGTTTGGTATGACCTGCACAGCCAACTTGCATGTTTGTAAACCATGGTTTACAGTTTGTCATGCTGACAATCCGTGAGACGGAGATATTCTCGGACTGGTTGCTCAATCTGCGTGACAATGTGGCCCGGGCCCGCATTGCGCGGCGGATAACCCGTTTGGCATCCAGAAATCCGGGCGATGTGAAACCGGTTGGCGGTGGTATCAGCGAGTTGCGGATCGATTACGGACCCGGATACCGGGTCTATTTCGTCCGCCACGGCGACATTGTGATTGTACTGCTATGCGGCGGTGACAAGAGCACGCAGAGCCGCGACATCGATCAGGCAAAGCGCCTTGCCAAAGCCCTTGGGGATTAGCACCGTGAGTATACGCACCCGTGAATTCGATCCTGCCCGTTACCTCGACCACGAGGATGCCATCGCTGCCTATGTGAGTGACGCGACTGAAAGCGGCAATGCGCAGGAATTGGCACATGCCTTGGGCGTGGTGGCTCGGGCCCGTGGCATTTCCGATCTCTCGCGACGGACGGGCTTTACGCGGCAAACGCTCTACAAGGCTCTGAGCGGCGAAGGAAATCCGGAGCTGGAGACTATCGCGAAGGTGGCCGATGCCCTCGGCTTTCGGCTCACCCTCGTTGCCAAATCTGGCGAGTCGGCTGCGTAGCCGCAGCCTATCCCCGCGCCCGTTTCACACCGCCCGCGAGATCGGCGACGATGTCGCGAACGGCGGCGACGGTTTTGTCGGTGGCCTTGCCATTGTCCAGCGATTTTGCCACCGCGTCGACCAGCACCGAGCCAACCACGATGCCGTCGGCATGCTTGCCGATATCGGCGGCGTCCTCGGCGGTCTTGATGCCGAAGCCAACGGCCACGGGCAGGCTGGTATGGGCCTTGATGCGATCCACCGCCTCGCCCACCGCGCCGCGTGATTTGATCACCGAGCCGGTGACCCCGTTCATCGAGACGTAATAGACAAAACCCGACGTATTTGCGAGCACCACCGGCAGGCGCTTGTCGTCGGTGGTGGGCGTGGTCAGGCGAATGAAATTGAGCCCGGCCTTGAGGGCTGGAATGCAGAGCTCGTCATCTTCCTCGGCCGGCAGGTCGACGACGATGAGGCCATCGACACCGGCTTCTTTCGCTGCAGCGATGAAGCGGTCGACACCGAAGGAATAGATGGGGTTGTAATAGCCCATGAGCACGATGGGCGTTGTCTCGTCCTTGCGGCGGAACTCTTCCACCATGCCGAGCACGCCCAGCATGGTCTGTCCGGCGGCCAGCGCCCGCTGAGCAGCAAGCTGGATGGCGACACCATCCGCCATGGGGTCGGAAAAGGGCATGCCCAGTTCGATCACATCGGCACCTGCTTGCGGCAGGGCGTTGAAAATGGCCTGGCCGGTGCCGAGATCGGGATCGCCGGCCATTACATAGGTGACGAGTGCGGGGCGGTTTTCGGCCTTGCAGGCGGCAAAGCGCGCGTCGATACGGGTGGTCATGCAAAGGCCCCTGATTGATTGCCCCGAAACTGGAAAGAGGCAGCAGGCCCCCTCACCCGGCGCGCTGCGCCGACCTCTCCCCCAGAGGGCGAGGTAAAGACGATACGGGTGGTCATGCCTTGAGAAGCCCCAGATATTTGCCGACGCTTTCCACGTCCTTGTCGCCGCGGCCGGAAAGGCAGAGGACGATGGACTGGTCCTTGCCCATGGTCGGCGCGATCTTCATCAGCTGCGCCAGGCCATGTGCCGATTCCAGCGCCGGGATGATGCCTTCGAGCTTGGTCAGCAGTTGGAAAGCCTCGAGCGCTTCAGTGTCGGTAATGGGCGCATAGGTGACGCGCTTGGTATCGTGCAGATAGGAGTGCTCGGGGCCGACACCGGGATAGTCGAGCCCGGCCGAGATCGAATGACCCTCCAAAATCTGCCCGTCGTCATCCTGGAGCAGATAGGTGCGGTTGCCGTGCAAGACGCCGGGGCGGCCGCCGGTCATCGAGGCGGCATGGCCGTTCTCGACCGCGATGCCAAGGCCACCGGCTTCGGCGCCATAGAGGGCGACATCGGCGTCATCGAGAAAAGCATGGAAGGTGCCGATGGCATTGGAGCCGCCGCCGACACAGGCAACGACAGCATCGGGCAGCTTGCCCTTGAGCGCGAGGAACTGTTCCTTGATTTCGGTGCCGATCACCGACTGGAAATCGCGGACCATTTCCGGATAGGGGTGCGGGCCTGCGGCGGTGCCGATGAGATAATAGGTGCTCTCAACATTGGTCACCCAGTCGCGCAGCGCCTCGTTCATGGCGTCCTTGAGCGTGCCGGCCCCGGCGGTGACCGGACGGACTTCGGCGCCCAGCATGCGCATGCGCAACACGTTGGGCATCTGCCGTTCGACATCGGTTGCGCCCATGAAGATGGTGCAGGGCAGATCGAACTTGGCGCAGACCGTGGCGGTGGCGACACCATGCTGGCCGGCGCCGGTTTCGGCGATGACCCTTGTCTTGCCCATGCGCTTGGCGAGTAGAATCTGGCCCAGGCAATTATTGATCTTGTGGCTTCCGGTGTGGTTGAGCTCTTCGCGCTTGAGATAGACCTTGGCGCCGCCCAGATGCTCGGTGACGCGCTGGGCGAAATAGAGCGGGCTGGGCCGGCCGACATAATGGGTGGCCAGGTCCTTGATCTGGGCCAGATAGGCCTCGTCGACCTTGGCGGCGCGATATTCCTTCTCGAGGTCGAGAATGAGCGGCATCAGCGTCTCGGCGACGAAGCGCCCGCCATAGATGCCGAAACGGCCATGTTCGTCCGGGCCATTGCGCAGGGAGTTGGTGCCGTCCATGTCGTCCTCTCGGCTTGGCCGAGATGATCCCGGCGAAAGCCCTCTATACGGCTGAGCGCGCGTTGCGGATGAACGCCTCGATCAACATCTTGTTCTTGACGCCCGGCGCGGTTTCCACCCCCGAGGAGACATCGATCCCGAAAGGTCGAACCTCCCGCACGGCCTGGGCCACATTATCCGGCGTCAGGCCCCCGGAAAGCATGAAGGGCACGGAGGGGTCAAGCGCTTTGAGCAATTGCCAGTCAAAGCTCTCGCCCAGCCCGCCGGGACGGTCAGCGCCCTTGGGCGGCTTGGCGTCGAGCAGAATGCGATCGGCGACATCGAGGAAGCCGGCGACATGGGCGACATCGTCGGCCGAGCCGATGGGCAGGGCCTTCATGATTTCCACTCCGGCCTCGGCGCGGATGGCCTCGACGCGGTGCGGACTTTCCGGCCCATGCAGTTGAATCCAGTCCGGCCCCAGCGCCGCCACTTCCGCGACGCAACTATTGTCGGGATTGACCAGAACCACGCAGCTTTCGATGCGGCCGCGCGCGGCTGAGATCAGCCCGGCAAGGTCTTCGATGGAAACGTGGCGTGGCGACCGCTGGAAATGCATGAAGCCAACCATGTCGGCGCCGGCCGCAATGGTGGTTTCGAGCAGGTCGAGGGTCTTGATGCCGCAGATCTTGACGATCAAGGGATCGCTCATGTGGGCGCCGGACTCGAGGGATCGGTGTGGGAGGTGGTGAAAGTTGCGGCGCCGTCCATCACCGCAACTCCAGAAGGTCGTCGAGATCGTTTGCCGGGCTGGCCGGGCGCTCGCCACTGCGGCGGCGCAGGGTCTCGACCTCGGTGGTCAGGATCTGGGTTTCCTTGCGCCAGTGCCGTTCGCGGCGGCGATGCTCGGACTGGGCGAACCAGGTGGCAATGCCGCCCATCAGCACGCCAATGAGCAGCACGATATAGAGCACGACGAAGAGCGGGATACCGTAGCCGGTGGCCGGGTCGAGCTGTGCCGGCGCGGCGAAGGGGTTGAGATTGACGGCAACGAGGTGTCGATTGGCCAAGGCAAAGGCGATCAGTGCCAGACAAAGCGGCACCAGCACCAACCAGCCGATGATTTTCTTGACCATTGGGTATTCCACTCGTGCCCGGGGACGTTTTCCGCCCCCAAGGGTCTCAGGACTTGTTCAGCCGCTCGCGGATTTCCTTGCCCGCCTTGAACTGCGGCACATATTTCTCGCCCACATCGACCTGTTCGCCGGTGCGGGGATTGCGGCCGACACGGGCGGGGCGGTTCTTGACCGAGAAGGCACCGAAGCCGCGCAACTCCACCCGATCGCCGCGCGCCATGGCGTCGCCGATCTCATCGAGGATGGCATTGACGATGTTTTCGATGTCGCGCTGAAACAGGTGCGGGTTCTCCGCGGCGAGCTTCTCGACAAGTTCCGACTTGATCATGAAAGGCTCCGGTCCTCACGCCGATCCCCTGTTCAGGGGTTAGGCCAACCTGCCAAAGCCGGGGCGACCCGTCAAGCGCGTGCGCTCATGCGAAGCGCTCAGTCCAGCGGCCGGATCATGTAGCGGGCCGTGTCCTCATATCCGGCGAGCTTGTCGGCCAGTTCCGGCCGGTCTTCGACCTCAAAGCCCTGCCGCTGCCAGAAGGGAATGGAATTGTTGACCGCCACGAGACTCATGGTCGCAAAGCCCTGGGCCTGGGCGTGCTTGGCCAGCGCCGCGACAATCTGACCCGCCGCCCCGACGCCGCGCGCCATCGGCAGGAGCGCCAGATCATGGATGTAGAAACTGTCGGCGTGCTCGGGCAACTGCCCCATCAGCGTGTTGAGCGCCGGCAGCGACCCACGCCTCCACGGATGGCTCAGCACATAGCCCGCCGGCCGCTCGGAGATTTCAAAGAGATAACATCCGTTGCGGTAGAGGGCGAATTTTTCGGCCAGCACCGCGTCGGCTTCAAAAAAGCCCGGATGCACCTTGCCCGCAATCTCGGAGACGCTGGCCAGATCATAGCCGGTCATGGAGCGCCAGGCGACGTCGCGATGCTGCATCGAACATGTCCTTCTCAACAAAACGACCCGCGCCAGAGCTGGCGCGGGTCGCAAAGGTAATCAGCGAAAACGCTTACTTGTCGTCGCGACCCTTGAGGGCTGCGCCCAGGATGTCGCCGAGCGAAGCGCCCGAATCGGACGAACCATAGGCAGCCACGGCTTCCTTCTCTTCGGCGATTTCGAGCGCCTTGATCGAGAGCTGGATGCGGCCGGTCTTGCGGTCGTACTGGGTGACGCGTGCGTCGACCTTCTCGCCCTTGGAGAAACGCTCCGGACGCTGGTCGTTGCGATCGCGGGAGAGATCGGCGCGACGGATGAAGGCGGTGACTTCGCTGTCGGCGATACGGACTTCAATGCCCCCATCGTTGACTTCGATGACTTCGGTGGTCACCACGGCATTCTTGCGCAGACCGCCCTGCTCGTTGCTGGCGGAATTGTCGGCCAGATCATCGGCAGCGAGCTGCTTGATCCCGAGGCTGATGCGTTCCTTGTCGACGTCGACATCGAGAACCTTGGCCTTGACCATGTCGCCACGGTTATAGTCGTCGAGAGCGACTTCACCGGACTTCTGCCAGTCGAGATCGGACAGGTGAACCATGCCGTCCACATCGCCTTCGAGGCCGATGAACAGGCCGAATTCGGTCTTGTTCTTGACTTCGCCTTCGATGGTGGAGCCAACCGGGTGCTTGTCGGCAAAGGCTTCCCACGGATTCTGCAGGGTCTGCTTGAGGCCCAGCGAGATGCGGCGCTTGTCCGGATCGACTTCGAGCACGACCACGTCGACTTCCTGGGAGGTCGAGACGATCTTGCCCGGATGGACGTTCTTCTTGGTCCAGCTCATCTCCGAAACGTGGATCAGGCCTTCGATGCCCGGCTCCAGTTCGACGAAGGCACCGTAATCGGTGATGTTGGTCACGCGGCCGGTGAACTTGGCTTCGATCGGGTACTTGGCTTCGATGCCTTCCCACGGATCGGCCTGCAGCTGCTTCATGCCGAGGCTGATGCGGTGCGATTCGTGGTTGATGCGAACGATCTGGACCTTGATGGTCTCGCCGATCGTGAGCACTTCGGACGGGTGGTTGACGCGACGCCATGCGATGTCGGTGACGTGCAGCAGGCCGTCAATGCCGCCGAGGTCAACGAACGCACCGTAATCGGTGATGTTCTTGACCACGCCGTCGACAACCTGGCCCTCTTCGAGCTGCTGGACGATTTCCGAACGCTGTTCGGCGCGCGATTCCTCGAGAATGGCACGACGCGAGACGACGATATTGCCGCGACGCTTGTCCATCTTCAGAATCTGGAACGGCTGCGGCACGTTCATGAGCGGCGCGATATCGCGGATCGGACGGATGTCGACCTGCGAACGCGGCAGGAAGGCCACGGCGCCTTCCAGATCGACGGTGAAACCACCCTTGACCTGGTTGAAGATGGTGCCTTCAACGCGCTCATTGGCGTTGTACTTCTCTTCGAGCTTGACCCAGCTCTCTTCACGGCGGGCCTTTTCGCGGGAGAGGACGGCCTCGCCAGCAGCGTTCTCGACGCGGTCGACATAGACTTCCACTTCCGAACCGACGGCGATGGTGCCGTCGCGGCCGGCCTGGCCGAATTCCTTCAGCGGCACGCGGCCTTCAGTCTTGAGACCGACGTCGATGATCGCCAGGTCCTTCTCGATCGCGACGACGCGGCCCTTGACGACAGTGCCCTCAGCGGCATCGTTGTCGACAAAGCTGTCGAGCAGCATCGATTCAAAATCGTCTTTCGTCACAGTTTGCTGTGCCAAATTTTTTCTCCGGTGCGCCGGTGGTTGGGGTGTTGGATCCTGTCGGAAGCCGGGTCCGCTTCAGCGAAATGCTAAAGCCGGCGCACGGAGCACCGGTTCACGAACAGGACGATCTGTGTGTTCTGATATCCGGGCCATCGGTTTGGCTGAGCGGCGTGGCACTGGCCCCAAGGAGGAAATTAGGAGGGGCTTTGCCCCCCTGCCTTGAGCGCCATGGTGCGATCGACGATCTCGATGGCAGCGCGGAGTGCGGCCTCTATACCCATAAGCGTGGTGTCGAGCAAGTGCGCGTCATCAGCTTTGTAAAAGCCGCCATGGGGATTGAGCATGTCGCGGGCATCCCGCTCTTCGATCTGGTGATAGAGCGCATAGCGATCCACCACCACGCCGCGCTTCTCCAATTGGCGCGCCCGGCGCTCCATGCGCGCCTTGCTGTCGGCCTGGATGAACAGTTTTACATCGGCATCGGGGCAGATCTTGGTGCCGATATCGCGCCCATCGAGCACCGCGCCGCCCTTCTGGGTGGCAAAGGCCCGCTGAAAATCGAAGAGCGCCGCCCGAACCCCGGCAAAGACGGCGACCTTGGAGGCCAGCACCCCGGCTTCGGCCGAGGTCAGGGCCTCGCGGTCCACGAGGTGCGATGTATCGAGCGCCTTGGCGGCTGCGATGGCGGCCTGTTCGAACTCCGGACGATCGGCCGTGTCGGCCACGGCCAGTCCCACCGCACGATAGAGCAGGCCGGTATCGAGATGGGGCAGGCCATAGTGCCCGGCCAGCCCGCTGGCCAGGGTTCCCTTGCCCGATGCGGCCGGTCCGTCTACCGCAATGATCATTGCACCTGTTCTCCGCAGTCACTATTCGACGCCCAAGGCGATAGCCGCAGCAGCAGGGCGGGGCAAGGCCCAGGCGCATCGGCACGCATTTTGCGTTTGACAGGGCCCGGCTTTACTCCTAACCGGACTGACCGAAATAGGCGCACGCGGCACTTATGCGCGCCTCACCTTCTTACATTCCACGAGGCATGAGAAATGGCCAATAGCGAGCGCGGGACCAAGCGGACCGATCCCGATACCGGCAAGAAGTTCTATGACCTGAACATGGACCCGATCGTCTCGCCCTATACGGGCAAGAGCTATCCGCGGTCCTTCTTCGAACAGCTGACCGGCAAGGCCAGCCCCGTCACCACCCGCAAGGTGGATGATGAGGACGAGCTGGAAGAAGAAGACGAGGTCGAGGAAACCGCAGGCCCCGAAATCGTCAGCCTCGAAGAGGCCGACGCTGAAGAAGGCGGCGAGGAAGACATCCCCGAAGTCGAGGACGTCGAGGTCGACGAAGACCTGGGCGACGACGAGGAAGACGTGTTCCTCGAAGACGAAGACGATGAAGACGACGATATAGGCTTCGACGTCGGCGACGACGAAGACCGCTGATTTCATTGCGCTTTTTCCGCCGGACGTGGAAAATGTCCGGCGGATGAAAAAAAGTGTCATTTAGGCACTTGCATCAGGCGAAATCATCCAATAGGTTCCGCCTCGCTTCGGACGGGAATGACCCGGACGAACCCAAACAAACTACCGCAAGGTGTTGTGCGCACGGTTGATTTCAACCCCGCCGGCCTTGTCCGGATGGGGCCATAGCTCAGCTGGGAGAGCGCTTGCATGGCATGCAAGAGGTCAGCGGTTCGATCCCGCTTGGCTCCACCATTTCCTTCCTGAAATCGATAGTGCATTGCGGCGAAACGGCGCGGCGTGCTGGCATATCCGGCTGGCCTTTCGGTTGTCCGCTTGGCGTCGGTGGCTATAGTGGCGGGGTGTTCCCCAGCGAGAGGCATTCCTCTCTTCGTGTCGTCCCGTCCGCTTCCAACTCCCGTGCTTATGCGCCGCTGGCTTGGTCGGCGGCTCGATACTATTTCGACCGGCGGCTGGCTGGTGGGGCTGCTGTTTTTTGCGCTGTCGCTGACCCCATCGCTGATTCCCCGTCATTTTGCCGTGCAGGGCGTGCTTTGCGGCTGCACCTTCGCGGCCGGCTATGGAATCGGGGTGTTTCTCGAATGGTTGTGGAATTTTCTCGAGCTGCGCTGGCCCAATCGGCGGGTAGCGCGCGGGGTCGGGCGTGCCTGTGCCTGTGGCTGCCTGATTCTGGCGCTGGCCTTTCTGTGGTTTTCCCCGGGCTGGCAGAATTCCATTCGCGCCGGCATGGGGATAGCGCCGGTCGAGGCGCGCCAGCCCTGGTTCGTGGCGGCCATCGCCGTGGTCCCGGCGGCGTTGCTGATCGGGCTGGGCACCATCATCGTCAGCGGCGTCCGCTCCATCAGCGCCTGGTTTGCGCGCGCCATTCCCCCGCGTGTGGCGCTGTTGGGCGCCATGATCCTGGTTGGCATTGTGACCGCCAGCATCGGCAATGGTGTCGTCGCGCGCGGCCTGCTTTACGCCGCCGACCGATTCTACGGCAATTTCGATCGCCTGGTCGGCATTTCCGATCCGCCGCCGGTCGACGCCTGGAAATCGGGCAGTGCCGCCTCGCTGGTCGATTGGCAGACGATCGGCATCGATGCGCGGGTCTATGTCGAAGCCGGGCCCAGCAGCGACGAGATCGCGGACCTGACCGGCGCCCCGGCAGAGACACCATTGCGCGTCTATGTCGGATTGCGCTCCGCAGAAACGCCCGAAGAACGCGCCGCCCTGGCGCTGGCGGAAATGGACCGGGTCGGGGCCTTTGATCGCTCGATCCTGGTGCTGATCATGCCGGTCGGGACTGGCTGGGTGGAGCCGGCCGCCATCGACACGCTGGAAATGCTGCATCATGGCGATGTGGCGAGCGTCGCCGTGCAATATTCCTACCTCACCAGCTGGCTGTCGCTGGTGTCCGAGCCCGATGTCGGGGTGGAGACCGGGCGGGCGCTGTTCAACGCCGTCTACAAGCGCTGGCACGCCATGCCGGCAGCGACGCGTCCCAAACTCTATCTTCATGGGCTGAGTCTGGGCGCCTATAGCTCGGCCGCCTCGACGGCGCTTTACGACATTTTGGATGATCCTTTCGACGGCGCTTTGTGGGTAGGGCCGCCCTTCGCCTCGCAGACCTGGCAGTCGGCGACGCGCAGCCGCAACCAGAACACGCCGGTCTGGCGGCCGCATCTGGGCGACGGCTCGACCCTGCGCTTTGCCAATCGCGGCGCAGACCTCGATGCCGGCGAAAGCTGGGGCCGGATGCGCATCGTCTTTTTGCAATATCCGTCCGACCCGATCGTCTTCTTCGAACCGGCCATGCTCTATCGCGAGCCGGAATGGCTGAGCGGGGTGCGCGCACCCTCGGTGTCACCGCTGCTCAACTGGTATCCGGTGGTCACCTTCCTGCAGGTGGCGCTCGACATGGCCTTGGCCCAGACGGCGCCGATCGGCTTCGGCCATGTCTATGCGCCGCAGGACTATTTCGATGGCTGGGTGGCCGTCACCGCGCCTCAGGGATGGACGGAGGAAAGCCTTGCCACCCTGCGGGCAAAAATCACCCGCCATGGCGATCGGCACGTCATCGAAGGCGGCTGGTTCCGCGAGAACCAGCCGTAAGAATCTCAGGCGCCAGCGATGGCGTCGACATCGGCCTTCATCGGAATGGCTGGCTGGGCGCCAGACTTGAGACAGGCGAGGCTCCCCGCCACGGCGGCACGGCGCAGCGCAGTTTCGAGGTCGTGCCCGGCTTCGAGCGCTGCCCCCAGATAGCCGCAAAAGGTGTCGCCGGCGCCAACCGTGTCGACCGGCGTCACCTTGTGGGCAGGCACGGCAATGGCCCCATCGGGCGTGCGGGCACGTGCGCCTTCAGGGCCCAGGGTCACCACGATGGTGGTGCCGGTGCGCTCCACCCACTCGCTCATCGCCGCATCGAGTTCTTCGATAGGGCGGCCCGAGAGCAAGGCAAACTCGGTTTCATTGGCGACGACGATATCAGCGAGCGCTGCCAGCTCCGGCGTGTCATCCAGGAAGGGCGCAGTGTTGAAAAGGCTGGTCGCGCCTTTCTGGCGGGCGATTTCGAGCGCCCGGCGGGAGGCGGCTTGCGGCACTTCCTGCTGTACCAGCACCACGTCGCCGGCCTTGAGATCGCTCAGGCCGCGCTCGGCATCCGCGGCGCTGACCGTGCCATTGGCGCCCGGCAGGATGGCAATGACGTTTTCGCCTTCGGCATCGACGAAAATCATGGCAATGCCGGTGGCCGTATCGGCCTTGCGCAGATGGCTGAGATCGACACCGCCCTCTTCCAAGAGGTCGAGTGCCAGCGGCGCGAAGGCATCCTCGCCCACTGCCGAGACATGGCGCACTTCGGCGCCGGCGCGGCGCGCGGCCAAAGCCTGGTTGGCGCCCTTGCCACCGGCCGCCATGGAGAAAGTGCCGCCGGCAACGGTCTCGCCCGGCTTGGGCAGGCGCGGAACGGTGCCGATCTGATCGAGATTGGTGGAGCCGAATACGGTGATCATTTCAGCATCTTTTCCATGGTGTTCCAGTTGCGCATCGTGTCGAGCGCATTCTTGTCGAGCCGGTCATAGAGCGGCTTGAGGACGCCCTCAACCCCCTCGGTATAGCGCCCGTCGGGCTGACGGTAACCGGCGATATAGATCTCGCGCGCATCCATGCGCAGGATCTCGGTATGGCCCGGGCGGTCGGGCAGGGACAGCCCCTGCGGCAAGGGCCTGTCGAACATCAGTACATGCCGGGTGACATCGGCCGCGGAATCGAGCCGACCAAAGGGATGCCTAGCGTGCATGGCCTGCAGCTCTGCCTCCGAGCGGAGGACAACGCCCACGGCAAAGCCGAACTGCTTCTCGATCAGGCTTTCGAGCTGGCTCCTGATAGCATCGGCGTCGCCTTCGGCCTCAAAGCGCACATTGCCGCTGGCCAGCACCGTCTTGACGCTGCCAAGGCCCGCGCCCTCGAGGCAGGCCTTGAGCTCGGCCATCTTCATCTGCCGCTTGCCCAGATTGATGCCGCGCAGGAAGGCGAACCACAGCGCCATCAGCCCTTGTCCTTTTGCGGATAGATGGTTTCACCCCGCGACAGCATCTCGACGAAGCCGGCAATCTTCTTCTTGCGCCCCGCCTCGGTCTTGAGGTTGTTGGTGCGGAAAATCAGCGCGAAACGGTTTTGCGCCGACAGGCCCTCATAGGTCTTCTGCGCCATGGGATTTTCGGCGATGGCCGCGAGCAGGTCGGGCGGGGCGTCCTGGGTGGTCTTGTAAGCCGCATCCCACCGGCCATCGGCCTTGGCCGTCTCGACATGGACCAGGCCATGTTCGGTCATCAGCCCCTGTTCGCCCAGCCGCGCGACATTGTCGCGATTGACCTGGCTCCACACCGATTTCGGCCGGCGCGGACAATAGCGCTGCACATAGGACACCTCGTCCCAGCTCTTCTTGATGGCGTCGATCCAGCCCCAGCAGAGCACGGCGTCGATCGCCTCGACCGGGGTGATGGTCGCTCGCCCGGCGCTCTTCTTGAAAATGCGGATCCAGACCTCGTCGGCGCTGTCATGGTTGGCGGCCAGCCAGGCATAAAAGGCATCGAAATCGACGAATTCATGCAGCTTGTCTGTCGCGACGATGACGGGCGCCATGGATCAGGCCGGCAGCTCGTCGGGGAGGTCCGGCGGCAGCGGAAAAAGCCGCGCCAGAGCCGGCTCGAGGCGCTCATCGGCCGGCAGGACCAGCCCGAACGCCTCGGTCAAAACCGAGCGCAGGCTCTCCATGCTGGTGATCTCGCGCTGTTCCTTTTCCCCCTCGACCGGCTGGATGGTGAAGCTGGTATTGAGCAGCTTGACCCTGCGGCCGGACGGCGACAGCGCCACCCTGAGCCCGCTGACCATGGGCGAAGTCTCGGATGTCGCCATGGTCTGGTTGAGCGCTGAAATGGCAGCGTCATCGACGGCATCGAGCGTAAAGGCATAGACCGGAAGCCAATTCTCGCCGATCCGCACCTCGAGCGTCCATTCTGGCGCGCCACCCACCAGGCGGAAGGTTTCGTGCGGAGTGGTCTGCTCGACATCGGCGCGCAGCCGCAGCGGCGTGGTCAGCGTCAGCCCGCCATGGCCGACATCAGCCAGGTAATTCTGCCCATTGATTTCGACCAGGAGCACCAGATGGCTCAATTCCTGGTTATCGGGATTGGTCCACAGACCACGCGCCAAGAGCGGGCGCACCGTATAGTCGAGATCGCGCAAAATGCGCATGAACAATAGGTTATGCTCGAAACAATAGCCGCCGCGCTTGTCCGCCAAAAGCTTGCGCTCGAGGCTCGGCTGGTCGAGCAGCACCGGCTCGCCGATCAGCGAATTGAGGTTTTCGAAGGGGATGACGGCGGGATGCAGCGCGTGCAGCAATTCCAACGTCGCCAGAGTGGGGGCAATGGAACCGGCAAAGCCGATTCGCTCGAAATAGGCGTTCAGATTGACCTTTTCGGACATCCACCACCTTTTTTGCTGTTTGAACCGGCGGCCACTATGGCCAAGCCCGGCACCTTTGTCACCACGCCCGCAAGCTCAGAAACCGGTCGGGGACGCTTGACAGCGCCGGCTCAGACCGGCGCCTTGCGCACCCGGATCACCACGTCGACATGGGCAACTTCCATGCCGGCCGGGGCTTTGGGCAGGGATTTGAACTCCACCGCGTCGGCGGGAATATCGATCATCCGCTGCTCGTCTTCCACGTAGAAATGGTGGTGATCGGACGTATCGGTGTCGAAATAGGACCGCGAGGCGTCGATGGCGACTTCGCGCAACAGCCCAGCTTCATGGAACTGGTGCAGCGTATTGTAGATGGTGGCCAGGGACACATTGACATTGGCCGTACCGGCTTCGCCATGCAGCTGCTCGGCGCTGACATGGCGATGCGGCCCGCCGAACAAGAGTTCGGCCAGCGCCACGCGCTGACGGGTGGGACGAAGACCGGCCATGCGCAAGACGGCCGTCAGGCAGGGTTTGCGGGACGGATGGGGCCGGGCAGCGGCAAGGCGTTCAGTCATTGGGCCTGAGATACTCGTCATAAAGGTCCAGATTTCCAGCCTTTGTTATAGGGGCGATGGGCCCATGAAACAAGTCGGCACCGCCCGCCGGGCCCCGGCTCAGCCTTTCGCCCGGCTTGACCCTCCCCATAGGGGTCTATACGAGACGAGGCTTGAGGTGAAACGGGGTTTGTCCATGGCCGAGCGGCAGAACGCATTTGGATATGAAGAGCTGTTGGCGCATGGCCGCGGCGAGTTGCCGGGCCAGGGCGATGCCCGCCTGCCAGCCCCCCCGATGCTGATGTTCGACCGCATCACCGATATCCAGGAAACCGGCGGTGCCTTCGACAAGGGCTATGTCCGTGCCGAACTCGACGTCAATCCGGACCTGTGGTTCTTCAAATGCCACTTCATCGGCGACCCGGTCATGCCCGGCTGCCTGGGGCTGGACGCCATCTGGCAGATGACCGGCTTCTTCCTCTCCTGGATCGGCCAGCCCGGCAAGGGCCGCGCCTTGGGCGGGGAGATCAAGTTCACCGGCCAGGTGACCGACGACGTCAAGCTCGTGGAATATGGCATCGACCTCAAGCGCGTCATGCGCTCGCGTCTGACCTTGGGTCTGGCCGATGGCTGGGTAAAGGCCGATGGCAAGACTATATATGAGGCCAAGGACCTGCGGGTCGGGCTGTTCACCTAAAGCCCAATGAGGGTGAAGGCGCCCAAGCGCCCGGCCGTAACGGCCACCAGAAGAAAGGTAAGCGTCGGCCCCATGACGCCAAAGCACATCGATCAGGCGAGGACGAAATGAGACGAGTTGTCGTAACCGGCATGGGCATCATTTCATCGATCGGCAATTCGCTGGATGCGGTCACCGAAAGCCTGCGGCTGGCCAGGCCCGGAATCATCGCCGCGCCGGACTATGCCGAGCTGGGCTTCCGCAGCCAGGTCAAGGGCGATCCGCAGCTCGATCCGTTCGAAATGCTCGACCGCCGTGTGACCCGCTTCATGGGCAAGGGCGCCGCCTGGAATTACCTGGCCATGCAGCAGGCGATTTCAGATGCAGGGCTCGACGAAAGCCTCATTTCCCATCCCATGACCGGTATCGTCATGGGCTCGGGCGGCGCTTCGACCCGCACCATCGTCGAAGCCGCCGACACCACCCGCAAGAATACCAGCCCCAAGCGCATCGGGCCGCTTGCCGTGCCCAAGGCGATGGGCTCGACCGCCTCGGCAACGCTGGCGACCTCGTTCGGCATCAAGGGCATCAACTATTCGATCACCGCTGCCTGTGCCACCTCCAAGCATTGCATCGGCAATGCCTATGAGCAGATCATGCTGGGCAAGCAGAACATCGTCTTTGCCGGCGGCCACGAAGACCTCGACTGGACGCTGTCGGACCTGTTCGACGCCATGGGCGCCATGAGCTCGGACTTCAACGCCACCCCTGAAAAGGCCAGCCGCTGCTACGACGCCAATCGCGACGGCTTCGTCATCGCCGGCGGCGCGGGCGTCCTGGTGCTCGAAGAGCTCGAGCATGCCAAGGCGCGCGGCGCCAAGATCTGGGCCGAAGTGGTGGGCTATGGCGCCACCTCGGACGGCGTCGACATGGTCGCTCCCTCGGGCGAAGGTGCGGAGCGCTGCATGCGCATGGCGCTGGCCAATGTGAAGGGCCCGATCGACTACATCAATCCGCACGCCACCTCGACCCCGGTCGGCGATCTCAAGGAGATCGAGGCCCTGCGCGCCGTCTTCGGCAATGAGGACAAGTGCCCGCCCATTTCGGCCACCAAGTCACTGACCGGCCACAGCCAGGGCGCAACGGGCGTGCATGAATCGATCTTCTCGATCCTGATGATGAAGCATCGCTTCATCGCTGAAAGCGCCAATATCGAAGTGCTCGATCCGGCCTTCGAGGACATGCCGATCCTCAGGCAGCGCCGCGACGATGTGGATCTGGCCTATGTGCTGTCCAATTCCTTCGGCTTCGGTGGCACCAATGCGGCCCTGGTGTTCAAGCACCCGGACGCGTGAGGCCGATCAGTATGCCAGTTCGGTGAAACTTGCGTCGCGGGCGTCATAGATCAGCAGTCGCCCGATCAGCGGCCGACCCATGCCAGTGATGAGCTTGATGGCCTCCATGGCCATCAACGTGCCGATAATGCCGGTGACTGGCCCCAATATGCCATTGGCTTCGCAGGAGGGCAGGTTGTCATCGCTTGCCGCCTCGGCAAAAAGCGCTCCGTGGTCCGGCCCGCCCAGATGCGGCGCGATTACCGTCACCTGACCTGAAAACATCGACACGGCTCCTGAAACCAGCGGTATCCGGCGCGCAGCGGCTTCGGCTGCCACCAGCCGCCGGGTCACGAGATTATCGGTGCCGTCGAGCACGACGTCGTAGTCGACGAGCACAGCTGCGGCATTGTCTGATGTCAGAGCCGTATCGATGCGCACCAGGTCCACATGTGGATTGAGCGCCGTCACGAAGGCTTCGGCGCTTTTGGTCTTGAGCTGGCCGACGCTATGCGTGGTGTGGACGATCTGGCGCTGCAGATTGGTCACCGATACCGTGTCGTGATCCACCACGCCCAGCCTGCCGACCCCGGCCCCAGCTAGATAGGCGATGGCGGGGCTGCCCAGGCCCCCGGCACCCACCACCAGCACGCGCGCCGCCCTGAGCCTTTGCTGGCCGGCCCCGCCCATGCCCTTGAGCACGAGATGGCGGGCATAGCGGCGGGTTTCCTCGGGTGAAAGCGTCGGTTCAATGGGCAAGAGGCACCGCCAGGAAGCGCCGGTCCGGCCCTTCGAATCCTTGGGGATAATAGGAGACAATGGCAACGCCGCTCGCAATGTCCTGGCTCATGAACGGTAGCGCCACCGCATAGAGACGATAATCGGTGGGGCAGGCGCGCGAGCGGGGCAGGGTGCCGTCGCGATAGATGACCCTGTCGGTCTCTGCGTCGGACAGCACCAGCTCGAAGCCGAGCGGGGCGCTGTCGAACCATTCACTGCAGGGATTGGCGGCGCCGGTTTCAAAGCTGCGCAATTGCAGGTGATGCTTGTCCATCACCTGGCCGGGCGCATATCCCGGCACGCCGAAGCTCAGCGTCTTGCCATCGATTTCGGGCGTCCCATCGCCGAGCATGGTGGCGACATCGACCGGCACGGAAATGTCGAAATCGCGCAAATGCGCGGCGGCATTGCGACCGGCCTCGGCGCGGGTATCGGCGAGGCCCCGCTCCTCATCGGCCGCCTGGGCCCGAATCGGTGTACCGACCACCCAGCTGTCATTGGTGAGGTCGAGAAGGTAGATGCTCGAATAGGCAAAGCCCGAGCCATCCTGGATGCCGAATTCCTCGAAGGCGAAATAGCGCGCATCCGGAGAAAAGCCGATCAGGTCGATCAGCGCCCGGTCGCCGGCCAGGGCTGGCGCCGTCAGAGCCGCCAGCAGCACCAGCGCCGCAAGCGCCGTTTCAGGCCTTTCCCGTCGAGCCGAAGCCACCTTCGCCTCTTTGCGTCTCTTCCAGTTCATCGCTCACCTCGAAAACCGGCCGCACCACCGGCGCCACCACCATTTGCGCAATGCGCTCGCCGCGTCTGATGACGAAGGGCTCTTCCCCCAGATTGACGAGGATCACCTTTACCTCGCCGCGATAGTCCGCATCGATGGTGCCGGGGGAATTGAGCACCGTGATGCCATGCTTGGCGGCAAGGCCCGAGCGCGGCCGCACCTGTGCCTCGAAACCCTCCGGCAGCGCCATGGCGAAGCCGCAGGGCACCAGCGCCCGCTTGCCGGGCAAGAGTTCGAGCGGTGCATCCGCAGCCAGGGCGGCGCAGAGATCGGCTCCCGCCGCCAGCGCCGACTGCAGTGCCGGAAGAGGCAGGCCCACGCCATGGGCCTGCCATTGCAGCTTTATGGAGACGCCAATGCTCACGGCGCGCGCACCACCGCGAACAGCTCGTCGGGCAGGTCGACCGTGCCATTGATCAGGTCGAGCATGGGAATGACCTGGCTGGCGCTCTTGCCGTCGGCGGCGCGGGTCATATTGGTATCGGTGACTTCGGCGCCCGAAATGGTCAGGGTGATCGAATGGCCCTCGAAGAAGGCCAGCACCATCTGCTTGGTCTCTTCGTCCATTTCCTCGTCGGCGCCCAGTTCCTTCTTCATTGCAACGGTCGGCAGGGCAACGCGCACCAGGCCATTGCCGATATCGGTAAAGCTCATCCCGCTTTCGCCCGAGCCCATATCGAGGCTGTCAAAGGGGCCTTCCTCGACCATGGTGCAGGTGGCGGTGCCATCGGCATTCTCGGTCAGCGTGCCCTCGTCGCAGAAGCCGGCCTCGCTGCTCTCGCCGCTCTCTTCGCCCATCTTCACCATGGCGTAGAGGTCGGCGGTCATCACCTGGGTCATGGTGGCGCGGGCCGTGGTGGTGCTGGTCACCGCCACGTCGATATTGACGTCGACGCAGGCGCTGACTCCAAGCGCAATGGCCGCCACAGAGGCGAGCTTGCCGAAGAGATTGAGGCTCATGAACTGACTTTCTCGAAACGATTGCGGGCCGGCATCAGCGGCACTCTATGAAGCCGGGCGCCCCTTGGGCAAGCCGGGATTATGGGTCAGGCCTGGCCGGCGAAGCGCAGCGCCATGAATGCGACGGCGGCAAAGGCGACAAAGCCCATGCCCAGCGTGGCGAGGATGGCGAGGCGAAGGAGCCTGTCCCTCGGGCGGGCCAGGGCGGCGCGATGCTCGGACAGGGCAAGTTCGGCCTGGGCGATCAGATTGGGAATGCGACCCGCTGCCTCGGCGGCGCGGCGCAGATGCTGCCCCAAATCCTCGATGCGACCAAGCGGGCCCTCTTCGCGCCGCAGCCAATCGCCCACCACCGGCTCCGCCACGGTCCAGATATCGAGCTCGGGATCGAGCGTGCGCGCCACCCCTTCCACCAGCACCATGGATTTCTGCAACAGCACCAGTTCGGGCCGCGTCTGCATGTCGAAAAGGTCGGTAATGGTGAAGAGCTGGCCCAGCACCTTGGCCATGGAGATATTGTCGGCGGTGCGGCCATGCAGCGGTTCGCCGATGGAGCGGATGGCCAGCGCGAAATCCTCGACCGACTGATGCGGTGGCACATAGCCGATATCGAAGTGGCGCTGGGCAACCAGGCGATAATCACGGGTGATGAAGCCATAAAGAATATCGGCGAGGAAACGCCGTTCCGGCTTGGCGATACGGCCCATAATGCCGAAATCGACGGCCACCACGTCGCCGGTGCGAGGATCGGCGAAGAGATTGCCCGGATGCATGTCGGCATGGAAGAAGCCGTCGCGGATGGCATGGCGCAAAAAGCCCTGCAGCACCTTGGCGGCCAGCGCCTTGCGGTCGATCCCCGCCGCATCGATGGCGGCATGGTCGCGGATGGGAATGCCGTCCACCCAGGTGGTGGTAAGCACATTCTGCGCCACCTGGTCCCACTGCACCGTCGGGATGACGAAGCCTTCGTCATCCTTGATGTTTTCGGCCATTTCCGAGATCGCCGCCGCCTCAAGGCGCAGATCGAGCTCGAGCCGCATGGAATGATCCAGCGTCTTGACCACTTCGGTGGGCCGCAGCCGCCGGCTGGCGGAGGAGAAGGTTTCTGCCAGCCGCGCTCCGGCATAAAGCGCCTGGGTATCGGCATGGAAGCGCTCGGACACGCCCGGCCGCAGGATCTTGACGGCAACCACCTTGGGCGCCTCGCCGGGCTGGCGCAGCTTGGCCTTGTGCACCTGGGCGATGGACGCGGCAGCGACGGGCGGGCTGACCTCGGTGAGAGCAGCGGCCTTTTCGCCCAGCGCCTCGCTCAGAATGGCTGGCACCAGTGCCGCGTCGAAGGGCGGCATGCGGTCCTGCAGGCCCGAAAGGTCCGCCGCCGCCTGGGCGCCGACAATATCGGGGCGGGTGGCCAGGGTCTGGCCGAACTTGACGAAACTCGGGCCCAGCCGGTGCAAGGCAGTATTGAGCCGCTCGACGCTACCGGTCTTGCGCACGGCGGGCCGTTCGACCAGCCGCGCCATGCGCACGCCCAGCTTCATCATCGGCGGCAGCGAGGCGACGGGAAGGATCGAAAAGGCGCCTTCGCGCGCCAGTACCCAACCAGCATGGATCAGGCGGAAAGTGGAACCCAGACCCATGGGCTAAATCTTCCAACCCGAAAACAGCGTGGCGATATTGCCGGTATAGCTGGTGTGCTTGACCCGCTTGAACCCGGCCTTGGCCAGCATGGAGCCGAACAGTGCCGGATCGGGGAATTTGCGGATCGATTCGATGAAATATTGATAGGGCTGCGCATCGCCGGTCACCACCCGCCCCAGAGGCGGAATGACCCGGTCGGAATAGAGCTTGTAGAAGGCCTCGAGGCCCGGCACGTCCACCTGCGAGAATTCCAGCACCAGGATGCGACCCCCGCGCTTGAGCACGCGATGCGCCTCGTCCAGCGCCTTCTGGATGCGCGGCACATTGCGGATGCCGAAGGCGATCGTATAGGCGTCGAAACTATTGCTCTCGAAGGGCAGCTCCTCGGCATTGGCCTCGAGAAAGCTGACCTGGCCGGGATAGCGCCAGCTCCGGGCGCGCTCGGCGCCGACGCGCAGCATGTCGGCATTGATGTCGGCAACAACCACTTCCGCATAGCCCATCGAGGCGTTGACGATACGCTCGCCGATATCGCCGGTGCCACCGGCCATGTCGAGCACCCGATAGGGCCGTGTGCCGGCGCGCGGCGGGGCCAGCTCGGACACCATGGCGTCCTTCCACAGCCGGTGCACGCCCCCGCTCATCAGGTCGTTCATCAGGTCGTAGCGGTCGGCCACGTCGTGGAACACCTTGTTGACCAGGCCCTGCTTGTCTTCGAGAGCGACGGTCTGCTCGCCGAAATGGGTGGTTTCTTGGGACTGGGTCATGGCAAGGACCTCGATACGGTCTGTATGGAATGGTGTCGATACGGTGTATTGACCAATACATAAGCCCTCGCCCATTGCCTATGCGCAAAGGCGCGCAGGGTGAAGGAGTTTTGTCATGCCAGAATTGCCCGAGGTCGAAACTGTCCGGCGCGGCTTGGAACCCTGGCTGACCGGCGCCACCATTCAAAGCGTCACCCTCAACCGCAAGGATCTGCGCTTTCCTTTTCCGGACGGGCTCAAGACTGCGCTGGAAGGCCAGCGCGTCGAAAAGGTGGGACGACGCGCCAAATATCTCCTGCTCAGCCTGTCGAATGGCAAGACCCTGCTCAGCCATCTGGGCATGACCGGCTCCTGGCGTTTTGCCGAGCACGGCATCGACAAGCCCCCGCGCTATTACGAGCCCGGCACCGAGCCCAAGCACGACCATATGATCTGGGCTCTGTCCCATCCCAGCCATGGGGCGAGCCACCTGATCTATGCCGATCCCCGCCGCTTCGGCTTCATCGACCTTTACGAGGATGTGAACGACAGTCCCTATCTCAAGGGGCTGGGGCCCGAGCCGCTGGGCAATGACTTCAGCGCCGAAGGCATGGCCGAGGCGTTCCGGGGCAAGAAGGCGCCGATCAAGGCAGCGCTGCTCGACCAGCGCGTGGTCGCCGGGCTGGGCAATATCTATGTGGCCGAGGCGCTGCACCGGGCCCATATCCGTCCCGATATCGAGGCGCGCACCCTGGTGCGGGCCGATGGCAAGCCCAAGGCGGCCCTCGAAGACCTAGCCTTTGCGGTGCGCGAAGTGCTTGTCGCCGCCATCGAGGTGGGCGGCTCGACTATTCGCGACTTCCGCAGCGTCGAGGGCGCCGGCTACTTCCAGCACAATTTCGCCGTCTATGACCGTGAGGGCGATCCCTGCCCCACCCCGCTCTGCACCGGCACCGTCAAGCGCATCGTGCAATCGGGCCGTTCCACCTTTTACTGCCCGGTCTGCCAGAAGGCACCCTGAGCCATCCTCCGCTTCGATCGTCACCCTCGGGCTTGACCCGAGGGCGTTACACTTGCGGCAAGGACGCTGAACAAAGGCCCCTCGGGTCAAGCCCGAGGGTGGCGCGCGATGGGGACGGCGGGTCGGAGCGCTAACCACAAGGCCGATCCCGAATCCAGTTGACGCCTCCCCGCCTATCCCCTATAGACCCCGCAACTTGGCGGCTGTCGTTTGCCGCCGATTTCATTTCATCCCGGACGCCTGTCTCCCAGATGGGGCAATCGTTCGGCTGGACGCTAAGAGGACCGAAATGGCCAATACGCCGTCAGCAAAGAAGGCGACCCGCAAGATCGCTGCCCGCACCGCGATCAACAAGTCGCGCCGTAGCCGCGTGCGCACCTTTATCCGCAAGGTCGAGGAAGCGATCACCTCCGGCGATCACGCCGCTGCTTTCGCTGCGCTCAAGGCTGCCGAGCCGGAAATCCACCGCGCAGCCGGCAAGGGCATTGTCCATACCAACCTTGCTTCCCGCAAGGTCAGTCGTCTCAATAGCCGCGTCAAGGCGCTGGCCTGATCGGCAGGGGTCGCGGCGCCCACAAGAGGCTGACGCGACGACACTAAAATGGGCTCCGAAAGGGGCCCATTTTTATTGCCCGTCTTCGGGCAAGGTTTTTCGCCATCATAACGTCACATGTCGGTTCGATGACGTAGGGTCCGGGCCTGATACATGGCGTCGCACCAAGATTTTTTCTTTTGTAATCAAAGGATTAACCATTGGTGGGCCAGTTGTGCCCCCGCCATGTGGCGATAGAGAATCTGCGGGATCGAAATATTTTTTTCACCATGCCCGCAGCCGCTAAGTGTTGGAATCTGCGTTGAGTCACAGGCTCTTGTGGAAGGTGGGTTTAAAGGGGGTTGCACCTCAGAATTGGTGGTCCGGGAGTCAAGCCCCTATTTCATCGATTCACGTGTTGCGGGTCCAAAATCCACCCTCTAATGTACTTCTGCCGGCACGGAAAACGGCCCCGAAAAATGGGGTGGAACCGGGCGGTGAGTTTCTTAGGACGCTCATGGTTTGGGGCAAATTTTCGGCATTCAGTCGGATGGAGTTCTGCCAGTTATGATTGTTTTGGCTGCATTTTTTGCTGCCAGTCCAGTCGGGGCTGGCCACGTGCGGTAGACCGCCGACCAGGTCTGGTCGGGTTCATCGAACAGGTCATTTCTGAAAACGGCGGCCAACCGCCGAACGAACAATCGTGCCCGTTTTTTGCGGGCGCAATGGCGAAGCTATGCCTGGGGTCCAGCCCGGGGCGGACAACGATAATAGACAGCCGGCGGTTATGCGGACCGCGCGGTGCGATGCAGATAATGGGGCATGACATAATGACGCGACAGGCGATTGCGGGACGGGACGACTGGGCTTCGGCCGATCCTTCCTCCCTCCAACTCACCAGCAAAGGTGGCACTCCTGTCATGGCAAGTCCCGATAGTTCTCTCGAAGCGCAGCGCGAACTGTGGAAGCGCGTTCGTGCCCGCCTCAAGACCGCTGTCGGCGAGGACGTGTTTGCCTCCTGGTTCGCCCGGCTGGAGTTGGAAGAGCTGGTCGATGACATGGTGCATCTGTCCGCACCCACGCGCTTCCTCTGTTCCTGGGTTCAGTCCAACTATGCCGACCGCATCGTCGAGGCCTTCCGCCACGACGTGCCCGAAGCCGCCCGTCTGCAGGTGACCCTGCGCGTCAACGGCCAGGCCCGCCCGCGCCTTGCCCCCGCCGCGGAAGCAGCGAGCGAGACGTCCGCGCCCACCGAAATCGCTGCCACACCCGCTGCAGCCTCCCCCGCCAGCAGCGCGATGGTTCAGGCCACGCCGCGCCTCGTGCGGGACAGCGCCAAGGCCGGCGATGCACTCTCGGGCAGCGCCATCGACCCGCGTATGACCTTTGACAGCTTCGTTGCCGGCTCCGCCAATGAAATGGCCTTCGGCGTCGCCAAGCAGATTGCCAGCGCCGCCATCAACAATGCGGTGACCTTCAATCCGGTCTACATGCATTCCACCGTCGGCCTGGGCAAATCGCACCTGCTCAACGCCATCGCCCATGCCGTCGCCGAAGCCGACCCGACCAAGAACATCGTCTATCTGACGGCCGACCACTTCATGTACCATTTCATCACCGCCGTGCAGCGCCAGTCCGCGCTCGGCTTCAAGGAATGGCTCCGCCGCGTCGACCTCTTGCTGATCGACGACATGCAATTCCTTCAGGGCAAGTCCGCCACCGAATTCGGCCATACGCTGGGCACCCTGCTGACCGGTGCCAAGCAGGTGGTGGTTGCCGCCGATGCGCCGCCCCGCGATCTCGAAATGCTCGATGAACGCGTGCGCTCGCGCCTTTCGGGTGGTCTGGTCGTGCCGATCTCGACCTTCGACATCGATCTGCGCCGCGCCATCGTGCAGCGCCGCTCCGAACAGGCCACTGCCCGCTTCGGCATGCATTTTCCGCCGGCTGTGCTCGACTATGTCGCCCGTGCGGTGGTCAGCCATGGCCGCGATCTCGACGGCGCCGTCAATCGGCTGGTGGCCGCCAATCAGCTCACCGGTGAACTCATCACCGTGCCGCTGGCCGAAAAGACCCTTGCCGATCTGATCCGGGCCCGCGACGCCAAGCGCGTCCGCATCGAGGACATTCTCAAGATCGTTTCGCGCCACTACAAGGTGCCGCGCAACGAGCTGCTCTCGGCCCGCCGCAGCCGCGACGTGGTGCGTCCTCGCCAGATCGCCATGTATCTGGCCAAGGCGCTGACCAGCCGCTCGCTGCCCGAAATCGGCCGGCGCTTCGGCGGCCGCGACCACACCACCGTGCTGCACTCGGTGCGCAAGGTCGAACAGATGATCAAGGACGATCTCGAACTCGGCCAGGAAATAGAACTCTTGAAGCGCATGCTGGAAGAGTAGTCAGCCGCGGCGCTGCGCGCGGTCAAATCGGTCCGCTGGACCGATTTGAGCTGACTGCGCCCGGAGAGCTGCGCTCGAAGGGCTAACTGACAGCGTCAGCCCCGTCCCATCCCCAAGCGCGATGCAACCCCTCCCCTTCTTCAGGGGGAGGCCGGGTGGGGGTGTCAGGACGCTCGCCCCCTGTGCGATAGCCCCAGACCCACCATGGGATAGTTTGGTGCAAAGCCTGACGCCCCGGTTGGCATGGCCGGGGGAATTGCCTAAGGTCTGGGCTTTGGATGAGCCCCTGACCGACCCGACCATGGACCAGACCCCATTCGAGGCCGAGACTGGCCCGGCTGCTGCCGCCCTCACCCCGATGATGGCGCAATATTTCGAGATCAAGGCGGTCAATCCCGGCTATCTCCTGTTCTACCGCATGGGCGATTTCTACGAGCTGTTCTTCGAGGACGCCGAAATCGCTTCGGCGGCGCTGGGCATCGTGCTCACCAAGCGCGGCAAGCATCTGGGCGAAGATATCGGCATGTGCGGCGTGCCCATCCATGCCGCCAATGATTATCTCAACAAGCTGATCCGCCTGGGCCATCGCGTCGCCATCTGCGAGCAGATGGAAGACCCTGCCGAAGCCAAGAAGCGCGGGTCCAAGTCGGTGGTGCGGCGCGATGTGGTGCGGCTGGTCACCCCCGGCACGCTGACCGAGGACGACCACCTCGACGCCCGCTCGGCCAATTATCTCGCCGCCCTCGCCATGGTGCGCCATGGCGACACCGATTTTGCCCTGGCCTGGGCCGATATCTCCACCGGCGAAACCTTTGTCGCCGACCTCACGGCCGAGGCGCTGGCCGACGAAATGGCGCGCATCGCGCCGGCCGAATTGATCCTCACCGACGCCACCCGGCAGGCCCTCGGCGAGCGGCACCTGTTTGCCCCCGCCTGGGCCGGCATCGCCTCCATCATTGGCGCGGAACTGGCCGACAGCGAAGTGGCGCTGCCGCTGCTGCGCCGCAGCTTTCCGTCCGAGCGTTTCGACCCCACCATTTTGTCGCGTGCTGCTCGCGCTGCCCTTGGGGCCCTGGTGGGATATGTGGGGGAAAGCCAGAAAGGGCGCCACGCGCCGCTGCGACCGCCAGTTCTGGATGCCTCGGACAAGGTGATGGCCATCGACGCGGCGACCCGGCAGAGCCTTGAAATTCTCCAGACCCAGCGCGGCCAGGCCAAGGGCTCGCTGCGCCAGTCCATCGATCTCACCGTAACCGCCCCGGGCGCTCGTCTCCTGGCCACGCGCCTTGCCGCGCCGCTGCGCGATGCAGATGCCATTAATAACAGGCTCGATGCAGTGAGCCGGCTGGTCGAGGATACGCTGTTGCGGGCGCGGCTACGGCAGGACCTCAAAGCTGCCCCCGATCTCTCCCGCGCCCTGTCGCGCCTCGCGCTCGAACGCGGCGGCCCGCGTGACCTCGCCGCCATCGGGAAGGCCATCGGTGCGGCGCTCAATCTCGCCCAGCACCTTGCCGCGCAACCCGATCTCTCGCCCATCCTGTCGCGCCTTGCCACCACGCTTGGCGCCGCCCCGCGCGATCTTTCCGCAGAACTGGCCGCCGCCCTCGATGACGAGCTGCCCTTGTTGAGCCGCGACGGCGGTTTCGTGCGCGGGGGTTTTGACCACAAGCTCGATGAAGAGCGGGCGCTGGGCAGCCAGACGCGCGCCGTCGTCGCTGCCCTCCAGGCGCGGCTGATGGACGAAACCGATGTCCGCTCGCTCAAGATCAAGCATAATGGGGTGCTGGGCTATTTCGTCGAGGTGCCGGCCAATCATGGTACGCGGCTTCTCGAAGCCCCGCACCGCGAAATCTTCATCCACCGCCAGACGCTCGCCAATGTCATGCGGTTCACCACCACCGAACTGGCAGAGCTCGAGGGCCGCATCGCCAAGGCGCAGGGCGCCGCGCTCGAGATCGAGCTCGCCATCTTCGCGCGGCTGCGCGAGGCGGTGCTGGCCGATACGGCGGCCCTCCAGGGCCTCGCCGATGCCCTTGCCGAGCTCGACGTCACCGCTGCTCTCGCCGAAGTGTCCGCCCTGCGCGGCTATTGCCGGCCACAGGTCGATGCCAGCCTTGCTTTCGCCATTTCGGGCGGGCGTCATCCGGTTGTGGAATTGATGGTCAAGGCCGAAGGCCAGAGCTTTGTCGCCAATGACGCCGATCTTTCGGGCAGCGAGGAGATCGGCGGCGGCGGGCTGTGGCTGGTCACCGGCCCCAATATGGGTGGTAAATCCACCTTCCTGCGCCAGAATGCCCTGATCGCCATCCTGGCGCAGATGGGCTGCTATGTGCCCGCCGACAGCGCCCATATCGGCGTCGTTGATCGCCTGTTTTCGCGCGTCGGGGCCAGCGACGACATCGCCCATGGCCGCTCCACCTTCATGGTCGAAATGGTCGAGACCGCTGCGATCCTCAATCGCGCCACTCGGCACTCGCTGGTAGTGCTGGACGAGATCGGCCGTGGCACCGCCACTTTCGACGGCCTCTCGATCGCCTGGGCCACCGTCGAGGCGCTGCATGAAAGCACCGGCTGCCGGGCGCTCTTCGCCACCCATTTCCATGAGTTGACCAGTCTGGCCAAGACGCTGGGCCGGGTCGCCAATGTCACCATGAAGGTGCGCGAATGGGAGGGCGAGGTGGTGTTCCTGCATGAAGTGGGGCCCGGCGCCGCCGACCGCTCCTATGGCATCCAGGTGGCGCGGCTCGCCGGCCTGCCCGATCCGGTGCTGGCCCGGGCCCGACAGGTGCTCGACATTCTCGAACAGCGCTCGGCCGGCACGGCGTCTTCCAAGCAGAAGGCCAGCGTGCTAGACGATTTGCCGCTCTTTGCACATCAGCCAGCCCCGGCTCCAAAGGGCAAGGATCCTGTTCACGAAGCGCTCGATACCGTCCGCCCCGACGAATTGACGCCGCGGCAAGCCATTGAAGCGCTCTACGAGTTGAAGAAAATCCGCGATGACGCTCGCCGAAACTGAGGCCCGGCCCAAAAAGCCGCAGTTCGCGCTCAAGACCGCAGAGACCATCCTGGTCGAGCTCGATGCGCTTGTCGGCGCCGAGCCGGCCAAGTCTCCTGTCGCCCGCGCCGCCGTGCTCGCCCATATTCGCCAGACCCTGGCCGATGCGCGCAAGAGCGCCGAGGCCGAACTCCTGGCCACCAATAAGGGCACGCGCTGCGCGCAGAACCTGTCCAATGCGCAGGACGAAATCATCACCGCGGTGCATCGCTTTGCCACCACCCGCGTCTATCCGGTCGACAATCCCTCCGGCGCCGAAGCCATCGCGCTCTCGGCGGTCGGCGGCTATGGCCGCGGCACGCTGGCGCCGGGCAGCGACATCGACCTCCTCTTCATCCTGCCCTACAAGCAGACCCCCTGGGGTGAGCAGGTCACCGAATATATCCTCTATATGCTCTGGGATCTGGGCCAGAAGGTCGGCCATGCCGTGCGCTCGGTGGACGAATGCATCCGCATGGCCCGCGCCGATATGACGGTCCGCACCGCCACGCTCGAGGCGCGATTTCTCACCGGCGACAAGGCGCTGTTCGACAATCTCGTGCATCGCTTCGAGACCGAAATCGTACCCAGGACCGGGCCCGAATTCATCGCCGCCAAAATGGCCGAGCGCGACGAGCGCCACAAGCAGATGGGCAATACACGCTATGTCGTGGAGCCCAATATCAAGGACGGCAAGGGCGGGCTGCGCGACCTCAACACGCTGTTCTGGATCGGCAAATACTTTTACCAGGTCAAGACCAGCCATGAGCTGGTCGGCAAGGGCGTGCTGACCTCGGCCGAATATAGGCTGTTCTCGCGCGCCGAGGACTTTCTCTGGGCAGTGCGCTGTCACCTGCATTACATTACCGGCCGTGCCGACGAAAAGCTGACCTTCGACGTGCAGCCCGATCTGGCGCGCCGCATGGGCTATGCCGAGCGCCTGGGCATGCTGGGGGTGGAGCGCTTCATGAAGCGCTATTTCCTCGTTGCCAAGGATGTGGGGGACCTGACCCGCATCATCTGCGCCAGCCTCGAATTCCACCACGCCAAGGATATGGATCTGGTGGGCCGCGTGCTCGCGCCCTTCCGATCCGGCAAGAGCAAGATCAAGGGCGAGCCCGATTTCATCGTCGACACAGGACGGCTCAATATCGCGACGCCCGATGTCTTCGAAAAAGAGCCGGTCAATCTCATCAAGATGTTCATGGTGGCGGGCCGCGAGGAGCTTTTGTTCCATCCCGACGCCATCAAGGTCATCCGCGACAGCCTGCGCCTCATCGACAATCGCCTGCGCACCGACCCCAAGGCCAATGCGCATTTCCTCACCATCCTGACCAGCCCGCTCTATGTCGAGCGCATCCTTCGGCAGATGAACGAGAGCGGCGTGCTGGGCAAATTCGTGCCCGATTTCGGCAAGATCGTCGCCCTGATGCAGTTCAACATGTACCACCACTACACGGTGGACGAGCATCTGATCCGCGCCGTCGGCGTCATGGCCGAGATCGCCAATGGCGGGTTGCGCACCGAACTGCCGCTGACCCACGAGCTGCTGCCGCAGCTCAACGATACGCGCCTGCTCTATGTGGCGCTGTTCCTCCACGATATCGCCAAGGGCCGGCCCGAGGACCACTCCATTGCCGGCGCCCGCATCGCCAAGAAACTCTGCCCCCGCTTCGGCCTCAACCCCGCCGAAACCGACACCGTGGCCTGGCTGATCGAATATCACCTGCTGATGAGCGAGATCGCCCAGGCGCGCGATATCCAGGACCCCGAGACGGCCAAGGCCTTTGCCGATGTGGTGCAGTCGCCGCAGCGCTTGGCCCTGCTGATGATCCTCACCGCCTGCGATATCCGCGCCGTGGGCCCCGGTACCTGGACCGGCTGGAAGGGCTCGCTCCTGCGCGCGCTCTACTATGCCACCGAACCGCTGCTATCGGGCGGCCACAGCCAGGTCAGCCATACCGACCGCGTCAACCAGGCCCGCCATGCCCTCGCCAATGCGCTCTCGAGCTGGCCGCCCGAGGAAATCGAAGCCTATTCGACCCGCCATTACGACCATTACTGGCTGCGCGCCGAGCCCGAGCTGCAGATCGAGCACGCCCGCATGATCCGCCAGGCCGACATGGCCCAGCAGCCCTTTGCCGGCTCGATCCGCATTAAGGCCTTCGAGGGCATTACCGAGGTCAGCTTCTACGTCCCCGACCATCCGCGCCTGCTGTCGCTGATCGCCGGCGCCTGCACCATGCAGGACGCCTCCATCATCGGGGCGCAGATTTTCTCCACCCGCGATGGCCGCGCCATCGACACCTTCCGCCTGCGCCGCGCCTTCACCAGCGACGAAGACGAAAAGGTTCGCGCCACCCGCATCATCGACACGGTCAAGCAATTGCTGCAGGGCAAGCGTACCGTGCTGATCGATCTGGGCAAGGAAAGCCGCCACAACAAGCGTCTCAAACCCTTTGCCCTGCCGGCACAGGTCTCGGTCAGCAATGCCATCTCGGAGAAATTCACCGTCATCGAGGTCTCCGGCCTCGACCGCATCGGCCTGCTCTACGCCCTGACCCGCGAGATCGCCGATCTCAACCTCACCATCGGCTCCGCCCATATCGGCACCTATGGCGAAAAGGCCGTCGACGTCTTCTACGTCACCGACCTCACCGGTCAGAAAATACACGTCAAGGCGCGGCAAAAGAAAATTCATGACGCCCTGATGGGCGTCTTCGAGCGCCCCGAGGTCAAGCGTGTGGCCAATGGGTAGCGGGCATATACACCCCCACCCCACCTCCCCCTGGGAGGGGGAGGGGCTCTGTCCCGGTCTGGTCAGCGATTTGTGCTTTTCACCGTCTCTTCTCCTCCCCCTGAAAGGGGGAGGGCGGGTGGGGGTTCTGCCATGAGCCTCTTCCGTAATTTCGTGTCCGTGGGCGCGCTGACCCTCGTCTCGCGCCTGGCCGGGTTCGTGCGCGATGCACTGATGGCGGCGGTTCTGGGCACTGGCCCGGCCGCCGACGCCTTCTTTGCTGCCTTCCGCTTTCCCAATCTCTTCCGCCGGCTCTTCGCCGAAGGCGCCTTCAACACCGCCTTCGTGCCGATGTTCTCGGGCGCGCTCGAGCGGGATGGTGAGGAGGGCGCAAAGCTATTGGCTGCGCGGATCATGAGCTGGCTCGTCGCCATGCTGGTGGTCGTGACCATTCTGGTCGAAATCTTCATGCCGCAGATCATGGTCGCCTTCGTTCCCGGCTTCGTCGACGATCCGGAAAAGTTCGAACTGACCGTGCTGCTGACGCGGATCATGTTCCCCTATCTCGCCTGCATGTCGCTGATGGCCGCCTATGGCGCCATCCTCAACACGCTGGGCCGGTTCTTCGCGGCGGCCTTCGCGCCGGTCCTGCTCAACATCGTCAACATCGCCATGCTGATCCCGCTGGCCACCTTCTGGCTGCAGGCGCCCGAAGAGGCGACGATCTGGGTCGCTATTGCCACCATGGGCGGCGGCATCGCCCAATTGGTGCTGGTCTGGGCGGCGATCGAGCGCGCCGGCTTCCGGCCGCGCCTGGCTTTGCCCCGGCTCGATGCCGAGGTGCGGCGCTTCTGGGTGCTGGCCATTCCGGCAATCCTGGCCGGCGGCATCACCCAGATCAATATCTTCGTCGGCACCATCATCGCCTCGGGCGCCGACAATGCCATCTCCGTCCTCTCCTATGCCGACCGGCTCTATCAATTGCCGCTGGGGATCATCGGCATCGCCATCGGCACGGTGTTGCTTCCCGAACTCAGCCGCCATCTCAAGGGCGGCCGCGAGATCGAGGCGCGCCAGAGCCAGGATCAGGCCCTGTTCGTCGCCATGCTGCTGACCATGCCGGCCGCCTTCGCGCTTTCGGCATTGGCCGAGCCCATCGTGCGGGTGCTGTTCGAGCGCGGCGCTTTCAATGCCCTGGCCACGTTGCAGACGGCGCAGGCGCTGATCGCCTTTGCCGCCGGCCTGCCGGCTTTCGTGCTCATCCGCGTGCTGCAGCCGGGCTTTTTCGCCCGCGAAGATACCATCACCCCGACCATCTTTGCCGGGGTCAGCGTCGTTGCCAATATCGCCATTTCGCTCTGGCTGTTCGCCAGCCTCGCCCATGTCGGCATCGCCATCGCCACTTCGGCCTCGGCCTGGCTCAATGTGGTGATGCTGGCCGGAATGCTGGCCCTGCGCGGCCATTTCCGGCTCACCCCGGCGCAGTGGCGCGGCCAGCTGGCCATCCTCGTCATCAGCCTCGTCATGGGCGCGGCGCTGTGGCTCCTCGCCGCGCGGGGACAACACCTGCTCGCCAGTGGCACCCCGTTCTGGCTGCAGGCCAGCGTCTTGGGCGTGCTGATCCTTTTCGGCGTGGTCACCTATTTCACCCTCGTGCATGTTTCGGGCACGCAAAGGCTGGGCCTGTTGCTGCGGCGCCTGCGCCGGCGCGGCTAAACGCATTGTTCCCGACCAGCCCGGCGTGGTAACAGCCAACGGCGATTTTTGAACTGCTAGGCTCGATCATGACTTTCACCCAGCGCGTTTTCTCCGGCATCAAACCCTCGGGCGATCTGCATTTGGGGAATTATCTCGGTGCCATTCGCCGCTTCGTGCCGCTACAGGACACGCATGAGACGCTCTATTGTGTCGTCGACATGCATGCCATCACCGTCTGGCAGGACCCGGTCGACCTCAAGCGCTGGACCTATGAAATCGCCGCCGCCTATATCGCGGCTGGTCTCGATCCCAGAAAGTCGATCATCTTCAACCAGAGCCAGGTGGTGGAACACGCCGAGCTCGGCTGGATTTTCAATTGCGTGGCGCGTGTGGGCTGGATGAGCCGCATGACCCAGTTCAAGGACAAGGCCGGCGGCGAAGGGGGCGAGAATTCCGAGCAGGTGTCGCTCGGGCTTTATGCCTATCCCTCGTTGATGGCGGCCGACATCCTGCTTTACAAGGCGACGGCCGTGCCGGTCGGCGACGACCAGAAGCAGCACCTGGAACTGACGCGCGACATCGCCAAGAAATTCAATCACGACTACAAAAAGCAGATCAAGGCGCTGGGCGGCAAGGGCGACTTCTTCCCCGTCCCCGAGACCTTGGCGACCGGTCCGGCCATGCGCGTCAAATCGCTCAAGGACGGCTCCAAGAAGATGAGCAAGTCCGACGCCTCGGACATGTCCACCATCTACATGATGGACGATGCTGATCTCATCGCCAAAAAGATCAAGCGCGCCACCACCGATGCCGATGCGCTGCCCTCTGAGGCGGCGGGCCTGGCCGGTCGTGCCGAGGCAGAAAACCTCGTGGGCATCTACGCCTCGCTCTCCAATCGTTCGGTCGATGATGTGCTGGGCGAATTTGGCGGGCAGGGCTGGGGTGTCTTCAAGCCGGCGCTGGCCGATCTCTCCGTTGCCGTCCTGGCCCCCATCGCCGACGAAATGAAGCGCTTGGTGTCCGATCGCGGTGAAATGGATAATATCCTGCGCGACGGTGCCGCCCGCGCCCGCACCATTGCGGAGCCGGTCATGGCCGGCGTGCGCGATATTGTCGGTTTCGTCCGCTAACAGACAGGGAGACGCCCTTGGTTTCGCAGGTTGAATACAAGCGCAAGTTTCTTGTCGTCATCGACGAGACCGAAGAGTGCGACCGGGCCCTGACCTTTGCCGCCTGGCGGGTCAAGCGCACCGGCGGAACCGTGGTGCTGATGAGCGTCGTCTCCCCGCCCGAATTCATCGGATTGGGGGTCGAAGACGTGCTGCGCGCCGAAGCGGTCGAAGAGGCCGAACGCAATCTCGACATGCGGCTGGCGCGCATCAAGGAGATCGGCGAGGTTCGCTCCGAATCCGTCATCCGCGAAGGCAATGGCGCCGAGCAGATCGAGGAAGTGATCGGCAAGGACCACGACATCGCCATCCTGGTGCTTGCCGCTTCCAAATCCTCCGAAGGGCCGGGCCCCCTGGTCAATCACTTCGCCAACCGCGCTCATGCCCTGCCGATCCCGCTGACCATCGTGCCCGGCCATATGAGCGACGAAGAAATCATCGCGATCTGCTGACCGGCCCGCTTTGGCGGGCAAAATCTCCCCGGTGGGGAGATTTTAGGTCAGCAGGCCACGGCACCTATGGTGACGTGGCAAAAAGCGTTCCGCTCAAAATCTCCCCGGTGGGGAGATTTTAGGTCAGCAGGCCACGGCACCTATGGTGACGTGGCGAAAGCGTTCCGGGCAAAATCTCCCCGGTGGGGAGATTTCAACTCCGCAGGCCATGAGAGCTATGCTCGACTGGCGGTGCGCAGATTTGTGCAGCGCGCCATCGCGCTTTCGGCACGCCCGGAAACAACCTTCCAAAACAAGGGCGCGGCAGAGGACGACTTGCCTCGTCTACGCCTTGTCATTTTCGGGTTGAGCGGAGAATGTGGCGCCCAGCGAGTACCTAGGGAGCGTCTCATGAAGCTTGAATCCATCGCCCTGCATCACGGCTATGAATCGGAGGCCACCACCAAGGCGGCGGCCGTGCCGATCTACCAGACCACGTCCTATACCTTCGACAACACCCAGCACGGCGCTGATCTCTTTGATCTCAAGGTCGCGGGCAATATCTATACCCGCATCATGAACCCCACCACGGCCGTGCTCGAAGCGCGCGTCGCCGAAATGGAAGGCGGCATTGCCGGCCTGGCTTTGGCCTCGGGCATGGCGGCGATCACCTATGCCATCCAGACCATTGCCGGCGTCGGCGACAATATCGTCTCGGTCTCCCAGCTCTATGGCGGCACCTATAATCTGTTCGTCCACACCTTCCCGCGCCAAGGCATCGAAACCCGCCTCGTGAGCCACGACGATTATGAAGGCTTCGAAAAGGCCATCGACGAGCGGACCAAGGCCATTTTCCTTGAATCCATCGGCAATCCCGCCGGCAATGTCGTCGATATCGAGCGCATCGCCGAAATCGCCCATCGCCATGGCGTGCCTGTCATCGTCGACAACACCGTCGCCACCCCCTATCTCACCCGCCCCTTCGATTTTGGCGCCGATATCGTGGTGCATTCGCTGACCAAATATATCGGCGGCCACGGCACCTCCATCGGCGGCATCATCGTGGATTCAGGCAAATTCGACTGGAAGGCCAATGCCAAGCGCTTCCCGGTGCTGAACGAGCCCGATCCGTCCTATCATGGCGTGGTCTATACCGAGGCGCTGGGCCCGGCGGCCTATATCGGTCGTGCCCGTGTCGTGCCGCTGCGCAATACCGGCGCCGCCATCTCCCCGCTCAATGCCTTCCTCATCCTGCAGGGGCTTGAAACCCTCGGCCTGCGCATCGAGCGCCATGCCGAGAACGCGCTCAAGGTGGCAAAGCACCTCAAGGGCCATCCCAAGGTGGAATGGGTCAATTATGCCGGCCTCGAGGACAGCCCCTATAATGCGGTGGCCAGGAAGATTTCCAAGGGCAGCGGCTCGGGCATTCTTTCCTTCGGTATCAAGGGCGGCAAGGACGCCGGTGGCCGCTTCATCGACGGCCTGCAGATGATCCTGCGGCTGGTCAATATCGGCGATGCCAAGTCGCTGGCCTGCCATCCGGCCTCCACCACCCACCGCCAGCTTTCGCCCGAAGAACTGAAGAAAGCCGGCGTCTCCGAAGATCTGGTGCGCATCTCGGTGGGCATTGAGAATGTCGACGATATCATCGCCGACATCGACCAGGCGCTCGACAAGGCCTGATAAGGCGAGCGGGGCAGGGCTGTCTTTTCCGTGACAAAAGACCGCCCGCCCTTGCCTTTTGCCCGCCGACTTGCAAATGTATCGCACGATTACAAAACCCCGGTTCGCCGGGGTTTGCCGTCTCTAGTCAGACGGAAATTGAGTGCCAGGGGTAGGTTGAGACATGAAAGTCACGCTCGAACGCAATCATCTGCTCAAGTCGCTGAGCCATGTGCACCGGGTGGTCGAGCGCCGCAACACCTACCCGATCCTGGCCAATGTGCTGTTCAAGGCCAGCGACGACCATGTGGAGCTGCGCGCCACCGACCTCGATATCGAGGTGACCGAGAGCGTGCCCGCCATGGTCTCGACCCCCGGCGCCACCACGGTGCCGGCGCATACGCTTTATGAAATCGTGCGCAAGCTCTCCGACGGCGCCGAAGTGCGGCTCGAAACCGATGGCGGCGAGAACATGGTTCTCACCTCCGGCCGCTCGCGCTTCAACCTCGCCTGCCTCAATCCCGACAGCTTCCCCGATCTCAAGTCGGGTGCTTTCGCGCATGAATTCGACATTGCCGCCGCCTCGCTGCGCGAACTGATCGAGCGCACCCAGTTCGCCATTTCCAACGAGGAAACGCGCTACTATCTCAACGGCATCTATTTCCATGCCGTTCAGAACAGTGCCAGCGGCAGCCTGTTCCGCGCTGTGGCCACCGACGGCCACCGCATGGCGCGCGCCGAAATCGCCGCGCCGGCCGGCGCCGAGGGCATGGGCGGCATCATCGTGCCGAAAAAGACCGTGGGCGAAGTGCAAAAGCTGCTCGATGGTGTCGATGGCGATGTGCATGTGGAAGTCTCCGACACCAAGATCCGCGTCACCGTGGGCCCGGTCGTGCTGCTCTCCAAACTCATCGAAGGCACCTTCCCCGACTATGACCGGGTGACGCCCAAGAACAACGACAAGCAGATGCTGGTCGACAAGGCCGGCTTCGCCATCGCCGTGGATCGCGTCTCCACCATCGCTTCGGATCGCGGCGGCAAGGCGGTCAAGCTGTCGGCCTCCAATGGCCTGCTGGAATTGTCGGTGACCAATCCAGATCATGGCACGGCCAGCGAGGAAGTGGCGGTGGATTTCGAGACCGATGGTTTCGAGATCGGCTTCAACGCCCGTTATCTGCTCGACATCATCACCCAGATCCGCACCGAAAGCGCCGTCTTCCTGTTCAACGATGCCAATTCGCCGACCCTGGTGAAGGAAGAAGGCAGCGAGGCCAACGCCCTCTACGTCCTGATGCCGATGCGTGTCTAGGCCGCGTCCCGCAGGGCAAATCGCTCCGGTGGAGCGATTTGAGCGGACTAGGCCCGCAGAGCTATGCTCGCAGGGCGGGATGCCTGCGCCAAACGCGATCGTCACCCTCGGGCTTGACCCCAGGGCTCTTCACCTGCTGATGTCGACAAAGTGCAGTCCCCTCCGGTCGAGCCCGAGGGTGACGAGCAGTGAGTTGAACGAGGTTGCGGACTAATGCCCATGATCCGCCACATCTCTCGCCTGCGCCTCACCGCCTTTCGCAATTACGCTTCGGCCGCGCTCGATCTCGATTCTCGCCATGTCGTACTGACCGGGCCCAATGGCTCGGGCAAGACCAATCTGCTTGAGGCCATTTCGGTCCTGTCGCCAGGGCGCGGGCTGCGCGGAGCCAGTTTCGAGACCCTGCAGGGGCTGGGCACGGACCTGCCCTGGGCGGTGGCGGCGACGATCGAGACCGATGCCGGGCCGGCCGATATCGGCACCGGCGCTCTGCCCGATGGCGGGCGGCGGGTGCGCATCAATGGCGCCAATGCCCGCTCTATCGAGGCGATGAGCGATTATCTGCGCGTGCTCTGGCTGACCCCATCCATGGATGGACTCTTTACCGGCCCTGCCGGCGATCGCAGGCGGTTTCTTGATCGGTTGGTGACGACGCTCATCCCCGCCCATTCGGCCGCGGTGGGCGACTTCGACAAGGCCATGCGCCAGCGCAACAAGCTGCTCGACGAAGATGCCGATCCGCGCTGGCTCACCGCCATCGAGGCGCAGATGGCCGAACTGGGGGCTGCCATCCATCTCAATCGCACCGATAGTCTGCACCACCTGCAGGGCCTGATCGCCGAAAGCCTCGAGGATGGCAGCTTCCCCGCTGCCCGGCTGTCGCTGAGCCCGCTTCTGCCCGAAGGCGAGGAGCCGGCCACTTCGGCGGCGCTCGAGGCCCTGCTGATGACCCGCTGGCAGGGGCTGCGCGGGCTTGATCGGGCGGCCGGACGCACCACATTAGGACCACACCGCGTCGATCTCGATGTCGTCTATGCCCAAAAGGGCGTGCCGGCAGGGTTGGGTTCGACCGGCGAGCAGAAGGCGCTGCTGATCGGGCTGATCCTGGCGCATGCCCGCCTCGTGCGGCTGCGCACCGGCATCGTGCCGTTCCTGCTGCTCGACGAAATCGCCGCCCACCTCGACGCCGACCGCAGAAGGGCCTTGTTCCAGGCGCTCGATGGACTCGAAACCCAGTGTTTCCTCACCGGCACCGACCCGGTACTGTTCGAAGCTTTGGGCGAGCGGGCGCAAAGCATCGGTGTCCGCGACGGGCGCTTGGCGGCGGCGTGAGCCTTATGCCTCCCCCCTCGGGGAGAGGGCGGATCGGCCGAAGGACGAGACGGGTGAGGGCTTTTCTACCAACGTGGGCCCCCTCATCCGGCGCTACGCGTCACCTTTTCTCCGAGAGGGAGAAGAATGGCCGCTTGTACCTTCCTTATGCCCAGCAAATGCCCTTCAAACGGCCAATTTTCTTGGGGTTTCAGCCCCATTCCGATAGAACGAAACTTACGTCTCAACCACTGATTCGGACCTCATGAGCGACAGCGAAAACCCGACCCCGAACGAGTATGGCGCCGACAGCATCAAGGTGCTCAAGGGCCTCGATGCGGTGCGCAAGCGCCCGGGCATGTATATCGGGGATACGGATGACGGCTCGGGCCTGCATCACATGGTCTATGAGGTGGTCGACAACGCCATTGACGAGGCGCTTGCCGGCCATGCCGACCTTGTCACCGTGACGCTCAATGCCGACGGGTCCTGTTCGGTCAACGACAATGGTCGCGGCATTCCCACCGACATTCACAAGGAAGAGGGCGTCTCGGCAGCCGAGGTCATCATGACCCAGCTGCATGCCGGCGGTAAGTTCGACCAGAATTCCTACAAGGTTTCCGGCGGTCTCCACGGCGTGGGCGTTTCGGTGGTGAACGCGCTTTCCGTGTTCCTGAAGCTCAATATCCGCCGCAATGGGCAGGTTCACGAGATGAGCTTTACCCATGGCGTCGCCGATGCGCCGCTCAAGGTCGTCGGCTCCTATGTCGAGAACAAGCAGCCCGGCACCTATGAAGGCCGTTCGGGTTCAGAAATCACCTTCCTGCCCTCGACCGATACCTTCACCATGGTGGAGTTCGACTTCAAGACGCTCGAGCACCGCCTGCGCGAACTGGCCTTCCTCAATTCCGGCGTGCGCATCCTCCTGCGTGACCATCGCCATCCCGAGCCGGTCGAGGTCGAGCTGTTCTACGAAGGCGGGCTCGAAGCCTTTGTGCGCTATCTCGACAAGTCCAAGGCGCCGGTGATTGATACCCCGATCGTCATGCGCTCGGAAAAGGACGGCATCACCGTCGAAGTGGCGCTGCAGTGGAACGACAGCTACCACGAAAACGTGCTGTGCTTCACCAACAACATCCCCCAGCGCGATGGCGGCACCCACCTTGCCGGCCTGCGCGGGGCGTTGACGCGGCAGGTCACCGGCTATGCGACTTCTTCGGGCATTGCCAAGAAGGAGAAGGTCGAGCTCTCCGGTGACGATACCCGCGAGGGTCTCACCTGCGTGCTCTCGGTCAAGGTTCCGGATCCGAAGTTTTCGAGCCAGACCAAGGACAAGCTGGTTTCCTCCGAAGTGCGTCCCGTTGTCGAAAACATCGTCAACGAAAAGCTCGGCCAGTGGTTCGAAGAGCACCCCAACGAGGCCAAGACCATCGTCGGCAAGGTGGTCGAGGCCGCTGCCGCCCGCGAAGCCGCGCGCAAGGCGCGCGAGCTGACCCGCCGCAAGGGGGCGCTGGAAATCTCCTCGCTCCCCGGCAAGCTCGCCGACTGCCAGGAACGCGACCCGGCCAAGAGCGAAATCTTCATCGTCGAGGGTGACTCGGCTGGTGGCTCCGCCAAGCAGGGCCGCGACCGCTCCAACCAGGCCGTGCTGCCGCTGCGCGGCAAGATCCTGAACGTCGAGCGCGCCCGTTTCGACCGCATGATCAGCTCCGACCAGGTCGGCACGCTGATCACCGCGCTGGGGACCGGCATCGGCCGCGAAGAGTTCAATGCCGACAAACTGCGCTACCACAAGATCATCATCATGACCGACGCCGATGTGGACGGCGCTCATATTCGCACCCTGCTCCTGACCTTCTTTTACCGGCAGACGCGCGAGCTGATCGAGCGGGGCCATATCTACATCGCCCAGCCGCCGCTCTACAAAGCCACGCGCGGCCGGTCCGAGCTCTACCTCAAGGACGAGGTGGCGCTGGAAGATTATCTGCTGCAGGGTGGGCTCGAGGACGCCGTATTCAAGACGCGGGATGGCGCCGAGCATGCCGGTCACGACCTGCTGGGCATTCTCCAGCAGTCTCGAGACATCGTCAAAGCCATCAACAATCTCAACACCCGCTACAATCGCAACCTGGTCGAACAGGCCGCTATCGTCGGTGGGCTCGATCCCGATGGCATGTCGGATTCCCAAAAGAGCGGGGAAACGCTGCAGCGCGTCGCCCAGCGTCTGGATCGCATATCCGACGAGCTTGAACGCGGCTGGACCGGCGAGATCACCGACGAGGAGGCTTTGGCCTTTTCCCGCACGGTGCGCGGCGTGACCGAGACCCACCAGATCGACCGGGCCCTGCTGCAGAGCGCCGACGCCCGCAAGCTGCGCCAGCTCGCCGAGCGGCTCGACGAACTGTTCGGCGGCGTCCCGACGCTGACCCGCAAGGGCGAGACGATTCCCATCTATGGCCCCGCCTCGCTGTTCAAGGCGGTGACCGATGCCGGCCGCAAGGGAGTCAGCCTGCAGCGCTATAAAGGCCTTGGCGAGATGAATGCCGAGCAGCTCTGGGAAACCACGCTCGACCCCAATGCCCGCACCCTGCTGCGCGTCGAAATCGACCAGACCGACGAAGCCGACCAGATCTTCACCGCCCTCATGGGCGACCTCGTCGAGCCGCGCCGCGACTTCATCCAGGACAACGCGCTGAACGTTTCCAACCTGGACGTTTGAGTTCGTCGCGCCAGCGGCGTGTGACCTCTCTAGGCGCGCTTCAAGAGCGATCGCGGCTCAAGGCAGCGATCCGATAGTGCTTTGCGCCACGGCGAGGCTCCGTCCTAGATACACGCACTCACAAACGTCACCGGCAGGAACACCAATATGCCGGAGGCGAGGGCGGCGCGGTTGGCCCAGAGGGCGGCGCGTTGCAGGCTGGGGTCGGTGTTGGTGCGCGGCTGCGGGGGACGAAAGGCAAGCCAGGCCAGCGGCAGATTGCTGAGGATGAAGCCAGCGACGAGGACCGGTCGGTGGGCGCTCCAGCCATAGGCGCAGCCCAGCGCCTGCAGCGCATAGAGCACAACGAAGGCCAGCGACCAGACGGTAAAGCCCGCCACCAGCAGCACCAGCGGATTGTCGAGCGCTTGTCTCATGCCGCGCTCCCCACGCCGCTCAGCACCAATCCCATTCCAAGCGCCGCTGTGGTCACGGCAGCCCCATAGCCGCCCCACAGCCAGGCAAGGATCAATTCCGTCTGCCGGCTCGCCGACACAAAACCCTGGCTGGTGCGCCAGAGCGCGTGCAGCGAGAGAATGGCGGCAAGGCCCATGTGAAGCGCCGCATAGACCAGCAGCACGAAGATAACCGCGTCCCGCGCATGGCCCGTCGGGTCCGGGATTTGCGTCATGGCGTAAACCAGAGCCAGCCCGGACAGGACTTGCGCCAGCCCTGCTGCCAGCGTGATCGGTGCGGCCGACGCTCCACCGGCAGTGGCCCGGCGGGCGAGCCCGGTCAGGACCGCACCCGTCACAGCCGCGACGAGCGCCAGGCCCATGGCAACGAGCGGAGCGGCGAAGGGCGCAACCCCCTGCCAGTTGGGCGCGACGACGAGCAGAAATAGCCCCCCGAACACCAGCGATGAGAAGAGCGTCGCATTCATCACCAGGGCAGTGCGATTGGCGAGCACGCTGACATTATGCGGGCTTTCGGCGTCGAGCGGGGCGGTTTCGCCCATGCCGATCTCGATCGGGCCGATATCGCGCTTTTGCCCGAGCGTGGCGGGCCAGAGCAGGAACAGTCCGAGCGTCACCAACGCCGCAAACGGCGCCAGCCAATATTGACCGAAAAGGAAGGCGAGAAAGAAGCTGCCGGTGGCCAAGGCGGTCCATAGCGGCAGGAAGGTGCGCTGGGGCAGGATGATCACCTGCTCGGCTGCCCCGGTCAGCATGTCGACGCCCAGCGTCTCCTGCCGGTTCTCGCGGGCAAATCCGAGATAGCCGAAGCCGCCGGCCAGCACCGGCCCGATCTTGGCCGGCTCCAGCCCATCGGCGCGCTCGTCGATGCGGGGAATGGCGGCAAAGTTGTAGCTTGGCGGCGGGGTGGGCGTGGCCCATTCCAGCGTCTGCGCCTGCCAGGGATCGCGGCGGAAGCGCTGGCCGAAACGGAATTGCAGCACGAGATCGGCCAGCACCAGCGCAAAGCCCATGGTCAGCACGAACCCACCCACCGACGAAAGCAGATTGAGCCAGTCCCAGCCCCAGTTCGACGGATAGGTCGAAATGCGGCGCGGCATGCCCATGAGCCCGGTCAGGTGCATGAGGAAGAAGGTCATGTTGAAGCCGACAAAGATCAGCCAGAAGGCCGGCACCGACAGCCGGTAAAGGCTCTGCCGACCAGAAATGTGCGGCATCCAGTGATAGATGCCGGCCAGCATGGGAAAGACGAAGCCGCCCACCAGCACATAATGCAGATGTGCCACGACGAAATAGCTGTCATGGGCCTGAGTGTTGAACGGCACCATGGCCAGCATCACCCCGGTCAGCCCGCCAATGACGAAGACAAAGAAGAAGCCGAAGATATAGAGCATCGGCACGTCCCAGCGCGGTTTTCCCGAGGCCAGCGTGCCCAGCCAGACAAAGATCTGCACGGCCGTGGGCACAGCCACCAATGCGCTGGCGGCCGAGAAAAACGCCAGAGCCAGATGCGGAATGCCCACCGTAAACATGTGGTGCACCCAGAGCCCGAAGGACAGAAACCCCATGGCGACGATGGCAGCGATAACGGCGCGATAGCCCAGGATCTGCCGCTGCGCGAAGACCGGGATGATGGTCGAGAGCGCCCCGGCGGCGGGCAGGAAGATGATATAGACCTCCGGGTGCCCGAACAGCCAGAACAGGTGCTGCCACAGCAGGGGATCGCCGCCCCGCGTCGGGTCGAAGAAGGGCAGGTCGAAGGCGCGTTCGAGCTCGAGCAGGATGGAGCCCAGGATCAGCGGCGGAAAGCCGATGATCATCATCCCGGCGGTGACCAGCATATACCATCCGAACAGCGGCATGCGGTTGAGCGCCATGCCCGGGGCCCGCATCTTGAGGATGGAGACGAAAATCTCGATGGCCGCGGTGACGGCCGAGATTTCGACAAAGGTAATGCCCAGGAGCCACACATCGGCATTGATCCCCGGCGTATAGGGCTTTGAAGACAGCGGGGTATACATGAACCAGCCGCCATTGGGCGCCACCCCTGCCAGCATGGCCACGATCAGGATCGAGCCGCCGAACAGATAGCACCAGAACCCGTAGGCGGTGAGGCGCGGAAAGGCCATGTCGCGCGCGCCCAGCATCTTGGGCAGCATGTAGATGGCAAAGCCCTCGAACATGGGAATGGCGAACAGGAACATCATCACCGTGCCATGCATGGTGAAGATCTGATTGTAGAGCTCGGGCCCGATAAAGGCGCTGTTGGGCGTCGCCAGCTGCGCCCGGATCAGCATGGAGAGCATGCCCCCGATGGTGAAGAACACCAGGGCCACCACCATGAAGCGCTTGCCCAGCACGGTGTGATTGACGCTGGAGAGCCGGCCAATCCCCGGCGGCGTCATCCAGATGCGCTCGAGCTGCTTGTGCAGTCGGATGGGGGAAGGGGTGGTCATGTCAGATGCCCCGTGCAACTAAACGCCATACATGGCTCCTGCCCACTCTCGGGAGGGTAGCGCCGCTGGGCCCTCAGGGCCCTAGCAGAGCTGGGGAGGGGGTGATTATTGTGATCACCGAACGACCCCCACCCCGGCCCTCCCCTCAAGGGGGAGGGAGCGAGAGAACCGCAGGCGAAAATGGAGAAGCAAGCAGCAGGACTCATTCCCCGCCCTCCATCAATGCCGCAAAGTCCTTGGGCGCATGCGCTTCGACGCGGAAAATCATGCTGTCATGTCCGATGCCGTTATATTCGGCGTTCTGTCCCCAATAGGTGCCGGCGGTGTCGACCTGCAGGCGGATGACATTGGTGTGGCCGGGAATGGCGTCGATCTTGCCGCCGAGTCGGGGCACCCAGAAGGAATGGATGACATCGGCCGAGGTCACCGCGATATCCACGGGCACGCCCACCGGCAGATGCAGAACGGTGCTTGCACCCATGGCCGGCGCGTCGGGATAGGAAAACCGCCAGTGCCATTGCCTGCCTTCGGCCTCGACCCGGTATTGCGCCGTGCCATGGGGCAGCAATTGCTCGCCCAGCACCAGGGCCGTGCCGGTCAGCAGCACGAGAACCGGGATGGGCAATACCAGGCCGCCGCCGATGATCCACTGTGCCGGAGTGATGCGCTTGAGCGGGCCGCTGCGGCGCCAGACCAAAGCGAACAGCACCATGACCAGGGTGAAGAGCGCCGTCGCGCCGGCCAGCATGATCCACCACAGCGTCGCCAGATTGGCCGCGCGTGGACCCGCGGGATCGAGCGTCGAGAGCTCGCCGGTGCAACCGGCCAGCGCCAGCGGCGTTGCACACAGTGCAACGAATTTGAAACAGGGGGTGAAACGATGAGCGAAGCGTCGCGCGAAGCCGAACAGGTTGAGATTGCGCTGGAAGAGGGCCAGGAAGCCAGCACCACCCATCCCAATCCCCATATTCGCGAAGTGGCCGAACAGGATATCGGCTCGGCCATTGCCGTTGCGGGTCATCCCATCCACGCCATGCTGGTGCATTTCCCGATCGCCTTCGTCATCTCGACGCTGGGGATCGACATGTTCTACTGGTTTACCGGTGATGCATTTTGGCTTGCGGTCGGCACCTGGTCGGCCGGCGCCGCTTTTGTCTTCGGCGTGCTGGCGGCGGTAGTCGGCACGGCCGAGCTGCTCGCAGTGCCCGGCATACGCGTCCGCGTCGCCAGCTGGAACCACGCCATCGCGGCCATGGTCATGCTGGCCATTGTCGGCGCCAATGCCGGGCTGCGCCTGTTCTGGCCCGAAACGGTTCTGCCCAGCGGATTGATGCTGTCGGTGCTGTCCAGCATGGCGGCGGGTTTTGCGGGATGGCATGGCGGCAAGCTGATTTTCGATCATGGCGTCGGCCTCCTCATTTCATCCAAGGGATGAAGGGGCCGGCAATCTCCCCCAGCCGGCCCGGCACGAAGAGGTTGGCGAACAGCGCCGGCCATTCGAGCCTTGGCTTGCCCAGCACCAGCGCCAGGATGATGGTGACCACGGCGACCGTCAGTGTCACCACGCCGATCAGCCGCCACAGCGGATAGGCCCGGCCCGGCTCGAAGAGTTTCAAAATCATCAAGCCGGAGAAGATGTGGATGCCGGTCAGCACGGCGACCCCCAGCAGCTTGGCCGAGAACCAGTTCTCATAAGTGCCCATCAGAAAGATCAGCGCCGTGCCTGTGCCTATGGCGATAAAGGCGGCGGGCGAGACGATGCTGACGTAGAGAAAACGCGCAAAGGCGTGTAGGCGATGCAGCGCCTCGTCCTCGAGCCCCCTGCGCTGCAGATAAAGGAACGGCAGGGCGATGAGCCCGGCGGCCCAGAAGGCGATGGTGCCCACATGGATGAATTTGAGCCAGGTCACGATCATGAGGCTGCCGTCTGCCGCGTCTGCCTGGAATCCAGCGCCGCCACCAGCCGCCACAGCGCCAGCACCATGAGCGGAAGGTTCGCGGGCACCCACATGATCAGCCCGGCCAACTGCTGGTCATCCAGCGGCGAGAACCCATAGGCCAGCGTGCCGGAAAAATGCGGCACATAGAGCGGCGCGGGCGCAAAGACCAGCAGCGCCCCGAGCAGCCCCATCTGGATCGCGCTCGACAGAGCCGTCACCCCCGCCGGCAGCACCGATCCATTGCGGATGAGCCCGAGCCAGAGCCAGGTGAAGGTGCCCAAAAGGCTCAATTGCATGGCCCAGTAGATGCCGGGATGACTGAAAGCGGCGGTATAGACATCCGGTGCATGCCAGAGCCAGAGCGCGATGGTCGAGAGGGCGAGGGGCGGCAGCAGCGGCAGCACCCGCCCCCAGCGCGGCGGCAGTGCCAGTGCCAGGAGCGGCGCCACCACCATGGCGAGCAGCACATGGTGCCCCACTCGCGCCGAGAACAGCCCCACGGTCAGCGCACAGAGCGGAGAGACGAACAGCACCGCCGCCAGTCCCCAGGCTCCGGCAAAAGCCGCCTTGCGGCCGCTATCCGCAGAGCGCAGCAGCACCGCGCCAACCAGCGCCGTGAGCACCAGACCGGTGATCAGACCCGGCTCGAAATTCCACCGCCCCATCAGCTCGGCGGGGGTCGGCGGCGAGCCGCAATAACTCATATCGAAGGAAAAGGCTGACGCTTGATCCATTTTCCGTTCCGTTTTTCCAAGACGCACAAGGCCTGCGGTTCCTGCTCTCCCTCCCCCTTGAGGGGAGGGCCGGGGAGGGGGTGGTTCAGAGATCCACTGATGGACCCCCACCCTCATTCCCTCCCCTCAAGGGGGAGGGAGGCAAAAGGGCCACGCTCACCGCCCTCCGGCACAGGGATGCCCCGCCTACTCCGCCCCTTCCCCTGTCATCGCATCCACCGCCGCGTGGGTCTCGGGCAGGGCATAGGCGAGGAAATAGTCTCCGATCGGGGTTTCCATGAAACTGTGGCCACCCGCATTAATGACGAGGAATTGCTGGCCATCCACCTCATACATGGCCGGCCCGGCCTGGCCGCCGGCTGGCAGTTCGGCTTCCCACAGCACTTCGCCGCTCTCGATATCCATGGCGCGGATGAGGTCGTCGGTCGTCGCGGCGATGAAGATCAGCCCCGATGCGGTGACCACGGCGCCGGCATTGTTCGGCGTGCCGATATCGAACGGCAGCATGGAAGGAATGCCGAAGGGACCGTTTTTGCGGGCGGTACCAAAGGGCTTGTCCCACAGCACTTCACGCGTGGTGAGATCGATCGCCGTGATGCCGCCATAGGGAGGCTGGGTGCACAGCATGTCGGTGAACGGCACGCGCCAGCCGGCATTGACCTTGATGCCCCAGGGCGTATCGCCCTGCGGGCTGACATTGCTTGGCGCGCCATCTTCGCGGCCGCCCTGGTCGATGGAGCGCACGCCCATGGCGTCCACATCCTCGCGCGGGATCAGCCGGTTGAGATTGGCCGTATTGTTGTAATTGGCGACCATGATATTGCGCACTGGGTCGATGGCCACGCCACCCCAGTCCGAGCCACCATTATAACCGGGCCACTGGATCCAGTTCCGATCCGCGGAGGGCGGCGTATAGATACCCTCGTAATAGGCCTGCCGATACTGGATGCGGCACCACAGCTGATCCAGCGGCGTCATGCCCCACATGTGCTTTTCGAGCAGGTCCGGCTGCAACAGGTTCGGGAAGTCGACGACAAAGGGCTGGGTCGGCGAAAGGCGCTCGGGCTCGACGCCGCCCTGCGGCACCGGACGCTCTTCCACTTCCACCAGCAGCTCGCCGGTGCGTCGATCAAAGATCCAGAACATGGCCTGCTTTGTCGGCAGGATCAGTGCCGGCACCGGACCGTTTTCGGTCGGGAAGTCCACCAGCGATCCCTGCGAGCCCAGGTCATAATCCCAGATGTCGTAATGCACCGTCTGATAGAACCAGGCCACGTCGCCTGTTGTGACATCGAGCGCCACCAAAGCGGTGGAATAGGTGTTTTCCGCTTCCGAGCGCATGCCGCCCCAATAGTCGACCGCCGAATTGCCCAGCGGCAGATAGACATGGCCCAGCTCATTGTCGCCCGAGGCAATGGTCCACACATTGGGCGTGCCGCGTGTATAGGTCTCGCCTTCAGGCGGCAGGCCCTTTTCGCCCGGCCGGCCCATATCCCAGGCCCAGAGCATGTCGCCGCTTTCGGTATCATAGCCGCGCACCACACCCGAGGGCGCGTCGCGGCGCTGGTTGTCGCGCACCTGCGAATAGACCACGGCCACATTGCGCACGATGGTCGGCGGCGAGGTTGGCGCATACCATCCCGGCACCGTGTGACCGAGACCCTGCTCCAGATCGACAATGCCACCATTGCCGAAGTCGCTGCACAGCTGCCCCGTGGCGACGTCAACCGCGATCAGCCGCGCATCCAGCGTGTTCATGATCACCCGCTCGGCACAGAGCTCGGTGCTTTCCAGCGTCGGCGAGGCATAATAGGCCAGGCCCCGGCAGGTCGCATTATAGGGAATGGCGTCGGTGGGTACCTGCGGATCGTAGCGCCAGCGCTCGAGCCCGGTCTGGGCGTCGAGCGAGATCACCTTGTTCATCGCCGAGCACAGCAGCAGCTGGTTGCCGATCTTGAGCGGGGTGTTCTGGTTGGAATAGCGCTCATCTTCTTCCGGCATATCGCCGGTGCGATATTCCCACACCAGTTCGAGGTCCCCCACATTATCCCTCGTGATCTGCGACAGCGGCGAATAGCGGGTCGCATGATGCGTGCCGCCATAGGCGGGCCAGTCGGCGCCGGCTTCGGGCATGGCGAAATTGATCGGGGTGACGTCGAGGGGCGTAGGGGGCGTGGCCGTATCTTCGGTGGTGGCCTGCGTATCTTCAGGCGCGGGGACCGGGGCAGTAGCCGGTTCGGTCACCGGGGCGTCGGTGTCCTGGGCCAAGGTGCTTTCCACGCTGTGATTGGCAATGCCGATGGCGGCAAACAGTCCGGCAATGGTCACCGCCGTGGCCGCCGTACCCGTGCCGAAGCTGCGGCGGCCGCGCTTCAAGGCCGGCCAGGTGGACAACACCAGCAGCAGCACCACGCTGGGCGCGACCAGTCGTGGCACCTGGGCCCAACCATTGAACCCGGCCTCCCAAAACGCCCAGGCCAGCGTGCCGATATAGGTCAGAAGGTAGACCCCGATGGCCGTGCGGTCCTGCCGGATCAACAGAAACGCGGTGAGCAACAGGCCGATGCCTGCCGGCAGGTAATACCAGGAGCCACCGAGGGTGATGAGGTAAAGTCCACCGGCGGCAATCGGCGCCCCAAAGGCAATGAGCAGAACCGCCACGATCACCGCCCACCAATAGGTCGGGCCCCGGTCAGTGGTGTGTCGCGCCCTTGCCTCAGCCATGCCGGTCTCCCTCTAGGTTGTGTGGGGCCAACGCAGGGGCGCCGTGATGGTTCCGGCACAATTTTGCCGTTTTTCACTTTGCCCAAAAGTCCCGGATTCCTTGGGGGCGCTCCGGAGTCGCGGCAGCGTCAAGGCCAAAATGCGTCAGAATCCCCGTCGATCATGGCAAGCCGACATTGACGTAATGGAGTGGTCATATACCATATGTAGTGTTCGAGGTTCCGCTGCGCGCAAGCCGTGGCGGCTAAGATGGGAATTCGGTGCAAGGCCGAAACTGCCCCCGCAACTGTAAGCGGCGAGTTCTTGTTCGCGTGATGCCACTGGGCCCAAAAGGCTCCGGGAAGGCCGGATGAGTGCTGTGACCCGCCAGTCAGGAGACCTGCCCCGAGCGTAGTAACGTCCACCGGCGGGGTGTCCGGTCAGGCGAGCGGTATCGCTATGGCATCTGCCATGCGCCGTTTCCCTGTCTGTCCCCGCGCCAAGCACAATGTCCGCGAGGAAACCCATTCGATGACCATCACCGTCTATTCCAAGCCCGCCTGCGTCCAGTGCACCGCCACCACCCGCGCGCTCGACCGCAAGGGCCTGGCCTATTCCATCATCGACATTTCCGAAGATGCCGAAGCCTATGCCCGCGTCGAAACCATGGGCTATCGCCAGGTGCCGGTTGTCGTTGCCGGTGACCAGCATTGGGCCGGCTTCCGTCCGGACATGATCGGCGCGCTGGCCTGATCGGGTCATGGCCGGGCTCGTCTATTATTCCAGCACCTCGGAAAACACTCATCGCTTCGTCGAGAAGCTGGGTGTGGTGGCCATGCGCCTGCCGGTCGATGCGGCGAGCGCGCCGCCCGAGGTGGCTGAACCCTTCGTGCTGGTGCTGCCCACCTATGGTGGCGGCGACGGCAAGGGGGCGGTGCCCAAGCCGGTGATCCGTTTTCTCAATGTCGAGGCCAATCGTAGCCTCATTCGCGGCGTCATCGCTGCGGGCAACACCAATTTCGGCAGCGGCTATGCCCTTGCCGGCGACATCGTCGCGCAAAAATGCGCTGTGCCGCTCCTTTATCGGTTCGAACTGCTCGGCACCGAAGAGGACGTCGCCACTGTCAAACAAGGACTGGAACGGTTTTGGACACGCTGACACTCGAACGCCCGGTCAAGCCGGCCGACAAGGTCCATGACGAGGATCAGGCGCTGGATTACCACGCGCTCAATGCCATGCTCAATCTCTATGATGAGCAGGGCAATATCCAGTTCGACAAGGACAAGCAGGCCGCGCACCAGTATTTCCTGCAGCACGTGAACCAGAACACGGTGTTCTTTCACAATCTGCGCGAAAAGCTGACTTATCTCGTTGAAGAAGGCTATTACGAGCAGGACGTGCTCGACCAATATAGCTTTAACTTCGTGCGCGATCTTTATGATCACGCCTATGACAAGAAGTTCCGCTTCCCCACCTTCCTCGGCGCGTTCAAATATTACACCTCCTATACGCTCAAAACCTTCGACGGTAAGCGCTATCTCGAGCGCTATGAAGATCGCGTCTGCATGGTGGCTTTGGCTCTGGCACGCGGCGACGAAAAGCTCGCAAAGAACCTTGTCGATGAAATCATCGCCGGTCGCTTCCAGCCCGCCACGCCAACCTTCCTCAATGCCGGCAAGAAGCAGCGCGGCGAACTGGTCTCGTGCTTCCTGCTCCGCGTCGAAGACAATATGGAATCGATTGGCCGCTCGATTAACTCCGCCCTGCAGCTGTCCAAGCGCGGCGGTGGCGTGGCCCTCAGCCTCACCAATATCCGCGAGATGGGCGCCCCCATCAAGCATATCGAAAACCAGTCCTCGGGCGTGTTGCCGGTGATGAAGCTGCTCGAAGACAGCTTCTCCTATGCCAACCAGCTCGGTGCCCGTCAGGGTGCGGGTGCGGTCTATCTCCACGCCCACCACCCCGACATCATGCGCTTCCTCGATACCAAGCGCGAAAATGCCGACGAGAAAATCCGCATCAAAACGCTGTCGCTCGGCGTCGTGATCCCCGACATCACGTTCGAACTCGCCCGCGACAACGAGGATATGTACCTCTTCTCGCCCTATGACGTGGAGCGCGTCTATGGCGTGCCGATGACCGAGATCTCGGTCACCGAAAAATACCGCGAAATGGTCGAAGACAAGCGCATCAAGAAGAAGAAGATCAAGGCGCGCGAATTCTTCCAGATCATCGCCGAGATTCAGTTCGAATCCGGCTATCCCTACATCATGTTCGAGGACACGGTGAACAAGGCGAACCCGATTGCGGGCCGCATCACCATGTCCAATCTCTGCTCGGAAATCCTGCAGGTCAGCGACGCTTCGGTGTTTAACGAAGACCTCAGCTACGAGCATATGGGCAAGGATATTTCCTGCAATCTCGGCTCGCTCAACATCGCCAATGCGATGGATAGTGGTGATTTCGGCACCACGATCGAAACCGCGATCCGCGGCCTTACCGCCGTGTCGGATATGAGCAATATTTCCTCGGTGCCATCGGTGGCCAAGGGCAATGCCGAAAGTCATGCCATTGGCCTGGGCCAGATGAACCTGCACGGTTATCTTGCCCGCGAGCGCATCTATTACGGTTCGGACGAAGGCGTCGATTTCACCAATATCTATTTCTACACGGTGACCTATCACGCCATCCGTGCGTCGAACCTGATCGCCACCGAGCGCGAAGAGACGTTCAAGAATTTCGAGAATTCGAAATATGCCGACGGCACCTATTTCGACAAATACACCAGCAAGGAATGGAGGCCCGCCACCGAGCGCGTCGCCAAGCTGTTTGAAGATGCCGGCATTCACATTCCGACCCAGGAAGACTGGCTGGATCTCAAGGCCAAGGTGATGATGTCAGGCCTTTACAACCAGAACCTGCAGGCCGTGCCCCCGACCGGTTCGATCTCCTACATCAACCACTCGACCTCCTCGATCCACCCGATCGTTTCCAAGATCGAGATCCGCAAGGAAGGCAAGATCGGCCGCGTCTATTACCCCGCCGCATTCATGACCAATGATAATCTCGAATATTATCAGGACGCCTATGAGATCGGCCCGGAAAAGATCATCGACACCTATGCGGCGGCCACTCAGCACGTCGATCAGGGCCTGTCGCTGACGCTGTTCTTCCGCGATACCGCAACGACCCGCGATATCAACAAGGCGCAGATCTATGCCTGGAAGAAGGGCATCAAGACCATCTACTACATCCGCCTGCGCCAGCTTGCCCTCGAGGGCACCGAAGTGCAGGGCTGCGTTTCCTGCGCGCTGTAAGAGTTTAGCCTGCCGTCATTCACAGGGCTGACGGCTCCGGCGCCTCCCTCCCCCTTGAGGGGAGGGAATGAGGGAGGGGGTCCATCAGTGGACCGCACGACCACCCCCTCCCCGACCCTCCCCTCAAGGGGGAGGGGGCGAAGGAACCGCTGCCGTCAAATTTGAAATGCCAAAGCCATGAACGTTCACGTAAAGCCTCTTTCCCGCGTTCGCGCCATCAACTGGAACCGCGTGCAGGATGACAAGGACCTCGAAGTCTGGAACCGCCTGACATCCAATTTCTGGCTGCCGGAAAAGGTGCCGCTCTCTAACGACATCCCGAGTTGGGCGACGCTCAATTCGGTCGAGCAGCAGCTCACCATTCGCGTCTTTACCGGCCTCACCCTGCTCGACACCATCCAGAATGGCGTCGGCGCGGTGCGGCTGATGGCGGACGCGGTGACCCCGCACGAAGAAGCGGTGCTCAGCAATATCTCCTTCATGGAAGCGGTGCATGCCCGCTCCTATTCCTCGATCTTTTCGACCCTGTGCCTCACGCCGGATGTGGACGACGCCTATCGTTGGTCGGAAGAAAACGAGTTCCTGCAGCGCAAGGCGCAGCTGATCATGGAGCAGTATGACAGCGGCGATCCGCTCAAGAAAAAGGTCGCCTCGGTCTTCCTCGAAAGCTTCCTGTTCTATTCGGGCTTTTACCTGCCCATGTACTGGTCGAGCCGCGCCAAGCTCACTAATACGGCCGACCTCATCCGTCTCATCATCAAGGACGAGGCCGTGCATGGCTATTACATCGGCTATAAATTCCAGCGCCATGTCGAAACGCTCAGCGAAGAGCGCCGTCAGGACATCAAGGATTTTGCTTTCGACTTCCTGCTCGAACTCTATGACAACGAAGAGCGCTATACCCAGGAGCTCTATGACGGCGTCGGCCTCACCGAAGACGTCAAGAAATTCCTCCATTACAACGCCAACAAGGCGCTGATGAATCTCGGCTACGAGGCCCTGTTCCCGCCCGAGGCCTGCAAGGTCAACGCAGCCATCCTCTCGGCCCTGTCTCCCAATGCCGACGAAAACCACGACTTCTTCTCGGGCTCAGGCTCCTCCTATGTCATCGGCAAGGCAATCGCCACCGAAGACGAAGACTGGGATTTCTAGGTTTTTCGGCACCCCTTATGCGTAGGTCCGGCACATTTGCGCTCACGTCCAAGTCAGGACAGGGGTGTGGCGCCGGGCGCAGCTTTGCATTATTGTAAACATTACGAGGGATGATTTACTGAGACCGGCTACCGAGGGCTGGATGCTAAGACTATTTGGCCTACCGCGATTTGATGCCGTGACAGCGCGGTTGCCTGCCAAGGCCTATCTGTTATTTGCGCTGGTCTTGCTCGAGCATCGCAGCGGTCTCGGCCGCAACGAGGCGGCCACCGAGCTCTGGGCCGACAGCGCCCAGGACAAGGCCTTCGCCAATCTGCGTCAGCTGCTCGCCTCCATCAGCCGCTGGCAGGATGCGACAGGACTGGTCGCGCTGGAGCTGGACGGGCGCAGCATTCTGCCCGGCCCAGCGCTCGACCCGGCCGATATCACCCAGTTTCTTGCCCTGCCTGCGCCTGCCAGCGGCACCGAGATTACCCGGCTCGATGCGTTGACGGGGGATATCTTCCTCGCCGGGGTGGATATCCACGAGCCGGAGCTGACGCGCTGGATCGCTGATCGGCGCGAAACCTTGTCCGCCCGCCGCATCAACCTGCTCATCGCTGCCGGTGAGCGCGGCGCCTTTGCCGAACTCGAAACGGCGCTGGCCCGTGACGGGCAGATCAACCCTGCCGACGAGCGGCTGGCCCGGGCCCGCATGGCCAACCTGGCTGGTCTTGGCCGTGATCGCGAGGCGGCGCGGGTCTATGACCGACTCACCCGGCAATTGCGCGACGAGCTCGATATCGAGCCCGCCATCGAAACCCAGGCGCTGGCGGCTCGCATCCTGCAGCGCAAGGCCTCCTTCGTCTCTGCCCCTGCCGCTGCCCCGGCTCCATCTGCCGATCCGCCACGACAGACCCCGCTTGGCCTGCCGAAAATAATCCTTCTGCCCCCCGAGACCAGCGCCTGGGCCAAGCCGCAGGAAATGGATCTGGCGCGCTATCTCGTCAGCGACATCACCCTGCAGCTCTGCCGCATGCGCGCCTTCGCCATGTTCGCACCGCACACGGCCCGGCAATTGACCGGCCAGGACCCGCTCGCCGCCGCCGCGCCCTATGGCGTCGACTATGTTGTGCATACCTCGATCTTTCCCGGCGCCCGGGCGTCGCGCCTTGCCTTCAGCCTGATCGAGCTGGGTAGCCAGCGTGTGCTCTGCGCCGACGAGGTGCTGCTCGAAGCCGAAAAGCTCCTGGGGTCGCAGGAATTGGTGGCCGAGCGGTTGGCCCGCGCCATTGCCCATCAGGTGGCCGATGTCGAGCTCAGCCGCTATCGTGCCACCGGCGCCGCTTCGGCCTATGTGCGGTTCCTGCTCGGCTCCGACCTGGTGCAGAACACCGACCTTTCCCTGCTGCGGCGCGCCCGCAGCCATTTCACCCAGGCGCTGCGCCTGTCGCCCGATTACGTGCCGGCGCTGGCGGCGCTGGCGCGCACCTATTCCATCGAATGGCTGCTGCTCGGGCGCAGCGATCGCTCCATGCTGCGCACGGCACAGGAGCTGGCGCAGCGCGCAGTGGAGCTCGACCCGCTCAATGCCACCGGCCATCGCGAACTCGGCCATGCCAGTCTCTATCTCGGCGCCTTCGACGAAAGCCGCATGCATTTCGATGCGGCGGTGGAGCGCGCCCCCCATTATGCCGACCTGCTGATGGATCAGGCGGACGTGCTGGTGCACACCTCGCGGCCGGGCGAGGCCAAGCCGCTGATCGAAAAGGCTTTTGCGCTCAATCCCCTGGCCCCGGACGATTATCGCTGGATCGGTGGCTCCGCCGATTTCTTCCTCGGCAATTACACTGGCGCCCTGGCGCTCCTGACCGGCATGCAAGACCAGAGCCTGGCCGGGCGTCTCATCGCCGCCACCGCCGCCATGGCCGGCGATTTCGAGCTGGCGGCCAGCCACCGCGACGACTGGATGGCGCGCTATCCCGAATTCCGCCTCAAGGACTTTGCCGGCTTCATGCCGCACAGCTCCAGAAGCGATGTCGAACGCTATGTCGAGGCGCTGGCGCTGGCCGGATTCCGCTGACACCCTTAGGGGATTTTCCCAGGCCCTCCTTCCCGAGAGCGAGCGGCTCGCCCTCTCATACAGGCCGTTTCGGCTTGCGATAAATCCCAAAAGACGATGAAAAAACAAGGCGTTACATCTTCCCGATCATTCACGGGAGATGCAGATGTCGTCCTATCAGATCACCTCGTCCGACCAGCCTGGCTTTGTGCGTATTACCGATCTGGCCAGCGGCGCCACCCAGCTCGTATTCATGGGCGGCAAGGCCCAGAGCTTTGACGGCGGCGCCCTGGCCCAGCCGCGCCCCGATGCGCCCTCGCAGAAGTGGACCGCCGTCGTCGCCGCGTAAATGCAGCACCCGGGCTATCATGATCGGGTCTGCTCGCCGGAGCAGACCCTTGCCACCATAGGCCCCCATCTCGGCCGCTATGGCATTACCCGGCTGGCGCGCCAGACATCGCTCGATCTTCTGGGCATTCCGGTCTTCGCCGCCATCCGCCCCAATGCCATGACCCTCGCCACCTCGCAGGGCAAGGGCCTGACCGACGCTGCCGCCAAAGCCTCCGCCGCCATGGAAGCGCTGGAATATGCCATTGCCGAGCGGCCCGAATGCCCGATGCGGATTGCGGCAGCCGAAGAGTTGCAGGCTGCGGGTTTCGCGCTGCATCTTTCCACCGCCACATTGCCGCTTGGCGCCACTTTCCCGCTGGATCGGCCCATCACCTGGCTTGAAGGCAGCAGTCTCTTCGGCGGTGAAACGGTGCTCGTGCCCCTGGATCTGGTGGCCCTGCGTGGTGCCGCCAGCGACCTCCCCGGAATTTGTCAGCACACCAATGGTCTGGCCTCCGGCAATAGCGTCGAAGAGGCGCTGTTTCACGGCCTGTGCGAACTGGTGGAACGCGATGCCGGCAGCTTCTGGGCGCTGATGCCGCTGGCCCACCGCGACAACCGGCGCCTCGACCCCGCCGTCTTCGGTGACCCGGAAGTCAAGCGCCTGGCCAAGGCGGTAGCCGATGCCGGGCTGGTGCTGCGCCTTTACGACCAGACCAGCGACTTCGCCATTCCCACCATCATGGCAGAGATCGGCCCGGCTGGCTCTCATGCCAGCCAGCGCCATCAATTGTCCTCGGGCTCCGGTACGCATCCGGTAGCGGCGCGGGCCGCCCTGCGCGCCATCACCGAGGCGGCGCAGTCGCGTGTCACCGCCATTGCCGCGGCGCGCGACGACATGCCGCCCGAACTCTATGCCGGCATGGCGTTGCAACCCGAACAGGGCGACAGGCCAACCCGTGCGGCACCCGCGGGCCTGACGCTCGGCACGCCGCTGGCCGAGCTGCTCGACCATATGCTGCAGACCCTCTTCGCCCACGGCATCGACCGGCTGATCGCCGTGCCCCTGGGCGGCGAAGTGGCGGGCGTTGCGGTCATGAAAATCCTCAGCGACCAGCTCGAGGATGTGGGCGTCAATCTCCATTGGCGCCCCGGGCCCCGCGCGCTGGCTTTTCTGGCGGAGCTGGCGGCGTGAAGATCGTCTTTGCCGGTCCCAGCCTGCATGGGCACCAGATCGACTGGACCGGGCTGGTGCCGCGTCCCCCGGCCGCCCTGGGTGACCTGACGCAAGCGGTCAGCGACGGCGCCAGCATGATCGGGCTCATCGACGGCTATTTCGGTTGGACCGCCAGCGTTTGGCACAAGGAAATCCTCCACGCCCTCGCCAAGGGCATTCCCGTCTATGGCGCCGCTTCCCTCGGTGCGCTGCGCGCCGCCGAATGCGCCCCCTTCGGCATGATCCCGGTGGGGCGGATCGCCCAGGCCTATCAGCGCGGCGAGCTCGACGATGATGGCGACGTGGCGCTGCTGCACTATCCGGCCGAAGCCGGCTTTCTGCCGATGACCGAGCCGCTGGTCGACATGCGCGCCAGCCTCGACGCCCTGCGGGATGCCGGTGTGCTGGACGCCGCCGCATACGCGCATCTTTGGACGCGGGCCCATGCTCTCAATTTCCGCCAGCGCACGGTTGCGGCCTTGCTCGATGGTCTGCCGGCTGAGCGGGCAAGCGAACTGGCATCTGCCTATGAGATCCATCGCGTCTCGATAAAGGCCCAGGATGCGCTCGAACTGATCGCCACCATGCGGGCGGTAACACCATCGGCGCCACACCGGGACTGGGATTTCGAGCCCTCCTTCCCCTGGCGGCGCGCCGGGCTCGATCACCCCGCCAAAGGCTGAACCGCAGATGGCGTGAACGCGGATTCACGCTGCAATCACGCCAGCTGCGCTTCACTGCACGTCAGACAGATTCTAACGTGCGGAGACGCGCCAATGACCCACCATTTCGGCCGCGAGGCCATGAAGCCCGAATATATCCTGCCCGAGCTGCTGGAACGGCTGACGCCCCGGGAAAAGCAGGTGCTCGACATTATCCTCGAGGCCAAGACCGCCAAGGAAATCGCTTTCGATCTCGGCATTTCCCAGCGCACGGTCGAGGCCCATACCGAGCGTTTGCGCATAAAGTTGCTCGCGCGCTCGATCACCGATATCCTGCGCATTGTCGCGGCGGCCGAGCGCATGGGCCTGGTCCGCCACGATCAGTTTGTGACCCCGGTGCCGCATCGCGCTGGCCGCGTTGGTCTGCAGGTGGCGGCCAACTGAGCGGCGCCGCCGAAATCGGGTTTTCTGCATAGCGATATGGGATTGAGACGGAGTGGCTGGTTAAGACGCCATTAACTATAAACATTTAGGATTATTCGTGAGTTATCCGGCTTTGGGGGCTGCTGGATTGCGTGTTTCTTGACGCGAGTAGAGCCCGTATGACGCCCAAGGCCGGAACAGCTTCGTTTCCCCCCTTTCGTACCGGACTGGCGCGTGCCCTCTGCGCTGCCGGTTTGATCGGGGTCCTGCTGTCCGGCTGCGCCTCCAACCGCACCAATGTTCCCCAGGAAGCCCGCATCGTCACCCCCAGCGAGTCGGTGATTCTGCCGCCGCCGGGTGGCCCGGCCCTGGTCAAGGTCACCACCACCAGCTTCCCCAATGCCATCCGCCAGGATGTGTGGCTCGAAACCACGGCCCGCTCCACCGGCGAGAACAAGATTTCGGTGATCCGCTTCACCGACAAGGGTGGCGACGGCAGCGATGCCCGCCTGCGCGACATTCCCTTCACCAATGTCAATCTGACTGAAGAGGCGCTGGCCGCCTGGCCGGGCAGCGGCATGGCGGTCTCGCCCTTCTATGTGCAGAACGACTACGGCCCCTTCGGCTATGCCATCGGCAAGCCGGCCAATGGCGATACCTGCATCTATGCCTGGCAGCGCATCGATCCGATGCTCAAGCCCTCCGGCGCCGTCGATCGCGGCGCCATCGTCATTCGCCTGCAGATGTGCCGGCAGCGCAGCACCGAGCAGCAATTGCTCGAAGTGATGTATCGGCTGCGCCTCAATACGGCAGTGTTTCCGCCCAACAAGGCGCCGGCGCTGATCGGGCGCAATTCGGCCCCCATCCGCCCCATCGGCGTCGAAGGCTTTGCCGAAGTCATTCCGATCAATGTGGCCCCACAATCCACCAGTCCGGTAAAGGCGGTGGCAACCAAGCCGGTGGCCGCGCCATTGCCGGCCGGTACCCCACTGGTACCATCGCCGGGCACGCCCGCCGCCGGCACGGTGATCGTTCCTTCGCCCAGCACCAGCACAAGCACCAGCACAACCGGACCGGTGGTGCCCCGCCCGCCCAGTTCCGGGACGTCGACCTCAACCGGCCAGTAGACCCCCCGCTTTGGGCATGGAATAGACAATGACGAAGGCACTGACGATCCTGATCTGGCTGGCCGTTTCGGTGGTGATGTTCGCCATCATCAGTCTGCCTGTCAGCCTGCAGGTGCACCTGGTCACCGCGGCCGTGCTGATCCTGGCCATGGCGGTGATCAAGATCCTCAAGCTCGACGGCAATTGGCGTCTGCTGCTGCTCACCTTCGGCACCGTCATCGTGCTGCGCTATGCCTTCTGGCGCACCACCAGCACCCTGCCGCCGCTCGACCAGTGGGGCGATTTCATCCCCGGCGTGATCCTCTATCTCGCCGAGATGTACTGTATCATGATGCTGTTCCTCAGCGTCTTCGTCGTCATCAAGCCCATGCCCTCGCGGCCCTCGATGAAGCTCGCCAAGGACGATGCCGTGCCCACGGTCGATGTCTTCGTGCCCACCTATAACGAGGATTACGACCTGCTCGCCGGCACGCTCGCCGCCGCCAAGGCCATGGATTATCCGTCCGACCGCTTCACTGTCTGGCTGCTCGACGATGGCGGCACCGATGCCAAGCGCAACAATGCCGATCCCGATGTCGCCGCTGCCGCTCATGAACGCTACGAGCTGTTGCGCCGGCTCTGCGAAGAGCTCGATTGCCGCTATCTGACGCGCGCGGAAAACGACCACGCCAAGGCCGGCAATCTCAACAATGGCCTGGCGCATTCCAGTGGCGACCTCATCGCCGTGTTCGACGCCGACCATGCCCCGGCGCGTGATTTCCTTCAGGAAACCGTGCCCTATTTCGCCCGGGATGATCGGCTCTTCCTGGTGCAGACCCCGCACTTCTTCCTCAATCCCGATCCGCTCGAGCGCAACCTGCGCACCTTCGAGGTGATGCCCTCGGAAAACGAGATGTTCTATGGCGTCATCCAGCGCGGCCTCGATCGCTGGAACGCCTCGTTCTTCTGTGGCTCGGCCGCCCTGCTCAGCCGCGAGGCGCTTGAGGTCACCGGCGGCTTTGCCGGGCGCAGCATTACCGAGGACTGCGAAACCGCGCTCGAATTGCACAGCCGCGGCTGGAACAGCATCTATGTCGACAAGCCCCTGATCGCCGGGCTGCAGCCGGCCACCTTCTCGAGCTTCATCGGCCAGCGCACCCGTTGGGCCCAGGGCATGATGCAGATCATGCTGTTCAGCTTTCCGCTGTTCAAGCGCGGCCTCAAGATCCCGCAGCGGCTGAGCTACATGTCCAGCATCCTGTTCTGGCTGTTTCCGCTGCCGCGCATGATCTTCCTCTTCGCGCCCTTCTGCTACCTGTTCTTCGACCTGCAGATCTTCACCGCTTCGGGCGAGGAATTCGCCGCCTATACGCTCACCTATGTGCTGGTGAACCTGGTCATGCAGAACTCTTTGTTCGGGCGCTGGCGCTGGCCGTGGATTTCCGAGCTCTACGAATATATCCAGTCGGTGCACCTGCTGGGGGCACTGCTCTCGGTGGTGCGCAATCCCACCAAGCCCACCTTCAAGGTGACCGCCAAGGACGAAAGCGTCGACAAGTCGCGCCTGTCCGAGCTGTCGCGGCCCTTCTACCTCATCTTCCTGCTGCTGATCATCGCCCTGGGCATGACCATCTACAAGATCGGCGCCGAGCCCTATCGGGCCGAGGTGACCATGGTGGTGGGCGGCTGGAACATCCTCAACCTGATCCTGGCCGGCTGTGCCCTGGGTGTGGTCTCCGAACGCCGCGAATTCCGCACCGGCCGCCGGATCGAGGTCGAACGGCGCTGCGAAATGCGCGACGCCGACGGCAATTGGGTCAAGGGCACCATTATCAACGTCTCGAGCGGCGGGCTGGCCGTGCGCCTGCCCAATGGCAGTGCCGGGCTGGGGCGCGGCGCGCCTTCCGCCATCCGCTTCAATACGCTGACCCCGGTCGACAGCAATGAGCTCAAGCTCTTCGTGCGCTCCACCATTTCTGAGGGCAAGGGCGCCATTCTGGGCGCGCGCTACATGCCCGAACGCGGCCAGGATTACCGGCTGATCGCCGACCTGCTTTACGCCAATTCGTCCACCTGGCAACTGCGCCAGCGCTCTCGTCAGATCAATATCGGCGTGGTGCGCGGCACCCTGCAATTCCTCGCCATGGCGCTCTACCAAACCGGGCGTGGCCTCGGCTACCTGCTGCGTTTCGGCTCCACCAGCTCCTCCGGAGCGGCCAATGACTAAGCGCCTGCTCGCCCCCCTGCTTGTTGCTTCGGCGCTTTCCGCCCCGGCCTTTGCCCAGCCGACACCGTTCGACATGGGCCCGGAAAGCGGGCTGGTGGTGACCCCGCCCCCGACAAGCGCTCCCGAGGCCACGCCCTCGGTCGCCGTTCCGGCCCCGCAGCCAACCGGCTTTGACCGCTATATCCTCCCCGATTCCACGCTCTCGCTCGAAGGCGAAACCAGCCGACGGCTGGTGGCGCTCTATCTTACCGCCGCCCAGGCCCAGGCCCCGGCCACGTTGCATTTGAGCTATCTCAATGCCGTCATGGTGGCGCCCGAAGTCTCTCGCCTCACGGTCACCATCAATGGCGTGTCGCTGACCTCCGTCCCCATTGCGGCTTCGGCCGGCCCCGCGGCGCTGTCCGTCGACGTGCCCAGCGGCGTGCTCAAACCTGGCGCCAATGTCGTCGAGTTCAGCGCCGTCCAGCGGCACCGCACCGATTGCACCGTCGGCTCGACCTATCAATTGTGGACAAGGCTCGAGGCCGAGGGCATTCGCCTCAGCTTTGCCGGCAATGGCCTCGACCAGATCAGCCAGCTGGCCGATATCGCCGCCATCGGCGTCGATGCCGAGGGCGTCACCACCCTGCGCGTCGTTGCTCCCGATATGAGCAATCCCGACGCCACCAGCGCGCTGATGCGGCTCACCCAGCAATTGGCCATCGCTCTGCGTGTCGCCGATTTGCGCATCGACCTCGTCGATGGTCTTTCCACAGAGGCGCAGCCGGGCACGCTCGACCTGGTGCTGGCCCCAGCCAATGGGCTGCCGGATGCCTTTGTGGCGCTGCGCGACCAGGCCGCCGGCGGCCCTGTCGCCTCCCTGCAGTCGCCGCAGGGCGGCAATCCGGTTCTGGTGGTGTCGGGACCCGACTGGGCTGCCATTGGCCGCGCCGCCGAGGCGATGATGCCGGCCATGGCTGCCGACGGACGGCCGCGCATCGATCTGGGCCGCACCCTGCCCTTGATCACCGGCGGTGGGGAAACCAGCCTGGCGCTGCTGGGCGGCCAGACCACCGAATTCAACGGCCGGCGCTATACCGACCAGTTCCAGTTCAACCTGCCATATGATTTCTACGCCAATCGCTACGGCAAGATGGAGCTGGTGCTCGACGCCGCCTATTCCAGCGATGTACTGCCCGGCAGCGAGATCGACCTTTATGTCAACGGCCAGATCGCCTCGGCCACCCCGCTGCTGCGCACAGATGGCGGCCTGCTGCGCGATACTGTCATCCGCATCCCGATGAAGAGCCTGCAGCCGGGTCGCAATGTCATCGACTTCTCGGTCAATCTGCTGACCCAGTCCGATCAGGTGTGCAGCGCCGGCTGGACTGGCGAGGCGCCGACCCGTTTCGTCTTTTCCGCCACCAGTGCCCTGCGCATGCCCGATTTCGCCCGTGCCGAAACCGCGCCCGATCTGCGCGCGCTGGCCGCCACCGGCATGCCCTATGCCGCCGAGCCCAGTGTGCAGTTCGCCTGGGGCGAGGACAGCGCCTCGCGCGTCGCCGCCATGACCATATTGGCGCGACTGGCCGCGGCGGGCGAGCAGGTGACGGCGGTGACCACTGTCCCCGAAGCAGCGCTGTCGCCTGGCGCCGATGCGCTGCTGATCATGCCGCTTTCCGCCATCTCCGCCCCCACCCTGGCGCGCTCGGGTCTGGCGCTGCCCGCTGCCGGAACCGGCGGCGATGATCGGGTGCTGACGCAGTTCTCGACCGGCACACCTGGTGGTCCCCTGGCCCCGCTGGTCAACTGGGTGCTCAACCGCGCCGGCCTCACCCTCGATGATCTGCGGGTTCTGCCCGCCAGCCAGGCGCCCTTTGCGCCTGCGCCCGGCAGTCTGGCACTGTCGCAGATGCAACAGGCCGAAGGCGGCCTGTGGACCACCATTGCTGCCGCCGATGGTGCAAGCCTGGCCTCCGGCGTCGAAAAGCTGGTCGAAACTGCCCGCTGGCGCCAGATCGCCGGCCGCGTGACCACGCTCAATGGCGATGTGCTGACCACCATCGCTCCGGGCGCGGTGGCCGTGACCCCGGCAGAGCCGGTCTCGCCCTTCAATCTGCGCCTCGTGGCCGCCAACTGGTTTTCGGGGAACATCCTGGCCTTTACCGGGTTGATTGCCTTGGCGGCAGTGCTGCTCATGTTCGCCACCTCTGGCGTGCTGACCCAGATCGGGAGGCGCAAGTGAAGTCCATCCGCGCAGCGATTTTCGCCATGGCCAGCCTCTTCCTCCTTCCCGCCGCCGCGGTGGCGGACACGGTGTTCCAGCCCGGAGAGTGGCAGGCCTATATGGGCAATTTCGTCGGCGATGATGGCCGCGTCATCGATACCGGCAACGCCAATATCAGCCATAGCGAGGGCCAGGGATATGGCCTGATCCTGGCTGCCCTCGCCGATGATCCCGAGGGTTTCGAGCGCATCTGGAAATTCACCGCCACCGAACTGATGGTACGCCCGGATGGCCTGGCCGCCTGGCGCTGGGAGCCCGACGCCAGGCCCCATGTCACCGACATGAACAATGCCACCGATGGCGACATGCTCATCGCCTATGGCTTGCTGCTCGCCAGCAAGGCCTGGGACCGGCCCGACTATCTCGACAAGGCCCGCACCATCGTTGCCACCATCGGCAAATCCATGCTGCGGGTCGAGGACGGGCTGCCGGTGATCGTGCCGGGGGCCGCCGGCTTCCTCGCCGCCGATACCGGCAATGATGGCACGGTGCTCAACCCATCTTATTGGGTGTTCGAGGTCTTCTCGCCCTTTGCCGAACTCGATCCGGTGGTCGATTGGCGCGCCGTCGAGCAGGCCGGGCTCGATATCCTGCGCCGCTCCGCCATCACCCCGGCGGGCATTCCCGCCGACTGGATCCTCATCAGCGACGGCGCGGTGCGTCCGGCGCCCGGCTTCCCGCCCGAATTCGGCTATAATGGCCTGCGCATCCCGCTCTATCTCATCCGCGCCGGTGCCGATCCGGCTTTCCTCAAACCCTTCCGCCGCAATGCCGTGCCGCCCGATCTGGCCAAGGTCAATGTGGTGAGCGGCAAGCCGGTCGAGCCGATCACCGAGCCCGGCTATCGGCTGATCCTGGCCGGCATGGACTGCCTGCTCGATGGCACGCTGGTGCCCGAAGAGCTGCGCACCATGACCCCCTCGAGCTATTATTCGGCCACGCTGCAATTGCTGTTGCTCGACCATTTCCGCCGCAACGATCCGCGCTGCCTGGGCGGCGGGGAGAGCCAGCCATGAAACCCATCACCTCGGTTGCCGCTCTGGTTCTGGTTGGCCTCGGCACCTATGGCATCCTCGCCTATCAGGGCTGGCAGTCGCGCTATCATGCCGATGCGCAAATGCCCACTCTTGTGGCCCAGGCTTCACCCGCCGCAGCCACGCCGTCCGCCAATGCGCCGGGTTTTACCATGGTGGCCCAGAACGCCACCCCGGCGCCTTCAGATGCCGAGACCAATCTCTCCGCGCCCACCGAGCCCGGCAATACCACCGCCACGCCGAGCCCGACGGCGCCGGCCACCACACCGTCCGCGCCGGCCGTTGAGGTGGATGAATCGGCATTGCGCTATTTCGCCCAGCAGGGCGACACGGTGCGCCTGCAGCGCGAGATCGAGCGGCTGCGCGCTTTGCATCCCGGCTGGCAGCCGCCCGCCGATCCGCTGGCCGACGACTATGTGCCCGACGCCGATATCACCGCCATGTGGGACCTGTTCTCCAAGGGCGATTTCGCCGGGGTGCGCGCCGCCATCGCCGCCAAGCAGGCCAAGGACCCCGGCTTCGTGCCCTCCGCCGACCTGCTCGACAGCCTGAGCCTGGGCGAAGCGGGCTTGCAGCTGCGCCAGGCCTCCGATGCCGGCAATTCGGCTGAGGTGATCACCATCGCCGCCAATAATGGCCGGCTGCTGGTCTGCGAGAGCGTCGACAATCTCTGGCGTCTGGCCGAGGCCTTTGTCGATACCGGCACGCCGGACCGCGCCGTCGATGCTTATCGCTATATCCTGACCAGTTGCACCAATCCCGAAGAGCGCTTCGCCACCATGCAGAAGGCAATCGCGCTGCTCGACCGCACCACGATCGAACCGCTGCTGGCGCTGGAAAAGACCGACGCCACCGGATCAGGCGAATTCGCATCCCTGCGGCTCGATCTCGCCCGCACCGCCATTGCCGCTGCGCTCGAACAGGGCGGCCAGATGCCGGTAGCATCCGACATCGATCTGTTCGAGAAAAACGTCGCCGCCACCAATGCGCCCGAAGACCTGCGGCTCCTCGGCTATTTCGAGCTGCACCGCAATCGTCCCAATGAAGCGCGCCGCCTGTTCCAGAAGGCGCTCGATGTAGATCCCGGCGCCGAATCCGCCGAGGCGCTGGGCGTGGCACTGTTGCAGGTGCGCGACTTCGCTGCCGCCGAAAGCGTGCTGGCCGACTATCGCGACGACAATGACACGATCGGTCCGCTCTATCTCAATGCCGCCGCCGCCCTGCTCTCGGGCGAACCGCGCAAGGTGCTCGACCAAGCCGTGCTGGGGCGTATCGCCGATGCGGCCATGTCGGCGCTCTCGGCCAATACCGCCCAGGAGCTGGGCTGGTATGCCTATGCCTTCAGCCAGCCGCAGACCGCGCTCGAATGGTTCACCCTGGCCCTGCGCTGGCAGCCCGATCTCGAGCCGGCGGCCTATGGCATGGTGGTGGTCGCCGACGCTCTGGGCGACAGTGCCACGGTCAAGAGCATCCAGACCCAATGGGTGGGGCGCTCGGTGCGCATCGCCAATTTCGGCAAGACTTCGGACGCCGCAGCAACGCCGCAGACCCCGGTCGCCAGCGGCGTGCGCAATGCGCCTGCCAGCCCCCCGGCCGATCCATCCCCGGGTGGAGGCGGTGGGGGCGGTGGCTCTTCTTCGTCCTGCACCGGCTATGTTCCCGCCGCCAGCCTCTCGGCTGGTGCTGCCTTGTCCCGCGCCTGGTGCATGATGCGCTCCAACCGCCCGGCCCAGGCTGTCGATCTGTTTGCCCGCGCCCTGCAATCGCCCTCCCAGGGCACACGCAGCGACGCCGCCTATGGCCAGGCCCTGGCCTATGTGCGCATGGGCCTGGCCAGCGAAGCCTCGGTGGCCGCCGCTGCCGCCCCGCTGACCAGCAAGCAGATCATCGAACTCGATATTTCCATCCTCACCCTGCGCGCCACCAGCGCCTATTCCATCGGCGACTATGTCCGCGCCCTCGATGCGCTGGACCAGCGCGCCCGCTATGCCGCCGAGCGCAATGACCTGCTGACTTTGCGCGCCTGGAGCTATTATCACCTGCGCCGCTATCGCGAGGCGCTACAGATCTTTACCGCCGTCGCCGCCACCGGCTATGGCGACGCCGCTTCCGGCCTCGACGCCACCAAGCGCGCCCTCAATCTCTTCAACTGAGCCGGCAGCACCGCTGCCCGTCCATGCGGCCGATGCACACAAGACAATCGGGTCGGTGGGCTGGTTTTTTCGACGCGCCGAGGCCACATAGCGCTCAAACAGCGGTCCATCGGGACCGGCCACCAGGACAAGCCACATGAAAAAGATCGGATTTCTCTCCTTCGGCCATTGGAGCCCCTCGCCGCAATCGGGCACGCAGACCGCCGCCGATGCGCTTCTGCAGTCGATCGACCTGGCCGTCGCCGCCGAGGAATTGGGAGCAGACGGCGCCTATTTCCGCGTCCATCATTTCGCCCGCCAACTGGCTTCGCCCTTCCCGCTGCTCGCCGCAGCCGGCGCCAGGACCAAAAAGATCGAGCTCGGCACCGCCGTTATCGACATGCGCTACGAAAACCCGCTCTACATGGCCGAGGATGCCGGCGCTGCCGACCTCATCGCCGGTGGGCGCCTGCAGCTGGGCATTTCGCGCGGCTCGCCCGAACAGGTGATCGATGGCTGGCGCTATTTCGGCTTTGCGCCCGAAGAGGGCAAGACCGATGCCGACATGGCCCGCCAGCACGCCGAGGTCTTCCTCGAAGTGCTCAAGGGAAAGGGCTTTGCCCAGCCCAATCCGCGCCCCATGTTCCCCAATCCGCCGGGCCTGTTGCGGCTCGAGCCGCATTCCGAGGGCCTGCGTGAGCGCATCTGGTGGGGCGCGGCAACCGACGCTACAGCCGTCTGGGCCGCCAAGCTGGGCATGCATCTGCAGTCCTCGACGCTCAAATTCGACGAGACCGGTGAGCCGCTCAGCGTGCAGCAGGCCAAGCAGATCCGCGCCTATCGCGCCGCCTGGAAGGAAGCCGGCCATGCCCATGAGCCGCGCGTCTCGGTCAGCCGCTCGATCTTTGCGCTCGTCAACGACCAGGACCGCATGTATTTCGGCACCGGCCGTCCCGAGCAGGATCAGTTCGGCTATATCGAGCCGGAAGTGCGCGCCGTCTTCGGGCGCGGCTATACCGGCGAACCCGACAAGCTGATCGAGGCGCTGCGCCAGGACGAAGCCATCGCCGAAGCCGATACGCTGCTGCTCACCGTGCCCAACCAGCTCGGCGTCGACTACAACGCCCACGTCATCGAGAGCATCCTCAAACACATCGCCCCAGCCCTCGGCTGGCGCTGAGCCGCGGCGGGCTCATCGGTGATGGTCGCTTGACCCCACCTCGCATTGAAGGTGAGGTGGGAGATGGCCAGGCTAATGCTCTCCGATAGCAGGGATATAATTCGTCGTCTGGAGGCGACGGGCAGGGTGGTGATCCTGCCCCATCCGCGCCGTGACATTCCCATTGGCACGGTGCGCTCGATCTATCGGCAGGCAGGATGGCTCAACCATGACGATCGCTGACACCCACTATGTTGCCCTGATCCACAAGGATGACCAGTCCGGCTACGGCGTGTCGTTTCCCGATCTGCCGGGCATCATTGCCGTTGCAGACACGCTGGATGAAGCGATTGCCGAAGCGGCTGCCGCGCTCGATTTCGCTTTCGAGGATTGGGTTGGACCAGCCCCAAAGCCGCGCTCGATCGAAGCCTTGCGCCGGGACGCTGATTTCATGGCGGCGTCAGCCGATGCAGTGATCGCCGTTATTCGGCCCTCGGCCAGCTATGACGCTGCTGCCGAATAATCACGGCAACGCATATCCAGACCCCGCACAGCCATTGGCCTCCCAATAGCGGGTGACCGGGGTAAAGCTGCCGGTGGCCAGCTGTTCGATGAGGGCGGCAAAGGCCATGGCCTGGCATTCGTTTGACCCGGCCACCACATGCACCATTTCGTGAAGGATGGTGAGGCGCCTAAGATCGTCGGCGCCTGGTGTCGAAAATTGCGGACACAGCACCAGCCGCACCGCGCCGCGCTCCGGCGGCAGCCGCACATAGGCGGCATAGCGCGCGCAGGAGCCGCTCTCCTTGCTCTCTGACACCACGGCAACGGTGATCTCGCCGCCCCAATGGCGCGAGGTGAAGCGCCGGAGGCTGAGCGCGTCGCGATAGGCTTTTACATCGACACCGAAGGCCTCTGCGCCCAGCTGCGGCAGGGCCGCCTCGGTCTGGGCGATGGCAGCGTCGAAGGCACGCTCGGTCGCCGACTGCGCCAGGACGGCCGAGGAGAGGCAGAGGCTGAGCGCAACGAGGAGAAGACGAATCATGGTTTTGCGGTCTTGGCGGTGCTTTGCGGCTTTGCTGCGGCGTGGCGGGCATGCAACACCGCGCTCATGAGCGCAAAATGCCACATAAACCGGCCACAATTGCCAAGGAAAACCGATGCTGTCGCAGTTTGAGCCCCGATTGGCCGCTTGTGGTGTGTTCGGCCCGCTTCTGTTAACCGCTCGGTAACCATTGGTTTCCCTAGAGTGAGGAACAGGGTAGAAGCGGCCCGGTGATCTTCTGGAACAGGTCTGCTTGATGGATTTCCGCATTTCTGCCGATGACCGTGTTGGTGCCCAGCCCGCGCAAAAGGGCAAGTCGCAGCCGCGCGCTGCCGCCAAGGGCCAACGCATCGAGCCGAGCATCGGCCAGTCCATGGGCTTGTTATCCGATCGCGAACGCCCCGTCGGCGGTGGTTCGGGCGCGGGTGGCGGTGGCGGACGCAAGCCGCCCAAGGCGCAGAAGCCGGAAAAGCCGCGCCGCGGCAAGGCCGAGACCGCAAAACCCCGCAAGAAGCGCCGTTCCGGCGGCTTCCTCATGGGCCTGCTCTGGTGGGGCTTTGTCGCCTGTCTCTGGGGCGGTCTCGCCGTTATCGGCGTCATCGTCTATTACGGCGCGCAATTGCCGGCCTCCAATACCTGGGCCATTCCCGAGCGTCCGCCCAATATCCGCATTCTCGCGGCCGATGGCAGCCTGATCTCCAATCGCGGCCAGACCGGCGGCGAAGCCGTCACCTTCCGCGAGCTGCCCTATTATGTGCCCGCGGCCTTCATCGCCTCCGAAGACCGCCGCTTCATGAGCCATTTTGGCGTCGACCCCATCGGCCTCATCTCCGTGGCCATCGAATCCGTGCAGGCGCGCGGTGTCACCCGCGGCGCCTCCACCCTCACCCAGCAGGTGGCCAAGAATCTATTCCTCACCCCCGACCAGACCCTGGGCCGCAAGGTGCAGGAAGCCATCCTGGCCATCTGGCTCGAACAGAATTTCACCAAGGAAGAAATCCTCGAACTCTATATGAACCGCGTCTATTTCGGCGCCGGTGCGACGGGGATCGAGGCGGCGGCGCAGACCTATTTCGGCGTCTCCGCGCGCAATCTCTCCCTCGGTCAGGCAGCCATGCTGGTGGGCATCCTGCCGGCGCCCTCGGCTTACAATCCCAAGGTCAATCCCGAGCGCGCCATCGAGCGGCAGCGCCTCGTGCTCAACCTCATGGCGCAGGAAGGCTATATCACCGCCGAGGAAGCCTCGGCCGCCCGCATCGACCCCGACCAGACGGTGCGCACCCGCGTCGCCGGTTCCGAATCCTATGTGGCCGACTGGGTCGAAAGCCTGATGACTGCCTATATCGGCGACATCCAGAGCGACGTCGTGGTGCAGACCACCATCGACTACAAGATGCAAAAGGATGCCGAATTCATCGTCAGGGAAGCCGTGGCCGAAGAAGGCGCCAAGCGCGGCTTCAGCCAGGGCGCCCTGGTGGCCATGGATGTCGACGGCACCGTGCGCGCCATGGTGGGCGGCGTCGATTACCAGGCGAGCCAGTATAACCGCGCCGTCACCGCCAAGCGCCAGCCCGGCTCGACCTTCAAGCCCTTCGTCTATCTCGCCGCCATGGAAAAGGGCTATACGCCCGACACTTTGGCGGAGGACGCCCAGTTCGATTACAACGGCTGGAGCCCGCGCAACGCCTCGGGCAAATATGCCGGCACGGTGACGCTGCGGCAGGGCCTGGCCTATTCGCTCAACACCATTGCCGGGCGTCTGGCCATCGACGTCACCCCCGAAAAGGTGATCGAAGTGGCCATGCGCATGGGCATTTCCTCGCCCCTCACCCCGGTGCCCTCCATCGCGCTGGGCACCCAGGAGGTGAGCCTGCTCGAATTGACCAGCGCCTATGCTCCTTTCGCCAATGGCGGCAATGGCGTCATTCCCAATGTCATCACCAAGATCGAGGATGTCAGCGGCAAGGTGCTCTATGAGGCTTCCGATGCCGGCCCGGGCCGCGTGGTCGACCCCAAGGTGCTCTCCGAGATGAACGACATGCTCAAGACCGCCGTCGAGGTGGGCACCGGGCGTGGCGCCAATATCGGCGGCTGGGACGTGGCCGGCAAGACCGGCACCAGCCAGGAATCGCGCGACGCCCTCTTTGTCGGCTATACCTCGGCCATGGTCACCGGCGTCTGGCTCGGCAATGACGACAACAAGGGCACCAAGCTTTCGGGCGGCAATGTGCCCGCCACGATCTGGCACAATTTCATGACCAAGGCTTTGGCCGGCAAGAACCCGGCGCCGATTCCCAGCGGCTCCTATGCCGGCCAGGTCATCGCCCAGCAGCTGGTCGACCCCAATACCGGCCTGCCGGTCGTCGATCCAGCTACCGGCCAGTCACAGGTGCAATATGTCGATGGCGGCACCGGCCAGCCGGTGCAGACCACGATCGACCCGGCAACCGGGCAGGTGGTGGCCATCGATCCCACCACGGGCCAGCCGATCCAGGGCCTGCAGCCGCTGGCCCAGCAGACCAGCAATCCGCCGATCCAGACCAACCAGATGGTCGATCCGGCGACCGGCATGCCGGTGACCAATGGCGCCGATCCCTGGGCCCAGCCCGGCCAGACCGTGACCTATGATGCCAATGGCCAGGTCATCGATCCCAATGCCGGTCTGGTGCAGGACCCCAATGCCGGCCTCAACGCCGCGCCGATCGATCCCGAAACCGGTCTGCCGATGACGCTGATCGTCGACCCTGCCACCGGCCAGCAGGTCTGGGTGCCCAGCGCCCCGGCGACGCAGAACCAGCAGGTCATCACCCAGCAGAACAACGCCTTCGCGCCACCGGCCGCCGTAGAACAACAGCCCACCTATCAGGGCGAGCGCCAGCAACGCACGCTGATGGACCTGATCTTCGGCAACTGAGCCGTGAAAACCAAAAGCCCCGGATCGCTCCGGGGCTTTTTGTATTTTCGGGCTGGTCTGGCCCCCACCACAGTTCCGCCCTCGGGCTCGACCCGAGGGCCTCTCCAGGCCAAACGAGCTTTGGCGAAAGGCGCTGGTGCGCCCCCATCAATCGGAAATGTTCACTTTGAGCGCATCGGGAGGCACCGAGGCTTCGGCTCCTGCTCGCCCTCCCCCTTCTACAGGGGGAGGTTAGGTGGGGGTTCTGCAGGTTCAGCAAACGCCCATGAACGAACGATTCCTGGATGGTTCAGCACCCTCCCCAACACACAAAAAAGCCCCGGACAATCCGGGGCTCGCTTGTGGCGCCAAGGCCATGGGCGCCGTCAGATCACCACGATCGGCGCCCCATTGGGCACGCGGTCATAAAGATCGATGATGTCGTGGAACAAGAGCCGCACGCAGCCGCTCGACACCGCCTTGCCGATAGACACCACGTCCATGGTGCCATGCACGCGATAGAGCGTGTCGCGATTGCCCTGGTGGATATAGAGCGCGCGGGCACCCAGCGCGTTGAGCAGCCCCGGCGGCTGGCCGTGGCGATACATTTCCAGCTCGGGCTGGCGGTCGATCATTTCCGCAGGCGGCGTCCAGACCGGCCATTTGCGCTTATAGGCGATATGGCCCTTGCCGCTCCATTCGAAGCCGGCGCGGCCCAGGCCCACGCCATAGCGCATGGCCCGGCCATTGGGCAAAGTGAGGTAGAGGTAGTAATTGGCGGTGTCGACCACCACCGTGCCCTCCTTCTCGCCGGTGATATTGTCCACTTCCTGGCGCCAGAAGCGCGGGGCCATCATCGAGATGTCGGCGGCGGGCACCGGATGCTCCTCTTCCGGGCGGGCCGCATACATGGCCAGCACATCGGCGGGCACGACCGGACGCACCGGTTCGGCGGGAGCAGTGACGCGGCTGGCGCCGGTGGTGGAGCAGCCGGCAAGGGCGAGGGCGGCCAGGCTGGCAAAACCAGCCATGACGGCGCGACGCGACAGGGTCGCGTCCTGAGCAAAAGTCATGATGTCATCCTTGGCCCCGTTGGGGCGTGGGAAATAGGGAAATTGAAGCGGGTACGGGCGAGCGGATCAGGCCGCGCGCGGCGGTCGCAACACGTCCATCCCCGAGGAGGCCGGCTCATCGGCATCCAGCACCAGCGGCAGCGAGGTGGCGGGCGCCACCTGCGGCAGCCCCGCAATCTCCACCGGAATGGCATGGTGCGGGCCGCAGGGCATGACAATGCCCGAGCCCAGGTCGATCTCGCCCCGTTGCACGCTCACCAGCACCGGAATGGCGGTGTTTTCGGCGTCGACATGGTTCAGCACCACAATGGGCGTGCTCACATAGCGATGGGCATGCGCCGTCGTCGCTCCGGCCAGGGAGGCGAAGGCGAAAACCAGGGCGATGAGGGCTACCAGACGCTGCATGGCACCCTGATAGAACAAGGAATAAGGCAGGATGGAGGCAGTTTGCTCATGCGCCCTCCTTCCCGGGCGCCTGCCAGGCCATAAGTCCGCGACCGTGTGCTTTTAGCCACGCTCGGCCCCGCTCCATATCGGGCAGGGTGCGCTCCACCGTCGCCCAGAAGGCCGGCGAATGGTTCATTTCCACCAGATGCGCCACCTCGTGCGCGGCCACATAATCGAGCACATGCGGCGGCGCCAGGATCAGCCGCCAATTGTAGTTGATGGTGCCGCTCGACGAGCACGAGCCCCAGCGGCTCGATTGGCTGCGCAGCCGGATCTGCTTGACCTCGACCCCCAGCCGCCCGGCATGCCAGTGGCTCTGGCGTTCCAGATCGACCAGCGCCTCGGCCTTGAGCCAATCATAGAGCCGCCGCGGCTGATGCGCCGTATCCCCCGGCACCAGCAGCACCGGGCTGCCCGAAACCTCGCCGCGCTCGACCCGGCCGCGCAGGCTGCCCAGCGCCGCGACCCGGTGCGGCACGCCGCGCAGCGGCACCATAGTGCCCGCTTCCAGCCTCTGCGCCTGCGCCGTGCGCGGCAGCCGCGCCGCCAGCCAGTGCCGATGCCGCTGCAGAAATGCCTCCGCCTCGCTCCAGCGCGCCCCCTCGGGCAGCGTCAACAGCGGCCCGGCGGCCGGCAACGACAGCCGAAAACTGCGCGACCGCTTGCTGACGCGCACGCTGACGCTCACCGGCTCGCCATCGAGCTCGATCTTGGTACTGGCGGGAACGGCGCTGCCGCGCGGGCGCAGAAAGGAAAACATGGAGCCCCAGAATCACGAAGCCCAAGCCTAACCCAGCCACGCCCGCCCCGAAATGCCGCGCCGTGCCCCGCACCCGATCGTGAAGCCTGTGTCTTAACCCTTCATTCACCATAAACCCACTTGGGGGGAGCCGCCTGGATGCTCATGCATTGCATTTATATCAAATACGAGGCAGCCCCATGGCCCATCACACCCCGATGCCCGACGCCTATATCGCCGAATTCCTCGACCTGGCGCGCTCGGCCAATGTCAGTTTCGACATCACCAATGACCGCCTGCACATGCGCATGGTCAATCCCGACTGGACCCTGTGGTCCCCCATCCGTCACCTGCTCGACGAAATCGGCCAGGAACAAATCGAAGCCTTCCTCCGCCGCGAAACCGCCGCGCAAGACCTGGTCGCCCGCAGCGCTCAAGCCAGTGCGGAGCGCCTGCATCTGGCGGTGGAGGTGATGCGGACCCCCACCTAGCATCCGGTCCCTTCTCCTCCCCCTTCTATAGGGGGAGGCCGGGTGGGGGTTCTCTTCCCTATCCCCAATGCTAATCTCGTCCAAGGAGCCCCCATGGACGACCCCGTCACTTTCGCCCGCCAACTCCGCCGCCGGCAGACCCCTGCCGAGCGCAAGTTCTGGGCGATCCTCCATCCGTGGCGGATCGGCGGTCTTCATTGGCGGCGTCAGTCACCCATCGGCCCCTATGTGGTGGACTTCATCTGCAAGAGCCAAAAGCTTATCGTCGAGATCGACGGCGAAACCCACTACCTCGAGGGCGGCCCGGCCCACGACCAACGCCGAACCGCCTCTCTCGAAACCCGCCGCTACCGCGTTGTTCGCTTCACCAACCATGAGGTGATGCACAACCCCGAAGGTGTTTTCACCATGCTGACCGGCCTTCTCGGCCCACCATCGCCCGAGCCCAAAACACCCCCACCTAACCTCCCCCTATAACAGGGGGAGGGACCCATCCAGCCCGCCGCACCCTCAGTGCCCCCCCTTCTCCTCCCCCTCCTAAAGGGGGAGGCCGGGTGGGGGTTCTTCGTCTGGGTGAAGCCGAGACGTGAATGCGCACCTAACATGCGCTGGCCAGTTCCCCATTGGCCGGTCGGCGACATCCCGGCACGATCACCGAAAGCCCCCCACCTAACCTCCCCCTGCAGAAGGCGGAGAGACACATCCCGCCCGCCGCACCCTCAGCGAAACCCCTCTTCCCCTCCCCCTCCTACAGGGGGAGGGAGCCATCTAGTATGCCACGATATCTCTGCCAAACCCTGTCCTTCTCCTCCCCCTTCTTCAGGGGGAGGTCGGGTGGGGGTTCTTCAACGTGTTCACCGCTCAGCAGGCTGCGGCAACGCATATTGGGGGCGCAGCGTCGAAGCCAGCGCGGTGCTGCTGCACCTAGCGGTGGAGGTGATGCGGGAGTGAGTGTAGGCGAACTGCATTCGCTCATCCTCAGTGCCCCCGGCTTAGTGGCTTCCAGTCCTGAGCAGGTCGATCTGCCTAGTTACGATTTGTGCAGCGTCACTCATCCAGTTGAGACCGCCCACTGTTCCTTCCAAAATTGAAAGGTTATTAGCTGCAACCAACGCTGCTGAAAGTAGGGAGATCACTATAATTTTTGATGTTGTCGTCGATAGGTCGCTGATGCTCTTTTTGACAGTCTGGTCGATATAGTCTGCCCCATATCCAAATACCCTAATGACTAAATTCTCAAGCGTTCTCGCGGCGGCGAGGGCAGCATTTTTGGACGCTTTTTGTGGGTCTGCTATGAATTTTTGCACTTCAAGCAAGGTCTTAGGAACTTCGGGGTCCGCTAAATCAGGCTCCTTTGTGAAAGAACTAACAACATGACCCAAAGTTTGAGATAAGGCGGCAATATCTACTGAAGAAAAATCCAATGTTTCAGACGCATTTGAGAATGCTCTCCAGTCTGAAAATTGTGCCAAGTACATACTCACGCTTGACACATGAGCAAGAAGCAAAGCAGAAGTTGCGTCTGGAAGCTCAGAGGAAAAAACCTTTGCCAGATGATCGCAGGCATTATTAGATATTCCTATTAGTATCGGGCTATCACCGCTACAAAGGCGGCCTTGTAGCTCTTCCATGTTCCGCAACAATCTGGGATCACAGTTAGAATTTTTTAACTCACCTATTAAACTAGCACCTCGCCTGATTATGTCGTCACGAGCCACGCTCGCAATTTCCTCGCGACCCGGTATCGGAGAGCTGTTCTGAGGTTTGACGGCCAGCTTGCCGTCTTCAATCTCAAACTGGACAGGCGATATTTTTTGCTCTGGTACGATTGATCGTAGTCGTGACGAATCCTTCATTATTGAGGAGTTGTCAGAAACTAATCTTTCTACCTCAAAGCTTTGCTCAACACCGTCTCTGACTGCATACAATATTCTGTCAAGAAGATCATAAACAGATGACGTCGGACGAAGATCCAGCAAGGGCCCCAATTCCACGTGGTGGGGCTCGTTTCGCAACCTAATGGGACGAGATACGTATAGTTCATGCGCGACACGCTTAAAATCTTCATCGTTTAGCAGCCCTTTAATTCCAAGCTGAAGCTGCCTGAGAAGCGAGTTGGCCTGCTCATAGCGACCATATCTACGAGCTTCCATGTAGAAATTTGCAAATCTGAAGCGTACTTGTTCAAATTTCAGATATTCAGCTTCAACGATGTCTGGTGGTAGCTTTCCGCGTCGCCCAGCGGCATCAAACGACTGCCTAGCGGCGTTGATCGCATCATTTAGCGTTAGTAGGTCAGTTTGATAGATCAACTAGCCCCCCAATTGGTTCGACGCAAACGGACCTAATTTTGCTCATTCAGCAGTGATACCTTGCGGACGTCAATGCGCCTCATCCCAATTCTTGGCCGGTTGCGCATCCACCTGGATCGGCACTGACAACCGCACCGCCGGCTCTGCTGCGCCTTCCATCACCCGCTTGATCACCGGGATGGCCTGGTCTTCCGTTCCCTCGGGCACTTCGAAAATCAGTTCGTCGTGGACCTGCAGCAGCATGTCGGCGTCGACGCCGGCCTTCTGCAATTCGCCCTCCATGCGGATCATGGCCCGGCGGATGATGTCGGCGGCGCTGCCCTGGATGGGGGCGTTGATAGAGGCGCGTTCGACGAAGGCGCGTTCGCTGGGATTGCCGGAATTGGCGTTTGGGAACTGGATTTTGCGGCCGAACAGCGTGGTGACATGGCCCTCGGCCTTCACCCGGGTGCGCTGGGCGTCCATATAGTCCTTGATGCCCGGAAACCGCTCGAAATAGGTCTTGATATACTCCCCCGCCACCGAGCGCTCGATGCCCAGCTGATTGGCGAGGCCAAAGGCGGAAATCCCGTAGATGATGCCGAAATTGATCGCCTTGGCGCGCCGGCGCACATCGGAGGGCATGCCCTCAACCGGCACGTTGAACATCTCGCTCGCCGTCATGGCGTGAATGTCCAGACCCTCCTCGAACGCATCTTTGAGCGCCTGGATATCGGCGATATGGGCCAGGACGCGCAGTTCGATCTGGCTATAGTCGGCCGAGATCAGCACCTTTCCGGGCGGCGCGACGAAGGCGCTGCGGATTTTCCGCCCATCCTCGGTGCGCACCGGAATGTTCTGCAGGTTCGGATCGTTGGACGAGAGCCGCCCGGTCAGCACCGAGGCCTGGCTATAGGAGGTGTGCACGCGGCCGGTGCGCGGATTGATATAGGTGGGCAGGGCGTCGGTATAGGTGCCCTTGAGCTTGGTCAGCTGCCGCCAGTCGACAATGGTGCGCGCCAGCGGAATGCCCTTCAGCGCCAGATCTTCGAGCACATCGGCCCCGGTCGACCAGGCGCCGGTCTTGGTCTTGGTGCCGCCTTCGAGCCCCATCTTGTCGAACAGGATTTCGCCCAGCTGCTTGGGCGAGCCGAGATTGAAACTCTGTCCCGCCAGTTCATGCGCCTCGGCCTCGAAAGCGGCGGCGCGCTGCGCGAAATCGCCCGAAAGCCGGGCCAGGATCTGCCGGTCCACCATGATCCCGCGCGCTTCCATGCGTGCCAGCACCGGGGCCAGCGGCCGCTCCAGCGTTTCGTAGAGCGTGGTGGCATTTTCGGCAGATAGCCGCGGCTTCAGCACATGCCAGAGCCGCAATGTGACATCGGCATCCTCGGCGGCATAGCGCGCCGCGGCGGCGATATCGAGCTGGTCAAACGTCTTCTGGTTCTTGCCGGTGCCGGCCAGCTCGGTGAACGAAATGCATTTGTGCTCGAGCCAATGGTCGGCCAAGACGTCCATGCCATTATAGCGCGGGCCATCAAGCGCATAGGAGATGAGCATGGTGTCGTCGATCGGCGCCAGGGCGATGCCGTAGCGCTCCAGCACCTCCATGTCATATTTGACATTCTGCCCGATCTTGAGGATGGAGGCGTCTTCGAGCACGGGCTTGAGTGCGGCCAACACGTCGCGAATGGGCAATTGCCCCTCGACCAGCCCGCCCCCGCCCAACAGGTCGCCGGGCAGCGCATGGCCGACCGGGATATAGCAGCCCTCCCCGATTGCGGTGGAGAGGCAGATGCCGACGAGATCGGCCATTTGCGGATCGAGCCCGGTGGTCTCGGTGTCGATGGAGACCCGGCCCGTGTCGACGATCTTGTCCACCCATGCCGCCAGCCGCTCCGGCGTGGTCACGATCTCATAGGCGTCGTAATCGACCGGGATGGCCTTGACGCGCGCATGCTCCTCGGCGGCGTGGCGAGCCGGGCCGGTGCCCGGCGTCGCATTGGCGGCCAGCTTGGCCTTGGCCACGGACAGCGAGGTGGATTTCTGCGGCGCGCCGACATCGGTGGACCCGCCGGCCTTGAGCTCCGGATCGGCTTCAAAATCGTCGGGATTGGCCTCGAGCAAGGTCGCCAGCCGCTTGGTAATGGTGGCGAATTCCATCGCCTTGAGGAAGGGGAACAGCGCCGAAGGCCGCATCGGCTGGCGCACCAGCCCATCGAGACCGATGTCGACCGGCACGTTCTGCTCGAGCGTTACCAAACGCTTGGAAATCCGCGCCAATTCGGCATTGTCGATCAGCTTCTGCCGCCGCGCCGGCTGCTTGATCTCCTCGGCGCGGCTCAAGAGCGTCTCGAGATCGCCATAGGCATTGATCAGCTCGGCGGCGGTTTTCACCCCGATCCCCGGCACGCCCGGCACATTGTCGACGCTGTCGCCGCAGAGCGCCTGCACGTCGATCACCTTGTCGGGCGTGACGCCGAACTTGGTCATCACCTCGTCCGGCCCGATCCAGCGCAAAGGCGGCTGTCCGGGGCGCGGAATGGTGTCGAGCAGGCGGATCGAGCCATCGGGCTCCACCAGCTGCATCAGGTCCTTGTCCGAGGAGGCGATGGTGACCTTCATGCCGGCCTGGCGTGCCATCACCGCATAAGTGGCCATGATGTCGTCGGCTTCCCAGCCTTCCATTTCGATGGAGGGAATGGAAAAGGCCCGCGTCGCCGAGCGGGTCAGCGGAAATTGCGGCACCAGTTCCTCGGGCGCGGGCGGGCGCTGGGCCTTGTAATCGGGATAGATGTCGTCGCGAAACGTCTTGCCCTTGGCGTCGAAGATGACGGCCATATGGGTGGGGGCCTCATCGCCATCCATGTCCTGGGTCAGCTTGAACAGCATGTTGCAAAAGCCCTGGACACAGCCTACCGGCAACCCGTCCGACTTGCGGCTGAGCGGCGGCAAAGCGTGGAAGGCGCGGAAAATATAACCCGAGCCATCGACGAGCAGCAGATGCATGAGGCGATTCCTTATTCTTGCGGGCGCAACTTTACCGTCTTGCCGCCGATAAAGGCACCCACTTTTGCCAGGGTCTGTCAGTGGCAAACAGAAAGCAAATCCTGGCCTCCGCAATGGACCTAGGATTGCCACTTTCATCGGCTACACACAGAATTGAAACTTGGTAGACTGTTCTACCTTGGTAGTTTGCGGCACCCCGGAAGGATAAGATTTGCAACCGATCCCAGCCCAGCAACGGGGGGACCTCCTCTTGGTGGTGGACGACGACGCCCTGATCACGCTCAATACGGTCGATCTCCTGACCGAGATGGGCTATCGGGCGCTCGAAGCCTATTCCGGTGCCGAAGCGCTGGAGATTTTGCGCCAGCGTCAGGATGTCGGCGCGATGATCACCGATTTTTCCATGCCGGGCATGACCGGGGTGCAATTGGCCGAGGCGGCGCGTGGGTTGCATCCGGGCCTGCCGATCCTGCTCGCCACCGGCTATGCCGAATTGCCCGATGGCGCCCATTGCGATTTTCCGCGGCTCGAAAAGCCGTTTCGCCAGGAAGAGCTGGCCCGCAAGATCGAGGCACTGCTGGCGCGCGCCGCCAGCTGATCAGCGCCGCGTGACGCCAGCCATGCGGCCATTGCCGCCGGGCGGAATGGCCAGCGTCACCACCACGCTGGCGGCCGTGGCAATTTCGGGCGCGCGTTCGGCCCACTCCACCAGGACGATGGCTTCGGGATCATCCAGCAAGCCCAGTTCGACCACCTCGCTGGCATCGGCCAGTCGATAAAGATCGGCATGCAGCACCGGCGCCAGCGGTGTGTCATAAGGCTGGACGATGGCAAAAGTGGGCGAGGGCACTTCAAGCGCCGTGTCGCCGGCAAGGGCCCTGATCACGGCACGAGCCAGGGCGGTCTTGCCGGCGCCGAGATCCCCTTCCAGTCGCACGATATCGCCCGGCTGCAGTGTCGCCGCCAGCGTCGCGCCAAAGGCTGCGGTCGCATCGTCATCGGGCAGGAAGGTCTCGTTCAGCACTTGGCTCGGCTCCTCTTCTCCGTCCCCGGAGAGGGCAGAGGGTTATCGCATATGGGCTTGAGCCCTCATCCACAACGATCAGCAGGGCGCTCGCTGGCGATAAGTTGGCACGGTGCTCCCCATCCACCTTTAAACCCTCGGGCTCGACCCGAGGGCGGCATGATGCTCATTGCTCCTGTCGCGTCAAAGCCAGCCACACAGGCGATGCAACTCCTCTCCCTCCTTCAGGGGGAGGCTGGGAGGGGGTGTGCAGCAGGCCCAAACCCATGAACGATCGTCCTGCCCGCAACGCCTTCCTGCTGCAATCTACTCCGCCACTCCCGCCACGGCGCTATCGAGTGGCAGGTTGACGATGATGCGGCTGCCCTTGGGCTCGCGCCGTTCCGCCGAGATGGTGCCGCCATGCAGGTTGACGAAGGTCCGCACGATCGAGAGCGCCAGCCCGGCGCCGCGCTGGCGGCCGCTGGCCTGGGTCGTATCCAGCCGGGTCAGAATGGCCGATTTCATCTCGTCGGTCAGGCCCGGGCCCTCATCCTCGATGACGAACAGCATACGGCCGGCGCGATGGCCCACGGTGAGGCGGATTTCTCCACCCGGCGGCGAGAAGCGCGCGGCGTTGGACAAGAGATTATAGAGCACCTGCACGATGCGGGTGCCGTCGGCGACGAATTCGGGCAGGCTCGGCTCGATGTCGATGACCAGGTTCGGCGGTTCACCCGAAAGGTCATGCAGCGAGGCGGTAAGGCCGGCGCGCGCCTTTTCGACGAGGCTGGTGACATCCTGCGGTTCCGGATTGAGCTCGGCAATGCCGGCATCCACCGAAGCCAGGTCGAGAATATTGTCGATCAGCACGGCCAGCGTGACCGAGGAAGCCCGGATATAGTCGAGATATTCGCGCTGGCGCGGATTGAGGTTTTCGCCCTCGGCCTCGGCCAGAAAATCGGAAAAGCCGATAATATTGGTGAGCGGCGAGCGCAATTCGTAGGAGACGTTTTCGACAAAGGCGTCCTTGAGCCGATCGGCGGCCACCAGCGCGTCATTGCGTTCCTTGAGCACCTTGGAATAGCCGGCACTCTCGGTGACATCGAGAAAGGTCATCATCGTCTGCCCATCGGGCAGGCGGGTGATGGCATAATCCACCAACCGCCCGTCGGAGCGGTTGATGCGGCCGGTCTGATCGGTGCGGGTGGGATTGAGGTCGATGATACCGCGCTTGAGATCACGCCAGATCGAAGCGCCGTCCTCGGGAATGGCGCGGCCGGAGGCCTCGGCGATCTGGTCGATATGCGGATTGGCGCCCAATTCGTTCATCGGCACCCGCCACAGCTTGGACAGTTGCGGATTGGACAGGGTCAGCCGACCATTGGTCCCGAACACGGCCACCGCCTCGGTCAGCGCGTTGATGGTCTCGCGCAGCACATTGGTAAAGGCCTTGTTGGTGCTTTCGAGCTTCAGTCGCTCGGTCAGGTCTTCAAAGACATAGATGACGCCACCCTGGGCCCCGGCCGGCGCCGAGATGACTTTTATGGTGCGGCCATCGGGCAGGTGCCAGGGTTCGGCCTCGAACGGCTCCTTGCGCGCATAGCTCTCCAGATGCCTGGTGCGCCAGGTATGATAGTCGACCTGGTTGGGCAATTGCCCCTCGGTGCGCAGCTTGTCGAGAATGGCGCGTTCATCCAGCCCCAGCACCAGAAAGCGCGGGTCGAGATTCCACAACCGCGCATAAGCCTGGTTGAATTGCACCAGTTCGCGCTTGGCGTTGAAGATGGCGATCGGTGTGCCCAGGGCGTCGATAATGCCGGCAATATGGGTGATGCCGGTCTCGGGCGGTGGCGGTTCTGCCGCCATGGCGCCGCTGGGGCGGAGATAGCCGGCGCGACCCTGGCCCACCGGAAATTCGATCAGCTCGAACTTGCCCTGCCGGCCGAGATCGAGTGGCAGGCTTACCGGCTGGTCGGTGGCGTCGCAGCGCTTGAGATGGTCGGCCAGTCGCTTGGCATCGAGCAATTCGGGCGTTTCGCCTTCGCCGCCCCAACCCAATGTACGGGCCAAAGCCAGATAAGCGGGATTAGCATAGATCAGCTGGTCGTCCTGGTCGCGCAGGAAAGCCGGTTTGGACAGCAGCGCCAGGATGGCGCGCGCACTGTCCATGTCCTCGGCGCTGCTGTCGCGCTCGGCATTGGGCTGGCTGAAGGCGGGGCGCAGGCGCAGCGCCGTCGCGCCGCCCATAACCCAGCCGCTGGCCCGTACCACGCGGCCGTCATTGGTCTCGATACTGGTGGAAAAGCTCTGCCCATGCAGGCGCAGATCCTCGATATGGCGCGCCAGCCGATTGGCCTGGGAGGGTGGCAGCCAGCTGTGCAGGTTGAGGACGCTCTGGGGCGGGCGGCCGATCGGCAGCACCGAGGCGGCCTGCCCCAGCACCCGCGCCTGCCCATCTTCCTGCTCGGTCCACAACACCGTCAGCTCGCGATTGCCCGCGATCAGGTTCTCATATTCGTCGACCAATGCGCGCAGGCTCGACACCTGTTCGGCCGCCAGGCGCTTGGTGGCGCGGCTGTCCCTGAGCAGGGTGCGCACCGCCAGCATGGCGATCAGGCCGAAGCCGCCGGCGCCAACTGCGATCGCAATGGGGGCGATGCCGCCCAAATTTGCCACGGAAAGACCCTGTGCCGAGGCGGGGGCGGCCATCATCAGGGTAAGTGGGGCTGTGGCGACGCCAACGAATCCCCAACGCTTCCGGAACCGATCCGGCGCCATAGACGGCCCTCTTTCATTCTTGTTGCGCTGCCAGTCCGGCCAGGAGGGCCGGTACGCCTGCACTTGAAAACCGAAGCGGTCGACGCAAAAGCGCAGTGCGCTTCCATCCGCCCCGAACGGTCCGCGTGTCCCCCCGCGTTCCGAATCATCCAGACCATAGCGGTCCGAACATGGGGGCAAAAGAGTCTTCCTGCCTGTGCGTTGCGGGCAAATGCCCCTCAAAGCTCTTGACCGGGAACGAAACAGAAACCTTTAAGAAAGATTAACGCCAGTGTTTCATCCAAGGGTTTCACCGGGGAAAACAGGTCGCGTGGTTAATCGATTTTAAGAGAGTTTGCGGCCCTGGCTCACCTCCGGCCCGACCCGAGGGCGACATTGCGCCGTTGCGCTCCTCTCTCGCCCAGCACCCGATGCGGCTCCTCCCCCTTCTTCAGGGGGAGGTTGGGAGGGGGTGTGCAGCGCGCGCCGGCCAAACTGCCTGGACAAAAACTGCGTCCAGATTGCTCGGAATGGCTGAATCACCCAAAAAACCAAAAAGGCGCAGCGCATTGCTGCGCCACGCCTCCGATCATCGTGTCCCCCCAGGTCGGAGGCAACGCCTCTTAGTAGCGGTATTCGCCTGATTTGAACGGGCCGTTCTGGCTGACGCCGATATAGTCGGCCTGGTCCTTGGTCAGCTTGGTCAGCTTGGCGCCCAGCTTGGCCAGGTGCAATTCGGCGACCTTTTCGTCGAGATGCTTGGGCAGCACATGCACCTTCTTCTCGAGCTTGGCGCCATTGGTCCACAGCTCGATCTGCGCCAGCGTCTGGTTGGAGAAGCTGGCCGACATCACGAAGCTCGGATGGCCGGTGGCATTGCCCAGATTGACCAGGCGCCCCTCGGACAGCACGATCAGGCGCTTGCCATCGGGCTTTTCGACCAGGTCCACCTGCGGCTTCACATTGGTCCACTTGAAGTTGCGCAGCGCCGCGATCTGAATCTCGTTGTCGAAATGCCCGATATTGCAGACGATGGCCATGTCCTTGAGCTTGCGCATGTCGTCGAGCGTCAGCACGTCGCGATTGCCGGTGGCGGTGACGACGATATCGGCGCGCGGGGCGGCCTCTTCCAGCGTCACCACCTCGAAGCCTTCCATGGCCGCCTGCAGGGCGCAGATCGGGTCGACTTCGGTCACCAGCACGCGGGCACCGGCGCCGCGCAGCGATTCTGCCGAGCCCTTGCCGACATCGCCATAGCCGCAGACGATCGCCACCTTGCCGGCCAGCATCACATCGGTGCCGCGACGAATGGCATCGACCAGCGATTCACGGGTGCCATACTTGTTGTCGAACTTGGACTTGGTGACCGAGTCATTGACGTTGATGGCCGGGAAGGGCAGCTCGCCCTTGGCATGCAGCTGGTAGAGGCGCATCACGCCCGTGGTGGTTTCCTCGGACACGCCGCGGATGGCGGCGCGGATGCTCGAATAGAAGTTCGGATTCTGGGCCAGGCGCTTCTTGATGGTGGCAAAGAAGATTTCTTCTTCCTCATTGCCCGGCTTGTCGAGAATGGAGGGATCCTTCTCGGCCTTGGAGCCGGTCAGCACCAGCATGGTGGCGTCGCCGCCATCGTCGAGGATCATGTTGGGCGTGCCACCATCGCCCCACTGCATCATCCGGTCGGTAAATTCCCAATATTCGTCCAGCGTCTCGCCCTTATGCGCAAACACCGGAATGCCGGCTGCTGCGATGGCGGCGGCGGCATGGTCCTGGGTCGAGAAGATATTGCAGCTGACCCAGCGTACATCGGCGCCCAGCGCCACCAGCGTCTCGATCAGCACCGCGGTCTGCACCGTCATGTGCAGCGAACCGGCAATGCGTGCGCCCTTCAGCGGCTGGGCCGCGGCATATTCCTCGCGGATCGCCATCAGGCCCGGCATTTCGATTTCGGCGATGGAGATTTCCTTGCGGCCGAAATCGGCGAGGGCGATGTCCTTGACCGCGTAATCGGTCGGGCTCTTGGTCATGTCTGGCTCCGGAATGCTTGATATCTTGGCCTTGTCTATACGGGAGCCCCGGTTACCGATCAATGACAGACATAAAGATTTGTTTATATCCCCTTTATACCGCGCCGCTCAGCTGCGGTAGATGCGGTCGCGGCTGCGCCGCTTGCGGAAGGGCAGGGCGCAAAAGCGCACCAGCCCAGACAGCACCAGATAGCCGAGGATGAACCCGCCGCCGGCATAGAGAATGCCCTCCATGGTCACCGGCACGGCAGGCTTGTAGTTCTCCAGCGTCCGCCGTCCGATATCGGTGTCGAGATAGGCGGGCAGCGATTGCAGCCGCTGCAGCGGATCGGCGCCCTGGATACGCTCCAGCGTCGAGCTGAGCTGTTCATAGCGCAGGAAAGTGCGGTTCATGCTGTCGCCGCGTTCGGCGAGAAAGCTGTCGGTGGAGGCTTCGTAACGGTCGAGCGCGCTTTCCCGGTCGAGCCCGCTCTCGGCTGCGGCGCGGTCGAAATCCTCGGTAATGACCCGCAATTCGTCCACCGCCCCGCCCAGGCGCTGGGTATATTGCTGCGCATATTCGGGAAACTGGCTGAGCGTCACCGCCAGCCCGATCCCACCGACCCCCGCAATGAACTGCCTCAACACATCGGTTCTCCACCCAATTGCCGGACCAGCACTATTGCGCAGTCTCTGGGCAAGAAAAAGTCAGCGCCGCCGCTGGTGATGGTCGCAAAACTCAAGATATCAGGGTCTGGTTAAGTCTCGGCCCCGTCGACATCCTCGTCAAAGCCGTTATTGACCAGTTCGACAATGGCCTCGAGCGCTTCGCGCGCCTGCTTGCCGGTGGCCTGCACCAGAATGGTCGAGCCGGGCCCCGCGCCCAGCATCATCAGGCCCATGATCGAATTGCCGGCCACCGATGTACCATCCTTGATCACGCTGATGGCGGCGTCGAAGCATTCGGCGGTGCGCACGAAGCGCGCCGAGGCGCGCGCATGCAGGCCCTTGCGATTGAGAATCGTCAGTTGCTGGGCAACCGCCCGGCCGGAACCGGCGTCCATGATGTCAGGCTCCACCCAGAACGGCATTGGCCACGGTGATGTATTTCTTGCCCGCTTCCTGCGCCATGGCAACAGCCTGCTGCATGGTCATCTCGCCGCGAATGCGACCCAGCTTGACCAGCATGGGCAGGTTGACCCCGGCAATCACCTCGACATTGCGGTTCTGCATCACCGAAATGGCCAGGTTCGAGGGCGTGCCGCCGAACATGTCGGTGAGAATGATCACACCGTCCCCGGTTTCGGCCCGGTCGATGGCGGCCAGAATGTCCTCGCGCCTTGTTTCGGCATTGTCTTCTGGTCCTATGGCGATGGTTTCGCAATAGTCCTGCGGGCCGACAACATGTTCCAGCGCCAGCTTGAATTCATCAGCCAGCGCGCCATGCGTCACCAGAACCAACCCGATCATGCACAATCCCCAGATGGCCGCTCAACTGCGGATTGTTCCGCACGGCGGTCGTTCAGCCCCTTGCCGGCGGCATCGCCGGAGCCCCAAAGGCAGGTGCTCCATAGTTTTGCCGCCATGGAGAATCGTTGCAAGGGATAATTTGTCACGCTTGTGTGGGTTGTCCGCTTGCGCGCAGCGCCGCGACCACCAGCAGAATCTGGTGACCCAGACTCACCACCCCGGTCTGCGGCACCGGCGCGCGCGCCAGCATATGCCCGAAAAGCTCGGTCTGCAGCTCCTCTTCCTCCACCAGCCGCATCAGATCGGGCACGAGATCGACCACCAGATGCAGTTCCGCCTGGTCCTGATGCGGGCAGGTGATGATGCCGCGCCCGCGCAATTCGATCATGCCCGCGAGGCGCGGCGGCGCCCGCATGACGAGGTTTTCCCCCTCATCCACGATATCGACGCGGTCATCGGCGATCAGTGCCGCCTCCAGCCCCCGCCCTTCCCAGCGATCCAGCAGCGCCAGCGTCAGCACCGACTTGCCGGCGCCCGAAGGCCCGCGCAGCAGAACGCCCTTCCCCCCAAGAACCAATGCGGTTCCATGCACATTGTTTGGCTTGTTCATCCCGCCAGTCTATTTGCGGGCTTTTGGCAGCACAATTGTAAAAACCGCGCCGGACCGGTCGGTGCGATTATGCGCCCGGATCGTGCCCTTATGCGCATCCACGATCTGCTTGGAAATGGAGAGGCCCAGGCCCGAATGATTGCCGAAACTCTCGGTTTCGGGCCGGTCGGTATAGAAGCGCTGGAAGATGCGGGTGACATCGCCGGTGATCCCTGGCCCCTCGTCGGTGACCGTCACCTGCATGGTGTCGCCCTCGGTGGACACAGCCACGCTGACTGTGCCGCCGGGCGGCGAGAAGGACACCGCATTGTCGATGAGATTGGCAAAGACCTGCGCCAGACGGCTTTCATGCCCGGATATGGTGGTCGAGCCCTTGCCCAGCCGCTTGCCCATGACGACGTTGACGTCGCGTCCTGCGGCCACGTCGCGCTGGATGGCCACCATGGCTTCGGCCAGTTTTTCGACATCCACCGCTTCGGCGCTTTCACGCGCCAGTTCGGCATCCAACCGGCTGGCGCTGGAAATATCGGTGATCAGCCGGTCGAGGCGCTTCACATCGTGCTGGATGATGGCGTTGAGCCGCTCGCGATCTTCCGGCTTCTTGGCAAGGGGCAGGGTTTCCACGGCCGAGCGCAGCGAGGTCAGCGGGTTCTTGAGTTCATGCGCAACGTCGGCGGCAAAGCGTTCGATGGCCTCGATGCGATTGTACAGCGCGTCGGTCATCCGCCGCAGCGCATAGGACAGGTGGCCGATCTCGTCGGGGCGGTAGGTGAGGTCGGGAATTTCGGCGCGGGCATTGCCGGCGGTCTGCACCCGTTCGGCTGCCGCCGACAGGCGCCGCATCGGCCCGGCTATGGTGCCGGCCAGCAAAAGTGACAGGGCGATCTGCACCGCAGCCGCGATCAGCGCGATGCGCAATATGCTCCAGCGCTCCTGCGTCACCACCGAATCGATATCGCCCGGCGCGGTCGAGAGCAGGATCACCCCGACAATGGCGCGCAGGCGCTGCACCGGCACGGCCACCGAGACCACGAGATGGTTTTGCGCGTCGACGCGCACGAAATCGGCCGGGGCACCCTGCAGCGCCGAGGCGACCTCGGGATAGCGCGTGCCTTCGTTCGCCTCGTATTCCTGGTATTTTGGGTAATTGTCGCCCGGCGACCAGGCCATGAAGGCATTCCACCAGTCCACCAGGAAGAACGAGCCGTTCTGGCTGGTATCGATGGTTTTGCGCAGCACTTCGCCCCGGGCATAGATGTTCTCGCTGTCGAGAATCAGCAGGCCCTGCTGGTCATAGATGCGGGCGCGGGTGCGGGTGGGGGTGATGAGGTTGCGCAAGAGCGGCGCCACCCGTTCCGGACTGATGGGGAATTCAAGCGTCGGATCGAAATAGGACAGCGGGGAGACATTGCCCGCCTGGAGTTCCAGCAGGCGATCGGGATTGACCGAGATCACGTCGCTGTCGACCGTGGCCGAGGCGGCAATGGCGGCGGCGATGATTTCGCCCTGCACGCGCAGCGATTGCACCCGCGCATCGATCAGCCCGGCGCGCCACTGGTTGAGGTAGAGAATGCCCACCACCAGCACCAGGAGCCCGGCCATGTTGAGCACGACGATGCGGCGGGTGAGGCTGGAAAAGATGGTGATGTCGAGAAAGCGGCGAATGCCGGCCACGCCCTTGCGCAACCAGCGCGCCAGGGGACGAAGCCCACCGCGCGCCGGGCGCAACGTGCTCTTGCCCGTCGCCGCATCGTCGCTGCGGGGGCGCCCCTCGTCGAGCTCTGGATCGAGCGTGGCCACCTTTTTCGCCTATTGCTCCTTGAAGCGATAGCCGACGCCATACAGCGTCTCGATCATCTCGAAGTCGTCGTCGGTGGACTTGAACTTCTTGCGCAGCCGCTTGATGTGGCTGTCGATGGTGCGGTCGTCGACATAGACCTGGTCGTCATAGGCGGCGTCCATCAGCGCATTGCGCGATTTCACCACACCGGGACGCAGGGCCAGCGCCTGCAGGATCAAAAACTCGGTGACGGTGAGGGTGACGCGCTGACCCTTCCAGGTACAGGTATGGCGTTCCTCGTCCATGACCAGCGAGCCGCGCTCGATCAGCGCCTTGCCCGGCATCGGTTCGGCGCCGGGTGTGCCGGCAGCCGCGGAGGGGTCGCGCGGGGCGGAGCGGCGCAGGATCGCCTTGACGCGTTCGACCAGGAGACGCTGGCTGAACGGCTTGGTGATGAAATCGTCGGCGCCCATCTTGAGGCCGAACAATTCGTCGATCTCTTCATCCTTACTGGTGAGGAAGATCACCGGCACATCCGATTTCTGCCGCAGCCGCCGCAGCAGCTCCATGCCGTCCATGCGCGGCATCTTGATATCGAGAATGGCCAGGTCCGGCTTATCGGTGGTCAGGCCTTCGAGGCCCGAGGCGCCATCAGTATAGGTTGCGACCTGATAGCCTTCCGCTTCCAGGGTCAGGGACACCGAGGTGAGAATATTGCGATCATCGTCCACTAGGGCGATCTTGGGCATGTTCTGCCTTTCTCTTCGTGACGCTTGTCGGCGCGCGCATCAGCGCAATAGAGCCGTTGGTGCGACGTTCAAGCGACAATTACGCACTAAATAAGGCGGGGCCAAGCCTGGTGCCAGGGCGTCGGGACATTTCCAGCGTCTCAGACTTCCGTCTTACGACCGATTTCGGGATGGTTGAACCCATCCTGTCACCCGTATTTTCCGCCCATCGGCTGCCCGTGCTGGCAGCGTCAGTGGAGACGGAATGATGACCGCGTTCGACCATGTGTCCCTGCGCACCCAAATTGCGACTGCCGCCCAATTGTTGAGCGACAACGCCATCGCCCCGGAACTGGTTGCCCTGGCGCTCTCCGCCGGCGAGCCGAAGCTGACCGCCGATGGTGCGCTTTCGGTGCGCACCGGTGCCTTTACCGGTCGCTCGCCCAAGGACAAATATATCGTTCGCGATGCCCTGACCGAGAACAGCGTCTGGTGGGACAATTCGGGCGCCATGGCGCCGGAAAGGTTCGACCTGCTGCTCGCCGACGTCACCGCTCATCTCGCCGGTCAGGACCTGTTCCGCCAGGACCTGCTCGCCGGGGCCGATCCGCGCCACCAATATGCCGTCACCGTGCTGACCCCAAGCGCCTGGCATGCCCTGTTCATCCGCAATCTCCTGATCCGCCGCGGCGAGGGCATCGACGCATCCCCCGGCGCGACAGCGGTCACCATCGTGCACGCCCCCCATTTCAAGGCCGATCCGGCCCGTCATGGCTGCCGCACCGATACCGTCATCGTGCTCGATATGAGCCGCAACCTCGTCATCATCGCCGGCACGCTCTATGCCGGCGAGATCAAGAAGAGCGTCTTCAGCCTCTTCAACTTCCACGCCCCGCGCAATAATGTGCTGCCCATGCATTGCTCGGCCAATCTCGGCCCCAATGGCGAGGCAGCTCTGTTCTTCGGCCTTTCCGGCACCGGCAAGACCACGCTCTCCAATGATCCCGATCGGCCCCTGATCGGCGACGACGAGCATGGCTGGAGCGATGACGGCGTCTTCAATCTCGAAGGCGGGTGTTATGCCAAGACCGTCAAACTTTCGGCCAGCGCCGAGCCCGAAATCTTCGCCGCCACCAAGCGCTTTGGCACGGTGCTCGAAAATGTCGTGCTCGACGACACAAGCGTGCCCGACTTCAACGATATCTCGCTGACCGAAAATACCCGCGCCGCCTATCCCATCCATGTCCTGCCCTCGATCGCCCCGGGCAGCACTGGCGGCACGCCGAAAACCGTGGTGTTCCTCACCGCCGATGCCTTCGGCGTCCTGCCGCCTTTGGCCCGGCTCACCCCGGAACAGGCGGTCTATCACTTCCTCTCCGGCTACACCGCCAAGGTGGCCGGCACCGAGCGCGGTGTCACCGAACCGCAGGCCACGTTCTCGGCCTGTTTCGGCGCCCCCTTCATGCCGCTGCACCCCACCGTCTATGGCGACATGCTGGCCCAGCGCCTCAAGGCCAGCGGCGCCCAGGCCTGGTTGCTCAATACCGGCTGGACCGGCGGCGGCTATGGCGTGGGCAAGCGCATCGACATCGCCTCCACCCGCCGCCTGCTGACGGCAGCTTTGGATGGCTCGCTCGACATGATCGACATGCGCTTTGATCCGCTCTTCGGCTTCGAAGTGCCGCTGCATGTCGCTGGCGTCGACGACAAGCTGCTCGATCCGCGCCGCACCTGGGTCGATGGCGATGCCTATGACGCCCAGGCGACGAAATTGGTGGAGCTGTTCCGCCGGAATTTCGAAAAATTCGGCCCCGACGCCAATGCCGAGGCCGGTCCCCGGCTGCAAATGGCGGCCGAATAAGCAAGGGGCGGCCCTCGGGACCGCCCCTTCTCTTTGCGATCGATGTCGCGGGCCGGTTAGAGATCGACCTCGTCATCGCCCAGCCCATCCACCTCGGCGGCGGCGCGGCGCAGGATTTCGGCGGCCCGGCGCTGCTGCTCTTCGCTGCCCCGCCGGGCCTTCTTCAAAGCCAGCTTCAGCGCCTTGCGCGCCGCTTCCAGCTCCGGCGTTGCATCATGCATCGGCCGGTCATGCTCATGCCGTCCGGGTCCGCCGCCATGGCGCTCGCCCCAATGCGGCGGCACCGGGCCATCCTCGGCGCGGCCCTCGCCCTGGAACGGCCAGTCGGCCCGCACGAATTCGCGAAAGCGGTTCATCTGCTCGCCGGTCTTGGCCAGGAAATCCAGGGTCGAGGCGACGGCCTCGCGGTTTTCCTCCAGATGCGCCTTGCCCTCTTCGGTAATGGCATAAAGCTTCTTGTTGCCATCGGCCGCCGAGGTCACATAACCGGCCTCCTCGAGGAAGGTCAGCGCCGGATAGACAATGCCGGGGCTGGGCGAATAGACCCCGTTCGAGCGCTCTTCCACCGCCTTGATCAGGTCATAGCCGTGCCGGGGCTGCTGCTCGATCAGATAGAGTGCCACCAGCCGCAGGTCGCCCGAGGCCAGCATGCGCCCGACGCGCATATTGCCACCCCAATTGCCGAATTCGTCATCGGCCATGCGCTGCATGCGCCCCCAGCCGCGCCGCGCCATCTGCTCGAACTTGCGCCAGTTCGGCTCGCCGTCTTTCCAATAGCTCATGGTTATATCTCCAGATATGTTTTCAAACCCGTGGCCTGGAGATCGGCACGGCAAAGACCAGTTTCAAGATATATCTTACGATCAAATTTCGCACAGCGACGACAGCGCTCGGGCCGACGCCGTCAAGGGGGAGGGCTGGGTTGGGGGGCTGAGAGCCCAGTGCCAATTCGCCATCTGCGGAAGCGAAACAACTCAGCGCCCTGCTAAGAGCAAACGCGCAAAACCTAAAAATGCCGGCGCAGCAGGGCCAGTTCGGCGGCGCCGATGGCCGGGGCCAGCCCGCCGAGTTGGCCGGGCAGGATGCGCGGCGGCCGCGCATAGGTGACCGGCAGGGCTGCCAGGTCCTCGGTGACACGTTCCACCAGACGGGCGGTGATGTCATCGCCCAGCATGGTGCCGATCACCACCGTGCCGGTTTCGACCACGGTGGCGGTGTTGAAGACGGTCTGTGCCAGGGCCTTGGCGCTGTCGGCGATCCACAGATCAACCTCGGGCGCGATGGCGTCCCAATCCCATTGCGCCGGCAGATGCGTCTCCTGCGCCTTGCCGGCCGCCGCCAGCCGCTGGCGCAGCGCCCCCACCGAGGCGATGGCATGGGCCGTCTGCGGCCCGTCATGTTCGGTGGGCACCAGCATGGCGCCGAGATCGGCGGCATTGCCGCCCGCGCCTTCCCACAGCGCCCCGCCCTCGACAATGCCGGCGCCGATAAAGCTCGAAGCCAGCAGATAGACGACATTGGCCGGCCGCGGCTGGGGCAGGGCGATGAACTCGCCCCAGCAGCCGGCGCTGCCGTCGTTGACGCAGGTAACGTCGAGCCCGGTGCGCTCCTTCAGCACGGCGCCGAGATCGATCTCGGCCCATTGCCGCGCCGCGTCCGCGGGCGCATCGAGGCGCTGCAGCTTGGCCACCAGATTGGAGGGAATGGCGACGCCGATATCGAGCAGGCGCGCCCGCTCAGGCTCCTGCAAGTGTGCGCCCAACTCTGCGGTCCATTTGGCGACCAGGTCGATCACCGTCTCGCATTGGGGGAATTCATAGCGCGCCTGCCGGCGGCTGAGCACGGTGGCATGCAGGTCGAGCAGCAGCACATCGACATGGTTCCAGCCGATCTCGACCCCGAAGGCAAAGCCGCTGCAGGCCCGCAGGAAAAACGGCGTTGCCGGTTGCCCGCGCCGTCCGCGCAGCACCTCGCCGCGCTCCACCAACCCGCTTTTCTCCAAATTGGTCAGAATGGCCGACACCGTCTGCGGCGCCAACCCGCACAGCCGCGAAATCTCGGCATTGGACAGGCCCGGATTAAAGCCGATGGCCCGCAAAACCGCGCGCTCATTGGCGCGGCGCAGCCCGTGATGCTGCATGCCGCGCCCCGCGCCACCAAATGTGCCCCCCGGCAGGTCCGACAAATCCATCGCCGGTCACACGCCGCTATGTTCAGTCGGGCCTTGCGGCCGCGCTCTGGCAAAAACCATCGTCACAGAAGTCGCTCCACTGCCGCCGCTGGCGCGCTAAATGACTGATTCGTAACAAATTACATCGGCATCATGACAAAGCTGCCCGAGCCCGCCAAGCCCTTGGGCGCCGGCTTGAACTCAAGTCTTAACCAAAATTGTCAGGATTTCAAACGGGTGCAGGCAAAGCGTGATCGTGTGCTCCGAAATCGGCAGTTCCGGCCCGGCATTCTCCTCCATCAGATTGACCAATCGTGCGCTGGCGATCGGCAGGCCGAAGCGCAATTTCGCCTCGGCGCGACGATTGGCGGTTTCGACCACGCGCAGCACCAGGCCTGTGCCGGCCTCGGCCTGTTTCACCGTTTCCACGGTCACATTGTCGGCGTCGCTGCCGACAAGGCTGAAGGCTTCGGGCATGGCCGGCGGCTGGCCCTGCGGCGCGAGACTGCCGATGGCGGCAATGGGATTGTTGAAGCGCTCGGCCGCCCGGTGCACCGCCGTCAGATCGCTCAGCCCCTCATGGACGAACAGGCCATAGCGCAGCCGGTGCTCGCCCCTATCGGCATCGGGGTCGGGATAGGACGGGCCACGCACCAGCGTCAGCCGCACCGTTTCGTCATGGGCGTCATAGCCATATTTGCAGTCATTGAGCAGCGCGGCGCCGAAATCGGGCTCGCTCATATCGACCCAGCGATGCATCGAGGCCTCGAATCGCGCCTTGTCCCAGCTGGTATTGCGGTGCGTGGCGCGGGTGACATGGCCAAACTGGATTTCGGAGCGGACCTCGGAGACGTTGAGATCGAAACTGAACTCGGCCTTCAGCACCTGGGCGCGCTCCTGCCAGTCGATGAAGGTGTCGAATTCGAGCTGGCGTTGGCCTTCAGCCAGCGACACTACCTGCACCACCCGCGATGCCTGATACTGGCGCACAATGCGCAGCGCCGCCCGATGCGGTCCGCTCTCGACCACGCTGATCTCCGCGGGCGCGTCGCCGAGCGGCCAGCTCTGTTCCTCGAAATAGGCGTCGATATCCCAGGCGTCCCAGTCCTTGGATTTGTCCTCATAGCTGATCAGCCGGTTGGCGACGGTGCCGGGCTTCAGCACCTGGCGCCGCCTGGCCTTGTCGAACAGTGCAGTGATCTCGCCCCGCCCGTCGAGCTCGACCCGCAACAGCTCATTTTCGAGATGGTTCGGCGATACCGACAGCCTGGTTGCGCGCGGAGATGCGCCTGAAACCACGGCAGCACCGGACCAGCCCAGGGACGCGACCGCGGCCGGCGCAGCATAGATGGCGCTGCCATCGGCGCGCTGCAGGCGCTGGATCGGCTCTCTCCCATCGCCCTGGGCGAGACTGGCACCTGCCAGCGCCGGGTCCTCGCCCAGCTGCACCAGCTCGTGCCGGGCCTGGCTGGTGAAATTGACCAGCGCCAGTCCGTCCGGGCTGAGGCCGATGGCGGCGCGCGCGGCGCTGTGCCAGGGGCCATTGCCCGAGGCCAGGGTCGAAAAGATGCGCTGGTATTCGGCATCGCTGTCGACATAGACTTCCGGGATCGAGGTGCCGGGCAGAATGTCGTGGAACTGGTTGATCAGCACCAGCTCCCAGAATTCGGCAAGGCTGTCTTTCGGATAGGGCTGCCCCGCCCTTTCCGTTGCCATGGCGCCGAGAAATTCCAGCTCCCGCAGCATCCGCTCCGCCCTGCGATTGGCCGCCTTGGTCTTGGCCTGGGTGGTGAGGGTGCCGCGGTGATATTGCAGGTAAAGCTCGCCAACCCAGGTCGGGAAGCGTCCGGGCTCTGCCGCCATGCGTTGCCCCAGCCGCTCGAGAAACGGCACGATGCCTTCCAGCTTCACCTTGGGCGCCCCGGGAATGCCGCGTTCCAGCCGCGTGCCGCGCTCGATCATCGCCCGTGTCGGCCCGCCGCCGCCATCGCCATAGCCATAGGACATGACCACTTCGTCATGGGCCGCCTTGGGTTCATAGCGTTTCCAGGCGCCCATGGTCTCGCTGACCGAGAGATCGCCATTATAGGTGGTGTAGATCGCGTCGCTCTCGAAACGCTGCGCCGTAATCAGTTGCGCCTTGATGGTGCTGCCGTCGATCCCGCGCCAGAAAAAGCTGTCATAGGGATGCCTGTCGGTATCGTTCCAGCTCAATTTGCTGGTGACAAAATAGTCGAGGCCCGACTTGGCCATGATCTGCGGCAGGTTGGCGGAATAGCCGAAGGTGTCGGGCAGCCACACGGTTTTCGGCGTCACCCCGAAATGCTCCTGGTGAAACCGCCGCCCGCGCATGATCTGGCGCACCAGGCTCTCGCCCGAAACGATATTGGCGTCCGGCTCCACCCACATGGCGCCTTCGATCTCGAACTGCCCGGCCTTCACCCGCTCCAGCAGGCGCGTCCACAATTGGGGATAGTCGCGCTTCAGAAAATCGAACAGCACCGACTGGTTATACATGAAGATGAACTGCGGATATTCCTCCATCAGCCGCAGCACCGTGGCAAAACTGCGCGCCGTCTTGTCGCGCGTATGCATGACCCGCCAGAGCCAGCCGACATCGAGATGGGTCGAGCCGACGGCGGTGATCTGCGCCTTGGCCTCGGTATCGGTGAGGGCATAGATTTCGGCCGCAATGGCTTCGGCTTCAGGCAGGCTCGCCTCCAATGCCGCGCCATAACCCCCGCGCCGGTCGAGCGCCCGCAGCGCCCTTTCCACGAGATCGAGAATGGCGTGGCGCCGCCCGTCATGCTGGTTGAGCCGCACCGCCACCTCCAGCGGCGTCATCAGGTCATAATAGAGCTTTTCCACCCGCGCGTGCCGCAGATGAAAGCTGACGCCAAACCCCACCAGCGGCCGCTCGAAAAAGGTAAAGGCATTGATCAGCACCACATGGCGGTTTCCAGGCACCGCCGCGTCTTCGATCACCAGTTCGGTATGGTTGCCATCCAGCGCCTGAACGATCTCGCCATCGAGATAGGCGAGGCATTGCGGATCCGTCGAGCCCGGCCGCTCCTGCCACTGGCTCGAAACCGCCATGACCAGCCTCTGCCCACGAGCCGCCTCCGGCACCACGATCTCGGCGGCGAACCAGGTGTGCCCCTGCTTCTTGGCCCAGACCGATTCTGGCCCAAAGGCCTCCCAGCTGCGCCAGTCCGCAGCCAGCGCCGTTTCCGCGTCGATATCGCCGCGCTGCACCCGCCAGGCAAAGGACAATTCGACCGGCGTGCGGATCTTGCTCTCGAGATCGGCGCAAAGCCGAAACAGCTTGCCCTCGCGCTTGATATCATCGTCGAGCAGCCCAAGCTTGGCCGCGAGCGGGTTGGAATAGGGCATGGTAACGGTCCGGGCGCTGGGATGGAAACGACCCAAACGCTAACCCCAAAATTGCAACGTTGCAATTGTCACAAAACAAAAAGAGGCCGCTCGATGGTGCCGGCCCTTCTCCAACGTTTTTGGCAACGTCTGGCCGCTACGCGATGCGGCCACTCCCCCTCCTCCAGGGGGAGGCTGGGAGGGGGTGAGCAGCACGCTCAAACCATATGCCGATAGCCCTGTGTAAAATGGGGCGGAGGCTTATCAGTGGCGCACTGATAACCCTCACAAGTTCAAGCCCCCGCAGCCGTCAGCTTCTCCACCGCCGCCTCGGGCAGGCCGAGACGCGCCCCGCGGGCGATGGATTTGACCTGCTCCACCGAGGTGGCCGAGGCGATGGGTGCCGACACGCCCGGCTGGGCGATGAGCCAGGCCAGCGCCACCTCGGCCGGCTTGGCGTCGAGTTCGGCCGACACTTCGTCCAGCGCATCGAGGATCTTGAAGCCCTTGTCGGTGAGATAATTGCCCACCCCGCCGCCGCGCTGCGATTGGCCCAGATCCGCCTTGCTGCGATATTTGCCGCTGAGGAAGCCCGATGCCAGGCTGTAATAGACGATAGCGCCTACCTCGTTTTCGAGCAGGAACGGACGCAGCGCCTCGAACTCGGCGCGATCATAGAGATTGTAGCGCGGCTGGGTGACCTCATAGCGCGGCAGCGATTTTATGATCGCGGTCTCCTGCGCCGCCGCCATCATTTCAGCCGTGTAATTGGACGCCCCGATGACGCGCACCTTGCCGGAACGGATCAGCGTGTCATAGGCGCCCAGCGTTTCCTCGTGCTCGGTCTCTTCATCCGGCCAGTGGCTGAAATAAAGATCGATATAATCGGTCTGCAGCCGCTTGAGCGAGGCTTCGACGCTTTCGCGGATCGCATCGGCCTTGAGCCCGCCCGGCGTCTTGCCCGAATTGACCTTGGTGAACAGGTGCATCGCCTCGCGATTGCCGCGTGCCTTCATCCATTTCCCGATGATGGTCTCGCTCATCCCCGGCGGATTGCCCGGCACCCAGTTCGGATAGCCCTCGGCGGTGTCGATGGCGGTAAAACCCTCCGCGACATAGGCATCGAGAATGTCGAAGCCGCGCGCCTCGTCCACGGTCCAGCCAAACACATTGCCGCCCAGTACCAAGGGTTCGATCACCAGTTCAGAGCGGCCCAGCGGACGTCGGTTCATTGTCGGTCTCCATTGTCATCTTGAGGGTCAATGCCCGGCTCGGCATTTCGTTCAGCCCGCGGCGCGCACCAATAGAGCGCTTCGGCAATGGCGGTGAACGAGCCGCTGAGGTCGATAAAGGCAAAGGGCGCGTCGCTGTCGGCTTCGTGCCTCAAATAGATATAGGAACCGTGCCGCAGCCGATCCAGCAGCCAGTCTGCATCATCGGCCCCGGCAAAGCGCGCCCCATAGGGTCCCCGCTCCGCGACCGCCGCTAACACCATCGTCTCCCGGTCGGCGGTAATCTCCCAGCGCCCGCCATCCCCGCCCCGGCGGCTCGAAAGCACATGCACGCCCACGGCAAAATCATCCTCGCAGCGCACCACGAGGCAGGCATGCGCCTCGGCATCCGCATCGCGCGAACAGCCCATGCTGGCCCGGTCGCCCTCGCCCGGAAACGGCGAATAGTGCCAGCCCGGCTCGATCCCCTGTGCAGGAGCGGCCAACAGGCCCAGCGCCATCACGGCCGTCTTGGCGCGATCAAATCCCATTTGTTTCCATAAAGATCGGCGAACACCACAACGCTGCCATAGGCCTCGTGTCGCGGCGCCTCGAGAAAACGGACGCCATTGGCCAGCATCTGCTGATAGCTCCGCTCGAAATCCTCGGTTTCGAGAAAAAACATCACCCGGCCGCCAGCCTGATTGCCGACGGCCGCATCCTGCTCGGCGCCGTCCGCTTTGGCCAGCAGCAGCTGCCCACCTCCCTGCTGGTCCGGCGCCACCACCACCCAGCGCTTGCCTTCCCCGAGATGGGTATCCTCGATCAGCACAAAGCCCAGCCGATCGCGGTAAAACGCGATGGCGTCATCATAATCGCGCACGAGCAGAGTGATTTTTGCAAGTCTAGCCATGGTGACCCATCGTTTACGTCCAATCCCTCGCGGTCAAGCCGCCGAACGGTTCTCTGAATAACCGTCCAATTCTGTGGAATGCCCGCATGACCGTCACAAGATTGACCAAATGGTCAACAACCCCCATTGCGCTCCCCGGGATTCTACGCTTTTGTGTCGCCCAAGCCTCCGGCGCCACGGCGTTGAGAAGGCGTTTATCAAGGAACGGGAGACTATTCATGCACTCATCACTGACCCGTATCGCGGCGGTACTCATTGCCTCCACGATGCTCGCCGGTGTTGCCAATGCCGAGACGATCCGCTGGGCGCGCTCTTCTGACGCGCTGACGCTGGATCCGCACTCGCAGAACCAGGGCAATACCCACACTCTCGCTCACCACATCTACGAAACGCTGATCGGCCGCGACAATGACGGTACGCTGACGCCGCGCCTGGCCACCGAATGGGCCCTCAAGGAAGGCGATCCGACCGTCTGGGTGTTCAAGCTGCGTGAAGGCGTGAAATTCCACAACGGCAACGACTTTACCGCCGAGGACGTGGTCTATTCCATCGAGCGCGCCAAGTCCGAATTCTCCAACATGAAGCAGCTGCACGCCGAAGTGCAGTCGGTGAGCGCCGTCGACGACTACACCGTCGAGTTCCAGATGACCGGCCCGGCCCTCATCTACCCGAACAACCTCACCAATACCTTCATCATGGACAAGACCTGGTCGGACGAGCACGATCTCGCCACCGTTCAGGATTTCGCCTCCGGCGCCACCAATTATGCCGTGCTCAACACCAATGGCACCGGCCCCTATACCCTGGTCTCGCGTGAAGTCGATGTGAAGACCACCCTGGCCTATAATGATGGCTGGTGGGGCGAAAAGCCCGAAGTCACCGATATTGAATATCTCACCATTGCCGACGCCCAGACCCGTATCTCGGCCCTGCTTTCGGGTGAGATCGACATCGTCCAGGACGTGCCGCCCCAGGATATCCAGCGCCTGAGCAGCACCGCCGGCTTCAAGGTCGAAACCGGCCCGGAAAACCGCTTCATCTATTTCGGCTACAAGTTCGGCGATGAGCCGCTGAAGTCGTCCAACATCACCGACTCCAACCCCTTCAACAACCCGAAGGTTCGCGAAGCCATGGAGCTGGTGCTCGATCGCGACGCGATCAAGCAGGTGGTGATGCGCGGCCAGTCGATCCCGACCGGTATCCCCAACCCGCCCTTCGTGCGCGGCTGGACCGAAGAGCTCGACGCCTATCCGGCCCCGGACGTGGAAAAGGCCAAGGCCCTGATGGCCGAAGCCGGCTACCCGAACGGTTTCTCGGTCACCCTCGACACCCCGAACAACCGCTATGTCAACGACGAGGCGATCTCCACCGCCTATGTCGGCATGCTCGGCCAGATCGGCATCAACGTCACCCTGGCCTCGCGCCCGGTTGCCGAACACTCCCCGATCATCCTGGCCAACCAGTCCGATTTCTATCTGCTCGGCTGGGGCGTGCCCACCTTTGACTCGGCCTATGTGTTCAACGACCTGATCCACTCCAAGACCGAGCTGCACGGCACCTACAACGTCGGCCTCTATTCCAACCCGGAGCTGGACGAAAAGATCATCGCCCTCGGCACCATGGACGACATGGATGCCCGCGATGCCCTGGTCAACGAGATCTGGGAAGTGGTGAAGGCCGACCGCGTGCTGCTGCCGATCCACAATCAGGTGCTGGCCTATGCCATGCGCGAAGGCGTGACGCTGCCGGTTCAGCCGGAAAACCAGCCGAACATGACTACGGTCACCTTCCAGTAAGTCCCGTCAATCCCGAGCCGCCGCGCGGAGTATTCTCCCGCGGCGGCTCCCGTTGAGGGTTGTGTTTGCTTTGGACGCTTCCGCATGCGCGGAGGCCGCAGCTTCGCTCTTCCTGCCCCCTCGCGGGGAAGGGCCGGGGTGGGGGGGAGGTCAGTGATGCACTGATGGCCCCCACCCTCAATCCCATCCTCAAGCGGGCGGGAGGCGAAAGCGCGATCGATCTGTCCAAAGTGAATCCTGCCCGTTTTGAGGGGGCAAAATGCTCGCTTTCATCGCTCGACGGCTGGTTCAGTCCGTCATCGTCATGCTCGTCGTGGCGTTCATTGCCTTTCTCGTCTTCCGTTATGTCGGTGATCCCCTTGCCGCCCTGCTCAGCCAGGACGCCAAGCAGGCCGACTACGACGCCGCCCGCATGCGGCTGGGCCTCGATCAGCCCTTCTATGTCCAGTTCTATTATTTCGTGCTCAATGCCCTGCAGGGCAATTTCGGCATTTCCTATCGCCTGCAGCAGCCGGTCAGCCAGCTCATCCTCGAGCGCTTGCCCGCCACCATCGAGCTCGCCTTCGCCTCCGCCACCATCGCCCTGGTCTTCGGCGTTCTTCTGGGCATCTACACCGCGCTGCGGCCGCGTGCCTTTTCCACCGGCGTCATCATGACGGCCTCGCTGGTCGGGGTATCGCTGCCCACCTTCCTCATCGGCATCGGGCTCATCTATGTCTTTGCCGTCGAGCTCAAATGGCTGCCCTCCTTCGGACGGGGCGAGGTGGTGCAGATCGGCTGGTGGCGCACGGGCCTGTTGACCCAGTCGGGCCTGCGCTCGCTGGTCCTGCCGGCCATCACCCTGTCGCTGTTCCAGCTCACGCTGATCATGCGCCTGGTGCGGGCCGAAATGCTCGAAGTGCTGCGCACCGACTATATCCGCTTCGCCAAGGCGCGCGGCCTCTCCCAGCGGGCCATCAATTTCGGCCATGCCCTCAAGAACACCATGGTCCCGGTGATCACCATTACCGGCCTGCAGCTGGGTTCGGTCATCGCCTTCGCCATCATCACCGAAACGGTGTTCCAGTGGCCAGGGGTAGGGTCGCTCTTCGTCAATTCGGTCGCCGCCGTCGACGTACCTGTCATGGCCGCCTACCTGGTCTTTGTTGCCCTGGTCTTCGTGGTCATCAATCTTATCGTCGACATCCTCTATTTCATCGTCGATCCGCGCCTGCGCGACGGCGCCAAGACCGGGAGGTAGATCCATGACCGACCTGCCCCATTCGCCGGAACAGCCGGTACCGCCTGCCAAGACCTCGCGCTGGAAGACCTTTCTCAAGTCCGACATCGTCTGGTCCTATCGCCATTCCCCCGTCACCATCGTCGCCTCCATCGTGGCGCTGCTGCTGATCCTGATGGCGGTGTTCGCGCCGCTCCTGGCGCCCTATAATCCCTTCAATCCGGCCACGCTCAACCTCATGGACGGGTTCACCCCGCCCAATTCCACCTCCATGTCCGGCAAGTATTTCGCCCTCGGCACCGACAGCCAGGGCCGCGACATGCTTTCGACCATCATGTATGGCAGCCGCGTCTCGCTCTTCGTGGGCTTCATGGCGACGCTCTTCGCCATGGTCATGGGCGTGGGTCTGGGCCTGGTCTCCGGCTATCTCGGCGGCGCGGTGGATGCCATCATCATGCGCATCACCGATGTGCAGTTGAGCTTCCCTGCCATTCTGATCGCGCTGCTGATCTTCGGCGTGGCGCGCGGCATCATCCCGCCCAACCAGCAGGAAGGCGCTGCCGTCTGGGTGCTGATCGTCGCCATCGGTCTGGCCAACTGGGCCCAGTTCGCCCGTACGGTTCGCGGTGCCACCATGGTGGAACGGCAGAAGGATTATGTGGCCGCCGCCCGCATCCTGGGCGTCAATCCCTTCATCGTCCTCTTGCGCCACATCCTGCCCAATGTCACCGGACCGGTTCTGGTCATCGGTACCATCAGTCTGGCGCTCGCCGTCATCGAGGAAGCCACGCTCTCCTATCTGGGCGTCGGTGTGCCCCCGACCCAGCCCTCGCTTGGAACGCTGATCCGTATCGGCCAGCAATTCATGTTCTCGGGCGAATGGTGGATCATCCTCTTTCCGGCCATCACCCTCATCCTGCTCGCTCTCTCGGTCAACCTTCTGGGTGACTGGCTGCGCGATGCCCTCAACCCGAAGTTGCGCTGATGACCGAGCCCGTATTGTCCATCAAGGACCTCGTCGTCGAGTTCCCCTTCCGCGACGACGTCTTCACCGCCGTCAATGGCGTCTCCTTCGACATCATGCCCGGCGAAGTCGTCGGCGTGGTGGGGGAGTCGGGCGCCGGCAAGTCCATGACCGGTTCGGCCGTCATCGGCCTCATCGATCGTCCCGGTCACATTGCCGGTGGCGAAATCCGCCTCAAGGGCGAGCGCATCGACAACCTGCCCGAAGATCAGCGTGCCAAATTGCGCGGCAAGCGCATCGGCATGGTGTTCCAGGACCCGCTGACCAGCCTCAACCCGCTCTATACGGTGGGCGAGCAGCTGGTCGAAACCATCCGCACCCATCTGCCGCTCTCCGAAGCCGAAGCGCGGCAGAAGGCCATCGACCTTCTGGCCGAAACCGGCATCCCCAAGGCTGCCGAGCGCATCGATAGCTATCCGCACCAGTTTTCCGGCGGCATGCGTCAGCGCGTTGTCATTGCCCTGGCTTTGGCGGCGGAGCCGGAACTGATCGTGGCCGATGAACCGACATCGGCGCTCGACGTCTCGGTGCAGGCCCAGATCATCAAGGTGCTCAAAAAACTCTGCGCCAGCCGTGGTGCGGCCGTCATGCTCATCACCCACGATATGGGCGTCATCGCCCAGACCGCGGACCGCATGGTGGTGATGCATCAGGGCAAGGTGGTGGAAACCGGCACGGTGGGCGACATTATCCGCCGCCCGCGCGAGCCCTATACGATCAAGCTGATCGACTCGATCCCCACCATCCAGCGCAAGGATGGCCAGGTTTCCGCCAGCCATCCCGCCAATGACGATAGCGCCTATGTGCAGGTGCGCAATCTGGTGCGCGATTTCGAGATCGGTGGCGGTGGCTTCATGTCGCTGCTGCCCGGCAAGACCCAGATGTTCCGGGCCGTGGACAATGTCAGCTTCTCCATTCCGCGCGGCGAGACCTTTGGCCTTGTGGGCGAGTCCGGTTCGGGCAAGTCCACCTGCGCCAAGATGATCGTCGGTCTCGTGCGCCCCAGCTCGGGCCATATCCTGGTCGATGGTCACGACATCTGGGCCGGCGGCAAGGGGCATCAGGAGCGCCGCAAGCGCGTGCAGATGATCTTCCAGGACCCCTATGCCAGCCTCAATCCGCGCTGGCGGGTTGCCGATATCATCGCCGAGCCGATGCGCACGCTGGGCATTGCCCGCAATCGCACCGAAGTCGATGACCGCGTGGCCGAGCTTTTGCGCCGCGTCCGGCTCGACCCGTCGGTCATGCGGAAATTCCCGCATGAATTCTCCGGCGGCCAGCGTCAGCGCATCGCCATTGCCCGCGCCCTTTCCAGCCAGCCCGAATTCATCGTCTGCGACGAACCGACTTCGGCACTGGACGTCTCGGTTCAGGCCCAGGTGCTCGATCTGATGAGCGAATTGCAGGCCGAATTCGGCCTCACCTATCTCCTCATCAGCCACAATCTGGCAGTGGTGCGGCAGATGTCGACCGCGGTCGGCGTGCTGCACAATGGCGTCCTGGTCGAGAACGGTCCCACCGACGCCATTTTCGACAATCCGCAGGCCGACTATACCCGCATGCTGCTTGATGCGGTGCCCGACATTTCCAAGGTGGCCTGAGACAAAACGGCGGGTGCCCGGCACCCGCCGCCTTTCCGTTCAGAATCCGTTCATATCGCGGTCAGACTAGGGCCTGCACCTGCCTTCGTTGCGCCATGATCGCCATGCTTCTATGCTTTGCGCAGGGGGCACTGCGAGAGGGCAAGATCATGAAATTCGTCGGAATTGTTGCAGCGCTTTTCGTTGCTGCGGGCATCGCCTTGGCGGGCTGGTTCGTCGGCACGTCACTGGTGGAGAGCCGCCAGCCACTGCGCGTCGTCACTGTAAAAGGCCTCAGCGAGCGCGCTGTCCAGGCCGATCTCGGCTTCTGGCCGATCCGCTTCGTCGCCACCGGTCCCACCCTGGAAGCTGCGCGCGAAGGTCTTGAAAATTCAGAACAATCCGTGCGCGGATTCCTGTCCCAGCGCGGCTTTGTCGACAGCGAAATCCAAGTCCAGAACGTCATGGTGGAGGATCGCGCCGCCGGTTACAATGCCGGCTCCACCCCCGATGAATATCGCTTCGTGCTGACCGAGGACATGCTGGTGACCACCGACAAGGTCACCGAACTGGCCGATGCCAGCCGCTCGGTCGCCGACCTGTTGCGCCAGGGCGTGGTCTTCTCCGCCGACAGCTACAGCGCCGGCGCCTCCTTCGTCTTCACCGGCATCAACGACCTCAAGAGCGAAATGCTCACCGAAGCCACCCAGCGCGCCCGCGAAACCGCCGAGCAGTTCGCCACTGAATCCGGCGCCAAGGTCGGCGCCATCCAGACCGCCAATCAGGGTGTGTTCGAGATTCTGCCGGCGGTCGAAATCCCCAATGACCGGCCGGAAAAGCAGATCGACAAGAAGGTGCGCGTGGTCTCAACCATCACCTATTTCCTTGTAGATTAAGCACTTTCTGGCGCCGCGCTAAGCGGTGCGGCGCCAGGCCTGCACGCCGATGAAAGCCTCCAGTTGCGTCCGGTCCATGGGCCGGGCGAAGGCATAGCCCTGCAGGATGTCGCAGCCCAGGTCGCGCAATATGGCGGCGTGCTCCATGGTCTCGACCCCCTCGGCGACGATCTCGATATCCATCGACTTCCCGATATCCACGATCGAGGACACCAGCCGCCGCTGAGCCGGCTGCTCGATAATCGGCGCCACTAGTTGCTTGTCGATCTTCAGCCGCGCCGGATGCAGCTTCTGCAGCGAGACGATTGACGCATAGCCGGTGCCGAAATCGTCGATCTCGACATCGATGCCCAGTTCCTTGATGTGCTCGATGTTCCAGCTGACCACGCCGTCATTTTCGTCGAGATAGATGGACTCGACCAATTCGAAGGCGATGCGGCCAGGTGCGATGTTCATTTCGCGCAGGCTGGCGATCAGCCGATCGTCATGCAGTCGCCGCAGCGACACATTGACCGACACCCGCGGCACCTTGATCCCCGCGCGGTCCCAATGGGCCAGGTCGCGCAGCGCCTGGTCGAGCACGATCCGGTCGATAGTGCTGACCACATTGAGCTCCTCGGCCACGTCGAGGAAATAGTCCGGGGTCTTGAGCCCCTCAGCGGGGTGCTGCCAGCGCGCCAGCGCCTCCACCCCGACCAGATCATAGGTCCTGGCGTCGAATTGCGGTTGATAGTGGGCGATGAAGGCGTCGGTCTCCAGTCCCACCAGAATGTCGTCGGCGATGCGCTTGTTGCCGATGACTTCGGCCTGCAAGGCTTCAGAGAAAAACTCGTAGCGGTTGCGCCCCCGCGCCTTGGCCCGGTAGAGCGCGATATCGGCATTGATCAGCAATTGCTTGACGTCGATATCCGGTCCCTGCACCGCCGCCACCCCGACACTGACCCCGAAGCGGCACTCATGCCCTTCGTGCATCGCCGGTTTGCGCATTTCGGTCACGATGCGACCGGCCAAAAGGCTGAGGGGCTGGTCGTCCACGCCGGCGGTCGAGACGATGACGAACTCGTCCCCGCCAATGCGGGCGACGAAATCGGTGCTGCGACAATGGGCTTTCAGCACCTGGCTGGCATGGATCAGCATGGCATCGCCTGCCGCATGGCCCAGCGTATCGTTGATCTGCTTAAAGCGGTCGAGGTCGATATGCAGCAGGGCAATGCCTCCGCTGCCCAGATAGCCATGTGCCGCGTTGCGCCGCAGCACTTCGTCGAGATAGCGCCGGTTCGGCAGCCCCGTCAGACTGTCATGCAAGGCATTGAACTCGATGCGCACGCGCGCCGCTTCCAGCTCGGCATTGCGCGCTTCGGTGATCTGCTTGGCGTGGTGCAGATCTTCGTTGCGGGCCACGTCCTCGGTAACGTCCCAATTGGCGCCGATGACACGGCTGACATCGTCGTCCTCGCGGTAGAGCACCCCCATGGACCGCACATGATGGATCGAGCCGTCTGGCCAGATCACCCGGTACTGCGATTCATAGCGGCCACTGCCGATCATGCGTGCGAATTCCTCTTCGGCGCGCTCGCGATCATCGGGGTGGATGGCCGCCAGCCAATGCTCGTGGCGGCGCGCCGCGCGGTCGTCAGGCAGGCCATAGATCTCATTGGTGCGGCCGTCCCAGTTCTCCTCCCCGGTCGCCATATTGAGATCCCAGACGCCGACCTTTGATACATGCAGCGCCAGGTTGAGGCGCCGGGTCAACCGCACCAGCTCGGTCTCGCGGGCACGCAACTCCCCGATATGCACATGCTTGTCGGCAGCCATGGCAGACGCCATGAAAATGGCGAGCATGATGAGCCCCCCGCCGGCGAACAGGGCGGCCCGCTGCAGGCCAAGCGATGCCGGATCGGGCGCCCAGCCGGACTTGGGCACCGCGGTCAGCTGCCAGGTGCCGGAGGGCAGCACCACACTTGCCATGACTGGATTGAGCGCGCTGAGGTCCGGCCCGTAGAAGCGGTCGCCCGTGGCGCCTTTGCCATCGCGGCCGGTAATGGCGACCTGCAGCTTGAGGTCGGGGTCGCTGAGGCCGCTGGCAGCATAGAGCCGATCCACATCGACCACCGCCGAGACCACGCCCCAGAAGCGGCGGGCTGTATCATCCCCGGCATAGACCGGGAAACGACCCACGAGGCCAGTGCCGCCCTGTACCAGCTCGATCGGGCCGGCCATGCTGAGCTTGCCGGTTCGCCTCACCCGCTCCACCGCCTCCCATTGCTGTGGAGAGCGGCGATAATCGAGGCCGATGGCGGCCTCATTGCCGGCCAGGGGATAGGTCATGCGAATGACGAGGTCGGGCGCGGCTGCAACCGAGCGGAGCTGGCTGTCATCGGAAAAGATGTTCTTGACCAGCGCGTCATAGCGCGCCTGGTCCATGTCAGGCTCGGTCGAGATTGTGGCGACGAGGCCCCGCACGAGCTGGATATTGCTCGAAATATTGCCTTCAAGCTTGGCCCGGATCACCGAGAGTTCGGCCAGAACATCCGAGCGTATACGGGCTTCGGAAATCTGCTGGCTCTGCCGGTCGATGAACAGGCCAACCACGATCACCGTGATCATGGCGATGAGGGTGGGTACGGCAATGGTACGCCGCCTGTCCCTGTCCCTGTCCTGTTGCCGCAATGCTCGATATGCCGACATGCCGTCCATCGTAATTGCGCCAACGCACGCGCGAAATCCCAGACTAGACCCGGCGCATTGATGATTGTCTTACTCAGCGGTGGAAATGTAGGCGTGGTAAAATTTGTCCAAATTCGGTTTCGACAAGTGTTGCCAGGGCCGGCTCAGCCACGAACTTCTTCGAGTTCGATCAGCGCGCCATGGAAATCCTTGGGATGCAGGAAAACCACTGGATTGCCGTGGGCACCGATCCTCGCGCGACCGTCACCAAGCACCCGCGCACCAGTGGCCTGCAATTGCTCAACGGCCTGGGCGATATCCCCCACCTCAAAGCAAAGGTGGTGTACCCCGCCGGCCGGGTTCTTCTCGATAAACCCAGCAATGGGCGAGTTTTCGCCCAGGGCCTCGAGCAGCTCGATCTTGGAATTGCCAGTGTCGATGAAGACGACGGTGACGCCATGCTCGGGCAGCGCCTGCGGTGCCCCGACATTGGCGCCCAGCTGTTCGCGATATTTCGCCGAAGCTGCCGCCAGATCAGGCACCGCAATGGCGACATGGTTGAGACGGCCGATCATCGGTTGGACAACCTTCCTTCGATTTCGTTGAGCACCGAAAAGGCGGCGTCGAGCACATTGGTGCCGGGTCCGAAAATGCCTGCGACGCCGGCATCGTAGAGGAAGTCATAGTCCTGCTCGGGAATGACGCCCCCAACCACCACGGTGACATCGCCCAGTTCGCGGTCGCGCAGCGCCCCGATCAACTCGGGCACCAGCGTCTTGTGGCCCGCCGCCAGCGAGGACACGCCCACCGCATCGACCTTGAGCTGGTCAACATGGGCTGCCACCTCAGGCGCGGTTTCGAAGAGGTCGCCCATATGGGTGACGAAGCCCATATCCGCAAAAGCCGAGGCGATGATCTTGGCGCCACGGTCATGCCCGTCCTGGCCCATCTTGGCGATGAAGATCGAGGGTGCCCGGCCGCGCGCCGCCTTGAATGCGGCAATGCGGTCCTGCACCGATTTGAGCTGCGGATCGTCGCCATAGCCGCCGGCATAGACGCCCGAAATCACCCGGGTGATGGCGCGATGACGGCCGAACACGTCTTCCATGGCCGACGAAATCTCGCCGAGCGTGGCCCGCGCCCGCGCCGCCTCGATGGCGGCTTCAAGCAGATTGCCCTCGTCCTTGGCGGCGAATTCCCGCAAGGCGGCGAGCATGGATTGGCACTTCTCCTCGTCGCGGCTGTCGCGAATGCGCTGCAATTGCGCGATCTGCTCGCTGCGCACCTTGGCATTGTCGATCTCGCGCACCTCGATCTCGTCTTCGGTGTCGAGCCGATAGCGATTGACACCGACAATGACGTCGTCGCCGCGATCGACCCGCGCCTGGCGCAGGGCGGCGGCTTCCTCGATGGCCAGCTTCGGGCCACCCGACTGCACGAAGGCGGTCATGCCGCCCTGGGCTTCGGCCCCGGCGATCAGGTCGCGCGCGCCCGCGACCAGCGCGTCGGTCAGCGCTTCGACATAGTATGAGCCGCCCAGCGGATCGACCACGTCGGTGATGCGGCTTTCGTGCTGCAGGATCAGCTGCGTATTGCGGGCAATGCGGCTCGAAAACTCCGTCGGCAGCGCAATGGCTTCGTCGAAACTATTGGTGTGCAGGCTCTGCGTCCCCCCCAAGGTCGCCGCCAGTGCTTCGATCGTGGTGCGCACGATATTGTTGTGCGGGTCCTGCTCGGTCAGCGATACGCCCGAGGTCTGGCAATGGGTGCGCAGCATTTTCGAACGCGGGTCCTTGGCGCCGAGATCGGTCATGATCTGGCTCCAGAGTTTTCGCGCCGCGCGCAGCTTGGCGACTTCGAGGAAGAAGTTCATGCCAATGCCGAAAAAGAAACTCAGCCGCCCGGCAAAGGCGTCGATATCGAGCCCCTTGGCCTGTGCGGCGCGGACATATTCCATGCCGTCGGCCAGCGTATAGGCCAGCTCCTGCACCGCCGTCGCCCCGGCCTCGTGCATGTGATAGCCCGAGATCGAGATGGAATTGAACTTGGGCATGTGCTGGGCAGTGTGGGCAATGATATCGCCGACGATCCGCATCGAGGGTTCGGGCGGGTAGATATAGGTGTTGCGGACCATGAACTCCTTGAGGATGTCGTTCTGGATGGTCCCTTCGAGCTGCTCCTGACGAACACCTTGCTCCTCGGCGGCAACGATGAACATCGCCAGCACCGGAATGACGGCGCCATTCATGGTCATGGACACGCTCATCTGGTCGAGCGGAATGCCGTCGAACAAGACCTTCATGTCCTCGACCGAGTCGATGGCGACGCCGGCCTTCCCCACATCGCCGACGACGCGTGGATGGTCGCTGTCATAGCCGCGATGGGTCGCGAGATCGAAGGCGACCGAGAGGCCTTTCTGCCCCTTTTGCAGCGCCTGTCGATAAAAAGCATTGGATTCCCGGGCCGTCGAGAAGCCGGCATATTGGCGGATGGTCCAGGGGCGGTTGGCATACATGGTCGCCCGCACGCCGCGGGTGAACGGCTCGACGCCGGGGATTTCACCATTCTCAGCCAGATAGACCGGGCTGACAGGTATGCCGCCATAGTCGCGGTTGAGCGATGATAGGGGCGTCTCGCGCAGCTCATTCTGGGCGAGCCTGGCCCATTTCTCGTGGTTATCGGACATTCTGTCCCCCCACTATCGACCATTCAGCCAGCACCTCCCTCCCCCCTTGAGGGGGAGGGTTGGGGTGGGGGGTGGTGCAGTGATCCACTGCTGGACCCCCTCCCTCAGTCCCTCCCCTCAAGGGGGAGGGATGCAAGAGAGCCGGGCGGTCACAGCGTAAGAAATGATCCATCATCACACCACCTCAAACTCAAGCATGACCTGATCCACGGCGAGCACGGCGCCTGGCACCACATGCACCTTGCTCACCCGTGCCCGCTTCTCGGCCTTGAGCACATTTTCCATCTTCATGGCTTCGACCACGGCCAGGGTCTGGCCGTCCTCGACCACATCGCCCTCCTTCACGTCGATCCGCACCACCTGCCCGGGCATGGGGCAGAGCAGGAACCGGCTCATATCCGGAGGCACCTTCACCGGCATATATTTGAGATAGTGCGCCACATGCGGTTGCAGCACCAACACCTTGAGATCGGCGCCGCGATAGCGGATGCGGAAGCCTGACGTGGTGGGGTTGACCTTGAGCACGGCATGGCGGCCACCGGACCAGTCGAGATGCGCCAGTGTGTCGCCCGGCTGCCAGGAGAGGCGCACCGCTTCGGACCGCCAGTCGAGATCAACCAGAATGTCGGGGCCGTGTTGGTGCAGGACCACGGTTTCGGCGCGCTCGCCCACCTGCACATGCCAGCGGCTTTCCGCCTCCGCGCCGGTGCGGCGCTGCTGCCGCCGCGCCATCAGCATGGCGGCTCCGGCCACGACATCGAAATGATGGTCGTCGCTGAGCACCGCTCCGGAAAACCCCTCCGGGAACTCCTCGGCGATATAGCCGGTGGTCAGCCGCCCATCACGGAACCGCTGCTGCTCCATGACCGTGGAGAGGAAAGGCAGGTTGTTGCCCACCCCTTCCACTTCGAAACTGTCAAGCGCGATGGCCATGGCGTCCACCGCCTCAAGACGTGTCGGGGCCCAGGTGCACAGCTTGGCGATCATCGGATCGTAGAAAGTGGAGATTTCGCCGCCCTCGAAGACGCCGGTATCGTTCCGGACGACCAGCGTTTCAGATGCGCTTTCCGCTGGTGGGCGATAGCGGGTTAGCCGCCCGGTCGAGGGCAGGAAATTGCGGTAGGGGTCCTCGGCATAAAGCCGGCTTTCAATTGCCCAACCATTGCGCTGCACCTCGTCCTGGGAGAGCGGCAGGGCCTCGCCATCGGCCACGCGCAGCATCAGTTCCACAAGGTCCAGTCCGGTGATCAATTCGGTCACCGGATGTTCCACCTGGAGGCGCGTGTTCATCTCGAGGAAATAGAAATTGCGATCCTTGTCGACGATGAATTCCACCGTCCCGGCGCTGCGATAGCCCACCGCCTTGGCGAGGGCTGCCGACTGTTCGCCCATGGCCTTGCGCGTTGCCTCGTCGAGGAAGGGCGAGGGCGCCTCCTCGATCACCTTCTGGTTGCGCCGCTGGATCGAGCATTCGCGTTCGTTGAGATAGAGCGCATTGCCATGGCCATCGGCGATGAGCTGGATTTCGATGTGGCGCGGCTCGGTGACGAATTTTTCGATGAAGATGCGATCATCGCCGAAGGAGCTTGCGGCTTCCGATTTGGAGCGTTCAAAGCCCTCGCGCGCTTCGGCGTCGTTCCAGGCAATGCGCATGCCCTTGCCGCCGCCGCCGGCGGAAGCCTTGATCATCACCGGATAACCGATGGACTGGGCGATGGTGACCGCATGCGCGGCATCGTCGATCAGCCCCATATGCCCAGGCACAGTCGACACACCCGCCTCGGCGGCGAGCTTCTTGCTGGTGATCTTGTCGCCCATAGCCTGAATGGCCTTGGGCGGGGGGCCGACAAAGATGATGCCTTCCTTTTCGAGCGCCGCGGAGAAGGCAGCGTTTTCCGAGAGAAAGCCATAACCGGGATGCACCGCCTGCGCGCCGGTTTGCTTACAGGCCGCGATGATCTTGTCGATCTGGAGATAGCTCTCCTTGGCCGGCGAGGCGCCGATATGCACGGCCTCGTCGGCCATGCGCACATGCAGCGCCTCCCGGTCGGCATCGGAATAGACCGCCACCGTGGCAATACCCAGTTTCCGCGCCGTCTTGATGACGCGGCAGGCAATCTCGCCGCGATTGGCGATGAGGAGCTTTTGGATTTTCATTTTTTCGCCCCTCACAACGGAATATTATCGTGCTTCTTCTTCGGCCCCTGCACGCTCTTGTGCCGTAGGGTCGAAAAAGCCCTGATCACGCGGCGGCGGGTGCCGTGGGGCATGATGACGTCGTCGATGAAGCCGCGTTCGGCGGCGACGAAGGGGTTGGCGAAGCGGGCTTCGTAGTCGGCGGTGCGCTGGGCGATTTTGTCCTTGTCGCTTAGCTCGGAGCGATAAAGGATTTCCGTCGCGCCCTTGGCGCCCATCACGGCGATCTCAGCACTGGGCCAGGCATAATTGACGTCGGCCTTGATGTGTTTTGAGGCCATCACGTCATAGGCCCCGCCATAGGCCTTGCGGGTGATGACCGTCACCAGCGGCACGGTGGCTTCCGAATAGGCAAACAAGAGCTTCGCGCCATGCTTGATGATGCCGCCATATTCCTGCGCCACGCCGGGAAGAAACCCCGGAACATCGACAAACGTCAAAATTGGAATCTCAAAACTGTCGCAGAAGCGGATGAAGCGCGCCGCTTTCTTGGAGGCATTGATGTCTAGGCACCCGGCCAGCACCAGCGGCTGGTTGGCGACGACGCCAACGGTCTGCCCGTCGAGGCGGATGAAGCCGATGAGAATGTTGCCGGCATGGGCTTTTTGCAGTTCGAGAAACTCGCCCTCGTCGGCAACCGTCTCGATCACCTCGCGCATGTCATAGGGTTTGGTGGCGCTGTCCGGGATGATGGTGTCGAGCTTGTCATTGCGTCGATCAATTGGGTCATGGCTGGGCAGGCGCGGCGGCTTCTGCCCGGCGGCCAATGGCAGATAGGAGAAGAGCCGGCGCACTTCGAGCAGGGTCTCGATGTCGTTGGCAAAGGCGGCGTCGGCCACCGAGGAAATCTTGGTGTGGGTGGATGCGCCGCCCAGCTCTTCCTGGGTGACGATCTCGTTGGTCACGGTTTTGACCACGTCCGGGCCGGTCACGAACATGTAGCTCGAATCCTCGACCATATAGATGAAGTCGGTCATGGCCGGGGAATAGACCGCGCCGCCTGCGCAGGGGCCCATGATCACCGAAATCTGCGGCACCGCGCCCGACGCCTGCACATTGCGCCAGAAGACGTCGGCATAGCCGCCCAAAGCCGCCACGCCCTCCTGAATGCGGGCGCCGCCAGAATCGTTGAGCCCGATCACCGGCGCGCCGTTCTGCATGGCCAGGTCCATGATCTTGCAAATCTTTTGTGCATGCGTTTCGCTCAGCGAGCCGCCGAAGACGGTAAAGTCCTGGGAAAACACATAGACCATGCGACCATCGATCGTGCCCCAACCGGTGACGACGCCGTCGCCGGGGATGATGGTATCCGCCATGCCGAAATCGGTGGCCCGATGGGTGACGAACATGTCATATTCTTCGAAAGACCCCGGATCGAGCAGCACGTCGAGGCGTTCGCGGGCGGTGAGCTTGCCCTTGCCATGCTGGGTATCGATGCGGCGCTGACCGCCGCCGAGCCGCGCTTCGCCGCGCTTATGTTCGAGGGCGGTGATGATGTCCTGCATTGGCGGCTCTCCGGCTCTTGGGCGGGTTAAACCATAACGACGCCTTATGGCCTGTCCAAGGCCGGAAAGGGTGGGTATGCTACAATCACACAAAACGAGCTATGTGATATTGTGGAGTTGTGAATATGGGCGCCAGGAAGGTGTTCGCCGGCGCGCGTTTGCGGGCCCTGCGCGCTCAGCACAAATTAACCCAGGCCGAACTGGCCGGGCGGCTCGATATTTCGCCGTCTTATGTCAATCAGCTCGAATCCAACCAGCGCCCGCTGACCGCGGCGGTCATGCTGGCGCTTTCGGAGCATTTTCACCTGGATCTGGCGAGCCTGGCCACCGATGCCTCGGACCGGCTGGTGCTGGATTTGCGCGAAGCCCTGGCCGACCCGGTATTCGGTGAGGCGGTGCCGCATTTGCAGGATCTCAAAACCGTGGCCAGCAATGCGCCGGACATGGCGCGTGCCATGCTGGCGCTCTACGACGCCTATCGCAAATCCAATGAGCGCCTGGCGGGCATGGATGCGGCGCTGACCCGCGACCCCGGCTCCAGCGTGCAGACCGCCTATGAGGAAGTGCGCGACTTCTTCCACTATGCCGACAACTATATCGATCCGCTCGACCGCGCCGCCGAGGCGCTGGCCACTGAGTTGGGTGAGTTCGGCCCCGACCGGCTGCGCCGATTGATCGACTATTGCGCCGAAATACACAATATAAGGGTCATTCGCGATGCGCCGGGCCAGACCGAGCGGCTGGTGGACTTCGACCGCGCCAATCGCGATCTCTGGATCAACAGTTTGTTGGAGCCATCAAGCCAGTTTTTCCAGATTGCCACCGTTCTGTGCGGGCTGGAGCAGACCACGCTTCTCGACAGCCTGCTCGATGGCGCCAATTTCAAGACCGCCGAGGCGCGGGGTATCGCCCGCATGGGGTTGGCCAACTACTATGCCGGGGCATTGCACATGCCCTATGGCGCCTTTCTCAAAGCGGCCGATGGCTATCGTTTCGATATCGAGCAGTTGGCGCGGGTGTTCGGGGCCAGCCTTGAACAGGTGGCCCATCGCCTCTCCACCATGCAAAGACCGCGCGAACGCGGCGTGCCGTTCTTCTTTGCCCGGGTGGATGCGGCCGGGACCATCACCAAGCGCCATTCCGCGACAGCCCTGCAATTCGCCCGTTTCGGCGGAGCCTGTCCGCTCTGGAATGTGCACCGGGCCTTCGAGGCACATGGCCAGATCATCAGGCAATTGGCCGAAACGCCGGATGGCAAGCAATATCTCTGCCTCGCCTGGAGCCATGAAAAGCGTCTGGGCGGCTATCGCGGCACCACGCGGCGCTATGCCTATGCGCTGGGCTGCGAAATCACCCATGCCGGGCGGCTGGTCTATGCCGACGATCTCGATCTGGGCAAAGCCGGTTTCGAGCCCATCGGCATTTCCTGTCGCATCTGCGAGCGGCGCAATTGCCCGCAGCGCTCGGTCCCGCCCTTGGCGGCCAGTATCAGTGTCCCGACGGACCGGCGCAGCGTCGTGCCTTACGAGATCGGCTGATTGCGTCAGCGGCGGCAGCTGCACATGACCGTGGAGGCCTCGTCGTTCCACTTGCCACCGACATAGCTGTAGTTCGAATTGGCTTCCCAGCGGTCGCCCTTGGCGTCGTGGTTCTTCCACAGCGTGATGGTGCAGCCCGGGGCGACCTTGAACGAGGACAGCTGGTCGTTCCAGGACTTGTTGTATTCCGGGTCAATGCCATGGCCATTGGTGGTCGAGGAAAAGCCGGGATTGGGGTTGTTCTTCATATAGAGAATAGTGTTGCTCCCCACCGTCCATCTGGAGCCGCCATAGTCGCGATGCTGATAGATATGGCATTGCGCAAAAGCGGCAACCGGCTGAATGGCAAGGATGGCAACGAGCGCGGCAGCAAGACGGCGTTTCATGTTCGGTTCCCTCATCAACTGTTGTGAGGTCACGCTACCGGCCTGTGGCTGAACCGGAACTGAACTGGGGGTTCAGCCTTTATGCCGGGTCGAAATTGGGTGCCAAGCGATCAGCCGGCGTCATCCCTGCTGCAAAGCGCCGGGCATTCTTCACATAGCGCTCGGCCGAGGCGGTAAGTGCCGCCACGCCCTCGGCGTCGATCTCCCGCACCACCTTGGCCGGGGCGCCCATGACCAGGGAATTGTCGGGAATAACTTTGCCCTCGGTAACCAGCGCATTGGCGCCGATCAGGCAGTTTTTCCCGATGCGCGCCCCATTGAGCACCGTGGCGCCCATGCCGATCAGCGAGTTATCGCCAATGGTGCAACCATGCACGATGGCACCGTGACCGATGGTGACATTGGCGCCAATCTCAAGCGGATGGCCACTGTCGGTGTGCAACACGCAGTTTTCCTGCACATTGGTGCGAGCACCGATGGTGATGCGCTCGATATCGCCGCGCGCCACCACCCCGAACCAGATGCCGGCCTCGGGACCCACCACCACATCGCCAACCAGAACCGCTGTTGGCGCGATCCAGGCGATGTCAGCATCGATCTCGGGCGAAACGCCATCAAGGGCATAAACAGGCATGCGGGCCTCCGTCAGGGAACGATGCCATATGCTTGACGCATCTCGGCGATTTCCGAAAGTGTGCTTTCGAACAGCGACCAGTCGTCGTTCGCCGCAATCGGCGCCCAGATGGCTTCGACCTCATCGATCAGCATGGTGCGCGGGGTTGTGCGGGCGAAATAGGGATGGTCGAGATTGACCCCGGCGGTGGGGTGATAGGATTCGAGTCCGTCGGCCACCGGGCGGAACGCCTCGCTGGCATAATGTTCCGCCGATGGGCTGCGGGCAGCGCGTTCGGCGCTGAGGGCCCCGCCGCGCCAGTCGAAAAAGAACTGCTCATAAGGCGCGCGGGTGGCGCCCAGGAAGCCGAACAGCGCGGTGACGAAGGCGCCATCGGTTTCGACATCGCGCGGTACGAGGCCCAGCCGCCTGAGGATGGCTGCGGGCAGGGCGGCGCGGAAACCCGGCCAGACGGCATTGAGCGCCGGCTCCAGCGCTTCGATGGAGGACAGCGGCACCAGGCACTCGGCCAGCCGCGTCAGGTTCCAGGCCAGTGTGTCGGGCTGGCGGCCAAAAGCGTAGAGACCGGTTTCGTCGAAATAGGCGGCAGTGAAATCGGGATCATAGGCGGGTAAAAACCGCCAGGGGCCATAATCGAAACTCTCTCCGGTTACGTTGATATTGTCGGTATTGAGCACCCCATGGACGAAGCCGGCGGCGATCCATTGCGCCCCCAACCGGGCCACGTTTTTTGTCACCGCTTCCAAGAAGGCTACGGCTTTGTCATCTGCGTCCGCCAGCTCCGGGTAATAATTGGCGATGGCGTAGTCGACCAATCGCGCGAGATTGGCCGTGTCTTCGAGATAAGCGAGGCGCTGGAAGGTGCCGATGCGAATATGGCTGTGGCTCAGCCGCGTCAGTACCGAGGAACGGGTCGGTGAAGGCTCGTCTCCGCGATGCAGTTGCTCGCCGGTTTCGACCAGCGAAAAGCTCTTGGACGTATAGACACCCAGGGCTTCCAGCATTTCCGTGGCCAGCACCTCGCGCACCCCGCCCTTGAGCGTCAGCCGCCCGTCGCCGCCGCGCGACCAGGGGGTCTTGCCACTGCCCTTGGTGCCGAAATCGAGCAGCCGCCCATCGACGGGATCGATGCACTGGCCGAAGAGAAAGCCGCGCCCGTCGCCGAGATCGGGATTGTAGGAGCGGAACTGGTGGCCGTGATAGCGCAGGGCCAGCGGCTCTGGCAGTGAGCCGGGCAGGGGCTCGAAGCGCCCGAAATGGGCTAGCCATTCCGCCTCGTTCAAGCCATCAAGCCCGAGACGCGCTGCCCAGCGGCGGTCGCGATGGCGTAGTGTCAGGCGCGGAAAATCGGCCGGGGCTACAGGGTCGAAAAAATCTGTCCCGAGCTCGGCATGGCGTCGCGCGGTTTGAAAAACGGTCATCGGGCGGGCCTTGGCTTCTTGTCCGTGCAGACCGGCCTTGCAAGCGCGCGGTCTGGAGGTTGTCACAAAATCGGACTATAGCATGCCAGATGACCATGCTTGCCGATACCCGCCACCTCAGCCCCTTCACCGCCGTCATCTTCGACATGGACGGCACCATTCTCGACACCGAATCCGTGTTCAAGACCATCGTCTTCGAGGTCTGCACCGAACTGGGCTTCGAGATGACCGAGGACGTGCATCGCTCGATGATCGGCTCGAGCCACGAAACCACCAATCGTCTGCTGCTCGAGGCCTATGGCGTCGCCTTCCCCTATGCGCTGTTCGACGAAAAGTGCAGGGTGATCATGCGCGAGCGCAGCCATGATGGCGTACCGGTCAAAGCCGGGGCGCGCGAATTCATCACCGAGTTGCGCGATCGCGGCATTCCGGCGGCGGTGGCCACATCCTCACGCAATCCTCATGCCCAGCACCATCTGAGCGCCGTCGGCTTGCTCGACCTGTTCGAAACCGTGGTGACACGGGACGACGTGACCTTCCCCAAGCCGCATCCGGAACCGTACCTGCTGGCTGCGCAACGCCTTGGCGTCGAGCCGACCCAATGCCTGGCACTGGAAGACAGCCATACCGGCGTCCGCGCCGCCCATGCCGCCGGCATGCAGACCATCATGGTGCCCGACCTTGTGGGCCCCAGTGACGAGATCCATGCGCTGGGCGTCTCGGTGATGACCAGCATGGTGGATGTGCATCTGGCCGCTTTCCCGCGCCTGCGCCGCTGACCTCTCCTCGCAGCAGCAGCGTTTCAAACCCGGCCACTGCTGGCTAGGGCTTGTCTGCGTGAGCCCAAAACGTGAAGACGCATTAACCACTCCGGTAAACAGATAAAACTGTACGGAATGGCGAAACCTCCCGTTCAGCAACAATCAAGTCATTGAAAATCAAGGCTTTCAATCGCCCCGCGCCTGGATTAACCGTACTTTAACATGCTAAGCGCTATGGTTAATAGGCTGTAAATTTCAGCTTCCATAGTGCGTCCGGCTTGGCTAGTGTGCTGCCGGAATTGAGGACAGGGCCCTTGCGCACTGTCCACATAGAAGGCTCGCCGGATACGGCCGGACGAGCTCAGGGGCAAGGTCGGGGCATTGCAGAACAGCGGCAAGGGTAAATTCGGACGTCTTGCATCGCAGGGGCTGGCATTGTGCGCCGCCGCCCTCGTCCTGTTTGTCACCCTGTCGCCGAGCCATGCCAATGAGAGCCCGGTCCTGCCGGCGCCCATTCCCGAAGCTGTTGCAAAACTCCGCCTGCAGCCCGCCATCGGCCCGACCGCCGTGCCGGTGCGCGCGGGTGAACAGCCCCTGACCGAGGCGCTGCTCGCCAATTACGTCAAGCGCCAGCAGGAACTGCGTTCGGTCGACGTGACGCTGGCCGGTCCGCAGCCCGAACTCAATACCGAGTTGCTGATGGGCTATATTGCCCGCGGTTCGCTGGGTGGCGGCAACACCGCCCTTTCGGCCATTGCCAGCTTTACCGAGCCGGCCGCCCCGCGCCCCGAACCGACCGTGACGCCCGACCTGCTCGCTGCCTATGTCGAAAGCGGTTATCAGCCGACCGCCAAGCGCGTGCAATTCGCCGACAATGAGCGCCAGTGCCTGGCCCAGGCCATCTATCACGAGGCGCGCGGCGAGACCGCCACCGGCCAGCTGGCTGTGGCCAATGTCATCGTCAACCGCGCCCGCTCCAGCAAGTTCCCGTCCTCGTTGTGCGGCGTCGTCTACCAGAATGCCGACAAGGGCCGCTATCGTTGCCAGTTCACCTTCGCCTGCGATGGCCGTGACGATACGCCGAGTGAACGCGCCGCCTGGTCGCGCTCGGTCGCCCTGGCCGGCAAGGTCTATGCAGAATATGCCACCGGGCAAGAAATCGGCGTGCTGCCGCGCTCAGCGCTATACTACCACACCACCGCCGTGCGCCCGTCCTGGGCCAGCACCTTCTCGCGTGTGGCAGCCGTCGACTCCCACATTTTTTACGCCCCCTGATCGCTCAGGCCAGACGCTGAGATAGGTTGGCGAGGAGGCGTGGCGCGGCGACTGTTGCCGTACAGCGTCAAACCCGTTAGGGCTCGGGCCAGCAAGCCCCGGATGAGCCATGACCATCACCGCCACTATTGAATCCCTTGGCCACAAGGGCGAGGGCATCGCCCTTGTCGATGGCAAGCGTGTGTTCGTGCCCTTCACCCTGCCGGGCGAAACGATCGAGCTGAGCTTTGAGGGGGATCGCGGCAGGGCTGAAGCGATCGTCGCACCATCCCCCCATCGTGCCACCCCGTTCTGTCCGCATTTCGGCGTCTGCGGAGGCTGCCAGTTGCAGCATCTGGATGCGCCCAGCTATGCCGCATTCAAGACCGGGCTGGTGGAAAACGCCTTGCGCCAGGCTGGCATCGACCAGTCTGTCGAGGGCTTTGTACTGGCTCATGGCGTCGGTCGGCGCCGCGCCACGCTGCACGCCCGCCGCGATGGCGCCGGCTATATGCGACTGCGCAGCCACGATCTTCTCGATCTCGATCAATGTCCGATCCTCGTGCCTGCCCTGGTGCGTGCGCCCGATATCGCGCGCGCTCTGGGCGCGGCCCTTGGCGATTGCGACATCAGTTTCACCGCCACAAATGCGGGGATCGATGTCGGCATCCGCAAGGCCGCCAAGTCAGTGCGGGTGGAAAAGCTCGTGCCCCTGGCCAATAGTCTCGGCGTTGCTCGGCTGGCGCTGGAGGGCGAAATGGTGCTGCTGCGCCAATCGCCAACCATCACCATGGGGCGCGCCGAAGTGGATCTGCCTATTGGCTCGTTCCTGCAAGCCACGGCTACCGCCGAAGAGGTGCTCGCCGATTATGTGGTCGCCGCGGTAGGCAAGGTGAAAAGCGTCGCCGACCTCTTTTGCGGGATCGGGCCGTTCGCGCTGCGCCTGGCAGAGAAGTCAGCTGTCTATGCTGCCGACAGCGACAAGCCCGCCACCCAGGCGCTGGAAAAGGCCGTGCGTTTTACCAAGGGTCTCAAGACCATCACCACCAAGGCCCGCGACCTTTTCCGCGATCCCTTGACGCGCTTCGAGCTCGATTTCGACTGCGTGGTGCTCGATCCGCCCCGCGCCGGAGCCGATGCCCAGGTCCGCGAGATCGTCGCCTCCAAGCTGGGTCATGTGGTGATGATTGCCTGCGACCCCGCCAGCTTTGCGCGCGATGCCGCAACCTTGCTCAAAGGTGGCTTTTCCATGTCCAACCTGGTCGCCGTGGACCAGTTTGCCTGGTCCAGTCACATCGAAATCGCCGCCACCTTCCGGCGCTCTAGAAAAACGTGATCGCCCAAACGGCGAGAAGAATTTCTTGAACTGATGGCTATTTAGGTCCGATTTCGGCGTTTATATGGACCCCGAGGCCGCCCGATTGCAGGCAAAAACTGCAACCGATCCGATGCTCGCCACGTTTTCTCTGCATAACCAACATCACCAATTCCGGCACGTGGCTCGGCCACGTCGCCTTCATCTTTGTCTGCGGAGAAATCCATGTTCAAATCCTTCGTCGCCACCTCCATCGCTCTTGCAGCACTTGCTGTCCCGGCCATGGCCCAGTCTGCAGCCAATCCCGATGGTGTCTGGAAGGACCAGTGGGGGACCACCTTTACCTTCAAGACCTGCGGTGATGGCACCCAGCTCTGCGGTACGCTGAACGACGTTCAAGGCAATTCGCGTACGCCTGAGAATTTGGCTTTCGTCAACTCGCAGGTCGTGACCGCTGCCCAGACCGCGGATAACAAGTGGGAAGGCCAGATCGCCATGGGCGGTGGTACCGCCAAGGCCATCGTCGAGCAGGTTGACGCCAATACGCTGACCATTACCGGTTGCCGTGCGGCCATCCTCTGCCAGACGCTGACTTATGAGCGCGTCTCCTAAACGAGGCGTCGGTTAAAAAGAAAAGCCCCGGTTCTGCCGGGGCTTTTTGTTTGGCGGGGTCAGCAGACCGTGGCGACCCGCTCCTTGATTACGGCGAGTACGTCGTTGCCGTCCCGCTTCCACCAATTGTCTTGGCTGAAGATTTCGACCTCCTGCGGGCCGAAGAAGCCGGCACTTTCGATCATGGCGCGAATGCCGGGCAGGTCGATGACGCCATCGCCCATCATGCCACGATCGAGCAGCATGTCCTTGGTCGGAACCAGCCAGTCGCAGATGTGATGGGCGAAGATGCGCTTCATCCGCCCGGCCCGGGCAATGGCATTGGCGAGGTTCGGGTCCCACCAGACGTGGTAGACATCAATGGCGACGCCAACGGTCTCCCCGAGCGTTTCGCAAATATCGAGCGCCTGATCGATGGTGTTCACGCAGGCGCGGTCCGCCGCATACATTGGGTGTAGCGGCTCGATGGCGATTTTCACGCCCGAGGCCCTGGCATGCGGCAGCATGGCAGCGATCCCGTCCGTTACCATCTGGCGGGCGCCGCCGATATCGCGGCTGCCTTGCGGCAGCCCGCCAACCACCAGCACCAGGCAATCGGCATTAAGCGCTGCCGCCTCGTCGATGGCGCGCAGATTGTCATCGATATTGGCCTGGCGACCTTCGGCCGTTGCCGCCGGAAACATACCGCCACGGCAGACGCCCGTGACCTGCAACTTGTTCTCGCGCACGATACGGGCGGCTTCATCCAGGCCGATGGCGGCAATCTGGTCGCGCCAGGGCGAGATAGCGGTGATTCCAGCGCGCAGGCATCCATCCACTGCTTCGGCAAAGCCCCATTGCTGGCGGGTCGTGGCGAGATTGAGGGAGATACCGCGCGTCGTCATGATGCCACTCCATGCACGGCCAACACAGCTTTCATCCGTGCCGTTGCAAGTTCAGGGTCAGCCAGCACCCGTGCCTTGTCGGCGAGGCGGAACAGCTCCGCCAGATGCTGCAATGAGCGCGTCGATTGCTGCCCGCCAATCATGGCAAAGTGGTCCTGCAAGCCATTGAGATAGACAAGGAACACCACGCCCGTCTTGTAGAACCGCGTTGGCGCCGCAAAGATATGGCGGCTGAGCGGTACGGTCGGTTCGAGGATATCGAAAAACGCTTTGGTGTCGCCACGTCCAAGGGCAGAGAGGCCTGCAGAGGCGGCGGGGGCGATGGCGTCAAAAATCCCCAGCAGGGCGTGAGAATAGCCCTGTTCGTCCCCGGCAATCAGTTCGGCATAGTTGAAGTCGTCGCCGGTATACATTTTGACCGCTACAGGCAGGCGGCGGCGCATAGCGATTTCCTTCTCGGCAGAGAGCAGGGAAATCTTGATGCCATCGACCTTGTCGGCATTGGCAGCGATGACCTCGAGGCAGGTATCCATCGCCTTGTCGTGGTCCATATTGCCCCAATATCCTTGCAGGGCGGGATCGAACATTTCGCCCAACCAATGCATGATCACAGGCTGCTTTACCTGGCTCAACACATGGCCATAGACGCGGGCATAGTCGTCCGGAGATTTCGCCGCCGCCGCCAGAGCGCGGCTGGCCATCAGGATGACGCGGCCACCCTGCGCTTCAACGAAACCGACCTGTTCTTCATAGGCTTTGATGATGTCGTCGATGGTGACATCGGGCCCGGGCATCAGGTGATCGGTACCGGCGCCATAGGCGATGAGGCTGTCATCGCGGGTCCGCGCTTCGGCCTGCGAACGGCGGATCAGCTCCTGGGCTTCAGTCCATGTCAGCCCCATGCCGCGCTGCGCGGTATCCATAGCCTCGGCGACGCCCAGGCCCAGATCCCACATGCGATGGCGGAATTTCAGCGTCGTGTCCCAGTCGATGACCGGGGTCAGCCAGGGATCGTTCAATGCCAGCGGATCGGCCACAACATGAGCCGCCGAATAGGCAATGCGGGGAAAGTCGCTGGCCTTGACCTTGACGAAGGGAATGGGGTCGCCAGTCAGAGTATAGCGCGTTATCGAGCGATCGGCATTTGGTAGATTGATGGTAGTCATGAATACCCCTCATCCGCCCTTCGGGCACCTTCTCCCGCAAGGGGAGAAGGCAAGCGTATAGGGCGAGGTTTGTCTCGGTGCCCCCTCTCCCCTCGCGGGAGAGGGTGGATCGGCCAAAGGCCGAGACGGGTGAGGGGGCTTCCTCCGTCAGCGACTTAGAATTCCAGCTTCGGCACATCCAGCCAGCGGCGTTCCGCCCAGCTCTTCAAACCAAGTTCGGCGAGCTGGACACCCTTGGCACCGGCTTCAAGGCCATATTCCCAAGGCGCGTCCTCGGCGACGTGACGCAGGAACATTTCCCACTGGGCCTTGAAGCCATTATCGGCCGGCCAGTTGTCCGGCACTTCTTCCCAATCGTTGAAGAAGTTCATGGTCTGCGGTTGATCGGGATTCCACACCGGCTTGGGCGTGTTCACGCGATGCTGGGTCCAGCATTTGTGCAGGCCGGCGACGGCGGAACCGTGCGTGCCATCGACGTGGAAGGTGACCAGATCGTCGCGGCGGACGCGGGTGGTCCAGCTGGAATTGATCTGGGCAATCACCCCGCCTTCGAGCTCGAAGGTGGCATAGGCGGCGTCATCGGTATCGCAATCGAACGTATTGCCCTTCTCGTCGACGCGCTGCGGAATATGGGTGGCGCCAAGGCAGGAGACGGCCTTCACCTCACCGAAGAGATTGTCCATCACGTAACGCCAGTGGCAGAGCATATCGAGAATGATGCCGCCGCCATCGTTCTTGCGATAATTCCAGCTCGGGCGCTGCGCCTTTTGCCAGTCACCCTCGAACACCCAATAGCCGAACTCGCCCCGCACCGACAAAATCTTGCCGAAGAAACCGCTGTCGCGCAGCATTTTGAGCTTCATCAGGCCGGGCAGGAACAGCTTGTCCTGCACCACGCCATGCTTGAGCCCGGAGGCGCGGGCGGTTTTGGCGAGATTGACGGCGACGTCGAGATCGTCCGAGGTCGGCTTTTCGCAATAGACATTCTTGCCGGCGGCCAAGGCCCGCTCCAGCAGGCCGGCACGCATCAGCGTGGTCCCGGCGTCGAAGAAGATGGTGTCATCGGGATTGGCGAACGCCGCATCGAGATCGGTGCCCCAGCGCGCAATATTGTGCTTCTTGGCGAGGGCTTCGATCTTGTCGCGGTCGCGGCCGACAATGATCGGATCGACCACGAGCCGGTCGCCATTTTTCAGCGCAATGCCGCCCTGGTCGCGGATCGCCAGGATCGAGCGCACCAGATGCTGGTTGTAGCCCATGCGTCCGGTGACGCCATGCATGATGATGCCAATGCGCTGCTCGGCCATTCTACCCTCCCTAGACATGCAGTCTGTGTAACTGATTAGTTACTTCACTACAGGAAGCGGACACGCAGCGTCAAGTCGGTCGCGGTTCGACCTTGGTCCGAATATCTGCTTAAGCTTTGCACGCGTGGGGGAGGCGGGGCGGCATATGCGTGACAGCGAGCCTGTGCGCATCGTCACTATGTGGTTACATCAGAGCTTGACAGCTTGATCCCACAGCCGCAAGCTTTGGTGCGGCCATCTGCGGCCTCTGCCGGGGAGCGGCGCCTTTACCGGACAGATGAGCGCTGTTACTGGCTTGTCGTCCTCAATTCTCACCAGCCGACGGTAAACCGACGTGTCCGAGCCCATCTCATCCGCATTGGCGCCGGCGTCGAAATCCAAAGCCGAGCCGGCCAAGCGCCCTCGCAATTCCGCCAAGACCAAGGCTTCTATCCTGGCGGCGGCACGGGTGGAGTTTGCCGATCGCGGCTTCGAAGGGGCGCGGGTGGACGCCATTGCCGAACGGGCCGGCGCCAACAAGCGGCTGCTCTACCACTATTTCGGCAACAAGGAAGATCTTTACCGGGCGGTGCTGCTCGACGCCTATCAGGAGATCCGCAAGGGCGAGCGGGCCCTGTCCCTCGATCAATACGACCCCGTCCAGGCGATGGACCGGCTGGTGCGATTCACCTTCCGGCATTTTCTCGCCAATCCATGGTTTCCGCGCCTGCTCGGCACCGAAAACATCGAGAACGCACGCTTCCTCAAAACCTTGCCCGACATCAAGGCGCTGCATTCCCCGCTGGTTGGGCAGATTGCGGCCATTCTCGATCGTGGGGTAGAAACGGGGGTGTTCCGGCGCGATGTCGACCCGGTGCAACTCTACATTTCTGTGGCCGCGCTGGGGTTTTTCTACGTTTCCAACACCGCCACTTTGTCGGTGATCTTCGAGCGCGATCTCTCCAGCGTCGGCATGGTGCAGGAGCGCGAAGCCCATGCTGTGCAGATGGTGCTGGATTTCTTGCGCACCAAGCCGGGCCCCTGAACGACCGTATCAGGCCGAGCGGTCCAGTTCCTTCTTCTGTCGCCGACGGATGACCGAGGAGGGAATGTTCATGCCCTCGCGATATTTGGCGACGGTCCGACGCGCCACGTCGATCCCCTGCTCCTTGCGCAAGATTTCGGCGATGGTGTCGTCCGAGAGGATGTCCGTCGCCGCTTCTGCATCGATCAACTGCCTAATGCGGTGGCGCACGGCTTCGGCCGAGTGCTCGCTGCCACCATCGCTCGAGGCAATGGCGGTGGTGAAGAAATACTTCATTTCGTAGAGACCACGTGGCGTCGCAATGTATTTTTGCGCGGTGACGCGAGAGACGGTAGACTCGTGCATCTCGATGGCTTCGGCCACCATTTTCAGCGTCATCGGCTTGAGATGGGCGACCCCGTGGGTCAAAAAGCCGTCCTGCTGCCGGACGATTTCGGCGGCGACCTTGGTGATGGTCTGGGCGCGCTGGTCGAGGCTTTTGGTCAACCAATTTGCGGTCGCCAGGCAATCTGAGAGGAAGGTCTTTTCGGCACTGTCCCGCGTCTTCTTGGTGACGGTGGCGTAGTAGACCCGGTTCACCAGAACGCGTGGAAGAATGTCGCTATTGAGCTCCACCTGCCAGCCTCCATCCGGCCCCGACCGCACGAACACGTCGGGCACTATCGCCTCGATCGGGGCGCTGTCGAAGGCCAGCCCCGGCTTGGGGTCGAGCTGGCGGATTTCGCCCAGCATGTCGGCCAGATCTTCGCGGTCGCAGCCCACGGCTTTGAGCAAAGCCGGCATATTGTGGTCGGCGAGCAGTGTGAGATTGTCGAGCAGGCGCTGCATCATCGGGTCCAGTCGATCGCGCTCACGCAATTGGATCGCGAGGCATTCGGGCACGCTGCGCGCAAACATGCCGAGCGGATCGCAGCTTTGCAGCACCCCCAGCACCGCCTCGACATCTTCGACCTCGGCACCAAGCAGATCCGCCACCGCCTGCAACTCGACAGTGAGGTAACCGGCCTCGTTGAGCCCGTCGATCAGATGCAGAGCGATCAGCCTGTCCGCCGGATTGCGCAGCAGCATATGGGCCTGCGCCTCGAGATGGTCGGAAAGCCGCGGCCGCGAGGCGACGAACTGATCGATATCGGGCGCCTCCCCGCCCTCGAAACTGCCATTGCGGTCGGGGCTGCTGCCCTGGCTCAGCTCCTGCGGCGCCTGGTCGGGAAAGACGTTCTCGACCGCGGTGTCATAACCTTCGGCGATCTGGTCGGCGCTTTTGATCCGGTCGCCTTGCGCCACGGTGTCTTCATAAGCACTGAGTTCGGTGGCGCGCTCGGCCGGCTCAGTGGGCTCGGCATCATCGGCGCCGCCTCCCTCTTCGCGCTCAAGCAGCGGATTGCGCAGAAGCTCGGCATCAACGAAGTCGTTGAGCTCGAGATGGCTGAGCTGCAGCAGCCGGATCGACTGCATAAGCTGTGGTGTCAATGTCAGCGACTGGGACTGGCGGAATTCCAGCCGTGGCGAAAGCGCCATGCGTCAACCGTCTCTGTCTAGAATGCAAATCCCGGCCCCAAGGCCGCTTCCCGCCGGCACCATGACTCAAATCGTGGCACGGAGCAAGTTTCGTGCCAGTCTCTTGGCCGACGCTAAATGGAAAAACTGTCGCCCAGATAGACCCGGCGGGCTTCGGGGTCTGCGGTGATGGTCTCGGGGCGTCCCTGGATCATCACCTTGCCGCCATGGATCAGATAGGCCCGCTCGACGAGCCCAAGCGTTTCGCGCACGGCGTGGTCGGTGATCAAAACGCCGATGCCGCGCTGGGTGAGCTGGCGCACCAACCCCTTGACCTCGGCGACCGCTATGGGATCGACACCGGCAAAGGGCTCGTCCAGCAGCATGAACACCGGATCGGCGGCAAGCGCCCGGGCGATCTCGACACGCCTACGCTCACCGCCGGACAGCGCCAGCGCATTGGACTTGGCCAGATGGGTGATGGAAAACTCTTCGAGCAGCGCCTCGAGGCGCCTTTTGCGCTCGGCTCGGCCGCGCACATGGTTTTCCAGAACGGCCATGATATTGCCGGTAACTGTCAGCCCACGAAAGATCGAGGGTTCCTGCGGCAGATAACCGATGCCCAGCTGTCCGCGCTGGAACAGCGGCAGACGGGTGATATCATTGCCATCGAGCAGGATTTTTCCGGCATCGGGTTTGACCAGGCCCATGATCATGGTGAACACCGTGGTCTTGCCTGCGCCATTGGGGCCCAGCAGGCCCACGGCTTCGCCGCGCCGCACCGCCAGCGAGACATCGCGCACCACTGCACGCTTGCCAAAGCTCTTGGCCAGGCTATGGGCGACCAGCCAGCCGGTCTGGTCGATGCGGGGACGGGCGCTGCTATCGGTCATTGCGAGGTGAACACGCCCGTGACGCGACCACCGCCGCCGCTGGTGAATGTCGACACATTGGTGGCCAGATTAACCACCAGCTCATTGGCGCTGACCGTGCCGCCCGAATTGGTGACCTTCACATTGCCGGTCAGGCGCAGCAATTGATCGCCAGGCGTGAACACGGCGCGTTCGCCGGTAGCATCCTGATCACTGGTCTTCAGCCGGACATTGCCGCTGGCCTCGAAACTTTCGATATCATTGGTGCCGCCCGCGCCATAGGTGGCCACCACATTGGGCGCCCACACGGTCACCGTGGGGTGCTTGACCACCACATTGCCGGCAAAAACCGCCTTGCGGCTGGCTTCATCGACCGTAAAGGTGTCGGCGTCAATTTCGACCTGCTGCTGGGCCAGCACCGGTTGGACCAGGCCGGCAAGGACGATAAGCGCAGGCAAGAAGCGCATCATGGCGGTCAGTCTCCGGAATCGAGGGTGAGTGTCACAATGGCTCGAGAAAAAGTCCAGCTTGCGGCATGGGCATCGTAGACCATGCCCTCCGCCCTCACTTTTGTGCCATCGGCGTAATTGATCTCGACTGGACCGCGCGTCGTCAGCAGACGTGCCGGCCAGTCAAAGACAGAGTCGCGCAGCGTTCCCATGGTGCCGGTGGAATCGGAGATCTCGACGATACCCGACACCAAAACCTGCTGCTGGGTCACGTCCAGTTGGGCCCGTGGCGCTTCGGCCTGCATCTGCACGCCGTCGATGCGGTTCAGCACCACGGACGCTTCGGCAAGATCGATGATGTCGGCGTGATCCATCGAGGCGCGAGCGGAGATCGCCGAGACGCGATAATTGCTGCCGTCATCCATGACCCCGGCATATTCGGGTGCTTCCACCATCACCGCCTCAGGCGTGATGCTGATCTGTCCGATGCCGAAGCGGCTGCCCAGGCTCGAAATCACGATCTGGGCGGCCAGGACCACCAGGATCAATGCACCCAGGATCGGCACGCCGATGCGCAGGATCGAGACCAGTCGGTTTCGCCGCTCGAGGCGACGAAACAGCATCTGGCGGTCTTCGATCCCGCGACTGGCGGCCATGCGCATCTATCCGCGTCAGCTGTGGGCGAAGATGTCGGTCTCTTCCCAGCCCATCAGGTCGAGTGCGCACCGCGTCTTGAGGAAGTCGAAGCAGGACTGAGCCAGAGCCGTACGGCCTTCACGCTCCAGCATGCGGTCGAGATGACGCTTCAGGTCGTGCAGGTAGAGCACGTCAGAGGCCGCATATTCGAGCTGGGCGTCGGAAAGCTTGTCACCACCCCAGTCGGAGCTCTGCTGCTGCTTGGAAAGGTCAACATTGAGCAGTTCGCGCACAAGCTCCTTCAGCCCATGACGGTCGGTATAGGTGCGCACCAGCTTCGAAGCGATCTTGGTGCAATAGACCGGGCCGGTGACGACACCGAAGCGGTTCTGCAGCACGGCGACGTCGAAACGCGCATAGTGGAAGATTTTGGTGACACCGGGATCGGACAGAAGTTTGACGAGGTTGGGCGCCTCGGTCGCGTCCTGGGGGATCTGGACCACATCGGCGCTGCCATCGCCGGGCGACAGCTGCACTACGCAGAGCCGGTCGCGGTGCGGATTGAGGCCCATGGTTTCAGTGTCGATCGCAACGGAGCGGCCGTAATTGGAAAGGTTTGGCAGGTCGCCGCGATGCACTCGGATGGCCATGGTCTTTGATCCCATTGTTTTGTTGGCATTCCTCTTGGCACAGAGCGATGGCCAAGAAAAGGCATGGGCGCGCGGCAGCAAAGAATTGGCGTCAATCCGCCTCGGGGCGATATAAAGCTTTCTTTATGTGCCCATTGATTTCCGCCCCTGTTCCTGCGACAAGCAGGGCTGAAAGTGTGGAGAGAGCTGTCTCCACACGCGCACTCCCGCGTGCGCCCTCGCCACTAGCAAAGAGGTTTAACGTGGCCCGTTCGTCTTATCTCTTCACCTCGGAATCCGTTTCCGAGGGCCATCCCGACAAGGTCTGCGACCGGATTTCCGACGAAATCGTCGATCTGGTGTTCAAGGAAGCCAAGAAGGCGGGCATGGACCCGGCCAGCGTTCGCATCGCCTGCGAGACCCTGGCCACCACCAATCGCGTCGTCATTGCCGGTGAAGTGCGCGTGCCCGACACGCTGCTCAAAAGGGGCAAGGACGGCAAGGTGCTGCACGACGCCGCTGGCGCGCCGCTGGTCAACCCTTCAAAATTCAAGTCCGCCGCGCGCAAGGCCATTCGGGCCATTGGCTATGAGCAGCCTGGCTTCCATTGGAAGACCTGCCGTATCGATGTGCTGCTGCACGGCCAGTCGGCTGATATTGCCCAGGGCGTCGATGCAAGCGGCGACAAGGATGTCGGCGCCGGCGACCAGGGCATCATGTTCGGCTATGCCAGCCGCGAAACGCCCGAACTTCTGCCTGCGCCGATCTACTACGCCCACAAGATTCTCGAAACGCTCACCGAAGCCCGCAAGTCTGGCACTGGTCCCGCTGCCGTACTTGGCCCCGATGCCAAGAGCCAGGTGACGGTGAAGTACCAGGACGGCCAGCCGGTCGGCGTGACCCAGATCGTGCTGTCGACCCAGCATCTCGACGAGACGCTGACTTCGGCCGATGTTCGTCGCATTGTCGAGCCCTATATCCGCCAGGCACTGCCGGATGGCTGGATCAGCGACGAGACCGTGTGGCACATCAATCCCACTGGCAAGTTCGTTGTCGGCGGACCTGACGGTGACGCCGGCCTTACCGGCCGCAAGATCATCGTCGACACCTATGGTGGCGCGGCCCCCCATGGCGGCGGCGCCTTTTCGGGCAAGGATCCCACCAAGGTGGACCGCTCGGCCGCCTATGCCGCACGCTATCTGGCCAAGAATGTCGTCGCCGCCGGCCTCGCCGATCGCGCCACGATCCAGCTTTCCTACGCAATCGGCGTCGCCAAGCCGTTGTCGATCTATGTCGACCTGCACGGCACCGGCAAGGTCGACGAGGCCAAGCTCGAAACCGCTCTGGCCGAAGTGATGGACCTGACCCCACGCGGCATCCGCACCCATCTCGACCTCAACAAGCCCATCTATGCCAAGACTTCCGCCTATGGCCATTTCGGCCGCAAGGCCGGCCGCGATGGCAGCTTCTCCTGGGAGAAGACCGATCTGGTCAAGGCGCTGAAAGAGGCGGTGCGGTAGTCCGCGCGCCGGAATTTAGTATTGAGGCGCCACTTCGCCTTTGCCGCGATCCTCACCCTCGGGCTTGACCCGAGGGTGCTTCGTTTTTATGGGCCTCTTTAGCAGCCTTGGGGTCAAGCCAGAGGGGCAGGCGTGGTGGTAGGGCGAGAAATGGCCATTCAACAGCGGACAGGCGCATGAGCGATCACGAACTTCCCAAAACCCGCGATGGCGAACCGCGTGCCTTTTTCGGGCGGCGGTCCGGAAAGACCCTGCATGGCGGGCAAAAGGCCCTTGTGGACGACCTGTTGCCACGGGTTGAACTGCCACTGGCTGACCACATTGATCCAAAAGAGCTGTTTCCCGATGCGAAGCGCATGGTCGTCGAAATCGGCTATGGCGGCGGCGAGCATCTGGCGCGCAAGGCAGCCGAAGAGCCGGAAACCGGTTTTATCGGCTGTGAAGTCTTCACTGGCGGCATTGGCAAGATGGTGCAGGCGATCGCGGCACGCGCGCTGGATAATGTGCGGCTCTTTACCGACGATGCGCTCAAGCTGCTGATGGTCATGCCCACCGCCTCGGTTGACGCTGTCTATCTGCTTTATCCCGATCCATGGCCCAAGACGCGCCACCACAAGCGCCGCTTCGTTTCGCCGGTCACCCTGGCGGAACTGGCGCGGGTTATTCGCCCCGGTGGCAGCTTTCATTTCGCGACCGATATCGAAGATTATGCCGACTGGACGCTCGCCCATATCGTGCGTTCTCCCGATTTTGAGTTTTTGCCCGATACGCCGGGTTCCTGGCATAAGCCCTATCCGGGCTGGCAGCCGACCCGATATGAGCAGAAGGCGCGCCGTGAAGGCCGCATGATCAGCTTTTACTTTTCGTTCACCCGGCGCCAACCCTGAGGGCAGAACAGCACGTTTCTTGACCGCCGGGGCTGGATGTCGGCGCAAATGACACCATATCGGGGTCTTGCAAGCCCAGGATAGCGTCATGTCCACCCAATTGCCGATCGACTCCCAGACCAATGAGATGCTGGAGGTGCGGCCGGGAAAGTGGACGCTGGTGGTGATTTCCGAACTACGCGATGGGTCTCGGCGCTTCAATGAACTGCGCCGCGCCATGGGCGGGATTTCGCAGAAATCGCTGACCACAACGCTGCGAGACCTGGAGCGGGATGGCTATATCTCGCGCAGCGCTTTCGCCACCATACCGCCGCGCGTCGATTACGCGCTGACCGCTCTGGGCGAGGAATTGCTGGAACTGGCCGATGGCTGGCGCCGCTTCGCCTTGCGCAACCGCGCCCATGTGGTGGCAGCCCGTATCCGTTTCGACGGGCTGGGAACCAGCGTTTCTATCCACATAGAAGAAGAATAGGGCGGTCTGCGTCAGCAGCCCACCCAATCACAACAAGGCTACGGGCGCCGCCCTGGGGCGGCGCCGTGCTCGGCCGGCACTAGAGGCTGACAGGGGACAGCGTGTCTGTGCTGTAGAACTGCATGACCGAACGACCTTCGGGGGTAACGACGAAGGCACGAACCAGATCGCCCCATTCTTCGGCTGCGGTGGCATTGATGCCCTGTTCCTGCAGGCGTGCCAGAGCCAGATCGGAATCGAAGCTGTCGGCAAAGGCCGGGGCAGCAGCGCCGACAAGCAGAGCGGCAGTGGTCAGGGCGATGACGCTGTTCTTGAACATGATGTGTTCCTTTCTGTTGAACGCACCAGAGATGTGAGCCGCCAAGATCACCCACAAGACGCTGAAAACTTGTTTTTGCCCCTTGAAAGCCGGTCCCTGTGCCCGAGGGTTTGTCTAAAGAAATCAAGGGCTTTGATGGAAACTTGGTTTCTCCGTGGAAACTGCGTATCGCCCCTGATACCGGGTACAGTCCGGCAGTTGGGTGGGGTGCGGCTGGGCTCCGCTCTTGCCTTTTGAACGCTTTGCATCTATATGAGGCGCACATCGTTGCTCTCATTCGAGAGTGGTGCCCTGACCGGCCCCGCTCTTTTTGTTTATACGGACCCTCATGGCTTTCGATATCGCCGAAAAGCGCTACATCAAGGAAACCGGGCTCGAAGCCCGCATCGCTCGCATTGTCGAGCCGGTGGCCAATGATCTGGGCTTTGCGCTGGTGCGGGTGAAAATCACCCCCGAAAACGGCTGCACGCTGCAGATCATGGCCGAAGATGAGCATGGCCGTTTCAACATTACCGACTGCGAGACCCTGTCCAAGGATCTCTCCCCGGTTCTGGACGTGGAAGACCCGATCGACCGCGAATACCATCTGGAAGTCTCTTCTCCGGGCATTGATCGTCCTCTGGTGCGCAAGCGCGACTACGAGCGCTTCCTGGGCCATGAGGCCAAGGTCGAGCTGCTCGACATGATCAATGGTCGCAAGCGTTTCCGTGGCGACATCCATGCCGTCGATGACGAGGGCGTCACCATTCGCCTGCCCGACGCGCCCGGCGGCACCGATCCCGACCACAAGCTGGCCTTCTCGACCATTGCCGAGGCCAAGCTGGTAATGACTGACAAGCTCATGGATCAGGCGCGCGCCGACCAGGAGCTGCACCCCATCGACGACGACGAGACCGAGACGGTCGAATATGCCGACGCCGACAATGACGATAACCTCCCCGAGGAGACCAAATAATGGCCGTTAGCGCGAACCGCCTTGAGCTGTTGCAGATTGCTGATGCTGTTGCCCGCGAAAAGTCGATCGACCGCATGGTGGTGATCGAGGCCATGCAGGACGCCATGGAGAAGGCCGCCAAGGGCCGCTATGGCGCCGAGACCGAGATCAAGGTGGAGATCAATCCGCGCTCTGGCGAAACCCGCATGTGGCGCCTGCTCGAGATCGTCGACTCCGTCGAAGAACCCTCCCGCCAAGTCAGCCTCAAGCTGGCCCAGGTCAAGAACCCTACCGCCAAGGTTGGTGACTTCCTCACCGAGCCGCTGCCGCCGATGGAATTCGGTCGTATCGCCGCCCAGTCCGCCAAGCAGGTGATCGTGCAGAAGGTGCGCGATGCCGAGCGCGACCGCATGTTCGAGGAATATACCAGCCGCGTCGGCGAGATCGTCAATGGCACGGTCAAGCGCGTCGAATATGGCAATGTCATCGTCGACCTCGGCCGTGGCGAAGCCATTATCCGCCGCGACGAGCTGATCCCGCGCGAAATGTTCCGCTACGGCGATCGCGTGCGCGCCTATATCTATGACGTGCGCCGCGAACAGCGCGGTCCGCAGATTTTCCTCTCACGCACGCATCCGCAGTTCATGGCAAAGTTGTTCATGCAGGAAGTGCCCGAGATCTATGATGGCGTGATCACCATCCGCTCCATCGCCCGCGATCCCGGCTCCCGGGCCAAGATTGCCGTGACATCGAACGATTCTTCGATCGATCCGGTCGGCGCCTGCGTTGGTATGCGCGGCTCTCGCGTTCAGGCGGTCGTCGCCGAATTGCAGGGCGAAAAAATCGACATCATTCCCTGGACCGATACCATTGCCGACCTCGTGGTCTCGGCGCTGCAGCCGGCCGATGTCGCCAAGGTGGTGCTCGACGAACAGGCCGAGCGCATCGAAGTCGTGGTTCCCGACGAGCAGCTCTCGCTTGCCATCGGTCGCCGCGGTCAGAATGTGCGACTTGCTTCGCAGCTGATCGGCTGGGATATCGACATCCTGACCGAGCAGGAAGAAAGCGAACGCCGCCAGAAGGAATTCACCGAGCGCTCGACCCTGTTCATGGAAGCACTCGACGTCGACGAGATGGTGGCCCAGTTGCTCGCCTCCGAGGGTTTCTCCTCGGTCGAGGAACTGGCCTATATCGAACCGGGTGAGATTGCCTCCATCGATGGCTTTGACGAAGAGACCGCCGGCGAAATTCAGAACCGCGCGGCTGAATACCTGGCCGAGATCGATCGCAAGTTCGACGAAGAGCGCAAGGCGCTGGGCGTCGAGGACGAACTCTACGAAATCGCCGGCCTCAATGCCGCCATGCTGGTGGCTCTGGGCAAGGACGAGGTGAAGTCGGTTGAAGATTTCGCCGGTTGCGCCGCCGATGACCTGGTGGGCTGGACTGAACGCAAGGATGGCGAAACCAAGCGCTACGAAGGGACCTTCAAGGACTTCCCCATCTCCCGCGAAGAAGCCGAGGACATGATCATGCAGGCCCGCATCCGGGCTGGCTGGATCAGTGCCGAGGATCTTCCGGCCGAAGACGATGTGGTCGAAACCGAGGAGGAGGCGGTCTAAGGACCGCCTTCCTTTGGGGCACCCGGCCTTGGCCCGGCGCGTGGACATGGTAAGGACTTGCGCTCTCACCCGGCAGGAAAAGCCGGTCGAGGATCTCGTGCGCTTTGTCGTCAGTCCGGACGAGACTATCGTTCCGGATGTGGATGCGCGCGCCGAAGGGCGCGGCGTCTGGATCAGCCTCAGCGAGGCTGCCGTGGCAGAAGCCGTCAAGAAGAAGGCTTTTGCGCGCAGCCTCAAGGCGCAGGTGAGCGTGCCCGAGGATCTGGCTGCGCTCACCCGGCTCCGGCTCGAGCAGCGCCTGCTTTCGGCGCTCTCGATGGCCAAGAAGGCCGGGCAATTCGTCTCCGGCGGCTCCAAGGTCAAGAGCGCCATCGAGACCAATCAGGTGCTGGCGCTGCTGACCGCCACCGACGCGGCCGAAGATGGTCGCAACAAGATGACCGGCTCCTTGCGGGCCCTCAACTATGCGCGGCGCGAAATGGGGCTTTCCGGCCCCGATGTGCCGCATTTCGAATTGCTCTCAAGTGCGCAAATGGGTTTGGCACTTGGGCTGGAAAATGTGATACATGCTGCCCTCATGACAGGGGCGGCAGCCCAATCGGCACTGGACAAGGCCATAAGGCTGGCCCGATACAGCGCCCAACCGATGGAAAATGACACCGACCGCGTCGCGGTAGACGGTGTGCTTTTGTCCGCGGAACACGACGAAAGACGATAGGACGATATGGCTGATAACGACGACAAGCGTTCCGACGATACCGGCGCCAAGAAGACGCTGACCCTCAAGGGCGGCCCCGCGCTGGGCAATCGTCCTGGCGGCATGTCTCGTGGACCTTCCCGCTCGACCGTGGTGGTCGAGAAGCGCACCCGTGTGGTGCCCAAGCCGGCCGGACAGGCCAGCCCGACCAATTCGCGACCAGGCGGGTCGTCCAGCCAGGGCACGCGCCCGGGCCAGGGCGGTCGTCCCGGCCAGGGTCGGCCCATGCAGCAGCAGAACCGTGCACCTCTGGGCCTGAGTGCTGCCGAGGCCGAGGCGCGACGCCAGGCATTGGCGCTTGCCGGCGCTCGCCAGGCAGAGGACAGCCAGCGTTTCGCCGCTGAAGAGGCGCGCCGCATCGAAGACGACAACCGTCGCCGCCAGGTGCGCGAGGAAGCCGCTCGTCAGGAAGAAGAACGTCGCCAAGCCGAAGAGGCGCGCCGCGCCGAGGAAGCAGTGGTGGCCAGCGCACCCGCGCCAACGCCCGAGCCAGAGCCGCAGGATGCCGCGCCGCGTACACCATTCGTACCCGCCAGCCAGCGTAATCCCGGCCCCTCCAGCGTGCGCACGGTTTCCGGTCGCCCGGGTCAGTCGGCTCGCCCGCAGCGTCCCGAACGTCCGACCGACAACCGTCGTCCGGAAGGCGATCGCGGCGCTGCCGGGGCTCGCCCGACTGGCGAACGTCGCCCCGCCGGCACAGCTGGTGCCCGCCCGGCAGGTGCAGCAGGTCGTCCCACCGGTGACCGTCGTCCTAGTGGCGCCGGCATGGCGCCGATCGGCAATGTGCCGCCCGCTCCGCCGAGCGAGGCAGATGGCCGTCGTACTCGCACCGGTGCGCCGCAGCAGCGTCCGACCACCGCGGCAGAGCTCGAAAATGCCCGCCGCGCCAGCCGTGCGCAGCCCGAGCGCCCGACGCGCCGCGCCGATGATGGCTCCGAACGCGGTCGCCTGACCGTTTCCAGCGCCACCACCGAGAACGATCGTGATCGTGGTCCCTCGCTGGCGGCCATGCGTCGTCGCCGCGACAAGAAGATGGGTCGTAACCAGCAGGATGCGCCCAAGCTCAGCCGCGAAGTCATCATCCCGGAAGTGATCACCGTCGCCGAACTGGCCAATCGTATGGCCGAGCGTTCCGTGACCGTGATCAAGATGCTGATGCAGCAGGGCCAGATGGCCACGATCAACGATGTGCTCGACGCCGATACCGCCGAGCTCGTCGCCACCGAGCTGGGTCACACCGTCAAGCGCGTGTCGGAAGCCGACGTCGAAGAAGGTCTCTACGACATCCCGGCCGACGACAAGGCCGAGGATCTGACCGATCGTGCGCCGGTTGTGACCATTATGGGTCACGTCGACCACGGCAAGACCAGCCTGCTTGATGCGATCCGCAATGCCAATGTGGTCTCCGGCGAAGCCGGCGGCATCACCCAGCATATCGGCGCTTATCAGGTCGAAAAGAATGGTGCCAAGATCACCTTCCTCGACACCCCCGGCCACGAGGCGTTCACCGCCATGCGTGCCCGTGGTGCCCAGGCGACCGACATCGCCATCCTCGTGGTGGCATCGGACGACAGCGTGATGCCGCAGACCATCGAGTCCATCAAGCATGCCAAGGCTGCTGGTGTGCCGATCATCGTGGCCATCACCAAGATGGACAAGCCTTCTGCCGATCCGCAGAAGGTGCGCACCGAACTGCTGCAGCATGAAGTGTTCGTGGAAACCATGGGCGGCGACGTGCTCGACGTGGAAGTCTCCGCCAAGACTGGCGAAGGCCTCGACAAGCTGCTCGAAACCATCCTGCTGCAGGCCGAAGTTCTCGAGCTCAAGGTGGCCCGCGATGGCCGTGCCGAGGGTCTGGTGATCGAAGCCAAGCTCGATCGCGGTCGTGGTGCTGTGGCAACGGTTCTGGTGCAGCGTGGCACGCTCAAGATCGGTGATATCGTTGTCGCCGGCACCGAGTTTGCCCGTGTGCGCGCGCTGATCAACGATCAGGGCGAGCAGGTCAAGGAAGCCGGCCCGTCTGTTCCGGTCGAGGTTCTCGGCTTCAACGGCGTTCCGAGCGCGGGCGACCGCTTCTCGGTGGTCGAGACCGATGCCCGTGCCCGCGAAGTGACCGAATATCGTCAGCGCGCCATCCGCGAAAAGACGGCCGGCGGCGGTGCCACCAGTCTCGAGCAGATGATGAACCAGCTCAAGATCGCCGGGATTTCCAAGTTCCCGCTGATCATCAAGGGCGACGTGCAGGGTTCTGTCGAAGCCATCGTAGCCAGCCTCAACAAGCTCTCGACCGACGAAGTGTCGGCTCAGATCCTGTTCTCTGGCGTTGGCGGTATCACCGAATCCGACGTGACCCTGGCTTCGGCATCCAACGCCATCGTCATCGGCTTCAACGTCCGTGCCAACAAGCAGGCCAACGACCTCGCCACCCGCGACGGTATCGAAATCCGCTACTACAACATCATCTACGACCTCGTGGATGACGTGAAGAGCGCGATGAGCGGTCTGCTCAAGCCAGAACGTCGCGAGACCTTCATCGGTTACGCAACCATCAAGGAAGTCTTCCAGATCACCAAGGTCGGCAAGGTTGCCGGTTGTCAAGTCACCGAAGGCATTGTGGAACGCGGTGCAGGCGTGCGCCTGCTGCGCGACAACGTCGTCATCCACGAAGGCAAGCTCAAGACGCTCAAGCGCTTCAAGGATGAAGTCAAGGAAGTCCAGGTCGGTCAGGAATGCGGCATGGCCTTCGAAAACTACGAAGACATTCGCGCTGGTGACCAGATCGAATGCTTCCGCGTCGAGACGGTGCAGCGCACGCTCTGATCGAGCGGCCTCAACGATACGCCTTTTGAAAGGGTGCGGCTGGTCCGCACCCTTTCTGTTTTGGCCCCATTGGCGCCCTCATCTGCGGTTTCTGTGTTGGCCGCATCGGCCGGGCTCTGCTAATCATCCCTCCGAAAACGATACCATCCGCGTTCTGGAGGACCCGACTTGGCCGCCATTGACCTCTCCGCTGCTCCCTTCAATCTCGACGAGACGGCCATTGCCTGGGTCAACCAGACCCGCGACGCCCTGTCGGCGCGCGACAAGCTGGCTCAGCTCTTCGTGCTGCTGTCCCGCGCCGCGCCGAACGAAGCGCTGGATGAGTTGCGCAGCTTCAAGCCGGGCGGCATCACGCGCATTTATTCCGGCGACCTCGCCGCCGAGATTGAGCTGATGGGGCAGATCGACCAGGTCGGTCCGGCACCGATGCTGGTCAGTGCCGATCTCGAAGGCAGCCGCATGAGCCTGCCTTTCGGCACGGAAGTGCCCAACCCGCTGGGCCTTGCGGCCATCGACGACGTCGAAACCACCACCGCCATCGCTACCATCATGGCCGAAGAAGCCCGCGCGGTCGGCCTCAACTGGAGCTTCACGCCGGTCATCGACATCAACAAGGCCTGGCGCAGCGCCATTGTCGGCACCCGCTCCTATGGCAGCGATGTCGATACGATCGAACTCCATGCCCTGGCCCAGATCGCCGCTTTCCAGAAAAACGGCGTTGCTGCCACGGTCAAGCACTGGCCGGGCGAAGGTTTTGACGATCGCGACCAGCATCTGGTTACCACGGTCAATCCGCTGACGCTGTCGGAATGGGAAGCGAGTTTCGGCCGGCTTTATCGTTCAGCCATCAAGGCTGGGGTGCTCAGTGTCATGTCCGCTCACATCGCCTTCCCGGCCTTTGTGAGCGAGCTCGACCCCGAGGCCGGCGCCGAGGCCTTCCGCCCCGCCTCGCTGAGCCGGGTGCTGAACCAGACGCTGCTGCGGGAGAGGCTGGGCTTTAACGGCCTCATCGTCTCCGATGCCACGCCCATGGCGGGCTTGGGGGATTGGGGGCCGCGCGACCAGACCTTGCCCGAAGTGGTCATTTCCGGCTGCGACATCATCTTGTTTTCCGATGACCCCAATGCGGATCTGATGCGGCTGGTGAAGGCCGTCGCCGATGGCCGGTTGAGCCAGGAACGGGTCGATGAAGCGGTGACCCGCGTGCTGGCGCTCAAGGCCGCATTGGGTCTGCACCGCGAAGATCGCGCTCAACCCAATCTCGATGGCGCCCGTGGCGTGCTTGCCAGCCCGGAAAACCTGCGCGTGGCACGCGAGGCAGCCGCCCGCGTTCCCACCCTGGTCAAGGACACAGCAGGCAATCTGCCGCTGTCCCCGGCTCGCCACAAGCGTGTCCTGGTGTTCTCGACCGGCGCCGTTCAGCCATTCGCCCCAAAACCCTTGCCACTGTCGCTACCGGAAAAGCTGCGCCAGGCTGGCTTTGAGGTCACCGAATTTTCGTCCGATGTGTCGGCGGACGCGAGGGATTACGATCTCGTCCTCTATCTGCTCGCCGAAGAGACGCTCCTGACGCGCAGCCGCATCTTCCTTGACTGGACGGGGCTGACCGGCAGCGTGTTCGGCGCCATGCATCGCTATTGGCACGAAGTGCCAACTGTGATGGTGTCGCTGGGCTACCCCTATTACCTCTACGACGCGCCACGGGTCGCCACCTATGTCAACGCCTATGGCTCAAACGAGGACATGCAGTCCGCAGTGCTCGCGGCTCTGCTCGGGCGGGCAGAGTTCGTCGGCAAGAGCCCTGTCGATGCCTTTTGCGGCAGCGACCAGGCGCGCTACTGATCTGTTTTAGGGACAGACCGGCTCACCGGCCTCCACAGTGAACTGGCGGGGGCCGACCCAGCCCTCGGCCTGCTTCTGCGGTGCATCGACGATCTTGAGCGCCAGCGTGCAGCCTTCGGCCTCGGCTTCGTAGCTGTCGGTTTCGACAAAGCGCACGGCGTCTACCGGTCGCGCAATGCCGAAAATCTCGACGGCTGTGCTCAGCACGGCTTCGAGCTCCGCCTGGCGCTGATATTGCGGCGCCAGCGCGGCGAGAGCCGGAGCGCTCAGGGCCAGGACCAGGCCGAGCGCGATGGGGATGGATTTCGTCATTATGGCTTCCCATATGTGGTTGAGACAAAGCAGGCGGTCGAGGGAACTTTCCACCTCTTGCCGCAATTGCAGCCTAGGTTAGTTTCGACCACTAAATCCATGCGAGGAAATCACGCAGATGATTCGCCGCCAAGCTCTTCTTCTCGGTGTCGCCGCATTTCTGGCTCCGCTGGTGCCCGCTCTGGCGCTCGATCGCGCGTTGACCCCGCAGGAGCAGCAATTGATCGCCGAGATCAATGCCCATAATTCCGCCATTCGCACCATGGCCGGGCGCTTCCTGCAGATCGACACCAATGGCGGTCGCACCGAAGGCACATTCTTTCTGGAGCGCCCCGACAAGGTGGCCTTTCGCTACGCGCCGCCCAGCCGCGAGGAAATCGTCTCCCAGGGCCGTGGCTTCTACGTGCTCAATCGGCGCGACGAAACCTATTACGCCTACCCGCAGGACACCATTCCGTTGCGCCAGTTCCTGGGCAGCGAAATCAATCTGCTCAATGCCAATGTGGTCAATGTCACCACCTCGGACGGCTATATCAGCATCACCGTGATCGACCGGACCGTGGCCGGCACCGTTCAGGTGTCATTGGTCTTCGATGTCGATACCAAGGAATTGGCGCAGTGGAGCCTGGTGGAGCCAAGCGGCTCGGAGCTGACCTTCTCGCTCTATGATGTGCAGCAGGGCATGGATATTCCCCGCGCCTTCTTCTCCATCCCCGCCACCTATAAGGGACTTGATCCTTCGACCCGCTGAGTGGGAAGAGGCGGTAAGAAACACCAAAGCCCCCGAGCCAGGCTCGGGGGCTTTGGTGTTTTCGGCGCCAGCGCAGGCACCGGACAATCAGTCGAATTCTTCGTTGGGATAGACGCCCCAGAGCTCTTCCTGGCGCACATAACCGGAAAAGGCCTGGCGTTCACCGGGCTGACCTGCCGCCACCGAACACCACTGCCCGTCGCATTCGTGGATGGTGACCTTGACCCCAGGCGCCAACCGCGCGCGGACCGGGCCGTCATCGGCGCGATTGGTGTGCATGGTCACTTCGCCATTGGCCATCAGCGGAGTGGCGTAGCCAGTGCGGGTGCCGATCAGCAGGTTCTGGTGCACCCAGCCCTCATCGCCCTCAACGTCTCGAATCTTTCGCCAGGTGTCGAATTCCTGGATGATTTCCACCGGTACGCCCGAAACCACAAAATTCCAGGCGATGTCATATTTGGTGCCGGGGCCGACGCGCACATTGATCGGGCTCGAGCGGGTGGACACGAAGCGGGGCAGGGGCAAGCCGCTGGCGCCCTCGGTCTGGGCATAAGCCGCAGCCGGAAGCTGCAGCGCAGCGGATGTGCTCAGGGCCAGAACGAGAAAAAAAAGCGCTACGGCGCGGCCTGGAAGGGCGGGCAGGACGAACATCACTTTGCAGACGGTAAAGATTTGCCCTATCAGTAGCGCATGATCCTTAATGGTCGCTGAAGGATCGGCTTCGTGCCGGCCCCGGCCAGCTCCATCGGTGCCCATGACATCCAGCAAACCCAAAATCCTGGTCACGCGGCGGCTACCCCAAAGCATCGAAGCCCGAATGGCAACCCTGTTCGAGACCGATGTCAACGAGGGCGATGCCACCCTGACCGGCGAAGACATTCTCGATGGCCTCGCCGGCAAGGACGTTCTGGTCTCCACCATCACCGACCGCATCGATGCGGCCCTGATCGCCCGCTTGCCCAAGAGCGTGCGGCTCATCGCCCAGTTCGGCAATGGCGTCGATAATATCGATCTCGAAGCGGCCTGGGCCGCCGGTGTCACCGTCACCAATACGCCCAGCGTGCTCACCGAAGATACCGCCGACATGGCCATGGCGCTGATGCTGGCTTTGCCGCGCCGGCTGGTGGAAGGCACGCAGATGCTGCTGCGCGATCGTGCCTGGGCCGGTTGGTCGCCGACCTCGATGCTCGGCCATCGTCTGCGCGGCAAGGCGTTGGGGATCGTCGGCATGGGCCGGATTGGCACTGCCGTGGCCCAACGAGCGCGCGCCTTCGGGCTCGCCATTCACTACTATTCGCGCAATCGCCGCCCGCCTGGGGTCGAAGAGCCGCTGGGTGCCACTTATTGGCATGATCTCGACGCCATGTTGGAGGCGGTCGATATCGTCTCCCTGCATACACCGCTGACCCGCGACACCCAGAACATTCTCTCCGCCGCACGGCTCAACCGCCTCAAATCCAGCGCCTATGTGGTCAATGTCAGTCGCCCCGAGCTGGTGGACGAACCGGCGCTGATCGCGGGTATCGAAACCGGTCGCCTGGCTGGCGCCGCGCTTGATGTGTTCGAGAACAAGCCCGGTATTAATCCGCGTCTTCTTGCCCTTGCCGAGGCCAATAAGGTCGTGCTCACCGCTCACATGGCATCAGCCACGATGGAAGCGCGCATCGAAATGGGCGAGGTAGTGATCGTCAACATCCGGACCTTCATGGACGGGCATCAGCCGCCCCACCGCATTCTGCCGGAAACGCCACTGCCGCGTGCCCTGCGCGCCTGACTGTTGCAGTAATTCCGCAAGTGAAATGGCTTCGCCGGCTGCGACATCTGTTTTCCTTGCATGGCTGGCCCATCCCTCCTAATCGTCGGCCAAGGCTGGAATCGTGGGGGCGAAGCATCCGGTCTCATTGTTGCGGCACGGCGAGCGCCGCGGTCCGGTTCGAGGAGAGCCCCTTGTTGCGTTTGAACGTTCTGCCTCTGATTGTCCTGCTCGGTCTGGTGACGCCGGCCGCGACATTTGCCGCCGAAGGCGATGCGGCGCCGATCAGCGAGGCAAACGGCCATCTGGTGCTCGAAGCGCTGGGCCATCAACTCGCTTTGCCCATGCCCGATTGGGTCGACCCGGCCTGGCGCGAGCGGGACGGCCTCTCGGCCTTGATCGATACCAATTACGTGACGCTTGATGGCCAAGCCGCCGTCAGCCTCTATCCCAAGGGCGAGGGCGAAGGTTTCTGGACCAAGCGCTATGGCGCCCGTATTCTCGACGATGCCTCGACAGCGCTCGTCGACTATCGCGATGCTGCCATTGATGCCTTCGCCACCACCTGCAAGCCAGGCCTGACTGGCTTCTTCCAGCTCGAGCCAGATGGAGCCGACCACTTGCCGCCGCTTGGCTTCGTCTGTGGCGGTTTCCTGGACGCATTACCCGGCTATCGCGGCAAGGGAGAAGTCATGGTCATGGGCTTCCTCAAATCACCGAACGGGCTGGGTGTGGTGTTCCAGGAATGGCAGGGAACTGCCTTCGATCCCGCTGATCCCACCAGCTGGCCGGTGGACGTACAGACCGTCGAAGCCCGCGTTGCCCAGTTCAAGACCGATGCCAGTCTCGCGGTCGTGGATTGACGGCGGCCCGGCAAGGCCCTAAGCCGCTGGCCCATGAAAAGAGATAACCCATCCACCGGCCCCAGCCAGCGTATGCTGCGTGTGGGGGAACTGGTCCGCCATGCATTGGCGGCGTTGTTCGCTCGCGGCGAAATCGAGGACGACGCCCTGCGCGGCACGGTCCTGACCGTCCCTGAAGTGCGCATGACGCCCGATCTCAAGCTCGCCAATGCCTATGTAATGCCGCTGGGCGGCAGCCATGCTGATGAAATCGTGGCGGCGCTCAACCGTCACCGCAAATTCATCCGGGGTCGTATTGCCCCGCAAATCGACCTCAAATATGCGCCCGAATTCCGCTTCTTCGTCGATGAGACGTTCGAGGAGGCTGGCCGTATCGATGCCCTGCTGCGCTCGGATCGCGTCAAGCGCGACCTCGATGAAGACGAGAACGGCGAAGACTGACAGTGACGCAGCCCAGATCCAAAAAGCGCCCCATCTCCGGGTGGGTGGTGCTGTCAAAGCCCTATGACATGACCTCCACCCAGGCGGTGGGCAAGGTCCGCTGGCTGTTTTCCGCTGCCAAGGCAGGCCATGCCGGTACACTCGACCCGCTGGCCACCGGCATCCTCCCCATCGCTCTCGGTGAGGCTACCAAGGCCGTGCCGCAGGTGCAGGATGGTACAAAAATCTACCGCTTCGCCATTCAATGGGGCAGCTCCACCAGCACCGACGATGCCGAAGGCGAGGTGATCGCCACTTCCGACCACCGCCCTGAGCAGGCCGACCTGGAAGCGGTGCTGCCGCGCTTTACCGGCACCATCATGCAGCGTCCTCCGGCTTTTTCGGCGATCAAGGTCGATGGCGAGCGTGCCTATGACCTGGCGCGCGCCGGTGAAATCGTCGAACTGGCTGAGCGGCCGATCGATATCGACGCCATCGCGCTCGTCTCCCACGATACGGTGCAGAGCATTCTCGAGGTGACCTGCGGCAAGGGCACCTATGTGCGAGCCCTGGCGCGCGATATTGCCGAAGCGCTGGGCACAAGGGGCCATGTCACCAGCCTCCATCGCGCTGCGGTGGGGCCATTTACCGACGCCATCGCCGTGACCATCGAACAATTGGAAGCGGCAGAAGCCGGTCTGGCGCGCGACGCGCTCCTTGCACCTGTCGCATCCGGTTTCGCCAATCTGCCAGAAATTCGGCTCGATCCCGTGCAGGCGACAGCCGTCGGCCATGGCAATGCGGTGCTGCTGACCGGCGCCGGCGCGCCACTGGCGCTCGATGATTGCTGGGCCAGCTTCAAGGGCAAGGTGGTTGCCACGGGGTCGGTGGCCTTCGGGCAATTCCATCCGCGCCGGGTCTTCAATCTCTAACCTTTCGGCACGGCATCGTCGTCAATAAAAACGGGGCCCGATTGGGCCCCGATTTTTTGCTCCGGTCAGGTGACCAGGAAGATGATGATGATCAGCCAGATCGGCACGCCGAGAAGCCAGAGTGCAAGTCCTTTGAACATGGAATTCTCCTCTTTCTTATCGGATCAGAAGCGGCGGAAGACGTCGGTGAAGACGCTGTTTTCGTCGCGGTGATTGCCACCCTTCTGGGCTGCCCAATAGGCACCGATGGCCGAAACCAGCGAAGAGGCGGCGAGGAGGAAGGCGGCGATAATAGCCGTGTTGCGGGCAATGCGGGCAGCCTCGACGGCTTGCTGACGGGCAGTGGCGACATTGGCGGCAACCTGGTCGACGCGGGACTGGGCTTCTTCCGGCGTCAGGCCGGTATTGGCGGCCACAACATTGGCGAGATAGGCGCGGTCGTCGGCATTGATGCTGCCATCGCCAAGCGCGGCTTGGGCGAAAATGCGGCCGGCCTCGTCGCGGGCAAGCGTGGCGTCTACCGGCTGGTTGGCGCGGAACAGCGTGTCGACGAAATAGGCATTGGGGTCGACAGCGTCCTCGACGGCATTGGAGGCAGCAACCGTGGCGGTAGCGGTAGCGCTGCCCACGGCATTGGCAATGGCACCCACGCCGCTGACAGCCAGCACGGCACCAACAATCATGGCACCAGCCCAGACGAGCAGGCCATGGGCGCCATCGCGCACATCGCTCTCATCTTCAGTGGCGTCGAAATTGCGTCGACGCAGGCGACCGGTGAGGTAACCGCCGGCCATGAAGCTGGAGATCTGCACCCAGAGGAACCAGCTGGCGGCAGCAACACCGATCAGCACCGCCGGTGCGCCCTCGCGGGCATGAAAGCCCACCATGTTGAGCCCGATGGCGGAGCCGAAGCTGATGAAGAGAATGGAAATCGCGCTGGCGAAGACGACGCCGGCAATGATGGCGGGCCAATCCACATAGCTGGATTTTTCGCGATCACTGGCTGCGCCAGCCTCGATAACGGCAATGCCGGAGGGATGTTCGATCGTCATGGTGATACCTGTCCTTGTTGCTAATGGCTCAAGCGAGACCGATGAACGACAGGATGGCCATGACGATAACGACCAGGCCGACAAGATAGATGATGGAGTTCATGGGAAGAGCCTCTGTTGAGTGACGCAAGTGGTCAGACAACGGGCCCGATGGGATTTTGTTCCGATTGCGGCAGATTGGCGGCGAAGGCTGTGCGCCTCCGCCGCTGGCTTTGGTGCCGAGGGGCTCAGCGGCTGGCCCATTCCAGAAGGCTGGCCAGACCCACAAAGGGCAGGTCTGCGCGTTCGGTCAGCCCCGAGGCGCAGGTCGAAACGGTGGAGACGCCCAACTCGCACCCTGGTGGAATGTCGTCGCGCACGCGCCGCGTCGCATGCTGGTTGAGCTCGGGCAGGAACAGGCCCTTGTCTCCGGCATAGCCGCAGCACGTGACCGAGGTCAGCACCGCGATCTCCTCGGCACAGGCGCGGGCAATGGCTTCGGTCGCCGGCTGTTCGCCGAGGCGCTGCGCCGAGCAATTGTGGTGCACAGCAACAATTTTCAGCTTCTGGGTGATGCTGAGGTTGGGTAGCACCTGCTCGACCAGGAACTGCGCGGAATCGCTGACCTCGGCCGAGCCCGGCACCGCCTGCAAATGCTTGGCGCAGGTCGACGCATCGGTGACCACCGGCAAGGCGCCATCGACCGAAAGATCGTTCAGCTGCGCCATCAGCATCCCACCGACCTTCTCGGCTTCCTGCGGAAAGCCCTTGGACTGGAAAGGCTGGCCACAGCATTGGCCATTGAGGTGCTCGGGGATGATCACGTCAAACCCGGCGCGTTCCAGCAGCGTCACCATGGCCTGGTTGGTTGGCAACAGCTGGTGGTGAGTTTCGGGCGCGCCGAACATGCGGCTCGGGCAGGCCGGGAAATAGACCACAGATGGCCGCCCGGTTTGAGCGATTGGCACCGGGAAGCCGCTTTTGCGCGGGTCCTGCCGGTTGTCCTTTGCTTTGGGCGTGCCGGGGCCATGGTGTAGCGCTCGTGACACGCGCGGTACATGTCGCCCCGTCAACCGTCGCGCCGTATCGGTGATCGCTTCGACGGCAGGGGCAGGCACGACTTTGCGGGCCATATCGGCCACCGCCACCCCACCGCGCATCATCGACTCGACCGCGCCGCGATGGTCGGCCACGAAATGGGCGACCGAACGGGCGGTGTCGCCCCGGCGCCTGGCGCGCTCGCCCAGAATCATGGTGCCGGTCTCGATACCCACGGGGCAGCGCAGAGAGCAGAGATTGCAGGCAGCGCAGGTATCCATCCCGGCATATTGGAAATCGGCCTCGAAGCGCGCCAGCCGCGCCGGGTCCTCGCCGGTCTGCTTGAGGCGAGCGCGCTCGCGCGTCACGGCAATGCGCTGGCGCGGCGTCAGCGTCATGTGGTGGCTGGGACAGGCCGGCTCGCAAAACCCGCATTCGATGCACAGATCGACGATCTCGTCGGCCAGCGGCATGACCTTGAGGTTCTTGACGTGGATCTTGGGATCGTCGTTGAGCAAGACGCCTGGATTGAGCAGTCGCTCGGGGTCGAAAGCCGCCTTGATCGCCTGCATGATGCCATAGGCCTTGGCGCCCCATTCGGCTTCGACGAAGGGTGCGATGGCGCGGCCGGTGCCGTGCTCGGCCTTGAGCGAACCGCCATAGCGTAGCGATACGAGATCGGAGAGCGCGCGATTGAACGCGTCGAATTTTTCAGCGGCACCCGGCTTGGTGAAATCGTCGCCCATCTGGAAATGCAGATTGCCCGCCAATGCGTGGCCGAATATTACCGCATCGGGATAGCCGTGCTCATCGAGCATGCTGCGCAAGTCGACAACAAAATCGGCCAGTTTTTCAATCGGTGCCGCCACGTCCTCGGTCAGCATGATGCTGCCCTTGGGACGCGCTGCACCGGCGGAGGTGAAGAAGCCCTTGCGGATATCCCACAGCTCGTGGCTGCGATGCTCGTCGGTGGACAGATCGATATGGGTGGCGCCGTGGCGCGCCAGCAGCGCAGCGGTCTTGGCGACTTCGCGCGCCAGCGTCTCGGCGTCGGGAGCGGTGACGTCGATCAGCACGGCCGGCGAAGTCTCGGTCAGCCAAGGCAGTAAAGGCACCATGGGCGAGAGGTGCTCGACCGTGGCCAATGCGCGCCGCTCGATATATTCGGCCGCGGTCACTCCGGTGGTCACCTGCACGCCGCCATTGGCCATTTCGATGATGGCGCGCCCGGCGGCCTGCGGATCGGGAAAGGGAATAAGCCCGGTGGCCTTGAAGGGGTGTTCGGGCACCGTATTGTAGGTCACCTCGGAGACGAAGCCGAGCGTGCCTTCCGAGCCCACCATCAGGTGGATGAGAATATCGAGCGGATCGTGATAGTCGACCAGAGCGTTGAGCGAATAGCCCACCGTGTTCTTGATGCGGTATTTGTGCCGGATCAGCGCCACCAGTTCCGCATCATCCATGACGGCGCGATGCAGCGCCTGCAACTGGTCGAGCATCTTGGCATGGCTCTTGCGGAAGGCGGCAACGCTATCCGCGTCGCCGGAGTCCAGCATAGTGCCGTCGGTCAGGACGATCCTGAGTCGCGCCATGGTGTGGTACGTGTTCTGCGCTACCCCGCAGCACATGCCCGAGGAATTGTTGTTGACCACGCCGCCGATCTTGCAGGTCGCCTGGCTCGCCGGATCTGGCCCAATCTTGCGGTCAAATTTCTTCAGCGCGCGGTTGGCCTCGGCGACGATGACGGCCGGTCCAAGAGTGATCTTCTCGGCTCCCGGATGGATGGTCAGCTTGCGCCAGCCATCCCCGAGCACGGCCAGCACGCCATCGGTGACGGCCTGTCCGGACAGCGAGGTGCCGGCGGCCCGGAAGGTTACCGGCAGTCCCTCGGCACGGGCTGCCTGGAACACGGCACGCACATCATCCTCGGAGTTGACGAAGACCACCACGGCCGGAATCAGCCGGTAGGAACTGGCATCGCCGCTCCAAGCATAGGTCATCAGCGGATCGGTGTGAATGGCGCCCGAAACACTGGCTTTGAGGCGATGGGCGACGCGCTCCCCGGCGGCCTGGCGGTCGGGGGCGGGAGCCTTGGGCTGGATCGAGGTGAGAACGGCTTGCTGCATGCTTGTCTACTAACATGTTAGGCAATGTCTGCGAAGGGCTTCTCGCTCCATGTGGCGAAACTGCTCAGCGTTCCGGCGGTGGCAACACCACCGCTGCCGCCTGCATGATCCGCGCGATCAACGCTTCGATGCGTGCTTCGCTGCGTCGCTCGCTCAACACATGAACGCCGGCGGTGAATCTGGTCATCTCGTCGACGACATCGAGCTGAAGCAGTCCCTGCTTTTGCAGGTGATCGCTGATGACATGGGAGTGCGGCAGCACCGCGTCGGTGGCCAGTGTGTAATCTATGCAGGCCGCCAGGGAATTGGAGCCGAAAGTAAAGTCGGTCTGGTCGAACAGGGCCTTCATCCGAGCGCGCCAACGATTGGGATCGAAAAACCGCTCGTGCCGGCTTTCCGGCGGGGTGCTGGTGACGATGGGGAAGCGCTCGACCTCCTCCCGCGCACAGGGTCGACCGAGCAGGGGATGGCCGGCGCGTACAAAATAGCCGTTATGCACAGTCGTCAGCGGAATGAATTCAGTGGCCACGGCGGCATTGAGCTCCTGCGTCTCGTGCCCGAGAAACAATGAGATGTCGCCGGAGAGCAGTTGATCCAGCAGTCGAAACTGATGTCCAAGGCTCACCTGCACGGGCGAACCGGGAAATTCCCGCTGATAGTCGAGGATCATGTCCTTGAGAAACAGCTGCCACCAGGAATAACCGGTGCCGATCGACAGACCCTGCTCGGCGCCACGCCGCTGGTCGTCGATCATGGCCAGCGTATTGTCATAGAGCCTCTGCATCAGCCGGGCATTTTCATAAAGCGTTTCGCCGTAGCGGGTAAGGCGGACGCCGCGCGAGGAGCGCTCGAACAGCGGCACGCCGATGCTCTCCTCCAGCTTGTGCATGTTGAAGGTCAGCGTCGGCTGGGTGAGCAGCAGCGCGGTGGCCGCACCGCTCAGCGAACCGGCATCGGCCACCGCGATGAACTGGGTGAGAAGCTTGTCCATATCATTCCTCTCGGTTTGCGGCAGAGCTAACGCCAGTGACCATAGAAAAAATCTATAGAAAGCGCGACATTTCGTAGTTCTCTCTTTGGAAAAAATCCGCCAGTCTCGCCACACAACATGCCGGACAGGGATAGGCGGGCGAGATGGGCAGCGATGATGACTTCCTCAATCTTCCATACAAGATAGTTGCTCGACCCAAATCTCCCGTGTTAAGAGCGTAACTGACTGGTTATTTAAGCAGGGCGTCAATCAGCCACTTGCGCAGGAACTCGCGCGACAAGGTTGTCTAGTCATAGGCTTTCTGGTAACCAATCGGTGATTTAGCGGCGGGGAGGCCGCTATGCGAGAAAACCGGGTCCCAGGCGGGTCCGGATTGTTTTGGGAGGACCAAACTATGACTCTACGTCTTGATCGTCGTCAGTTTCTGATGGGCTCTTCAGCCTTGCTGGCTGCAGGGGCTGTCGGCATGGGCCCGGCATGGGCGCAGAACGCCACCCTGCGGCAGTTCTTCTGGGGCGGCCAGAACCGTGCCGACCGCACCTATGGTGTCAACGACCTGTTCAAGGCTGCCACCGGCAACACCGTCGATAGCAGCTTCCTCGGCTGGGGTGACTACTGGCCCAAGCTCGCCACCGAAACCGCTGGCGGCAATGCCCCTGACATCGTGCAGATGGACTATCGCTATATCGTCGAGTACGCCAAGCGCGGTGCCATTGCTCCGCTGGACGAGTTTGTCGGTGGCGCCCTCAAGCTCGACGGCTTCGACGCCGACCAGCTCGAAGGCGGCAAGGTCGATGGCAAGCTCTATGGTATTTCGCTCGGCGCCAACTCCGTGGCTCAGCTGGTCAATATCGCCGCTTTCGAGGAAGCCGGCGTCGAAGCGCCGAACCGCGACACCACCTATGACGAAATTCGCGAAAAGGGCGAAGCGTTCAAGGCCGCCAATGTCCGCGGCGGCATGAAGATCATTGCCGATGGCTCGGGCTCCGAGCCCATGCTCGACAACTGGCTGCGCCAGAAGGGCCTGGCGCTCTACACGGCCGATGGCAAGCTCGGCTTCGATGCCGATGCGGCCATCGAGTGGTTCACCCTCTGGCAGGGCTTCCGCAATGACGGCATCTGCGTCAGCGCCGAAGATCAGGCGCTCGACACCAACGGACCGCTGGAAACGACCATGGTGGTTATGGGCAAGGCGGCGATGATGCCGTCCAACTCCAACCAGCTCGTCGCCTTTCAGACGCTGATGACAGATCCGCTGACCATCACCAACTATCCGCGCATCGCGCCCGGCGTCGGTGGCGGTCACTATCGCAAGCCGTCCATGTTCTTCTCGGTCGGCGGCTCCTCTGCCAACAAGGAACTGGCCGCCCAGTATCTGAGCTTCTTCGTCAACGATCTCGGCGCTGCCGAAGTCCTGGGCGTGGAACGCGGCATTCCCTGCATCGACAAGACACGTGAAGCCGTGGCGCCTGGCCTCGACGAACAGAACCAGATCGCTCTCAACTTCGTCGCCAATCTCGGTGATCTGCTTGGGCCGCTGCCGCCGCCGCCGCCGGCCGCCGCTGGTGAAATCGACATCTCGCTGCTGCGCGTTCTCAGCCAGGAAGTGGCTTTCGGTGCTCGTTCGCCGGAAGACGCTGGCCAGTACTTCGTTTCCGAAGCCACTGCCATCCTGCAGCGCGCCAGCTGATCCAGGATACGACTATGGCCACGCAGGTCGACAACAGTGCTTCCACCGGAGCCGGCCGCGTGGCCCCTCCATCCTTCTGGTCCGGGGTGTGGCAAAACCATGCCCCGGGCTACCTCTTCCTTCTGCCCTGGCTCATCGGCTTTCTCGGCCTGACCATTGGGCCGATCCTCACTTCATTCTATCTGAGCTTCACGCATTTCGACCTGCTCACCGCTCCGCGCTGGGCCGGCCTCGACAACTATATGCGCATGTTCACCAATGATCCGAAGTTCGTCGCTTCCATGCGGGTGACCTTCACCTTCGTGATCTTCTCGGTGCCGCTCAAGCTGGCTTTCGCTCTCGGCGTCGCACTGCTGCTCAATCGCGGTATGAGGGGCCTTTCGATCTATCGGGCGCTGTTCTACCTGCCCAGCCTTCTCGGCGCCTCGGTGGCCATTGCCATCCTCTGGCGGCAGATCTTTGCCGGCAATGGCCTGGTAAACCAGCTGCTCGCCAATTTTGGCATTCAGGGCCCGAGCTGGATTTCCAATCCCAACACGTCGCTGTGGACGCTGATCATTCTTGCCGTCTGGCAGTTCGGCTCGCCTATGATCATTTTCCTCGCCGGCCTGCGACAGATTCCGCAGGATATGTACGAGGCCGCCAGTCTCGATGGGGCCAGCAAATGGCGCCAGTTCTGGAAGATCACCCTGCCCATGCTGACCCCGGTGGTGTTCTTCAACGCCATCATCCAGACCATCGAGGCCTTCAAGAGCTTCACCCCGTCCTTCATCATTTCGGGCGGTACCGGCGGGCCGATCAATTCGACCCTGTTCTATACCCTCTATCTCTACAACGAGGCCTTCGGCTTCTTCCGCATGGGCTATGCCTCGGCGCTTGCCTGGGTGCTCCTTGCCATCGTGGCGCTGTTCACCGCCTTCTCCTTCCTGACCAGCAAGTATTGGGTGCATTATGACGACTGATGCAGAGCGCCTGACCGTGGTCACCGGTTCCTCGCCGACCCGCCGCAAAATGATGTCGATCATCGCCCATGTGCTGCTGGTCGGGGCATCGATCGTGATGCTTTATCCGCTGCTCTGGCTGCTGGCCGCATCGTTCCGCCCGGAAAATGAGATCTTCACCTCCGGCGTGTCGGTGCTGCCCTCCGCCAATTGGAGCGTGGATTCCTACATTCGCGGCTGGAACGGCCTGCGCGTCGGCTTCGGGCAGTTGTTCATCAACTCCTTTGTCATCTCGATCCTGTCGGTGATCGGCAATGTCGTGGCCTGCTCGCTGGCCGCCTATGCCTTCGCCCGGCTGGAATTTGCCGGCCGCCGCTTCTGGTTCGCCATGATGCTGATGACGCTGATGCTGCCCTATCAGGTGACGCTCATTCCCCAATATGTGTTCTTCCTCAACCTCGGTTGGGTGAACACCATATTGCCCTTGGTGGTGCCGAAATTCCTCGCCGCCGATGCCTTCTTCATCTTCCTCATGGTGCAGTTCTTCCGCGGCCTGCCCAAGGAGCTCGATGAGGCGGCGCGCATGGACGGGGCGGGACCCTGGCGCATCTATTGGAAGATCATCCTGCCGCTCTCCATGCCGGTTCTGGCTACGGCTGCGATCTTCACCTTCATCTGGACATGGGACGATTTCTTTGGCCCGCTGATCTATCTCAGCGATCTGCGCCAATACACCGTCATGCTGGGCCTGCGCACCTTCACCGACAATACCGGCATGTCCGATTATGGCGGCATGTTTGCCATGAGCGTGCTGAGCCTTGTCCCGATCTTCGTCTTCTTCCTGTTGTTCCAGCGCCTTCTGATCGAAGGCATCGCGACCACCGGCATGAAGCGCTAACTCCAAAATGCGGAGTGCGGGTCATGCCGCGCTCCGCTCACCAGCGACGACCAGGATATTCTGCTGAAATGACGATCAAATTTGCCGCCATCGGCATCAATCACGCCCATATCTACGGCCAGGTGGATTGCCTGAAGCGCGCCGGTGCCAGCTTCGTGGCCTTCCATGCTGTTGAGGACGACCTGGCAAAAACCTTTGGCGACAAATATCCCGAGGCCCGGCGCGTTGCCGATCCCCGCGAAATTCTCGAAGATGCCTCGATCCAGGTCGTCACCACTGCCGCCATTCCGGCCGATCGCGCCGATATTTGCCTTGCAGCCATGCGGGCCGGCAAGGACGTGTTGACCGACAAGCCCGGCATGACCACCTTCGCCCAGCTTGAAGAGATCAAGCGTGTACAGAAGGAAACCGGGCGCATCTTCTCGGTGCTCTATTCAGAGCATTTCGAGGTCCCGGCCGCCGTCGAGGCCGGCAATCTCATTGCCCAGGGCGCCATCGGCCAGGTGGTCAACACCGTCGGCCTGGGACCCCATTCACTGCGGCTCAACAATCGTCCGGATTGGTTCTTCACCCGCAATCGCTATGGCGGCATTCTGTGTGATATCGCCAGCCACCAGTTCGAGCAGTTCCTGTTCTTCTCCGGTGCCATGGACGGCGAAGTGGTTTCTGCCAATGTGCACAATCGTAACCATCCCAACCGTCCGGGCCTGCAGGATGTGGGCGATGCCCATGTACGCACCGCTGGGACCACCGGCTATATCCGTGTCGACTGGTTCACACCCGAGGGGCTGCCGACCTGGGGCGACGGGCGCCTGACCATTTTGGGTACAGAGGGCTATATCGAGCTGCGCAAATATGTCGATATCGCCGGCCGGCCCGGCGACAACCACCTCTTCCTTGTCGACAAGAAGGGCGTCCAGCATATCGACTGCTCCAAGGTCGACATGCCCTTCGGCCGCCAGTTCCTCGACGACGTGCGTAACCGCACCGAAACGGCGATGCCGCAGGAACGCTGCTACAATGCCATGAAGATGGCACTGACCGCCCAGGCTATTGCCGAACAGGGCAGGGAGTAAGAACGATGAGCCGCATTTTGAACGTCGCCGTCGTCGGCTGCGGTATCGGCCGCTCCCATATCGTGGAAGGCTACCTGCCCAATGCCGACAGGTTCAAGGTTGTCGCGCTTTGCGACCTCAACCAGGAACGTCTGGATGAGGTTGGCGAAGAATTCGGTGTCGAGCGCCGCATCACCGATTTCGCCGATCTTCTGAGCATGGACGACATCGACATCATCGATGTCTGCACCCCGCCAGGCGCGCATCTCTCCATGGTGGTGGACAGCCTGCGCGCTGGCAAGAATGTGGTCTGCGAAAAGCCGCTGGTCGGGTCGCTCAAGGATGTGGACGCCGTCATTGCCGCCGAGAGGCAGGCCTCCGGAAAGCTGATGCCGGTGTTCCAGTACCGCTTCGGCGACGGTATCGAGCAGGCCAAGGCCATCATCGATGCCGGCATCGCCGGAAAGCCCTATGTCGGGACGGTCGAGACCTTCTGGCGCCGCGAGGCCCCCTATTATGCCGTGCCCTGGCGCGGCAAGTGGAAGACCGAATTGGGCGGCGTCCTGATGGGCCACGCCATCCATCCGCACGATATCTTCACCTATCTCATGGGCGATATCGCCCGTGTCTTTGGGCGCGTCGCCACAAGGGTCAATCCGATCGAGGTGGAAGACTGCATCTCGGCCTCCATCGAAATGCAGAGCGGCGCGCTGGCCAGCTTCACCGCCACGCTGGGTTCTGTCGACGAGATCACCCGCATCCGCCTGCAGTTCGAGCACGTGACTATCGAAAGTGATCACGCGCCCTATAATCCGGGCAATGCCCTATGGAAGATTCTGCCGCGCAATGACGCGGTCAAATCCAGGATCGACGCCCTGCTGGCCGATTGGCAGCACGTGCCCTCGCGCTTCCAGACCCAGATGGCGCGCTTCTACGACGCGCTGGTCCACGACGCCCCTTTGCCGGTCACCAGCCAGGATTCGCGCCGTGCCCTGGAATTGGTGACGGCCTTCTATCATTCTTCATCCACGCACCAGGAAGTCGTGCTACCCCTTGGAGCAGACCACCCGCTCTACGAGAGCTGGGTACCGGCAGCGTTCCGGTAAAGAGGAGATAACCATGGCGACCAGCATCGAACTCAACAAGCTCCAGAAAGCCTATGGCGATGTCGCTGTCATCCATGGCGTCGATCTCAGGATCGAACCGGGTGAGTTCACCGTCTTCGTCGGTCCTTCGGGCTGCGGCAAGTCCACCCTGTTGCGGATGATCGCCGGTCTCGAGCCCATTACCGGTGGCGATCTGCTGATCGATGGTCAGCGCATGAACGACGTGCCAGCGGCCAAGCGCGGCATCGCCATGGTGTTCCAATCCTATGCGCTCTATCCGCATATGAGCGTTCACCAGAACCTGGCTTTCAGCCTCGAAACCGCCAAGATGCCCAAGGCGGAGATCGAAAAACGGGTGCAGAAGGCCGCCGAGATCCTCAAGATCGAGCCCCTGCTCAAGCGCAAGCCCAAGCAGCTCTCGGGCGGCCAGCGCCAGCGCGTCGCCATCGGCCGGGCCATCGTGCGCGAACCGAAGATATTCCTCTTCGACGAGCCGCTGTCCAACCTCGATGCCGAACTGCGCGTCGCCATGCGCGTGGAAATCGCCAAGCTGCACAATGATCTGGGAAACACCATGATCTATGTGACCCACGATCAGGTGGAGGCCATGACCATGGCCGACAAGATCGTGGTGCTGCGCAGCGGCATCATCGAGCAGGTCGGCGCTCCGCTCGACCTCTACAACAATCCGCGCAACCTGTTCGTCGCCGGCTTCATCGGCTCTCCCAAGATGAATTTCCTCACCGCCACGGTGGAGAACGGCGCCATCCGAACCGCGGGCACGCTGACATCTTTGGGCCGCGACGTGGCCGGCGCCACGACGCTCGGCATTCGCCCCGAACACATCAGTCTCAACGACGCCAGCGGCGTCAAGTTCGCGGATCTGCGGGTGGATCTGGTTGAAAATCTGGGCGGCCAGACCGTGGTCTATGCCACCACTAGTGATGGACAGGCCATGACTGTAGTGCTCGAGGGCCAGCGCCCCGTCGAGATCGGTGCCACCCTTGCCGCCTATGTCGATCCGGCCAAGGCCCATGTGTTCGACGCTCAGGGCAACGCTATCCGCTAGGTGCTGCGCGCTATAAACCCGCGCAAGTGATACAACGGCAGTGCCCATGCGGCGCTGCCGTTTTGCGTCGGGAACTGGCCAGTAGAGCGAAAAGCCTATGCCTGCGTCTTGGAGGGCGCCACGACATCAAGGCGGTTGTCGATGATCTCGCCCATCTGCGCGCACTCCACCGCGATTTCGCGAATGAAGTCGGCCAACATCGGTCGTTCGAGCGCTGCCAGATTGCGCACCACCATGGCAGTGTCGCGGTGCAGCGGTTCGAAATCGGTCGGCGCGATCTCGACCAGCCGCCCGGCCTTGACGTCGTTGGACACGGCGGAGTTGACGAAGAAGCCCAGACCTTCACCCTTAAGCGCCAGGCGGCGTGCGGGGCCGGTCGGCAACTCGACGCTGGTCTTGGCGAGACGCACCAGAGCTGCCGCAGTCTCCGGGTCGGCCTGCCACCAGCGCAGGGCGATGACGCGGGGCACCAGCGCCAGCACCTCCTCGATACTCGGTCTGGGCGGCAGCTTCGCCGCGATTTCAGCTGACACCACCAGCGGCACGCGCTCGCGCATGATGACCAACGGTTCCAAATCGACCACAAGCGGATCGATATTGGGCCAGCACAATATGCCCATTTCCACTTCGCGCTCATGCAGCATGGCAGCGATCTGCGCCTGCCGGCCCTCGCGCACCACCACATCCACCGCTGGGTACTTCTCCTGAAAGCGGATGAGGCTTTCGGTGATCAGCGGCGAGACCAGCGTGCGCAGCGAAGCGATCGACACCCGGCCCCGTTCTACCCGACGCAGCGCCTCACGTCCCTCCTGCGCTGTACCGATGATGCGCCGCGCATAGGGCAGGAAGGTCATGCCCTGGTCGGTCAGCGTCACCAACCGTCCACGTACGAACAACTGGACGCCCAGCAATTGCTCCAGCGCCCTGATTCGCATCGAGGCGGTCGCCTGAGTAATGTTGAGATGCGCTGCAGCCTTGGTGAACGACTGGTCGCGGACGATACGATCAAAGGTGCGGAGCTGGTCGAGGTCCATAGGAAAGGCTTATGCAAGGGTCGGCTATTGACCAAGTTATCGCCTGGTCGATAGGACCTGTCGATACGTCAACTGACGCAAGCCTAGCCCTTATTGGCCAGTCGCGACTGTTCGGCGCGTTCGATTTTTTCGGCGCGCGCGCGGGCGGCGTCATCGGCGACGGCGTCGCCCATATGGGCGCGCCCGCGTTGCCGGGCCAGGTCCATCTGCCGCTGCCGTTCGGCGGCGGCCTGATGCTTGTCGCTGTCATCGGCGCAATAGGCGCAGGAAACGCCCTCGACATAGTGCTGGTGCTGCCGGTCCGCCGCGGTCAGGGGATGACGGCAGGCACGGCAGAGCGTGGCCTGACCCAGTTCGAGGCCATGGCCGACCGAGACCCGCTCGTCGAAGACGAAGCATTCGCCCGAAAATCGGCTTTCCGTCTCCGGCACCACTTCGAGATATTTCAGAATGCCGCCCTTGAGGTGAAACACCTCTTCAAAGCCTTGGCTGAGCATGTAGGAGGAGGCCTTTTCGCAGCGGATGCCGCCGGTGCAGAACATGGCGACCTTCTTGTCGCGCTTGGGGTCGAGGTTCTTGGCCACGAAGTCCTTGAACTCGACAAAGCTCTGCGTATTGGGGTCGAGCGCCCGCTGAAACGTGCCGATCCCGACCTCATAATCATTGCGCGTATCGACCAGGACAACGTCGTTGCGCTCGATCAGCGCATTCCAGTCCTCCGGCTCGACATAGGTGCCCACTTGGCGGTTGGGGTCGACCTGCGGCGCCCGCAAGGTCACGATCTCCGGCTTGAGCCGTACCTTCATGCGCAGGAAGGGGGCCGTATCGGCGTAGGAATACTTTACCTCCGCTCCGGCGAGCCGCGTACCGAAGGGGCCGGACACGAACAGAAAATCGGCGAGTGCCTCTATGGCCTGGGGTGAACCGGACACGGTGCCGTTGATCCCCTCGGGGGCCAGGATGAGCGTGCCTTTGATCTCCCTTGTGCAACAGAACGCGGCCAATGGCGCCTTGAGGCTTTCCACATCCGGCAAAGGTGCAAATTTATAGACCGCCATCACCTTGTATGGATGATCGGGCTGGGGCAGATTGGTCATCGAAGTTGAGCTGTGCGCTGTCATTTGCCTCGCTCATATCAAAGACCGCATCCGGCGTCACGGGCGGTCGGAACCAAGACATCGGGAGCTTCTCCATGACCTACCGGGCCGACACGGCACGCTATGACACCATGCAATATCGCCGTTCCGGTCATTCGGGGCTCAAGCTGCCGGTGATCAGCCTGGGGCTGTGGCAGAATTTCGGGGGCACGCGCGACTATCCCTCTGCCATGGAAATTCTCGGCTATGCCTTCGATCAGGGCATTACCCATTTCGACCTCGCCAACAATTACGGGCCGCCCGCCGGCTCGGCCGAAGAGCTGTTTGGCACGGTCCTGGCGCGTGACTTCCGGCCCTATCGTGATGAGATGATCATCTCCACCAAAGCCGGCTACAATATGTGGCCCGGCCCCTATGGCGAATGGGGGAGCCGCAAATCCCTCCTCGCCAGTCTCGACCAGAGCCTCAAGCGGATGGGGCTCGACTATGTCGATATCTTCTATTCCCACCGCTTCGATCCCGATACGCCACTTGAGGAAACCATGGGCGCTTTGGCCCATGCGGTGAAATCGGGGAAGGCGCTCTATGTCGGCATTTCCTCCTATCCCGAAAAGGAAACGCGCGAGGCCCATCGCGTTCTCAAGCAAATGGGTGTGGCCACCACCATTCACCAGCCGTCCTATTCGATGATCAATCGCTGGATCGAGAACGACAAGACCATTGATGCCTGCGGCGAGCTGGGGATCGGGGTGATTGCGTTTTCGCCGCTGGCGCAGGGGGTGCTTTCGGGCAAGTACAATTCGGGCAATCTTGCCGGCACGCGTGGGGAGAACCCTAATGGCTCGCTGCGCGCCAGCCAGATCGAGCCGCGCGTGCTCGATGCGGTGAACAAGGTCGGCGAAATCGCCAGGGCGCGCGGGCAATCCATGGTGCAGCTGGCGCTGTCCTGGGTGCTGCGCCGCAAGGAAATGACCTCGGCGCTGATCGGGGTGCGCAATCTCGACCAGCTCAAGGACAATCTCGGCGTCCTCAACAATCTCGATCTCTCTGCCGACGAGATCGCCGCCATCAATGAAGCGACCAAGGGCGGGCAACTGGATCAGCAACCGCGCCCACAACCCGCATCCCGTTAGGGTTTCGCCACAGGGCCAACTCGGCCTGCGCCATTGCCGCATCGTAGCTGCCTAAAGGCCCTCGGGTCGAGCCCGAGGGCGGCATGGCGACGCGAGCCAGACCGTGCCAGGATCGGGGGTCACACCATCATCGATTGCAGCGCGCCCATGGCCGCCAGCGAGCCCATGGAATTGGCAAAGGTCACCGAATGCATGGCGGTGGCCAGATCGCCTGCCGCGAAAATGCCGGGGCGCGAGGTCGCCTGCATCTCGTTGACCGCGATCATCGTGCCGGTGGGCGTTTGCTTCATGTCGAGGCCCAGCTGGCTGTGCAGATCGGCCGCGGGGTGGCTGCGGGGATGGGCATAAAGCGCGCCCATAGCCAGGCTCTTGCCGTCATCCAGCGTGACGCGGCGCAGCATGCCGTTCTCGTGGTCGATCGACACCAGCCGGGCATTCTCGATGCGGACGCCGCGCGCTTTCAGTTTCTGCCGCTCGTCATCGGGGATGGCATGGCCATCGAGGATCAGCGTGAGGTCATCGGTCCAGTTCCGGTAGAGCGCCGGCATGTGCAGCGAAAAGGGGCCGGAATAGAGCAGACCCCAGCTTTGGCCGGCGACCTCATAGCCATGGCAGAAGGGGCAGTGAATGACGGTTCGCCCCCAGCATTCGGCAAAGCCCGGAATAACAGGCATTTCGTCGACAATACCATAGCTGAGGATCAGCCGGCGCCCTTCGAGCTGCTCGCCCGTCGCGCTGGTGACGATGAAGCGGTCCGGCGCGCCGGAAACGCTCACGGCCCGCGCGGAAATCAGTGCGACGGTGGGATAGGCGGCCACCTGCGCGCGGGCCCTTGCAAGCAGTTCACCGGGCGGCGTGCCATCGGCGCCAAGGATGTTATGCGCCGCCTCGGCATAGCGATTGCGGTTGAGCCCGGTGTCGAGCACACTGACCCGACGGCGGGCGCGGCCCAGCTGCATGGCGGCGGTGAGGCCGGCAAAGCTGCCGCCAATGATGATGACGTCCTGCATGGTTTTGGTCCTTTTGATGGCGAGCGAAGGCGCCCGGCGCCCAGGGGCAAATCCGGCGTGTTCGTTTCGCAGTGGAGAATGGTTCAGCCCAGGCGCGGAAACCCCGCGCCCATGGCGTCCTTGGCGATGTCGGCGAGGCGGATGCGCGTCAGCCTTGCGGCCAGCAAAGCCTCGGCGTCATCGAGAAATTCGCTCATCACCCGGTCTACCGACCGCACGATGGCGCATGCTTTGTCGCCGGGATCGCTTTCTGTGCGCAGCAAGAGGCGCTCATCCATGGCTGCATAGACCTGGTGGAGGGTGATCTCCTCTGCCGGCCGGGCCAGCGCCCAGCCGCCATTGGGTCCCTTGCTAGCCACGACGAGGCCCGCCTCGCGCAATTCGCCCAGCGCCCGCCGCACCACCACGGCATTGGTCATGAGGCAGCTGGCCAGCGCCTGCGAGGTCAGCACCTTGTCGGGCTGGGCATGGAGATGCACCAGCGCGTGCAAGGCCAGGGATAGTCGGCTCGATTTTTTCATGTAACTATTATTGTTACATATAGAGGCCTCAGTCAAGCCGCATTCCGCAGGTCACCTGGAGCGGCTAAGCTGGTCGGCAGGTCTGGGAGGATAAGCATGCGTCGCTTTGCCATGGTTTTGGGTTTTGGACTCTTGGGGCTGGCGCCGGCACTCGCCTTCGATGCCGATATAGAGGCGGTCATCGACCACATGAAGACCGGCAAGGCCATTCCAATCGCCGATGTCGGCACGCTGATGAGCGGGGCCGAGCGATGGTGCTACAATCAGGACGGCAGCAATTGCATGTGGTCCGATATCTATCTCAAGGTCGATGCCAAGGGCGCCGTGTTCGAGCTGGAGCATGCCTGGGACGATGTCCATGACGTGCAGTTTGTCGAACGCGGCGAATTTCGCGACGGCCGTTTCATCTGCGAGACCGGCGGGGACTGGCTGCCGACACTGCGCGCCACGAGGCGCAGCGACGGCATGCCTTTGGGCGGGCGGGAGTTGGCAGCGCTCAAGGATGAGGTCGGCGCCTATGTGACGCGCGATGCCAATAATTGCTTCGACTACCTGTTCGAGGGCGCCGACCCCGCCGCCGACACCGTATCGCTGCTGCAGCGCCAATATACCGATGGCGTCTATCAGGACGGCGCCGATGCCAAGGTGACGCTGCATTTCGACGCCGACACTGCGCAGGGACTGTCGTTCTACTGACGACAGAGGAAAGGCAGCCCCTGCAAGAGGCCGCCTTTCTGAAGCTTCTTAGCCGATGCGGCCGTCGACGATGTTGTCCGACAGCGGCGCCGGGCGTGTGACCGGCGTGTTGATCGCGACCGTGCGGCCATCGCGGGCAGCCGTTTCGAAGGCCTCCATGACCTCGAGCACATGCAGCGCCAGGTCGCCATTGGCGCGATGCGGCCGGTTTTCGAGAATGCCCAGTGCCATGTCGGCGACGCCCAGCGAGCGGTAATTGCCCTCGGCATAGGGCTGCTCGACCTTGACCAGGGCCCATTGCTCATTGTGGCCGCGCTTGCGCAATTCGAGCTCACCGCCGAACAGGTTGGGATCGGGGACCAACAGGCTCTGCTCGGTGCCATAGATCTCGAGCGGGACGTGCTTGTGCGCAGCGACGTCGAAACTCATGGCGATCTGCACGATGGCGCCATTGGCAAAGCCCAGCGAGCCGGTGACATGAGTATCGATCTTGACCGGCATGATCTGGCCCTTCTTGGGCTCCGACAACACCGGCCGCTCCTGGCGCAGGCGCGAGGACATGGCCGAGACACGCGCCACCGGACCCAGGAGATTGACCAGGTCGGTAATGTAATAGGGCCCCATATCCAGCATCGGGCCGCCACCCAGGTCATAATAGAAGGCCGGATCGGGATGCCAGCTTTCATGGCCGGGGCACTGCATGTAAGCGGTGCCGCCGATGAGCTGGCCCAAGGCGCCGCTATCCACCACGGCGCGGGCCTGCTGGTGCGCGCCGCCAAGGAAAGTGTCCGGCGCCGACCCGAGGCGCAGCCCCGCCGCATTGGCAGCCGCGAGCAATGTCTTGCCCTCGGCGAAGGTGATGCCCAAAGGCTTTTCCGAATAGACATGCTTGCCGGCGGCGAGGCATTTGAGACCGACCTCTACATGGGCGCGCGGAATGGTGAGGTTGACCACGAGATCGATCGCGGGGTCGGCCAGCATCTCCTCGACGCTCATGGATTTAAGACCGAATTCGGCGGCGCGCGCCGTGGCGGCTTCGGCCCGCATGTCGGCCAGCCCCTTGATGTCGAGCACCGGAAAGCCTGGCAAGCCGTCCTTGCCCAGAATGGCCTTCAGATAGGCCGACGAAATATTGCCGGTACCGATGAAACCGATACCGAGGCGCTTGGCAGACATGCGCGTCTTCCTCCCAGATGTACGTGCCTCAGACTAGCGCCCCAATGGCGGAGGCGGAAGGGGTTTTGGGAGGGAATCGCGCATGAACAGCTTGTCTGGCTGGTGCCCTGCTAAGGCTGGCCGATTTGTGCCTTTAGCCAGTCGGCATCCGGCTCGATCGGGGTGATGACGTCGATCAGCACGCCATTGGGATCGGCCACGATCACATGCCGCTGGCCGAACACCTCGTCGCGCAGCGGCTGGGCGATCGCAACGCCAGCGTGTTCCAGCCGTTTGGCTTCTGCGGCTGCGTCGTCGACATAAAAGCTGAGGATGACGCCGGCGCTCGGCACACGACCAGGCTCGGGAATGGAATCGTGCCGGTAGTCGATGACGGCAAGTTCGAACAGACCGGCGCTATCTCCCTTGAGATGCACATACCAGTCGCTTTCAAACACGGGGGTAAAGCCGAAGGCATCGCGATAGAACTGCGCCGTGCGTGCCACATCGGCGACCTGCAACAGGGGAAACAGGCTGTTGAATTTCATAATCGGCCTCCTTGCCGGAACTGTCATTTAGATACAGACTGCATGTATCTAAGATAAGTAACATACAGGCTGCATGTATGCAAGTCGAACGGCGAACACAGGATGAGCGGCGAGAGGCGACGCGCACGGCTCTGCTCGATGCGGCAAGATCGCTCTTCGCAAAAAAAGGCTATGCCGGTACCAGCACCCCCGAGATCGTCGCGGCGGCGGGCGTGACGCGCGGCGCGCTCTACCATCACTTCCCCGACAAGCTCGCTCTCTTTGCGGCCGTGGTGGTAGAGGAGCACCGCGCCGTGGCCGATGCCATTGGCGCTGCCGGCGACGGAGATGCGGCCCCACCAGACATGATCGAGGCGCTTGTTGCGGGGGGCGAGGCCTTCATACTGGCCATGCAGGATGAAGGCCGAAGGCGCATCATGCTGGTCGATGCGCCTGCGGTTTTGGGCCGCGAGGCGGTGGACGGCATCAATGCCGAATATGGCCTGCGCACCCTGATCGATGGCGTGCAATGCGCCATCGATCAGGGTGTCATGGCACCGGTGCCCGTCTGGCCCATGGCGCATTTGCTCAACGCCGTCTTCGACCGCGCCGCTCTTGCGCCGGCGGATGAGGTGGCTGCCTTTCGGGATGCAATCGACGCCCTGCTGCGCGGTTTGCGCCAGACGTCCCCTCGCCCCTGAGACGAGGGGACTGTGTGTCGGCTTTAGTCCCCCGCGCGTTCCAGGTGCTCGATCCGCGCTGCCAGTTCCTGCACCGCCTTGACCAGGGGTGCGATGAACTGGGTGTAGCGCAGCGCCTGGCTGCTCAGGGGATCGTCGGGATCGGCGAGCACATGGCCGGCGAAATCGCCTATATCCAGGGCGGAGATGGTTTCGGCGACATCCTGGGCGATGAAGCCGTAATGGGTGCGCCGTCCGGGCTGCGCTTCGCCGTTTTCGAGGCTCCCTTCGCGCCAGCGATAGCTGACAGGATTGAGCTTTTGCACGAAGTCGAGCCCAAGCGCGCTTGGGACGATGTCGGTCTTGAGGCGCAGGTCGGAGGTTTCGATGGTGCCGGTCGCCGACCAGATGGCCGACCAGCGAGCTCCGCTCGCACCAAGGCTGGCGCTGTTGTCGCTTGATGGGCGCAGGTCACTGGCCAGCGTCACCGCGCCAGTCGTGGCGTTGACGGCGACAGCATTCACCCAGGAGACGCCATCGGCGCTGACCTTGATGCGCCAGTCATTGTCGCCCATCAGCCCCATTTCGGCCTGGCCGGTCCAGTTGGACTGGAACAGCAGGCTCGCCGTATCCCCGCTGGTGGCTTTGTTGATCTTGAGCTGATGGCCGGCACCGTCATGGGTGAGCAGCACTGCTTCGGCGGCCACGGCCAGTCGGTTGACCGAATCGGCACTGGTGTTGACGCCCAGTTGCGGCAGGCCCGCCCCGATTGCCGCCACCGCGATCCAGGCGCTGCCGGAATAGAGCTTGAGACTGCCTGCCTGGCGGTCGAAGACCTGCCACCCCGCCTCTGGCGCGAGGAAGCGCCAGGTCCCTGCCTGCCAGACGGCAATGGCGTTTTCTTCTCCAGCCCAGGCGCCGGTTGCGCCAATCGGTACGATCCAGGCCGAACCGGCATCGGGCGTTGCCGGCGGGTTCGCGACATTTGCCGCCTCCACAACAGGCTGCACCAGCACGTCGAGCATCTGCAGCGCCTCGTTGTGCGTAATGTGCTTGAGCGCCTGTCCGGCAGCGATGAAAGGCATGTTCAGTCGATCAGTTTGCATCATGCGAAGCTCCAAAAAATGGCCCCGTCAGTTTGCGCCCGCTTTCAGCGGCGGGGATAAGCGGGATAAGTCAAGCGCGCCAGCGTCGTCCTGCCCCTTGCCGGAGCGGCCCAGTCGGCGCTAGGCAGGCTGCGCAGAATCTTGTCTGCCTTGCCCGGAGCTCCCTATGTCCCGCACCGACGCCATTCTGAAGCGCCTGTCCGGTCTGCATCCCAAGCTGATCGATCTCAGCCTCGAACGTATTCTGCGTCTGCTCGCCGATATGGGCAATCCGCAACAGCGCCTGCCGCCGGTGATCCACGTTGCCGGCACCAATGCCAAGGGCTCGACCATCGCCTATCTCCGCGCCTTTCTCGAAGCGGCGGGACAGCGCGTCCATGTCTATAATTCGCCGCATCTGGTGCGTTTCAACGAGCGCATTCGCCTCGCCGGCACTCTGGTCGGCACCCGCCAGCTCAATGCCGCTCTCGAAGGGGTCGAGCATCTCAATGCTGGCCGCTCCATTACCTTTTTCGAGGTGACGACCGCCACGGCCTTCAAGCTTTTTGCCGAGACACCGGCCGACTTCCTGCTGCTCGAAACCGGCATGGGCGGAACCTATGACACCACCAATGTCGTCGACCAGCCCCTGGGCACCATCATCACCCCGGTCGATCTCGACCACCAGGCATTTTTAGGCAATAGCATCGCCGAGATCGCTGTCAGCAAAGCCGGCATTCTCAAGCGCGGCGCCAAGGCCGTCATTGGCCTACAGCAGCCCGAAGGGCGTGCCGTGCTGGAGCGGGCCGCCCATCGCCTCGGGATCAGGCCGCTCTGGCAGGGTGAGGATTTCCATGGCCAGGTCCAGGATGGGCGGATGGTCTTCCAGGACGAGGATGGTCTGCTCGACCTGCCGCCACCTGCGCTCCTGGGCCCGCACCAGTTCGACAACGCCGCCCTGGCCATCGCTGCCACCCGCCATTTTGGTCTGCCCGTCGATGCCGCTGCTATCGCCACTGGCCTCCGGCACGTGATCTGGCCGGCGCGTATGATGCCGCTGCGGAGCGGAAAATTGCGCGCGCTGCTGCCGGCCGATCACGAACTCTGGCTCGATGGCGGCCACAACGCCCATGGTGCGGCGGCGCTCGCCCGGTCCATCGCCGCCCTGCAGGACGCGCGGCCGCAAAAGCTGATCATGATCATGGGCATGATCAATAACCGCGATCCGGTGGCCTTTCTCGAGCCGTTCCGCAGCTTTGCGCCCGAAATCATGACGCTGACCATTCCAGGTGAGGCAAACGCCCACAAGGCGGCCGCCATGGCCGGCCTGTTGACCGAGGCGGGATTTACCGCGCACCCCAAGCGGTCGATCGCCAGCGCCTTGTCGGAGGCCGCACAGGTGCCCGATGCCCGAGTGCTGATCTGTGGTTCGCTCTACCTGGCTGGAGATGTCCTCGCAAAAAATGGGACGCCGCCGGACTGACCGCTCAGGCAAGGCCCTTGGTCTTGCTCCGCAACTGTCCCGACATGACGAAGGTCAGCACCAGGATCGGGATCAGCGCGGCAAAGGCAAAGCGCACGCCAAAGCCCTGCACCAGCGCGCCGATCAGCGCCGGCGCGCCCAGATTGACCAGCTGAAATATCAGCGTCGTCGCGGCCACGTTCTGCGAAGCCGGCCGATCGCCCAGCCGCGCTGCGGAAGACAGCATCAGCGGATAAAGGACGCAGATGCCCAGGCCCACCAGCGCGAAGCCGACAAGGCCCGCCCAGGCATTGGGTGCGAGGGTGACCAGCAGCAGGCCGGCAATGGCAATGGCCGAAAGGATGCGTGCCACCGGCACCGGGCTGAACCGATCGAGCACGCTGTCCGCCCGCAACCGCCCGGCGGCCATGGCGGCGACGAGAACAGGCAGTGCCAGCGACTGCAGCCAGGGCGCGACGTCAAAGCTGTCGCGCAGATAGATGATGGCCCAGGCCCGCGCCGCGCCTTCCGTCAGCCCCGCACCAAGGCCGAAGGCCACGAGGCCCAGCGTGGCCAGCGTAGGCAATGAGAGCCGCCTGACCTTGGCGTCACCACTATACAGCCGCGGTGGCGCGCTTCGCATCGGCACGACCACGATCAGCAGCAGTATCAGCAGAACCGGCGCCATGAGGCCAAGATGCCAGGCGGGGGAAAGGCCCATGCCGCGCATGCCGACCCCGATGAGTGCGGTGACGAGAAAGCCGATGCTCCACACGCCGTGGCAGGTGTTCATGATCCGGCCGCCGCCTGCGGCCTCCACCCTGTCGGCCTCGACATTGATCGCGATATTGGTGAGCGAAAACCCCACCCCGTTCAATGCCAGCAACACAAACAGTGCCACCGGATGCAAGAGAATGCCGGCCAGCGCGGAAGTAACGATCACCACCGGCAGGAAGAGAAGGATGACCTTGCGCGGGCCAATGCGCTCGATGATAGCGCTGGAAAACAGGAACATCGGCAAACCACCCAGCGGTTGTCCCATGAGGACAAGGCCCAACTGCGCCGCTGAGAGGCCGTTGAGCACCTGCAGGTCGGGAATACGGGTCTGCACACCGCCGACGGCCAGAGCGTGGATGAAGAACAGCGCAATGATGCGCCACTGGGCGGTGAGCATGGGTTCTGGATAGTCTCGATTGGTCGGGCGCCGCCAAGGGAAGAGCGGCTAGAATTCAGCGAGGCCCTGGGTCCATCAGGATGTGAATGCGGTCGGCTCCCAGGCGCGCCAGTTTCAGCATCAGCGCCTTGCGCCGCGCCCCGGGCAAGGGCGTGTCGGGACTATCGCGCAAGATGGCGCCGTCATGTCCATCGGCCACGATCAGCCCTTCGCTTTCGGGGAAAATCCCGGCTTCGAGTTCCGGCGGCTTGGCGAAGAAGAACTTGTCGGAGAATTCGCGATATTCCGGCCATTTGCGGTCGACCTGAAAGTCGATGAGGCTCGACTTGATCTCGACGATCCAGATTTCTCCCCTGGGACCGACCGCCAGCACGTCGGCGCGCCGGCCATTGGCCAGCGGCACTTCGGCATAGCAGGCCATGTCATGCCGCTCACGCAGCATCCGCATCACCCCGCGTTGCACGCGCAGCGCAGTTGCCGACTGCCTGAGGTCGACAATGGGCGGCAGCGCGTCAGCCATTGGGTCCCAGTGGTTCGGGCGGCAGGCCATGCGGCGTCGCGGTGTTGCGCGTGCCGAGAGCGAAGCTGGCGGCCCAAAGTCCGGCCAGCAGCAGCGGCAGGCAGATGAGATAGGACGCGCGGATATTGACGAATTCTGCCACGAAGCCTAGGAGCGGCGGCGCGAGAAAGAACACCACGAAGCTCACCTGCCCCAGCGCCGCGACATTGACCGCCGCCGGGCGATCGGTGCGCTGGGCCGCGGCCGAAACGGCGAGCGGATAGACCGCCGAACACCCAATGCCCATCAGCGAAAAGCCGAGCAATGCCAATTCGGGCGTCGGCGCCGTGCCCACGAGGAGCGCGCCGACACTGGCAAGGCTGAGCAGCACCATGGCCACATTGCGCGGCCCAAAGCGGGCGACGATGGGATCGGCAGAGAGGCGCATGGCGGCCATGAAGAAAGCGAAAAGTGTCAGCCCCATCCCGCCCACGAATGGCTCCACCGCAAAGACATTGCGCATATAGATGGCCGACCAGTCGATACCTGCACCCTCGACCAGGAAGGCGGCAAAGCCGATCAGGCAGAGCGGCAGCAGCCCCAGATTGGGGAAGGCGAAGCGGTGACCATCGGCCTCCGACTGGCTGCGCGCGGTGCGGGGGGCATCGGTCGCCCCATAGATGAGGTAGCCGCCTACCAGCACCACGATCGCCGCAACAATGCCCATATGCAGGGCCGGCGTCAGTCCCGATTGGCGGATCATGGCGCCGAAGAGGGCGGTGATGAAGAAACCGACGCTCCAAAAGCCATGGGCGCGGTTCATGAAGCGCTTGCCGGTCTGTGTCTCGAGCCGGTCGATCTCGACATTGAGATTGATTTCGAGTGCGCCCGAAAGCAGCCCGACCACGAACAACACGCCGAACATGGCCGGCGCACTGGGCAGCCAGGGAATGGTGGCAAAGAGCACTGCCGGTCCCAGCGTGGTGATGAAGGCGGTGGTGCGGAAGCCCAGCTTCTCGATGATTGGCGCGCCCAGGGTCAGCGAGATCAGCGAGCCAATGGCCATGCCGATCATGGTCAGGCCCAACTGGCCCTCGGACACGCCAAGATGGGTCTGGATATCGGGCAGGCGCGCCATCAGCGCGCCGGTGGTTACGGCGAAGAGGAAGAAGCAGGCATAGATGCGATGCTGTGCAGCGATCATGGCGTAACGGTCCTGGTAACGGGGCGTGGCGCCAATGCCTGGGCCGTGGCAAGGCCGAGAACGACCAGCGGCAAGCCAACACCGAATGTCCATTGGATGCCATAATGCTCGGCGATGAAGCCCAGCAGCGGCGGTCCCAGCAGGAAAGCGGTGAAGGAGAATTGCGCCAGGGCAGCGACATTGATGGCAGCGGGGCGATCGGTCTGCTGCGCTGCCGCCGACATGGCGAGCGGGAAGAGCGCGCTTGAGCCGATGCCGATCATGGCAAAGCCGAGATAGGCGGCCCACACCGATGGCGCGAAAAAGACGATCACGACGCCGATGCCCAAAATGGTCAGCAGCACCCTGGCGACAGTGACCGGCTTATACCGCTCGACGAAACCATCGGCGAAGAAACGGGCAAAAGCCTGCGATCCCGCTACCACGGCCACCGCAAAGCCGGCCCAGAACGGTTCGACCGCAAAGATGTTGCGCATATAGATCGCCGACCAATCGATCCCCGCGCCTTCCATCAGCATGGCCGAAAGACAGACGCCAACCAGCATCATGATGGCGAGGGTCGGCTTGGCGAGACGCGGCGTTTCCTCGGTGCTGCTGCCGCCACGGGGCGGCGCGGCCTCGAAACGGCCAAGCAGCAACAAGGTGATCACCAGAATTACCGGCACCATGATCATCAGGTGCAGCTGGGGCGACAGGCCGGTCTGGGCAAGGAACGACCCCACCATGCCTGCCGCGAAGAAACCCAGGCTCCAGAAGGCGTGAGCGCGGCTCATGATGCGGCGGCCGATGGCGTGTTCGACCCTGTCCGCCTCGATATTGATGATGATCTCGATGGCCCCGATGGTCAGACCCACAGGCACGAGCAGCAGGAACAGCATGAGTGGGCCATTGGCCCACATGGCAATGGCGTAGAGCAGCGACAGGAGCGGCACGGCGCAAAGCAATACGCGGCGATAACCGACGGCCTCGATGAGACGCCCGGCAAAGGTCAGCGAAATCAGCGTGCCCATGGCAGAACCGATCAGTGCAAGCCCCAATTGCCCCTCGGCGACGCCCATGGCGCTCTGAATATCGGGAAGGCGCGGGAACATGCTGCCCATGCAAAACGAATATACAAAAAACGCCCCGAAGACCTTGATCTGGGGCGGCAGGTCAATGCCGAATCGCATGATGGGAAATGCTCGAAAAAGATCAGTACGCTTTAGCGTAGTGGATTCCGCCGTCACTGCAATGGCCCGCCAAGACCATCAAAACGGTTTATTGCAACGATTGCATTCCGGTCACACGCGCGCGTGAAAAGGTTTACCGGACTGTGTGCTTGCCGACCCAGGCGCGTAGCGCGTCGATCAGGCGGCCTGTTGTCATGGTTGTGGTCAACAGGGCCTCGGCCTCGCGCAGCGTGGGCATGGCGAGGCCCGCGCCGACGCGGCCGACCGTGAGTGCGCCCAAGGTGGCGCCCAGTTGGCAGGCTTCGTCCTCGGCCAATCCAGCGAGCCGCGCGGCGATAATTCCGGCCGCCATGGCGTCGCCCGCGCCGGTGGTGTCCACCACTGTCACGGCGAGGCCCGGTATGGAGGTGGCTGCAGCCGCGGTGACGAGGAGGCAGCCTGCGGCGCCGCGTTTCACCACCACGGCACGTATGCCGAGAGCGACGATATTGTTTGCCGTGGCAAAACCCATCTGATCGATATCGGCTTCGCCCAAGAGTACGGTGTCGAGCATCGGCGCAAACCGGCGTACCTGCTGGGCGATCTCGGCGGCAACCCCGGCGGGAATATCGAGCGAGACCGGAATGCCGGCCGCATATGCGAGGCTGGCGAGCTTGAAGGCGGCGTCGCGTTGCGGCGATTGCAGCAGCGAATAGCCCGACAGATGCACCATGCCGACGCCCTCGAGCACATCGGGCGCGATCAGCTCGGGCGAGAGGCGCGCATTGGCGCCGCGATAGGCGAACATGGTGCGTTCGCCGCTGGCGCTGACCACCACGATATTGGTCTGGGTCGGTTCGGCCGGATCGCGGGAGATCCAGTTGGTATCGACCCCGGCGCCTGCCATGTCGGCAAGCGCCGTGTCACCGACCGCATCGCTGCCGACGCGGCCGATCATGCGGGAGGTGATGCCCATCCGGGCCAGTCCGATCGCCGTATTGGTGGCCGAACCGCCCAATTGCTGCACCTGCCGGTCGGCAATGGCCTCGCCACCCTCGGAAGGATAGGCGGGGACTGCAAGCAGCAGGTCGACATTGATGTCGCCCAGAAGCACAGCAATGGGCACGAGGGGCTCCTAGAGGTCGATATGCATCTGCTCGATGGCCTGGTCGACATCGGCGATGATGTCGTCGATATGCTCGATACCGACCGAGAAGCGGACGAGGCCGTCGACCACGCCCATGGCTTCGCGTTCCTGGCTGGGAATGTCAAGGAAAGCCATGGTGGCGGGCACCTGGGTGGTGGTGCGCAGCCCGCCCAGGCTGGCCGCGAAGGAGCAGAGCTTGAGGCGCTTGAGCAGGCGCACGCCCGAGGCTTCGTCGGCAACGCGGAAACTCAGCATGGCGCCGCCATCCTTGAGCTGTTCCTTGGCCGATTCATAGTTGGGGTGCGATTCGAGGCCGGGGTAGAAGACGCGCTTGACCTTGGGGTGCTTCTCCAGATGCAGCGCCAGCGCGCGAGCATTGGCGCACTGCTTTTCAAGGCGCAGCGCCAGGGTCTGGGCGCCGCGCAGCAGCAGCCAGGCATTGAACGGGGAAAGCGGCGCGCCCAGCTTGTTGAGCGTGTTCCAGCGCACATCCTCAACCCAATCGGCCGGAAGGATGTCGGACTTCTGGGTGATGACGCCACCGACGGCGTCGTTGTGGCCGCCGATGAACTTGGTGGCGCTTTCCACCACCACGTCGACGCCGAAATCATGCGGACGGCAGACGGCGGGGGAGGCGAAGGTGTTGTCGCAAATGACGACGATGCCGCGGGAATGGGCCAGTTCCACCAGGGCGCGCAGGGGCGGCACCTTCATGGTCGGATTGGCGATGGCCTCGACATAGAGCACCTTGGTCTTGTCGGTGAAGGCGGCTTCCACCGCCTTGACGTCGGTGCAGTCGACCAGGCTCACCTTGAGCCCGAAATCCTGGGCGCGGTGGTCGAAGAATTCGTGCGTACTTGAATAGGTGGTGAGATCGGCCACCACATGATCACCGGCCTTGAGAATGCCGAACAGGGCATGGGAAATGGCGGCCATTCCCGATGCCGTGGCGAGGCACGCCGTGCCGCCGGTCAGCTTGGCGATGTGCTCTTCGAGCTTGTATTCGGTAGGATTGCCGCAGCGCGAATAGATATTCACTTCCTTGCGGGCGCCATCCACGATCTGGTCGTAGATATCGCCGGCATATTGGAAGTTGGCCGACATGTAGATTGGATAGCTGATCGACTGGGAGTGTTCCTCGGGATCGTAGAACACGGCCTGGCTGGCGAAATTGAGATCCTTGGACATCGAAATACTCCGGTTATTCCTTGACGGCGCCGCCCAAGAGCGCAGCGGTGACCTGGCGTTCGAAGATGACGAACAGCACCAGCGGCGCGATGGCGGCAATGAGAATGGCGGCCAGCATCACCGGATAATTGGTGATGTGTTCGCCCACGAAATCGGTCAGGCCCACCGGCAGCGTCTTGCGCGCCGGATTGTTGATGAAGACCATGGGGAAGAGGAAGTCGTTCCACACCCAGATCATGTTGACGATGCCGGCGGTGAACATGGCCGGACGGGCAATGGGCATGGCGATGCGCCAGAAGATGCGCCATTCCCCGGCGCCGTCGACACGGGCGGCATCGAAGAGTTCGCGCGGCAGCGTGGCGAAGAATGCGCGCATGATGAAGATGGTCACCGGCACGTTGAAGGCGACGGTCGGCAGGATGACGCCGAGATGGGTATCGAGCAGGCCCGCGGTGCGGAGCATTACCACCAGCGGCACCAGCGCCACATAGGCGGGAATGGCCATGGCGGCGGTCATGCCCAGCTCCACGCCGGCCATCCAGCGCGGCCGATAGACAGCGAGCGCATAGCCGGCCAAAGTCGCCGCCGCCACCGTGAGCAGCGTCGAGCCCGCCATGATCCAGAGCGAGTTCATCGTATATGTGCCGAGCGCCCCATTGCTCCAAGCCGAGGCATAGGCGTCGAACGACCAGTCCTGCGGCAGCGACCAGACCGAGCGCATGAAGTCGCGATTGGTCTTGAAGGTGCTGTAGATCATCCAGACGAAGGGGAAGATCACGATCACCACATGCAGCGCCAGGACGGCGAGCACGACGATGGTGGTGGGCGTAAACCGGGCATTGAACTTCATGCTCAGTCCTCCCCACCGCTACTGGCGCGGCGCAGATAGCGGAAGATGATCCAAGCGGCGAGCGCCGTCAGCACCATCTGGGCAAAGCCTATGGTTGCGGCATAGCCCATCTCGAAACTCGAAAAGCCGACCTTGTAGAGATAGGTGGAGACCACCTCGCTGGCCTGGTTGGGCCCGCCATTGGTAAGCACGAAAACCAGCGAAAAGGTCTTGAGCGAGCCGATAATGGCCAAGAGCACATTGGCCCGTACCGCGTCCCAGACCATGGGAATGGTGATGCGGAAGAATTTGGTGAAATGGTTGGCGCCGTCGAGATCGGCGGCCTCGTAGAGCGATTCCGGCACGCTGCGCACCGCGGCAGTGAACAGCAGTACATAGAGGCCGAGATAGGTGAAGCTCATCACCACGATGACGGCAAGGAAGGCGGTGTCGGACTCGCCCAGCCAGCCGCGCTGCAGATCGCCCAGGCCAATCGCCTTGAGGGCGCCGTTCACGAGGCCAAAATAGGGATTGTAGAGAAAGCGCCAGAGCAGGCCGATGCAGATCTCGCTGACCATCACCGGCACGAGATAGCAGAACAGGAAGAAGCGGCTGACAAAGGGAACGACGCGCACCAGGCAATAGGCGATGGCGAGGCCGACAAACACCTGCAGCACCAGGGCGGTGCCGGCGACCACGATATTGCGGCCCAGCGACAGCCAGAACGTTGCGTCAGTAGCCAGCCGGGCAAAGTTGCCGAGGCCGACAAAGATCGGGGTGGAGACGCCGTTCCACTGGTGGAAGGACAGCCAGCCGGAATAGACGATCGGATAAACGACGAAAGTGGCGACCAGGATAATGGCCGGCGCCAGGAACATTAGCGCAGGAACGGTAAAATCCTGGGATGGGGCGTGTTTGTTCATCGTCGTCTCCGGTCCGGTGCGGCCGAAGCCGCACCGGAAGCACCTGGCAACTCTTAGTTTGCCTTGAGTGCGGCCTCGAGCTGCTGGGCGGCATCGGCTGGGGCAACCGAACCTTCCAGGACGCCCTGAAGGACTTGATAATAGGTATTGGTCGCGGCCGGAGGCATGGCGGTGTCGTAGAACGGGTCGAGATGGCCCGCAGCCGACATCAGGTCATTGGCAATGCCGTAAAGCACCGGGCCAGCATCCTGTTCGGTGGTCGCGCCCTTGACCGTCACCATGGTCTTGCGCAGCTCCACATACTTTTTCATCACCGCTTCGGAGGTGAGGAACTTGACCAGCGTCACCGCATCGGCCTTGTTCTCCGTCTTGTCCGAGATGCCGAAGGCAGCGGCCACGCCGGCCAGCACGTCGGTCTGGTCGCCATTGCCGCCTGAAACCGACGGGAAGGCGAAGTAGCCGAGATCGAAGCCTTCGGGCGCATCAGCCGAAGCGCCGATCTGCCAAGTGCCGTTGAGCAGCATGGCGGCCTGACCATTGAGGAAGAGCATATTGGCTTCCTGGTCGCTTAGGCCGTTGAATCCAATGGGGAAATAGCCTTTGGCGGCAATGTCGGCAACGTTCTGGAAAGCGGTGGTGCCTTCTTCGCCCAGCGTCGCTTCGGCGTCGCCATTGACGAAGGCAGAGACCACGCCCGAACCCTTGAGCCGCATTTCCATATACTGGAACCAGAAGGTCGCCGGCCAGGAATCCTTGTTGCCCAGCGAGAAGGGGATGACGCCGGCGGCCTTGGTTTCCTCGGCCAGCGCGGTCAGTTCTTCCCAGGTAGTCGGCGGGGTCCAGCCCATTTCGGCAAACAGCGCCTTGTCGTACCAGAAGACCACCGAGTCCACGTCGACCGGCACTGCATAGGTGTGGCCGTCAATGGTGGTCTGGGCCAGGGCGCTTTCGAGGAAGCTGTCGCCCCAGCCATCCTTGGCCAGGTCTTCGTCCAGCGCATACATCTGCCCACCATCGACAAAGGCGCCCAGGAACCCGCCCGGCAGGGTGTAGAACACGTCCGGCGGATTGCCCGAGGCCATGGCGGTGTTCAGCTTGGTCTTGTAGGAGGACTGCTCGGAGGCCACCACGTCGAGCGTGATATCGGGATGGGCCTTGGCGAATTCATCGAGCGCGAAATTGATGAAATCGACCTTGTCCTGCTGGCCCGCATAGGCATGCCAGAACGTCAATTCACCTGCCTGGGCAGGAAGCGCCAGGGCCAGGGCAAGCAGGCTCGCGCCGTACAACGACTTCAATGTCATCTGTGGTTCCTCCTAGACCGCCACCATTGCTGGTCCGTCATGAAGTGGTGCCACAACGAAAGTGACCTGTCTATAGTGACACCACATCGTACCCATGCTACCGCTTAATGGTCGAGGGAGAGGGGAGGCTCAACATGGCGCAACCGGCACAGGTCAGGGTGTTATCCGCCACCAGCCAGCTGCGCAGCGTGTTGCCCACCCTGTCGGACTCCGAGCGGCGCGTGGCGCTGTGGATCCTCGAACACCCCCAGGACGTGATGCGTCAATCGATGTCCGCCGTAGCGCAACTGGTCGAGGTCAGCGACACCACGGTATTGCGGATGTGTCGCGCCGCCGGCTTTGAGGGCTATACCGATCTCAAGCTGGCTTTGGCGCGCGAACCCTTCGTGCCAATGCCAGTATCGGGCGACGCGCCGCCTGCCGATGGGCTGCAACTGGCCCAGACCGTGTTTCGCGCCATTGGCCGAGCGCTCGACGACACGCTTGCCGTGCTCGACGAAAGCACGCTGACTCGCGCCATCGAGCAGATCGCCGGTGCCCGCCACATCCTCGTCGGCGGCGTCGGCGGTTCGGGCATTGTCGCCCAGGCCTTCTACCAGCGCTGTTTCCGGCTGGGCCTGCGCTGCGACGCGCCGATCGATTCCCAATTGCAGATCATGCATGCCGCCGGCATGGGGCCACAGGACCTGGTGGTGGCCATTTCCTATTCCGGGATCACCAGCGATCCCGTGCTGCTGCTGCAGGAAGCGCGGGCCCGTGGCGCCGCCACCATCTGCATCACCGGCAATCGCCGCTCGCCGCTGGCGCAGCTGGCCGACACCACTCTGGTCAGCGTGTCCTACGAGCATGGCAGCGAGCCCATGGCGGCGCAGGTGGCGCAGCTGACGCTGATTGACGCCCTTTATGTGGCGCTGGCACAACGTTTGGGCAACCAGGCCCAACTCATCGAAGAGCGGATGGTCAATGCCATTCTGCCCAAATCCATCTAGCAGAAGTTGAGACCCATGAAGGTTCAGATTTATACGATGCAGACCCCCGAAGAGGCCGTCCTGGCGGCCGCAGCGGGTGTCGACTATTTGGGGGTGACGCCCTCAAATCGCGGCCTGCCCGGTGAGATCGATTTCGCCACGGCCCGTAGCATCGTCGATGCGCTGGACGGCAAGGCCAAGCGCGTCGCCCTTTCGGTCGAGAGCGATCTCGGCGATATCGCCGCCATGGTTGCGGCGGTGCGTCCCGACGTCTTGCACCTCTGCGGCGATATCAGCCTCGTTACCCCCGAACAGGTCGGCATTTTGCGCGATCGCCTCAAGGCCGTTCATCCCAAGCTCGAAATTTTGCAGGCCATACCCATGACTGGCCCCGAGGCGCTGGATCACGCCGCCGCCTTCGAAGCGGTCTCCGACCTGTTCATCCTCGATTCCGTTGCGCCCCATATCGGTGGCATCGGCGCGGCCGGTGTCACCCATGACTGGTCGATCAGCCGCGAAATCGTCGCGCGCAGCAAGCATCCGGTGATCCTGGCGGGCGGTCTCAATGCCGACAATGTCGGCGCCGCCATCGCCGCCGTGCAGCCCTGGGGTGTGGATTCGCTCACCCACACCAACAAGCCGCTCGATGGCGGTGGTTTCCGCAAGGACATCGACAAGATTGCCGCCTTCGTCAAGGCTGCGCACGCTGCCGCCTGACCCGGAGGCACTCCACAGATAGCAAAAAGGCCGTTCGCTGCTGCGGACGGCCTGTTTTCTGGCAATAGGTCGATAAGTCTAGATGGCGGCGATGCACACCGAGGTGACGCCGCGATTGCGGAAGCCCAGCTCGTTGGCTGCGGCCTTGGAAAGATCGATGATGCGCTTGCCATGGAACGGGCCGCGATCATTGATGGTCACCTGGATCGACTTGCCGGTCCGCTGGTCGGTGACCTGCACCTTGGTGCCGAAGGGAAGGGAACGATGCGCCGCCGTCATGGCGTTCTCGTTGAAGGTTTGTCCCGATGCGGCCTTCTTCCCGTGGAAGCCGGGGCCATACCAGGATGCGCCACCACATTGGGCATAGGCTGCGCTGGAAAAACTAAGGACGATTGCAGCACAGGTGGCGGCGAGAACGGCTTTCTTAATCAATGGGGGAGGCTCACTGTCGTTGTCGATGCCGGCTGACTAAGCAGCGCCAGCGGCCACAATGTGAGCATTTCTGGCCTTTTGGCCGCAGATGGACGCGCTGTGGCGCCTTTACCGCAGTTAAAATGCCGAAATCTGTTAACGATAGCGTGTTTCGTCTTGGCTTTTTAGAATTTGAATCCGCGAGACTAACGAATCATTCACCTCTAGCCGCGGGGTCGCGGCAAGTGTTGGAACCGCTTTGCCCGGTGTGGCAGATGGGCAACGGTTCCCCAAAACAGCCCGATGGGGCCCTAAAAACCAAAATCGTGATCTGTGAATAATGGGAAAGGCGGGAATTTCCGGCTCCGCCTTCGCAAATGTGGCAAAGAAAAAGGCGGCAGCCTAAGCCACCGCCCCAGTTCGTCAGGGAAAAGACCGCAACCAGATCAGTCGCGCGGCTGCGGCACGATGCGCAGATAGGGCTTCAGCTCTTTCCAGCCTTCTGGATACTTGGCCTTGGCGGCCTCGTTGGACACGGCCGGGACGATGATGACGTCCTCGCCGCTCTCCCAGTTCACTGGCGTTGCAACCTGATGCTTGGCGGTAAGCTGCAGGCTGTCGATGACGCGCAGCACTTCATTGAAATTGCGGCCGGTGGAGGCCGGGTATTCGATCTTGAGCTTGACCTTCTTGTCCGGCCCGATGACGAAGACCGAACGCACGGTCAGGGTGTTGTCGGCATTGGGGTGGATCATGTCGTAGAGACGGGCCACTTCGCCCTTGGTGTCGGCCAGGAGCGGGAAGTTCAGCGCCGTGCCCTGGGTCTCTTCGATGTCCTTGGCCCAGCCGCCATGATCCTCGAGCTTGTCGACCGACAGGCCCAGCACCTTGACGCCGCGCTTGTCGAATTCCGGCTTCAGCTTGGCGGTAAAGCCGAGTTCGGTGGTGCAGACGGGGGTGAAGTTCTTGGGATGGCTGAACAGAACTGCCCATGAGCCGTCGATATAGTCATGGAAATGAATCGGACCCTCGGTGGACTCGAGGGTGAAATCGGGGGCGGTGTCGCCGATCAGGATCGCCATTGTCGTCTTTCCTTGCCCGCCTGAGCGGGTCCGTTTTCGTCAATATGGAGCATATCGTGCTGCTGCACCCCACTTAAAGCAGCAGGGTACGAAATGCTTTTGCCTTGTTTGGCGCCGCTGCGGCAAGCCTTTGCGGCCTGCCTGCGACAATGAGAATGGGGGCAAGCCTACTCGCCCTGCACCATGACGGAGCCCTGCATCGGCTTGGCGGCCGGCGCGCCATTGGTCCAGGTGACGTCGCTACCGTTGAGCGGTACGACCGAGAGGCTCATCTTGCCCGATCCCTGCTGCAGCTGGCGCGAATGGGCCAGGTAGATCAGGGAATTGTTGGCGGCATCATAGATGCGCGTCACCCGCAGCGACTTCCAGATCAGCGAACGACCCTCCTTGAAGATCTCCTCGCCGCCGGCGCTGGTGCGGATATTGCCCACGGTGATCGGGCCGGTCGCCGAGCAATCGAGCGCCGAATAGGATGGGTCTTCGAACCAGTTGCCCTGGCTCAGTCGGTCGATGAAGGAGCGGTTGAAGAAGGCCAGGTGGCAGACCACGCCCTGCACTTGCGGATCGGCGACCGCCTCGATGGAGATGTCGTTGCCGGTCCAGTCGACCCCCACACTGCCCACCTGTCTATTGTCGCCACATGCCGCCAGGGCAAGCGCGGCTGTTGCGACGACGGCGATACGGGCAAATGGGTGCATGGCGACCTCCAAAATGATGCACCGAACATGGTGCGCCACCATGCGATAAGCAAGAGAGTGGCGATGGCTCGAGCGCTGCTATTGGCGCACGCGGCGGTTGAGTGCCCGCTCAAGCCAGCGGACCAGCAGGGACAGGGAGATGGTCATGGTGAGATAGAGGAAGGCGACCACATTATAGGTTTCGAAAAACAGGAAGCTCGACGAGGCCGAAAGCTTGCCCAATTGGGTGATGTCCTGCACCCCCAGGGCCGAAACCAGGGCGCTGTCCTTGACCATGGAGACGAAGTCATTGCCCAGCGGCGGCAAGATGGTGCGCAGCGCCTGGGGAAAGACGATGAAGCGAAAGCAGTGCCAGCGCGACAGGCCCAGCGAGCGCGCCGCCTCGATCTGGCCGCGCCCCACGGCCTCGATGCCGGCGCGGAAGATTTCAGCGATGAAGGCCGAGTAGCAGATGGTGAGGGCGAAGATCGCCCGCCAGACGAAGTCGAAACCACGCACGCTGGCCGGCGCTAGCCAGCCCCAGTCGATGAACGGCGCCATGGTCCAGTTGAACGCCCAAACCATGGCCGGCGCCGCCACGAAGGCGATATAGAACAGGAAGACCAGGATCGGAATGCCGCGGATGATCTCGATATAGAAGGTCGCAATCTCGCGCAGCACGCGGATATTCGAGGTCCGCGCCAAAGCGATCAGCAGGCCCAGCACGGTCGCGGCAATGAAGGCGACGAACGTCACCCATAGCGTTGTCAGCACCCCACCGGAAAGCGTGGCGAAGATGCCCGAATAGGTCTGGTCCGAGGTGATGGCCCACAGACCCAGCACGAACAGCAACAGGATCGCCAATAGCCAATAGGGCAGGCGGGAAAACAGCGAGGTTCGGCGGGTGCGATGGCTCATAGGCGAGGGGTATGGCGAAAAACCACCGGCTTGAACAGACCGGCAGGCCCCGCGCCTCCCATTCCCTTTGCGGAACGGAAATGGGGGAGGAGGTTCATCGGTGGATCACTGAACCCTCCCCACCCGGCCCTCCCTGAATGGGGAGGGGGCGAAGCGCCTGACCTGCGGATGCGCGGCCTATTTGGCGGCGTAGTCGAAGAACCAGTAGTTGATGCGTTCGTCGAGCCAGCCATCTTCACGCATCTGGTCGAGCGCGGCATCGAAAGGCGCCACGAGATCGGAACCCGGCGTCAGGATGAAGCCCAGGGGATCGGACTTGATGCTCTCGCCCACCTGCTTGAACGCCCCCGGATCGGCGCCAATATAGCCTGTCGCCGCTGCCTGGTCGGCGATGATCGCATCGACATCCCCGGCTTTGACCGCCTGCACGGCAGCGCCGAAACTATCGAAGGTCTTGACCCGCGGATTGGCCTCGTCACCATCGAGCACATCATAGATGGCGGTATAGAAGGACGAGGTACCTGCCTGCGCGCCGAACAACAGATAGGCATGCTCGGCAAAGCTTTCGGGGCCGGTGATCCGTTCTTCATCAGCACGCACCAGGAAATACTGTTCGACCGTGATGAAGGGCTCGGTGAAATCGATCTGCTGGGCGCGTTCCTCGGTGATGGTGATGCCATCGGCGCCAACATCGAACTGGCCAGTCCGCACGCTTTCGATCATCACGTCCCAGGCGGTGAGGTTCCACTTCACCTTGGCATTGAGTCGCTTGGCGATCTCGTTGATGACGTCATATTCGAGCCCGATACCATTCCCATCCGGACCCGCGAAATTGAGCGGATAATAGGCGTTTTCGGTGACGGCATGGATAACGCGACCGTCCAGATCGGGCAGTTCCTGGGCCATTACCGGCATCGCGGCGACCGACAGGGCCACACCGGCCAAAAGCGCAAGCATCTTGTTCATGAGGTCATTGTCTCCCGGCTGTGACATCTGCGGGAGACTAGAGTGTTTCCCGCAAAACTGGCAACGGTTTTGCGGTTCTGAAGCGCAGCGACACACATTCCAGATCAATTGGTCGCATCGGCAAGGCGGCGCGGTGCTGAAAACGCGCGCCGCCATCGCAAGCGCATAGCAGCGCTCAGGCTTCGTCGTGCACGTCGGCGGCCGCACCGCGGGTCTTGAGAGACTCGATGGCGTTCTTGGCGGAAGCCTTGGAGGTATAAGTCTCGGTGCGCACCATGGTTTCGCCATTGCTGGCGACGAAGCGCACGAAATGCTGGCCGTCCTTTGAGGCAACGATCTCGAAACGGTAGCCGCTGCCGGTCTCGTCCTTGGACAGATCGACAGTGATGGCCTCGGGCGCATTCTTTTTCAGCGATTCAATGGCGCTCTTGGCGCTGGCCTTCTGCTTGTAATTCTCCGACCAGAAGATCTTCTCCGAATTGTAGGAAAAGTCGAACTTGAACTGATCGTTCGCTGCAGCGGTGATGTTGAATTTGTGTGCCATGACGCTGGCCTCCCTGAATCCTCTGCGAACACTAGCGCAATGGCGGGAATTGAAAAGCCACTAGTTTTCGAGCGCCACCCGGTCGACATGGCCCAGGTCGCGATCGGGATCGATGCGGTCGCGCACCATCTGCTTGAGCACCCGGCTGTCGGGGAAGCCGCCATCGCGCTTGCGCTCCCAGATAAGCTCGTCATCGAGCCTGATCTCAAAAATCCCACCCGTACCCGGCACCAGCGTTACCGAACCGAGTTCCAGCGAGAAGGTGGACAAGAGTTCCTGCGCCATCCAGGCGGCGCGCAGCATCCAGTTGCATTGGGTGCAATAGGTAATGCTGATCAGAGGCCGACCCGCACTGGGGCTCATTTGCGCTTGTGCCCGGCTTCCTTGGGGTCGACAAGATTGGCCAGGATCTGATCAACCAGGTCGAGGTCCTGTCGCTTGCCGGCCGCTTGCTGCTGTAGGTCGACGAGATAAGAGGTGGTGTAATAGAGTCGCCGCGCCAGCATGATGGCGATGTGCAGCGAAAACTCTGGATGCCCGTCGAGAAAGGTCAGCGCATCGGGGATTTCATAGGCGGTGACGTCGGAGAGTGCCCGCACCGTGGCCGAATGCGGCATGTCGAGCAGTACCGCCATCTCCCCGAAGATCGAGCCAGGCTCGTCGATATGAGTGACCTGAGTACGCTCACGGATCACTTCCACCTGACCCTCGATCAGGATCAGCAGCTTCCCTAGCCGTTCTCCTTCCGGCAACATGGCCTGGCCGGATTTAAAGCGGACCTGCTTGAGATCCTTGCAATAGTCGAGAATGTCGGGCATTGGCCCCCGCCTTTGTCTGCCGCTTGCCCGACAATTTCTAAACCATCGTCCCGAAGCTGCAAAGCGCCGAGATTAAAGCAGCTTTTCGATATCGGCCGTCATGTCCTTGGGCTCGGTGGTCGGCGCATAGCGCTCGGCCACCTTGCCGTCGCGACCGATGAGGAATTTGGTGAAATTCCACTTGATCGCTTCACTGCCCAGAAGACCCGGCGCCTCGGCCTTGAGCCATTTGTAGAGCGGATGAGCCTCCTCGCCATTGACGTCGATACGCTCGAAGACCGGGAATGTGACGTCATAGGTCAGCGAGCAGAACTCGGCGATCTCGGCACTGCTGCCCGGCTCCTGACCGGCGAACTGGTTGCAGGGGAAGCCGAGGATGACGAGGCCGCGGTCCTTGTATTGGCGATAGACCGCTTCCAGCCCCTCATATTGCGGGGTCAGCCCGCATTTGCTGGCCACATTGACCATCACCACGACCTTGCCCTCATAGGCAGAAAGCGGTTGCGGCGTGCCGTCGAGCAGGTTGAGGGTGAAATCGGAAAGGCTGGTCATGAGCGATCCTCGCTTGGGTCTGACCAGGAGGTACGCGTCTGCTACAGCCGATGCAATGCGACGCTTTCGATTTGTCGGGCGGTGGCGAGCAGACGCTCAATACCGCTCCGGCCCCAGATCGGTCATGTCGATGCCGGGATCGGTGCCTGATACGAGGCCAGCAATGGCGCGGCCCGAGCCGCAGGCCATGGTCCAGCCCAGCGTGCCGTGGCCGCTATTGATATAGAGGTTGTCGATTTTCGACCGCCCGATAATGGGGGTGCCATCGGGCGTCATCGGCCGCAATCCGGTCCAGAAATTGGCGCGTGCCGTGTCAGCCGCGCCGGGAAACAGCGAATTGAGGCAATAGGCCAGCGTTTCGCGCCGCCGCTCCGGCAGGTCGTAGCTATAGCCGGAAATTTCGGCCATGCCGCCCACCCGAATGCGATCGCCCAGCCGCGTCACCGCGATCTTGTAGCTTTCGTCGAGCAGAGTGGATTCGGGCGCCCGCTCGACGGCTTCGATCGGTACGGTGATTGAGTAGCCCTTGACCGGATAGATCGGCAGCTTGATGCCGACCTGCCGCGCCAGCCTCGGCGAATAGCTGCCCAGCGCCAGCACAAAGGCATCGGCGTTCACCTTGTCCTGCGCCGTCCTGACACCCACCACCCTGTCGCCCTCGACATCGATGCCTTGAATATCGACGCCATAACGGAAATTGACCCCCAATCCGGTTGCAATTTCAGCAAGGCGCGTGGTGAACATGTGGCAGTCGCCGGTCTCGTCTTCCGGGGTGCGCAGACCCCCCAGGATGTCGGCATCGGAATTGCGCAAGCCGGGCTCCACTGCTTCGCAGCCCGCGCGGTCGAGCATTTCGAACGGCACGCCATAGTCGGCCAGCACCGCCATGTCCTTGGCGGCGCCGTCGATCTGGGCCTGTTTGCGGAACAGTTGCAGCGTACCCTGCTTGCGCCCGTCATAGGTGATGCCGGTTTCCGCCCGCAATTCCGCCAGCGTCTCGCGGCTGAAATCGGAGACACGCACCATGCGCGCCTTGTTGATGGCATAGCGCCCGGCGGTGCAGTTGCGCAGCATCTGCAACAGCCAGGCGATCATATAGGGGTCAGGCTTCGGGCGTAGGATGAGCGGTGCGTGCTGCATCAATAGCCACCGCACCGCCTTGGCTGGAATGCCCGGTCCGGCCCAGGGCGAGGTGTAGCCAAACGAGAGCTCGCCAGCATTGGCGAAGCTGGTTTCAAGCCCCGCACCGCCCTGGCGCTCGATCACCTCGACCTCGTGCCCAGCTTTGGCCAGATAATAGGCCGTCGTGACCCCGATCACGCCGGCGCCGAGAACCACGATCCGCATGCCTGTCCCTCTATGTTTCCGGATGCCTGTTGGAGATCCCTCAACCTCCAGCCATCCTCATTGGCTCAGGATAATGGCGGATCGTTCGAATTTCTCGCCATTCCATGCAATGACGTGCGGCCTTGTGCGGGCTATTGAAATTTTCTGCGCACAGATTGATAGTTTCGCCATGCAGCGCGACGGTATCGACAATCACATCCTGCAATTGCTCCGCCAGGACGGACGCATGAGCAATGCCAACCTCGCCCAGGCGGTGGGGCTGTCGCCATCGGCTTGCCTGCGGCGGTTGCATCTGCTTGAGGCCAATGGTGTCATTCGTGGCTATACTGCGCTCATCGATGATGGCGATGACGACGACCGTGCCACCATCGTGGTGCAGATCACGCTGGAAAAGCAGACCGAAGACTGCATGCGCAAATTCGAGGCGGCGGTGCGCAAATGTCCAGAGGTGCGGGAATGCTTCCTTATGGGCGGGGAAGTCGACTATTGGCTGGTGGTGGAGACGGACGGCATGGGCGGCTATGAGCGCGTCCACGCCGAAACCCTGTCACGCCTGCCGCATGTAGCGCGCATCCGCTCCAATTTTGCCATCCGCCGGGTCATCCGCTGAACGTCTGATCGGTCAGTTCAACTTTGCTTGCTGGCCAGCTGGTTGACATAGCCGCAGGCGCTCGCTGGCACCTCTTCGGCCAGCCAGGCGCGGAACAGCGCCAGCTTTGGGCTGTCGCGCCGACCCCTGGCGGTCGCCAGATAATAGCCGAGCTCGCCTTTGAAAGGATGTGCGAAGGGCCGCAGCAACCGTCCGTCGCTGACAGGGTCGGCGCTCATCATGTCGGCAGCAAGGAACAGGCCCTGGCCGGAAATAGCCGCATCGAACGCCAGCGAAGCATCCGAATAGACCGGGCCGGTGAGCTTTGTCGCCGGATCGCGGCCCATGTCGCTGAGCCAGGCCGGCCAGTCAAGCATGCTGGTGCGATCTTCGATCACCGGCACGCGGCTCAAGTCAGCAAGACTTTTCCAGCGCTGCAGAAATTCCGGTGCGCATACCGGCTGGTAGTCCTGTCCGCCGATCAGGCTGGCATTGATTCCCGACCAATCGCCATCGCCATAGCGAATGGCGCAGTCGATATCGGGCTGGGTGAGGTCGAGCATTTCGGCGGTGACGCGTAACCGCACTTCCAGCCCCGGGTGCCGATCGGAGAATTTGTGCACCCGCCAGATCAGCCAGCGCGAGGCAAAGACGCTGCCAACCGTGACATTGATCACGCCATCCTGGGCGCCGGTCAGCGTGCTCAGTCCACCCTGCAAGGCGGCAAAGCCGGCCGACAGCTGCGGCAGCACCTCTGCCAGGGCCGGCAATGGCCGAAGACCCTGCGGTGTGCGGGCGAATAGCTCCATGCCCAGCCGCTCTTCGGCCCGCCGCAAATGCTGGCTCACGGCACCGACGGTGACACCGAGTTCCTCTGCAGCTGGCGCCAGGGCGCCGCGCCGTGCCACGATTTCGATGGCGCGCAGTGCATTGAGGGGAATGGGGAAGGCCGTACTCATATAGTTTTTCTAAACCCGCGCCAAAACCTTGTCCATTGTCCCCTTGAGTGGATCGGCGCACAACAGCCTCAACATCAACCACTTCCCCGCCTCTGGAGAAAATCATGTCCCCCTTGGCCGCGCTGTGGCGCCGGCTGGGCCTCAACTTTGTTGCCCGGCCTCAGCCCAAAATCCGTGTTACCCATCCCGATTGCATGACGCTGCGCGATTGGGCGGACTTGCCGGTTCACCACCCTGTGACCGACTGTATGCCGCGCTGAAGCCACAAAGGCGGGCTAGAGCGGGGCCAGTCGATTTCCACGGACCCCGCAATTCATGTCCCGCATTACCCTTGCTCTTCTTGTCGGCCTTATGGCTGTAGCCCCCGCCCTAGCCCAGGACGCGCCCCAGCCTGCCTCGCAGGGTGAAGTCACCATCGACCCGCGTGCCAGCCTTACGGTGCAGCCGAAATCGGCGTCGCTATTGATGGGTCTTTATGCCACCCAGGCTACGCTTGATATCTGTGCGGTGCCGCCGGTCGAGCCGGCGAGCACCAATATGTCCGCTCATCGCCGTCAGCTCGAAGCCGGCCTCGGTCTCAACGAGTCTGCGGGTGAAGAGGCCTACCAGGACGTGCGGGCAGATGTCGAAATGGCTGGCGTCGATTGCGCCGATGCCAGCACCGACCGCCAGCAGGCCGATGCCGTGCTGGCGCTCTATTCCGGCCAGCGCTGACGTCGACTTATTCGCAGATTTGCGCCGTACAGGTGCGGCCGTGGCAGCCAAGGTCAAGATGCAGGTGATCCCTGTGCTCGGCATTGGCTTCCGGGCCTAGCACGGTGGTGAACAGTCCGCATGCTGCCCCGTGCGCCTGACGCAGTAGCTTGCCCTCGGCGCCACTGGCCGGAAGCCAGTTGCCGGGGAGGGCAATGTTGCGGCCATCCGCCAGGGTAAAGCCGGTTATATCCACCGCATTGGCAAAGCCGTGTTCGGAGATAAAACGCTCGTCGCCGCCATTGCGGTTGCGGCACACGAAGCTGGTTCCGGTATTGATGCTGTCCAGCCCGCTATCGAGCGCCGCGGTGGCATAGGCATCGACTTGGCTCGCCCAGTCCACCAGTGCGCCGGCCATGGCGCAATTGGTGACGATTGCACTGCTCAGCGCGACCTGCCTGCCATTGAGCACCAGAGCCGTTACCGAAAGTGGCGACCGCTCCCCGCATATGCCGTCGGCAATCGGCTCCATCATCTCTCCGATCACCTTCCCGCTCAAAAGAGCGGGGCAGGCGGTCTGGTAGATGCGCTCGGGCTCGGTCGGCCGCTCCGGCTGAGGCTTTGTCGTGACCGGCTCGATATCGGAGGTCTCGGGAGCCGCTTTCGGCGTAGGCTCGGCCTCCTCGTCTTTAGGGGCTGCCGTTTCCAGCAACGCTTCCCCCTCATTGGTCTCGGAAAAATCTGGCCGGGGGCGCGGCAGCGGTGGTGGCCCCTGTGGTTTGGTCGCGGCCTGAGGCGCCGGCTTGGTCACAGGCGCGGGCTTGGGGGCAGCGCCCTGCGTGAGGCCCTCCACGAAATTCTCGAGCGGCTTCAGAAAATCCTGCGCCTGCCCAGCGGTGATAGGCAAAGAGAGCAGGACGAGACTGGCGGCGATGAGCTGGGTCGTGCGCATGATGTCCACAACGCCACACTTGCATGCTGCGTTGCGTTTAACGCGGTGGAAACCATCTTTCTCGCCTCTTCCGCTTCTGCTATCAGCGCCCCATGACCACGCCGCTCAAGAATATCCGCAATTTTTCCATAGTCGCCCATATCGACCATGGCAAATCCACGCTCGCCGACCGCCTGATCCAGCTGACAGGCGGGCTCGACCTGCGTGAGATGAAGGAACAGGTCCTCGACTCGATGGATATCGAGCGCGAGCGCGGCATTACCATCAAGGCCCAGACCGTTCGGCTCAATTATAAAGCGCAGGACGGCGAGAACTACGTGCTCAACCTCATCGACACGCCCGGTCACGTCGACTTCGCCTATGAAGTCTCCCGCTCCATGGCCGCCGTGGAAGGCTCGCTCCTGGTCGTAGATGCGTCCCAGGGCGTCGAGGCGCAGACCCTCGCCAACGTCTATCACGCGCTGGATGCCAATCACGAGATCGTGCCGGTGCTCAACAAGGTCGACCTGCCGGCTGCCGACATTCCGCGCGTCAAGGCGCAGATCGAGGATGTCATTGGCATCGATGCCTCCGACGCCGTGGAGATCTCCGCCAAGACTGGCTTGGGCATCGACAAGGTGCTTGAGGCAATCGTGACGCGCCTCCCAGCGCCCAAGGGTGATATCGATGCGCCGCTCAAGGCGCTTCTCGTCGACAGCTGGTACGATACCTATCTTGGCGTCGTGGTTCTGGTCCGCATCATCGATGGGGTGATGAAGAAGGGCCAGCGTATCCGCATGATGGCCTCGGGCGCTGTCTATGAGCTCGACCGTGTCGCCGTGCAGACCCCCAAGCTGGTGGAAGTGGGTGAACTCACGCCCGGCGAGCTTGGCGTCTTCACCGCCTCGATCAAGGAAGTCGCCGATACCAATGTCGGCGACACCATCACCGACGATCGAAAGCCTACGGCCCAGCCGCTGCCCGACTTCCGCCCGGCCCAGCCGGTGGTGTTCTGTGGTCTCTTCCCGGTCGATGCCTCGGACTTCGACGAACTGCGCGCGGCCATGGGCAAGCTGCGTCTCAACGATGCCAGCTTCTCGTTCGAAATGGAAACCTCGGCAGCGCTGGGCTTTGGCTTCCGCTGCGGGTTCCTGGGGCTTTTGCACCTCGAGATCATCCAGGAGCGTCTCTCCAGAGAATTCGATCTCGATCTCATCGCCACCGCGCCATCGGTGGTCTACGAGGTCGAATTGACCAATGGCGAAACCCTGATGCTGCACAATCCGGCCGATCTGCCGGACGTAATGAAGATCGAGGAAATCCGCGAGCCCTGGATCAAGGCCACGATCCTGACGCCCGACGAATATCTCGGCGCTATCCTGAAACTCTGTCAGGACCGGCGCGGCATCCAGAACAACCTCTCCTATGTCGGCTCCCGCGCTCTAGTGGAATACGACTTGCCGCTCAATGAAGTCGTGTTCGACTTCTACGACCGCCTGAAGTCGATCTCCAAGGGCTATGCCAGCTTCGACTATAAACTCGACACCCACCGCACTGGCGACCTGGTGAAGCTGACGGTTCTGGTCAATGCCGAGCCCGTCGATGCGCTGGCCATGCTGGTTCACCGTTCGGTGGCTGAATCGCGCGGGCGGCAGATGTGCGAAAAGCTCAAGGAGCTGATCCCGCCGCATCTGTTCGTCATTCCGATTCAGGCCGCCATCGGTGGCAAGATCATTGCCCGCGAAACCGTCCGCGCCATGCGCAAGGACGTGACGGCCAAGTGCTATGGTGGCGACGCCACCCGCAAGCGCAAGCTCTTGGACAAGCAGAAAAAGGGCAAGGCCAAGATGCGCCAGTACGGCAATGTCAACATTCCGCAAGAAGCCTTCATCAAGGCCCTCAAGATGGGCGACGACTGATCCCTGGTCGCTCGTGTTGAGCCGCAGGATAGCCCTCGGGGAGGACCCGAGGGCTTTTGATTTCTGTTCTAGGCGCTGCCGATTAGAATGCCGGCCGCGAAGACCAGTGAGCCGCCCAGCACCACCTGCAGTACCGCCCGCCAGAACGGGGTCTGCATGAAGCGCTGCTGGATGAAGGCGATGGCCCAGAGCTCAATCAGCACGACAATTACCGCCACCGTGGTGGCAATGGTGAAATCGTGGATGAGATAGGGCAGGGCGTGGCCCAGCCCGCCCACGGCCGTCATGATCCCGGCGGCGAAACCCCGCTTGATCGGCGAGCCGCGCCCGGTCAGCTTGCCATCGTCGGAAGCCGCCTCGGTAAAGCCCATGGAAATGCCCGCGCCGATGGCAGCCGCAAGGCCCACAAGAAAAGTCTGGTGCGTGTCGCCGGTCGCAAAGGCGGCGGCAAAGACCGGCGCCAGCGTCGACACCGAGCCGTCCATCAATCCGGCAAGGCCCGGCTGCACATAGGTCAAAACGAACTGGCGGTGCGCCTCGCCCTTTTCGGTCTCCCGCCCGGCCTCACCCAACACCGCCTCATCGATCTGGTCCGCACGCGCCGCATGGCCCTTCTCGGCCATCGCCAGATCGCCCAGGAGCTTGCGAATGCCGGCATCGGTGACCTGCTTGGCTGCCTCGAGATAGAAGCGCCAGGCGCCTTCCTCCATCTCCCACACCTGCTGGCGCGCCTGTTCGAGCGTCAGGGTCTTTTGCAGCCATAATGGCTTGCGGGCGAGAAAACCGCGCACGTGTTCGCGCCGGATTGGCACCAGCCTTGTGCCGAAACGCGCCACATAGAGATCGAGCAGGCGCCGGCGATGCTCGTCCTCTTCGGCGGCCATGCCCTCGAACAAGGCGGCCGAACCGGGATAAGTCTCGCCCAGCCGGGCGGCATATTCCGAATAAATGCGCCCATCCTCTTCTTCAGCCGCAATGGCCAGCGACAGGATCTCGCGTTCGGACAGGGTGGCGAAGTCACGACGGTTGTCGGGCCAGAAGGAAAGCATAGGCGGCTCACAAGATTAGAATGGTTCTAAAAAATGATTAGAACCATTCTAATCTAAGTGCAAGCCCCAGCTGAAACTGATCAGGTCGCCTCCAGCCGCAGGGCGGCAAGCAGTTCCTGCTCCAGCGCGATGCGCCGCCGGCGGCTGTCAAAAAATCCGCGCAGCATATAGCCCAGTGCCTCGGCGGAAACCGGCTGCCGCCGCTGCGCCGCTGCACTCAGCAGCTCCTGCAATTCCTCCGCATGATCAATGTCGAGCTGGCTTTCACGCCGCAGGCGCGCCAGCATGGCATTGAGGTCGAGCAGATGCAGGCCGCCATTGGCTTCCATGGCGGGTTCCAGTTGCTCGCGATAGCTCTTGGCGCTGGCCGCCATCACCGTTTCGAGGCCCTTGGCGGCGTCGATGCACAGCGCCGCATCGACCTCGTCCGGCAGGGCGTCGGCAATCTCTTCGAGCACACGGCAGAGTTCGAGCTCAGCCGCATGGTTCTGGTCAACGGCGCCGAGGCGCGTCCTGGCCAATTTGTCCAGCATAGGAAGTCTCCACCCGCGGCCAGAGGCCGGCATGGTGCAGATTTAGACGCGTTTGGCGAAGCTGGCCTTGACCTAAGTCAAGACCGAGCGGCTGTGCCTACCAGTGAAACTCCGGGCCGTTTGCTCGGGCGCCCATCAGGAACACATCGCTCATCAGCCGCAGCGGGGCGGCATCGACATCACTTTGATGCGCATTGAGCAGGCTGGCGAACCGCTCGTAAATACCGGCATATTCGCGGTCACCATGCTCTAGCACCAGTTCGCCATTGATGCTCAGCTTGCGCCCACCATGCTCGAGCTTGATCTCGTTGCCCTTGTTGGTCTCGAAGCGAATGGTCCAGATTTCTCCGCTTTCTTCCAGCCAGTTGAAGCCGCAGCTCAAATCGGGCTTGTGCGCCTCGGCAGACTTGAAGCGGATATCGACATCCACGGGGGTCTGCTTGTTGGCCGGGAAGGTGAGCGCAGCGCTCTCGACGAAGACCGGGAACGGCATCACCTTGGTGAAGATGGAAAAGGCATTGATCCCCGGATCGCAGACACCGAACCCACCCGGCTCCCACACCCAGTCCTGGCCCGGATGCCATTTGCGCACGCTCTCGCGCCAGTCGATACGGGCCGACTTGACCCCTTCCTCGGCAAGGATCGACTTGGTCCGGTCAACGGCCGCGTTGTACTGACTGTGCCAGGTCTGGAACAGCACCCGACCACGCTTCGCTGCCTCGGCGATCAGATCGTCCAGTTCCGAAATTGTCGTGGTGGGCGGCTTTTCCATCATCACATCCTTGCCTGCGGCTAGCGCTTCGCGGACATAGGCATGGCGCACGCCAGGCGGTGTGCAGATGGAGACGAGTCCGATCTCGGGCATGGCGGCATAGAGCTCGCCCGGCGTCTTGAACACCGGCACGCCGCCATGGCCGACGCCGCGCGTCGACACGGTCGCAGCCAGCTCGAAATCATCAGACGCATCGATCACCGGCAAATGCTGATCCTGGGCAATCTTGCCCACGCCGATTACCGCGATTTTGCGCTTGGCCATGCCGGAACTCCCACGTTTGAGGCGGTGCTATAGAGCAGGTCTTGCCCCACTCTGCCAAGGCCTCAAACGGGGATAAGTATGATTTTTATGCGGCTGCGCCGTTGGCTGCTGGCTGCCACAGCTCGATCTGGTTGCCCTCGGGGTCATGGATGCGTGCGAAGCGGCCTGTTTCGGCGCTGTCCCATTCCTCAGGCCGGGTCTCGACAGCGATGCCGGCAGAACGCAGCTGCGCCATCATGGCGTCGAGATCATCGACACGGAAATTGATCATCCATTGCTTTTCAGCGGGAAAATAGTCGGTGTCTTGCTTGAACGGCGCGAAGACCGTCAGTCCCGCCTCCTGGGTAAAAAGCTCGCTCACGCCCAGATGCGTCTCGTACCAGTCAGCCAGTGCCGCCTTGTCCCGCGCCCGAAAGAAAAAGCCGCCAATCCCCGTCACCGTCGCCATGCCGGCCTCCCGTTGAGGACCGCACTATGACACGATCCGGGCGGGAGCATCGGACAATTCAGCGGATGAGGATCGCCCGGAAGTCGTTGACATTGGTGCCGGTCGGGCCGGTCATCAACAGATCGCCAATCGCCTCGAACGCGCCATAGGCATCGTTGTCGGCCAGCGCGGCCAGCGGGTCGATTCCTGCCTCACGCAGCCGCTGCGCCGAGGTGCCATCGACATAGGCACCAGCATTGTCCTCGGACCCGTCGATGCCATCTGTGTCCCCGGCCAGTGCCGTGACCCCTTCGACGCCGTCCAGAGCGATGGCCAGCGCCAGCAGGAACTCGCCGTTGCGCCCTCCGCGCCCGCTTCCGCGCAACGTCACCGTCGTCTCCCCGCCCGATAGCAGCACCACCGGCCTGGGGAAGGGGCGATTGCGCTGGACGATTTCGCGGGCGATGGCGGCATGCACCTGCGCCACGTCGCGCGCTTCGCCCTCGATTGCGTCGGACAAAATAGCCGCCTCGACCCCATGGGCGCGCGCCATCGCCGCCGCTGCTTCCAGCGACAGCGCCGCCGAGGCAATGGTGGCGACACTGTTGCGGGCGAATACCGGGTCGCTGGCCTCGGGGGGCAAATTCTCTTCGCTGGCCAGGAGCCGCGCAGCAGCCTCGGGCAGCTCAAGCCCGTAGAGCGCGGCAAGGCGGCGAGCCTCAGCGCGCCCACCGCGGAGTGGCAGGGTCGGGCCGGACGCGACCAATGCCGGATCGTCGCCGGGCACATCGGACACCACCAGCGTTACCACCCGCGCCGGCGCCGCCAATGCCGCCAGTCGCCCGCCCTTGATGGTCGAAAACTGGTTGCGAATAAGGTTCATCACCCCGATCGGGGCGCCGGACGCGAGCAGTGCCCGATTGACCGCCTGCTCGTCCTCCAGCGTCAGGCCACGGGCGGGTGCCGGCAGCAGTGACGACCCTCCGCCCGAGATCAGCGCCACCACCAGATCGTCTTCAGTGAGCCCGCTCACCAGCGCCTTGAGCCGTTCAGCCGCTGCACACCCGGCGGCATCAGGCACGGGATGAGCGGCTTCGACCACCTCGATCCGCTGGCAAGCCTCGCCATAGCCATAGCGGGTGACGATCAGGCCTTCGATCGCGCCCGGCCAGGCCTGTTCGAAGGCGCGCGCCATCTGTGCCGAGGCCTTGCCGGCGCCGATGACGATGGTACGGCCCATCGGGGGCTCGGGCAGGTGCCGCTCGACCGCCAGCGCCGGCTGCGCCTTGGCGACGGCCTCAACAAACAGCTTGTGCAGCGGCGCGCGATCCATCATCCGTCTTGCCCTCGGGGAGATTGCGGCGACCCTTTTGGCCACCCCACCTGCATTTGTCCAGCCATTGCGGCTTGTCAAACCCTCGTCACATAAGTCCACTAGCGGCAAGCCAAGGAGTGCCCATGACGCAGAGATTCGCCATCTACTATGCCCCTGATACGACCAGCGGGCTCTGGGACCGGGCGAGCGCCTGGCTGGGCCGCGATTCGGCCAGTGGCGAATTCTTCGAGGGTGCCGTCGCCGGCATCGAGCGCACGCGGTTGCTCAATCTCACCCAGTCGGCCAGCCGTTATGGCTTTCACGCCACCATCAAGCCGCCCATGGCTTTGGCCGATGGCGAAACCGCCGAAGGCCTGCGCACAGCGCTCGCCGATTTCGCCGCTCGACAGTCTGCGTTCTCCATTGGCCGCCTGCGTCTCGCCTCACTACATGGTTTTCTGGCGCTGGTGCCCGAAACCGAAAACGAGACCCTGCAGGATTTTGCCGCCGACGTCGTGGAAACATTCGACCCTTTCCGCGCGCCGCTTTCAGACCGGGACAAGGCTGCCCGTCGCGCCGCTGGCCTCAGCCCACACCAGGAGGAGTTGCTCGAAGCCTATGGCTACCCCTATGTCTTCGACCAATTCCGCTTCCACATGACCCTCACCGACCGGCTCGCCGAGGATGATCACCACGATCTGTCTGCCGCAGCCAATACCTGGTTTGGCCCGCTTCTCGGCGATGCCGTCACCATTGACCGTCTGGTCGTCTACCATGAGCCCGATAGTGGGCGCCCCTTCCGCCGTCTCGACGATTTCCGCCTCGGAGCCTGATTACAAGTGTCGCAAACCATCCTCACCAACGCCCGCATCGTGCTCGCCGACGAGATCGTTGAGGGGAACCTCGTGATCGACAAGGGGCAGATCAGCGCCATCGACTCCGGCGTGTCCCGCACCGGCGAGGATATGGGTGGGGACTATGTCATTCCCGGACTCGTGGAACTGCACACCGACCATCTCGAGAACCACTACCGCCCGCGCCCGGGTGTGTTCTGGGACCCGCTGGCGGCCCTGCATGCTCATGATGCACAAGTGGCCGGCTCCGGCATCACCACGGTCTTCGACGCGGTGCGTATCGGTTCGGACAATGATCTGCCCGACATGCTCGACCATGCCAAAAAGCTCGTTGACGCCATCCGCGCCGGCGTCGCGGGCGGCTGGACCCGTGCGGAGCATTTCATCCATCTCCGCTGCGAATTGCCCAGCCACGACGTCGTCGCCCATTTCGACGCGCTGGCCAACCATCCCTCGACCCGCCTGGCCTCGGTCATGGACCACACGCCCGGACAGCGCCAGTTCCGCTCGCTCGAAGACTACAAGCGCTTCTATGCCAAGCAGATGGGTCGCACCGACGCGGAATTGCAGGCCTATCTCAACGCCCGCCAGGCCGAGCACGATCAGTATTCGAACGCCAATCGCAAGGCCATTGTTGCCCGCGCCCACGAGCTTGGTCTGGCCCTCGCCAGCCATGACGACGCCACCCTCGCTCATGTCGAGGAAGCGGCTGAGGACGGCGTTGCCATTGCCGAATTTCCCACTACGCTCGAAGCGGCCTCGGCCGCCCACGATGCGGGACTCGCCATTCTCATGGGCGCCCCCAATGTGGTGCGTGGGCGGTCGCACTCGGGCAATATCTCGGCCACCGACCTCGTCGCTGCCGGCCTTCTCGATATTCTGAGCTCCGACTACGTCCCCTTTGCGCTACTGCAAGCCGTCTTCCTCATGCCAAAGCGTGTCGAGGGCCTTGACCTGCCGCAGGCCTTGGCTACCGTGACGTCTAATCCGGCGCGCGCCGCCGGCCTGACCGACCGTGGCGAGATCGCCCTGGGCAAGCGGGCCGATCTGGTGCGGGTCTTGGAGCAGGGGCCGCTGCCGGTGGTGCGCGGCGTGTGGCGGGAAGGGCAGCGGGTCAGTTGAGCGAAAGACCGCCGGGGGTTCTGGTTCTGATTGTCGGCCCTTCTGGGGTCGGTAAGGATACGCTGATCACGGGTGCCCGCCACGCGCTCGATGGCGACAAGCGCTTCAGTTTCGTCCGGCGCCTGGTTACCCGGCCGACCGATGTCGACCTTGAGGATCATATCAGCATCGACCCCGTGGAATTTGCCCTCGGCAAGGCCTCGGGTCGTTTCGCGCTGTGCTGGGATGCCCATGGTCTCAATTATGCCCTGCCCATGTCAGTCGATACCGACCTGACCCTGGGCCGGGTGGTAATCGCCAATATTTCCCGCCACGTCATTCCGGCCGCCATCGCGCGCTATCCAATGTGCCGTGTGGTGCAGATTTCGGCCGAGATATCGCTGCGCGCCGAACGCCTGGCGCGGCGTGGGCGCGAAAACCGGGACCAGATTGCCGCCCGCCTCGCCCGCGAAGGCGCCGCAATGCCCGCCGATGTCAGTCCAATCGTCATCGACAATTCCAGCTCCGTCGCTATCGGGGTCACCGCTCTGGTTATGGCCCTGCGCGCCATCGCCCAGGATTGAACCCTTTCGCCGGCCGCGCGTTGGTCATCTCGACCAGCGTCAAACCAGCGTCAGGAGTTTTTATGTCCCGTAACGGTCTTTATGCAGTGATCGCGATCCTGTTGATCGCCATCGTCGGCTTCGGCATTTACAGCTACCAGCAGCAGCAGGCCCGCCCGGGCGTTGAGATCCGTGTCGATGAGCAGGGGGTCTCGATCGATGGAAACGGTTAATCCCAATGACCCCGCCCGCCTCGACATCATTCGCCAGGCACTGAGCGAGGAAATCGATCGCCAGGCGCAGGCGGGTGCGTCCCGGATCGACGTCATGGCCTTGGCAGAAGCCGTCGAAACCACCCTTAGTGCGCCGGTGACGGTCTCGGAGGGCAAGCGGCCGTCTGAACTCAACGCCACCAATGACGACTGATGTGGGTTTGGCCGCGTGGGCATAGCGCCAGACATGGGCCCAAATGGAAACGGGCGGGGTTTCCTCCCCGCCCGCTGGTGTTTTAGGTCCCCTGTCGGGGTTTTTGGCAGCGCTTACTTCAGGCCGTCGGTGACAACAGTGGTATAGGCGCCTTCAGGGTTGGCCTTGATGATGCTCTGGTCCAGCAGGGCCTTCACAGTGCGGTCATAGGTGGCCATGTCGAGTGCAGCATCGTCGGCATCGACGAGCTTGGAGACCTCGCCCACCATATAGCGCTGGTGCGCCAGTTCGGCGGCGCCGGTATCGTCGGCCTCGACCACGATTTCTGCGGCTTCATCGGGGTTTTCGAGCGCATAGGCCCAGCCCTTCATCGAGGCGCGTACGAAACGGGTATAGGCATCGACCTTGGCCGGGTCCTTGAGGCTGTCTTCCATCACATAGAGACCGTCTTCGAGCAGGTCATTGCCCATTTCGGTATAGTTGAAGATGGTGAGATTGTCCGGACCATAGCCCGCGTCGAGTGCCTGGCCATATTCGTTATAGGTCATCACCGAGATACAGTCCGCCTGGCCCTGGATCATCGGCTGGATGTCAAAGCTCTGCTGCAGCACGGTGACGCCGCCTTCCGAGCCATCGGTCTTGAGGCCCAGCTTGTTCATCCAGGCAAAGAACGGATATTCATTGCCGAAGAACCAGACGCCCAGCGTGTGGCCCGGGAAATCGGCTTCCGACTTGATGCCTGTTTCGGTCGGGCAGATCATCATCAGACCCGAGCGCTTGAAGGGCTGGGCGATGTTGACCAGCGGCACGCCGCTTTCGCGGGCTGCCATGCCGGCCGCCATCCAGGTGACGATGATGTCGGCGCCACCGCCGGCGATCACCTGTTCGGGGGCGATATTGGGGCCGCCCGGCAGGATGGTGATGTCGAGGTCTTCCTCATCGTAAAAGCCCTTGGCTTCGGCGACGAGATAGCCGGCGAACTGCGCCTGGGTCACCCATTTGAGCTGCAGCGTCAGCGCATCGGCAGCCAGTGCGCTGGCAGCGCCGCTGAGGAGCAACGTGCCGGCCATCAACCCTGTGATCAGTTTCTTCATTGTCGTTCCCTTTTCCCTTTACGCCCGTCCACCACGGACAGACGGATGCCAGAAGGTGACGCCCCTTTCGATGAGGGCGATCACCCCGTAGAAGGCGGACCCCGCGACCGCCGCAACAGCGATCTCCGCCCAAACCAGGTCGATGGCGAGACGCCCCACCCCGGTCGATATCCGGAAGCCCATTCCCACAACGGGCGTCCCGAAGAATTCCGCTACGATTGCGCCGATCAAGGCCAGAGTCGAGTTGATCTTGAGGGCGTTGAAGATAAACGGCGCGGCAGCGGGCAGACGCAGCTTGAACAACGTCTGCCAATAGGAAGCGGCATAGGTGCGCATCAGGTCGCGCTCCATCACCGAGGCGGCATTGAGCCCGGCCACGGTGTTCACCAGCATGGGGAAAAAGGTCATGGCCACGACGACGGCCGCTTTGGACTGCCAGTCGAAGCCAAACCACATCACCATGATGGGGGCGATGCCGATGATCGGCAGTGCCGACATGAAATTGCCGATCGGCATGATCCCGGCCTTGAGGAAGGGCGAGCGGTCAACGAGAATCGCCGCAACGAGGCCCGCCAGACACCCAATGGCATAGCCAGGCAGCACCGACTTGATGAAAGTCTGGACGAAATCGGCCCACAAAATGCCGGTTTCCGCGGCCAGCCGCGCCCCGATGGCTGATGGCGGCGGCAACAGCACGGCCGGCACATTGGCGCCGCGCGTCACCACTTCCCACATCACCAGCAAGGCAAGTCCGAAGGTGATGGGGATGATGAGACCTATACCAGTCTCGGGCAACTTGCCCTCGCGAATTTGAGCTGAAAGCCGCTCGACGAACAGCCAGGCAAAGCCCCAGGCCGCAATCAGCGCCAGCCAATAATGGACCGGCATGGTGCCAGCGGGCAGCGAGGCGATGAGCGCCCAGGCGCCCAGCGCCGCCATGAAACCATCGAGCCAGAACCGCCAGGGCAGCACGAAGCGCAGAAGCGACAGGGCCGCGAAGGTGAAAAACACTTGCAGCAGCGGTGCACTGCCCAGCGTCGGCAGGGTGGCAAGGACGCCGAAAACGCCGCAGCCACCAGCGACCAATGCCAGATAGAGTTGTAGGGAAGTGAGTTTGTGCCTCATGCCCGCACCCCCATCCGCGCATTCACATAGCGCTCGGCACCGCCGACAATGGCCACCAGCACCGCCGCCAGCCCGGCCGCAATGAACAGTGCCGCCCAGATCTGGATGGTCTGGCCATTATAGGAGCCGGTGAGAAGGCGCACGCCGAGCCCGCCGCCAGAGGCATTGGAAAGCTCGGCCACCACCGCCCCGATCAGCGAAATGGCGATGCCCACCTTCATCGAGGCGAAGAGAAACGGCATGGCTGCCGGCCAGCGCAGCTTCCAGAAGGTTTGCCAGCCATTGGCATCATAGGTGCGCATCAGATCGAGCTGGATGCTTTCGGGCGAGCGCAGGCCCTTGACCATGCCGACAACGACCGGGAAAAAGCTGAGATACATCGAGATCAGCGATTTCGGCACTAGCCCGGTCAGCCCCACCGCGCCCAGTCCCACCACCACCATAGGCGCCACGGCAAGAATGGGAATGGTCTGGCTGGCAATGATCCAGGGCATAAGCGAGCGGTCCGAGGCATCGTTGTGGATGATGGCTACCGCCAACAATACGCCCAGCGCCGTGCCCAGCGCGAAGCCGAGCAGCGTCGCCGACAGCGTGATCCAGCCATGATAGGCCAGTGAGCGCTTGGAATTGATGTCGAGCGCCACCGTGGCATTCCAGATTTCGGAAATCACCTGGTGTGGCGCCGGAAGCACCGGCTTGTCCTGCGACCAGGTCTGCTGCGCAAAGTCAGAGAAGGGGACGTTTTCGAGGCCAGCTCGGGCGTTGAGCGTATTCTGCCAGGGCGCATTCATGTGGATCGCCATGGCATACCAGAAGAGGATAATGGCAGCGAGAACGGTGAGAACGGGGATGATGCGGGTCATGGGTTGAACACCCCCACCCAACCTCCCCCTAGAGAAGGGGGAGGGGTGCATCGAGTATGCCTCGATACCTTCCCGAAAACCGGCAAGCTCCTCCCCCGCCTTCCGGGGGAGGCTGGGTGGGGGCCTTCATGACGAAGTCTCGCCCCCATCACACATGCTCCTCATCATAGCTGTGCCCAGCCCTGAGGCCGTCGCGCACCCGTGCGGCAATTTCGAGAAATTCCGGCGTCTCGCGAATGTCCAGCGGGCGCTCGCGCGGCAAGCTGCTCTCGATGACATCGGTCACCCGGCCAGGGCGCGGCGACATCACCACGATCTTTGTCGAAAGATAGACTGCCTCGGGAATGGAATGTGTCACAAAGCAGATGGTTTTTTGTGTGCGTCCCCAGAGTTTCAGCAATTCGGAATTGAGATGGTCGCGCACGATCTCGTCCAGCGCCCCGAACGGCTCGTCCATCAGCAGCAGGTCGGCGTCGAAGGAGAGGGCGCGGGCAATCGAGGCACGCTGTTGCATGCCGCCCGACAATTGCCAGGGATATTTCTTCTCGAAACCGGCGAGGTTCACCAGGTCCATGGTGCGCTTGACGCGCTCGGCCTGCTGGGCCGCCGAATAGCCCATGATCTCAAGCGGCAGCGCCACGTTCTTCTCAATCGTCCGCCATGGATAGAGCGCGGCGGCCTGGAACACATAGCCATAGGCGCGCGCCTTGCGCGCCTCCTCGGCAGTCATGCCGTTGATGCTGAGCGTGCCAGAGGTCGGCTTTTCCAGATCCGCGATGGTGCGCAGGAAGGTGGTCTTGCCGCAGCCCGAAGGGCCGATGAAGGAAACGAAATCGCCTTTGTTGATGGTGAGATTGACGTCGCTCAGCGCCACCACATCGCCGTCGCCGGCCGGAAAGGTGAGGCCAAGATGTTCGGCGCGGACGACGGGGACGGCCGTCCCTGCCGAGCCTCCCGCTGCAAAATTGGACGACGTTTCGGACAAAAGTTCGACCCCTCTAACTCTTCTGCGGCCAGAAGAGACCGCTGCAAATGCGATCTTTCCCGGTGGACGCGCCGGCGGCGCCCTTTGCATCTTTCAGTGCAAGACCCATGCCGTTCTCCGGAAATGCGGGGGAGATTTCCCTTTTTCTCCCGCGCCCTTCGGCCTGTGCCTTGTTTTTCATCAGCCTGCCGACAACTAGACCCCAGTTGCCGGAATGCCGCTGCGTTCCACCTTGCGCGGCGCCACGATCTCTTTCCACTGGCTGAGGGCCCTGTTCACAGGGTTCTTCGCTTCGCGCGCCACGAACTTGCCATGGCCCGGCTCGGCCTTGATCTCGTCTTCGACGATAGACACCTTGCCGCGGCTCAGCACGTAACGGGGCAGGCCCGTCACCTCGAAGCCTTCGAATACATTGTAGTCGATCACCGATTGCTGGCTCTTGGCGCTGATGGTCTTCTTGCGCTTGGGGTCCCAGACGATGAGGTCGGCATCGGCGCCCACCAGCACCGCACCCTTCTTAGGATACATGTTGAGGATCTTGGCGATATTGGTCGAAGTCACGGCCACGAACTCGTTGGGCGTGAGACGGCCGGTATTGACGCCCGCGGTCCAGAGCACCGGCAATCGGTCTTCGAGCCCGCCCGTGCCGTTCGGAATCTTGGCAAAATTGCCGATACCGTTACGCTTCTGCTCGCTGGTAAAGGCGCAATGGTCGGTGGCGACGCAGGACAGCGAGCCGGACTGTAACCCGGCCCAGAGCGAGTCCTGATGCTGCTTGTTGCGGAAGGGTGGCGACATCACCCGGCGCGCCGCATGGTCCCAGTCGGGATTGAAATATTCGCTCTCGTCCAGCGTCAGATGCTGGATCAGCGGCTCGCCATAAACCCGCATGCCCTTGGCCCGAGCGCGGCGGATGGCTTCATGCGCCTGCTCGCAGGAGGTGTGCACGACATAGAGCGGTACGCCCGCCATATCGGCGATCATGATGGCGCGATTGGTGGCCTCGCCCTCGACCTCGGGCGGGCGCGAATAGGCGTGGCCTTCCGGCCCATTATTGCCTTCGGCGAGGAGCTTGGCGGTCATGGCCGCGACCACATCGCCATTCTCGGCATGGACGAGCGGCAAGGCGCCAAGCGCGGCGCAGCGCTGGAATGACGCGAACATCTCGTCGTCATTGACCATCAGGCTGCCCTTATAGGCCATGAAATGCTTGAAGCTGGTGATCCCCCGATCCACCACTTCGGCCATTTCGTTGAAGACCTGTTCGCCCCACCAGGTGATGGCCATGTGGAAGGAGTAATCGGCGCTGGCCTTGCCGGTCTTGTTGTCCCACATTTTCAGCGCTTCGAGCAGGCTCTGGTCCGGATTGGGCAGGCAGAAATCCACCACCATGGTGGTGCCGCCCGCCAGTCCGGCCCGCGTGCCGCTCTCGAAGTCGTCGGCCGAATAAGTGCCCATGAACGGCATTTCGAGATGGGTATGTGGATCGATCCCACCCGGCATGATGTAGCAGCCCGTGGCGTCCAGCACCTCGTCGCCGGACAGATCCTGCCCGATCTCGACGATCACATCGCCCTCAATTTTGACATCAGCCTTATAGGACAGATCGGCGGTGACGACGGTACCGTTCTTGATGACCTTGCTCATTGTACGTTCCCTGTATTAGAGGCCCCCTCATCCGTCTCGCCCTGCGGGCGAGCCACCTTCTCCCCGAGAGGGAGAAGACCGGATCGTGCCTGATGGAGAAATTTGGCGCCGTCAGCTGCACGGGCGCCTCTTATTCCTCTCCCACTTGGGGAGAGGTCGGGTGAGGGGGAGCCCTCGATCACTTCCATGATCAGCTCGCAGACCGTTTCGCGATGGCTGAGAACCTCATGATTCCAGAAGCGCAACACGGAATAGCCGTCAGCATTGAGGAGCGCAGTTCGCTTCTCGTCCGCGACATTCTCAGCATGCTGATTGCCGTCGAGTTCGACAATCAAGGCGGCCTCCCTGCAGGCGAAGTCCACTATGTAGGGGCCGATTGGCATCTGCCGCACGAATTTCAACCCTTTCAGCCCGCGATTGCGGAGCACATACCAAAGCCGATTTTCGGCGATGGAGGCATTGCGACGCAATTGACGGGGGCGTGTCGTCACGGAGACGCTCCCTCGCCGCAACACCGGTTCCGTTCTTCTCCCTTTCGTGGAAAAGGTGGCGCGCAGCCCCGTGAGAAAGGCATGCATCTCACTCCACGATCTCCGCTGTCTCCAGCACCGCGTGGAACAGCACATCCGCGCCCGCCGCGGCCCAGTCCTTGGAGATTTCCTCGGCTTCGTTGTGGCTGAGGCCGCCGACGCAGGGACACATGATCATCACCGAGGGGGCAATTTTGTTGGTCCAGCAGGCGTCATGGCCGGCCCCAGAGATGATGTCCATATGGCTGTAGCCGAGCTTTTCGGCAGCAGAGCGGACCCGGGCAACGAGGGTGGGGTCGAAGGTGACCGGGTCGAAATGGCCCACTGCCTCGACAGCGCAGCCCACGCCCATCTCGGCGCAGATCTCGGCCGCCCGCTTTTCGATTTCGGCACGCATGCGGTCGAGCTTGTTCTGATCGGGCGTGCGCAGATCGACGGTAAATACAACCGTCCCTGGCAACACGTTGCGTGAATTGGGCGAGAACCTCACCTGTCCGGTGCCCGCCACCGCGCCGGGCTGTTCGGACATGGCGATGGTCTGCACCGCCTCGAAAATGCGCGCCATGGCCAGCCCGGCATTGACGCGCATGGCCATCGGCGTCGAGCCGGTATGGGCCTCCTTGCCGGTCAGCGTGAATTCGAGCCACCACAGGCCCTGACCGTGGGTGACCACGCCGATCTGCTTGTTCTCGGCTTCGAGAATGGGGCCCTGTTCGATGTGATATTCGAGATAGGCATGCATCTTTCGCGCGCCCACTTCTTCATCGCCCAGCCAGCCGATACGCTTGAGTTCCTCGCCATAGCTCAGACCCTCCTGGTCTTTGCGGCCATAGGCGTAGTCGAGGCTATGCACCCCGGCGAAGACGCCGGAGGCCAGCATGGCCGGGGCAAAGCGCGCCCCTTCTTCATTGGCCCAATTGGTGACGACGATGGGGTGCTTGGTCTTGATGTTGAGATCGTTGAGCGAGCGCACCACTTCAAGCCCCGCCAAGACGCCTAGAACGCCGTCATATTTGCCGCCAGTCGGTTGGGTATCGAGATGGCTGCCGACATAAACAGGCAGCGCGTCGGGATCAGTGCCGGGGCGGGTCATGAACATGGTGCCCATCTTGTCGACGCCCATGGTCAGTCCCGCCGCTTCGCACCAGGCCTGGAACAGCTCGCGCCCCTGCTTGTCTGCATCGGTCAGCGTCTGGCGATTATTGCCCCCGGCAATGCCGGGCCCAACCTGGGCCATCTCCATCAGGCTCTCCCAGAGCCGATCGCCATTGATCCGAAGGTTCTCGCCGGGAGAGGTCATGTTGTGTGCTCGTGAGATAGGTCGAAACAAAAAGCCCCGCCATCGCGGTGATGCGCATGGCAGGGCCGGGAGGATGAAAGAGAGAGCGGGCAGAGCCCGCTCCCAAAGGAGTGAGGCAATGGTGTCAGCGATGCATGTTCGACGCTGACCATATTGCCTACTTCACGCTCGGGAAGCTGAATTCGGCGCCGCCCTTGATCCCGGCGGGCCAGCGCGTGGTGACAGTCTTGAGCCGCGTATAAAAGTGGATACCTTCGGGCCCATAAATCGAGTGATCGCCGAACAGCGAGCGCTTCCAGCCGCCGAAGCTATGATAGGCCACCGGCACAGGGATCGGCACGTTGATGCCAACCATGCCCACTTCGATCTTGTCGGCAAATTCGCGGGCGGCGTCGCCGTCGCGGGTGAAAATGGCGGTGCCATTGGCATATTCATGCCCATGGATCAAATCGACCGCGTCCTGGAAGCTGTCGCGGCGCACCACTGACAGCACCGGTCCGAAAATCTCTTCCTTGTAGATTTTCATCTCCGGCTCGACATTGTCGAACAGCGTGCCGCCGACATAATAGCCGTTCTCATAGCCCTGAAGCTTGAAACCACGGCCATCGACGACGAGCTTTGCACCCTGCCCGACCCCGGAATCGATATATCCAACAATCTTGTCGCGATGCATCTTGGTCACGACCGGACCCATTTCGGCATCCTTGTCGGTGGCCGGGCCGATCTTGAGGCTTTCGACGCGTGGCTTGAGTTTTGCGACAAGCGCGTCGGCGGTGTCCTTGCCCACCGGCACGGCCACCGAGATCGCCATGCAGCGCTCGCCGGCCGAACCATAACCCGCGCCCATCAGCGCGTCGGCTGCCTGGTCGAGATCGGCATCGGGCATGATGATCATGTGGTTCTTGGCGCCGCCAAGCGCCTGAACCCGCTTACCGGCCTTGGTGCCGCGCTGGTAGACATATTCGGCAATCGGGGTCGAACCGACAAAGCTGACGGCCTTGATGTCGGGGTGGTCGAGAATGCCGTCGACCATCTCTTTGTCGCCATGGACGACATTGAGAATGCCCTCGGGCAGGCCGGCTTCCATGAACAGGTTCCAGGCCAGCATCGGTGCCGACGGATCGCGCTCGGAGGGCTTCAAAATGAAGGCATTGCCGCAGGCAATAGCGGCCGGATACATCCACATCGGCACCATGGCCGGGAAGTTGAACGGGGTGATGCCAGCAACGACGCCCAGCGGCTGGCGATCGGAATAGGAATCGATGCTCGGCCCGACATTGCGGGAGAACTCGCCCTTGAGCAGATGCGGGATGCCGCAGGCAAAATCGACGCAGTCGATGCCACGGGCCACTTCGCCCAGCGCGTCGTCATGCACCTTGCCATGTTCCTTGGAAATCTCGCGGGCGAGATCGTCGGCATATTGATCGAGCAATGCCTTGAACTTGAACATGACGCGAGCGCGCTTCATCGGCGGGGTATTGCCCCAGGCGATTTGCGCCTTCTTGGCGTTTTCGACGGCCGCGTTCAGCTCATCCAGGGTCGAGAGCGGCAATTCCGCGCTCTGCTCGCCAGTGGCCGGGTTGAACACCGGCACCCGGCGGGTCGAGGACGACACATAGCGCTTGCCGGCAACGGCGTTTTCGATGATCTGCATCAGTCAATGCTCCTCAGGGCCTTGCGCACCGCGTCGATCAGTTCGCCGATCTGGCTCTCCGAAATGATCAAGGGCGGGGAGAGGGCGATGATGTCGCCGGTGGTGCGGATCAGATAGCCCTGCTCGAAGGCGTTGAGGAAAGCCGAAAAGGCGCGCTTGGTCGGCTGTCCGGCAATGGGTTCGAGCTCGATGGCGCCGACAAGGCCGATATTGCGGATGTCGATGACATGCGGCTCGCCCTTGAGCGAATGCAGCGCATCTTCCCACACTTTGGCAAGCTCGGCTCCGCGCGTCAGCAGACCCTCTTCCTTATAGGTTTCAAGCGTGGCGAGGCCTGCCGCCGAGGCAATCGGGTTCCCCGAATAGGTATAGCCGTGGAAAAACTCGATGAGATGCTCCGGCCCGGTCATGAACGCGTCGTGGATCTCGGCCGAGACCAGCACCGCGCCCATGGGAATGACGCCATTGGTCAGACCCTTGGCCGTGACCATGATATCGGGAACGACATCGAAATAGTCGGCGCCGAACGGCGTTCCGAGGCGGCCATATCCGGTGATCACCTCGTCAAAGATCAGCAGGATACCGTGCTTCTTGGTGATTTCACGCAGGCGCTTGAGGTATCCCGGCGGCGGGATCAAGACGCCGGTGGAGCCTGCTACCGGCTCGACGATGACCGCGGCGATGGTAGAGGCGTCATGCAGGGTGACAATGCGCTCGAGTTCGTCCGCCAGTTCCACGCCATTGGCCGGCTCGCCGCGCGAGAAGGCGTTCTTGGAGAGGTTATGGGTATGCGGCAGGTGGTCGACGCCGGTCAGCAGGGTACCGAACATCTTGCGGTTGGAGACGATGCCACCCACCGAGATGCCGCCGAAATTGACGCCGTGATAGCCGCGCTCGCGCCCGATCAGGCGGAAGCGGCTGCCATCGCCCTTGGCGCGGTGATAGGCCAGCGCCACCTTGAGGGCGGTTTCCACGGATTCAGAGCCGGAATTGGTGAACAGCACATGGTCGAGCCCGTCGGGGGCAATATCAACGATGCGATTGGCGAGCTCGAACGCCTTGGGGTGGCCCATCTGGAAAGCGGGTGCGTAGTCGAGCTCTGCGGCCTGCTTGCCGATGGCTTCCACGATCTTGGGCCGCGCGTGACCGGCATTGACGCACCAGAGGCCCGCCGTGCCATCGAGCACCTGGCGGCCGTCGGAGGTGGTGTAATGCATGTCCTTGGCGGCCACGAACATGCGCGGGGATTTTTTGAACTGCCGGTTCGCCGTAAACGGCATCCAGAACGCGCTCAGATCGTTTGGCGCAACGGCGGATGAAGTGGACACGAAACTCTCGCTCCCAATGAAGTGGACCGGTTTTTCTTTTTGGGTCTTGACGGAAGGACCTGAACCCAAGAAATTTTGACCAGTTGGAAAAATGTTAGCATCCCTACACATTCCCGCAAGGCGAAAATGACCTCTAAAAAGCTGAAAGCTGCGGAGCATCCAACACCGGTGTCGAGGCGTCAGCACAAGGCCGATGCGAAAGCCGCCGCACATTCGCCGACCAAGCCGCGGCCGCTGACGCGCATCCAGAAGGAAAAGCAGGACATCATTCTCGAGGCGGCGCTGGAGGTCTTCTCTGTGCACGGCTTTCGCGGCGCGACCATCGACCAGATCGCCGAAGTGGCGGGGATGAGCAAACCCAACCTGCTCTACTATTTTCCCAAAAAGGAAGAGATCCATCGCCGCCTGATCGCCGCCTTGCTCGACACCTGGCTGGCGCCGTTGCGCGAGATGGACGAAAACGGCGATCCCTTCTCCGAAATTCGCTCCTACATTCGCCGCAAGCTAGAAATGGCGCGCGACTTCCCGCGGGAAAGCCGGCTCTTCGCCAATGAGATGCTGCAGGGCGCCCCGCGCATCAGCGAAATGATCGAGGTCGATCTCAAGGGCCTGGTCGATGAAAAGGCAAGGCTTCTTATGGGGTGGATGGACGAAGGCAAGATCGCCCGTACCGATCCCTACCACCTGATCTTTTCCATCTGGGCCACTACCCAGCATTACGCCGATTTCGACGTGCAGGTGCGTGCCGTGCTTGGTCCGGGTCGCAATGGCGAAGGGCGCTTCGAAGATGCCGCTCGCACCCTCGAACAGCTCTATCTCCATGGGCTGACACCGCGCAACCGCTAGGCTGAACGTCTCAGGCGGCGCGTGGCGTATCGAGCGGGCTGCTGGGTGGTGGCCTATTGCTGCCGCTGAAGCGATAGCCACCGCCATCGCCGCGCTTGGCCTCGTAAAGTGCCCTGTCGGCTTGCTTCAGCAGGGTGACCGGCGGCTGGGCCAGGCCATTCTCCACGATACCGATGCTGACACCGACCGAGACATTACGGCCGACCGATTGCAGCGGCATGCCCACATTGGCAATCCAGGCCTCTGCCAGGGCACTGAGATTGTCGCGACGCTGACCGCGCCGCACCACCGCAACGAACTCGTCACCGCCCACACGGGCCAGCATTTCGCCCTCTCGCATGCCGGCCATCAGGCGTTGGCTGACCTCGATCAGCGCCTGATCGCCCATGTGGTGGCCGAACATGTCGTTGATCGGTTTGAAGCGGTCGAGATCCAGTGCGAACAGCGAGAACGGCTCATTGGCCTCCGCCAGGCGCGAGAGTTCGGCATCAAGCGCCACGCGGTTGGGCAGCCGGGTCAGGTGGTCGCTCTTTGCCTGTTCCTCGGCATGAAGGCGCTGTTTCTCGAGCAGCCGCACATGCCGCAACATGGCGAGCAGACATCCCAGGACACCGCCGATGAACAGCAGGATGAGCGGTACGCGGGTGGGCGCATGCGCAGTCAGCAACTGGGTGCCCGGGCTTGCTGCATGCCAGGCGAGGAACATGCCACCTCTTGGGCCACCCAGCAGCGGGATCGACTGCATACGTACGCCATCTGGGGGCGTGGCGACAATGCGCAGGGTATCGAGGCCGGCGACCAGGCCCAACTCAGCCACGGCCTGGTCCATTTCGTCGTCCGGGATATGCGGGAGAATATCGGCTACATGCACCGCGCGATTGCGCTCTTCTTCCATCGATATCGCGTCGGTGGTCGACATGACATGCAATACCGAGGCAAAGAGCACGATGACGGCGAGGATGGCGCTCAGAAAGGCGCCCAGCACCAGAAAGCGTATGGGCGCAAGCGCTCGACCGTCATCGGCATGTATCGCGCTGAAGCGGGGTGTGGGTGTCATTTTCGAGTGGTGGTCCGCGTCCGCCACCACTCTGGCCCGACAATGGTTCGTAACCGGTTAGCGGCCGTCCAGCTTCTCGGTATCGGTCATTCGGCGTGCCGACATCAGCGCCAGGGGTCGACCATCGGGATCGGCGAAAAAGGCCATCCATTCTTCCGTACCGTCCTCGTGCCGGTGCACACGGTGCGGCTCGCGCAGGAAGTCTATGCCATTTTGCACCAGAGCCGCGTGGCTGGCCACGATATCCTCGACCCTGAAATAGAGAATGGATTCTGCCCCGGCCTCGGTGCCCTGCTGCAGATAAAGCCTGATGCCGCCGGCATCGAAAAAGGCCATGCCGTCAAACTTGTACAATAGGGCCAAGCCGAGCCTGTCTCTGTACCATGCAAGCGAGGCCTCGATGTCGCGCACCGTGCGCGCAATCTGTCCGATGGGACCAATTTGAGTGGAAGATGCCATGTTTTGCTCCTCTGCCGGCCAGCCGTGCAGTTGAGCTTACTCTGGTTTCGCGTTCGCCGCCCGCCTTTCGCTACCTGGTCTTAACCCTGCACTGGCCATGGTCGATCCAATCATCGCCAAGGAAAGATCACCGTGCCCGATCAGCATGCTCCCGCCCTCAGGCGCCAGGACTGGCTCTGGCTGCTCGCCATCTGGGCGGTCTCGGTGGCAACCTTGATGCTGCGTGTCTACTCTCGCGGCGAGGGGCCGCTCTTTGCTGACACCGATGATGCCATGCGCATGGTGGTGGTCCGCGATCTGCTCGCGGGCCAGGGCTGGTACGACCTGGTGCAGCACCGCCTCAACATCCCCTATGGCGCCGAAATCCACTGGTCACGGCTGATCGATGTACCGTTGGCGGCCATGGTGGCGTTGTTCTCGCTGATAACCACCCAGGCCAATGCCATGCTGCTGGCGGGCACGATCTGGCCTCTGGCGCTCCTGGCCGTAGTGCTCTGGCTCTCGGCCCGCATCGCGCTTGAAATCGTCGGACGCGACGGCCTGCTGCCGGCCCTGGTGCTGCCGGTGCTGAGCCCGGCCATCCTGGCCGAGTTCAATCCCGGCCGCGTCGACCACCACAATGTCATCATCCTGCTTACACTCGCGGCGCTCTGGACGGTGCTCGTATCCCTGCGCCGGCCGCGATTTGCCATCGGCGCCGGCCTGGTCATCGCCACCGGCATGGGGGTTGCGGTGGAGTCATTGCCGGTGGTGATTGCCGCCGTGTTGGCGATCGGGTTGTTCTACGTCTTCGACCCCGTCCACAAACGCACTTTGGGTCTCTTCGGTGCCGCCTTCGCCGTTGGCATGTGGGCCAATCTCGCCATTGTTCGTCCGCCCAGCCGCTGGCTGGAAGCGGCCTGTGACATGATCTCGCCGGTCTATCTGCTGGCCGGTTTCGCCATCGGCGCCGCCTATATCGTGGTCGCTGCCCTACCTACGCCGCGAGCCGCCTGGCAAAGGCTCGGTCTCCTGGCCGTCCTGGGTCTGGCTGCCGCTTCCATCGTCGCCCTGGTCTATCCGCAATGCCTTGCCGGGCCCTATGGCCAGCTCGACCCCTGGCTACAGACGCATTGGCTCGGTGCCATCAGCGAGGCCAAGACCTGGCACGTGGCGTTGCGCGAAATGCCCGGCTATGCCTTGTCAGTGGGCATTCCTGCCCTGTTGGCGCTGGTTATCGCTGCAATCGCCTTCTGGCGAGAGCCAGGAAAGCGCCAGCAATGGCTGACCCTGCTGGTCTTCCTCCTGCTGCTCAACATTGTCATGCTGGCCCAGATCCGGGGCGCGCGCCTCGCCGTCATCCCGGCCATGCCGGCTGCCGCCTGGCTCATCGTATCGGTGCGCCGCGCCTATCTGGCGCGCCCATCGGTTCTGCCGGCGCTCGGCCTCCTGGGCAGCTGGCTGGCCTTTTCCGGGGTCATCATCGCCATTCTGGTGGTGGTCACGAGCAATGCCTTTCCCGGCGTCGTCGCGGGCATTCCGCAAAACGATGGCAATAAGCGCGCCTGCCTCGCCGCATCGGCTTTCGTCGATCTCGCGCCTTTGCCGCCCGAGCGGATCATGACCCCAATCGATCTGGGCGCCCATATGCTGCTCGAAACCGATCATGCCGTGGTGTCGGCGCCCTATCACCGCAACCAGCAGGGTGTGCTCGACACCTTCGCCTTCTTCAATGGCCCGGTGGATGGCGCCAAGGCGATTGCCGCCGAGCGCGGCCTCGGCTTGCTCGTCACCTGCCCGACCATGCCGGAGATGGCGGGACAGGCAGACCGCGCAAAGCCGGCCCTGGTCGACCTGCTGCGGGACGGCGACCTGCCCGAATGGCTGGTGGATGTGTCGCTCGAGGGCCCGCTCAGGGTTTATGCGATCCTGCCATAAGCGCCTGGTCCAGTCCCAGGGCAGTGCGCAGCTTGCGCGGCAGCTTGGCCGCGATAAGCCCGTGGGCAGCGACAATATAGGCGCGGATTTCGTCCTCGCTCAGCGCACTGTCCGGCCCGATCGCCACCCAGCCGGCGCGGGCGAAATAGGGTGCCGGGCGAATGCCGTCCATCTCGGTCATCAATGCGTAGCTCATCGGCGAGACTTTCAGCCAGATTTCGCCGGGATCGCCATCAAGCAGGCAGAAAATCTTGCCGCCCACCTTGGCCACCGAGTCGTCGCGCCATTGCCGCACCAATGTCGCCGCCGGCAGGCTCAGCACATAGGCTTCGAATGCTGGCCGATGCATGATCGCTGTAAAGTCTGTTGTCACGACGGCCCCCAAATAAAGAACGCCCCGGCCCGAGGCCGGAGCGTTGCGATGATAAACCGTTTCCCTCAGCTACTCGGCGGCGACGCCGAGCCCAATCGGGCAGGACACCCCGGTCCCGGCCAGCCCGCAATAGCCATTGGGGTTCTTATAGAGATATTGCTGGTGATAGGTCTCGGCATAGAAGAACGGACCTGCCGGCGCGATCTCGGTGGTGATATTGGCCAGCCCCCGGGCGCGCAATGCCTCCTGATACGTGGCGCGGCTGCGCGCCACCACCTCGGCCTGCTCCGGCGTCGTGGTATAGATGGCCGAGCGATATTGCGTGCCCACATCATTGCCCTGGCGCATGCCCTGGGTCGGGTCATGCTCTTCCCAGAAGGTCTTGAGCAGCTTGTCGAGCGAGATCACCTTGGGGTCGTAGACCACCTTGACGATTTCCGTATGTCCGGTCTGGCCGGAACACACTTCCTCATAGCTGGGATTGGGCGTCGAGCCGCCCTGATAGCCCACGGCAGTCACGACAACGCCAGGCAATTGCCAGAACAGCCGTTCTGCGCCCCAGAAACAGCCCAGTCCGAAATAAATGGTCTCGGTACCCTCGGGATAGGGGCCTTTGAGCGGGACGCCATTGACCACATGGTTGGCGGCGATCTCGAGCGGCTGCGACCGGCCCGGCAGGGCTTCGGCAGCGGTGGGGATGGTCGAGGATTTGGTGCGGAAGAACATCTGTGTCTCCTTTTCGCAGCATAATATGGGCACGCACCAGCGCCGCCGCAACATGGCTCCTGCGCTTGTGTTCACTGCGATGGCGAGCGGCGGTGCCTGCACCGCGGGCTAGATCTGCTCCTGGCGCAAAAAACGCTCGCTGCGCTTACGGCGCCCGAGCAGCGCCAGCAGGATCCCCGGCACACCGATGACGGCGAAGGCGGGATAGGTCAGAACGCTGTTGAGCGCGGTGTCGAGCAGGTCCGCGAAGAAGCGGCTGTCGAAAAAGGCGCGCACCGCCCCGAGGCTATCGGCATGCACCTGCATCCAGGCCTGGCTCAGCGAGGTGAAGACGATGTGGTTGGCGGCCAGCGACTTGGTGCCGTCCACCACAAGCAGGATAAGCGCCAGGCCAATCAGCCAGGTGCCCAGAATTCTCAAAACCAGCCGCATGCGCCATTCCCGTGCCCACTGAACAAACCGGTCCGCCGCTGGCCGGCTTTTTCTGGAACGCCATCGCCCTTGTTGCACGCTGGCGCCACAGATCACAAGATGGCAGCGACGGGTTAAAACAATCGTGCGCTAGGCGAACTCATCGCTTGCACATGCATCGCCGATGAGTATATTGCGCCTCGCTCGCACCGGCCGAACAGGCCATCCTCTGTCCAGAGTGGAATACGAGCACAGCGGAGAGATGGCCGAGTGGTCGAAGGCGCACGCCTGGAAAGTGTGTAGGCGGGGAACCGTCTCAAGGGTTCGAATCCCTTTCTCTCCGCCAGTCCTCTTAAAGCGCGTATTTTCAACGACTTAGACTCCCGGAGAATCTTCGGGAATTGTACATATGCATCATGCACGTGTCGTTCCGTCTCCGGCCCCTTGGCTCTGGAGTCGGAGACGGTCATGGCGGCTAAGTGCGCGAGGCTGTGTGAGAACTCGGCGCACATGATGGCTCAGCTTGATTGCGATGGCGCAGGTTGGGCTCCGTTCACCCTGTTATTGCCTTGAGGGTTGAGGCCACGCCGGCGACCGCTACGGCGCGCTTGATGTTATAGGCCAGGATCACCAGGCTGGCTTCGGTGGCAACGTTCTTGAGGCCCCTCGTTCGGAAGTGGGTGGCACCCATCCAGCCTTTTATGGTCCCGAAGACATGCTCGACGGTGCAGCGGCGGACCGCCATCGCGTCTGGCATGGCCTCGAACCTGCGCTCCATCTCATCGAGCACCGCCTCATGCTCCCATCGTCGGATGCGCTTTTCCTTGCCGGACGTGCAGAGCGGGCGCGATGGGCAGGCACTGCAGGCCTTCTGGTTGTAATAGACGTTGATGAGCTTGCCAGCCTCAACCGTAGTATGGCGCTTCTGAAGCTGTTCGCCGACAGGGCAACGATAGGCGTCGGCCTCAGGCTGATAAACGAAGGTGGTCTTGCCCCAGAAGCCGTGCGCCTGAGCCGGTGATGTATTGGGCTTGGGCACCATGGGAACGATGCCGGCTTGCGCGCAGGAGCGGATCTGCTCGCCCTCATAGTAGCCGCGATCAGCAAGGGCGATCATTTGGGCAGCGCCGATCTCGGCCTGGGCCGTCTTGGCCATCTCCAGCAGGTGAGAGCGGTCATGACCCCGGTTGGTCACAGCATTGGCCACCACAATATGGTGTTCGGTATCGACGGCCGCCTGCACATTATAGCCGACGACGCCGCGATGGTCGCGGCCGGTTGCCATGGCGCGGGCATCTGGATCGGTGAGCGAGAGCTGTCCGTCTGGAGAGGCTTCCAGCTGCCGGCCAATCGCCTCGAGTTCGCCAAGGCGACCGCGCAGTGATGCCAGTCGCTCGGTCAGGTGCTCGATCCGCGGTGTGGCCGGTCCGGTTTCTGCACTGTCGGCTTGCTCGAGCTCGGCCAGATAGCGCGCGATGCTCTCCTCAACATGAGCCCTGCGCCGCGCCAGCTTGCCCTTGGTGTAGTTTTTCTCGTGCGTGTTCACCGCGCGCAGGCGTGAGCCATCAATCGCAACCATGCCGCCACCGACCAGGCCAAGGGCACGACAGATGGCAACAAAGCGCTGACACGCGATCTGGATCGCACCAGCATTGTCACGGCGGAAGTCGGCAATGGTCTTGAAGTCGGGTACGTCAGCCACGTCAGCTCGATATTGCGACCGGCCTCACGCTTCAGCTTCCGGCTCGAAGTTAGCTGGTGAAGATATCCATAGACATAGAGCTTGAGCATGGTGCCTGGCGCGTAGCCGGGTCGGTCCGTGGCTGCCGGCTGCACACGCGCGAAGCCAAGTTCGGCCAGATCGAGCTCGTCGACAAAGGCATCGATAATGCGGACCGGTTTGTCCGCATCCACATAATCCTCAAGGCGCGCCGGCAAAAAGCTCACCTGATCACGTTCAGCAACTTCAACGAAACGTCCCATCTGGCACCTCCGAAGCAGTGTCAGATCATACCATAATCAGGAGTTTTCACACAGCTTCCACCCCATTGCGGTCATCCGGAGTTGACTCAAGAAGCGTCCAAAGCGGCCGTTCTCAGGTGCTCGAGAAACAGCATCGATGCACATCATACCAGCCGTTTATCCAACCTCAACAAGGTCCAGAGACGGGCACTAGACTTTTTGTCAGTGAAGTTGGCATGGAGGTGACAGGCGACAAGGCCAATATCCAGTAGATGCCTACCTGCGCCATTAGGGTACGTTGCGATCAAGGCACGTCTGCGCCGAGACTCAACTGAAAGTGGCGTGTATCTGCTCGAAAGCAATTAGGCCATCGCCAGCTAAGGCAGCTTCAGCGCGCGAGAGAGATAGTCAAACAGGGGCGGTCCGGCAACGATCGCCTGCCCGCCGTAGTTCTTGAGGTTAAGACGAACGGCTGTGAACTGGACGAAATGACATCCATACTCGGTAGCGGGTTGTCGATATCCAACCCAGGCACTACAGGTGGCACTAAGAGACGTAATTTTTAAAACGCCGTCAGGACAATTTCAGAATATCCATGCGCTTTGGGCGTTGGCGATGAAACTCGATCCATTATTACGCCGACTGTTCGCGCAGTTTGCATGCGCGATTAAAACCTATCACGCCAGTTTATGAATGTTGATGCAGATGCAGTTCCTGCTCCGCGAATGCCCAGTCTAGCCAAGGCATAAGTGCTTTCAGATTATTGGTTTCTACGGTTGGGCCGCACCATATTCTGAGGCTTGGCGGCGCGGTGCGAAAGCCCGAAATGTCAAAGGCGGCCCCCATATTGTCCAGTCGCTGGGCAATTTCGGACGTAAACCTATGCTGTCCGGCTACATCGAGGCCGGCGATTTTTGGGTCGGAAATGCGCAGGCACACCGACGTGCGGGAACGGCAGGGCTCGACCGCTTCAAGGAAGTCCGCCCACGGGCTCGCCGCGACCCAATCGGCGACGACCTGGTAATTGTCGCGCACTCTTTGGTGAAGCGCGCTCAGGCCGCCAATGGAAATAGCCCATTCCATGCTGTCGATGGCGTCTTCAACGCAAAGGAGTGAGACCGTGTTGATGGTATTGCCGGAGAACAGGCCGGGCAGCAGCCCAGCGCTGTCTTTCATGCGGAAAAGTTTTGGCATTGGCCAGGGCGGAGTGTAGCTGAGCAGGCGCTCCACCGCTTTTGGACTTAAGACAAGCACGCCGTGCGCCGCCTCGCCGCCAAGGCATTTTTGCCACGAGAATGCGATGACATCGAGCTTGCTGACGGGAATTGGCTCGCCGAAGATTGCTGAGGTCGCATCGCAGATCGCAAGGCCCTGCCGGTCATACTCGATCCAGTCGGCCCCTGGTACGCAGGTTCCGGTTGCCGTGCCGTTCCAGGTGAACACCACGTCTCGCTGCCAGTCGACCATGGTGAGCCTGTGTCGAATGTCGCCGGCCCCCACGAGCACACGCACATCCTCAAGTCGGAGCTGGTCGACAATATCCTTTATCCAGAGGCCGCCAAAATGCTCCCAGGCCAGGACATCAACACCCCGGGGTCCGAGGAGCGACCACATGGCCATCTCGACAGCGCCAGTATCCGAACCCGGGACAATGGCAATGCGATAATCTGCGGGGATCTCGAGCAAGGTGCGCGTCAATTCGATCGCATGGGCAATTCGACCGCGGGCGAGAGGCGCTCTGTGAGAGCGGCCCAGCGATGGCAGCTCAAGCGATTTTGCCGACCATCCGGGGCGCTTTGCGGCAGGGCCTGAGGAGAACCTGGGGTCGGACGGACGGGTCTTGGGCTCTGCTCTGGACATTACTCAGCTCATCGATGCAATTCGCCTAAGCTTTGCAGATTTGTTTTTAATGATCAACAAATACAAAATTATGTAGACTAAAGCATGATGCGCGTCGAGAATTTGACCTCCCGCATGACCACGGAGGTCGAAAACTGCCGCACGTTGGGATTGTTGAAGAAATGCTCCTGGGTGAACTCATCATAGCCGGCCATATCGCGCACATTGACGATAAGCACGAAGTCGTGGGCGCCGGTGACATAGTAGCATTGGACCACTTCGGGCTGAGCAATCATTGTTTTTTTGAACTGCTCAAGAAGGCTTGCCTGTTCGCGTTCCAGCGACACCTGAACGATCAGTGTTACGCGCGCCCCACCAACTGCAGGGTCCACGATCGCCACATCGGCCTTGATGATGCCTGTCTGGCGCAGGCGGGATAGCCGGCGGAGGCAGGCGGTTGACGACAGCCCGACTCTATCCCCGATTTCAGAAGATGTGAGTTGGTTATTCTCCTGCACCACGTTGAGAATGGCGCGATCGAAGGAGTCCAGATTTGCCCCTTCCGCGCCCGCCGAAACTCGGCTTTTACTGTTGAGATTGCGCATCATTTCCTCGGTCAGCGTGGGCGCTTCGCCCCAAATCATCTCTCGCACTCGGCTAGATTGCCGCCGTAGTGTCAATGGAAATGGAAGGCCGCCATGCCCCGCTATCTGATTGCCGATTCAATGCCGGATCCGATCCCGGTTCAACTCCTGCAAAAGCTGAGAGAGGTCGAAACCGCGACCGCGGGACATCTGCGCGATACGGGCTTCATGGATGGAGGCCTTCGCCCTGTGTGGCCCGGCGGCCCTGTCGTTGGCTGTGCCGTGACAGTGTCGATCAGTGGCACGGATTCTACGCTGTTGCATCACATAACCGGGCTCCTGCGGCCGGGCGATATCGTGGTTGTCGATCGGCTGGGCGACAACCGGTATGCCTGCTGGGGCGGTGGGGTTACCAATGCCGCCAAATGCGCCGGAGCGGTGGGGGCAATCGTTGATGGCCCAGCAACCGATCCGGAAGAGATCGAGAGCTTCGGCCTGCCGGTTTGGTCGCGGGGCATTTCTGCCATCACAACGCGCCTTGCCAATCTGGGGGGCAGTTTCAACAACCCGGTCAGTTGTGGCGGCGTACCCGTACATGCAGGCGATATCATCATTGCCGACCAGTCCGGAATTCTGGTTCTGCCCAGAGACGGAGCTGAAGCCTTCGCCGATCAATGCCTGCGCGCGCAGGAAAAAGGGCTTGACCGCATCCACCGGGTTCGTGACGGGGAAAAACTCGGAGACGTCTCCGGCGCAAGCCGGATGGTTCTGGAAGCCCTTGCGGCTCAATGACAAGGGAGGGGATTTCCCCCTCCCACCATTATTATGCGCCCCTGGGAAGCCGGTCCGCGACAAGAGCCGTATAATAAGCAACGCCGAGCGGGATGATCTCGTCATTGAAATCATAACCGGGATTGTGCAGTGGCGTGGCCCCCGGCGTACCTGGCGCCCCGTTGCCCAGATTAACAAACGTGCCCGGCACCCGCGCCAGCATATGGGCGAAATCCTCTGACCCCATCCGCAGGGGGCAGTCCGCATCAACCGCATCCTCCCCGAGGACCCGACGCGCCACTCTGACTGAGGCCTCGGTCGTTTCGGCTGCGTTGATCGTAGGCACGAATTCGCGGCTATAGGCAACAGTGGCACTAGCGGCATATCCGGCGGCGATTGAATCGGCCAGGCGGCGCATTTCCGTTTCGATGGCGGCACTGACTTCGGGCAGAAAACTGCGGCAATCGCCCTTTATCCGAACCTCGGAGGGAATAACGTTGCGAGTCCCATTGATTATGAATTCGGTGACCGACACGACGCAAGGGCGGGTAGGATCAATGCGGCGTGACACGATTGTCTGGAGACCCATGACAATGGCCGATGCCGCCACGATCGGATCGACGCCCGAGTGAGGCCGGGCGGCATGCACGCCCTTGCCGGTCACGACGATTTCAAAATTATCTTCTGCACCCATGAATGGGCCGGGGCGCGTTGCAAACTGGCCGACGGGAATGCCCGGCATGTTGTGGATGCCGTAAATCTCTTCCATCGGGAAGCGCTCAAAAAGGCCGTCTTCGATCATGCTCAGAGCGCCACGCCCATGCTCTTCGGCAGGCTGAAAGATGAAATGCACCGTACCGCTGAACTCGGGATGTGCGACCAGGTGCTGCGCAGCGCCAAGGAGCATTGTGGTGTGCCCGTCATGCCCACATGCATGCATCTTTCCCGGGTTTTGCGAGCCATGATCACGACCCGGAATTTCCTGAATGGCCAGGGCGTCCATGTCCGCCCTCAACCCAATTGATCTATTGCCAGTGCCAGCGCTAAGCGTGCCGACAAGGCCGGTGCCACCGATGTTGCGCGTCACCGCAATGCCCATTTCTGTCAGCCGCTCGGCAACGAAATCGGAGGTCGTCCGCTCTTCGAAGCCAAGTTCTGGATGGGCGTGCAGGTGACGCCGCCACTGGGTGAGTTGTTCGTGTGTGGATGCGGATAGTTTCATCGGACAGCTCGCAATAGGGGTTGTGAATTAGGGTGTCGGACGCGCTTCGGTGATCAGGACGAGAACGCGGCTATCTTCGGTCAGCGCCAGTTCCTTACGCCGCACAGGGTCGGCCGCTGCTACGGAAAGGGCCGCGAGGCCCGCCGCACCGGAACTGGTCGTGATGATCCCCTGCCTTGTCTCAAGGATCGTTACAGAGTGTGAAAGCTCTGCCTCGGATACGGTCATGCACAGGGCACCGTATTCACGCAGGGTCTTAAGCGCGGGAGCGCTAGCTTCCCCGCAAGAGAGCATGTCTGCCGATGTTTCAAGATCGCCAGCAGCGCGCACCGGACGTCCGGCGGCCATTGCAAGGGCAACGCAGGGTGCTTGATCGGGCTCGACGATCACCACCCGCGCGGGCGCCGCGAGCCATCCCTGCAAGCCGCCTATGATTGCTGCGGCGAGCCCCCCCACGCCGGCCTGCACGAAGACATGGGTTGGCAATTCGTGTTGGGCCTGCGTGAACTGTTGCTTCAATTCGTCAGTGATGACGGCATAACCTGCCATGACGTCGGCAACGACCGGGTCTTCCGGATCAAGGCTGGTATCAGGGATGAGAAGATAGCCGCTTGCAGCGGCCAGCATGCGCGCCATGTCGACCGCGTCGTCATAGGTGCCGCCGGCAATTTTCACCGAAGCGCCCGCGTCTTGAATGCGTTTGACCCTTACCTCCGGCACGCCGCCATGGAGCACGACAGTGCAAGGCACGCCCGCATGCCGCGCTCCGGCGGCCACGGCAAGGCCATGATTGCCATCGCTGGCACAAATCAGGTGAGGTGGCGGATCCGGCATCGCACCTGCATCGCCAATCCATTCTCTCGGTCTGCCGATGGCCCGCGCCACAGCCGAGATAGCCGCGAAGGTGCCGCCTAGTGATTTGAAGCTGCCAAGCGGCCGGGTTGTTTCCACCTTGGCAAACACGGCCCCGATACCGACAGCGCGCGCCATAGGCGTAAGCTGCATGAGGGGGGTTGGCTCTAGGTCGCCAAAGACGTCGGCAAGAACGGTGTGTGCCCTTGGGGCAGGTGCATGATCTGTTTTCATGCGCTGCAGTATCCGGGTCGTCCTGCCCGGATCGCTGCAAAATACTGCGCCACAACGACTGAAATCGCCGAATTACGTGCAGTTTTCGCCGACTTTCGGCGATCTGATCCAGCCGCTGCTAAGAAGGAAATACGAAAAGCAAGCTTTATCAATGACTTGCACCTGCCTCTAAGCGCGCTTCTGTCCGTCAAGCAAGCAGCTTTACATTGTATGGAGTCGACCGTTAATACAAAAATTAAGCGTCAATGAGGTGCCGAAGATGAGCATGGAACGATATTTCCCCTATTATCAGGGCACGCCATTCTTCTCGCTGCAGCAAGACAGCCGGTTTTCCTACTGTCTCTATGTGCCGCCCAGCTATTACCGTGATGAGGTCAAGCAGGTCCGGCTCATCGTTGCCGTCCACGGCACTAAGCGCACGGCCGAAGGCTATCGCGACGCTTTCGCCAGCCTGGCGGAAGAAACCGGATGTGTGGTGATGGCGCCGCTGTTTCCCATGGGGGTCAGCGCGCCCTATGCCGCAGCGCCGGAAGAGCAGCACAATTACAAATATCTTGAATTCAAGGGCATACGCTTCGATCAGTCACTGATTGCCATGGTCGGGCAGGTGCGCGAAGCCCTCGGCAAGATCGCGCCGGAATTCCTGTTGTTCGGCTTTTCGGGCGGCGGACAATTTGTCCATCGCTTCTACTACCTCCACCCCGAACGTCTTTTAGGCGTCTCTGTCGGTGCTCCCGGCTCCGTCACCCGCATCGATCCGGATGTCGAATGGTGGCCGGGCACGGCTGGCGTCGCGGAGCGATTCGGTAAGGCGATCGACATCGCAGCTCTCCGCCGCGTGCCGGTTCATCTGGTCGTTGGCGCACTGGACACAGAGACCTGGAACGTTCGTATCAAACCAGACAGCTGGACATGGAGAGAAGGGGCAAATGACGCGGGCGCCAACCGCGTCGAGCGGCTTGAGGCTTTGCGTCAGAACCTGGAAAGCCATGGGATCGATGTGACACTGGATAGTGTGGCTGGCGTCGCCCATAGCGGCACTCAGGTTCTCAATCCGGTCTTCGACTTTTTCCGTAAATGCCTTGCTCAGAAGGACCGCAAATGACCGCCTTTCCCCTTATCCATATCGAGGGCGGCCCCCGTGATCGCGGCCTGCAATACGGCCGGTCCGCGGGTGAGTATATTCACCGTGCCCTGGCGCTCTACCGTGGAGAGTTCGAGCGCCGCAGTATTTTCTGGCCCGAGGTCGAAAAGGTTTGCGATCAGGTTTCGCAGCACATCGCTCTTTATGATCCTGACACCATGATCGAGATTGCCGCCATAGCGGAAGGCGCCGAGCTGCCGGTGACCGCCATTGTGGCGATCAATGCCCGCACAGAGGTGATCAACGCCCGGAACTACCGTAACCAGCCAGCGCCTGCCGAATGCTCGGGCATTGTGGCTTTGCCGGACGTTACCCGCGACGGCACCGTCCTGCATGGGCAGAACTGGGACTGGTTGGACGCCGCGGCTGAATCAACAATTGTCCTTCACTTCAGGGACGAGCGGGACCACGAAATTCTGGGCCTGGCCGAAGCCGGACAAGTAGCGCGGTGCGGCATGAACAATGCCGGTCTTGCACTAACGGCAAATGGTTTGCACACCGACCGTGAAGGCGAAACCCAGGGCGTCTGTAGCCCGGTCATACGGCGAAACGTGCTGCTCCAGAAAACGCTGGGCGAAGCCATCGGCGTGATCATGAAGTCACCGAGAAACTATTCGCACAATTTCATGTTGAGCCATCGAGATGGCATGGCCATTGATCTCGAAACCACGCCCAGCGATGTGTTCTGGCTCAAGCCACGCGATGGCCTGCTGGTGCATGCCAATCATTTTACCAGTCCGGCGGCCCTGGTGTCCGCAGTCGATGAAGGCGTGCGTCGCTCGCCAGACTCTCTGGTGCGCGAAATGCTGATCGAAGGCACGCTCAATCGTCGCAGCGGACCGGTCGATCGCCAGACCATCATTGACGCATTCATGGATAGCACGGATGCGCCCTATGGCGTGTTGCAGCCGCCCAGGTCTGAAAAGGCCGGCGTGATGGAAGCGACTGTCGCCACGATCATCATGGAACCGGCGAGGGGCCGGATGTGGGTCAGCCGACAGCCTTATCTGGCACAGGACTTTACGGAATACGCGTTTTCATAGCGCGCGGCGCGCCTACGCCGCAAAAATCCGAGCAGGAGGAAACAATGCATATGAGGACTTCAAAGGCACCACTGGCGAAATGGATGGGCACGCTCGGAATGCTGACAGCAACCCTGCTGGCCAGCAGTGCATGGGCCGAGGACGCAATGCCAGTGGCCGGCGGCAGTCTGGCTATTGCGTTGACCACCGATATTCAGGGCATCAATCCCGGCGTCACGCGTGACGGCAACACAGACGCGGTGATCAATCACGTGGCTGAAGGGCTCGTCGCCTATAAGGAAGATGGCAGCGTCGGTCTGCTCGGGGCCAAGTCGCTCTCCGTCTCCGAGGATGGTCTGAGCTACACCTTTACCTTGCGCGACGGCATGACCTTCCATAACGGCGCTCCTGTCACCTCGGCCGAGGTCAAGTGGAGCTGGGACCGCCTGCTCAACGAGCAAACAGGCTGGCGCTGCCGCAGCTGGTTTGTGCCCGGTGGCGATGTGGTCATTCAATCCATAGATACGCCGGATGCGCAGACCATTGTGTTCAATCTGGTCGAGCCCACTGCGATCTTCCTGCCCAAGATGGCGAACCACCAGTGTATCGGCCCGATCCTGCACCCCGACTCGATCGGCGCTGACGGAAAGTTCCTGACGCCCATCGCCACCGGCCCCTACAAGCTGGCTGAATGGAAGCAGGGCGAATATGTAATCCTTGAACGTTTCGAGGGTTATGTCGCCAATACCGATCCCAAGAGTGGCTTTGCCGGCGACCGGACACCCTATATCGACAGCCTCAAATTCATGGTGGTTCCCGATGCCGCCGTCGCCAAGGCGGCACTGCTGGCCGGCGACGTACAATTGTCCCGTGAGTTTACCCCCAACGATCTCACTGAACTCGAAACCAAGGATGGGCTTAAGGTCTATTCCTCGGACTCCTTCAATTGGAAGCTTCTGCTGTTCAATCGCAAGGACGGGCTTTTCACCGACGTGAATCTGCGCCAGGCAATCACGGAGGCCATCGATATCGACGAAGTGGCCCAGATCATGTCCAACGGGCTTGCCAAGGGCAATCCATCGGCTGTCCCGCTGCTCAGCAACTTCCACACCAGTGTGCAGGATCAGCGTCCCGCCTTTGATCCGGCCAACGCCAAGGCTCATGCGGAAGACGCCGACTATACTGGTGAAACGCTAAAGATAATGACCAACCGCCGCTTTCAGGACGACTACGATACGTCCCTTATCGTGCAGGAACAGCTCAAGCGCGCCGGATTCAACGTCGAGCTTGAAGTGGTTGAATGGGCGACGCAGGACGACGCCTACTATGCTGGCGGCTACCAGATGATGGTCTATAGCTATTCCCCGCGCACCGAACCCTATCTCAGTTTCGAGCTGGTCAGTGACACCAAGCCCGACACCGCCAAGGCCCATGAAATCGTCTCGGACGAGTTCACCGCCCTCCTGCGCCAGGCTGCGACCACGCTCGACACCGCGGGGCGCCAGGCAGCCTTCGACGCAATGCACCGCGTGCTGATCGAAGACCTGCCGGGGGCCAGCCTCTATAATCCCGCCGTTGTGTCCGCCAGTACCGACAGGCTCATGGGATATAGCGAGTTCGGCGTGGGGCATCCACGCCTCTGGGGCACCTGGCTCGCCGAATAGGCCAATCACACCGGGACGGGGATCAATATGCTTTACGCATTCAGACGAATTCTCATGGCTATTCCGACATTGCTCGTGGTTGCCGTAATTGTCTTCACTCTCATGCGGCTTATCCCCGGCGATCCTGCACAATTGCTGGTCGGCGACATGGACGATCTGGAAACGATCGCCCGTGTGCGCAAGGAGCTCGGACTGGACCAGCCTTTGCTGGTCCAGTTCGGGATATGGATACTCAATCTGCTGCAGGGCGACTTCGGCAATTCCATGCGCAATGGCGAGCCGATCCTGCCCACGATACTTTATCGTTTTTCTGTGACCGCCGCCTTTGCCGGCACGGCGCTGTTGCTGGCCGCGCTGATCGCTGTGCCAATGGGCGTGGTCGCGGCCTGGCGGGCTCGCACCAGCCTTGACTATGCCCTGCGGCTCACGGCCATGCTGCTCGTGTCTATGCCCACTTTCTGGGTGGGACTCATTCTGATCCTGATTTTCGGAATCTCGCTGCGCTGGCTGCCGGTCGTTGGCTATGTCTCGCTCGGCGACGATTTTGTGCGTGGCGTGCTCTACATGCTTATGCCTGTCGCCGCCCTGGTGGTAGGCGAGCTGGCCTCGATCATGCGCATGGCCCGCTCCAGCGCCATCGAAGTGCTGCAACTCGATTACATCGCCCATGCCCGGGCAAAGGGGCTGAGCGAAAGACGCGTCCTGCTCCGCCATGTGCTGCCCAACTCGCTTGCGCCAACCCTCACCTTGATCGGCATTACGCTAGGCAACAGCCTTGGCGGCGCAGCGGTGACAGAGACGGTGTTTTCCATACCCGGCCTCGGACGCTATCTCGTCGATGCCATCTATGCCCGCGACTATCTGGTGGTTCAGGGCTGTCTGATGTTCGTGTCCTTCATTTTCATCGTGGTGAATTTGCTGGTGGACCTGTGCTACCCGCTGCTCGATCCGAGGGTTAAGCTATGATCCGCCTGTTCCGTTCTCTTGGCTGGATCGGCTTTGGCCCCAGCCTGCTTGTCAGCGTCGTGATATTGGCAATCGTCGGCTTGGTCTGGACGCCCTTCGATCCCAACGCACTTGATTTCGCGCATCGTTACCTGCCGCCGGCTTTGCCTTATGTGACCGGCACCGATCATCTGGGGCGCGACCTGTTCAGCCGCCTGCTGCTGGGCGCTTCAACCAGCGCCGCCGTCAGCGGTTCAGCGGTCATCGGCGCCCTGCTGATCGGCAGCCTGCTTGGAGCCATTTCCGGCTATTTCATGGGATGGCCGGACCGAATTGCCATGTTGGTGATGGATGCCATCCTGGCCATGCCGGGCATTCTGCTGGCCCTGGCCATCATGACGGTTACCGGCCCCAGCGTGGCCGGGCTGATCGGAGCCATGGCGGTTACATTTACGCCCGTTGTCTTCCGGGTGGTGCGTTCGACGGTGCTGTCCTTGCGCGAAAAAGAGTTTATCGAGGCCTCGCGTGCGCTGGGGAACCGGGATTTCTTCACGATCGCCTACCATATCCTGCCCAATTGTGTGGCCCCGTTGACGGTGGTTGGCACCAGCCTTTTCGGCTCTGCGGTGCTCACCGAAAGCGCCTTGAGTTTTCTGGGTCTGGGGGTGCCGCCGCACGTGCCGACATGGGGTGCCATGCTCTCGGATGGACGCAATATTTTCTCGCAGGCGCCGTGGGCCGTCATCTATCCCGGACTTGCCATCTCCTATCTCCTGCTGGGGGTCAACCTGACGGGCGATAGGCTGCGCGACCTGCTCGATCCTCGGGTAAAAGGACACATCTGATGGACCGTTCAAATCAGGATCTGCTGCCCTTGTTCTCGGTGAACAACCTAACAATTGCCTTTCCCGGCATCGGGGAAGTGGTGCGCGATATCAGCTTCGCCATCGGTCGCGGCGAGACTGTCGGCGTTGTTGGCGAGTCCGGCAGTGGCAAAAGCATGCTCGCGCGCGCAGCCATGCGTCTCTTGCCGTCCCAGGCCACTGTCGTTCGTGGTCGCATAATGTTCGAGGGACAATCATTGTTTGATCTGGGCGCACGCCAGATGCGATCGGTGCGTGGCGCCGGGATCGGGATGGTCTTTCAAGAGCCGATGACATCTCTCAATCCCGCTCTCACCATCGGCGCGCAAATCGAAGAAGGTTTGCGAGCCCATGGGCGTATGGACGACCAAGCCGGCGGCCAGCGTATTCTCGACATGCTGGAGCGGGTCCGCATCGCTGATCCCAGGCGCTGCCTTCGCCAATATCCGCATGAGTTCTCGGGCGGCATGCGCCAGCGCATCATGCTGGCGTCGGTACTGCTGATGGAACCGAAACTGTTGATCGCCGATGAGCCGACAACAGCACTTGATGCAGTGATCCAGCGTGAAGTGCTCGAGATAATGGGGGAGATCACACGCGATCTCGGCGTTGCGGTCATGTTGATATCGCACGATCTCGGCGTTGTTGGCGCCTATACTGAGCGTCTTGTGGTTATGCAGAAGGGTGAATTGGTCGAGAAGGGCAACACGCGGGATATTCTGCTCAGACCTCGACACCCCTACACTCAGACCCTGATCGGCTCGCTTCCGAGCCGCCAGAAATCCTCGTCCGGCGCCCAGGCCGGCGCGTTCGCGCCGGGAGCCCCGCTGCTCGAAGTTGAAAATCTGCGCGTGGTTTTCACACGCAAGGGCAGCCTGCCATTTACGCCTGCGACCACCACGGATGCATTAAAGGGTGTGTCCCTTACTATCCGCGCGGGAGAAACCGTGGCGGTGGTGGGGGAATCCGGCTCCGGCAAGACGACGCTGGGGCGCTCAATTTTGCGCCTTGTTGACAGATCCGGCGGCGTAATCCGCATTGCTGGCCAGGATATCCAGTCGCTGTCCGAAAATGCGCTGCGCCATTTGCGCCGTGAGACGCAGATCGTTTTTCAGGACCCTTATTCCTCGCTCGACCCGCGTCGGCGCATTCATGAGATCGTGGCAGAGGGCTTGCGAGGCGATCCAGAAGTGCATCGGCGCGACTACCGGTCCCGCGCTGCAGCGGTTCTTGAAGAGGTCGACCTGCCGGCCTCGTTTCTGGACCGGTTTCCACACCAGCTTTCTGGCGGCCAAAGGCAACGCGTCTGCATCGCCCGCGCCCTTATCATGCGCCCCACATTGGTCATTGCTGATGAGCCGGTTTCGGCGCTCGACATAACCGTTCAGGCAAAAATTCTGGAACTGATGAAGCGGCTGCAACGCCAGCACGGCTTTGCCTATCTCTTTATTTCGCACGATCTCGGCGTGGTGGAGCAGGTCGCCGACCGGGTCTTGGTCATGCAGGCGGGGCGCGTGGTGGAGGAAGGTGTCAGGGATGCGATCTTTGATCACCCCCATCATCCCTACACACGCCTTCTGCTTCAGGCCGTTCCTGACTTGCATGAGGTCGAGCCGGGCGCTTATGAGATTCGGCGTCGGCACTATAACGACGAACCCGCAGCGCCCCCGGGCATGCGATTTGACTGGCAGAACGCTGCCGGGCCGGCCACGTTGATCGACGTCGGCGACCAACATCGGGTATCATGTGTGCCTCTGATGTCCGTCGTCAGCGGGTGAACGACGCGGCAGCGCAAGGCGAAAAGGCAGGAAGATGACCCTAGGAGGGCACGATGGGCATGAGCCTCCGAGAGCTGAGCGGCGTTTTTATGACGCATTGGCCGATCAGATCGTCAGGCTTGCCATAAAGGAAAACTATGCGAGCGGCGCTCATCTGACCGAATTGGGGTTGAGCGAAAAGCTGCGGGTTTCGCGGTCACCGATCCGCCATGCCCTTAAGCGACTGGCTGATCGCGGGATTGTGGAGGCCCGACCCAATCGGGGCTTTTTTCTCACCGAATCCGCAGCCGGCCTTATGGCCTTGCATGTTGCGGGGCGGTCGCGCACCGTCCCGGAGCTTCACGACATAATCCTGCGCGACTATGCCAATGGCGATTTGCCGGACACGGTGGCGGAGAACTCGCTTACGCAGCGCTATGGCGTATCCGCCGGCCAGCTGCGCTCGGCCCTGCAGGCGCTTTCCCAGTTCGGCATCCTCAATCGCAGCCAGGGCAAGGGTTGGCATTTCGAGCCGGGCCTGACCACGCCTGAGGCCTTGGAGCAGAGCTACCGCTTTCGCATTCTCATTGAATGTGGCGGGCTGACGGACGAGAACTTTATGCTCGACCGGGTTGCAGCAAGGCGTGTCCGATCCGAACACGATAATTTTCTGGCTGACCTTGAGGACGGCACCGCTGACGCGTTCTATGCCATCAATGCAGGATTCCACCTGCTTCTGGCCGAGTGCTCAGGCAATATCTTCATCAAGCGGTCCGTCGAAATCCAGAACCGGCTTCGCCGCGTGCACGAATTCGCATCTTTTCCCACCTTGCCGATTGCGCGTATGCAGCAATCCTGCGCTGAGCATTTAGCGATACTCGATGCCGTAGAGGAAGGGGACCGGGATTTCGCCGCCGTTCTCATGCGGCGGCATCTGGAAAGAGCGCCACGCGTGCGAGGCTAGCCCGTCTCGCTGTAGCTTGTCCTAAAGCATCGTCGCAATGCCAGGACCTACTCGTGCGCAAAATGCCTCGGCACATTCCGCAGCGATTGCAGCAACTTTAGGCGCAAAGCGGGATGTGGGGGGTTGCAGACACACCGCGAAATAGTCCGTTGGTGGGAAATTCTGCTCTACTTCAAGCGCCTTGAGCGTCCCAGCGCGCACTTCTGCGCCTATGGTTGCCGCAGGCAGCACCGATAGACCTATGCCGGCACTGACCATACCGATTGTCGTCGCAAGAGAGTTGGAGTAGTGCACGATGGCCTCCTCGAAGCTTGCCTTCAACATATAGTCGCTCAGCCGGCGGTGGTTCTGAGTGCCCACCTGATAGGAGATGATTGGCGAGGCTCGTAGCCTTTCCACGCGCACGAGCGGATCGTCGTCAGACGGATAGTCCTTGCTCGAAACCCATATCATCTGAAAGCGACAAAGAGGCGTAATGCGGTAAAGGGCGTGGTCTGTTCCGGGAAAGCCCAGGATGATGTCGAGTTCGCGATGCTCCAGGTGGTGCAGAATGGTCGGGGATGACTCTGTGCTGATGGATACGCGGATGCGGGGAAATCGCTCGCGCAGCGTGCTTATGATCGAGGGAAGCAGCGTGGAGGCCATGCTGGGAAGCACACCTATTCGGATGTCGCCATCGGGTTCGAGCGCCTGGCTGGTGTCGTCGAGCAGCTGGTCGTAACGCTGCACGATATCTCTCGCGCCCTCGATAAACCGCGCGCCGATGAGCGTCGGCCGGACATCGCGGGAATCCCGCTCAAAAAGACGAAATCCGAGTTCCTGTTCCAGTGCGGCTACGCGGCTGGAAATGGCGGCCGGCGTAATATTCATACGCTCGGCCGTTACCCTGAAACTGCGCAGTTCGGCGAGCCACACCACGGTTTGCAGGAAGCGTATGTTCACAGGTCAGGTTCGCTGAAAATGATGCCTGACCCTATCGCAAAATGCGCCGTTTGCGCAATCAGGGCCCGCTGTCCAAAGCGGATCAAGCCAGGATTTTTTCTTGTCGGAGGGCACCGAGCGTGGCGCTGAGCCCAGCGCGTATAGTCATGGATTGGCTCGCCACGACAAGTAATTCAGCACCCTCTTTTGCCCCGAAAGCCCTTTCTTCGGGTGTCCAGGCCGGCATGACCCATGGCTTCCCGCAGGTTTGAGCAGCACGGGCGCATCGCGTGAGATCAAAAAGGTCTGCCGCGCTGAAGCTGTAGGCGCCCCGGCCGCGCGAGAGCGAAAGATCTGAGGGCCCGGGGAAGATACCGTCCACATTCGGAAGCGCCGCGATCTTTTCGACGTCTTCAAGGCTTTCTGAGGTTTCGATCATGGCGTAGCACTTCGTGCGACGGTTTTCCCGGTCAAAAGCGTCCGCCGCCGGGCGACCATACCCATAGACGCGCCCACCGGTATAAGAGCGAATGCCATGGGGCGGGTATTTTGCAGCCTGCGTGATCTCGCGGACATGATCGACGCCGAGCAGGTGGGGAATCACTACGGCATCGGCGCCAAAATCGAGTGCCTGCTGGATCGCTTCTGTCGTGGGGGCGATCACTTTGGCGAGTGTGCGGACACCCAGGGCTCGCGTCATCGCCAGGAATTGGTCGAGCGTGGCAAGGTCAAAGGTGCCGTGCTCAAGCTCAACGACAATACTGCCGATTCCCATCAGTTTGGCGATCTCCAGAAACCCGAAATGGGGCTGGGATACCCAGAGGCAAATCTTTTCCATGTTTGGTCTCGCGTTTATAAACCGCCGACCATCTATGCCCTGCCTTCGGCCCGATCCAGCAAGAAAAACTAAAGGGATGGATAGAAAAAGCACGTCAGCTACGAGGGCGATACGGGACAAAAACTCCCATTAACACAGGGAACAAAGTCGGCAGGACGCGTGTGAATAGCAGGTTGTTGCTGTGGGATACTCTCGCGACGAGATATCAATGATGTCAATCCGGCATCACATACTGGCGCGACATAGGCTGCAATAGGCGTACACGCGCCAATACCTCAGCTTATTGTTGGCGGTCCCACAGGGTAAATGCGGATCGGCAGTGCTATTAAGGGCGTTCCGCGCTGCAGCTGCATCGGCGTAGCGCATCATGAGGTCGACATAGCCTGCGGCCTTGACGTGGCGTGGTGGCACCGAGCGAATGGTAACAACACCGGTGCCCGCATTGAGGATGATCCTTCCACACCCACCAAAGCCGACCCGCTTTGGAATGGCCGCTGAGCGTTCGAGGAGGAAGGTGGCTACCATGGTGCCAGCCTGGTTGACTACGGTGAGGTCTCGCAAATCTGCCGAATGGATTGGCTGGTCGAGGTATTGGTGCTCAAGCCGGTCGGGGAAGAGGCACAGATAGGGCCTGTTGCTGCGCTGGATCGCTTGCACCCCCAAAAGCAGATGAAGCTGCCGCAAAGTCCGAAGGCGAAGACGACAATGATGGCTTCGCTACCAAAACCAGGCAGCCCGAACAGCGCTGCCCATGCCGCTGCCGCCATCATAGGCAGCGCAATGGCGAACATCAGAGTGGCGATCGGCATGGGGTTTTCAAACAGGTCGAGCGCGCCATCTCCAACGGCAGATGCTGTCGCCTGCAAGGTATCGCGATAGGTGTGGCTTGATTGTCTTGAGGCCACGACTTGCAGCAAGTTCGGCAGTGAAACGACGGCCGGGCGGGGTGCTCTCAGGCTGGATCAGGACGCCAAGCGTACTGTGCGCTTGAAAAGCGACGCAGCCCAGAGGCTGATGAGGATCCCCAGGCTCATCGCCGCCAGAAACACCCAGCCCGATAACGAGCCGGCATGGATGCCCGAGAGCAGCACGCCCACCGTGCAACCCAGCGCCGTCATGGCGCCCCAGCCGAGCAATAGGCCGCCAACAAGGCCCCGCGCCACATCCGTGCCGGTGAGCCGCCGCGGCTTGAACTGGCCCGCAAGCAGCGAGGTGATCCAGCTGGCTGCGATCAGGCCGATGACGAAAAGGCCATTGTTCGAAAGCAGGGCCTCCTTCACGACCGTGGCGCAGCCCCGAAGCCCGTCCAGGCCGAACAGCGAAGAAGGCAGAATGGCCCAGTTGGTGCCGGCCGTGCGGGCAATGCTGCCCAGTTCGGCGGTGACGCCGAGGGGTGCGACGCGAAAATAGGCCAATGTGGCGATGATGCCGACCAGAGTACCGGCCACCACCGGCGGCCAGCGACGGAGGAACAAAAGGCCCATGGCTTCGCGCAAGGTTAGCGGGGCAGGGGCTTCGCCTGCCCTCGGGCGGGACCACCAGATGGCCAGAGCCGCCAGCGCAGCGACCGCGAGCAACGTGGCAGACAGCCCACCGGCATAGCCAAGGTGATGGGGAAGCCAGAAAATGAAAGCGTTTGACGTCATGGCGAGAAAAAGGGGATTCCAGGTAAGAAACCCAATGCCGAACCCGACCAATGCGCCGATGATGGCGAAGGGGGAAATAACCGAGCCTTCTGCCAGCCGATAGAAATGCGCGGACAGGCACGAGCCGGAAATGGCCATGCCAATGCCGAAGGCAAAGGCGGCGATGACCAGCGTAATGCTGACCGGGCCGATATGCGCGGTGGGCGGCAGCCGATCCAGCGCCGGGCTTGGCAGCCAGGCTCCAAAGATCGTCGTGTAGCCGATGGCGCCCACGGCTAATGCGACAAAAATGGCGATCACGCCGCCGGCCTCGCGCTTCTCAATCAGGTCGCGGAAATTGCAGTAAAAGCAGAAGCGGCTGCGCTGCAGAACAGCGCCGAATGCCGCGCCCAGCAGCAGGGATAGAGCTAGTGAGCGTCCTTGTGGCCCCTGCGCGTCCAGAGTGAGAAATCCCCAGCCCAGCGCCAGGGCGATGAGGGTAGGCAGGCCATAGCGAATGGCAGGATTGGTCATTTTTGTCCCCGGGCGAGGCGGGCGCCGTGAAGCGCCCGCCTGATACGAGCCGACTTCGGCTTTGCGTCAGATCTTGCCCCAGACGGTGCCGGACGGGTTGTCGATCGGAACGCCGACTGCGTTGCCATATTCGGTCCAGGAGCCATCGTAGTTGCGCACCTCGTAGCCGAGGATGCGGGAGAGCACGAACCAGGTGTGGCTGGAGCGCTCGCCAATGCGGCAATAGGTGATGATCGGCTTGGTGCCATCAATGCCGATGGCGGCGAAGGCGGCCTTGAGTTCATCGGCGGACTTAAAGGTGCCGTCCTCGTTGACCGCACCGCCCCAGGGGAAGTTTACCGCGCCAGGAATGTGTCCGGCGCGGACCGATAGTTCCTGCACGCCTTCGGGTGCGAAGATTTCGCCGCTATATTCCTTGGGGCCACGGATGTCGACCAGCGAAACGTCCGCCCCACCTTCGACCACTTCAAGCACGTCGACAAGGCGCGCACGCAGTGGCGCGGCATCGTCGGTCAGGTCGATGGAAGACGCGGCATAGTCCGGCGTTGCCGTGTCGAGCGGCAGCCCCTCGGCTTCCCAGAGCTTGCGGCCACCATCGAGCAGCTTCACGTCGTGTATGCCGTGAATATCGAACACCCAGGCGCCCCAGGCGGCAAACCAGTTGTTGTTGTCGCCATAAAGCACGACCGTCGTGTCCTCGGTGACGCCGGCAGCCTGCAGGATGGCTTCGAGCCCCTGGCTCGAAACAATGTCGCGGCGAACGGTATCGACGAGGTCGGTGTGCCAGGCGAGGTTTACCGCCCCTGGAATGTGGCCACGTTCATAAACGCCGGTATCGACGCTGACTTCGAACACGCGGACATCGGGGTTGGTCAGGTTTTCGGCCAGCCAATCGGCAGTCACCAGCGGGCCATCCTCGCCAAGTGCTACGGCTGGCACGGCGGCGATGGCTATGGCGGTGGCCACAGCGGTTATGCGCTTGGTCAGAGCATTCATTCTAAGCCTCGTTCGCTTCCAGTCGCGGCCCTCTGCCGCGCCCCCTAATCATGGCGAAAAGGCGGCGGGGGGATCAAAGCATCAGGGACCAAATACCTGCCGAAGCGAACAAAAAAGCTGCTCCCGGAGCCGGGATGGCGCAGAAATTTTGTCTATCAACTTAGTAGACTATTTCGTCAAGGTCGCCCTTGATCTGATCTGTTGGTCTATTGGATTCGTGGTGTGTCGAGCCGTCTCAGCCAAGGGCAGACTGGGATTTGCGTCCGACAATCACGTAGCGGCTCACGCCTCCGGGACATACCGCTGCGCGTGCTTGATTGAGTTCATGGAAGGCTTCGGCCCGCGCAATGTCAAAACCGGCCGCGGCCAATGCCTCTGCGGCCAAGGTCGCATCCTTGATACCGGCCAGAGGGAAGACCTGTTTTTGGTCGGCGGAGAACCCTGTCCAGAAGCCGTCGACAAGCAGTACCCAGCCGTTCGGGCGAAGCCATTGGTGGAGTTGCTTGAAAACGAGGTCAGGGCGGTTGAGGTGGCACAGCACCTGGCGCGAAACGATCAGATCGAAACCACCGCCGCCTTGCGGGTCCGGGCTCATATCCGTTCCCACAATGAAGTCATTGACGCCGAGCTCAGGATGAAGCCGCAGGCCCTCCGCTACCATGTGATTGGACGGCTCAAGGCCCAGAACGGGGTAGCCGGCGCCTTTAAGGGCTGCCATCAGCGTGCCGGTGCCTGCACCGTAATCCACTATCCGCGCTCCGGTCGGCAGACCCATAGCGTGGATTATTGCAATCCAGGCCTCCGCCTCTTCGCCAGGCAGTGTGTGTTCGGTGTCTTCTTCGTATGTCAGGGCCTGTTCGGCTGTGTAGGCTTGGTCGACCATCAACTACGCCGTCTGCCGTGTCGGGAAGTCGTGCCGGCAGGTCGAGGCGCGCATCCCAGGATGTCCGCCGTAACCCAGCGCCGGGATGAAGGTCGTCACTGCCGCAGGTTTCAAAAGACGATCCAGAATAGGGTTGCAAATGTTCGTAACGTTATTACGTTACTCCCTGTTGATGCAAGACTGGAATCGGCATGGATTGCGAACTAACCCTGACGCTAAACCTGCAAAAGGTATGGAGCTTGTTGCTTCCAGCTACAGAGCGGTCAGCTGGCTCTGAGCGCGGAGTCTCGCAGTTTGGCTTCGGTGTCTCAAAATGAGCGCTGCCATCGGACATTTCGACAATCCGATACCGGTCTACCTGCTGACGGGATTTCTTGGTTCGGGCAAAACGACGCTACTTAACCGCATGCTGCAGGCCGACGGGCCACGTACCGCCGTCATCGTCAACGAGTTCGGGGACGTTGCGATCGACAATGATCTCTTCAAGGTCGACGGAACCGCTTCCGACCTGATCGAGACGTCAAACGGCTGCATCTGCTGTGAGCCAGGCAATGACATCGTCAGTACCCTGGCGCGACTTTCGGCAGCGATCGACAATGGCGATGTCAGCGCCGTCGACCGTGTCTTGATCGAAACGACCGGACTGGCCGATCCGGCCCCGATCATCAACCAAATGCTGATCGCAAGCTCGTATTCAATCGCCGGACGTTTCTTTGCGCTGGCCTCCGTCATCACCACGCTGGACGCGGTGAAAGGCAAAGAAACAGTCGAAGAGAGGATTCTGGCACACAAGCAGCTTGCCTTCGCCGATCGCGTCGCGCTGACCAAGGCAGATATGCTGACACAGGCTCAAGCAGATCGCCGCGAAGCCTTGATGGCCCTTGTGGCCCGGATTAACCCCGCGGCACGGGTCTTCGACATTCAGGATCCCCTGGCACAGCCCGAAAGTCTTCTGGAGCATGGCATCTACGCCCCTGATGGCAGGAGCATGGACGTGATCGGCTGGCTCAAGGCAGAGAGCCCACTGTCAAAGGCCTTTGGGGCAAAGGACGTCTCGCAGTGGCTCCCCGGCAACCGCCACTCAGATGTCTACACCAAAAGCATGGTCCTGGACGGCTCCGTCACCTCAAGGCAGGTGACCAGCTTCCTCGATATCCTCATGCGCGCGGCCGGAAATCGGCTGCTGCGGCTCAAAGGCCTGCTCTCGCTTGCTGATGATCCTGACCGGCCCTACCTCATCCACATCGTGCAAGGTACCTTTCATCCGCCGCAACGACTGGAGCGTTGGCCCAGCGAAGATCGCCGAACCCGCCTTGTCATCATTGCCGACGGGATCGATGAGATGGCGCTCGAAAGCTTCCTGCAGGTGCTCAAGCCGAAGCGCGTGCGTAAGGCCGAAACTGCTGCACCAGACACGAAGAGCGAACACTGAAACAGCATGAGTTCGCGGGTTGAACGCGCGCGTCACGCGAGATCGCACCGCTGACGGATCCCGAGCGAACAAGGTTAAGTACTACTCGCTCAGGATCTCGGCCAGCGAGCTGGTGATCCCTCTGGCATGGGTGGCTATTGGGCGACGCGACGCGTCGGGAACAACTGCCAGCCGGTGCGGGACTGGATGAGCCCCCAGATACCTCCGGGCATGACCAGCGGCACGAGAAAGGCCGTCAGCCCCTGGAAGATCAGGAACAGATCCCCGGCATCGCGGAACAGTTCGCGCAGCCCGAAATAGATGACGACGCCAATAATCGGCCCCTCGATGGTGCCCAATCCGCCCACGATGACGATGAACAGCACGCGAATCTTCCAGTCGATATCAAAGGCACCGCTCGGGTCCACATAGAGCACCGACAGATAATAGATGGCGCCGGCCGCGGCGCAGATCGAGGCCGATATGGGAAAGGCCGCGAGCTGGTTTCGGGCCACCGCAATGCCAACACTGGCGGCGCCCGCTTCATTGTCGCGGATGGCCATGAGGGCCAGTCGGGTCCGGCTGCGCAGCAGCGCAAAGACGCCGAAAATCGTGAGAGTCGCGAGAGCCAGGGCAAGATAGAAAACCATGTCGGCAAAGCTGGTTGGATCAATACTGGCCGGATTGAGCACGATGCCGCGCGAGGAGCCGAGCCATTCCCACTGGCCAAACAGCAGGCGCAGGCTGTCGGCCAGCACCCAGGTGCCAATGGAGAAATAGGGCCCCCTGAGCTTGCGCAGCAAAGCCCACATGGCAAGGCCAACCACCAGCGCCACGAGCGCCGCCGCCAGGATCGCCCAGGCAGGCGAGAGGCCGGTCGTGTTCACCGTCATGAACAGAACATATGCGCCCAGGCCGACAAAGGCGTGGTGGCCAAAGGACAATAGACCCGTATAGCCGCAGAGCAGGTTCCAACCCTGTGCCATGGCCAGCAACAGGAGCACCTCCATGGCCAGGCGCAGGTCAATCGGCAGCAGGATCAAGGCATCGGCTATGGCGGCGAGGCCGAGCGCTGGAAAAGTGAGGCTGGATCGCAGGAAGGAACTCATTTGCGCCCCCAGGCGAGCAAGGAACCGAGGTTGTGCTGGCATCCACCTATAGAGGCCGGCTGGACGAGCGCTTCAGCAAGCCCCAGACTATCCATGACCGCATCGAGGACCTGTTGGCCTTCATCTGGGGCGAGATTGAACGCGCGCCAGGTGAGCAACTGGTGCTTCAGGAAATGACGCTCTACGTGCTGCGGGTGCCGCAGGCTGCCCATCTGGCGGCCGAGAAGGAGCGCGAGATCAGGCAGCTCTACGCCGAATGCCTCTCACGTTCCAGCGATGTATCGGAGGCAGATGCCTCGCGCATCACAGAACTGTCAAACTTCATCTATGCCTGCTTCGTCGGCATCCTCAACCAGTGGCTGGCCACTCGCGACACGCCACTCTTGCTGACGACGACGCGGCAACTCGTTGACGCTGCCCGGGGCATGTGGACCGAGGGTTGAACCCTCAAGACGCCTAATCTTCTGCAAGTCGGTAGCCGACACCGGCTTCATTGGTGATCAAGCCAGCGCCTTCTGTGCCGAGCTTGGCTCGCAGCTGGCCGACCAACACGCGTAGATATTGAGCATCGTCCCTGTGCGCTGGACCCCAGAGCCGCTGCAGAGCGGTCGCATGGGTGACGACGCGGCCGACATTGTCAGCCAGCAGGCAAAGGAGGTCGTATTCCTTTGGTGTAAGGTGAACGAGCTTGTCGTTGCTGGTGACAAGGCGACGGTCCCTGTCCAGCGCAATTGGTCCGAAGTGCTGCAGGGGAGCGATCACTGGCGCGGCCTCCGTCTGCCTCAGTGCCACCCGGATGCGGGCCAGGAGTTCGCCAATGCCGAACGGCTTTTCCATATAGTCATTGGCGCCTGCATCGAGGGCGGCAATTTTCTCGACTTCCTGTTCTCGGGCCGACAGCACGATGATCGGTACGGTGGAAAAGGCACGCACGGTTTCGATGACCTCCTTGCCGTCGCCGTCGGGCAGACCGAGGTCGAGGACGATCAGGGCGGGCGCTCGGGTGGCCGCAAGCCGCTTGGCCATGGCGGCGGTGTCGGCGGTTTCGACTTCGAACTCGGAGGCTTCGAGGGCCGGGCGCAAGAAGCGCTGGATCTGCGGCTCGTCATCGACCACCAGAATGCGCGGCTTCACGGGCGGCCCTCCAACTGCGGCAGGCGGACAATGAAGCGCGTACCGCGGCGGCGCATGGCCGGGCTTTCCGCCCTGATGGTGCCGCCCATGGCGAGGATCAATCCACGCGCGATTGCAAGGCCGAGGCCGGTGCCCGCGGGACGACCGTCGCTCTTGCCTCGCCGGTAGAACTTCTCAAAGATCCGATCAAGGTCCTGTTCAGGAATGCCCTTGCCCTGATCGGTCACGGTAATCCTCACGGCGTTGTCCTCTCTACGCGCAAAGATGCTCACCGGCGCGTCGGCGGCATATTTTGCAGCATTGTCGAGAAGATTGAACAGCACCTGTTCGAGCAGTGCCGGGTCTGCCTCTGCGTGCGGTGTCGGTTCTGCGACGCTGATATCGACGTTGAGCCTTGGATGGAGTCGCATTGCGCGGCCGACGGCAGCCTTGATCGTCACGCCCAGGTCTGTTGGCACGCATTTTGCGCGCAACATGCCGGATTCGATGCGGGTAATCTCGAAAAGATTGGTGACGAAGCGGTTGAGGCGGCCAGCTTCTTCTTCGATTGAAGCGAGAAGATCGTCGCGGGTTTCCGCAGACATGCGATCGCCCAACTGGCGCAGGCTGCTTGCTGCACCGGTAATGCTGGCCAGCGGCGTGCGCAGATCATGCGAAAGCGAAGAGAGGAGTGCAGCCTGTACCTTTTGCCCCTCGCGGGCGACAGAGGCCTGGTTGCTCTCGCGTGTCAGGCGCGCCCGATCCAGGGCAATGGCCGATTGCTCGAGCAAGGCCGCAATTGTCCTTTGATCCTGGTCTGTAGGCAGACCATCCCCGTGATTGAGACGGACCCCGACAACCCCAAGCACGCGCTGGCCAGATCGAACTGGGGAGAAGAGATAAGGCACTAGCGGGAGTGTGGCAGTCTGGAAACCGGCCTGTTCCCTTTTGTCGGCCGCCCAGCGCGCCGCAGTCAGAGCGGTTGTGTCCAGATCCTGATCGGGCGGCCAGAGAGCTCCCAGTTCCAGCTCTCCGGCATCATCAGGAACCAGCACTGCGATTGGGCGAGCAAGCGCCCCGCTGAACTGGCTGGCCATGGTGTCGATCACCTGGTCGCGCCCAAAGGCGCCCGAAAGCTTGCGGGCAAAGTCGAGCAAGGCTTGGGCCTGGTGCGCCTGTTGACGGGAGCGGTCCATGCTCAGTCGCAGGCGCGCCGCCAATTGTCCGGCGGCCAGGGCCACGGCTACGAAAATAGCCAGAGAGAGCAGCTCTTCGGGCCGGGCAACGGTCAGTCGCCCGGTCGGCTCGATGAAGACGATATTATAGGCGACAAAGGAAAACATCGCCGCCAAGAGGGCCGAAAATCTGCCCGCCAGCACAGCCGAGAGCAGAACCGCGGCGAGAAACAGCATGGAGAGATTTTGTAGCGCCACCAAGGCTGACAACCCCAGGCCCAGTGCCGTAGTGGCGCCGACCGAGGCAATGGGCACCCCAATGGTCAGCGCCCATTGCGGCAAGGTTCGGCGTAAAAGCGGACGGCGTCGCGGGCGCTCCGTTGTTCCCGATACGACATGCACTCCGATGTCGCCGACCTGGTGCAACAGGGCATCGGCGAGCGATCTGCGCCACAGCGTCGTGCGGTCGCTGCGACCGACGACGATCTGCGTGATATTCTCGCGCCGCGCCAGGCGCAGGATTGCGGCGACGAAGTCGGACGCAGTTTCGCGACGGATTTCGGCGCCGAAGCGCTCGGCCTGGCGCAAAGTCTGTTCAAGCCGCTCATGGGTTTCTGCAGAGGGCGTCAGACCATGGGGACGGGCCAGGGAAAGGACGATCCAGCGGGCATTGAGCCCGGACGCCAGGCGGCTGGCCTCGCGGATAACCTTTTCCGACATTCCATCAGGTCCGGCACAGACCAGGAGCCGCTCGCCCGTGGCCCACGGCCCCTCAATGGCGCTTTGCTTGAGGAAATCGACCATCTGGTCGTCGACGCGGTCCGCGGCGCGACGCAGGCTGAGTTCGCGGAGCGCCGTCAGGGTTGCGGGCCTGAAGAAGCCTTCAAGGGCGCGGCCGACATTGTCGGGGAGATAGATCTTGCCCGCCCTGAGCCGCTCAATGAGCTCGGCAGGCGGCAGATCTACCAGCACCACTTCATCGGCCTTCTTGAGCACAATGTCGGGTACCGTTTCGCGCACCGGCGTCCCGGCTATGCGGCTCACCAGATCGGAGAGGCTCTCGAGATGCTGGATGTTGAGTGCCGTCCAGACGTCGATGCCCGTATCGATCAGCTCGGCAATGTCCTGATATCGCTTGGGATGGCGCGCCGAAGGTGGATTGCTGTGTGCAAGCTCGTCAACGAGCAACAGTTGCGGGTGGCGCTGGAGCGCAGCGTCGAGATCGAATTCGCCATAGGGTGCGGCGCCCTCGATCCGGGCCAGGGTGTCGAGGCCTTCCGCCAGGGCCGAGGTTTCGCTGCGGCCATGGGTCTCGACGAGGCCGATGACGACATCTGTGCCCCCCGCTGCCAGGGCTTTGGCACGCTCGAGCATGGCATAGGTCTTGCCCACGCCTGGCGCCATGCCCAGAAAAATCGTGAGCTTGCCGCGCTTTTCGCGCGCAGCAAGCTGTAAAAGGGCGGCTGGATCAGGCCTTCGGTGATCGTCCTGGCGGTTCATCCTACCTCGCCGGTTGCGCCAATGCGTCGAGCGCCAAATTGAGCGCGAGAACATTGACGCGAGGTTCGCCGAATATACCAAGTGTCGGCATTTGCGTCATGTCGGTGACGAGCCGGGTGATCGTGGCTTTATCGACCCCGCGCGCCCCGGCAACACGCTCGATCTGAGAGCGGGCATTTTCGGGCGAGATATCGGGATCAAGCCCGGAAGCCGAAGTGGTAACGGCATCTGCCGGTACCGCGCGCCTGCCATCTGCCGCCTCGGCAATGCGCTCCACCAAGCGGGTATCGGTTGCGCCATAGTTCGAGCCGCCCGAAGCTGAGGCATTGTAAGGCGCGCCGCCGGCTGCCGAGGGGCGCGGCCAGAAATAGCCGGCGCTGGTGAAATTTTGGCCAATCAGGGCCGAACCGACGATGACGCCACCCCGCTCGATCCGACTGCCATTGGCCTGGGCCGGAAACATCGCTTGGCCAACCCCGGTCATGGCCAGTGGGTAGGCGATGCCGGTGAGAAGAGAGAAGGCCAGGGTCAGCACGATGGTCGGACGGATTTGGCTGAGCATTTCTGCCTCCTAGATGATGCCGATGGCAGTGATGGCCATGTCGACCAGCTTTATGCCGATAAAGGGTGTGACAAGGCCGCCGAGGCCGTAGATCAGGAGATTGCGCGACAACAGTGCCGCAGCGCCCACCGGTCGGTATTTGACGCCGCGCAGGGCAAGCGGGATCAGGGCAACGATGATCAAGGCGTTGAAAATCACGGCGGAGAGGATCGCCGACTGGGGCGAGGCCAGGCCCATAATGTTGAGCGCGCCAAGACCGGGATAGGTTGCGACGAACAGGGCCGGGATGATGGCAAAGTATTTTGCCACGTCATTGGCCATCGAAAACGTGGTGAGCGCTCCGCGGGTCATGAGGATCTGCTTGCCGATCTCAACGATTTCGATGAGCTTGGTGGGACTGCTGTCGAGGTCGACCATGTTGCCGGCTTCGCGCGCCGCCTGGGTGCCGGACTGCATGGCAACGCCGACATCGGCCTGGGCGAGCGCGGGGGCATCGTTGGTGCCGTCGCCGCACATGGCGACAAGCCGGCCGCCGGTCTGCTCCTTGCGGATATAGTCCAGTTTTTGTTCCGGCGTGGCTTCGGCGATGAAGTCGTCGACGCCGGCTTCGGAGGCAATGGCGGCGGCGGTGACAGGATTGTCGCCGGTGATCATGACCGTGCGGATGCCCATGGCGCGCAGGTCCGCAAAACGCTCCTTGATGCCGGGTTTCACCACGTCCTTGAGATGGATAACGCCCAGCAGCCTGTCAGCGTCGGCCACGGCCAGAGGCGTGCCGCCGGTGCGGGCGATAGCATCCACGGCCTTGTTGAATGCGGCGCCGGCCCCCGATCGATCGAGACCGACGAAGCGCAGCACGGCATCCACGGCGCCTTTGCGGATGCGCCGGCTGCCGACATCGACGCCCGAGAGACGCGTCTGCGCGGAGAAAGCAATGAAGGTGGTCGCGATGGCCGCATGCGCCGGTGCTATGGCGTGATAGTCGTCGCGGGCAAGTGCCACGATGGAGCGGCCTTCGGCGGTTTCGTCGGCAAGGCTGGCGAGCAGCACGGCCTCGACCAGCTCGCGCTCGGTCACGCCGTCCACCGGCACGAATGCGGAAGCCATGCGATTGCCGAATGTGATGGTGCCGGTCTTGTCGAGCAGCAGGGTGTCAACATCGCCAGCGGCTTCTACGGCCCGCCCGGAGGTAGCGATGACGTTGAAGCGGATCAGCCGATCCCTGCCGGCAATGCCGATGGCCGAGAGCAAGCCGCCTATGGTGGTGGGGATCAGCGTCACCAGCAGCGCCGCCAGCACAGCCACCGAAAGCTCGGTGCCCGAATAGAGCGCCAGCCCGTAGAGGGTGACGACAGCAATGAGGAAGATCAGCGTCAGGCCCGAAAGCAGGATCGAAAGAGCGATCTCGTTGGGTGTCTTCTGCCGCTGGGCGCCTTCGATCAGGCCGATCATCCGATCGACAAAGCTTTCCCCGGGGCGAGTGGTGATGCGCACCTTGAGCCAGTCGGAAATAACCTGCGTGCCGCCGGTCACGGCGGAGCGGTCGCCACCGGCTTCCCGGACCACAGGCGCGGACTCGCCGGTAACGGCGCTCTCATTGACCGAGGCCACGCCTTCCACGATCTCCCCGTCGCCGGGGATGATGTCATTGGCTTCGACAATGACGATATCGCCGATCTTGAGGGCCGCAGCCGGAATGACCTCGCTGGCGTGGTCACCGCGCCTGTCGGGGAAGAGCAGCTTCTTGGCGATGAGATCGGTCTTGGAGCGGCGAAGGCTCTCCGCCTGGGCTTTGCCGCGCCCTTCAGCAACGGCTTCGGCGAAGGTCGCGAACAGCACGGTGAACCAGAGCCAGAGCGCGATCTGCAGCGAGAAAGCAATGCCGGTGCCGGTCAGAGCATCCTGGATCGCGATGGCAGTGACCACCACAGCGACGATTTCGGTGACGAAAATCACCGGATTGCGGATCAATTGGCGCGGATCAAGTTTGATGATCGCGTCCTTGAGCGCCGGGACCAGAATAGCCGGGTTGAAGATGGATATGGCAGCGTTGGACATGTGGAAGGTCCTTAAAAGCTCTGGCCGGCGAGCATGGAGAAATGCTCCGCGATGGGCCCGAGAGCCAGGGCTGGGAAGAACTGCAACCCGCCCATTATGAGGATGATGCCGATCAGCAGACCGACAAATAGCGGCCTGTCGGTCGGAAAGCTGCCGGAGGAGGCTTCGGCACGTGGCTTGGAGGCGAGCGAACCCGCAATGGCGAGGACCGGCACGATGTAAGCGAAGCGCCCGAGCAGCATGGCGATCCCCAGGGTCGTATTGTACCAGGGTGTATTGCCGCTGAGCCCGCCAAAGGCCGAGCCATTGTTGCCGGCGGCCGAGGTGAAGGCATAGAGAATTTCGCTCAATCCATGCGGCCCCGGCGTGGTGATGGAACTGATGCCGAATTCGGCGACGGCGGACACCGCAGTGAAGCCCAGGATCGTCAGCGGCAGGATGAGAACAGCCAGCATGGCCAGCTTCATCTCGCGCGCTTCGATCTTCTTGCCGAGGAATTCGGGCGTACGGCCAACCATGAGGCCGGCGACGAACACTGCAAGAATGGCAAAGACGATCATGCCATACAGCCCCGAACCGATACCGCCGGGCAAGACCTCGCCCAACTGAATCAGGAACATCGGCACGAGACCACCGAGAGGGGTCAGCGAGGAATGCATCGCATTGACGCCGCCATTGGAAAGGCCGGTGGTGACCGCGGTGTAGAGCGCGGACATGGCCTGACCGAAGCGAACCTCCTTCCCCTCCATATTGCCCGGGAGCGCATCGACACCTATGGCGTGCAGCATTGGATTGCCGGCGGTTTCGGCCCAGTAGACCACGCCCGCACCAGCTGTCAGCAGCACCAGAGTGACCGCAATCAGCGCCCAACCTTGACGTCGGCTGCCGACGAGTTGGCCGAAGGTGTAGACCAGGGCCAGGGACACCGAGAGCATGGCGATGATGTTGAGATAGTTCGAGAAGGCGCTGGGATTTTCAAATGGGTGTGCCGCGTTGACGTTGAAGAAACCGCCGCCATTGGTGCCCAGCTGCTTGATGGCTTCCTGGCTCGCGACCGGCCCGGTGGCGATGGTCTGCTGCGCGCCTTCGAGCGTGGTGGCGACGACGTTGGCGTCCAGGCTCTGCGGCAAGCCCAGGGCGATAAAGGCCAAGGTGACGAGGATCGCGAGCGGCAGCAGGACGTAAAGCGTGGCCCGGGTCATATCGACCCAGAAATTGCCAAGCTCGGAAACCTTGGAGCGCATAAAGGCGCGGGTGACGGCGATAGCCACCGCCATGCCCGTCGCGGCCGACAGGAAATTTTGAACCGTCAGACCCGCCATCTGGCTGAATTGGCTGAGGGTGGTTTCACCACCATAGTTCTGCCAATTGGTATTGGTGACGAAACTGACCGCCGTGTTGAAAGCGAGGTCGGGCGCCATGGGCCCAAAACCCAGGGGATTGAACGGCAAAACATGCTGCATGCGCAGCATGGCATAGAGTGCAATGAAGCCGGCGAGGCTGAACAGCAGCACCGACACGGCATAGGCAAGCCAGCCCTGTTCTTTGTCTGCGCGAACGCCGGCAAGGGCATAAAAACCGGCCTCGACCGGGCAGAGCACCGGCGAGAGCCAGACAGGTTCGCCAGCGAATACGCGCGCCATGTACAGGCCGAGCGGCTTGGCGAGCAGCAGGACTGCTATCAGCACGAGGGCGATCTGCAGCCATCCGGAAATGGTCATGATTGCCGCTCGCTAAAACAGCTCGGGACGCAGCAGCGTCACCAGCAGGAAGACGGCGAGGCCAAGGGCAACAAGGAATGCCACCAGCAGCATGGTGACCTCACAGCCGATCGAGCGCGAAAGCATAGGCGGCCAGCGCCGCCAGCGTCCCTGCGCCAACAAAAATGAACAACAGATCGAGCATGGCAGATGCCTCCAGTTTGGAGCCCTGCGATGCACCCTCACGCCATCAAGTTTCCATTCGAAATGGGCGTATTCGGCATAAGGATTTCATAAAGCTGGCGCGTCCAGCTGGTGTTGAATGCACGCTGGAAGACTATTCGAACCAGCCTTGACCGACCAGTCTCAGGCGAGGCGTGTGCAGTGGCGCAACGATTGTCTCGACATGATCGGGCAGCGCTGTTTTCCAGGCCTCGCCCTGCAGCATCGCGCAACCGATGACCACCGGCTTTATGCCCGCGCGTTCGAGCAGGTTTAGCGCCGAGGTGATGGATTGGCCCGAACTGATGACATCGTCGATGAGCGCGACACGTCGGTGTTCGAGTAGTGGCAGCATGCGCGGATCGAGAAACAACGTCTTGCCGCCCCCTGGCGTGGTGATGGACTTGAGCGGCACGGAGAGGTCGTCGCGATACCAGAACTTGCGCGATGTCCCGAGCGGCACGATACGCGAATGGCCAAGGCGCCGGGCCACATTGGCCGCCAGCGGCAGCCCAAGTGTCGGTACGCCGACGATGATGTCAGGGACAAAGGGCGCGACCAACTCTGTCAGCGCCGAGGCCAGAGCGTCTTCGACCGCAAAGCTCGCCTGGGTGATGATAAGCGAGGCGACTGCGCTTTGGCCGTCACCGGGCAGCACCCTGATCGGCAGGACGAGCTGGCTGCCGTCCGGCAGCACCGCCGGATAGAAACCGGAATGGCCCGTCGCAGGGCCCCTGTCATGGGTGCCCGGCGCAAGCAAGATCTGCCAGAATTCGTGAGGCTGGTATGTCACGCTGGTCCTTGATCGAAGGGCGCATCGCTGCAAAAGACTGTACGTCTATGACAAGGGGCGCGCGCCGATGCAATGGGGTGACAACGATCCGTTCGAACTGGAAGCCATGGTGGCGCTGCGGCGTGATTTGCATGCCCATCCAGAACTGGGTTTTGAAGAGGTGCGAACCAGCGCTATCGTCGCCGACAAACTGGCGGAGGCCGGCATTGATGTGCATCGTGGCCTGGGCGGCACCGGTATTGTCGGTACGCTGAAAATCGGGGAGGGCACCCGTCGCATCGCCCTGCGCGCAGACATGGACGCGCTGGCCATGCCCGAGCTCGCCGAACGTCCCTATCGCTCGGAAACAGCCAATACCATGCATGCCTGCGGCCATGACGGCCACACCGTGATGCTGCTGGCTGCGGCGCGGCATCTGGCACGTAGCCGCAACTTTTCCGGCACCGTCCACTTCATTTTCCAGCCCGCCGAAGAGGGGCGCGGGGGTGCCAAGGCGATGATCGAGGACGGATTTTTCGATCTCTTTCCGGTCGACGCCGTTTACGGCCTCCACAACATGCCGGGCCTCGCGGTCGATGAAATGGCGGTAGTCGCCGGGCCGCAATTGGCATCGTCCGATAGCTGGACCGTTACCTTTTCCGGTACCGGCACCCATGGAGCCAAGCCGCATCTGGGACGCGATGCCGTCACCGCCGCGGGGCATTTCCTTGCAGCATTGCACACTATCGTGGCGCGGGTCGTCGATCCGCTGCAACCGGCCGTGGTCAGCGCCTGCGCCCTGCAAGCTGGGGACTTCAAGGCACTCAACGTCATTCCCGACCAGGTGCGTATCGGCGGCACGGCGCGCGCCTATTCTCCCATCGTCCGAGACCAGCTCGAAGCCGAAATCGGCGTAATTGCGCAGGGCGTCGCGGCAACCTTCGGCATAGCGGCGCACTACGTATTCGAGCGTCGCATCCCTCCTGTCGTCAATGCGGCCGATGCCACTATGCACGCGCTCCGCGCCGCCAAGGCCGTTTCCGGGAGGCCGGTGGTCGAGAATTTTCCGCCTTCGACCGCTGGCGATGATTTCGCCGAATTCTCTGCGCGTGTGCCGGGAGCCTATGTCTGGCTGGGTAACGGTCCGGCCGTCGACGGCGCGCTCCATCACAATTCGCGCTATGATTTCAACGACGACGCCATCCTGACGGGCGCCCGGTTCTGGACAGCGCTGGTGGAGCAGGAACTGCGCCAATAGCGCTACGGGCGCGAGACAAAGCCGGTTTGCAGCAGCGCCAGCGCCCGTTCCGTATCGACGGTCATGGCAACTTTTGCCGGCCGTCCATGCGCGTCGATGCGAACGGCGCCGGGGTCGACGACGAGATCGACAGCCAGCCGCATCGGTTCCGTCCCGAAAATCTCAGGCGCCAGAGCGTAAAGCATGACGCATGGATCGTGCAGCGGTCGGCTTTCGCGGCCATCATGGAAGTAGGCGCGCAGCAAATGCTCGGCGACAGCACCATGCGGACTGCGGCCCAGGCTTTCGATGTAAGAGGCGTCCACCCGCACCTTGCGCGTGACGTCGAGCGGAATGACCGTCAGGTCGAAGCCCGCGTCGAGGACTACTTGCAGGGCTTCCGGGTCCGAGGCGAAGTTGAATTCCGAATGCGGGCCGACATTGCCCTTTTCGTGGATGGCACCGCCCATGGCGATGATCCGCCCGATCCGGGCGGCAACATCAGGATGCTTCTCGATCAGCGCGGCAAGGTTGGTCAAAGGTCCAAGCGCCAGAATGGCAATGCTGCCCAAGGGGTAATCCTTCAACGTTGCCGCCATCCAGGCAACGGCGTCGGGCAGTGGTGCCTCTTCGGCCTGTGGCAGAACTACGCCGCCCAGGCCGTCACTGCCGTGAATTGCTTCCTCGTTGATCCCTGGACGCCGGAGCGGCTGCGCTGCGCCCCGCGCCACCGGTAGTTTGGCGTTCATCAAGCGAACAAGGCTGGCCGCATTGGCTGTCGTCCGCTCGATCCCGATATTGCCGGCAACGCTGGTCAGCCCCAGCACGTCGAATTGACCGCATCCGAGCGCGAAAAGGATGGCGATGGCGTCATCCAGCCCCGGGTCGGTGTCAATAATGACGCGTCTAATCATAGAACGGTTCCAGGATCATTTCGGGCACTTGAACAAGCCCTTGTCGGTAATAGGCAGTTCCGCAATCACGGCAAGCGGCATCAGGTTGAAGCCAGCCACTCCAGGCTCTGGTCGACTTGGGCATCTGCAAAAGCCAGAGCGGCGTCGAGATCGGTCATGGTACAAGACTATCCAGCCGCGCCATTTCCCCTTTGAACTGGCGGGCAATCTGGTTGGCATCGGACATGATCCGGGCTGGCTCGAGGGTCTGAACCTGACGGTTGCGCATCAGCCAGCGACCGGCCACCATCGTGTGGGTGACGTCCGTGGGCATGGCGGCAAAAACGAGGGCGGAATACGGATCGTACATGGGCTGCATGCGCGAGGACTTGGTGCTGACGCGGATAAGGTCGGCCTGCTTGCCTGGTTCGAGCGAGCCCGTTTTGAGATTGAGGCTCAGCGCTCTTGCGCCCTCGATGGTGGCCATTTGGATCACCTCCACAGCCGGTAGCGGCCTACGCGAACCGGCTAGCAGCTTGGCAAACATCGAGACGGGAGCAAACTGGCTGAACAGGTCGAGCGTATTGCCGCTCATCGCCCCGTCACTGCCAATGCCGCGGGGGAGGCCCGCATTGCGCAGCTTTTCGACCGGAGAAATGCCGCGTCCCGCCTTGCCATTGGAACGCGGATTGGTGACGACGCAGACCTGTTCGACCGACATCATCAGGATGTCATCATCATCCAACTGCAGGCAATGGGCGCAGATGAGATTGGGTTTCAAGAGCCCGGATTCCTGCGTGACGGCCACGCTGGACTTGCCATGGGTTTCCTGCGCCCATTTTACTTCCAGGGTCGACTCCGCCAGGTGAATCTGGACCGGCACGTTGGGGTGTGCATCGGACCATTCGGCGATCCGCGCCATGGTCTTGAGCCCGGTGGAATAGGGCGCATGCGGGGCGATGGATGGCGTGACCAGCGGATGACCGGCAAAGCGATCCACGAGGTCCTCGACCCGGGCAAAGCCTTCGTCGAAATCCCGATGATCGGGCGGACTGAAATCGGCCAGCGTCTGCCCGACAATGGCGCGCAATCCGGCCTCGGCGCAGACATCGCCCACTTCGGTTTCGAAATAGTACATGTCGGCGACGGTGGTGACGCCGCCCTGGATCATTTCGAGCGCCGACAGTGCTGAGCCGGCCCGGACCATTTCGGGCGACACGAAGGTGCGCTCGAGCGGGAGGATATAGCGATAGAGCCGGTCGTCGACATCTTCGCCCAGCCCCCGAAATAGCGACATGGCCATGTGGCAATGGGCATTGACCATGCCCGGCATGACGATATCGTCATCGCAATCGAGAATTTCGGCCCCGGCAATATCAGGGGCAGGCCCGCCGCCCAATGCGGTGATGACCGAGCCATCCACCTGCACCCATCCGCGCTCATGAACGGTGAGATCATCGTCCATGGTGACGACGAGGGCGTTGGTAAAAAGGATTGTCATTCCACCGCCAGAACGGTGCATTGCTCTGGCACCGGCACCAATTTGGCTGCACTGCCGGGCTCAAGCATACGGGTGAGCGGGCCATTGGCGATCAGCGCGCCAGCGGTCGTGTCACACTGATACTGATACGCGCGGCCAAGATAGGTGCGCAGGCCCAATATCGCGGGGATACCTTCCACGGCCATATTGTCTGTCACCGCCAGACCATCGGCGCGGCAGGCCAGAATGAAATTATCCGGGATGGTGCCGAAATGCTCGAGGCCCAGCGTCAGACGGACGCCGCCTGCAGCTTCCGCCGTCACCTTGGCGCCGTCGCGCTCGACGACCTTCATAGTGATGAGGTTTTCAAATCCCACGAAGCGGGCGACGAAGGCATTGGCTGGGCGCTGATACAGGATTTCTGGCGTATCGAGCTGCATGATGCGCCCCGCATGCATGATGGCGACGCGATCCGAGATGGAGAACGCTTCTTCCTGGTCATGCGTGACATAGACCGATGTCGTGCCATTGGCGCGCTGCAGCTGGCGGATTTCCACCCGCATATCGATGCGCAGCTTGGCGTCGAGATTGGATAGCGGCTCATCGAACATCAGGAGTGGCGGCTCGATGACCAGCGCACGGGCCAAAGCGACACGCTGTTTCTGTCCGCCCGACAGGGCAGCCGGCAATCTGTCGGCCAGATGAGCGAGCCCGACGCGCTCGAGCATGGCAGTGATGCGCTTGGTCTTGGCTTCGCCCGAAATTCCGCGCTGCTTGAGCCCGAAGCCAACATTGTCGGCCACCGACAAATGGGGAAAGAGCGCATAGTTTTGAAACACCAGGCCGATGTCGCGCTGGTGTGCAGGCAGTCGTGTCAGGTCCTTGCCGCCCAGGGTGATGCTGCCAGAGCTGGGTTGCAGGAAGCCCGCGACGAGGCGGAGCGTCGTGGTCTTGCCGCAGCCCGAGGCGCCGAGCAGGGACACGAGTTCACCCTCGCCGATATCGAGTGAAAGGTCTTCGAGCACCTTGGTCTGCCCGTAATGGGCGGTGATATTGCGGATGGAAAGCGGCTTGGTCACGGGCGAACTCTATTTGGCAAGGAAGGTGAGGCCCAGGGTGCGCTCGACAATGGCCATGACCGCGACGGTCAGGACCATGAGCAGCACCGAAACCGAGGCCACGGTGGGATCGAAGAATTGCTCCATATGCGCCAGGAGTTGGATTGGCAGGGTGGACAGGCCCGGCCCGGTCAGGAAGATCGAGATCGAGACGTCGTTGATCACGGTGATGAAGGCCAGGATGAAGGCCGCGATCACGCCTGAGCGCACATTGGGCAACAGCACGGTGAAAAAGGTCTTGAGCGGCGGCGAGCCAAGGCTGATGGCGGCTTCTTCGATGGAGAAATCGAAGGAGGCCAGCGAGGCGGAGATCACCCGGATGACATAGGGCAGGATAAGGATCGTATGCCCGATGACCAGCGACAGATAGATCGGCGCGTTGAATTGGAAGGCAAGGTTTTTCAGCAGCGAAAAGCCCAGCACCAGTTCGGGCACCAGTACCGGCAATACGAACAGGGTCGAGAGCCAGGCCGGCAATTGTACCCGGTGGCGGTTGAGGGCATAGGCAGCCGGAATGCCGATCAACAGGGCCAGGAAAGTGGCGATGAACGCCACCTGCAGGCTGGTGAGGATGGTGCGCCGGAAGGCATCGATGGCAAAGATGTTTTCAAACCAGCGGAAGCTGATGCCCTGCGGCGGAAAGGTCAGATAGGTGGTGTCGCTGATGGCTGCGCCGAAGACGATGACCAGCGGCCCTACCAGAAACAGGAATACGAGGACGGTGAAGCCGATCAGGGCGGGATGGATCTTTGTCGGCATCAGACGGCCATTGGGTTGAGACGGCGGGCAATGCGGGTCATGACCAGCACGATGGCGATGGTGATGACAACCATGATGGCGGCGATGGTCGAGGCGCTCACCCAGTCGAAGGTCACCATGGCCTGCTGATACATCAGCGTACCCATCATCATGACCTGTTCACCGCCGAGCAATTGCGGGGTCGCGTAGGAAGTGAAGCTGCCGGTAAAGACCAGAACGGCGCCCACGATCAGTCCGGGGACTGCCAGCGGCAGGATGACCTGGGTGAAGGTCGCGGACGGTTTGGCGCCGAGCGAGGCCGAGGCCTGGATGAGGTCGTCGGGAATGGCTTCGAGCACGCCGACCAGCGTCAGGATCATCAGTGGCACGAACAGATAGACCATGGCCACGATCACCGCGCCCTGGGTGTAGAGCATGGCGAAGGGCTCGCTGATCAGCCCCAGATTGATCAGCGTAGAATTGAGGATGCCATTCTTGCCGAGGATGATCAGCCAGGCAAAGGAACGGACCACAACGCCGGTCAGCAGGGGGAAGACGGCGGCGATGATGAGGATGGACTTGAGCCAGCCGGGGGAGCGCGACACCACATAGGCAGTGATGAAACCGATCACCAGCGCAATCGCTGTGACGATCAGCGACACATTGATGGTGCGCAGCAGGACGGTGCGGCGGAAGCCGCTGGCAAAGAAGGCCTGATAGGGGGCCAGCGGCCCGCCTGGCGTCCCGAAAGTGGTGTAGATGGTGGCTGCCACCGGGGCGATGAGGCCCAAAAGGATCAGCAGCGTGGCTGGCGAGGCCAGCGTCCATCCGGAAAAACGTTTCATTCTGCCAGGCTTTTATTCGAGTGCAGATGGAATGCCGCGCGGATACGAACCCGCGCGGCAAAGGCGATTACATGCCGAAGATCTCGTTCCAGCGATCCACCCAACCGCCCTTGGCGGCATTGAGCTTGGCGTAGTCGAGACGCTGCAGGCCAGCAATCACGTCGGCGCCATAGGTCCAGAGCGCAGCCTGTTCCGGGGTCAGCTCGACAGCGGTGGATACCGGCGCATCAACGCCGTCTTCGGCCAGCTTTTGCTGAATTTCAGGCGATAGGATGAAGTTGATGAACTCATAGGCCAGCTCGGGTTCCGCTGCGCCCACCGGGATGTTCACCGTGTTGAGCGTGGCGATGGAGCCTTCCTTGAGATCGGCCCAGACGACGCTGGGAACCGCAGCCTTGATCTGGCCGAGCGTGAAGTCCTGCGCCACTGCGGCGGTGATTTCGCCGGTCGAGAACAGGTTAATCATCTCCGAGCCGGTATTGTAGTTCTTGACCACGTTGGACTTCAGCGCCTCGATGCCCGTAAAGGCAGCATCGGCGTCCTCGAAGGCATCGACGCCTTCATGGGTGCCGGCCTTGAGCACGACCATGGGGCCAGCCGTGGTGGTGATCCCCGGCAGCGACAGGGAGGCGGCGAGGTCTTCGCGCCACAGATCGTCCCAGGAGGTGATGGGTGCGCTGATCTTGTCCGCGTCATAGACGACGCCGACGCGACCGATGGAATAGGCCGGCCCATAGCCGCCCTGCGGGTCCTTGGCCAGATCGTAGAGGCCCTCCACATTCGGCAGCTTGGAGCGGTCGAGCTTCTGGAACAGGCCCAGATCGATCCCCTGCTGGGAGAAGCTGTCGGAGAAATAGGCGACGTCGACGCCGGCGCCGTTGCGGATCTGGATCTTGTTCAGGCGTTCGCCGTTATTGCCGGTCTCGAACACGATCTCGCAGCCACACTTCTCGCGGAAGGGGGCGAGAATGATCGATTCGAGCTTTTCTCCGTTGAAGCCCCACCAGGAGATGGTCAGCGTCTTGCCCTGCGCGAAGGCGGGGGTAGCGAAAGCCGTGGCAGCGGCCAGGCCGAGTGCCAGTGCGGTCTTAGCAAATGGTGTCATTTCGGGCATTCCCTTGAACCGCTGCTGGGTGCGCAACGGAATTGTTGTTGATGGTCTCCCTGACAGGGGAGCCTATTTTTCGGGCGATATGGGTGCAAGCTCATAATGCGGGCAATAGAAGGCTTTACCGCCTGAATCTGAAGGACAAGGTCGCTGCTGGCTCGACTCCGTTCGTTCAGGTTGCAGGTAAGGGCTCAACTGTAGCCGCGGCGGTCGGCCGGACGCGAACCGGAACGCCATCGATCCACACATTGGCTATATTGGCGCGCGTGGCGCCATAGATGATTTTTTGGAAGATATCCCCCGGGCTTTCACCGCCAAAGAGGCGGATGGCGCCGTCCTCGGCGCTGGTGTCCACTGCCATGGCATCGAAGTGGTAGCCGGGCGCCAGAACCCCGATCGGCAGGTCGAGCGCCACGCCGCCGCCTGCTGTTGCCAGGTGAAAGGCGGTGACCAGATCGATGGCCGAATTGGCCCGGCCACGCTCCGGCGCCGGACGGGCCGGGTCCACCCCATCTTCGAGCAGGCGCGAGGATTGCACGCTGGTAAGACATGCGCTGAACATCGAGGCCGAAGGTCCGCCGGAAATGTCGGTGCCCAGACCGACATGCACGCCTTTTTCCAACGCGTGCCGCAGCGGGAACACCGAATTGGCAAAGTAGATATTGGACAATGCGCAATGGGCCACGCCCGACCCTTGCGCCACCAGACGATCCATATCGGCGTCGGTCAGAAAATTCGAATGGGCTAGGATCGTCTTGCGCGTCAGGAGCCCGAAACCGTCGAGCGCCGCCGCATCGGTGATGCCGAACCGGTCCAGAACGTGATGATGCGCCCAGTCGCTTTCCGAGCAATGGGTCTGGACGTGGCAAACGCATTCCGCTGCCAGTGCACCAAGTCCTGCGAGCGCCGCGTCGGTGCAAGAGGGGATGAAGCGCGGCGTGATCACGGGCAGCACGCGTCCCGAGCGATTGCGTGGGTGATTGCGGATATGCGCGATGACGTCGCGCGTATCGGCGACGGCTTCTTCGGCTGACATGTCGCGATAATCGTCCGGGCAAGCGGCCGGGTCGTCCATCACCACCTTGCCGACCAAAGCGCGCTGGCCCTTATCGATGCAGATATCGGCGAGGAGTTTGCTGGCCTCGCGGTCCTGCGTCGCAAAATAGAGCGCTGTTGTCGTGCCATTGGCGATGAGGTCGTCGACCAAAACCTCGTAACGGCGGCGCGCAAAGTCGAGGTCGGCATATTTGGCTTCCAGCGGGAAGGTGTATTTGCCGAGCCAGACTTCGAGGGGTTCGTCGAGCGCCAATCCGAGCTGGGGATATTGCGGAGCGTGGACATGCAGGTCCACCAGCCCCGGCAAGCCGAATTGGTATGGCGGCAGGCGGTGCAGCCGGTCGGAAAGGCGGATCTCTTCGCGCATGCGATCCGGATGATCCGGGCTGAGCACGGCAGCGATGATGCCATCGTCCCCAACCACGATCAGCACATCGTCCAATACCTCCAACTGCCCCTGCTGCGGGGCATGAAAGAAGGAGCCGACAATGCCTTGGGAACCTTGGCGCATTACCAGACGACCTTATGGGTCTCGCCGGTCTGTACATTGACGAACCCATCGGGCGCCAACGGGGAAGGTGCCACCAGCACCCAGCGCCAGGGGGCGCAGGTCAGCGTGGCAAAAGCCAGCCGTTCGGGAAAACCAGGCCACCAGCGCGGCGAAAAAGTGGGCTCATACATCCACTCGATGGTTTCGCCCTGGCGGTAGAGCTCCGTCATTTCTGCGTCCAGTTCGGGCGCGGGGCGACAGGTCATCAGCCCGCCGACCTCGTAGCGCACGGTGGCCAGCACCTTGCCGTCGCGGACCAGCGCCCAGCCGCCCTGGATGTCGTTAAGCGTGTTGACGGCCAGCGCCATGGCCTCGTCCGACGAACCCACGACCCAGATATTGTGTTTGTCATGCCCCATGGAGCAGGCGAGGGCTGTGTCCGGCGTTTTCGGGCCCGTCCCCAGCCAGAACATTTTTGCGGTTTTGCCCTCGCCGGAAAAGCGGTCGACAATGGCGAATTTCGTGATGTTGCGGCTGGCATCGCGCTGAACCTCGCCATCCACCACAGCCAGGCTCGTCGTTATGAAGGTGTCGTCCCAGTGGAAAGGACGCAGTAGGGCGGCATTGGCCTCCTCTGCCGCACTCTGGGGCGCTGCAATGGCAAAGTCAGCGCCGGTGAGGCGACGGGCAATATTGACGGTTTTGGTTGCCCAGTCGGGCCAGGCGATCTGCGGCACCGGCGCGATGTATTCCCGACCGCCCGACGCCTGGCGCCCATCGGCCCAGACCTCGGCAATGCCAAGCCGCGCCTCGTCGTCCAGCAGCACCAGATCGGCATAACGGCCCGGCGCGATGGCCCCGACCCAAGGCGTCAACCGCATATGGCGCGCCGGATTGATGGTCACCATCTGCACCGCAATTTCGAGCGGCAAGCCTGCATCCATGGCCAGGCGTACATTATGGTCGGTGGCGCCGAGCTTGAGCGTGTCGGAGGCACTGCGATCATCGGTGCAGAGCGCAAAATTGGACCAGTCACCATGCCCGGCGGCAAGAAGCCCGGTGACGATGTCCTTGAGGGAATGCGGCCGCAATTCCATGAACAGCCCGCGCCGCAATTTGTCGGCCACCTCCTGACTGGTCCATGCCTCATGGTCCGAGGCCATGCCGGCGCCGGCAAAGGCGTTGATATCGTCTGTCGCGCGCATGCCCGCGGCATGCCCTTCCACCACGCCGCGGTTGGCAAAGGTCGCCTCGATCATGCCCCAGAGCCGCTCATGCGAGGGATTGTCGGGATTCCACACCGCCGGCCAGTCCATCACCTCGTCGAGACCGGCCACGGCGAGATGATCGCGCAGGAACCCGTCCTGTTCAGCAAACCCATAATGCCCGCCGCCCCATTCATAGGCGGTGGGCGGCACCGCGGAGCCGGGCAGGGGGAATATCTTGGCCAGCGAGCCTGCCCGCCGTGCCGTCATCCAGAATTCGAGATTGCGCGGCCCCTCGACATTGGAAAATTCGTGGCTGGCCTCGCAGGTCCAGGTGCAGCCGTGAGGGATCACCAGCGCCGCTTCCCATTCGGACGTCAGGTGGCTCGATTCGATATGCTTGTGCACTTCACCGAAGCCTGGCACGGCCGAAAGGTGTGAACGGTCGATCCGCTCACCCACTGTGCCGGGATAGGCGCCCGCCGGCCCCACCCAGGCGATGCGGCGGCCGGAAATGACGATCTCCTGATCCTCGTGCCAATTGCGCCCATAGGTGTCGAGCAGGCGACCGACGCGGATGGCGCGATCGGCCGGTTTCTTGCCGAGGGCCACAAGGGCCAGATGCTTTCGGATGGCGACTTCGTCGCTGGCGGAGATGATGAGATCGTCGGGTACCATGGTGGTGGTCCTATCCGATTCGGCCGCCGGCCCAGTCGGCCATTTGCGTCCAGAGTGGACCATATCCAGACCAATCCACAAAAGGCGGCGGTGCCCAATGGGGACCGCAATCGGAAGCAAACGCCACCGCGCGGCCCTGGCCGAACCGACCCGCCACCAGCAGCGGGTCGTCGCCCGCCATGGCAATGACATCGGCGCCAGGCTTGGCGCTCAGCCGATTGTAACCGAGCAGGGCCGGCCATTCGGAATCCAGCCCGGCGACGATGGGGTGGTCCTTGCTGATTTTTGGCACCACGCCCTGTGGGGCTTCCACCCGGTCATCGGCGCGCATCAGCGTCACCGGCAGCGCCTCCTCGGCGGGCGAGCCGGCATATTGCCCCTTGGCGTCGATGCCCTGGAAGGTGAGATAGCCACCCACCATGATGAAGCCTCCGCCCTTGGCCACATAGTCACGAATGGCGGCAAGCCGGTTGGGTAGCATCTTGGAACGGCTGAACGTGTCTGGATGCAACAGCAGCGTGTTGGCGCCGATATCCGAAAGGATCACGCAATCATAGGCGGCCAGCTCCTCGGGCGTGAACGGAAAGTCGCGCGCCGCGACATGGGCGGGCTGATAGGTCACGTCCCAGCCGCCGTCTTCAAGGGCCGCCCGCAGCCAGCGCACCCCTTCGGCATATTCTGTGGTCGTAAAGCTGTCGAAACCCTTCTGGTGAATGGAATGTACCGTCCAGGATTCGCCGGCGATGAGAATGCGTTTGGTCATGGATTATCCTTGGGGGAGCAAAACGCCGAGGAGCGGCGTGAGATGAGATGGGCCAGACGGTCCTGACTGCCATGCATTACCAGACCACCTTGTGTGTCTCTCCGGTCTGCACGTTGACGAAGCCGTTCGGCGCCCGTTCGGAGGGGGCCACCAGCACCCAGCGCCAGGGCGAACAGGTGAGGGTGGCAAAGATCAGGAATTCGGGGAAGCCGGGCTTCCAGCGGTTCATCGCAGCGGGCTGGTACATCCAGGTGACCTCGGCGGCTCTGGCCAGGAATGCCTGGGCCTCAGCGTCAAGCGCTTCAGCCCTTCGCGCCGTCATCAGGCCCGCGACCTCGAGATGGATATGGGCGACGACCTCGCCATGATGTACGAGCACCCAGCCGCCGTTCATCTCCTGGAGCCGGTTGACCGCCTTGGCCATGGCCGCGTCGGACGAGCCAATACACCAGACATTGTGACTGTCATGGGCAACCGAGCAGGCGAGCGCGGTGTCCGGATCTGCTGGTCCGCAGCCGGTCCAGAACATGGCCGAAACCGCGCCATCGCCGCGATAGCGGTCCACCAGCGACCATTTGGTGATCATCTGCGCCGGATCGCGCTGAACGAGGCCATCGACCACCGGCAATTGCAGGGTGAGAAAATCCTCGTTCCAGTGGAAGGGGCGCAGCACGGCGGCGTTCATCGTTTCCCGCCCGGGCTCGGCCCTGATGGCGAAGTCGTCGGCGCTGAGTACGCGGCCTATATTCATGGTGCGAGTGGCCCAGTCGGGCCAGTCTATTGCTGGGATTGGCGCGGTGAAGGCCTTGCCTTTGGAGACTAGCCGGCCATCGGCATAGACATGGGCAATGGAGATGCTCGCGACATCGTCCAATAGCACGATATCGGCATAGCGGCCCGGGGTGATCGAGCCGACCCATTGGTCGATCCGCATATGGCGCGCTGGATTGATGGTGGCGCATTGGATGGCGATCTCGGGCGATAGGCCATGATGGATGGCATGGCGCACATTATGGTCGGTGGCGCCGTCGCGCAGCGTATCGCTGGCGCTGCGGTCGTCGGTCGTAAAGGCGATATTGGACCAGTCCTTGAGACCGCGGGCGATGAGCCCGGGAATGATCGCATCGTAGGAAAAGGGGCGCAGTTCGGTGAACAGGCCACGCATCAGCCGGTCCCAGGCTTCGTCCAGCGCCCACACTTCATGGTCCGAGCTCAGACCTGCCGCCGCAAAGGCGGAGATATCGTGCGGGTCGACCAGCCCCGAGCCATGCCCTTCGACCACGCCGCGCATTTCAAAAGTGGCCCGGATCATGCCCCACATTCTGGCGTAACCGGGATTGTCCGGATCCCAGACCGATGGCCAGTCCATGACTTCGTCGAGCCCGGTCACCGACAAATCGTCGCGCAGAAATTGCTTCTGCTCGTCATAGCCGTAATAGCCGCCGCTCTCCTCCCAGGCGCTTGGCGGCACCGCCGATCCGGGCTGAATGAAGATCTTGAGAGGTGAACCGGCCAAGCGCGCCTTTTGCCAGAATTCGGTGTTTCGGGTGCCGTCCACATTGGCGAATTCGTGGCTGGCCTCGCAGGTCCAGGTATTGCCGCGCGGCAGAACCAGCGCCGCCTCATACTCCGGGGTCAAATGGGTGGATTCGATATGCTTGTGCACTTCGCCGAAGCCCGGCACTGCCGAAAGTTGCGGATAGCTGACCCGTTTTGCCACCGTGCCGCGATAGGAGCCCAGCGGCCCCACATAGGCGATGCGGCGGCCGGAAATGACGATCTCCTGGTTTTCCATCCAGTGATTGGCATGAACCGCGAGCAAGCGTCCCACTTCGATCGCGAGATCGGCCGGCTCGCGGCCCATGGCCACCAGCAGCAAGCGCTGACGGATGGCGACTTCGTCATGGGCGGAGATGATGAGGTCGTCCTCTATCATGGTCACAGAATGTCCTTTGTGGCTGGGTGTGCCACCGATTGGCGGGAGATGAGCTGGACGGGCAGGCGCGTTTCAGCGGGAGCCTCGCCACCCTCGAGCAAAGCCAGCAGGTGCCGAACGGCCAGCCGGCCCATGTCGCCCAAGGGCTGACGTACGGTTGTCAGGGGCGGATCGACCAGTTCGGCAAAGGCCATGTCGTCGAAGCCGACCAGGCTGAGATCGCGCGGAATGATGAGATCGCGCGCTCTTACCGCCTTCATCACCCCAACGGCGATATAGTCGGAGCAGGCAAGAATGGCGCTGGGCCGTGCCGGGCCATCGAGCAGCACAGAAGCTGCGGCCTGGCCATAGGCGCTGGTATAGTCGCCCAGCATGACCCAGCCAGGCGGCACGGGCAGCCCCGCTTCCGCCATTGCGCGTGAAAAGCCCTCGAGCCGCTCACCCACGCTCATCAACCGGTTGGGACCGCCGATCAGGGCGATGTCGCGATGTCCATTTTCGATCAGGTGCCGCGTGGCGCGATAGGCTCCCTCGGCGTTTTCGACGAAAACACGCGGCAGGTTTGCCCCGGCAATGTCCTCGTCGAGCAGGACCACATTGTCGCGGTTCTCCAAGAGGGATGCCAAGGTGCCGTCATCGACGCGGTTGGTCATCATGATCAAGCCGTCGACATGGCCGTCGGCCATGCGGCGGATCGCGTCGGCCTCATTGCCCGCCCCGCTGCTGGTGGAGGAAATATAGACGGCGTAGCCCCGCTCATGCGCCTCCCGCTCCACGGCGGCGGCAAGTTCGGCAAAGAACGGATTCGCGATATCGGGTGTAACGAGGCTGATGGCTTCCGCCTTGCCGGTGGAGAGCCGCCGCGCCATCAGATTGGGGCGGTAGTCGAGCTTGGCGATGGCCGCGTCGATCCGGTCCTTAGTGGCCTGCGGCAGCTCAATCCTGTTGTTGAGATAGCGCGATACCGCGGCTGGCGAGACACCCGCCTCGGCGGCGACGTCACTGAGATTGGCCACGGGCGCCTCCCGTTATGGAGTGTCGCTTGCACCATGCCGCGATGATTATGAGGCTTTCCGCGACAATGCCTCTGAGCAGCGCCTCACCCTTTGCGGCGGTGGCGGGGCGCGGGTCGCCGAAGACGCCGGAGGGGTTGAAGTCGCGCAATTGCATCGGCTCGGTGCCGAACCCCACCGGAAATTGCGGGTAGGAGGGCTCTGCCCGTGCCATGTCGACCCCTTCGGGTGAGACGGCAAGCATGATCGCCGTTTCCACCTCGTCGGCATGATAGAAATGCGGTGCTGCCGGTTCACTGTCGCAGATATCGCCGGCAAGCCGTTCGAGCCCGGGATAATCGAGGTGGCACACCGGCAGTCCTGAGACTGCAAGCGTGCGGGCCGCCAGCACCATTGGCTCCCGATTACCGAAATGTCCATTGACCAGCACCAGGCCCAGTATGCCGGTGCGTTTGAGGTCGTGCCCGATATCTTCGATCAATGCCTGCAAGGTCCGCGGTGAGATCGAGATGGTCCCGGGATAGGAACTGGCGGTGAACGCGTCGCCATAAGCGATGGGCGGCAGCAGTAGCGCCCCGAGTGCCTCGGCCAACCGCCGCGCCGTGCCGTGGGCCATGTCGGTGTCGGTCGTCACAGGCAGATGGGCGCCATGCTGTTCACAGGCGCCCAGCGCCAGAACGGCCAGCGTCCCGCGTTTCACCTGTGCGGCAATATCTGGCCAAGAGGTGCGGGACAGGTCCATGGCGCTCATGGCGTCCATCCCAATGTCGTCAGCTCTGCCTGTGGCGCGATGGCCGCAAGCAATTCGGCGCTCGAACGGCCGTAATCGACCGGGCCCTTGCGGACCGTGCCCAGCATCGCGCCCTTGATCTGGGCATAGGCATAACCGTGGGCGATGAGGTCCACCAAGGCGGCCTGAAGCGGCGAGATCGTGGGGTTGAAGGCCACGCTTTCGATGGCTGCGCCCGTCACTGCTGCGCCATCCTCAAGCATCAGCACCATGGCGCCGGGGCATTTGCTATAGGGGCTGTGGCTCCGGCGCCCCGCTTCCAGCAAAAGATCGGCCGCGGGATGGTCTGTGCTGGTGTCGAAGGCCAGGTCGGGCCACAAAACCCGCCCCGGCACCGCACCGCGCTCACCCAGATAGGCCGGGTCGAACGGCCAGGGATAAAGCTGCGCCAGGGTCAGCGTATGGCCCAGCGGATCGATCAGTTCCAGCGCGTCACTCTGGGCATATTCTGCCAGACATTGCCGGCAATGGGCGCAGGGATGCGCCTCACCGATGGCGATCACCGTAATATTCTGGCCCCTGTTCATGGCCCGGGTAAAAACGAATCCCTCCCCATGCAGCGTGTTGCCGAGATGGGTCCCGGGAAATTCCACATTGCCGCCCAGAATGAGATTGCCCGTCTCGCTCTCGAGACCGACCGCCCCCACATGAAAATCGGAAATCAGCGGCCGGGCGAAAGCCTGTGCCGTATCGAGCAAGAGCAGCATAAGATCGCGGGTCGAAGCCAGATCGAAGCGATCAATCAACGCCCTTGCGTCTGCCGCCTGCAGCACGCCGCCATGCTTGTCCACGAGGCGCGAGCGACCCTCGGTCAACATCTCCTCGGCAGCCTGGCGCACAGCAGACGCGCGCTCCATGCCAAGGCTGGCCAGCCGTTGCGGAACAGCGGAATCGGCGATGAAAGGATTGGAGCTCATCGGCTTTCTGCTGTCTTTGTGGGCAGAAATTCATGGAGGCCACTATATGTGCAGTCACCAGCTGATTGCATTTGACAAGCTCCGCAAAAGTGGCGTTAGATCGCCATGTAAAGCGCTTTACTAGCGATAGGTCAAATGAGTTCTGCACTTCTTCGCGATGCCATCGTCCTGACGGTGGATGCCGAAAACACCATGTTCGCGCCGGGTTGGGTCGCCATGTCTGAAGGGCGGATTGCGGGCGTCGGCCCGATGGATACCTGCCCGGATCGCAGCGACTATGACGAAGTCTTTTCGCTTCCTGGCCATGTCGTCATGCCGGGTCTGGTCAATGCCCATACCCATTCGGCCATGGTGCTTTTTCGCGGTCGCTCGGAAGGCCAGAGCCTTCTGACTATGGAAGGCTGGTACAACTCGATCCGCGAGCCGGAGCTGTCGCTTATTGCCTCCGATATCGGCCCGGCCGTGGCGCTTTCCTGCGCCGAAATGGCGCTGTCGGGCACAACGACCTTCTGCGACCAATATTTCTTCGCCGAGGAAGTTGCAGAGGCGGTGAAGGCGGCCGGCATTCGTGCCGTCATTGCCTATGGCATCGTCCAACTCCGCGACAAGGCGCGCGGCGAGGAAGAACTGGCTCTCGCCACCAACTTCCTTCGTCAGCAGCGTTCAGCCGATGGCCGAGTGGTCCCCTGGTTCGGCCCGCACGCGCCCTATGTTGACAATTCTGAGGACCTGCTTCTGGCCGAGGTTGCTGTCGCCAATGAATTCGGCGTCGGCCTTCACCTGCACATGGCCTGCGGCCCGGAAGACAATGAGGAAACCCAGCGCCGCTACGGCACGACCGCTGCCGTTGCGCTCGAAAAGCTGGGCTTCTTCAATGGCCGCATTCACGCCGCGCACTGCCTCGACCTCAGTCCCGAAGATATCGCTGTTTTCGCCCGCGCCCCGCACGCCTCCATTTCCCACAACGCGACTGCCGGCCTCCGCTCGGGCCGCGAAGGCATCTGCCCTGTCGTCGATCTGAAGGCAGCCGGTGTCACCGTTGCGCTAGGCACCGACAATGTCGCCGCCAATAATGGCTATGACATGATCAATGAAATGCGCGTCGCCGGTCTCGTCGCGTCGCACCGCGAGGGCAGGGCGCAGCCCATTTCCAGCGCCGAACTGGTCCGCATGGCCACCATCGAAGGCGCCAGGGCGCTGGGCCTTGAGAACGAAATCGGCTCGCTCGAAAAGGGCAAGGCGGCCGACATCATTGCCATCGACATTTCCGGTCCCGGCTATTCGGAAACACCAGATGTGGAAACGCTGCTTGTCTATTCAGGCAGCGGCCGCGATGTGCGACATGTCTGGGTGGCGGGCGAACATCTTGTGGCTGACCGCAGTCTCACCCGTCGCGCCTTCAGCGACATCAGGCGGGAATATTCGGCCACCTACACCGATTTCTGGGCGCGGGTTGAAGCCGCGCGAAAGGCAGCATGACTATGACACGTAAGCTTATTCTCGACAGTGACGGCGGCGTCGATGATGCCCAGGCACTTCTCATGCTGATCGCCGCCGGCCGCACGCCTGATGCCATTACTACGGTCTTCGGCAATGTCGGTCTTGATGCGGCCACCCGCAATCTGCTGACCGTTCTCGCCGTCGGCGGCCGGCCCGATGTGCCGGTGCACAAGGGTGCTGCACGTCCGCTCAATCAGCCTGTCATCGACGCCAAATATATTCACGGCGAGGATGGCCTGGGCGGCGCGCCGCGTCCCGAAACTATTCCGCAGACGGCGAGCGATAATGCGGTCGCCTTTCTCATCGACACCTTTCTTGCCGCCGCCTCGGCCGGCGAAAAGGTCGATATCCTGATGATCGGCCCCTTCACCAATCTGGCGCTGGCTTTGCGTCTCGAACCGGCCATCGTCGCGGGCATCGGCCAGCTCACTATCATGGGCGGCACGATCTATGGGCGCGGCAATACCACGCCTGCCGCCGAGTTCAACGTTTATGCCGATCCGGAGGCGGCGCAGATCGTCTTCACCGCCCCGCTCGACATCGTCATTGCCCCGTGGGAGCCCTGCGTTACCCACAATATGACCGGAGCCGAGGTCGATACCCTGTTCGCCGATGTGTCCGACGGGCTGGAGAAGGATTTCTCGCTGGCGCTCGCCGCCCATGCGCGCCAGACCATTGCCGGTTATGGCGGGGGCGACAATTTCCGCTTCGTCGATCCGCTCGCCGCTGCAGCGGTCATTGCCCCCGACATCGTCACCAAATCCACCCGAGCCTCGGTCGATGTGGCCCTGGCGCCCGGCATCACCCGCGGCATGACGGTGGTTGATCCTTCAGGCCGCCTCGGAACACCGATGGTGACCTTGATCGAGGAAGCCCGGCTCGACCAGCTCGTCGCGCTCTACCGGGCATCCATCGCCTTCCGCCCCGCCGCCACACAATGACAAAGCCAACAGGAGCTCCGTCAATGACCTCGTTTAAACTTACGCGCCGTGCCTTTACGGGCCTCGCCGTCGCCGGGCTCATGGCCTCGGTCTCGGCCGGCGCTGTCTTCGCGCAGGAATATACCAAGGAAAATCCGCTCAAGGTGGCGCTCGTCGTTCACGGCAATCTGGGCGACAAGAGCTTTTTCGACAGCGCCGCGGCCGGTCTTGCCAAGGCCGAAGCCGAGCTGCCGGTCGATGTCACCATTATCGAGGCAGGCCTGGATCGTGGCCGCTGGGAGCCGGCTTTGGCCGACGCCACCGATCAGGGTTATGACGTCGTCATCGGCGGCACTTGGGAAATGAACGGCTTCATGCAGGCCCTGGCGCCGGAATATCCCGAGACCAAGTTCATCATTTTCGATGACGCTCCCGATTTCACCGGCGGCGCATTCCCCAATATTCTGGCCATCAACTACCGCGTCTCCACCGCAGGCTATCTCGCCGGTTACGCGGCGGCCAAGATCAGCAAGACCGGCAAGCTCGGTGAAATCCTCGGTGTCGAAGGCACCACCGTGGTGGAATTCGCTCTCGGCTTCGAACAGGGCGCCAAGGCGGCCAATCCCGATGTTCAGGTGACCCGTGCGGTGGCCGGCAGCTTCACCGATCCCGCAAAGGGCAAGGAGCTGGCGCTGGCCCAGTTCGCCCAGGGTGTCGACATCGTCTTCCCCATTGCTGGCGGCACCGGCATCGGCGCGCTGCAGGCAGCACGCGACGAGGGCAAGCTTGCCGTGGGCGTCGACAGCGACCAGGCCGAAATCTTTGCCCCCACCGATCCGGCCCAGGCCGACGTGATCTTCACCTCGGTGGAAAAGAAGGTCGGTGAATCGCTTTATACCGCGTTGGTCCAGACCCTCGATGGCACCGCGCCCTATGGCACCAATCTCATCCTCGGCCTCGCCGACGGTGCAGTGGGCATTGCCAAGAACAGCTATTACGAAAAGCTGGTCCCCGCCGATGTTCGCGCCGAAGTGGACGAACAGGAAGCCAAGATCATTTCCGGCGAGATCGTTGTCGATACCGGCATGAAGTAATGCCTTTGCGGCTCCCGCCTTTTCGGCGGGGGCCGCTTTGTTTCCACGAGGACGACCATGGCAGCGCTGCTCGAAGCCATTTCCATCGGCAAGACCTATCCAGGCGGCACGGTCGCCAATGACGGGGTCAATCTCACCATCAATGCCGGCGAGGTGCATGCCTTGGTGGGTGAAAATGGCGCGGGCAAGTCCACGCTCATGAAGATTCTTTTCGGCATCGAGCAGCCCGACAAGGGCGAGTTGCGGCTCGACGGCAAGCCGGTCTCATTCGCCAATCCGCGCGAGGCCATCGACAACGGCATTGGCATGGTGTTCCAGCATTTCTCGCTTGTGCCCTCCTTCACCGTCTATGAAAACGTCGTGCTTGGTTCCGAGCCGCGCGATGGCATAAGGTTCGACCGCGAACAGGCGATCGAAAAGGTGCGCGCGCTCTCGGAAAAGTTCCGCCTCTTCGTCGATCCCCTTCCGCCTGTCGGCCAACTCCCTGTCGGCCAGCAGCAACGGGTGGAAATCCTCAAGGCGCTCTACCGGGACGCGCGCATCCTTATCCTCGATGAACCCACCGCCGTTCTGGCGCCGCAGGAGGTGGAGGAACTGTTCGTCGCCGTCCGTGCCTTGGTGGCGCAGGGCCGCACCGTCATTTTCATCGCCCACAAGCTGCCCGAAGTGCTCGAGATTTCGGACCGCATCACCGTCATGCGGGGCGGCAAGAGCGTGGGGCAGGTGGAAACCCGCTCGGTCACCGAAGAAAGCCTTGCCACCATGATGGTGGGGCGCGAAGTCACGCTACGCGTCGACCGCGCCAAGGGCAGGGCGGATCTCAGCTGCGAGATCAAGGCGCTCAAGATCGTCAACGACGCCGGCGCAACGATTGCCCATGACCTCAACCTTAAGGTCTATGCCGGAGAAATTCTCGGCCTGGTCGGCGTCGAGGGCAATGGGCAGGCCGAATTGCTCGAAGCCGTCGCCGGATTGCGCGAGATCTCCGATGGCGTGGTCTATCTCAATGGCACGAGCTTGACATCACTGGGCGTGCTGGAACGGCGCGCCCTTGGGCTGGCCAGCATCCCCGAGGACCGGTTGGTGCGCGGGCTGGCAAGTGGCTCGTCCATTGCCGAAAATCTCGTCGCCACGCGGCTGGGCGACAAGCGCTTCGTGCGCCGTGGACTGCTCGATCTCAAGGCCATCAAGGCCAATGCCCTGGCACTCATCGAGCGCTTTTCCATTCGCGCCGGCGGTCCCGGCTCTGCCGTGGGCACGCTCTCGGGCGGCAATATGCAGAAGGTGGTGGTGGCGCGCGAACTGGCCGAGCAACCAAAGCTGCTCTTGGTCAACCAGCCGACGCGAGGCGTCGATCTGGGGGCCACTCAATTCATCTGGAAATCGCTTACCCAGGCCCGTGATGGCGGCGCGGCGGTTCTGCTGAGCTCGGCGGACCTGTCTGAACTGCTCGCCTTGTCGGACAGGCTGGTGGTGTTCTATCGGGGCAAGATCGTCGCCGCCTTTCACAACAGCGATACGCTTACTCCCGAAACGCTGGGCACTTACATGCTCGGCCTCGATCGCCAGGAACCTGAAACCATGTGGGCGGCGCTGCAATGAGCATGATGTCATCACGACGCTGGCAGGCCATCGGGCGCGAAACCGGCCGCGCGCTCACCGCTCTGGTCATTGCCCTTGGCGTAGCGCTTGTTGTCATTCTGGCCACCTCGAGCGATCCAGCCGCCGCCTTCAACACGCTGCTCACTGCGCCGCTTTCGTCCAACCGCACCATCGGCAACTGGATTGACGATGTCGCCAAGCTGACGCTGACCGGCCTGGCCTTCAGCCTCGTCTTCCAGGCGCGGCAGTTTTCCATGGGCGTGCAGGGCCAGGTCTATATGGGTGGGCTGTTTGCCGCGCTCGTTGCCATGTCCCCCATCGGCACGACGGGGTTAGCCATTCCACTTGCAATGCTCGCCGCCATGGCCGCAGGCGCCGTCTATGGTTTCATTCCGGGCTATGCCAAGGCCCGGTTCGGCGCCAGCGAGATCGTCTCCTCGCTCATGCTCAATTACATCGCTATCCTGGTGGTCAATTACCTCATCCGCGCTCACCTCGCGCCGGCTGGCACCGGGCAATTGATGACCGCCAAATTCCCCGACACCGCGATCTTCCCCGCCATCCTGCCCGGTACCCGCTTCGATCTGGGTATCGTCATCGCGCTTGTGGCGACCTTCGTGGTCTGGTTCCTGCTCTACCGCACCAATTGGGGCCTGAAGCTGCGCCTCGTCGGCGACAATCCAAAATTCGCCGAATATGCCGGCATTCGGTCCAGCTTCATCATGGTCTCTGCCATGAGCGTGGCCGGCGCCTTCGGAGGTCTGCTCGGCGCTGTCTTCGTGCAAGGGCGCGCCTTTGGTAATCTGGCGCAGAATTTCGACGGCAATCTTGCCTTCGAGGGTATCCTCATCGCCATTGTCGCCCGCAGCCGGCCGCTCGCCGTGCCCTTCGTGGCGCTGGGCTATGGCTATCTGCGCCAGGGCGCGCAACTCATGGGTCTGCGCACCGATGTGCCCAGCGAAATGATCTCGGTGGTTCAGGCCATCATAATTCTTCTCGTTGCTTCCTCCTTCAGCCTGCCCGGAAGGAAAGTGCTGGCTCGCCTCTTTGGACGACCCTCACCTGCAGCCGCTACAGCGGAGATTGCCAAATGATCGACCTGCTGATCACGATCTTTTCGGCCACCTTCTTCGTCACGGTGGTCCGCACCACGACGCCCCTGTTGTTCGCCACTTTGGGCGGGCTCATCGCCGATCTCTCCGGCGCACTCAACGTGGCGCTCGAAGGCATGATGCTGATCGCCGCACTCACCGCCGTGATCGTCTCGGTCTATGCGCCTTGGTATGTCGCGGTCCTCTCCGGGATCGCTGCCGGCGGCATGCTCGGCGCGCTGATGGCGCTGTTCCACCTGCGATTGAAGGCCGACATCATCCTGGTCGGCTTTGCCGTCAACATTCTCGCCACCGGGGGCACTGTCTTCGCCCTGTCCCGGGCGACGGGCGGCGACAAGGGCACCTCGATCAATTTGCAGTCCAAGGCCGTGCCGGCGGTCAATCTCGGTTTCCTCGATGCAATTCCGGTCGTTGGTCCTACGCTTAGGAGCCTGTTGTCGGGCCATTCCATCCTGTCCTGGCTGGGCGTCCTAATGGTTTTTGCGGTGTGGTATTTCCTCTACCGGACCCCGTGGGGGCTGTGGCTCCGGGGCGTTGGCGAATATCCGGCAGCGCCGGCTGCAGCTGGCATTCCTGTAGGCAAGGTCCGGGCCTGGAGTCTGGTCGCCTCGGGCGCGCTTGCCGGCATTGGCGGCGCCCAACTCGCCATGTTCAACTATATCGGCTTTACCCGCGACATGACGGCGGGCCGTGGTTTCATCGCGCTGGGCGCAGTGCTGCTCGGCGCACGCCATCCGGTCGGGGCCATGCTCGCTGCGCTCTTGTTCGGCGTCTTCGAGGCCCTGGCGGTGGTCATGCCCAATCTTTTCAACTGGATTCCGGGGGAGATGATCCAGACCATTCCCTTCGTCGTCACGGTCCTGGCATTGATCCTGTTCAGCTACCGCGCCCAGCGCGCTCGCCAGCTGCGTGCCGCCATCAAGGCCTGAAGAAAAGTCCTCTCCCGGGTCCATCGCCCCCTTGGCGCCGCCGCCAAGGGCGATGGAGGCCAGGCGCTCAGGTGAGAAAGGCCGATAGCGCAAACGCCAAGGTGACCAGCAGGATCAGCGAGCCAAGGCCGGCGGCCAGGACCCGTCCACTGCCAGCAAGCAGTTCGCCTATATCCACCGACAGTCCGAGTGCTGCCATGGCGATCAGGGTCAGGAGGCGGGAGAGTTGCCAGCTGGGCTCAAGCAGGAAAACCGGAAAAAGGCCAAAAAGGCGCAGCATGATCAGGAGAAGAAAGCCCGCGACGAACCAGGGCACGACCTGCCGGATCGGGGGCCTCACCCTGCCGGCACCGCCACTCAGTACCGCGATGATCAGCAATACCGGGGCTAGCATCAGCACGCGCGTCAGCTTGACCAGGGTGCCGAGCTGAGCGCTAAGGACACTGATGGGGGCCGTTGCAGCCAGCACCTGCGGCACAGCATAGACACTCATGCCGGCGATGATGCCGTAGCGCCTGTCATCCAGGTCCAGTTGGATGGCGGCCATGGGTAGGAGCAGCACCAGCAGCGCCCCCAGGGCCGAGGTAAAGGCAATGGCGCTGGCCATCTGCCGTTCGGTGGCGCCCACCACCGGGGCGCAGGCGAGAATTGCTGATGATCCGCAGATCGCATTGCCGCAGGCGATGAGCGCGGACAATTGTCGGTCGAGGCCGAGACAGCGCGAAAGGGCGTAGCTGAGGCCAAGTGAGGCAACAACCAGCGCCAGAATGGCCACGATGGTCCAGCCACCCAGCGTGACGATTTCCGCCGCGCCGATGGAGGCTCCGAGCAGCACAATTGCTGCCTCCAGAACCGTTTTGCTGGCGAAGCGTATTCCAGGCTGCATCGCTCTGGGCAGTTCGCAGATGGCGCGCGCCCCCATGCCCAGAAGCATGGCCAGGATCAGCGCGTCGAGGCCGGTCGTGCCGAAAACGTGGCTCTGTGCGAACCCGAGCGCTCCGGCCAGCAGGGCGACGACGCCCGCCAGCCCCAGCCCGGGCAGAAGCGGAGCGATGACGTTGATGCGGAACAATCGTGGCTCCGAGGTCACTTCGGGTGGTTCCTTGGCGACCCTACGCCCGTAGTCTGCCGCCTAGCGAAGTCTGGCCCCGTTTAGCGCAAAGACGCGCATATTGGTGACCTCAATCATGCAGTGTACATGCGAGGTTGCGTCAGCGTGATCACGCTTCTCCACCACCACGGTTTCCCCTGCCGGCCCTGTTGCGTAAACGAAACTTGTGGTCCCCAGGTGCTCGATGACGTCCACGGGCAGCGTCAGGCGTGCATCGGCCCTGGCGCTGTCCATGTGCTCGGGGCGAACGCCGAGCAATAGCTCTTCGCGGGGCTGCGGCGGGTTGGCCAGAGCCGGCAGTGGCACCTTTTGCCCATCGGGCAGCGTAGCAACATTTTCGCCATCCGCCGCCATCCGCGCCTTGAAGAAATTCATGCGGGGCGAGCCGAGAAATCCGGCGACGAAGGCATTGTCGGGATTGGTGTAGAGTTCAAGCGGGGCACCGGCCTGTTCGATGACGCCAGCGCGCATGACCACGATCTTGTCGGCCATGGTCATGGCTTCCGTCTGGTCGTGGGTCACATAGATCATGGTCGTGCCCAGGCTCTTGTGCAGCTTGGAGATTTCCACGCGCATCTGAACCCGCAATTCGGCATCAAGATTGGAGAGCGGCTCGTCGAACAGGAATACCTTGGGGTCGCGAACGATGGCGCGGCCGATGGCAACGCGCTGGCGCTGTCCGCCTGAAAGTTGCGCCGGCCTGCGGTCAAGCAATTGGGTGATCTGCAGAATCTCCGCTGCCCGAGTGACGCGGGCGGCAATCTCGGCCTTGGGCGTGCCGCCCATGCGCAGCCCGAAGCCCATATTTTCACGCACATTCATATGCGGATAGAGCGCATAGGACTGGAAAACCATGGCAATGCCGCGGTCGGACGGATCGACATCGTTGACCGCTTTGCGGTCGATCCGCACTTCTCCCGCACTTGCCGTCTCCAGCCCCGCTATGATGCGCAGCAGCGTGGACTTGCCACAGCCCGAGGGTCCCACAAAGACGCAGAAGCTGCCATCCTCGATCTCGAGCTCGGTCTTTCTGATCACCTCGGTCTTGTCGAAGCTCTTGGAGATGCCGGCCAGTTGAATTTGCGCCATTGCGATGTTCCTTTCGCTCAGCGTCCGCCGAAGCTGCCGGCGGTCAAGCCGGAGATGAAGGCCCTGTTGCCGAAGATGAAGATGATGAGCACGGGCGCCACCGCCAGCACACTGCCGGTCATCAGGAGTGGCCAATCGGTGTTGTATTGACCCTGCAAGGTCGACAGGGCCACGGTAACGGTCTGCATTTCAGGACGCGTGGTGGTGATGAGCGGCCAGAGGAAATTGTTCCACTGCGATACAAAGGCGAAAATGGCCAGTGCGCCCAGCGCTGGACGGGCCAGTGGCAGCACGATGAACAGGTAGATTTTCCAATGGCCGCAATTGTCCAGCCGTGCCGCTTCGAGCAATTCGCGCGGGATGGTCTTGAAATATTGCCGCAGCAGGAAGGTGCCGAAGCTGGAAAAGGCAAAGGGCAGGATCAGGCCCTGATAGGTGTCGATCCAGCCCAGCGTCCGCACCAGCATGAAATTGGGGATGATGGTGACCTGTGGCGGGACCATGAGCGCGGCGAGGTAGACCAGGAACACAGCTTCACGCCCTCGGAAACTCATGCAGGCAAAAGCATAGGCAGCCATGGAGCAGATGATCAGTTGCAGCGCGGTGATGGACAGCGTCACGATCACCGAGTTCAGGAAGGCCCGTCCGAACGGAATGGCCGAGAAAATCTCGAAATAGTTTTGCCATTGCGGGTCTGCGGTGAGGACGGTGGGTGGATAGCGGAACACTTCGGGATCGGGCTTGATCGACGTAGAAAGCATCCATGCAAACGGACCCACGGTGATCAGGGCGCCGCCCAGAAGGATGATGAAGATCAGCCAATCCACCGGCTTGTTGCGCGCAGCCTCAGCCATAATGCACCCACCTGCTTTGCAAGGCGTATTGGACAAGGGTCATGATCAGCACGATGACGAACAGGATCATGGCTGCGGCGCTGGCATAGCCCATCTGATAGAACTGAAAGCCGTTCTGGTAGATGTAGTAGACCAGCGTATTGGTGGCATTGGCTGGCCCGGCCTGGGTCATGACGAAGACCAGCTCGAAGATCTGGAAACTGCCGATGATCGAGATGATCAAGACGAAAAAGGTCGTGGGGGACAGGAGGGGCAAGGTGATGAACCACAGGCGCCGCCACCCCCTGGCACCGTCAATGGCGGCTGCATCGTAAAGATCGGCACGGATATTCTGCAGCCCTGCCAGGAACAGCACCATGGCATAGCCCAGATTTTGCCAGATCGAGACGATGATCACTGCGGGCATGGCCCATTGGGTCGAAGCCAGCCAGCGCGGCACATCGGTGATGCCCACAAGGCTCAGCAGCGCATTGATCAGGCCGAAATTGGCATTGAACAGCCAGGCCCATACCAGGGCTGCGGCGATGGTCGAGGTCACCACGGGCAGGAAATAGGCAATGCGGAAAAAGGTCTGGCCGCGAATGCCGCGATTGAGCGCCAGCGCACAGCCCAGCCCGATAAGCATCTGCACCGGTACCGAGAGCAATACGAAATAGGCGGTATTGCCCATCACGCGGGCAAAGATCGGATCGCCGAAAAGCTTGGTATAGTTGTCCAGCCCGATGAACCGGGCCGGATTGAAAAGGTCCCACTGGGTGAAGGAAATCCCCAGCGCGGCTATGACCGGTATGCCTGTAAAGGTCGCGAAGAGCACGAGACTGGGCAGCAGAAAGGCCCAGGCAGTGCGTTCGTCCTTGCGGGCAAAGGCCGGCGTGCTCATGTGTCGTCTTCCACGCCGAACATGCGGGCAGCATTGCGGTAGAAGATCTGATCCTGCTCGTCGGCGGTCAGCCCCATTGTGTCGAAGGCGGCTTTCCAGCGCAGAATATCCGACTTCATGCGGCGATGATCGCTGTCCGAACCGTAGATGAGTTTGCGTGGACTGATTTCTTTGCCGATATAGCCGCCCTCCACGATGTGGTTATGAACAACATCGCCGCCGGAAATGTCGAAATAGACGCGCGGGCGCCAGCGTGCGACGGCCGAGGAGGTGCGATAGTCAGGCCAGCCCATATGCGCGCCGATCACGAAGAGCTCCGGGAAGTAGAAGCCGATTGTATCGAGATAGATCGGCTGCATGCGGGCACTGGAATAGCCGAAGGATTCGCGCTTCATCTGGCGGCTGAGCCGGGTGACGAGCTTTTCTTCATCCTCGGTATTGGCGGCGGGAGGCGCTTTCCACGCGTCTTCCTTGCTGCCTTCCAGATAGTCGACCGGACCACCCAAAATGCCCGTGTGGAAAAGGATGCGCAGCCCGCGGGCAGCGGCCGCCTCGTAGTAGGGAAAATAGGCCGGGTCGTCGTAATTGCGCGACACGCCGGAAATCTTGATGCCATGAAATCCGCGCTGGTAGAATTCCTCGACCAATGACACCGGGTCATGATCGAGTTCTAGCCGGCCCATGGCGACAACCAGATCGGGCCGCGCCTCGAGCGCCTTGGACAATTTGGCATTGCCCAGGCCCGGATTGGCGAGGAGCGCCACCTTGACGATGCCGGCATCTGCGCAGACTTCCGAGAGGGTCTCAAGAAACCCGGTTTCGGCGTCGCGGGTGAACAGCTTCTCCCAGAAGCCATAGTGTACGTGGGCGTCGAAAACGCGCATTGATGATGCTCCCTACCAGTCCAGTTTGAAGGGCGGGCAGCGCAAGGCCACCCGCCCAGACCTGCCTTATTGAGCCAGCCGCGCCTGTACGTCCGAGACGATGGCCGAAATGGCATCCTGAGCCTTGGCCTCACCTGTCCAGACCAGGTCAAGCGCCGGCTGGATGTAAAGATTGGTGATGTCGACATAGCCCGAGAACTGCGGGAACAGCTTGCCGTACTCGCTTTCGGCCAGGAAGATATCGGCGAACGGCGCCTGGAACGCTGCGCGCACTGCGGCATTGCCGACCATGGCCGGCACAGCCGACGCATTGGCCGAGGCGAAGGTGACCTGACCCGGCTCACCGGCGAGATAGGACAGGAAATCCCAGGCCGCTTCCTTGTGCTGGCTGAACGCATTCATGGCAAAGCCGGCACCGCCGAGGCGATTGGCATGGATGCCGGTGCGACCGGTGGGCAGGGGCGCCACCGCCCATTCGAAGCTGGCATCGGCGAAGGTGCCGAGGCGCGCCGCATTGGTCACCACCATGGCAACTTGTCCGCCCAGGAAGAGCTGGCTGGTTCCCCCGCTCTGCTGCAGCTCCTGGAAGCTGGGCATGACGTGATCGGTATTGATCATGTCGCCCAGGAACTGGATGGCCTCTGTAGCCTCCGGCTTATCCATGGTGAAGGTGGTGGGCTTTAGTGGGTTGTCGAAGACATCACCGCCATTCTGGATGATCCAGCGCGGCCAGTCATTCGCCTCGGTGGCAAAGCCGTACATCGACACACGGTTGCCGTCGCGCTGTGTCAAAGCGAGGGCGGCTTCGCGCAGATCGTCCCAATCCCAGTCGGCCTGTGGGTAGTCAATGCCGGCAGCATCGAATGCCGCCTTGTTGAAATATAGCGCATTGGTGTCGTTGTCGCGCGGGATGGAATAGAGTTTGTCGTTCAGCGAGTGGATCGCGAGCGCTTCCTGGTTGTATTCCGCGATTGGGAAGCCGCTGTCCGCGATCCACTGGTTCAGCGGCTCAAGCTGGTTTCGCGCAGCATAGGCCGGCACATTGGTGATGAAGAACACGTCCGGTCCGGCGCCGGCGGCAAGTTGGGCATCGAGACGGGTGAAATAGCCCGACCACGGCGCATGCTGCACCTCGATATCGATATTGGGATTGGCCGCTTCGTAATCGGCCACGATCTTCTGGAAGGGCGGTAGCTCGGCCGGATCGCCCCAATAAGCGAAGACCAGCTTGGTGGTATCCTGAGCCTGAACACCGACACTCAGTGCGAGCACGCTCGCGGCAGTCGCAAAAAGCAATCTCGTCATCTTCGTTCCCTCAATGATTGACGTTTTGATCCGGCTGGCCAGCAGCCAGGGTTTGAGTAAAGGCCTCCAGGGCCTCCGCCGTTGGACATGCCCTCCCTCCGGTCGCTGTCGTGGACAGCGAACCACAGAGAACGCCCAGAGTTACGGCCCTTTCCAGGTCCGTCCCGCGCACAAGCCCGGCAAGCAGGCCCGCGTTGAAACTGTCCCCTGCCCCCACGGTGTCGACCACTTGGACGCAAGGCGAGGGCACCTGGTACATGCCCGTCCCATCGTGCCACTGCGCGCCATCCGCACCGCATTTGACCACCACAACCGGCGCGAGCTCGGACAGCCGCCTCCCCGCCGCCTCCACAGTGCTGGCCCCGGTCAGGCGAAGGGCTTCTTCGGCATTGGGCGAGAAGATATCGGCCAATGCGATCAGCTCGGAGACGCCACGCGTCGTGAGGTCAAAATCGCCACCCCGGCAGTCAAGCAGCACCTTGGCGCCGCGCTGCTTCTGGGTGGCGACGAAGCGGAGCCAATCGGGTTCGAACCGAAAGGTCTGCAACAGCCATTGCGCATCTATGGCCGCGATGCTCGGCTGGGGCGGTGGCTCGACTTCGGGCTGACTGAAGCTGATGAAACCGCGCTCGCCCAAAGCCGAATAGGCCACCGAAACGCGCTGCACCGGCTGATCAAGATGAGTGAAGGCAGAGGCGTCGATGCCATCGGCCGCGGCTGTGTCGCGAACAAAGCGGCTGAAGAGATCGTTGCCGAACGTGTTGGCCCACCGCGTATCGAGACCGAGGCGGGTGAGGGCCAACGCCATGGTATAGGTGCCGCCGGGCATGATAACGAGATCATCAGCCATGTGCTCGGTGCCGAGGCGCGGCGCGCCATCGAGCCCGGCAAAGACCAGATCGCAGAAATACTCGCCTGCCACCAGCACGTCGCACCGGCTCATTGCCGCCTCCAATTGCCCACGAATGCGGCGTGGGCTTCAAGGTAGCGCTCGACCAGCGGCTGGGCTCGGGAGTAGGACTGGACCAGTGGGTGCACCACCAGGGCATCGACGGCCAGCGCTCGGTTCCGCTCGCGGATGGCGGATACGGTCATGCGCTCATAAGTCTTGATCGTCTGCACCAGAGCGCCCTGCATTTGGGGCATCACGCCAACCGGCTGCGGGTGGACGCCGGCAGCATCGATGCGACATGTCACCTCGACCACATCCGCGTCGCGCAGCCCCGAAATGGCGCCATTATTGCGCGTATTAAGGCCCGAGCGGATGGGGGCGCCGCCAGCCAGGGCTGCAATGATCCCCAGAGCCACGCCGGCATAGCCTTCGCCATCATCGGCGGCGGGGTGCGCACTGGCGGCTGCCTGGCTGCCTGATTGGTTGGCCTTTGCCATATAGCCGGCGCTGCGACGATGCTCGTAGTCGAAATAGACGTCGAGTGCCCGCGCCGGATCACGCCCGATCCCTGCCGCATCAAGGTCGGGCAGCAAGCGGTCGTTGAGCGCCTTGATCTCTTCGCCGCGCGTCTGCCCCGATTGCAGCGCCTGCAGGGCTTTTTCGGCATAGTAGAAATAATAGAGGTACTCGTTGAGCCACATGCCTTGGCGCCTCACGACGTCATGAGCGAATACGCGCTGGGCGCTGGTATCGAGAAAGTCATTGTCCGCCAGGGCTTCCGGCAACACGTCGCGACCATTGAGCAGCGCCCGGCGCGTGAACGAGAGGTGGTTTAGCCCAAACAGGTCGGCGTCAATCGCCTGGTCGGCGACGTTGAACCATTTCGCCAATGCCCGCTGGGCACCATTGGCGCTGTCGCAAATGCCGATGACCTTGTCAAAACCCTCGTCATGGAGCGCCTGGGTGACCAATCCGGCAGGGTTGGTGAAATTCATCAGCCAGGCATTGGGGCAGTATTCCGCCATCTGGCGCGCGTAGTCGAGAATAACCGGGATGGATCGCAGGGCCATCGCGAAGCCGCCGGCTCCTGTCGTTTCCTGCCCCAGAACGCCGATGTCGAGTGCAATACGCTCATCGGCTATGCGTCCGTCCACCCCGCCCGGCCGGATCGTGGTGATGACGAAGTCGGCACCGACCAGCGCTTCGCGGCTGTCATTGGTCATGGTGATGCGCGTGCGGCTGTTTTGTTGACGCGCCAACTCGGCAGCCAGGGCGCCGAAGGTGCGCAAGCCGCTTTCGGGAAGATCCATGAGGCAAAGTTCGTCCAGGCCGAGCGCATCCGCGCGCCTCAGCGCAGACTGGACAAACAACGGCGCCCTGACCCCGCCACCTCCAATCAACGCCAGCTTCACCGGTCCACCTCCACCAAATATAACTGGATATAACCAGATATGCGGAGGCTGGTAAAGCGGATAAATTCGCGTATAGGAGGAAGACCTGCAGCCGCGTCGCTGCCTCTCGAGCGAGCCGTCCACTGATGTACAATGCGATCAGCCGCGATAGTCCCTTGCCGCTCTACAAACAGGTCAAGACACGTATCCTCGAGATGTTGTACGGCGGCAAGATCCCGGCCAATGGCAAGGTGCCCTCAGAACGGGAACTGGTGGATGTGCTCGGCGTCAGCCGGATTACCGCTCGCCAGGCGCTCCGCGAATTGGTGGCCGAGGGCCACCTGGTCGCGCAGCCGGGCAAAGGTTTTTACGCCACCGGCGGATCGCAACGCGGCCATGAGCTCGAACTGCTGCGCAGTTTTACCGAGACGGCCCTGGCGCATGATCAAGTGCCGGGCTCCCGCATTCTCGAAGCCAGGAGCAGTGCGGCAGAGGCCGATATCGCGCTTGCGCTCAAACTCGATCCGGGTCAGCACGTGACCTCGCTTCGGCGCCTGCGCCTCTTGGATGGCGAGCCCGTGGCCATCGGCCATGACTGGATACCGCTGGCACTGGCTCCTGATCTTGCCGATCAAGACTGGACCGTCCCCAATAGGTCGCTCTATGCAGAATTGCGAAACCGCTATGGCCTGGTGCCTCATGGCGGTGAGACAGTGCTCAGCGCTACAATCGCCACGCCAGAAGATGCCGCGCTGCTGCAATTGAGCTCTCCGGCGGCCGTACTCAAGGTCGTTCAGGTGGCCTATGACACGATCGGGCGTCCAATCAACCTGACGCGCACCCTGCACCACCCGGAAAAGTACCCGCTTCGGCTTGCACAGGGCACGTGACGCAGCGCAGCGGGGAGTTTTGCGATGCGCAAGCGGCGCACCGATCCCCGCACCGCGGCAATTCGCTATCGCAATGCGCTCACCCTCAGGCGGTGCCATTTTCGACCCTGTCGGGCCGAGCATGATCACCCCCGTGCACGACACGAGGGTGATGGATCGCGATCAGGCCAGTTCAGTCACGAAGTCTTCGGTCGACCGGCGGACCTTCTTGAGCCCGACCAGCCAGTCGCCACTTTCGTCGCGATAGCCCAGCGGCAGGATACAGACCGAGCGCAGGCCCAGGGCGCCGAGGCCCAGGATTTCATCGAACTTGGCCGGCTCGAAGCCTTCCATCGGCGTGGCGTCCACGCCTTCAAAGGCGGCCTGCGCGATAGACATGCCAAAGCCGATATAGGCCTGGCGCGCAGCATGCTCGAAATTGGTCTTGGCATCACGAGGCACATAGGTGGCCTTGAGGCCGTCATAGTAAGCGTCGAGGGCGTCGCTGCTACCACCACGCTCGGCGGCGGTCAGCGCCAGCATGTGGTCGATGCGCTCGGTGGTATAATTGTCCCATGCGGCAAATACCAGGACGGCCGAGCCGTCGGTCAGTTGGGCCTGGTCATATGCGGCAGCGCGCAATTGCGCCCGCACTTTAGGGTTGGTCACGACGATGACCTGGAACGGCTGCAGGCCACTGGATGTCGGGGCCAGGCGCGCGGCTTCCACGATACGCTGTACCTTGTCGGCGGCGACGGTCTTGGAGCTATCCATTTTCTTGGTGGCGTAGCGCCAGTTCAGTTTTTCAAGCAACACGTATGAAACCTTCCTACAATATGCGGCGCCGAAAAAGACCTCGGAGCAAGGCGCCAAGGGGCAACCGCATGCCGCTACTTAGGCAGTGCCGCCGCCACGACAAGAAGGCACCAAAAGCATACCGTTATTGAGCGGGCTCATTTGAGGCTGACCAGGGTTTAGGCGTAAAAGATCAGGGCGGCCGAATGGCCGCCCATAAATCCGTGTCGTGTGCTGACGCGGGTGTAGTTCTGGTCCGCAATTGAGCCGGCCCTTTCAGGCCTTGCTCAGCGCCCGGCGCAGGAAATCGCGCACGGTCTGCTGGAACATCGGCGCTTCCTCGACCTGCGGTGCATGGCCGGAATTCTCGAAGATTACCAGTTCCGAACCTGGAATCAGCCGATGGATGGTTTCCGAGGCCGCCACCGGGGTGATCCAGTCATGGCGGCCCACGGTGATCAGGGTCGGCACCTTGATCTTGGGCAGGTGCGGCTTGAGGTCGTAGTTTTCCTGGTTCACCGCGAAGGCATAGTTATGCGTCGCGTAGTGATAGGGTGTGTTCTCGATCCGCGAACGCACCTTTTCCATATCGAGATCGTGGTCGTAGAGCGGCAGGATATGCGCCCAGGCGGCCTTGAGGTCTTCATTGTCGCGGGTCGTGCCTGCCATGATGCGGTTGAAGAGCTCGAGATCGACCTCGATCCGTGGCGACGCCAGGGCATTGGCGCGAGAGAGCTCGCGATGCGCATTGTCGGCCGAAGTGTCACGCAGCACCATTGCCAGAACGCGGTCGGGATAGCGAATGGCATATTCCATCGATATGAAACCGCCATAGGAGCCGCCGGCCATGATGATCTTGTTGGCGCCGATCCATTCGCGGATGGCATCGACGTCGGCGGCCCATTGCTCGTGGGTAAACGGAGCCTTGTCTTCGGAGGCACCGCTGCCGCGCGCATCGAAGACGACGACGCGATAGTCGTCGGAGAAGGGGCCGAAGGAGCCCTTGGGTTCGGCATGGCTGCCAAGACCCGGCGCGCCATGGTGAACGATCATCACCGGCTTGCTCTTGTCCTCCCCACCCAGCACTTCAATGTTGAGGCGTGCGCCGTTGATGGTGACGTCCATTCCAATCTCCTCTTCAGTCCTAATGTCTAGCGGTCAGGCAATGATGCATTCATCGATAGTGCGCGGATGGCTGGTCAGCCGCTCCGGCCCCGTCTCGGTGATCAGAACGGTGTCCGAAATGCGATAGCCGCCATGGCCGGGGATATAGAGGCCGGGCTCGGACGAAACGATCATGCCGGGCTGCAGCAGGCTGTCGTCGCCATCGGCGATCCAGGGCGGCTCGTGCAGCCAGATGCCGATACCGTGGCCCTGACGGTGGCGCAGATAATGCGCCATGCCCGCCTCGCGAATGACATCGAGACAGATGCGGTTGGCTTCGGAGCAGGGGCGGCCTGATATCAGCGCATCGGTGCCGATGGCTTGGGCCCGGGTGGCGACCTCGAAATAGCGGCGCTGCTCGTCCGTGGGCGTGCCCATGACGAAAGTGCGCTCGCTTTCCGCGAATCGTCCGCCAACCGCGCAGCCCAGCGAGAGAATGAAGGTCTCGCCTGGCTTGACGCGGTCGGCAGACGGCAGCCCATGGGGCAGGGCCGCATTCTTGCCGGTATAGACGAGGCCGCCGGCCAGCATCTGCCCGACCACAACATCCTCGTGCTCGGCATACATGGTTTTGGTCCCGAAGCCGGTGACATGCCGGGCCAGTTCGGCTTCGGTGGGCAGCGGAGCGCCATCGGCCATGGCATCGCGAATGAGCTTGAGGCCCGCTTCGACCATGGCGTCGGAAATGCGCGCCGCCTCGCGGTGCAGCACGATTTCCTCCGGGAACTTGATCAGCCGCGCATCCTCGACGATCTCGGACATGACCCAGCTGGCATTGGGCGCGAACTGTTCGAACTTTTTGACCCGGCCGACCGGCGTGGTCGGCGAATAGGCAATGCGGCCACTGGGATTGAGCTTGGAAAGCAGGATCGAGAAGGCGTCCTCGATGCCGGGATATTCGGGGTAGACGACGAATTCGGCTGCGGTGTTCTGCTTTTCAGCGTGGTCGGCTTCAAGGGCCGGCACCAAAAGGATGCAGTCCTTGGCCGTCAGCCAGATGGCAGCGGGCCGCTCATTGGGGAAGTGGAAAAAGCCGCTGAGATAAGCGACATGATGGTGGTCGTCGACCAGGAGGCCGTCGAAACCTTGGGCGGCCATGCGGGCACGCAACCCATCCTGGATGCGCGCATAGGTGTCGCGCGAAAGACGCTGCTTCACGGCTCAGTTCTCCCGGGTTTTCGGATTGCGGGCGTCGTTATAGGCGATGGATACCAGGGTGGAGGACACCACCAGCAACAGGATGGCCAGCGAGGGGAACAGCGTGCACCACCAGGCGACGGTGAGCGCACCCGAGCGCTGGGCGTTGAACAAGATCTTGCCCCAGGACCAGCTTTCCGGGTCGCCCAGGCCCAGGAAGGAAAGGCCTGCTTCCGACATCACGGCGCGCGAGGCGGTGAGCACCACCGAAACCACAATGATCGGCGCGACGGCCGGCAGCAGATGCCGCGTCATGATCCAGAAATGGCTGCCGCCAATGGTGCGCGCGGCGTCGACATAGGGCAGTCGCGTCACTGACAAGGCCTGCGAGCGAACAATTCGCGTCACTTCCGGCCAGGAAAACAGCGCGATGACCATCACCAGCGTCGTTACCGACGGTCCGACCAGCGCCGCGACCAGGATCATCAGCGGCAGCACCGGCAGAGCCAGCGACACATCGACCAGCATGGAGATCGGCGCGTCGAGCCGTTTGGCATAGGCCGCTAGAATCCCCAGCGCCACGCCGATCAGAATGGCGAGAAAAGACGAGGCAAAGCCGATGATCATGCTGATGCGCGTGCCCCAGATCACCTGCGCCAACACATCGCGGCCGAGATCGTCGGTGCCGAAGGGATGGGCGGGAGACGGCGGCACCAGAATTTCGGTGCCATAGCCGCTGGGAAACGCTGCAAGAAGGGGCGCGAGTATGGCGATCACCACCATGATCAGGATCACCGCGGCCGACCCCATGCCGAGGGGATTGCGTCGGAAGGCGCGCCAGGTGCGCTGGGCGGGCTTGAGATCGGCGGGAGCCAGGCTGGGCGCTGTCGTGGACGTATTGGTCATGGTCATCAGGTGCGCACCCGCGGGTCCAGAAGCCCATAGGCGATGTCGGTGAGGAGATTGGCGATCACCACGGTGGCCGCCAGCAGCACGAAGGCGCCTTGCAGCACGGGGAAATCGAGCTGGCCGACGGCTTCATAGATGGCGCGGCCAACGCCGGGATAGGCGTAGATGGTTTCGGTGAGCACCGCACCACCGACGAGAAAGCCGATCTGCAGGCCGATCAACGTGGTGGTGGGCAGCAGCGCATTGCGCAGTGCATGCTTCCAGATCACCTTGTTTTCGCGCGTGCCCTTGGCACGAGCCAGGTCGCAATATTCTTCCCCCAGCGCCTCGATCAGCGTCGCGCGCAGGGTCAGCACATAGGAGGCGAGCTGCGCGAGAACCAGGGTGAAGCAGGGCAGGACGAGGTGATGCAGTACCGAGAGGTAATATGAAAAGCCCGTCAGCCCGGATTTGACGGCCCCGCCGATGGGGAACCAGCCAAGCATGAGGCCAAGGGTATAAAGCAGCAAAATACCGAGCGAGGGCACGAACAGCGATTGCCCGACCACACCGGTCACCTGGACGACGCGGTCGACCCAGCCGCGAGCCTGGGTTGCCGCCAGCACGCCGAGCGGTACGCCGAGCAGGACCGTGACCAGGAGAGCGGACCCAGTCAGAAGCAGCGTCCAGGGTAGACGCTCCATCAGGATTTGACTCACCGGCTGGCTGCGCAGAAACGAGATGCCCAGATTGCCATGGATCAGCTCGCGCAGATAGGCGAAGTACTGGACCGCCAAGGGGCGGTCCAGTCCGTACAGCTCCAGCTGCGTCTGGCGGATTTCCTCGGTCATGCCGGGGCCGGCTACAGCCAGCACCGGGTCACCCGGCAAGAGCCGGACGAGGAAGAAGGTGACCGTAACGGCGAACCAGAAGGTCACCAATCCACGCGCCAGTCGTTGCAGAAAGTAGCCGGTGAGATGCACGTTATCAGGTCTCTACAAGGTCAGTTCTTGGGCTTGACCGAGGCCAGCGACAGCGGATTGACCAGCGAGAGCAGATCGGACGGCTGCACCACGAAACCGTCCCACTTGTCGCTGTTATAGGCGAACTGGAAAGTCTGGTAGTACAGCACGTTGTCGTAGACCTTTTCCGAGATCAGGCGGGCGGCAGCCTGCACCGGGCCCTTGACGGCTTCCGGCGTGGTGGCAGCCTGAGCTTCATCGATCAGCTTTTCGAGGTCCGGATCGGAGATCGAGGCGTAGTTGATGAAGCCGCCGGTGCGGTAGGCGAGGCCCAGATAGGCCGCCGGCTCTTCCATCACTGCCCAGTTGCCGGCATAGATGTCGAAGTCCTTCTCGCGACCGCGGGCCAGGTAGGTGTTGCGCTCAAGGCCAGTGAGGTTGATCTTGATACCGGCCTTGGCAGCGCCGTCTTTCATGATCTGTGCCCAGTTGGCGATATCGGCAGCGCTCTGTTCGTAGAGCAGGGAGAACTCGATGCCGTCGAAGAAGCCATCACCATTGCCATCAGTATAGCCAGCATCGGTCAGGATCTTCTTGGAAAGCTCCGGATCGAACGCATATTCCTTGGCTTCCGGGTCGGCCCAGTAGCTCAGGACCGGCGAGATGGGCGAGGAATTGGTGGTGTTGGCCAGGCCTTGCATGGCGATGGCGCGGATGGCTTCGTAGTCCACGGCATGCGCCAGGGCCTGACGCACTTCCAGCTTGGCAAGCACTTCGTCGTTCATGTTGTAGAGCACATGCGACCAGCCCAGCGAGGGGGCCTGGGCGATCGTGATGCCCGGCTGATCCTTGAGCGTGCGGGCGATGGGTGCGGGCAGCGCATTGGCGATGAGATCGAGATCGCCGGCGCGCAGCGCCAGGGCCTGGGCGTTCACATCCGGGAAGACGCGGAATTCGACTTCACCGACGCTGGCCTTGCCGGCTTCGACGAGCGGATAATTGTCGACAGCGCTCAGGACATAGTTCTGGCCGGCATTGACTTCCTTGAGGATGAACGGACCGGCGCTGACCCAATCCTTGTCATTGGCGAAGGCTGCGACCTGGCCGACTTCGGGGAAGGCGTGCTTGGGCACGATCGGCATCCAGAAGCCGATATTGGTGAGGAAGGTGGAGTCCGGGCGGCTCAGCGTGAATTCGACGCGGGTCGGCGAAACCGCCTTGGCGCTGACGAAGGAGGGGATGAGGCCCGCGGTGACGCCGATCTTCTCGGTGGTGACGGCGGTGATGGTGAAGACGATGTCATCGGCTGTGAACGGGGTGCCGTCGTTCCAGGTCATGTCGCCGCGGATCTCCATCCAGGCGGTCAGACCATCCTCGGAATAGCCCCATTCGGTGGCGACGTAGGGGTCCTTGGAGCCCTTGTCGGTCATCTGCATCAGGCGCGGATACATGAGGTTGGTGACCCAGGTATCCGAGCGGCTATTGCCGACCAGGGGGTTGAAGTTGACGACATCGGCGGTGGTGCCGATGACGATACGGCTTGCCGCGTCCTGCGCCGAGGCAGAGCCCAGGCTGGCCACCCCCATGGCCATAACGATCCCGCCCATTAGGACGGAACGACGGGTCAAAGCATTCCTAACATTGCGGATCATCGTGGTCTCGCTGTTGAATTGGCACCCAAGTGTTGCGATGCGCTCAAAGCCGTGTCAAGGATTGTCGTACAATTTCTGAACGAGGTAGAGTCACTGATGACGAAACAGGCAGACGAACGCCCGGTGCTTTCGGTGTCAGGGCTCGATGTCAGCTTCCATACGATGCGCGGCGAGGTGAAGGCCGTCAGCGACGTGTCGTTCGACCTCAAGCGCGGCGAAGTGCTTGCCCTTGTTGGCGAATCCGGGTCCGGGAAGTCGGTGTCCACCCGAGCAGTGATGGGCATTGTGCGCGGCAATGCCACCATTAATGCCAAGCGCATGGAGCTTGCGGGGCATGATCTGCTCACCATTGATGACGAGCAGAAGCGCAAGCTGCGCGGCCGGGTCATCAGCCTGGTGTTCCAGGATGCGCTGTCGGCACTCAACCCGGTTCTCTCGATCGGCGACCAGTTGGGCGAGCTCTATCGCACCCATCTCGGCATCTCGAAAAAGGAGGCGCGGGAGCGCTCGATCGAGCTGCTGCGCTCGGTGCATCTGGCCTCGGCCGACAAGCGGATCGATGATTTTCCGCACCAGTTTTCCGGCGGCATGCGCCAGCGCATCCTCATCGCCTCGGCCATTGCCCTGAAACCTGAAGTGCTGATCGCCGACGAGCCGACAACGGCACTGGATGTGACCGTCCAGGCCCAGATTCTCGATCTGCTCGACGAACTTCGGGACGAGCTGGGCATGGCCATCCTGCTCATCACCCATGACCTGGGTGTGGTGGCGCGCATGGCTGAACGCGTGGCCGTCATGTATGCGGGCCGGCTGGTGGAAACCGGCAATGTCGACGATATTTTCCGGGCGCCGGCCCACCCTTACACTGCGGCGCTGATGGCCTCGGCGCCCCGGCTGGAGACCGTGGAAAAACTCGAGCCGATCAAGGGGTCGCCGCCCAATCTCATCGCGCCGCCGCCCGGTTGCGCCTTCAACCCGCGTTGCACCCATCTGGGCGCGCTCTGCACACAGCTGCGCCCAGAACTCGTGCCTGCGGCGCATGGTCGCAGCCATGCCTGTCACTATCCGCTCGTGGAGACTGCCCATGTCGGCTGAGCCCATCCTTGAGGCCCGCGGCCTGTCCAAGACCTTCAGGGCCGGCGGCGCGGTGTTCGGCAAGCCCTTCCAGGCCGTCAAGGATGTGAGCCTGGCCGTTAGGCCGGGCGAAACCCTCGCCGTGGTGGGCGAATCCGGTTGCGGCAAGTCCACGCTGGCCCGCATGCTGGTTGGCCTCGAAACGCCCGATGAGGGAGAAATCCTCTTCAAGGGTGCGCCGATCAGGCGTGATCGGGCTCTGCGTCGGCAGGTGCAGATGGTGTTTCAGGACCCCTATCTCTCGCTCAATCCGCGCCGCACCGTGCTTGATATCGTCGCCGAGCCGCTGGATGTGCATGGCCTCGCCAAAGGCGCGGCACGCACCGCCCGGGTCGAAGGATTGCTGACGGCAGTGGGTCTCGATCCCGCAGCCTCCAGCCGCTTTCCCCATGAATTTTCCGGCGGCCAGCGCCAGCGCATCGGCATTGCCCGGGCTCTGGCTGCCGAACCCTCCATTCTCGTCTGCGACGAGCCGGTATCGGCGCTCGACGTTTCGGTTCAGGCGCAGGTGGTCAACCTGCTGATCGACCTGCAGCAGCGGCTGGGCATTGCCATCATCTTCATTGCCCACGACCTGGCTGTAGTGCGGGCCATTTCGCAGCGTGTCATGGTTATGTATCTTGGCCGCGCGGTCGAAGAGGGCAGTGCCGAACAGGTGCTGGTCACCCCGAGCCATCCCTACACCGTCGCATTGCGTGGTTCGGCGCTGGAGCCCGATCCGGCGCGGGCACGCCTGGCCCGGGGCAAGGCCACACGGGGAGAGCCGCCCAATCCGGTTAACCCCCCGCCAGGGTGCCGCTTCAATCCCCGCTGCCCGCGTGTCACCGAACAGTGCCGCCAGCAAGAGCCTGTCATGCACAAGCACGCCACAGCGAGCGGCATCACCGGCGTCGCCTGCTATCATCCGATGGGCGAGTCCGACAAGATTAGCGCCTGAAATGGCAGCGGCGGCCGGATCCCTCCAGCCGCCGCTCAAAAGTCATGCCTTTGGTTCAGTCAGACGCGGCCGAGCCGGTCGAGCAGCGCCGCGCCGGTGCGGATGCCCTTGAGGAACAGCGCTATTTCCATGTTCTCGTTGGGCGCGTGATTGGCCTCATCGGCATTGGCATAGGGCATGACGAAGGCCGGCACACCCAGCACCTTGGTGAACACATAGTCCGGCAGGCTGCCCCCGGCCGATGGATAGACCAGCGGCTTCTCCTCGCGGGCTTCCACGATCGCCTCCTGGATCAGCTTGCCCCAGGGATCATCCAGCGGCGTGCGCGAGGGCAACATCGAGCCATAGGTGATCACCTCGACCTCGGGCGCGTGCTTGGCCACATGCGCCTTGACGCAGGCATAGACATGTTCCGGCGTCATCGCCTCGACCAGGCGGATATCGCATTTGGCCACCGCCTCGCAGGGTAGCACCGACTTGGTGCCCGGCCCACCATAGCCGCCATGCAGGCCATTGATCGTCAGCGTCGGATGGAACATCAACCGGTCCCAGAAGGGCCGGTCCGCAGGTTCATCGAGGCGCGTTAGCCCCATATCGGCCATGTATGCCGGAAGATCGAGCGGCAGGGCCTTGGTGGCGGCGATATCGGCTTCGGTGGGCGGAATGATCTGGTCGTGCAGACCCTCGATGGTGATGCGCCCATCCGGCGTCTTCATCGTCGCGAGCAGATGCACCAGCGTCCAGATCGCATTGGGCATAACCCCACCATAATTGCCCGAATGGGCATCACGGCTAGCCGTGCGGACGCGCAGCTCGAACGAGGTCATGCCGCGCACGCCATAGGTCAGCGTCGAATTGCCCGATTCGTGCAGCGGCCCATCGGCCGTCACCACGAAATCGGCCTTCAGCTGCTCCTTGTGGTCTCGCACGAAATTGGCGATCTGCGGCGAGCCGATCTCTTCTTCGCCTTCGAGCAGGAAGATCACGTTGCAGGGCAGGGTGCCATGCACCTTCAGATGCGCCTCGATGGCCATGATCTGGGCGAAATGCTGGCCCTTGTTGTCGCCCACGCCGCGCGCATAGATGCGTCCGTTGCGAATGGTCGGCTCGAAAGGCGGGCTTTCCCACAAGTCCAGCGGATCGGGCGGCTGCACGTCATAATGGCCATAGAGCAGCACTGTCGGCTTGGTGGCATCGACGGTGTAGCGCGCCAGGACGAAGGGATGGCCCTTGGTGGGAATCGCCTCCACCTCCATGCCAATTTCGCCCAGCATGTTCACCAGCAGCTCTGAGACTTCCTTTATGCCGATATTGTGGGCGCTGATCGACGGATTGCGCACATAGTCGATGAGGCGAGCGACATAATCGTCGTGCCTGCCGCCGATATAGTCGAAGACCGGGCTGAGTGTCGGGGAGGTCATGCGGCCTCCCTAGTGAGGATAATACCGCCCGAGGGATGTACGGTCCCCTGCCAGCCTGGCGCCACAAAGGTCGTGGAGTCGAGCTGGGTGAGGATGACCGGGCCACTGAAGCTGGCGCCAGCGCCGAGCTTGGCGCGGTCGAGCACCGGCACGTCGACCTGCCTTCCACCAATGCTGACTGACGTATGTTCCTCCGGCGCCGGGGTGGTCCCGGGGGCAAGCTCCACCGCCGGCGGCACCACGGCAATGCCGGTGGCATGGACGCGCAGCGTTACCAGTTCGATCGGTGCGCCGAGATTAAAACCATAAAGCGCCTTGTGGGCGGTCTGGAAATTAGCTTCCACCTGCGCCCTGTCGGCAGCATAGGGAACGGCGATCTCGCCGCCCTGTCCGGCATAGCGCATCAGCGCGACGCGTTCGATGACGCGCGCCTCGGGGGCCACGTCCTCCTCATCGAGCCAGCCCTTGGCCTGAACCTCAAGCTCGGCGACAATGGGCTCGGCCACTTCTGCCTCCATGGCGCCGGGAATGGCCATGGCGCGCGAAAACTCGGATTTGAGATCGGCCGCCAGCAGGCCGTCGGCGCAGAGCACGCCGGGCGCGGGCGTAATCAAGACGCGCTTGATGCCGAGCAGTTCGGCGAGGGCGCAGCCATGCAGCGGCCCGGCACCACCAAAGGGCACGAGCGTGAAATCGCGTGGATCGTGACCGCGTTCGACCGAAACCACGCGCATGGCGCCGACCATGTGATTGTCGGCAATGGCGAGAATGCCGCGTGCCGCAGTTTCGAGGTCGAGCCCCAGCGGTTCGGCAATGGTCATCACCGCCCGCTTGGCCGCCTCGACATCGAGCACCATCTTTCCGCCCAGAAGCCGCGCCGGCAATTGGCCGAGCGCCACATGCGCGTCGGTAACGGTGGGCGCGGTACCGCCATGGCCGTAGCAGGCCGGGCCGGGCCGGGCGCCGGCGCTTTCCGGGCCAACGGTCAGCGCGCCATCCTTGATGCGGGCCAACGACCCCCCGCCCGCTCCGATGGTGATCATGTCCACCATGGGCAGCGCCAAGGGCCACTCGCCGACCGAACCATGCTGGGTGAGGCCGATCTGGCCACCTTTGATCAGGCAGATATCGGCCGAGGTGCCGCCGATATCGTTGGTGATGATATCCTCGATGCCGCAGGCTGCAGCAGCGGCACGGGCGCCGACAACGCCGGCAGCCGGGCCGGAAAGGGCCGTCAGCGCCGGTGCCACGCGGATTTTCGGTGCCCCGGCAACGCCGCCATTGGACTGCATCAGCATCAGCGGTGGAGTCGCCCCCTCGTCTTCCAGCCGCTTTTCGAGATTGCGCACATAGGTGGTGACCCCCGGCATCACCGTGGCATTGAGCACAGTGGTGAGGCTGCGCTCATATTCGCGCACCACCGGCAGCACGTCGCTGGAAACGGTGATCGCCAGCTCCGGCAATTCCTCGCGCAGAATGTCGGCAACGCGCCGCTCATGCTCGGGATTGGCATAGGCGTGGATGAGGCAGACCGCGACGGCGGCGACGTCCATGCCACGGATTTGCGCGGCAGCCGAGCGGACCGAGGCCTCGTCAAGCGTTTCGAGCACCGCGCCACCTGCGGCGATGCGCTCGTTCACTTCTACGATGCGGCTCGAGGGCACCGGCGGCACCGGCTTGATCCAGGTATAGAGATTGGCCTTGCGCGGAATGTCCTGCCTGCCGATGGCCAGCACATGGCGGAAGCCGCGTGTGGTCACCAGCGCCGTGCGGGCGCCCTTGCCCTCGAGGATCATATTGGTGGCAACGGTGGTGCCGTGCAGCACCTGGTCGAGATCGGCGGCGGAAGCCCCGGCCTGTTGCAGCGCCAGGCGAATGCCGTTGAGGAAGGCCTCAGACGGATCGGACGGGATCGAGGGTGTCTTGGCGCGCCAGGAGCGACCGGAGCCATCGACCAGCGCCACGTCGGTGAAAGTGCCGCCGATATCGACGGCGACGGCGAGATTGGTTGGGTTTTCCATGGCGATATCAGGCGAGCTCATCGATATAGGTCTTGCGGTGGAACGGCTTGGTGGCCGGGCGATCGGCGCGCAGTCTAGCCGTGGCCGCTGCGTCGAGCTGATCGTCTGCGATAACAACGCCATAGAAGGCTTTCGCGGCCTCGGCGGTGACGAAGCCGCCACGCACGTCTTCGAGTACGCGTTCGGCCGGGCGATCATAGGGATGCCCCATGCCGCCGCCGCCGCCGGTGCGGATGCGCAGGATGTCACCCTTTTTGAGCGCGGTGCCGTCCGAAAGTGGCGGGATCTGCCGCTCTTCGGGCGTGTCGGGATTGACCACGATGGAGCCACCGCCGCCGGACATGCCGCCGCCATAGCCCCAGGGCGGATTCTTGACGCCATCGATGCGGATGGCGAGCAGCGCCTCGTCGGCGAGGATCTCATATTCGCGAATGATGCCCGTGCCGCCGCGGAACCGGCCAGGACCGCCGCTGTCGGGCACGACGCCATATTGGCGCAGCCGGATGGGATAGCCGCCTTCGAGGAACTCGACGGGGTAGTTTTCCTGGGCCACGAAGTAGACCGCGTCGATGCCATCGGCAAAGTCGCGGGCGCCATAGCCGACGCCGATACCGTCGGCGAGCAGGAACGGCTTTGGCATGCCAGTTTCCTTGCCGAACGTGCCGCGCATGATGGTGACGACATAGGCCGAGTGGGCCGCCGGGGCGCCGCCCTTGCCGCGGTTGACCAGGCCATTGAGCACGGCAAGCATGCGCATCATGGTGAGGCCGCGCATGCCCAGCGGCGCGGGGAAACGAGGCTGCACGATCGAGCCTTCGCGCAGGCGCACCTCGTCAATGGCCAGCGGGCCGCCGGCATTGACCACCTGGCTGGGATCGCCGCCGAGGAAATAGAGCCCCAGCGCCATGCCGGGCACGCCCTTGTTCATGATGAGATTAACCGGGCCCGGCGCCTGGTCGTCGCTCTCCGTGGCGTCGAAAATGAACCGATCTTCGCCATTGGCGCCCTTTTCGCGGGTGATGGCGAAGCGCAGGCTGAACGGACCATTGCCATGGCCGTCGCTGTCGATCTGGTCGGAGAATTTATAGGTGCCGTAGTCGAAGGTTTCGGCGAGACGGCGGCGCACCAGCGTGCGGGTGCGGTCCAGCAGCTGCGCCAGGGCGTCGGACACCACATCGGCCCCATGCCGTGCCACCACTTCGGCGACGCGGGTGACGCCGAGTTTTACCGACGCCATCAGCGCCGACATGTCGCCTTCGCTCTGCGCGGGGAAACGCGAATTGCGGTGGAAGATGGCGAGGGCGGTGTCGTTGACCACGCCTTCATCGACCAGCTTGGTCGGCGGAATGATGATGCCTTCCTGGTAGATCGAGGTGGCGTCAGGGCTGATCGAGCCCGGATGCAGGCCGCCAATATCGGCAAAGTGGGCCCAGCTCATCACAAAGGCGCAGAGTCGGTCACCATGGAATACCGGCGCCAGCAGCACCTGGTCGTTCGAATGCGTCACCGCGCCCTTCGAGCCATAGCAGTCATTATACCAATAGAGATCGCCCGGCTTCATCGTCTCGCGCGGAAAATGCTCGAACACCGGCGAGGTGAGATCGCCGAAAATCGGCACCATCGAGCCCACTGCCATCACGCCGCGTTCGTCGAAGAGGGCGGTGTAGAAATCCTTCTTCTCGCGAATGAAGGCCGATATGGCGGTGCGCTCGATCAGCGCTTCCATCTCGCGCTGAGTGGCCATGATCGCCCCGCGGATGATTTCCAGCGTCACCGGATCACAAAGGGGAGCTGTGTCCGGCGCCAGTGCCGGCATGGCGGATGAGAGCGGTGTCATCAAAAGCCTTCCAGAGAGAAACGAAGAAATAGTGTTTGCCAGGGCGCTGTGGATCAGCCGTCCCGGTCCATATGACGAAGGACCGCCTCGGCCGATCGGCGGACATAGATGCGTGTCGCCCGCTCCGCCGCAGCGATATCGCGCGCAGTAATGCCGGCAATGATGGCGCGCACGCCCTCCATACCCGTTTCGAGCTGTCCCGGCTCGGCCATGGCGTAGATGCGCAGCATGTTTACCCGTGAACGCAGCTGGTCGAGCATTTCCGCCGCGATCTGGTTATCCGCCACATCGGTCATGAAGCGCAGGAACTTCGACATGGTCTCGGCCATGCCGACCTTGTCGCCCTTGGCGCCGGCTTCGAGCATCTTGCGTGCGAATTCCTGGGCCTCGGCGATGTGTTCGTCCGTCGCGCAGGCGAGGAAGCTGCGTACGGTGATGGCTTCGAGCTCGGTACGGATCTCGTAGATCTCGTGGACATGCTTACGGGTCAGCCGCGCGACGCGCAGGCCGCTATGCGGCACAACGCTGACCAGTTTTTCCGCCTCCAGGCGCCGCACCACCTCGCGCACCACGGTGCGGCTGATGTCAAATGCTTCGCAGAGTTCGCGCTCGGTGAGGCGCGTGTCCGGCGCGATGAGCCCTTCCATGATCGCTGTGCGCACCGCGTCGAAGACTTTGTCGCGCACAAGTTGTCGCTGCATCGTCTCATCAGTCGATGCATTTTCCATTTGAGATAGATAGCCCTGAAAGATCTGGCGCAAGTCGCTCATCAGTATCCGTCGTCCCCAAGCGAGATGGGTCGGTCATCCAGCATTTGGCCGCCGCGGTCAAATCGGTGTCACGGCGCTTCGCCGGCGACTGTAGCGAGGCGCTTCCGCAAAGCCTAGCAGAAAATTGTCGTACAATCTGGATTGTCGTACAATTTATTCTGAGGCATCGTGGAGCTCGACATTATGGAGTGAGGGATCAGCATGCTCGACGTCGCCATTAAAAACGCCATCGCCCAGGTCAACGTCGACGCCGCCTGGCCATTGGTGGAAGCCTTCTCCACCATGCCCCGTTGGAAGCCGGAAGATGTCGAAGCCTCAGCCCATGACATCGCGGGGCGCCTTGAGGCGCTTGGCGTGCCGGTCGAGCTTTTGGAGGCTCAGCTTTACCTCTCAATCCCCTATGAGGCCTCCATAGAGGCCAATGGCAAGCTCTATGCGTCCAAGCCGCCGGCCTATTCGCTGAGTTGCCCCGAGGGCATGTCGGGTGTCCTGCATCACGTGCCTGGTGCCCTGGCGGCCAGCGTCGGCAGCTTCTACGAGAAGAACCGCGACGAGGCTGCCGCGGCAGAAGACCGCATTCGCGGCAAGATCGTTTTGACCGACGGCTTTGCCTCGCCCAACAAGGTGCTGGAGTTCCAGGAAAAGGGCGCCATCGGCGTCATCGCCGTCAATCCTGGTATCGACCGCCATTGGGGCATCTGCTCGTCCATTTGGGGCAATCCCGATCTCGATGGTCTGCCGCGCAAGCCGGTGATCCCCGTCGCCGTGGTCAATCATCCGGATGGGCAGGAGTTGATCGCGCTGGCAAAAACCGGCGGCAGCGTCACCATCAGCACCCGGCTTGAGGAGGGCTGGTTCAAGTCGCTCGTGCCGGTGGTCAATATCCCCGGTGCCTTCGAACCGGAAAAATTCGTGCTGCTCGCCGGACACTATGACAGCTGGGATGTTGGGGTCGGCGATAATGCAACAGGCGATGCCGCCATGCTCGAAATCGCCCGTGTGCTCTGGCACAATCGGGCCGACCTCCGACGCTCCGTGCGCATCGCCTGGTGGCCGGGCCATTCCACCGGCCGCTATGCCGGCTCCGCCTGGTACGCCGACGCCTTCGCCCTCGATCTCGACGAAAATTGCGTGGCCCAGGTCAATTGCGACAGCCCCGGCTGCCGCTGGGCCGATGTCTATGAAAATGTCGCGGTGATGAGCGAGGCCAATGTGCTGTGTACCGACATCATCCGCGATGTCGCCGACCTGCCGTTCCATGGCGAGCGTCCGCTGCGCGCCGGCGACTATTCGTTCAACAATATCGGCATTTCCAGCTTCTTCATGTTGTCCTCGACCATGACGGTCGAGAAGCGCAAGGAAATGAACTACTACACCGTCGGTGGCTGCGGCGGGAACATCGCCTGGCACACCGAAAACGACCTGATGGAGATTGCCGACCGCGACATTCTCCTTCGCGACATCAAGGTCTATCTCGCCGGCATCATGGCAGTGGCCAATGCGCCGATCCTGCCCTTCGACTGGCGCGCGACGGCTGCCGAGTTCGCCGCCACCCTGGCCAAGTATCAAAAGGCCGCCGGTGACGATGCGCATCTGCTCGATTCTGTCGAAGCCGAACTCACGCGCCTCACTGCAGCTCTCGATGCCTTCTACGCCGCCATCGCTGCTGGCGCCGTCACTGAAGTCGGCGCCAATACAGTCATCCAGCAACTCGCCCGCATTCTCGTGCCGCTCAACTACACCCGCGGTCCGCGCTTCACCCATGATCCCGCATTGCCTGTGCCGGGTCTTCCCGCATTGTCCGTTGCCGGCGACCTCGGGAGCCACGGCCCCGAAACCCTCGGTTTCGCCCGCATCCAACTCCAACGCGGTGCCAACCGCACGGCATCAGCATTGCGCCAGGCCGCAGGCCTGGTCGCGGCGCATTGAACCAATCTGCCGATGGCCCCGACTGACAAACGGCATGAGCATTGGTCGGCTATTCCGCGCGCCATCGGCGTCGGAAGGGCCGGCTTGCGCGGGCTGAGAAATTCGCTGCCGTGCTAGGCGGGCACGCTGGCGCTCCTGGTTGTGTTCACCCCTGCAAGCGGCGCGCGTTCGGTCTCGATCCGGGCTCCGGACATGCGGTCGAAGAGATGCAGGGACGGAACCGGCAGGGTTAGCCAAACGGTGCGTCCGTCCAGCGGCTCGTCGCCCGCAGGCAGGACGATCGACACTTCGTGGCCGAGAAGGCTGCAATAGGCCACGCGCGAACCGCCCAATTCTTCCACCAGTTCCACGGTTGCCGGCAGGCCCAGGCCTGGCGTGCTGTTGAGCACGAGGTTTTCGGGGCGTATGCCGACGGTCACCAATGTGCCTTCTGCCAGCGCCGTGCGGCAGAGCGCTACTCTATCGGCGGCGATATCGAGCAGGATCTCTCCACCTGTCCCCACCGTCGCCGGCAGGAGGTTCATTGCCGGCGCACCCATGAACCCTGCCACAAAGGCCGAGGCGGGGCGGCCATAGATCTCGCTGGGCGAGCCGATCTGTTCGACCCTGCCGCCATTCATTACGATCAGCGTGTCGGCCAGTGTCATGGCTTCCACCTGGTCATGGGTGACGAAGATCGAGGTCGCCTTGAGACGCTTGTGCAGCCGCTTGATCTCGATGCGCATCTGCACCCGCAGCAGGGCGTCGAGATTGGAGAGCGGTTCGTCGAACAGGAACACCTCCGGCTCTCGCACAATGGCCCTGCCCATGGCGACGCGCTGGCGCTGGCCACCCGAAAGCTGCGCCGGGCGGCGGTCCAGATAATCGGTGAGATTGAGGATCTTGGCTGCGTGCTCGACCCGCGCATTGCGCTCGGCAACCGGCAGGCCTGCCAGCCGCAGCGGATAGGCGATGTTCTGGCGCACGCTCATATGCGGGTAGAGCGCATAGTTCTGGAACACCATGGCACAACCGCGATCGGCCGGCTCGATATCGTTCATGACCGTGCCGCCGATGGCGATGCTGCCCGCGGTGATGTCCTCAAGCCCGGCGATCATGCGCAGAAGAGTCGACTTGCCGCAGCCCGATGGCCCGACGATGACAACGAAATGCCCGTCGGGAATGGCGAGATCGACGCCGTGTAGCACCGCCTTGCCATCATAGGATTTCCTGACATTGGAAAGGACGAGATCGGCCATCAAAAATCTCCCAGGAGGCGATGGCGCAGCTGGGTGATGGTATCCTCGCCCAACCCGATCTGTTCGAGATAAGCGGGCACAGAGCCAAATTCGGTCTCGATGAAGGCCAGGGTCGCGACCATCGTCTCGGGGTCTGAGGCGAGGAGGCGCTTGAACCGCTCGGGATCGGCGCCGCGGGCCACTGCGCCGGCGGTGATATCGGCGACGATGGGGGCGATCAGGGCAGCAGTTTGGGCATAATCGGCGACGATATCCTGGGCTTCGACCCCGACCAGGCTCAACAGCAGTGCCGCGATGATCCCGGTGCGGTCCTTGCCGGCCGTGCAGTGGAACAAGACGGCGCCGCCGGGCGCATCGGCGATGTGGGTCAGGACCGCAGCGATGCTGTCCTGCCGCGATTGCAGCGCCAGGATATACAGCTCGAGCAGCACATCGCCATCGGCCATCAGATCGGGAGCCAGGCCGTCGAACAGCGAGACATTGTGATAGCCGACATGCTCATGACCAGCGAAGGGATTAGGCTGGTGCGCCAACTCATCGTCATGGCGCAGGTCAATGACGGTCGTCACTCCGGAGGCGAGGAGGCTCTCGATGCCGCTCGCGTCGAGCCGGTGCAGTGCGTCGGCGCGCAACAGGCGGCGAAAGCGCGTTGTGCCGACAGCGGTGGCATAGCCGCCGAGATCGCGGATATTGTGGGTGCCGGGAACGGGCAGGTGGCGTGTAGTGTGCATTAGCGGATACCGGATTTCATGAAGGATTGGACGACCTGGCGCTGCAGGACGATGTAGATGAGCAGGACTGGCAGGCTGGCCAGGGTCGAGGCCGCCATCAGCGGACCCCATTGATTGCCTTCGGCGGTCATGAACATCTGGATGCCGATCTGGATCACCGAGTTTTCCGCCGTGCGACTGAGCAGCAGCGGCCAGAAATATTCGTTCCAGGTCGAGATGAAGATGAGGATGGCGAGCGAGGCGATGGTCCCGCGCAGATTGGGCGCCATCACCTCCCAGAGAATGCGCCAATTGCGCGCCCCATCCATGCGGGCGGCCTCGACCACCTCCTTGGGAAAGCCGCGCATGGCCTGCGCCAGCAGCAGGATGGCGAGCGCCGAGGTCAGATTGGGCAGGATCAGCGCCATGACGCTGTCCAGCAGCCCCATCTGGGCGACCAGCAGGTAATTGGGGATCATCACCACCTGAAAGGGCACCAGCCAGGTCAGCGCCACCGCCGTATAGACCAGCCGGGAAAAGCGGAAGGACCAGCGCGCAAAGGCGAAGGCGGCGAGAATGCCGGTGAGCAGCTGGAAAATCGTCGATAGCGCCGAGAAGACCAGCGTGTTGATCAGCATGCGGGCAATCGGGATAGCGTCGATTGCGTGTGTATAGTTGTCCAGCGACATGGTCGTCGGCCACAGGCTGGTCTCGAACATGGCGTTGGCCGGCCGCAACGAGCTGGCCAGCATCCAGTACACCGGAAACAGGCAGAAGATGGACAGCAGCACCATCAACAGATGCCCCGCCGCCGTGTCGAGGCCGGATTTCTCCGAGATACGACGCAGCGGGCGCGCCGGCGCCATGCTGCTTCCCGGGCGAAGCACTTCAGTTGTCATGGAAGGAATACCTGTCGATCAGGCGGAAGAGCACGAAGGCCACTGCGCCGAAGCCGATGAAGAGGATGATCGCCGACGCCGAGCTCCAGCCCACCGACATGGTGGAAAAGCCGAAATCCCAGAGCAGATAATAGATATTGGTGGTCGATCCCAGCGGACCGCCGCCGGTCAGGACATTGATATAGGTAAAGCTCCACTGCGCCCCGAGCAGGATGGTCATCACCACCAGGAACAGCACGGTCGAGCTCAAAAGCGGCAGGCGAATGTCGCGGATGATTGCCCACTTGCTGGCGCCATCCATGCGGGCGGCCTCGATCAGCGAGGGATTGATATTGGCATTGGCGGCCGACAGGATCAGCGTCGAGAAGCCCATCAGTTTCCACCCGGTGATCAGGATCACCGTCCAGATCGCGATATTGGGGTCGGAGAGGAATTTGACCGGGTTGAGGCCCAGTCCCTTGAGCATCTGGTTGAGCAGGCCATAGCCGGGGTCGAGCAGCCAGCGCCACACCGCGGCGGCGACAACCGGCGCGATGATCATCGGCACGAAGATGATAGCACGATAGATATTGCGCGACCGCTGCGGCAGGTCATGGGTATAGATGGCGATGGCCAGGGGGGCGAGGACGGCCAGCGGCAATAGGCCCAGGATATAGATGCCGGTATTGCGCAGCGCCTGCCAGAATTTCGGCAATGCGAAAATACGCACATAGTTCTCCCAGCCGACAAAGGTCTGCGGCGAGGTGGGCAGCATGTTCCACTGATAAAAGCTGAGGCGCAGGGCATCCACCAGCGGCCAATAGATCCAGACCACGAGTGTCAGGAGAGCTGGGGCGAGATAGAGCCAGGGCGCCCAGTGCGACTGGGTCATCCGTCTGAGGCGGGTCGGGGATTGTGAGGCCAGGGCCATGGCACGCTCCGCTTGGGAAACCGAAAGGGGCCCGCCATCGCAGTGATGGCGGGCCGGAAAATTTAGGGCATCAACGCCTGGGCATTGGCCTGCGCATCGGCGAGCGTCGCCTGCACATCGGCCCCGCCGAACACTGCCATGTCGACGGCGTCCATCATGGTTTTGACGATCTGGCGGTAATTCGGGCCCGGCATCGGGTCCCAGGGCTCGAGCCGGTCAAGCTGCTCGAGATTGGGAGCCACCAGCGGGTGCTCGGCGATCCAGCCGGCGAGATAGGCGGGATCGGTGACGATGGCAGGGCGCAGCGGCAGGTAGCCGATTTCCGAGGTGATGACGGTATAGCCATGCTCGGAGGTCAGGAACTTCATCAACTCCCAGGCGGCGCGCTGCTTGAGCGGGTCGGTGGTGTGGATGGTCAGGGCCGAGCCCGAATTGTTGGGGCGGGTCGGCTTGTCGCCGAAGCGCGGCATGGCGGCCGAGCGCAGTTCGAAATTGCCTTCCGCCCCTTTCACCAGACCAGCCTGCAAGGCGCTGGTCTGCAGATACATCGCCAGTTTGCCCGACGCCATGGCGTCGACGGCGCCAAGCCCCTCGTAGATTTCGTAGACGCCGGCATCGTTGAGGTCGCGCAGCATCTGCACGGCCTCGACCGCTTCCGGCTCGGCGAATTTGAGCGTCTTGCGATCGCGCGAGATCACTTCGCCATTGTTGGAGCGCACCACGCCCTGGAACAGCCAGTCGGCTGCGCTCGGGCCGGTGATCCCGGCAGAGAAGCCTTCGGCGTCGGTCTTGTCTTCGATGGCGAGGGCGTCGGCCTTGAGTTCTTCCCAGGTGGCCGGCGGTGCATCGGGGTCGAGCCCGGCATCACGGAACAGGTCGGCATTGTAAAACAGCACCGGGGTCGAGAAGGTATAGGCCAGTCCATAGGTCTTGCCGTCCAGCACGCCCAGCTTGGTGCCATTGGGATGCATGCCGGCCAGATGCGCGCTGATTTCGTCGGCCGGGGCAATGTCCTCCAGCGCCTTGGCGCCGAAATTGTGCACCGAGAAGTCGAGGTCCGAAAACACCGTCTGCACCAGGTCCACCGGCTGGCCGGCGGCGAGGTCGGCCTGAATGCGACTGGAATCGGCGCTGGAATAGCCTATGCCGGTGACCGTGACATTGGGATTGGCCGCCATGAACTCGTTGATGAGCTTCTGTGTGGCGTCCGCGCCGATGCCGGCCGAGGCCAGGTTGTAATTGTAGAAGGTGATGGTTACCGGCTGGTCGATGCTGGGCGCCATGGTCTGAGCCGGCACCGGCAGGGCGGTGGAAAGGGCCAGCAGGCTGGCCAGGAGCGTGGTGCGAAACATGATGGGACTTTCTCTTTCGCCGGGGTTATTCGGCGGCTGCGACGGTGGTGTCGGCTTCGTATTTCTTCAGGATCTCGGCCATGTCGGCGAAGCGGAAGCCGCCGATCTCGCGGCGCGTGGCCGGCTGCGGTGCGAAGGTGATGGAGAGGCCGGAGGGGCGTACCTTGCCGATGGCGAAGGCGGCGCCCTCGAGCATGCGCAGCCCTTCATGCAGCCACAAGACGTCCGTTGCAGCGTGCTGGCCGATGCCCACCACGGTCGGGATGCCATACCAATTGGCGACGCGGTCATAGTGGATATGGCCTGAAAGAATGCCGATGACGCTCTTGCCGGTAACGGCCTGGCGCAGCGCCTCGGTGTCGGCATAGGAGAGCGATTCCCACTCCATCGAGGGGTCATGCGTGTCAAGCGCCGGGGCGTGGTGCATGACCAGCAGCTTGGGCAGGTCGGCATGGCTTCCGAGCTCAGACAGCAGCCAGTCGAGCTGCCCCGGTTCAAAGGCGCCACCGATCTTGTTGGGCACGCTGGTATCCAGCACGATCACATGCAGCCCGCCGATGACGGCCGAATGATCGTAGGGCTGATCGAGCTCCGAGGTGCGTCCCAGCATGGCCGGATAGAAGCCATCGCGGCGGTCGTGATTGCCGAGGGCAAACAGGATGGGCATGTCGAGGCCGGCTTCGGCGATCAGGTCCTTGAGGTGTTCGTAGGAACCGGCATCACCGCGATTGGTCAGATCGCCAGAGGCCACAATGAAATCGGGCTGCGGCGAGAGTTTTTTCACATCGGCCAGGATGGCCCGCAGCGTTGCCGTGGTGTCGGAATGCAGATGGTCGTCCTGCACTGCAGGATTGCCCACATGCAGGTCGGTGAGGTGAACGAAAGTGGTCGGTGCGGACAAGGGCTTTCTCCTGTCGATGGCGTCAAAAGCAGCGTGGATGCGCCGTAACTATTTGTTTTGCCGTTATTTTCGTTGGGGGCTTGCGGAGCGGCGGTGACAGAGTTACCGTCGCCTCATGACAAGTGAATGAAGGTTCATTCAGAAAATGGATGTAATGCCTGACAAGGCGCAGCGCATTCTCGACGCTGCCGCCAGACTGATCGTCCGCAATGGCCTGCAATGCTCGATGGCGGCGATCGCCGAGGAAGCCGGTGTCGCCACTGGCTCGCTTTATAACTACTTCCGCAGCAAGGAAGACCTGGTGCTGGGCGTCTACAACAAGGTCAGCGCTGAAATGGCCGCGGCCCTCAGTTTGACGGACATGCCGGGGCTAGCGGAAGATGCCAGGGTCCGCCTTTATATCGAGCGCTACATGCAGTTCATCTGGGAAGACACCGAGCGGGCGCGGCTGTTCGACTATCTCGACAACAACCCTCTGATCTCAATGGAAGACGCCAAGTCGGTCTTCGGTCCCCTGGTGCAGGACGGCATCGACATGCTTGTCGCTGCCCAGGCGGTGGGCGTCGTTCGGTCGGGTACGCCCACCCTGATCATGAGTTTTGTGCGCGGTTCCATCCGCAACGCCCTCAAGCGCCTGCGCCAAACCGGCAAGGCGCTCTCGGCAGCCGACCGGCAGCTGGTGGCCCACATGTGCTGGGACGCTATCCAAGCCTAGGCTGGTCGGCCTGCTTGCGCCGCCTCAATGGCCCAACATGCGTTCCATGGCGCCGGGCCGATCATGCTCGGCCAGCTTGTCCATGATAGTGGCGCTGGCCTCATTGAGCCCGATGACCTCCACTGCCGCTCCGGCCCGACGGAATTTCAGCACCGCCATGTCGATGGCCTGCACTCCGGTAAGGTCCCACAGATGGGCTTCGGTCAGGTCGATGCGCACTGTCCCCACCGGTTCGGTAAAGTCGAGAGCGGCAAGGAAATCCTCGGCGCTGGCGAAGAACAGCTGGCCCTCGACGCGATAGCTCCGCACGCCGTCGCTGAGCGTTGTGGTGACGCGAAAGATCTGCGCCACCTTCCAGGCAAAGAAGATGCCGGACAGCAACACGCCAACTCCGACGCCCAGCGCCAGGTTGTGTGTACCGACCACCGTGATCACCGTTGCCAGCATGACGATGCTCGAACGGCGCGGGTGATGCGCCAGATCGCGCAGTGAGGACCAACTGAAGGTTCCCACCGACACCATGATCATGATGGCGACCAGCGCCGGCATGGGGATCATCCCCACCCAGTCTCCAAGCACCAGCAGCAGGAACAGCAGAATCGCGCCTGCGGCAAAGGTAGAAAGGCGGGTGCGCCCACCCGATTTCACATTGATCACCGACTGGCCGATCATGGCGCAACCGGCCATGCCGCCAAACAGGCCCGAGGCGATATTGGCGATGCCCTGACCGACGCTTTCCCGGTTCTTGTTGCTGCTGGAATCGGTCATCTGATCAACAATGGAGGCCGTGAGCAGGCTCTCGAGCAGACCAACCGCCGCAACGGCTACCGAAGTGGGCAGGATGATCATCAGGGTCTCCAAATTGAGCGGCACATTGGGCAGCAGCAGCGTCGGCAGCGCATTGGGCAGGGCGCCCAGGTCGGCGACATTGCGCGTGTCGATATTGAACATCAATGCCAGTGCCGTCAGCACCAGGATGCAGACGAGCGGCGACGGGACCACCCGGGTAAGGCGGGGGAACAGATAGATGATGGCCAGGCCCCCTGCGATCATCGCATAGGTCTGCCAGGACACCCCGATCAGCTCGGGCAGTTGCGCCATGAAGATGAGGATGGCCAGCGCATTGACGAAGCCGGTCATCACCGAGCGCGACACGAAGCGCATGACTGCGCCAACGCGCAGCCAGCCAGCCACGATCTGGATCAGCCCGGCCAATATGCTGGCCGCAAGGAGGTAGTCGAGGCCATGCTCGCGCACCAGCGTACCGAACAGTACGGCCGTGGCGGCAGTGGCGGCTGAGATCATGGCCGGACGCCCGCCGGCAAAAGATATGGTGATGGCTATGATCACCGAGGCATAGAGCCCTACCTTGGGATCGACGCCGGCAATGATGGAAAAACCGATGGCTTCGGGGATGAGCGCGAGGGCGACCACCAGTCCCGAGAGGATATCGCCCCGAATATTGGAAAGCCAATCGCGGCGGAAGGATTGTGCAAAGGTCATGAAAGGTCCAGACGGCTGAAGTCGCAGAAAGCGAGAGCGCGTTGTGTGCTAGGAAATAGCATGCTGGATTGTCTGGCGGATCGGCGGCCAGAAGAGCCACCCGGAATTGCACCGGGTCCGAGGACTGTCTTCTCTCTCGCCCAAATGACCCGGAAAAGCAAGCGCGGCTCCACTGCCGCTTCCCATCCGCTTGCATCGTTGGCGCGCTCATGCGATGGATTGCCCGCTTTGGTTCCGCCATGACGCGCGGATTAAAAGGGAACACGGTGCGGACTACCCATCAGGGGCCAACGCCGTGGCTGCCCTCGCAACTGTAAGCGGCGAGCGCTTCGTCACCATGTCACTGGATCGATCGGGTCCGGGAAGACGACGCAGCGCATGATCAGCCGTGAGCCAGGAGACCTGCCCAGGCAACAGACCATGAAGTCGGACGAGGTGTTCCGGCAAGGGGCAGGGCATGAACACGCCACATTCTGGTGCGCGCCGTAAAGCGCTCGCGCTTGTCTTGCCGCCTTTGCGGCTGTTTCGCAATTTCCGCGTGCCAACCGCGCCGGAGGCCGGCTGCGTCGCGCCTTGCTCGCCCGTATTTCGCCCCTGTCAAAAATACTGCAGTTTTGTGCAGGTTTTGCTGCTGCGCCTGTGGAACCATCGCCACAATGAACCCGCCATCACAAAAGCGCGGGGGAGGAGAATTGCGTTCATGACCGGTCTGCGGACCGTGCCGGCTTGCCGGCCGGTTGCTGCTGGCTGCCGTCATGCGCCCAGGGAGGGGACGGCGCGATGAGGGTCGATATTGCCGGATTTACCCGCGGCTCCAAGCGGCTCGACCATCGCCAGGTGCTCGACTTCTGCGCCCGTATGGATGGCCTCGGTTTTGACGGCCTTTGGTTCAACGAATTCCATTTCCAGCAGCCGCCCGATCCCTATCCGTCGACGCTGCTGCTTGCCGCCTCCATCCTGGGAGCGACAAGACGCATTCGCGTCGGCACCTCCATCATGGTGCTGCCGCTCTATCATCCGCTATTGCTTGCCGAGCAGGTGGCGCAATTGCACGGCCAGAGCGGTGGCCGTTTCGATTTCGGCATCGGCCGTGGCACCTTTCCCACCACGCTCGCGGCCCTGGGCATCGACCCGGCAGAAACCGGCAGCCGCTTCTTCGAGGCCTTCGATCTCATCCGCTCCGCCTGGCATCAGCCCACCCTGGTCCCCGCCGACAGCGTCTGGCCGACCTCCAGCTTTGCGGTCGGCCCGCTGCTGCCCGAGGGCGATGACATCCCCGTCTATGTGGCGGGCTCCAGCCCCGATACGGTCGGCTTCGCCCACCGCCATGGCTTGCCGCTGCTGCTCAGTCTCGAACCCTCCGAGCTCCGGCAATTGCAGGTGCACGACACCGTTTCGGGCAGTGCCACCGGCCTCTACCCGGCGGATTTCTCCATTTCCCGCTATCTCACCATTGCCCCCACCCCAGCCGCGGCTTTGGCCTTGGTCGACGCCTTGCTGCCCCGGCTTTACGAGCGCCGCCTGCGCTATGCGCGGCTCAACAATCGCCCCCTCGACGCTGTCAGGCCGGTGGATCGCGACCTCTTCCTCGCCGAGCAGATGATAGCAGGCGATGCCGATGAGTGTGCCGCGCAGCTGCTGGCCCTGCGTGACCGCACCGGCATCGACAGCATCCGCCTCATCTTCAACGGCAATGGCGAAGTGCCCGAGCCCGAGGCCGACGCCATGGCAACCCTGTTCGGACGCGCGGCGCTGCCCGCGCTCCACGCTCTTCCTGCCCTTTCACCCAAGACGGAGATTTCCCGGTGACCTTCCATTTCTCGTCCCGCTTCAACCTGCGCACAGCGCTGGCGCTTGGCGTCTTTGCCCTCGCCGTGCCCGCCATGGCGGCCGATGCCTTCCCCTATGCCGACGACAATTGCGGCGTCGTCACCACCTATGAAGCGGCGCCGGAACGGGCGGTAACGCTCTCCAACAACGCCACCGAGCTGATGCTGGCGCTAGGCCTCGAAGATCACATGGCCGGCACGTCCTATATGGCCAACCTCAAGATCAGCCCGGCCTATGAGGCGGTCTATAAGCAAATCCCGATCATTTCCCCGCTCGTGGCCACCACCGAAGAGCTGCTCGCGGCCGAAGCCGACTTCGTCTATGCCGGCTATCCCGATGGCTTCAGCGAATCCCGCCACACCCGCGACCAGCTGCACGATCTGGGCATGAATACCCGCCTCAATGTCGAAGGCTGCAATCTCGGGCCCTTCGGTTTTGCCCAGCTGTTCGATGAGATCCGTTCCGTCGCCCACATTTTCGGTGTCGCCGAACGTGGCGAAGAGTTGGTCGCGACCCTCCAGGCCCGGCTCGATGCGGTTGCCGCCAAGCTCGATGGTGCCGAGCCGATCAAGGTCTTCATCTATAATGGCGGCGATGCCCCTCCCAATGGCGTTCTCGGCCACACCCTGCTGTCGCAGGCGGTTGCCGCGGCGGGCGGCGAGAACATTTTCGCCGACATTCCCAATCGTTATGGGCAGGTGAGCTGGGAGCAGGTCGCCGAGAGCGCGCCTGACTATATCGTGGTATTCTATTCGGGCACGGCCAGCGGTCAGGTCGTCGCCGATCCCGACACCGAACTGGGTCAGGCCCGCATCGACATGCTGAAATCCATCCCGACCATTGCCGAGGTCCCGGCCATCGTCAACGAGCGCTTCATCCTGGTCAATTCCGTCCAGGGCCAGCCCGGTCCCAGCACGCTCGATGCGGTGGAACGCATGGCCAAGGCCTTCCATCCCGAAGCCTTCGCGGAATAGTCCGGCATGAATCAGCACCGGCCCGATATCGCCAGGGGTGCCGAGCAGGCACGGCTTCTCGCCGTGCTGCGATCCAAATCTCCTGCCGAGCTGCAGGGAGCGACCGCGTCTGCAACCCAGACACGCGCGCCGCTCCTGCCCTATCCGCTGGCCATGGCGGTGGCGGGCCTGGTGCTGGTGACGCTGGCCATTCTCGGGCTGGTCTTCGGCTCGGTATCGGTGCCGGTCACCGACACGCTAGGCATTCTCCTCAATGCTCTGGTCGGCCACGAAATCGTGCCGGTCACCTGGCGCGGCGTCTATGAAACCATCATCATTGATACGAGGCTCCCGCGCGTTATCCTGGCCGGCGCTGTCGGGGCGACGCTGGCGGCCACCGGCATGACCATCCAGGCCATCGTCCGCAATCCTTTGGCCGGCCCCAGCATTCTCGGCGTGTCCAATGGCGCCGCGACCGGGGCGGTGGTGGTCATGCGCTGGGGCCTTATCGGCCTCGGCGCCTATACGCTCTACCTCTCCGCCTTTGCCGGCGCTTTGGTGACGCTGATGGTTGTATTCTGGGTAGCGCGGGCCGGCGGCCAGATCACGCCCACCCGCCTCGTCCTTGCCGGCATCGCCATGAGCGCGGTGCTCAGCGCCCTGACCAGCCTTCTGGTCCTGACCTCACCGGATCCGCAGTTGGCAGCGCGGGTGCTGTTCTGGACACTGGGCGGCTTTGCCTCGGCACAGTGGAAACTCCTGCCGCTTCCGGTCATCACCATGATCATCGGCCTCGGTGTCATGCTGGTGCAGGCGCGTCGGCTCAACCTCCTCATGGCCGGCGACGAAAGCGCCACCGCGCTTGGGCTGGACGTCAACCGTTTCCGCCAGTCCATGTTCATCCTCACCGCCGCGCTGACAGGCGTCATGGTTGCCGTCTCCGGCGTCATCGGCTTTGTCGGGCTCATCGTGCCCCATATCGTGCGCTTCCTGGTCGGCGCCGACCATCGCCGTGCACTGCCCGCCGTGGCGCTGATCGGCGCCAGCTTCACCATCGCCGCTGATCTGGTGGCGCGGGCAGTAATTTCGCCGCTGGAATTGCCGGTGGGCATCATCACCGCTTTGGTCGGCGGTCCGTTCTTCATCTGGCTGTTGCGCCGCGATGCAAAGGGGCAGGGCCGTTCCTCATGAGCCATATCCAGCCCGGCGCCCTGACGCTCGAGCGCGTCAGCTATGCCATCGACGGCAAGCCCCTGATCGAAGACATCTCGCTCAATGTCGCCCCCGGCGAGATGATCGGCCTTCTCGGCCCCAATGGTGCCGGCAAGTCGAGCCTGTTGCGCACCATCTACCGCACCAACCGCCCCAGCAGCGGCCGGGTGCTGGTCAATGGCGAGGATGTCTGGGCCCGCAATGCCCGCTGGACCGCCCGCCATGTCGGCGCGGTCTTGCAGGACATGCCTGCCGATTTTCCGCTGACGGTGGAGGATGTCATCGCCATGGGCCGCGCCTCGCACAAGCGGCTGCTGGAATCCGATAACAGCGACGACCGCGCCCTGATCGATGCGGCCATCGCCCTGCTGGATCTTGATGCCATGCGCGAGCGCCTGTTCCGCTCACTCTCGGGCGGGGAACGCCAGCGTACTCTGGTGGCCCGCGCCCTGGTGCAGCAACCCGCTGTCCTTGTGCTCGACGAGCCGACCAATCACCTCGATATCCACCACCAGATCAACCTGCTGCGTTTCGTGAGAAGTCTGGGCATCACCGTCATCGCCGCCCTGCACGATCTCAACCTCGCCGCCATGTTCTGCGATCGCCTCTGCCTGCTCGATCATGGCCGGCTGGTAACCACCGGCCTGCCGGACGATGTGTTGACCGAAGACAATCTCGCCCGGGTCTATCGCATCGAAGCCAGCCTCACCCGCAATCCACGCACCGGCACGCTCTGGATCATGCCGGCCTAAGGCGACCAGTATGAGGGCCTTTCAACGGACGGTCCGAGGAAGCGAAAATCAAATGTGAGGGCCTATCTGCGCCTCAGCCAACGCCATTGCCGCTTGGCCGAGGTAGCCTACTGGGATCCGGTCTGGCAGCGTTCCGGAATTTGGCCCGATACTGGCGTGGGGTCATGCCGCGCAGAGCCTTGAACTGGCGGTTGAAATTGGCCAGCGATCGGTAACCCACCGCCTCGGCGATAAAGCCGATCGGCGCCGTGCCTGATGAAAGCCGGGCGCTGGCATCCCCGATCCGCAACCCCGTCACATAGTCGATGACGCTGCCTCCAGTATGGCGCACGAACATCCGATGCAGTCCCGAGACGCTGAGCGCGGCGACCTCTGCCAAAGCTTCTAGACCGATATCCTCGACATAGTGCTGGTGCAGAAAGATGAGCGTGCGGTCGAGGCGCGAGCGATTGCCGCTATCCTGCGGCGGCACCGTGCGCGACAGCGGCTTGGCGTCCGTCGCTTCGGCCAGGCGCGCCAGGATCGAAAAGAGGCCGAGGAGCTTTTCGACCGGCGGCAATCCGAATATGGCCTCGAAATCCTGGCGCAAGCCAAGTCCTGTCTCGGGTCTGAACGCCAGTCCCCCAGCCGCGCGGTCGATAAGCGCCTTGACCGGTTGCAATTCCACCGAGCCCGCAATGGCGGCTTCGATCCACTCCCGCCGAAACCAGAACACCAGCGCCACATGCGGGCCATCTTGCGCGATCTTGGCCTGCGAGGCCCAGCTATGGGGCAGGTTTGGTCCCACCAGGACCAGATCGCCATGGGCATAATTGCCCACTGAATCGCCCACAAAACGCTGCCCCACCGAATTGAGCGTCAGCGTCAGCTCGAATTCGGGGTGGTGATGCCATTGGAACGGAATGGCGTCATCGAGCCGCCGGTTCAAGAGGCTCCATGAGGCGTCGTCCGAGACCGGCACATGTTCAAGATAGGGACGCATCGGGCGCCTTCTTCTACATAGACGCCAGAATAGTATCGAAAATTGCCATGCCAGCACAACACCGTGGGCGCCTTGGTTCTAATCTTGCTGCAACGGGTCGCTGAGAGCGGCCGAAAACGGGAGAAGGACATGCAGCAGGCCACCATGAAACGCGACAGCCACCCAACGACGGCTGCCACCGTTCCGCTCAAGGACATAAAGAAAACCCTGCCCTTGCGGGTGCTCTCCGAGGCTGATTGGCAGCACTGGATCACCAAGGGATATGTCATCGTCCGCCAGGCGGTGCCGGCGGACAATGTCGAGCGGCTGGTCGATCTGCTCTGGGCCTTCGATGAAAAGAACCCGGATGATCCCTCCACCTGGTATGCGCCGCAACGACGCGAGCACAAGATGAAGGAGCTCAACAACACCGGGATGCTGGAGATCTACAATCATCAATATCTCTGGGATAACCGCATGCAGCAGCGCATCTACGATGTCTTTGTCGACATCTGGGACCGCCAGGACCTGTGGGTCACCATTGATCGCGCCAATCTCAATCCGCCCAAAAAGGTCAAGGGCAACCCCAATGGCTTCGTGCATTGGGATGTCGATACCTCGCTCCATCCGCTTCCCATCGGCGTGCAGGGCGTGCTCAGCCTCAAGAAGCAGGATGGCGATGTCGGCGGCTTCCAATGCGTGCCTTATCTGTTCGAGCACTTCGACAAATGGGTCAAAACCCAACCGGCGGATCGTGATCCGATGCATCCGGACATGACCGGATTGAGCCTGGTCAATATCGACATGGAGCCCGGCGATCTGATGATCTTCAATTCGCTCCTGGCCCATGGGGTGCGCCCGAACCATTCCGACAATCGCGTCCGCATGGCCCAGTACATCTCCATGCACCCGGCCGAATATGACAACGAAGCCGAGCGCGCCGAGCGTATCCGCCTCTGGCGCGAACTTGACCATCCCAAGCGCGACGCCTTCCCCGGCGATCCGCGCGAATGGGAAAAGCACAATGCCGAGACCGCAAAGCTGACGCCGCTGGGCGAAAAACTCCTCGGTCTCACCCGCTGGTAGTGCCTTCTAAGCCCTCGGAGTGGTCCGGGGGCACCTTCACCTGACGTAGCGGTAGACCAGGTCCACCGGATCGGGTGCAACAGCGTGTTTGTCTTCGACCGCACTCAAGCGCCGGACCACGGCCAGCGACTTCTCGTTGTCCGGCGCAAAGTAACTCACCAGCGTTGGCAGGCCGCGCACATCGAGCGCCCAATCGCGCAGCGCCGCTGCCGCTTCGGTTGCATAGCCGTGCCCCTCAAAGCCATCGAACAGGAACCAGCCTAGCTCCGGCTCCGTAAAAAGTGGTCCGCCATTGATGCTGACCATGCCCATATCCATGCCGGTCGCCTTGCCGACGATCATCAGCGCCCCATAGCCGAACAGCATCCACGACCCCGCGCAGTGGCAGAACATGCCCCACGCCTCCCGGTCGGTCAGCGGACCGCCCATGGGAATGGCGCGGGACGATTGCATGATGGCGGCATAGGCCGGGTAATCGGCCTGGGTGAGCATGCGCAGCCGCAGCCTCGATGTCTCAAGGCAAAAATCGGGGTCGAATTGCAAAGTCGTCATCGTCGTAAACCCGCCTTTGGGCAATCATTTAAAATAGAGCGTGCTGATCTTTCCCGAGGGGGAAAAGCCGATGCCGATTTCGAGCCGCCCCTGCGCGAAATTGGCAATAAAGATGTCCAGGCCCGTATCGGAAACCCGTGTGAAGTCAAGGCTTTGCAGTGAACCTAAACTCGCCAACACTGCCGCCATGTGGTCTCTTTGCTCCTCTGCCAGGCGTTTGAGGGCTGGGGCAAGATTGTCGAAATCCGGATCGGCGGCGCCATGGGTGGCGATCACCCCGCGGATCGCTGCTGCGCTGGCGGCCAGCGGCTGCTGTTCGGCAATGCGTTGCACCAAGGTTGCCTCGGCCAGTTCGGCGCTGGCGCTGTCAATCGGCGCTGCCGTTTCGACACCACCATCCTGGTGATGGTTGAGCCCGACCACCGCCCCTTCCTTGCGGGTAAAGCTCACCTGCACCGGCAGGCCCTTGATGAAGAACCGATCCGGCGCCTCCGCCCAGAGCCTGTAGGCGGGCTGACCCGGCGGGCAGAAGTGCAGCTTTCCTTCCACCAGTTTCGTGCGCACGACGAGCCCGTCGGCAAATTGCCACGCACCCTCGAGATCCGCCATCTGGTTGTGCGAGAGGCTTGTCGCCACCCGCGGCCGCGCTTGTTCATAGCGAGCCCATCCGGTGGCGGCTTCGGTTTCCGGCGCCCCTTCCATGGTGTGGATCAGTCCCAGAAGGTCTTCGGTGCTGATGCTTTCCCCTTTGTCGAACCGCTGGCGCAACACGTCGATGGCGCGCAGCCCCGTCTCGGCCTGTCGCAACCGCGCCTCAAGGGCGTGCCTCTGTGTGTCCAGCGCCCGGCCGAGATCGGTGACCTGCCCCGATAACAGCGCGCCGATATCCTTGAGGCTGAGCCCAAATGCCTTGAGCGCGACGATCTCGTGCAGCCGCTCGATCTCGCTCCGGCCATAGAGCCGCCAATCCTTGGTGGTGCGGCGGGGGCTGATCAGTCCCCGCTGCTCATAAAGCCTAAGGGCACGGATGGAGAGCCCGGTGCGTGTGGCGCATTGCTGCGCGGTCAGCCATTCCTCCGTGTCCTTGCCCATGCCTATTCCCGCTCGGCCCGCTGCGTCACGCCATTCTGGTAAAGCTCCAGCCCCACAACCGCCCCGGCCTCGTCGCGCAGGAACCGCACCAATGCGTCCACTTCGGGCGAACCGAATTCGGTTTCGGACAACGCCCGCACGCGCAGCCGCCCCTGTCCGGTCCCCTGCACATAGAGCCGTCCGTCCATGTGCGTGACGTCGAGAGCAAAATCAGGTGTCAGCCGATAGAGCCCCACATAGTCGGCCAATACGTCCTCTGGCACGGCGAATTCGGGCGGCATGGCCGTGCGTTCCGCATAAGGCTTGTTCGGATCGAGCAGATGCACGCCGAGCGCATCGATGTCACCGGAGGTCACCTGGTTGGAGAGGAGCACGAGCCCCATGCCGGTCTCGGGCCGATAAGCCATCAGGGCGCTGAACCCACCGGTCATGCCATTGTGCCAGACGATCCCGTCGGTATCCAACCAACCCAACCCGATCCTGGCGCCGCCCATGCCGGTGGGGCGGAAGGTTTCGAGCATCAGCGCAAAGGCCGGGTCGAGCGCGCTGGGGGTGGCGCCGCTGGCCGCGGCAATGAACTTGCCCATGTCCCGCGCGGTCGAACGCCAGCCTCCGGCCGGGGTAAACAGACCCAGGTTCCAGTCGCTGGTGGCATCGCCATTGATGTCGTGCCCCTGGGCAAAGTCGCGATCCGCCGGCACGGCGACGAAGGTGCTGTCCATGCCGAGCGGCGTCAAGATGCGCTCCTTGACGAGGCTCTCATAGCTTTGCCCACTTGCCGTCTCCAGCGCCAGACCCAACAGTGTCGTGCCGGTATTGGAATATTCAAAGCTCTGGCCCGGCGCCCGAGGCGGGGTGAAGCCGGCAAGAAAATCCGCCAAGTCTACGCTGGAAAAGCCCGCATAGGGGTCGTCAGCGCTGGCCGCCAGCACAGCCGGGGGCACCGAGGGCAGGCCCGAATGATGGGTGGCGAGATCGAAAATGGTGATCTGCCGCCCATCCTTTTCCGGCAGCATCAGGCCTTCGGGCATATGGTCTTGTGCGGCATCTTCCAGCGCCAGCCGCCCCTCGAGCACCAGGTCCGCCAGCAGCAGATTGGTGAAAATCTTCGAGATCGAGCCGATTTCAAACACTGTGTCGGCGGTCACGGCAGCGGCGTTTGCTGCGCCCGACGTGCCGTAGCCAGCCAGTAGCGTGTCGTGCCCGGGCGCGCTCAGCGCCAGGGCCACGCCCGTCGCCTGTCCCGCCGCGATATGGCGGGGGATCAGCTCTTCCGCGCGTTCAAGCGTCGCGTCGATCTCCTCTGCCCCAGCCTGTGCCACGCCGCAAAGCGGCAGCACTGTTCCCATCACGATCGCCAGCGCCAATCCGATTCTGCTCAATGCCATGGGGTCTTCCTTTCCATTCGACGCCCGGGCGGGCGCCTGCGAAAAGGGGCATTACCCTATGACCTAAGGTCCGGTTCAACCCATAAATGGCGCTGGCGTCACAAAATCATCCCGCCCCTCAGGCGGCACGTGCCCCCGCAAAGGCCGGCAATACGGCGCGTTGCCCGGTTCCCTCGAGCGCAACGAAGCACATCGGCACCCCGTAAAGCCGCTGCAGATGCTCAGGGGTTACCACCTCATCCACCTTGCCCTTCAGCGCCGGGCCGTTCGGAAGCATCAACAGTGCCGTGTCGGCAATGGCCAGCGCGTGGTTGGGGTCATGCGTGGTAAAGACGATGGCCTTGTCGCGGCTTTGCCGCAATCCGTCGAGCAGCGTCAGCAGCCTTTGCTGGTTGGCAAGATCGAGCGCGGCGCCAGGTTCATCGAGCACCAGCACGTCCGAGCCGGTGGCCATTGCCCGCGCCAGGAGAACCAATTGCCGTTCGCCGCCCGAGAGATGGTCGAAGCGCTCGGCTTCGAACCGGGCCGCGCCTACCCGCTCCAGCGCCTGCCGCACCACCGCAAAGTCTTCAGCCTTGGGTTGCCCGAACAGGCCCAGGCCCGCCGCGCGGCCCATCACCACCACGTCGATGACGCGGTAGCTCGCCTGCGACGTCGCCGTTTGCGGCACATAGCCGACGATGTCGGGTGCCCGGCGCTGCCCGGTATCGATCCGCTGAAAGCCCAGCATGGCACGCAGCGCCGTGGTCTTGCCCCGTCCATTGGGGCCCAGAATGGCCATGCATTCGCCCTTGGGCACCGAAAAGCTCAGATTTTCGAATATGGTGCGATCGCCGAACCGTACGCTGGCAGTGTTGAGACCGATCATCAGCGGGCACTCCTTTCACGATAGTGCTGGCGCAGCAGCAGCGCAAAGACCGGCGCGCCCACAATGGCAGTAAGCACGCCCAGCGGAATTTCGGCCGCCGTGAGCGTCCGCGCCAGTGTGTCGACCCCGATGAGATAGGCCGCACCCAGAATGGCCGCGGCCGGCAGCAGCTTGCGGTGGTCATGCCCGACGATCAGCCGGCAGGCATGCGGGATGACCAGCCCGATCCAGCCGACAATCCCCGAGACCGCCACCTGTGCGCCCACCACCAGTGCCACCATGGCAAAGATCAGCCAGCGCTCGAGATCGGGCCGGGCGCCGAGGCTACGCGCCTCCGCTTCTTCCAGCGATAGAACATTGAGTCGGAAGCGCAGCGCCCAGAGCACGACGACACCGACGATTATGCCCGGCGCGGCGATGCCCACCCGCTCCCAGGTCGCCGTGGCAAAGCTCCCCAGCAGCCAATAGACGATGGCCGGCAGCGACGAATTGGGGTCGGCGAAATATTGCAGCAGCGATACGAAAGCCGAGAACAGCGCGCCCACCACCATGCCCGAGAGAATGACGGTGACGATCTGCGTCCGACCATCGATACGGGCAATGGCGCCCACCAGGGCCAAGGCCGACAGCCCGAAGACGAAGACCAGCGCCAAGAGCGGCAAGCCCCAGATCCCCAGTGAAATCGCCAGCGCACCGCCAAAGGCGGCGCCCTGCGAAATTCCCAGCACCTGCGGCGACACCAGCGGATTGCGGAACACGCCCTGCAGTGCCGCGCCGGAAATGGCGAGCCCCGCGCCACACAGCCCCGCCAGGATGACGCGCGGCACCCGCACCAGCCAGACGATACGCTCGTCAATGCCTGCGGGCAGGGCGGTGGGGTCGAACAGGCTCGTCCATATGATCGAAAGTGCCCGGTCCACCGGCACCGCATAGCGGCCCACCGTCACACTGACCAGCAGGCTTACAGCCAGAAGCGCCGCAAAGACGGCGAATTGCATCGCCGTCTTCATCTCGCGCTGGGCGGGCCGGCCGACGGCCAGCCCTTCATGTGCTGAGCTCATGGCTTCAGCGGGCCGCGAACTGGTCGTAGCCGGCGGCATCGCCCTGGAACCCGGTCCAAAGAATACCGTCGATATCGGCGTCGCTCAGTTCGTAGTTGTAAAGCACCTTATAGGCGTCCCGCATTTCGGCCCGCAGGTCGTAGTCGAACAGCTCCGGGTGCAGCAACTCGGCCAGCCATATCCAGGTCAATGGCGATTCCTGGTTGGGCGGATCCCAGCGATAGCCGCCCAGTGGCATTTTGTAGACGCGCTTGTTCTGTGCCGCCTGGGTCAGCGACAGGATCGGGTCGTCATAGACCCAGGACACATCCAGTTCCGGTTCGAAACTGTTGAGCAGGATGACGTCGGGATTCCACTGCGCGATCTGTTCGCGATTGATCGACTGGCTGCCGGTCAGTTCGGCAGCGGCATTCTTGCCGCCGGCAAGGTCGATATACCAGTTATTGTAGCTGTTGGGTGCGCCCGAGGCGGTAATGTCGGAGAGAGAGCGGCCCAGATAGAGCACATTGGGCCGCTCTTCGGCGCTCAGCCCTTCTGTCTTGGCAGCGATCGCCGCCATGACCGTGTCGCGCCAGTCCACCAACTGCTCGATGCGCTCAGGCTTGCCGATGGCAGTGGCCAGATTGCGCATATAAGTCTGGGCATTGTCCTCGTTGCCATAGACGATCAGCATCGCGTTGAGACCGGCATTGAGGATTGGATCGACGATCTCCGGGCCACGACCGCCCCATTGGATGACGAGGTCCGGATTGACCGCTGCAAGCGCCTCCACATTAGGGACGAAATCGGTGCCGGTGACGCCGTCGGTGATGTTGAGCGCGTCGGGGAAGATCCGGCCCAGAATACCCTCCCGCAAGGCGGTCAGGGAGAGCGGGTTCATGCCCACCAGCTTCTCGGCGCCGCCATCAATGGCGATGACTCCAGAGGCCATCGGCATCGGAATGGTGACGATGCGTTCGGCGGGCTTGTCGAGCGTGACGGCGCGACCCTCCTGGTCGGTGATGGAAATGGCTTGCGCAAAGGTCGCCGCCGGTAGCAGGGCGAGCAAAATTGTTGCGGCGCCGGTGAGACGGCGCGCGGTGCAGACGGTCATCTTTTTCTCCTTCGCCGGCGCGAGGCATCGCCGACATGGCAAGGGGTATTAAAAGATGATAGTAAGAGTCAAGATATTTGCGGTGCGACGTTCTGCCTGCCAGCACCCATCAGCTCGCGCCTTGCCCTGCGACGAGAAGAACGCTTGAGCCCGCCCCGATTTGCACTTATTGGCAGATGCAGGGGGACTTCATGACCATCTCGGCCGGCAAAATCGTCAGGGAGATCGGGACCGCGCTTGCGGTTCTGGCGATCTATGTCCTGACCATGCTGGCGCCGCTGCATCAGGCGGCGGGGCTGCAGCGTGACCTTGCAGCGCTGGGTTTTGACGCAATTGGCGTCTGGTCGGTCTGTGCCCCGCTGACCGAAACCGATGGCATCGACGGCAAGGGAACTCTGCAGATCAAGTGCCCGGCTGCGGGCATCGGCAAGAATGATCTCGCCGCTATCCTGCCGACTCCGATCGTGTTCGGCCTCTTGCCGGCATCAGGGCCGGTCGTGTTCGCACTCGATTTTAAAACTGCGCTGATCCGACCGGTCGAGCATCCGCGCCAACCGAGAGCCCCTCCAGCCCAAGCCTGATTGACCATTTCTGGCGGCAACCGCCGCTGCAATCAGACCCTTTTTGACTGGAGATCACAGATGATCCGCACTTTCGCTCGCGCCGCCCTGGCTGCCACCACTCTCGTTGCCCTCGCCGTCCCGGCCTTTGCTCATGTGACCCTGGAGACCCAGGAAGCCACCATCGGCAAGTCGTACAAGGCCGTGGTGCGTGTGCCCCATGGCTGTGGTACCGAAGCCACCCACACCGTTCGCGTTCAGATCCCCGAGGGCTTCTTTGCCGTCAAGCCGATGCCAAAGGCCGGCTGGGAGCTGGAAACCGTCACCGGCCCCTATGAAAACGCCTATGACAATCACGGCACCAAGGTGACCGAAGGCGTCAAGGAAATCGTCTGGTCGGGTGGCAATCTCAAGAACGAGTGGTACGACGAGTTCGTCTTCCGCGGCACCTTTGCCGGTTCGCTTGAAGCGGGCACCTTCTACTTCCCGACCATCCAGGAATGCGCCACCGGCGAGGAAGCCTGGCTCGACACTACCGGTGCCGAGAACGCCGAAATGCCGGCCCCCAGCCTCAAGCTGGTCCCGGCCGAAGGCGGCCACAGCCACTAACGGCATTCCCGGGACGGGGCCAGCGGCCCCGTCCCACCCGCTCCGGCAATCCGAAGGGATTTCACCATGACCAGACTGGCGACCCATTTGGGCGCGCTGATGCTGTGCGCGCTTCTGGCGCTGTGCGGCAGCCTGCCTGCCATGGCGCATGCGCAACTGCTTGCCACCAGCCCCGCCGCCAACACTGTGCTCGATAGCGTTCCGACAACTGCAACGCTTACCTTCAACGAACCAGTGACGGCGCTGGCTATCACCCTTATCGGCGCCGATGGCGATCCGCGCGACCTGCTTGCGGCAACCGAGAGCGGCGAGACGCTTGTCGTCACCCTGCCTGCGGAGATGAGCCAGGGCACCCATGCCCTTAGCTGGCGCGTGGTCTCGGTAGATGCCCATCCCATTGCCGGCACGCTGATTTTCTCCGTCGGTACCGCCAGCGCTGCCCCGCTGGCCGAAACTGCCGCCTCCTCCCGCGCGACCACAATCTCCCTCTGGCTCGGCAAGACCGGGCTGTTTATCGCCCTCGTCATTGGTGTCGGCGGTGCCGTCTTCGCGCTGGCTGCACCGCTGCCGGTTCCGGCTCGCCGCGCCGCGATCGCTGCCAGCGCCGTGGGGCTGGTGCTCGCACCGCTGACCCTTGGCCTGCATGGCGCCGATGCCATGGGGCTTGCACCCGATGCCCTGATTGGCACCACCTCCTGGGCTACCGGTTTCCTGACCAGCTACGGCACCAGCGTGCTCCTGCTCCTGGGCGCCTTCGCTCTGGCGCTTGCGGCACTGTTGCTACCCTCTCTTGGCGTCCTTGCCTGGCTGGCCTGGGCGTTTTCGGCTATTGCCTTGGCAGTAAGTGGGCATGCCGGCGCTGCCCAGCCGCAAATGCTGACCCGTGCCGCCGTCATTTTCCACATCGGCGGCATCCTGTTCTGGACGGGTGCGCTCCTGCCTCTGTGGTTTGCGCTGAGCAGTCGCGGCGAGACTGCAGATCGCGCCCTGATCCGTTTTTCCCGCTTCATTCCCTTCGCCGTTCTGCCGCTGCTGGTCTCGGGCATTGTGCTCGCCGTCATCCAGCTCGGAGCGCCCGGACCGGCCTGGCTGAGGCCCTATGGCTATATTCTGGCCGCCAAGCTGGCGCTGCTTGTCCTGCTCCTGGCGCTGGCCCTGTGGAACCGACTCTCCCTCACTGCCCCGGCGCTGAAGGGAGAGCTCAAGGCACGTCATCGCTTGCGATTCTCCATCCGCCTCGAACTCGTTCTGGTGCTGCTTATTCTGGCCCTGGTCGCCGGCTGGCGGTTCACGCCGCCACCGCGTGCCCTGGCCGAAGTCGAGGCAGCCCAGGCCGCACGGGCGGCGCTGCTCGAGCCTATCCATGCCCATGCCATGGATGACAAGATCATGGCCGGCCTTACCATCACCCCCGGCACGGCCGGTCCGGTGCGCATCGAGATCGAGGTCACCGACATCGACTACGAGCCAATCGAGCCCGTCGCCGTGAATATCACCTTCAGTGCCCCCGAACGCGGCATCGAGCCGTTCAAGGCCAGTGCCATGCTCCTCGATGGTCTCTGGATCATCGAGGGCCAGACCATACCCCTGTCCGGACTCTGGGAGCTCATTCTCGACATCCGTGTCGATCGCTTCACCCTCGCGCGTATGGCGACCGAAATCGACATCCCCTGATCAATGCAAGGAACCACGCTATGAATTCCCTTCCCCGCCTTGCCGCTTTGGCACTTCTTGCCATCCTCGCCCCAGCCCTGCCGAGCCTCGCGCATGACACCACGCCCAAGCCGGCTGGCCACGATGCGCATGCCCATGGCGCAGGCGATGCGCACGCTTCCGGCGATGCCCATGCCGGACACGGCAATGGCCACCATGGCAGCGGCACCGCCGTCGATCAGTCGGGCCTGTCCGATGTCGAGGCAATCACCGCAATCAAGCTCGCCATGTTCGACACGCCCGAAAATCCGTTGCATATCGGCCCCATCATCGTCGTCGGCGACTATGCGGTCAGCGGTTGGGACCAGGGCGGCATGGGCGGCCGTGCTTTGATGCGCAAGACCGCAAAGGGCTGGGCCATCCACCTGTGTGCCGGTGCCGGCCTCAAGGACGCTGCGGCGCTTGCAGAGATTGGCGTGCCCGAACATGAGGCCCTGCAGATGGCAACCGAACTGGCCGCCGCCGAGGCCCAGTTGCCGCCCGAAACGGTTGCCCTCTACGACTCTTTCGACGGCACGGTGATGGTTGACGAGACCCTGTTCTGAGCCACTGGCTCTACCCGGCCCATAACTGTGCCGCCCCGGCAGACAATGCGGGGGCGGTACGACTCTGGAGCCGTTCGGGAACTAGGGCGTGTGCCGCCGGGTAGAGTCCCAAGCCTCCCGCCCCAGCACCAGCTTGGCCCCGGCCTCAAGTCGGGTCTCCTTGACCGCGCCGTTCCAGCGCAACGCGAGGGTCCTTGCGGTCCCCGAGAGCAATGCAACCTCCAACGGTCGCCCAGCCTCCCAGGCGAGATCGAGGGTAACGTTGCCCCGCGCCCGTAGCCCGCTGACGCGCCCTTTCGGCCAGGCCGACGGCAGCGCTGGCAGCAGCGTGATCAGCCCCTCCCGCGATTGCACCAACATTTCCAATATTCCCGCCGCGCCACCGAAATTGCCATCGATCTGGAACGGCGGATGCGCGTCGAACAGATTGCAATAGCTGCGCTCGGGGCTGAGCAGCAGCTTGAGCACGTCATGGGCGCGTTCGGCCTCGCCTAGCCGAGCCCATAGATTGAGCCGCCAGGCAATGGCCCAGCCGGTGGCCTCGTCGCCACGCAGCTCCAGCGACGTCTTTGCCGCTGCCGCCAGCGCCGGCGTCTGATCGGGTGCAATCTGCTGGCTAGGATAGAGTCCATAGAGATGAGAGACATGCCGGTGATCCCGCTCGGGCGCATCGAGGTCCCAGTCCTCCAGCCATTCCTGCAATTGCCCGCCCCGGCCGATGCGGTCAGCCGGCAGACGGGCCCGTGCCGCACGCGCGGAGTCTTGCAGACCACCCGTCGCACCAAGCTGCTGGCTGGCGGCCAGATAGGCGTCGAACAGATCGCGCAATAGCTGGCTATCCATCGCTGGTCCGGCACAGACCGAGCTGCCATGGGGGTGCTGGTTTTCTGGCGATAACGTGGGCACGGTGACGAGAAAGTCTGTGCCGGGCAGGGGCTGCAAGATATCGAGAAAAAACTGCACCGCCCCTTCGAGCAGCGGCAGCAGCTGCCGCGCCAGCGCCTCGGGGCGGCCGGCATAGACCGCATGGTCCCAGGCCTGCACGCAGAGCCAGGCCCCGCCCATCGGCCATAGCCCCCATTGCGACCCATCGACCGGCCCGGTGGCCCGCCAGAGATCGGTATTGTGATGCAGCACCCAGCCGCGCGCGCCATAATGGGCCCGCGCCATCTCTGCCCCGGTTGCCGCCACGCCCTCGATCAGCCCGATGAAGGGCTCGAAACATTCGGCCAGATTGGCCGGGTCGGGCAGCCAGTAATTCATCTCGACATTGATATTGGCGGTATATTTGCTGCCCCAGGGGGGGCGGGTCGAGCGGTTCCATATCCCCTGCAGATTGGCCGGCTGCCCGCCTGGCCGGCTCGATGCCAGCATCAGATAGCGCCCATATTGAACGTAGAGCGCCGCCAGCCCGGCATCGCCCCCTTGGGCGAAACCGGCAATGCGCTCGTCAGTCGGCAATGCATCCTGCCCCGGCCCCAGATCGATCTCCAGGCGGCCGAACCGCGACTGGTGCGATGCAATATGGTCGGCGCGCAGCGCCTCATATGGTTTGCCTGCTATCGCTTCACGCCGCGCCGTCAGGGCCGCCTCCACATCGCCATTGACCTGGTCGAAACGGCGGAATGAGGTGGCGATATCGAGCGTGATCAGGGCGGCATCGGCGCCCCGCACCACCAGCCGCCGCCCGCGCCGTTCTGCCCGGCCGCCCTCGACCCGCAAATCGAGCCCGATGCCCAGGCTCAACGCTCCATCCAAGCCGTGCTCGCCGAAATTGCGCCCGCGATAGTCGAGCCTTGTGTCCTCCCCATCCAGCCAGTCGCCCGGTTGAGGACTGTCAAGCCAGATCTCGAAGCTCAACGCCCCAGGTTTACTGCTGGCGAGCCGCAGCACCAGCAAGTCGTCTGCTGCCGAAACGAAGCATTCTCGCGAAAACACCGCGGCATCGTCGCTGATGCCGGTGCTCAATAGGGCATAGCGTGTGGTGGCGATGGCGGTCTCGAGGTCGAGCGCGCGCCGATAGCTCCCCGGCACCGCCTCATGCTGGAATTCGATGAAGAGATTGCCGGCTGACTGATAGCTCATCTGCGCATGCGGCCGAGCCAACAGCGTCCTATCGGCCAGCGCTTCGGCCTCTTTGTAGCGGCCCTCGAACACCAGCTGTCGCACCGTATCCAGTGCCGGTAGTGCCGCGTCATGGATGGGTTGATAGGGCCCGCCCGACCACAGCGTCGCCTCGTTGAGCTGGATATCCTCGCGCCCCACCCCGCCATGCATCATGGCGCCCAGCCGCCCATTGCCCAGCGGCAGCGTGTCGGTCCATTCCACAGCCGGCCCGCGATACCAGAGGCTGTTTCGGGTCATGACGGGTCTCCTCGCTGCCGGTTCGTTGCGACCGGTTCGGCGCAGTGCACTCTTGTTGATTCCGCACGCCGCGACCAGCCCCGCCGCATGGCGTCGCTGCGCGGCTTTCAATGGTGATATTGACAGTCATGTTAAAGCGGTGCATGTCCCGCCCAGATTTTTTGATAGTTTCAGTCGACTTATTTTCCGGGGGGATGCATCGGTGCACGCTTTCGATCATGGGCAACCAGTCGCCGTCATCGCTCCCTTCGGGCAGCCATTCCTGGCCGGCCTGGAGCGTGAAGCATGAGTCGGCTCGAAACCCTCGGTCTCAGCGCCGGCTATGGCGACGTCACCATTCTCGATGGTGTCGATCTCGTCATTCCCGACGGGCAGGTGACCGTGCTGATCGGCCCCAATGGCTGCGGCAAGTCCACCCTGCTCAAGACCATGGCGCGCATCCTCAAGCCGCAGCGCGGCTATGCCCTGCTCGATGGCAAGTCCATCCACGCGCTCAATACCCGCGCCGTCGCCGCGGCGCTCGGGCTCCTGCCACAGGGCCCGGTGGCACCCGAAGGGCTCACCGTGCGCGAACTGGTGGCGCAGGGGCGCTTTCCGCATCAGTCCTTGCTGCGCCAATGGACCCGCGCCGATGAGGATGCGGTCGATAGGGCGATGGCCATTGCCCGGGTCGCCGATTTCGCCGACCGCGCCGTCGATACTCTCTCCGGAGGCCAGCGCCAGCGCTGCTGGGTGGCCATGGTCCTGGCCCAGGATACCGATCTGATCCTCCTCGACGAGCCCACCACTTTTCTCGACCTCAAGGTGCAGGTCGATCTCATGGACCTCTTTGCCGGCCTCGCCCATGACCATGGCCGCACCCTGGTCATTGTCCTGCACGAGCTCAGCCTCGCCGCCGCCTATGCCGACTATCTGGTGATGATGAAATCCGGCCAGGTCGTCGCCGCTGGCGATCCGCAAGCCATTTTCACCGCCGCGCGGCTCAAGGAAGTCTTCGATCTCGATGCCAGCGTGCTGCGCGATCCGGCCAGTGGCCGCCCGGTCTGCGTGCCCTTCGGCGCCCGCCGCCGCATCGCTGAGGCCGCGCAGTGACCGCCGCCGATGCCGTCACCGTCGAGCGGCATCCGCTGCGCGCCATTTCCGGCGTGCCGCTGCTGCTCCTGGCCCTGGTTGCGGTGTTTCTCCTCCACATCGCTGTCGGCGCCAAGCCGCTGGCCGTGACCACCGTCATCGACGCGCTGATCCATTTCGATCCCACCAATTTCGACCACACTATCGTCCGCAATCTGCGCCTGCCGCGCGCCGTCATCGGCCTCGTCGTCGGTGCCAGCCTGGCTTTGGCCGGCGCTTTGATGCAGGGGGTGACGCGCAATCCGCTGGCCGATCCGGCCTTGCTCGGCCTCACCTCCGGCGCCGCCTTTGCCGTAGTGGTGTTCACCTTCCTCTTCGGCGCCGCAAGCCTCGCGGTCGTTCCCTGGGTGGCCATGGGCGGCGCGCTCGGTGCCGCTACACTGGTCTATGCCATTGCGCGCCTCGTGCCCGGCGGTGCCACCCCGCTCAGCCTCACCCTTTCAGGCGCCGCCATCAGCGCCTTTCTCGGCGCCATCATCTCAATCGTGCACCTGCTCAGCGAAGACACGTTCGACAATCTGCGCGTCTGGCTCACCGGCGGCCTCGCCGGGCGCGACATCAATGTGCTCTTTCAGGTCGGGCCCTTCATGGCGCTGGCCCTGATCGCCGGCGTGGTCCTGGCCTCGCGCGTCACCATTCTCGCCATGGGTGATGAGGTGGCGCAGGCCCTTGGCGTCAAGACCGGCCTGCTCAAGGCCCAATTGCTGGCCGTCATTGTTGTGCTCACCGCCTGCTCGGTGGCGCTGGCCGGTCCGCTCGGCTTTATCGGTCTGGTTATCCCCCATATGGTGCGGCTTTATGTGGGGTCCGATTATCGCTGGATCGTCCCCTATGCCGCCCTGGTGGGCGCCATCTATCTCATCTCCGTCGATATCGCCGCCCGCCTCGTCATCGCCCCGCGCGAAATCTCCACCGGCATCATCACCGCCATGATCGGCGCGCCGCTCTTCGTCCATCTCGTGCGCCAGAGGACCCGCTGATGCCTGCCGTCAGCCCACCCCGCCATCTCATCCTGCGCAGTTCGGGCGAGCGCCTGGCCCTGCGCCTCCCACTGCGCGCCCTTCTGGCGCTCTGCGGCCTCATCATCGTCATCCTCCTGGTCGCCGGCACCAGCCTTGCCACCGGCACCTATGGCGTGGCGCTGGGCGAGGTCTGGGAAACGCTGCGCGGCCTTTCGATTTCGCGCGCGATCGACAATGTTGTCTGGGAGTTCCGCTTCCCTCGTACCCTCGCCGCCATCCTTGCCGGCGCGATGATGGCCCTGTCCGGCGCCACGCTGCAAAACGCTACCCGCAACAGCCTGGCCGATCCTTCCCTGGTCGGGGTCAGCCAGGGCGCGGCGCTTGCCGTGGTGTCCATGACCGTGCTTCTGCCCGGCGAGGCCGTCGCGCTGCGCCCCTGGGCCGCGTTTGCCGGCGCTGTACTCGTGGCGCTGGCCATCCGCTCCCTCTCCCATACTCGCCAGGGCGGCAGCGCCATTCGCTTCATCCTCATGGGCATTGGCTTGTCCGCCTTCATCTCCTCGATCACCTCGGCGCTGATCACCTATGGCAAGATCGACAATGCCATGGCGGCTTTGGCCTGGCTCTCCGGCTCCATCAATGCCGCCACCTGGTCCGATGTATGGACATTGGCGGGCTGGTCTGCGGTTCTCTTTCCCGTGCTGCTGGGCCTTAGCCGCACCATGAGCGCGCTGCGCTTCGGCGATGCCAGCGCCGTCGGCCTCGGCGCCCCGGTGGCGGTGACGCGCAATCTCCAACTCGCCCTCGCCGTCGGCTTTGCCGCCATCGCCACTTCCGTGATCGGCCCGCTGGGTTTTGTCGGCCTCATCGCCCCCCATGCCGCTCGGCGCCTCGCGCCATCCGGCGTTGGGCTGCATCTGCTGCTGACGGCGGGGATTGGCGCCTTGCTGGTGCTCACCGCCGACCTCATCGGCCGCGTCGCCTTCGCGCCCATCCAGATCCCGGCAGGCCTGCTCACTGCCCTCATCGGCGTCCCCGTCTTCGTCGTGCTGCTGATCCGCGGCCGCCCTGCAACCTCCACCTGATCCCACCAGGAGACCATCGTCATGCTGCTCCGCTCCCTTATTGCCCCGACGCTCCTCCTTGCCGCGCTTGCCGGCTCCGCCTTCGCGAAGGAGACCCGCTCCTATACCGCCGCCAACGGCACCTTCGACATTCCCGTCGCCCCGCAGCGCATCGTCGCCCTCAATGACCAGATCGTTGCCCTGCCGCTTTACGAGCTTGGCGCCCATGTGGTCGGCAGCGCCGGTCGCATCGATCCCGAGGGCAAGCCCTTCCTGCGCGGCGGCATGGATACGCTGGGCATTGACTATGCCAATACCGACATCGCCTTTGTCGGCACCTTCGACACTCTCGATGTCGAAGCCATCGCCGCCCTGCAGCCCGATCTCATTATCGGCGGCCCCTATACCGATCCGGCCTTGGCCGAGCAGCTGCAGAAGGTGGCGCCCACCCTCATCGTCAACAACAACGAACTGGGTATTATCGAAACCCTGCGCGCATTCGCCGATATCACCGGCCAGGCCGGCAATTTCGAAGCCCGCCTCAAGCGCTACCAGGATAATGTGGCCCGCACCCGGGCCTATCTCGAACATTCCGAGGACATTTCGGTCACCATGACCTTCGTGTTTCCAGAAGGCGCGCAGATGTGGGTCTATCGCCACAATGGCAATCTGGGCGCGGTGGCGCAGGTAGTGCGCGATCTTGGCTTTAAGGAGACCGCCGCCATGCAGGCGCTGCCCGCCAATGAGGGCACGATCAGCCCCGAACTGATCCAGAGCCTCGATGCCGATTTCATCTTCGGCTTCTATCGTCAGCAGCCCGACGCAACCCCGGCCACCATCCGCGCTGCTTATGAGAAATTCGCGCCCGGCTTCTGCGCGGCGCTGACCGCCTGTCGCAACGGACAGTTCGTGCTGCTGCCGGGCCCCACTTTCGGCCCGACCATGACCGGGTTGGAGCTGACGCTGGAGCTCATCGAAAGCCAGCTTGCCGCGCGGCCGTTCACCCCCTTTGTCGAAGCCGAGTGATGGGCAAGCACGTCTTCTGCACCGATCTCTGCCTGGCACGGGGCGAGCCCCTCGCCGGCACCGGCGATACGCCGGAGCGCGCCCTGCTGCTGGCCTGGCCGCGGGGCAAGTGGCGGGTGCCACGCTGGCAGTCCGCCGACATGTCGCCCGAGCTCAGCGCCGCCATCCATGACGCGGCCATGTCCGGGCTCTATATCGGCCTCATCGACAAGGTAGAGGCGCCCGAAAGCCTGCCGACCCTGCATGCCCAGCCCGAAAACGTCTATGCCAGTTTCGATGATGAAGCCGCGCTGATCGCCGCCATCCGCAATTATGTCGACGGCATCCTGTTCGCCGGCACCAGGGATACGCGCCGCACGATCATCTGCTGCACCGACAGCCGACGCGATGCCTGCTGCGCGCGCTATGGCTTTTCCACCTACAAGGCGCTGGTCGCCGCCGCCGATCCAGCTCTTTTCAACATCGTGCAATGCACCCATATCGGCGGCTGCCGCTTTGCCGCCTCGCTGGTGGTCATGCCGCAGCGCCAGCGTTATGGCCGCATGACCGCCGAGCAGGCCCCCGCCTTCCTGTCCGCCCTGGCGCGCGACGAGCTTTACCTGCCCGCCTACAAGGGCCGCACCGACCGTCACGAGGCCGAACAGGTCGCCGAACTCGCCGCCCTTGCCTGGGCGTCCGAGCGCGGGCAGGTGCTCAAATCCGTAGCGATTACCGGCGCGATTCCAGAGGCCCCAATCGAGGGCGCGGCACTCAACCTGACGGCCCATCTGCCCCAAGCGGCACTCGCCATCAGCCTCACCGCCCGCAGCTTCTACATGCAGGGCAATTGCCAGATCGTCGCTGATAACGAGGGCGAGGACAAGCTGCGCTGGTGCCTCGCCAGCGTCACGCCCCTGCCGTTTTCCCCCCTTTCAGGCCCCACCTGATCCAACTCAAACAAGGGTCGTTTGCGGCCCGCACTGGAGCCTTTCATGCAGTTCATCCTCAAATTAGCCGCGGTGGCGGTTGTGACGGCGCTATCGCTGTCGCCGGTGCTCGCCCAGGAAACGCGCAGCTTTACCGATGATACCGGTCGCGTCGTTGATATTCCCGTCGCTCCCCAGCGCATTGTCAGCCTGCACGACAGCGTGCTCACGGTGCCGCTGCTCGAACTTGGTGTGATCCCTGTCGGCAGCCATGGCCGCACCACCGAGGACGGCAAGCCCTTCATCCGCTCAAGCAATGTGCTGACCGGTATCGACTTCGACAATTCCACCATTCAGTTCGTCGGCAATCTGCCCGCCGATGTCGAGGCGGTGGCCGCGCTCGAACCCGACCTCATCCTCACTACCCCCTGGCAGACCGCCGGCCTCGAGCAGCTCGAGGCCATCGCCCCCACACTGGTGCTGGACTCGGGCAAGCGCGACGCTTTCGGCATGCATTCCGTTCTTGCCGACGTCACCGGTACCCAAGATCGCCTGGCCACTCTCGATGCGCGCTACCAGAGCCAGATCGCGCAGATCAAGCGCCTGATCGACACCAGCTCGATCTCCGTCAGCATCATGCAGGGCGTCAACGGTCAGTTCGCTGTCTGGCACACCTATGGCACGCTGGGCATCGTGCTGCGTGACGCCGGCTTCGTCTTTCCCGACCGGGTCAACGCCATTCCCGAAGGCACCAACGAGCTCTTGAGCGCCGAAGCTCTGCCCGAGCTCGACGCCGATTTTGTCTTCGTCACATATCGCACCGATGCCCTCGAAACTCCGGCCGATGCCATGAAATATCTCGACGAGGTCGTGCCCGGCTTCTGCGATTTCCTCTTTGCCTGCCGCGCCAACCAGATGATCGTCATGCCGCGCGAGGAGGCGTCCTCCGCCTCCTATTACGGCCTCGGCGTCATGGCCTACACGGTCATCTCCCAGATTTCCGGTCGCCGCTTCGAGCATAAGCCGGACTAGGTTCTGCGGTCCGCTCGGATGATTGAACGGGGCGCTGTCCGGCCGGTCAGCGCCGCCTTCTGACCCTCAGGGCCAGATGGGGGCGGCCCGGCAGGCGGACACCGAACGCGGCGTCCGCCTTGCCGCCGCGCACCACGGCGCCATGTCGGGTCGGATGGGGAATTGCGGGCGCGATACGCTGGGCGGGCTCTATGGTCATGGCCCAGGTGTCGATAAGGTCGACATCGTAGTCGCGGTCGTCGAGCGGCAGGCCGGTCGTCCATTGCGCCGGCTGGTGCTCGCCGAAATAGATATAGCGCACGTCGCCATCCTCGGCCGCCGACATGCGGCTCCACGGCCAGGACGTAGTGCCACCGAGCGGCGTCAGGCCGGCCTTGACGTCTTGTTCGAGCAATTCGCGCAGGAACTTGATGCGCTTCCAGGCGTCGCCATGGAGCTCGCCACCCTTGGCCCACCAGATGATGTCTTCGGGGTGTTCGAACGTTTCCCCATGCCCGGCATAGCCGCCGCGCAGAGCCGTGATCCAGAATCGATGCGTCAATTCCTGGGCCGAAATATTGCCCCAGGCGGGGAAAATATTGCCCTCATATTCGGGCTCGTCATTGACCACCGGCTTGCCATAGGCATCGCGCCATTCCGGGGTCTTTTTGACGTCCCAGTTCTGGATGCAGACATGGGTGACCCAGGGCTTGGTGTGATCATAGTTCATCCGCACATCGCCATTATGGATCGAGCGCAGATGGCCATAGGGGTCGTTTTCTCCGAGAATGTGAAAGAAGCGGTCCCATCGCTCCATCGGTTTGGTGTCGAGCAGGAAATCGTATTCGTTGGCCAGCGACCACCACACATTACGATAGGCCGCTAGGCGCGCCGCCAGATACGCGACATAGCGATTGTCCTGCTCCGCGGACATGTCGCAATAGCCCCAACGGTCATAGGGATGGAAGATGATGATATCCGCCTCGATACCAAGATCGCGCAGCTTGCCGATCTGGCTTTCGAAATGGCGGAATGCCACTGGATTGGGTCGGTCGAAATCCCGCTTGCCATCTGCGCCGACGTCGAAAACGTCATGGAGCGGCTCATTGGTGTTGAACGGATAGTCCTTTGGAAAGACGCCCATGCGGATCTTGTTGAAACCCGCCGTGGTCAGCGTATCGAGGGTCTGCGCCTGCAACTCGAGCGGCTGGTGGGTCCAGGCATAGCAGGTGGTGCCGAAGCAGAGGAACGGCTTGCCGTCGGCATGGGCGAAGTGGAACTGGTTGGCGACCCGGACAGGGCCATGCGCCCCCTTGAGCGGCGTGGTCGCGGTGAAACTGCCAACCTTTCCTTCTAGCGCGGCCAGGGAAGACCGGGTTTCGTAGTGCCACTCGCCCTGCGTATCGGGCATGAAGCGCAGCACATATTGACCCTCGCCATCGTAGAAACCCGGAACGCGAATGGAACGGCCGCGCTGCGTGAAATAGGCTTCAAGTGTCACATCGATATAGGGGTTGCCGGTAGCCGGACCCGACAGGCGCAGCTCGAAAATGTCCCAAACGGGCGTGGTGGTCATGGTCATATCCTTGTCGGCCAAGCGTCGATGCGTCCAAGCCATACAGTCTTATGGTGCCTGGGCGCAAAGTGCAGCATGTCGCCATGGATCGCCGTTTGGGCGGCACGGCCCGCTGAAACCTTTCGACATCAGCGAGCCTCGGAGCATGGGTCAATTCCTGGGACGAACGCCGTCATCAACGGTGTCGAGGATCCTAGGCTCCCTGCCCCAAATGCGTTCGCCAAAGGTGGCCGCTTCAATTCAGGCCTGGCACTTGTGGGTGAGGAAGGACCGGAGTTGGTGGAGTTCGGTGGGCCGGGACAGGTTCACACCGCGTCGGAAACGGGAGGTATGCTGTCCGGTGGGTCTTCGGGAAGCGTTTCTTTCCTCATCAACATGGGAGGAATTCACATCCAGGGGGTCAACGATCCGGAGCATATTGCGGATCAAGTTGCGCCGATTTTGGGTAGAAGGCTCAAAAGAGAAATTGATGGCATTCAGGCCGACATTGGTTGGAGTATCGCCTGATGGCAGATCAATTGAAGTTTGAATCTGTGGACGAAGCGCTGCAGTTCATGCTGGACCAAAACGCCGAGCTGCGAGCGCGATTGGATGCGCAAATGGTCGCTTCACTGGCTTTGATCAAAACGCTTTCCCAGCTGTCCTTAAAAGTTAGCCAAGCTGATCTTTTTGAGATGGCCTTGGAGGTCGCTGCTTCGACGGTGAAGAAACTGCAACTCCATCCCTCTGCCATTGCAGAACTGGAACGATACTGCAGCGAGGTCAAAGGTATCCGTAAGGTTAAGTTCGGGATTATCGACAGGGGAAGAGTTGAGTAGCTACTTATCAACACTCTGTGGATCAGTGGCCATTACCGCAATGAACCGGATAGGCGCGTCAGGGTTCCTCAGGTCAGGGGAAAGCTCTCTAAACCCAATGGCCGTTGTCATTGGACGTGCATTGATGGCGTGGATAAGCATCTCCTCCGCGAACGACAAAAGATTATCCAAAGCTACGTCTAGGTCGCGGTACAGGTCTGTCTTGGGCAGAGTGTCGTCGTTCCGAACGCGATACCAAGCAGGCGGGATATATAAGCCTCGGCTTGGGCCTTGAGCGAAGTCCTCGATTTTCAGCGCTCCGGAGTTACCGCCCGGATGCTCGACTGCGTTACGCTTTTTTACTAGCTCGGAGATCCAGTTTGCATCCCCGGAGAGGGATGTGGTGAGGTGATGGTTTAATCCAAATGTCTTCTCCGCCCATTTTTGGGCAGCACTTTTCTCCCCTCTAGAGTTCCAAAAAACGGCCGCCTCTTCGCTTAAGCGTGCGTTCTCAAACAGTACGTTCATTGTTATCGCGACGTCCCGAAGGAAAAGCTTGATCGCGAAGAGCAGGCCTTCGACCTCGGCCTGAAGGTTCATAATCGCGGGAACTGTATACTCCCCGCGCGCCAGGACTTCGTTCGTTTCTTTGAGAGCTTCGGCGCGGGAAGCTATCAGCCGTGCATGGTATTCATGGCATTGCAGAAGCCGGCGCTGAAGCTCCAAGTAGCGACCGAATATCTCCTCTTTTGTCGCTTTATCAACGTCTAGCCACTGCGCCAACTCAATAGTCTGAAGCGCAAGACGCGCCACGATCGGATTGTCCACTCCGTGATTGGAGACCTTTTGCACAATTAAAGGTGGAATGCCTCTTTCTGCCACTTCGTCCCCCTACCCTACTGCCCGTCGGCACCTGACTTGGGTCGTGAATTGCGATAGTCGAGCAAGGTGCCCGGATCTTCACGAAATCCTTGAAACGCGGCTAGACGGCTTCCGACGTGCAAGATCTCGCCCGTCCAATTCCTGAATGCCAGGAGAAAACCTTCTTAGCGGTATAAACTAAACCAGGCATAAGCTTTGCCGCGGGCGGCGGCGGCGTGGCCGCAGGGGCGTATACTTGGACAACATTAGCTGCGACGGATGGACCAAGCAGACCTAACCTATCGATGTTCGCTTGATAGATAGGAACTGCGAAACGAGGTGGGGTGAAGGGGGCGTCCGCATTCTTGTAATCTCGATCCAGTGAAAGGCGTTTCCAGACGACATTTTGCGCTCGGAGTATAGTTTGTTGTTGGTGGACTGCGCTCAAGAGAGCGATGAGCTCTCCATGCAAAGAGGCCGCTAATACCCTATGCTGATAGGTGCGTTCTGCGGCTACTTTCTGCTGATCTAATCTATAGCTGTGCTCCCGGGCCTGTAGTTCGATCTCTGCGCGGTGTGTTTGTCCCTCAACCAGGTTTTTGAAACCTAGGTTTGCCTGCCACGCGACGACGCCAAACCCAGGAATTCCAACCACTATCGTGGCTAGAGGCGCAGAGATCGAGCTGGCTAATGCAGAGATGGACCCTGCCGTTCAAGGCCAGAAGCGCCGCATTTAACGTTAGCATCGCCAAGTGAAAGAGCAGCCGCACCCACTCACTGAAACGCGGTGAGGTGCTGCTAGGGGCTCTACCGGTGACAAGCCGCCAAAGGTGCGATCGCATAGCGGCAAGCTCTCAGAATGGCCCACGGGAGTCGAGTGCCATTTCCCTCGAACTTAACAGATTGAGGCGATCGCCAGACGACGTTCGTGAGCTTTTGGTGAGTTGATCTACAAAGCAAATCATCAACGAAGTGCTAACTTATTGTTTTTATTGGCGCACCCGGCGAGATTCGAACTCACGACCTCTGCCTTCGGAGGGCAGCGCTCTATCCAGCTGAGCTACGGGTGCAGGCCGGAATCGGGGGTTGGCCCGATGGAGTGGGCGCAAACTAGTGCAAGGGCGGGGTTTCTGCAACCGGCGAAATCGCGCGGGTTTGCCACATTTCGGACACAAGCCTGACCGCGATGTGAACGAAATATGAGCGCCGGCGCCCCCGCATGGCAGAGAACTGCTGTCGTCGGAGCGCGATTGCTGCCACGGACTGGCAGGAGGTTGCGGCAAGAGGCGCCGAACGGATATGGCTTGGGGGCAGTGATGACGACGATAGACGGACCGGATGGACGACCGCGCTGCCGCTGGTGTGCCGGCGCGCCCGAATTTGTCCCCTATCACGACAGTGAATGGGGATTTCCCGTCGACGACGACAGGCGCCTGTTCGAAAAGCTGAGCCTTGAGGCGTTCCAGTCCGGATTGAGCTGGCGCACCATCCTCAATAAGCGCGAAGCCTTCCGCGCCGGCTTCGCCAATTTCGACATTGACACCGTGGCCGGTTTCACCCCGCTCGACATCGACCGCCTCCTGGCCGATGCCGGCATCGTGCGGCACCGCGGCAAGATCGAGGCAGTGATCAATAATGCATGCCGGGCGCAGGAATTGATCGCCGAAACCGGCTCGCTGGCGGCCTATGTCTGGCGCTTCGAGAGCAAAGAGGCGGCGACGCCGAAGACGCGATCCACCTCTCCCGAATCCGAGGCCTTGTCGAAGGCACTGAAGAAGCGCGGCTGGCGGTTCGTGGGACCGACCACGGTCTATGCCTTCATGCAGGCCATGGGGCTGATCAACGACCATGCCCAAGGCTGCGTGACGCGGGCCGAGGCGGCGCTGGCGCGGCAGCACTTCGTGGTACCGCGATAGGGTTTTGAGTTTGGAGCGCGCCGGGGATAGGCGGTGCTTCTGACAGTGCGACGAGACTGGCCGCGGGCACGGGGAAACGAAGGGGTTGTGGTGCGGCTAGAACGTTCACGTTCTGGTTGATGCGGCCTCATCGCCCCTGCCCCTTGAGTGGAGGGCAGTGTTTACTTTGGGCTCATCGGGAGGCACTGTAACCGCGGCTCCTGCTCTCCCTCCCCCTTGAGGGGAGGGCCGGGGTGGGGGTGGTTCAGTGATTCACCGATGGACCCCCACCCTCATTCCCTCCCCTCAAGGGGGAGGGAGGCGAAAGCGCACAGAGTCCGCCTCAAGTGGAAATGATCTGGCCGCCCTCGGGTCAAGCCCGAGGGCGGCATGGTGATGGTGGCGGGCGCCGGGCACCCCGGTGGCAGGGCGGCGCTGGCGTTTAGCGCTGCGCACCGAAGGCTGGGCGGTGATTGTGGGGCGCGGCGCGTATGCCTGGGGGAAAGGCGGGGTGCGGGGAGGATGGTCCCCTGCCCCTCAAAACTTCAGTCCTGGCGGGAGATGCGGATGCGCTTGCGGACGTTTTTTTCCTCGACATCGAGCCATTGCACGGCGCGGTCGGGATTGGTCTCATTGAGCAGGGCATCGATGTCGAGGCCCTGACGCTGAAGCTCCTGGAAGGCAGAGCCGGGCAGGAGGCCGGCGACGAATTGCAGCGGGCCGACGGGAATGCGCAGCTCTTCGACGCAAGCGCCTTCGACATATTTTTCGATCAGAATGGTGGTCATGATAGGGCCTTTCGGGGTTGAGCGGTACGGGCCGGGAGGTGGCCGAAGAAGAAGCTGGGGTCGCGGACCACGATCACCACGGTGAGCACCAGCAAGAGGCCGGTCTGGATGATCTTGCTGTCCGGATGGGTCTGGAACAGTTCGTTGAAGACATTGGCCGCGAGGTGGAAGGCGACCGCCACCCAGATATTGCGACCCGAGCGGTAGTAGAGCCAGTTCATCAGCAGCACGAAGGGAATGAGGCTGACGACGAAGTTGAGGGTGTGCAGCGGGCCGCTATCGGCCAGATTGGCTTGGTAATAGCCCTCGATGAAGCCGAGCGGCAGGTGCCAGAGCGCCCAATAGACGCCGAAGACAATCGAGGTCCAGAACAGGTTCATGCTGCGCCGCAGCGCATCGGTGCCATAGCCGTGCCAGCTGATTTCCTCGGCAATGGGCGCGAATAGCAGCGGCACCCAGCCCACCAGAATGCCGGCACTGAACGAGGCATGATTGGCGAGAAGGAACTGTTCGGGACTGTAGCCGAAGGCCAGCGAAATCAGCTGGGCGAGCAGAATGCTGCCGACCATGATGGCAGCACCCAACAGCATGTTACGCCAGGCAAGGCCCTTGACGCTGAGGCGACGCCAGAGATCCTCGCGCAGCACCGGGTCGCGGCGGATCAGCAACCAGGAGACCAGCATGGGCAGGACCAGGCCCAGTCCGGCAAAAAGGCTGACCATGCTGAGGCTGAGCGTGCCGGGTTCGGGCTGGCGGCTGAACCAGGCGGCGATCAGCCAGGCGGTCCAGGGAAAGATGGTGGCGAGGGCAAAGAAGGTCCAGGGCCGGTTGAAGCGGTGGATGATGGCCTGTTCATTGGGCGGCATGGGTAAGATTATCCGAGAGTGGCAAGGCGGGTGAGCAGCGCGCCCTTGGGCGTGCCGAGCGCGCGCTCGATGATGATGAGGGTGGCGCGCAGGCGCGCTGCGTGTTCCTCGGCGGTCCAGCCGAAGCGGCCGCCGCCAAGCAGGGCCGCCTGGCCGGCCAGGAGAAATTCGATGGTGGAGAGGCTGTCCTCGACCTCGAAGGCGCCTTCGGCCCGGCCTGTCTCGACGATTGCGGCCAGCACCGGGGCCAGCCGGCGCACCAGCGCCATATTGACCAGATCGTGCAGGGCAGTGTTTTCGGGATGGTTGAGGGCTTCGACCAGATAGGTTTCGCCGCGATCCACCTGCTGCATGGCCAGCACGGCGGCGGCAAAGCGATCAAGGCTGTCGCCCTGCTGCTGGCCAGCCGCGGCTGCGGCGACCGCCATGTGCTCCACCACGGTTTCGGCGAGACGCGCCAGCAGGTCGTCCTTGGTCTTGAAATAGAGATAGAACGTGCCCTTGGCGATGCCGGCGCCCTGGACGATTTCGTCCACCGAAACGGCCCTCACGCCTTTCTCGCGGAACAGACGCGCGGCGCTGGCAAGGATTTCGCCGGCCCGCTCGGGGGGATTGGCGCGACGGGGTGACATAAGCGTTTCCGTAAATGACTGACGGTCAGTCAGTTATTATGGGGCTATGGTGACGCTGTCAATGGGGGTGTGTTTTGGCGGAGAGGGCGCGAGGGGTAGTGGTGGTGCGAGGGGTGCGGATTGCTGGTGCTACACGGATTGCTGGTGCCAGGACGCGGACCGCTGGCGCGAGGCTGCATTGCCGGTGCGTGGCGAGTGGATTGGCGCTGGATCATTTCAAGCTGACGGACACTCGGGGCGCTTGCGCCTCCCTTCCCCTTGAGGGGAGGGAATGAGGGAGGGGGGCTGAACGGTCCGGGAATCCGTTGGTTTCATGGGAGTTTGCTAAACCTGTAGCACCCCCACCTAACCTCCCCCTGTTGAAGGGGGAGGGAGAGCGGGAGCCGAAGCCGAAGCCGAAGTCTAAGCGCCTTCCAACGCGCTCAAAGCGAACACTTCCCACTTGAGGGGAGGGGCGCTAGCGCCGCTTCAACCAGAACATGGAACGCTCTAGATCATTTCAAGCTGAGGTGGCCTTTGGCCCATTTCGCCTCGCTCAGCCTTGAGGGCAGGGCTATCGCATATGGGTTTGAGCGTGCTCCACACCCCCTCCCAGCCTCCCCCGTCAAGGGGGAGGAGCCGCATCGAGTGCCAGGTGAGATATTGCCAAACACGCAGCCCGAACTCCCTCCCCCTTGCGGGGAGGGCTATCGCATAGGACCGTCATGCCCTCGGAAGGCAGTAGTCGGGTTCTGGCGCGACAGATGAAACGCGTACCACGTCGCCCTCGGGCCTGACCCGAGGGCCTGTCGGCGGGCCGCCAGACAGTACTGGTGCAGGCGGAGATTGGCCCTCGGATCGAGCCCAAGGGCGGAACGGTGGAGGGGAAACGCCGGGACAATACGAGGCGCCAAGTCGAGCTTTCGCTCGTGGAGGACCAGAGCTCAGGACAATATGCGATGGCACTGCTCGCAACGGGGAGGAGACGACAGAACTGAGGGTCCGGCTCAGTTTGAAATGCCCTAATAGGTCGCGCGGCCGCCCGAGAGGTCGAAGACGGAGGCGGTGGTGAAGCTGTTTTCGGGGCTGACCAGCCAGGCGACCATGCTGGCGGCTTCATCGACCTCGAGGAAGCGGCCGCGGGGGATGCGGCTGAGCATATAGTCGATGAATTCGGGCTTGAGCTCGTCGAGAATGCGGGTCTTGGCCGTGGCCGGCGTGATGGCGTTGACGGCGATGTCGTATTTGGCCAGTTCCTTGCCCAGCGCCTTGGTCATGGCGATGACGCCACCCTTGGCCGCGGCATAGGCGGCGGCATTGGGATTGCCCTCCTTGCCGGCAATAGAGGCGATGTTGACGATGCGCCCGTAATTGGCCGCTTTCATGAAGGGCACGACGGCGCGGTTGACATAGAAGGTGCCGTTGAGATCGATGTCGATCACCCGTCGCCACTCGGCGGGGTCATATTCGTCGAGCGGCGCGTTTTTGCCGGCAATGCCGGCCGAATGCACGAGGATGTCGATGCCTCCATGGCTTTGCGCGACTTCGGCGGCGGCCCTGGCCACCGCATCGCCATCGACGATATCGACCACGAGGGTGGAGGCCGCCTCACCCAGGCGGGCGCTCGCCGCAGCCAGCGCTGCCGGATCGATATCCCAGAGGCTGACCCGCGCGCCCGAGGCCACGAGGCGCGCCGCGATGGCGAGGCCGATGCCCTGCGCGCCGCCGGTAATGATGGCCGTCTGATTGTGCAGGTCGTAGGAATTCATCGCTTTGGTCCGCCTCTTGCTCGGCGGATCGTAGAAGCGGGCGGCAGTGTCCGCAAGCCGCCTATGGACCGGTCATTGGCCGGGTCATGCCTGCGCCCGACGGACAAAGCCGGGCAGGGCGCAGGCGGGGAGGATCAATCCTCTTCGACGAACACTTCCTTGCGCTTCCTGCGGATGGAGGGCAGGACCGCGATGATGACGGCAAGCAGGGCCAGGCCCAGCAGCGTGGCCGAGATCGGGCGCTCGAGGAACACCATCGGGTCGCCGCGCGAGATGATCATGGCGCGGCGCAGATGCTCTTCCAGCAGCGGCCCCAGCACGAAGCCGAGCAGCAGCGGTGCCGGTTCGCAGCCGAAGCGGATCAGCACATAGCCCAGGATGCCGAAAAAGCCGATGGCGTAGATATCGAAGATGTTCTGGTTGATCGAGTAGCAGCCGATGCAGGCGAACAGCACGATGGCCGGGAACAGCGCGCGATAGGGGATGGAAAGCAGTTTCACCCACAGCCCGATCAGCGGCAGGTTGAGCAGGACCAGCAGCATATTGCCGATCCACATCGAGGCGATGATGCCCCAGAACAGCGCCGGCTGGTCGTTGATGACATTGGGGCCGGGGGTAATGCCCTGGAGAATGAACGCGCCCACCATCAGCGCCATCACCGGATGGGCGGGAATGCCCAGGGTCATCAGCGGGATGAAGCTGGTTTGCGCGGCGGCATTATTGGCCGATTCCGGTCCCGCCACCCCTTCGATGGCGCCATGGCCGAATTCCTCGGGATGCTTGGACAGGCGCTTTTCAGCCGAGTAGGAGGCAAAGGACGCCAGGATATGCCCGCCACCCGGCAGGATGCCGAGAATGGAGCCGAGCGCAGTGCCGCGCACCACCGGGCCGGCGGAGCGGCGGAAATCCTCCTTGGTCAGCCACAGATTCTTGACCGCCTTGACCATGACCTCGCGCCCCTTTTCGAGCTCGAGATTGCGCAGGATTTCGGCGACGCCGAAAATGCCGACGGCCACCGAGACGAAGTTGAGGCCCGAATAGAGCTCGCGCTGGCCGAAGGTGAAGCGTGGCTGGCCGGTATAGATGTCCTGCCCCACCATGCCGAGCAGGAGGCCCAGAACGATCATGGCCAGGGCCTTGAGGATCGAGCCATGGGCCAGGGCGATGGAGACGAGCAGGCCCAGAACGATCAAAGCGAAATATTCCGGGGCGCCGAAATTGAGCGCGGCGCGGGCCAGGGGCGGAGCGAAGAAGGCCAGGAGCAGCGTGCCGACGGTGCCGGCGAAGAAGGAGCCGAGTGCGGCGGTGGCCAAAGCCGGTCCGGCCCGGCCCTTCTTGGCCATCTGATAGCCGTCGATGGCGGTCACCGCCGAAGAGCTTTCGCCCGGCAGGTTGATGAGGATTGCCGTGGTCGAGCCGCCATATTGGGCGCCGTAATAGATGCCGGCGAGCATGATCAGCGCCGTGGCGGGCGACAGCGAGAAGGTGATCGGCAGGAGCATGGCAATGGTGGCGGTGGGCCCGATCCCGGGCAGCACGCCGACCAGAGTGCCCAGAAGCACGCCGACAAAGCAGTAGAAGATGTTGATGGGGTCCAGGGCGACGGAAAAGCCCAGGCCCAGTGAAGCAATGATATCCATGGGCCGCTCCTATTGACCGAGCCAGGGGCCGAACAAAGCCACCGGAAAACCGAGGCCGACCACGAAGATGAGGGTGCACATGACGGTGAGGCCCACCGCCAGGATGGCGGCGAACAGAGGCGAATTCTGCCGGCTGGCCATGGCGGCGCCGAAGGCCGAGACGAAGACCACGGGGATGAAGCCAAGCCCGCGAATGGTAAGGGCGAAGAAGATGATGGTGCCCAGGATCAACGCGATGGCGCGCCAGGAGGGCGGATCGCGCTCCTCGGTATCGGGCTTGCCCAGGCCGCTGATGGCAACGGCCACCCCGAGGGCACACAGGACGCCGCCAAGCAGCAATGGCATGAAGCCGGGGCCCATGCGGAACGCGGTGCCGATCTCGTAGCTCAGCGATTCCAGCGTGAAATAGGCACCAAAGGCCACGAACAATCCGCCCGAGACCAATTCCTTGGTCGAAGCATTAACGGCCATGCGCCGTCCTCCCCATGATGTTTGGCATGTGCCGGACCATGCGGCCGCCCGCCAATGGGGGCAGGCGGCCGCTGTCAGGACTTAGTCGGCATAGACGCCGGCGGCTTCGATCACCGCGCGCCAGAGTTCGATCTGGCTGGTGAGGGTCTGCGTCAGGGCCTCGGGCGTGGCTTCGGCAGCGGTGACCGGATAGGTGCCCAACTCGGCAAAGCGGGTGGTCACCGATTCATTGGTGAGCGCCTTTTGCAGCGATGCCTCCAGCCGCGCGATGATGGCCGGGTCTGTGCCCGCGGGGGCGTAAAGGCCATGCCAGACACCGATTTCGAGGCTCAGCCCGCCTTCCCTGGTGGTGGGCAGCTCCGGCAGGGTCGGCAGGCGGGTCGAAGAGGTGACGCCATAGGCCTTGACCTCGCCGGCCAGGATCTGGCTGGTCGTATTGGTGGTCTGGTCGCAGATCAGGTCGACCTGCCCGCCGATGATATCGGTCATGGCCGGGCCAGAGCCCTGATAGGGCACGGTGGTCATCGGGGTGTCGACCGCTTCCATGAACAGCATGCCGCATAGCTGGCTGGCCGAGCCGATACCGGCATGGGCATAGGTGATGTTCTCGCCATTGGCTTTCACATAGTCGAGCAGCTCGGCCATGGTATTGGGCTCGAAATCCTTGCGCGCCACCAGCGTCATCGGCACCGAGGTGATCAGCCCGATGGTGGAGAAATCGGTCAGCGGATCATAGGGCAGGCTGCGATAGAGCGTCGGCGCGGTCGACATGCCGATGTGATGCAGCAAAAGCGTGTAGCCGTCATTGGGCGCGGTGGCGACCTGGCCGGCACCGAGCGTGCCGCCGGCACCACCGACATTCTGCACCACCACCTGCTGGCCCAGATCCTGGCTCATCGCCTCGGCGACGAGACGCGCCACCGTGTCGGTGGGGCCGCCGGCCGAGAAGGGCACGACCACGGTGATCGGCTTGGTGGGATAATCCTGCGCCAGGGCGGTGCCCGACAGGGCCATGGTCACCAGCATGCCGGCGGCAAAAATCGACTTCATTGCTTTCCTCCCGAAAACATTCGCTCCGGCTCCTCCGCCGGCTCGCTGTCCATCTTGCAAAGCCCGTGCCAAGTGCGAGTTGCAAGGCTGGCCTGCGTTTTTTGCAAATCACTCTGGCAAGTTTGGCGGAAAATTGCCAGGATATGCGCGATGGATTGGCAATATCTTGCCGGAGGCGCCTTGGGCATTCGCGAAAGGCTGAAGCAGCGCAGCGTGATCCTGTTCGCCCTGGCGCTGGTGGCGGTGCTCGGTACCGGCTGGGCCGTGTTCGAGTTGACGCTGTCGGCGGGCCTGCGCACCGCGGGGCAGCAGGCCGACCGGCGCCTGGCGCTGTTCGACCGCACCCTCGAAGCCATCATCGAGCGCTTTCACTATCTGCCCTCCAGCATTGCGCTGGCCAGCGACACCCGCGCCGTGCTGCTCGATCCGGGCAATGCAGAGACCCGGGAGGCCGCCAATGCCTTTCTCTCCCGCCTCAACGACACGGCCGGGGCAGGGGAAATCTTCGTCATGGCCACCGACGGCCAGGTGGTCGCGGCCTCGAACTGGTGGGCCTATGACAGTTTTGTCGGCGAGAACCTGGCCTATCGGCCCTATTTCGAAGAGGCCATGTATGACGGGGATGCCAAATTCTATGCCGTGGGCACGGTCACCGGCGTGGCGGGCTATTTTCTGGCCCGGCGCATCGATGGCGAGAATGGGCCGCTCGGCGTCGCCGTGGCCAAGATCAATCTCGGCGAGATCGAAGCCAATTGGTGGCGCTCGGGCGAATTGATCGGCATTGTCGATCTCAACAATATCACCATTCTCTCCACCCGCCCCGACTGGCGCTATCGGCCGATCGCCCCGCTGCCGGCGGGCACTTTCGCGATGATCGCACCGCAATTGCGCTATGGGCCCAAGGGCGCACGCGAAACCCCGGTGGCCGTCGACATCTGGCCCTCGCGCGGCGTCGATTTCGCCTATATCGCCGACGAAAGCACCGATACGAGCGGCATATTCGTCGTCGATGAATTGCGCCTGCCCATGCACCAATGGCGCATCATCTCCTTCACCCCGGCCTGGCCGCTGTTTCGCGACGCCTGGATTGCCGCGCTCGCAGCCGCTCTGGCCATATCCGCCCTGTTCCTCATCGCCGCGCTCCTGCTGCAACGGCGCCGTATGCTGGCCCAGCGCCTCGCCGACCATGAACAACTCGAGCAGCGCGTGGCCGAGCGCACCGAGGATCTGCATGTGACCAATGAGGCCCTGCGCAGCGAAATCGCCGAGCGCATCCGCGCCGAAGCGGCAGAGCGGGCGGTGCAGGGGCATCTGGTGCAGGCGGCCAAGCTGGCCAGTCTCGGCCAGGCATTGGCGGGGGTGGCCCATGAAGTCAGCCAGCCGGTCGCCGCGCTCACCACTCATCTGGCCAGCGCCAAATTGCTGGCCGCCCGCCGGCAGGATGCCGATATCACCCAGGTCCTGGGCCATATCGACCGCATCGTCGACCGGCTGGCCGGGCTCACCGGACATCTCAAGACTTTTGCGCGCAAGCAGACCGCGGCGCCCATGCAGGCCGATGCCGGCGCGGTTATCGCCAATGCGCTCGATCTGGTGGATCACAAGCTGCGGGCGCTGGGGATCGAGGTGGAGTATCGCCGGCCCGTCCATCCGATCGGGGTTGCCGGCAATCCCGTCCATATCGAACAGGTGCTCATCAACCTCTTCACCAATGCCGCCGACGCCATGGTCGGCGAAAGCGTACGGGTGCTGTCCATTGCCGTGACCGATGCTGAGGGTGCGGCGCGCTTTTCGGTCAGCGACACCGGAACCGGCATTGCCCCCGACGCCCTGACCAGCATTTTCGACCCCTTCTATTCCACCAAGTCCGCCGGGGAGGGGCTGGGGCTGGGCCTTTCCATTTCTTATGGGCTGGTGCGGGACATGGGCGGGACCATCACCGTCACCAGCCCACCCGGCCATGGCGCCAGCTTCACCCTGACGCTTCCCCTCGCCCACGCCGCCGAAAGAGAACAGATTGACTGAACCCAGCGTGCTCATCGTCGACGACGAGGAAATGATCCGCACCGCGCTCGAGCAATGGCTGCGGCTGTCCGGTTATGCGACCCATGTCGCGCCCGACGCCGCCGCGGCGCTGGCGCGGCTCGACGCCATCAGGCCCCATGTCATCCTGAGCGATGTGCGCATGCCCGGCCTCTCCGGGCTCGACCTCCTGCGCCGGGTGCGCGAGCTCATGGTCCCCGCCGAAGTCATTCTCATCACCGGCCATGGCGACGTGCCCATGGCGGTGGAAGCCATGCGCCAGGGGGCCTTCGACTTCCTGCAAAAGCCCTATGTGCCCGACGAGTTGGTGGCCAGCATCAAGCGGGCAGCCGAACAGGCCAGCCTCAAGCGCGAAATCGCCGATCTGCGCCGGCAACTCGATGGCGGCGATGCCGAACTCGCCCTGCGCCTCGTCGGTAGTTCCGAGGCCGTGGAGCGGCTGCGCCACATGGTGCGCGAACTCGCCCAGATCCCCGCCGATGTCATCATTCTGGGGGAAACCGGCACCGGCAAGGAAGTGGTGGCGCGGTGCCTCCACGATTTCTCCCCGCGCGCCAAGGCGCCCTTCGTCGCCGTCAATTGCGCCGCCATTCCCGCCGAGCTCATCGAAAGCGAACTGTTCGGCCACGAGGCCGGCGCTTTTACCGGCGCGGGCGCGCAGCGGGTGGGCAAATTCGAATATGCCAATGGCGGCACATTGCTGCTCGACGAAATCGAGTCCATGCCGCTTCTAGCCCAGGCCAAGGTCTTGCGCGTCATTCAGGAGCGGGTGGTGGAGCGCGTCGGCTCCAACAAGCAGATCCCGCTCGATGTGCGTATCATTGCGGCCTCGAAGGTCGATCTGGCGGCCGAAAGCATGGCCGGCCGCTTCCGCGCCGATCTCTATTATCGGCTGAACCTGGCCACCCTGACCCTGCCGCCGCTGCGAGCCCGGGGCGATGATTGCGTGTTGTTGTTCCACCATTTCCTCGGCGCGGCGGCCAAGCGCTTCAATCGTCCGGCGCCGAGCCTGCACCCGGCCGACCTCGAGGCCATCAGGCGCCATGGCTGGCCCGGCAATGTGCGCGAACTCAAGGCCGCCGCCGAACGCTTCGCCATCGGGCTCGACGCTTCGGGCCGTTCCCTCGCCGCCATGATCGGCCCGGCCGACGCCTCAATGCCTGAAGCGACGGGGGGCCTCGCCGAACGCGTCGCCGCCTATGAACGACACCTGATCGAAACCGAACTGGCCCGCCACGGCGATTCCATCGCCGCCACCGCCGAGGCCCTGCAGGTGCCAAGACGCACGCTTAGCGAGAAAATGACCCGGCTGGGCGTGAGGCGCTGAGGGGGCGGTCTGGTTGGTGCTCTGCCCGATGCAACCTTCTGCCGGAACGGCGATTTTTCCCGGCGCCAGCCGATTGACGTGCGCCGCGCCGCGCGATCTGCTTGCGCGACAGAGCCAGCCTCCAAGCCGGCCATTCCGGAGATGTTCATGCCGCTTCACCTGATCGCCGTCGCCCTTTGGGCCGTGCTGCATGGCATCGCGGTCATCCGGGTGCTGCTCAATGGCGATATCACGCCCAGCGGCCGCATCGCCTGGCTGATGCTGATCATCATCGCGCCCTTTGTCGGGGTGGCGGCCTATTTCATGTTCGGCGAGCCGTGGATGGCGCGGCGCTTCCGCCGGGCCGCCGATCTCATCGAGCGCCAGCTGGCCAAGGCGGCTCTCACCGAGGACGAAACGGCGGGTCGCAAATCGGTGCCCGAACGGTTTCGCCCCGCCTTCGCCGCCTGCGAGCATCTGAGCGGCTGCGCCACGGCCAGCGGCAACAGCGCCCGGCTGACCATGGATTCCAATGCGGCGATCGACGATATGGTGGCCGATTTCGATGCCGCCCGGGACACCATCCATATCAGCTTCTATATCTGGCTGACCGACACCAATGGGCTCAAGGTGGTGGAAGCGCTCAAGCGCGCGGCGGCGCGCGGCGTCATCTGCCGGGTCGGGGTCGATGCGCTGGGATCGCGCGCTCTGATCGCATCGGACTACTGGCGGGCCATGAAGGATGCAGGCATTCGCCTCTGCATCTCGCTCAAGCCGTCGCTGCCCCTGCTGGTCGGTTCGGCCAATCGGCCCGACCTGCGCAATCACCGCAAGATCGTGGTGGTCGACAATGCCATCACCTATTGCGGCAGCCAGAATTGCGCCGATCCCGAATTCCGCATCAAGCCCAAATTCGCGCCCTGGGTCGATATCCTCATTCGCTATGAGGGGCCGGTGGTGCGCCAGAACCAGCGCGTCTTCGCCAGCACCTGGCTGATCGAATATGGCGAGGATCTTTCCGAACTGCTCGACGACGCGCCGGAAGCGGCTGACGCCCAGGGCTTTCCCGCCATCGCCTTCGGCACCGGGCCGCTGTCGCCGCGCGGGGCCATGTCGGATGTGTTCGTCGCCGTGCTGGGCAGCGCGTTGCACGAGGCGGTGATCTCCACCCCCTATTTCGTGCCCGATCCCTCGCTGCTGGCCTCCATCCTGTCCTGCGCCAGGCGGGGCGTCAAAACCACGCTGATCCTGCCGGCGCGCAACGATTCACGCGCCATCGCCTCGATCAGCAGCGCCTATTTCGAGCAATTGCTGGCCGCAGGGGTGGAACTCCACCTGTTCCAGGGCGGCCTGCTGCATGCCAAGACCCTCGTGGTCGACAAGAGCCTGGCGCTGGTCGGCTCGGCCAATATGGATTTCCGCAGCCTCTATCTCAATTTCGAGAACAATATCCTGCTCTATGCGCCCGACATGGCAGCCCAAGTGCGGGCGCGGCAGGATAGCTATCTGGCGCGCTCCATCCGGGTGTCGCGCGCGGAAGTGGAGGCGCGGCCGGCCATCCGCGTCGCCTATGACAATCTGCTCACCACCATCGGGCCGGTGTTCTGAGCTCTTTGGATCAGCCACGCGCGGCCAGAGCGTTTCCGGCCTGGTCGAACAGCAGGGCGCGGGTGGGATCGACATCGAGCGCCAGACTTTCCCCGCGCGTCAGCGCCTGGTCGCCATCGAGAACCGCCAGCCAGGTCGCGCCCGAGGGCAGTTCCAGGTTGACAATGGTTTCATTGCCCAGCCGCTCGACCATGATGACGCGCCCGACAATGGCGCCGGACGGCGCGACCACCAGATCATGCGGGCGCACGCCCAGGGTCAGGGCCTCGCCCGGCCGCGCATTGGCCGCCCCGATCTTGACCGGTACGCTCACCACGTCCTTGCCGCTGACCGTGATCGTCTCGCCTTCGATCTTGTCGACTGCGACCGGCACGAAATTCATCCGCGGCGAACCGATGAACCCGGCCACGAACAGATTGGCGGGGCGCTGGTAGAGTTCGATGGGCGCCCCCACCTGCTGCACCACGCCGCCATCGAGCACCACGATCTTGTCTGCCAGCGTCATGGCCTCGACCTGGTCGTGCGTCACATAGATCATGGTGGCGCCGAGCTCGGCATGCAGCTTGGCGATCTCCATGCGCATGTCGACGCGCAGCGCCGCATCCAGATTGCTCAGCGGTTCGTCGAAAAGGAAGACTTCGGGCTGGCGCACGATGGCGCGGCCGATGGCGACCCGCTGGCGCTGACCACCGGAGAGCTGGCTCGGCTTGCGATCGAGCAGATGTTCCATCTGCAGGATGCGGGCCGCCTCGCGAATCTTGGCGTCGCGCACATCCTTGGGTGTCTTGGCCAGCATCAGCCCGAAGCCGACATTGTCGTAGACGCTCATATGCGGATAGAGCGCGTAGGACTGGAACACCATGGCGATGCCGCGATCGCGCGGCTCCATGGCATTGACCACCCGCCCGCCAATGGAGAGTTCGCCCCCGGTAATGTCCTCCAGCCCCGCAATCATGCGCAGCAGGGTGGATTTCCCGCAGCCCGAGGGGCCGACGAAAACGACGAATTCGCCATGTTCGATCTCGAGGTCGATGCCCTTGATCACATCGACCGCGCCATAGGATTTCTGAAGGTTCTTGAGTTCGAGCCCGGCCATGGGAGCCTCCTTGGATAGCGCGTGCGATCAGCCTTTGACGGCGCCTGCAGTCATGCCGGCCACGATCTGCCGGTTGAAGAACAGGAAGACGAGCAGCGGCGGAATGGTGATCAGCAGGATGTTGGTGAACAGCAGATTATAGGCGGTGTTGTACTGGCTCTGGAAATTGTAGAGCGTCAGCTGCACCGTGGCATTGGCATTGCCCGGCAGATAATAGAGCGGGTTGGTGAAGTCGTTGAAGATGGCGACCGACTGCACCACGATATTGGTGACGGTCACCGGCCAGAGCAAAGGCAGGATGACGCGGAAGAACACGTCGAGCGGGCGCGCACCATCGATGATCGCCGCCTCGTCCAGTTCGCGCGGAATGGTGGAGATGAAGGCGCGGTAGAGAATGATCGAAAAGGACAGGCCATAGGCCACTTCGATCAGGATCAGCCCGTGCAGCTTGCCGAAAAGGCCAATGCCCTGCAGCAGCCAGATGGTGGGGACCACCGCCGGCGGCATCATCAGGCCAGCCAGGATCAGGAAGTTGATCAGCCCGTTCCACTTGGTCTTGCGGCGTTGCAGCACGAAGCCGACCATGGCCGCAAAGATCACCAGCAGCGTTACGCTCACCACTGTGAGGATGGTGGAATTGACGAAGGCCGTCACCAGCATCCAGTTTCGCGTGGTGATCACCTCGACGATATTGTCCCAGAGGTGAAAGCCCGTCGGCCAGGCGAAGTCCAGCAGCGCCGCCTCCTGCTTGTCCTTGACGGCGGTGAGGATGATGAAGACGAAGGGCACGAGAAAGACCACTGCCGACACCACGACAGCGACGGCGTTGAGCCAGTATTTGCGCAGGAAACTCACTGGTGGCCCTCCCGGCGGTTGAGGAACATGGTCAGCGGAATGACCAATAGGGCGATGAGGATGAACAGCACCACATTGCCGGCAGTCGACAGGCCGTAGAAGCCGGCCTGGTACTGCTTGTAGATGACCGAGGCGATGGTATCGGAAGCAAAGCCGGGCCCGCCGCGCGTCATGGCCCAGATCAGATCGAAGGTGCGCAGCCCGCCGATGAAGGACAGCGTGACCACCGTCGCCGTGGCCGGGCGGCAGAGCGGCAGGGTGACGTAGCGGAAGCTCTGCCAGGGGGTCGAGCCATCGATACGCGCCGCCTCGTAATAGTCCTTGGGGATGGAGACGATGCCGGCGATGTAGATGACGGTCGCCAGGCCCACGCCCTTCCACACATCCACCAATGCCACCGACAAGAGTGCCAGGTTCGGATCGGTGAGCCAGCCCGGCCCCTTGATGCCGATAAGCGCAAGGCCCTCGTTGATCATGCCCTGGGTCGGATGCATGAGCACGGTGAAGGTGATGCCGACCCCGACCGTCGAGACCAGTACGGGAAAGAACACCACCGAGCGCAGCCAGTCGCGCCAGACGCGCGGCGAGGTCAGCAGGATGGCCAGCGCCAGCCCCAGCACCACCTTGAGGCCCGACGTGGTCACCGCAAAGATGACGGTGTTCACGAGGCCCTTGATCAGGAACGGTTCGCGGAAGAACTGGGCAAAATTGTCGAGCCCGATAAAGGTCGAGCTGAAGAGGTTCCAGCGGGTGAGGCTGAACCAGGCGGAACTGAATGTGGGAAAGAGGAACAGGACCGAATAGATCACCGCCGCCGGGGTGATGAACCACATCGGATAGGTCGAGCGGCGCTTGGGCAGGGGTGGGCCGCTGGCCTGGGACAATGTCGTCATCGGTGTGCTTCCTCTAACCATATCCACTGTCGGGATTTCAGGTCGATCGCCACGCTTCCCCTTGCGGGGAGGAATTGGGGGAGAGTGGAGGGGGCAGTGCGATACCACCCCCTCCATACCTTGCCTCAGGACCCTTGGGGGTCAAGCTCCGATACCCTCCCCGCAAGGGGAGGGTGGGAGGGAGCCAAATGGCCGGCTAACGGCTTACCAGCCGGGAAGGCCGAGCTGCTGAGCCTGCTTGCGCACATCTTCGTCATAGAGCGCAGCGCCGTCAGCGGCCGGGCGGATGCCCGAGCCCACTTCGACGGTGATCTGCTCGAGCGCCGGACCCTTGATCGGCGACAGGAATTCCAGCGCCGGGCCGTTCTGTCCACCTTCGGCGAAGTAGGGCAGCATGTCGGAGACGGCAGGCGGAATGTCAGCCGGCAGGGTGCAGCCATTGACGAGATAGGGACCGCTGGCGCCACCGGCGCGCGTCTGGGCCTCGCAGCCCTCGACGCTGGCCACGAAGGCGACGAACTTCTTGGCCGCATCCAGGTTGGCGGTTGTCTGGGGAATATAAATGCCATCGGGCATCCACACGGTCAGACCATTCAGGCTGGCGTCGTCACCAGGCTGGGCGAAGAAGCCGACATCGGCCAGCTTGTCGGGAACGGTCTGCGCGATCGCCGTGGTGGCGAAAGTCAGCATCGGGTAGTGAGCGCCGTCGCCATTGGCGACCATGCGGATGCCGTCGTCATATTTGGCGGCGCCGAAATCTTCGTTGAAGAAGCCCGCATCATGGGCGGCCTGCAGCTTTTCAAAGCCGCGCAGCGCATTGGGATCGGTGGCGAACTTGGCCTCACCCGCCGTATAGCGATTGGCGAAGGACTGGTCTTTGGCCGCGACGTTGTAATAGTCGGCGAGCACGAAGAGCTGGCTGGTCCAGGTATCGCCATAGGTCTGGATGACCGGCACCTTGCCGGCAGCCTTGATCTTTTCGTTATTGGCCATGAACTCGTCCCAGGTCTTGGGCACGGAAAGGCCGAGCTCTTCATAGATCTTCTTGTTGTAGTAGATGCCGCCGCCCATGGCCGCGCCCATCGGTGCGCCGCGGATCGTGCCATCGGGCGCCGTCACCACCTGCTTGAAGGACGGCTGGATATCGGCTTCCCACGGCTCGTTGCTGAGATCGACGAGGAACTGGGCCGGGTTGATGGCCTGGAACAGCGAGCCCGAATTGTAGCGGAAGATGTCGGCCATGGAGCCGGTGGCCAGGCGCGTCTTGACCAGGTTGTCGCCTTCCGAGCCGCCGGGGCGGGTTTCGATCTCGATCTTGATATCGGGGTTCTTGGCTTCGAATGCCTTGACCAGTTCTTCGGCCACGGCCACGCCATCGGCGCCGCTGGGAATGAGATAGCTCAGGGTCACGCTCTGCGCATAGGCGGCGCCCGACAGCGCGGTCAGCGCCATGAGGCCCGCGGCAAGCCCACCCAGCAGGGCTCTGCGATTGGTCTTGGTCATAGATAGTCCTCCCTTATTGGTCCGCCATCCGGACCGTGGTTGTCGCGTCGCCGTTTGATCAGGGCGTGCGCGCGTTGATGTTCGGCCCCGTGGACTTGGTGCGTCGCTGGGGCGAATAACTGAATTCGAGACTATGCCGGCCGGGCGCCAGTCCGGTGACGGTGCCGCTGGCGGCCTGGCCGTCGAGACTGGCATTGCGATAGGCCTCGGCAATGACGAGGCGGCCGGTGCTGCCCTGAGGCACGGTGAACTGGTAGTGGACGGCGTCTCCGTCGACGCTCCATTGCGCTTCGATCCGGCCCTTGGGGCTGTCATGATGCGCCGTCACCGGCGACAGTTCGGGCACGATGACCGGCTCGAACACCACCGTGGCAAATCCCGGGTCATTGGCATCGGGACGGAACCCGGCAATCGCTTCCAGCAGCCACTGGCACACCGCGCCATAGGCATAGTGGTTGTAGGAATTCATCTGCGGATTGTAGATCGTGCCATCGGGCTGGATGGCATCCCAGCGCTCCCAGATGGTGGTGGCGCCCATCTTGACCTGGTAGAGCCAGCCCGGCACCTCTTCCTGAAGAAACACGTCAGCGGCTAGGCTCGGATCGCCGATCTTGACCAGCGCCGGCAACAGGGCCGGCGTGCCGATGAAGCCGGTGCCGATCCGCCCGTCGGTGCGGGCGATGGCGTTGCGGAAATAGTCCTTGGCGGCGTCGCGCTTGTCCTCGGGAATGAGGTCGTTGACGAAAGCCAGGGCGTAGGAGGTCTGGTCGTCATAGGCGAGGCGGCCGGAGGCGGTGATGAATTCCCGCGCAAAGGCGGCCTTGACCTCGGCAGCCATGGCGGCAAGCCGTGTTTGCGTGGCCGTGTCGCCGATAATGCCGGCAATCTCGGCGACCCGACTGGCCGCCATATAGAGATAGATCGTGGCCGAAGCGTCGTCGCCGATCGTGGGCAGGGGCTTGGCGCTCGGCCCTCCCGGCTGCAGCCAATCGCCAAAGGAGAACCCGCGGGCCCCCCAGCTGCGCGGCGGTTTCACGACCGGGCCATTGCTGATCGACCAGACGAAATCGACCCATTTGGTCATCGCCGGCAGCGTTTCCTGCAACAGGGCGGTGTCGCCATAATGCAGATAGACCTGCCAGGGCACCACCCAGATGGCATCACCCCAGCCGGTGGAGCCATAAAAGCCAGGATAGTCCTGCGGCTTGAGACGGGTCGGATCGGGACAGACATGGGGCACGGCCCCGTCTTCGCGCTGGTCCACCATCAGGTCGCGCAGCCATTTGCGGAAAAAGTCCTGCACATCGGCCAGATAGCAGGCGGTGCCGGCAAAGACCTGCGCATCGCCCGTCCAGCCCAGCCGCTCATCGCGCTGCGGGCAGTCCGTCGGCACGTCGATGAAGTTCGAGCGCTGGCTCCACAGCGTGTTGAGGAACAGCCGGTTCACCAGCGGATTGGCTGAGGTAAAGCCTGCCTTGACCTCCGACACCGAAGAAATCGGCACCGAAACGATATCGAGCAGCTGCGCCTCACCCTCGATGGTGACGCGGACATAGCGATAGCCCTGGAAGGTGAAATAGGGGCGATAATGTTCCTGCCCGCCACCGGCCAGGATATAGTCCAGCCGAGCGGCCGCGGTGCGGTAATTGCCGTTGTAGAACTGGCCATCCTGGTCGAGCACTTCGCCATGCTCGACGCTGATCTTGGCGCCGGCCTGGCCTTGCACCGTGATGGCGACATTGCCACCGGCATTCTGGCCGAAATCATAGACGGTGCGACCCTCGGCATCGGTCCAGCTGCGCACCACCGGCAGCGGCTCGAGCTCGCGCGGCGGGGTGGTCTCGTGCGGCACCAGCCTCGCGCTGTCGAAGGCCAGCGCTTCGGTGCCGGCGCTCACCTGCGGGGTAATGCGGGCGTCAAAGACCTCGCCGAAATAGATGCCGGACTTGCGCACCGGCAACTCGCCGCTCTCCCAGCTGTCATCGGTGACCAGCACGGCATCGTCCATGCCCACGGCGCCACGCAGCTCGGCAATGGCCGCGATCTGGTCGCCCCAGGTGTTGAAGATCGGCTGCTGCCCCCACATCATCTGCGAGCGCAGCCAGCCATCGGCGAGCCAGATTTCGATGCGGTTTTCACCCGCCTTGAGCAGCTGCCCGACCGGATAGGACTGGTAGCTGAGCCGGGCATCGTAGGCGGTCCAGCCGGGCGTCAGCAGATCGTTGCCGACGCGCTGGCCGTTGATGAAGGCCCGGTAGAGACCCAGAGCGCTGATATGAAGGATTTCCGTGCCACGGACGCTGTTCAGGGTGAACGACTTGGCCACGAAACTGGCCGGCGTCCCCACGCCCTGATCCGCCTGCGGGCGGATCATCTGCGCGCTCCAGGCAATGGCGGCGGGGCCGCTGTTCTGGATGTGCGAAATCGTTGCGTCGTTCACGCCGTTCCTCCCGGATATCGCCGCCAGCGCGGTCTTGTAGAATGTTCTACGTGTATCGTTCTACGTTTTCTGCCTTTTGGCAATAGCGATTCTTGCGATAGGGTGTCGGCCGGCGCAATTGACCTGGTCCGGACAGCAAACCCGGCTTTGCAATCAGGGTCTTGCGGGGGGGAGAATTTTGGTGACGAGCACGGAAAAGGATAAGGGCAACCGGCGGGTGACCATCCGCGAAGTGGCTGAAGATGCAGGCGTTTCCGTCGCGGCGGTGTCCAAGGTGCTGCGCGATGCCTATGGCGTGTCCGACACGCTGCGCGCCAAAGTCCGCCAGTCCATGGATGCGCTTGGTTATCGGCCGCTGGCCGCCGCCCGGGGCATGCGCGGCCAGACCTACACCATTGGTCTCGTGTTGCCGGACATCCGCAATCCGTTTTTCTCCGACATTATGACCGGGGTGAACAATGCGCTGGAGCGTACGCAATATCGCGCTTTGATCGGCATCAGCCAGTCGTCGGCTACCGGCGAAATGGCCATTGTCGAGGCCATGATCGACCGACAGATGGATGGGATCATCCTGATCGGCGCCACCGAGGATCGCGCCAATCTCGACGCCATCGCCGCGCGCAAGCCCTTGGTGGCGGTGGGTCACCACGAGCCCGATATCACCACTTTCGACACGGTGAACAACAACGACCAGCAGGGCGGGCAGCTGGTGGTCCGGCAGATGGTGGCGGCAGGCTATAAGCGCATCGCCATGATCGGCCTCAAGAGCACGACCTCTACCATTCTGGCTGAGCGCGAGATCGGCTATCGCCGCGGCATGATCGAGGCGGGGCTGGGCAGCGCCATCAATATCGTCCAGGAATCCCAGACATTGCGGGACGTGCAGATCACCGCCCGCCGGATGCTGCAGGCACCCAACCGGCCCGATGCGATTTTCTGCTGGACCGATTTCATTGCTCTCGAAGTGATCAGCGTCGCCACCGAACTGGGATTGCGCATTCCCGAGGATGTGGGCATCGCCGGCTATGACAATACCGTTTACTGCGACTTCGCCCAGAACGGGCTTTCCAGCATCGACCAGTCCGGCGAACTGCTGGGGCTGCAGGCGACGCGGCTGCTGATCGAGCGGATACAGGGGCGCAGCCAGGCCGAGCATTTCGTGGTGCCGCCGCGCCTGGTCATCCGGCGCAGCACCAGTCCGGGCTGACGATTTCGCCACTGGTCGCGATATCGCCGCGAAACGCGGGCACAAACCATCCGACACATTCGGACATTAGGCACACCAAACAATTTCAGGGAGGTTGATATGAACGACATTCATTTGCTGATCGACAACGAGGATCGCCCCGCCAAGACTGGCGCCACCTATGACCGCATCGACCCGGTGACCGACGCGGTGGCGACCCGCGCCCCCGCTGCCAGCACCGAGGATGCCGTTGCCGCGGTCGAAGCCGCCGCCGCCGCCTTTCCGAAATGGAGCGCCACCGGTCCCAATGAACGGCGCAAGCTGCTGCTCAAGGCCGCCGATATCATGGATTCCAAGGCCGGCGAGTTCATGGCCCTGGTGACGGCGGAAACCGGCGCTACCGGCCCCTGGGGCGGGTTCAACACCATGTTCGCCGCCAATATCCTTCGCGAAGCCGCGGCCATGACCACCCAGATTGCGGGTGAAGTCATTCCCTCCGACAAGCCGGGCAATCTCTCCATGGGCATCCGCCAGCCCGCTGGCGTCTGTCTGGGCATCGCCCCCTGGAATGCCCCCATCATTCTGGGCACCCGCGCCATCGCCATGCCGCTGGCCTGCGGCAATACCGTGGTGCTCAAGGCCTCCGAACTGTGTCCGGCCACCCATCGCCTGATCGGTCAGGTGATGCGCGAAGCCGGCTTCCCCAAGGGCGTCGTCAATGTGATTTCCAACGCGCCAGAGGATGCCGCCAAGGTGGTCGAGACCCTGATCGCCCATCCTGCGGTCAAGCGCGTCAACTTCACCGGTTCCACCAAGGTCGGCAAGATCATCGCCAAGCTGGCGGCCGAACATCTCAAGCCGGTGCTGCTCGAACTGGGGGGCAAGGCGCCGCTGCTGGTGCTCGACGATGCCGATCTTGATGCAGCGGTCAACGCCGCCGCCTTCGGCTCCTATATGAATCAGGGTCAGATCTGCATGTCGACCGAGCGCATCATCGTCGATGAAAAGGTGGCCGACGCCTTTGTCGAAAAGCTCGCCGCCAAGGCCAAGGCGCTGCCAGCGGGCGATCCGCGCGGCCAGGTGGTGCTCGGCGCTCTCGTCACCCGCCAGGCCGCCGAGCGCGTCGAGGAAATGATATCGGATGCCGTGGCCAAGGGCGCGGTACTCGCCGCCGGCGGCAAGCGCGACGGCGCCATCATGGAAGCGACGCTGCTCGATCGGGTAACGCCGGAAATGCGCATCTATGCCGAAGAGTCCTTCGGGCCGGCCAAGAGCGTCATCCGCGTCAAGGGCGACGACGAGGCGGTCCGCGTTGCCAATGACACCGAATACGGCCTCTCCTCGGCGGTCTTTTCCAGCGATATTCGCCGCGCCATGGCCGTCGCCCGCCGCATCGAAAGTGGCATCTGCCATATCAATGGCCCGACCGTGCATGACGAGGCGCAAATGCCTTTTGGTGGCGTCAAAGCCTCAGGCTACGGCCGTTTCGGCGGTCGCGCCGCCGTGGCCGAATTCACCGATCTGCGCTGGATCACCGTCGAAGACCCCGACCAGCACTATCCGTTTTAATCACTCAGGCCGCGAAGACCCCGCCGGTCTTTGCGGCCTCGCTTCACCCCGCCAGGAACAGCTTGACCACGAGGCCTATGGCGGTGACGCAGAGCACGCCGGCGATCCACAGCCCGAAAAACCAGAGGTAGCGGTGCCGGGGGACGTCCGGCATCAGTGATAGCCCTCGTCGGGGTCGAGCTTGCCGCGGAAGACCCAATAGGCGTAGCCGGTATAGGCCAGGATCGTCGGCACCAGGATCACCGCGCCCACCAGCAGGAACATCAGCGACGAGTCCGGCGCCGCCGCTTCGGCGATGGTGAGGCTGCCCGGCACGATATAGGGGTAGAAGCTGATCCCCAGACCCACAAAGCTCAAGACGAACAGCCCCAGCGCCGCGAGGAACGGCTGCAGGTGCTTGTCATTGGTCAGGCCATGCCAGAGGAGGAACGCGCAGGCCGCAAGCAGGAGCGGGACAAAGGCGGAAAAGAATGCCGTCGGCCAGCCAAACCAGCGCTCGAAATAGACCGGGTTGATGAAGGGGCTCCAGAGCGAGACGGCGGCGATCAGCACCAGCATGGCAATGCCCAGGCCCTTGGCGAGCTTGCGCGCCTTGTCCTGCACCGCGCCCAGCGTCTTGAGATTGAGCCAGCAGGCGCCCAGAAGCGCATAGCCGACGACCACGGCAAAGCCGGTGAGGATCGAGAACGGCGACAGCCAATCCCACCAGCCCCCGGCATAGGCCCGATCCACTACGGTAATGCCCTGCACCAGTGCGCCCAGCGCAATACCCTGGGTGAAGCCGGCCAGAGTCGAGCCGATCCAGAAGCCATAGTCCCAATAATGCGAGGCGCGCTGCGTGCGCCAGCGGAACTCGAAGGCCACGCCCCGGAAGATCAGCCCCAACAGCATGATGATAATGGGCATGTAGAGCGCCGGCAGCACGGTGGCATAGGCCACCGGAAACACAGCCATGAGGCCGCCGCCGCCCAGCACCAGCCAGGTTTCGTTGCCGTCCCAGACCGGGGCGATCGAATTGGTCATCAGATCGCGCTCGTCCCGCGCCGGAAAGAACGGGAAGAGGATGCCGATGCCCAGATCGAAGCCGTCGAGCACGACATAGGCCAGGACGGCAAAGGCGATGATGCCGGCCCAGACGGTGGGAAGATCAATCGGCATGGCGCAATCCTTCCTTGATCGGGTCTTCCTGGGCCGGGCCGGGGGTGATGCCGGCGGCGCGATGCGGCGCCTTGTCCAGTTCGTGGTCCTCATCGAGGATGGGTGGACGGCGGAACAGGCGGAAGAGGTAGAAGACCCCGGCGCCGAAGACGAGGAAATAGACAACGACGAAGGCGACCAGCGATGCGCCCACTGCCGGCGCGTCCACCGGCGAAAGGCTGTCGGCGGTCCGCATCAGGCCATAGACCGTATAGGGCTGGCGTCCGACTTCGGTCGTGTACCAGCCTGCCAGCACCGCGACGAAGCCCGAGCCGCCCATCACCACCGCCGAGCGGTGCAGCCAGCGATTGGTGTAGAGCGTCTTGCGCCAGCGCGACCAGAGCGACCACATGCCGAGCCCGAGCATCAGAAAGCCAATGCCGACCATGATGCGGAAGGTGAAGAAGGGGATCAGCGCCGGGGGCCGGTCGGCGCGGTCCCATTCCTTGAGGCCCTTGACCTCGCCATCCAGCGAATGGGTGAGAATGAGCGAGCCGAGCTTGGGGATTTCCACTGCGTAATGGGTGGTTTCGGCCTCATCGTCCGGAATGCCGAACAGGATCAGCGGCGCGCCATCCGTGTGGGTTTCGTAATGGCCCTCCATCGCCGCGATCTTGGCGGGCTGGTATTCGAGCGTATTGAGCCCGTGCATGTCGCCCACGAAAATCTGGATCGGCGTGACGATCGCGGCCATCCACATGGCCATGGAGAACATGATGCGCGCCTGCCGGTTTTCGCGATCCTTCAACAGATGCCAGGCGCCGACCGCGCCGACGGCGAAGGCGGTGGTGAGGAAGGCGGCCAGAACGGTATGGGTCAACCGATAGGGGAAGGACGGGTTGAAGATGATCGCCCACCAGTCTTCGGGAATGAAGGCGCCATTCGCGTCTAGGCTGAAGCCGGCGGGTGTGTGCATCCAGGAATTGGCCGAGGTGATCCAGGTGGCCGAAATCAGCGTGCCAATGGCGACCATGGCGACAGCGACCATGTGCAGTCCGTCGCCGACGCGCTTGCGGCCGAACAGGGCAATGCCGAGGAATCCGGCCTCGAGGAAGAAGGCGGTGAGCACTTCATAGCCCATCAGCGGCCCGATGACGGCGCCGGCCTTTTCGGAAAACACCGACCAGTTGGTGCCGAACTGGTAGCTCATCACGATTCCGGACACCACGCCCATGCCGAAGGTCACCGCGAAGATGGTCTTCCAATATTCGAAGAGCTTGAGATAGGCCGGGTCCCGCTTCCACAGCCAAAGCGCATTGAGCACGGCCAGGAAACTGGCTGTGCCGATGGAAAAGGCCGGGAAGATGAAGTGGAAGGAGACCGTGAAGGCGAACTGGATGCGCGCCAGGATCTCTGCAGTCAGTCCGAAGGTCATCGATGCGGCCCTTGCGTTCTGGTTGGCCCCTATGGGCGAGTATGCCGGTTCTGCGTGTCTGCCCTTACGATCCTGCGCCACCCGAGGCGGTGCGCCGATAGGATTTGACCGCAAAGCCCGGCACTGCTCAAGTTCCCAAGCATAGCCACCCAATCACAAAGCGGCCATTCCACTGGCATGCGTGTAAAGGACGCGGTGGCCGCGTCCGACGCCGCACCGGGCCGCTGCACCCCGCTTGCTCTGCACGGAACGGGCAGGTGCCAGCCACTGCATCGGCCTCAAAATCGCTCAAAAACGCCGGAAAACCGGGGTTTTGCGGTCGGCGTCAAAAATTCTGCAGTTTTGTGCAGGTTTTTTGGTTCAAGCTGGTGAACCATTCCTATAATGGACCCGCGTCTTCAGAACAGCGGGCGGAGGAATGCCTCAATGCAGGGTAGCACGACGACCGTGCCGGTTCGCGACCGGGACATGATCTTTGTCGCCTTTTTCGTGGCTTTGCCGGGGGGCCGCGTCCATGCAACCTGATGCCTGCCTCTTCGTCATCTCGGCCTATAATCTCAGCCAGCGCCGCCTCACCGAGCTGCGCCAGGCGACCGAGGCCGAGGCGCCATGCCCCTCTTTACTCATCCGGCTCGAGGGCACCGGCGCCTCGCTGCCGGATGCGCTCGATACGCTCTATGGCGATGGCCACCGCAGCATTCTCATCCAGCCGCTGGGCATGCCCTTCACCGAGAGCCTCTTGGCCTGGCTGCCGGGCGCCACCGCCAGCTGGGTGCAGCAGCGCGGCCTCGACGATGTGTCGCTGCTGATCGGCCAGGACAGCAGCCTTGCGCCCTTGGTGATGACCGAGGCGGTGCAGCAGGCCTTCGCCAATATCGACAAGGCCAGGCCGGTGGCGGGGGTGAAACCCTCGCTCGGCAAGCCGGGCTGGCAGGACCCGCCCGATTTCACCCATCATCTGCTCGTCTGCACTGGTCCGCGCTGCCACTATCGCGACGCGGCCTCGCTGCTGCATGCGCTCAAGGAAGAGACCGCCCGGCAGGGCATTGCCAATGAGTGCCTGACCGCGCGCACCGGCTGCCTCTATCCCTGCAATCAGGGGCCCATGGTGGCGCTCTATCCGCGCGGCGAATGGTATCGCCTGCCCGATGCCGACAGCGTCCGCCGTTTCGTCGGCGATGTGCTGGCCGAGGGCCGCACGCTTCCCGACCTGCTCATCCACACGGCCAAGGCCGCGCGTCATCCTTCCCCGTCCCATGAGGATCAATCCGCATGATCAAATCGTCTCTCGCCGCCCTGTTGGCGCTCGCCCTCACCTCGACCGCCGTCCTGGCCCAGGATGGCCCGGCGCCGTTGCGCATCGTCACCTCCTTCGACATCGAGTCGATGAACCCGTCGGAAGACGGCTTCTGGATGCAGGAATTCGGCGTCGCCGAACTGCTGATGAAGTTCGAGCGCGATGGCACCAACCAGCCCTGGTTGCTCGAAAGCCTCGATGCCGTGGACGACACCACCTGGGTGGCTCGTATCCGTCCCGAAGTGACGTTCCAGAACGGCAAGCCGGTCAATGCCGATACGGTGCTGGCGGCCATCAATCGCGCGCTCGCCACCTCGGATTCGGCCAAGGGCAGTGTTCCGGAAGGGGCGGTGTTCGAAAAAACCGGCGATCACGAGATCACCATCCGCACCGCCGCGCCCTGGCCGGAACTGCCTGGCATTCTGTCCAATGAAAGCGTGTTCCTGATCTATGACGCCGAGGCCGTCGATGCGGTGGGCGAGGATTGGGCGGCACTGGTCGGCGCCGGCATCTATACCGGCCCCTATCAGGTCACCGCGCTCAATGGCGATCAGTTGCAGACCACCCGTTACGACGACTATTGGCGCGGCGAGCCTGCCTTGCCGGGTGTCACTGTCAGCTTTGTCAGCGATCCCAATGCCCGCATTCTGGCGGTGCAGAACAACGAGGCCGATATCGCCCTTTATCCGCCCATCGCCGCGCGCGCCGTGGTCGATGCCACGCCCGGCATCCACTTCAATTCCGGCACGCCCTCCACCGGCGGGTTTCTGGGCTTCATGAACATCAAGGAAGCCCCGTTCGACGATGTGCGCGTGCGTCAGGCGCTGCTCAAGGCGGTGGACTATGACGAGCTGGCCAATACCGTCTTTGGCGGGGCGCTCGAGCAGGCGCGCAGCCTCTACAATGCCAGCTTCCCCTGGGCCGTAGAGAATTACGAGACCGACCCGGCGGCAGCCGCAGCGCTGCTCGATGATGCCGGCTGGGTGCTGGATGGCGATCTGCGCAAGAAGGATGGCGAGCCGCTCACCATCAATCTCATCATCTATCCCCAGCAACCCGATCTGGTGCCGCTGAGCGGGGCGCTGCAGGCGCAATTGCGCAAGCTGGGCATCGTGGTCAATATCCAGTCGGTCGATGACGTCTATGCCGCCCTGGTCGGCGGCGCGCCGGGCTGGGATCTGGGTATTTCCAGCGAAGGCACGGTGAGCTGGGGTGTCACCTCGCCTTTCCTCAACCGCTACCTGACCACTGCCAGCAGCCGCAATTTTGTCGGCTACGACAATCCCGAAGTCCAGGAACTGGTCGCCGAGCTCAAGGTCACGGTGGATACCGCGCGCCGCGATGCCATCCTTGAGCGCATCCAGGCCATTCTCGTGGACGAGGACCCCTATGTCTTCGCCATGACCATCCATAAGGGCCGTATCGTCGTCAACGATCTCTATGCCGGCCAGCAGCCAAGCTTCGCGCTCTACCACGTCTCCTGGGAGACCAAGCCGAGCCCGGCGCAGTAACCATGACGCTGGCGGCAGCAATTCTTCGCCGATTGCTCCAGGCAGTGCTGACGGCCCTGGTCGCCAGCACGCTGGTCTGGGCCCTGCTGCCGCTGGCCCCCGGTGACCCGGTGATGCGCATCCTCGAGGCCAGGCACATCACCGAACCAAACGATCTGCAGATCGCCAATCTGCGGGCGGAAATGGGGCTCGATCAGCCTCTGCCGCTGCAATATCTGCAATGGTTGGGCAAGGTGGCGGGGGGCGACCTCTCCACCTCCTACCGCACCGGCCGTCCGGTGCTGGCCGAAATCGCCGAGCGCCTTCCCGCGACCTTGCTTTTGCTGGGCACGGCGCTCGCCGCCTCGGTGCTGCTCTCGATCATGCTCGCCATCATCGCCGCCGCCTGGCGTGACCGCTGGCCCGATCGGATCATTCTCTTCTACACCCAGATCGGCGCGGCGCTTCCCACCTTCGTCTTCGCGCTGCTGGTGCTGCAATATCTGGTGGTCGGCGCCGGCATCGGCAAAGTCCTGCCGCAGGGCACGCTGGCTCTCGTGCTTATTCCCGCCCTCACCATCGGCATCGACCGTGCCGCGGGCTGGACGCAATTGCTGCGCGCCAGCCTGATCGAGGCCGGCAATGCCAATCATGCCCTCGTCGCCCGCGCCCGCGGTGCCACCCGCTGGCGCGTGCTGCTGCGCCATGCTCTGCCCAATGGCATGCTGCCCTTCCTCACCTCCATCGGCATCAGCATCGGCGCGCTGATTGGCGGCGCCCCGATCATCGAGGAAATCTTCACCTGGCCCGGTGTCGGTCGCTATGTGCTGCAGGCGCTCTCCGCTCGCGACTATCCGGTCATCCAGGGTTTTGTGCTCTTGAGCGGCTTGAGCTATGTCGCCGCCAGCCTGCTCGTCGATATCGTCGCCATGCTGCTCGATCCCCGCCTGCGGAGTCCGGCATGACCCTGCTCGATCGCTTTGCCGCCGTCGCCCGTCCCGCCCCCATCGCCATGACGCCGGGAACATCGCGCCGGCTCTGGCCGCGCCTGCTTGCCCATGGCGGTTTCCGCACCGGGCTGGTGCTGGCGCTGGCGCTGCTGATCCTGGCAGCGCTTGGTCCCTTCATTGCGCCCTATGAGCCAAACTGGCCCGATTATGCCGCGACCCTCAAGCCACCCGGCGCCGCGCACTGGCTGGGCACCGACGCCACCGGCCGCGACGTGCTCTCGCGCCTGCTCGACGGCGCCCATCGTTCCATCGGCGCAGCGGCGCTGGTGCTGGGCACCATCTTTGCGATCGGCCTCGTTGTCGGCACCATAGCGGGTCTGGCCGGCGGGATCGTCGATACCGTGCTCATGCGCCTGGTCGATGTGATGATGACCTTGCCCGGCCTGGTGCTGGCCTTCGCCATTATCGGCATTCTGGGCCCCGGTTTTCTCAACCTGCTGCTGGCTTTGGTCATTGCCGACTGGGCCTATTATGCCCGGCTCTCCCGTGCGCTCACCCTGTCGGCGCGGCAGCGGCCCGATGTGGTGGCGGCGCGCATGGCCGGCATCGGCTGGCCGCGCATTCTTTTCGGCCATATCCTGCCCGGCGTCGCCCTGCAATTGGCAGTCGTCGCCACCCTGGGCATGGGCGGCATGATCGCGGCCATTTCCGGCTTTTCCTTTCTCGGCCTCGGCGTGCAGCCGCCTTATGCCGAATGGGGCGCCATGCTGGCCGAATCCCGGTTCTATTTCCCCATCGCTCCCTGGCTGCTGCTGGCCCCGGCTGTCACCATCTTCGCCTCGGTCATGGCCTCCAACCTCATCGGCAATGGCCTGCGCGACGTGCTCGAACCCAAGGGCCGCTCATGACCCTTTTGTCCCTCACCGATCTCTGTGTCGACTATGGCGATGCACGCCTCGCCCTCAATCGCGTCAACCTCTCCGTCGGGGCAGGGGAGTGCGTGGCTCTGGTCGGCCCCTCCGGCTCCGGCAAATCCACCATGGCTCGCGCCATTCTCGGCCTCCTGCCCAAGGGCGTCGCGGCGCGCGGCGCTGTCGCGTTCGAAGGTCGGGACCTCTTGCAGCTGGATGAGGCGGCCCTCCGCCCCCTGCGCGGTCGACGCATCGGCTATGTCGCGCAGGACCCCTATCAGGCCTGCGATCCGCTGCGCCCGGTGCATGATCATGTCGCCGATGCCTGGCATGCCCATGGTCTCGGTCTGCCCGATGGCGCGGTGGCGAACGGCCTCGAGACCGCGGGGATCACCGAAACCGCCCAGCGCATGTGGCAATATCCGCATCAATGGAGCGGCGGCATGTTGCAGCGCGCCTCCATCGCTGCGGCCACCGCGCACAATCCGTCCCTATTGATCGCCGATGAGCCCACCAGTGCCCTCGACGCCGACCGTGCCGACGCCATTCTCGACATGCTCAAGCAGTCGGGCAGCGGCATCCTGCTGATCAGCCACGATCTCGAGCTGGTGCTGCGCCATGCCGATCGCATTGCCCTGCTCGATGCCGGGCGGATCGTGGAGACCGGTCCCGCCACGGCATTCGACCTTGAAAAGCTGACCGGCCCGCGCGCTCAATCCCGTCCGTCTGCCGCCCGGCGCGCCGCCAATGCCACGCCGCCGCTGCTGACGCTCGCCGGCGTTTCCCGCCGGTTCGGTGCCGGCCGCCACAATCGCACCGTGCTCGACAATCTCGACCTCGCCATTGCTCCGGGTGAGATCATCGGCATTACCGGCCCGTCCGGCTGCGGCAAGTCCACCTTGCTGCGCCTCGCTTCGGGGCTCGATCGACCCGATAGCGGCGCCATTACCCGGCATGCGGCGATCCGCGCGCCCGGCACGGTTATGCCGATCTTTCAGGACCCGGTGGCCGGGCTCAATGCCCGCTGGCCGATCTGGAAGAGCCTGACCGAGCCGCTGACGGCGCCGCATCTGCCGCGCCTCTCGGGCCGTGAGCGCCGTGCCCGAGCCCTATCCGCTCTCGCCCAAGTGGGCCTCGCCACGCTGGACCCTGAAAGCCGGCCGGGCGAACTCTCCTCCGGCCAGTGCCAGCGCATCGCCGTGTCGCGGGCCCTGATTGCTGCCCCGGCATTACTCCTGGCCGACGAGCCCACCAGCGCGCTCGACACCGTTTCGAAATACCAGGTGCTCGATCTGCTGACCGCCGCTTCCGCCTCCGGCACCGCCATTGTCGTGGTCAGCCACGACCGGGCCATGCTCGAAGACATTGCCGACCGCGTACTGTGCTACGCCGATGGCGCATTCCGTCCCCTCGACGCGCGACCCCTGCAATCGCCTAGTGCGTTTCACATTCTGGTTGATGCGGTTCCATCGCCCCCTCCCCCTTGAGGGGAGGGGGCGAACGGCCCTGAGTCCACTTCAGTTTGAAATGATCTAGCCCGCGCGCTGCGCCCGGCGATAGGCAGCGGGGGTGGTCTGGAAGTGACGGCGGAACATGCGCGTCAGGTGCTCCTGATGGGTAAAGCCGCAGTCCAGCGCGATCTCGGCAATCGGCTTGCTCGTTCGAGCCAGCAATTGCTGGGCACGCTTGATGCGGACGCTGATCAGATAGCGATGCGGCGGCATGCCGACTTCGGATGCAAAGACCCGCGCCAGGTGGCTCGGGCTGCGATAGGCGGCGTCGGCAATATCCTGCAGCCCGATCGAGCGGTCGGCATTGGCTTCGATATAGTCGATGGCGCGCACCACTTCCGGCGAAATCACCCGCCCGCTATCCGATGTGCGCCAGACCGGCCTGACGCCCTGATGCACTGCCATGATATGCGAGGCCATGCACCGTGCCAGATGATCGGTGAAGGACGGGTCGGGGTCGGCAGCGTTCATCGCCGTAACGCCGGCCATGCACAGCATTGCCAGCATGGGTTCGGCCTCGAGTAGGCGCGAGTCGAAGGGGACCCTGGAGGGTTCCTTGCCGGTCATGTCCATCGCCACTTCGTTCCAGATTTCCTGGCGGATATAGAGATGGACGGTATCGGCCGGTTCGCATAATTCCGCCTCGAACGGCTCGTCGGGCGCGACGAAGCGGATCGAGCCGGCAGGGGCGTGCACCTGCTTGTCCCGCTTGAGGTCCATATAGCCGATGATCTGCTTCTGGTGGAACACCACCAGCGGGTCACGGGCAGAGAACGAGCCGCGAAAGGGGTTCTCCGTCTGCGACGACATGTAAAGTGAGCGCCAGTTGAGACCATCACTGCTTTTTTGATTTTGCACGCCGGGCAAGGCCAGCATGCCATGCGTCTCCGCCACCCCAAAGGGGCGCTTCGACATCCTCCACTCGGTGACCATTTTTCCGTTGTGTTGTTTGGGGCCAACCCATCAAGAGTAGCTGAGAACGCGGATTGTGCAAGGCAGATGAAAGTATCAGGCGGGCCGTTTCGGCGCGGTCGCGCTGCCTGCCCGCAAGAGCTCGCCTTTACTCGCCTGTGCAAGAAACCAATCGCTTTGGGCAGGCTCGCCTTTGCGCCGACGCCTATCGTCATGGGCAGGAGGATTGCCCATGCATTCTGATATTTCTTCGTCTTCCCAATCGTCCGCGCCCGCTCTCGAGCCAACCGAGTGCAGCCGCCGCGCCTGCCTTACCGCCATTCTGCGGATGGCCGGCATGCGCCCGACCCGGCAGCGGCTCGATCTGGCCGACCGGTTGATCGGGCGGGACCGCCATGTTACCGCCGAGGAGCTCTATGTCGAAACCGCCGCGGCCGGGCACGAATTGTCCCTTGCCACGGTCTATAATACGCTGCGCCAGTTCCAGAGTTCGGGCCTCGTGCGCGAGCTGGCCTTCGAGGGCATGCGCAGCGTCTTTGATACCGATACCTCCCGGCATCACCATTTCTATCTCACCGAAGAGTCGCGCATTATCGATATTCCCGCCCACACTCTGGCGGTGACCGATCTGCCCGGTATTCCTGAAGGCTACGAGGTCAACCGCGTCGAGGTCGTGGTGCGCCTGCGCCGCAAGGAGCATTGAGGCGCCCGCATCTCGGCACCTGCTGGAAAATGAAAACCGCCCGGTTCGCAAGAACCGGGCGTTGCAGTTGACGGCGTCAGGGAGAACGGGTCGCTTCCGGCAAGACAGTGGTGCCGGAAGCGGGGAACAGGGCCTAGAGGGCGGCGAAGGGATCGGCGCCGGCGGCCGGCGTAAAGCCGATCATGCGGCCGAAGACCACGATGGCAGCCCAGAGCAGGATCGAGAGCAGCCCGGCAATGCGCGCCGAATTCGGCGGTGGCTGGGTGGTGTCCCAGCTCTTGACGTCGCGGGCGGTGACGAATTCGAAGACGAACATGTTGAGCCCGGCCAACACCAGGAGCGCCATCTTCACCTGGAAGCTGACATTGATGGCAATACTGGTGGCATTGGGCAGGAACAGCAGGATGCCCGAAGTGACCGCCAGGGCGAAGCCGATCCAGGTCAGATGCAAGAGGTCGTGGGCGACGCGGGTGAAGGGACGGTTGGTGGAGGCGACGCCGAGCAGGCGCAGATCGACGATGAGAATGGTGCCGAACACCATGGCCACCGCCAGCACATGCAGGCTCTCCACCACCGGATAGGTGGCGCCGCCGGTGTTCACCCATTGGGCGAGGTCGGAATATTGCAGGCTTTCGAGCAGTGCAGTGAAGTCCATGTCAAGCACTCCTACGAGCCGGCGTAGATGGAGGCGATCGGGGATGCAGGGCCCCAGATCAGCGGGTCATAGGCGATGAAGCGTCCCATGAAGATGATGATCACCACCATGGCCACCGTCACGATGGCAGTGACGCGCATCTGCGGGGTGCCCCTGGCCTCGGTGTCGGCAAGGCCGGCATTGACACGCACCGTGCGCATGAAGCGGGCCGAGATGACGATGAGGGCCACCAGCAGCGCCATCTTCACCCAGAAGGAGATGGCCATCAGCTCGCGAATGGGCTCGGCCATGATCAGGATGACGCCGGTCAGCGCCAGCAGCGCCAGCGCCGTCCAGGCCCAGGGGGCGAAACGATCCACTGTCTGGCGGATGGAAACGCCGCCCCAGCTGACCCCCACCACGCGCAGCGCGGTGATCAGCACCGAAACGAAGACCACGGCAATGGCCATGATGTGAATGGATTGCATCGTGGGCACGACCCATGGGGACGTGGCCATAGCCAGGCTGAGAGGGGATTGGCTCAGCTCTATAAGAAGTTCAACCATTTAGAGGGCATCCTCCTCTGCCCGGACAGAAAAAACGGGGTCGGAGACATCGGTCTCCGACCCCTGATTGAAAGACGATTACTGGATGCCTTCGCCCTTCTTGGCTTCTTCGAGGGACATGTAGCCCTTCTCGATCCAGGTCGGCCATTCGGCGGCGCGCTGGTTGGCGCGGCAGCCGGCATCGGCCGGATTGTAGACGGTGCCATCGGCAGTGATGAACAGGCCCGAGGCACCGCCATTGCGGCCGTCGCGCAGCGGGCACATCACCACGGTGATCTCATCGCCTTCCTTGAAGGTGTCGCCCTTCATGGAGGGATTGCGGGTGAGAAGGCCCGGAGGGGCGGAGCCCTCGAAGGCCCAGACCTTGCCGTCTTCGGTCTGCAGCATCATGAAGGTGTGCGGGCTGGTGAAGGCCCAGCGGGCGACCTTGCCCTTGAGCACGATTTCGACGTCAGGGTTGAACATCGAGAAGCTGTGGTGGGCGAAGGCGGCCGTGGCGGACGCCGCGCCAATCGCGGCGGCCAGGGCCAGGGCGAGATATTGCTTTTTCATCTGCAGGGGTCCTTTTACTGTGCGGTTCCTTCGGCAGCGCCGAAGAAGTCGTCGAAGTCGGTTTCGCCAGGGGTCTTGGTCTGACCCGACAGGTCGGCCGGCAGATCCGGGTTGCGCATTTCGTGCCAGGTCTTGCCGCTCTCGCCCGGCAGGCGGATGGTGGTTTCGTTGTCATCGGTCTTCTGCTGGACGTTGCCGTCGCAATCCCAGTGGCGCATGCGATAGCCGGCGTCCTCGATGGCTCCGGCCTTGGTCCAGGTATAGACCCCGCTCAGTGGCTTTAGCAGACTGACCGGATCGTAGAAGGTGACCTGGGCGATGAGGCGCTGCATGCCATTGGCTTCGGTGACAAGCTTGTAGACCTCGATGATCTCCATTTCGTTGGAGAACGGCGGGTAGCCGCGGAAGTAGTCTGCCGGCCACATGTCGTTGCTCCAGACCACGAGCGTGTCGTCGATCCAGAAGCCGATGCTATCGCCCGTGGGCGAATGGGCGCCGTCGATGTTCTTGTGCTCCTGGTCGATGTAGACGCGGCGGGTTTCATTGGCCAGATCGTTCAGCCACCAGGACTGGGACGGGGTATTGACCCACTCGCGGACATAGGGCTCGAGCAGCCAGCGCGGAATGCCGGTGGCTTCGCAGGTGGTCAGCCGGTCATAGGGCTGTTCGTTATAGGGGATCATGTGCTCGCGGCGCGCCTTGAAGGCGGCTTCGTATTCGGGCGTCAGGATACCCTCGGCAACCTCACCACCGGCCGAAAGGCCAGGAGGAATTGGCCCGACGAAGAACGGTGACACGCCGCCGCGCAGGGCGATGCTGTTCCAGCTGGCTTCCCAAAGACCTTCCCACTTGGGAACGGATTCATAGGTGTGCTTGGTGCCGCCATTGGCCATGCGCTTCAGGTAATTGAAGTGCTCTTCCGCGGTCTTGAAGGCGCGCGGCGGCGGAACCACGGCGACGGCAAGCGGATTGGGGGCGGGTGCCGCTGCGGGCGCTGCCGGCTGGGTGGTCGTCTGGGCAAAGCTCAGGATCGGCGCGCTGGCCGTCAGCAATAGTCCCAGCGCAAAAGCGCCCAAGACGTGTTTCGTCTTCATGGTATTTCCTCTCCTCGGCCGACTGACTGCTCAGAGGATGGCCAGCCGTTTCCATCCCCCTTTTGCGGCGCCGTATGGGGCGGCGCCTGATTGCGATCTCCCACCCGCAATCCTCGCAGCGCGTCACAGCATCAGAATTATATAACCAAAACTCATATTTTTATTGGTTCGGCTATATAGTGCGTCTGAGTGTCATTCGTGCTGGGGCAGCCCTCGCTTTGCTGCAATCCCATAATTTCAGGGGTTACCGGCATATCCCTGCACGGAGCTTGCTGATCATTTGCATGAAACGATCATGTTTGCGTCAGGACCGGGATATCGCCTTTGGTAATGTCTTGCGCCGAACCAGCGCTGCAATCGTTACAGTCGCCGCCATCCAGGCCAGCAGCATGGCCACCGGGGGAACGCCGAGATAGATCCAGAGATCGAGATTGAGATTGTCCGCCAGCGCCGCCCAGACATCCTGCCCCGTGCGACCGGCCTGAACGCTCACCAGCCAGAGCGGCTGCAGCAATAGCGCAAACAGCGCCGATGCAAGGCCAAGGCCCGCCAGCGCCTTGGGGTCATTGCCCAGGCGCCGCTGCTCCAGCAGCCGCCAGCCCATCAGCCAGACATAGGCGCCGGCCATCAGGAACGGTACGCCCTGCAGCGAGCCGGGCGAGAGGAGGAAATGCAGCACCGCGAGAAACGCCGCTGCATAGACAAGAGTGTGCAGTTTTTTCCAGCGCTGGCCCATGCTCCGGATCACCCCGTCAAAGGAGGTGAGGGCCAGCGCCAGCAGCACGATCATGGAAAGGGTGGCGATCCACAGGCTCAGCCGCCCGGCCAGTTCGCTGCCTAAGGCCGCCCAGTCCCAGAAGCGCAGGCCGAACCAGGCGATGACATGCAGGACGCAGTAACAGAAGCTGGCCACGCCCAGGAGCCGCCGCAACTGCGCCAGCCTGCCGATCCCGGTGATCCGGCGCAGGGGCGTGACGGCAAGGCAGGCGAGCAGCAGATAGGTGGCCCACAGCCCCGAATGGTAGATGAGGTTCACATAGGGTGAGGGAAAATCCCAATTGCCCGAGGCGAACTCGCGCCCCATCCACAAGCCCGGCAGGCAGCAGCCGACAAAGACCACCAGCTTCGGAAACGAAAAGCGTCCCGCCGCATCGCACCAGGGCATGGACTGCCACAGCCGCAGCGCATGATCCGCCATGGTTTCCTCCTCACCATTTGGAGCAAGGTTAGGCTTTTCGCCGCGACGCGGACTGTATGTTCCAATCCCAGCCCTGCACGTTTCGGTGGCGCCATGGTGCGTCTGGTGCAGGCTTTTCCGCCGATTGTGCAGGACGCAACCAGCGTGTGCTTGGTCTTCTTGAGCAAAACCGAGGAGGGTATGCGATGCGTCGCGAAATGCTTTTTGCCGGCCTGGCCGGGGTAATGATGCTGGGCGGAATGGCCCTGCCGCCGGCCCTGGCGCAGAACGCCCCGGGCCCCGCCGAGACCGCGCTGACCAGCCAGCAGGATACCACGCTGGCCCGGCGCCTCCTGATGCACAGCATCGGCGCCAACAATGACATCGTGCACGATATTCTCGACGGCACCCTGCCCATGGATGATCTGGAACTGCGCGGCCGGCTGCAGTCGATCGGCGCCGCGCTCTATGCCATGCCCAATCTGTACCGGGCCGAGGCCAATCCCTATTCGGAGGAAGCCGAAAAGGCCGATGCGCTGCATGTGTCGCTGGCCAATGACAAAGTCTGGGAAGATTTCACCACCTTCCGCGACCTGTCTTACGCCGCCTTCTTCAAAGCCCAGGAGGCCGCGGACGCCACGCCCGACCAGATGCTGGCACGCGTCGAGGAGCTCGAGGTCATGTGCGACAGCTGCCACGAGACCTATCGCACGCCCTTCGAATATTTCGACTTCGACCGCATCGAGGACTTCCTCACGGAATGATCGCAAAGGCTCAGCCGTGCGCGCCCTCTGGGCGGCTGGGCCACCCGGCGCCGACCGCCCCCGCATTGGCTCTCATCGTTCTGGTGCTTTCGGCAATCCCTGCCATTGCCCATGGCGTCGCCGGGGGCGATGCCGCGTTCCTGGAAACCGCGCACGGTGTGCAGTTCTGGCCCTATCTCTATCTGGGCGCCAAGCACATGTTCACCGGCTACGACCACCTGCTGTTCCTGCTCGGGGTCATCTTCTTCCTCTATCGCCTGCGCGACGTGGCCATCTATGTGACCATGTTCTCGATCGGCCACTCCATCACCCTGCTGTTCGGCGTGCTTTCGGGGCTGCGGCTCGACGCCCATATCATCGATGCCATCATCGGCTTTTCGGTGATCTACAAGGCCTTCGACAATCTCGGCGGCTTCCGGAAGCTACTGGGCTATTCGCCCAATCAGAAACTGGTGGTGCTGGTCTTCGGATTGATCCACGGCTTCGGCCTTGCCACCAAGCTGCAGGATCTCAGTCTCTCTGCCGATGGCCTCGTGCCCAATATGATCGCCTTCAATATCGGGGTCGAACTCGGGCAATTGGTGGCGCTGGCCTTCATTCTCACCGTCTTGCAGCTTTGGCGCAGCACGCCCGGCTTCACCCGCCAGGCCGCGGCCATCAATGTGTTGATCATGGCGGCCGGTTTCGCCCTGGTGCAAATGCAATTGGTTGGATTTTGGAGCACGCCATGAGCGCCGACAGCCCCGCCCCCATGCCACATCCGACGACCCGCCAGCTGGCGCTGCAAGTGGCGGGCGCCGCCCTTCTCGGTACGGTCCTCACCCTCACCGTCATCCTGCCCACCGAATATGGCATGGACCCCACCGGCTTTGGCGCACTGACTGGGCTCAATACCCTCTCCGCGCCGCCTGAAGTCGTGGTGGAAACCCGCTTCTCAGCCCCGCCCGAGATTGCACGGCCCGAGCCCCTGCCGTTCCGGCAGGATGTCATCACCGTGCCAATCGGCGCCTTCGGCCGCACCCTGGGCGCCACCGAATACAAGGTGACGCTCGCCGAGGGCCAGACCATGCTCTATTCCTGGAAGGCCTCGGCCCCCATTCTCTTCGAGTTCCACGGCCATACCACGCCCACCGATGGCAGCCCCGCCGAGGTGATGGACTATGGCAAGGGCACGGCACAGGAGGGCAATGGCGCCCTGACTGCCCCGCTCACCGGCATCCATGGCTGGTACTTCGCCAATCCTACCTTCGAGGACGTCACAGTCGAATTGACCCTGGCCGGCTTCTACACCCTAGAACCCGGCCTCATCGGCATTCACTGACGCATCAAGAGGGCGTCGAGCGCCCCGATCAGGGCCGGGCCCAATTCCTCGATGGCGTCGATGCGGCGGGCCGAGCGGTAATATGTGTCGACATCGTGCCGCACGCCGATGGCGGTGAGCTCGATCTGCCCGCTGCGTTCGATCTCCCCGATCACCTCGCGCAGGTGCCGGTCGAGAATGTCCTTGTCGTCATTGGCCTCGATGGTCGCCTGGTCCACCGGCGCGCCGTCCGAAATCACCAGAAGTATGCGGCGCTGTTCCGAGCGCCCCATCAGCCGCCGCGCCGCCCAGGCCAGCGCTTCGCCGTCGATATTTTCCTTGAGCAGGTCGGCCGACATCATGGCGCAAAGATTGAGCCGGGCGCGCCGATAGGGTTCGTCGGCGCCCTTGTAGACGATGTGGAGGAGATCGTTGAGCCGCCCCGGATTGGCCGGCCGGCCGGCGCGCAGCCATTCCTGCGCCGATTGCCCGCCCTTCCAGCCCATGGTGGTAAATCCCAGCACTTCGGTGGTCACCGAGCAGTTCTCCAGCGCCGCGCAGATGAGGTCGGAAGCAATGCAGGCGAGCTCGATGGTCTTGCCGCGCATCGAGCCGGAATTGTCGATCAACAGCGTCACACAGGTGTCGCGAAACCGCGATTCCTCTTCCTGCTTATAGGCGTCGGCAAAGCCGGGATTGACCACCACGCGGTCGAGGCGGGAGGCATCCACCAGCCCTTCCTCGAGATCGAAACTCCAGGAGCGCGTCTGCTTGGCCATCAGCCGCCGCTGCAATTGCGTCACCAGCCGCGCCATGCTGCGCCGATTGGCGCTGCGCCGCTTGTCCAGTGTTTCCTGCGCCTGCCGCATGGTCTGCTGCGGCACCAGGTCTTCGGCGCGCGCCACCTGATCGTGTCGCGTCGTATAGGCCCGATAGGGCAGGGGACGCGCCTGCCGCAGCACCTCCAGCGGCGGCCAGATCGAGGGCGCGTCCTCGTCTGCCGTGAGTGCATCCGGCCCCGGCTCGAAGCTCTCGTCCTCGGTCTGGTTCGAGCCATGTTCGAGATCGCCCTCGTCCGGTCCGCCGCCGGCGCGATTGCTGATTTCGCGCCGCACCGGTCCCTCGCCGCGTCCGTGCAATGCCGTGTAGAGCGCCTCGATAAAGGCGCTGGCCGCTGCGCCATAGGCGCGCTGGTCATCGATATTGGCCTTGAGCGCATCGAGCTGCCGCTGCAGCCGCTCATGCATCCAGCGGTTCCACATCCAGAAGCCGGAGGTGGGAATGGATGGCTCGCTGCGGCCGACCAGCGTATCGCCCACCACCATGCGAATGGCTTCTTCGAGCGGCACCAGCGAGGCCAGATGCGCGCCCAGAAGATCGGATTTGGCAAGCCGCGCCAGATGCGCGGCGGCGAGGTTGTCGCCAATGCCCTTGAGCCGCGCGGCGCCGGCCGCCTCGCAGCGCAAGAGCTCGAGCAGGTTGAACAGCCTCGCATCTCCCGGACGCTCCGGGGTGACTGCAGCATGGATATCGGCGTCGTGATAGCGCAGGAACAGCGCGGCGGAGTCGATGCGGCCGCGCAGCGCCGGCATATTGTCCGGCCGCAATTCGTCGAGCCCAGCCCGCAATCCACCCGCGGGATCCGCCTCTCCGATCTGCACGTCGATATCGTCCCGACCGGCCAGCGAGCGCGCCGCCGCCGAGAGTTGGCCGGCCAGTTCGAGCTGGTGGCGTTCCGTGCTCTGCTTCTCGCGCATCTCGGCGCGCGAGCGCATGGAATCGGGGTCCGACCACAGCGCCAGCCATTCGGCACCATTGCGCACCTGGCCCTTTTCGTCCCGCTTGAGGATGGTCGACCGGATATCTTCGTCTGCCATTTTCTCGTTCCCTGCTGCAGTCCGAAAATAACGCAAAAGAGACTGCAGCGGGCAGTTTACGGGCGCGGAATGCGCAGAAGGATGCCCGCTTTGTGCAGGCCCCCAAGCGCCTCGATTGCCTAGTCTTTCCGGCGAAGGTCCAGCACCGACACAGTTCCAGAGGAGGTTCGCCGTGGGTCAGTACACCACAGATTTCGGCTCCATTCATGCCTATAAGAAGGGTGGCGTCACCGCCATCGACGATGATCCGAAGCGCTATGTCTTCTCCAACATGTTCGAAGTCGCCGCCAAGTCCGCGCCCTATGAGCGCGTCGCCGTCGCCAAGAACTTCGAATATGTGATCGAGAGCGCCAAGGCCGAGGGCGATTCCCCTTGGTACACCGCCGCCCATGACGAGTTTGTCATCTCCATGGATGGCAAGGTGCGCGTCGACTTCATCAAGCTCCCCGATCCCGATGCCCTGGTCGACCCCGAGAGCGAAGGCGCTGTCCAGATCGACGGCAAGCCCGACGGCGCCAATATGGGCTATGTCGTCCTCGGTCGCGGCCATATGGCCATGCTGCCGGTCGGGTCCGCCTACAAGTTCAGCGCGGCCGAGACCTGCACCATCCTCATCCAGTCCATCGACGGCGCCGTGACCCAGCATAAATGGGCGCAGTTCTGCCAGAAGTAATTCCGAGCAAGGAGACACCGCCATGGCTATGAAAGAATCCGCTTTCGCCGGCACCGAAGAAGAGATCAGCAATCCCCGCGGCCTGCCGATCAACAGCAGCTATGCCGTCAACCCGGCCGACAATATCACCGGCTACAAGTCCTTCCAGGCCGGCTCGTTCAAGTTCCACCGCGACGAGTATTTCTGCTACGTCACCACGCCTACCGCCGTGCATACCATGCCGGCCGACGCGTTCTTGCGCGCCCTGATGCGCGACGTCGCCTGGGGCTTTTTCTACGGCACCGTGAACTTCGACCAGGTCTTCGGCACCACCAATTACTATGGTGAAGTCGACATGTTCATGGGCGCCACCAACGAGGCCTATACCTCTGCCGGCCGTGACTTCGTCGAGCGCTTCAAGGCCGACAAGCTCATGGACGTGTTCAAGCAGATGGTCTCGGACTGGACCAATGAGGGCTACGACCCCTTCGCCGCGCCGATGGAAACCGGCGTGCCGTGGGGCATCAAGAATGGTGACAATGACGAGGCCGTGAGCCGCGAACGCGTCACCGCCCGCCGCATGGTCGGCCTGCCCGGCGATACTCCGGTGCGCACCGACACCAATGGCTATCCGGTCAACCGCATGTTCGACGACGTGCCGCAGGACCAGCCGGAAGTGCATGCCGAGCCGGGTTTCGAGCATGAAGTCTCCGCCTATAATCTCTTCGGCTACCTGTCGCGTTCCGACGTGACCTGGAACCCGTCGGTGTGTTCGGTGGTCAAGGACAGCCTCTTCTGCCCCACTTCGGAGGAATACATTCTCCCCGTCGAGCACGGCAATGATCGCTGCGAATGGTTCATCCAGCTGACCGACGAAATCACCTGGAACGTCAAGGATGGCGCCACCGGCCGCCCGCGTGCCGTGATCAACATGAAGGCCGGCGATTGCTGCTGCATGCCCGCCGACATCCGGCACCAGGGTTTCTCGGCCAAGCGCTCCATGCTCCTGGTCTGGGAAAACGGCTCGCCGAAAATCCCCGAACTGATCCGCCAGGGCCTCGCGCCCGACGTCGCGGTCGAGTTCTAGGAACGGGCGGTCGCTCCCACTTCCGCCCTGCGGCCGGTCTCCACCTCGCGTGGAGGCCGGCTGCTTAGGCACTTCAATCCCTTACAAAAGCATCGGTATCAGCTGTGCAGACCAAGCTCTTTATTGGCGGTGAGTTCGTCGATGGCCTCGCCGGGGGCACCATCCCCGTGTTCAATCCCTATTCCGGTGAGATCATCTGCGAGATCGCCGAGGCGCGGGCCGAGGATGTCGATCGCGCCGTCACCGCTGCCAAAGCCGCGCAGTTCGCCTGGGGTCGCGCCGATGCCGCTGACCGGGGCAATCTGCTGCTCAAGCTCGCCGATGCCATCGATGCCCATGCCGACGAGCTGATCGAACTCGAAGCGCTCGATACCGGCCATCCGGTGCGCGATGCGCGCAAGCTCGACGTGCCGCGCACCTCGCGCTGCTTCCGCTATTTCGGCGGCATGGCCGACAAGTTCGAGGGCTTTGTGCCCCCGGTCTATCCTGGCTTCCTCAATTATGTGCAGCGCGAGCCGGTCGGCGTGGTCGGCCAGATCGTGCCGTGGAATTTCCCGCTGATGTTCACCAGCTGGAAAATGGCCCCGGCTCTGGCCGCCGGCAATGCCATCGTCATTAAGCCGAGCGAACTGACCCCGCTCTCGACCCTGCGCATCGCCGAATTGATGCGCGATGTCGGCTTCCCCGCCGGTGTCGTCAATGTGGTGCCCGGCTATGGTCACACTGCCGGCGCCCGCATTGCCGAACACCCCGAAATCTCCAAGGTCGCCTTTACCGGCTCGACCGCCACCGGTCGCCGGATCGTCCAGGCTTCGGCCGGCAATCTCAAGAAGGTGCAGCTCGAGCTGGGCGGCAAGGGCCCCAATATCGTCTTCGGCGATGCCAATGTGCGCGCCGCCATCGGCGGCTCGGCCTTCGCCATCTTCCACAATCAGGGCCAGGCCTGCATTGCCGGCTCGCGCCTCATCCTGCACAAATCCATCGCCGACGAATTCCTCGACGGCTTCACCAAATTCGCCCGCTCCATCAAGCTGGGCGATCCGCTCGATCCGGCCACCGAAATGGGTCCGCTGACCTCCAAGCAGCACCAGGAGCGCGTTTTGCACTTCTCCCAGGTCGCCAAGGACCAGGGCGGGGAAATCCTCACCGGCGGCAAGCAGCCCGACCGCGACGATCTCGCCAAGGGCTATTTCGTCGAGCCCACCATCGTGCGCGCCAAGCCCACCGACCGCGTCAGCCAGGAAGAAGTGTTCGGCCCCTTCGTCACCGTCACCACCTTCGAGGATGACGAGGAAGCCCTCGCCATCGCCAATGGCGTGCAATACGGTCTGGGTTCGGGCCTGTGGACCGCCAATCTCACCCGCGCCCACAAATTTGCCCGCGATATCCGCGCCGGCATGGTCTGGGTCAACTGCTACAAGGTGGTCCATCCGGGCTCGCCCTTCGGCGGCGTCGGCGAGAGCGGCTATGGCCGGGAAATGGGCTTCGAGGTCATGCGCGAATATACCCAGCCCAAATCTGTCTGGATCAACTTTGACTCCAAGATGCCGCCGCACTACGACCGCTAATCACCAGATAGAACCAGTGGTGGACCATGGACTTCGTCTATAATGCCAATCCTTCCCGCGTGATCTTCGGTGCGGGCAGCCGCGCTAAGGTTGCCGAGGAACTCGATCGTCTCGGCATCGAGCGGGCCATCGTCATCTCGACCCCGGATCAGTCGGGGCTCGCCGCCGAAATCGCCAAGGCCATCGGCGGCCGCGCCGGCATCATGTATCCCGGCGCGGTACAACACACCCCGGTCGAGGTCACCGAATCCGCACTGATGGCGGTCAGTTCCGTGCGTGCCGACGGGTGCCTCGCCATTGGCGGCGGCTCCACCACCGGCCTCTCCAAGGCTATCGCCTATCGCACCGACCTGCCGCAGCTGGTGATCCCCACCACCTTTGCTGGCTCGGAAATGACCCCAATCCTCGGCCAGACCGAGGCCGGTCGCAAGACCACCGTCTCCGACCCCAAAATCCTGCCCGAGACCGTCATCTACGATCCGGAGCTGACGGTCACCATGCCCAGCTTCATCTCCGGGCCCTCGGGCATGAATGCCATCGCCCATTCGGTCGAGGCGCTCTATGCCAAGGATCGCAATCCCATCATCTCGATGATGGCCGAAGCCTCGATCCGCGCCCTGGGCGGCGCCCTGCCGACGCTGATGGACGATCCGAGCAATCTGCACGCCCATTCCGAAGCGCTTTATGGCGCCTGGCTGGCCGGGGTCTGCCTCGGCGCCGTCGGCATGGCCATCCACCACAAGATCTGTCACACGCTGGGCGGCACGTTCAACCTGAACCATGCCGACATCCACGCGCTGATGATCCCCTACACCTCGGCCTATAACCGCGACGCCGCGCCCGAGGCCATGGCCAGCATTGCCCGCGCCCTTGGCACGGTTGATGGACCGACCGGCATCTATCAGTTGACCCAGCGTGCCGCCAGCAAGCGCTCGCTGGCCGAGATGGGTCTCACGGAAGCCGATCTCGACACGGCCGCCGATATCGCCCTGCAGAACCCCTATTACAATCCGCGCCCGGTCACCCGCGAGGGCGTGCGCGACATGCTGCAGGCCGCCTTCGAGGGCAGGGCGCCCTGAGGTCGGGATGGCATATTTCTGTGTCCATGCCCTGGATCGACCCGGTCGGCTCGCCGACCGCCAGCGCCTGCGCGAAGGCCATCGGGCCCGCCTCCGGCAGCATGATCATCCGGTCAGCGTCCGCATAGGCGGCCCGCTGCTCGACGGTGCCGGCGCCATGATCGGCACCATGCTGGTGATCGAGGCCGAGAACCGCGCCGCGGTCGAGACCTATCTGGCGGGAGACCCCTATATGCTCGAAAACCTTTTTGAGACCGTCACCATCACCGGCTTTAACTGGGGCCTGGGCCAGCCGGAGCCCGCCGATGGCTGACGCACTTTCCAAGCCCGATCCCACCCTCTGGCGCACCCGCCCGCGCGCGCCCATGCCCGGCACGGTGCTGGCCCCGCTCGAAGAGCTGGCCGATGGCGCCGCCAAGGAGTTCGTCTTCGGTCGCGGCACCACGGTGTTTTCCATGTTCGTGGTACGCCGCGGCCAGGCGGTGTTCGGCTATCTCAATATCTGCCCGCATTATTCCTCGCCCCTCAACCACCGCGCCGGCCATTTCCTCAACGAGGATGGCAGCCGCATCCGCTGCACCATGCATTTCGCCGAATTCCGCATCGAAGACGGTTTTGGCGTGGCCGGCGCGGCGCAGAACTGCTGGCTCGACCCCGTCCCGGTGCATGTCGAGGACGGCAATATCGTGATTTCCCGCCCCGGAGGCCAAGCGTGATCCAGGAACTGTCGCCCGGCGCCCGTCCGGATATTGAGCTCTCCATTCGCGACACCTTCGGCCTCGATGTCGAGGGCACGGTCCCGGCCTTTTCCACCCGCGACGAGCATGTGCCGGCGCTCGATCCCAGCTATCGCTTCGATCCGGCCACCACCATGGCCATCCTTGCCGGCTTCAACGGCAATCTGCGCGTGCTGCTGCAGGGCCGCCACGGCACCGGCAAGTCCAGCCATATCGAGCAGGTGGCCGCCCGCCTCAACTGGCCCTGTCTGCGCCTCAACCTCGACAGCCATGTCAGCCGCATCGATCTCATCGGCAAGGACGCCATCGTGTTGCGCGACGGCAAGCAGGTCACCGAATATCGCGAGGGCCTCTTGCCCTGGTGCTATCAGCGCCCGGTGGCGCTGGTGCTCGACGAATATGATGCGGGCCGGCCCGATGTGATGTTCGTCATCCAGCGTGTGCTCGAGGCCGAGGGCAAGCTGACCATTCTCGATCAGAACAAGGTCATTCCGCCCAATCCGTTCTTCCGCCTGTTCGCCACTGCCAATACGGTGGGCCTGGGCGACGTCACCGGGCTCTATCACGGCACGCAGCAGCTCAATCAGGCTCAGCTCGACCGCTGGAACATCATCGCCCGGCTCGATTATCTCGATGAGGGCGCCGAGGTCGAGGTGGTACTGAGCAAGGTGTCGTTCATGGGCGAGGCTGAACGCGGCGAGATGCTGTTGCAGATGGTGCGCATGGCCAATCTGACCCGCGCCGGCTTCGCCGCTGGCGATGTCTCGGTGGTGATGTCGCCGCGCACCGTCATTTCCTGGGCACAGAATTATCGCGTCTTCGGCGATCTCGACTTCGCCTTCAACACCGCCTTCCTCAACCGCTGCGACGAGGCCGAGCGCCCGCTCTACGGCGAATATTACCAACGCGTCTTCGGCCGCGAACCCGCCAACACCACCCCAGAGAACTGGAAACGCGTCTAGCTCTCTTCCCTCTTTCCTCTCCCTCTCGGGGAGAGATGGCCGCAGCGCAGCGAAGGCCGGGGGGGCTCTTCCGTGCCCCTGCACGTCAGCCCCGCGCTGCCACCTCCGCCGCCGCTTCGCGCACGGCGTCGAGCAAAGCGCTGGTGACCACGCTCAACTGTTCATTGCTGCGCATGGTGATGCCCACCGGCCCATGACTGGCGCTGGTGTCGAGCGCCAGCGCCACCAATTGCCCGATCTCCAGGTCATGGGCGACGACGCTGCGCGAAATGGTCCAGATGGCGTCGTTCTCAAGCGCATAGGCGCGGGCAAAGCCGTTTGACACCGTCTCGATCTCATAGCGGAACCGGCCGGCGCCTCCAGCGATGAACAGCGAATCCACGATCGGCCGGATGATGGCATTGGCCGGTGGCAACAGCATCGGATAAGGCTCAAGCTCGCGATAGCTCAGCGTCGGCTTGCTTGCCAAAGGATGGCTCGGGCGCACCGCAAAGGTCAGCTGTTCGGAATAAAGGTGTTCGAAGATCAATCCGTTCATCACCTCGGGGCTCGCCAGGCGCCCGACGATGAAGTCCAGATTGCCATCGCGCAGCATGGCCAGCATGTGGCCGCTGGGGCCGCTTTCCACATGCACCCGGCAGGCAAACGGGGTGTGCATGAAGCGCTCCACGGCGCGCGGCACCACTTCCACCTCGACGGTCGGCAACGCGCCCAGACGCACCACGGTGTGGCTGGACCGGTTGAGGTCCATGCTCTCGATCCCCTCGCGGATCGCCGCAGCCGCCGCCATGGCATGGCGGGCGAAAATCTCGCCCTGCCGGGTCAGCACCAGCTTGCGACCGGTGCGGTCGAACAGGGCGGTCTGCAGCAGGTCCTCGAGCTCGGCGATGGATTTGGACACCGCCGGCTGGCTGAGCCCCAGCGCCTGACTGGCCGGCACCACGCCGCGCTGCCGGTTGACTTCCAAAAAGCAGCTGATGTGCCGCAACTTGATACGCGGGTCGAGGAGGCTGGCCGCCATCATATCATCCAGAGTTATATATCAGGGCAAAATTATCATTTTACCGCCCAGTTTCAATGGGCAATATACAGCTATTAGTTATGGCAAAAGAAACAAGACGATGAGCAAATTTGTGCCGCTCAGCCAGGCGGTGGGAGAAAATCTGAACAATGGCGATGCGGTGGCCTTTGAAGGCTTCACCCATCTCATCCCCCATGCGGCGGCCCATGAGGCGATCCGCCAAGGCTTCAAGGATCTCACCCTGATCCGCATGACCCCCGACATCATCTATGACCAGATGATCGGCATGGGCATGGCGAAGAAGGTGATCTTCTCCTATGCCGGCAATCCCGGTGTGGGGCTGTTGCGTCGCATGCGCGATGCCATCGAGAACGCCTTTCCGCGCGGCATCGAGACGGTGGAGCATTCCCATTCGGCCATGGCCCAGGCCTATGAGGCCGGTGCCTCCGGCCTGCCGCTGGCCCTGTTCCGTGGATACAAGGGTGCCGATCTGCCCAAGGTCAATCCCAACATCAAGATGATGACCTGCCCCTTTACCGGCGAGCAGCTGGCAGCGGTGCCGGCCCATCATCCCGATGTCACCTTCATCCATGCCCAGAAGGCCAGCGAGAAGGGCGATATCCTGATCGAAGGCATTATTGGCGTACAGAAGGAAGCCGCCCTCGCCGCCAAGCGCGTCGTGGTCACGGTCGAGGAAGTGGTGCCCAGCTTCAAGGGTCTGCATCCCAATCTCTGCATCCTGCCGCATTGGACGGTCGATGCCATCGCCGTGGTGCCGGGTGGGGCGCATCCCTCCTATACCCATGGCTATTACCAGCGCGACAATGCCACCTATCTCGAATGGGACAAGATTTCCTCCGATCGTGAGCTGTTCGCCGGCTGGATCAAGCAGAACGTGCTCGAGGCCACCCCCGAGGCATTTGCCGACCGAGTAAGGGATTTGCGCGTATGACCGACTTCACGCCCAACGAGATGATGACCATCGCGGCAGCGCGCCAGCTGAGCAATGACGATGTCTGCTTTGTCGGCATCGGTGCGCCCTCTGCTGCCTGCAATGTCGCCCGTCTCACCCACGCGCCCGACATCACCCTCATCTATGAAAGCGGCACTATCGGCACCGCGCCCGATGTCCTGCCGCTCTCCATCGGCGATGGCGAATTGTGCGAGACCGCGCTCTGCACCGTTGCCGTGCCGGAAATGTTCCGCTACTGGCTGATGGGCGGCCGCATTTCCATCGGCTTCCTCGGCGCGGCGCAGCTCGACCGTTTCGGCAATATCAACACCACCGTCATCGGCGACTACAACCAGCCCAAGGTGCGTCTGCCCGGCGGCGGCGGTGCGCCCGAGATCGCCACCTCCTGCGGCGAGATCTACATCACCCTCAAGCAGGCCACCCGCTCGATGGTCGACAAGATCGATTTCTATACCTCTTTCGGCCATGGCGAAGGCGGCGACCACCGCCAGCGCCTGGGTCTCAAGACCAAGGGGCCGACGCTGCTGATCACCGATCTGGCCATCTGGCGCCCCGACCACGAGACCAAGGAATTCGTCGTGCGGTCCCTGCATCGCGGCGTCACCCGCGACATGGTGCAGGAAACCTGCGGCTGGAAAGTGCGCTTCGCCGACGATCTCGAAGAAACCCCCGTGCCGACCGCCGAAGAGCTTGGTACGCTGCGCGATCTGCAGGCGCGCACCACTGCCGCCCACAATGGCATCAAGAGGGCCGCATAAATGGCTGAAGCCTTTATCTGCGCCTATAAGCGGACACCCATCGGCCGGTTCGGCGGCAGCCTTTCGGCTGTCCGCCCCGACGATCTCGGCGCCATTCCGCTCAAGGCCCTGATGGCCGAAGCCGCCGGTGTGGACTGGGATGCCGTCGACGACGTCATCTTCGGCAATGCCAATCAGGCCGGCGAGGACAATCGCAATGTCGCCCGCATGAGCCTGTTGCTGGCCGGCCTGCCGGTGGGCGTCACCGGCACCACCATCAATCGTCTCTGCGGCTCCGGCATGGATGCGGTCATCGCTGCCGCGCGCGCCATCAAGGCCGGCGAAGCCGAGCTGGTCATTGCCGGCGGCACCGAATCCATGTCGCGGGCGCCCTTCGTCCTGCCCAAGGCCGACAGCGCCTTTTCGCGCAATGCCGAGATTTACGACACCACCATTGGCTGGCGCTTCGTCAATCCGCAGATGAAGGCGCAATACGGCGTCGATTCCATGCCCGAGACCGGCGAGAACGTCGCCCAGGAGTTTGGCGTTTCGCGCCAGGCCCAGGACGAATTCGCCGTGCGTAGCCAGGACAAGGCCGTCGCCGCCCAGGCCAGCGGGCGTCTGGCCCGCGAAATCGTGCCGGTCACCATCCCCCAGAAAAAGGGCGATGCCGTTATCGTCGACAAGGACGAGCATCCGCGCGCCGGCACCACGGTTGAAACCCTTGCCAAGCTGCGCCCGCTCTTCCCCAATGGAACGGTCACAGCCGGCAATGCCTCCGGCGTCAATGACGGCGCCGCCGCGCTGATCATCGCGTCGGAAGCCGCTGCCAGAAAATACGGGCTGACCCCAATCGCCCGCATTCTCGGCGGCGCCACCGCCGGTGTCCCGCCTCGCATCATGGGTATGGGGCCGGCCCCCGCCACCAAGAAACTCTGCGCCCGTCTCGGTCTCACCCCCAGTGCGTTCGGTGTCATCGAACTCAACGAGGCCTTTGCGAGCCAGGGCATTGCGGTATTGCGCGATCTCGGCCTGGCCGAGGATGCGCCGCAGGTCAACCGCAATGGCGGCGCCATTGCCCTCGGCCATCCGCTTGGCATGAGCGGCGCGCGCATTACCGGGACAGCGGCGCTGGAACTGTCGATCACGGGCGAGCGCTATGGCTTGGCCACCATGTGCATCGGTGTCGGCCAGGGCATCGCTGTCGGTCTGGAGCGAGTTTAGGAGAGTTAATCGGCGGGGATAACCGCCACAACAAAGTCCTCGATCACCGAGGCACGCGCTTTCAAGCGGCCGATAAAGAGCCGGAAAGCGCAAGTGGGAGAGAAGAAATGTATGCTCGACGCCCCTTCGGCATAGACGAAACGCATGGCATGCTGGCGCAACCAAGCGCCAGGATCAAAGCCAATAGTGACGGACGCGACTGGACATCCCTGTTCGCGTCCGTGCAACGGGAGACCCCCTTCCAGGGTGTGTTCCAATCCTCGCGGGACCATCTTCTGGTCCTGCATCGCGATGGCCCCGTGCAGGTGGAAAGCCTGTGCGACCGCCGCATCGGCAAGCGTGTGGTGCCCGCCGGTGGCATCCACATCATCTCGCCGGGTGTCGATTTCGGCATCAACCTCACCGGCTCCATCGAAACGGTGCATGTCTATGTGCGCCGCGCCATCATCGAGGAAGTCGCCCTCGAAATGGTCGATGGCGACCCCGCCAAGCTCGAAATCCCCAGCAGCATCGTAGAGACCGACAAGGCCCTGCATGCCCTGATCGATGCTTCCGCCTATGCGGTGGAAGATGAGAGCATCGGCTCCTCCATGTTCACCGATTATCTCTCGCGCACCATCGCTGCCCAGTTGATCCGCGGCTATTCCAAGGCCAAGCTCAAAGGTGGTGGCCGGGTGTCGGGAGCCGCCAGCCTGTCGCCGACGCTCTCGGACGCGGTGGACTACATGACCGCCAATATCGACGAGGCGATCAACCTTGCCGATATCGCCCAGGCGACCAATCGCAGCCCCAGCCATATCGCGCGCATCTTCCGCACCGAACTGGGCATGCCGCCGCATCGCTATCTCATCAATCTGCGCGTCGACAAGGCCCGCCGCCTGCTGGAAAAGACCAGCATGTCGATTGCCGAGATCGCCTATGAATGCGGCTTTGCCCATCAGGAGCATCTGACCCGCCTGTTCCGTCGTCACTGCGGAACCACGCCTGCAGCCTACCGGCGCTCGAAGCGGAACTGATCGTTTCGTGCAAGATCGGCGCTGCCGCTTGCAGGAATAAGTGCTTCGTCATCCCTAGTCTGACCTTTGCGAAGAAAAACAAAGTGGCCTGTCCCTCCATCGGGGCAGGCCTATCGCAAGGTTCATCGGAGGGAGAAGTAATGTCCAAATCCACCAAGTTTATGCCGGTCAGCCGGCGCATCTTCTTGGGGGCGACCTCGGCGCTGGCCGTACTCGCCATGTCTCCGGCCGTCATGGCGCAGGGCGAAACCATCAAGATCGGTTATGTGACGCCCCAGACCGGCCCGCTCGCCGCCTTTGCCGAAGCCGACGATTTCGTCATCAAGCAGGTCTATGACATTCTTGGTGGCAGCATCGAGACCGCCAATGGCCCGGTCAATGTCGAGATCATCGTTCGCGACAGTCAGTCCAATCCCAACCGCGCCGCCGAAGTGGCCCGCCAGCTGATCGTCGACGACGAAGTGCAGCTGATCGTGGTGGCCTCCACGCCCGAAACGACCAATCCGGTTTCGGCCCAGTGCGAAATCGAAGGCATCCCCTGCATTTCCACCGCCGCGCCGTGGCAGCCCTGGTTCATCGAGCGCCAGGCCAATCCGGGCGATCCGTCCACCTGGGAATCCTTCGACTACACCTACCACTTCTTCTGGGGCCTCGAAGACGTCATTGCCACCTATCAGGGCATGTGGAACCAGCTCGAGACCAACAAGCAGGTCGGTGGCCTGTTCCCGAACGATGCCGACGGCAATGCCTGGGGCAATCCCGATGTCGGCGTTCCCCCGGCTTTGGCCGCCGGTGGTTACACCGTCACCGATCCGGGTCGCTTCCAGAACCTGTCGGACGACTTCACCGCCCAGATCAACGCGTTCAAGGCTGCCAATGCCGAGATCGTCACCGGCGTGGTCATCCCGCCCGATCTGACCACCTTCTGGACCCAGGCCAATCAGCAGGGTTTCAAGCCCAAGGTGGTCACGGTCGCCAAGGCCATCCTGTTTCCGATTGCCGTGGAAGCCCTCGGCCCCATCGGCAACAACCTGTCGAGCGAAGTGTGGTGGTCGGCCTCGCACCCCTACAAGTCCTCGCTCACCGGCCAGAGTGCGGGCGAATTGGCTGAAGGCTTCACCGCCGCCACCGGTCGTCCCTGGACCCAGCCGATCGGCTTCGCCCATGGCCTGTTCGAGGTCGCCATCGACTCCATCAAGCGCGCCGACGATCCCTTCGATCCGGATTCGCTGGCTGAATCCATTGCGGCGATCAACCTCGACACCATCGTCGGCCATGTCCAGTTCGGTCAGGAAGGCCTGCCGCCCGTGGTTGCCGCCAACGTCTCCAAGACCCCGCTGGTCGGTGGCCAGTGGCGCCTGCAGGACGATGGCAGCTTCGAGCTGGTGATCGTCGAAAACGCTGCCCATCCGGAAATTCCGCTGGGCGGCAAGATGGAAGCTATCGAGTAGTCAAATGATCCTGAGACTTGCCGGCGTATCCAAGCGCTTTGGCGCTGTTGTCGTGGCCGATAATATCGACCTCGAAGTGGCCCATGGAGAAGCCCTCGGCATAATCGGCGCCAATGGCGCCGGCAAGTCGAGCCTGTTCAACCTCATTACCGGCGTCATCACCCCCGATGCCGGTACGGTGACCCTGGCTGGAAAGGACGTCACCAATGTGTCGCTGCGCAATCGCTGCGTGGCGGGCATTGGGCGGTCTTTCCAGATCCCGCGACCTTTTGAGAGCCTGACCGTCTTCGAGAACCTTCTGGTCGCCGCCGAATATGGCCGCGAGCATGGCCACCGCGGCGCCAACGAACTCTGCGGCTCCATTCTCGAACGCACGGGCCTTGCGCCGCACGCCAATACCCTGGCTGGCAAGCTCACGCTACTCAACCGCAAGCGTCTGGAAATGGCGCGCGCTTTGGCCACCGAGCCCAATATCGTGCTGCTCGACGAAATCGCCGGCGGCCTCACCGAGGCCGAGTGCCACGAACTCGTCGAGTTCATCAAGCAGGTCAACCAGCAGGGCGTCACCATCGTCTGGATCGAGCACGTCGTGCACGCGCTCATGTCGGTGGTCTCCCGTCTCATGGTCCTGGAATTCGGCCGCAAGATCGCCGACGGCGAGCCCCACGCCGTCATGGCCGATCCCCAGGTCCGCCGGTCCTATCTCGGCATCGATGACGAGGTCGCAGCATGACGGCCTTGCTCGAGACCAAGAACCTGGAAGTCTTTTATGGCGACTTCCAGGCCGTGTTCGGCGTCGATTTTCACGTCAATGAAGGCGAGACCGTCGCCATTATCGGTGCCAATGGCGCCGGCAAGTCGTCTTTCCTCAAGGCGCTTTCCGGCCTGGTCAAAAGCCGGCCCGACGGCATTCTGCTCGATGGCAAGCCGGTTGGCGGCAAGCCCGCCTTCGACATGGTCAAATCCGGCATTGCCCTCGTGCCCGAAGGGCGCCGGCTTTTCCCGTCCATGTCGGTTGGCGACAATCTGCGCATGGGTGAAAACGGCAAGAGCGGCGATCGCGGCTGGAACTATGAGACCATCTGCGATCTCTTCCCGATCCTGCGAGAGCGCGCCGATCAGCTGGCCCCGACCCTTTCGGGCGGGCAGCAGCAGATGGTGGCCATCGGACGGGCGCTGATTTCCAATCCGCGCGTTCTCTTGTGCGACGAGATCAGCCTTGGCCTCTCGCCCGCCGCCGTCAAGGACGTCTATGCCGCCATCGCCGAGATCAAGAAGCGCGGCACCACCATCGTCATCGTCGAGCAGGACCTCAACGCTGCCTTGAGCGCTGCCGACCGCATCTATTGTTTCCTCGAGGGCAAGGTCAGCCTGGCTGGTCGTGCGGATGAATTCGATCGTTCGCAGATCCTCGCGGCCTATTTCGGAAGTTAGGGATGGAATACCTCAACACCATTGTACAAGGCGTCCTGCTGGGCGGGCTCTATGCCCTCTATGCCGCGGGCCTGTCCCTGATCTTCGGCGTCATGCGCCTCATCAACCTGGCCCATGGCGATCTCATCGTCCTGGCCGCCTTCGTGCTTCTGGCCATGGTCACCGCCTTGGGCCTGCCGCTGCCGATCGCGCTGCTCATTCTTTTGCCCTTCGCCTTCGCGCTGGGCTCTGCAGCGTTATCTGCTCAACCGCACCCTGGGCGACGATATCCTCCTGCCGCTCCTGGTCACTTTTGGCCTGCAAATTCTCATTCAGAACGGGCTTCTGGTCGCCTTCAGCGCCGATAGCCGCAAGCTGTCGCTGGGCCCCATAGAAACCCAGTCGGTCAATATTCTGGGTCTTTCGCTTGGCGTGGTTCCGCTGATCACCTTCGCCGTCGCCGTGGTGGTGCTCGGCGTCCTCAGCTACATCTTCTATGGCACCGGACTCGGCCGCCGCCTGCGCGCCACCTCGGACTCGACCGAAGTCGTGCAGCTCATGGGCGTCAATCCGCGCATCGTCTTCGCCATTGCCATGGGCATTTCCTTCGTGGTGCTGACCATTGCCGCCTTCTTCATGGGCATCCGCTCCAATTTCGACCCCAGCGTCGGCCCGGCGCGCCTGCTCTACGCCTTCGAGGCGGTGGTGATCGGTGGCCTCGGCAGCCTCTGGGGCACATTGGCCGGCGGCGTCATCCTCGGCGTGGCCCAGGCCATCGGCGCCCGTATCAATCCTGAATGGCAGATCCTGGCCGGACACCTGGTCTTCCTGGTGTTCATCATCTTCCGCCCGCGTGGCCTGTTCCCGAAGCAGTAGAGACATGTCCCAACCCATCCCTACCGCCGCCCCCGAGCCCGTCGCAGGCCGCTACACCGTCCGCGTCGCCACCCGCACCTCGCGTATCTTTACCGTCATCGCCCTGGCGCTGGTCGCCGTGCTGGTCTTTGCCCCGGCCTTCGCCTCCCGCCCGATGCTGCAGGACCTGATCCTGGTTTTTCTCCTGGCCTCGCTGGCGCTGTGCTGGAACCTCATGGCCGGCTATGCCGGCCTGATCTCGGTCGGCCAGCAGGCCTTTGTGGGTCTGGGTGGTTATGCGCTCTTCGCACTGATTATTGTCGGCGGTTTTGATCCGCTCCTCTCCATCCCCGTCGCGGCCATCATCGTGGCGCTGCTCTCCATTCCGGTGGGCTCACTGGTCTTCCGCATGCAGGGCGCCTATTTCGCCGTGGTCACCTGGGTGGTGGCCGAAGTCTTCCGCCTGTTGCTCGCCCAGTGGCGCGAGCTGGGTGGCGGCACCGGCACCTCGTTGCCGCGCTCGGCCACCGGAGACATGTTCGGCCTCGAATTCGTCAGCGAGCTGTTTGGCGTGCGCAGCGCCGCCGCCCGCGAGATCATCATCTATTGGGCTGCGCTCTTCACCATCGTGCTGGTTGTTGGCGGTTGCTACTACCTGCTGCGCTCGCGTGTCGGCCTGGCTTTGCGCGCCATCAAGGATGGCGAAGTGGCGGCCCAGAGCGTTGGCGTCAGCACCACGCGCATCAAATTCGCCATCTATGTCTTTGCTGCCTTCTGTGCCGGCCTGGTCGGCGCCATCTACTTCCTCCAGACCTCGCGCATCTCGCCCGACGCCGCCTTCTCGCTGCTCGACTGGACCGCTTACATAATTTTCATCGTTGTCATCGGCGGCCTCGCCACCATCGAAGGGCCGATCATCGGCGCCATCCTCTTCGTGCTGCTGCGCAATGCCCTGTCCGGCTACGGCCCCTGGTATCTCATCGTGCTCGGCGCGCTGGGCATCGCGGTGATGCTGCTCGCGCCCAAGGGCATCTGGGGCAATTTCTCCCAATTTACCGGCATCCACCTGTTCCCCACGCGGCGACGCCTGGATATCGGCTCTGCCAAGGAGCAGAACAAATGACCGCCCAAACCCTCAAGAGCGATGCCAATGCGCTGACCGAAGAGGTCGTGGCCAGCTTCGCCAATGCCGAAAATCCGCGCCTGCGCGAAGTGCTGCAATCGTTGGTCCGCCATCTGCATGCCTTCGCCCTCGATGTGAACCTCTCCATGTCCGAATGGGAAACCGCCATCGGCTTCCTCACCCAGACCGGGCATATGTGCGATGACAAGCGGCAGGAATTCATCCTGCTCTCCGACACGCTGGGCTTTTCCATGCTGGTCGATGCCATCAACCACCGCAGCATGGAGGGCACCACCGAGACCACCGTGCTCGGGCCCTTCTATGTCCCGCCGCTCAAGGAACGGCCGCATGGCAGCGATATTGCCGGCGCCAGCCAAGGCACGCCGCTGCACGTGAGTGCCCAGGTGCTGACCCCCGACGGCAAGCCGATTGCCGATGCCTGGGTCGATGTCTGGCAGTCCGATGACGACGGCTATTACGATGTGCAAAAGCCCGGGCAGGAGGAAAACCTGCGCGCCCGCTTCCGCACCGATGCCGAAGGCCGGCTGTCCTTCTGGTCGATCGTCCCCACCTTCTACCCCATCCCCCATGACGGTCCGGTCGGCAAGATGCTCGAGGCGGTGGGTCGCCATCCCTATCGCCCCGCCCATATCCATTTCATGATCGGCAAGGATGGCTACGACACGCTTGTCACTCATCTCTTCATTGCCGGCGACGACTATCTGCACAGCGATGCCGTCTTCGGCGTCAAGGATCAGCTGATCGTCAACCTCACCGACGAAGAAGCTGGATGGAATGCGTCCGGCGAGCGTATCGGCGCCCATAAGTCGCTCGATCATACCTTCGGCCTGCGTCCCGCCGCAGCCGCGTCCTGAGCCTCAAACACCGGCGGATCGCTTTTGGCATGGCTGGCTGTCGTCACGACCGCCAGCCATGCGGCGTTTTGTTCATACTTCGTTCATAATGCGGTCACCTAGAGACATTTTGTGGACCGATAAAACCTGCAACGATTAGCAGGTTTATGTTAAAACCTGCTCGATTGGTGCAGGTTTTGATAAGGGGGCGGGCCCATAGTAATCCTCAGGAAAGCACAGCTTTCCGCTCCCATTCTCTCTCCTCGGGAGTTCTACCGGTGGCAGGGGCCACAAGAATAAGCCGGCGATGTTGGGGCATCGCCGGCTCTTTTCATGTGCTAGAGGATGCAGCCCTCAGGCCGGCATCAATGCGGTCCGTGCTCGGCTGCAGGCCGTTTCGACGCCAGTCCGGCGCCGCTGCCAGAGCCCCAGCCCTGCATCGATTTTCCGAAGGATTTGAAGCCGTTAGCCATGGTCTGGCCCGGCACCAGTCGCGCCGAATTGAGAATGAAGGCCAGTTCCGATCCGGTATGGATCATCGCCGCTTCCACCGGGCCGATCCAGCCGGCCATCGCCGCGGCAATGCCCAGAATGTCGACGATCACGGTGCCGGCGAAGTTGAACCAGATGATCTTGCGGGTCCGGCGTGCCAGATGCACCGTGTCGGCAAAGCGCATGAGATCATTGCCCAAAAGCACGATATCGGCCTTTTCGCGGGCGACTTCGGTGCCAGAACCCATGGCGATGCCGACCGAGGCGGTCGCCAGCGCCGGTGCATCGTTGACCCCATCGCCCACCATGGCCACAGTGCGGCCGCTCGCCTTTATAGCCTTGATTCGCTGAAGTTTTTCGGTAGGCAACAGTCCCGCTTCGACTGCGGTGATGCCGAGATCTTTAGCGACCCGCCGGGCCACCTGTGCGGTGTCACCGGTCAGCAGCTGCACATCGATATTCATGGCGCGCAGCTTTTCCACCGCCTGGCGGGCCTCGGGCCGGACCGTGTCTTCGACGACGACATGGCCAAGCAGGCGCCCCTCGCGGGCGATAAACACTCGCGTGCCGACAAAGGCGCCTTCCTCTGGCACGGCGCCCACGCCATTGGCCAGCATCCAGCCAGCATTGCCGACATAGATAGCGCCCTCTGCATCGCTCGCCTTGATGCCGCGCCCGGGTTCATAGCTGAAGCCGCTGACCGGCAGGGGCGTGACGCCATGGCTGGCGGCCTCGGCGATGATGGCCTTGCCCAGCGGGTGCTCGGACAATGCCTCGGCGGTGGCGGCGGCCCGCAGCAACTCATCGGCGGTAATGCCCTCGGCCGGAAGGACATGGCTGACTTCAGGGCGCCCGAAGGTCAGCGTGCCGGTCTTGTCGAGCACCACCGTATCGACCTTGCCCAGGGTTTCGAGATGCACCCCGCCCTTGATGATCGCACCCATCTGCGCGGCCCTGCCAATGCCACCCAGAATGGCCAGCGGCGTACCGGCGGCGACGCCACAGGCACCGGCGACGACGATGACGGCGATGGTCGAGTTCACGTCGCCGCCGGTGATCCAGTATTCGAAGGCGGCAAAGCCCAAGGCCACATAGACGATATAGCCCGCCAGCCGATCCGCCAGACGCTGCACCGGCGCGCGCGATCGCTCTGCTTCTTCCACCGTTTCGAGAATTTGTCCGTAGCTGGTGGCGCGGCCGACGCGTTCGGCGCGGATTTCGATGGCGCCGGACTGGTTGACGGTGCCGGCATAGGCGTAGCTGCCGGCGATCTTCTCGACCGGCATGGATTCCCCGGTAATGCGGGATTCATCGACGAACGAATTGCCCGAAACCACGGGCCCGTCCACTGGCACGCGTGCCCCCGGCGCTACGACGACAAGCGTGCCCGGTGTGACCTCGCCAATGCCTGCGGTAACCACCTGGCCATCGCGGCGCAACTGCACCTCGCTGGGCAAGAGGGCCATCAGGTCGCGAATGGCGCGGCGCCCGCGTTCCAGCGTCATGCCCTCGAGCACTTCGGCGATCAGGACGAAGAAGGTGATGATCAAGGCGACGAAGAAGTAACCCGTATAGGCGGCCGCCAGCACCGCAATGCCCATTGATAATTCCATGGTCATGCGGCGCTTGCGGATGCTTTCCCAGGCCTCTTCGAACAGGGGCCAGCCGCCGATGACCAAGCCGATCAGCGCGTACCAGGAGAAGTTGAGATAGAATTGGTCGGCAAAGCTTATGTAGGAATGATCGGGAAATCCCAGCCACACGGCCAGGGCGCAAAGGCCGGTCAGGGCAATGCGAAACACCTCGGTCGGGCCGAAAGCGTGGCTGTGGTGGTGCCCATGATCGTCGTCGTCATGAGCGTGGTCATGACCATGCTCGTGGTGATGGTGATGATCGTGATCATGTCCGTGGTGGTCATGATCGTCATGGTGGTGGCCATGGGCATGGCCAGCATGCGTGTGGGTACTCATTGATCTCCTCCCCGGACACAGGCTTGGGCATGCCTGATCTCTTATCAGGGAGGATGGGCGGCAAAAGCACCCAAATCCTGCACGTTCCTTGCAGGATTACCGCAGATTTGCGCAGGTGCGCCAGCCGCAAGCGATCAGTTGAAGGCGGCGAACGGATCGAAGACCACATAACTCTCGTGGCAGGACGAGCACGATTGCGCCACCTTGTCCCATTCGGCCTGGAAGCCCGCGAGATCAGCGGCTTCCGAGGCAGCGCGGGCATGCGCAGCGGTATCGCGCAGCAGCTGCCGGAAAGCCGGAAGGTCGTCCCAGATCGCGGCCGCGGCCGTGGTATCGACGCCCTCGATGGCAGGCGCGCCACCCAAAAGATTGCTCTGCGGCGGCAGGAGGACGGCGAAGGCATCGAACGAGGCCGCAGCGGCCTGGCCGAGATCGTAGAGTTCGGGGGAATAGTTGCCACTGCCCACCCGCGCATCGACCAGCGTCTGCAGCGTGGCCAGCTGGTTCATCAAGCCGCGGCGCGCGGCGATGGTGTCGCCCATCGCATTGTCTGGTGCCTCCGCCAGCACAAGGCCAGTGCCAAGGCAAATAACCACGAGAGCTGACACTATTGCGGGCCTCAACATCCCTGCCTCCGATGTCCCGATGCGTTGCGCTCAGCAGATACCGTCGGCCTGGATAAATCCTGCACAAATGCAGCCAGTTTTTGCCACTGCGATTCGGGATGGCCGGTCTCAGCTCTCCGAGCGGGGGATGGCGGGCTTGGGCGTCCAGCCGGGATTGGAGGCGCGGGGGGCGACCTTGTGCAGGCCGAGCGCCGTCGCCACGCCTTCGGTATCGGCCACCAGATCGGCAATGGTATAGCCTTCGAGCACCTTGGCGAAGGCGCGCATGGCTTCGCCCAGCGCCGTTTCGTAGATGCAGGTGCTGCCGAGCGGGCAGTGGGCGCATTTTTCGCGGCCGCATTCGGTGAGATCGAAATCTTCTTCGGTGACGCGCAAGACGTCCATGATGCTGATCTGATCGGCCGGCGCACCCAGCCGCACACCGCCATTGCGTCCGCGAATGGTTTCGAGCAGGCCGCTGCGGCCGACGGGGACGAGGATCTTGAACAGGAACATTTCGGACACGCCAAAGGCGTCGCCGATATCGCGTATGCGGCTAAGGCCAGTGCGGTTGGCCGCACAATACATCAGCGCCCGCACTGCATAATTGCTTTGCTTGGTCAGGCGCATACGACACAGCCCCTCCTGACATCCACACCTATACGATAGGCAGGAGGCTCGCAACGCCGGCCTGGTAGAGTGCCGTCAGTCCCACCCCGGCCAGGACACCCCCAAACACCCGCGCATTGGCATAGAGCCGATCGCCGCGCCAGAACCAATAGGCGGCCAGCATCGCCGTCCAGGCGACCATGGTCTGTATGATGGCAAAGCCCAGCAGATAACCCTGCAAGGAATTGTTCTCGCTGCCGATAATCGCCTGAGAATAGGCAAGGCCATGCAGGGCGCCCGCGACGAGGAACAGCCATTTGTGCCAGCGGCCATCGGCATCGTCTCTGCCCCAGGCCAGATAGCCGCCAATCAGCAGGGCGCTGAGTGGCACCATCCATTCGGCGGGTTGCAATTGCAGACTGCCTGCATTGAGCAGGCAACCGAATACGGTACCACCCACGAACCACACCGGCAGCCAGAAGCCGCCCTGGGCGACGGCGGTGAGGACACCCACGGCCAGGACGAAGGCCAGATGGTCGACTTCGATGACCGGATGCGCCAGGCCCGAAAGCAGGCCCTCGCCGAAGCCGATCGGCAACTTGCCACCCAAGGCATGATGCGCATGGGCCTGCGTGGTGAGCAGCAGAAAGGCCATGGGCAGGCCAAGTCCCAGCGATATCTTGCGCATGTTCCGCTCCCTTGCACGCAGTCGGCCTTTGGGCCCGGCCTTGTTTGCCATTGTGCCGCATGTGTCGTCTAGCCTGCCCAAGCGGGGCAAGGCGCGCCTGCACTTCCGTGCCAGGAGACTGCATGTTTCTGTCTATTAGCGCCGGTTTGGTCGCCAAAGACGGAAAAGCCCGACTGCCGGGCCGGGCTTTTCTGCGGTCTGGGGTTCAGCGCGTGGCGTTGAACCGCGGTTTATGCCCATTGCCGAGATCGGTCAGCATGGTTTCCAGCATGGCGATTTCAGGCGGCGACACCTCGTGCCCACGGCCGGGGAAGAGGTCGGTCCGCAGCTGCAGCTTCTGGCGCCCGAGCTCCAGCATCGCCTCGGCAGACGCGGTGACCGGAATCCATGGGTCGGCGTCGCTGCCGCTCAAATAGACCGGTAGGTCGGCCGGCGCTGCCAGCGGGCGATCGCAGCTGGTGGTCCCCACCCGGCAGCCCGTCAGAGCAGCCAGTGCGTCAGGCGCGTCTTGGCCGCGACAGACATATTCGAGCGAAAGACAGGCGCCTTGAGAAAAGCCCGCCAACAGGAGCGGCAGCCCCGGATAATCTGCCCGCAAGGCGGCGATTTCGTCGCCGATCAGGCCCAGCGCCTCCTCGAGCTGAGCCCGTGTCGTGCTGCTGATGGGATCCACCGCCTTGGCATCGTACCAGGCGCCACGTGGTGCCCGGGGCAGGGCGAAGGCCACATTCGTCGCCCAGAGGCGCTTGAGAACGTGGCTTTCCATTTCCTCGGGCGACTGGCCGCGACCATGGACGAAGACGCACAGCGCCTTGACCGCGGAACCACTGGCTCCGCGCCGGAGGCCGGTCGCTGCTGCCATTAGACGAAGTCCGCCTGTTCGAGGCCCTCGCGCAGCTCGTCTTCGCGGTCTTTGAACCAGGGCGGGAACACCAGCGTCTTGCCGATCGAGCCGGCCGGCTCGTCCTTGGTCCAGCCTTCCGGCGTGGTCCAGGCCAGTTCGAACAGCGCGCCGCCGGGCGAGCGGACATAGCAGGACTTGAAGTAGTTGCGGTCCTTCTGTTCGGAAATATCGGTGAAGCCGAGGCCCTCGATATGGGCGCGCAGTTTCAGCTGGCTTTCCTCGTCGCCGGTATTGAGCGCCAGGTGGTGAATGGTGCCGCCGGACAGCGTCCAGGTGCCCTGCGGGCTCTGGCGGTCGGTGATCACCTCGACGCGCTGGATCACGCCCGAGGAATCGGGAACGCGATAGACATCGCCGTCATCGGTGCTGGCTTCCAGCTCCAGCGGCAGGGCGATGGTGAGGAAGTCGTTCATGGCGGTCTTGTCGGTCACCGCGACGACGCTGCCGTAGATGCCCTTGATGCCGTGATCCTTGCCGATGCCCTGGCTGGCATTGGTGATCGGCTCGCGCTTGTCGCTGTCGCTTTCCACGAGCTCGTGCGGAATGCCGCAGGGATGGGCGAAGATCACGCGCTCGGTGCCGAAGCGGGTCACCTTCTTGGCTTCGATGCCGCGGCCGTTGAGGCGATCCACCCAGAAATCGGCGGCGCCCATGGGAATGGCCTGCAGGATGGCGCGCGACTGGTTGGTGCCGCGCCGGCCATAAACGCCGGGCTTGCGGAAGGGGAAGGTGGTGATGATGGTGGAGGCATCGCCATTGGGCGAGCCATAATAGAGGTGATAGACCGGGATCACGCCGTCGAACAGCACGGTGCGCTTGACCGAATGCAGGCCCAGCGTCTTGGTGTAGAAGTCGAAATCCTCCTGTGCGCCGTCGGTGGACAGCGTCAGGTGGTGATAACCACTGATCTTGCTCATTGTTGAATGCTCCTTCCTTGATGTGGTGGCGTGCTGCCCTCCTCCGGGCAGAGCACGAGCGTGAAGTCGAGCGCATGGCCCGCGCGCCCATTCTCGGGGGCGACGGCGCGGAACTCGGCCAATAGTTCGGGTTTGACCCCGAAGATTGCATCCCGACCGATGGCAGGGTCAGCCCGGTCGAAGATGTGGGTGGTCAGCGTCCTGTAGCCCCTGGCCGTGACGCGGAAACTTATATGGGCCGGGCGATCGAGCGAGAGGCCCAGGCGGGTGAGAAGCGCGGCCACCGGCCCGCCCTTGGGAATGCGGTAGCCGCCCGGCTTGATGGTGGCAAATCGGAACCGCCCCTGGCCATCGGCCAGCATGCGGCCGCGCAGGTTGAACTCGGGCTGCCGGTCCGGCTCCTGGTTTTCGTAGAGCCCATCGTGATTGGCATGCCAGATTTCGATAGCGGCGCCGCCAACCGCGCGGCCATCGAGGCCCAGGACTTGCCCGGAGACGGCGAGGGGAGCCCCCTTGCCATCGCGCGACAGCGTACCATCCATCGCGATCAGCGGCGCGTCGGGCCGATAGAACGGGCCGGTCCGGGCATTGGGCGTGGCCCCAGGCGGAAGGGCGAGGTGGATATCGTCCACCGCACTCGATAGTCCCAGCACATCGGCCAGCAACAGGAATTCATGGCGGCGGCTATCGGTGTAGTGGCCGACCTCGGCGAGGAAATCGAGTACTAGCCGCAATTCGGACTGGGTCGGGCGGATTGTGGCAACCAGCTCATGCAGGCGCGCGCCGATGACCGCGATCATGTCGGCCAGCCGGGACGGATCGGCCTGAGCCAGCCGCGCCAGCAAGGCGTCGGCAGGCGCCGTATCGCGCGCAGCCAGCATGTCGCCCTGGCCAGAATCCATCGACGGGACCTCCCTTTCCCGAGGCATAATCTGGCATGTCCCGACCGCCGGATTGATGAGTTATGGTATTCATAATATAGCACTTTGCTATGAAGCTGAACGAACGCCATCTCATGCAGCTGGCCGCTGTCATTGATGCCGGAGGTGTCTCGGAAGGGGCGGCGCTGCTGGGCATGACCCAATCCGCCGTCAGCCGCTCGCTGTCCATGCTCGAGGCACGGGTGGGCGAGGCGCTGTTCGTGTCCGGGCGCCGGCCTCTTCAGCCGACGGCGTTGGGCAATCAGCTGGCCATTCATGGCCGCGCCATTCTCACCGCTTCCCGCCGCGCCACCGATGCGGTGCAGGGCCATCTCAAGGGCACGAGCGGCGTGGTGCGGGTGGGCGGGGTGCCCTTTTTCATGGATGCGCTGGTCAGCCAGATGATCGCCGAGTTCCATCGCGAAGAGCCCGAGGTCACCGTGCACCAGAGCTATGGCAACCTGCCCGAACTGGTATCGGCGCTCGATGCGCACCTGATCGATCTCGGTATTGTGCCCATCGGCTCCACCCATCCCGGCTCGCACTATGACTTCACCGAACTGCTGCCGGGCCGCAATGTGGTGGCCTGCCGGGTGGGGCATCCGCTCCTGCGGCGGCGCGTGCCAAAGGCCAATGATCTGGCCGCCTATCCCTGGATCGCGCCGCTGCCGGGATCGCCGCTGATGTCGGATCTGCAGATGATCCTGATGAGCATCGGCGTTTCCGATCTCAATATCCGCTATGCCGGCGGCTCGCTGATGAGCGTGGTCAATTTCCTCGCCGAGTCGGACGCTCTGGCCGTGCTGCCCTTTTCAGTGCTGTTCGCGTTGCGCAAGGAGAACCGGGTGACGCTGGTGCCCTATGCCATCCCGCAGCCGGATCGATCGCTGGGCATATTGCGCCGCGTCGATACCCAGCGCGTCCCGGCTGCCGACCGGTTCGCCTTGCATCTCATCACCGTGTTCGAGAATTTGCGCCACGTCATCAAGCGCCATGAAAGCGCGGTGGTCTGGGGTGGGTGAGGGCTAGATCTGCACCAGCGTGACGCCGGCAAGCGCATCGGCCTGGTCGAAATGCTCGTGCGGCGTGCCATTGGTGATCAGCACGTCGACTTTTGACATTTCCGTCACCAGGTGTGGCGCCTTCTTTTCGAACTTGCCTTCATGGGCCAGCAGGATGACCTGACGGCTCTGCGTCAGGATCTCGCGTGTCAGCTCGACTTCGAGCGGGTCGAATTCGAGCACGGCGCCGTCCCGGTCAATGGCGCTGGCGCCGATTAGAGCAATGTCAAACTTGAACTGCTGACGGGCCGCACCGCTGATGGTGAGGATGGAGGTGTCCTTGTTCCGCACATAGCCGCCATAGGCATAGACCGTCGCATCGGTATGCAGGGCGCAATTGTAGATGACTTCGAGATTGGGGCTGGCCACCAATACGCCCGGAAATTCGGCCAGGACCGTGTGCAGCGTATGGAAAGTGGTGCCCAGACCCACGAAAATGGTGGCGCCGTTGAAGAGGAAAGGACGCAGGGCTTCGATCAGCTGCCGCTTGATTTCGACTTCGGTGTTGTGGCGTTCGCTATAGGTGTAGCGGGCGACACCCGGCGCGGCGAAGGCGCCACCAAAACCCTTGACCAACAGGCCCCGGTCACCCAGCACCTTGAGATCGCGGCGAATGGTCTGGGTGGTGACCGAGAACTGAGCGGCCAGTTCGGAAACGGCAGCGGCGCCATTGGCGCGCACTGCTTCCAGGATCTGGGCCTGGCGCTGGTTCAAGTCAGCAGGACTGGAACCAGCCAGATCAGGCGCGGAACGGGGTAGGTCCATCCGCGCATGGCCGCTCATTTCAGGCGCACGCCCATATAGGTGCGGTCGTCGGTCAAGGCGATATCGGTGGTGCCCTTGGTGCTCATATAGCGGCCGATCTTGTGCAAATCCTCGGCTTCGACATCGCGGAACCCCTGTTCCCAGGCCGCGACGCCAAAGCCTTCCCCCAGCTTGAAATAGCCATCGGAGAATAGCTCGATTGTATCGATATCGGCCAGAGCGTAGGAGCGGGTCTCCACATATCGTTCCGGCACGGCAAATCCGTCGAGACCGCCATAACCGAGCACCTTGTCAGTGACGTTCTGGAAGTCGCCTTGTCCGTAGCAGATGCCGCCATGCACCAGCGTCTCGATCTCGGCGACGGGCACATTCGGTAGATGCGCCTTGCAGGCGGCGAGCGAGCGGCTTTCGATTTCGGCAATAACACCGGCGTCAGCTGTTTCCGCGCCTGACGGTTGGTGGCGCGTGCCCTGCCAGGTGATGAGGGCGGAGAGGCGGTCGCAATCGGCGGTGCTGCGGCCAAGGGCTTCGAAATAGCGCCAGGTTTCCCGCCGCATGATGGCGGTCACGTCGTCCAGCGGCTTGAGCACCTGCAGCACGTCGTTACCATTGATGCGCAACCCGCTATCGCCCACAGCGACCACTTCCAGCCGGTCGCCGATGATCAGGGTGGCCATGACGGTGCAGCCGCCACGCAATTTCCAGTCGGCTGTAACGGCGTCGAGCACGCCATTGGCCACATAGCGGGCGCGGATGGCGCGGCCGAGATAGTCGACGAAATGCTGGCCGCCGGCGAATTGCAATTCGGGCTGGCTGGCATCGCCCTGCGCCAGGATGAATTTTTCGATGGCGCCCTGCACGACGCGGGAGGCGAACTGCCCCGACAGCATGCCGTCATAACTGGTGCCATTGCGGTCGGTTACGCCATCGATGACGGCGTAACCACGATTGGGCATGATGACGAGACTGTCCTCATTGGCTCCTGGAGCGCTGAACTTCTTGCCCAGCGAGAAGGCTTCCATGTGCTGCATTCAGAATAGTCCCGTCATCACGTGCTTAATTTTGTTCTTATTCGCCGATGGCGGTGCGCCACTCGGCCAGGACGGCCTCGGCTCCGCCAAGCTCGCTCAGCGGCTTGATCTTGAGCACATTGGCGTCGGCCAGGTTCGGCGTGCCCGGAGGCGGTGCGACGTCGAGGCGAACCGAGCGGCGGCCGATATCATTGGCCAGCAATTCCTGGGTCGACTTGGAGAGAGCCCAATCGATGAAGGCCTTGCCGCCATCGGGATTGGGTCCGCCCTTGACCAGGCCAATACCGTCCGGCGTGGCCACGGTGCCGTCGCTGAGCAGGATCACCCCGATCGGGGCGCCGCCCTGCACATATTCGAGCGCATTGTCTTCGAGGGTGAGGCCCATGGAGGTCTCGCCGTCGGCGACGAAGCGCGGCACGGCGCCGGAGCTGTCGGTGAACACGAAGTTCTTGGCGATCTCCGCATACTCTTCCCAGCCCTTGTCACCGAACAGGGTGAGCACGGCCTGCAGTTGCTGCATGGCCGAACCGGAACCATCGGCGCGGGCCGAAGCGATCTGGCCCTGCCACTTGGGATCGGCCAGGTCGGACCAGCTCTTGGGGGCGTCTTCGAGCGAGAGCAGGTCGGTGTTGACCGCCAGCACATAGACGACGGCGGTATAGGGGGTCCAGGCGTCATTGGCGACGAACTGGGGATCGATCTGGTCGAATTCGGGCGGGCTATAGGGCTCGAGAATGTCGGCCAGTTCGGTCAGCTGGCTACCGGAGATCGACCAGATCACGTCGGCGGCCGGGGCGTTGGCTTCGGCGCGGGCGCGGCGGGCGACATCGCCCGAACCAAGCTGCACGACTTCGGCCTTGAGTCCGGTTTCCTGTTCGAAGACCGGCAGCAGGCGATCGACGATCGAGGACTTGTGGGCGGTGTAGATGACCACGGACGCGTCCTGGGCCAGGATCGCCGGGCTCAGGGCCGTCGTGGCGGCAAGTGCGAGAGCCATGCCGATGAATGTTCGTTTTGCAACACGCATAATTTCCTCCTGTACTCCCATGATCAGTTTTTGATCGGTTGCGATCATGAAACGACATTTCACTTGTTGCAAGACGAAAATCGTGTTTACGTTTCAGAAAATCGACCTAAGGGCTAGGGAGGGCTCGTATGGCCTATCTGACTGTTAATGACGGTGTGAAGCAGTTCGCGACGTTCCGGGCGCTGAACGGGGTGTCCATTGCGGTGGAACGCGGCGAGTTCTTTACGCTTCTGGGGCCGTCGGGCTGCGGCAAGACCACGCTTTTACGCGCCATTGCCGGCTTCAACGACCTCAGCTCCGGCAGCATCATGCTGGACGGCAAGGATTTGCGCGCCATCCCGCCGCACAAGCGCGATATCGGCATGGTCTTCCAGGACTATGCCGTGTTTCCCCATCTCAGCGTCTTCGACAACGTCGCTTTCGGCCTCAAGCCACGCAAGGTGCCGGCCGAACAGATCAAGACCCGCGTCGCCGAGGCGCTGTCGGCCGTGCATCTGCAAGCCCTGGCCGAGCGTCTCCCCGCCGCCATGTCCGGCGGACAACAACAGCGTATCGGTTTGGCGCGCGCCATGGTCATCAATCCGCAATTGCTGTTGATGGACGAGCCGCTCTCCAATCTCGACGCCAAGCTGCGCATCGAATTGCGCGAGGAAATTCGCGACATCCAGAAGCGGGTCGATATTGCCACCATCTATGTGACGCATGATCAGGAAGAGGCGCTGGCCATTTCCGACCGCATCTGCGTGATGAGCGCCGGCCATATCGAGCAGATCGGCACCCCGCAGCAGATCTATGGCGATCCCCAGACCCTGTTCGTCGCCAATTTCGTGGGCACGCTCAATACGCTGGTTGCAGGGGAGGGTCTCTCCCGCCTGCTCGCCGATCTTGGCCTTGGCCGTACCGCCGCGCACTGGACGGTGCGCCCCGAGCGCCTGTCGCTGGTCGAAAGCGGCGCAACGGCTCCTGCCGGTGCCGTGGTGGTGCCGGGCACGGTCAGCAAGTTCACCTATCTGGGTCGCGAGGCCCATGTCCTCATCGATACTGCCGCCGGCCCGGTGGTGGTTCAGGTTGCCAATCCTGCCCTTGGCGCGGTGCGCAATCCTGGCGACACGGTCTCGGTTCTCTTCGAGCGCAACGCCTTGATGGCATTCGATGCCGACGGCAAGCGCCTCTCCCTGGAGGGCTAGTCGATGTTGCGCAAATTCGATTTCTGGACGCTGGTGATGCTGGGAACCTGGGGCATTCTGCTCCTGCTCCTCTTCATCCCCGTCGGCTCGGTTCTGCTCTCGAGCTTTTTCGACACGGCCGGCAATGCGACCGTCGAAAACTATCTGCGGTTCTTCGGCGAGCCGCGATTCCAGCGCGCCTTTTTCAATACGCTTGTCGTCGGCTTTGGCGGCCTGTTCGGCGCATTGCTGCTCGGCTCGATCATGGCCTTCTGCATTTCGCGCTTCCAGATCAAGGGCAGCCGCTTCGTCTCGCTCCTCGCCATCCTGGCCCTGGTGTCGCCGCCCTTTATCGGCGCCTATTCCTGGATCGTGCTGTTCGGCGCCGGCGGCGTCGTTCGTGCCTGGCTGCGCGATTTCGGCATCACCATGCCCCCGATCTATGGCGTTGGCGGCATCCTCATCGTCTTCGCGCTCAAATTCTATCCCTTCGTCTATCTGATGGTTTCGGGCGCACTGTCCAACGTCAACCGCTCGCTCGAGGAAGCGGCCGAAGGGCTTGGGCTGACGCCGCTGCAGCGTACCTTCAAGATCTCGTTCCCGATGGTGTTTCCCGCCCTGACGGCCGGGGGTCTCCTGGCACTGATCCAGTCCATCGCCGATTTCGGCACGCCCCGTCTGCTCGGACGCGGCTATAATGTGCTGGCGACCGAAGCCTATACCCTCTACTCGGCCGAAGTGGGCTCCAACATGTCGATGGCGACCACGATCAGCGTGGTGCTCATCGTCGTATCCATGGTCTTCGTGATGATGCAGCGCTTCATGTCGCGCCGGAACGTCTACCACGGCAACATGATCAACAAGCCCACCAAGATCCAGCTCAAGGGCTGGCGCAATGTGCTGGCGCATTTCGCCGTCTATTTCATCGGGTTATGCGGCGCCATGCCGGTGATCATCTCCGTCATCTACTCGCTGCGTCGCACCAATGGGCCGGTATTCCAGGATGGTTTCGCCCTGCAGAGCTATGAGCGCATCCTGTTCAACTTGGGCGATGTGGTGCGCAATTCGCTGACCTTCTCGGCCAGCGCCGTGGTGATGATCGTCATCGTCGGCACCATTGTCGGCGTGCTGGTCGCCCGGCGTACCACGCTCAACACCTCGCTGCTCGATGGCGCATTCATGATCCCCTATGTCATGCCGGGCATCGTCATCGGTATCGCCTATATCGCGGCCTTCAATACCGGCCCGCTGGTGCTGACCGGCACGGCCTCGATCATCGTGTTGTCGATCTTTATCCGCCGCCTGCCCTATACGGTGCGCACCACCTCATCGGCCTTGCGGCAGATATCCCCCAGTCTGGAGGAGGCTGCGGTTTCCCTTGGCTACAGCCCCTTCCAGGCCTTCCTGCGGATCACCGTGCCGCTCATCGTTCCGGGCATTATCGCCGGCGGCATGCTGAGCTTCGTCACGGCGATCAACGAGCTGTCCTCCTCGCTGGTGCTCTATGTCGGCTCGACCATCACCATGCCGGTCCGCATCTACCTGCTGATCCTCGACGGTGATTTCGGCACGGCCGCGGCCATGTCCACCATCCTTCTGGTGCTGAGCGGCATCGCCGTCTACATCGCCTTCCGGCTGATGGGACGCAACGAGCAGGCTTTGCTCTAGGCCAAACGAAAGAGGGCGGGAACCCAAGGGTCCCGCCCTTTCTGTTTTTGGGATCAGGCGACACCCTTGCCACCGGTCACCCCGAACACTTCCCCGGTAATATAGCTGCTCTCCTGGGAGGCGAGCAGCACGTAGATTGGCGCCAGTTCCACCGGCTGCCCCGGCCGCCCGAAGGCACTATTCCCTCCGAACGTCTCGACCTTTTCCGGAAATTGTCCGCCGCTGGGCTGCAGCACCGTCCAGAACGGGCCGGGCGCCACGGCGTTGACGCGAATGCCGCGCTCGATCATCTGCTCCGCCAGGGCCTTGGTATAGGCGACGATCCCCGCCTTGGTGGTGGCATAGTCGAGCAGATGCGCCGAGGGTTCATAGGCCTGGATCGAGGCGGTGGTGATGATCGACGCGCCGGGCGGCAAATGCGGCACGGCGGCCTGCGTCATCCAATGCAGCGCGTAGAGATTGGTTTTCATGGTGCGGTCGAAGTCCTCGCTCGAGACCTCTTCGACCGATTCCCGCGCCTGCTGCCGCGCAGCATTGATCACGAGAATGTCGAGCCCACCCAGCTGCTTGATGGCTTGCTCGACAATAGAGCGGCAAGTCTTTTCCTCGGATATATCACCGGACAAGGCATAGCCCCTGGTTCCGGCCTTTTCGATATAGCCGATCACCTCATTGGCGTCGTCGATCTCGTCAGGCAGGAAGTTGATGGCGACATCAGCGCCTTCGCGCGCAAAGGCAATGGCGGCAGCGCGGCCAATGCCGGAATCGCCGCCGGTGATCAACGCCTTGCGGCCGAGAAGGCGGCCGAAACCGGCATAGCTTTCTTCGCCGTGGTCCGGCGGCGGCGTCATCTTGCCGACAATGCCCGGCGGGGATTGCGGCTGGCGGGGAAAGGGCGGCGCCGGATATTGATGGCGCGGGTCCTGCATGGTGAAGCGGTCGGTCAATTGGTCCTCCGTGGTTGGGAGGCCAATGTCCGGCAGGGCGGTGAGTTCCCCTCGGCGCGGTCACGCTTTGCCCGCGGCGCGAAATGCCTGGCTATGCCGAGGCCCGCAGGTCCTGTGCTTGAGGCAGGCGCAGGGCCGTCACCAGCGAGCGATATTCGTGGCGGGCGTTGACATGCGACATGGTCGGTGCGCCGCCGAGCAGGTCGGCCTCCAGCGGGTCGAACACGGTCATGCCGGTGAGGAAAAGCGAGCGGAAGATCACGCGGTCGGCAATGCCGTCGGCAACCCGGCAGCCCAATCCTTCGGCGAGGCGCTCTACCGTCTCCTGCACGCGGCTGGCATTGTGCGAGCCGAGATTGGAAATGCGATTGCGCACCAGCACCCAGTCGATGGCGCCCCCGTTCTCGGCCTGACGCTCGGCGCGCGCCTTCTGCACATTGCGCGAATAGGGGCTGGCCTCGAGCGGCGCACCGGTCTTGGGATCGATGCGGGCCAGCACGTCGAGATCGATCATGCTGTCATTGATGGGGGTGACCAGTGTATCGGCCGCGCCATGGGCAAGCCTGGCGAGGTTGCCGTCAAAGCCGGGCGTGTCGATGACGACGAAATCCACCTGGCCGCGCAGGCCATCCATGGCGCGCGTGAAGATTCCCAACTCGACCTGCTGGTTTTCGCGGATGGAGTCGCCCCAGGCGGTCGGCAGGTGCACATGCTTGGGCATCAACACATCGCGACCGCTGGCCTCGGCCGAGGCGCGGCGATTGCGGACGTAGCGGGTCAGGGTCTGCTGACGGCTATCGACGTCAATGGTGGCGACCCTGTGCCCCAGATGCAGCAGATAGACCGCCAGATGCAGCGCGGTGGTGGATTTGCCCGAGCCACCTTTTTCGTTGCCGACCACAATGACATGCGTGCCGCCCTGGGCCATTTCGAACTCCAAATCAGCAGAGATCCCGTGCTGCCCATCAGCTGCCGTCATGGTTAACAATACGCTAACAAGACGGAGCGGCGGGGCGAAATGCACCGATTGACGAACCCCGCCTGCCCATAGCGCGCGGGGTTGATGGAGGCCGGACAGGTCTTGCCTCTGCCGCTAGTGCGCAGCGGGCAGGGAGCCGCGGATGAGCGTGGGCATGGGCACCAGCTGTGGCTTGGCCTTCTGACCGGCAAAGAGCAGGTTCACCGCGCGGCGCCCCATTTCCTGGTGGGGCAGGCCGATCGTGGTCAGGCCCGGCCGGAGATAGGAGGCGAGCTCGTCATTGTCGAACGAGACCAGCGCCACGTCGTCGGGAATGGCGAGCCCGGCTTCCGTCAGGGCCTGATAGGCACCAAAGGCGAGCCGGTCATTGAGGCAGAGCAGGCCGCGCGGTGTGCCTTTCTGCAACTGCGCCTTGGTGAGAGCGTAGCCCTGGTCCGGCTCCCAGTTCCAGCAACTGAGTTCGGCGTCGAACCGCAGGCCACGCGCCCCCATTTCGTCGCGAATGCCGGCAAAGCGCCGGGAAATGCTTTCCGAGCGAAACAGCCCTGCCTCTTCTTCCGCATTGTGGCCCAGAAGCACAACGCTCTCGCTCACCCCTGCCTCGACCAGAAGTCTAACCGCTGTGCGGCCGCCTTCATATTCGTCCGGCAGCACCGACAGGGGAAAACGCGCGCTGGTGCTGTTGAGCATCACCGTCGGCACGTTGATGGCGATATCGGGCACAAACACTTCGCGCGCTCGCATGGCGGCGAAGATCAGCCCGTCGACCTGCCGATCGAGCGCCGCTTCCACCGCCTGAATCTCGCGCGCCGGCTCGCCGCCAGTTTCGAGCACCAGCATGACATGCTTGGCGTCCTCGGCACCGGCCAGCGCGCCGCGAATAAGGCCGCTGGCGAAACGCGTTGTCGCCACATAGTCGGAAATGAAAGCGATGGAGCGCGATTTATCGGTGCGCAGCGCGCGGGCGGCAACATTGGGACGATAGCCGAGCGTGGTCGCGGCTTGGTGTACCTTGGCATGGGCGTCGGCCGATAGGCGCGTATCCGGCCTGCCCGTCAGGATCATCGATGCCGCTGTGGTCGAAAGCCCGGCAAGCCGGGCCACATCGGCCAATGTCACACGCTTTTTCGGCAAGCCCTATGCCCCTGTTGATGCCGGCGAAATCAGCGCCATGCATTTTCGACTGGATAGCCATGCAGCGGACGCTTGACAACTCTCCCGCCGCGTAGCATTTGCTAAATGGTTTTAGCAGGGGCCTTGCATGTCTTTCAACCTCCCGGATCACTGGGTTTGGGATTTCTGGTTCGCCGACGATGGCGCCCAGTTTCACCTATTCTACCTGCATGCCCCGCGCGCGCTCGGCAATCCCGACCTGCGCCATCGCAATGCCCGTATCGGCCATGCGACCTCGAGCGATCTTATATCCTGGACCGATCATGGCCGGGTCTTCGACGCCGGCCCCGAAGGCAGCTTCGATGGCAGCGCCACCTGGACCGGCTCGATCGTGCGGGACGATGTCGGCCTCTGGCGCATGTTCTATACCGGCTCGCGCTTCCTCTCGCCCGACAGCTTTGCCAATGTCGAAACCGTTGGCCTGGCGACTTCGCCTGATCTGTTCGCCTGGACCAAGCAGCCCGGCCCGGTCGTCGTCGCTGACCCCTCGCTCTACGAAACGCTGGGGACATCGAGCTGGCCGGAAGAGGCCTGGCGCGACCCATGGGTGTTCCGCGATGCGGCAGGGCTCTGGCACATGCTGGTGACCGCCCGCGGCAAGGATGGTCTCGAGCCCGATCGCGGCGTCATGGCTCATGTGACCTCATCCGATCTCGACAATTGGACAGTGCAGCCGGCGCTCAGCGCAGCCGGTTCCGGCTTTGCTCATCTCGAAGTGTTCCAACTGATCGCCATCGCCGGGCAGAACCACATCGTCTTTTGCTGCGACACGGCAAAACTCTGTGGCCCGCGCGCCGGGCAGACCGGCGGTGTCTGGACCCTGCCGGTGGGCGAGATGCCCGGTCAGGTCGATTTCTCCAAGGCGCGGCTTCTGGTCGACGAGCGGCTCTATGCCGGTCGTGTCGCCCTGGATCGTGCGGGCAAGCCGCATCTGCTGGCGTTCAACAATGTCACTGAGAACGGCGACTTCCGCGGCGGCATTTCCGATCCGCTGCCCCTGGTCGTCAGAGCTGACAATTATCTGGTCGTGGAGGCTTAGGGCATGAGCGTGGATATCAACGGTTCGGTCGAACCCGGTTTCGAACCCCTGGCCGACGCCTTCGCGCTTGGCTTTGCCGATCGTCCGCAAATGGGCGCAGGGCTGCATATCCGCGTGGACGGCAAGACCGTCGTCGACCTCTGGGGTGGGGTTGCCGATGCGCGCAGCGGGCGTGTCTGGACCAAGGACACGCCCACCACGGTCTTTTCCTGCACCAAGGGTCTGGTTTCGGTTCTGGCGGCGCGCCTGGTTCAGGATGGTCGGCTTGACTACGACGCCCCGGTCAGCCAGTACTGGCCCGAATTCGCCGTGGCTGGCAAGGACAAGGTCACCGTGGGCCAGGCCTTGGCGCATCAGGCGGGGCTGTCCGCGCCGCGCGCCGATCTCAGCGAAGACGATATCGTCGATTGGGATCGCATCACCGCCATTCTGGCTGCGCAGGAACCGCTCTGGCCGCTGGGCACGGGCTATCAATATCATGCCCTGACCCATGGCTGGCTCGCCGGCGAAATCATCCGCCGCGTCACCGGCATGTCCGTGGGCCAGTATTTCAGTGAACTGATCACTGCCCCTCTGGGCGCCGACGCCTGGATCGGCCTTCCCGATGCGCTGGCCGATCGGCCCGCCCATATCCGCGTCAGCCAGCCGCTGATCGATCTTTGGGCCGAGGAAAGCAAGAAGCCGCAGCCGAACTGGCCATACAAGGCCATGACGCTGGGGCACGCCTTGCCCGTCGACCTCGTCAGCGAGACCGGCGGCTTCAACAAGCACCGTATTCGTGCCGCCGAAATCCCGGGCGCCGGCGGCATTGCCTCGGCCGAGGCTCTCGCCACCATCTGGTCGGCTGTCGTAACGCCCACAGAAGGTGTCCGGCTGCTCGACGATGCGGTCATCGCCGAGGCGACGCGTCCGCAAAGCCAGGGCGAGCCGGTGTTCGGCGGGGAGCCTCCATTTTCTCGCTGGGGCTACGGCTTCCAGCTCGATTCCGAAGCGCGGCGCTATCTCGGCGACGGCTGCTTCGGGCATGACGGCGCAGGTGGACAGGTCGGCTTTGCCGATCCCCGGCGCCGGATCGGTTTCGGCTTCGTCACCAACTGGATGATGGGGCCGGAAGACCGGCGCGCAACGGCCGTCATCGAGGCGTTGCGCAAGCTGGTATAGTCGCCGCATACGGGCCGGAGGGACGTATTGACTCTCCTCCGGCTCCATGCGCTAAATCCATTTAGCAGATGGAAATATCCACTGCCTTTACCCTGGAGGAGGTCGTCTTGAGAAATCAGTCCCGCCACGCACTTCGTATCGCAGCCCTGACCCTGTCGGTGGCCGCAACGGCCGGCACCGCAATGGCCGCGCCCACCTGCGGCACCGACCCGGTCGTGCTCAATTCCTATTTCGAAACCGGCTTCCCGCTGCCCACGCGCCTGGCCGAAGAGTTCACCAAGCAGTTCCCCAATGTCACCTTCGACATCAAGGAAGACCAGTTCGCCAATATGATGGAGAACTCCCCGCGCATTCTGTCGGAAGACAATGCGCCGGACCTGATCCGCGTGCCCTCGATCACCGATCTCGTCGCCAACAACCTGCTGCGCAATCTCGACGACGATTTCACCGCGCTGGGCTGGGACCAGTTCCCCGCCGGCCAGCTGGTGCAGCTGCGCGTTGAAGAGGGCGGCCGGCCGCGTGGTACCGGCTCGCTCTACGGCATGGGCCTCAACTACTCGATGACCGGCGTGTTCTATAACAAGGAACTGGCCGCCAAGATCGGCATGACCGAGCCGCCGAAGTCGCTGGCCGAACTTGACGCCGCCATGGCCAAGGCCAAGGAAGCCGGTATTCTGCCCGTCATGCAGTGGAACAAGGGCACGGCAGGCCTCGCCTTCCCGCTGCAGAACCTGATGGGTGCCTACGGCGCGCCCGAGCCGATCAACGACTGGATCTTCCAGAAGGACGGCGCCACCATCAATACGGCCGACAATCTCAAGGCCGCCGAGCATCTGGAAGGCTGGATCAAGGCGGGCTATTTCCCCTCCGACGCCAATGCCATCGAATATTTCCAGATGATGAGCCGCTATATCGGCGGCGAAGGTCTGTTCATGTTCAACGGCGATTGGGAGTCGGGCAATCTCGACACCAATGCCAAGGACAAGTTCGGCTTCTTCATCATGCCGAGCTTGGAAGATGGCGGTCGCCACGCCTCCATGTCCTCGCCCCTGACCTATGGCATCGGGGCCAAGGCCGCCAATCCCGAATGCGCCGCCTTCTTCCTTGATTGGGTGGCTCGCAACGAACAGGCTCGCGCCATCAATGTGGAGGTCGGCGGTTCCAACCCCGGCGGCCCGGCCGATCTGCCGCTGCCCGCCGTTGAGCCGGGTTCGGTGACCGAGCAGTCGCTCGCTGCCGGCGCGACCCTGGCCAAGGACAATGGCGCCATGGACTTTATCGCCAACGCCACCGGCGCCATTTTTGCCGCTGGCTGGACCCCCGAACTGCAGAAGATGGTTGGCGGTCAGCAGAACGCCACCGGCCTGCTCGAAGCCGTGCAGCGCGAATACGAAACCCAGTTGTCCCGCTGAGGATTTCGAGCCGCTGCCGACCCGGATCAGGTCACTCTCCCAGGGAGTGGCCTGATCCAGTTCTTGCTATGACAGAGGCCCTAGGGGCACTCGAGCCACAGCGATGGTGAAAGACATATGACATCGACACCGGCCGCGCAGCGGCAAGACACAAAGCGGCGGGCGCCCTCCAAGGGCAATCGCAAGGCCGTCATGACGGCCTGGCTGTTCATCGCGCCCGCCGCCATCGCCTATGCTGCCTTCGTGCTCGTGCCTCTGGCCATGAGCTTCTACTATTCGTTCCTGCGCTGGGACGGCATCGGGGAAGCGCGCTTCCACGGGCTGACCAATTACATCACCGTCCTGACCGACCCCAAGCTGTTGCAGATCATCGGCAACGCCTTCCAGCTGGTGGGCTATTTCACCATCATACCGGTTGTATTGGGTCTTGCCGTCGCCTCGGTCATTCGTGGCCACATGGCAGGCGCCTTCGGCACTGCCACACGCACCATTCTGTTCCTGCCCCAGGTCATTCCGCTGGTTGCCGCCGGCATCGCCTGGAGCTGGATGTTTGCCTCGACCGGCGTCGTCAATCAGGGCCTGCGCGCGATTGGCCTGTCCGACTGGGCGCGCGGCTGGCTGGGCGATTTCGTCTGGGCACTGCCCGCTGTCGGCATGATCGGCGCCTGGGTGCTGCTCGGGCTTTGCACCATGCTGCTGGTCACCGGCATTACCAAGATCGACCCGAGCCTTTACGAGGCCGCCCGTCTCGACGGCGCGCGGCCATGGCATGAATTCCGTTACATCACCCTGCCGGGCCTGCGCCAGGAAATCGCCGTCTGCGTGACGCTGACCGTCATCTCGGCGCTGGCGAGCTTCGACATCGTCTATATCTCCACCCTGGGCGGGCCGGGCATCACCACCACCGTGCCGGGGCTCGAAATCTACAGACTTGCCTTCGCCCACCGCCAGGTCGGCCTCGCTTCGGCTTTGGCCATCGTGCTCATGGTGCTGGTGCTGATCTCGATTACGCCGATCCAGTGGTTTGCCCGGGAAAAGAAATGAAGACCACGCTTTCCAATACGCTGGTGGCGCGCGGGCTGATCGTCCTGTTGATGGTCATCACCCTGCTGCCCTTCCTCGCCATGCTCTCTGCCGCTTTGGCGCCGCAGGGGACTTATCCCAATGGCTTGCAATGGCCCGCCGATCCGCAATGGGGCAATTTCGTTCGCGCCTTCGAAGTCTCCAAGATGGACCAGCTGCTGCTCTCCAGCGTGCTGATCGTGCTGGGCGTGGTGCCGATCTCGGTGCTGATCGCCACCATGGCGGGCTATGGCCTGGCCAAGCTCACCACCAATAAATACAAGTGGCTCTACCTGCTCTTTGTCTTCGGGCTGACGTTGCCCTTCGAGGCTGTGATCACACCCCTCTATTACGAAGTGCGGGCGCTGGGCCTGCTCAATACGCGCTTCGCGATCATCCTGCCGCTGATCGGGCTCTATATGCCCTTCGGTGTCTACTGGATGCGCGCCCACTTCCTCAACGTGCCGCATGACCTGACCGAGGCCGCGCAGCTCGACGGCGCCACCCGCTGGAAGGAATTCTGGATGGTGCAGGTGCCACTGGCGCGTCCCGCCATCATGTCGCTGACCATTCTCCTCTTCCTGTGGACCTGGAACCAGTTCCTGCTGCCCGTCGTCTTGGTGCAGGACCCGATGCAACGCACTATGGCCGGTGCCCTCGGCGCCTTCCAGGGGCAGTGGGGCACTGACATTCCGCTGCTCTGCGCCGGCGCGCTGCTGATCCTCGCGCCTACCATCGCACTCTTCCTTCTCTTCCAACGCCAATTCGTCGCCGCCCTGATGCAGGGCGCGGTGAAGGGCTAACAGGAGTTTCCGAAATGGCAGGGCTGACCCTCCGTTCCGTTCACAAGAATTATGGCGAAGTGCCCGTGATCAAGGGCGTCGATCTCGACATTGCCCATGGCGAGTTCGTGGTTTTCGTCGGGCCCTCGGGCTGCGGCAAGTCCACCTTGCTGCGCATGATCGCGGGCCTTGAGGACATCACCGATGGCGAAATCACCATTGGCGACCGCGTGGTCAACGATGTGGAGCCGCGCGATCGCGGTGTCGCCATGGTATTCCAGTCCTATGCGCTCTATCCGCACATGACCGTCTACGACAATGTCGGTTTCGGACTGAAGTTGGCCGGCACGCCCAAGGATGTGCGCGACAGGAAGATCCGTGACGCCGCCAAGATCTTGCAGATGGAGCATCTGCTTGATCGTCGCCCGGCCCAGTTATCCGGTGGTCAGCGTCAGCGCGTTGCCATCGGACGGGCCATTGTGCGCCAGCCCGACGTGTTCCTCTTCGACGAGCCTCTGAGCAATCTCGATGCAGCGCTGCGCGGCGACATGCGCATGGAGCTGGCGCGCCTGCACAATGATCTCGACGCCACCATGATCTATGTGACCCATGATCAGGTCGAGGCCATGACCCTGGCCGACAAGATCGTGGTGCTCGATGGCGGTGTGGTGCAGCAGGTGGGCAGCCCGCTCGATCTCTACAACAAGCCGGCCAATCTCTTCGTCGCCGGCTTTATCGGCTCGCCCAAGATGAACCTGTTGCCGGCCAAAATCGTCAGTGCCGATGGCGGCGCCCTGCGGCTCGCGACGGCCGGTACCGAAGTGCAGGTCCCCGGTCGTAGCGATGCCAAGGCCGGTGACAGTGTCACCCTTGGCCTGCGCCCCCATGCGCTGCATCTTGATCCTTCGGGTCCCTTTAAGGGCACGGTGCAATTGGTCGAGCGGCTGGGCAATGAGACGGTCATTCGCGCGCGGTTGGGCGATGGCCAGGAAATCACCGCCGCCCTGCTTGGGCAAAGCGCGCTGGAGGTCGGCGGCACGGTAACCCTCGGCTTTGCGACCGACGAGGTGCATCTGTTTAGCGCCGACGGGCAACGCCTAAACTGACGGACTTATCCCGTCAGCTGAAAATGAAGTGGCCGTGGCATGGGAAAATCCCAGGCCACGGCCGTTGTGTTTCTCCGCGCTTTAGAGCGGCAGTGTCAGCGCGCTCTTGCGGGTGATCTGCTGCTGCAATGGCAGGTCGGTCGAGCACAGGCCGACATGGATGGTGAACGCCCCCGCCTCGACCAGCCAGACTTTGGCATGGGTGTCGAAGAACGCGAAGCTGCGGGCATCGAGCGCCAGCGAGACAGTTGTGGAGGCGCCGGCCTCCAGCTTGACCTTCGCGAAAGCCTTGAGCTCCTTGGCCGGACGTGGCGCTGAGGCCTCTGCATCGCTGACGTAAAGCTGCACCACGCTTGAGCCCTCGCGCGCACCGGTATTGGTCAGTGTGACCGCAACATTGACCACGCCGTCGCTCTCGAAGTCACTGTCATCGACCACGAGATCCGACAGGGCGAATTGGGTGTAGCCGAGGCCGAAGCCGAAGGGGTAGAGCGGGGTCAGACCCAGCTTGTCATAATGGCGATAGCCGACAAAAATCCCTTCTTCGTAGCGCACCTTGCCCTCGAGGCCCGGATAGACCTCGCGGTCCTGGCTATGGGCGGGATTGTCGGCCCAGCGCACCGGAAAGGTCTGTGGCAGGCGACCGCTGGGCTCTGCCGCGCCGGTCAGCACGTCCGCGATGGCATTGCCGGCCTCCTGGCCGGGATACCAGGCTTCGAGCACGGCGGCCACTGAGCCAATCCAGGGCATTTCCACCGGCCCACCAGTCTGCAGCACGACGATGGTGCGGGGATTGGCCTTGGCGACGGCCGCCACCAGCTCATCCTGCCGCCCGGGCAAGCCAATCGACTGCAGGTCGCTGCCCTCGGTGTCCCATTCGCCATTGCGGCCGACAAAGAGGATGGCGACTTCAGCACCGCTGGCGGCCTCTACTGCTTCGGCAATCGCCGCATCGCCCAGCGGATAGCCGATGCCACAGGCCAATGCGGCGAGGCCAAGGGTCGAAAAATCCTTGGTGGCGAATTCGATCACCACCTCATGGGCACGACCGGCCTCCAGGATCACCGACCCGACCACCTCATCGCAGCCTTCCTCGAAGAAGGTGCGGCCCTTGCTCCAGTTGGTCCAGGCATCGGCGATGAGCTTGCCGTCCACATAGGCCTTGGCAAAGCCGGCAGCATAAATGCCCAGATTGTGCGCGCCGCTGTGCTCGGGCGTGAAGTGGCCGGTCAATCGGACCGAGAAGTGCAGCGGGTCTACCTTGCCCTCGGCGACCCGGCCGATCCAGAAGGTCTGCGCGTCTTCCTGTGTGCCGACATAAACAGGCGTGCCGCTGAGCGTCTCATTGTCGAAATACTCGGCATCAAATTGACCGCGCAGCACTGGCTGGAACCGATCATTGGTGCAGCCAGGCGCGTAACGCAGGCGGGCTTCGCCGACCGCCGAGACGAGGCCCTGCCAGGGCGAAATGCGGTAATGGGCATTGAGCTGGGCGCTACCGCCGCCCATGATCTGCGCGCTCTTGGCATTGGGACCGATCACCGCGATCGTGCCGGTGCCGGAGAGAGGCAGTACGCCCTCGTTCTTGAGGAGTACGGCGGCCTCGGCACCGGCGCGGCGGATTAGCGCCCGCGTCTCCGGCCGGTCGTCGGCGCGTTCGGCATGGGGACGATGATCGTCCAGCGAGCCGACGCGGTCCATCAGGCGCAGCATGGCCAGCACACGCCGATCGAGAATTTCCTGGCTGACCGTGCCGACCTTGACGGCATCGACCAGCTTCTGCCCGCGGTCACGCGTTGGCCCCGGCATTTCAAGGTCGAGTCCGGCAATGACGGTTTCAGCGGTCGAGTGGCTGCCAAACCAGTCCGACATGACGATGCCGTCATAGCCCCATTCGTCGCGCAGCACAGTGCCGAGGAGCCAGTTGTGCTCAGAGGTAAAGGTGCCGTTGAGCCGGTTATAGGAGCTCATCACGCCCCAGGTGCCGGCTTTCTTGACGGCGGCCTCGAAGGGCAAGAGGTAGATTTCGCGCAGCGCCCGTTCGTCGACCTCGCTCGAGATGGTGGTGCGCTCGATCTCGCTCTCATTGCCGACAAAGTGCTTGATGGTGGCGCCGATGCCCTGGCCCTGGAGGCCCTTGATATAGCCCACGGCCAGTTCGGCGGTGAGGAAGGGGTCTTCCGAATAGCATTCGAAATTGCGCCCATTGGTCACCGAGCGGTGGATGTTGACAGTGGGCGCCAAAAGCATATGAGCGTTCTTGGATTTGACTTCCTCGGCCAGTGCGGCGCCGATCTCTTCGAGCAGCGCCACATTCCAGGTCGATCCCAGCGCGATGCCAACCGGGAAGCTAGCGGACTTCACCCCGCCAACCAGGGAGCCGCCGCCGCGCGCCCCATTGGGGCCGTCGGTCACCCGCAGCTTGCCGATACCCAATCGCTCGACGGCAGGCACGCTCCAGAAATCTTCGCCCGAGAGGATGGACACCTTCTCCTCCAGCGTCATGCTGGCCAGAAGCTGTTCGATGCGTTCAGATTTGCTCATGATTGTCCTCCCGATGCCTTAGCTGGCCGGTGTTTGATAGAGGGTTTTGAAGGTCTGGCGAAGCACGTTCTTCAGCCTTTTGCCCATGGTTTCGCGCACGCTTTCGGCTCCGTACCACGCGGCAAGTGCAGCGTCCGGCCAACACAAGGCTCTATGGCGGCGCGCTGACCGCGACAGAGCCTAGTATGGGCCATGACTGTCGATGGGGTTGAAAGCTCCGCCAGGCAGAGGCTGGCGCTATTCGTGCTCGAGATTGAACCAGAGCGCGCGTGTTTCAACATCGCCTGGGTTCCAGATCCTGTGCATCCGGCGCGCCTGATAGGCAATGAGGTCGCCGGGGCCCAGGTCGTGAACGGCGCCATCCACTTCGACGGATAGAACGCCGTCGAGCACGTAACCATATTCAAAACCGTCATGCGACGCTGGCGACTCGTTGCCGCCGCCGCGTGCGGCAAAATGGGTCAGCGACACCGAAACGCCGCTGGCACGGTCCTGCTTGAGCAATTGCGTGACCATATGCTCGGGCGTCTCGACATGGCGGCCTTTGCCGGCGCGTGTGACAATGGTTTCCTCGCCGTTCGGGTCGGCCACCAGCAGGTCCGGCACGGTCAGTTCGAGCGCGCTGGCGATCACCATCAGCGAGGCAATGGAGGGGGACGCACGGCCGCGTTCGACGAGGCTGAGCATGGAGGTGCTGAGGCCCGATGCCGCCGAAAGCGCCTGCAGGGTCAGCTTGCGCGTCCGCCGCGCCGCACGAATACGCATGCCGATGGCATTCAGCATATCGGCTGTCGCCTTCTCAAGGTCCGGCGATAGGGTGACTTCGATGGCCATTTCAGGTCCTCGTCACGACCCTGCACGCCCAAATGCGATGAGACAGAAATGGGACGGCGTTACGCAGTTCAGGGGAGGCCAGGCCATGAGGATCGGCTGCTTTGTGCAAATTGAGAATCGAATGTTGCATCGTTTGTGCGCAAATCAATTCGTTTTGTCGACATATCCTTTGCTTGTCGTGAACTGCGTCGTCAGCGGCGATTTTGTCCGCTATACGTACTTATCCTGATACGGCGCAAAAATATCTTGCTGTTTGACCCAATGATTTTGAGTGTAGTTCAAAAATGCGCCTGGTTGGTGCCGTGATCAGGCGCTCGGGTGCAGCGCCTTAACGCGCTGTCTGGCGGGCCCAGTTCACAATGTCGGTGCTCGACATGGCGCCGGAGACGCGGCCCGCTTCCTTGCCGTTCTTGAACAGGATCATGGTCGGGATGCCCCGAATACCAAGCTGACCTGCAAGCGCCTGATTGTCGTCGGAATTGAGCTTGACGAAGCGCATCTCCGGCTCTGCCGCACGCGCTGCCGCTTCGAATTGCGGTCCCATGACACGGCATGGTCCGCACCAGGGCGCCCAGACGTCGACCAGCACTGGAATGTCGGATTTGGCGATTTGCTTTTCGAGAATGGCGGCTGGCACGTCGGCCGGAGTGCCCGAGAACAGCGCCTTGCCGCAGCGCCCGCATTTGCCGCGCGCCATCGCTTTGTCAACGCCAATGCGGTTGGTGGCCCCACAGGCCGAGCAGACGATATTGGTCATGCCGCTTCCCCTTCTTCACCTGTTGTACGCAGGCGGTGCGCGGCAATCGCTTGCATGGCCTGATGCTGGCTGAGATGAACCCCGGCAAGATGGGCGATAAAGTCCGTGCGCTCCAGCTTATCCATCACCGGCCCCTTCACTTCCGAGAGGTGCAGTGCAATGCCGATGTCGTGCAGCCGATGCGCGATGGCCTCGAGGCTTTCGAGTGCCGACATGTCGATAGTGTTCACCGCCGAGCACATCAGCACAATGTCGGTGATGCCGGGGTGGTCCGCAACCTGTTGCAGCACCAGATCCTCCAGATAGCGGGCATTGGCGAAGTAGAGGCTTTCGTCGACGCGAATGGAAATGACGCCTGGGACAGTGTCCACCTTGTGGCGCTTGACGTTGCGATAGTGCTCGGTTCCCGGCACCTGCCCGACAATGGCGGCATGCGGCACCGAGGAACGATAAAGAAACACCAGGATTGAGGCGCCGACGCCCAGTGCGATACCGGTTTCCACGCCCAGCAGCAGTGTTCCGACCATGGTGATGGCAACAGCGGCAAAGTCCGCGCGCGAATAGGTCCAGGCGCGCTTGAGGATAGAGAAATCCACGAGCGTCAAAACTGCAATGACGATGGTTGCGGCGAGGGTCGCCTTGGGCAGGATGGCGAGGAACGGCGTCAACAGCAGGGTGGCCAAGGCAATGCCGATGGCGGTGAAGGCGCCGGCGGCCGGCGTCGCGGCGCCGGCGTCGAAATTGACCACCGAGCGCGCGAAGCCGCCGGTCACCGGATAGCCGCCACCAAGTGCTGCGGCGATATTGGAGGCGCCGAGGCCGATCAGTTCCTGATTGGGCGCTATGCGCTCCCGCCGCTTGGCGGCGAGCGTCTGCGCCACGGAGATGGATTCGACAAAGCCGACGATGGAAATGATGAGTGCGGGCAGCGCGAGCTGGTTGATCACGCCGAGATCAAGGCTGGGCATGCTCAGCATCGGCAGACCCTGCGGGACATCGCCCACCAGCGCTACGCCCTTTGCGCCCAGATCCATGCCAACCGACCAGGCCATGGTGAGAAAAACCACCAGGACTGGCCCGGCGCGCACCAGGACGGTCGCGACACTTTTGGAAATGCCCAGGCGAGCCAGCCAGTTCTTGAGATCGAGCCGGATCCATAGCAGCAGTGCCAGCGCCACGGCACCCACGGCCAGGGTCCAGAGATTGATCGCGCCCAGATTGGTCCAGATCGAGATGGCAAGCTCGGGGAGGGTGTGGCCCTCAGTCTTGATACCGAAGAGGCCTCCTATCTGGCTGGTGGCGATGATGATGCCCGATGCGGTGATGAAGCCGGAGATCACCGGATGGGATAGAAAATTGGCGACAAAGCCGAGCCTGAACAGGCCCATCAGGGTCAGCATGACCCCAGAGAGCAGGGCCAGCATGATGGCGGCGCTGGGATAATCCACGCTGCCTTCTGCGGCGATGCGGCCGACCGCGCTGGCGGTCATCAGCGATACCACCGCCACCGGACCCACTGCGAGTGCCGAGGAGGTGCCGAAAACCGCATAGGCCAGCAGCGGCAGGATCGAGGCGTATAGACCCACTTCCGGCGGCAGGCCGGCAAGCAGCGCATAGGCCAGCGATTGCGGGATCAGCATGATGGTGACGATCACCGCCGCGATGAGATCGCTGGTCAGTGTCTGCCTGTTATAGCTGCGGCCCCAGGTGAGGATGGGGAAATAAGACTGCAAGCGCACCGCTCGATACTCTGTCTGTGCACCACAATGGGCCTGTGGGCGGGCGTGGGGCTATTTGTTCAGCGTGGCATAGAGGCTGCCGGCCCGGGCACCGGAGCGGCAATAGCCCAGCATCGGCTTGGGCATGCTCGCCCAGGCATCATGGAAGCGGATGATCTGGCCTTCGCCCAGCATGCCCGAGACCGGGATGTGCACGATGGCGATCCCTTGTTCCTCAGCCGCCTTAGCGACATCGGCAAAACTGGGCTGGCCGGGTTCTTCGTCATCAGGGCGGGCACAGAGGATGGATTTGAAGCCAGCTTCGGCCGCGGCCTTGACCTGGTCGGGCGTGATCTGGCCGGTGGCCGAGAAGTCGTCGCTGATCTTGCGGATAGTCATCGATTTACTCTTGGGCTTGAAGAAGGAGAACATGGTTTGGGCGGTCGAGTGCTAGAGGCCGTTGACCGGCACCTTGAGGAAGGTCTTGCCATCCTTGTCCTTGGGCGGCAGCTGACCGGCGCGCATATTGACCTGCAGTGACGGGATGATCAGCTTGGGCATGGCCAGGGTCGCGTCGCGCGCTTCGCGCATGCTGACGAAGCTGTCCTCGCTGGTGCCTTTGCCGACATGGATATTGTGGTCGATTTCGTCGCCGACCGTGGTTTCCCACTGGATATCACGGCCGTTCGGACCGTAGTCGTGGCACATGAAGAGCCGCATCTGCCGCGGCAGTTGCAGGACCCGTTGGATGGAGCGGTAAAGCGTGCGCGCATCCCCACCGGGAAAGTCGGCGCGGGCCGAGCCGCCATCGGGCATGAACAGCGTATCCCCAACAAAGGCGGCGTCACCGATGACATGGGTCATGCAGGCCGGGGTATGGCCAGGCGTGTGCATGGTATGGGCGGTCAGTGAGCCAATCTGGTAGCTGTCGCCATCCTTGAGCAGGCGGTCGAATTGCGAGCCATCGCGCTGGAATTCGGTGCCTTCGTTGAAGATCTTGCCAAACGTGTCCTGGACGATGGTGATGTTCTCCCCGATCGCCAGCTTGCCGCCGGTCTTGGACTGGATATAGGGCGCGCCCGAAAGGTGATCGGCATGCACATGCGTCTCGATCAGCCATTCCACCTTGAGCCCGTTGTCACGAATGAAGGCGATGATCCGGTCGGCGCCGTCATAGGTGATACGCCCGGCGGCATAGTCGATATCCATCACCGAATCGATCACCGCGCAGGCCTCGGAGTTCGGGTCCTTGACCACATAGGAAATGGTGTTGGTTGGCGCGTCGAAGAAGGCGGTCACTTCCGGCTTCACCGAAAGGTCGGGGGTGAAAGCAAGACTGGCCATGAAAAGCTCCTTTGGTAAGGGTCAGGCGGATTGCGTGGCGCGCTGGGCAAGCGATTGGCGCAGGGTGCGAGCGGCGAAGATGCCGGCCATCATCGCGCCCACAAAGGCCCAGGCCGTTACTTCCCCCAGGCCGAGGGCTGGAATGGCGCCACCCGGGCAGAACCCGGATATGCCCCAGCCGATCCCGAACACGGCCGCGCCGGCGATCAATGGCATGTCGATCCGGCGGTTTGTGGGCAGGTGGAACCTGGCTTCGAGCACCGGCTTGGGCCGCCTCAGCACGAAACGATAGCCGATGGACGTGACCAGGAGGGCCGAGGCCATGACCAGCAGCAGCGACGGGTCCCAAGTGCCGGCCACGTCGAAGAAATTAAGCACCTTGGCCGGGTTGGACATGCCGGAAACGGCAATGCCGGTACCGAAGACGATGCCGATCAGGCCCGCAAGAATGGTGCGCTGCATCAGAAGCCTCCCAGCACGTGACGAATGACGAAGACGGTCAGCATGGCAACGCCGAGGAAAACCGCGGTGGCCACGATGGAGCGTGGGGAAAGCCGCGCGATGCCGCACACCCCATGACCCGAGGTGCAGCCCGAGCCGAAATACACCCCGACCCCGACGGCGAGTCCGCTGGCAATGATCCACGGCATCGGCACCGGGCTGGAATAATCGACGGTGAAGCCGGACACGGCCATGACCAGCAGCGGGGCGACGATGGCGCCGGCGATGAAGGCTGCGCGCCAGGCCCAATCGCTCGAGAGTGGCGGCAAGAGCCCTGACAGAATTCCCGTCATGCCGGCAATGCGGCCATGAAACGCCATGAGCAACACGGCCGACAGGCCAATCAGCGCGCCGCCAAGCAGCGACGCCACGGGCGTAAATTCAGTCATGGGTTGGAAACCTTAGAGGTGGAGAGGCCGATAAGCCGATAAAGGGCGCAAAAACGGAAAGCCGCGGTAGCGATCATGATCACGCCCGCGACCAGGCTGATCCAGAACAGGGCGGGGTGCGGCAACAGGCCGGTGAGCGCCAGCGCAACCAGCACGACGCCGGCGATGAGGCGGATCAGACGATCGGCAGGGCCGACATTGACGGACATCTCCAAACTCCTTGAAAACCGCTTCCGAAACGGCGATAGTGAACTAACGATTATTCTCATATACGAGATTTCTAATATGATCAATATGGAACTGGAGAAAATGGAGCAGAATGCCGAAAAGGCTTCCGAGCTCCTGACGGCCATGGCCAACCCAAAGCGCCTGTTGATCCTGTGCAATCTGCTCGACCAGGAGCTCAATGTCGGTCAACTCGCGGAGCGTGTCGAGCTGGGACAATCACCGCTGTCCCAGCATCTGTCGAAGCTGCGCGCCTGGGGACTGGTAAAGACTCGTCGCGACGGTCAGCAGATCAACTACTCGCTGGCCTCGAGCGAAGTGCGGCAAGTGCTCTCCACTCTCTACAATATCTACTGCGCCTGTTGAGGTGCTTGGTCAGCTCTTGCGGCCAGCCTGCCAGACCAGCGGCACCAGCACCAATGCCACCGCCGGAAAAACCAGCCAGTTGATAGTCTGCCAGCCCGAGGCATGCAGCAATGCGCCGGCGAAGAACGAGGCGATGGCGACGGTGCCGAACACCAGGAAATCGTTGGCGCCCTGGGCCATGCCGCGCTCTTCGGGCGTATGGCAATCGGTAACCATGGCGGTGGCGCCAATAAAGCCGAAATTCCAGCCGATCCCCAGCAGGATCAGTGACACCCAGAAATTGAACAGCTCCAGACCCGCCAAGGCAAAGCCGGCCGAAATACCGATGAGCAGGAGGCCGACGGCCGTCACGCGTTCCTTGCCGAACCAGGCCATCAGCCTGCCGGTGAAAAAGCTCGGTGCGAACATGGCCAGCACGTGCCATTGAATGCCGAGCGCTGCATGGTCCACCGAGTGACCGTGCCCAACCATGGCGATAGGCGCGGCAGTCATGACGAAGACCATGAGCCCGTAGGACACGGTCCCTGCGGCTACGGCCAGCATGTAGCGCGGCATCAGGATGATCTGCATGAGTGTGCGGGTGGGCGCGCCACTGCTCTGGGCCTTGGTGGTGGCAGGCTTGGCCACGAGCAGCAGCAGCACCGGAATGGCCAGCAGCGCCAGGACGGCCTGGCTGAGGAAGCTGCCGACAAAAGGCGTGCCGGGAAACAGGTCGCGCGTCCAGATGACCAGTTGCGGGCCGATGATCGCAGCCACGAGGCCACCAATCATCACCCAGGAAATGGCCCTGGCCTTGTCCGGCCCTTCGACGGCGTCCGCCGCAGCAAAGCGATAGCTCTGTACATAGGCCGCATAGAAGCCCGCGATCAGTGTGCCGGCGCAAAAAACAGCAAACGATGCCAGATAGATACCGAAAGCCGCCACGATGCCGGCAACGACACCGATGCTTGCACCGAACACATAACCCCGCCGCCGCCCAAAGCGGCGCGTGACATAGGCCGATGGCAGCGTGCCCAGGGCCAGCCCCAAATTCAGCATGCTGACCGGCAGCGTCACCAGAGCCGGATCGGATGAGAGCTGCTGCCCCACCAGGCCGCCCAGCGCGATCACGATCGGCGGGCTGGCACCGCCCAATGCCTGCGCCGCGGTCAGCACCATGACATTCTTGTTGCGCGTGATCGGCTGGCTCATATCGGAGTCCGGGAATGGGGAGATGTCGAGGTCACAAGACCGCGACTGTCCTGCCACCAAACCGGACATATTACAATGAGCGAATATAAATCCCGCTTTCGGCCGTTTTCGGCAGGACAAGGCCGCCCTAGGCGGAAAAATTGTCGATAGAGACCCGGTTTCGCCCCTCGTTTTTGGAGCGGTAGAGCAAGGTGTCGGCCTGGGCGAGCAATTGCGTCGTGGTCAGTCCCTGCAACTGGGTGACAATAACGCCGCCGCCGCTGAGCGTCAGGACGGCTGATGTCGGCGAGCGTGCATGGGCGATGCTCCGCGCGACGATGGCCTGGCGCAACTCCTCGGCAATATCGGCGAAATTGCTCGCCTGGGGCATCAGCAGCACAAATTCTTCGCCGCCATAGCGTGCGGCCACATCGCCCGGTCTGCGGGTGAAGTGGCTGAACACCGCCGCGACCTGACGCAGCGCCTCATCGCCGGCGCCGTGGCCGTAAAAGTCGTTGTACTGCTTGAAGTGGTCGACATCGAAAATGGCCACGCCCAGGGCTTCGCCTTGCCGGGCGGCGCGTCGCAGGCAGCGCTCGAAGGCGTCGTCGAAATAGCGGCGATTGGCGATGCCGGTCAGCCCGTCCTGAAGGGACAGCCGCTCCAATTCCCGGCGTTGCGCCGCGAGCTTGAGATGGACCTTGACCCGCGCCTTGACGATAGCCGGGCGGATCGGCTTTTGCACATAATCGGCCGCGCCCAGCATCAAACCCTTTTCCTCGTCCTCTTCCTCGGCCATGCCGGTGATGAAGATGACGCCGATATCGGCAGTCTCGGGATTGGCGCGCAGGCGGCGCATGACCTCGTAGCCATCCATGCCGGGCATGGACACGTCCAGCAGGATGAGGCTCACATCCTCGCGCTGGGCGATGTCGAGGCCCGACAAACCGTCCTTGGCCAGCAGCAGTCGGCAATCGTCCTTGAGCAATTCGGCCAATAGCGCGCGGTTGAGCCGGTCATCATCAACGATCAGGACCGTGGGTTGCGGGCTCATCGGGCTGCCTCCCTTTCCGGCGCCGATTCTGCAAGCTGCGCGCGCAATGCGCGCAAGGCCGATACCGCCGCCTCGATTTCGAGCTCGTCGAACAGGTCCTGGATATGGACGCTGTCGGCCTGAAGAGCGTTGGCACTCAAAGTGCGGCTAAGCTGTTCGAGCAAGGCGTTGGCGGCGAATTCGCCCTTCTGCACCAGCGGCAGGGCCCGCTCGACCAGATCCAGCGCCGCAAGGCTGTCAAACGCCGTGCCGGGCGTTGCGGTGGGCGTCGCGACTGCGGCAAGGGCGTTTTCGAGCGCGGCGAGACTTTTGCGCAGGTTGGCGATGAATGGGGCCGCCAGCGGCAAAACGCTCGCCATGTCATGGCGCCGTGCCGCGCGCTCCAGCGCTTCGGCACTGTCGACCAGCCCCGCGGAGGCGACATAGCCTGCCCCACCCTTGATCTGGTGCACGAGCTCAGCGAGGCCCTCCCAATCTTGGGTTGCCAGCAGGCTCTCCAGCTGCGTCGGCGCGGCCGAAAAGTCGCGCAGGAAACCGCGCATCACCCGCTCGGTGCGCTTGTCATCGCCGCCAAACCGGCTGCGAATGGCCACGAGGTCGACCTCCTCATTCGAATTATCCGGTGCGGCCTCGTGGCCAGCACCATCAGCCCCTGAAAGGCCGAGCACCTCCATCAAGGTGCCATAAAGCGCCTTTTCGTCGATCGGCTTGGTCAGATGGGCCGTCATGCCGGCTTCGATACTGGCGCGATGGTCCTCGACCCGCGCCTGGGCCGTCAGCGCGACGACCGGAAGGTTGGCCCATTCGGGGCGCTTGCGAATTTCGCGTACCGCATCGAGCCCATTCATCACCGGCATGTGCATGTCCATCAGCACCACGTCGAAACGCTGCGCCGCGATCTTGGCGAGAGCATCGGCGCCGTTGACGGCCGTCTCCACCTTGACGCCAACCAGTTCGAGGAAATCGGTAGCCACTTCGCGGTTGAGCGCATTGTCATCCACCACCAGCACCCGCCGTCCGGCCAGCGCCGCCAGGTCCGACCCGCTATTGGCCGGCGTCCGCGATCGGGCAGCCCCATCCTCGAGCGTGCCTTTGGCCGGCGCCAGAGCGCCCAGAATAGTGTTGAACATCAGCGACTGAGTCACCGGCTTCAGCAATACCCCCTGCAGCCCGATTTCATCGACCGCCTGCATCACCACTTCATGACCATAAGCGGTGACCATCAGCACCGCCGGCATATCGGGGAGGCCCTGGTCGGCGCGAATGAGACGTGCGGTTTCAAGACCGTCCTGCTCCGGCATGCGCCAATCCAGCAACACGATGTCGAAAGGGGTGCCCAAGGCGGCCTGCTCGCGCAACAGGGCGATCGCCTTCTTGCCGGAGGCCACCGTCTCCACCGACATGCCAAAGCCGCCCACCATTTCGGCCAAGGCTTCGCGCGCGCTCTGATTGTCATCGACGATCAGCGCCCGCCTTCCGCGAATCTGGCCCGAGGTCTTGATGGCCACCGCCGGGATTTCGGCATCGCGCACCCGCTCGAAGCGCGCGTTGAAGCTAAACGTGCTGCCGAGGCCCGGCTCGCTCTGAACACCGATTTCCCCATCCATCATTTCGACCAGGCGGCGGCAGATGGCCAGCCCCAGCCCGGTGCCGCCATAGCGGCGCGAGGTGTCGCTGGCCGCCTGGGTAAACGGACGGAAAAGTCCGGCCATTTCGTGCTCGGTCAGTCCGATGCCGGTGTCCTTGACCGAAAATTCCAGTCGGATGGCGTCGCCTGTCATTATGCCGGCAGGGCGCACGGAGACGACGATTTCGCCCTGGTCGGTGAACTTGACCGCATTGCTGACCAGATTGGTCAGCACCTGGCCGAGTCTTAGCGCATCCCCCTGCAGGTGTGAGGGTATGGACGGGTCGACGGCGAAAGCCAGCTCCAGCCCCTTCTCCTCGGCGCGCAAGGCGGTCACGGCCGAAACGCCTTCGAGCACCGATTCCAGTGAAAACACTGCGCCTTCCAGTGTCATCCCGCCCGCTTCGATCTTCGAGAAGTCCAGAATGTCGTTGATGATCCCGAGCAGCGCCGTGGCCGAGCCGTTGATTTTCTCGAGATAGTTGCGTTGCCGGGCGTCGAGGTCGGTCTGCAGCGCCAGTCGCGTCATGCCGATTACCGTGTTCATCGGCGTGCGGATTTCATGGCTCATGGTGGCGAGGAAATCGCTCTTGGCACTCTCTGCGGCTTCCGCAGCGTCCTTGGCCGCACGCAGCGCATCGGCGACTTCACGCTCGCTGGTGATGTCCCGAGCGATACCGTCCCAGACGAAGCTGCCATTGGCCTGCAGGCGCAGCGCGGCGCGAATATGCATCCAGATGGTGCCGCGTGGGCCGGTGTTGACGCGTACGGCGTGATCGAACACCTGGCCAGGCTGCAGGCTGGAGTCGAACAGCGTGTCGAGGCCCGGCTGGTCCTCCGGATCGACCAGGGCCACGAAGCGCGCGAGATCGTCCACTATTTCAGCAGGAGACAGGCCAACCAGATCTTCGATGCCGGCACTCACATAGCTGGCGTGCATCGCGGTGCCGCTGCCGCCCTCGAGCCGGAAGATGACGCCGCTGGGCAGGTTGTCGGCCAGGGCCGCCAATCGCTTGCGCTCCTCGTTGCGTTCACTGACGTCCTGCACCGTGCCGCTCAGCTTGATGGCCTTGCCATGCTCATCGCAAATGCGCTGCCCTTGGATGAACGCCTGGAAGTGGCGCCCGTCCTTGCGCAAGTGCTCCACCTCGATGCCATAGGGTTCGCCCGTGGCAATGCAGCGATCCATGGCGCGCTGCATGTCGCGCAGGCTGTCGCGCGTCATGAACCCCTGGAGATCGGCCACCGTAAGAGGGGGACCATCGGGATCGGCACCATTGAGCTCATAGAGCATGTCCGAGCAGACGAATTCGTGGGTCGCCAGATCAAGCGTCCAGCTGCCGATACGAGCCAGTCGCTCGGCTTCACGCATTGCCTGGGCACTCTGCAGGGCAGCGTGTTCGGCGGCGCGACTTTCATCAAGGCTGCGATGCAACACCGCATCGGCGTGATCGAGGCTGGTGCGCAAGGTCTCGAATTCGCTGACGAAAGAAGGTGGCACGGCAATGTCGGGCCGTCCGGGATTGGCGGAGTCGTCGGCCACGATGGCCTGGGCGCGTTTGACGAGGCCACTGATGGGGCGCAGCACCTGACGCGCCAGCAGGATCGCCATGACGATTGCCAGGAGCACGGTAATGGCCGAGGCGATGACCATGGTCATGATCGGGCCCTGCCAGCGGGCATCGAAGCTGGCGGCCGGTTCCCCCACCACCGCCATCCAGCCCGGCGTGCCGGGAATTGCGCTGAAGGCGAAGACGATCTGATTGCCCTCGATGGTCGTTGCCCGGAACCAGCCCCTGTCGGTGTCCAGGGCGCGCAGCGTTTCCCAGTCCGGCACCGGCCGGCCGACGAACCGCTCGCCATCCACCGACCGACCGATGATCCGGCCGCTGCCATCGGTAATGGCCAGTATTGCATTGCCACTCGTATGGGCGGTCCGGGCCAGAGACCTGATCAATTCGGCGGGCGACGCCACCAATACGGCAATCTCCTCGCGGCCTTCGCCGGAGCTGTGCGGCACGGCAAGCACCAAATGGGGACCTTCGTCGCCATCAAGCCCCTGCGCGATGATGTTGGAAAGGCTGGGTTGACCGCTTCGCGCCGCTTCCAGCGCAATAGTGCCAATCTCACCTGGACCTGCGGCGACAGCCTGACCCTCTTGCACGGTGACGAGCGCGAAACTGCCACCAAGCAGGGCCGCGCCGTCGCCAGCGGTCTGGTTCTGCGCGATCTCGAGGCGGCGCAGTTCGGCAACGCCGTGCATCAGCCGCGCCGTGGCATCGAGTTCGCTGTCCACCGCCTGCGAGACCACTTGCGCGGTTTCCAGCAATTGCTGGGTCGACGCCTCGCGGTATGACGCTGCGGCATTGAGGATCGCCATGCCAATGACGCCCAAAATGGGTAGAAACACGCTGATGATGATCAGTATAAGCGCGGTCTGGATTGAGATTTTTCTGCCAAACATCGCTTTTCTCGCCTCTTCTGAGAGTTTGCGACCTCATTTTCGCAGCGAGATCGGCAGTTTTCGGCGCTGAGATCGTGTTAAAGCTGGGCGCGCCTCGCTCAAATCTGGGTTGGACTTGTTTATGGGAAGTTGACACGCCCGCATGACCGGCCGGCTTCGTCAATATTGGGTTACTATCCTGACCCAGGATTGCTTGCGCTTTGCAGCAATTGGTTCGCGTCGTCCGCAATCGATTGCCTGTCTTGGTCCGCCGCACCTTTGCTTTGGCGGGATTTCAATGCTCAATAGCTTTGACGCGTCGCCAATTTCAGGAGCCTGGGCTATGGCCGAGCATCTCTACGACATCCGTGACCCCCGTTTTCTCGATTGCGTGGTCACATCGGCGGGCCTTGAGGAAATCGCTGACAATTGTCGCTGGACCGAAGGGCCCGTCTGGTTCGCCGAACATAATCTCCTGCTTTTTTCCGACATCCCCAACGAGCGCATCCTGCGCTGGGTCCCGGGGCAGGGGGTCAGTGCCTTCCGCGAGCCCTCGAATTTCGCCAATGGTCATACGAGGGATCGGCAGGGTCGGCTGGTATCCTGCGAACATGGCACGCGCCGCGTGACCCGCACCGAGCCGGACGGGTCGGTCACCGTCTTGGCCGACAGCTTCGAGGGCAAAAGCCTCAATTCCCCCAATGACGTCGTGGTCAAATCCGATGGCTCGGTGTGGTTCTCCGACCCCACCTACGGGATTCTGTCGGACTATGAGGGTTTTCGTGCCGAGCCGGAGCAAGCGGCGCGCAATGTGTTCCGCCTTGATCCGCAGAGCGGCCAGTTAAGCGCCGTGATCAGTGACTTCACCCAGCCGAATGGTCTGTGTTTTTCGCCCGATGAAAGCCGTCTCTATGTCGCCGAGAGCGGCGGCAGTCATGACGCCACGGTGCCTTCCGTGATCCGCGTCTTCGATGTCCATGGCGACACGGTCTCGGGCGGCAGCGTCTTCTGCACCCTCGACAGCGGCATCCCGGACGGCATTCGTTGCGACACCAATGGCAATGTCTGGTCGAGCGCCGGAGATGGCGTGCATGTATTTTCGCCGCAGGGCGAATTGCTCGGCAAGATCAGGGTTCCGCAGCGCGTCTCAAACCTCACCTTTGGCGGCCCGCGTCGGAACCGGCTGTTCATCACGGCCACCAGCTCGGTCTATCTTGTCTATGTCGCTGCCACAGGCTGCCGATAGCACTCACCAAAAGGTGCCTCCTTACCAATAGTGAGCGGCGCGATTATGTGTCGTGACATCTCGCCAACTGGACAGGAGAACGACATGGCAAAGATTACCGTATTTGGTGGCACCGGCTACGCTGGGGCCGCTATCGCCCGCCAGGCCCAGTCGCGCGGCCATGAAGTGACCGTGGTCAGCCGCAACAAGCCCGCAGCCCCCATTGAGGGGGTCCGCTATGTTTCCGCCCCCGCCGATCAGGCTGCCAACGCCATCAAGGTCGCCGACGTGGTGGTCGCAACGCTGTCGCCGCGCGGTGACAGTGCTGGCACGCTCGGGCCGATCTACCTGCAGCTGGCCGATCAGTCTGCTGCTGCCGGCGCACGCTTTATCGCCGTGGGCGGCTTCAGCTCCACGCGCCCGGCGCCGGACGCGCCCCGCTTTGCTGAAGGCGATGGCATTCCGGAAGCCTATGCCGCCGAGGCCAAGGAAATGAATGCGATTCTCGAACAGCTCGAGGCCGGTGCCACGACGGCCGACTGGCTGTTCGTCAGCCCGGGTGGCGAATTCGGCGCCTATGCTCCCGGCGAAGCGCTCGGCACCTATCGCGTCGGCAAGGATGTCGCTTTGTTCGACTCCGCTGGCAAGTCGGCCATCAGCGGTGAAGATTTCGCGCTGGCGATCGTCGATGAAATCGAAAAGCCCAGCCTGAGCAAGAGCCAGGTTCACTACGCCTATTGATCCATCCAGCGGGCGGGCCAGTGCATCTGGCCTGCCCGCCGCCCCAATGGGGGCGGCACGACCGCGAAAGCAAAAGCCTGAAAAAGCAAAAGCGGCCCGAAGGACCGCTTTTCTGCTTTTCCCTTCCGGGAAATTGGAGCGGGCGATGGGATTCGAACCCACGACCCTAACCTTGGCAAGGTTATGCTCTACCCCTGAGCTACACCCGCGCTCCGTGTCGCCGGCGCCTTGCAGCGCGTCGACGAGCGCCTATATGCCCAATGACATGACCGATTGCAACCCACTATTTTGCAGTTCGATGAACTTGTGCGTAGCCTGTGGGAAACGGGACTTGCCACAAGGGTCCCGGCCTGTGCAAAAAGGCCGGGAACGCTGCTGTATCGCTGAGCCAAAGAGCTGAAATCCATGACCCTTTCTTTTGATGGTGCCCCCACTGCTGCGCCGGCCACCGCTGATCTTGTTCGCGAATCGAGCGATGCAGCGTTCAAGGCCGACGTCATCGATGCCTCTCGCGAGGTGCCGGTTCTGGTCGATTTCTGGGCGCCCTGGTGCGGCCCTTGCCGGCAGCTGACTCCTGCGCTCGAAAAGGTGATCGCCGAGAAGGCCGGCAAGATCCGCCTGGTGAAAATCAATATCGACGAGCACCCGATGGTGGCCGGGCAGCTCGGCGTGCAATCCATCCCCGCAGTGTTCGCCTTTGCCGGCGGGCGGCCGATCGACGGCTTCATGGGGGCCATGCCTGAGGGCGAAGTGCGCCGCTTTGCCGAGCGCGTCATCGCCGCCGGTCCGGAATCGGGTCCGGCTCCCGATTCGCTCGAAGCCCAGATCTCGGCCGCCCTTGAAGCGGCCAAAGCTGCGGTTGCCGCTGGTGATCTTGGGCAGGGCGCGCAGATATTTGGCATGATTCTCCAGCATGCCCCCGACAATGCCGAAGCCCTGATCGGTCTTGCCGGCATCTATCTGTCTGCCGATGAAGTCGAGCAGGCCAAGGCGACGCTCGACATGCTGGCCGAAGACCAGCGCAACGGCGAAGACTATAGCGCACTCATCAATTCGATCCGCCTGCGCGAAGAAGCCTCGGGCCTCTCCGAAGCGGCAACACTCGAGGCGGCCATATCCGCCGATCCCGACAATCTGCAGGCGCGTTTCGATCTTGCCGTGGTGCTCAATGCAGAGGGCAAGCGTCTGGAGGCGGCCGAGGCTTTGATTGCCATTTTCAAGCGCGATCGGACCTGGAACGAGGATGGTGCCCGCAAAAAGCTCCTCGAATTCTTCGAGGCCTGGGGTCCGAAGGAACCGGCAACGCTCAAGGGGCGCCGGCTTTTGTCCGCAGCTCTGTTTTCCTGAGGCGGCGCCTATGCCCAAGCGTCCTGCCGCGCCTGCAGATCTGCCCGGTGCTGTCCCGGTCTTTCCCTTGAGCGGGGCCTTGTTGCTGCCCTTCTCACATCGCCCGCTCAATGTCTTTGAGCAGCGCTACATAGATATGGTGGACGATGCCCTGCGGGCGGACCGGTTGATCGGGCTGATTCAGCCCGAAGACCCGAGCGAGGAAAGCCCCAAGGGGCAGGCGCCGCTGCAGAGGGTGGGTTGCCTGGGCCGCATCACCCATTTCGAGGAAAACGGCGATGGCCGCTACTTCATCATTCTCGAGGGTGTGTGCCGGTTCCGCGCGCTGCGCGAGGTGACGACCGAGCGGCCCTATCGCATGTTCGAGATCTCCGGCGACGGCTTTGCCGCCGATTTCGAGCGCAGCCATGGCGAGGATCAGGTGGATCGTGTGCGCTTCGTGCGGATGATGCGCGACTATGCCGAGTTCGCCAATGTCGATCTCAACTGGGAAGAAATCGAGCGCACCGGCACGGCCGATCTCGTCAATTTCTGCTGCATGGTTTCACCCTATGGTGCGGCCGAGAAGCAGGTGCTGCTTGAAGCCCAGACGCTCAATGAGCGCGCCGAAACCCTGATCGCCATGACCGAGTACGAAATGGCCAAGGGCGGCGGCACCGCCGCGCCGCTCAACTGATGGTCGAGCCGGACACCAACCCGCGGCACCGGCTCGATCCCAAGGCGCTGGAAATGCTGGTCTGCCCGCTGACCAAGACGCGGCTGGTGCTGTCGGCGGATCGGGGCGAGCTCATTTCCATGGCGGCGCGCCTCGCCTTTCCGATCACGCGGGGCGTGCCCCTGCTCAGCCTTGAAGAGGCCCGCAATGTCGAGCCGGAGGAGCTGCAAGCGATGCGGCACCATCCAGACCTCGACTGATCATTTCCCTAAAGGGGCAGCCCGCTCAGCAGCTTGGGGCCGGTATTGCCGAGCCCCGAAGCGGCCCGGATCAGAGCCGACTTGACCGGTGCGGCCCGATCCACCAGACCCAGGCCGAAGTCGCGCAGCGCCCGGATCGGGGCGACGTCGTTGGAAAACAGCCGGTTCATGCCATCGGTAACCAGCGCCATCGAGGCGGTGTCGAGCCGTCGCCAGGCCTGGTAACGCCCCAGCACGTCCTCGCCGCCATGATCGAGCCCCAGCCGCATGGCGTCCACCACCACCTCGGCCAGCGCCGCCACGTCCTTGAGGCCGAGATTGAGCCCTTGGCCGGCAATCGGGTGCACCACATGGGCGGCGTCGCCGACAAGTGCCAGTCGCGGGCCGATGAAGCTGTGAGCCAGTTGCAGACGCAGCGGGAAGCCCATGAGCTTGTCCTCGACGCTGACGAGCCCGAGCGTCGAGCCCATCGCCGCTTCGATTTCCAGTGCCAGCGCCTCATTGGCGAGCGCCAGAAGGCGCGTGGCCTCCTCCGGGCTTTCCGTCCAAACCAGGGACGAGCGATTGCCGGGCAAGGGCAGGCTGGCAAAAGGACCGGCGGGCCGGAAGTGCTCATAGGCGACGCCGTCATGGGGCAGTTCGTGAGCAATGGTCGCCACCAGCCCAGTCTGGCGATAGTCGTGCTGGATGACGCCGATGCCGGCACGCTGCCGCAGCGCTGACTGCGCGCCGTCGGCGGCGACGATCAGCGGTGCGCGCAAAATGCGGCCGTCGGCCAATGTCAGTTGTGCATGGACGCTGTTCGCGGACCAGTCGGCAATCTCCGTAGGGGCGATGATCGTGATCTGTTCGGCCACCCGCATCAGTGCAGCGGCGCTCGCCTGATTGGGCACCATATGGGCAAAGGCTTCGCCCGGAGCGACATCGCCTTCGAAGTTGAGAAAGACTGGCCTCGCAATGTCGCCAGTCCCCGAATCGGTGATGCGCATGGCGGTCATGGCCTGCGACTGGCTGGCCATGTCGTCCCATACCCCCAATGCCTCGAAAATCCGGCGCACTCCGGCGGCGATGGCCGAAGCTCGATTGTCGCGCGGCACGCTGAGCGGGCGCCGATCCACCAGCGCCAGCCGAATGCCTGGAGCCGATTGCGCCAGCGCCAGGCCCAGCGTCAGCCCCACCGGCCCACCACCCACGATGATGATGTCGAATTGATGCTGAATGTGCTCGTTCATGGCCGGCTCCTTGGGTCTCTATTGTCTGCCTCGCCAATCCCGACTGCAAGTGTCGGCAATGCCGCGGCCCTTATGATCAATCGGTGGGCATGTGCGAAAATCTGCACATCTATTGCACAATTCTTGTGAAGCCACGAACTTGCCACAATGCGTTCTTGTCCCGTGCTCGCCGGAAAAGCCGTTAGTTTTCAGCAATTTTTGTGCTGCCAAGCCAGTTTGGCACGCCTCTTGAGTCCTTGGTGGCTGTTGAAAGCGCAAGGAACAGAAAGGGGCATCCATGAAATTGGTGGTTGCAATCATCAAGCCATCACGGCTCGAAGAGGTGAGGCAGGCTCTCAACTCACTCGACGTGCACGGCATGACCGTCACTGAAGTGAAGGGCTATGGCCGCCAGAAGGGCCATTCCGAAATCTATCGCGGCACCGAATATGCGGTGCATTTCCTGCCCAAGTTGAAAGTCGAAATTGCCGTGGACGATGCGCTCGCCGACGCGGTGGGCACGGCCATTCGCGATGCTGCCCAGACCGGCCGCATCGGAGACGGCAAGATTTTCATCCTCGACCTGCTCGCCGTCACCCGCATCCGCACCGGCGAAACCGGCGCTTCCGCGCTCTGACGCCCCCGACATCAGGAGACACAACACAATGACAGGGTTCAACACTCCCCTAAAGATCGCCGGCGGCATCGCGCTGACCTCGCTGCTTCTGGCGCTGCCTGCCGTGGGTCAGGATGCGCCGGTCGAAGCCGTCGTCGAGGTCACGGCGGGCGGCGAAGCCTCGGTTCAGACCCAATATATCCTCAACTCCTTCCTGATGCTGTTCGGCGGCATTTTGGTGTTCTGGATGGCGGCGGGCTTCGCCATGCTCGAAGCCGGCTTCGTTCGGACCAAGAATGTCTCCATGCAGCTGCTCAAGAATATCACCATGTATTCGCTGGCCTGCTTTGCCTACTATCTGATCGGCTACATGATCATGTATCCCGGTGATGGCTGGCTGATCGATGGTGTGTTCGGGGCTATCGGCATTGCCGTTCTCGAGCCGGTGGGTCTTGCGGCCGAAGCCGCTGACCTCACCTATGCCACGGTCAGCTCGGACTTCTTCTTCCAGGTGATGTTCTGCGCCACTGCCGCCTCAATCGTCTCGGGCACCGTGGCCGAACGCATCAAGCTGCTGCCGTTCCTGATCTTCGTGGCGGTGCTAACTGCGCTCGTCTACCCCATCCAGGCATCATGGAAGTGGGGCGGTGGCTTCCTCGACCAGATGGGCTTCCTCGACTTTGCCGGCTCCACCGTCGTTCACTCGGTCGGCGGCTGGGCGGCTCTGGCTGGCGCCCTCGTCCTGGGCGCACGCAAGGGCAAGTACAATCCGGATGGCACTGTCCGCGCCATTCCCGGCTCCAACATGCCGCTGGCAGTGCTCGGCATGTTCATCCTCTGGATGGGCTGGTACGGCTTTAACGGCGCCTCACAGTTGGCCATGGGCACGGTGGGCGACATCGCCGATGTCGGCCGTGTCATGGCCAATACCAATGCCGGCGCCATTGGCGGCGCTCTTGCCGCGGCGGTGCTGACTGCCGTGATGTACAAGAAGGTCGACTTGACCTTCGTGATCAATGGCGCCCTGGCCGGACTGGTCTCGGTCACCGCCGAGCCGTTGACGCCGGGGCTGGGCATGGCCTCGCTGATCGGTGCCGTCGGCGGCGCCATCGTGGTCTTCTCCGTGCCGCTGCTCGACCGCTTCAAGATCGATGATGTGGTGGGTGCCATTCCTGTGCACCTGCTCGCCGGCATCTGGGGCACTATCGCCGTGGTCCTCTCCAATCCCGACGCCAATATCGGCGTGCAGCTTCTCGCCATCTTTGCCGTTGGCGTCTTCGTCTTCGTCATCAGCCTGGTGGTGTGGCTCATCCTCAAGGCCACAATGGGCCTTCGCCCGAGCGAGGAAGACGAGGATCTGGGGCTCGACGTGGTGGAAGTCGGCGTCGAGGCCTATCCAGAGTTCAAGTGACACAACGGATGGTCGCGCTTCGGCGCGGCCATCCTTCGCCTGCCGCTCTCCAGGGCAAGTCACAGCCCACGCTGCGCGAAAATCGCGCAGAATGCTCGCCCGCAACAGTGCTGATTAATTTTTAGCCACGAACGGCCCTGCCTGCACAGAAAATGCGCTCAATTTTGTGTCATCGCGAGGCGGGTTTTGCACTGTCTTTCTAACATGCTGAAAATAAAGAGTATTTTACTGGGTATGCATTTGGCACGCGGCTTGAGTCTAGGAGGGCAGTCCAGCACGCGCCAGGTCGGCGCCAAGGGGGTCACATGAAACTGGTGGTTGCCATCATCAAGCCGTCCCGGCTCGAAGAAGTCCGGCAGGCGCTCAATTCGCTCGACGTGCACGGCATGACCGTCACCGAAGTGAAGGGGTATGGCCGGCAGAAGGGCCATTCCGAGATTTATCGCGGCACCGAATATGCGGTGCATTTCCTGCCCAAGCTCAAGGTGGAGATCGCTGTCGATGACGCGCTCGCCGACGCCGTGAGCACCGCCATTCGCGACGCCGCCCAGACTGGCCGCATCGGCGATGGCAAGATCTTCGTGCTCGATCTTCTGGCCGTCACCCGCATCCGCACCGGCGAAACCGGCGCTTCCGCCCTCTAAGAACCCGTTCTGTTCGGAGCTCACTCATGTCAAGCAAGACATCAAAGATATTGGGAAGTGCCGCCCTGGCCTCCCTGTTGCTGGCCCTGCCGGCTCTCGGTCAGGACGCGGTGCCGGCCGAAGCGGTTGAGGTTGCAACCATCGATACCGGCGACACCGCCTGGATGATCGTTTCGACCATCCTCGTCATCCTCATGACTATTCCGGGCCTGGCCCTGTTCTATGGTGGCCTCGTCCGCTCCAAGAATATCCTGTCGGTGCTGACCCAGGTCTTCGCCGGTTTCGCCCTTATCGCGCTGCTCTGGGTAACTTATGGCTACTCGCTGGCCTTTGCCGGCCCAACCGAAGGTGGCCTCTCGGCCTTTATTGGCGACTTCTCCAATTTCATGCTCGGCGCCACGACGCCCGACTCGGTCTCCGGCAGCATTCCGGAACTCGTCTTCGTGGTGTTCCAGCTGACCTTCGCCTGCATCACCGCCACCCTCATCGTCGGCGGTATCGCTGAGCGCATGAAGTTCGGCGCTGTGATGGCGTTCCTGGCCATCTGGTTCACCTTCTCCTACCTGCCGATCGCCCACATGGTCTGGTCGGGTGCGGGCCTGTTCTTCAACATGGGCGCTCTCGACTTTGCCGGCGGCACCGTCGTGCACATCAATTCGGGTGTTGCCGCTCTCGTCGCCGCAATCGTACTCGGGCCGCGCCTTGGCTACATGAAGGAGCCGATTGCGCCGCATAACCTGGTCTTCGTCTTCATCGGCGCCTCCCTGCTCTGGGTTGGTTGGTTCGGCTTTAACGCTGGTTCTGCCCTTGCCGCCAACGGCGTCGCTGCGCAGGCCTTTCTCAATACCATCACTGCTCCCGCTGCCGCGGCTCTGGCCTGGGCCCTGGGCGAAAAGATCACCCGTGGCCATGCCTCGGCCCTGGGTGCCTTCTCCGGCGCCGTCGCCGGCCTCGTTGCCATCACCCCGGCTGCAGGTTTTGCGGGTACGTTCGGTGCCATCGTGCTCGGTGCCGTAGCAAGCCTGGTCTGTCTCTGGGCCGTGGTCAGCCTCAAGCCGATGCTGAAATATGACGACAGCCTCGACGTGTTCGGCATTCATGGCATTGGCGGCATTGTCGGCGCCATCGGCACCGCCATCGTCGCCGATCCGGCCCTGGGCGGCTTCGGTGCCGAGGGTTACGCCATGGGCGGCCAGCTGGTCACCCAGATCCTTGCCGTCGTCGTTGCCATCGTCTGGTCGGCAGTCGTGACCTTCGTGGCGCTGTTGATCGTCAAGGCCCTGTTCGGTGGCCTGCGCGTGTCGGAAGCCGGCGAAAGCGACGGCCTCGACCTCTCCTCGCATGGCGAGCGTGCCTATAACTGATGCAATCCTGGAAGTGGCGCTTCGGCGCCGCTTCCCCGTTGTCCGCGGCGTGCGGCCCATGTCCTCTTGGCCCGCCACAGAGGCTTCCCACTCGCAAATCGCATGGGCCGCACACCCCGGACAACTGCCGGTAAACTGGCAAATGAACCGCAAATGGAATTGGTTAGCCTGCGATTAACCACAGGCAATTAGCATGGCGGCACATCGGGTCCGCTCCTCCTGGACCCGGCAACGAGTATGCGTGCCCATGCCCAGCCATCCCGTTCCGACGCTAGACGATGTCCGCCCCGTGCCCCCGCGTGCCCGGGCTCCGAGCAGCAAAGCCAGTGCGCCAACGCCCCCACCGGCGATCGCCATTCGCATCCCGTTGCGCGTTGCGGGACTGATTTTGCTGGGCTTTTCGGCGATTTTGCTGGCGGCCATGGCCTCGTGGTCGGTGGATGATCCGTCGTTGTCCTTTGCCACCGACAAGGTTGCGGCCAACTGGCTGGGCTATCCCGGCGCGGTAATTGCCGACCTGGTTTTCCAGTTCCTGGGGCTGGCGGGGCTGGTCATGGTGGTGCCGATGGCGCTTTGGGGCTGGGCCATGGTGCGGCGTTATCAGCCGACACGCATGCCGCTGCGCGCGCTGGCCTGGATCGGCGCAAGTCTTTTGTTTTGCGGGGTTTTTTCGTTTATCCCCATGCCCGAAACCTGGCCCTTGCCGACCGGTTTGGGGGGAATCGTCGGCATGGGATTCGTGACTTTGGCGAACATGATCGTCGGGGCCGATCCGCAGCCGGTGACCGCGACACTGTTCGCCGTCATTCTGGCCGCGCCGGCGCTGGCGCTGTTCTGGATCGCCATGGGCCTGGGTACTGCCGTGCGGGCCGTGCCGAAAAAGGCCAATGGCCGCAAGGGCGTAGCCGAAGAGGCCGCCGACGAGCGCGAGCCCAATCCGCTGGTGGAAGTGGCTATCGGCGCGGTGGTGCATATGGGCTATTCGCTGCGCACCGCCTTCCGCCGCGCCCGCGCCGAGTATCAGACCCGCCGCGAGGCCGAGGCGCCCGAACCCCAGTTCGGCGCCGAGTCTGACCGCGATATGAACGAAACCTTAACGCCCGAAGTGTCCATTCCGCGCGAGCCGATCATGGCGGCGCCGCAGCGGCGCATTCACGCTCCGGTCGAGCCGGCGATCGAACCGAGCTTCGAACCCAGTTTCGAACCATCCGCGCGCATCCTGGCGCAGCCCAATTACGACGACACCGAAATCGACTATCCCGACGAGCCCGAGGACGATATCCCCTTCGTGCCCGACATGCCTGCGCCGCCCCAGACAATGCGTGGCGATTCGCGCTTCCATCCGGTCGATCATTCGGCGCCGCGTGTCGCCGTGGCCGCACCTGCTCCGCGTCCGGTCCAGGGCCAGCGCGTGTTCCGCGAAGCCCAGGGCTCGCTGCTGGATGAACCGCATGGTTTCGAGCTGCCGGCGCTCAGCCTCCTGGCCGAACCCAAGCACAAGGGTCCCTCGCCCGAGCACGCGCCAGAGCGTCTCGAAGCCATGGCGCGTCGCCTCGAGGAGGTGCTGGGCGATTTCGGCGTCAAGGGCGACATCATCAATGTGCGTCCCGGCCCGGTGGTCACCCTGTTCGAACTCGAACCGGCCCCCGGCATCAAGTCGTCCAGGGTCATTTCGCTGGCCGACGATATCGCCCGCTCGATGAGCGCCATCTCCGCCCGCGTCGCCGTGGTGCCGGGCCGCAATGCCATCGGTATCGAATTGCCCAACCAGGTGCGCGAGACCGTGTTCTTCCGCGAAATGCTGGCCAGCTCCGACTTCGAGAAGATGAAGGGCAAGCTGCCGATCTGCCTGGGCAAGACCATTGGCGGCGAGCCGGTGATTGCCGATCTGGCGCGCATGCCGCACCTGCTCATCGCCGGCACCACCGGCTCGGGCAAGTCAGTCGGTATCAATACCTTCATCCTCAGCCTGCTCTACCAGATGACGCCCGAGCAGTGCCGGATGATCATGATCGATCCCAAAATGCTGGAATTGTCGATCTATGACGGCATCCCGCATCTGCTCACCCCCGTGGTCACCGACCCCAACAAGGCGGTGGTGGCGCTCAAATGGGCGGTGCGCGAGATGGAAGACCGCTATCGCAAGATGAGCAAGATCGGTGTGCGCAACATCGACGGCTTCAACCAGCGCGTGTCCGAAGCTGCGGCCGAGGGCAAGACCATTACCCGCACGGTGCAGACCGGCTTCGACCGCGAAACCGGCGAGGCGATCTTTGAAAGCGAAGAGTTCGATCTCGAGCCCTTGCCCTATATCGTCATCATCGTCGACGAAATGGCCGACCTGATGATGGTGGCCGGCAAGGACATCGAAGGCGCCATCCAGCGCCTCGCCCAGATGGCCCGTGCCGCCGGCATCCATATGGTCACCGCAACGCAGCGCCCGTCTGTCGACGTGATCACAGGTACCATCAAGGCCAACTTCCCGACCCGCATCTCCTTCATGGTGACCTCGAAAATCGACTCGCGCACCATTCTGGGCGAGCAGGGCGCCGAGCAGCTCCTCGGCAATGGCGACATGCTCTACATGGCCTCGGGCGGCCGCACCAAACGCCTGCATGGCGCTTTCGTCTCCGACAACGAAGTCGAGTCGGTCGTGGCCCACCTCAAGAGCCAGGGCTCTCCGGACTATCTCGACAATATCACCGAGGAAGACGAAGAGGGCGGCGAGATGGGCGGCGATGCCGGCGGCGACAGCTATGCTGGCTCGGGGGATGAGCTTTACGACAAGGCGGTCCATATCGTCATGACCGACAAGAAGGCTTCAACCTCCTATGTGCAGCGGCGCCTGGCCATTGGCTACAACAAGGCCGCGACACTGATCGAGCGCATGGAACGCGAAGGGGTCATCAGCGGCCCCAACCACGCCGGCAAGCGCGAGATTCTGGTCGGCAACAATGCCGACGGCTACTGAGCGGCGATAGATGCCCTGATGTGAAAGAGCCCCGGCCATGTGCCGGGGTTTTTGTTTTGGGGCGGGTGGCGGGTGGCCCTCGGGTCGGGCCCGAGGGCGGAACTGTGCGGGGAAATATTCTTCTCTACCGGCCGTCACCCTCGGGCGAAGACCCGAGGGTCCTTTGGCTGGCGCGGTGCGGGAAAGTGTAGGGCCCTCGGCTCAAGGCCGAGGGTGACGGCCGGTGGGTGTTGGTACACTGAGGGGGCAACCCATACTGGGCGGCCGTCGGCTCAAGGCCGAGGGTGACGAGCGGTGGGTGTGGGTGCACTGAGGGGGCAACCCATACGGGACTGCCATCGGGTTGGGCCCCAGGGCGGAACTATGCGGGGCAATACTCTTCTCCTCCGGCCGTCACCCTCGGGCGAAGACCCAAGGGGTTTTTGGCTGGCGCGGTGCGGGAAAGTGTAGGGCCCTCGGCTCAAGGCCGAGGGTGACGACCAGTGGGTGTGGGTACACTGAAGGGGCAACCCATATTGGGCGGCCCTCGGGCGGAGGCCCGAGGGTGGCGACCGGTGGGTGTGGGTGCACTTAGGGGGCGGGCGCCTTATTCGTCGAAGGACTGCGTTTCCACCGGCGTGACCGGGGTCGGCACGGGCGGCGGCGTTGGCGCGGCGCCGAGGGTGGAGAGCTTGTCTTGCAGGCTTTGCATGAGGGCGAGTTTTTCGGCGTCGCTGAGCGATTGCAGGCGCTGGCTGAGGCGGATGGTGAAGTCGGAAAAGGCATTGTGCCAGTCCGAGGGGAGTTGTCTGAGATCGACGCGACGTGTTTCGGGAGCGCGGGCCGCCTGGATGCCGGTAACGGTGAGTTCGAAATAGTCGTCAAGTTGGGGCAGGATGACCTGATCGCCGCCGAGTTCGCGGGTGGCAAGGATGGCATCGCGCAGGGCGTGGCGTTCCTCGTCCTCGCCATGGGTGAGGAAGAGCGCGCCATGAGCCGGCAGACGCTTTTCGATCCAGTCCATCAATTCGGAATGGTCGGCATGGGCCGAGTAATTGCCCATGGCGCGAATGGTGGCGCGCACCGGCACCAGGGTGCCGTGAATGCGCACTTCCCTGGCGCCGGACAGGATGATCTGCCCCAGCGTGCCCGGCGCCTGATAGCCCACGAAAAGGACGGTGGCATTGGCGCGGATGAGATTGTTGCGTAAATGGTGTTTGATGCGGCCGGCATCGGCCATGCCGGAGGCCGACATGATGATGGCGCCGCCCTTGATGGCATTGAGGGCCTTGGATTCTTCGACATCCTCGATGATGCGGAAGCGCGGATCGTTGAACAGCTCGTCGGCGCTGAGCTCGGTATCCTCGAACATTTTTGCATATTTGCGATAGACGCCGGTGACCTTGCTGGCCAGGGGACTGTCGAGTACGACGAGACGTGGATCGATCTCGCCATTGCGGATCAACACGCCGATATCGTGCAGCAGTTCCTGGCTGCGCTCGACTGCGAATGCGGGGATGATGAGATTGCCGCCACGCGCCATGGCCAGGTTGATTTCGGTCTTCAGCGCCTCGCGGCGCTCGATCAGCGTGTAATCGGCGCGTTCGCGCCCGCCATAGGTGGATTCACACAGGATATAATCGAAATCCGAAGGCCCTTCGGGCTGGGCATAGAACACCTTCTCGTCCGGGCCGATATCGCCCGAGAACATCAACCGCACCGGCTTGCCCCCGCCATTGCTGACCTCGACCTCGATGGAGGCCGAACCGATGATGTGGCCGGCATTCCAGAAGCGCGCGCGCACGCCCGGGCCGGGCTCGATCCACGCGCCATAGTCCGTGGTGTGGCGGTGCTGCAGCGTCTCTTCGGCGTCTTCCATGGTGTAGAGCGGCCTGGCAGGCAGATCGCCACGCCGGTTGCGCTTCTTGGTCTCGCGCTCGGCCTCGCTTTCCTGGATGCCCGCTGAATCGGGCAGCAGATATTCGAGCAGGCCGGAGGTCGGTTCGGTCATCCACATCGGTCCGCGCCAGCCTTCGGCATAGAGCTTTGGCAAGAGACCCGCGTGATCGATATGGGCGTGAGTCAGCAGCAGGAAGTCGATCTGTTTGGGATCGAAGGGCGTGGGCTTCAGATTGAGGTCGCGCACGCTCTTATTGCCCTGGAACAGGCCGCAATCGACCAGGAATTGTCCCTGTGGATGCACCACGCGATAGCAGGAGCCCGTGACTGTGCCGGCCGCGCCATGGAAATATAGTGTGACGGTCATCGGCGGCCTCCTTATTTTGTCCTTGGGTGTCGAGACTAGCGCTTCCCATCCGTCGAAGTCGAGGCGGGCGCTTGCAGACGGGTGCCCGGCCGAACGTTCGATCAGCCAGATGAGGAGACCAAGATGACCTATGTCGAAGGTTTTGTAGCGGCGGTGCCGCGCGCGAACAAACAGCTCTATATCGACCATGCGCGCCCCGGCGCAGAACTGTTCCTCCAGTGGGGCGCCACCCGCGTGGTCGAAAACTGGGGGGATGACGTTCCACCGGGCGAGCAGACCGACTTTCAGCGGGCGGTGCAGGCCAAGGACGATGAGGTGATCGTCTTTTCCTGGATCGAATATCCCGACAAAGCAACCCGCGACGCGGTGAAAGCGCGCATGATGGAGGATCCGGCCATGGACACTATCCCGGACATGCCCTTTGACGGCGCGCGGATGATCTTCGGCGGCTTCGCGACGCTGTTTTCGGTGTAGCGCTGTGGGCGGTTCACACTTTTTCTGGAAGGGCCCTATTTGAACCCTTCGTCAGATTTATGTCGTCTCAATCAGCTGTGACCCCGGCGAAGGCCGGGGTCCATTCTGAGATCTGGAGATGGATCCCGGCCTTCGCCGGGATGACATGGGTTTTGGCGTTGGTTCGGTTCAAAACTGCAGTACCCTAGCGGTAGCCGGCGGCTTGCAGGTCGAAGAGTTCGGCATAGCGGCCGTATTGGGCCAGCAATTGCTCATGCGTGCCGGCTTCGAGAATGGCGCCATTGTCGAGCACGAGGATGCGGTCGGCCATGCGCACGGTGGAGAAGCGGTGGGAGATGATCACCGCGCTCTTGCCCTGGGCCAGGCCCTTGAAGCGGGCAAAGACCTCGGCTTCGGCCTTGGCGTCGAGGGCAGCGGTGGGTTCGTCGAGAATGATCAGCTCGGCGTCGCGCATATAGGCGCGCGCAATGGCCACCTTTTGCCACTCGCCGCCCGAGAGGTCGCGGCCCTGCTTGAACAGGCGCCCCAATTGCTGGTCATAGCCCTTGGGCAGCTTGGCGATGACGCCATCGGCCAGGCTCTGCTCGGCGGCGCCTTCGATGCGCGCCTGATCCTCGCGCGCGGCGATGCGGCCGACCCCGATATTGTCGCGGGCCGAAAAGCTGTAGCGGATGAAATCCTGGAAGATCACCCCGATATGGGCGTGGATTTCGGCCGGCGCCATGTCGCGCAGGTCGACGCCATCGACGGTGATGCGGCCTTCGCTCGGGTCGTAGAGACGGGTCAGAAGTTTGACGATGGTGGTCTTGCCGGCCCCGTTCTCGCCCACCAGCGCCAGGGTTTCCCCAGCCGGCAGGGTGAAGGAGAGATTGCGGACCACCCAGTTTTCGGTCTCGGGATAGCGGAAGCCGACGCCCTCGAAGACGATGCCCTGCCGGATCGGGGTGGGGAAGGGCTTGGGATTGGTCGGCGGCAGGACGGTGGGCTCGATCTCGAAGAAGGAGAAGAGATCGTCGAGATACATCGACTGGCCGGCGATCTGGGTGAAGCCGAGAAGGATCTTCTGGAACAGCCCGTTGAGGCGGAGGAAGGAGCCGGAGAGGAAGGCGAGATCGCCCAGGGTGAAGGCGCCGGTGACGGTGCGCCAGACGATATAGGCATAGGCCGAATAATAGGCGAGGCTGGCAATGGCCGAGAACAAAGCGCCCCAGCTGGCGCGCAGGACGGCCACGCGCCGGTTTTCGAGGAAGATATCATGCGCCAGCCGGCGGAAGCGGCTGATGAGGTAATCTCCGAGGCCGAAGAGCTTGACCTCCTTGGCGGTTTCGGCGCTGGCCCCGATATGGCGCAGATATTCGAGCTCGCGCCGCTCCGGCGTGCGCCAGCGGCTGAGCATATAGGCCAGGGTATTGAAGCGGGTCTCGCCCCAGATCGAGGGGATGAAGCTCAGCGGCAGCAGCAGGATGAGCCAGGGCGCATAGACGAAAAGGCCGGCGGCGAGGGTGAGGACGGTAAGAATGTCCTGCGCCTGGCCGAACATCTGGCTCAATAGCGCATTGCGGCCGGCGGCCTGGCGGCGAGCGCGCTCCAGCCGGTCCTGATATTCGGCGCTTTCGAAATGCATGAGATCGAGCCGGGCGGCATGGGCCATGAGCTCGACGCTGACCTGGTTGGAATGCAGTTCCGAGAGGATGGAATCGACGAGACCCGTGGCGCGGGCAATGATGTCATTGGCCAGCACCAGGCCGAATTCGAGCAATAGGAGCAGGAGGATCGGCTCCAGCAGGCCGGCATTCCACCAGTCGAGAATGCCGGGGCCGGGCGGGGTAATGGCGGTGAGGCGCACGACTTCGTCGACGATGAGCTTGGCCGCATAGAGCACGGCCACCGGCTGCAAAGCGGCGATGAGACGCAGGCCGATGCTGGCGGCGGTCAACGGGCGGCTGGTGCGCCAGATCTGCGCGACCAGGCGCCCGAGATGCGCCAGGTTCTTGAGGCGCTCGCGCAGGGATGGGGTGTCGTCGGAAAGCGGTGGGGGGCGGCGCCCGGGGAGGTCGGTCATGATCGCCAATGTAAGGGCTCGCCCCTATTGCTGGAATAGGGGCGAGAACCGATTTGATCGGATCAGTGGCCGTTGGCGATGCGCTTTTCGCCGGCCTCAATGCGGATGGGCAGCACGTTTTCGGCCGGCGGCATCGGGCAGACGGCAAAATCGGTGAAGGCACAGGGCGGGTTGATCGCCTTGTTGAAGTCGAGAACGATGGAGGTCTCGGTCACGTCTTCGCCGAAGACGAAGCGGCAGGCGGCATAGGTTGCGTCCTTGGCCGTCTGGTCGCGGATGACGAATTGCGGGCTTTGCGGCGTGCCATGGGTGGCGAGCAGCTCATAGGTGACGCCGTCGCGGGTGAAGACCGCCTTGTGCGAGGCCTCGACCGAAGTCTCGATGGCCTTGGACGTGGTGATGGTCAGGCCCTTGGGCCTATCGAGCTTGATCCAGTCGGCCACGATGCGCCAGCTGGCATCGAGCGGGAAATAGTCGAGCGGCGGCAGGGCGTCGGGAGCCGTGGAAGCGGTATCGCGCACGCGCAGCGCGTTCTCGCCATTGAGCGTCGTCACTTCCAGCAGCAGGTTTTCGGCGGTGAAGCGCGGGGGATTGTACTTGCTGAGCACCAGCTTGATCGGGCTGTCGCCATTGGCGGGTGCATAGGTGACATTGCCCGCGGCGTCCTGGGTCAGCGTACCGACATGAGCGGGGCCGGTGGGCAGGATGATGTCGTTATCGTCGGCACTGCCGACCGAGACCGTGCCTTCGGAGAGCCAGTCGCGGGCGATGATGTTGAGCCAGCCATCGGGCGCCTTGAGGGCGGCGAGGCGGCGGGCCTGCCATTGGGCATAGTCGGTGGCGTAGTCGGTCATGGTCATCAGTCCTTGAAGGAAAGGCGGGGAACGCTGGCGAGGAGGCGCTGCGTATAGGGATGCTGGGGCGCGGCAAGCACGGCGGCAGAGTCGCCCTGCTCGACGATGCGGCCCTTTTCGAGAATGACGATGCGCTTGCAGAGCGCGGCGACGACGCCGATGTCGTGCGAGACGAAGAGGAGGCTCATGGAGGTGCTGAGCTGAGCCAGAAGGTCGACGATGCGCACCTTGGTGGTGAGATCGAGCGCACTCACCGCCTCGTCGGCGAGCAGCAGGCGCGGGCCCGGCACGATGGCGCGGGCAATGGCGATGCGCTGGCGCTGGCCGCCGGAGAACTGATGCGGATAGCGGTCCGCCGCGTCAGGAGAAAGGCCCACGGCGTCGAGCGCCTTGGCGACCATTTCCTGGTGATCGCCATCGATGCGCAGTGAGCGCAGGGGTTCGGCGATGATGGAAAAAACCTTCTGGCGCGGATCGAGCGAGGAATAGGGGTCCTGAAACACCACCTGCGCCTGACGCCTGAAATCCCGCATGAAGGCGCGATTGCCCGGATCGAGCAGGGCGCCATCGAAACGGACTTCACCGCTATCGGGCCGGGCAAGGCCGAGCAGCAGGCGCAGGAGCGTGGTCTTGCCGGAGCCGGATTCGCCCACCAGCCCGACACTGTCGCCGGGCGCGATGGCAAGACTGACGCGATCAAGGATCGGCCGCTCGGCTGTATAGGCGAAGCTGACATGTTCGACGCTGACGAGGCTCATGGGCGCGCTCCCATGGCGTCGTCGAAACTGCGCGCTGCAGCGAGGAGGCTTTTGGTATAGTCGTGCTGCGGCTGGGCGAAGACCTCGGAGACCGGGCCGGCTTCGACCGCTACGCCCTGGCGCAGAACGACGACACGCTCGACGGCATTGGCGACCACCGGGAGGTCGTGGCTGATGAACAGAAGCGCCATATCGCGCTCGCGCGCCAGCCGGTCGATCAGCATGAGAATTTCGGCCTGGGTGGTGACATCGAGGGCAGTGGTCGGTTCATCGGCGATCAGCAGGTCGGGACGGCAGGCCAGCGCCATGGCGATGGCCACGCGCTGGCGCTGGCCGCCTGACATTTCGTGGGGATAGGCTCGCGCCAGCCGTGCCGGATCGGGCAGGGCCACGTCTTCGAGCAAGGCGATGACCGCCCTCTCGAGCGCGGCGCCGCTTAGCGGGGCGCCATCGCGCCTGGCGCGGCGGGCCAGGGGTTCGGCAACCTGCCGGCCGGCGCGCATGAGGGGATCGAGCGCTGTCAGCGGCTCCTGAAAGACCACGGCCACGGCCTTGCCGCGCAACTGGTTGAGCGTGTTTTCCGGAGCGCCGATCACCTGCTGCCCGGCAAGCATGACCGAGCCGCTGGCGGAAAGGCCGGGTGCGAGGAGGCCGGTTGCGGCGAGGGCCGACAGCGACTTGCCCGAGCCCGACTCCCCGATCAGCCCCAGACGCTCGCCGCGACCGAGACTGAACGACAGGTCTGTGACCAGCGGCTTCTCGCCGGCATGGACGCTGAGGCCTTTGATGTCGAGCAGCGCGCTCATCGGCCAGACCTCGTGGGATCGATGCGTTCGCGCAGGCCATCGGCCAGCAGATTGACGCCGATGGCCAGCGACACCAGCGCCAGACCGGGCGCGATGGCGCCGAGCGGGGCGGTATAGACCGTGCCCTGCGCTTCCTGCAACATGCGGCCCCAGGAGGCATTGGGCGGCGGCGCGCCGAGCCCGAGATAAGAGAGCGAGGCTTCGGCAATGACGGCGAGGCCGAATTGCAGGGCGAAATTGACCGAGAGCGTCGGCCAGATATTGGGCAGGACGTGGATGAAAACGATCTTCGGCCAGGACGAGCCGGAAGTGCGCGCGGCGGTAATATAGTCCATCACCAGCACGCGCTTGGCGAGGATGCGGGTCAGCCGCGCCACGATGGCCGAGAGCGCGATACCCAGCGCCAGAATGGCCGACCAGAGGCTGGCGGTGTCGCTGGCGGCGACCACCAGCATGGCAATGAGCAGGGTGGGGAAGGCGATGAGAATATCGAGCGTGGCGGCCAGCGCATCGTCGAGCCATTTGCTGGCAAAGGCGGCGAGAATGCCCAGCGTCACCCCGATAGTAGCGCCGATGGCGACCGCGCCGATGCCGACGGTCAGCGCAATGCGGCTGCCGATCATCAGCTGGGTGAAGAGATCGCGGCCCAGCCGGTCGGTGCCGACCCAATGGGCAAGGCTGGCGCCTTCGAGCCGCCCGCCGGTAAAGGCGTTTGGATCATAGGGCAGCCAGACCAGACTCAATAGACCGGTGACGACATGGAGGCCCACAAGCAGCACGCCGAGCCAGAGAAGCCAGCCGGTGGCGCGCTTGCGGCGGGGGGCGGCGGTGACAGCTATCGTGCTCATGCCTCGGCCCCCGAACGGCCGCGCAGGCGCGGGTCGATGAGGCGCTGGGCGAGATCGGCGGCAAAGCCGATCAGCAGTACCAAAAGGGTGGAGACGAAGAGCACGCCCTGCACATTGGGATAGTCGCGCTGCTGGATGGCCAGCAGCAGCATGGAACCCAGGCCCGGCAGGGAAAACACCCGCTCGATGACCACGGCGCCGAGAAAGGTGGTAGCCAGCTCGATGCCGAGAATGGAGACGACCGGCACCGCCCCATTGCGCAGGCCATGCTTGAACAGGGCCTCGGGAAAACTGGCGCCCAGCGCCCGGGCGGTGCGCAGATAGTCGCTGCCCAACACGTCGAGCGTCGCGGCGCGCACATAGCGCAACAGTGAGGCCCCCATGACGAGGCCAATGGTGAGGGCCGGCAAGATCATGCCGGTAGCTGCCTCGGAAAAATTGCTCCAGCCGCGCAAGGGAAAGCCGCCCGAGGGCAGCCAGCGCAGATTGATGGCGAAGAGGGTGACCAGCAGAATGCCGACCCAGAACACGGGAATGGCAATGCCCAGTTGCGAAATCACCGAAATGGCGGCGCCATACCAGCGATCGCCGCGCACGGCAGCGACGATGCCCAGCGGCACGGCCAAGACGATGGCGAGGAGAAAGCCGAGAAAGGCCAGCGGCAGGGTGACCGACATGCGGTTGCCGATTTCGTCCAGCACCGAGGCGCGGCTGACAAAGGAGGTGCCCAGATCGAGCCGGGCGAGATTGCCGATAAAGCTGACGAACTGCACGGCAAGCGGCTGGTCGGACCCAACCTGGGCCCGCGCCGCTTCGATCTGCTGGGTGGTGGCGCCGACGCCGAGCAGGGCATTGGCGGGGTCGCCGGGCAGAAGGCGCAACAGCACGAACAGCACCACGGCCGCCATGAACAGCGAGACGATGAGGATCAGCGTGCGGCGAAGCGTATAGGCGAGAATGGTCGTGGTTCCTTGCGCGGGGACGGGCGCACCATAGCGGGACGACAAGGGCAATGCCACCGGCTGATGGGCCGGTGACGCCTGTGGCGGCTTGCCGCTACTTGCGCTTGAACGCCTCGCTCAGCGCCGCGCCGAACGACCCCTGGCTCGAGCGCGGTTCTTCCCTGGACTTCGGCAAGCGCACTGGCTTGTCGGCGGGGCGGCGATTGGCGCCGGCTTCGGCGCGGGCGCTGCTCATGCCATCCCGACGCATGGTCAGCCCGATGCGCTTGCGCGGCACGTCGACCTCGACCACGGTGACCTTGACCACGTCGCCGGCCTTGACCACTTCATGGGGGTCCTTGACGAATTTGTCGGCGAGTTGGGAGACGTGCACGAGCCCGTCCTGATGCACGCCAATATCGACGAAGGCGCCGAAGGCGGCGACATTGGTCACCGTGCCTTCGAGCTGCATGCCGGGGCGCAGGTCCTTGATGTCCTCGATGCCCTCGGCAAAGGTCGCGGTCTTGAAGGCGGGGCGCGGATCGCGGCCGGGCTTTTCCAGTTCGCTGATGATGTCACGCACGGTGGGCAGGCCGAAGCGCTCGTCGACGAAGACGCGCGGATCGAGCGCCTTGAGCGCCGAGCTATCGGCCATCAGCGTCCGCACGTCGCGCCCACAGGCCGACACGATCTTGCGCGCCACCCCATAGGCTTCCGGGTGCACCGAGGAGGCATCGAGCGGTTCGGACCCGTCGCGAATGCGCAGGAAGCCGGCGCTCTGCTCGAAGGTGCGCTGGCCCAGCCGCGCCACGTCAAGCAGCTGCTTGCGGCTCTGGAACGGGCCATTGGCATCGCGATGGGCCAAGATGGCTTCGGCCAGCGAGGCGCCGAGGCCGGAGACACGGGCGAGAAGCGGGGCGGAGGCGGTGTTGAGATCGACGCCCACCGCGTTCACCGCATCCTCAACCACGGCATCGAGCGCCTTGGCCAGCCGGTACTGGTCGACATCGTGCTGATATTGGCCGACCCCGATGCTCTTGGGCTCGATCTTGACCAGTTCGGCCAACGGGTCCTGCAGGCGCCGGGCGATGGAAACCGCGCCGCGCAGCGACACGTCGAGCCCGGGGAACTCGGCGGCAGCGGCCTCGGAGGCCGAATAGACCGAGGCGCCGGCTTCCGAGACGATGACCTTGAGCGGCTTGGGTGGGGGCATATGGCCGAGCATGTCGGCTACCAGCTTTTCGGTTTCGCGCGAGCCGGTGCCATTGCCGATGGCGATCAGCTCGACCCCATGGGCACGGATGAGCTTGGCCAGCTCCGCCTGGCTGCCGCTGACGTCATTGCGCGGCGGGAAGGGATAGACCGTGGTAGTGGCCACGAGCTTGCCGGTGCCGTCGACCACGGCGACCTTGACGCCGGTGCGGATCCCGGGATCGAGCCCCATAGTGGCGCGGGTGCCGGCGGGCGCGGCCAGCAGCAGGTCCTTGAGATTGCGCGCGAAGACGGCAATAGCCTCCTCGTCGGCGCGTTCGCGCAGGTCGCGCATCAGGTCGAGCGAGAGATGCAGCGACAGCTTGATGCGCCAGGTCCAGCCGGCGACCTCGAGCAGCCAGAGATCGCCCGGTAGCTTGCCGCCGACATCATAGGCCGAGGCCACCATGCGCACCGCCGGCTTGATGGCGGAACTGTCGTCGGCATCCACTTCGAGTTCGAGGCTCAAAATCTCTTCATTGCGGCCGCGCAGCATGGCGAGGGCGCGGTGGCTGGGGGTGGTGGCCCATTTCTCGAAATGGTCGAAATAGTCGGAGAATTTGGCACCGGCCTCCTGCTTGCCCTCGACGACGCGCGAGCGCAGCACCGCACGGTCCTTCATATAGGCACGCAGCCGGCCCACCAGTTCGGCATTTTCCGAAATACGCTCGGCGATGATGTCGCGCGCGCCTTCAAGCGCCGCCTTCACATCTGCGACCTCTTCGGTGAGATAGGCGGCGGCGAGATCTGCCGGCACGGCGGCGCGATCGGCGAGAATGGCTTCGGCCAAGGGGCCCAGGCCGCGCTCGCGGGCGATCTCGGCCTTCGTGCGGCGCTTGGGCTTATAGGGCAGGTAGATGTCTTCGAGCTCGGCCTTGGTGGGCGCGACGGCGATGCCAGCCTCGAGCTCGGGGGTCAATTTGCCCTGTTCGCCGATGGATTTGAGAATGGCCTCGCGCCGGCTCTCAAGCTCGCGCAGATAGCCCAGCCGCTCGGCCAGGAGACGCAATTGCGTATCGTCGAGCCCGCCGGTGACTTCCTTGCGGTAGCGCGCGATGAACGGCACCGTCGCGCCCTCGTCGAGCAGCGCAATGGCGGCGACGGCCTGCTGCGGGCGGGCGCCGATGTCCTGGGCAATCAGAACCGCGATATCGGGCTTGGGGGCTTTCATGAGGTCCTCGCGGAATCGGTGGTCTCGATAGAGGCGACATAAACAGAAGGAGAACGCAAAGGGCAATTGCCACGTGGCATTTGCCCCAAGGCAATCGGTCACCGTGCCGATTATGTAGTTTTATTACGATTGACTTGACGTATCGTAGTTTTGCCACATAGCTTAACGTGCTCCAAGGGAGCCTTACGGGAGATAAGGTATGGCAAGGGTTCACTCACTCATTCTGGCTGCCGGCGCGGTGCTGGCTCTGTCCTCGGGCGTCAGCGCGCAGAGCCTGACGGTCTATTGTCCGATGTCCGAAGACGATTGCGCTTCGGTGCTCAAGGCCTTCGAGGCCGATAGCGGCATCAGCTCGAGTTTCGTGCGCATGGGCGCCGGCGAGGTTCTGGCCCGCATTCGCGCCGAGGCCGCCAATCCGCAGGCCGGTCTCTGGCTCGCCGGCACGGCGGATCTGTTCATCCAGGGCGGCAGCGAGGGGCTGCTCGAGCCCTATGCGGCAAAGGGTGTAGAGCGCGTCGCGCCCAAATATAGCAGTGCCGACAATGCCTGGACCCCGATCGCGATCTCGGCGATCGCCTTCTTCTATAATCCCGACTATCTCGCCGAACTCGGCGCCGAGCCGCCGACCAGCTGGGAAGATTTCGCCGACCCGGTGTTCAAGGATGCAGTGGTGCTGACCCATCCGGCCTCGTCCGGCACCGCATCGGTGGTGCTCGCCACCATGGTGCAGATCTATGGCGAGGACCGCGCCTTTGAAATCCTCAAGGCGACCGATCCCAATGTGCTGCAATATTCGCGCTCGGCCGGCGCGCTGACCCAGATGGTCGCCTCGGGCGAAGTGGCCATTTCCCAGTCCTTTACCCATGGGCTGGAAGTGGCGCTGGAGCAGGGCTATCCGATTGCCGTGTCGTTCCCCGAAGAAGGCACCGGCTATGAGCTGAATTCGGCGGCTGTCATCGCCAATGGCCCGGAAGAGCAGCGCGAGGCCGCCAAGGCCTTCCTCGACTGGGTGCTGACCGATGCCGGGCAGACGGCGCTGGGCGCGACCCATCGCGAGTCGGTCATCCCCGGCTTTGAAAACCCCAACCTCCAGATCAAGACCTCCGAGGTCAAGCTGATCGACTATGACGCCAAATGGGCAGGCGAAAACCGCGGACGCCTGCTGCAACGCTATGAGGCCGAAGTGCGCGACGCCTCCGCCGCGCAGTAACCCTAGCGAGGGCGAGGGGCAATGAAACCCTCGCCTCTTCTCCTGCTGCGAGGCCGGCATGCAATCCGTCGCGAAGCGTTCCCCGTTGACCGCGGGGCTGAAGAAAATTGTTACCGATCCCTGGCTGTTCGGACTGTTCATCGTCCTGACCCTATCGGTCCTGATCTTCGCCATCCTGCCGATCGCCAGCGTCTTGCGGCTGGCAGCATCAGGTGGGGAAGGCAATGGCTTTGCCGCCGTTGTCGACCGGCTGACCTCGCCGCTGGTGGTGCGGGCTTTTCTCAACACCATACAATTGGGCGTCGCCTCGGCGGTGCTGGCCACCCTGATCGGGTTCCTGCTCGCCTTCTCGCTGACCCGCACCAATATGTGGGGCAAGAAGGGCGTGCATCTGATCGCGCTGCTGCCGGTCATTTCGCCGCCCTTCGTCATTGCCCTCGCCATCATCCTGTTGTTCGGGCGTTCGGGCCTGGTGACGCGCGAATTGCTGGGCATCCGCAACAGCAATATCTATGGCTTCCAGAGCCTAGTATTCATCCAGGCGCTGGCCTTCACCCCCATCGCCTATCTCAATATTCGCGGCATGCTGCAGGCCATGGACAGCGCGCTCGAAGATGCCGCCGCCACCTTGCGCGCCTCGCAATGGACAACGTTCCGCCGCGTGACGCTGCCCCTCACCATGCCGGCGCTGCTCAGCTCCATGCTGCTGGTCTTCGTCAAATCCATCGAGGATTTCGGCAATCCGCTTGTCATCGGCGGCAATTACAACACGCTCGCCGTCGAAGCCTATTCCCAGCTGATCGGCTATTTCAATCTCGAAGCCGGCGCCATGCTGGCGAGCCTATTGCTGCTGCCCTCTCTGGTCGCCTTCATGGTGCACCGCCATTGGGTGTCCAAGCGTAGCTATGTGACTGTGACGGGCAAGCCCGCCAACCAGACCATCCGCATCGTGCATCCGGCCATCGTCTGGCCGCTGGCGGCGTGCTGCTATGCGCTGGTGGCGATCATCGTGCTGCTCTATGGCACGGTCATCTGGGTGAGTTTCACCAAGATTCCTGGTATCGACTGGACGCTGACCACCGAGCACTATGCGCGCGCCTTCACCACGGGGCTGCAGCCATTGTGGAATTCGCTGCTGCTCGCCGCCATTGCGACGCCCATCATCACCATTATGGGTATTCTCATCGCCTATATCCTGGCGCGCCGCGCTTATCCGGGCAGTTTCATATTGCGCTTCGGCACGCTCCTGGCCTTTGCCGCGCCGGGCACCATTATCGGCATCGGCTATGTCAGCGTGTTCAACACGCCGCCGCTGCTGCTGACTGGCACCGCCTTCGTCATCGTTGCTGCCATGGTGGTGAAGACGCTGCAGGTGGGTATCGAGGCCGGCACCAACCAGATCCGCCAGATCGACCCGGCAATCGAAGAGGCGGCCGCCGTGCTCGGCGCCTCGAACACCCGCATCTTCTCGCGGGTGACGCTGCCTTTGCTCAAGCCGGCACTGTTTGCCTCGCTGGCCTATGGCTTTACCCGCTCGCTCACCACGCTCAGCGCCATCATCTTCCTGGTTTCGGCCAATTGGACGCTGATCACCGTCACCATTCTCAACCAGGTCGAGACCATGCGCATGGGCCTTGCCGCTGCCTATAGCGTGATGCTCATCGCCATCGTGCTGGCCGTCCTGGGGCTCATGCAAGTGCTGCTTGGCCGCAGCCACCACCAGAGGTAGCGCCATGTCCCGCGTGACATTCAAAGCCATCAACAAGCTGTTTCCGGGGCGCAATGGCCGTCCCGACGCCCATGCGGTGCGCGATCTCGACCTCGTCATCGAAGACGGTGCGCTGGTGACCTTGCTGGGGCCCTCCGGCTGCGGCAAAACCACGACGCTGCGCATGCTGGCCGGGTTCGAGACCCCCAGCTCGGGCAGTATCTCGATCGACGACCGCGACATCACCACCACCCCGGTGAACAAGCGCGATATCGGCATGGTGTTCCAGTCCTATGCGCTGTTTCCGCATATGTCGGTGCGGGAGAACGTCGCCTTCGGCCTCAAGGTCTTGAAACTCTCATCCAGCGCGATCAATCGCCGGGTCGAGGATATTCTGAAGATGATGGCTTTGTCGCAACTGGCCGACCGGCAGCCTTCGCAATTGTCGGGTGGCCAGCAGCAGCGCGTGGCGCTGGCCCGCACGGTGGTCGCCGAACCGCGGGTGCTGCTGTTCGACGAGCCGCTGTCCAATCTCGACGCGCAATTGCGCGAACGCATGCGCGACGAGCTGCGCCAGTTGCAGCAGCGCCTCGGCATTACCAGCCTCTACGTGACCCATGACCAGAGCGAGGCCATGGCCATATCGGACCGCGTGGTGGTGATGCGCGATGGCGTGGTCGAGCAGAACGGGGCGCCGCAGGACATTTATGCCAGGCCCGCCACCGCCTTCGTCGCCGAATTCATGGGCAAGGCTAATATTGTGCGCGTCAAGGTCGAGAGCGTGTCGGACACCAGCGTCAGGGCGAAACTGGGCGGTGCATCGGTCGACCTGCCGCGCCATGTGCTGGCGATCAAGCCGGGCGAGGTGATCGACTATGTCATCCGCCCCGAACAGATGTTGATTTCGGAAACCGGCGATATCGCCGCCGTGGTGGAGCGCGCCGTCTATCAGGGCGGGTTCGTGGAATATCACGTCACCATCGACGGCGCCGCCTGCACGCTGGTCGATCATCTCTACCATAGGCATCGCCTCCACCGGGCGGGCGAAACCATCCGCGTGGATATCGGCACCGCCGTGCCCTGGCCGCTGGCGGCCTCGATTGCAGGAGTTTCGGCATGACCATGACGTCTGCTGCCGATATCGCCCGCCTGGCTGAGCATGCCGCCCGCCAGGCAGGCATGGTGATCCGCGAGGCCTTTCTCGCCGCCGCCGCCGGAGAGGCGCTGGGGGTGGAGGAAAAGCATGGCCATGCCGATATCGTCACCGCGCTCGACCGACAGTCCGAACGGCTGATCCGCGACATCATCCATGCGCAGCTCCCACAGTCCCGCATTCTGGGCGAGGAGAGCGGCTGGGATGGGACCGGCGATATCATCTGGTATGTCGACCCGATTGACGGCACCAGCAACTTCGCCTCGGGCCTGCCCTTCTTCTGCGTCTCGATTGCTGCTGTGCGCGCCGACAATACGCCCATTGCCGGTGTCATCTACGATCCAATGGCCGACGAGATGTTCTCCACCCACGGCGGAAAACTCTGGCTCAACGGCGCCGAGATCAGGCCGGCCAGTCGTGCCCATCGCGACCAGGACGCCGAACTGCTGACCAATCTGCCGCGCGAGGGCAAGCCCCCGTCGCCCGGCGAAATGGAGCGTTTTGGCACGCTGGTGACCCATTTCCGCGCAGTCCGGCGGCTGGGTTCGGCAGCTTTGCAGCTGGCCTATGTGGCGGTGGGGCGGGCGGCGGTCAATTACGACGAGAACTGCCATCCCTGGGATATTGCCGCCGGCCTGCAATTGGTGGCCGCCTCGGGTGGGCGCGTGCTGTGCTGGCGGCCGGACCGCGACCTGCCGGTGGCCGACCCCATGGCGGAACTGGCCGAACTCGATCGCATCCTCGTCACCACCCCGGGCTATGACGTGGAGAACAGCGTGGTTCTTTCCGGCTGGGCTTCTCTTTCGAAGGGGGCCGCGCTAGGCCTGAACTAGGGACGGGCGCGGGAGAACGACGATGCTGGCACGGATCAGGTCATCACTCAACGATATGGCCCCTTCCGAGCGCAAGGTGGCCGAAACCGTTCTGGCCAATCCGCAGGCCGCCATTGCCTGGTCCATGGCCGATATTGCGCGCTTTTCCGGGGTCAGCGAGCCCTCGATCATGCGCTTTTGCCGCAAGCTCGGTTTCGAGGGCTATTCGGATTTCCGCATCAAGTTCGCCCAGGCTGTGGCGCTGCTGGAAAAAGCCGAACGCCCCATCGAAGACGGCGGCGACGACCCCATCCGCTCGCGCATCATCGCCAATTGCAACAAGGCCACGGCGGCGATCAACGACCTGATCATGGATGTGGACAGCGCTGTGATCGCGCGCGCGGCCGAACGACTGGCCACATCGCGGCGCATCGACGTCTATGGCCATGGTGGCTCCGGCTTTCTGGCCGGCGAGGCGCAGTATCGCTTCGCCTATCTCGGCCTCGCCAGCGTCGCCTATTCCGACCCGTCGCTGCAGATGTTTTCCGCCGTGGCCCTGGGGCCGGAGGATAGCGTGCTGGCCTTTTCCTTTTCCGGCATCACCACTCATATGCTGCCCAATCTGGAGATCGCGCGCGGGGCGGGGGCGCAGATTATTACGCTCGCCCCGACCGGCTCCGCCATTGCCAGGGCCGCCGACCTCAACATCGCCATCAACGCCTACCGGCAGAAGAAATCCCCGGTCTTCCTGCCCAATGAACGCCTGACCATGTATGTCATGCTCGACGCCCTGGTCGAACTGGTGGGCGAAAAGCTGTCGGGTGCGGTGGGAACTGATAGGGTGCGAAGCTGATCGATCGGAGCTTATTGAGGTTGCCGCTGGATCGTGGTTTTGAACTGCTAAGCTCAAGCAGCAGCAACAGGAATTCGACCAGCGTGTTGCCGCTGGACCGCGATTTCTGAACTGCTAAGCTCATCGCGTTCCACGCGATAGCGGGCGTTTTGTTGCCGCTGGACCGCGATTTCTGAACTGCTAAGCTCGATCCTGTCCGATCTTCTTGTTTTTAAACAGAAAATCGGCGGGATCGGTGCAGGCAAAATGCGTGGCGGGGCTAGAAAAGGGCGAGCTGGCCCGGGTTTTTCTGCGGGGTGCGGCGGCCCTGGTCGGAGAATCGGACAATGTTTTCATATTGCCGGTCGGTGAACGGAAAAATGTAGACATTGCCCATGCTGGGCAGATGGGTTTCGATTTTCCGGACATAGGCCTCGAACTGCTCCTTGCCTTTGCAAAAACGAAGATAGTTGGAAAACTGGCTCATCTCAAAGCCTAAATCCAACAGGGCCAGTCGGAATTTGGTCGCTGCCGCGCGCTGCTGCTTGGTCTCGACCGGCAGGTCGAAGGTCACGAGCATCCACATGAGCTGATATCCGCTGAGATGGGTGGCGCCGGAATTGGCCTTTTGGGCGCGCTTGTTGCTGGGGTTCTTAGGCGTCGACATCGGCAGTCGCGGGGGCTGAAACGAGAAGCGGCGGTTGCGGCAGCTCGAGACGGGCTTTGCCGGTCTCGAAACTCTGGGCCACGGAGTGGACGAAGCGCTGCGCCTGCACCGAAAGCGGCGAGACGCCCAAGAGGGAGGGCAGGTCCAGCGTGGTAATGCGCGTCAGCACCAGTTTGGTCTCGGGGTTCACCTCGCTCATCCCCTCGTCCACCAGGGCGCGCACCATCTGATCGACCAGCGGGCGATAGGGCTCCATCAGGTCGTCGGCCAGGGCAAAGGCATTGGCGCGATTGGCGTGGAAAATGCCGAGCGTTGGATGCAGGCCCGAAGCGCAGATGGCGCGGGCGAGGATAGCACGCAGCACGGTATAGCCGTAGTTGAGCAGGCCGTTGATATCGCCACCGTCCTGGTCGCGGGTGAAGTGCCGCCCGAACAGCAGCTTCCAATACCGCCGCGCCGCCTGGGCCTCGACATTGTCGGGATCGCCCGAACGCACCGAGCGGGCGAGGAGGTCGAAGGCGCCGGCCTCGTGACCGTTGCGCAGGAGGATTTCGCCCTGCATGCGGATTTTGGCCTGGACGATCTCCTTCCACATCTGCTTGCCCAGGGGGCGGGGCGCCGCGAGCTGGGCCCGCATGCGGGCGCCTTGCAGATGATGGCCGTGCAGCGGCCAGACGATTGATTGCGGGGCATGGTTGCTGCCGCAGATCACCACCGGGACGCCGCGATCGCCCAGCCGCGTGAACACGGTCGTGGACCAGGTGACGCCATGGGCATGCACGATGAGCGCCCCGATGTCATCGAGCGCGATGCGGCCGCGTTCCTCGCCCTGGTCGCTAACCGTAAGGAAACCGCGCTGCACGGCAAGATACAGATTGTCCGTTGCTATGTCGACCACGCGCTCCATGCAGAAGAGCCTAGGGCAAGACTGTAAAATCCGCCAAGGCCTGCATGTTTTTAGCGTTAATCGGTGGATTTTTTCTTGCGTGCGTTTCGGGCTTCCTTGTCCCGCGGGCCGGGGTCGAAGACGCGACCGATTTCGTCGACCCGCACCTGGCGCAGCCCGATGTCCTTCATCGCGCTGCCCGATTTGTAGAAATATCGGAAGCGATCCTCGGGGTCTGCATCACGCGCCTTCAGGGCGCCGGCCTCCTTATGCGGCGCAAATGTCATCTGGCCACTCTGGCTGAATTTCACCACGCGGCCGATTGTTGGTCCGTCCTGGGGGTGGTCATAGGCCACCATGTCGTTCTGCTTGAGGCTGAGGACCCGCCGAGCTGCGGGGTGATGGATATGAACGGCCGATGTCCAGCTCCGGTCATGCGCATCGAACATGGACACAACCTCATGCATCCATTTGCCGTTCGGCAATTCCCACACATCGTAGCGATAGTTGGCGTCGCCCTTATAGGCCTTGTAGGCCCGGCCAGTGCCGTCGCGAATGGGGATGACATTGAGCGGCTCGACCACGCGGACATGGCGGATGCTCTTGTAGTCATCGCGGTCGCGAAACTGTTCGAGCGCCGCCTGCAACTCCTTGCCGCTGCGGCCGGCAATGGCGCTCCCGAGCGCCTGGGCGAGCTGGCGGTCGCGGATGCTGGGAAGGTCCTTTTCAGTGAGGCTCGTGAACGGCTTGCGGCGCACGACGATGGGCGTGCCGCGGCTGTCGGTCTCCCCCGTCAGGCCATAGGCGGTGTCATTGTGCAACTGGCCGGCGGTCTGCCCGCCTTGTCCGGGCTTTGGCAGCGTGCCGTGATCGGGTTTGTGGCTGACCACGATGCGCTTGATCACCGCCTGCAACTCGTCGCGGAAACCGGGCCAGGGCGGCTCGATCTTGCCGATGGTTTCTTCGAGCGCCTGGGCCTCGCGCCCACCGGCCACAGTGGCGATGCGCTGCAGCAGGGCGCGGGTGGTGACGCCAACCACCGCTGCGTCGATGGCATGGTGGCGATGGTCGTTTCGGTTTTTCTGGTTGTGGTCGGCGAGGAGCGAATTGAGCCCCCATTGCCGGCGCAGCATTTCGGTCATCCGGCCGGTGATGACACGCACATGGTTCTTGCGCGCTAGCACGCCCTGCGCATCAGGCTCCTCGTCGGGATAGAGCGCCGCCATATAGGCATGTGCAAGGCGGGAGAGATATTGCGTATCGGTCAATTGCCGGGCGAGGAAGGTTTCCTCGTCGGCGAATTTCTTCATCGCGTCGCGGCCGAAGCGCCAGCGCTTGTTGAGCGGCAAGGTGTTGGCGCGGGCGAGAATGTCGTCATAGCGCCCCTGCCATTGCGGCACCTCAGCGGGCGCATAATTGGCCTTTTGCCGGTTGCAGGCGACGTGGCAGACGAGGCGATTGGCCTGGCTGTCATCCAGCGTTTTTGACCAGGGCAGGATGTGGTCGATATCGACCGCGCTGGAAAACAGCGTCTCGATATTGATCGGCTCGCCGCAATAGATGCAGACGCGGTTCTCCGGCGCCCTGAGATTGAGCTCTTCCCAGAGTTTGAGCAGCACGCGATTATAGCCGGTATCGGGCACGCCCAGCTCCACCAGCTTGGCCGAGCGCTGTTCGGCGGCCCGGGTGTTGCGGGCAATCTCGATGTTCTTTTCGCGCTTCTGCTCGTCGTTGAGTTTCAGCTCCCGCGCCAGTTCGATGGCGATCTGCTCCGGCTTGCCATAGCGGCGGATGAGGGCATTGAGCACTTTCTGCAGCTGGTTGAGCCCGATATGAACGGTTGGATTGGTGATCCGGCCCTTTTCCACATCATAGGGGTCATCCGGATTTCCGGTGCCCGGAGGAATGCGCCGCGCGATGACCTCCTGGTATTTCGGCAGCGCCTCAAGGCCAGCGCCACGCTGCAGCAACGCATGGTCATAGCCGGCGCGTCTGGCGGCCTCGGCCTCGGAAATGACAGCGGCCTTGAGCTCGACCAGGATTTCGGTCAGCGCCGTTTCGCCCAGCCGGCCATAGCCTTCGGGCAGGCGGGCGGCCAGAATGGCGTCGATATGCTCGCCATCCAGCCCGTAATGCTGTTCCAGCCAGGCGGTCAGCTCCAGCGGGTCCTCGACGCGGCGCAGGGTGTCGACAATGATCCAGCGCTCTTCGAGCGGCATGGAAATCCAGGCCTGGCCGAACCGGGTCTTGGCCGAGAGTTCGGCGGCGACCTCGTCGCCCTTCATCTTGGTGCGGCTCTCGGTTTCCTTGTTGAAGCGCGTGCCCAGCGGGGCGCGCGCCGTCTTGCGCAGGGCGCTATAGGCGGCTTCGCGCTGGGTCTTGAGTTGGGCGATGAGTGCGTCGCGTTGATCGAGAGAGAGTTTATGGTGGTCCTGATTGCGATCGACCAGTTCGAGCTCATTGACCTCCTTATAGAGGCGGAATTCCTGGAACAGCGGATGGGCGCGTGGCAGGCGCTCTTCCCCGGGATTAAAGCTACATTTGCCCACCTGCACCGGCTTCAGCGGTCTTTGGAAGAAGATGATGGTTTCCAGATGCGTCCGGCGCTCCTCGGTCAAGACGTCGGGATAGTGCGCGGCCTGGGCGGTCCAGATGGCGTTGAACTCGTCCTGCAGCAAGGCGCGCTCGGGATAAAAGCCGTAGCCGTCTTCTTCCTTGTCATCCTTGCCGGGAACGCGGGAGGGGCGCACGCGCACCCAATTGCCGGCCTGGTGGCGGTGATTGAGATATTCACCCAGCGTGCGCATGCCTTCTGAGGCCAGCTTGTCGCGCAGCCGCGAAATGCCGCTGGCGATCTTGCCCTGGTCATTGTCGCGCTTGTCGGTCTTGCGATTGGATTTGAAACCGCGGCGCTGATTGATATGGAACAGCGCCCGACCGATATGGTGCAGCGGCAGTTTGTCGTCGAGGGCGCGGGCGCGTAGGGCATAGACATCGCTGGCGATTTTGCCGGGCGCCTTGTCATTGGTTTCGGCCACCAGCGCGCGGCGAGCCGCCGGATCATCGGGCATCAGCCCATATTCGATCAGTGTGCGGATGACCGCCTTGCGCCGTCGCTTGTAGCGATCGCGGCGACGCGACATGCCGCGGGCCAGGCGGCGCCCCTCGGCAAGGGAAGTTCCCGATTTCGGCTCCCGGCCATCGGAAAAGATGCGCACGCCGGCATCGAGGATGCGGTAGGGCAAATTGGCGTTGTCGAGCGCCAGAACGCACCAGCCAATGGAATTGGTGCCGATATCGAAGGCAAATGAAGTTTTCATGACGCTTTCCCCCAAAAGCATCTCGCGGAGCGCCGGCGAGGAGGCCGGGCCTGGCGATGTTGCATCCACATATAAAGGCAAGGTCTATCGTCCGGGGGTATTTGTCCGCACCGGTAATAATCCCGTCGATAGATACCTAGAGGTGCTGGATTGCTTCCTGCCGTCAAAAATGCAAAATGAGAAAACTGCCTAGCAGTTCAGAAATCGCGGTCTGGCTGTTAACAAGCTTCGACAGCACCAAATAAGGCGCAGCCTCCGGGCTGCGCTTTTTATTTGTGCTAGGTGTCGGCAAGTGTGGACGCGCTGGTGTCCTCGCCGGCCCAGGGCGTGGCCTGGTCGGGGATATCGAGGGACAGAAGGTCGATGGCGCGGGCGGCGAGGTGGTGGGTGATGTCGGCTATGGTTCTGGGGCGCTGGTAGAAGGCGGGGACCGGCGGCAGGAGGATGGCGCCCATTTCGGTTGCCGCCACCATATTGCGCAGATGCCCGAGATGCAGCGGGGTCTCCCGCGGCATGAGCACGAGGCGACGGCGCTCCTTGAGATGGACATCGGCAGCGCGGACAATGAGATTGTCTGAGAGGCCCATGGCAATGGCGGCGAGGGTGCGCATCGAGCAGGGGGCGACGATCATGCCCGCGGTGCGGAAGGAGCCGCTGGCAATGGTGGCGCCGATATCGGCGGCGTCATGCGTGTGGTCGGCGGCGGCGGCGACGCGATCGGGACCATCCGGCCCGACCTCGTGAACCAAGGTGCGGATGGCGGAATTGGAAACCACCGCATGGGTTTCGATGGTGGCAAAGGGCGCCAGCCGTTCGAGAATGGTGAGGCCCAGCGCCGCGCCCGAGGCGCCGGTAATGGCGACGACCACCCGCTGAACCCGGCTCATCGATCCAATCCCAGTTCCGACCAGATGGCGTCGACGCCGGCCATGGTGGCGGCGTCCATGTCCAGCTTGCGGCCCCATTGCCGGCTGGTTTCGGCGCCGATCTTGTTGGTGGCATCGAGGCCGAGCTTGCCGCCCAGGCCCGGTTGGGCCGAGGCGAAGTCGAGATAGTCGATAGGCGTGTCGGGCACGACGACGAGATCGCGCGGCGCATCGAACCGGGTGGTGAGCGCCCAGATGACATCGCTCCAGTTGCGCACGTCGATATCGGGATCCACGGTGATGATCAGCTTGGTCATGCTGAACTGGGCCAGCATCGACCACAGGCCCATCATGACGCGGCGGGCCTGGCCGGGATAGCGCTTGTCGATGGACACCACCATGGCGCGATAGGAGCAGGCCTCGGGCGGCAGCCACAGATCGACGATCTCTGGAATCTGGCGCCTGGCCAGCGGCACGAAGAGCGGCGTCATCGCTTCGCCCAGCCGCGAGGGCTCGTCGGGTGGGCGGCCGGTATAGGTGGAGAGATAGATGGGATCGCGGCGCGACGTGATGGCCGAGACCTGCATGACCGGGAAATTCTCGACCGAGTTGTAGTAGCCGGTATGGTCGCCATAAGGGCCTTCGGGGGCGGTTTCATGGGCCGAGACGCGGCCCTCGATGATGATCTCGGCATTGGCGGGGACGGGCAAGTCGACGCTGACCGCCTGCGCCACCTGGCCCGGCTTGCGGCGCAGGATCCCGGCAAAGGCGAGTTCGCTGAGCCCGTCGGGCAGCGGCATGACGGCAGCGAGAATGGTGGCGGGATCGGCGCCGATGGCTACGGCCACCGGCATGTCCTCGCCCCGGGCCTGCCACAGGCGGTGGTGCCGGGCGCCGCCGCGACCGGGCAGCCAGCGCATGATGGTGCGATCCGGGCCCAGGACCTGCATGCGGTAAATGCCGACATTGACGTCGTCGGGATCGTCGGGCGCGCGGGTGATGACCAGGGGCCAGGTGATGAGCGGGGCTGGCTCGCCCGGCCAGCACCACTGGATCGGCAAGGCGCCGAGGTCGATGTCGCGGCCCCTGTGCACCACCGCCTGGCAGGGTGGGCGGGCGACGCTCTTGGTGCGCATGGCAAGCGCCGCGCTCAGCAGGTCGCGCTGTCCCCAGGCATCGCTGAGGCTGCGCGGCGGGCGCGGGGCGCGCATATCGGCCATGGCCTCGCCCAATTGCGGCAGATCGGCGGGGTCGAGGCCCATGCCCAAAGCGACGCGTTCCAGCGCCTCGCTCCTGCCCCGGTTCGACCTGCCGCGAGACCTCTCCGGCCTTGCCGGGCCCCTGGCCAATCCAGTGCGGCGAGCCGCCGAATTCGTGCGGGATCGCGCTCTGGCAGGGCAGGGTTGAGTCATGGAACTGATCTGCCCCGCCGGCACCCCGGCTGCCTATCGCGAAGCCGTCGAGGCCGGCGCTGACGCGGTCTATTGCGGCTTCCGCAACGAAACCAATGCCCGCAATTTTCCCGGGCTCAATTTCAGCCGCGCCGAGATGGCAGAGGCGGTAGCCTTCGGCAAATCGCGTGGCGTAGAGACCTATGTCGCGCTCAATACGTTCATGCGCGCCGGCAATGAGGCGCTGTGGTACGGCGCCGCCGATGACGCCGTTGCGGCGGGAGCGGATGCACTGATCCTCGCCGACATGGCGCTGATGGATTATGTGGCGACGCGCTATCCTGAACAGCGCCTGCATGTCTCGGTGCAGGCCTCGGCCTCCAATGCCGATGCCATCAATTTTCTGGTCGAGAGCTTTGGCGCCAAGCGCCTGGTGCTGCCGCGGGTACTGACCGTGGCCGAGATCGCCGCCATCGCCAGCCAGGTCGATTGCGAGCTCGAGGTCTTTGCCTTTGGCGGGCTCTGCGTCATGGCCGAGGGGCGCTGCTCGCTCTCCTCCTACATCACTGGCCGGTCACCCAATATGCAGGGTGTCTGTTCGCCTGCCAGCCATGTGCATTACCGCAAGGACGGCACCGACATGGTGTCGGAGCTGGGCGAATTCACCATCAACCGGTTCGCCGAGCACGAACCGGCGGGCTATCCCACGCTCTGCAAGGGGCGCTTCCATATTGCCGACAGCGAGGCCTATGCCTTCGAGGACCCGGTGAGCCTGGATGTGATGGATCATCTCGATGCCCTGCAAAAGGCCGGGGTGACGGCGCTCAAGATCGAGGGGCGGCAGCGCGGCAAGGCCTATGTCGCCGAAGTCGTCTCGAGCCTGCGCAAGGCATTGTCGGGGGTGCCGGAGGCGCGCGCTGCCCATCTCTCGCAATTGCGCCGGTTGAGCGAGGGCCAACGCACCACCTCTGGTGCCTATGAAAAGAAGTGGCGCTGAACATGGGCGACACAAAGCAACTCAAGATCACGCTGGGGCCGGTTCCCTATCTTTGGGACGGCGAGAAGTGGCGTGATTTCTATTATCGCATCGCGGAGTCGGGGCATGTCGATGCGGTAACGCTGGGTGAAGTGGTCTGTTCCAAGCGTGACCATTTCACCCAGCCCTTCCTTCCTCAGGTGGTCGAGCGCCTGGAGATGGCTGGCAAATCCGTCGCCCTCGCCAGCCTGGCGCTGGTGACGCAGGAGCGTGAGATCAAGGCGACGCGCAAGCGCGCCGAGAGCGGTGCGCTGATCGAAGCCAATGACCTGTCGAGCCTGCGCCTCCTGTCAGGGCGGCCGCATCTCGTCGGCCCCTTCGTCAATGTCTATAACGGCGCGACGGCGCGGCTTCTGGCCCGCAAGGGGGCCACCCGCATCTGCCTCGGGCCGGAATTGCCGGCCGCCTCCATCGCCGCCATTACCGCCGATGCGCCTGATATCGACTATGAAATCATCGCCTTTGGCCGCATGCCCCTGGCGATCTCGGCGCGCTGCGCCCATGCCCGCGCCAAGGGACACAGCAAGGACAATTGCCAGTTCGTATGCCGCGAGGAACCGGACGGGCTCGATGTCGATACGCTTGATGGCCAGGCATTCCTCACCATCAATGGCGTGCAGACCATGTCGCGCCATTGCCAGGTGCTGCTGGGCGCGCTGCCGCGGCTTGCTGAAATCGGCATTACCCATCTGCGCCTGTCGCCGCAGGATTGCGACATGGCCGCCGTGGCAGCGCTCTATGCGCAGGTGCGCGACGGGTTGATGGACGCTGACGAGGGCGTCGCCAAATTGCGCGAGATTTATTCCGGCGCCGTGTTCGCCAATGGCTTCATGCATGGCCAGCCGGGCATGAACTGGATTGCTGCATGAACACGTCTTCGCCCAAGCGCCAGCCTCTGAGCCCGCTCAAGCGCCATATGCTCACCGCCCTTGGCATAGTCATGCTGGGGCTGGGCGCGCTGGGAGCGGTGCTGCCGCTCTTGCCGACAACGCCGTTTCTGCTCGCCGCCGCCGCCTGCTTTTCCCGGTCGTTTCCGCGGCTCGAGCGCTGGCTGCTCAATCACAAGCGCCTGGGTCCACCGCTGCGCGCCTGGCGGCAGTCGGGCGCCATTTCGCGGCGGGCCAAGGCCATGGCGGTTGGCGCCATGCTGGTGAGCTATGCAATCTTCCTCGTGACCACCGATGTGTCCCTTGCCTTGCAGGCCTTGGTGGCAGTGGTGATGAGTTGCTGCTCGACCTTTATCCTCAGCCGGCCCAATGCCGATGCGATCGGCCCATAGGCGCTGCCGCAGAGCCGCTGAACCACAATCGATTGTCGCCCTTGCCGGTTCGGGCTAGAGATTTTGCGCGCCTGGCGCAGAGGAAACCATCGCTTGGACCAGAAAACCCCGCCATCGCCCGAAAAGACTCTGTTGGGGACCGGCCTCGGGCATTTGCGCGTGGTGCTGTCGGACACGGCCTATATCGGGCCGGGGCGGGCCGACCTTCTCGATGGCATCACCCGCACCGGGTCGATCGCGGCGGCGGGCAAGGCCATGGGCATGAGCTATAAGCGCGCCTGGAGCCTCGTGCAGGCGCTCAATGACGGTTTTGGCGCGCCGCTGGTGCTGTCGAGCCGGGGTGGCGCAACGCAAGGCGGGGCGGTGCTGACCCCGCTGGGACAGGCAGTGCTCGCGCATTATCGCGCCATGCAGGCGAAAACCGAAGCAGCCATTGCCGAGGACGTGGCGGCGCTGCGCGCTCTGCTCGTTCGATAGGTTTTTTCGAACATATCGCTTGCGCTGCGGCGTGAAGTTGGCCATCGATATGCACGTAAAAACATATCGGGGGCTGCCTTGTCGCGTCTGTTGCTTTCCCTTGCCGTGCTTGCGGCCACCGCTGTGCCCAGCTGGGCCGAAACGGTGCATGTCGCCGTTGCAGCCAATTTCACCGCCGTCGCCGAGGACCTGTCGGCCAAGTTCGAGGCCGAGACCGGGCACGATGTGGAACTGAGTTTCGGCGCCACCGGCCAGCTCTATACCCAGATCACCCAGGCCGCGCCCTTCGGCGTTTTCCTTGCCGCCGATACGGCACGGCCGCAAAAGGCCATCGATGAAGGCTTTGGCGTCGAGGGCAGCTTCTTCGTCTATGCCGAAGGTCGGCTGGTGCTCTATGGTCCGGGGCGCGACATGAGCGATGGCGAGGCCGCGCTCAAGGCCGACTTCAACAAGATCGCCATTGCCGATCCGGCCGCCGCACCCTATGGCAAGGCCGCTGTCGAAACGCTGACCGCGCTGGGGCTCTATGAGACGCTGCAGCCAAAAATCGTGCAGGGTGAGAACATTTCCCAGACGCTGCAATTCGTCGAAACCGGCAATGCCGAACTCGGCTTCGTCGCCGCCAGCCAGGTGCTGGGCAAGGCCGACCAGTGGCTGGTTCCGGCCGAGATGCACACGCCCATCGCCCAGGGCGCGGTATTGCTGAAGTCCGAGGCCGAAAACCCGGCGGCGCTGGCCTTTATCGCCTATCTGCGCTCCGATGCAGCCGTGGCCGTGATCGAAGCGGCGGGCTATTCGGTGCCATGATTGATCTGACGGGCATATGGTCGCCGATCGCGCTTACCCTGTCGCTTGCCGCAGTGGTGACCTTCATGCTCGTCCTTATCGGCAGCCCCATCGCCTGGTGGCTGGCGCGCGGCGATGGGCGCGGCAAGGCGGTGGTGGGGGCGCTGGTGACCCTGCCCATGGTGCTGCCGCCCACCGTGCTCGGCTTTTACCTGTTGCTGGCGCTCGGTCCCAACGGACCGGGCGGCGCGCTGGCCGGGCTCTGGGGCGCACGCACCCTGGCCTTTTCCTTCACCGGTCTGGTGATCGGCTCGGTCATCGCCTCATTGCCCTTCATGGTGCAGCCGCTGCGCAATGCCTTTGCCGCCATTCCCGAGGAGGTGCTGGAGGCCGCCGCTTCCCTCGGCGCCAAGACGCCGCAAACCTTTGCTCGCATCGTGCTGCCGCTGGCCATGCCCGGCTATCTGGTCGGCGCCATCATGGCCTTTGCCCATACGGTGGGCGAATTCGGCGTGGTGCTGATGATCGGCGGCAATATTCCGGGCCAGACCAAGGTGCTCTCCATCGCCATCTACGACTTTGTCGAGCGGCTGGAATGGGAGAAGGCGCATATGCTGGCCGGCGGCATGGTGCTGTTCGCTTTCCTCGTGATCTTCACCACCCTGGCGGTCAACCGCCGCGCCCTGTCGCGGGCCGGCTAAGCCACTGACATTGAAAATCTTTCTTCAATGATGTCGAGCGCGAACAATCATGCTCACGCTATGGTAAGAGACGCAAAGGAAACCCCAGCGGCGCAGTGGAGATTCTGCGGCCATGGGGCTATCGTCACGCCAGCCCTCATTCACAAGAGATCACCCCATGACCATCAAGCATCTCACCTTCGCGGCCGCCCTGCTGGCCGGTGCCAGCCTCTCCTCGCTTGCCCTGGCGCAGAGCGTCAATCCCGACGCCACCATCCGCATCGGCTCGCTCTACGAGCCGCAGAACCTCGACAACACCGCCGGCGCCGGCCAGGGCATCAACGAAGCCTTCAACGGCAATGTCTATGAAGCCCTGTTCCAGCTGACCGATGCCGGCTCGGTCGAGCCCAAGCTGGTGGAGAGCTACGAAGCAAGCGAAGACGGGCTGACCTATACGTTCAAGCTCAAGCCCGGCGTCACCTTCCATTCCGGCGATCCGCTGACCGCAGCCGATGTGAAATATTCCATCGAGCGCGTCACTGCCGAAGCCTCCAAGAGCTCGCGCAAGAAGAGCCTCTCGACCATTACCGGCATCGAGACCCCCGACGACCAGACGGTGGTGATCACGCTGTCGACCCGCTCGATCTCGCTGCCCTATAACCTCTCCTATGTGTGGATCGTCAACGACGCGGCGGCCGATATCACCGCCACCGAAGACGGCACCGGTCCCTATACGCTGGAAGAATGGCGCCGCGGTTCGGCGCTGGCCCTGTCGCGTTTCGATGGCTATTGGGGTGATGCTGCCAGCAATGGCGAAGTGGTCTACACCTATTTCACCGACGCCACCGCGCTCAACAATGCGCTGCTGACCAATGCGGTCGATATCATCACCTCGGTGCAGAGCCCGGATTCCCTGGCCCAGTTTGCCGATAATCCGGCCTACACGGTGACCGAAGGCGCCTCGACCACCAAGGAATTGCTGGCCTATAATGACCGCGTCGCCCCCTTCGACAATGTCAAGGTGCGCAAGGCCCTGGCGCGCGCCACCGACAAGGCGCGCCTGCTGAACTCCATCTGGGGCGACTATGGCACCCTGATCGGCTCCTTCGTGCCGCCGACCGATCCCTGGTATGTCGATCTGACCGGCGTCGATGCCTATGACGTCGAGAGCGCCAAGGCCCTGCTCGCCGAAGCCGGCTATCCCGATGGCTTCGAATTCACCCTCGATACGCCCGACTACGATCCGCATCCGATCGTCGCGCAGTTCCTGCAGACCGAATATGCCAAGATTGGCGTCACGGTGAATATCAACATCATCACCGCCAATGAGTGGTATACCAAGATCTACCAGGAGAAGAATTTCGAGGCGACGCTGCAGGAGCACGTCAACCACCGCGATATCGTCTTCTACGGCAATCCCGACTTCTACTGGGGCTATAACAATCCCGACGTGGTCAAACTGATCGCCGACGCGGAAGCCGCTTCGAGCGAAGCCGAGCAGACCGAAAAGCTCACCGAAGCCAACAAGATCATCGCCGAAGACGCGGCCGGCAACTGGCTCTATCTCTTCCCGCAGATCGTGGTCTCGGCCGCCAATGTCACCGGCTACCCGGTCAATGGCCTCAACGCCCAATTCTTCGCCTACGACATCGAAAAGGCTGAGTAATCGCGAGGCGATGATGAGCCCTCTCTCGGGATCGGGGGAGGGGGCTCCATCGCCTCCCTCCCCCTTGAGGGGAGGGAATGAGGGTGGAGGTCCATCGGTGGATCACAAAACGACCCCCACCCCAGCTCTGCTAGGCCTTTGGGCCAAGCGACGCTACCCTCCCCTCAAGGGGAGGGAGAGCGGGAGCCGCGAGTTCCGCTAGGTTACAAATGACCTAAATCGGCAATACCCGCGAAAACTTGACGGCCCCTAGCGAAAAACTGCTTTCGATGGAGGCGACGCCCTCGAGTTGCGTCAGTTTCTCACGCAGGAAATGCTCATAGGCTTCGAGATCGGCGCAGACGACGCGCAAGAGGAAGTCGTATTGCCCGGTCATCAGATAGCACTCCATCACCTCCGGCCAACGGGCAATGGCGGCGCCGAAGGCGTCGAGATTATCGGCGCGCTGGCGTTCGAGCTTGATGGAAATGAAGACCGAAACCGGCAGGCCCACCGCTTTCTGCTCGATATTGGCGCTATAGCCCGAGAGCACCCCGGCGCGTTCCAACTGCCTTAAGCGGCGCAGGCAGGGCGAAGGCGACAGGCCCACCTTGTCGGCCAGCGCCTGGATGGTGAGCCGCCCATCTTCCTGCAGTGCCCGCAGAATCCGGCGATCCACTGCGTCAATGCCATTTGGGGTGGTTTCTGCCAATTTGCTGCCAATACCTTATCAAATCATGCGCCAAATTGGGCGGATTCAACCAAAATAGACAAGAAATTTGTCGCCGCAAGGTGCAGTCTCGGCTCGTTGTGAGGAGGATTGTATGGGTTCGGAAACGATTGGGCGCGTCGAGGCCATTGAGGCGCTGACCAAAAAATCGCTGTGGCTGGCCAGCTGGATGATCCATCACGCCAACCATATCCGGCCCAATGTGGATGGCGTGAAGGTGGGTGGGCACCAGGCCAGTTCCGCCTCCATGGCCGCCTTGCTTTCAACGCTTTATTTCGGCGTGCTGAAGCCCGAGGACCGGGTGGCGGTGAAGCCGCATGCCGCGCCTGTATTCCACGCCATCCAATATCTGATGGGCCGGCAGAGCCGCGAAAAGCTCATCGATTTCCGTGCCTTTGGCGGCGCGCAATCCTATCCCTCGCGCACCAAGGACACCGACGACGTCGACTTCTCCACCGGCTCGGTGGGGCTGGGCGTGGCCTTTTCCGCCTTTGCCTCGATGATCCAGGACTATGTCCGGGCCAAGGACTGGGCCCGCAAGGATGTCGCCGAAGGCCGGATGATTGCGCTGGCCGGCGATGCCGAGCTCGACGAGGGCAATATCTACGAATGCCTGCTCGAAGGCTGGAAGCACGGGCTGCGCAATTGCTGGTGGATCATCGACTATAACCGGCAGAGCCTCGACGGGGTGGTGCGCGAAGGGCTTTACGAGCGGATCGAGGCCATTTTCAGCGCTTTCGGCTGGACGGTGGTGACGCTCAAATATGGGGCGTTGCAACGCGCCGCCTTTGCCGAACCCGGCGGCGAGCAGCTCAAGGCCTGGATCAATGCCTGCCCCAATGCGCTCTATTCGGCGCTGATGTTCCGCGGTGGCGCCGCCTGGCGCGAGCGGCTCAGCGACGAAATCGGCGATCAGGGGCCGGTCTCGGCGCTATTGGCGCGGCGCACTGACGAGGAATTGGCGGCGCTGATGGCCAATCTCGGCGGGCACTGTGTCGAAAGCCTGCTCGAACAGTTCGAGGCGGCGGGCAGCGACCAGCCGACCGTGTTCATCGCCTATACCGTCAAGGGCTGGGGGACCCCGCTGGCCGGTCACAAGGACAACCATGCCGGGCAGATGACTGCGGCGCAGATGGCGCAATTGCAGGCCGCCCACAAGGTGCGGGCCGGCCATGAATGGGAAAAGCTGGAAGGGCTGGAAAAAGCCACGGCGCTCGAGGCGTTTCTGGCAACAGTGCCGTTCAACAGCGAAAAATCGCGCCGCCTGACCTCGCCGGCCGTGCCCACGATCGGGCCGCAATTCATCGGCACCGGCGCGACGTCGACGCAGGCGGCCTTCGGCAAAATTCTCGATGCCATCGCCAGGACCGACAGTCCGCTGGCGCAGCGCATCGTCACCACCTCGCCCGACGTAACCGTCTCGACCAATCTCGGCGCCTGGGTGAACCGGCGCAATCTCTTCGCCTCGGACGAAATGGCGGACCTGTTCCAGAAGGAAGCCATTCCCTCCACGCAGAAGTGGCGCTTCGGCCCCGATGGCCAGCATATGGAGCTGGGCATTGCCGAGATGAACCTGTTCCTGATGCTCGGGGCGGCCGGGCTTAGCCATTCCCTGTTCGGGGAGCGCCTGCTGCCCATCGGCACGCTCTATGATCCGTTCATCGCCCGCGGCCTCGATGCGCTCAATTATGCCTGCTACCAGGATGCGCGCTTCCTGTTGGTGGCGACGCCATCGGGCGTGTCGCTGGCCGGTGAGGGCGGTGCGCATCAGTCGATTTCCTCGCCGCTGATCGGCATGGCCCAGGATGGATTGGCCAGCTTCGAGCCGGCCTTTGCCGACGAGCTGGCGGTGATCATGGATTGGGCTTTCGACTATATGCAGCGCTCTGGCGATGCCCGCCCGGACCTGGCGGATTGGCCGCGCGATGTCACCGGCGGCTCCGTCTATTTGCGCCTCTCCACCCGCGCCCTGGAGCAGGTGCCGCGCCAGGTCGATGCCGATCTCTCGCGGAACATCATTCGTGGCGCTTATTGGCTGAAGCCACCGACGCCCGAATGCACCACTGTTATCGCCTATCAGGGCGTGCTGGCCAGCGAGGCCATTGCCGCCGCGGCCGAAATCGGTGGTGACCGGCGCAATGTGGCCGTGCTGGCCGTGACGTCGGCCGATCGTCTCAATGCCGGTTGGCAGGCGGCGCAGCGCGGCCGGTTGCATGGCGAAAGCCCCGAGCCCAGCCATATCGAGGCCCTGTTGGCCGAGGTGCCGCAGGCGGCCGGTATCGTCACCGCCATCGACGCGCATCCGGCAACCTTGGGGTGGCTAGGCAGCGTGCTCGGTCATCGCACCATGGCGCTGGGGGTGGAGCATTTCGGCCAGACCGGCACGGTCAATGACCTCTATCGCCATTTCGACATCGATGCCCGCGCCATCGTACAGGCGGCCCGCGCGGCGACCGGGCGGCGATAGGCCTCGCAGGCGGTTGCGCAAACTACTCCGCGTCGTCCTTGACCGCTTCCATGGAGACATGGGTGGAGGTGTGGGCGACGTGGGGCAGGGCGGAGATCTTTTCGCCCAGCACTTCGCGATAGGCGGCAATGTCCTTGGTGCGCACCTTGAGCAGGTAATCGAAGCTCGAAGCGATCATATGCGCCTGTTCGACTTCGGGCAGGGCCCGCACGGCCTTGTTGAAGGCTTCGAGTGCCGCCTTGCGGGTGTCGCTGAGCCGCACCTCCACAAAGGCCACATGCGGCAGGCCCAGCCGGGTCGGGTCGATGACAGCGCGATAGCCGAGGATGAATCCATCCTGTTCCAGCCGGTGAATGCGCGCCTGGCATGGGGTTTTGGAGAGGTTGACGCGCCGGCTGAGCTCGGCAACGCTGATCCGGCCATTTTGCGCCAGTTCTGCAAGGATTTTGCGGTCGGTCTGGTCCAAAGGCCTGTCGGTGGCGGAGTTCATGGGCGAAAGTCCTGCTGGAAACGCAATTTCAGTAGCATAGTTCCTCGACTGGCCACCAGATCAGGCGAAAAGCCTCTGAAAGGTCTGGCAGATTAGCCGGACAGCCACCGAGCCCCCGCCATGAGCCATCCCGTCGATCGCGCCGCCCTTCATGCCCGTCTCCATGCCGATGAGACGGCCCTGGTCAAAACTCTGATCGCGGAGACCGGGCTCGACACCGCCCAGCGCCAGAGCATTTCCCATAATGCGGCGCAATTGGTGGAGGCGGTTCGCAAGGGGCGCAAGCTGGGGCTGATGGAGAGTTTCCTCGCCGAATATGGCCTCGACAGCGAAGAGGGTGTGGCGCTGATGTCGCTGGCCGAGGCGCTGCTGCGCGTGCCCGACAGCGAAACGGTGGATGCGCTGATTCATGACAAGGTCGGCGGTGCCGACTGGGCCCGCCATTTCGGCGGCTCACCGAGCCCCTTGGTGAACTTCTCGTCCTGGGCGCTCAACCTCACCGCCGATGTGCTGGGCGATCCCGAAGTGGGGCCGAAAAGCGCTTTGCATCGGGCCGTGGCGCGGCTCGGCGAGCCGGTGATCCGCGCGGCGGTGAGCCAGGCCATGCGGCTGATGGGCAGCCAGTTCGTCTTCGGGCGCACCATTGACGAGGCCATCGTCCATGCCAGGAAGCCCGAGGCGGAGGGCTATCGCTATTCTTATGACATGCTGGGCGAAGCCGCCCGCACCGGCGAAGATGCCCGGCGTTATTTCGACGCCTATATGCGCGCCATTACCGCCTTGGCGCCCCATTGCGTTCATGGCGCGGTGCGCGACAATCCCGGCATTTCCGTCAAGCTCAGCGCCCTGCATCCGCGCTACGAAATCGGCCAGCGCGACAGGGTGATGACCGAACTGGTGGCGATGACGCGCGAACTGGCCATTGTCGCGGCGCGCGCCAATATGGGGTTCAATATCGACGCCGAAGAGGCCGACCGGCTGGACCTGTCGCTCGATGTCATCGAGGCTGTGCTGGCCACGCCAGAACTGGCGGGCTGGACCGGCTTCGGCGTGGTGGTGCAGGCCTATGGCATGCGGGTGCTGCCGCTGATCGACTGGCTCGACCAGACAGCGGCGCGGCTCGACCGGCGCATCATGGTTCGGCTGGTCAAAGGCGCCTATTGGGATGCCGAGGTCAAGCGCGCGCAGGTGCTGGGCCTGCCGGGCTATCCGGTGTTCACCCGCAAGGCGTCCACCGATGTCAGCTATATTGCGGCGGCGCGAAAGCTGTTTGCGGCGCAAAATATCTATCCGCAATTTGCCAGCCACAATGCCCATACGGCGGCGGCGGTGCTGCATCTGGCGGCCGAGGCCGGGCGCTTCAATGACAGCTACGAATTCCAGCGCCTGCATGGCATGGGCGAGCAGCTGCACGAGGTGCTTCGCACCAATCACGGCACAACCACCCGCATCTATGCGCCGGTAGGACCGCACAAGGATCTCTTGGCCTATCTGGTGCGCCGCCTGCTCGAAAACGGCGCCAATGGCTCCTTCGTCTATCAGATCGCCGATGCCGATATCCCGGCGGCGCAGGTCGCCGAAGACCCGATCGGCAAGCTGCTGGCGCTCGGCCATGCCATTGCCAATCCGGCCATTCCGGCGCCCAGCGCCATTTTTGCGCCCCGGCAGAATTCGCGTGGGCTCGATCTCGCCGACCCGTTGGAGTTCGGCGCCACGGACAAGGCACGCGACGCATTCCGGGTACAGCAGTGGCAGGCGGAGCCGCTCATGGCTAGCCCGCATCTGGGCACGGCAAGCCCGGAGCCGCTGCGCAATCCGGCCGATCATGACGAACTTGTCGGCACGGTGCGCCCTGCCAGTGCCGAGGATGTCGCTGCGGCCATCATAGCGGCTGGGGCGTCCAACTGGGCCTCGACGCCGGTGTCAGAGCGGGCGGCCATGTTGCGCCGCGCCGCTGATATCTACGAGGCCCATGCCGCCGAGTTCTTTGCTCTGCTGGCGCGAGAGGCCGGCAAGAGCTGGGCCGATGCGGTGGCGGAAGTTCGAGAGGCGGTGGATTTCCTCCGCTATTATGCCCAGGAGGCGGCGATGCTGTCAGGCGCGCCGCGCGGCCCCTTTGCCTGCATTTCGCCGTGGAATTTCCCGCTCGCCATCTTCACCGGCCAGATCGCGGCGGCGCTGGTGGCCGGTAATCCGGTTCTGGCCAAGCCGGCCCCGCAGACCCCGCTGATCGCCTTCCGCGCCGTGCAATTGCTCCGCGAGGCCGGTATTCCTGTCGATGCCATCCAGCTCCTGCCCGGTGGCCCGGAGGTGGGTGCGGCATTGACCTCGAATCCCGCCATTGCCGGCGTCGCCTTTACCGGCTCGCTGCCCACGGCGCGGCGGATCGAACAGGCCATGGCCAGCCATCTCGACCCGCAGGCGCCGCTCATCGCCGAAACCGGCGGGCTCAATGCCATGATCGTCGACAGCACCGCGCTGACCGAACAGGCGGTGCGCGATATCCTGGCCTCGGCCTTCCAGTCGGCGGGTCAGCGCTGCTCGGCGCTGCGCATCGTCTATGTGCAGGAGGACGTGGCCGAGCGCACCGTGCATATGCTCAAGGGTGCCATGGACGAGCTGGTGCTGGGCAATCCCTGGCACCTTGCAGCGGATATCGGCCCCATCATCGACAGCGCCGCCCGCGACAAGATCGCTGCCTATATCGCGGCCCGACAAAGCCAGGTGCTGCATGCGCTCTCCGCGCCGGACACGGGCACCTTCATCGCCCCGACGCTGATCGCGGTGGAGGGCATCAAGGCGCTGCCGGAGGAAATCTTCGGGCCGGTGGTGCATGTGGCGACCTTCAAGGGGGATGGCCTCCCCCAGGTCATCGCCGATATCAATGGCTCCGGCTATGGGCTGACCTTTGGCCTGCACACCCGCATTTCCTCCCGCGTGAAGCATCTGGCCGACACGGTTCATGCCGGCAATATCTACGTCAACCGCAACCAGATCGGGGCCGTGGTGGGCAGCCAGCCCTTTGGTGGGGAGGGTCTCTCCGGCACCGGACCCAAGGCCGGCGGCCCGCATTACCTGCCGCGCTTTACGCGCGATGCCCATATCGGGCTGCAGAGCACCGCCTTCGATCTTCCCGGCCCAACCGGGGAGAGCAATCGCCTGCATGCGCTGGGGCGTGGCACGCTCTTGTGCCTGGGGCCAACACCGACGGATCGCGCCGCCCAACAGGTGATGGCCGAGACCGCCGGATGCCGGGCGATAGAAGGTGAACTCGACACGGTCGATCTGACGGCCGGGAACGGCTTTGCCGCCGTGGCCTTCTTTGGCGACAGCGCTGGTCAGCGTGCCGTCCGCCAGGGGCTGAGCCTGCGCACGGGGCCGCTGCTGCCGCTTCTGACCGGGCCCGGCGATCTCCCGCGCCTGCAGATCGAGCGCCATGTCTGCATCGACACCACGGCGGCCGGCGGCAATGCCACGCTGATGGCGGCGGCGCTCTGATGGATGGTGGGGGCCGCGACATGACTGCCGCTAACGGCTTCGTGAATGGCGCGGCGCTGCCCATCCTCTATTACCCCAACACCTGCCGGGCGCGCGTGTGCGATGCGCCGGGCACAGAGTTGGCGATGGTCCTGTCCCTCGGACCCTCGCTTGCGGAGCCGGGCACCTCCTCCTCCCGCCCGGCTCCGCCTCGTTTCCCGCACCATTGCCGAGCACGGCCCGCTATGGGCAGTCTCGTCACTGCGCCCAGGCGCTGATTCCGCTCCCCTTGTCGAACCTGCAAAGGCCAGTCCAGTCATGACCCCAACGCTCTCCACACGCCTCAAAAAGCTGCGGACCCGCATGGCTGCAACCGGCACTGACCTCGTGGTCATCGGCCCCTCGAGCCACATGGTCTATCTGGCCGACCTGTCGCCGCATGGCGATGAGCGCCCGGTTCTCCTGATGGTGAGCCAGGGTTTTGCCGGTTTCCTGATGCCGGCGCTCAATGTCGACAGCGCCCGCCAGCATACCGACCTGCCGTTTTTTCCCTGGGCCGATGCCGAGGGGCCCAATGCGGCGCTCGACGCCCTGATCGCGGCGACTGGGATCGACCGCAATGGCGCATCCATTGTGCTCGACGAAACCATGCGCGCCGATTTTGCGCTGCTGGTGCTCGACGCGCTGCCGGGCGCCAAGCGCCGTTTTACCGCCGACACCGTGGGCTATCTTCGCTCGCGCAAGGATGCCGATGAATATCAGCGGCTCAAGGCTTCGGCGCTGCTCAACGATGCGGCGATGACGGCAGGCTTTGCGGCCTTGCGCGCCGGCGTCACCGAGTTCGAAATCGCCCAGGTGATCGCCGATTTCTACATGGCCAATGGCGCGACCACCGAATTCTGCTCGGTCTGTTTCGGCCCCAATGGCGCTTTCCCGCATCACCATACCGGTGACACCCAGCTCAAGGCGGGCGATGCTGTCCTGATCGACACCGGCTGCCGCGTCGGCGGCTATCCCTCCGACATGACCCGTGTCGGCACCTTTGGCGGCGTGCCCGATGGCTTTGACGCGGTCCATGCCATTCTCGACCGCGCGGTCGAGGCGGCGATCGCGGCAGCCGTGCCAGGTGCAAAGGCGGCCGCCGTCGACAAGGCGGCGCGCGATGTCATCACTGCGGCCGGCTATGGCCCCAACTTCCTGCACCGCACCGGCCATGGTCTCGGCATCGACGTGCACGAGGCGCCCTATATTACCGGCACCAGCGATACCGTGCTGGACGAGGGCATGGTGTTCTCGATCGAACCCGGCATCTATCTCGCCGGCCGCTTCGGGCTTCGGCTCGAGGAGATCGTCATCATCCGCAATGGCGTGGCCGAGATCTTTTCGGAATTGCCACGCGCCAGCGTTACGGCGGGCTAGGCGCCGCTGCCGGTCTCGATCAGTTGCGTGCCGGCTTCGGCGCAGAGGTCGCGGATGGACTTGAGCGGACAGGCATCGGTGATGAAGCTGTGGGCCTGGCTGAGATGGCCGATGCGCACCGGCGCGGTGCGGGTGAATTTGGTGCTGTCCGACACCACGATGACATGGCGCGCATTGGCGATGATCGCCTGCGCCACCTTGACCTCGCGATAATCGAAATCGAGCAATGAGCCGTCGGGATCGATGGCCGAGACGCCGATCACGGCGAAATCGACCTTGAACTGGCGAATGAAATCCACCGCCGCTTCGCCGACGATACCGCCATCGCTGGCGCGCACCACGCCGCCGGCGATCACCACTTCCACCGTCGGCACCATGCGCAAATGATTTGCGACATTGATATTGTTGGTGATCACCATCAACCCGCGATGCTGGCTCAGCGCCTGCGCCACCGCTTCGGTGGTGGTGCCGATATTGATGAACAGCGAGGCATTGTCGGGGATCAGCGCCGCAGCGGCGCGGCCGATGGCGCGTTTTTCAGCCGGGGCAATCTGGCGGCGCGCTTCATATTCGACATTCTCGACGCCCGAGGGATGCATCGCCCCGCCATGGGTGCGCTTGAGCGCACCGCGATCGCACAGGGTGTTGAGATCCTTGCGGATGGTTTGCGGCGTCACCGCAAAGGTTTCGACCAAATGCTCAACCGTCACCTCGCCCATCTGGCGGGCGAGTTCGACGATCTGGGCCTGTCGCATCGATGGTGTGGTCACGCGTCACCTGCTTTCGTTCCGTGCATAAACGAAAGCAGGTGGGAGGAAAAGATTGGCTTATTCCCCGGCTAAGTCGCGCTTATGCCCGGGCCGAGCGCTTCGCCACCGGGGCGAAGGCAAAATCCTTGTCGAAGGGATAGCTCGGGCGCGGCGTGTGGCGGCGCATGGTGCGCTCGACGAACTGGTCGACCACGCCGGGCGACAGCGCCATGATGCCGGGATTGGCGATGGGACCGAGTTCTGGCGAGAGATAGCCGGATTTGACCGCGATGATTTTTGCCTCGCGCGGATCGAGCCCCAGACGGGTGAAATCGATGAGGTTGTGGAAGGGGCGGCGCCTGGCGGTCAGCACTAGGTCGATGCCGCCGATGCGCACCACCGCTTCGCGCAGGCGCTGCTCATCGGTTTCGAGCAGGAAGACCACCTCGGCCTCGGCATCGACCGCAGTGCTGGAGGGATCAAGGCTGGCCCCGATATGGAGAGCGATCCGCGCGCCGATACCAGCCGCATAGGCCTTATCGGTGGCATCAGCGTCGGTGATGCCGGCGAAGATGACGCCCTGGGCGCCACGGGCGATCAGTTCGGCCAGCACTTCGGCGCGGTCTCCCACGCCGCCGCCGGTGGGATTATCACCTGACTCGGCCAGCACCACCGGATGGCTGGGGCTGGCGATGGCGCGGGCGACGCATTCGGCGATCGAGCCGGTTTCCATGCCGAAAACGAAGGTTTCGCGCAGATCCCAATAGTTCTGGGCGAGGCGCAACGCTGCCTGTTCCATCGCTGCCATATCGGTGCCGGTGATCACGGCGCAGGCGGTGGCGCGGGGCTCGTCAGCCCAGACATAGCCGACCTGGAACGAGGCATCCCAGATGCCGGTCGGCTCTTCGACTTCGTGCAACTGGGTGTAGAAGCTGCGGGCCGGCTCGTCCTGGGTGGAGGTGCGTTCGCCCGGCAGCAGCACCGGCACCGGTGCCCAGACCAGTTTCGGCCTGATACCAGTGCGCAGCGCGCGCACCAGCATGGTGACGGCACGGCGCATGGTGTCGGGCACGTCGATATGGGGCGCGGTGCGATAGGTGGAGAAAATGTCGAGATTGTCGATGATGGTCTGGCTGACATTGCCATGCAGGTCATAGCTGGCCGCGATCAGCATGTCGGGTCCGACCAGCGCCCGCACCGCCGAGATGAAATCGCCTTCGGCATCGAACAGGCCCTCGACGAACATGGCGCCATGCATGGCGAGATAGACCCCATCCACCGGCAGTGCCGCCTGGATGCCCGCCAACGCCTCGGCCTTGAGGGCTTCATAGGTGGCGCGGGCCACCGGGCCGCCGGGCAGCGCGCGGCCATGCAGCACGGTGACGAACTCGGCGGGGAAATGGGTGAGGAAGTTGAAATAGCCATCGGCCAGCATGGCGGGCCCACGCAGCACGCGGAAGTCGGCATCGCCGGACAGGACGGGATTATAGGTGCTGCATTCGGTGTGCAGACCGGCAACGGCGATACGCATGAAAGGACTCCAAGGCTAAGGCTTTAAGGATTTTGGCGTGTGGGCAGGGCCTGCTGCCTCATGCGCAGGCTGAGCCTGCTGCCTGAGGCGCCCGGTGAGCAACAGGCTCAGCACCAGCATGGGGATGACGCAGGCTACGCCCACCCGGATGTCGCTGTGCTCGGCGACGAAACCGATCAGCGGCGGGCCGATGAGAAAGCCGGTGAGGGCCACGAAGGACAGGACTGCCACATTGGCGGAGGCCGGACGATCGCCGAGCCCCGCAGCGGCAGTAACGGCGAGCGGAAAGCCGACCGATACGCCCACCCCGATAATGCCGAAGCCGACCAGGGCGATTTCGACCGATGGCGCGGCGAACAGCACCAGCCCGCCCACGATGGCGAGACTGCCGCAGAGCCGGGCCGTGCCCACGGCGCCGAAGCGGCGCTTGAGCCAGTCCCCGCCGAAACGGCCTGCCGCGACCATGAAGGCAAAAACCGAATAGCCAAGCCCCACAAGGCCCGTGCCCGCGGTGAGCGCGTCGCGCAGGAAGATCGCCGACCAGTCGGCCATGGCGCCCTCGGTCATGGTAATGCCGAAAACGAAAAGGCAGATGCCCAGAAGCGCCGGGCTGGGCAGCGACCAGGCCGAGCGTTGTTCCGCACCCTGGTGCGGCGTGTCGCGCAGGCTGGGCAGCGACAGGCCCACGGCAAGCGCGATGGGCAGGACGATGAACGCCATCAGCGGCAGGGCGATGCCGGGGGCGACGCCGAGGCCCGCCATGGCCGAGCCGATGAGACTGCCGGCCATGATCCCCAGCGACCAGCAGCCATGCGAAGTGTTCATGATCAGCTTGCCGCTGGCCTTTTCGACAAGGTCGGCTTCGACATTCATGCCCAGCTCGACAAAGGAAATCGAGGAGCCCGCCAGCATCAGAGCGACGAAGAGCATTATGGGGTCTGGCGCCAGCACCGGCAGGCAGACGGCGATGGAATAGAAGACGAAACCGATAAGGATGGCGGTGCGGGCGCCGATGCGGCCTACCAAGGGCCCGGCAATCGGCAGCGTCAGCAGGGTGCCCACCGGCATGCCCAGCAGCGCCACGGCAAGCGCCGCGGGCCCCAGCCCCAGCGCCGACTGCACTTCGGGAATGCGCGGCAACCACGAGCCGAACGCCACGGGCTGCAGGAAGAAGACCAGCATGACGAGGCGTTGTGGCGTGAGCAGGGACATGACGTGGACTCGGTGACCGCTATGGGTTCGACATTCGATTTGGTGCGGAGCCATCCCCGGACGGTTCAGACGCCCACCGCGCCTCGAGTGGCCCTCGGATTACGTCCGAGGGCGGCGCGGTGGCTGGGAGGCTATTGAGCGCCGCCATTGCGCTGGCAGCTTTTATCTTTCCGTCTGGAGGCGCCTCCGATGCCATGCGCCCTAGCGGGACGACGGCAAGCCCATCGGATAGGGCAGGTAGCCGATAAAGCCGGTCAGCTTCCAGGCGCCGTCGATCTTGCGGCAGAGATAGAGCGTCTGCCAGTTGAGCCGGTCGACGCCGCCATCGGCCAGTTTGATCTCGCCATCGAATTTCTTGCGGGCAAGGGCGCGCTCGCCTGTGATCTCGATCTCGGTGAGGCTGGTCGCGCGATGAATGCCGGCTTCCTGGTCCTCGGCGAACTCCACCTTCTGGCTTTCATGCGCCTGGCGCAGCCATTCGTCACGATAGCTGGCAAGAGTCGGAAAGCTGATGCTCCAGCCATCGGGATTGTCGCTTCTATTGCCGTGAATGCCCATGAAGTCATCGGCGGCAAAATCGTCTTCGACCATCGACCAGTCGGCCTCCACAAAGGCCTTGATGTCGCGCGGAACCAGCATGGTCCAGATGGCGCTGCGGTCGGCATCGCCGGGGAAGGGGTTTGTTGAAAGGCTCATATGTCTAGCGCTCGCGGCTGATGGGGGACAGTGAGGCACGTGCCGCTTTTCTGTACCAAATTTTCACAAGTGATATCCATTCTCTCTTTGGCATATGAGGCCACAAAGATACCAATTGCGGCATGCTGCGACAGAGGGGCGCTTTTGTCCACTGCGAAATGCAGCAAATTGGCGCGCAAATGGCCGTAAAATTCGGCACAATGCCGGAGGATTGGGCAGATTTTACGGGTGGCTTAAATTGGTATTGTGTTGCGCCAGAATCTGTGTTGACATTGTGTCGTCAAGCTGACTAGTCTTGAAAACCGTTTACATAACGGCACCAGCCCACCAAGAGGCTGGCGGTCTAATAAGGCAGGGAACATCGTCGCTATGCGTGTGGGCATTATCGGCCTCGGCTTTCGTTTGGGTTATCTGGCGCGCGTCTTTTCGCAGGCTCGCGACGATTTCGAGATTGTCGGCTATGTCGACCCCGCTCCGGCTGGATTGCAGCGCGTCCATGACGCTGGCCTGTCAGCAGGCAAGCAATATGATACGCTCGAAGCGCTGATCGACGAAGGCAAGCTCGACCTGCTCATGGTCGGCTCGCCCAATCACCTGCATCTCGACCACATCCGCATCGGTCTCGAACGCGGCATGAAGATTTTTGCCGAAAAGCCGGTCGTGACCACGGTGGAAGACACCATGGCTCTGGCCGAGTTGATCGGTCAGTATGGATCCGACCGGGTCATGGTCGGCCTGGTGCTGCGTTACGCCCCCCTTTATGTCGATCTGCGCAAGGCGCAGGCCGAGGGCCGGCTGGGTCCGGTCGCCTCCATCGAGGCCTCCGAGCACATTCCGCCCTATCACGGCGCCTTCTTCATGCGCGACTGGCGTCGCTACGAGAAATATGCCGGTAGTTTCATGCTGGAAAAATGCTGCCACGACCTCGACCTCTATAATGGGGTCATGGGCTGCCGGCCGCGTTTCGTCGCAAGCTTCGGCGGTCGTCGTTCCTTCACGCCGGAAAATGCTCCCCAGGGTGGCGGCGCCAACGATCTCGAGGTCTATCACCGTAAGCCCTCGGGCTGGCAGGGCTCCGAAAAGGTCTTCGACAGCGATGGCGACATCATCGATTTCCAGACCGCTATCGTGCAGTACGAGAACGGCGCAGCGCTGACCTTCCACACCAATATCAATGTGCCCGACGACTTCCGTCGCTTCGCCGTCATCGGCGCCAAGGGCATGGCGGAAGGCGATTTCGTCCGCAACTACTTCAAGGTCACCGACAGCCGCACCTCCGAGCGCATCGAGGACAAGACCTACCAGGCCAGTCCCCTGTCCGACCATTACGGCGCCGATGAGCAGATGGCCGCCGATATCCTCAAGCACCTGACCGAGGGCGCGCCGCTGCCGGTCTCGGTGACCGACGCGCTGGAGGCGGGCCTGTTGGCGCTCTCCATGGACGAGGCCATGCACAATAAGTCCGTGGTCGACATGGCCCCGATCTGGCAGCGCTTCGACGCTGCCCTTGGCCGAGGCAAGTAAGGGAGACGAGCCGATGACCAGCACCAGAAGCGCCACCCTTTTTGCTCTCGCTTTGCTCGCCCCGGCTCTGATCTATATCCTGACCATCGTGGCCTACCCGCTGGTGGACACGATCATCTTGTCCTTCACCAATGCCTCGCTGCGGGCCGACTATGATTTCGTCGGCTGGGCCAATTATCAGCGCATCTTCACTGCCGGCAATTTCACCGAGGTGATCATCCGCACCTTCGTGTGGACCTTCTTCTCGGTCAGCCTCAAGATGATCATCGGCATGTGCGGCGCCGTGCTGCTCAATGCCGCCGTGCCCGGCCAGGTGCTGTTCCGCATCCTCACCATGCCGCCCTGGATCGTCCCCATGGCCATCGGCATCTTCATGTGGGGCTGGATGTATAACGGCCAGTTCGGCATGATCTCGGGCCTGCTCGAAAATGTCGGGCTGACCAAGGGTCCGATCGCCTTCCTCGCCTATGGCAATACGGCCTTCTGGGCCACCATCGTCACCGATGTGTGGATCGGCGTGCCCATGGTCACCATCTATTTCCTGGCCGCCATGCAGTCGATCCCCAAGGATCTCTACGAGGCTGCCTGGACCGATGGGGCAGGGCGTCTCTACCGCTTCCGCCGCATCACCGTGCCGCTGATGATCCCGGCCATCGTCACCATGAGCCTGCTCTCGCTTATCGCCACCTTCAATTCCTTCGACATCATCTGGATCCTGACCCAGGGCGGTCCGTCCGGCTCGACCACCACGATGATCATCGACACCTACAAGACCGCCATGGGCTCGCGCAAATATGGCGAAGGCGCCGCCCGCGCCGTGGTGATCTCCATCTTCGTCACCATCTTCTGCATCACCTATTTCCGCGCCGTCCGTAAGCTGCAGCAGGGAGAAGCCAAATGAGCGTCGAAACCTCCAAGGCCAGCCTTCCCGCCGCCGAAGCCACGGCCACCGCCCCCAAGGCAAAGATCCGCGTCGCCAGTGCCAAGCCGATGATCGATCGCTACAAGTGGTACGAAGTCGCGGCGATCTATGCCGGCATCGCGGTATTCCTGTTCTTCGTGCTGGCCCCCTTCATCGAAGGGTTCCTCGTGTCGCTGAAGCCGCTGTCGCAGCTGTTCTCGCGCCCTTACAACTTCATCCCCAAGGTCTGGTCGTTCGACGCCTATTTCACCATGTGGCAGTCGGTTCCCGCGCTGGGCCTGCATATCTTCAACTCGTTCTTCATCTCGAGCGTGGTGACGCTGATCGTCGTCGTCATCGTCGTGCCGGCCGCCTATGCCTTTGCCCGCTTCAACTTCAGTGGGTCGGGACTGATGCTGGCCGGGTTCCTGGCGGTCAACATGTTTTCGGGCGCCGTGCTGCTCATCCCGCTGTTCCGCCTGATGCGGTCGATGGGCCTGCTCAACACCTATTGGGCCATGATCGTGCCGGGCGCCGCCTTCCTCATCCCATCGTCCATCTGGCTGTTGCGCACCTATATGCTGCGCATTCCCCGCGAGCTGGACGAAGCCGCCTGGGTCGACGGCGCCAGCCGCCTCTATACCCTGCGCCGGGTCATCCTGCCGCTGGCCATGCCGGGTATCGTCGTGGTCGCCATCATGACCTTCATCGGCGCCTATGCCCAGCAGTTCATCTTCGCGCTGACCTTCAACTCCAAGACCGAATTCATGCCGCTGCCGATCGGGCTCTTCGCCTTCTTCGGCAAGCAGGAGGTGATCTGGAACGAGCTGATGGCGGCGTCTTTCGTCGGAATCCTGCCGGTCATGATCGTGATCGTGTTCCTGCAGCGCTACCTCGTCGCCGGTCTGACCGCAGGCGCCGTGAAGCAGTAGGCAAGCGCGGCCGCCCCAGGCCTCGTGCCCAGGGCGACGCGCTGAAAACAAGGTTTGGAGCCGTTCGGTTCGCAAGGCGGAACGGCACCGGAAAGGGCCCGAGGGGGCCCGCATCAAGGGAGACTACCATGCAAAAGACTATTGGTCTGGTTGCCGTGTCCATGCTGACACTCGCCATCGCGACCCCGGCGGCGTTCGCGCAGGACAAGGAAATCAGCTTCATCAATTGCGGCGACAGCCTGACCGAAGGCTATGCCGAGAGCTTCGCCGAGTGGGAAGCGGCCAATCCCGGCTTCAAGGTGGTTCCCGAGATCGTCGGCTGGGGCCAGTGCCAGGATAAGGTGACCACGCTCGCTGCCGCCGGCACCCCGGTTGCCCTGGCCTATGTCGGTTCGCGCACCCTCAAGCAGTTTGCCCAGAACGACCTGATCGTTCCGGTGCCGATGACCGATGAGGAAAAGGCCGCCTATTACAACTACGTGCCCGAAACCGTCACCTTCGACGGCACCCAGTGGGGCGTTCCGGTGGCTTTCTCCACCAAGGCCCTGTTCTGGAACAAGGACCTGTTCGAAGCCGCTGGCCTCGATCCGGAAACCCCGCCCAAGACCTGGGAAGAAAAGATCGCTTTTGCCAAGCAGATCACCGAAAAGACCGATGCCGCCGGCTATGGCCTCGTCGCCAAGACCTTCGACAACACCATGCACCAGTTCCTGCATTGGGTTTACACCAATGACGGTCTGGTCATCGATGCCGATGGCAACATCACCCTGAATTCGCCGCAGGTCCTGGCCGCTCTGACCGCGCTCAAGGACATTGTGCCCTATTCCGAAGAAGGCCCGACCGCCTACGAACAGAACGAAGTGCGCGCCATCTGGCTCGATGGCGGCGTTGCCATGATCGAAGCCTCTCCGGGTGCTGCCATCCGCGCCGAAGAAGCCGGCATGAACTGGGGCGTTGCCAACCTGCCGCTCGGCCCCGATGCCAAGGGTCCCGGCACGCTGCTGATCACCGACGCGCTCGCTGTCTTCAAGGGCACCGGCGTCGAAGACCAGGCCATCAGCCTTGCCAAGTTCCTCACCGACGGCCAGCGCCAGTGGGATGCCGAAATGGCCCAGGGCCTCACCCCGCTGCGTCCGCTTGAGCCGCAGACTGGTGAACTTCTGGCTGAGAAGCCCTATTGGAAGCCCTTCCTCGACGGTATCGAATTCGGTGGCCCCGAGCCGCTGTTCACCGACTATATCGGTCTGCAGAACACCATGATCGAAATGGTTCAGTCGGTCGTGACCGGCGCTGCCGAGCCTCAAGCTGCCCTCGAAAAGGCTGCCGCCGAACTCGAGCAGTACAAGTAAGGTCCTCCCCTGACCGGGTTGCCGTCTCCTTCCGGAGGCGGCAACCACCCCGACCCCATCTCGCCGGAGACGCGAACCATGTCGCAATTGAGCCTCAAGCGCCTCGAAAAGTCTTTCAACGAAGCCCGCATCATCAAGGGCATCGACCTTGAAGTGTCCGAAGGCGAATTCGTTGTCTTTGTCGGACCCTCCGGCTGCGGCAAGTCCACCCTGTTGCGCATGATTGCCGGGCTCGAGGATGTCTCGTCCGGCCAGATCGAAATCGGCGGCAAGGCTGTCAACGACCTGCCCCCGGTGCAGCGCGGCATTGCCATGGTGTTCCAGTCCTATGCGCTCTACCCGCATATGAGCGTCTACGAGAACATCGCCTTCCCGCTGCGCGTCGAAAAACTGCCCCAGGCCGAGGTCGACAAGCGCGTTTCCGCCGCCGCCAAGGTGCTCCAGCTGGAAAGCCGTTTGCAGCACCGCCCCGGCCAATTGTCCGGCGGCCAGCGCCAGCGTGTCGCCATTGGCCGCGCCATCGTGCGCCAGCCCAAGATCTTTTTGTTCGATGAACCCTTGTCGAACCTCGACGCCGCCCTGCGCTCGGAAATGCGCATCGAGCTGATGGAGCTGCACAAGCGGCTCGGTTCGACCATGATCTATGTGACCCACGACCAGGTTGAAGCCATGACCATGGCCGACAAGATCGTGGTGCTCGATGCCGGCACCATCGCCCAGGTGGGCTCGCCCCTCGACCTCTATCACAAGCCCGACAATCTCTTCGTCGCCGGCTTTATCGGCTCGCCCAAGATGAACTTCATCTCCGGCAAGGTGCGCAGTGCCGACGGGACGCGGGCGGTGGTCGATCTGGGCTCGCTCGGCACCATCGAATTGCCGCGCAGCAGCACCGCCATTGCTGGTGAGGATGTGACGCTGGGCATTCGTCCCGAGCATCTGACGCTCGGTGAGGGTGATTTCGCGCTCGAAACCACGCCCAACATTGTCGAACAGCTGGGTATTCACACCATCACCTATTCCACGCTGCCGGGCGGCGAGCATTTTACCGCGCTGTTCGAGGGCAATCCTGATCTGGTGGAAGGCAAGCCGGTGCGCATGAGCTTTGCCAAGAGCCGGGTGCACCTGTTCGACGCCAAGGGTCTCGCCGTGTATTAACGCGCCATTGGCGCGCGAGGGGACACGCAATGCTCGATCTGGTTGGACTGCTGCAATCTGAAAAAGAGGCGTTCACCCGCTCCGAGCGGGCCTTGACGGAGATCGTGCTGGCCGACGTGGACAGCGTGCTGAAAATGTCGATCGTCGACCTCGCCTCGCAGGCCGATGTGTCGCCGCCCACGGTCACGCGGTTCTGTCGGCGCCTTGGCTGCGACAGTTACGCCGATTTCAAGGTGCGCCTGGCCCAGTCGCGCTTCGTGGGGCAACGTTACTTGGCGCCCACCACTGGCCCTTCCAGCGTGCGCGAGATTGCCCAGGGCGTGGTCAACGGCATCCAGTCCACCATTTACGAGACCTTCGAACGGCTGGATCTCGACGCCATCGAGCGCGCCGCCGATGCATTGGGCCATGCCAGTTTCGTGCTGACCTTCGGTTCGGGCGGGTCGTCGTCGATGATGGCGACCGAAGCCGAAGCGCGCCTGTTCCGGCTCGGCCTCAAGGTCTCTTCCTCCACCGATCATCAGGTGCAGATGATGCGCGCCGCCGCCGCCCCCGTCGGCAGCGTGGTCATGGCCTTTTCGCTCTCGGGCAATAATCTGCCTATGGCCAAGGCGCTGGATGTGGCGGGCGAATATGGCATTACCCGTATCGTCGTCACCCGTCCCGGCTCGCTGCTGGCCGAACAGGCCGATATTCTTTTGCCTATCCACTGGCGCGAAAACCAGGACATCCTTCGGCCCACGCCGGGCCGCTACGCCTTTCTCGCCACGCTCGACATTCTCTCGCAAACCATCGCCACCCGCCTTGGCGCCAGCGCCATCACCAGCATGCGGCGCATCAAGCACCAGCTTGTCGTCAATCGCGACGGCGAAGACGGCCAGCCGCTGGGGGATTAGTTTGGCATTTGGTCGGCATCCACCACTCCTTCGTCATCACCCGGCTTGACCGGGTGATCCATGCGGTGGCGCGGCGTGTGCTGGGCCATGGATTGCCCGGTCAAGCCGGGCAATGACGATGAACAAGAAATCCGTTTCACTGGGACCCCTGTAATGTCTTTTACCCTCGTCACCACCTGGACGCCCGCAACGGACGGCGAACCGCTCGGTTATGGCATCGAGCTGACCAATACCGGCGACAAGCCGGTCAGCAATTTCCAGCTGGGCTTTTCGGGGCCGGCGCGTATCGATCCGCATGCAACGCTCGAAAACGGCAGACTGCTGAAGCGCCTCTCCAACCACACGCTGATCGCGCCGCCCGAGGGCTTTGTGCTCGAACCCGGCCAGACCTGGACGGCAACGGCGCGCGGCCTTTCCTATGGCCTGCGCCATTGGAGCGACGGCGCCAATTCGGCTTATGTTGTGCTCGATGATGGTAGCCTGGTTGCCATTCCGACGGCCCCGACCAAGGGCAAGGGGCATAATGCTCCGCTGCTCAAGGGCGCGGCGCGCTTCCCGGTTCCCGCCAAAGCGCCGGTCAGCCATTCGATCATCCCCTGGCCCAAACATGTCGACACCAGCGGCAACCGCATTGCCCCGGTGGGTTTCGACCTCCAGCCGGAAGGCGATCTGGCGATCCGCGCTGCCGACGCCTTTGCCGATCTCACCGCCGAATTGTTCCCGGTCGAAGCCATTGTCCGCCCGGCCGCCGAGGGCGGCATGACCGTCTATGTCACCGAGAAGGCCGGGCTGGGCGGCGAGGCCTACGAAATCGCCTTCAGCGACAATAGCGCCGGAGTCTCCGCCTCCACCCATGCCGGGCTGTTTTATGGCCTCGTGACCCTCGGCCACATGCTGCGCGGCGCACGGCACTATCCGGCGACCTTCACCTGGCCGACCGGCGGCACCATCAATGATGAACCCGGCTTTGCCTTTCGCGGCACCCATCTCGACGTGGCGCGCCAGTTCTATACCGGGGCGGAAGTCAGCCGCCTGATCCGCATCATGGCCTGGAACAAGCTGAACAAGTTCCATTGGCATCTCACCGAGGACGAAGCCTGGCGGCTCGAGATCGACGCCTATCCCGCGCTGACCGAAATCGCCGCCTGGCGCGGCCACGGCAAGGCGCTGCCGCCGCTGCTCGGCTCGGGCCCGCAGCCGACTGGCGGCTATTATTCCAAGGCCGTGGTGCGCGACATCGTGGCCCTGGCCGATGACCTGGCCATTGCCGTCATCCCCGAAATCGACATGCCCGGCCACTTCTACGCGGCGCTGCAGGCGCTGCCGGAACTGCGCGATCCCAATGAGACTGGCGAATATCAGTCGGTGCAGGGCTTTCCCAATAACAGCCTCAATCCAGCGCATGAGCCGGTCTATAAATTCGTCGAGACGGTGATCGACGAGACCCTGGACCTGTTCCCCGCCGGCATTTTCCACCTGGGTGCCGACGAAGTGCCGCTGGCCGCCTGGTCCGGCTCGCCGCTGGCGCTCGACATGATCGAGACCATGGCCGGTCCGGCGATGCGCAAGAAGCACGAGGCGCAGTATAACCAGCTCGGCAATCACCACGGCGCCGACGAAATCGAAGGCTCGCCCACCGCGATCCTGCAGGCCGAGTTCATCAAGCGCGTGCATGCCTATATCACCTCCAAGGGCGCCATAACCGGCGGCTGGGAAGAGGCGGCGCATGGCGATGCCGTTGATAAGGACAAGTCCTATGTCATCGGCTGGCGCAATGTGGAGATCAATGCCGCCCTGGCCGAACGCGGCTTCGACATCGTGGTGTCGCCGGGCCAGCGCTATTATCTCGACATGGCCAATTCTGTCTCCTGGGCCGAGCCGGGCGCCGGCTGGGCCGGCTGGTCAGGCCCGCAGGAAACCTATGAATTCGAGGCGAGGGCGGGTTTCTCCGAGGAAGGGCTGAAGCACCTGATCGGCGTCCAGTCCTGTATCTGGTCCGAAAGCATGACCGATCGCGCCATCTTCGACCGTCTGGTCTTCCCGCGTCTCTCGGCCGTGGCCGAAGCCGGTTGGACCCTGCCCGAGCGCAAGAGCTGGGAGCGCTTCAAGGCGCTCGTTGGCCTCATGCCGATCATGTATGGGAACTTCGAGCAGGCTATCTGAGGGTAACTGAGGCACCCCCACCTAACCTCCCCCTGAAAAAGGGGGAGGGACCGATCCGGCGCACCCGAGCCCTCAGCGATACCCTTCTTCTCCTCCCCCTTCTTCAGGGGGAGGCCGGGTGGTGGTGACTTCGATCTGGCTCAGAGCCAGGGCTTCTCCACCATGGGCCAGATATCCTTGCGGGCCTTGCGGTAATTGGTTTCCGCCGGGCGGTTGGGATAGGGCTTTCCCGCCGAGCAATAGACGATCTCCGAGGCGATCTTGGAGAACGAATCGTAGAAATGGTTGGTCGACTTGATCAGCAGCACCTTGCGGCTGGTCGGATCAATGCCCAGGGCCGAGAACAGGCTGGGGTCGAAACTCTGCGCCCGGGTGGAGTTGAGGATCACGTCGATGCCGTCGAAATGAATCCAGGCCGCATCGCCGAACGGGGCGAAGCTGGCGCCGAATTTCATCTCGGCGTTCTTTTTCAGCGCCTTGATGGTGACGATCTTGTCGATTGGGTTGCCGGTGTCAGGTGCCGACTTGGCACCGAAGCGCAGTGGGATCTGTGCGCCGACGCCGGCGGCGAAACAGATCTGTACCGCGATGGGGTCCCAGATGGTGCCGACTGCCACGTCGGTGGCACCGCGCGCGATCAGTTCGGCGAGAATGACGGTGGCGTCGCCCGCCGTGCCGCCGCCGGGATTGTCCCAGACATCGGCGATGACGACCGGGCCTTTGGTCGCGGCTAGGGCGACATCGACGGCGGTTCTTTCGTCCACCTGGCTGACCATGAAGGTGCCGCGCATGGCATAGAGTTCACGGCCCAGCCGCTCGGCCAGGGCAGCACCCTTGGCGGCGCGGTCATTGGTGACGGCGACCAGCTTGGTGCCCATTTCGGGCACGTCACCAGCCATGAAGCCGTGCACCACCGACAGCGACAAGACGTCGGGCTCACTGGCCTCGAGCGCCATCAACTGGTCGACGAAACCGCGCATCGGCTGCTTGGAGGTGGGAAACACATCGATCATGCGGCAATCGAAAATGCTCATTACCGGCTTGACCTCGCCCTTGAGCGTGCGCACCGCAATATCCCAGAGATCGTATGCCCGATCAACGAAATCGGTATGCGGGAATTCCTTGAAATAGACGAAGAAATTGGCCGCCGCAGCCCGCTTGGCGGTCAGATGGCTGTGGGGGTCGAGCTCGGCACAGACCAGGATGTCCGGTCCGACAATATCGCGTATCCGGGTCAGCAGGTCCCCCTCGGGATCGTCATAACCCTGCGCCACCATGGCACCGTGCAGCCCCATCACCACCGCATCCACGGGCAGCGCCTGGCGCAACTGGCCGAGAATTTCATCGCGCAGCTCTTCATAGGTCGCCTTGGCAACAAGGCCCGCCGGATCGGCCCAACTGGCGCTGCCCTCGATCAGCGTCCAGCCTTCGCGCGCGCATACCGCGCGTCCCACCGTGATCGGCGCCGTGCACAGCGTCGGGGTCGCCGGGTGTTCGCCGGGGCGCGCATAGAGGGAGGCCTCAAATGCCTGCCTGTCGATGGCAATGGGCGAAAAGGTGTTGGTTTCGGTGGCGAGGGCGGCAGTGAAGATGCGCACGGCAGGATTTCCGGAGCTCAAGGCAAGGGTGGACGCCAAGCGGGGCGCCGACACCACGCTAGCAAAACTCCAAGGCGCATTCACGTAAGAAATTTACATTGTGACGCGCAGATTTCGCCCAATTCACCCTGAAATAAGCTATTCTTGCGGTGATTTAAGAAACTGACTTTCAAAATATCAGGAGTGAGCCCATGCCGATCAAGCGTTACGGAGCCGAAAAGTCGGGAGCCGGTGGCCAGAACCTGCCTTTCGCCCGCGCCGTGGAAGCTGGTGGCTGGCTCTATGTTTCCGGCCAGGTGGCGATGAAGGATGGCGAGATCGTCAAGGGCAGCATCGTTGATGAGACGCATCTGACGATTAAGAACGTGCTCGCCATTCTCGAAGAGGCTGGTTACGGGCTCGAACATGTGGTGCGTGTCGGCGTCTGGCTCGACGATCCCCGCGATTTCTGGAGCTTTAATGGCATTTATAAGAGCTATTTCGGCGAGCATCCGCCGGCCCGCGCCTGCGTGCAGAGCCGCATGATGGTCGATTGCAAGGTCGAGATCGACCTTGTGGCCTATAAGGGGCCGTAAGGCCGAGACAAGCAGCGAGACCGCGCAATGAGCCAGGGTTCCCCTTTTCGCCTCGATGGCAAGACCGTGCTGATCACCGGCGCCGGGGGTGGCATCGGCCGCTCACTGGTCGCCGCCTTCCAGGCCGCCGGCGCGGCCGTGGTTGGTGCCGACCGGAAAGCGTCCATGCTCGAGCGGTTGTCGCTGGTCCGGCAGGTGCTGTTCGATCAGGCCGATAGCGCGGCGACACGCGCTGCCATTGCCGCCGATATCGCCGCCCATGGCGTAGTCGATGCGGTGGTCTCCAATGCCGGCTTCACCCGCGCCGAGCATTTTGGCCAGGTCGATGATGCGGTCTGGGCCTCGGAGATGGCCATCAATCTCAACGGCGCCTATGCGCTGACCGACCCGATCGTCAACGCCATGGCGGCGCGCGGGCGGGGCAGCGTGGTGTTCATTTCCTCGGTCAATGCGCTGCAGCATTTCGGCAATCCCGCCTATGCGGCGGCCAAGGCCGGGCTCGTTGCCTATGCCAAGGCGATCGCGGTCGAGCGGGGCGGCGAGGGCGTGCGTGCCAATGTGGTGGCGCCCGGTTCGGTGCGCACTCCGGCCTGGGATCATCGCCTGGCGGCCGATCCCAGCCTTCTCGACAACGTGCTGCCGCACTATCCGCTGGGGCGCATGGTGACGCCTGTTGAAGTAGCCAATGCGGCTCTGTTCCTGTGCTCGGATGCCGCCTCTGGTATTACCGGCACGGTGCTGCCGGTCGATGCCGGGCTCACCGCCGGCAATCTGCGCTTCGTCGATGACGTCCTGAGGGGAAAATGACCGCTATCGCCGATCTCCAAACGCCCTGCGTGCTCATCGATCTCGACCGGGTCGAGGCCAATCTCAAAAAGGCGCAGGCCTTTGCCGACGCTGCCGGGCTGAAACTGCGGCCCCATATCAAGACCCACAAGCTGCCGCGCTTCGCCAAGTGGCAGCTGGAGCTGGGCGCGGTGGGGATTACCGTACAGAAGCTGGGCGAGGCCGAGGTGATGGCCGATGCCGGCATTGACGATATTCTCCTCACCTTCAACATTATCGGCGCTGCAAAGCTGGCGCGCCTCAAGGCGTTGCATCAGCGGGTGACCATCCGCGTCGTCGCCGATAGTGCTGCTTCCGTCGATGGGCTTGCCGCTGCTTTCACCGACCCATCCCATCCGCTCGGCGTGTTCATCGAATGCGACACCGGCATGGGGCGCTGTGGCGTGCAATCGCCCGAGGGTGCGCTGGACCTGGCACGCCGGGTGCTGGCCGCGCCGGGCCTGAAGCTGGCCGGGCTGATGACCTATCCGGCTGCCGGAAAATATCGCGAATCCGCCAAATGGCTGGCCGACGCCAAGGCGCTGTTCGACCGCGAGGGCATCGTTCTGCCCGAGATCACCACCGGCGGCACGCCCGATATCTGGCACGCAGACGAAGCCGGGGTCGCGACCGAATATCGGCCCGGTACCTATATCTATATGGACCGCTCGCAGGTCGCCGCCGGGGCCGCCAGCTATGATGATTGTGCGCTCACCGTGCTGGCGACCGTTGTTTCCCGCCCCACGGAAAACCGCATCATCATCGATGCAGGCTCCAAGACACTGACCAGCGACCTGCTGGGGCTGACCGGCCACGGCTATGTGCTCGGCTATCCCGAGGCGCGCATTGTCGGCCTCAGCGAGGAACACGGCACGCTCGATTTCTCGGCCTCGGCGAGCAAGCCCAATATCGGCGACACAATCCGCATCATCCCCAACCATTGCTGCCCGGTCAGCAATCTCTTCGATGTCGTCAATCTGGTGCGCGGCACGGAACTGGTCGAAACCGTGCCGGTGGCGGCGCGGGGACGGGTGGATTAGCTCCGCTCGAAGCCGCGTTTGAGTTCCCAGTCGGTGACGCGGCGGTCATATTCGAATTGTTCCCAGTCGGCGGTGTGGGCGTAGTGGTTGACTACGTCCTGCCCAAAGGCTTCGGCCAGCATGGTGCTGGATTTGAGCGCCGCGGTGGCATCGCGCAGGGTCTTGTGCACTTCGCGAAGTTTCTCGCCCGAATAGGCATCGCCGGCAAAGGCCGGTTCGAGCGTCAGCTTGTCCTCGATGCCCTTGATCCCGGCGGCAAGCAGCGCGGCAAAGGCGAGATAGGGATTGAGGTCGGCGCCGCCGATACGGCATTCGACGCGGATGCCCTTGGTATTTTCCCCGCAAAGGCGGAAGCCGGCCGTGCGGTTGTCGCGGCTCCAGATCGCCTTGGTCGGCGCGAAAGTCCCGACCTGGAAGCGTTTGTAGGAATTGATGTAGGGCGCGAGGAAATAGGTGATGTCGCCGGCATAGGTCAGCAGGCCCGCCATGAACTGTTTCATCAGCTCGGACATGCCGAATTCATCGCTCTCGTCGATGAACTGGTTCTTGCCGTCCCTGGCCAGCGACATATGGATATGGCTCGATGAACCGGCCAGGTCATAGGCCCATTTGGACATGAAGGTCACCGCCTTGCCATGGGCGAAGGCGATTTCCTTGGTGGCGTTTTTCAGCACCACATGCCGGTCGGCCATGACCAGGCTCTCGGCATAGCGCACATTGATCTCTTCCTGCCCCGGACCCCATTCGCCCTTGGAATTCTCGATCGGAATGCCGGAGGCGTGCAGCTTGTTGCGCAGGTCGCGCATCACATCCTCTTCCTTGGTGGTCTGGAAGATGTGGTAATCCTCGATATAGTAGCCAGCGGTCTTGAGGTCGCGATAGCCTTTGTCGAAGGCGGTGCGGAAGCTGTCGTCGAACAGATAGAATTCGAGCTCGCTCGCCATATTGGCGCTGAGCCCCATGGCCTCGAGCCGCGCGAGCTGTTTTTTCAGCACATTGCGCGGGGCATGCGGAATGGGGGCATGGTCGTGATGGTCGAGCAGATCGGCGATGACCAGCGCCGTGCCCTCGAGCCAGGTGCATTGCATCAGCGTGGAGAGGTCTGGCTTCATGACGAAATCGCCATAGCCCTTGCCCCAATTGGCGGCTTCATAACCGGGCACCGGCTCCATGTCGATATCGTCGGCGAGCAGATAGTTGCAGCCATGGGTTTCTTCCAGCGCGCCCTCAAGGAAGAATTGCGCCAGGAACCGTTTGCCGATCAGGCGCCCCTGCATGTCGGGGAACGCCACCAGAACGGTGTCGATCCGCCCGGCCTCAACATCCTCCCGCAATTTTTCCAGCGAATAGGCGCCCATCGATCAGTCCACTTCTTCTTGTGTCTTTTAGTCCTGCTGTGCCCGGTCGCGCGCACGCGGCCGGGCAGTTCGGGGAGGAGGATCAGTAGCGATAGGGCGCGCCGGCCTTTTCCATGTCGGCATTATATTGCTTGATGATTTCGACCACGCGCGCGCTGCGTTCGGACTGGGCGGCGATTTCGTCCCAGAAACCCAGCGCATCGGTTTCGACCTGCTTCCACTCCGCTGCCGGGATGGTGGTCAATTCGAGATTGCCATTGATGCGGTAGCTGGCTTCACCGGCCCAGTACCAGTGCTGGCGGTAATAGTGGGAGCTGTCGATCATCATGCGGTAGAGCTGCTGCAGATGCGGCGGCAGCGCATTCCACTTGTCGGAATTGACGAAATAGGACCCGGCCCAGGCGCCCGAGAGCGGATTGGTGAGATAGTATTTGAGCACATTGGCCCAGCCCACGGTGTGCAATTCGGTAATGCCGCACCAGCAAATGCCGTCGAGTTCACCGGTCTGCAGCGCCGGCTCCACGTCTTCATAGGGCAGCGACACCGGAATGACGCCATAACGCGACAGGAACTGCCCGGCGGTTGGGAAGGTATAGACGCGCAATCCGCGCAGATCGGCCAGCGAATTGATGGGCTTGGTGGTGCCGAAATTGCACGGGTCCCAGGCGCCGGTCGACAGCCAGGTGACGCCGGGGATTTCGGCATAGGCCTCTTCCCAGATTTCCTTGAGGCCACGCCAGTGCCAGAGCGCCGGCACATCGAGCGAATAGCGCGAGGCGAGCGGGAAATAGGCACCGAACACTTTGACGTCCACCGGCGCGGCGGCTGAGTCGTCGTCCGACTGGGCGGCGTCGATAGTGCCCTGCTGGACGGCGCGGAACAGCTCACCATGCGGCACCAGCTGGTCGGCGGTATAGAGTTCGATTTCCATCTCGCCATTGGCGGCGGTGTTGAACCATTCGATGGCATTGGCCACCACATGCTCGGCCAGCGCCGGTCCGGCATAGGTCTGCAGGCGCCAGCGAATGGGCGCCTGGGCCCGCACATGCGGCATGGCCAGGGTGGTGGCGCCGACGGCGCCGGCGGTGGCAAGGCCGGCCCGCTTGAAGAATTCGCGTTTGTTGATCTTGGTGGTATCGCTCATTTCAGTCGTTCCCTTTCATTGAAATGTGCCGGACGGCGCCCCTCAGCGACCGTGTCCCTCCCGGCGGTGTACCCACTCGCAATAGGTGGTCAGCTCCTTTGCTGTCTGTCTCAGCGGCCCGTCACCAAGCGGGGCAACCAGAGCGCGATTTCGGGGAAGATCATGACGATGATCATCGAGAGCACCATCAGAAGAAAGAAGGGCCAGATCGAGCGATAGATATCCATCAGGCTGATCTCGGGCGGCGCCATGGCGCGCATCAGGAACAGGTTATAGCCGAAGGGCGGGGTGATATAGGCGATCTGGCAGGTGATCGTATAAAGGATGCCGAACCAGATGGGGTTGAACCCCAGCGAGATCACCAGCGGAATATAGAGCGGCGCGACGATAACAAGCATGGCGGTGTCGTCGAGGAAAATGCCCAGCACGACGAAGCTCAGGAGCATGACGATCAGGATGCCCCAGGGATCGAGCTCCCAGGTGTTGAGTAGGAGATTGCTGATCGCCTTGATCGCTCCCAGCCCGTCATAGACCGAGGAAAAGCACAGCGCCGCCATGATGATCCAGAGGAACATGCACGACACCAGAAGCGTGTTGCGCGTCGCCGATTCCAGGATTTTCCAGTTGAGCCTACGGGTGAACAGCGCCGCCAGCGTCGCGAGCAAGGCGCCAACCGCCGAGCTTTCGACCAGGCTGGTAATGCCGGTGAGGAACAGGCCCATCATGGCGCCGAAAATGCCGACCGGCAGCAGGCCCTCGCGCAACAGCACCAGCTTTTCCGACGTGGACAGGGCCCGGCGTTCTTCTTCGGGCAAAGCAGGGGCGAGCTCGGGCTGAATGCGGCACCGAATATAGATGTAAAGCGCGAACAGCGCCGCCATCATCAGGCCGGGCAGAATGCCGGCCAGCCAGAGCTGCATCACCGGCTGGCGCGCGATCATCGCATAAAGCACCAGCACCACGCTGGGCGGAATAAGAATGCCGAGCGACGAGCCGGCCTGGATGACGCCTGTTACCATCACCTTGTCATAGCCGCGGCGCAAGAGCTCGGGCAGGGCGACGGTGGCACCGATGGCCATGCCGGCGACCGAAAGCCCGTTCATGCAGGAAATCATCACCATCAGCCCCACCGTGCCGATGGCGAGACCGCCCCGCATCGGCCCGAACCAGACGTGGAACATGCGGTAGAGATTGGAGGCGATGCCGGTTTCCGACAGCATATAGCCCATGAAGACGAAGAAGGGCACGGTGATCAGCGGGAACCAGTTCATCACCTGGATGGCGGCGTTGAACGGCATTTCCGCTGCGCCATTGCCCCAGAGCCAGAGCGCTGCGGCCGAGCCGACAAAGCCGATGACCCCGAACACCCGCTGCCCCGTCATCATCAGCAGCAGCATCGAGGCGAACATGAAGATCGTGATCAGTTCCGAGCTCATGCGATCGGCTTCCCGCGGGCGATAGCGATGTCTTTGAAGAGATTGGAGATAGCCTGCAGCAGCATCAGGAAGATGCCGATGGTCATCAACAGCTTCACCGGCCACATGGGCGGCGACCAGGACGAATAGTTCTTCTGATTATAGGTGATGGCGTATTCGGTGCTCGACCAGCCGCCGCGCACCATCACCACGAGATAGAAGATGACGAACAGGATGGTGATGACATCAACCATGGCCTGCCGCTGCGGCCGCAGCTGGCCATAGAGCAGGTCCATGCGCACATGGGCGTTTTCCTGCATGGAATAGGCGGCGCCGATGAGGAAATAGGTGGCCAGGAGAAACTGCGTCATCTCCAGTGCCCAATTGACCGGCATCCCGGTCAGCAGGCGCGAAAAGGTGGAATAGAGCTGGATGCCGCCCATGACGAACAGCAGATACATGGCGACGCGGCCGATGGCCCGGTTCACCCGATCGACCAAGTGCACATAGAGCCGGATCACTTTCGGCATGGGCTACGTCCTTGTCGCGGGCTTATGGTCATTGCGCCTCTATCCCTGCCTGAGGGCCTGCCGGGCCCGAGCGAGGCAGCGGCCGAGCCGTTCGGCCCATTGCGCCACCCCATCGGGGGTCTGGATTTCGTCATTGCGCAGCTCGATCATGGTGGCGTCGAGCCCCCTGATATCACCGTGTTTTTCAAGGGTGAGCGTCACCCCGTTGAGTGCCGCATAGGGCTCGTTCCAGCCCACATTCATCTCCGGCGCTTCGCCTTTGAGCGCCTCGAACAGGGCGCGGGTGAAGCGCTGATCGGTGCCGTGGATCAGCCCGATCGGCCAGGGGCGGGCCTTGCCGAGATAGACCGGGGTGAAGGAATGAACGCAGACCAGGATCGTTTCGCGACCAGCCCGCTGGCGCTCGGTCAGCACCGCGTCGATGGCGGCGTGATAGGGCTGGTGGTAGTTCGCAATGCGAAACTGCCGCTCGGATGCAGAGAGATTTTCATTGGCGGCGATGCGGGTGGCTTCCGATAGCGTCCAGATCAGGTCGGGCGCGTCGTGATCGCGATTGGCGTCGATGATCAGGCGCGACACGGTCGATTCCACCAGGGGCGCATCGAGTAGATCGCGCAATGCCTGGCTGAGCGGCAGGGCGCCGGGGTCCCAGGCGATGTGGCTTGCCCGTTCGGCATCGGTGAGGCCGAGATCGCCATATTGGGGCGGGATACGGTTGGAGGCGTGATCGCAGACCAGCACGAAGGGCGAGGTGCCCTCCCTGTTGCTGACGATCACTGCCGGCTCCCCTGCCGCGTCCATTTGCCGTTGGCCTCCAGGCGTTAACTTCTGTAACAGTAGTTGCATAAGCGCGAAATCTGTCAATGCTGAAACGAAACATTCAGGAGCCGCGATGGACGGCAAGAGCGTTGCAGGCCGCATTCACGATCTCAACGACCAGTTGACGGCATCAGGCCGCAAGGCGGCGCGGGGGCTGTTGGGGAACTATCCACTGCTCGGGCTGGCGCCGGTCGCCGAGTTCGCCGAGGCGGCAGGCGTGAGCGCCGCCAGCATTGTGCGCTTCGTGGCGCAACTGGGCTTCAAGTCTTACCCCGAATTCCAGCGCGCTTTGCGCGACGAATTGGAGCAGCGGTCGAAATCACCACTGCAGCGCGGCGCGGCGCCCGATGGCGAGCCCAGCGATGGGGCATTTCTTGCGCGCTATCTGCATCAGGCGCAGACCCGGCTGGCCGATACGCTCCGCCATATTCCCGAATCCGAATTCGAGGCGGTGGCCATGCGTCTCGCGAGCGGCAAGGGTGCCTGCTACATGATGGGTGGGCGGTTTACCGATTTTCTCGCCGGCTATTTCGAGGCCCATATGCGGGTCATCCGCCCCGGCCTGCGCCGCTTCGATGGCCGCCCCGCCACCCGTGCCGATCAATTACTCGATGTGCGCGCTGGGGATATGGCGATACTGTTCGACGTGCGCCGCTATGATCCGGTGGTGGCCGATGTGGCGGCGGTGCTGGCGCGCCACCGCGTCGATATCGTGCTGATCACCGATGAATGGCTGAGCCCCGCCGCCCGCCATGCGCGCTATGTGCTGCCCTGCCACACCCAGACCGGTCGCGCCTGGGATGCCAACGGGGCTTTGTTCAGCGTGGTCGAGGCGCTGATCGCCCGGGTGACGGAACAGTCCTGGTCCACCGCGAGCAAACGCATGCGCGCGGTGGAAGATCTCTAGGCCTCAGAACACGCGGCCTTCCTGCTCCGGCATATAGGCAATTTCCTCCGGCGTACTGTCGCGACCCAAAGCGGCATTGCGGAAGGGGAAGCGGCCGAAGCGGGCAATGGTGTCGCGATGGGCGATCATGAACTCCAGCGATTTCTCGTCGCCGTGCAGCTCGAACAGCCGTACGCCCTCGTTCTGGATCACCAGCGATTCCGCATGCATGTAGGGCATGTAGAAGAAGGTCGCCCAATCGCGCTCCACCGCGTCATCGGCGCCCATCGCCGCCGCTTCCTGCGCCAGTGCCAGCGCCATCTTGTCCTGGGCGAAGGCGACGGGGCTGTTGCGATGCAATTGCCGCGACAGCTGGTCGAGCACGACGATTTCGGCGAGGCGACCTTCGGGCGTGGCGCGCCATTCCCAGGCTTCGCCGCGCGCCACCTGGGCATGCAGTTCGCCGAAGCGCTCGGCACATTTGGCGTCGAAGGCGGGCTCGCCGCCGAACCAGTCTTCATAGCCGTGATCGACAAACCAGAATGCGATGAAGTTTTCCGGTCCCTGCATGACGCTCTCCGCTGACAGTAAAATCGGCGCCACCTTGGAGGCGGCAGCCCGAGCTGTAAAGCGCCGGGGACAGTCTTTGTTCCCCATCTTCCCGCTTGCGCGCGGCGGAAGGACGCCCCTATTCGGCGCAGCGATTTCGTGATTTGCTGGCGCCTGCAAACGAGGAGACTCTGTGATGCTCAGGGGTTTTGTTCTGACGCTGGCGCTGCTCGCCGGTACCGGCGCTGCCATGGCCAATTGCTATGAGGGCCTGGGCTGCGACGACAGCGCCTATTTCTCCAAGCCGCAGCTGCGCCAGCTCTCCTGCCAGTCGCTGTGGGAAGTGCGCAACATGATCTACCAGCAGAACGGCTATTGCTTCCAAAGCGACCGGGCCCGCAAGGTGTTCAGCAATGCCGGCTGCTGGATCAACGACCAGGGCGCGGTCAAGCTCAATGTCTATGAGCGCAAGAACGTGGCCACCATTGCCGAGGTCGAAAAGTCGCGCGGCTGCAACTAGAGCCCCAGCCGCGCCACGAGAGCAGGCCATTCGGCCAGGAGAGCGTCGCGGGCGCGCAGGCCTCCGCCGCGCTCGTGCCGGGCCTCGTCCTGGGCCAGCCGCGCAAAGACCAGGCGCTTGCCATCCTTTTCGGCCCAGCCGACATACCAGCCCCAGCCCTTGGCATAATCGAAACTGCGGTCGGCGCGGCGCGGATAGGCCGAGCCGGTCTTGCCCCACAGCGCCCAGCCCTCTGTGGTCCCCGCGCTTTCAACCAGACTGATCGCGCCGCTCATCGCGGCCGCTGATACCGGCAATTGCCCCTCGATCAGCGCGGCGGTGAACCCCGCCTGTTCCAGCGGTGAAATCTTGAGCGAGGAGGAAATCCAGGCGCGTTCGAGGCCATTGTCGAAGCCGGGATCGCCGGAGACATCGGCATTGCCGAAGCCCAGCGCGCTCAAATAGTCGCTGAGCCGTTCCGCCCCGAGCTGCCGCGTCAGCCGCTGCGAATACCAGACCACCGAATGGCGCATCCAGCCGGCGGGATCGACATCGCCCTTCCACGGCGCGCCGCCCCAATCTGGCTCGCCAGGCTTGAAGGTCATCACCGGTTCGCTGCGAGAGAGCAGCAGGCCTGCGTCGAACCCTATCACCGCCAGCGGAATCTTGAATGTCGAGGCCGGCGTGACCCGGCTCTCGCAATCGCCATCGGCGAGCAGCACATTGCGGCTGACCGGATCGGCCACCAGCGTGCAGATATCCCGCGCCAGCGCCGGTCCCGCGCCCAGCGCCAGGATGAGCGCGGCCACGACAGTCGTCAGTTTTGGCAAGGCCATGGGCTATACACGCCCCTCCAGCGCCCGGTCGAAGATGTCGAGTGCGCGCGCCTTGGTGAGTTCGATGGGATTGCCGCCTGCTGTCGGATCGACAATGGCCATGTCGCCGATCTTGTCGCGCTTGCTGTCGTCGACCTTGAAGTCGCGCAAAGTATGCGGAACCTCGAGCCGCAAACGCAGCCCGATCACCGCATGCAGGAAGGCGTCGAAATTGGGCGCCAAGCCGAGATAGGCCGCAAGCCGGGCGATCCGCCCTTCGATGGCGGACTGATTGACCACCAGCACATAGGGCATGAACACCGCATTGGTCATGCCGTGATGGGTGTCGTAGAGCGCGCCCACCGGGTGGCTGAGTGCGTGAATGGCCCCGAGCCCCTTCTGGAACGCCGTCGCGCCCATGGCCGCCGCGCTCATCATATGGCCGCGCGCCTCCACGTCATTGGGATTGGCCGCCACCTTGGGCAGGTTTTCGAAAACGAGGCGAATGCCTTCGACTGCGATGCCGTCGGCCATGGGGTGATAGCCGGGCGCGCAATAGGCCTCGAGGCAATGGGCCAGCGCATCCATGCCGGTGCCCACGGTGATGAAGCGCGGCATGCCCACGGTCAGTTCAGGATCGGCGATGACGATCTTGGGCATCATCAGCGGATGAAAGATGACCTTCTTGGTATGGGTGGTCTCGTCGGTGATCACCCCGGCGCGGCCCACTTCGGACCCGGTGCCGGCGGTCGTGGGTACGGCAATGATGGGTAAGATGCCCTTGGGATCGGCACGGGTCCACCAGTCCCCGATATCCTCGAAATCCCACATTGGCCGCGTCTGCCCGGCCATGAAGGCGATGACCTTGGCGGTGTCGAGACCGGAGCCGCCGCCAAAGGCGATGACCCCATCATAGCCGCCCTCGCGCAATACCTTGATGCCGGCTTCGACATTGGCCGAAATCGGGTTCGGCTTGACCTCGGCAAAGAGGCCGACATCGACGCCGGCATTGCGCAGCAGTGCCAGAGTGTTCTGCGTCACCGGCAGATTGGCCAGCCCCGCATCGGTGACCAGGAGCGGCTTGCTGATCCCGGCAGACTTCAGCGCCTCGGGCAATTCGGCGATGCGGCCGGGGCCGAACTTGACGGCGGTTGGGTAATTCCAGTTGGCTTTTGTCATTTTGTGCCGTCTCTCATTGAGCCTTGAGGTGAAAGCTTTTGGGCTGGGTCAAATTGGCATAGCCGATTTCGCTCAGCGCCCCGCCCTTGCCGGTGTCCTTGACCCCGGTCCAGACCAGCGCGGGGTCGAGATAATCGCAACGATTGGCAAAGACCGTGCCGGTCTCGATTTCGGTGCCGAGGCGGGCCGCAGCATCGAGATCGGCGGTCCAGACCGAGGCGGTGAGGCCATAGGGGCTGTCATTCATCAAGGTCACGGCCTCGGCGTCGTCGGCCACCTTCATGATGCCGACCACCGGTCCGAAACTCTCCTCGCGCATGACGCTCATCTGGTGGTTGACCCCGGTCAGCACTTCCGGCGCCAGCCAGGGCGAGCCGGCCTGGTCTTTGGCGTGCCGCGTGTTGAGGTGCCGTGTGGCGCCGCCGCGCACGGCCTCCTCGGTCTGCTGGCGCACCAGATCGGCGAAATTGCCGCGCGCCATCGGCCCGACAATGGTGTCGGGATCGAGCGGATCACCCAGCGTCCAGCCTTTGGCCTGGGCAATGAAGCGCTCGACGAAGCCGTCATAGGCGTCCTCATGCACATAGATGCGCTCGACCCCGCAGCAGGACTGCCCGGAATTGAAGAAGCTGCCATCGACGAGGTTTTCCGCCGCCATCTCGAGATCGGCATCGGCGCGCACATAGGCGGGGTCCTTGCCGCCCAGTTCCAGCCCCAGCGTGGCAAAGGTGCCGGCGGCGGCCTTTTCGATGCGCCGCCCGCCTTCCACCGAACCGGTGAAGTTGATGTGGTCGATCTGGCCCGAGCCAATCAGTTTTTCGGTATCGGCATGGCCGAGCACCAGGTTCTGGAAGAGGCCTGCAGGTAGCCCCGCAGCCGCGGCGGCCTGGGCAAAGCGCTCCCCGGCGAGCAGGGTCTGGCTGGCATGTTTCAGCACCACCGCATTGCCGGCGACCAGCCCCGGCACGATGGAATTGGCGGCGGTGAGGAACGGGTAGTTCCAGGGCGCGATTACCATGACGACGCCCATCGGCTCGCGGCTGATATAGCGGGTAAAGCCCGGCTTGTCGGGGCGCATCGAAGGCGCCAGCGAGGCCTCGGCGATAGCCAGCATGTGGCGCGAGCGTTCTTCCACCCCGCGCTTTTCGCCGCCGAAGCGCACCGGGCGACCCATCTGCCAGGCCAGTTCGGGCACGATCTCGTCATTCATGGCCAAAAGCGCATCGACCATGCGGCCGACGGCGGCGACACGCTCGGCGACAGGCACGGCGCGCCAGGCGCGTTGTGCCGAGCGGGCCCGGGTCATGGCGCTGTCGATTTCGGGTGGGGTGACCAGCTGGCGCGTGGCATAGACCCGGCCATCGACGGGGGAAATGATCTCGACGCTATCGGACATGCAGAACTCCCTGATGCGCCAATTACTATCGATCCAACGCCGCCGCGCAAGCTGGGCCGAATGTGATAATGCATGAGCGTGCCGCCCGCCTTTATGATGCCGCCCGACCCATTGGAGCCGATATCGTAGTGTCCTTGCCCCGTTCCCATTTCGATCGCCCGGTGACCGATATCGCGCGCGAACTGATCGGCGCCGGTCTTTTCGTCGCCGGCGTGGGCGGGCGGATCGTGGAAGTGGAAGCCTATGACGCTACCGATCCCGCCTCGCACAGTTTTCGCGGCCCAACCCCGCGCAATGCCGCCATGTTCGGTCCGGCGGGGCATGCCTATGTCTACAAGATCTACGGTATCCATTTCTGCCTCAACATCGTCTGCCAAAAGGGCAGCGCGGTGTTGATCCGGGCCATCGAGCCCAGCGAGGGTGTCGGGACGATGGTGGAGCGGCGCGGGCTGATGGGCGACAAGCAATTGTGCTCCGGGCCCGGAAAGCTCGCGCAGGCGCTGGGCATCGGTCTCGGTCATAACGGAATGCCGCTCGACGCCTTTCCCTTCGAAATCCGGGCAGCGGAGCAGGAACACGCTATCGGGGTGGGCGCGCGCATCGGCATCACCAAGGGCGCCGAGACGCCCTGGCGCTTCGTGCTTCAGGGATCGCCGTTCCTCAGTCGCCCCTTGCGTTGAAGGCGCTGGAAATTAAGATCAGGCGAAGGCCAGACCGGCGCGCTGTCCCTGCTGCCACACGACGCGGCAGGGCTCCATCGAGTGGCCGAACAGCACATAGAACTGGCTGGGCAGATGGCCGCCATTCCATTCCACCATCGCGCCCGAACGGGTCAGATTGGTAATGGTCAGCGGCATGCGCTCCAGCCCACTATCCGAGACAGCGGTAGCGGCGATGCGGACGATTTCGCGGTTTTGACGACGGCGTTCCATGGCTCAAGAAATAGGCGGGATCGGTTAGCTGAAAAGTGCCGATACCAAGGCGATTTGATGCAATTTGTAACAATCGTCACAGGGGCGCCCGGTTGCCACACTCGCCCCACCATGATTCAACAGGCGCGTGGAAGCCATTGAGTCTCTAGATCTGTTCTCGCCCCATCGCCACGAACGGCCCTCGCCGCTCATGGTGCTGCGCGATATCTTTGGCCATCGCAGCTTTCGCGGCCAGCAGGCCGATGTCGTCGATCACCTGGTCGGCGGCGGCGACGCGGTCGTGCTGTTTCCCACCGGCGCCGGCAAGTCCATGTGCTTCCAGATCCCGGCCATCTGTCGGCCTGGCGTTGGTATCGTGGTGTCGCCGCTGATTGCGCTGATGCGCGACCAGGTCGAGGCGCTGAAACAGGCGGGCGTGGCGGCCGCTGCGCTCAATTCTTCGTTGTCGCCGCAGGAATCCGCCGAGGTGCGCCGGCAATTGCGCAATGGCGAACTCGACCTGCTCTATGTGGCGCCGGAACGGGTGGCGACCCCCGGCTTTGCCAATATGCTTTCGGGCATCGAGATCGCGCTCTTTGCCATCGACGAGGCCCATTGCGTGAGCCAGTGGGGCCATGATTTCCGCCCTGAATATCGCGAGCTCATCCATCTGGTCGAGCTCTATCCCGGCGTGCCGCGTGTCGCCCTCACCGCTACTGCCGATCCCACGACGCGCGAAGACATTATCGAACGTCTGGGGCTCGAACAGGCGCGGGTCTTCACCACCAGCTTCGACCGTCCCAATATTTCCTATTCCATCGTCGAGCGCGACAAGCCGCGCGAGCAACTGCTGGATTTCCTGGCCGGCCACAAGGGCGATAGCGGCATCGTCTATTGCCTTTCCCGCGCCAAGGTCGAGGATATTGCCGACTGGCTCAGTGGCAAGGGTATTCGGGCGCTGCCCTACCATGCGGGCATGTCCGCGGAATTGCGCAGCGCCAACCAGGATGCCTTTCTCAAGGAAGAAGGGCTTTGCCTCGTTGCCACCGTGGCCTTCGGCATGGGCATCGACAAGCCCGATGTGCGCTATGTCGCCCATATGGACCTGCCCTCCTCGATCGAGGCCTACTACCAGGAGACCGGTCGCGCCGGCCGCGATGGCCAGCCCGCCGATGCCTGGATGAGCTATGGCATGGCCGATGTGGTGCAGCGCCGCCGCATGATCGACGAGGGCAATGCCCCCGACGAGATCAAGCGGCTCGAACACGGCAAGCTCAATGCGCTGCTGGGCGTCTGCGAGACGGCCTCCTGCCGTCGCCAGGCTATTTTGGCTCATTTCGGCGAGGTCTATCCCCGGCCTTGCGGCAATTGCGACACCTGCCGCTCGCCGGTGGAAAGCTGGGACGGCACCGAGGCGGCAATCAAGGCATTGGCCGCGATCTACCGCACCGGCATGCGCTTCGGCGCGGCCCATGTCATCGACGTGCTGGTGGGCAAGGAAACAGAAAAGGTGCTGCGCTTTGGCCATCAGCACCAGAAGGTCTTTGGCGAAGGTCGCGATCTCGATGCCAAGGCCTGGCAGTCGGTGGTGCGGCAATTGACGGCCATGGGGCTGATCGTGGTCGATCACGCCAATCATGGCGCGCTCACGCTCGGCGAAGGCGCCCGCGCGGTGTTCAAGAATGAGCGCCGGGTGACCCTGCGCAAGGATCGGCCGAAGAAGTCCATCGAGATCAGGCGGGCCCTGGCGCGCTCGGTCGATGTGCCCGAGCATGCACGGCCACTGTTCGAGGCTTTGCGTGTCGAGCGCACGCGTCTGGCCAAGGCGCAGGGCGTGCCGCCCTATGTCATCTTTCATGACAATACGCTCAAGGCCATGGCGCTGGCCCGGCCCACCCATCCGCACGACATGCTGAACCTGCCGGGCGTGGGGCAGGGCAAGCTCGACCGCTATGGCGACGATTTCCTCACCGTCGTGCGCAATTTCGAAGGCTGAACATGTCCGGCATGGCCCCTGAAATGACAGAACAGCGGGCCAGGCGCCCGCGCATGCCGGTGATCGATATCGTCCGGGGCGTCGCCATCATCGCCATGATGGCCTATCACCTGTGCTGGGACCTTTGGTATTTCGGCTTCATCACTGCCGATGTGGGCTTTGATCCGCGCTGGGTGTTCTTCGCCCGCTCCATCCTCTTCGCCTTCATTTTCCTTGCCGGCGTCGGGCTCGTGCTCGGCCATGGCGAAGGCATACGCTGGCGGCCCTTCTGGCGGCGCTGGTTGCTGGTCGCGAGCGGGGCGGTGCTGATTACCATCGGCACCTATGTCACCTTCCCGGACAGCTTCGTCTATTTCGGCGTGCTGCATGCCATCGCGCTGTTCAGCCTGCTCGGCCTGCCCTTTCTGTTCACGCCGCTCTGGGCGACGGGGCTCGCTGCACTGGCGCTGATCCTGCCGCCGTTATTTTTCGTTCATAGTGCGTTCAACCAGAAGGCACTGTCCTGGCTCGGCTTCTGGGACGTGCCGCCGCCGGCCAATGATCTGGTGCCGGTCTTTCCCTGGTTCGGCGTGGCGCTGCTGGGGATTCTGGCCGCTCGTCTGGCCAGGAAAATGGGCCTGTTCGAGCGCCTTGCCACCATACAGCCGCACAATCTGCCGGCCAGAATCCTCGGCTTTATGGGCCGTTGGAGCCTGGTTATCTACCTGGTGCATCAGCCGATTTTGCTCGGGATCATCGCGCCGCTGGCCGGGGTGACCGGGGTGCAGCAGCAAAGCCAGGAGGTACAATTCCTCTCCTCCTGCCAGGCCACCTGCGAAGCCACCGACACCACCGCAGCGCTCTGCGCCAACTATTGCCAGTGCGGGCTAGAGGGGATCAAGCGCGACGATCTGTGGGAGCCGGTCTTTACCGGCCTCATCTCCGCCGGCGACCAGGCCAAGCTCGAAGCCAATAATCGTCAATGCTCGGCGCTGATCCATCCCGAGCTTGACACCCCAAATCCGCAGTGAAAATCTTAGTTTCTAGAGGAGTTTAGCATGGCCGAGTCTGAAGAACGCATCGCCGTATCCACCTGGTCGTTGCACCGCCTGCTGGGCTCGACCTATCCGCACGATCTCACCACCGATGCGGTGGGCGAGATGGTCGAGACCTATGGCGAAGGCAGCGAATCGCTGCTCGGCCTGCCTTCGGTGCTGGCCAATCACGGCTATAAGCGGCTCGAAATCGTCTCCTTCCACCTGCGCAGTCGCGACCCGATCTATCTGGGCGAATTGCGCAACCAGCTCGACGTCGCGGGGGTGAACCTGCAGACGCTACTGATCGATGCCGGCGACATCACCGATCCCGTCAACGGCGCGCGCGACACGCGCTGGATTGCCGGCTGGATCGAGGTCGCCAATGCGCTGGGCGCTCAAAATGCCCGCATCATTGCCGGCCAGCAGGCGCCGACCCCGGAGACCATTGCCCGTTCCGCCACCGCGCTGCGCCAGCTTGCCGCTGGGAATGCCGGCTCTCCGGTGCGTCTCGTCACCGAGAACTGGGGTAAGCTCTTGATCAATCCCGAGGCGGTGCATGCCCTGCTCGACCAGACCGAGGGTCAGATCGGGCTACTGGCCGATTTCGGCAACTGGTCCGGCGAAGACAAATATGAGGCGCTGCGCTCGATCTTCCCGCGGGCTTCGCTCTGCCATGCCAAGGCCAATTTCGCCGATGGCCAGCTTGATGAACTCGACTATGGCCTGTGCGTGCAGGCGGCCGAAGAGGCCGGTTATAAGGGCCCCTATACGCTGATCTTCGACGCCGAGCATCCGCATGAATGGACCGGCCTCGAACTCGAGCGCGAATTCATCGAGACGCGGATCGGCTGATCCCAGGCTGCCCTTCGCTCAGGCGGAGGGCAGATAGGTCTCGTCGCAGAGCTGGATGAAACTCTTCATCGCCGCTGATAGGGGGCTCGACTTGCGTCGCGCCACCAGCAGCTGGCGCATGGCCCAGGTCTCGGCCAGGGGTGCGCAGACGAGGTCAGTACCGGCGAGGAGATGGAGGCTCGTCGAGCGCAGGAAGCCGATGCCGAAGCCGGCTTCCACCATGCGCACCAGCGCCGGAAAACTCTCGACCCGCAGGGCTTCGTCGAGCGGGCGCCCCGCCTTGGCCGCCGCTTCGGCCAGCAGGCGGTCGAGCGAGCCGCTGTGATGCACGCCGACAATGGCGTGGGGCGTGACCGCATCAAACGACAGCGACTTGCGTGGCTCGATCTGGGCGGCGAGCGGGTGGTCAGGCGGGGCCAGCACCCAGATGCGCTCATCCTCAAAGGGACGGATGTCGAAGCGGGTGAAGTCGTAATTGTCCGAGACGATAGCGACATCGGCACGGCCTTCGTCGAGCGCCAGCAATGCCTTGGCCGCGCCCATTTCGGCGATGGCGATATCGATGCCCGGATATTTGCCGGCATAGCGGGCTAGCAGCTCCGGCAGGCGGCCGGTGAGAGCCGAACCGGTGCAGGCCAGGCGCAGGCTGCCGCGATGGCCCGAGCCGAAATCGGCCATGACGGCATCGAGATCGGCAATGGCGCGCAGCACGGTGCGGCAACCCTCGGCATAGGCTTCGCCCGCCAGTGTCAGTTTGACGCCATGGGCGGAGCGGTCGAACAGGACCACGCCCAGCCGGGCCTCGAGATCGGATACCCGCCGGCTCACCGCCGATGAAGCAATGCCTTCGCGCTCGGCGGCGCGACCGATCGAGCCGGTCTCGGCCAAAAGCAGAATGAGGCGTGCAGTTACGCTGTCGAAAGGTGCCATGTCGTCTCCCACCGGCACCATAGCGATCACCAGCCCAGGAGCAAGGACAAGCCGCGCAGGAGATAAAAAATGCCGATGGCGGTGACCACCCAGCGCGTCCAGCGGCGGAAATTGTCGTCGGTCATGCGCTGGAGAATATGGTAGCCGAGATTGGTGCCGGCGATGGCGAAGGGCGCGGCGATCAGCACCAGCATCCAGTCGCCCGCGACCATGGCCGAGGCGGTGGAGCCGTAAAACACCACCTTGGATGCGTGTGAGACCACCTGGGTGGCGGCCTTGGTGGCGATCACCTTACGGCGGTCCATCTGGGTGCGGATGAAGAAGATGTCGACGGTGGGGCCGGAGACGCCGACCGCGAGGTTGAGTCCGCCGCCGAAGAAGCCGCAGAGCAGGGCATGCAGCGGCTTGCTGGCATCGAGCGCCAGCCAATGCTTGGGAATCCACACCAGGATCGGCATGAGGCCAATGGCGATACACACCGTGGCCAGGTCGGGAATATAGCGCACGAGATAGAGAAGGACGGCTGCGCCCAAAAGGCCGATGCAGATCATGCCGAGAATGCGCCAATCGATGAATTCGCGCGAGAACCAGGCCCGCGAGCCGTTGGCGACGATCTGGATCGCACCCTGCACCGCGATGGCTGTTGCCACCGGAAGCAGGGTCAGCAATACCGCCAGCAGCACCAGGCCGCCCGCCATGCCGAATACGCCCGAAAGGGTCGATGTCAGCAGGACGGCTATAGCAACTGTGATGCCCAGTCCAAGACTTGTCATGGCGATGCCTCCATGTCTCTGGATGGGCCAAACGGCGTCTCCGAGCCAGCGCCGCTTCGGCATGGGCCCATGCCTGGAGGCCGGGCGTCATATCTGCGTTTTTCTACAGATTGCGTCTTGAATGGTAGGTGAAATGCGCATTTTATAGGCGGCGTAGGTTTAATTTGCCCGATTCCCGGTCGCCGGTTTCCGCGCCCCTTCGGGTCCCACTTATTGACGTCTGGATACTCCCTTGGTTTCCCTCAAGGCTGGCCGCGATCGTGCACGCGGCGATGCTCGGGCTCACGTGGCCGCCGCGCATGCGGGCAAAGGTTTCGGCCCGATCATGCGCATCACGCTTTATTCCCTCCGCCATTCCTGGCAGGCCGGTTTCGCCATAGGCGCGACCATCATCGCCTCGGTGCTGCAATTGTCGATCCCGCGCCTATTGGGTCATGCAGTGGACCAGGCGCAGAATGTGCTCAGCGTCGCAGACGAGGGGGCCGAACAGGCGCTGTTCTGGACCGCGATGACACTGCTCGCCGTGTCGGTGGCGCGCGGCTTCTTCACGCTGGTGCAGAACTACTTTTCGGAATCGGTGGGCCATCATGTGGGCTACGAGCTGCGGCTGGCCTTTTACGACAAGGTGCAGCGGCTCTCCTATTCCTATCACGACCGCATGCATTCGGGCGATCTGATCACTGTCGGCCTGCTCGATCTCGATGGCGTCCGCATGTTCTTTGCCACCGGCCTGATCCGTGTGGTGCTTCTGTCGGTGCTGATCGGCGTCGGCGCCTATTTGCTGTTCACCACCGATGCGCTGCTGGCATTCCTCGCCTTGAGCTTCGTGCCCTTCGTCGCCTGGCGCTCCTCCACCGCGCAACTGGCGCTGCGGGCTACCTGGCTGGTTTTGCAGAACAAGCTCTCCATTCTCACCAGGGTGATGGAGGAAAATCTCGGCGGTATTCGCGTGGTGCGCGCCTTTTCGGGCCAGAAATTCGAGCTCGGCAAGTTCGAAGGCGCCTCCCAGGATGCGTTGAAACTCGCCCATGAGCGCGTCGGCATTCGCGTGCGCGCCACCTCGATGATGACCTTCTCGTTCTTCGCCGCCATGGGGCTGGTGCTCTGGGTCGGGGGCAATAAGGTGATCGCCGGGGAAATGAGCGTTGGCACGCTCGCCTCTTTCCTCACCTTCATGACTATCCTGCAGATGCCGGTGCGCCAGCTCGGCCTGATGGTCAATTCCTTCGCGCGTGCCTCCACCTGCGGGGAACGCTTCTATGCCTTTATCGACGAACCCGTCGAGATCGAGGACAGGCCCGGCGCGGTGCCGCTCAAGCTGACAGACGGCGTGATGCGCTTTGAAAATGTCGGCTTCACCTATCCCGGCGCCACCCATCCCACCCTTGATGGCATCAGCTTCGAAGGCCGGGCGGGCGAAACCATCGGCATTGTCGGCGCGCCCGGCAGCGGCAAGTCGACCATCGCCCATTTGCTCCCGCGTTTTTACGACGTGACATCCGGGCGGATTACGCTCGATGGACAGGATATTCACGATGTGACGTTGCAGTCGCTGCGGCGGGCGGTGGCCGTGGTGCAGCAGGACGGGTTTCTCTTCACCACCACCATCGAGAACAACATCGCCTATGGCGATCCATGGGCCAAGGAAACCAAGATCGAGAAGGCCGCAGAAAGCGCCCAATTGCACAATTACATCATGGGCCTGCCGTCAGATTACGACACGGTTGTGGGTGAACGCGGCGTGTCGCTATCCGGCGGGCAGCGCCAGCGCCTCTCCATCGCTCGCAGCCTGGTACTGAAGCCGGCGGTCATGGTGTTCGACGACTCGACGGCCGCCATCGATGCCGGCACCGAGCACCGCATCCGCAGTGCCATCCGCCGCTACGCAAGGGATCGGGTGACCATCGTCATCGCCCATAGGCTGTCTTCGCTGATGGATGCCGACAAAATCCTGTTCCTCGAGGATGGGCATATCGTGGAAAGCGGCAGCCATGAGGAGCTGCTGGCGCTGGGTGGGCGCTATGCCGCGCTCTATCATCTCCAGACCCGGCCGACTGACGAAACCGATATCGAAAGGGCCGCGCAATGAGCGTCATGGACGACGAGGAACGCGACAGCGCCGCCTTTCCGGGACAGCGTCCGCCACGCGCCTCGGTGGGGAGCCACAGGGTCGAGGAAGAGGTGTTCGGCAAGGCCTATGACCCGCAGACCGTGCGGCGCATCTGGGCCTATGTGCACCCCTATCGGCACAAAATCTATCTCTCGGTGGTCGCCGTTCTGGTGTTCACCGCCACGCAGCTGGCCATTCCGCTGATCATCGGCTGGGCCATCGACCAAGGCATGGCTGCCGGCGGCAATCTGACCAATCTCACCTGGGCGATACTCGCCTTTGCGGTGGCGGTGCTGTTCAATTTCGGCGCCTCCTATGTGCAGGAAACGCAAGTGGGCGAGGTGGCCGAAAATGTGCTGTTCGACATGCGGCGCGCCATGTTCGCCCAATTGCAGCGCGTCTCGCTGAGTTTCATGGACAAGACCGAAGTCGGCCGGCTGATGAGCCGGCTGCAAGGCGACGTCAATTCCATGCAGGAATTCCTCGAGACCTCGGTGATCTCGGTGGGCGATATCGTGCTGCTGTTCGGCATCGTCATCGTCTTGCTGACGCTCGACCCATGGCTGGGCGTGCTGACGCTATTGACCATGCCGGTGCTGTTCATCGTCCGCATTTTCTGGCTGCCCCCGGCCAAGCGGGCATTCTGGGCGGCGCATGAAAGCAATTCGGTGACCAATGGCGCCATGGCCGAAGGTATCAATGGCGTGCGCACGGTGCAGAATCTCGATCGCCAGAAGGTCAATTTCGACCTCTATGACGACAAGGCCTACCACAATCTGCGTACCCAGCTCACCGGCTCGAAATATGCCCAGGTCATGGTCCCGATCGTCGATAGTCTGACCGGTATTGCCATGGCCACGGTGGTGCTGGTGGGTGGCTCGCTGGTGCTCAATGGTTCGCTGCAGGTCGGTGTCATCGTCGCCTTCCTGTTCTACATCCAGCGCTTCTTCGACCCCATCCGCTCGCTGACCATGCAATATTCGATCATGCAGCGGGCCATGACCTCGGGCCGCCGCATCACCGAGGTGCTGGACCTGCCGGTGACCATTACCGACAAGCCCAATGCTGTGACGCTGACCAGCGACATGGATGGCTCGGTGGCCTTTCACGACGTGGTCTTCGGCTATGATCCCAACCGGCCGGTGCTCAAGAATGTCTCGTTCCGCGTCAATCCCGGCGAGACCGTGGCTCTGGTGGGGCCCACCGGCTCGGGCAAGACCAGCGCCATGGCCCTGGTGCATCGCTTTTACGAAGTGCAGGGCGGCGCCGTTTTGGTGGGTGGGCACGATGTGCGCAACGTCACCCAGGAGAGCCTGGGTGAACAGGTGGCCATGGTGCTGCAGGAACCGTTCCTGTTCACCGGCTCGGTGTTCGACAATATCCGCTACAACAAGGCGTCCGCCACCCGCGAGGATGTCATCGCCGCTGCCAAGGCGGTGGGCGCGCATGAATTCATCGAGCGGCTGCCGCAGGGTTATGACAGCCAGCTCGAACAGCGCGGTTCGAACCTGTCGCTGGGCCAGCGGCAATTGCTGAGCTTCGCCCGGGCGCTAGTGGCCGACGCCAAGATTCTGGTGCTGGACGAGGCCACGGCCAATATCGACAGCTATACCGAACGGCAGATCCAGAAGGCGCTCGAAATCCTGCTCGAGGGCCGCACCGGTCTGGTTATTGCCCACCGGCTCGCCACCATTCGCGGGGCCGACCGCATCATCGTTCTGCAGAACGGCGAGAAGATCGAAGAGGGCAACCATGACCAGTTGATGGCGCTGGGCGGGCTCTATTCCAAGCTCTACAACATGAACTATGCCAGCTTCGACGACATTCCCGACGAGCTGGTCGCCAAGGCCAATGCCAAGGCGTCGAGTACCTGAGAAGGACTGTATCTAAAGAAAAACCTCCGGACTTGCGTCCGGAGGTTTTTGCTTTTTAGGCCACCAGCCCCTTGGTCAGTTCGAGCGCCTGGCGTTCGAACAGGCGCCGGTAGATGCCGCCGCTGAGCCGGATCAGGGCGTCGTGATCGCCTTCCTCGACGATCTTGCCCTTGTCGAACACCAGGAGCCGGTCGAGCGCCCGCACGGTGGAAAGACGATGGGCGATGACCAGCGTGGTGCGCCCTTCCATCAGCCGCTCCATGGCTTCCTGGATCATCACCTCGCTCTCGCTGTCGAGGCTCGAGGTTGCCTCGTCGAGAATGAGGATTGGTGCGTCGGCCAGGAAGGCCCGGGCGATGGCCACGCGCTGGCGTTCACCACCCGAAAGCTTGACGCCGCGTTCGCCCACCAGCGTTTCGTAGCCCTTGGGCAGAGCTACGATGAAATCATGCGCATTGGCCTGCTTGGCCGCCTCGATGATTTCGGCACGGCTGGCGCCGGGCCTTGCATAGGCGATGTTCTCCGCCAGCGTACGGTGGAACAGAATGGGCTCCTGCTGCACGATGGCGAGCTGGTTGCGCAGCGAGGATTGCTGCACATCGGCAATGTTCTGCCCATCAATGGTGATCGCTCCGCCATTGATGTCATAGAGGCGCTGGATCAGCTTGACGAAGGTGGTCTTGCCTGAGCCGGAGTGCCCTACAAGGCCAATGCGTTCACCCGGCTTGATGGTCACGGAGAAATCCCGATAGAGCGGGATCAGGTGCGATCCGTACTGGAAGGTCACATTGTCGAACCGGATGCCGCCATCGCTGATCGCGATCGGTTGAGCCCCCTTCTTGTCCTCGATGCCGAGGGGCTGGGCATGCAGACCCACCAGCTCTTCCATGTCGTTGACCGACTTCTGCAGGTTGCGGATGTGTTGACCCACATCGCGCAGGTGCCCTTGCAGCAGGAAGAACATGGTGAGCACGAAAGTGATGTCGCCGGCCGTGGCCGCCCCGCTCTGCCACAGCAGCAATGCCGTGCCCAGAATAGCGGTCTGCATGGCCACCATCATCACGCCCTGCACGCCACCATTGAAGGTACCGCGCCGCCAGGTCCGACGCGTGCGCTTGCGCCACTTGCCCACCACTTTGGCGATCAGCCCGTCTTCGCGCGCTTCGGCGCCAAAGGCCTTGACCACGCTGTTGCAGCTCACCGCATCGGCCAGTGCCCCGCCCACCTTGGTGTCCCAGGCATTGGAGAGGGTTGCGGCCGGCGCCACGAAGCCGACCGACAGCCAGACGGTAACGGAGATATAGATGAGCGAGCCCAGGCCCACCACCAGTCCCATCACCGGCCAGGACGAACCCAGGATCAGCGTGGCGCCAAGCAGCATCACCACCGAGGGGAACAGTGCCAATAGCAGAGTGTCGTTGAGCAGGTCGAGCGCCCACATACCGCGCGTGATCTTGCGCACGGTGGAGCCGGCGAAGCTATTGGCATGCCAGTCGGTGGAAAAGCGTTGCACGCGGTGGAAACCGTCTGCCGCGATATCGCTCATCATCTTGAGGGTCAGAGGAATGATGTTGAGAAACACCAGTTGCCGCAAGGTCACCGAAGCCAGATAGAGCGCTGACATCAGCCAGAATGCGGCAATGGCAGCGTCCCAGCTGGCGGTGCCGGTGGCCACGGCGTCAACCAGCCGGCCGGCGAAAATAGGACTGGCGGCTTCGGCGAGGGTAGCGCCGAGCACCAGCAGAGCGATGGCGACGATGCGGACGGGTTGCTTCTGCCAGTGGCGGAAGGTGAAGCCGAGCACATTGCGGAAGGCATCGGCACGAAAATCGAGCTTTTTGCGACTCATAAGACTGACCGGCGCCGTTCTCCGGCGTCCGGTTCCTTGAAAAGGACTAAAGGGGAGGCAGCACGGGAGGACTAAGGGGCCCTCGACGAAAGCGTACCTGCCTGGGAAACGGAAAACCGCTGGTGGCGGGTCCACGGGTCCTGCCCGGGAGGGCCACGGGGGCAAGCGCGTTAAGGTCGCGGCTTGTCCATGTGGGGGACGTCTATAAATGCTGTCATGCAACGCCTCCCTGTGTCTCGAAAATGAAGCGACGGACGGTTTGTAGCCAAACCGTCCGTCTTTGCCAATGGCGGAAATGCGCCGATGGCGGTCAATGATGCAGTTGGGTCACAGGCGCCCGGACACAGAATGCCCGGTGCGTCTCACGCCATCAGTCTGGCTTGCGGCCGCCCGGCGCCACAATCCCATGCGCGACGATCTGCGCATAGGCGAGGGCGGCGCCGAAGGTGCCGAAGATGAAGAGGATGAGGGCAAGGATGAATGTCGTGGACATGAAAGCCTCCAGAATTGCTGGCTTTTCTGTCCCACCTGCCGCGTCGGGAAGCTTTGACCTAGGTCAACCGTTTTTGCGAATTGGCCGGGTGGCATAGTGCGAAAGGGAACGATAGGCTCCGCCGCAGCGATTCAAGAACAAGAAGGCATTGCCCCATGAGCAATTCCCCCATCGATCCGGTCAAGCTCGATAAACTCGGCGAAGTCGCCATCAAGGTCGGCCTGCAGCTGGCCGAGGGCCAGGACCTGATCATCACCGCGCCGATGACCGCGGCACCGCTGGTGCGCCGTATCACCGAGCATGCCTATAAGGCCGGCGCGGGTCTCGTCAGCACGATTTATTCGGATGAGGAAGCCACCCTCGCGCGCTTCCGTTATGCCAAGGATGCCAGTTTTGACCGGGCTGCCGGCTGGCTTCATGCCGGCATGGCCGAGGCCTTCAAGAACAATGCCGCTCGCCTGGCCATCTCCGGCGACAACCCGATGATGCTGGCCAATGAAGATCCGGATAAGGTCTCGCGCGCCAACCGCGCCAATTCCGCCGCCTATCGTCCGGCGCTGGAGCTGATCACCGGTTTCGATATCAACTGGAACATCGTCTCCTATCCGACCCCGAACTGGGCCAAGCTGGTCTTCCCCAACGATCCCGAAGATGTCGCCATCGCCAAGCTGGCCGACGCCATCTTCAAGGCCTCGCGCGTCGATCAGGACGATCCGATCGCCGCCTGGAAGGCGCACAATGCCAATCTCAAGGCCCGCTGGACCTGGCTCAACGGCAAGAAATTCGCCGCGCTCAAATATAAGGGGCCCGGCACCGACCTCACCATCGGTCTGGCTGATGGCCACCGCTGGAAGGGTGGCGCGTCCGAGGCCAAGAACGGCATCACCTGCAATCCCAATATTCCCACCGAGGAAGTGTTCACCACCCCGCACCGCCTGCGCGTCGAAGGCACCGTGGCCGCTACCAAGCCGCTCAGCCACAACGGCACGCTGATCGAGAATATCCAGGCGCGCTTCGAAGAGGGACGGCTGGTCGAACTCAAGGCCACCAAGGGCGAGAACGTCTTCAACAAGGTGCTCGACACCGATGAAGGCGCCCGCCGTCTGGGTGAAGTGGCACTGGTGCCGCACTCCTCGCCGATTTCGGCCTCGGGCATCCTGTTCTACAATACGCTCTACGACGAGAACGCTTCCTGCCACATCGCCATGGGCCAGTGCTATGCCGACTGTTTCGAGAACGGCAAGACGCTGACCCCCGACCAGATTTTTGCCCAGGGCGGCAATAAGAGCCTCATCCATATCGACTGGATGATCGGCTCCGACCAGGTCGACATCGACGGCATCCACGCCGACGGCACGACCGAGCCGGTCATGCGCCGGGGCGAATGGGCGTTTTGATGCTTACCATGAGGGACCACGCGCAGCTGGCCCCTTATGATCGTCATTGCCCGGCTTGACCGGGCAATCCATTCGTGACGGCATCAATGGACCACCCGGTCAAGCCGGGTGGTGACGGGCAGGTGGAGGCAGATGCGGCGCCAGAGCTAGCCGCCTCTACTCCCCGTCAATCTTCATAAATTCGTCGGCACTGAGGACGATCTTGTGGTCGATTTCGCCCAGTTCGTCGGCGTTCTTGCCTTCATAGTCCAGGGCGTGCAGGACGGTGCGGATGGCGTTGAGGCGGAGACGGTTCTTGTCATTGGCGCGCAGCACGGTCCAGGGGGCGTGCTTGCTGTCGGTGCGCTCCAGCATGCGGTCGCGCGCCGCCGAATAGTCGTCCCATTTGTTAAGCGCCTCAAGGTCGATGGGCGACAGTTTCCAGGTCTTGAGCGGATCGTGGCGCCGATCGTGGAAGCGCTTGAGCTGCATCTCGCGCCCGATGGACAGCCACAGCTTGAAGATACGAATGCCGTCATTGGTCAGGCGCTTTTCGAATTCCGGCGCCTCATCGAGGAACAGTTCGGTCTGCTCCGGCGTGCAAAACCCCATGACCGGTTCGACGCCGGCGCGATTGTACCAGGAGCGGTCGAACAGCACCATTTCGCCGGCGGCCGGCAGCCAGTCGATATAGCGCTGGAAATACCATTGTGTGCGCTCGCGATCATTGGGCTTTGGCAGCGCCGCGATCATGTTGTAGCGCGGGTTGAGATTTTCGAGGAAGCGCTTGATGGTGCCGCCCTTGCCGGCGGCGTCGCGGCCTTCGAAGATGATGACAACGCGCGTGCCTGCCTTGGCCATATGGGCCTGGTGGGCGACAAGCTGCTTTTGCAAGCCATACATCTGCGTGTCATAATCGTCGTCGTCGAGCTTTTCCGCATAGGGGAACTCACCCGAACCCAGCGCCGCCTTGCGGATGGCTTTGGGCAGGTCCGGATTGTCTATGTCGAAGCCATCAATGGGGTCGGTCACGCTGTCTCTCCGCTGTCATAATGAGCGTGCTATGAAGTCGCCTCCCGCGCAAGAGGCGGGGTAACCGGTTGAGTCGGCAGCCAGAAATGGACGATGCACACGCCCACCCTGCATTGACGCGCTCTCAGGCAATATTGGGGCGGCTGGTTGCCTATGCCCCGCTTTTGGCCGGGCTTGTCGGGGTTGTCATCGGCTTCGTGCTGCTGGGCGGTTTGCGCTTGGATCTGGCCATTCTCGGCTTCATCCTCATTTGCGGCTTCGTGCTCGCTTTGCCGCTGCCGACGGTGACGATCGCGGCTCCGCCGCCCGCGCCCCTGCCCATTGCGCCGCAAGCGACCTCGGATGACGATATCGGCACTTTCGTCGAGGCCCTGGCCGACCCTAGCCTGGTTCTCGATCGGCGCGGCGTGGTGATCTATCGCAATGCTGCTGCGCTTCGGGATTTCCCCAATCTGGCGGTGGGCAAGGTGCTGACCATGGCGCTGCGTAACCCGGAAATGATTGCTTCGGTGGAAACGGCCCTGCGTACCGGCGAAGGGCGCAGCTTCGAGTTGCACGAAACGCTGCCCTCGGAAACCTGGAACCGGGTGGCGGTGTCTCCTTTGCGTCGCTCGTGCCGCGACTGGGCCGATGACGAGGATCGCAACCTGCTGGTGACCGTCCAGAGCCTCACCGAGCTCAAGCGCGTCGATGCGCTGCGATCCGATTTTATCGCCAATGCCAGCCATGAGCTGCGCACACCCCTGGCTTCGCTCATGGGCTTTATCGATACCTTGCTGGGTCCGGCGGCCAAGGATGCGGCGGCGCGCGAAAAATTCCTCGGCATCATGCGGGGCCAGGCCGAGCGCATGAGCCGGCTGATCGATGACATGCTGAGCCTATCGCGGATCGAGATGCACCAGCATGTCCGGCCCACCGGCTCCGTGGATCTTTCGGGGCTCCTGCGGGAAGTGCGGGAAAGCCTGCAGAGCCTGGCCAAGGCGGCCGAGCTCGAGATCGTTCTCGACCTGCCGGCCAAGCCGGCGGTGGTGACAGGCGATCGAGGGCAGCTTTACGAGGTGGCCGAAAACCTTATCGAAAACGCCATAAAATATGGCGCCACCGGCAAAAGCGTCGATGTGAGCCTGGTGGAGATCGACCGCTCCGGACTGCACTATCAGTTGAGCGTCGTCGATCACGGGCCCGGCGTCGAGCCCGAACACGTGCCTCGCATGACCGAGCGCTTTTATCGCATCGATGCGGAGACCAGCCGCAAGAAGAAGGGCACGGGCCTGGGCCTGGCCATCGTCAAGCACATCGTCCAGCGCCATCGCGGCCAGATCGTCATCAAGTCGCGGGCCCGGGCCGGCGAAGGCCTGCGGGTGGAAGTGCTGCTGCCATAAGGCTTGGGCAAGCGCGTCAGTCCGCCTGCCGCTCGCTGGCCTCGCGGTGCCGGGCTTCGAGGTGGGCGCGCAGCATGCTCACCGGGGTGGCGACGATCAATGCCGCCACGATCCCCCAGGTGACCTCGCCGAAGCGGGAGGCCAGCATCGTCAGGTCACTTGTCTTGTGCGGCACCAGCATGATGATGGTGACGGTGATGCCGGCCAGCCGCGCTGCCGAAGGGACATTTGTAAGCCAGGCCAGCACCAGCGCAATAAAGGCAGCCAGCGCAAAGACCGGCAGGCTATGGCCGAGCATATAGGCGAATGCAGCGCCCACTGCGCCGCCAATAGCAGCACCCAGAAACTGGTCACGCGCGGTCGAATGGGTTGCCGACAACTCCGCCTGGGTGACCGCAAGGGCGGTGATGGCGGCCCAGAAACCTTCCTGTAGCCCCAGCGAACTCGGCGGAATATAGGCGACGACCGCCGCAGTAACGCTGAGCAGAGCATGCATGCTGCCCGACTTGAGACGCTCGAGAATATGCTCGCGCGAGGCCGCCTGTTCGGCCAGGGCCGTCAGGCGTCTCAATCTGGATGGTCTGCCATCGCGTGCCGACATCGCCTGGTCCGGGCTCAAGGTCAAAAACGAAAAAGGGCGCCGTGGACGCCCTCTTTACATCAAAGTCGCCAACCCCTAGCGGCGCTTTTTGTCGAGCTGGTGATAGGCCTTACGCGAATGGAATTCGCAATAGGGACCGGATTCCAGGCTGTGCTGACCGCAGAAATAAAAATCCTTGGTCAGCGGGTCGCCGATCGGCCACTTGCAGGTATGTTCGTTGAGCTGCAGGAGGCTGAGGCGCTTGTCCTCGGGAATGAACAGCTCGGAGGTCGCGGGCGCCACGTAAAGCTCGGCCTGCATGTCCGGGGTCATGGCGAGCGCCGTTGCGCCCATCACCTGCGGCCGCGGGATGGACGGCCGTGGCTTGTTGATGGAGGCGCTGGCGCTCATGCTGGGCGCAGGGCCGGCGACACGGCGCGGGGCCGCGGGACGCGGCGCTGCCGGTCGGGCGCGCGGCGTGGTGTTGGTCGGCTTGGCGCGGGCAGACAGCTTGAGCCGATGCACCTTGCCGATCACCGCGTTACGGGTCACCCCTTCGCCGAGCTCGCCCGCGATCTGGCTGGCGCTCAGGCCTTCCATCCAAAGCTTCTTTAGAAGGTCGACGCGCTCGTCAGTCCAGCCCGCCGGTTGTGCTCCTGAAACCATCGTCAAAACAGAATCCTTCATTGCGCCGCCAAAATGGCCTGGCAGCCTTTCGACTCTACAGCTCGTATGTTGAGCGGGTCCGCCGCACGAGATATCGTGTCCCCAACGCCTCGCAGATTACGCCATCGCGGGAATCGGGATCAAGAGTCGGTCGGGATTTTCCCCGTTTATTCATTGGTTAAGATTGTCCTAACAAACCTTGAGTCAAATCAGGGGCTTGGCCGGAGAACATTGACTTGGCGCGCATTTTTCGACTAATTCTCGTGGCCAAACGCGCTGCCGACCCGGCGCGTTTTTGGTTTTTGTGGCAGCTTTGCCACGCCCCGCCGCCACATTGAATTTTTGACCCCGACACCAGAAGGATGTCCACCATGTCTGCGCTCTATGGCACCTATGCCCGGTCTGATCTCGCTTTCGAGCGGGGCGAGGGCATGCGCCTATACGACCAGCATGGCCGAGATTATCTCGACTTCCATTCCGGCGTTGCGGTGAATGCGCTGGGTCATGGCGACCCGCACCTCGTCGGAGCCCTCAAGGCGGCCGCCGAAAAGGTCTGGCACACCGCCAATACCTTCACCATTCCCGAGCAGGAACGGCTGGGCCAGCGGCTGGTCGACGCCACTTTTGCCGACAGCGTCTTCTTCACCAATTCGGGCGCCGAGGCGCTTGAATGCGCCATCAAGACGGCGCGGCACTATTTCTGGGCCAAGGGTCAGCAAGATCGCTATGAGGTGATCGCCTTCACCGGTTCTTTCCACGGCCGGACGCTGGGGACGATCGCCGCCGGCGGCAATCCCGACTATCTGCAGGGTTTTGGGCCGGCGACGCCCGGTTTCAAGCATGCCAAGCCCGGCGACCTCGACAGCGTCAAGGCGCTGATCTCCCCGCAGACATGCGCCATCCTCATCGAGCCGGTGCAGGGCGAGGGCGGGGTAACGGCCATGAGCAACGAGTTCATGCAGGGGCTGCGCGCGCTCTGTGACGAGCATGACATGCTGCTCATTCTCGACGAAGTGCAGTGCGGTTTCGGCCGGACCGGGCGCTTTTTCGCTTATGAGTGGTCGGGGATCACGCCCGATATCGTCGCGGTGGCCAAGGCCATCGGTGGCGGTTTCCCGCTGGGCGCTTGCCTGGCCAAGGGCGATGTCGCGGCCTCGATGGTGCCTGGCACCCACGGCTCGACCTATGGCGGCAATCCGCTGGCAACGGCCGTCGGCAATGCCGTGCTCGACCGCGTCCTGGCGCCCGGCTTCCTCGATCAGGTCAATGCCATGGGCCAGAAGCTGGCCTGGAACCTGCAGCAGCTGGCGCAGAAATATCCCGACCACGTGCTCGAACTGCGCGGCAAGGGCCTGCTCTCCGGCATCAAGATCGCGACGCCGGTGCGCGACATGGTCACGCGGCTGCGTGACGATCATCAGATCCTCACCATGAGCGCCGGCGACAACGTCTTGCGCCTGTTGCCGCCGCTGATCGTGTCGGAAGCCGATATCGAAGAGGCCATGGCCAAGATTGCCGCCGCTTTCGACGCCATCGATGCCGAGGCGGCAACGCCGGCTGCGGGGTCCTGATGTATCTGACTTTTTATCACTTCGGCCGGCGGCGAGGACGCTGACATGGTTTGTTAGCCGTCATCAGTCATGGTGACGGCGCGTTCTCCATTCAATGCAGCGTCAATAAAAGGAGCCCGGCCAATGACGACCGGCACCGCAAGGCATTTTCTTTCCATCGATGATTTCTCCTACGCCGAACTGCGTGGCATGCTCAATCAGGCAGGTGCGCTCAAGCAGCGCCTGAAGGACGGCGATCGCCCGCAACTGCTCAAGGACAAGGTCCTGGCGATGATCTTCGAGCGCCAGTCCACCCGCACCCGTGTTTCCTTCGATGTCGGCATGCGCCAGCTTGGCGGCGAGACCATCATGCTCTCCGGCCAGGAAATGCAGCTGTCGCGCGAAGAGACCCTGGCCGACACGGCCCAGGTGATGAGCCGTTATGTCGACGCCATCATGATCCGCATTCTCAGCCATGCCGACCTGCTCGACCTGGCGGAAAATGCGACGGTGCCGGTGATCAACGGGCTGACCCGTCGCGCCCATCCGTGCCAGATCATGGCCGACCTCATGACTTTTGAAGAGCATCGGGGCGACATCCGCGGCGCCAAGGTCGCCTGGGTGGGCGATAGCAACAATGTGCTGCATTCCTGGGTCAACGCCGCCGAGCTCTTCGAATGCGAACTGACCATTGCGGTGCCGGACGAATATAGCCCGGAAAAGGACCTGATGCAGGACATCACCCGCGCCGGGAAGTACGCCAAGCTGATCGAGGACCCGCGCGAAGCCGTCGAGGGTGCCGATCTCGTCATTACCGACACCTGGGTGTCGATGGGCGACGTCGATGCCGCCGAGCGCCGCCGGGTCTTGAAACCCTACCAAGTGAACACCAATCTAATGGCCTTGGCGAACAAAGACGCCCTGTTCATGCACTGCCTGCCCGCCCATCGCGGCGACGAGGTGACCGACGAGGTGATCGACGGTCCCCAGTCGGTGGTGTTCGACGAGGCCGAAAACCGCCTCCACGCCCAGAAAGCCGTTCTGTGCTGGGCCTTTGGGGTCGATACGAACTAAGAGCCTGTTCCATCGCGATCGGGTCATGCCCGCAACAGCCCTTCCTCGCCGCAGTCGAGGCAGGGATTGCTGCGGGAGTGACGCCGTGGATGGGCGGGCTGTGGCGCGTTTCATTCCGAGGGTTTAGCCTAAGGAAAGACCAAGATATGACCACGGAACCGACAATGACCGAGAACCTGCTCTCCTCCATGGGCCTTGATCGCCCCGAGACCGGTGATGACGCCGTGGTGCCGTTCACGCTCGAAAAGCTGGACAGCCGCGGGCGGGTCGTCCGGCTGGGCCATGCGCTCGACACCATTCTCAGCCGCCACGATTACCCCGTGCCGGTGGCGCGGCTCTTGGGCGAGGCCGTGGTGCTGGCTGCCCTGATCGGGTCCTCGCTCAAATTCGATGGCCGCTTCATTCTGCAGACCCAGACCGACGGGCCGGTGAACCTCATCGTCGTCGACTTCGACGCGCCCGATGGCATGCGCGGCTATGCTCGTTTCGACCAGGATGCCCTGGTCAAGGCGGCCGAGGCCGGCAAGACCAGCTCTGCTGATCTGCTTGGCAATGGCCATCTGGCCATGACCATTGACCAGGGGCCGCATACCGAACGCTATCAGGGCATCGTGGCACTGGACGGCAAGTCGCTGGAAATGGTGGCCCTCACCTATTTCCAGCAGTCCGAGCAGATTCCCACCCAGGTTCGCCTGGCGGTGGCGCAGATGAGCACCAAGGGTGACCATCGCCCGCGTTGGCGCGCCGGCGGCATGCTGATCCAGCATCTGCCTGCCCATGGCGGCGCGGCTATGGCTGACCTGCCGGGCAATGGCGATTTCGACGATCCGCGCATGAGCGATCCCGACTTCGTGGAGGCCGATGGCTGGACCGAGGCCAAGGTCATGCTGGGCACGGTGGAAGATCTCGAACTGGTTGATCCCGATGTCTCGCCGGAACGCCTGCTGTTCCGCCTGTTCCACGAGACAGGCGTCCGCGTTTTCCCGCCCAAGGCCCTGGTGGAGCGTTGCACCTGTTCGGCCGAGCGCATCGAGGACATGCTGGCCAACAGCTTCTCCGATGAAGATCGCCAGGAAATGGCAGTGAATGGTGAAATCGAGGTCGTCTGCGAATTCTGCTCGACCGCCTACCGTTTCAACCCCAACCACTTTCACCAATAGTCACTTTGCCCCGGCCGATTTAGCCTCGGCCGGGGCGCTTCGCGGCCAAGTCAGGTCGCCGAATTTTTCTTGATTTCCAACATCATCGGGCCGGGCTTTCGCTTGGCTATTGTGAATTTTACGAATTCCCTTACACCATAGGCTTATGCCTAATGCGGCATGAATACCGACGCCTGTGGGGAGGCAATACGATGATGATCGACATCGTCCGCCTTGCCGCGGGCAGGGCAGCCTTTGGGCCGCCCTCACCTTTTGGCCTCGGTAGCTCCAGCAAATTCACCGGGCATGCCGCTTTGCGTGGCCAGGGCCTGGCTTTCCGGAACTTGCTGCAGACAAAACATGACGGCTCCGTGCATGGAGCAATCCCCACTGGCAACTCGCTTGGGGCCGATCGGATACGCTTTTATGCGTGGACCAATCGACGCGACTGCCAGCGGAGCACAGCCGTGTCTGCAGCCTTTTTCTTCTCGGGCAGGGGCGCCGGCGCGCTGCGGCTTGCACGCCGTGGCGCTCTCCAGCCGTCCTCCGTCAGAACAGTTCGGCCAACATCGCGGCGGGCCGCCGGGGTGAGCCTCGTGCTCGCCCCGGACATTTGCCATCGCCAGTTGCGCCAGGGAGACCGCCTGCCCGTGCAATAAGCTGACGAGGTCGATATGTCCGATGCTTTGGCGTTAATGCAGGCTCTGGTGGGGCAGGGACCCGATCGCGCCGAGGTGGCAGCAATGCTGGCGCAAGCGCTGGACGCCAATGTGGATCCCATGCGCTGGTGCGCAGTGCATCTGGCTCTGTCGGAAGTCGAAATCATGCAGCGCGCCGCCGATTGGGCGGAACTGGCCTATCTCGATGTGGTACCGCGCAACTCACGTCTCGATGCTGCTTCCATCCAGGTTGCGCGGCTGGGCAGCGTGCAGGTGATCACGCTCGGTGTGCTCGATATTCGCGTCGCCTTCGCCGCTCCTGATTTTTTCGGCGTGCTTCGCCTCCGCCGGGCGAGAATGGGCCCGGATGGGCTCAGCCGAAAACTCTGCCTTGTGCCCTATAGTGCCTTGCGCAGTTTTCTGGCCAGCGTCGCGGCGCCCAATCTTATCGCCCATGCGCGCCAGGAATTGTCGCGGCGCTGGCCCTATGCGGTGGCGCAACTGGAGCTGACGGGGCTTGTGCGCTGGGCCTTTGCATTTGGCGTCCTGGCGCTGCTGGCCCTGTTGCTGATAGCGCCCATACTGGGCCAGGCCTGGCTTTTCCCGCTCTGGGCCGTGCTTGTGCTTGCGCCCGCCGCGCTGCGGGTCTTTGCCCTGGCAATGCCGGAGCGACCGCCTTCCGCCCAAGCGGCCGTCGAAGAGGCCGCGCTACCGACCTATTCGATCCTTTTGCCGCTGCGCGACGAGGCCAATATGGTCGATCAACTGGCCAACGCCCTGTCCCGGCTCGACTATCCGGCTGAAAAGCTCGATATCCTTTTTGTAGTTGAGGCCGCTTCGCCCGAAACTGTCGCCGCGGTGGAGCGGCGACTTGGCGATCCGCGCTTTGGCCTTCTGGTCGTCCCCGACGCCTTGCCACGCACCAAGCCCAAGGCGCTGGATTTTGCGCTGCCGCTTTGCCGCGGCGAATTTGTCGTCGTCTACGATGCCGAGGACCGGCCGCATCCCCGCCAACTCAAGGATATCGTCGCCCAATTCCGCCGCGAGCCGATGGTCGAATGCATACAGGCCCGGCTGGTCATCGCCAATGGCCGGCGCGGCTGGCTTCCGGCGGTGTTTGCGGGCGAATATGCCGGGCTGTTTTCCGTCATCCTGCCCGCCCTGGCGCGCTGGGGGCTGTTCATGCCCTTGGGAGGCACCTCCAACCATTTTCGCCTGTCCACCCTGCGACAGCTCGGCGGCTGGGATGCGTTCAACGTGACTGAAGATGCCGATCTCGGCGCGCGCCTGGCACGGCGCGGGCTGCGCAGCGCCGTCAATACCAGCTTCACGCTCGAGGACGCGCCGGTGGCGCTGAAGTCGTGGATGGGGCAGCGCACGCGCTGGATGAAGGGCTGGATGCAGACCTATCTGGTGCATAACCGAAGGCCGCGGCACCTGCTGGCGGATCTGGGCTGGCGGCAAACCCTGATGTTTCAGGTGATCCTGCTGGGCATGATCCTGGCGCCCCTGCTGCATGGCGGTTTTCTGCTTGGGCTGGCCCTGCTCTACGGCACCGGCCTGCTCGACTGGCCACGCATGGATGCCTGGGCGATCCTCTGCATCACCACGCTGCTGATCGGGCAAACCGCTGCTATTGCCACCAATATTGTCGGCCTGCACCGTATCGGCCAGAAGTCGCTCTGGGTCACCCAGCTGAGCGTGCCGATCTACTGGTTGCTGATCGCCTGGGCGACGTTGCGCGCGCTGTTCGAGCTGGCAATATGGCCATATTACTGGTTCAAGACCCCGCACAGCATCGTGGAACGCCCGGCATTGCCGGATGTGCTGGCAGCGCGAAGTGGCGCCCGCAAGGTAGCCTAGCGGTCCGCCGCCCAAACGCGCCTATTGCTGCTGTTGTTGCTGGGCCGCTCGTTGGGTAGGCCCCAATGCGGGCGTTTTGGCACAGATGCCGAACAGCGCTTTGCCGGTGTCGGAAGCGGGGTCGCCCAGATCGAGCGCCACGCTCATATGATTGCCGCCGGCAATGCTGGTGACGCCGCTGCCCACCCGTTGCGCGAGGCGGGCCGCCTGCTCCCGGAACGGGGCGGTTTCGTGCTCACCAACCAGAATTCGGATGGTGCCGGAGGGCGCAGGCGGGTGGGTCAGGGGGGAAAAATGCTGCACTTCCGTGTCGGTGAGACCGATCTGGGACTGTAGGAACGAGGTCTGCAGCGGAGCGAGATCGTAGATGCCGCTGAGGAGCAAACTGTCGCTGAACAGACCCGGCTGGCGGGCAAGCAGCAGGGCGCCAAGATGGGCACCGGCCGAATGTCCCGAGACCGAGAGGCGCAGGCGATCCCCACCGAACTCTCTGGCATTGCTGGAAAGCCATAATGCCGCGCGCTCGACCTGGCCGACAAGTGTCTCCATCCGCACGGCCGGCATCAGCGAATAGTCCATCACCGCTGCAATAGCGCCCGCAGCCGTAACCGTGTCGGCGATGAAGGAAAAATCCGATTTCGCGAACATGCGCCAGTAGCCGCCATGGATGAACAGGTGCACCGCGCCCGACGGCGCATCGGGGAAGAACAAGTCGAGCTTTTCATCTGCGCCCGGCCCGTAGGCAAGGTCCAGCTGTGAACGCAGCCGTGCGCGTGAGGCGGTACTGCGCTCGGCATAGAGCGCTACATAGCGATCAAAATCAGCTACGTGATCGCGGGTGCGGAAGGGATCGTCCATCAGAAGCTGGCCGCGATATATTTGGGTTCCATGAACTCGGCGATGCCATGCACGCCCCCCTCGCGGCCGAGGCCGCTCTGTTTGACGCCGCCGAAGGGCGCTGCGGGATCGGAGACCAGCCCCCGATTGAGCGCCACCATTCCGGCTTCCAGACGACCAGCCACCGCAAGGCCGCGCTTGAGGTCAGTGGTGAAGACATAGGCGGCCAGGCCATATTCGGTGTCGTTCGCGAGGCGAACCGCCTCGTCCTCTGTGCTGAACCGGTATAGCGGTGCCACCGGGCCGAAGATCTCGTCCCTGGCCATGGCGGCATCGGGAGAAACGTCGGCGAGGACGGTCGGTGGATAGAAAAAGCCCTTGCCCTCCAGCCGCGTGCCACCCACCAGAACCCTGGCGCCCCTCTTCGTGGCGTCGGTCACGAGGGTTTCGATCTTGTCGACAGCCTTCCTGGTGATCATCGGGCCGCAGGCTGTTGCCGGATCGGTGCCGGGGCCGACGCTTAACGCCGCCATGCGCTTGGCCAAAGCTTCGGAGAAACGCTCATAGATGCCGTCCTGCACCAAGAAGCGATTGGCGGCCGTGCAGGCCTCGCCGGCATTGCGCATCTTGGCGACCATGGCGCCGTCCAGAGCCGCGTCAAGGTCGGCATCGTCGAAGACGATGAAGGGTGCATTGCCCCCCAGCTCCATCGAGCAGCTGAGCACGGTTTTCGCCGCTTCGGCCAGCAATGTGCGACCGACACCCGTCGAACCGGTGAAGGAGAGTTTGCGCACCCGCGCATCGTTGAGCATGGCCGCGGTGACCGGGCCGGGGCGGGTTGTGGTAATGACATTGACCACGCCTGTCGGCACACCGGCTTCGGCATAGAGATCGGCGAGCGCATAGGCGGTAAGCGGAGTTTCGCTGGCGGGTTTCAACACCACGGTGCAGCCTGCGGCGAGGGCGGGGGCAATCTTGCGGGTGGCCATGGCGGCGGGGAAATTCCACGGCGTGATCAGCACGGCAATGCCGATCGGCTGCATGTCGACCAGGATGCGATTGCTGCCCGAGGGCGCCATCCGGTACTCGCCGGCAATCCGGACCGCCTCTTCGGCATACCAGCGGAAAAACTCGGCCGCATAAGTGATCTCGCCCCGCGCGTCAGTGAGCGCCTTGCCATTTTCGAGCGAAATGAGGGTCGCGAGCTCATCGAGCCGCTCGAGCATCAGTGTGTGGCAGCGCAGCAGGATTTCGGCGCGCTGACGCGGCGGCGTGCTGCGCCAGCCGGGTGCGGCGGCGTCGGCGGCGTCCACTGCGGCGCGGGCAGCGGCCTCATCGGCATCGGCAACCTCGGCGAGCACGGTCTCGGTCGAGGGATCGACCACTTGAATGCCGGAGCCGGCGATCCACTTGCCGCCGATATAGAGCCCCTTGGCATAGCGGCTGCAATCGAGGCCGGACTTTTCGAGGGGCAGGACGTTGGCTTGGCTCATTTTCGGTTCCTTCTCGGTCAGGACGCGTTCTGCAGATTGCCGCTATGGGCGGCGCTGACCAGGCGTTTCATGGCGGCGGCGTCGAGCGGACGCGGATTGTTGTCGATGAGGCGGGCAATGGTCATGGCCTGCTCGCAGGTCCAGTCCAGCTTGTCCGCCTCCAGCCCGAGCGCGTCGAGCGTGACGGGAATGCCTATCGTTTTGAACAACGCCTGCACCTTGGCAATCGCTGCATCGGCAAGCGCGGCGTCATCGGCTGCCTCGGCGCCCATGGCCCGACCGATAGCGGCAAATTCGGCCATGGCATGGGAGCGATTATAGGTCATCACATAGGGCAACATGCAGGCAACCCCCAAACCATGGGCGGTATGGGTCAGCGTGCCGATGGGGTATTGAATGGCATGGGCGGCGGCGGTACCGGCGGTGCCAAAAGCCATGCCGGCACTGAGCGCCCCCATCATAACATCGGCGCGCGCCTTGAGATCGCTGCCGTTTCGGTAGGCGCGTTCGAGACTGCGCCCAAGCATTTCGATGGCGAGCAGGGCAAAATGATCGGTCAGGGCGCTCTTGCCGACAAAGACCCGTTCCTGCGCCAGCATCGGGGCAGGTTGACGACGAGTGGCCGTAAACGCCTCGATGGCATGGGTGAGTGCATCGGCCCCGGCAATGGCGGTGAGGCTCGCGGGGCAGGTTAGCGTGAGCTCGGGATCGCAGATGGCGGCCGCGGGAATGAGGTGAGCGCTCGAAATTCCCACCTTCATGGCGCGATCGGGGTCCGACAGAACGGCCACCGGCGTCACCTCCGAACCGGTCCCGGCGGTGGTCGGTACCGCGATCACGGGGAGGATCGGGCCAGGCACCTTGCCCTCCCCATAATAGTGCTCTGGCGAGCCACCATGAGAAAGGAGCAATGACACGGTCTTAGCCAGATCGAGGCAAGACCCGCCGCCAATGCCGATGACCAGGTCCGGCGTAAAATCGCTCGCGGCCAAGGCGACGCGGTTGCAGGAGGCGCGAGGCACATCGGGCTCGACGCTGGCATCGATCAGAATCGTCAGTCCCGCATCCCTGAGCAGGGTCATCATGTCGGCGAAGACGGGTTCGCCCGCCAGTCGGGCATCGGTGCAGACCAGGGCGCGACTGCCGAGGCCGGCAGCGACCTTGCCCAGAGCATGTCGTTGTCCTGCGCCGAAGAGCACCTCGCGCGGCAATCTGAGGGCGGCGAATAGGCTCATGTTTGAAGTTCCTGAATGGACGTCGCTGTTTTTGAAGACGTGGCCAGCCGGTCGTTAAGGGCGGACCACAAGCCGGGATTGATGTCAAAGCCGTCGCGCTCCGCAGCTCGCGCGCGGGCCCGCCCCCTGTCACCCGGAATCGAAACGGGATGCGCCGGGTCGGCCGGCGGGCTGGATCTGAGGCTGTCGAGATAGGGCGTGATGCCGGAGGCGGTGCTGGGTGTTTGTGAGGGATCAATGACGATAAAGAGGTCGCCCTTATTGGCAACATGCTCGGCGTCCAGCGTGCCGCGCACTTGGGGCGCAAGGGCAGAACCGACGAGGCTCGCGACCAGCAATTCGAAGGCCAGACCCAGCCCATAGCCTTTGGCCTCGCCGAAAGGAGCGATCGATCCAGACTTGGCGCGCTCGGCGTCGAGCGTGGGCAGTCCGTCCGCGTCCAGGGCCCAACCTGGTTGCAGCGGCGCGCCGCGCAAGGCGTGGTCGTGAATTTTGCCCATGGAGACGAGGCTCGTTGCCAGATCGAGGACGAAAGGCTCCCTGCCCGTGGGCAGGCCGATGGCAATGGGATTGGTACCCAGCATTGCTTTGGTGCCGCCAAAGGGATGGACCAGCGCCTCGCTGGTGGAAAGGGCAATGCCGATCTTTCCGGCCCGGGCGATTGCATCGACATAGCCTGCCAGCATGCCCAGATGATTGGTATTGCGGATTGCAGCGAAGGCAATTCCTGTGTCGCCGACGCGCTCGAGCAGGGCATCTATGGCGGCAAAAGCCACCACTGGCCCGAGGCCACGCTGTCCATCGACGCGCAATTCGCCCGACCGGTTCCAGAAGCTCTGACCCTGCGAGCGCGGATCGACGAGGCCGCGCGCTATGCGATCGAGCAAGCGCGGCAGGCGCAACAGGCCATGCGAAGGGTGACCGCGCAGTTCTGCGTCCAGCAGGTGCGTGGCCTGGGTCCTGGCATTGGGCAAGGGAGCGCCCGTCGCCAGAAGCAGCGCCTGCGCAATCTCCATCGCCTCCTTGAGCAAAACCCTCATCAGAAATCCTATAGGATATCGTATTGCATCTGTCGCAACATCGTGTTAGCGATTGGTCATTGTCAAGGGGGAAAGATGGCCAAAGAGCTTCCGGCAGCCCAAAGCGCCAGCGCCGCACCGGCGTCCGCCATCCAGCGCCATAGCCTCGCCACCGAGGTTTATGAGACCGTGTTCTCGCAGCTCATGGCGCTCAAGATCGCGCCGGGCTCGCGCATCACCGTCGATAACTTGGCGCGGGAATTGCGGGTCTCCCAGACTCCTATTCGCGAGGCTCTGAGTCGTCTTGAGGCGGAGGGGCTGGTCAACAAGACCCATCTGGTGGGCTATAGTGCGTCCCCGCAGATCACGGCCAAGCAGTTTGCCGATCTCTATGAATTGCGTCTTCTGCTCGAGCCGGACGCGGCGCGGCGTGCGGTGGCCAGGCTGACCGCTGAATCTGTTGCCGAACTCACCGAGGCTGCGGGCGTCATGGGACGCCGCGCCAAAAGCGGTGACGAGCGCGCCCGCTATTCCCAGTTCGCCCGCCAGGACGCTGTCTTCCACGACATGATCATGCAGGTGGCGGGCAATGAACTGGTGCGCGACACACTCAACCACCAGCATGTGCACTTCCACATCTTCCGCCTGATGTTCCACTCGCGGGTGACCGAGGAGGCGCTGGCCGAGCACGAGGCGATCATCGCAGCCTTCGAAGCCCGCGATGCCGACGGCGCCGAAAAAGCGATGCGCGCCCATATCGAGCGGTCCCGCGACCGCCTGCTGCCGGTATTCGACGAATGAGCGCGGCGGAGATGATTGTCGAGACTGACGTGCCGCCGCTTGCTGCGCCCTTGATGCAGCTGTTCGGGCTAGGCAAGGCCTATGGTCCGGTGCGCGTGCTCTCCGACGTCAATCTCGATATCCGGCCGGGCGAAATCCACGCCATTATCGGCGAAAACGGGGCCGGAAAATCGACGCTGATGCGCCTGATCTCCGGCCATGTGAAGCCCACCGAAGGCGCCATGCAGTTTGCCGGCGCGCCGATAGAGTTTCCCAATCCCGCAGCCGCCGAGCATGCCGGCATTGCCTTGGTGCACCAGGAAATCCTGCTGGCCGATGGGCTGACCGTGGTCGAGAACCTGTTTCTCGGCCGGGAAATGACCCGCAACGGTATCGTCGATGATCGGGCCATGGAGCGGATCGCGGCCGAGCGGCTGGCCGATCTGGGATGCACCGCTTCGCCGCGCGCCCTGGTGCGCAGCCTGCCCATCGCTCAGCGGCAATTGGTGCAGATCGCCCGCGCTTTGCTCGAAGAGCATCGGTTGGTAATTTTCGACGAGCCCACTGCCGTTCTGACCACCACCGAGGTCGACACCCTCCTCGGCATCGTCCGCGGTTTGCGCGACAAGGGCGTGGCGGTTCTCTATATCTCACACCGCCTCAACGAGGTGGAGGCATTGGCCGACCGCATCACCGTCCTGCGCGACGGCAAGATGATCGGCACCTTCGATGCCGATCGGGTGAGCCAGGAGGACATGGCCCGCCTGATGGTGGGGCGTGAGCTCTCCATGCTCTATCCCGCCAAGCGCGGCACCTCCTCTCAGCAGCCGGTGCTCGAGATCGACCATCTCAACGTGCCCGGATTTGTCGAAGATGCCTCGCTGGTCGCGCGTCCCGGCGAAGTGCTGGGCCTGGGCGGCATGATCGGGGCGGGGCGCACTGAATTGTTCGAGGGCCTTCTGGGCCTCCGTCCCGCAAAGGTCGGGCAGATACGGGTCGAGGGCAAGTCGGTCAAGATCGGCTCGGTCGCCGATGGCGTCGATGCCGGGATCGGCTACCTGACAGAGGATCGCAAGGGCAAGGGTCTGCTGTTGCGCGAACGCCTTGCGCCTAACCTGGTGTTGACGGCGCTCTCCCGCCTCTATCGCAAGCCCTATATCGAGCAGTCGCTGGAACAGCGCGAACTCGACCGCGCGGTGGACGAATACGATATTCGCGTTCGCTCCAAGCGCCTCGAGGCCGGGCAATTGTCCGGCGGTAATCAGCAGAAGCTGCTGCTCGCCAAGATCATGATGCTCAACCCCAAGGTCGTCATCATCGACGAGCCGACCCGCGGCATCGATATCGGCAACAAGAGCCAGATCTACGCTTTCATCGACGCCCTGATCCGTGCCGGCAAGGCCTGCATCGTCATCTCCTCGGAACTGCAGGAACTGGTGGGCCTTTGCGACCGCATCCTGGTGATGCGGGCCGGACGGATCGTCGCCGAATTTGCCGATGAGGCGATCACTGAAGAAGCCGTCGTGCTGGCGGCCACAAGCGGCGGAACACACGCCGCGCCAGGAGGACATCCCCAATGAGCGATATCACGGCGACGCCGACGCGCGAGCCTTTGCTGGCTCGCATCAACTGGGTCGACATCGGCCCCTTCATCGCCCTCGCCATCCTGGCCATCGTGGGTGTGCTGATCAATCCCGACTTCCTGTCGGCGACCAATGTCACCAATGTGGTCACGCGCTCGGCCTTCATCGCCATCATCGCCGTGGGGGCAACCTTCGTCATTTCCTCGGGGGGACTCGACCTGTCGGTCGGCTCAATGACTGCCTTCGTCACCGGCATCATGATCATGTTCATGAATGCCATGGTGCCCAGCCTGGGCGGCAATGCGATCATCGCCGGCATGGCGCTGGTGCTTTGTGTGGGGGCGCTGTGCGGCCTGTTCAACGGGCTCATCGTCACCATCGGCAAGATCGAGCCGTTCATCGTCACCCTGGGCACGATGGGCATCTTTCGCGCGCTGATCACCTTCATGTCCGATGGCGGCAACATTCCTCTCGACCGCAGTCTGCGCGAGCCCTTCCGCCCGGTCTATTATGGCAGTTTCGTCGGCATCCCGATCCCGATCCTCGTCTCCATTGCCGTGGCTTTGGTCGGTGCCTTCATTCTCTACAAGACCAAGTTCGGCCGTCGCTGCGCCGCGGTGGGCGCCAATGAGGAAGTGGCGCGGTTCTCCGGCATCTCGGTTGGTCGCATCCGCACCATGGCCTTCGTCATCCAGGGCATATGCGTCGCCATCGCCGCTATCTGTTACGTGCCGCGCCTCGGTGCCGCCACCCCGACCACCGGTCAGCTGTGGGAATTGCAGGTAATTACCGCCGTGGTGATCGGTGGCACCGCCCTGCGCGGTGGCAAGGGCCGCATCTGGGGCACCGTTGCCGGCGCCGTCATCCTCGAGATGATCGCCAACCTCATGGTGCTCTCCAATTTCATCTCCGAATACCTCGTCGCTGCGGTGCAGGGCGTCATCATCATCATCGCCATGCTCGTACAGAGGTTCTCAAAGCAGCCGTGACCGGACCCCACGTCTGCACAATGCCGTAGGTCCATATATTTCTGGGAGGAAACCACATTGAAACATCATCTGTTTGCCGCGACCGCACTGGCGGGCCTGCTTCTGGCCGTTCCCGCTCTCGCTCAGGAAACCCGGACGATTGCCGTCTCGGTTCCCGCAGCCACCCATGGCTGGACCGGCGGCGTCGTCTATCATGCCCAGAAGGCCGCTGAAGAAATCCAGGCTGCCTTCCCCAACATCCAGGTCGTCGTCAAGACTTCGCCTTCGGCTGCGGCCCAGGTCAGCGCGCTCGAGGACCTGACCGCTACCGGCGATCTCGATGCACTTGTCATCCTGCCATTCTCCTCCGACGAACTGACTGGTCCGGTTCAGGCAGTTGCGGATAGAGGTACGTTCATCACCGTCGTCGACCGTGGCCTGACCGATCCTGAAATTCAGGATCTCTATGTCGCCGGCGATAATATCGCAGTGGGTTCGACCACGGCCAAGTTCCTGGTCGATGCTCTCGGCGGCAAGGGTGACGTGGTGGTGCTGCGCGGCATTCCCACCGTCATCGACGACGAGCGTATCCAGGGCTTCCAGGAAGGTCTGGAAGGCAGCGACATCAAGATCCTCGACATCCAGTATGCCAACTGGAACAGCGACGAGGCCTTCAGCCTGATGCAGGACTATCTGGCCAAGTATCCGCATATCGACGCGGTCTGGGCCAATGACGACGACATGCTGCTCGGCGTGCTCGAAGCCATCCAGCAGTCCGGCCGTACCGAGATCAAATATGCGCTCGGCGGCAATGGCATGAAGGAAATCATCGAGAAGGTGATGGCGGGCGACCCCATGACCCCGATCGAGACGCCTTATCCGCCGTCCATGATCAAGACGGCCATCTACATGACCGCCGCTCAGTTCAATGGGCAGGCCCCGGTCCGCGGTAACGTCAAGCTCGACGCACCGCTGATCACCAAGGACAATGCGGAAGAGTATTACTTCCCAGATTCCCCGTTCTGATTGCACAATGGACCGCGCCCCGGCGCGGTCCAACCCTCATCTGTCGTTTGGAGACCCGAAAATGCCTGGCAAAAAAATCCTCATGCTGTGCGGTGAGTTCACCGAGGAATACGAAATCTACGTCTATCAGCAGGCCATGGAAGCGGTGGGCCACACGGTCCACGTCGTCTGCCCGGACAAGAAGGCGGGCGATCTGATCGCCACCTCGCTGCACGATTTCGAAGGTCACCAGACCTATACCGAAAAGATGGGCCACTACGCCCTGATCAACAAAACCTTCAGCGAAGTGCGCCTGGAAGAGTATGACGCGGTTTACGCCGCCGGCGGCCGCGGCCCCGAATATATCCGCACCGACAAGCGCGTGCAGGCCATGGTCCGTCACTTCCACGAGACCAAAAAGCCCATCTTCACCATCTGCCACGGCGTACAGATCCTCGTCGCCGTCGATGGCGTGGTGCGCGGCAAGAAGGTCGCGGCACTTGGCGCCTGCGAGCCGGAAGTGACCCTGGCCGGCGGCACCTATATCGACCTCTCGCCCACCGATGCCTATGTCGACGGTACCATGGTCTCGGCCAAGGGCTGGACGGCGCTGGCCGCCTTCATTCGCGAATGCCTTAAGGTGCTGGGCACCGAAATCCGCCACAGCGGCGACGTCAACGAAAAAGCTGCTTGATCGAGCAGAGCAACATTGTGAAAGCGGCCGGCTCTAAGTGGAGCCGGCCGCTTGCGTTTGGGCTTTCACGCTTGGCTGCAGGGTCTAACCCTCGCGACGCTGTTGGGAGCCGAGCAGGACCAAAACATCGGACATGGCGCCATCGATGAGGCGGGCCATGGCGATCATGGCGCCGGAGGCATCGCGAAGCGTGATCTTGTCGAGCAGGCTGGCATAGTCGCCGGCCCGGTCACGCGCCATGCTGTGCCGACCCGCGGCTGTGGCGAGGGCGACGCTCCAGCTGACGACCACCTGTATGGAGGGCCAGGTGGCGGCGAGGATTTCGTTATCGCTGCCCTGCAGCATCAGTTCGTGGAAGCGCACCACCCCCTCGCCCCAGGCGCTGTCGTCGGGCGTGCCTTCGGTGATGGCCAGCACGGCCTCGGCAAGTGCCGCGCGTAGCGCAGCCGTGGAGCGGGTGGCGGTCAGGGCTGCGGCGCTGGGTTCGACGACCTTGCGGAACTCGAAGGCCTCGCGCAATACGTGCTCGTCGAGGCCGCCTTCGAACAGCCAGGCCAAGACATCGGGGTCGAGCAGGCGCCAGGACGCACGCGGGGCCACGCGGGTGCCCGCACGCGGCGCGGCAGTGATCAGCCCCTTGGCCGCAAGGGTTCGCATGGCTTCACGATATGAGCCGCGTGACACCGAAAGGTCCTCACCGTCGCCTTGCTCCGGATCGAGCAAGGTGCCCGGCGGGTATTTGCCAGCGACGATATCGCGTCCGATGCTATGGGCAAGGGTGCCGTGCCGTCTGGTGCGCGAGGTCAGGTGTGGGGTTTCGATGCGGTGAAGGCCATGGAAATTGCCCATGAGCATGGGCAATTGCACCAACTCGTCCACGGCAATGGCTTCGATGTCTCGGCCGCCGCCCATATGCTCGAAACTGCCGGGAATGCGCGAGCGGATATATTGGACGATTGACTGGGCCGCGGCAGTGACGCTGTCGACAAAGCCGACGAAATGCAGTGCACCATGGTTGATGCCCGCCCATAGCGACAGGGTCACATCCCGGCCGGCGCGGGCGAGACCTGAGTAAAGAGCCAGCGTATCGTCGAGCAGCGGGTCGCATTCGGCGCCGATGCAGAGGGTCGGCGGGAAGTCGGCGAGATCCAGCGCCAGCGGGGTGAGGCTGTCGCGCTCTTCGACCGACAGATGCGGGGCGTAGAGGTTCCAGGCCCAGGACATCTGCTTTCTCGACAGCCCGAAGCGTCCATCGCCGAACAAGATGTGCGACGACAGGTTCATGCGCGGCGAATAGGCACCGTAAATGGAAATGAAACCTGCAATCCGCGCCCGCAGGGCAGGGTCGAGACGCAAAAGGGCCAGGCTCATGATCTGCGCGCCGGCGCTGTCACCGGCGGTGAATACGGGCAGGCCGGTGTCTGCGAGCAACTCTTCGATGACCCCTGCCACCTGTTCTATCGCATAGGGTGCCGGCCTCTCGGGGGCGAGGGCATAGTCCACCGATATCACCCTGATGCCGCAATGCTGGGCCAGCCAGCGGCAGATATGGTCGTGGGTTTCCACATTGCCCATCAACCAGGCGCCACCATGGGCAAAGACCATGATGGCCCCAACCGAAGCCGGCTCGTAGACGCGAACGGCGACCCGCGCTTTGGCACTGCCGGCTTCCCGGTCTTCGGTCCGCATTGCGGGCCGGGCCGAAGCTGGAACGATGAGCGCAGCATACTCATCGAACCAGGCGCGATAGTCCGGCACGCTCATCACGGTGTCGTCAATGACATGCGTGACCGCCAGGTTGACTCGGTCCAGTGCCGCGGCGAGGTCGTTGGTCACCCGGGCGTCGGTGCCGCCCAGGCTGGTCCTGCTGATTAATAGTGCCATGGCAGGCCCGGTCCCCCTTCTAACGCCGCGCGAATCGGCGCTTGCGCTGTACCTGGTCAAAGGCCACCGCGACCACCAGGATGACCCCGATGAAGATGTTCTGGTAGAGCGGATTGACGTTGACCACAGCCAGGCCGTTGTTGAGCACGGCAAACAGAAGCGTGCCAAGCGCCGTTCCGATAATAGAACCGGTGCCGCCGAAGAGGCTGGTACCGCCGATGATGATGGCGGTGATCACCTGGAAGGTGAGGGCCGAACCGCCAGCTGCCGGCGAGGCTGTACTGGTGCGCGCCATGAACATGATGCCAGCCAGAGCCGCGGTGGCGCCCGAAAGCGCATAAAGCTGCAGATCGAGCAGTTTCACCCGCACGCCATTGGCCGATGCGGCCAGCCGGTTGCCGCCGGTAATCCGGGTTTCGTAGCCGAACACGGTGTGTTCCAGCAGGACGTGGAACACGATGCCGAAGATGACGGCATAGTAGACGAGGAAGGGAATGCCGAAGAGGCGACCTTGGCCCAGCACGTTGAAAGCGTCCGGAAAGCCGAAGAGATTGGTGCCGCCCGTATAGACGGTGATGGCGCCGCCAATGGCAAAGAACGACCCCAAGGTGGCGATCAGCGGCGGCACTTCGAACCGGGTAATCACCAGCGCATTGATGGCGCCGGCAAGCGCCCCCGCTCCGACCCCGAGCAGCAGAGCCAGCGGCCAGGGGAGCCCGGCCAGCATCAGCCCGCCGGCAACAATGCCCCCGAGCGGAAAGACGGCGCCCGCGGAAAAGTCGAGCCCGCCGCCGACCAGAACCAGGGTGGCGCCACAGGCAACGATGAAATAGAGCGCGCCCGAGCGGAAAATCTCGATGATATTGCCCTGGCTCAGGAACACCGGGTTGAGAATCTGAAAGATGATGGCGATGAGGATGATGACGGCAAAGAGGCCGCCATTCTGCATCAGCCCGGTGAGACGGCCACGCGCAGTGGTTTCCGAATCCAGCGAAGCGGTCGCTGCGACAGCGTCGGCATTACTTGCCATCGGAAGCTCCGGTGATGAGAGAAATGACTTCATTTCGATCGGTCTGGCTGATGCTGCGCACACCAGCCACGCGGCCAAGACGCATGACCTGCACGCGGTCGGCCACATCGAACACAAAGCCCATGTCATGGCTGATGCAGATGACGGCGCAGCCCCGGTCCCGCAGCGAGCGAATGAGATTGGCGGCGTGGGCGGTTTCCCTGACGCCGAGAGCTGCCGTGGGCTCATCGAGCAAGATGACATTGGCGCCGGTACGCATGGCGCGCGCGATGGCAACGATCTGGCGTTGTCCGCCCGACAGCATGCCGATCGGCGTGCGAACCGACTTTACGGTGACCTTGAGCTCGTTGAGGAAAGAACGCGTCTCGCGCTCCATGCGGCCGCGGTCGACGAACCAGCCGCGACGCGGCAATTGGCCGATATACATATTGGTGGCAACATCCAGAACCTCGACCAGAGCGAGGTCCTGGAACACGGTGGCGATACCGGCCTGGCGGGCATCGGCGGGCGAACGAAACTGGCGGGCTTCACCATTGACCACGATGGTTCCGGTATCGGGACGGTGCACGCCGCTGATGGTCTTGATCAGCGTCGACTTGCCGGCGCCATTGTCGCCGACCACCGCCAGGATTTCGCCCGGGGCCACTTCGAGGTCGACATCGGTCAGGGCCTGGACCTGACCGAAGGATTTGGAAATACCCGAGAGCGAAAGGCCCCCGGCATTGCTGCCGGTGGCCTGATGGTGGGGGACCGCTTCAGCGATCACTGTTCTGCCTCGAGGTTTTCGGAGGTGACGAAGGTGATGCCGGTGTCGATGTTCTTCGGCACGCTCTCGCCCTTGGACAGCTTGACGATGGCATCGACGGCACCTGAGGCCATGCCGCAGAAATTCTGCTTGCTGGTGCCGTAGATCGTGCCTTCCTTGATGCCGGCCACGACTTCGGGGGTGATGTCGTTGACCACGGCGACGACCTTGCCAACCAGGTCCTTTTCCTTGATGGCCGTGGTGATGCCGGAGACGATATTGCCTTCCCAGGACAGCACGACATTGGCTTCCGGATGGGCGGTCAGAGCGCGGGAAACCACGTCGACGGTCTGGGCCGGATCGCCCTGGTCATAGGCCTCGACCACCAGCTTGACGTTCGGATAGGCCTCGGCGCCCTTGAGGAAGCCGTCCACGAAAACGCGGTGCACGCCGGTGGGCTGATTGCCCACGATGATGACGTTCTGCTCGCCCTCGCGCTTGGCCAGGTTCTCGGCGACCAGTGCACCCTGATTGGCGTAGTCGGTGCCCAGTTGCACATCCTGGGTAGAGGTGGTGTCGCCCGTGTTCAGGGTGACCACCCACATGCCCTTTTCCTTGGCTTCCTTCATCAGCGGCTCATACATCGGCCCGTCGATCGGCACGACGATCAGGGCATTCGAGCCGGTGGCGATATATTGCGAGATGCGGTCGAGCACGAACTGGTTGTCGACCTGCAGGCCGGTCGGGCCCGAAGTTTGCCCCTTGATGCCGGCAGCGGCAATGGCGTCGTTGAAGCATTTGTCCGCCTCGGCCCAGACCGGATAGGCGGGCAGCGGATTGGCAAAGCCAATGCTCAGCTGATCCTGCGCCAAGCTCGTGCCGCACAGGCATGCGGATGCAATCAGGGCGGACAGCGCCCAGCGACCAAATTTCATGATTTCCTCCCTTGGCGAAACCGCCGGGAGCAAACTAATTACAATTTTTTGACACGCGCAAGCCAAAAAAGCAGACTAATTAGCCGATGAGTGCCGATGTGATCTCCAACGGTGTCAAATTAGTTGGACTAATTGACCGTAGGCGACGTCTCAGTGCGTGGCGTGTGGTGCAAAAACAAAAAAGGGGCACCCGAAGGCGCCCCTTGGTCCTCGTTGGGAAGGACTTACTGGCTGCCGCCCCAGGCCTGGGGGTAGTTCGGCATGTCTTCGCAGCCGCACATGGCATAGTGCAGGGGCGGCATTTTTTCGTTGATGTATTGGTCCAGCACGTCCTGGGTGATCACCGGCTGGGGCAGGACCCATTCCGGACCGGGGACCTGTTCGCCCTTGAGCGTGTTCACAGCAGCGATGATGGCCGTGCGCCACTGATAGGTCGGGTAGGTCGGGGCGACGCCCTTGAAGCCGACATCGCGCCACTTCTGCAGGTAATCCTGCTGGTCTTCGCCGGTGACCACCGGGACATCGAAGCCCTGGTCTTCGAAAGCCTCGACAGCGGCAACGGCGGTGGCGCCGGCATCCATCCACACCGCGTCGATGGCGCCGCGCTGCAGATAGTCTTCCACGATCGATTTGGTCTTGGCGTTGTCGCCGCCGGTGAACTCTTCGCCCAGAATGGTGAGGCCGGCTTCCTTGAACATGTTGCGGGCGCCCGAAGCGCGGGTTTCCAGCACGTCGACGCCGGGCGAGATGCGCAGCATCAACACCTTGCCGCCCGAGGCGACATTGGCGATGACGTGATCGGCTGCCTGGATGCCGAAGCCGTAGCCGCCCACCGGATGCACGAAGGTCACCGGGCAATTGGTGGTGACACCGCGGTCGAAGACGATAACAGGCAGGCCGGACGCACAGGCCTTTTCGACCGCGGGAGTCAGCGCTGCAGTGGAGTTCGGCGAGACGATCAGCACATCGCAATTGCCGCCCGCCAAGAGATCGTCGATATCGGCGATCTGCTTGTCGTCGGAACCTTCGGCGTCGACATGGGTGAAGGTGCCGATCTCGGGATGCAGCTTCACTTCCTCGGTCATGTCGGTATAGCCGACCACGCGCCAGGGATTGTTGACCCCGGCATTGGAGAAGCAGACGGTCCAGGGCGCATCCTTCTTGAAGCCGGAGGTGTCGACCATCGCCTCGCCCGCATATTGCAGGTAGGGCTTGTCGGCCGGGCCGTTGAAGGCGCCCGTCAGCTGTTCGCGCTGCTTGGCGAACTCGGCCGGGTCATCGAAATTCGGCGCCTGGGCAAAGCTGGCGCCGGTCAGCATGCCCAGAACGGCAGCTGCCAGGATGGTTTTCTTCACGGTATCCTCCCTCGTGAGATTGTCAGACCTTGTTGTGACGGGCAGCCCGGGGGCCGCGCGCCTGCGCTCATCGGCCGCCGCGTCGCCGCTGATAGGTGGCGAAAGCCACGGCACCGATGAGAATGAGTCCCTGCACCACCAACCGGACCGGCTGCGCCAGTCCCAGGAGGTTGAGCAGGGTGAAGATGGCTTCGAGCGCCAGGGCGCCAGCGATGGTGGCGGGCACCGAGCCGCGCCCACCGAGCAATTGTGCGCCCCCGATCACCGCGGCCGTGATGGCCTGCAATTCGAAACCCGAGCCGATATTGACCGAAACGCCGGCCCGGCCGCCGAGGATCACACCCGCCAAAACTGCGGTGAGCGAAGAGACGACGAAGGCGGAGATGCGAATGCGTTCCACCGGAACGCCGGCAAGGCGCGCCGCCTGCTGGTTGTCGCCCACCGCATGCAGCAGGCGCCCGAAATTGGTGCGATGTAGGCCCCACCACAGGATGGCGCCGAAGACCACGAGGCAGATGACAGCGATGGGCAGGATGCTGATAACCGGCAGGTCGGCAATGTTGTAGCGGCCGAAGAAGCGGAAGGTGTCGGGCAGATAGCCCCGCGGTGCGCCGCCGGACCACATGAAGGCAACGCCATTGAGCGAGATCATCATGCCCAGCGTCGCGATCAGCGAGGGCACTTTCAAATAGCTGACCACCAGGCCGTTGATGACCCCGATCACCACGCCAATGCCCAGCATCAGCGGAATGATCCAATAGGTGGAATTGGGATCGTTGCTGGCGAGCATGGAGGAGCCGATGACAGTCAGCGTCATGGTCGAGCCGACGCTGAGATCAAAGCCACCCGAGATGATGACATAGAGCGCGCCACCCGAGAGAATGGCGAGCGCAGCCACGCGCTTGAGATAATTCATGTAACCGGTGGGCTCGCCAAAGGCCGGGTTCATCACCACGATGGCCAGGATAAGCACCACGACGAGTATGTAGACCGGGTTGATCTGCGGCAGGCGACGGCGCGGCTCGGCGCCCTGGGAAAGAACGTCCTGGGTCATGCCACCGGCCTCCTTGAACGGGCGGCATAGAAGGCAACGGCCACCACGATGATGATGCCGCGCAGCACCTGTTTGACGAAGGCATCGACACCGAGGACGTTGAAGATGGAGTCGATCAGCGAGAAGATGATGACGCCGGCCATGGTGCCCCAGATGCCGCCGCGTCCACCGGCCAGCACGGTGCCGCCGATGACGACGACAGCGATGGATTCGAGGTCGTAAACCCCCTCTGCACCGATCCAGGGTGCGCCGGAGCGCAGGCGCGAGGCCAGGTAGATGCCGGCAATCGCGGCGCAGAGCGAGCACAGCACATGGGCGCCGATGACGACGCGCGCCGTGTTGATGCCGGCCAGGCGGGCGGCGTCCTGATTGCCGCCCACGGCATAGATATTGGAACCGAAGCGGGTGAAGCGCAGTACGAACCAGGCGAGGCCGGCGAGCACGAACATGAAGATAAGCGAATAGGGCACGATCCCCACCGCGCCATAGGCGAAGATCTGGAACTCGGCGGGCACATTGCCGGCGAAATTGTTGTAGTAATAGGAGAGCACGCCCTGGATGATCAGCGACATGCCGAGCGTCGCGATCAGCGGATTGACCTCGAGCTTGCTGATGACCAGCCCGTTGATGAGCCCCACAATCGCCCCCAGCGCCAGAACTGCTGATATGGCCGGGAACATCATGGCCGGATCGCCATTCATCACCACTGATGTCACCACGGCCGACGCCGAGATCAGGCTGGCGACGGAGAGGTCGATGGAGGCAACGAGAATGGCAAAAGTCTGCCCGATCGCGGTAATGCCCAGGGTGATCGAGCGTCCGAGGATGGCCACGAGATTGTCGAGCGTCAGGAACCGGGTCTGTCCCAGGGCGACGATCAGCACAATATAGAGCAGGCTCGCGGCCACCAGCAGAATGGCCGAGGCGTGGCGGTCGAAGCGCAGGCGGCGTGGCCTGCTGGAAGACTGGCTGATCTCGCTCATGCCGCAACCCCTTGGGCCTGGCCGGTGGCGGCCAGCATCAACTCGGCCTCGGTGGCGGTGCGGTCAAAGGTGCCGGCGATGCGGCCTTCACGCATGACCACAATGCGATCCGAGGCGCCCAGAATTTCGGGCAGGTCGGACGACACCATCATGATGGCCGTGCCGGCTCGCGCCATATCGCGCATCAGGTGATAGATGCTGGCCTTGGCGTCGACATCGATGCCGCGCGTCGGCTCGATGAAGATCAGCACCTTGGGCTTGAGCGCCAGCCAGCGGGCCACAAGCGCCTTTTGTTGGTTGCCGCCGGAGAGAAAGCGCATTTCCTGCTCATAGGAAGGCGCGCGCACCTTCATGCTGTCGAGCAGCGCATCCATACCCTTAAGATCGGTGAAGCGATTGGCATCGCGTCTGCCCAGCAGTGCAGCAAAGCTGCGGGCGCTGAGCATGGCGTTGTCGCGCACCGATTGCATCAGCACCAGCGCCTCGCCCTTGCGGTCGCCGGGCAACAGACCGATCCCGGCGCGTATGGCGTCGCGCGGCGAGCCGAAGCGCACCTCTTGGCCGTGGAGGCTGATGCTGCCGGTGGTGAGCGGGTTGGCTCCGAACAGCGCCATGGCCAGGGCACTGCGCCCGGCGCCTTGCAGGCCGGCAAAGCCGACGATTTCGCCTGCGCGCAACTGCAGGTCGATGTTGTGCAGCGCAGAATTGCCGCCATTGCTGACGCTGAGCACAGTCTCGCCAATGTCCGCTGCGGCAGCTGGTTCCGGATAATAGGCGGCGATGTCGCGGCCTACCATGGCGCGTACGATGGCGTCGGGAGTGGGCATGTGGTCGAAACTGGCCGCGACGGTGCCGTCCTTGATGACGGTGACGCGGTCAGCCAGTCGCGTCACTTCGCGCATGCGGTGGGTGATGTAGATGACGGCCGTGCCGGAGGCGCGCAGCCGCTCGACCAGAGCGAACAGCACTTCGCATTCCGCCTCATTCAAGGCGGCGGTTGGCTCGTCCATGACGATGACCTTGGCATTGAGCGAAAGCGCCTTGGCGATCTCGACCATCTGCTGGCTGGCGACGTCGAGATCGGCCACCAGCGTATCAGGGGTAATGCCATGACGAATGCCGAAAAGGCCAAGCACACGGCGCGTCTCTGCATCCATTGCCCGCGCATCGATCAGCCCGTGACGCCGGGGCTCACGCCCCAAAAACAGGTTCTGCGCCACCGTGCGTTCGCGCAGCAGCGAGAACTCCTGATAGATAACCGATATGCCCGCCTCGAGTGCGGCCAATGGATGGCGGAACTGTTGCGGCTGGCCCTCGATCAGCACCTCACCCGCATCAGGTCGATAGACGCCCGACAGGATCTTGATCAGCGTCGACTTGCCGGCGCCGTTTTCCCCGCAGAGCGCATGGACCTCGCCGCGACGACAGGTGAACGAGACCCCGCTCAATGCCTTGACGGCGGGGAAGGATTTGGAGATGCCGCGCATCTCGATAACGGGCGCCTCGCTCATGCTGTGCGCTCCGCGCCAGCTTCATCCCAGGTGCGGCGGATATAGGCCGCGCTTTCGGAAAACAGGGTTTCGTAATCGGGGAACAGGGGGCGCCAGACGCGGGTGGCCGCGGCAATCGCGGGCAGGCCAGCTCCAAAGGCCTCCAGCGTAACCCAGCCATCATAGCCGGAGCGGCGCACCGCTCCGAGGATGGCGGGAAAATCGATATGGCCACGCCCGGGAATGCCGCGATCATTTTCCGACACATGCACGATGCCCACATGCGGCGCCACGGTCTCATAGGCCTGGACCTGGTCGCGGTCTTCGATATTGGCGTGGAAGGTGTCGTACATGATCCGGCAGGCCGGGTGATCAACGCGGCGCGCATAGTCGCGGCATTGCTTGGTGGTGTTGAGAAAATAGGTCTCGAAACGGTTGAGGTGTTCGAGGCTGAGATAGATGCCATTGGCCTGTGCCCGCTCGGCAAGGGCGCGGTGAGCCTCGGCACCAAAGGCGAGCTCGTTCTCGGTCGGACCGGCACCGGTGAAATGGCCGATCGGGGCATGGATGGGCCCGCCGACGCTCTGCGCCCCGAGGGCGATGGCGCAATCGAGCGCCCAGTCGAGATGGTGGCGGCCCCGTTCACGCGTCTCCGCATCGTTCGAAATCGGGCTGACATCGGGGCTGGGGATAATGGAGGTCGTGCAACGCTCGAGCCCCATGGCGTCGAGCGCGCGTCCAAGCCAGGCATAGTGATCCGGATCGCCTGACAGCACCGGCACTTCCACGCCGTCATAGCCTTCCGCCTTGATCTTTTCGATCATCGGCAGATGCGCTTCCGTCACCAGATCGGTCAAGCACAGCAGATTGATGCCGAGCTTCATGCTTCCCCCTCGCGCCTGTCGTCATTGCCAGTGCGTGCAACATCATGGGTTGCATATCGCTTTGGCAAAAAACGAACGTCGCCTTGTGCGGCGTTGCGCTCATGTCCTCCAATAGCCATCACCCATGGCGCAGCTTGATCTGCCGCATTTTCGGGTGTCTGGCGGTTCCAAACCCACCTTGCGGTTGGCTGCGGAACATGTGCATCATGGCGCAAGCAAAATGGCGATGCGTTCGAAAACGCACACTGGTAAAAATTATACGGGGGAGATCAGGCATGAATGCAGAGGCGAAGGCGCGAGCCCTGTTGCGGCCGGCGGTGTTCACCGAGCCGGGTGCGCTCATGTATGCGGGCAATTGTTCGGATCTGTATGAGGCCTCGCTGGCTGGCAAGGTGGTGCTCAGCGCCTGGACGCGGCGCAAATATCCCGGACGGCCCCTGGGTGATGCACTGCCGCAGGTGCTTTCCGTCGGCGGCTGGGACGCGGCGCGCATGCAGGACTGGGGCCTCAAGGAGCACTGCAATGAGGGGGTCAAGATCGCCTATATGGCGCGCGGCAGCATGATCCTCAAAATCGACGGCCAGCGCCACGAGGTCAGCGAAGGCCAGATGTTCGTGGTCCGCCCCTGGCAATTGCACCAGTTCGGCGATCCGCATGTCGGTGCCAGCCAGATCGTTTGGGTGTTGTTCGACGTCGGCGTGCGCCGCCCGCACGAAAACTGGCTGTGGCCCGACTGGATGGCCTGGTCGGAGCGCGACATCGACCGGCTCACCACGCTGCTGTCGCGCAACGAGCAGCATGTATTGACGGCCAGCCGCGAGGTCGCGCGCACCTTCCACGACATCGCCCAGATTGTTGCCGGCAACGATGTGGTGGGCAGCGAAACCCGGATGCGGCTCTCGATCTCGACACTGTTGTTGCAGTTCATGGAACAGCTGGAAAGCCAGTCGCCCCAGCTCGATGCCGATCTCGCCAGCTCCAAGCGTACGGTACAGATATTCCTCGATCGCCTGTCGCATGCCTTGGACGAGGATTGGACACTGGAAAACATGGCGGCTGAATGCAGCCTGTCACGCACCCAGTTTTCCCAGCATTGCCAGGCGATCACCAATATGACGCCGGTGCGCTATCTGCAGATGATCCGCCTCGAAGCGGCCAAGCGCTGGCTGAGCGAACGCGCCAATGTCTCGGTGACCGAAATTGCTTTGGAGGCGGGCTTCACGTCCAGCCAGTATTTCGCCACCTGCTACAAGCGCCGCTTCGGCCTGACGCCGCAGGAGAGCCGGCGCTGAAGTCATCGCCCGCCTAGCGCCAAGGCACCAGGCGGGCGATGGCGTTTGCTAGGCCAGAGCCAGGATCAGGCATTCATGGCCAGGCAGGGTGGCCACTTCGCCGGTGCGGAACGCTGCCCCGACCAGGCCTCACCCGCGGGCAGATTGGCAACGCTGCGTGCTTCGTGCGAGAGATTGAGCACGAAGAGCAGCTGGCGCCCATCGGCCTCGCGCAAGGTCACTTCGATATCTGCGGGCTTGTCGGCCAGCAAAGGCGTTACACCGGCCCTTTCGAATTCGCCCGCGATGAGCGTGTCGATGAGGGCAGGAGTGAGATAGGTGCCGGCATAGACGATGCGGCCCTTGCCAACCGTGCGGCAGGTGATCGCTGCCTGGCCTTCCAGGAAGCGATTGGACCAGCTGGCGATCACCTCGGTGCCGTCGTTGACATTGAGCAGTTCGTACATGTGAGCGGCGGCAACGTCCTGGTTGCCGACCTTCAGCGCGTATGTCCGCTGCGCCGACTCCGCGGGAAAACGCTGGCGCACCGCATTGGCACCGTAGCGACCACCGAGTTCGAACAGGCCGTCGCCATCGGGCGGAGCCAGCCGCCCGAATTCTTCCACCGTCACCCCGGCAAGCGTGGCAAGCGACCGGCCCGGTGCGGCATCACGAATAATGTGATTGTTCTCGTCTCGCGTGCCGGTGCGCGCGGTAAGGATCACCGTGCCACCGCCCTCGGCAAAGGCGCGGATGCGATCGGTCCAATCATGCTTCCAGATCAGCCAATGGGGCACATGCAGCACCTTGAGGCGGCTCAGGTCATCTTCAGGGTGATAGGTCAGCCAGCGCGGCGGCGTCGCGGTGGGCGTGCACATGATCGTCTTGATGCCATGTTTGGCCAGCACCGTGATGGCACGATCGAAAAGATCGAAGTCGAAGCTGTTCTCGCGCGGCTCGAAGATGTGCCAGGCAAACTCGCCAAGGCGGACATTGTTGAAGCCGGCGGCAGCTATACGCTCGACATCGCGCTCCCAATAGCTTTCATCCACATGCTCTGGATAATGCGGGGCGCCCAGCAGGAAGGTGTCGATATTGATCGGACGCCATACAGAAAGAGGCGCAGCCAGGGTCTTTTTGGTCGCGAATAGTCTCCAGTCAAATCGTCAGGCCTTGGGCAGGCTGATGGTGCGGCGGTCGGCGCCGGCGAAGAGGTGGCCGACGCTGGATCGAAGCCGAGGTGAACGGCATCGCCGGCAGCAATCGCGGCAATGTCGGGAAGCTGGACGGTGATGTTGCTGGTGCCGGTGTCCGAGCCCACGCAAACACGCGGGGAGGCATCGGCGTAAAGGATGCTCTCGCGTCCAAGATGCTCGACCAGTCGCACGGTCGCGGCGAAACGCCCCTGAGGTCCCACTTCGACGTCTTCCGGCCGCAGGCCCACGGTCACCGTTTCACCCGGTGACACGCTGGCGCCGGGCCGCAGGGCTATGGAAAAGCTTCCTGCACCCGGATTTGTCAGCACGGCTGCGCCGGCTTCCAGCCGTTCTACTTTGGCCTCGAAGAAATTCATCCGCGGCGCACCAAGGAAGCCGGCGACGAAAAAATTGTCCGGGTTGCGATAGAGGTCGAGCGGCGAGCCGACCTGCTCGATCTGCCCCTGGTTGAGCACCACGATGCGGCTGGCCATGGTCATGGCCTCCACCTGGTCATGGGTGACATAAACCATGGTGGCGCCGAGCTGGGCATGCAGAGTGGAGAGCTCCACCCGCATCTGCGTGCGCAGCGCCGCATCGAGATTGGAAAGCGGTTCGTCGAAGAGAAACACTTCCGGCGAGCGGGTGATGGCCCGACCGATGGCAACGCGCTGGCGCTGGCCGCCGGAAAGCTGCTTTGGCAGCTTGTCGAGCTGATCGGTCAGCCGCAGGATTTTGGCGGCGCGCTGCACGCCGGCCTCGATCTCCGCCTTCGGACGGCGTGCCATGCGCAGGCCAAAGCCCATATTTTCGGCGACCGTCATATGCGGATAGAGCGCATAGGACTGCAAAACCATGGCAATGCCACGGTCACCCGGGTCGGCGTGGGTCACGTCCCGGCCATTGATGATCATCTGTCCGCCGTCGATCGACTCGAGACCGGCGATGGATTTGAGGAGGGTGGACTTGCCGCAACCGGAGGGCCCGACCATGACGATAACCTCGCCGGGTTCCACGGTCAGGTTGATGCCGCGCAAAGCATGGTAGGCGCCATAGCGCTTTTCGATGTTGCGGAGTTCGAGACTGGACATGATTGCTCGCTTTCTCGCCTTAGCCCTTCACCGCGCCCATGGTGAGGCCGGCGATGAAGTGACGTTGCATGAGGAAGAACATGATGACCGGCGGTACCGCGACGATAACCGTGGCTGCCGAAATGGTGTTCCAGGCGGACACATACTGCCCGCGCAGATTGGCCAGGTCCGCCGTCACCGGCTTGACGCTGTCGCTGATGGTCAGCACCACCGCCCAGAAATAGTCGTTCCAGATGCAGGTGAAGAGCAGGATGGCCAAGGCCGCCAGTGCGGGCCGGACCAGGGGCAGCACCACATGCATCAGGATCTGTGCCGGTGAGGCGCCTTCCGCACGTGCCGCATCAAAGAGTTCCTTGGGCAGCGCCGCGATGAAGTTGCGCATGAACAGGGTGGCGAACCCGGTCTGAAACGCGGTGTGGAAGATGATCAGCGCCCAGGTGGTGTCGTAGAGCCCCAGCTTCACCATCAGGTCGCGCACCGGGATCATCATGATCTGCGCCGGCAGGAAGTTACCGCCGATGAAGATGGCGAAAAGCACCATGCTGCCGCGGAAGGTGAATTTCGACAGCACAAACCCGGCAAGGGTCGAGAGCGCCAGCACGAATACCACGGATGGTACGGTGATCAGCAGGGAGTTGACGAAGAACCGCGCCATCGGTGTCTGGGTGAACACGCCGACATAATTGTCGACGAGGCCGAATGCCGTGGGCCAACCCCACAGATTGCCGGTGGCGATATCGCTGGCGGCACGCACCGAGGTCAGCATGATGGCAAACAGGGGCGCCAGCCAAAGCAGCAGGATGGCAACCACCAGCGTCATATAGGCGGCGCGCAGGCCACGTGCGGTCTTGGGAATGGGACGTGGATACATCATGCGCTCCGATCTTCGGCCTGCATGATCCGGCCCAGATACCACAGGATGAACACCAGCATGATGGCGAACAGAACCGTGGCGATGGCCGCGCCATAACCGAAGCGATAGGAAAAGATGGATTGCTCGTACATCTGGTAGGCGAGCACCTGCGACGAGCCGAACGGGCCGCCCGGCGAACCGCCCTCTCCAGTCGTCAGGGAGGGAAAGGGATCAAGCGCCGAAGATGCGTTTGCGCGTATCTTCCAGCCGGGTCAGGATCTGCTCGCGGCGATCGGGACGCGCCATGAACTCCTGGAACCCATTGAGGCCGGCCTGCGCCATGTCCGGATCGGTGTCACGGTCGTAATACTGGGCCGTGCCGGTGACGGTCTTGAGACTTTCCACCGCTGCGTTGACGAGCGGATCGTCGCTGGGCGGCATGTCGTTGCGCGGCGGCACATTGCCGGCCGGAGCCAGGAAGGCGTGCAGGTTTTCCGGCTCGTAGAAGAAGGCCAGGAACTGGCGCGCCAGTTCTTTGTTCTTGGCATTGGCCGGGATATGCACGGAGTCGGTGGAAAAATCCTCGAAGCGCGGAATATCGGCAATCTTGGGGAAGGGCACGAAGGTCAGGTGCGGCAGGTCCGCTTCGGGAATGACGTATTTGATGAAGTTGCCGAGATTCATCATGCCGGCTTTGCGCTGGCTGAGCAGCGCGCCCGCTTCCTGCCAGCCAAAGGAGGTATGGTTCTCGGTGAAGACGCCCGCCTTGATCAGCTCTTCCCAGTGGTTGAAAACCGGCTGCAGCATGGGGTCGAGATAGCTCAGATGGCCATCCATGAGCGCGATATGGTTGTCGAGCCCGTTGATGCGCAGGTTGAGCACGTCGAAGAAGCCTGCGCAGGGCCAGAGTTCCTTGCTGCCGAAGGCCATCGGCGACATGCCTGCTGACTTGGCGGCTTCCGAATAGGTCAGCAACTCGTCCCAGGTGGTGGGCGCGACGAGTCCTTTTTCCTCGAAGACGTTCTTGATATAGAAATTGCCCCAGAGCGTGCCGGCAAGCGGCAGGCCATAGACTTTTCCGCCCACAGTGGTGGCGCTCAGCGTACCGCCAAGAACGGAACCATAGTCTTCCTGGTTGATCAGGTCGGTAATATCTTCGAACAGGCCGCGCTCGACGAAGGCCTTGAACCGGCGCCTGATCCTGAACCTGCTGCGAGAGCGCGGGGCTCTCAGTCGCGCCGAAATCGCCGCGGCGGTAGGGTTGAGCGGAGCGACCGTGACTTTCGCGGTGGGCGATCTCATCGAGGAGGGCCTGCTGGTCGAAGGGCAGCCCAGCAAGGGCGCCACCGGTCGCCGACCGATCCCGGTCGAGATCAACTATTCCGGCCTGCTTGCGGTGGGCCTCAAGGTCATGGTCGGTAGCGTGGAATGCGTCCTGACCGACCTCTCGACCACCCCGCTCCTGACCCGGACCTTTTCTCTTCCCGACCAGGCGCCGGAGGTCTGGGCGCCAGCCGTGATGCGGCTGACGCCTTTGCTTGCCTACCGATCACGCCGGTTTGCGATAGCTCGCCAAAAGGAAATAGACGGCGATCGCAAGCACGGCAATCACGCTCGCTGCAACACTCAGTAAGGTGACGTGAGCGCCGCTGAAGGCCGCCTTCCCTGCAGCAATCAGGGCCGCCGCCTGTTCGGCAGGGAGTTGGCTCGCCACCAGATAGGTATCGCCGATCGAGCGGCTCGCCTGCTGCGCCAAGTGCTGCGTCAGGTCCGGTGGCACCTGCAATGCCTGGCTGAAGACGCTCGCCATGAACACGCCGAAAAGCGTGATGCCGAGGCCGGTGCCAAGTTCGTAGCCCGTGCCTTCCAGCGCCCCTGCGGCACTGCCCTTTTCGGGCTCAACCGAGCCCATGATGGCAATGGACGACGCGGTCAGGCCGATGCTGAGCGTCAGGCCGACAACAGCCAGAGCGAGCGGAACCAACAGGCCTGGGTCATGAAAATCCGCCCTGCCGAGAAATGCCAGCGCCGCTGCCCCAACCAACAGTGAAGCGGTGGCCACCAGGCGCAGGCCGAACATGTTGGAGAGGAAGCCCGCGATCGGCCCCCCGATACCCGCGGCGACCATGATCGGGATCATGAACAGGCCGGCATCGAGCGGCGTCTTGCCGATGACATATTGCAGTTCCTGAGCCAGGGTCAGTTCCACACCGGCAAGGGCGCCGGTGGCCACCAGGGCCATGACCATGCCGGCGACGATTGCCGGATGGGAGAACAGGGAGAGATCGAGCATCGGATTGTCCGAACGAAGCTGCTTTCTGGCGAAGAGCCAGAGCATGGCTAGGCCGAACGCCACGATCGGCAGCAGGATGACCATAGGCTGGCTACCGCTAAAACCTGCTTTCACGGCATAGACGAGCGAGATCATTCCGGCGATGAGCAGCAGAGCCTGGCCAAGCGCCCACTTCCCGCTCGATGTCGGCTCATGGCGCGACAGGAGCATGTAGCATGTGGGGGCGACCAGCAGCATGACCGGGACATTGATGAGGAAGACCGAGCCCCACCAGAAGTGCTCGAGGAGGCCGCCACCGACCAACGGGCCTACGGCGGCTCCTGCCGAGCCGACCGTGCCCCACATGCCCAATGCGATTGCGCGCTCGCTATCATCCTCGAAGGTGCGCCTGATGGTCCCCAGTACACAGGGCACGATCATGGAGCCGCCGAGCGCCAGCAGCACACGCGCCGCGATCAGCATCGAAGCGCTTTGTGAAAATGCAGCGATAACCGAGGCCGTGCCAAAGATGGTGAGACCGGTCAGCAACACCTTGCGGTTGCCGATCCGATCGGCGAGCGTTCCCATCGGAACCAGCAGGCCCGCCATCAGCAGCGGATAAATGTCGATGATCCAGAGCATTTCCGTGCTGGATGCGCCCAATGACTGTGTCAGAGTGGGCACGGCAACATGAAGGACGGTCATATCGATGACGACCGGAAGAAACGCCAACATGACAGCGATGAGGACCAGCCAGCGCTTGGGGTCGCGGTAATGGGCAGACATTGAATCACCAGATTGAAAAACCAGAGCGCTCCATATAAATACATACGTATGGAATGCAATCGTGCCGAACGACGCTCTCAAGGGAAAAATGCATGGGCAGAAAACCGACAATCAGCCGGGACGGCCTGCTGACGATTGCCGAGGAAATCGTCAATGCCGACGGGCCTCAAACGCTGACGATCGACGCTCTGGCCAAGGCAGCGGGCATCTCCAAGGGTGGGGTTCAGTACGCCTTCGCCTCGAAGGATGATCTGATCCGGGCGCTTGTCGATCGGTGGACCACGCAATTTGACGCACTGATTCCAGACGTTCAGACGGTCGGGCCGATCGGGTTCGTACGCGCCTACATTGCCGCAATGCGCTCTTCGCAGGCTGTCATTGGCGCAAAGATGGCGGGCCTGATGATCGCTTACATGCAGAACCCCAAGAACCGCTTGTCCACGGTGCAATGGTATAGTGCGATCCTCGAAAAGATGGGGGACACGCAGGAGGCCCGAACCGCCAAGGCGGCTTTCCTCGCGGTCGAGGGCCTCTTTGCCTTGCGCATCTGGGGCGTCGAAAGCAATCTGGACTGGCAGTCTCAGCTGGATGACATCGAAGCCATTTTCCTCGACCACACGTTCGGCAAGGACCAGCAATCGCCCCAGCCAGATCGATGATCGGCGGGGCATACGATCGTCCCCGCCGTGTCGCCTTCATGATGCGCTCGCCTCAATCTCCGCTGATGCCGCAGTTGCCATAACCTTGCGACGTTCCCACTGCAGCAGCATGGAGAATGCCGCCGGCAGCAGGGTCAGCGTCAGGAAGGTGGCTATCGCCAGCCCGCCGATGATGGCGAAGGCCATGGGTCCGAAAAACACGCTGGTGGCGATTGGAATCATACCCAACACCGCTGCGCAGGCAGTCAGCACGATCGGGCGTGCCCGATGCAGCGACGCCGCCCGGATCGCCGCATCAGGCTCCATTCCGTTGGCAATATTGGTGTCGACCTCCTCGATGAGGATCACAGCATTGCGGATGATCATCCCGGCCAGCGCGATAATGCCGAGCTGGGCCACGAAACCCATGGCCACCCCGGTGGCCAGCAAGGCAATGACCACGCCGATCAGCCCGAAAGGCGCCATGAAGATGGCGAGGGCCATGCGCGCCAGACTGCGCAGTTGGATCATCAGCAGCGTCATCATGATCAGCAGGGTCGCGGGCAGCATGGCGAAGACTGACTCGCTGCCCTTGGCGGATTCCTCCACCACCCCGCCAATGTCCACAGCATAGCCGGTGGGCAGTCCGGCCTGGAAGTCGGCGATGGCGGGCCGCATCTGCTCGACGACCGTGGCTGCCTTCATGTCCGGCGCCACATCGGCCTGGACAACGATCATTGCCTGGCGGTTTCGACGCCAGATAATGGGGTCTTCGACGCCGTGACTCACCGTGGCAATGGACCGGAGCGGCACCGAACGGTTGTTGGGAGCGGAGATCTGGAGATTGTCGATGGTGGCGAGGTCCGAACGGTCGGTAGTGTCGCCGCGCACGATCACTTCGATCTGCTGGTCGCCTTCGCGCAACTGGGTGAGAGGCGCGCCGGTATAGACGGTGGCCGTCAGCGAGGCGATGTCCTTGGAGGAGATGCCCAAGGCGCGGGCGCGAACCTGGTCGATCTCGATGTCCACGCTGCGCTGGGGTTCGCCGGCGGTCAGGTTGATGCCGCGCGTCGAAGGGTTTTCTGCCAGCAGATTGGCGAACTGCATCGATAGATCACGCACCATGGCATGGTCGGGCCCGGTGATGCGGAACTTCAGCGGCCAGCCCACCGGCGGTCCGAGTTCGAGTGGCGATGCGCGCGAAATCGCTTCGGGAAATTCGCTCTCGAGATAGTTCGCGAGCCGCGCCTGCAGCCGGTCTCGCGCCTCCAGGCCTTTGGCGACGACGACAAATTCGGTGACGTTGTCATTGGTGAGCAGGAGGTCCATCGGTAGATAGAAGCGGATGGCGCCCGAACCGATATAGGTGGAGAAATGGTCCACATCGGCGTCGTCCAAAAGGAATGCTTCGAGCTTTTTGGCATCCGCGTCGGTGGCCGCATAGGAGGCGTTCTGCGGCAAGGTCAGGCTCACCATCAGCTCCGGGCGGTCGGCTGTTGGGAAAAACTGCTCCTCGATCTGGGTAAAGCCGACCAGCGAGGCGCCGAAGGCCAGTACGGCAAGCGACAAGGTCGCCAGCCTGTGCTTGAGAGCGAGGTCCAGGATACGCGCATAGCCGCGCATGATCCTGCCGCCGCCTTCCTTGTGTGGCTTGACGGTCTTGGGCAGGATCCAAACGCCCAGAAGCGGTGCGAACACCACTGCGACGATCCATGAGGTGCTGAGGGCAATCAGCACCACCATGAAGAGGGAATAGCAATATTCCCCCGCGCTGGAGGCGGCAAAGCCCACCGGAACGAAGCCGGCGATCATCACCAGCGTGCCGGTGAGCATCGGAAAGGCGGTGGTTTCATAGGCATAGGTTGCGGCGCGGGCCTTTTCCCAGCCATGTTCGAGCCGTCCCACCATCGCCTCGACGGTAATCATGGCGTCGTCGACAAGCAGCCCCAGCGCGATGATCAGCGCGCCGAGCGAAATGCGTTGCAGCCCGATGCCCGCCAGTTCCATCCCCACGAAGGTCATGGCCAGCACCAGTGGGATCGACACCGTGACGACCAGGCCGGCCCGGGTGCCCAGCGAGAGGAAGGACACGGCCAGCACGATGGCGATGGCTTCCAGCAGCACCTTGATGAAATGCTCGATGGCATGGTCCACCACTTCAGTCTGGTCGGCGACCTTCACGACGTCGATGCCATAAGGCAGTTCAGGTGTGATCTCCGCCATCAGCGCATCGATCTGCCGCCCAAACTTGAGCACGTCTGCGCCCTCGGCGACCGAGATGGCGAGGCCGATGGCCGGTTTGCCGTTGACGCGATAGCCGGGCGACGGTGGATCGATTGGCCCACGCGAAACCTCGGCAATGTCGGTGAGCGGCACGAAGCGGTTGTCGACACGCAGCACCACCTTGCGGATGCTGTCTTCGCTGGTGAAGGCCCCATCGACTGTGACAGCGATTTTTTCCGATGCGGTTTCGATGGTGCCGGCCGGCGCCACGGCATTCTGTTCCTGCAGGCTGGCGATCACTGCATCGATATTGAGGTTGAGCGCGGCGAGCTTGCGGGTCTGGAAGGCAATGGTGATCTGTTCGGGCTGCACGCCGATCAGTTCGATCTTGCCGACATCGGGCACCGCCATCAGGCGTGTCCGCACGTTATCGACGCGCTGGCGGATGTCTCCGGCGCTGAACCCTTCGTACTGGAAACCGTAGATGATGCCAAAAGTGTCGGCGAACTCATCATTGAGGAACGGGCCGCGCACGCCCTCGGGCAGGCTCGGCGCGAGATCGTCCATCTTCTTGCGCACCTGATACCAGGCATCCGTCACCTGGGCCGGCTTGGTGTCGTCGCGCAGATAGACGAAAACCACAGCTTCTCCCGGCCGCGAATAACTTTGTACGTGATCGAGGTTCGGGGTCTCCTCCAGCTTTTTCTCGATGAGATTGGTGAGGAGGCTCGCGGTATCCTGCATGGTCGCGCCCGGCCAGGCTGCCGACACCACCATGGTCTTGATGGTGAACGGCGGATCTTCACCGCGGGACAGGTTGAGGAAGCTGAACGTGCCAGCCAGCACCGTCAGCAGCATGAGGAAGACAACGAAGGACTGGTTGTTAAGCGCCCAGCTTGAAAGATTGAAGCCCTGCTTGGGCTTTTGTGGCTGGCTCATCACTTCTGGCCGTCCTCGAGCCGCACGCTTTGGCCGGGCCGCAATTTGCTGACCCCGGCAGTGACCACCAGGTCTCCCTGGTCGAGGCCATCTCCGACAATGATTTGCGCGCTGGTCTGCTGCGCCAGCGCCACAGGCTTGCGCTCGAGCGTCAGCGTCTCGGGGTCGACCACGAACACTGCCGGTCTGCCGTCCTGGCTGGTGATGGCGCTGGACGGCAGGCGGAAAACATCGCCACCGCCGAGGTCGATGGTGCCAGTCACGGCGGCGCCCAGGAACATCTGCTCCGGTGCTCCCGTCAGCTCCACCAGGACTCGGTAGGTTCGGGTGGTCGGGTCGGCAATCGGGCTCACTTCGCGGATATGGGAGGAGAAGCGGATGTCTGGATAGGACAACAACGCCACCTCCACGGCGGCCGCGGAGAATTTGGGCTCAAGCAATTGCTCGGGAATGTCGAAGGCCGCGTCGCGCCGATCGTTAGAGGCGATCATCACCACCGGCTGGCCCGCGGCAACCACCTGCCCGACATTGCCGTCGATCTGGATCACGACGCCGGCGGCAGTGGCCTTGAGTTCGGTCTGCTTGAGGTTTTCCCGCACCGTGTCGAGCGCCGCTTCGGCATTGGTCACCCGTGCCTTGGCGGCATTGAATTCGAGCTCGACCGCCTCGAACTGAGCCCGGGTGATCACGCCGCTGCCGAACAGGGTCTGCTGCCGGATGAATGCGGCTTCAGCGGTATCGCGACCCGCCAGAGCGCTGACCAGGTCGGCCTCGCTGCTGCGCAACTGGTTTTCGATATCGATCGGGTCGAGTCGGGCGAGCACATCGCCGGGCGCCACTGTGCTGCCGACATCCACCAGCCGCTCGATCAGCCTGCCGCCCATCTTGAAGCCGAAGCCGGTTTGCGTGCGTGGCAGAACTTCGCCGGTATAGACGAGGTTTGCGGTAGCCGCCGAGCGGGTTGCAACCACTATGCGCACCGGCCGCACGTGCTCGGCCACTGCATCGCTGTGCTCATCGGACTGCGCGGAACACCCCGCCAGCGCCAGGCTCAGCGCGGCAAGGCAGACAAAACCGATCTTCTTCATGTGTTGATGCTCTCAGAACGCAGTCCGCGCAGGACCGTCGAAATGCCCATTTCAAAGAAGGCCTGGCTGTCGCCGATCTCGATCTCGGTGATCGTGCTCCAGAGGCTCACCAGACCATGCGCACAGGCCCACAAGACCAAGGTGGCCGAGCGTGCCGACGATGCCTGGAAGTCGCCACTGTCGAGGCACAATTGCACCTGGCTCTCGGCAAGCGCGAAGGCCTGTTGCACGCTGGGCGCGGGAGAGTGCGTGCTGCAGCGAGCCGCCTCTTCTGCCTCATGGGAAAATAGCACGCGGAAGCGATCGGGGTCTTCGGCGCAAAAGCGGCAATATTCGAGCAGCATGGCGCGTGCGGCCTGTGCCGGTGCCAGGTCTGCATCGGCAATCGACCGCAATCGTGCCGTCATTTCCCCGACTGCATCAGAAGCATGCGCGGCCAGAACCTCCTTCTTGCTGGCGAAATAACGATAGAGGGCGCCAGGCGACAGCCCGACTTCCAGCGCCAGCGTGCGCATCGATAGAGCGCTATAGCCGCGGGCCGCGATAATGCGCGCGGCTTGCAGCAGGATAGTGCTGCGCATCGCGCGCTCTTCCGCATCGGTCAGTGCTGGCCTGGCCATTCATCCGCCTCTTGTTTAACTGAACGCGTTTAATATACGCGTTCAGTTAAATGTCAAGCGGCACTGCCTGCAGTGTGGGAAGCCGTTTAATGGGAGCGTAGGCGCCGGCCCTCTGCGTCGAAAAGCAGGACATTGGCGGGGTCGAAGGCGCATCGCAGCGCCTCGCCCGCTTTGGTCCGGACTGCGCCGCGCTGTTCGACCAGTATGATCTGGCCGTCGGGCAGGGCGCAGTGGACAATGGACGTCCCGCCGAGATTTTCGACCACCTGCGCCGTCACGGTAAAACCATGGGGCGCGGTAACAGGCGCATCGAACTGTTCAGGTCGGATGCCGACGGTGACACTGCCGGATGGAAGCGCCAGGCCGGCAAAGTCGAGGGTGATGCCGCCAGCCGAAACAGTCCTGCCATCGCTGCTGGCATTGATGAGGTTCATCTTGGGCGAGCCAATAAAGCCGGCAACGAAGATGTTGTCGGGGTCGGCATAAAGCTGCGCCGGGGTGCCGATCTGCTCGATGCGCCCTGAACGCAGCACCACGATCTTGTCGGCCAGGGTCATGGCTTCGACCTGATCGTGGGTGACATAGATCATGGTGGCGCCAAGATCCTGATGCAGCTTGGCAATCTCGACCCGCATCTGCACCCGCAATTCGGCGTCGAGATTGCTGAGCGGCTCATCGAACAGAAAGGCGCGGGGTTGACGGACGATGGCGCGGCCGATGGCGACGCGCTGGCGCTGGCCGCCTGACAACTGCGCCGGCTTGCGGCGCATCAACTGGTCGAGTTGCAGGATGCGGGCGGCCTCGGCAACGCGCTTTTTGGTTTCGCCCTTCGACGTGCCGGTCATGCGCAGGCCGAAGCTCATATTCTGCTCAACACTCATATGCGGGTAGAGCGCGTAGGATTGAAACACCATGGCCAGCTTGCGTGATGCAGGTTCGATATTGTTGACCACGCTGCCATCGATCAAGACGTCACCGGCCGAGACGTCTTCAAGCCCGGCGATCATGCGCAGCAAGGTGGACTTGCCGCAGCCCGAGGGGCCGACAAACACCACGAACTCCCCGTTTTCGATCGCAAGGTCGACACCGTGGATGATGGCGACCCCACCAAAGTTTTTTCGGACATCGCGCAGCTCGATAGCGGTCATTGGGTGATCCTTTCGAACCAGGTTTGAACGGCGTCTGGGGTAAGCTGCGGGGCGGCAGCGGGGTGCTGCAGATAGGTTGCGAGCGCTGTGCGCATGGCCCGCGCCACCGGTCGACTCTCGAGCGCACCTGAAAGGTCGATAGCCGAGATGATCAGTCGGCCTCTGCCGACCTGCGCCTCGCCGAGCAGCAGCAGGTCGCGGTTCTCGTTCCAGTCGTCGACGACGCGAACGATGGCGCGGAAGGCCGTGCCGGCGATATCGAGTGCCCGGCGGCGGAAGCTGAGCTCAAACCAGTGCCAGTCGGTGTGGGTCGCCGAGGGGAAATTCCGGAACAGCGGATGGCTGGTATCGTTCAGCAGCCCCAGCGTGTGCGGTGCCTGCCCATCGGTCCAGAGCGTATTCCAGAAGGCGGCGGTATGGCCGAGAATGGCATTGGGTTTTAGCGCCTCGGGAGGAGGCGTCAACACCAGGGTTTCGCCCGCAGCAAGCCTGGCGAGAGCGTCAGCGTCCAGCGCCGAAATGATCGGCAGGGGGAGAGCCTCTCCGGGCGCAGGCATGGTCCAGAGTGCCCAGCGATTGCGGTAGTCGGTGCCCGGCAAGTCGATCACCACCTCATATCGCGCCGGGGCATGCAATCCGGCGGTGTCAATCTCGATGGTTCCGAGATCGTGCAGGGCACCGCTGGTGAGACCATGATGAGCAAGGGTGCCTTCACGTGCAGCAACACCATTCGCATCGACGAGGCGCCAGCGCAGCTGTCCGGCCGGTAACGGGACCGCATCGAATTGGGCGAGTTGTACCTTTGCGGCAAAACACTGGCCCTCACTGAGCACGAAGCGCTCGGCGCGGAGAAGGGGCACGATCGGCGCACAGAATTCGCGGAACTGGTCCGGAGTCACATAGGGTTTTTCGTCCCAGAAGGCGTCCACCACGCCCACCAGCGCCGTGCCCTGGCCAGGAAAGTCCTGCAGGCCGAGAAGCTGAACTCCGGCCATGTCCGGTGTGCGCAGCGCCGCCTCCATCTCTTCCTTGTAGAGTTGGCTTTGCAGCGCGCCGCTTGCCATCATCAAGGCGTGCGCGAGATGTGCCAGCCCCTTGGCCTCGAGATCGGCCTTCACCATCTCGAAATTGCGGGCTTCGAGCACGCCCGTATATTTGGCGATTTCTTCAAGATCGGGATAGACGCACCACTGGCCGATTTCATGGCTGACCAGCGGCATGGGCACGGCATCCACCCACTCACTCCAGTCGGTCATGGTTTCCAGGGGCCGGGCATTCAGCCGGCCATCTAGGCCCTCGCCCCAGCGCTGATTACGCGGCTCGGGTTTGGAAATGTAGTCGGCGCGCTTGACCGTGGGCCAGCCCGACCCGCCAGTATAGAGGCGTCGCGCATCCTGGGCCTGCCACTTGTCGATAAAGCGTTCGAGAAAGCTGTGGGTCCCTGAGCCGTTCACTTCATTGCCAACGCAGAGCATGACGAAGCTGGGGTGGTTTCCATAGTCTCGCACGATGCGCTCGGCCTCGGCATGGATGTAGCGATCAAGCGCTGGATCGGCGCCGAGAACCGGCCAGACGGGGGTTTCGACATGCAGCAAGATCCCCATTCGGTCTGCCACCTCGAAGGCCGCCTTGGGCGGACACCAGGAGTGGTAGCGAATGTGGTTGAGCCCATAGGCCCTGGCCGTGCCGAACACCTTTTCCCAGCCTGCTTGATCGGTTGGTGGGTAACCGGTGAGCGGAAAAATGGCGCAGTCGAGCGTGCCGCGCAGGAACACGCGTCGCCCATTGAGCACGAGGTGCCGACCGTCCCTCGTAAAATCGCGGATGCCGAAGGCGGTCTCGTACCGATCCTGCAATTGTCCGTCACGATACCATTCGACGCGCAGCGCATGCACGACCGGATCGAATTCGTCCCATAGCCGCGCGCGTTCGGGAAGGTCGACCTCGAGGGAGAGCTTGGTGAAACCGCTATCGACGGCGATCGGCTGACGGACTTCCAGCGGCGTGTCCTCACCCGCGAAAGTGAAGGTCAGCACCAGTTCATTGTCGTGCTCGCCCTGCCACCAGGTGGGCCAGCGATTGTCGGCGTCGAAGACGTCGAGTTCGATATCGATTTTCGCCTTATGGCTGCGGGCATCGACATCGATGCGGGCGATCTGCTGCCTTGCCGCCTCGACACGCAAATATCCGACAACACCGTTCCAATTGGTCTGGGTGTGATCGGTCTTGGAATGGGCGACGTCGCCCATCAGGCCATGGTCGCGAATGATGGCTTCGCCAACTGCCTCGAAGCGGGAATTGTCGATCATCATCACCAGCGAATGTGACCCGGCGGAGAGCTTGCCGGCGAGCATGCGCACAGCGGTCGACAGGCTCTCGTCGCGGCCGAGCTTATAGCCATCGAGCCAGATATTGACCTCGCCATGCGGACGCTCGAGAGCGATGTGGAAGAAATGATCTTCCAGCCCCTCCGGCACGTCGAACCGGCGCGCATACCAGGCTTTGCCGATATAGGGGTGGCGCCGGCTGAGATGGGCCATGGTCCGGAAGCGCGAAAGTGGCGTCTTTTTCGCCTCGTCGACGCTGCCGGGCAGGGAAATGGTGTCCCCGAGGTCACGCTGGAACCATTGCTCGGCTTCGCCCCGATTGTCGGGGTCCAAGGCAAAGGCCCATTCGCCTTCAAGCGGGATGGAGGTAAGCATGGTCGATCTCGGGGCTGGTCCGGTGGTGGATAGGGCGGGGTGGAGCGGGCCGTAGCCCGCCCCCGTCGCCTTACATCTGGGCTTCGACTTCGGCCTTGATGGCGGCCAGGGCATCATCAACCGACTGAACGCCGCGTGCCACATTGTTGATGGCCGTGCCGAGTGCCGTATAGACGTTGTTGTCCAGGGCGTTGAGCGTGAAGGGCGTCATCTCGGCCTGCACCGGGGCGAAAATGGTGTTGACGTTTTCGCCGGCATAATATGGATCTTCGAAGTTGATCCAGTCGGCGGTGCCGGCAGGCGTATAGGCCGGGTAGAGGTCGTCGTTCTGGTACTGCTGCTTGAGGCTTTCGTCGTTGGTGACGAGCCATTTCACAAAGGCCCAGGCCGCTTCCTTGTTCTGCGAGCCTTCCAGGATGCCGATATAGTCGCCGCCCGAGTTGAACGAGCGCTTGCCATCGACGCCAGGGGCCTGGGTCACGGCCCATTTGCCGGATTGGTCGGTGGCATAGGCGCGCTTGAGCAGGCCGCCAAACCAGTTGCCATAGAGCACGGTGGCCAGCTGGCCGCGCTGGAAGGCACCCTGCCATTCCGGACTCCAGGCGGTGAAGGGCGAAATCAGACCAGCTTCGCCGGCGGTCTTGACCAGTTCGAGCGCTTCGCGGAAGGCGGGATCGTCGAGTTGCAACTGGCCATCGGCGTTGAAATAGGACACGCCCTTCTGCGCGATATAGGCACGCACGATTTCTTCGCCATTGCCGATGAGCCAGCGCTCATTGGGCACAGCCAGCTTCTTGCCTTCCTCGAGGAACGTATTCCAGTCGGCAAACAGCGCGCTGACTTCGGTCGGATCGGTCGGCAGCCCCGCTTCGCCGAAGATATCGGAGCGATAGAACATGCCACCCGGACCGGTATGCTTAGGGAGGGCCGAAATCTTGCCATCGGGCAGGGTGACATTGGCGACCGTGAAGCCGGCGAAGTCGTTGATGAACTCACCCGCATTATACGGCGCCTGGGCCAGGTCGACCCATTGCGGCTTGTCGCGCAGCAGTGCCATCATGCCGATCTCGATCATGGCGACATCGGTGCCGCCGCCCGCGAGCATGGCGCGCTGAACGGCGTTGAGATAGGCATTGTTGGCCTGTGGAATGCCCTGGATGTTGACCGTGATATTGGGATAGGCCGCGTTGAAAGCGGGCAGCAGCGCCTGGAACGTGCGATCGTTGTTGGGCCAGGTCAGCACGTTGATCGTGCCGGAAATCGATGCGTCTGGCGCGTCCTGGGCCAGGGCGGGCAGGCTGATAGCGCCCGCGAGCGCCATGGCAGCGAGCCCCTTGAGAACGGTCTTCATAGCAAATCCTCCATTTGCATAGGCGTCATTTGACGGAACCGGCGGTCAGGCCGGCGATGAACTGGCGGCTTAGCAGCGCGAACAGGATAAAGACGGGGACGAGACCCATCAGCGTTGCCAGCATCACCGCCGGCATGTCGGAATAGTGGGTGGTGGAGAGCGTGGTCAGTGCCAGCGGAACGGTGAATTTGGTGCCGTCGCTGATGACGACGAGCGGGATCTGGAAGTCGTTCCAGGTGCTGATCAGTGTCCAGACCGCGAGTGCGGCAAGGCCCGGGCGGATGATGGGTAGAACCACGAAGACGAAGGTCGCCAGGCCCTTGGCACCGTCCATTTCCGAGGCCTCGTACAGCTCCTTGGGCACCGTGGAGCCGATATAGGTGTACATCCAGACCACGCCGAAGCCCGATGCCAGGGCGGGCAGGATCAACGGCCAATAGGTATTGAGCCAGCCGATGGCGTTCATCTGCAGGAAGAACGGGATCAGCGCCAGAGATGGCGGGAAGAACAGCGTCGCGAAGGTGACGACCAGCACGGTTTTGTGCCCCGGCGCGCGGGTATAGCGGGAGAGTCCATAGCCGGCGAGGGCGCTGACCAGTACCAGGCCCACAGTCTTGGGAATGGCGACGATCAGCGAATTGATGATCGGACGAAACGGGGGAAACACCGCCTCGATATTCTTGTAGTTCTGCACCAGGTTATCGCCGAACCATAGCGGTGGCGGAAACTGGAACACCTCGCCGATGGTGCGGGTCGCAAAAACGGCAGTCCAATAGATCGGCAAGATGAACACGATGCTGAGCAAGACGAGCGCCAGGGTGACGACAAGATTGAAACGCTTCTCGCGATTGATGAGGGAGCGGATCATGCCGAGGCTCCCCGCAGGCGTTTCAGGCCAGCCTGGTAAAGCAGGGTGAGAATGACAACCGCAGCAAAAATGTACCAGGAAACAGCGGAGCCGACGCCGAAATTGAGGCGGGTGAACGCGGTGGCGAAGAGATACATGCCCAAGGTCGTTGCCGAATTGTTGGTGCCACCCAGCCCCTGCGTCAGCACATAGGGCTCGTCGAACATCTGCAATCCGCCCAGTGTTGCGGTAATTGCCGCGAAGGCGACGGAGGGCAGCAGCAGCGGCAGGGTAATGCGGCTGAAAATGGCCCAGCGGCCAACGCCATCCATTCGCGCAGCCTCATAGATGTCGCGGGGGATGGACTGCAGCGCAGCCATGAAGATGATGATGTACCAGCCGGTCCAGCGCCACACGACAAGCAGAACGACCAGCGGCTTGATGAAGGCCTCGGAGCCGAGCCAGTCGAAATAGCTCGGCGTGCCAGTCATCGCGCCCGAGAGCAGGTTGACGATGCCGCCATTGGCCGAAAAGAACACCCGAAGCACGATGGCTGCGATCGCCGGCGCCACCAGCAGCGGCAGCAGGAACACCATGCGGAAGTAGCTTTTGCCGAAGGCGACATAGTCGTTGATCAGCACCGAAATGCCCAGCGCCAGGCCGATGGTGACCACGCTGGACCAGAACCACAGATAGATTGTGTTGCCGATGGCCTTCTGGAACACCGGATCGCGCAGCGCCCGGCCATAATTCTCGAGCCCGACCCATTGCGGATCGGTGAAGCCGTCCCAGCGATTGAAGCCGAGATAGAGCGAGAACAGCACCGGAAAAACGGAAAAGACCAGGAAGATCAAAAGGAACGGCGCCACCGACCAGTAAAAGGCGGTGTCGCGTCGCATACGATGCAGGGTCTTGCCAGCGCGGCCAGTGGCCATGCTTATCCTCCGTTTTATAAATTTAATAATCTGATGTTTAATGGCGCTGTCAAGGTAAATTCGGCGACTTGACCGTGTCGACAGGTGCATCTAGCATTTAATAATCTGATTTATGGGTGACGCGTGAAAATCACAGCCATCACGACCCGCGTGGTCAATGCCGAAATGCGGAACTGGGTTTTCGTCAAGGTTGAAACCGACGAGCCCGGTCTTTTCGGCTGGGGCGAGGCAACGCTCGAATGGAAGACGCGCGCCGTTGTCGGCGCAGTCGACGACCTTACGCCGCTTCTGCTGGGCCGGGACCCGCGCGACATCGAGCAGGCGGTGCGCGTCATGACCAAGCAAAGCTTCTGGCGTCTCGGTGCAGTGGGCATGAGCGCGGTGTCAGGCATTGAGCTGGCGCTGTGGGATATCCTGGGCAAGCACCTTGATGTCCCGGTCTGGCGACTGCTCGGCGGCAAAGTCCGCGACAAGGTGGGCGTCTACACCCATCTCGGCATGGGCGACATGCGGGCCGTCTACGAGACCGATTCCATCGACCCGATCGTTGAGCGCGCTCGCGAGGTGGTTGAAAATGGCTATCGCGCCTTCAAGGCGGTGTTTGTCCCCTATACCCACTATCACGCACCGCTGCCGCAGGTGGACAAGGTCGCCCGCATGATGGAAGCAATGCGCGCGGCCGTGGGCGATGAGATCGAGATCATGGTGGATTTCCATGGTCGCCCGGCCTCTGCCGGAGCCGCACTGGCCTATATCGAGGCCTTGGCGCCAGCGCGTCCGATGTTCGTCGAAGAACCGGTCCCACCCGCCGATTTCGAAAGCCTCAAGCGCCTCGCCGGGCGGACCAGCGTGCCGCTGGCAACCGGTGAGCGACTGATCGACCGTACCGATTTCGAAGTGCTGTTCGCGACGGGAGCCATCGATATCGTGCAGCCCGATATCTGCCATTGTGGCGGTCTGCTCGAGGCCAAGAAAGTCGCCGCCCGTGCCGAAACGCTGGGCATCGGTGTGGCGCCGCATAACCCGCTCGGTCCCATTGCTGGCGTCGCCGCGCTGCACTTTGCCGTTTCGACCCCGAACCATGTCATCCAGGAAGAAATGGTGGGGGCAGTGCCGTGGTACTTCGATGTCGTCCAGGGCCCGATCCGCATGGTCGACGGCTTCTGGCAGGTGCCGGATGCGCCCGGTCTCGGCATCGTTGTTGACGAGACCGAATGTGCCAAGCACCCTTTCGCCCAGGAAGTCCTGCACACCCAGAACGCCGTCATGCCCGACGGCACCATCGTGGATTGGTAATATGCGTCTCAGCGGCAAGATCGCCATCATCACCGGAGCGGGCAGAGGCATCGGCGCCGCCATAGCCGAGGCCTTCATGCGCGAAGGTGCCGCGGTCATCATTGCCGAACTGGATGAGACAAGCGGCAAGGCGACTGCGGCGCGGCTTGGGGGCGCTGCCTGGTTCATCCGCACCGATGTCACTCTCAATCAGTCGGTATCCGATTGTGTGAGCCAGGTGCTCGAGCGGTATGGCCGCATCGATATTCTGGTCAACAATGCCGGCATCAATGTCTTCCACGAGCCCCTGGAAACCTCAGATGCAGAATGGCAGCGCTGCATGGCCGTCGACCTTGAAGGCGTCTGGCGCATGTGTCGGGCAGTGCTACCTGGCATGGTGGCGCAGCAAGCCGGCAGCATCGTCAATATCGCGTCCTCCCACAGCAGCACGATCATCCCCCATACCTTCCCCTATCCGGTCGCCAAGCATGGGCTTCTGGGGCTGACGCGGGCGCTCGGGATTGAATATGCTGGCGCCAATATTCGGGTGAACGCCATTGCGCCGGGCTATATCGAAACCGATCTTGCGGTGGATTACTGGAACACCTTTGCCAATCCGGCGGCGGAGCGGCAGCGCACCTATGATCTGCATCCGCCCAAGCGCATCGGCAAGCCGATGGAAGTGGCGATGACGGCGGTATTTCTCGCCAGTGACGAGGCGCCGTTCATCAATGCCACGTCGATTGCCATCGACGGCGGCCGCTCTGTTCTCTACCACGAATAGCTGTGCCGCCCTGCCTGCCGAGAAAGGTCGTCTGATGATCGAGGAAACCGTCAAGCCATTGCTGAAGCCACGCGTGCATCGACACGTGGTCAAGACGCTGGCGCAACGGATCCTGGGCAATGAGATCGCGCCCGGAGCAGTCATGCCGCCCGAGCCCGATCTCTGCCTCGATTTCAATATCAGCCGCAGTGCGGTGCGCGAGGCCATCAAGGTGCTGGGCTCCAAGGGCCTGGTGACCACGCGCCCGCGCGTCGGCACGGTGGTGCAGCCACGCGAGGCCTGGAATCTGCTCGATCCCGATCTCCTCGGCTGGTCGATGGAACTGCAGCCCAGCGCCGAGCTCGTGCTCAGCCTCATCGAAGCCCGGCAGGTGATCGAACCCGCCGCCGCGCGCTTCGCTGCCCTGAGGGCCACGGCGACCGATATTGCACCCCTAGAAGATGCTTTCGCCCGCATGAGCCGGTTCAAGGCGAACCAGGATTTCGAGGCGTTCAACAAGGCCGATATCGATTTTCACACGGCGCTGCTGCGCGCCAGCGGCAATATCGTCTTCCAGCAATTGTCCAATACTATCGGTGCGGCGCTGGCCTATTCCTTCCGCCTGACCATTTCGCGGGCGCGCGAGCCAGGCGCCTCGCTGCCCAATCATGGCGAGGTCATCGACCGTATCCGCATGCGCGACAGCGAGGGTGCCTATAATTCCATGGCTCGGCTGCTCAATATCGCCATCATCGACCTTGGCATCGGCCAGACGGCGCCGCGGCCTGCACTCGGAGACGCATATGGGCCATCTGTTTGAAGCCAAGACCGCCGTCGTCACCGGCGCGGCATCCGGGATTGGTCTTGCCACCAGCAAGGCTCTGTTGGCCGAGGGCGCCCGGGTCGTGCTTGTCGATCGCAACGAGGGCGCCATGCGCGATCTGGCCGCCGAACTCGGTCCCAACTGCCTTTTTCAGGTCACGGATCTGCTCGATCCGGCAAGCTGTGCGCGCATGGTGCCCGAGATCCTTGCCGCGGTTGGCCAGATCGATATCTTGCACTGCAATGCCGGCACCTATATCGGCGGCGATCTGTCCGAGACGACACCTGAAGCCATCGACCGCATGCTCAATCTCAACGTCAATGCGGTGATGAAGAACGTGCATGCGGCCGTTCCACACATGATCGAACGCGGCGTCGGCGACATCGTGGTCACCTGTTCGGTCGCTGGCCATTTCCCGACCTATTGGGAGCCAGTCTATTCGGGATCAAAGTGGGCCATTACCAGCTTCGTCCAGGGTATGCGCCGACAATTGCTGCCGCATGGCATCAGGGTTGCCCAAATATCGCCTGGTCCGGTGGTCTCGGCTCTGCTCGCCGATTGGCCCGCCGAAAACCTGCGCAAGGCCCGAGAAGCGGGTGGTCTCATCGAACCAGAGGATGTTGCCGAAGCCATCGTCTTCATGCTGAGCCGCAGGCGCGCCGTGACGATCCGGGACATGATTATCCTGCCGAGCAACTTCGATCGCGTCTGATGAGGCGGTTGGGGCGCCCTGACCATGGTCATCGCCTCATCCAGTTGAATGAGGCGACAGGCCAAAAATCGGTCTAGCATCACGCCGCGGCGATGTTCGACCAGGCGCTCGCGCGTCTTTCGTGCCAATAGTGGTGTGCGCGCGCAGTGGGCTGCCAGCCTATGGTCCGGACGGCGGAGATTTTGATGAACAAGCATTTTGTCTCCATGGTCACGGCCATCATGCTGCTGATCGGCAGCATGATGGCGCTTCCCGCTTGGGCGCAGGACCACATTGCGGAGGCGGCTGAGGTATTCGTCGCGGCCGAGGATTTCGAGGTGATGCCCCTAGAGCATATCGAGGGCGCACTGGGCGATCTGCTCGGTGGCGATCCCAATGCGATGGTGCCGCTCGATGCCGATATTTCGCCGTTTGAGAAGGCCCTGTTGCTGACCGATCTGCAGGAAGAACCGCTGCCGCGTCTGCGCTACCTGCTGCGCTACAATCAGCAGACCGTCGATGGCGTCGTGCTCTCGCTGATCAGCGTCGAACGCTTCAATCTCGGTCCGGCCATTCGCGTGGAAACGGCCTTGGCCTATGGCGAGTAGAACACCGCGCCCCCCGAGGCCTTTGGTGTGGGCCCCAGCGTCATCTGGCGTTTCGTCACCCAGCCGACCGCCAAGTCTGCGGCATTGTTGCTGGCGGCGAGCCGGCGGGAGCTGACCGAGAAGTCGGCGACGCGGCGCAATTGTCTGATCCGCGCCTGCCTTTCGCTCGATACGATCGACGCGCTTGCCGACTGGCGTGAATGGCAGCCGCTCGACGCCGCACTGCCTGAGGTCGCTTATCCGCCGCTGACACCGTCGACCTTCTCGGAAGGCGAAGAGGAGTTGCGCCCGGCGGTTCTGGCGCTGCAAGTCGCCCTGGCCGCCGGCCTCGCCAGCCAAGACGCCGAAGGCATTGTGTGGAACATGCCCGAGCGCCAGGGTGGCGAGAACGAGACGCCGCTCATCGCGCTGCTGATCGATCGCAATCTCGGTCAGGATATCATGACCGACGCAGCGCTTGGTGTCGGCAAAATGGGCCTCGACAGCGAGGAATATTGGACGCGCATCGCCGGGGGCTATTTCGGCGGTCAGGCCCAGTGGCAGATCACCACCGCGCAGGGCCCGTTGCGATAGTCTCGCCTAGGGTTCGCTGCTTCTCAAATATTCCTGCAGATCGACGAGCGCATAGCTCATGGTGGCGATAAAGAGCATCAGGCTCAGCCAGATGAGTTGCAGGAGCAAGCCTTGCAGCGGCCAGCGTTGCCAGCGGCAAATGCCCCAGGCGATGATGAGCAACTGATAGCTGGCCGGATAGAGAAACAGCGCCACCACGCCAACATTATAGCCCCGCGCGCCGGCGTCACCCTGGATCGCCGAAGCCCCCATGATCCAAGGCAGCAGCAGCAACCCGGCGCCGATGGCGACAATAAGCGGAATGCCGTGAACGATGGCGCCGCGCCCCATGAATCTCATCCTTTGCTGTCGTTTCGCCGCCTGGCCCTCGCGGCCAAGTCGCGGTCTGCCGAGATAGGACGCCTGGCATCCTCAAAACCTTGGTCGGTTTTTGCACCAAGGTTTGGCTTACCCGATGCGTCTCATCTGAAACCGATGGGTTTGATGTGATGCAGAGGAATTCTTGATGACCATGCATTTTATGCCCCTGCAGCGCCGGTTGGTCGCTTTCGTCTTTCCCCTGCTGGTGGTGATCATGGCTGGCGCCTCGACGCCGGGATTTGTCGAAGCCGGTCTGCCTTTGTGGCCGCTATTCATCTTCGCGCTGCCGGCTCTGCTGTCCCTCATCATCTGCAGCGACTACTGGAATGCCGCCATAGGTTTCAGTCAGGGGCATATGCATTTCCGGTCCGTAGGCTATGACATTGTCGCGCCAATGCAGAAGGTGACCGAGCGGCAAAGCGCCGGCAAGGTGGTGCTCTCTGTCAGCGATTGCGAACCGCGCTATTCGTGGTGGCTGGCGCCCATGCAGGCGGTGCTTGGGGTGTTGATGCCGGGTCGTTCCCGCTATGCACACGGGCTGATGGCGACCGTGCCACTTTACAGCTTCTCGACAGCGCCGAACGATGCGGTGATGAAGGCCTATCGCCAGGCAGCCGACCTCTCGGCCGGGGCACTGAGTCACGCCCCACCAGAACCACGCCATGATCCCTCTATCTAACCGCAACGCGTTGCGCGGCATTGCATTGGCGTTCGTGATCTCGCCAGCACTTTTGACCACGCCAGCCATGACCAAGGAAGATACGGCCATGTTCAAGCGACTTTTCCCAGGCCTCGGCAAGGCCGAATCTGTGCCTGACCTCGTAGCCCTGCAAGCTTCGGCCGTAAAAGCCGTCGCTGCCGACGTCACCGATCTGCAGGATGGCACTTGGGAGGATCGCGACTGGGTCTATCTTGCGGTCAATCACGAGGTGCTGGTCGGGGATGGGCGCCGCTCCAGCACCCAGGCTTCGGTCCTCGCGCGCAAGCAAGGCGCTCCCCTGGAAGATCTCGACTTTCGCCTCAGCATGAGCAGTAAGTCCCATCTGCTTGCCCTGCGGGATGCCATGGCCGCGACAGATGGTCGAACCTGGACAGTACTGGACCTGACGGTTGAACGTAGCGGACGGTATGATTTCGCCTTCAGCTATGATCCGCCACCGCGTCTCGGCGGCAATCTGCTACATTCGCCCCTCACCGGACTTCTGGACCGTTATCTCAGGGAACACGCGAAGTGAGCCAGCCAACAGCGGCACCACTGGCCAGCGGCGTCGAGCGCGGTACGGTCGACGCCATTTTGACCGCAGCCGAGCCTCGCCGCCTGCACACTCTTTCATCCATCCTCAACCTGTCCTTGGCTACGTTTTTGACCCTGGGAGCGGGCCCGGCGCTTGATGGCAGCCTGGTCTGGCCCATCGCGGCAGCCATGGTGGCTGTTGCGCTCTGGCAGCTTTCGCAAAGGCTCTGGCGCGATCTCGCCATTGCGGTACTTGCACCTGCAATTGGAGGACGCTGGGGCCAGGCCGATTTTGCCGCGGGCTGGGGCGCGGTGGACGTCGAGCGGTGGTTCGCAGATCTGTTCAGCCCTGAAGGGGCCCGCTTCACCGCCTGGCGCAGCCAAGGGCGGTACCACGACGTCGACTATCGGCTGAGTGAGATGACAATCTGGCGCAAGCGTGTGAGCAACCGGCCGCGCCAGCTCGACTACGTGATGGCGGTAGAGGTGGCAGTGCCACAGGCCTTTTCTGGTCGTGTGGACCTGGTGCCACGTTCAGGTTTTGCCGGCAGAATTGACGATCTGATACGACAGGTCTCGGGCAACACCGCGCAGCGCCTTGAGGTCGATCCTGTCTTTGACCGCGTCTTCGACACCATTGCCAACCAGTCGGCTTCCGCCGAAACCCTGCTGACGCCCGCATTTCGACAGGCCATGCTGACCCTGGCCGCTCGCCATCCCGGCCTCTATCTGACGGCGCGTTTCGAGCATGGCTGGTTCAGCCTGCGCCTGCCCATTCCGCACCTGGTCTTTGCGAGGGCGAGCCTTCTGCGCCCGCTAACCGAAATGGCCGAGGATGCCGATGCTCTGTGGTGGGATCTCACCGTGCCGCACCGGCTTATCGAGGCGCTTATGGGCGAGCGCGATGGTCCGCTGCGCTAGCGGCAAGCCAGCGGGGTCAGGGCGCCGCGAGGCGCCTGTTCACCTCGGCTTTGTCGGGCGCGTTCGAAACCAGCTTTGAACGCTCCGGGTCGCGCGCGAATGTCCCGTCGAGCTTGCTGTATAGACGCCAGAAGCGCACATCGTTGACCCGGAACTGCACGGCGATGAGAGCGCCATCCGGCGTGGCGAAGGCCGACAGGATTTCTACGGTTTCGCCCGGCATCACACTCTGGACGTCGATGGTCTGCTCGCCTGAGATTTCAGGCAGGTAGATTTCGAGGGCAGTGGCATCGAGCCGCGTGCCGATGACGATGCCATCGCCCTGGAAAGATGACACCACTTGCGGCGACGGCGCTCCGGGCGTCGGCATGGCCCAGGGCGTCGGCTGTGCGCCCATGCGGGTGCCGCCGTCTTGCGGTACGGTCTCGGTAACCGGGTCTCGTCCGCGCGATAGGGTTGGCGCGCTGGGCTGGGGCTCCTGCGAAACATCGGCCACCATATCGTGGCCTTCGGTGGCAGTGCGGCTGAAATTGGGTGCCACCACGATGACCGCGGCAATCGAAGCCGCCAAGGCCCCCGCAGCAATCACCCAGGTGGTCGAGCGCCTGAGCCAGCGCGACAGCGAAAATCCATCAACGGCCCGGGCGCGGCCATGCCGATTGGCAAAAGCCTCCCGGCTCTGGGCGATAACGGCATGCATCACCACTGGATCGGGTTCCGGATCGATAAAGCCGGGGAGCAGTTCCAGGGGGTCACGATCTGTGCTCATAGCAAGTCCTTCAGCGACTTGCGTGCATTGTGGATGTGCCAGGAAACTGTCACTTCCTTGCATCCCATGATCACGGCTGCTTCCGCCTGCGAGAGTTGTTCGCCATAGACCAGCAGGACGGCGTCCCGCTGTTTCTCCGGCAATTGCCGCACTATACGCCAGATATCGTTGACGCGCAGTCGGTCTTCCTGGTTAGCGTCGATTTCCTCGCGGGTCACGACCGACACAGCGGCGATCTGCTTGCCCTGTCGCTGGTGGCTGCGTTGCAGGTCGCGGACGGCGTTGAGGGTGACACTATAAAGCCAGCTGGTGAATTTCGAGCGCCCGTCAAACCGCTGCATGGCGTCGGCAAGTCGGAGGCAAACCGACTGCGTGACGTCTTCGGCATCACTCTTATGGCCCAGCCAGCGAAATGCCGTCTTGTAGATGAAGCGATAGTGCTCCGAGATCAACCGCTCGAATGCCCTCGTGTCGCCCGCCCTGACCCGTTCGATAAGCTGTTCGGTCGTGTCGGACGGTTCGGAATTGTCCCCGTCAACAAGTCGCACCCTGCCCAAAACTCCCCGCTGGCCCATAGCGATAATGCCAGTGAAGCAAAATGGTTGTGGCGAAAGTGAGTTTTTTGTCGTTCTGCCCAGCCATTTAGCCCATTTCGCCCTCATGGCGGGGCGCATGGGGTCCGAAGAACTTTGGGATAGCGCGCCTGCGAGCAGGGTCATTACTCGTCCTGCTTCAGCCAGTGCACCTGGCCATTGATGAGGATTTCGTCGGGGCGGCCGGCATCCTGTCCATCGATCAACGCAAAGAAGTGCCGTTCCTGCCTTTCGGGTCCGTCGACCAGCAAGGTGAATCCATCAAAATCATAGGCTGCGGTGGAAATGTCCTCATCTCCTCCGGCTACGATGATGTAGGACGTTCCAAAGGCGCCGGCCACGAAGCCGCTGCGTGAATACTGCACCTGGCCGTCTGCTGCGAAGACATATTCCCGATCGCTGCGGCCGCCACCCATGCCAATGTTGAGATAGTAGTAGGTGGCCTCGAGCCTCAGTCCTTTGGGAGCCGGCGTCAGCCGCCGGGCGTCAGACACATCGATCTCGGCGCCCTGGTCCGGCCCGCCGCTCTGGATCAGCGTGACCTCGCCACGACGATCCTGCCAGGTGAACCAGCGTTCGGGCTCGCGCAGACGGGACAGGTCGAGATTGAGATCGGTGAAAGCAAAGTTCCACTTGTGGCGATAGGCAGTCCCATCGCGCAACAGCACATAGATGTCCTCGTCACGCTGCGTGTAGCCATTGCCGAAGCCATCGAGACGATTGGTGAAATCAGCGTCATAAAGCACCCGGTCCACTGCATCAGGCGCAATGCCTTGCCCAGGTCCGGCAAACGCCTCGTCATAGTCCAGCGGCCGCAGCATCAAACCGGCACTGTCGTCAGCCGGCCCCAACAATTCCAAGCTGTCGCCGGCATCCGCAAGGACCCGGCAATCGTCCAGGCTGAGTTCGCCACCTTGCCGCAGGTCCCGGACCCAGCGGATATCGCCGACAACAACGCGGTTCTCGCCGAGATCGCGCGCCATTGCGGACTCCTGATCGTCACTGGCAAATGACCGGCAGGTGAGGAGGAACGACGACTGCTGGTCGCCTCGCCATTCGCGCAAGCCATTGTCTGTAACGATGCGACCAAGGACCGCCAGGGTTGGGCGTTGCTTGAGCCACGCCTCGGCATGCTCTTCGCGCGCGCTGCGCAGATTGCGATCCTCCTGGGCCCCGGATTTGGACCCGATCTCGTCCATCTTGTCCTCAAGTTGGGCAGAGAGGGCGATCAGCGGGACCACCGCCTCGTCCTGGTTCGCCGACGCAGCAGGGGCTTCAGGAACCACGACGCCGAAGTCTTCGGCATTGCGCAGCAAATAACGGATTGGAGGAGCGATATCGAACATGGCATTGCCCTCGAGCGTGGCGCGCAGATCGCTGCACACGGCGGGGTTTTCCGCGACATCGGCATCGACCAGCGCCTGAGCCCGGGCGCGATTGTCCTCGAGCTCCGCTTCGAGCGTATTTATCACCGCATAGGCGGCGTCGAGAAACCGCTCATAGCCCGCAAGGTTTACCCGATGGCTCCAACCGGCAAGGGCGTCCCTGCGGCCCTGTTGACCATCTGGGGCATGCTTGTCGCAGGCCTCGATATAGGCCCGGGCAACGATGGCCCCCGTCGCCGCCTGGCCCAACGCATCGGTGAAATCGGAGATGTCGTCGGCAAGTGCCGATGGGGCCAGAACTGCACAGAGGGCGAGAGCGAGGGCGAGTCGCTGCGTCATGGGCACTCACCCACGATCGCGTCGATCCGCAATTGGCTATCGATCAGCGCGCCGTCAACCAACAGGCACCCGTCGGCGTCCCAGGCCGTCCTGATCGCATCGGCATCGTCGGCGCGCGCGATCAACGGTGGCAGCTGTTGTCGCGACCACAGCAGGTCTGCTAGCCCGTGTCTGTCGGCATCTGCAGGCGCGATGCCGCGCCAGGGACAAGGCGCCTTGACGCAGAATATATTGGTCTTGCCGACGCTGAGGCGTTGGATTTCTGCGGCCTCTATGGGTGCGGCAAGGGCCAGCATCGCGGCTACCAGCGCAAGTGCGTGAAGGCGCATGGGACCAGCCTCACCGATTTTCGAGGCCGTTTGCCTCGCGTTCCTTGGGAATGCTGTCGCGATTGCTTTCCACATCGGCCATCAAGCGTTTGAGCCCGTCGCGAACCTGGGTGAGCGCGTCGGCATGATCGGTCTTGGAGGTGATAGTGTTGTCGTTGGCCGCATCCCAATCGAGTGCCCATTGCATGGCGGCGAGCCACTCGTCGACATCGCCGGCAATATACTCGTTGACGGGCCGGCCCACCTGTTCGCTGAGCGCGCTAAACAGCACCTCCTCCTTGCGCGCGGCCTCGCCGCCGGCCGTGATCAGGAAGCGATAGCGCAGTTGACCGGCATACATCCAATTGGCCGCGTCCTGGCCTTCGCCGGCCGACAAGAGGCGAGCCGACAGTATATAGAGGGCGGAGGGATGCAGATCGGCGGCTTGCGCAACGATTTCCGCATTGCTGAGCTGTTCGGGATTCGGCGCTTCTTGCGCGGGAGCGGCGACGGACAGGGCGCTCGCCATGAGGAGAGAAAGCAGCACACGTTTCATGATCCAGGTCCTTCCTTTGTTGCTGATAGGACGTGTGGTGTCGATCCGACCTTGGTGCCGCTGGTGAAAAACCTGCAAAAAGCGCGAACCCGGACCAAGGTGAGCCGTCGCTGGCGCGTCTGACCTACAGAACCAATGTATGAAGGAGACATCCATGCGCCGGAGCGCCATCGCCGCCAGCCTGTTGCTCGCAACCTCGATCCCCGCACTCGCAGGCAGCCTTGATGCCTTGCGCGACAGTCTCGACCACCTGCCGGCTACGCTGATGTTCGAGGATAGAGGCGATCTCGCCTATTTCATCGATATTCGGGCGGTTTTGGCGCTGTCGCCAGGCGAGGGCGAGGCGCCGCCGTACATGCGTCTCATGCATGGCGCTCAGATTCCGGCACTGGAGAGCCTGCAATACTCCGCCCCGGCCGAATGGGAAGCCAAGGCTGGCACGACGCTGGACCAAGTGCGCTATTTCACCGGCTATGGCCGCCCACCCGACGTCTATAGCTTCTGGGGGCTCGCTGACGAAGCGGCTGCAACCGAAATGATCGTGGCGCTAGAGGGGCTCGGCTTCGAGAGCGCGGCCGCGGGCGTTGTCGGCAATGGTGAGCCATTGCGAATGGACCCGGCGAAGCGCAACCCTGCCGATCCCTGGCGTACCGGGATCGGTGCGGCGCAGTTCGCCGCGGCCAAGGGGAGCAACATCGTCCAGACCGGCACGCCGCAAACGGCCATGCTCGCCGCTGCGCAGCAGCCCGGACTAAGTGAGAACGCAATCATCGAAACGGCTCTGGCCGGGCTCGACCAGTCGGTCGGTGACAACACTGTGGTTCAGGCTCTGGTGATTTCCCCGCTCTTCGGCATGGCGGGGATTGATCATGGGGCCCTGCTGTCCGGTTCTCCAGATATCGAGGCGACCAAAAAACCTATCGAGGAGCAGATGGCGGCGCTGGACCAAGGCATTCCGCCTTATCTCGGCGGCATCGCTGCCGATGTGCAGGGCGAACAGCCGGGCGTCGATATCGCCCTGACCTATCCCGACTGCGACAGTGCCGAGGATGCCGTCGGCAAGATCGCAGCGCGGTGGGCTGATATGGCCGGTGACACGGCGCAGGGCAATGTTTCTACGACAACGGTTGAAGGCGTGGACGGGCTTTGCGCCGCGACATTTTCCGTCACCATCAATAGCGACGGTGTCGACCAAAACCCCGCCTATCGCGCTCTGATCGAGCCGATGTTCCGCGGCCAGGCCGGCGTCCTGCAGATCGGAGCCAGCTAGGCGACTTTGGCTCCGGGGCGCTGAACACCCCCGGAGCCTTGCTTTAGTGAGATCCCCAGGTGAGATTGCAGATGCCGATATCGACCGAATTGGTCAGCCGGACGACGTTGACCCCATCGTCCCAATTATAAATGGCCGTCGAGCCGAACCCGCTCGGCTCGGTCGACCCGTGGATGGCAGTAAGCTCTTGGGCCAGAGCATCGCATTGGGTCAAGTCCGCCGGGCTGAACGCCACGAACTGCAATGCCTTGTCGCTGTCGAAAAGCAATGCGGCATTGCCGGCAATGCCGCCGATGCTGTGCTCCGTTATGACCAGCGGATCGTATTTGGCGCCGTCAAACTCGAATATTTCAGATGCAGCCGGTTGATGCGCCTGCGCACCCTCCATCACGGACAGCGCAGCCTCAGGCGACATGCCCCATTCTGTGCCTTCCCAATCCGCGTGCGTCGAAACGACGGAGGCCGCAAGGAACACCAAAGCGAGTGCGGGGTGAATGGTGGGCGTCATCGTCATCTCTAGGTGTTGAAAAGTCACTTGAACTCTGGGAGGTGGGCGCTGGTCAGTTCCACCAGCCGCTGCGCCTTGAAGTCACGCAGATTTTTGAGGAATTGCTCGGAGGCCACATTGCCATAAGCGCGCTCGCTGACCGCAAACAGCAACGCACCTTGCTGCCCCTCGAACTCACCTGCGGCATAGCGATAGCCGTTCCATTCGAGAATGAATTCGCCCTTCTCGTCCTTGGCGGAGAGCAGGAAATCCAGCAGGATTTCGTCATTGTCCGGATTGTTGAAGATGGCCATGTTGGCAACCGGATCGGTCGCCTTGCGCTGCTCGATCATCGACGCCTGGGCCGAGACGACATCGGTCAGCGGCATGTCGGTGCTCAGGAATTCGACGATGACCATGCTTTTGTAACTTTCGGGCGCACTGCCCTCTGGCAGGTATTCCTGCTTGAAATAGCCTGGCTGCGGATTGGACGACCAGGCCAGCTCATAGCGCGTTTCGCCGACTGTGATCGGGCCGGGAATGCCGAGATAGTCCGTTACAGGCTGGGCATGGGCCGGCGCGATGGACATCAGCCCCAGCAATGCGGTAGCGGCGATGGTTTGGCGAAACATGGGTCAACTCCTGCGTCAGGCAAAAGGCCTTGCTGTTGATGAGACGATGCCGGCCGCCCCGACCTTGGTCGCAGGCGAGACTTTTCGGCAGCGCACAGGCATGGCTGCCATGGGCCAAGATTTCAGCGAGATGAGGCGTCCCATCATCGAGATAGATGAAGAGGTGGGACCATGTTCGGGCCAACTTGCACACGAAACCCAGGACGCTGGAACAAGCTCGCAACGCCGCGCGTCATGATCGCACTGCTCGGCGCGATAGCAATGCCGGCTTTTGCCGACGAGCCGTTTGTGCGCGAGCTCGATGCCTATTGCGTCACTGCAGACGGCACCCGTACTGGCGTTGCTGCCAGCCAGGATGGCGCCACCAATATCTATGTCTGGCAGCCGGGTGCGGAACCGATAATCACACGCAGCGTCCATAGCCGCAGAACGGTGTCCCAATGGCATTGCCTGCTGGACGAAGCCAAGCTCGACGCCATGCCAACTTCAGAGGTGTCGGCACCGTACTGCGCCATCGAGCGCACCGAGCGGGGCCGATTGCACAGTGTCAGATGGGAACTAGGCGCAGGCCCCCAGTCACTGGCACCAATCTTCGGCGCCATCCCAGCTGCAAAGCTCTAGAAATAGGGAAATGGAGCGGGTGAAGGGAATCGAACCCTCGTCATCAGCTTGGGAAGCTGCTTCTCTACCATTGAGATACACCCGCAACGGCGCGATAGATGCGGCAAATTGGGCGGGGCGTCAAGCCGTTGTGATGACGCCTCAGCCGAAGGGCTTGAAGTGCTTGGAGAGCTTGAGCGTCTGCGCCTGATAGTTGGAGCCGAGATCGGTGCCATAGAGGCGGTCCGGTTTTTCGGCGAGCTCTTCATAGATCAGCCGGCCAATGATCTGCCCATGCCCGAGCAGGAACGGCACTTCGCGGCTGCGCACCTCAAGTACGGCGCGGCTGCCGGTACCACCGGCGGCGGAATGACCAAAGCCGGGGTCGAAAAAGCCCGCATAATGCACGCGGAACTCGCCGACCAGCGGGTCGAAAGGCACCATTTCGGCGGCATGGGTGGGCGGAACGTGCACGGCCTCGAGGCTGACGAGGATATAGAATTCATCGGGGTCGAGGATCAGCTCGCTGCGGCCGCGCGCATAAAGCGGCTCCCAGAAATCGAGCACGTCCAGCGCCGCCTTCTTGTCGACATCGATGACGGCGGTGTGGCGCTTTGAGCGGAAGCCGATGAGCCCATCGCGGCCCTGGCCCAGGAGGTCGATGGACAGCGCGACGCCGTGGTCGACCGGCTGGTCGCCACCGATCACCAGGGTGTCGCTGGCATGCAGCGCCTGGTGTTCGGCCACCGACAGGCGACTATCGCCGGTCCGGAAGCGCATCTGGCTGAGACGCGAGCCGGTACGGACCAGGATCGGGAAGGTGCGCGGGCTGATTTCGAGATAAAGCGGACCCGTGTAGCCGTGCGGCAATTGATCGAAGCCCCGCGCCCGATCGCCGATGACGCGGGTAAAGACATCGAGGCGACCGGTCGAGCTCTTGGGATTGGCCGAGGCGCTGACGCCCGCTGGCAGGGCGAGGCTTTCCTCTAGGGGAACGAGATAGACGCAGCCGCGCTCCAGCACGGCGCCCTTGGAAAGGTCGATTTCATGCAGCTTGAGCGCTTCGATGCGTTCGGCCACCGAATGGGAGGGGCCGGGCAAAAAGCTCGAGCGCACGCGGAAGGCGGTCTTGCCCAGTCGAAGGTCAAGGCTGGCGGGTTGCACCTGGTCGTGGTCGAACGGGCGCACCGAGCTTATGGCGCCCTCCTGATGCAGCTGTTCGATCATTCTTGCCGGAAAGACGCCCTTGGGCCAAGCCTGGCTCATGCAACTTACTCACGATGCTCGTCGGCTTTCCCTAGCAAACCATCACGATTGACGCCATGGCCCCTATGTCGTTAAATCCGTTCGTCCAGTGGTGATTTGGCCGGTCGCTTGCAGCCACTTAAAAGAAATAGCTAAAGACCGTTTGGGAACCGGCCGCCTTTCGCGTGCCGGTTTTTTGTTTTGAAAGCGTGACCCATGTCCAAGACCAACAATCCCCTGCACGACCCGCAAAAGCTCTCTCCGGCAACGCAGATGGTCCATGGCGGCGGCATGCGGACACCCTTCAACGAAACCAGCGAAGCGCTGTTCCTCAATTCCGGCTATACCTATCCCAGTTCCGAACATGCCGAACTCCTGTTCCAGAACAAGATTCCGGGCGGGCATAACTATTCGCGCTTTGCCAATCCCACCGTCGACATGTTCGAAGACCGCATGGCGCTGCTCGAAGGCGCCGAGGCCGGAAAGGCCTTTGCCTCCGGCATGGCGGCGGTAACCAATGCGGTCATGAGCCAGCTGCGGGCAGGAGACCACATCGTCGCGGCCCAGGCGCTGTTTGGCGGCTGTCGTTATGTGGTGGAAGATTATGCGCCGCGCTTCGGCGTGCAATCGACGCTGGTCGATGGCCGGGACCCTGAGAATTTCGCGCGCGCCATGCGCCCCAACACCAAGGTAGTCTTCATCGAGACGCCGACCAATCCGACGCTGGGGCTGGTCGATATCAGGGCGGTGGCCGAGATCGCCCATGCGCATGGCGCCAAGCTCATCGTCGACAATGTCTTTTCCACCGCGCTCTATCAGAAGCCGCTGGAGCTCGGCGCCGATCTCGTTACCTATTCGGCGACCAAGCATATCGACGGGCAGGGCAGGGTGCTTGGCGGCATCGTTCTGGGCTCCAAGGAACTGATCGAAGGCGATGTGCACACCTTCCTGCGCCAGACGGGCGCGACGCTCAGTGCCTTCAATGCCTGGGTGCTGCTCAAGGGGCTGGAAAGCTATGCCCTGCGCGTCGAACGCATGACCGACAGCGCGGAAAAGGTGGCGGCGGCGCTGGCCGGCCATCCCAAGGTGGAGCGGGTCATCTATCCGCACCACCCCTCCCATCCGCAATATGAATTGGCCAAGCGGCAGATGAAGCGGGGGTCGACCCTGCTCGCCATTGACGTCAAGAACGGGCAGCAGGGCGCTTTTACGCTCTCCGATAACCTGGCGGTGATCCTGATTTCCAACAATCTGGGCGATGCCAAATCGCTGATCACCCATCCGCGCACCACCACCCATGCGCGGCTCAGCGAGGAGGTGCGTTTGGAAACCGGCGTCACCCCGGGCCTGTTGCGGCTCTCGGTGGGCCTCGAAGATCCGGACGATCTGATCGCCGATCTGATGTATGGCCTGGATCAGGTCTGATGAAAGGCGTGGCCACCAAGGTGCATGCAATGCGCTGGCCGTCACCCTCGGGCTTGACCCGAGGGCTTTTCACTTTGCTTGCTCTCGCTAAGAACAGTCCGCTCGGGTCAGGCCCGAGGGTGACGCGCGGCGAAAGCGTCAAGCGTTTTGCCAAGTGGTGGCGAGCGCTTGCAGCTACGGCCACGGCACTCCTCCTCGCCGCGCCCGCCTTCGCGCAGCCCATTCCCTATCATGCCGATCCCGATGCCCGGGAAATCCTGCCCAATCTGCAGCCGGTTCCCGCGATCCGCTTCCTGACCACCACGGATTTCCCCCCCTTCAACTTCAGCGATGCCAGCGGGGAGCTTGTCGGCTTCAATGTCGATCTGGCGCGGCGCATCTGTGTCGAAGTCAATGTGGCCTGTACGCTCCAGGCCTGGCCCTGGGACCAGGCCGCCAACGCTTTGTCCGACCGGCAGGGCGATGCGTTGATTGCGGGGCTCGCGATTACCCCGGAAAATGGTGCGCTGTTCGACTTCTCGTCCACCTATCTGGCGCTGCCGGGGCGTTTCGTTACGCGGGCGGTGGATATTCCGAGTTTTTCGGCCACCGCTCTGGCCAACAAGACCGTGGCGGTGCGCGCCGGCAGTGCCCATGCCCAGTTCATGGCGAAATATCTGCCACAGGCGGAGGTGACGACATTTGCCAGTGAAATCGAGGCTCTGGATGCGGTTCGCACTGGCCGCGTCGATGCCTTTTTCGGCGATGCCATGCGGGCGGCTTTCTGGCTCAATGATAATGTCGCCTGCTGCGGTTTTGCCGGAGACCCCTATTTCCGGCCCGACCTGTTCGGGGAGGGTCTGACCATCGCCGTGCCGGCGGGCAATGACGCCATCCGTCATGCCATCGATTGGGCGCTGGTGCGCCTCAAGAACAATGGCACGCTCGACGAGCTTTACCTGCGGTGGTTCCCGGTGGGGTTCTACTAGGCCGGAAGCTTGCGATGCCGGGCGCGGGCAGCCACTTCGATGGCGGCGGTGGTGAGGCGGTCTAGGCTCAGCCGATCGCGCAGCATTTCGAGGAAACGCAGTTCTTCCTGCTCGAGGAAGAGATCGACCGCCGTGACCTCAACAGCGAGGGCATAGGCGGTGTCCTGCAGCTTGACGGGAATTGCGGCGACGGCGTCGTCCAGCACCAGGTCCAGCCCGTCCAGACCATTGAGCTTGTCGGCGCAGCGATTGGCGACCTCTTCCAGCCGGCTCTTGTCAAAGCCTTCGAACACCGGCAAGCGGCCGATCAGGGCTTCGATGCGGGTCAATTCCTTCTCGGTGATGGCGCTGTCGGATGTGGCGGCAACGATCATGATGTCGATCAGGGCGTCTTGTGCGGCAGAGGTCATCGGTCGGTCCGGTTTGCGAGCGCTATCTATGAGAACTAGGCGCTGACCGCCGCTGGCGCAACCACCTGCGACATTGACGCCGCACATCAGAACGTGCACTTACCCGTGCTCATCTTTCCCTTCCGTCCCGAAAGGCTGCTCTGCCAGTGTCTTCTGCCGCTTTGCCCGCCCTTGATCCGTCGTTTTTCGAGCCCGCGCAGACCGCGCGCGCCTGGCCATTCGAGGAAGCGCGCAAGATCGTCAAACGGCTGGAGAAGTCGGGCAAGGGTGAGGCCCTGTTCGAAACCGGCTATGGCCCATCGGGTCTGCCCCATATCGGCACCTTCGGCGAAGTCGCCCGGACCACCATGGTGCGCACGGCCTTTCGCCTGCTGACACGCGACCAGATCCCGACCCGGCTTCTGTGCTTTTCCGACGATCTCGACGGCATGCGCAAGATCCCCGACACCGTTCCTTCCAAGGAGGCGATGGAGCCGCATCTGCAAAAGCCGCTGACCGCGGTGCCCGACCCCTGGACCAATGAATATCCGAGCTTCGGCGCCCACAACAATGCCATGCTCCGCCGCTTCCTCGATACGTTCGGGTTCGACTACGAATTCGCCAGCGCCACCGAGTATTATCGCTCCGGCAAGTTCGACACCGTGCTCCGCCGCGCCGCCGAGCGCTATGACGACATCATGGGCGTCATGCTGCCCACGCTGGGCGCCGAGCGTCAGGCTACCTATTCGCCCTTCCTGCCGATTTCTCCGATTTCGGGCCGGGTCCTCTACGTGCCGATGAAGGAAGTCAACGCCAAGGACGGCACGGTGACCTTCACCGACGAAGATGGCCGCGATACCACCGTTCCGGTCACCGGCGGCCATGTGAAGCTGCAGTGGAAGCCGGATTTCGGCATGCGGTGGGCTGCACTCGGCGTCGATTTCGAAATGTTCGGCAAGGACCACCAGACCAACCAGAATATTTACGACCGCATTTGCGCCATCCTCGGCGGCACCCCGCCCGCGCATTACGTCTATGAGCTGTTCCTCGACAGCGAAGGCCAGAAGATTTCGAAGTCCAAGGGCAATGGCCTGACGATCGATGAATGGCTGACCTATGCGCCGACCGAAAGCCTGGGGCTCTACATGTTCCAGAAGCCGCGCGTCGCCAAGCGCCTGCATTTCGATGTCATCCCGCGCGCGGTGGACGAGTATTTCGCGCATGTGGCTGCCTATGAAAAGCAGGATGCGGCCGCGCGCCTCGAGAACCCGGCTTTCCACGTTCACTACGGCAATGTGCCCAAGGTGGACATGCCGGTCACCTTCGCGCTGCTGCTCAATCTTGCCACAGCATCCAACCCGGAAACGCCCGAGGTCATGTGGGGCTATATCTCCGCCTATGCGCCAGGCATTTCTGCCAAGACCCATCCGCATCTCGATGCGCTGGTCGGCTACGCCATGCGCTATTTCCGCGACTTCGTGAAGAAGACCTATCGCGCCCCCGACGATGTCGAACGCGCTGCGCTCGAGGGGCTGTCGGCCGCCTTCGCCAGACTGCCTGCCGATGCCGATAACGAAACCATCCAAGCTGCTGCGCTGGATGTGGCGCGTGAGATCGAGCGTTATCAGGACCACACCAAGAAGAGCCCGACGGGCGGCCCTGGCGTCTCCGGCGAGTTCTTCCAGATGCTGTATCAGGTCCTGATCGGCCAGGAGCGCGGTCCGCGCTTCGGCTCCTTCGCCGCGCTTTACGGCATTGACAATACCCGCCGCCTGATCGCCGATGCGCTGGCGGGCAAGATGCTGGCCAAATGAGTGAAGAAGCGCATCGCGGGCACTGCCTCTGCGGCGCAGTACGCTTCGAAGTCTCCGGCACCATGCCGGAGGCATCCGCCTGCCATTGTTCGATCTGTCGACGCACCACCGGGCACTACGAAGCCGGCGTCGATGTCGGCAGGGACCAGCTGACGATCAGCGGCGAAGAGGCGGTGCGCTGGTATCGCTCCTCGCCCGAGGTTCGCCGCGGCTTCTGCGGCACCTGCGGATCGCCGCTGTTCTTCGATCGTGACGGTGCCGACTGGATCGGCATCAATCTCGGCGCCTTCGACACGCCCACCGGTACCCGTCTCGCCCAGCATATTTTCGTCGGCGACAAAGGCGACTATTACGAGATCGCCGACGGTCTGCCGCAATACCGGACTGTGCCCGGTGCGGATTAGCGCTCGTCCTCGAATACGAGGATGTCGCCAGGTTGGCAGTTGAGGTAGCGACACACCGCCTCGAGCGTGTCGAAGCGGATACCCTTGACCTTGCCCTGCTTGAGCAGACTGAGATTGGCTTCAGTGATGCCGATATATTCGGCGAGGTCTTTCGACTTCACATTCTGCTGCGCCAGGACCACGGCCAAGTTTACCTTGATCCCCATCTTTAGATGAACTGCCGATTTTCTTCGGCGATGGCAGCAGCCTTTTCCAGGGCCCAGGCGAGCGCAGCTATGGTGCCGGCGAACAAAGCCAATAACATGGTGTTGCTGTCCAATTGTATGGATACCTGCTTGTGGCCGGGTGCGGCTGTCCAGGTAAGGACCAGGCTCATCGCCGTCTGGCCGATTGCCTGGGCAAGCGCAGCGATAAGGCCGCCCAGGGCGAAATCGCGCAGGCCGGCAATCCCTTCGGAAGCAAATGGGCGTCCGGCGGCAAAGCTCACAAGGCAAGTCCGTAGCCGCGCCATGCCCCAGGCCAGCGGAAGAACCGACAACAAGGCCACCAGCGCCGCCGCCAGTCTTTGCGGCAGGGTGATATCAGGCAGCAATTCCGGTCCTAGCGCCGTCATCTTGCGCACCGAATCCGGATCAATCAGCAGCCAGTAGCAAACTGTGGTGATCGGCAGCAGAGCCGCCAGCGCTACGGCGGCCACACCCAGTCCATTGAACAGCAGCGCCATGCGCGGTTCCACTGGCACCTGGCCGGTTTCCTGAAATGCCGGATATGTCATCTGCTGAGTCTCGCCTTTATCGATGCTGCACTTATAGTGGCGCAAAAATTATCGTTTGACAATAAGAAAATTTTGAATGAGGTGTAGAAATTATCGCAAAACAATAAGGAATGTTCAATGCGTATCGGAACTGCTCTAGCCCTTTCCGCCCTGATGGTCTTGCCCGTTCATGCGGCGCCGACCACCAGCACCGGACGCATTTCGGTGACCCAGGTCATGGAAATGGTCGACCTGGCCCGCACCGACGCCAAGGCTCGCAACACCATCATCGCCTATCTCGCCGGCATTGGCGAAACCGCGGGACTGATGGTGTCTGAGGCGGTGGCGCGTGGCGCCCGGCCCGTCAACTGCACCAAAAGCTTCAATCTCTCGGAAGATGTGGCGGTGGCCGCACTCAAGGCGGGAGCGCCGGATGGCGCCAACTGGAACGAAACCCCTGCGACGCCGCTAATCCTGGCCGATCTGTTCGCCCGCGCGGGGTGCAACTAGCTCCATATTAGCCTTGCGGTGGCGCATCGGTGCCGCCGCGAGGCTAGGCCAGCGTCTTCCTGAAAAACACCACGCGTTGCGTTTCGACAAAACCGAGCGCTGTGTGCATGGCGTGGCTGGACGTGTTGGCGATACCCGCGTCGGAAGCGAATTCGGTGCATCCCTGGTCGCGCCCCCAGGCCGCCACCGCGTCGACCAGCCGTCGCGCTACGCCTTGGCCGCGTGCGTCCGGATGGACGAAAATGCCTTCGAGGAAAAGCACCGGCGAGGTCTTGCAGCCATTGACATAGTCGTGCCGCAGCGCCGCCTCTGCAAAACCAAGGGCTCGCCCGTCCTGGTCGCGCGCGATCAGGTTGATGGTAGTGCCAGCATCGACCAGAAGCTCTGCGATTTCGGCGGCGTGCTCGCCATTGGCACCGCTCGGCCAAAGCGCGGATCGCATGGCACACCAGTCCGCTTCGTCGCTTTTTTGCGCGGGCGCGATCCTCACTGGCTGGCCCAGATGATGCGCGCCACCCATTCCACATCGGCCAGATCGAGCACACGCGGTTCATAGGCGGGATTGATCGAATGCAATTCCATCTGCCGGGCGGTCTGGCGGTGGAGGATTTTCGCCATCACTTCACCCTCTCGCGTTCTGACCACCACACGGTCGCCGCGGCGCACCTGCTCGGTGGGGGAGACAACGATGCGATCGCCCTCACGATAGAGCGGCTCCATGCTGTCGCCGGTTACCTCAAGCGCATAGATGCCATTATCCGCCGGCGTCGGCAGCACGATTTCGTCCCAGCCCTGACCGACCGGAAAACCGGCGCTGTCGAAGAAACCACCGGCCCCGGCCTGGGCAAGCCCCAAAAGCGGCACCGTCCGCTGCGCCGGCTCGGCAAAGCCCGAGGTTTGCATATAGGCGCCGGTGCCGGACAGAAAGGTGTCAAAACCTTCCCCGGTCGCTTCCAAAATCTTGGCGATGCTTTCGGTGGACGGCCAGCGCTCCCGACCGTCCTTGCTGACGCGTTTGGACACGTTGAACGCCGTAGCGTCGAGGCCAGCCAGCCGCGCTAACGCCGAAACCGAATGGCCGTGCCGACGCGCCATGGCGTCGATGCCGTCCCAAATGGCCCTATGTGACAACATGAAAGGATCCCCGAAAGGAAATGAGTCTCGAACAAGGAATGATGTCCTACCGTATTCATCCCCATGGATCTTGTAAAGCTATCCTTTACCTTTGGCTCTGCGCTTATCCGGTTGTCTTTCCGGGCAAAGCCGATCAAAACCGCTGCGCGTATTCCCGTTCACCCACAGGGCCGCCCGATGTCGACAGCCTCCACCCAGCCGGAATTCATCTACAAGATCGCCACTGCCAGCGCTTATGCGCCGGCGCGCCAGTCCGGCAGTTTCTCCGGCATGCCCATCGATGCGACGGATGGCTACATGCACTTTTCGACGGCGGCACAACTGGCAGAGACACTGCGCCTGCATTTTAAGGGGCAGTCGGACCTGGTGCTTCTGGCGGTGCGTATCGCTGATCTGGGCACTGGTCTGGTCTGGGAGCCCTCGCGCGGCGGGCAGATGTTTCCCCATCTCTATGGTGGTCCGCTCAAGCTGAGCAGCATTGCCTGGGAGCGACCCATCAGCGTCTCGGCGGACGGGGATTGTGTACTGCCGGAGGACGTAAAGTGATCTTTTCGGCCCTCTCTCCGCTGCTGCGTCTACCGGGCCTGCAGACCCTGACCCGCGATACCCTGCTGCGCATGGATGCCGAAACCGCCCATGGCGCGACCATCGCTGCGCTGCGCCTGGGGCTGGCGCCCCAGCAGGAGCACCAGGATCCGCCTGAGCTGGCAACCCAGCTTTGCGGGCTCGACCTGGCCAACCCCGTGGGTATGGCAGCCGGCTTCGACAAGAATGCCGAAGTCCCCCGCCAACTGGCCTTGATGGGTTTCGGCATGACCGAAATCGGCACGGTGACGCCGCGCCCGCAATCGGGCAATGACAAGCCGCGCCTGTTCCGCATTCCTGCGGCCGAAGGCGTCATCAATCGCATGGGCTTTAACAATGAGGGCCATGATGCCGCTTTCGAGCGGCTCAAGGGGCTGCGCGTTCCTGCGGCCCTTGGTGTCAATATCGGAGCCAACAAGGACAGCGACGACTTCGTCGCCGACTATGTGCTTGGTGTCAGCCGCTTTGCCGATCTCGCCGACTATCTCACCGTCAATGTCTCATCGCCCAATACGCCGGGCCTGAGAAACCTCCAGGCCGATGAAGCGCTGCGCCGACTGCTGGGCGAAGTCCTTTCGGCCCGCGCCAAGGCGAAAACCCGCGTTCCCGTCCTGCTCAAGATCGCGCCTGATCTCGACGAAGCCGGCATGGACGCCATCGCCCGCGTGATCCTTGCTACCGACCTCGATGGACTTATTGTCTCCAACACCACCATCGGCCGCGATGCGGTGGCTGGGATGGAGAATGCCGGAGAAACTGGCGGGCTCTCGGGCAAGCCGCTTTTTGCACTCTCAACCCAGCGCCTGGCGCAGATGCGTCAGCGCGTCGGCGCCCTGCCGCTGATCGGGGTTGGGGGCATCCACTCGCCGCAGACCGCGCTGGCCAAATTCGAGGCCGGCGCCAACGCCATCCAGCTCTATTCGGCCCTGGTGTTCGGTGGGCTCGACCTGCTGGATCGGATCAAACGGGGCCTGGTATCGGGCGTGCGTGCCGCCGGCAAGACCAATATTTCCGAATTGGTCGGCACCAAGGTCGAAGAGTGGGCATCAGGCCGGGTCGAATAAACCGGCCGTCTTGCGCTCCAGCGCCCAGAAATAGATGAGGCCGCGCGCCACGAACCAGCAATGGAGCGCGCCCCACAATCCCCAATTGCCGAAAGCGGGTTGTAGCACCGCAGCGACAGCGAGGAACACCACCAGCGAGGCGATCATGCCATTGCGCATGACGACGTTCTGCGTCGTGCCGATGAGGATGCCGTCATAGACAAACGCCGGCATGAAGGTGAAGGCGCAGAGCGCCGCGATGGGCAGATAGGCCAAGGCGTAGCTGCGCACCTCCTCATTGGTGGTCATGAAGCCGATGATCCACGGTCCGGACACGTACCAGACCAGGCCTAGACCCAGCGCAATCACCAGGCCCCACAGCATGGAGAGCCGATAGGCCCGATCGAATGCGGAGCGCCAATTTGCCCCGACGGCCTTCCCCGTCAGCTGCTCGGCCGCCTGGGCAATGCCGTCGAGGAAATAGCCTACGACCATCAACAGGTTGAGCAGCACTGCATTGGCTGCCAATGGCACCTCGCCCATGCGCGAGCCCTGGGCGGCGAACCAGGCATAGGCGCCCATCAGCGCCATGGAGCGGATCATCAAGTCGCGGCTGAGCCCGAACATGCGGCGGATCGCTGTGGCATCGCGCAATTCGCCCGGCGCGATCCGGGCCATGATGGCGCCAACGCCACCATAATGGCGTGCTACGAGCGAGAGGCCGACCCCAGCCGCCACCGCTTGACCGATCACCGTGCCAAAGGCTGCACCCGGTACGCCCCAGCCCAGACCGTGCACGAACCAGATGGAGAGCGTGATGTCGAACAGATGCAGCAGCAATTGCAGCATCATGCCGGTTTTGGCGGCCGCCCGGCCATAGAACCAGCCGAGCAGGGCATAGTTGATCAGCGAAAATGGCGCCGACCAGATGCGCCAGTAGAAATAGTCGGATAGCGCGGTTTCGACGCGGGCCTCAGGCGCGAGCAAATGCACCGCCAGCCATAGGGTGGGGATTGCCAGGGCGATCATCAGCAGCCCGATGCCGACCCCAAGGATCAACGCACGGCTGAGATGCAGGAGCCCGTCGCGCGGGTCACGGGCGCCCACGGACTGCGCCACGAGGCCGGCAGTGCCGATACGCAGGAAAAACGCCAGCGAAAACAAGACGTCGAATACCAAAGCGCCCAGCACCAGCCCGCCGAGCATGCCGGCATCGCCCAATCTGCCGATGACGGTAATATCGACCAGCCCCACCATGGGTTCGGTGATGAAGGCGATGGAGGCGGGGAGGGCGATTTTCCAGATGTCAGCGGAGCGGACATCAAAGGGATGCTGTGGACGGGAGGACATCGGGAGACTCGGACGGACAATCGGAGACAGCTTTGCCCTGTCACGCGGCAAGTCTCAATCTCCTCATGTCATGCAGCACGTGCCATTCGTGTGACAGTACGGCTTCGATGCGGCGCTTAGCGCTCGACGTCCATTTCGAAGATCACGTCGGCCCGGTCGCGTGAGGTTTCAACCAGATCGTAATTGGGCAAATCATTGCGCTCGATATGGGCGCGGTTACGTTCCTCGGTGAAAAGCCCTTCCTCGCCGTGGCGCTTCAGCAGCCGCGCCTGAACGATGTCCCGCGGCACATGCACGAACACCGCATAGTCGAGCAGAGCCTTGACGCCGGCCCAGGGCCCTTCGGTCAGCAACAGGTAATTGCCTTCGACCACCAGTACTCGCACATCAGCCGGCACGGTAAAGGCATCATCGACCGTATCTTCGATCTTGCGGCTATAACCCGGGCCGCTGACCGGGCTATTGGCATGCTTGAGCTGATGCAGGAAGCTGACAAAGGCCGCCCCCTCGAAGGTGTGCGGCGCGCCCTTGCGGTCCGTAGCGCCCATGGCCTCGATCTTGGCATGCTTCATGTGGAAGCCGTCCATGGGCACCAGTGCCGCGCTGCCGGGGCGCACGGCATTGAGCATGGTCACCAGCTCCGCCGCCAGCGTCGACTTGCCCGTGCCCGGGCCGCCTGCCATGCCGATAGCGATGCGGCGCCCATCAGCCTGACTTTCCATTTCGAGAATATACGGCACAAGTCGCGCCAAAGCCGCCTGCGGCGTCAGGCGAATGGTCTGTGCAGTCATTTCAGCGGGCCTTCGTCAGACGCATGATCAGCCAGATCGGCACGACGACGGCAGCGCCGGTCAGGATATAGCCGCCCATGCCGCGGAACATGCCGAACCCATCGCGCAAAGCGTCGCGGAACACTCTTATGCCGGTGCGAACCAGATCGCCGACATTGAGGTCGAAGAACGACATGATGAAGCCGACGACAAGGGAAAGCAGGAGCAGCCTGATGATCACGGCCACCGGGCTGCCGCCCATAAAGCGCACCAGCGGGGAACGCTGTTCGGGGCGATAGTCTTCTGTCATCGGTCCACTCCATTTGGCAGGCGCAAGCCCATCATATAGGTTTGTTGGTGATTTGTATTAGGTGCTCCTTGGCAAGTTTATCGCCATCCCTTTCAGCCCGACCGAGTGCGCAAGCGCGCTTTCGGTGTGCCGCAGGCCACCGTCTGGACGAGACCAAGGCGCATCGGGAAGTGCCCGGCATGACGTCACCTGTTGTCGGCCGAGACGGGTAAGGGCAAGCATGTCTCAAGCGCCAACCCTCCCGCCCATCATCGCCGACTGGTTTGCCTCTCGAGGCTGGGCGCCGCGCGAACACCAATTGGCCGTGCTCGGCTCCTACCAATGCGGCGCCAATCAGCTTCTCATCGCCCCCACCGGCGCCGGAAAAACCTTGGCTGGCTTCCTGCCCACACTGGCTGATCTCGTCGATGGTGACTTCGAGGGCCTGCACACCCTCTACATTTCGCCGCTCAAGGCGCTGGCGGTTGACGTGCAGCGCAATCTTTCGACCCCCATTGCCGAAATGGGCCTGCCGATCCGGGTCGAGGCGCGCACCGGTGATACCTCTGCCGCCAAGCGGGCGCGCCAGCGCGTCAAGCCACCGCAGATCCTGCTAACCACGCCCGAGCAACTGGCGCTGCTCATTTCCCACCCGCATGCGGAACTGATGTTCGGGACGCTGCGCCGTGTCGTGCTGGACGAGCTCCATGCCCTGGTGACCAGCAAGCGTGGCGACCTTCTGGCGCTGGGAATAGCGCGGCTGGCCAAGCTGGCGCCGGATATGCGCATCACCGCGCTTTCCGCCACCGTTGCTCGCCCCGATCTCCTGCGCGACTGGATCGCTCAGCCCCTGCCGCAGCGGCAGACAGAATTGCTGCGCATGATCGGCGGCGCCCCGCCGGAATTGGCCATTCTCCAAACCGAGGAGCGGCTGCCCTGGGCCGGGCATTCGGCCAATTACGCGCATCGCGAACTCTACGAGGTGATCAAGCGGCACAAGACGACACTGCTTTTCGTCAATACCCGCAGCCAGGCGGAAATGCTGTTCCAGGGCCTTTGGGACATCAATGAGGACATGCTGCCCATTGCCCTCCATCATGGCTCGCTTTCGGTCGAACAGCGGCGAAAGGTCGAGGCGGCCATGGCGGCCGGTAGACTCAAGGCCGTGGTCTGCACCTCGACGCTCGATCTGGGCATCGACTGGGGCGATGTCGATCTCGTGGTGCAGGTGGGGGCGCCCAAGGGCTCCTCGCGCATGTTGCAGCGCATCGGCCGCGCCAATCATAGGCTCGATGATCCATCCCAAGCGCTGTTGGTGCCGTCCAACCGCTTCGAGGTGCTGGAATGCGAGGCCGCTGTGGAGGCGGTGGCCGAAGGCCACCAGGATAGCGAAGACCCTCTGCCCGGCGGTTATGACGTCCTGGCTCAGCACGTGCTCGGCATGGCTTGCGCCGACGCTTTTTCCGCCGACGATCTCTATGCCGAAGTCACCCATGCCTGGCCCTATCGTGACCTGCCGCGCAGCCAGTTCGACCGGGTGCTCGATTTCGTCGCTACTGGTGGCTATGCCCTGCGCGCTTATGAGCGCTATGCGCGGCTCAAGCAAACGTCCGACGGCACCTGGCGCATTGCCAATCCGCAGGTGGCCCAGCAATACCGGCTCAATATCGGCACAATCATCGAAGAGCCGATGGTGCGGGTACGCCTTGTACGCAGCAAGGAGCAGAAGACAGGACGCACCACCGGTCCTATCGGGGCAGGGGGGCGCGTGCTTGGGGAAATGGAAGAGTATTTCTTCGGCACGCTGTCCTTGGGTGATACCTTCATGTTCGGCGGCGAGATCGTCGCTTTCGAAGGCATGAAGGATAACGAGGCCTTCGTGTCGCGGGCCTTTTCGAAAGACCCCAAGATTCCGTCCTATATGGGCGGCAAATTCCCGCTCTCCACCTATCTGGCCGAGCGGGTGCGCCGCATCATGGACAGCCCCGGCGAGTGGCCCAAACTGCCTGATCAGGTCTCCGACTGGCTGCGCCTGCAGCAGCAGATTTCCGTGTTGCCCAAACGCGACAGCCTTCTGGTCGAAACCTTTCCGCGTGGCACGCAGAACTATCTCGTTTGCTATCCCTTCGAGGGTCGGTTGGCGCATCAGACGCTGGGCATGCTGCTGACCCGACGCCTCGAGCGCATGCGAGCGCGGCCGCTGGGGTTCGTCGCCTCCGAATATGCCTTGGCGGTCTGGGGGCTGGGCGATCTATCGGCTCTGATCCGCACCGGGCGGCTTTCGCTCGATGAGCTGTTTTCCGAGGATATGCTGGGCGATGACCTCGAGGCCTGGCTCGATGAATCGGCGCTGATGAAACGCACCTTCCGCAACTGCGCCATTATTGCCGGCCTCATTGAACGGCGTCACCCCGGCAAGGAGAAGACCGGGCGGCAGATCACCATGAGTTCGGACCTGATCTATGACGTGCTCTACCAGCACGAGCCTGACCATATTCTGATCCAGGCCACGAGGCGCGACGCTGCGCGTGGTCTGCTCGATATCGAGCGACTGGGCCAGATGCTGGCGCGCGTGCGCTCACATATCGTCCATAAACCCCTGGCGCAGATTTCACCGCTGGCCGTGCCGGTAATGCTCGATATCGGCAAGGAACCGATTTTTGGCGAGGGACGAGAATCCGCGATGGAAGACGCCGCCGAGGAATTGCTGCGCGAATCCCTCGGCACGCGCGCGTGAGACAGTCTCTTCCTAAGCGCGCAACTGCTTCCTGATCGCCTCAGCCGCCCGCAGGCTGAGTGCAGCGATGGTGAGCGTGGGGTTGGCGGTGGCCGATGTCGGAAACACGGACGAGCCGGCGATGAACAGATTGTCGTGGTCGTGGGCACGCAGTTCAGCGTCGACAACCGACTTGGCCGGGTCATTGCCCATGCGGCAGGTGCCGATAATGTGCCCTGAGCCGTTGAATGCCTCGGCGTGGTGCACTTCGCTGGTGCCAAGCGCGGCGAAGATGTCGTCATGTGCGGCAGCCGCAGCCTCGAGGCCTGCCTGCACATAGGTGTCGACGGAATAGTGGATCTGCGGCAGCGGGACGCCGTATCGGTCCTTCTCGCTTGGATGCAAGGTGATGCGGTTTTCCGGGTCGGGCAATTGCTCCACCAGCGCCGCCAGTCGGACATGGCGCGACGTGTCGTGACGCAGGCGCGCATCGAGTTCGCTGCCGCGCAATCCCTCGGCAGCGAGTTTGGCCGCTGTGCTGAGCGGCGCTCCGGTAGGCCAGCTGTGCCCGTCATTGCCAATCTCGATGCGAAACGCTCCCCGGTCGGCGCGGAAGGCTCCGGTGCTCAGGTTCTCAATGCCCGAGGTCGACAGCGGGCCGCGATAGGGCCAGACCGGGTCGGTGGTCACTGCCCAGCTGAGCTGGCTGGGGTGATCCATCAGATTGCGTCCCACCTGGTCCGAGCTGTTGGCCACACCCTGCGGGGCATGCTCACCAGCCGAGGCCAGCAACAGGCGCGGTGTCTCCATGGCATGGGCGGCCAGCACATAGAGCCTGCCCGCGGCCGTGCCGGTCGTGCCATCGCGGCGGCAAAACTGGATGCTACTGACCCGACCGTCAGCGCCGATTTCCACGCGGGTCACCGTGATCGCCGCGTGCAGTTCGGCGCCCTTGCTCACGGCGCGGTCGACGTGCACGGTGGCATCATATTTGGCCTGCACCGGGCAGACGGGAATGCAGCTGCCGCTGCCACAGCAGCCGGGTCGATCGTCACGGTCGATGGAGTTGCGCGCCTGCGGCGTGGGGGTGACGATATACTCGGTTCCCGCCAGCCTTTCGGCAAACACCTTGTCGAGATAGGTCTGCGGAATGGGAGGCATCGGAAAGCCGGCCGAGCGATGGGCAGTCGGCGGCGAGCCCTCAGTGCCCGAAACGCCAAGCTCTTCCTCGGCGCGGACATAGTAGGGTTCGAGATCGTCGTAACTCAGGGGCCAGTCCTCACCCCGGCCATGCAGGCTCTTGAGTTCAAAATCCTCGGGCGACATGCGGATGGCGGTACCCAGCCAATGCCAGGTCGTGCCGCCCACCACCTTCACATAGGTGCTCTTGAATTTATCCGGACCGGTCTGGCGATAGTAATAGTCGGGATTCCAGGCCAGCGGATGGTCGACATCCGGCCCCACAGGATAGGCAGATTCAGGGGTCTTGATGGCGGCGGCGTGGAATGTGTCCACCGCTTCGGCTCGGTCGACCGGATCACCCGCTTCCAGAATTGCAACGCTGACGCCCGCTGCGGCCAGCTGGTCGGCAATCAAGGCGCCGGCGACACCGGACCCTACGATGATAACATCCGCCATAATGTCGGCCATGGCTCAAGCCTCCCCTTCGGGCGCATCGGCCCAATAGCCCGTTTCCCCGCCGCACCAGCCCATGGGCTTGGTATAGTCGAGTGCCTCCCACATCAGCGCATCGGTATAGGTGACGACGGTGTCGTCCGCGGCAAGGCCGGTGTACCACTGGCCAATGATGCGGCTTTCGAGCGTGCTGTCGCTGCCACCTTTCGCGAGTGCGGCGAGGTCGGCCCCAAGTCCCTCGTCCAGCAGGTGTTGGAGATAATCGGCACCATACTGATCCGATGGGCTTGCGCCGCCGCCCAGCAGGCGCTCGGACAAGGCCATGAAGTCATCCAGGCTCACCTCTTCGGCAGCGAACCCGCCCTGTGCCATGACGAGACCGAGGGCGGTGCCACTGCCCCAGGCCAGAACTTGCCGCCGCGTGAGGCTGCCGGCGCGATGATGGCGTATCATGCTGTCGTCTCCCTTTTGGCCAAGGCTATGCGCTTGTCCGCCTCGAATTGGTAAAGATGATTGCGGCAATGCGCACCTCGTTTGAGAACATAAGGCGAATCTGCTAGATGCGGGAAAGGCTCGGGGCCACAGTGATTTGCGCAGGCGCGGTTGAACTACTCCTATTCCATAGCCGAACAGACGGAGACCGCCTTGCTGCGCTTTGCCGGGCAGAACTTTGAGCCGCTGCCCTCGGGCGGGCTGTTCTGGCACGCCCAATCCACTCTCCTTGTCGCCGACCTTCATTTCGAGAAAATGGCCAGCTTTGCCCGCCGCGGGCAGATGCTGCCGCCCTATGATACCGGCATGACCCTGAGCCGGCTCGAGGCCGACATGCGACGCACTGGCGCCCGACGCCTGGTGTCGCTGGGAGACACGTTCCATCGCGCCGATTCCAGCGCCTTGTTGACCCAGGCCGACCGGCTGCGGCTTGATACGCTGGTAGAGACCGCCGAGTGCATCTGGCTGTCGGGCAATCATGATCCGGCGCCGCACGCCATCGGCGGCACCTGCCTGCCGGAGCTGACGCTTTCCGGCCTCACCTTCGTGCACGAGCCGCGCAAGGGCCAGACGGGAGTCATTTCAGGCCATCTGCACCCCGCCGCGCGTATCGCCGTTGAGGGACGCTCGACGCGAAAGCCATGCTTCGTACATGACAACAGGCTGATGATCCTGCCCGCTTACGGCGCTTCGACCGGGGCAATCAACATCATGTCGCATCCCTTTGTCGGGCTCTTTCACTGGCCGGCGCTTGAAGTGACCATGCTGGGTCGAGACCGCACCTATCCGGTGCCGATCAAGCGCCTGGTACCGGGATAAGCGCAGGTCTCAGCGCTTGAAGATGACGCCACCGAGCCAGCCGGTAAACAGCGCAAGCGCCACGCAGGCGAGGCCGTAAAGCAACGGAAACTGCGTCGCCGATTGCGCGAGGAAACGCTCGAAGCCGATCTTGCGCACGGCAAAGCCCTCCGACTTGCGGGCAATGATCTCGCCATTCTTGAACACATAGGTCTGGGCGATATAGGGCCCGGGCGGCGCATTGCTGGGCAGGGTCAGCTGGGCGGAATAGAAGGTGTCGGACAGAAAGTTCACGCCGCTTTCCTGCACGCCGAAGAGCTGTTCCTGCGTCATCAGGCGAATGAGCTCGCGACCGAAGGTCAGGGTTTTGACCAGTCCGGATGCGTTCGGCGCCATGGCGTAGGATTCGGGCAGGATCAGATTGTCAGTCAGCGTGGTGAGCGTCGTGATATCGCCCAGGCGGGTGCTGGAAAGAACGTGGAAATAGCTTGGAAACCGGCGGAACGTCACCTGGTCGGTGTTGAGCCAGATGCCAAAATTGTGGGTCTTTTCGCGCGCCACCCTGTCCTGTGTCGGTCCGAGAATGACCACGACCACATGAAACGGGCCTTCGACGTAACGCTGTTCGGCTCCCGCGTCGGGCGCGATATTGCCGAAAAACGTCATGCGCTCGCCATCGAAGCTGGAGGTGATTTCGACGGTTTCGTTGGACAGCGTCGAGACGAGCCGCGCCGCGGTGGCGGGCAAGCTGAGACAAAGGCCGAAAAGCAGGACCAGCAGCGCTCTCATCGCGCCCCTCCGATCACCGCCATGCTGAACACATCGCTTGGCGTCAGCGTCAGCGACAGGCCGAAGCGAATAGCGACGGCCAGAACCAGCAGCGCCAAGAGTCCGCGCAATTGCTCGCCGCGCAGATGCTTGCCGGCAGCGGCGCCGAACTGCGCGCCGGCCGTGCCCCCCACCATCAGGCAGAAGGCGAGCAGAATATCGACGCTCTGGCTCTGCACGGCATGAAGCACGGTGGTTACCGCCATCATCGCCACGACTTGGGCCAGCGAGGTGCCAATCACCACATTGCCCGGTACGCGCAGCAGATAGACCAGTGCCGGCACCATGATGAAGCCGCCGCCAATGCCCAGCAATGCGCCGACAAAGCCGATGAAGACGCCGATAACCAATACCGGCAGCACGCTGATATAGAGCCGGCTCTTCTTGAAACGCACGCGCCATGGCAGGCCATGGATCCAGCTGTGCTGGTTGGGCAGGCGCTCGCGCACGACGATGCCCTTGCGCTGCTTGATCAGCGAGCGCACCGATTCCTGCAGCATCAGCACGCCGACGAAGCCGAGCAGGATGAGGAAGCCCAGAGAAATGAACAGGTCGAGCTGGCCGGCACTGCTCAAGAGCGAGAAGGCGGCTACGCCCCCGAAGGCTCCCAGAATACTGGACAGGATCAGATACATTGCCAGATGCAGGTCGATGCCGCCGCGTCGATAATGGCTCAGCGCACCCGAGGAGGAGGCCGCCACCACCTGGCCGGTCACCGAGGCGACGGCCACCGAAGTCGGCACACCCGAAAAGATCAGCAGTGGGGTTAACAGGAATCCGCCACCGACGCCAAACAGGCCCGACAGGAAGCCGACCGCCCCTCCAATCCCCACGAGAAAGAAGAGGTTCACGGAAAGCTCGGCGATTGGCAGATAGATCTGCAAACCCTTGGGTCCCGTCAAAATGCGTTACGGAGGCCATCTTAGGAGATGGTCCGTCAACAAGAGGTCAAGGCCCCGGCGAATATAAGAAAAATGACCCGAACCGAGGTTCGGGTCACGGTCGGCTCATGTTAGATCGGTTCGTATGGACACCGCAACCGTCCGGGCGCTTAAAACGCGTCGAAACAAGGATTTAACGTATTTCTGTCGCCATTGCCGACGACAGGAAAGCGCCTTTCCCGCTTACACCGGCTGACTGCCGAGAACGGCCAGAAGGCGCGGATTGACCTTGCCGCTTTCGCTCATGCCGGTACCGCGCTCGAAGTCGCGGATGGCCTGCATCGTCTTGGGGCCTGGAAGGCCATCGGGCGAGCCAACATCAAAACCGAGGCGGTTCAGCGCCTGCTGAACGCGCAGTACCACGTCCTTGTTGGCAATGGCTTCGCCCGGATCAAACGTGCTCATCCAGGTGCCGATGGGTGCGAAGTTGGCCGCTAGCTCTATGGATTGCGGACTCCAGGCCTTGACCGTGTCGTTGACCCGGCCAACGGCCTCGGCGGTCAGTGACTTGGCGATATCGTCGCGGGCCTGCGCGGCATCCTTGTCGCCGCTGCGGGCGGCCAGCGAGAACCACTTGTAGGACTGCTCGAAATCCTGCTCCACGCCCAAACCGCGCGCATAGAGCATGCCCAGGTTGAACTGGCTGTCGGTCATGCCCCGGTTTGCGGCCTGGGTAAACCACTCGGCGGCGGACTCGAACTGCTGGTCACCCAGTTGCCCGCCGGCATAGAGCGCCGCCAGATTGTGCATGGCCATGCGGTTGCCCGCTTCCGCCGCACGCTGGTACCAGAGACGGGCCTGCTCGACATCCTTCTCGACGCCCGTACCGGCCTCGTAAAGATTGCCCAGCCGATATTGCGCGGGCACGAAACCCTGCGCGGCGGAGCGCTCATACCATTTGGCGGCCTCGCCATAATTCTGCTCGACCGCGCGGCCCTCCGTGTAGATGGCAGCGATCTCGAACTGGGCGCGGGCGTCGCCATCAGCAGCGGCCTGGCGCAGCGGTTCGGGTCCAAGCGCCTCCGGCGGCAGCTCGAAGGTTTCGGGCGCCGTGTTGGCAGCGGCGCCAGGCGGAACCGTGGGGTCACTGCTCTCGGCCGCAGACGATGCATCAATCAGCAGGGAAGGTGGCATTGGCGGGGTGGTCGCAGCGCGCGAGAAGGTCATCGGCGCGCCGGGATTGATCGATCCGACAGCGGTCGTGTCGATCATGTCGATCACCCGCGGCGGCACGGACGACTGATCGTCTGACGCGGGCGGATTGCTCGAGGCCTCGGGAGCCGTGCTGCTCTGGCTGGCCAGGGCGGCGGGTGCCGAATTGGTGCTCATGCGCTGCATGACCAAGTTGAGGGCGAGCATTGAGACAGCGACCAGCGTCGCGGCCAGCAGCAGCGGGCGGCGATGGCGCGTCAGGAAGCTCTCGCTTGCCTCACCACTGTCTGCATCGATTGGCGCCTGCTTGACCTTGGGCGCCTTTGGCTCCTTCGGGGGTTTGGGCGGCTTGGGTTCGCGCCTGGGCTTGGCAACGGGTGCGGTAACAGCCTCAACCGGAGGTGCGGCCGCCGCGGACATTGCGACTGCGGCATCCGTCTCGGCCCCGGCATCCTTTTTCGGCATCACGCGGGCAAGGGCACGGCCGAACAGGGAATTCGTCTCGACCGGGGCGGCGGTCTGCTCCTGCCGGGCGCGCTGGGCGCGGCGCGCGGCTGCGACGAACGTGCTGGTGCTCGACGCTGGCACGACGGGCTCGGCATTGCCCATGAGCGGAGCGGCTGAAGAGGCCGGAGGCGCAAATGGGTCGCGTTCGGTCGAGGCAAAGCTCGACTGCGGACGGGGCGGGCGTTCAACCTGGTTTGGATCAAAGCGCGGCGCAGCCGGTTGCGAAACGGAAGCGGGCACTTCAGCGGCCGGACGCGGCCGGGCAGCGGCCTTGGCGGCAAGAGCCGAACGCACTGGCGCCGTATCCTTGAAGCCGGGATCGACCAGCGGTTTGTCCTCTGCAGGATTGTTCGGCATGGAGTCGCTGCGGTCGCGCGACAGGTTGGCCAGCATGCTGTCGAGGGCATTTTTCTGCTCTTCGGCACGCAACTCGCTATCGAGCGCCTCGTCGGTCTCGAAGGCAGCGACCCGGGCGGGCTGTTGCTTGGCCGGACGCGGTGGTGTGGCTGTGCCCTCGATCCGGCCGCTGAGCACCGCTTCCAGACGTGCCAGGCGTTCAGAGGTGTCCTTGCCGGTGGTGTTGAGCAAGGCGGTCATGCGCTGTTCGAGCGCATCGATCTGGGTGTCACTGCCCTGGCGCTGTGCCGGCGGGGCCGAGCGCGCCACGGCCTCGGAGGTTCTGGTGGCCACGAGATCGGCAAGCGCTTCGTAGTCGGGCGTCTTGCCGGCCGAGCGGATCAAGCCGCTCAATCGGTCCTCAATGCTCTTGAGGCTTTCGGGGCCGAACATGGCGACCGGAGCCGGAACCTTGCGGGCCATGGCTTCGCTGGTGCGCTCGGCAACGAGCGAGGCCAGCGATTCAAAATCGGGACGGTCCTCGACCGCGGAGTAAAGCCGCGCGAGCCCGTCCAACTGGGCGCCGGCATCATCCATGCGCGTCATCAGCGACTTGAGTTGGTTCTCGACCATGCTGGTGTCAACAGGTGAGAGCTTGTCGCTCAGCGCCTCGATCTGACTCTCGAGCCGCAGGAAACGCGGCTCCATGGTCTGCATGATGGCACCGCGCAGCGCGGCGATGTCGCCCTTGAGCGCGTGCACTTCGCCATCGGAACTGTCGATCCCCTCCAGCCGCTCGGCCAGCGATTCGATGCGGTTCATCAGCGTCGAGGGCGCCGCACCATTGTCTTTCATCGCCTGAGTAAAGGCAGCCATTTCGCTGGTCAGCCGCTCGAAGTCGCCGCTCGACAGCGCCACGTTGCGCTCGATGGCGTCGATGCGATCATAGACGTTGCGGACGCTTTCTTCGATCGAATGCATGGCCGGGGCCAGCTTGTCGGCCGCGTCCGTCCTGGGCTGGCTGGCGCGCAGCGTCTCGCGATCGATCTCGCGTTCCATTTGCTGGGCCTGCAGTTCGGCCAGCTTGGCAACGGTGGTCGAAACGTCGTCGAGACGCGCATTGACCGCGCCGAGATCGATCTTAGGGGCATCTTCGATCATGGCGCCGAGCGCCGCGATCTGGTTCTCGAGGCGCTTGACCTGGCCGGTTTCGCCGACGGCGCCGGCCAAAAGCTCCACCACATGAGTCAACTGTTCGACCTGGCTTGCCACCTCGCGCACATGCCCCCCATTGGAGCGTTGTGTCTTGAGTTCCCCCTCGAGGCGCTCGAGCCTTTGGCTCATGCCGCCGATAAGGCCGCCCAGTTCGCGGAAATCGGGGACGATATCGGAAGCACGCCTTCCGTTGGCGGCAAGGGTCATCGGCCCTTGGCGGCTGCGGATTTCGGCGATGGCAGCGGTCAGGTCGTCCTGCGGCTCAGCCAGGGGGCCGGCATCGCGTTCGTTGAACCGGTCCACCGCGCGCTTGACCGAACGAAGCGCATCGCGTCGCCGCGAGCTCGATTCGGGACTGCCGCCGACCTGATCGCGCAGATGTCGTACCCGCTGCGCCAGGCCGCTCATCGCCGGTTCAGGGGCCTCAACCTGGCCATATCGGCTCTCGACCTGGTCGAGCAACGCGACCAGTTCACCACGCAGCGCATGCCACTCCCCGGCGCTGGGGTCGTGGGCCGTGTCGGCATAGTCCGGATTCGGATAGGCGCGGGCCATGGTAAGTCCCTGTCAGCAAAAGACGGTTCCCCCGCGATTCAACACGAAGGTCTAACGGCTACTCTTGAGAAAACATGGTAAAGAAGCCGTTAAGCATTGCTGCAATATGCAAGAGCCACGGGCTGGATTCGTTAATTTTCCGGTTTAATAGAATATCGCAGGGGAGTTGGGGCCTATATGACGCGCCGCCGTATCATCATTGTCGACGATCATCCGCTGTTTCGGGCCGCGCTGCGGCAGACGCTTGCGGGCGGTGATGCCACGGTCAGTGTCGAGGAAGCTGGCGATCTCAACAGCCTGAGCGCCGCGCTCGATGCCGACCGCGATTGCGACCTGGTGCTGCTCGATCTCAATATGCCGGGCGTGCGCGGCTTTTCGGGCCTGCTGCTGCTGCGTGCGCAATATCCCGATATTCCGGTGATGATCATCTCGGCGGTGGAGGACTCCACCGTGGTGCGCCGCGCCTTCGAGCTGGGCGCTGCCGGCTATCTGCACAAATCCGAAGGCCCCACCGAAATCCGTCGCGCCATCGAGACTGTGCTCTCCGGTGAGGTTTTCGTTCCGGCGGGGACCACGCTGGGTGGCGAGGACGATCACACGGCGCTGATGAAGCGGCTGGCGACGCTGACGCCACAACAGGTGCGCGTCCTGATGATGTTGAGCGATGGCCTCATGAACAAGCAGATCGCCTATGAGCTCACCATTTCCGAGGCGACGGTGAAGGCCCACGTCTCCGCCATCCTGCAAAAGCTCGATGTCGACAGTCGCACCCAGGCGGTGATCGCCGCCGCCCGCATCGAGGAAGGCCAGTTCGAGGCGCTGTTCTCGACCAGCGGCGACAAGAGCTGACGCAAGCCCCGATTGCCGTTGAAAACGCCTTCGGGTCGGGGCAGTGCCTGCCTTGGCTGTGCTAGCGTCTTTTCAGGATTTCAGGAGACGCGGACATGAAGCCGGAAATTTCCATCATCACCATCGGTGTGGACGATCTCGAACGCGCCTTCGGCTTCTACCGCACGCTGTTCGATATCGGTGACGACCAGATCGGGGCGGGGGAGGACCATGTCGCCTTCTTCTTCGACGACAAATTCTCCTTCGTGCTGTTCCCGCGCGAGCAGATCGCCCAGACTGCGGGAAAGCCGGAAGCCATTGTCGGCACGCCGGGTTTCGTCTTGAGCCATCGCGCCGAAAGTGCCGAGGCTGTTGATGCCATCCTGGATCGCGTTCTGCTGGCTGGTGGCGCCGTCCTGACCCCCGGCACGCAGTCCGAATGGGGATATTCTGCCTATTTCGAGGACAGCGAAGGCAATGTCTGGGAGCTGATGGCAACGCCGCCGGTCAACTGATCAGTCCTCATCGTCCAGCAACAGCCAACCCGGCGCTGCCGCCAAGGCACCTGCGCGCGTTCACAACAGCCTAAAAGCCGCCGCCGGTCTTGAAGCCGGAATGCTTGCGCGTACCGCTCGAGCCGGTGCGGGGACGCGAAAAGCCGCCACCACCACTGCTGCTGCCTGAACTGCCACCGCCCCAGCCACCGCCGAAACCGCCCCCCCTGGGCTTGTTCTTGCCACCCGAGGGGCCGCTGCCAAAGCTGCTGTCGGGCCATTGGAAGGTGCTGCCACCGCCCTGCGGCCAAGGGGAATTGTCGCGCTGTTGACGGGTGGGCTTGTAACCGGCACCCCATTCGCTGCCCTGGGCCCAGTTCTGGCTTTTGCGCCAATGGTCCCAGTAGGTGGCCGCGGTGATGCCGCCGCGCAGGAAGTCGTTGAGCAGGTCACCCACCAGCTTGTCCTCGCGGAAGCTCGAACGGGGATCGTCGAACCGCTGCTTCTTGAATTCCCACTGAATGTCTTCGAGCTCGCGCCGGCGCGCCGCCAGCGTCTTGAGGCGCTCGCGCTGTTCGCGGCTCTCTTCGTCTTCTTCGCGGATGCGGGCGCGCGCCTCATCGATCTGGGCGACAATAGTGTCGTCCTGGCCGGTGCGGGTGAGGCGTGCCTGGGCCAGAAGCGTCTGGATATCCTCGCGGCCAAGCGCTTCGGCCAAAGTACTGGCCGCATTTTCAAAGGCAGGATCGCGCCCCTCGGCCAGGTCCTGAAGGGTCTTGGCCGCTGTGTCGCGCTTGTCCTCGCATTCGACGATCTGTGCGTCGATTTTTTCGATTTCGGCCTGGGCGGCAGCGAGCGCCGCGCGGATGGGCTTGCCGCCGGCCGCATCGACGGCCGCCAATTGCAGGGCCTCGAGTTCGGCTTCGGCCGCCTGGGCATTCGCCTCTTGCCGCTCGGCGTGCTCGCGCAGCCGCATCGGAATTTCATTGAGCATGGCGAAGTTCGGCCGCGCTTTCTGGAAACCGACCAGACTGGCCACCATGCCATCAAAATAGCGAATCAGATTGTTGGCGCGGTAATTGGAGGTGCCGTAGCCAGCTTCCCACAAATACATGAACAGCGGATCGTCGCGATAAGGCCGCCCCTTCTCCTCGCGGTCGGTCTCGGCCTGTTCGGTCTTGCGCATCGACTGTTCGGCGACGCGATCGAGTTCCTCGGCCTCGCTACGCTTGGCCTGGAAAGCGGCGTCATCGGCCAATGCGGCAACCTGCCGGTCATTGAGAGCCTTCAGTTGACCCTGCAGATCCTCGAAGCGCTCATTGGCCGCCTTGCGCTGTTCGACCAGCGCAGCGCGCGCCACATCGACATCCTTGATCGTCTGCTCGGCGGTCTCCACGTCGCGCGCATGGCTCTTGAGCATGGCGCGCGCCTTGGTTTCGGCCGTCGAAATGCGGCCATCCAGCTCGCCCTGGATCGCAGGATCGAGTCGCAATTGCGCCAGCTGACGAAAGAGCTCGGCTTCGCTTTCCTTGATCTTGCCGATCTTCTCGGCCGTGCGCGCCAGGCGGCGGGAGATTTCGTCCTCCTCGCGCCGGATGTCGCGCATCGCCTCTTCCAGGCTCGCCAGGGCTTCGGGTCCACGGATGCTCATGTCCTCACCACCGCGTCACTGCGCCGCCAAGCACGGGCATGAGATATTCGACTTCCAGGAACCCATCCGATTTCCGGCCCACTTCATTGGCCTGAATGATGCCGTCGTCGCGCTTGTCGGCAGCCACGGCGTTATAGACACTCTCGGGCACGCGCACGCCCCACATGGACACCGTCTCGGTTTCCCCGTTTTCCTCGTTGAGAATTGGTAGCGATAGCGTGTGGCCATCGGCATCTATGGCCTCGACCACGAGATAGTAGTTGGTGGCGTCGGTGTTGATTTCCGGGAAGGTCCAGAAGGCCGACTGCACGTCCGAGCGGTTGACGACGCGCAAGGTATAGTCCTGACGCAACTGGTCACGCAGCCCGGTGAGACGCGCCACGATATCTTCGGCGCCGGTGCGGTTACCCTCGGCGGCATAGGCCTTGCCACGCGCCATCAACGCATCGGCCTGCACAACGGCCTGCTGCACCTTGGTTTCTTCATAGATGGTCTGGTAGAGCGCATCCATCTGCGCCGGCAGTCCCTGGCTCAGCTCGATGCGGGCCTGTTCGGCCTGCCCGTTCTGATAGGGCTGCCAAACGCCGAAATAGCCGATCCCCAGCACGACGAGTGCCAGGAACCCGGCGATAACCGGCTTGCCCCATGTCTTGCGGCCCACATAGAGCCGCGCCAATGTCGTGCCCAGGCCTGGGGCTGGAGGCTCGTAGACGAAACGGCTCTCCGCCAGTGCCGACACACCTTCCTTCAGAATGTGGTCGGGCACGTCGATGCCCTGCTGCTGATAGATGGCGCGCAGGCGCTCGATCAGTTGCGCCTCTCGGGAGGCGCCGCTGAGTTCGCGGGTTACCAGGTCCTGCCGGTGACGGAGCGTATCGACCACGTCCATCGCCAGCATGACTTCATCCAGGGGGGCAGCCGTCTTGGCTGTGGCCTCACTCATGCGATGCCGTAACCTGTCCTAACCTCGGCCTCAGTTCCGCGTTTCCAGCAGCAGTGCATTGCCTTCGGCGGCCAGAGTGGCCAGCCGGCGCTTGCCATCTTCAACGGCGTCTCGGATTTCAGCGGAGTTCTTGGTGGAGGCAACGCGCATCTCATTGATGATGGTGCGGCTCTTCTCCTGGAAGTTGACTACCGAGTCGACGAGCTTCTTGACCGCATCGGCGCGAACCGTCGGACCATAACCGGCCTTGATGGCTTCTTCCTGCACCTTGTCGCCGATTTCGCTGAGCGTCTCGAGCGACTTGGACATGCCTTCCTTCATCGCGTTCAGCGTTTCAGTCGATTCATGCAGACCGAACATGCCGGTGAACGAGGCGGAAAGAGCAGTCAGCACCGTTTCGTTGGTCGAGAAGAACGAGATCGACTGCTGATAGACACGCTCCTTGGCGTTGGTCGTCTGCATCAGGCGAGCCATCACCACTTCCGACGTATTGTAGGAAATGGTCAGATTGTCCGAGAGGTCCTTGGCGATCTGGTAGCGCTTTTCCTCGTTCTGCATTTCACGCAGACGCTCGTCGCGCGCCATTTCGAGACGGGCTTTGTCGGCCGGCACGTCGCCGGCATAGGCCGCCAGTTCATCGGCGGATTTCTGCAGGACGTTCTTCTTCTCGCCCAACCGCTGCTCGGCGGTGTGCAGCACTTCGAGTGCCATTACTTCGGCCTGCTTGAGCGCACCGCGGAAGTCGCGATAGGCCTCGAGAATGATCTGCTCGCGGTCGATCTGGTCCTTGGTGTCCTTGGTGACGTCGAGATAGGTGTCACGGATCTTGTTGAAACGCGTGGCGATATCGCCGCGGCTCACCTTCATCCAGACGTTCTGGACGCGCTCGACCAGGTCGATCTTGTTGTCCTGCAACTGGTCGACCATCATCTTGGCGTCGTCGCGAATGCTGTCGAAGCCCTTGGTGATGTCTTCGTAGCGCTCGCCGATCTTCATGGCGGCGACCTGCTCGCGGACCACCTCGTTGAAAGCGCTCGCCTGGCTGAGCGTGCGGCCAATCAGGATGACGCGGGTTTCGTCCAGCTCGGTGATCTGGCTGAGGAGACCGGTGATGGGCTGTTCGCCCTGCTGTTCGGGCCAGATGCCCAGGTCGCGGATGGCGTTGACGGCCTTGTCGAGATACTGCAGCGGCTTTTCGGCAATGGCCGGCATGGCCGTTGCGGTGGCAGGTGTCGCGGTATTCACTTGGTCGGTCATCTTGGCTCCCCGATCATAGGCCTTATGGGCGCAGGACGCCCTCGCGCCCTAGATTGCGTGCGCGGGCCCCGCTGACAATTGCAACATGCAGACCCGGCCACTATTTACTTCATATTGGTGCGAAAAAGCCTCACGTAAAGAGCGGACGGATCGGAATGAAATTGTCGCTACGCTACTGGAATGCGGTTGCGAATTCTCTGTGCCCACACCACGGAAACAATCGCTGATGGAGTTCTGTGGACGCTACATCATCGCCGCGTCGCGACAGCAAGTCTGGCTCGCCCTCAACGACCCCAATGTGCTCAAGGCCACCATCCCCGGATGCAGCATGATCGCCTGGTCGGGCGAGCGCACACTTGATCTCGAAATCAGGGTCAATCTCGGCGTCATGCATCCCACCTTCAAGGGGGAGTTGGAGCTCTCCAACATCGATGCAGCGCGCAGCTATACGCTCGCCGGGCGCGGCAAGGGTGGACTGCTGGGGCTTGCCGAAGGATCGGCCGATATCAGCCTCGCCGATGAGGGTGAGGACACGCTGCTCGAATTCGTTGCCAATGGCGGTGGCTCCGGTCAGCTGATGAAGCTGGGCAGGGCCGTTATCGGCAATTCGGCGCAGAAGATCATCGATGGCTTTTTCGAGCGGTTCGGTGATGCCATCGGCGCTGTGGTGACCCCGCTGGACCCTGGTGTCGAGCCTGTGGGCTGAGGCTGAATTTAGCCTTTGTTTACCATGGCTTGCATGGTCTCGGCATGGCCACAATCTGGCCGCGGGCCATGCGGTAGAGACAGGGCGTGTTCCGTCCATTTTGTTTCAAATGCCATCATGACCACCCGTACTCGCGACAGCCTCGCCCTTTATGTCATCGCCGCCCTGGCTGTGATGGTTACGCTCTATGCCGATGCTGATCTCGGCGAATTGTTCTTTGCGATTCTGGCGCGCTGGTAAATCCTTCATTGCGCAAGACTTGGGCAAAGGCCTGCCTTAGTTGCATGCGGGGCGTCCGAATTTTGACCATTCGGAAAAATTTCCTGCTTTCCCTCTTGCGGGCGCGATCATTGCACGATTTTATCCTCTGTTAGCGCAGCGAGCTTGTCGGCCGGAACGTGGTCCAGGCGCTCGGTGCGAGACAGGGAGACTGACAACAATGAAAATCTCGACCTTCACCAAGGCCATTGCCGGCGGCGTTGCTCTCAGCGCGGTGTTGACCGGTGCGGCTCTGGCCGATCCGGCGGTCATCTATGACCTGGGCGGCAAGTTCGACAAGTCGTTCAACGAGGCGGCCTTTAATGGTGCCGAGGCCTGGAAGGCCGCGACCGGCGGCAATTTCATGGATCTCGAGCTGCAGAACGATGCCCAGCGCGAGCAGGCCCTGCGCCGCTTCGCCGGTCAGGGTGCGAACCCGATCGTGATGGCCGGTTTCATGTGGACCGCCGCCCTCGATAACGTTGCCAAGGAATTCCCCGATACCAATTTCGTCGTGATCGACACCGTCGTCGACCAGCCGAACGTGCAGTCGATCCTGTTCGACGAGCATACCGGCTCCTATCTGGTCGGCGTTCTCGCTGCTGAAAAGTCCGCGACCGGCACCGTCGGCTTCGTTGGTGGCATGGACGTGCCGCTGATCCACAAGTTCTATTGCGGCTACGCTCAGGGCGCCAAGGCCGTCAATCCCGACATCAAGCTGATCGAAAGCTATACCGGCACCACGCCTGCCGCCTGGAATGACCCGGTCACCGCCGGTGAACTCGCAAAGGCCGCCATGGACCAGGGGGCTGACGTGGTCTTTGCCGCTGCCGGTGGTTCGGGCCTCGGCGTGCTGCAGGCGATGGCCGATGCCGGCAAGTACTCGATCGGCGTCGATAGCAACCAGAACTACCTGCATCCGGGTTCGGTGCTGACCTCGATGCTCAAGCGCGTCGACGTCGCCGTTCAGAACGCCATGACCGAAGCTGCCGACGACGCCACCTTCAAGCCGGGTCTCACCGTGCTGGGTCTGGCCCAGGACGGCGTTGGCTATGCGCTTGACGACAACAACAAGGACCTGATCACCGCCGAAATGCAGGCCTCTGCAGACGACTACAAGGCCAAGATCATCGCCGGCGAGATCTCGGTCCACGACTATACCACCGACTCGAACTGCCCGCTCTAAAGCACTCAGCCCATGAGCGGCAGCGATAACAGCAATCTGCAGCGGCCGGAAACGGCCGCTGTATCCGCACCGGCAAACGGCTGGGCCATCGAGCTTGAGAAGATCAACAAGCGCTTTGGTGCCGTCCATGCCAACAAGGACATCGATCTCAAGGTCGCGCGCGGCACGATCCACGGCATCGTGGGGGAAAACGGCGCCGGCAAGTCGACGCTGATGTCCATTCTCTATGGATTTTATACCGCCGACAGCGGCACTATCCGCGTCAATGGGCGCGAGGCCAATATCACCGACAGCCGCCAGGCTTTGGCGCTGGGTATCGGCATGGTGCACCAGCACTTCATGCTGGTCGACAATTTTTCCGTCCTCGAAAACGTCGTGCTCGGCGCCGAGGATTCCGGCTTCATCAAGCCCAGTCTCGATCGCGCTCGCCGGGAACTCGACCGGCTCGAGCACGAATATCAGTTGGAAGTGGACCCGGACGCCACCATCGAGGATATCTCGGTGGGCCAGCAGCAGCGCGTCGAAATCCTAAAGGCGCTATATCGCGGCGCCGAAACCCTGATTCTGGACGAACCCACCGGCGTCTTGACGCCCAAGGAAGCGGACGACCTGTTTCGCGTGCTCGAGACGTTGCGCGAACAAGGCAAGACCGTCATCCTCATCACGCACAAGCTACGCGAGATCATGGCCATTACCGACAGCGTGTCGGTGATGCGTCAGGGCGAAATGGTGGCGACGGTCAAGACCGCCGAAACCAATCCCGAACAGCTCGCCGAATTGATGGTGGGCCGCCGGGTGCTGTTGCGCGTCGAAAAGGGCGAGGCCAAGCCGGGCAAGACCATGCTCGAGGTCAAGAACCTCACCGTCGCCGACGACATGGGCGTGGTGCGCGTCAAGGATGTGAGCTTCTCAGTCCGTGCCGGCGAAATCGTCGGCATCGCCGGCGTGTCCGGCAACGGCCAGTCCGAACTGCTCGAGGCCATTACCGGCATGCGCGACCAGAAGTCGGGCGTGGTGCTGCTCAACGGCGCTGAAATGCAGTTGAAAGGTGATGACGGCGCCGCGCGGGCTCGTGCTGCAGGCCTGGCGCATGTGCCCGAGGATCGCCAGCGCATGGGGCTCGTCACCCAATTCGCCGAATGGGAAAACTCCATTCTCGGCTATCAGGACCAGCCCGAATATGGTGCCGGCATGTTCCTCGATATTGCCGCGGTGAAGCAGGAAGCGGCCGAACGGATCAAGACCTTCGACGTCCGTCCCGCCAATATCAATCTCAAATCCTCGCTGTTTTCCGGCGGCAACCAGCAGAAGATCGTCTTGGCCCGAGAAATGGAGCGCAATCCCGACGTGCTCGTCGTCGGCCAGCCGACACGCGGCGTCGATATCGGCGCTATCGAGTTCATCCATAATCAGATCATCAAGATGCGCGATGCGGGCAAGGCCATTCTTCTCGTTTCCGTCGAGCTGGACGAAGTCCGCTCGCTCTCGGACCGCATCCTCGTCATGTTCGACGGCGTCATCGTCGGCGAGGCCGATCCGGCCACCGCCACAGAAGGCGAGCTCGGACTGATGATGGCCGGTATCGGCAACAAGGAGGCGGCAGAATGAGCGCGCTGAAACCGCTGCCGCGCTGGGCCGATGTGGTCCTGCTGCCGCTGCTCAATCTGGCGTTGGCCTTCCTGGTGTCCGGCCTTGTCGTGCTGATGATCGGCCAGAATCCGCTGGTGGCCATTGAAGCCATTGTCGTCGGTGCCTTCGGCAGCGGCTTCAACATCGGTTATACGCTTTATTACGCCACCAATTTCGTTTTTACCGGTCTGGCGGTGGCGCTTGCAGCCCATGCCGGGCTGTTCAATATCGGTGGCAATGGCCAAGCCTATATCGCCGGCCTCGGGGTCGCCACGGTTGCCCTGGCACTCGATCAGACCCATTGGCTGATCGTGGCGCCGCTGGCCTTCCTCGCCGCAGCCTTCATGGGCGGCCTCTGGGCCTTCATCCCCGGATGGTTGCAGGCCAAGCGCGGCAGCCATGTGGTCATCACCACCATCATGTTCAATTTCATCGCCTCGGCGGTGATGGTCTACATGCTCAATCGCGTGTTCAAGCCGGCCAATGTGATGGGCCCGGAATCGCGCACTTTTGCCGAAGGCGGACGCCTGCCCAAGCTTGGCGAGTTCATTCCTGCTTTCCAGCATACCCCGGTCAATCTTTCGATCGTGGTGGCGCTGGTGGCGCTGGTGGCGGTCTATATCCTCATCTGGCACACCAAGTTCGGCTATGCGCTGCGCACGCTGGGGTACAATCCCACGGCCTCGCGCTATGCCGGCATGTCCAATAGCCGCATCATCATGATCGTCATGACCCTTTCCGGCGCGCTGGCCGGCATGGTGGCGTTCAACGAAGTGATGGGGGTGCAGAACCGTCTGGTGCTCGACTTCGTCGCCGATGCCGGTTTCGTTGGTATCGCCGTGGCCCTGATGGGCCGCAATCACCCCATTGGCATTGCACTGGCGGCCCTGCTGTTCGGCGCGCTCTATCAGGGCGGTAACGAGCTGCAATATGTGGTGCCGGGGCTGACTCGCGAAATGGTGGTGGTCATCCAGGCTCTGGTGATCCTGTTTACAGGCGCCATGGAGGGGTTGTTCCGCCCCGGCCTGCAACGCACCCTGATGCTGTTTTCTCCCGAGCAGAAGGCTGAAGCCGTTGCCCGCGAAACCGTGAAGTCGGAGAGCTGAGCCATGGACATGCAGATGCTCCTCTCTTTGCTCGACGCCACCATTCGCCTGTCGACGCCGCTGCTGCTGGCATGTCTCGCCGGCATGTATTCGGAACGCTCCGGCGTGTTCGATATCGGCCTGGAGGGCAAGATGCTGGCGGCGGCTTTCGCTGCCGGCGCCATTGCCGCTGTCACCGGTTCGGCCTGGCTCGGCCTGCTCGCTGCGCTTGCGGTTTCGATCATGACGGCCCTGCTGCAGGGCGCTGCCGCCATCTCACTCAAGGGCAACCAACTGATCGCCGGCGTCGCCATCAATATGCTGGCGGCGGGGCTCACCACCTTCCTCGGCCAGCAATGGTTCCGCCAGGGCGGCCGTACGCCGCAATTGTCCGGTGATGGCCGTTTCGGCACCATCAACCTGCCTTTCGCGCAGGAAGCCGCGGGCGTGCCCATTATCGGCCCCATCTATTCCGAGCTGATCTCCGGGCACTATATCCTGGTCTATGTGGCCTTCCTCGCCGTGCCGATCACCGCCTATGTCCTCTATCGCACGCGGTTCGGGCTGCGCCTGCGCGCCGTGGGTGAAAACCCCAAGGCCGTTGACACAGCCGGCATTTCGGTGGTGAAGCTGCGCTACCAGGCTGTCCTGATCACCGGCCTGCTCTGCGGCTTTGCTGGGGCCTATTTCTCCATCGCCCAGGGTTCTGGCTTCGGCAACAACATGACCGCCGGCAAGGGTTTCATCGCCCTGGCAGCGCTGATTTTTGCCAAGTGGAAGCCGGTTCCGGCCATGTTCACCTGCCTGCTGTTCGGCTTCCTCGATGCGCTGCAGATCCGCCTCCAGGGTGCATCTTTTGGTGGCATAGAAATTCCGGTGCAGGCCATCCAGGCGCTGCCCTATGTGCTGACCGTGGTGCTGCTCGCCGGCTTCATCGGCAAGGCCGTCGGGCCCAAGGCCGGCGGCGTGCCCTATACCAAGGAGCGGTGACGGCAACGTCGCCGCCAGAGCAATGAGCAATATAGAATTGGACAAGGCCCTGTTTGAGGCCGCTGAAACCGTTCGCGTCAACGCCTATGCGCCCTACTCGAACTTTCAGGTGGGCGCCGCCATTCTTGCCGATGACGGCAAGATCTATGCCGGCTGCAATGTCGAGAACGCTGCCTATCCCGTCGGCAACTGCGCCGAGCCCAGCGCAATCGCCGCCATGCTGGCCGGTGGTGGCAAGCGCATCAAGCGTGTCTACGTCACTGGACCCGGCAGCACGCCGGTGACCCCCTGTGGCGGCTGTCGGCAGCGCATCCGCGAATTTGCCGACCTTGACGTCGAAATCATCTCGCACGCCGTCAACGGTGCGCCACTGGTGCAGACCCTCGGGCAGTTGCTGCCCCATTCTTTCGGACCGGAGTTTTTGGGAAAGTGACCAAGGCAGCCAAGACTATTCAGAAGATAGCCGGCAAGCACCCCATCTCGGCCGCAATCGTGCTCGGCTCGGGACTTTCGGCCGTCGGCGACCTGCTCGAAGACAAGGTCACCATTCCCTATTCTGAACTCAAGGGTTTTCCCGGCGGTGGCGTGTCCGGCCACGGCCGTGATCTCCTGATCGGGCAGATGGGGGGCAAGCGCATCGCCATCCTCACCGGCCGCGAGCACTATTACGAACACGGCAACGCCGCCGCAATGCGCCCGGCGCTCGAGGCCATGGCCGAATTGGGGGCCGAAACCCTACTGCTGACCAATTCGGCGGGCTCGCTTGACGAGCGCTACCGGCCCGGCGATCTGATGCTGATCTCCGACCACATCAACTACGCCGGCATGAACCCGCTGATCGGTGAACCCACCGACCGCCGTTTTGTGAACATGGTCGATTGCTACAACCCCGACCTGCGCGACAAGGCCAAGGCCATTGGCGAACGTCTCGGTTTTGCGGTCGGGGAGGGGATTTACCTGTGGTATTCCGGCCCGAGCTTCGAGACCATCGCCGAAATCCAGATGGCCATTCGCCTTGGCGCCAATGCCGTGGGCATGTCCACGGCACCCGAAGTCATCCTCGGGCGTTTTCTGGGCATGAAGGTCTGGGCCTGTTCCTCGATCACCAATATGGGTGCGGGCCTGTCGAACGAAAAAATCAGCCATGAACACACTAAAACCATGGCGGTACAGGGGGCGGAAAAGCTCAAGCGGCTCATTCCCGCCCTGGTGGAGGAGCTATGAGTCTCAAGGTCGTCGATACCAAATCTTCCGAACCGCTTCATAAGCGCAATCCCGGCTATCCGCTCGATCTCGATTGGGTGGAACGCATCCGCATGAACCGTTCGGCGCTTGAGCGCCGTGCCGGCTCCATCGGCGCGCGCCGCACAGTCAAGAAGGACTATCAGTTGGCCTGGCTGCTCAAGGCGATCACCATGATCGACCTGACGACGCTCAATGCCGACGACACGCCGGCCCGCGTCGAACGCCTTTGCGCCAAGGCACGCAATCCATTACGCGCCGAAATCCGCGAGAAGCTGGGCATTGGCGATCTGCGTGTGCTGCCAGGCGCGGTCTGCGTCTACCACACCTTCGTCAAGACGGCGGTGGATGCGCTTGAGGGCACCGGCATTCCAGTTGCCGCCGTGTCGACTGCCTTCCCCCATGGCCTGGCTCCGGTCGAAACCAAGATTGCCGAGATCGAGGCGTCGGTGAAAGACGGTGCCAAGGAAATCGATATCGTCATCGAGCGCGGCATGGTGCTGCGCGGTGACTGGCAGGCGCTTTACGACCAGGTCAAATCCTTCCGCAAGGCGTGCGGCGAGGCGCACATCAAGACCATTTTGGGTACTGGCGAACTCGCCACCCAGACCAACATCGCCAAGGCGAGCCTGGTCTGCATGCTGGCCGGCGCCGATTTCATCAAGACCTCGACCGGCAAGGAAAAGGTCAACGCCAATCTCGTCACCTCGCTGACTATGATCCGCATGATCCGCTGGTTCGCCGAAGAGACCGGCATCGAGATCGGGTACAAGCCAGCCGGCGGTATCGCGACGGCGGGCGACGCGCTCAAATATATGGCGCTGATGAAGGAAGAACTGGGCAACCAGTGGCTGCAGCCGCATCTTTTCCGCTTCGGCGCATCGAGCCTGCTCACCGATATCGAGCGGCAGCTTGAGCATGGCCTGACCGGCCATTACGCGGCAGATTATCGCCAGCCGATGGTGTGATGAACTGAATTCGAAGGGAATTGCACTTCCCTTTAAGTCGCCATTGCCGGGCTCGACCCAGCAATCCAGACCCTGCCTCCGCTAGTTGGATTGCCCGGTCGAGCCGGGCAATGACGGCGGGAGAAGGGTCGGAGAAGGACCGAGGAGCCTTCAAACATGAACAAGATCGCGCAAATCTTTGACAGCCTCGATTATGGCCCGGCGCCCGAGGCGCCAGATCAGGCCATTGCCTGGCTGGACAGCAAGGCTCGCAAGTTCGGCCATTTCATCGATGGCCAGTGGACCAGGCCCGGCAAGACTTTTGCCGCCGACAATCCGGCCACCGGCGCCTCGCTTGCTGAAATTACCGATGGCACCGCCGAGGATGTGGACGCAGCGGTCAAGGCGGCTCGCGCCGCGTTCAAGGGCTGGAGTGCGCTGTCCGGTTATGAGCGCGGCAAATACCTCTATGCCATCGCCCGCATGATCCAGAAGCACGCTCGCCTCTTTGCGGTGCTCGAGACCATGGACAATGGCAAGCCGATCCGGGAAAGCCGGGACGCTGATATCCCGCTCGCTGCCCGCCATTTCTACCATCACGCCGGCTGGGCTACCCATCTCGCCTCCGAATTCCCCGGCATGGTGCCCTATGGCGTCTGCGGGCAGATCATTCCGTGGAATTTCCCGCTCTTGATGCTGGCGTGGAAAATTGCCCCTGCCTTGGCTGCCGGCAATACCGTGGTGCTCAAGCCCGCCGAATTTACCTCGCTCACCGCCTTGCTGTTCGCCGAGATCTGCGAACGGGTCGGCCTGCCCAAGGGCGTGGTCAATATCGTCACCGGCGAGGGTGATACCGGCGCGGCCATCGTCAATCATCCCGGCATCGACAAGATCGCCTTCACCGGCTCGACCGAAGTCGGCAAGATTATTCGCGATGCCACTGCAGGCTCAGGCAAAGGCCTGTCGCTAGAGCTGGGCGGCAAGTCGCCCTATATCGTCTTCGAGGACGCCGACCTCGACAGCGCCGTCGAAGGCTTGGTGGAAGCCATCTGGTTCAACCAGGGTCAGGTGTGTTGCGCCGGATCGCGCCTTTTGGTGCAGGAGAGCATCGAGGAGCGCTTCATCGCCAAGGTCAAGAAGCGCATGGCCAATCTGCGCGTCGGCGATCCGCTCGACAAATCCGTCGATATCGGCGCGCTGGTCGCTCCGGTCCAGGTCGAGCGCATCAGGGACCTGATGAAGCGCGGCGTCGCCGAGGGCGCGGTTGTCTATGAGCCCGATGGCACGCTGCCGGCCAAGGGTTGCTTCCTCAAGCCGGCGCTCGTCACCAATGTCTCCCCCGCCAATACGCTGGTGGAAGAGGAAATCTTCGGGCCGGTGCTGGTCGCCATGAGCTTCCGCACGCCTGAAGAGGCGGTGGCTCTGGCCAACAATACCCGTTATGGGCTCGCCGCCACCATCTGGAGCGAGAATATCAATCTGGCGCTCGACATTGCCCCCAAGATCAAGGCCGGCGTGGTCTGGATAAACGGCACCAATAATTTCGACGCCGCTGTCGGTTTCGGGGGCTACAAGGAAAGCGGCTTTGGCCGCGAGGGCGGCCGCGAAGGCATGGCCTCCTACCTCAAGCCGGTCTGGGAAAAGGAACTCAAGCCTGCTCCCGTGCCGAAGCCGGTCACTGCAAAGCCTGCCAACCCTTTGGATGCAGGTCATCTCGACCAGACCGCCAAGATGTATATCGGCGGCAAGCAGGCCCGCCCCGACAGTGCCTACAATCGCGCGGTCCTGGGGCCCAGCGGCGCGCTGATCGGCGAAGTCGGCGAAGGCAATCGCAAGGATATTCGCAATGCCGTCGAGGCCGCCCGCGCGGCCTTGGCTTGGGGCACCACCGCGGCGCATTCTCGCGCGCAGATCCTCTATTTTCTCGCGGAGAACCTCGACTATCGCCGCGACGAGTTCGCGGCCCGCATCAAGTCACAGACCGGCGAGGATGGTGGCAAAGAAGTCGATCTCGCCGTCGAGCGCCTGTTCGGCTTTGCCGGCTGGGCCGATAAATTTGATGGCGCCATCCATAACCCACCCCAGCGTATGGTGGCCGCTGCCATGGTCGAGCCGCTCGGCGTGCTCGGCATCGTCGCACCGGTAGCAAAGCCGCTGCTCGGCTCGGTGGCGCTGATTGCTCCAGCCATCGCCATGGGCAATACCGTGGTGCTTGTCCCCTCGGAGCGCAGCCCGCTCTCCATGACCGATTTCTATCAGGTGCTCGAAACCTCTGACATGCCTTCGGGCGTCGTCAACATCGTCACCGGCGACAGCCTGACACTTGCCAAGACTATGGCCGAGCATGATGGCGTTGACGGCATGTGGTTCATGGGCTCAGCCGAAGCCTCAGCAATGGTCGAGAAGGCATCCACCGGCAATCTCAAGCAGACCTGGACCACTCGCGGCCTTGCCTACGATCTCGCCGATCCGCGCTTTGCCGGCGACTATCTCCTGGGCAAGGCGACACAAGTCAAGAACGTCTGGATCCCCTACGGGGCTTAGGCCCCTTCAACCGGCGCCGCCCCACCTTCCCCCGAGAGGGGGAAGAAAAGGCTCCACCCTGACCACGCATTCGAGCCATTTCTCTCCCCTCGGGGAGAGGGTGCCCGAAGAGCGGGTGAGGGGGCCGCAACCAGCGAGATCTCATGGTCTTCCTACCCCAAGAAGTCATCATCAAGAAGCGCGACGGCAAGGCTCTCGCTGATGTCGATATTGCCCAGTTCATCGCCGGCTTCGCCGCGGGCACCGTGTCCCACGCGCAGGCTGCCGCCTTTGCCATGGCGGTCTATTTCAACGACATGAGCATGGATGAGCGCGTGGCACTGACCAAGGCGATGCGCGATAGCGGTACAGTGCTCGACTGGTCCGATCTGGACGGGCCGGTGGCCGACAAACATTCGACGGGGGGTGTCGGCGATAATGTCAGCCTGATGCTGGCGCCGATCCTCGCCGCCATGGGCATTTACGTGCCGATGATCTCCGGTCGCGGTCTCGGGCATACCGGGGGCACGCTCGACAAGTTCGACGCCATTCCCGGCTACCAAACCAGCCCGGACAATGATCTGTTCCGTCAGGTGGTGCGCAGTGCCGGCTGCGCCATTATCGGCCAGACCGCCGACCTAGCACCCGCCGACAAAACGCTCTACGCCATCCGCGACGTGACGGGCACGGTCGAATCCATCTCGCTCATTACTGCTTCTATCCTGTCCAAGAAGCTGGCCGCCGGTCTCGATGCGCTCATTCTCGATGTGAAAACCGGCTCAGGCGCCTTCATGCCGACGCTGGAAAAGTCCCAAAACCTCGCCGAGAGCCTGGTAACGGTGGCCAATGGCGCCGGCCTCAACACTGGCGCCCTCATCACCGACATGAATGAACCGCTTGCCAGTGCCGCCGGCAATGGGCTTGAAGTGCGCAATGCGGTGGATTTTCTCACCGGCGCGCATCAGGATTTTCGCGTGCGCGAAGTTGTCCTGGCGCTCTGTGCCGAACTGGCGGTCATGACCGGCAAGGCACTCACGCAGGATGCCGGCAAACTGCTGGCCGTCTCGGCACTGGACAGCGGCCGGGCGACGCAGCGTTTCTCCATCATGGTGCATGCCCTAGGCGGACCGGCCGATTTCGTCGAGCGCATGAACGATTATCTCGCCCCGGCACCCATTGTCCGCGATGTCTTCGCCAAGGGGCAGGGCAGGATTTCCGCCATCGACACGCGTGGCGTGGGCATGGCTGTGGTGGCGCTGGGGGGCGGCCGCGCCACGCCGACCGACAGCATCGATCATCGCGTCGGTTTCGACCGGCTGGCCGGCCTGGGCGCCATGGTCGACCCGAGGACGCCAATAGCGCGCATCCACGCCGCTGACGAAAGCAGCGCCGCCGACGCTGAAAAACGGCTTCAGGCTGCTTATGTCTTGGGTGGCGATCTGCCAGCCCATCCGCTGATCGCCGGGCGGGTAGAGCCCAAGCGCTGAACCCGAATTGGTGCCGCTCCCGCGCTGTGCGGAGACGGCTTCGCCGAATATCAGAGGACGCGCTAAGCTGTCCCCCGCTCAAGGAGTGAAATCATGCCCCGCGCCATAGTCTGCCTGCTCGATAGCGTTGGTATCGGCGGCGCGCCCGATGCCGAGAGCTATGGCGATGTGGGCTCCAACACTGTCGGCCATATCGCCGAATGGGCCGCAGCAGGCAAGGCTGACCGCGCCGGCTTGCGCGCCGGTGCCCTGCATGTGCCCAATCTGGATGCCCTGGGCCTGGGCGCCGCCATAAAGCTCTCCACCGGCCTATTGCCACCAGGCCTCTCGGACGCGCCGAAAGGCGGCCGCTTCGGCGTAGGGCGCGAGGTCAGCAAGGGCAAGGACACGCCATCAGGCCACTGGGAAATCGCCGGAGTGCCGGTGCCGTTCGAATGGGGCTATTTTCCCCAGACCGTGCCCTCCTTCCCGGCCGAGCTGGTCGAGGAATTCATCCGCCGCGCCGATCTCCCCGGCATTCTCGGTGACAAGCACGCTTCAGGCACCGACATCATCGCTGAGCTGGGCGAGGAGCATATTCGCACCGGCAAGCCCATCTGCTACACCTCGGTGGATTCGGTGTTCCAGATCGCCGCGCACGAGACCCATTTTGGGCTCGACCGGCTGTATGAGATCTGCAAGGTCGCCTTCGAGCTGACTGCGCCGCTGAATATCGGTCGCGTCATCGCCCGGCCTTTTGTCGGCGAAACGCCTGAGACCTTCAAGCGCACGGGAAATCGCCGCGACTTCGCCATTGCCCCGCCGGAGCCGACCCTGCTCGATCGCAATGCGGCAGCGGGCAATTCCGTCTTCGCCATCGGCAAGATTTCCGACATCTATGCTGGCTCCGGCGTCACCCACAAGATCAAGGGCACGGGCATTCCGCAGCTGTTCGACAAGACGCTGGAGGCCATGGAAATGGCCGGCGACCGCGCCTTTATCATGACCAATTTCGTCGATTTCGACAGCGAATACGGCCATCGCCGCGATGTTCCCGGCTACGCGGCGGCGCTGGAGCTCTTCGATTCTCGCCTGCCCGAACTCATCGCCAAAATGCGCCACGACGATCTTTTGGTGCTGACGGCCGACCATGGCAACGATCCGACCTGGCCGGGCACCGATCACACGCGCGAACAAGTGCCGATCCTGGTCTTTTCCCCAGCCCTCGCGCAGGGAGAGATTGGCATTCGCTCAACCTTCGCAGATATTGGCGAAAGCATTGCCGCCTGGCTGGGCCTGGCCCCCGGCCGCCACGGCAAGTCCTTCCTTTGAAAACTCCTGTGCCGAGGTGATCGAGATGAGCGAAATTGCGGGTAATGTCACGGTTCTCGATCATCCGCTGATCCAGCATAAGCTGACCATCATGCGCAACAAGGAGACCTCGATTGCGGGGTTCCGCCGCCTGTTGCGCGAGATTGCGCACCTGATGTGTTATGAGGTGACGCGCGACCTCAAGCTGGAGCTGATCGACATCGAAACTCCGATGGCGCCGATGAAGTCGCCGGCGATCAAGGGCAAGAAACTGGTCTTCGCCTCGATCTTGCGCGCCGGTAACGGCCTGCTTGATGGCATGCTCGATCTCGTTCCCGCCGCCCGTGTCGCCCATATCGGCATGTATCGCGACCACGAAACACTGGAGCCGGTGGAATATTACTTCAAGGCGCCGTCGAGCCTCGAGGATCGCCTGATCATCGTCGTCGACCCCATGCTGGCTACCGCCAATTCTGCCACTGTCGCGGTGGAAAAGCTCAAGCAGGTCGGGGCCACCGATATACGCTTCCTCTGCCTTCTGGCCGCTCCGGAAGGGGTGAAACACTTCACCGAAGTGCACCCTGATGTGCCTGTCTTCACTGCGGCCATCGATAGCCATCTCAACGAAAGCGGCTACATCATTCCTGGTCTCGGCGATGCCGGCGACCGCATGTACGGCACCAAGTAGCCGTCCAGTTGCAGGGAAAGCCCATGGCCAAGCTCGTCCACAGCATGATCCGTGTCCTCGACGAGGCGCGTTCGGTTCGCTTCTACGAAAGGGCCTTCGGCCTCACGGTCAAAGATCGCCTGGATTTCGAGACCTTCACCTTGATCTACATGGCCGGCGAAGAGGTTGGGTTCGAACTGGAGCTGACCATCAACAAGGGCCGCGCCGCCCCCTATGAGCTGGGCGACGGCTATGGCCATCTGGCCGTAGTGGTCGACGATGTTGATGCGGAACATGCCCGCTTCACCGCCGAAGGCCTGACCGCCGGCAAGCTGGTGGATTTCAAGAATGGCGAGGTGTCGGTGGCCAGATTTTTCTTCGCCACCGATCCAGATGGCTACAAGATCGAAGTGATCCAGAAGGGTGGCCGGTTCCGGTAAGTGCTGGTTGAAGCGCCCTCGGGTCAAACCCGAGGGTGACGATGTGTGGCAAAGGCCACAGGGCGCCCGAGCGGTCTTACTTCGCCTTGAGCGGCAGGCCCAGCGCGATGAGGTCGGCGCGAAGATGCACCGGGTCCTTGAAGTGGATGCCATGCATGCCGAACTTGCGGGCTGCCACGATATTGGGTTCGCTGTCGTCGATGAAGACGCAGCTCTCCGGCGCCATGCCATAACGCTCGCAGAAGACGCGATAGATGCGCGGATCGGGTTTCACCAGGCCTTCAAGGCCGGAGACGATGACGCCATCGAACTTTTCCAGGAACGGCCATTCGCCCAGCCGCGTCATCCACTTCTCCCAGGAGAAATTGGTGATGGCGAAGGTGGGGATGTCCTGCTCGATCAGTTCGTTATGGATGTCGATCGTGCCCTGGATGAACGGGCCGAATGTCTCGGTCCAGCGCTCATCGAACGCCTTGATTTCGCGCCAGTATTTGGGAAAGCGGGTAACGAGCTTGGCAACGCCTTCGGCATAAATCTCGCCGGCGTCGAATTCAAGGTTCCAGTCGCCGGTGCAAATGTTCTGGTGGAACCAGAGCGCCTCTTCCTCGGTCTCGAACAGCTTGCGGAACAGATAGAGCGGGTTCCAATCGACGAAGACGCCGCCAAGGTCGAAGACTGGGATGATGGTATCGTGCATGGTCTCTATCACGCCGGAGGAAGGATGATCGGCTTGTGCCATGCCAAGTCCCATGGAGCAAGCATGGCGCTCAGATACGGCGCAGGTGGTTGTCCCAAGCCGCGCCGCCCGACACCACTGCACGTTGATCGTCCGGCGTAGCGACGACGAGCTCGCCCCGCCCGCTCGACACCAGCAATTCTCCTGCAGAATAGGGAGCCACCCCGCAGCCATCGGGCAAATCCAGCGTGCCCATGCACCGTCCGGTGGCGCTGTCCCAGAACACCACTACGCCGCCATGCGGCGCCGAGGTCGCAACGATATCGCCTGCCGGGTCGATGGCGACGGAGCCCACATAATTGCGCATGGCGCGGTGGATAGTGCTGGGCGCGGTGAAAAGCTCAATGGCGCTGCCACGTCGATGCCGCCCGACTAGGGGCGGAGCCATAGCCGGGTCGCCTTCAAACTGGCAGCCGAACCAGACATCGCCGCGCGCATCCAGCACCATGTGACGAATGGAGAGCTGATGCAGCGCCTGCGGCAGGCTCGCTTCCTCGATCAGTTCGCCCGAGGCAATGTCGAGATAGACGATGGAGGGTGCCATCGTACCCAGATTGAGCTTGATGCGGTCATAATCGGGATGGGTCAGAATGCCGCCATTGGCGATGATGGCAGTCCGCCCGTCGGCGGCCATCAGGATTTCGTGCGGGCCGATGCCGCCGGTCGGCAGTTCCCCAATGCGGCGATAGCTGTCGCTGGCATCGTATAGTCCGGTGACGCCGCGTTCGCCCTCATAGTCGTTCTCGGTGGCCAAGAGCAATCGGCCGCCATCGGCATAAATGCCATGGCCGAAAAAGTGCCGGTCAGGGCTGGCGGCGATTGCCACCGGCGCAGTTTTGCCATCGACATCGAAGGCCATGGCGAAGCGGCCGGGCGCGCGCGCGAAGGCCACGGCGCGGCGCGCGGTGGGATCGAGCGCGAACGAATGCCCGCGCGCTTCGAGCGGCAGCACCAGCCGGTCACGCCCGCGCTCATCGATTACTGCGGCCTCGAAGCGCCCGTCTTGCCCGCGCGCGCCAAGAAATAGCGGTTCGTCTTCACCGGCTCTCAGACCGGGCGCGATCAGGCTTGCCCCGGCCAGTGCCAGGAAGGTGCGGCGATCAATCCCCGTCAAGCGCATTGAAGCCCATCGCCAGACCGAGAGATGCTGTCATGTCTTCGCCGATCGCTGTGCTGGAATAGCCCAGCTGCAGCGCCACGAAATCGAGCCGCTTGCGGCTCTCCACCTCGCCAAAGGCTGCCTCTGCCGGTTGGGTAATGCCATCCATGGCCCTGCTCGCCTGCTCGAGGTTGAACAGCACATTGCGCACCGGCGACACATTGGCGTCAGGCAGGCTCTCATTGAGGCTGGTGGCCTCGAGCAGGTCATGAAGGCCGGTGAGCTGCGCCCGCACCAGTGCGAAGGTCAGATCGCTGCGCCAGAGTGGCGCCCGCTTGCCGCGGGCGTCAGCAATCGTTTCGCCCAGCGCAGGCAGAAGTTCGGCAGAGCGGACGAAATCGACACCCGTCAGCAGCGCCTTGACCAGCTCTCCCATGACTTCGGTCTGGCTGCGGAAATATCCGTCCTCGCCAGGATCGCGGAAACTCCCGCCGATTGGCGCGTCCTCCGACCATCCGGCGGCGATAGCATGCGCCTGGCGGGACAGCATGACCGCAACGGCCCGAGCATAGGCACAGCGGTGCGCATCGCCCGTCGCCAGCGTCGCGGCATCGGTGCCATCGAGCAGATAGTCCAGCGCGAAAAGGTTTTGCAGCGCCACGGACTTGCCGGCCAGGGTTTCGGGATCGGTAACGCTCGGGTCCTGCTCCAAGAGGGCGGCCTGCACCTGTTTGAGTGTCACCCCGCGCGGGTCGGGCCAGAAGAACACGGTTTCGAAGCGGTTGTCCGACACCAGTGGCCCGAACCGCAACACCGACAGCCGCCCCCAGCTTTCGACCACCTCGCCAAATGCCGCTCGCGTGGTTGCCAGATGCTCCACCGACGGGACTGCGCAAAGCGCGTCGCTCGTCGTGACCAACGCCTCGGTTGCGGCGCTGAATCCCGTAACGGTCGACGCCACGAAGCGCTCCACGACACGTTCACCCAGATCGGCGGGTAGCAGCGTTTCGTCGGCCATGGCCGGCGGGGTGAGCAGGAATGCAATCAGCACCAGTGCCTTGCGCATTAGAGCGACTCCAGAAAACGGACCAATTGTGCTCGCTCGGCGGGCGACATGCCAATCACGGCGTCGCGCGCCGTTTGGGCTTCGCCGCCATGCCAAAGCACGGCCTCCAACAGGGTGCGGGCGCGGCCATCGTGCAGGAAGCTGGCTTGCGGATCGACCAACTGGCTGAGCCCGATGCCCCAAAGCGGCGGCGTGCGCCATTCACTGCCTGCGGCCAGACCCTCGGTGTGTGCGTCGGCCAGGTCGGGTCCCATGTCGTGCAGCAGAAAATCCGAATAGGGCCAGATCAGCTGGAATTGTTGCGCCGGATGGCCGGCGTCGCGCCGGGTGACATATTTGGGCGTATGGCAGCTCGTGCAGCCGCTGGCGTAAAACTGCGCCTTGCCGGCCAGCACATCGGGACTGTCGATATCGCGTCGCGCCGGAACGGCGAGGTTGCGCGAATAGAACGCCACAAGATCAAGCAGGTCGCCGGGCACTTCTTCGGCACCAAATTGGGGCTGCGCCCCATGCGGCAGCGCGCGACACGCCGTTTGTGCTGCGGTGCAGTCGCCATAGTGGTCGGGCAAAATCGGCGTGCTCAACCCCATGTCACCGGCAAAGGCGTGGGCCGTCTGCTGGATAATGCTGGGTTGAGCGGCCTTCCACCCGAAAAGGCCCAGCCGCCTCTCGCCATCGGCGCCCAAGCTCCAATTGGCTCGGCCAGAAATGCCGTCGCCATCAGCATCGTCGGGATCTGCCTTGGCCAGAATATCCTCGGGGGCGATGGCTTCGACCAGACCGAGCCCAATCATCGGTGGCGATACGCGGGCCGAGAACCGCAGCGTGTCGACAAAAGGCCCATAGCCGGGGTCGACCAATTCCAGTTTCGGCCGGCGCAATTCGATGCTCTCATCCCCGGCAAAGGCGAGGATCACAGGCTCGTATGTGAACCTTATGCGCGCCTCGGGCGGCAGGCCGGCAACGGCACCATCCTGGATCTGGCCGCCATAGATGGTGTCGGGCGCAGCCGTGAGGCGGCCCTCGGAAATCGCCTCGGCCTGTTCGGGGGTTGGCTCGACCGAAATGCGCACCAGAAGCGAGGTGGCGCTATCGTCGGGCCCCATCGGCGCATGTCCACGGCCGTCCTTGATGTGGCAGGACTGGCAAGCGCGGGCATTGAACAATGGCCCGAGCCCGTCGGAGGCCTGGGTGGAGGAAGGTGCCGAAACCCAATCCTTGCGGAAAATGCCATTGCCCAGGAGGAACTGCTGCTGCCCCTCGAAATCGAGATTGGCCGAGGGCAGGGAGAACGCATTGCTGTCCAGCCTGACATCGACAGTCGCGGCGCCCGCCTGCTTTGCCTCGAACGCTTCGGGCTTGTCAAAGGCCACGGTCGGCGCCGTTACGCGCGTCACCCGTGCCAGATCGGCGGCGTCGAGATCGGTGCGGTTTTGGTTGTCGAGCGCTGTGGCCGTGGCTGCGGCGAGCATCACGGAAAGCAGGGCGAACAGGCTGGGGCGCAGGCGCATCGGAAAACGTCCGACAGGGGTTTGCCCGGCAGGGGAGCCGCCGGGCCTCACGTTTGCTGGAAAATTTGCCTGCGACTACTGGAACACGGCGTTGGGATTGTCGAGGCTGTCCGAGCCCTCGATAGTCACATCAGCCAGGTTGAGATCGGCAATGACCCGCTCGAAACTGCGGGTCTGGGCGATAAGCCCGTCGATCACCGCCTGCACAGCCGCATTGCCCTCCACATTGCCTTCACCGATCATCTGATCATAGGCCTCGCCTGCCTCGGCACGCGCCACGAGCGCCTTGGCGGCGGCCACCGTGTCGCTGAGCTTTTGGCTGACCTCGTCGGCCAGTGCTGCATCGCGCTCCGTCATCAGGTCGGCCATGGATGGACCCTCTATCACCGAACCATCGATGCGCTGATAGCGTCCATTCCAGACATTCTGCATGCCCAGCACGTCATAATAGTGCGAGTTGTGCGTGTTGTCGGAGAAGCAATCATGTTCCTCCTCTGGGTCGTTGAGCAGGAGCCCCAGCTTCATCCGCTCCCCGGCCATCTCGCCATAGGACAGCGAGCCCAAGCCGGTCATGATCGCGGTGAGACCGGAGGTCGGGTCGCCATCGATGATGGCAAGGCGCGCTTCTCCGTCTTCGGCCCACTGGCCGGTCATGTCTTCAAGATCTGAGATCAGCAAATCGGCTGCGGCTTCGAGGTATTGGATGCGTCGGTCGCAATGCCCGCCGGTGCAATTGGCGGTATCGAAATCGCTGGCCGGGCGATTGCCGGCGCCCGGGCCGGTGCCGTTGAGATCCTGCCCCCAGAGCAGGAATTCGATGGCGTGGTAGCCGGTGGCGACATTGGCCTCGACACCGCCAATCTCATGCAATGCGCCCAGCACTTCAGGGGTGATGGTGGTGGCATCGACGCTCTGCCCATCGACCGAGATATCGGAATTGGCGATGACGTTGACGGTGTAGAAGGCATTCTCATCGGACTCGCTGCCATAGCGTGCGTCGACATAATCGATCAGCCCTTCGTCCAGCGGCCAGGCATTCACCTTACCCTCCCAGGCGTCGACCAACGGATTGCCGAAGCGGAAGGCTTCGGTCTGCTGATAGGGCACGCGGGCCGCGAGCCAGGCCGCGCGCGCAGCGGCAAGGGTGTCGTCGCTGGGCTTGGCCGCAAGCGCGTCGATGGACTCTCGCAACGCCCTGGCCGAGATCAGGCTGTCCTCGTAACCGGCATGCGCGATGTCGGCATAAGTCTCGAGAATTCCCGCCTCGTCTGCGGCATAGGCGCCCTGGCTCCCCATCAGGGTGAGAGCGAGAAGGGACGAAACAAGGTGAAAACGGCGCATCGCAAACTTCCTCCGGAGCGCCTGCCTCCTATGGCCGGACGCTCTTCTGCTGGCCTGTCTGGACAGGGAGACAACACGTCTCGCCTTCACCGATCGGCGACCGATCCGTTGACTAGCAAAACTTGAGGTTGAGTGTCAATTTTTACATCAGCCACCGCTGATGGTCGAGGCGACGCTGCCTGCGAACACCTTGATCATGGCGGGCGACAGGATGACGATGAACAGCACCGGCAGGAAGAAAATGATCAACGGTACCGTCAGCTTGGGCGGTAGGGCCGCTGCCTTCTTCTCGGCTTCCATCATGCGGGCTTCGCGACCTTCTTCGGCCATGACGCGCAGCGCCTGGCCCACGGATGTGCCGTAGCGGTCCGCCTGGATCAGCGCTGTCATCACCGCCCTGACGCCGTCGAGCCCGGTGCGGCGACCGAGATTTTCATAGGCGCGGGTGCGGTCTTCGAGAAAGGACAACTCGGCTGTGGTCAGCGTCAGTTCCTCGGCAAGTTCAACGCTTTGCGTCCCGATTTCCTTGGCTACCCGCTTGAAGGCGTGTTCCATCGACATGCCGGCTTCGACACAAAGCAGCAGCAAGTCGAGGCAATCCGGCCAGGAGCGCCGGATAGAGGCCTGCCGCTTCTGTGTGGAGTTCTTCAACATCAGGATCGGCAGGTATGATCCGATCAGGCCCGCACCAATGGCATAGACGATGTTGAGATAGACCGGCCGATCGCCGGACGAGACGAACAGCAGATAGAAGGCGACGGCGGCGAAGATGGCCAGCGGCGTGGCGAAGCGCTGGAACAGGAAACTCGTCAGGTGCCCCTGGCCACGAAAGCCGGCCGTGGCCAGCTTGTCGATGGTGGTGTCGTCCTGAAACGCCTTTTTGAGGTCGAACCGCTCGACCGCGTTCTTCATATAGCTCTTGGCCTCAGAGCCGCGGCGAATGGAACTGCGCGAATCCGAAACTGTGCCACCTCGCAGGCGCGCCATTTCCTCGGCGCGCATCTTGTCCCGTTCCAGTGCCACACGCTTGATGCGGCCCTTCACCTCTCGCTTGCCGATGAACGAGGTTCCGAAGGTGAAAACCACCGCACCCGCCGAAATGGCGGCCAGCATCGCGATCAGGAAATCGCGCTGGGTGATCATATCGATAATGCTCACGTGAACGTCTCCTGGGTCCCGTACACCGATCAGATCTCGAACTGGACCATGCGATACATGATGAAAATGCCAAGCGAGAGCATGATGCCTCCGATCCCCAGACAGAGCATGCCGATGGGGGTGGTGAACAACGGCTGCAGGTAGCCCGGCGAGAAGACGGAAACGAGGATGGCCACTACGATCGGCAGCGATCCAATGATACCGGCCGAAGCCTTGGCCTCGGACGACATCGCCTTGACCTTCTGCTTCATCTTCTTGCGATTGCGCAGCACATGCGCCAGATTTCCCAGTGCTTCGGACAGATTGCCACCGGCCTGTTGCTGCACCGAAATCACCACCACGAAGAAATTGACCTCCGGCAGCGGCACGCGGTCGAGCAGCACCTGCACCGCCTCGGTCATCGAGAAGCCGAAGCTCTGCTGGTCCAGCACGCGGCCGAATTCGGATTTTACCGGTTCCTTGGTGTCCTTGGCCACCACGCGCATGGAATCGTTGAGCGGCAGGCCGGTCTTGATGCCGCGCACGATCGCCTCGATGGCGTTGGGCAGTTCATCGAGAAACCGGTCCTGATAGCGCTTGCGCTTATGTTTCACATAGAGCCGCGGCAGCAGATAGGCGCCGGCAACAGCGAAAATGGCGGCGAAATAATAGGGTATCTGCACAACCAGCAGGATCAAGAACAGGCCGCCGCCGAAGATTATGCTGTTGCGGATGAACGTTGCAGGCGTGATGGTCATTCCGGCCTGGAACAGCAGGTCGGTTAGCGTCAGCCGCTTCTTGGTATTGAGTTCGTCGGACTGCGCCTTGAGCGCCAATTGCACGGTCTTGCGGCGCTGGTCGCGGGTGCGGTCGGCGTTCTGGCCGCGGCGGGCGGCACTGATATCGCCCTGATAGAGCTTGCGCCGTGTATCGGCACGGCTATTTCCGAGGGCCGATGGCACCAGGGCAAAGCCCAGGGCGCCGATGAAGACTGCGAACAGCAGGGCCAGCAGGAGAGTTTGCATGCTCAACGCCCCAAAAGCTCGTGCTGTTCGGTATTGGCTTTCTCCAGCGCCTCGACCAGATTGGCCTCTTCGTTGAAATAGCGGGCGCGCTCGGTAAATTGCGGCTTGGTGATACCGGTTGAGCGGTGCTTGCCCAGCAGCATTCCACCTGCATCCTCGCCCATGATGTCGTAGACGAACACGTCCTGGGTCACGATCACATCGCCTTCCATGCCCAGCACTTCGGTGATGTGGGTAATGCGGCGGGAGCCGTCGCGCAGGCGCGCCGCCTGTACGATGACGTCGATGGACGACACGACCATTTCGCGGATCGTGCGGCTGGGCAGGGCATAGCCGCCCATGGTGATCATCGATTCCAGACGCGACAGCGCCTCGCGCGGTGAGTTGGCGTGCAGCGTGCCCATCGATCCGTCATGGCCGGTATTCATGGCCTGGAGAAGGTCGAAGGCCTCCGGGCCGCGCACTTCGCCGACAATGATGCGTTCGGGCCGCATACGCAGACAGTTCTTGATAAGATCGCGCATGGTGATCTCGCCCTCGCCCTCAAGGTTCGGCGGGCGGGTTTCGAGGCGCACCACATGCGGCTGCTGCAACTGAAGTTCGGCGGAGTCTTCGCAAGTGATGACCCGCTCGTCCTTCTCGATGAAGGCTGTGAGGCAATTGAGCAGCGTCGTCTTGCCCGAGCCGGTGCCGCCCGAAATCAGCACATTGGCCCGTACGCGGCCAAGGATGCGCAGCACTTCCGCGCCTTCAGGCGAGATGGAATTGTATTTGACCAGCTGGCCCAGGGTCAGCTTGTCTTTTTTGAACTTACGGATGGTGAGTGCGGCGCCGTCGATGGCGAGCGGCGGCGCGATGACGTTGACGCGGGAGCCGTCAGGCAGGCGGGCGTCACAGATGGGCGAACCTTCATCGACGCGACGGCCGACCTGGCTCACGATGCGCTGGCACACATTCATCAAATGGGCGTCGTCGCGGAAGCGCACATTGGTGAGGCGCACCTTGCCGGCCACTTCGATATAGCACTTCTGCGACCCGTTCACCATGATGTCGGCGATGTCGTCGCGCGCCAGCAGCGGCTCCAGCGGGCCATAGCCCAGCACGTCGTTACAGATATCCTCGAGCAAGTCCTCCTGCTCGGAGATCGACATGACGATGGACTTGAGCGCGATGATCTCGGCGACGATGTCGCGGATTTCCTCCCGCGCCGCCTGGCTTTCCATCGTGGCCAGCTGGCTGAGGTCGATGGAATCGATCAGCGCGTTGAAAATGGCCGACTTGGTCTGGAAATAGTTCTGGTCACGTGCGGCGTCCACCGGTGCGCGGACGTCGAGCACCTCGTCGGTGGTGCGGCCACGCGCACCGATGCCATCGGTGTCGCTCGCCCTGCGGATAGGGGCAGAAGTGGCGGCAGCGGTCGTCGAAGGCGGAGGGCTGGCGATGGGCCTGGGGACTTCTCCGACCCCAGGGGTATTGCCCCCGAATGTTGTGCGCTTGCCAAACATGGTTCCGTCCTTGGTCCGTCAGTGCCGGTGGCGTCTCAGGCCCGCTTCTTGAACAAAGCGGGCAGGGTGGTCAGCAGGCTTGTCGCTTTGCTGGCGCTGTGTGAGGCCTGCCGCCCGGTGACATGCATGCCGATGGCGCGGTAGATCTCGTTGGCCTTGTTGTTTGCCGAGACCTCGGCGATCATCTGGCCATTATTGGCGGCAGTGCCGAACAAGGCTGCATCGAAGCCGATCTGGCCGATCAGCGCGCATTCCACCGAGCTGGCAAACTCGCTCGGATTGATCTCGGGCCGGCGGGGCACGCCATGCTTGTTGATCACCAGACTCACGGCTTTTTCGGTGGGACGCAGCGCCTTGATGGTGTCGGCGAGGTTTTTGGCATTGCGCAGATTGGCCAGGTCGGGTTCGGCCACGATCACCACCTCATCGATGGCGGCGAGCGTGTGCCGCGTCCAGCCACTCCACACATGTGGGATGTCCAGCAGAATCACGGGCACCGATTTCTGGCAGATCTCGATGATCTGCTCGAAGGAGCGCTCTTCGAAATCCCAGGATCGATCAAGCGTTGCGGGCGCGGTCAGCAGGTTGATGTGGTTGGCCGCCTTGCTCATCAGGCGGTCCAGCATGGTCTGGTCCACCTTCTGGTTGGCCAGCAGTGCATCGGCCAGTCCGTGCGGCGGGTCCTGATTGAAGTTGAGGCCGGCCGTGCCGAAAGGCAGGTCCATGTCGAGGATCAAGCAGTCCTGGCGCAATGTCGTTGCAATGGACCAGGCTACATTGTGCGTGATTGTGGAGCCGCCGGCACCACCCTTGGCCGAGATGAAGCCGATGGTCCGCCCGATGGGGGCAGCGCCTTCGGCCGCATAGAGCTCGGTGATGGCCGTGACGATCAGCTGCGGCGAGGCCGGCAGCACGATATATTCGGAAATGCCCGAGCGGATCAGCTCGCGATAGAGCGTCACGTCGTTGAAGTGGCCGAGGACGATCACTCTGGTCGAGGCGTCGCAGACCTCGGCGAGGCTTTGCAGCGCCTGCGGAATGGCTTCGGGCGGCAGCGAGGTTTCGACGATGATCAGATTGGGGGTGGGGTTGGACTTGTAAGTCTCCACCGCCCCTTCAATCCCGCCATTATGGGTGGTGAGCGCCACCTTGGACATGCGCCGGTCATGCAGCGCGCTTTCCACCATCTGGGCGGTCTGGGAATGCTCGCAGAATGCCTGGATGGTGATGCGCGGCACCAGCCGGGCGCCGGCGGCGATCTCGGCTGCCGGCTCTTCTGCCTTGGGGGTGACGGATGGGGTGAGGAAACTCATTGGTCTGAACTCCTGGCGTGGTGCGGGTCAGGGCTTAGTCGAGCACGAAGCCGACTGAACCGTTGAAGCCGCCACGCATCTCGCCGCCGCCGACGACGCCATAGCGCCGCTCGAGAGCACCAAGAAAAATGCCTTCCGCATCCGTGGCGGGCACGCTGAAATCGGTCGGAACGGCGACGGTGTTGGCAGGGGTAGGCGAGACGAAATAGGGGGTTACCAGAATAACCAGCTCGGTCTCGAAATTCTGGTACTGGCGCGAGCGGAACAGGGCGCCCAGTATCGGGATATTGCCCAGCACCGGCATCTGGCTGATATCGCCGGTGGTGCGTCGATCCAGCAGGCCGCCAATGGCCAGGGTCTGGCCGACGCCCAGCTCTACCGAGGTGACGGCTTGGCGCTTGTTGATCGAGCCATCGGTTTGCGGCTCGGAGACCGCGGTATTGACCTCGAGCCCGATCGTGCCATTGGAACGCACCTGAGGGGTGAACTTGAGTTCCACGCCATAGGGCTTCCACGTCGTCTGCCGGACATTGTCGACGACAGTGTTGTAGGGCAATTCACCGCCGGCCAGGAAATCAGCAGACTTTCCGGACATAGCCGTCAACGTCGGCTGCGCCAGCACGTGCACGGCGCCCCGCGTCTCGAGCGCCTTGATGGCGGCGTTGATCTGCACATTGCCGATAGGGAAGCCGCCGGTGGCATTGTCGCCGCCCCAGCCGGAGCCAGTGGCCTGCGTGCTGTTGAAGCCCAGGCTCACATTGCCGATCGTGGCGCTGCCCGAAAGGTTGATGCCTAGCTGCTTGGCCACGTCGCGGCGGATTTCCGAGACGGTGACTTGCAGCATCACCTGCTGCGGCCCTGACACATCGATAATGCTGGCGACGTTCTCTGCAGAGCCTGCGAACTGCACCGCCACCGCTACGGCGCGGTCCTTGTCCTCGGTGGAGAGCACAGAACCGGTCAGTACGACACGATTGGTCGATCCCCCCAAGGTGACGGACTCCACCTTGATGTGCGATCCGGGAATGACCCGGGCCAAGGCTGCTTCGAGTGCGCTGCCGACCTGGGAGGGTTCTTCCATCACCCGCACGTCCAGCACCTGGATGGTGCGGCCGGCATCGTCGATGAACAGGATATTGGTGTCGCCACCGCGCACGCCCTGGATGATGGCACGCGTCCTGGTCCGCATGATCGCAGCCGCAAGGTCGGGCTGCGACACGATCACTTCGGCCACCCCTGCGGGCAGGTCGACGATCATGGATTTGTTGAGCTGCACCTCCACCTTGCGGGTCGCGCCATAAGCGCCAGCCGCGATGGCGATCTGCGCTTCCTGTGCCACAAGCGGCAGGCCCGGCGCTGCAGTGGCCAGCATTGCGCCCACCAGCGTGGCACCAAGGGTGCGGCGGAAAAAGGATTTCGGCATGGTCATGGACTTGCGCATCTGCATCTCCGCCCCCTACTGCGGGAGGACCTGGGGCGCCTCGGGCGCCATCTGAATCTCGGGATCCGACGACACGTAGTCGCTATCGGACGAATAGTCGGCCGCAAACTGCTGCTGGTCGGGCATGGTGCCGCCAGCTCCGGCGCCGGCCATCACTGACTGTTCCTTGCCGAAGCGGATCAGGCGCACGGCCTGGTTGGCCGTTGTGGGGCGCCCCATATCAGGGCGGTTGAAGTCGGTTACCGCGCGCAGCGTCAGGCTGAGTTGGCCACGCATCGAGGCGTTGATCAAGGTTTCGGCCTGGGCCGGATCGAGCTCGAGAGTGGCAATGGTGTTCTTGTCGAAGGTTACCGGCACCGGGGCGCCATTCTCCGATTGCTCGCTCCCGCCGCTGGCGCCCATTTCGCCCAGGCGCTTGCCGATAGCGAGAACGCGCACATTGGACAGGATGACTTCGGAGCGCTGCCCCATATTGGTCGAGGTGGTCAGCACCACGTCCACATGGTCGTTCGGTACCACGAAGCCGCCGGCGCTGGACACGGCCGTCACGCCCACCGAGACGCCGCGCATGCCAGACGAAAGGACGGCCGAGAGATAGCCCTGGTCGGCATTGACCAGCTTGGCGGCACGGATCGGCTCGCCTGGGAAAAATTCGAAGCGCACCACCGAACCGGTCAGCTCAGATGGCGCTTCGGGCATGGCGGCAATGGTGACATATTCGGGACGCAGCGCGCCTTCCGGCCAGTCCTGCCATTCGACCGAATTCGTGGTGAGACGCTCACCAATGCCGATTGGCCCCTTGGCCACCAGCACCTGGGTCCTGGCTTCGGGAACGACCTGGGTAACGACCTGCTGTGGTGCCGGTGCGCGATTGCCGCGTGTGACGAGGAAAGCGGCAAGGCCGCCAGCCACGAGGGCAATTACCAACAGGATAATACGCGCCGGCTTCATGACCACACTCCGGTTGTCCGCGGGCCATGCAGCCCCAGTTCCACCAGATCGACTATGGAGTGAAAGGGTCAAAGTTTAGTTAATCGCTCCTTTTCAGGATAGGTTAATGAACTGTGAATGCTTGCGTTTTGCGAATGAAGACGCCCGCTGTTCGTCGTTTTACTGATGAGGTGACGCCAAAATGCAAAAGGGTCGTGCATGGCACGACCCTTGAAAGCCCGCTGAAAGGGCTGCGAAGATCAGGCAGTGAGGTGGAGGAAGATGGCCGAATGCGAATAGGTCATCAGCCCGGCGACCGCCATGGCGATACCATAGGGAATGCCCTGCTTGCTGTCATGCAGCCGCTCGAGCCAGCGATAGCGCGCCAGAAACGGGGTGAGTGGCACGCGGCGCAAAACCAGGATCAGCAGCGTCAGGACGCCGCCGAACAGGGCTGTGTAGACGAGATAGGGCAGGGCCAGCCCAAAGCCGAGCCAGAGGGTGGTCGCCGCCGCGAGCTTGGCGTCACCGCCGCCGATCCAGCCCAGAGCAAACAGCCCGAACGCCACAGCCAGCACCGCCAGCGCACACAGCACATGCATGGCAAATTGCTGCAGCGGCAGGTTGATGGCTATAGCAACGACGAAGAAGCTGGCGACCAGCAACAGCACCAGTTTGTTGGAGATCCGCATGGTCAGAAGATCGGAAGACGCAGCGAAAGCCATCAGCAGCGGAAAGATCAGCAATGCGATCGTGGACATGGTGGTGGTCTCGAAAACCTTGGGCTTCTACCAACCTGCCAAAGCACGATTAATAAAGCCCAAAAATAAAAAGGGAGGCCGTGTGGCCTCCCCTCGAAAATGTTTGGCTACTGCCGGATAAATTACGGCGAAGGTGCGGGTGTAGTGCCATTCATGTTGTTTACGCTGTCACCCAGCACATCAGAAATGCCGTTGAACAGGCTGCCGAGATTACCACCCAGCGCCTGTGCGGCGACGATGATACCAACGGAGATAAGTGCGGCGATCAGGCCGTACTCGATTGCGGTCGCGCCCGACTCGTCCTGCGCGAAACGTGCGAAAATGTTCATTCCCAGGCTCCTTTTTACACGTTCTCGGGTGACGGCTATGTCGGACACGTCACACAACGAACATGAGCAAACCCTAGCCCTGACCTATTGAAAGAGCGTTAATCGGCGCACCGATCCGGTCGCGATGGAGCTCCCCATTATTCATAGTCGACAATGGGTTAATGAGAAGAGTTGCCTTTTATCAATTGCTATCCGCAACATTTGCGGCTTTAGTTTGTCCATATATAGTATAGGGCGCTTCCACTGTGCTGGCGCCTTCGGTGCGATACTCATATGGACCTGTGCCTGCCGGTTTGGCGGTGCCGAGGACTTGGATTGCTCGTTTTCGAAGTATTTACCATTCTGGCAGATCGTAGGGGCCTGCGTATCAGTTGCCGGAATGTCGCCATGTCTCGATTTATAGCCGCCCTTATCGGTCTTGCCATGGCCGGCTCGCTGTCACCGGCACCGGCCATTGCCCAGGATGGCGCCCCCATCAATGTGAACGTCAATATGGCGCGCGTGCTGCGCATCAGCGCGCCGGCGGCAACTGTTATCGTCGGCAACCCTGGAATTGCCGACGTCACCATTCAGGATCCACTGACGCTGATCCTGACCGGCAAGAGTTACGGCCAGACCAATCTCATCATCCTCGACAGCGCTGGCCAGCCGATTGCCGACACCCTGGTTGAAGTCGCGCAGATGCAGGCGGGAGTGACGACCGTTTACCAGGGGCAGCGCCGCACCAGTATCGCCTGCGCGCCGGTTTGCCAGCCCTTGGTGATGATGGGTGACGACAATGGCTTTTCCAGCACTGCGCTGGCCTCCTCGCAGCTCGTGCAATCGACAGCCAACTGACCCGGACCTTCGGGCATGACTTAACCGGCTGGCAACTGTCTCTGCCGAAACTGCCCCAATTCGGCGCGTTCTAACCAATGATTAGCTCTGCCCACCTAGGTTTGTGGCAGATGAGGCGCGTGGGGCATGGCGACAGGGTTGATAAACAAATCCGCAAGATCGGGCAGGGCCTGGCGTCGCCGCTTCATGCGCAATGAGGATGGCGCGACGGCAATCGAATTCGCGCTACTCTCCTTTCCGTTCTTTCTGATTGTCGCCGGAATCCTGCAGACTTCGGTGATTTTTCTGGCCAGCCAGGTGCTGGAAAGCGCCGTCAATGACGCTGCGCGCAACATCCGTACCGGCCAGTTCAACGCGGCGACGACGATTGACACCTTCCGCGCGTCCATCTGCGATCGGCTTTACAATCTCTATGCCGATTGCTCGGGCCTGCATGTGCAGGTGACCGAAGTGCTGAACTTTCAGTCTGCTACAGTCGTGCCGCCTGTCGACCCGACCTGCACGGAGAACTGCGACTGGCTGGTACCCCAGGTGTGGCAGCCCGGCGGCTCCCGCAGCATTGTCCTGGTGCAGGTGCATTATCGCTATCCGGTCTATCTGCAGGCTGGCGCGCTTGGCATGTCCAACCTTGGCGATGGCCGGCGCCTGATCGGGACCGCGACCGTGTTCCAGAACGAGCCGTTCTGATGCGTCCGTTTGTCAAGACGCTCGCCATGTTCACCCGCTTCCTGCGTGCCAGAAAAGCCTCTGCTGCCGTCGAATTTGCCCTGATCCTGCCGGTCATGCTGCTGGTCTATATCGGCACCATGGAGGCGAGTGCGCTGATCTCAATGGATCGCAAGGTGCAATCCGTCGCTTCATCGATGGGAGACCTTGTCTCACGTACCAATACCAGTCTGACTCGCGCCCAGATGCGCGATTTCTTCAGCGCCGCCAGCGGCATCATGACCCCCTATGACGCCAGCAAGGTGCGTCAGGTCGTAACAGCCATCTCCGTCTCCAGCTCCGGCGAAGCCAAGGTCGCTTGGTCGCGCGAATATGTGGGAGGGGCAAGCGACTATACCGTTGGCACTCAATATCCGCGCGACAGCGCCTATCCGCTGCCGCAAGCGATGATCGATATTGCCAAGGGGCATATGGTGATTGCTGCGGAGGCGACCTATTCCTACACTCCGCTCTACGGGATCGTCTTCGACCAGCCGGTCAATCTCTACCGATCCGGTTTTTACCTGCCCCGTTTCGGTGGCATAATTACTGTGCCGTAATCGGCGAGACTAGATCTCTTCGTCGCCGTCTGCCTGTGGCTCATCATCGCGTGCGGGAATGGCGTAGCTGCCGCTGAGCCAGCGGTTGAGGTCGACGTCGGCGCAGCGTTTTGAGCAGAATGGCTTGAATTTCTCCACTGCGGACTTGCCGCAAATGGGACATTTCTTGGCGGCAGGGGTGTTCATCACACGCCTGAATGGCTCGATTGGTTGAGCCAGTTGAAATGGACGGGATAGCCTTCACCGGCCAGAAGCTGGGTGACTTCGTTGAGCGGCAGGCCGACGACACCGGTGTAAGATCCTGACATCTTTACAACAAATGCCCCGGCAATGCCCTGGATGGCGTAGCCACCGGCCTTGTCGCGCCATTCGGCGCTGGCCAGATAGGCCTCCATCTCGCGATTGGAGAGGCGCTTGAAACGGATGCGGGTCTCGACCAAGCGCTGCCGCTTCGCGCCCGAAGGGGTAATGAGTGTGACCCCAGTATAAACGCGATGTGAACGGCCAGAGAGCAGGCGCAGGCAATCGGTCGCCTCCTCCATTGTCTCGGCCTTGGGCAGGATGCGCCGACCCACGGCCACCACCGTGTCCGCACCAAGAACCAGCGCATTGGAGCCGAAGCCGGCAATGCGCGCCTTGTGCTGGGCGGTGAGGGCTTTGAGGTCGGCGAGGCGCTGCGCCAATTTGCGGGGCAGCTCGCCCTTTTCCGGCGTCTCGTCCACATGGGCCGGCACCAGATGCTCCGGCTCCACGCCCACCTGGTTCAGCAGGGCCAGCCGGCGCGGCGAGGCGGATGCCAGGATCAGGTCGGGACGGCTGGACATGCGCTCAGATCACTTGAAGCGATAGGTGATGCGACCCTTGGTGAGGTCGTAAGGGGTCATTTCGCACAGCACCTTGTCGCCGGCGAGAACGCGGATGCGGTTCTTGCGCATGCGACCGGCAGTGTGGGCGATAATCTCGTGATCGTTTTCCAGCTTGACCCGAAAGGTCGCGTTGGGAAGCAATTCGGTGACCACGCCCGGAAATTCGAGCACTTCTTCCTTGGCCATACTTTCTCCTGGGAAGGCCCCGAGCCGCGCAGAAAAGGCGGGCAGGGCCGTAAATTTGGGCGGAACCTACTGCAAATCAACCGGTTTGTGAACCACCGGAAACCAAGGGTTCCAAACGCTCGCGCACACGCCGTCTCAAACCGTCCCGAAGCTCGCGATAAGCGTTGAGAACCAGCTCGCGACTGCCCTCGACAAGGGACGGATCTTCGACCTTCCAATGCTCGATGGCGCCGGCCTCGAGCCCCTTGCGTTCGACGGCCTCGGGGGCGTCGTCGGAAAGGGTGATGACGAGATCGAAATGGTTGGCAACCAGCTCGTCGAGGATATGGGGCGTGTGGATCGACATATCAATGCCAATCTCTTCCATCACCTCATGCACGAAACCATCGGCCTTGCCGCCATTTACGCCCACCGAGCGGGCAATGACGCGGCCCGGGAAAGCCTGGCGCGCCAGCGCTGCGGCAATGGGGGAGCGCACCGAGTTCATCGAGCAAACGAACAGCACAGTGGGCAGTTCGCTGGTCGCCTCGTCGATGCGGCTGGCATAGGGCTGCACCGCGCAGATGAGCGTGAACAGACGCCGCGCCGTGTTGAGATCGATGATCAGCTTGTTGGTCAGTCGCGTGCGCAACAGCTCGGCGGCCTCGTTATGCATGCCCCGCCGGGCCATATCGACGGTCTCGATCTGAAACGGCTGGGCCGAGCGGATGGCCTCGTAATAGGCGTCGCGAATGCGGAAATAGTCGCGAATCAAGCGTCGGAACGGGGTGAGCGAGAGATAGTGCGCGGCGATCGGCTTGAAGGTTTCAGGATCACGCACGTCGAGCACAATGAAATTGCCGACAATGGAGACGTGAAGGGCGAACGGACCTTCCGCCGCGACGCGAGCCGGGCGGAAGCTGTTGTCCTCGAGCAGGTCATAAATGGCGATCCGCCATTCATGCACCTCGTCGGGATTGATCGAGGTGATGGTATTGGGGTCGAGCGTGACGGTGACGAGCCTGTCCTTGTCGGTCACCTTCTGCTCTGTACCCATGGATACGCTCACCGATTGAGACGAATGGAAATGGAGCGGCCATGGCCGTCGAGCGCTTCCACCTCGGCTATGGTCACCGCAGCATCGGCAAGCGCCGCCAGCGAAGACGGCGTACAGCCCAGGATCGAGGTGCGCTTGACGAAGTCGAGTACGCCCAGCCCCGAGGCGAAGCGCGCCGACCGTGCGGTCGGCAACACATGGTTGGAGCCGCCGACATAGTCGCCAATGGCCTCGGGCGTATGATGGCCCAGAAAGATCGCGCCCGCATGGCGTATGGCAGGCACCAGCGATTGCGGATCGTCCACCGCCAGTTCCACATGCTCAGAGGCAATGCGATTGGCCAATTCGGTCGCGATGTCGAGCGAGTCAACGGTGATGATGGCACCGAACTCTTCCCAACCTTCCCGGGCAATCGACTGTTTTGGCAACAGACTCAATTGGCGGTCGACTTCGGCCGCCACGGCATCGGCTAGGCCCGGGTCCGTCGTGACGAGGATCGACTGCGCACCGCCGCCATGTTCGGCCTGGGCAATAAGGTCGGCCGCGACCCATGCCGGGTTGGCCGAGCCATCGGCAATGACGAGAACTTCGGAGGGGCCGGCAATCATGTCGATGCCCACCTGCCCGAACACCTGCCGCTTGGCGGCGGCGACATAGGCATTGCCCGGGCCCACCACCTTGTCGACGCGTGGAATGGTCGCGGTGCCGTAAGCAAGGGCGGCCACCGCCTGCGCGCCGCCGATGCGGTAAATCTCGGTAACGCCGGCAATCTCGGCTGCCGCGAGGATGGCGGGCGAATAATGGCCGTTCGGGGTGGGGACCACCATGGCAATGCGCTTGACCCCCGCCACATGGGCAGGCACCGCATTCATCAGCACGGATGAAGGATAGGAGGCCAGGCCACCGGGCACATAGATGCCGACGGCGTCGACCGCAGTCCAGCGCGAGCCCAGCGTCACCCCGATATCGTCGGTGTAGACGTGGTCGACCGGCTTCTGCTTTTCGTGATGCGCCTTGATGCGGTCATGGGCGGTCTGCAGTGCCGCCCGCACCTCCGGCGTCACCCTTGCGGAGGCCGCTGCAATTTCCTCGGGCGTGAAGCGCAGGGTTTGGGCCGATACATCCGCCTTGTCGAAGCGGTTGGTCAGTTCCACCACCGCTTCGTCGCCGCGCTTGCGCACATCGGCGATGATGCCGGCCACCACATCGCCGACTTCCTGGCTGGCCTCGCGTTTGCCGGCAAGAAGGTCAGAAAAGCGCTGTTCGAAATCGGTGTCGGCGCTGTCGAGGCGAAGAGGCATAAGCGGACTTTCGTCAGTCGAGAGAGTGGGCGGGCTTGGCCGAAGCGGCCCAGGCTGCGCCCAGATCGGCAAGGCGCGCTTCGATATAGTCGACCCCGAGCCGTACCGTGCCGCCGCCGGAAAAGCTGAGCTCGATGGTGCCGGCTGGCGCATCACTGGGCGTGAAATGGATGGCGAGCAGCTCGAGCACGCCTTCGGGCGCCGCCGGATCGAACCCAGCATAGGCGACGTGGTTGACGGCGTTGAAATGCATGCCCGCACGCTTGCGAACGCCTTTGCCGCGGGGTTGTCCGGCGCTCCAGTCGAAGCGGTTCATCAACAGCGCGAAGCGTCTATCGCCCTTGGCATAGCCCATGTCGGATACGCGGATCACCGCATCCTGAACATGGGCGGAGACGACTTCGAGATCTTCCGAATCGAGCGCGAGAAGTTTCAGGTCGGTCATGCGCGGTAATGGCCTTTGTCAGGGTGAAGTCACCCTATCTGGTCACGTTATTGCCGATCTACAAGTTTGCGCCAAGGGGAGCAATGCGCATGGCAAGGACTTGGCATCATTCCGAGGGACAAAATGCACCTGGATTTAACGGCACCTGTGCCATGCAGAGGCCGAAAGCCGAGGAGGGCAGGGCAATGGTCTTTGGTGGGACGGTTTCGCGGCGGCAGTTTCTGGCCACCGGTTCGGCGGCTCTGGGGGCTTTGGCCCTGCCGCCTGCGCTGGCCGAACAAGCGACTCCGCTTGCCGCCGCCACGGGACCGGACCGCTGGCAGGTGCTGGCGCGCATTCTGGGCGATGGCCTGACCCGGCCGACCGATAGCGACTATGACGGCGCCGCCATGCCGAACAATCTGCGCTTCGCCGAGGTGCGACCCGCCGGCATCGCCTATTGCCGCACGCCGGAAATGGTCGCCGACACCGTAAAATGGTGCCGCGACTACGACATGCCCTTCGCCATCCGTGGCGGCGGCCACTCCTATTCGGGTTTTTCCACCTCGCACGATCTCATCATCGACATGCGCGACATGGACACCATCACCGCCGACGCGGCGACGGGCCGGGTGACCATCGGAGCGGGCGTCATCAATGGCAATCTCTATGAAGCGCTCGACGCTAATGGCCGGATGATCACCCATGGTCGTTGCCCCACTGTCGGCGCCGGTGGCTTTTTGCTGGGCGGCGGCATCGGCTTCAACATGCGGCGGCTGGGCATGGGGTGCGACGCCGTGCTCAGCGCCGAGATCGTCACCGCCGATGGCGAAATCCGCCAGCTTTCGGATGAACAGGACCCTGATCTGTTCTGGGCCATTCGCGGCGGCGCCGGCGGCAATTTCGGCGTCAGCACCGCCTTTACGCTCAACACCCATCCCGCCGACGCCGCGATGACGGTGTTCCGCATCGTCTGGCGCCGCAATGTGCTCGGCATTGCCACGGCCCTGTTTGAAGTCGCCGACACGGCGCCGCATGGTCTGGGTACCCGTATTTCGCTGGGCGGTGTTACGCCGACGACAGGCGCGCGCGGACGCCAGGTGCCGCTCACCCTGCTCGGGCAATATGCCGGCAGCAAGGATGAATTTCTGGCCCTGATCGCTCCGGTGCTGGCAGTTGGCGCGCCCGATTTCAGCGATATTCAGGAGCGTTCCTATTGGGATGGCCAGGCGTTCCTGGCCGATGCAGGCGAGCCGGCCTGGTTCCGGGAGCGCTCGGCCTTTCTCGGCACTGCGCCCAGCCGCGATTTTCTCGCCGCCGGCATCGACGCCATGGCCAGCTGGCCCGGCACCGGCGCCGCGGCCAATCTCGTTTTCTTTCAGACCGGTGGCCGGATCAACGAGATCGCAGCCGACGCCACCGCCTTCGTGCATCGCGACAGTCACTGGCTCAACGTGGTCAATCTCAGCTGGAGCGAGGATGATCTCTCGCGTCCCCACGTGGTGCGCCACGCCATGGATTGGCAGGACGCGCTTTATGGCGAGGTCAATGGCGGGGGTGGGGTCGGCGCCTTTCAGAATTTTCCGGACGCTTCGCTGGTCGATTGGCGCCAGCGCTATTATGGCGCCAATCTTCCCCGCCTCGAGGCAGTCAAGGCAAAGTACGATCCGACCAATCTGTTCCGCTACGGCCAGTCGATCTGATCGCGATGAAAAACGCCCCGCACCGTTTCCGGTGCAGGGCCTAATGTTTCAAGGGACAATAAGCCTTAGCCGGCGACGCGTTCGATCACGGCGCCGCAATTGGAGAGCTTGTCTTCGAGGCGCTCGAAGCCGCGATCAAGGTGATAGATGCGGTTGACCACCGTCTCGCCCTTGGCGGCGAGACCCGCAATGACGAGCGATACCGAGGCACGCAGATCGGTTGCCATCACCTGGGCGCCCTTGAGCTGCGGCCGGCCGGTGACGGTTGCCACCTGGCCATTGACCGAAATATCGGCGCCGAAGCGTGCGAGCTCGGCCACATGCATGTAGCGATTCTCGAAAATGGTCTCGCGAATCTGGCTGACGCCGCTGCTCATGGTCATCAAGGCCATGAACTGCGCCTGCAGATCGGTGGGGAAGCCGGGGAAGGGATCGGTTTCCACATCCACCGCCATGATGCCATTGCCGTTGCGACGCACGCGCAGTCCGCCGGGCTCCACCGACAATTCGACGCCGGTGCCGGCCAGGATATCGAGCGCTGCCTGCAGATGGGCGGGCTCGGCGCCCTTGAGCAGCACATCGCCGCCGGTCATTGCGGCCGCCATGGCGAAAGTGCCGGTCTCGATCCGGTCGGGAATCACCGCAACGGTGGCGCCGTGGAGTTTTTCCACACCCTCGATGGTCAAGGTACGCGTGCCGATGCCCGAAATCTTGGCGCCCATGGCCACGAGGCATTCGGCGACATTGGTGATCTCCGGCTCCTGCGCCGCATTCTCGATCACCGTGGTGCCGCGCGCCAGCGTCGCTGCCATCAGGATGGTGTGGGTGGCGCCTACGGAAACCTTGGGGAAATTGACCGTGGCGCCGACCAGGCCACCCTTGGGCGCCTTGGCCACCACATAGCCGTCATCGATGTCGATTTCGGCACCCAGCGCCTTGAGGCCGTGCAGGAACAGATCCACCGGCCGCGTGCCGATGGCACAGCCGCCCGGCAGCGACACACGGGCTTCGTGGCAGCGGGCCAGCAGTGGTCCGATCACCCAGAAGCTGGCGCGCATCTTGGAGACGAGGTCATAGGGCGCGGTGGTGTCGACGATATCGGCGGCATGAAAGGTCATGCGCTGGCCGACGCCCTCGTCCTCGCCGCGACGGCGGCCATGCACGGCGATATCGACGCCGTGATTCTCCAGGATCCGTTCCAGCTGCTTGACGTCGGCCAAGCGCGGCACATTGGTGAGCACCAGCGGCTCATCGCTGAGCAGCGAGGCGATCATCAGGGGGAGGGCGGCGTTCTTGGCCCCGGAGATGGCAATCTCTCCGCGCAGTTCATTGCCGCCGACCAAACGAATACGATCCATAAAATGGTTCCTCAATAACGGCCCCGCGGGGCCTTCTACCTTTTGTGGGAGGTAGGCGAGGTCTTCGTTGCCACGTAAGCTAGACCAGCCGCTCTCTGCGAAAGTGTGACGACGCTAGAATCGCCCGAAAATGGTTTACGGTTTCTTGTCCGTGTCCGTTCCGGGGGCCGGGTCAGTCTCTCGAGCCGAGCGAGCCCGAGCCTGTTCCTTGCGACGCTTCAGGTTTTCACGCAGCTTTGCGGCCAATCTTTGCTCACGCAGCTGTGCTTCGTCCGATTTGCCCATCAACCTTCCTGGCCTTCGAGTCAACGAAGGCGGTGATAGGCGCTTTTTGGCCTTGCGTCGAGAGAAACGCTATGGCAAAGGAGCCCCCGTCGCCGCAAAGAACCACCAGCGCCGACCCAAAAGATGCTGCCGTAGCTCAGTGGTAGAGCACTCCCTTGGTAAGGGAGAGGCCGACAGTTCAATCCTGTCCGGCAGCACCAGTTTTCCCAAAGATTTCAGTTAGTTAGCCTGCGCTTGCGACTTCGCATCATCGGCTTTACCGCTAGCACACGGGTAGCACGTCATTTGCCCGTTCATAAATTTCAAGGACTTAGCGGGTAGTTTGTGCCCGTGTTAGCACGGCCCTAGCACATCGACACACCGCATAAAGTCGAAGGGTGCCAGCATGAATGCCATCGACAAACGCCCGTATGAGCTGTTCCAGCGAAGCGACAGCCCAAACTGGTGGATGCGGTTTTCGATCACCGGCCACGGCCAAAAGCGGATCGGTTTGAAGACGCCCGACTTCGAGCTAGCGCGCGTGCTAGCCGAGCGAGAGTACCAAAAGGCTGTTTGGTCAGCAGAGGCAGGAGTTTTGCAGGGGAAAACTTCCTTCAGTAAACTCGCCCAGCAATACCTGGATCGGCTCGACAGGCTCAGGGCTAACGACCCAAAACAGGATACCAAGTACTTTCACGATAGGGGCATCATCGACCGCTATCTGGTCCCATATTTTGGGAAGAAGACGATCACTTCGATAACTCACGCCAAAGTGCAGGAGTACCTGGAGTGGCGCCGCCAGTACTGGACCACCGGTCCAGGTAAGGACGAATACGCGATCAAATACGAGCGAGATGGGAAGCAGTTTTCTCGGCCAGTTCAGCATATCGAGCCGGCACTATCCACACTCCGGCGCGAGGCCGTAACCCTACGGAATGTATTCAAACAGGCGGTCACGCTTGGCTACATTAAAGCAGCTGATATCCCTGCGCCGGAATTGAACACTGCTCCCAGGAACAAGCGCCCATCGTTTACTGAGGCAGAAGTCGCCATTCTGTTGACCGAAGCAATGAACCGTATCGCGTTTGTCGGGAAACCCGACGAGCCGCAGCGCCTGGTGGATGCAAAGACGCGTTTCGAGCGCGTCATGCTGTGGGGGTTCGTGCAGATAGCTATCCACACGGGAATGCGACCTACAGAGTTGCACAATCTGTCATGGGCCAATGTCGAAGGCCTTGATATCGCCCGGAAGACAGCGATCAAGGATGGTCGTATTCGCATCGTAGCCTATGGGAAGGGCAAAGCACCGCAACGGCTCGTTCCAAACGTTGAGGCCCTGGGAGGGTTCATCGCGCTCTGGGACGCATTCAAGTCCCAGTTTGGCCGCGATCCGGGCCCCACTGACGCCGTTTTTGTGAACATCGATGGCGGGCGCGCTCAAAGTTACAAGAAGAGCCTCAACAGCCTCCTGGAGGCCACTGGTTTGAAGGCTGACGCCTTTGGTCGCGTGCGAACGGCTTACAGCTTCCGGCACACGTATGCGACGAACCAACTTCGCAAGGGCACGGACATCTACACGCTGGCCATCAACATGCGAACCTCGGTCAAAATGATCGAGATGTACTATTCGGATGTGGTGCCTGATGATGTAGCGAGCAGGCTGGAAGGCAGCTTTTAGGCGCAGCGGCCGGGTTGAGCTGAGCAGACCGGAAGGCCCAAAACGTCAGTTACAGCGCTGCCATGCCTTTTGATACTCGGCATCTTCTGGTCGGCCATAGCACCACCCCCTGCCCTGCAGAATGGCGTGGTATTCTTCACGCGCTCCACACGCACCCATGGTGCGTGGGTCGTCGCCACTGCCACCACGGCAGCCAGAATTGGCCTCAGACCACAGATCGATGATTTCTTCCGTGCTAGCCGCAAATCCGTCATCTGGTGCGATCGACTGGGCAGCATCACAACGGGTCAAAGTCTGACCACGAAAGTGAAAGGCGTCTTGCGAGATGTAGGTGTAACCACCCTCGACGGTTTCCACGAAGTCGTCGGTAGTGCATTGCGCGGTGAACAATACCCGATCACCATCCCGGCGCACGTTCGAAACCGCGCAGCCAGTCTCGATGTAGTCCGTAATCTGCGGGCCGTTTATCACCCTCACAATGCCGCTTTGAAAGTACTCGTGCCAAGCCTCCATGCCGCCTTCGATGGCGTCGCAAATGGACAGACTGCTGGCATACATGCCGTCATTGAAAGGGAGTGGAGCAGAAATTGCTGAACTGGATACTGCCCATAAGCTGACGAGACCGATCGATAATCGCATGGTGCACCTTGCTCGATAAAAGCTGTGTGGAAGCGTTCTTATCGGGCTACTTGCCATCTGGCTCAGAATACAAGAAGAAATTTTGGACCGCCCCTTGAACTCAGAAGTTCCCCGCCCCAATTCTCAACAATCTGTTAACGAAGGGGGCTCCCGGGGGTGACAGAGTACTGCTTGAAGCTGTCAAGACCGAACGCAGCCAGCAAGATATTTATGGCGATCTGCATAAGATACTCCATGATTGACGACTGGATGCTGAAGGTTGCGGACGCGCACAGCGCTCCACAGCTAATATAGGCATTCGCCTCGATGAGTGTGCAGCAGGGCACTTCGGTGTCCGTAATAAACAGTTCCGGGGGAGAGCATAACCGGAAGCACACGGTGCTCTCCTCCCGGTATCGGCTGGGGGAACGTGTTGGCGGCTTGGTCAGCTGTGGTGCGGCAATATCCGCATTTTGATCCATTGATATCTAAAACAGATGCTGAAGGTGTCGCGACTGATCCGAAACGGGTCGCGGAGCACAAGTTCTATCCCTTTCTCAAGTATGATGATCGATGGACCCGGTTCGCTCCAAAAGGCGCGAAAGGCAAGGTGAAATCGCGACCGATCAGGTTTGCGGCTCGCTTGGATGCCTGCGTTTTTTCGTACTACCGAACGAAATTGTCGGCTCGATATGAGGCTTGGTTATCTGCGGCGGGACTGGAAGGAGAAGTGCTAGCCTACAGGCGCATTCCGAAAAAGAACGGTGGCGGGAAAAGCAACATAGAGTTCGCGAAAGAAGCCTTCGACACAGTTAGGGCCTATGGCTCCTGCTGCGTCGTCGCGCTGGATATCAGCGATTTCTTCGAAAATCTGGACCACGGGGTCTTGCAGCGGAGATGGGCGGCACTCCTTGACGCAAAGTTGCTGCCCGCGGACCACTTCCAAGTCTTCAAAGCGCTCACTCGCTACGCCTATGTCGACGTCAAGAAAGCGTATGAGAGGCTCGGATATTTCGGTTTAAAGACGCGCCCTGACGGATCAAAGGTCGAAGGCTACCTCCGCGCGAAAAAGGACATCCCGAAGCAGCTATGCGATGGAAGGACGTTCCGAAGCAAGATCACCGGGGACGGCGCGGACCCATCTATTATTGTCGTCAACAAGACCGGGAAAGGCGTGCCGCAAGGGGCGCCGTTGTCAGACCTGCTGGCAAATCTATACATGTTCGAGTTCGACAAAGCGGTGTCCGATAGGATGGAATCGCTAGGTGGAACTTACATGCGCTATTCGGACGACATTCTGCTTATCGCCCCTGTCAACGTCGCTGAGGGCGAGAAACTGGAAGAGTGGGTGCGAAAGTCGATCGCCACCTATGCCCCGGGCTTAGACATAAAAGAAGAAAAATCATCTCTGCACCTTGTCGAACCAGACGGGTCAGACCAGAGGGTTTCCGCCATCCTTCCATCGGGAAAACCAAACAAAAATCTTGAGTATTTGGGGTTCAAATACGATGGAAAGCATATTCTCATTCGCGACAAAACGATGAGTAGCCTGTACCGAAAAGTGGCAGCAAACTGCCGTGCGATCGCCCACAGCTTCGCCAAGCGGTATCAAGGCAAGTCGACGGCCGAGATCATGAGCATGGCCAATGTCGAAAAACTCATTCAAGCCTTTGGTCCTGTCAGAGATTTCGAGACGAAAAGTGACGACTACAGGAAGTGGACTTTTTCGACTTACGTAAAGCGCGCCAGTAAGGTCATGGGGCCTCTTGGCAACCCGATCAGTCGGCAAACTCGACGGCTACGCTCAGTTATCCGACAAAGGCTTGAGGCAGACTTGCTGGACATAGTTGGCCACTAGGTCGGCACCAGGTCTCAGTCAGTCTCTGCGAAAAAATCTTCATCCAGCCGCTTGAACTCGATGGCCCGGCTGACCCGAACACCGACGTTGTGTTCGATCATCAACCCGGTCAGGTCGTTCCCATCAAGCAGGACTACGCGCTGTGACAGGTGACGGACGAAGTCTCGGGCTTGTTGGCTGAAGCTGGAGGTGGTGACGAAAACTCCTTTGGTGGCCCCAAGGCCGACAAGGCTGCCCACGAAGGCTTGGATGTCGGGTCTCCCGACAGTGTTGCCCTCGGCGTAGCGCTTGGCTTGCACGTAAACCCGGTCAAGTCCGAGGCGATCTTCGTTGATTACGCCATCAACTCCACCATCGCCTGAGCGCCCGAGCTGGGCTGCTGCGTTCTTGTGGGACCCGCCATAGCCCATGGCCACGAGGAGATCGACAATCAACTGCTCGAAGAAGCTGGGGGAATTCTGAATGATCCGTTCCAGAAGGTCGGCACGCAGTGCCGCCTGCACCGATTGATACGCGGTCTCGATCTGTTCTTCCGGCGTGGCCTCGGCCAGATCCGAAGTTCCAGCATTGACTGTGGCACTGGTAGCCACAGCTTCCGCGCCTGTCTCGTTTCTGTAGAATTCGCGGAACGTGGGCTCCCGCATGAGTAGGGCTACATCGATTTTGGCCGGATTGGTTGCCAGCAGTGCCTTGCCCGCTTCGGTTGCCACAAAACGACCTCGTGCAGGGGACGAAATCAGCCCGGCCTTGGACATGTAGAACTTCGCCCAATGAATGCGGTTGTGCAAAATTCTTTGGCGACCGCTGGGCAGCAATTGTTCGCGTTCGGCTTCGGTCAGGCCGAACTGACTGGCAATTCGGTCTGTGATGTCGCCAACACGTTGTTCGCCTTCGCTAGCCAGCACTAGAACCGGCAACATCAGGGTCTGATAGTCTGGAATGGCCATGCCGTCATCTTACCGGGGAATGAAGTAGCGGTTTTCACCCTCGGTGCGGCCGGAGCGGGCGAGGCCGATGGTGGTGAGGGTTTCAAGAAGCGAGGCGACGCGGTCGCGGCGCTTTGGCGTGTTACGACCATCGAAGCTGGCCGAAAGGGCCTCGGGTAGCACCGGGGCCGGGGCCTTGCGCAGGAGATCGACGAGGACGGTGATCTGCTGGCTATTGTCGGCAGGCCATTTTGGCTTTTTGGCTCCGGGCTGGATGACCAGATCGGCCTCGGTCTGGGTGCCGTCGGGGCGGGCGACCTTATGGCCGAGTTTGGGGATCTGATAATCGGGGCGCAGCCAGCGCACGAGGCCGCGGGCTTCCTCGGCGGCGCGGGTCTGGTTGAGGGCGACGAGGCGCGTCAGCAGCTCTTCCTCGGATTTGAGCTGGGCGTCGGTCTTATGGGGGCTGGGCGTCGTGGCGCCGGGGCGGGCGACGAGATCGTGGGCGAGGTCCGACCAGCCATAGGCGGCGAGGACCAGTGTGTCGATTTCGTCGTGAATTTCCTTGAGGATGGCGATGTGGCCGGCGTCGTAGATGTCGCGCTCCTTGTCGGAGAGGGGCGCGATTTTCTCGGCATTGTCGCTGTGGCGGCCGGGGCCGGCTTTCCATTCCAATTCGCGCACCCGTTCGAGCACATTGTAGAGCCCGGTCATGGTGAGGAACGGATGCGCGGCAAGGCGCTCCTTGCGGAAGTCGTCGAGGCGCTCGCCAAGGTCAGAGAGGCGGGACTTCAGGCCGGGGTTTGAAGAGAAGTCGGGGAAGGGGAAGGGATCAAAAGTCGCTGTATGCTGGTACACAGGGTCATTTCCGACACCTTGCCAACCACCGGTCCTATTTGCAAAATCGACGTGAGCGCGTGAGGAAAGCACAGCGAGTTGAGATCGTTGCGAGAGCGCTATCATGACAATTTTGCTCTCGGCCACAGAAGTGGATGATAGCATCACAAATGTCCGATGCTTTGCAGTTCTGCATGTCCCAATGTAATAGTCAGTGTCGATAGTGGCTGCTCTTTGATTTTCGTGTGTACGCCCAAACCACCACCAATGCGCCTTTCGAAAAGGCTCATTGTTTTGATCTCGTTCCGGCTTCACGCGGTCTCGTACGATTTGGACCAGCTCCGGCTGTGACACAGACAGCGCTTCAATATGTTCAGGATACAAGTCTATTACCCATAGGTCGCGAGGCGTCTGAACAAGGTCGCGACCATTGAAGTATGGCTTGATGAAGCTGCCGGCACTTGGCCTCGATCTGATGAGCTTCTGCCGCTCTTGTTCATCAATTATGAACCCAGCCCCATGAAGCTTGTAGCCCATGTAGGCAAGATCAGCGTTGGCTTGGGTACTAGTCAGGCTAGCCAAGTCTGGCCCAACTGAAATGTCTGCCCGAACCTTCCCCTCCCGACGCTCCAACCCCACCTGCGGCGTGTCCGTGTTCAATCCCGCCTCGCTGACCACTTCCGCTAGCACGCCATCCTTCTCGCCGGCCTCGGCCACGGTCATGGCAATGCGCACTGCCGCCTTGTCGGCAGCTTTCATCCAGGGATGGTCGGGCACGGCGAAGACCAGCGAGAGCGGGTTTTTGGCCGCCATGTGGCGCTCGATGACGCGGCGGGAAAAGGTCTGGGTGATGGAATTGGTGGTGATGAAGCCGAAGCGGCGCAGCAGATTGGGCTGGGTCCTCGTGCCCTTGCGGGTCAGGCGCTCGGCGGCGGCGTCCCAAAAGTGCATGACGAAATCGGCGCCACCGGGCAGGTGCGGGCGGGCCTTCCAGGCCGCTTCCGCATAGCCGTCGCCCAGTTCGGCGCGCATGTCCTTGCCGCCAATAAACGGCGGATTACCGACGATGAAGTCCACTTCGGGCCAGTGGGCCGGGCGGGGATTGCGATAGGTGTAGAGCTCGATACGGGCTTGCGGGTCGGGCACCAGTTCGCCGGTTATGGGATGATCCATGCGGGTGATGCCATCCCAGCGGGTGACGGGGGCGCCGGTCTCGTCGCGCAGCGGATCCTTGCTGTCATAGGCAAGGATCGCATCCTGCTGAACGATAGTGCCATAGCGATGCAGCACCGGCTCGGAAATCGAGGCGATGCCGGAATTGCGCAATTGCCATTTCAAATAGCCGATCCAGAGGACGAGATCGGCAATGGGCACGGCGCGCGGATTGAGTTCGAGGCCGTAGAACTGATGCGGATCGACGGTTTCACCCTGCATCTGGAAACGGGCTTCGTCCTCGCCCAGTTCCTCGATGGCTTCGAGGACTTCGCCCTCAAGTTTCTTGAGAAGCTCCAGCGAGACATACAAGAAATTGCCCGTGCCGCAGGCGGGGTCGAGCACTTTGATAGTGCAGAGTTCGTGGTGGAAAGCGCGGGCAATGGCGAGGGCCGCCTTGTCGTCGCCGGAGCGCAGCGCATCTTCGATTTCGGCCTGGGCGCGTTCCCAATCGGCGCGGAGGGGCTCGATGATAGTGGGGACCACAAGGCGCTCGACATAGGCGCGGGGCGTATAATGGGCGCCGAGCTTGGAGCGCTCGCGCGGATCGAGCGCGCGTTCAAGCAGGGTGCCGAAAATGGCGGGTTCGACATCGCGCCAATCCTGTTTGGCGGCAACCAGCAGCTCGTGAATATCCTCGGGCGCCAGGGGCAAGGCGGTGGGCCTGGCGAAAAGGCCGCCGTTGAAATGTTTCAGCACCGCCATTGAATGGGGCTCGAAGCCGCCGGTATTCATGGTCTGCCAGAGGCTCTCCATGGCGGGCGGGAACGCTGCGGGATTGCCCACCAGCTTTTCGAGCAGGTTGGCCATCAGCTTTACGGGGAGCAGGCCCACATCCTCGGCGAACATGGTGAAGAGGCACCGCATGAGGAATTCGGCGACGTCGCGGGCGTCGTGCTTGCCCTCAAGGCGCTTGGCGATGATCGAGAGACGACCGGCAATGTCGCGGGTGACTTCGGCGGATTTTTTCGCCGGGTCGAGGCTCAGCGGATCGGTCCAGATGGCTTTCAGCCGCGCCTGAATGGCGGGATCGCGCAGGTCCTCCATGGAGATGCGAAAACTCTGGGCATCGGGAAATTGCGCATAATTCTTTCCCTGGCCGGAAAAGTCGGCATAGAGCTCGATGACATGGCCGACATCGATAAGGATGACGAAGGGCGGATAGCCGTGTTCGACCGGCAGATGGCGGGTGTAGTCGACCGCCTGTAGGTAAGCCGCGCGCATGACCCGGTCCCAGCCGCGGCTGCCGCGCTTGGCATGGCCCAGCTTGCGGCTGCGCGCTTCCGATCCGAACATGTCGGACTGGCGCAGGTCCTGGGCTTCGCGGCGGGCCGATTGTTTGGCTTCGAGCACAAAATGCCCCCGCTTGTAGCAATCGACATAAAGTTTCGTCGTCGAGCCGTCGGGATGCTGATAGTCGAGACTGCGCTCGAAGACATAGTCATTTCGCGCATTGGCTTCCTGGCTCATGCCCGGTTCCGGCACTCCGAGGGCCGCGCAGAGCCGCGTGATGAAGAGCTGGTAATTGGCGCGTTCGGAGCCACCAGACGCGGACGCCTCGGTGATCAGATCGTCGAGGTCAATCACGTTATATCAAAGCTCCCCCAGTACTTTGGACAGTTCTGCGCCCGAACCCTTGGTGCCATGCTGACCGTCCAACTGGCAAGACAGCAGTGCACGGCAGCGAGCTAAACGTCACAGAATGTATGTTTTATTAGGTTGCCGAAATCGCCGAGACGCCCGCAATCGCTGATGCTTCGGCCGTTTGAAGGCTTTGGTCGCGAGCGCGGGCCAGTGGCAACATCGTGTTTTCTAGCAGACCGCGACAAATCATGAGGTTCCTGTGCGCGAAGCCCGATCTCCTCTTCCTTTCACGTCGAGCGGTAATCTTTGTGCAAGGATGCTTCTGGCATTTGCACCCCGATTCAGCATGCAGGATGCGCGTCTGACAGTCAGATCGCGGCTGCCAGAGTGCTGAAGCGCTACGACAAATAGCGCCCGAGGATCGAGATCACTGTCTCACCAGTCATCCCAGAAGCGCGCTAGAGCAGTGAGGAAATCCTCGCAATCCGCCGGCTCCCAAGAAGTCGGGAAGCCGTTTCGGAGCAGATAGAATTGCTCATTGGCCGTGACGAAGTTCGTCTTGTCAGCGCGCGAGGTCCAGTTCCAGAACTGCAGAAACGTACGTTCAAATGAGTGGTCGAAGAGCGGGCTTGGGAGGTTATAGAGCAAGCCTTCGATGTAGTAGGACGGCGCCAGCCCGTCGCGGATCAGACCACCGCTGACCATGCGGTTGCGCATGTTCTTGATGACCCGCGCCATCGGCTTGAACCAGCCATTGGTGCCCTGATGTTTTGTGGTGCAGTTGTCTGCATGCTGCTTGGGGTAGTTCTCAATGCGGAGCCCATCATTGCGGTAAAAGCAGATGCCTTCGACGTAGCTCTCATCGTACATCGCATTGAACCGGTGATAGCGACGGAAGCGCATGCAGGGGAGCACGTCGGCGTCCCGACGGTTTCCGTTGCCATCGACCCGTATGGCCTTGGTCCCCACGTGCACCGTGTTGCCGTATTTCGCGCGCATCCACGAAGCCACTTCGACCTTGAACTCGGCATATCCGTAAGGGACACCAGCGTACGCTCTGTCGAAGCGCGCGCGGGAATCGTCCGTGAGGCGGTCCACGTCGTACTGAAACGCATCATCTAGGCGCATGACAACGTCCACGTCGCTTTCAGACCAGACGTTAGTGTCGTTCCCGTAGGAACCCTGAAGGAAGGTCGAGAAACCGTGTCCACTGTATGGTGCGTTCGCGTCCTCAAGCGCTCCCTTGATGGCAGCGTAGGTGTCTCGCGATCCAGAGATCGATCCTTGCTTAGACCAAACTTCCAGCTGTTCTTCTGGTATCGCCATCCGTGCCCCCTACGACAGATATTCCCGGAGCACGCCTTCGTGCTTTGCGAAGGAAGCTCTTCCCCGCTGCCGGATGATGTTGAGCTTTGTTCGATCGTGTTCGAAGATGTCTGTAGCCATTTCAGGCTGGGTGAATCCTTCGCTGATCCGTACGGTCGCGATGTGACCGAAGAGGATGGTCCGCAGCTGATCCATCGACTGCGTATTGATCTCCATCGTCTTTTGCAGGAGCTTCACACTTGGCAGTTTCGAAGCCCACCAGAATGCGTCCAGGGGCTTCTTGATGGCCGGATACTCTCCAACACCTACACTGACCACGCGAAGCCGCTCAGGAGCTATTTTCAGGCCATTGGTGGCATCTGCGATCGCATACAGAGTAGGATTGTTGGCGCAGTAGCCACCATCGATCAGGTCCACCGTGTCACCAGAGCCCGTGGTAATCGTCTTGCGGGCAAAGAAGGGGTAAGCGGAGCATGAGGCTTGCACAGCATCCCCGATCGAAACACCGAAGCCAGGTTCGAACGATCCAGTCCGTCCATGCGCTTGAGCAATGTCGCTCTTGAAGATCATCGGACGTTCCATCACCCACTTTGTCGTCACGATCCCGATGTTGGTCTTAAGCGCATCGAAGCCGACGCCTTGGAACACCGCATCGGCCAAATCCTTCAGAGCCGCCGACTTCTCCCATGGCCAGGTCTTCGACATGATCTTCACTACATGCTCATCGTAAAGCGCGTGAACCTCGTCCACGCTCTTTCCTAGCGCCAGAAGCGAACCGATGATCGAGCCCGTAGACGTGCCAAAGATCAGGTCGAAGCGATCACAGAGCGGACCGCCGACCATGCGTTCTATCTCGTGCAGCACCCCAAGCGTGTAAAAGCCTTTGGCTCCCCCGCCATCAAGGCTCAGGATACGGAAGTAGTCATTTGCCATGTGACGCTCAGTTGGGTCTTTGGGCTATTCTGTCAGGTATCGACCGACACTAGTAGGAACGCTAGGGTTTTCGCCAGTGCGGGAAATGGACCTCGCGTACCCTCGTAAGGTCCGGATTAGTGCGGTAGGTGCCGCTCCATAACGTGACACGTCTTCGTTCGTCATACGGTCAAAAGCGGGTCATCCCTAAATCTGCCCGGCCGCGAAAACTGAGCATAGAGCCATTCCAGGACGTCTTCGTCTAACAGTCCACAGACAAAGATCGACAACCAATTGTTCCTACTCTCGTGAAATTCATCCAGGCGAAACAACTCTTTCTCCAGGGTCATCCGTAGCTCGCCTTTTGAAGACGGATTCTGCGCAAGTTCGGTGCTCAGTTGTCCGGGGCGCCGGATCAGTTTCGCCCAGGTCCTCATCACAAACTGAAGAACGCCTGTTTTGCTCACCACGTTATCCATGTGAAACTTCACTGCTGGAAAACTCTCATCGTCAGGCGGCAATAGCACGCGCAAAGAGGCTACTGGTATCGGACCAAGTTCTGTGAACCGAGCTGCTAAAAGTCGCTCTCCGAGGACATTGTCGAAATAAGGATGTAGGATACGCTCTCCGTCGTGTGCCCCGATGAGATGGGTGCTACGCAAACCGTTGCATTTGCAAGCGGGCACCAGGTTCATCCCGAAAACCGCAAACTCAGGATAATCTGTTTTAGGAAGCAGGTGGTCGAGGGTGCCACTATGAAGAGAGCCGCACATCGGGCAAGTGTTAACCTCGCTCCGGGAACGTAGTTCCTTAATATGGAGAAGGTCAGTGTTTGGCGAATTATAATGCCCCAGTAGGTACTTTCCGATTTCGTCCGGGATGGGAACAGCATGCACCATAGAAGCATTGCCAGCTGCAGCAATATACTGCAGATAGCCGCCTCTCATAGCGTCGACGTATGGTTGTAGATGGGGATAGCTGCCTACGCGCGTGTTTTGGGATAACGCATGCAACGCAACATGGTCATCGAAGAAATCCGGGATTGGTAGCCTATTCACTTACCGCCTCCGGCACGGCGAGACATAACTGCTCGAATTTCGCCCAACAACTCCAATGACAGTTCATCTTTGTACCGAGCGAATACCTCGTCCCATGTGTTGGAGGACTGCGCAATGCGTTGCTCTACATCATTCCCTAGCAGAGATGGCTGGTCCTCACCGAAAACGAAGTAAGAAATAGCGCCGACATCAGCGCCAAACGTTTTGAGGGTAGGCGTGTCAATGATGATCGATCTATCTGAGCTTGATCGCAATACTCTAACCTGGTCTTCGAAAGCTTCGCGCACGAAATACACGGAGTGGGTTGCGATTATTGCCACAGAACCGGTTTCTGCGAGCAAACTATCAAGGACAGCCACAAACTGGCTGATTAATGAAGGGTGTAAATGGGTCTCAGGCTCGTCGAACAGGAGCAAGGTCCCGTTCTCTATGTGAAGGCTGGTGAGCGCAGCAAACCGTACAAACGATTGCTCCCCGCTCGACAACCTGTAGCTTCTCCCATCGATAAACCGGGTTGGCTCCCCGTCAGGGTCGACTGCTGCCATGTGACCAAGAAGCTCCTGCTCAGGCCGGGCGCGCAGGTCCGCTATCGAAACTCCCTGAGAGTATTTTTCTCGGCCAGGAAGCCTCAGTTCTTCGAAGCGCTCGATCTTAGACAGCGCGTTCAGAAAAAGGCGGAAGCGAGAATTATCCTTTATTCGTTCCCCTGCCCGTGCGAGCTGGACTATCAGGTCTGACGTCGCTTGATGGTTGCGCTGACCATCACGCCCGGTGAGTACAAACTTGCGGTACCAAACCCTAGACCCACGGCGACGAGGTGGAAAAACTGATGCAGAGGCCGTAGGTGCGAAAGCCAACAGACGATTGAATGTTGGTCGCTGGCCAGCAAGATCTCTAAGGTCGTTTGTGCCCCGCTGCGCAGCCTCAGCGATGCGTGACAAAGTCTGGCTTTTACCAACTCCATTTGGCCCAATCACCACAGCAAAACGCTTAGGTAAGATGGTCTCATGTTGAGCAAACTTGAAAGCTAGCTCGTGCTCGTTTGGCCGACCAGCAAGATGAAAGTTGACCACCAAGCCTTCGGAGATGCGCCCCAACTCCTCGAACTGTACGCCCTCTAAAATTGTGCTTGCGTTCTTCCAGGTGAAGTAGGCCTCAGTGGATCGCAAGAAGCCGATCTGAAACACATCTGAAATCTTTGCTCGTCGGAGCCAAGTGCGTCCTTTCGTAACAACCTCAGCCACAACCATGTCGTGTATTGCTTGAAGTGCCTTTTGAGCATCCTTTGGTCCCAGGCCTTCTACCAATCTCCTGTAGCCTGACATCTCGGGGAGCATAGTGAAGAATTCCGGCAACTTGGCCGGTTCCAGAAATTGCTCGTCGACATTTCGGAGCGCGTCATCAAGCAAGCGAGTGTCTGGATGGCGAACATCTGGAGCAATGAAGCCCAACAAACCTGGGACCACTATCTGCTCACCAGTTCGATCGTTATCTAACGGGTTTATGAAAATATCTATCCGGATGCGAAAACCGAAGTCGTTCCACTTGTCTTGCGACGGGCAGATCAGAATAGATCCCGGCTCCAGGGCGCTGATAGGTTGGGCCGCAAATACCACCCGATAGTCGCGATCGCTAGAATTTGGCATTTGTATCTCTGTCAGCACTTCGCCAGGAAACTAAATGCGCGCTTCTGGTCAGGCAAGATGCAGCGCTTGCGATCCGTGGCGCTTACGCCGCTCCGTGGTCATCGATTTTCAAGCGGGGTCATGTCAACATCATGGTAAGCGCGTAGCCGAGGCCGTTACGGCTTGAAGTTCCATGGCATGAGGTCTGCGATCTGGCTGTTTGGCCAACCGGCGGCGATGCTCTTGAGGGTTTGTGCCAGCCAGGCATTGGGGTCGACGCCGTTCATCTTGGCGGTTGTCAGCAGCGTGGCGATCGTGGCCCAGGTCCGACCACCACCATCCGATCCGGCGAAGAGAGCATTTTTGCGGGTGATGGTTTGGGGCCTGATGGCGCGTTCGACAATGTTGGAATCGATCTCGATACGACCATCGATAAGGAAGCGCTCGAGCGCTGCTCGGCCACTGAGGGTATAGCGGATGGCCTCGGCCAGTTTGGACTTGCCTGACAGGCGCGGCAACTCCCGATCCAGCATGGCGAACAGCTCGGCCACGATGAGACTTGAGCGCTCTGCCCGGACGCTGGCACGCAGTTCTGGATCGTGACCGCGGATATCCTCCTCAATGGCCCAGAGCGGAGCCATGGCCTTGACCATGGCGCTGGCAAAGGGCGAGGCATCGCTGGAGTGGAGATCGAAGAACTTGCGCCGCGCGTGTGCCCAGCACCCGGCAAGGGTCACCGCGTCATTGGCGCCGCTCTGCTTGCCCAGCCGGTTATAGGCAGTATAGCCGTCAACCTGCAGGATACCGCGATATCCATCCAGGTGCCGGGCGACGCAATCGCCGGACCGAGAGTCTTCGAACCGGTAGGCCACCATGGGTGGTCCTGATCCACCGAACGGTCGATCGTCCCGGGCATAGGCCCAGAGCCAGGCGGTCTTCACCTTGCCCGAGCCCGGCGCCAGGGTCGGTAACTGGGTCTCGTCGGCGAAGATCCGTTCGCCCTGTTTGATGGTGTGAAGGACGTACTGGGCCAGCGGTTCGAGTTCGAAGCCCAGCCGCCCCATCCACTGGGCCATCAGCGAGCGGTCCAGCTCCACGCCATCGCGGGCGTAAATTTCCTCTTGCCGGTAAAGCGGCAAGCCATCGGCATATTTGCTGACTGCCACCTGGGCCAGCAGCGCCTCGGTGGGGATGCCGCCGACAATCAGGTGGTCGGGCGCCAGCGCCTGTACAATGCGATCTTCGCCGTCAGCCAGGCGGTAGGCATATTTGGGACGACGGGTGACGATAACGCGGAAGGTCGCCGGGGTCACATCGAGCCGTTCGGAGACGTCTTCGCCAATGCGGACGGCCTCCAGACCAACGCAGTCGGCCGGCACCTCGGGCTCGATGACCTGCTCGATGCGCTCCAGGTGTGGAGCAAAGCCTTTTCGCGGCCGCGACGGACGGGGAGCGGCACTGTTCCTGTCGCGTGCCTCCAGCCCAGCCTTGATCTCCTCAATGCCGGTTTCGATCTCGTCGAACACGAAGGCCATCTGCTCATCGTTGAGCGGGTCGTGCCGCAGCCGTTCCGAGCGTGTGCCGTATTGGGCGCGCTGCAGCATGGCGACGATCGAGGTCAGTCGCGCTATACGCTCGTCGGCCGTGGCGTTGATGACCTTGAGTTCGGCGATCTCGGCATGGGCAGCAGCGATCATCGCCTTGAGCGCATCAATGTCATCTGGGAACTGTTGCGGATCGGTCGGAGCCATAACCGCATTGTAGCACAAAACACCCCGGATTGCCTGGGATTTTGCGTCAGTGAGTCAGTCTGCCACAGGCTTTTACCCAGCCGACTGCGGCCGGCTCTCAGTCACCGCGTGCACCCGTTTCCAGTCCATACCCTCCACCAGTGCCAGCAGTTGCGCATGGCTCAGGTGGATCCGGCTGTGGCCGATCCGCGGCCAGCAAAACGCCGCCTTTTCCAGCCGCTTGGCGTATAGACACAAACCCGTACCATCCCACCATACGATCTTGATCCGGTCCGCGCGCTTGGATCGGAACACATAGAGCGAGCCGTCGAACGGATCGGCTCCGGCGTCGCGCACCAGACCGACCAACCCATCAGGTCCTTTCCGGAAGTCGACCGGATGGCTGGCCAAAAATACCCTGGCGCCCGAGGGGATCATGCGGACCGAACAGCGCGCAAAACCCGGCGCAGGTGATCCTCGCTGATTGTCGGGCCAACCCGGATCATGGCACCTGCGATCTCGATCTCGACAGTCCCGCCCGAGCAAGCATGCTCCTCGCTCGGCGTCTCAAGCCGCTCGACCTGGCCTTTGGCAACGGCTTTGCGCCGCCAGCCGAACAATTGCGAGGGCGACATTCCGTATCGGCGCGCTACTGCTGACACGTTTGCGTCCGGGGCAAGCGCCTCTTCAAGGATCCGAGCCTTGGTCTCATCGGGCCAATTCCGCCGCGATACCGCAGGACTGCTGTCCATCCGACCCGGCACCACCTCTAGCAATTGGAAACTTCTATCACTGGGCATAGGAGCAGACATAGAAACTCACACCGTCATCAAGTCAGACGTGCAAATAATCCAACTCAAGGCAAAGCGTCAGACGGGGGCGCCTTGGCGCTTACACATCATGGAAGGCGGTTCATTCCGCATTTCATCAGGTTCTCAGGCGACGAGCTCGAGTGCTTACCAACGCCAGTTCGAGCGAATGCTGACGCAAAAGTCGGCGAGAATTCTTAGCACGTTGTGACTGTCTGCACGACGAAGGCTGCACACCAATGCCACGCCAGGCGCGGCCACCTTATTGTTTGACACCATCCAGACGATTGGCGACGCTTGTGTAAAGTGCGGAGCGCCAATGTCACGATACAACCCCCACCACCCCTCTTCCAATCAAGTGTTTCACGCTGCCGAATTTTGGAAAAACAAGTGCCTTCTTGAAGATGGCTCTGCCTTCTCTACGGGGGAGATTTGGACCTACGCTCATACTCAAGAGTTAGTAACGCATTTCGTTTTGCAGCCCGACGAAGGTGAAGGGCATTTCCTTGAGAAGCTCAAGACCCAGCTTGCAAACTCATCTTCTGGAGCCAAGCGCCTTATGGCGGAGTTGCTCTGGGTCTACTGCCTTTTTCCTAGTAACTTTGGCCCGGAAGCAAAGCGCAGGCTTGTGCTGCCAGTATGGTCTTGGTCTGGGGCCACATTGGATCCTGCGACTCCGCTTTTGTCCGATGATACGCTCGGCGGACTAGGCTCGGGCGGCCCAGGAATACTCAATCACCGTTGGCGAGAAATCCGGTTCCTGGTCAATTTTGCCGCGCGAGTTAAGCAGCTGTCTCCGCATGAGAGAACGAGTTTGCTGCACGATCCATGGGCGTTCAACGACTTTGTGGACAGCACACCGGACCAGGGCAGAAGACAGCTAAAGCTCATACTACCACACCTCGTCTTCCCAGATACGTTTGAACGGATAGCAACCACAAGCGCTGTGCATGCTATACTGCAGCGTCTTGGGAACACCTCCCGCAGTGATATCAACGCAATGGACAAGCGAGCACAAGACGAAGCGCTCGTTAGGATCCGTGAGAGGCTTGAGGCTGACGCGGGTGAATCTATCGATTTTTATGAAGGCCCAATCTCAGTTCGATGGAATCAGGATGGTGTAGCGGCGCCCGAAACCAATGCTGCGCCAGCACAGGTCGCTGCAGGCGCATCACCCCCGCTCAACCAGATACTCTTCGGCCCACCCGGTACAGGAAAAACCTTCCGGACAATCGACAAGGCTTTAGCCATTGTTGATCCGGCGTTCTATGCAGAAAACCAAAGCGACCGCTCTCTACTTCATGAGCACTTCATAAAACTCGTAGAGGTGGGGCAAATTGCGCTCGTTACATTTCATCAAAGTATGAGCTACGAGGATTTTGTCGAAGGCATAAGAGCAAGCACCGATAAGGATGGGCAACTCTCGTATTTTGTCGAAGACGGAGTCCTCAAACGGATGGCTCGACCATCTACATCCATACGCGTCGGCCAAACGTTCTCCCGTGAGTATCGCGTGCTCCGGTCGACCACGGAAATCCTTTGGTTGCAGAAACCAAATAGAGCGAGCTTGCCTCTGGCGTGGGACATGCTCCACGAACTGACCGAACACGTTCGCAGCGGGACGATCTCAATCAATGACCTCCGGGAAGGCACCTGGTTTGAGAGGCTGGAAGATAGTCGACTAGAGAAATACATAGTCAATGGCTACAAAAATGTAATACCTGAAATCATCAGCTTCATGATCACCGCTGCCGACTCCAATCAGAGCGCAGGGTTGAAGAAAGTACTAATAATCGATGAGATCAATCGCGGTAATATCTCAAAGATATTCGGCGAGCTGATTACCTTGATTGAACCTGACAAGCGTCTCGGGAACGACGAAGCGCTTTCGGTCACCCTTCCTTATTCCAAGGAGCAGTTCGGCCTTCCCAAGTCGCTGCATATTATCGGAACCATGAACACAGCTGACCGGTCGTTGTCAGCGTTGGATCTAGCCTTAAGACGTCGCTTCGTTTTCGAAGAGATGGAGCCAGATCCCGGAGTGTTAGCTGAGATCGAGATCGAAGGAGTTAACATTGGACAGCTTCTTACTGCTCTCAATGCAAGGATCGAGGTCCTTCTTGATCGTGAACACCGGCTTGGGCACGCCTATTTTACCCACCTCGACAGCTCACCAACGTTGTCTGCATTAGCCGCAGTATTTCAGACCCGCATCATACCTTTGCTGCAAGAATACTTCTTCGATGATTGGAAGAGGATCGCACTCGTTCTCAACGACGGCTACAAGCCAGTCGAGAACCGTGTTTTGTTGGAGAAAGACCGCAATATAAATTTACTGTTTGGCACAGACGTGGAGATCCCCGACCGCCCTAGTTGGACGGTCAATTGGGACGCCCTGAACCGAGCGGCTACTTATGAAGGCATGCTTCTCCCTTGACGGTGATTTCAGTACGGGAATTCGCGGTTCTAACCACTCAGGATGGCTCATTCAGCATAGATCGAGCCACTATTTCCGACGCCGACTTTGCGTGGCTTGCTGACAGTAGCCGCCGCTCAGCTGAGAATGCGTCGTTCATCAATGTTACTGGACGCGGCACGCTTACGGTCCAGAACTATGTCGGTGTCTTGAGACTGCCGAGCGGCAACGAGATCGAGGTTCTCCCAAAGCACACCCATGACCTCGATAGCGTGCATGGTTCGCGTCAACTCCTGTTCCGCATGATTGCGCAATCGCTTGGCATATCGCCCCGCGTTGCCGAAGCAGCCAATCTGAAGGTGCTCAATCGGCCTTTCACTGAATGGATGGCTGAGACCTTTCTCCGTGAAGCCCTTGTGTTGCTCTCCAGAGGCTTTAGACGCGACTATCTGCTGACGGAGACTAAGGAGCGGAGCTTGCGTGGCCGCTTGCATATAGCAAGACAAATGCGAGCAGGGCCTGCAGATGCTACTCACTTCCACGTAGAGCACGATATTTACTCATTTGATCGACCCGAGAACCGCGCTATTAAAAGTGCGGTAAGAATGATCTCGCGCCAAACAGCGGTAGCAAGCACATGGCAGACTGCTGCCGAACTACTCAACTTACTCGGCGACATTCCCGAAAGCCGAGACTTTACATCGGATCTCCGGAATTGGCGGTCTGATCGGCTTATGGCGCACTACGAGCCACTCCGCGAAATGTGCTCGCTCATTTTGACCGGCAGGACACCATTCGCGGTTTCGGGTCCGAACCTGGCCCAGTCCATGCTGTTCCCAATGGAGAAGTTATTCGAGGGTTTTGTAGTTCGCGCAGTGCAGAAAGCACTCCCCGCCGCCTTTCAAGTGCATCGCCAGCCACGAAGGCACAAGCTCTGCCACTTTGGGTCGGCCCAGTGGTTCGATTTGCGACCGGACTTGCTCGTCACCCGAGACGAAGAAGCCTGGATACTAGACGCTAAGTGGAAGATCCTGCATGGGGTGGAAAAAGAGCATTACGGCTTGAGCCAGTCTGATTTCTATCAACTCAACGCCTACGGGCAGACTTATCTCGGCGGCACCGGCGACCTGTTTCTAATATATCCTCGTACACCTGGCATTCCAGCGTTCGGCAAACCTTTTCGGATGCAACCAGATTTGCGTTTGTACGTGCTGGCCATCGATTTGGAGGATGGCTCGGTCGATCTTAGTCCTATCAAAGAAAGTGCGGGCCGCGTGGTCGATAACCTGCGCTCGAACTCTTCAGCAGTGGGTTTGCACACTTAGCAATAGGCACATGCCGGTTCCATTGTTGCGAAAGTTACAACTTATGCAACAGATCGCCGGTCACCCAATTTCAATGGCTTGTCCGTTGCAGAAGTTCGTTGCATAACGATAGCATGATTTACGGCTATGCAAGAGTATCTACCGACGGCCAAACGCTCGACGCCCAGCGCGAGGCCTTAATTTGCGCAGGGGCGGATGAGGTCTTTGCGGAAACGGCGAGCGGAGCCAAATTCGACCGCGCCGAGCTGGCCAAGGTGCTGGCGCTCGTTGGCGAAGGCGACACGCTGGTCGTGACACGGCTGGACCGGTTGGCACGATCCACGATCAACCTGCTCAGCATCTTGGACAGTCTCTCTCATAAGAGAGCAATGTTCCGTTCGCTCTCCGAAGGGTGGGCCGATACAACTACTCCCCATGGTCGGCTGACCGTGACCATCGTAGGCGGGGTCGCAGAATTCGAGCGCGAACTGATCCGTGCCAGAACCGGCGAAGGGCGCTCCCGAGCCAAAGCACGAGGTCAGAGCCTCGGTAGACGTCCCGCACTCACTCGCCATCAACAGGACGAAGTTCGTCGTCGCAAGTTGGCCGGGGAAGCCGTGCGGGAAATCGCCCGCAGCTATAACGTCAGCGCCAGCACCATATCGCGTATACCGAGCTAGCTGCATAAAAGCGACGGAAGAACTGCTTCAAGCAAACTTTCGGCCGAAACTTTTTCTCACTCCACGATGCATACGCTGAGAGCTGAAGTATCTCGGCCTTTGCTTCAGTGCCAAAGCTAAAACTGCTCGGGAGCAATTTTCCATTTGCAATGGGTCTAGCTCCAGATAAAATGGCCAATGTGGAGAAGGGGTGATGCCCCCTTCTGGTTGGTCTCATAGGCCGACAAGCTATAGGGAAAGCATTTCCCCCATGACGCTGAACCCCGGGCCCGTTTAGGGCTAAGGAGCATCCGGTTAACGGAGAGGCTGATGAGCCTCGTGCCCTTGTGAAGCGCCGGCAGGTGCATATCTGTTCACAGCCCAACCGGGTGCGACAGGTAGTTGCTCGGGCAGTTTTGGCTATCGCCGCAACTGCTCCTGACCACTGAAACGTGTGTTCCCCGGAGACATCTAGGGAGTGGGTCCTAGTGCCTGCTAGAGCAATCAGTTCGTTGGCGGCACCACCGAGACGCACCCACAGGCGGCTCACTATCCCGATAACGCGGGAGGTGAGCCATACTGCCTGGCCCTCGTCCAGGTTTTCGCTCACCTTCCATTTGGAATGTGAGTATAATGTCGACCAATTCGGAAAATCTTGGCAGCAAGGCGGATTTTCTTCGACTTGTCGAAGAAGGGCGCGAGTTGAACTCAGCTGCCTTGTCCGCGGAACTGCAGGCCACGACTGCTTTGTCTGAAGGCCTGGAAGCAACACGTGCCGAGCTAAGCAAGCTCTATGAGCTTTGCTATTTCTTGAAACAGCAAGACGAAGTGACGCGGCAGAAGCTGTTCGCCAATCAAAAATACATCGACGCAGTCGGTGATGAAAAAGTGCTGCCATATGGAAAACCAGCCCGCGAAAAGCCGGAGGTGCCTGCGGCAAAGATCATCATGCAGCGCAGAGATGCCGGAACGCTGAGCAAGGCTTCCCTCATTTGTCGCGCGGCGATCGACGAAAAAGTTCTTCCAGCTCAGTTTTCAACGTGGCTGATGAAGGAACACATCGATCGGTCCGATGGCTCTATCACAGGCCGAGGTATCGAAGGTGCTTACAAAGCTTACAGAACGCGCCGAACCTCTGCTGGAAACCGGGTGTCGAGCGGGGCCGCGGCACTATCCTCGACGCATGCCGATACGCCCACTGGGGACCAGATCGAGCAACTCATCAGGGAAGCCTTCAAGCCTGGCCTGACAACAAAGTGGGAACTCAAGGTACCCAGCGAAATCGTTCATCACCAAGTCTATTCGGTCTTGGTTCGGATACAGGGCCCAGGGCTGGTGACGTTGGTACCCGATCGGGCGCCAATGCACCTTTTGCTGGACCGACTTCAGAACGTCATCGAGCAGCAAAAGATCAAGCCTGCTGACTGGAAGGCAATGGCTAGCGGCGCCACAGGAGATGAATCAGCAGAGGCTCCCCTAGAGGATAGCAACATTCAAGCTAAGGTCGGTGCAGCATGACAGTCATTCTCCAGCCCAATCATCTGAGTGACGTTCTTCTGCACACCCAACATGATCGAGAAGTCATCAGGATGGCAGTTCAATCACCCTCGCTTGTCAACCTGTTGTTCTACGGGCCACCAGGTACGGGGAAAACCACGCTCATGCGTGTTTCGGCTTTGGAAGCCCTGCGTTTCAGAGGGCTTGTTGTACAGGACCATAAAGAGGCTGTTGCTTGGGGCAATGTCTTCGAGCTCGACCACAATACGGGGTTCTCAAAAGCGGCGCTCGATAAAGCTTTGAGTAGGATGATGCTGGCGACATTGAGTTCAGTGGACCGTCGCTTCGTTCTACTTGATGAAGCGGATAGCATCGATCCACGCAGCGTCAACAACGTCAAAAAGTGGCTGGATAGGATGTCTGAACGGGACGTCCAAGTATTTGCAGCCACTAATCATTTGGACCGTATCGATCCAGCCATACGCGATCGGTGCTTGCTGATCCACATGGCAGCGTTCAGTCAGGCGCAAATGCTTCTCTGGCTAACTAAGCAGGTCAACGCTGCGGGCTTACCTGTGCCTGATGAGGTGCGGGCAGTCGACATGGTAAACCGCTCTGGCGGAAGCATGCGGAATCTACGCCAGGAATTGCAGCTGTATGCATTTCAGTGTGGAGCTCCAACAACGCCGCCACCAAGATTGACCATACTGCCGGGTGGGCAGGTCTAGACCTTACTCGGGAGGCACTGCGTAGCTTCCCCAGTCGGCTCCGATCTGACCGGACCCACAATGAACTCCCTAGGTCATTTGAACCCAAGAAACTGCCTTGGCGAGACGACTCCGCACGCCCGTGTTGATTGCTTTCAATCAGGCAATGAGATCGCCAAAGCGCACGCTCCCGCCCTCACAACAACCATCGATGATTGAAGAATAGGAAAGGAACACAATGCTCTCCGATGTCCTCTATGAAGCTAATACGAGAATTCGGCACTACCAGGTCGAACGCGCTCAGATGTACAGCTCTCTGAAGGAACGGCTCGACGCGCTTCGAGCACAGATGATCGTGCTTCAAATGGAACTGGACCTTAGCCCAAGCGATACCATTGAGGTGCTCCACACCAATCCGTTCTACATTGCGGCACTTGCTGGTGATCCAGGGCCGAGCGACGCATACATGGATGGGGATGACACGCTGCGCGATGCTTGGGTCGAACAGTACGCCAAGCAGTTTGGAAAGCCGACACCCTGAAACAGAGATGGCCACCGATGAAATTTCGGTGGCCATCTACTTATGATGGGATCCTTGCTTCAGACTGTCGATGTGGGATCTAACTTGTTGCCTCTTGGGCTTTGTTGGTCTGGTTTTGTGGTTCAATGTCATTGTTCAATACCGTTTCACTGCGCGCCTCCAAGGTGAAGGCTCGCAAATGACAACAGCATTGTCCATCCACTTCATGCCGACCGCGCGTAGCAACAGGCCGACCTCGTGGGTAGGGTCAGTCTTTACTGACGAAGGTTGAAAGTAGAATGGTTTGGTCGAAGTCGTAGTGACCTCGCTCCATTTCCTTGCTGACATAGAGACCAGGCCCACCATCGAATTCGGCCTGCACCAGCAGATCGCCACCGGGACAAACGGCGCTCCAGTGTCGTGAGCACATCTCTTGCAGTTCTTCTAGGGTCTTCTGCCCGTTTCCGGCAAACACAACAGCGGCGTGGCCGTGGATGTTTCGGCCAACGTGTTCAACGAACATAAGGCCATCTGTTCGAAGGTCTTTGCGTCTTTTGCTAGCCCGTGTACCGAGCAGTTCGGTGTCGATACGTTTGTGAAAATCCCGAACGCAATCTCGAAAGTGCTCCAGCGACATGAAGGTCATATCCTTGGCGGACATCGTGTTGCGGTTGGCAGCCAAGGTCAAATGGTAGTCGCAGTACCGAGCAGAAAGTTCCCGGTATGCTTTCCTCAGTCGGCGCAAATACGCTTTTGTCTGACAACTGGATGAGAGCGAGTTCGCTATCATTGCTAAATCTCCTGAGCGCGGCTTGGCCGCTAAATACGATTGCAGCAGCCGTTTTCGGCCTGCTGCTCAATTCTATTTATGCGGGGAGGGTCAGCGACGATGACCGAGGGGATCGAATTTCTGGAAATCATCTATGGGCAGCTTCACGAGGCCGGAATTATTCGGTCCAAGGGCGAATTCTCCAAACGGCTGCTCGGCAAGTCACCCAGCTATCTGACTTCGATGCGGGCAAAGCAGCGGGTCATTTCCGGCGAGGTCATTATGGAGCTAGGCGATAATCTCATGGCCGAGATTGCCGGAACTATATCGGACCCGGCAAATGCGGAGATTCACGCTGTGATGCGTCGTGCCGTGGCGCAAGTGAACAATTACTTGGCCGACCAGACCATCCCCATGGGAATAACGCCGGCGGAACCAGCATCGCCATCGCCAAGACCACGCAGATTTTCGACATGGTTACGCATTTTTCACTAGCCTCACGGCACGGCGGATCAATTAGCGAAATTTCTTCTTAGAAGATCGGCTGCGTCAACGTGCAGGGCCAGAGAAAGCCGCTCAAGCTCATCTAAGCTGAGATCAAACTTGTCGCCGTTCTCGATCTTATCGATTTCTGCTAATGGCCAGTCGAGGAATTCCGCCAAAGCGCGAGCCGTCATTCTGCGCTGTTCCCGATACCGCCAGACGTTGCGGGCTAGCAGCCGCGGTGTCTCAGGGTGTTTCATACGAGGTCGCATCAGCGCTGCCTCTCCGGAACAAATAGCTCAGATGGATGAACCGCCAAGGCGTCACAGAGCTGGTCAATATCGTTGAGGGTGAGGTCGAACTGTTTGGTGGCCTCTATGTCCTCGATCATCGCGAGAGGCCAGCCCACGGATCGCGCCAATATGTCGGTGTTAAATCCGCGTATTTCCCGCCAGCGCCGAACATTGTGGGCGAGCAGTTTGTGCCCCTCCGTGATCCTTGACCGCAATCAGCATCTCCGTCGCCATTTCCATGCCGCGATAGCGCCAGAAGGGCGGGAAGCCAAGAACAGACCAAAGATCCCGTTTTTCGGGAAAAAGGCTTAGCAAAACCAATGTGTTAGGAATGCGTTTTGCGCGTCCGGGCACTTTGGCTAAGGCCAGAGAGCTATAGCCGATGGCTATAGCTCTCTGGGTGTCACGCGCGCTGATTAAAACCCGCTTTACTGCCGCAGCAGCACAAGACCAAAGCCCGATAACGTCCTGCTATAGTTCCGCTGGTTTCAAGGGAATTGCCGTTACATGGATCACCGCACACCCAAACTTGCCGTGCTGATCGACGCCGACAACGCGTCCGACAAGATCGCAGCGGGTCTGTTCGAGGAAATCGCCAAGATTGGCGAGGCCAGCGTTCGGCGCATCTATGGTGATTTCTCAAGCACGCGCCTCAAGGGGTGGACAGATGTTCTGCCGAAATATGGCCTTCTTCCGCATCAGCAGTTCGCCTACACCACTGGCAAAAATGCCTCAGACATTGCCTTGGTCATCGATGCGATGGACCTGCTCCATAGCGGGCGTTTCGATGGTTTTTGTCTCGTATCGTCGGATAGCGATTTCACCCGGCTCGCTGCGCGTATCCGAGAGCACGGCGTTGATGTCTATGGGTTTGGAGAACAGAAGACGCCCGAGAGTTTCAGGCAGGCCTGCCATCGTTTCATCTACACCGAGAACTTGCTCGAATTGCCCAATCAGGAACAGGTCGAAGCGATTAAGGCAGGAGCAAAAAAGAAGCTGAAAGAAGCAGTCCCGCTGTTGCTTCGGGCATTTGGCCAGCTCGAGGATGATCAGGGCTGGGCACCTTTAAGTGCGCTTGGCAGTCGTCTCGCAATCATGGCCCCGGATTTCGACCCAAGATCGTTCGGGTTTCGCAAGCTCAGCGATTTGGTGCGCGGCACGAACAAGTTCGAGGTCGAGCAGGCCAGTGGCGGACCTTTGCGTATCCGATCCCGCTAATGCGCACCCAACCGCATGTTTGCTGCCCCTACGGTGCCCGCTGGCGGGGCTGGTAGCAGTCGGGCAAGCCGCGCTGCTCCGACGGGCCACCAACCCGCTGTGCCCCTGCTTAGGGAAGGTGCGAAAGATCATTGAAAAACTTCTCGTCCAGCTCACGAAGGCGCAACAGGTGACTTCGCCTTCGTGAGCACATTCAGCTTCACGACGTTTGCTGGGATCCGCTGGAAATATTTGAGCTTACCCCGCAATCTCTTAGCGAGGGCAGCTTCGCGTTCGTCTAGGGATTGACCGATGGGACGCGCCAGATACGAGCAGAACACGTCATTGTCCACGTCCGTCAAGAGGGCGTAGATATGCCCTGTGCTACCCTACAGCGCCCGCTGGCGGGGTAGGTATCATTCCTAATCGCGCCGCCAGCGGGGACGTACCATGTAATAGTCATCAGGCGGCTTCGCGAACAACGCCGATAGCGGAACGGACAAGAATGCAGCCATCTTCTCAAGATAAGCGATCTTGTCTTCTCGGGTCATTTTCGCTGCGCGGTCAAAATGGCCGCTGTCCACGCCCATATGGTTGAGTAGCTGTGTGCGGGTGATCCCACGCTTAGCCTCCCAATAGATAAGGTTTCGCTTAAACCGGATCTCCAGTTCCATTTGCGGCCAATTCGGTGGCAAACCCGTGTCGTCGGTCATTGGAAAGATACCGGGAGCAGCTTCCCAGCCGCTCCCAGCACTCGGCGGCATTTCGGGATCAAGATCAACCTGCGTTGCGCAGTAGGTGCCCGCGTTCGGCGGCAGCAGCCGCAAGCTGGGCGTCGAGTTCACCGGCACGAACTGCCTCGGTCAGGGTGTCGAGGATCGCGGGAAGCGCCGAGAGCTCGCCAACTGCGATGGCGTTCTTGTCCTTGGCAAACTCGATGGGCTTTCCGGCATAGCGCAGACCGAAGAAGGTCTGACCGCTAGCATCGACAAACCAGCCTGCGCGGAGACGCTTCGGGGTCTCCACCTGAACCCGCTGACCTTCCTCGTTCTTGCGCCAGACCATATGCGTCGGCGCATAGTGCTGCCCAGCTAGTTTGGCGTCAGCCATGGCCTTCTGTTCGGCTAGGGCCGCGATCACCTTGTTGCGGGCACGTTCCACCGGGTCATTGCTGGTGCGAACCGGCTGGGCAGTGGTCAACTTCAGGGTCTTAAGGATGCTCATGTGGCGTTTTTTCTCCATGTAGTTTGCTTTCCACATGACCTAGCTCCAACGGCCAAAAGAGCGACCAAAAAGTCTGATAGGACGGCTTGGTCGATCACGAGACCACGAGCCTGACCTTGACCAAAACCTATTCCCGCCAAGAGCTTCTGGATATCATCTGGAGCAAGCCGACCCGCGAGGTCGCAGAAGACATTGGTGTATCAACCGCGGCAATCTCCACCCACTGCAAGGACAACGACATCCCTGCGCCGCCTCGTGGGCACTGGCTAAGGGCTCAAGGCAAGCGGGTGAAAAAGCCCAGCTTGCCACCGAGGGGGATAGGGAAGCGAGACACAATCAGGGTCGGTGGCAGCAACGGCTACTACTATTCCTACCCCGAGCCTGCGGGCCTCATGACGATGGAAATCGGTCCAGCGCCGAGCTTTCAACCCAGCATCGACAAGGTCATGGAAACAGTGCGTCAGCAGGTTGGCAAGGTCGCTGTCCCTCGCGATTTTTCCAAAGCGCATCATCTCATTCGCAGGCTCTTGGAACACGACGAGGAACGCCGGATCAAATATCTGTCGGCCTCGTATCATTCCTATTGGGATGCGCCGTATTTCGATGCGCCATACGAGAAGCGGCGACTACGCATGATGAATGCCCTGATGCTCGACCTGCATCGGTTCGGCGGCAAGGCGACAATGCGTGACAAAAACCCTTCGGGCTTTTCTTACAAAGTCGGACACCAGAACCTTTATGTCATCGTGGATCATCCCGAGAGCCGCCGTTCAACCTGGATGAGTGAAGAACTCGCCACGCGTTCAGCGTCGGAACCGATCGTCATTTCCATTGGACAAGGCGACAAAGACAAGAAACCTCAGCGCCAGTGGATCGATGAGGGTACCGATAAAGTCGAGGGTCATCTTCAGGACATCCTCGTGTCCATGATCGTGACCGCAGAAGTCGAATTTCGCGACGATGAGCTGCGGCGGCACAATTGGCTGATCTCCCGCAAAGAGCAGTTGATCGAGAACGAGCGGAAGCGCATTGAGGAGGAATTGAAGCGCGAGCGTGAACGGAACGAAGCCGACCGCAAAGCCAGGTATGACGGCCTATTGCTTGATGCTGCTGCCCACCGACAGGCTGAAGATATCCGAGCCTATGCGCTTAAAGTCGCTTCAGAAAGAGCCGCAGTCGATAATGCTGAAGCTATAGATGAATGGGTGGCGTGGGCGCTCCGTCAAGCCGATGATATCGACCCAATCGTGAGAATGAAAAGTAGTGGCACCGTAACGAGGGCGCCCGATGAGGTTAGAGAGCTTCAAACGGCTGAGCTTCGAAAGAAAGCAAATGAATTAAAGCCGCTGCTTGAGACGCCACGAGGGTATGGCGCTTACTAACTGCATATTTGCCTTTGCAGGAGCGTGACATTGCCGTTTCGCCTCACAGCTGTTTCAATACGGACATTGGGGAGGCACTATGCGGTTCTTGCTTCTAGTTTTTCTGGCGTTGACGACCGCGTTCGCGCCAGCGCTTTCCGACGAGCGTGTCGGTGCATTTGTGGTGTCCGATCAAAGTCAGTCTGCGATCTTGCTCGACGGCGAGATCGGCATTGGTACTCCGCTAGAGTTCCGGCGCGCGCTGGCTTTGCGACCAGACGCCAAAGTCGTCGTGCTTTCCAGTGACGGAGGGTTGGTCGCGAGCGCTTTGCTTATCGCTGACGACATTCATACAAAAGGCCTCAGCACAGTCATTCCCGACGGTGCCAAATGTTATTCTGCCTGCGCTTTCATCTTCTTCGCGGGTAAAGAGAGGCTAGCAGACGGCGAGCTTGGCGTGCATCAGATGTGGTCTGAAAAGCCTGACCCTTCCGGCGTACAGTCGTCAGTCTCTGACATCCTCGAGGTGCTAACTCGCTTTGACACTCCCACAGAAGTGTTCACGCGCATGTTCCGCACGCCAAGCGAGGAAATGTATGTCTTCACCCAAGCCGAACTAGTCGAGTTAGAGATCAACCGTGTTGGGAAGGGTTTGAAAGGCAAGGCGGACTACACGGCCTTGGCTGAGCTTATCGAACCTGCTGCTCCATCTGAAAACACTGCGCCGCCGGCGGCAGCGGAAACCGTCGAGGATTTCGGCCTGCGTTTGGCCCTTTACGAAGGTCTCGATTTTTACGGCCAAGACATTTCTTCGGAGCGTGAGGTCGACGCTGTTGCTTGTGCTGCCACGTGCCTTGGCAATCAGCAGTGTGTCGCATTTACCTTCAACGCAAACCCATCGCTGACACGTGGTCCAAACTGTTTTCTGAAGAGTGGGACGGATCGTCTTGAGGGGTACTCCGACGCACTGTCCGGCGTATTTCTTCCGCCAAACATGTCGACAGCGCCAACATTTCGCATCGGCGTCATTGATCCCACGGTCGATGTATCGCCACGAACCGACTATTCCGGTGGCGATCTGAGTTCTGCGCCATGGCCTGGAATAAGCACGCCAGGAGCCTGCCGAATGGCGTGTGTTGATAACGACCAGTGTGTTGCCTTTGCATTTGCAAGCGGGCCAAAACAATGCTGGCTAAAAGCAGAGGTGGGTGAACGCCGGTCAGCAACCAACATCACCAGTGGCGTAAAACGGTGGGTGACGTTTACTGCTGGCGAGGTTCTTGATCTATCGGAGTAATCGACCCTGTTGCCGTATAGTCGACACTCGGCTGGCTTGCGATGTCGGCTGCGAACGCCTTTTGTATAGCTAGAAGCCGACGCTGCCACGCTAGCTTGTAAGTGCCCGTATGATCCTTTTCCACCAATGCGGCTATGGCAAACCGGCCTGGTAGTTCCTGGGCTAGTGCCGAGGTGCCCAGCAGCAGGCATACAAAACCAGCTGTAACGTACCGCTTCATATGCATCGCGAACTCCGAGTTACAGCATTGTTGCAGCGCGGAGTTAACAGCTGGTTAAGGTTTACCAGTTGCTAACTTATTGATGTGGTGGAATTGTTGAGCCTCAGCTGTAAACGCAGAGGGGTTTCGCGGCCAATGCTTAAAGCAATAACCTCCGGCAAAAGCGGTCGAATTCCCGACGGGGTTAAGCCTGGCGATCCATGGGCGACAGCTATAAAGCAGAGAGAAGATCTGCTTACGTCCTCAGTCTTCGAGAAGCTATCTTATCTACAGCCAGTGACGTTTTGGTCGATTTTACGGGACACCTTCGGATCAATCTTGCAGGACTACAAAGTAGTCGAGTTAGAGAATTTCGACTTTTGGCCGCGATGGAATGACCCGAAAACCGGCGGCACAGTTGAGCCTGATATGTTCGCGGAGTTTTCCGTGGGAGACCCGTCAAAGACAATCGCGATCATTTTTGAAGCGAAGCTGGGCCAGGCTCAATATGCGTTGCAATGGCAACGCCAATGGATGGCATATCAGCGCCTCTTGAAGGATGGCGAGGTCACCGCTGACGAAGTTTTTTTGCTAGCCATTGGCGGGTTAACTGGCCACCGTGCTCGCGTCGCCGAAGAATACAAGGACGCGATAAGCACCGATACGTCGGGTGAGGTCTCAATTAACGCTGCGGCCGCGGATTGGCGCCGCCTAACAGACGTAGTGTTCGATCATCAAGGTCGCTCAATTGGAGCAGACAGTCGCATTTTGGCCGACGTTGGTGAAGCGCTGGCATTGTTTGGATATCGCCATACCCAGAGCTTTGGGACGATGAACAGTCTACCCGCTCCAATTCATGGACAAGCGAGCCTAAACGTCATTCGGAACTGGGTCTTCAAAAATGTCTGATTTATCGTCCAGCTTAACCGACGTCCGTCGGGCTTATCGTTTGATCTGGGGATACCAGCGGCGTCTCATGGACATGCTGCAGGTTTTCGAAGACGAGTTCCCTACCCATGAGTTCTACGCTTGGTCGCCGTTATCTTTTGCTCGTCCGACACAACTGACCACTAGTCCTGTCCATAAATGGGCGTGGGACGCGTTGCCATTCTACAAGGCGTCGTTTCTGTACACTGTCGTTGGTAGTGATCCTAATCATCATCGCGGGGGAGAGTGGTTGTTCGAGGTGACGATCGACACAGACGATGTCGATTTTTCCACCTTTAAAGGGGAGCCGGATGCAGCAAAATTTCCCGACGCAGAGATGACAGACTCAACCGTGAAGCTTGTAGCGTGGAAATCTACAGGAAATGGAACGTTCAACTGGTACCACGACCTGTGGAATAGGGGAGAATGGCCAACGACGGATGACGTGGCATTTACCCAGCCAAACTATCCAGTACAGTCGTTATCTCTCACTGTAAGGCTCGACGATCTACCAGACCGCGAGGCCGCACTTGCTTTGGTTGCAAGGTTCAAAGCTGCCACGTCGAGAGAACTAGGCCTAGCACACACTTAGCACGCAGTTGTAAAATTCCATATTTTGCTAGCATCTCCGGTGCAGTCACCTGATTTGGTAAGGGAGAGGCCGACAGTTCAATCCTGTCCGGCAGCACCAGTTTTCCCGGCAATTATTGGTATGTCAGAGCGCTGGCTGGGTGTGCCCGGTCGAGAGGGAATCAGTCTGGCTGCTGCTTGGACGGAGTCTTTTTCAGTGTTGGCGAAGCTGGGCGCCTCTGGAGACTGCTCGACCGGGTTCGGGGAGGGGCGCTAATCCGCTACCGGTTCCAGCGGCGAGGCTATGTAAGCCGCGATGAGCTGTCCAAGCGCCACGAGCGAGGCCATGTGCGTGCGTTCCCAGCCATGGGAGCTGTCGAGCGAGAAGCAGACGAGGCCGACGCGGATATCCCAGCCGGCCTCGACGGCGGCGGCGCTGTCGGAGCGGTAGTGGCGGAACGTGTCGCGGACATGGGCAATGCCCTCGCGAGCACAGATATCAAGCATGTGCCGGGTCATGCGGGCATCGAAGGGGCCCTGGCGATCCCGCATTGCAATGGTCACGGCGTCGTCGCGAGAGCTTTGGTTTGGTGCGGTCACCGCATTGTCGATGGCAAGCAGTTCTTCCACTTCGGAGCCGAAACCATGAGTGCCGCCTATGCCGATTTCCTCGGCAATGGTGAACATGGCCTGGAAGGGGACAGCGACCTCTACAGTGCCCTCGGCAATCGCCTTAAGCACCGCCAGAAGCGTGGCGCAGCCCGCCTTGTCGTCGAGATGACGGGAAACAATGAAGCCGTCGATCACCTCGGGCTGGGCATCGATGGCGACCATGTCGCCGACATTAAAGCCGGCAGCAACCAGCGCGTCGTGGCCGGGCAGGACGGCATCGACGCGGATTTCGAGATTGTCCCAGTCGGCAGGCTGGGTGTCGACATCGGTGTTGAAACGATGGCCGGAGGCTTTGAGCGGCAGGATGGTACCGCGATGCTCCCCAGCATCGGAAAAGATGGTGACGCGGGCGCCTTCCGCGAAACGGGCGGCCCAGGTGCCGGTATTGCGCAGGGCAAGGCGGCCATTGGGCTTGAGTTCGGTGACCATGGCGCCGAGCGTGTCGAGATGCGCTGCGAGCGCCCGGCGGGGCGTGCCGTCGCCGACCTTGATATAGAGCACGCCGCGCCGGGTATATTTGGGGGCGTATCCGAGTTCGCGTAGCCAGCGATCGACCAGCGCGACGGCGCGCTCGGTCATGCCAACGGGGCTTGGCGTTTTGACGAGATCGAGGAGCCGGGCGAGGAGATAGTCATGATCGATCATGCGCTGCGGCGCTTTCGGGTCTGGGATGGCTGAATTTCCTCAAGGAAGCGGTCTTCGAGCCTGGCCTCGAGCCCCAACATATGCTGCTCGGCCTCTGCCATGTGCTCGGCCAGGATAGCGGAAGCCGCTGCCGCGTCGCGCTTCCGCATGGCAGCGATCAAATCGCGCTGGTGACCAATACCGCTTTCGCGCGACACCGGTTCTGGCTGCACATAGATGTCCTGCGCGATGGTGAGCTCCTTGAGCAGGCGCTGCAGGAAGCGGCAGGTGAATGCGAGAATGGGGTTGTCGGAATACTCCGCCACCACGCCGTGAAAATCGAGCTCGGCCATGCGCTGGTTCCAGCGCTCGGTGGCGTCGATCGGTTCGTGATCGTAGATGCGGATGATGGCTTCGAGGCGCTTCAAGCCGGCTTCGTCGATATGCGGCGTGGCGCTGGCAGCCAGTTGTGGCTCCAGCACTTTGCGCATCTCGTAGACATTGGCGATGGTCAGGTTCTTGGCGAAGAGGAAATTGGACAACAGGCTCATCGCCCGCCCTTCCGACATGCGCTCGATAAAAGCGCCGCCTCCCGGACCAGTGCGCACCGAAATCAGGCCCTGCACTTCGAGCGCCTTGAGCGCCTCGCGCACAGTGCCCTTGCTGGCCGCGAACTGCGCAATCAGGTCACGCTCCTGCGGCAGGCGGTCACCGGGGCCCAGGCCATGCTCGACAATCATGCGCTTGATGGCGTCGACGATCTCGTCGGTGCGCTTGCGGCGGGGAATGGACTCTACCTGGCTCATGCGGCATCCGGGTTCAGGCGCGGCGCGCTGGCGATCAACGAGCGCGTATAATCATGTTGCGGGCTGGCGAAGAGCTGGGCTGCAGGGCCTACCTCCACCACCTCTCCCAGATACATGACGGCGACTCGATCGGAAATCGATTCCACCACGGCGAGATCGTGGCTGATAAACAGATAGGAGAGCCCCAGATCATCGCGCAATTGCTGCAGCAGCAGCAGCACCTGTGCCTGCACCGACACGTCGAGTGCGCTGACGGGTTCGTCGAGCACCATGATGCTGGCTTCTGCCGCTAGTGCCCGGGCAATGGCGATGCGCTGGGCCTGCCCGCCCGAAAACTCATGCGGATAGCGCTCCAGCGTGTCGAGCGGCATCTGCACAGCGTCGACAAGTTCGCGCTTGCGGATGACGCGGCGTGTTGCGTCATGGCCGCAAAGCAGTTTCAGCGGCACGTCGAGAATCTGGCCGATGGTCTTGCGTGGGTTAAGTGAGGCCACCGGATCCTGGAACACATATTGAATGGTGCGGCCGAAGGCCCGCGAGCCCGACGAGGCCAGATCCGCCCAGGGTTTGTTGTCGATCAGCATGCTGCCGGATGTCGGCGCCTCCAGGCCAACCAGCATGCGCGCCAATGTGGACTTGCCCGAGCCGCTTTCGCCCACGATTCCCAGCGTTTCGCCGCGCCTGAGGTCGAGCGAGATGCCTTTGACGGCCTGAACCTCGTTGGACTTCCGGCCGAAAAGCGAACGCCCGCCGCCGAACGTTTTGACCAGATCGCGAATTTGCACCGCATTGTCGCTCATCGGCGGGCCTCCTGGAACAGTGGGCGGACACGGTCAAGGAAGCCATGGCCCTCGCCCAGTTCGGGCACGCAGGCGATGAGACGCTTGGTATAATCGTGCTGCGGGTCGGTGAGCACCGCCTGGGTGTCGCCCTGCTCGACGATTTCGCCATGCCGCATTACCGCGACCCGGTCGCAGACCTGGGCAACGACACCGAAATCGTGGGTGATGAGCAGCAGCGCCAAGCCGCGTTCACGGCGCAGGTTTTGCAACAATTCGAGGATGCGCGCCTGTACGGTCACATCGAGTGCAGTGGTGGGTTCGTCGGCAATGATGATGTCGGGATCATTGGCGAGCGCCATCGCAATGCCGACGCGCTGGCGCTGGCCGCCAGAGAGCTCATGCGGATAGGCCGAGGCGCGGCCGGCGGCGTCGCGGATACCAACCCTTTCCATCAGCTCGACGGCGCGGGCGCGGGCGGCGGACTTGCCGATAGACTTGTGTGCGAGGATGGCTTCGGCGATCTGATCGCCCACGGAAAACAGCGGATGAAGCGTGGTCAGCGGGTCCTGGAAGACATAGGCAACGCGCGCACCGCGCAGGGCGATCAAGTCCTGTTCGCGCAGCGAGAACGTGTCCTTGCCCTCCACATAGACCGCACCCTCGGTGACGACACCGGGTGGCGAGGCAACAAGGCCCATGAGCGAAAGCGCGGTGACCGACTTGCCCGAACCGCTTTCCCCGATCAGGCCGAGGCATTCGCCCTTGCCGAGGCGGAAGCTGATGCCCTTGACCGCGGGAGTGATGGCATCGCCGGTATCAAAGCCGGTCGACAGGTTTTCGACCACGAGAGCAGGGGCATTCTCCAGCGTCGGGGCCGGCTTGGTCTTGCGATTGATCTTGGTGACGGCCATCGGGCGGTCGAGCGCACCCGAGCGCAGGCGTGGATCGAGCACGTCACGGATACCATCGCCGAGCAGGTTGATGCTCATGACCAGGACAAAGATCATGATGCCGGGAATGATCGAGGCATGGGGCGCGGTGAACAATTGCGCACGGGCCTGGCCGAGCATGGAGCCGAGATCGGAGGTGGGCGGTTGCGCGCCGAGGCCGAGAAAGGAAAGGCCGGCGGTTTCCAGGATCATCCAGCCCACCGTGGTCGACATGGTGATGACGATGACCGGCAGCACATTGGGCAGCACTTCGGTGAACAGAATGGCCGCGTGGCTCTTGCCCGACAGGCGTGCCGCATCGACGAATTCGCGATTGCGGATGGAGACGGTGACGCCACGGATATTGCGGGCGAAGAAGGGGATATTGACCAGTGCAATGGCGTAGAGCGCGTTGAGCAGGCCCGGGCCGAGCGCGGCGACGATGGCGATGGCGAGCAGAATATAGGGAAAGGCCATCAGCATATCGACGAAGCGCATGAGAATGCTGTCGGTCGCGCCGCGCGCATAGCCAGCAACAAGCCCGATCAGCGAGCCAAACAGGGCGGCGAGCGCGGTGGCGCTGATCCCGACCAGCAGGGAAACCTGCGTACCCCAGATGAGGCGCGAAAGGATATCGCGCCCAAGATGGTCAGTGCCCAGCAGATGGCCCGCAGTGAGTGGTGGCAGCAGACGGTTCGGCTGGTCGGTAATGTCCGGATTGGGGAGCGGCAGGATTGGCGCCAGCACCGCCACGATGACGATGAAGCCGAAAATGAACAGTCCGGCAGCCGCCAGGCGATTGGCCATGAGCAATTGCCAGTTGCTGCGGCGCTTGCGGGAAACAGTCGGGGTGGGAACGGTCATGTCGGTCATGCCTTGAGCCTCGGATCGAGCATGGCCTGGGCAACGTCGGCGAGCAGATTGACGAGCACATAGACCGTTGCAGCAACCAGAACGCCGCCCTGGACGAGCAGCAGGTCGCGGGTGGAGACGGCCTTGACCAGCATCTGTCCAAGCCCGGGCCACTGGAACACCGTTTCGATATAGACGGCGCCGCCGAGCACAAAACCGGCCTGAATTCCGAGCACCGGTATGATCGAGACCAGGGCCGCGCGGAATGCGTGGCGGTAGATGACCTTGTTTTCGGAAAGGCCCTTGGCGCGCGCGGTGCGGATGAAATCCTGCCGCAGCACTTCGAGCATCGCAGCGCGGGTCAGGCGCGCGACGACGCCGGTGGCGACGATGGCCAGGGTCGAGGCCGGCAGGATGAGGTGGCGCACAAGATCGGGCAGGTCGCCGCCGCCATACACGGCATACATGCCCGAGGCCGGCAACAGCCGCCATTGCACGGCGAAGAACAGGATGAAGACCAGACCAAGGAAAAAGGCCGGCATGGAAATGCCGATCAAGACGAAAAAGGTGACGATGCGATCGGTCCAGCCGAACTGACGCACCGCCGAGACAATGCCCGCGAGAATGCCGAGGATGGAACAGATGACGAGCGATGCACCGGCGAGAATGAGCGTGGCGCCGAAACGCTCGACCACCTCGTCGAGCACGGGCCGATTGAGAATATAGGAGCGGCCGAAATCACCCTGGAGAAGATTGCCGACCCAGATGACATATTGCTCGGGCCAGGAACGATCGAGGCCCAGCGCGCGATTGATGCGCGCGACATTGTCGGGGGTGGCATAGGAGCCGAGGAGAGCCTGGGCCGGGTCGCCGGGGATCAGCTTCATCACCAGGAAGACGATGATGGAAAGGCCAAGAATGACCGGGATTGCGGCAAGGAGGCGCTTGGCGATGTAGGTGGGCATGGGTTCCTCCTTGGTGCAGCGCGTGGGGGAGGCCCCCCACCTAGCCTCCCCCTGAAGGAGGGGGAGGGAGAGTTCGCGTTTGCTGCGGGGGTGGTGAGCCACCGGCAGACTCCTCCCCCTGTTTCAGGGGGAGGCGGGTGGGGGTATGCCGCCTTTGTTACTGCTTGGTCACATCCCGCAATACCAGGCTGAAGTCTGGTTGCAGTTCGAAATCGCCGACGGCGCTGGTGACCACGGCATTCTGCTTCCAGTTGGCGACGAAGAGCCAGGGGGCATCTTCGTGGGTGATGGCCTGGACCTGCTTGTAGAGCGCGCCGCGCTCTTCCGGATCGGTCGAGATGCGCGCCTGGTCGAGCAAGGCGTCCACTTCCGGATTGGAATAATAGGACGAATTGAAGCCGCCCTCGGCCGGGAAGGCAGCGGTGCGCAGGGTGAGGAAGGGCAGAGTGTCGGGATCGGACGTCATCCAGGCCATTTCCGCCATGTCGCCCTTGCCTTCAAGACCCGGATTCACTTCCGAAAGGAAGGTGTTCCACTCATAGGTCTTGATCTCGACCTTGAGCCCGACCGCCGCCAGATCGGCCTGGATGGCCGTGCCCATGGGCACGGGATCGAGCATGCCCGAGCCGCCTTCGGTCACAAGAAACGTCAGGCTTGCGCCTTCCGCGCCAGCTTCGGCCAGCAGTTCCTTGGCTTTTGCCGGGTCGTAGGGATAGGGCTGGACGTCTTCGTTATAGGCCCAGTTGAAGGCTGGCGGGATCGGGCCGGCAGAGACGTCGGCCGTGCCCTGCAGCACGTCGTTGACCAGGCTTTCCTTGTTCACCGCATAGTTGACCGCCTGACGCACGCGCTTGTCGGCAAAGGGGCCGTCCTTGGCGTTGAGCATGACGTACCAGACATGGGGGCCGGTGGCTTCGACCACCTGGAAATTGGCGTCGTTGCGGAACTGGGCGACGTTGTCGGGCGGGGTTTCCAGCAGCACATCGATGCCGCCAGAAAGCATCTCGGCAACGCGGGTATTGGCGTCGGTGATGGGCCGGAAGATCACCGCTTCAAGCGATGGCGCACCATCCCAATAGGCGTCATTGCGCGAGGCGACGACGCTGGTATTGGACTGCCATTCCTCGAACTTGAACGGACCCGTACCCACCGGATGACGACCGTAATCGGCGCCATATTGCGCGACGGCGGCGGGCGACACGATCAGACCCGTGGGCGAGGCCAGATTGCTCATGAACGGCGCGAACGGCTCGTTGAGCGTGAATTTCACCGTCAGATCATCGACCGCTTCGACGTCCTTGACCGAAGAGAAGAAGAAGGCCAGCGGGAAGGGGCCGGTCGAAGCGTAAGGGTGGTCTTCCTTCAACATGCGATCGAAGTTGAACTTGACCGCTTCGGCGTTGAACGGAGTGCCGTCGTGGAAGGTGACGCCTTCTCGCAGGTTGAAGGTGTATTCAAGACCGTCCTCGGAAATGGTCCAGTCGGTGGCCAGAGCCGGTTCGATTTCCAGCGTGCCGGGCGCATTGCGCACCAGGCCGTCATAGATATTGACGGCAATGCGGAAGTCATTCGAGGCGGTCGAGACATGCGGATCGAGCGATGCCGGCTCGGCGATCTGGCCGATCACCAGCACATTTGGTGGTGTCTGGGCCATGGCCGGGGAGACCAGGGCCAGGGCGGTGGCGGCGAGCAGAAGCGGCGCCAGGCCTTTCCAGTTGCGGATCATTGATAACCTCCTTGCGTTCCCTTGCCCTTGCCTCACGCGGTGGAGCATGTGAGAAGGGCTTCAGGTAATTTATCATCATAAATTTGCCGGCTGTCAATTTATGATGATAAATGACGCAAAGAGGATGTTGCATGACCTTTTCCATCGTCGCCCGCGACCCAAAAACCGGTGCCTTCGGCGTTGCCACCGCGACCGCCGGACCGATGGTTGGAGCGCTGGTGCCCCATACGCGCCAAGGTTTCGGGGCCGCGGCGACACAGGCGATGACCAACCCTTATCTGGCGATAGATGCACTCGGCGCACTCAACGATCTGGGGGCGGAACAGGCACTGCATCATGCCTTGACGAAGGACGACAAGGCAGACCTTCGCCAGGTGATCATCGTCGATCTCGATGGCTCGGCGGTTGGCTGGACGGGCGGTCAATGCATTGGATTTGCCGGTCATCTACTGGGCGAAGGCGTGGCCGTTGCCGGCAATATGCTCACCGGCGAGGCTGTTCTGGCCGATATGATGGATGCCTATCGCGACATTCTGGCGAAATCGACTTTCGCAGCGGCCTTGTTTGCTGCGCTCCGGGCTGGTGCGGAAGCGGGCGGTGACAAGAGGGGGCTGGGCTCCGTGGCCCTCCGCGTTCACCATGGCCAGGCCTTTCCCGAAATCGACCTTCGGGTCGACATGTCGGATGCCCCCCTTGCGTCTCTCGAGGCCCTGCTGGAGGAAGCCACTCATGGCGGATATGCGGACTTCTTCGGCACGGTGCCTCGACGCTGACCGCTTGGCCGCTGCGGTCATCTTGGGTGCTTAACGCCCGCCCCCAAACGAAATTTCGTCCGTGCGGCTGACCAAATAACGCCCGCCGGTGCAATTTCGCCGCTTGCATGCGGTATGTTATTACATTACGAAATCCCGGAATTCATCGGGGGTCTTCATGAACATCCGCTCGCTTGCTGGCGTCGCTCTGGCGCTCAGCCTTTTCCTGCCGTTGGGCGCTCAGGCCCAGACGCTGGACTTTTCCTGGCAACTCAATGTCGGTCCGCTCAATCCGCACCAATATGGCGCCAACCAGATGTTCGCCCAATCCATGGTCTATGAGCCGCTGGTCAAGTACCAGGCGGACGGCTCGGTGGCTCCATGGCTGGCTGAAAGCTGGACCGTCTCCGAAGATGGCACGACCTACATCTTCAAGCTGCGGCCAGGTGTGAGCTTCTCCAATGGCGAGCCGTTCAATGCCGCCGCCGTGGTGAAGAACTTCGACACCGTCCTCGCCAACAAGGCTGACCATAGCTGGCTGGGCCTGGTTGCCGCCCTGGAGAAAGTCGAGGCGGTGGATGACCTGACCGTCGAGATCGTCACCAAGAAGCCCTATTATCCAATGTTGCAGGAGCTCTCGCTGGTGCGGCCTGTGCGCTTTCTGGCGCCCGCCGGCTTCCCGCCTTCCGGCAACACGGCCGAGGGCATTGCTGCGCCGATCGGAACGGGCCCCTGGGTGCTTTCGGAATCGGTGCTCGGCCAGTACGACGTGTTTGTCCGCAACGAAACCTATTGGGGCGACAAGCCGGCCTTTGAAAGCGTGCAGGTAAAGGTGATCGCCGATCCCAATACCCGCGCCATTGCCTTCCAGACCGGCGAAATCGACCTGATCTATGGTGCTGATGGGCAGGTGACGCCCGACACTTTCCACATGCTGTCGCAGAGCGGTTTTGAGTCGGGCGTGTCTGCGCCTTACGAGGCCATGGCCCTGGCCTTTCATTCGGGCAAGGCACCAACCAACGACCTGGCGGTTCGCCAGGCGGTGAACCACGCTATCAACAAGGACGCGATCATCGACAACGTGTTCTACGGCACGCAGCGCCGCGCGGACACGCTGTTCCCGACCACCATCCCCTATGCCGATATCGGTCTTGAACCCTATGCCTATGATCCTGCCAAGGCCGCTGCGCTGCTCGACGCTGCCGGCTGGACGCTGGCTGATGGCCAGACCGTCCGCTCCAAGGATGGTGTCGCGCTTGCCATCGAGTTGCTCTATCTGGCGCCAGACGCGACCATGAAATCGGTTGCCGAAGTGGTGCAGGCCGATCTGGCCGCCATCGGCATCGCCATTCGTCTCGTCGCCGCCGAAGACGCGGAATTCTATGGCCGCCGCACCGAGGGCAATTTCGAGATGATCTTCAACCCCACCTGGGGCGCGCCCTATGACCCGCACGCCTTCCTCAGCGCGATGCTGGTGCCCGTCAATGGTGGCTATCATGCGCTTTCGGGCCTGCCGGAGAAGCCCGCCGTCAACGCTGCCATCACCGCCGCGCTGAATTCGACGGACGAGACGGACCGACAGGCACAATATGACTTTGTCATGCGCACCCTGCACGAGGAAGCCCTCTACGCCCCGATCAGCAACCTGGCGGCGATCGGCGTGGTCGGGCCGGATGTCACGGGCCTGACCTTTGGCGCAACCTCCTACGACTTCCCGTTCGAAACGCTCAAGCCCAAGCAGTGAGGCTGCCGTGCTCGGCTATACGCTCCGACGCCTGCTGCTGCTGATCCCGCTGCTGCTGGTCGTTTCCTTTGCCATCTTTGCGATCATCCGGCTTGCGCCGGGTGATCCCGCATTTCCCTATCTGCGCCTGCAGAACATTCCGCCGACCCCGGAAGCGCTGAGCATGGCTCGGACGGCTCTGGGGCTCGACCAGCCTTTGCTCACTCAGTATTGGAGCTGGCTGACGGCGGCCTTGCAGGGCGATTTCGGTATTTCCTTTGCCACCAAGCGCCCTGTGCTCCAGGACATCGCCTATTATATGCCGGCCACGTTGCTGCTGGCGGGGGTCGCGCTGGCATTCACGCTGATCGTCTCCTTTCCGCTCGGCATCTGGTCGGCGCGCTACAAGGATCGCTGGCCCGATCAGGTGGTGCGCACGATTGCCTTTTTCGGCGTGTCGACGCCTAATTTCTGGCTGGCCTTCCTGCTTATCCTGCTGTTTTCCGTGCAATTGCACTGGCTGCCACCCTTCGGCGCCGGCACCTGGGCCCATATGGTCATGCCCGTCATCACCGTGTCGCTGATGTCGCTCTCGATCAATGCGCGCCTGCTGCGGGCCAGCCTGCTCGAAAATGCCAATGCCCGCCACGTCGCTTGGGCTCGCATGCGCGGCCTCTCCGACCGGCAGGTCGAGCGGCGCCACGTGCTTCGCAATGCGATCCTGCCCGTCCTCACCGCCACCGGAATGCATCTTGGGGAATTGATCGGCGGGGCGCTGATCGTGGAGACCATCTTCGCCTGGCCCGGCGTCGGTCGCTATGCCGTCAGCGCCATTGCCAACAAGGACTTTCCGGTGATCCAGTGTTTCACCCTCTTCATGGTGGTCGTCTTCGTCGTCTGTAATCTTCTGGTCGATATCCTGACTGCGGCTCTCAATCCGCAGCTGCGGCTGGGCGAGGAGGCACAGGCATGAGCGCCGAGGCAACTCTGGGCGCCGTCTCCCCGGCCCCCAATTTCACACGTGGCGTCGGGCGGATTGCCATCGGCCTCGCCCTGATCGTCGTGCTGATCATGGCAATCGCGGCACTGTTCGCACCCCTCATCGCCCCGCACGATCCCAATCTCGTCAGCCTGGCGGAGAAGCTGCAGGGGCCCAGTGCCGGTCATTGGCTGGGCACCGACCATCTGGGCCGCGATATTCTCTCGCGACTGCTCTATGGAACGCGCATGTCGCTCGGCTCGGTCGTGCTCTGCATCGCCCTGATCATGGCGATGGCCATTTCCCTGGGCGGTGCCGCCGGCTTTATCGGTGGTCGGGTCGATCAGGCGCTCATGCGCTTCTGCGACGCCATGATGACTTTTCCCACGGTCGTCCTGGCGCTCTTTCTCATCGGCGTGCTTGGCACCGGCCTCACCAATGTGGTCATCGCCATCGCCATTTCGCACTTTGCCTTCTACGCCCGGCTGGTGCGCAGTGTCGTTCTCAATCTGCGCTCGGCCGACTATGTCACCGCATCGCGCCTCTCCGGTGCCAGCCGCCCACGTATCTTCATCGAGCACTTCCTGCCGCCCATCGCAGCGCAGATGGTGGTGCTGGCAACGCTCGACGTTGGCCACATGATGCTGCATGTTTCGGGTCTGTCCTTCCTCGGACTCGGCGTCGAAACGCCCACTGCCGAATGGGGCGTGATGATTTCCGACGCACGGCAATTCGTCTTTACCCAGCCCATGCTGATCATCCTGCCGGGCCTATGCCTGCTGTTCTCGGTCATGGCGGCCAATATCCTGGGCGAAGCCCTGCGCGATCGCCTCGATCCTCATGGCCATCAGGGACACCACCATTGATGACGCAACCGCAAACGCTCGCCATCGAAAATCTATGTATCTGCGCCCGGCGCGACGGGCAGGATATCCAATTGGTTCGCGAGCTGTCGCTTACGCTCGAGCGCGGTGAAATTCTGGCCCTGGTGGGCGGTTCTGGCTCGGGGAAATCCATGACCTGTGCCGGCGCGCAGGACGTCCTGCCACCCGGTGTCTATCGGCGCGCCGGCCGGGTATTGGTCGATGGTAGCGACGTCGCACCCAAGTCATTGCGCGGCCGTACCGTCGCGACGGTGCTGCAGAACCCGCGTTCGGCCTTCAACCCGCTCCGCACCATTTTCGATCATGCGAGAGAGGTGCGACGAGTGGCGCGCGCCGACGCCGCCGAGGATCGGGCGGCGACGATCGCGGCCCTGTCTGATGCAGGTCTCGACGAGCCCGAGCGCGTGCTCGCCCTTTATCCGTTCGAGATGAGCGGCGGCATGCTGCAACGCGCCATGATTGCCCTGGCGCTGCTGTCGGGTGCTCCCTTTCTCTTTGCCGACGAACCGACGACCGATCTCGATCTCGTCGTGCAGGCCCGCATCCTCGATCTTCTAGAAGGTCTCGTCGCCAGCCGCGGCCTCGGCATCTTGCTGGTCTCCCACGACATGGGCGTCGTGGCCCGGCTGGCGAACCGCGTCGCGGTGATGCAGGAGGGCCAGGTCGTCGAAGAGGGCAGTGTCGAGCGCATCTTCTCGGCTCCGCAGCACGCGGTTACCCGCGAACTCGTCGCCGCTCATCTCGCGCTCTATGCCGGAGAAACCGCATGACCGTGCTTCTCGGCGCCAGCCATCTCGACAAGACCTATCGCCGGCAGGCCCTCATTCGCAGCCATGCGCCACGCCAGGTGCTCTTCGACATCAATCTTGAGGTTAGGGCCGGCGAAAGCCTGGCAATTCTGGGCCGCAGCGGTTCGGGCAAGAGCACGCTCATGCGCCAATTGCTCGGCATCGAAACCCCGAGCGCGGGGCAGGTGCTCTTCGAGGGACGTGATCTCGCCACGCTTGACCGGTCCGGATGGCAGCATTTTCGCCGCTCGGTGCAGATGGTGTTTCAGGACTCCATCGGAGCGGTCAGTCCGCGTCAGCGCATCGGTCGCATCATCGCCGAACCGCTTCGGCACCTGAGCGTCCTCACGGCTGCCGAACGAGAGCACCGCGTCGAGCAATTGTTGACCGCGGTCGGCCTGAAGCCATCCGACGCCCTCAAGCGTCCGGGGCAGATGTCCGGTGGTCAGCTGCAGCGGGTCTGCATTGCCCGCGCTCTCGCCACTCAACCGCGCCTTCTGGTGCTCGACGAGGCCGTTTCTAACCTCGACCTCACTATGCAGGCCCAGATTATCGAGCTGATCGCGCATTTGCGTGCCGATAGCGGCATGGCCGTCGTCTTCATCACCCACGATCTGCGTCTGGTTCGGCTGCTGTGCGAGCGCGTGATCGTGCTTCACCATGGCCGCATCGTCGAGGAAGGCCCCGTCGACCGGCAATTGCGCCTGTCCAGTGCTGAAGGGCGGCTGCTGCAATCGGCCATTCTGCCACCACGGCCGAAAACGATCGTGCAGAGCCAAAACATGCCCAATCCCGCAATGAGGTAGTTCGGGTGAACGGCATCGTATCGAGAGCGCAGGCGTGCGAAGTCCAGTCCGCGCCTGCGCTTTAGCTGTCGACCCCGATGGGGCCATGGCCGAGCAGGAAGCTGGTGAAGAACAGCGACCAGTCATTGATGATATGGGCCAGCGACGACACCCAAAGGTTCCGCGTAAGCAAGTAGGACATGGTCAGGACAATTCGTGCGGTGCCGATGGTGACGAGGCACTGCAGGATGTTCCAGTCATAGGTCGGCAGGTGCAGTGCCGCGAACCACAGTGTGGACACCGCGACCGCTACAATAATCGCACTGTGCCGTGTCATGCGAAGGCGGGTCGCGCATAGCCACATGACGCCAAGTAGCGGCAGGATGGTCACCACTTCCTCGCCGACCAGTTGGATCAGCGTCGGCGACAAGAAGGCCAATGTCTCGACAAAGCCCATGCTCGCCACGCTGGTGGCAACGTTGTTGGGTGTCATGTCGATGAAGCGCGACAGGATGAAGCCGGCAACAAAGGAACAGGCGATGGTCAGCAGCCCAAAGCCGATGGCGATGGCGATGTCTTTGGCGCCGAATGGTCGGAACATGGCCGGCGGACGCCAGCCGCTCACAGCCATGAGCGCGACGAGCGGAATAGCGGTGAACAGGGCGGCCGAGACGAAGTTCAGCGGGAAATTGGGGAATGGCCAGAAGGTCAGCACCAAGAAAGCCATTGCACAGCTAGCCACCACAAGCGCCCAGCCGCCCGGGGTAATCGCGACAGTCTCCCCATTGTAATACGGATAGTCTGGTCCGCCGTTCATTCCTGCCCCCGAATGCGCCAGTAGGCCCGCACATCGGCGAACCCTCGCAGCAATTAGGTCACAGACTGAAAGCCGCCGTCCACCGCAAAGTGGAATTGGACGCACTTGCGGCGACGACCGGCCAGCAGCGCCCCCGCATCGAGGTTCATGCGATCCAACTGGACTGGAGATTGGCCCGCTAGGCAGTTGATCCGCCCCCGACGCTGTGGCACCAATCCGCCCATTGTCCAACGAAAGCCATTGCCTTGACCACGCAGCGTGAAATCGCCCGCCGGGCAAAGACCTCGCTCAAGACCGTATCGCGGGTCATCAACCGCGATCCCCTGGTCAATGCCGAGACGCGCGCGCGGATCGAGGCCATCATTGCCGAAATCGGCTATGAGCCCTCTCAGGCGGCGCGGATGATGCGCTCGCAGCGCAGCAACGTTATCGGCTTTCTCGCTGATGGCGTGGCCACGTCCAGTTCATCCATCGACCTCATTCGCGGCGCCCAGGACGTGGCGTGGGAACGCGGCAAGCAGATGATGCTGTTCAATATCGAGCGCGGCACAGCCAGTGCCGCCAATGCCGACAGCCAATTGGCGGCGTTTCGGGCCGAAGCCATCATCTATGCCGCCGTCTTCCACCAGGAAGTCGATCTGCCCGATACCGGCGTGCCGCATGTTCTGCTCAATTGCTTCGATGTGAAACAACGCCACACCGCCATCGTCCCCGACGACTACCAGCTGGCCTATGACCTGACCCTCACCATTTTCGAGCGTGGCTACAAGCGGCCGGTTTTCCTCAATCTCAATTCCGACATCGTCGCCAGCCATCTGCGCGCCAAGGGGTTTGCCGATGCTGCGGCGGCCATGGGCCATGATGTCAGCGGCGCCATCCACACCGCTGTGGTGTCGCGCGCCGGAACGACGCCGCGCCTCGCCACCCACGATATACTGCCGCCGCTTTTCGTCGGCGATCAACAACCCGATCTGGTGCTGTGCGGCCAGGATACCATGGCCATGAATGTCTATTTCGAACTTGGCGAATTGGGCCGGAAGGTCGGTCGCGACATTGCCGTGGCCAGCTTCGACAATCTCGAACCCATTGTCAGCCTGCTGCAGCCGGGTCTGTCGACGATGGAATTGCCCTATTATGAAATGGGGCGGACGGCGATGAACCTGGCCATCGATGGCGGGGAAGATCGCCAAGTGCTTCGCCTCAAAGGCAAATTCATCGAACGCGCCTCGATGTAACCTCCAAAATCGCATTGCAGCTATGCGCTATTGACAACGTGAGACATTCTGCATTAGCAATTGTCTCACGTTGTCATAAAGCGATAACGCCGCTTTCGGAGGAGATTATCGATGAAGCATGCCCTTTACGCAGGGGTGGCTCTGGCCGCCTGCGTCATGTCCTCGCACGCCTTTGCCGGCCAGCTGACCGCCTGGGTGATCGATGGCGATAGCGAAAAACCCTATTTCACCCAGCTCGAAGAGAGCTTCAACGCCAAGTACGGCGCCGAAGGCATCACGCTCGATGTCGTTCCGATCCCGAGCTATAACGAAGCCATTCAGGCAGCGACCCTGTCCGGCGGTCTGCCGGACGTGATCATGCTCGATGGTCCCAATATGGCCTCCGTTGCCTGGGCCGGCACCATCCAGCCCATCGGCGATCTGCTCGATCCCGAAATCATCGCCGACCTCCTCCCTGCCATCAAGGCGCAGGGCACCTATGGTCCGGAAGAAGAGTTCTACTTCGTCAGCCCTTATGACTCTGGCACGATCCTGTGGGGCAACAAGGCGCTGCTCGAACAGGCCGGCGTGCGCATCCCGACCACCGTCGAAGATGCCTGGACTCGCGAGGAATTCGCCGATGCCCTGGCCAAGCTGAAGGCACTGCCCGGCATTGAATGGCCGCTCGATGTCAAGATGAACTATGGCGCTGGCGAGTGGATGACCTATGGCTTCTCGCCCTTCGCCCAGTCCAATGGCGGCGACATCATCGATCGCACCACCTGGGTGGCCGATGGTACCATCAACTCCGAAGCCAATATTGACACGCTGACCACGCTCCAGAACTGGAACAAGGCTGGCTACATCGTTCCGGCCAGCGCCGGCGACAACAAGTTCTATGGCGAGAAGACTGCCGCCCTTTCCTGGGTGGGCAACTGGATGTGGCCGGCCCATCGCGAAGGCCTGGGCGACGATCTCGTCCTGATCCCGCCGCCGGCATTCGGCGCCAAGGGTCCGATCTCGGCCAATGGCGGCTGGGGCTGGGCAGTCCCCACGTCGTCCACCAATCTCGATGACGTCAAGGTCTTCCTCAACTACGCCATGTCGAGCGAACAGGTCGCGGCCTATGCCGACACCACCGGCTATGTCCCTTCGCGGGCCTCGGCCATTCCGCTGTCCAAGACATATGGCGAAGGCGGCGAAGGCGAGATCTTCGCCAAGCTGGCCGGCTGCTGTGCCGTCGTCCGTCCGGTGCACCCGGCCTATCCGGTGATCACCAATGCCTGGGCCACCGCAGTGGTCAACGTCTTGTCCGGTGATGTCGATGTGAAGGCCGAGCTCGATCGCGCCGCCCAGACTATCGACCAGGACATTGCCGACAACGACGGCTATCCGCCTTTCGGGCAGTAAGCCGCATCACGGGCGCGCTTCCTCACGGCGCGCCCGTATTCTTTTCAGGGGCCGAACCAAGGCCGGAGGATTTCTCATGCGTATCAGGACCAAGGGGCAGGGCCAGGAGCTGGCCATGCTGCTGCCGGCGCTGATCTTCATCACCGCCCTTATCGTCTTACCCTTCCTGCTCTCGGTCTGGTTCTCGTTCACCGACCAGCGCCTGGTGCCGCGTCCGATCCCCACCAAGTTCATCGGCACCACCAATTACGAGCGCATGTTCGTCGATCCCCTGTTCTGGCAGGCGATCTGGAACACGGTGCTGTTCGCGCTGATCGTGACGCCGGTGCAGCTGGCCATGTCGCTGGGCGCCGCGCTGATCCTGAACTCGGCCATTCCCTTCCGCGGCTTCTTCCGCTCGGTCGCCATTCTGCCGCTGCTCCTGCCGATGACCGTCATCGTCTCGATCTGGGCGGTGCTGTTCCGCATTCCCTCCGGTCCGTTCAATGCGGTCTATCAGTGGTTCGCCGGGCAGGGCGCCTATGTCGATTTCCTTGGCAATCCGTCCACCGCCATGCTGTCGGTTGTGGCGCTCTCCGCCTGGGCTACCTTCCCCTATCAGATGCTGATCTATCTGGCGGGTCTGCAGGACATTCCGCAAGACCTCTACGAGGCCGCCAAGCTCGACGGCGCCAAGCGCTGGCAGCGTTTCCGCTATGTCACCTGGCCCGGCCTGCGCAACGTTAACATCTTCCTGATCATCATCACCACGGTGGGAGCGCTGAAGCTGTTCACCCAGGTGGATATCCTCACCAAGGGTGGACCCAACGGGGCCACGACGACGATCATCCATTACCTCTTCAAGCAGGGCTATGCGACCCAGAAGGTCGGCTATGCCTCGGCCGTCGCCGTGTTCTTCTTCCTCGCCGTCACCGCCATCGCGCTGTTGCAGCGCCGGTTCCTCAAGAATGAGGGAGAAGCCTGATGCGTATTCCCCGCGAGGCTATCCTGCCGTCCCTGTTCGCGCTGGTCCTGGCGCTGGGCGTCTTGCTGCCACTCCTCATGATGGTCACCATCAGCCTCAATCCCAACGAGCAGGACATCATGGTCTCCATGGGCTCGATCCGCTCGTTCATTCCCCATGTCCTGAGCCTGCAGAACTATGTCGAAGTCTGGACCGACCCGGTGCACCCATTCGGCCGTTACCTCGCCAATACCGCCTTCATCACCTTCTCGACGCTGGTCCTGTCCATCCTGTTCAATTCCATGGCCGCCTTCGTGCTGGCCCAGGGAACTCTGGCTATCCGCAAGCCGGTGATGATCCTGATCCTCGCTACCCTGGCCGTGCCCGGGGAAAGCCTGGTGCTGCCGCAATTGATGATGGCCGGCTGGCTGGGACAGGTCGACAGCTACCAGGTGCAGATCGTGCCGGGCGTCGCCAATGCCATGTCGATCTTCCTGTTCTACCAGTTCTTCTCGCGGCTGCCGAAGGAGCTCATCGAGGCGGCGCGCATCGACGGCTTCTCCTTCTTCCAGATCTACCGGCATGTCGCCATGCCGCTGTCCAAACCTGTCATCTCGGCTATTGCCGTCCTGCAGTTCCTCGAAATCTGGAACGCCTATCTCTGGCCGGTCATGGTCACGCGCGGCCCCGAATATCGGCCCCTGTCGGTCGCCATGTCCGCCTATTTCGGCACCAACCAGGCCGCCTGGGGCAATATCATGGCCTTTGCCGTGTCCATGGCCATCCCGGTCATCCTCTTCTTCCTCATTCTCCAGCGCCAGTTCATCGCCTCGGTGATGTCCTCCGGCGTCAAGGGCTAGGCCATGACTGAAAAATACCGCCCCAACCTGCATTTTTCCCCGCGCGCCGGCTGGATGAACGACCCCAATGGCATGATCCGCAAGGACGGCGTCTGGCACCTGTTCTTCCAGCACGATCCCGACAGCATTGTGCATGGGCCGATGCATTGGGGCCACGCCACCAGCACCGATCTGGTCCATTGGGACGAGCAGCCCATCGCGCTCTTTCCCACCGATCTCGGGACCTGTTTTTCCGGCAGCGCGATTGAGACGGACGATGGGGTAAAACTCTTCTACACTGCCCATAGCCGCACCGCGTTGGGCGAAGACTATCAGGTCCAGTGCCTCGTCCATGCTGACGCCGATATCGGTGCGTTCGAGAGCGATGGCGCCAACCCCGTCGTTCCCAATCCCGGCCTCACGGCCTTTCGCGACCCCAAGGTCATCTGGCACGCCGCCAGCGGCAAATGGGTTATGCTGGTGACCGAAGGCCAATCCATCGGCTTTTACGGCTCGACCGATCTCAAAAGCTGGACCCATCTCTCCAGCTTCGGTGAAAGCCATGGCCGCCATAGCGAAGGCCCTTGGGAATGCCCCGATATGGTGCCGCTGACGGCAGCCGATGGCAGCGTGGTCTGGGTACTCATCGTCGGCCTCAATCCCGGCGGCTATGCGCTGGGTTCGGGTACCCAATATTTCCTCGGCCAGTTCGATGGCACCAGCTTCACCAATGCCAATGCGCCCGAGACCGAGCTCTGGCTCGATTATGGTCGCGACTACTATGCTGCCCAGACCTTCTTCGAGCGTGGCGGTACGGAAACGCCCACCGCCATCGCCTGGGCCAGCAACTGGCTCTATGCCCGCCAGACCCGCACCGCGGCATTTCGCGGGGTCATGTCGCTGCCGCGGGAATTGCGGCTGGTCAATACGCCGGATGGCCTGCGCGTCGCTTGCCGCGTTCCGGCCATGGCGGAAGCGGGTATTGCCGAAGCCGGACTGCCGGGCACCAACCGCACCGACCTCATGGCCGACCTCGAAGTGGGCGAAGAGCTGGTGATCACCCTGTTCGGCGAGCGCGAGCCGAGCTTCGTCGTCCGTCGTGCCAGCGTCGGTCGAGGCAGCATCCGCACTATTCGCCATGCGCTCGACGGGCTCGACCACTTCGCGCATGACTATGCGCTCGATCTGCCCTGGCCCGAAAACGGCATGCTCGATCTCACTGTTTATGTCGATCGCGGGCTGGTTGAACTCAGCGCTGCCGATGGGGTGGTGTGGATCACCAATCTGTTCTTCCCGGCCGATCCGGAAGCCCCGCTCGCCGTGGGCCTGCTGGAGCCGGCCAATGCGTAACCTTCTGGCCGCATTGCTTCTGGGCACCTGCGCCTCCGTTCAGGCGGCGCCGCTCTACTTCGCTGGCGAAACCGCCGGCGTCGGTGATCCCAATCCTTTTTACGAAGACGGCACCTATTCGGTGTTTTACCTGCAGAACCAGGGCCGTCACCCCTGGTTCATGTCTCAGAGTTCCGATCTCGGTGAGTGGTCAGAACCGGTCGAAGCCGTGCCGGTCGGCGAAGCTGGCACGCCCGACTATTGGACCGGTAGCGGCAGCGTCATCGCCGATCCCGAAGGTGGCTATCGCCTCTACTACACCGGCCACGATCCCGAAGCTCGGCCCAAGGAAGTGACGATGGAGGCCCGCGCGGCAACGCTTGCCGGACCCTGGACGAAGATTCCTGAAACCACCTTCGCCGGCCTTCCCACCTATGACGAATGGGATTTTCGCGACCCCTTCGTGTTCTGGAACGAGGATGCCGACGCCTGGTGGATGCTGCTGACGACGCGGCATGACGGCAAGGCCGCCATCGGCCTCTATACCTCACCCGATCTCGGCAGCTGGGCTGCCGCTGATCCTCTCTACGCCGAAGAATCGCCCCTCAATCTGGAAGTGCCCGACCTCTTCAACGAGGGCGATGACTGGTTCCTGCTCTATTCCGATCAGCGCGATAATGCGCGCCAGGTCCGCTATCTCACTGCCGCAACCAGCGTCGGGCCCTATGCCTATGGCCCCTACGATGCTCTCGATGGTCGCGGCTTCTATGCCGGCAAATCCGCGGGCACCGGCGATGAGCGCCTGCTGTTCGGCTGGGTGGCGCACAAGAATCTGCGCAAGGATGCGATGAACCTCGTCTGGGGTGGCGATCTCATCATGCAAGCGCTTAAGCGAGCCGATGATGGTGCCCTGGCGGTCAGCCTGCCCGAAGGCGTCGCCAACCAGTTCGACACCGCGCGCGTCACGCTGTCGCCGGAAAACCTTGAGATCGGCACGCCCGAGACCGCCTTGCGCGCGCGCGCCGCGCTTGCGGTAGAACCCGGTACCCGCTTCGGCCTCAGTTTCACCGCCACCAATTCGGGCCGCGTCAGCACGCTCGAAATCGACACGGCCAGGGGCGAAGCTGCCTTCCTCTACAATAACGACCCCAGTGGCGCGCCGCGCGTCGCCTTTCCGCCCAGCGCTGACGGGGCTTACACGCTCGACCTGGTCATCGATCCCGATCTGGGTCTGGGCGTCCTCTATATCAACGATTTTCGCGCCCTGAGCTTCCGCTACTACCGGGTGGGCGCCACCACTGTTTCGCTGTTCGCCGATGACGGTTTTGCCACGCTCGATGGCACCGTGTCCCTGCGCAGCACCGATCGCACCGAGGAGAAGCCCAATGGCTGATGTCGTCTTCACCGCCGTCCAGAAACGCTATGGCGCCGTCGAGATCATTCCCGGTCTCGATCTGGCCATCCCTGATGGTTCCTTCACCGTCTTGGTCGGGCCCTCGGGCTGCGGCAAGTCCACGCTTTTGCGCATGATTGCGGGCCTCGAAGAAGTCTCCGGCGGCACCATCCATATCGGGGGCGACGACGTCACCACCCGCGATCCCTCCCAGCGCGGCATCGCCATGGTGTTCCAGTCCTATGCGCTCTATCCGCATATGAGTGTCGCCGACAATATCGGTTTCGGCCTCAAACTTTCGGGCATGCCCAAGGCCGAGATCGAGGCTCGGGTAAAGGATGCGGCGGACACCCTGCAGCTCACCCATCTGCTCGATCGCAAGCCCAAGCAGCTGTCCGGCGGCCAGCGACAGCGCGTCGCCATAGGCCGCGCCATCGTGCGCAAGCCCAAAGTGTTCCTGTTCGACGAACCGCTGTCCAATCTCGACGCAGCCCTGCGCGCCCAGATGCGCGTCGAACTGGCCGAACTGCACAGCCGCATCGGCGCCACCATGGTCTATGTGACGCACGATCAGGTCGAGGCCATGACCATGGCCGACCGGATCGTCGTGCTCAATGGCGGCCGCATCGAACAGGCCGGCGCGCCCATGGAGCTCTACCGCAAGCCCGCCACCCCCTTCGTCGCCGGCTTCATCGGCAGCCCCAAGATGAATTTCGTCACCGGTCCCGAAGCCGAGAAACTTGGCGGTGAACTGGTGGGCGTCCGCCCCGAGCATCTGCGTATCGACGAGACCGGTCCCTGGACGGCGACCATCCGCCATGTCGAACATCTGGGCGCCGAAACCCTCATCCACGCCGATGCCGAAGCTATCGGTCCCATTACCATCAAGGCCGAAGGCGATGTGCCCCTGGCCAGCGGCAGGTCCATCCGCATTGGCTTCAAGCCCGAAGATCTCCACCGCTTTGTCGGCGACCGCCGGCAGGAATAGGGCTTTCAGAACCGAGCCTGCCAGCCTATTGCAGAACGGAGCGCAGGCCTGCGGCGAGGTAACCCGCCCAGTGGCGCTGCCCGGCCTCCTCGGCGATCAGGTCGTTGACGATTTCGAAGCCGCAGGCCGGTTTGCCTGAGCTCCAGCAATGGTAGTCGAGCGTGAAGGAGCCGCCGCCAATGCCGCTATAGGGCGCATTGTCGGCAATGGTCAGGCCGAATTGATCGCTCAGGCTCTGTGCCAGCATCCGCGCAAAGCCGCTATCCTCATGCCAGATCGTGCCGCCATCCATTGTGCGCATACTGCCCAGCGCCAATTGCCTGGTGCAGGAATGCAGCGCGAAAAATGCCGGACTGGCGTGGCGCGCCCGTATCGCCGCCCATTGCTCCGCCACCGCGGCATGAAACGGCCAGAAATAGCGCTCCTGCCGGTCCATCCGGTCTGTCTCGGACAGGCCGATATTTCCGGGGATAAGAACGCCATCGCTGCTTTCCGGGATAGACTGGCTGTCGGCAATCCAGCGATTGGTGTCGAGCACCAGCCGCGACTGCCCGGTCAGCACGGCGGGGGCGTCCAGCGCGGCCGCGAGCATCCGCACCACCGGTTCGATGCCGAGGTCGAGCGCGATGTGGAGGGCGTCACAGCCGGGCGCCAAACCCAGTCCGCTCAATGCGGCTGGGATATGCGCGCTAGCGTGATCGCACACGATGAGACAGGGGAATGAGCCGTTCCCATTGATGATCTCGATCATCTCAACTCCATTGGACAGCGACGCACACGGGCAGGCGACGCAAGTTTGTGCACTATGCATGCAAACGAAGCATTTGCTATTTAAGGTACGATATTTCGAACGAAGTTCTATCGCGATATGATTCTATAGCAATTTTTTCCATTAGCGTTCATATTTTTAGAATGCAAGCTGAAGAGCAATTTGCTTAAGTGGCGGCGCATCAAAAAGGGGGAACGTAATGTCCAGAATGCTTCTCGCTCTGTTTCTCGCCACCACTGTAATGGCTGGCACCGCGTCCATGGGAGCAGCCCAGGAGCTGCGTTTCGCCTCGAGCGGCGATGCCGTGTCCATGGACCCCTATATCCGCAACGAGGTCTTCACCTACAGCTTCCTCGGCAATGTCTATGAAGGTCTGGTGCGCCGGAACCCGGATTTGACCATTGCGCCGGAACTGGCCGAAAGCTGGGAGATGGTTTCCCCGACCCAGTGGCGCTTCCATCTGCGCCAGGGCGTCAGCTTCCACGATGGCAGCCCCTTCACCGCCGATGACGTGATCTTCTCGGCCGACCGTGTGCGCGCCGGCGATTCCGATTTCAAGAACCGCCTGAGCGGCGTCACCGAAGTGGTCAAGGTCGACGACTACACCGTCGATTTCATCACCGCCGAACCCAACCCCATCCTGCACTTTACCTGGCCCAATTGGTACATTATGTCCAAGACCTGGGCCGAGGCGAATGGGGTCGCCGATGCCAGCCGCGCCACCGATGTCGAGAATTTCGCGACGCTGCATGCCAATGGTACCGGTCCGTTCAAGCTCGTGACCCGCGAGCCCGGCATCAAGACCACGCTTGAAGCCAATGACGGCTGGTGGAACGAGGCCAATAAGGCCGGTAACGTCGAGAGCGTCACCTATACCCCGCTGCCGAACGACGCCACCCGCGTCGCCGCCCTTTTGTCGGGCCAGATGGACATGGTCTATCCCATCCCGGTGCAGGACATTCCGCGCCTCGAGGCTGCGCCCAACGTCAAGGTTATCGCCGGCCCCGAAGTGCGCACCATGTATCTGACCATGAACCAGTGGAAGGATACGCTGCCCGGTTCCGCCGTCGAGGGTGAAAATCCCTTCAAGGACCAGCGGGTTCGCGAGGCCGTCTATCGCGCCATCGATATCGACCTGATTAATCAGCGCATCATGCGCGGCCAGGCCACTGCCGCCGCCCTTATGGTTGCCCCTGGCGTCAATGGCTTCACCGACCAGATCGAGCGCTATGCCTACGATCCGGAAAAGTCCAAGGCGCTCCTGGCCGAGGCGGGCTATCCCGATGGCTTCAAGCTGACCTTCCAATGCTCGAACGACATGTATCTCAATGACGAGGCCATCTGCCTTGCCATCAGCTCCATGCTCGCCCGCGTCGGCATCGAAGCCGACACCAATGTGCAGGCCCGCGCGCAATATCTCGAAGCCGTACTCTCCCCGAACATGGATTTCGGCCTCGCCATGCTGGGCACCACCCCGGCAAGCCTCGACAGCCACATTGCGCTCTTCTCGCTGCATATGTGCCCACGCCTGTCCGAGGATCGTCCGATCTGGGCAGCCGATGACATCAAGAGCCTCGTGGCTGGTACGTCCAACTATGCCGGCTACTGCAATCCGGAAGTCGATGCGCTGTCCAAGCAGATCCTCAGCGAGACCGACGAGGCCAAGCGCGACGAGCTGATCAAGCAGGCCTGGACCATCACCACCGATGATGTCGCCTATATCCCGCTGATGCAGTCCTGGTCGGCCTGGGCCACCGCCGCCAATGTCACGCTCGAGCGCCGCGCCGACAACGTCTTCGACTGGCGCTACGTCACCATCGACTGATTTCGGTTCTCCGGGCGCGGCCTTGCCGCTGCGCCCGGCCTTTCCCGTCAACGCCGACCCGAGGCCGGTATGCTTTCCTTCCTGTTCAGGCGCCTGGTGCAGTCGGCCTTCGTGCTGCTTGTCGTCGCGCTGCTGTCCTTCATCATGTTCCGCTATCTGGGCGACCCGGTCGCGCAGCTGGTGAATGAAGATGCCACCTATGCCGACCGCCTGGCGCTCCGAAACCAGATGGGGCTCGACGAGCCGATCTGGGTGCAGTTCGCCCATTTCGTCGGCCGCGTCCTGCAGGGCAATTTCGGCCTTTCCTATCAGATGGGCCAGCCGGTTTCCCGCCTCCTGGCCGACCGCCTGCCGGCCTCGATCGAACTGAGCCTCGTCGCCTTCGGCATCTCGCTGGTGCTCGGCATTCCCATGGGCATCTATGCCAGCCTCAAGCCCAACAGCTTTGGCGCTCGCGCCATGATGATCCTGTCGCTGGTCGGCATTTCCTTGCCCACCTTCTTCATTGGCATCATGCTGATCCTTTATTTCGGCGTCGAACTCGGTTGGCTGCCCACCTTCGGACGTGGCCAGGTGGTCAATGTCCTTGGCTGGCCTACCGGCCTGCTCACCGTCTCGGGTCTGCAATCGATCATTCTGCCGGCCATCACGCTTGGCCTGTTTCAGCTCACCTTCATCATGCGCCTCGTGCGCGCCGAAATGCTGGAAATCCTCAAGACCGATTACATCAAATTCGCCAAGGCCCGTGGCCTCAGCGCCCGCAAGGTCTATTTCGGCCACGCCCTGAAAAACACCATGATCCCGGTCATGACCATTGCCGGTCTGCAGCTGGGCTCGATCATCGCTTTCGGCATCATCACCGAAAGCGTGTTCCAGTGGCCGGGCATTGGCTTGCTTTTCCTGCAGGCCGTCTCGACCGTCGATATCCCGGTGATCTCCGCTTACTTGCTCCTGGTCGCGGTGATCTTCGTCACGGTCAATCTGATCGTCGACATCCTCTATTTCCTCATCGATCCGCGCTTGCGCGTCAACGCGAGCTGAGGCCCGCCATGTCAACCGCTACCAAAACTTCGCTTTTCGCGCGCATGACCGATAGCGAGCTGTTCTATCGCTACATCAATTCGCCCACCACGGTGATCGCCACCATTATCGGCCTGGCCATGGTGCTGGCGGCGGTGCTGGCGCCCTGGATCGCGCCGCAAGACCCGTTCAACATGGCCGAGCTGGATCTGTGGAACTCGCTGCTGCCGCCCGCCTGGCACGAAGGGGGCGACATGCGCTTCCTGCTCGGGACCGACGATCAGGGCCGCGACCTGCTCTCGGCCCTGCTCTACGGCACCCGCACCTCGCTGATGGTGGGCGGCATCTCCGTGCTGATCGCCGTCGTCGTCGGCATCGCGGTGGGCTTGATCGCCGGCTATGTCGGCGGAGCCTTCGACGCCATCGCCATGCGTATCGTCGATATCCAGATGACCTTCCCGGCCATCATGGTGGCGCTGTTGATCGACGGTGTCAGCCGTAGCGTGTTGCCGCGCGACCAGCACGACAGCCTCGCCATCTTCGTCATCATTTTTGCCCTCAGCCTTTCCATCTGGCCGCAGGTTGCCCGCACCGTGCGCGCCTCCACCATGGTGCAGGCCAAGCGCGAATATGTGCTGGCCGCGCAGGTGATCGGCATTCCCCCGCTCACCATCATGTTCCGCCATGTGCTGCCCAACGTTCTGGGCCCGGTGCTGGTTATCGCTACCATCAATGTCGGCCTTGCCGTGCTGGGTGAGGCCACCCTCAGCTTCCTCGGTGTCGGCATTCCCGCCTCCCAGCCGTCGCTGGGCACGCTCATCCGCATGGGCAATGGCTTCCTGTTCTCCGGCGAGCAATGGCTGGTGATCTTCCCCGGTATCACGCTGGCGCTGCTGGTGCTGTCGGTCAACCTGACTGGCGACTGGCTGCGCGACGTGCTCGACCCCAAGCTGCGCTGAGGAGACCGACCATGACACTTCTCTCTATCAAGGGCCTGCGCGTCGAATATCCCGGCCGCAAGGGCACTTTCGTCGCCGCCACCGGCGTTGATCTGACTGTCGCGCGGGGCGAAATTCTCGGCCTGGTCGGTGAATCGGGCGCCGGCAAGTCCACCATCGGCAGCGCCATCATGGGCCTGCTCGACTTTCCGGGCCGCGTCACCGCCGGCGAAATCCTCTTCGAAGGCCAGAAAATCGACGCCACCGACAGGGCGGCTCTGCAGGCGCTGCGCGGTCGCCGCATCTCGATGATCTTTCAGGATCCGCTGACCAGCCTCAATCCCATCTACACGGTGGGCCACCAACTGATCGAAACCATCCAGTCGCACCTGCCGCTGGACCACGCTGGAGCGCGCAAGCGGGCCGTCGAAATGCTCGACGCCGTGGGCATTGCCGAGCCCAAAGTGCGGATCGATCAATATCCGCATCAGTTCTCCGGCGGCATGCGCCAGCGCGTCGTCATTGCCCTGGTGCTCTGTTCCGAACCCGACCTGATCATCGCCGACGAGCCGACCACGGCGCTCGACGTCTCCGTGCAGGCGCAGATCCTCAAGCTCATCAAGAAGCTGGTGGCCGAGCGCGATGTCGGCGTCATTCTCGTCACCCACGACATGGGCGTCATTGCCGAAACCGCCGATCGCGTCATGGTTATGCATCGCGGCCAGGTGGTGGAGACCGGCGACACACATCAGGTCATTCACGAGCCGCGCCACGACTATACCAAGTCGCTGATCGCCGCCGTGCCGCGGGGCGACAGGAGCCTTCACCGCTTCCCGCGCGTCGTCTACCAGACCGACAATGCCACGCCCGAAAAGCAGATTGACCTCGGCACCCATTGGCTGGGTCGCGCCGCCAACGCCGCCAGCAGCACCGAAGGCAAGGCTCTGGTCGAAGTCCGCAATCTCGATCTGCGCTTTCTGACCCGCAATGCCATGCTGCCGCGCAACCGGCGCTATTTCAATGCCGTGCGCGATGTCAGCTTCGATATCCGCGAGCGCGAAGTGCTGGGGCTGGTCGGCGAGTCCGGCAGCGGCAAATCCACCATCGCCCGCGTCCTGGCCCAGATCTACCGCCCCACCAGCGGCACCTTTACCTTTGGCGGTAAGCTGGTCGATGCCAAATTGCCCAGCCGCGAAGCCATGGCGATCCGCACCCAGATCCAGATGATCTTCCAGGATCCCTATTCCTCGCTCAATCCGCGCATGCGGGTCGATCGCATCATCGCCGAGCCCATCCGCCATCATCGCCTGGCGGAGAACGAGACCGAACTGCGCGGCATCGTTCACGATCTGCTCGAAGTGGTCGGGCTTGGCGCCGCGGCGGCATCGAAATTCCCGCACGAATTCTCCGGTGGCCAGCGCCAGCGCATCGCCATTGCCCGAGCGCTGGCCACCCGTCCGCGCTTCCTCATCTGTGACGAGCCGACATCGGCGCTCGACGTCTCCATCCAGGCGCAGATCCTCAATCTGCTCAAGGATCTGCGCGACGCGCTCAATCTCACCGTGCTGTTTATCAGCCACGACCTGCCGGTGGTTCGCCAGATGTGCGACCGCGTCATCGTCATGCGCAACGGTGCCATCGTCGAGGAGGCAGAAGTCAACGATCTCTTCAATGCCCCAAAGTCCGACTACGCCAAGGAACTGCTGAACCTGATGCCCTCGCTCTGAGGACATCGGCTTCTGGACAATCGAGGAACGCCATGACCCAAACCACAGCCAAGCGCGAAGTCGAATGGGCACGCATGACCGCCCCCGAGCTCAAGGCGCTGGCCCTGAGCGGCAAGGCGCTCGCCATCCTGCCCGCCGGCGCGCTCGAGCAACATGGCCCGCATCTGCCTGTTATCGTCGATACGGCCAGCGCCAATGCGGCCGCTGTCGCTGCGGCGCAGGAGGTTGCGGCGGATATGCCGGTGGCGGTTCTGCCGCCGCTGTGGATGGGTATGAGCGAGCACCATCTGCCGTTCGGCGGCACCATCAGCCTCGATTACGCCGTCTATCGCGCCGTGCTTGCCGCGATTGTCCGCTCGCTCAAGGCTATCGGCTTTGCACGCCTGTTGATCGTTAACGGCCATGGCGGCAATATCGAGGGGCTGAATCTGTCGGCGCGCGAATTGGCGGTAGAATACGACATGCCCATCGCCACCATCATGCCCTGGATGAACGCCCGGGCCGAAATCACCGCGCTGATGGAAAGCGCTGCGCCCGGCCATGCCTGCGAAGGTGAGACGTCCCTGATGCTGGCCATTGCAGGCGATCTCGTGCGCACTGAGAAATTCGAGGAAGCCGCATCCTCGACCATCGCGCCCACCAATGCCCCGCCGGGCATTTCGCGCTTCTATTCCTTCGCCGAGCGCGCCCCCCAGACCGGTGTCATGGGCGATCCGCGCAAGGCCACTGCCGCCAAGGGCGAAGCGGTCCTCGCCATTCACAAGCGCCTGGTGGTCGAGGCCATCCGCAACGAGCGTGTCTGGTCGCAGCCCGATGCCGTCTGGCAAGAGGGCAGGGGCCTGCGCACACAGGACGGCCCTCTGGCGCCGTCAAAGTCCTAGGAGAAAATCATGTGCCGCTTTCTCGCCTATCTCGGAGCGCCGATCTTTCTCGATGAGCTGGTCTATACCCCGGCCCATTCGCTGATCCACCAATCTCTGCACGCGACCGAGGCCAAGACCGAGACCAATGGTGATGGCTTCGGACTGGGCTGGTATGGCGACCGAACCGAGCCGGGCATCTATCACGAAGTCCTGCCCGCCTGGTCCGACCAGAACCTGCGCAGCCTCTGCGGCCAGATCCGTAGCCGCCTGTTCTTTGCCCATGTGCGCGCCTCGACCGGCACCGCACTGTCGCGCTCCAATTGCCATCCCTTCCGCCACCAGGCGGACCTGTTCATGCACAATGGCCAGATCGGCGGCTATCGCCACCTCAAGCGCCAGATCGAAACCGTCCTGCCCGATACGCTTTACGAACATCGCCTGGGCACTACCGATTCCGAGGCGCTGTTTCTCATGGCTCTCGCCAATGGCCTGCGCGACGAACCCATTGCCGCCATGGAGCGCACTTTGGGTACGGTCCAATCCATGCTTGATCGCGCCGGCATCACCGAACCGCTGCGCTTCACCAGCTGCTACACCAATGGCGAAACCCTCTGGGCCTATCGCTGGGCCTCCGACGACAAGGCGCCGAGCCTTTACTATCGCGAGGAAGAGGGCGGTTATCTCGTCGTCTCTGAGCCGATCGACGAAGGCACCAAGTGCTGGAACGTGGTCCCCAAGCAGTCGGTGCTGCGCGTCGATGCCGGTGGCATCCACATCGAGCCGATGAGCATCGGTTATGGAGTTGCAGCATGATGGCCGCCTCTCTCACGCCCCGCACCGCGCCGGTGATCCCGAGCCTCGATTGCCCCAACCGCGCCTGGACCCGTCAGGCCCTGGTGCTGCTCGAGGCCGAAGGCCGCCGTTCGGCCGACACGCACCTCATTCCCCTGCCGATCCGGGGTTTTGAGGATACCCCATTCTATCTCAAGGATGAATCCGCCCACCCCACCGGCAGCCTCAAGCATCGCCTGGCGCGTTCGCTCTTCCTCTACGGCATCTGCAATGGCCTCATCCGCAAGGGCACGACGCTTACTGAAGCTTCGTCCGGCTCCACCGCCGTCAGCGAGGCCTATTACGCGCGCATGCTCGGGCTCGATTTCATCGCCGTCCTCCCCGCGCGCACCAGCCCCAGCAAGATTGCCGCCATCACTCAGCAGGGCGGCCGGTGCCATCTGGTGGAAGATGGGAGCACCATCTACCAGGTCGCTGCCGATCTGGCGGCCGAGTGCGGCGGCTATTATCTCGACCAGTTCACCTTTGCCGAGCGTGCCACCGATTGGCGCGGCAACAACAACATCGCCGAATCCATCTTCCGGCAGATGGAAAACGAACCCTTCTGCGTCCCTAGCTGGGTGGTGATGGGGGCAGGCACCGGCGGCACCGCGGCCACTATAGGCCGCTACATCCGCTATCGCGGCTACAATACGCGCCTCTGTGTCGCCGATGTCGAGCGCTCCGCCTTCTACGAAGGCTGGCTCGACGCCAATCCCGAGGCGCGCTGCGCTTTGCCCAGCCGCATCGAGGGCGTGGGACGTCCGCGCGTCGAAAAATCCTTCATTCCCGGTGTTGTCGACCACATGATCAAGGTGCCCGACACCACCTCGCTGGCCGCCATGCATGTGCTTTCCAAACGCCTCAGTCGGCGCGTCGGTGGCTCTACGGGCACCAATTTCTACGGCCTCTGCTGGGCTGCCAGCCAGATGCGCCGGGATGGCGCCAAGGGCTCGCTGGTGACGCTGATCTGCGACAGTGGCGAGCGTTACGCCGACACCTATTACAACCCTGAATGGCTGGCCGAACAAAAACTCGACCTGCGTGCCGATATCGAGCGCATCGAGACGTTCCTCACGAGCGAGGGCGCTCTCCTCGAACCGTCCGACTAAGCCATGGGCGCCATGCGGCGCGCCCGCGACAAACGTTAGCCGATGACGCTGCGAATGGTTTCGATCGGCAGTTCGTGGAAGGTCTGCGTGTAATAGGCCGCGAAGCGCCCAAGGTGGAAAAAGCCGTTTTCCATGGCGATCTGCGCCACACCCTTACGCGCCTCCTCCGGCCGCAGCATGGCACGTCGCGCCTGATCGAGGCGGTGCCGGCGCAGCCAGATCAGGGGGCTTATGCCGACGGCCTGGATAAAGGCGCTGCGCACCACATGTTCGGGCAGGTCGATGGCTCTGGCCAGCTCGGCCACGCTCAAAGGCCCATGTGACTTGGCCTCGATGACCTTGCGCGCCTTGCGCACCACGGCATGCGCATAGCTCTCGGTCAGCGGCTTGTGGTCCATGCTCGAGAGAAAGGTGCACAGGTCTGAGACTCGGTCGACGATGAAATCGGGCAGGACCGTGCCGAATTCGCGTGGTGATCGGCGCATGCCCTCCGGCGCCATCGACATCATCGAGGCGATCCAGCTGCTCATCTCATGCGCGCCGGGATAGGCCTCGATGCTGCAAAGCGGCCCGGTGCGCCGCCGGTCGAGACCGGGCAGGTCCTTTTCGTCGAGGGTGACGAAATAGCCCTGCGTGGTTTCGGAGGTGACCACATTGATCTCGTGTCCGCCCATATGCAGAAAGCCGGGCCCCTCACGCTTGGCGCCGTTGATGCGGCTGTCCACCGCAGGTGCCGGCAGCACCAGCACCACCTTTCCGGCTGGCGGCGCCGTGGTTTCGGCCACGCTGACATTGAGCCGCTCTTCCCAGATACTGACGCGCCCCAGCTCCATGCGCACCACCGTGCCCTCGAAGCGGCCGGCTCCCATCTGCGTATAGCGCTGGTCCCAGCCCAAAAGCCCGCGTTCCTGTTCGGATGCGTCGGCAAAGGCATTGATGGAGAAGCTGGGCAGCGTTCGCAAAGGTTCACCCCTGGACAGCCGACTCCTACATTGCGATCAAAAATACGGCAACAGAAAAGATAGCCTAAAAAATAGGCGAAATATCTTTTGGATTCGGATTTCGCCGGTCCGCTCGCGCTGTTGAGGTGCCAACTCCGCGACCATGGAGATGGCAATGGCCAATACATTTTCGGTTCTGACCTGCTCGGCTTTGCTCGCCGCCCAGCTTGCAGCGCCCGTGAGCGTCCTCGCCCAGGACGACACTTTCGTGCCCGAAACCCTCACGGCCAGGGAGCGGCTCGATCCCGGCCCCAAGGTGTTCGTCAACGTGCAGAACTGGGGCGGCGGGCCGAGCTTCGTGCGGATCTATTCCGCCGATGACCTCACCATTCAGGGTACGGCCGACGCTGGCGCCCAGAGCCATTTTGCCATCTCCGGTGACGGCAAGACCATCTACATCGCCTCCGGCTTTTACAGTCGCCTGAGCTCGGGCACGGCCGAGCATGTGGTGCGCATTTTCGACACCGACACCGCCACCCTGATCAAGGAAATCCAGCTTCCGGTGAAGGTGTCGCAATATACCGACGATGCCGCCCTCATGCAGCTCAGCAGCGATGAGAAATACCTCTATGTTCAGAATGCCACGCCTGCGACCTCGGTGACCGTGGTCGATCTGGAACTGGGCGAGGTTGTCCAGGAAGTGCCATCGCCGGGTTGCTTCGGCATCTATCCCAGCCTGGAAGGCCACGCCTATTCCACCATTTGCGGCGACGGCACCTTCACCACCATGACGCTGAGCGCCGATGGCAAGAGCTTCGAATCCAAGAAGAGCGCGCCGGTCTTCGACCCCGAGGAAGACCCGATCTACCTCTCCTTCGATCGCGCCGGCAGCGACTTGCTTTTCATTTCCTATAAGGGCGTGGTCCATCGTCTGGCCGATGCCGATGGCGTCATCACCGAGGTTTCCACCACCCCCATCACCGAAGGTGTCGAAGGCGACTGGGGCACTTCGGGCTACACCGTGGTCAGCTATAACGAGCCCAACGGCATTCTCTTCGTGCCCATGGCCTCGGGTCGCCACGACGGCTCCCATTATCACGACGCCGAGGAAATCTGGGCCTACGACCTGGTCAACAGCAAGCTGCTCTATCGCACGCCGGTCGAGGGCATCACTTCGGTGATCACCACCGACGAGGCCGTTCCCACCCTCTATGCGCTCGATATCGGTGGCGGCAAGGTCATCAAGTTCGAGGTTGATCCCGAAGCCAAGTTCGCCGCCAAGAAGGTTGCCGAACACGCCACCAAGGGCTTCACCACCACGCTGGCGGCCCGCCAATGACCGACGCGGACATGTTTTCCCTGCTGGCGGCGGCACTGACGGTTTTCGTCAGCCTGATCTTTGCCCGCGCCGCCTGGCACAAGCTGAGCGAATTCACCGAATTCACCGGCTTCGTTGCCGACTACCAGCTCTTGCCGGAGCGCCTCGTTGTCCCGGCATCCTGGGCCATCGTCACCGCCGAAACCGCCAGTGTCGCCCTGCAACTGGTGCCCGGTGGGCGTCTCCTTGGCCTCGGCATCGCAGTCATGATGCTGCTCGCCTATGCCGGTGCCATGGCCGTCAATATCCGTCGCGGACGCACGGCGATCGAATGCGGCTGCGGTGGCGCGGTGCAGCCGCTGTCCTGGTCGCTGGTGGTGCGCAACGCCATCCTCGCCACCATGGGCCTGGTTGCTATCGCCATGCCGCTTGGCCCGATGAGCGCCCCCGACGCCATCGCCGCCATCGGTGCCGGCTTCGCCCTTTGGGTGGGGTTCCTCCTCATCGAACAGATCCTCTCCAACGCCTCAATCGCCCGGCTCACCCGCTGACGCCGCCACGGAGTTCTCAATCATGACACTCGTCATTTTCGCTCTCGCCGTTCTTTTCGTCATGGTCATCGCGCTGACCGTCGGCCTGCTCGCCCTCGGCCGGCAGGTGGGGATCCTGTTCGAACGCGTCTCGCCCATGGGGGCGCTGGTCAACGATTCCGGCCCCGAAGTGGGCCAGATGACCCCGCTCTTCAGCCTCCCCAGCCTCACCGGCGGTATGGTCAATATCGGGCCTAAGCCGGGCAAGGCGACGCTGGTCTTCTTCCTGTCGCCCACCTGCCCAGTTTGCAAAAAACTGCTGCCGATCATCGAGTCCGTCCGCAAAGCGGAATCGAGCTGGCTCGATGTCGTGCTCGCAAGCGATGGCCAGAAGGCGCAACACGAGCGATTCATCGAAACGGCCAGGCTCGCCGATTACCCCTATGTGGTCTCGACTGAACTGGGCCTGGCCTATCGTGTCGCCCGACTGCCCTACGCCGTGCTGTTCGACCAGCACGGTACTATCCGCGCAAAAGGCCTGATCAACAGCCGCGAGCAGTTCGACAGCCTGTTCAATGCCTATGACATGAAGGTTGCCTCGATCCAGTCCTACATCGATCAGCAGCCGGCGGTTCAGCACTAGTTCCCGAACACACTTTAGGAGAGCCGCTATGGCAAAACTGATGGAACGACTTTTCACCTGGATGGACGATGCGGCCGAAAGCCGGACCCGCGACATCGCCCACCGCGCCGGCCGCCGCAGTTTCCTGCAAAAGGCCGGCTGGGCTCTGGTCGGCGGTGCCGTCCTGCCCATGCTGCCCTATGACAATTCCAACGGTGTTGCCTATGCCCGCGGTCTTGGCGAACCGGATGAACTGCCCGAAGATTGCGAATATTGGCGCTACTGTTCGCTGCACGGCTCGCTCTGCAGCCAGTGCGGCGGCTCGGTCACCCAGTGTCCGCCGGGCACTCAACCGTCCAAGGTTGCGTGGGTCGGCACCTGCCGCAATCCAAATGACGACAAGGATTATCTCGTCTCCTACAACGACTGCTGCGGCAAGGGCGGCGGCTGTGGCGACGGCTGCTCGCGCCAGGAAGGCGATCGCCCCGGCTACCTCATGGGTCTGGCCAGCGAATCCAGCTGGTGCCAGGCCAATGACAACAAGGGCATCCATTGCACCGTGGCCATCGTCGTGGGTCTGGCCGAATGAAGCTTGGGACTTTCTCCGTCCTCGTGCTGGCGCTCCTCGGAGCGCCGGCCATGGCCGGCGAAGCAGGGGAAACTCTCTTCGTCGACAGCTGCAGCGGCTGCCACCAGCTCGCCGGTGCCGGCCAGGCCGGGCTCGCCCCGCCGCTCACCGACAAGGCGTTGTGGACCGGTCTTGGGCCGCGCGGCACCGACTATATCGCCGGGGTGATGATGGGCGGGCTCACTGGCACCATCACTGCCGCGGGTCAAAAGTACATCGGCCTTGCAATGCCCCCTCAGGACTGGATGACCGACGAGGAAATGCAGGCGGTCGCCGACTACGTCCTCAACGATCTCAACGGCCTTAGCCTCGACATCCCCGTCGAAACCTTCGCGGCATTGCGCCAGGCACCGCCGTCCCATTCCGCGCTGCGCGCGCTGCGCAAGGAGGCCATTCCATGATCGTCCGCTCCGCCCTGGCTGTCCTCCTCCTCGCCTGCGCGCCCGCCCTTGGGGCCGAGCGATCGGCGCCGGTCAATTATGTGCTGCGCTGTCTGGGTTGCCATCTGCAGGACGGCACCGGCCTGCCTGCCGCCGGTATTCCCGATTTCGTCGGCATGGTCGGCGTCTTCACCGGCAACGAGGAGGCGCGCCGCTACCTGCTGCATGTCCCCGGCGTCATCAATTCCGGCCTCAGCGACAACGAGACCGCCGCGCTGCTGAATTACATCATGGACACCTATGCAGGTGACTCCATGCCCGATGGCGCTGCGCCCTTCACCGCCGAGGAGGTGGGGGTGCTCAAGGCACAGGATGTGGGCAATGTCGTCGCCTATCGTCGGCGTATCGCCGCGGCGCTCGAGGCAGAAGGCTATGTCGTCGCTGACTATCCCTGGCCTTGAGGCGGGGTCCGCCTAGTTCTTGGCGATCAGGTCCCAGCGGTTCTGCTGGGTCAGCATGGCGCGGACATAGAGCATGTTCGATTCCACCTGGTCCGGCGGCAGTTCGGCGGCATAGATCGCCTTGGCTTCGCCGAACCGGCCTTGCAGGCCGACGATCAGTGCCAGGTTCTGCCGCGTCTGGCTGGTCGAGCCACGCATCTGCACCGCACGGCGGAGATGCTTCTCTGCCGTTACCAGATCGTTCGACATGGCATAGGAGAGGCCCATATTGGTCTCGATCGAGGGCTCGCCGGGCGCCATTACCGCCGCCTGGGCATAGAGCGCGCGGGCCTGGTCGTTCTGGCCCATCTGGTCCAGCGTCGCGCCCTTGACCATCAGCGCGTTCCAGTCCGGTGCATCGGGGCGGATGACGCCGTCGAGCACGCCGAGTGACTGGTCGAACCGGCCATTGGCGGTCAGCGCCTTGGCATAGGCGATGCGGATTTCGACATCGTTGGGGCTGTAGGTGATGGCCTGTTCCAGCGCGGCGGCAGCCTGGCCCGACTGGCCAGCGGCGCGCAAGGCGGCGGCATAATTGATCACCACATTGCGGTCGCGCGGATTGCGGCGATAGCGCTCGGTCAGCTCCGCCAGCGAGCTCTGCCCCTGGCTGGCGGCCATGCCGCCATGATCGGTATTGCCCAGCTGCCCGCGATTGGAGGCGCAGGCGCTCAGGGCAAGCGCCGCAATGCCTGCCAGAAGCAGGGGGCGCACCACCTTTGCGAGCGAGGACAATCTGGACACGGCACACTCCGAAACGGGCTTTCCGCCCTTACGCAGCAATAGATCATTAACCCTAACACCCGGTTAAGGCGCCCTGGCTTGCATTGCGCCCAACGCCTGCCAGAGGATAGAAACAGACCCACTATTATCGGAGTCGCCCATGTCCATATCCGCCCCGCTTCCCCTCATCTGCGTTGCCGAGAATGGGCTCGATGCCGCTGGCCTCGACCCGGTCCAGCGCGCCTGGGCCGATCAGCATGGTTTTGCCGGCCAGCGCGGCAAGCTGCTGGCGGTGCCCGGCACCCAAGGGGCCATCGGCGCCTGGCTGTTCGGCATGGGCGGGGATGCCAGGCGCAACCCGCTGCTCACCGGCCTTGCCGCTGCAGGCTTGCCCGAGGGGCACTATACACTCGCCGGTGCATTCGGTGATCCGACCCTGGCCGCCATCGGCTTCCGCCTCGGCGCCTATCGCTTCGATCGCTATCGCGAGGCCAAGCCGGTCCCCACCATCGCGCTGCCTGAGGGCGCCGATGCGGACGAGGTCGAGCGGCAGGTTGTCGCCGCCACTCTGGCACGCGATCTCATCAATACCCCTGCCAATGATCTGGGCCCGGACGCGCTCGAACAAGTGGCCCGCGACTTCGCCGCCAGCCGTGGCATGGCCATTTCTGTCACTTCGGGCGACGACCTGTTGGCCCAAAACTTCCCGCTCATCCACGCCGTCGGTCGCGCTAGCGCCCAGGCCCCGCGCCTCGTCGATCTAACCTGGGGCGACCCCAGCCATCCCAAGGTGACGCTGGTGGGCAAGGGGGTCACCTTCGACACTGGTGGCCTCGACATCAAGAGCGCCGCCGGCATGCTGATGATGAAAAAGGACATGGGCGGCGCGGCAAACATTCTGGGCCTGGCGCATACCGTGGTCTCGGCTGGGCTGCCGGTGCGCCTGCGCGTGCTGCTGCCCATTGTCGAAAACGCCATTGCCGGCAGCGCCTTCCGCCCCGGCGATGTCATCCGCTCGCGAAAAGGCCTCACAGTCGAGATCGGCAATACCGACGCCGAAGGCCGGCTCATTCTCGCCGATGCGCTGGCTCTGGCCGATGAGGAAGCGCCTGAATTGCTCGTCGATATGGCGACCCTCACCGGCGCCGCCCGCGTCGCCCTCGGCCCGGAACTGCCGCCGGTCTATGCCACCGACGACGCCATTGCCCGCGATCTGGCCGCCCTCGGCCTTGCCGCCGAAGACCCGCTCTGGCCCATGCCGCTCTGGGCCCCTTATGACGGCCAGCTGAGTTCCAAGATCGCCGACATCAACAATACCGGCTCGGGCGGCTATGCCGGCTCGGTCACCGCTGCCCTCTTCCTCAAGCGCTTCGTTGCCGAGGCCAAGGCCTGGGTGCATCTCGATATTTTCGGCTGGGCCCCTGAAGCCCGGCCGGGGCGCCCAGTGGGGGCGACCGATCAGGGCATTCGTGCTGTCTATGGCCTGCTGCGTCAACGTTACGGCGCCTGAAACAATATAGTTGACTTACGCAACCATTTGATTGATTTCTTCAAGCAAATGGAGATGCGTAATGGCCAGTTCCGACGACGTTGCCCAGGTTCGCGCGTTCAACCGCTTCTATACGCGCATTATCGGTCTCCTCGACGAAGGCATGCACAAGACCATGCATAGCCTCGCCGAGGCGCGGGTGATCTACGAGTTGAGCCAGGATGGCGTCACCACCGGCTCCCAGATCGCTGCCGGCCTCAACATGGATCGCGGCCAGTTGAGCCGGATGATGAGCCGGCTTGTCGATCAGGGCCTCGTCGCCGTCCTGCCGCGCTCCGGCGATGGCCGCGCCAACCCCATTGCCCTGACACCCGAAGGTCGGGCCGTGGCGGCGCGCCTCAGCGCCATGAGCGACGAAATGGTGTCTTCGGCGCTGCTCGATCCGGTCTCGCCCCTCGAGCGCAAGGACCTCGTTGATGCCATGCGCCGCATCCAGTCCATTCTCGCAGAGCCCGATGCCGCCCCCTTGGTGCTTCGTCCCCCGCGCGTTGGCGATATCGGTTGGCTCATTCATCGCCAGGCGCTGCTCTACAACATCGAGCAGGGCTGGAATGCCGAGTTCGAAATGCTGATCGCGCGCCTCTATGCCGATTTCCACGCCGCACCGGCAGCCCCCGGCAAGGCCCTCTGGGTGGCCAATATCGGTGGCGAGATCGCCGGCTCGGTCTATGTGCTGCCAGCCGCCGAGGCTGACGACACAGCGCAATTGCGCATGCTCTATGTCGAGCCGATGTTTCGTGGGCGCGGCATTGGCGGCACGCTGGTAGAGGCGGCCGTGGCCTTCGCCCGCAATGCAGGCTACCGCCGCATCATGCTCTGGACCCAGGACTGCCTGGTCTCCGCCCGCCGTATCTATCAGGGTGCCGGCTTTGAGCTGGCCAAAGAGGAACCGCACCGCTCCTTCGGTGCCGACCTCAATGGCCAATATTGGGTTCTTGAGTTTTAGCTGGTCGGCAGCAGGTCGATGCCTAGTGTCTGCTCCACTGTCTCTGTCACCACGGTGCCGCTCTTGGGAAACAGCAGCGGCGCCATGGCAAAGCCCACGACCACCAGGGCGACCATGCCCCAGCCGGCCCATTTCTTGTGCTTCTCGATGAACTCGCCCGCGACCGGGCCGAAGAAGTAAAACAACCCGCAGGGCACGAAATAGCGCAGGCCCCGGCCGATAATGCTGAACAGCACGAAGGTCCAGATATCGAGCCCCGCCACGCCGCTGGTGATGGTGATCACCTTGTAGGGTATGGGCGAGAGCGCGCCGATCATGATCATCAGCGGCCCGTTTTCCACGAAGCTGAGCCGCAACGATTCGAAACCGTCGCCGGCGCCGTAGAAGTCGATGATCGCCCGGCCAACAGTGTCGAACAGGAAATAGCCGATGGCATAGCCCGCCAGCCCGCCTGTTACTGAGGCGATGGTGCAGATGGTCGCCAGCCGCCAGGCGCGCAACCGGTCGGCAATGATCATGGGGGCGAGCATGATTTCCGGAAAGACCGGAATGATCATGGCTTCGAAAAAGCACAGCGCTGCGAGGATGGGTTCCGCCAGCCGGTGTTTGGTGGCCAGCTTCAGGCGATCGTAAAAGCCAATCTTGGTGGTCGCTGCGCTATCTGTCATTCAGTCACTTCTGAAAATGGAGTGTCCAACATGCTGTCTGCAAATCTGCCGCAGCGCCAGTGAAATTTGCGTCAATATCCCCGCGCCCGATCCACCACATTGGGCAGCGCGCCACCCGCCTGATGCGCCTCGATGATGCGGGCGAAATAGCCGACGCAACTCGAAAGGTCGGAAACCGCAGATATGTGCGGAGTGATGTAGCAATTCTCGATATCCCAGAGCGGACTGTCCGCCGGCAGCGGCTCGGTCTCGAACACGTCGAGGCTGGCCGCCCCCAGCGTGCCGTCGCGCAACGCGTCCACCAGATCGGCCTCGCGCTGGTGCTTGCCCCGCGCCGCATTGATCACCACCGGACCACCCGGCAGCACCCCGCGCCGCAGCTTGCCGAAGGTCGTACGATTGAGAATGCCGGCGGTATCGGCGGTCAGCGGCAATAGATTAACGAGAATATCGGTGCCGGAGAGAAAGGCGTCAAACTCCGCCGCGCCGGAAAAACTCGTAACGCCGGCGATCGCCTTGCGGCTCCGGCTCCATCCGCGCAGGTCAAAGCCCAAAGGCGCCAGAGCCTCTGCGGCGCGCTGCCCCAACTCCCCCATCCCCATGATCCCGACCGTCACTTCGCGCGCCAGCGGCGGCTTGATCTGATCCCAGCGATGCGCCCGCTGTGCTGACCGGAAGCTGGTGAACAGCCGCTGATGCATGGTGACGTGAGCCACGACATAGTCGCTCATGCGCTGGCTTAGGTCATCGGCGACAAAGCGCACCACCGGTGCCGCGGGCAGGCGCGGATGCTGCATCAGCGCATCGACGCCGGCCCCCATGGACAGCACCGCCTTGAGATTGCCGAGCCCCTCGAAGGCATCTGGCCCCGGCTTCCAGGCGAAGATGTAGTCGACCTCCGCGGGATCATGGCCGTCCCCATGCTGCACGACGGGGTAGGGCGCCAAGGTTTCGGCAAACGCCGTAGCCCAGGGGGCTTGGTCCTGGCCGGTCACATGCACCAAGAGCATCGGGCACCTCACAAGAAAAAGAGCCGCGCTGTGGGGCGCGGCTCGAAAAATCGATTGGACGGAACCAGGCGTTACTGGCCCGACGTCGTCGCCGGAGCCGGGGTAGTTGCCGGTGCCGGGGTAGTTGCCGGTGCCGTCGTCGTGGCCGGTGCCGTCGTCGTGGCCGGGGCGCTGTCGGTCGGGGTGCCCACGACCGGGGTGTCGCTCTGGGTGGTCGTCGGCGTCTGCGTCACCGCTTCGGGGGCCGTAGTCGGTGCCGTCTCGGCAGCCGGTGCGGTCACTTCGGCAGGCACGACGTCGGTTGCCGGCGCGGTTTCGGCAGCCGGTGCTGCGTCAGCGGCAGGCGCCGCTTCTTCGGCGGCCGGGAAAGGCACCGGATCGGGCGACAGGGTCTGCAGATAGGCCAGGATGTCGGCACGTTCCTCGGCGGTGCGCACACCGGCGAAGTTCATCTTGGTGCCGGGCGCATAGGCCTTGGGATTGGTCAGGAAGGTGTTGAGGTTCTCATAGCTCCACACCTGGCCCTCGGCCTTCTGCTGCTGCAGAATGTCCGAATAGGCGAAGTCGGGCATATGGGCCTTGGTCGCACCGACGATGTGATAGAGGTTCGGACCCTGCTTGTTGGGCTCGCCTTCACCGAAATTGTGGCACGACTGGCACTTGCGAACGGCCGCGGCGCCACGATCGACGCTGGCGCTGGCCAGCAGCACGCCCAGCGGGATTTCGGGTGCAGCTTCGACCGGGGCACCGGCTTCGGCAATTTCGGGCTCGGGCAGGGCATAGCCCGGACCACGGCCCTCGATCGGGTGGTAGATGGCTTCGGCCAGAAAGCCGACACCCATCACGAACAACAGCGTGCCGAGGACGGCGCCGGTAATCTTGTTTAGCTCGAACGAATCCATTTGGTCTCTCTGCCGGTCCATCCCCTATGGACGAATATGTCTGGCTAGCCCACATTTTGTTTCCCCAATAGGGAAAACGGCCTCAACCGGCCAGCCCGACGCGCGCGGAAGATAGTATCAAGGCTTATGTGGCGCAACAGGTCAAAGCCCTGGTGCGACAATTCCCCCATCTCAATGATCGCGCTACGCGTCTTGTGCCCACATTGACAGCTTGGCGGCCCCGCGTCAAAAGCCGGGGGCCTACCATTTCTGGACACAACCATGAGCAAGAAGATCGCGTTTCAGGGCGAACCCGGGGCCTTCAGCCACGCCGCCGCCGCCAATGTCTTTCCGGGCGATGATTTCGTGGGCTGCGTCACCTTTGAGGAAACCCTGCAGGCCGTGCAGTCTGGCCGTGCCGATTTCGCCGTGGTTCCGGTCGAAAACTCGCTTTATGGCCGCATCACCGACATCCACCACCTCTTGCCCGAAAGCGGCCTCTTCATCATCGGCGAGACTTATCTGCGCGTCGAGATGACCCTGCTCGGCGTGGCCGGTGCGCGTCTTGAGGACATCAAGGCGGTCCAGTCGCTGTCCGTGGCCTTGGGCCAGTGCCGCAAATTCATCTCGGCCAATGGCTTCCGCACCATCAATGCGGTCGATACCGCCGGCTCCGCCCGCGAAATTGCCCAGAAGGCCGACAAATCCGTCGCCGCCATCGCCTCCCGCTTTGCTGGCGAAATCTATGGCCTGGACGTTCTTGCCTCCAATATCGAAGATGCTGACCACAACACCACGCGCTTCCTGGTGCTCTCGCCCACCGAAAAGCTGGCGCCGCAACAGGGCAAGGTGAAGACCACCTTCGTCTTCCGCGTCCGCAACGTTCCTGCAGCGCTCTACAAGGCCATGGGCGGCTTTGCTACCAATGGCGTCAACATGACCAAGCTCGAAAGCTACATGGTCGGCGGCGCCTTCACCGCCACTCAGTTCTATGCCGACATCGAGGGGCATCCCGACGATATCGGCGTCCAGCACGCCTTCGACGAGCTGAACTTCTTCACCGACTATTTCCGCATCCTGGGCGTCTATCCCGCCGCCACCGACCGCTGAAGCAGCCGCTCCCCAAACAAAAGCCGCGCCCTCCACCCGAGCGCGCGGCTTTTTATTTTGATGCTGTCCGCCACGCCAGCAACTGGCGTGGCGAAGCAGGTTCTTAGGCAGCCAGGCCCAGGAAGTCTCCTGCGGTCAGCTGCTTCTGACCGATCAGCATGATCTCCACATCGGCGACGGTGTCGCCGTTGACATCCGCGAAGATCACCGTGTTGGCGTCGACGAACGAGAAGGTCACGCTGTGAGCCAGTGTGGCGGCGTTCTGCCCGCCAAAGCCGAAGTCCTGGTTGCCGGCGAGGGTGATATTGGCATCGAGCAGGCGCAGGTCGATCTTGTCCACGCCGACGGCGAAGTCGGTGATCGTGTCGCGCGCGCCCGACCGGCTGTCATTGACCGTGGTGAACATGAAGATGTCGGCGCCGCCATTGCCGGTCAGCGTATCCGCGCCGCCATTGCCGCGAAGGACATTGCCCTGGTCATTGCCGATGATAAAGTCGTTGCCGGCCCCGCCGAAGGCATTCTCGATGACCACGCCGGTGCCGATGACGAACTTGCCGGCCGCAATGGTCGAGGTTTCCCCGGCATTGAGGTTGATCGACACCGAGCCGCTGACCGCTGCGGCGTTGATCAGGTCGACACCGGCGGCATCGGTCACGGTCCGCTCGCCGGTATAGGCATCGGTCAGGACATATTGATTGTCCTGCGTCACTTCCGAGCCCCAGGCCCGCACGGTCAGCGTCTCGAAGCGCGAGACTTCGCCGGTCACCTTGTCGATCAGCTTGAGCTTCCATTCACCGGCGCTCTGTTCGCCGAAGAAGGCGGTGGCGCCGATTTGGAAGGTTTCGGGCCATGGCGTGTCGGCCGCACCGGCGGCGGCGTCGGTGTCCTTGGACAGCGGCTGGTCGAACAGCACGATGGTCGTGCCATTGGGCGAAGTGATCTCGGCCCGCAGCTGGCTCGGCGTATTGCTGTTCAGCTTGAGGTCGAATTCCATGCGCTCGATGATGACATTCTTGTTCAGCGTGGCGGTCGCGGTCGTGCCGTTGGGGTCATTGTCCGGAATGTCGGCTGCCGCACTGGCGCTCGTGCCTTCGGCGCTCACCCAGTTGGCCGCGGTCTTTGCCGCGTCCACCCAGGACGCTGCCAGGCGCACGGCGGCCGAGATATCCACGAGACCAAAACCGATGTCGCGCGAGAAGGCGAGGCCGCCGAAATTGACCAGATTGCCGGTCAGCACCGTGTGGTTGTTCGGCTCGATCACCCGTGCCGTCATGGCGAGAATGTTCGCAACGTCACGGAAGCCCAGCAGCGGATTGGCCTGCAGCATCAGCGCTGCGGTCGCGCCCACGATCGGGCCCGAATAGGAGGTGCCAAAGTTCTGGAAGGCATAATTGCCCGCTGCCCCGGCCTGGGTATTGTAGCCGGCCGCGCCAGTGATATCGGCAGAGACCAGGCCAAAGCCGGAATTGACCGATTGCGCCTTGTCGGTGGGATTTTCACCGCCAAAGGCCGAGACCAGCACCGACGCGCCAGGGGTGGTGTAGCTGGACTTCTGGCCCAACTCGTTCACCGCGCCGACCGAGATGATGTACTTGTTGTTGGTGGTCCCGGTCATCGCCGCATCGGCGTTGTTCGGGCCTTCATTGCCCGCCGATACCTCGATCACGGTGCCCAGGCCATTGCGGCCTTCCTTGGCGCCCTTCTCGATGGAACGTAGGTAGAGATAGTCTTCGCTCTGCTGGTCAGTATTGGGACCGACGAAGAAGTTTTCCGAAAAGGCAGGGTCCTTGCCGAACGAATTCACCCACACATCGGCTTTCACGATGTCGGTCAGGTGATTGTAGAGCTTGGGCACACTGGTATTGTTGCCCTTGGACAGCGCCAGGCCCGACACCAGCTTTACATCGGGCGCAATGCCGACCATGCCAATGCCGTCATTGGCGGCCATGCCGACGATAGAGCCGACGACCGTGCCATGACCATGGGCTTCCGGATCCGGAGTATAGGCACCGCCCTGAGCCGCCGTGGTGGGCGTAGACAGTGCATCCGGCCCCGTAGCGCCGTTTACCGAGTTGTATGTAAGATCGGCGAGGACGTTCTTGACCATCGACTCGTGCTTGAGGTCGAGGCCATCATCGTTGATGACCACGCGAACGCCCTTGCCGGTGTACCCATCTGCCCAGGCGCCCGCAATGTTGAGGTCAAGGAACTTGTTGGGTTTTACGTCACCATCGGCATAACGCTGCCCGGTATTCTTGAGATACCACTGCGCTGCAATCAGAGGGTCGTTTAGCGCGTCGATGTCGAGCTTGGCGAGGTCGCCGTGCTCGAAGGATGTACCCAGAAGAATGGGCAGGCCGCCCGTGCCGCCCTTGATCGGGTCGCCCGGATTGGCGATCTTGTCGATGACCACCTGCCGGATGGCATCGGTGGTGGGCATGGTCGTCATCACGTTCGAAAGGAAGCCGCGGGCCTCGTTGGTATCGCTCGAGGTGAAGGTGGCCTGGAACGGCGCCTTGCCGAAATTGGGGTCGGCGAAACTGCGGCCATCGGCGATTTCGGTGAAAATCTTGGCGGCAGCTTCCCGGTTCTGGCTGATGGCGCGGTCGGAATCATTGGTCGAGCCACGTGCGCCGGCGAGCAGATAGAAGGGCAGCTCCGCGATGTCGAGGCCGCCATCGGTCACTCTGGAAATCCAATAGGCGCGGCCTTCCGTGTCGGGATTGCGCGCCAGGAACGCATTGTAGATGCGATCCACGACCTGCCCGACCTCGGTGCCGATGCCGCCCATGATCGCCTGCGATTCATCGGACGCCCACATGCTGCGCGCGATCGGCACGATATTGCCGCCCAGCGGCCCCTCGAGCTGGTCCGCCCAGTAGCGCAGCCCCTCGGGGTCGGCAGGGCGATTGAGATAGGTGATATAGAGTCTCGAGATGATCTCGTAAGATTGTGCACTTGCCATGTTTGGCCCCAGTTGACTGCCTGATCAGTCGCCCGACGCAGCGTTCCCGGAGCAAACGAACCATCATAAAAACCGCCGGACCAGTTAGGCACGGCGGCGCAATGCCGGTTCGAATACTATAGGCTCAGCGCGACGGCGAAGTGATTGCTCCCTATGCAATCAACGCAGCGCATGAGCACAATGCTTCCTGTCCCTGAAAGCGCCCAGCGGCCTGCATGACTGCACCATTACGCTGATGTTAAGCATAATTACGCGCAATCGGGATTTTCTCCATGTTGAGAAAATAATCCCTCTGGCATTCTCTCCTGATTCGGCGGGTGTGCCACGATCCCGCCATAAAGGCGCGAATCAGCCTTCGTTCTCGGGGGGTACATCCCCCCGCTGCGCCAGGCTCTTGGGCAGGTCGGGGGCGCCTTCGACGCGGTCGCGGAACAGGGTGGCGCGGGCGAGCAGCATCAGGGTGATCGGGGTGGTAATGGTCACGAACAGGAAGATCGCGATCTCGTGCAGCACCAGGCGCTGCTGCGTCAGCGTGAAATAGATGGCCGAGCCGAAAAGGATCAGCCCGCCGCCCATGCTGGTGCCCATGGTGGGCGCATGGATGCGCAGGTAAAAATTGCCCAGCCTGACCAGGCCTAGGCAGCCGGCCATGGTCAGCAGCGCGCCGATGACCACCAGAGCCGACACCAGAATGGAAAGCCAGAGGGGCAGGTCCTCGATCATTCGATCACCTCGCCGCGCATGAGGAATTTCGCCAGCGCTACCGTGCCCACGAAACCGAGCAGTCCGATCAACATGGCCAGCTCGAAATAGACCTGCGAATTGGTGCGGATGCCCAGCGTGATCAGCATCAGCAACGCCACCACATAGAGCGCATCCAGCGCCAGGATGCGGTCCTGCGCGCGTGGCCCCATCACCATGCGATAGAGCGTGGCCAGCATGGCGATGCCGAGCATGAACTGGGCGGCAAACAGGCTCCAGAAGAGAATGGCGGTGCTCATTGGAAAATCTCCAGCAGCAGCGATTCGTAGCGGTTCTTGATGGTTTCGACCCAGTCGTCTGCATCGACCAGGTCGAACACATGGATGAGGACCACGCTGCGGTCGCGGTCATATTCGAGCCAGGCGCTGCCCGGCGTGGCAGTGATCAGCGTCGCCAGCACCGCCAGAGCGAAAGGATTGGTCAGTTCCAGCTTCATCTCGACAAAGCCGGCCGTCGGCCTGGGCCGCGGATGCAGCAGTACCCACAAGACCGCCATGTTGGAGCGGATGATATCCAGCCCCGCGACGAAGACCAGTTGCAGCACCTTGAGGGGCCGGCGCACCGTAAGCGGCTCCGGGATCACCGCATTGGCGAGCATCGACACGCCGATGGCAATCACCGCGCCCAGCAGCATGTGGCCGAGGCCAGCGGATTGCTGCAGCACCAGCCAGAAGATGAACAGCACGACGGCCAGGATGGGGTGGGGAAGGATCTTGCTCATCCCTGGCCTCCCTGCGGCAGCACCACGTCGATATAGCCGGTGGGCGAATGCAGGAACATTGCGGTTTCGCCCAGGAAGGTCATGGCCGGTCCCGCCGCCACTGCCATCAGTACGCACAGCGCCAGGAGAGCGACGATCGGCGCAATCTCCATCGGCCTTAGCCGCAGCGAGCCTTCCGGCAACGACGTCCAGAAGATGTTGATGCCGTTACGGACCATCGAGATGAGCACGAAGAGCCCGGATACGATCACCGCGCCGATAAACCACCAGGTGGCGGCCGAGGGCGCCCCTTCGGCATTGATCGCCGCCGAGATCATGGTGAATTTGGCGAGGAACCCGGAGAGCGGCGGCAGGCCGGCCATGACCAGGGCCGCCACGGCAAAGCACCAGCTGATCAGCGTTGCCGCCGCCGGAATGGTGCGGCTGACTTCCTGGTCTTCGTCCAGTTGCTCGTCCTCGTCACCATAGAGTTCGAGCGACACGGCGAGAACCTGTGCTTCGGCCGGCAGGATCTGGTCGATCACGTCCTTGAGCAGGAAGAGCGCACCCGCAGCCAGCGTCGCAACGACCACATAATAGAGCGCTCCGGTGGTCACCCCCGGCGCATTATAGGCGACGGCCAGCAGCAGCGTTCCGGCCGAAACCAGAATGAGATAGCTCGCCAGCCGGTCCAGTGCCTTGCAGGACAGGGCCCCGATACTGCCATAGGCGATGGTGGCCACGCCGATGAAGAGCAGCGTGTTCTGCCCGAACGTATATTCCGGACCTGTGCTATTGGCGAAGACCAGCGTCCAGAGCCGCAGAATGGCGTAAAAGCCCACCTTGGTCATCACCGCAAACAGCGCCGCCACCGGTGGCGCGGCCGCCGAATAGGTATTGGGCAGCCAGAAATGCAGCGGCCAGGCGCCGGCCTTGATCAGGAAGGCGACGCCAAGCACGGCGGCGCCGGCTTCGAACAGGCCGCGATCCTCCGCCGCAATGGTGGGGGCCACGCGGGCGATATCGGCCATGTTGAGCGTTCCGGTCGTGCCATAGATCAGCGCCACGCCGATCAGGAACAGGAACGAGGCAACCAGGTTGATGGCGATATAGTGCAGCGCCGAGCGCACCCGGTTGCGGCCGCCGCCATGCAGCACCAGCCCATAGGAGGCGGCCAGCAGCAGTTCGAAGAAGACGAAGAGATTGAACAGGTCGCCGGTGAGAAAGGCGCCGTTCAGCCCCATGGTCAGTGCATGGAACAGCGGGAAGAAATTGGTGCCCTTATTATACCAGCGCGCCGAGGCATAGACGAGCGAGGCCAGGGCCAGGATCGAGGTGGTCAGCACCATCAGCGCGGCCAGCCTGTCGGCCACCAGCACGATGCCGAACGGCACCGGCCAATTGCCGAGCGGATAGACCGCGGCGGCCGCGCCGCCCGACTGCGCCAGCACCACGAACAGCAGCAGCGACACCAGCACCAGGATGACACTGAAGGCGATGTTGAGCCCCAGAACCCGCGATTTGGTACGCATGTCGCCCAGCACCAGATTGGCGATGGCGGCAGCCATGGGGACGAGGATGGGCAGGATGGCGATATGGTTCATGCCCGTCATCTCAGTTCCCCTTGCCGTCGACATGGTCATTGCCGGTCACGCCACGGGCGGCCAGCATGACGACGAGGAACAGGGCAGTCATGGCAAAGCCGATGACGATGGCGGTCAGCACCAGCGCCTGCGGCACCGGGTCGGTATAATCGGCAGGGTTGGCGTCCGATCCCGACAGAATAGGGGCAGCGTCCATGCGCAGCCGGCCCATGGCCAGGATAAACAGGTTCACCGCATAGGACACCAGCGACAGGCCCACGATCACCTGGAAGGTGCGTGGACGCAGCAGCAGATACACCCCGGAAGCGGCCAGAACGCCGATGGCAATGGCGAGCGTCAGTTCCATTTGTCGAGCCCCTCCCGGATCTTGGGCTTGGACGACCCCGCCGCCTTCGGGCGACGGATGGATTGGTGGGCAAGCGCGATAAGCATGAGCACCGTGGCGCCGACCACCAGCGCGAAGACGCCGAGATCGAACAGCAGCGCTGTGGCCATTGGCACCTTGCCGATCAGCGGAATATCCGCATAGGCAAAGGCCGAGGTCAGGAAGGGGGCGCCCAGCGCCATGGCGCCGAGACCCGTCAAGAGTGCCAGCAGCAACCCCCAACCGATCCACAGTACCGGCAGGATGCGCAGGCGCTCCTCCACCCAGCGTGTTCCGCCCGCCATATATTGCAGGATGAAGGCCAGCGACATGACGATGCCGGCGATGAAGCCGCCGCCCGGCAGATCGTGGCCGCGCAGGAACATGTAGATGGCCACCACGATGATCACCGGGAACAGCCAGTTCATCATCAGCGCTGGAATGCGCAGGAAGTCGTCGGCCACGTGCTGGCCCGACCCATTGGCATATTCGTCGAGTACCCGCTGCTGCTCCGGCCGTTCCACGCTGTCGGCTGCCGGGCGGAAACGACGCAGCAGCGCGAACACCGTCAGCGCCACCATGCCCAGCACGGTGATTTCGCCCATTGTGTCGAAGCCGCGGAAGTCCACCAGCATCACATTGACCACATTGGTGCCGCCACCCTCGCTATAGGCATTGGCGAGGAAGAAGTCCGAAATGCCCTCGGGGGCCTGGCGGGTCATGATGGCGTAGCTGGCGACCGCCGTGCCGATGCCCACGAGGCTGGCCAGGGTGAAGTCGCGATAGCGCCGGAAGCGGGTCGGCCAGTTGAGGTCCTCGGCGACCGGCATGCGCTTGGGCAGCCAGCGCAGGCCGAGCAGGATCAGGACCGTGGTGGCGATCTCCGCCAACAACTGGGTCAGCGCCAGGTCGGGCGCCGAGAACCAGGCGAAGGTGATGCAGGTTGCGAGCCCCGCGCCGCCGAGCAGGATCATAGCCACGAGGCGATGGAACTTGGCCTGATGCGCCGCGGCAATAGCGCTGATGCAGCCCAGAAGCCAGATGATCCCGAGAATGGGGTCGAAATTGTCGGGCAGTGGCAAATTGCCGAGTTGCGCCCAGCCGGCGCCGGTGCCGGCGCACAGCGCCAGCAGCACCACGATGAAGATCTGTGGTTGCAAGCGGTTGGTACCGAACACCGACACCACCTTGCGGGCCCAGCGATTGGTGGCGGTCACGAGGATACGCTCGAACACGCGTTGCCCGCGCAGTCCCCGGGTCAGCGGCACACCGTCGATATTCCGCAGGCGCCGGTAATAGGGCACATAGATAATGGCCCCGCCCACCAGCGCGATCAGGCTCATCACCAGCGGCAGGTTGAAACCGTGCCAGATCGAGAGGCTGTAATATGGCGTTTCCGGTCCCAGCACCGATTGCACGGCGGCGGCAAGGTAGGGGCCGATGGTGATGCCGGGAATGATGCCGACGGCCAGGCAGATCAGCACCAGCAGTTCCACCGGGCGGCGCATCAGCGCCGGCGGTTCGTGCGGTACCACCTCGAGCTCGGTCGGCGGCGGCCCGAAGAACACGCCGTGCACGAACTTGATCGAATAGGCCACGCTCAGCATGCCGGCCAGCGTCGCGCCGATTGGCAGGGAGAGATTGACGAAGATATTGGGGTCGAACTCCGCCGTCTCGGTAAAGAACATTTCCTTTGACAGGAACCCGTTCAACAGCGGCACGCCGGCCATGGCGGCGCTGGCGATGATGGCGAAGGTGCCGGTAACCGGCATGAACTTGATCAGCCCGCTGAGCTTGCGCACGTCGCGCGTCCCGGCCTCGTGGTCGATAATGCCCACGGCCATGAACAACGAAGCCTTGAAGGTGGCGTGATTGGCGATGTGGAAGATGGCGGCCACCGCGGCGAGCGGTGTTCCCATGCCGAGCAGGGTGGTGATCAACCCCAGATGGGAAATAGTCGAATAGGCGAGCAGGCCCTTGAGATCGCGCTGGAACAGCGCGGTATAGGCCCCGAAGATGAGCGTCACCAATCCCGTATATGTGACGATCCAGAACCACAGCTGGCTGTCAGACATCACCGGCCAGAACCGGGTGAGCAGGAATACACCGGCCTTCACCATGGTGGCCGAATGCAGATAGGCCGAAACCGGCGTCGGCGCCGTCATGGCATTGGGCAGCCAGAACTGGAAGGGGAACTGCGCGCTCTTGGTGAAGGCGGCGAGCAGGAACAGGATCAGCGTCACCGGATAGAGCGGGTGCTCGACGATCATCGAGCCCGAAGCCAGCACCACGTCGAGGTCATAGCTGCCCACGATATGGCCGATAAGCATCATCGAGACGAACAGCGCCAGCCCGCCCGTGCCGGTGATGATCAGCGCCATGCGCGCGCCGTCGCGGGCATCGCTACGGTGATACCAGTAGCCGATCAACAGGAACGAGACGAGGCTGGTCAGCTCCCAGAAGATGGCAAGCTGGATGATATTGCCCGACATGACCAGGCCCAGCATGGCGCCCATAAAGGCCATCAGCAGCGCGTAAAAGCGCGGCACCGGGTCCTTGGGCGACATGTAGTAGCGCGCATAGAGCACCACCAGAAGGCCGATAAAGGTGATGAGCACGCAGAACAGCCAGGCCAGCCCATCCATGCGGAAATTGAGCGTCAACCCAGCCGAGGCGATCCAGTCCAGCTTGTAGGTGACGACGCCGCCATCGGTAATGGCGGGGAACAGGAAGATGGTCAGCAGTAAACAGATACCGGCTACCGTGCCGCCCAGCCATGCCTCGCCGTTTCGGGCTCCGGCGGGCATTGCCACCGCGATCAGGCTGGTCAGGAACGGCAAGGCCCAAATGAGCGTGAGGGCAATGTCGGTTGGCATCGTGTTTCGCGACTACTCCACTAGTGTTGATCACTCTCTGCCTAAACGGTGAAGTGCGGATCGGCAACCCACACCAAATGCATATAGGGGCAAGTTTTTTGAAATTTTTGGCATCGCGTCAATTCGCCTCCCTCTCGATGTCGCGATGATGACAATCGGCGGGCTTCGACTTCAGTCGCGCGCGCCGTTTCTGCCCGTCCCCTATGCTCAGCATCCCCGCCATTGCTGTCGATTGCCCTATGCCGCGCCCGGCAATGGCGTTGACACGCTGGCGGCCCCCGCTATGGTCCGCGCCAGTTACATTCAGGATGCCGCCATGTCGCACGCCCAGCTTGCCCAGATCATCGACACCGCCTTCGAAAACCGCGCCGACGTCAATTTCGGCACGACTGGTGAAATTCGCGATGCCGTCAACACCGCGCTCGACCTGCTCGACAGTGGCAAGGCCCGTGTCGCCGAGAAGGTCGATGGACAGTGGCAGGTCAACCAGTGGCTGAAGCGCGCCGTGCTGCTCTCCTTCCGTCTCAACGACAACGTGCCCATGACCGGAGGACCGCAGGGGTCGACCTGGTGGGACAAGGTGCCGACCAAGTTCGAAGGCTGGAGCGAGAACCACTGGCGCGAAGCCGGCTTCCGCGCCGTGCCCGGCGCCATCGTGCGCAAGTCCGCCTTCATCGGCAAGAACGCCATTCTCATGCCCAGCTTCGTCAATCTGGGCGCCTATGTCGATGAAAGCACCATGGTCGACACCTGGGTGACCGTCGGCTCCTGCGCCCAGATCGGCAAGAATGTGCACCTCTCGGGCGGTGTCGGCATTGGCGGCGTGCTCGAGCCGCTGCAGGCCGGCCCCACCATCATCGAGGACAATTGCTTCATCGGCGCCCGCTCCGAAATCGTCGAGGGCGTCGTGGTCGGCGAGGGCTCGGTTGTCTCCATGGGCGTCTTCATCGGTGCCTCCACCAAGGTGGTCAACCGCCATACCGGCGAAGTCCATATCGGCAGGGTGCCGCCCTATTCCGTCGTCGTTTCCGGCAGCCTCCCGGGCAAGCCGCTCCCCGATGGCACGCCGGGCCCGAGCCTTTACTGCGCAGTCATCGTCAAGACCGTCGACGCCCAGACGCGCTCCAAGACCGGCATCAACGAGCTGCTGCGCGACTGATCGAACGCGCTTTCGCCCGCGAGAGGACTGCAATATTGTGCCGGGGCCGGATGGGTCCCGGCACATTTGGTTTTTGGGAGGGGATAACCATGGATATCAAGTCGATGTTTCTCGCCAGTTCCGGCCGCATTTCGCGCCGTACCTGGTGGTTCGGCACGCTGATGCTGATCGCGGCCAGTCTGGTCATCAATCTTGTCCTGGCCCTGGTCGGGCTTGGGGTGAGTTCGTGGATGCCTCTTATCGTTTATCTGCTGATGATCTACCCGGCCTATAATCTCGGCCTCAAGCGTCGGCACGACCGCGATAATCCCGGTCAGGACTATCTCATTCTCCTCGCCGGCTCAGCCGTCTTCACCATCCTGCAGAGCTTGGGAATCGGTTATAGTCCGGTTGATCTGGGCAACGGCTTCGTCGGCATGATGCCCGATCTCTGGATGTCGTTGCTGCAACTGGCCTTCGCCATTTTCGGCATCTACATGCTGGTGCAGCTGGGCTTCCTCAAGGGCACCACCGGCGACAACAGCTACGGGCCCGATCCGCTGGCCTGATTTTTCCAGCCGACAAGGACGGCAAGCCATTCGTGACTGATCTTTCGACCGACTATGCCGTCCGCCTGCTCGAACGCCTCATCGCCTGCCGCTCGGTCACCCCCGAAGCAGCGGGCGTGCAGGATTTGCTCGCCCACGAACTCACCGAACTCGGCTTTGCCGTCACGCGCCTGCGTTTTGAGGGCGATGGCTCCTATCCCGTCGATAATCTCTTTGCCACGCGCGGGCAGGGCGGCCGCCGCCTGCTCTTTGCCGGCCATACCGATGTGGTCCCCCCCGGCGATGTCGCCAACTGGACCGCCGACCCCTTCGTGCCCCGCCATGCCGATGGCAAGCTCTATGGCCGCGGCGCCGCCGACATGAAGTCAGGGATTGCCGCCTTCGTCGCCGCCTGCGCCGCCACACCGCCCGAAGCCGGCACCATCCAGCTCGCCATCACCAATGACGAGGAAGCCGACGCCATCAACGGCACCGAGAAGCTGGTGGCCTGGATGGCCGAGAACGGCCACGCCTTCGATTTCGCCATTGTCGGCGAACCCAGTTCGGCCCAGACCCTGGGTGACAGCATCAAGATCGGCCGCCGTGGCTCGTTCTCCGGCAAGGTCACCGTCACTGGCACGCAAGGCCATGTCGCCTATCCCGACAAGGCCAACAATCCGCTGCCCGTGCTGGCCGCCATCGTCACCGCGCTGTCCAGCGAGCGGCTCGACACCGGCACCGACCATTTTCCGGCCTCCAATCTCGAGGTCACCACCATCGATGTCGGCAATCCCACCTCCAACGTCATCCCGATGAGCGGCACGCTGCGCTTCAACATCCGCTACAATGACAGCTGGACCCCGGACACGCTGGCCGATTGGGTCCGCTCCCGCATCGCCACTGTGCCCGCCAATGGCACCACCATCGCTTTCGAAGTGTCCGGCATCCCCTCGCGCGCCTTTCTGTCGCCGCTTAGCGCCGATATAGAAACGCTTTCGGCCGTTATTGCCGAGCGCAATGGGCGCCCGCCCGAATATTCCACCGGCGGTGGCACTTCCGATGCGCGGTTCATCGCCCAATATGGGCCGGTGGTGGAATGCGGCCTGGTGGGTCCCTCTATGCACAAGGCCGACGAGCACATCGCCGTCGCCGATCTCACCGGGCTCACCGAAATCTATCACCGCTTCATGCAGCTCTATTTCTCCGGGGCAGGGCGATGAAAATCTGGGCGCTGCTCAGCGCCGCCTTTGCCGGCTGGGTCGAGATCGTGCGGGGCGAGGCCGATTGGCGTCGCCATTTCGTCATCACCATGCCCGGGCTTGTCACGGCGCTGGTGCTGTTCCTGGTCTTCGCCTTCCTTTCGGTGGTCGTCGCCTCCACCAGCGTCGGCATCCCTACCCTTTCGGGCTTCATCGCCGTCATGCTGGTGCAGGCCCTGGGCATTGCTGCCCTGGTCATCGGCCTCTATGCCACGCGCATGATGGTGCCGACCGAAGCGAAGCTGCTCGATGCTCTGGTCCCCGGCGTCTATCTGCTGGTGCTCTACATTATCCTGGGCACCATATTGTCGCTGTTCGGTGGCGCGGTCCTGCTGCTGCTCTGGGCCATCATGGCCGTGCTGCTCTATCGCCTTGGGCGCATGGCCGCAGGCTGGTCGCTCGGCGTTTCGGTGGGCTTCGCACTTCTTACCCTGGTCCTCCTTGTCGGCATGCCCCTGACGCTCTACATGCTAACCGGACCCACCGCCGCTCCCGCCGCCTAAGACGAGACCAAAGCCCTTGGCCCAGCCTTCCCAGACATTTTTCGACGAAGCCACCAATGCCGTGCGAGGCTGCTGGGCCCTGATCACCGGCAAGCGCAATGCGTCGGCCTGGTTCGATTTCTCCCAGCGTGGTCTGGTGGGCAGTTTCGTCGCCGTGCTGATCGCCATGCTGCTGGCCGGCTTTGGCCCCATGTTGCTGGGCATTCCGGTGCGCGCCGGGGCGCCCACCCAGTCGATCATCGTCAACGCCATCCTCTTCGCCGCCCAGGCCGGCATGGCCTGGATCGTGCTGCGGCAAATGGGCCGTCAGGACGGCTTCGTGCCCTATCTCGTCGCCACCAATTGGGTGACCCTGGTCTCGGGCGTGCTGCTGCTGATCTCGCTGTTCTTCGGCGAACTCGGCCTCATCGTGCTGCTCGCCGTGGTGATCGTGGCCATTCTGACCTTCGTCAATATCGGCCGCTTCATCGTCACCCTCTCAGCCATCCAGATCGGCCTGCTCTTCGTGTCCCAGGCCGTCGGCGTCTTCCTGGCCCTGGGGATCGTCGCCATCTTCCTGCCGGTGCCGACCGTCTAGTTCACTTCGAACTGAGGTGCACTCGGTGCTCCTTCGCATCCCTGCTTGAGGCAGGGCTGTCGCATATGCGTTTGAGCGTGCTGCACACCCCCTCCCAAGCTCGCCCGTCAAGGGGGGGCGCATCGCGTTTGGGGTGAGATTTTGCCAAAGACACGGCCCGAACTCCCTCCCCCCTTGAGGGGGAGGGCCGGGGTGGGGGGTGGTTCAGTAGCCCACCGATGCACCCCTCCCTCATTCCCTCCCCTCACGGGGGGGGGAGGCGAAAGGGTTGAGAGTTCATTTCAGTTTGAAATGACGTAGTTAGGTCTGGCCGTTGGATCAGTAATCCACGCCGGTCAGATAGAGCCCGCTTGCCGGCGCCATCGGGCCGCAGCGGGTGCGGTCGGCGGCGTCGAGCGCGGCGCGGAAATCGGCGGGGCTCCATTTCCCCTCGCCCACCAGCTTGAGCGATCCGACCATCGAGCGCACCTGATGGTGCAGGAACGAGCGGGCGCTGGCGGTGACCGAAATCACCTCGCCATCTCCGGTCACATCGAAGGCGTCGAGCGTGCGGACCGGCGAATTGGCCTGGCACTCTGCCGAGCGGAAGGTGGAGAAATCGTGCTGCCCCAGGATCAGCTGCGCAGCAATATGCATGCGGTCCACATCGAGCGGCTTGGCAACGTGCCAGACCTGGTTGCGCTCGATCGCTGCCGGAGCCCGGCGGTTGAGAATGCGATATTCATAATGCCGCGCCTTGGCCGAAAACCGCGCCTCGAACTCTTGGCCAACCGCCGCGCAGTCGATCACAACCACCGGATGGGGCCGCAGATGATAGTTGAGCGCCTCGCGAATGCGGAACGGGTCCCACTCTTTGCCGAGGTCGAAATGCGCCACCTGGCCCAGGGCATGCACGCCGGCATCGGTGCGCCCGGCCGCCTGCGTCACCACCACCTCGCCGGAAAATCTTGCAACGGCCTCTTCCAGCGCCTGCTGCACGCTCATCCGGTCCGCCTGCCGCTGCCAGCCGCAGAACGGGGTTCCGTCATATTCGATGATGAGCTTGTAGCGTGCCATCAGCTGACTGTGGCCGGCAGCGGTCCGGCGCCGCGGAGGAAAGTGCCAGCGTCCATAGCGCCCTTGCCTTCGCGCTGCACCTGGATCAGCCGCACCGCGCCCGTGCCGCAGGCAATGGTCAGTCCATCCCCGATCAGCGCGCCCGGCGCGCCGCTACCCTCGACAAGGCTCGAGCGCAGCGCCTTGATGCGCACCGGCTTGCCGCCCAGTTCCAGCTCGAACCAGGCCCCCGGAAACGGCGAGAGCCCGCGAATGCGGTTATGCACCTCATCGGCGCTTTGGGAAAAATCGAGCCGGGCCTCGGCCTTCTCGATCTTGGTCGCATAGGTCTCGCCGCTTGGCGGCTGCGGGGTGAAATCGAGGCTGCCGCGCTCCAGCGCCGCCAGCGCACGGCCCATCAGGTCGGCCCCGACGCGCATCATCTGGTCGTGCAATTCGCCCGCCGTCATCTCCGGCCCGATGGCGATGATCTCGGTCGGCCCCATGGCGCCGGTGTCGAGCCCTTCATCCATCTGCATGACCACGATGCCGGTCTGCTTGTCGCCCGCCATGATAGCGCGCTGGATCGGCGCCGCCCCGCGCCAGCGCGGCAGGAGCGAACCATGGAGGTTAAGACAACCATATTCTGGCGCGTCCAGCACCGGTTTGGGAAGGATCAGCCCATAGGCCACCACCACCGCAACCTCGGCATCGAGGGCCGCAAACTGCGCCTGCTCGGCCTCGCCCTTGAGCGATCGTGGCGTGAAAACCGGAATGCCGAACGCCTCGGCCGCTTCATGCACCGGGCTCCGGCGCTCGGCCTGTCCGCGCCCCGCCGGCTTTGGTGCCCGCGTATAGACCGCCACCACTTCATGCCCCGCCGAGACGATCTCGGTCAGCGTCGGTACGGAAAATTCGGGCGTACCCATGAAAACGACGCGCATGCCCGGAGCCCTTCGATCTGGATGCTTGTTTTATCGTCATTGCCCGGCTTGATCGGGCAATCCATCGGCGGTTGCCTGGATCACCGGGTCAAGCCCGGTGATGACGGTATTCAACGCGACAGTGTTCGATTACCGCGCCGCCAGCTTGGCCTGCTTGTCGAATTTCTTGATCACGCGATCACGCTTCAGCCGGCTCAAATAGTCGATATAGAGCACGCCATCGAGGTGATCGAGCTCGTGCTGAATGCACACCGCCAGCTTGCCCTCGGCGTCCTTGGTGACTTCCTTGCCCTCGAGATCGGTATAGGTCACCGACACTTCATTGGGCCGCTCGACCTCGTAATAGAGCTCGGGAATCGACAGGCACCCCTCTTCGGTCACCTGCATCTGCTCACCAAAATGGGTGATTTCCGGGTTGATCATCACCAGCGGGGCAGGGGGTTCGCCCTCGCCGGCCAGGTCCATCACCACGATACGCTTGAGCACGCCGATCTGCGGCGCGGCCAGGCCAATGCCCGGCGCGTCATACATGGTGTCGAGCATATCCTTGGCCAGCGTCTTGATCTCGTCGTCGACCTCGACGATCGGATCGGCAACGGCGCGCAGACGCGCATCGGGAATGATCAAAATTGGGCGGATGGCCATGGCAGGGAGTCCGGCAAAAATGGGATTGCCCCCGATATGGCGATTTCCGCCGGTCCGGTCAACCATATGGCACCGCGATAGAACATTCTGTGAACGCCCGAATCGATCTAGATAGAGAGCATGGACAGCACTCTCTTCACCCTCGGCGATACGCCCATCAGCCTTGTCAGCGCCATGGCGGCCGCTGTCGGCCTTGTGGTGGTGCTCTTGCTGGTGCTGCTGCTCTCGGCCCTGCGCTCAGGCCGCGAACGCGCCGCCGAGGCGCTCGCGCAGCAAACGCGCTCGGCCGAGCTTGAGCGCCATCTGGCCGGCCTGATGCAGGTGCAGTCGGAAATGACGGGCCGCATGCAGACCATGTCCGAGATTTTCGGCTCCCGCACCTCCGACCTCGCCAGGCTGGTCAATGAACGGCTGGATTCAACCTCCCAACGCGTCGGACAGGCCCTGCAGGAGACTAGGACCCGCACCGACGAGGGCCTGAGCAAGCTGCATGAACGCCTCGCCGTCATCGACCGCGCCCAGTCCACGATTTCGGCGCTGTCGTCCGAAATCGTCTCGCTGCAATCGATCCTCTCCAACAAGCAGACGCGTGGCGCCTTCGGGCAGGGGCGGATGGAAGCCATCATCGCCGATGGCCTTGCCCCCAATGCCTATGCCTTCCAGTCGACGCTCTCCAATGGCTCGCGTCCCGATTGCGTCGTGGTCATGCCCAATGGTGCGCCGTCGCTGGTCATCGACGCCAAATTCCCGCTCGAAAGCTGGCAGCGCCTGAGCACGGCTTCCTCCCCCGAGGAATTGCGTCAGGCCCAATCCGGCTTCCGCGCTGATCTCGGCGTCCACATCAAGGCCATTTCGGAAAAATACCTGATCCCCGGCGAGACGCAGGACACGGCCTTCATGTTCGTGCCGTCCGAATCGATCTTCGCCGATCTGCATGAGCATTTCGAGGACGTGGTGCAGCGCGCCGCGCGCGCCCGGGTGGTGATCGTGTCGCCCGCCCTGCTCATGCTCTCGATCCAGGTCATCCAGGCGCTGTTGCGCGACGTGCGCATGCGCGAGCAGGCCCATCTCATCCAGAAGGAAGTGCGTGAGCTCTTGGCCGACATCACCCGCCTCGACGAGCGGGTCAATCGTCTCCAGACCCATTTCACTCAGGCGCAAAAGGACATTGGCGACATCGTCATTTCGTCGGGCAAGATCGCCCGCCGCGGCGACCGCATCGACGCCATGGATTTCGAAGACCAGCCGCGCCTGACCGAGGACTGATCAGGCGCTTTTCCGATCACATTCCCGCCGCCACCGAACCGACCCTCTGCCCCCGCGTTGAGCCAGCAACCCAACCCATGGAGGCCAAGATGGCTCAGCCCCGCGACAATTCCGATGCCCTTATCCCCGTCGATGCCGTACTCGACGCCGGCGATCAGCCGGTCCTGTCCTTCCCCTATAGTCAGGACGAGATCGAGGATCTGCTCTATGGCGCCGACCGGCCGGTAGAAGAGCGCATGCAGCGCCTGCGTGACATGCGCGAGGAACTGGTGGCGCGCGAAAGCGGCGATTTCGGCGACCAGGACCCCAAGGCCATCATCGAGGAAATCGACCGCGCGCTCGAGGAGTTGCAGGCCGATAGCAACTATGCCGATGAAAACGGCGCACTCGATGCCGCCATTGCCATCGATCCTAACGACCATCTCGACGCGCTGTCGCCCGACGATGTCGAAGCCCGCCAGGCCCTGACCGGCGAGGAAGACGAGGACAGCGACGAGAACTTCGACGCCGAGCTCGAGGACGACGAGCTCAACGAAACGCTCGGCCTGTAATAGGCGAAGGCCGCCTAAATCTGCGTGCGGGCCTTGAGCGCTTGGCTCAGCGTGCCCTCGTCCAGATAGTCGAGCTCCCCGCCCACCGGCACCCCATGGGCCAGGCGGCTCACCTTGACGCCGCTGCCGTCCAGCCGGTCGGTGATGTAATGTGCCGTGGTCTGGCCCTCCACCGTGGCATTCATCGCCAGGACGATCTCGGCATAGTCAGCCGCCCGCGCGATCAGCGCATCGAGGTTGAGATCGTCTGGCCCGACCCCATCGAGTGGCGACAGCACGCCGCCCAGTACATGATAGCGCACCTGGCCGACGCCCGCTCGCTCCAGCGCCCAGAGATCGGCCACATCCTCGACCACGATCAGCATGCCGCTCTCGCCGCGCCTGGGGTCCGAGCAGATCGAGCAGGGGCTCATGGTGTCGATATTGCCGCAGACCTCGCAGGTGCGCACGGCAAGCACCGCCCGGTCCAGCGCCGCCGATAGCGGCAGCATGAGCTGGTCCTTCTTCTTGATCAGATGCAAGACCGCCCGCCGCGCCGAGCGCGGGCCCAGGCCCGGCAATCGGGCCATCAGCTGGATCAACTGTTCGATTTCCGGTCCGCCGGATGCCATTTCAGTTCACCGGATCGCCCTCTCCCTTGTGGGAGAAGGTGGCGCGCAGCGCCGGATGAGAGGTGAGCGGCACTTAGGCCGCTCGACTTTGCTTTGCTCTAAGGCCTAGAACGGAAACTTCATGCCCGGCGGGATCGGCAGGCCGGCTGTCACGTCCTGCATCCGCCGCTGCATCTCGGCTTCGCTCTTGCTCTTGGCGTCGGTAAAGGCGGCGACGATCAGGTCTTCCACCATCTCGGCATCTTCGGGCTTGAGCAAGCTGGGGTCGATCTTGATCCCGCGCACATCGCCCTTGCCGGACAGCGCCACCGTTACCATGCCACCGCCTGAACGTCCTTCCACCACCAGCTCAGCAAGCTCGGCCTGCATGGCCTCCATCTTGCCCTTCATTTCGCTAGCGGCTTTCATCATGCCCATGATGTCTTTCATTCGTCGTCCTCTTCGATCGGGGGCGCCGGCAGGGCCTCGGCAACGGCGGCCTCGTCGCGCACCGTCACATTGACCAGCTTGGCGCCGGGAAAGGTATCCATGATGGCTTTGACCAGCGGATCGTCATGTGCCGCCTGTGTCGCCGCCTGCTTCTTCTGCTCGTTTTCCTGGCGGATGGTCAGACCCTCGGGGGCCTTGGTCGACACCATTACCAGCCAGCGTTCGCCGGTCCAGGCCTGCAGCCGGGCCGAGAGCGTCGCGATCATGCCGGGGTCGGCACCATCGGCCAGCGCCACCTCGATGCGACCCTGCTCAAAGGAAATGGGGCGCATCTGCCCTTCCAGCGCCAGTTTCACCAGCACGTCGCGCTTGGCCTGCGCCAGGGCGATCAGATCCTTGTAGCTGGTCAACGTGGCAAGCGCCGGCTGCGCCACCGCCTGTGGACGCGTCACCGGATTGGGCGTACTCACCGCCACTTCCATCGGGGCCGGGCTGTGCTGCATCGCCTCGACCCGCATGGCCGACGCGCCGCCCGAAGAGCCCGAAGGTCCGCGCGGCGGTAGGGCCGGTGCGCTCTGGCTCGAAACAGCCACCTGTCCCTGTTGCGTCAGCTTGGCAATCACCTCGTCGGGGCTGGGCAGATCGGCGGCATAGGCCAGGCGAATGAGCGTCATTTCCGCTGCCTGCAGCGCATTGCCGGCGCGGCTGGTTTCTTCATTGCCCTTGAAGAGGATCTGCCAGGCCCGCGTCAGCGCCCGCATCGGCAGCCTTCCGGCGAGATCGCGGCCACGCGTTCGCTCATCCGGGGTCAGCGCAGCATCATCTGCTGCCGCCGGCACCACCTTGATGCGGGTGACCAGATGAGTGAATTCGGCCAGATCGCCCAGCAGCGTCTGCGGGTCCGCGCCCAGATCGTAGAGCTCGCGCAGCGCTGTCAGCGCCTCCCCGATCTGCCCGCCCATCACATCTTCGAACAGGTCAATGATCCGCGCGCGGTCCCCTAGCCCCAGCATGGCCTTGACCGTGGCCGCCGTCACCGCGCCATTGCCATGGGCAATGGCCTGGTCGAGCAGGCTCAGACTGTCGCGCGCCGAGCCTTCGCCCGCCCGCACGATCATGGCGAGCGCGTCAGCCTCGAAGCCAATGCCTTCCTGCCCGAGGATCTGTTCGAGATAGCTCGACATGATCTCGGCGGGGATGCGGCGCAGGTCGAAGCGCTGGCAACGCGACAGGATGGTGATCGGAACCTTGCGGATTTCCGTGGTTGCGAAGATGAATTTCACATAGGGCGGCGGCTCTTCCAGCGTCTTCAGCAGCCCGTTGAAGGCCGCCGTCGAGAGCATATGCACCTCGTCGATCACATAGACCTTGTAGGGCGCCGAAACTGGCCCGTATTTCACCGAGTCGATGATCTCGCGAATGTCGCCAATGCCGGTATTGCTGGCGGCGTCCATTTCCACCACGTCCACATGCCGCCCCTCGATGATGGCGCGGCAATGATTGCCCTCCACTTCGAGATCGAGCGTGGGATGGCGGCCGCTCGCGTCCTCATAGTTGAAGGCGCGCGCCAGGATGCGGGCCGTGGTGGTCTTGCCGACGCCGCGCACGCCGGTCAGGATAAAGGCATGGTGGATGCGGTTCTGCGCAAAGGCATTGCCCAGCGTCTGCACCATGGCGTCCTGTCCCACCAGGGTGGAAAAGTCGCGCGGGCGATATTTGCGCGCCAGCACCAGATAGGGCGAGGTCTGCTGGTCAGCCATGCCGCTCCTCCGTGCCGCGCTGCATTGGGATTCTGCCTTCGTTCATGTCCGGACCATAGGGCAAGCCGCGTCCTACCGCAAAAGCCTATCGGGGTTTTGCGGGGCGCTCATGCCCAGTTGTGAACAGATTGAGTAGGAGGCTGGCATCGACCCGTGAGGATCTCGTTGGGGCTGCTTCCTTCCGGACCTGACCCGGTTGGCGAGGAACACGTCCGCGCCAACCTCCCGAGGGGCTATATGCGGATTCTTGGCCAAGGATGCAAGAGGGAGTGGCCCTCGCTTCGCCCACACGATAAAAACACGTCACCTTGAAGTGATCCACTTGGCCACTTGTGTCGTTATGGGTGCGCCGGTCTCAATTGGAACCCTCCATGTCCGCCCAAGCCTCCCGAGACGAAATCTCCGATCTGCTCGCCCGCTGCGTCTTGCGCGACCAGGCCGCTTTTCGTGATCTCTACGATCGCACCAGCGCGAAACTGTTCGGCGTCCTCCTGCGTATCTTGAAAGACCGGGCCGAAGCAGAGGAAGCGATCCAGGAAGTGTATGTAAAGATCTGGTATCGGGCCGATCGGTTCGTTGCCGGCCAGGCCAGCCCCATAAGCTGGCTGGTGGCCGTCGCCCGCAATCATGCCCTCGACATTTTGCGCACCCGCCGCCCCGCCGCGGCCGATATCGACACCGTTCTCGATATCGCCGACCCTGCGCCTTCGCCCGAACGCATGACGGCGGACAGCCAGGATCGCGCGCGCATCGAACACTGTCTCGGCACCCTCGAAAGCGATCGCGCCGATGCCGTGCGCGGCGCCTATCTCGATGGCTATTCCTATGAAGAATTGGCTTCCCGTCATGCCGTGCCGTTGAATACCATGCGTACATGGCTGCGGCGCAGCCTCATCAAGCTGAAAGACTGTCTGGCAGCATGAGTATCGGTGACGACAACAATAGCGATGCGGGCGAGGCTCGCCTGACTCAGGTGGCCGAATATGTGCTCGGCCTGCTCGATGCCGAAACGCATGCCCGCGTCGGTCGCGCCATCGAAGCCGACCCGCGCCTGCGCGCCGAACGCGACTTCTGGCAGGCCCGCTTTTCTGGCCTCGATCATGAATTCGAAGAGGTGGCGGCGCCCGCTCATGTCCTGCGCGCGGTGGAAGCGCGCCTCTTCGGCAAGGCGAGTGCAACCGCGACACGCTGGTTCGATTCCCTCTTTCTCTGGCGCGGCCTCGCCGCTGGCGCTTTGGCCGTGGCTGTCGCCGTGGTTGGTTTCGGCCTCATGCGCCCTGCCAGCGACTCGACCGCTCTGACCCAGCAATTGGTGGCTGCGCTTCAGTCCGAAGGCAGCGATGTGCAGTTCATCGCCGTCTATGACGGCGAGGGCAATGTGCGTCTGGCCGGTTTGTCCGGCGCGGCCCAGCCCGGCAGCGATTTTGAACTTTGGGCCATTCAGGGTGGGAACAATCCCATCTCCATGGGCGTTATTCCTGCCGGCGCCAAGACCAGCGTTCCCCTCTCTCCCGCCGTCAGTGCGGGTTGGGGCGAAGGTTCGGTTCTGGCCATTACGCTCGAACAGGCCGGTGGCTCGCCAGATGGCAATCCTCACGGTCCCATAGTTGCCCAGGGCGTCGTCACAAATATCTGACGATGCCGTTCGAAGTCATTCCATGAATTTTTCAAGCAATCGGCTTTCTGATGGAAGTCGGTTGCTTTTGATTTTTCACGAGTGTGACGCCGAAAAAATAATCGACGAAAATGCGAAAAAAGTGAAATCGGCTGAAACTTGTTTTTCCTGGCCCTCGTAACTTCCCGTGACCCCGCTGAAACATGGGGCAAATCGAGGAAGGAACAAACAGATGACTCTCTCTTTGCGTACGCTTTTCGTTGCCGGCATGCTCTCCGTCTCGGCTCTCTCGGGCACTGCCTTCGCCCAGGACAATCCTGAAGTCGGTGGCGCGCCGATGTATGCAGACAAGAACATCGTCGAAAATGCCGTGAACTCGGCTGACCACACCACGCTCGTTGCCGCCGTCCAGGCTGCCGGCCTGGTCGAAACCCTCCAGGGTCCTGGCCCGTTCACCGTATTGGCTCCCGTCAATGCCGCCTTCGAAGCCCTGCCGGCCGGTACCGTCGAAAACCTGCTGAAGCCGGAAAACAAGGATGCGCTGGTCAAGGTCCTGACCTGCCACGTCATCCCTGCCAAGGCGCTCTCCACCGACATCGTCTCGATGGTCGAAGCTGATGGCGGCGAGCACGTCGTTGACACCGTGGGTGGCTGCAAGCTGACCCTCAAGGCCACTGACGGCAAGGTCACCGTGACCGACGAGAACGGCACCGTTGCCAATGTCACCATCGCCGACGTGATTCAGTCCAACGGCGTGATCCACGTCATCGACGCCGTCCTGACCCCGAAGATGTAATCCTCGGCATCGTGCGGTTCAGGGTGGGAGGGCTTGCGGGTTTCCGCAAGTCCTCCCGACCCGTATCCAATGTTCAGCGCCGCTTGGGCCCGGTCTCGCGCCAGTCTCCGGGCCCCAGTCCGTCCAGCGTCCACTCCCCGATGCGCCAGCGCACCAGCCGCAGTGTCGGGAAACCCACTGCCGCCGTCATCCGCCGCACCTGCCTATTGCGTCCCTCGCTGATGGTGAGCGACAGCCAGCTGTCCGGCACGCTCTTGCGAAACCGCACCGGCGGATCGCGCGGCCAGAGTTCGGGTGGCTCGATCATTTCCGCCTTGGCCGGCCGCGTCGGCCCATCATTGAGTTCTACGCCCCGGCGCAGACGCTCCAGCGCCTCGGGTGTCGGCACCCCTTCCACCTGCACCAGATAAGTCTTTTCCAGCTTGAATTTCGGGTCGGCAATCCGCGCCTGCAACCTGCCGTCATCGGTCAGCAGCAGCAGCCCTTCGCTGTCCTTGTCCAGCCGGCCGGCGGCATAGACCCCCGGCACGGTGATGAACTCCGCCAGTGTCCGGCCTTCGCCGGTAAACTGGGTGAGGACATTGAACGGCTTGTTGAAGAGGATAAGGCGCGACATGCCCCTGGCATCCGGCATGGCGGGGCGTTCGTCAAGCGGCTGCTGGCGCTTTCGTGACACCCAACTTCCCTCCAACCCTTGCCCGAAGCGGCAACGCTGGCTATGCCCATGAGAACAATTCCAGGCGCTGCGCCGGAAAATCGAGGAGTTCGCCTTGGCCAAACGCCGCCACCCCACCTCTTTGCGCACATCCGGCGAGGACGTGGTCGTCTCCAAAAAGGTCCCTGACACGCCCCAGACGCGCAGTGCTGCCTATCGGCTGGCCTTCGCCGATGACGAGTTCATGACCTCCGAGGACACGCGCGGCATTCGCTTCCAGCTCGAATATCTCAAGACCGAATTCCGCCTGCGCGAACACGGCATTACCTCGACGGTGGTGCTGTTCGGCGGTGCCCGCATTCCCGAGCCTGGCAAGCCGGCCTGGGCCGCGCGGAACGAAACGCAGAAGCACAATCTCGAGGCCGCCTCGCGCTATTACGAGGAAGCCCGTCGCTTCGCCCAATTGGCCTCCCAGACCTCCGCAACCACCGACTACAAGGAATATGTCGTGGTGACCGGCGGCGGTCCCGGCGTCATGGAAGCGGGCAATCGCGGCGCTGCCGATATGGGCGCGCCCTCTATCGCGCTCAATATCGTCCTGCCGCACGAGCAGGCGCCCAACCTTTACGTCACGCCCGATCTCAGCTTCAATTTCCACTATTTCGCCACCCGCAAGATTCATTTCCTGCTGCGGGCCAAGGCCGTCGCCGTCTTCCCCGGCGGTTTCGGCACCATGGACGAATTTTTCGAAACGCTGACCCTGATCCAGACTGGCCGGATGGAGCGCGTGCCCCTGCTGCTCTTCGGCCGCGATTTCTGGACCAAGGTGCTCAATCTCGAAGCCCTGGCCGAGGCCGGCACCATTTCCCCCGAGGACATCAATCTCTTCAGTGTCGTTGACAAGGCCGAAGAGGGCTGGGACATCGTCCGCCAGTTCTATGATCTTCCCCAGGTGGGAGAGCCGGCCTGGCTCGGCGGCTGAAACGCGCGACCTTAACGGCATTGCCACACTAGCCAGCTAGATTGCCGCAATTACTGCGGGGGCAATGCGTTGGAAACTTTCGATCTCGTCGTCATCGGTTCGGGGCCTGCCGGGCGCCGGGCCGCCATTCAGGCCGCCAAGCTCGGCAAGTCGGTGCTGGTGGTGGAAAATCGCCTGCGGCTCGGCGGCGTCTCAGTCCATACCGGCACCATTCCCTCGAAAACCCTGCGCGAGACGGTGCTCAACCTCTCCGGCTGGCGCGAACGCGGCTTTTATGGCCTTGCTTATCGCGTCAAGAAGGACATCGAGGGTAAGGATCTCGGCGCCCGCCTGCGCAAGACGCTCGACTACGAAATCGAGGTGCTCGAACATCAGTTCGCCCGCAATGGCGTGCGCACTTTCGGCGGCATCGCCCGCTTCCGCGACGATCACCATATCTGTGTGACCGATCATCTCGGCGACGAACATCTCTTCGGCTTCCACAACGCCATCATCGCCGTTGGGACCGCACCCTACCGTCCGGCCAATATTGCCTTCGACGATCATACCATCCTCGACAGCGACAGCCTGGTCAGCGAATTGCGCGTGCCGCGCAGTCTCACCGTGGTGGGCGCCGGCGTCATCGGCATCGAATATGCCACCATCTTCTCCGCCCTCGACGTGCCGGTGACCATCATCGAGCCGCGCGACAATTTCCTCGATTTCATCGACCGCGAGATCATCGAGGAGTTCACCCATGATCTGCGCCAGCGCGGGGTGACCCTGCGCCTGGGCGGCAAGGTCGATCATGTGGAAAAGGATGCGCAGGGCTGGGCCATCGCCCATCTGACCGATGGACGGCAAATCCGCTCCGACATGCTGCTCTATGCAGCGGGCCGCGTTGGCGCCACTGCCGATCTGGGGCTCGAATGCTGCGGCGTGGTCCCTGTCGAGCGCGGCCGTCTCAAGGTCGACCCGGATACCTTCCAGACCGAAATTCCCCATATTTACGCCGCCGGTGACGTCATTGGTTTCCCGGCGCTGGCCTCCACCTCCATGGAACAGGGCCGCATCGCCGCCCTCCATGCCTTCGGCGCCAAAATGCCGCCGGCTCCGGCATTTTTCCCCTATGGCATCTATGCCGTGCCCGAAATCTCCACCATCGGCCTCACCGAAACGCAGGTGCGCGAGCAGAAAATCCCTTATGAATGCGGCGTCGCCCGCTTCCGCGAAACCTCGCGTGGCCACATCATGGGCCTGCAGTCGGGCATGATGAAGATGATCGTCTCGCTGGAAACCCGCAAGCTGCTCGGCGTCCATATCGTGGGGGAGGGCGCCACCGAGCTCATCCATATCGGCCAGGCCGTGCTCAATCTGGGCGCCACGCTCGACTATTTCGTCGAAAACACCTTCAACTATCCGACGCTCGCCGAAGCCTACAAGATCGCCGCCCTCGACGCCTGGAACCGCATGCCCCGCGTTACCCCGGTCGCGCCGGTGATGGACAAGGCCACGCCAACGCCCGACGCGAGCCCGGACACGCCGGAGCCGGCCAAGGGTTAGACTTGTAACGCCCAGGAGCCACCGGCACGAGCCTCAGACCCTATGTGAGCGCCCGGCTCAGTAGCTCTTCTCCGGCAGCGGGATGAACTCGGTCTCGTCCGGCACCGGCCCGAAGCGCGCCTGTTTCCAATCTTCCTTGGCCTGTTCGATCCGCTCCTGGCTCGACGAAACGAAATTCCACCAGATATAGCGCGGCCCTTCAAGCGCCGCGCCGCCCAGGAACATCATCCGCGCCGGGCTGGTCGCTGTCACCGTGATGGCGTCACCCGGCCGGAACACCAGCAGTCGCGGCCCCTCGAACACGTCGCCGGCAATCTGCACAGCACCGCTGACCAGATAGATCGCCCGCTCCTCATAGTCATTGTCGAGCGGCGCGCTCATGCCGGCGCCCAGCTGCACCTCGACATAGAACCAGTCCGACACCGTCTTGACCGGCGCCGCCTTGCCAAAGGCCTTTCCGGCGATCACCCGCGCAGTGAGCCCGCCATCGGTGATCGAGGGCAGCGCGTCGGCAGAAAAATGCTGGAAACTAGGGTCGATTTCCTCCTGCCCCGCGGGTAGGGCGATCCAGCTCTGCAGCCCCAGTAAACTATGCCCGTCCGCGCGCTCCACCTCCGGCGTGCGTTCCGAATGGGCAATGCCGCGTCCCGCCGTCATCAGGTTCATGGCGCCGGGGCGAATGTCCTGGATATTGCCCTCGCTGTCGCGATGGGTGATCTTGCCATCGAACAGATAGCTCACCGTCGCCAGTCCGATATGAGGGTGCGGCTTGACGTCCATGCCCTGGCCCGCCATGAACTGCACCGGCCCGAAATGATCGAAAAAGATAAACGGGCCAACCATTTGCCGCTTGCCATGCGGCAGCGCCCGCCGCACCGGAAAGCCCCCACCGAGATCGCGCGTCCGCGGCACCACCACCAGTTCCAGCGCGTCGCAGCTCTGCCGGTCTCCGGCAATCGGATCATAATCGGGCAACCAGGTCATCGGCCTCTCCTTCAGCCCAATTCTGCCGCCAACCCGACACCCTTGTCGACCCGGCACAGCCATGTGCCCTGGTTGGTTACGCAGATGCTGCCATTACCAATGAGCGGCGGCGCTACCCCTGCACCCGCCAGGCATCGAAGCTGCCGCCGGCGATCATGGCCCAGTAGAGTTTGCCCGAGCCGGTGCGGGCGGTGGCGAGGCCGAATTCGATGAATTTGGGCGAGAGCAGGGTGTTGCGATGGCCCTGCGAGGCGAGCCAGCCCTCGATCACGTCGGGCAGGGTCTTGTAGCCCTTGGCGACGTTTTCGCCGACCGCGCCGAGATAGCCGGCTTCGGTGACGCGCTGGCGCAAGGTGACGCCGAGATCGTGGCTCAATGTGTCCTTGCTGGCCATCAGCCGGGCCTGCGAGCGGGCCGCGGTTTCGAGCCGCGGATTATAGCTCCAGGCCGGCGCGCCATTGGCCTTGCGCACCGCATTGATGGCGGCAACGATCTGCTCGCGCGTCAGGTCCTCGGGGCGATTGGAGGTGCTGGCAGGCAGCGGCGGAATGGTGGCCGAGCAGGCCGATAGCAGCGCGGCGGCGCCCAGAACGAGGACGGCGCGGCGCGAAAACTGGGTCATGACAACGGTCCGAAAGCGGGATCAGGCCTGGTCATAGGCACTGAGCAGATTGGGAAGCACCGCCAGATCGCCGATGATCGAATTGCCATCTGCCAGATCCCAGCAGGCCGAGAGGCCGGAATGGGCGGCGGCGAAACCGATCAGGCGCTTGCGGTTGAGGCCGAGCCGGGCCGAAAAGGTATCGGCCATGGCCTTGATGCGGCGCGGATCGGCATAGAGCTTGGGCGAGCCCTGCGGATTACGGAAGGCATTGGCCAGTTCGTAATGCGGATCGCCGAACAGGCCCTTGGGATCGATGGCCAGCCAGCCGCGATCGGAGGAGAGGATATTGTCGTGATGCAGATCGCCATGCAGCGGCAGTTCGGCGGTCGGCTTGTCGAAGAGTTTGAGCGCGATGCCGGCGGCGCGGGCATAGAGATCGCGGGCCGTGTGCGGCCAGGCGCGCACATCGGTGTCGAACAACGCCTCGAAGCGCTGGCGCAGCGGCATCAGCCCGTCCGGGCGATCCGGCCGGGGACGATGCAGATTGGCGACCACGGTGGCAAAGGCATTGGTGGCCTCGTCGTCGCGGCCATTGCGCGAAGGATCGCCCAAAGTGCCGCCATCGATCCATTCCATGAAAATGGTGTCACCATGAATGTCGAAGACGGTGGCGGCGCCATCCCCCTCATACCATTGCAAAAGACGCGCCCCGCGCCCCTCTTCGGCCGAGGCCGATGGCTTGAGAATTTTCAGCGCCCCGGAACTACGGCTGCCCTGCTCGACCCGAAAGATCCAGCTGCGCGGCGTTTCGGCCACCGGGGTCGATTTGGTAAGCGACCAGCGGATCATGGCGCGGCTCAGCGCGGTTTCGGCAGGGGACTGATTCATCATGATGCCATTAAAGCAGAAGCCGAGGGCGGATTCGACCGGTGGCGGCAAAAGATGATGGAAATGCGGCGGGCGTGCTGATTAGGAAGGCAGGGTCACCGCCTATGGGTTTGAGCCTGCTGCACACCCCCTCCCAACCTCCCCCTGAAGAAGGGGGAGGAGCCGCATCGCGTCCTGGGCAAAAGTCAGCCAAAAGCACCGGCCGTCGTCCTCTCCCTTGCGGGGAGGGCTGGGGTGGGCGGATGAGAGCCCGTTGGGAATGGGCCATCTGCGAGAGCCCTATCCGCAAGGCAGAGCGCCCGCAGGGGCTCCAGTCCAATAGCCGGAGTCCGAAACCCTACCCGATCTTGTAGGCGTCCTTGGCCGACTGGTAGCTCAGATGTTTGGCCAGATCTTCGGCCGTGGCGCGGGTGAGGCGATTTTCGGCGACCCAGGTGCCGAGGAAATGGCAGACTTCGCGGCGCCACACATCGTGGCGGGCGGGGATGGAGAGCAGCGCCCTTGTATCGTCGTTGAAGCCGGCGAGATTGTAGAAGCCGGCGGTTTCGACCACCTGGTCGAGATAGCGGCGAATGCCCTGGGGGCTGTCGTGGAACCACCAGGGCGGCCCGATCATCAGCGAAGGCCAATAGCCCGCCATTGGCGCCAGTTCCCGCGCATAGGTCGTCTCGTCGAGCACGAACATCAGGATGCGCAGATTGGGCTCGTTGCCACAGCGGCCGAGCAGGGCCCGCAGCCCGCCGACATAGTCTGTCGGGCCCGGAATATCTGCGCCCAGATCCGGCCCGCGTTCGGCGAACAGCAGCGGATCGGTGTTGCGGCGCGAGCCGGCATGGATCTGCATGACCATGCCATCCTCGACCGAAAGCAGCGCCATCTCCGTCAGCATCTGCGCGCGGAACAATTCGGCGTCCTGGGCGTCATGCCGACCGGCCAGCACCTTGTCGAGCAGCGCCTGCTTCTCAACCAGAGGCAGGTCGGCGGTATTGGCCGTCGGCACGCCATGATCAGTCGCCACTGCGCCAAAACGGCGGAAGGTCTCGCGCCGCTTGCGGTGGGCATTGATGAGGCCGTCCCATTTGGAAATGTCTTCGCCGGTCAGCTCGCCGAATTTTTTCAGATTGTCGACAATGGCCGGGCGGCTGGGATCGGTGACATCGTCGGGGCGATAGGTGGTGCGCACCCGGCCGATATAGTTGTCACCCTCCATTTTCTGGTGATGGGTGAGCGGATCGAGCGCGAATTCGGTGGTGGCGATCACCTCGACATTGAAGCGATCGAGAATGGCGCGCGGCAACAGCTCCGGCGTGCCCAGGCGCGAGTCGATGGCGTCATAGATGGTGTCGGCGGTCTTGCCCGACAATTCCTCGGCAATGCCGAAGACGGCCTGGAGGGAATGATCGACCCAGGTTTTCGACGGCGTGCCGGCAAAGAGGTGATAATTGTCGGCAAAGAGCCGCCAGGCCTTGCGCCCATCTGTCTCCACCGGCCCGCCGTCCTTGCGCGCAATCCCCAGCGTATCATAGGAAATGCCGCGGCTTTTCAGCATGCGCAGCACATAATGGTCCGGCGTCAGGAACAGTGCCGTGGGGCTGGCAAAGCGGCCATTGTCGGCAAACCAGGCCGGATCGGTATGGCCATGCGGACTGACGATGGGCAGGTCCTTGACCGCCGGATAAAGGTCGCGCGCAATGGAGCGGGCCGGCTCGGAGGCGGGGAACAGGCGGTCGGGATGGAGATGGGCTGGCTGGGTCATGGGCCGGTTGTGCCACGATCCCGGGCCGGTTTCAACATCTACCATACAAGATGCCGATGCGCGGCATTTAAAACAAATTAACGCCGTTTGCAGGCGTGAGTTCGTCCACGCGTCAAGGGGGGTTAGCCTCTGGCGCAGAGGGTGAGAAACGGCTGAGCAAGGCGGCTGCCCATTCAATGCGACGGTTCCGGGGTGAACCGTTGCTGTGGAGGGCGACATGGCCAATATCGACTTTCGCGACATCGGAACCGACATCGACGCCATGCGGCGCCGGGCCCGACATGCCGGGCATGTGCGGCGGGCGCAGGCCATGCTGGTTGCCGCCGGGCTTGCCACCTGCGGCGTGGTGGCGGTGGCAGCGGTGCTCCTGACCAACGTCATCTAGATCATTTCAACCTGAGGCGGACTCTAGGCACTTTCGCCTCCCTCCCCCTTGAGGGGAGGGAATGAGGGAGGGGGTCCATCAGTGGGTCACCCAAAGACCCCCACCCCGGCCCTCCCCTCAAGGGGGAGGGAACGATGGAGCCGCATCAGTCAAAAGGTGAAACGGGCTAATCATTGCCGCAAAAGCGGTTTCCAGCCCGGCATCGTGTGACTACTATCCCGGCCGGGGAGGACCGATTGCGCATGCGCATTCTGCTGGTCGAGGACAATGAGGATCTGGGCGAGGCGATCGAAAAGCGCCTGCGCAATGCCGGCCATTCGGTGGAATGGGTGCGCGACGGCGCCGATGTGGTGCCCACCGCCGAAGCCGACCTGTTCGACGCGGTGGCGCTCGATCTGATGCTGCCCAATCGCGACGGCATCGGGCTGATCGCCGAATTGCGCAAGCGCAAGTTCAATGCGCCGATCCTGGTCATCACCGCCCGTTCGGAGATCGACGACAAGGTGAGCCTGCTCGATTTGGGTGCCGACGACTACCTCGTCAAACCCTTCGACCTGCGCGAGCTCGAGGCGCGCTTGCGGGCCTTGTTGCGGCGGACCGGCGGGCAGGCGTCGAGCACGCTGAGCGCCGGCAATCTCGAACTCGACCTGGCTGGGCTCAATGCGTCGGTCAATGGCAAGGCGCTGGAGCTGGGACGGCGCGAATTTCGCCTCCTTGAAATTCTGGCCACCAATGCCGGCAAGGTGGTGGCCAAAGAGCGGCTGATGAACCAGCTGTTCAATTTCGACGAGGCCGTCTCGGTCAATGCGCTCGAATTGCATATTTCGCGGCTGCGCAAGAAGCTCGAGGCCGCCAATGTCGAAATCGGCACGGTGCGCGGCGTCGGCTATGTGATGCGGGTGGGCGCCTAGTTGGCTGCCGGCACGGCTTCGCGCAAGACCTTTTCCATCCGCCGCCGCATCTTCGCGCTGGCCGTGGCGCTGTTGCTGCTGGCGGCGGTGGTGCTCATCGTCTTCATCCGTGACTATGCCGAGCGCGCCTCTGATCGTGCCTTCGACCGCTTACTGGCCGCCTCGGCGCTGACCATTGCCGGTGCGGTGCAGGTGGAAAATGAGGCGGTGGTGGTCGAAATCCCCTTCGCCGCCTTTGCCATGTTTTCGGGGCAGGACCGGGTGTTCTACGCCGTCGAGGACCCCGATGCGCGCACGGTGACAGGCTATGAGGACCTGGCCATGCAGATGCCCGAGACGGTGTCGGCCGAGCCGCGCTTTACCGATGTGGACTATCGGGGCGAGGTGGTGCGGGTGGCCAGTGTCGGCCGGCTGATCTCGACGGCGAGCGATACCGGCTGGGTCACCATCCACGTGGCCGAAACCCAGAAGCAGCGCGAGGCGCTGAGCGCCGAAATTCTCTCCAATGCAGTGCTGCCGGTGATTGCGCTGACGCTTCTGGCGGTGGGGCTCGTCTGGACCGGCATTTCGCGCATGTTCGCGCCGCTGACCGAACTGGAACACGAATTGCGCGCCCGCGCGCCCGATGACCTCTCGCCCATCACCGTGCCGGTGCCCGCCGAGGTCGATCATCTGGTGGCGGCGCTCAATGGTTTCATGGCGCGGCTGCAAAAGGCCATGGAGCGGGTCAGCGGGCTGGTGGCCGAGGCGGCGCACGAAGTCCGGACCCCGCTGGCTTCGCTGCGGGCGCAGGCGGAAGTGGCCATGGACGAGGCCGATCCGGAGGCCCTGCGCCGCCGCGTCGGGCGTATCCATACCGGCGCGGTGCAGGCCAGCCAACTGGTCAGCCAGCTCTTGATGGAAGCCACGATTTCCCACCGCATGGAGAACCAGGAGACCGAGAGCATCAACCTCGCGGCGGTGATCGAGGAGGTGCGGCAAAGGCTCGACCCCGATCAGGCGGGGCGGCTTGCTGTGGCCCTGACGCCAGAGGCCGCAGAGGCGGTGTTGCGCGGCGACCGCGTGGCGCTGCGGGAAATGATGCGCAATGTGGTGGACAATGCGCTGGTCTATTCGGAGGGCGGGGTGGACATTTCAGGTCGGCTCGAAGGCGGCGCGCTCATTGTTGCGGTCAGCGACCGTGGACCGGGCATCGAGGAGGGCGAGAAGGCCAAGGTGCTAGAGCGCTTCCATCGCGGCAAGGCCGGCGGCGGCAAGGTGGGATCGGGGCTGGGCCTCTCCATCGTGGCGCGGGTGGTCGCGGCGCATAGGGGCAAGTTGACGCTCCGGGATCGCCCCGGTGGTGGGCTCGCGGTGGAGATGGAGTTTCCCTTGCCAAGACGCGCCGGGCTGGGCCTCGGCGCGTTGGTCGTGCTGGCGGCGGCGACAATGCTCGCTCTGCAGCCCACGCCGACGGAGGCCGCCACCACCCACTATCCCGCCCCCGACGGCTCGACCGCTCGCATACTCACCATTCTGGGTACCACCGATACCCCGCTCTTTGCCCACTTCATCGAGGGGTTTCAGGCGCAGCGGCCCGATGTCGGCGTCCTCTACGAGGAAACCGACTCGCTGCCGCTATTCGAGGGCTTCCTCGCGGACAGCCTGGGCATGACGCCGGACCTGCTGATCAGCTCCGCCTCCGATCTGCAGCTGAAACTGGCCAATGACGGCTATGCGCTGGCCTATGACAGTCCCTATCTCAGCGCCCTGCCGGATTGGGCGCATTGGCGCAACGAAGTGTTCGGCTTCACCTTCGAGCCGGCAGTGATCATCTATAATCCCGACCGCATTTCCGCTGCCGAAGTGCCGCGCACCCACCTGACGCTGGCCGAATTGCTGGAGAGCCAGACCGAGCGTTTTCGCGGGCAGATCGCCACCTATGACATCGCCCTTTCGGGCGTCGGCTATCTGCTGGCGGCGCAGGACCAGACGATTTCCTCGACCTTCTGGCGCCTCGCCAATGCCTTCGGGCGCGTCAATGCGCAATTCTCGGGATCGAGCCCGGCCATTCTCAACGGGGTTGCCGATGGCTCGCTGGCGCTGGGCTACAACGTGCTCGGCTCCTATGCCTTCGCCCGGCAGGCCGAGGGTGCGCGCATCGAAATCGTCGTACCCGACGACTATGTGTTGGTGCTGACCCGCGCCATGCTGATCCCGCGCAGCGCCACCCAGCCCGATCTGAGCCGCGCCTTCGTCGATTTCGCGCTTTCCCCTGCCGGCCAGGCTATTGCCGCCGGTCCGACGGCGCTGGGATCGGTGGTGCCGGAGGGAAGCGGGGAATGGACCAGCGAAGCCATCGCGGCGCGCGGGCGCGGCGTTATCCAGCCCATCCCCTTGGGACCGGGCCTGCTGGTGGCGCTCGACACCCTGCGCCGGCAGCGCTTCCTCGACACCTGGCAGGAAATCGTCTCGCCCAAGCCTTAGGAGCAGATCGTGGAGATTATCCGCAGCGGAGAATGCGGCAACTCGCCGAAAAACGCCTTCGTCGAGGCGTTCATCATCGCCCTTATCGGCGGCAAGGTCCCGCCCGAAATGCTCAGCGATGATGCCGACTTGCCGTCGTCGCCCTGGAGCACAGCCAGTGCGCTGCGCATCAGCCACGCCATCAGTCACGGACGTGTCGGCGCCGGTAATGGCGTGGTGACGGAAGGCGGCAAGACGCTGGGCTTCGCGGTGGTCTTGGAATTTGCCAACACCAAGGGCGATCGCGTGCGCTCGGCCCGCCTCTATCGTGACGGCTAGAGGCCTCCACCTCAGCCATTTGTGCATATCTGGTGCCCCACGCCGATGATGCTTCCGCCAGCCCAATGCGACTTTTAAGGCATCTCTGCCCGACAAGGGGCCATCGCCATGCGCGAAGCTCTTCCCCTGGTGCATAGCTGCGCTGAGCAATCCGCCTCTACCGCCAGGCGGCATATGGGACCATCTAGGGGGCATGGAAGCGGCCCGGGATCATCCGGGCCCGGAAAGAGGACCTGACCATGACCGCCCCCCGCAAGAACAAGTTCTTTGCGACGCTCGACACTTTCGTCACCGTATTCGGCAGCGCTGCTGCTGTGTCGGCGGCTGTCGAAGCCGGCCGGGCGCCCAAGGCCAAGCACCTCACCAATCTGGGCATCGACCCCACCGCTTTCCGCTCCATCGGCCATTGACGAGCGCTTGGCGGCGCTCCTCCCTCAGCCGCCTTGTGGTACCATAGGCCGATACAATGAAGCCCGGACGCGCGTTTCCCTCCCGCGCCTCCGGGCTTTTTTCTTGCCCGGCGCCAGCAACGCGTCCAGGACATATTAGTGATTAGTCTTGGGTGCGCATAAACACTCTGTTTAGCTCAAAATCGTTTTGTGCCCGGCGATCGTCAGTCTTGCCGGGCCAACGCCCAGCCGAACGAAGAAACCAACCCTCTGTTTACCGCGCTCTGCGACGGTTTTTCGGCGTTCATGGGGACCGCTATGGCCAAAGGCGAGACCGAATTCCTGTTGCGACTTCAGACCGCGGTGCTGGAAGCGGTGGCGCGCGGCGAAACACTTGCGAGCATCGGCGACGAGATCTGTCGCGGCGTCGAGGCGAGTTCGGAGGGCATTGTCTGCTCCATCCTGCAGGTCGATGAAAATGGCGCGTTGCGGCCATTATCGGCGCCGAGCCTGCCCGACTATTACTGCAGGGCCATCGACGGCATCCTGGCCGGGCCCGCGGCGGGCTCCTGCGGCACGGCGGCCTATCGCAAGGAGCCGGTGCTGGTCACCGATATCGAAACCGACCCGCTCTGGCACAGCTACAAATCCCTGCCGCTCGACTTGGGCCTGCGTGCCTGCTGGTCCTCGCCGATCTGTGACAAGAACGGGGTGGTGGTCGCCACCTTTGCCTTCTACTACCGCTGCGCGCGCGGCCCCACCGCCTTCGAGGCCAGCATGGTGGAGACCTGTGTGCATCTATGCGCATTGGCCATCGAGCATGAGCGGGTGCGGGCCCGCAATCATCGCCTGGCCTATTACGATGCGCTGACAGGCCTGCCCAATCGCGGCCGCTTCAACGAAGTGCTGGCCGACCGCGTCGCCCTGGGCGCGCCCTTTGGCCTTATCCTCCTCGATATCGACCACCTCAAGCTGGTCAATGACAGCATCGGCCACGCTGCCGGCGATGCGCTGATCCGCGCCGTCGCCACGCGCCTCTCGACCTATGGCAACGGGGTCATGCCGTGCCGGCTGGGCGGCGACGAAATGGCCGTCATTGTCACCGACTGCACCGATCACAGTTGCCTCGAGCGGGTGGCTCATGGCCTGCTGCAGGCGACACATGGCATGGTCAGCATCGGCGACCAGAGCGTGGAGGCCCACGTCACCATGGGCGGCGCGCTGTTCGGCGCCGATGGTCATGACGCCGACACGCTGTGCCAGAACGCCGACTTCGCGCTTTATCACGCCAAACAGACCCATCGCGGCAGCTATATGGGTTTCCGCCCCGATCTGCGCACCGATATGGTGCAGCGCATCGGGCTGATCCGGCAGGTGGATTCCGCCCTCAGTGATGGCCGGATCATTCCCCATTACCAGCCGATCGTGCGGTTGGAGACGTCCGAGATCGTCGGTATCGAAGCCCTGGCGCGGCTGGCCATGCCCGATGGCCGGCTGGCCAGTGCCGGCGAATTCCATACCGCCATGGAAGACCCACGCATCGCCTATGAGCTGACCGGCACGATGCTCGAACAGGTGGCCCGTGATATCCGGGGCTGGCTCGACGCCGACATCCCGGTGCAGCATGTGGGCGTCAACGTCACCACCGGCGATTTCCAGCGCGGCAACCTCTCCGAGCGCGTCTCGCGCATTTTCGCCAAAGCCGGCGTGCCGCTGCACCACGTCATCCTCGAGGTCAACGAATCGGTATTCATGGGCGGCAATGATCGCGCCGTGCCGCATGCGGTGGAATCACTGCGTGACAAGGGCATTCTGGTGGCGCTGGACGATTTCGGGACCGGTTTCGCCTCGCTCACCCATCTGCTCAGCTTCCCCGTCGATATCATCAAGATCGACAAATCCTTCGTCGGCCGCCTGGGCAAGGACCGCCCCGCCGAAGTCGTGGTCAGCGCCATTCTCGATATCGCCCGCAAGCTCGACATGCGCGTGGTTGCCGAGGGCATCGAGAGCATGGCGCAGGCCGAGTTCCTGCGCCAGGAAGGCTGCAAACTGGGTCAGGGCTATCTGTTTTCACGCCCGGTTGCAGTGGCCGATGCCACCAAGCTCTTGCGCAATTTCGCCCAATCCATCGGCGGCGGTAAAACCACCAGCGCCGCCGGCCCGCGTTTTGCACTGGCGCGCTAGCGGCTTGTTACGCCGCAGCCCGGCACGGACCGGTGCTTGGTGACAGGACGGTGACAGGCTAGCCCATTAATCTTCCCTTTACGGACGCAACGACGTTCGCCTTGTTTCTGGGAGGATCTATGAACAAGCTGCTTCTCGCGGCGCTGGTTTCCGGTGCCATGTCTGTCTCCGCTTTTGCGGCCGATTACACCATTCTGGCGCCGGCCGGCCCCGGCGGCGGCTGGGACCAGACCGCCCGCACCATGCAGGAAGCCCTGACTGCCGAAGGCATTTCCGGCAATGTGCAGGTCACCAACGTGCCCGGCGCCGGTGGCACCATTGGCCTCGCCCAATTCGCCACGCAGGAAAATGGCAATCCCAACGCCCTGATCGTCGGCGGTTATGTGATGGTCGGCGCCATCCTCACCAATATGTCGCCGGTGACCCTGGCCGACGTCACCCCGATTGCCCGCCTCACCGGCGAGGCCGTCGCCATCGTGGTGCCATCCGCTTCGGACATCCAGGATCTTGCCGGCCTCATCGCCAAGCTCAAGGAAAATACCGGTGCCGTCGCCTGGGCCGGTGGTTCCGCCGGTGGCGTCGACCACATCACGGCCGGCCTCATCGCCAAGACCATCGGCGTCGATCCCACCCAGGTCAACTACATCGCCTATTCCGGCGGTGGTGAAGCGCTTGCCGCCATTCTCGGCGGCCAGGTGACCGTGGGCATTTCCGGCATTTCCGAGTTCGCCAGCCAGATCGAAGCCGGTGAACTGCGCCTGCTCGCCGTCTCGTCCGATGAGCGCGTGCCGGGCATCGATGGTCCGACCCTCAAGGAGGCCGGCGTCGATCTGGCTGTCCAGAACTGGCGCATGGTCGCCGCTGCCCCCGGCATCACCGCCGAGCAGAAGGCCGCCATCTCCGCCGACATCGAAAAGATGGTCAGCTCGGCCTCCTGGAAGTCGGCGCTCGAAGCCAAGGGCTGGGTCGATACCTATCTCGCCGGCGACGCCTTCGACACCCAGCTGGCAGCCGATATCGCTGCTACCGAGACCATCCTGAAAGACATTGGCCTGGTCCAATGACAACAGGCTCCTCCAGCCCGCAGCGCCGCCCCGATGGGGCGGCGCTGGTGATTGCGGCCATCCTGGCCGGCATCGCCATCGTCATCTTCTGGCAGACCAGCCTCATGCGCGTGCCACCGGTGCAACAGCGCGTTGGCCCCACCGTCTTTCCCTATATCGTGGCTTCGGGGCTGCTGCTCCTCGCCGTGGGCACGGTGTTTTCAGCCTTCCGCAACGGTTTCCCCGAGCGTTCCAAGGATGATTACGGTCCGATTTTCTGGGTCGTGGGCGGCCTTGTCGGGCAAATCCTGCTGCTCTCCACCGCCGGCTTTTCCATTGCCACCGGCGTGCTCTTCGCCTGCACCGCCAAGGCTTTCGGCCGCGGCCCGCTCTGGCAGACCATTCCGATCGGCGCCGTCTTCGCCTTCGTGGTCTGGTTCATCTTCGCCAAGGGCCTGCAATTGTCGCTGCCCATGGGCGTGCTCGAGCGTCTCCTGACCACCGGGAGTTTCGTCTGATGAACACCTTTGAACTTTTGGCCCAGGGGCTCGTCGCGGCCCTGCAGTGGCAGAACCTCATCTACGCGCTGATCGGCGTCACCCTGGGCACCGCCGTAGGCGTCCTGCCCGGCATTGGCCCGGCGCTCACGGTCGCGCTGCTGCTGCCCGTCACCTACAAGCTCGACCCCGCCGGCTCGCTGATCATGTTCGCGGGCATCTATTACGGCGGCATGTATGGCGGCTCGACCACCTCCATCCTGCTCAATACCCCCGGGGAAAGCGCCTCGATCGTCACCGCGCTCGAAGGCAACAAGATGGCCCGCAAGGGCAGGGGCGGCCCGGCTCTGGCCACCGCCGCCATCGGCTCCTTCGTCGCCGGCCTCCTCGCCACGCTGGGCCTCGCCTTCATTGCGCCCTTCGTGGTCAAGTTCGCGCTGTCCTTCGGCCCTGCCGACTATTTCGCGCTGATGGTCCTGGCCTTCGTCACCGTCTCGGCGGCCTTCGGCGACAGTGCCCTGCGCGGGCTCACCGCCTTGTTCATCGGCCTGGGCCTCGGCCTCATCGGCATCGACCTGCAGACCGGGCAGACCCGCCTCGCCTTCGGCGTCATGGATCTGCTCGACGGCATCGAGGTCACGACGCTTGCCGTCGCGCTCTTCGCCATCGGCGAAACCCTCAAGACCGCCTCGGATCGCGAACAGGTCGCAGCCCAGGTCATGGCCGTCAAGGGCTCGGTCTGGATGACGGTCGAGGACTGGAAGCGGAGCTGGGCCTCCTGGCTGCGCGGCACCTTTATCGGCTTCCCCATCGGCGCCATGCCGGCCGGCGGTGCCGATGTGGCCAGCTTCCTCTCCTACAGCGCCGAAAAGAGCTTCGCGAAGAATCCCGAAGAGTTCGGCCATGGCGCCATCGAGGGCGTTGCCGGGCCCGAAGCGGCCAACAATGCCTCGGCCGCTGGCACGCTGGTGCCGCTCCTCACCCTGGGCCTGCCGACCACCGCCACCGCCGCCATCATGCTGGCCGGTTTCCAGCAATTCGGCCTGCAGCCCGGGCCGCTGTTGTTTGCCAACAATGCCAGCCTGGTCTGGGCGCTGATCGCCAGCCTGCTGGTGGCCAATTTCATGCTGCTGGTGCTCAACCTGCCGCTGATCGGCCTCTGGGTAAAGCTGCTGACCATCCCGAAACCCTGGCTCTACGCCGGCATCCTGGTCTTTGCCACGCTCGGCACGCTGGGGGCCAATGGCGCCATGTCCATGGGCATCGGACCGGTGCGCATTTCCTTCGAGCTGGTACTGCTGCTCGCCTTCGGCATCCTCGGCTATCTGCTCCGCCGCTTCGGCTACCCGATTGCTCCGGTGGTGGTCGGGCTGATCCTCGGCCCCATGGCCGAGCAGCAATTGCGCCGGGCGCTGGCTATCAGCCAGGGCGAGCTGGGCATTTTGGTTTCCTCGCCCATCTCGATCACCCTCTACATCGTCGCCATCATCGCCGTCGGCCTGCCCTTCATCATGCGGATGCGTGGCAAGGGCCAGGTGCTCGGCCAATTGGCGACGGACGAAGACTGATCAGGCTGGCGGCATGCGCAGCGTATGCCGCCGCCAACACCCTGCGCCGCTTCCCCTCCGGGAGGAACCGAGCGCCATGCACCGCATTGATCCTCTGAACACCCACAAAACGGAGGATGCAAAATGGTGGCGCAGCGCGAAACCGAAGCGGCCAAGGTCGATTTTCTCGTCGACGAAAATGGCTCCCGGATCGATGTTCCCGATGATTCCGGCATTCGTGTTGCCGGCGAGCACGAAGCCAGCGTTGGCGGCACCGGCCCGACCAATTGGTGGCTTTATGGGCTCATCGCATTGGGGATCGTCATCGCTTTCCTCTTGGTCCTGCAGCTGTTCTCCGGCGCGCCGGGAACCGATGTGCAGCCGGGCACGCCCACATCGCAGCCGGTGACCGAGCAGATGGCGCCCGCATCCGGGCAATAAAAAAACGCGGCCCCGAGAGACCGCGTTGATTTCGGAGAAAAGCAACCAGATCAGCCGCGGATCGGCGACAGCTGGATTTCGACGCGACGGTTCTGGGCGCGACCGGCTTCGGTGCCGTTCGAAGCGATCGGGCTCGAAGAGCCCTTGCCTTCGATATAGAAGCGGCGCTGATCGATGCCCTGATTGGCGAGGATCGTGGCAACCGACACGGCGCGACGCTGGCTGAGCGCCAGATTGTGCTCGTTGCCGCCGGTGGAATCGGTGTGGCCATACACGTCGACAATGGTCTTGTTGTACTTCTTGAGCACGAGGCCAACCGAGACCAGGGTCTGGTTGAACTGCGGCTGCACCGTCGACTGGTCGGTGGCGAAAGTGATGTTGGATGGCATGTTGAGGATGATCTGGTCGCCCACGCGGGTCACCGACACGCCGGTGCCCTGCAGCTGCGCGCGCAGTTCGGCTTCCTGCTGGTCCATGTAATTGCCGATCGCAGCGCCCGTCAGGCCGCCGACACCGGCGCCGATCAGTGCGCCGACGCGCGGATCACCACCCACGGCGGCGCCGACAATGGCGCCGGCTACGGCACCGCCGCCCGCGCCAAGCAGGCCGCCGCCGGCCGTGTTGGAAAGCTGGCTCTGGCCGGTATAAGGATTGGTGGTGGTACAGGCGCTCAGCGCCAGGGTCGCCGCAAGGGCGACGATAACCTTCGACTTCATATGTATCCCCCTGAAGGATTCGCGAATGGAGTGGCGTCTACCTGCCCCTTCATTAAGGCAGGAGCGTGGTAAGCGGAAGGTGATGAATGGAGGATGAACGGGGAGGGGAAGGCGACAGACGGCTTTTGGGATTCCTTAGGGGCAAAGCGGGCATTGGGAGTTAAAGCTGCCAACCAAAGTCCGTCCCGTATCGCAGGCGGCTGGCTCAATCTACGCTGGAGCTTCCTCAACTTCGGGAGCTCGATCGCCCTCACCCTCGATTTCCTCAATATCGGGGTTCAGGTACTTGGCGTATGTTTTACGAAGGTAGGCGAGCGCGTCCTCACGGTCCACGCTGGCCTGCAATCGGTCTTGTACGAACCTCATCCGTCCCTTGCTCTCCGCGAACAGTTCGGCCCACGACTTGACCCACACTTCAACGAGGCCGTCGTCTGTCTGCGCCACCTGCCCACGCGGCTTGTCCTTCTGTCGTGCCTCCGTTTGCGCGAACTCGTCGAGGTCGTTGGAGACAACCCAGAACGTCCACCGGGTCTTGATGTGTCGGAACCTTTCGTCCTTTGCCACCGTGTAGGCGTAGTTCTTGGCCTGCATAATCTCCTGCCCGCCGACCTTCTTCGAAGGTCGCTTGAGTTCGACTACCAGATGCTCCCGTTCATCGGACCGATTAGTGGGTACTGAACGCGAGAGCATCAGGTCAACAATCCCGACCTTGCCGTCGATGCGCTTCACCGGGGCATCGATCACCACCTCTTCCCCGATCAATTGCTGGTGCTTACGGAGAACTTCAGTTAGCGACTGATCGTCAACGGTGAGGTTGAACTCCTCCCCGAACACCCAAGTGTTCCCCTCGGCCAATATGCGGTGAAGCTGGCTGCGCTCTTTCACGTGCGGTTTGGTTTCTGGGTCGAAGATCAGCGCTTCAAGACCCGTGAGGAACTTCATCCGATCAGCAACCAACCGCGAGGCGGTGATAATGTTGCCAAGATCCGCATCGCGAAGCAGTTGCGACAACTCCTGCTGCTTTTTCACGGGCAGCTGCAAGACCTCCGTAAAAATGTGTTGAAGCTCCTCTGGTCCTCGCTCGACAGCGTGGCGCAGTATCCTCAACTGAAACGCCTTGGTGCGGCTGTCCTGATCCGAGAACGTCGGAAGCTGCTTGTTCAGGTTGAGGGCAAGAATGTCGAACACCTGCCGCTCAGCGATTTCAACTACGGTCTCGGCCGGTTCCCGGTAAGGATAGACGTTCTGCTCCTTCCACCGCTCGATTTCGGAGCGAGATTGCTCCGCGTCGAGGTCCTTGAAGTAGCCCTTGGTGAGGTCCGCAGCCTCGTCATAGGCGGACTTTAGGGCGGGTGTGAAGTCAGCCAAGTCGATCTGGCCGGTGCTTTGAAGCTCGTCGAGAAGACGAGACCGCAGATAGGCGGAAAACTGATGTCCCGGCGTGTGGAAAGTCGGTGTCAGGCGTTGGAAGGGGAAACCCTCGTCGCCACACAGAAACACCCACCGCTCCGCTGACGACTTCCACTCGATCAGGTGCAGCTTGATGCCGTAGGTCTTTCCCTCATGCATCACATCCGTCAGTGCGAACTCCGCCCGGTTCTGGATTAGGCTTTCCGGGTCCAGCTTCGCGTTGTCCACAAAGACGGCTACGTCCTCATAGTCGGTCAGGTAGAGGGCGAAGAGTTCGGAGAACGGCTGGACGGCCTGGTCCGCTTCCAGCGAGCGGAAGGACCGATCTAGTTCGGTGATCCGCACCTCCACGCCAGTAGAGACGCCCTTTCCGACCTCCTCGGGTTCCGTCACCCGCACGTCCGTCAGGTTGTCGCGGATAATGGTGATGGTGAACCGAAGCACGCGGCCATCTTCCGCCCGATAGACGCTGGTCCAGTCGGCAACACGACCAAGAGCCAGCGCCTTGAAGCGCCCCTTGCCTTCCTTCCCGTGAAGGATGCGCCCGCGCTTTCGCGAGCGATTGCCGTTCGCCTTCCATGAGCCACCGAGCCTACCGAACAGCCCCTCGGCCTCCTCGTAGGCGATCCCGTGCCCGTTGTCGGTGACTACCACTGCCTCAAGCCCCAACGCGCCGCGTTCGAGTGTCACGCCTACGCGGGAGGCGTCGGCATCCAGGCCATTCCACACCAACTCCGCAACAGCGGGGATTGGCTTCGCACTGGCGAGTTTGCTGATGTGGTCCTTCTCGACCACCACTTGGTAATGCTTATCTGCCATTGCGCCCCCCAATGTTGCAAATCTATCGAACTACAAAGTGAAGTAAAAGCGCCACCGATTGGGACGCGAATTCGGTCACGATTGACCGGATTGGGCGCGATTGCGGAAGTGGTTTGCAACGGCGAATGCCCGCTTGCTGGCATATGCGGAGTCGGCTTCAACGAGCGCAATGGGCTCGCAACCAGCCGCACCACCCCGCGCGCGCCCCCTCACGTATTCGCCCATCCCGCATCCACCAAAAACTGTTGTCCCGAAATCATGGCGCTGTCGTCGGCGGCGAGGAAGAGGGCCATGCGGGCGCAGTCGTCGGGCATGATGTGGCCGGACAGCGCCTGGTGCGCTTCGATATCGGCCATGTCCTCGGGCTTCAGCCAGAGGTCGAGCTGGCGTTGGGTGACCACCGCGCCGGGCACCAGCGAATTGACGCGGATGCCGGAGCGTCCGAGTTCGCGGGCCATCGAGCGCGTCAGGCCGTGCATGGCGGCCTTGGCGGTTTCATAGAGCGGCAGCGAGGGCGTCATGATCATCCAGCTGATCGAACCGAAATTGATGATCGAGCCGCCACCCGCCCGCGCCATCCCCGGCGCCACCGCCTGCATGGCAAAAAAGGCGTGCTTGAGATTGACCGCCATGCGCTGGTCGAAATAGTCCGGCGTCACCTCGGCCCAGTCATGGCGCTGGTCATGGGCGGCATTGTTGATCAGCACCCGCGCCTCGCCATGCGCATCGGCAAAGCCTGAGATCGCCGCCTGATAGGCCGCAATATCGGTGATATCGCAGTCCGCAAAGCGCACGCTCTGGCCCGCCGCAACCAGCTCGGCCGCCAGCGCCTCACCCTCATCGACCGCGATGTCGACAAAGCCGACCCGCGCCCCCTGCGCTGCAAAATTGCGCACCAGTGCCGCGCCAATCCCTGAAGCGCCTCCCGAAATGACCACTGCACGACCCGCGAGACTGGGATAATTGGCAAAGCGCGACATAGCAGCGACATCCATGATTTTGCGTCCACCCCGTGGATAGCGCGGAAATCAGCAGGGTGGCAAGTGCATCTGAGGTACGTACCTCAGTTTACTCTTGGGACGCTTCTTGAGGAGTTGGGAAACGCCACCCAGCCAATCGCAAAAACTATCCCGCCCTTTGTGTCCCCCGCCCGCTCTGGTTGGCGAGGCCGGTTATGGCGGCGCGCAGGGCCGCGGGTTTGACGGGCTTGGTGACCACGGCGATGCCGCGGTCTTCAGCCAGTGTGCGCACCGCCGGGCTGCGGTCTGCCGTCACCAGTGCCGCCGGCAGATGGCCGCCGAGATTGTGGCGTAGCCACTCGATGGCGTCGAGGCCCGAGGTCTGGTCGAGGTGATAATCCATCAGCACCATGTCGGGATACCAGCCCTCGAGCAGCCGCTCGCGGTCGATCTGCTTCAGCGACAGCGCCGTACGCACATCGCAGCCCCAATGATGCAGCAGCCCCTCCATCGCCTCGAGAATGGCGCGCTCATTGTCGACGCAGAGGATCTTGAGATCGAGCATGCCGAAATTCTGCTCCGCCGGCGCCGCCTCGGGCGCGGTCTTGGCCCGGCCGTTGCGCACCACCGGCAGATAGAGCGAAAAGCGCGAGCCATGGCCTTCGCGGCTATCCAGTTCCAGCGTCAGCCCCAGCGCCGTCACCAGGCGCTGCACAATGGACAGCCCCAGCCCCAGCCCCTGTGCCATGCGCGCGCCGCGCTCCAGCCGCGAAAACTCGGCAAAGACCAACCGGTGCTGGTCGCGGTTGAAGCCGATGCCGGTATCGACCACGTCGAGCCGCAGCCGGTTGCCGCGTCGCCGTACCCCCACCAGCACCTTGCCGCCGACCGGGGTATATTTGATGGCATTGGAGACCAGGTTCTGCACGATACGCGCCACCAGATTACGGTCCGCCAGCACCGTGCCTTTGGTCGCCACCATCCGCAGAGTAATCGAGCGCTCCCGCGCCATGGGCGCGAATTCCACCTCAATCTTCTTGAGAAGGTCCTGCGCCGCCACCGGAGCCGGCGCAGGCTTCAGCGCCCCGCTATCGATGCGCGAAATGTCGAGCAGGGCCGACATGATGTCCTCCACCGCCGTCAGCGAGGCCTCGATGGAATTGGCGAGTTCGGCAAAGGCGGTGGATTTGGCGCGCTCAATCAGCGTCGATGTATAGAGCCGCGCCGCATTGAGTGGCTGCAGCAGGTCGTGGCTGGCCGCGGCCAGGAAGCGCGTCTTGTCATGGTTGGAGGCATCGGCCTTGGCGCGGGCCACTTCGAGCTCGGCATTGACCTGGCGGAGATCGGCGGTGCGCTCTTCCACCCGGCGCTCGAGGCTCTGATTGACCTGCTCCAGCTCCAGTTCCGCCTGCACGCGCGCCGTCACATCGCTGAAGCTGATGATCAGCCCGCCATCGGGCAGGCGGCTTGAATAGAATTCCAGCGATTGACCGCCCGTGCCCATGCGTTGGGTGACTGTGGTGGGCGAGGCGGTAATGGTATTGATGCGTTCGATGGCCAGCCGCGCGGCGTCGCCCGGGCCGAAATCGCCGCGCTCGGCCATGAACAGGGCAATATCGAACAGCGCCGAGCCCTGCCGCGTCAGGTCGGGCGGCAGCGCCAGCAGCTGATTGTAGCGCTGGTTGGAGGCGGCCAGCCGCAATCCGGAATCGAACACGGAAATTCCCTGCGGAATGTAGTCGATCGCCTCTTTGAGGCTGGCGGTGCGATCGTCGGGCAGAAGCGGCATGTGGGCAAATATCCGCGCCGGAGAATGGGGTTTTTCCTTATCGGCCCGGCATCATCCCAGTGCAAGGCCGACACATCTCCCATTGCATTTGGGCGAGAGGTCAGGAATTGTTAACCTCCGCCGCCGCGGTCCGCATTGCTTGGTGCGGAAAAGATTACTCAGAGGGCTGCTATGAGCTTGTTCAAGGAATTCAGGGACTTCGCCGTCAAAGGCAATATGATCGATCTCGCCATAGGCGTGATCATCGGTGCGGCCTTTGGGTCTATCGTCTCCTCCATCGTAGACGATATTTTCATGCCGCTCCTCGGTATCCTCATCGGTGGTATCGATTTTTCGGGCATCGTGCTGACCGTGGGCGAGGCCAAGGTCAATATCGGCCTGTTCATCAATGCCGTGGTCAAGTTCACCATCATTGCTTTCGTGCTGTTCATGGTGGTCAAGGGCATCAATTCGCTGAAGCGCGATGCCGCCAAGGAGCCGGTGGAAACCACGCCCGCCCCGACCAAGGAAGAAATCCTCCTCACCGAGATTCGCGACGCGCTTCGCGCCAATCCCCCGCGCAGCTAATTCCGCAATCAGAGCCGGCCGTAGTGGCTGGTTCTTTTTTCCTACATATTAGGAATAATATCATTGACATGCGCTAAATGTAGGTCATGATGCCTATATATCTTGGCGATTTCTACTTCTACGTACGCAATCCCACCGCGTGGAAGACTGCTTTCACCTAGAGCAAAATACAGTTGCGAGATGCACGGCGGGTTTGTCGCGAAACAAGTAATAAAGTTGAGGTACGTCGGCCACGCGCAATACTGGTCGTTTCCATAAACATTCTGCACCGAGAGAGGTAATGGCATATGGGCGAAAGCAGTTACTATCACGCGTTCCTGAATCGCGATCGGCTGGTTCATCTGGTCGATGCTGATCCGGGCACTTGCGAGGCGTTGAGTGTTTTGTTCCGTCTTGAAGGATTTCAAACCACGTTTTCGCTTGAGGCGGCCCATTTCGTGGCGTCGCTGGAGCGGCGGCGACCGGATGTGGCGGTGATCAATCTCGCCGTCGGAGATGAGAGCGGCCTGTCTCTGCTGCGCCGCATCAAATCCCTGCGCACCGGGGCGCCAGTGGTGATGCTCTCCAACAGCCCCAATCTCGACGCGGCCGTCACCGCCATGAAGCTGGGCGCCAGCGATGTCATCAGCAAGCCCATCGACAGTGAGCATCTGCTTGGGGTTGTGCGCGACGCCTTGCGTCGCGATGTGCATCTGGGTGCCATGCAGGGTGGCTATCGCCCGGTGGAGGTGCGCGGTTTCGCCCAGCTCACCCCGCGCGAGCGCGAAGTGCTGCAATTGATCACCAATGGCCAGTCCAACAAGGAGGCGGGGCGGGAACTAGGCATTTCGCCGCGCACCATCGAGGTCCACCGCGCCCGAGTCATGGAAAAACTCGGCGCCCGCAACACCGCCGACCTCATGCGCATCGTGTTGACTTCGTAGCGTGCCCGCAGGGCGAGCGGCGCCAGTGGCGCCGCGAAAGCGGAGAAGGCCATGAGAGCTACGCTCGAATGGCGAGGTAGCGTCAAGAAATCGCGCCAGTGGCGCGATTTTACCTCACCTCAAGCTCTCTCGCCTCCTCCCCCCCTTTGAGGGGAGGGCCGGGGTGGGGGCGTTTAGCAATCCACTGACGGCGACTTGGCGCTTTTAATGGCAGCCCTGCAACCCATCCACCGCACCGCCCTCGGGCTCGACCCGCGGGCCAATCTCCGCGCGCACCAGTGCGTCCATGTGGCTCGCTATCAGGCGCTCGCGTCAAGCCCGAGGCGGCGTGATGCGCGTTGCATCTGACGCGCCAGAACCCGGCCACTGCCTCCCGCGGGCATGATGGCCATGCGATGGCTATCCCCTCATAGCAGATGGGGCCGCATCAGCCATAGCGCGCAGCGCCCAATCCAGGACGTCTCCCGACCTGTTCGGCGATGCACGCCCCCAGCACTGCCCCGATCACCCCGGAAAACGTACCCCCGCCAGGTCCTCCGACGCTGCCCAAAGCGCCGCTGCCATTTTGGTGTCGAGGGCTTGCGGCGGGACGCGCGAGGGTGCCGGATAGCCGCGCACTTCACTCAGCTGGTTCGGACCATAGTAGCCGCCGGGCTTCGCCTCTGGCGCCGTTGCCGCGTAAAGCGTGGGTAGCGCCCCCTGCCAGGCCGGCTGGAACAGGAAGCCGAGCCAGGTTCGGCCCCAACCGAGCAGGCTCGATCGACCCGCGCCATTATGCACCAGATCCGTCCGCGCCACGCCAGGATGGGCGGCCATGCTGGCAATGCCCCAGCTGCCGGCTTCGATGCGCCGTTGCAGCTCGAAGGCAAACATCAGGCAGGCAAGCTTGGATTGGCTATAGGCTTTCATGGGCACGTAGTCGTTGCATTGCAGGTCGGCCAGATCGATTTGTCCCTGGCGCGCCGCGATGCTCGACAGCGAGATTACCCGCGCGCCCGAACTGTTTCGCAACAGCGGCAGCAAATGCGCCGTCAGCGCGAAATGACCGAGATAATTGGTGCCGAATTGCAGCTCGAAGCCATCGGCGGTTTCCTGCCGGCTCGGTGGCACCATCACACCAGCATTGTTGATCAAAAGATCGACGCGTTCATGCTGCTGCCCGATGCGCGTGGCAAAGTCGGCCACCGTTTGCAGCCGCGCCAGATCCAGCGCCTCGAACCGCGCCTTGGCGCCCGGCACTGCGCTGGTGATCGCCGCCACCGCTTCGGCGCCCTTGCCGGGATTGCGGCCCGCCACGATCACTTCTGCGCCGGCGCGTGCCAGCGCCAGGCTGGTCTCATAGCCAAGCCCGCCTGTGCCCGTGACAATGGCCAGACGGCCGTTTTGCGGGGGGATTTCCGAAGCCGTCCATTTTGTCATAGAAGTGATCCTGCATCGAATTTGCACTCAGTGCATTTTTATATTGCACTCAGTGCAAAATTATCAAGGGGCATTGTCATGGACACTGCGGAAACTGCCGGGCTGCGCCAGCGCAAGCGGCAGGACACGATGGATCGGATTACCCGGGCCGGGCTGAAACTGTTCGGCAGCAGCAGTTATGAGGCCACGACCATAGACGATATCGCCGCCGAAGCCGGCATCTCGCGCCGCACCTTCTTTCACTATTTCAAGTCCAAGGACGATATTTTAGTGTCGCTGCAAAGCGGCCTGGGCCGGCAACTGGCCGCAGCCATCGCAGATAAGGCGACCGGCCTCCGTCCGCTCGATGCCGTTCGCGCCGCCACTCTAAGTCTGGTTTCGGCCCATCCGCGTGATGAACTGGTGCATCTCGACCGTCTGATGCGCGCCAGCGAAACCGTGCAGGCCCGCAAGCGCGCCAATTACATCATCGAGGAATGGGAATTGTTCGACGCGTTGCGCGACCTCTGGCCGGGCGAAACCGAGACCCGCCTGCGCGCCCTGGCAATGCTGGCCATCGGCGGCGCGCGCCTTTCGCTCGATGCCTGGACCCGCGCCGACCATGCCGGCCGCGCCGAGGACTATATCAACGGCATGTTCGACGCCATCGAGGCGGTCGCCACGCCGGATTGATCTCCGCCCATACTCACATGTAGCGCACAAGGGCCTTGCTTCAAGCCCCATCCCCTCTTCTACAACAAGGGCCCCATCGCATACGGAGGCTCTTCATGATCGACCAACCAGTCATTATCGCCGGCGCCGGCCCCACCGGGCTGGTGCTCGCCGCCGAACTGCGCCTTGCCGGTCTCTCCCCGCTGGTCATCGAAAAGCGTGCCGTCCGCGAACGCATCCAGCCCGGCGCCCTCGGCCTGCATGCTCGCAGCATCGAAATCCTCGATCAGCGTGGCCTGGCCGAACGCTTTCTGGCTGCCGGTACACCCATGCAGGTCATCGGCTTTGCCGGCACGCGGCTCGATATCAGCGCCTTTCCCACCCGCCATCCCTATGGTCTGTCTCTGCCGCAAAAGCACACTGAACGCCTCCTCGGCGACTGGGCCGACGCGCTGGCTGTGACCATGCTGCACGGCGTCGAAATCACCGGCCTGGCTCAGGACGACACCGGGGTCACCGTTACGCTCAGCGATGGCACCAGTCTGCGCGCCGCCTATCTCGTCGGCTGCGATGGCGGCCGCAGCCTCGTCCGCAAACAGGCCGGCATCGGTTTCCCCGGCTCCGATCCGACCATCAGCCACCTGCTGGCCGAAGCCGACATGACGGGTGAACCAAAGCTCGGCCTTTTCACCGACGCCATCGGTACCCACGCCATCAGCAAGAACGAGACCGGCAAGTTCGCCATCATGGTCACTGAAGTCGGCATCGGCACCGGTCCCGTCACCATCGACACGCTGCGTGCCGCACTCAGCGCCCAATACGGCACCGAATATGGCGTCGATAATCCCAGCTATATCACCCGCTTCACCGACATGACCCGCCAGGCCGAAACCTATCGCCGGGGGAGAGTGTTGCTGGCGGGGGATGCCGCCCATATCCACTATCCTGCCGGCGGCTTCGGCATGGGCATCGGCATCGAGGATGCGGTCAATCTCGGCTGGAAACTGGCGCTGGTCGCCAGTAATCGTGCACCCGAAACCCTGCTCGACACCTATCACGCCGAACGCCATCCGGCGGCGGCAAAGCTTCTGCGCTACACCATGGCAAGCGTCGCTTTGGCCCGCACCGACGAGCGGTCCAAGGCCGTCGCGGGTGTTCTCGGCGATCTGCTCCGCCTCGACGAGCCGGCCCGCCATATTGCCGGCGACATGTCTGGCCTCGCCACCCGCTACGATCTCGGCGAGGGTCATCCGCTGCTCGGCCGTCGCATGCCCGATCGCGATCTTCTCACCGCCAAAGGTCCCACGCGCATCGCCGCACTGCTGCGCGATGCAAAGCCACTATTGCTCGATTTTTCGGGGAAGACGCCGCTCGATCCGGGTCCCTGGGCCACGCGACTCACCACGCTGACCGCGCAGACGGAGGGCGACTGGCTGCTGCCGGTCATTGGCGCCGTGCCCGCGCCGAAGTCCGTGTTCATTCGGCCCGATGGTCATGTCGCCTGGGTCGGGCAGGGCGATGATGCGGGACTGGCCGAGGCCCTCGCCAGATGGCTCGGCCCGGCCTGAATTTTTAGCCGCCCAGGCTTGGCAGCGTCAGGTCGCCCGAGGTCAGCTTGCTCGCGGTAATGGCGGCATCGGCCTTTTCGCGCGGCAGTTCCAACGCCGTCCACACGCTGACCAGCGCGTGGCGAAGCTCGAAGATCATCTCGTCGGTATGCAGTGGCGTCGGGGTAATGCGCAGCCGTTCCGTCCCCTTGGGCACGGTGGGATAGTTGATCGGCTGGATATAGATATTGTGCTTTTCCAGCAGCATGTCGCTGGCCGCCTTCACCGCCCGCGCGTCGCCGACAATCAGCGGCACGATATGGGTCGATGTCTCCATGACAGGCAGGCCCGCATCGGCCAGGATCGCCTTGGTCAGCCGCGCCTGGCGCTGGTGCATCATGCGCTCATGGCCATTGCCCTTGAGATGCTCGATCGAGGCGCGCGCCGCCGCACAGAGCGCCGGGGGCAGGGCGGTGGTGAAGATGAACTCTGGCGCGTAGGAGCGCACGGCATCGATGATGGCCTTGTTGGCGGCGATATAGCCGCCCATAACGCCAAAGCCCTTGGCTAGCGTGCCTTCGATGATATCGATCCGCTCCATCAGCCCGTCGCGATCGGCAATGCCGCCGCCGCGCGGACCATACATGCCCACGGCATGGACTTCGTCGATATAGGTCAGCGCCCCGAATTCTTCGGCCAGGTCGCAGATTTCCTTGATCGGGGCGATGTCGCCATCCATCGAATAGACCGATTCGAAGCAGATCAGCTTGGGCCGCTTGCGGTCCACCTGGCTCAACAACTCGCGCAGATGCGCCACGTCATTGTGCCGGAATATCTTCTTTTCCATGCCAGACTGGCGCACGCCCTGGATCATCGAGGCGTGGTTGAGCTGATCGGAAAGGATGATGCAATTGGGCATCAGCCGGGCAATGGTGGAAATGCCGGCCTCGTTGGACACAAAGCCCGAGGTGAAGACCAGCGCGCCTTCCTTGCGGTGCAGATCGGCGAGCGAGCGCTCGAGCTCGACCAGCGGGCGGTTGGTGCCCGAAATGTTGCGCGTGCCGCCGGCGCCGACGCCCATTGCGCCGGCCGTGTCCTGCATCGCCTTCACGACCTTTTCGTGCTGGCCCATGCCCAGATAGTCATTGGAGCACCAGATGGTGATTTCGCGGGCATTGTCGGCGTCGTCGCGATAGATGGCCTTGGGAAAGCGGCCGGCAACGCGCTCCAGGTCGGCAAATACGCGATAGCGCTTCTCCGTCCGCAGCGTGTCCACTGCATCTTCGAATATGCCGCGATAATCCATGGAGACTTCCTTCAACACCGTGGCTGGGGTGAGGGGCATTCCAGCCTGGATGCACGTTACTTAGAATGGACGCGCCTGCATTGACATAGGTCAATTCGACGCGCGAAGCGGCTGAAAGCCTTGATAGCCAAGACTCCTGCGCTTTCACTTGAGAGCTATTCTAATGTAGCCGGAGCCATCTGCCAATGCCGCAAACGGGTTTCGCCGCCCGGCATTCCCCCCAAACAAGGGTTAACCGGCCTGTGCATATGCTGTTGATAGTCGGTGCGGACTGCGCTTAGATCGCATCGCGGTGTTTGGGTATCTGAGGGGGTACCGGGATGAAGAGCTTCTCGTCGTCGAGTTTCGCCGGACAAGCCGATGCGCTGGCCTTGGCGCGCATGGCCGTCGCCAAAAATCCCCAGGCCCTGTTCACCGATTTCCAGTGGTTCCTCTATGAGGGCCGCGACACGGTGTTCTTCACCGCCTTTTCCACCCAGACCTATGACCTGGATGTGCTGGGCAATATGGTGGCCGAAATGGTCGCCCTGGCGCCGCAGCTTACCCATGGTTTTGTCGGCGCCCAGCCCGGCCAGCCTTTTCCAAAACATCTGCTCGATGCCATCACCTCGGTCGATTATGTCGATGAGCTCGATGGCTATCCCGACAAGTGGCTGAGCAAGTCCAGCGACATTTTCGCCCATAAGGACTTGCCACTGTTTCGCGTCATGGCGGCGGTGCGTCGTGGCGGGCCCGATGCTCAGGGCAGGGCCTCGGTCATCCAGGTGCGCTCCAGCCACGCTTTGCTCGAGGGCTCCGATTCGGCGCTGCTCACCCGCTCCCAGGTCGCCTCCCATGGCGTCCAGTCCGACAAGGCCAACAAGCTCCCCTGGGGCGACAGGATGAAGAGCGCCCTGCGCGGCGGCATGACCGCGCTCATCTACCTGGCCATCGCCAATATCCTGGCGCCCAAGGAGCAGCCCTGGGGTTTCAAGACCCTGGCGCTCGAGCGCGACCGGCTGCGCAAGCTGGCCAACAAGCTCGGAGTGCGCCAGCGTTCGCTGATGTTCGCGCTGGTCACCCATGCCCTCAATGGCGAGGGCGCTGAAAAATACATGAGCAAGAAGGTGATCGGCGCCGCCTACACCATGCTCGATACCAAGCGCAACAATACCGATGACGACTTCTTCCGCGTCCGCGCGCTCGAAGCCAAGTTCAAGGTGATGGACGATTTCGTCGCTTATGTCCGCTGCGTCGACGACACCGTTGCCGGCATCGAACAGAAGGATATTACCTCCTTCCAGGTGGTCATCAATTCGATGTTCAAGGCCCTGCGCGCCGTCAATCGCGTGCTGCCCTTCCTGCCCAATCGCCGCTTCTGGCGCTTCAATGGCGGCATGCACATCGTGCTGACCCTGGTGCCCCCGCACCGCACCTATGGGCCGCTGACCCACGGCATGATCGAGCCGATCTATTGCGGCGCCTGGCACACAGAGGTCAACATCTGCACCTTCTGCCCGGGCCGCGACTACGTCACGCTCAACTTCTCCATGGAACAGCGCCATCTTGCCAATGTCGACAAGATCACCGCCCTCCTCAACGAAATCGAACGCCGCGACGTCTCCCCTCACACCATGAAACCAGCCGTCGAAAAGCTCTACTGAGCAAGTCTAGCGCTGGGAGCGTCAGCATTTTCAGGCCTTGGCACTATCTTTCCCGAGCCGCGATGCAACTCCTCCCCCTTCTTCAGCAGGGCTATCGCATATGGCGAATTGGCACCGGGCTCTCATCCCCCACCCCACCCTCCCCGCAAGGGGGAGGGAGTCCGGCCCGTGCATTTGGCTAGACTTTGCCCACAACTCGATGCGGCTCCTCCCCCTTCTTTAGGGGGAGGTTGGGAGGGGGTGTGCAGCACGCTCAAACCCATATGCGATAGCCCTCCCTTTTCAGGGGAGGTTGGAAGGGGGGGCAGCGCGCTCAGGCTGGTGAGCAGCAGCACCGCGTCAAAGAAGAGGCATGTATCCGGTTTCGGTAAAATCTGAACCGCCTAACTCGCCAACTACCCCCGCGAAAACACCAGCACGGTTTCCTGGTTGCCATCGCCGCCGGTGATGGGGGAGGGCAGGGTGTTTTTCAGCTGGAAGCCTGTCGTTTCCACGAAGCGCACCACCTCGGCGAGGGCCCGGGCGCTGGCCTCGGCATCGGTCACGATGCCGCCTTTGCCCACGAAATCCCGGCCCACCTCGAATTGCGGTTTGAACAGGATCACCGCCTCGGCCTTTGGGCCACAGAGGCGCAGCGGCTGCTCGAGGACCTTGGTTATCGACACGAAGCTGATGTCACAGACCAGGAGGTCGATGGGCCCGCTGGCGGTTTCCGCGTCGAGGTCGCGGGCATTGGTGCCTTCGAGGCTGACCACGCGGGCATCGCCGCGCAGCTTTTCATGCAATTGCTCATGCCCGACATCGACCGCATAGATTTTTGCCGCGCCGCGCTCCAGCAGCACTTGCGTGAAGCCGCCGGTCGACGAGCCGACATCGAGACAGACCTTGCCGCTGGCATCGATCCGTCCGGCGTCGAGGCCGGCGATCAGCTTCAGCGCCGCGCGCGAGACATAGCCGGCCGCCGGGTCGTCTAGCGTCAGCACGTCTTCGTCGCCGACCATCTGGTTGGGTTTCTTCGCCGGGGCGCCATTGACGCTCACCGTGCCGCGCAGAATGGCGTCGCGCGCTCGGGCGCGACTGGGCATCAGCCCGCGCTGTTCCAGCGCCAGGTCAAGCCTTATGCGGCTCACCCCTTGACCAGCTTTTCGATCTTGGCCAGCGCTGTATCGCTGGCTTCTTCATAAGCGATGGTGCCCTGGAAACTGCCATCGGCCCGGATCAGGAAGGTCAGGGCCGTGTGGTTGACGAGGTAGAACTCGCTGTCGACGTCGCCCGCCTTTTCCGAGAACACGCCGAAGGCCGCCTTGGCCCGGTCGGTTTCCTCGGGCGTGCCCACGAGCCCGATGACGCTGGGGTCGAACCCCTCTACATAGGATTTGACCATCTCGGCTGTGTCGCGTTCGGGGTCGACGGTGACGAAGATGATGCGCAGCTGTTCCGGCGTCAGCCCCAGTTGCGCCCGCCAGGCCGTGGTTTCGGCCAGCGTCGTCGGGCACACATCGGGGCAGAAGGTATAGCCGAAAAAGATGAGGCTCGGCGTGCCGCGCAGATCGTCCTGGGTGAAGGTGCCGCCCTTGGTGGAGGCCAGCGCGAATGCCTGTCCGTTGAGGCCCAATGGCCGCTGCGGCGGCTTGAACACATAAAGCGCCGTCGCGCCGATGGCCGCCACGGCCACCAGCACCCAGAGCACGATCCGGAAATTGCGCAGCGCTTTGTTCGTCATGCTCGTTTGGCCCTCATCAGGAGCGCGCCCACTCGCCAGTGCTTCGGCGCGGCGTCGTCACCCTCAGATGCCAATCAACCGGTGACAAGGCAACAGGCACTTTGCCGCGCTCGCGGCTAGTTGGCGTCGAGCGGCTCGGTGCCCACGGCCTTGCCGTCGCGGCTCAGGGTGATTTTCTCGATCCGCGCCTCGGCGGTGCGCAGCAGTGTCTCGCAATGGGCCTTGAGCGCTTCGCCCCGCTCATAGATGGCGATCGATTCGGCCAGCGGTGCGCGACCGCTTTCGAGCTTGGCGACGATCTGCTCCAGCTGCTCCAGTGCTGCCTCGAAGCTCAGCGTCTTCACATCGTCATGCGTGGTTTCGGCCATGGTCTCGTCGCTCGTTCAGAATGCGTTCATAGTCCGGTCATCAACGTCGCCACGTGGTGGCTGGCGCCGTTGGCCAGGCCCCCGAGGTCATAGCCACCTTCGAGCAGCGAGACAATGCGGTTGGAGCAGCGCCGCTCCGCCACCTCCATCAACTTTGCCGTGACCCAGGCAAAATCGTCGCCGGTCCAGTTGAGATCGGCCAGCGGATCGCCGCGATGCGCATCGAATCCAGCGGAGATGAAGAGCAGGTCGGGCGCGAAATTGTCGAGCGCCGGCAATATCTTGGCGAGATAGGCCTCGCGCATCGCCGCCCCGCCGCTCCCCGCCTGCAGCGCGCAGTTGACGATATTGCCCACGCCGGTCTCGCTGGGGTCACCGGTGCCGGGAAACAGCGGCATTTCGTGGCTCGAGGCATAAAAGACGCTGGGATCGTCCTTGAAGATATCCTGCGTCCCATTGCCGTGATGCACGTCGAAATCGACGATCGCCACCCGCTCCGCCCCATATTTCCGCTGCGCCTCCCGTGCCGCGATAGCAATGGTATTGATCAGGCAAAACCCCATGGCTGTTGAGATTTCTGCGTGATGTCCCGGTGGGCGAATGGCGCAGAAGGCATTGTTGACCTCCCCCAGCACCACTGCATCGAGCGCCGCCAGTGCCCCGCCGAGCCCGGTCGCCGCCACGTCCAGCGACTTGTCGGAAATGAAAGTGTCCGGGTCGAGTTGCCCTATGCCCTCCGCCGGGCGGGCATGGCGCAATTGGCCAAGATATTCAGCGTCATGCACCAGTTCGGCCAGCATCAGGTCGCCGAATGGCGCATCGCGGCGGATCAGCCCATTGAAACGCGGTTCGGCCAGTGCCGCCTCCACCGCGACGATGCGCTCGGCGCGTTCGGCATGACCATTGGGCGTACGGTGGTCGGCAAAATTGGGCTGGCTGATGAGAAGCGTGGTCACGGCGGGCCTGCGAGTGCATCTCTATGTGTCTTGACGCGCCGCGGTGGCATTGTCAAACAGCCCCCATGATCGCTCCCGCCGCCCTCTCCGTCGAAGACGCCGCCCAATTGCTGCGCAAAGGCCAGTTGTGCGCCTTTCCCACCGAGACCGTCTACGGCCTGGGCGCCGATGCCACCAATGCCGATGCGGTGCTGTCGATCTACGAAACCAAGGGCAGGCCGCGCTTCAATCCGCTGATCATCCACTGCGCCGACCTGGCCATGGCCGAGACGCTTGCGGTGTTCTCCCCCTTGGCGCGCCGTCTGGCCGAGACATTCTGGCCAGGCCCGCTGAGTCTGGTCCTGCCAATGCAGCCGGGCAATGGCCTTGCCGATGTGGCCACGGCCGGTCTCGATACCGTTGCCCTGCGCGTGCCCGATCATCCGCTGGCTCAGGCGCTGCTGCGCGCCGCCGCCCTGCCGCTGGCCGCGCCTTCCGCCAACCCCTCGGGAAAACTTTCACCCACCACGGCCCAACAGGTGTGGCGCGGCTTTGCCGGCAAGGTGCCGGTGCTCGATGGTGGGCCCTGCACGGCGGGGCTGGAATCGACCATTCTTGCGATCGATGGCGAGCGGCTGATCCAGCTCCGGGCCGGCGCCCTGGCGCGCGAGGAGATCGAAGCCGCTCTCGGCATGCCCGTGGAGCAGGCCGTTGAAGGCGAAGCCATTTCCGCGCCCGGCATGCTGCTCAGCCACTATGCGCCCGAGGCCGGCATTCGCCTCAATGCAGCGCCGCGCCCCGGCGAGGCTTTTCTGGCCTTCGGCGCCGCAGCCGCCTTCGACGGGCCCACGCTCAATCTGTCGCCGAGCGGCGATCTGCGCGAAGCGGCACGGAATCTTTTCTCGATGCTGCATGAACTCGATGCATCAGGCGCGACAACCATCGCGGTCGCACCGATCCCGCAAGCGGGTCTCGGCGAAGCCATCAATGATCGCCTGAGCCGCGCCGCCGCGCCCCGGACCTGAGTGTCGCGCCTCGAAAGGCGCGAGACCCATTCTAGTCCCTCACCGAATAGGGCTTCTGATCCCGCATGAAGCGGGCGAGGGCCTCGAGATCGGGGTCGCCGCCCGGTGGCAGCACCACGCGAACATTGACGTAGAGATCGCCATCGCCGTAGAGCCCCTTGCCCTTGAGACGTAGGGCCTTGGAGGTGTCCACCCCTGGCGGCAGGTTCAACTCCACCGAACCATCCAGCGTCGGCACCCGCACTTTGGCGCCCAGCACCGCCTCATAAAGCGTCACCGGCACATCGGTGCGGATATCCTTGCCATCGCGGCGGAAGGTCTTGGATTTCTCGAAGCGCACGGTCACCAGCGCATCGCCGGGTTCCCCGCCATAGGGGCTGGGCGAGCCCTGGCCCTTGAGCCGGATCTGCTGGCCTTCTTCCACCTTTTCCGGCAGCTTCACCGACAGCACTTTGCCCGAGGGCATGCGCACCGGCACCGAGGCTGCCTTATGCGCATCCTCGAAGGAAATCGTGGCGTTCACGACGATATCTTCGCCCTTGCCCGAGCGGGCGCCAGCTCCAGCGCCGCCAGCGGTTGCGCCGGCAAACGGGTCCCACTGCGCACCGCCGGCCGAGGAGGTCCTGCCGCCGCCGCGTGGTTGGCCGCCAAAGCCGCTCATGAATTCCTTGAGGATGTCCTCGGCCGAAAAGCCGCCGGCACCCGCCCCGGGGCGTGCGCCGCGATTGGCACCGCCACCGCCGAAACCGCCATTGCCGAAGCCGGCAAAGCGTGGATTGCCGTCGGCGTCGATTTCCCCGCGGTCGAACTGAGCCCGCTTCTCGGTGTTGCTCAAAAGGTCATAGGCATGGGTCGCCTCGGCAAACTTGTTGTGTGCCGAAGGATCGTCCGGGTTCTGGTCGGGGTGATATTTCTTGGCCAGCTTGCGGTAGGCAGACTTGATGTCCTTTTCGCTCGCTGCCCGCGACACCCCAAGCACGGTATAAGGATCGCGCATTTGGTCCTATCTTCTGGGTTGGGCGTTGCTTGCCCGACATTTCGAGTTCTATATGGCCACGCCCCCCGCCCTTGTCCAGTTTTGCAGGGGCTCAAGCGCAGGAATAATGACGATGCTGCAGACCCTCACCGAACGCCTGTTCGACGATGGTGACCGTTCGGACCTCGACCCTTTTGCCGTATTCGAGGAATGGTTCGCCCTGGCGCAGGAGAGTGAGCCCAACGATCCCCATGCCATGGCGCTGGCCAGCGCCGATGCCTCCGGCCTGCCCGATGTGCGCATGGTGCTGCTCAATCGGCGGGACGAGCGCGGCTTCTGCTTTTTCACCAATTTCGAGAGTGACAAGGGCCGGCAATTGCTCGCCAATCCGCAGGCCGCCATGGTCATGCACTGGAAGTCGCTGCGCCGCCAGGTGCGCATGCGCGGGCCGGTGGAAGTGGTCTCGGAGGCCGATGCCGACGCCTATTTCGCCTCCCGCCCCAAGGGCAGCCGCATCGCCTCGACCGTGTCGCAGCAATCGCGGCCGCTGGCGAACCGCACCCAGATGCTGGCCGAGGTCGATGCCCTGACCCGCAGCATCGGCGATGCCGAGCCGGTGCGCCCGGCGCGCTGGTCCGGATTCCGCCTCGTGCCGCTCAGCCTCGAATTCTGGAAGGATGGGGAATACCGGCTGCATGATCGGGTGCGCTTCACCCGCGCTCAAGCCGACGCCCCGTGGAGCAGCGCGCGGCTTTACCCCTGATTTGGGCTTGCCGGCGCGGTCGGTGCCGCTCCATTCTCTCGCCTGGATGTGATCCAATCTGCCGCTGGAGACCAGATGCCAACGACCGAGCCGATCCCCCAATCCGTCAGCTTTAGCGGCCGCCGGCTCGATCTGGCCTTCATGCTGTTGCGTGGTTATGCCCTCATGGTCCCTACCATCGGGCTCAACCGCTTCTGGCTGACCACCAGCAAGCGCCGCTTCTACTGGGGCCATACGGCGCTGGGCGGCGACGCGCTCGAATATACCGGTAACGCCCAGCAATTGCTGGTTGGCTTCCTCATGGCGCTGGCGGTGTTCCTGCCCCTCTATGGATTGTTTTTCTTCCTTTCCACCCAGTCGATGGAATTGGCGATCACCGGCTATGGCTGCGTCGCGGTCGGCATCTGGTTTCTGACCGGCTACGCCGTCTATCGCGCCCGCGACTTCCGCCTGTCGCGCACCCTCTGGCGCGGCATCCGTTTCGATCTCACCGGCAATCCCTGGGGCTATGGGGCCAGGCGCTTCTTCTGGTCTTTGCTCAATGTGGCGACGCTCGGCCTCGCCTATCCCTTCATGAGCGCCAATCTCTGGGCCTATCGCTATCGCCACACCTGGTTCGGTGATCGCGCCTTCAGCTTCGTGGGCTCCTGGAAACGCCTGGCCTTTCCCTATTACGGCGCCTGGCTCATCGGGGCAGGGCTGGTGGTCTACGGGATTGTCATCGCCGAACAGGGCAGGCTGTTCGAGCCGCTCGAAAACTATGATCCCGATCCCGGCGCCATCGGCCAGTTACTGATCCTCGGCCTTATTCTCGGCATCCTCATCACGATTTATCGCGCCGCGGAAATGACGCGGATGTTCTCTGCCATCCGCCTGGGCGATGCCGCCCTGACCGTGCGCATCGGGGCACTCGATCTCATCGGGCAATATGCGCTCTTCGGCCTGGCTCTCCTCGTCGCCTATCTGCTGCTCGCCGCTGGTGGCGCTTTCGTGCTGGGCCTTGTCGCGCCGGACGCTTTTGCCGGTGGCGGTTTCGATTTCAGCGCTTTGATGCGGTCGATGCAGTCCAGCGTTACCACGCTGCTCTCCATCGTTTTGGGCTATCTGCTGCTCTTTGCCGCTTTCTCTTTTGTCAGCGAACTGTTTCTCGGCTTCGGTTTTTGGCGCCTGGTCTGCAAGCGGGCCAGCGTCAACGGGCTTGAGACGCTCGCCGATATCCGCGCCCGCGCCGAGGACAAGGCCTTGGCCGGCGAAGGCCTCGCCGATGCCCTCAATGTGGGGGGATATTGATGTCCATTTCCGCCCGCTATTACGATGGCCTCGTCGCCACCTCCCATCAGGTCAACCTGTTCTACGAGCGGCTCGGTACGACTGGCGCGCTGGTACTGCGTGAGCCGCAGTCAAACGCCGAGCTGACACGCTGGCCCGCGCAAACCCTCCAGGTCATCCCGGGGCGTAGTGGCGAATTGCGGCTGGGGGCGGTGGGCCTTCCTGATGGCGCACGCGTGGTAGTCTCTGGCGAAACCGATATTGCGCGCATCCGCGCCACCCTGCCCATGCTCGAAGAGCGCCAGCGGCGTGAAAGCGGCCGGCAGGTGCGCCTTGCGGCCCTGTCCACCCTGGCGCTGGCGGCGGTTATTCTCGCCTATGCCTTTGGCGTGCCGCTGCTTGCCAGCCGCATCGTCGCCATCGTGCCGCCCGGCTGGGAGGAGGGCATCGGCGCTACCGTCGCCGGCCAGGTGGAAGCCAGCATTGGCGGCGACGCCGGCCTGCCGCTTTGCGATCCCGATCCACAAAGCCCTGCCAACCGCGCCATTGCCCGTTTTGCCGATCGTGTGATTGCCGAGGTCGGGTCGCCCTTCACGCTCGATGTGCGCGTCGTTCGCTCCGACGTCCCCAATGCCTTTGCTCTGCCGGGTGGCCGCATCTATTTCTTCTCGGCCCTGCTCAATGCCGCCCGAACGCCCGACGAATTTGCCGGCGTGCTGGCCCACGAAATCGGCCACGTCGCCCACCGCCACGGCATGGAGCAATTGATATCCACCGCCGGCACCGGCGCTTTGATCGGCTTCATCCTCGGCGACATGACCGGCATTTCCGTCGCTGCGGGCCTGGGCTCCACCATCATCGATGCCCGCTTCTCCCGCGAAGCCGAGCGGGAGGCCGACCGCTTCGCCGCCACGGTTGCCCAGCGGCTGGACTTCGATCCGGCCGCCCTGGCGCGCCTTATCGGTCGCGTAGGGCAGGACAATGATTTTAGCCGCGCCCTGGCGCTGCTCAGCACCCATCCGCTGACCGACGATCGCCGCCTGGCGCTCGAGGATCTGGGGCGCGAACGGCCGAGCGGGCTCGAGCCGGCCTTCACCAATGCCGAGTGGAACGCCATTCGCGACATGTGCAAGCCTGAGGCGCTCAAGGCGAAATGAGCCCATCTTCAAGCAAAGGAAACACCTTCGCTTTACCCTGCCTGCGATTTCAGGGAATGCGGCGCCGGTGCGGATAAAGATCAGAACCTCGAAATGGGCCATTTGGTCGCGACGGCTCGGCAGTCTCGCCGTGCCGATGCTCGTCCTGCCCGTATTTCTGCATCGCGAGCAGCTGATCGCCTCGCCGGCCTTTCATGTGGTCATGCTCGCGGCAGGGCTCGTTGCGGCGCTGGCGGTGTTCTGCGCGCTGATCGCCTTGGCGCGTCTGTGGTTCACCGGCGACCAGGGCTGGGGCAGGGCATTGGCCGGCCTGTTTCTCGGGCTGGTATGCCTCGCGCCCTTTGGCTGGTTCGGCTATCTGGCTGCGGATTATCCGCTGGTCACCGATATCGCCACCACCACGCGCAGCGAACTGCCGCTGATCTTCGAGCCCGATACCGCCGCCATGCCGCCGCCGCACCTGCTCACCGCCGAGCAGCAGGCCCGCATCTTCCCCAATGTGACCACGCGCACCTATCCGCTGGATGCCTTCCAGGTCTTTGCCCTGGTCGAGCGGCTGGCCACGGCGCAAGGCTGGGACATCAGGCTGCGCCGCGAACCCGCAGATGCCACCGAAACCGGCCGCCTCAATGCGCGGATCGTAACGCTGGTGGGCTGGCGGGAAGAAGTGGTCATTCGGGTAATGCCCAAAGCGATCGGAAGCGCCGTTGACATGCGCTCCGCCTCGATCAACGCCGTGCACGATTTCGGCTCCAACGGCGTGCGCATCAGCGACTTCCTGATTGCGCTGGATAGTGAGGTCACCGCCTTCATTCGCGATAACCGCAACATCCTGCAACCAGCCGATGACGAGGCGGCTCCGGAAGTGGAGACCGGCAGCGATTCCTAGCGCATCGGCCCGAAAAGCCTCCGTGCGCTTTTCGGAAATGCCGCTTTAGCGCTTGCGCACGAACTCGGTGCGCAGCACCAGGCCCTTGATGGCATCGTGGCGGCAGTCGATCTCTTCGGGATTGTCGGTCAGGCGGATGGTTTTGATCACCGTCCCCTGCTTCAGCGTCTGCCCGGCGCCCTTGACCTTGAGGTCCTTGATCAGCACCACCGCATCGCCATCGGCCAGCAGCGTGCCCGAAGCATCGCGCACTTCTAGGGCACTCGCATCGGTAGCAGCCATCTCCGAAGCCGGGCGCCATTCGCCCGTAGCTTCGTCATATACATAGTCGTCGTCTTGATTGCTCATATGGGTGCTATTGCAAACCGCGCGCCCAAAGCCAATGGCCAATATGGGTAATTTGTAGCTAGCGCGTCAAAGTCCGGCGCACGGCCTGGTCCCAGCCTGCGATTTTCGCCTTGCGCTCACTGCCATCCATGGTCGGCTCGAACCGCTGGTCCCGGGCCCAGCTGGCGGCGAATTCGTCCATGGCTGGCCAGATGCCGGCCTTCATGCCCGCCAGCCAGGCAGCGCCCAGGGCCGTGGTTTCCAGAATCATGGGACGATCGACGGGCGCATCGAGAATGTCGGCCAAGAACTGCATGGTCCAGTCCGAGGCCACCATGCCGCCATCGACGCGCAGCACCGTATCCTTGCCGCCGCCCTTCCAGTCCTTGCGCATGGCCTCGAGCAGGTCGCGGGTCTGATAGCACACCGCCTCCAGCGCCGCCTTGGCAATTTCCGCGGGGCCGGTATTGCGGGTCAGCCCATAAATGGCGCCGCGTGCCTCTGCATCCCACCATGGCGCGCCCAAGCCCACAAAGGCCGGGACCATATAGACGTGCTGGCTCGGATCGGCCGTGCGCGCTAGGGGGCCCGTCTCGCTGGCATGCTTGACCAGTTTCAGCCCATCGCGGATCCACTGCACGGCCGCGCCGGCAATGAAGATCGAGCCTTCCAGCGCATAGGTGCTTTTGCCATCCAGCCGATAGGCGAGGGTGGTCAAAAGCCGGTTCTTGGAGCGCACCATGTCGCTGCCGGTATTGAGCAGCGCAAAGCATCCCGTGCCATAGGTTGACTTGACCATGCCCGGCGCAAAGCAGGCCTGCCCGATCGTGGCCGCATGCTGGTCGCCGGCGACGCCGAGAATGGGCGCCGCCGCGCCGAACAATTCGGCTTCGGTCACGCCGAAATCGTCGGCACAATCCTTGACCTCCGGCAGCAGCGCCGCCGGCACGTCGAGCAGCTTGAGCAGTTCTTTGTCCCAGCTATTGGCGCTGATATCGAACATCAGCGTTCGCGCCGCATTGGTGGCATCGGTGGCATGCACCTTGCCGCCCGTCAGCCGCCAGATAAGGAAACTGTCGATCGTGCCGAAGGCCAGCTCGCCGGCCTTGGCCCGCTTGCGTGCGCCCTTCACATGATCCAGCAGCCACTTGACCTTGGTGCCGGAGAAATAGGGGTCGAGCAGCAGGCCCGTCTTCTTGGTGAACACCGGCTCATGGCCCTGCTTCTTGAGTTTGGCGCAGAACTCGGCGGTGCGCCGATCCTGCCAGACAATGGCATTGTGGATCGGCTCGCCCGTTTCCCGGTCCCAGATTACCACCGTCTCGCGCTGGTTCGTGATGCCGATGGCGGCAATATCGGTGGCGGCGGCGCCTGCCTCCTTGATGGCGGTCTTGATCGACCACAGCACGCTGTCCCAGATTTCCTCCGGGTCGTGCTCGACCCAGCCATCCTGCGGGAAGTGCTGGGTGAACTCCTTCTGTCCCACGCCCACGATCTTGCGCGCCTGGTCGAACAGGATCGCCCGGCTCGAGGTCGTGCCCTGATCGATCGCCAGAATGAACTTGGTCATGAAAATCTCCCCACCGGCCTTGCGGCTCTTTATTAAGCCTTCCCCGGCGGGGAAGGCGCCCAATCGGGCATGCGGCTATTTGCTGGCCAGATAGGCCTCAAGTCGTGCTACGCCACCGGGCTCCATGCGCAGGCCCAGCTTGGTGCGGCGCCAGAGCACATCTTGTGCCGTCCGCGCCCATTCCTCGGCAACCAGATAATCGACTTCGCGCTCATAAAGATCGGCGCCGAAATGCTGGCCGAGATCGGCTACTGTCCTCGCATCGCCGAGCAGCCTGCGCGCCCGCGTGCCATAAAGGCGCATCAGCCGTTTCATCAGATCCGGATGCAATGCTGGATAATCCATGCACAGCCGGCGCACTTCCGGCTCGAAGCTCATCGGCCCGAAATCGCCACCCGGCAGGGTGCTCTTCTTGGTCCAGGGCGCACCGCGTTTACCCAGCACGTCCTCGACCTTTTCCAATACCGATTCCGCCAGGCGTCGCGACGTGGTCAGCTTGCCGCCGAACACATTGACGATCGCGCCGGTCGTCGCATCGCCATCGGTCTTGAGCACGTAGTCGCGCGTTGCCTCCTGAGCCGCGCTGGCGCCGTCGTCGAACAGCGGCCGCACCCCCGAATAGCTCCAGACGATGTCGTCCTGAGTGACCGGCTTGGCAAAATATTCGCTCGCCGCTTCCAGCAGGTACCTCGTCTCCTCGGCCGATATCTTGACGTCCTTGGGGTCTCCTTCATAGTCGCGGTCGGTGGTGCCGATCAGGGTGAAGTCGTTCTCATAGGGAATGGCGAAAATGATGCGCCCATCCCCGTTCTGGAAAATGTAGCAGCGGTCGTGGTCATAGAGTTTCTTGACCACGATGTGGCTGCCCTGCACCAGCCGCACATTATGCGTGCCATTATTGCCGACCACGCCATTGATGACCTTGTCTACCCAGGGGCCGGCAGCGTTGACGATCATGCGCGCGCGCACCGTCTCTTTGCCGTTTTCGCCGACAAGCGTGATGGTCCAGGCGCCGTCCTCGCGCCGCGCCTCGGTCATTTTGGTGCGCACCTGGATTTTTGCGCCCTTTTCGGCAGCGTCGCGGGCATTGAGCACCACGAAACGCGCATCATTGACCCAGCAATCGGAATATTCGAAGCCCAGCCGATAACCCGGCTTCAGCGGCTTGCCGGTCACGTCGCGCGTCAGGTCCAGCGTCTTGGTCGGCGGCAACAGCTTGCGGCCACCCATATAGTCGTACATCGCCAGGCCCGTGCGCAGCACGAAAGCAGGGCGCAGCCCCTTGTGATGCGGCAGCACGAACCGCAATGGCCAGATGATATGCGGCGCGGCGGCCCAAAGAATTTCGCGCTCCGCCAGCGCTTCATGCACCAGCCGGAACTCGTAGTGTTCGAGATAGCGCAACCCGCCATGGATCAGCTTGGTCGCGGCCGAACTGGTGCCGGAGGCGAGATCGTTCATCTCGGCCAGCCCGACGCTGAACCCGCGGCCCACCGCATCGCGTGCCACGCTCACGCCGTTGATGCCGCCACCGATGACAAAGATATCCAGCACGATCCAGTCCTCACCCATCGTCAAGTGGTTTCGTATATAGCGCGTTTTATTTCGTTTTCAAACGTAATGAGTTTCGTTTTGCAGCCTCGCGCGCGAAAGATTGACCGCTTCCTGGGGACGGGTTACGGCTGACGCATCCTAGGGCCCATCCTCAGGCCAATGCTCGATATTCTTGCCGTCATCGCCCCGATTTTCGCGCTCATGGCCTTTGGCTATGGGGCCGTGCGTTTCCGGCTGTTTCCGGCCGATGGCATCAAGGCACTGATCGCCTTCGTCAATAATTTCGCCACGCCCTGTCTGCTGTTCTATTCGATCAGCACCAGCGATTTCCGCTCCGCCTTTAATATCGGCATCATCGGTCCGTTTTATGTCGGCGCTGCCATCTGCTTCGTGCTCGGCATTATCATTGCCCGCCGCGTCTTCAACAATTCGCCCGGCGAAAGCGTTGCTGCCGGCTTTTCCGGCACCTTCACCAATACGGTGCTGGTTGGCCTGCCGATCATGTCGCGGGCCTATGGCGACCAGGCCATGCCGGTCACGCTCTCGATCATCGGCCTGCATGGCGCCATTCTGCTGACCCTGGGCATGGTCACCATGGAGCTGATGCGTCGGGACGGCCAGTCGCTCGCCAAGACCTTGGTGGTGGCCCTGCGCCGCGTCGTCTCCAACCCTCTGATCTGGGGCATCGCCGCCGGCATTCTGGGTTCACTGGCCGATCTGCAATTGATCGAGCCGGCCGAAGCCTTCTTCGTCATGATGAGCCAGGCCGTGGTCCCCGCTGCCCTCTTCGGCATTGGCGGGGCGCTGAACGAGTTCAAGCTCTCGGAAAACTGGAAGCCGGCGCTGGTGGCCTCGCTCATCAAGCTCATCGTCCATCCGGCGCTAGCCTATGTGATGATGATCTGGATTTTGCATGTGCCCATGGACATCGCCCGCTACGGCATCCTGCTCGCTGCCATGCCGGCCGGCGTAAACATCTATGTCTTTGCCACCTATTACGACCGCGGCGTCAGCGTCGCCACCAACACCATCCTCATTGCCACGGTCATGTCGGCCCTGACCATCTCCGCCTGGCTGCTCATCTTGAGCCTTTAGGCCGAAGTTTAGGACGCCAAACATCTTCTGCTCGGTGACCTCCAATTTTCCCCACCCACAACGCCGCCCTCGGGCTTGACCCGAGGGGCATCGGCCGCTTGCGGTTTACAGCGCCTGTGCCTCACCAACTGGCCCCCGGGTCAAGCCCGAGGGCGACACTGCGTGGTTGAACCCACTCAACCCTGATAACGCACCGAGCCCTCTCCCGCCGGTGCCGGCAGGATAGCAAAGCCGTTCGGTCCCAGCGTCAGCGTCGTTCCGGACAATTCGGCATTGTGACTGACCGGCTCGAGCGCCGGCTCCACGCCGCCGACGGTGACAGTACGCGCCTCGGCCGACAGGTTGAACACGCAGACCAGGTCCTTATTGCCATCGGTGCGCGTATAGGCCAGCACCGGCTCATCGCAGTCGAAAAAGGCGATATCGCCGGTCTTGAGCGCCGGGTGATTTTTGCGCCAGGCCAGGATCTGCCGGTAATAATGCAGCGACGAATTCGGATCGGCTTCCTGCAGGTCGACGCTCAGAGCCACGGCGGCATGCTTGACCGGCAGCCAGGGCTTGCCATGGGTAAATCCGGCATGCGCCAGATTATGCTGCCAGGGCATCGGCGTGCGGCAGCCATCGCGGCCCTTGTCTTCCGGCCAGAAGCGCTTGCCACGCGGATCGGTCAGTTCCTCGAATAGGATATCCGCCTCGGGCAGCCCCAGCTCCTCGCCCTGATAGAGTCCCGCCGAGCCCTTGAGCGTGAGCATCAATGCGATCGCCTGGCGCGACAGATCGGCCGACGAAACGCTGAACGGCGTCCAGCGGGTCATGTGACGAATGACGTCGTGGTTGGAAAAGCTCCAGCACGGCCAGCCGGTGGCGCCATCGGCGAAGAAGGCTTCCACTTTCGAGCGGAAATGCGCCGCCGAGAATTTCGGCCCCAGGAAGTCGAACGAATAGCACATATGCAGCAGGTCGCTGCCCGAAGTGTACTGCTTCATCAGCTCCAGCCCGCGCTCGTCGTCGCCGACTTCACCCACCGTAGTGGTGCCGGGATAGTCGTTGAGCAGCGCCCGCACCTTGCGCAGCCAGTCCATGTTCTCCGGCTGGCTCTTGGAGAATTTGTGGCTCTGCATGTCATAGGGATTGGTGGCCGGCTTGCCATTGAGCTCCGCCAATGGCGGGTTCGAGCGCAGCTTGGCGTCGTGGAAATAGTAGTTGACCGTATCGAGCCGGAAGCCGTCCAGCCCGCGATCGAGCCAGAAGCGCATGACCTCGATCACCGCATCCTGCACCGCCGGATTATGGAAATTGAGGTCGGGCTGGGAGGTGAGGAAATTGTGCAGGTAATATTGCTTGCGCGCCGTGTGCCATTCCCAGGCCGAGCCACCGAACACCGAAAGCCAGTTATTGGGCGGCGTGCCATCGGGGTTGGCGTCGGCCCAGACATACCAGTCTGCCTTGGCATTATCGCGGCTGAACGCGGATTCGAGGAACCAGGGATGGAGCGAAGAAGTATGGCTCACTACCTGGTCCATGATCACCTTGAGGCCAAGCGCATGGGCCTTCTCGATCAACAAGTCGAAGTCCTGCAACGTCCCGAACAGCGGGTCGACCTGCACATAGTCCGAAACGTCATAGCCCATATCGGCCTGGGGCGACTGGGTGAGGGGCGAGAGCCAGATACAGTCCACGCCCAGGCTGGCAATATGGTCGAGCCGGTCGATAATGCCGGCCAGATCGCCGACACCGTCACCATTGCTGTCCTGAAACGAGCGGGGATAGACCTGATAGATCACTCCGCCGCGCCACCATTCGGTCATTCATTTGCTCCTGTTGGCCGTTATATGTCCGGGCCGGATTCGCGCACGAGGCTATAGATTTGTGCGTCCGCTGTTAATCGGGCAGCATGCAGGCGAGGAATGCAGTTGTGATCACCACCGGATTGCTGATCGACCATGAAGCCACAGTCAGCGACCTGGCCGCGCTGCTGGAGCGGCAATGGCCCGATTGGTACAATCCGCGCGGGGCTTCGGCCCGCGCCGATCTGTGCGACCGGCTGGAGCGTAATCGTCTGCCGCTCGGCATTCTTGCCTTTGCCGATGGCGCAGTGGTGGGCACTTGCGCGCTCACCGCCGGCTCGGGCGGTCTGGTCACCGAACGCTCGCCCTGGCTCGGCGGCCTGGTCGTCGATCCGGTGTTTCGACGGCGCGGCGTCGGCAGGGCGCTTCTGGCCCGCGCCAAGCTCGAGGCAAAGCGGCTGGGTCACGCCCGGCTCCACGCACTGACGGCAGAAGCGCTGGATCTGTTCGACGCCGATGGCTGGCGGCTGCTGGAAATGGTGCCGCTCAACGGCGAAGCGCACGCCGTTTACGTCATCACCGTCTAGCCGCCTCTCTTGCGCTTACACCACCGCCGAAATCAGCGGTTCCTTGGCAAAATGCCGCTCCAGATTGGCGACCAGTAACGCTCCCATGGCGTCGCGGGTCTGGTGCGTGGCGCTGCCTTGATGTGGTGACAGCACCACATTCTGCAAGTGCATGAAGGCTTCGGGCACGTCTGGCTCGTCGACGAACACATCGAGCGCCGCGCCGCCCAGCCCGCCATTCTGCAGCAGCTCGAGCATGGCCGGCTCGTCGATCAATGTGCCCCGCGCCACATTGACCACATAACCATCGGGCCCCAACGCCTCGAGCACCTTTCGCGACACGATACCCTCCGTGCCCTTGCCGCCGGGGGCAATCACCACCAACCAGTCGCTGTCGCGGGCCATGTCTTCGAGATCGTCGTAATAGATATAGGGCGTATGTGGCTGCTGCCGGCGGCCATGATAGACCACGCGCATCTTCATCGCCTGCAGCCGTGTGGCGATTTCCTTGCCGATGCGACCAAGCCCGAGAATACCCACAGTCTTGCCGGTCAATTCGCTCAACAGGCCGAAATTGCCACCGGGCCACTTGCCGCGACGCACATATTGATCCGATTGCGGAATGCGGCGTGCCAGCGAAATCATCAGGCCCACCGTCAATTCCGCCACTGCGTCATTGAGGACATCGGGCGTATTGGTGACCCGGATATTGCGGGCCTTGGCACCGGCAATGTCGATATTATCATAGCCGACCCCGAAGCTGGCGATGATCTCGAGATTGGGCAGCTTGTCCATCAAATCCGCCTGCACCCCCGAACCGGCATGGGCGCGGATACGGGCGCCGTTCGCCGCCAGCCAGCCCGTCTTGTCCTCTATCTCGTGCAGCTTGTGCACCGTGTAGCGCTCGGCCAGCGCCGCCTCGCAGAAGGCAAGCAGCTTATGCGTCTGGAGAATTTCGATGGTCATGGCGGCGCGACTCCCTTTGTCGGAAGTCTAGCGATGGGTTCCGGCGCGGCCAAGGCCGCACCACCGAAATACCGCCCTCGCCCGAAACGCTACGCCGCGCCAATGCTCACCGGCGCTCGATTTTCGTGTTCTTCGTCGGTAAACACGCGTGATCGCGTCAGAAAGCGCCGCTCGGTGCCGTTATCGAGGCTGAACATGCCGCCGCGGCCGGGAATGGCGTCGATGATCAGTTGCGTATGCTGCCAGTATTCGAACTGGCTGGGTGACATATAGAAGGGATAGCCGCCGATCTCGCCCATCTTCACGTCGCGATCGCCGATGATAAACTCGCCCTGCGGATAGCACATGGGCGATGAGCCGTCGCAGCAGCCGCCGGACTGGTGAAACATGATGGCGCCATGGCGCGCCGTGATCTCGCCGATCAGTGCAAGGGCGGCCGGAGTGGCGATGACGCGGGGAACAGGCTGGGTCATGTCAGGCTCCGCTTGAATGGAAAAAAAGTCATTCCAGCGAGCCACGGGCCGGGGGAGAGATGGGTTGAAAAGGCCCGGTGCCCGCCGGAATGATCCCTTGCCCCCGGGCGGACCCGGGGGCTGCGCTTAGGGAGGAGCGCGTAACTCGGTGAGCTGCCGTGGCTCTTAGAAGAAGCCGAGCTTCTTGGGGCTGTAGCTGACCAGCATGTTCTTCGTCTGTTGATAGTGATCGAGCATCATGCGGTGGTTTTCGCGGCCGATGCCGGACTGTTTGTAGCCACCAAAGGCAGCATGGGCCGGGTAGGCGTGGTAGCAATTGGTCCAGACGCGACCGGCCTGGATGCCGCGACCGAAGCGGTAGGCGCGGTTGCCATTGCGGGTCCACACGCCGGCGCCAAGGCCATAGAGCGTGTCATTGGCGATGGCCATGGCTTCGTCTTCGTCCTTGAAGGTGGCGACCGAAACAACCGGCCCGAAGATTTCCTCCTGGAAGACGCGCATCTTGTTGTTACCGGCAAAGACGGTTGGCTTGACGTAATAACCCCCGGCCAGATCGCCCTCGAACGTATTGCGCTCGCCGCCGGTCAGCACCTTGGCGCCTTCCTGCTTGCCGATATCGAGATAGGAGAGGATCTTTTCGAGCTGTTCGGACGAGGCCTGGGCGCCGATCATGGTGGAGGGATCGAGCGGAGAGCCCTGCTTGATCGCTTCGACCCGCTTGATGGCCCGTTCCATGAAGCGATCGTAGATGGATTCCTGGATCAGCGCGCGGCTCGGGCAGGTGCACACCTCGCCCTGGTTGAGGGCGAACATGGTGAAGCCTTCGAGCGCCTTGTCGAAGAAATCGTCGTCCTCGTCCATCACGTCCTTGAAGAAGATGTTCGGCGACTTGCCACCCAGCTCCAGGGTCACCGGAATGAGGTTCTGGCTGGCATATTGCATGATCAGCCGGCCCGTCGTGGTCTCGCCGGTAAAGGCGATCTTGGCGATGCGGTTGGAGCTGGCCAGCGGCTTGCCGGCTTCGAGACCGAAGCCATTGACGATGTTGAGCACGCCCGGCGGGATCAGGTCCTCGATCAGCTCCATCAGCAAGAGGATGGAAGCGGGGGTCTGTTCGGCGGGCTTGAGCACCACCGCATTGCCGGCCGCCAGGGCAGGGGCCAGCTTCCAGGTTGCCATCAGGATCGGGAAGTTCCACGGAATGATCTGCCCGACCACGCCCAGCGGCTCGTGGAAGTGATAGGCCACGGTGTCATGGTCGATTTCGGAAATGCCGCCTTCCTGGGCGCGGATGGCGCCGGCAAAATAGCGGAAGTGATCGATAGCCAGCGGAATGTCGGCGGCGGTGGTTTCGCGGATTGGCTTGCCATTGTCCCAGGTTTCCGCCAGCGCGATCAGGTCGAGATTTTCCTCGATCCGGTCGGCGATCTTGTTGAGCATATTGGCGCGCTCGGCGGGTGAGGTACGACCCCAGGCGGGCGCGGCCTTGTGGGCGGCATCCAGCGCCTTTTCGATATCGGCGGCTTTGCCGCGCGCCACCTTGCAGATCACCTGTCCGGTGACCGGCGAGGTATTGTCGAAGGTCTCGCCATCGGCCGCGTCGACCCATTGCCCACCGATATAGTTGCCATACTTGGCTTTGAACGGCGACTTGCTGCGCTGGTCCAGGAATTGGGGTTTGTTCAAGGCTTCCTCCCTTGGTTCTTGAATGGAAGCCAGAGGAGCAACTGCCGTGCCAGATCGCTCAGAACCTTGATTTTGCTGCCCAAGTCTTCGTGATCACGGTTTTGCTTTACGCCGTCGATCCATGGGTGCAACACTTTGCAACAACCAGAACCGATGGCAGACGCAACATCTGTTGCATACTGCCACACACTGGGAGGAAGATGAGCATGAACCAGTCGTCTGACCATGTATTAGCTGCGGCACGCGAAAAATTCTTCTCCGGACGCAGCCTGCCAGACGGGCTGGTGCCGGCGCCCATCCTGCGCAGCTGGCAGCGATGCGCCGAAAAAGGGCTCGATGCCGGCGACAGCATCCATGCCGAGCCGCTCACCTCGACCGAATTGCGTCAGCTGCAGCAGCAGAACGAGGCCCTGCGGCTGCTCAGCCGCCCCGAGCTTGCGACGCTCCGCTCCGAAGCCAAGCTCACTGAAAGCGTCGTCATCCTCACCGACGCCAAGGGCACCGTGCTCGATGTGGTCGGCAGTCCCGAATTTGCGGGCGAGGCTGCGCGGGTGTCGCTACAGCCGGGTGTCGCCTGGTCGGAAATGTCCACCGGCACCAATGCCATCGGCACAGCCATGGCCGAGCGTCGCGCCATTGCCGTCCACGGCGCCGAGCACTTCTTCGAGCCGCACGGCATTCTCCATTGCGCCGCCTCGCCTATCTTCGACCCCTTCGGCAAGCTGGCCGGCGTGCTCGACATGTCCGGCCATGCCACTGCCGAACACACCCATGCGCTGGGCCTGGTACGGCTGGCCGTCGAGCAGATCGAGCACCGCTTCTTCGCCCGCGGCTTCGAAGACAAGACAGTGCTGCGCTTCCACCGCCATGGCGACATGCTCGGCACCCCGCGCGAAGGCGTTCTGGTCTTCGACGGCGACCGGCTGATCGCCGGCAATCGCCGGGCGCTCAGCCTTCTGGGCCTTGATCGCCAGGCCCTGCGCAAAACCCGCAGCGACGAATTGTTCGAGCGGCTCGACACCGAACTGCGCTCCGTGTCCGGCGAGAAATTCTCCGCCGCCATCGCGCGTCCGGATCAAAGCCACGCCCGCACCAGCCATGTGGTCAAAACCCCCGCGACCTCGAATGAACCCTATCTCACCGACGAGGCGCGTATCGGCCTCGCTAAGGCCATCAAGCTGGTCAATGCCGAAATCCCGGTTTTGGTGACCGGCGAAACCGGTTCGGGCAAGGAAGTCTTCGCCCGGCACCTGGCGCAAAAATCCAACCGCGCCGGCAAGCCTTTCGTCGCCGTCAATTGCGCCGCCTTGCCCGAAAGCCTCATCGAATCCGAGCTGTTCGGCTATGAGGCCGGCGCTTTTACCGGTGCGCGCAAGGGGGGCGCCAAGGGGCTCGTGCAACAGGCCGAAGGCGGCATCCTGTTCCTCGACGAAATCGGCGACATGCCGCTGCTGCTGCAATCGCGACTTCTGCGTGTGCTGCAGGACAAGGAAGTGGCTCCCCTCGGCGGTGGCCAAGTGCGCAAGGCCGATTTCGTCGCCATCTGCGCCACCAATCGCGATCTCAAGGCCATGGTCGATGCCGGCACCTTCCGCGCCGATCTCTATTTCCGCATCGCCCAGTTCACCCTGCGGCTGCCCTCCGTCGCCGAACTTCCGGATCGGCATGCCATCATCGAAAGTCTTTGGGCCGGCCTCGACACCGGCAATGGTCCGCTGTCCGAAACCGTGCTCGATCGGCTGGCATCCTATGACTGGCCCGGCAATCTGCGAGAAATGGCCAATGCCCTGCGCACCGCCGCGGCCTTGGCCGATCCCGGTCAGCGCGTCACCCTGGCCGATCTGCCCACCGCTATCATTCAGGCGCGGTCCTCGTCCGCGCCGCTAATGCCTTCGGGCGATTTGGGAGAGCTCACCGAGGCGGCCATGCGCCGGGCGGTCGATCTCAATCGCGGTAATCTGTCCGCCGCCGCACGGGCGCTCGGCATCGACCGCTCGACGCTCTATCGTCGGTTGGTCTGGTCGGGAAAAGCCAATTGAGGGAAATCACTTGGCGCGAATGAGAGCATGTTCGGCGCTTGGTCTGCAAGTCAGACCTGCACGAAAAAGCGGCATGCCCAGGCTTTGAGCGTCTGGACGGCGGCGAACATTCGTGTAGCAATGTTTGGGCGATGGGAAAGCCGTATTATTCAAGCGGAGCATAATGGGCGACAAAACGCCGTTTGACGAAATGTACAACGCGGACGGATCGGTCCGCGAACCTTACCGCGCTTTGAGCGCCTGGTTGGCCGAACAGCCTGATAAGGGCCTGGCGCTGATGCAGACGGACGCCGAGGCGATCTTCCGCAAGCTGGGCATCACCTTTGCCGTTTACGGGTCCGAGGAAGGCACCGAGAAGGTCATTCCCTTCGACGTGATCCCGCGGATCATTGCCGCCAATGAGTGGCGCCGGCTGAGCAAGGGGATCGAGCAGCGCGTCAAGGCGCTCAACGCCTTCCTGTACGACATCTATCACCGCCAGGAGATCCTCAAGGCCGGGCGGGTGCCGGAAAAGCTCATTTTGAACAATGAAGCCTTCTGCCCGCAGATGATGGGGCTGGAGCCCGCCAAGGGCGTTTATGCCCATATCATCGGCGTCGATATCGTGCGCGTCGGGCCCGACGAATTCTATGTGCTCGAGGACAATCTGCGCACCCCTTCCGGCGTCTCCTACATGCTGGAAGACCGCGAAGCGATGATGATGCTGGCGCCGGACCTGTTCCAGCGCACCAAGGTCGCTCCGGTCGAAACCTATCCGGAAAATCTGCGCCGCACGCTAGAAAGCGTCGCACCGGAAAATTCGCGCGGCACGCCCAATATCGCCGTGCTCACCCCCGGCATCTACAATTCCGCCTATTTCGAGCATTCCTTCCTTGCCGACCAGATGGGTGCCCAGCTTTGCGAAGGTCACGATCTCTTCGTCGATGGCGGCAAGGTCTATATGCGCACCACGACAGGTCCGGAGCGCGTCGATGTCATCTATCGCCGCATCGATGATGACTATCTCGACCCGCTGACCTTCCGGCCCGATTCCATGCTCGGCGTGCCCGGCCTCTTCGACGCCTACCGCGCCGGCAATGTCACCCTGGTCAACGCGCCGGGCACCGGCATTGCCGACGACAAGGCCGTCTACACCTATGTGCCCGAGATCATCGAGTTCTATCTCGGTGAAAAGGCGCTGCTTAACAACGTGCCTACCTACAACTGCACCGACGAGGAGCAGCGCAATTGGGTGCTCGAAAACATCCATGACCTGGTGGTCAAGGAAGTGCACGGCTCGGGCGGCTATGGCATGATGGTGGGGCCGACCTCCACCAAGGCCCAGCACGCCGAGTTCAAGAAGAAGATCGAGGCCCGGCCGGACAATTACATCGTCCAGCCGACGCTCAATCTCTCCACCTGTCCCACCCATATCAACGGCGACGTCGCCCCGCGCCATGTCGACCTCCGTCCCTATGTGCTGGTCGGCGACGAAGTGCGCATCACCCCCGGTGGCCTCACCCGCGTAGCGCTGAAAAAAGGCTCGCTGGTGGTTAACTCCTCCCAGGGCGGCGGCACCAAGGACACCTGGGTGCTGGAAGATTGATGATGGTTTTTCAGCTTTTGCCTCACTCGCCGGTGTCGGCTCTATCGCCTCCCTCCCCCTTGAGGGGAGGGAATGAGGGAGGGGGTCGTTCTGTGAATCACAGGAGCACCCCCTCCGCAGCTTCGCTAAGCCTGGCGGCTAGGTTCGCTACCCTCCCCTCAAGGGGGAGGGCGGGCATGCCCTCCGAGTTGATCACCGGGAGTGTCTCCCCATGAGAATGCTCGGACGCACTGCACAGAACCTGTTCTGGCTCTCCCGCTATGTCGAGCGCGCCGAAAACATGGCGCGCCTGCTTGAGGTGGGCTACCGCATGAGCCTCACCAGCCGCCGCGAAGGTGGGTCCAGCGAACATCTGATCTCGATGATGCAGGCCGCCGAGGTCGATGAAGGCTTCTCCGCCAAGTATGAAATCGCCGATGTCGACAGCGTCGCCCATTACATGATGTTCGACCCCGACAATTCTTCCTCGGTCTATTCGTGTCTCGAGGCCGCGCGCACCAATGCCCGCTCGGTCCGCACCGCCATCACCACCGACATGTGGGAAAGCATGAACGGCGCATGGCTCGAATACTCCCAGATCAAGCCGCGCGATGTGCGCGGCGCCAAGCTTCTCGGCCTATTGCAATGGGTCAAGCAGCGCAGCCATGAATTCCGCGGTGCCCTCCTGGGCACCATCCTGCGGGACGATGGTTTCGCTTTCCTGCAGGCCGGCAATTTTGTCGAACGGGCTGACAACACCGCCCGCATTCTCGACATGAAATACTATGTCCTCTTGCCGCGCTCGACGTTGGTGGGGGGCGAAATCGACATCCAGCAATGGACGCTGATCCTGCGCGCCGCCTCGGCCCACCGGGCCTATCGACACGTCTACCACGACCGCTACAAGGCTCATAACATCACCGACTTCCTGATCCTCAGGCCGGAAATGCCGCGTTCGCTGATTTTCTGCGCCCGCTTCGTGCAGCAAAATCTCGACATGCTGTCCGAATTCTACGGCCGCAAGGAATGCTGCCACGACGCGGCAGCCGATCTCCTGGCCATGGTGGAAGACACCAATATGGAGACCATTTTCACCCACGGCCTGCACGAGTTCCTCAACGAGTTCATCTCGCGCAATAACCGGGTCACCGACGCCTTGTCGAAAAGCTACAATTTCTACTGAGCCATGCGTATCGAAATCGACCACACGCTGAACCTGACCCTGCCGCCCGGCATTGGGCAGGCCGTGCTGCACCTGCTGCTGACCCCGTCCAGCGGACCGACCCAGTCGGTCGACAGCTGGAGTGTCGAGGTGGCGGGGATCGGCAATGCCGGGCGCTTCCAGGATGCCTATGGCAATCAGGTGCATCTGGTGAATCAAAGCCGCCCTGAGGGCGATATCGTCCTTCGGGCGCGCGGCATTGTCGCCACGCGCGACACCCATGGCGTGCTCGGCAAACCGTCCGGCGAACCGGTGCCCGCACTCTACAAACGCGTCACTCCGCTGACCAAGGCGCCGGTCACGCTCTATGGCAAGTTTCGCAGTGCCAAGGAGAGCCGGATCGACATGCTGCACGCGCTGATGGCGCGTGTGGGGGAAACCCTTGGCCTACCCGATCCTGAAACCGCGCCGACCCAGATGCAGGCCACCGGCGAACAGTCCCAAACCCAGAGCCAGGACGCTGATGCGCCCGCGCCCAAGCCGCTGCCATCGGCGCCGGACTATGCTCATAGCTTCATCGGTGCCGCCCGCGCGCTCGATATACCGGCGCGCTACGTCACCGGCTATGTGCTGGAAGGGGAGGGGCTCGAACCGGGTCTACACGCCTGGGCCGAGGCCTATGACGAGGGGCTGGGCTGGATCGGCTTCGATCCACGCCTGCAGATTTGCCCCGTCGAAGCCCATGTACGACTGGCCGTTGGGCTCGATGCCGACAGCGCCCGTCCCCTGCGCACGGTTCCGGTCGGCGAGATCAGCCAGACCGTCATCGCCAAGGCAGGCTAGCGGTTCGTCTGAATCTCAGCCGACACGCTCGAGGCTTTGCGGGTGGAACAGCTGCATTTCCTCGCCACCGCCAGGCTTGCGCACGAAGGCGCGGACGCAGCCGCCCCACATTTCGACGCTGGTCGCATCGACGCCCATGCCGCGCAATCGCAGCAGGTAGAATTCATTGCGGTCCGCCTCGGTGAACGTGCCGCCGACCTTGACGCCGAAGGAGATATCCACTCCCGGCCGATTTACATAGCAGCTCGCCGCTGCCTGCGTCGCGCCGGTCAGGGCCAAGCATAGCGCCACGGCGGAAAGAATGCGCATCATCATTTCGGCTCTCCTTTTGCTTGCAGCCTACGCCGAATTGCGGCGGTCCTGTGCCCGCTTTTCCTGTCGCCGCACCAGCACGACCACCAGAGGTATGGCAAAGCTCAGCATCAAGAGGCGAATGACATGGTGCGCGGCGATGAAGGCGGTATCGTAGCCCAGCGCAATCCCCAGCGCGCCCATGCCTTCGAGCGCGCCGGGCGACAGGCCCAGCCAGATCTGCCCGAATGGCATGTCCACCAATTGCGCCACGCCCAGCGCCATCAGCGTCACGATCCCCACGGTCATCGCCGTGGCGATCAGCCCGCCCTTGGCAGCTGCGAGAAACTCCGCCCTGGTAATACCGACAAAGCGCGAGCCGATCAGCGCTCCGGTGAGGATGAAGGTGATGGTGACGAGCGGCGTCGGCATGGCCGCCTCGTAAAGCCCCGCCAGCTTCGCCCCCGTCGCCACCGCCATGGCGCCAAGCACCATTCCGGCGGGCACTTTGGCCCAAAGGAAGACCAGCCCGCCTGCAACACAGGCCCCCGCCAGCACCAGCACTTGCAGCGGCGACAGGAAGTCGCTGGGCAGTGGCGGTGGGAAATGGTCGATCGGCAGGAAGAGCGTGCCGATGGGCACAGCGATGGTCAGCATCAATATGCGGATCACCTGGATGATGACGATCTGCCGCGCATTGCCCACTCCAGTCGCGGCAATGCCCATGACGAAGGAGAGATGACCCGGGAACGAGCTGAGATAGGCCGTGCCCACATCGAGCCCGAAGACGCGCACCAGCATCCAGCCGGTCAGCGCTACGATGATGACCAGTTCCAGCGCCAAGGCGGTCAGCGAGATCGGCCAGCTCGCTAGGAGCGACAGCGAATCCGGCGCCACGCTGGCGCCCATCGACATGCCGATGAGCACGAAGGTCACATCCCGCCATCGTCCGGGAAGCGAGACCGGCAGTCCGGCCATGGCGGCAATGGTCACCGCCAGCGCCCCGCCCATCAGCCACCCCGCCGGCAGGCCCAGAACATGGGCAATGCCCCCGCCCATTGCGGAGACGGCCACGGTAAGAGCGAAAGGCAGCAAGCGGTGGAAAGAGGAGGGGAGGGAAACCATGTCAGGCTTCCCCTAACCCAATCGATGCGCCGATAAAAGATTGATCGATCGCGTCAATCTCTATCGCTTGGATCATTTCAAACTGAGCTGAGCTCGGGGTCCTTTCGCCTCCCTCCCCCTTGAGGGGAGGGATTGAGGGAGGGGGTCCATCAGCGGGTCACCGGACCACCCCCCACCCCGGCCTCTTCACTTAAAATCTCTCCGCTGGACAGATGTACCCTTCTGAACAGTTCAGAGCCCGCAAGGGCAGGGGGATGGAGCTGCATCAACCAGAACGTGAACGCTAGCGGATCGGCAGAGCCCGCTCGGCCAGTCGCGCCCAATAGCTGACTCCGACGGGAATGGCGTCGTCGTTGAAGTCATAGGTATCGGTGTGCAACTCGGTGGAATCGCCATTGCCAATGAAGATATAGGCGCCCGGCCGCTCATTGAGCATGAAGGAAAAATCTTCCCCGCCCATTGAGGGCACGGTGTCGTCGTCGACGCGATCCGCGCCGACGATTTCCCGCGCCACATCGGCGGCAAAGGCCGTCTGCTCGGGAGCGTTGACCGTCACCGGATAGCCGCGCACATAGCGGATGCTGGCCCGCGCGCCAAAACTGTCGGCGAACTGCGGCACCATTTCGACGAGGCGCTGCTCGATGAAATCCTGCACGCCGCTATCGAGCGTCCGCACCGTGCCGGTGATCTTGGCGGTGCGCGAGATCACGTTATCGGCCTCGCCCGCTTCGATCATGGTCACGCTCAACACCGCGCTTTCCAGCGGGTCGAGATTGCGCGACACGATGGTTTGCAGCGCCGTCACCATCTGCGCGGCGACAATGATCGGGTCGATGGTCTGCTGCGGCCGCGCCGCATGGCCGCCACGTCCCTCGATGTCGATATAGAAGCGGTCGGTCGCCGCCATGATGCCGCCGGTACGGATACCGAACTGGCCCACCGGCATCCCCGGCCAATTGTGCATGCCATAGACTTCGGTGATGGCGAAGCGGTCGATCAGCCCGTCCTCGATCATCACCCTCCCGCCGCCACCGCCCTCTTCGGCGGGCTGGAAGATCACGGCGACACGGCCATCGAAATTGCGGGTCTCGGCCAGATATTTCGCCGCGCCCAGCAGCATGGCGGTGTGCCCGTCATGGCCGCAGGCATGCATCTTGCCATCCACAGTCGATGCATAGGCGGCGCCGGTCTTTTCGGTGATCGAGAGCGCGTCCATGTCGGCGCGCAACCCGATGGTGCGGTTGCTGGTATTGCCGCGGCCATTGATGATGCCGACAACACCAGTGCGACCAAGGCCCGTCACCACTTCGTCGCAGCCGAAGGCCCGCAGCTTCTCCGCCACGATCCCTGCCGTCCTGTGCACGTCGAACAGCAGTTCGGGATGCGCGTGCAGGTCACGACGCCAGGCTGCGATTTCGGGCTGGAACTCGGCAATACGGTTAAGGACAGGCATAAAACGTCCGAAGCATTTGGGATGAAGCGACAATGTCGCTGCCCTAAGCGGCGGCGTCAACCTTTGCGCGCATGTCAAACGCGTGAGCCGGCCCGTTACGGCACCTGCTGCACGGTACTCCTTTCCAACAAATTCAGCGCAATCGAACCGATATTCCCTCTGCGCGCCTTGTCCGCACTTCCCCTTTTTGCGATTGAAGCGCCAACCTGACGGAGCTGCTTATGAAAATTCTCGTCGCGGTGAAGCGCGTGGTCGATCACAACGTGCGCATTCGTGTCCGCCCAGATGGCTCGGGCGTCGAGACATCGGGCGTGCGCATGTCGATGAACCCCTTCTGCAAGCATGCAGTCGAGGCCGCCGTGCAGCTGGCCGAAGCCGGTCAGGCCAGCGAAATCGTCGTGGTGTCCATCGGCCCCAAAGCCAGCAACGACGTCATTCTGACGGCCTTGGCCATGGGCGCGCATCGCGGCATTCTGCTCGAAACCGACGCACCGCTCGAAACCCTCGCCATCGCCAAGCTCCTCGCCAAGGTAGTCGAAGAAGAACAGCCCGATCTGGTGCTGCTCGGCAAGCAGGCTGTGGATGACGACAGCAATCACGTCGGCCAGATGCTGGCCGCTCTCACCAATCGTCCCCAGGCCACCTTTGCCTCCGAGATCAAGCTCGGGGATGGCCGCCTCGAGGTCACCCGCGAAGTCGATTATGGCCGCGAGACTGTCAGCCTGCCGCTCCCGGCCATCGTCACTGCCGATCTGCGTCTCAATACCCCGCGCAATGCCGCCTTGCCCATGGTGATGAAGGCCCGCTCCAAGCCGCTGGCCGTGCGCCCTGCCGCCGATTTCGGTGTCGATCTCACCCCGCGCCTCGCCGTGGAAAAGGTCTCTCCCCCCGCCGAGCGCATCACCGGTCGTACCCTTGGCTCCGTCTCCGAACTGGCCGCGGTGATCGCCGCCGAAATCAATGCGATGGAGGCGATCTGATGAGCGTCCTGGTTCTCGCCGAAGTCGATAACGGCGCCCTGTCGCCGGCCACCGCCCGCACCGTCGCGGCATCAGCCGAACTCGGCGCCGTCGACCTGCTGGTCCTGGGCGATGCCGCCACTGCCCAGGCTGCCGCCGCTATTGCCGGCGTACAAAAAGTGCTCCTCGCACCGTCCGAACCTATGGCCGACGCCATTTCCGGCCTGCTTGAAACCCTGGCGCCCAGCTACACCTATCTCGCCGCTGCGGCATCGACGCTGGGCAAGGATGTCATGCCGCGCCTCGCCGCTCGTCTCGATATCCAGCCGGTGACCGATATCGTCGCCATCGAAAGCCCCAACCGCTTCGTGCGCCCGATCTATGCCGGCAACGCGCTCGAGACCGTCTCCGATCCGCAGCCGCGCCACGTCCTCACCATCCGCGCTTCCGCCTTCCGCCCTGCTTCCGGCGGCAATGCCGCGCCGGTCGAGACGCTGAGCACCCCAGTGGCCTCCGCCGCCCGCTTCATCGCCGCTCACCGCACCGAGAGCGACATCCCCGATCTCGCCACCGCCCAGATCGTGGTCGGTGGCGGCGTCTCCGTTGGCTCCGCTGACGGCTTCAAGCTCATCGAGCAACTGGGCAAGACGCTCGGCGCCGCCGTCGGCGCCACCCGGGCGGCCGTCGATGCCGGCTACGCCCCAAATGACTGGCAAGTCGGCCAGACCGGCAAGATCATCGCGCCCGACCTCTACATCGCGGTCGGTATCTCGGGCGCCCTCCAGCACCTGGCCGGTATCCAGGGCGCCAAGAAGATCGTTGCCATCAATACCGACGCCGAAGCCCCCATCGCGAAAATCGCCGATGTCGTGCTGATCGGCGATTTATTCGAGATTGTCCCGCAGCTGATCGCTGAACTGGAAAATCAGGGGCTGAAACGCTGATCCCGCAACGATCTCGATGTCACCCCGGCAAAGGCCGGGGCCCATCCTGAGATCGCCCGATGGATCCCCGCCTTTGCCGGTATGACATTCGGTGGTTGCCGAGCCATCCGGCAATTGCAAATATTCCCACCCGGCCTATAAAGACCGCGCCTTCTCACTGGACCTCCAGATCATGTTCGAATCCCTCACCAAGGCCCCTGGCGACAAGATCCTTGCGCTCATGGGCGAATACGCCGCCGATTCCCGTCCCACCAAGATCGACCTCGGCGTCGGTGTCTACAAAGACGAAAAGGGCGTGACCCCGGTCATGACCTCGGTGCGCAAGGCCGAAGAGCGGATTCTGTCCAGCGAAAAGACCAAGACCTATCTCGGCATTGCCGGTAACAAGGGTTATGGCAATGCCGTGCTTGATCTGGTGCTGGCCAAGAGCGTCGATCGTGCGCGCGTTCGTATTGCCCAGGCGCCCGGCGGCACCGGCTCGCTCTGGGTCCTGATGCAGCTCATCAACCGGGCTCGCCCCGGCGCCACGGTGTATGTGTCCGACCCGACCTGGGCCAACCATAACCCCATCGCCATCAATTCCGGCCTCAAGGTCGCCACCTATCCCTATTTCGATGCCGCCACCCGTGGCGTGAAGTTCGACGAGATGCTGGCCGCCCTCGATAAGCTCGGCGCCGGTGATGTCGTCCTGCTGCATGGCTGCTGCCATAACCCGACCGGCGCCAATCTCACCGATGCCCAGTGGGACCAGGTTGCCGCCAGCCTCGTGCGCACCGGCGCGCTGCCGTTCATTGATCTGGCCTATCTCGGTTTCGGCGACGGCATCGAGCCGGATGCCTATGGCACCCGCAAGATCGTCTCGTCGGTGCCCGAAGCGCTGATCGCCTTTTCCGGCTCGAAGAATTTCGGCCTTTATCGCGAGCGCGTCGGCGCCGCCATCCTGATCGCGCGCAATGCCGAACAGGCTGAGGTGACCAACAGCCAGCTGCTCAACATCATCCGTGGTGCCTATTCGCAGCCGCCTGATCACGGTGCCGAAATCATCCGCACCATTCTCGACGATGCTGCCCTGCGCGCCGAGTGGGAAACCGAGCTGGCGGCGATGCGCAATCGCATGATCTCGCTGCGCGAGAAGCTGTCCGCCGCTATCCGCGAGCGCTCGAACTCGACCGATTTCGACTTTGTTGCCGGCCACCGCGGCATGTTCTCGCTGCTGGGTCTCACAAATGACGCCGTCGAACATCTCAAGGCCGCAAACGGGGTCTATATGACGGGCGATAGTCGCATCAATGTCGCCGGCATTCCCGAAGATCGCGTCGGCGATCTGGCGGAAGCCTTTCTCTCGGCCACTCGCTGAGCCAATGCTTGCGGCCTCGCGCCGCCGTGCTACACCTTGGCCAGACCGGCCATTCGGAAGACTATTTAGGAGGGAACGATGAAGTTCTTCGTCGATACTGCAGATACCGCCGCCATTCGCGAGCTGAACGATGCCGGCCTCATCAACGGCGTGACCACCAATCCGTCGCTGATCGCCAAGTCCGGCCGCGACTTCAAGGAAGTCATCAAGGAAATCTGCGACATCACGCCCGATCCGGTGTCGGCCGAAGTCGCTAGCCTCGAATATGACGGCATGATCGCCGAAGGCGAACACCTGGCCAAGATCGCCAAGAATGTCGTCATCAAGCTGCCGCTGACGCTCAATGGCCTCAAGGCCACCAAGTATTTCCACGACAAGGGCATCGCGACCAACGTCACGCTCTGCTTCTCGGCCAACCAGGCCCTGCTCGCCGCCAAGGCCGGCGCGACCTATATCTCGCCCTTTATCGGCCGCCTCGATGACATCAATCTCGATGGCATGGAGCTGATCGAGAACATCCGCACTATCTACGACAACTACCAGTTCGACACCCAGATCCTGGCTGCCTCGATCCGCTCGGCCAACCACGTGACCCAGGCTGCGCTCGTCGGTGCCGACGTCGCCACCATTCCGCCCGACGTGATCAAGAAGTTGGCCAGCCACCCGCTGACCGACAAGGGCATCGAAGGCTTCCTCAAGGATTGGGCGGGCACCGGCCAGTCGATCCTCTAAGGGTTCGTCCCACATAGATAACTCAAGGTGAGCTTGTCGAACCTTGAGGCACAACAAAGACCTCGCCCTCGACAAGCTTAAGGGTGAGGTCTTCTTCTTTCGAGACTTGCCATGGCCGACATCGAACTCTCCGCCCAGATCAAAGCCGCGCTCGCACAGGTGGAAATCCCCGGCGGCGGCGATCTCGCTGGCTATGCGGGTCTCTCCGAGATCATCGTCACCCCCGGCGCCATCGCCTTTGCCATTGCCGTTGCATCGGGCATGGAAGCCGCCTTCGGCCCGGCCCGCGAGCACGCCCAGAAACTGGCGCAGCAATTGGGTGGCTCTCGCAAGGTGATGGTCTCGATCACCGCCGAAAAATCCAACGCCCCAAAGTTCGGCCATGGCGCGCCCCAGCCACAGGGCAAGACCCGCGTGCCCGGGGTAAAGCGCATCATCGCCGTCGGCTCCGGCAAGGGTGGCGTCGGCAAATCAACCACTGCCATCAATCTGGCTCTGTCCCTCGCCGCCGAGGGGCTCAGGGTCGGCGTGCTCGATGCCGATCTCTATGGCCCCTCCATTCCGAAACTCCTCGGCATTGAGGGCCAGCCCGCCATTCGCGATGACGGGATTTTCGCCCCGCATGAGGCCTTCGGAATCAAGGCCATTTCCATCGGCTCCATGCTGGTGCCCGGTCAGGCCGTGGTCTGGCGCGGTCCCATGGCCACTTCGGGCCTCCGCCAATTGCTGCGCGAAACTGCCTGGGGCGATCTCGACGTCCTGGTCATCGATCTGCCGCCCGGCACCGGCGATATCCACATCGCCCTGTTCCAGCAGACCATTGTCGATGGCGTCGTCATCGTCTCCACCCCGCAGGACCTCGCTTTGATCGATGCGCAAAAGGCCATCGACATGCTGCGCCGCATGGCCGTGCCGGTGCTGGGCCTGGTCGAAAACATGAGCTACTTCATCGCCCCGGATACCGGCGCGCGTTACGACATCTTCGGCTCCGGCGGGGCGGAGAAAGCCGCCGAAAAGCTCGACATTTCTTTCCTCGGCGCGGTGCCATTGGTCATGTCGATCCGCGAAGCCTCCGACGCCGGCACCCCGCCCGTCGCCGCTGCCCCCACCGGCCCCGAAGCCGCCGCCTACCGCGCCATTGCCAGCCGACTTTTGCCGCTGATCCGGGGCTAAATTGCCGATGCCCTTGGCTGGGCGGCCTGTTTTGACTAGATTTGCTGTTGGAGGTTTGGCGATGATCACCAGCAAGATGACGGATAAAGCCCAAACGACCATTCCCGAGCCCGTGCGCAAGGCGCTGCGGCTCAGTGTCGGCGACGAGATTGCCTACGTCATCGACAATGGCCGCGTCACCATCAGCCGCGCCAATGCCGTGCCGGCCGACGACCCGTTTGCTGCCTTTTCCGAATGGGACAGCGACGCAGACCGCGCGGCCTATGCCAAGCTTTGAGCGCGGCGCCATCGTCCGGGTGCCATTTCCTTACACCAACCGGCCAATCGAGCAATTTCGTCCTGCTTTGGTCGTCTCCTCGAAGGCATTCTCCCAGAATTCTCATCTGCTTTGGGTGCTGATGATCACCAGTGCCAGCAATCGTCGTTGGCCGGGGGATATTGCACTGGTGGAAGGCCATTCTGACTTTGGGCTGCCGGCGCCGTCGCTCATTCGCACCGCCAAAATGGCGACAGTCGAAGCCGTAGTCGCGGAGCCGATCGGGCAGCTGCCGGCAACGCTGCTCGACCAGGTGGATAACTACCTGCGCAACACTCTGGCACTTTGACCGGACTCCTCGGTTAAATCGATTGCATTAGCCATTCTTCCGATGCTATCCGGCTTGTCCACTGATCGGCGCATGCCGCCATGGAGGGGAATTTGTTTTCGTTTGAGCGCCGGGCATTCGGCCCCGATTTCACCTTTGGCGTTGCCACCGCTGCCTATCAGATCGAAGGCGGGCAGGGCGATGGCCGTGGCCAGTGCATCTGGGACAGCTTCTCCGCCACGCCCGGCAATGTGCACAATGGCGATACCGGCCGCGATGCCTGCAATCACTACGAGCTCTGGCCAGCCGATCTCGACCTGATCCGCGATGGCGGTTTTGACGCCTATCGCTTCTCCTTTGCCTGGCCGCGCCTGATCCCCGAAGGCACCGGCGCCGTCAACCAGGCCGGCGTCGATTTCTACGACCGCCTGATCGACGGCATGCTGGAGCGGGGCATCAAACCCTATGCCACCCTTTATCACTGGGATCTTCCCTCGACCCTGCAGGATCGCGGCGGCTGGATGAACCGCGATATCGCCAATTGGTTCGCCGACTACGCCACGCTGGTGGCCGAAAAGTTCGGCGATCGCCTGACGGCTACCGCCACCATCAACGAACCCTGGTGCGTCGCTTTCCTCAGCCATTTTCTCGGCGTGCATGCCCCCGGCTATCGCGACCTGCGGGCGGCCGCCCGCGCCATGCATCACGTGCTCTTCGCCCATGGCACCGCCATCGATGCGCTGCGCGCCGGCGGCGCCAAGAACCTTGGCATCGTACTCAACCTCGAAAAGGCCGAGCCGGCCAGCGACAGCGACGACGACAAGGCCGCCTGCAATTTCGGCGATGCCCTGTTCAACCGCTGGTATCTTGGCGGAGTGTTCAAGGGCCAATATCCCGCCGAGCTCACCGAGTGGCTCGCGCCCTATCTGCCCGAAAACTACCAGGCCGATATGGATGTGGTGTCGCGCCCGCTCGATTGGCTGGGCGTCAATTACTACACCCGCGGCCTCTACCAGGCCTCCACCGTGCCCGGTCGCCCCACCGAGCAGGTCAAGGGCCCACTCGAAAAGACCGATATCGGCTGGGAAATCTATCCCCAGGGCCTGTCCGACCTCCTGGTGCGCGTCTCCAACGAATACACCAAGATCCCGGTCTACGTGACCGAGAATGGCATGGCCGAGGTCGAGGGCGACGACGATCCGCGCCGCGTCAAATATTACGACGATCATCTCAAGGCCGTACTGGCCGCCCGCGAAGCCGGCGCCGATGTGCGCGGCTATTTCGCTTGGTCGCTGCTCGACAATTACGAATGGGCCGAGGGCTACAACAAGCGTTTCGGGCTCGTTCATGTCGACTACCAGACGCAAAAGCGCACCCCCAAGGCCAGCTACCGCTCGTTCCAGGGCCTGCTGCACAATACGCGCTGATCGCGTAAACATGTCTGGCGGGCGATTCGAAGCCCGCCGGGAGACCGCCTATGACGCTCAAAGCTGCTGACCTCGACGAGAACCTCACCCGGCTGGAAACCATGCTCGGCCAGCTCGATGAAGAGGCCATGGCGCTCTCCGAGCTCGACGGTTTCCTCTGTGGGCTGACGGTTGGCCCGCAGGCGGTTCCACAGGACGAGTGGTTGGCAGAAGTCTGGCATGACGATGTCGATCTTGCCGAGCTCGGCGTCGACCGTGACGAACTGGTCCGCCTGATCCTGCAGCGCGCCGAGACTACCGCCACCGAGCTTGGCGCTGGCGAATATGCGCCGCTCTACGAAGTGGATGACGATACCGGCGAGGTGGTCTGGCAATTTTGGCTTTTGGGTTTCGAGGCGGCCATGGTGCTGCGGATCAAGCCCTGGGAGCGTCTGCTCAAGAGCCCACCCGATGAAAACACCGCCCGGGCCATGGAAATTCTCACCATGGCCATGTCCCTGGTCGAAGCCGATCTGGGCGACGAGGCTATGTCTGAAGACGCACGCAAGGAACTCGAAACCGCCCTTGCCGACGTGCCTGATGCGCTCCCCATGGTGGCCATGGCGCTCTATGACGCGCGCCTGCAGAAACCGGCTCCCGTGCGCGTTGTCAGCGTCGGCCGCAACGATCCCTGCACCTGCGGCTCCGGCAAGAAGTACAAGCACTGCTGCGGCGCCGCCGCCTGATCGATCAGGCCGCGTCGGGCAAGCGTGCTGCCACCAGCGCCTGGGTCAGCTGGTGCTGCGGCTCGGCAAACAGGCGCTCGGGCGGGCCTTCCTCGACGATCCGCCCGGCTTCCATCACCAGCACCCGATCGGCCATGGCCGCGACCATATCGAGATCGTGGCTGATGATGAGATATGTGAGCCCGTGCTCGGCCTGCAGCCGCGACAGCAGACGCAACACCTCGCCCCGCACCGACATGTCGAGCGCCGATACCGGCTCGTCGAGAACCAGCAGGCGCGGCCGCGTCACCAGCGCTCGGGCGATGGCGAGGCGCTGCCGCTGCCCACCTGAAAATTCGTGCGGATAGCGCTCCAGCATGCCCGCATCCAGCCCCACCGCCGTCACCGCCTCTGCCAGCCGGGCCTGCCGCTCCATTGGGGCCCGCTGCCCCAGCAGATGCAGCGGCTCCCCGATCGACTCGCCGATGGTCATGCGTGGGTCGAAACTGCCGAAAGGGTCCTGGAACACCAGCGACATGTCGGCCCGCAATCGTGCCGGCAGGTCCTTGCCATGATAGGTCACACCATCGAGCACCATTTGTCCGCTGCTGACCCGGTCCAGGCCCACCACCATGCGCGCCAGCGTGGTCTTGCCGCAACCCGAAGGTCCCACCAGCGCCACGCATTCGCCGGCGCCGACGCTGAAACTGGCATTGTCCACTGCCCGTGTCGGAGGCTGCCACCAGCCGAACAGCCCGTCCTGCCGATAGTCCCGGCTGACATTGTCGATGCTCAACAGCGGTTGGGCGCCAAGCGGCATATGGGCGCGTGGCCGTCTTTCGATGCGGCTGGCCTCCAGCAGTCGCCTTGTATAGTCCGCCTGTGGAGCGGAGAGCACCGCTTCGGCGTCCCCGCACTCGACCAGCCTGCCCCCCTGCATCACCGCCACCCTGGTGCACAGCGCCCTCACTGCCCGGATGTCGTGGCTGATGAACAACAGCGTCATGCGCCGCCGCTGGCAGATCTCTGCAATCAGATCGAGCACCTTGCGCTGGGTGATGGTGTCGAGTGCCGAGGTCGGTTCATCGGCGATCAGCAAGTCCGCATTTCCGGCCAGCGCCATGGCAATCATGGCGCGCTGGCGCTGCCCGCCCGACAATTGGTGCGGATAACGCTGCGCATGCACCGGCAACAAACCGACCTCGGTCAACAGGCTCGGCAGCTCGATCTGCGGGCTGTCCGTCCCCGAAAAACGCACGCTTTCGGCAATCTGCTCGCCAATGGTCATCAGCGGATTGAGCGCCGTCATCGGCTCCTGGAATACCATCCCCATGCGCCTGCCGCGCAGCCGCGCCATGGTCAATTCGTCGGTCGGTAAATCCGCGCCATCGAAGCGCACGCTGCCGCGCGCCGTCGCGGTTTCCGGCAACAGCCCGGCAATGCTGAGCGCCGTCAGCGACTTGCCCGATCCGCTCTCCCCGATAATGCCGAACCGGTCACCCCGGCCAATGGTCAGCGACAGCTCGCTCACCGCCTCGCGGCCGGCAAAGGCAATGGTGAGATGCTCGATTTCAACCAGCGGCATGGCCCAGCCCCTCCTGCCGCAGGCGCGGATCGATGGCATCTCGCAGCCCGTCCCCGGCAATGTTGAGCGCAATAACGATGAAGACGATGGTCAGCCCCGGCACCACACTCAGCCAGGGATGGATGAGGAACAGGCTCTGCGCATCGCGCAGCATCAGACCAAGACTGGTGGCCGGCGGCTGCGTCCCCAGCCCCACATAGGAGAGTCCCGCCTCCGCCAATATGCCGAGCGACAATTGGATGGTGCCCTGGACGATGATGAGGCTCATGATGTTGGGCAACAGATGCCGCATGGCGATGGCGGCATTACCCAATCCGGCCAGCCGCGCCGCCGCCACATAGTCAAGCGTGGCAATGGCCAGCGCCCCGCCGCGCGCCACGCGCGCAAACACCGGAATATTGAAAATGCCGATGGCGACAATGGCATTGATCTCGCCCGGTCCCACCAGCGTGGTGATCAGGATGGCGACGATCACCGAGGGAAAGGCAAAGGTCAGGTCCGAGAAGCGCAGCACCACCCATTCCACCATCCCGCCCCAGGCCGCAGCGGCCAGCCCCATGGGCACCCCGATACCGATGCCAATACCCACCGCCAGCACTGCCACCATGAAGCTGGTCAGCGTCCCGCTCATCACCAGCGACAACAGGTCCCGCCCCAAATGGTCGGTGCCCAGCCAATGGGTGGCGCTGGGTCCGGCGAAGCGCCGGGCAATGGCGATCTGCTCGATGGGGAAGGGCGTCCACCACAGCGACACCAGCCCCAACAGGGCGAAGACCAGCGCCACGAAGAGCCCGATGACCAGGCTTGGATGACGCATCACCTGCCGCCGGCTCATGAGCCAGCCCTCCGCAGGCGCGGATCGACCAGCGTATAGGCCAGGTCCACCAGCAGCATGGTGATGCTGACCATCACCACCAACACAATGGTCGCGCTGCGCACCAGCACCAGGTCGCGCTCGGAAATGGCGGTAAAGATCAGCCGCCCCAGCCCGGGCAGGAAGAATACGTTTTCGACCACGATGGTGCCGGCGACAAGATAGCCGAACTGCAGCCCCAATATGGTCAGTACCGGCAGCAGCGCATTGCGCACGCCGTGCCGCCACAGCGCTTCGCCCATGGTCATGCCCTTGGCGCGCGCGGTGCGGATGAAATCCTGCCCCGCCACATCAACCAGGGCCGTGCGCATCACCCGCGCCAGGATCGAAGCCTGCGGCAAAGCCAGCGCCAGGCTGGGCAGGATCAGCCCGCGCAGCGCCTTCCACACATCCTCGTCCCAGGGCGTGAAGCCGCCGGTCGGCAGCCAGTGCAATGTCACCGCAAAGAGCAGCGTCAGCAGCATGCCGAACCAGAAATTGGGCACCGCAACCCCGGTCTGAGCCATCACCATCAGCGCCGTATCGGTGAATTTTCCGCGCCGACGCGCCGCGATAATGCCAATGGGCAAACCCACCGCCACCGAAATGATCATGGCGAACACGCTCAGCGGCAGGGTGACGGCCAGGCGTTCGGCGATCAGTCGCGCGACGGGCGCGCGCTGGGTATGCGAAACGCCGAAATCGCCCTGCAGCATGCCCCAGATCCAGCCGAGGAAGCGCTGGCCGGCCGGTGCGTCGAGTCCCATCTGCTGGCGCAGCGCCGCAACCGCATCCGGGCTGGCATTGATCCCCAGGATGAAGCGGGCAGGGTCACCCGGCAGCAAGTCGAGCAAGAAGAAGATAATGGCCGCAGCCACGATCAGCGTCACCACGAACCCGCCGAAGCGCCGCAGCAGATAAACGCTCATCGGCCGACCAGCCTGGGCCGGTCGGCGCGGTGGTTGGGCTTACTCCGTCCAGTGAATGTCGCGCAGCACGACGCCTTCGACGGGCGCATTCGGCCACATGCCATCCAGCTTGGCGTTCCACACGCCAGTCTGGGCCAGCTCAAACAGATAGCCGTTGACTGCATCGCGGGCGATGATGGTCTGGATTTCTCCAGCCAACGCCTTGCGCTGCGCCTCGTCGGTGGTCGCATTCAGCGTCTCGTTCAGGGCCTGAACTTCGGAATTGTTATAGCCGAAGTAGTAGTCGGGATTGGCATAGATGCCAATGTCGAAGGGCTCGACATGGCTCACGATGGTCAGGTCGAAGTCCTTGTTTGTCAACACGTCTTCCAACCACTGCGCCCACTCCACATTGATGAGCTCCAGCTTGATGCCCACCTGGGCCAGTTGGCTGGCAATGATCTGCCCGGAAAGCCGCGCATAGGCCACCGGCGGCAGCTTCAGCGTGGCGGAAAATCCATCTGGAAAACCCGCCTCGGCCAGCAGCGCTTTGGCCGCTGCCGGATCATAGGGATAGGTATTGGTGAGATCGAGATAATAGGGATGGTGCGGCGCGAAATGCGTGCCGATCGGCACGCCATAGCCATAGGTTGCACCCTCGATGATCTCGGCCCGGTCCAGCCCATGGGCAATGGCCTGGCGCACCTTGAGATTGTCGAATGGCGCCTTGCGGTTATTGGTGGCGAGAATGGTCTCGCCCTCTGTCGACCCCACCAGCACCTTGAACTGCGGATTGCCCTCGAAAATGGCCAGCGCCTCGGGCGCGAAATTATTGGTCCCGTCGATATCCCCAGCCAACAGCGCATTGGTCATCGTCGCGGTGTCGGAAATGAACACATAGCTCGCCTTGGTCAGCGATGGCTTGTCGCCCCAATAGGGGCCGTATTGCTCGAGGATCACCCGGCTGCCGCGATCCCACTGCAGGAAGGCGAACGGCCCGGTGCCGATTGGCTCGCTGGCATTGTTATCGGCGCTTTCCGGCGCCACGATCACCGCATCGCCGCGCCCGAGATTGAACAGGAACAGCCCGTCCGGCCGCGACAGGGTGAACTCGACTGTCAGCGGATCGATCACTGTCACGGCCGTGATCGGCGCATAGAGCGCCTTCTGCGCATTGACGCTGTCCTCGGCCAGCAGCCGATCGAAGGTGAATTTTACGTCCTCGGCATCGAAACTGGTGCCATCATGGAAGGTGACGCCGTCATGCAGGCTGAAGCGATAGCTCAGCCCATCTTCGCTAATGGTCCAGCTCTCGGCCAGGCCCGGCTGCACCGCCCCGTTCTGGTCGATGCGAGTCAGGCCCTCGAAAATGTTCTGGTAGACGACGACGTCGATCGCCTCGGCCGCGCCCGCCGTGGGGTCCAGTGCCGGCGGCTCCAGCGCCACCCCGATTCGGATCTCGGTCGGCTGCGCCGCGGCCATGGTAGTGGCCAGCAACAGGCCGGCCATTGCCAGCGCCAGGGACTTCGTCGTTCGCATTGCGGTCTCCTTGAGCCGAGGCATGGGACCCTTGCCTCACCCCCTACCTATAGCAAAGTGCGGGCGTCGCGTACCGCTGACGCGTCAAACTTTCCGCCTATCACCTGCCCAGGACGCCAGGATGACCGGGACGAGGCCCGCCAGCACGATCATCAGCGCCGGCAGTGCCGCCTGCGCGAACAGGCCTACATTGGCGCGCGAATAGACCAGGGTTGAAAGCGTCTCTATCCCAAGCGGCCGCAGCAGCAGCGTCGCGGGCAGCTCCTTGACGATTTCGACGAATACCAGCGTTGCCGCCGACAGGATCGCCGGGCTCAGTGTCGGCAGGTCGATGCGGAACAATATGGCCAGCCGGCTGCCGCCGAGAGCCCGCCCGGCATCGAGCATCGAGCGGCCGCGCTTGCGCATCGCCGCGTCGAGCGTCGAATGGCTGACGGCGAGAAACCGGATGGCATAGACATAGATCAGTGCCGCCATCGAGCCGGAAATGATCAGCCCCGGCCGCCACTCGAACAGCGCCATGGTCATGCGGTTGAACCAGAGATCGGCCTGGCCCAGCGGCTGCAGCAGACCCAGCGCCAGAACCGTGCCGGGGATGGCATAGCCCAGTGTCGACAGGCGGATCATGCCATGCGCCGCCGCCGAGCCGGTCTCCCCGATCCGCGCCGCCAGCAGCCCGATCGTCACCGTCACCACCGCGCCGATGGCGGCCAGCGTGATGGTCGGCCACAGCGCCGAAAACGCCAGCGCCGTGGTGTCGGGGTGATAGAGCCGCAGCGAGAGATAAATGAGCTCGCCCGCCGGAATGCCGAAGCCGAGCGTAAACAGGCCACCGCAAAAGCCGAAGGCCAGCCAGCGGCGCGCGCCCGTCAGCACTTCTCGCGCTGGCGGCACCCGGCTGTCGCGCTGCGCCGAATAGACCCGGTTCCGTCTTGCCTTCTGCTCGGCCAGGATCAGCAGGCCGATGACCAGCACCACCGTCACCGCCAGCTGCGCTGCGCCACCGAAATCGGAACGGTTGATCCAGGTCGAATAGATCACGGCGGTGATGGCATTGATGCCGAAATACTGTACGGCGCCGAGGTCGTTGACCACTTCCATCATGGCCAGCGTCATGCCGACCACCAGTGCCGGTCGCGACACCGGCAGCACCACTTCGAGGAAAGTGCGCCAGCCATTGGCCCCCAGCGTGCGCGCCGCAATGCTGAGCGCGGTGGACTGCATCAGAAAGAAGGTGCGGCAGGCCACATAGGTATAGGGATAAAGCACCGCCGAAAGCACCAGCGCCGCGCCCCAGGGGCTGCGAATGTCGGGAAACCAGTAATCCCGCACCGTCTGTGCCCCGATCAGCGGCCGCAGTGCCGATTGGATCGGGCCGGTAAAGTCGAGAAATTCCACATAGGAATAGGCGGCGAGATAGGTCGGCACCGCCAGGGGCAGAACCAGCGCCCAGTCGAAGATCCGCCGCAGCGGGAATTCGTAATGGGTGACCAGCCAGGCCGCCACCAGTCCTGCCGTGCCCGCCAGCAGCCCCACCGAGATCATCAGCAGCCCGGTTTCCCGCAATGCCGTCGGCAACATGGTTGCGGTCAGTCCATTGCTGCCGCTGCCCAGAGCCCCCAGCGCGGCGATAGCAAGCCAGATGATCGGCACCCCGACCACCAGGACCAGCACAAGCGCAACGACCGGCAGGCGAAAACGCCTGCCGGTCCGCTCAGATCGTCTCTGTGTGGCCTCGACTGTTATGCCGTCTCTCCACTCCGATTTAGTCATCTGCCCAACAACATTCACAGATCGTCACCCTCGGGCTCGACCCGAGGGTTCTGGTCACTGGGTCGGTTCGGCAAGTGCCCTCGGGTCAAGCCCGAGGGTGACGTGAACTGGGCAGGGCAGCCAATTGCACCTGCCTCCTCCGACCGCCCCTTACTTCTGCGGGCCTTCGTCGAACTTCAGCTCGTCCACCAGCTGCGCGGCGAGCGCGCGGTTGGCAGCGACCTGGGTCAGCGGCACCGGCGAGGCCTTAAGCTCGCCCCAGCTGGCGACCAGCTCGTTGATCGGCGCGCCGGGGACCACCGGGAATTCGTAATTGGTATCGGCATAGATCGCCTGCGCTTCGTCCGACAGCAGGAAGCCGATCAGCGCATTGGCGTTGTCGACATTGGGGGCGTGCTTGGCGATGAAGCCGCCGGCCACGTTCACCTGGGTGCCGGCGCCTTCGGCGTCCGGATAGATGATACGGGCGGCATTGGCCCAATCCTTCTGCTCCGGCTCGGCTTCATTGTTCAGCATCGCACCCATATAGTAGGTGTTGACGATGGCCAGATCGCACGAGCCTTCGAGCAGGAACTTGACCTGCTGGCGGTCATTGCCGGTCGGGGCAAAAGCCAGGTTGTCGCGCACCTTGCCCAGCCAGTCGCGGGCCTTTTCTTCGCCATTGACGGCGATGTAGTGGGCGATCAGGCCGATATTGTAGGCATGGGTGCCGGTGCGGGTGCAAAGACGGCCCTTCCACTCGTCCGAAGCCAGGTCCTCATAGGTGAGGGCGGTGGCATCGACCCGGTCCTTGGCGACGTAGAACACGCGGCTGCGCAGCGACAGGGCGGTCCAGTTGTCGTCCTCGTCGCGATAGGCGGCCGGCACGCGCTCGTCGAGCACCGGCGTGGTGATCTTCTGGGTCAGGCCTTTTTCCTCGGCGCCCACCAGATTGCCGATATCGACGGTCAGCACCACGTCGGCGGGCGAGAGTTCGCCTTCCGCTTCGACGCGGTCAAGCAGGCCGTCACCGGCATAGAGCACATTGGCCTTGATGCCGGTTTCGGCGGTAAACTTGTCGAGAAGCGGCTGCAGCAGGCTCTGCTCGCGATAGCTGTAGATATTGACTTCGCCGGACTGGGCGAAGGCCGGGACGGAAACGCCCAGCATTGTCGTCGCCAGAAGGGCGCTGAAAATACGCGCGGTCTTGGTCATTTGCTTCTCCTGCTGCATCGGGGGTCAAGGCCCCGGTTGACTGGGCGCTTAATGGCCTGTGCCTCAGTTAAAGTCAATAAAGCTAATAAAAACAAATGCTTACAGATTAGAACGGTTCAAGGGAGCAGTGGAATCTGTCAATGAACACAAGTGATTAGCTGATTATAAAAATCCGCTTTTATTGCTGTGGGACTGCCTGGTCGCGCCGCTCCACCAGATCTGCCGGGATGCGCAGTGAAAACAACAGCCCCTCCGGCCCCGCCGGATCGACGGCAAGCGACACCGCATTGACGGCCAGCAGCGAGCGCGTCAGCGCCAGCCCGACGCTGGAGCGGATCGGGGTCAGCGCCTGCCCATCCTTGCCGACGCCATCGCGGAACACCACGAAACGGTCGGCCATGTCCATGGCGGTGATGGAGCTGTCGCGCACATGGATGGCAATACCCTTGTCGTCCATCTCTTGGGCCGAGATGACTACGGCGCCGCCTGGCGGGGTCTGGTCGATGGCGCTGGCCAGCAGGTTCAGCACCGCCTGTGCCAGCGAGGCCCGGTCGGCGGTGACGCGTGGCAGCGATTCCGAAATGGCGTTGCGCACGATGACGCGGGAGACATTGGCCTGCTCACGAATGCGCAAGACGCAGCTTTCCAGCAGGCTGGTCAGTTCGAGGCTCGCGCGCTGCGGCAGGTAACGCCCATCGCGCAGTCGTGCATAATCGTCCAGCTCATCCACCAGCGCCGCGATTTCCTGCCCCGCCCGCGAGATATCCTTGGCATATTCGGAATAGCGCTCATTGTTGAGCGCCCCGAAGGCCTCGGTGCGGATCAGGTCGGAAAAGCCGACAATGGTATTGAGCGGCCGACGCACCCCACGGCTGATCCGCGCCAACAGCGCCGGATCGGCTTCATGGGCGATTGCAGGCGCCGGCAGATCGGCTTCACGCGCTCGCACAAAGCCGAAATAGCCGCTGAGAATCCCGGCCTGGCCGACAGCGAACAACAGGATATCGGTCTTGTCGTCCTGCCCGCGAAGCGAGAGGCATGGCCGCGCCGTCTCGGCAAAGCGGGCAGGGCGCTCCAGAAACGCCTGCAATTCCCCGATATCGGCTTCCCCGACCAGGTTTGAAAGCCGCGTGCCCACCACGGTGCTCGAACCGAGCAGCGATTTGGCCACCCCATTGGCGGCGCTGATCGTGCCATTGCGGTTGGCTTCGATGAAACCGTCACCCCGAATTTCGGCAAAGGCCTGGGCAAAGGCGCGCACCGCATCTTCATGGCCGGTTCGCACTTCAGTGGCGCTGGCCGACAGCATCAACGCCGGTCGGCCCTGCCAGGAAATCGACTGCAGCCGCGCCGTCACCGGCACCAGCGTGCCGTCGCGCTGCACCAGATGATTGACCGGACCCGCGCCCTGACCATCGGCGCCGGTGGCCGGGAACACCGCGGCCAGGCCCGCACTGCGCAATTGCTCCACCGTGTCATAGCCGGTCATTTCGGTGATGGCGCGATTGGCGAACAAGACCTGCTGGTCGCGGAACACCAGAATGCCCAGCGGCAGGCGATTGAGCACCAGCGTCTCGCCGCCCAGATTGACCAGCGATCCCGTCGATTGCGGTCCAACCGATGTCAGCGGCGCCAGCGCGGTTTCCCCGTCCTGGCCCTGGCCCCGGTTCTGTCCGCGATCGCCGACCCGCTCGTTGAGCACCCGTGACAGCTCGTCGAAATTGTAGCGCGATACCCGCTCCATGGCCTCGGCATCGCTGGGATCGGTCGCGCCGATTTCCGCCAGTGCCGTATCCAGCTGCTGGTCGGCATCGGCGGGCTTGGCCTCGGGGGCAGTTGCGTCCGGCTCCTCGGCCCAATGGGCGAACTCGTCCTCGGCGCCGTCCTGTTCGGTGGCTTCGAGCGGGGTAAAACCGCGCCCGATCACCCGATAGAGCGTCCCGTCAGTCTCGTTGTCCGCCTCGTCGGCACCATCAATCGCATCCACGCCCTCGGTCGATGCGTGGTCCTCGACAGGTGCGGTGGGCGGCAGGTCGTCGTCTTCGCCCAGCGGCGTATAGAGCGTGTCATGCGCCGTCAGCCGGTCCACCAGCGAGCTCAGCCGCTGCGACACATCCGCCAGCGTTGCCTCGGTCTCGGCGTCTTCGCCCCTCGCATCCTCTTCCGAGTGAGACTTGGCCGCGGCCTCCGGCTCAGGGCCGCTATCGGCCTCAGCCGGCGTCGGCTTGGCCAGCTCATCATGGCTTTCCGGCACGGCACTTTCGGGTGCGGCGATCTCATAGACCGTCTCGGCGTCGGTCTCCTGCCAGCTTTGCAGCTCATGCGCATAGCTGTGATCGGCGCCAATAGGCGTGCCGTCCATGGCCTGAACCGGCTCGCCCGCCTCGGCCTCATCGCCATCCTGTCTCGGCTCGGCAGTCGCGGCTATGTCCTGTTCGACCTCGGTCTCGCCCTCGTCCACCAACATTGCTCGCGGCGGCTCGTCTGCCGCGCTTGGCTGATCGGATTGAGCGGCCTCGATGATCTGCGGCGCGATCGGATCGACATGCACGATCAGCAGCGCCGACTCGTCATGTTCCCAGAGCAGCGGCGTGGTCGCGCAGGTGCCGGAAACCGGCTTGTCCCCGGCGAGGAACTGGATGCGTGCGAGGCTGGTGCGGCCGCTCGAACCCAGCCGAATGATGCGCTGCACCTGTCCCTTGATTGGCACCGCCAAAGGCAGACGTTTGAGCCCGTGCTTTTTCAGCTTGGCCAGATACAGCCCCGCCGCCGCATTGGACCAGAGCAGCCGCTGCCCATCCTGGGACCACAGCCAGGCCGGGCGCGCATCGTCCGCATGCTGCAGCACGCGGCGGGCACTCGGCGATGTGTTCCACTGGTCATCCATGGACGGCCTTTGTCTGGCGGCGTCGGACGCGATCCGTATCATTACGGAACACTTGTCCGAAGTTCATTAAGTGTTCTTCAATATCGTGACGGTTGCGACGAATCCAGTCCGCCGGGCTGTCCGCATTGGCTGCATCGCTGGTCATGGTTAAATGCCATGTCCTAAGGATTGGTCATTTCCGCCGCGCTGGCGCCGCTTTTGCGATAGGATGTCCACAGCGCAAAAACGGTCTTGTCATCCCGGTCATCTCGACCTATGTTCCGCCCGCTTTCGGAGCGCAGGCCTGCGCCGCCCCCGACTTGCCCATGCCGCCTTAGCTCAGTTGGTTAGAGCGCTAGATTGTGGATCTAGAGGTCCCCCGTTCAATCCGGGGAGGCGGTACCACCCTCCCAAATACTGTTTCGAAGTCGCGCCCGCGCCTCAACGTGTGATGCGCAGGGCTGAGATATTGGCGCCGATCTGGCGGAATGCCTCACGCAGCTGAGCGCCGTTCGAGGCCAGGAAGTAGTTGCTGGCCCCGCTGGCGCAGTAGCGCAGCACATTGGCGGCCGAGGTGCCTTCGCTGATGGCAAAGCCGACAGTGTAGACGGTGATGTTCGATGCTTTCATCGCATCGCAATAGGCCTGCGCCTGCGCGTATGGGCTGCCATTTGGCGCGTTACAATTGATGTGGTCAGCTGTACTGCCGCTACCGCTGGTCGAATTGCGCGCCACCACGCCATTGCAATGCACGGTGTTGAATTCGCCATCGGTCATGATGACGGCAGCCTTGAGCAGATTGTTCGTGTTGTAGGCGGCCGGGCGGCTGTCGAAGGGCCAGACATAGGCGAAATTCGGCGACAGCATCAACCAACTCCACACCACGCCCAGACTGCCCGAGGTTGACCCCACCGCTGCCAGCGCATTGATTGCCGTGCGAAGTGCGGCCTTGTTCGCGGTAAGGGGCACGATGGTATTGGCGAGGCACCCATTGCCTGCAGGGGGATAATTGCGCCCCACATAGGACACGGTCGGGGCGACATCGGTCAGCCCATTGCTGGCCCGTTCGGTCACGCAGGTGGTCACCGGATTGAGCCGCCAGAGCCCCGTTGAGCCCTGGTAGCGATAATAGGTGCAACCCTCGGCGACGGTCTGCCAGGTACAATGCATGAGGCCGGTATTGTTGGTGTATGTGCCGCCATTGCCTGCCGGAGTGTTTTGCAAAGCCAGGCTATTTGGCGTTACGTTCGAAACCTGGAAAATGTTGCCATTGAGGCTGTGTGATCCGCCGACATTGGTGAAATAGGCGTAATCGCCATTGTTGAAGCCATGGCTGTTCGAGGTCACCACCAGATTGCAATTGGCAACCTGGCATTTGATCACCGACGCTGTGCCTGAAAACGTTGTGTAGTTGCGGCCGTCAATGCCCGAAAGCCGGAATGTGTTGGCGGTCTTGCCGGTCACCATGAACGGCTTGTTGCTGATCTGGCCCATCCCTGAGTTCCAGATATAGACCCAGTCGCCGTCGGAAAAGCCATGGCCGTTGGAGGTGATGGTGACCGGGTTGGCCTTGGTCGCCCCGGTGATGGTTTTCGTCGTGCCTGTTGACCAGGAAAAGGTCGAGGTCTCCACCGGCGCACGGATGGGGCCGCGCACGGCTTCGGCATAGCTGCCGGCATTGACGGCCTGTGAGTAGGGGATCAGGGCCATTTTCGAATAGTTGAGCGTCTGGTCGTCGGCAACCACCGCCTCCATCAGATCGGTGATGGAATTGCGCAGGTCGACGATTCTCTGGCCCTGCATCGAGCCGGTCACGTCGAGCGCGACAGCGACCTCGATGTCCAGAGCGCCGCGAACCGCTTCGGCCCTAAAATTGGCCCGCAGCTCAGGCACACCTACCAATTGCACGAAGATGGTCGGCAGCGAGAAATGTCCATCGATGAATAGCGAGCCGTTCGCGGGGTCCATGCGCACCGTGTCGATGCTCGCCTCGACCTCGCTATCGCCGATGCGCTCGAGCACCAGCGCCTCCGCGCGCTCGCGGATGCGGGTTTCCGTCATGCCGCCGACCAGGATGTCCGGCTGCAGCGCCAGGACCGCCGCATCCAGCGCCGTCTGTGCGCGTTGCCTCGTCTGTTCCAGCCGCACATAATCCACCACTGCGCCACCCAGCGCGATCAGCACGACCGCCATGACGCCGAAGATCACGGCAAAGACGCCGCGCTCGTCGCGCGCGAAACGCTGCAAGAGGCTTGTGGGTGCCGACATGGCTGCTCTCCGATTGAGCTGAATGCGAAAGCGGGCGGCAAGTCTTCGCCGCCCCGGGACAGGCTGCCGGCCTGCCTACATCACCACGACCTTGGTGTTCATCTGCACCCGGCCGTAAAGGTCGATGACATCGGCATTGGTCATGCGGATGCAGCCCGACGACACGTTCTGCCCGATGGACCATGGCTCGTTGGTGCCGTGGATGCGATAGAGCGTCGAGCCGAGATAAAGAGCGCGCGCCCCCAGGGGATTGTTGGGGCCGCCATCCATGCGCGCCGGCAGGCCCGGCTGGCGTTTGCGCATTTCCGCCGGCGGCGTCCAGCTCGGCCATTCGGCCTTGCGCGTTACCCTATGCGTGCCCGACCATTCAAAACCGTCACGCGCCACCCCGATGCCATAGCGCAGGGCCCGCCCGTCGCCGAGCACGAAGTAAAGGAAATGCGCCCGCGTATCGACCACGACCGTGCCGCTGCGCTCGCTGGTGGGATAGTTGACGATCTGCTTAATATAGGCCGGATGCACCTGGACATTGGCCTGCAGCATCAGCCCGTGCCGCGGCTTTTCGGTGGTCACGGTCAGGCCCGGAGGCGGGTTGAACCGCCACGCCGCCTGATATTGCGCCTGTGCCGGTGCTGCGAACAGGCTCGACAGCAGTGCCGCCCCAAGCAACAGCGCTGCCTTTTTCAATCGAATTGTAATCATCATGCCGATCCCCGCAAATGATCGCGCGATTGTGCCGGTGAACAACCAAGGACACGTCAAGCGGCTTGGTTAAAAATCGGCTGGCTTGAACGGTTAACGATGTCTTTCGATGTCGGAGGGTGTCGTGGCTTTCGTGCAACACTGCAGGGCGTGCTGCGTCACCCTGACACATCCGCGCTTGCCGTTCACAGGGACGTGAGTTACCCACGCATATCCGCAAATGCCAACCCAGGGAGGCGCTTTATGAATACTGTTTCGTTCCGCCATGCTGGGAAACTTGCTGTCCACCCAGTCGCGGGCCGCCGTTCGATCTGACGATCGCCTGGCTGCGGATATCCAACCACTCCAAACGCTGACTCCGAGCCGTGTCGCGTCCGGATTCCGCCCTTAATCCATACTCAACAGAGGCCGGTGAGCGTTTGCTTGCCGGATACACCGATGTCTTCCAATGTGCTCGACGAGCGCAGCGTGGTGCTGCGTCTCGAATTCTCCATTGCCGACGCTGTGCGTCATCGTGGCCTGTTCGCCGTACTGCGGGCTGCCGTCAGCGCCTGGTGGGCCCAGTCGCCCCGCGGCTATAGCGAAGTCCCCGACTATCTGCGCGCCGATGTCGGCCTACCGCCTGCAGACGAACCCCTCATATGGTTCTCCGTGCCCCCGGCAGCGGTCGTACCCAGGATTGAGAATGGGAAGCGACAATGAACTTTCATGGCGGTCGGGATCCTCCCGGCCGCCTTTCCCGCCCCAGCGCTGTTGTCTCGCCAAATCCTATGAGCTAGGAACGGCACGACTTTCCAAGGTTCGACAATGTCCGAAAAGCCCAAGCTGATTACGCCACGCCTGCCGCGCGGTTTCGAAGATCGCACCCCCGGCGAGATCGCCGCAGTGGGCGCCATGATCGACAAGATCAAGGCCGTCTATGAGCGCTATGGCTTCGATCCCGTCGAAACCCCGCTGTTCGAATATACCGAGACGCTTGGCAAGTTCCTGCCCGATACCGATCGGCCCAATGCCGGCGTGTTCTCGCTGCAGGACGATGACGAGCAGTGGATGAGCCTGCGCTATGATCTCACCGCGCCGCTCGCCCGCTTCTTTGCCGAAAATTTCGAAACCCTGCCCAAGCCGTACCGCTCCTATCGGCAGGGCTATGTGTTCCGCAACGAAAAGCCCGGCCCCGGCCGCTTCCGCCAGTTCATGCAGTTCGACGCCGACACCGTCGGTGCCTCAGGCCCCGAAGCCGATGCCGAAATGTGCATGATGATGGCCGACGTCATGGATGCACTGGGTCTGGCGGGCAAGTACGTTGTCAAGGTCAATAACCGCAAGGTGCTCGACGGCGTGCTCGCGGCCACCGGCATCACCAGCGACGCGCAGAAGCTCAACGTGTTGCGCGCGATCGACAAGTTTGACCGGCTGGGTCTTGAGGGTGTCGAGGCGCTTTTGCGGCATGGGCGTATTGATGAGAGCGGCGCCAGGATGCCCGGAGCCGGCCTTGGGGCCGTCCAGGCCCGCTACATCCTGAGCTATCTCAATTCGATGGTCCCTGCAGGGCAGCGACTGGACCCCCGCTACGAGGATCGCGACCTGGTGCTGCATGCCTATGTTGTCCAGGACGGCCCCGATGGAACGCCGGGCGAGGGCGGCCACAAGGATGAGCCCTTCACCCTCGGAAAGGTGCAGGACGATTTCGCCGCCAATGAAAATTTCCGCCAGGGCGTCAGCGAACTCCAGACCATCGAGCTATTGGCTCGCGCCGCCGGCTATGGAGACGACAAGATCAAGATCGACCCGTCCGTCGTCCGCGGCCTCGAATATTACACCGGCCCGGTCTTCGAGATTGAACTGACCTTCAAGGTGCAGAACGAAAAGGGCCAGGACGTAGTCTTCGGCTCCGTCGGCGGCGGTGGCCGTTATGATGGTCTCGTCTCCCGCTTCCGCCGTGAACCGGTCCCGGCCACCGGCTTTTCCATCGGCGTCTCCCGCCTCGCCAATGCGCTCAAGCTCACCGGCAATCTCGGCGCCACCGAGCCCGTCGGCCCGGTCGTGGTTCTCGTCATGGACAAGGACCAGACCGCTCGCTATCAGGCCATGGTCTCCGAACTGCGCCAGGCCGGCATCCGCGCCGAAATGTTCCTTGGTTCCACCAAGAATTTCGGCAAGCAGGTCGCCTATGCCGACAAGCGCAACTCGCCCATCGTCATCATCGAGGGCAGCCAGGAACGCGAGCAGGGCATTCTGCAGGTCAAGGACCTGATTGCCGGCAAACAGGCCGCCCAGGCCATCACCGACAATGCCGAATGGAAGGCCGCGCGCCCCGGCCAGTTCGAAATCAAGCGCGAAGAGCTGGTCAGCGCTGTGCAGAAATTGCTGAGCGAGCAATGAGCGACTGCGCACCGATCATCCATCGCCTTTGCCCCTGCGCTCCCTCCCCCCTTGAGGGGGAGGGCCGGGTTGTTGGGTGGTTCTTTGGGTCACTGACGGACCCCCACTCTCAATCCCTCGCCTCAAGGGGGAGGGAGGCGATGGACCCGCCGATGGCGCAGCGTGACTGCGAGGCAGGGCTATCATGACCAATCCCGCCTATCGCCGCTCTCAGCTTGAAGCCCTTGTCGAAGCCCAGGGCGGCTGCCGTGCCGCCCCGCCTTTGCTGCTCAAGGCCGATCCCTATTTTGATCTCGCCGGGGAAGAGTTCGGCCGCCGCCTGCTGCTGACCACCGACACCAATGGCGCCGAATATTGCCTGCGCCCCGATTTCACCCTGCCCATCGTCACCGACTATATCGCCCAGGGTGCTGGTGCGCCTGCCGCCTTCTCCTATCTCGGCCCGATCTTCCGCCAGCGCGAAACCGGCCCGGCCGAATTCGACCAGGCCGGCATCGAGCTCCTGGCCCAGCCCGATGGTGACATCGCGCTCGATCAGGTGCTGACCTTCGCCCGCGCCGCGCTCTCGCTCTATGGCATCGTTCCGCAGGTGCATCTGGGCGGCGTCGGCCTTTTCGAAGCCCTGCTCGCCCAGGCCGACATGCCCGACGCCTGGCGCAGCCGCATCCGCCACCGTTTCGGCCACCCCGAGGCCATGGATCGCCTGTTGACCCGGCTCGAACGCGCCACCAACCAGCCGCGCAGCGAACAGCCTGCGCGCGACGATCTGGTCGAAGACGTGACCGCGCGCATGGTGTCGGCCGGTCTCAGCCTCTCCGATGGCCGCTCGCCAGAGGAAATCGCCGAGCGCTATCTCGAGCAGCAGGCGCTCGACGCCGCCCAGGTGCCGGCCGCGACGCTGAAACTCCTGCGCGATTATCTCGCCATCAAGGGGGATGCCCTCACGGCCTTGCGCCAGATCGAGGCGCTGGGCGAAAAACACCGCCTGTTCCTCGGTGGCCCGATCCGCGCCATTCGCCGCCATTTCGAGGGCCTGGGCGAAGCCCGCATCAGTTTCGACGCCAGCTTCTCGCCGCGTCTCGATTACTATACCGGCATCGTCTTCGAGATGCGCGGGCAGGGCGGCACCATCCTCGTCTCCGGCGGCCAATATGACCGTCTGCTCGAACGCCTCGGCGCCACCGCCCCCATCGCCGCCTCCGGCTGCGCCTTGTGGGTCGATCGCCTGGAAGCGGAGTGGCCGAAATGAAGGGTCCACACTCCACCGCCCCCGGAAGACGGGAGCGGAACCGTGTCGCGTTGTTGACGAGATTTCAGACAACTCACCAGCCTACTCCTCCCCCTTCTTCAGGGGGAGGCCGGGTGGGGGTTGCTTCTACCGCCACGGAGTGGCCGAAATGACCCTCACCCTCGCCGTGCCCTCCAAGGGCCGCCTCGAAGAGCTGACGCGCGATTGGTTTGCCCAGCGCGGCCTCACCATCACCCGTCCCGGCGGCGCCCGCTCCTATCTCGGCGCCATCGAAGGCTTGCCCGACATCACCGTGCGCTTCTATCCGGCCTCCGAAATCGCCCGCGAACTCATCCGCGGCAGCATCGATATCGGCGTCACTGGCCGCGACCTCATCCACGAAACCAGCGAAACCGGCCCGGCCTCGGTCGAGTTCGCGCGCAATCTCGGCTTCGGCGGCGCCGATGTCGTGGTTGCCGTTCCCGATGCCTGGATCGACGTCACCCATATGCATGACCTGGCCGACGTGGCGTCCGATTTCCGCTCCCGCCACGGCCGCTGGATGCGCATCGCCACCAAATATATCACCATCACCCGCCAGCATTTCGCCCGCGCCGGCATCGCCGAATATCGGATCGTGGAAAGCCTCGGCGCCACCGAAGCGGCGCCTGCCTCGGGGGTTGCTGACATCGTGGTCGATATCACCTCCACCGGCTCGACGCTCGCCGCCAATGGCCTGCGCGTGCTCGAAGATGGCGTGATGCTGAAAAGCGAAGCCAATCTCATCGTCAGCCGCACCGCCGACTGGTCCGCCCGCCGCCCAATCCTCGACGATCTGCTGTCGCGTCTGGGAGAGTAAGATGGAACTTGCCCTCGTCCTCCTCTGCGTCCTGGTCGGCGTCACCGCCATCCTCTACGCCGGCCTCCGCCCGCCAATGCAAAAGGCAGGGCCTGAAGTTGCTGTCGCAACTCCCGCGGCTGATGGCGAGACGGCAAGTGCCGACACCGCAGAATAGGACGTTTCGAGCTCGACGCGCTCCAACCCACCTGGCGTCACCCCGGCGAGGGCGGGGTTCATCGCGAGATTTCGAAAGGGGCGCGAAAGGTTGGGATGACAGCCCTTTCGCGCGCCCGCGCGACCACCAACACGCCTACAGATACCAGATGCCATCCGCATAGGTTTCGAGTGCATTGGCCTTGTTCTCATCGCTCTCGGAGAAGAACACCAGCAGGTCCTTGCGATTGGTCTCTCCGGCCTCCAGCTTGCCGACCCAATAGTCGAAGCCTTCCTTGTCCTCGACGCGGCCGAGTGTGTGCTTATAAAGCAGCGCGATGAAATCGGCGTCGCTCACCGTCGCCTCGGTACCAAAGCGCGCAATGAACTCGGGCGATGCCATGAAGCTGTCCGCAACATCGGCGAGCGAGGATAGCTTGTTGTCCTGATGGCGGATCCAGTAGCCCAGGCCCTCGAAATCGGCGTCGCGGTCGAGCGCGGCCTTGTAGAGGCGCACCAACTGCCCCGCGGGCCCATCGAAATCGAAGGCCAGGAACCCATCATTGAATTCGAGCCGCTCCACGTCCGGCAACGTATAGGCATAGCCCGCGCCGTTGACGCTAACCACGCCGCTATCCTTGTCCAAGGTCACGGTTACGTCTGCAAAGACAGCGAGAATCTTGGCGATGTCGATATCGCCATAACTGGTGACCGGCGGCATGTCGGTGTTGCTGCCACCATCGGCGAATTCGGGAATATCGCTGAGCAGCGTGTCCGCGGGGTACTTTGCCAGAAGCTCGTCCACCGATGACACGAAGGTGGCCTTGCCGATATCGAACAGGCCGGGATTGGCAATGAGCGCGTCCTTGGCCAGGGCCATATTGGCTTCAAGCTCCGGCGTCCACTGGCCGAAGCCGCGCAGCAACTGCTCTATCTTGTCGAACAAGGCGCCGAAATCGGTGATCACCAACCCACCCACCATCGCCTTGCTGAGGTCGATAAAGCCTTTGAGGTCACCGATGGTCATGTTTATCGTAGTCACAAAGAAATCCTCCGAAGTTTGTCCAGCGCGGCCCTGCAATGCTCGAAGAACAAAGGATACCGATTAGGACAAAATCTACTGTGCGACAGAGGCGTCGTTGACCCCTCAATAGGGGGGGCTTTCAAATGTTCTGGATGATTTTCCTGATCAGATCGCCTTATCAAGACTGTGCTTGGCGTGCTTCTACGCGTGGCGCCGGAATCTCCAGATACCGCAGGCGCTTGGCTTCGCGGCGGCCGGTGACGACGCTGTCGAGAATGGCTGCCATGGCGCCGAGGATGAGACTGGCGATGATCCCTAGACCGGAAAGGATTGCCGTCGGAAAGCGCGGTACGAGGCCGGTTTCGAAATAGTCGATGAAGACCGGGATGGCGAGCAGCAGCGAGATGATGGCGGTGACAATCCCCACCGACAGGTAAAGCTGGCGCGGCCGTTCGCGCGCAAACAGCCGCAAGATCATCTCAAGGATCGAAAAACCGTCGCGAATGGTGTTGAGCTTGCTGGTCGAGCCCTCGATCCGGCTGCCATAGGCCGTCGGCACTTCGGCATAGGGCGCACGCAGTTCCAGCGCGTGGATGGTGAGTTCGGTTTCGATCTCGAAGCCGCGCGACAGCGCCGGGAAGGATTTGACGAAGCGGCGCGACAGCACGCGATAGCCGGAAAGCATGTCGCTGAAGCCGCGCCCGAAAATATTGGCGACGGTGCCGGTCAGCACCTTGTTACCCAGCACATGGCCCGGCCGATATTCCTCGCCATCGCCGATGGCGCGACGCGTGCCCACCACCATGTCCAGCCCGCCATCGAGCAGCGTATCGACGAGAATGCGGCTCTGGCTGGCATCATAGGTGCCGTCGCCATCGGCCATCACATAGACATCGGCGTCCACATCGGCGAATTGGCGGCGCACCACATTGCCCTTGCCCCGCTGCGGCACGTGACGCACGATTGCCCCGGCCGCCAAAGCCGCAGCGGCCGTGCCGTCGCTGGAATTGTTGTCGAAGACATAGACTGCCGCCTCCGGCAGGGCGGCCCTGAATGCCGCAATCACCGATGCGATGACATCAACCTCGTTGTAGCAGGGCAGGATCACAGCTACAGAATTGCCCCGATAAAGCTTGGTCACGCCGTCGTCCTCCTTGAGCGCGCCAAATCTAGTCCAACAAAGTCGAAAAAGTGTAACGGCGCCGCACCCTCATGCTCGATCCCCTTATTCTCCTCGCCCTCATGGCGGTCGGCATGCTTGCCGGTTTCGTCGATGCCATTGCCGGCGGTGGCGGCATGATCACCGTGCCGGCGCTGTTGTCGGCTGGCCTGCCGCCAGTTGCAGCGCTGGCCACCAACAAGATGCAGTCCGTGGTCGGTACCGGCATGGCCGTATTCACCTATTGGCGCCGCGGCTTCATCGCCCTGCGCGACCTGCTGCCCGCTATTGCGCTGACCTTTGCCGGTTCTTCGCTGGGCGCCTTCACCGTCAGCCGCGTGGATGTTTCACTACTCACCGTGGCTGTGCCGGTCGCGCTCATCGCCATCGCGCTCTATTTTCTCTTCGCGCCGAAATTGTCGGACGCCGACAAGGCAGCGCGCCTGCCATTCCGCCGGTTCGTGCCCGCCATGGGCTTTGTCATCGGCTTTTATGACGGCATTTTCGGGCCAGGGACCGGCGCCTTCTTCACCGTGGGTTTCGTCGTGCTCTTCGGCCTCGGCCTGACCCGCGCCACCGGCAGCACCAAGGCGCTCAACTTCACCTCTAACCTTGCCGCTCTGGTGATCTTCATTCCCGGCGGCCACGTGGTCTGGCCTGTCGCTATCGTCATGGCCATCGGCCAGATCATCGGCGGCTATCTCGGCGCCCGCACCGGCATCCGCTACGGCGCCAAAATCATCCGTCCGCTGGTCGTCGTGGTCTCCATCGCCCTCGCCATCAAGCTACTGCTGTTTCCCTAGTTGTCGGTCTCAGAGCGGCCTTAGTCCGCAAGCTCCCGACGCACAGCAGACGCGATGAATGCCGAGCGGGTTTGGCCGCGAGATCGAGCTTCATCGTCGATCGCCTGCAACAGCCCGAGATCGAGCGACACATTGATGCGCGTCGTCGATCCAAGGTCTCGAACCAGCGGAACGGAAACCAGTATGGCGTCAGCGCGCGCCTCGTTCAGGCTCTCATCATCGACAATGGCGTCGAGCGAACGGGGCTGGGGAATTGCATCTCCATCCGCTTCCAGCATGCGGATATGCGAACCCAGCGCTTCGACGGCATTTTGCGAGGCTTCTTCCAATGTCTCGCCAGCAGAAAAGCATCCTGGCACGTCCGGAAACTGCACACCAAATGCGCTGTCGGGATCTTTGTGGATCATGGCAATGAAACGCAAAACTCGGCTACTCCAATAGTCCCGCCTGTTTCAAAATCGCCCGTACGGTGCCCAGAGGCAGTTCCCGCTTGGGATGCGGTATGGTCAGCTTGCCCGGTCGCGTCGGATGCTTGAAATGGTGATGCGATCCTGTCGTGCCGACCAGCACCCAGCCTTCACGCTGAATGGCGGCAATCAGTTTGCGACTGTTCTGCTCAACCATTCTCGCTTCCGTGTAAAATAATACACATTCTTGATGAATTCAACCAAGCGACATCCTGCCTCGACACACTCTGGGCCAAACCCAGGATCAGGCGCAAGGGCTCGCCTTGACTGTGCTCTGGACACAAAAAAGGCCCCGGTGTTTCCACCGAGGCCTTCCACAAAGATCGTGACTGGGAAGAAACGATCTTTGAAGCTTAGTGCGCTGAGCGAGAGGAACAGGCGGCAAGGCCGCCCGACCGTCGGTCGCCCCCGAGGAGGGCCAGCGGTCGGCGTTCATGCCGACCGCGATACGGCCCGTGAGCGAAGGAAGTGCTAGTTCGCTGTCGCGAACTAGAAATCCATGCCGCCCATGCCACCCATGCCGCCGCCGCCCGGCATTGCCGGAGCTTCGGCCTTCGGGGCCTCGACGATGGTGGCTTCGGTGGTGATCAGCAGCGATGCAACCGAAGCAGCGTCCTGCAGGGCGTGACGGACGACCTTGACCGGGTCGATGACGCCGAGCGCAACGAGGTCGCCATATTCGCCGGTTGCGGCGTTATAGCCGAACGAGGCAGCAGCGTTCTCGAGGATCTTGTCGACAACCACGGAGCCTTCGGCACCGGCATTGTTGGCAATGGTGCGGACCGGAGCCTGCAGGGCGCGGCGCACGATGGCGATACCGGCGTCCTGGTCGGCATTGGCGCCCTTGGCCTTGACGGCAGCCGAAGCGCGGAGCAGGGCAACGCCACCACCCGGAACGATGCCTTCTTCAACGGCAGCGCGGGTTGCGTTGAGCGCGTCGTCGACGCGGTCCTTGCGCTCCTTGACTTCCACTTCGGTGGAGCCGCCGACGCGGATCACGGCAACGCCACCGGCCAGCTTGGCCAGACGTTCCTGCAGCTTCTCGCGGTCGTAGTCCGAGGTGGTTTCCTCGATCTGCGCCTTGATCTGGCCAACGCGGCCCTGGATGTCTTCGGCCGTGCCGGCGCCATCCACGATCGTGGTGTTTTCCTTGGTGATTTCAACGCGCTTGGCCGTGCCGAGCATGTCGATGGTCACGTTTTCGAGCTTGATGCCGAGCTCTTCCGAAATCACCTGGCCACCGGTCAGGATGGCGATGTCTTCCAGCATGGCCTTGCGGCGATCGCCGAAGCCCGGAGCCTTGACGGCAGCAACCTTGAGGCCGCCGCGCAGACGGTTGACGACGAGGGTCGCGAGAGCTTCGCCTTCGATGTCTTCGGCGATGATCAGCAGCGGACGCTGCGACTGAACGACCGACTCGAGGATCGGCAGGATGGCCTGCAGATTGCCCAGCTTCTTTTCGTGCAGCAGGATCACCGGGTCCTCGAGGACGGCGGTCATCTTCTCGGCATTGGTCACGAAGTAGGGGGAGAGGTAGCCACGGTCGAACTGCATGCCTTCAACGACATCGAGCTCGGTCTCGGCAGTCTTGGCTTCTTCGACGGTGATGACACCCTCGTTGCCGACCTTCTGCATGGCTTCGGCGATCATGTCGCCGATTTCCTTCTCGCCATTGGCCGAGATGGTGCCGACCTGGGCAACTTCGGATGACGAGGTGATCTTCTTGGCCGAGGCCTTCAGCGTTTCGACGACTTCGGCAACAGCCAGGTCGATACCGCGCTTGAGATCCATCGGGTTGAAGCCGGCGGCGACGGCCTTGACGCCTTCGACGACGATAGCCTGGCCGAGAACGGTGGCGGTAGTGGTGCCGTCACCGGCAACATCATTGGTCTTGGAAGCGACCGAACGCAGCAGCTGGGCGCCCAGGTTCTCGAACTTGTCTTCCAGTTCGATTTCCTTGGCAACGGACACGCCGTCCTTGGTGATGCGCGGGGCGCCGAAGGACTTTTCGATGACGACGTTACGACCCTTGGGGCCGAGGGTCACCTTCACCGCATTGGCGAGGATGTTGACGCCGCGCAGCATCTTTTCGCGGGCTTCGGTGGAGAACTTTACTTCTTTAGCGGCCATGTGAGGCGCTCCTTAAAGTGGGTTGAACGACAGGATGGGTGCGAAGCCTTAGGCCTCGATCACGCCCATGATGTCGCTTTCCTTCATGATGATCAGGTCTTCGCCGTTGAGCTTCACCTCGGTGCCGCTCCACTTGCCGAAGAGCACGCGATCGCCGGCCTTGACGTCGAGCGCATTGATCTTGCCGTTCTCATCGCGAGCGCCGGGGCCCACGGAAACGACGACGCCCTCGGAGGGCTTTTCCTTGGCGGTGTCGGGGATGATGATCCCGCCCTTGGTCTTTTCTTCACTGTCGACGCGACGGACGACCACGCGGTCATGCAGGGGACGGAAGCCCATGATTTCAGTTCCTCTTGGCATCATTTCTGAATGCAATTTCGGTGCTGTTAGCACTCAACAAGGAGGAGTGCTAACAGGCAGCTGGGATATAGGAACGGGGTGTCAGAAGAGTCAAGGGCGCGTGAACGGAGTTTTTGCTGGCGCGTTATGGGTTTGATCCCATTTGCAGAAACGAGGGCACCGACCATGGCCAATACCGACTTTTCTTCCGCCAGCATTGCGCCGGTTTCGGGGCGCGTGCACATCATTTTCGACGATGCCGAGATTGCCAGCTCCATCAGGGCTTTGCGTCTGGATGCCCCCGGCGCGGACCCGCTCTATTTCCTGCCGCTCGAGGATATCCATCCCGGCATTCTCGAAGCCTCGGACACCCGCCGCACCGATGCCGGCCCCGGCGAAGCGCATTTTTACACCATCAAGACCCTGACCGCCGATGGTGCCGACGAGGCCTGGTACTATCCCTATGCCGAAGGTCGCTTCGAACCCATCCGCGACCTCCTCACCTTTGCCGGCGCCCGCCTCAAGGTCGAAGTCACCGAGGTTTGACCGGCTTTTCCCTGTGAGGGCCGACGACCCCACGGCCCTCCCAACCACCGGCCTCTACCCACCCACCGCTCGTCACCCTCGGGCTCGACCCGAGGGCGCGGCGGTGACTGGGGTGCCAAGACGTTCAACTCGTCCCTTGTCACCCCTCATGCTTCCCACCCTTCAGCCGCCCCAAATGCGTATCCTTGAAACCGCTGGCATATTTGAGCCCATAGCCCAGCGCGCGATCGAGCCCGATATGGGCCAGATGGATCAGCGCCAGATGCTGCAGCAGCTCGATCTTCAGCACCACGGCGATCAGCCCCAGCGCCAGTGGCACGACAAAAGTGTGCGCCAGATTATAGACCACCGCGCCGGTTCGGCTGCCGGCCGCATAGCCCAGAAACGACAGGTCCGGCGCGAACAACAGCACCGCATAGAGCCACCACGGCCCGCCGAGCAGAAAATAAAGCGCTGTCGCCGCTGCGAAGACCGCCGCGCCTTCGCTCCTCACGATCATGAGGGGTGTTCCGGTGGCCGACCCCTGTGCCGCATTGCCGTTCATCATTGTCTCCATGCTGGAACCACATGCGGTCTATCTAGCGACGACCACCCCTATTCAAAATTCTCGATGTTTCGAGGTTGCACATTCATTTTTGAATAGAGTCCCCGCTATCCACGCGCCGCGGCATCGAAATGCACGCGGCCCCTTCCTTCCGTCACCAGACTGAGCCATAAGGCAGACCATGAGCGAACAATCCTCCCTTCAGATCAAGTTGCGCCGCAAAGGCGGCGTCGGTCCCAACTCCAACTGGCACTGGGAAGTGCAGGACGCCGAGGGCAAGGTCCTCAAGTCCGGCAGCGCCGTGGGCGAAGAGCACAAGGCTTTCGCCACCGCCCGTATTGCCAAGGAAAAGCTGGAAGCTGCGGCCGGCAAGTAAGGCCCGGCCCGGATAGGATCGACGTGACCACGCCCGCCGCTGCACGAGAGGCTGCCTCGCCGTCCATCAGGAGCGGCGGCCCGCTGCGTGGCATCGCCCTCAAGGTCGCCTCGGTCTGCTGCTTTGTGGTCATGGCCACCATGCTCAAGGCCACGCAGACCATTCCTGCGGGCCAGATGGTGTTCTTCCGTTCATTCTTTGCGCTATTGCCGGTTCTGGCCTGGCTGGCCTGGACGGGTCATCTGGCCTATGCCTTCACCACCAGGCGCCCCCTTGGCCATGTGGTCCGGGGCCTGGTCGGCGTCGCTTCGATGGGCCTGGGCTTCTTCGCGCTGACGCGCCTGCCGCTGCCCGAGGCCACCGCCATCGGCTATGCCTCTCCGCTGATCATCGTCATTCTCTCCGCGCTGCTGCTGCGCGAAAAGGTCTATATCTTCCGCTGGACCACGGTGCTGGTTGGGCTGGTTGGCGTGCTGATCATCCTCTTTCCCCGCCTCACCGTCTTTTCCGGCGGCGCACAACCGGTCGATGGCACCACCATCGGCGCCTTGGCAGCATTGGCCGCCGCCTTCCTGTCGGCCTTCGCCATGCTGCAGGTCCGCACGCTTGTGCAGACCGAGCGCACCGAGGCCATCGTCACCTATTTTTTCATCAGCGCCAGCGTGCTCAGCCTCTTCAGCCTGCCCTTCGGCTGGGTCTGGCCCACCCCGCAACAGGCGGCGCTGCTGGTCGGCGCCGGCTTCTTCGGCGGCATCGGCCAGTTGTTGCTGACCTCCTGCTACCGTTACGCCGATATGTCGGTGATCGCGCCCTTCGAATATGTGTCGCTGCTGCTGACCATCATCATCGGCTTCATCATCTTCGCCGATATCCCCACCGTGCCTATGCTCATCGGCAGCACCATCATCGTCGCCGCCGGGATCGCCGTCATCCTGCGCGAACGCTGGCTCGGCCTGGAACGCACCCGCGCCAAGGAAGCCAGCACGCCTTAGGGGAGGCTTTTGTACGCGCAGGTTCGGAAACGATCGTTGTAGTGATGGAAGCACGTCGACAGAACCGCTCTCCATTTCGGCAATTCGAACTGTCTTTTTAACGTTCCAAAAGTAATTATGGGATTCATGGGTCGCGGCGGGGTTAGGTGTGTATCCGCAAGGTGCCTGACACGGCAAAGATCGCCGTCCAGGCAAGATCGACCACATAACAACGACGAAATTCAGGTCGAAGCGAGCGGGTGCACGTTACCGTAACATAGAGAGTTTCGTGCTGGTCATGGGTAGTTCGAACATGGCGCCGCCTTGGACCAATGTGACTTGCTGTTCGATATACGGCCATAGCGCAAGTATGCGTTCCATTTTTTTCACTAATGGGGCCTTGTTCAACCCTTTGGATAGGAAGAAGCCGGTTAGCCGGCTGCTTCTGAAAGCCTCGTACTCCGCCCTGACCTTTGTGATCTGCCTGTCACCAGAGATTACAACCCATCGACCCTCTGCACTGAGTTCCGGGATCCATTCAATATCTTTTACGCTTGGTCCGTAGCGATCACGCAGATGGATGATTTCGTGCATGCCAACGAAAAGAGCTGCCAAGGATTTGGCAAGAGCAGGCGGTAGGTTCTCATCCACCACTACCTTCACGCGGCGCGCAGCTCCTGCTCAAACTTTACCGCGTCCCTAACCGCCTCAATTGACACCTCGTATAATGCTGCGACACGCTCGGCGGACCCTTCGGCCTCGACTGCTTCAGCCAGCGCAATCGTCGGCACTCCGAAGTCGGCTGCTATCGGCTGCCCAAATGCGCGCTGCGGGTCAATCACCACAGTGTCACGCCCTTTATAGGGGCGCCAACGAGTGACCTCATTGCCCTCAAGATCAAGGTCCTTAAAGCTCCGTTCCAGCACCTTGGAGAATGCGTACTGGTGGCGCTTAAGGTCTAGTAGCTTTGCTTCACTGTCAGCTTCACGTTCTATGCTCTCGAGGAAAATCGTCCTTCCATCGGTCCGAAATCTGCTCGTGGAGAAAGGACGGTCATTGTCCACAACGTCCCGCGCAAAGTCCAAGCAATGCCTGATGGTCTTCAACCCAAGGCCCGCCTTTACGAAAGCATTCACAAATCTCAGCTCGATCAAGTCGCGAAATGAAAGCTCTATTTTGTCATCAAAATTCGGCAGTTCGGGTGACCAGAGGGGTGGGACAGCGTAACGCTCACCGCGGCGCGAATACCAATATCCACCTAGCCAGCGACGAACATTTATCGCCGGCATTTGGAGCAAACGCGCAGCGTCTGGCACGGCATAAAGGCCGACGCCGAGTAGTTCTTGCGTGTTTGTTGTGCTCTTGGACATGTCGCGAACCTATTGTGTGTTCTCTGCGGTGAAAAGCCCTATCTGAGCGAATAGCCCAGACTCATCTGCTGACGAAGAACGTCGCTAGCGACGCCAAGTGACGACGAGGCTACAAAAAATTCCATTGCCAATAGGATAGCCGCGTTATGGCCGCCTAAGCGGGTTACAGGTGCTGAAATAATGGCAGATTTCAGCAGCTTCGCCGCCTACCCTGACAAACTTGGGACGCAACCAACCCCGCCCCCTCAGCTCGACGCTGCCATTTCCTGGTCGCTTGCGATAGAACATGGACGGGCCGATCTCCAGCGCAGCGGTAGCTGCGCCGGAGAATATGATCAAATTAGCTTCTGAAAACGAATTTCTCCGGCGTTCAGAAAGCAGGCTTTTGAGAAAAGTCCCGGCGGGATTGGATTCGGAAGGCGAAGATCGGAAAGGCTCGGCACCGGGGCCGCTTCCGGTTGGTAGGAGCGGTCAATCTGCGACACCGAGGCCAGGATGACGCCGGTGTCGCGTGCGAATGCCTGCAAAGCCGCCATCTGCACGGAAAGAGGGGGCTTCGTTCTCTGCTGATCGAGAATTTGGAGATAATCGATGGCCGCCACGGTGCCCCTCGGCGCGCCGGTCAGGTGACTGATAATGTAGTCTGCACAAATGCCGTCAGAAGTGATGATTTCCGGCAAAGTCTGGGGCAGTTGACGAGAAAGCGCCTTGAATCGGTCGATTGCCTCGCGTTCCGAGTATTCCAGGGTAAACAGGACACTGCGCCTGCCTTCGCCACTGGCATCAAGCAAAAGCTGCAACGCTAGCCGAGTTTTACCGTGACCCGGGCGAGCCGCGATCAGCAGCATGTCTCCGTCTGTCAGTTCTGAGAGTATGCCACCCGCATCGCCAGCTGTGGCCGTGCGCGCCGCGAGCAGGCTCCATGCCGAAAATCCTTCGATGTTGGCAACTCGGTCCTGTGCCTCATGAAGCGGAATGAGCTCGTCTCGCGCCATCAGCTTGGCACGGCGCTTCAGTTTATAGATAGGTGCGGAAAGCCGCATTACGGAACCTCCATTCCGAGCGGGAAACGCAACCCCTCCTCATGCGAACGCTCGAACAGATGGTTCGATGATCTCAGTCACCCCGTATGTACGATACTTCCCCATCTGGAGGGGGGAGGCGCGGGCCAAGCCTGACGATAAAGATACTCCAAGGCCGCAATTCGGACAAGCCGAAGCTTTGTGGTGGCCTGTACGAGGTTATTCAAGCCGAGAGCTCGCCCCCCTCAGCTCGCCGCTGCCATTTCCGCCCAGCCTTGCCGCTTACGATAGATCGTCGACGGGCTGATCTCCAGCGCGGCGGCGGCCATTGAGATATTGCCGCCAAAGGCGGCGATGGCGTCTTCGATGATGCGCTGTTCCTGCTGCCACATCGGCAGTACCGGCCGCTTGCCTTCCGAGCGCGGCGCTTCCACCGGCGCGGGGAAACTGACCTGCGATTCAATATCGGCAGCGCTGAGCATGCCGGCGCTGATTTCCCCGCCGTCGAACATCACCACCATGCGGCGGATCAGGTTCTGCAATTGCCGGACATTGCCGGGCCAGTCGGCCGCCGTCAGCTGCTGGGCGGCGTCGGGCGCGAAGCCGACAAAACTCTTGTGCTCCTCGCGCGCATAGCGACCGAGGAAATGGCGGGCCAGCACCATGATATCGGTCGGGCGCTGCCGCAGCGGCGGCAGGTGAATGGGCAGCACATGCAGGCGATAGAACAGGTCTTCGCGGAATTGCCGCTCGGCGATCATCTGCATGGGATTGCGGTTGGTGGCGCAGATCACCCGCACATCCACCTTGCGCGCCGCCGTTTCGCCCACCCGGCTGATCGCGCCCGTTTGCAGGAACCGCAACAGTTTCGATTGCAGGGAGAGGTCCATCTCCCCGATTTCGTCGAGGAACAGCGTGCCGCCATCGGCCAGTTCGGTGGCGCCCTTGCGGTCTTCATGCGCGCCGGTAAAGGCCCCGCGCGTCACCCCGAACAGCTCGCTTTCCATGAGATCGCGGGGAATGGCGGCGCAATTGATGGCCACGAACCGCCGGTCGGCGCGCGGTCCCTTGGCATGCAGCGCCTCGGCGCACACATCCTTGCCGGTGCCGCTTTCCCCGGTGATGAAAACCGGCGCCGACGAGGTGGCCACGCGCCCGATCTGCTCATAAAGAAACTGCATGGCGCTCGAAGCGCCGACGAAACCGGCATAATCGGCCACCACCGGGCCGGTGCCACATTCGGCGCCCAGCGAGCGCGGGCGGCCATGGCGCTGCGCCAATTCGCCAATGCGCGCGGCCAGCGCCGTGCCGTCGATGGGCTTGGCGACATAATCATGGGCGCCGGCGCGCATGGCGCCCAGTGCGGCGCTGACCGAGCTGCCATCGGCCACGGCCAGCAACAGCGCGCCCTCGGCCAGCTTGACCAACCGCGTCACCGCGTCTTCGAGGCTTGGCGCCAGATCGAACAGGCTTGCCAGATCGGCAATGACCACATCGAACCGCGCCTGGCGCAGCAGTTCCGCCGCCGCGCGTCCAGCCTCCACCACCGTGACTTCGGGCGTCACCAGCATCGATTCGCGCAGCGAGGCGCCGATCACTCGCGCGGAACTGCCGTCGCGATCAATGAGCAGAACCTGTCCGCTGAGTGCGACTTCGCTGCCCGTCGTCATGGTCATATCGGTCTACTTGCCCCGGTCTCACGTGGCCGCCAAATGGTCCTGGCGGCCTGTCGATCCCCCCGATAGTTCCCCAATTAGGGTAAATATTCCGTTCCAGTCGCGCGCGTGCCTATCACCCGCTTTTGCCCCGCCTTGGCGCAGCTTTACCGAGCCGAACCCAAAAATCCGCGCTTTTCCGCCTGTTTTGGCCCGAAATAGCCCGGGAGAGGGCCGCGTGGCGCTTTTGCCGCTGTGGGTGCGGTGTTATGAAAACAGGGCCGAATCCCGGCGCATCAGAAGGGGTGCAGGTTCGCCCGTGCAGGCTCTGGTCTATTCGTTCATCGCGCTTGCCGCCGCCGCCATGGGCGCCTTGGCCTATTTTGCGCTCGCCTTCACCCCGGCCAATGCGGTGCTGGTGGTGGTCGTCGTCGGCTGCGTCTGCTTCGTCATCGTCGAGCGCCAGCTGCGCCAGCGCGCCGAGCGCCGCCTCGAACAGGCCATCCAGGAACTCTCCCGGCTGCTTGCCACCGATGCCCAGGCCGGCGCCGTCCTCGGTCAGCGCATCAATGCCCTGACCGATCTCAAGCTGGGCCAGCGCATCGACATGCTCGAGGCCGATATTTCCGTGCTCGGCACGGTCATCCGCCAGGTCGCCGAGGCCGTGGCCGAGGTGGAGGAGCGCGTCGATCGCCCCGCCAAGCGCAACGCCAGCGCCATGGGCGATTATATGCCGGCGCCCGTGCCCGAGCCGGTGGCCCCCAAATTCACCGCCATGCCCAGCCAGCCGGTCATTCCGCTGCCCATCCTGCGCCAGGCCGTCGCCGATCACCGCCTGACTTTTCATATCCAGCCCGTCGTCCGCCTGCCGCAGCGCCGGCCCGCCGGCTACGATCTCCTGCCGCGGCTGACGCTGGAAAATGGCGATCTGGCCGAAGAGGCCGATTTCATGCCGGTGCGGGGCGGCGAGGACGTGGTGCGCGACATCGAGGGCACGGCCTTGTTCGAAGCCATCGCCATCGCCCGACGCTCCCGCGCCACCGGCCAGCCGGTGACGCTCTATATTCCGTTCTCGCTGGCCTCGCTCGGCGATTCCTCCACCGCCGAGCAGGTGCTGGCAACGCTCGACGCCAACCGGGCCATCGCGCCGGGGCTGATCTTCCTGATGTCGGAAAGCCAGTGGAACGCCATGTCCGGTCCCGAGCGCACCGTCGCCGAGACCATGGCGCGCAAGGGCGCCGGTTTCTCGCTCACCGATGTGCGCTCATTGCGGGTCGATGCCGCCGATCTCGCCGCCATGGGCGTGCGCTCGCTGCGCGTCAACGCCAACCGCTTCATCGCCAATCCCGAAGCCTATACCGACTTCCACCTCTCCGACATCGCCAGCTATCTCAGCCGTTTCGACATCGCCCTGATCGCCATTGGCGTGTCCGGCGAGCGCGAAATCATCGAACTGCTCGACAACGAAATCCTGCTGGTCAAAGGCGACCACCTCGCCCCCGCCGGCCCCATACGCCCCGACCTCGTCCTCGAATCCGCCCGCACCACCGCCCCCAAACTCCGCCGCGCCGAACTGTAGATCACTTCAAATTGAGGTGGCCTCTGGGCCCTTTCGCCTCCGTCCCCCTAAAACAGGCCAGTGTTCATTTTGGGCTCATCGGGAGGCACGGTGACCGCGGCTCCTGCTCTCCCTCCCCGCAGGGGGGTGGCGGGCGGCGCTTTTGGCAATATCTCACCAGGCACTCGATGCTGCTCCTCCCCCCTTGACGGCGGAGGCTGGGAGGGGGTGTGCAGCACGCTCAATTCTATATGCGATACCCCTGCCTCAAGGGCGAGGGAAGCGAAAGTGCCTCGATACCGCAAAGGCCTCACCCCCCACCGGCCCGCCCTGCCTCGGCGGCGGAACAAGGTTTTGCTTGATCCTCCCGGCAAAAGAGGCTCATAGGGCGCACAGTGTTTGTGTTGCGGAGCCTGGCCATGTCCTCCCCCCTGCCGATCATTTCGGGGCTCTCCGATCTCAGCGGCCGCTACGATGCGGTGCTCAGCGATGTCTGGGGCGTCATCCATAATGGCGTTGCCGCCTTTCCCGAGGCGGTCGATGCGCTGCGCCGTTTCCGCCAGGACGGTGGCCGGGTGGTGCTGATCACCAATGCGCCGCGTCCCTCCCAGCCCATTATCGACATGCTCGATCGGCTGGGTGTCCCGCGCGACACCTATGACGCCATCGTCTCCTCCGGCGATGCCACCCGCTCCATGATCGCCAAATATCGCGGCCGCGCCATCCACCATGTCGGCCCGCCCACCGAAGACGACCTGCTCTATGAGGGGCTCGATGTCAGGCGCACTGGCGCCGACGAGGCCGAAGTGGTTGTCGTCACCGATCTCGACCACGACGACGATACGCCCGAAATGTACCGCAGCCGCGCCGAGCTTTGGCTCAAGCGCAAGCTGCCCATGATCTGTGCCAATCCCGACCGCGTGGTCGAGCATGGCAACAAGATCATCTATTGCGGCGGCGCCCTGGGCGATCTCTATGCAGCAATGGGCGGCATCGTGCTCATGGCCGGCAAGCCCTATCAGCCGATCTACGAGGAGTGCTTCCGCCTCGCCGAGGAGGCCGCCGGCAAGCCGCTGCAAAAATCCCGCGTCCTGGCCGTGGGCGACAGCGTGCGCACCGATGCCACCGGCGCCGCCCAGTTCGGCGTCGATCTCCTCTTCATCACCGGCTCCATCCATGCCGCCGAGCTCGATGCCTTCGGCAAGCCCGATCCGCAGACCATTGCCGATCTGCTGGCGCCCAGCCGCGCCCATGTGGCCGGCTTCCTGCCGCGTCTCAGCTGGTAGGCTCTTGTCCTTCCGCCGGAAACAGCAGTAAACCCCAACGCATCGGCTCCTTCGCACTCTCCCCGCCTCGGGGAGGGCCGGGGAGGGGGTCCACCAGCCAGCCCATGGTGTCCGCCCGTGACCTTCATTCGTCTCTCCAGTCTCACCGATCTGCCCGAAAGCCTGCGTGGCGCCTATGTCGCCATCGGCAATTTCGATGGCCTGCATCGCGGCCACCAGACCATCATCGCCGCGCTGTTGCAGCGGGCTCGCGCCGCCGGCGCCCCGGCGCTCATGCTCACCTTCGAGCCGCATCCGCGCGACGTCTTCGCGCCCGCGCCCTTCATGTTCCGCCTGACCCAGGGCGACACCAAGGCCCGTCTGGCCGAAGCGATGGGGCTTGATGGCATCGTCATTCTGCCTTTTGACCAGCCGTTCTCGCAGATCGAGGCCGAGGATTTCGTCGAAAAGGTCATCGTCGATGCCCTGGGCGCCCGCGGCGTCATCACCGGCGCCGATTTCCATTTCGGCCGCCAGCGTCGCGGCACCCCGCTCTTCCTCAAGGCCGCCGGCGAGCGTCTGGGTTTCGCGGTGGAAACGCTCGATCTCATGGACGAGGGCGACGAGGTCATCTCCTCCTCGCGCATTCGCGCGGCCTTGTCCGAAGGCGCCGTGGTCGCCGCCAATCGCCTGCTCGGCTATCACTGGTTTTTCGAGGGCTGCGTGGTCAAGGGCGACCAGCGCGGCCGCGGACTCGGCTACCCCACCGCCAACACCACCACGCCCACCGGTTTCCAGCTGGCCCAGGGCGTCTATGCCGTGCGCGCCCGCCTCGGCAACCGCCTGCTCGACGGCGTTGCCGCCTATGGCAAGCCGATGTTCAACAACCACCGCCCGCCCTTCGAGACCCACCTCTTCGATTTCGACGAGGACATTTACGACCAGTCCATCTCGGTCGCCCTCATCGCCCATATCCGCGGCCAGGAAGTGTTCTCCGGCCTCGACGAACTCATCGCCGCCATGGATCGCGACTCCAAAAAAGCCCGCACCCTGATCGCCACCGCCGCCCCGCTGAGCGCACTAGACCACAAACTCGGCTTCTTCGGCTGAGCGCCATCCAGCCTCCCCCGAAAGAAGGGCGGAGTGGCATCGGGGCTTTTGTCAAGATACGGGCCGCGCTCGATAGGCGCCTCCCCTTCTTCAGGAGAAGGAGGGGAGGGGGAGTTACCAGGCTTTCCACCCAAAATCATCCTTTGCCCCGGCCGCCTTGCCTTGCTAAAAGGCGCGCACTTCTTCCAAACCTGATTGCCGATCCATGAACGACACCGCTCCCGAGGCGACCGAAAAAGACTATTCGGCCACGCTTTTCCTGCCGGAAACCAATTTCCCGATGCGCGCCGGTCTGCCCGACCGCGAGCCGGGCTGGCTCAAGCGTTGGGAAGACATGGACATTTACGCCCTGCAGCGCGAGCAGGCCAAGGATCGGCCGCTCTTCACCCTGCATGACGGCCCGCCCTATGCCAATGGCAACATCCATATCGGTCATGCCCTGAACAAGACGCTCAAGGACATGATCTCCCGGTCCAAGCAGATGGCCGGCTACAACTCGGCCTATGTGCCGGGCTGGGATTGTCACGGCCTGCCCATCGAATGGAAGATCGAGGAGCAGTACCGCGCCAAGGGCAAGGACAAGAACGACGTCCCGGTGGTCGAATTCCGCCAGGAATGCCGGTCCTTCGCCGAGCAATGGGTCGATATCCAGCGCGAGGAATTCAAGCGTCTCGGCATCCTGGGCGAGTGGGACAATCCCTATTTGACCATGAGCTTCGACGCCGAAGCCCAGATCGCCCGCGAGCTGATGAAGGTCTCGATGACCGGCCAGCTCTATCGCGGTTCCAAGCCCGTCATGTGGTCCGTCGTGGAACGCACCGCCCTTGCCGAAGCCGAAATCGAATATGCCGATTACGAGAGCGACACCATCTGGGTGAAGTTCCCGGTGACCAAATGGCCTGCCATGGATCACGGCCCGAATGGAGTTCCTGTGCCTACATCTGGCTACGCAAATACTTTCGTGGTCATTTGGACAACGACCCCTTGGACAATCCCGGCCAACAGAGCGGTGAGCTATTCCAGCAAGATCCAATACGGCCTTTACGAGGTGACGGCAGCTCCTGATGGCAATTGGGCGAAGGCGGGAGAAAAATACGTCCTTGCGGATAAGCTGGCCGCCGAGGTGTTTGCGAAGGCAAAAATCGATCCCACTGGATATCGTCGCGTAAGCGATTTCGCCCTTTCGAACCCCGAGCTGACGCTTGCCCACCCCCTGCGCGGCCTCGCCGACGGTTACACCTTCGATGTCCCGCTCCTCGATGGCGAACACGTCACCGACGACGCCGGCACCGGTTTCGTGCACACCGCGCCCGGCCATGGCCTCGACGACTTCGGCATCTGGATGGATTCCACCCGCGCCTTGCAGGATCGCGGCATCGACCCCGCCATCCCCTATGTCGTGGGCGACGATGGCTTTTATACCAAGGACGCCCCCGGCTTCGAGGGCGCCCGCGTCATCGACGACAATGGCAAGAAGGGCGACGCCAATAATCGCGTCATCGCCGCGCTGGCCGAGCACGGCAACATCATCGCCCGTGGCCGCGTAAAACACCAATATCCTCATTCCTGGCGCTCCAAGAAGCCGGTGATCTACCGCAACACGCCGCAATGGTTCGTCTATATGGACAAGCCGATTGCAGCCACCCCCTCATCCGGCCCTGCGGGCCACCTTCTCCCCGAGGGGGAGAAGAATAGTTCCGCGCGCGCCGAAGCCCCTATTCCTCTCCCTCTCGGGGAGAGGGTGGATCGGCCGGAGGCCGAGACGGGTGAGGGGGCTTTCCCCGACACCCTGCGCACCCGCGCCCTTGCCGCCATCGACAAGACCCGCTTCTATCCCGCCGCCGGCCAAAACCGCCTGCGCGCCATGATCGCCGATCGTCCCGATTGGGTCCTCAGCCGCCAGCGCGCCTGGGGCGTGCCGATCACGGTCTTTGTGCACAAGCAGACCGGCGAAGTCCTCCGCGACGAAGCGGTCAATCATCGCATCGCCCAGTCCTTCGAGGAAGAGGGCGCCGACGCCTGGTACAAGCCCGGTGCCGCCGAGCGCTATCTCGGTTCGGACTACAAGGCCGACGATTACGAGATGGTCCGCGACGTGCTCGATGTTTGGTTCGACTCCGGCTCGACCCATTCCTTCGTGCTGCGCAACAAGCAGAAGTGGCCCTATCTGAAATTCCCGGCCTCGATGTATCTCGAAGGCAGCGACCAGCATCGCGGCTGGTTCCACTCCTCGCTGCTCGAATCCTGCGCCACCAATGGCTATGCGCCCTATGACAGCGTCCTCACCCATGGCTTCACCATGGATGGCGAGGGCCGCAAAATGAGCAAGTCGCTGGGCAATACCGTTGCCCCGCAGGACATCATCAAGCAGTTCGGCGCCGATATCCTGCGCCTCTGGGTCGCCTCCTCCGACTATTCCGAGGATCTGCGCCTGGGCAAGGAAATCATCCAGACCACGGTCGACAGCTATCGCAAGTTGCGCAATACCATGCGCTGGCTGCTCGGCAACCTGGCCCATTTCAAGCCCGAAGACGTGGTCGACCCGCGCGACATGCCCGAGCTCGAGCGGCTGATGCTGCATCGGCTGGCCCAGCTCGATGCCGGCGTGCGCGCTGCCTTCGCCGAATATGACTACCGCAAGGTCGTCACCATGCTGTCGAACTTCATGAACATCGAGCTGTCGGCATTCTATTTCGACATCCGCAAGGACACCCTCTATTGCGACCCGATCTCCTCGATCAAGCGCCGCTCGGCGCTGACCGTGCTCGATCACCTGTTCAACGCGCTCACCGCCTGGCTCGCGCCCATCCTGGTCTTCACCATGGAAGAGTGCTGGCTGGAACGCCATCCGGGCGAGGGTGAATCGGTGCATCTGCGCCAGTTCCCGGACATTCCCGCCGACTGGATCGATGACGACCTCGCCGCCAAGTGGCAGCTGATCCGCGCCGTTCGCCGCGTGGTCACCGGTGCGCTGGAGATCGAGCGCCGCGAAAAGCGCATTGGCTCCTCGCTTGAGGCCGCACCCCAGGTTTTTGTCGCCGACGCCCGTTACATCGTGGCGCTGGAAGGTCAGGACCTGGCCGAGATCGCCATCACCTCGGCGGTCGAGATTAAGCAGAACGAAGGCCCGTCCGAGGCCTTCCGCCTCGAAGACGTGCCCGGCGTCTCCGTGGTGCCGGCCCTTGCCGCCGGCCAGCGCTGCGCCCGCTCCTGGAAAGTGCTGCCCGAAGTCGGGTCCGACCCCGACTATCCGGACGTCTCCCCCCGCGACGCCCAGGCATTGCGTGAACGGGCGGCTGCGGGGTTGTAGTCCAGACTATCGGCTCCTTCCCCTCTCCCCTTGTGGGAGAGGGTGCCCGAAGGGCGGGTGAGGGGTATTCGAGCGCAGCTCGAATGGCGCTGAACCATCCCAAACCCCTCATCCGGCGCTTCGCGCCACCTTCTCCCACAAGGAGAGAAGGGAAGATGGAGTAGGCCATGAACACCCATCCCCCCCGCACCCCCACCATTCTCGCCTCCCTCATGCTGGCCGTCCTGTCCTTCGGCATCGACCGGGCGCAGAAGGGGTTTCACATCGCCGCCGAATGCTATGCCATCGGCCAGGCGGTCTGCGTCGAGGTGTTTTCGGCCTATCACCCGCTTGTCCTGACCGGCTGGCGGGGCGGCGAAGTGCTGCCGGTGACGCCCTTTTTCGACTATGTTCTGGTCTGGAACACCGGCATTTCCTATGGCCTGCTCGATGGTCTGCCTGTCTGGGCGCTTGGGGTCATCATGCTGGTGGCTATAGCGGCGCTGTCGGTCTGGTGGTGGCGCAGCGACGCGCGCCTCGTGCGCATGGGTCTGGCGCTTTGCATTGGCGGCGCGCTCTCCAATGCGCTCGATCGCCTGCTTTATGGCGCCGTTGCCGACTTCTTTCACTTTTATTGGGGAAGCTGGTCGTTCTATATCTTCAATCTGGCGGATGTGGCGATCACGCTGGGGGTCATCCTGCTTCTGGGCGATCTCCTCGGGCTGGGGCGCAAGCGCACAAACAGGCCGGCGTGATACGACATGGACAAGGTGCTGCCAGAATCTGGCCTTAGGGGCAGGAATAGGTTATAAGCGCCGCCGATATGGTAAGGGACGTTGCATGCGTAATGGATTGACCGGGCACATGGCTGCTCTTTCGACCGCCTCCCGGGCGGGCCTCGCGGCGCTTGGTTTGATCGCGACCTTGGCTCTGGCGGCCTGCACCACGGTGGAAGGCACCAATGCCCTGACCGATTTCGGCACCTTCGAGCGCGAAGTGCTCAACGATACCGCCCGCGGCGTCGGCCTCATCCCCGGCCAGGCCCCCAAGGCCGACCTAACCCAGGCGCGCGCCCCGCTGGCTTTGCCGCGCGATACTGGCAATCTGCCCGCGCCCACCACCAATGTCGCCGCGGCTCAGCTGCCGGCCAACAGCAATACGGTGCAGATCGATACCTCCAATCTCTCTGAGGCCGACCTGCAGCGCCTGCGCAATGCCCGCGTCGTCGATCTGCGCTCGCTTTCGGGCCGCCCGCTGACCGAGACCGAAGCCAGGGCGCTCACCGCCCGCATGAAGGCTGCCAATATGCAGGTCAATGTCTCGGGCAACCGTCCGCTTTACCTGCCGCCTGACGAATATTTCACCCGCGTCGGCGATGCCGAGCTGGTCTGTCGTACGCCCCAGGGCGATCTGGTCTCGGTCCGCGATGCCCGCTGCCCTGAAGAAGTGCGCAAGGCCATCGGCACACGCGGTCCCATGGTCGGTGCCAGCACCGCAACCCCCGGTGGCAAGCTGAGCGCCTCCGAGACCAAGCTCAACCCCTAGCCTGGTCTCACCGTCGAATCTGTTTTGCGGCCGGAGCCTATCCGGCCGCTTTCGCTTTATCCGCGCCGCCCCTTCCGGGTCCCGCATGTTATGAAAGTGTCCGCCATGAGCGACAAACCCACCCAGCCCGAAATGGCCGACCGTCTTGCCAAGGTCATTGCCCGCGCCGGCCTCTGCTCCCGCCGCGATGCCGAAGGCTGGATTGCCGATGGCCGTGTTGCCGTCAACGGCAAGAAGGTGCTGACCCCCGCCTTCAACGTCACCTCGCGTGACAAGATCGAAGTCGATGGCCTGCCGCTCGCCGCCCGCCAAGGCACGCGCGTCTGGCTCTATCACAAGCCCGCCGGGCTGGTGGTCACCGAGAAGGACCCCGAAGGCCGCCCCACCATTTTCGAGGCGCTGGAGCGCATGGGCCTGCCGCGCGTCCTCACCGTCGGCCGGCTCGATATCAATACCGAGGGCCTGTTGCTGCTGACCAATGATGGCGGCCTCAAGCGCGTGCTCGAACTGCCAGCCACCGGCTGGCTGCGCCGCTATCGCGTGCGCGCCTATGGCTCGGTCACCCAGGTTCAGCTCGACGCGCTCAAGAACGGCATTACCGTCGATGGCATTTCCTATGGCCCGATCACCGCGACGCTCGAGCGCGAGCAGGGGTCAAATGTGTGGATCGTGCTCGGCCTGCGCGAAGGCAAGAACCGCGAGGTCAAGAATGTCCTGGGTTCCCTCGGCCTTGAGGTGAACCGCCTGATCCGCGTCTCCTATGGTCCCTTCCAGCTCGGCGACCTGGCCGAGGGCGGCGTGGAAATGGTCAAGGCCCGCATGTTGCGCGATCAGCTCGGCAAGAAGCTGGCTGAATCCGCCGGTGTGGATTTCGAAAGCGAAATGCCCGATTTCGAGCCGCAGCGCGATGAAACCTTCCGCGTCCGCTCACCGCGCGACCGCGATCATGCCCGGCCCAATCCGGCCCGTGGCGCCACCCGCCGTCCCGGCTTTGACAGCGGCGAGGAAGAACGCCCCATGGGTCGCCCGCGCCGCGTCCATTTCGAGGACGAGGATGGCCGCGCCCCCGAGGCCTATGTGCCCAAGGCGCCCGAGCGCAAGCGCGTCGACCGCGACGATCAGCCCGCCCGCTCCTTCGGCAAGCCCGCAGCGCGTGGTGACCGCCCCGAGGGTGGCAAGCCCTTTGGCGACAAGCCCAAGCGCGATTTCGGCGACCGTCCGCCCCGTCGTGACGGCGACCGCCCGGAACGCGGCAGCTTCGCCGACAAGCCCAAGCGTGACTATGGCGATCGTCCCGCGCGCGGTGGTTTCAACGACCGTCCGAAGCGCGATTTCGCCGATCGTCCCCAGCGCGCCTTTGGCGACAAGCCGGCGCGTGGCGGCTTCGGTGACAAGCCCAAGCGTGATTTCGGTGATCGCCCGCAGCGCCCCTATGGCGATAAGCCCGCGCGTGGCGGTTTCGGTGGCGAGCGCCCGGCGCGCGGTCCGCGGCCCGAAGGCGGCTTCCAGGAGCGTCCGAAGCGCGATTATGGCGACCGGCCGCAACGCCCCTATGGGGACAAGCCCGCACGCGGCGGTTTCAGCGAGCGTCCCGCTCGTGGCCCCCGGCCCGAGGGCCGCTTCGAGGATCGTCCGAAACGCGACTATGGCGATCGCCCGCAGCGCTCGTTCGGCGACAAGCCGACGCGCGGCCCGCGCCCCGACAAGCCCTATGGCGATCGTCCGCAAGGCGGTCGCCCCGGCGGCAAACCGTTCGGTGATCGGCCCCAGGGCGGTCGTCCAGCCGGCAAGAGCTTTGGTGACCGTCCCCAGAATGGCCGCCCCGGTGGCAAGCCTTTCGCCGGCAAGCCCGGCGGCGCCCGACCCACGGGTGGTCGCCCCACCGGTGGACGTCCAGCCTCCGGCGGTCCCCGCCCCAGCTCCGGCCGTCCCACCGGCCCCCGCAAACCGCGCAGCTAAGGCCTTTGTACAGTTCAGGGTGGGCTATTCTCCGGCTCCAGCGCCCCCTCCCCCCTTGAGGGGGAGGGCCGGGGTGGGGGGTGGTTCAGTGATCTACTGGTGGACCCCCACCCTCAATCCCTCTCCTCAAGGGGGAGGGAGGCGAGAGAGCCGAAGACGGTTGCGACAATGTCTGAAGATAGCTGCTCCTCCTCGGGGAGGAGATAGGATGGAATGAGAAGGCGGCGCTCGCCGCCTTTATCGACAGTTAGGTAAAGGCAAGACCCATGCGCATCGTCGCCGGTAAATATCGCGGCAAGGCCCTGTCCTCGCCCTCGGATGACTCCATCCGGCCCACCTCCGACCGAGCCCGCGAATCCATCTTCAATATTCTGGGCTCGCGTCTTGGTCCGGTCCTTGCCGACAAGCGCGTGCTCGATCTCTTTGCCGGCACCGGCGCGCTCGGTCTCGAGGCCCTGTCGCGCGGCGCCGCTCACGTCACCTTCGTCGACACCGGGGCCGAAGCGCGCGGCCTGATCCGCGATCACATCGAGGCTTTTGGCGCCGCCGGCATCACCAAGCTCTTGCGCCGCGACGCCACCGCCTTGGGCGCGCCCGGCACCTTCGGCCAGTTCGACCTGGTCTTTCTCGATCCGCCCTACAACCAGGCCCTGGGCGAAAAGGCCCTTGCCGAGCTCGCCGCCAATGGCTGGCTCGCCCCCGGCGCCACGGTGGTCTGGGAAGAATCGGCAACAGCAGAGGTCACTCTCCCCGCCGGCTTCACCCTCGAAGACACCCGCGAATACGGCGCCGCCGCCATCCGCTTCCTCAGCTTCGGCTGACGTCTTCCCTTCTCCCCTCCAACCCCACCGCCCGTCACCCTCGGGCTTGACCCGAGGGCGTTTGCGATGGCTGGAAGAGCCCTCAGGTCAAGCCCGAGGGTTACGAGAGGAATGAGTGGAAATGCTCACGCCGCCTTCAGACACGCCGCGCACTTGCCGCGGATTTCCATCGTCGTCTGCTCGACCTTGAAGCCGGTCTGCTGCGCCCAGCTCCCCAGCCGCTCCTCGATCACCGCATCGGCGAATTCGTCCACCTTGCCGCAGCCTTCGCAGATGGCGAAGGCGATCAGCCCCTTGCGGTGGCAGTGGGTATCGGCGCAGGCCACGAAGGCATTGAGCGATTCCAGCCGATGCGCCAGCCCGCGCTCCACCAGCTTGTCCAGCGCCCGGTAGATCTGCAGCGGCGCCCGCAGGCCATCGCCGCGCAGCCGGTCGAGAATGTCATAGGCTGAGAGCGGGGCAGGGGCCTCGTTGAGCGCCGCCAGCACCAGCCCCTGATTGCGCGTCAGATCGGCGGGTGGATGGGAATGATCGTGGGCCATGCTCATGCTCTCCTGCCAAATAGACGCGCCGTCGGCACTGCCAGCGACAATAAGAAAATTGCCAGCGCCATCACCACGATGGACGGTCCTGAAGCGGTATCCCAGGTGCGCGAGCCGAACAACCCGCCCACCACCGACACTGCCCCCAGCACCGCCGCGACGCCGGCCATCATCTCCGGCGTTGCGCTCAGCCGCCGCGCCGTCGCGGCGGGAATGATCAACAGCGAGGTGATCAGCAAGACGCCCACCAGCTTCATGGCAATGGCGATCACCGAGGCCATCAGCAGCATCAGGATGATGCGGCTCACCTCCGGCTTGAGCCCCTCGGCCTCCGCCAGTTCCGGGCTCACCGTCGCCGCCAGCAGCGGCCGCCAGTTGAGCCAGAGAATGGCGAGAATGGCGACGCCGCCGCCATAGATCACCGCAATGTCCTCCACCGAAACCGCCAGGATATCCCCGAACAGGAACCCCATCAGGTCGATGCGCACCTGCGTCAGGAACCCCACGATGACGAGCCCGACTGCCAGGCTCGAATGGCTCAGAATACCCAAGAGCGCATCGGTCGAGAGCGTGTTCTGCCGCTGCAGCAGCAGCAGCGCCCCCGCCACCATCGCTGCTACCGCAAACACGCCCAGCGTCATGTTGACTGACAACAGGATCGACAGCGCCACCCCCAGCAGCGCCGAATGCGCCATCGTATCCCCAAAATACGCCATCCGCCGCCACACCACGAAACACCCCAGCGGCCCGGTCACGGCGGCCAGTCCAACCCCTGCAATCAGCGCCCGCGAAAAGAAATCACCGAACATTTTTGATCCCTCTGCCAGAAACGCGAGCCTGCCGGCTCCTTCGCGTTCCTCCTTGATGGCAGGGAATGAGGGTGTGGGGCGCCCTGTGCGCCACCCTAACACCCCCACCTAACCTCCCCCTGAAGCAGGGGGAGGGACCGATCGGATGTGCGGAGCCCTCGGCGAAACCCCTCTTCTCCTCCCCCTCCTTCAGGGGGAGGCCGGGTGGGGGTATTTCGAGCCCAAAACTCTCATTACTCATGCCGGTGCCCCGCATGCTCATGCCCATGATGATGTTCGTCCCCCACCACGCAGCCATCGTCATGGTGCTCATGGTCATGATGATGCTCGTAGATAGCCAGGGTCTGCGCCGCGCGTTCGCCGAACAAGGCCAGATATTCCGGGCTCTTCTTCACCGCGCTGGGCGTGCCGCGGCAGCAGATATGGCCATTGAGGCAGATCACCGTGTCGGTCTCGGCCATCACCACATGCAGGTCGTGCGAAATCATCAGCACCCCCGCCTGCGTCTCGTTGCGGATCTGTCGGATCAGCTCGTACAGCGCCACCTCGCCGGAAAAATCGACGCCTTGAACCGGCTCGTCCAGCACCAATAGGTCCGGCTTGCGGATCATCGCCCGCGCAAACAGCACGCGCTGGAACTCCCCGCCGGAGAGCTCCTGCACCGCCGCCCGGCGCAGCCGCGACGCGCCCACCGCCTCCAGCGCCGCGTCGATCTCGCCAGCGCCAAAATCTCCGGTCAGCGTCATCAGCCGATCCACCGTCAGCGGCAGCGTCCAGTCGATGGAGAGCTTTTGCGGCACATAGCCGATGCGCAGCCCCGCCTTGCGCGTGACGCTGCCCATATCCGGTTTCATCACCCCAGTTGCCATCTTGGCGGTCGTGGATTTGCCCGATCCGTTCGGCCCGATCAGCGTCACGATCTCACCGCGCGCAATGGTCAGGTCCACCCCTTCCACCAGCACGCGCCCACCCCGCCGCACCCCGGCATTGCTGAGGGTGATCAGGTTTTCTCGTTGCACAATCGCGTTCATTTAGCCTCAGTAAAAAGCTCGGTCTGGAAACAGTCACCAGCGCGGCTCCTCCCCCTTGAGGGGGAGGTTGGGAGGGGGTGCGCCACTCGCACAAATCTGGGGTCATGAAAGCGCGGCCTGCCCGCCCCACTCTTTCCACAACCCGTCTTGACGCGTTCCAATACGTTATAGCATAACACCGTCGCAAGCGTAATAACATTACATGTCGCTTGCCTTCCTCCCTTTGCCAAGAGGCCAGACGATGCACAAAATCACCCTTTCCCTTGCCGCGCTCGCCACTGCGCTGCTCACTGGAACGGCCATCGCGGCGCCCACTGTGGTTACGTCCATCAAGCCCATTCATTCGCTGGTTGCGGCTGTCATGGGCAATCTTGGCACTCCGGGCCTGATCGTCAAGGGTGCCGCCTCGCCCCATACCTATTCGCTGCGCCCCTCCGATGCCGCAGCGCTCGAAGGCGCCGATGTCGTGTTCTGGACTGGTCATGGCATGGAGTTGTTCCTGGGCGACGCGCTCGAGACGCTCTCCACCAAGGCCAAGGTGGTCGAGCTGGCCGACTCTCCCGGCATCGAACTGCTGCCGGTGCGCGAGGGCGGCGCCTTCGAACCCCATTCCCATGGCGACGAGGGTCACGACCACGACCATGAAGGTCATGATCACGATCATGAGGGTCACGATCATGCGGGCCATGATCACGAACATGGCGAAGGCGACATGCATTTCTGGCTCGATCCGGCCAATGCCAAGCTGATGGTTGCCGAGATCGCCACGGTTCTGGCCGAAGCCGATCCGGATAATGCAGCTGTCTACCAGGCCAATGCCGAAGCCGAGCAGCTCCGGCTCGATGAGGTCACCGAGGAACTGCGTCAGACGCTCGTCCCGGTCGAAGGCAAGCCCTTCATCGTCTTCCACGATGCCTATCAATATTTCGAGGCCCGCTTCGGTCTCGACGTCGCCGGCACTGTGACCGTCTCCCCCGAAGTGATGCCCGGCGCTGCCCGCATCGATGAGTTGCGCGCCAAGGTCAAGGAGCTGGGCGCGACCTGCGTTTTTGCCGAGCCCAATTTCGAACCCGCCATCGTCCGCACCATCGTCGAGGGCACCGATGCCAAGGCCGGCGTCCTCGATCCCGAAGGCGCTTCGCTCACCGAAGGCGTCGACCTCTACCCCAACCTTCTCCGCGGCCTCGCCAAGGGCCTGGTGGATTGTCTGGGCTAACGGCTGCCTGCACGCCTTGCCGAGTCCTATGGCTACGGTGATCGTCCGGTAAACCGGTCCTGCGGCTCCATCGCCCCCTCCCCCCTTGAGGGGGAGGGTCGGGGTGGGGGGTGGTTCAGTGATGCACCGATGGCCCCCTACCCTCACTCCCTCCTCTCAAGGGGGAGGGGGCGAAAGAATATCTAGGCTGGTTATCGAACCGCCCAATGCAAGCGCTGCCCCGCCACAACGCGACGGGACAGAGCACATGTGCAAAGTCTTCCGCCAAGCCCTCCTTCTGCTGGGGGAGGCAGGGTGGGGGCTTCTTAGGTCGCAGTCCCCCGAACACGCCCCACTCATCCCAAAATTGTAATGTTCTAACATATCGAAAGCGCTCTCCATGCCAAAACTTCTCGCCACTCTCCTCCTGTCCTCAGCCCTTATGTCCCCGGCTTTGGCCGAAGAAGTCACCGCATGGCGGCTGTTCGTCGGCGATCACACCGACCCCAAGGTCACCGCGCTTGATCTCGAAACCGGTGACGCCCTGGGCAGCTTCCCGCTGGTCAGCCCTGCCGCGCTTTACACCACCCATTCGGGCGAGGCCGTCTTCGCCGTCCAGGGCGCTGGCAACCAGATTTCCGCCATCCGTACCGGCATCGCCATCGACGATCATGGCGACCACGGCGATATCAAGATTTCCGATCCGGCTGCCATCGAAGCCGTGGTCTCCGGCGAGCGCCCGGTGCATTTCGTCGAGCACAATGGCAAGATCGCGCTGTTCTTCGACGGCACTGGCAAGACCAGCATTGTCGGCGAACATGCCTGGATCGACGCGGGTGACGTCTCCGCGGTCGAGTTCGACAGCGGCGCTCCCCATCATGGTGTCGCCGCCCCCTGGGGCGATTACACACTGATCTCCGTGCCCAATCCCGAAGACCCCACCAAGCTGCCCATCGGCATCAATGTCCTCGACAAGGCCGGCGCGGTGGTCGGCGACACCCATGGTTGCGCCGATCTGCATGGTGAAGCCTCTTCGGGTGATATTCTGGCCATTGCCTGCGCCGAAGGCCTGCTGCTGGTCACCGGCTCGGGCGAGCCGAAGATCGAAAAGATCGGTTATGAGGGTCTGCCGACCGGCAAGGCCACCACGCTGATCGGCGGTCAAGGCCTGCAGTACTTCCTGGGCAATTACGGGGCCGACAAGGTCGTCATCATCGAGCCGGGTGCCGATGCTGTTTATCGCCTGGTCGAGCTGCCGACCCGTCGCGTTCACTTCGTCACCGACCCGGTCCGTCCGCGCTTCGCCTATATCTTCACCGAAGATGGCCAGCTGCGTCAGCTGGACGTCGTTTCTGGCGAACTCACCAATGCGGTCAAGGTCACCGAGCCCTATTCCATGGACGGCGAATGGAGCCTGCCGCGTCCCCGCCTGGCCGTTGCCGGTGACGTCATTGCCGTGACCGACCCCAATGCCGGCACCGTCCACCTCGTCGACGCCGCCACCTTCAAGGTCACTCGCGATCTCCCGGTCGAAGGTCTGCCTTACACCGTTGTCGCCGTCGGCGGCTCCGGCTCGGTTCACTAGGCAAGGTAACACACGGCTCCTTCGCCCCCTCCCCCCTTGAGGGGGAGGGACGGGGTGGGGGGTGGTTCAGTGACCCACTGATCGCCCCCCAAACCTCGATCCCTCCCCTGAAGGGAACGTGTTCAAAATGGACGTATCCGGGTGCGCTTGGGCTTCGGCTCCTGCTCTCCCTCCCCCTTCTACAGGGGGAGGTTAGGTGGGGGTGCTGCAGGTTCAGCAAACGCCCATCAGCGAACGGATTCCCGGATGGTTCCGCACCCCGCCCTCGATCCCAATCCATTCGAGCGCAGCTCGAATGGCCTTCTTACCTAAAATCGCTCCACTGGAGCGATTTTGCCTCCGGCACGGTCGAAGCTCCCAAGGGGGAGGGAGGCGAAAGCCGTGAGGTCGTCAGCATTTCACACTCCCAAGGCTCCCCAATCATGCCCCGCAAACTTCCCGTAACCGTCCTCTCCGGCTTTCTCGGTGCCGGCAAGACCACACTGCTCAATCACGTCCTCAACAATCGCGAGGGCCGCAAGGTCGCGGTCATCGTCAACGACATGAGCGAGGTCAATATCGACGCCGCTCTGGTTCGCGATGGTGGCGCCAATCTCAGCCGCACCGAGGAAACCCTGGTGGAAATGTCCAATGGCTGCATCTGCTGCACCCTGCGCGACGACCTTCTGGCCGAGGTGACCCGTCTCGCCGCCGAAGACCGCTTCGATTATCTGCTGATCGAATCGAGCGGTATTTCCGAGCCGCTGCCTGTTGCCACCACCTTCGATTTCCGCGACGAACGCGGCTTCTCGCTCTCCGACCTCACCCGGCTCGACACCATGGTGACTGTGGTCGATTGCGCCAACCTGCTCAAGGACTACGCCTCGCATGACTTCTTGCGCGATCGTGGTGAAACGGCCGGGGAGGGGGATGAGCGCAGCCTCGTCGATCTGCTGGTCGAGCAGATCGAATTTTCGGACGTGGTGGTGCTCAACAAGATTTCGACCGCCACCGAAGCCGACCGCAATGCGGCGCGCACCATCATCAAGGCGCTCAATCCTTCGGCCCGCATCATCGAGACCGATTTCGGCCAGGTAGCGCTCGACGACGTCCTCGATACGGGTCTGTTCAACCTCGAAGTGGCCGAAACCAACCCGCTCTGGTTCAAGGAGCTCAACGGCTTCAAGGATCATGTCCCCGAGACCGAAGAATATGGCGTGCGGTCCTTCGTCTACCACGCGCGCCAGCCTTTCAACCCGCTGCTGCTGCACCGCTTCATCAACTCGTCATGGCCGGGCGTCATCCGCGCCAAGGGTTTCTTCTGGCTCGCGACCCGTCCGCATCACGTGGGCGAGATCAGCCAGGCCGGCGCTCTGGTGCGGACGCAGCGCCGTGGTGTGTGGTGGGCCTCCGTGCCGCCGCAGCATTGGCCCGACAACAAGGAATGGCGCGATTCCATGGCGTCCTATCTCGACCCGATCTGGGGTGATCGCCGCCAGGAAATCGTCTTTATCGGTACCGACCCGATGGACGAGGCCGACATCCGCAAGCGCCTTGATGCCTGCCTGGTCCCCGCCCGCACCATCACCCCTGAAGCCTGGTCAAAACTGCCCGACCCGTTCCCCGCCTGGGGGTGATCGGCATGCACTCTCGGCCCCATCGCTCGTCACCCTCGGGCTAGACCCGAGGGCTCTGCACCTGAATGTGACGCCGGGTCGCGAAAGCGCTACTTCAGCGGCCCCTTGAAAATGAAAAATGCGCCGAGCCCGATAAAGGCAAAGCCGATGCCGTGGTTCCAGGTTAGCTTCTCGCCGAGATAGAATACCGCGAACAGCGCGAAGGCGCTGAGCGAAATCACCTCCTGGATCGTCTTCAGTTCCGCCGCCGAATAGACCTGGTAGCCGATACGGTTGGCCGGAATGGCCAGCCAATATTCGAAAAAGGCGATGCCCCAGCTGATCAGTACGATCACCCACAGCGCCGCGCTGTGGAACTTGAGATGCCAGTACCAGGCAAAGGTCATGAAGATGTTCGAAGCGATCAACAGCCCGATGGGGGCCAGGGTCGGAACGTTGAAGCCCAAGGCTTCCTCCTGCGCAAACCGGCCTGATATCCGGTCGCGCCTTTTATCACTCCTTGGACGGCGGAAAAGCGGAATTTACGACAGGCAGCCCTGCGCCTGCTGCTCAGCGCGCCTTGGTCGGCCGCTCGAGCGAGAAGATCTCGTCGCTGACATCGTCGATCTTCTTGCGCACCAGCGCCTGGGCGTCATGCAGCCCGCGATTGTAGAAATAGGCGCCCATCTTCTCGGCAAAAAACTGCATCAGCATTTCCGCCGGAATGGCGCCGATCGAATGGTCCAGCTCGGTGCGGAAATAGTCCTGGATTTCGGCAACGATTGCCTTGGTTTCGTCGCGGTCGAATTTGATCGGCTTCATCGCAAAATTGCTCCTTCAGGCCCCGTTCATAGGCCGAGTCGCCAATTGCGGGCGAACACCGCTTGCGACACAATAGCCGCACCCCGAGGAGATCCCCGTCATGCTCGCCCGCCTTTCGCTCATCGCCCTGGCCACCGCCCTTCTTGCCGCCGTTCCGGTGGCCGCCAAGGACAAGGTCAAGGCCGCCGAACCCGACACTCTCGCCTGCGCCGGCGTCTATGGGCCGGAAAGCAATGAGGCGCTGGTCAAGGAAACCTTCGGCGCCGAAAACGTCGTCACCGGCATGGTCTATGGCCCCGAAGGCATCGAGATGATCGCTACCACGGTCTATCCCGACGATCCCGAGCGCAAGATGGAGTTCGGCTGGTTCGATGACGAGAACCTCACCTACCTCTCCTATGTCGAGCTCTCGCCCAGCCAGGCCGCGCCCGGCGGCGTCAAGCTGGGCATGAGCGTCGACGAGGTGGTCAAGCTCAATGGAGAACCCTTCGTGGTTGGTGGTTTCTGGTGGGATTATGGCGGCTACGCCAATATCGAATCCGGCACCCTGGCCGGCGAGCAGGAGGGCGGCTGCTACATTTCCATCCGCTTCTCCCCCGAGGAGGACTACCCCGCCGATCTCGACGTCACAGCCATAGCAGGCGAAGTGCAGGTCCCCAGCGACGAGCCGCTCCTGGCCAAGCTCGATACCCGCGTGCAGGTCCTGTCCATCGGCTATGCCTGGCCCGAGGCGCTGCCCCAGCCCGAATATTGACCCGGCCGCCCGCTGGGCTTAACACTGCCTATAGGTTGGTTCTCTGCGCCCGGAGTGGCAAGGGGATCAAAAGGGAACACGGTGAGGCGTACCCATCAGGGACCAAATCCGTGGCTGCCCCCGCAACTGTAAGCGGCGAGTGCCCCCAGGACGCCACTGGTTTCGCAAGAGACCGGGAAGGCTGGGACGCACGATGACCCGTGAGCCAGGAGACCTGCCAACCTCTGACTGAACACTCGACTGTCGGTGGGACAGCTGGAGGCACGATGATTACGCCGTCAGGGTAGATCCCCTCGGGGCCGCGCCGCCCCATCAGCGTCCCGCGCCTACGCGCCGGCGTTCCAGCTCCTCATCGCCCTCCTGTTCCGGAACCAGTCCGATGCATATCGAACCCGATCTCATTTCTCCCGAGAAGATGCTTCTCGCCTATGCCACCGCCGCTGCCGCCGGCGCCATGACCGTCAAGTTCGCCGCCGACACCCTGCGCGAGCGCGGCCTGGTCTCGCTGCTGGCGCGGACCGTGCTCGCCACCGGCGCCGTCTTCTGCTTCTTCGAAGTCTTCCCCCATTACGCGGTGGGTGTCAGCGAGGTGCACCTCATCCTCGGCTCCACCCTGCTGCTGATCTTCGGCGCCGCCCCGGCCGCCATCGGCCTGGCACTGGGCCTGCTGATCCAGGGGCTGTTCTTCGCGCCCTTCGACCTGCCGCAATATTTCGCCAATGTCACGACGCTGATCGCCCCGCTGGTGGCCATCAAGTTCCTGGCTGACCGGATCATTCCGGCCAATACACCCTATGTCGATCTCCGCTACGGCCAGGCCCTGGCGCTCTCGGCGACCTATCAGGGCGGCGTGGTGCTCTGGGTGGCCTTCTGGGCCCTCTATGGCCAGGGCTTTGGTGCGGAAAACCTCACCGATATCGTCACCTTCGGCGGCGCCTATATGCTGGTGGTCCTGCTCGAGCCGCTGGTCGATCTCGCCGTTCTCGCCGGCGCCAAGCTGGCCCGCGGCCTCGCCCGCACCGGCCTCGTCACCCCGCGCCTCTTCGCCTGATCCTGCCCTGTCTTCCGGCGCGTCGTCCCCATGCGGCGCGCCCCATATTTTAAGGACCCCACGTCCATGACCGCAAAAATCCCCACCACCGTCATCACCGGCTTTCTCGGCGCCGGCAAGACCACCCTGGTGCGCCACATGCTGGCCCACGCCCCCAAGGGCAAGCGCATCGCCCTGATCATCAACGAATTCGGCGATCTCGGCGTCGACAAGGACATCCTGGCCGGTTGCGGCGATGAAACCTGCCGCGAAGAGGATATGGTCGAGCTCTCCAATGGCTGCATCTGCTGCACCGTGGCCGATGAATTCATCCCCACCATGCAGGCTTTGCTCGCCCGCGACGAAAAGTTCGATCACATCGTCATCGAAACCTCGGGCCTCGCTTTGCCCCAGCCGCTGATCCGCGCCTTCAATTGGCCCGAAATCAAGGCCCAGGTCACCATTGATGGCGTCGTCACCGTCGCCGATGCTGCCGCTCTCGCCGAGGGCCGTTTCGCCAGTGACGAAGCCGCCGTCGACGCCCAGCGCCGCCAGGACGAAATGCTCGACCACGAGACCCCGCTGGGCGAACTGTTCGAGGACCAGCTCTCGGCCGCCGACATGATCATCATCAACAAGACCGATCTGGTCGATCCGGCCATGCTCGAAAAGGTGGAACAGAATATCCGCGCCGAACTGCGCCCCGGCGTCGGTATTGTCCGCGCCGCCAATGGCCATGTCGATATCGCCGCGCTGCTGGGCATGGGCATGTCCTCGGAAGACGACATCGCCAACCGCCCCAGCCACCACGAGCTCGAACATGGCGGCGAAACCCACGAGCACGATGATTTCGACAGCTTCTCGCTCACCCTCGATGCCATCAAGGGCAAGGACGACCTGCTTGCCACCATCGAGGACACCATCAAGGCCCATGACGTGCTGCGATTGAAGGGCTTTGCCGCCATCCCCGGCGCCGCCGCCCGCCTCGCCATCCAGGCCGTCGGCCCCCGTGTCACCGCCTATTTCGACCGCCCCTGGAAGCCTGGCGAAGCCAAGGTCACCTCGCTCGTCGTCATCGGCGAAAGCCCGCTGGATCGCGACGCGATCGTCGAAAGCCTCCGCCGCTCCGAGCCGGTCCCGGCCTAGGATCCTGCGCATGTTCTGCTTGCAGCACCCCCACCCCATCCCTCCCCTCAAGGGGGAGGGGGCCGATCTGTGCATGCGGCACCATGCTGCCCAAGACGCCAGCCCAAAGCCCCTCCCCCTTGAGGGGAGGGGTTGGGGTGGGGGTGCTGCGCCCTCCAACGGCGCGATGCCTGTACAATTCCGCCCATCCTCGCTTGTCGAGGCCCGCTAATGCACCTGCTCTCCGCCCAAGCCGGTGCCATCCAGCAGGAAGGCGAGGCCATCGACCTCGCCCAGTTGCCCGGCGCCTATATCTTCGCCAGCTCCGCCGATAGCGAACTGGCCATGCTCGCCGCTGCCGCCGACCGGGCAGGGGAGGACGATCTCCGTCTCGCCAACACCCTGCGTCTCTCCAACAATCTGTCCGTCGATATGTGGCTGGAACAGACCGTCGCCCATGCGCGCCTCGTCGTCCTCCGCCTCATCGGCGGCGCCGCCTATTTCCAATATGGCGTCGACGAACTGAGCGCCCTCTGCACCAATAAGCGCATCCCGCTGGTCCTCCTCCCCGGCGACGCCAATCCCGACCCCATCCTGCAATCCCGTTCCACGATTTCCCCCGACGACTGGACCGCTCTCCACGCCCTTTTCATCGCCGGCGGCCCCGAAAACGCCGATGCGATCCTCACGGCCTTTGCTGCAATGTCCAGGCCCGCGCCGGCCCAGAGCCCCTCCCCCTTGAGGGGAGGGGGAGGGGTGGGGGTGCAGGCGGATCGGCCTGGCTCGATCCTTTCGGCCATCACCCCCCATCCCTTCCCCCGCTTCGGCCTTTGGCACCCCAAAACCGGCATGACCGACGAAGCCAGCCTGCATTCCGTGCACACGGCTCCTTCGCTTCCCTCCCCCTTGAGGGGAGGGATTGAGGGTGGGGGTCGACCGGCTCCTGCCGAAGCAGCCTCCCACATCCCCATTCTCTTCTACCGCGCCGCCCTCGAAGGCGCCGGCACCGCCACGCTCGAAGCCCTGATTGCCGAGCTCGAAGCCCGCGGCCTCGCCCCGGTACCGGTTGTGGTCTCCTCGCTCAAGGACGCCTCCTGCATCCGCTTCGTGCAACAGACGCTCGCCGCCTTCCCGCCCGCTGCCATCTTCAACCTCACCGCCTTTGCCCTGGGCGTCGCCGACCTCCCCGGGGCCCAAAATCCTTTTGCCGGCACCGATGCGCCGGTGATCCAGCTCATCCAGTCCGGCCGCTCCCGCGAGCAATGGCAGGCCGATCCGCAGGGCCTCTCCTCCAAGGACATGGCCATGTATCTGGTCATGCCCGAAGTCGATGGCCGCATCGGCGGCATTCTCGTCGGCCACAAGGCTGATGCCGTCTGGCACGCCCGCACCCAGTGCCCGCTCTCCGCTTATGCTCCCGAACCCGACGGCATTTCCCGCGCCGTCACACTCGCCTTCAACTGGGCCCGCCTCCGCGCCACCCCCCGCTCTGACCGCCGCATCGCCATCATCCTCTCCAACTACCCCATCCGCGACGGCCGCCTCGCCAACGGCGTCGGCTACGACGCCCCGGAATCTACGGTGAGGATGCTGATGGCGCTGCAGCAGGCGGGGTATGATCTCGATGATACCAAGCCCACCGGCCCAAAGCCCCTCCCCCTTGAGGGGAGGGGTTGGGGTGGGGGGCCTTCAGTGGATCACAAAACCACCCCCCACCCCAACCCTCCCCCTCAAGGGGGGAGGGAGGCCAAACCGATGGTGTTCAACAACGCCCGAACGGCTCATGCCAAAAACGTGCAGCGGGCAAGGACTTTGCTGGCCGATCAGACAGTTCCTGAGCGCCTGCTTTGGCCATTGCTGAAAACCTTCGCCGAACGCGGTGTAAAATTCCGCCGACAGGTGCCGCTTGGCAAGTATGTCGCCGATTTCGCCAGCCACAATCCAAAACTTGTTATCGAACTCGATGGTTCAACGCATTTCAGCGAAGTCGGCACGGCGCATGACGAGGCACGCACCACTTTTCTGAAGTCCATCGGCTACGACGTTCTGCGCCTGACAAATTCAGAGGCCACAAGTCGTGAAGGGGCCTGGGCGCTCATTTCTGCAAAGTTGGACGATCTTTCGGCCCCTGCGCCTCCCTCCCCCTTGAGGGGAGGGACCGAGGGAGGGGGTCCATCAGTCGAAACGCAGATATACCCCCACTCCGCCGCCGATCTCATCACCCTTCTCACCAGCGGCCCCACCAACGCCAATCCCCAGCGCGGCGCCTCATCCGCCATCCTGCCGCTGTCCCGCTACGCCGCGCTCTTCGCCAAACTGCCCGACGAAACCCGCGCCGCCGTCACCGCGCGCTGGGGCGATCCGGCAAACGATCCATTTGTCCGCGATGACGCCTTCCATCTGCCCGCTCATCGTTTTGGCAATGTGGTGCTGATGCTGCAGCCCGCGCGCGGCTGGCAGATCGACGAGACCGCGAACTACCATGACCCCAATCTCGTCCCACCCCATGCCTATATCGCCGCCTATCTCTGGCTGCGCCACGACTTCGGCGCCCATGCCATGGTGCACAATGGCAAGCATGGCACGCTGGAATGGCTGCCGGGCAAGGCGACGGCTCTTGATGCAGATTGCTATCCCGACGCGCTCTGGGGCCAACTGCCCCATCTCTACCCTTTCATCGTCAACGATCCCGGCGAGGGCACCCAGGCCAAGCGGCGCGCCGGCGCCGTCATCATTGATCATCTGGTGCCCCCGCTCACCCGCGCCGAAACCTATGGGCCGATGAAGGACCTCGAAGCCCTGCTCGACGAATATTATGCCGCCTCCGGCATGGATCGTCGGCGGCTGAAAGACCTCAAGCGCCGCATTCTCGACTTTACCCGCGACAGTCGCCTCGACCAGGACATCGGTCTGCCCGAAGACGAGACCGAAGCCCTGATCAAGATCGACAACTTCCTGTGTGATCTCAAGGAAGCGCAGATACGCGACGGCTTGCATGTGTTTGGGTCATCGCCCGCCGGAGCACTCGAGCGTGACCTCACCGTCGCATTGGCAAGAATACCGCGCGGCGATGACCCCGGGGATAACTCTCTCATCCGCGCCATTGCCGACGACATGAAGCTCGGTTTCGATCCGCTGACCGCCGATCTCGGCGCGGCATGGTCCGGACCGTTCATAAATCGTTCATATCGCGGTCAGCAAACGAACCTGCGGCGGGTGGGAGACGTCGTCGCCCACCTCGAAGAGGTCGCCGCCGATCTGGTATCATCCGTAGAGGAAGTTACAGAGGACTGGCCCGCCACCCGGGCGGTCCTCGATACCGTGCGCATGCAGATAAAACCGCGCCTCGCCGCCTCCGGCCCAGCCGAAATGTCGGCCTTTCTCAATGGTCTGGACGGCAAGTTCATCACCCCCGGCCCCTCCGGCGCGCCCTCGCGTGGGCGGCTCGATGTGTTGCCGACGGGGCGCAATTTCTACTCCGTCGACGCCCGCGCCGTGCCCACGCCAAGTGCTTGGGAACTCGGCAAAAAATCCGCCGAAAGCCTGGTCTTGCGACACCTGCAGGATCATGGTCATCACCTCCGCGCGGTGGCTTTGTCGGTCTGGGGCACCGCCAATATGCGCACCGGCGGCGACGATATTGCTCAGGCCATGGCCCTGATCGGCGCCCGACCCACCTGGGACCCCGGCTCGCTCCGCGTTTCCGGCTACGAGATCATTCCGCTGCCCAAATTGGGGCGCCCGCGCGTCGACGTCACCCTCCGGATTTCCGGCTTTTTCCGCGACGCTTTCCCCGCGCAGATCGCGCTCTTCGACCGGGCCGTCCGCGCCATCGGTGCGCTCGACGAACCCGAAGACGATAACCCCATCGCCGCGCGCATGCGCACCGAAGCCCTGGGCCTCATGGCTTCCGGCAAGTCGGAAAGCGAAGCCTCGCTCGAAGCCGGTGCGCGAATTTTTGGTTCAAGACCAGGCACTTACGGCGCCGGCCTCGGTCAGCTGATCGACAATGGCAAGTGGAACGACAAGGCCGATCTCGCCAATCAGGCCCTCGCCTGGGGCCAATATGCCTATGGCGCCAGGGCCCATGGCACCCCACTGCACGACCGCTTCCGCGCCCGCCTCGGCCAGATCGATGCCGTGGTCCACAACCAGGACAATCGCGAGCACGACCTGCTGGATTCGGACAATTACTATCAGTTCGAAGGTGGGCTCTCCGTCGCCGCCGAGATCGTATCGGGCCACAAGCCCGCCGCCTATCACAACGATCATTCGCGTCCCGAGCAGCCCAAAATCCGCACGCTGGATCAAGAGGTTAGCCATGTCATGCGCAGCCGCGTGGTCAATCCCAAATGGCTCGCCGGCGTCCTGCGTCACGGCTATCGCGGCGCCTTCGAGATCATCGCCACGCTCGACTTCATGTTCGCCTTCGCCGCCACCACCGGGGCTGTGCGTACGCATCATTTCGACCTGGCCTTCGAAGCCTTCGTCGAAAACGACGAAGTGCGCGAATTCATCAAGCAATCCAATCGCTTCGGCTATGATGAGCTGATCGGAAAATTCCTTGAGGCCCAGCAAAGAGGCTTGTGGTCGCCTCGCTCAAATTCCGTTTTTGCCTATCTGGAGGACACGCCATGAACGACAAGCCGCTCAAGAAAACCGACCTGATGAGCGAAGCCGAGCGTGATGCCTATCACGCTGAAAAGATGAAGAAAAAGAAGGCCGCGCGCGACAAAATCCTCTCGACGAAGACCGAGGAGAAAGGGCTGCTGATCGTCCACACGGGCAAGGGCAAGGGCAAGTCGACCGCCGCCTTCGGCATGGTCTTCCGCGCGCTGGGCAATGGCATGCGCGTCGGCGTGGTGCAGTTCGTCAAGGGCGTCTGGAACACCGGCGAACGTACCGTGCTCGACAAGTTCCCCGACCAGGTGACCATCAACGCCATGGGCGAAGGCTTTACCTGGGACGTTGCCGACCGCCAGCGCGATCTCGCCGCCGCCGCCAAGGCCTGGGAACAGGCCAAGGCGCTGATATCAGATCCAAGCTACGACATGGTTCTGCTCGACGAGCTCAATATCTGCCTGCGCTACGACTATCTGCCGCTTGATGAGGTGGTGGAATTCCTCAAGCACAAGCCCGCACAAAAGCATGTCATCATCACTGGCCGCAACGCCAAGGACGAGCTTATCGAAATCGCCGATCTTGTGACCGAAATGACTGAAATCAAACACCATTTCCGCGCAGGGGTGAAGGCGCAGCAGGGCATCGAATTCTAGCAGGCGCTGGCTTCAAGCGAGCGTTCCAGCCCCTCGATCACCTTGTCCATCTTCACCAGGTCGCGGATATTGTACTCGGCGCGGAAGGCGGCGTAACTCTCGCCGTCGCAGAGCAGGATCAGCCGCTCGGCAATCACCCGGTGATCCCGTTGAGCCGCGTAACTGGCCCATTTCGGGCTCGATGCCTGTTCTGACAGCATCCAGTTCGCACGCTCGTCGGCCATGCGCGCCTCAGCGACCATGGCCTCGAAATCTCCGAGCAGGGCGCTACCCCAGACGGTCAGGCTCTGCTCGGATTCGAGATTGTAGAAAATCTGCCCGTCGCCATTGTCGCTTTCACCATTGCCGACAAACCCTGGTGGGATATCGATCTCGTAGCCGAAGCGGGCATTGGAATAATGATCCCAATATTGCGCCAGGGCAGGCGTCGCGAAGAGGAGTGCAAGCAGCAAAAGGGCGGTGCGCATGGGGTGAGTCTGCGCCCGAACGCGCCGTTGCGCAAGCATGCTAGAGCACGACTATGCCGGCATGCTTGGCCTTGTTCTCCGGCTCGACATGAATGGTGATCTGCACATCCGCCACCGCTTCGCGCAGCTTGCCTTCGATATCGTCGCAAATGCTGTGCGCTTCGTCCACGCTCATGGCGCCCGGCACCACGAGGTGAAAGTCGATAAAGGTCATCTTGCCCGCCTGACGCGTGCGGATATCATGGGCTTCGATGGCGCCATCGGCATTGTTGGCGATCACCGCACGGATCAGTTTTTGCGTATCGGGCGTTACGGCGACGTCCATGAGCCCACCGACGCTTTCGCGGATCACGCCCCAGCCCGACCACAAAATATTGATCGCCACCAGCGCCGCCAGCACCGAGTCCAGCTGGGCAAAACCGGTGAGATAGACCAGGCCCAGCCCGATCAAAACGCCGATGGTCGACACCACATCCGTCATCAAATGCTTGCCATCGGCCTCGATGGCGGGCGAACGCGCCTTGCGGCCATGCCGGATCAATACCTGGGCCCAGACCACGTTGATGACGGTGGCGAAAAAGCTGATAGCCAGACCCTGAAGAGGCGCATCGGGCATGGACGGTTCGAGAAAACCGTAAAACGCCTCGCGCAGGATCAATATGGCGGCGACGATGATCATCACGCCAACGACCACGGCGGAGAAATACTCGGCCTTGTGATAGCCATAGGGCAGGGCGGCATCGGCAGGACGCTGCGCCAGCCGCACCGCGATCAGCGCCACGATGGCGGTCACCACGTTGACGATAGATTCGAGCGCATCCGAATAGAGCGCCACTGATCCGGTCATCCACCAGGCCAGGGTCTTGAGCGCCAGCACGCCGATTCCGACGGCCAGGCTACCCGTTGCGATGGCAACGGTTTTGTCGGTGATGGCCATGTCCAGATGCTCCACAAGCTTGAGTGGCAGCCTTAGGCGATCGGTTTAGTGCTGGCAAGCCATTGTTTTTGCAAACGATTTTCATATTCATTCTTATCTGCGCACCTGCTGGTCAAGCCCTTGATTGACCACGACCTTTACCCGACCTACAACCGACCCAAGCGCAGCGTTCCCTTGATGGAACTGAAACAGAGCTCGGTGCGGTCGACCCCGGAGGGGACCAAGTCCGAGGCTGCTCCGGTTTTTGAGCGAAGCTGCCTCGGGTTATGCGAGGCGTTATGACGGTCCATGATAGCGGTCCCCGATGGGCCGGGGATAAATCAGGCAAATCTGCTGTGATCGTGGGCCTTGGCGCGCGCCAGTCGGCGAGCGCGGACGACGTGCTGGCGCTGGTCAGCCAGTGTCTGCGCCAGCGCAACCTCACCCGCACCGATGTGCAGGCTTTCGTCACCCATCGCGACAAGCTGGCCCATCCCGCCCTGATTGCCGCGGCTGCCCATTGGGGCGTATCGCTGGCCGGCATTGAGGACACCGACATGGCCGCCGCCGCGCCGACGCCCTCGGCGCGGGTTGAGGCGCTGTTTGGCCGTCCCTCCGTGGCTGAGGCCTCCGCGATGGCCTTCGGGCCGCTGCTGCTGACCAAGCAGAAGTCGGCCAACGTCACCTGCGCTCTGGCGCTGGTTCAGCCGTCCGTCGACCTGTCCGCCGCGCCAAGCACCGCCATGGCCTCGTCCACGGTGCCCACCTCTTTGGCCGGGCCATAATGCGGACGGGCGATCATGATCACCGCGACCCCCAGGCGCTGGGCCGCCTCCAGCTTGGCGGCAGTCTGCTGGCCGCCGGAATTCTTGCTCACCATGTGGGTGATGCCATGCCGCTCCATAAGCGTCAGCTCATGCGCGAGGTCATAGGGCGGGCGCGTCAGTTCCAGCTGCGCATGGCGCGGCATGGGCATGTCCGGCGGCTCGATCACGCGCACCAGGAAGCGGCAATCGTCACGCTCCAGGAAATTTTCGAGCCCGGTATGGCCGGTGGTCAGCAGTACCGAGGCGCCGGCGGGCAGGGCGCTCGCCGCCTCCGCCGCCGTTTCGACATGCGTCCATGTCTGCCCCTCTACGGCCGTCCAGGCCGGGCGCATCAGCCGCAAAAGCCGGATGCCGGTGACCTCCGCCGCGGCAACCGCGTTGATCGACATCAGTCCGGCATAAGGGTGCGTCGCATCCACCAGATAGTCGATATGGGCGGCGCGCAGATAGGCGCAAAGCCCGGGAATGCCGCCGAATTTGCCCATGCGCAATCCACCATCGGGCAGGATCGGGTCTTGGGTGCGCCCCGCCAGCGAGGTGATCACCTCGTGTCCAGCCGCCACCAGGCGATTTGCCAGCTGGCGCGCCTCCGCCGTACCACCCAGGATCAGGATTTTCATCGCATCGTGTCCGCCTCTTTGTTCCAATCTGCCTTTTGCTCGGACCGTCCTCAAGAGGGGCAGCAATGAACGAAGCGCATTTTGCACGGCTGGACACGGCTGATTTTCCTGTCTTTGAACCCGGGACCGTCTGGCTGGTCGGCGCTGGCCCTGGCGGACCTGGTTTGCTTACGGTGCTCGCCTTTTACGCGCTGGGCCAGGCCGACGTCATCGTGCATGACGCGCTGGTCTCGCCCGATATCCTGGCCCTCGCACCGCCCCATGTGGAGCGCATCCATGCCGGCAAGCGCGGCGGCAAGCCATCACCTAAACAGACCGATATCACCCTCCGCCTGATCGAGCTGGCGCAGGCAGGCAAACGCGTGCTGCGCCTCAAGGGCGGCGATCCCTTCATGTTCGGTCGCGGTGGCGAAGAGGCCGAGGGGCTTGTGCGCGCGGGCATAGCATTCCGCATTGTCCCCGGCATTTCCTCCGGCCTCGGCGGACTGGCCTATGCTGGTCTGCCGATCACCCACCGCGATACCAATCATGCCGTTTTGTTCCTCACCGGCCACGACGAAACCGGCACCGTGCCCAGCGCCGTCAACTGGCCCGCCGTCGCCGGGGCGGCTCCGGTTATCGTCATGTTCATGGCGGTTAAGCACCTGCCGCTCATCGCCGCCAATCTGCTGGCAGCGGGGCGCGGTCCTGACGAAGCGCTGACACTGGTCTCCCGGGCCGCTACGCCTCAACAGCATGTCGTGGAAACCACCTTGGGCGCGGCGGATACCCTGGCCGATGTGCCCACCCCCGCCATCGTTGTGCTTGGACCCGTGGCCCGCTACCGCAACAGTCTCGACTGGTATGTCACCGAGGCGAGGAAACACGTCTTTGGCTAGGGGGCTGGTCATCGCCGCGCCGCGCTCGGGCTCGGGAAAAACCCTGGTGACGCTGGGGCTGCTGGCCGCCTTGCGGCGCGCGGGTCATGTCGTCGCCCCTGCCAAGACCGGCCCTGACTATATCGACCCAAGCTTTCTGGGTCGCGCAGCGGGGCGCGAAGCCATCAATCTCGACCCCTGGGCGATGAGCCCCAGCCAGATTCAGGCTTTGGCGGCTCAACAGGCCGTGGGCGCCGAGCTCCTGCTCGTAGAAGGGGTCATGGGCCTCTTCGATGGTGCCGCCGATGGCGCCGGGTCCACCGGGGATCTCGCTGCCGCGCTGCGGCTGCCCGTGGTGCTGGTGGTCGATGCCGAACGCCAGAGCCAGTCCGTCGCGCCGCTTGTGGCTGGCTTTGCGCGCTGGCGCGAGGATGTTCGCGTCGCCGGCGTCATCCTCAATCGCGTCGCCACCGCGCGGCATGAGCGCATGCTGACCACGGCCCTCCGCGCTACCAGCATCCCCCTGCTCGGTGCCGTGCCCCGTCGGACGGAACTGGCCCTGCCCGAACGCCATCTCGGCCTGGTGATGCCGGGTGAGATCGCTGCCTTCGACAGTTTTCTCGATGACGCGGCCGAGGCGATGGGCGATTTTGTCGACCTGCGAGCGCTAGCGTCAATTGCCGCGCCCGTCGCGGAAAGTCACGCCCTTCCGCTGGCCTTGCCACCCTTGGGGCAGCGCATCGCCGTGGCACGCGACGCGGCCTGCGCGTTCCTCTACCCCCATCTGCTCGATGGCTGGCGCGCGGCAGGCGCCGAGCTGTCCTTCTTTTCGCCCTTAGCAGATGAGTCTCCACGCCCGGTCGCCGATGCGGTCTTTCTTCCGGGCGGCTATCCGGAACTGCATGGCGCCACACTTGCGGCCGCGGGGCGATTCCGCAGCGGGCTCGTTGCCGCCAGGGATCGCGGCGCGCTGATTTATGGCGAATGCGGGGGCTTCATGGCGTTGGGCGAAGCACTTGTCGATAAAGATGGGAACTCGCATGCCATGGCGGGTCTGCTCCCCATGGTGACCCGCATCGATCGGCCCAAAAGGGTGCTCGGCTATCGACGCCTGGTGCATGAAAGTCCCTTGCCGTGGCCCACTGGCCTCAATGGCCACGAATTCCACTATTCATCGGCCAAGCAAACCGGCCTGCCGCCGCTGTTCGAGGCGCTTGATGCCGAGGGCATCAGGCAGGTGCCGATGGGCGCGATGCTCGGCCGTGTGATGGGATCCTATGCCCATGTGATTGCGGCCGCGTGACTCGTCATCGCGCGTGTGGGAGAAGTGCGCCGAACGGGCGGGAGCGACATGGCCAAAGCATTGATGTTCATGGGAACTGGCTCCGATGTCGGCAAATCGCTGATCGTCGCCGGGCTTTGTCGTGCATTGGCCAATCGTGGCTATAAAGTCGCGCCATTCAAGCCGCAGAACATGAGCAACAATGCCGCCGTCACCGCCGATGGTGGCGAGATCGGCCGTGCCCAGGCGCTGCAGGCCCGCGCCGCGCGCCGTGATCCTGTGACGGCGATGAACCCGGTTCTGCTCAAGCCCGAGGGCGAAACCGGTTCCCAGGTCGTGGTGCGTGGGCAACGCCGTGCTAGCCTCTCGGCGCGGCAATATTGGGCCGAGAGGGACCAATTGCTGCCCGAGGTCCTCGGTGCGTTCTCCGAACTGGCTGAGGACGTCGATTATGTGCTGGTCGAGGGCGCGGGCAGCGCCTCCGAAGTCAATCTGCGCGCCAATGACATTGCCAATTTCGGCTTTGCCCGCGCAGCCAGGGTGCCGGTCGTGCTGGTGGGAGACATCCATCGCGGCGGCGTCATTGCTTCAATCGTCGGTACGCTCGCGGTCATCGAGCCCGACGATGCGGCGCTGGTTCGCGCCAGCCTTATCAACAAATTCTTCGGCGACCCGGCACTGTTCGATGCCGGCAAGGCCTTCCTCGTCGAGCGCACCGGCATTGCCTGCCTTGGACCCGTGCCGCATTTTCCCGATGCTGCGCGCTTGCCCGCCGAAGATGCCCTGGCGCTGGAGGATTTTTCCACCCGAGCCGGCGGCGCCTTTCGCATCGCCGTGCCCCGCCTGCCGCGCATCGCCAATTTTGATGATCTCGATCCACTGCGCGCCGAACCCGGCGTCAGCCTCCTTCTGGTACAGCCCGGCGAAGCCATGCCACGCGATGCCGACCTCATCCTGCTGCCCGGCTCCAAGGCTACGCGTGCCGACCTTGCGGCGCTGCGCGCCAATGGCTGGGACGTCGATATCATGGCCCACCATCGCGCTGGTGGCGCGGTCCTGGGCATTTGTGGGGGCTATCAAATGCTGGGTCGCAGCATAGCCGATCCCGAGGGCATTGAAGGCGCGCCGGGCACAAGCGAGGGGCTCGGCCTGCTCCACGTGGAGACAGTGCTGGCAGGCCGCAAACAACTGCGCCTCGAGACGGCCCATCATGTCCAGAGTGGCGCGCCCCTTTCGGGATACCATATGCATATGGGCGTCACCGAAGGAGCCGACCGCAATCGCCCCTTCGCCATGGTTGGCGCTGAGGCCGAGGGTGCAGTCAGCGCCGATGGCCGCGTGATGGGCACTTATCTGCACGGCCTCTTCGCCAGCGACGGCTTTCGCCGCGCCTTTATCGGCCAGGCGGCCAGTGCCGATCTCGCCTACGAAGCCGGCATTGAATCGGCTTTGGATGGATTTGCCGATCATCTCGAACGGCATCTCGATATCGATTATCTGCTGTCGCTGGCCGAGACAGTGGAGACAATCCGATGAACATGCTGGTATCGACGCTGGCTTTGCTGGTGGAGCGGCGCTGGGGCTACCCAACCCCTTTGCTCGACGCCATCGGCCATCCGGTCATGTGGTTCGGCCGGCTCATCGACTCTCTCGAAACCCGGCTCAATCGCCCCGACCAAAGCCCGGAACATCGACGGCGCGGCGGCATTATCGGCCTTGCCGCACTGCTCATCACGGTGCTGGTGGTGACGGTGCTGATCCGCGACCTTACCAACCGCATCCCGCATGGCTGGATCATCGAGATGGTGCTGGCGACCTCGCTTCTGGCGCAGAAGGAACTGGGTCGTTCGGTGCGCGCCGTGGCCGAGGCGCTACGCCAGTCACTGCCAGCGGGGCGAGAGGCGGTGAGCCAAATCGTTGGCCGTGACCCGCAAGCGCTCGACGAAGCCGGCGTGGCCCGGGCCGCCGTTGAGACGCTGGCCGAAAGCACTTCGGATGGGGTGGTAGCGCCGCTGTTTTTCCTGGCGCTGTTCGGACTGCCGGGGATCGCACTCTACAAGGCCGTCAACACCGCCGATTCCATGATTGGCCATCTCAACGCGCGCTATCGCGATTATGGCTGGGCTTCAGCCAAGCTCGACGACGTACTCAACTGGATTCCGGCGCGGCTCACACTGGTGCTGATCACTATCGCCTGCTTCTTCGCGCCTGGCGCCAGCCCCGGCAAAGCCTGGGCCATCGCGCAACGCGATGCCCGCAAGCACGAATCGCCCAATGCCGGCTGGCCCGAGGCAGCCTTTGCCGGCGCGCTCGGTTTCAAGCTCGGCGGGCCGCGTGCCTATGATGGAGAGGTGGTCGACCTGCCCGCTTTTGGCGACGGTCGCGCAGAGTTGCGCCCAGCCGACATTCTTCTGGCGCTTGAACTCTACAACCGCACGCTGACCGTCCTCGTCTGCTTTTGCGGGGCGATTGCCGTCATGCAGCTGATTTCAGCCTAGGGCAGGGGGCTCGCCCTTCATGGTCAGCGGCAGGCCAGCAGCGACAAAATAGACATCGTCGCAAACCTCAGCCAACCGCTGATGCGCCGATCCTGCCAGGTCGCGAAAGGTACGCGCCATGGCGTTGTCGGGCACGATCCCCAGCCCCACTTCGTTGGATACCAGGATCACCTTGGCTGCCTCCAGTTCGACCAGCGTAGCGCTGAGTTCGCTGACTGCCTGCGCGACATCCCCGTTCTGCATCAATAAATTGGTGATCCATAGGGTCAGACAGTCGACCAGAATGACGTCCTGATGGGCGGCGGCGCGCAGAATCGCAGCGGAGAGTTCAATCGGCTCCTCGATCGTGGCGAAGCGAGAGGCACGCGCCGCCTGGTGGCTCGAAATGCGGTCGCGCATCTCGCTATCCATAACCGTCGCGGTCGCCAGATAGGCCGGCCTGCTGCCCGAGCGGAGCGCCAGTCGCTCAGCAAATGCAGTCTTGCCCGAACGGGCTCCGCCCAGAACCAGAGAGTGTCGCATCTTCGCCTCTTCGCTGGCCGGCGCCATCAGTCGCCGGCGGTTCGTCCATGCTTGCGCCAACGATGAATTGCCACAAGTGTTCCCGTTTTGCAGCCTGCCCCGCAAACGAGCCATGCAATCGATTGGCTTGGCAGGGCGATTTTGTTCCCTATGCTACTTTCGTCTTAGCGGCTTTCGCATTATGGTCCGCGCCGATTTGACACCTTAGGGTGGGTTCTGCACCGGGGGCGGCGTCAACGTCCATTGCTCCTGCTGCCGACCCCCAACAGCCCATGGAGAAGCCTTTCGTGCCCCGATACTATCTTGGCGTCGACGGTGGTGGAACCAATTGCCGGGTGCGTCTGACCGACGAAAACCTGGTGACGCTGGCGGAGGTCAAGAACGGCCGCTCCAATCTGCAGATTGACGGCGGCGATCCCGCATACAAGGCGATCATGGATGGCACGCGCGACGTCTTTAAGGAAGCCGGTGTCGACTTCTCAGAAACGGCCAATACCTATGCTTGCTTCGGCATGGCGGGCGGCCGCATGGACTCGGCGCGCGACGCCTTCGCTTCGCGCAGCTGGCCCTATGCGGGTGTGAAGGTTTATGACGATATCGATATCGCCCATGCCGGCGCCCTGGGCGGCGACGAGGGCGGTGTGGTGATCATCGGTACCGGTTCTGCCGCCATGTCCATCGTCGGCGGCAAGCGCTACCAGGCCGGTGGCTGGGGCTTTCATATCGGCGACCAGATGAGCGGCGCCATTCTGGGCCGTGAATTGGCGCGCTACGCCGTCGAAGCCGAAGATGGCCTGGCCGAGGGCTCGGCGCTGACCAAGGCGGTGATCGCAGCCCTTGGCGGCAATAACCAGGCGTCGATGACCTGGTCCTTTGCCACCACGCTGGGATTGAGCCTTACCGGCAATGAGGGCGCTGAAGATCAGGCGCTGATCGGCCGCGCACCAGGTGAATATGGCAAGCTGATGCCGCTCTGGTTCGACTATCTCGAAAAGGACGACCCGGTCGCCCACAAGCTGCTCGACATCCAGATGGGCTACATCGACACCTATGTCCGCTGGTTCAAGAGCCATGGCGCAGAGGTGATGGCTATTGTCGGCGGATTGGGCCAGCGGCTTTTCCCCCGGCTCGAAGCGCGTTATGGCAGCTTTGTTGCCTTGCCCAAATTCGAGCCGCTCCACGGCGCGGTCATCCTCGCCAAACAGAACTTCTCCGCCTGAAAAGGACCGACGCTTTGTCCAGCCGTATCATTCCCGTTCAGCCCTTTGATTACGTCGTGTTTGGGGCCACCGGCGATCTGACCAAGCGCAAGCTCGTACCGGCGCTTTATCATCGCTTCATGGACGGCCAGTTCGACGAGAAGAGCCGCATCATCGGTGCGTCGCGCTCCAAGCTGAGCGAGGCCGAGTTCCAGAAGTTGGTGCGCGATGCGCTCGAGCAGTTCGTTGAAGCCGAATATCGCGATCCGGCGACCATCGACAGGTTTGTCGGCATCTGCACCTATGTGCCAGTCGATGCCAGCAAGCCTGAGGAATCGGGCGATCTCGGCAAGGCTCTACGTGACGATCCCAAGGTCGTGCGCGCCTTTTACCTCGCCGTGGCGCCCGACCTGTTCGAGCCGATTGCCGAATATCTCTCCAAAAAGAAGCTCTATCGCCGCGACGCTCGCGTCGTGATCGAAAAGCCGCTGGGCCATGATCTGGCCTCCAGCCAGGAAATCAATGATGGCGTCGCCAAGATCTTCAAGGAAGATCAGGTCTATCGCATCGACCATTATCTGGGCAAAGAGACGGTGCAGAACCTGCTCGCCCTGCGCTTCGCCAATACGCTGTTCGAACCCGTCTGGAACTCCGCCCATATCGACCATGTGCAGCTGACCGTGGCCGAAAGCGTCGGCGCCGGCACGCGCGGCTATTACGACGAGAGCGGCGCGCTGCGCGACATGATCCAGAACCACATGCTGCAGCTGCTGTGCCTCGTGGCCATGGAGCCGCCGGCATCAGACGACGCCAATGCGCTGCGCGACGAAAAGCTCAAAGTGCTCCGCGCCCTCCGTCCCATCACCAATGGCGACGTGTCCAGGATGACGGTCCGCGGCCAGTATCGCGGCGTGAAGTCGGAAACCGCGGCGGTGGCGAGCTATCAGGACGAGTTGCCCGAGGACAAGAAGGGCAGCCGCACCGAGACCTTCGTGGCCATGAAGGCCGAGATCGATAATTGGCGCTGGGCCGGCGTGCCGTTCTACCTGCGCACCGGCAAGCGCATGGCCGAGCGCGTCTCGGAAATCTGCATACAGTTCAAGCCCATCCCGCATTCGATCTTCGATCATGCCGAAGGCGCGCCCAAGCCCAACAAGCTGATCATCCGCCTGCAGCCCGACGAGGGCGTCAAGCTTATGATGATGATCAAGGACCCCGGTCCCGGTGGCATGCGCCTGCGCGAAGTTCCACTTAACCTCAGCTTTGCCGAGACTTTCGCCGAGCGCACTCCTGAGGCCTATGAGCGCTTGCTGATGGACGTGATCCGCGGCAGCCAGACGCTGTTCATGCGCCGCGACGAGCTCGAGGCCGCCTGGTCCTGGGTCGATCCGATCCGCGAAGCCTGGGATCGCGCCAGCGAACCGCCGCAGAGTTACACCGCCGGCACCTGGGGCCCCAGCGGCGCCATTGCCCTCATCGAACGCGACGGCCGCACCTGGTACGAAGGCACCAATTCATGACCCTCGATCGCCGCAGCTTTGCCGACAAGCCGACCCTCGCCAAGGAACTGGCCGAATCCGTAGCCGACCGCATCCGTTCTGCTATCGCGACGCGCGGTGAGGCTTCGATTGCCGTCAGCGGTGGTTCCACTCCCGGCAAGTTCTTTCAGGCCCTGGGCAAGACCAGGGATATCGACTGGTCCAAGGTCACGGTGACCCTGGTGGACGAGCGTTGGGTGCCCGAGACCAGCGACCGCTCCAATGCGCTTCTGGTCAACGAAAAGATGCTGCAGGGCCCGGCCGCCATTGCGCGCTTCTTCCCGCTTTACTCGGGTGGTGAAGTGCCCGATGCTGCCGCCGTGGCCAAGACCAATGCGCTGATGGCCGAACTGCCTAAGCCCTTCGCCGCCGTGATCCTGGGCATGGGCAATGATGGACACACGGCCAGCTTCTTCCCCGGTGGCGACACGCTGGATCAGGCGCTGACCGCAGAGGGGCCGACCCTGGCGCTCGAAGCGCCCGGAGCCGGCGAGCCCCGCATCACCTTTACCCTGCCGCGCCTGCTCGAAACCGATGCGCTCTACCTGCACATCGAAGGCGACGAAAAGGCCGCGGTGCTGGACAAGGCACTGGCCGACGGTCCCGTCGCCGAGATGCCGGTCCGCGCCGTGCTCCGCTCGGGAGCGCCGCTTACTGTTTACTGGTGCCCCTGAGGCCCCTGGGGCGGTCCCCAATCGACCGCCCTGGCCGCTGACGGTTCATCAGTTGTTTGATGCAAGGAATACCCGCGCCAGCGGCCCCCCTTTGGCGCGTCCTTGCCAACTATGGAGCCGAGAACCATGAAAGTCCGTCAGGCCATCCAGGACGTGACCGACCGTATTGCCGCGCGTAGCCGCGATACCCGCAGCGACTATCTCAACCGCCTCGATGCGGCCAGGGATCAGGGCGTTCATCGCGCGGCACTCTCCTGCGGCAATCTCGCCCACGCTTTCGCGGCATGCTCCCCCAGTGAAAAGGCGGCCCTGGCCGGCAACAAGACGCTGAACCTGGGCATCGTCACCTCGTATAACGACATGCTGAGTGCCCATCAGCCCTACCAATTCTATCCCGATATCATCAAGGAAGCCGCCCGCGAAATCGGTGCGACGGCCCAGGTGGCCGGTGGCGTGCCCGCCATGTGCGACGGCGTCACTCAGGGCCAGCCGGGCATGGACCTGAGCCTGTTCTCCCGCGACCTGATCGCCATGGCCACCGCTGTCTCACTCAGCCACAACATGTTCGATGCTGCCGTCTATCTCGGCATCTGCGACAAGATCGTGCCCGGCCTGGTCATCGGCGCTTTGGCCTTCGGCCATCTGCCTGCCGTCTTCGTGCCCGCCGGCCCCATGCCCTCGGGCATTCCCAATGACGAAAAGTCCAAGGTTCGCCAGCTCTATGCCGAGGGCAAGGTCGGTCGCGCCGAACTGCTCGAAGCCGAGAGCAAATCCTACCATTCGCCCGGCACTTGCACTTTCTACGGCACCGCCAATTCCAATCAGATGCTCATGGAAATCATGGGCCTGCACCTGCCGGGCGCCAGCTTCGTCAATCCCGGTACGCCGCTGCGCGATGCTCTAACCCGCGAAGCCGCCAAGCGTGCGCTTTCGCTGTCCAAGGAAGGCAATAATTACACGCCCATCGGCCACATCATGGACGAAAAGGCTTTCGTCAACGGACTGGTTGGCCTGCATGCCACCGGCGGTTCGACCAACCACACCATGCATCTGATTGCCATGGCCGCCGCCGCCGGTATCCAGATCACCTGGGACGATATGAGCGATCTGTCGGACGCGACACCTCTGCTCGCGCGCGTTTATCCCAATGGCGTTGCCGATGTGAACCATTTCCACGCGGCAGGCGGCATGGGTTATCTGATCAAGGAACTGCTCGAAAGCGGCCACCTGCACGAAGATGTCAGGACTGTCTGGGGTTCGGGCCTGTCCAATTACACCGTCGAAGCAAAGCTGGTCGAAGATCAGCTCACCTTTGAGCCCTCGCCGGAGCAGAGCGCGCTGCCCAAGGTCCTGACCAGCGCCAAGGAGCCCTTCGCGGCAACGGGTGGCCTCAAGCTGCTCAGCGGCAATCTTGGTCGCTCCGTCATCAAGGTCTCTGCCGTCAAGGACGAGCATCGCGTCATCGAAGCGCCTGCTCGCGTCTTCCACAGCCAGGCCGGCTTGCAGGCCGCCTTCAAGGCCGGTGAGCTCAATAGCGACATGATCGCCGTGGTGCGCTTCTCCGGCCCCAAGGCGCTCGGAATGCCCGAATTGCACAATCTCACTCCGCCGCTCAGCGTGTTGCAGGGGCGTGGCTTCAAGGTTGCGTTGGTCACCGATGGCCGCATGTCCGGCGCTTCCGGCAAGGTGCCCGCAGCCATCCACATGACGCCCGAGGCGGTAGACGGCGGCCCGATCAGCAAGATCCGCGACGGCGACATGATCCGTCTCGACGCCAATGAAGGCACGCTGACCTTCCTTGGCGACGAGAAGGAATTCTTCTCCCGCACGCCGGCGACCGAAGACCTGCGCAGCCAGCATTTCGGCATGGGCCGCGAACTCTTCGCCGGCTTCCGCAGTCTCGTTGGCGTCGCCGACAAGGGCGCCAGCGTCTTTGGCTAAAGAACGCGCCATCGCACCTCTTCCCTTCTCCCCTCGTGGGGGAAGGGGCTCGCGTTCAGCGCACACGAATGGGGTGGTCCGCCGCTGTCACCCCACTGGGGGTTCAACACCCACATAATGCGCCCGCGGCCGGATCAGTGCCCCGGTTTCCACCTGCTCCAGGGCATGGGCCAGCCAGCCGACACTGCGGGCGAGGGCAAAGATTGTCAGTGGAGCATCGTCGGACAGGCCGAATGCGGCGGTGAGGCCCGTCAGTGCAAAATCGATATTCGGCTTTTCGCCGCTCAGTCGCTCGCCAGCCTCTGCCAAGGCAGCAAGATGGGGTGGCATGGCGAAAGACGCCATTAGGGCTGGTGCGCGCACGTCACCGTCCAGATAGAGGCGATGGCCGAAACAGGGCAGCGGCTGTCCGCGCCGCAAATGGGCATTGACCGCCGCCTCTGGCCCCAGGCGGCGCGCTTCCTCGACCAGTCCGGCCAGGCTCTGGCTCGCGGTCCCATGCAGGGGCCCCGATAGGGCGGCGAGGCCCGCGAGCACGGCCGCCGAGAGCGGCGCTCCGGTGGAGGCGGTGACGCGGGCCGCGAAGGTGGACGCGTTGAGTTCGTGCTCTGCCAGCAGCACGAGCGCCCGGCGAATCGGATCTGCTGCCTCGGGTCGCCCCCATTGCCGCGCCAGCCGTTCATGCACAGGGTCCGTGCCCGGTGCCGCGAGCGCGCCGGCAAGGAAGGACACTGTGCGTGCTGCGTCGCGTAGAAGCAGCGTAAGGCTGCGGCCATTCGCCGGCAGATCGGTGGCAGCCAGTTCGGCCACGGCCCGATAGGCTGCAGCCATGCCCGGTTGCAGCGCGCGTGCCCGACCGGCAAAGTCCACCTCTGCGCTTGCATTCCATAACAGCCGCGCCACGCCCCCGAGGGTGGCCGTTTCCGCAAGACGTGCCGCGTCCTGCCCGCGATAGAGCAGCCGTCCGTTGCGCACCGTTGAAATTGCCGTGGTCAGTACAGGCTCGCCCCAGGCAATCGCCTCGGCCGCGACCGCTTTGGCGGGTGGGCGCCCCCTGTGCCGGCTTGCCAGCCGCTCGACATCGTCGCGTCGATAGAGACTGCGCCTGGGATCACTGGGGTCGGGACGTGCCGCAATGCGGCCGCGGCTGACATTGGCGTAGAGCGTTTGCGGCTTGGTGCCCAAAAGCGCCAAGGCCTGTTCAGCACTGATCCAGCTCATCGCATCCCACATTGATCGTTTTCATCAAGATTGACGTCAATCTTGATAAATCCAATCTAGGGCCAAACAACACGGAGTTGCAACATGTCTGGCCTCGATGATGTCATTGCCGCCGAAACCGTCCTGTCCGAGGTCGATGGCGCCAATGGACGCCTGGTAATCTGCGGACAAAGCCTCGACGCCCTGGCGGGTAAAACCAGCTATGAAGGGGTTCTGTCATTGCTGCTGGCGGAGACCGTCGACCTCGACACGGCAGGGGTGCGCGTGGCGCTGGCCACAGCCCGCCTACGGGCATTTGAGGAAGTCGCTCACCTCGATCCTACTCTGCTTTCGCTCAGCATCACAGAAGCGCTGCGCGCGCTGATGGCGCGGCTTCCCGATGGCGAGGATGCGGAAACAGCGCTTTTGCTGATTGCAGCCCCGGCCGTCTTTGTGCCGGCCGTGGTGCGACGCAAGGCCGGTCTCGGGGCTCTCGCACCCGATCTGAATGCTGGCCACGCCACCGACATGTTGGCCATGTTGCATGGCCAGGTACCCTATGTCGAAGCGGCGGCTGCGCTGGACACCTATCTGGTCACCGTCTCCGACCATGGTCTCAACGCCTCGACCTTTGCCGCCCGGGTGGTTGCCTCGACGCGGGCCGGCTATGGCTCCGCCGTGCTGGCGGCGTTGGGCGCATTGAAGGGTCCGCTGCATGGCGGCGCGCCTGGGCCGGTGCTCGACATGCTCGATGCCGTGGCTAGGCCCGAGCATGCCGCCGACTGGATTGCCGGAGAATTGGCACGCGGCGAGCGGCTTATGGGGTTTGGCCACCGCATTTATCGGGTGCGCGATCCACGTGCTGATGCGTTGAAATCGGCCCTGGCCCGCCTTGGTGCGGGCGGCGGAATGGACATCACACGCTTGGCCCTGGCCGAAGCGGTGGAAACAGAAGCGCTGAAGCAATTGCATGCCGCCAAACCGGGCAGGGTCCTTGAGACCAATGTGGAATTCTTCACAGCCCTGCTGCTCGAGGCTCTGGGCTTTCCGCGTGAGGCATTTACCGGTGTATTCGCGGCCGGGCGGGTTGGCGGCTGGGTCGCCCACGCCCATGAGCAGATCGCCACCGGCCGGTTGATCCGGCCGCAATCGCGCTATATCGGCCCGAAGGCGGCCTGAAAGCCATTCCGACACCCGGCCGCCGCTCTCGGATTCACTCTTGAGCGTTGCGGCCGGCTGCTTCCGAATCGCGCAGCCATCGCCGCACCGCTTCCGTATCCGCATCGGTCAGATCATGACCGCCCAGCACGGTGACCACCTCCACATCGGCGCCGGCCGCTGCGAGCGCCTGCGCCAGCGCCTCGCCCTGCGTCCTGAAGGCATCGAACTGCCCGAGCACGATGAGAACCTTCGTATCGGAGAGATCAGACGCGGGCACGTCACCCAGTGTCATGATAGGCCGTAGTAGCACCGCGCGTTGCACTAGGCCCGAGCGCAGCAACAGGGCTGCACCGAGGAGGTTGGCGCCGTTGGAATAGCCCAGCGCCACCAGACCACCCCTGCTGACGCCATAAGCGATCTCTATCTCGCCGAAAAAGGCCTCCAGCGCGCCGGATTCGAAGCGGATATCGTCCTGGTCGAAGATTGTGGGGCCAAAACTGCGGAACCAGCGCTGTACGCCGTCTTCGGTGCTGCGGCCACGAATGCCGAGAAGCGTGGCGTGAGGCGATGCACGATGGGCCAGCGGCATCAAATCCATCTCGCTGCCGCCGCTGCCATGCAGCAGCGCAATTGTCGTGCCGTCGGGTTCGGGGGGCACGTGGAAGCGGTGCGTGTAGATCAGGTCGCGATAGACCACGCGCTCTTCGCCCGGCAGGCCGAATTGCGGCAGCATCAGCTTGACCCCATCGGGATCGGCAGTATCTGGCGGCACAAAGAGTGCACTGCCCAAACTCTCGAGCGTCTCGTCCTGCAAAAAGCCGGGCCCATCGCTGGCCATTTCAATCAGCACATTGCCGGGCTCACGCACATAGAGCGAAGTAAAATAGTTGCGGTCGTGCAGGTTGGTGAGGCTGGAATTGCGCTTGCGCAGTTCGGCCTCGACCGCTTCCACCTCAGCCGCATCATGGGCGCGCACCGCCACATGGTCCACCGTGCCAGCGCCAGGCGTGCCCGGGAAGAACCCGGCGGCGTCTCGAATATCGAGCACGTCGCCGACATCGGAAACCAGACGTTGAGTGGACCCCTCGGTGGCAGCAGCGCGAAATCCGAAATAGCGGGTGAGGAAAGCGGTAGTTTCCTCCTGAACTTCCGAAAGCAGAGTCACCCCGCGAATGCGGCGGATGGCATGCTCGGCAGGAATGTCATTCTGCGGCATGTCGAGCGCCGGCAGATCGGCACTGACCAGCTTAATGAGCACACCATCGGGATCGCGCAGCTTGAGCACGGTCTCGCCGAATTCCTGCGCGGTACCTTCGCTCTTGACCCCCAGACGCAGCGCGCGTTCGATCCAGAAGCCGATGGACCCCGGCTCTATTGCCAGCGCCACTTCGCTGACCTGCCCGGCGCCGACCTGCCCTTTCGAGCCGCCTTGCCACACAAGGAAGGTGAGGAGCGAACCCGGATTGGCGGCGTAATCGCCGTAAAACAGGTGCAACTGCGTTGCGTCCTCATAGCCGCCGGTGCGCTTGACCAGGCGCAGTCCGAGAAAGCCGACATAGAAATCGACATTGGGCTGCACGTCTTTGGTAATCAGCGTGACGTGGTGAATGCCTGATGTCATCTGCTTCTCCCGAACAGGCGCTCGATATCGGCCTTTTTGAGTTCGACATAGGTGGGCCGGCCATGGATGCATTGTCCGGAATGGGGGGTGGCTTCCATGTCGCGGAGCAGCGCATTCATCTCGTCGACACGCAAGCGTCGGCCCGAACGGACCGAGCCGTGGCAGGCCATGCGACCGATAATCGCTTCCATGCGATCGCTCAGCGCGGCGGTACTGTCCCATTCGGCGAGGCCATCCGCCAGGTCGCGCACCAGACCAGCGATGTCGCTCTGGCCCAACAGGGCAGGGGTTTCGCGCACGGCGACGGCGCGTGGGCCGAAGCGGTCGAGATAGAGCCCGAATTTTTCCAGCTCTTCCGCGGCCTCTTCGAGCCTTGCGCAGTCTTCCTCGGGCAATTCCACCACGACCGGGATGAGTTGCGCCTGGCTGGCGACGGGGCCGGATGCAAGCTGCGCCTTGAATCGCTCATAGACCAGTCGTTCATGAGCCGCGTGTTGGTCGACCAGCAAGAGGCCCGATCCGTTTTGAGCAATGATGTAGTTGTCGAACATCTGCGCCCGTGCCGTACCCAACGGGAAGTCCTCGACGACTGCCGGGGCTGCAATTTCCTCGACACGCGCGCTGGGGGCGGTGAAGCCCGCCAACTGGCTGGGACTGCGGTCGAAATTCAGCGGCGCCCTGTCGTGCGACCAGCCATAGCTCGGTGTCTGGTAGGACGCTGACGGCGGCGGCAAAGGCGCTGGTGCTGCGGGTTCGTCCATTTCCGGAGCATTGAAGGCGCCCAGAATATCCTCGGCCACGCTGGTCGATGCCTTGAAGCCGGCGGCAGCCAGCGCCATGCCAATGGCGCGGATCACCGCGCTACGCACCGCCCCCTGATCGCGGAACCGCAGCTCCGCCTTGGCCGGGTGCACATTGACATCGACCTCCGCCGGGTCGATGGCGATATAGAGCGCCACCACCGGGAAGCGGTCGCGGAATGTGTAGTCGGCAAAGGCGGCGCGGACTGCGCCCACCAGTACCTTGTCGCGCACTGAGCGGCCATTGACGAAGTAGAACTGGCTAAGCGAATTGGCGCGCGTATAGGTCGGCAGTCCCGCCATGCCGGCAACCACGACGCCGTGGCGCGCATTGGCCAGGGGCACGGCGTTATCAACGAAATCGGCACCCATCACCTGGCCCAGCCGGGCCGCCAGCGCGCCCTCGCCGCTGACGGCGGGCCAGTTCGACATGGTCCTGTCCGTGCCTTCCAGAATGAAGTGGATTTCGGGATTGGCCATGGCGAGGCGCTTCACCACATCGGTGATCGCCCCGGTTTCGGCGCGGGCCGATTTGAGAAATTTGCGTCTGGCTGGCACTTGCGCAAAGAGGTCCTTGACCTCGATCACCGTGCCGCGGTTCATCGCCTGCGGCATCGGTCCCGTGCGCCGGCCATTATCGACCACGATGACCAGGCCGCTTTCAGCATCGACCGGGCGCGAGGCCACGGACAGGCGGGCCACCGAGCCGATCGATGCCAGGGCCTCGCCGCGAAACCCCAAAGAACGGATATCGTCGAGATCGTCCGAAGCGAGCTTGGAGGTGGCGTGCCGCTCGACCGAGAGCAACAGATCGTCCCGCGCCATGCCATGGCCGTCATCGGTAATGCGGATCAGGTCCATGCCGCCATTGGCGGTGGCGATGACAATGCGGCGGGCGCCGGCATCGATGGAATTCTCCACCAATTCCTTGACCACGCTGGCCGGCCGCTCGACGACTTCGCCGGCGGCAATGCGATTGATGAGGTCTTCAGGCAGTTGGCGGATGGGCAAGGGCGATTCTCCTTGGCCTCAATATAGGCAAGGCGCCGGCCTATTCCGACCCGCTTCCTGCCCTTGTTCCCAGATGGCGGAAGATGAGCGCGATTGCCCTCTATCCCTCACTCGCGCTACATCGGCGCCATGACCGAGCCCTTCGCCCCGATGGAACTTGCCTTGCGCCTCGCCGAGGAAGCGGCGGCGCTTGGCGAGGCGCCGGTGGGAGCTGTAGTGATGGAAGGCACGCGCATCCTGGCTGCGGAGCGCAATCGCATGCAGGCACTAGGCGACCCGACGGCACATGCCGAAATGCTCGCCATCCGGGCGGCGCTCAAGGCGCGCGGCACGGGGCGGCTGGATGGCTGCGATCTCTATGTGACGCTCGAACCCTGTGCCATGTGCGCCGGCGCCATCGCCCATGCGCGCCTGAGGCGCGTCTATTTTGCCGCCGAAGATATAAAGGCCGGCGCGGTCGAAAATGGGGTGCGGCTGTTCGAACAGCCATCCTGCCACCATCGGCCCGAGATCATCGGCGGGCTGTCGGCCGCGCGGGCCGAGGCCATGCTGGTGGAGTTCTTCAGAAAGCTGCGAAGCTAGCCGCTGCGACCCTATGCCAGCTCGCAGGCCTTGGCCACATAGGCGCCCACCTGCTCGACATTGATCGCGGCTGGATCGGTAAAGCGCAGGTGCCGGCGATAAGTGCCGTTGCCGAGCAGAATGCCGTCATGGAATTCGGCGCCGCGACTGAATTCCAGCGTCACATGAGCGGAGTGGCTGAAAATCCCGCAGAACGGCCGGCCATGGGTGTAATGCAGCCCGCCATATTTCACCGTCTCGCTGGCATTGGGCGCATAGGTAAACACCACGGCGCGCAGCGCCAGCATGATGGCGTGATTGGTGGGTTTCTTCTCCCCGATAGTATCGAGAAGCGTTTCACCTTCGGCGGAGAGAGGCGGGAGATTGGTCATGGTTCGCATATAGCGGCGCGTGGCCGTTGCGGCAATCTAAAGCTCGGTCACGGGCTCCAGCCGGCCCTGGATATAGTCTTCGATCTTGTGCGCCAAAATGCGTTTGAAGCGGTCCTTTTCCGCTTCGGCATGAGTGATGATCTCGCGCACCTTCCAGAACTCCATGGCACCGAAATTGGCGACATGGGGCCGGATATAGATATCGGGCGGATAGGCGGCCATCATATGGGCAGTCAGAGAATGCATCATGATCTGGGCCGAGCCGAACCAGATGTCGAGTGCCTTGTGATCGGTCTTGTTGAGACCTGCAGAGGGGTCGCCCGCCACGTCTATGCCGATGAGAAAATCGGTGTCGATATCGGCTTGGTCCAGCGGCAGCGGATTGACCACCCCACCATCGACGAGAATGTGGTTGTTGTGAACGACCGGACGGAAAAAGCTCGGTATTGCGATGGACCCGGCAATCGCCGGGCGCAACAGGCCGGAATTGAACACCACCTGATGCCAGGACTGAAAATCGGTCGCCACCACATAGAGCGGAATTTTCAGCTGTCGAAATTCGAGCGGGAAATTTGGCGGCGTGAAGGCGTCGACAATGCTGGCCGCGTCCAGTTGCATGGAGATGCCGTTCTTGAGCAGGCCGCCAATGCCTCGGATTTGCGTGGCCCAGAGTTTGGCCGCGATGATCCGCAGCGTACCCAAGACCTCGAAGGAGTGTTCGCGCAATTCCTTGCCCGTCATGCCTGCGGCCCAGCCGGCGCCGATCAAGGCGCCGATCGAGGTGCCCGAAATGACCGAAGGTTTGAGACCAAGCTCGTCCATGGCCTCGATATAGGGAATATGCGTCAGCCCGCGAGCCGAGCCGCCGCCCAAAGCCACGCCAATGCGGGGTCCACTTATCGTCGTCATGCTCGCACGCTCCGCACTCCCCATGCGCAGCCTGTCCGCCAGCGCCTTGCCGCGACGCTGCAGTGGCGTCAGGGGGCGTTGCGGCGGGGCCGCAGAAAAGACGGGTCTAGGGGAAAATAGCGCGGCAAGATTGAGAAAAGGTTCAGTCTTGTTCGCGGGCGATTTCGCGCCAGCCGATGTCCCTGCGGGCAAAGCCTTCTGGCCAGTCAATCTGGTCCACGCCGTGGTAAGCACGTTCTTGTGCCTCTTTGACCGATGCCCCGAGCGCCGTCACATTGAGGACGCGCCCACCATTGGCCAGTAAACGTTCCCCATCGCGCTTCGTTCCGGCGTGGAATACGGTCAGCGTGTCGCTATCGAGACCATCGACGCCACCGATTTCGCTGCCCTTGCCATAGTCGCCGGGATAGCCCCTGGTGGCGAGGATAACAGTCAGCGCAAATGCGTCCTTCCACTCGACCGAATGGCCTGCAAGCGTGCTGGTGGCGACGGCATGCAAGAGTGGCACGATATCGCTCTGCATGCGCATCATCATCACCTGCGTTTCCGGATCGCCGAAGCGCGCATTGTATTCAACGAGCTTGGGACCATCCTCGGTGAGCATCAGGCCGGCATAGAGCACGCCGGCATAGGGCGTGCCGCGCTGGGCCATGCCGCGAACGGTCGGCAGCACGATTTCATCCATGCTGCGCCGATACACCTCTTCGCTCATCACCGGGGCGGGCGAATAGGCGCCCATTCCACCGGTATTGGGACCGGTATCTCCGTCGAAGGCGCGCTTGTGGTCCTGTGCTGTGGTGAGCGGCAGCACCGCTGTGCCATCGGTGAGCACGAAGAGACTGACCTCCTCGCCCTCCATGAATTCCTCGATCACCACGGCCGCGCCCGAAGCGCCGAAGGCGCCCGAGAAACAGTCGATGATGGCTTCCTCGGCCTCTTCAACGCTCATGGCCACGGTCACGCCCTTCCCAGCGGCCAGGCCATCGGCCTTGATGACGATGGGCGCGCCGTGGACATAGAGATAGGCCAGCGCCGAAGCCTCGTCCTCGAACCGGCCGTAGGCGGCGGTGGGGATGTTGAACTGGTCGCAGAGCGCCTTGGTGAAGCTCTTCGAGCCTTCCAGCTGGCCGGCGGCCTTGGAGGGACAGAAGCAGGTGAACCCGGCAGCACGCACATCGTCGCCCAATCCGGCCACCACCTGGGCATCGGGACCAACGACGACGAAGTCGATTTCATGCGCACGGGCGGCGGCGATGACGGCTGCGTGGTCGGTTATGTCGACGGCGACATTGGTGGCGATGGCCTCTGTTCCGCCATTTCCGGGGGCAACGAACAGCGCGGTAACAAGCGGTGATTGCGCGATCTTCCAGGCCAGCGCGTGTTCCCGACCACCCGAACCGATCACCATTACCCGCATGTCATGCCTCCATCGCCGATTTGCGCGTGATGCACGAGGCGATTGCGAAGGGCAAGCTGAAACGCCTCACTTTTGGCTTCTTTCTTGGCGACCCACGGGTGAAAGTCACTTGGAGAAGCCTAGAGATGGACTGGACCCTGTTCGGCCTTGTGCCGATGCTGTTCGGGGGCGCCCCGGCGGATTCCCCGCGTGCTCTGCTCGATTCCATCTACCAGCCGCTGCAGAACGGCCAGGAGATCAATCTCGAACAACACTACTCCGCTCACCTTCAGGATCTCGTCGCCTATAATCTTTCCGCCAATGTGGTCGATGCGAAAGGCGCGCGGATCGATCCGCAAGCGCCGGAAATCGTCGCCTTCAATCCTTTCCTGAACGGAGCGGAAGGGCATGTCGACGGCCTCGCCGTGAGCGAGCCGGTGGTGCAGGGCGATAGTGCGGTGGCGCTGGTGAGCTTCGAGTCCAAGGGTGAGCCGACGATCCTCACCATTTCCATGCGCTATGAGGGCGAGTGGAAAATCAACGATGTTGCCTCGGTGGGCAGCGGCGAAAGTTGGCTCTACTCCTGGCTGCTGCAGTTCGATCCCTTCAACCAGCAGTAGCTGGTTATGGGCCGGAGACCGTGAAACGCTCTAGATCTCCGCTTCCGTGAACAGCGGCAGAACCGAGCCGTTCCACTCGCCGCGGAACTTTTCCAGCCAGCGTTCGGCGGGAGACTTGCTTGTGCGGATAGTCTCCTCGAGCGGAGCGAGATGAATGGTCTCGTCCTGGCCGGCCGTATTGAGCCGGTTGCGGCGGACGAGGCCCGCCTCGGCGATCCCCACCGCCTGCGCGGCGATGTCGAAGAGGCTCGAACGATCGAAGGGTGTGGACAGGCCAAGCCGCGGCACTTCTCGGCGGAGATAGTCGCGATCTTCCTCGCTCCAGCCCTTCACCAGTTCCCAGGCCGATTCCAGAGAGACCTCGTCATAAAGTAGGCCCGTCCAGAAAGCTGAAAGCGCTACCACATGGCCGCTATCGCCCATATCGGCCCCGCGCATTTCCAGGAACTGCTTGAGTCGCACTTCCGGGAACAGGGTGGAGAGGTGATCCTCCCAATCCTTGATTGTCGGCTTTTCGCCCGGCAGCTGCGGCAACTCACCCTTGAGGAAAGCACGGAAGCTCTCGCCAGCAACATTGATATATTTCTTGTCGCGGATGACGAAATACATCGGCACATCGAGCGCATGGTCGGCATAGTGCTCGAAGCCGAAGCCATCTTCGAAGGCGAAGGGCAGCATGCCGGTGCGTGCATCGTCGGTGTTGAGCCAGATATGACTGCGGAAACTCAGATAGCCGGTGTCGCGGCCTTCCGAGAACGGCGAATTCGCAAAAAGCGCCGTGGCCACCGGCTGTAGTGCCAGCGACACGCGCAGCTTCTTGACCATGTCGGCTTCGCTGGAAAAGTCGAGATTGGTCTGCACCGTTGCCGAACGGTACATCATCGATGTGCCGAGGGTGCCCACTTCGCCCATATATTTGGTCATGATGCCGTAGCGCGACTTCGGCATGGCCGGGATATCGGACACGGCCCAAAGCGGGGTGACGCCCAGACCGAGGAAATGAATGTCGAGTGGCGCCGCAACGGCCTTGGACACGCGCATATGCTCGGCCATTTCGTCGGCAGTGCCATGCAGATCAGCCATGGGGGCACCGGACAGCTCGAACTGACCGCCCGGTTCAAGGGAAATGCCGCCGGCGCTGGCATCATTACGCAGCCCGATCGGGTTCTCCCCATCATAGAAGGGTTCCCAGCCGGTCTCTCGCGCCACGCCATCAAGCAGGGCGCGCACCCCTTGGGGACCTTCATAGGTCACCGGGCGCAGCGGATCGGTGTGGAAGACGTGCTTTTCGTGCTCGGTGCCGATGCGCCACTGTTCGGCGGGCTTGCAGCCGCGCTCCATCGCCTCGATCAGGTCGGCGCGCGATTCGATGAGAGGCGAGGATGTGTCGGCGCCGGCCATGTGGACCTCATGCTATGCAAGCAGATAGATGGGCGGCGAACATAACGAGCGCAAGCCGGAAAGCAATCGCGTTTTATCGCCAATCGCCGATGGTCGCCTGAATAATCGCCATTGCCGCCACGGCGGCAGTATCGGCGCGCAGGATACGCGGTCCGAGGCTGATCGGCAAAACAAACGGCAGTCTGCGTAGCCGTTCGCGTTCGCTGTCAGAAAATCCGCCTTCGGGGCCGATCAACAGGCCTATCCTGCGGCCAACCAGGTTTTGCAGGCCGCCCAGGGGCGACGACGACGCTTCACCCTCGTCGGCAAATACCAGCACTCGGTCGCCATGCATTTGCGGCCATTGGCTCAACAGCGCATCGAGACCGATTTCCGGCGCGATCTCCGGCACGCTCAGCACTTCACATTGCTCCGACGCTTCCATGGCATTGGCGGCGAGCTTTTCGGGTTTGAGTCGATGCACCTGGGTAAACTGGGTGGTCACAGGCTGGATAATCCCAGCGCCCATCTCCACCGCCTTCTGGATCACATAATCCAGCCGCTCGGTCTTGAGCGGCGCAAACCCGTACCAGAGATCAGAGGGCCGAGTCTGCGGCGCGATCTGCTCGACGACTTCCAGAACGACCGATTTCTTAGAATCGCCGGTGAGCCGGCAGAGCCAGGCGCCGTCGCGGCCGTTGAACAGCACCACGCTGTCGCCGACGCCCTTGCGCAGGACCGCGGCCAGGTAAAGCGACTGTTCCTTGCCCAGCGTCAGGGCGGCGCCGGCAGCAAGGTCGGTATCGACGAACAGGCGCGGCAGCGCAGAATGAGAACGGGGCATGGCAATTCCTCGACGCGGCACTGTGACACGACCCGACCCTTGGGCAAGGCTTGGGATGAGGTCTACTTTGTCTTTTGAGTTTAGAGTAGACCTCATGGTGAGCTTGTCGAACCACGAGGTCGTGGCACTATGTCCGATACCCAATCCGCCCGCGTCGCCGATGCCAAACAGAACAACTGGCTGGATCGTTACGCGCCCGAATGGTTGAAGCCCTATGGGCGATTGGCGCGCTGGGACCGACCGATCCCGGTGGGCCTGTTGTTCTGGCCCTGCGCCTGGGGCATTGGCCTGGCAGCGGTCGCCTATCCCGAATATGGCTTCGGTTGGTGGGCCGCGATTCTGATGGTCGTTGGCGCGCTGTTGATGCGTGGCGCCGGCTGCACCTTTAACGACATCGTCGATCGCGACATCGACGCCAAGGTGGCGCGCACCCGCTCGCGACCGATTCCTTCCGGGCAGGTGACGGCACTGGAAGCCACTTACTTTCTCGTCGCCCAGGCGCTGCTCGGTTCGGTGATCCTGTTCCAGTTCAATCGCTTCACCGTCTGGGCCGGCGTCGCCTCCCTGGTGCTGATCGCCATCTACCCCTTCATGAAGCGGGTGACCTGGTGGCCGCAGCTTTTCCTAGGCCTGGCCTTTTCCTATGGCGCCATCCTGGGCTGGACCAGCCAGACCGGCGGGCTCGGCTGGCCTCCGGTGCTGCTTTATGCCGGCGCCATTCTCTGGGTCATTGGCTATGACACCATCTATGCGCTGCAGGATGTGGAGGACGACGCATTGGTGGGGGTCAAATCCACCGCGCGCCTGTTCGGCGACAATGTGCGTCCGGTAGTCGCCGGCTTTTATGCCGGCGCATTCGTCTTGTGGAACATCGCGTCATTGATGGTCGGCGGCAGCTGGATTTTCGCGGTATTTTCACTCGTGGCCGCCGGTGTGCTGGCCTGGCAACTTCTGACCCTCGATGCCACAGAGCCGGGCAACGCCAAGCTGCGCTTCGACAGCAATCACTATGTCGGCGTGGTGCTGACCCTGGCGCTGATGGCCGACTGGGTCTGGTAAAACGCCGAAAGGGTCAACCGCACCACTGGTTGACCCTTTTCGTCGGACTTTGGATTTGGGCAGGCTGTCAGTTTACGTCGGTCTGGCCCGGCTTGCGACGGTTGAGAAAGCGGGGGCGGCGGGCGGCTTCTGCCGCGAGCCGGCGGCGGGGAGCCGGATCGGAAACCATCAGGCCATCGACCTGCTGGCTATAGGGCATATAGGCACCATCGCCGGCCTTGATGAACAGCGGCAGGCGCAGTTTCTTGCCCCAGTTCTGCCATTCGGCCACGACGTTGTGGTTCCCTTCTTCCTCGAACACCTTGTAGTTGAGCTCGGCATCGGAGTGGACCAATTCGATTGAGCTGGTCAGCATGCCTTCCTCGGAAATGCGGGTGGCCACGGCCACGCCGATGAACTCGGTGACCGGAACCTTGATCTTGATGGCCACACCGCTCTGTTCGAGCTGCTTGCGCACAGTGACCGTCTTGACCGGATCGCGTGGACCATTGTCGTTGGCCGCCACGAACCGGCGATCCGCCAGGGCGGGACGGCCGAAGGCGACAATCACCGAAGACCCTTCCATCGCAACGCCATGAACCATTTTAGATGCCTTCCTGTAACTTCGAGAGCTGGTTATTCCGCTCCGTTTGTGAGGCCAATCTAGCGCGAGGGATTACCCGCCACCTTAATCGGTTCGGTTAAGTTTATCTTGTTTTCCGAGAGGGTTAGCGGGATGTTGCACCTAGTTATGACCGATTAACCTCACGCAGTTGCCCCGTGTTTACCCTAAGGATTTGTGTGCGCGTTGGTCCCGTTCTCGCCATGCGCCTGAGAACGCGGAAGAAATCGGCACCGGCAGGTGAAATGACTCTCTCACTTGCCACAATGGCGCGATCCGGAGACCCAGGCCGCTCTCATCTGCCCATGCACTTCATCACCGCTACTGAGCCACCAAAGCGCCTGCCGTTTCGGTGTCGGTAAACGGCGTCAGCAGAATTGGGCCTGGGCAACTTGGCCTTCGCGCGCGATAGCGTACGGTGCCGGAATGGAGCCGGCGTCAGGCGCCGTCACTCAAGATGTAAACACCCTTCTGTGCGCGCCTCTTGCGGGATGGGGGTGTGGAGCATAAAAGCCCGCCATGCCGGCTTCCGCCCCACCTTATGATGATGATCTCGAATTGCTCCGCGCCAGCGCCGTAGCGGCGGGGATCATTGCCAGCGGCTTTTTCCGCAAGGACGTGAAGTCCTGGACCAAGGACAACGCTTCCCCTGTTAGCGAAGCCGATATCGTCGTCGATCGTTTTCTGGCCAGCAGCCTGCTCAATGCTCGCCCCACCTATGGCTGGTTGAGCGAAGAGACTGTCGACAATCCCAGCCGCCTCGATTGTGACCGTGTATTTGTCGTCGATCCCATCGATGGCACTCGGGCCTTCCTGCGCGGCGAGGATTGCTGGACCGTCTCGCTCGCCGTGGTGGAGCATGGCGTCCCGGTTGCGGGCGTGGTCTATGCCCCGGTGCGCGACGAACTTTATGAGGCCTATCTCGGTGGTGGGGCTCGCCTCAACGGCAAGCCGCTGCAGCGTATCCGCCGGGCCGGCGCCGCGCCGCTGATTCCGGCGCCGGGCGCTGTGCACCAGGAAATGCAGGCGGCCGGTCTCCACTATACTCGTGGCCCCTCCTATCCGTCGCTGGCCTACAGGCTGGTGCAGGTCGCGACCGGCAAGCTCGATGCCGCCGTGGCGCGGCGCGGCAGCCAGGATTGGGACATCGCCGGTGCCGCGGTGATCTTGCGCGAATCCGGTCTCGACTTCGCCGACGTGTGCAGCGGGTTCCCACAATTCAACAGACGAGATGTGCGCCATGGGGCGCTTGCGGCTTTGGGCGACATGAGCCTAAAACCGCTGGTCCATTCGGCGCTGATCAAGGTCTATGGCTGTCCGGCCGAAACCGAACAGGCGACCGAAACTCCTTATCCCTGAACGCGAGAATGACCCATGGCTGACACGACCGAAAAACAATTGCTGCATCTGGTCATCGGTGGCGAATTGTCGAGCCTGGAAGGCGTTACCTTTGCCGACCTTGAAAAGGTCGACATAGTCGGCGTCTATCCCAATTATGCCAGTGCCTACGCAGTCTGGAAGCAGAAGGCGCAGATGACCGTCGACAGCGCCCAGACCCGCTACTTCATCGTGCATCTGCATCGCCTGCTCGATCCGGAAACCAGTAAGTCCTGAGCGTGAGCCAGACTCAAGGGCGCCCCAGCCAAGATTTGCTCGCCATCATTGCGGCCGTGACCTTGGTTGCCGGCCTGGGCTTCATGGGCACATCCCCCTTTATCGCCGACTATGTGGTGATGGCGGGTGGGCTCATTGGCCTTGCCTGGGCGGTGCGCATGCGCTCCGACATATTGGTGCATCGCTCGGCGCTGATGGTCTGTGCCGCGCTTGCGCTCCTGGCCCTGACCCTGCCATTCGTCTACCGCAGCGAGATGGACCTCTTGCCGCTTCTGGCCTGCGCGCCGCTTCTGCTTGCGCCGGGCCTCGCTGCGCTCCTGCTGCGCGATGGCGCCTGGCTTAAGCCGCACGCCGTACCATTGCTTTGCCTGTTCGGCGCGGTCTCGGCGGGTCTCTTGGGCCTGTGGGAGGTGATGAACACCGGCACGGAACGCGTGGGCGTGGGCAATAACCCCATCCATTATGCCGGGATCACCACCATTGTCGGCTTCCTGGCCCTTACCGGCCTGGTGTCCAATCGCGATCCCTGGCGCTGGATTTATCTTCTCGGTCCGGCTTTCGCATTGGTCGGTGTCGTGCTGTCCGCCTCGCGCGGGCCGCTGCTCGCCTGGGCGGCTCTGGCGGCTCTGGCCTTCGTGGTCGTTGTCGTGACGCTGCGGCAGAAGCGTGTGGCGCTGGCGGGACTTGCCATTGTTGCCATCGGCGCAGCCATCTTCATGGTCACCGCGGGTGATAGCCTGGTGATGACGCGCATCACTGGTGGCCTGCAGGCCATCGGCGCAGCCGGGACCGCGGGCGGCGATGCGGTTCCGACATTGCTTGGTGCCGTAAGCGGGCAGGATGCGACACGCGCCGCCATGTACGACACCGGAATTGCCGCTTTCCAGTCTTCACCGCTCTTCGGCATCGGCTTTGGCCAGATGATGCCGTTGGCGCGAGACCTCTATCCGCAATTCGGCGAGTTGCAGACGCTCGAAAACCTGCACAGCGATCTCGCCGACTTCGCCGCGCTCGGCGGTGCCATGGGGCTGGCCGCCTTCGCCCTGATGCTGTTCTCGCCGTTGGCGGCACTGCGAACTGCGCGTCGAAAACCGGCGCTTCTGCTGGGTGCGCTGGTGCTGGTGGTGGGTTATGGCGTGCTCGGGCTGACCAACGCCATGTTCGGCGTCTTGCCCCAGACCGTGCTGTTCGGCACCGGCCTGGCCTATCTCATCGCTCTAGATCGAGCACCAACGGTCTGACGTGTATAGTGCAAAGGCCAGCGCCGAACGCCCTACCTCTTCAACGCGGCCAGCACATGCTCCATGGCGCCCGGCCCACCAATGTTCTGGCGCCCGATAGCTCCGAGGCGCTGACGCTCTTCGGGCGATGCAATGAGCTTGGACAATGCACCAGCCACGGCGTTGGGATCGCCTGGCACGGCTATGCGCGCCTCCCCGAACAGGCGCTGTTCGTCGAGAAAGCGCGATTGCCGGTCCTTGGCACTGGTCATGTGAATAACGGGCTTGCCCAGGCCCAGGGCCTGTACCGTCGCGGTACCAGCCTGCGAAAGCACGATGTCCGACTCGGCCAGCGCATTGCCCATCGCCCGCCCGCGCAGCAAATGCACCACCAGCGCGCCGTCGGTCAGGCTACCAAGATCGTCGCCCTCGGTGCTGAGGAGATTGCTGCGCTGCATGTCGGCTGCACCCGCCAGGTCCTCGACCGAGAGGTCACCGGCGACAGCAAGGAAAATGTCGGGCACCGACCCCGTGTCGAGCTTGCGCAATGCCTTGATCTGGCGCGCAAAGTTATCCACCGTCTCCCCGCGGCTGCCCGGGAGCAGCGTGATGGCCAGCGGGTGCCGGCGCCGGCTTTGGGCGTCATAGTCGCCTAACGGGATTGTATCCATCATCAGATTGCCAGCTGCCTTGGCGTCGATGCCGTCTTCGCGCAGCATGGCGGCGAGATTGTCGGCCCGACAAAAAGCAGTGGCGCAAGTGCGCTTGAGAATGAAGCGCTCCGCCGACGAATAGAGGCGGGCCGCCCCTGTCTTGTAGCAGTCGATATAGAAGAGGTTCTTGTAGCCGCTGAGCCAGGCCAGGGCCGGCACGGTTACATCCCCCACCACCACGACCTTATCGTAGCTGTCGCGCACGGAGCGCAGGAATTTCAGCGCCGGCGGCAGCATGGCGAGGCCGCCTTTGGCGACATCGCGCCGCAACGAGCCCTTTGCCGTGCGGGCTCCACCGGAATCGACACGACCGCGCGGGCCGACAATCGGGCAGATGCCGGCATAGGCCGTGCCGCTGCCCACCACGGGATAGGCTTCAACGCAGATATCCGGCATCAACCGGGCAACGATGGCAGCGGCGATCCAGTCTTCACCATGGCCGTTGGAAATGAAGAGGAAGCGCTGACGCGTCGCTGCCTCGTTCATGGTCAGTTGCCCCGACCGAAGCGTTCGAAGGCGGTGTGGGCGGCGACGGCATCGGCATAGGCCTCCTGCCGGTCGACACTCCAATAGAACAGCTCGTCCAGCGGGATCGGCTTGCCGGTTATGGCGCAGCGCACGAAGGTGCCGGGCTTGAGCACGACATAATCGCCATCGAGGTACCGCAAGCTGGCTTCAGCGGGCGAAAAGCCCTTGTCGAATATGTTCATCCCAGGCTCCCTGCCATTTGTCCGATATAGTCGAGCGGCATCTGCTTCAAAAGAGGCTTTCCTGCGACTCGTCGTCCGTAGGCGTCGCACGGGACGATTTGCGCCGAGCCGGTGGGGCCCCGGCAATGGTCGCCGCCACTTCACCATCGGCAAAGCTCAGGCGTACCCCGTCGCCAGGGCGCAGCGCCACCGCGCTCGAGACCACCTGTCCCTGATCGTCCTGCACCAATGCATAGCCGCGTGCCAGCACATTGCGATAGCTGAGCGTTGCCAGCAACTTGCCCCACTGATCCAGTTGGGTGCGGCGCGATCCCATGCCTGTGCTTGCTGCCGCATCCCCCCGACGCACCAGCGTATCGAGCCGCTGCCCGGCATGGCGGAGATCGGTGCGAATGGGCTGGGCGGTGAGGCGCGGGGTGATACGAGCCATGCCGGATTGCTTGCGTTCAAGCAGTTGCGCCGCGGCACCCGGCAGGCGCCGGGCGCCGGGGTCGAAGGTCAGTCGCGCGCGCTCAATGGTCTTGATCAGCCCTGTCTCGGCCCGGCGGCTGAGCGTCGCTACTCTTTCGGCGCGTTCGAGATGGCGCTGGCGCACCAGGCGTGGCTGGACGGCCGAGGCGAGGCTGGAAAAGGCCAGCCGCCGCGACTGCACGAAATGGCGCAGAGCCCCGGACAATTGGCTGGAGGCCAAGTCAAGGCTTTGACGCGGTGTAGCGACCAGATCGCTGGCCCGCGGCAGGCCGGCGCCGGCGGCGCGCAAGCGGTCGCGCAGGCTCGAAAGACTGCGCCGCGCCGCCTGGCGCTGACGGCTGCCCTGGTCCTCGACATAGGCGATGAGCTCAGCCCGCACCGGCACCGCTGCCTCGGCTGCGGCTGTCGGCGTGGGCGCACGCATGTCGGAGGCATAGTCGATCAGCGTTGTGTCGGTCTCGTGACCCACCGCCGAAATGACGGGAATGCCCGAGGCGGCAACGGCGCGCACCACCGCCTCCTCGTTAAAGCCCCAAAGATCTTCGATGGAGCCACCGCCGCGCGCCACGATGAGCAGGTCGGGGCGCGGAATCGGACCGTCCGGCAGCAGCGCATTGAACCCCTCGATGGCATTGACCACTTCGGGTGCACAGGTCTCACCCTGCACGCGCACCGGCCACAGCAGCACGTGGCTGGGAAACCGGTCATCGAGCCGGTGCAGGATATCCCGGATCACTGCGCCTGTGGGCGAGGTGATGACGCCGATGACGCGCGGCAGATAGGGCAGGGGGCGCTTGCGCTCGCGGGCGAAGAGCCCCTCGGCCAGCAGCTTCTTGCGGCGCTCTTCGAGTAGCGCCATCAGCGCCCCGGCGCCGGCCGGCTCGATATTGTCGATGACGATCTGGTATTTCGACGAACGCGGGAAGGTGGTCAGTCGGCCGGTGGCGATGACCTCGAGTCCTTCCTCGGGTTTGAAGCTGAGTTTTGCGTAATTGCCTTTCCACACCACCGCATCGATCGAGGCGGCATCGTCCTTGAGGGTGAAATAGGCATGTCCCGATGAATGCTGGCCACGGAAACCGGAGATTTCACCGCGTACCCGGACATGGCCGAACTCGTCCTCAACGGTCCGCTTGACCGCCTGGGCGATCTCGGAAACGGTAAATTCGGCGGCATTGGTAAGCTGTTCGGCCATGCGTCTCTCGTGCGGCATGGGGCGGTGGAGGTCAAGAGGGACGACGATGCCCGCTTATAGACGCCGCATAGCGTGTGGCCGCAGCCCCCCTGGCTATTCAGCCGCCTCGGCCTGCGGCGGATGCTCGAGATTGCCCATTGATTGCACGATATGGTTGGCTAGCGCGTCGTAGATGCCGCCATAAGCATGGCTGGCCCGCATCAGGGCAATCTGGGCGTCGGCGAGACGCGGCAGGCCATGCTCGTCGCCAATGACACGCATACCCGGCTGCAGGGCGCTTTCCGGCAGGAACCCCACCGCCAGGTCCGACAGCACTGCCGAGGATATGGCGGTCGCGTTGGACGACGTATAGGCGATGCGGTAGTCCTTGCTGGTGCGCTCGAGCGCGTCCATCGCATCCTTGCGCCAGATGCAATATTGCGGGCCGCAGGCAATCGCCATCGGCTCGTTGGCCAGCGCGCGCCCGCCATGGCTGGCTACCCAGAACATCTTTTCGGTGCGGAAGAGCTCGCCGAAATTCTGATTGGTGCCCTGGGTGAAGACGATGAGATCGTAGCGCCCCGCCTTCATCCCCTCGAGCAACACTTCTGAGGCCATGCAAGACACGTCTACCGCAATGCGTGGATGGGTGCGCTGGAAGCTCGAGAGAATGACCGGCAGAAGCCGTACCGCATAGTCGTCGGGCACGCCAAAGCGAATGGACCCAGCCAGGTCGCCATCGTTGAAATGGTCGAGAATCTCGGCATTGGCACGCAGCATCTTGCGGGCGCGTTCGTATAGCACTTCGCCGTGATGGGTGAGGGTAACGCTGCGGCCATCGCGCGTGAACAGCGAATGTCCCAGCCGCTCCTCAAGCCGTTTGATCTGCATCGACACGGCGGATTGCGTCTTGTTCACCCGCCGCGCCGCCTCGGTGAAGCTGCCGCAATCGGCAATGGCGCAGAAACTCTGCAACTGGTCGAGATCAAGAGGAGCAGCCATTTTGGTCTCATCACGGATTTTGATCGAGAGGATGAAATCTATTTGTTGGACGAATGGAAGTCCAGAGCGCTATCAGGCGCTGACGGTGCAGTGACGCGCCGCCGCGCCGGCCTCCCTCCGGCGCCCATCCTGTTTGTCCTTGGAGATAATCATGGCTCTCTCGCTCCCCGGCGAGCGGTCAGTTGCGGCTGGCTCGCACTCGACGATTTTTGGCGCCTTCTTTGCCTGGGTCGCCCAGGTCAAGGCCGCTCGTCAGCGCCGCACCGCACTCAAAGGGCTCATGGGTCTTGATGCCAATCGTCTGCAAGACCTTGGCATTGATCGCGGCGACATTGCCGATGCCATGGTGGCGCGCAATGGACGCACCCCGGGCATGGTGCTGAGTGCAGCGCGCGCTCGCAACGCCCGCGCCTGAATTCTCGAATTGCGGCCGTTCGTGGCGGCTGCTGACCCGTTGGTTCGAACACGATGAGTGCTCGTGCCATCTCCCGGACCAGTTTTGCCGCTGGTCCCGTTTCCTGATGACTAGCCGGGCCGTGAAATTCACGTGCCCGGCCTTTTTATTTTGCAGTCAGGATGAAAATGCCACGCCCAGTTCGGTGGCGGTTCGCCAGACGATGGCGCAGGAAAAGTGGCGCCCGTCGTCCATGGTCAACTCGAAGTTGTCGGGAATGCCCACCACGCTGGTCACCACCAGCTTGGCGCCAGTCTCGGAAAAATTGCGCATCGTGCAATTGATTGTGGAAAAGCCATTGTTAAAGACGATCTTGCCGCCCTTGAGGGTGCGGTGGCGCGTGGCCCTCGATCGTTCTTCCATGGCAAAAACTCCCGATCAGGGGAGGGCGGCGAAGCCCTCGGCAAACCCATCGAGCGACACCGGTATGCCCACGCCTTCCTCAGGCGTCTTGAACACCACGAAAATGGCAGTGGTCCCTTCGGACAAAACCTTGATCAGGTCGTCATCCAGTTCCACCTCGGCGATGCAGCCATTGGGCAGGCAGCGCACGAAGGCCACGCGGCCCATATCATTGCCGTCGACATTGAGGCCCAGGCCATTGGGTAGCAGCACGCCAAGCGGCGCCAGCACGCGCAGCAGCCTCGCCTCGCGATCGGCGGTCCGCAGCACGATGACCGACAGGCCGACATTGGGCTGGTCTTCGGCAAGGACGTTTTGAATGATGGCGCATTGCTCGGAACTGGCGCCCGGGGGCGTGTCGCAGCTCATCTGCCAGTCGCCATGCTCGGCGCGAACCGTGCCCTGACCCAAAGCGGGTACTGCCAACAGGCCTGCCACAACAGCGCAAACCGTACCAAACTGCTTTGCCCAGACCATCACTCTATCAATTCTCCTGCCGAATCGGCGCATGCGCACAGGCGATTCCTGTTTCTGATACGCGTCCCGGCCTGTCAACCAAAGGCCGGATTTCCGGCAGGTTTTGCCGGGAAACTGGGGCGCGGTTGAGGCATGGCGCCCTCATTGTGGCAGCAATTTGCCGCATGCTGGACCCATCAGCCTACAATAGACTCGGCTCCTCCAATGTGATTTAGGTCAAACAAGAGTTTTACGCTCCGAGGTTGAGTCGGGGCGGCGTTAGCTATGCCGCTATAACCCTCATTCTCGGTGCCAGCCGCCAGAACAGTGCATAGGGGGTTTATGGTGACCGGGCAGTTCTTGAAGAAGTTGGGGGCCGTTTCCGCGGTCGCTTTGGCAATGTCGCCGGCGATCGCGTTCGCGCAGCAGTCCAGCGCCGGGCATCCCGAGCCTGGACAGATTCATCTCCAGCCTTCGGTGACCCCGATCATGGATTCCATCGTGGCTTTCCACGATGGCCCCCTGATGTGGACCATCACCATCATCGTGCTCTTCGTGCTGGCCCTTCTGGTCGCCGTCGTGGTGCGTTTCAACGCCAAGGCCAATCCGGTCCCGGCGCGTTTCACCCACAATACGTTGATCGAGGTGATCTGGACTGTCGTGCCGATCGTCATCCTGATCATCATCGCCATTCCCTCGTTCGGCGTGCTGTCTGACCAGATGACCGTGCCCGATGGCGAGCGCAAATATCTCGGCTCCAACATCTTCTCGTTCGGTGAAGTCGAAGTCCCGGCCCCGGGTCTCGTCGTCAAGGTCTCCGGCGAGCAGTGGTACTGGAACTACGAATATGTGGATCAGGGCGTTGCCTTCGATTCCAACATTCTGGGCAGCGTCGCCACCAATTATCATCAGGACATCAAGCCCGGTCAGCCGCGCCTCCTGGCTGTCGACAACGAGCTCGTCGTTCCGGTCGATACCACCGTTCAACTGCAGATTACGTCGAGCCCGTCAGGTGTGATCCACGCCTTTGCCGTGCCGTCCTTCGGCATCAAGGTCGACGCCGTGCCGGGCCGCCTCAACGAAACCTGGTTCAATGCCCGTCAGACCGGCATCTATTACGGCCAGTGCTCGGAGCTGTGTGGCAAGGATCATGCCTACATGCCGATCGCCGTCCGCGTCGTTACGGCTGAAGAATTTGAGGCCTTTATTACCGCATTCGCCGAGAACCGTGACTACGCCGCGGCTGCCGCCGTGCTGCCGGCTCTCTAAGCATAGGGTCAGGGGAGACAATCTATGGCTACTACAGCAAACCTCGAAGCCCATGCGACCGGGCACGATCATGCGGCGCATGATCACCATACGCCCACCGGCTGGCGCCGTTGGGTATTCTCGACCAACCACAAAGACATCGGGATCATGTACCTGGTGTTTTCGATCATCGCTGGTGTGATCGGCGGCATCCTGTCCGGCCTTATGCGCATGGAGCTGCAGGAGCCTGGCATCCAGATCTTCCACGGCCTGGCCTCCCTGGCCTATGGTCTCGAGGGCGACGCTGCCCTCGATGGCGGCAAGCACATGTTCAACGTGTTCGTGTCCGCCCACGCCCTCATCATGGTGTTCTTCACCGTCATGCCGGCGACCATGGGTGGCTTTGCCAACTATTTCGCTCCCTTGATGGTCGGTGCGCCTGATACCGCCTTCCCGCGTATCAACAACATCGCCTTCTGGCTGCTGCCGCCGGCGCTGCTGCTGACGATCCTGTCGATGTTCTTCGAAGGCCCTGCCGGTGCCCTCGGCTTCGGTGGCGGCTGGACGGCTTACCCGCCGCTGTCGACCTCCGGCCATCCTGGTCCGGCGACTGACTTCGTCATCCTGTCGCTGCACGTCGCTGGTGTGTCCTCGATCCTGGGCGCGATCAACCTGATCACGACCATCCTGAACATGCGCGCGCCCGGCATGACCATCCACAAGATGCCGCTGTTCGCTTGGTCGGTGCTGGTCACCGCCTTCCTGCTGCTGCTCGCCCTGCCGGTTCTGGCTGGCGCCATCACCATGATGCTGACCGATCGTAATTTCGGCACCAGCTTCTTCGCCCCTGAGGGCGGCGGCGATCCGGTGCTCTACCAGCACCTGTTCTGGTTCTTCGGTCACCCCGAAGTGTACATCATGATCCTGCCGGGCTTCGGCATCATCAGCCACATCGTGGCGACCTTCAGCCGTAAGCCGGTTTTCGGCTACATGGCCATGGCCTATGCCATGGTTGCCATCGGCTTCGTCGGCTTCGTCGTGTGGGCCCACCACATGTACACCACCGGCCTGAGCCTCGACGTGCAGCGCTACTTCGTGGCTGCCACCATGGTCATCGCGGTGCCCACGGGCGTGAAGATCTTCTCCTGGATCGCCACCATGTGGGGCGGCTCCATCACCTTCCGTACGCCCATGCTCTGGGCCATCGGCTTCATCTTCCTGTTCACCGTTGGTGGTGTGACCGGTGTGGTGCTGGCCAATGCCGGTGCCGACCGTGCCCTGCACGACACCTATTATGTGGTTGCTCACTTCCACTACGTGCTGTCGCTCGGCGCCGTGTTCTCGATCTTTGCGGGCTGGTACTACTGGTTCCCCAAGATGTCGGGCTACATGTACTCCGAACTCCTCGGCAAGCTGCACTTCTGGATCATGTTTATCGGCGTGAACCTGATCTTCTTCCCGCAGCACTTCCTCGGCCTTGCCGGCATGCCGCGTCGTTACATCGACTATCCGGATGCCTTCGCTCTGTGGAACCGCGTGTCCTCCATCGGCTACTACATCACCTTCGTGGCCATGGTCATCTTCTTCTACGCCACCTGGGAAGCCTTCCGTAAGAAGCGCGTCGCCGGTGACAATCCGTGGGGTGATGGTGCAACGACCCTGGAGTGGACCCTGTCCTCGCCCCCGCCGTTCCACCAGTTCTCGACCCTGCCTCAGATCGACTCGTCCAAGGCTCACTAAGCCGCAGGCGAGACGACATCAGCGGATCGCGCCCAAGGCGCGGTCCGCCACACAAGGAAAGTATCAGTGGCTTATATCGACGACAGCAGGAGCACACCCGCCATGGCGGGCGAAGCACGGGTAGAGGACTACCTGGCGCTGCTCAAGCCGCGCGTCATGTCGCTGGTCGTGTTCACTGCCTTTGTCGGCATGCTGATCGCTCCCGGTTCGATCAACCCGATCATCGGCTTCATCGCCATTGCCTGTATCGCCATCGGGGCAGGGGCCTCCGGCGCGCTCAATATGTGGTATGACGCCGATATCGATGCGGTGATGAGCCGGACCATCAACCGGCCCATTCCCGCCGGTCGGATGGCTGCCTCAGAGGCGCTGGTCTTCGGTGTGGTGCTCTCGGTCTTTTCCGTGATGCTGCTGGGCCTCGCGACCAATTGGGTTGCCGGTGGTTTCCTGGCCTTCACCATCTTCTTCTATGTCGTCGTCTATACGATGTGGCTCAAGCGCTCGACGCCGCAGAACATCGTTATCGGCGGTGCTGCCGGCGCCTTCCCGCCCATGGTGGGCTGGGCCGCGGTGACCGGCACGCTGAGCTGGGAAGGCTTTGCGCTCTTCCTCATCATCTTCCTGTGGACCCCACCGCATTTTTGGGCGCTCGCCCTCTACAAGCAGAGCGACTATGGCGCTGCGGGCATCCCAATGATGCCGAACGTGGTCGGTGAAGTTTCGACCCGCCGGCAGATCCTCGCCTATTCGGTTATCTTGGTCGCGGCCAGCATGTTGCCACTCTTCCTCGGCTTTGCGGGGTGGATTTACGGCGCCATCGCCATCGCCTTCGGCGCGGGCTTCCTCTGGCTGGCCGTTCGTCTGTGGCGCGCTTCGGAAAGCGTTGCCATGCGCAAGGCTGCCCGCAGCCTCTTCACCTTCTCCCTCAGCTATCTGTTCGTGCTGTTCCTGGCGCTTTTGGCTGATACCTTTGTCACCAGAATGGGGCTGCTTTGATCATGGCAACGCAAGCCGAATTTGAAATGCAGCCGATGACCCCGGAGCAGGAGGCGGCCCTCAAGCGCCAGCGCCGTCGTCGCTCCATTGCCCTCGGCGCCGCGCTGGCACTCTTTGCGCTGACGTTCTACGTGCTGACCATCGTCAAGATGGGGCCGGCTCTGTTCGACAGGGCGCTCTAGATGACCGATGTCTTGCACCATCGTAGTCCGGCTTCTGCAGCGCCGAACAATAAGCGCCTGGGCCTGATGCTGGCTGGCATCGCCGCCGGCATGGTGGGCCTGGCCTTCGTGTCGGTGCCGCTCTACCAGATGTTCTGCCAGGTAACCGGCTTCGGTGGCACCACTCAGGTAGCAGCCGATAACCCCAAGGGCGTCATTGCCCGCGAGATGAAGGTCCGGTTCGACGTCAATGTCGAGCGCGCCTTGCCGTGGACGGTGAAGGCTGCGGCGCCGGTGACCGACCGCATTGGCACTGTCGACACGGTCAACTACATCGCGACAAATAATTCCGACAAGCCGCTGACCGGCATGGCCGTGTTCAACGTCACGCCTGAAAAGGCCGGCGTCTATTTCAACAAGATCCAGTGTTTCTGCTTCAACGAGCAGACACTACAGCCGGGCGAGACGGTGGAAATGCCCATCGTCTTCTTTGTCGATCCCGATCTGGACGACAATCCTGAGCTCCACACCATCAAAGAGATTACGCTCTCTTATACCTTCTACGCTTCAGACAGTGAGGGAAGCTGAACATGGCCGCCTTAGAAAAGAACCATGACTACCACATGGTCGAACCGAGCCCCTGGCCGTTCGTCATGTCGGTTGCCGTCTTCGTGCTGGCGATCGGTGGCATCGCTTGGATGCACCATTGGACGCCGTGGCTGTTCTTCATCGGCCTGGCTGGTGTGGTCTACACCTTCTATGCTTGGTGGGCCGATGTGATCAAGGAAGCCAATGGCGGCTTCCATACGCCGGTGGTCCAGCTCCACCATCGCTACGGCATGCTCTTGTTCATTGCCTCCGAAGTCATGTTCTTCGTGGCCTGGTTCTGGGCCTATTTCGATGGCTTCTTCCGCTTCGACGACATCGAGCAGTATGCCCGCGTCGCCTTCACTGGCGGACATTGGCCCCCGACTGGCATCGAACTGTTCGACCCCTGGCACCTGCCGCTGTTCAACACGCTGATCCTGTTGACCTCCGGCACCACGGTGACCTGGGCCCACCATGCGCTGCTTGAAAACGATCGTCAGGGCCTGCGTTGGGGCCTCGTGCTCACCGTGGCGCTCGGCGTGCTGTTCTCTTTCGTTCAGTATCTCGAATACACCCATGCCGGCTTCTCGTTCTCGGGCAACCTCTATGGCGCCACCTTCTTCATGGCGACCGGCTTCCACGGCTTCCACGTCATCATCGGCACCATCTTCCTTCTGATCTGCCTGATCCGTGCCGAACGCGGTGATTTCACCCCCAAGCAGCATCTCGGCTTCGAGTTCGCCGCCTGGTACTGGCACTTCGTGGACGTGGTGTGGCTGTTCCTGTTTGCCTCGGTCTATGTCTGGGGCTCCTGGGGCGTGGCCCTGAGCCATTGAGGCCGAATACGACAATCGGAGAGGGGCGCGGCATGGTCTGCGCCCTTTTTCTTTGGAACATACCATGAGCACCCCCAATCCCATTTTGACCGGCATTGCCTGCCGCTGCCCGCGTTGCGGCAAGGGTAGGTTGTTTTCCGGCTATCTTCAACTTACCCCATCTTGCCCCCAGTGCGGGCTCGACTACGACTTTGCCGATAGTGGCGATGGCCCGGCTGTTTTCGTGATATTTCTGGTCGCGCCGGTGGTGATCATTCTGGCGCTTGTTGTCGGCGCCAGCTTCACCATCCCGCCGTGGATGCATCTCGTGCTATGGATTCCCACGACCTTGATCCTGTCGCTGGCCCTCCTGCCGCCATTCAAGGGCGTGCTGGTCAATGTCCAGTACCGCCATGATGCGCATGAGGGCCATCAATGAGCACTGTTCGCCTCGCCAATCTGCGTTGGACCGATTGGGTCTTTGTCGTCCTGATGCTGGCCCTCGCTGCAACCTGCGTTTTCCTTGGTACCTGGCAAATGGAGCGCTTGGGTGAGAAAGAAGCGCTGATCGCCGCCGTCGATGCCCGCCTGAATGCTGCACCCATCCCGGTGCCGGCCGCCGATACCTGGCCCGATCTCGATGTCGATGCGCTGAATTTCCAGCCGGTGTCGCTGAGCGGCCACTTCGCCTATGACCAGACCAGCACCGTCTTCACCAGCCTGGCCGATCCCAAGGGTCGATATGGCGGTCCCGGCTACTGGGTCATGACCCCCTTCGTGCTCGACGCGGGCGGCACCGTCTTCGTCAATCGCGGCTTCGTGCCGGAGCAGAATCAGGAAGAGGTGATCCTGGGCGGTCTTCATGATGCCAGTGAGGGACAGGTGATCGTCTCGGGGTTGTTGCGCCCTGGGGAGCCCACCGGCTTCATGACCCCCGAGACCAATATGTCCGACCGGGTAGCCTGGGTCCGCGACCCGACGCTGCTTGCCACCATGATCGATCCTGCCCTTGTGCCGGTGGCGCCGTTCTATGTCGATCTTCCGGCCGGCGCGCCCGATGCACTGCCGCAGGGCGGCGAAACCGTCATCAGTTTCCCCAATAACCATTTGGGCTATGCATACACCTGGTATGGCTTTGCCATCGTCGCCATTGTCATGCTCGGCTTCTGGTTGTGGCGGCAGGCGCAGCGGCAGCCAAAACGCTGATCGCGGCAAAACCTTGCGGCTCAGCGCGGCTTTGACTAGGTTGCAACAATTCTAAAAGGGCGCTTCTTCCCGATGCAGTTTGTTTCTACGCGTGGCAAGGCGCCCGCGCTTGGCTTCTCCGACGCAGTTCTGGCAGGACTTGCCGCAGATGGCGGCCTCTACGTGCCGGCATCCTGGCCGCAGGTCAGTGCGGACGAAGTCGCCGGTTTCGCTGGTAAGCCCTATGCCGATGTCGCCTTCGCGATTATCTCCCGCTTCACCCAGGGCGAGATCGATGACGCGACGCTGAAGACCATCATCGACGAAGCCTATGCCAGCTTCCGCCACGCCTCGGTGACGCCGCTGGTGGAGATTGCCCCTGGCCATTTTGTGCTTGAGCTGTTCCATGGTCCGACCCTGGCGTTCAAGGACGTCGCTATGCAGTTCCTCAGCCGGGTGATGGACCATATCCTGGCCCAGCGCGGTCTGCGCGCCACTATTGTCGGCGCCACCTCCGGCGATACCGGTTCTGCCGCCATCGAAGCCTTCCGTGGCCGCGACACCACCGATATCTTCATCCTCCATCCCAAGGGGCGCACCTCGGAGGTGCAGCGCCGGCAGATGACCACCGTGCTCGACGCCAATGTCCACAACATTGCGCTCGAAGGCACCTTCGATGATTGCCAGGACCTGGTGAAGGCCATGTTCAACAATCATGGCTTCCGCGATCGCGTGCGCCTGTCCGGCGTCAATTCGATCAATTGGGGCCGCATCGTCGCGCAGATCGTCTATTATTTCACCGCTGCCGCATCGCTGGGCGCACCACACCGCAAGGTGAGCTTCACCGTGCCCACCGGCAATTTCGGCGATATCTTCGCCGGCTATTGCGCCAAGCAGATGGGCCTGCCAATCGAGCAATTGGTAATCGCCACCAATGCCAACGATATCCTGCGCCGCACGATCGATACCGGGCGCTACGAAATGGCCGGGGTGGAGCCGACGATCAGCCCGTCCATGGATATTCAGATTTCCTCCAATTTCGAACGCCTGCTGTTCGAATCTGCCGGTCGTGACAGCGACGCGGTCAACCGCATGATGTCGAGCCTCAAGCAGTCGCGCGGCTTTGCCTTGCCGGATGCGGCGCTTTCGGCGATCCGCCGCGACTTTGCCGCCGGCACCACCGACGAGGCGGCAACGCGCGCCGTCATCGCTGGGACCTGGAAAAAGAGTGGCTACCTACTCGATCCGCATACCGCCGTTGGTCTTGGCGTTGCCCAGCGCCTGCCGTCCACAGCCGTGCCGATGGTGACGCTGGGCACCGCCCATCCCGCCAAATTCCCAGCTGCGGTGAAGGAAGCCTCGGGTGTCGATGCGGCCCTGCCGAGCTGGTTGGCCGATCTCTATACCCGCGAAGAACGGGTGACCGTGCTGGCCAATGACCAGCGCATGATAGAAGACTTCATCGGGGCGCGTAGCCGCGCGGCCTGAACGACACGGCGAACCCGCGGTCGCGATGGCCGCCGGTTCAGGAGGACCAGTGTGAGCGTACGATCGACAAGTCTCGACAATGGCATGGTGGTTCTCACCGACGACATGCCGCATCTGGAAAGCGCGTCGCTGGGCGTTTGGGTCAAGGCCGGTGCGCGGTCCGAGCGCAAGGCCGAACACGGCATTTCGCACCTCCTCGAACATATGGCCTTCAAAGGCACCAAGACCCGCACGTCGTTGCAGATCGCCGAGGCCATCGAAAATGTCGGCGGTGATCTCAACGCGGCCACCTCCATCGAGCATACCGGTTATTTCGCGCGCGTCCTCAAGGACGATGTGGTGCTGGCGGCTGATATTCTCGCCGATATCCTGCAGAACTCCACCTTCGACGAAGATGAGCTCGCCCGCGAAAAGCAGGTGATCGTCCAGGAAATTGGCGCTGCCCGCGACAATCCCGACGACCATGTCTTCGACCTGTTCCAGGAGGCGGCCTACCCGACCCAGCCCATCGGTCGCACCATTCTGGGCACCGTGGATTCGGTGCGTGCTTTTACGCCTGAGACCGTCCGCAAATATATGCGCCGCAACTATGTGGGCGACCACATGGTGATCGCTGCCGCCGGCAATGTCGACCACGATGGGTTGGTGGAAGTGGCCAAGCAGCGCTTCGCCGACCTCGCGCCCAGCGGCGCACCGGCCCCGCAACGCGCCGAATATCGGGGCGGTCAGGAGCGGCTGGTGTCCGACCATGAACAGGCCCACATCGTTCTCGGCTTCGAAGGTCGCGCCTATAATTCCGATGGCTTCTATGCGGCCCAGGTCCTTGCCTCGGTTCTTGGCGGGGGCATGAGTTCGCGCCTGTTCCAGGAAATCCGCGAGAAGCGCGGCCTGTGCTATTCGGTCTATTCCTTCCACTGGGCCTTTGCCGATAGCGGCGTGTTCGGCGTTGCCGCGGCTACCGGCGAGGACGAAGTCTCCGAGCTCATCCCTGTCGTGCTCGACGAGCTCCGCCGTGCCACCGAGACCATTTCCGATGACGAAGTGGTGCGCGTGCGCAACCAGATCAGGGCGGGTCTGCTGATGTCGCTCGAAAGTCCTTCAGCGCGCGCCGGGCAGCTTGCGCGCCAGCAGATTCTCTGGGGTCGCCCAATCCCCATGGCCGAGACGGTCGAGCGCATCAATCGCATCACCGCCCAGCGCGTGCGCGAGGTCGCCGAGCAGATCTTCACCAAGGGCGCCGTGACCCTGGCCGGTATCGGCCCGATCGATCGACTGGCCGATGTCGAAAGCATCGGCGAGACGCTGCAACGCTGATCCCATGGCCTGGCCCTGGTCCTCGCCCCTGCCTCTGGTTGCTCTGCGTGGTGGTCGGGTCATGCTGCGCCTGCCGGTCATGCGCGACTATGAGCCCTGGTATCGTTTACGCCGCGAGAGCCAGGATTTCCTGAAACCCTTCGAGCCGCGTTGGTCCGAGGCCGATCTGGCGCGACGGGTTTTTGCCATGCGGGTCAAGCGGGCGCGTCAGGAAGCAGAGCAGGGCACCGATTTCACCTTCTTCGTCTTCCTGCCCGATGGTCGTTCCGAAACCCTGGTGGGCGGTATCACCCTCTCCAATATTCGCCGTCGCGCCGCCCAGTTCGTCAATCTTGGCTATTGGATGGGCCAGCCCTATGCCGGCAAGGGGCTGATGAGCGAGGCTGTCTCGGTCACGCTGCCCTTCATCTTCGACACCCTGAGCCTGCACCGCGTCCACGCCGCGTTCCTGCCCACCAACACGCCGTCGCGTCGGGTGCTGGAAAAGAACGGTTTCGTGGAAGAGGGCTATGCCGAACGCTATCTGCAGATCAACGGCCGCTGGGAAGACCACGTTCTCATGGGGCTGACCCATGAGCGCTGGGAAGCGGAAAGAATGGGTGTGCGCCACTGGGTGGCCTAGCGGCTTAAGCGCCCATCAACCCACTGTGGCAGTTTGGCCACAGGAAACGACGCTTGTCGCAAGCGGCAATCTCTCGTACCAAGTTACCGCCCTCCGGGAGGAGAAAGAAAAACCAAGGCTGTGCGGCCTCTTTTGCGCCGCCGCCACAATGAAGCCTAGCGCAGGATTTAACTGCCCCTGATGCGTCACTTTCTCGCCGCCGCGATCTCCCTGGCCGTCGCCTTCCTCTGCCTCACTTCAGCGTGGGCCTTCGAGGTCATTTCCGTTCCCGAGGACGTCAACGCCGTCAATCTCTCCGCCGTGGTCGAGATCGTGCCGGGCCAGGATGGCCGCGTGCAATTGTCGACCGCGCCGGACTCGACCGGCATCATCCGTCGCATCGAAGTGCTGGCGGCCGAGCAGGGCACGAACCCTGCCTTTGCGCTGATCGCACTGCGCAATGACAGCGACCAGCAGATCGAGCGTCTGCTCGTCGCGCCCTTCTTCCGTCTGCCGGGTTCCGGCGTGTTCCAGCCAGATCTAGGCGAAGGCCGCGTCACTGCCGTAACGCCCAGCGCCGGCATCCGCCCGGTCCGCCTCGCCGATCCGGAAGCCGATGTTTTTGAGGTAACGCTCGATCCGGGCTCCACCGTTACCCTCGTTGCTGAGCTGACGTCAGGCAATCTGCCCGAACTCTACCTCTGGCAACCCAATGCCTATCGGGACTATGTGAATTCCTTCACCCTGTTCCGAGGCGTGGTTCTGGGTGTCGCAGCGCTTGCCGCCGTGTTCCTCACCATTATGTTCGTGGTCAAGGGACGCGGTGTTTTCCCCGCTACGGCAGCCGTGGCCTGGGCGGTGCTGGTCTACCTGCTCATCGATTTCGGCATCATGGGGCGCCTGTTCGGCCTGTCCCCAGGTGGCGTGCAGCCTTTACGCGCGGCGGCGGAGGCGGGCATAGCAACGGCCCTGGCCGGATTTTTGTTCATCTACCTCAACCTCCATCGCTGGCATCTGCGCTTCATTCATTTGGCGCTGGGCCTCGCGGCCTTGTTCCTGGCGCTCTTTGCCTTTGCCTTCTTCCAGCCCGCCATTGCCGCCAGCATCGCCCGGCTGGTGCTGGCGCTGCTGGGCGTTTCGGGTTTCTTCCTGATCCTGCTTCTGGCCCTTCGCGGCTATGACCGCGCCGTGCTCCTGGTGCCCACCTGGATCATCTATATCGCCTGGCTGTTCTACGCCTGGCTGGTCATTTCAGGCCAGGTGAGCAATGACGTGGCCCAGCCTGCCGTGGCCGGCGGCCTCGTGCTCATCGTCATGCTGCTTGGCTTCACCGCCGTGCAGCACGCCTTTGCCGAGGGGCAGGTCTCTATCGGTACGCTCAGTGAGGTGGAGCGCCGCGCCCTGGCGCTGACCGGTTCGGGCGATTTTGTCTTCGACTGGAACATCGAGCGCGACCGCGTCACCGTCAGCGACGAACTCGGCACCAGACTGGGCGAAAAGCGTGGCACGTTGCGTGGCGCCATCAAGCGCTGGCTTGACCGCGTCCATCCCGACGACCGCGACCGTTTCCGCACCGCCTTCGATACACTGGTGGAACTGCGCCGCGGCAAGGTTTCCGCCGATATGCGCATCGCCAGCCACGACGGCAGCTATCGCACGTTCCGCATGCGGGTGAAGCCGGTTCTGGGCGGCGATGGCCAGGTCAATCGCATCGTCGGCACCCTGCAGGACGTTACCGAAGACCGCGCCGCGCGCGAACGCCTGCTGCATGACGCCGTGCATGACAGCCTTACCGGCCTGCCCAACCGCCAGCTCTTCCTCGACCGGCTGGAGCGGGCCCTGGTCCGCGCTCGCATCCCCGGCGGCACCAAGCCGGCTGTGTTCCTCATAGACATCGACCGCTTCATGGAGCTCGAGGAACGCATTGGCCATTCCGCAGCCGATTCCGTGCTGCTCGCCATTTCCCGCCGCATCGCGCGCATCATGCGGCCGCTCGATACGGTGGCGCGGGTGTCTGGCGACCAGTTTGCCGTTATCCTCTCTTCCGAACAGGCTGCCAGCAAGATCGCCGAAACCGCGGAGCAAATCCGCAAAGCGCTGAAATCCCCGTTCAATTTCGGCGACCGCGACCTGGTGCTGACCGCCTCGATTGGCGTTACCATCTATGACAGCAATCCCTCGACCGCCGAGGATGTGCTGCGTGATGCCGAGCTGGCCATGTACTACGCCAAGCGGCTGGGCGGCGACCGTATCGAAGCCTATCGTGCTTCCGCCCGTTCTATCGCGGCCTACAACAAGGCAAGCGAGGAAGATCTCGAGCGCGGTATGAAGCAGGGCGAGCTGCATGTGCAGTTCCAGCCGATCATGGATCTGCAGACCGGTCAGATGGCCGGTGCCGAGGCGCTGATGCGTTGGACCCATCCCACCCGCGGCCTGGTCATGCCCGACGAATTCGTGCCGCTGGCGGAGCGCTCGGGCCAGATTGAAAAGCTGGGCCGCCTGGCTTTCGAGCAGGCGGCGGCGCAGGCCCGCGAATGGATGACCACACCGGGCCTGCCGGAAGGGTTCTTCATCTCGGTCAACCTCTCTCCTACCCAGTTGGCGACGGAGACGCTGCTGACCGACATGCGCAACCTATTGTCCCGCGACAAGGAACTGGCCGCCCACCTCAAGCTAGAGATTACCGAGAGCCAGGCCATGACCAATCCGGAGCATTCCGCCCATATGCTTGAGGCACTGCGCAATCTCGGCGTTGGGGTGGCGCTCGACGATTTCGGCACTGGCCATTCCTCGTTGAGCTATCTCCACCGCTTCCCGATCGACACCATCAAGATTGCTGCGCCTTTCGTGCGGTTGAGCACCGAAAACGGCATTGCCCAGACCCAGGCGCCGATCATTCGTGCCGTCGTGGCCCTGGCCACCGATCTCGATCTGTTGGTGATTGCCGAGGGTGTTGAAACGCAGGACGAAGTGGATCGCCTGCGCGACCTCAACTGCCGCTATGCACAGGGCTTCGTCTTTGGATCGGCCATGACCGGCGTGGAGCTTGGCAAGAAGCTGGCGGTGCAGCTGGGGCGGTAAACCCGCTCACAAGCTAGAGTGGCCGCGCTAACCGTGCCCGACTTCCGTGCTGAGGCTGGCGCGGGTGATATGCAGGCTGGCCAGCGCATGGTCGTAGCGGTCTTCCACCGGCACGTCGAACAGCAGTTCACGGCTGAACGGCGCAGTCAGCCAGCCATTGGCGCTGATCTCGTCTTCCAACTGCCCGGGACTCCAGCCACAACAGCCCAGCGCCAGGAGAGAGGCGCGCGGTGCCGGCCCGAATGCCATGGCCTTGAGCACATCCAGCGTCGCCGTCAGCCCGACCTCTTCAGACACCTGATAGGTATTGCCGCTCTGGTAGTCGGCGCTGTGCAGTACGAAGCCGCGCCCCTTTTCCACCGGTCCACCGCGCATGACCGCACGCTGCCGGATCGCGTCTGGAAGCCGGATCACCGCATCGGGATCGCCCAGATCCAGTTCGTCCAGAATATCGGCGAAGCGCAGATTGGCCATTTCGTGGTTGACCACCAGTCCCATGGCGCCTTCGGTGCCGTGGCCGACGATCAGGATGACGCTTTCGGCAAAGCGCTCATCCTCCATATCAGGCATGGCGATCAGAAAATGTCCTTCGAGCGAGTTCATGATCCCAAGTGTAAAGGGCCCGGCCCGCCCTGCCAAGCGAACCAGGGCCGCAGCCGGACAATTGAGCATCACGAAGGCCTGATCGCCGATCAGCTATTCCTTCACCTTCTGCTGCGCTAATGCCAGCACCATGCGCACCCTTCTTGCTCTGCTCACAGTGCCGTTTCTTGCCCTGTCGCCCGCTTTGGCGGGCGAAACCGCCTGGCAGGAACTGGCGCCGGGCGTGACCCTCCGGCTGATCAGCACCGGGATCGTCAAGGCCGACGGCACCACCCTGATGGCGCTCGAAATCGACATGCCTGCCGATACCAAGACCTATTGGCGCGTACCCGGCGATACCGGCCTGCCAACGCAAATCGACTTTACAGGCTCCATCGGCGTTTCCGGGCACGAAATGCATTGGCCCTATCCGGTGCGCGACCAGAAGGCGGATTATCTTGATTATGTCTATTTCGGTCATGTGGTACTGCCCTTCGCCGTGACGGTGGATGACCCCGCCGGTCGCGTCGAGGCGGCCGTGACCCTTGGTGTCTGTGCCGAAATCTGCATTCCGGCCCAGGCTCGTCTCAGCCTTGAACTCCGCGATGCGGCGCCCGACCGGGCCAATGGCCTGCGCATCCGCCAAGCCTTGGCCAGCGTCCCTGCCAGGTGGGCCGAACCCGATGAGCCGATCGGCGCTGTGGAAGTGCTTGATGGCGGCAAGGCCATCGGGGTGTGGATAAATGACGATGGCTTTGATCCCGCGAGCTTGATTGCCTCCACCCAGGAGGGTTTTCCGGTGTTCGGTGCGCCGCAAAAAAGCCCTCAAACCAACCTAGTCACGCTTCCCATCCATGGAAAAACGGACAATAGTGCCCTGCAAGGCAAGATTGTTCAGCTTACATTCATGACCGGCATGGGAGCCTTTGAGGTCAGCCGGACCATTGGTAAGCCTGTGGACGACGTAACTGCACCGCGCCCATAGACCGCCGGGTCTTGCTTGCGGCGGCAAAGCCGCATATCGCGGTGCAGAGTTTTGGAGTAGGCGGCGCTGACCGCCAGAGGCATGGGGCATTTCCACCAATGATCGAACGTGGCAATCCGATCCCGTCTATCGGGATCAAGCTTGTGACGGCGACCGGGACCAGCGACACCACCAGCGACGCGGTTTTGGGCGAAGGCACAGTTGTTCTGTTCTCCGTGCCTGGGGCCTTCACCCCGACCTGCCATGTCAATCATCTGCCCGGTTTCCTGGCCAATGCCGACAAGCTGCATGCGGCCGGTGTCGACAAGATCGTCTGCGCCAGCGTCAACGACGCCTTCGTGATGAAGGCGTGGGCCGAGGCCAGCGACGCGCTTGGTGCGGTCGAGTTCATCGCTGACGGCAATGGCGACCTCGCCAAGGCCATGGGCCTCGACAAGCAATTTGGCGGGCTTGGCCTGCGCTTCGTGCGCTCTGCCATGATTATTCGCGACGGCGTCCTCTCCGATGTGTTCGTCGAAGATGCGCCTGGCGTCAACGCCAGCGGCGCCCCCGCCATTCTGATGGCCCTCCAGGCCGCTGCAGCCTAATTTGTCAGGAGCGACAGACATGACCACGACCCTGACCACCACCTTGCGTTTTGCCTCACTCGGCGCCATGGCCGTTCTTCTCGCCGGCTGCTCCATGGGCGGCCTCATGGGCGGTGGCTCGCGCGACACCGCGCAGCTGCAGAATGCCACGGCCACCCCGGCTGCCGTTGCCCAGGCGCAGACCAGCGCCCTGCCGGTGATCGCCACCGAATGCCCGCCGATCAAGGTGCGTCTGGGCGGCGAAGCCATGTTCTATTATGGCGGCGGCCGCACCGGCGATGCCAAGTCCCTGCAATATCAGGGCGTCATCGACGAGACCTCGCGCAACTGCGTCGTCTCCAACGGCCAGATCACGGTCAATATGGGTGTCACCGGCCGCGTGCTGCTCGGCCCTGCCGGCAAGCAGACCTCGGTCAATGCTCCGATCCGCTTTGCGGTCGAGCGCGACGGCCAGGCCATCTTCTCGGAAAAGTACACCATTCCTGTTGCCATCACGCCGCCAGCCCAGTCGGCTGAATTCGTGAAGGTCGTCAACAGCGTCAATATTCCCTATCTCGGTGGCGAAAACATCACCATCTGGGTCGGGTTCGACACGCGCGGCTGATTTCAGCGCGGCAGACAAGAAAAAGGCCCGGATCGCTCCGGGCCTTTTGTTTACTCGGCTGCCTTCGGCAGCTCAACGGGCTTTTCCCATTTCAACACCGGCTGACGGGCCGCGCGGGTCTCGTCGAGGCGACGGCGCGGGGCCTTGAGCGGGGCTGCAGTAAAGCGCTCGGTATTGCCGGCCTTGGCGTCGTTGGCCAACTCCGCCATCACGTCGCAGAAGCGATCCAGCGTCTGCTTGCTCTCGCTTTCTGTCGGCTCGACCAGCATGGCGCCATGCACCACCAGGGGGAAATACATGGTCATGGGGTGAAAACCCTCATCGATCATCGCCTTGGCGAAGTCGAGCGTGGTGACGCCCGTGCCCTTGAGGAAGCTGTCGTCGAACAGCGCCTCGTGCATGGTCGGATAGTCAGGGAAGGGCACCGAGAACACATCCTGCAGCCGCGCCTTGATATAGTTGGCGTTGAGCACCGCGTCTTCCGCCGCCTGCGCCAGCCCGTCGGCACCATGGCTCAGCATATAGGTGAGCGCGCGCACATACATGCCCATCTGACCATGGAAGGCGGTGACGCGACCCAGGGCCTGATCTTCGATATGCTCGACCAGGTCCAGCCCATTGGCACCCTTGCGGACGAACGGCACCGGCGCGAAGGGCGCCAGAGCCTCGGACAGCACGACAGGGCCGGCGCCCGGCCCGCCCCCGCCATGCGGCGTCGAGAAGGTCTTGTGCAGGTTGATATGCATCGCGTCGATGCCGAGGTCGCCTGGACGGACGACGCCCATAATGGCGTTGAAATTGGCGCCATCGCAGTAAAAGAACGCCCCGGCCTCATGCACGGCCCTGGCAATCTCGATGACCTGCGGCTCGAACAGCCCGCAGGTGTTCGGATTGGTCAGCATGATCGCGGCGACCTCCGGCGACAGCGCCGCCTTGACTGCTTCGACATCGACCGTGCCATCGGCCTTGGCCGGGACGGGCTTGACCGTGTAGCCGAGGAAGGCTGCGGTGGCCGGGTTGGTGCCGTGGGCGCTTTCGGGCACGAGCACGACGGTGCGGTGCGCGTCGCCCTTGGACTCCTGTGCCGCCTTGATGGCCATCATTCCCAGAAGCTCGCCATGGGCGCCCGCCTTGGGCGAGAGCGCCACGGCAGCCGTATTGGTGAGCGTCATCAGCCAATGGCTGAGTTCGTTCATCAGCTCCAGCGCGCCCTGCACGGTAGAGACCGGTTGCAGCGGATGAATGTCGGAGAAGCCGGGCAGGCGGGCCATTTTCTCGTTGAGGCGCGGATTGTGCTTCATCGTGCACGAGCCCAACGGATACATGCCGCTATCGATCGAGTGGTTGAGCCGCGACAAGCGCACATAATGGCGCATGGCTTCAGGCTCGGTCAGGCCCGCCAGATCGAGCCTGCTCTTGCGGCCAAACCCGCCGAGGCGGTTTCTGGTCAACTCTACCTCCGGGAGGTCGACGCCGGAATGTTCGGTGTCACCGATTTCGAACAGCAGCGGTTCGTCGGGTAGTAGCGCCGAGCCTGAGGCGGAGGTGCCCAGGGTGCCGATGCCGGTGGGGCGGCCTTGCGTGTTCATGCTCATGCCAGTTCCTCCGTCAGGGCGGCGACCAGTGCGGCAATGTCGGCCTCAGTGGTGAGTTCAGTGGCAGCAAGGATGATCAGGTTTTCGACACTTTGCTCATCCGGCAGCAAGCGGCTGACCGGCACACCGGCAAGAATGCCACGGTTGGCGAGGCGCTCGACCAGACCGGCAGCGGGCTGCGACACCCTGATTGTCATTTCGTTGAAAAATGTGTCGTTGAGCACACGCACACCGGGGACACCGGCCAGCGCATCGGCCAGCTTTATCGCATTGGCATGGTTGAGCCGCGCCAGACGGGTAAACCCCGCCTCGCCGAGTAGCGCCATGTGAATTGAAAAGGCCAGCGCACAAAGGCCGGAATTGGTGCAGATGTTCGACGTCGCCTTTTCGCGGCGGATATGCTGCTCGCGGGTGGAGAGCGTCAGCACGAAGCCGCGATTCCCGTCGGCATCGACAGTCTCGCCACACAGCCGCCCGGGCATCTGGCGGATGAATTCCTTTTTGGTCGCCATCAGCCCGAGATAGGGACCGCCGAAATTGAGCGCATTGCCGATGGACTGGCCCTCGGCCACCACGATATCGGCGCCCAACGCCCCTGGAGCTTCCAGGAGGCCCAGCGACACCACTTCGGTCACAACGACGATCAGCAGCCCGCCTTGGGCATGAACGGCGTCTGCTGCGGCCCTGAGGTCGCGCAAGTGGCCGTAGAAATCTGGCGTCTGGATGACGATCGCGGCGGTATCGCCATCGATCTGGTTCAGAATGTCGCCCTGACCCTCCGGCGACGGCGATAGGCACACCAGATCTGCGTCGTCCTTGAGATAGGCTTTCACCACGTCACGGTAGTGTGGATGCAGGCCACCAGAAAGGATGATCCGGTTTTTGCGCGTGAGGCGGCGCGCCATCAACACGGCTTCGGCAGTGCCGGTGGAGCCGTCATAGAGCGAAGCATTGGCCACATCCATTCCGGTGATCTTGGCCACCTGCGTCTGGAACTCGAACAGCATCTGCAGGGTGCCCTGCGAGATTTCCGGCTGGTAGGGAGTATAGGCCGTGAGCCATTCCGACCGCTGGATCAGATGATCCACCGTCGCTGGGACGTGGTGGCGATAGGCCCCGGCCCCGACAAAGAACGGACCATCGCCGGCGGCGTGGTTTTTGCCGGCAAGGGCGCGCATATGCGCCTCGACCAAAAATTCCGGGCTATGGGCCGGCAGGTCGAGCGTGAAGGATTTGAGGGCACTGGCCGGCACGGCGCTGAACAGCGCCTCGACACTGGGCGCACCGATCACACCGAGCATCTCGGCGCGCTCATGGGCGGAATGGGGAAGATAGCGCATGATGTCCAGGTCTTAGAGTGTCAGCTCGGCATAGCCGTCGGCGTCGAGCAGGGTGTCGATTTCGCCGGCGTCAGCAATGGTGATCTTGAACATCCAGCCGCCGGCCTCGGCGGCGGAATTGACCAGACCCGGTTCACCATTGAGGGCTTCGTTCACCTCGGTGACAGTGCCTGACACCGGCGCGTAGATTTCCGAAGCAGCCTTGACCGACTCGACCACGGCCGCTTCGTCGCCCTTCTTGAGCACCTTGCCCAGGGCGGGCAGCTCGACGAAGACGATGTCCCCCAGCTGCTCCTGGGCATAGTGGGTGATGCCGACGATCCCGGTCGAACCCTCAACGCGGATATATTCGTGGTCTGGCGTGAATTTGGTGGTCATAGGGGGGCCTCAGGCTGATTTGCGGAAGTAACGGTGGGGAACAAAGGGAAGCGCGACGACTTCGGCCTTCTGAGCACGGCCGCGAACGGAGACCTGTAGGGCCGTGCCGATATCGCTCAGGGCAGGGGGCACGAAACCCAAGGCTATGGCCCGCCCGATAGAGGGCGCAAAGCCGCCGCTGGTGACGATGCCGACGGCATTGCCATCGGCGTCGAGAATTTCGGCCCCTTCGCGGGCCGGCGCGCCTTCGACCAGAAGGCCGATGCGCTTGCGGGACAACTCCCCTTGCCGCTCGGCCAGTATGCGAGAGGCGCCTGGAAAATCGGCAGCCTCGCGACGACGCTTGGAGACGGCGAAGCCAAGGTCGGCTTCGATCGGCGAGACGGTTTCGTCGAGGTCATGGCCATAGAGCGGCAGTCCGGCTTCGAGCCGCAGGCTGTCCCGGGCACCGAGGCCGATCGGCTTGACGCGCGGATCGGCGAGCAGCGCGTCCCAGAGGGCTGCGGCATTGTCGCCAGGCACCAGAATTTCAAAGCCGTCCTCGCCGGTATAGCCGGAGCGAGAAATCGTTGCTTTCACCCCGTTCCATTCATAGCGGCCATACTGCATGAAACCGAGTTGCGCGGCGTCAGGCACCAGCGCCGACATGACATTGACCGCCTCCGGCCCTTGCAGGGCCAGCAAGCCGCCGTCGTCCGCGCGGTGCAAGATAGCCTTGTCACCCGCCGCTTTGGCTATGATGGCAAAATCGTTTTCCTTGGTGCCGGCATTGACCACGATCAACAGCGAGCCCGGCGTGGTCGGCGAGCGGCCCACCATCAGGTCGTCCACAGCGCCGCCGGTATCGTTGAGCAGCAGCGTGTAGCGCATCTGGCCGGGCTTGAGTCCGGCGATATCGCCAGAGATCAGCGGTTCGATGACAGCGGCGATGGCTGCGTGGTCCGCCTCGGCGTCGCCGGAGGGATTGGTGAGGGTGAGAAAGCTCGGTCCCATATGGCTGACATCGAACAGGCCGGCCTGCTCGCGCGTCCATTTGTGCTCGGCCATGATACCGGTGGGATACTGCACCGGCAGGGCATAGCCGCCAAACGGCACGATGCGGCCGCCGGCGGCGACGTGACGATCGTAGAGTGGGGTTTGCTTGAGGTCTTCTGTGGAGGCTTCGGCCATGAACTCTCTCTGGCTGGACGGCGACACGACAAGGCTCCGCCTTACGGCGGGAATGCGTGCCCCCTCTGTCCTTGCCCTGAGAGATTTCCCGGCTGAGCACCGGTTGCTCCTTCGGAGAGGCCGTTAAGCCTGCTTTCCAGAGTTTCTGACCTGACTGCGGTCCTTTGGCCTGAGAGTTTCCGGGGCGGTTGCTCCTTCGGCGCCGGCACAAGGCCAGTCTCTCCCGCAGTCATCGGCACCATGGTGGAGATTTTTGCTTGCGTCAATCTGCGTCAAGAATTGTTCTGCTATCCAACCCGCAGTGCCCGGGGAACTCGCCTGCAGAGTCCCAGACTTCCAGCCAAAGTGCCCCCACCCCGCCTCCCCCTGAAGACGGGGGAGGAGCCCATCCAGCTTGTCCTCGCAATTGGGAGCCACTGCTGTTCTTATCCTCCTCGTGAGAGGGGGAGGTCGGGTAGGGGCCTCGTCAATTCGCATCAAACAAAAAAGGCGGGCATCGCTGCCCGCCTTTAAAATTCATGTGGACCGTTCGATCCTTAGTTCAGCCGGCCTGCGACATCGGCGATGGCGGCGTCGATGACCTTGCCACCATTCTTGTTCATCTCGTCGGACAGCACTGCACGGGCTGCCTCGATGGCGATGTCGGCAGAGCGCGACCGCACTTCGGCGAGCGCCTGAGCCTCGGCCTGGGCGATCTTGTCTTCCACGGCCTTGGTGCGACGGGTCACCAAATCTTCCAGCGAAGCCTTGGCTTCGACGGTGAGGCGCTCGGCCTCCTGCTTGGCGGCAGTCACGATGCCCTCGGCTTCGCGTTCGGCGGCAGCGCGCTTCTGTTCGTATTCGACGAGCAGGGCGGCAGCCTCAGTACGCAGGCGCTTGGCCTCCGCGATGTCGGTCTCGATCTGCTTGATCTTGCCGTCCAGCATCTTGGCGATGATCTTCGGCACGCCGAAATAGATCATCAGGCCCAGGAAGAGGACGAGGCCGACCGTTGCAAAGAAGCTGTTATCCAACCATTCAGCCATGGCGATTACCCCTTAACCTTGGCAACGGCAGCGCGAACGCTGTCTGCCGACACGTCGCCGACGATCTGCCCGACAACGGCCTGGGCCGTCTCTGCAGCAATCTCGTCCACATGGGTGAGGGCCTCGGCCTTGGTCTGGGCGATGCGGGCTTCCGCCGCCGTAACCTTGGCGCTGAGATCAGCCTCGACGGCAGTGCGCTTGACAGCGAGATCCGCCTGGATGGCGTCACGCGTCTGGTTGGCAATCCCCTGAGCGTTGGACTTGGCATCGGCCAAGGCCTTCTCATAGGCAGCAATGGCAGCGTCGGTCTTCTGGCGATCCGCGTCGGCGGCAGCCAGATCGGCATCGATCAGGGCCTTGCGGTTTTCCAGGATCCCGCCGATGCGCGGCAGAGCGACCTTGCTCAGCAGCACGTAGAGTGCGGCGAAGGTAATGGCGAGCCACACCAGCTGGCTGGGGAAGGTCGCGGGATCGAAAGGAGGGAACACGCCCGAACCATGGTCACCGCCATGCGCTTCGGTCGTGGCATGCGTATCAGCGGTCGGGTCGCCGTGGGCGGCGTCCGTGCCGTGAGCAGCATCGACAGCATGTTCTGCTGCCGGGGTTTCCGCTTCTTGAGCGTAGGCTTGCGTTACCATCTGGTCGAGGTCCCGTTAAATCCGGTCATCCGGCCGAAGGACCGGAGAAGGGAGCGCAGCCGAGCGAGATGCCCGGCCGCGTTAGTCTCGTGCTGTCGCGAATTAGGCGACGAACAGCAGGATCAGGGCAACCAGGAACGAGAAGATGCCCAGAGCTTCGGTCACGGCGAAACCGAAAATCAGGTTACCGAACTGGCTCGGAGCAGCCGACGGGTTGCGCAGGGCACCCGACAGGAAGTTGCCGAAGATGTTGGCCACGCCAAGGGCGGCGCCAGCCATACCGAAGGTAGCAATACCGGCACCGATGTACTTCGCGGCTTCAGCTTCCATTTCAAAGTCCTTTCAAGCGACTATGGGTTCCGGCGGGCCATCCGCCGAGATTGGTGGTTAGTGGGAGGGGTGGATCGCGTCGTTGAGATACATGCAGGTCAGGACCGCAAAGACATAGGCCTGAACTGAACCGACGAGAAACTCGAGACCGGTGAGGGCAATTGCCATCAGGATCGGCAGGATGGAGGCGACCCAGCCGACGGCACCCAGTCCGGCGATCATCATCACGGCAAAGCCGGTAAAGACCTTGAGTGTGATGTGACCGGCAAGAATGTTGCCGAACAGACGGACCGAGAGGCTGATCGGACGCGAGAGGAAGGAGATGACCTCGATCGGCGTCACGATGGGAAGGATATAGCCGGGAACACCGGCAGGCACGAACAGCTTGAGGAATTTCGGGCCGTTCTTGACGAAGCCATAGACGATGACGGTCACGAAAACCAGCATCGAGAGGGCGAAGGTGACGATGATGTGGCTGGTGACGGTGAAGAAGTATGGCACCATGCCGAACATGTTTGCCACGAAGATGAAGGTGAACAGCGAGAACACCAGCGGGAAGAACTTCATGCCGGCGGTGCCTGCCGAACTTCGCACCATTCCTGCCACGAACTCGTAGAGCAGTTCGGACACGAGCTGCGCACGGGTCGGGATCAGCTTCTTGCCGGACGTGGTCAGCAGCAGGAAGGCGACGATGGTCGCCACGGTGAGGACCATGAACAGCGCCGAATTGGTAAAGGCGATGGTCGTGCCAGAACCTTCGGTGCCGTCACCACCAATGGTGAAAAGCTTGGCAATGTCATAGATGACAAACTGGTGGATCGGGTCAGTACCGGCCATGGAGCCCTCTAATCGTCATCAATTTTCATTCCGCTCTTCGTCTTCCGCGTCGGGACCGAGATCGGCACCCTTCGGGGCAGGCGATGCGGCGTTCATTTCCGTCACCACGCGGATGACGTTCAGGATTCCAGCGGCGAAGCCCATCAGCAGAAGGATGAGCAAACCCCAGGGGCTGGTCCCCAGGCCAAAGTCGATCAGGTAGCCGATGCCGGCACCCACCAGAACCGCGGCGATGAACTCGGTGCCGATGCGCAGGCCGCGCGCCAGACCGGTCATTTCCGGGGAAGCGTCCCTCGAGGCTCTGTTGTCCTCCAGATCCCGCTCCCGCTTGGCCGAAGCAATACGCGATGCAAGATCGCGCGTCGCCTCTCGAGCATGTGCGGCTTTGCCCTGGTCGTCAGACGGCTTGGTCACCCGCTGCTTCCTCCGGCCGGCCGCATTCCCGGGGATTCCGGGCTGCCCTTCAAGTTGGGCGCAACATAGTGGTGGCCCCAAAAGGTGTCAAGGCGCATTGAAAAGGCATAAGTCTTTGTATTTTCAGCGGTATTCGAACCATTTCCGGGGTGCGGCATGCTGTCCACACCGTGATCGTGGCAGAGTCATGGCGCGCTTGGGGGATTCTTGGTCCCTGCTGGGTGTCTGCGGATGTCAGCTCCCGTTCAGGATCGAAGCGATAGGGAAGGCATGAGCGGAGGCCCCCATGAGCAAAAAGCGGCTGCTGTTATTCTGCCTTCTTGGTCCCTTTCTATCCTTGTGCGTTCTTAGGTTCTTGCTGGCGAGTGACACTTTGGATGCCTTCGATCCATTTTTTCTCGTGGTTGTTTACCCACCTGCTCTCGCCATGGGATGCCTGCCATTCATTGCTGCAGCCGGCGTCGACCAGGTGCTCGAGGAGAAAGGCCTGCCATTTCGGCCAGCGATCATGCTCATGGTGGGATTTCTCTTCAGCTTCGTACCGATTGCCGTTCCTGTCATTCTGTTCGGCCTGTGGTCGCCGCTGGTCCTGTTCTGGGGCCTGCTTGGCGGGCCTCCGGCTGCGATCTGTTCTCTGCTCGCCGCAATCGGCGCGCGCAAGCCGGCCGCCTGAGGCAGCCAAGGCATGGCGCCGTTGAGGTTGTGTGTTGCTTCCGATTGAGGCAATGCAGGAGGTGAATGTCAGCAAAACAGGAAAAGCATGATGGATCTGTCCGAAGTCGAGCGTCTGGTCAGCGAGTTGCTGGCAACCGGAGAGATGAACGAGGACACTTCGGCCGATCTCGAACGCATTCTTGCCGAGGCGCGTGCCGGTCAGTCCTATCCGGACGATCTCGACTATCTCGCAGCTCTTCATGCCAGGATTCTTTCCGCCGGTGCTCCGCAGGCCAATATAGCAGCGCCGACAGCCATCCATGAAGACATCGAAACCCTGCGCCGGGAAAACGCGCAACTGCGCGCCGAACTGCAGGACGCGCGCCAGATCATTTCCGAACTGGAAGCCCGCCTCACCCTGTAGCGCCGGCTACACGGCCTCGAGAAAACCCTCTGCGGTGGTCAAATCCACCGACACCAGCTGACTCACCCCGCGTTCGGCCATCGTAACGCCGAACAGGCGGTCGACGCGGCTCATGGTGATGGGATTGTGCGTAATGACCATAAAACGCGTATTGGTGCGCTGGCGCATATTGTCGAGCAGATTGCAGAAGCGCTCGACATTGGCGTCATCGAGCGGCGCATCGACCTCGTCGAGGACGCAGATCGGCGCTGGATTGGTGAGAAAAACCGCAAAAATCAGGCTCATGGCGGTCAGCGCCTGTTCGCCGCCGGACAGCAGCGTCATGGTCTGGGGCTTCTTGCCGGGCGGGCGGGCGATGATCTCCAGCCCGGCTTCCAGCGGGTCATCGCTCTCCACGAAGGTCAGCTCGGCCGTGCCGCCGCCGAACAGCGTCGTGAACAGCTCCTGGAAATAGGCATTGACCTTGCCGAAAGCCTCATTGAGCCGCGCGCGGCCTTCGCGGTTGAGCGAGGAAATGGCGCTGCGCAGCTTGGCGATGGCCTCGATGATGTCGTCGCGGTCCGCCACCATCTTGTCGAGCTTTTCCTGGACCTCCTCGGCTTCCTTTTCGGCCGAAAGATTGACCCCGCCCAGGCGCTCCCGATCGGCCTTGAGCCGTTCCAGCTTCTGCTCGGTGGGGCTTTCGGGGGGCAGGGCCTCTTCAGCGCGAATACCCGAGGCTTCGAGCGTCTTGCTCGCCGGAATGCCAAGCGATTCTTCGGTCTGCCGCTCGATCTGCTGGCGTTGGGCGATGAAGCCCTTGAGACGCTCGTCGATACGCGTCAGCTCGATACGGACATCGTTGACCCCATCGCCGGCTGACTTGACGGCACGGTCGGCGTCGCGCCAGGCGGTTTGCGCGGCCGAGAGCCGGTCCCCGGCCTCCTTGTAGTCGATCTGCGCGTCTTCGATCTGGTCGTCGAGCTGGGCCTTGCGGCTCGAAAAGCCTTCCGGTGCCTCGGTAATGCCGGCCAGCTGCGCCTCCACCTCGCGGGTGCGCTGGTCGAGCGTATCGAGCTGCGCCTGGGCGCCATCGCGGCGGCGCTGCCAGGCGGCGGCGTCGCGGGTCAGCTGATCAAGGCGGGCGCTTCGCATGCGCGTGGCAGCCTCCACCGTGCCGAGATTGAGCCGAGCCTGCTCGGCCCGCTCCCGCAGAGCGGACAAGCGGCGCTGTCCGTCTTCGGCGGCGGCCGCAAATGCGTCCTCGTCGCCTGCCTCTGCCAGCATGTCTTCGGCCTCGGCGCGGGCGGCCTCGGCTTCCTCCTGGCCGGAGGTTATGCGCTGCAACGCTTCTTCAAGCGCCGAGCGGCGGCTGGCGAATTCGCCCAACGCCCGCTGCGCCTGGTCCAAGGCGATCTGCGCCGCGCCGATGGCATGCTGGGCCTTGCGCCAATCCTCGCGGCGCGTTCGCTCTTCGTGGCGTCGCTCATCGAGCGCGTTGGTCAGCATGTCGATATCGCGTCGCCACGCATTGCGCTCAGCCTTGGCGCGCGCGATTTCCTCGTCCAGCTCCGCCAGCCGATTGCGCTGGGCCAAGCGCTGTGCTGCCGCTGTCGGTGCGTCTGCCGCAGCGACAAAGCCGTCCCAACGCCAGAGCGCACCCTCGATCGTCACCAGCCGCTGGCCCGGCCACAACGCTGTCATCAGCCCCGGCCCATCCACTGCATCGACCAGCCCGATCTGATCGAGCCGGCGCTTCAGCAGCGGCGTGCCGGAGACATAGCGCGACAACGGCTCGGCGCCCTGCGGGAGCGGCGGGTCGTCATAGCCCTCAATGGCGATCGACCAGTGCATCGGCGCCCCGGCATCGGATGAGGCTTCGAGATCATCGCCCAGCGCCGCACCCAGCGCCGTTTCGTAGCCGGATTGCACCTGCAATTCATCGACAATAGCAGGCCATAGGCTGGCGCCGATATTGAGCATCTTGCCCAAGGTCGATGCCTCAGCCTCGAGCCCGCTCACCAGCGCGTCGAGTTCGGCCAGCCTCGGGCGGGCATCATCGAGCCGCGCCTGGGCAATGGCCGATTCTTCCTCGGCCTCCAGCGCAATGGCTTCGGCCTCGGCCGCGTCCACCCGTGCGGTCTCAAGCGATTCGCGGCAGGCCGTGACCGTCTCGTCGGCGTCCAGCACCTCGGCAATGCGGCTGAGTTCGGCGGCAACCCCAGCGCGTTCCTGCGCCAGTCGAGACAGGCGGGTTTCAGCGTCCTGGGCCACGCGCAAGGCCTGGGCCCGACGGCTGCGCAATTGCGCCAGGGCCTCGGTTGCCTTTCGCGTCTCGGCCTCGGCCTCGATCACCGCAGCGCGCGCCGCCTCAGCGACCTCGCTGGCTGCTTCGAAGGCCTCCTGCGCCTCTTCCTGCTCCTCGCGCAGCGCTTCCTGCTCCTCGAGATAAATGGCCAGCGTCGATTCGCTCTCCGCCACCAGCTCCCGTTCACGTGCGCCATCGGCCGCGATCTGGCGCAACCGTTCTTCCAGTTCCACCCGGCGCTGGCTCATGCGCCGCGCTTCATCGGCCAATTGCTCGGCCAGAATCGTGTAGCGCTGCAGAATTGCCCCGGCCACCGCCTCCTTTTCGCGCAGGGGCGTCAGCGCCGCCTCGGCTTCAGCGAGCCGTTTCTGGGCCTCGTGCTCTGAATGGGTAACATCGGCCAATTGCCGCACCAGCACCGCCTGGGCCGCTTCGGTTTCCTTTTCCGCGGCGCGGGCGGCCACCCAGCGAATGTGGTAAAGCGTTGCCTCGGTGCGGCGGATGTCGCCGGACAGCGCGCGATAACGTGTCGCCAGTCGAGCCTGGCGCTTCAGCGTTTCGAGCTGCGTTTCGATCTGCGCAATGATGTCATCGACGCGCTCGAGATTGCCTTCGGCGGCGCGCAGGCGCAGTTCGGCTTCGTGCCGGCGCGAATGCAGGCCAGAAATGCCGGCCGCCTCTTCGAGCAAAGCGCGGCGAGCGGTCGGTTTGGCGGCAATCAGCTCGCCGATCTGCCCCTGCCGCACCATGGACGGGGAACGCGAGCCGGTCGAAGCATCGGCGAACAGCAATTGCACGTCGCGGGCGCGCACATCCTTGCCGTTGACGCGATAGACTGAGCCCTGTTCGCGCTCGATCCGGCGCGTGACCTCGAGCACATCGGCGGTGTTGAGCGTTGCCGGAGCGGTGCGGTCGGAATTGTCCAGCACCAGGGTGACTTCGGCGCTGTTGCGGCCGGGGCGATTGCCCGAGCCGGAAAAGATCACGTCGTCCATGCCCGACGCGCGCATGGCCTTATAGGAGCTTTCTCCCATGACCCAGCGCATGGCTTCGACGAGGTTGGACTTGCCGCAGCCATTGGGTCCGACAATGCCGGTCAGCCCCGGTTCCATGACCAGGACCGTCTCATCGCAAAAGGATTTGAAGCCGTGAAGCTTGAGCCGCGTGAACTTCATTTCTTGCGTCCTCCGGGGAGGGGCAAGGGGACGCGGCGCATTGCATGAATGGTCTTGGCGGCGGAGGCGGCGAAAAGCCCGTCATCCGCGAAATTGCCTTCTCCCCATGCAGGGGAGAAGGCGACGTCGGAATTACTGCTGCGCAGGGGCCGGGGCCATGCTGTCGGTCGCCGGTGCCATGGTGTTGGCTGGCGCCATCGTATTGGCAGGGGCCATCGTGTCGGTTGCCGGAGCCATTGCACCTGCGGCGGGCTGCTCGGTGGTCGCAGCCGGGGCAACGAAGTCAGCAGGCACGAGGGGATCGATCTCGGCAGCGAGCTGCTCGAGCGTCTTGGCCCCCGAAAGCGTCTTGCCGTTGACATAGAAAGTCGGTGTGCCCGTCATGCCGAATTCGTCGAGCGCCTGGTCGCGCTGCGCTTCCATCCCGGTGAACAGGGCCTGATTCGTCAAGGCGGTGTCGAAGCTTTCCTGGGTAAAGCCGAGCTGCTTGGCAATATCTAAAATGGCGTCGCGCGGCGTGGCCGAGGTGCCCCAATTGTTCTGGGTGCGGAAATAGGTGGCGAGCACATTATTGTACTGCTCGGGACCGGCCGCTTCCGCCAGCATGAAGATGGCGGCGTCGAGCACGTTGCGCACGAAGGGGCGCAGGATGAATTTCACCTTGCCGGTATCGACATAGGCGGCCTTGAACGGCTCATAGACCTCGTTGTGGAACTGCGCGCAATGCGGGCAGGTCGGGGAGGCATATTCGATGACAGTAACGGGGGCGTCGGGATTGCCCTGCACCTTGTCGGGAATATCGCCCGCCGGGGCCATCAGCTTGGCGACGTCGACCACGTCACCTTCGGCCGCTTGAGCGGTGACGACACCGCACAAGCTCAGCGCCGAAGCGGCAGCAGCGAGAATTAGAGTGTCGCGGCGAGTGAAATTCACGGGGAGGCTCCTGTTTTTCTTTGTGCGCGACACTACACGGGCGGAACTTGTCGGCAAGTAGGCACAATTATCACTTGGGGGTGAACAGTCTATCCGTCGTTCTGTTCCGATCTGCCGGAGAGCGCCAGGCCCAGGGCCCGCAACGCTTCCCGCAGATCGCTGTCTTGGACCTTGTCGGTCACAGCGCCGACCTTTGCGACTTCGCTCTGGCTCGGTTGATGAGGTTTATGCCGCTTCTGGCCTGAACCGGGACTGAACGGTTCGGCAGACAATCTGACATCGGCCACCAGCAGATAGCCGAAATAGCGGTTGACCGCCTGCGCGATCTCGGGCGCTGCATGCTGGGCGAACAGCGCCTGGCCCGGAGCGCAGCGCAATACCAATACCGCCCCTTCGGCGCCACTGGCCCCGCGCGGCCAGCTGAGCTTGTCGGGCAGGGTGGTCTTGTCGAATGGCGGCGGCGCGATCGCGGCCCAATGGGTGATGATGTCGCGACCGGCAAAGCCGCGCTTCTTCAGCACCGGATCGAGCGCATGCCCAATCGCGTCGGCAATGCTGACGGATTTGTTGCGGCGCTTCGGTTCGGGCGGGGTTTCGGCCATGTCTAGGCAGTACTGTTGCCGCCCATGTCATGCAAGGTTGATCCTGTCCGCTCAGCGTCCGGCTTGTCGGCAGCGGCCACAAGACGATATCCACGCCCATGCCCCTTTCGTCCCCGCATGCCCTCGATTCGTCTGCCGTCCTCGTCTGGTATGATCTGCATTCACGCGATCTGCCTTGGCGCGTTTCGCCTGCCGACCGCAGAACCGGCGTCAAGCCGGACCCCTATAAGATATGGCTGAGCGAGGTCATGCTGCAGCAAACCACCGTGGCGGCGGTCAAATCCTATTTTGTCCGCTTCACCAGCCTCTGGCCGACAGTGTTCGACCTGGCTGCGGCGCCGCTCGATTCGGTGCTGCGCGAATGGGCGGGTCTCGGCTACTACGCCCGGGCCCGAAATCTCCATGCCTGCGCCGTCGCGGTCGTCCGCGACCATGGTGGGGTCTTTCCGACAAGTCCCGTCTCCTTGCAGAGCCTGCCTGGGATCGGCGCCTATACCAGCGCCGCCATCGCCGCCATCTGCTTCGACGAACCCGTCGCCGTGCTGGACGGCAATCTCGATCGTGTGCTGGCCCGCTATTATGCCCTTCCCGTGCCGGTGCGCGATGCCAAGGAGCAATTGCGCGCGGCTCTTCAAGCGTCGGTGCCCACACGCGCCGGCGATTTCGCTCAGGCCATGATGGATCTGGGGGCTACCATCTGCGCGCCGCGCAACGCCTCCTGCCTCATCTGCCCGCTTCAGCCAGGATGCATGGCCGCGCGCGAGGGCAATCCGCTGCTCTATCCGATCAAGCCGGCCAAGGCTGAACGCCCCGTCCGAAAAGGCCACGCCTTCGTCATGCTGGACGCAGCGGGCGATGTGTATTTGCAGTCGCGTCCCGGCAAGGGCCTGCTGGCGGGCATGACCGAGGTGCCGACCTCGGAATGGAGCGCCGATCTCGTCGATCCCATATACCCACTGCCTGCAAACTGGCGGCATCGCGGGCAGGTGGTCCATATTTTCACCCACTTTCGATTAGAACTCGAAGTGTGGTCGGCTGTGGTGCCACCCGAAGGGTTGGACGGTGGCTGGTGGAGCGAACCTGCGCTATTGGGCGGCGAGGCTTTGCCGACGCTATTCCGGAAAGTGCTGGCTGCGGCCGGGCTTGATGGGTGACGAGATGTCACTCACAAAGATTGAAAGACGAAGAAATGCAAACCATCCAAACCGAGCGCCTGACCCTGCGGAAATTTCGCGATGGTGATGCCCCGGCGCTGTTCGCCTATCTCGAGGCGCCCACGGCCGGCTGCTTCCTGTCGCTCAAGCTTGCCGATCTGGCTGCGGCGGAAATCGAGGTGAGCAAGCGCGCTGCCGAAGATGGCTATATTGCCGTGTGTCTCAAGCAGACCGACGAGGTGATCGGCGATCTTTTCGCCCATGTCGAAGAAGACCCGTTCGCTGCTGTGCCGGACACGATTTCGGTCGGCTGGAATTTCAATCCCGCTTTCTCGGGAAAGGGCTATGCCTTCGAGTCGGCCAAGGCGTTTTTAGCGCAGCTTTTCCAAGAGCAGAATGCGCGGCGCATCTATGCCTATGTCGAGGATCACAATGTCGCCTCGCAGCGTTTGTGCGAAAAACTGGGCATGCGGCGTGAAGGCATGTTCATCGAATATGTGACGTTCATGAACGATGCCGATGGTAGGCCCATCTACGAAAACACCATGCAATACGCCATTTTGCGCCGCGAATGGGAGGCGCATGCTCAAGGCGCCTGACTGGCCGATTGCGCAAAGAAAAAGGCCGCCGGGGCAAACCGGCGGCCAGTGGATAGAGCCTGAGACGTGATTGGAGGTCAGGATCAGGCAGAAAGCAAATCAAGTTTTTGACGAACGCTGGCCCGAAGGGTGTCGATGGGCTCGGCGACGCCAAGGAAGTCGTGATGCCAGAAGGTCCACCCGTTGCATGCCTCGGCTCCCTGAACCAGCGCGCCGACCTTGTGGATCGACCCCTGGTGTGGACCCGAGACGAGCGAGCCGTCTGCACGAACCATGGCAGAGTAACGTTTCGTTAAGTCGAAGAGTTGCGCGCCCGGTTCAATAAGTCCTTGCTCGACCAATGAGCCGAAGGGAATGCGCACTTCCTTGCGTTTCGGCGTCACCGACTGCAGCGCCTCGAATACCCCCGGACGTATGGTGGCGATGCGGGTGCGGGCAGCTTCGATATATGCTGGTTCACGCTCGATGCCGATGAAATGCCGGCCCAGTTTGCGCGCCACCGCCCCGGTGGTGCCGGTGCCGAAGAACGGGTCGAGCACGATATCGCCCGGCTTGGTCGTGGCATTGAGAATGCGGAACAGCAGCGCTTCGGGCTTCTGGGTCGGATGGACCTTGCCATCGTCCTCGTTCTTCAGCCGCTCCGCCCCGGTGCAGATGGGAAACAGCCAGTCGCTGCGCATCTGCGTATCGTCATTGGCCAGCTTCATGGCTTCGTAATTGAAGGTGACGCGGCTCTTCTGACTTTTCGCCGCCCAGATCAGCGTTTCGTGCGCATTGGTAAAGCGCGTGCCGCGGAAATTGGGCATGGGATTGGCCTTGCGCCAGATGACATCGTTCAGCATCCAGTAGTCCAGATCCTGAAGCGCGGTGCCGACGCGGAAAATATTGTGATAGCTGCCGATGACCCAGATGGCGCCATTGGGCTTGAGCACCCTGCGGGCGGCGCGCAGCCAGCCGCGGGTAAAGGCATCGTAATGGGCAAAGCTGTCAAACTTGTCCCAGTCGTCGTCCACCGCATCGACCTTGGACTGGTCGGGGCGGGTCAGGCCCTCCGCCAGCTGCAGGTTATAGGGGGGATCGGCGAAGATCAGATCGACGGAGCCGGCCGGCAAGGCATTCATGTGGTCGATGCAATCGCCCACGAGAATGGTGTCGATTGGAAGGCGGGTCGCCTCCCTCTCCGCATCGGCCTTGCGGGCCGTACGCGCGGTACGCAACATACACTTAACCCTAACGCAGTACTAACAGTCCCGTTATAGCCCGTCAGGGTTAATGGAGCGTTCGCAAGGGGTTAGCGAGGGGTTAACCGGCAACCACAACCGTTGTCCGCCGCATCAGCAACGCCGTAACCGGCGCAAACCCGTTCCGGTGGTGGCGGCAGGGTCCATGTGTGTTGAGCGCATTCAAGTGCGCGGCAGTTCCATAGCCCTTGTGACCGGCAAAGCCGAATTGCGGTGTGTCGCAATCCATGACTGCGCACATGCGGTCGCGCGTCACCTTGGCGATGATGGAGGCCGCGGCAATCGACACGCTGCGTCCGTCCCCACCGATCAGCGCCAGGCCGGGGCAGGGCAGTCCCGGCGGCACGTCACGTCCATCGACCAGCACCCGATCGGCGGCATAGGGCAGGGCGCGCACGGCCCGTGCCATGGCGGCAAGCGTCGCGCCTCGAATGTTAAGGCTGAGGATTTCACCCGGTGGTGCGCTGGCTATGGCCACCGCGCTGCTTGCCATGATCTCGGCATAGAGTGCCTCGCGCTGGGCAGCATTGAGCTTTTTGGAATCGTTGAGGCCGGCGGGGATATTGTGCGGATCAAGATGGACCGCTGCCACCACGACAGGGCCAGCCAGCGGTCCGCGTCCGGCCTCATCGACGCCGACCACGATCCGCGCCCCGCGCTCGATCAGCATGGTTTCATGAGAAAAGTCCGGGGTCTCGGGCATGGTGGCGAAAAGATCGTCGCCCTCTGGTCGCAAACGCCTTGCCATCAGCGCCCTCGCTCGAGCGCGGCGACCAGCGCCGCCCGGTCAGGGACGAATAAATGGTGGCCGATGCGGTTGGTTTCGCCGACGAAGTCGCGAAGCGCCTTGCTGGCGGCCATGCGTTCGGAAATATCGCCGATCACGGCCAGCCGCAGGCTGTAATTCTGCATCTTCTGGAAAAACAGCCCGGCAACGCGCGTGTCGAGTTGGAGAAATTCCGGCACCAGCCGGCCCACCGGCACCACCACCATCTCGGCGCCGGTCCCATAGGTGTTGCCGATAATGTCGACAGCATCCGCTTCGCTGCCCTGCAGCGGCCCTTCACTGGGCAAAAAGGCCAGCGTCAGGGGGCCAAGCTTTTCGATGTCCATGGCGTCGCCTCCATTTTCCCAGCACATTGACCCTGATATAAGAGTCCGTGCCGGGGGGCAAAGCGATTGAGAGACAACAATGCGCCTAGCGACATGCTTTGCCGTCGGCCTGCTTATGGCCATGCCCGCCGTGGCGGCCCCGTTTCACCACCCCTATGGCGAATGGCGCGAATATAATCGCGACTGGCTGGCGGCCTGTCCCGACAAGATCGACGAGGACGCCACCGATTTCTACGGCTATTCCTGCTTTGCCAGCACCGGTAGCCAAACGCTCAACGGCGCCAATTTGCCCTCCTACAAGCTGACCCTTGTTCGCAATCGCCTCGACGGCAAGCTCGACCTTGCCATTACCATTGCCGGCGAGGAGGGCGATTATGACCCCACCCGTCCCATGGAACTGCGCTTCGGTGGTGAGCCTCCCATCAGCCTGCCCATGGGCTCCGGCATCGAAACCCGTTTCAACACCATTAATCAGTTCTTCATCACCGATGATGTGGTCGAGACCGGGATCATCGACAAGATGAAAAACCGCAATGCAGTCACCCTTTCTGTGCCCCTTACCGGCCGCGATCAGCCGCTCGAGGTGCGCCTGTCCCTGCAAGGTGTCCTTGCTTCGCTCGACTTCATGGACATCTATGCGCGAAAGGTGGCGGAGTACTAAGGGCCGACCCGCGGGCCCGAGCCTTGCAGTCGCGCCGACCTTGTCTTTTCAGAACAGGCTCATCTGTCGGCTTTCCAGCGTCGGGGCCTCGAACAGGTCGATGCGCAGCGGCGGCAATTTGGCGTCGAGTTCCAGCCGCTCCCGGGCCTTGTCGAGGCGCTGGCGCAGCAGGGTGGCATAAGGGCCTTCGCCGGTCATGCGCGTGCCCCAGCGGGAATCGTAATCCTTGCCGCCGCGTGTGTCGCGCACCAGCGACAGCACATGGCGCACCCGGTCGGGGAAATGGCGCAGCAGCCATTCGCGGAACACGTCGCGCACTTCGCCCGGCAGCCGCAGCAGGATCATCTGTGCGCTGACGGCACCCTGCGCCTTGCCGGCATCGAGAATGCGTTCGAGCTCCATGTCGTTGATCGCAGGGATCATCGGCGAGGCGAAAATGGCGGTGGGCACGCCGGCCTCCGACAAGACGCGGATGGCTTCCAGCCGCCGTGCAGGCGAGGAAGCGCGCGGCTCCATCTTGCGGCTGAGCTTGTGATCCATCGACGTCACCGAAATCGCCACCTTCACCAGGTTGAGCTTGGCCAGCTCGGTGAGCAGGTCCAGATCGCGCAGAATCAGGGCTGACTTGGTGGTAATCATCACTGGATGCCTGGTCTCCAGCATCACCTCCAGAATGCCGCGCGTCAGCTTGTGCTTGCGCTCGGCCGGCTGATAGGGATCGGTATTGGTGCCCATGGCAATAGGCTTGGGCCGGTAGGACTTTGCCCCCAATTCGGCGCGCAATGCCTCCACGGCGTTGGTCTTCACATAAATATCGCGCTCGAAGTCGATCCCGGCCGAATGGCCGAGATAGGCGTGGGTGGGCCGCGCAAAGCAGTAGGAGCAGCCATGCTCGCAGCCGCGATAGGCGTTGATCGAGCGATCAAAACCGATATCGGGGCTGTCATTGGTGGTGATGATGCTCTTGGCGCGCTCAGTGTGCTCGATGGTCTCGAACACCGGCAGGGGCTCCACATTGTTCCAGCCATCGTCAAAGCCTTCACGCTGGTGCACCTCGAACCGGCCCGTGCGGTTCGATTGCGCACCGCGGCCGCGAATACGGTCCGGATTTTCCAGCTCGCGCCGCGCCAGGTCGGCGTCGCGGCTGCGGCTCAAGCGTTCCAGGGCTTCGAAGGATGGGGCCTGATAGAGGGCCATTTCGTGTTCTCCTGCCTGCGACGGCGGCAGAATCGCTGCCTTCCGACACGCAAAAGACTTAACAGCAACACGAGAACAAAACAAGAACGAACTTGTTTGGATGACATTTCCTGCCTACCATATCGGCATGGCCGGCCTGCATTACAAGACTTTACGGCCCAGCCGCACTGGCGTAGACAACCGCGCCTGGGCCGGCCCACCCGTTAACACATTGTCCTGCGCCTTATCCCGCGATCCCGATCCCATCTCGGTTTCGCGTGCGCCCGATTTGTTGCTGACAGGGTCTGTCACGAATTTTTTGGAAGCGGTGTCGAAAGCCGATGGGTCGCTCCGTCGTCTTGCCGACACGCACAGCCATGAGGGACTGAGATGACAATGGACGCAACCATGGACGCCGCGCCGACCAGCGCGCCGCACCACCCCGACAATGCTGCGCGCAATCGGCTGGTGATCGCCATCCTGCTCGTATCGACCTTCGTGGTATTTCTCAACGAGACCATCATGAGCGTGGCCATTCCCCACCTCATGAAGGATCTCGAAGTGACAGCCAGCGCCGCGCAGTGGCTGACCACGGCGTTCCTGCTGACCATGGCCGTCGTCATTCCAGTCACCGGTTTCCTGCTCCAGCGCATCAATACGCGCCCGATCTACATGATCGCCATGTCCGTTTTTTCCGTGGGCACGCTGATCTGTGCGCTGGCGCCGGGGCTCGAACTGTTGATTTTCGGCCGCGTGGTGCAGGCCACCGGCACCGCGATCATGATGCCCTTGCTGATGACCACGGTCATGACCCTGGTGCCGCCAGAGGGCCGTGGCAAGACCATGGGCAATATCTCCATCGTCATGTCGGTGGCTCCCGCTATCGGCCCGACCATTGGCGGCTTCATCCTGGCGCATTTCGACTGGCGCTTCATGTTCTACTTCACGCTGCCCATCGCCATCGGTGCGCTGGTGCTCGGCGCCATGCGCATCCGCAATGTCTCAAATCCGCGCTATGCGCCGCTGGATGTGTTCTCGGTCATCGTCTCGGCCCTTGCCTTTGGTGGCATCGTCTATGGCCTCTCCAGCCTTGGTGAAGGCGCCGAGCATGGTTCGGCCATTCCGGCCTGGCTGCCCATCGTGGTTGGCGTCGTTGCAATGGCGGTGTTCATCTGGCGTCAGATCAATCTCGCCAAGGATAACAAGGCGCTGCTCGATCTGCGCACGCTCCAGCATCGCAATTACACCATGGCGCTGATCACCATGGCCATTGCTATGGTGGCGCTGCTCGGTTCCTCCATCCTGCTGCCGATCTATACGCAAAGCGTGCTTGGCCTCGACACGCTGCAGACTGGTATGCTGCTGCTGCCGGGCGGCCTGCTCATGGGGCTGATGGGGCCGATCGTCGGTCGGCTCTACGACAAGATTGGCCCGCGCCCATTGCTGGTGCCGGGCGTGATCCTGGTCTCCGCCGTCATGTGGGCACTGACTTTCGTCAGCCAGTACACTCCGGTCTGGGCCGTGGTTGCCGGTCACATCACGTTGAGCTTCGGCCTGGCCTTGACCTTCACCCCGCTCTTTACCTCGTCCATGGGGTCGGTGCCGATGCCGCTTTACTCCCACGCCAGCGCCATTCTGGGTTCGGTCCAGCAGGTTGCCGGTGCTGCCGGTATCGCGCTCTTCGTTGCAGTGATGAGCCTGCGGACAGCCTCCGGAATCGCCGAAGGGCTCGATGGCATTGACGCGCTGGCCGCCGGCATTCGCGCCGGTTTCCTGTGCGGTGCCATCATTTCGCTGGCCATGGTTGTGGCCGCCTTTTTCGTGCGCAAGCCGGAGGTGGCGCCTGGCGGAATGGCCCCCGCCGGTCACTGAACAGAGACGGCGCCCCTCGGGGCGCCGTTTGTTTTTGAGACCAGTTGTCATCGCCATCGAACCGCTTTTTTAACGGCATTGTTTGTAGGATTGAATGGCAGCACTTGAGGCTTGCGACCACACTGGCCGGGCCCATGGACCACTTGGCGTTTCTGCTTCCCTCGACGATGATCCTGTTCGCGATCACCTTTCTGGCCGTTGGCTGGTCAGGACCAAAGTCCGCACGCGCCTGGGGGCTGGCTTTCCTGTTCGGCGCGCTAGGCTTCATTGCGCCCATATTGCCTCTCCCTTTCGCCCTGCAATCGCTACTGGCCAATGCGGCCTTTCTGGTTTCCTTTTATTGCTACGGCGATGCGCTGCTGCTTCACTTCCGTGCGCCGCGCATGATTGCCCCGCGTATTATCTTCGCGCTCCTGGCCTACGCCATGGTCATCGTGGCCGTCGAGGGCTTTGCCAGTCTCCCGCTGGAACTGACGGTCGCGGACATCTCTGTTGCCATACTGCTCGGCGTGCCGCTCGCTTCCGTTATTTGGCGCGCCCATACCTTGCCCGATCGCGTGCTCGTCGCGGTGGCAGGCATTGTCGTGCTCGACATTATCGTGCGTCTCTTCATCTTCAACGTGCTGGTGGGTATCAGCCCGGCACTGTCCGATTTTGCGGCCTCGTCCTATGCCTATTACAACCAGGTTGCGGTGGGCGTGCTGAGCGTCGGCTTTGCTTTGGCGGCCATGGGATCGATTGTCTCTCAGATGTTGGCCGGCTATCGCAGCGCGGCCGAACGTGACCCGCTGACAGGCCTGCTCAACCGGCGCGGCTTCGACGCTGTTGCCGCCCCCATGACCCCGATGGGGCAGGGGGCTGCTATATTGCTGGTGGATGTCGATCGCTTCAAGCTGATCAATGATGATTTTGGCCATGAGGCCGGCGATCTGGTGCTGGCAGGGCTGGCCGATATCCTGCGCTCCATCCTGCCGGGCACTGCTGTTATCTCGCGCTTTGGCGGCGAAGAATTTGCTGTGTTGATTCCGCGGCTCAGCATGGCCGAGGCGGGCGCCCTGGCGCATGGTATTCGTCTTGCCTGTTCGGAACGCGATTGGCGGCTGTGCGGCGTTGACCGCTTGGTGACGCTATGCGTCGGCGTCAGCCTTGTGCTCTCGGAGGAGCCGAACTGGAAGGCTGCGTTCAAGCGCGCCGACAGCGCCCTCTATGCCGCCAAGGACGATGGGCGCGATCGGGTTATGTTCGCCAAACCCGACGCCTATCTCGCCATTGAGCGCGCTGCCTGACAGTTCCCGCCGGGACCGACCACTCGCGCGGTGTGGGGATAGCCGCGAACGCAGCTGTTCCTGCTCCGATCAGCGCGCCACCCTATCGAGCCCGGCAATATCTGGCCCCCGCGGGACTATGCCATTGGGATTGAGCGACTTGATCGAATAATAGCCGCGCTTGATATGGTCGATATTCACCGTTTCTCGCACCCCCGGAATATCCAGTACGCGCAGCATATAGGCCTGCAGATTGGGATAGTCGGCAATACGCTTGAGGTTGGTCTTGAACAGCCCGTAATAGGCCGCGTCGAACCGCACCAGCGTCACAAAGGCGCGAATGTCGGTTTCGGTGAGCATATCCCCCAACAGGTACGCCTTGCCCGCAAGCCGCTCTTCCAGCGCATCGAGTGCCGTGAACACATCGGCGAAAGCCTCGTCATAGGCCAGTTGCGTGGTGGCAAAGCCGGCGCGGTACACCCCGTTATTGAGGCGCGGATAGATATAGTCGTTCAGCGCGTCTATCTCAGTGCGCAGTGTATCCGGATAGAGATCGTAGGCGTCGGAAGCCAGGCCGCCAAAGCCCGAATTGAGCATGCGCAGAATGTCGGCGCTCTCATTGTTGACGATGGTATTGCGCTGCTTGTCCCACAGCACCGGCACGGTGGCGCGGCCGCTGATCTGCGGATCGGCCCTGGTATAAATCTCGTGCATGTAGGTTGCACCGTTGATCGGGTCCGGCGTGGCAAAGCGCCAGCCTTCCTCGGTTAGCTCGGGTTCGACAACGGACATGGAGATGACGTCTTCCAGGCCCTTGAGCTTCCGCGCGATGATGGTGCGGGAAGCCCAGGGGCAGATCAGTGCCACATAGAGATGATAGCGTCCTGCCTCGGCAGCAAATCCGCCTTCTCCGGTTGGCCCGGTGCTGCCGTCTGGGGTGATCCAGTTGCGGAAGCTCGAGGTCTGGCGCACGAAACCACCCTTTTCGTCCTTGGCCTGCACCGGCTGCCAATTGGCGCTCCACTTTCCGTTGACGAGCATGGCTCAGCTCTCCCTGGCGACGTTGAGGGTGATCGCAAGACCCCAAGGGTCGGTGATCGTGTTTTGGTTCGATTGCGCCCGCTCGAGAATGGCGCTGCGCTGCGCGTCGTCGTCGGCCAGAAGTTCGAAGCCGACAAGGCCGGTCTGGTTCTGCGGGATGGGGCCGGCGCCGCGGCTCGACCAGATATTGGTCGCCAGCTGGTGATGATAGCCGCCCGCACCATAGAAGCTGGCACCCGGATAGTGCGCCGTGATGTCGGTGCCCAGGACGCCCGAGTAGAACGGCTCTGCGATGGCATTGTCGCCCACCTGCAGATGCATATGACCAACGATCAGTCCGGCCGGCGCCCCGGCCCAGCTCTTTTCAGGCGCCAGATCCAGCAACGAGGGAATATCGAGCTGTTCGGTGCTCATTGTTATCTGCTTGCCGTCGATACCCCACTGCGCGCGGGTCCGGTCGGCATAGACCTCGATGCCATTGCCCTCGGGGTCGTGCAGATAGACGGCTTCGCTGACCAGATGGTCCGATGCGCCATCCACCGAGATCCGGTCAGTGGCGACGTGGCGCAGCCAGACTCCGAGGCTTTGCCGATCCGGCATCAGGAAGGCGGTATGAAAGAGTCCGGCCGAGCGCGGATTGCGTTGCACCAAGGCTGCATTGCCCCGCAATTCCAGCAAGGCCAGCCCGTTCACGCCCAGTTGCACCGTCGTGCCATCCTGGCCGATCGTCTCGAGGCCCAGCAGATGCCGGTAATAGTCGGCCACCCGGTTGTGGTCACGCACATTGAGCGTCACCATGCCCACCTGCAGGGGCGCGGTCGCGGTTCTGGACATGGTCAATCTCCTGTCGGGCGCTGGTTCAGCGCCGTTTCAGCAAAGATGCCCAGTCTGATTGCAATGTTAAAGGGAACGCTGACGAACGCGTTGTTCGCCAAACCTCACCGTTCGCTGAGCCGCGGCATGATCTCAACGAAATTGCACGGCTTGTGGCGGTAGTCCAATTGGTGGCTCAATATCCCCTCCCAGGCATCGCGGCAGGCGCCGCTGGAGCCAGGCAGGCAGAACACGAAGGTCTCACCGATAAGACCGGCCGTGGCCCGCGACTGCAGCGAGGACGTGCCGACCGTGGTTGCCGAATACTGATGGAACAGCACCGAGAAGCCTTCCATGCGCTTGTCGAACAGCGGCTCAATGGCGTCTGGTGTCACGTCGCGGCCGGTAAAACCAGTGCCGCCCGTCGTCAGCACCACATCCACCTGTGGGTCTGCGACCAGAGCCTGCACTGCGGCGCGGATCAACTGGATGTCGTCGCGAACCACCTGGCGGCTGGCGCAGTGGTGGCCATCGGCCTCCAGCAAAGACTGCAGCAGTTTTCCGCCCTTGTCGGTTTCCAGCGTGCGCGTGTCTGAGACCACGACGATGGCGATCGATACGGGTTTGAGATCACGGTCTTCATATCTTGCCGTTTTGAACATCGTCGTCGCCCTCAACCGTTTCGATCAGTTCTTCCGGCACCGCTGTTTCGCGCGTCACCGGAAAATCGTCGGCATCACTATCAGCGCGCGGATCGAGTGCAAAGCTTTCCGGCGTCGCCTGCTTGTCGCTCATTGGCTGGAACGGCGCGCGGCTCGAAGCGTCGGGGCTCTTGCGTACGCGCATGCGCAGATAGGCAGTGCCGGCCAGGGCGCCGTGGAAAGTGGCGGTAACCACGAAGAGTCCAACAGGGCTCCAGGCGCCCATGATCATCGAAGCGACGGCCGGCCCGATGGCCAGGCCCGTACCCAGAATGAGCAGCATGCCTCCGGCGATCTTGGCAAATTCGCCATCCTTGGCGAAGTCGTTGGCATGGGCCACCGCGACCGCATAGATCGGGTTGGCCGCAAAGCCATAGGCGGCAAACAGCACATACATGGCCCAGCCCGCATCGGGATTGATGATCGCCGTCAGCGCGCCCACGAGCGCGGCGAAGCTGGATAGGCCAATGAGGACCAGACGGCGGTCGATCCGGTCGGAAAGCCGGCCAAACGGCACCTGTGCCACGGCGCCCAAAATGGCGGCGATGGCAAAAAGCAGCGCGATACCACTGGCATCTAGCCCCTGTTCATAGCCGTAAACCGGCGCCAGCGTGCCGAAGGCCCCATTGGCCATGCCGCAGGAAAAGGCCGCGATCGCCGCCACCGGCGAGGTCTTGTAGAGCAGCTTGAGATCGAGCTTGGCCGATTGCAATGGCCGCGGCTGCGGGCTGGAGGTGAGGGCAGTGGGCAGAACCGCGCAGATAAAGCTGATGGCGCCGACAACAAAAGGAATATACCCCGCCGTGCCTGTGACCGACATGGCCAGCTGCCCCATGGTGGAGGCGGCCATGTTGATGGTCACATAGATCGAAAACACCGTTCCGCGGTTCTTGTTATCCGCCACCTCGTTGAGCCAGCTTTCCACGATCATGGCAGCACCGGCAAAACAGAAGCCGGAGAGGGCCCGCAGCAGGATCCAGCTGACATCGTTGACCAGCAGCAGATTGAGCAGAATGGTGACGGTGCCGATGGCCGCCATGACCGAAAAGGCACGGATATGGCCGACCTTGCGCACGATCAGCGGCACGAACAGCGAACCGGCCACGAACCCAACCGACCAGCCGGTACCGATCAGGCCCAGCGACAGTAGCGAAAACCCTTCCTCGGCGCCGCGCACCGAAAGCAGCAAACCCTGCAGGCCACCGCCAAACATGAGCAGGGCCGAACCGAGAAAAAGAGCATAAATCTTGATAACGGAAGCCATGGCGCTTTCGGGTCTGTAAGCAGATCAATCGTTGCAAATCACTCAAGCGTGACCATAACGCGGCATTCCGCGTTTGCGAGGGCCGATTGCGCCCGGTTCCTGAATTTTATCAGACGAGGCCGATAAAGAGCGTCAGTCGCTTGCTGACCTCTTGCATAGTCTCCTGGTCAAGCCGGCCGATGACCTGTCCCACCTTTACTCTGCCGGTGGTGGTAATGCGATCCGTCATGATCTGGGAAAGTTCACGCAGCCCGTTGCCGGGTTTGGGCTGTACGGTAAGTCGGATCATTGATTCAACGACGGTGGAGGTGATCGGAACCAGGACAACGCTGCCTGTTTCGGAAAACAAATCCGATTGCAGAATTAATGCGGGGCGCGGTTTGCCCAGATCGCCGGGAAGCGCGACGATGACGATATCGCCGCGTTTCACTTTTCCAACTGGTCTAGATACTCTGCCAATTCCTGGTTGGCAGCGTCGAGAAAGCTGTCGATCGTTGGGTCTTCAGCGTCGGCCCGAGCGAGAAGGCGGGCTTCTTGCGCACACCTCTCCTTGAACTCGGGTGAATCGAAATCCGGCACCCAAATCGTCACCGGCCGCAATCCCGCAGCTCGCATTTCTGCTTCTTCTTCGGCTGTATAAGTTCTGGCTGTATTCGGCATGGCCAATACTCCATCCAAGCGCCAAATATAGAGCGCCGGGGGAGCGCCATCAACCCAGTCCCAGTTCCGCCATTTTGACCTTCAAGCCCAATAGGTCCCGCCAGGCCTGCTGTTTGGCAGCGGGATTGCGCAGCAGGTAAGCCGGGTGCAGCGTCGGCACGGCGTCGACCTCATGGCCGCCAATGGCGACCCGTTGCCACTTGCCGCGCATCTTGATGATACCATTGGTGGTCTTGAACACCGTTTGCATGGCCGGCCCGCCCAAGGTCATCACCAGGCTTGGCGCCACCAGCTCCACCTGCCGGTTAAGGAATGGCAGGCAGAGTTCCATTTCTTCCGGCGTCGGCGTCCGGTTGCCGGGCGGCCGCCATGGCACGGTGTTGACGATATAGACCTTGGTTCGGTCGAGCCCGATCGCCGCCAGCATGCGGTCGAGCAGCTGCCCAGAGCGTCCAACGAACGGCTTGCCCTGTCTGTCCTCTTCCGCCCCCGGCGCTTCGCCGATCAGCATGATTTTGGCCTCGGGATTGCCATCGGCAAACACCAGCTGGGTGGCGCGGAATTTGAGACCACAGCCATTGTATCCGTCCAGAATGCCGCGCAATTGCTCGAGAGACTGCGCCGATGCCGCCAGCTGCCGTGCCTCGCTGGGGTCCCCGCCCAGCGCCGCGGCAGGCACCGGCGCCGCCGCAGCGGCGGTCTGGTTCGGTTGCGCTGGGCGCGGCGCAATCGCCTGCGGCGCCGGCGCGATCTGGGCAAACCTGTCCACCGGCGCCTCACCCACGGCCAGGTCCACACCGGCGGACTGATACCAGTCCAGCACGGCGAGTAGTTCGGCGTTATCGAGGCTGCGATCTTGAGACATCGGGCCCGTTATGTCACACCCCGTCCGGGGGCTCCAGTCTTGCCCCGAGGTTGAGGATGCTTTCCCCATGGCACAAGCGGGCAGTCGCGAAACGCTTTCCACCGATGTGTTGATCGTCGGAGCGGGCCCCGCCGGACTTTCCGCCGCCATCCGCCTCAAGCAGCGCCATCCCGATCTTGCCGTCACCGTCGTGGAAAAATCCGCCGAGATCGGCGGCCATATCATTTCCGGCGCGGTTATGGACCCTGTGGGCCTCGACGCGCTCATTCCCGACTGGCGGCTCAAAGGTGCGCCGGTCGGTCCCGCCGTGACCCGAGACAGCTTCCATTTCCTCACCGCCGGCGGCGATTTCGCCATCCCCCATGGGCTGGTGCCGCCGCAGATGAAAACGCCGGGCGCCGTGATCGTCAGCCTGGGCCGGCTGGTGCAGTGGCTCGGCGATCAGGCCGCCGAGCTAGGTGTTGATATCTTCCCCATGACCGCCGCTGTCGACGTTCTGGGCGGGGAGGGGGCTGCCGTAAGGGGCGTCATCACCGGCGATCTCGGCCGCGACGCCAAGGGCGAGCCCAAGCCCGGCTTTGCCGAAGGCATTGCCCTGGAAGCTAAATATACCCTCATTGCCGAAGGCGCGCGGGGCTCGCTGGCCAAGCACATCATCGCCGATAACGCGCTGGCCAACGATCCGCAAAAATATGGTCTCGGCATCAAGGAAGTCTGGGAAATCCCAGCGGCGCTGCACCAGCCTGGCCGCGTCGATCACTATCTCGGCTTTCCACTCGACAATGCCACCGCCGGCGGTGGCTTCGCCTATCATGCAGAGGACCGAAAACTCTATCTCGGCCTTGTCACCTATCTCGATTATGCCGATCCCACCCTTTCGCCCTTCGACGAATTTCAGCGCTTCAAGACCCACAAGTCCATCGCACCATTGCTGGAGGGCGCGACGCGCCTGTCCTATGGCGCGCGCGTGGTCACCGCTGGCGGTTGGCAGTCCATTCCCACCCTGGCCTTTGCCGGCGGCGGGCTGATCGGCTGCTCGGCCGGCTTCATGAATGCGCCGCGCCTCAAGGCAATCCACAATGCCATCCTCTCGGGCATCGGCGCCGCCGATGCGGTGGGCGAAGCCATAGCCGCCGGTCGTCAACACGATGTGATCGACGACTTCGCCCATCGCATCATGCAAACCGGCATCGAGCGCGAGCTCAAGGGTGTGCGCAACGCCAAGCCGCTCTGGTCCCGCCTCGGAACCATCGCAGGCAGCCTCGCCATCGGCATCGATCTGTGGACCTCGGCCATTTTTGGCCGGTCCTTGCTGGGCACCCTGCATCACCGCAAGCCCGACCATGTCGGTTTGAAGCGCCGCGATCAGGTGCAGGGCCGCGTCTATGAGCGCCCGGACGGCACCACGCGTTTCGACCGCGCCTCCTCGGTTTTCCTGGCCAATCTTTCTCACGATGAAGACCAGCCGGTGCATCTTCGCCTGGCCGATCCAGCCGTGCCGGTGCGTGACAATCTGCCCGTCTATGGAGAGCCAGCTCCGCTTTATTGTCCCGCCGGTGTCTATGAACTGGCCGAGGAAGGCGGGGCGCCGATCTTCCGTATCCACGCCGCCAACTGCGTCCACTGCAAGACATGCGATATCAAGGACCCGGCGCAAAACATCACATGGGTCCCGCCCGAAGGCGGCAGCGGTCCCAACTACAGCGGAATGTGACCGGCACTTGTCTTGCCGACCTTGCGGCGCAGTCGCAAAACGGACAATCTTTGCCGCCAAATCCTGCCGTACTCGGCACAGGGAGACTTCAGTAACGTGATCCTGCTCAAGAACCGACTGGCGCGCCCATTTGCCTTGGCTCTGATGCTGTCGGCATTCAGCCTGCCCACCATGGCCGAAACCGCGCCAACCGGAGCCCTCGACTTCCTGAAGCTCCTGCGCCCCAGCATTTCGGGTTCGTTCATTGCCGGCCAGGAGGCGATGAAAGACCTGCGCACCGACGAAGCCGCGCGCTATTTCGGTCAGGCCGTGCAGGGCGATTGGGACAATCCCATTCTGGCCGAGCGCGCCTTCTTCGCCGCCGCCGCCGATGGACAAATTCCGCAGGCCGCGGAAATGGCCAAGCATCTGCTTGATCTGCAGAAGGGCAATGAACTGGCGGAGCTGGTGCAGGCCAGCGTCGCTCTCAAGGAGCGTCGCTATGGCGCCGCCGAACGCGCTCTGGCGCAGGTTCCTCAGGATACGTTCAGCGGCATCACCGCCGGCATTCTGCGGGCCTGGGCCCTGGTGGGCGATGGCCGCGGCGAAGAGGCCGAGCAACTGCTCGGCAAGCTCGGGCAGCGCGGCCTCGAAGATTTTCTGGTTTTCCATCGCACGCTGATGGCCGAGGCATCGGGTAACAAGGCCAAGGCGCTGGAACTGGCCGAAAAAGCCTATGATGTCGAACCCTATGTGCCCCGCGTCGTCGAAATCTATGCGCGCATGCTGGCCAATGACGGCCAGTTCGATGCGGCGCTCGATGTGATCAACGAGTTCGAAGCCCAGGGGCTCAGCCATCCCGAGCTGACGGCGGTCAAGGCCACGATTGCCAGCGGCAAGCGCCCCGGCGTCTTCGTCGCCAATGCGCAGATCGGCGCGGCAGAGATGTATCAGGGCATCGGCGCCGCCCTGGCCCGCGATGGCAGTTCCGATCTGGCGCTGGTATTCCTGCGCCTGGCCAACTACCTCAATCCGAGCTCCGACGTCATTCCGCTCACCGCGGCCCAACTGCTCGACAATGCCGGCCAGCACGAGGCCGCCAACCGCATCTATGATGCGGTTCCCGCCAATTCACCGATGAAGCCGGCGGCCGTGGTGCGCATCGCGCAAAACCTCGATGCCATCGGCAATCGCTCCGAAGCCCTGCGCCGCCTGCGCAATATCGTCGCCACCAATCCCGACGATCTGGACGCGGTTTCGGCGCTGGGCGATCTGCTGCGCTATGACGAGCAATATCTCGACGCCGCTGCCGCCTATAGCCACGCCATCGAACTGACCGGCGGCGACGCTCCGGCCGACTGGCGCTATTACTATGTGCGCGCCATTGCCTATGAGCGCGCCAAGGAATGGCCCAAGGCCGAGGCGGATTTCCTTAAGGCGCTGGAGCTCAATCCGGAACAGCCGCAGGTGCTGAACTATCTCGGCTACAGCTGGATCGATCAGGACATGCACCTGGAGAGGGCGCTGGAAATGATCGAGAAGGCGGTCGAGATGCAGCCGCGCGACGGCTACATCGTCGATTCGCTCGGCTGGGCCTTCTACAAGCTCGGCCGCCTCGACGACGCCGTCGAAACCCTCGAACGCGCTGTCATGCTTCGCCCCAACGATCCCGAGATCAACGACCATCTCGGCGATGTCTATTGGGAGGCCGGGCGCAAGCTCGAGGCCGGCTTCCAGTGGCAGATCGCCAAGGCCATGGATACCGAAGGCGGTCATGTACGCGATCGGGCCGAAGCCAAGCTGGCCGAAGGCCTCACCGAAAAGACCGCCTCCGAATAGCATGGTTGCCCCATCCGTTCAGGCAGCGCCGGCCAAGGTCAATCTGGCGCTGCATGTCACGCGGCGGCGTGAAGACGGCTATCACGACCTCGAAAGCCTGATTGTCTTCGCGGACATTGCCGACGAGTTGGAGGCAAAGCCGGCGGCTGCAGATAGCCTCGAGATTTCCGGCCCTTTTGCATCCGGCCTGGGCGCCGGGCCGACCAATCTTGTCCTGCGCGCCACGGCAGCCTTTCGGAAGCGCTGGCCTGAAATTGCGCCGGCAGGCCTCGCCATGCATCTGGTGAAAAACCTGCCGGTGGCGGCCGGTATCGGCGGCGGCTCGGCCGATGCCGCCGCGGCGCTGAGATTGATGGCGGAATTGTCGTCCGAACAGGTGCCTGTGGTCGATCTGGCCGACCTGGCGGCGACCTTAGGCGCTGACGTGCCGGCCTGCCTGTTGTCACGACCGCTGGTGGCGCGCGGTGTTGGCGAAATCCTTTCGCCGCTCCCGGATTTTCCGGAGCTGCATATTGTTTTGGCCAATCCGCTCATCCCGGTGGTCACAGCCGATGTGTTCCGTCGTCTGCGGGCGCATGACAATTATCCGCTGCCCGCCCTCCCGTCGCCGCTGACGCGCCCCGCGCAACTGGGATTGTGGCTGGCCGAAACCCGCAACGACCTGCAGCCCCCCGCCATCAAGCTCGTGCCTGAAATCGGCGATCTCATCGACGACCTCGCCCAGACCCAGGGCTGCATTCTGGCCCGCATGTCCGGCTCCGGCGCTACGGTGTTCGGCCTTTTCGGCTCCGCCAGCCAGGCCCATGGCGCCGCGCACGAATTGCGCCTGCGCCGACCACAACACTGGTTCGCCGCCGCTCCGCTATTGCGGCCCTAATTTCTTCAAACAAGGCATACTCTGGACTCTTTCGCCTCCCTCCCCTCAAGCCGCGGCGCGCTTGGGCAACAGGCGCTTGATTGCCCGCCATGCCGGCGCCAGCACATAACCGGCGACAGGGATCAGCAACAGGCCCAGGATCAGTCCGACGATCCCGTCAATCAATGCGGTCATGGCCCAGCCGGCAAAGCCGGCAATGGCGGGCAGGGCATGCTCGGCCCATTCGGCCGCGGCCTCCACCATATGCTCGGGCGCCGCGATGCCGAAGCTGTCGAGGCCGTGGATCAGGATGCCGCCGCCGACCCAGATCATGGCAGCCGTGCCGACCACGCCCAGAACTTGCATCGCCAGCGGCATGGCGCGCACCAACCAGCGTCCGAACTTGCGCGTCAGGTCCAGCCGTCCCCTGCGGGCCAGCAGCACGCCGAAATCATCGGCTTTCACGATCAGCGCCACGGCGCCATAGACTAGCGCTGTGATCCCCACGCCCACCAGCGCCAATATGGCCGCGCGCGTCCAGAAATTGTTCACCTCGATCGCGGCCAGCGCGATGGTCATGATCTCGGCCGAGAGAATGAAGTCGGTCTTGATGGCGCTGGCCACCTTGGTGTCTTCCAGGGTCTGCGGATCGAGCGCCACCGGCTCGAGGCTAGCCTCATGCGCCTCGGCTTCATGCGGCTTGAGCGCATGATAGACCTTCTCTGCGCCTTCGTAGCACAGATAAGCCCCACCCAGCATCAGGATGGGGGTGATGATCCATGGCGCGACAAGGCTGAGGATCAGCGCGGCCGGCAACAGGAACAGCAGCTTGTTGCGCACCGATCCCCAGGCGATCTTGCCGACGATCGGCAACTCGCGATCCGAGGAGAAACCATCGACATAGCGCGGCGTCACCGCCGCATCGTCCACCACCGCGCCTGCGGCCTTGATCCCGGCCTTGGCGGCCTGTCCGGCAATATCGTCCAGCGACGCCGCCGCCACCTTGGCAAGCCCCGCAACATCATCGAGAAGGGCGAGAAGACCGACGGACATGGATAAGCCTCAAGGTGATTTGAGCGCGATAATGCGCGGCGAAACCAAAGGTGCCAAGTGGAAACCACGACGCAGGTCGACAGGCCACCGCTCGATCTGGTTTGAAGCGACGGCATCGCCACCAGGCAGGCTGAGATTGCCAATAGGCAGAGTGCTAAGACGCGCGGCCGACGCTGTGGCGGACGACGTCGGCGAGGATGGATTTCATCTCGCTGTCGGGGAGCTCGGACAGTGCCGCAATCGCGGCTTCGGCGTGTCGCTCCGCTTTGTCCAGCGTGCGCTTGAGGGTGTCGTAGCGGTTGAAGATGGCCACAACCTGCTGCACTTCGAGATCGCTGGCATCGACCTTGCCCAGGGCGGCGGCGATCACTGATCGCTCTGCTTGGGTGCCGTCGGCCAGCGCCAGGATGACCGGCAGGGTCATCTTGCCCTCGCGCAGATCGTCGCCGACATTCTTGCCGAGCGTGCCAGACTGCCCGCCATAATCCAGCGCATCGTCGACGAGCTGGAAAGCATTGCCCAATTCAAGCCCATAGAGAGCCAGGGCCTCGCGGCCGGCCTGATCGGCACCGCCGGACATGGCGCCCACTTCGCAGGCGGCCTTGAACAACACGGCGGTCTTGGCGCGGATGACTTCGGCGTAGTCGGCCTCGGTGGTGGCGAGGTCGCCGGTCTTGGCGAGTTGAAACACTTCGCCTTCGGCCATCACGGCAGAGGCGGCGGAGAGCACGCCCAGCGCGCCGATATCGCCGGTTTCCACCATCATCATGAAGGCCTGGCCGAGCAGGAAATCACCCACCAGGATGGATGCTTTGTTGCCCCAGACCATGCGAGCTGCCGGCTTGCCGCGGCGCATGTCGCTTTCATCGACGACATCGTCGTGCAGCAGGGTGGCGTTGTGCATGAATTCGACGGCGGCCGCGAAATTGACGGCATTGCCGGTGCCGCGGCCGAAGAGAATCGCGGTGGCAACGGTGAGCATCGGCCGCAGGCGCTTGCCGCCGCTGTCGATGAGATAGCGCGCCAGTTCGGGGACCATGTCGACATGGCTGTGAGCACGATCCAGAATCAGCGCGTTGACCCGGGCCATGTCCTCGGCCGTCGCAGCCATCAGGCGCTCGACCGGGTTGGCCACCGGCTTTTCTTTCATCTGGGGCAGAACTGACACCGCCGTAACGTCCTTGTTGCCACAACGGCAAATCGGGTTGAGACCATCGCTGCGACCCATATAAGGTCGCACCGAACCAGCCATCCGGGTGCGATGTCCCTAGACCAGCCAATCGAGTTTGTAAAACACCAAACGGTGACGCGCGACGCCTTTTTGGGCGGTCGGCTCACTCTGTCGCAGCCGCGCAACGGCTTTCGCGCCGGGCTCGACAGTGTTTTGCTTGGCGCCGCGGTACCAAAGGGCACGGCGCGACTTGCCGATCTGGGCGCGGGCGTGGGCACGGCGGGGCTGGTGGCCCTGGCGCTAGGCCTCGCTGAAACCGCGCTTCTGGCCGAGATTGACGCCGAGGCGTTGACCCTGGCGGCTGAGAATATCGCGGCCAATGGCTTTGCCGCCCGAGCCGAGGCGCATGCCATCGACATTGCCGCCCCGGCTGCGGCCCGGCGCGCGGCAGGGCTTGTGGATAATGGCTTTGACGCCGTGATCGCCAATCCGCCCTTCTTTGCGGCAGGACGCGGCACGCCTGCGCCGGACGCGAGCCGGGCAGGCGCGCGGCATATGCCGGAGGCGGACCTGGACCAATGGGTGCGCAGCGCTGCCGCTTCGGCAAAGGCGGGCGGCACCGTCATTTTCGTTTATCCCGCCACCGCCCTTGCGCCGCTCCTGGCGAGCTTTTCGGCGCGGTTCGGGGCCATAACGCTATTGCCGCTCTGCCCGCGGCCGGGCGAGGCTGCGAGCCGGGTGCTCATTCGCGGCATCAAGGGCTCGCGCGCGCCGCTGACACTTCTGGCCAGCCGGGTGCTGCACGGCACTGACGGTCGGGCATTCTCGGCAGAATTCGATGCAATTTTTCGCGGTGCGGCCCGTCTTGACTGGTAATGATCCGACCGAGCCCCTAAATCTGCGCCACCGCCCGAACCCGTCCTGAGGTTTCCCGCAAGATGCTGCTGCGCATTCTCCTGTTCACTGCCCTGATCGTGCTGATCTATCTGGGCATCCGCCGCATCTGGAAGGACTGGACCGGCAAGTTCAAGACCGACGAGGAACAGGCGCGTATCGCCAGACGCGAGCGCGACGCGGCCGAACGCCAGCGCCCCGACGTGATCGATCTCAAGCGCGACGATGACGGCACCTATCGCCCGCATGACCAGCGCGACACCGACAAGCGCCATTGACCGCCCGGAGCCGCCAAACTAGAGGTTTGTCCGGCTCTAGACCGTAGGACTGCCCGATGACCTCTCGCCCCGCTCACATGGACCCGAAGAACTCCTTCCAGGGTCTTATTCTGACGCTGCAGAATTTCTGGGCCGAGCAGGGTTGCGTGATCCTGCAGCCTTACGACATGCAGATGGGCGCCGGCACCTTCCACACCGCCACGACATTACGTGCGCTAGGACCAAAGCCGTGGAAAGCCGCCTATGTGCAGCCCTCGCGCCGGCCCAAGGACGGCCGCTATGGCGAAAACCCCAACCGGCTGCAGCACTATTACCAGTTCCAGGTGATCCTGAAGCCTTCGCCGGAAAACATCCAGCAGCTCTATCTCGACTCGCTGGCCGCCATCGGGCTCGACGCTTCTGTGCACGATATCCGCTTTGTGGAAGACGACTGGGAAAGCCCGACGCTGGGCGCTTGGGGCTTGGGCTGGGAGTGCTGGTGCGACGGCATGGAAGTCAGCCAGTTCACCTATTTCCAGCAGGTCGCGGGCTTCGAATGCGCGCCGGTTCCGGGTGAAATCACCTATGGGCTCGAGCGCCTGGCCATGTATGTACAGGGCGTAGAGAACGTCTATGACCTCAACTTCAACGGCCGCGAAAGCGACGAGAAGGTCACCTATGGCGAGGTGTTCCTGCAGAACGAGCAGGAATCCTCGAAGTACAATTTCGAGGCCGCCGACACCGAAATCCTGTTCCGGCATTTCGCCGATGCAGAAAAGGAATGCCGCGCCATCCTGGCCAAGGGCGCCGACGGCAATCGGCAGACCATGGCGATCCCGGCCTATGAGCAGGTGATCAAGGCCTCGCATAATTTCAATATGCTCGATGCGCGCGGCGTCATCTCGGTGACCGAGCGGCAGAGCTATATCCTGCGCATCCGCGAACTGGCCAAGGCCTGCGGCGAAGCCTGGTTGCAGACCGCCGGCGGCGGCGCGGAATAGGCTAGTCTACACACCCCCACGCGGCAAAAGAGCAGATCGTCACCCTCGGGCTCGACCCGAGAGTGACGGCTTGTGTTGTAACCCAGCGGTGTGCAGGTGTCTGCGAAGGCGGGGCGTGTCCTACTCCGCGGCGACCGGTGCTTCGACATCCAGCACGGTCAGCATGTGGCGCTTGTCGGCGCGGTCGCGCCAGGTGATGGACTGGCCCTTGCGCAGCCCGATGAGGGCGGTGCCGATGGGCGTCATCACCGAAATCTTGCCTTCGTCGATATTGGCTTCTGCCGGGTAAACCAGGGTGACCGCAATTTCCTTGTCGTCATTGGTGCGATAGGTGACGCGCGAGCCCATGCGGGCCACGTCCTCGGGCACCTTTTTGTCATCGACGACACGAGCGCGGTCGAGTTCGTTGAGCAGGCGGTCGGCCAGTTCGGGCATGCGGTCGAGCCCGGCGCTGGCCAGCGCGTTGAGTTTGGCGTGATCAGCCTTGCCCAGAATAATGGCAGGCGAGAGATCGCGACGAATGTCGTTCATGTGAGTCTCCTCAGGTTCCGGCGCGCGACAGCGCGACATGCGGAACGGTGGTGATGAATGGGAATGACGGGTGCCGGATTTCGGTGCGATGCACCTTGAGCCCTAAACAGGCTCCGGCGAGAGCGTGCCTAGGGCGTCTATCCTGCGAGCAGAATGGTGCAGCGATGGAAGAGGCGCGTTGTCATGGCATAAAAGCTAGGGATTGCGCGCAGGAAGTCAAGCCCGCCCCATTGGTGGCCCGTTGCAATGGGCCGCTTGACCTGCCAGTCTCCGCCCCATTCGTCAGCCTGCCCGCGCCTGCCCAAGGGGCGCGTCGGAGCCGGGGACAGCTTTGGAGTCTAAGCCATGGAATGGGTCATTCTCGCGCTGGTGGTCGGCATCGTCGGCTATGCCATCGTCATCTACAACAGCCTCGTGTCCAACCGACAGATGGTCAAGGAGGGCTGGTCGGGGATCGATGTGCAGCTCAAGCGCCGCACCGACCTCATTCCCAATCTCATGGAGACGGTGAAGGGCTATATGGCCCATGAGCGCGAAACACTCGAGGCCGTGGTCAGCGCCCGTGCCAAGGCCACCAGCGTCGCTGCGGCCGGTCCCGAGGCTCGCGCCAAGGCAGAGGGCGAACTCTCGGCTGCATTGGGCCGCTTGCTGGCCATTGCCGAGGCCTATCCCGATCTCAAGGCGAATACGACTTTTCTCGAATTCCAGAGCGCGCTCAAGGGTGTGGAAGACGAAATCCAGATGGCCCGCCGCTACTACAATGGTGCGGTGCGCAACCTGAATATTCAGGTCGAGAGCTTCCCGTCCAACATCATCGCCAACATGTTCAAGTTTACCCAGAGCGAGTATTTCGAGCTGGAGAACGAGGCCGATCGGGCCGTGCCGCAGGTGAAGTTCTAAGCTTTTCGCAGCCAAATCAGCCAGCAAGGCGGACCATCGAAGGATGGTCTCGAAGTAGTCCCGACCAGGGGTTGGGATGGCACCGCGTCCGGGCCTTATGCCGAGTTCATGATCATGCGCTTCCTCGCCGCCCTTTTCCTGCTGCTTGCCCTCGCCGTGCCCAGCCTGGCGCGCGAGGAAATCCGCAGCATGGTGTCGGATGTGACCCTGGCGACCGATGGATCGGTACAGGTGGTCGAGACGCTGGTGGTCAATGCCGAGGGCGACCAGATCCGGCGCGGCATCTTCCGCGACATTCCGGTGACCATGCTGGGAGATTCGGGCAACAAGATCCGCATTGCGCTCGACGTCGAAAGCGTCACCCGCAATGGCCAGGCCGAGCAATTCGATGTCGAGCGCGAAGGCGATTTCCGCCGGATCCGGATCGGCAATCCCGACGCGCTGCTTCGCCCCGGCGAACAACGCTACGTGATCACCTATCGGCTCGAGCGCATGGCGCGCCCGAGCGCCGATGGCGACGAAATCTATTGGAACGCCACCGGCAATTACTGGAATTTCCCCATTCTCAATGCCGAGGCGCGGGTTCATCTGCCAGCTGGCGCAGTCATCGCCAACATGGCTGTTTATACCGGGCCTTTGGGCTCGACCGCGCGGGACGCCGCGATCAAGCGCGTTTCCGACAATGAAGCTGTGTTCCGCAGCCAAACCGTGCTGCAGCCCGGCGAAGGCATGAGCGTCGCGGTGTCGTTCCAGAAGGGGATTGTCAGCTACCCCGAGGGCATGGACGCCCTGGCGCAGTCGGCATCGGACCTGCGCGAGGTCATCCTGCCCATTTTGGCCGTGCTGCTGGTGCTGGGCTACAATCTCATCGCCTGGAACAAGGTGGGCCGCGACCCGCCCAAGGGCACGATCATTCCACTGTTTCATCCGCCCGAGGGCTTCTCACCCGCTCTCACGCACTATGTGCATCGCTGGGGCTTCGCCAATTCCGGCTGGACGGCGCTGACTGCGGCGATCTTCAGTCTCGGCGTGAAGGGGCTGGTGACGATCTACAACCCAGACAAGACGCTGACCGTGGTCGCGACCGATAAGCAAGCCGGGGGCGAACTGCCCGCCGGCGAGCGCGTGCTCTACGGCTACTTTTCGTCCAAGCGGTCGGTCACCATCGACAAGGCCAATGGGGTTGAGCTGGGCGCCAAGCGCACCGAATTCGTCAAGGCTATCGAGAGCGAGAACCGCCAGCTCTGGTTCCGCAACAATACCGGTTACGCGGTGTTCAGCTTCGTCCTTTCCGCAGCCTGCCTGGGGCTGATGGTGCTGTTCGACGTGCTCGATCCGATCTACCTCGTCGGGGCGGCATTTTTCGGGGTCTTTGCCGGGATCATCGGCAGCCTCATGATGTCGGCATTCAAGAGCGGCATCATCCAGAAGGTCATTGTCGGGGTCTGGGTCGGCATCGTGCTGTTCAATATGGGGGGCGGCTTCATCGAATCGCTGACCAGCATCACCATCAACAATGCGGCAATCGCCGCGGCGTCCCTGATCATCATCAGCGTGGTGTTCGCGGCACTGATGCGCGCGCCGACCATCCAGGGCCGCAAGGTGATGGATCAGATCGAGGGCTTTAAGCTCTACCTGGAGACCGCCGAAAAGAACCGGCTCAACATCAATGACGAACCGCCGATGACAGTGGAGCGCTTCGAACGCATCCTGCCCTATGCCATTGCGCTCGACGTGGAAAAGCCCTGGTCGGAGCATTTCGAGGCGGAACTGGCGCGCAATGCCGTGCCCGAGACCACCGCCAACAACTACTCGCCCAACTGGTATGCCGGCAGCCGCTCCTTCTCATCGGGCGGTCTGTCCAAGGCCATCAGCACCGCAACCACTGGCATGGCCGCCGCCATGGTCGCCGCGCAGCCTGTGCAGGCCAGCTCTTCCGGCTCGAGCGGCGGCGGCTTCTCCGGTGGCGGGGGTGGCGGCGGGGGCGGCGGGGGCTGGTGAGAAGGGTAGGTGAGGCCATTCCGCAATGGCGTGCGCGTATGCGCATAGACAAGCCCGCGCCCCCGCGCTAATCACGCACACGCCTTCAAATCCGGTACATTTTCATGCCCGAACTCCTGCTCGAACTCTTCTCCGAGGAAATCCCGGCCCGCTTCCAGCGTCGCGCCGCCGATGATCTCAAGAAAGCCGTCACCAATGCACTGGTCGATGCGGGTCTCGTCTATGAAGGAGCCAAGGCCTTCGCCACGCCGCGCCGCCTGGCGCTGACCGTGTCGGGCCTGCCGGTGCGCTCGCCCGACACGCGCGAGGAAAAGAAGGGGCCCAAGGTCGGTGCGCCGCAGCCCGCTATCGACGGCTTCCTGCGGTCGGCCGGGCTCAGCTCGCTGGATCAGGCCAAGGTGGAAAGCGACCCCAAGAAAGGCGATTTCTACGTCGCTCAGATCGAAAAGCCGGGTGCTGACGCGGTCGAGCTGCTCTCCGGCATCCTGCCCAAGGTGATGGCCGACTTCGCCTGGGCCAAGCCGATGCGCTGGGGCTCTGGCAGCTTCACCTGGGTGCGTCCGCTGCGCGCCATTACCGCCACTTTTGGCACCGAGAACGACGAGCCTGTGGTGGTGCCCTTCGCCGCCGCCGGGCTGCAATCCGGCCAGACCACGTTCGGTCATCGTTTCCTGTCGCCCGACGCCATTCGCGTCAAGCGGTTCGACGACTATCTGGTGGCTCTGGAACGCGCCAAGGTGGTGCTCGATATCGATCGCCGCAAGGACATCATCCGCACCGACGCCGATAACCTCGCCTTTGCGCAGGGCCTGAGCGTCATTCATGACGAAGGTTTGCTCGAGGAGGTCGCCGGCCTCGTCGAATGGCCGGTGGTGATGATGGGAACGTTCGATCCCGAATTCCTCAAGCTCCCTGAGGAAGTGATCATCGCCACCATCCGCGCCAACCAGAAGTGCTTCTGCCTGCGCGATGCTTCGGGCAAGCTGGCGCCCAATTTCATCATCACGTCCAATACCATCCCCGCCGATGGCGGCGCGGTCGTGGTCGCGGGCAATGAGCGCGTCATTCGCGCCCGCCTGTCCGACGCTGCCTTCTTCTATCAGGGCGACCTCGCCATTCCGCTGGAGCACGGCCTGCCCAAGCTCGAAGACATGGTGTTCCACGCCAAGCTGGGCACCCAGTTCGCCATGGTGCAGCGCCTGGTCAACCTGGCGGCCGAGATTGCGCCGCAGGTTGGCGCCGATGTGGAAAAGACCAAGCGCGCGGCCATGCTCGCCAAGGCTGATCTCGTTACCGGCATGGTCGGGGAGTTCCCCGAACTGCAGGGCTTGATGGGCCGCTATTATGCGACGGCGCAGGGCGAGCCGGCTGAAATCGCCAATGCGCTTGAAATGCACTACAAGCCGCTGGGCCCCTCCGATCGCGTGCCGACCGAGCCGGTGTCGATTGCCGTGGCGCTGGCCGACAAGCTCAACGTGCTCTCCGGCTTCTGGTCGATCGACGAAAAGCCAACGGGCTCGCGCGATCCCTTCGCGCTGCGTCGCGCGGCACTCGGCGTCATCCGCATTATCAGCGAGAACAATCTCAAATTCCCGCTGCAGGTGGAGCCGGATCTGCTGGCCTTCTTCCATGACCGTCTCAAGGTGACGCTGCGCGATGCTGGCGCTCGCCACGATCTGGTCGATGCCGTGATTTCGGCCGACAGCAACGATATCCTGCAGATCACCCAGCGCGCCGAGGCCCTGTCCTCGCTGCTGGCCACCGACGATGGTGCCAATCTTCTGGCCGGTTACAAGCGTGCGGCCAATATTCTAGCGGCTGAGGAAAAGAAGGATGGCAAAACCTATGGTGGCGCCATCGATCAGGGCGCATTGAAGCTCGCCGAAGAAGAGGCGTTGGCCTTCGCCGTCGATGGCGTCCATGCCGCCGTGTCCGCTCATGTGGCCAAGGACGACTACAAGGGTGCCATGGCCGAGCTCGCCACGCTCCGCGCGCCGGTCGATGCGTTCTTTACCGCAGTGCTGGTCAACGATGCCGATCCTGCCGTGCGCGCCAATCGCCTCAACCTTCTCGCCCGCCTGCGTGACACCATGCATCTCGTCGCTGATTTCGGGAAGGTGGCGGGGTAAGCCCGTAAGGCACCGTTCTGGTTGATGCCTCACACCCACCATGCCGCCGCCCTCGGGCTTGATCAGAGGGCGGCATGATGCGCGTTGCATCTGTCGTGCCAAAGCATTGGTTCTAATTCATTCAAGCCTGGCCGGCCTGCAAGCGCTCCTGCCTCTCAAGCGGAGACGCAGCGAAAGCGCCCCAATATAACCGGCAGTCGCTCGCTTCGGCCTCAGCCACACCGCCTTAAAACGGCGCCGTAAACCCTTCGGGCTTTTTGCCCTTGAATGGCGCCATGCCTTCGCGGGCGAGTTCGTCGGCCCGTTCGTTCAGTTCGTCACCGGCATGGCCCTTGACCCAATGCCAGGAAATCTCGTGCCGCTTGGTCGCCTCATCCAGCGCCTGCCAGAGATCGACATTCTTCACCGGCTTCTTGTCGGCGGTCTTCCAGCCATTGCGCTTCCAGCCATGCATCCAGCTTTGGACGCCGTTTTTCACATATTGGCTGTCGGTATGCAGATCGATCTTGCAGGGACGGTTGAGCGCGTTCAGTGCCTCGATGGCCGCCGTCAGCTCCATCTTGTTATTGGTGGTCAGCGCCTCGCCGCCCTTGAGCTCCTTGCGGTGCTGCCCGAACTGCAGAATGGCGCCCCAGCCGCCGGGGCCGGGATTTCCGGAACAGGCCCCGTCAGTATGAATGATAACGGATTCTGACATGGCCTAGGGGCGCCTCAGGATATGGAACTGGCAGGGAAGGCCGTAATAGTCGACGGCCTGATGCGTTTTCTCCATGCCGATCTTTTCCAGGACGGCACGAGACGGCGCATTGTCGACATGCGCCATGCCGATAAAGTGTTCGCCCTTGTCGTTGGCAAAGAACCAGTCGCGCAGGCCAGCGGCGGCCTCCTTGGCAAAGCCCCGTCCCCAGAACTCTTCGTAAAGCGTGTAACCGATCTCCGCCTCGCCAGTAGGCGGGTAAACGCCAAACCCAGCTCGACCCACCAGAGTGCCATCCGACTTCCGGCGCACTCGCAGCTTGCCCAGCTGCCGGGTTTCGAACAGGTCGATCCAGTGCGCGATTGCCTCTTCGCACTGTGCGCGCGTAAACGGCACGCCACGCGATGTAAGATAACGGGTCGCACCTTCGCTGCCGTGCAGGCGCATCAGGTCGTCGATCTGGTCCATGCGCCAGCCCGAAAGCACCAGCCGCTCGGTTTCGAACAGGTCGAGATCGCTCATCGCCCCGAGGCCACTTCCAGATTGCGCAGCACCTTGGGAATGTTGAAAGCGATATGCTCTTCGGCGGTGGTCTTGGTCTCGACCTTGACCTCATAGCGGGCGGCAAAAGCGTCGATCACCTCTTCCACAAGGCTTTCCGGCGCCGAGGCCCCGGCGCTGACACCCAGCGACTTGAGATCGCCATAGAGCGACCAGTCGATATCGCTGGCGCGATCCACCAGCGTGGCAATCTTGCAGCCCGAGCGCAGGGCGACTTCGACCAGGCGCTGCGAATTGGACGAATGGGGCGACCCCACAACAATCATCGCATCGACCAGGGGCGCCACCGCCTTGATCGATTCCTGCCGGTTGGTGGTGGCGTAGCAGATGTCTTCCTTGTGCGGCCCATTGATAGCCGGGAAGCGCGCCCGCAGTGCCGCGACGATTTCGCGCGTGTCATCGACGCTGAGCGTGGTCTGGGTCACAAAGGCCAGCGTTTCCGGATGCTTGGGCGTAAAGGCCCTGGCGTCGGCAACTGTTTCGATCAGCGTCACCGCCCCTTGCGGCAATTGCCCCATGGTCCCGATCACTTCCGGGTGGCCCTGGTGGCCGATCAGCACGATCTCGTGGCCTTCCTCGAAATGGCGCTGCGCCTCCACATGCACCTTGGATACGAGCGGGCAGGTGGCGTCGAGAAAGAACATGTTGCGTGCCTTGGCATCGGCCGGCACGCTCTTGGGCACGCCATGGGCCGAAAACACCACCGGCGCCTCGGTCTCGGGGATTTCGTCGAGTTCCTCGACAAAGATCGCGCCCTTTGCCTCCAGGCTCTGCACCACATATTTGTTGTGCACGATGGCGTGCCGGACATACACCGGCGCGCCGTATTTTTGCAGCGCCAGCTCCACGATCTGGATGGCGCGGTCTACGCCGGCGCAGAATCCACGCGGGGCGCAGAGAAGAATGTCGAGGTGCGGCCTTTTTTCCATGCCAGATCAGATGCTTTCCGCGGTCCTGCAAGTCAAGTGCTGTTGCAGCAGACACAGGGCACGGGCAATATGATGCCAGTTTGGCGGGGGACGGTCGGTCAGTGAGTTTAACCCAGGAAATGTTTGCGATTGCCCCGGCAATGGGGAAGGCGAACCTGAGTGCTGGGCAACTCAAATTGCTGGCCGGCAAGGCGCGCTGGATTTTCCGCGTCTGCGAGGCCGGTTTTCCCACTGTTCCCACCATCGTTCTCACCCGCGCCTGCTGGGATGAGTTGCAGGCCGAACGCGGCCGTCGCGACATGCGCCTGCGCGCCCATTGGGTGGCCTGCCTCTATAAGCTCGTCGACAAGGACGGCAAGCCGCCCATGCTGGTGGTCCGCACCTCCGCCGCCAGCCATAATGGCGGGCTGATGCCGGCCAAGGTGGGCATTCCCGCGCCGGGAGCTCCGGAAGACTCCGTGGATCCCGCGCGTCCGCTGGCCCGTGCCATCAAGCAGGCCTTCGAAAGCTATGGATTTTCAGGCGCCGGCTGGGGCGCCTCGCGCAGCGACGAAGAACGCGCCCGCCAGATCGTTTTGGTCCAGGCCGTGGCCGGCGGCGAGGTCGAACAATTCCTCACCCGCCACGCCACCACCGGGGCGCTCGGCCCGGCTGCCTTACCCGGCAGCCCGCTGCCCCGCTTGCCGGAAAGCGTTGGTGCACTGGTCTCCTTGCTCGATGCCAAGGCCGGCCGCCACATGGCGTGCCTCGTCTCGGTGGATAAGGGCAAGGTCCTGTTCCTCTCCGCCCGCCCCGTTCAGGCCAGTGGTGATGCCGATCTCAACGCCGCGGTGGACCGCGTGCACCGCAAGGTGTGGACGCCGCAGGGCGCCGTCACCCGCGTCGATCCCAACCGCCTGGCGCTGATGCTGCATCCGCGGCTGAAATCCTCTGAAGGCGTCTCGCCCATCGCCATGGGCCTTGGCGTGTCCCCGGGTGCCGCCAGCGGCGCCATCGTCTTCAATGCCGAGGATGCGGCCCGCCTGCGGGCGCGCGGCAAGCATTGCATCCTCGTCGTCAACGAAACCGGTCCCGCCGACATCGAGGGCATGAAGGCCGCCACCGGCATCCTCACCGCCCGCGGCGGCATGTCGAGCCATGCCGGCGTCATTGCCCGCATCACCGGCAAGCCCTGCGTCGCCGGGGTGCGCAATCTTTCGGTCGACACTACCGAAATGGTCGCCCGCATCGGCGACCGCGAATTCCGATCCGGCGATCGGCTGACCATCGATGGCGGCGACGGCTCGGTCTATGTGGGAACGTTGCCGCTGGCCCAGCCACAGATCGGCGGCGCCATAGGCACGCTGCTCGGCTGGTCCGACAGCAGCCGCACCATCGCTGTGCGCACCAATGTCGAAACCGTCGATTCCGCCGCGACGGCCCTCAGCTTCGGTGCCGAAGGCATCGGCCTCGCCCGTTCCGAACACATGTTCTTCTCGCCCGAGCGCATGGTGGCGCTGCGCCGCATGATTCTCTCCGAAGATGAGGACCAGCGCAGCCTCGCCATCAATGGTCTGGTCGACTTTCAGACCGGCGACTATTCCGCGCTTTTCTCCGCCATGCGCGGCCTGCCGGTCACCGTGCGCCTCTTCGATCCGCCCTTGCACGAATTCCTGCCGCGCACCGACGAGGAGATCGAGGAAACCGCCGCTTCGCTGGGCCTTGCCGTCCGCGCCCTGCGCCTGCGCCTCGAGCGCATCGCCGAGATCAATCCCATGCTGGGCCATCGCGGCGTGCGGCTCGCGATTACCTATCCCGAAATTCTGCAAATGCAGATGCAGGCGGTGCTGGCCGGCGCCAGGGCGGCCAGCGAGGCCCTCAACCTCACCATTCCGGTCGAGGTCATGGTCCCCTTCGTGTCCACGGCCACCGAGGTCTCCTGGGTGCGCGAACGCGTAATCAATATCCTCAACAATTCCGGCCTTGTGCGCTCGGACCGCGTCAAATTTGCCTTCGGCACCATGATCGAATTGCCGCGCGCCTGCCTGCGTGCCGGCGATATTGCTGGCATGGTCGACTTCATCTCCTTCGGCACTAATGATCTGACGCAGACCACTTTCGGCATTTCGCGCGATGACGCGCCAACCTTCCTCGCTGCCTATCAGCGTAAGGGCGTCTATGAGCGCGACCCCTTCGTCACCATCGACGAAAAGGGCGTCGGCGAAATGATCGAGATTGCCATTGCCCGGGGCAGGGCGGCCAATCCCCGCCTCAAGATCGGCATTTGCGGCGAACATGCGGGCGATCCTGCCTCACTGCGCTTCTTTGCCGGCCTCGGCGTCGATTACGTCTCCTGCTCACCCTATCGTGTTCCGGTGGCCCGGCTGACCCTGGCGCAAGCATCTGCTTAAATTTGCGGGACATTATGCCTATATAGGACAAAGCGTTCGATCCGGCCGCAACAAGGCCGGACGCAAGGGAAGGAAAATTGCGCCCGTGAAAAGTCTGACGGCACTGCTTGTTCTGCCACTGCTCGTCGTGCCATCGGCACCCGCCTTCGCCCAAAGCGGCGCCCAGTGCGCACCCATTGCATCAGCCGAAGAACGGCTCGCCTGCTATGACGCCGTTTTCCGCCCCGATCCCGGTGCCGTTGCCACCAGCAGCGCAGTAGTCGAATCGGAACAGTTGATCCCGGCACGCCCCAGCGGCCGTGCCCCGGCAACGATCACCATTTCCTGCGAAGCAAAAGGCCTGCAGATCGCTTTCGGCTTTGCCGGAAACAACATTTCCGCGCTCGGACGCGATGCGGGCCTGACGCTACAATACGATCTGCAACGCCGCTCCAGCACCCTGCCGGTCAATGCCGACAATACGGCCATCCTCATCGATAACCCGCGCGACGCTCGCGCCTTCGTCGATAGCCTGGCCGGCGTCACCAACCTGACCCTGCGCATGACCCCGGCCAATACCAGGACGCTCTCGGTGCGCTTCCAGGTCGACGCCATTCTGCAAGCCGCCGAGCCGGTCGTCGCCACCTGCCCCTAAGCGTGATTGCCGTCTGCGCGCCGCGTGGCCTTCCCTCTTCCCTTCGCGGGAGAGGATGGCGCTCACTGCGCTAAAACGTGGGAAAAGTTCAGTTCCGCTGAAAACCCACCGCGCCTTCGCGCCCGGTCTGGCCGCGATGGCGCAGCATGTGATCGGCCAGCACCAGCGCCATCATCGCCTCGCCCACCGGCACGGCGCGGATGCCGACGCAGGGGTCATGGCGACCCTTGGTGATGATGTCGGTATCCTCATTGCCCGTCGTCACCGTCTGGCGCGGGGTGATGATCGAGGATGTCGGCTTGACCGCAAAGCGGCAGACGATGGGATCGCCGTTGGAAATCCCGCCGAGAATGCCGCCGGCATGATTGGAGAGGAAATACGGCCGGTCCGCCCCCGCGCGCATTTGGTCGGCGTTCTCCACACCGGTGAGACCAGCCGCATCGAACCCGTCGCCGATTTCGACAGCCTTGACGGCATTGATGCTCATCATCGCCGAGGCCAGATCGGCGCTCAGCTTGCCATAGATTGGCGCGCCCCAGCCGGCGGGCACGCCTTCGGCGACCACCTCGATCACCGCGCCCACCGAGTTGCCGTCCTTGCGGATGCCATCGAGATAGTCGGCCCACAGCGCCGCCGCCTGGGCATCGGCACAGAATAGCGGGTTCTGGTCGACCTGGTCCCAGTCGAAATTGTTGTAGTCGATCTTGTGCGGCCCCACTTGCACGAGGCTGGCGCGAATGGTGACGCCCGCAAGCACCTGCCGGGCAATGGCCCCCGCCGCCACGCGCGCCGCCGTTTCGCGCGCCGAGGTGCGGCCGCCACCGCGATAGTCGCGAATGCCGTATTTCTGGTCATAGGTGTAGTCGGCATGGCCCGGACGATATTTGTCGCGGATATCCGAATAGTCCTTGGAACGCTGGTCGGTATTCTCGATCACCAGCGAAATCGGCGTGCCCGTGGTACGCGGCCCATCCGTGCGCTCGTCCTCGAACACGCCGGAGAGAATTTTCACCTCGTCCGCCTCGCGACGCTGGGTGGTGAACTTGGATTGCCCCGGCTTGCGGCGATCGAGGTCCCGCTGGATCATTTCGGGGGTGAGGGCAATACCCGGCGGGCAGCCATCCACCACCACGCCAAGCGCCGGCCCATGGCTTTCGCCCCAGGTGGTAAAACGGAAAAGATGCCCGAACGTATTGAAAGACATGGATGCTCGCCTCGTATTGGCGCCTTCATAAAGCCTTTTGCGGCGCGAGGGAAACCGCTTTCATCGCGCGGCCCCTAGCAGCCGATATCGTTCGGCGGCTGGTTATAGACATAGGCTGAGACCGACATATAGGTCTTGGCCAGAACAAAGCTCCGGTCCTCGCCCAATGGCCAGACGGTCTGGGATGCATCGCTGCAACCAGGGATTGAGGAACCAAGAACGGCTTCCGCTGCAGCAGTAAACTTGTCCATGGCAAACATATCGGCTTCCACCTGTGAGGAGAGGATGAGGGCGGACAACGCTTCGCCGCTGCAGATATCCGCCTGGCCATGCAGGAACACAAAGCCGTTGAGCCCTTCAATGACAGGCGCATCCAGCGACGGAGCCGGCATGCTGATACTGAGCGTGCACTCGTCCGATCTGTTTTCCTCCGCCTTGCCATAGCGGCTCATCCACGCGCGAAAGGCATGTTCGTCGCCGAACGGCACCAGCTCGTCGCGGAGGCGCTGCATGAATTCCATCAATTGCTCGGGCACGAGAAGCTGTGCGCTATCGGTGGCGCTGGGCACGCAATTGGCGTCAAGCGGAGGAGAAGCGCGCACTGCGATTTCGACATGGTTGCTATTGTAGTCGAGTTGCTGCCAGCGCATCGACCGGTCTCGGGCAAGCTGCCAATGCTGGTAGCCGCTGATGCTGCAGGCGTCGTCAGGCGCTCCAAATCGACGTGTCAGCAGCGCCTCGAAACTGTCCCGGTTCTGCGTCGAGCCAAAAATTACCGACAGCTTCACCTGATGGGGCGAGCCGTCATTGATGTCGCGCTGCACCTCGAAAATGCCGGGCAGCTTGCCCGTGGCGTTGGTATAGAGCGCATCCGGATCGAGATCGGCAAGCGGACGCAGTTGCGCTGTGGATGTCGGGCCGTCTGCGAGCAGGCTATCCATATCGTTGAGCACGGCCGCGAGACGCTTCATGCCCTCTCTATCGAGCACTCCGAATTCGACAATGTAGTCGTCACCCTCGCCCTGCGCCCACGAAGGCGCACAGGAGGCCGATAGTGCTACCGCAAAGCCCAGTGCAGCAAGCAAGCGCCCGAGCGCGCGTCCCCTCACGCGCCGCACTAGACGTCTGCAGCCGTGAGCAATTCCATTTTGCCGGGCGTGAAATGCATGATCACGTCCTGTGGCGGAGCCCAGTTGATCACTTCGACAATGGGTGCGCGTTCGATCAGGGCGCGCAGCGTCCGAGCAATGCCGCCATGGGAAACCACCACCGAGGGCCCCTTGAGCACGCCAGCAAATTCCACCAGCCGGGCCTCGACGTCGCGATAGTTCTCGCCGGCCTCGGGGCGGAATTCCCAATAGCTTTCGTCGCGTTCGCCAGGGGCCACCGCCATATGTTCCGGCAGCTCGTCATGAAGGCTGCCCTCGAGCACGCCGAAGGAAATTTCCATCAGCCGCACATCGTACTGTACGTCAGGCAGGTGCTGGTCGAACCCGGCGCGGACGCGATCCATGGTTTCGCGGGTGCGTCCCAAAGGCGAGGCATGCCACTCGAAGGCAAGCGGGTCGAGCCCGCGCGCCTTGAACAGGGCGGCCAGCGTCTTGCCGTTCTGGCTCGCCTGGCCACGGCCCTTGTCATTGAGCGGAATGTCGCGGCGGCCCTGATATCGCCGTTCGGCGTTCCAGGGCGTTTCGCCATGCCGGATGAAGTAGATTTCCGGCCAGACAAGGGCAACCATGGTCACATGCGCGCCGCCACCGGCGCGCCCCTTCGATTGGGCCTATGAACGGGTCTATGCTTCGGCTTCGGTGGAATTATCATCCAGAAGTTTCATGCCGACGACATTGAAACCGGCATCGACATAGTGGATTTCGCCGGTCACGCCGCCCGCCAGGTCCGACAGCAGATAGGTGGCCGCGCCGCCCACATCGTCGATCGAGACGTTCTTGCGCAGCGCCGAATTGGCTTCCTGCCAGTGCAGCATGTCGCGCAGGCCGGAAATGCCAGAGGCGGCCAGGGTCTTGATGGCGCCGGCCGAAATGCCGTTGACGCGAATGCCCTTCTTGCCGAGATCCACCGCCAGGTAGCGCACCGAGGCTTCCAGCGCCGCCTTGGCCACGCCCATCACATTGTAATTCGGCACATATTTGACCGCGCCGTAATAGGTCAGCGTCAACAGCGCCCCGCCCGGGTTCATCAGCGGCTCGGCGCGCTTGGCGACGGCGGTGAAGGAATAGACCGAGATATCCATGGTCAGCGCAAAATTGTCGCGGCTAGTCTCGATATAGCGGCCTTCCAGCTCTTCCTTGTTGGAAAAGCCGATGGCGTGCACCACGAAATCGAGCGAGCCCCACTTGTCCTTGATCTGGCGGAAGGTCTCGTCCATGGCGGCTTCGTCGGACACGTCGCATTCCACGAGGAAGTCCGAGCCGACCTCGGCAGCCAAAGGCTCGACGCGGCGCTTCAGCGCCTCGCCCTGATAGGAAAACGCCAGCTCGGCGCCCTGTGCGTGCAATTGCTTGGCAATGCCCCAGGCGATCGAGCGGTTGTTGGCGAGGCCCATGATCAGTCCGCGCTTGCCTGCCATCAATCCAGTGGCCATTCTTGGGTTTCCCTTGCTGGAGTCGTTTGTCCGGTTGTGGCACATGGGGGCAGGGGCGGGCAAGGTTGCCTGCCGCGCGTCTCTAATGTTTCCGGGGTTTTCCATGTCCCTTTCCGCCACCCAGATCGTCTCCGCCCTCACCGATATCCTTGGCAGCGGCCATGTCGTCGGCGAGGTCGAGAAGATGGGCGCCTGGCTGAACGAGCCGCGCAAGCGCTTCCACATGCAGGCTGCTGCCGTGGTCACACCGCCCGATGTCGCGGCGGTGCAGGCAGTGCTGCGCTGGGCCAACCAGAACCGCGTGGCCATCATCCCACAAGGCGGCAATACTGGCCTTGTGGGTGCCCAGGTGCCGCTGCGGGGCGATGAGGTCATTGTGAGCCTTGCCCGGCTCGACCGCATCCGCTCCGTCGACAGTGCCGCCGGTGTCATGGTCGCCGAAGCCGGCGTCATCCTCGAAAACGCCCATAAGGCCGCCGAAGCCGCCGGGACGATTTTCCCGCTCTGGCTGGCCTCGCAGGGTTCGGCCCGCATTGGCGGCGTGCTCTCCTCCAATGCCGGTGGCGTCAACGTCCTCGCCTATGGCAATGCCCGCGAACTGACCATGGGTGTCGAGGCAGTCCTCGCCGACGGCCGGCTCTATCAGGGGCTCAACGCCCTCAAGAAGGACAATACCGGCTATGATCTCAAGGACCTGCTGGTCGGCGCCGAAGGCACGCTGGGCATCATCACCGCCGCCTCGCTGAAGCTCTATCCCTTGCCCGAGGACTATGAGACCGCGCTGGTCAATGTCGCCTCGCCCGATGCGGCGCTCGATCTGTTTCAGCTGATGCGCCAGCGCGCCGGTGGCCGCCTCAACGCCTTCGAACTCATTCCCCATATCGGCCTCGACATCCAGCTGCGTCACGGCATGCTCGATGCCGATCCCACCGCCAGTGCCTCCCCCTGGTATGCGCTGATCGAAATGAGCCGCATGGCCGGCTCCGCTCCCGGCGCGCTGCAATCGGCTCTGGAAGCCGCCTTCGAGGAAAACCTCATCGCCGACGCCACAATCGCCGAATCGCTGGCCGACCGCACCCGCATGTGGGCCTTCCGCGAGCAGATGAGCGAGTGCCAGTCGCGTGAGGGCGCCTCGATCAAGCACGACGTCTCGGTGCCCATCGCCGCCATTCCCGCGCTGATCCGCGAGGGCAGCGCCGCCGCCGAAAAGCTAGTGCCGGGCATTCGGCCGGTGCCGTTCGGCCATATGGGCGACGGCAATATCCACTTCAACTTCTCCATGCCGCTCGGCGCCGACCCCAAGGCCTTCATGGCCCAGTATGACGAGGCCATGCACGAGGTGATCTATGAGGTGGTGCTGCGCCATGGCGGCTCGGTTTCCGCCGAACACGGCATCGGCCAGCTCAAGGTGGACCTGCTGCAGCACGTCAAAGACCCCGTCGCCCTCGAAATGATGCGCGACATCAAGACCGCCCTCGACCCCAACGGAATTCTCAATCCGGGAAAAATGCTCCGAACTGTGCCATAGGCCAAACGCGCCAGTGGCGCGTTTTGAACTGAGAACGCCATGAGAGCTACGCTCGAATGGCACGAAGTCGGGGACTTCTTTCTTCCCGGTTCTCCCACTGTGCCTTCTTGCGACGGCACTCCGGCAGCCCCATCTCTGCTACATGCTACTCAAAGATATCCAGTTTCTCGACGACGCCACGCGCCCTGCCATTCCCGATCTTCCGGGCATAACCGAAGTGCAAAAGCTGCCCGGCCAGCACCTGCGCATGATCCATGACCATCTGCGCGACAACATGGTCGTGCTTGGCCGCCTGATCGAGCGCGCCGGTGAAGGCAAGGCCAGCGTCGCCGAAGTCAAGGCAGAAACCGCCGACCTCGTCATGGTCTCGAACTATCGGCGCTTCGGCACGCTGTGTGGCCAATATTGCCAGTTCGTCCATGGCCATCACTCCATCGAGGACGTGGCCATCTTCCCGGCGCTGGCCGATCAGAGCCCCGCCTTCAAGGCGATTGCCGATCGCCTGCAGGCTGAGCATGTGGTGGTGCACACCCTGCTCGAAAAGCTGATCGATGCGCTGATTGCGCTCGCCGATGCGCCCGGTCGTGACAATTTCGATGATGCCGTCAGCGTTTTCCGCGCCCTCGAAACCGTCCTCCTCAGCCATCTCGGCTACGAAGAAGACGCCATTGGCGACGCCTTGGGCTATTTCGACATCGGCGTTTAGCGCCAGGCAGATTGCCCTCTGGCAAACTGCCTCCCCGTGCCCCATTCCGCCCTCGGGCCTGACCCGAGGGCTTCAGCCGCGAGAGCCTAATCCTCCGCGCCCGCCTCGCCAAAGACATAGCGCGCCCAGACGGGCAGTTCCAAACTCACCGGCTTGCCATCCACCGTCGCCGCACCAGCATCGCTGATCCGGTCTAGCCGCAAAATGGCGACGGCCTGTCCATCGACCACCTGGCCGATCGTGCCCGCCTCGCGCCCGCCCGCGACCACTGCGCTGCCCTCCGGCGCGTCAATGCCCGAAACGATCACCGGCCGCCGCCGCGCCGTGCCGCGATGCTTCATGCGGCTGACCACTTCCTGCCCGACATAACACCCCTTGGCGAAGTCGATGCCGTCGAGAATGTCGAGACCGATATCGTGGGCAAAGGCGTCATTGGCGGGGAAGTCATTGCCCTGATGCAGGATGCCGGCAGCGATGCGCTCTTTTTGGTAGACGCCGTCATCCTGCACCCAGCCTGTGGTATCCTCCACCGGCGCAATCACGCGCCACCCCAGGTCCACAGGACCAAGCCGGTCAGTATGGCGTACCCCCTCCAGTCCGGCCTCCTGCGCAAAACCCGCGCGATGCGTAGCGCGCAAATCCTCGATTTCGACCTTGGCGCGCAGCTTGTACATGCGCATGCGCTTGAAAAAGTCGTCGGCCACCGATTGGTGCACGTCCAGCCACAGCGCCTCTTCGGCATGGCCCGCCAGCCCCTCGGCCAGGATCTTGCCCTGTGGCGACAGCAGCGTCCATGCCGCCGCAACCTCACCACTATTCGGAATTTGCCCCGTCACCACGTCATTGAGCAGGCGATGGGCCTCGGGCCCCGAAAAGCGGAAGACGGCGCGGTCGGCGCGAAGATAGGTGGTCATCTGGCTTGCCTCTCGGAACACCCATGCTAAACCGGCCGGAGGTGACCAGCAGCAGGACCGAAGACATGGCGCAGTACGACACGATTTTCAAGAACGCCACCCTGGTCAATCACGATGGCGAGGGGCTGGCCGACATTGCGGTGAAGGACGGTCGCATCGTGGCGCTGGGCGCCATCGACGGCAGTGCCGCCGAAATCGTCGACTGCAAGGGCCTGCATATCCTCCCCGGCGTCATCGACACCCAGGTCCACTTCCGCGAGCCCGGCCTCACCCACAAGGAAGACCTCGAAACCGGCTCGCTCGGCGCCGTCATGGGCGGCGTCACCGGCGTCTTCGAAATGCCCAATACCAATCCGCTGACCACCACGCGCGAGACCTTTGAAGCCAAGATCGCCGCCGGCACCAACCGCATGCACTGCGATTTCGCTTTCTATATCGGCGGCACCCACCACAATGTCGCCGAGCTGCCCATGCTGGAAAAGCTCCCCGGCTGCGCTGGCGTAAAGGTGTTTATGGGCTCTTCCACCGGCTCGCTGCTGGTCCAGGACGATGCCGGCGTCGAGGCCATTTTGCGCGCCATTTCGCGCCGTGCAGCCTTCCACTCCGAAGACGAATATATGCTTGAGGAACGCAAGCACCTGCGCATTCCCGGCGATCCCTCCAGTCACCCGGTCTGGCGGTCGCCCGAAGTGGCGATGAGCTGCACGACGCGCCTCGTCAACCTCGCCCGCAAGACCGGCAAGCGCATCCACGTTCTGCATATCTCGACCAGGGAAGAAATCGCCTATCTCGCCGACCACAAGGATGTGGCCTCGGTCGAGGTCACCCCGCACCACCTGACGCTCGACGAAACCGCTTACACACGTCTTGGCACCTATGCCCAGATGAACCCGCCGGTGCGCGACAAGGCGCATCGCGACGGCATCTGGCAGGGCGTCGCCAATGGCGTCGCCGACATTCTGGGCTCAGACCACGCGCCGCATACGCGCGAAGAAAAGGACCATCCCTATCCGCAGAGCCATTCCGGCATGACTGGCGTGCAGACGCTGGTCCCCACCATGCTCGATCACGTCAATGCCGGCCGACTCAGCCTCCAGCGGTTCGTCGACATGACCAGCCATGGCCCCAATCGCCTGTTCGGCATTGCCAACAAGGGCCGCATCGCCGTCGGCTATGACGCCGACCTCACCATCGTCGACATGAAGCGCCGCGAAACCATCACCAATGACTGGATCAGGAGCCGTGCCGGCTGGACCCCCTATGACGGCGTCACCGTCACCGGCTGGCCTGTCGGCACCGTGGTGCGTGGTCACAAGGTCATGTGGCAGGGCGAATTGGTCACCCCCAACAAGGGCCAACCCATGCGCTTCCTCGAAGCCCTGCCACAGGGTTAGTGTCCTGCGGCGATCGCCTACCCGATCGTCACCCTCGGGCCTGACCCGAGGGCCCTGGCTCTAAGCTACCCCTCCACCTCCTCGGTGGCGCGCTGGTCCAGCTTTTCCTGCATGCAATACGAATAGACCATCGGTCGCATGCTGCCGCCCTCGGCTTCCTCGTCGGCAGCGGCGTTGCATTCACCTTCCGCCTCGCTGCGCCAGGCAGCAATTTCATCGAGATAGGCCTTGGTCTCGGTCTTGCTCATGCCTTCGGCATTGTCTTGCACGATCTTTTCCAGGTTCATGTCCGCTTCGACGAAATCGTAGAACGCGCACAGATTCATCGCCATCTGCGTGGTCTCGCAATCGGCCAGGATATCCTCGAGCTCGCCCACCGGCACGTGGCTGCGCGCGGAAAGCTCGTCGAGCACATCGTCGGCCTGGCCTGGGCTGATCAGCAAAAGCATCGGCAGGACGAAAAGATAGCGTTTCAGCATGAGGCTCTCCTTTGAGTTGGTACCATTCTACATCGGGGCGTTGGGCGAGAAAACGCCCGCATTCCCGATGGGGCAGGGGCTCAATCCCCGGCCACGAAAGCCGACCATTCCCCGCTCTCGCTGATATGGAGACGCCAGTAATACCAGCCTCCGAATTGCTTGAGCTCCTCTATGCCCTCGCTGTCGATCAGCCGATAGGCGTCCACCGTCTGCTCGGCGGTCAGGTTGTTGGGATCGAGTTCGGAGAGATAGGGCCAGATGTAATAGGTCTCCCCGCCACTATCGGGATAATAGGCATAAGGCTGGTCGAACAGGTCCAGCATCAGCCCCAATATCTGCCTGCCCTCGTCATCCTCCGACACGTCCTTGAGAAAGGCCACCGGGTCGTCGGGCGCGCCGAAGCTGACATTGGGCCGGGATTTCTGAGCGTCGATGATGGGGCGCAGCGCCTCGATGTCGCCGCTCCGGGCCGCTTCGATCAGCGCCGCGCGCTTTTCCTGCACCGCTGGGGGCAGGGCCGAGATATCGCTGCTGATCTGGGGTTCCGGCCAGTCCCATTCCGCCGCCTCCTGCGCCAGGACCGGCGTCGACAACAGCATGGCGGTGCACAACAGTGGGGCAAGGCGCATGGATCGGTCTCCCTTTTGCGAGGAAGCCTAGGATCACTCCGTGCCCTCACTAAGGCAAGGCAGGCCTATTGCAGGATCCGCTCGAGATTGTACTCGCCGTTGCGGATACGGTCAGGCAATTGCGCCACCAGGTCCGCGGTGGCCTCGTCGCCATGCATGCGCACAAAGGTGGCCAAGGCAGCGAACAGCGACGCATGGGCCAGCGAGGCGCTTTCTAGCCCGTCTTCTTCGGCCGAATTCCAGGCTTCGGCCAGATATTCGAGCGCCAGCTGGCGTTCGGCCTGGCTGCGGTCAAACGGGCCTTGACCCGACGATGCGGAAAATAAGGACTTGGTCGTGCTCATCATGGCGGCATAGCACGCCACGAACCACGCCGCGCGTGAGAAGTAACCCGAAGGTTAACGCCCGGTAGGCAATTCTACCGACCGGGCCCCGCGCCTATTCGGCAAAACGCGTGTGGATTTCCCGCGCCAGCTTTTGCGCTTCGCCGAGCAGCCGCCGCAACGCTTCCCGCGAAGCCGGCGTACACTGGTGATGGAAACGGGCAAAAGCCTCATAGCCGGAATTGAACGCCCCGGCCAAACGCTGCCGCCGATCTTCATCCGGCTCATCCAGCGCGATCAGATCCGCCATCTGTGCCCGCCAGTCCTCGGTCCCCGCCTTGCATAGTGGCTGCAGGAAATAGAGGCTCCCCATGATCTCCGACAACCGCTCCATCTGCCGCTGATAGGGCGGGTCGATGGCGAGGGCAGGGGCGGCGAGCGGTAGCAGCAGCAGGATGGCAAATAGTGGATACAGGACGCGCTTTCCCCAAGCAGCCGCGCGCTTTGCGACCTTCAATACGGCAATGTCTAGGGCAGGCTTATCAATAACCGATGTCAGCGCTCTTTCTCCTCCCTCCCCCTTGAGGGGAGGGATTGAGGGTGGGGGTGCTGAACCTTCCCCGAATCCGTTCGGAAATGGGAGTTTTCCAAGCCTGCAGAACCGCCACCCCAGGGGGGGATGGGAGCCCGAGACCGCAGTGATGCCAGCAACACCGTCATCAAGACCATCGGGGTGCGAGGAGCACACAGTGGGGTTGGGGATTTGCTGATGCACGGGCAACCTCATCCGCCTCCCTTACCAGCTCTGCCCCAGAACGGAGAAGCATTCCCGGATCACATCGTCGAGCCGCGAGGTGGTGCGCAGGGCCAGCAGCATGCCCGGATCGGCCCATTTATAGTCCGAGATCTCGTTGCTGGGCCGTATGGTGCCGACATAGTCGGTTGTAGTGAACACGGCCAGCCGGTAGGTGCCGTCGCGGCCGAGTTCCTGGGTGGTGACATGGCGCGGATTGCGCACGGTCAGGCCCAGTTCCTCCTGCACTTCGCGGATGGCGCATTGCTCGATGGTCTCGCCATCATCCATCCGGCCGCCGGGGAAGGTCCACAAATTCTGATACGGCGCGAAGGCACGCTTGATCAGCAGGATCTTGCCATGGCGAACGATGCCGACGCTGGCGGCGTTAGGAAGATCTGTCATAGCCCTTGGGTTGGTTTGCGATTCGTTTCCGATGAGCTTATCTCCCAACAGGTGAAGGAGACATGCCATGTGTGGGCGTTATGCCTCGACTTTGCCGCCCGAAATGATGGTGGAACTGTTCAAGCTCATCAAAGGGCTCGATATCATCCCGCGCTTCAATATCGCGCCCACTCAGCCCATTGTCGCCATCTGGGAAGCCCAGGGCCAGCGCGAGGCACATTTTGCCCGCTGGGGACTGGTCCCCGGCTGGGTCAAGGACCCGCGCGAGTTTCCGCTGCTGGTCAATGCGCGTGCCGAAAGCATGGCTGAGAAACCGGCCTTTCGCGATCCACTCAAGCATGGCCGCTGCATCGTCCCGGCCAGCGGCTACTATGAATGGCACACTGGGCCCGACAAGAAGAAACAGCCTTATTACATTACCCGCGCCGATGGGCAGCCCATGGCGCTGGCCGGCCTCTATGCCACCTGGTCCGGTCCCAATGGCGAGGAGATCGACAGCGTCGCTACCATTACGGTGGCGGCCAATGCACAACTGTCGGAAATCCACGATCGCATGCCGGCCATTCTCATGGATCGGCAGCAGCAGGACGAGTGGCTCAATGTGCGCGAGGTCCGCGCCGCCGAAGCCGCGCAAATGGCCCTGCCGCTCGAAGAAGGTGTGCTCAAATTCCATCCGGTCTCCACGCGCGTCAATTCCGCCCGCGACGACGACGCCGGATTGATCGAACCCATCACCCTCGAAAAACCCGCCCCAGTGCTCAAAAAAGCCGCCGGGGGCCAGCTGGATCTCTTTTAGTCCGCCCGCGCGGAAACATACCCGCTTGCACAGTGCCGCCCTCGGATTTGATCGGAGGGTCTTATGACCCATGCCCTGCGGGCAATTTACCCTCCGTCACACAGCCATCATTCTCGAATCGGCTGTCTCTGCTAGTCTTCCGGCAACAGTCCGCAAACGCGATCTCGCTCATGTCCCGCAACAGTTCCCGTGCCTGGCAGCGTATGCTGTCCGGTCGCCGCCTCGATATTCTCGATCCCTCGCCCGTCGATGTCGAACTCTCCGACATTGCGCATGGCCTGGCCCGCGTGGCCCGCTGGAACGGCCAGACGCAGGGCGATTATCCCTTTTCGGTGGCGCAGCATTCGGTGCTGGTGTTCGAGCTGTTCCGCCAGGCCAATCCGGATGCCTCGGCTGCCGCGCTGTTGCAGGCGCTCCTGCATGACGCCCCCGAATATGTCATGGGCGACATCATCTCGCCCTTCAAGGCGGCGATGGGCGGCAATTACAAGGACGTCGAAAACCGCCTGCTTTCGGCAATCTTCCTGCGCTTTTCGCTGCCCGCCACCATGAGCGTGGCCCTCACCAAGCAGGTCAAGAAGGCTGATCGGGAAGCCGCCTATTTCGAGGCTACCCATCTGGCTGGCTTCGATCCCGACGAGGCGCGCAAGTTTTTCGGCGAACCCAACCAGCCTGCCTTCGACGTCGAGGCTTTCGATCGTCTCATCCGGCCCTGGCCGACCCAGCAGGCCCATGCCCGCTTCGTCGAAGTCTTCGAAACTGCCGCCGCGACGCTCCTCGGCTGATCGTCTGGCAAATTAACCTTAACGAAAGATAAAATTCGCCTGATCTGCTGCCATATGGTTACTGATTGGTTAAGGCGTCATGCCGCCTTGGATCAAATCGGGACAATAGCCATGAACCTGCCGCACCGTCTTGTCGCCCTGAGCCTGCTTTCGGGCCTGCTCTGCGCCACCGCTGCCCCGATCATGGCCGATGAAATGCCGTCCGGCTTCGATACCAGCCGTCTCGTCAAGTTCGCGGACCGCGACTACCTGGTCGACTATGAGGATTGGGTCTCGACCGAGCCGCTGAGCACCAGCCGCATCAAGAAGGTCGAGGGGGGCAGGGTGAGCTATGTCACCATCACCCAGACCGCCACCGGCACTTACTCCACCGACGGCATGACCTCGCCGCATGTGCTATATCCCGGCATTGCCGTCGAGGCGGTCACCGCCCAGCCCAACCGCGTCGCGGTGCTGAGCTATGGCGGCAATTCCTTTGTCTATCTGCGCAACCGGGGCACGACCATTGTCAGCACCCCGGCACGCACCTGCATCTCCACCGCCAGCTTCACCTATTGCTGAGGCGTCAGCCGAACAACCAGCCGGGCTTGAACTTGTAGAAGACATGCAGGCCGATCTGGGTCACCTTGGTCATGCGCGGCGCCCAGGCGGGGCGAACATAGGTGGCGTGGTAGTGCGTCGCATCGCCCACTTCGGTCAGGTAAAGCTCGCCGCTGGTTGTCTTCTTGGCGATTTCCTCAGCCTGTTCCCAAGGCTTGCGCTCGGTCACCACATCGGCAATGCCGTCGCAGGCAAAGGAGAACTGGCAGGCATTGCGGCGGTGCTGGTTCTGGAACACGACGCCGCAGATGGTGTTGGGATAACGGTGATCCTTGACCCTGTTCAGCACCACCTGCGCCACCCCGACCTGGCCGCGATAGGTCTCGCCGCGCGCTTCGAAATAGATGGCGGTGGCGAGGCACCACAATTCCTTGTCCGATGCCGCAGTGATGGGGCCGCTGTCGAATGCGCCGGTCACCGGGGCATTGGCGCGGGCATAGGCCAATTGCTCGGAGGCGATGGCCGGCATGGGCATGCCCTGCGGCGTTCCGAAAGCGGGCGGTGCGCCGAGCGAGGCCATTTGCGGGGCAATGCCGGCAATGGCGTCCAGAGCTGCAGCAGTCGAGGGATCGATCGAGGCCACCGACATGCGCGGACCGTCCTGGCTGCCCTGAACTGTGGCCGGCGTGTCGAGATCGGCTATGCGCGTCTGGCCGAGATCGGTGGGATCAAGCGGCGTGCCGCGCAGCGCCGCGATCTGAATGCGCGCTTCCTCGAAGCTGCGCGAAATTGCCAAGGCATCCACTTCAGGCCGAAAACGGTCGGTTTTGGCAGCGCGGTTGGGACCGGTGAAGCTGGCCGTTTCGAAAAGATGGTCGACCGACCCGGTAATCACCGGATCAACGCCGAAATAGCTCAGGCTCGCCACTTCCGCCGGCGTGGCGGGCGTGCCGATGCCGACATCCGCGGCAAGTTCCGTCCCCGGCCCAAAGGCGCCGGTTGCAAGACCGATATAGGAGAGGGAAAGCGCCAAGCCTGCCACCACCACACGGGCGGCAGGAACAAGAAGGCGGACCGCTCTAGCCGGGCGCGAACGCACCACCGGCTGGTGGGACTGGGCCATAAACTCTACTCAACGCTACTAACACAACTCAAAGCCGACAAATGTGACGCTCAAATGCCGCTGATCCGGATCATCTCTCATTAGGGTTAGCAGGGAGTAAATCGCCAACAAGCCCACCCCAAGGCGCCCCTGTGGCGCCAAAGGGGCAGTGTGCGGTCTGACAGCATCGTGATCGGCGGTGTTAGGTTTTCGCGGACGGCAGACCGTATTCGCATGACGGTCTTCGGGACGCCGGCGCCTGGCGCAAGTCCATCTCCTGCGGCCTTGCCCTCCGGTCACAATTCTTCTCGCCTGGCATATTCGAGGTCATTTTTCTTTGCACGCTGCGGATCGATATGGTCAAAAAGTTGCCGGATGCACGGAGAAACAAATGTTCGACTGGACTTCGGGTTATGTGGCCGAGCTTGGCTATACCTATGGCTTTTACCGCGAACTCACCCCGCAAATCCTGCAATTCAGCGGCCTGACCAAAGGCGTCTCCACCTCGAAATCATCGCGCGAGCGCCTCGCATTTTGCGAATTGGGCTGCGGGCAGGGCTTCTCCACCAATCTCTTGGCAGCGGCCAATCCGGAGATCGATTTTTACGCCACCGACTTCAATCCCGCGCAAATTGCGGGCGCCCGCCAACTGGCGGATCAGGCCGGAACGGAGAATGTGCATTTTTTCGACGACAGTTTCGCCCAGTTCGAGGCGCGCACCGACCTACCGCAGTTCGACATCATTGCCTTGCACGGCATCTATAGCTGGATCGCGGCCGAGCACCGCGACACCATCGTCCGCTTCATCGACAAGCGGCTGAAGCCGGGTGGCCTCGTCTACATTTCCTACAATTGCCTGCCGGGCTGGGCTGGACCGTCGCCGGTCCGCCAGTTGATGCTGCTCGCCGGTGGCGCCGCTCCCGGCCATATGCTGCAGAAGATCGATGCCGGCCTCGCCTTCATCGACCGCATGAAAGCGGCCAATGCCCGCTACTTTGCCACAGTGCCCGGCATCACCGAACGCATCGAGCGCATCAAGGCGCAGAACCGCAACTATCTCGCGCATGAATATATGAACGCGGATTGGACGCTGTTCTACCATTCCGACGTTGCGCGCGAGCTGTCGCATGCCCGCCTGTCCTATCTGGGCTCGGCGCATCTGCTCGACCATGTCGACGCCGTCAATCTCACCGCCGACCAGCAGGCCATTCTCAACGAAACAGCCGACCCCGTGCTGCGCGAAACCTATCGCGACTACATGATCAACCAGCAGTTCCGCCGCGATATCTTTGCCCGCGGCAGCGTCGCCCTTTCGGCGGGCGAGGCACAGGCGATCTGGCTCGAAACCCGCTTTGCCCTGTCCTCCCCGCGCAGCGAGATAACCATGAAGGTCAATGGCGCCTTGGGTGAAGCCAATCTCCAGGAAGAGGTCTATGCACCGATTGTGGAGGCTTTCGCGCGGCCAGTGGAGGCGGGCCGGTCTGCAGCCATCAGCCTCAGGCAAGTGCTGGCCGACAATCCGAACCTGGGCGAACTGGGCTGGGGCCGCATACAACAGGCAATCCTCGTTCTCGTCGGTGCCGGCCACCTGCAGCCCTGTCCCCATGGCAATGCGGACGACGATGCTGCATGGGCCGAGTCGGCGACCCGCTTCAATCGCGTGGTGCTCGAAAAGGCGCGTTACAGCGCCGATCTTGGTTATCTCGCCACCCCGACGACCGGCGGCGGCATCACCGTCGATCGCTTCCAGCAATTGTTCCTTCTGGCCCAACTGAGCAATGAAGCCGATCCGGCGGCCTTCGCCTGGCGCATGCTGGATGCGCAGGGGCAACGCCTCCTCAAGGACGGCTCCATGCTGCAAACCGCCGAGGAAAACATCAGTGAGCTGCGTCAGCGTCACGCCGCATTCGAAGCGCGCCTGCCGATCTTCCGCGCCCTCGGTATCGTCTGAAACTCAGCGCGGCAGGGAAAGTCGCGTGCCGAACAGCCGGCGGTGCACCGTTAAATCGCCGCTGGCTTCGAGATATTCGATATGGGCGGTGATGGTCAGGCGGGCGGCGAAGCGCACCTTCGCTGGCTGCTGGGGGTAGATGCGGTCGACCACCTGGCCGATGCGGCGGGCACCGTCCCGCACCGCCGCGATCACCTGGCTATTGCGCAGCCGCCGATGCGCCTTGAGGGCGCTGGCATGGGTCGGCCCATCGGCGATGGCACCACCATGACCGGGCAGATAGCGGCGATAGGGCAGGGCGATCAGCCTGTCCAGCGAGGCGAAATAGTCCGCCATCGACCCGTCCGGCACTGAAACCAGCGTCGAATTCCATCCCATGACATGGTCGCCCGACAGCAGCATCGCAGTGCCGGCAATGCCGAATGCCAGATGGTTGGCGCAATGGCCGGGCGTCGCATGCACCGTCACGGCCATGTCGCCCGCGGCGATATTCTCGCCGTCCACCAGGGTACGATCCGGCACCAGGTCCCAGTTACATGATCTGCCGATGGGATTGAGCTCGAATCGCCGCAGCGGTCGCGATAACCGATGTGGGCCGCCGAACCATAGTGGGGCGGCCAGCTCCTTTGCCCAAGCCGCTGCCGAGGCGCTGTGGTCGCGATGCGTGTGGGTGAGCAGAATGGCCGAAACCGGCCTGCCGCTAATGGCGGCGCGCAAGGCCGCGGCATGCGCTGCATCAGCCGGCCCCGGATCGACCAGTGCCAACCGCTCATGTCCAAGCAGAAAGCTGTTGGTGCCGGTAAAGGTATAGGCCGAAGCATTGGGCGCCGTGACCCGCACCACGCCGGGCGATTCGCTTACCGGCATGCCGGTATCCGGACGAAAGTCGGTGCTGAAGCGGGGGGCGGAAAGTGGGCTGGCCATTGCGCGGTCATGAACGAGAAAGTAAGAAGCAGGGGAGTGAACCGCGCGATGCTCTCATGGGCGGGCGGTTCTACCTAGCATGGAAGGTATGAAATGGCAGTGACTTTGACCACGCCCAACACGCTGCTCGGCGTGTTCCAGCCCAAGGGCAATGTTGCCAAGCTGGCGACCAATCTGGCCACCGTCGTCCTCGGGACCCTGTTGATCACGGCAGCCGCCAAGGTCAATGTCCCGGTCTGGCCCGTTCCGGTGACCCTGCAGTCCTTTGCCATTGCCGCGCTTGCCGCTGCCTTTGGCATGCGCATTGCCACCGCCACTGTCGCCCTTTACCTGCTCGAAGGTGCCATGGGCCTGCCCGTATTCGCCACTGGCGGCGGCATGGCTTACCTCGTCGGCCCCACCGGCGGCTTCCTCATCGGCTTCCTGGCCATGGCCGCCATTATCGGCGCCGCTGTCGACCGTGGTGCGTCTTCGCGTCCGGCCGTGCTGTTCGCCTCGATGCTCGTCGGCGGTAGCGTCATGTTTGCCTTTGGTTTCGCCTGGCTCGTGGCCATGGCCGGTCAGGCCCAGTGGGTCGATCAGGCCAATGTCGTGGGCTCGGCCTTCGCCAAGGCCGTCCAGCCCTTCATCGTCTGGGACATCCTCAAGATGGCCTTCGCGACCCTTACCGTCACCGGTGCCTGGAAGCTGTTTGGCGCCAAGCGCTAAGGGTTTTCCGACTGACACGAGTTCTATGAGGGCCGGTGGCAGCACCGGCCCTTTTTATGCCCTGATTGGTCCTGTGCAATGCGCGTTGACGGCCGTTCCGCCGTCTGTTAGCTCCTAAACAGGACAATTATGGTCAGGTTAAATCTCATGGGGCTCTCTCTCCTCCGTCAATCCGCGTCTATGGGGCTTGCCTTGCTCCTCGCCTGCGCGCCGCTGGCGCCGGCCATGGCACAGGTTGCCGAAATTCTCGACACCACGGCCACGGCCCGCATCGTAAAGGACGCGCGCGGCGAAGTGGAAGTGCCGCTTGAGCCGCATCGCATCGTGGCGCTGCACAACATGTTCTCCGAAGCGCTTGTTGCCATGGGGCTTGCTCCCGTTGGTGCCGTGGCGCGGGTGAACGGCATGCCCGGTCAGCTGCAGGATGCGCTCAAGGATACCCAGCCGGTTGGCGACCAGTCCGCCCCCGATTTCGAGGCCATTCTCGGCCTCGAGCCCGACCTTATCCTCGCCCAGGCCGACAAGATCGGTGACAATTACGAGCTGCTGAGCGCCATCGCGCCCACCTTGCTGCTCGACGAACCCGAGGGGCCGTGGCGTGAGTGGCTGCATGGCCTAGGCGAGGCGCTTGGCCATGCCGAACAGGCCGATGCCGCCATCGCCGCCTACGATGCCCGCGCCGCCGAGGTGAAGGCGGAAGTCACAGCCCTTCACCCCAACGAAACCGTGCTGCTGCTGCGCGTGCGCGAAAAGGATATTCGCGTCTATGGTGGCTCGCGCCGGTCTGGCCCCGTGCTCTACCAGGACTTGGGGCTGACCCCGCATCCGCTAGTGCCGCTCGAGGTCGAGCACGAGACCGTCTCCAACGAGATCATTCCGCAGCTGACCGCCGACCACATCTTCCTCATGGTCGAGGACGAGGCGAAGATGTCGGGCATTGAAGCCACTGCGCTCTGGCAGGGACTGCCGGCGGTCAAGGCCGGCCACGTCTATCGCGTCGATATCCAGCCCTGGAACCAATCGACCGGCCCGATCAGCTTCGGCCGCATCGTCGAGGATGTCGCTGACCATATGGGCAAGGCGGACTGATTTTTGCGCGCTAGCCTCGTTCTGGGCGCTGCCGCAATCTGCCTGCTCGTGGCCATTGTGGGATCGATCTCTGCCGGTGCGGCGGAGATCGATCCTTTCACCATCTGGCAGGCCATGGTCCAGTTCGACCCGACCCAGCCCAACCAACTGGTTATCCAGGAATTCCGCCTGCCGCGTGTGCTCGCATCGGCAGCGGTGGGCGCGTGCCTGGGCGTCGCGGGTGCCGTCATGCAAGGCATGACCCGAAATCCCCTGGCCAGCCCCTCCCTGATGGGCCTCAATGCCGGCGCAGGTTTCATGCTGGTCATCGGCATGGTGCTCCTTCCTTGGCTCGATTTCACCGGCCTCATCGTTCTCAGCTTTCTCGGTGCTGGCCTCGGTGCGGCCCTCGTCTTCGGTCTCGGCGCGCTGCAGCGTGGCGGCCTGACACCCGTTCGCCTGGCGCTGGCCGGTGCCGCCGTTTCGGCGCTGCTCGGCGCCTTGACCACTGGCATCGTCATCGTCACCGGTATCGCCCAGGACGTGCTCTTCTACACAGCCGGCGGCGTGCAGGGCATTCGCTGGCCCCACCTGCTGCTGGCGCTGCCCTGGATGGGGGCGGGGCTCGTGCTGGCGCTGCTGCTCTCGCGCGGCATTTCGCTTTTGAGCCTGGGCCAGGATGTCGCCACCGGCCTTGGGCAGCGCACCGGCCTGGTGCGCGCCGGCGGCATTCTCGCCACGCTGTTCCTCGCCGGCAGCGCCGTGGCGGTGGCAGGCGGCGTCGGCTTTGTCGGCCTGGTCATCCCGCATTTCTCCCGCTTTCTCGTTGGCCTCGACTATCGCTGGATCATTCCCTGCTCGGCCCTATGCGGGGCCTGCCTCTTGGTGGTGGCCGATTTCGTGGCCCGCATGGTCAATCCGCCGTTCGAAACCCCGCTCGGACTGATCACTGCCCTGATCGGCGTGCCGTTTTTTCTGTGGCTGGTCCGCCGCGACGAAAGGGGCATGTAGCCATGGCCATCCGCTTCCTACTGCTGGCCGGCCTGCTCGCCATTGCCGCACTGGTCAGCCTCAATCTCGGTTCCTTCGCCATCAGCCCGTCAGATCTCATGGCGACCATATTGGGGCAGGGCACCCCCAAGCAGGAACTGGCGCTTTACGCCATTCGCCTGCCGCGCCTCGTCATGGCCATGCTGGTCGGCGCCGGTCTCGCCCTTTCCGGCGCCATCCTGCAGGGCGTGTCCCGCAACGGCCTCGCCGATCCGGGCATTTTGGGGCTCAATTCCGGCGCCGGGCTCACCATCGTCGCGCTGCTCTACCTGCATCAGCAAGCCATTCTCGATGTGCCCGGGATAGTCTGGCCGGCGGTCGCCTTTGTCGGCGCCATGATCGGCGCCATCAGCATCTACCTATTGGCGCAGCGCCGCGGTCAGGTGGATCCGGCCCGCATGCTTCTGGCCGGCATCGCCATCAATGCCGGCTTCTCCGCCGCCATGCTGGTCCTCTCCATGCGGCTCGACCGTCGGGTCTATGATGCTGCCGCCGTCTGGCTGGCCGGCAGCCTGTCGGGCTCCAAATGGGCCGATGTCATGGCAATCCTGCCCTGGTTTATCCTGCTGGTTCCCATGCTCATCGCCCTTGTCCGTTCACTCGACATTCTCGGCGTCGGCGACGAGGCTGCCACGGGCGTCGGTGTGCGGGTCGAGGCGTCGCGGCTGGCGCTGCTGGCCATCGCCGTGGCCTTTGCCGGCGCCGCCGTGGCGCTGGCCGGGGCCATCGGCTTTGTCGGACTGCTCGGTCCGCACATCGCGCGGCTGATGGTGGGCCCCCGTCACCATGCCCTCTTGCCCGCGGCAGCCCTGGTCGGCGCCACGCTGGTGGTCATCGCCGATCTCATCGGCCGCACCCTGCTCGCGCCCATCGAAATCCCCGTCGGCGTCGTCGTCGCGGTGATCGGCGCGCCCTATTTTCTTTACCTGCTCGTCAGGTCCAACCAGCGGGCGCTTTCAGCATGATCCTGCAGACCCACAATCTCGGCTTCGCCTATGGCGAGGGTACGGTGCTCGAAGGCCTCGATCTCGAAATCCCCGAGGGCCGCATCACCGCCCTGGTCGGTCCTAATGGTTCGGGCAAGAGCACCATCCTCAAGAACCTGGCCCGCATTCTCAAGCCCAGCCATGGCGCGGTCTATCTCGACCGTCACGCCCTCGCCGACCTCTCCACCAAGGCCATAGCCCGCCGCATGGCCGTGCTGCCGCAGAGCCCCGAGGCCCCGGCCGGCCTTCTGGTGCGCGAGCTGGTCGGCTATGGCCGCTTCCCTTGGCAAAAGCCGCTCGCCGCCATGAGCGCCGAGGATCGCGCCGCCATCGATACCGCGCTCCGCCTCACCGGCCTCACTGCCTTCGCCAATCGACCGGTCGGTACGCTCTCGGGCGGCCAGCGGCAGCGGGTGTGGATTGCCATGGCGCTCGCCCAGACCAGCCCGGTGCTGCTGCTCGACGAGCCCACCACCTTCCTAGACATGGCCCACCAGCTCGAAGTGCTGAACCTGCTCGAGCGGCTCAATCGGGAGGAAGGGCGCACCATCGTCATGGTAGTGCACGACATCAATCACGCCCTGCGCTTCGCCCATCATGTGATCCTGGTGCGCGCCGGCAAGATCATGAGTGCCGGCGATCCCGAGACCGTGTTGACGCCCCAGACCCTCGCGGCCGCCTTCGGTATCCTCGCCGACATGCTCCGCGACCCGCGCAGCGGCAAGCTCCTCTGCGTACCCTATGGCCTCGCCGCGGCCCAGCACGACGCCGCACGCGCGCCGGCGTGAGTCCAAAATGCTGAAATCAAGGGAAAATGGCTGGGGTGCTAGGATTCGAACCTAGGAATGCCGGTACCAAAAACCGGTGCCTTACCACTTGGCGACACCCCAACTGGCGCGGTTCCTACACGGTTTGCCCGTGCTTCGCAACACGGTGAAACAGCGGTAGAAAACTATGTCGGAACAGCTTGAACACAGCAAGCCTCGCAGTTATAAAGCCGCCAATCGCGATGACGTCGCGGCGCCCCGACGCCGGCTTACGACCCTCTCGATGAATCCTGACGGAGTATAGCGCAGCCTGGTAGCGCACCTGCTTCGGGAGCAGGGGGTCGAGTGTTCGAATCACTCTACTCCGACCAATCAACCCCGGTCTCGCGAGAGGCCGGGGTTTTTGTTTGTCCTTGGGGCGATAAAACCCTACGCCCAGAGCTCGGCCCACTGGCTCTGCGATACCGCGACCAAGCCAGTCTCGTTTCCTGCTGGCGCAAACACGTCATTGCGGTGCTCCTGGCTGAGCGCAAATGCCACCAGCAGGTCCTGGCGCGATGCGCCCAAAGAGAGCTGATCCTGCCAGTACTGCACACCCTCGGCGTCGCCATCGCGGCCCAGGATGTTGTGATAGAGCGCCTGGACAAAGTCCCCGTTGGCTGTGCTGTCCGCCGCACCAAAGCGCTCCGCGAAACCCGCATCGGTTGTCAGTTCGGTCGCGAGGCTGGCCAGGTCCTGACCCTGGTCGAATTCGGAGGTCCAGAAATTGAGACTCTCGTTGCTTGGACCAAACCCAAGTCCGGCGCGATAGAGCAGGATCACGTCGTCTGCCATCGCGTGGTTGCTCTCCGGCACGATTGCCCCGATCAGCGAGAAAATGCCGTCGCGAACCGCCAGGAATTCCAGGCTGCTGGCAATGACCGAGCCGCCCTCATAGAGGATGCTGACAAGATCGTTGGCGTCGAAGGAAATGGTGAGCATATCGAGCACGAAGTCGAGCACGAGCGTGTCATAGCCCTCGCCGCCCTCGATGGTATTGCTGCCCAGGCCCGGAACGAAGATGTCATTGCCGGTGCCGCCGAGAAGAATATCGTTGCCGGCCTTGGCCGGTGCCGGGGGCAGGGTCGCAGTGATGAAATCGGCGATGTCGAGGCCGACAAGCATGAGCTCGCCCCCGATGCTGTCGCCCACCAGAATATTGCGACCGACCACACCCTCGAGCACATCGTTCCCGGCACCGCCGATCAGCACATTGTCGGCAATATTGCCGCTGATCCTGTCATCGCCGGCACCGCCGATGGCGTTCTCGATCAGCGCCAGCGGATTGTCCTCATGCAGCATGGCCACGGCCACATTACCCGGAGCCATCTGCCCGTTTCCAAGATTCGCCAGCTGTTTGTTGCCAAAATTGGTCCAGCCACCCGGGCTGAGATCGACGCTCAGGTTGGTGGCATGGTTGGACAGATCGAACGTATCGCGCCCGCCACCGTCCCAAACGGTCTCGAACACCTTGTTGGCGCCCGGCTTGCCTTGGCCAATGCCATCGATGAATTTTTCGCCCGTCGTCTCGCTCCAGCGATAGACGGTGTCCTCGGCGCGCGTCTGGTAATTGGCGCCGTACAGATGTTGCAGCGCCGCGATATCGCGCGCCATCGGCGTCTGTGCATAGCCGAATTTCTCGTTGCTATAGCCATTGGAAATCGCCTGGCCCTCATAGGAGCGATAGCTCATCACCGACCACGCCATGGCATCCACCGGCGATGCAACTTCGACGGCAGTGGTGAGAGGTGTGGTCGTGCTCTGGCCGTGCAGGGTGCCGGCGCAGCAGGGGCAGAGCCCGCCATCTGGCGTCCCGCCGGCCTGCTTGGCCGCGGCTTCATGGGGGTGGCTCAGTCCCAGGGCATGGCCGATTTCATGCATGATGGTGAAGTGGGCATAGTTGCCCTTCTCGGGTGCGGCCAGATATTTCGTGCCGAGCCAGACATCACCACCTTGTGCCATTGCTGATGGCGTATAGGCCCAGGCCGTCGATGGCATGCTGGAAACGCCGATGCGGATCTCCGCATTGTTCGCAGTCGTCTGGATGATGTCGAGGTCAATCAACTCCCCCCACATCTTCATGGCGTCGAGGGTGGCCTTCTGCTGCGCAATGTTGAGCGCTGCAAAGCTTGCGCTCTCGCCGCGTCCATATTTGGCCCCATAAACAGAGGCCGAATACGAAAAGCCGAAGCTTACGCTGTCGCTGGTCCACTTCCGGGAGCCAAGCAGGTCGTCGACATATTTGTCACCGGAAGACGTCGTCAGAGTAATCGTCGACATGTCTGCGCCAATCCCAGGATGCGTTGTGGGTTGACTGCAGTGCTAGAGACCAGACTTTCAGGCTCCGTTGGAAAATGGCTTCAAATTGTCACTATGCAAGAAAGCACTTGCTAACCATGGTCGGGGCTATCATTGAAATTGCTGCATAATTTTGCGCAGGCGATGGCGGTAATTCGTTTACCCTGCGCTGAAATCCGCGCCGGCTTGGAGGCGTGAGGTGTGCTCGGATATGGTCTGGCGAATACCCGATACGCTTCGCGTCAGTACACGCGAGGCGCGGGCTATCGCATATATGTTTGAGTCCTGATCCCACACGAGCGGAAGCGCGACTTGGCGCGTCGTATCGCACGGCGTTGCACATCCACAGTTCCGCCCTCGGGCTTGACCCGAGGGCCCGTCGGCAGGCGACGGACCTTCCTTGCCAGCCACCAAGGCGTGCATGAGTGAACTCAGCGCGGCATGAACGGACCTAACCCGCCCAGGGGAACACGCGCCCATTGCGGGGCGCGCGTCGCAAACCGCCGGGTCAGACGTACCAGATGCCGTCTTCCACCTGTGCGGCAACCTTGAGCTTGTTCTCGTCGCTGTTGGAAAAGAACGCCAGCAGATCACTGCGGTTGGTCTCGTTGGCGTTGAGCTTGCCCACCCAGTAATTGAAACCGCCCTGATCGTATTGGCGCCCCAACGTGTGGGTATAAAGCAGGTCGATGAACCGGCTATTGGTCACCGTGTCCTGAGTGCCGAAGGTTTTCTGGAACTCGTCGGACGCCAGGAAGCTCTCGGCGATGGCGGCGACCTTGATGCCCTTGTCCAGTTCGCGGATCCAGTAGCCCAGCCCGCTATGGTCAGGCGTGCGGTCGAAGGCCGCCTGGTAAAGCCGGTACATCTGCCCCGCATTGCCATCGATATCGGTGGCGAGAACACCGTCTGTGAACACAACGCGCTCACCTTCGGAGATGACCATGTCCCAGCCGCTGCCGGTCTTGAGGTAGAAGCTAAGATAATTGTTCTTGAGGCTGGTCCAGCCGATCTCCGAATAGGCGAAATCGGTGTGGATGACGTCGAAGCCGGGACCGGCCGAAATCTCGAAGGACTTGCCCGACACATAAATGGTGTCGTTGCCGGCGCGGGCAATGATTATATCGCGTCCGCCGCCGCCATAGATGATATCGTCGGAATTGGTTCCCTTGAAGGTCTCGGAGGCCGCGGTGCCCCATTGGGTCAGCGTGTGGGTCTGGTCGTTCCAGCTCCAATCCGCCACCTGCGTGCCGTCCTGGGCATCGGTGCCATAGAGCGCCTGGATCGCCTGCAGGTCCATGGTGCCGAGCTTGGGGAAGTAGTCCTTGTAGCTCATGACCGTGACATTGCCATTGTCGAGATCGGCCGGCAGGCGACGGTCACCCTCATGGGGATGTTCGAGGCCCAAGGCGTGCCCGATCTCGTGCAGGATGACGTGTCGATCAAGCCCGCTCTGATAATCGAGATAGAGACCTTGGTGCGGGTTGTTGCCGGGACCGTAGATATTGAACTGGCCGTCGCGCAGGAAAAACTTCGAGCTCGGCATGCTGCCATAGCCAGCAATACCGGTCGCAAGGTCGTAGACGCCGATATCGATGTCGCCCATGCCGGCTGGGACTTCGAAGAAGGTGATCCCCGAGACATCGTCCCAGGTCTTGAAGGCATCGCGGACCAGCTGTTGCTCGGCCGCACTCAGCTGCCGGAAATAGTTGGGGTCGGCAAAGCCCATGCGGTCGTTGATCCCTTGGGGCCGCGTTGCGGTGAAGGAATAACTGACAAAAACGGGGGTAGGTTTCAGGGTTCCGCCGACGGCCTGGTTCCAGGTCGAATCTGCGCTGACAAGGGCGGTATAGTCGCGGACGTAAGTGGCCATCTTCATCTCCATCGCGGCTGTCGGCGCATCTTGGCGCTCTAACCATGTCGCAAGTATTTCTGCTAATCACAACCCGGCAAGAGAGGAATCTCAGCGCGCACCTTTCCGCAACAAAAGCGTCTTGATGGTGCGCACCGAGATGATCACGTCGAGATCGAAGGAGACGTGCTTGAGATAGTAGAGGTCGTAGGAGAGCTTTTCGATCTCCTCGTCCTGCGTTTCGGCATAGCCATGGGATACCTGCGCCCAGCCGGTGAGCCCGGGCAGAAGGATAGATCGGTTGATATATTGCGGAATACGGGCTTCCAGCGCCTCTGCAATCGCCACCGAGACCGGGCGAGGCCCGATAAAGCTCATTTCCCCGCGCGCGATATTGAGCAGCTGCGGTAGCTCATCGAGGCGCAATTGCCGCACCAGATGGCATCCCGGCAATACGCGGCTATCATTGGCCGAGGTCGAGGCGCCATCGGCATTCTTGTACATGGTGCGGAATTTGTAGAGGCGGAATGTGCCACCGCCATAGCCTCGCCGCTCCTGGATGAAGAAGGACGGTCCGCCATCGACGAGGCGGATATAGAGCCAGAGCAGACCGCCCACGACCAACACCGGCACGGCCAGCACCAGCACGCCGACCAGATCGACCACTCGCTTGAAGCGATAGTAGAAAATCTGGCTCGGGCTATAGGACACGTCAGCCAGCTCGAAACTGTCGATGTCGACGCGGCCAGCATAGGTTTCAAGATAGCGTGGCCACGCCTCCATCTCGAGTCCTCTGGTGTAGAGCCGTGCCAGCACCGGCGCCCATTCGGCGCTGTGGTGAAAGGCCGGATCGATCAGCACCCGCCGGATATCGGGCCCAATTTCTTCGGGCGACACCACCTGCACCCGTCCATCGAGCTTTTGCGCCACGGCCTGGGCGCCGGGAAAGTCGAGGAGGCAGGCCCGGCGCGAGAGGGATCGCGCCATGGCCAGGTTCGCCAGCGTGACGCAGAGCAGGGTTGAGGGAATGGTCAGCGCGATGCCCACGAAACTCACCGGAATACGCGTCGCCGCCAGGATGGAGATGGCAAAGCTCAGCGCAAAGACCGTCACGGCCACGGCCATGCTGAAGGGGTGGTTGCGGCGGCTGGCAATGACCAGCAGGCTGACGGCAATGGCGGGGACCATGGCCACGACCAGTCCGACAGGCAGGATATTGTGCCAGTCGACCCGGTCGGCGCTGACCATCACCAGCACATAGATGGCCAAGGCCAAAAGCGCCGCGCTCACCGTCGCCGGCAGTGCGGCCTTGATCAGCAGCACATTGTTATGCGCCCGCCGCCGCGCCCCCAGATCGATCACCGCCTGCAGGCCATTCTGGCTTTGGCGAGTTTGGCTCATGAATACTCACGGAGGGTTGAGGGCAGGGCGCAAAAGCGTGAGTGCTGTTGTTGTCGCAGACGGTGTCGGCGTCAAGGGTGGGTTGCCCAGGACGTGGCCCCAAGCGAAAAATGGCGCCCGATAGGGTTATCGGGCGCCGAAAGTAAATTCGGAAAATTTGAACTAGACTAGCTTGCTGCTACTCAAGGTGGGCAAAGGCTTCGGCACCGCCTTGTCCGACGATCACGGTGATTTCTGCCGAAGCCACTTCGATGCCCTTGTGCTGAGCTAAAAGCTCGATCTCAAACTGGCCATGCGCGAAATTCCAGCCGGGATGATTTGCGTCGATTAGGTTTTTGATCCACCCAAAGTGGAAGTTTTGGGAGTTCTGAGCAATCTTGTCACCGGCAATATCAAGCGGGCGACCGTTAGCACCCAGTTGGGTAGCATGATGTCCGCCGACATTGTCCAAGAATCCCACCGTCTGGGACCCGGTCAGCAAGAAGGACTCGAACGCTCCATCAATGGTCGGGCCATCTGTCAGCTTTAGAGTGATGAAGTCGTTTTTCTCGGTCGGGTCGATGTCTACCTTCAGGAAAATGTCGAAGTCTTTCATCGAAAGCGGCGAGCCGTTCAGACCAGACGTAATGGACAGATCAAAGTTCCACTTGGCCTTGTCACCACCAAATATGCCACCGGCGGCGTCATACTGCTTATCTGTTTCATCGTACGTTACTGAATTTGCGTTGTCTCGACCGCGCGCTCTCAGCGCCAGTTCAATACCTGCCTGCTCGTTGGTAGAAGTTGTGAAGTTCGAAAGAGCGTCAATGCCGTTTCCGTTCCACATTTCCTTATTGTTGTAGATCGCACTTGCGTCGAGCTTTCCAAAATCGTTGACCGGGCCGGAATAATCCGAACGGTTCCAGCCCATCGCGTAATCGAATGCAAGAACGACCTTGTGGGCATCGCTACCCACATCAGTGCTGCGTCCACTGAAGACACCGCGTGCCGCATAGCCTTCGCCTGCTTCGTCCTTGATCCGCTGAATCAGCTCAGCGGCTTCGTCGGTCGGCCACCGATCTTGAATCGTGCCAACGTGGAAATTTCCAAGAAGATTGTCGTGAAGGCTCTGATCGCGACCCGCCTCAACCTTTGCGGAGAAGTCGGAGAATGGAATTCCACCGTCTTTCAGATATTCCACATATCTAAGCGCCAGCTCCAATGTCGCAGTATTGATGTTTTTATTGTAATACGCATTCTCAGTCGACGTATAGACGTCGTCCCAAATGTCCCAGAGCGCCTTGATCGTGTCGCCCTCTGAGCCATTCACCGAGACATCGATGCCTGTCTGGCCGCCTTGGTTGTTGTGACCAAGATTGTAAATCGTCTCGATATACGTTGCGTAGTTGATGGATTGGCCGAGGGTCGCCTCCGCAATCACCACCCCGGTCACATTTACCACGCCATCGCCACCAAATTTGGCAAACGACCCCGTCGACGCCACGTTCACCTTGCCGCCGGCGGCAACGTTGATTTCGGTGACGCTCGCATCATTGAAAGCCACGCTGTAATAGCCCGGTCGGCTGAGCGTCAGCACGCCATTGTTTTCCGACAGCGTCACTTCGGTACCAGCAGCGATCGAAATCACGCCATTTGCAATTGACGCCGCCGGCAGCGGATCGGGTACCACCGGGCCCCCGCCATTGCCGCCATCGGGGTCACCGCCGCCCGGCTCCTGGCCGCCATCGGGATTGGTCTTTTCCTCGATGAACTTGGCGATCTCGTCATTGGCGCTCTGCACGGAAGCCGGCGTGTGGTCGACCTTATCGACGATGGACTTGGCCGAGGCCATGTCTTCGCTCTTCCAGTCGGCGCCCGAAGCCACGAAATCACTAGTGAACTTGGCGGCCACTTCCGCCTTGTTCTTCAGCGCGTCAACATCGTTCTGGTTGGTGCTGTTGCGAGCAGCATTTTCAATTTCGAACAGCACGCGGACACCGGGCTTGCCCTGGTCCATCTCGGTCTTCCAGCGGCCGGCCCAGTAGTCGAGCCCTTCGTCGTCGGGCGTGCGCCCGAACATGTTCATATAGGCCTCGGCAATATAAGCCTTGATCTCGGCATCAGTTGGAGAGGCGGTCGTCTCATAGATCGCCTTGGCTTCCGGGCTCTGGGCGAACGAGTCGGCCATGTCTTCGAGGAACATCTTGCCGTCGCGACCGGCAGCAACCTCGTCGTTATAGCGCTTCACCCAATATTGCAGGCCTTCCGGATCGGCGGCACGGTTGAAGAACGACACATAGAGGCGCGACACTTCCACGCTGATATCGAAATCCATCACTCAACTCCCCAGGGATTAAATCGATTAACGAATTGTTAATCTGACAATTCATGGGGCGTCAATTGAGGGCAATTGTAGTGCCTGTGCCCTATTCCTTCGGATTCTGTAAAAGACTCTTTTGTAACAAAGAATTAACCATTTTTTCACGGATGCCGGAAAAATGTCTGATTGTGGACAGAATTTCGCCTTTGCAATGCTTGCTGCTCGCCATCTATCCGTAAGTATACGAAGGGCCGGTCGATGGTCGCGCTTCGCGCTGTGCATACGCCACGGCATTTGCGCGGGGGCGAAGGGGCTCGTTTCGTTTTGCGCTTGCTGATGAACTGTGCGGTCACGGACAGAAGTCCGCCGCGTCCCACGATTTTCGCGGGCTCGCCAAAGCGTCATCGCAGGGCGAAGGGTTCTGGCCCGCGATCCGCCAATTCAGCTTCGCGCCAGCGCCTGGTCGATCACGGCGCGCATGCTGTGGATGAACTGTGCGCGACCGAACTTGAGCGCTTGAGTTTCGCAGGCCGGCCGCATGGCGAGTGCTCGCTCGGGGGGCAGGGAATTGATCGCACCGATAAGGTCGCTGGCCGATGGGGCAGGGGGAAGCAGCACGCCGGTCTGCTCCGGCAACACGGTTTCCAGCAACCCGCCTTCGGCCACGCCGATCACCGGCTTGCCGGCCGCCATGGATTCCACCGGCGACATGCCGAAATCTTCTTCCACCGGAATATAGATGGTGGCAATGGCCCCTGCGATCAGGCCGCGCAATTGTTCGTCGCTGGTCCACCCGGCAAATTCAATATTGGCGGCACCGGCGGCACGCGCCCGCAATTCAGCCTCCTGATCGCCACCCGAGGCGATGATCAGCCGTTTGTCGGGCATGGCGATGAATGCGTCGATGATGGTCGCAATGCGCTTGAGCGGGGTCAGGCGCGCGGTCGACAGGTAATAGCCTTGCTGGGGTTCCCAGGCGAAACCACTGGTATCCACCGGCGGATAGACCACGATGCTCTCACGCCCAAGATGCTCGCGAATACGCTTCTGGATATTGACCGAATTGGCCACGATCACATGCATCCGCTCGACGGCGTGTTCATAGGCGCGCTGGAATAGCGGCCCCACCACGTCGAGGCCCAGCTTGCGCAATGGCCCGCTCTGCTCCCGGAAAAATGCCTTCTGGTCGTAGAGAAAACGCGGCGGCGTGTGGCAGTAAAAGACGTTGACGCCCGGCTTGTCGCGGGCTGGCGCGGCGAAAGGCGCCGCCACGCCGCTGTAAATGCGCAGATCCGCCTGGGCGGCGTGGCCACGCTGCTGTGCAAAGGCTGTAGACAAGGCAATGGAGGCTGCGCCGCGTACCTTGCGAATGCCGGAAAGGTTGAGATCCTTGTGCGCCGGTGGAAAAGCGGCCTCGTCATAGCTCTCCGCAGTGCGGTAGCCATAGATCAGCTCTGCCGAGATGGCATTGGCCAATTCCAGCACCAGCCGTTCACCGCCACCGCGAATGGCGAAATAGTCGTGATAGACCTGCAAATGCCTTGAGCCGGCCGGCACTTGCGCCATCAGTGCGTGGTTTCCTTGTCGAGGCTGTTGCGGAAAATGCCGCGTAACGTACCGGCCAGCTTGCGGCCGAGCACCGGATAAGCATGCACGTCGCGCCATTGCTGCGCCCGCTCGAGCACGGCCTGGCTTTCAGCGGCATTGGCACGCAGGTCGCGCGACAATTGCTTGAGCCCAGTCGCGATATCGGCCGGGGAAATGCCCGGCAGGGCGAAGACGCTGCCGGCCACATCGTCGAAAATCGGCAGCGGCGTCACTGCCACGGCCTTGCCCGCCGCCAGGCCGTAGCGCACCGCGCCACTCGCCGATTCTGCCGTGTTTTGATAGGGATAGACCACGATTTCGGCCTGCGACAGCAGCCTCAGGCTTTCGGCATCGGGCAGGAAATCGGTATGCAGCTTGACCTCGCTGCCGAGCCCATAGCGGTCGATCAATCCACGCGCCTGTTCGATCAGCTTTTGCGAGACTTCGGCCGGAAAGGCCGCATTGACCATATCGAGCTTGAAGGCAAAGTTTTCCGCCTTGAGCAGACGGGCGGCCTCGACCAGTTCGATCAGCCCCTTATTGGGCAGGAAGAAGCCATAGCTGGCCAGGTGCACCGGTGCATGGGCAGCAGGCCGTGCCGTGTTGCCGGCGGGCGAAGCGAGCACGCCATGGGGAAACAGCCCGACATTGTCGACGAGGCCCAGCGCCTTCAGCCGGTTGAGATCCGTGATCGAGTGCACCAGCAGGCGATCGCAGCGCGCCAGGGCGTCAGCGATATGGGCCAGCTTGCGGTCGGGATCATGTGCGGGGTCAATGGTCGCGTGCATGGTCACCACAACTCGCGTACCGGCGTCGCACAGACTGTGGAGCAGCTTGCCGAACGCAGCGAAGTCGAAAAATCCGTAGTTGAACTGGATAACGACCATATCCAGCTGGTGCCGTTTTACGGCGGCCAGCAGGTTGGAAAAATCGTCGACCTTGCCCTCGCGCCAGCATCGGACGATATTTTCGGGCTCGCCGGTGGGCAAGTCGTCCGGGGCGTCGGCGAGGATGATCGCGGGCATGCCCAAGACATCGAGCAGATGCTCCGAATAGGTGGCGATGCCGCAACGTTTGCGATAGGTCGACACCCAGCCCAGCCTCGGCTCCGCGGTCAGCGCCTCGACGCTGAGTGCGCGCGCCGCCTGCTGGTTGCGACGGGCCACTTCGGCCCAGCTCCAGCGGGGCAATAGCGTCTTGGTGGCATCGCCGGCCTTGCGCTCCAGCGCCTCGCGCAGCAATTGCGTCAGGTGCTCGCCGTCCGGCTCGGCCCAGGCGCTGAGTGGCTTGCTGGCTTCGTGAGTTGAGGCCGAGGCAAAAGTAAAATCGATCAGCGCGCTGTTTTCGGGCGTGCAGAAATCCATCTGCCCGCTCCAGCCGGTGGTGATCACATGCAGCCCGCTCAGCATGGCTTCCGCGATCGGCAGGCCAAAACCTTCTGCGCGGCTCGGCGCCACCAGCGTGTCGCACTGTTCGTAAAGCGCCTTCAGCGCACCATCCGAGAGATCATCCATGATGATCGTCACCGCTGGAAAGTCCGGATTGGTGGCGCGCAGTGCCGCCAATTGCTGCTCGATGGTGTTGTGCGGGTTGGCAAAAGTCTTGATGACCAGCAGCACATCGTCGTCCTTGCGGAACGCCGCGCCATAGCTCTTGAGCAGCACATCGGCGCCCTTGCGCGGAAAGCAGGACGAGACGTGCAAAAAGGTGTGTCCCGCGGTCTCGATGCGGTAGCTCTTGTCCGCCTCCACCGCCAACCAATGGTCGACGCCATTGCCCACAACGGTCACAGGCACCGACACGCCGGCATCGATCAGCACCTTCTTGACGTGCTCGGCCGTCACTGTGACGAATTGCGCACCCTCGTTGATGCCTTCGGCATAAGCGAACGGAAAGCCAGTCTCCTCCCAGGCGTAGCAAGATAATCCATTGATCTGGCTGTCCATATCCACCGCCCGGGGCGGATACATGTTGCGACTGACGACCTGTGCAGCAGCGCTATCGCTCGAGCGAGCATGCAGGGCGGCTATTTGCGGATTGGCCTTTAGGAAACCCTTGTCCGCCTCGTAATCACCGGGCCCCTCGGAGGCATGCAGTGCCGCGCGGGCCCCCGTCTGTTCCAAGCCCAGCGCCAACTCGCGATTGACCAGCGCCAGACTGTAGCTGCTGTCGAACGGGCCCTCGATGCGCCAGTCGATGACTTCGGGCAAGTCATAGGACCGTGAGAGATTGGCCACTCTCACGCGGTTGATCGCCATGGCCTGAGCAATCTGGGCGAGATCGGACGCGTTGGGGTGGCCGAACTGGCCAGACAGGGCCTTGAGCGCCGCGACCAACTGCTGTTCTACCGCGTCAAGGCGGAGCCTGGTTGCAGTCCAGTCAGAGCCGGGTTCATTCGGCTGCGCGGTTTCCAGCAACTTGGCCAAAGCTATTTCGGCGCTCTTGCTCCAGGAGAACTTGGCTGCCTGCACAGCGCCCTTGGCCACCAGCTCGGCGCGAAAGGCGTCATCGGTCAGCACCCGGTCGAGTACTCGAGCCATGTCACCAACCGAATGGGGATCGAACATGGCGTCGTCATTGCCCATCACTTCGGGGATGCTCGAGACATTGGAGCCGATCACCGCTGCCCCGCATTGCATGGCCTCGAGGCACGGCAGCCCAAATCCTTCATGCAGCGACGGAAAGACGAAGACTTCGCAGAGATTGTAGAGCTCGACCAGGTCGGCATCGCTGACGAAGCCGAGCAGCTTGTATTCGCTGCGATCGAGACCAACTGCATCGGCTTTTTCTAGCAAGTGCTGCCGCTCGCCCGGCGAAATACTGCCGGCCAGAACCAGTTGGTGCTCGCCCCGCAGCGCTTGCGGCAGGCGCGCAAAGGCTGCCATCAGCCGATCGAGGTTTTTGCGCGAGTCTGCGCCGCCGGTGTAAAAAATGAACTGGTCGCCCACCCCGAACCGCGCACGCGCGGCCGCCTTTTGCTCGTCCGACAGGCCCAGCGGCCGAAACTCCGGCTCGGCGCCTTCCGACGCATTCACCGCCTTCTCGGCCGGATAATGCAGCAGCTCCACGGCCTCCTTGAACGATTGCTCGGAAATGGCGATCAACCCGTCGGCACCAACGAACTCTGCCAGTTTGCCGCGATAGAAGCGGGAATAGTTCGGATCCGGCTTGAGATAGCGCTCTTCGAGGATCAGCGGGATCAGGTCATGCACCGTCGCCACCACCGGCACACGCGACAGCCGGTGCACGCTCAGCACCACGTCGTCGATAAAACCTTCGAAGAAGCTGGGCATGAACACGACGTCGGGCGCCAGCATCTCGATATAGGCTTCGCGCATGAGGGCCGAGGCATCATTGCGCCACCGCCCACGCTCCGAGCGGTCGTCCGCCTGGTCGAGCAATTCCACCACATGGATGTTCGCATCCGGCACGAAGTCGGAAAAATACTGTCGCAGCGGCAGGATAGTGTGTCCGAACCTGCTGTTGAGCAACAGGTGCACGCTGCCCGGCGCGGCGATCTTGGCGATCTCGCGCGCCATGTTCTTCACATAGCGGCCCAGCCCGCGAAACCTGCTCTCGTTCTGGCAGGCTTGCAGGTCGATCAGGATGCGGGTCATTTTTGGCTATCCTCGGCGCGGTCTGCAAGTTGGGCGTAGATCAGCCGGGCGCGTGGCGACAATAGTCGGTCGCCCAACTCCTGGCGAAAGCCGGCAGCCTCCACACCGGCCGACGCCGCCGTGCCATGCAGCGCCTGCCTCGCCCGGTTGGCCAGCGCCGGAAAGCGCGGTTCCGCCCATTTGGACAATTGCCGCACCGCCGGCACCTTGATCAGACGGCGCAACATCGCCTTGGCGATCCGCACCAGCACGGCGCGGGCGCGCTTCAAGGCCTTGCCGGCAAACCGCACCGGCCAGGTGAGGCGCCAGGACGTGCTGGTATAGATGGCGCCAATCTGCGCCCATTGCTCGTCCAGCCGCCGGTGCTGCTGCTCAACCAGTCCGCGCAAGTCGCCGAGCGCCTGGTCCTGACGGCGATTGATCTCCATGAGTTCGCCGATGCGGGCCTCCATCCGCGCGTCGAGCTCCGACCTGGCCGCGTCCACCCGCGCGGCGCTTTTCTGCTCCAGGGTGCCCTCGAAGCGCTCGGCCAGCGTGTCCAGCGTCAGCCCGCGATCCCGCGCATAGACTTCGGCCATCTCGGCGGTGATATCGTCCGGCCCAGCCTTCTGCGCCACCACCGAATAATCGGGGCTGACGCCGGTGAACACATTGATCAGCCCCACATCCCCGCCTTCCCGCAGGAGCGCATTCTCCTGCAGTCGCAAGACCTCGGCCCGCTCAAAACCGTGATGCCGCGCCAGAAAGGACAACAGCCCCGGCGGCAACGGCTTATTATGGGTGGGGTCCATGTGAAAGCTCAGCGTGCCGACGCTGATATTTTCCGCATTCGGCGTTTCGAGGATCAGCAGGCCGCCCGGCCGCAGGGCCCGCGCCGCTTCGCTGATCAGCTTCTGCAACACCTCGAATGGCAGATGCTCGGCGATGTGAAAGCCCGACACCACCGCAAGACTGTCATCCGGTTCATTGGCGAGATAGGCGATGGCATCGCCATGGGTCACCGACAGGCCCCGCTCGATGCAGTCCGCCAGCATGCCCGCATCGAGATCGACGCCATGGGCAACAAAGCCCATGGATTGTGCCAGTTCCAGCCATTCGCCGCGGCCGCAGCCCAAATCGAGCGCCTTGGGTTCGGGCATGTGGCGCACCAGCACCGCCAGGAAATCGGCATAGCCGCGCTCCAGCCGGCCATGGATTTCCTCGCGGCTGCCGCGGAAATTGCGCTCGAATTCGTGGTAGAAGTTCGCGTCGCTCATCGCTCTACCTCGAGCACCGGCGGCACCCACGCCATGCCGACGAATTCGGGGTGGTCGGCATTGACCACGCTGAAGGTCACCGCGAGGTCGCGCCACTCGTAATTCTGCTCCACATGGGTTTCGTGCCCATGCAGCGCTGCCGCAATCGAAAAATTGCCATAGCCGATATTGGCGTCGAAGGCGAAACGGAAGCGCACGATGTCGCCGGCTTTGAGCCCCTGCTGCACCTGCCCGAGCTGATGCGTATTGGTGCCGAAAACCGCCTGGCCCAGGCGATCCTTGATCATGTAGCCGGCCACCAGCTGGTCGATGTCCGTGTTGACCTTGGCTACGATCTCGAGTGTGACGCGGCTTCCAACCCGCACCAGTTCGGTGGGTTTGCCGGTTTCATCGAGCAGGCGCACCGTTTCCAGTGTCGCCTCGCCCGAGCCCGAGCGCGTCTGCACCCTTCCGCTGGCATCGGTGATCTGCTCGAGCAGATGCCCTTCCTTTTCAGCGATCAGCGCATTGTAGAGATCGAGCACCTCTTCGGGCGCCCCATCCTTGCGCACATGGCCGTCGTCGAGCAGGATCGCCCGGTCGCAGATGGCGATGATCGAAGAGCGATCATGCGACACCAGCAGCAGGGTCGTGCCTGCCTCGCGGAATTCGCGGATGCGGCTGAAACTCTTGTGCTGGAAATAGGCGTCGCCCACTGACAGCGCCTCGTCGACGATCAGGATTTCCGGGCGCACTGCGGTGGCCACTGCAAAGGCCAGGCGCACCTGCATGCCGCTCGAATAGACCCGGATCGGCTGGTCAAAATAGGCGCCGATCTCGGCAAAGTCCTCGATGCTTTTGATCAGCCCATCGATATCGTCCTGGGTGAACCCCATCAGGCCGGCGGAATTGTAGACATTCTGTCGGCCCGTCATGTCGGGATTGAACCCCATGCCCAATTCGAGCAGGGCGGCGATGCGGCCATTGACCGTTACGCTGCCCTTGGTCGGCTGCATGGTGCCGGTGATGATCTTGAGCAGCGTGCTCTTGCCGGCGCCGTTCTGCCCGACCAGGCCAACGGCCTCGCCCGGCGCGATGGAAAAGTCGATCCCCTTGAGAATATCGGTCTGGCTCTTGAGCTTTGGGGGCGCGCCGAACCAGGCGGCAAAGCGCGCCCATTCGCTGCTATAGGTATAAAAGCTCTTGTGGACGTTCTGTACGCTGATGGCACTCATAGCGCATCCACCATGTCAGGACCGGCCTTGCGGAACAGCACCAGGGCAAAGCCGCAGAGCAGCGCCGACATTACCGCGATGACGGCAATCGGCATCAGATGCGGTGGCTGATGATAGAGCACGATATTGTGGTAGGCCTCCACCAGCACATAGAGCGGGCTCAATCCCAGAAGTCCCTGATAGGCTTCCGGCACCACATTGGCCGGGTAGACGATGGGCGTGAACCAGAACAGCACCTGCAAAACGATGGGCACCACCTGTTCGGTGTCGCGCACGAAGACGTTTATCACGCCCAGCAGAAGCCCGATCCCCGCGGCAAATGCCGCCACGATGGGCGCCAGGAGGAAGTAGTAGAGCAGGTATCCGCTCACCCAGTGGCCCAGCAGCAGAAAGATGACGTTCATCACCAGGAACAGCGCCAGATTGTTGACCAGCGCCGAACCGATGGCGATCACCGGCAGGGTGATGCGCGGGAAATTCACTTTCTTCAGAGTATTGGCGTTGTTGATGAAGATCTTGAGGCACCTGTCGACGATCTCGGTGAACAGGTTCCATGCCAGCAGGCCCGCCATCAGGTACACCGCATAGCCATAGGTGCTGTCTACACCCGGCAGGCGGTTGGACAATAGGTTGGAGAGAATGAAGGCATAGATCATCACTTGCGACAGCGGTTGCAGGATAACCCATAGGCCACCCAGCTTGCTGCGGACGAACCGCGCCCGAAAGTCGTTCTTGATCGAGGTCCAGATAAAGAACCTATAGAGCCAGAGGCTGCGGAAAATGCCCTGCATGCAGGTCTCCAGGGGCGCAATCGAGCCCGGTTTCTAGGCCCCAAAGGCCTAACTTGCAAGTCGCGGTCCGGCTACGAGCCAACCCCGACTTGGCGATAAAGCTCAAGATAGGCGGCTGTCTGCATTTCTGCGCGAAACAGCGACAGATAGCGTTGCCGGGCCGCTGCGCCCATGGCTGCGGCGCGCTCGGGCGCTGCCTCCAGCGTATCGATCGCCGCGGCCAGTGCCATGGCGTCCGCAGGCGGCACGGTCAGGCCGGTCACATTGTCGAGATTGATATAGGTAGTCCCCGTGCCCATCTCGCACGAGATCATCGCCTTGCCGGCGCGCGCGGCTTCCAGAAGCGCGATGCCGAAAGCTTCGGAGCGCAGATGCGAGGGAAAGACGAAGGCGCGGCAGAGGCTCAAAAGCGCGATTTTGTCCTCGTCCGAAATCGGCCCGACATAGCTGACATTGTCACGGTCGAGCCCCGGCCATTCGCTGCTGTCTCCGGCTCCGGCGACCACGATACGCGCCTGCGTCTTGCCTGCGGCATCCGCGAGGAATGACAGGCCCTTGTAATAGCGCAGCGCCCCGACAAAGAGAAAAAAGTCCTGCCCCACCCGTTCGCGCCATTGCGCCACGAGATCTGGTTGCGGCTCAGGCACGTCGGGAATGCCGATGGGAATGACCTGCACATCATCCAGAGCCTTCAGCACGGCGCTCGATTGCACATAATTGGGCGAGGTTGCCACCACCGCATCCAAGTCGCGCAGGAAGCGGTCGCGCAGCGGCGCATAGGCCGCCAGCAGCCGCTTCTGCTTGACGATGTCAGAGTGGTAGGTGACCACGGTCGGGCAATTCGGCCGTGCCGAAAAGTGCAGCAGGTCCGCAAACGGCCAGGGAAAGTGGTAGTGCACCACATCCGCGCTTTTGCTGAGTCTGCGAAACAGTCCGAGGGCCGAAAACGACATGCCGGTCGAGGCGATGTCGAGATCACGATGTGCGATATGCACCGTATGGTGGTCGATTGGGATCTCGGTGCCGGTCTTGCCGGGGCCCAGAGCCAGCACCTGTGAGCGCACGCCCTGTTCCGCCATGCCCTCGGCCAGCGCGTGGATCACGCGCGGCACACCGGTAAAGTCCTCCGGCAAATAGGTTTTATAGACATGCAGGACGTTCATTGCGCCGCCTCGCGGGCAATGGCCGCGTTCATTGTGCCGGAGCAAGCAAGCGGGCGCATCATGCGCGCCCGAATTCGTCCTCGATGCGGATGATGTCGTCTTCGCCCAGATACGACCCCGTCTGGACCTCCACCAGTTCCAACAGGATCTTGCCGGGATTGGCGAGTCGATGCACGCAACCCAGCGGCAGGTAGATCGACTGGTTTTCGGTGAGCATCGTCACCTTGCCATCGACGGTTACCTCGGCCGTGCCGCTCACCACCACCCAGTGTTCGGAGCGGTGATGGTGCTTTTGCAGCGACAGCTTCTTGCCCGGCTGCACGAACAGGCGCTTCACCTGGAAACGCTCTCCGCTCAGCACCGAGGAATAGCCGCCCCAGGGGCGATAGGCGGTCTTGTGGATTTCGGTCAGGCTGCGCGTCGTCTCGTCAGCCTTGAGCGCCTTGACCAGCTTGCCGACATTCTGGGCCTGCGACAGCCGACCCACGAATACCGCGTCCTCGCTGACGATCACGGCAACGTCTTCCAGCCCGTCCACCACCACATGGGCCTTGTCCGACATCACCATGCTGTTGCGTGTATTCGACATCATGGCCGGGCCGATCACCACATTGCCGGCACTGTCGGCCTCGTGGGCATTCCACACCGCATCCCAGGCGCCCAGGTCCGACCACTTGAAGTCGACCGGCAGCACTGCCGCCTTGTCGGTCTTTTCGAAAATGGCATAGTCGACCGAGATATTGGGTGCCGTCTCGAAAGCGGCGGCATCGAGACGTGTGAAGTCGAGGTCGCTATGGCCCTGTTCCACCGCACCGCGGGCTGCGGCGTAGGTCTCGGGGGCCAGTCGCTCGCATTCGGCCAGGAAAGCCTTGGCCGAGAACATGAACATGCCCGAATTCCAGACGAACCCGCCCTGGGCCAGCATGGCTTCCGCACCGGCCAGGTCTGGCTTTTCGACGAAACGCTCGACCTTGCGCACGCCATGGGACAGCCCTTCGCCCACCGCGATATAGCCATAGCCGGTTTCCGGATGGCTCGGCTTGATGCCGAACGTCACGAGCTTCCCTTCGCGCGCGGCAGCAGCAGCGGCGTCGACAGCGCTGAAATAACTGCTGTCGGCGGTAATGGCGTGATCGGAAGCCAGAATATGCAGCACGGCATCAGCGTCATCGGCCATGGCCACGACGGCAGCTGCCGCGATGGCGACAGCTGTGTTGCGCGCCACTGGCTCGAGCAGGATCGATGCCAGCGCGACGCCGCCTTCCTGCGCCTGTTCGGCCACCAGGAACCGGTAGTCGGTATTGGTCAGCACGATCGGCGCGCTATAGCGCGAGGTGTCCGAAATCCGATCCAGAGTCTGCTGAAACAGCGACTTGTCTCCCACCAGATCGATGAACTGCTTCGGCCGGGCCGAGCGGGACATGGGCCAAAGACGGGTGCCTTGGCCACCGGCGAGGATCACGGGAACGATTGTCTGGGTCATCTGCGTCGAATGTTGATTGTCTTGCCTCGGGTGATAGCCGGTCATCCGCGCTTTGTCACCGTGGCGAGGCATTGTTTTGAACGGGGTAGGGAGCCGCGCCGCACCAATCGTTCTCACCCCTACCGGGCGAGATGGAAAGCGCATGCCCAAATGAAAAACCGCCGGACCCGGGTCCGGCGGCTTGATCGCAGCAACGGGCGCCTATTTCTCTCGCATGCCCTTGTGGAACATGTCCGACATCGGGCGGATGAAATATTCGGCCAGGGTGCGCTCGCCAGTGGAGACGATCACGTCCACCGGCATGCCCGGCAACAGCCGCTCGCGAATATCCTGCGGCACTTCCGAATCCCGCACCTCGATACGGGCGCTGTAATAGGGCGCCATATTGGGATTGGTCGGCTCGATTACGTCCTGCGACACCACCGAAATGGTGCCGAAGATCGCCGGCGTGGTTTTGGACGAAAAAGCCGGGAAGCGGACTTCCGCCTGCTGGCCCACCGAGACGCTGTCGATGTCGATCGGGCGCACCTGCGCCGAGATGATCAGGTCGTCGTCGAGCGGGATGATGTCCATCACCGGCTCGGCGGGACGGATCACGCCGCCTACCGTGTGCACGCGGATGTTCTGCAGCTTGCCGCGCACCGGCGCCCGCACCACGGTGCGGTCCAGCACGTCCCGCGCCACATTGGCCCGCTCGGTGGTTTCGTTCAGCATTTCGCGCAGATCGCGCAATTCGCCGCTGGCGCGCTCCACGAATTCCTGCCGCAACTGCACGATCTGCAGTTCCGTCTCCGAGATTGTCTGCCGCAGCTTGGCGATTTCCGAGGTCAGTCGGCCCAGCTCACCCTGCAATTCGAGGCGCGAGCGGTTCATCGACGACAATTGGTTGGTGGCAACGATGCCGCTTTCCTGGCCCCGCGTCATGCGGGTGATTTCGTCGGTCAGAGACGTCATCTGCCCTTCGATGGCGTCGCGCTGCAGCAGCAGCCCGTTGATGGCCTCGTTCACCTGCCCGACACGCGAAGTGAAGATGGCGATCTGCCCGTCGCGGCTTGTGGTGCGATCCTCGAACAGCGTTTCCTGCAACGCCACCTGCTGCTGCACTTCCGGGCTCGTGGAATTGCGCAGTGCATCGGGAATGACCAGCGTCGGCGCATTGGTGCTTTCCGCGATCAGCCGGGCTTCCTGTGCCTGCAGCATGGAAAGCCGCGAGCTGAGGAAGGCGTAATTGCTCTGCGCCTGGGTCGATTCCAGCCGCAAAACCGCCTGGCCGGCCTCCACGATCTCGCCTTCGCGCGCCAGGATCTCAGCGACGATACCGCCCTCAAGATGCTGAACGGTCTTGCGGCTCGATTCCACCGACACCGTGCCACCGGCCACCACGCCGCTGGCCAGCGGAGCGGTGAAGGCCCAGGCGCCGAACACGCCAAAGGTCAATACCAGCGTGATATAGCCGAGGACAACATAGCGGCGCGGAGAAAACTCCTGATTGCGCACGCTCTTGCCATAGGCAAGGTCCTGGGAGTCGTCGCCTGAGAGGGTAGCGAGGGACATGGCCGTTCCTTAAGCAATGCTGCGGGTCGGAGTGGGGTCGGTCGGTGGCTGCACGGGTTTCAGTGCCGGCTTGATCTTGAGCAGTTCCTGCGTCGGGCCGAAGGAGCGCATGCGGCCTTCGGCCAGGATCAGCGCCTTTTCGGCCAGACTTACGAGGCTCATCTTGTGGCTGACGAACAGGATTGCCTTGCCCTGGGCTTTGAGCTCCTGGACGATCTGGAACAGCGACTCTTCGCCTTCACTGTCGAGATTGGCGTTGGGTTCGTCCAGAATGATCAGCGAAGGGTTGCCATAGAGCGCGCGGGCCAGACCGATACGCTGCCGCTGCCCGCCCGAAAGCGAGCGACCGCCAATGCCGATCTGGGTATTGTAGCCGTCCGGCAGGTTCTGGATCATCTGGTGCACGCGCGCCTGCGTGGCGGCAGCCAGCACGTCCTTGTCGTCGGCGTCAGCCTGGAAGCGGGCAATGTTCTCGGCCACTGTGCCGTTGAACAGCTCAACCGACTGCGGCAGATAGCCCAGATGCTTGCCCAGCACGTCCGGATCCCAGTGCTGCAACTCGGCGCCGTCGAGGCGGATGCTGCCGGAAAAGGCCGGCCAGATGCCGACCAGGGCGCGCATCAGGCTCGACTTGCCTGCGCCGCTCGGGCCCACCAGGGCCACGGCCTCGCCAGGCTGCACGTCGAAAGTGACGCCCTGCAAGAGGGCGGTGCGGGCGCCGGGTGCCACCACAGCCAGGCCATTGATCGAAAGCCGACCGGACGGCGCGGGCAGGGCGGTTTTTTCTTCCTGTTCGGGCATCTGCTTGAACAGGTTCGACAAACGGCCATAGGCTTGGCGAGCGCCAACGAACTGCTTCCACTGGCCGACGACCTGATCAACCGGCTGTAGCGCGCGGCCCATGAGGATCGAACAGGCGATCATCGAGCCGGGCGAGATTTCGCCCTCGAGCACCAAGTAGGCGCCGACGCCCAGGATCGCCGTCTGCAGGCCCATGCGTACGAATTTGGAGAGAGACTGGATGGCGCCCGCCCGATCGCTGGCGATCGCCTGCTTGACCAACATGCCCCGATGCATGTCGTGCCAACGGCTGCGCAGGCTGCCTTCCATGCCAAGGGCACGGATGGCTTCCACATTCTGCAGCGTAGTATTGGCGAAGTGCTGGGCCGACTGGCCCATGCCCGAAGCCTCATTCAGCGTCTTCTTGGTCAAGAATTCGTTGGCCAGCGCCAGCGCCAGCACAATGACTGCACCACAAAGAGCCACCCAGCCCACCATAGGATGGAAGAGGAAGCAGACGAGCAGGAAGATCGGCACCCACGGCACGTCGCACAAGGCAATCAGGCCCGAGCCGGTAAGGAACTCGCGCAGCCGGTCGACGTCGGCGAGCACGAATTCGGATTTGCCGTTGGGCTGGCGGATCGTGCTGGTCACCACGCGGTTGAACAGCGCCTTGGCGATCATTTCGTCGAACCGCATGCCGGCGCGAACCAGCACGCGCGAGCGGATCCATTCGAGAATGGCGTAAATGCCGAGCAGCGCCAGTGCGATGAAAGTGATCATCAACAGCGTCGTCTCGCTGCGGCTGTGCAGCACGCGATCGTAGACCTGCAGCATATACAAGGGCGACACGAACATCAGCAGATTGATGGCAACGCTGAACACGATCGTTGCCACCAGGATCGTACGATAAGTCTGAAGAGCCGCTTTGAACGGATTCTGTGTCGCCATAATGTTGCTTTCACTCATTCCCTGAGGGCGCAAAAGGTCGCCGCGGAAAAATGCCGGTCATGAACGGCAGTCTCCAATACAGTGCCACGCCAACATATAACAGCCCATTATCGGAAATTGCAGGCAGAAACATCGCCAATTGGTGCGACCTCATCACACTGTTTGGTGACGTCTTCTGCAGCCTGTTCGCAGCGCCTCCGGCGGCGCAATTGGCAAGCGGCGGGGAGCGCAATGGCACGCTGCGCGTAGCGGTCTTGTTCCGGCCATTTGGGTCATTGCTTGGGCAGGGGCGCATCTGGGTCGGGCATCCACGTAGCGGAGCATCCGGCCGCCGGCAAATCACTCCGCCTCGCTCCGAATTGGGGCAGGTTTGTTGAAGACGAATTTGTTTAAAATAAGAAAGCTGACCACGGGCGTCAGCACAATGATCGCGGCCAGCGAATACAGATAGTGGACGTTGAAAAACTGTCCGATCTGAGAAATCGTCAGTGTCATGCCCAGCGTGAACAAAGACGAGAAGAAGAATTTTACGTAGCGATAGACATGCAGTGATGCCTTGAAGGTGATCAGCGAATTGAGCACGTAGGAAGACACGTTCGCCACCATGAAGGCGCAGAAATTGGCCACTGTGGGATTGGCGTGGAACAGCTCGACCAGCAGGATCACCCCGCCGGCATGCACGACCGTATTGGCGGCGCCAATAGTCCCGAAAATCAGGAATTTCCGGTACTTGCGCAGTGTCCGGGCGATCCAGTTGTCCATCATGCTATTTGTCGATGATGTCGCGGACGATATAGATCGGTCGATATTTGGCTTCCTTGTAGATGCGCCCGATATACTCGCCAAGCACGCCGATGCCGATCAGTTGTACGCCGCCGATGAAGGACAGCAAGGCGGCCAGCGAAGGATAGCCCGCCACCGAATTGCCGAAGGCGATGGCGGTGACCACGATATAGAGGCCGTAGAGCAGGGCACACAGCGAGATGGTCGAACCTACATAGAACCAGAGGCGCAGTGGGGCTGTGGTGAAGCTGGTTATGCCATCGACGGCAAAGTTCATCAGCCGCCACAGGTTGAAGCTCGACGTGCCGAACTCTCGCTCCGCCACTTCGAACTCGACCACCTGGGTCCGAAAACCCACCCAGGCAAACAGCCCTTTCATGAAGCGCTGGTTCTCGCGCACCTGCTTGAGCGCCTCGACCACCTTGCGGTCCATCAGTCGAAAATCACCCACGTCCTTGGGAATAGGCACTTCGAACAGCCTGGCGGCCAGGTCGTAGAAACGGCTGCTGAACCATTTGCGCAGGGCAGAATCGGTATCACGCGTCTTGCGCTTGCCCAGCACCACCTCCGCGCCGTCGCGCCACAACTTGATCATCAACAGGATGGTCTCGGGCGGATGCTGCAGGTCGGCGTCTATGACGATGCACGCCTTGCCGCGCACATTGTCGAGCCCAGCGGTGATGGCCGCCTCCTTGCCGAAATTGCGGCTGAAATCGACGATGCGGATATGGGCTGCTTCGGTGCTGAGCGCGTTGAGGCGCGTCAATGTTTCGTCGCCGCTGCCGTCATTGACGAATATGGCTTCCCACCGCGACCCCGTCGTCGCCATCACGTCCTGCAGCCGTGCCCAGAAAGCGGCGATACCGTCCGCCTCGTTGTAGCAGGGCACGACAATGGAAAATTCGATATCCTCGGTCATGGCGTGACTCTGCAAATCGACCAGATCTCCAGCGTCTTGCACTGGGCATTTTCCGGCATGTAACTGGCAATCTGCTCTGGCGTGAAATGCGTCGTCGCAAAGACATAAGCCGATGTCGCCGGGTCAGAGGCATCGATCTCGGATGCAATGGCCTCGCAATCGGCGCCATAGCGCGAAATAAAGCCGGTAGTCAGATTATAGCCAGCCTCGGCCGCCACCGACTGCAGGGGTAGCACTTCCCGCGCATAGCCCCCGGGGCATTTGAACTTCGGGAAAGCATGAATGGTGGTTACCCCCGCCAGTTCCGCCCGCCACTCATCCATATCGGCAAGAATATGCGGCTCGCGCTCCAGACTATGTCCCACCTCGCGATAGGTCGGGATCATGTCTGCCAGCTGGATCACCAGGGCGACAACCACCAATATCGCGCGGAGCGGCAGCGCGACACGGCCAAGGCTAAGCGCCGCAACGGCAACAAGGGCATAGGACACCAGCCAGAAGAATCGTCCCGAAGACCGGAAGGCTTCGAACAATCCGGTCAGGAATGACGGAAATTGCCACTCGAGCACCTGCACGTCGCTGACATAGACATGATTGGACAGCGCATAGATGACGCAGAGCGCCAAAATGCAGACCAGCACCGGTCCGAAGTATGAAGCAGCCCCGGCTGGCTCGGTCTTGCCCTGCCGGTGTCGCAGCCAGACACTGAGGGCAAGGAGCGCGATCAGTCCAAGACCGAGATAGTTATAGCCTTCATATTGTCCGCCCGTGCCGGGCACGTAGAAGGGCAGCCGGACCAGGAAGCCGTGGCCGATTGGCGACAGGACATTCATCGAGTAGAAGCCGAAGCCAGTATCGGGCACCGCCTGACCGAACGCCGTGCCCAACATGATTGGCACGCTGGCCACAACCGCAATGACAGGCACGACGCTCGCCAGCACTTCCCCAGCCTTGCGCGTCTTGAGCCAGCGGTCGCCGGTGCTTGCCACCATCACCGCCGCGACCATCGCGGTAATGTAGAAATTGACGTAGAACGAAACCAGCAGCAGCACGGTCCACAAGACGATGTCGGGCCGGGCCGCCGCGCGTCCGCGGAAGTAGAGGGTCAGCGCCAGCAGCAGCAGGAAATGCGCCTGCAGGCTGGAATGACCCATGCGTGCCGTCAGCGACGGCATGAGGATGCAGAGCGCGACGACTAGCCCGACGCGCAGCAGGTCCGAGCCGGCCAGCTGCCGCCCGAGCAGCCAGGCCGCCCCGCCCTGCATGCCATAACAGACCAGCATCCAGTACCCGAGCGGATTGAGCGGGACATGGATGACCGTGTTGAGCAGCTTGAGCACGAAGGAAAAGGCGGGAATCGCATCGACGAAAGTCAATGTCGTGCCATGCGGCCAGTTCAGCGACGGAATGCCGAGCAGCGGCCACTGCCATGGCGCCGCGAGATAGGCCCGATAGCCGGATATGTACTGGGATACGTCCTCGACCTGGGTCTGCCAGTAGCTGGAGTAGCCCTTGATGAAATCATCGGGCGTAATAATCCAGAGAAACAGCGCGCCGACGAGGCAGGACGCGACAAAACCGGCAATGTCGAGCCAGTGCGCGCGCACGGAACTCATGGAAATTCTATTCATAGCTCTATCGCCGGTTGTTGAGCGGAGGCGGACGGCTCTATCCCCGTCCTTCACCTTTCGCAACGGCCAGCGGCCGATATCACGCGAAAAGCATGCCGCTGGCGTAGAAATCGGCGTAATGGCCGATAGCGGTGATGGTCATGATGTCGTCCACCACCCAGCTCTTGGACACATAGCGGTCCGTCGGCTGGTCGATCGCCGTCAGGTCGATCAGCACCAGCGCCGTATCCATCTTGATCATCTCGATCTTGTCGGACTTCATCATGAAGTCGAGGATGAATGACTGCGCTCGCGCGTCATAATCGGCAAAGCCGCTATTATTGCCATTGACCGAGGGCTTGTTCGGCTGTGTCGTGCCTCCCCCGCCATTCGGCGACGTGCCGCCAACCACCGGAACCGGCAGGCTGGGCAGCATGATGATGTCGCTGTCCTTGGGGGCCAGCGAGGGCGCATCATAGGGGGCAGGGGGGGCTTCCGCATTGATGGCCGCCACTAGGTCGGTCGCCGTCAGCAGTCCGGTCCCATCCTTGCTCGCAACGATCGGCGTCAGCAGTTCGAACGTCGCCGAAACCACCGTTCCGCCAAGCGAAAACGTCTTGAGCACACCCAGATGCTGCTCGGCCGCCGCCAGCAGCGCCTTGACGTCGGCGCTCTTCTGATTGCCCACCGACTCGCTCGTGCTCCGCGCCGCTACCGCCACCTGTTCGGGCATCGCCACGAATACCGGTGCCGCCGGCGCGAATTTTGTGGGAGCCGCCAGTACATTTCCGGCCCAATGCTCGAAATTCGGCTCTTCGATCGGCACATAGTGCGAAACCACGACCAGATCCGCGACGCTCGCCACCTGCGGCCCGCTCACCACCACCCGGTCTGCCGCCTCGTGCACGAACCGCACCGGCTCGTTGCTCTCTTCGCGCACCACTGCGGCAACCACGACCTCATGCTCCGGCAAGACTGCCAGGCGGATCGTTTCGGCCTGCGCAACCTCGCTCGACTTTTCGCTCTCGCCATCGGTCTGTGTCGCCACGTGCAATCCATAGGTAGCCGCAATCGCCGTCAGCGTCGCCGCCAGGCTGCCCGTGGCCACATGCCCGCCAAAACCGCTGCGCCCGCTTTCGCCATGGTGATCACGCGCCACCTCAACGCCGGCCCGCGCCTGCACGCCATGCGCTGCGCCATCCCCGGACGGGTGTTCGCCGGCCTCTTCGGCCCGCAACTGCGCTTCGATGGCCTGGATGATCTGCAATGCGTCGGCATCGCTCAGCGCCACCGGCCCCATCGGCGCATCGTCGACACCATCCAGCGACGCCTCCGCCGCATGCGCGGCTTCCATCAGGTGATCGCTGGCCAGATACAGCGACCAGATCAGCGCCGCCATCATCACGCCCGGATGCAACCGCACCACGCTGTCATGCCGCGCCTTGCGCAGCTGCACCACATTGCTGGTGGCCGCCCGCGCCGCCACTCCGCGCACGAACTGATCGATCAGCCCGGCGAAATCGCTCCCGCGCAGCGGCGTGTCGAGCCCCGGGCTATCGAGCAGATATAGCCCGTCGATTCGGCACAGGTGCACGAACACGTCGCCATCCGGCCGGCAGAACACGAACCACGGCTCACCCTCGTCGGATGTGCCGCGCTCGGTCTCGATGCGCATATTTGCCTGGATGAGCAGAGCCTCGACGCGATAAAGATCGGCCAGTTCCTGCCGGCTCCAATCGCCGCCGGAACCGGACCGGGCCTCACCCGCCGCCGGAAAGCTCAGCACTGTGGACATCAGCCCTCCTGATGGCCCGCTGCGACTGCTTCGTCAGCGAACAGGATCTCGTACGTGACGGGATCGTAATACATCAGCAATTGCTTGGCGAATATTTTGTGGTCCATTCCCAGCGCTTCCGCCCAGTCGCGATAGCGGTTCGGCGGAATGCGGCCGCGACCGTTTTCCAGCTGCGAGATGAAAGTATAATAGTCGAGCTGCAATATCTTGGCCAGTTCGCGCTGCGAAATGCCGCGCGCCTCGCGCGCCTCGCGCATCCACGCGCCGGCGGCCTGCCGCAGTTCAGTGGTTTCGCTGCTCTGGGCCTGGCCCATCTTCGCCAACATGGCGCCGCTCTCCGCTCTCTGGCCGGTGGCGAAAGGATTGTCTCTCGCCTGTGGCCTGGGGGTCACATTTATTCCGTGCCCCCGTTCTCTCAAACCCCAGCTTTTCCGTCAATTCCCCTTGGTATGAATTTTACTGCACACCCCTCTTGCACCGGCTCGATTGAGCGAGTACACAATTCGCCATGTCAAATGGACGTCCGGCTGGTTTGATTCATGTCGGTACTGTCATTTGCGGCTTGGGGACTGGGGGAGGTTACTTCGGTCTTTCAGGGGAAATACATCGACTTGGCATTGTTCTTTAGGGAACCTTAAGCTAGCTCGATGAGAAGGAATCTGCGTGTCGGGGCGTCCCGCGCGTTTGAGCAACCGTCATTGATAAAGAGGATATCGATCCAATGGCACTCACCACAGCACAGCTGGTTACCCAGCTCTATGTTGGTTTCTACAACCGCGCCCCCGATCCGGAAGGCCTGAACTACTGGATTGGTCGCGTCAACGCTGGCGTTTCGCTCGCTGACATCGCCAATTCCTTCGCTGCCTCGCCGGAAGCGATCTCGACCTATCCCTACCTGGCGCTGCCGAACGTTGTCAGCCCCGAGTCCTTCCTCAACTCCATCTACATGAACCTGTTCGGTCGTGCGATCGATACCGGTGCTGGTAGCGGCCTCGAATACTACAGCGCTATGCTGGCTTCCGGCGTTCGCCCGGGTGAAGTTCTGGCCAAGATCCAGCTCAACGCCAACACCAATGCTGGCACCGACGACCAGGCCTACCTGGCCAACAAGGTTGCCGCTGGTGAATACTTCGCTAGCCAGGCTGCTCAGAAGCCGGGCTTCGAATTCAATGCTGCGGCCAAGACTGCTGCTGCCTCGGCAGTGTCGTCGGTTAACGCCGACCCGGCAAGCGTCGATGCGTCCAAAGCTGCCACGGATGCCTTCATTGGTGGTCCTGGCGCAGATGGCGACATTCTTGCTTTGACCGCTGGTATCGACAACCTCGTTGGTACAGCCAAGAACGACGTCTTCAACGCTATCGAAACAACTAACCCTGTTGCTTCGACGCTGTCCAACATGGACAAGCTCGATGGTGGCGATGGCGTTGATACGCTGAATGTCGTTCAGTCCGCGGCAATCAACACCACCACCATTGCTGGTCTCTCGGTCAAGAACATCGAGATCGTGAACCTCACCAGTGGCGCGTCTGTCACCACCAACACCACTAGCTGGGTTGGCGTTGAGAATCTGAACGTTGCTGCCGCTACCGATGCGACGGTGACTGCTTCTGCTTCGACCAATGTTGCTGTTGGTGCAGCCGCTCTTGTGGCTGGTGTAACCGTTAACGGCGGTAAGGATGTGACGGTTACTGCCGCTGACACTTCCACATCGGCAGTCAATTCGGGCGCTACCATTTCTGTTGGTGCGGCGACTGCTGCTGCTGGCGCTGTCAACGTCTCTTACACTGAGACTGCCTCGGACTCTGCGCTCGACAATTCTGGCATCACTGGTGCTGGTATTTCCGTAACGGGTGGTACTTCCGTCGTTGTGAATAGCCTTGTGTCTGCAGGCACTGCTGATAACGTTGGTGATATTTTCACCGCTGGTGCAGTTCAGGTGAATGGCACTGCCGGCACCACCTCTGTGACCGTCAATCAGTCTGCTGCTACCGAACTCTACAATGGTACGTCGCAGAAGAATATCAAGGTCACCAACGGTGCAGTGACCATTGTTGACGGCAACGCTGCTACCGCTGCCGACACCATCAAGACCGTTACTCTCGAGAACTTCGGTCTCGCGACCATCACCTCGACGGCTCTGGATACCTTGAACCTCAAGGGTGGCGCCTCGGCTACCACTGCCAGCGGTAACCTTGACCTGATCAAGTCTGCGGCTGACACCACCACTGCTGTCACCACCCTGAACGTTAACTCTGCGGGCGGCTTCATCGGTTCGCTCGGTGTTGCTGGCACCAGCACTCAGGCAGCCGGCTTCACTGCTGTGAACATTGCTTCTGCTGCTGACACGACCTTCGCGAACGCTGCCCTCGCTGGCAACAAGACCCTGACCGTTAGCGGTTCTGGCGTGACCACCTTCACCGCTCTCACTGCAGCGAACAACGCTGCCCTGACCAGCATTGTGTCCACCGGTGGTGGTCTCAAGATTGGTACCGAGCTGGCGAACAACGTCTCCTTCACCGGTGGTGCTGGTAACGACGAAATCGCTGTCGGCGCGACGACCAAGGCCATCAACATGGGCGCTGGTAATGACGTTGTGACCGTCAGCACCACCGTTCTGGGCGCTGGTGGTTCCATCAATGGCGGTGACGGCATTGATACGCTGGTTGCCAACGTCAATGGCTCTGCCTTTGTTGGTCTGCCTGGCTTCTCTGGGTTCGAAGTTCTGCGTGTTGCTGGTGCCGCTGCACTGGGTACTCACAACGCTGTTGGCTTCACCGCACTTGAAGTTGGTGCTGTTGCCGGCAATACGACGTTTACCAACGTCGCCGCTGGTATTGGCCTGACCCAGCTTGCCAGCTTTGGTGGCGGTTCTGACGTTGTTGTTACTCTGGCCGATGCCACCGGTACCAACGACACCTTCAACCTGACCCTGAAGTCTGCTGGTGCCATCGGTGCCGCTGGTGAAACCATCACCATCAACGGTGTTGAAAACATCAACATCACCTCGACGGACACGGACACCACCGCACACCAGAACACCGTCGCTTTGATTGCAGACGCAGCAAAGTCGATCGTTGTTTCTGGCAACGCTGGTGTTGCCTTTGTCAACGCTCCGGCCACTGTGACGTCGTTCGACGCAACTGGTGTCGTGGTCGGTAAGGCCACCGACAATGGTGTGACTTTCACCTCCACCAACGCCACTGTCGCTGAAAACGTGTCCATCAAGGGCTCGAACGGCGTCGACATTCTGTCTGGTTCCGCTACCGCAAACGACACCATCTACGGTGGTGCTGGCAACGATACGCTGATCTACACCGGCGGTACCGACTTCCTGTATGGTGAAGCTGGCAATGACACGTTCGATGTCAACGCTGTTGGCACCAAGACCTCTTACCTGACCATCGGCGACGCCGTTAAGGACGATAAGATCGATCTGGCCGGTGCATCTGTTGGTACCATTCAGAATGGTGCGCTTGGCGCTAAGGTGACGCTTGGTGCTGCTGCGACTTTCGACCAGTACTTGGACGAGGCAGCAAAGACCATCATTGTCGATCTCGACGATGCCGATGCTGATGGCAACGTCGCAACCGGCATTGACGCTGTTGTGAAGTGGTTCCAGTTTGGTGGTGATACCTTTGTGGTTGTCGATAATAGCATCGCTACAAGCTTCCAGAGCGGCACGGACAGCGTAATTAAGCTGACGGGGCTTCTCGATCTGAGCACTTCTGCCTTCGCTGGGGAAGTTCTCACAATCGCCTAATTACTTTAGAGCGCCCGCATTTGCGGGCGCTCTTCAATCGCCTTTAGGACCTCTGCAATCATCTTGCAGAGGTCTTTTCATATGAACCAACCAGCACCAAAAGGTGGTCCTGCAATCAGGTTTCTGCTAGGCACGTGATAAATTGGCTTGGACAGTCGTTTAAGTAAGGGTCTGCCGTGACAGCGCGAATTGAAATACTGCGAGCTTCTATTCATGGAAAAAGTGGCTGGAGACAGCCGGCAGGATATGGGCATGCCGCCTCAATAACGTCTGTCGCCATTGCGGCGCAGGAAATCGGACAGGTGGCCGTGAGCTTGCCATTTGGCTTTTTGGCTGGAGACGCTGCGGGACCTGTCGCAATTCTTGGCTTTGACGAAAATGCAAATCTTTTCGTTGCTCAAGATGGTCGCTGGCTTGGAAGATACGTCCCAATTGTGTTCCGGACCTATCCCTTCAAGCTTATGGCCTTGGACAGCGGTGAGTTCGCCCTCGGCATTGATGCGGCTAGCGGCCTTATTTGTAATGCCGCTTCTGGGACGCCATTCTTCAATAACGAAGGAAATGCGACCGAGCAGGTTCAGGCAGTTTTACGCCTTCTGATGGAAACACGGCGGGGCATAGAAACTGGCGCTGCGGCTAGCCGTCGTCTATTCGAGCTAGACCTGCTCGAGCCGTGGCCCTTGAAAGTACAGCGCGAGAATGGTGAAACCGCTGTAGAAGGGCTTTTTCGGGTTAATGAGGCGAAGCTAAACAGCATGGATGATGCCGGTTTCCTGGAAGCCCGCAAGGGAGGGCTATTGGCATTGGCATATGCTCAACTTCTCTCAATGGGCAACCTTGGACAGTTTTCGGACTTGGCGAGAATACGAGCTAGCCATCAAAAACAGCAGGAACAAGTGAAATCAATGTTCCACGATACCGCGCAAGACGAGCAACTCGACTGGGATGCCATCCTGAAAAATGACTGAATGAGCGCATATGAACATTCATTCATATTCCGTTCATATCGCGGCAGGGCTTGTGTTCAAAATGAGGCAAGAGACTTTTGACTGATTCGGTGCCGATTCTGCCTGTTTCCGGGCTTACCATTGCCTATAGCGCTGTCGAGGATCGGCTGGTTCTCTGGCTGCGGGGGCAGGATCAGGTCGTGCCGCTGCTGTTCACGCGCCGGCTTTCTGCCTTGTTGATCAATGGTTTGGCTGGCATCCTTGCCCGCTCCAGCCCCGCCGCCGCCCAGGCGCCGGCCGCTTTGCGCGATGATGTCATCCTCATGGAACATCAGGGCGCCATGGCCCAATCCGCCGCGCCCACCCCCGATCTCGCGCCTCCCGCGCCGACTGAGGCCACCGCCGCCCCCATGCTGGTCGAAACGGTGAATATCACCACCAACCCCATGGATTTCCAGCTGATTTTCCGTCCCCCCGGCGGCGGCGGCCTCGCCATAAAACTCTCCCGCGCCGACCTCCACCGCGTCCTAGAACTCCTCCGCCGCTACACCCAGGAAGCCGATTGGGCCCTCCCCACCCAACCCGGCTGGCTCACCACCCAGGTCACGGTGAATTAGCTAACCCCTTGCCGCCAAATCCTTTTTGGCGGCAGTCAGCCCCCAGTCCAGCGCCGCGTCAGCCTGTTTTTCGTCCGCCGCTTCTACATAGCACCGCAATTCCGGCGCATTGCCCGATGGCCGGTAGTGGATCATGGCGCCATCATTAAGCCAAAATTGCAATCCGTCGATTTCGGCGAAACGCTCGATAACACGGGGATAGAAATATTTCTCCGCCCAGCCGCGATCCCGCAAGTCCTTGAGCAGGCTCGCACTTTTCTCCTGCGCCACATCCTCTAACCGCCCTGCCACTGCCGCCCGCAGCGGCAGTGCGTCGACCACCTCGGCCACCGACCGCCCCTCCCGCGCCGCCATCCCGAACGCCCCCAGCAGGGGCAGAACGGCGTCCCGGGTCATCAGGGCGGAAAGGCCATTTCCGACAGAGACTTGGCTCCCAAGCAATGTGCCGCCATTGGCTTCGAAGCCGATGACTGCATTGCCGCCCTCAGCCAGCGCCTTTTCCATCTCGGCAATCACATAAGGTGACCCCACCCGCGTCCGGCGAACGGCCTGGAAGAAGCCGGTGGCCTCGATGGCATTGTTGGATGTGACTGGCGTAACCACTTGATAAGACTGGATAAACTGCGCCGCCAGCAGCCCCAGAACATCGCCGCGCACAAAGCGTTTCTGCCCATCCATGAGCAGGGGCCGGTCCGCATCGCCGTCTGCCGAGATAATCGCATCGAGCTGATTTTCATCGATCCATCCCGCCAATGGGGCAAATACCGCATCCGAGAACGCCTCGGTATCCACCGCCACAAACCCCTCCACCCGCCCCAACCGCACGACCTCGGCACCATAACCCGAAAAGATCTCGGCGAGGATATCGCGGATAACCGTGGAATGTTCATAGACACCAATGCGTTGCCCCTTGAGCGCATCGGCTGCGAGCACGCCGCGATAGCGCGCGACATAGCGGGTGCGTGCGGCCTCCGCTTCATCCGCGACGGGTTCGCTATAATTGCCTGCCGGCGCCGCCTCGCGCAGCGCCGCCACGATCCCGGCCTCGTCGGCTTTGCTGATTTCGCCCGATTTCCGGTAGAATTTCAAACCGTTGCGATCCGCCGGAATGTGGCTGCCCGTCACCATGATGCTGGGCGCGCCAGCGCTCATCGCATGCAGGGCCAGAGCAGGCGTGGGGATGGTACCGCAGGAAATGGCCGGCACACCCATTTCTGCTGCAGCAGCAGCGCAGTCGGCAATGATCCCTTGCGTGCTGGCACGGTAGTCGCCGGCCAGATATAGCGCTGGCACGGCCTCGCCCAAACCCTGCAGATAGGTGATGAAAGCCGTCGTGTAGCGACGCGCTTCGGCGCCCTGGAGGTCAACGGCCAGGCCGCGCAGGCCGCTGGTGCCAAATTTGAGGCTGTTGGTCATGGCGTCTTCGATCCCTGTGTTGCCAAGGCACTAAAGCAAGGCAACCGTGTTGAAAACAGGGTTTCGACTCCAGACGGCTAGCGATTATTGCCAATGAGGCGAGAGCGGATTGCCGTGCTGAGATTGTCGAAGATGAACACCACCAGCAGGATCAGCAATACCATATACGCCACCTTGTCCCAGTCGGCATTGGTGCCCATGGCCTCGAGCAGTTTTAGCCCGATGCCGCCCGCGCCGACCGCGCCGATGACCGTGGCAGAACGGATGTTGCTTTCCCAGAAGTAGAGGGATTGCGAAACGAAAACGGGCAGCACCTGGGGAACGACACCATAGCGGTTGACCGCGGCTGGGCTTGCGCCCACCGATTTCATGCCTTCACGTTGCTTGTCATCGACGTTCTCCAGCGCTTCCGCATAGACCTTGCCAAGGGCGCCGCTGTCGGTGAAGAAAATCGCGGCAATGCCAGGGATCGGTCCGGGGCCGAAGCCGCGGGTGAAAAACAGCGCCCAGATAAGCATGTCCACCGAGCGCAGGAAGTCGAAGAAGCGCTTCATCAGCCAGTTGGCGGGGCGGCTGGCGGTGATGTTGCGTGCGGCCAGGAAGGCCAGTGGGAAGGCAAAGACGGTGGCGAGCAGCGTGCCGACGAAAGCCATGACCAGCGTCTGCATGAGCTTGGATAGGATATCTGCATGTTGCCAGGTCTGGTTGCCCATGAACTGCTCATAGACGAGTTGCACATTGGGTGTGCCGGTGACCAGCTGTTCGCCTGAGAAAATCAAGCCGATGGTGGAGATGAGGTCACGCCCCCAGAGCGGGGAGCGCGGGTCGTAAAGAAAATTGGCCCATCCCAGGAAGCGTCGCTGCACATAGACTTGGTTGTTACGGATCTCCGCCTGCCCCTCGAAGCCAAAGTCCACGGTGACCTTTTGCCGGTCCTGCACAATAGCGGCCGGCGCCCCTTCTGGCGCCAATGCGCCGTCGGCGGTGATCGCCACCTGCCAGACCTTGCCCTCGAGAAGGACGTCGACTTCCTGTGGTGTGACTTCGAGGCGGTCGGTCGCTCCAAAGGTAACGGTCATCCCGCCATCGGCGCGTGGCGTCAGCCAGTCGATTTCTGCGTTGGCGGGATATTGACCGCGGCTAGACCATTGCGCCGTAACCTCACCGTTCTCGCCGAAGCGCAGCCGTGGTTGGGCGCGCCAGCTATACCAGTCCTGCAGATAGATAGCGGCGCGATCCCACTTGCCGTTTTGGAGTGCCGGGCCGACATTGAAAAACATCCAGGCGAAGGCCAGGTAGAGCAGTGCCGCAACGATACCGATCAACAGCCCATAGCGTCTGATGGCCGACCTGTTGAACACTTCGGGAAACTTGGTCTCTAGCCGCTTGCGCTCGGCAGTGCTGATGGCGCTCATGCGGCGGCCCTTCCCAATTCGAATCCCTGATTGTCGACAAGTCGCCGGCGCAGCCATCCGGAGAATTGGTCGATGGCAATGATGGTGATCAGCAGAAGAATGATGATGGCATAGGTTTGGGCGGCATAATCGCGCCCGATGGAAAGCCGGAACACTTCGCCAATACCGCCACCGCCCACGGCGCCGATGATGGTGGAGGCGCGCACATTGATTTCGAGCCGCAGCAGCGTGTAGCTGACGAAATTGGGCATCACCTGTGGGACGATGGCGTAGCGCACGCGTTCGAGCCAGGTTGCGCCGACCGATTTGAGGCCTTCATCGGGCTTCATGTCGACATTCTCGACCACCTCGAAGAACAGCTTTCCGAGCGCGCCGATCGTGTGCAGGGCGATGGCAGCGATGGCGGCGATCGGTCCGATGGACAGTATGGCGGTGAGCAACCCCGCGATGACGATTTCGGGAAAGGCGCGCATCACTTCCATGATGCGGCGCACACTCCAGCGCACGGCACGCGCGCCAACCAGATTGGTGGCAGCAAAGAAGCAAAGCAGGAAAGCAATCGCGCCGCCGATAATGGTCGCGACGATGGCGATATTGACCGTCACCACCAGCTGATAAATGAAATAGGGAATATAGAGCGTATCGGTCAGATAGACGCGGTTGGCGGTGTAGTCATATTTCTGTGAGCCATCGAGATAGGGCGATGGCAGATCGAACATGGCGCGCACAATTTCGAGCGGATCGCGCGGCAAGAAAGTCTTGATGAAGTCGAACATATAGGGCAGACGCTCGATGAATTTGCCCGAGTTCTGTGCATTCGCGAAAGCCATGGCGGCGGCAAGTGCGGCAATCAGCCCAACGACGATGACTAGGCTGTAGATGCGGCGGTTGAACACCTGTGCGCGATAGTGGCGCAGCACGGTTTCACCAGCGGGTGACAGCCCGGGCAGATTTTGGGAGATGTCGGCCATGGGCAGTGCGTCTCCAACGGATGGATGCCACCGGAAAAGAATGGTGGCGGTGATCGAGCACCGCCACCGCAGAATTGGACTTAGCCGCCGATCACCGACTTACGGGCATCGATGATGGTCTGGTAGAAGCTCGGATCGACTTCGATGTAGTCGGTATTGGCGCCCTGGGTATATGCCTGGAAGCAGGCCAGGTCGGTCTTGGGCAGCTGCTTGAAATAGTCTTCGACCTTGGTCTTGAGCTCGGCCGGCAGCTTGTTGGAGACCATTAGCGGGCCGTTCGGGATCAGCGGCGAGCGCCACACTTCCACGATATCGTCCATATCCAGATTGCCCTTGGCGACCATCTGGTGAAGATTGCCACCGGAATAACCCTCGGCCCATTCGCCAACACCGGAACCGAAAGTGGTGCCGGCATCGAACTGGCCGTCGAGAACCGCGAGAACCAGGTTCTCATGGCCGCCGCCGAAGCCGGTTTCAGCGAAGTACTGGTCGATCGGCATGCCGAGTTCTGCCGGCAGGGCCACGTTGGGGATGAGGTAGCCAGAGGTGGAGTCGGGATCGGCGAAGCCAAGCTTCTTGCCCTTGAGATCAGCAAGCGTCTTGATGCCGCTATCGGCGCGGGCCACCATGAGCGTGTAATAGCCGCTCGAACCGTCGGAACCGGTATAGGTGAGGATCGGGTCGACGGCCTCGGGGTCCTTCAGATAGATCGAGGCATAGGACGATGCTCCCATGGAGGCGATGTCGATGGTGCCGCCGAGCAGGCCCTGGATAACGCCGTTATAGTCCGGCGAGGGGAAGATCTGCACTTCGGCAATGCCGGTCGCGGCCTTCAGGCCATCGGCGACGCACTGGGTGTTGCGGATCTGGTCGGCTTCGTTTTCCGAGCCATCCAGACCAATGCGCAGGACCGACACGTCCTGGGCAAAGGCGGCGGTGGACAGGGTAAGGGCCACGGTGGCCAGGAGCAGTTTGCGGATCACGGGAAGTCTCCTTTGGTGACGCGTGAGAGATCGGCAACCGGCTTGCCGGCTGCGGAACGGGGTTAAATCAGGGGGCCTGCTGCGCATTGGTTGGCGTGCGGGGCAGGCGAGGGGCGCTGAGCGGCGCCAGCGATGTCGACGTCATCGCTTCCGAGAAAGCCTCCTTGAGGCCGTCGGCGCCGTATATGGCGCGCGCCACATCGGTGGTCAGTTCGTCGGGGGTGCCGTCGAACACCACACGACCGGCGCTCATGCCGATGATGCGCTGGCAATAAGCGCGAGCGGTATCGAGCGTGTGCAGATTGGTGATGACGGTGATGCCTTCGGCATTGATGTCGCGCAGGCTGTCCATGACGATCTGGGCATTGCGCGGATCAAGGCTGGCAATAGGCTCGTCGGCCAGGATCAGTTTGGGCTTCTGCATCAGCGCCCTGGCGATGGTGACACGCTGCTGCTGGCCGCCGGAAAGCGTCTGCGCCCACTGCGTGGCAGTCTGTGCGATATCGAGCCGCTCCAAGGCCTTGAGGGCCTCATATTGCTCGTCTGCCGAAAAGATCTGCAGCAGGTTGAGCAGGGGATTGCGGCCATTGAGGCGGCCGAGCATGACATTGGTGATCACGTCGAGGCGCGGCACCAGGTTGAACTGCTGAAAAATCATGGCGCAGTCGCGCTGCCAATTGCGCAGTGCCTGGCCACGCAGGCTGGATACCTCCAGGCCATCGAAATCGATGATGCCCGAAGACACGTCGTTGAGCCGGTTGATCATCCTCAGAAGGGTGGATTTGCCGGCCCCCGAGCGACCGATAATGCCCACCATTTGTCCGTCGGCGATCTCCAGGTTCACATTGTCGACGGCGGTCTTGTCGCCGAAGCGTCTGGTTACCTTTGAGATCCGGAGCATTGGGCAGGTCCCTGCTGTTCAAGCCGGATGCCTGCCTAGGGGCTGGGTATGAAACGGGCGTGTCGGATGGGTGACGATCCGATGACAGCAAAGTCTAGCGTGCCGCGAGGCCACGCAATGTGGTCACCAAGGCCATCCCCGCCATTTCGAGAGATCCGGAATTGTCGATCTTGACCAGATCGTTTTCCTCGGCTTGCCAGGCGTCGAGACGGGCCAGCCGCAGCGCAATGCTGGCGTCATCTTCCCGGCCGCGCGAGCGCAGGCGTTGCTCGACAATGGCCCGCGGCGCTGTAATGGCGATAGGCAAGGTCCGCGGAAAGCGTTCGCGCGCCGCCGCGATCATGCCGCGCGAAAGATTGGCGACGACCACCTTGCCGGCATCCACCGCAGCCGACGCCGACATCGGTATGCCATAATGCAGGCCATGTGCCGGCCAATGCAGGCAGAACGCGTCGTTCTCCACCAGCCGCGTGAACTCTTTTTCGGTCACACCGATAAAGTCTTCGCCGCCCGCCGTTGTCGGGCGCGTCACGGTTCTGCGCACAAAGACCATATCGGCGTCATTGCGCAGCTCAGTGGCCGCATAGGCAAGCACGCTGTCCTTGCCCACCCCGCTTGGTCCGACCACAGGCACAAAGACGCCTGCAGTCGCGCTGCTTGGTATCGATGAATTTCGGTAAGCATAAGTCATTTATGGGCAGGGATAGCGACGCCATGTGACAGGAAAGCGACGTGTTTTCGACCGCGGCGTAACCGATCCGTAAGCCGCTCGAAGTATGTTGGGGCAATTACGGATGGCGGATTGCGAACGTGTACCCAGTAATGGAATTTTTCTTCCGCGGCCATGACTTGCGCTTTGTGGTGCTGGCCGCTGTGATCTGCCTGATCTCCGCCTATGCCTGTGTGACGCTTGCGCGCCATGCTGCGCGTGTCGCCGGACAGCTGCGCATGCTGTGGTGTGCGGTCTCGGCCCTGGTCGTGGGGTTCGGTATCTGGGCCACCCATTTCATCGCCATGCTGGCCTTCCGGCCCGGCTTCGAGCTCAGCTATGACCTGGGTCTCACCGCAGTCTCGCTGCTGATCGCCGTGATCATCTGCGGTGGCGGTCTGGCACTTGCTATCCATGGCGATGGTCGCAGGGATCATCTTCTCGGCGGTGCCGTCGTCGGTGTCGGCATTTCGGCTATGCACTATGTCGGCATCGCTGCGCTGTTGCTCGGCGGCTCCATGCAGTGGAGCAACGGTCTGATCGGCCTTTCCATCCTGGCCGGCATCGCCTTCTCTGCTGCAGCGCTGGCCAGCGCCATGGGCGGTGGGCGTAATCGTGTCATCGGCGGAGCGGCGCTGTTGACGCTGGCGATCTGCTCCATGCACTTCACCGCCATGGGCGCGGCCGATTTTTCGCTCTGCTTCCCGTTCATGAATGTTGAGCACCAGATTGACAGCACGCTGATGTCCATCGCGGTGGCGCTGATATCGCTGATCATCTTGACCGCAGCTTTTGGCGGTTTGCTGCTCGATGAGGCTGACCGACGGCGGACGATGCGGGAGCAGCGGCGCCAGCTGGAAGATGCGGAACGCTTGGCGGAAGTCTCCAATAAGCTCACGCTGGCGCTCGCCCATATGGGGCAGGGCTTGGTGCTTTTCGGCAGCGACGCGCGCGTGCAATTGCATAATGAGCGTGTCATGCAGATGCTGGATCTGCCGTCCCATATCGAGCTTAAGGGCATGCATCTTGACGCCATCTGCCGCATGCTTTTGCGCGATGGCAAGGATCAGGACGATATCGAGAGCAGAGGTTGCCAACTGGCAAAGCAACATCTGGACATGGTCAAGCATGGCGGCGGCGAATCGGTGGAAACCGTCAACGGCTCTCGCTCTATCCGGGTTCGCCACTCGCTCGTGGGCGACGGGTCTTGGGTGACCACAATCGAGGACATCTCCGAGCGTGTCCGCAGCGAGGCCGCAATCGCCCACCTAGCGCAGCACGACGCCTTGACCGGTCTGCCCAACCGCATGCGCTTCGATCAGATATTTGAAGAGCAATTGTCGGAGTCCCATCGGGGCGACACGAAACTGGCGCTGATCGCGATCGACCTCGATCGTTTCAAGGAGATCAACGATTCCTATGGACATTCCATGGGCGATGCCGTCTTGCGCACACTGGCGGAGCGGCTGACGGCCAATCTTGCGCCAGGCGAGGTCATTGCGCGCCTCGGCGGCGACGAATTTGCTGCCCTCAAGAGCTTCACCAAAATGGACGGCCTGCGCGAATTCCTGCACCGGCTGGAAAAGGCGATCTTTGCAAAAGTCGTCCATGACGACGTCGCAATGGTGACCTCTGGCAGTATTGGTGTTGCCATTTACCCGCAGGACGGCACCGATCGGTCCAAGCTGCTCAACAATGCCGATCTCGCCATGTATCGCGCCAAGGCGGAGTTCGATCAGCGCATCTGCTACTATGAGCGGGAAATGGACGAGCAGGCGCGCCAGCGCCGTGCCATGGCCCGCGATCTGTGGACGGCGGTGGAGGAAAACGCCTTCACGCTGGCCTATCAGGTGCAAAAGTCGATCTCCAGCGGACACATTACAGGGTACGAAGTGTTGTTGCGCTGGGATCGGCCGGGTTTCGGCCCGGTCTCTCCGGCGGAGTTCATTCCGGTGGCAGAGGAATGCGGCGCCATCTATGCCATCGGGGCTTGGGTGCTGAAGACGGCATGCGAGGACGCGGCAACCTGGCCGGAGCCCTACAAGATCGCCGTCAATGTCTCCGGGCTGCAACTGGCGCAGTTCGAGCTCGTCGACATGGTCAAGATGGTGCTCATGCAATCCGGCCTGGCGCCGGGGCGTTTGGAACTTGAGGTGACCGAGACGGCGATTATTGCCGACAAGAAGCGCGCCTTGGCCATATTGAGCCAGATTCGGTCGCTGGGCGTGCAGATCGCCATTGACGACTTTGGTACCGGCTATTCGTCGCTCGAGACGCTGCGCAGCTTCCCGTTCGACAAGATCAAGCTGGACCGCTCATTCATGAGCGAGGTGGAAACCAACGAGCAATCCAAGGCCATCGTACGCGCTATTCTCGCGCTTGGCCGTAGTCTGCGCGTGCCGGTGCTGGCCGAGGGCGTGGAGACCCGCGCCCAGCTCGATGTGCTGCGCGATGAGGGCTGTAACGAGGCTCAGGGTTTCCTGCTGGGGCGTCCCGGACGTATCGATTGGGCCGATATGCTGGAGCTGCCCCTGCGGGCCTGACAATTGCGTTGGGAAGCGCCTTAGCGCCGGTCTCGGAACCGGCGCTGGTAGTCGGGGTCATAGAGGGCGCTTTCGCGGAAATCGCTGACGTCCAGGCCCTTGCCGACGAAGATGATTGCCGTGCGCTCAACCGGGTTTTCGGCGAAGCGCTCGGCGATGTCGCCCAGCGTACCGCGCAGGATCATCTGCTCTGGCCAACTGGCATGGGCCACGATGGCGACGGGACAGTCGGCGCCATAGAGCGGGGTCAGTTCCGCCACGACCCTGTCGAGTGCATGGATTGCCAGATGAATGGCCAGCGTCGCCCCGGTGGCGCCGAATCCCGCCAGTGTTTCGCCTTCGGGCATTGGCGAGGCGCGCCCGGAGAGGCGGGTCAGAACCAGGCTTTGCGCTAGACCAGGTATGGTCATTTCCTGCCCGAGCGCGGCTGCTGCCGCGGCGAAAGCCGGCACGCCGGGGGTCAGGGTATAGTCGATCCCAAGTCGGTTGAGGCGCCGGATTTGTTCCGCCACTGCGCTCCAGACCGAAAGGTCGCCGGAATGCAGCCGCGCCACGTCTTTGCCTTCGGCGCTGGCCCGGACATATTCGGTCTCGATTTCATCGAGCGACATTGGCGCGGTGTCGACGAGGCGCGCACCGGGAGGACACCAATCCAGCATGGCACGCGGCACGATGGAGCCGGCGTAAAGGCAAATGTCGCAGCGGGCAAGCAGGTCGCGTCCACGCACGGTGATGAGATCGGCAGCGCCGGGGCCGGCGCCGATGAAATGAATGGTCATGGCTTGGTCCAGCGCAGTTGTGTCACCGGCATGGCCGGCCGCCAGCCCGTCATGTTGCCCACCTCAGCGGCGCGCGACACGGCGATGCGGGTGAGTTCGCCCCCATGCTCGGCGTGAAAGGCAAGGAGCATCTGTTCCATCTCGAGCGTCACCGCATTGGCCACCAGCCGGCCACTGGGGCGGAGCGCGGCCTGCGCCGCAGCAAGGACACCGTCCTTGGAGCCGCCGCCCCCCACGAAAATGGCATGGGGTGGTGCCAGGCCGTCGAGCGCCGCTGGCGCAAATCCCTCGACCACTTGCAGTTCAGGTACACCGAACGCCTTGGCATTGCGGGTAATCTGGGCTGCCCGATCCGTCCGCGCTTCGATGGCAATACTGCGCAGGCTCGGATCGGACAGCATCCACTCGACACTGACTGAGCCGGAACCGGCGCCAATATCCCACAACACTTCGTGCCGTCGCGGCGCCAGTGCCGCCAGAGTCAGGGCGCGGATATCCCGCTTGGTGATCTGCCCGTCATGCTCGAACAGGTCGTCGTCAATTCCTGGCGTCAGCGGCAGGATACGCGCGCCGGGCAGTGGAACCACTGTGACTGCGCAGATATTGAGCGGGTCGATATCGTCGAGAGCGAAGAACTCGGCCATTTGCGAGCGCACACGCTCGCGCAGTCCGCCCATCGCTTCAAGCACAGTGATGATCGAGCGTCCAAAGCCCGCCCGGGTGAGCAGCGCCGCCAGCCTTGCCGGTCCGCTCTGGTCAGAGGTCAGCGCCAGGATGCGTGCCGCCGGATGCAGAAACGGCAGAATGTGTTCCTCTGCGCGCCCATGGAGCGAGAGGCTGACCACGTCCTGCAGCGGCCAGCCGAGCCGTGCAGCCGCCAGGCTGAAACTCGAAGGATGCGGGAGAACACGCATCTGCGCCGGATCGACCTGTCGTGACAGGGTAGCGCCCACGCCGTAGTGGAATGGATCGCCGGAGGCCAGAACGCAGACGGTGTGGCCTTTGGCGGCAAGGATCGCCTCGACGGATCGAGAGAATGGCGACAGCCACGCGTGTGTTGCCCCCGAGATCGCCTCGGCAGCCAGCTCGAGATGTCGGCTGCCGCCAAAGACCAGCTCGGCGCCTTGGATGGCAGCACGCGCGGCGGGCGACAGGCCCTCGAGCCCATCCTCGCCAATGCCGACTATTGTGAGCCAGGCATCACTCACATCCCCACTCCACGTGGGGAATAAACCAGCGGATCGCGCCCGGGACGCTCAATAACGCGGGTCTCCGCCGACCCGATGATGACACAGGTCGCCATGTCGGCATGCTGATGCTCGGCTTCGCCAAGAGGCACCACGGCGAAGCGCTCGTCCGGCCGCCCGATGGCCCGGCCAAAGATCACTGGGGTCGTCACGGGTAATATCTCGCGCAGGATCTTGAAGGCGGTCGACAGTTGCCAGGGCCGCGCCTTGGATATGGGGTTGTAGAGCGCCGTCACCAGCCCGGCATCGGCCACCGCGCGCAGGCGCCGCTCAATGACATCCCAGGGCTTGAGATTGTCGGAGAGGGAAATCGCGCAGAAATCATGCCCCAGCGGCGCTCCTGCGCGGGCTGCAACCGCCAGCATCGCAGTTACGCCGGGCAGCACGGCGATGTCGAGCCGCCGCCACGTCTCGGGACCGGTTTCCACGGCCTCGCAGATCGCCGCTGCCATGGCGAAGACACCAGGGTCGCCCCCGGAGACGACGCAGACCGAGGCTCCGCCGGCGGCCGCATTGAGCGCGGCTCGGGCGCGGTCAATCTCCTCGCGATTGTCCGAGGCCATGCGCTTCTGGTCGGGCCGCAGGTCGAGCCGGTCGAGATAGGGGCCATAGCCGAAGAACATCTCGGCCGCGGTGATCGCCGCGAGTGTTTCGGGCGTGGTCTGGCCGGGATTGCCCGGGCCGGTGCCGACGACGACGAGCTTGCCGGTCATGGGCGTTCGCTCCAGCCGGCGACGAGCAGCAGCGAAAAATAGGGCGCCGTATCATCGGGCTTGTCTGCGAGACGGACAGACTGGCCATTGGCCATGGTGCCGCGCTCGACATAGACGGCGTCAGCGAGCCGGTTGGCGGCGGCAAGTGCACGGCGGACCTTTGGCAGATTGCGGCCCAGCTTCATGATCACCGCACCATCGCTATCCTCAAGTCGGCGCACGAGCTCCGCTTCGTCAAGCGTGCCGGGCAAAACCGTCAGCACCTCGTCACCCTGCACCAGCGGCAGGCCGGCGCTCGACCAGCAGCCGGACATGGCGGTGATCCCCGGTATGACCTCTGTGGGATAATGCGGTGCCAGGCGGACATGCAGGTGCATGTAGCTGCCATAGAAGAGCGGATCGCCTTCACTCAGCACGGCGACGCTGCGACCGGCATCGAGATGGACTGCGATACGGGCGGCCGCCTCGGCGTAAAAGTCGCCGATTTGCTGCCGATAGTCGGCGTGATGGCGATGAATCTCGGTGGTCACCGGATAATCCAGTGCCTCTTCGACCTGGCCCGGCCGCATATGCTCAGCCACGATGGCGCGCGCATTGCTGGAATTGCCCCGCTTGGCAAAGAAGGCAACCACGTCGGCGCCGGCAATGATGCGCGCCGCCTTGAGGGTCAGCAGTTCCGGGTCGCCGGGACCAGTGCCGACGCCATAGAGATGCCCGCTCACAGCCCTGGCCTCGCCAATGCATTGAGACAAGCCGAAGTCATGGCGCTGCCGCCAAGCCGGCCGCGCACGATGGCGAAGGGGACGCCATAACTGTTTTCGGCCAGCGCATCCTTTGACTCCGACGCCCCGACGAAGCCGACAGGCATGCCGATAATGGCCGCCGGTTTGGGCGCGCCGTCGCGCAGCATTTCGAGCAGGTGAAAGAGGGCCGTGGGCGCATTGCCGATGGCAACAACTGCCCCGGCGAGCCTGTCGCGCCACAGGTCGAGTGCTGCCGCCGAGCGCGTGGTGCCCAACCGGCCCGCCAGTTCCGGTGTTTGTGGGTCGCGCAGCGTGCAGATGACGGCATTGTCGGCGGGCAGGCGGGCGGCGGTGATCCCGCGCGCCACCATCTCCGCGTCGCAGAATACTGGGGCGCCAGCTCTCAGCGCTTCGCGCGCGGTGGTCACGAAACCGGGGCCGAAAACGAAGTGCTGCGCCGCCTCCACCATGCCGGCCGCATGGATCATGCGCACGGCCAGTTCTGCTTCGTCTTCGGAAAAGGCAGACAGGTCAGCCTCGGCACGAATGATCGCGAAAGACCGGCGATAAATGGCGTCGCCGTCCTTTATGTAGTCGTATTCCGTCATTGGTCTTCCCGAGCCAGCAGTGCTTCCAGGGAGAATGCAATGCCGCTTTCGTTCACAATTCGATCAGGCGTATCGCTTGCGCGGCCGCCGATGACAAGACCAATGCCCTGCGGCACGCCGACCATGGTCATGTCGGCGCGCTGCGGATGTGCACAGCCCTTGCTGCATCCAGAGACATGCAAATGCTGGCCCATCGGCATTTTTTCCGCCAGCGCCGCGCCAATGGCCCGTGCATCGATGAGGCCAGAGGCGCATCCGCGATTGCCGATACAGGCGCTGACCCGCAGTCGCGGATCATCAGGCTGGGTGATGAATCCGAGCGCCGCCGCCTCAATCACAAGCGCTTTGTTTGCTGCGTCGAGCAGCAGCCCATGCCGGGGCGCCAGGCTGATGCATGGCGTTTCGTGCAAAATGGCAGCATCGGCCAAGGCGATCACAGTATCGCCCTGCATGGCGGCGAAGGGCAGGGCGATGCCATATCCCGCGCCGTCGCGCAGGGCATAGGGGCCAATAAGAGCTTCAGCCTCGTCTCGACGACCCTCCTCCCTAGTCGGAAAGAGATCGGTGGCGCGCGCTGCTGGGCCCAACGCCGCAAGCGCAGAAAGCAGTGCAAGGCTGGCAGCAACGGCGCCGGAAGCAGTCATAGTTTGGGGCGATCCGCCGCCCATGGAGACACTCCAGCAATCGCGGTCCTCGGCCACCAGGCGAATGTCGGCCTTGAGGGCCGCGAGAGATATCTGGCCGCCGCCGTCGACAACCACCGAAACCTTGGGGCCCAGTTGGGCAGCAATGGTGCGCGTCCCCTCGACTAACGCTTGGGCGAACAGGCGGGGATCGGCGCGCTCGGTGGGATCAGCGCCGGCAAGCGGAGAGAGGTCAATGACGAGGCCTGACTCCAGTGCAACCAGCCCTGAAACGGCTTCGGCGAAATGGCGCGCGCTGGCATCGCTTAGTCCGCGCACCTGAAGATTGCCGCGGGCCGAGACCTCCAACAGGCCATTGCCATGGTTAAGCGCCAGCGCTGCAATCTCTCGCAACTGCCGGGGCGTGAGGCGGCGTTGCGCAACCCGGATGCGGGCCAAAAGGCCATCGCCGGTTCGCATCGGTGCCGTCAGCGTCGGGCAGGCGCCGCGTCGGCGCGCGCTCGCCCCCACAATCGCTGTTATCGCCTCGTTCACGTGCACTTGTCCCGATCTTTCCCGGCCAGCTTTAGCAGTCCTTGCTCGGTGCGGCTATGCCGGCTTGCGCAACAGATAGGTGTCCATGATCCACCCATGGCGGGCGCGGGCAGTCTGGCGGGTGGCGACGATATCCTCGGTGACGTCGCCCAGCCGCCCAGCTATCAGAATCTGGTCAGGCGATCCGAGATAGGCGCCCCAGAAAATCTCCAGATCGGGATCGGCCTGCAGGAAGGCCAACTGGCCGTCGAGCATGACCACTGTGTCTTCATGCACCGTGCCAAGCCTGCGGCCGGTGGTGATCACGACCGGTTCGCCAATGCGGTTGAGCGGAATTCCATGCGCCGCTGTCAACGCCTGGATGGCTGTGATCCCAGGCACCACCTCAACGCGATGCGGCGTTTTGAGCCGCTCGAGAATGCGAAGTGTCGAATCGTAGAGCCCTGGGTCGCCCCAGACCAGGAAACCGCCGGTACTGTTTTCCGGAATCTGCGCGACCAGCCCCTCATAAATGTCGGCCAGTGCCGCATGCCAGTCGTCTACGCCCTGGCCGTAATCTGGCTGGTCAGCATTGCGCCGGGGCACAGCATAGCCGGCCTGGCGACTGTCGGGCCGCGTGACGAAGCGCTCGATGATTGTCCGGCGCAGTCCGGCAAGGTCCGCCTTGGCTGCGCCTTTGTCGGGGATAAACAGAATTTCGGCGCGGTTGAGCGCGGCGATGGCGGCAAGCGTCAGGTGTTCGGGGCTGCCGGTGCCGATGCCGATGACGAGAACAGTTTTCACGCGCCTCTTCCGCTTCTGCCGCCGCGGCCACGGTTCCATCGCCGCAGCAATTTGACCCGCCCGGGTCGCCTTTGCCGTCTTGACCTTGCCATCTGGGAAGGCGGCAAAAGCAAATCTCCAGCAAGGGAGTATCCCATGAACGTCGTCATGAAAACCGTCTCTGTCGCCGCTATTCTTGTGGCCTTCACCCTGGGCGCCTCCGCGCAAGACCACTCTGGGCACGGCGCCGCCTCTGGTGCCGACAGTGCGGCGACCATGGCCTATAAGGACGCAAATATGCGTATGCATGCGGCCATGGACATCGACTACACCGGCAATGCCGATGCCGACTTCATCCGGGGCATGATTCCCCACCACGAAGGTGCGGTCGCCATGGCCAAGATCGTGCTCGAACACGGCACCGACCCGGAGGTGCGTGCTCTGGCCGAAGCTGTGATTGCGGCGCAGGAAGGCGAAATCGCCTGGATGAAGCAATGGCTGTCGCGCAACGGCTACTGACCGGGCCTTCCGACCTGGTCAGTGCTGGGCTGCCATCAGGCGGCTTCCGGAGTATAGCCGGCTTCGCGTATGGCGTCTTCGGCCTTGGACCTGTCGCCCGTGAAGCTGACCCGATGCGTCGCGAGATCGACGTCGACCTGGGCGCCCGGCAGGGCGTCCTCGATGGCCTTTCGCACCGTGCCTACGCAGTGGTTGCAGGTCATGTCGTTGATCACAAGTGTGGTTTTCTCGGTCATTTCAATTTCCTTTCCTAGCCGGAGCGCCAGCGAGATCGTCGAGAATGGGGCAGTCGGGGCGGTTGTCGCCATGGCAGCAGTGCACCAGATGGCTGAGGGTCTTCACCATGCCCTGCAGCTCGGCAATCTTGGTCTCCAGCGCCTCGATATGGGTGGAGGCAATGTCGCGGACCTCGGCGCTGGCCCGCGTCTTGTCGCGCCACAGTGCCAGTAGCGTGCCGGTTTCCTCAACCGAAAAGCCCAGAGTGCGGGCGCGCTTGATGAAACGCAGTACGTGCACTTCGTCATCGCCATAGACGCGATAATTGCTGTCGGTGCGGCGGGGGGCGCTGACGAGGCCGATCTGCTCGTAATAGCGGATCATCTTGGCCGAAACGCCCGACTGCTCGGCGGCTTCACCAATGTTCATCGCCCCACGCCTTTCACGCTGCGCAGACGTTGCGCATTGCCCACCACAAAGACCGACGACATGGCCATCGCGCCGGCGCCGATCATCGGCGACAACAGAATGCCGAAGGCGGGATAGAGTATGCCGGCCGCGATGGGGATGAGTAGGGCATTGTAGCCAAAAGCCCAGAACAGGTTTTCCCAGATGTTGCGCAATGTGGCCCGACTGACGGCCAGCGCGTCAAGAACCCTCCGCAGATCGCCACCCAATAGCACCACGTCGGCGCTTTCGATCGCCGCATCGGTGCCGTTGCCGACGGCGATGCCGACATCGGCCTCGGCGAGGGCCGGTGCATCGTTGATGCCATCGCCGACATAGGCCACCAATCGATTGTCAGCACGCAAGGCCTTGATGGCGCGCACCTTGTCGGCCGGCAATACCTCGGCCTGCACCTCGTCAATTCCCAACTGGGCTGCGATTGCCCGGGCGGTGCGACTGTTGTCCCCCGAGATCATGGCCGTGCGCAGACCCATTGCATGCAGTGCCGCAATTACGGCCTTGCTCGAGGGCTTGATAGTGTCGGCGACCACGACGGCAGCGGCCAGCGTGTCGTCGATGGCGACAAAAACAGGCGTTTTGCCCTCGTCGGCAAGCCGTTCGATGTCCTTGGCGAAATCGGTGAAGTCGAGGTGCTGCATGTGTCGTTGTGCGCCGACGGCGACCAGCCGCCCATCGACCCGCGCGGTAACGCCGGTGCCGGGATTGGAGGAAAAGTCCGTGACCACGCCCAAAACCAGCCCTGCTCTTTCCGCGGCAGCGACGATGGCAGTGGCGATCGGATGCTCCGAGCGCGCTTCGACCGCAGCGATGAGTGCCAGGACTTCGTCATGGCTAAAATCGTCATCGAGGATGAGATCGGTCAGCACCGGCTTGCCTTCGGTCAGGGTGCCGGTCTTGTCGAACGCCACGACTTGGGCATCACGCAATTGCTGCAGCGCCTCGGCCTTGCGGAACAGCACGCCCAACTGGGCGGCGCGGCCGGTGCCGACCATGATCGACATCGGCGTCGCCAAGCCCATGGCGCAGGGGCAGGCTATGATCATGACGGCGACGGCATTGACCAGACTGTAGCTGAGACGCGGCTCGGGCCCGACGAAGAACCAGACCAGGAAAGTCAGCGCTGAAAGTCCGATGACAGCCGGCACGAACCAAGCGGTGATCCTGTCGACAACAGCCTGGATCGGCAGTTTGCCGCCCTGGGCGTCCTCCACCATGCGGATGATCTGCGCCAGCATGGTGTCGCCGCCCACCTTGGTGGCGCGGAACCGGAAGCTGCCAGAGGTGTTGAGCGTGCCGCCGACCACCACTGCGCCAACTGTCTTGGAGACAGGCAGCGGCTCGCCTGAGATCATCGACTCATCGATATGGCTGGCGCCCTCGACAATTTCGCCGTCCACCGCCACTTTCTCGCCCGGCCGCACCAAAATGATGTCGCCGACCCGCACATCCTCGACCGGCACCTCCACCGTGATCCCCGCGCGCTCGACGCGCGCGGTCTTGGCCTGCTGCTGCACCAATTGGCGGATGGCCTGCCCGGTCCGTCCCTTGGCCAGAGCCTCAAGCCACCGCCCCACCAGGATCAGCGTCACGATGACGGCAGCGGCTTCGAAATACACGTAGCGCGTCTCGGCGGGAACCAGATGCGGGGCGAAGGTGACGACGCTGGAATAGAGCCAGGCCGCCCCTGCGCCAAGGGCAACCAAGGAGTTCATCTCCGGCGCGCCGCGCAGCAAAGCAGGAATGCCCAGAGCAAAAAACCGGCGTCCCGGCACGAAAAGCACGATCGTGGACAACGCGAAATAGGCGATATAGAGCCATTGTATCGGCACCGCTCCCATCAGCCAATGATGGAACGGCGCATAGAGATGGCCTCCCATTTCGAGCACGAAAAGCGGCAGCGTCAGCAGCGCGGCGAGCATAACGTCGCGCTTGAGTATCGCGGCGTCCTCGTCGTGGTGATGGGCATGGTCGCGGCGGGGCGTTGCGACCGGGCGCAGGCTGGCCTTATAGCCCACCTTTTCCACTGCCTTGAGCAGGGCATCTGCATTGCCGCCGGAAACCGTAGCGCGTTCGGTCGCCAAATTGACCGATGCGGAGGTGACGCCATCCACCTTGAGCAGCGCTTTTTCCACCCGCGAAACGCAGGACGCGCAAGTCATGCCTTCGATGTCAAATGTGGCGGCGGCAGGATTGGGGACGTGCTGGTTCATGGCTTTTTACCTCGTCCACCAGCATATAGACCTTCCAATGATGGGAAGGTCAATGGCTGTGTTTTGACTTTTCGCGGGGAGGCATCTGGTGGCATGCCAATGTCTTGACTTGCCTCGAAAACAGCATTTGCCGTGAATTCGACTGCGGCAGGTTGGCGCTGTGACAATCAATCTGCTTATAGTGCGAATGAGTCTGACCTATTTCTTGCGCTATCAGGAGCTCCCCCATGCAGACGGTTCGCAAGGATATTCACAATTCTGAAGTCCCGGTGTTGTGCCAGAGTTGCGAGGCGCGCCACCAGGGCATCTGCGGCGCGTTGAACGCCCAGCAATTGCTGGCGCTGTCCAAGACGACGCGGCGCGTACGCAAGGATGCAGGTGACGAGCTGATGGCCGATGCCATGCCCATCGCCAGCTTTGCCAATGTGCTGCGCGGCGTCATCAAGCTCACCAAGGTGCTTGAAGACGGTCGTCAGCAGGTGGTCGGCCTGCAATTTGCGCCCGATCTTCTCGGGCGTCCCTTCGCTGCGGAAAGTCGGGTGAGTGCGGAGGCGGCCTCGGAGGTCGATCTCTGTGTGATCCCCAAGCCGGCGCTCGAATCGATCATGAAGGAAAGCGCGCCGCTCGAGCATCGGGTGATGATGCAGGCGCTGCGCGAACTCGATGAAGCCCGTGACTGGATGGTGACGCTGGGGCGCAAGAGCGCTTCGGAAAAGGTGGCGAGCTTCCTTTACCTCATCGCCACCCATATCGATCCGACTGTCGAGCAGCCCGAGACCAGTTTCGATCTGCCGCTCAGCCGTGCCGACATTGCCGATTTCCTCGGCCTGACCATCGAGACTGTGAGCCGGCAGATCAGCAAGCTCAAGGCCGATAATGTCATCGAGATCCTCAACTACCGTCATGTGACGGTGCCGGATTTGGCCCGCCTGCGCTTGCGCTGCGGCTGACGGGCCGGGCGTTTTACGCCTGTCCTAAGCGACGGTCAGTTCTCCGTTTTGCAGCGTGAGCACGCGGTCGACAGTGCCTTCGGGGATACTGGCGTGGGTAACCATGATCACCGTGCGACCATCGGTGCCGGTCGCCAGCGTCTGCATGAAGGCCTCCTCTGTCTGGCGGTCGAGCGCATCGGTAGGTTCGTCGAGCAACAGGACCGGCGCGTTCGAGACGAGGGCCCTGGCCAGGCAAAGCCGCCGCACTTGCCCGACAGACAGGGTGCGCCCGGCTTCGCCGATAACGGTGTCGAGGCCCTTGGGCAGGGCGCGGACATAGGTGTCAAACTGCGCTCTTTGCAGCGCTGACCATAAATCGTCTTCGCTGGCGTCCCATCGCCCGATCAACAGATTGTTGCGGATCGTATCGATGAACACCGGGCTGTCCTGGCTGAGCAGCGCCATATGGGCGTGAATGTCGGCGAGGCGCAGTTCGGTGAGTGCCACGCCGCCTATGCTGATCTGGCCAGCCTGAGGATCGAACAGACGCAGCAGCAGCTTGAGGATGGTCGACTTGCCGCCCCCGCTGGGTCCCACGATCGCGATCCTTTCACCGGGGAAAACGACGAAGGAGGCGTCTGCGAGCACCGGGGCGCCGCCACCATAGCTGAAGCCTATGCCCTCAAAAGCGATGGTGCCATCTTGGGGCAGGTCGCGCGGCGCCGCGGTTTCCATTACCGATGGCGCAATATCGGTCAGTGCCTGCAGACGCTCCGCAGCGGCCATTGCGCCGCTTGCCTTGCCGACGCTGCGCACGATCACCGCCGTCGCCTCAAAACTGCCGAGCACAGCAAGGAGCAGGCCGACCATGACCGGCCCCTCGATCTGACCGGTGTCCAGGGCGACGAGGCCGGCCCAGAGTGTGGCGACCAGGGCCACTGCGGCCAGCAATTGCACCGCCATGCCACCAAGTGTGGACAGACCTGCAAGGCGCAACCGCCAGTAACCGGCCGCGTCGACCGTCTCGGCGAACCGGTGCTGCGTGGTGCCGAGGGCCCCAAGCAAGTTGAGATCGGCCAGGCCACTGAGCCCGTCGAGCACACCCATCCGCATATCGGCATTGGCCGCCACGCTCTTCTGGCCGGCGCGACGTCCGACAGTGACCAAGGCCGTTGGCACGGCCAGCACCGCCAACGCCATGGCCAGGCCATAGGGCAGCGCGGCGGCCGGCAACAAGAAAGCCATGAGCACGGTCATGCCGGCGCCGATGAACATCGCCCCGAGCAGCGGCCCGATCGCCACGAGAAACGCGGTGTCGAGCGCATCGACATCGGCTGTCAGGCGGCTCACAAGATCGCCATGCCGCAGCGAGCGATCCGGCAGCGGCAGCCGCGGGAACAGAGCCGCAAACAACCAGCCGCGCAGATCAGACAGCAGTTTTAGCGTCGCGTTATGCCCAACCAGCCGTTCGCCATAGCGCGCCAGGATGCGGATGAACGAAAAGCCACGAACCATCGCCGATGGCACGAAGAGATTGAAGGCGAGCCCCGCCGTGGTCAGTGCCGATGCGGTGATGAACCAGCCGGAGGTGCCCAGCAGCGCCACGCCGGACAGCAATGTGATGAGCGACAGCAGCAAGGCCAGCAAGAGCGACGGTGTGCGGCGTCGAAACAGCGGTGCAAAGGCGAGCAGGGCTTTCATGCCACATCCTTCTTTCTCTTGGCCAAGGCGGCAGTGAGCAATCGGCCCTCGGCGATGCGCCAGGATTTGTGCATCATCGCGGCGACCGCGGGCGAATGCGTGCCGACAATGAGCGTGCGGCCCCTGGCATAGTCGATGATCTCGTCCATGATCTCGGCCTCGAGTTCGGCATCGAGATGGGCCGTGGGCTCATCCAGCAGGATCAGCCCGGCATCGCGCAGGAAAACACGCGCCAAGGCGACGCGCTGCGCTTGGCCGCCGGAGAGGCCGATCCCGTCCTCGCCGATCGGCGTGTCAAGCCCCAAGGGCAGGGCGGCGGCAAAGCCACTCACCCTGGCGCGCTCGGCGGCGCGTTCGATCTGTGCGCGGGTGGCGCCGGGACGTCCCAGCGCAATATTGTCGGCGATCGTGGCATGCACCAGACGCGGCTTTTGCGCCAGCAGGAAGGTGCGGCTGCGCAGTGCCGGCTCGGACCATGCCGCGAGCAACCGGCCCTCCAGCGTAACGTCCCCCTCATGCTCGCGCAGGCCGATGATGGCTTCAAGCAGTGTGGACTTCCCCGAGCCGCTGGGGCCGATGAGAGCGACGTGCTCGGCGGGTGCGATCGAGAGTGTGCAGTCGACAATGACCGCGCGCTGGCGATCTGGCGTCCGCAGGGTCACCCCGGACAGCGCAACGCCGATGGCGCTACCCGAAACCGGCGCAATATCGCTGAGCACTGTTTCGGCCTCAGGCAGGGCCCCCAGCTGCCGCTCGATTTCCGCCAGTGCCGCCTTGGCGGCAGCGCGATCGTGGTAGTGGGCGGCAAGCAGTCGCAGCGGATTATAGACCTCGGGGGCCATCAGCAACAGGAAGATACCCAGCTGCAGCGTCAACGGACTGGTCCGCAAATGCAGATAGTCGATGAAGGTCAGACCGACATAAAGCGCAATCCCGGCCACACCCAGTGCGGCAAAGAATTCCAGCACCGCAGACGACAGGAACGCGATGCGCAACACGCCCAGCGTACGCTGCCGCAGCGCGTCGCTCACCTCCACGATACTCTGGGTCTCTGCGTCAGCCCGGCCGGCAAGTTTCAGCGTCAACAGCCCCTTCAGCCGATCGGCGAACCGTCCAGACAGCCGGCTCAACGCCTGGGTCTGGCGATCTGTGGCGATTTGCGCCCCCCAGCCGACCAGCGCCATGAAGACCGGGATCAGCGGTGCGCTCACCAGGAACAGAACCCCTGCCACCCAGTCCAGCGGCAAAATGATCGCGCCGAACACAAGCGGCAGCAGGGCGGCCTGCAGCGCGGCTGGAAGATAGCGAGCGAAGTAGGCGTCCAGTGCTTCCACCTGGTCGACGATCGCGGCTGAGGCGATGCCGGACGGAGCGGTATCGGCGGCACGTGGGGACCGCGATAACAGCTTGCCGAACAGCGCTTTGCGCAGTTGTCGTTTGATCTGTTCGGCGCCGATGACACCGGCCTGTTCGCCGAGGGCGCCGATCGCAGCGCGCAACGCCAATAGCCCCAGAACCAGTCCGACCGATGGCAGCAATACCGCCGGCGGCTCTCCTGCTTCTATGGCACTGCCCAGAATGTCGGCCAGCAACCAGGCCTGCCAGACGAGCAAGCCGCCGCTGGCCAGCGGCGCGAGGATGGCGATCCAGATGGCGCCGCCACCTTGGCGCTGCAAGCGGCCCAAAGCGCGACCGGCGGCCTTTTCGTCGGGATTCAAGAGCGTGTCCTTTGGTTGGGCGTAGGATGCAATCTAGCGGCCGATCCCGGAAGCCGTCTTGATCTGAATCAAGGCCGTGGTGTGTGGCGCGGGCTAAACAACCAACATTGGTGGCCCGAGTCTGGCCGCTGCAACACCGAGGCCCATATGCCATGATCGATATGCTCGTTGTCGATTTATCGCGGTGGCAGTTCGCTGCTACTGCGATGTACCACTTTATCTTCGTCCCGCTGACGCTGGGGCTGTCCTTCATGATGGCCATCATGGAAAGCGTCTATGTGATGACCGGCCGCCAGATCTGGCGGAAGGCCACCCTGTTCTGGGGCACGCTTTTCGGCATCAACTTCGCCATGGGTGTGGCCACCGGTATCGTGATGGAATTCCAGTTCGGCATGAACTGGAGCTATTACAGCCACTATGTCGGCGACATTTTCGGCGCGCCCCTGGCCATCGAAGGCCTGATGGCGTTTTTCCTGGAAGCCACCTTCATCGGGCTCTTCTTCTTCGGCTGGGATCGCCTCAGCAAGGTCGGCCATCTGATCGTGACCTGGCTCATGGCCCTCGGTGCCAATCTCTCGGCGCTTTGGATCCTGGTGGCCAATGGCTGGATGCAAAATCCGGTCGGCGCCAAGTTCAACCCCGACACGATGCGCATGGAAATCACCGATTTCATCGCGGTGATCTTCAATCCGGTCGCCCAGGCCAAGTTCGTGCACACGGTCAGCGCCGGCTATCTCACAGGCGCCGTCTTCGTGCTCGCCATTTCGGCACTCTTCCTGGCCCAGGGCAAGCATGTCGAGCTCGCCAAGCGCTCGGCAGTGGTGGCGGCCAGCTTTGGCCTCGCCTCGGCGCTTTCGGTCGTGGTTCTGGGTGACGAGAGTGGCTATGTCGCGACCGAGCACCAGATGATGAAGATCGCCGCGCTCGAGGCCATGTACGAAACCGAACCGGCTCCGGCTCCCTGGACCCTGATCGGTCTACCCGGCCAGGACGGCAAGCTGGGTTTCCACATCTCGGTTCCGTGGGTTGGCGGGCTCATCACCACCCGTTCGCTCGACAAGCCGCTTCCGGGTATCGAGGAGCTGGTGGGTCGGGCCGAAGATCGCATCCGCTCGGGTATCGTCGCCTATACGGCGCTGCAGCAGATCCGCGCCGACGGCACAAACCAAGAGGCTCGCGCCACTTTCGAAGAATACTGGCCTGACCTGGGTTATGGCCTGCTGCTCAAGAAGTATCGCACCGATGTCGAGAACGCGACCGACGAAGAGATCGTCATGGCCGCCAATGACACCGTGCCGGGCGTCTGGCCGCTGTTCTGGACATTCCGCCTGATGATGGGGCTGGGCTTCTTCTACATCGCCTTCTTCGCGGTCTGGTTCTATCGCGCCTCGCGCGGTTGGATCGACACCAACAAGAAGCTTCTGTGGTTCAGCTTCATCACCCTGCCGCTGCCTTGGCTGGCCATTGAAAGCGGCTGGTTCATTGCCGAATTCGGCCGTCAGCCCTGGGTGGTTGAAGGAGTTCTGCCCACCTTCTACGCGGCGTCGGGTCTTACCGTGCTCGATCTCGTATTGTCGCTGAGCTTCTTCGTTCTGCTCTACACCGTCTTGCTCGTCATCATGGTCATGCTGATGATCAAGGTGATCAAGGCCGGCCCCAAGGACAAGCTTTTCGATGGCGAAACCGCGGGTGACGACCAGGACGACTTCGTGATTGCCGCACTTCCCGCCACCCCAGCAACCAAGGAGCTCGGATCGTGAGCACCATTCCCCTCGATTATGAAACGCTGCGGCTGATCTGGTGGCTGCTGCTCGGCGTGCTGCTCATCGGCTTCGCCATCATGGGCGGCCGCGACATGGGCGTGGGGGCATTGCTGCCCTTCGCCGCCAAGACCGACGAGGAACGCCGGGTTCTGCTCAACCTCATCGGGCCCACCTGGGAAGGTAACCAGGTGTGGCTGATCCTGGGCGGCGGCGCCATTTTCGCCGCCTTCCCGCCGCTCTATGCGGTGAGCTTCTCGGGCTTCTACCTGGCCATGATGGTCATCCTTCTGGCGCTGATCCTGCGGCCTGTCGGCTTCAAGTTCCGCGGCAAGATCGAAGATCCGCGCTGGCGCAAAACCTGGGACTGGGGCCTGTTCATCGGCGGCTTCGTGCCTGCCCTGATCATGGGCGTCGCCGTTGGCAATGTGCTGCTCGGGGCCCCCTTCCACATCGACGACACCATGCGCATCTTCTACACCGGAAACTTCTTCCAGCTGCTGATGCCCTTTGCGCTGCTCGCCGGTCTTGTCAGCGTCGGCATGATCGTCACCCATGGTGCGACGCTCATCGTGGGCCGCACCGAGGGCGTCATCGCCGAACGTGCCCGCACGATCGGCATCTGGTCGGGCCTCGTCACTGCGGCACTCTTCGCTCTGGGTGGCGTCTGGCTTGCCTTCATGAACGGCTATGTCGTCACCAGTGTCATCGACCCAAATGCCCCGATCAACCCGCTGAGCAAGACCGTTGAACTGGTGCAGGGTGGATGGCTCCGCAACTACGGCACCTATCCTTGGATGATCGCCGCGCCGGTGCTTGGCCTGGCTGGCATGCTGGTCGCCGTTCTGGCGCTCAACCTGCGGATGAAGTGGCTGGCCTATCTGGCCACTAGCGGCGGTATCTTCGGAATCGTCTCGACGGCGGGCCTGTCGATCTTCCCCTTCTTCCTGCCCTCGTCGACCGTGCCCAATTCGGGCCTGACCCTGTGGGATGCCTCGTCGAGCCATATGACGCTGTTCATCATGCTGGTGGTGACGGTGATCTTCCTGCCCATCATCATCGGCTATACCGCCTGGGTATTCCGGGTCATGCGCGGCACGGTCACCCCGCAGACGCTCGGCAAAAACCCCAACGCCTACTAGGAGAAAAGACATGTGGTATTTCTCGTGGATCCTGGGCCTGGGCCTGGCCTGCACGTTCGGCATCCTCAACGCCATGTGGTTCGAGATGCGCGAAGACCGGCGCATCGCGCGCGAACGTGGTCGTGAGGCTGTCGAAGCCGCCAAATAGGTCCTGCGATGACAAAGAATGGGCCGGGTTCTGTCCGCAGCGCCCGGCCCATTCTCATTTGACATGCCGTTTTTCCATGCAAACATCGGATTTGGGCGGCGTAGCCGCTCAGCCATCCCGCGTCGCATGCATGGCTCTTTACCGGTTGGTCAAAATTTTAAATATCGACCGACAATGCGGTTCTGTCGAAAAATATCGAGCACTAACATATCGTTAGAGCGATGGGTGTCGTGCCCAACGTTGCCACTCTCTCGCCATCTGTGTGAACGGCTTGTGAACCATATGCCTGTTTTGGATGCACTCAGTGCATAACGGATGTGCAGCAAGGCTATCTACTAATCACGACGGGTTGGGTCTACATAGGGGTCATCAAACGAAGGGGAACCGAAATGAACATTGCAAAGAAGCTTGCCGACTACGCCCGTTACCAGCGCACCCTGCGCGAGCTGAACAATCTCGACGCTCGTCAGCTGAACGATCTGGGCATCACCAAGGGCGACATCAAGAACATCGCTCGCGGCACCTACGTCGCCTAAGCGACGCGACTATCTGAAATGTCCGACGAAGGCGTCCAACAGGGCGCCTTTTGTCGTTTCTGGGCCCTGGCTGCCCGGCGCCAGGCCCTGTCGGGCCGTCAGTTGGTGATCGAATAGGTCATCACCATGCCCGGCGTCAGCACCATCCGCTCATAGGCCTCGCCGCCGGCATATTTACCGCCGCCGACATCCCAGCATCCCGCTGAAAGCGTGAACTGGCGTTGGCCCCCAGGCGGAATGGCCTCATTCTGGCCGAGCCTGTTGAAGCCGTAGGTGAAGTTGTCGCAAGCCGAGATCACCACGGCGTCGAGATAGCCGCTGGTGGCATTGTTGATAACAAGCGTCGCGGTCGGCTCGCCTGGTCGCACCAGGTCACCGCCGGTGACGCTGCACCCCGCCAGTATGGCGCCAGCCATAGCTACCGCGCCGAGTTTGCAGATATTCATTTGAGCATCTCTCCCAGAAGATGCCCCACGCTAGACTTGCCGGATTCAGCGTAAAATCCCTGAACAGGGGGTCAGCGCACGAGATCGGCGGTGACACAGCCGAGCGCTTTGATCAAGTCTGACGGGCGGATGCGGATCTGCAGGCCCCGCTGGCCGCCATTGAGGAATATTTCGTCATAGAGCTCGGCAAGTTCGTCCAGCGCCGTCGGTACCAGCTTCCGCTGGCCCAGCGGACTGATACCCCCCACCTTATAGCCGGTGAGCCGCTCCGCATCGGCCGGCTTCATCATATGCGCCGATTTGCCGCCAAGCGCCGCCGCGAGCTTTTTCATGTTCACTTCTTCGTCCGAAGGCACGATGGCGCAGACCGGCTTACCGTCGAGCTCCGCCATCAGCGTCTTGAACACTTCCGATGGCGACACGCCCATCGCCTCCGCCGCCTGCAATCCGACGCGCTCGGCATTGGGGTCATACTCATAGTGGGCCAGCGTGAACTGAACACCGGCTTTGGTAAGGGCGAGCGTGGCGGGCGTGGTCTTGGACATGATGCTGTTTTACGACAAGCCCGGGAAAGCTCAAGAGTATCCCCACCCCCTCCCCCGGAATAGGGGGAGGGGTCTGCCGGTGTCTGCTGCCCGAGCTGGGCCAGGCCCGATGCGCCCCTTCTCCTGTTTGAGGAGGAGGTCGGGTGGGGGGCTGCTAAATTTCAGCTCAGACGATGCCGCTTGAACCGGCTTCGATTTCGGGGCGGATTTCGGCGACTTTGGCGCGATAGCCGGCGGCGCGATAGGCCGCCAGCGGGTCAATAGCGCCGTCCTGATCGAGGCGGGCCATGGCCAGGATCGGTTCGACATCGGTGCGGAAGGCGTTGCGCAATTGCAGCGTGGCGGCGAGCGCATCGTTTGCCTCCTGCGCGGCCTTGAGCGCCTGGCGGTCCACCAGCAGAGCCTGCGCATAGGCGCGCTGCACATCGGCGGCGGAGAGCATCAGCGACTCGATGGGGTCGGTGACATTGTGCGACTGGTCGAGCATGTGGGCGGGCGCGAAATCAGCATCGCGGCTTTCGGCATCCACCAGTTCGTTGAAGACGAGGAACAGGCGGAACGGATCGATGGAGCCGGCGTCGAGATCGTCGTCGCCATATTTGCTGTCGTTGAAGTGGAAGCCGCCGAGCTTGCCGAACTGGGCCAGACGGGCAACGATCATCTCGATATTGACGTTGGGCGCATGGTGGCCGAGATCGACAAGGCAGAAGGCTTTGTCACCCAGCTCCTTGGAGATGAGGTAATTGGTGCCCCAGTCCTGTACGACCGTCGAATAGAAGGCCGGCTCATACATCTTGTGTTCGGTGAAGATCCGCCAGTCCTCGGGCAGGGCGGCATAGATGGACTTCATCGAGTCGAGATAATGCTCGAACTGACTGGTGAAGTTGACCTGGCCGGGGAAGTTCGAGCCATCGCCGATCCACACGGTCAGAGCCTTGGAACCGATGGTCTTGCCTATTTCGATACATTCGAGATTGTGCTCGATGGCCTGGTTGCGGGTGGCGGCGTCAGCTGCCGAAAGCGAGCCGAACTTGTAGCTCTGCAACTGGCCCTTGGCATCGGCAAAGGTGTTGGAATTCATGGCGTCGAAGCCAAGATTGAACCGGCTCGCCGCCTGCTTCAGCCGGTTCGGATCGGCCTTGTCCCACGGAATATGCAGCGACACGGTTCGCGTCGCCTGCGTCAACTGGGCGATAACGGCGCAGTCTTCGATCTTGTCAAAGATATCGCGCGGCTCGCCTTTGCCGGGAAAGCGGGCAAAGCGCGTGCCGCCGGTGCCGACGCCCCAGGAGGGTACGGCGACGGAGAAGGCGGCGACCTTGGATTTGATGGCGTCAATGGCGATGCCGCGCCTGTCGAGGCGTTCGCCCAGCGTATCATAGTCGACATTGAGATCGGCCGCACGAGACGCATTCTCGGCTTCGATGATGGATGGATCGATGATGTGTTCGGTCATTTTTGTTCCTCCTGGGACGTCCCCCTCACCCGTCTCGGCCTCCGGCCGATCCACCCTCTCCCCTAGTGGGAGAGGAATAAGAGGCGGACACCGGACTATTCTTCTCCCTCTTGGGGAGAAGGTGGCGCGAAGCGCCGGATGAGGGGCTCTTCCGTTCTGTTATTTACCTTGGGAACGACTGCTGGTTGCCGGCGTCGACATTGAGGATATTGCCGGTGGATTTGGCCGATGCCTCGCTGGCGAAGAAATAGACCGCTTCGGCGATGTCTTCGGGGAAAACCGAGCGCTTCAGCATCGAGCGCTGCCGATACATTTCTTCAAGGCCATCCTTGTCGGTCTTGTAGGTCGAGGCGCGCTGTTCGAGCCATTCGCCGGCCCAGATCTTGGAGCCGCGTAGCACGGCGTCGGGATTGACGACGTTGACGCGGATCTGCGCTTCGGCGCCTTCAAGCGCGAGGCAGCGGGCGAGATGGATTTCGGCGGCCTTAGCGGTGCAATAGGCGGCGGCATTGGGGGAGGCTGCAAGACCGTTCTTCGAAGCGACGAAGACGACATTGCCGCCGATCTTCTGCTGGCGGAACAGGCGGAAGGCCTCGCGGCTGACGAGGAAATAGCCCGTGGAAAGAATGTCCATATTCTTGTTCCACAGCTCCAGCGAGGTCTCCTCGATGGGTGCGGAGGAGGCGAGGCCGGCATTGGACACGAGAATATCGAGGCCGCCGAATTCGACTACGGCATGGGCGAAGCCGGAAAGGACCTGGTCTTCCCTGGTGACATTGATATTGACCGGACGAACGAAGTCGGCGCCAAAGACGCCGGAGAGTTCGGCGGTGGCACTGTCGAGCGCAGTCTGGTCGATATCGGCGAGGACGACGCAGGCGCCTTCGCGGAGGAGACGGGCAGCGGTCGCCTTGCCAATGCCGCCGGCGCCGCCGGTAACCAGGGCAATCTTACCCGCGAGCGATTTCGGCTTGGGCATGCGCTGCAGCTTGGCCTCTTCGAGCAGCCAGTACTCGATGTCGAAGGCTTCCTGCTCGAGCAGGCCCTGGTATTCCGAAACGGTCGAGGCGCCGCGCATCACATTGATGGCGTTGACATAGAACTCGCCGGAAATACGGGCTGTCGCCTTGTCCTTGGCAAAGGTGATCATGCCGACGCCGGGGATCAGGTAGACCACGGCGTTGGGATCGCGGATGGCCGGCGAATTGTCGTGCTTGCAGCGCTCGTAATAGGCGGCGTAGTCGGCGCGATAGTCGGCGATTTGGCTATCTAGACCGGCGATGACGGCATCGACATCCGGATTGGCGGGATCGAAGTCCACGACAAGCGGACGAATCTTGGTGCGCAGGAAGTGGTCGGGGCAGGAGGTGCCGAGAGCCGCCAGGGGCCGCAGGTTCTTGGAATTGACGAATTCGAGCACGGCAGCCGAGTCATCGAAGTGGCCAAGCTTGTGGCTGTCTTCGGAAATGAAGCCGCGAATCTTCGGCATTAGCTTGGCGGCTATCGCGCGACGGGCGTCGGCATCGAGAGACTGGGTCGCGGCACCACCAAAGATGGTCTTGCCCTCAGTCTGCTGCTCGAACCAATCGATCGCCTTATTGATGATGCGGATCGTAGTTTCGTAGCATGCCTTGGGCGTATTGCCCCAGGTAAAGAGACCGTGGGATTCGAGGATCACGCCTTCGGCATTCGGATTCTCGAGACAGAACTTTTCCAGCCACAGGCCAAGCTCGAAACCCGGCTTCTTCCAGGGAAGCCAGCCGATGGTGTCGCCGAAAATCTGCTGTGTAAGTTCTTTGGAATTCTTCGAAGCGGCAATAGCGATGATCGCGTCCGGGTGCATGTGATCGACATAGGGACGATTCACATAGGCATGCAGGGGCGTGTCGATGGAGGATGCGCGGGGATTGAGATTGAAGGTGGCGTGGGGGAGATAGCCCACCATCTCGTCTTCGAATTCGACGCCGCGATAAAGCCCCTTCAGGGCGCGCAGCTTGTCCATGTAGAGGGTCGCAAACCCATCGAGCGTGATCGAGGCATTGTCGCCGCCCGAGCCCTTGACCCACAAAACCTCGACCGTCTCGCCGGTCAGCGGGTCCTTTTGCATGATCTTGGACGAGGTATTACCACCGCCATAATTGGTGACACGCTTGTCCGAACCGAGCAGGTTGGAGCGGTAGACCAGACGCTCGGGCTCGCTCATCGACGCGGCCTTGGCGTCGTCCCACTTGTTTTCAAGGCGCTTGGGCGCGGTGGACATCGGGTTCCTCCCAATAGAAAAGGCAGACGGTAGCGGTCGCGACATGGCCATATCCTTCGTCGCGCTGTCAATCAGAAACGATCATATTTCGTCATTTATGCGTGAAATTGACGATAACAGGCATTTTGATGATTGACACTGCTTGGCAATGATGGAAGCAAATGGTTTAGGGAGAAGCATCTTGCACGAAACCGAGCGTCATCGCGTCATACTGTCTGCCGTTCAGGGCCGCCCCGTCGTGACGGTGCCCGAGCTGTGCGACATGACGGGATCTTCGGAGGCAACCATACGCCGCGACATTGCAGCGTTGCATGTTCAGGGCAAGTTGCGGCGGGTGCGTGGCGGGGCGGAGGCGATCAATCCACCTGCGCAGGGCGGGCTTATGGGGCGACCCGCTTCGGTCAACGAAACGCTCAATATCGCGCAGAAGCGCGCAATCGCGCGTGTCGCTGCCGAGATGTGCAATGATGGCGAACCCATCATCATCAATGGTGGCACGACGACCTATCAGATGGTGCACCATCTGACCGGCAAGCGCTTGAGCGTTTTTACCAACAGCTTCGCCATTGCCGAATTTCTCATCCATAATTCGCGAAACTCGGTCGTCATCCCCGGTGGCACGATCTACCGCGAGCAAAACGTCATCCTCTCGCCCTTCGGCGGTGTGGTGGCGAGCCACTTTTATGCCAAGCGCATGTTCATCGGCTGCCAGGGCATTGGTGCCCACGGCCTGATGGAGGCCGATCCCATGCTGGTCCAGTCCGAACTGGGGCTGATCGGGCAGGCGGACGAGCTGATCGTCCTGGCAGATTCATCGAAATTTTCGGGACGCTCGAGCCTCATCCTTTGCGGGCTCGACCGAATTGCCGCCGTCATTACCGATAGCGGCATCCGCGACGAGGACCGTCAGATGCTGGAAACGGCAGGTGTGCGGCTCATCGTGGCGGAGGCGACTGCCCAGGCCCACACGCAAGCCACGGTGGCCTGACGACCAAGCCTAAATCAACCACTGTTCAGGGAGGAACTCATGAAACTTTGGAAACTGCTCGCCGCAACGGCGACTGCTGCTGTGCTCCTGGCAACCCCGGCGCTCGCCCAGACCCGCATTGCGCTGGTCGTGAAGTCGCTCGGCAACGGCTTCTTCGACGCCGCGGCCAAGGGCGCCCAGGAAGCGGCTACCGAATTGGGTGACGTTGAAGTCATCTATACCGGCCCGACCGCCGCTACCGCCGAAGCGCAAATCGAAGTCGTTAACGCGCTGATCGCCCAGCAGGTCGATGCTATCGCGATCTCCGCCAACGATCCCGACGCGCTTGTCCCCGCCCTGCAGCGTGCCATGGAGCGCGGCATCAAGGTGATTTCGTGGGATTCCGGCGTCGCCCAGGAAGGCCGCCAGCTTCACCTCAATCCGTCCGACGTGAATCTGATCGGCGAGACCATCATCAAGCTGGCCGCCGACTATCTGCCGGACGGTGGCGATGTCGCCATTCTTTCTGCCGCCTCGACCGCGACCAACCAGAATGCCTGGATCGAAGCCGCCAAGGCCGTCATTCCCGAAAAATTCCCGAACATCAATCTCGTCGCCACCGTCTATGGCGACGATGACTCGGTGAAGTCCACCGAAGAGGCTCGTGGCCTCATCGCTGCCTATCCGGATCTCAAGGCCATTATTGCCCCGACCACCGTTGGTGTCGTGGCTGCTGCGCAGGTGGTGACCGACCAGAACCTGATCGGCAAGATCAACGTCACCGGTCTGGCTCTGCCGTCCGAGTTCAAGCAGTTCATCGACAATGGCGCGAGCCAGGCCGTGGCGCTGTGGAACCCGATCGATCTGGGCTATTCGGCCGTGTACCTGGCCAAGGCGCTGGTCGACGGTGAAGAAGCCAAGCCTGGTGCGACCTTCTCAATCGGCCATGTTGGCGAAGTGACGCTGGACGACACCATCTCCGCCGCGATGGCCGCGCCGTTCCAGTTCGACAAGACCAATATCGAAGAGTTCTCGAAGATCTACTAAGGCGCTTCAGGAGCGGGGGTAAGCTCCCGCTCCGTCCACGACGTCACCACCCGGCTTGACCGTGTGGTCCATTTTTTGAGTGGCGACATCGCATGGATTGCCCGGTCAAGCCGCGCAATGACGGTGTGGGTGGGCCGCTTTCAAAGAGACCTCATTCATGACCGATCCCATCCTGACCCTTTCCGGCATATCCAAGAGCTTCCCCGGTGTGCGGGCGCTCAACGAGGTGTCGCTGGAACTCTATGCCGGAGAGGTGACAGCGCTGATCGGGGAGAATGGGGCTGGGAAATCGACGCTGGTCAAAACCATGACCGGCATCTACCAGCCGGATGCGGGCGAAATCCGGGTCGGAGGGCAGGTCGTATCATTGCCGACGGCGCATTCGGCTTCCGACGCGGGCATCACTGCCATCCACCAGGAGACGGTATTGTTCGACGAGCTCAGCGTCGCCGAGAACATCTATCTCGGGCACGCGCCGCGTACCCGACTTGGGTTGATCGACTGGAAGATCATGTATCGCGAGGCGCAATTGACGCTCGATTCCATGGCATCCGGCATCGATGCGCATATGTCGCTCAAGGAGTTGGGCATCGCCAAGAAACACCTGGTCGCCGTGGCGCGTGCCCTGTCTGTCGATGCGCAGGTGGTCATCATGGATGAACCCACCGCAGCGCTCTCGCAAAAGGAAATCGAAGAGCTTTACGTGCTGGTCGACCTGCTGAAGCAAGACGGCAAGGCCATCCTCTTCATCTCGCATAAATTCGACGAAATCTATCGGATCGCCGAACGCTATAGCGTGTTCCGCGACGGCGAAATGGTGGGCAAGGGGTTCATCAAAGACACGCCTCAGAACGAGATCGTCAAGCTCATGGTCGGGCGTGCAGTCGATCAGATTTTCCCGGCAAGGCAGGCCAGTATCGGGGAGGTTGTGCTCGAGGTCAGCGGCCTCAGCCACCCCACTGAATTCGACGATGTGTCGTTCTCCGTTCGCAAGGGCGAAATCCTCGGCTTCTATGGGCTGGTTGGTGCCGGGCGCTCCGAGGTGATGCAGGCTGTGTTCGGCATGACCCGTCCCTCCGGTGGCAGCATGGTGCTCGACGGCAAGGCCATCGCGCCGCGCTCGCCGGCCGATGCCGTGGAGGCCGGCATCGTCTATGTGCCCGAGGAGCGCGGCAAGCAGGGCGTCATCACCGGCGAGCCGATATTCAAAAATGTCTCGCTTCCCAGCCTGAACAAGACTAGCCGCTCCGGCTTTCTGCGCATGGCTGAGGAATTCAAGCTGGCGCGTACCTATACCGAGCGACTCGACCTGCGCGCATCATCGCTCAGCCAGAATGTCTCGACGCTATCGGGGGGCAACCAGCAGAAGGTCGTGATCGCCAAATGGCTGGCGACCTTGCCGAAAGTGATCATCCTCGACGAGCCGACCAAGGGCATCGATATCGGCTCCAAGGCCGCTGTGCACGAATTCATGGGCGAACTGGTGGCGCAGGGCCTCTCGGTCATCATGGTCTCTTCGGAATTGCCCGAGGTGCTGGGCATGAGTGACCGCATCGTCGTCATGCGGGAAGGCGTAGTGGTGGATATTCTGGACAACAAGAGCCTCCAACCCGAAACGCTGGTGCGGCTGGCGGCCGGCATTGTCGATGAGGTGGCAGCATGACACGGCTGTTCAAGACCAGAGAACTCTGGCTGGCTTTGGCGATCCTCGCCGTCATCGTCCTGGTCACATTCCGCTTTCCGCGCTTTGCCCAGCCGGGCAACCTCCTGACCATCGTCAATGACACCTCCATTCTGATGATGCTGGCGCTGGGGCAGATGGTGGTGATCCTGACGCGCTCAATCGATCTCTCCATGGCGTCGAACCTGGCCCTGACGGGCATGATCGTGGCCATGGCCAATGCAGCGTTCCCTTTCATTCCTATCCCGCTACTGATCGCCGGATGCGTGGTCGTCGGCGCAGCCCTCGGTGCATTTAACGGCATGCTGGTCTGGAAGCTCGATATTCCCCCGATCGTCGTAACCCTTGGCACGCTGACCATTTTCCGCGGGCTGGTCTTTGTCATTTCCGGCGGCGCCTGGGTGAATGCAGCGCAGATGAGCCCCGATTTTATCGCCCTGCAGCGTGGCGCGTTGCTGGGTCTGCCGATCCTGAGCTGGTTCGCGGTGATCGTGGCCATCCTGTTCTTCGTGCTGATGACGCGCACGCCGCTCGGCCGGAGCTTTTATGCCATCGGCGTCAATCCGACGGCTTCGGTCTATACCGGCATCAATGTCGGTCGGACCAAGTTCCTGGCCTTCGTCATTTCCGGCGCTGTCTCGGGCCTTTGCGGCTATCTCTGGATTTCGCGCTACGTGATCGCTTCGGTGGAAGTTGCCAGCGGCTATGAGCTCACTATCATCGCCGCCTGCGTCATTGGCGGCGTCTCCATCGCCGGCGGCATCGGCACGGTGGCAGGCGCGCTGCTCGGCGCGCTATTCCTCGGTGTGGTCAACAATGCGCTGCCGGTGATCGGCGTTTCTCCATTCTGGCAAATGGCCATTTCGGGCGCCGCCATTCTGATCGCTGTTGTGCTCAATGCGCGCGGCGAAACCCGCAAGGGGCGCATCATCCTCAAGAAAGCCGAGGCGGCCGCATGACCGACACATCCTTTGGCCGGCGCCTGCCGGATCGGCTCGACAATCCGCTGAAATCGGCGGTGATGAGCTGGGAAAGCCTCTTGGTGTTGGTGGCGCTGGGCATTTTCATCGCCAACAGCTTTGCCTCACCCTATTTCCTCAATGCCTGGAGCCTGTCCGACCTCACCTTCAACTTCACCGAAAAGGCGTTGATCGCCTTGGCCATGGCTCTGGTGATCATCACCGGCGAGATCGATCTCTCGGTCGCCTCCATCATCGCGCTGGCATCGACGCTCATGGGGCTGGCGCTGCAATATGGGGCGGACACGCCAACGCTGGTTGCGGTTGGCGTTGGTGTCGGTATTTTGTGCGGCGCCTTCAATGGCTTTCTCGTCACCGGGCTCAAACTGCCCTCCATCGTCGTCACCATCGGCACGATGAGTTTGTTTCGCGGCATTGCCTACATCATCCTTGGCGACCAGAGTTTCAAAGGCTACCCCAAGGACTTCTCATGGTTCGGGCAGGGCTACGTCTGGTGGGTGATCTCCTTCGAACTGGTGCTCTTTCTCGTCGCAGCCGTGATTTTCTACGTGCTGCTGCACCACACCAATTTCGGCCGCCGGGTTTTCGCTATCGGCAATAATGCGACAGCCGCGCAGTTTTCTGGGGTGCGGGTCGACCGCATAAAATTCGTGCTGTTCTGCCTTACTGGCCTGATGAGCGGCATAGCCGCCGTGCTGCTGACGGCTCGGCTCGGCTCGACCCGCCCCTCCATTGCCCAGGGTTTCGAGCTCGATGTCATCACCATGGTCGTGCTGGGCGGTGTGTCGATCCTTGGCGGCGCCGGCTCCATCATCGGCGTGGTGCTGGCAGCTTTGATCATCGGGCTCGTCACCTTTGGGCTTGGCCTGCTGAACGTGCCTGGTATCGTCATGTCGATCTTCACCGGTACGCTGCTGATCGTGGTGATCGCGCTGCCGATCCTGTGGCGGATGTGGACGGAGAAACGCGCATGATCGTCGACGACGGCTATGAAAAGCACGCCTTCAAGATGCGGCTCAATCCCGGCATGGCGACCGAGTACAAAAAGCGCCACGACGAGATTTTCCCCGAAATGGTCGACCTGCTGCATGAGGCCGGGGTGAAGGACTATTCCATTCATCTCGACGAAGAGACCAACACGCTTTTCGGCGTGCTGTGGCGGCGGGTGGACCACACGATGGCCGATCTGCCGAAAACCGCGATCATGCAAAGATGGTGGGCTCATATGGCCGACATCATGGCGGCCAATGAGAAGAACGAACCGATCTCAGTCGATCTGCTGCCGGTATTCTGGATGAAATAGGGTTCAGTGTGGCTCGTGGGCGCGGCGCACCGCGCGGGCCATAAGCCAGACGGCAAGGACCACGAAGGGCGCGGCGAGCGAGAGCGCCATGGTCTTGTCCCAGTGCAGCTGCGTCAGCGGCCCGGCCAAAAGATAGCTGATGATCCCCAGCAGATAATAGCTGATTGCAATGGTGGAGAGACCCTCCACCGTGCGCTGCAGCAGGAACTGGCTGCGGGCAGTGCGGGCGATATTGTCGAGCAAAGCGGCGTTCTGCACCTGCATATCGACCCCGATCCGCACATTGAGCAGGCCAATGGCGCGCTCGATTTTGGCCGATAGCACGCTGAGCCTTTGTTCGATGGCGGCGCAGGTGGCCAGACCGGGATCGACGCGGTTGCCGATATAGTGTGTCAGTGTCGAGCCGCGGCTGGTGCCCTGTTCGCGCAGGCCCATCAAACGGGTGCGCAGCACCTCGCCATAGGCGCGGCCGGCGGCAAATCGGTATCCGAGCCGTTCGGACAATTGCCCCGAGCGCACGGAAAGGCCATGCAGCGCGTCGAGCACTGTCTGGGCGCTGGCGGGGCTCGTAGCGTCCGAAAGACCATCGATTACCCGCGAAAGCTCAGTTTCCATGCCGCGCAGATCGGCCGAGGCCGAACGGGCGAGCGGCAGGCCCAAAAGCGCCATGCTGCGATAGGTCTCAACCTCCAGCAAGCGCCGCAACAGGATCGATCGGCGCAGGGTGGTGAGGCCGCCGGCGGCAAACTCTATGCGGGTGAAGCGGGCGGCGTCGGGCACGAAATCGGTGATGACCTGCGCTTTGCCGCCCTCGATATCCGACAGGCAGAGGCTGGCGAGATTGAAGCCGGGCAGGAGACGCTCGGGGATAGTGGTGTCGGTGATCACGTCGATGCGCATGGCGCCGATCAGCGTGCCGTCTCCAACAGCCTCAAGACCGATGTCCTCAGGCCAGTTCTCGCCGTCATCGATGGCCGAGCGCCAGGTTATGGTGATGAATTCAGTGTGGAATTCCCAGGTCACGTCGCGCTTTGGCGTCGCAAAACTATATTGGCGGCTGGCCGATTGCGGCAGCTCCATCCCGGCCGCGCGGCGGAAGGTAGCAAAGCGATCAAAGGCGTTTTGCATGGCGCCGGGCTCGCCGGGCATGACCAATACCAGGCGGCGCACGCGGCATGCGTCGGGCACGATCTGCACCGGGCGCGCATGGACCTCTTCCATGACAGCGCTGCGGTGCGGGTGATCTTGCGGGATCAGGCTGGTCATCTCGGGCTCCTCAGCAGAGCAGGAGGCCCGTTTGCGGCGCGGCTAGCAATAGGACGTTCCGCCACGCCACTTTGGTCGTAGACCGATCAGGCCACCGCGTTGCGCCAGCTATATTGCGGCGAAAAGCCCAGCATGCGCTTGGCCTTATCGATGGAGAGCAGGGTGGAGTTGGTCGCGATATTGCCGCGCTGCTCGACCTCTGGGAAGACTTCGGCCAGCAGCGAAATGTTCGAGCGGCTCATGACCGTGTCGGCATTGGCGATGATGAAGGCTTCAAAGCCCTTGAAATCGGCAAGAATGGCGCGTCGCACGGCCTGGGCGCCGTCGCGGGCGTCAATGTAGCCCCAGAGATTCCACTTGCGCTTGTTGGGGTCGCTGTCGAAACCGGGGAAGGTGGCGTAGTCCTCCGGGTACATGACGTTGGAAAAGCGCAGGCCGACGATGCGCAGGTCCGGATCCCAGCGGCAGAACTGGGCTGCCATGGTCTCGTCGAGCAGCTTGCCGAGTGAATACGCGCTTTCCGGTCGCGGAAAATATTCTTCGTCTACAGGTACATAGGGCGGTGGCGTGTCGAAGGGCAGGCCGAGCACGGTTTCGCTCGAAGCGAAGACGACATTCTTGATGCCGGCCAGGCGGCAGGCTTCGAAGATGTTGTAGCTGGCCGCGACATTGTTGCTGATCGTGCGCGCATTGGCGGCCAGACCCGGCGCCGGAATAGCCGCCAGATGCACCACGGCGTCGAAGGGGCCGCGCTTTTCGTCGATGCCGCCCAGAATGGCGGCGGCGACCTCGCCGAAATTGCTGAGATCGACGCGGACGCTGGGGCAGATGGGCTCGGGCAGGGCCTGCTGGTCGAGGTTGAGCACGTCAAAACCATGCTCGACCAGGTCGCGCAAGACGGCGCGTCCTAGCTTGCCGCTGCCGCCCGTCACGAGAATTTTCGTCATGCCAACCTCCTCAGATTTCAAGCAAATTTCGCGTTCCTCAGGCGTGGAGAATATCGCAAACCCCTAGCAATGCCAACCGCTTGCATGGGTAAACGGCAGATGAATGGCGCTCTCAGGGGCGGTTCAAACCAAGTGTGGGAAAACATCGATCAAGGTCGATGGAGGGACATCGACGGGGCGCTTCGCCCGGATCGAAACAGGAGACTTCAAATGCTCAAGCTCACCACGCTCATGCTCGTCGCCGGTCTTGCCACGGCAGCCACCACCACAATGTCCAGCGCCGCCGTCTGGGTCGCTGGCCAGCAGAACCAGCAGACCAAGCCGGTCGCCTCGTCCAATTCGGGCAATTGCGCCGACGAAATGGGCCATATGCGCCGCGTAAAGGCCTCAGATATCGAAGCAATTCGCGGCAATGACGTGTGGCTGATCCCCATCTGCGAGGAGCTGCATCTGACCGGCCGCGGCGACTATGGCGCGCTGTTCGTCAATGGCAATGTCGATCGCCTGCGCACCCCGATCGCCCGTAATGCCACGCTGATGGCCGCGCTCAAGGCCAAGGGCTACGACCAGAACGACGTCGTGTCGCTGCGCTTCGGCGGCAATAACGGCATCGTCCTCTATGTCTACCAGCGCCACATGAATTGAGCGCTTCACCCGGACCCTGACCGCGATATGAACGGATTCTGAACGCGCCTCTCAGGGTGAGTTCAAATCGGGGCGGTTAGGGTCTCTCCAACGATGACAATCGTCCAGGGGGACAGTCAAATGAACAAGGCTCAGGAAAAGGTTCTGGTCGCTGCACTCTGCGGCCTCGTGGTCACGGCCGCGGCCGCTTTCGCCGTGCAGCCGGCACTGGCCGCCGGATATTCGGTCGAGACGCTGGCGCGGGTGAGCAATGTGGCTCAGTGGGATCAGCTCAATGTGCGCAAATGGCCGGCCAGCTACTCGCAGAAGGTCGGTGCGCTCAATCCCGGCACCCGTGTCTGGGTCGAACGCTGCATCGAGGTCGAGAACAGCACCGACTGGTGCCTCGTCGATCGTGGCTCGGTTCAGGGTTGGGTCAATTCCCGTTTCCTGACCCCGATCAAGGGCTGACGCCGCCGCGCATCACCCCACCTCCAACCCATGCATGTTGACTTTTCCGGTCCAGCGCTGTTCGTGGCAGCGTCTGGGCCGGAGTTTTTGATATGGATGCCAATCCCGTTCTCGTCGAAGTCGTGCGTGGCAACTGGGTGGAGAACCGCCATCGCGGCGCCTTCGTGGTGACCGATGCCGATGGCACCATCATCGCCTCGGCCGGCGATATCGACCGTCCGATCTTTCCGCGCTCGGCCATCAAGTCGATGCAGGCGCTGGCCATCTTCGACCGCCACGCGATCGAGAAATTCCATCACACATCCGAAGAGCTGGCGCTGGCCTGTGCCTCCCATCATGGTGAGGACGACCATGTGAGCAATGTCGCGCATTTCCTCGAGCGCATGGGGCTGTCGGCCAATGATCTCGAATGCGGCGCGCATATGCCCACCAATGGCAAGGCGCGCGAAGCGCTGCGCGCGGCGGGGCAGGACCCCAGCCCGCTGCACAACAATTGCTCGGGCAAGCATTCGGGCATGCTGAGCGTGGCGCTGGCCATGGGCGTGCCCACCGAGGGTTATGTGACCCGCGAGCATGAGGTGCAGCGCGCCGTGCGGGCGGCGGTGGAGGCGGTGATTGGTGAGGCGCTGACCGAAGATCGCTGCGGCACCGATGGCTGTTCCATTCCCACCTGGGCCGCCCCGATCCGCAGTTTTGCGCAGGGTTTTGCCCGCATGGCCACCGGCAAGGGGCTGGATGCCGGCCATGCCGCGGGCGCAAAGGCGCTGTTCGATGCGGCCACGAGCCACCCCCATCTCGTCGCCGGCACCGGTCACCTCGACACGCTGGTCATGGCGGCCTTCAAGGGCAGTGTGATGCAGAAGGGGGGCGCCGAAGGCGTGCAATGCGGCGCCATTCGCAGCAAGGGCTGGGGGTATGCGCTCAAATGCGACGACGGCAATATGGCCGCCAGCCAGGCCATGGTCGCAGCCCTGCTGCTGAAATTCGCCGACCCGGATGCGGCACAGCGCGAGGTGCTTGAACAGTTCGCGCGGCTGCCGACCAAGAATGTGCGTGGGGCTGTCGTGGGTGAGATGCGGGCGGTGCTTTAGCGGCGTTTCACGTTCTGGTTGATGCGGCTCCAGCGCCACCCCCCTTGAGGGCAGTGTTTACTTTGGTCTCATCGGGAGGCACGGTGACCGCGGCTCCTGCTCTCCCTCCCCCTTGAGGGGAGGGCCGGGGTGGGGGTGCTGCGGGCGCCGCAAACCCCCATTTCCAAACGGATTCTCCGATAGTTCAGCACCCCCACCCTCATTCCCTCCCCTCAAGGGGGACGGAGGCCGGCCGGTGTTTTTGGCTAGACTTTGTCTACGAAGCGATGCAGCCCCTACCCCAGGTGGGACGGTGGAGTAAGGGTGGGGCCGGCTGAGGCGGTTAGCCATTGAGCGTCACCCTTGGCCTTGAGCCGAGGGGTTTGTTTGGTTGTCGCGACGTTGAGAGCCCTCGGGTCTTCGCCCGAGGGTGACGATCGGCGGCTGGGGGACAGCCTGTGGGTGTGGCAGGTGTGTCAAACCTGGGGTTTGAGCGTTCGGCGCACCCCCACCCGGCCTCCCCCTGAAGAAGGGGGAGGGGTTGCATCGTGGTTGGGCGAGATGATGTCACAGGCACTGGGTTTATCTCTCGCTATTGGCACGCTGCTTCCTAACCAAAACTCCGCCCTCGGGCTTGATCCGAGGGCCAATCTCCACGCGCACCAATGGCACGCGGTGGCTTGCTGACGGGCCCTCGGGTCGAGCCCGAGGGCGGAACGGTGGGTGGGGGACGGTGTCGTTTTAGTAGGGCTGGCTGAGGCGGTTAGCCACTGATCGTCACCCTCGGCCTTGAGCCGAGGGGGTTTGTTTGGTTGTCGCGACGTGGAGAGCCCTCGGGTCTTCGCCCGAGGGTGACGATCAGCGGCTGGGGGACAGCCTGTGGGTGGGGGACAGCCTGTGGGTGGGTGACGATCTGTGGTTGGGTGACGGCCGGAGGTTGGGTAACGGCCTGCGGTTATCGCCATCGCAGGCGCACAAAAAAACGGCGGGATTGCTCCCGCCGTTGCATGAGGTGAAGCGGCGCCTGGATCAGGCGGTGGCTTCCTCGAACAGCTTTTCGACGTGTTCCCAGTTCACGAGATTGTCGAACCAGGCTTCGAGGTATTTTGGGCGGGCGTTGCGGTAGTCGATGTAATAGGAGTGTTCCCACACGTCGACGCCGAGCAGCGGCTTGCCGCCATGGACCAGCGGGGACTCGCCATTGGCGGTCTTGGTCACTTCCAGCTTGCCGGTCTTGTGGTTGAGCGACAGCCAGGCCCAGCCCGAACCGAACTGGGTGGTGCCGGCCTGGATGAAATCGCCGCGGAACTTGTCGAAGCCGCCGAGATCTTCGTCGATCTTGGCTGCGAGCTTGCCCGGCAGGGACTTGCCGCCGCCATTGGGCTTCATCCAGTTCCAGAAATGGACGTGGTTATAGTGCTGGCCGGCATTGTTGAAGAGGCCGGCATTCTTGCCAAAGCTCTCCTTGACGATGTCTTCGAGCTCGAGAATTTCCAGACCCGACCCTTCCAGCAGCTTTTCGCCATTGGTGACGTAAGCCTGGTGGTGCTTGTCGTGGTGGAATTCGAGCGTTTCCGCCGACATATAGGGGCCCAGCGCATCGTAAGCGTAGGGCAGCGGTGGAAGGGTGAATTTGGTGGTCATGTTAGCCTCCGTTCGAGAATGGTATGACGCTGGTGAAACTGGCTAGAGCAATTCGCTGTCCGCAGGACTTTCGGCCTTGTCGCCTCCCTCCCCCTTGAGGGGAGGGAATGAGGGTGGGGGTCCAACGGTGGATCACTGAACCACCCCCTCCCCAGCCCTCCCCTCAAGGGGGAGGGGGCGATAGAGTCACGCTTTCCCAGATGTGAAAAGCTCCAAGTGTGTGCTTTTTATAGGCGCATGCGCGTGTCGCAACAATGTCGGCGGGTGAACTAACCATCCAATCCGACTGACTTTATTGCAAAGGCGTAGCACTGGGCGGTTTCCTTGAGACGGTCGAAGCGACCGGACGCGCCGCCATGGCCGGCACCCATATTGGTCTTGAGGTATAATGGTGCATCCCCGGTCTTGGTTGCCCGAAGTTTTGCCACCCATTTGGCAGGTTCCCAATAGGTGACGCGCGGATCGGTCAGCCCGGCCAGGGCGAAAATCGGCGGATAGGCCTGGGCCGACACGGCCTCATAGGGCGCATAGGCGGCGATGCGCTCATAGTCGGCGGGGGAGGTGATGGGATTGCCCCATTCGGGCCATTCCGGCGGGGTCAGCGGCAGAGTGTCGTCGAGCATGGTATTGAGCACGTCGACGAAGGGCACCTGTGCGATGATGCCGCCCCAGAGGTCCGGCCTGAGATTGGCGATGGCGCCCATCAGCATGCCGCCGGCCGAGCCGCCCTGGGCGACGATCCTGCCCTTTGACGTATAGCCCTGCTCGATCAGCATTTCTGCAGCGGCGATGAAATCGGTAAAAGTGTTGGTCTTATGCTCGCGGCGACCCTGCTTATACCAGCGATAGCCTTTTTCCATGCCGCCGCGGATATGGGCAGTGGCGTAGACAAAGCCGCGATCGACCAGCGACAGCACCGAAACCGAGAAGGCCGCCGGCATCGACATGCCATAGGCGCCATAGCCGTAGAGCAAGGCGGGGTTGGAGCCGTCGAGCCTGGTGCCCTTGCGATAGAGCAGGGTGACCGGCACCTGCTCGCCATCCGGCGCGGTGGCGAAGAGCCGGCGGGTTTCGTAATCGGCGGGGTTGTGGCCCGAGGGCACTTCCTGGGTTTTCAGCAGGGTGCGCTGGCCGGTTTCCAGGTCGAAATCGAAGACCTGGCTGGGCGTGGTGGGCGAGGAATAGGACAGGCGGAACACCGAGGTGTCGAATTCATAGCCGGTGGACATGCCCAGCGAATAGGCCTCCTCGGCGAAGCGCACGACCTCTTCCTTGCCGGTGCGCAGGTCGCGGGCGACGATGCGCGGCAAGCCGTCCTCGCGCTCGAGCCGCAGCAGGTGGTTTTTGAGCAGGGCCACGTCGAGCACCAGCACGCCCTCGCGATGGGGCACAAGGTCTACCCAGTTGGCGGCGGCCGGCGCGTCGGCGGGGACGGTCACGATCTTGTAGTCCTCGGCGCCGTCCGCATTGGTGCGGATATAGAGGACGCCGTCGCGCTCATCGACCTCGTATTCGCGATCGGTGACGCGGGGGGCGACGAGGCGCGGCTCACCGCCCTGTTCCGCGTCGATGAGATAGACTTCCGAGGTCTGGTGATCGTGGGCGTCGATGACGATGAACTTGTCCGACAGCGTCTTGCCGACGCCGACGAAGAAACCGGGATCGCTCTCCTCATAGATGATCGGGTCGGCGGCCTGGTCGGTGCCCAGATCGTGGCGGCGCACGCGATAGGGGCGGTGGTTGTCGTCATATTCGGTATAGTAGATGGACTTGGAGTCATTGCTCCAGACATAGGAGCCGGCGGTCTCCCGGATCACCTCGCCGGTATCGGTGAGGCTGGCGAGATCGCGCAGCACGATGTCGTAATATTCCGAGCCGGCGCGGTCGGCGGCCCAGGCGAGCAGAGCGTGGCCGGGATCGTGGCTGGCGCCGGCAAAGCCGAAATAGTCCTCGCCCGCTTCGATATTGCAATCGAGCAGCACGGTCTCGGCGCCGCCATCGCGGGCGGTGCGCACGATCTGGGGATATTGCTTGCCCTCGAGCATGCGCGAATTATAGGCGAAGGGGCCATCTGGCGAGGGGACGCCGCTGTCGTCTTCCTTGATGCGGCCGCGAATCTCCTTGTAGATCACGTCCTGCAGGGCGGCGGTGGGCTGGCCGAATTCGGCCTCGTAATAGTTGTTCTCGGCCTCGAGATAGGCGCGGATTTCGGCATCCAGCGTCTCGGGCTTCTGCATCACTTCCTGCCAATTGTCGGCGCGCAGCCAGGCATAGTCATCGACGCGGGTGACGCCGTGATGGCTATGCGAATGGGCAAGGCGCTTGGCGAGGGGGGCTTTGGCCATGGTGAGGCAATCTCCACGAAGGACAGGGCGCGGCCGGGCCGCACGATAAGGCTGGCAAGGACATAGGCCTTGGCCGGGGGGATGGAAAGGGGGAGGTGCCCGGATTTGCGGGCGGGGCGGGACCGTAGAGTCGGTGGGCCGCAAGCGGATTTGGTTGGCACAATGGGCAGTTTCCCCAGAAGTCGGCGCTTGCGAGTCCGGTTTTGCTTGAGCGGGGGGCTCCATTCGTTAAGGTTCGCCTCGGAATCGTAGCGAAGGGTCTTGGTTTGGACACGCAGACAAGCATCGCACTGGCCGCACTGGCGCCTTTCGGGGCAGCCATCCTCGCCCCTGCGATCCATCATCTGCTTGGCCGGCTGAGTGGCTATGTCCTGGCCCTGGTGCCGCTGGGCATTTTCTATGTGCTGTTGGGTTTTCTCGACACCATTGCGGCGGGTAATAGCGTCAGCGTCGCCATCGGCTGGGTGCCGGCCTATGGGTTGGATCTGAGCTTTCATCTCGACGGGCTGAGCCTGGTCTTCGCGCTGACCATTTCGGGAATCGGGGCGCTGATCGTGCTCTATTCGGGGGCCTATCTCGCCGGGCACAAACATCAGGGGCGTTTCTTCGCCTTCATTCTCGCCTTCATGGGCGCCATGCTGGGGCTGGTGCTGGCCGATAGCCTTCTGGCGCTGTTCCTGTTCTGGGAATTGACCTCGGTCACCTCGTTCCTGCTCATCGGCTTCGACCATGCGCGCCAGGCGGCGCGGCGGGCGGCGATCCAGGCGCTTGTCATCACCAATATCGGCGGCATGGCGCTGCTGGCCGGGGCGGTGCTGGTGCATCAGCTCACCGGCAGCTGGGAGATGAGCGCGGTGCGGGCCATGGGGCAGGGGCTGCAGGAGCACGCGCTTTATGGCTTGGTGCTGAGCCTGTTCGTGGTCGCAGCTTTCACCAAATCGGCACAGGTGCCGCTGCATTTCTGGCTGCCCAATGCCATGGAGGCGCCGACGCCGGTGTCTGCGTTCCTGCATTCGGCCACCATGGTGCAGGCGGGCGTTTACTTGCTGGCACGGATGACGCCGGTGCTTGGCGGCACAACGGTCTGGACGATGCTGCTGGTGGGGTTTGGCGCGGTGACGCTGCTCTGGGGCGCGCTGGCGGCGATCAAGCAGACCGATCTCAAGCAGATGCTGGCGCAGACCACGCTCGCCTCGCTGGGCCTGCTGGTGCTGCTGATCGGGCTGGGCAGCACCTATGCCATCGCAGCGATGATGATCTATTTCGTGGCGCATGCGCTCTACAAGGCAGCCTTGTTCATGGTGGTGGGGGCCATCGACCACGAGACCGGGACGCGCGACATCACCGCACTGGGTGGGCTGGCCGACAAGATGCCGGTCAGCTTTATCGGCGCGGCGCTGGCGGCGCTGTCCATGGTCGGCCTGCCGCTGACCGTGGGCTATTTCGCCAAGGAAGAAATGTATCTGGGCGTCATGGGCGGCGACTGGCAGCTGATCGCCACGCTTGTGGTGCTGGTGGCGGGCAATGCGCTGCTCGCCGGGGTGGCACTGCTGGTGATGATCCGGCCGTTCCTGGGCGAGACCGTGCCGACGCCGAAATCGGCGCATGAGGCGCCGGTCGCCATGTTGGCGGGCCCGATCCTGCTTGGCGGGCTCGGCGTCGTTGCCGGCGTCGTGCCCGATGGGGTGGGCGTGTTGGTGGCCGAGCCGGGGGGCGCTGCCATATTGGGCGAAACGGTCAAGACCCATCTGACTCTCGTGCTCGATATTGCCAGCCCGCTGCTCTGGCTGTCGGCCCTGACCTGGGCCCTGGGTATCCTGGTCTATCGGCAGGCCGACACCATGCGCACCCTGCTGCGGCGGGTGGACCATAAGCTGGGCTGGAATGCCGACAAGGTGTTCGATGCGGCCATGTTCGGGCTCATCCGCTTTGCCGGGGCCGTGACGCGGGTGCTGCATCACGGACGGCTGGAGCTCTACCTCGTCGCGGTGTTCGCCGCGATGGGCCTGGCGCTGTTCGTGCCCATGCTGACGCTCAACGGGCTGGCCTGGATGAGCTTGCCCGAAGAATTGGGACAATGGTCCAACAAGGTCGGACTGGGCTCGCTGCGCATCTATGAATGGGGCGTGGTGGTGCTGGCCGTGGCGGGTCTGGTGGCGGTGCTGCTATCGCGGACACGATTGGTGGCCATCCTGTCGCTGGGCGTGCAGGGGGCGGCGCTGGCGCTGATCTTCTTGTTGTTCGGGGCGCCGGACCTGGCCTTCACCCAGCTGATGGTAGAAGTGTTGGCGGTGGTGATCCTGACCTTCGTGATGACGCGGCTGCGGCTCGACGACCGCGATCCCCGACCCTTCGAGGACCTGGCGCGCGACGGCATGCTGGCGCTGTTCTGCGGACTGGGCGTGGCGCTATTGCTGATGCAGGTGTTAAGCGGCACGCTCGATACCCGCCTCTCCGATCTGTTCACCGCCACCAGCGTGCCGATCGCCCATGGGCACAATATCGTCAACGTCATCCTGGTCGACTATCGCGGCTTCGATACGCTGGGTGAGATTTCGGTGGTGATGGGCGCTGGGCTCGCCATCCTGGCGCTGCTGCGGCGGCGCAAGAAGGTCGATGCGGCCGGAAAGGCGGCACCATGAACACGGTGATCTTCCGAACGCTGGCCCCTGTCATCGTCGCCACCATGCTGGTGTTCTCGGTCTATGTGTGCCTGCGCGGCCATAATGAACCGGGGGGCGGCTTTATCGGCGGCCTGATCGGCGCGGCATCCATCGGTGTGCTCGGCATGGCCTGGGGCGCCGAGGCGGCAAAGCGGGCGCTCAAGATCGACCCCATGGTGCTGGCCGGCTGCGGCGTGGTGCTGGCGGGCGCCTCGGGCCTGCTCAGCGTCTTTATCGGCGCGCCGTTCATGACCAGTATCTGGCTCTATCTCGATCTGGGCGAAACGGTGCTGCCGATTTCGACGCCACTGTTTTTCGACCTCGGGGTCTATCTCGTGGTCTTCGGCACCCTGTCGGCCATCGCGCTGGCGCTTGAAGGCGATGACGGAGAGGAGATACCCTGATGGACTATATTCTCGCCGCGCTAGTTGGCCTGTTCATTACTGCGGGTGTCTACCTGCTGCTGTCGCGCTCGGTGATCCGCATGCTGTTGGGCATGACCATTTTCGGCAATGGCGTGAACTTGCTGATCTTCACCGCCGGCCGGGTGATGCGGGAAATCCCGCCCATCGTGCCGCCGGGCCTTGATACCCCCGATGGAGCCATTGCCAATCCGCTGCCGCAGGCGCTGATCCTCACCGCCATCGTCATCGGCTTTTCGATGTTCGCCTTTCTCCTGGTGCTGGCCTTCCGCGCCTATCAGAGCCTCGATGCCGATAATACCGACGCCATGCGGCTGGCTGAACCCGAACGGGCGCCGCAGCCGCCCCTGAGTTATTGACGCCATGGCCGCTTCTTCTTCCGATGTCACCCTGCCGGTGGCCATGATCGAGACGGCGACGCCGCTTCTGGCCTGGACCATTGTCCTGCCGGTGGCTCTGGCGCTGATGGGCGCCGCCAGCCTGTTGCTACTGCGTCGCTGGCCGCGCGCCACGCTGCCGGCGGCAGTAATTGTCGTGCTCGCCATCCTGGTCTGTGAAGCGGCCTTGCTCTGGCAGGTCTATACCGGCGGGCCGGTGAGCATGACCATGGGCAAATGGCTTCCGCCCTTCGGCATCAGCCTTAGCGCCGACCTCTTTGGCGCCGGCTTTGCGCTGGCCGCCGCGCTGGTGACGCTGGTAGTGCTGATCTATGCCGAAACCGACCGCGACGAGAGCGATCGGGGTGACAATTTCCACGCCATGGTGCTGTTGCTGCTGGCTGGGGTGACGGGCGCCTTTCTCACCGGCGACCTGTTCAATCTCTATGTCTGGTTCGAGGTGACGCTGATTGCTTCGTTTGGTTTGCTGGTTTTGGGCGGCCGGCCGGTACAGCTCGATGCGGCAGTGAAATATGGCTTCCTCAATTTCCTCGCGACGACATTGTTTCTGTTGTCGCTGGGGCTGCTTTATGGGCTGCTCGGCACGCTCAACATGGCTGACATCATGCGCGTCGCGCCGCAGGCCAGTCCGGCGGCGATGACCGGAGTGGCGGCCCTGCTGCTCCTGGCCTTCGGCATGAAGGCCGCGGCCTTTCCGCTCAATGCCTGGCTGCCCGCCTCTTATCACGTGCCGCCGGTGGCGGTATCGGCGCTCTTCGCCAGCCTGCTGACCAAGGTGGGCGCCTATGCCCTGCTGCGGGCGCTGGTGGCAGTGTTGCCTGGCAGTCGCGATGTGCTCGAGCCGGTGCTGGTGCTGCTGGCCATCCTCACGCTGGTGCTGGCGCCACTGGGCGCCATTGCCGAGACGCATCTGCGCCGCGCCATCGGCTTCCTGGTCATTGGCGGCATCGGCGCCGTGCTGGCCGGCATCGCGCTGCCCAACGCAAGTGGCGTGGCGGGCGCCGGGCTTTATGTGTTCCACGCCATGCTGACCATGGCCGTGCTCTATATGGTCGCCGGACTGATTGAGAAGCGCAGCGGGGCGTTCGACACCCGACAGATGGGCGGCTTCTACGCCGCCAGCACGCCGCTCTCGATCCTGTTTCTCGGTGCGGTCCTGGCCACGGCCGGCGTGCCGCCCTTTCTCGGCTTCTGGCCCAAGCTGCTCTTGTTGCAGGCGGGGGCGGAGCAGGGGGTGAGCGGTAGTGCCGATGCCTGGATGGCGACGGCCCTGGTGGTGGCATTGCTGGTCAATGCCGTGCTGACACTGATCGCCGGTACGAGGCTCTGGGCCCATATTTTCTGGCGGCAGGGCAAAGAGGGCGCGTCCGAGCATGATGCACTGGCCTTGCTGTCGCTTGACCGGCGCGGCCGGCTGGGTCTGGCGATGAGTGTGGCGCTGGCGCTGGTGGTCGGCGCGGCGGGCCTCTGGCCCAATCCGATGATGGCCGGCGCCCGCGACGGCGCCAGCGATATGCTCAACCCAGCGCGCTATGTTGCTGCGACCGGGTTGGCAGGAGACGAGCCATGAATACTGCGCTTCTGGTCCTGATACTGGCCCTGCTATGGGCGGGGACGACGGGCAGCTTTTCTGGCCTCAACCTGTTGTTCGGGGGCCTGCTCGGACTGGCGGCAGCCTTTCTGTTGCGCGACAGCCTGTCGAGCCGCAGGGGCCTGCGCCGCATGGGGCGAATCATCAGGCTGCTGGCCCTGTTCCTCTACGAATTGATGGCCAGCGCCGTGCGCGTGGCGCTGGTGGTGATTCGTCCCGACCTAAAGGCCGTGGTGCGGCCGGCGATCGTGGCGGTGCCGCTCAGCGTCACTTCAGATGCCGAAATCACGCTGCTCGCCAATCTCATCACCCTGACGCCCGGCACGCTGAGCATCGATGTCTCGCCGGATCGCAAGCATCTCTATGTTCATGCCCTGACCATGGACGACCGCGAGGCGCTGATCGCCGACATCGTCAATGGCTTCGAAAAGCAGGTGAAGGCGGTGTTCGAATGAGCCCGGAACAGTTCATCGACGTCACCAGCCTCATTGCCCTGGTGCTGCTGGGGCTGGCTTTGCTGCTCTCCATGGTGCGCATCGTCATCGGGCCGACCCTTGCCGACCGGGTGCTGGCGCTGGACCTGTTGACCGTGGTGGCCATGGGGTTCATCGGCGCGGTGGCGGTGCGCACCGGCATCTCGCTCTATCTCGACATCGCCATTGCCGTGGCGCTGCTGGGTTTTCTCGCAACTGTCGCACTCGCCCGCTACATCCTCAGTCGCGGCGCCAGGGCAGAGGAGGCTTATCGCGATGGCGGGGCTTGAACTCTATATCGGCGGCACGGTGCTGCTGCTGGGTGCGGCCTTCACCCTGCTGGCCAGCGTCGGCGTCATCCGGCTGCCCGACCTCTATACGCGCATGCATGCCGCGTCCAAGGCAGGCGCGGTGGGTGGCGGACTGATCTTGCTGGCGGTGGCACTGGTGGGACAAGATAGCGCAGTGGCATTACGGGCGATCATTGGCATCGTTTTCCTGTTGTTAACCACGCCGCTGGGCGCTCATCTGCTGGCCCGCGCCAGTTATATTTCCGGATACAGACCAGACGGCGCCACCCGCAGCGACAAACTGGATTTGAACAGCGGTCAAAATTCCGCCACATGAATAGTTCTTGCCATTACATGCAAAATATAGTCGCGCGGCTTGCCTGTCGCAATAAACGGGGCTAGGACTAAGATAAGCTGACAACTGCCCTTGTTGCGGCTCAATAAAAATTTCGGAAGGTTGAAAAATGAACGACGATACCGGCGCGTTCGCTGGTGGTGAGTCCGATCTGATCGAACTCAGCACGGAAATTGTCTCCGCTTATGTAAGCCACAACGCCGTCAGCCCCAGCGACTTGCCCAAGCTCATCGCTGAAGTCCACGGTGCCCTGCGCGCCTTGCAGTCCAACGAAGTACCCGCACCAGTCGAAGAGCTCAAGCCGGCAGTGCCGGTGCGCAAGTCTGTGGCCGCCGACTACATCATCTGCCTTGAAGACGGCAAGAAGTTCAAGTCGCTCAAGCGCCACCTGCGCACCCACTACAACCTCTCCCCCGAAGAATATCGCGAGAAGTGGGGTTTGCCGGCCGACTATCCGATGGTCGCGCCCAGCTATTCGGCGACCCGTTCGCAGCTGGCCAAGGACAATGGCCTCGGCCGCAAGGCCTGACGCAGCCGCGTCTTTCTCAAGACGCCGCCAGCACGCGGGGCAGCACGCCTCGCTCTCGATAATTCCTCCCCCTGACGCAGGGGGAGGGCCGGGGCGGAGGGGTGGTGAATGATCCACTCATGGACCCCCACCCTCAATCCCTCCCCACAAGGGGGAGGGAGGCGCAAGTGCCCCGAGTCCACCTCAGTTTGAAATGGTCTAGTCCAAACGCTGTGGCCGCCCATCGGGCGGCTTTTGTGTTTCTCGGGGTCTGCGGGAGCGGGCTTCTGCGTCGGCGCGGCGAAAGCGCATGTTTAACAAAGAGATAAGATATTTATCCTCGGATGGCTGGTCATTGGGCAGGATGTAGGAATATTATCCTTCATCTGACGGAGTTTTCGATGCCTGTTCGCACCATCAAGCGCCACCGTTTTTCCGCGACGCGCGCCGCGCTGCAGCCAACTGCACCCTATGATCGCATTGTCACCCTGGTCTCGGCGGAACGGCAGGTGCCGACGAAACTTATTCTGAATGCGTCGCGGTGCCGATCGCGCGCCTCCAAGGCGCGGCATCTGGCCATGTATCTGGCGCATGTGGTTTTCGGGGAAAGCCTGGCACGGGTGGGCGTCGCCTTCGGACGAGATAGGACAACTGTCTCCCATGCCTGCGCCCAGATCGAGGACCTGCGCGACGATCCCAGTTTCGATGCTGAAATCTGCCGGCTGGAACGGTGCCTGCAGCAGGAGGGCGTCAGCCATGATGCCTGACATGCAGAAGGGTGACGAAACCCCCGACGCCGTACAGCGGCTGTTGGCGCGGCGCGGCAATGAGGCGGGATTTCTGGGCGATCAGCATGGCGAGGCGGCGCGGCGCCTAGCGCGGCTGATGCGCAGGGCGCAATTGAGCCAGCGGGTCACCATGTCGTATGACGCCAGCCATGTCGGCGGCAATCGCGGGCGGCCAGTGCAGGGGGAGCTGGCCGATAGCGCCGCCGAGGCGCGGCGGCTGCTGGGCGCACTGGCGCATCGCCTGCCGGGTGATTGCTGGTCGGTGCTGGTGGATGTGTGCTGCTTCGATCGCGGTCTGCAGGATATCGAGCTCAGCCATGGCTGGCCGCGACGCGGCGCCAAGCTGGTGCTGCGCATCGCCCTCGATCAGCTGGCTTCGCTCTGGGGACTGGGTGGCGTAGCGGAGGGCAGGGCCCAGGGACGCCAGCGCCACTGGCTGCCGGAGAGGCCGCCGATGTTCGCCGATTAACGATGTAAGCATCGGTAATGATGGCAAGCGAACAAGACGTGGTATGACGCTGGTCTCGGATGCTGCGGTGACCGGAAATGCAGGGCAAGCTCCCCACGATACAATATCTGCGCGGTCTGGCGGCGATGCTGGTCGTGGCCTCGCACGCCCTGCTTTATCCTTTGGCGGAACAGACCATCGCCTATGGGCGGCTGGGATGGCTGGGGGTCATCCTGTTCTTCGTGGTGTCCGGCTTCATCATGGTGACGGTGACGGGCACCGGATCGTTCGACCCCGTGGCCTTTCTCAAGCGCCGCATCCTGCGCATCGTGCCGCTCTACTGGGCCTTTACCCTGGTGGCGGCGGCGCTGGCGCTGGTGGAGCCGGGCCTGTTCAAGACCACGGTGTTCGATGGTGGGCAGCTGCTGAAATCACTGGTTTTCGTGCCGTTCTATAATCCCGCCAGCCATGGGCTGCATCCGCTCTACAAGCTCGGCTGGACGCTGAATTACGAGATGTTCTTCTATGTCGGCTTTGCGGTGCTGGCGCTGCTGACGGCGCGGCGGCGGGTGGCGGTTTTGACCATCGCCTATGTGGCGCTGGCGCTGACCGGGGCGCTGCGGCAGCCGGTCGATGCCATACCGGCCTTCTATACCAGCTTCATGCCGCTGGCCTTCGTGGCCGGGGCCTGGCTGGGACTGGCACAGATCGAGGGGCATTTGCAAAAGGTGCCGACACCGGTGCTGGTCGGGCTCGGCATCATGGCGCTGGCCGGGCTGGTGCAGGGCTTCACCTGGGACCATGGCCTGGTGGAAGACCCGGTGGCCTTTATCGGTCTGCTGAGCTTTGCAGCGGCCACGGTGGCGCTGGTGGTTGGCCTGGAGCCGGTGTTGCCGCGGGTGCGGTTTCTCGAGACGCTGGGCGATGCGTCCTATTCGATCTATCTGGTGCACATCTTCGCGGTGGCGGCGACGGCAGGCGTGCTGCTGCGGCTGCTCGATACCACCGATCCGCTGGTGACCAATGCCATCATCGCCTTTGCCATCGTGGCGGGGGCCGTGGCGGGGCTGATGCTCTACCGACTGGTCGAGCGGCCGCTGATGGGGCGGCTGCGCAAGCTGGCGTAGCTGCTACACCAGCGCGGCGCGGGCTTCGTTGCGCATGCGATTGACCATGGCGACGAGGCCATTGGAGCGCTGCATGCCCAGATGCTCGCTGAGCCCCAGTTTGCGGAACCATTCGATGGCATCGGTCTCGGCGATTTCGGCGGCAGGGCGGCCGGAATAGAGCGCGATCAGGACGGCGACGAGGCCCTTGGTGATGATGGCGTCGGACTGGCCGCGAAAGGTCAGCACCGGCGTGCCGCTTGCGCGCTCGGCATCCGATACCAGCCAGACATTGGAGACGCAGCCGCGCACCTTGTTCTCGTCGGTCTTGTCGGCATCGTCCATGGGCGGCAGCGCCTGGCCGAGCTCGATGAGATAATTGAGCCGGTCCTCCCAGTCGTCGAGGAAGCTGAGGTTTTCGGCGATGTCCTGGAAGGCGGCTGGCTCTGTCATGCCCCCTATCTAGGCGATCTGACCCGGCTTTGCCAGTTGGCAAAATGGGGATCGCGGCGGCGCCCGGGACAAGGCGCCGCCGTCCGATCTCAGGCCGCGCTCGGGCCCGGATCGTGATCAGGATCGATCCGTGGATCGATGGGGGCCGTGACCCGCAGCACGCGGATGCGCTGGCTTTGGCCGTCCGTCCCGAGCCAGGAAATACTCTGCCCTGGCCGCAGACCGAGAAGGGCGGCCCCCTCCGGAGTCGTCACCGCCAGATTATGCTCGTGCCGTTCGGCATTGGCGGGCAGGACCAGCTCGATCGTGCGTTCGCCGCCTTCGCTCGGCCGATAGCGCACGACGCTGCCAATGCGCACCACATCGGGCGGCAGCTGGGCGTCGGGCACGACGTGGGCGCGGTCCAATTCATAGAGCAGGTAGTCGGCGTGTTCGGCGCTGTGGCCGATTTCGGTGAGAGCGACGACGGTCAGGCGCCGACGCTCTTCTTCACCCACCACGATCTGCGGCGATTGCGTCCAATCCGACAAGGCTATGGTGGTCATCGCGCTTTTTCCTCCTGGTGCACAATGGCTGTCGGCGCGGCCGACCGGCGGTCGAAAATGCCGAACAGGTGCTCCGGGGGTGCGCGATGTTCGGCATTGGCGTTGAGACACCACGGGCAGCGTATGGCGGCGCGTGGACGGGGTCCTGTACAGGAACGACAGAACCGCAGGGCGGGCATTTTAGGTCTCCTTGGGTGGTTGGGTTGGTTAAGGGGTTAAGGGAAAGTTACGGGATTGGAGGGGTGGAAAGTTCCAAAGTGCAGGGCCCTCGGGTCGAGCCCGAGGGTGACGGCTGGCGGAGGCTGAGCCTGCAGAACCCCCACCCTCAGGTTCTCTTATCAAGTGGGAGTTGAGGCTGTGGCGCTCGATGCCCTGCCGTCAGATCTGCGCCCGGGCCAGTTGTTGGAGGATGCGGCGGCGGTCGTCGAGGGAGGCGAGACGGATGGTCATGGTCTCGGTCTTGATCGGCGTCTGTGGGGGCAGGCGGTAGGGCAGGCCGGGGAGGTGGGCCTCGGCCCAGGCCTCGAAACGGCTGAGCTTGTTGCCGCCGCTGATCGGCAGGGTGAGCGAATATTTGAACGTCATGGTCATCACTCCGATGAACATATCCGACATGACGAAGGGCGCGGCAAAGCCACGTCCGGAGCGTCTGCGGATAGGTGTAATTGAGCCTACGAGATTGCGATGATCCTGGTGCCGCTCTTGCCCTGGGCAGGTAGCAACACCAGGCAATCAGCCTGCCTGGCGGCGATAATCTCGTTTTGGAGTGATGGTCGAAATCGGGCTCATGAGCGCCATCATGGCCATATTGCCCGCTTTGTCAAATTGGCGCCCGGGCAAAGAAAAAGCCGCAAATGCGGGGCTGCGCATCTGCGGCTGGACCCTGATCGGAACTGTATCACCGGGGCGGAGACACGATCGGGGTCGAGGTCTTGGAGGCACGGCGGGGGCGCGCCGTCATCCCGCCCTTGCCGGTCGAGGCCGGGGGAAGGGGACCGGAGGGGCGGCCGGAGACGTCTGCATGTCGTCAACGGCCTGGGCGGAAAGCTTCTCGGCCGGGGCGGAAAGGTGTTCCACCGGGGCGGAACGGTGTTCCGCCGGACCGGCAGGTTTGAGGGCAGCGGCTGCGATGGCCTTGCCACCAATGCACGTGAGGTCGGTGCACTCGATCTGTTCGATCTGGCTGGCAATGAACTGGCTGCCCTGTGCCATGGCTTGTGCGGACAGGGCAGACGCGGACTCGCGCACATCCATTTCCGGCTTGATGACCAGAAAGGCGAGTGTGAGCCAGAATGCGGAGCGCAGCAAAAACATCAACCGGACCTAGTTCGCATGGCCGCCATGAGCACCCAATGCGAGCTAACCTCTTGTTTGGTCGCGCTTCCAAACCGCAAAAGTGTTGCCACTTCTGCTGGAAGCGTTCCCGCCAGCAGGACCCATTCCCACCGGATTTGAACCAAAATCTAAGCGCCTGCCGTTAAGCGCGGCTGCGCCCAATCGATACAATTTGAGTCAAATTGCCCCGCCAGCGTTAAGCGCGGGCAACCCCTTGTTTACGCTAACTGGCGAAAGGCCGCTTCGGCCTGAGTCGAAGGGGCACCAAAGCCCCCGCGCTTAAACCTGTCTTAGCGGTTGGCGCGTCAGTTTCATCGCAACAGACCCGGACCTCATCCGGGCAGCGATCCAAGCAAGGATCGCCGAACCGGCCGCGCGGCCGGAATCATGGCGTCGGTTTGTGAGTTTGTTGATGCGTAGCCTACAGTTCTTCGGCAGCAAGGGGTTCGACCCCGCCTTGGCCGGGACCGGGAGCCGGCCGGAAGCGCTGCGCCGCAAGACCATCGCCAACAATGCCCGCCTGATGAGCCTTGCTGCCCTCCTGGCCCTGGTGCCCGCCACCTATGGCCTTGTCGTGGGGGCAGGCCTGCCCTTCGTGCTGGCTGCCATGATGCTGGCTGGCGGCATGCTGAGCCTGACGCTGCAGCAGCGCCATCTCTATGACATGGCCGCGCTTGCCCAAGTGGCGACGCTGATGGGGACGGGCCTGGTGCTCACCGCCATCGATCCCAACCTGGCCGATGCGGGGTTGGCCATCGTGCTGATGGGCCCGGTCTTGGCGGCATTGATCGCGCGGCCAGACATGCGGCGCTGGAGCTGGCTGGCCATGGCCATTGTCGCCATTGTCGGCGGCGGGCTTGGCCTTGCCGGCGTCACTGCGAATGGCAGCACCATGCTGCTGGAAAGCTCTGCCATCACCTTCCTTATCGCCTTCGCGGTGGTGGCGCATAGCGCCCATTGCATCGCCACGGCCTATGAAGTGCACGACAGGGCACAGATCAGCGCCTATCGGCACCTGATCGAGCATGTGCATGACGCCGTGGTGCGCTTTGCCGGCGGCGGCCATATCCTTCTGACCTCGCGGTCGTCGGAAACCCTGTTCGGTTGCCCGCGCTATCAATTGTCGAGTGGCGGCTTGCTCGAGCGCGTGCATGTGCTCGACCGGCCGAACTATATGACGGCCTTTGCCGACGCCAATCAGGGCGGTCGCAGCCGCACCATCGAAGTGCGGATGCGTCGCGACGATCCGCGCGCCACCGGCAATGTACCGCAGTTCATCTGGGTCGAGATCAGCCTGTCACCGATTCTCGACGGCGAGAGCAGCGACGGCCGCAATGAAGTCATCGCCCTGATGCGCGATATCACCAAGCGCAAGGACGCCGAGGCGGCCATGACGCGGGCACACACTACGGCCGAGGAAGCCTCGCAGGCCAAGTCGCGGTTCCTGGCCACGATCGGGCATGAACTGCGCACCCCGCTCAATGCCGTGGTCGGCTTCTCCGAGATGATGAGTTCGGGCATCGGTGGCGAATTGTCGCCGACGCATAAGGAATATGCCGGACTCATTCACCAGAGCGGCAAGCATCTGCTCGAAGTGGTGCGCATGCTGCTCGACATGTCGCGCATCGAGGCCGGGCGTTTTGAAATCCAGGCCGAACCGATGCAACCCGCCGAGGTCGTGCCGGCTTGCCTGCCCATGGTCGAGACCATGGCCCAGGCGCGGCGCATCCAGATCACCGCCGATATCGAGCCGAACCTGCCCATGCTGGTGGCCGATGAGCGCGTGTGCCGGCAGGTGATGATCAATCTGCTCTCCAACGCCATTAAGTTCAGCCATGAAGGCGGGCAGGTGACAGTGTCGGTGCGCCGGCAGGGGCAGTCGATCAATTTCTCGGTGCGGGATCGCGGCATCGGCATGGCGCCTGCGGCGCTCAAGCGCATCGGCGAGCCGTTCTTCCAGGTGCAGGACGGGCTGACGCGCCAATATGAAGGCACTGGGCTCGGGCTCTCCATCGTCAAGGGGCTGGTGGAGCTGCATGGTGGTACCCTTAGGGCACTGTCCGAAATTGGGGCAGGGACAACCATGACGGTGTTGTTGCCCATAAACGGTCCGGCAACCAAAGCGGGCGACACTGCCGAAGTTCTCACCCTCCATAAAGAGCCCAATCCGGCCGCATCAGTTTCCAGCCCAGTTTCATGGCCAAACGAAAAAAGAAAAGCGCAATGACGGCTTCGACCCTCTCCCAGCTGCCCCTGATGGCGGGTGGCGCCCTGCTTGGCACGCTGAAAACCGGCGGTCAGTGGGCCTTTTCGCAGTATATGCGCGCGCCGCTGGCCTCCACGGGCCTGCTGGCGCTCGTCACCATGACGGCGCTGGCGGGCAGCAATGCGCTCTATTTCCAGCGGGGCATGCATCCCTCGCCATTCTTCGGCGTGGCGCGCGATGTGCCGGTGGCGCCGATGCCGCTGCCGGTGGAAGAACGCCCGGAAAGCGCCGCAGTGCTGAGCCTGCCGGCGGCGAGCCAGCCGCAGACAACAGGCAGCGTGCAACCCGCGCCGCAGGTGGTACCGGATGCGCCGGTGGGCAATACCGAGGTTTTCGCCGTGCAGAAGAAGCTCTCGGAGCTAAAGCTGTTCGACGGCAAGGTCGATGGCTATTACGGCCCGATGACGGCGCGGGCCATTCGTGCCTTCGAGGAGCGCAATGGCATGAAGCCGATGGGGGCGATGGAGCCCTCGGTGATTCGCGCCATCCTGAGTTCGGATGCCGGCGGCATGGTCAGTGCGCCGGTGCAGCAGCAGGCGCAGCCGCAACCTCAGCCCGTTGCCGTGGTGGCGCCGCAGCCGGTGGCCGTGGCCCCGACGCCGGCCCCTGCGCCGATCGTGGTGCAGCCGGTGGTGCAGCAGGCCGACCAGGTGGTGGGACGCCTGCCGGCGCTGTCGCCGGCCGAACAGACCTTTGACCGCGTCGCCGAATCGGCGGCCAGCAGCATCGACAACATCATTGCCGCGGTGGACAATTCGCGCACCCCGCCGGCGCAGATGGCCAATCCGCCGATCCCGACCGCTCCCGTGGCGCAGGCAGCAACCACCCAGCCCATGCCGGCCCCGGTGGTGCAGCAGCCGGTCCAGCAGGTCCAGGAGCCCGCCGTCATGGTGGCCTCGATCTCCGAAGTGCCGCAATCAGGCCCGCCGGCCACCAATGTGCAGCTGGTGACGCAGATCCAGCGCGGACTGGCGAGCCTGGGCTTCTTCCGCGCCCCCATCGACGGCAAGCCCGGCCCGGAAACGGCCCGCGCCATCCGCGAATTCGAGAATTTCCATAGCTACAAGATGACCGGGCAGGTGCAGCCGGATCTGGTGGAGCTGCTGGTCAAGGCCGGGGCCTCCATCTAGGTGTCCAGCCTGCGCAGCGATTTGTGGTGCATGGCCTTTGTGCGGCGTCACAACGACCTGGGCCATATGTGCGTGGTGGCGCGCAGGGGCGACCCCATCGCCGGGCAGGTGTTCATCGAGGTGGACCATCTCGATGGCACGCGCTCGCTGTTCACCCCGGCGCCGGTCGTCAGTCGCGGCGAGGGTGCCGGGCTGGTGTTCCAGAAGCGCTTCGAGCATGTCGAGCCGGACCAGGTGCGCCAGCGCATCGAGCAGGAAGCCAAATTCGATCCTGACCTGTGGGTTCTGAGCGTCGATATGCGTGGTGACGATATCGGCGTGGACGTGGTCCGCGCCGATCGTTAGCGGCGTCAGCTGGCGCGGCGGGCGCCGATGCGGGCGAGGGCTTCGATGGCCTGCTCGACCACGGGATTCTGGGCGGGCGCCGCGGTGGTGGCTGCTGCGGTGCGCCGGCTGGGCTGGGTGAAGGGCTGGTATTGCGGCTTGCTCAATTCGAGCAGGTTCACCTCGCCGCGCCAGGCGCTCATCAGATAGGCCATGGATTCGGACGAGACGGTGCCGAACAGGGTGGCATAGTCGGCCAGGGCCTTGGAACGCTCGGTGTCGTGGCTGGTGGCGTGGATCAACACCTTGAGCCCGTCATAGGCGGTGGCCCCGAAAGCGCGCAGGATCACGAACAGTGCAGCGCCGGTGGCGTCATGGGCGATCTGGCCGCAGCGGACCTCGTCGAGCCCGGTGATCTGGGCGAGAAGGCGCGTGACCTCCGGACGACGATTCTCGGAAAAGAGCTTCATCAGCGCCTTGGTCAACTCGGCGCTGGCCACCGAGAGCTGCTCGATGGTGCGGGTGATCGGAGCGACCGGGGTCTCGCGGTTGGAGAAGGCCTGAATGACCTTGATTCGGTGGCTGTCGGAGAGGTCGAAGAAGGCAGGCGCCAGGAGGGCCGCGTCGAAATCCTTGCGGCGGCCAAGGGCTTCGGCCACCAGGTGATCCATCTGCGCCGAACGGGCGAGCGCACTGAGATAGGCGCCGCGCGGCGTGATGGCGGTATTGGCGGCAAGGGCGCGATAGACCTTGCGCGAATTCATCTGGAAGAGCTTGGCCAGCACCACATTGGAGAGGTTGGCGCGGGCGGCGAGCGTGGCGCAGGCCGGCACGTCATAGCGCGCGATAATGTCGAGCATGGTCTGGTCGGACAGCTCGGCAGCGGTTTCGAGGAAGGGAATGAGGTCCTCGCCGATATTGTCGACCACCAGCTGTTCGAGGGCCGGCGACAGCACTTCGGCGCGACCGAGAATGGCCGCGCCCTTGGCGCGGGCTTGCGGGCCGGCCGTGGGAAAGAGGCGCGCGGCGAGGGTCTCAAACTGTTCCATCTCGGGAACGGTCGGCTTGCCGCGACGGGCATAGGCGTCACACGCCGCGATCAGCAGCGTGTTCGTACGGTCGACGCCACCGGTCTCGATCAGCAACTGAAACGTCTCGTAAGGCTGAAATCCAAGCATTCTGGGGGAACCGTCGACTCGCTAAGCCATCAATTTCGATGTGTGATCACTTTTGACGGCAATTCGTTAGCAGACTGTTAACCTTGACGATCTCTTAATGAGGTCAAGCGCGAGGGGCGTCGCGCCGGGACTTTCCGACATCAACTCGCTGGCTCCGTTGGGGAACGGGGGAGCGGCGTTCAATGGAGGCTGGCTTGGGAAAGCTGCTGCAACTGACCGGGCGGGCACGACCTGCCACCACCGGGAACAAACCCCCTGGTGACGCCCAGATTCTGATTTTTACCGGGGTGCGTTATGAACGCGGCACAACACCGCCGCCCAATAATCGCCTCGATCCTTCACGGCCAAAGCGCAAGCGCGGCTAGATACGGCGACCAATTGTTCCGCATTGCCCTTTTTCTGACCGCCGCGGCGCTGCTGACCGGTTGCGTATCGCGACCCGTTGGTGATTTCGGTCGCGCGCAGCCCAGCGTGCTGCATGACAGCGTCATGCCGGCCATCGGCAATTTTGCGGCCAAGCAGCGGCGCGAACCGGTATCGGGTTTCAACCAGACCGACCAGGAACGCGAAATGCATGATCGCACCTGGCGCTTCCTCGTTGCCGCGCATGGCAAGGACTGGATGTTCGACGGCACGGTGGAATTGCAGCGTACCCGTATCGGGCGCGCCAAGGACCACACCTATCTGCCCGACCGCTATTACGACTGGCTGAAGCGCACGCAATATCAATCCTCGCGCACCCGCTATTCGACGGTCGGCCGGCATATTGCCGCTGATCTCGACACGCTGCCCACCACCTTTGCCAGTATCTGCGCCGTGCAGGAGGTGGACCGGCAGCGGCGCATCGCCCTGGCCGAACTGGGCGGGCTGGAAGACAAGGTGGCGCTGGATGTCGCGGCGCGGCGGACCGAGAACGAATGGCATATCGACTGGTTCGTGCGGGCGCTGACCTATCGATATGAAAGCTATAGCTATGCGCTGGACCACCTGCTGGTGGAAACGCCACACGAGCAATCCATGGGCGTCGATGAGGCGCTGCGGCGGTTGCAGCCCTGGGTCGCCCGCGCCAATCGCGGCGATTTCTGCTCGGGCAGCAGCCCGCAGGGGCAGGGCGGGGGCTTTGCCATTCCTTCGCGCTTCCAGACCATGGTGATCGACAGCGAAGTGGTGGCGCAGAAGTAAGGGGGGCTTTGCCTCTGGCCCGTCTTCGCCCATAAGGGGCCGATGACGAGGGAGCAGGCGATCTCAATGACCAGACCGAGCTGGGGACACCGCACGCGCGCGGGTTGGCAACGCCTGTTTTCCGGTCCGGTTCTGCCCGCTTATCCCAACAAGGCGCCGTTCGAGCGGCCGCTCGTGGTGCTGATCGCCGCCTTCGTGCCGGCTCTTATCCTGATGTTTCATGCCGATCAGGCGCTGGGCGAGTGGATGGTGAACTATCCCGAAGCGCTGCGGCCCTTTGCCGACAGGGTGACGCGGCTGGGCGAAGGCGTCGAAGTGCTGGTGAGCACAGGCATGTTCCTGGTGCTCAGCGCGCTGGCGCCGGTCTGGCTGGTGCGCAAGCGTCTCGCGGCGGGGCTCGATGCGCTGACCTCGGCCGCGGCCTTCGTGTTCCTCGCTGTGGCCGGCGGCGGGCTGACGGCACTGATCAGCAAATATCTGATCGGACGAGCGCGGCCGGTGCTGCTCGAGAGCCACGACGCGCTCTCCTTCCAGCCCTTTGCCTTCAACTCGGATTTTTCCTCGTTTCCCTCGGGGCATTCGGCAACGGCGGGCGCCATGGCCATCGCGCTGGCGCTGGTGTTTCCACGGCTGCGGGTGCTGTTCATCACGCTGGGCATACTGATCTGCGTGTCGCGGCAATTCGTCGGCGTGCACTGGATGAGCGACACGCTGATGGGCTGGGCAGTGGGCGCCGCTTTCACCTATTGGCTGGCGCATGTCTTTGCCCGGCGGCGGCTGATGTTCACCTATGACGGGTTTGGACGGTTGCGGCCCCTGCGGCTGCGCCTGCGTATGACGCGGTTGCTGCGCCGGCGGCGCCAGCCCTGAATGTCGCAGAACTGTCATCCCTGATGGATTAGGAACAGGACCGAAACGGGACGGGGACAGGCATGAGCGAGAGGGCGGGGCAAGGCGGTGTGGGCGAGGTGTTCGGGGCCTTCCTCAAGCTGGGCCTGACGAGCTTTGGCGGTCCCATCGCGCATCTGGGCTATTTTCGCGATGAGTTGGTGACGCGGCGGCGCTGGATCAGCGAAGCCGGCTATGCCGATCTGGTGGCGCTCTGCCAGTTCCTGCCGGGCCCGGCATCGAGCCAGGTGGGCTTCGCACTGGGGACGATGCGGGCGGGCCCGCTGGGCGGGCTGGCAGCCTGGGCAGGCTTTACCCTGCCATCGGCGCTGCTGCTCATGGCCTTTGCGCTGGGTGCGGCGGCGCTGGACGGGCCGTTGGCGCAGGGCGTGTTGCATGGGCTGAAATTGGTGGCCGTGGCCGTGGTGGCGCAGGCGGTGTTCGGCATGGCGCAGAGCCTGACGCCGGACCGGGTGCGCGCTGTTATCGCCGTTGTCGCCGTTTTCATGGTGGTGCTGGTCGGCGGCGCCTGGGGGCAGTTGGGTGCTATCGGGCTGGGCGCGGTGGCGGGGCTGGTTCTGTGTCGGAATGGTGCGGCTGTGGCGAGCGGCGAGGCCTTTCCGGGGTCGCGGCGCGTCGGGCTGGGGCTTCTGCTGGTCTTCGCCCTGCTGCTGATCGGCCTGCCGCTGGTGGCGGAATGGTCGCCGGTGCTGGCGCTGGCAGATGCGTTCTATCGGGCGGGATCGCTGGTGTTCGGCGGCGGGCATGTGGTGCTGCCGTTGCTCGAGGCCGGAGTGGTGGGACGTGGCTGGGTCGGGCCGGATGCGTTTCTGGCCGGCTATGGGGCGGCGCAGGCGGTGCCGGGGCCGCTCTTTACCTTTGCTGCCTATCTGGGCGCGGTTGGAACGCCAATGGGCGGCGGGCTAATCGCCGGGCTGGTGGCGCTGGTGGCCATTTTTGTGCCGGGTCTGCTGCTGGTGGCAGGAGCCCTGCCGTTCTGGAACGGCCTGCGCGCCTGGCCGGCGGCGCAGGCGGGATTGCGCGGGGCCAATGCGGCGGTTGTGGGCCTTTTGGCTGCGGCGCTTTATGATCCGGTGTTTTTGACCGCGGTGCTGTCGCCGCTGGATTTTGCCCTGGCGCTGGCCGGGTTCGTGGCACTGGTCGCCTGGAAAGCACCGCCCTGGAGCGTGGTGCTGGCTCTGGCTGTGGCGGGTGGGTTTTTGGGGGTGGCTTGGTAGCTGGTTGTTGAGGGAAGCAGACGGGTTTGAGCGTGTTGCACACCCCCACCCGGCCTCCCCCTGTAGGAGGGGGAGGAGCCGCATCGCGTTTGGGGTAAGATTTTGCCAAGAACGCCACCCGAGCTCCCTCCCCCTTGAGGGGAGGGAGGCTAAAGTGCCCAGGTCCGGCTACCCCTTGGGCCCGCAGGTGATTTCTGAGAGTTCCTGCTCGAAGCGGGGGCGCATGGCGGCGTGGGGTGGGGCGAGGCGGACGAGGACGGCGAGCTGGTCGGATTGGGCCTCGACCACGAGCAGTCCCTCGGCGATGTCGATCTGCTGCTGGGCGAGCAGCGCGGTCTGCGCGGCGTTGAAAATGCCCAGTTCCACGGTCTGGCCGATGCCGTCGCGATTGGTGGTGGAATAGGTGACGATCCCGGCGGGGTTGAAGATCGCCACTGACCAGAAGGCGTCGGGCAAGACGCCGCTGAGAAAGGCCGGGCCCTGGGTGAGATCGACGCGGCAGAGGCCATAGGCCAGCTCCGGATCGAGATGCAGCGGATTGGGCTCGCCGGGCAGGACCGGGGGCAGGACCAGCATGCGATTGCCTGCTTCCAACGCCTCGATGCGGGTCCAGGCGGTTTCCTCGGCCAGCAGCGGCAGGGTCAAGATAACCACGATATGGATGATGCCGCCGAGCAGCACGCCACCGAAGAGCCAGAGCAGGGTGCGGATCATCAGCAATCTCCCCGCGTAATCGTGGGAAGGCTGAGATCGGCCGAAGCCGAGCCGCTGAGCGCGGTGGTGTCGTAGAGGGTGAGGACGAGGCTGAACGCACCGCTGCCGGCGAGCTCAAGCCAGGTATAGGGCGAAAGGCGCGTGCCGACAGAGACGCGAAGCGCGCCGGATGTGTCGCGCACCACTTCGCTGGAGCGGATGGCTGGCTGGGTGGGGGAGGCGGAAAGATTGACCCAGTCGGCATTGACGGCCGCAAGGGTCCAGAAGGCGGAGACCGGAACGCGCCCATCGAGCCGATAGGTGCAGGCGAGATCGAGGGGACCGCCGGCGCTGTCGGTGGTGGCGATGAATTGCAGGCCCTCGCTGCGCCCCAGCTGCAGGGCGCCGTCGCGGGTGAGATGGCCGCGCGTATAGGGGTTGGGACTGGGGGCGCCGACATCGGGCCAGCTGATCCAGGGGCCTATCTCACGCGCGCCGAACAGCCGGCCATCGGTCAGCGCATAATAGCTGAGCCCGAAGCCCACACAGAGGGCGACGGCGATGGACAACAGGAGGCGGAGAACGAAGCGCACGGGGTTCAGCTTCTCTGCAGTGTGGGCATGGAGCGGCTGAACCCGTTCGGTTGCGACTGGTCTAGGCTATAGCAACCGAGGGAGCGGGGCGGAAGGCCGATTGTGGCCTCCGCCAGAGGGAGTGCCCTCGGGTCGGGCCCGAGGGGGGCGCGTGGCTAGGTGGGTGACCACCGAAGGTGAGCTGCGGATTACAGCCGGACGAAATCGACCTTCTGGCAGGCGACGAGCTTGCAGCCGGAAAGCGTCATGCGGCTATTGGTGATGAGGGTCACCGAGCCGGCGACGTTGTGGCCGCCATACTGCACGGTGCCGCGCCACTTGTTCTGTGCGGTCGCAGTGGCGCGATTGACCACCATCTTGTTGAGCAGAGCGAGATTTTCGGGCGTGCGGGCATCGGCACGCAGCCAGGTGAGCTTGGCGCAGAGCTGGGTGCCGTCGCCGCAAAGGCTGACGGTATAGCGGGATTCGCCGGTGGTGGTTTGCCAGGTGCCGACGGGGTTCATATCCCCGGCCATGGACGGCGCGGCCATCCCGATGAGCGTCACCAGGGCGGCGAGCGTCTTCCCAAAAGTCATGTTCGTCTCCTAACTCCAGACACAAGCATCGCGCCCTGGGACTTGCGGCCCGGGATAGCGACGCCGGAGGTTCGATAAAATTGCACCGTTCAACTGAACCTTGTGCAAACCATGCGTTCAGATTGGGTTCACAATCTGGGCAAGCCGAAGGCAATTGCGGCAAGCGCCGCGCATGGCGGCCATGCGCTCGATTTCGTCGATCGTTAGGCTGATGTTAAGGCGTTTTCAGGCGCCGAAAATCCGGCGGGATTCCAGCGCCAGCCCGAGGCCCACACTGCCCAACACGTCGGTGCGGATCACCTCGGCGGCCGGGAACAGGGCGCGCAGGCGGGTCGAGACGGCAGGCACCAGGGTGGAGCCGCCGGTGAGGATGAGACTGTCCACCGCTTCACTGCCGAGGCCGGCGCGGCGCATGGTTTCGGCAATGGTGTCTTCGAGCTTGGCCACCGATGCCTCGAGCGCTTCGCCCAGCTGTGCGGCAGTGATCTCGGTATGAATCTGCCGGGCGCGGACGGGGAAGGCGAGGTCGGTCGTGGCGCTGTCGGACAGGGCGATCTTGGCGGCTTCCACGGCGCCGATCAGCCGGTGGCCGAGGCGGTCCTCGACCAACATCATCATGGTTTCGACGCGCTCGGCTTCCACCGCCTCGCGCATGGTCGAACGCAGATCGCGCAGCGCCTGGGCGTCATAGAGGCGGTTGATGCGGTGCCAGGTGGAGAGGTCGTAATAGGGGGCCACCGGCAGATGGCGCTTGCCGTCGCGGGTTTTCGAGCCGAGGCCAAGCTCGGGCATGACCTGGGCCATGGAGAGCAGGCGGTCGAAATCGGTGCCGCCGATATGAACACCTGCCGTGGACAGGATGTCATCGCTGCGGTCGGGGCGACCAGCGCGCTCCGGCGACACGCGGACCAGCGAAAAGTCCGAAGTGCCGCCGCCAAGGTCGACGATGAGAGCGAGGCGTTCGGCGCTGACCTGGCGTTCGTAATCGAGCGCGGCGGCGATGGGCTCGAACTGGAAGGCGATCTCGGCAAAACCCTGCGCCTTGACGGCGGCTTCGAGCTGGGACTGGGCCTGGCGGTCGGCGGCGGGATCGTCGTCTACGAACTGCACCGGGCGACCGACTACGGCGCGGGTCAGTTCCGCACCCAGTTCGGCCTCGGCGCGGCGCTTCAGCTCGCCGACAAAGAGGCCGATGATTTCGCCAAAGCCGAGCCGGCGTGCCTTGACGCGGGTGGTGTCGCCGAAAAGAGCGGTGCCGAGGACGCTCTTGAGCGAGCGCATCAGCCGGCCATCGGCGCCGGTGACATATTCGGCCACCGCCTGGCGCCCGAAATAGAGCTGGTCATCCTCGAAGCCGAAGAACAAGACGCTCGGAATGGTCGCCTGGCCGGCTTCCAGCGGCACGAGCTGCGGCTGGCCAGTGGCACCGACGCGGCCGAGCGTGGAATTGGACGTGCCGAAGTCGAGGCCACAAGCGAGGGTCATGATAAGCCGCCATGGGGGAGAAGCGCCAAAGGCGCGGGAGGGAGGGGTCTCATAAAGAGAGGGGGGCGGCTTGGCAAGGTGGTTGGGGGAGGGGCATGAGGGGGGGTGTTTAGTTCTGGCGCATTGATAACCAGTGTCAGCCCCCCACCCTCAATCCCTCCCCCTTGAGGCAGGGATTGAGGGTGGGGGGCTGAACCATCCAAGAATCCGTTCGTTCCTGGGCGTTTGCTGAACCTGCAGCACCCCCACCCAACCTCCCCCTGAAGAAGGGGGAGGAGCCGCATCGAGTACCGGGTCAGATGTTGCCAAAGACGCCGCACGAGCTCTGTCCCACATTGAGGGGGCAGCGCTTCCTTTGGGCGTATCGGGAGGCACGGAGCCCTCGGCTCCTGCTCTCCCTCCCCCTTTTTCAGGGGGAGGTCAGGTGGGGGTGCTGCAGGTTCAGCAAACTCGATGTCCGAATGGATACCCGGATGGTTCAGCACCCCGCCGAAAAACCTCAGGCGGCTTTGCGGGTGGCGTCTTCGTGGGTGCGGAGGTCGGCGACTTCGAGGCGGGCGAGGCCGCGTTTCTGAGCCTTGCGCAGCGCCTTTTCGGCGGCGGTGGTCACCAGGCGGTCGACCTTGCCATGCGGATTGATGACGGCGAGGCCGATGCCGAGAGTAACGTGGCCGGCATGGCTTTCGCGATTGGCGAGGCCCTGGCGGCGGACGGCGATGGCGATCTTGCGGGCGAGTTCGCGGGCCATGAGCACCGGCATGTCGGGCAGCACCAGGGTCAGGCCGGCGCGGCCGGAGCGGATGCAGCGATGACTGTCATGGGTGAGCAGGACCGAAATTGTGGCCAAAAGCGTCTCGATGCAATCGTCGGCAGCGTCGCGCCCATAGGCGGCGACATATTCGGCGTAGCGGTCGATTTCGAGCGCCATGACGCAGAGCGACACCTTGCGCTGCGCCGCCAGATCCCAGCCCTGGCGCAATTCGTCGTTGACGCGGGCGGGCTTGGGCTTGCCATTGGGGGTGGTGGCGATTTCAGCGTGGCCGTAAGCGGGTTCGGCGATTTTGCCGCCACCAAGCGCGGTCCGCACCCTGGCCCAGAAGCCATCGCTGCCGCTCATCGTCACTCTATTCATCTAGCCTGTCCTGGGCCATGTCGTTCGCGGGCGATCTGGCCACACTATAGTTAAGGCAACGTAAGCAGAGCCACGCATAAGGGTGCGGCGCAGCGCCGCCGGGATGCGGCAGCATCTGCACTATTAAGCACTCAATGTATTGAGTCGTATCGAGAAAAACGCCGGAACTACAAATGCTCGGGCGGTTCCCATTCGGGCCAATCCACGGCGTGATCTTCCCATTCGTCGGGTTCGACTTCGGTTTCGAGAAAAGTGCGGCCCTTGACCGAGACACCGACATCAATGACGGTCTGCGGATCGCCCGAAACCAGCGGGTGCCACCAGGCCAGGCCCTTGCCCTCGGCCAGTCGCCGATAGGCGCAGGTCGTTGGAATCCATGGGATTTCGCCAACATTTTGTGGTGTCAGCTTCACGCAGTCGGGCACCTGTTTCTGCCGGTTGGGATAGTCGGTGCAGGTGCAGGCATCGCCGTCGAGCAGCTTGCAGCGCACATCCGAAGTAATCAGCGTGCCGGTATCTTCGTCTTCGAGCTTGATGAGGCAGCAGCGACCACAGCCGTCGCAGAGCGCTTCCCACTCGGCATCGGACATTTCCACCAGGCTTTTTTCTTCCCAGAAGGCCATCTTAACTTTCAGTCGTTCATGCTGTTGCCGGTTTGCGCTTGTCGGCGGCCCGGCGCAATCATATTCCAGCGATCAAGTTGCATTGTCCGCCTGATGTGGACAATTCTCCCGCCAGTGGGGCCCGGGGCGTAGCGTGCAGGATCCGTTCTATACCAGGGAAAAAAAGCGCAAGTCGACCAGCGGCATGCTGGCGGCGGACGCCTGGCTGGATTCCTCGTTGTACGAGTTCTGGCAGGCCCTGGGCCGCGCCTATACGCGCTACCAGGATTTCATGAGCCGGTTTCATGTCACCGGCATAAAACGCTTCTTCGTCGAAATTCTGTCCGATGCCTTCACCTTCGGTGCCATCGGCGCGGTGCTGATGACGGCGCTGGCGCTGCCGGCCTTCAACATCATCGACCGCGGCGCCTTCAACAAGGCCGAGGATTACTCGGTGGTGTTCCTCGATCGCTATGGCGAGGAAATCGGCCGGCGCGGCATCCGCTCGGATGACAGCGTGGCGCTGGACGAAATGCCCGACTACCTGATCAAGGCGACGCTGGCGACGGAAGACCGACGGTTCTACGAGCATTTCGGCATCGACGTCATCGGTACGCTGCGCGCGCTGATGACCAATGCCACCGGCGATTCCTCGCTGCATGGCGGCTCGTCGCTGACCCAGCAGCTGGCCAAGCAACTGTTTCTGTCGTCCGAGCGCACCATCGAACGCAAGATCGTGGAAGCTTATCTGGCCGTGTGGCTGGAGTGGAATTATTCCAAGGACCAGATTCTCAAACTCTATCTCGACCGCGCCTATATGGGCGGCGGCAATTTCGGGGTGACGGCGGCTGCCGACTATTATTTCGGCAAGCGCGTGCAGGATATTTCCCTGGCCGAGGCAGCAATGCTGGCCGGGCTCTACAAGGCGCCGGGCCGCTGGGCGCCGCATGTGGACCTCGCGGCAGCGCGCGGCCGCGCCAATGTGGTGCTGACCAATCTGGTGGCCGCCGGCTTTCTGACCGAGGGCCAGGTGACGGCAGCGCGCCGTCATCCGGCCGCGCCGATCAACCGCACCGCCGACGTCAACTCACCCAATTATTTCCTCGACTGGGCCTTCGACGAGGCCAAGCGGCTGATCGCGGATAACAACGCGCCGGGCAACAATTTCGTGGTGCGCACCACCATCGACACCACGCTGCAGAAATATGCCGAAGAGGCCATCACTTCGGTGATCCGCGAGCAGGGCGAGCAATATCGAGTCGAGCAGGCGGCCATGGTGGTGACCGACACCAAGGGCGCCATCCGCGCCATGGTCGGCGGCACGGATTATGCCAAGAGCCAGTTCAACCGCGCCATCGTCTCGACCCGCCAGCCCGGCTCGTCCTACAAGCCCTTCGTCTATGCCGAGGCGTTCGAGCAATTGGGGCTCAAGCCCAGCGACACCATTTCCGACCGGCCGGTCTGTATCGGGGATTGGTGTCCGCAGAACTATGGCCGCTCCTATAAGGGGCAGACGACGCTGATCAGTGCCTTTGCGGCCTCGATCAACACCGTGCCGGTGACGCTGTCGATCAAGACCGGGCGTGATGCCATTGCCCAGCTGAGCTATCGCATGGGCTTGCGGCAGGAATATCCGGTGACCCGTTCGCTGGCGCTGGGCGTGGCCTCTGTGTCGGTGCTCGACATGACCTCGTCCTATGCGGTGTTCGCCAATCACGGCTACAAGACCCCGGCCTTCGGCATCACCCGGATGACGACGCTGTCAGGTGACCTGGTGTGGGAAAACGACGCAGACGCGCCGCATGAGCGGGTGCTGAGCGAGCAGACCGTGGCCTATATGAACCAGATGATGCGGGCCGTGGTGACCAGCGGTACCGGGCGTCGCGCCGAGGTGCCGGGCGTGCCAACCCTGGGCAAGACCGGCACGACCACGTCCTATCGCGATGCCTGGTTCGTCGGGCTGACCGGCAATTACGTGGCGGCGGTCTGGTTCGGCAATGACGACTATCGCACCACCAATAATCTGACAGGCGGGCTGTTGCCGACCATCGCCTGGCAGAAATTCATGGCCTATGCCCACACCAATATCGCCATTGCGCCGGTATTCGGCGTCGACTTCGTGCCCGAACAGACCATGGTGGCGGAAGCCGATCCGGACGAGAGCGAGGAAGAGGCCGAGCAGCGCCCGCCCAGCCTCAAGCCAGCGGCGGCGCGCAAGCTGCTCGACCTGGCCAGTCGGTTCGAAACCACCCTGGCCAGCACGCAGCCGGTGAACGACACGGCCAGCCTGCCGGCAGCAGCGAGCAAAACCGGCATTTAGCCCCGTTTCGGCCCGGTCGCGCCGTTTTGCGGCGCCGAAAACGGCAAAAAGCTATCCCCAAAATCCCCGCGTCACGGCGCTGTGCTAGTGTTCAGGCATGGTCGAAGAATTGGGTGAAGCGGGGGACGGATGAGCGAAGGCGTTGTCTCCCCCGACGAGCTCGACCGCGATGGCAGGCCCATTGCCTGGGATGCGGTGCGGCGGGATTACGAGGCCGGTTACCTCACCTGTAACACCATTGCCCGGCTGCATCGGCTGCGGCGGCCGCAGCTCGACAATCACGCCCGCAAGAACAAATGGGACCGCGCGGCCAGCATGGTGCTGGACCGGCATATTCTCATTCAAAAGCTCATGGCGTTGCTCGAACGTCAGATGGATATCCTGGAGGATGGCATGGCCAGTGGCGAGAAGGTGGAGAGCAAGGTGCTCTCCGATCTGGTGCGCGACCTCGACAAGCTGATCGGCATCGAAAAGGCCGAGGGGCAGCGCAGCGGGCATGACGGCGAAACCGGCGAAATGCGCGATCTGCAGCGCAAGCTCGAGGCGCGGATCAACGCTCTCACCAAGGCGAAGACGACGACAGGCTAAGGCGTTGGGGGACGACGCTGGCGGTGCCATTGCGCGATCAGCCAGCCGGTCCCCAGACCGATAATGGCACCGGCGGCCTTGACCAACGCGTCGTCGAGCCGGCCGTGACGATCGGAACGCAGCATCTGCAGCAGTTCCAAGCCGAAGACGCCGACGAGCACGATGGCCAGCGCCCACCAGATGCGGCGGGGATAGGCCAGGGCGAAGAGCAGCCCGACCACCAGAAATGCCAGGCCGCGCTCGATATCGACCGGCAGCGGCAGGCGCGGGCGCAGGCCGATGGGCGAGAGCGTGGCAAAAGCCAGCGCGAAGAGGGCGCCCCAAGCGAGGAGGCGAAGCGGGTTGAGCGTCATGCATTCGACATACGACGCGCCGGCGCGCTTGGCCAGCCATGGGGCTGGGGTAGGCGGATGACGGCGCGCGATCCCACCATTGGGCAATTGCTGGAGCAATTGCCGTTCGAGGCGCAGGCCAAGCTGTTTTATCACTGGCCGATCTGGGCCTATGAGCACCAATTGGCGCCGGCGGGCGACTGGACCACCTGGCTGCTGCTGGGCGGGCGCGGCGCGGGCAAGACCAGGGCCGGGGCCGAATGGGTGCGGCAATTGGCGGAGGCGGGTGTGACCCCGATTGCGCTGGTTGGCGAGACCATGACCGAGGCCGAGGCGGTGATGGTGCGCGGGGAAAGCGGCGTCTTGCGCGTCTGCCCGCCCTGGAACCGGCCAAAGCTGAGCGGCACTGTGCTGCGCTGGGGCAATGGGGTGGAGGCGCATATTCTGCCCGCCTCCGACCCCGAACGGTTTCGCGGCCCGCAATTCGCCGCCGCCTGGAGCGATGAGACGGCCAAATGGCGCAAGGCGGAGGCGGCCTGGGACATGCTGCAATTCGGGCTGCGGCTGGGCGAGCGGCCGCGCCAATTGGTGACGACGACACCCCGCGCCACGCGGTTGATGAAGCGGCTTCTGGCCGACGAGCAGACGGTGGTGACGCGCGCGGCGAGCAAGGTGAATACACATCTGGCGGAAAGCTTCCTGCAAGCCGTGGTCAGCCGCTATCAGGGCACGGTGCTGGGGCGGCAGGAACTGGATGGCGAATTGATCGAGGATTTGCCTGATGCGCTGTGGCGGCGGGCCCTGTTCAAAGCACCGCCGGCGCCGGTCGATGGCCGGATTGTCGTGGCCGTGGACCCGCCTGTCACCGGCACGGCGCGTTCGGATGCCTGCGGCATCGTCGTGGCGGGGCGAAGCGGGGACGGCGCGGTGGTGCTGGAAGATGCAACGTTGAAGCCGGCTTTGCCGCTGGTCTGGGCGCGGCGGGCGGTAGCGGCCTATCACGCCCATGGGGCCGATGCGATCGTGGCCGAGGTGAACCAGGGCGGCGACCTGGTGGTGCAGATGATCGCGCAGGTCGATCCCAATGTGCCGGTGCGGCCCGTGCGGGCCAGCCTCGGCAAATGGACGCGCGCCGAGCCGGTGGCCGCACTTTATGGGCGGGGATTGGTCTGGCACATGCCGGGTTTGACGGCGCTAGAAGATGAATTGTGCGCCTTCGGGCCCGACGGCAAGGCCGAAGGCCATTCGCCGGATCGGGTGGATGCGCTGGTCTGGGCGCTGACGGAATTGCTGCTGAATGACGGCAGGCCGCGGGTGCGGGGGATTTAGGCGAGCCAGGGGTTAAGGAGGTCGACGCCCAGCCCTGAAAAATCCGCCTCGTTACGTGTGACCACGATCAGGCGATGTTCAAGAGCCGTCGCGGCGATCAGGGAGTCGATAACAGGCCTTTTGTCTGGCACATGCATCGGCGCGCAGCGCAGGGCGATCGCTTCGGTGATCGGAAAGGTCGCATCGGCGAATGTCGGCGTGACGAAGGTGTCGATCCAGTGCCGGACGCGGGCGGCCTGTTCGGGATCGCGGCGGTTCAGACGCGCAAAGCGTGCCTCCAGCTCGAACCGCGTCAGGACCGAGATGGCAAAATCGGTGGCGGACACGCTCCTGGCCCAGGCCACGAAATTGCTGTCCATGCTGTCCCGGCGGCGGAATTCGGAAACGGCATTGGTATCCAGCAGGAACCGCGCCAACTAGTCGGCCTCGAAGGGATCGCGCAGGCGCTCTTCGGCGCGCGGCGGGATCAGGTCCATAAGGTCGATATCGCCCGTGGCGTTGGGGTCGTAAAGCGCATCATAGAGAGAGTGGAACGGTTTGGTCTCGCGTCCAGGTGCCAGGCGCTCGAAGTCCTCGTAGCGCATGAACACGTAAGCCGGTCTGCCACGATCGGTGATGGTCACAGGGCCCTGATCGGCAGCCTGTTTGGCGCGGCCGGTGTTTTGATTGAATTCGCGCGACGACATGGTCTGTGTGGGCACGTGTCGGTTCATCACTCATGTCTCCGAATGTAGCAACGTTACTACATTTTCTTGTTCAATAGCAAGATTTCAAGGTCCATATCATGCCCAACCTACTGAACCGCCTGTTCGGCGGGCGATCGAACACGCCCGGTGAAACCAAGTCTTTTGCCGGGCAGACCATGTTGACGCTGAGCCAGTTGGGGCCGGCGCAGTGGAGTGGGCGGGGTTATGCGAGCCTCGTCAACCAGGGGTTCATGCGCAATCCGGTGGTTTATCGCTGCATCAGGCTGATTGCCGAGACCGCCAACCGGGTGCCGCTGATGGTGCAGGTGGATGGCAAGACGGTGGCCGACCATCCGCTGGCGCAATTGCTGGGCCGGCCCAATGGCCGGCAGTCGGGGCCGGAGCTGCTGGAGGCGATCTATGCCTACCTGCAGACGGCGGGGAATGCCTATCTGCAGGCCGGGATCGTCGATGGTGCAGTGCGCACGTTGTTTGTACTGCGGCCTGACCGGATGAGCGTGGTGGCCGGGCGCGATGGCTGGCCGGTGGCCTATGAGTACAAAGCCGGGGGCAGGGCCACGCGGCTGAGCCAGGAGGCGCTGCCGATCCCATCGGTGCTGCACATGGCGCTGTTCCATCCCATGGATGATCACTACGGCATGGGGCCGCTGGAGGCGGCGCAGACCAGTCTCGATATTCACAATGCCTCGGCGCAGTGGAACAAGGCGCTGCTCGACAATGCGGCGCGGCCCAGCGGGGCGCTGGTCTATTCGGCGGGCAATGGCAGCCTGACCGATGACCAGTTCAGCCGGCTCAAGGAGGAGCTGGAAGAGCAGTTCTCGGGCTCGGGCAATGCCGGGCGGCCCATGGTGCTCGATGGCGGGCTCGACTGGAAGGCGCTGGCCATGAGCCCGCGCGACATGGACTTCATCGAGGCGCGCAATGCTGCGGCGCGCGATATCGCGCTGGCCTTCGGCGTGCCGCCCATGCTGCTCGGCATTCCCGGCGACAACACCTATGCCAACATGGCCGAAGCCAATCGCACGCTTTGGCGGCAGACATTGGTGCCGCTGGTGGTGCGGGTAGCCCAGGAGTTGAGCGGCTGGCTTGGACCGGCATTTGAGGGCGTGGACGTGGTGCCCGATTTCGACAAGGTCGAGGCCCTGGCGGAAGACCGTGCAGCGCTATGGGAGCGGGTGGGCAATGCGAGTTTCCTCAGTGACGAGGAGAAGCGGCAAATGGTGGGGTTAGGGGCGTCCTCTTGAGGAAAATCGCCCCAATGGAGCGATTTGAACGGCCAAGGCCAAGAGAGCTGCGCTCGAATGGCGGAGTTGGGAGCGTAAAGCATGGCGCGGATTGCTCGGCACCAATTGAAGGCGCTAGCCCGTGAAATCCGGTTGGCGACATTGTCTTTGAAATTGGATGTGCTCGTTGCAGCGCTCGAGCGACGCTACCGACCGGATCAGCCACGAGCGCCAAGGGGCACATCAGAAGGTGGCCAGTGGATACGTGATTTTTCTACCACGGTTAGTCCACCAGAGCCTGAGCGCATCCTCGTTGCAGGGCCGCGCTGTGATGGGTTTTCTAGCGGATGCCAAAATGGAGGAAGTTTTGGTACAACCGACGCTGTCCACATCTCAGGCAAGCGCTACTGCATTGACTGCGCAGTGAAGTTCTTGGGCCTTCAGGGACTACCATTCGATGAGATAGCGGAGACCTTAGGTGGCTTCGATTCAAACTGGCGAAAGAAGGGTACCAATGTCAGCAAGAGCGAGGGCCCTCAATGCGGTGAAAGTGGGCGACGTGATCTTTGGAATAGCGGAAGGTGGCCAGCCGAAGCTGCTCTTGGTGTATGAAGCTGATGACGAGGGGTTTTCTGCACGACATGTCACCTCGCAAACTAGCGCGAGGTTCGGGCGCGATGGCAAGAGCAGTTGGGCCCCGGATGGTGGCTCGTGTGTAATTGTCTCTACTGCCCAACTACCTTTTGATATGCACGAGACGGTGTTGGGTCTAGATCGTAAATGGGCCGCTAAACCGGAGTATCCGGACACCAAGCTGAGTAGTGCGGAAATCAAATTGATGACATCTCACAGGGCATTTTTTGAAGCACATCGCCTACCGGATGAATAGGAAGGTGCCGGATGTTGGAGGGACGATGTCGTCAAGGACGCAAGCACTCAAAGGCGTGTCGGTCGGGGACTTGATTTTCGGGCTCAGGGAGAATGGGCGGCCGGATCTTTTGTTCGTCTATAGCGCCGACGATACTGCGTTGTTGGCTCGCAACATTTTCAATCGGGCGAACTTCAGGTTCGGTCGTGACGGCGTCGGCCAGAGGGTGGAGGACGGGCAGGTGTGCACGATCGTTTCGACCGCAGAACTTCCCCCTGAACAGCGTCAAGTTGCCATTGGGCTGGACCGTAGGATGGGGTCAAATCCCGAATATCCGGACACAAGAATGACTGAGGACGAAGTCCGGCTGGTTCTTGATCACGACGACTTCTTTGAGGCCCGCCTGTTGCCCGGAACGGAGGCAATCGTTAGGCGAGCGCAGCGGCTGCGGGCTGTATCGCTGATTCTAGTTTCGGAACTGAACCTGATCGACGAACGGGACACCCCAGCTTCGCTGTCTGAGTACGACGATTACATTCCAACATTGGTTGAGCTATTGGAGAAGCCGGGCTCGACCGAAGAGGTGGCGCATGCGCTCTCGGAGATCGCAGCATTGAGACACAGGCCGCATAGGGTGTTTGAGCGCACGGCGGCAGTAGCGGAGAGCCTGGTGCGGCTAGCGCAGTACTGGGCTTAAGCAGGCCCACACGCGGCTCACATTGACAGTCAACCAAGCCCGCCTCCGGCGGGCTTTTTTGTGTCCGGAGGGTCCATGGACAACCTCACCACCACCATCATCGAGCGGGGCGATCTCGCTCATCTGGCGCTGTTTTTGTGGGCCAGCGGGTCGAGTGCTCTGCTCGTGTGGAGCCTCAAGGAGCTGGCCAGGGCCAATCAGCACTTCAACGACTTCGTGCGCGAGATTGCCGCGCTGAATCGATTGTTCCGCAAGGAGGATTAAGCCGATGGCTGACAAGCAAAATCGGGAGAATGCGCAGCATACGTTCCGGCAATTTGCCTGGAACCTGGCGGGAACGCTGGCCGACAAGCAGGCTGGGGCGATCAAGCCGAAACCGAGCCGGACTGGTGGAGCCAAGCGCTGATGTCGGCCATTCCCATTGATGCGGAAGGGCGGTTCGCCGGCTATGCCAGCGTCTTCAACCGGCTCGATAGCGGCGGCGATATCGTGCTGCCGGGCGCCTTTGCAAAGTCATTGGCGAAACGGCGCGGGCGCATAAGGCTGTTGTTTCAGCATGATCCCAAGGAGCCGGTCGGCATTTGGGAGACCATTGCCGAGGATAGCCACGGCCTGTTCGTGACCGGGCGACTGGTGCCGGGTGTGCCGCGCTCGGATGCGCTGCGGCGGCTGATCGAAAACCGGGCGCTGGATGGCCTGTCCATCGGCTTTCGCACGGTCAAGGCCAGTCGCGAAGCGGGGACCGGTCATCGGCGCCTTAGCGAAATCGACCTCTACGAGATTTCCATCGTGACCTTTCCGATGATGGAGGACGCGCGCATCGCCGCCCCCCTCACCGCCGGCGCGGCTATTGCCGCAGCCACGAAAACTATCCGCAACCGATAGAAGGATACCGACATGGATCGGATTGACGACGGCCTTGAGATTAAGGCCAGCGCGGGGACTGATATTGCCGCGCTGTTCGCTGACTTCTCGACGGCGTTCGAGGAATTCAAGCGCACCAATGACCAGCGCCTGGGCGAAATCGAAAAGCGCGGCACTGCCGATGGGCTGCTCGAGGGCAAGCTGGATCGGCTCAATGCGGTGCTCGATGGGCAGAAGGCGGCGCTGGACCGCGCCAAGGCCGAACGGGCGCGCCCGGCCATCGAGGGCAAGGGGCAGATCGCCGACGGCGAATACAAGGAGGCCTTCTCGGCCTATGTGAAGCGCGGCGAGGAAAAGGCGCTCTCGATTGGGGTGCCGGCGGATGGCGGCTATGTGGTGCCGGCCGAGGTCGAGACCGAAATCACCCGGCTGATGACCCACATCTCGCCCATTCGTGCCATTGCCGGGGTGCGGCAGGTGTCGGGCTCGGTCTATAAGCGGCCGATCACGGTGACTGGGCCGCAGACCGGCTGGGTGGCCGAAACGGCGAGCCGCCCGACCACCACCAGCCAGACCCTGGCGGAGCTGAGCTATCCGACTGCCGAGCTCTACGCCATGCCGGCGGCGACCACGGCGTTTCTGGACGATGCGGCTGTCGATGTCGGGCAGTGGATTGCCGATGAGGTCAATGCAGCCTTCGCAGCGCAGGAAACCACGGCCTTCGTCAATGGCAATGGCACCAACAAGCCCAATGGCTTCCTCAACGCCGCCAAGGTGGCCGAGAGCGGCTGGGAATGGGGGAAGCTCGGCTATCTCGCCACCGGCGTGGATGGGGCGCTGCCCGCCAGCAATGGCGCCGATGTGCTGATCGACCTGGTCTATGCGCTCAAGGCCGGCTATCGCCAGAATGCCAGCTGGGTGATGAACCGCAAGACGCAAGGCGCGCTGCGCAAGCTCAAGGATGGCGAGGGCAATTATCTCTGGCAGCCGGCGACGGCGGCCGATGGCAATGCCACGTTGATGGGCTTTCCGCTGGTGGAAGCCGAAGACATGCCGAACATGGACGAAGACAGCTTTTCGGTGGCCTTCGGCGATTTCCGCCGCGGCTATCTGATCGTCGACCGCCAGGGCGTGAGCGTCTTGCGCGACCCGTTCAGCGCCAAGCCCTATGTGCTGTTCTACACCACCAAGCGCGTCGGCGGCGGCATTGCCGACTATGATGCGATCAAGCTGCTGAAGTTCGGCGAGAGCTGATTGGCAGCGTCCAAGCAAAAAGGGGCGCCCGCCGGCGCCCCTTCCATGCATTCATGTCAAAGATTACTGCGCGACGCCGAGAGCGCGGGCGCTGGCGTGGAAGATGTCGGTATTGTCGACATAGATCTGGCTTTCGGCAGGAACGCCGTATTTCGCCAGGTTCTCGTCGGCTTGGCCAACTTCGAGGAAATAGGCCGATCCCGGTCCCTTAGCATAAACCGGCACCAGTTCACGGGTGTGGGTGTCGGAGTTCCAGCTGACCAGCGGCAGGGCGCCGGCGCCCTGGCTTACGACCGGGCTGAAGGCATTGGTCTTGGCATCGGGGCCGAGCAGCAGGCCATTGCCATGGTCGGTGGTGACGATAACCAGCGTCTCTTCCCAGGAGGAATTGGCTTCGACCCAGTCCACGACGGCCTTCACCGTGTGGTTGAAGTCCATCTGCTCTTCGATGATGCGGGGCAGATTGTTGGCGTGGGCGGCCCAATCGACGGCGCCGCCTTCGACCATCAGGAAGAAGCCGTCTTCATCCTTGGCGAGGACGTTGAGCGCGCCTTCGGCCATGGTCACCAGCGAGGGCTGGGTGTCGAGGAAGTTGCCGGCAGTGACGCCCGAGCGGTTGAACTGCAGCGTCGCGCTGTTCTGCACGGTGCCCAGGAGCTGAGTCTTGTCGCCCAGATCGAGAGTGCCGGCGGCCAGGGCTTCGAAATCGGCCTTGGTTTCGATCAGCTTGTAGGGGGTGTCTCCAGCGACCAGGCGCTCCCACAAATCCTTGCCGCCGACATAGCGGAAGGCCTTGTCTTCGCTCGGCTCGATGGCCTTGCCATTATTGTCGAAATAGGGATGGCCCGATCCCATGATGACGGTCGCCTGGCCTGCTTCGATGATTTCCTGCGCGAGCGCCGCATATTCGTTGCGGCTCTTGTTGTGGCCGAGGAAAGCGGCAGGGGTGGCGTGGGTCCACTGCACCGAGGTCACGACACCCAGGGCGCGGCCGGACTCGACGGCCAGTTCACCGATATTGGTGAGCTTCTGGTCCATGTTCGACCAGTTGATGGCATTGTTATAGGTCTTGTGACCTGTGGCCAGCGCGGTGCCCGCGGCAGCGCTGTCGGTGTAAAAATTCTGCGCATAATCGTAGCCGGCGAACCAGGCCGGATATGCACCCAGATTGCCCTTGAACACCGCATCCGAGGCAGCATCGGACCACAGGGCGGTCGGATCAAAAGTGACCTCGGCCGCTTCGGTCATGGTCGGCTCGTTGGCCGTGTTGAGCGGAATGGTGTCGGCAAAGACTTTGACGTCGAAGGCGTCGTAGGCCTGCTTGCCCAGGCCGCCGAACTCGAAATAGGAGGCGGCGTTCCAAGTCTGCATGCCGGCGCCGTCAGAAATCAAGAGAATGACATTCTTCGCAGGGGCGTCCTGCGCAAGAGCTGCCGGCACCAAAGCCGAACTGGCCAGAAGGGCCGCGAACAAAGTGGAAAATCGCATGTCGATGGTCCTTTGATGGGAAGCCCTTGTGGGCCGCATCGGGGACCTAGCGGTCGTTTGTGACGTGGCGACTGCAGTTTTTTGACATTTCCGTCACGTCAAGCGCGCTTAAACAAGGACAACCAACATGATTTCCTATCTCCTGGCGGGGCCCGCCGAGGAGCCGGTTTCGCTTGCCGAGGCCAAGGCTTTTCTCAAGATTGATGACGCAGCAGAGGACGGGCTGATCACCACCCTGATCGGCGCGGCGCGCCTGCATATCGAGGGCATCACCGGCCGGGCGCTGTTGGCGCAGAGCTGGCGCATCGTGCTCGACGACTGGCCGGAAACGCTGGTGGTAAAGCTGCCGGTGGCGCCGCTGATTGCCATCACCGCCATCGCGGCCGTGGATAACAATGGCGCCAGCCACGATATCGGGTTGGCGCAGTTTTCCGCCGAACCGGATCGGCTGATCGTGCCGCGCGCGATCACCGGCATGCCGGGGCTGCAGGCACGGGGTGGCATCGAGGTCGACTATGTCGCCGGCTTCGGCACCGAACCCGAGGATGTGCCTGCCGATCTCAGGCAGGCGCTGCTGGGGCTGGTGGCACATTGGCACGCGCATCGGGACGCAGTGATTGTTGCGGGGTCCGGCGCGGTGGTGCCATCGGGCTTTGACCGGCTGGTGAGCCGCTACAAGAGGGCGCGGCTGTGAGCGGGGATAAAATCCCGCCCATCGGCACTCTGACCGACCGGGTGCAGTTGCGCCAGCGGCAGAGCGTGGCCGAGGACGAGGGCGGGCATGGACGGGTCTATGTGCCGTTGGGCACGGTGTGGGCGCGGGTACGCAGCCTAACCGGGCGGCAGGGGACCAATGCCGATGGCCGGTCGGTGGCGATTTCCCATGCCGTGGTGCTGCGTTTTCGCAGCGATCTGGGGCCGGGCGATCGCATTGTCTATCGCGGGCGGCAGCTGGATGTGCTCAGCGCGTCCGACATCAATGGGCGGCGCGCTTATGTCAGCTGCGCCTGCAGCGAAACCAGCGTGACGGGGTAGGCCATGCATCCGATCGTGCAATTGCAGGCGGCGTTGGTGGCGGCCCTCATGGGCGACGCGGCGCTGGTGGCGCTGGTCGGCACCGCGGGCGTGTTCGACGCGCCGCCGCGCGACCGGCCGGCACCCTATGTGGTGATCGACCGCCACGATATCCGCCAGCGCGATGGTGACCTGACCCCGGGCTGGGAACATCGGGTGCTGCTGCATTGCTGGGCGGGGCAGCCGAGCCGCAAGGCGGCACTGGCGATTGCCGAGCGCGTGGTGGCGGCCAAGGACGGGCTGACGCCTGCCGGGCTGGTGGTGACCCTGGCAGAGCATATGCGGACCGAGACGGTGATCGATGGTGCCACAGGCTTGGCACGGGCGGCGGTGTTGCTGCGGTTTTTGAGTGAGTGATCGTCTGCGGGATGAAAGCCCCCACCTAACCTCCCCCTGAAGCAGGGGGAGGGACCGATCGAGTTTGCACGGACTTTAGGGTGAGCGCGACCTGCTCCTCCCCCTGCTTCAGGGGGAGGCCGGGTGGGGGTGCTTGCGCATCCAGGAGGGACAAAAATGGCGGCCCAGAGTGGCAAGGATATGCTTTTGAAGCTCGACCAGACCGGGTCGGGGAGTTTTCTGACGGTGGCGGGACTGCGGACGCGCAGCCTGGCGTTCAACGCGGCCAGCGTCGACACGACCGACCAGGAAAGCGCCGGGCGCTGGCGGGAACTGCTGGCGGGCGGCGGGGTGAAGCGGGCTTCGGTGGCCGGTTCGGGTGTGTTCAAGGACCAGGGCTCGGACGCGGCGGTGCGGAGCCTGTTTTTCGCCGGCACCATCCGCAACTGGCAATTGATCCTGCCGCATTTCGGGGTGGTCGAGGGGCCGTTCCAGATTGTGGCGCTGGAATTTTCGGCCGACCACGCCGGTGAGGTGACGTTCGACCTGGCGCTGGAAAGCGCCGGAGAAGTGACGTTCGCGGCGGTTTAGCGACTATCGAGCGCGTGGCCCCCCTCATCCGGCCCTTTGGGCCACCTTCTCCCCGAGAGGGAGAAGAATAGGAGGGGGGCACCATTCCTCTCCCACTCGGGGAGAGGGTGGATCGGCCATAGGCCCAGACGGGTGAGGGGCCATCATTTAGGCGGGAACAGAAATGACCAATATTCATCGTGGTGAAATCGCCGCCGAGATCGGGGGCGAGGTGCGGGTGCTTTGCCTGACGCTGGGGGCGCTGGCGGAACTGGAGGCGCGGTTGCAGGCCGGGGATCTGGCCGGGCTGGCGGAGCGGTTTGCGGATGGCAAGGTGTCGGCACGGGACCTGACCGCCATCCTGGGCGCCGGGCTGCGCGGCGGCGGCAATGCCGTCACCGATGACGACCTGGCGCGGATGAGCGTCGAGGGCGGGTTGCGCGGGGCGGCGGAGATCGCAGCACGCTTGCTGCGCGCGACGTTCGGAGAGGCGGCATGAAGGCGTTTCCCTGGACTGATGCAATGCGGTTCGGGCTTGGCGTGCTGCGGCTGCCGCCGGACGCCTTCTGGCGCATGACACCGCGCGAACTGGCGGCGGCCTGGGGTGCTGTGGTGGGCGATCGCGGCGCACCCTTGGGGCGGGCCGATCTGGACCAGATGATGGAGCGCTTTCCCGATGGCCGGTGAGCTTTTTGGCGACAAAGTCCGCGACGAGCTGGGCGAAGTGTCAGTGGAGCTCGAACGCATCGGCGACCTTGCCGATGGGGTGTCGCGCTCGATCAGCACCGCCTTTCGCGGAGCGCTGATGGATGGAAAGTCCTTCAAATCGGTGCTGGGCGATATTGCCCGCGCCTTTGCCGATATCGCGCTGAAGGCAGCGATCAAGCCGCTGGGCAATCTGGTCGGTGGCCTGGTGGAGAATATCTTCACTGCCACCAATCCGGCTTTGGCGGGGGTGAAACCCTTCGCCAAGGGCGGGGTGATCGCAAGCCCGAGCTATTTTCCGCTGGGCAAGGGGTTGGGGCTGGCCGGGGAGGCCGGGCCCGAGGCGATCATGCCGCTGCAGCGCGGGCCGGACGGGCGACTAGGCGTGGCTGGCGGCGGCGGTGGTGGTGTGCAGGTGACGTTCAACGTAACCGCAAGCGACGCGCGCAGTTTCGCGGCGAGCGAGGCCGAGGTCAGCGCCATGCTGTTGCGCGCGGTGCGGCGGGGGACGCGGGGGAGTTGAGAAGCCCCCCACCTAACCTCCCCCTGAAGAAGGGGGAGGGACCGATCGGGTTTGTTATTGCCCCGGCTTTCCGAACGTAAAGAGCCCTCGGGTCAGGCCCGAGGGTGACGATTTGTGTTTGCGGAGCCGCGGAAGCTTACGAGGACGTCATGGCTTTTCATCATATCCGCTTTCCGCTCGATATTGCGCTGGGGGCGCGGGGTGGGCCGGAGCGGCGGACCGAGGTGGTGACGCTGGCGGGCGGGGGCGAGCAGCGCAATGGGCGCTGGCAGCATTCGCGGCGGCGCTACAATGCCGGTTATGGCGTCAAGTCGCGGGCCGACATGGCGGCGGTGCTGGCGTTTTTCGAGGAAAGGCGCGGGCGGCTGCATGGCTTTTTGTGGCGCGATGGGCTCGACCATTCATCGGGCGGCGCCATGCCCCAAGCCACCGACCAGGTGCTCGATACGGGCGATGGAGAGCGGACGCAGTTTCAGCTCACCAAGCGCTATGGCGCGGATTTCGATCCCTATTTGAGGCCCATCAGCAAGCCGGTTGCCGGCTCGGTGACGGTGGCGCTGGACGGGGTGGAGCAGGGGAGCGACTGGGCGGTGGATGCGACCACCGGTGTGATCAGCTTCGCCGTGGCGCCGGGGGCGGGCGTGGTGGTGACGGCCGGGTTCCTGTTCGACGTGCCGGTGCGCTTCGACACCGATCGGCTCGATATCGAGACGCATAGTTTTGATGGCGCCGAGGCGCCCAACATTCCGCTGGTGGAGATTTTGCCATGAGAGCGATCGATCCCGACCTGGCTGCGCATTTGGCGCAGAGCGAGACGACGCTGGCCAAATGCTGGCGGGTGATCCGCGGTGATGGCGTGGTGCTGGGCTTCACCGACCACGACCGGGGGCTGGTAGTGGAAGGGACGGCGTGCTCGCCCATGCATGGGCTGGACGGCAGCGAAATGCCTGCACGGCTGGGGGCGCAGGTCGATACGGGCGAAGTGCTGGGCGTGCTCGACAGCGCCGCCATTGCCGAGGACGACATTCTGCTCGGCCGCTATGACGGCGCCAAGGTGGAAAGCTGGGTGGTGAACTGGAGCGCGCCCGAGCAACGGCTTTTGTTGCGGGTGGACACGATCGGCGAGATCGTGCGCGAGGATGGGGTTTTCCGGGCGGAACTGCGTTCGCCGCAACAGGGGCTGAACCTGACGCGCGGACGGATCTATCAGGCACTGTGTGATGCAGTTGTGGGAGATGGACGCTGTGGCGTCGATCTCGAAAATCCGGCCTTTCGCGGCAGTGCGACCGTGGTGCGGGTGGATGATCCCTTCCGTATCGTGGTCAGCGGACTCGAGGGGTTTGCCGAGGGCTGGTTCGGTTTTGGCATGGGCCGGTGGGATGATGGCAGGCGGGTGGGGCTCGCCGATGCGGTGCTGACGCAGCAGAAAACGCCTGAGGGCGATGTGCTGGGTTTTGCGGCCAAGGTGGGCGAGTGGGTGGCCGTGGGCGACCGGCTGACGCTGACGGCCGGCTGCGACCGGCGCTTTGCCACCTGCGGGAGCAAATTTGCCAATAGCGCCAATTTCCGCGGCTTTCCGCATATTCCGGGCAATGACTATGTGCTGCGCCATCCGCGCGCTGGCGATGCGCTGGACGGGCGGGCGGTGGTGCGGTGAACGGCGACAGCGTGGTCGCGGCGGCGCGGCTGTGGCTGGGCACGCCCTATCGGCATCGGGCGTCGACGCTCGGGGCCGGCTGCGATTGCCTGGGGCTGCTGCGCGGCGTGTGGCGGAGCCTTTATGGCGAGGAGCCGATGGCTGTGCCGCCCTATCGCGCCGATATGCGCGACCCCGCCCATACCGGGGCGCTGCGGGCGGCTGCGGAACGCTTTCTGCTGCCGGTCGAGGGGCCAGCGGCCTCGGGCCAGGTGGTGCTGTTCACCCTCGGTGGCATGGCCCACGCCAAGCATTGCGGGATCCTGGTGGCGGCCGACCGGTTCATCCATGCGCAGGAAAAGCTGGGCGTGGTGGAAGCGAATTTGACCGCCGCCTGGGCAAGGCGGGTGAGCGGGCGGTTCGGGTTTCCGTGAGATTTTTTTTGGGGGTGGGGGCGTTTGGTGATCGACTGAAGGACCCCCTCCCTCATTCCCTCCCCTCAAGGGGGAGGGAGGCGAAAGCGCCCAGAGTTCACCTTAGTTTGAAATGATCTCGCACCTCATCCGTCTCGCGCTGCGCGCGATCCGGCTTCTCCCGCACGGCGAGAAGGGGAGCCGGTATGTACCCCGATAATCTGCAAGGAACAAAAACATGGCGACTTTGGCGTTGTCGGTGGCGGGGCAGTTTGCCGGGGCGCTGGTGGGTGGTCCGTTCGGGGCGACCATCGGGCGGGCGCTGGGAGCGCTGGCGGGGAGTGTCGTCGATGGCTGGCTGTTCGGTGAGAAGGCCGAGGCGCCGGTCTTCGATGTGCGCCTAGGCGGCTCGGCGGAGGGCGGGGCCATCCCGAGGCTTTATGGCTGGGGACGGCTTGGCGGCAATATTATATGGGCGCGTGAACTGGAACGGCTGGGCGGCGAGCAGGCCGGTGCCAAGGGGCTGATGCCGCAGGAGGACGACGAGGAAATCGGCGCCAGCTTCGCTATCGGTTTCTGCGAAGGCCCGGTGGCGCGGCTGGGACGCATATGGGCCGATGGGCAATTGCTGGATACGCGCGGGCTGACGCTGCGCTTTTATCACGGCGACGCGGCGCAGCTGCCCGATGGGTTGATCGAGGCGACGCAGGGCGTGGGTCAGGCGCCGGCCTATCGCGGGCTCTGTTATCTGGTGGTCGAGAACCTGCCGCTGTCGCGGTTCGGCAATCGCATCCCGCAGATTTCGGCGGAGCTGTGCCGGGTGGTGGGCGAGCTGGAGCCGGCGATATCAGCGGTGACGGTCATCCCGGGGGCGACGGAGTTCGGCTATGACCCGGTGCCGCGCGTCCGCATGGTCGGGCGAGGCGCCGGAGTGAGCGAGAACGCGCATCTCCTCGCCGGCGTCAGCAATTGGAGCTGGTCGATCGACGAGCTGCAGGCGCTTTGCCCCAATCTCGAACATGTGGCGCTGGTGGTGACCTGGTTCGGCGACGACCTGCGCTGCGGTGAATGCAAGGTGACGCCGCGCGTCGAAGCTGCCGGGCGCAGTATCGAGGGGACGGAGTGGAGCGTTGCCGGGCTGGGGCGCAGCGATGTGCCGGTGGTCTCGCAGCACAATGGCGGGCCGGCCTATGGCGGCACGCCGTCGGATGACAGCGTATTGGCGGCAATATCAGACCTCAAGGCGCGGGGGCTCAAGGTCACCCTCTATCCGCTGATGATGATGGACGTGCCGGCCGGCAACGGGCTGCCCGATCCCTATGGCGGGGGCGAGCAGGCCAACTATCCCTGGCGTGGTCGCATGACCTGTTTTCCGGCCGCTGGCATCGAGGGCTCGCCCGATGGGACGGGTATGGCCGCGGCGCAGGTGGCCGCCTTCGTGCCCGGATATCGCGACATGGTGCTGCATTATGCCGGCCTCGCAAGCGCGGCCGGTGGTGTCGAAGCGCTGCTGATCGGCTCGGAAATGCGCGCCCTGACCACGGTGCGCGGCGAGGGTAACAGCTTTCCGTTTGTCGAGGCGCTGGTGACGCTGGCGGCCGATGTGCGGGCGATTGTGGGACCGGAAGTGAAGCTCAGCTATGCGGCGGACTGGAGCGAATATTCCGGGCATCAGCCGGATGGGCAGAAGTTCTTTCATCTCGATCCGCTGTGGGCTTCGCAGGACATCGATGCGGTGGGGATCGATTGCTACATGCCGCTCGCCGATTGGCGGGACGGGGAGAACCATCTTGATCGTGCAATTTCAGCCAATGGCTATGAACTCGGCTATCTCGGCGGCAATGTTGCGGGGGGCGAGGGGTTCGACTGGTATTATGCCAGCGACGCGGACCGCCAGGCGCAGCGGCGAACGCCGATCGTCGATGGTGCATATGGTGAGGACTGGGTCTGGCGCTACAAGGATATCGCCGCCTTCTGGGGCAATGCGCATTACAATCGGCCGGGCGGGGTGCGCGATAGCGTGCCGACCGCATGGGTGCCGGGCTCCAAGCCGATCTGGCTCACCGAACTGGGCTGCGGGGCGGTCGACAAGGGTGCGAACCAGCCCAATATTTTCGGCGACGACAAGAGTGCCGAGGGCGGTCGGCCATATTTTTCGAGCGGCCAGTCGGACGCCTTGATCCAGCGACAATTCCTGCGGGCGCACTTCCGGCACTGGGCCGATGCGACGAAAAATCCGCCTGGAATGGTGGATGCGGGGCGGATTTTTGCCTGGACCTGGGACGCGCGGCCATATCCGGCCTTTCCGGCGCAAGACGATGTGTGGGCCGATGGACCCAACCATCGCACCGGCCATTGGCTGACCGGACGGCTTGGGGCGCTGGCCTCGGACGAACTGGTCGGGGCAGTGGCCAGTGAACATGGCTGCACGCTCGAAGCGGTGCCGGCGGCGCCGCTGGTGACTGGGCTATTGCTGGAAGGGCCGAGCACAGCGCGCGAAGCCGTCGAGCCAGTGCTGGAGATCGCCGGATTGCGGCTCAAGGCCGAAGGCGCGGCGCTGGTAGCTCAGGCACAAGGAGGCACTGGCGCTGCATTGGACCGGGACGAACTAGCGGAGATCGATGCGCCGGTGGTGTCGCGCCGGCGTGGTGCGGCAACCGAGCGGGCGAGCCGGCTGGGATTGGGTTTCCTCGACCGCAGCCGCGACTATCTCGCTGCCAGTGCCACGGCCATTCGCCCGGGAACGGGGCCGCTCGAAACGCGGCGCCTGCCCATGGTGCTGGACGATGGCTCGGCGCGGCAGGCGGCCGAACGGCTGCTCGATGCCAAGGCGGGTGAGGATGACCGTCTGGAACTGGCACTGCCGCCCAACCGGCTGGATCTGGAGGTCGGGGATCGGATTGGTGTGGTTGGACTGGCCGAGGGGCCGTTCGAAATCGTCGAAATCCGCGACGGTTTGGCGCGACGACTAACGGCGCGGGCCGTTTCGGCCGCCGACGCCAAGGCCGTGGGTGGGGGACGCGCCATGACGGCACCGGCGCTGCCGCCGGCTGCGGTGTCGCCGCATGTGGTTTTGGCGCATCTGCCGCTGCCGGCGGGGGAGGGCGCAGGGAGCCGGCTGGTGATCGGCGCCTATGCTGATCCCTGGCCAGGCATGGTGCGGATCGAAGATGCCGCGAGTGGCGGTCGCCTGTTGGAGCTGAGCCAGCCGGCTGCGCTTGGCGAAGTCATGTCGCCCTTGGCGCCGGGACCGGTGCACGTGTGGGACCGAGGCAATGCGCTCGAGATCGTGCTTTATCGTGGGCACCTCGCCGATGTGGACGAGCAGGCACTGTTTTCCGGGGCCAATCGCCTTGCGGTGGAGACCGATAGCGGGGACTGGGAAGTTATCGGCTTTGCCGAGGCGACGCTGGTGGCACCGGGGCGCTATCGGCTGACCGGCCTGCTGCGGGGACTGGATGGGACGGAAGCCGCGATGGCGCCGGCGTCTGCTGGTCGCTCGGTGATGGTGCTGGATGGACGCGTCGGGACAATGGCGGTCGATCCGCAATGGATCGGCGATGGCCGGGCGCTGCGCTGCTTTGCTGGCGGTACCGACTTGGTCGGACAGGAACTCGCTGTGGCCTTCGGTACGACAGCGGTTTTGCCGCTGTCGCCGGTGCATCTGCGTGTCCGGAGGTCCGAGAGCGGGGCCATCACCATCGGCTGGATCAGGCGCAGCCGCGCTGATGCCGGCAATTGGGGGCTGGCGGAGCCGCCCCTCGACACAGGCACCGAGGCCTATCGGGTGAGCATTCGCTCCGGCGGCAGCATCGTTCGGACGATGACGACGCTCGTGGCGGAGGCCGTTTATGAGCTGGCCGCGCAAGTCACGGATTTCGGTGGGGCGGCCACTGATTTTGGGATCGAGGTGGCGCAGGTGAGCCCGGCTTTCGGTCCGGGGCCGGCACTAACGGGAGGGTTTGCGGATGAGTGGACGGTTTGAGGCCTGCCTGACTGAGGTGCTGCGGCATGAGGGTGGCTATGTCGATCACCCTTCCGACCCCGGCGGGGCTACCAATATGGGAATTACCCGCAAGACGCTGGCGCGCTGGCGACATGTGTCGCCGTGGTGGACCTTACCCAAAACTGCGGTGCAGGGGCTGAGCCGAGAGGAAGCGGCGCGCATCTATCGGGCGCGTTACTGGAATGCCTGCAAGGCCGGTGAGATGCCCGGCGGCATCGACCTGGCGCTGTTTGACTACGCGGTCAATTCCGGCCCGGACCGGGCTATCCGCACGCTGCAGGCCATTCTCAATGTTGCCGCCGACGGGCAGGTGGGGCCGCTGACCATTACTGCCGCCAGCAAGGCCAATGCGCGAACAGTCGTCGACGCCCTCTGCGACCGACGTCTGGGCTTTCTACGCGGGCTGTCGAATTTCTCCGTCTTCGGCACCGGCTGGACGCGCCGTGTGGCTGCGATCCGCAAGGCGGCGCTGGCCATGGCGCCGGTAAATCCTATCGTTCAAACAGGGAAACACACCATGGATATCCTGTCAGGATACAAGACCTATATTGTGGCTGCTTTCATGTTGCTGGCGGGGCTGGCGCAACTGCTGGGCATCGACCTGCCAGCGCTCGATGGCGGTGGGGCGGGCAATCTGATGCTCGAGGCGCTGGCGATCATCTTCCTCCGCCGCGGCCTCAAGGGCGATATCGGTAAAGCCTGAGCCTTGCGGTGGGGCAGGGCGTGTATGATATTGGTGCCTGGAAGGGGTGCCAGCATGACGCAAAGGGTATTCTCTGTTTCAGCCGAGTGGGATGAAAAGGCGAAAGTCTACTACTCGTTAAGGGATATTGTCGGTCTCCATATCGAGGCCGCGACGCTTGACGAGTTTGAAGACCTATTGATGGACGTGGCGCCAGGCCTGATCGTGACGAACCACATGTCTGCCGCAGCGCTGGCCTCGGGAAAGCCGGAAGATTACATCCCGGCCATTGTCTGGCGGCGTCCTCAGGACCGTGCGGCCTAGATGGTCGATGGCTATTACACCATCGTGATCAGGGAAATTCGATCTTTGGGCTTCCGCTATCTTTCCAACGCCAAGGGATCGCATGAAAAGTGGGGCAATGACGCGGGGCGGTGTTGGTCGTCCCTCGCAACATGTTCAGCCGCCACACTGCAAATGCCATTCTTAAGGATGCCAAGAGTGTGCTGAAGCTGTGAGTCTGCCTCATTCATGTCCCATTCAGCAAGGGGACGATAGTTTGTCCATCATGACACAGAACGCCCCCAAACCCACCGCCATCGTCACTATCGCTCTGGCGCTCGCGCTTGCTTTCGCGGGTACCACTGGCGCTTCCGCGCAGGCCTGTCTCGACCGCTACCAGATCCAGGAAGCGGTCGCCTCGGGCCAGATCCAGTCACTCGATGCCGTGCTGGCATCGAACGGGGTCGACGGCCGCGCCGAAATCCTCAACGTCCAGGTCTGCGACCAGGGCGGCAGGCTCGTCTATATTATCGGCGTATTGAATCCGGATGGGACTGCACAGAATCTGACTTTGGGTGCACAATAAGGCATAAGTGGTGGGGGTATCACATGCGCGTTCTGGTTGTTGAAGACGATACGAACCTTAATCGTCAGCTCAAGGATGCCTTGACCGAGGCGGGTTATGCCGTCGACGTGGCGTTCGATGGTGAAGAAGGACATTTTCTCGGCGATACCGAGCCATATGACGCGGTCATCCTCGATATCGGCCTGCCGCGGATGGACGGTCTGTCGGTTCTCGAAGAATGGCGCCGGACTGGCAAGACGACGCCAGTGCTGCTGCTGACGGCCCGCGATCGCTGGAGCGACAAGGTGCAAGGCATCGATTCCGGCGCCGACGACTATGTCGCCAAGCCCTTCCATATGGAGGAGGTGCTGGCCCGTGTCCGCGCCCTGGTGCGCCGCGCTGCCGGTCACGCCAGCAACGAGATCGTTGCCGGCTCGGTGCGGCTCGATGCGCGCTCCGGCAAGGTGACTGTGGATGGCCTGTCCGTGAAGCTGACCAGCCACGAGTTGCGCCTGTTGAGCTATCTCATGCACCACAAGGGCAAGGTGATTTCGCGCACTGAATTGACCGAACATCTCTACGATCAGGATTTCGACCGCGACAGCAACACCATCGAAGTGTTTGTCGGCCGGCTGCGCAAGAAGCTGCCGGAAGACTGCATCCAGACGGTACGTGGCCTCGGTTATCAGATCGTCGGGGATTAAAGCTTTGACAGTGGCCCGCCTGCGGTCCGGCCCAAGAATCCACCATGCTGCGTAAGGGCTCTATCGCCGCTTCGTTGTTCTGGCTTTCGGCCGGATGGCTGGTGCTTGGACTGGTCGCGACCGGCTTCCTCCTGACCGACCTCTATTCGCGCGCGCTCGATACCTCGCTGACCCAGACACTGGATTTTCATGTCGAAAGCCTGGCCGGCGAATTGCTGGAGGCAGGCGATCCGCGCGACGAGTCCATCGTGCTGGCAGATCCGCGCTTCGAGCGTCCGCGTTCGGGGTGGTATTGGGTAATCCGGGACGGCAATGGCGCGGTGGTCAATCTCTCCGCGTCCATGGTCGGCATAGACTTGCCGCAAATCCCGGTGGCAGACCGCGATGCTTCGGGGCGCGCCACGGCCATGCTGCAGGATGCATTCGGCACACAAATGCGCGTGGTCGAACGCACCGTGACGCTCGCACCGAACAGCTACACCATTTCCGTTTCCGGCAATTTCACCGAAATCCTGGAACTCGTCGATGATTTCCGCGGCCAGGCCTTCATCGTTCTGGGCGCCGTCGGTATCATGCTGGCCGGCATGAGCGCGATTGTTGCCCGCTTCGCCATGCGGCCGATTTCGCGGCTCAGCAGGGCCATCGAGGCGGTGCGAGAGGGTGACAGCGCGGAAGTGTCGGGGAGCTATCCCACCGAAATCGCGCCCCTGGCAGAAGAGGTCAACGAACTCCTGCGCTCCAATCAGCAGATCATCGAGCGGGCGCGCAGCCAGGTGGGCAATCTGGCCCATGGCCTCAAGACGCCGATCGCCGTGCTGCGCAATGAAGCCTTCGCCCGCAAGGGCGCATTGGCCGACATCGTGCAGACCGAAATCGAAAAGATGAGCAACATGGTCTCGACCTATCTCGAGCGGGCGCGTCTGGCGGCGCGTACCTCGGTGGTGGGCAAAAAGGCCGATGCCACCATGATCATGCTGCGCCTGACGCGGGTGATGCGCAAAATCCATCCCAATATCACCATTGCCTTCCAGCGCCCTGATGCGTCGCTGCCCTGGTTCCGGGGCGACGAAGCCGACCTGGAAGAGATGGCCGGTAATCTGCTCGACAATGCCTGCAAGTGGTCCAAAGGCCAGGTTGGCGTGCGCCTCAGCAGCGAACGCGGCGACAAGGGCACGTTTCTTTTGATTCGGATTGACGACAATGGACCGGGCCTCAGCGAGGAAGATGCGGTCAAAGTGTTGCGCCGCGGCGTCAGGCTGGATGAGAAAACACCCGGAACCGGGCTAGGGCTGGATATCGTCAAGGAACTGGTCGATGTCTATGGCGGCAGTCTCGACTTCAAGCGCTCGGCGCTGGGCGGGCTGCTGGTGGAGCTTCGCCTGCCGACCGCGCGACTGGGCGGCCTGGTGCGCCAGCCTCAGGGCTGACGCACTTTTGCCGTATTGCGCCAACAAGAACCGAATGACCGTGTAGAAGGCCATATTGATGAATCGCTTCGTTACTGTTGCTATCCCCGCCCTTGCTTTGTTGCTCGCCGGTTGCGCCAGCTCCGGCCCGACGCGCGTGGCGCAGGCCCCGGTGGTCAGCCAGCCGGCCGTCGTGGCCCAGCCGCTGGTCCCCACTACCGCCCAGACCGTGCAGCAGGCGCGCCTCACCACCAGCATCGCCAACGGTTTCGTCGATCCCGCCGCGCTCAATCTGATGACGGCCAAGGATTCCAGCGAAGCCAACAGCGCCCAGTTCTACGCGCTGCAGTTCGGTCGTCCCGGCGCCCCGCGCCAATGGGCCGGCGACAAGGGCACGACCGGCTCGGTGGCTGTTGGCCCCTATGTCCGCGTCAACAATCTTGACTGCCGCGATTTCACGCACTCCGTGAAGATCAGCGGCGCCGACTATGTGCGCAAGGGAACCGCCTGCCGCGAGCAGAACGGCAACTGGAACGTGGTGCAGGGCGCGGCCTGATCCGCGCCGCTCTGCATCGATCGCGAATAAACATTGTTTACCTGCACACGTTAGGGTCGATGGGTAATCACCCTTTCGTTGTGCGTAGATGAGCCAGCCAGCCCCTATATCTTCTGTCGCTGCACCGGCTTCCGCCCGGACCGCGAGCCGTAATGCCGGTGCCGCGATCCGGCCTTTTGCCGGCCTTATAGATCCCATCCTGGTGGACGAGCCGGTCTTGTTCACCTTTCCCGGTTCGCTGGGGCGGGACGCAGCCATGGCTGCCTGGACCTGGGCGGTGCGCGACACCAGCGCCGACCTGGTCTCGCTGGACGGCGTGTTCAATGGCGCACTTACCGGCGCCGATTTCGAGCCCGTAGCCACCGAGGTTGCCCTGCGCATGCGCGCCGGGCTGGAACAGGCTGGCAAGGACCCCGATGCCGCCCGCCGCCTCAAGGCGCAGATGGCACGCGACGACCATCGCGAACTCCTGGTCACGGCCATTTCGGCGTTGCGGCACCGCAGCCTGCTCGCCAAGGCGCAGGCCTTCGGCAAGGCCACCAATGCCATTACCGACGATGCCGCGCTGCAGACGGCTTTGCAGTCCATGCCGCTCAAGGACCCGCAACTGGCTGCCTTGCTGTTCCAGGCGGCAGTCGGCAAGGTTGCCAATCCCGCCCGTCTCATCACGGCTGTGATCAAGCTCGCCGGCGGCGCGACCGATGCGGCCATCGGCCGGGCTGGTTTCTCCCCAATGGTCGACGCCTATCTGGCGCATGCGCAAAACCAGCTGCACAATCTGCAGCTGCTGGGGCCCTTTGCTGATTTCGACCTGGTATGCCGCAGTCTCGATCGCTTCCACCGTCTGGTCCGGGCGCTAACCGGCTATATCGAATTCAGCCGTGGCAGCCGGGCTACCCAGGTGTTGTCGGCGCTGACAAAGCATGTGTCGGATCGTGTCGAGCCGCGCCTCAAGGAAGTCGCGGTCGATGTGAACCAGGCATTGCGGCGGCCACGCGAAGGCGCCGACCGGCTGGACGATGACCGGCTGCTGGCCGCGGTCAATGGCGTCTATCTTCTGTCCGCCGTGCGCGACTCTCGCGATTCCCTTGCCCTCAATGCCGTGTTCGACCAGGCCTGGAGCCAGACCGGTCAGGCGCTGGAAATGCATGCCCAGCGCATTATCGAGCATTTGCGCCAGGCGCCGGGCGATGCGCTCGGTGGCGCGCGCATGGATGCGACCATCAAGATGGCCGAAATCCGCTTCAATGCCGACTATGCCGAAACGCTGCGCCGGGCGCGCGTTGCTGCCGAGCGCCGGAGCTAGGCGGGCAGCGTCTCGGTCAATGGCACCACTCGCGCGGTCACGGCCCGCCCCTGATCGCGCAGAGTGAGCAGGCCGCCGGACTGCGAGGCTGCTGCCGAAACCAGCGCCAATGGTCCGCCGGGGCCGGTGCGCAGGACGGTTCCGATAGCCTCGAGTGGGCTCTTCGCGTCAGAACTGCGATAGAGCAGGGCGCCGATTGCGACCGCCCGGCTCTCTTCCAGCGCCAGTCGCACCACAATCCCATCTCTGCCAAATCGCCCGACGAGATAGTCGGGCACGCCCATCGCCTGCACGGGCGCTGCGCTATCCATGTCCTCGTTGGCATCGGCCGACGTCAACGGCACCAGCGCAACACGCTCCTGCGCCACGATTCCTGCCGAAGCGGGCGGAACCAGGCCAAGGGATACGCCGGCCGAAACCTCGGCGATGGTCAGCGGTTGCGATGCCTCTGACAGGGCCGGCAGGCTCGGTGTCTTCGCACGACGGAACAGATGCCACCAGGCCTTGGGCTCGACGCCAGGCCGCTGCAACAGGCCGGTATGGTCGAGATAGGCTATTTGCTCTGTTTCGGTGGGTAAGGCGAAGGGCAGATCGTCATCCGGTGTCTCGTGCAGCGCGTCGATCACCGGGTCATCGATCACCTGGCGCCTTCGACCAAGCAGCAGGTCCACCGCGTCCGCGCCGCTCTGGATGCAGCCGCGACGGGTCAGGAAGCCAGCGGCGCTGCCGGCAAGTGCGATCGCATCCAGCGGACCGACCGGTTCGAGCCGGTGGCGCGCGCCGTTCCACTGGCTGGTCCCGCCGGCCACGTGCCAAAGCGTCAGGTCGGGTTGCCAGCCGCCATTGACGATCAGCCGTTCGGTGATGGCGGTCTGTTCTGGCTCGACGCCGAAGCGCACTTCTACGGCGCCGCCGGCGCCAGACACGACGACTTGCTGCGGTCGTGTGCCGGGAAACTGGCGAATGCCATAGGCCTTGGTGAAGGCGATGAAGCGAGAATTGGGCTGGCTGCGGCTGTCGAAGATGCGATCGACCGAGATGCCCGCATCGCTGGCCAGCTTGGCCAGCCAATAGGCGGCGTTGCCGGCAGTGGCTATGATGGCCGACCCTCCGGGCCAGACGCCGTAGCGGGCGGCCAGTTCATAGGCGTCGAGGGCGCCGATCACCCCCGGCAGACGATTGCCGGCAAAGATCGGGAGGCGCTCCAGCGATCCCGTCGCGACAATGATGTGCCTCGTGTCGATATCGGTGACACGGCCCTGAGCGGTCCCGCCATCCACCACTACCTGATGCAGTCGGGCCTTGCCGGGGCGCAGGGCAAAAACCTGGCTGCACGTCAAGACCGATATCGCGGGCTGGGCGGCGATGTCGGCGGCGAGTCGGCTCATGCTGGCATCGGGGCTATCCTCGCCCTCCTGCGTACCGAAAATGCCCGAATGCCCTCCCAGAACCGGACTGGCTTCGACCAGCGTCACGGACAGCCCCGCACGGGCGCCGGCCAGCGCCGCAGCCATCCCGGCGACGCCGCCGCCGATGACCAGGAGGTCCGTTACTGCGGCGGGCACACCGCTGACATCGCGCCATGGCTGATCGAGGGCGTGTGGATCCTCAAGCCCGAGGCCAAGCGTTCGTCCGGGTTGGAACAGTCGTGCCAGCAGGCCCGCCCGGCGTGCTCCGCCGACCGTGACCAGTTCGGCGCCAGCAAGCGCCGGCGTGCGGTCCATGGGCAGGGCGCGCTGGCCATCCCGCGCCAGCGCAGCATAAGCAATGGGCGGATGGCAATGCGGGCCCAGGCCCAACAATTGCTCATGATGACTGCCCAGCGTGTCTATGCCGGCGGCGAGAACCGCGCTGAGCACAGTGTCGCCGACAAAACCGCTGATCTGGCGACCATCGAGCTGAAAGGTCAGGGGACGACTTCTGTCGATGGCGCGGCCGGCAAGCAATTTTGCGCTGTCTGGCGACAGGCGCGCGCTTTGGTGCCTCATGGCTTGGCCTCGCTGAGAGGCGGCGCGAATTCGGCGACACGCCGATCGTTGGGGTCGCGATTGACGAGACGCGCACCGAACCACGCGGCCTCCGCTGGACTGGCAGCGCCTGCGAGCCAACGCGCCAGCGCCGGAGCAAGGAAAGCTCCGGCCATGCCCAGCCCCGCCACGATATCGGCGCCTTGCCCGGCGGCGCGACCCACAAGGGGGCCTCCATCGATGGAGACCAGCCGCTGATAGCCGGTCTGACCGGCCTGCTCCACCTGCCGATCGCGCCCAAGCAGCGCCTGAAGGCGTCCCGAAAACACTGCCAGATCTTCGGAACCCAAGGCGGCAATGCCCCCCTCTGCCTGTTGCTTCAACACAGTGCCGGAGCCGATCTGCACCATGGCCGGCGCGGCCAGAGGCTTGGTGGGCGTGGTGAGGATGGTCGCCCCGGCCTGTCGTCGCAACAGCATTGGCCAGTGCTGCAACGGGAGCCAGGCGATGATAGCCGTATCATCGGCCAGCACGGCCTGATGTGCCACCAATTCCACCGCCGATGTCGCCACCACCGCGCTGCCGTCGAGCCCGATTCTGAGGCCCGAAATTTCGGGTCGCTCGACGCCGATTTCGGCAAGCCACGTATCGAGCGCCGGTTCGAGAACCGGGCGGTTGAGGCGAATGGCGTCGCGGAACAGCAGCCCCTCGCGTCCCTGCCCGAGCAGCGATGGGGCGACCTTCTCCACCGCCACACCAAACCCGGCAGCCATCTGCCCGCAATGGGCCAGAGCCTCGCGGTCGGCCGCGCTATCGGCAAAAAAGATCGGATCGATATGGCGCAGTGCCCCGCGCCCCGCGATGCGGGTGATCAGCCTGGCGGTCTCGTCGCTGCTCGGACGCAGCAGAGCCCAGCTTTCAGGGCGTGTCAGCGGCGCCACAGACAGATCGAGGCTGCGCGGCAGGCGGTAGGTGGCCTGGCTCTCGCCTACGAAGATGACGCGCCGGCCATGAGACTGCGCCAGAAGTCCCGCCACGAGGCGCGCCAGCGGCGTCGATCCGGCCACGAGGAAGTCGGCTGGTGCGTCGCTCATGTGGCCAAAATGTCTGCGACGATGCGACCCTGTGGCAATGCGTCCATGACCCCCAACGCGGTTTTGATGGCTTTTCGCCGCATTCCCACTATAGAAAACACAACGTTGAGACGCGAACCAAACAAGCGTTTGGGGCCCATGATTTTCTGGTCGATTGCCATTGCAGTAACCGCCATTGCCTGCGCTGTCATGTTCTATGCGGCTGCGGGGCGAACGGTCAACGCAGCCGGTCCGGAATTGACCGATGCCAATGCTCACTTTCGTCAATTGCTGGCCGGCATCGATGCCGACCTTGCCGCAGGCAAGCTCGGCGAAGCCGAGGCGATTGCTGCCAAGGGCGAGTTGGCGCGCGAATTGCTGCGGGTCAAGGCCGATGGCGGCATCAATCAACCCAAGGGTGAAGTCGGCCGCGGGGTGATCGGCATCGGCGTGGCGCTGGTGGCGGTGATCGCGCTCGGACTCTATAGCGTGCTCGGCCATCCTGACCTGCCGACCCAGCCACTGGCGGGGCGACCGGAGGCGGTGGCGCAGAACATCGACCTCGAGACGGCCGTGTCGCAGATCGAAGCCGCGCTGGCGCGCAATCCCGAGGATTTACGCGGCTGGACGGTGATCGCCCCCGCTTATGTCGAGATCGGCCGTTTCGCCGACGCGGTCAACGCCTATCGCCGCATTCTGGCGCTGTCGCCGCCCAATGCCGAGGTGCAGACCAACCTCGCCGAGGCCTTGCTGCTCCAAGCAGGCGGCGATGGTTCCAACGAAGCCATGGACCTGCTGCGCGCCGCGGCGGCCAGCGATCCCAATCACATCCGCTCGCGCCTTTATGTCGCCGCCGAGCTCATGCGCACCGGCGACTACGCGCAGGCGGCGCAATGGTGGCAACAGGCCCTGGCGCTGTCCAAGGGCGACGAACCCTGGTTGGCAGCGGCGCAGCGGGGCCTGTCCGTCGCGGAAAATAACGGCGTCGATGTCGCTGCCCAGCAGCAGTCGGAAATGATCCAGCAGATGGTTTCGGGCCTGTCGCAGCGGCTGATGAGCGAGGGCGGAACCGTCGCGGAATGGACGCAGCTGCTCCGTTCCTACCTCGTGCTCGGCGATCAGCAGCAGGCGCAGGCGGCCTATGACGCCGCCGTGAAGGCCTATCCGGCTGCATTTGATCGTGGTGAACTGGACACTCTGGCGCTCAGCGCCGGCCTCACACTGAACGGAGACGCGCAATGACCATGCCCGCTGCTGCCCGTCGCAAGGGCATGACCCGCAAGCAGAAGCGTTTGGCCGTTATTGCCGGCCTTGCCGTGGTGATCGCCATTGCAGCAGGGCTGGTGCTGACGGCCCTGCGCGACCAGATCGTCTTCTTCTATTCGCCCAGCGACGTCATCACCCGCGGTGTCGAGCCGGGCCATCCAATTCGCCTCGGCGGGCTGGTGAAGGATGGCAGCTGGGTCCGCAACGGGCAGGACAATGTCTTTGTTGTCACCGATGGCGGCGCCGAAATCGAGGCCAGCTATACCGGTATCCTGCCCGACCTGTTCCGCGAAGGGCAGGGCGTGGTGGCCGAAGGCAGCATGGGCGATGACGGCAAGTTCGTCGCCACCAATGTGCTGGCCAAGCACGATGAGAACTACATTCCCAAGGAAGTCGTCGATGCGCTCAAGGCGCAGGGCGAGTGGCGTCCGGAGGGCGGCGCGCAGTGAGTATCGAGCTCGGCCATTTCGCCTTTGTGCTGGCATTCGCCATCTCCGTGGTCTCCGCGCTGGCGGGACTGACGCTGTGGCGGCGGGGCGACCGGTTGGCAATGGCGCTGAGCCAGGCCTCGGTCCTGCAGTTCATCCTCATTGCCGCGGCCTTCGCGGCGCTGGTGCAGGCCTTCGTTGTCTCCGATTTCTCGGTGGCACTGGTCGTCAACAACTCTCATTCGCTCAAGCCGCTGATCTTCAAGATCTCTGGCGTATGGGGCAATCACGAGGGCTCCATGCTCTTGTGGATCCTCATCCTCGTGCTGTTCGGCGCGCTGGTCGCGGCGTTCGGGCGGCGCCTGCCGTCCGATCTCACCAGCCTCGTCCTCGGCACGCAGAGCCTCCTGGTCGCGGCCTTTTCCGGCTTTACCCTCTTCACATCCAATCCCTTCGCCCGCGTCGCCGTGCCGCCGCTGGAGGGCAATGACCTCAATCCGATCCTTCAGGATATCGGTTTGGCCATCCACCCGCCGCTGCTCTATGCCGGCTATGTCGGGTTCTCCATATGCTTTTCCTTCGCTATCGCAGCGCTGATCTCGGGCCGGATCGACCAGGCCTGGGCGCGCTGGGTGCGGCCCTGGACCATGCTGAGCTGGATCTTCCTGACCCTGGGCATCGCCATGGGCTCTTACTGGGCCTATTACGAGCTCGGCTGGGGCGGCTGGTGGTTCTGGGACCCGGTGGAAAATGCCAGCTTCATGCCCTGGCTGGCCGGCACGGCGCTGCTGCATTCGGCTTTGGTGATGGAAAAGCGCAATGCGCTCAAGGTGTGGACGGTGTTCCTCTCCATCATCACCTTCTCGCTGTCGCTGCTCGGTACATTCCTCGTCCGCTCGGGTATCCTCACATCGGTGCATACCTTTGCCAGTGACCCGACGCGCGGGCTGGTGATCCTCTCCATCCTGGCGGTTCTGATCGGCAGCGCCTTCCTGCTCTTTGCCATCCGATCGCCGGCTTTGCGGCAGGGGGGGCTCTTTGCCCCGATCAGCCGCGAAGGCGCCTTGATCCTCAACAATCTCTTCCTCGCCACGGCCGTCGGCGCAGTGCTTGTGGGCACGCTCTATCCGCTGCTGCTCGATGCCTTGACCGGCACTTCGATTTCCGTAGGCGCCCCCTTCTTCGACTTCACCTTCGGCGCGCTGATGGCGCCGCTCCTGCTGGTGTTGCCATTCGGGCCGCTGCTGCCCTGGAAGCGCGGCGACATGGTCGCGGCCGGACAGCGCCTGGTGGGGGTTGCCGCACTGGCTATTTTCCTAACCATTCTCATTTCAGCGCTAGGCGGGGTGTCGATCTCGCTGGTGCCGCTAGGGCTGCTGCTGGGCTTCTGGGTCAGCTTCGGCTCCATCGCCGAAGTGCTGGAACGCGGCCGCGTCGGGCGCATTCCGGTCAGCGAGAGCGTGCGGCGCCTCGTGGGACTGCCGCGCTCGATCTGGTCGACCGCAATCGGCCATCTTGGACTGGGGCTGACCGTGCTCGGTGTGGTCTCGGTGACGGCCTGGGAGACCGAGCTGGTGACCACGCTCAATCCCGGCGAGACTGCCGAGCTCAGCGGCTACACCATCCACTTCGAAAGCTTCGAGCAAGTGCCGGGCCCGAACTACATGGCCGATACCGGCATTTTCACCGTCACCGATGCCGGCGGCGGAACAGCCCGGCTCGAAGCGGAACGGCGCATCTACGCCGCCAGCGGCATGCCCACCACCGAAGCGGCCATTCAGACCTACGGTCTCTCCCAGCTTTACCTGCAACTGGGTGAGCCATTGGCCGACACCCATGTGATCCGCGTCTGGCACAAGCCCTATATCCTGCTCATCTGGCTCGGGGCGTTGGTCATGGCAGGTGCGGGTGTGCTTTCGCTCACTGACCGCCGCCTGCGCATCGGTGCGCCTAACAAGGCCGCCAGGCCCAGCCTCAAGGCTGCCGAATGATCTGGCGCGCGCTTGTTCTCTGCCTGATGCTGGCGCTGCCCAGCGCTGCCCTCGCCGTCAGCCCGGACGAGGTCTTGGCCGATCCCGTCCTCGAGTCCAGGGCCCGCGACATATCCTCCGGGCTGCGATGCCTCGTCTGCCAGAACCAGTCCATCGACGACAGCGATGCCGACCTGGCGCGTGACCTGCGTCTGCTTGTGCGCGAGCGCCTTGTGGCCGGCGACAGCAATGATGAAGTCGAGCAATATCTCGTCGATCGCTATGGCGAATTCGTGCTGCTCAATCCGCGCGTCAATTCCCATACATTGCTGCTTTGGATCGCCACGCCCGGACTGCTATTGGCCGGGTTGATCGCCATTTTCGTCGCCTCCCGACGCCGGAAGACTTCCGATCCCACACCCGCCCTCACGCCGCAGGAACAGGCCGCCCTCGACACGCTCAATCGCGACGAGGATTAACTGTCTTGTCGTTCACACTGTCGTCATGGGACCGGTGGGCGATGGCGACTGTGATGGAATCCCGAGCCGATCTCGTTGCGCGCAAAGAAAGCATTTGCGTCAGGTATTAGGGCGTCCCGCTGGCATTGCCACGAAATGTCCAGAGCCATTTTGTGGCGTCGATCGCGCGCGAATTGCCGCAATCCTGCCCGCTAGATTGCCAAAGCTTAATGTTGGCGCAACTTCACAGAAAGGCGGGACGTTCCATATCTAGGTCCATAAGCTGTTGAGAGCTTAACGAAGGAGATTCGTTACCATGCGTTCGACTATTCTCTCGCGCACCCGTCGTTGGCTGGGGGCTTCTGCCCTGGCCCTGCTGGTCGGCGTCGGTGGCGTTTCCACCGCATTCGTCCTCAACGGACAGGTCGCCAATGCGCAGGTGCAGAATGCCGCGCAGATCGTCGTGCCGCAGACGTCCGTGCAGCAGGGCTTTGCCGATCTGGTCGATGCGGTGAAGCCGGCTGTTGTGTCCATCCTGGTTGAGGCCGAGGCGCCCGGTCGCGCGGTTCAGCGCGGTGGCCCGAACTTCAACTTTGATTTCAATTTCCCTGATCTGCCCAAGGATCACCCCTTCCGTGACTTCTTCGACCAGTTCGGTGGTCCTGGCGGCCCTGGCGGACCTGGTGGTCCCGGCGGCGAACCCGCGCCGCGTCGTTTCATGGCAGCAGGCTCCGGCTTCATCATTTCCGCCGATGGCTATGTCGTGACCAACAATCACGTCGTGCAGGACGCAACCAAGGTAACGGTGGTGTTCGAGGACGGCAGCGAGCAGGTGGCCGAGATTGTCGGTACCGACCAGCGCACCGACCTTGCCGTGCTCAAGATCAAGGGCGAAGACCTGCCCTTCGTGACCTTCGAGCAGAAGGCCAGCCGCGTGGGTGACTGGGTCGTGGCAGTCGGTAATCCCTTTGGCCTCGGCGGCACCGTGACAGTGGGCGTCATCTCCGGTTCGGGCCGCAATATCGGCGGTTCCAGCTATGGCGACTTCCTGCAGATCGATGCGGCCGTCAACACCGGCAATTCGGGTGGTCCGGCCTTCAACACCAATGGTGAAGTGGTCGGCGTCAACACCGCCATCTATTCGCCCAATGGCGGCAATGTCGGTATAGCTTTCGCTATCCCCGCCCATACCGTTCAGCAGATCGTCGATCAACTGATCCAGGATGGCTCGGTGACTCGCGGCTATCTTGGCGTGTCCATCCAGGACGTGACCAAAGACATTGCCGACAGCGTCGGCTTGCCCAATGCCCGCGGCGCCATCGTGCGTGAGCCCACCGCTGACGGCCCGGCAGGTACCGCCGGCGTCAAGTCTGGCGACATCATCACCAAGGTCGATGGCGACCAGATCGATGATGCGCTCGACCTGAGCCGCACCATTGCCGGCAAGGCCCCGGACTCCACCGTCGAGCTGACCATCTGGCGCGACGGCGCCGAGACTACCGTTTCGGTGAAGCTGACCCAGCTCAAGGAAGCCGCTCCGGAAGAGCCGCAAGCGCCGACCCCTCCCGAAGCAATCCCTGAAGCCACCACCAGCCTGGGCATCACCGTGGTTCCCAATGGGGACGGCACGGGCGGCCTGCTGATCCAGGATGTCGAGGCCAACAGTGCCGCCAGCGATCGCGGTCTGAGCGTCGGCGATGTGATCCTGGAAGTCGATAACGCCGCCGTGCAGTCGTCGGCCGACTTCACCAAGGCCATCGACGCGGTCAAGGCCAAGGGCCTCAACACGGCTCTGCTGAAGGTTGCGCGTAACGGCGAAGCCCGGTTCATCGGCCTGCCGATCACCGAGTAACCTCTTGGGCCCCGGGGCATTGCCCCGGGGCCCATCTCTGCGCTGGGGGCCCAATTGAAAATTCTCTTGATCGAAGACGACCGGGAAGCCGCCAGCTATCTGATCCAGGCGCTCGACGAAGCCGGTCATGTCACACATCATGCCGCCGATGGCGAAACCGGCTATGCCATGGCCTCGGGCATGGATTACGACGTGCTGATCGTCGATCGCATGCTGCCCCGTCGTGACGGTCTCTCCATCGTCGAATCGTTGCGCGCCGAAGGCGATGCAACCCCGGTGCTCATCCTGTCTGCGCTGGGCGAGGTCGATGACCGCGTGACCGGCCTCAGGGCAGGGGGCGACGACTATCTCACCAAACCCTATGCCTTTACTGAACTCTTGGCGCGCGTCGAGGTGCTGGCGCGCCGCTCCAGTCCGGCCGAAGGCGCCACCAGCTATTCGGTGGGCGATCTCAGCCTCGATCGCTTGAGCCGCAAGGTCGAGCGTGCCGGTGAAGCCATCCTGTTGCAGCCGCGCGAATTTCGCCTGCTCGAATATCTGATGAAGCATGCCGGCAAGGTGGTGACCCGCACCATGTTGCTCGAAAATGTCTGGGACTATCACTTCGATCCGCAGACCAATGTCATCGACGTGCACATGTCGCGCCTGCGCTCCAAGATCGACAAGGGTCATGCCAGTCCGCTGCTGCATACCGTGCGCGGTGCCGGCTATATGATCCGGGACTAGGCCGTGAGTCGCTTTTCGCAGGTCTGGCGCACCTCCACGGTCAGGCTGACTGCTACCTTCATCGCCATCTTCGTGCTCTTCGCCATCCTGTTGATGGGCTTTATCGGCTGGCAGTCGAGCGTGCAGATCCAGCGTCAGCAGGCCGACGATATCGACCGCGAAGTGCGCCTGTTCCAGCGCATAGAAGCCAATCAGGGCATTCGCGCCTTGGCGCTGGCGGTCAATCGCGTGTCGAGCCAGCCGGGGCCAGGCGTCTATTTCCTTGGCGACGCCTCGGGGCAATATCTGCTTGGCAATATGGTGGCCGTACCAGCTGAAGTGCTGATCGAACCGGGCGTCTATAGTTTTGACTATGAGCGGCCTGATCCGCTCAATGCCGAGGCCACGCTGCCGCCGGGGCCCGAGGGTGGACCGCGCCGGGCCGGTGTGGCCGTGGTGCGTTCGGTAGAGCTGGGCAATGGCATGCGCCTCGTCGTGGGGCGGGATGTTGTGGAGCGTCGTGGCTATTCGGCCATCATTTTGCAGAGCTTCCTCGTGGGCGTGGTTGGGATCATCGTGTTTTCGATCATTGCCGGCGGGGTAACGGCGCGACGGGTGCTTCGACGCATCGACGCCATTCGCGACACGTCCACCAAGATCATGTCCGGTAATCTCTCCGAGCGCATTCCCCTGACCAAGCGCAATGACGAGTTCGATGGCCTGGCCACCAACCTCAATGCCATGCTCGACCGCATCGAGAAGCTGTTGCAGGGTCTCAAGGAGGTTACCGACAATGTCGCGCATGATCTCAAGACCCCATTGACGCGGCTGCGCAACCAGGCCGAGGCGGCTTTGCGCGACACGGCCAGCGAGGATGTGCGCGAGCGGGCGCTGGAGACGGTGATCGCGGAAAGCGACAGGCTGATCCAGACCTTCAATGCGCTGTTGATGATCGCCCGCGCCGAGGCAGGCGCCCCCTCAGGCGCCTTGGTGGAAATCGATGTCAGTGCCATCGTCTCCGACATGGCCGAGCTTTATGCACCGGTGGCTGAGGATGAGGGCATCGCTATCACCACCTCAATCGAGCCTGAGGTGATGCTCAAGGCCAATCGCGAGCTTATCGGCCAGGCCATGGTCAACCTGCTCGAAAACGCCATGAAATATGCCAAGCCCGAAGCAGGGGGACAGGGGCGCGTCGACGTTTCGCTCAGCCGCGACGCCAATCAGGTGCGCATCGCCGTGGCCGACAACGGGCCTGGTATTCCGGCAGCAGACCGTCAGCGAGTGCTCGAGCGTTTTGTGCGGCTGGAGAAGAGCCGCTCCGAACCGGGCTCGGGCCTCGGCCTGTCGCTGGTCAATGCCGTGGCGCGCCTTCATGGCGGGCGGTTCGTTATCGAGGACAACGCGCCCGGTGTCCGCGCCGTGCTGGAATTGCCGCTGGTCTGACTCTAGCTCTCCGCACTGCCTTGCCGGGCTTTCGGCGCCGGGCTATGCCTCGCTCATGAGCACACATCTCTCCCCGCTGCCCGCCATTGACCATCCGCATTTCGACGCGCTCATGCTGGAGCTGCCGCCAGAGATAGGGGCCTATCTTGGCGCCCAGGGCGGCCTGCTCGGGCCACTGCTCGATGCGGCTCCATATCTGCTTGAGCTGACCCGAACCCACGCCGCCTGGCTGGCGGATGCGCTGGACGGCGACATCGAAACCGCCTTTGCTGCGCTGCTTGAGGAGGTGGGCGAGACGGGCCGCACGGCCGACGAGGCCAGTGTTGGGCAGATGCTGCGCATGGCAAAGGGCCGCACAGCTTTGCTCGCCGCCGTCGCCGAAACCGGTGGCGCCTGGACAACCGCGCGGGCAACCGAGGCGCTCTCCGATCTGGCTGACGCCGCCCTGGAAGCCGCGCTCGACCTGCTGATGCGCCAGGCCTTCGACAAGGGCCAGCTGGTGCTTTCCGCCGAAGAGGCCCGCGCCGCCAACTCCGGTCTTGCCATCTTTGCTCTGGGCAAGCATGGGGGCCGCGAGCTCAACTATTCCTCCGATATCGACATCGTCGCCTTCTTCGATCCGCAAAAGACCGTGCTGGTCGATCCGGGCGAGGCGACGAAAATCTATTCGCGCATGGTGCAGAAGCTGGTCGGGTTGATGGAGGACCGGCAGGCCTATGGCTATGTCTTTCGCACGGACCTGCGCCTGCGCCCCGATCCGGGGTCGACGCCGGTGGCCATCTCGGTCGATGCGGCGCTCGCCTATTACGAGGTGCGCGGACAAAATTGGGAACGGGCTGCCTGGATCAAGGCGCGACCCTGTGCCGGCGACAAGGCGGTGGGTGAGCTCTTCCTCAAGGAACTGGCCCCCTATGTCTGGCGCAAGCACCTCGACTTCGCCACCATTGCCGACATCCAGGCCATGAAGCGGCAGATCAACGTCGCCAAGAATGTCGGCGACATTCGTGTCGAGGGTCACAACGTCAAGCTGGGCCGTGGCGGCATCCGCGAGATCGAGTTCTTCGCCCAGACCCAGCAGCTCATCGCTGGCGGCCGTGACAAGGCGCTGCGCGTCCGTCCCACCGCCAAGGCGCTCGCCGCGCTGGCTGCCGCCAACTGGATCAGCCCGACTACTGCAGAGGAACTAACCGAGACCTATTGGTATCTGCGCGCCGTGGAAAACCGCCTGCAGATGCTGCGCGACGAACAGACCCATATCATGCCCGCCACCGCCGAAGACGTGGCCGTGATTGGCCGGCTGCTGGGTGAGCCGGATCTCGCGCGATTCGAGGCAAATTATCGCGCCGCGCTCGAACGCGTCACCCGCTATTATGCCGAGCTCTTCACCCAAGGCGAAAGCCTTGGCTCGGGTGAGGGCAATCTGGTATTCACCGGCAGCGACGATGATCCAGGAACACTGGAAACGCTGACCGGCATGGGCTTTGCCGACGCGCACAAGGCCATCGAAACCGTGCGCAAATGGCACTATGGCGGCTATGGCGCCACCCGCGCCTCGGCGGCGCGCGCCCATCTCACTGAATTGCTGCCGGCGCTGCTGGCGACGCTCGGCCGTGCCGGTAATGCCGACGAGGCCTTGGCGCGTTTCGACAATTTCCTCTCGCGCCTGCCGTCTGGCGTGCAGCTCTTCGCGCTGCTGCGCAACCATGAGCAATTGCGCACGCTTCTGGTGCAATTCATGGCCTCGGCACCACGCATGGCCGAGGCCGTCATTCACCGCGCCCATGTCATGGACGGTCTCATCGATCCGGCCTTTGCCAGCGACGTCACCCGCCGTGACGTGCTGGTGGCCAAGGTGGATTCGTTCCTTGCCGAAGCGCGGTCCTATGAAGAAGTCATCGACCGCGCCCGCATCATCGGCCAGGAGCAGAAATTCCTGGTCGCGGCGGGGCTGCTCTCCGGCACGGTCAGCGCCACGGGGGCAGGGGAGCAGTTTACTGCTCTGGCCGAAACCCTGCTCAACCGCCTCTTCATCAGCGTGCAGGCCGAGTTCGCCAAGCGCCACGGCACCATTTCCGGCGCCTCGGTCGCACTACTGGCCTTCGGCAAGATGGCCAGCCGCGAAATGACCTTCACCTCCGATCTCGACTTCATCATGCTCTATGACGGGCCGGATACGGAATCCGACGGCGAGCGGCCGCTGGCCACGCCGCACTATTTTGCCCGCCTCACCCAGCGCCTCGTTGCAGCGGTGTCAGCGCCGACCGCCGAGGGCGTGCTCTACGAGGCCGATATGCGCCTGCGCCCCTCCGGCAATGCGGGGCCGCTGGCCACCAGCCTCTCCGGCTTCCGCGCCTATCACCGCGACAATGCCTGGACATGGGAGCACCTGGCGCTCAGCCGGGCCCGCGTCGTTGCCTCGACCGACGGCCTCGGCGCTGCAGTCGATGATGCCATTGCCGAGGTGATGAACCGGCCGCGCGATCACGCCAAGACCATCGAGGATGTGGTGTCGATGCGGGCACTCATGGCCAAGGAGCGCAAGCCGCGCCACCTGTTCGACCTCAAGCTGGCCACCGGCGGCCTGGTCGATCTCGAGTTCATCGCCCAGTCGGCGCAATTGGTCGCGGGTCAGCAGGTACACCTGCCACAGGCCCAGACCGCGCGTGTGCTGGCCCGCCTTGGCGAGACCGGCCTCGTGCCCCAAGGGCAGCGGCTGGCGGAAATCCACTCGCTCTATTCGATCATCCTGCAGGTGATGAGCTCGGCGCTGATCAGCCCCTTCAAGGACGAAGCATGGACGCCGGCCTTCAAGGATCTCTTGGCGCAGCTCGCGCACTATCCCGATTTCGGTCGGCTCGAACTCGACATCAAGGAAATGCAGGCCGAAGTCGCAGAGGCGGCCAGCGCGTGGTATGGGCGCGCCGCGGCGATGTAGGTCGGCTTTACTGAGGGCCGGTGCGGTGTCCAGACCGTTTCACACTCTGGTCGATGCGGCTCCAGCGCTCCCTCCCCCCTTGAGGGGGAGGGCCGGGGTGGGGGGTGGTTCAGTGATCCACTGACGGCCCCCTCAATTTGAAATGATCTAATGCCGCCGCTCGGGCAGGGGGAGGTTGCGCGCTTCAAGTTCGCGCTTGATGCTTTCGGGCATGTCGCGGCATCCGCACGCGGTGGCGTGTTCGACATGCCAGGAAATGCGCTGGTCTAGATTTGCCTTGGGATCAAGGCGGTGTCCGTCGTGCCATTCCTTGTTCATCTGATCACGCTGCCATTTCGCTCATTGCGGTTTCTATCGGCAGTGATATCGCCACAGTGGTGCCCAGGGAAGGGGCGGAGTCGATGACCATGTGGCCGCCGCTCTGCTCGGCAATGGCGCGCGCGATGGAAATGCCCAGGCCAGGCCCTACGCCTTCACGCGTAAAGGTGGCGTCGCCGAGCGCGAAGGGCTGGCTGAGGCTGGCGAGGCGCTCCTCGCTCATGCCGATGCCGGTATCGCTGATTTCGATGACCACGCCATCGTCGGCGGCAAAGGCGGCGAGGCGCACATGGCCGCCGCGTTCGGTGAAGCGGATTGAATTTTCCATGATATTACCGAGCATGCGCACCATGCCGAGCCGGTCGCCGCGCAACACCGCGCCACAGCTCTTGCCGACGATCAGCCTGATGCCCGCCCGGTGCATCTGTCCCTTGAAGCGTTTGGCGACGGAATCGATGACTTCGTCCACCGGCACCGCATCCTGGCGCAGCGCCTTCTGGCCGCTGTCGAGTTCGGCCAGATCGAGAATGGTGCCGAACGAGGCCAGCAGGTGCTCGCCGGAGGCCTTGATCGACTGCACATAGTCGCGATAGCGCGCATCGCCCAGCGGACCATAGGTCTCGTGCTTCATCAGCTCGGCAAAGCCAATGATATGGTTGAGCGGGGTGCGGATATCGTGGCTGAGATGGGCGAGGAAATTGGTCTTGGCGCGGCTGGCCGCCTCGGCCTTGAGCTTTTCCTCGTGATAGCGGCGAGCGAGTTGGCGCTGTTCGACGCGGATGCTGTCGAGCATGGCGCTGGTGCGTTTGTGCTCGGTCACGTCGGAGACCAGCGTCATGAAACAGCCATCACCCAGTGGTCGTTCGTCGATCATCAGGCAGGAGCCGTCCTGCCGGTGCAGCTCGAGAATGCGGTTGCTGTCGTCCTCACGCACCAGCTTCATGTAGCCGCCGGCCGCGAGCCGGCTTACGGCCTGGTGATAGCTGGTGCCATCCTCGTCCAGTTCCAGCCGGTTGCGATAGCTGTCATTGCAGACAATCAGCCGGCCTTCGCGCGTCCAGCAGGCCAGGCCCATAGGAATGGCGGCAGCCAGCTGGCTGTAGTTGAAGCGCTGCATGGTGTTGGGCATGTCGTCGCCGGGGCGGCGTCGCGCGGCCACTAGAGTGAACAGTCCCGCAAGGCCGAAGGCAGCGGCGCCGCGTCCGAATAACCCTGCCAGAACGTCGCTGGGCGGTGTCGCTTCGACATGCGTTGTCTGTTTGTGCGCCGCCACGGTCTCTGCCACCGGTGCCATGGCGAAACTGGCTTCGGTCAGCAGTGTCCTCGGCTCTGGTTGCGTGGCGTCGAGCGGCAGGAAGGATTGGGCGACCAGTGACCGCGCCATCTGCGTGGGTCGCTGACTTATGGCAGCGGCGGCCATCATGGTGGCTACAGGGGCAGCCTGGCGGCGAGCGACGTCGAGGGTGTGGTAGATGTCATAGGCGACAAACAGGCCGGCCGAGAGGAAGGCGGTGGCGGCCACCGCCAGTGTGACTGGGGACAGCACCTGGCGCCAGGCGGGCAGAACAGAAACGGACGAGGAAACGCGCTTGGTTCTCGTGGAATCTTTGGCGCAGAATCCAGATGCGCCGGCGCCGGACATCTCCGTCGACCGCATGAAATTCTCCATCCTTGAAAGGAACTTAGACGCTAACTCAAATCGCTCTTAACAAGATATGAATCAGCGGCCCCCCGCTTGTCCAGAGTCCGAAACGGCCCCCGTGGGCCCTATTCGAAAAAGCGGAGTCGGCTGAATCACTTAGCGGTGAAGAAAAATCCTTCTAAGAAACTTGTCCTGTGGAAAGCTGTGCAGTTTTCCATGGCTGACTTGGGGTGGATGCAATAGGCCCGCCGTCCGGATGGGGCGGCGGGCCTATTTTCTGTGCTGCAGGGTGTCTTAGCCGGCCAGGATACGGTCGAGAATTTCACCCACATTGCGGCTCAGCGTGTGCTGGCTCTTGAGGGCTTCGAGCGCGACGCGGCCGGCTTCACGGCGGCGGGGCTCCAGCATGGGCAGGATGCGCATGCCGGTCAGAATGCGCGATGCCACTTGCGGATTGACCTTGTCGATCTCAGCGACTGCTTCGGTGACGAAGCGGAACCCCGCGCCATCTGCCCGGGTGAACTGCGTCGACCCGCTCATCACGAAGCTCCCCAGCAGCGACCGCAACCGGTTGGGGTTGGTCTTGGGAAAGTCCGGTGCCGCCAGAATGGCGCGCATGCGCTCGATCACCCCATCATCCGGCGCCTGGGCTGATGCGGTGAGCCACTTGTCGAACACCAGCGGATCGCCGCCGAAGCGGGTGCGGAAGTCCCCCAGCAGCGCCGGCGCTTCATCGGTCCAGGACTGGGCGGCGATGGCCATGGCCGCATAGCGGTCGGTCATATTGCCAGCTGTCTCGTATTGCTTCTGGGCCAGATCGCCGCGACCAGCGCCGGAGACGAGCAGTTGCAACAGTCCGTTGCGCAGCGCCCGCTTGCCGGCCTGAGCAGCGTCGGGGCTATAGGGCGCGTCGCTTACCAGTGCAGCATAGCGCTCGGCCAATTGGCCGGCGATGGGGCTCACCAGTGTGGTGATCAGATCCTTGCGCGCCGCCGAAACCGCGTCGGGATCGACGTCCTTGCCGATATGGCGGCTGACCATACCGGTGCCGGGAATGGCAATGGCCTGAGCCTTGAAGGCCGCGTCGAGATCCGGATTGGCTAGCGTATCCACCAGCGCCTGCCGCAAGGCGTCGGCATTCTCGTCGGACCAGCGCCGGCCATGGGCCGCCTCGGCGATCAGCTGGGTGGACACGGTCTGCAGCGCGTCCCAGCGGTTGAACGGGTCGCTGTCATGGCGCGCCAGGAACAGCAGGTCGCTCTGGTCGAGATTGGACGAGATCTTCACCGGCGCTGAGAAGGCGCGGAACAGGGACGGCACTGGTTTGTTGGCGACGCCTGAGAAAGTCAGCGTCACGCTTGGCTTGTCGAGGAGGATCAAGTCACCCTCGACCGTGCCGCCCGACACACCGTTCCAGCTCATCGGGCTGCCATTGGGGCCAATCAGCCCGAAGCGCACCGGGATCAGCAGCGGCTTCTTGTCCGGCTCGCCCGGCGTTGGTTCGACCGTCTGCGTCAGGGTCAGCGTATAGGTCTGGCTGGCGCCATCATAGCTTTCCGCCACCGTGACCTGCGGTGTGCCGGCCTGCAGATACCAGGTGATGAACTGGCTGAGGTCGCGACCACTGGCATCCTCGAAGACTTTGATGAAAGCCTCGATGGTGGTGGCTTCGCCGTCATGGCGGTCGAAATAGAGGTCCATGCCCTTGCGGAAGCCGGCTTCGCCCAAAAGGGTCGCCAGCATGCGCACCACTTCGGCGCCCTTCTCGTAGACCGTGGTCGTATAGAAGTTGTTGATCTCCCGATAATGGTCCGGCCGCGGCGGGTGAGCCAAGGGGCCACCATCTTCCGGGAACTGGCTGGTGCGCAGGTTTTGCACGTCGTGAATGCGCTGCACCGGGCGGCTGTGCTCGTCTGACGAGAACTCCTGGTCGCGATAGACCGTCAGGCCTTCCTTGAGGCAGAGCTGGAACCAGTCGCGGCAGGTGATGCGATTGCCGGTCCAGTTGTGGAAATATTCATGGGCGATTACCCGCTCGATTGAATGATAGTTTGCGTCGGTGGCCGTCTCGGGCTGGGCGAAGACCAGCTTGTCGTTGAAGATGTTTAGGCCCTTGTTTTCCATTGCCCCGAAATTGAAGTCGGAAACGGCAACGACGTTAAAGACATCGAGATCATATTCACGACCGAAGCGGCGCTCATCCCAGGCCATGGAGCGCTTGAGGCTGTCCATGGCGTGATGGCACTCGGCCTCCTTGCCGTGCGTGCAATAGATGGCGAGGTCGACCTTGCGGCCGCTCACCGTGGTGAAACTGTCGGTGATCGAGCCGAGATCGCCCGCCACCAGTGCGAAGAGATAGGCGGGCTTCGGGAAAGGGTCCTGCCACACCGCATAATGCATGCCATCGCCGGCATCGCCGCGGTCGATCGGATTGCCGTTGGACAGCAGTACGGGCGCCAGTGCATGCGGCGCTGTCATGCGCACCGTGAACGGAGCGAGCACGTCGGGGCGGTCGAGATAATAGGTGATGCGGCGGAAGCCTTCCGGCTCGCACTGGGTGCACCAGGTGCCGCTGGAGCGATAGAGCCCCATCAGCTTTGTATTGCTCTCCGGCTTGAGGAAAACCTCGGTCTCCAGCACGAAGCGGCGGAAGGGTGGCTCGACAATGGTCAGGCCATTGTCGTCCGCGGCGTAGGACGCCAGGGCCAGCGGCGCACCGTCGATGGCAATCGAGCTGAGGCTGAGCCCGTCGCCGTCCAGCACCAGCGATGTGCCCGGCGCGGTGGTGTCGCGCGGCTCGATGGTCAACTGGGCGCGCACCCTGGTGTTCTCTTCCAGAATGCGGAAGTCGAGCTCTACTGACACGATGCGGTAGGGCGTCGGCGCATAGTCCTTGAGGTAGATGGTCTGTTCGGTTTCCGTGCGCATGAAGGCGGTCCAGTTGTTCTTGTTGTCGCGTTGCTCAGTGGTGCCATTTAAGGCCCACCCTGTCAGTTCGGCGAATGCACAAGCCCCTGAAATTGTGCTTCGCTCCGGCTTTCGGCGGCGGAGAAGTCGTCCGCCCTGAAGAAATCCGGCTCGCCTGTGTCTGTCCGGTTACAGGCGACTCGTCTTTATGGTGTATCCTTTGCAGTTCATGGCTGCATAGCAAACTCTTCGCCGTCAATTGAGACGGTATTGGGGAGGGGGAGGTTATGCCGCTGTCTTCATGCCGTTCCTCTGTGTCGAGTGGGTCGCACGAACGGTGGTTCCGAAATTTCCGCACGGATATCTGCCGTCGGCCATCAACAACTTTCTCCTCGACCGTGTTCGAGGGCGTCTGTCTTTCCGGTCGTCGCGTCTCCGCTGCCTTGCTAGTGATGGTTTGACACATGTTGCGTTGGTTTGAATCTCGGCTGAACCCTTATCCCAAGGAAGATCCCGTCGAGCCGCCCAAGAGCTTGCTGGCCTTTTGTCTGCACTACAGCAAGGGCGCCAAGCGCTGGCTGGCACTGATGGCTGTGGCTGCCGCCGCGGTTGCCATCGGTGAAATCATCATCTTCGGCTTTATCGGCGATGTGGTGAACTGGCTCGCGGGGGCAAACCCGGAAACTTTCCTGCAAACCGATGGCTGGAAGCTGGCGCTGATGGGCGCGATGATCGTCTTCATCCTGCCCGCCATCGCGTTGGTCTCTACTTTGACCATGCACCAGACCTTGCTGGGCAATTTCCCGCAGCGCATCCGCTGGATGAGCCATCGCTATCTGATCCGTCAGTCGATGAGCTTCTTCCAGGACGAGTTTGCCGGCCGTATCGGCGCCAAGCTGATGCAGACATCGCTCGCCGTGCGCGAAGTGGTGATGAAGCTGCTCGACATGCTGGTCTATGTGGTCGTCTATTTCACCGGTGCGGTGATCCTGGCCGCATCGGCAGATTGGCGCCTCGCCATTCCGTTCCTGCTCTGGCTCGTCGCCTATGTGGCTATGATGTTCTATTTCATCCCGCGCATGGGCAAGATTTCCCAGGAACAGGCCGATGCGCGCTCGATGATGACGGGCCGCATTGTCGACAGCTACACCAATATCGCCACGGTCAAGCTCTTCAGCCATTCCAATCGCGAAGAGACTTACGCCAAGGAGGCGATGGACGAGTTTCTCGATACCGCCTATCGGCAGATGCGCCTGTTCACGGTGCTCAACACATTGGTGTTGTGGTCCAATTCTCTGCTGCTGGCCGCCGTGGGCGGCACCGGCATCTGGCTCTGGATGCAGGGTCTGATGACGCCCGGCTCGCTCGCCGTGTCGCTGGGCCTGGTCATGCGCTTCCAGGGCATGAGCCAGTGGGTCATGTGGGAAATGTCCTCGCTGTTCGAGAATATCGGCACCGTGCGGGATGGTATCTCCTCGCTGTCGGTGTCGCGCGTCGTCTCCGACGCTCCGGACGCCAAGCCACTGCCCGAGGTCAAGGGTGACATCAAGTTCGAGAATGTCTCGTTCCACTATGGCAAGAAAGGTGGGGTGATCGACAACCTCAACCTGCATATCCAGCCGGGTGAGAAGATCGGTCTTGTGGGGCGGTCCGGTGCGGGCAAGTCGACTTTGGTCAACCTGCTGCTGCGCTTCTACGACCGTGCCGATGGCCGCATCCTGATCGACGGGCACGACATCGCGAAGGTGACGCAGGACAGTCTGCGCGCCAATATCGGCGTGGTGACGCAGGATACCTCGCTCTTGCACCGTTCGGTGCGCGACAACATCATCTATGGCCGCCCCGATGCGACCGAGGAAATGATGCTGGCCGCTGCCGACAAAGCCGAGGCGTCCGACTTCATCAAGACACTGTCGGACCTGCAGGGGCGCAAGGGCTTTGATGCTCATGTTGGCGAGCGGGGGGTGAAGCTTTCCGGTGGGCAGCGGCAACGTATCGCCATCGCCCGTGTCCTGCTCAAGAATGCGCCTATTCTGGTGCTCGACGAAGCCACCTCGGCGCTCGACTCCGAAGTCGAGGCCGCGATCCAGAGCCAGTTGCAGATGCTGATGGACGGCAAGACCGTGATCGCCATCGCCCATCGGCTATCAACCATCGCCATGATGGATCGGCTGGTGGTACTGGATAAGGGCCGCGTGGTGGAGCAGGGTAGCCATGCCCAGCTCCTGGAAACGGGCGGGATTTACAGCCAGCTCTGGCAGCGCCAGAGTGGTGGATTTATCGACGCCGACCAGGGTGAAGAGGCGGCAGAGTAGGCTGGCCGGAGTTGCCCCTCTACCCATGCCCCCAAAAAGGGCAGGTGGACAGAATGCGAAACATCTCTCCCTCATGGGAAAGATAAAGTGGCAGCGTCACCGTCATTGCCCGGCTTGACCGGGCAATCCAAACGGTGTCACCGCAAAGTAGTGGACCACCCGGTCAAGCCGGGTGGTGACGATCAAAAGGACATCCTGTCCAACCAAACCAAAGGAGAACCCAGATGGGTGACATCATCACGATCCGAAATCTTAGCCATCACCGCGCTGCCTTTGCGGCCACATGCACCAAATCGGACCGATACCGAACCTGACCGCCCAAAATATGCGTCAGGCGCGGCTCACTATAAGAGCACCAAAATGTTCAACCGCGTCGTCAACTTCTTTGACAATCTCTATTCGCCTATCGCCCTGGCCAAGAACCGCCAGCCGCCCATGGGCCTCAAGGCCTTCGTCGGCTATTTCGTCGGCCAGTTCAGAGGCGCCTTTCTCCTCCGCATTATCCTGGTCGCCATCGGCTCCGTCGCCGATGCGCTGATGCCTGTCTTCGTCGGCCTCGTGGTCGGCATGCTGGCCACCACCAATCCCGGTGAGATCTTTGACCAGCACAGCGCCACGCTTCTGTGGATGGTGTTCGTCGTCGTGCTGGTGCGCCCCACGGCCTTCCTGCTCGATACGCTGATCCGCAACCACGGCATCGTCCCAAATCTGGTGGACCTGATCCGGTGGCAGAGCCACTGGCATGTCATTCGGCAGAGCTGGACCTTCTTCCAGAACGACTTTGCCGGGCGCATCGCCAACAAGATCATCCAGGCCGGTGAAGCCATCGAAATCGGGGTGAACCTCACTATCGATGCGGCCTGGTATGCGCTGGTCTTCGTCATCGTCGCGGTGGTGGTGCTGGCCCAGCTCGATCCGTTGCTGCTGGTGCCGATCGGGGTGTGGCTGCTGCTCTATGCTGTACTTTTCACCATCACCATGCCGCTCATCGCCCGCTATTCCGAAACGCTTTCGGAAGCCAAGTCGGTGATGACCGGCCGCATCGTGGACAGCTACACCAATATCCAGACGCTGAAGACCTTCGCCACCGGCGAGCACGAGGACAAATATGTCTCCGACAGCGTCATGGATCATGCGGTGGAGTTCCGCAAACTCATGCGGATCTTCACCTATATGTGGTCGATCCTGTTCCTGCTGAATGCCGGGCTGGTGGTCTCTGTCACCTGGCTGGCCCTGACCGGCTGGAACAATGGCGTGCTCAGCGCCGCAGCGGTGGCCACAGCCATCCCCTTTGCACTGCAGATCATGAACATGAGCGGCTGGATTCTGGAAATCGGGTCCAACATCTTCCGCCAGGTCGGCACCACCAAAGACTCGATGGACACCATCGCCCAGCCTCTGACCATGCTGGACGCACCGGGTGCGAAGCCGCTTGATGTAAAGGCCGGCGAGCTGACCTATGACACTGTCAGCTTCAACTACTGGCGCGGCAAGTCCGGTTCGGTCATCGACGATTTCAGCCTCACCATAAGGGCGGGCGAGAAGATCGGCCTCGTGGGGCGCTCCGGATCGGGCAAGTCGACGCTGGTCAACCTGGCCTTGCGCATGTTCGACGTGCAGGAAGGGGCGATCCGCATCGACGGCCAGGACGTTCGCGAGGTCACCCAAGAGAGCCTGCGTGCTGCGATTGGCCTTGTCAGCCAGGACACCTCGCTTCTGCACCGTTCGGTGCGGGAGAACCTAAAATATGGTCGGCACGACGCCAGCGACGCGGAGATGATCCGCGCCGCCGAACAGGCCAATGTGCATGAGGTGATCATGGGCCTGTCCGACCCGCAGGGCCGCAAGGGCTACGACGCCCATGTCGGCGAGCGGGGCGTCAAACTGTCGGGCGGGCAACGCCAGCGTGTCGCCATTGCGCGTGTGCTGCTCAAGAATGCCCCGATCCTGGTGCTCGATGAAGCCACATCGGCGCTGGACAGCGAGGTCGAGGCAGCGATCCAGGAGCAGCTCACGCAGCTCATGCAGGGCAAGACCGTAGTGGCCATAGCCCATCGCCTCTCCACCATAGCAGCCATGGATCGGCTGGTGGTGCTGGAAAAAGGCCGGATCGTCGAAGAGGGTACCCATGCCCAGCTTCTGGCCTCCGGCGGCCACTATGCCATGCTCTGGCAACGCCAATCCGGCGGTTTCCTTGACTTGGAGGCGTCCTGAAAGGCCAGGCGCGCCAGTGGCGCGACTGGAGCCGACAAGGCCACGAGAGCTATGCTCGAGTGGCGGGGCGTCCTGAAAGGCCAGGCGCGCCAGTGGCGCGACTGGAGCCGACAAGGCCACGAGAGCTATGCTCGAGTGGCGGGGCGTCCTGAAGAAACGTAACGAGCGCCTCATATAAAACGGGCGGAACTTCGGTTTCGCCGGTTTTGTCAGCCGGCGCGTTCGACCGGCTGGGGCACCACGCCGACGCGCCGCCGTTCGCTGTCGAGATAAGTCTCGATTTGATCGCAGGCCATAGGACGACCAAAGAGATAGCCCTGCATCACCGTGCCGCCGAGGCCCAGTAGGGCTTCCAACTGCTCTTCGGTCTCGATGCCCTCGAAAACACAGGAAATCCCAAGGTTGCGGCACAGGTCGATCATGGTCTTGACGATGGCCCGGCTGGCGGGGTCACAGGTGACCTCGGCCACAAAGCTGCGATCGATCTTGATCCGGTGCAGCGGTAGCTTCTGCACATGAGTGAGGCTCGAATGCCCGGTGCCGAAATCGTCGAGCGCGATGCGCGCGCCCAACCCCAGCAGGGTCAACAGCGATTGATTGGCCTGCTTGAGGTCGCGCAACACCGCGGTTTCGGTGATTTCGAAGTCGATACGGCAGGGCGAGGCAGCAGCCCCGACCAGCGCCGCGATCTGCTCGATGGCGGCGGAAGAACCGATATCGTTGGCTGAGAGATTGACCGAGAGGCGCAGGGGGCGCGGCAGCTGTTCGGCGACGATGAGTGCCTTTTGCAGCACCACTTGGGTGATGCGGCTGATCTGGCCGGTACGTTCGGCCATGGGAATGAAATCTGCCGGCGAAACCTCGCCCAGAAGCGGATTGCGCCAGCGCGCCAGCACCTCGAAGCCGGTGGTGCGGCCCAGGGCCACGTCGAATTGCGGCTGCAGCAGAATGTAGATTTCGCGCTCGAGATCGGCAGTGTGCAACAGGTTTTCCATGAGCCGCACCTGCTGCAATTCGCGCTGATGCACCCCCGAGAACACCACGCTGCGCGCACGCCCGTCGCGCTTGGCCACCCAGGTTGCGTAGTCGGCGCGGTCAAACAGGGTGTCGGCGGTGTCGCCCTTGCGCGAGGCAGCAAAGCCGCATGAGGCGGAAAGGCGTACGGTGCCGAGCGGCATGTCAAACGAGGGGCGCAGGGCGTGGGCGATCATCTCACCGCACCGGACAAGCGAGGCCTCGTCGGTTGGCTCCTGCAGGATCAGAACGAAATTGTCGCCATCGAGACGCGCCAGGATGCTGCTGTCCCGCTTGATGGATTCGATGCGGCGCGCGATCTCCACCAAGATCCGGTCGCCGGTGATCTTGCCGAAGATCTCGTTGACGGATTTGAACCGGTCGAGGTCGATGCGGGCAACGGCGATGGACCGGCAATTCTGCTCAGCAGCCGCCAGCGCCTCATGCAACTGCCGGGTAAACGATCGCCGGTTGGGAATGCCCGTCAGCGTATCGACATTGGCCAGGCGATGGTTCTCGTCCAGCAGTCGCTGGGTCTCGGCCTGCCGGTTCGCCATTTCGTTGCGCGAGGCCACCAGCGCGGCAAAATCCTTGTTGTTGCCAAGCAGAATGATGAGCAGGACCGCGATCACCATCACCATGTTGATGGAAATGGCAATGAATGTCGGCTGCCCGGTGGCCGCGAAGAAGATGGTGAAGGGCACCACGACACAGACGCCCACCGCCAGCGCGCCGGCCCGGACATGCATCAGGCAGAACATGCAGCCAATGGTGGTGATGCCCATATAGAAGGCCACCTGCGATTGCAGATAGGCGTCGCCGTAGGGAAAGAGGCTGAAGCTCCAGGCGGTGAACCCGAGCGCCAACGCGGCGCCGAGCACCACCATCTTGGCCAGCGTGCGCCGCGCCTCTTCTGTGGTCACGTCTCGATTGCGCTTCAACCACCACTGGATGGTGCGAACCACGCATAGCACCGTCAGGATACCGGGCACCAGAATGGTCAATTCGAACGGGGCGACCGGCAGATACATGCCGGCGACGATCAGCGTGTTGGACAGCAGCAGAAAGTAGAGCAGTGGGATCTGGCGGCTGAGTGCGCGCCACTGTGCCAGAGCGAGCGCAGGGGAGTCGTCCCCCCTCACAAACTTGCTCACAATGCCCCGGACCAGCGCCATTATTTTGCGTCTCCTGGCCCTGACCCTAAGCTGGCAAGTCCTAATAGAAAGGAAAACCAGTTCTGGGGTCTGCCAAGAAAATGTCGCAATCGCGCCGATCGAGAATTGTTCGAAACCGCTGCGGCCCCCATTGGAACGCTTGCTCAAAATCGCTAAAAGCGTGTTTCGAAATCGATTTCGATGTCGGAGCTGTCGACAGCCCGGTCGAGCCAGCGCAAAAGGACTTTCCATGGTCATCGCCGCCCAAAATACGTGCCTGGACCTGCATGGCCAGTACACCCTGACTGCGCCTGCCCGCGGCATCACCACTGCGATCCAGCTGCCCGGCGACGTCCACCACGCGCTGCTCGCGGCTGACCTCATCCCGGACCCCTATTACGGGGAAAACGAAAAGCAGGTGCTATGGGTCAATGAGACGGCCTGGGAAGTCGAGCGCCGCTTCACGGCCACTGCGGCCGATATTGATGGCTATCTGACGCTGACGCTGGCCGAAGTTGACTGCATTGCCACCATTTTCCTGAACGGCGCCGAGATCGCCCGCACCGATAACAGTTTCCTCCGCCACGACATCGACGTGACCGGCCGCGTGCATGAGGGCGAGAACACGTTGCGCATCGCCTTCGACATCGCTCCCGACATAGCCAAGGCCCGCGCCGAGGCCCATCCCTTTCCGATCCCGTTCACCAAGAACTACCAGACCAACGGTCTCAAGGGCATCCACATGAACTTCATCCGCAAGGCAGCCTGCCATGCGGGTTGGGACTGGGGCATTTGCCTGATGCCGGTCGGCGTCTATGGCCGGATGAGCCTGCGCAAATCGCGCCTCGCCCGCCAGGAGAGCGTGCAGGTCGAGCAAGCCCACGGCGACAATAGCGTTGAGCTTGCCATCAAGACCCGTCTCTTCGCCTTTGCCCATGGCGAGGTGGAGGTCGAGCACAGCATCGATGGCCAAGTCATCACCGACAAGGTGGCAGTGCAGCCGGGCGAAAACGTCTTCACCCATACGCTCACCATTGCAAACCCGAAACTCTGGTGGCCTGCCGGGCAGGGCGAGCAGCCGCTCTATGCGCTTGTCACTAATGTGGAAGGCGAAATCACCACTCGCAAGATCGGACTGCGCAAACTGGAATGGGTGGTCGAACCCGACGCGATCGACCATACCTTCAAATGCCGCATCAACGGTCGCGACATCACCATGATGGGCGCGAACTGGATTCCTGCCGACGCCATTCCCAGCCGCGTTACGCCGGCGGTCATTCGCGACCTCCTCGACAGCGCCAAAGCCGCCAATATGAACATGCTGCGCATCTGGGGCGGCGGCCAGTATGAGCCGGACTATTTCTACGATCTCTGCGACGAGCTTGGCCTGCTGATCTGGCACGATTTCATGTTCGCCTGCATGAGCTATCCATCTGATCGCCCCTTCCTCGCCAGCGTCCGCGCCGAAATCACCCAGCAGGTGCGCCGGCTCAGCCATCACGCCTCGATCGCTCTTTGGTGCGGTGACAACGAAGTCATCGGCTCGCTGCACTGGTATCCCGAGACCAAAGCCGCGCCCGAGCGCTATGTAGCCAATTATGATCGCCTCAACTCCATGCTCGGCAATATCGTCGAGGACGAAGATCCGGATCGTCGGTTCTGGCCCTCCTCGCCCTCCATGGGCTATCTGGACTTTTCCGATGGCTGGCATGCCGATACGCGCGGCGACACGCATTATTGGGATGTATGGCACTCAGCCAAGAGCTTTGAGGCCTACCGCTCCGTCAATCCGCGCTTCGCCTCGGAATTCGGCTTTCAGTCCTTCACCTCGATGAATGTCATCGAGACCTTTTCCGAGCCCAAGGACCGCAATCCGTCCTCGCCGGTGATGGAAAATCACCAGCGCAATGACGGCGGCAATGCCCGCATCCTCGAAACCATGACGCGCTATTTCCGCTTCCCGCGCGATTTCGACCAGATGGTCTTTCTTTCCCAAATCCAGCAGGGCCTCGCCATCAAGACCGCCATCGAATATTGGCGCTCCACCAAGCCGCGTTGCATGGGCACGCTCTACTGGCAGATCAACGACATCTGGCCCGTGGCGTCCTGGTCGAGCCTCGACTATGGCGGGCAGTGGAAGCTGATGCATTACATGGCACGCCGCTTCTATAATCTCGTCAATGTCGTCGCTGTGCCGCAGACGCGTGATGTGCGTACCAATTCGCGCGGCATCCCGGTCGCCGGCCAGCTTCCGGACGAATTGCTGCTCAAGGCCATCAACGACACCGGATACGACGCGGCGATCACGCTCGAGGTCAAGGCGATCAAGGTGTCCGGTGGCGAGCGCAGCTTGTTCTCCGGCCAGACCAATGTCGGCCCCGACGCCGCACTGGATGTCACATCCATCGACATGGCAGACCTCGCCTCTGACGAATTCCTGTTCTTCGTCTGGAAGGACGACGCGGGCAGGGTATTGGGCGAAAACGACTACTTCCCCAAGGCTTACAAGGCCTATGAGCTGGTCCCTGCCAGCATCGCGGCTACCTGGTCCGACCGGGACGGCCAGCCGGTCCTGACGCTCGAAAGTGACAAGCCCGCCCTTTTCGCCACCGCCAGCGTCGATGCGCCCGGCTACTTCTCGGACAATGCCATCACCCTGTTGCCGGGGCGAAAGGCGGAATTGGTGTTCCATCCGCGCCATGGAGCAAGAGTGACCTCGGCTGATTTGCAGAAGTCGCTGAAGCTCCGGCATCTGGCAGAGACATTCTAGGCGCGGCTATCTAGGCCGCGCCGACGACCGCAAAGGGCAGGGCGCCTTAGAAACTTCCATACAAGTGTGCGGCGTTGCGCATTGACTTCGCCGACGCTTTCTTCGACGCTCTGACGGCGCCGCATTTGTCTGGCGTCCGGATCAGCAATGTCGACCAATTTTACTCCGCCCACCGAACGCCGCTTGTTTGGCATCGGTTTGGCGCTCCTGGCCTATTTCATGTTCACCGGCATCGATTCCTCGGCCAAATGGCTGGGCATGGTGGGTGTGTCATTCATCCAGATCGTATTCCTGCGCTACTTCATCCATCTGCTGATGGTGGCCGCCATTCACCTGCCGCGCCACGGCACCGCATTGGTCCGCACCGGCAGCATCAGGCTGCAGGGCTTGCGTGCGCTGGCACTTCTTGGCTCCACCGCCTGCAATTTCCTCGCCGTGCAGTATCTGCCGCTTACCGTCACCGGCTCCATCGCCTTTACCGTTCCGCTGCTGATCTGCGCGCTTTCGGTGCCGATGCTGGGCGAGCAGGTCGGCTGGCGCCGCTGGACCGCTATTGGCGTTGGTTTCCTCGGTGTGCTGGTCATCGTCCGGCCGGGTACTGACGCCTTCCACCCCGCCGCCTTGCTCAGCCTGCTTGGTGCGCTCAGCACCGCCTTCTACATGCTGTTTACCCGGCGGGTCTCGGGCTTCGACAGCGCGGCGACCAGCCAGTTTTATGTCGGCATTTTCGCGACCATCTGCTTGTTGCCGATCGTGCCATTCTTCTGGTCATGGCCCAGTACGGCCGATGGCTGGTTCGCCTTCTTCGCGGTGGGCGTTTTTGGATTTGTCGGACACCAGTTGATCACCATGGCCTCGGGCCTTGCTCCCGCCACTGTGCTGGCCCCCTTCGCTTATTTCCAGATCTTCTTCATGGCGGCGGCCAGCTGGTTCATCTTCCACCAGCCGCCCGATGTCTGGCTCTATGTCGGCGCACCCATCGTGATCGCCAGCGGCCTCTATATCTGGCTGCGCGAGCGCAAGCTGGCCAAGCCGGTGGTGAGCATTGCCAACGAGGCTTGACCTACCGAAGCGGTGCGCTAACCGGCCTCGTCGACCTCTTCGAGTGGCGCCTTTTCCGTCGCCATGCCGTGGGTGATCAGTCGCGAACTGCGTTGGCCGGTGAGATAGATCCACAGCCAGCTCATCGCCACGAAAATGCGGTTCTTGAAATCCACCAGGAAATAGATGTGGGCAATGCCCCATACCCACCAGGCGATCCAACCCTTGAGCTTGGTTGTCCCGAAGTCGATCACCGCCGATCGCTTGCCAATGGTGGCGAGGTCCCCGGCATGGGCATAGCGAAAGGGCAGGGGGCTGGCATCGCCGCGCAGTCGCGCCAGGATCAGCTGCGCCGCATGTGCCCCCGCCTGTTTGGCAGCCGGAGCCACGCCCGGAACCGGCTTGCCCTCTGGTGTCGAAATGCTGGCGGTATCGCCCACCACGATGATCTCTGGGTGGCCGGGTAGGGTGAGGTCGGCATTGACCTTGACCCGGCCGGCCTTGTCAGCCTCGGCGTCAAGCCATTTTGCCGCCGGCGAGGCCGCAACGCCGGCGGCCCAGATGATGGTCTTGGTGAGAAGGCGTTTGTCCCCGAAGCTGACACCGTCGGCGTCGATGGCCTTCACCATCTGCCCGAGCTCTACCTCCACCCCCAGATCGCGCAAGGATTTCAGCGTATAGGCCGAGAGGTCGGGGCTGAAATTGAGCAGCACGCGATCGGCGCCCTCGATCAGCACGACGCGCAAATCCGCTGGGGTAATGTTGCGAAACTGATCCTTGAGGCTCGCGCGTCCCAGTTCGACCACTGCGCCTGCCATTTCCACGCCCGTCGGCCCAGCGCCGATAATGGCAAAAGTCAAAAGCGCCCGCCGCGCTTCCGCATTGGTCTCGCGCTCTGCTGCCTCGAAGGCAAGTAACAGACGGCGCCTTATCGAAGTGGCGTCTTCGAGCGTTTTGAGTCCGGGCGCGAACTGCTCCCACTCGTCCTTGCCGAAATAGGCGTGCTGCGCGCCCGTCGCCACCACCAGTTTATCGTAGGGCACATGGCTGCCATCCTCGAGGATAACGGCGCGCTGGTTGATGTCCACGCCGACAACTGTGGCCATCAGCACCTGCACATTGTCCTGCTTGCGCAGAATGTGCCGTATGGGCCAGGCCACCTCGGAGGGGCTGAGTGCCGCCGTGGCCACCTGGTAGAGCAGCGGCTGGAACAGATGGTGGTTGCGTCGGTCGATCAGTGTTACCGCGACATTGGCGCCCGCAAGTTTCTGCGCCGCGGCCAGTCCGCCAAAGCCACCCCCGATAATGACGATGCGGGGTTTGGGACTGGTCATTGCGGCCTCCTCTGTCGTTGGCGATGTCAACGCGATCCGAGGCCGACGTCAACCAGGGCTAGCCGCCGACGCGCTCGGTCCATCGGGACACATAGGCATCGAAGCCTTCGACCGCCAGCGGCGGAACCGGCTCCCGCAAGGCGCTGTGGGCGGCTTGTCCACCGAACAACAGGCTAGCCCCCAGGCTGGTTCCGGTACTGTCGCCCGAAGCCCTGACCGGCACACCGGTCAGCTGTGACAGGGCAGAGGAAAACAGCGTGTTGCGCGCCAGCGGCCCCTCGAGGGTAATGCTGCGTCCAAGGCCACAAAGCGCCATCGCCGCGCGCGCCAAAAGCGCAAGATAGAGCGAAACCGCTGCGGTGCGCTCGCCGGCGCTGAGCGTCTCCGGCGCCACCGTCCAGCGCCCCTGCTGGTCGCTAAAGGGCCCGACCCCTGGTACAAAACTGGGCAGCACCTGGATATCGTCTGCGATCACCCGCGCCACCTCGGCCACACTCGGTGTGGCGATCTCCGGCACGAGCAGATCAAATTCGCGCCCGCCCATGAACCGGGCCGTCGGCACCGGCCGCCCGAAGGCGTCGACATTGGCGAGGCTGTCCCGTCCGGCGTCAAGGCCAGACGTGTCGCCCCCAACCGTCATCACGATGGTCCAGGTGCCGCTCGAGACGATGGTGAAAGGTGGCTCCTGCGCCCCCAGATGTGGCAGCAGAGACGCATTTGAATCGTGGATGCCGACGGTGACAGGTGTTGCCGTAGCAAGACCGGTGATTTCGGCCAGGTCGGGCAGTAATGCGCCGAGCACAGATGCCGCCGGCCGCACTGGCGGAAACAGGTGCCGCCAGCCCATGGCATCGACCAGGCTGGAAAAATCTGCCTTGTCCGGCGACCAGAGGTCCGTATGACAGCCGAGCGACGTGACTTCGCTCGCCAACACCCCGGTCAAACGCCAGGCCCAATATTGCGCATAGGGCACGATCGCCGAGACCTCGGCAAATTGCTCCGGGAAGCTGCGCGCCTGCCAGAACAACTGCGCCCCCCAATTGAGCCCATTGGGCAGAGCGGGCGAAAAGCTTCCGCTGAAATCGGGCCGCACACCAGCATATTCGCTAGCCAACTCATCTGGCCCGCCAAATTCATAGTCCAGCACTGGCAGCGCCAGCCGGTCGCCGGCCAGCAATGCGCCTGTGGCGCCATGGGTTGTGATGGAAATACCATCGATGCCGAATTCAGCACCGATCTCGGTCAGGCTCGACAGGATGAAGGCCCAAAGCCTTTCGGTGTCGGCATGCGGATACGGGCCATCGCTGCGCACATGATTAGGCGTGGAGCGCGCCGCCAGCTGTGCGCGATCGGTGGCATCGATCAACACCACCTTGGCATTGGTTTTGCCGACATCGATAACGGCAATGCGACGAGGCGTAACTTGGCTCATGGCGCGACAATCCCGGGGCGTTCAAACGCCCATAGCGGAAATTGTCGCGCCATGCCAGCGCTAACATGTTAGTGGCAATTGCGTCCCGCCGCCGCTATTTGATGATCAGCACCGGGACGTCCGAGTGGGCGAGCACTTCTGCGGCTTGGCTGCCGAGCAGCAGTCGCCCCAGTCCACGCCGGCCATGCGATCCCATCACGATCAAATCGGCCGTATTCTCCTTGGCCGCATGCAAAATGCCCTCGGCTGCCGGACTGTTGGCGACATGCACCGTGGTGATCGCCTGGCCATCGCCTTTGGCGACCACTTCGGCATCCGCCAAAGTCGCTTTGGCAGAAGAGGCCTTGGCCTCGTCGAGGTCGGAGATGATGCTGCTTGTATCGACCATCATGATCTCTGCACCCGGCGCTACGATCACCGAAGGTTCCGTGACGGTCACAGCCGTTACCTTCGCGCCGAGCTTGGCCGCCAGCGCCAAAGCATGCCGCAAGGCCTTGGTGCTCAACTCCGATCCGTCTATGGCGCAAACGATGCGAGAATACATGATGGGCTCCTCTGGCCTGATATGGACTTACCCTACATCAACACACGTCCAGCCGCTTTGATCCAGATCAGTTGGTGGGCGTTGTGCGCGTCAGCTTTGCGCGCTTGTGAAGCCTTACCGGGCGGCAGGGGCTGGACAAGGACGCCAGAATGAAAGATTGCCTTGCCTATGATGAGCTCTGCCCGCCGCTTTTCCGTTGCGCCGATGATGGACTGGACTGATCGTCAGTGCCGGTTCCTGCATCGGCTGCTGACGCGTCATAGTCTGCTGTTCACCGAAATGGTCAATAGCGGGGCGGTTGTGCATGGGGATGCCGAGCGGCATTTGCGCTATCATGAGGTCGAGCACCCACTGGCATTGCAGCTGGGCGGGTCCGATCCGGCAGAACTGGCCAAGGCTACCGGGGTAGCAACCGCATTCGGTTATGACGAAATCAATCTCAATGTCGGCTGCCCCTCGGATCGGGTGCAGTCTGGGCGCTTCGGTGCCTGCCTGATGGCGGAGCCGGCGCTGGTCGCGGACTGCGTGCGCGCCATGCGTGATGCCACCGATCGGCCGGTGACCGTCAAGTGCCGTATCGGCATCGACGACCAGGATGTCGAGGAAAGCCTCGATCGGTTCGCCGATGCCATGGTGGAAGCCGGTGTGGCCGCGCTCTATGTGCATGCGCGCAAGGCCTGGCTGCAGGGCCTCAGCCCCAAGGAAAACCGCACCATTCCGCCGCTTAATTACGAGCGCGTGCATCGCCTGCGCGCTCGCCTGTCGCCGCTGCCGGTGATGATCAATGGCGGCATCGAGACACTGGAACAGGTGGGCGAGCAGCTTGCCCATACCGACGGAGTTATGCTCGGCCGCGCCGCTTATCATAACCCCATGCTGCTGGCCGATGTCGATCGCCGCATTTTCGGCGATGACCGCGATGTGCCCGAGCTTGCGGCCATTATGGCGGCCATGGCCGAGTACGCCGAAGGTGAACTGGCACAGGGCGTCCGGCTCAATGCCATTGCCCGTCACATGCTCGGCCTTGCCAATGGCCGCCCGGGCGCGCGTCAGTTCCGCCAGATCCTCAGCGTTGACGCTTGCAAACGGGGAGCGGGCCCCGAGGTTTTCGAACGCGCTCTGGCAGTGGTCGAAATGCGAGATTTCGCCGCTTCTGCCTGATCCTGTCGCTAAGCCTTTCGTCTAGGCGGACGGCACCATAGGTGCCGCTCGATACCCATGTCCTTGTGCGGAATGACGAATTTCCCTTGCGGTCGAATTTTCGTTTCTGTTTAAAGTCGTTTCGTTTGCGTTCGCTTTTCTTTCGCGTTGACGCTAAATTGCGCCTGTCGCTGTGCCATAGGCATAAGCAACATGTGGGGAGCTCCTTTCAATGACAATAAAAAATCGCCTGTTCCACGCGGGGTGGATCATCATTCTTATCGGTGCGCTTCTGGCGCACTTCATCCAGACTTCGGGTGGTATTTCCATCCGCGATCTGCGCTTCAATGGCCAGAACGGCCAGGTGCTGAGCGGTCTGCTCTATGTGCCGCCCGGCGTCTCCGCCGAGAACAAGGCGCCTGCGATTCTGGCCGTGCACGGCTATTTCAACAGCCGCGAAACCCAGGACGGTTTCGCCATCGAATTTGCCCGCCGCGGCTATGTGGTGCTGGCACTTGACCAGGGCGGCCATGGCTATTCCGACCCACCCGCCTTTGCCAATGGCTTTGGTGGACCGGGCGGCCTGGCCTATCTGCGCTCGCTTGATTTCGTGGATACCGACAATATTGGTCTCGAAGGTCACTCAATGGGTGGCTGGACGGTTCTGGCCGCCGCTGCCGCCATGCCCGACGCCTACAAGGCCGTCGTACTGCAGGGATCGAGCACCGGTGCCCCCTTCGCCAAGGAAGCCGATACCAGCTGGCCGCGTAACCTCGCCGTCGTCTTCTCAAAATTTGACGAATTTTCCGGCACCATGTGGGGCGTCCCCACCGCGCAGGAGGTGCCCACCAGCACCAAGCTGCAGACAGCATTCGGTGTGACCGAACCAGTTGTCATCGGCCAGCTCTATGGCGATATCGCCAACGGCACCGCGCGTATCCTGCAGCAGCCCAACACCACCCATCCGGGCAACCATCTGTCGCCCGAAGCCATCGGCGACGCCATCACCTGGTTCGACCAGACCCTCGAAGGGGCCCAGCCCATTCCGGCCGATAACCAGATCTGGTTCTGGAAGGAAATCGGCACACTGATCGCGCTGGTCGGTTTCGTCGTCCTCATGGCCGGCACCTTCGACATGCTGATCAAGACCCAGGCCTTCGCGCATCTGCGTAAGGAGCCTGCCGGCGCGGCCTATGACAAGCGCAATGGCAAGTGGTGGCTGCAGTTCGCTCTGGCGACGCTGATCCCTGTGCTGACCTACTATCCGTTCTTCTACTGGGCGACCCTGGTTTTCCCGGCCTCTGCGATTTTGCCGCAAAGCTTCACCAGTCAGATAGTGCTGTGGGCAGTGCTGAACGGTATTATCGTCCTGGCGCTGGGCCTGGTGTTCAAGGGCAACAAGGTCGAAGGTCGCGGCGATATCTGGGGCTCTGTCCTCATTGCTCTTGCCACTGTCGGCATCGGCTATCTGGTCGTCGCTGCCACCGACTTCCTCTTCAAGGTGGACTTCCGCTTCTGGGTGGTGGCGCTCAAGCCACTTGACCTTATCCGCACCAAGATCGCCTTGGTCTACCTGATCCCGTTCACCGCCTACTTCATCCTGGCGATGCGCGGTCTGCATACTGGCTTGTCGGTGCGTACCGACAGCCGTGTGGCGCAATATCTGTCCAACATCGCAGTGATGATTGTCGGCTTCATCCTGTTCCTTGGCTTCCAGTACCTGACGCTGCTGTTCACCGGCCACCTGTTTAGCATGAACGAGTCGCTCACCACGGTGATCGGCATGCAGTTCGTGCCGCTGCTGGCGATCGTGGCATTCCTGTCCACCTTCGCCTGGCGTCGGACTGGCAGTTACCTGCCGGGTGCGTTCATCAATGCGCTGTTCGTCACCTGGTATGTGGTGGGCAGCCAGGCGATCCAGTTCGCCATCCGTTGATCCAACCTGAAAGGGCCGGTCCTCGCGGCCGGCCCTTTGTCAATCCACCAGCTCCAGTGCATTCTGCGAGACACTGTAGCGGCTGAGGGTTTCAAGGAAGGTCATGCCCAAAAGGCTGGTGTCCATCGCCCCGGCCTCGGTCACGAACGCCGTGACATTGCGCCTGACAATCCCGCCCACTTCCAGCATTTCGAGCCGCGTGCGCGCCGCCATGCCGCGCCCATTGGCGGTGGACACGGGCACGGTATAGCGCAGGCCCGTCGTATCGATACCCGCCGCTTGTGCGTCCTCTACCGTCAACACCACGGCGCTGGCGCCGGTGTCGAAGATCATCGGTGTCACATGGCCGTTGATATTGGAATTGACCTCGAAATGTCCGCCCAGCCCGCGCCTGAACGTGGCGGTGCCGGTATTGCTGTCGACCATGGCCATGCCCGGCCGCAATTCGCCCGTCACCCGGCTGACCACGCCCAGAATGTCGTCGCGATAAGAATAACCCACCATGACCGCGGCGAAGATGCCCATCCACAGCATCAGCCCGCCCACCAGTTCCGCCGCGCGATGGCGTCGGGCGAACAGCCCACCGGCGAAAACGATGAGGATGATGACCAAAGGCACCAGCTGTGCCGTCTGGTTCTGCGTCAGCCCGATCATGCTGCCGGCATCGGCGCTGATCAGGAGAACGATGGCGGCGGCAACGACGAGGGCAAGCCCGATAAACAACATGCGACTTTGGTCCCTTTCGCCTTCGTCTCTATCGATTAAAGGCTTGCTGGCGACGATTTCAAGGCAATGGGGTAAAGATCAGCAGCAAGCTCAGCGCCGCCACCTCCCCAAGTCCGCCGGCTGCGCCGATCAGGTCGCCGGTCTGCCCGCCCACCAGCCTCCGGCACAACGCCGTCCAGCCCACTGCCACCAGCCCGGTGGCGACGAGGGCCAGCGCCAGCCCGACCAGGCTCGTAAACGGAGCGCCGAGCAAAAAGGCCAGCAGCATTGCCAATGCCGCGCCAACGGCGAAGCGCGAACCCGGCAGCATGCCTGCTGCGGCCGACGCGCCATCGCTGCGCGCCGGGGGCAGGGCGACCGCCACCCACAATCCCCCTGAGCGGCCGGCAATATTGGCGGCGAGCCAAATTCCCGCCGCCGCCAATGGATTGGTCGCGGCGACACTCCCCAGTGCGGTAACCCGCAACAGCAGAAACAGGCATAGGGCGGCGACCGCGAACGTGCCGTGTCGGCTATCCTTCAAGATCTCCAGTCGCCGCTCGCGCGTGGAACCGCCAAACAGCCCATCGGCTGCATCGGCCAGCGCGTCTTCCATCATGCCGCCACCTACGACCACCATAGCTCCAACCGCTAGCACCGCCGCGAAGTAACTTGGCAGTCCCGCCATGGTGCCACCGATCAGCAATAGCGCTGGAATGATCCCCATCACCAGGCTCGCCAGCGGCAGCGCCATGGCGATGCGGCCGAGATGGGGTGGCAGGTGCGGAGAATCGCCGGTCGGCAGGCGCGAGAAGAAGCGCAACGCCATGACGAAATCGTCCTTGAGCCCCATCGCCTGGGGCGACGAGCGCGGTTTGTCGGCTTCGGTCACCGCCGGATCGATCCGGTCGGGGGCGTCTTCGTGCACCTCTGGCGTCAATTGCAATTCGCTCCGTTATGAGCAACAAGTCCGGCGCCCCTCCTATCATATCGTGCTGGACCTGCCATGCCCGCCCTCAATCCCGCTTTTTCCGATATCGTCGAACTGCTGACCGCCGTGCCCGATGGCGACGATGCCGCCGTAGCGGCCGTACGGGCCCGCGAAATGCAGTTGACCAAGCCGACCGGCTCGCTCGGCCGCATGGAAGAGCTGGTCGAGTTTCTGGCCCGCTGGCAGCACCGGTCGCGCCCCCGTCTCGACAACCCCATGGTCACCATTTTCGCCGGCAATCACGGCGTCACCGATCAGGGGGTCTCGGCCTTTCCGCGCGAAGTGACAGCTCAGATGGTCGCCAACTTCACCAATGGTGGCGCCGCCATTTCGCAGATCTGCGGACTGCATGAAATCAATCTCAGAGTGTTCGAGCTGGCGCTGGAATTGCCCACCGGCGACATCACCCAGGAGGCTGCGCTCGACGACCAGATGTGCGCGGCCACCATCGCCTACGGTATGGAAGCGGTGGCGGGCAAACCTGATCTCATCGGCCTGGGCGAAATGGGGATCGGCAATACGACCATCGCTGCCGCCATCTATGCTGCGCTCTATGGTGGCAGCGGCGCCGACTGGGTCGGTCGTGGCACCGGCGTTGACGATGCCGGCCTCGCCCGCAAGGCCGATGCCGTTGATCGTGCCCTGGCGCGCCACGCCGGTGAACTCGACCATCCTCTCGCCATCCTTGCCCGCCTCGGCGGCCGTGAAATCGCTGCCATGCTCGGCGCTCTGATTGCCGCGCGTCACCAGAAGGTTCCGGTCATCGTCGATGGCTATGTGGCGACTGCGGCGGCCGCCATCGCCCATGCGGTCAATCCTGCATCGATCAACCACTGCCTTTTCGCCCATGTCTCGGCGGAAGGAGCCCATGCCCGCGTGCTCGAGAATATGGGCCAGGCCGGCCTGCTCGATTTCGGCATGCGCCTGGGCGAAGGCAGCGGCGCGGCTCTCGCCATCGTCATGGCCAAGACCGCCCTGCACCTGCACAACAACATGGCAACCTTCGATAGCGCCGCCGTCAGCGGCAAGGAAGCCTGAGGTTCGGCGACCCCCTCAGGGTCAGCCTTGGCCTGCTTTAGCGTCCCTTCGGCGCCAGTCCTTCGGGGCCTGGAACCAGCGCCAGCAGATCGATGCCCATTTGCTGGCGGAAGCGCGCCACCGACGCGCTCGAAAGCTTGAACAGCGCTTCGGTATCTTTGCGCGCCACCGCATCGTTGAGCGCGGCGTGCTCCAGCAGGAAATTGAGGATATAGCCCTCGGTCATTTCCTGCTTCTGCCGATCGTTCATGGCGCGGAAATTGGCGTCATTGGCCAGCGCCTGGCGCACCTGCGCCTGGACGGGTCCATTGTCCACCTTGGTGTCGTATGCCGCATTGGCCGTAATCCAGTTGAGCACCCAATAGGCGGTCAGGGCGTCCGCCGCGTCACCGGTCTTGAGCCCGTCCGCCGCCACCAGCTCCTGCCAGATTTCACCGGGGCTGCGTTCGGCAAAGGCGGCCGCCAGCTGGTCGCGCGCCGGAATGCCGGCAGACCAGCGCACATTGTCGAGAAATTGCCGCTGCAGCCGGGCCGAAACCACCGCCGAAGGCCGATAGGTCGTCACAATGGCAGGCTGGTTGTCGCCGGGCGGTACGTTGAGGTTCTGCGCCGTGGCGCCCAGCGTCAGCATCAAAAGCGTCGCGACGGCGATGAGCATACGGTTCACGTGAGGTCTCCTGTGCCATGCCCTTTCCATGCCCTGATCCGGGCGAAATTGGGACGCATGTCTGGAATAGGCGACGACGGGATCAGCCGGCTTCCGAGTAGATCTCGAGCCGGTTGCGGCGCTGTACCACCGGAGCCACCGCATCCATGACGCGGGCGCGGGGGAAGGTGGCGATCACCTCGGTGCCGAAACGGAGCTTCGAGAACAGATCGAAGCGGCCCTGATGCAGGTCCATGATCTTCTGGACGATCGGCAGGCCCAGGCCGGCACCCTGTTCGGCCGTCTTCTGCGCCAGCGAGCCCTGCCCGAACGAGGAGAGCACCGTCTCGATCTCGTTTTCGGGAATGCCGGGGCCATTGTCCTTGACCGAAATCAGCTGCCCGCCATCGGCGCTGCGCTGCACCACCAGGGTGACGCGGCCATTCTGCGGGGTGAACTTGATGGCGTTGGACAGAAGGTTGAGCAGTACCTGGCGGATCGCGCGTTCATCGCCCCACAGCTTGGGCAGATTGTCGCCAATGCTGAACACCAGTTCGATCCCCTTCGACTTGGCGCGCAGCTCCATCATGCGGCGGCAGTCCTCGGCGATATCGGCCAGAGACACCACTTCCTCATTGAGCTCATACTTGCCCGCTTCGATGCGGCTGAGGTCGAGCAGCTCGTTTATCAGGTTCAGCAAATGCTGGCCGCTGGAGTGAATGTCGCCGGCATATTCCTTGTACTGCGGCACCTGGTGCGGTCCCAGCAGTTCCGATTTCAACACTTCGGAAAAGCCGATAATGGCGTTGAGCGGCGTGCGCAGCTCGTGGCTCATCGTCGCGAGGAATTGGCTCTTGGCGATATTGGCCTGTTCGGCATGGCGCCGGGCCTCGTCGGACATTTCGCGTGCTTCTTCCAGTTCGCCGATCAGCGTGTCCTTTTCCGCCTGATGCGAAATGGTCTCGAGCTCAGAGGCGTGCAACTGACGCGCGAGGAAAAGGAAGAACACCTCGCCACAGATCGCCACGGCGGCCAGAGTGTAATTCAGCGTACCGCCAAAGGCGATCAGCGTTCCTGCAACCGTCACCGTCACCGGCAGGGTGCTGGCAAGGGTCGCCGGGGGCAGGGTGTGTGCGGCCACCGCATTGGCGGCCACGCTGACCAGCACCATGGCGAACATCACAGGCGCGAGGTCTGCCGGATTGCCGACCAGGGTGAACAGGGCCAGCAAGGACAGGGCGATGCCGAATGCCGTCTCGGCCGCGACAAAGCTGGTTTTCCACTTTGTGGCGCTGAATTTGTTGGGGTCGCTGTGCTTGAACCTTCGTGCCGTGAGCACCACGACAAGCAGGCCGGCAATCACCATGCCTGCCCACAACGCCGAAAAAACCAGCGGCACCCAGAAGCTGGACAGCGTCGCCAGAATGCCGACAATCGCCGCCATTGGCAGCGTCGCGCCAAGGCGCGAGTCCGCATAATCATGCATCAGTTGGAAGTCGTAATCCGAGCGCGTACCAGAACTCGAGGTCAGGCGCTGGCGCGCATCGAGCACGGTCTTGTGGGCTGTGCGCTTACCGTCACGCCCTTCAAATGCGCTGAAATCGGCGTCTCTGGCCAATTGCGACGGCATGGAACTCTTACTCGTTACTCAACACTGCGAACAAAAACGCGCTCGCTACACTATGGCTGGCACACTAGGAGCCTTGTGGTTAATACCCGGTGAAGGGATCCGACCCCTCGCATGCAACTTGCCACCACTTCGCGGTCAGTGCGGTTAACAAAATCCTGCAGGCGATCTCATTTTTGCCCGCGCAATTTTATTGCCTATGATCGCCGAATGTGGCAGTTGAATAGCCGCAATTTTGGCTATTTTGCGCCGAATTGAAAATCATATTCCTGGGGGTCATGATGGCGCTGGACAAGATTGATCGGAAAATTCTGACGCTGCTTCAGAAGGATGCGACCATGCCGGTGGCCGAAATCGGCCGCAAGGTGGGCCTGTCCACCACGCCGTGCTGGCGCCGCATTCAGAAGATGGAAGAAGACGGTGTCATCCAGCGCCGCGTCGCCATTCTCGATCCGGCCAAGGTCAATGTGGGCGTCACCGTGTTCGTCTCAGTCAAGACCAACGAGCACAATGAAGGCTGGATGCGCAAGTTCTCCGGCGTCATCGACGAGTTTCCCGAAGTGGTCGAGTTCTACCGTATGAGCGGTGACGTCGACTATCTGATGCGCGTCGTCGTGCCCGACATCCAGGCCTATGATGCCTTCTACAAACGGCTGATCAGCAAGATCAACCTGACCGATGTGAGCTCCGCTTTCGCCATGGGCCAGATCAAATACACCACCGCCCTGCCACTCGACTTTGCCATCGTCGTCGACGACGAGAAATAAGTCTGCCGTGTCATCCTAAGACGCGATCCAGGCGGCGTTCTCGCGCCGCTGATAGACGATGGTTCAGCGCAACGCCGAGTGCCAAATGTCGAGTGCGCTGTCGATTAGGCCGGAGACATCATTCGCCGCGGTTCTCTGATGAGCCGCGTCTTTTCGATACTGCCCGGGCGGCATGCCATAAGCCGAGCGGAAGGCCTTGCTGCAATGGCTTTCGCTGGCAAAGCCAAAGGCAAAGGCCAGTTGCGAAATCGAACGCGTCTCCGTGCTTCTGCGCAATGCACGTGCAAGTCGCTCCAGGCGTCGCCCGAGAATGTATCGAGCCACGCCTCCCGACGACTGGAACATTTGATAGAGAACGGTACGCGACACACCTAAGCTGCGCGCGACATAAGCTGCGTCCATCTGATCGTCGGCGAGGCGAGCGTCGATGAAAAGTTCGGCCCGCTCCCGACGCAGGCTTCCGCCACCGGTATCGCCGTGCCTCAGCATGTGCCCGCCATAATTGGCGAAGGCACCCGCCGTCAGTTCGACCAAGGCCTGAGCTGCGCTGTCTGCTATGGCCGCGGGACTGTCCGCGCCCAGGCGCTTGAGCATGAGCATGAATTCGCCAAGCAATTGCGATGTCGAGGCGGGGAGGACCACGCCATGCATGGCAGGCGTTACCCGAAGTGTTGCCTCAATGAGATCTCGAGGCAGATTGATAGTGATCAGTTGAGCGAGATTTGCCCAGTTCCGTTGCGGACGAGCCATGTCTAGGAGAATGATTTCACCCGGCGATACGAGCCGCTCTTCTCCCGGTGGGCCACCGGTCCACTGGCCGGAGGTCACCATCTGGACGACGACATGGTCGAACCCGTCCCGTCGCGCGTGGCGTGCTTCCCTGACATGGGACACACCGCTGATCATGCGGTCGACAACGATCATGCGCGAAAGGCGGTGGGCGTGGGCCTCGGCGTGGAAGCCTTGCCCCGTGGCGGTCACGTTTGAGGCTACCGGATAGAGATCGTGGTAGCGGCCGAAACCGTCTTCGGAGTCCAGCGCTTTTGAGGAAAATCGAAAAGGCTGATCAACACTACCCAATGGAGCACTCGACGCTGTGTTTCACCAGCCTGTCCCTGCCATGCCGGCAAGTCTTGCCGCGCTGGTGCACATAGACGGGTAGCTTTGCTCAACGTCGAAGTAAAGTGTCCTGCTGATCTTCCTTTGCCTCAAATAGCAGGTGGCCTGCGCCGATCAGCGCAAGCCACAAATGCCAAATAGGTCAGCGATTAGTCGTAACTGGCCTCGGCCCCGTCGAAATAGATCGTGTTCGCATCGCAAATGTCGATCGTAGTTACGTCACCCTCGATGTTCGAGCCGTCCTCGGCTTCCCAAGTCACGTAAAACTCGATGTCGCAGGGGCCATCATAATTGAAGGCCATCGCAGCGGTCTCTCCACCCTTGAGCTTGAAGTTCATCCAGTTGGAGCTCCATTCACCGTTCTCCCCGGTATAGAAGCCGGTAATGATGTAGTCCGAGCTGTTCTTGATGTCGAAATTCATGCCCGCCGCGCTGGCAGCGGTCGCCGAAAGCATGGCCAGAGTGGCAGCAAGCGCGACTGATTTGAAAGTCATCGTCACGTGACGGTCCTTGTATATGCGTGCCGAACATGACGCTGGCAAACGCTATGAGGTCTGAGTTTCTTGGTGAGCTAAGGGGCTATCGAGAGCGGCAGAGGCCGGTCGTCGTGGTCTCTTTGTCGCCATCGTCATAATTGATGCCAACCTTCTCGCCGGCAAGCGAAGCGATCGTGCCCGGATACCACTCACCAGCCTTTTTGAAATTGCACTCGACGCGGCTGCCGATCATCCAGTCATAAGGGCGCACGTCGCGCAGACTGACGGTCTCGCGCTCGCCGTCGTCATAACGGATTGTTACCTTGCCACCATTGATGGATTCGGCGATGCCAGCGAACCAGTAGCCGGACTTTTGGTAGTTCCCCAGAACCCAGTCGCCCACGGTTTGAGCATACGCACTGCTGCTGCCCAGCGCGATGATAGCGGCAAGCAGAATGAACGCATTCCTGATCAACTCTATGTCTCCCAATGTCGGGCGCCGTGCTTGGTGCCCGTCGTGGGACTCTTATCCGCCACCGACCCCGTGCGCATTGTCGCGGTGTCCGGATGAATTGTACCAGCGTCCCGATTTTGGGCGGACCGGCCTAAGTCTCAGCCGCCCGTCACGCTCATATGGCGGGCGACGGCGGGTTCGCGGCCGGAACGGTCGACGACGAAATCATGCCCCTTGGGCTTGATGCGCATGGCGTGGTCCAGCGATGCGTCCAGGCCCGCCGCGCCACCCTCTCGCCAGGCGTCACGCAGATTGACCTGGTCGTCCTGGCCCAGGCACAGAAACAATTGCCCCGTCGCCGTCAGCCGCACCCGATTGCAGCTTTCGCAGAAATTGTGGCTCATCGGGGTGATGAAGCCCAGCGTGCCGCCGGTTTCGGCCACATGCACATAGCGGGCAGGGCCGCCGGTGCGGGTATCGAGCCGGGTCAGCGTATAGCGCCGGGCCAACCGTTCATGCAGTTCGCGCAGCGGCAGATAGGAGTCCGCGCGGTCGATGCCCACCTCGCCCAGCGGCATGCCCTCGATCAGCGTCAGCCCCATGCCGCGTCCATGCGCCCAGGCCATCATCGGCTCGATCTCATCGTCATTGACGCCGCGCATTGCCACCATGTTGATCTTGATGGCGAGGCCCGCCGCCTGCGCGGCCTCTATGCCCGCCATGACATCTTCGATCCGTCCGCGTCTCGTGATGGCGCGAAACCTCTCGGCATCCAGCGTGTCCAGCGATACATTGAGCCGCCGCACCCCAGCCGCTTGCAGTTGCACGGCATATTTGGCGAGCTGGCTGCCATTGGTGGTCAGCGTCAGTTCCTCGAGCCCATTCCCGATCCGCCGCCCCAGCGCCGTGACCAATTGCATGATGTCGCGTCGGACCAGCGGCTCGCCACCTGTCAGGCGGATCTTGGTGGTGCCGCGCGCGATGAAGGCGCCGGCCAGCGCTTCGATCTCCTCAAAGCTCAATACATCCCGCTTGGGCAGGAAGGTCATATCCTCGGCCATGCAGTAGACGCAGCGGAAATCGCAGCGGTCGGTCACTGAAATCCGAAGATAGGAGACGCGCCGGCCGAAGCCATCGATCAGTGGGCGCGCAACAGGGGAGGTCGTCGTCATGGCCATCACTTTACTGCCGCGGAGCGCAAGTGCAAAGCGCACAAAAAAAGGCCGCCTCTCGGCGGCCTCGTTGGTTCAGTCCGGATCAATCAGTGCTTGACGACGATCTGGGCGCCGACCTGCACGCGATCATAGAGATCCGTCACGTCTTCATTGGTGAGGCGAATGCAGCCGGAGGATACCGCCTGGCCGATCGACCATGGCTCGGAGGTGCCGTGAACGCGGTACAGCGTCGAGCCGATATAGAGAGCGCGCGCGCCGAGCGGGTTTTCCGGGCCGCCGGGCATATAGGCCGGCAGGTCGGGAACGCGCTTGCGCATTGCCGGGGGCGGGGTCCAGCCGGGCCATTCGGCCTTGCGGGAAATGCGGTGTGTGCCGGACCAACGGAACCCGTCGCGGCCAACGCCGATGCCATACTTCATGGCCTTACCGCCTTCGAGTACCAGATAGAGGCGACGCTCGCTGGTTTCGATGACAATTGTGCCCGGCTTGTAGCTGGTCTGGTAATCGACGATCTGCTTCTTGACCGGGCTGCCACCACGATTGCGCTGCTGGGCGACAGCGCGCTCTTCGAATGTATTGGTATCGGGATTATACCAGCGCGCCGCAGCGGCCGGCAAAATGACACTGACCGACAAGAATATCGACATCACAAGCGCCATTGCGATTCTGAACTTGCTCATGCGTTCACAGGGCCTCTGCAGTGAGTGAGGTATGATTCGGATACCTCTAATGAATTCGGCTACTTACTTGTTTGCTGGTTAACCGCAAAGAGCCAAACGCCCCATTGCAGCCATAGATTGGTCATCATTGCCACATTGTGTTGCCGGCCGGTTACAGTGGTCGTTCACCAATGCGTGAACGCCGACTTTGGGATGGCTTGACATGGCGACGCTGCGCCTGCCAAACCCGCCGCGACTGTGGAGGAAAATGCCATGAGCGAGGCGCTGAAACGCGAGGCTGCCGCCCAGGCTTTGACCGAGGTGCGCTCGGGCATGCGGCTGGGGCTGGGGACCGGGTCGACGGCCAAGCATTTTGTCGAGCTGTTGGGCGAGAAAGTCGCCTACGGTCTCGACGTCATCTGCGTGCCGACCTCCGAGGTGACGGCGGCGCAGGCGAGGAGCCTCGATATTCCGCTTTCGGATCTCGAGACCCTGGATCGGCTCGATCTCACTGTGGATGGTGCCGACGAGCTCGATGCAGCGCTCAATCTCATCAAAGGGGGCGGGGGCGCGCTCTTGCGCGAAAAGATCGTTGCCGCTGCGTCCGATGCGATGATCGTCATTGCCGACGGCACCAAGCTGGTCGAGACGCTCGGGCGTTTCCCGCTGCCGATCGAGGTCAATCGTTTCGGCTTGGGGGCAACCCGCCGCACCATCGCAGAAGTGCTGCTGGCCCATGGCGCCGAGGGGGGCCTCAAGCTCCGTGGCGAGGACAAGGGGACGCCTTTCGTGACCGACGGTGGACACCTCATTCTCGATGCTTTTTTTGGCCGCATTTCACGGCCAGAAGCGCTTTCGATGGATTTGCTGAACATTCCTGGTGTCGTCCAGCATGGATTGTTCCTCAATATGTGCAGCAAGGCTTATGTAGCGACGCCGGATGGCGTAAAACGTCTTCTCAAGAACAACTGACCAAGCGTGGATCGGGACAATATGGCTTTCTGGACAAACCCAAACCTGGTGCGCAACGCTCGGGCTCTCGTGGCGGCCGTGCTCACCATCGGCACTCTCGGCCTTTCCGTGCCGGCTATGGCTCAGGAAGTGGCGCCCGAGCACCTGGCTCTTGCCCGTAAATATATCGACCTGACGGATCGCGCCGCGGTGTTCGAGGTGACTGTCGTCGAGACCGGCATCGAGACCATGCAGCAGATCGTGCAGCAGAACCCCGAAATTCTGGACAAGACCAATGATGCCGTCGGCAAGGTCATCCAGGAATATAATGGTCGCAAGGGCGAACTGCTCGACCAGTTTGCGCGCGTCTATGCGGTGCGTTTCTCCATCGAAGAGCTGCAGCAGATTGTTGCGTTCTATGAATCGCCGGTCGGTATGAAGCTGTCCCAGGCCAATTCCGAGCTGAACACTGATCTGCAGCGCGTCTTGCAGGTCTATACCAACAATCTCAAGCGCGAGTTCTTCGCCAAAGTGCGCGCCGAGCTGCGTGCTCAGGGCATCGAGATCTGATCGCCTGCGCCCTGACGCATACCGGCCCCGCCTTGTGCGGGGTCTTTTTTTGTGCGAAGCGGCTTCCCACATTCATCGTTGATTGCCGATAAACTAATCCGGGGGCTTCCATGAGCTATGACTACGATCTTCTGGTGATCGGTGCCGGTTCAGGCGGTGTGCGCGCGGCGCGCATGGCCGCCACCTATGGCGCCAAGGTCGCCGTGATCGAGGAGTTCCGCGTCGGCGGCACCTGCGTCATCCGCGGTTGCGTGCCCAAGAAGCTCTATGTCTATGCTTCCCGCTTCAAGGACCAGTTCGACATTGCCTCCAGCTTCGGCTGGCAGGTCGATGCCAGCTTCGATTGGCCGGCCCTGGTCGCCGCCAAGGAGCGCGAAATCACCCGGCTCGAACATGCCTACACGTCCAATCTCGAAAAGCCCGGTGTCGAGATCATCCGCGACCGCGGCGTGGTCACTGGAACCAACAGCGTGCGCCTCGTCGCTGGCAATCGTGAACTGACCGCCGAGCGCATTCTCATCGCCACCGGCGCCCGTCCCTTCATTCCCGAAATTCCGGGCGCCGAACTGGCCATCACCTCCAACGAGGCCTTCGATCTGCCGGCGCTGCCGCGCTCGATCCTCATCGAAGGCGGCGGCTATGTGGCGGTGGAGTTCGCTACCATCTTTGCCGGGCTGGGCGTCGACACCACGCTCATCTACCGCGGCGACTGCGTCTTACGCGGGTTTGATGAGGACATGCGCCGCGGCCTCGAAGCCGGGCTCATCGACCGCGGCATTCGCCTCATCTACCAGACCAGCATCACTGCGCTTTCCGAAGCCGGCGACGATGTGCGCGCGACCTTCAGCGACGGCGTCTCCGCACCCTATGGTGCGGTCATGTTCGCCACCGGCCGTCGCCCCAATGTCGATGGGCTGGGGCTCGAAAGCGCCGGCGTAAAGGTCAATGATTTTGGCGTCATCGCCGTCGACAAGTTCTCACAGACATCGGTGCCGTCCATTTATGCGGTGGGCGACGTCACCGGTCGGGCGCAGTTGACGCCAGTCGCCATCCGTGAGGGCTGGTATTTCGCCGAAACCGTCTACAACAACAACCCGCTCTGGGTGGATCATTCCCTGATCCCCACCGCCGTTTTCGCTGAACCCGAAATCGGCACCGTCGGACTCACCGAGCATGAAGCGGCCACGCATGGCGATATCGACGTCTATGTCGCGCGCTTCCGCCCGATGCAGAACACTCTCTCGACCCGTACCGAGCGCATGGTGCTCAAGCTGATCACCGAAAAGGACGGCGGCAAGGTGCTTGGCGTCCACATTCTGGGCCCCAGCGCCGCGGAGATGATCCAGCTTGTGGCCATCGCCGTGGGCATGTCCGCCACCAAGGCCGACTTCGACCGCACCATCGCGCTTCACCCCTCGGCGGCCGAGGAACTCGTGACCTTCAAGTCACCCAGCCATATCTACCGCAATGGGCATAAGGTCTGATCCATGGGCCCTTGGCAGGCCTCCCGTAGATTGATAGACCGCCCACAAGCCCAGCAGTACCGGCGTAAGCGAGACCGACAATGACCAATTGGACCCCCAGTTCCTGGCGCGAGAAGCCGATCAAGCAGGTTCCGGCCTATCCGGATCCGGCGGCTCTTGTCGAAGCCGAACGCCAGTTGGGCTCCTTCCCGCCGCTGGTCTTTGCCGGTGAAGCCCGCGAACTCAAGTCGCGCCTGGCCGCGGTGTCGCGTGGCGAGGCCTTCCTGCTGCAGGGCGGCGACTGCGCCGAGAGCTTTGCCGAGCACGGGGCCGATCACATTCGCGACTTCTTCCGCGTCTTCCTGCAGATGGCGGTGGTGCTGACCCATGGCGCCTCCAAGCCGGTGGTCAAGGTCGGCCGCGTTGCCGGTCAGTTCGCCAAGCCGCGCTCCGCCGACACCGAAGTCATTGATGGCGTCGAGCTGCCCAGCTATCGCGGCGATATCATCAATGCCATCGACTTCAACGAAGCCTCCCGGGTGCCCGACCCGGATCGCATGCTGCAGGCCTATCGCCAGTCTGCCGCCACGCTCAACCTCCTGCGCGCCTTCTCCATGGGCGGCTATGCCGAGTTGACCCGCATCCATGAATGGACCATGGGCTTCATGAAGGGCTCCAATTGGAGCACCCGTTTCGAGGAAGTTGCCCGTAAGATCGACGACGCCATCACCTTCATGTCGGCTCTGGGCCTCAACCCCGAAAATACCCCGGCGCTGAAGCAGACCAGCTTCTACACCAGCCACGAAGCGCTGCTGCTTGGCTATGAGGAAGCGCTGACCCGCCGCGACTCCATTTCCAACAATTGGTACGCCACCTCCGGCCATATGCTCTGGATCGGCGACCGCACCCGCAATCCCGATGAAGCGCATGTCGAATACTTTGCCGGCATTCACAACCCCATCGGCATCAAGTGCGGCCCCAGCCTCGCCAATGACGACCTTCTGCGCCTGCTCGATCGGTTGAACCCGACCGATGAAGCGGGCCGCATCACGCTGATTTCGCGCTTCGGAGCCGACAAGGTACATGAGCACCTGCCGCGCCTGGTGGAAACCGTTCAGCGTGCCGGTCGTACCGTCGTCTGGTGCTGCGATCCGATGCATGGCAACACCATCAAGGCGTCCACCGGCTACAAGACCCGCCCCTTCGATCGCGTACTCTCGGAAGTCCGCAATTTCTTTGAAGTGCACCGCGAAATGGGCACCTATGCCGGCGGCGTGCATATCGAGATGACCGGCGATGACGTGACCGAATGCGTTGGCGGCGTATCTGCCGTCACGGAGACCACGCTGGCAGACCGCTACAACACCTATTGCGACCCGCGCCTCAATGCGAGCCAGGCGCTGGAACTGGCATTCCTGGTCGCCGAGGAAGTTCATGCGCAGAAGCCGCCTCGCCAACAGCGTCTTGCCGGAGAATAATTCTCACCGCGCTGTGAACTCATCTCATCGGCCGCGCGTTGTTATCATTGGCGAGCGGCCTTTTTTCGCGATCGGGCATTGCCATCACGTCTCTACGGACCGCTTGAGTAGGCAATGCCAAGATCTTTGTTCCCCCACGCATCCGCTGACCGCCGTGAGACGCTCGAACAAGATCCCACGATAAAGCTCTTCAATACCCATGATTGGACCGGTAATCCCCTCGGTCCCATTCCCGAATGGCCCGATACCCTAAAAGGAGCCGTTCGCCTCATGGTCGCCGCATCCACGCCCATGGCGATGATGGTCGGCCCCCAGGGCATCCTGATTTACAACAATGGCTACGCCGATTTCGCTGGCAAGAAGCACCCCGATATTTTCGGCATGCCTGCGCTGGAGGCCTGGCCGGAGATTGCCGATTTCAACCGGCAGAACATCGAACGCGGGCTGCGCGGCGAGTCCTGGACGCTCAGCGGCCAGGAACTGCTGCTCAACCGCCACGGCGAGCTCGAATCCGCGTGGATGGATCTGCACTATAGCCCGATCATGGGCGATGACGGTCTCTCCATGGGTACGCTCTGCGTGGTCCACGAGACCACCGAGCGTGTGTTGGCCGAGCAGGCGCTGGCTCGCAGCGAAGAGCGTATGGCGCTGGCCATCAACGGCACCGATCTCGTCGGCACTTGGGATTGGGATGTGCTCAACGACAAGGTCACTGCAGACGACCAGTTCGCCGCGCTGTTCGACCTCGATTCCCTCCGTGCCGGCTTGGGCGTGCCGATCCAGGATTTTCTGCGCGCCATTCATCCTGACGACGTGCAGCGGGTCGGTGATGAGATCGCCCAGGCGTTGCGGGAAGGCTCGCCATACAAGTCCGAATACCGCCTTATGGGTAAGGATGGGGACGTCACGTGGGTCGTCGCTTCCGGCCGCCCCCGCGCCGACGCCGATGGCCGTGTGAACCGTTTCCCCGGCGTCGCCATTGACGTGACTGCCCAGCATCGCGTTGCCGAGGCCCTGCGCGAAAGCGAATTGCAGTTTCGTACCCTGGCCGACACCATGCCGCAAATGGTGTGGTCCACCCGTCCGGACGGGTTCCACGATTACTACAATGCGCGCTGGTACGAGTTCACCGGCATGCCGGATGGCTCCACCGATGGAGAGGGCTGGAACGGCATGTTCCATCCCGACGATCAGGATCGCGCCTGGGAGGCCTGGCGGCATTCGCTTGCGACGGGCGAGCCCTACCAGATAGAATATCGCTTGCGCCACCATAGCGGTGAGTATCGCTGGACCCTGGGCAGGGCATTGCCGATCCGTGACGAGAGCGGGCAGATCGTGCGTTGGATCGGTACCTGTACCGACATCCATGAGTCGCGGGTCGCCGCAGAAGAGCGGGAGCTCGTGGCCCAGGAGCTGAGCCACCGCATCAAGAACATCTTTGCCGTACTCAATGGCATTATCGGTCTTTCCGCGCGCAGCTACCCAGCTTCCAAGGATTTTGCCGACCAGCTCCGCCAACGCATCTATGCGCTGGGTGAAGCGCACGACTTTGTCCGCCCGCATAGTGCTTTATCCGCACCGACAGATGGGCAGGGCACGCTTGCCGCGCTCATCGCCCGGTTGATGCGCCCCTATAATGATGGTGCCGACCAGGCGCGCGTTGTCTTCCTAGGCGACGACATCCCCATCGATGACGCTGCCGCCACGCCCTTGGCGCTTCTGTTCCATGAATTGGCGACCAACGCCGCCAAATATGGCGGCCTGTCTGCGCCAGGTGGCAAAGTGGAGCTCACCGGCTCGCGTCTGCCCGACATGTACCGCCTGACCTGGCGGGAACTGGGGGGACCCGAGACTTCCGAGCCTGTGCAATTGTCCGGCTTTGGTTCACGCCTCGTCAGCCTGTCGGTGGAGGGGCAGATGCGCGGGCATCTGGAACGGGAATGGAATGCCGGCGGTCTGGTCGTCGCAGTACAAATTCCATACGAAGCGCTCAGCCGCTCAGACCGCCTCCGCCAGCGCATTCACGACTGATTTCGGGCCGCACCAATGCAGAATGCCGAAGCATCATTGCAGCGAAAGCTGCAACTGTGCCTCGGCTCACTCGGCAGAAAAGTATGGTAATTCAGGCGTAGGTGCCGTCGTTCCAGTCAAACAGCCGCATGCGCTGCGGTGGGTTCGCTTTCTTCCTCGCATGCTGGGCAACGGCGAAGTTCACCACATCATGCAGATCGCGATCCGTCGCCGGCTTGGGAAGCACGCCGAGCGTGCCCGGTACACCATCACCGAGCTGCGAGGGATTGGCGGTCATGAAAACCACCGTCACCCCATGCGTCTGCGCCAGGATGCGGCCAATAGTCATGCCCGTAGGGCCATCGCGCAAGTTGAGGTCGACCAGGGCCACATCCACATTGCCTGCGAGCGCCAGAGCCGATTTCTGATCGGCAGCAATCCCCACCGGAACGTGACCCATATCGGCGATCACGTCCTCGATTTCGGTTGCTACGATGATTTCGTCTTCGACGATAAGAATGCGGTAACTCATGGATACAAGGCTGGTTGGTTAAACTTTCAACTATCGACAGGAGTGCAACTCGCAATGCTGCCCAGGGGTTGCGCAGATGTGATCACCGTTTCGCGCATAACCCAATCATGCGCTGCGCTCGTTACCAAACCACCAACATTCTGGCCACCCGCTTAGTGGAACATTAACCCTAACCGATCATAAACGGTGTGGAAGATGGCCGTTTTGCAGGCGGGGGACATAGAAATGATGCGCAGCGTTTCGACCACTTTGCTAGTACTCTTGACCACGACCGCACCCGCCTGGGCCGCCGATTATCTCACCCCGGGCCCCGATCTGCGCCCGTCCTATCCCACGCAGTGGGAGATGGGCGAGGACAGTGGTCTGCATATCGAAGCCGGTGTCCGCTACTGGTACTCGTTTGGGGCGCAAAAACACCAGATCGGGCCGTACACACAGACCATGGATACCAAGACCCATGCCGGGGAAGTGTTCGTGCGCGTCGATGACCGGCCGACCCGTTCCTATCTCGAAGCCTCTGGCGCCTATGGCGTCGCCCATGAAGGCACCTACACCACCAATGGCGGGCCCGCCGTCAATCTGCCGGCCGCGCGCCTTGGCTATGGCGCTGCCGATTTTGGCTGGCTGCCTTTCGGCACTGACCAAGCCAGCTTCGGCTTCGTGACCGGCTATCACTACACTTATGATTCTCCCGACACCGGTCGCGCCAATTACACCACCGCGAAGAGTTCGAGCGACATCGCCTGGTCCAATGCCACCGGGCTCTGGAGTGTTGGTGCTGACAGCAAGACCAACGATTTCCACGTCCATGGCCTCAAGCTCGGTGTCGCCGGTCGCATCGATATGGGCATGTTCGACATCACCGGTGAAGCGGCTGCCACGCCCTATGCTTGGGTGAGCGGCACCGCTGGCTCCGCCCAGGTGGGCCCGAATGGCCCATTTGCTGGCGGGCCGTTCGGTGCCACCTCACTCCAGGCCTCGCCCGCTGCCATCAATGGCTTCGGATACGGCGCAAGCGGCAAACTCATGTTTGGCCTCAAGCCGACTGAGAACCTCGCCGTGCGTTTCGGCGGCCGCGCATCCTACCTCCAAGGTGCCTATGACGTGACCTGGGATCAGGCCACCATCACCCATCCGACCGCCAATCCAAGTGCGCCGCCGGCCTTCTCAGCGCCAACACTGGCTAAGCAGGGTATTATCAGCAACAACAACCCGTTCTCCATGCTGCGCTATGGCCTGTTGGTCGAGGTGAGCGGACGGTTCTAGGGCAGGGGTGACCTGCTGGGCGCTTGCCCTTGCCGGGTTCACCCGGTAAGTCTCGCGCGTCTATGGATCGTGTCCATACCCCGTCCCAGCATTAGGCCATCATCGCCGTGACCGACCAGCTTCGTATTGCGCTCGCCCAGCTCAACCCCAAGGTCGGCGATCTGCCGGGCAATCTGGCGCTGGCGCGGCAGGCACTAGCCGGTGCCCAGGCGGCCAAGGCCGATATTCTCATGCTCTCCGAGCTGTTCCTCACCGGTTATTTCCCGGACGATCTGCTGTTCAAGCCGCAATTCGTTGCCGATGCCATGGAGACGGCGCGGAGCCTCGTCGCCGATACCGCCGGCACCGATGTGGTGCTTATCCTGCCCACCATCTGGCAGGATAAGGGCAATCTCTACAATGCCGTCGTCGTCGGGGAGAATGGCGAGATCATCGCCACACGCTACAAGCGCGAACTGCCCAATACCGACGTGTTCTACGAAAAGCGCTATTTCGCTGCCGGTCCTCTGCCGCAGCCGGTCGAGATCAAGGGCGTGCCCGTGGGCATACCGATCTGCGAGGATATCTGGCACCGCCCGGTCTGCGAGCACCTGGCCATGCGCGGCGCCGAGATCATGCTCTGCCCCAATGGCTCGCCCTATTGGACCGACAAGCAGCATATCCGCAAGGACCTGGTACGGGCTCGCGTCGCCGAGGATGGCGTGCCACTGATCTATCTCAACCAGGTCGGTGGCCAGGACGAGCTCATCTATGACGGCGCATCCTTTGCCATTGAGCCGGGTGAAAAGCTCGTCATTCAAGGCAAGTCCTTCGAAAGCGATTTCATTGTTTCAGACTGGGCGCGCGGCGCCGATGGTTGGACCTGCACCAATGGCCGGGTCGACGACCTGACTTCGGTCAAGGAAGCGCCCTGGCGCGCCGCCGTCCTCGGTCTGCGCGACTATGTGCAGAAGAACGGCTTCCGCGATGTGGTTCTGGGGCTTTCCGGTGGTATCGACAGCGCCGTGGTCGCGGCCATGGCGGTGGACGCATTTGGGCCCGAAAAGGTCCACTGCATCATGCTGCCCTACCGCTACACCTCCGAGGACAGTCTCCGCGACGCCAAGGATTGTGCCTCGCGCTTGGGCGTCCGTTATGACATCGTCGCCATTGGCGTTCCCGTGGACGACGCCCTGCGTGAACTGCAGCCGATCTTTGGCAATCGCCCGCTCGACACCGCCGAGGAAAATATCCAGTCGCGCATGCGCGGCACCATTCTCATGGCTGTCTCCAACAAGCTCGGCTCCATGCTGCTGACCACCGGAAACAAGAGCGAGATGGGTGTCGGCTACGCCACCATCTATGGCGACATGAATGGCGGCTATAATCCGCTCAAGGACATGTTCAAGATGGAAGTCTATGCGCTGGCCGACTGGCGCAACAAGCATCTGCCCGGCGACTGCCTCGGCCCATCGGGCGAAGTCATTCCGCAGTCGATCATCGACAAGGCCCCCAGCGCCGAGCTGCGTCCCGACCAGACGGATCAGGACAGCCTGCCGCCTTATCCGGTGCTCGATGACATCCTGAGGTCCATCGTCGAGGACGAAATGTCCCTCGGTGAGGTGGTGGCGCGCGGCCATGATCCGGCCCTGGTCAAACGCATCGAGCGCCTGCTCAACATCGCAGAATACAAGCGCCGCCAGTCCGCGCCTGGCCCGAAACTGACCCCGCGCGCCTTCGGCCTCGGCCGCAAATATCCCATTACCAATGGCTATAAGGATTTCACTGTCGGATGAGTGTTATCGTACGCTGGGCGCCCTCGCCAACCGGCCGCATTCATCTGGGCAATGCCCGGCCTGCGCTGCTCAACTGGTTCTTCGCCCGTCGTCACGGCGGCAAATATGTGCTGCGCATGGACGATACCGATCTGGCGCGCTCCACCCGCGACTTTGCCGATGGCATCGAAGAAGACCTGGCTTGGCTTGGCGTCACCCCGGACTTCCTGGTCCGCCAGTCTGAGCGCACCGCCCTTTATGACGCTGCCCGCGACCGCCTGATCGCCGCTGGACGCCTCTATCCCTGCTACGAAACCGAGGAAGAGCTCGATCGCAAGCGGGCCCGCGCCCGCCTTCTCGGCAAGCCGCCGATCTATGACCGCGCCGCCCTGGCACTCACCGACGAAGATCGCGCGCGCCTTGAGGCCGAGGGGCGCAAGCCACATTGGCGCTTTAGGCTCGATGGCCGTCCGGTACAGTTCGCCGACCTCATCAAGGGCGCGCAGACCGTCAATACCGGCTCCATGTCCGACCCGGTGCTTATCCGCGCCGACGGTTCGTATCTCTATACGCTCCCCTCCGTCGTCGACGATATCGACCTGGGCATTACCCACGTCATCCGCGGCGAGGATCACGTCTCCAATACCGGCACGCAGATCGAGATCTTTGAGGCGCTGGGCGGAATGGTGCCGACCTTTGCCCACCATAACCTGCTGACTGACGCGCAGGGGCAGGGTTTCTCCAAGCGCCTTGGCTCTCAGTCCATCGCCGACTTCCGCGCCGAGGGCTATGAGCCGCTGGCCATCGCCATCATGGCGACGCTCACCGGCACGAGCCTTCCCATCGAGCCTTATGACGGCCTCGATGCCATTGCCGCAGTGCTCGATTTCTCGATGATTTCCCATGGCGCGGCGCGCTTCGACCCCGCCGAGCTCGACGGCCTCAACGCGCGTCTCCTCCATACCATGCCCTATGCCGCCGCCGCGCCGCGCCTTTCGGCCCTGGGGCTTGAAGGCGAAGCCATGTGGTTGCTGCTGCGCGAAAACCTGGCACGGTTTGTCGATATTGCCGAATGGGCCAAACTGCTTACCGGCCCGATCGAGCCGGTCGTGGCGCCCGAGGATGCTGAGTTCATTGCTCTCGCCAAGGCGCTGCTGCCACCCGAGCCCTGGGACGACACCACTTGGGGCCACTGGACCAATGCGCTGAAAACAGCCACCGGGCGCAAGGGCAAGACCTTGTTCCTGCCGCTGCGCATGGCCCTGACGGGCCGCCATGATGGCCCTGAGCTTAAGTCCCTGCTCGTCCTGCTTGGGCGTAAGGCGTCTCTGGACCGACTACCCTGACCGCCTTGTCGCCGAAATGCACGATGCGCATGCTTGGCTCCACCGGCGCCTGAGCGCTGGTCGGCAGGGCGGCGACTTCGCCCGGTCCGGCCGGGCGGCGACGCGGGAAGGGCACCTCGATCATGGCCACGGTTTCCACCGGCGCGGCCGCAACCGCGGCCTGCACCGGCACCACGCCGCGCGGATCGCGCAGGGGCAGGGGGAAACTGACGCCATTGACCTCGATGATCGAGCGATTGCTGCCATCGGGCGCGGCCGCCAGCGTCACGGCGCCGCCGCTGGTCGGTTTCGCCCGGCAGCTCGCCTCGCGGTCAAAATTGTTGCGATAGGCAAAGGCCGTCGGCAGCGACGTATAGGGCGACCCCGACATATTGCGCATCTGCTCCGGCTCCTGGCCGGGATTGTCGTAATAGTAGAGATCGACCGCCGTGTTCGGACACATGGCCTGGCAGGTCTGGGCGTCCTGGCCGATGAAATCGGAAATGGTCGAATAGCTGATCGGCCAGAAATAGCCGTCCGTCAGCCGCACGCACACTGTGCGGATAGTGTTGTAGCCCTGATAGCCCCAATAGTCGCCGCCATCGATGAAATCGCCATTGGTGAAGTCACCCTCGGTGGTGCTGCCGAAGATGCGGTCGAAAATGCCTTGGCGTTCCTGGCTGAAATTCGCGCTCGAACCCTGGGTGGCGCAGCCGAAGCGCGCCATTTCCTGCAGGATCGCCTCGCGCTGCTGGGCGATGGCACCGGCAGTCTCAACCGATTTGGAGACATTGGCGAACTGGTCGCGCAGGCGCAGCACTTCGCGCGCGATCTGCTGGCACTGGCGCGTCAGCGTCCGCCCGGCCTTGGCATCGTCATTGCAACCCTCGCGGATATAGCGGCTTTCCGCGTTCTGCACATCACGCTGCAATTGTCGCGCCGCCTGGGAATTGCCGTCGAACTGGCGGAAATCCGAATTGCGGTCGAACTGCTGCAGGGCGTTAACGAGGCGATTGCACTGGCTGGATTGCGCATGGGCCATCTCTACGTCCAGCGCGAAAAAAATCATCGCCAGAAGCCCGAACACTATGGCGCGCACGCCGTTTCTGCTGATCGTCACCATGTCGTCCCGTTTGCGGCCGTCAACGTATTGCGGCCTGCCGCCCTTAAGACATCGCTAGGGCCATTGGCAACATTATAGCGTTGAGTCGGAGGCGCGATAGCGCGCCAGGGCAACACAACAGCGAGAGAACCGCCGCATGAAACTGGCAACCCTGCGCTCTTCCCGCCCCGATGGGCAATTGGTCGTGGTTTCGTCGGCGACCGATCGCTGCGTTTCGGCCGGCCGCATCGCACCCACGCTTCAAGCCGCCCTCGACGACTGGGACATGGCCGCTCCGGCGCTCGAACAGCTCGGTGCTCAGCTCGACGCCGGCGCCATAGCCGGTCAGCCCTTCGATCCTGCCGCCGCCCTGGCCCCGCTGCCGCGCGCCTTTCAGTGGATCGATGGCTCCGGCTATATGAGCCATCTCGAACGCGTCCGCTCGCTCAAGGGCAGCAAGGATGCAGAGCTGCAATCTGTCCGTCCGCTGCTCTATCAGGGCGGCTCCGATTCGCTCTCCGCGCCCACCGCGCCCATTCTGGTCACCGCCGACGATCTCGCGCTCGATTTCGAGGCCGAGGTCGCCGTTATCACCGGGCCGGTGCCCATGGGTGCAACACGCGAACAGGCCAGCGCCGCCATTCGCCTCATCACCATTTGCAACGACGTCTCGCTGCGCAAGCTGGTGGCCGATGACCTGCAGAACGGCTTCGGCTTCTTCCACTCCAAGCCGTCCACATCCTTCGCCCCTATCGTCATCAGCCCTGATAGCCTCGGCAGCTCCTGGCGCGACAATCGCCTGCATCTGCCGGTGCGTATCGAGGTCAATGGCGCTCTTTACGGTCAGCCCAATGCCGGTATCGGCGTGCATTTCGACTTTGCCGATCTGATCGTCGAAGCCTGCCGCACGAGAGCGCTTGGCGCCGGCACCATAGTCGGCGGCGGCACGGTGTCCAACGCCCATGATGAAACCCTGCCGATCAAGCGCGATAATATCGGCTTTGCCTGCATCGCCGAGGCCCGCACCGCCGAGAAGGCCAAATATGGCCGCGCCCGCACCCCCTTCCTCAAGCAAGGTGACCGGGTGAAAATCGGTGCCATTGGTGCCGGAGGCGAGGCGGTTTTCGGCTTCATCGATCAGCCGGTCACAGTGCTGCCGCGCTGAAGGATAACATTCCCGTGTATGCGTTGGGTGCTGTGTCCCGGCATGCAATGGTGCCTGTATGGGAAAGTGTTTTCCCTGTCCTGCCGAGAGGCAGCGACCGCGCCACGCGCTGAGTGGCCAGACCAATTCTCTTTCGCCTCCAAAGCGAATAGGGCGGCCTTCGGGTCGCCCTTTTTTGTTTTCACTTGCTTTCTTGTCCTCGCCCGGTCAATCTCCGGCTCCATGAAGACCAAGTGCACCATTACCTGCTGCATTATTAGCTGCTAACCCAAGCGTTGGCGGAGTGGTCTTCTACATCCCGATAGTCAAAACGGATAGAGGCTCCCCCGCCAGGGCACATTTATGTCTGGCCACAGGAAGCCTTTATGACCACGGCAAAGCCGCAGATCAGCCTCTACAATACGCTCACCCGCTCCAAGGCGCCCTTCGTGCCCATGGATGCGACCAATGTGCGCCTCTATGCCTGCGGCCCCACGGTTTACGACTTCGCCCATATCGGCAATGGCCGCGCTGCCATCGTCTTCGACCTGCTGTTCCGCGTCCTGCGCCACGTCTATGGACCCGAGCACGTCACCTATGTGCGCAACATCACCGACGTGGATGACAAGATCAACGCCCGCGCCCTGCGCGACCATCCCGACCTGCCGCTGAACGAGGCCATCCGCAAGGTTACTGAAACTACGGCTGCCCAATATCAGAAGGACGTCGCCGCGCTCGGCTGCCTCGAGCCTAGCGTGCAGCCGCGCGCCACCGAAAACATCGATGAGATGCAGGCCATGATCGGCACGCTGATCCAGCGCAGCCACGCCTATGCGGCCGGCGGCGAAGTGCTGTTCCGCACCCGCTCCATGCCCGATTATGGCCAGCTCTCGGGGCGCAACCTCGAAGACAACCTTGCCGGCGCCCGCATTGCGGTCGATGCCCACAAGGAAGACCCGGCCGATTTCGTGCTCTGGAAACTGTCCTCGCCCGAAGAACCCGGCTGGGACAGCCCCTGGGGCCGCGGCCGCCCCGGCTGGCATATCGAGTGCTCTGCCATGTCCGAGCGCTATCTCGGCAAGACCTTCGACATTCACGGCGGCGGGCTCGACCTCATCTTCCCGCACCACGAAAACGAAATCGCCCAGTCCCGTTGCGCTCATGGCTCCCACGCCATGGCCAATGTCTGGATGCATAACGGTTTCCTGATGGTGGAAGGCCAGAAGATGTCCAAATCCCTGGGCAACTTCTTCACCATCCACCAGCTGCTCGAAACCGAAGACTTCGGCGGTCGCAAATGGCCCGGCGAAGTCCTGCGCCTGGCCATGCTGATGACGAGCTACCGCGAGCCGATCGATTTTACGGTGAGGAGGCTGGAAGAGGCATTGACGCTGCTCGAACGCTGGGAACGTGCCGCGGGCGATGCCGAGCCAGCAGCCCAGCTTTCGAGTGATCTCGTCGAGCGCTTGGTCGACGATCTCGACACGCCCGCCGTGATCAACCGCATCCACACCCTGATCCTGGAAGAAGGCCGCGCCGCAGATGGTCTCGCCTTGGCCGCCCTCATGGGCATCACGGTAAAGCGTGATGTTGCTGTGGACGACACCGTCGCCACCCAGATCGCCGCCCGCCTCGCCGCCCTCAACGCCAAAGACTTCGCCGAAGCCGACCGCATCCGCAACGATCTTGCCGAGCAGGGCATCGCCTTGATGGACTACAAGGACGAAGCCGGTCAGCGCCAGACCAAGTGGGAGGTTAAGCGGTAGATGTCTGCGCAAGCGGATAAAACCCCTCACCCGTCTCGGCCCTTGGCCGATCCACCCTCTCCCACAAGGGGAGAGGGGACCACCGCGCACAGACCGGCCACCGCGCGCCCTTCTCCCCTCGTGGGAGAAGGTGCCCAAAGGGCGGATGAGGGGGACCTTGCCAGCCAGTCCACCAGGCTTCGGAATTTCGCCCGTTCCATGCGCCGCAAGCCTACGGAGGCGGAGCAGGCGCTTTGGCTTCTTTTGCGTGATCGTCGTTTCTTGGGCTTCAAGTTCCGACGTCAGGTGCCTATCGGCCCATATGTCGCTGACTTCGTCTGCTATGCATCCAAGCTGGTCATTGAGGCCGATGGGTTGCAACACGCCGAGAGTGCCCGCGATTTGATACGAGATGCTGAGCTGTCTCGCCGTGGCTTTCGGCTGCTTCGCTTGTGGAACCACGACATTCTGGCCCGCCCGCAAGGGGTTGCGGAGCTTATCTGGTCTGAGCTGCAGGGCGGCAAGCCATGACAAACCGGCCTTCCAGAACCGCCATCTGCCATGTCTGTGAACTGTCAGCAGTCCTCCTGACACCCCCTGTCACGGTTTCGCGATCAACCGATGTCTCCACACCAAAGGAGACATTGAAATGATCGATCACACCGGTATCCTCGTCGCTGACTGGGCCAAGTCCAAGGCTTTTTACGACGCTGCTTTCGCCCCGCTCGGCTACACCCTCCTGGCTGAAGTGCCGGTGGAATATACCGGCGGCGTCAAGGTTGGCGGCTATGGCAAGGACAAGCCCGATTTCTGGCTGACCGAAAGCCAGGATGTCGGTCCCGGCCGCCACTATGCCTTCGTTGCCAAGTCCACGGCCGAAGTCGACGCTTTCTATGCCGCGGCCATGGCTTCCGGCGGCAAGGACAATGGCGGGCCCGGTCCGCGTCCGCAATACCACGAGCACTATTACGGTGCGTTCGTGATCGATCCCGATGGCAACAATGTCGAGGCGGTATTTCATGGTGGATAGAGAAGCCCATACCGGAGGCTGCCAATGCGGCGCCGTGCGATTCAGGGTGACCCGTTTGGGTCGCCCGTCCATCTGCCATTGCCGCATGTGCCAAAAGGCCTTTGGCGGCTTTTTTGGCCCCCTTGTCACCGCCCATAACGCGGTCTGGACCCGCGGCGAGCCCAAATGGTTCCAGTCCTCCAATGCCGCCCGCCGCGCCTTTTGCGGCGATTGCGGCACCCCACTTGCCTATGAGACGCGCTTCGGGCTGGAACTGGCCATCGGTGCCTTCGACGAACCCACTGTCGCCGCCCCGGAAATCCAGGTGAATCTTCACGATCGCCAGCCCTTCTTTGCCGGCCTCAGCACGCTGCCCGAACGCCATGACGTCAGCGACGAGTGGCGCGATTTCATGGCCGGCATCCATTCCAACCAGCATCCCGATCACGACACGGCCGACTGGCCGCCGCGCGGAGAAGACGATGAGTGAAGCCTGGTCCGGCGGCTGCCAGTGTGGCGCGGTGCGCTATGTGTTCAGCCAGAAGCCGCAAGGCGCCCACATCTGCCATTGCCGCATGTGCCAGAAAGCCTTCGGCGCTTTCTATGCCCCGCTGGTCGGCGGCCCAATGCAAACCTTCACGGTGACGCGCGGCGAAATCGCCCTGTTCCGTTCGTCCGATCAGGTCGAGCGCGGTTTTTGCCGCGATTGCGGTACGCCCCTGAGCTTTGCCTATATTGATGGCGACTGGATGAGCGTCTCCATCGGCTCGCTCGACCATCCAGAAGCCTTCCCGCCTAAGGACCAGCACGGTACCGAAAGCCGCCTGAACTGGGCCAATGGCCTTGGCGCGCTTCCCGATGTCGCGCCGACCGAGGAACGGCATCCCGAAACCGCAGCCTTCATCAAGTCCACCAACCACCAGCATCCCGACCACGACACATCTGTCTGGCCACCCAAGTAAGCATCCGAGTTAGGCCCCCGCCCATGTCCCGTGAACGCCTTTATCTCTTCGACACCACTCTGCGCGATGGTGCCCAGACCGCCGGCATCGAGTTCTCGCTCGAGGACAAGATCGCCATTATCGGCCTGCTCGAGGATCTTGGCGTCGACTATATCGAAGGCGGCTATCCCGGTGCCAATCCGGTCGACACCAGCTTTTTCGAGCGTCGCCGCACGAAAAAGGCTGTGTTCACCGCCTTCGGCATGACCAAGCGGGCAGGGCGCTCCGCTGCCAATGATCCGGGCGTCATGGGCCTCACCCAATCGGCCGCCGACGCCACCTGCTTCGTGGCCAAGGCCTGGGATTATCAGGTCGAGCTGGCGCTGGGCTCGACCACAGACGAGCACCTCGAAGGCATTGCCGACACGGTGCGCACCGCCATCACCGCCGGCAAGGAAGCGCTGATCGACCTCGAACACTTTTTCGATGGCTACAAGGCCAACCCCTCCTATGCACTGGCCTGCGTACAAACCGCTCTTGACGCCGGTGCCCGCTGGGTGGTGCTCTGCGACACCAATGGCGGCACCATGCCGTCTGAAATCCGCGAAATCGTCGGCGCGGTGCTGAAGATCGCTCCGGGCGACCGTCTTGGCATCCACCCGCACGACGATACCGGCCAGGCCGTTGCCAATGCGCTGGCTGCCGTGGAGGCCGGCGTGCGCCAGGTGCAGGGGACGCTCAATGGCCTCGGCGAACGCTGCGGCAATACCAATCTGGTGACGCTGATCCCGACCCTGGTGCTAAAACCCTACTATGCTGAGCGATTCGAAACCGGCATCACGCCCGCGCAGCTGGAGCGTCTGACCCACATTTCCCGTGCCTTCGATGACCGGCTCAATCGTGCGCCCGCTCGACAGGCGCCCTATGTCGGCGCCTCCGCCTTCGCCACCAAGGCCGGCATCCATGCGTCGGCTTTGCTCAAGGATTTTTCCACCTATGAGCATGTGCCGCCCGAAAGCGTCGGCAATGAACGTTCGATCATGGTCAGTCAGCAGGCCGGCAAATCCAATCTGCTCACAGCCCTGGCGCGGCACCACATCACCCTAGAAAAAGACGATCCGCGCCTCGAAAAGCTCCTCGCGACCGTCAAGGAGCGCGAGGCGCGCGGCTATTCCTATGACGGCGCCGACGCGTCCTTTGCGGTGCTGGCGCGGCGGGTGCTCGGCACCTTGCCGAACTTTTTCGATGTCGAGAATTACCGGGCAATGGTCGAGCGGCGCCATAATGCCCAGGGCGAGGAGATCACCGTCACCGAGGCCGTGGTCAAGATCCGCGTGGCCGGCGAACTTCTGATGTCGGTTGCCGAAGGCAATGGTCCGGTCAATGCGCTGGACCTGGCATTGCGCAAGGATCTGGGCATCTATTCGCGCCGCATCGAAGATCTCGAGCTGGTCGATTTCAAGGTGCGTATCCTGGACGGCGGCACGGGCGCGGTCACCCGTGTACTGGTCGAAAGCCGCGATGGCAGCGGCGAGCGCTGGGTCACCATCGGCGTCTCCCCCAATATCATTGATGCCTCGTTTGAAGCTCTGTATGAATCAATCACCTACAAGCTGTTGAAGACTGACGCGGCACAGGATTCGGCGGACTAGCGCAGTAGAAAAATCCATCGGTCCATACGACCGTCTGTTCATCGCCGGGAGGGTAAACTGGCCGACACTGCTCCGAAACGTCCTCTAGCTCTGACTATCGGAGCGGCAGCTGCAACTCTGTTGGTTGTCCTCGGTGTCCTCACCGGTCCGTCCGTCGTTACCTGCTTCAACAGCCCCGACGGCATGGGCCAGTGCCTGCGTGGCAAGATGGTCGATGCCGGCCTCTTCCCGCCGCCGCCCGCTACCGAGATTGCCGAGACCGAAGCGCCGGCCGAACCGGCCGCTGAGACACCGGCCGTTGCACCCGCCCAAGGCGAAGTCACCGAGGCCCCCGCGCTCGACGTCGCCGAGCCGACCCAGACCGCAATGGCGCCTGCCGATGTCGTCGCCGCCACCTTTGGCCTGTTGCGGGCCGAGCCCGATGGCTCCGTCGTCATCGCCGGCAGCGGCACGCCCGGCAGCGAGGTTGAAGTCTATCTCAATGGCTCGCTTCTCGGCCGCGCCACCGTCGAAACTTCGGGCGATTGGGTGCTTGTGCCCGACGCGCCGCTGCCCACCGGCGGCGTCGAAATTACCCTCGGCGAAAAGGGCAAGACCGGCCAGTCTCCGGATTCCTTCGTTGTCGTCATCCACGACGACAAGACCACCCAGCCGCTTGTGGTTGCCAGCGCACCCGGCCAGGCCAGTGAAATTCTCCAGGGCCTGATCCGCACGCCGGAACAGCCCATCGAGACCGCAATGGCTCCGCTTGCCACGCCGGCTGCGCCCGCTGCAACACCGCCAGTCGCGACCCCGCCGGCCAGCGAGCCGGCGGCACCCGCGAGCGAGCCCGCCGCTGCACCCACCACAGAAACGCCTGCTCCGCCGGCCGCCGGCACGCCGGTCCAGACCGCTATTGCCGCGCCGCCTGCTGCGCCGCCTGAGGCTGCCGCAGCAACGCCGACCCCGGCCGTTGCCGCGCCGGAAAGCACTGCGCCTGCCGCTCCCGCAGAGCAAGCTGCGCCGACGCCTGAACCTGCAACGCCGGCAGCGACCGAAACCGCTGCCGCCACGCCGCAGCTGGAACCGGAGCCGGAATCTGCCCCCGCCGCCACCACCACCGAGGTGGCGCCCCAGACGGCCGCGGTCGCGCCGCAGCCGGAAGTTGCGCCTCCTGTCGCGCCACCAGCATTGGCCGACACCGTTACCACCATCGACGCCATCGAAATCGAAGGTGCGCGCACCTTCTTCGCAGGCGGCGGTCCCAATGGCGGCATCATCCGGCTCTATGTCGATGATGTGCATATTGCCGATGCCGTCGTCGACAATGGCCGCTGGCTGGTCGAAGCCGGTTCGGTGCTGAGCAAGCCGAGCCAGCGCATCCGTGCAGACCTGCTGCAGCCCGGCTCCGCCACCGTGCTGTCGCGCGCCGAGGTGGATTTCGTGGTCCAACTGCCCGAAACCGAGCAGCCGTCCATTGCCGTCGCCGACGCCCCTGTGGCGCCTGCTGCGCCCGCGCCCCAACCCGCAGCCACTGCGCCCGCTGCCGCGCCGGCCGAAGCGCCAGCGAGCGGCGAAGCCACTGCCGCGCCGGCCCAATCGGCATCGGCCGTGCCGACGCAGCCCGCGCTGTCAGCGCCCGCTGCCCCGGCCTCCAGCCAGCAGGAGCCAGCGGTGCCTCCGCCAGAAGTTCCGGCGACGGCACCGTCTGTACAGCAGGCCCCTGCCGCCGCGCCCGCGGCAGCCACGCCGGCGGCACAGCCCGCGCTAGCAGCGCCGCAGCCTGAAACGGCTCCGGCCGCACCGCCGGCCGAGCCTGCCAGTGCTCCGCCCGCTCCGTCGTCGCCTGCCACCGCATCCGAGCCTGCGCCTGCAACGGCAGCGCCGGTCCCTGCCGCCCAGCCGCAACCGGCTGTGCCCACTCTGGTGGCGGTGTCGGTCGGCGATCCCGACGCCCAGCGCTTCGCCGCCGGCAAGGCCATCATTCGTCGCGGCGACAATCTCTGGACCATCGCCCGCCGTGTCTATGGCGAAGGCATCAAGTACACCACGATCTACGAGGCCAATACCGGCCAGATCCGCGATCCGCATCGCATCTATCCAGGCCAGGTGTTCGATCTGCCCACCGGCCAGTAACCCAGCAAAAAAACGGCGCCGCGAGGCGCCGTTTCTCCATTGGGATTGACCTTGCGGCCAATCCTCCCCATCTTCTATCGTAATTATGCGATCAACTGGCCCCCTAGAGATGCGCGACGACGACATTGCCACCATCATGAGAGCTTTTGGCCACCCGGTCCGGCTCAATATTCTGCGCATCCTTGCCACCCAGCAGCAGGGTCAGTGCTGTTGCGCCGACGTGACCGAATCCCTGCCTCTGGCCCAGTCCACCGTCTCTCAGCACATCAAGGTGCTGCTCGATGCCGGGCTGATCGAGCGCAAGCCGCATGGCACGCGCAATCGCTATTGTATCCGCCATGACCGGCTGTCCGAACTGGGCGTCGCCTTTGGCGGCCTGCTCCAGGGTCTGACGCCGCTCGCGGTCCCCCAGGAAGCGGAACTGGCCTGATGTCTCAGAACAATGCTGAAAAGAAGCCGTCCGTCAGCGCGGACGAGGGCTCGGTATTCGCTACCGTTCGCAATCTCTGGGCCTATATGTGGCCGGCCGACCGGGCCGATCTGAAGCTCCGCGTCATCCTCGCCATTGCGGCGCTGCTGGCCAGCAAGGTGGCCACCACGCTCGTGCCCTTCGCCTATAAGGGCATCATCGATAGCCTCGACGGTTCCGGCGCCAATGGCGCACTGATCCTGGGTCTGGCTGTGCCGATCGCGCTTGTCATCGCCTATGCGCTGGGCAACGTCATCGATGCCGGCTTCCAGCAATTGCGCGACGTGCTCTTCGCCAGTGTTGGTCAGCATGCGGTGCGCAAGCTGGCGCTCGAAACCTTCCACCACATGCATCGCCTCTCGCTGCGCTTCCATCTGCAGCGGCGTACCGGTGGCCTTTCCCGTGTTATCGAGCGCGGCACCAAGGGCATCGAGACGGTCGTCCGTTTCGCCATGCTCAATATCGCCCCCACCATCGTCGAATTCGTCGTCGTCGCCATCATTTTCGTCTGGCTCTTCGGCGTCAGCTATCTCGGCGTTCTAGTGGTGATGATTTGGGCCTATCTCTATTTCACCATCAAGGCCTCGAACTGGCGCATCGCCATCCGTCGGGACATGAACAATTCCGACACCGATGCCAATGGCAAGGCTATCGACAGCCTGCTCAATTTCGAGACCGTGAAATACTTCGCCAATGAGAAGATGGAGGCGGAGCGCTACGACGCATCCATGGCCGGCTATGAGCGCTCGGCCATCCGCATCTGGACCTCGCTCGGCTTCCTCAATTTCGGCCAGGCGGTCATCTTCTATGGCGGTTTCCTGATCATCTCGATCATGGCCATCGTCGGGGTCATGAATAAGACGCTTACCCTCGGCGACTTCGTGCTGCTCAACACCTTCCTGATGCAGATCTACCGGCCACTCAACTTCATCGGTTTTGTCTATCGCGAACTTCGGCAGGGCCTCACCGATATCGAAGAGATGTTCAAGCTGCTCGATCAGGACCCGGAAATCGTCGACAAGCCCGAAGCCAGGCCGCTTTCCGTTTCCGGCCCGGTCATCCGCTTTGAGAATGTTACCTTCCACTATGACCCCGATCGCCCCATCCTCAAGGGCGTCAGCTTCGAGGTGCCGGCCGGCAAGACCGTTGCCATTGTCGGCCCGACCGGGGCCGGCAAGTCCACCATTTCGCGCCTGCTGTTCCGCTTCTATGACGTCACAGGTGGCCGCATCACCATTGACGGTCAGGACCTTCGCGACGTGACGCAGGAGAGCCTGCGCTCGGCCATCGGCATGGTCCCGCAGGACACCGTGCTGTTCAATGACACCATCGGCTACAATATCCAGTACGGCCGCCCCGGCGCCTCCATGGATGAGGTGCGCGAGGCAGCACGCATGGCCCAGGTCGGCGATTTCATCGATGCGCTGCCCAAGGGCTACGATACGCCCGTCGGCGAGCGTGGCCTGAAACTTTCTGGTGGCGAGAAACAGCGCGTGGCAATCGCCCGCACCATCCTCAAGTCGCCCTCCATCCTCATTCTCGACGAGGCCACCTCGGCGCTCGACACCAAGACCGAGCGCGATATCCAGCAGGCTCTCGACGAGGTCTCGCGCAATCGCACTACTGTGGTCATCGCCCACCGGCTGTCCACCGTCGTCAATGCCGACGAAATCCTGGTTCTGCGCGAGGGCCTGGTGGCCGAACGCGGCAATCACTATGAGCTTCTGGCGCAGGACGGCCTCTACGCCCAGATGTGGAACCGCCAGCGCGAGGCCACTGAAGCGGAAGAACTCCTCGCCCGCACCCAGAACGACCCAGACGGCTTCGTCCGCCGCGGCACGCCGGCAGCGGAGTAGACAAAGCGCTGAGTTCAACAGCGGGTCATTCCCGCGAAAGCGGTAATCTATCTGCCTTTTTAGTTCCCCGCTTTCGCGGGGACAACTCAGTAGGGTAGATAAGTCGGATCGCGAAGCTATGCTGCCCCCATGAACTCTATCGCTCTCCGCCCTGCCACCATCGACGAAAAGCCCGTCATCGCCAACCTCATCCAGCTTTACCTCCACGACATGACCGAGTTCATGCCGTTCCCGGTGGGCGCGGATGGCCGCTACGAATACGGTTTTCTCGACCGCTTCTGGCAACATCCCTATTTCATCATGTTGGGCGAAGAGATTGCCGGCTTCGCGCTGGTGATAGAGGAATGCCCGCTCACTGGCCGCAGTCCCTGCAACTTCATGGCCGAGTTCTTCGTGCTGAAAGCTTATCGCAGGCAGGGCGCTGGCAAGGCCGCCCTTGACTTAGCTCTCGCCGCACATATCGGAGACTGGCATATCGCCGTGCCGCATGCCAACAAGGCCGCCCAGACGTTTTGGCGTCAAGCCTTAGTCAGTCGCCGACCTAAGTCCCGAGATATCCATTTCGATGACGACGATTGGCGGCTGTATGCGTTCGAAACTGGCCAAATCAGGTCTTAAGTGGCGCTGAATGCTCTCGCAGCCAAGCTTCCAGTATATCCTTGCGGAACGTTCCAGCTTCAAGGTTTGAGTAGATAAAATCTATCCACTCCTGCTCAGAGCCGGTTGGCTCCAAGCCGTTGGCTGCGAGAAAAATGATCGTACAGGCGAAACCAACCCGCTTATTGCCGTCAATGAAGCCATGGTTCATGGCCAGACTTTCCCAAAGCGCCGACGCTTCCTCTACAAGATCGGAATAATAGCCTGTCTGAGGTCGGAGCAACGCGGATTCAATCAATCCTGCGTCTCGCACGCCCGCGGCCCCGCCATATTCACGAATTTGCTCTTCATGAATCCACAGCACGTCATCCAAGGTGAGATAGATGCGAGAAGACATAGGCTATTTTGCCAGTGCCTCGTAAACCTTGCCCCAGCGAGAAAGGCTATTTTTATGCAGTTTTTGCACCAAGGGGTTGACGCGCGGTTGGATATTGGCGGCCTGTAAAGCAGCATACTGCTCCGGCGATAACATCACCCCGACATCGCGGCCATTTTTCTGCACACGCACAGGTTCCACCTTCGCCATTTCCAGCATCTGGCCAAACTTGTTTTTCGCTTCGGTTGCCGACATCGTACCCATAGTTGGCTCCTTTAGCTGAATTAGCTAATCATGAACTTAGCTATTTTAGTTATAAAAGCAAGAGGCCCGCATGTGCGGGCCTCTTGCACATTTGACAATTGCTGTACGTCTACTCCGCCGCATCCCTGCGACTGACCACCGTCACGCCATTGGCTTCCTTTTCCACCAGCCCCGCCTCCTTGGAGACGATATAGCGCTTGGCGCCATCGGCTTCCTCGGGCACTTCCACGGCCATGCCGTCGAAACCGGCAGGGGCCGCCATGGCCGGCTTGCGGCGGAAGGGGCTGGCGATCAGCCCGCCCAGCGCCGCAAAGAGCCCGCCCAGCCACCTGATCTGCTTCCACATCACGGTAGGCGCGGTGATCATCACCGGCACCATGATCAGCGTCAGCGCCGTCGAGAAGAACAGGCCCGATACCAGCGCCGCCGACAGATGGATGAACCACGACCCTGCAAGACCGCCAATGACGATCTCGCGGCGGATGAAGTCGAACTCCACATTCGCCCACATCGGGATCACGCCCAGCGCCGTGAGGAAGGCGGTGAGCAGCACCGGCCGCACGCGCTGGCTCACGGTCAAGAGCATAGCCTTGACCGCCTCCACCTGTTGATGGCGGTGATAGTCGTTATAGGTGTCGATCAACACGATGCCGTTCTTCACCACGATACCCGCCAACGCCACGATGCCGAGACCGGTCATGATGGCCGAGAAGGTCATCCCGGTGATCAGCATGCCCAAAAGCACGCCGGCCACCGACATGATCACCGTCGAGAGCGTCACCATCACCTGGTAGAAGCTGTTGTACTCGAGCAGCAGGATGAAGAAGATCAACGCCATAGCCATGCCGAAGGCCTGGACAATGAATGCGTTGGCATCGCCCATCTGCTCCTCGGCGCCGCCGAAGGTCACCTTCACGCGTTCTGGGAAGCCCTGCTCGCCGATCCAGGTCTGCAGTTCCTTCACCTTGTCGGCGGCATAGACGCCCTCGGGCAGGTTCACGAGGCCCGCAGCCACGTTCATCGTATAGACCTGGTTGCGACGCTGGATGGTCGCCACCTTCGGTACGGCCTTGCGCTCGATGAAGTTGCTGACCGGGATCAGCCCCTGTGCCGTGGCGATACGCATGGAGTCGAGCGCGTCGAAGGTCCGCTCGTCCTTGGGCAGCCGCACCCGGATATCCAGCTCGTCGCCGGTTTCCGCGTCACGATAGGTGCCCAGTTTCACGCCGGAGGTGATCAGCTGCACATAGGGCGCCAGTTCGCGCACGCCGATGCCATATTTGCCGGCCTCAACACGGTCGATGGTGATCTGCCAGTCGATGCCGGGGGAGGGGCGACCGTCTTCGAGGTCGACCACTTCCGGCCAGCTGGCGAGATGGTTGCGGATCGCGGTGACCGCCGGAACCAGGTCGTCATAGCTGGTGCTTTCGACCCGCATATTGATGTCCTTGCCAGCAGGCGGACCGTTCTCCGCCGCCAGCACCTGGATGTCGAGACCGGCAAAGCCGGCCACGCGCTGGCGGATTTCGGCGAAGATCGTCTCGGCCGGCACGCGATGGTTCCAGTTGGTCAGCTGCAGCTGGAAATTGCCGATCGTGTCGGGCGGTGTGGTGCCGAACGCGCCGGTCGAGCCGAACTGCATGATCACGTCCTGCACGCCCGGAACCTGGATCAGCTGATCTTCGATCTCCACCAGCATGTCGCGGATTTCTTCGGGCGAGTAGTTGCCACGCCCGACCACGGCCACCGTCGCGAATTCCGGTTCGGACGCCGGGAAGGCTTCGGTGCCGGTCGGATTGGCGGCATAGGTGGCAAAGATGACCGCGATAATGCCGAAACCCACCGCCAGCGTCGGCAACGGCCAATGCAGCAGCTTGTCCATGACGCGAACATAGAGCCCGGTCAGGCCGCCGACTTTTTTGACGTCGAACTTGTCGGGATACATGACGATATCGGCCTTGGCCTTCGCCTTCTCGTCCACATGGGTCGAGGCGATCACCGAGCCGATCACCGGCATGAAGATCAGGGCCGAGATGAAGGAGGCGATCATGACGATGATCACGATCATCGGCAGATAGCTCATGAACTTGCCGATGATACCCGGCCAGAACAGCAGCGGCACGAAGGCGCCCAGCGTCGTGGCCGTCGCGCCCACCACGGGCACGAACATCTTGCGCATGGCCATGATGAAGGCTTCCTTCTTCGGAACGCCTTCCATCAGCTTTCGCTCGGCATATTCGACCACCACGACGGGGTCGTCCACAAGGACGCCTACCGCGATCACCAGTCCGAACATCACCATCATGTTGATGGTCATGCCCAGCATATCGGCGACGAGGAAGGCCATCATGAACGACAGCGGAATGGAAAGGCCGATCATCAGGGCAGGGCGCACGCCGAGCGTCGCCACGCAGGTGATCAGCACCAGCGCCACGGCCGTCAGCACCGCCGCTTCCAGCGAACGGAACAGGCTGGTCGTGGTTTCGGCCTGGTCGAGGAAGAACGAGTAGGTCACCCCGCTCGGCCAGTCCTTGGCCACTTCCTCGGTGGTCGCGCGGACCTTGTCCGACACGTCGATGATGTTGGTGCCGAGCTTCTTGGAAATGCCCAGGATCAGGGCAGGAGAGCCATTGACCTGGGTATATTCGGTCGCGTCGGCCAGCGTGCGCGTGATGGTCGCCACATCGCCGAAGGTGACGATGGTATTGCCATCGGTTTTCAGCGGCAGCGCATAGACGTCCTCGGCCGTGGTGATAAGCCCCGGCACCTCGATGTTGAACGAGCCCTGTCCGGTGTTGATCGTGCCGCCGGGCACGACCATGTTGTTGCGGGCCAGCGCGTCGAACAGCTGTCCGGCGGTCAGGCCATAGGTTTCGAGGCGCAGCAGGTCGACACGGACTTCCAGCTGCTCCTTGCGCGAGCCGGAGAGCTTGGCTTCGCGCACTTCGCCGATGCCTTCGAGTGCGTCCTGCAGCTGCTTGGCGCGGCGCACCATTTCCTTCTCCGGCGCCGAACCATATATGGCCACCGAAATGATCGGCTGGCCCACCAGGTCGATTTCGTTGACGCTGGGATCGGTGGCGTCGTCCGGCAGTTTGGCCTTGACCGCGTCCATCTTGGCGCGGGTGTCGGCCAGCGCCTTGTCCTTGTCGGTATTGATGTCGAATTCGAGGAACACCGAGGCATGCCCGGTGGTCGAGGTGGAGCTGATATTCTGCAGCCCCGGCAGGTTAGCCAGCTCTTCTTCCGCCGGCTTGGCCAGGAGGTTTTCTGCGTCGCGGGGCGACACGCCGGTCTGGCTGATCGAGACGTAGAGATAAGGCACGTCGATGGCCGGGAAACTCTCCTTGGGCATCGACACATAGGCTGCGGTGCCAGCGGTCAGCAGCAGCACCATGACCGTCAGGACGACTCGCGGCATCCTGAGTATTTTTTCGATGAAATCGAGCATGTCTGCGTCCCTCAGCCGGCCGTGGTTTCGGTCTTCTCAGCCGTCGGGCTGGCATCGACATGCTGCCCGGCAGTGACGTTTTCCTGACCCACCGTGATCACATCGGCGGAGATCGGCAGCCCGGTCACCCAGACGCCGTCACGCGTGTCACTGACGATCTGGATCGGGTAGAAGGCGACAACGCCGTTTTCGACGGTGCGCACGCCCAATACGCCTTCATCGTCCAGCGTCAGGACAGATTGCGGCAGCAGCTGGCCTGGCGCGGTGCCGATCTTGACCACGGCCTGCGCGGTGACGCCGTCGCGGATCGAGTAATCGGCATTGGGCAGCTCGATTTCGGCCGGGAAAGCACGCGTGGCGTTGTCGGCGACCGAAGAAATATAGGTCACCTTGCCCTCGACGGTCTGGCCGGTCACCGTGGTGACAGACGCCGCCAGGCCCAGCTTGGCGAGACCGATATGGGCCTCGGGGACCATGCCGGTGAACACGATGGGGTTGAGCTGCACGATGGTGGCGCAGGGCTGGCCGGCCGCGAGCATGGCGCCGGCATCGGCCAGCGGGCTTTGCACGAGACCCGCCACCTTGGCGACGATTTCGGTACGATCCAGCTCGGCCTTGGCATTGTCGAGCCCGGCCTGGGCCTGGGAAACTCCGGCCTTGGCCTGGGCCAGGGCGACCTCGACCGACTGCGCGGTATTGGCAGCGGCAAGGCCGCGCGAGCGCAGGTCGGTGTTGGTATCGTAATTGAGCTGTGCCTGGGCCAGCGCCGCCTGTGCAGTGGCGAGGCCGGCCTCGGCCTGCGCCACGGCGGCGGCGCGCGTGCCCTGGTCAAGCGTGCACAGCTTGTCGCCGACATTGACCTGCTGGCCGCGCGTCACATGAACGACGTCGATAGTGCCGGCGGTCTCGGCAACGGCGGTGACGGTAGCCTTGGCCTGGGTCCGGCCGCGCAGCGGCACTTCGATCGGCATGGGCTTGGCGACAAAGGTCTGCACCCGCACGCTCTGCAACGGTGCCGCGGCGCCGGTCGTGGCTTCATTGCGCTGAGCAATGGTCAGCGTGGGGTCGACCTCGGGCTTGTGATGTTCGGCCAGCACACCGGCATCGCCGAGCGCGGTGGCAAGCGGGCCGTGCTCTTCGCCTTCGAGCACCGAAACGATCGGCTTTTCTCCCTTACCCGGGCCCTGTCCGCCCTGAACCAGAGTGCCGGTCGCCAGCCATCCGCCCGCCATCAGCAGGATCATGAAGGCAAGGCCATAAGAAAACAGTGCGCGCATTATTGGTCTTGCCCCTTATTCCGCGGCGTTCTTGGCAGGTTCGGCCTGCGCCAGATCGATTAGTTTGTGCATATGGGTACGCATATAGGCCATGGCAACGTCCCCGATGGCTCGGCCGAAATCGATGATCCACTCATCGGCGGCCGTGCACTCCATGTCCTCGGTAGCGGTCTCGAGTTTGGACCAGCGGTCCTCCTGGCGTTTCAGGAACTCGTTGCAGCGCTGCTCCACCAGGTCGCGCGGCAGGATATGTGCGAAGCGGGCGAACAGCAGGAACGGGCTGCGGAACACGTCCTCGGCCAGCGGCCCGGACAGCTGCTCGGCAAAGGCCTGGCGGCCCGCCTCGGTAATAGTATAGACGCGTCGCGCCGGCTTGCCGTCCTGCGGCACCAGCTGGCTGGTCACCGAGCCCTCTTCCTCGAGCTTGGCCAAGGCAGGATAGATCGACCCGTAGCTCGCCTCCACGAAATAGGCGAACTCCTCGTCCGTGCACATGCGGCGGATATCGTAACCGCTGGCATCCCCGTTATAGAGGATGGACAGGCAAAGGGTTTTGACGTTCATGCACCCGTTCCAGGCATATTATGGGCCGATATATGCTTGCCCTATATATTCTGGTCCGGAATATAGCAACCGGGTGCGTGGCGGCGAGTGCGCAGGTCAGTTAAGCATTGATTGCATGGGCGCCGTCTAGTCCAGCAATCTGCGCATTTCTGCCGCAGCCTGTTGCGCCAGGTCCAGGCTGGCGGCCGCGACGAAATAGGGGTTGAGGAACTTTAGCGATCCCTTCCCATAGGCCATCGGTGCACCATCCAGCGTCACCACGGCCCCACCGGCTGCTTCAAGCACAGCCTGGCCCGCAGCGGTATCCCATTCGCAAGTCGGCGTAAACCGGGGGTAAAGCTGCGCCTCGCCCCGCGCCAATAGGCAGAACTTCAGCGACGAGCCTACCGACAGATCCGCCTCGACATCCAGCGTCCGGCACAACTGTTCCAGCGCGGCATGGCCATGTGAGCGGCTGGCGACGATTTTCGGCCTTGGCCGCGCGGCGACGCCGATAGGCCGACGCTCGGTGACCACGCCATCCACAATCTTGCCTGACCAGGCGCCGCCTTCATCGCCCACGAAAATCTCGCCCGTCGTCGGCGCCAGCACCACGCCCATGATGGGCCGGCCATGCTGCACCAGCCCGATATTGACGGTGAATTCGCCGTTGCGCTTGATGAATTCCTTGGTCCCGTCCAGCGGATCAACCACGAAATACAGGTCGCCCAGTGTCGGCACGATCCCCGCCGCCACACTCTCTTCACCCAGCATCGGAATGCCCGTGGCTTCGAGATGCGCGATGATGACGTCTTCTGCTGCCCGGTCCGCCTCGGTCACCGGCGAGCCATCGTCCTTGCTGATCACCTGGATCGGCCTGTGATAGATCGTGCAGATGGTCTCGGCCGCTTCGATCGCCGCCGCAATGGCGATGTCGGTAAGCGATGGGGCAGGGGTGGCCATGGCGCTCACGTCGCCGCCCCAATAGAAACGTCGAGCCCCAGATCGAGCGGCTTGGCGCCCATGGTGATCTGGCTGGTGGAGATATAGTCGACCCCGGTCTCCGCGATGGAGCGCACGCGATCGAGTTTTACCCCGCCAGAGGCCTCGAGCTTTGCCCGCCCGGCCGTGATTGCCACTGCCTGCGCCAGCAATTGATTGTCCATATTGTCGAGCATGATCACGCGCGCGCCCGCCGCCAGCGCCTCTTCCAGCTCAGCCAGCGTCGTCACTTCGATCTCGATGGCCACAAGATGCCCGGCAAAGGCCTCGGCTGCCCTGTAGGCAGCGGTGACGCTGCCGGCCACCGCGATATGGTTATCCTTGATCAGGATGGCGTCGTTGAGCGCATAGCGGTGGTTGGACCCGCCGCCACAACGCACCGCATATTTTTCGAACGCGCGCAGCCCCGGTGTGGTCTTACGCGTATCGCAAATGCGGGCTTTTGTGCCGTCAATCGCATCGGCATAGGTCCGGGTCAGGGTCGAAATGCCGCTGAGATGATTGAGGAAATTGAGCGCCACCCGCTCGCCCGACATCACCAGCCGTGCCGGTCCGGAAACCTCGGCCACCAAGCCGCCCACGGCGATGCGGTCGCCATCGTTGAGGCGCGGCGTGAAGCTGACGCCATCGCCCACCAGGCGAAACGCTGCTGCCGCCAGATCCAGCCCGGCAATCACTCCCGCTTCGCGAGCAGAGATTGTCGCCGTTGCCCAGGCATCCGGCGCCAACGTTGCCTGGCTGGTGAGGTCCCCCGCCAGCCCCAGATCTTCCTCCAGCGCCGCTGTAACGGCACGCTCGACCAAGAGGCGGGGCAGTTGAGCGGCAAAGGCGATCATGGGGCAGGGCACCAACAGGGAAAAGCTGAGGCTGATTTACGCGCCGCCACCGCCTGAGGCAACCATAGTGGAGAGTTCGCTTTTGCCCCAATTGCCGCTAGCGCAGCAAACTCTGCCCCCCATCGATCCAGACCGGGCTGCCGGTAACGTGCCGCGCCCCATCCGAAACGAGGAAGGTGATGACATCGGCCACGTCGCGGGCCTGGCCGCTTTCGCCATCGGTCAGCGGGATGTCGCCATCGGGAAACTCCACCGCGATGCCGGCTTTATCGCTGTTGCGGTGCTCGGTATTGTCATCGATATCGCTTTCAATTGCGCCGGGGCAGACGGCATTGATGCGGATATTGCGCTTGCCCAGCTCCAGCGACAGCTGCTGCACCATGGCCAGTTGTCCCGCTTTCGTTGCCGAATAGGCCGTGGCACCCGGCGAGGTGAACGTGCGCGTGCCGTTGATCGAGGAGACTACGACGATCGCCCCGCCACCGGCCCGTTCCAACGCCGGCACAGCGTGATGGATGGTAAGGTATGTGCCCTTGAGATTGACCGTCATAGTCTGGTCCCACTCTTCGGGCGTCAATTCGTCGATAGGCGCCCACACCCCGTTGATCCCGGCATTGGCCACCACGATATCGAGCCGGCCATGCTCGGCCTCGATCTTGGCGATCAGCTCGCCCATCCCCGCATCGTCGGTGATATCGGCGGTCGCCGCCGCGGCCTTGCCGCCCTGTTGAACGATCTCGGCCGCGGTGGCTTCGACTTCTTCGGCCGTGCGGCTCATCGCCACCACTGTCGCGCCCGCTTCCGCCAGCGCAAGGGCCGTCGCCTTGCCGATGCCCGATCCGGCGCCGGTTACCAGCGCCACCTTGTTCGTCAGTCCTGCCATTATCGGTTCTCCATGCTGCCCAGGGGCAACGCGAAGAACCGGCAAAGGTTGTCGGCGAGGAGCGCTTAGTAGCCCGGTCCGCCGTGATCTGTGGTGATGATCGAGCGCGTCAGGCTGCCATTGGCGGGATAGAGCGGGATCAGGCAGGCCTGCAGGGCATGATAGATGTCCGGCTTGCCCACGAAGAGCCGCGAGGTCGGCGTCAGGTCTTCCTTGAGCTCGCTGATCCAGCCACCGCGCACATGGTCGATCACGTGATTCTCGGCAAAATCCCAGAGTTTGCGATACCAGTGCTGGAAATACTCGTCATGGTCATAGGCCCCGATATAGGCCGCCGCACCAATCGCCTCGGCCACCGGCCACCACAGCTTTTCGCGCATGATCGGCTGGTTGTTCCAGTCGAGCGTATAGAAGAAGCCGCCATGCACCTTGTCCCAGCCGAGATCGACGGCGTTGCGGAACAGGCCGCGTGCGGCCTCGGTCATCCAGCCATGCTCCTTGTGCCCGAGCACAAAAAGCTGGAACAGGAGGCGCGACCATTCCAGCGCGTGGCCCGGCGTGGTGCCCGATGGGCGGAACATTTCCGAGCCCACAAAGTCCTTGTCGAGGCTCCAGTCCTCGTGAAAATGCTCGGCGACGCGATGCTCGAGCTTGACCGCGTTGCGGCGGATGATCAGGTCGGCAATCTTGGTTGCCTTCTTGATATACTCCTCCTTGCCGGTGGCTTCGAACGCGGCCATCAGCGCCTCGGTCAGATGCATGTTGGAGTTCTGGCCGCGATAGGTGCTCACCTGGCTCCAGTCATTGCCGAATTCCTCGCGCACTGCGCCGATCTTCTTGTCCCAGAAGCGGGTGTCGATCACCTCGGTTACGTCAGCGATCAACTGGTCGGCCAGCGGATGGCCCACCAGCTTGGCGCTGGCGCCGGCCAGCAGCACGAAAGCATGGCCATAGGCCTGCTTGCTGGCATCGACATAGTTGCCGTCATCCAGCGACCACACATAGCCGCCATGGTGCTGGTCGCGGTGCTTTTCCCACAGATAGCGCATGCCATGATCGACGATCTCGTCCGATCCGGGCCGCCCCAGCAGGCTGCCGATGACGGCGCAATGGATCATGCGGGTGGTGACATGGATCTGCCGCACCGCATTGTCCGGATTCAGCGGCTCGCCATCGTCGCTGAGTTCGTAAAACCCGCCCTTGGGGTTGATCGAGGCCGCCTCGAAGAAGTCGAACAGCCGATTGGCCTGCTCCATCAGATACTGCCGATGAAACGGCCGGATCTGCCAGGCGCCGGCATTGGTCTTGGGCAGGGAAAATTTGGCGTCGCTCATCGGGGCTCCCATCCGGCCATGCGGCCCGGCACTAATCTCCCGAGCCTTCTACCCAAACCCCGGCAACGTTGCAATTTTGCCGTGCTTGTGTCGAGGCCGTTAGCCTCGCGCGTACCAGGCCTCCACCCGCTTGACCTCTTCAGACGAGCCGAGAATAACCGGGATGCGCTGATGAATGCCGGTGGGCACCACCTCCAGCAGGCTCTCCCGCCCGGTGGTCGCGCGTCCACCCGCGCCCTCGATCAGCCAGGCCATGGGATTGGCTTCATAGAGCAGCCGCAGCCTGCCGCCCTTGGCGCGGGTCTCGCTGTCGAGCGGATAGAGGAAAATGCCGCCACGCATCAGGATGCGATGAACATCGGCCACCATCGATCCCACCCAGCGCATATTGTAACGCTTGCCGGCGGGCCCCGTTTCTCCCGCGACGTTCTCGCGCACATAGCCAGTGGTCGCCGCGTCCCAGAACCGGTCGCGCGCCGTGTTGATGGCATATTCGGCTGTGCTGTCCGGCACGCTGGTCTTGGCTTGGGTGAGAACCCATTGGTCCGCATCATCGAGTGTGAACACCGCCACATCGCCCGAAATGCGCAGCACCAGATTGATCGCCGGGCCATAGGCGATATAGCCCGCCGCCAGTTGCGCCCGTCCCGGCTGCAGCAAGCCGCCAGCCACGCCGAGCACCGAAAAAATCGTGCCCACGGTGACGTTTACGTCGAGGTTCGAAGACCCGTCCAGCGGGTCGGTGGCGACGATGAACCGGCCTTGATTCGCCATCTCAACCGCTTCATCCATCTCTTCCGAGATCAGAATCCCCACGGCAGGATTTTGCCCTAACTGATTCAAAACAATGTCGTTTGAGATGACGTCGAGCGCCTTTTGCGCCTCGCCCTGCACATTGACCGCGCCGACCACCCCGATCTGACCCTTGATTGCCGCCTGACGCAGCACCGAGGCGATTTCCACACCCGATGCGGCCATGGAAACAATGACGCTGCCGAGATCGGCGTCGTCGGTTTGGGCGCGCAGCCAGTCAAGCAGAGTGGTCATGAGGAGCATCCTTTCGATGCCCCACTGTCCCCAACCGCCCCGATCAGACAAGGCAGACTTTCGGTTAGCATGGCGCGCCGGGCGTCTGGCCGCAGGCGCGGTGCGATCGGGCGCAGGCCTTAAAAGGCGCCGAAATGGACGGTGATGGCCAAGGTCAGAACCATGGCAGCGACCAGAGCCGCGTAAGACACAAGCTGAGAAACCTTCGGCATGCATGCCCCCGGAATGATGTCGATACAAACACTACCAGATCAATCGAGTTTAACAAGGGGTAAACATTCTTGCCCTTGGTGGCCGAGGAAACGCTTTGCTCGCCAAAATGGCTGCACCGAAAACTCATGCCCATTTTATCAATCGCGCCTTCCTGAAAAAGCATGCGCTCCCCAAAGCGGTAATGCCTCGACAAGGGACTTGTCCCCAACCGCATAGCGCAAGTCAGGCCTTCCGTGGTGATGCCGACGGGGGAAGGAAGTCGGCAGAACGCCCGCCACCGCAAAGGGCGACGTAAACCGACGCAGCGCGACGATTGTCTGTAGAGCACGCACCCGTCTGGATTGCCTATGGCCGTCATTCGCCACCAGCCTTACATCGACGGCCGCCGCGGCCTGGGCGGCACCTCGAAAAGGGCAAGATCACTCGCTCGAGGTTCGGCTAAGGCGTCGTTTCGCTCTCGCTGACGAACCCAATCAAGGCATTGGAAAATTTGGTCCGTAAGGATTCCGCAAGGAAGCTTGCGTTGATGGCGTTGAGGTTTGCCGCGACAAACTCGCGCGTCGTCCACCCAAAAACCGCGTCGAGCCTTTGATACTCTTGCCGAAGCGTCAAATCCGTCGGACCGCGAGCGTCAGTATTGATGGAGAGTGGGATGCCGGACTTGCGCAGCCGGTCGACTGGGTGGTCAGCGTAGGTCCGGAAGACGTCGATCTGGATATTGCACGAGGGGCAGACCTCAAGGTGCACGCCATGCTCGAGGAGAAGGTCGATGACGGCGGGATCCTCTATACTGCGCACACCGTGGCCGATGCGCCGAACACCCAGCTTGGCGACCACTTCTGCCACGCTCTCGGCGCCCGCAGCTTCACCTGCATGGGCCGTGACATTGACGCCTCTGTCGGCGGCGCGGCGGAACACCGGGATATGTTCGGCCAGTCCATAACCGGCCTCGTCACCGGCAAGGTCGATGCCGCCCACGCCCCGTGCCGCGTATTTTTCCGCGAGAGCCAGAATGTCAAAGCCCTGCGCAGTGTCATCGGGGCGAAGGGTGCAAAGGATGAGCCGGGCTTCGATGGGGTAGAGGGTCTTGCCCTCGTCGAGGGCCGCGAGGACGATTTCGACAACTTCATCGCTGCGAAGACCCTCGAGCTGATGAAGGTGCGGAGCGAAACGAATTTCGGCGTAAATGACGTTGTCTTCGGCCAGCTGGCGCATGAGGTCCATGGTGGCGACACGCAGGGCGTACCCGGTCTGCAACAAGGCCAGCGGCGCGGCGAGATAGCGGAAATAGTCGACGAGGTTGACGCATTTTTTAGGGGCAAGAAATTCGGAGCGGTACCGCTCCCGCGTCATCCCGGGCACGAGAGCGGCAACGGCTTCAAAGCTCATTGAGCAATCGAGGTGGAGATGGAGCTCGACCTTGGGCAGATCAGCGACGGGTGTGGTCTTGGCCTCGCTCATCGCACGCGCTCGCCGGTCGTCGCGTCAAACAGAAATGCACGCCTGGGGTCGAAGCTGGTCTCGAGAACAGTGCCACGGCCGACATCGCGAGCGTCGCGCATTTCGATCGTCAGAGGATAGGCACTGCCCGAGCCGACATAGGCGTAGGATGCCCCGCCAAGGTGCTCGACGAGATCAACCTTGAGGCTAAGCCGTGCATCCTGGTTCGGCGCAAAATGCTCCGGGCGAATGCCGAGCAGCAGTTTTTGGGCGGGCTGTGGCGCCGCAGCGAGCGTCAGAGGCACGGGGACATTGCCATGATCGGGGAGGCGGATCGTGCCATCGACGTCCGGCGCCGCGCGCAGGAAATTCATGCGCGGCGAACCGATGAAACCGGCGACGAACAGGTTTGCCGGATCGTCATAGAGCGATAGCGGCGTTCCTGCCTGCTCCACCCGCCCGGCGCGCAGCACCACGATCTTGTCGGCAAGGGTCATGGCCTCGACCTGATCGTGGGTCACGTAGATCATGGTCGCGCCCAGCTCGGCATGCAGTCGAGCGATTTCGAGCCGCATCTGCACCCGCAATTCGGCGTCGAGATTGGACAGCGGCTCGTCGAAAAGAAAGACCTCCGGCTGACGCACGATGGCTCTGCCGATCGCGACGCGCTGGCGCTGCCCGCCGGAGAGTTGCTTGGGTTTACGGTCGAGCAAATCGGTCAGATGCAGAGCGGCGGCGGCATCGGCCACCTTCCGGTCCACCTCCAGCCGCGGCACACCGTTCATCCTGAGCCCGAAGCCGATATTGTCGCGCACGCTCATATGCGGATAAAGCGCGTAGGACTGGAACACCATGGCGACGCCACGCTCGGAGGGATCCAGATCGGTAACATCGCGACTGCCAATGGCGATCTTGCCATCGGTGACGCTTTCGAGCCCGGCAATCATCCGCAACAGCGTCGATTTTCCGCAGCCCGAAGGGCCGACAAACACCACGAATTCGCCATCGGCGATATCGAGGTCGACCCCGTGGATGATCTGGGTTTGCCCGAAGGCCTTCTGCACGTTTGAAAGGGCAAGACCTGCCATGCTTGGCTCCTTCAGCCCTTGATCCCGGCGCCCGCCAGGCCCTGCACGTAGTAGCGCTGTAGGGGCATCAGCAAGGCGATTGGAATGAGGGCGGTAATCACCGAAACCGCAAACAATTGGTTCCAGATGGTCTGATATTGTTGCTGAAAGGCGGCCATGCCGACCTGGATGACCTTGAACTGCTGGCTGGGCATGGCCAGTAGCGGCCACAGAAAGGCCTCCCACTGGAAGATGAACAGCAGTAGCGCCGCACTGATGCAAGTAGGCAGCGACAACGGCACATAGATGCGCATGAGAATGTTGAGCCAGCTGACACCGTCGAGGCGTGCCGCCTCGGCATAGTCCTTCGGCACCTGGCTGAAGAACTGGTAGAACAGGAACACGGCCAGCCCATTGGCGACGCTGGGCACGATCAGCGCCGCTATATTGTCGAGCCACCCCAATTGCTGGGTCACCGTATAAAGCGGCAGGGCAATGGCCTCGAACGGCAGCATGAAGCTGATGATCACAGCCGAGAGGATCACCTTCTTTCCCTTGAACTCGAACATGGCGAAGGCAAAGCCTGCCGCCCCGTTGACGAGGAGGCCGGCGACCATGGTCACTAGCGCCACCAGCATGGTGTTGGCGATGATCTGCCCGAAGCCGCGCTCGAACACCCCAGTATAGGCTTCGAAAGTCAGTGGGCTCGGCAGCAGCGCCTGCGGTGTGAACGGAAAGATATCGGCAAACACGGCGCTATTGGGCCGCAGCGATGAGACCACGGCCCACCAGAGCGGCAGCACGAAGATGAAGGCGATGACCAGATAGGCCAGGTGCTTGAGCCCCAGGCCCAGCGCCCTTTTAGGCGCTATGTCGCGCGCGCTCATGAGCGGGCCTCCCGGTTCGACAGCAGCCGGAACTGCAGCCCCACGATGACAAGGAGAATGGCGACCACCACCACGATGACGGCCATGGCCCGCCCCATGTCTCCGAAGATGAAGCCGGACTTGTAGGCCTCGTACATCAGCACATTGGTGCTGTCGGCGGGCCCGCCCTGGGTCAGCATGAAGATCGGCGCGAACAACAGGAAATTGATGGTCACGTCGGCCACCAGCACGAAGAGCAGCGTCGGGCGCAGCAGTGGAATGGTGATGAAAATCAGCCGCTGCCAGGGTTTGACCCCGTCAATGCGCGCCGCGTCGTAGATTTCGGGTGCAATGGTTTGCAGCCCCCCGATGATGAAGATCATCCAGTAGGAAATGCCCTTCCAGGTGGCGATGGCAATGATCGAATAGAGCGCCAGGCTTTCCGAAGTGAGCCAGGGCTGCGCCGGTGCGCCGGCAATGCCGATCAGCCCGTTCACCAGCCCGTCCTGGCTGAGCATGATGCGCCAGATGATCACGGCGGTGGGCAGCGACACCCCGATGGGGATAAGAAACAGCACGCGATAAAGCGTGACCCCCTTGAAATTCTGCACATAGAGCAGCGCCAGCCCCAGGGCGAGGGCGATCTGGATGGGGTTGATCAGCAGGTTGAACCAGAAGGTCACCTGCATGGATTTCCAGAACGTCCGGTCGGTCAGCAGTGAGACATAATTGTCCAGCCCGACAAAGACCTGCTGGCCGCGCACCATGTTGAACAGGCTATCGCTGGCGGCCAGGGCCACCGGATAAAGTCTGAAAACGACAAGCCCGATCAGCGCTGGCGCCAGCAGGGCCGCAATGAGCAGAACTGGACTGCGCGATCGGGACATTGTCGTTTCCTCCAGGGGCGCCCGCGGGAGGTCGGGCGCCCGCTGATTGCTACTGCGCCACGCGCGAGGCGGCGGCCTCGAACTTTTGTACGGCGGTGGACAGCGCATCGGCAACCGGCACGCCATTGGCGATATCGACAAACGCGGTGCGGAACGCGTCCTGCAGCTGCCCATAGGCCGCCGTCACCGGACGAGCCACGGCGGTGTTCAGCGAGTCATAGACGCCCAGGCGGAAGACGTTCTGCGGGAAGGCGTCGTAATCGGGCGAGGTGCTGATGGTGTCGAGCAGCGGCGTATAGGTGGGCAGCTGCTGCAGGCTGTCGAACCAGGCCTTGGTACCGGCATCGCTGGTGGTCAGATAGCTGGCAAAATCCATGGCTTCGACCTGGTTGGCCGAGGCGGCATTGACGCCGACATACCAGGAACCGGTGGGGGTGACGACCGAGCCGCCCTCGAAATAGGGATAGGGGGCGACGCCGAAGTCGATATCGGTGGCGCCCAGGATTGGCAGGTTCCAGGTGCCGCCGGCGAACATGGCCAGCTGGCCATTGCCGAACAGCGAGGCGGCCTCGCCATAGCCCAGGCTCTTCGGGCTCACCGCCCATTCATTGTAGAGATTGCTCCAGAAGGTCGCGCCCTTGGTCCATGCCTCGCTATCGAGATAGCCTTTGGCGGTGTAGCCGTCCGGCCCGATCACTGGGCTGCCCAGCGACTCGCCGAACGGCTGCAGCTGGTAGAGCTCACCGAACTGCTCGACGGTAAAGCCATAGGTGGTGGTCCGGCCACCCTCGGACACCGTCAGCTTGCGCGCGGCATCGGCCACCTGTTCCCAGGTCCAGCGCTCGCTGGAGGCCAGCGTGTCGACCTCGGCCTGGGTGGCGCTCTCGCCCTTGGTCAGCCCGGCGGGCGGGGTAATGCCGGCGGCCTCGAACAGGGCCTTGTTGAAATACAGCACCTGCGCCGAATTGTTGATCGGCAGCGCATATTGGGTGCTTTCATACTGGCCGGCGGCCAGCGCACCGGGCACTAGCTTGCTGGTGTCAATCCCGGCATCGATGGGCGCAAGGAACCCGCGCGAGGCGTAGCTGGCCAGCAGCGGCGCATCGACATAGACTAGGTCGATCCCGGCATCGGCCGAGCGCAGGCGCAGTTCGGCGACCTGGAAGAACTGGGCGAACGGATAAGCCTGCAGGTTGATGGCGACCCCGGGATGATCGGCCTTGTAGGCATCGACCACGGCCTGCATCGCGGTGGTGTCGCCACCTTCGATGACGATCATGTTGAGCGTCTTGTCCTGGGCCAGCGCGGTGCCGGCGAGCAGGCTGGCCGCAATGCCGGCAGCGATGGCGAACTGGATAATCTTCATCTGGGGCACCCTTTATCGTGTTGAGGTCATGCGGCCGGCAGCCCAGCTCAGAGCCTGGGTCACCAGCGCGGCAAAGCGTTGCGCATCGGCCTTCACGGCCACGGCGAGATTCTTGATGCGCGTATCATGCGCCGCATCCTGCGGCCGCATGTCGATCAGCGTCTGCCCATAGCCGCCATCGGCGCCGACCAGCACTTCGCCCGGCCGCTCCACAAGCTCGAAGATGGTGGGGTCGATCAGCCAGGCAATGGCGCAGGGATCGTGCATGGGCGCGCCGGGTTTGTCGGCGCCGGCAAAATTGTAATAGGTGCCGCAGTAGAAATCCATGATGTCGGCCACCGGATTGCTTCCGGCCCGCGCCGCGCGGATCGCCGCCACGTCTTCGCGCCGCATCAGCGTCTGGTGCGTGGCATTGAGCCCGAACATCACCAGCTTGACGCCGGAGCGGAACACCATGCGCGCCGCCTCGGCATCGGCCCAGATATTGAATTCGGCCGCCGCGGTGACATTGCCCTCGGTGGCCGAACCACCCATGAACACCACTTGTTTGATCGTCTGGGCCAGGCTCGGTCGCAGCGCCAGGGCCAGCGCCAGATTGGTCATCGGCCCGATCACCACCAGGGTGATTTCCCCCGGTGCCGCCTCGACCCGTTCGATGATGGCCTCGACCGCGTGCTGCCTCTGGGCCGCACTGCTGGCGGGCGGCAGTTCTTCGCCGGCGCTATCGAGCCCGCTGGGCCCGTGGAATTCGGCCGGAAAGGCGTAGCGGTGCAGCAGCGGCGCTTCGGCGCCAGCATAAACCGGCACATTGAGCCCGAACGCATCGACGATGCGCAGCGCATTATTGGTCGTATGGCTCAAAGGCGCATTGCCGCACACGGTGGTAATGGCTTCGAGCTGGATCGAAGGATGCCATGCGGCCAGCAGGATGGCCGCCATGTCGTCATGGCCGGGATCGCAATCGATGATGATACGGTGGGTGACACTCACAGCGGCAGACTCTTCCATGACCTAGTTTTGCTGAGGTAATTCCGCGGTGACCAGAAACCCTGACCTCCGCTGTAACTCCCTCCAAAAGTTCGGTTGACGCTAGGGCAGATGACAGAAGTGCAACAGCAGACTATTTTACCTTTCGATTGACTTTTCCTGAGGCAAACCATGCTGCACCTGCTCAATGCTATGCGCGCATTCGAGGTCGCTGCGCGTCTCGGCAGCATTCGACGCGCTGCCGAGGAGCTGCACGTCTCCGATGGAGCGGTGAGCCGCCATATCAAAAATCTTGAAGATGAGCTTGGAGTGCCCTTGTTTGAGCGCGGTAATCGTTCGCTGCGTCTCACCCCGGCGGCCGCCACCTTCGCCGCCACGCTCACCGAGGCGCTGGCCTCGATCAATCGCGGCACCGAGCACCTCAAGGCGCTGCATGATCAATCCACCATCATGCTGACGGCGCCGGATACGTTCCTGCTGCGCTGGTTGGTGCCGCGCCTGCAAAGCCTTGAGAAGGCGCTTGGCGGAGTGTCGGTGCGGATCACCACCTGGACGCGCGAGATCAACCCGGCCGATCGCTCCATCGATCTTTACGTGGGCGTCGGCAAGCTGCTCGATATTCCTGGCATGGTGGTGGCGCCGGTGGCGCCGGAAACCTTCGGGCCCGTGCTCAGCCCAATGATCGCCCCAGGCCGGCGCATCGACTCCGAGGCGATGTGGACCCTGCCGCGCCTCGATATTCGCTGGCCACCGGACATGTGGACCAATTGGGCCCGGGAGGCGGGCGTGGTGCTGCCGCCGCGCGATTGTGTCTGGTATGACAGCCTCTCTTTCAGCGTGCAGGCGGCAGAAGCAGGGCAGGGGGTAGCAATCGGTCCGGGGCCTGCTGTCTGGGACGCACTCGAGCAAAATCGCCTTGTTGCCCCACTCGGCATGGCCAAACGGTCGGGCTACTGGTTCCTGGCCTGGCGGGAAGATCGCTCCAATAGGATGATGCAAACCGTTCGACGGTGGTTCGAGACGGAGATGGCGCGGGGTCTCAAATTTGAGGATCGCTCTGCCGTGTAGGCCCGCAGAGTTGACGGCGCCGCGCAAGGCAATCGCGGCCAATCATTGTTGTCCGGGAACGTGTTCCTTCCCAGCCGTTTTCGTTTCGGTAGCCGGCCCCTTCAATCCGCGTAAAATACCGTCTCCGTCGGCTTTGTGCAGCATGATCCTGAGGTCCCGGTCAGCCAACATTTATGACCTGTGTTGTTTCGCCCGAATGGGCGAAGTGATCCGGGAAAGTCTCTTTGACGCCGCTCCGTCCCTTTGGCGTCTGCTGGTATGATCTCACCTGTTGGCCAAGGCACGGCGCCGCCAGGTGCCAGTAAGCGAATAGCCGCTTGACAGTCGTTATAACGTCATAACACTCTAGTGACGCTGCGGGTTGGAGAAGCCGCGGCTTAAGGATGGGAGAATGGTCGTGAACTTACGCAACGGTTGGCGCTTCGCTTTTGCAGCGACGCTCATGATGTCGAGTGCAGCGGTTTCTCAGGCTGCCGAGATTTCTTTTTTGACTCACTGGGGGCCCGACACAGTGGCGCTGCTCGACGCAGCCATCGAAAAATACGAGGCAGCCAACCCCGGCGACACCGTTACAGTGCGGGCGGTGCCGTTCGGTGACCTGCTGACCACGCTACGCACCTCTGGCGGCGGTGCGGGCGGGGCGACCATCGCGGGCATTTACGACGCCTGGCTCCCGGACCTGGCTCGCGACAAGCTGGTAAGCCCGGCAGGCGACGATATTGCCGCCGACACCAAGGCAAACTGGCCGGCCGGCGTGGTCAGCGCGGCGTCGGTGGGCGATTCACTCTACGGCATTCCCAACGAGATCGACGTCTATGCGCTCAACTATAACAAGCGCCTGTTCGATGAAGCCGGTATCACGGCACCGCCGGCGACCTGGGAAGAGTTCCTGGCCGCAGCCGAGAAACTCACGGACAAGTCCAAGGGCCAGCAAGGCTTTGGCCTGATCAACTCCTGGGCCGCAGGCGTGTTACACCCCTTCGCCTCGCTGCTTGTTTCCAACGGCGGCGATCTTATCGTCGATGGCAAGCCGGTACTCGACAGCGAAGCGGCCAAACAGACATTCGACCTCTATGAGAAGCTCATAACCTCGGGCTACTCCGATCCGGCCATGGCAACGGCCGACGCCAATACCACCGGCCCATTCCTCGACAACTTCGTTTCCGGCAAGACCGGCATGATCATCATGGCCAACTGGTGGGAATCCGCTCTCAAGGCCGGCATGGGCGATGCCTTTGCCGATATCGCCACCGCGCCCATTCCGGTTGGTCCTTCGGGTGACACCGCCCGTTCGATCTCCTATTCCTGGATGACCGTTGTGAACGCGCAGGCCAGCGCTGAGGAGCAGGAAACCGCCTGGAAATTCCTGTCCTGGCTGAATGGCCCGGATTCCGGCGAGAACGGCGCCTCGGCCATGGGCGACATCCTGATGTCCATGGGCATCCTGCCTTCACGCACCTCGGACGTGACCGCTTTTGGTGACCGGTTGGCCAGCGATCCTTTCCTTTCCGGCTATACCGAGACCTTGGCTGATGCCAAGCCGTTCCCGGTGGTTTTGGGCGGTCAGGAATTTTCGGAGGCGCTGCAGCAGACCCTCGAGGCCATGCAATTCGGACAGCTGACCGCTGCGGAAGCCCAGGCCAATGCACAATCCGACGCTACTGAAATCCTGGCGCGCAACGCGCAGTAGTTCGCACTCTCCAGAGACGGGTGGGGCCCTGACTCCACCCAGTCTTTCCTCACGATAGAGCCCCCCAATGATTGGCCGCTACCGTCGCTCGACCATAGGCATGCTTGCACCTGCCACCGGGCTTATCGCGCTATTCGTGTTCGTGCCCATGGTGCTGACCATTGGGCTGTCCTTCACGCAATGGTCGACACAAACCGGTTTTGACACGGCGCGCTTTGTCGGCATTGCCAACTTTGCCGATCTGCTGGGTCCCACCTCGATCGGTCGCGACTTTCGCGCCGCCTTCATCAACACGGGCATCTATACCGGTCTTTCGGTGGCGCTGATCCTACCGCTTTCGGTGCTGCTTGGGCTTCTGGTGCATCAGACCTTTGCGCCTGGCGGCATCCTGCTGCGAACAGTATTATTCTCGACCTATATGGTGCCCATGATCGCCGTGGCGCTCGTTTGGTCCAAGCTTTATTCGCCAACAGAGGGGCCGATCAACCAGATGTTGGGCTGGGTCGGCATTCCGCCGCAGACCTGGCTCTCCGCGCCCAATACCGCGTTGGTTTCGATCGTCATCCTCAATGTTTGGCAGCAGGTGGGTTACTTCACAGTTCTGGCGGTAGCCGGACTGACTCAGATCCCGCCCTCGTTATATGAAGCCGCAAAGGTCGATGGTGCCTCCGCCTGGGTGCAGTTCTGGCGGATAACCCTGCCGCTCCTGCGCAACACCTTGCTGTTCTCGGCTGTCATCGCCGTCATCAATGCAGTTCAGGTCTTTGAGCCGGTGGCGCTGATTACTCAGGGCGGGCCGGTCAATTCCACGAATGTGCTGACCTATCATATCCGCCGCGTTGGCATCGAGCGCGCCCAGGGTGGGTTGGGCTCTGCCATGGCGGTAACGCTCATGCTCTCATTGATCGTGGTCATCGTGCTGTTGTTCGCATTGTTGCGAGATCGGGGAGAACAACGATGATCGGTGGCGCGCAGTTCTATCGACGCCATGCACGGACTTGGCAGGAGGGTGCCCTTACCCTTGTTATCATCGCCATTGCGGTGTTCGCGGCCTTCCCGCTGGCCTGGATGGTGCTATCGAGCCTGAAGACCCCCCAGGAGAGCATGCAGGTGCCTCCGGTCTGGTGGCCCGGTTCGCCCAATCTCGATGCCTATTCCCAAGTTGCCGCTGTGGTCGGACTGGGTCGCTCGTTCCTCAATTCCTTCTTCATCGCTCTGGTGACCACCACCGCAATCGTGGTCACCAGTCTCATGGCGGGCTACGCCTTTGCCAAATACCGCTTCAAGGGTCGCGATTGGCTCTTCGCAGCGCTCATCGGCACCATGTTCTTGCCGCCCATCGTGACACTGATCCCGCTCTACCGCATCACCGGCTATCTCGGTCTCAATGCCAGCCTGTTCGGCGTTGTCGTTCCCAATCTCGCCAACGCCTTCGGCATCTTTCTCATGCGTCAATACATCAAGGGCGTTCCGGACGACCTGATCGACGCGGCTCGGGTGGATGGGGCGTCCGAGCTCACCATTCTCTTCAAAATCGTGGCGCCTACCGTGTTGCCGGCTATTGCGGCGCTGACGCTCTTTGCCTTCGTCTATCACTGGAACAGCTATCTCTGGCCGTTGACGGTTTTGCAGGGCAACACCGACCAGTATCCGATCGTCATCTCGCTGAGCCGGCTTCTCAGCTACAATCGAGGCGCTATGAATACCGGCCTCGTCATGGCGGGGGCGACGCTGGCGGTACTGCCGCCGGTCGTGCTCTTTGTGTTCCTGCAGCGCTTTTTCGTCGACTCCATAGTTGCCACGGGAGTGAAGGGATGAGCGCCATCCTTGCCATAGACCTTGGTGGCACCCGCTGTCGCATCGGCTTTGCCCAAAGTGCCGATCCGGCAGCAGTCAAGCTGGTTGACGATGTGCCGGCGCCTCCGAGCCGAGAGGACTTCGTGGGCCTCGTGGCGCAGCGCCTCAAAGCGCATGAGGCGAGCCGGCTGGGCCTCGGCATTCCCGGCCTGGCACAGGGCAGCATATGCCGGTGGGTTCCCAACCTCTCCTATCTCGACGGGCTCGACCTGGAGGTGGCGTTCCCGGATGTGACGGTCGGCCTGGGCAATGATGCACAGCTCAGCCTGCTTGCTGAGATGCACACCGGAGCAGCACGTGACATGAAAGATGCCGTGCTTTTGGCCATTGGCACGGGTATCGGGTCCGCCGTGCTGGCCTCGGGCACGATCATCTCTGGCCAGGGCGGCGGCGCCTGTTCTTTCGGCTGGGCTACGGCGGCGCTGGACGACGCTGGTGAGAATACGAGCGGTTGGCTCGAAAGGCAGGCGGCGGGGCGCACTCTTGACCGGGCTGCTGCTCGGCTCGGGCTCACTGACGGCAAGGCACTCATTGGAGCAGCACGTGCCGGCAAGGCCGAGGCAGCGGCGGCGCTAGAGCGTCCCATGCATGCTCTGGGCACCGCAATCGGAGCGGCGGTGGCGCTGCTCGACCCGTCAGCAATAATCATTGCGGGCGGGGTGGCGGATGCGTTCGACGTCATCGGCCCGATGCTGCGCCGACACGTGGACCGATGCATACCGCCCCATTTGCGGGGTGTCCGAATAGTGCCGGCTGTGCACGGGTCGAAGGCGGGGCTCGTCGGAGCCGCCTTTGCAGGCGCGCTTGGCGCAAGCTGGAGGAGGACAGCATGAGCGACGAACCTACGGGCCTGGTGCGGCCTGACCGTCGCAGGCCTGAGCCGCTCTGGCATCAGGCTGAGATGGCGCTGCGCGATCTTATCGACCAGGGAGAATGGGGCGCAGGGTTGCAGATCCCCAATGAAGACCGGCTCTGCGAGATGCTCGGCATTTCCCGCATCACCCTGCGCCACGCGCTGCGAAATCTCGAGGAAGCAGGTATGCTGCGGCGCGAGCACGGCCGCGGCACCTTCGTGCGCTCAGCTACCATGGTGGCTGGTGTACGTGGGCTCACCAGCTTCACCGACGAGATGCAGTCCCTCGCCCTGTCGCCGGGAACGCGCCTTCTGGCGGCCTATACCATTGCCGCTACGGGGGAGATTGCCCGGGCGCTCGAGATTCCCGAGGGTGAGATGGTGGTGCAGTTGCGGCGCTTGCGACTCGGAAATGGCGATCCCATCGGCATCCAGACAACCCATTTGCCGGCCGCGCGCGCGCCCGGGCTTTTCGAAGCCGCGTCAGAGATCGGCTCGCTCTATCGCTGGCTCAAGGACAATGCCGGCATTGTCCCGGTCAAGGCCAAGGAAGTCTATCGCGTCGGGGCAGTTGCATCGGGAGATGCCGCCGATCTCGAACTGCCTGTCGGCACACCCGCCTTCGAAGTCGAACGCATCACTTTCGACCAGCGCAGCCCCTTCGAATTCGCGGTCTCCACCATGCGGGCCGACCGCTACGAAATTCGCTCAACCCTCTACGTCTAGTTTTGAAAGGCCAGACCCGATGTCCACTCTCTTCATTTCCAAGCTCGCGGCAATCGCCGAAAAGACGGCCGGCGAAAACGAAGCCGCATTCGAAGCTGCCTCCAAGGCCATGAGCGAAACCCTCGCCAATGGCGGCCTCGTGCATCTCTATGGCTCGGGCCATTCAGTGTTGCCGGTGCAGGAAACCTACCCGCGCTATGGCTCCTATCTGGGCTTCAATCCGCTGACCGACCCGCGCGTCATGTGGCACAACATTCTGGGGGCCGGCGGTGTGCGCGAATTGCTCTGGCTCGAACGCACAGAGAAATACGCTGAGAAGTTCCTCGATCATCAGCCGCTCAATCCCGGTGATACTATTGTCATTTTCGGCCATTCGGGCAGCAATGCCTCGGGCATCGATACCGCCCTCTACGCTAAGGAACGCGGTCTCACCGTGATCGCCATCACGGCGAAGTCCAATGCCAGCAAGCCGGCGACACATAGCTCCGGAAAACGCCTGCCGCATGCGGCCGACATCGTCGTCGATACCGGCGCGCCGGTCGAAGATGCCATCGTTCCGATCGAGGGCTGGAGCCGCCCGGTTTCGGGCTCCTCGACCGTGCTTGCAATGATCATGATGCACGAACTGGTATCGCGCACCGCCCAGAAGCTGGCGGAAAAAGGCATTGAGCTGCCGGTTTTCGCCTCGCCGACCATCCCCGGTGTGACGCTGCATGACACTGACATCATCTACGGTCAGTATCGGGAGAAGATGATCGACGCTCAGTCCAGGCACTTGGCCCAGTTCAAAAAAACCATGGCCAATGAAGGCTGACAGTAACCGGGGTGAAGGGACGGTGCGCGATTGCCTTGCCGCCGTCTCTATCGCCTGCTGGTCCGCTTTATGCATTTTTAGGAGGTCGCGATGCCGTTCCCAATGGTCGTCTTCCTCTCCCCCTTAATCGCCAGCCTTGCATGCCCCCTGTGACCAAGGGACCAGAGACAGGGCGGGGTTAACCGCCTAAGGTGCTTGGGCGAGTCAGGGGAGGGCACTATGGACGGGCGCGTCGAGTCTTTGCTGGATCGGGCGATGGAGCATGCCGGCGACAATGCCAGCCTCTCCCGTTTCCTGGTCGAAGCCATCCGTGCCGCCGATCCCGACGATCTCTCGCGCGCCGATATGGCGGTACTGATGGCGGCCTTCGGGCATGCCCATGAGCGTCTTCTCGCCGGTTCCCTCGATAGCACCCGCATCGAGGCGACCCCGCCGCAAAAGCTGGGCGATCCGCTCATTCTCGACATCATCTGCCCCGACATGCCCTTCATCGTCGACAGCGCCCTTGCGGCGCTCCGGGCTATGGGTGGAGCGGTGCGGCTCTTCGCCCATCCGGTGGTGCGCGTTGCCGGGGGTAAGGTCATGGGCGACACCGGCGCTGCGGTCAGCGTCCTGCACATCCATAGCGACCCCGTTGTCGACAGCGATGCCCTGATTGCCGAACTGCGCCGCACGCTCGACGACGTGCGGCAGGCCGTGCGCGACTGGCAGCCGATGCTGGAGCGCGTGCTCAAGGCCATGGCCGGGCTCGCCCCCGCCAAACCGGCATTGCGCGATGAGGGGCAGCGCTTCCTCGAATGGCTCACCGAGCACAATTTCACCTTTCTCGGCCTGCGCGAATATCGGCTGGTGGGCGACGCGCTCGAACCGGTGGACGGCACCGGTCTCGGCATCATGCGCGATGCCGCGCTCAAGGTTGTGCGCAGCGGTCCCGATTATGTCGACAGCACCCCGCAACTGGTCGACTTCGTCAATGGCCAGGAACCGGTTCTGGTCACCAAGGCCAATCTGCGGGCCCGCGTCCACCGCCGCGTGCACATGGACTATGTCGGCGTAAAACTCTTCGACGAGCGCGGCCAGGCATCAGGCGAGCTGCGGATCGTGGGCCTGTTCACCGCCCAGGCCCTGTCCACGCCACATACCGATGTGCCCCTGATCCGCCGCAAGATCGCCGAGGTCATGCGCCGTTCCGGCGTCGATCCGCTCGGCCATGCCGGACGCACTCTGCTCGGCGCTCTCGATGCCCATCCGCGCGACGAACTCTTTCAGATCGACATTGCTCAGCTGGCCGAATTTGCCGAGGCCATCGCCGCGCTCTATGATCGACCCCGCGTTCGCGTCCTGCCGCGCATCGACCGCTTCGACAATTTCGTCTCGGTCCTCGTCTATGTGCCGCGCGACCGCTATGACGGCGCCATCCGCGCCCGCATCACCCAGTTCATTGCGCAGGCCTATGACGGGCGCGTTTCCGCCTTTTATCCGCACTTCCCCGAGGGCGAACTGGTTCGGCTGCACGTCATTGTCGGCCGCGTCGGCGGTTCCACGCCGCAGCCCACCCGTCAGGCGCTCGAATCCGGTGTCGAGGCCATGCTGCGCGATTTCTGGGATCGCCTCGTCGTCGCTGCGCCCGATCCTGGCGCCATCAGCGATTTCCGCCAGGCCTTTTCGGCCGCCTACCAGTCACGCAGCACCATCGAGGATGCCCTGGCTGACATCGCCGTTTTCCGTGCGCTGCCCGATGGCGATGTCGCCATCCGCCTGCGCCAGCGCGCCGGAGCGGAAGGGGCGCTCGGGCTGAAATTCTACCACCGCGCCACCGCCATTCCGCTTACCGACCGCGTGCCCATGCTCGAGCATTTTGGCTTCCGCGTCATCGACGAGCGCACCTATACGATCGTGCCGCGTGACGGCATTCCGCTCTATCTGCATGACATGGTGCTCGAGCCGGCCAGTGGTCGCGCCCTCGACGTTGCCGCTCGCGGCCCCGCCATCGAAGCAGGCCTGATGGCAGTATGGTCCGGCGCGGCAGAAAGCGACCAGCTCAATACCCTCGTCACAGAGGCTGGGCTCGACTGGGTCGACGCTGCCCTGCTGCGCGCCCTGTCGCGCTATCTGCGCCAGGTCGGCACCTCATATTCGCAGCGCTATATCGCCCAGGTCCTGGTCAACCAGAGCCCGGCGGCGCGGGCCCTCTGCGCGCTCTTTGCCGCCCTTCACGATCCGGCGCAAGCCAATGGCGAGGCCGCGGCGGAAGCCGCGCGTGCCGAGATCGCGGCTGCGCTCGAGACCATCTCCTCGCTCGACGAAGACACCATCATTCGTCGCTTCCATAATCTCGTGGAGGCAAGCCTGCGCACCAATGCCTGGCAGCGCGATGAAGCCGGCGAGCACCGGCCGGCCCTGGCCATCAAGTTCGACAGCCACCGCGTCGAGGGCATGGCCGCCCCGCGCCCCTATCGCGAAATCTATGTCTATTCACCCCGCGTCGAGGGCATCCATCTGCGCTTCGGTGCCATTGCCCGCGGCGGCCTGCGCTGGTCCGATCGGCCGGAGGATTTCCGCACCGAAGTGCTGGGTCTGGTCAAGGCGCAGCAGGTCAAGAACGCGGTCATCGTGCCGGTCGGCGCCAAGGGCGGCTTCGTGCCCAAGCGCCTCACCTCCGGCATGTCGCGTGACGCCTTCATGGCCGAAGGCACCGAAAGCTACCGCATTTTCATCGGGGCCCTGCTCGATATCACCGACAATCTCGTCGATGGCGCCGTGGTACCGCCGCCCTCGACAATCCGCCGCGATGGCGATGACCCCTATCTCGTCGTCGCCGCCGACAAGGGCACGGCCCAGTTCTCCGACACAGCCAATGCCATTGCCGTCAGCCGCAATTTCTGGCTCGGTGATGCCTTTGCCTCCGGCGGCTCGGCCGGCTATGACCACAAGAAAATGGGCATCACCGCCCGTGGTGCCTGGGAAGCGGTCAAGCGCCATTTCCGCGAGGTCAATCGCGATATCCAGGCCGAGCCATTCACCGTGGCCGGTGTTGGCGACATGAGCGGCGACGTCTTCGGCAATGGCATGCTGTTGTCGCGCGAAATCCGTCTCGTCGCCGCCTTCGATCACCGCGACATCTTCATCGACCCCAATCCGGACGCCATCACCAGCTTTGCCGAGCGCCAACGCCTTTTCGCCCTGCCGCGCTCCAGCTGGCAGGATTATGACAAGTCCCTGATTTCCCAAGGCGGCGGCGTTTTCTCCCGCTCGGCCAAATCCATTCCGCTATCGCCCGAAATCCGGGCGCTGCTCGGCCTCGATCTACCTTCGGCCACTCCGGCCGAAATCATGCGCGCCATTCTCTCCGCGTCCGTCGACCTTCTCTGGTTCGGCGGCATCGGCACCTATATCAAGGGCCCGGGCGAAGACGACGCCGCCGTCGGCGACCGTGCCAATGACGCCATTCGCGTCACCGCCGAGCAGGTGCGCGCCCGCGTGGTGGGCGAGGGCGCCAATCTCGGCGTCACCCAGCGCGGCCGCATCGCCTATGCCCTGGGCGGCGGGCGCATCAATACCGATGCCATCGACAATTCCGCCGGCGTCAATTCCTCCGACCTTGAGGTCAATATCAAGATCGCCCTGGCGCCCATCCTCGCCTCGGGCCAGTTGGACCAGGCGGCGCGCAACACCTTCCTCGCTGCCATGACCGACGAGGTTGCCGCGCTCTGCCTGCGCAACAATTACCTTCAGACCCTCGCGCTCTCGCTCACCGAACGGCAGGGCCTCTCGGCGCTGCCCGGCCAGCGCCTGCTGATGGATGGGCTTGAAGCAGATGGCCACCTTGATCGCGCTGTCGAGTTCCTGCCCAGCGACGCCGTGCTCACCCAGCGCGCCGCCGAGGGCAAGGGCCTCAGTCGCCCGGAGCTGGCGGTGCTGCTCGCCTATGCCAAGCTCAATCTCTACGCCGACCTGCTCGCCGGCACCGCCATCGACGACGATTATCTCGCGGGCGAACTGCCGCGCTATTTCCCGCCCACGCTCAACCGAACCTATCCCGATGCCGTGCAGACCCATCGCCTCCGGCGCGAAGTCATTGCCACGGTCCTCGCCAACGCCATGATCAATCGCGGCGGTCCCGCCTTCGTGGCCGAACTGATGGCCGCCACCAGCGCCAGCGCCGGCGAAGTCGCCCTGGCCTTCGCCGCGGTGCGTGATATCTACGGCCTGACCGATCTCAATGCCGGCATCGATGCGCTGGATGGTGTCGTCCCCGGTGGGGTGCAACTGGCGCTCTATGGCCAGGTCGCGGCCCTCCTGCGCCAGGAAGTGCTCTGGTTCCTCCGCAATACCGATATCGCCAGCGACGTTGCCGGCCTCGTCAGCCGCTACCGGAGCGGTGTCGAGCGCCTGCGCCTGGCCACCGATCTCTTGCCGGAAGCGCAACGCCAGGCCCTTGACGCCCGTACCCGCGGTCTCACCACCCACGGCGTCCCGGAGATGCTGGCCACAGCTATCTCCGAATTGCCATTGCTCGGCCATGCCAGCGATATCGTGTTGGTTGCCGAGCGCAGCGGCGTCGATATCGAAACCGCCGCCACCGCCTATTTCGCCGCCGCCGATCTCTTCGATCTCTTCCGCATCATCGAAGATGGCCGTGCCATCGTGCTGGAAGACCGTTTCGACCGCATGGCGCTGGACCGGGCGCTGGCCAATATCATGCGCGCCTTGCGCGACGTCACGGCAGACGTCCTCGCCTCCGGCTCCCTCGACGCCTTCCGCACGCAACGCGCTGTCGCCGTCGATCGCACTGTGGCGGCAGTCCGGGATCTAACCTTGGGCGGCGTCACCGTCTCCCGCCTCAGCGTCGCCGCCGGCCTTCTCGCCGATCTGGCGCGGGAGATGTGAGAACCGGCCTAATGCAGCAGCGCCGGCTCCACCGGCGTTGCCGGGCCCGACCCGATTTTCGGTCCGGCCCAGAACACCACGTAAAGCAGTTCGCGCCCGGAGGCGTCGGTGATCTCGATGGAGCGCGGAAGGTCCATTTCCCCGCCTTCGCCCGCGACGCGGTCGATGATGGCGCGGCCGATTTCGGCGGCATTCTGCTCGGCGGCCTCCAGATTGGCATGTTCGCTGCCATCCGGGTCGCGGATCAGTTCCTTGTCGGTGCGGTAGTGAAAGAAGTAGCGGGGCAAGATCCTCTCCAGATGAGCGGGAGAACGCAACGCGGCTGAGGCCGTTGCATCGGGCCGAGTCGGTCGCAGTCTTGCACCTTGTGCCGGGTCAGTCGAGCCCGCCGGGCTGGTGATAGCCATGCCGGTGCCACATAAGCGGCTGCCGCTCGGTTGCAGTCTCGGCCTCGATGATGGCGCCGGCAAACAGCACATGCGTGCCTGTTTCCATCGCCCCGATCACTTCGCAATCCAGCGCCGTCGCCGCGCCAAGCAGCATTGGCTGGCCCGAAGGCCACTGGCCCCATTGCCCATGCGTGAACCGGTGTTCGGCCGCCACCTTGCCGGCAAAGGCATCGGCCACCGCCGTCTGGTCGCTCGCCAGCATGGCCAGCGAAAACCCGCCAGTGCGCGCGATGAGATCGGCCAGCCGGCTGACGATATCCACCGAGATCAGCAGCGCCGGCGGGTGCGCCGACAGTGACATCACCGAGGTCATCGTGCGCCCCACGCGCTCATCGCCGCGCCGCGCCGTCACCACATGAACCGTCGATGCCATGCCCGACATAGCCGCGCGAAACTCGGCATCGCTGACGGTGGGGCGGCGAAGCGGGCGGAGCGCCATGGTGTCGGGCAGGTCGAATTCGGGCATGAGCGTAGTCATCGCGCAGAGTCGCTATCGGTGCAAACGAAGTTTGGTCTTGCCCGCGCGGGGCAAGACCGGAACTGTCGGGTCAAGAACAAGATCAGCCGAGATTGGCTTCGGCGAACTCGTAATTGGCCAGCTTTTCGAGGAAGTTGCTCACATAGTCCGGGCGACGATTGCGGAAATCGACATAGTAGGAGTGCTCCCACACATCGAGCCCGAGCAGCGGCTTGCCTTCGCCCGTGGCCAGCGGATTGGAGCCGTTCGGGGTCTTGGTGGTCTTGAGCTTGCCATCTGTGCCCAGCACCAGCCAGGCCCAGCCCGACCCAAACTGGGTGGTGGCGGCAGTCTTGAAGCTCTCCTTGAAGGCGTCGACCGAGCCGAAATCCTCGACGATCTTGGCTTCGAGCTTGCCCGGCAGCGCGCCGCCCTTCGGCGACAGCGCCTGCCAGAAGTGAATGTGGTTCCAATGCTGGCCGGCATTGTTGAAAACCGGGGCCAGATCCGCCTTGTCCTTGGCAAAGGCGACGATCTCTTCGAGCGACTTGCCCTGCAGGTCCGGATTCTTCTCCACGAAGCCGTTAAGCGCCGTCACATAGGCCTGGTGGTGCTTGCCATGGTGCAGCTCCAGCGTTTCCTGGCTCATGCCGCGCTCGGCGAGGGCGTTGACGGAATAGGGCAGGGTGGGCAGCGAGAAGCTCATTTCGGGTTTCCTTTCGGTCGATTCCGGCCGCTGCGACATCGTCGACCGGCCGGTGCCTTGCGTTTTTGGCGCGAGGCGTTTAATTTCCAAGCAATGGCTTTGAAAACCCTTTCCGCTGATATGTCAAGTTCGACCTTGGAAAATGCGTCCTGGTCTCCCCGCAATCCTGCCGAGCGGGTGCTGATGACGCTCAAGATGCAGGGCGGCCTCTCCGCCGCTGCTTTGGGCGAGCGGCTCGGCACCTCGGGCGAGGCGGCGCGCCAGCAATTGGTGCGCCTTGCCGAAGAAGGTCTGGTCGAGCCACAAAGCGTGCCCGCCGGCGTTGGCCGCCCCACCCAGGTGTGGAGCCTCACCGCTGCGGCGCAGGCGCGCTTCCCCGATACCCATGCCGCGCTTACCGTCCAATTGCTCGATATCGTGCGCAGCCATCTCGGCGATGCGGCACTCGACGCCATCATTGCGGCGCGCGAGGCCGACACGCGCCGGGCCTATCTCGCCGCCACCGCGAACGCCGCCACTCTCAAGGACCGTGTCGCCGCCCTGACTGAATTGCGCAGCGCCGAAGGCTATATGGCCGCCTGGACCGAACAGCCCGATGGCTCGCTCTTGCTCATCGAAAATCACTGCCCGATCTGCGCAGCCGCCACCGCCTGCCAGAATTTCTGCCGCGCCGAAATCGACGTGTTCCGTAGCGTTCTGGGTCCTGGCGTGGACGTCGAGCGACAGGATCATATCGTCAGCGGCGGCCGCCGCTGCACCTATTCCATCAAGGCCACCGACCATGTCTCTGCCTGAGCGTCCGCCCGAACTTACGCGCCTCACCCGCATCGGCTGGGACACGCCGGACGGCCTTGACGAGACCATGATCCGCGCCGTTGTCGATGAATTCTATGCCAGGGCCCGCCGCGACGACGTCGTCGGCCCGGTATTCAATCGCGTCATCCCCGACGCCGAATGGCCTTCTCATCTCGCCAAGATCGCCGATTTCTGGTCCGCCATGTTGCTCGGGACCGGCCGTTTCACTGGCCGCCCCATGCCCAAGCACATGGCCATTCCCGAACTGGGCGATGCCCATTTCATGCGCTGGCTGCGCCTATTCCGCGAAACGGTCGAAGAGCTCTGCCCACCCGCGATCTCAGCGCTTTTCATCGAACGCTCCGAACGTATCGGCAATTCTTTCCGCATGAACATCGCCATGCGTCGTGGCGAGGATATTGCCCATATGGGCCCGCTCAAGCGCGAATCCTCGCCCATCTGGAAACCGGAATGACCCGTCCCGGGCAGTGAGGCTTGCCTGTGTGGCTGACGACATCGCACACCAAACACGACGCGGCTCCTCCCCTTTTGCAGCGGAATGTTCACTTTGAGCGCGTTGAGAGGCGCTTCAGCTTCGGCGCCTGCTCTCCCTCCCCCTTCTACAGGGGGAGGTTAGGTGGGGGTGCTGCAGGTTCAGCAAACCCCCACCGGCGAACGGCCATCTCCAGGCGGTGCCCCACCTACCGCCAAACCCTCTCCAGCAGTTCCCGCGACCTGCGCACGTCTTCTTCGGTTTGTGCAATCAGCGCCGCGACGGTCTCGAACCGGCGCATCTCGCGCAGTCGGGTCAGAACCCGCAGCGCCAGCCTTTGCCCATAGAGGTCGCCTTCAAAATCGTGGATGAACACTTCCACCCGTGTGCTGGTGACATCCCCGAATGTAGGATTGAGCCCGATGCTGCACGTGGCGCCAAGCAGCTTCGAACCGTCCTCCAGATGCACCTGGCAGCAATAGACCCCGTCCGCCGGCAGCGGCGCTGACACCGCGTCCACGGCCAGGTTTGCGGTGGGAAATCCGAGAATCCGGCCGCGCTTGTCGCCATGCACCACCGTGCCCTCGATGCTGATATCGAGGATTTCAGGATGCGCGGGAAAGGCCAAGATACTGGCTCTGGTGAAAGACCAGCGGGGCGACATTGGGGAACACGGTGGTCTTGTGCACCTCGAAAAGGATGATCAAATGGTCGCCGCCCTCCAGCCGCGCATGGATGCTGCAGTCGAGCCACAGCGTCGCCCCGTCGATAAACAGCGCGCTGCCTTCGCCCCGGGCCAGCGCAACGCCGGCAAAGCGCTCGCCGTTGCGCGAAGACAATTGCCGCGACAGCCGTTCCTGATCGGCGGCGAGAATGCTGAGGCCGATGCGCGGCAGGCGGTCTAGCCTGGGCCAGGTGGTGGACTGGCGCGCCACGCATACCGAAACCAGCGGTGGATCCAGCGACACCGAACTGAACGAATTGACGGCAATGCCCACCGGCCCGTCATCGTCCTCTGCGCACATGGCGACGACACCAGTAGGAAAAAGCGAGAAAGCCCGGCGCAATGCCGCTGCAGCCTCTTGATCCAACATCTCCACCCCTTGTAGTCAAATTTGATTATTTGAGATGACGCTAATCCATTTGTAAAAGGGTGGCAAGCATCAGCTCTGGCCATCACCTTGGAGACGCGTCATGTCCAACATCACCCGCCTGGTCGTGCTCGGCGCCGTGCGCCAGTTCGAACCGGTGCATGGCTACTTCCTGCGCCGCGAGCTGATGACCTGGCATGTCGACGAATGGGCCAATATCCAGCCTGGCTCCATCTATAATGCACTCAAGTCGCTCAAGCAGGACGGCTACATTCAGGAGGCCGGCACGGAAGCCTCCGGCAATCGGCCCGAGCGCACCACCTACCAGACAACCCCGCAGGGCGTGGTCGAACTGATGCGCCTGCTGCGCCAAACCCTCTGGACCGTCGAAACCTTCGACCCCAAGCCGGTCATGGCGCTGACCTCCTTCATGTTCCTGCTCAGCCGCCCCGAAGTCGTCGCCGCCCTCAAATTCCGCATCACCGAGATCGACGCGAAAATTGCCAGCAACGGCTTCGACATCGCCGATGTGGCCCGCTCGACCACCACACCGGCCTATGTCCGTGAAATTTTCGAGCTGTCCAGCGTCCGCCTGCGCGCCGAACAGGAATGGGCGCGCGGGCTATACGACCGCATTCTCGCCGGCCACTACGTCTTCGACGGCGAAGCCGGTGCGCCGGGGCGGCCATCGAATGATGCCGCCCCGGCGCCTGTCACCTAAAGCTTGCGATAGCCCGCGCCGGGGTGATCGTCGCGCAGCATCGGCGTGGGCGTGCCCAGCAGCCGCTCGCGCAGCGTGTCGCCTTCGTAATCCGATGCCGCGACGCCCCGTTCGCGCAGGATGGGCAGCACCATCTCGATGAAGTCGCGGGTCGAAGTGGGCTGAATCAGCGGGGTAAACAGGAAGCCGTCGAGATCGGTCTTTTCCGCCAGGTCGCACAGGGTATCGGCAATCTCCTCGGGCGTGCCGACATAGGGATTGGTGCGCACGCCATGGGCATGCCAGTCCTTGAGCACTTCACCCACGGTCTTGTCCCCGAAGCGGGCGATCTGGGTCTGCGACAGCTCGGTATGCAGATCGCTCATCTTGGTCGCGGGGTCGAAGGACGACAGGTCCAGCCCCGTGAACCAGGCATAGGAGGCGACGGCCACTTCAGGCGTCTGCGCGTCGAGGATCTCCTGATGCTTGCGCTGAGCCTCTTCCCTGGTGGGCGCGACCACGCAGGAGAAGGCGCTCATCAGCTTGATCGCGTTGGCATCGCGGCCATTGGCGACGGCCTCGTCGCGGATTGATTTGACCTGCGCAGCCAGCTTTTCGGCTGTGCCGCCGCCGAGGAAAATGCATTCGCCATGCTTGCCGCCAAAAGCCTTGCCGCGATCCGACGAGCCCGCCTGGAACAGCACCGGCGTGCCCTGGGGCGAATAGGAGGCGTTGCCAAAGCCATGCGAGCGGAAATAAGGGCCGTCATGGGCGATGCGGTGCACCTTGTCGGGATTGGCATAGCGCCCGGCCTTGTTGCGCTCCAGCGCATCACGCTCCCAGGCGCCCTCGAACAGCTTATAGACCAGCGCCATGAAATCGTCGGCCATGTTGTAGCGCTCGTCATGGGCCACCATGGGCACGCCGAAGGCCGCGACAGCAGTCTCGGCAGTGCCCGTCGTCACCACATTCCAGCCGATGCGGCCCTTGGACAGATGGTCGAGGCTCTGCATGCGGCGCGCAAAGGCATAGGGCTGCTCGAGCAGGGTCGAGCCGGTCATGACGATGCCGAGCTTGTCGGTGTACGACAGCAGCGCCGCCCCGACGATCGCGGGATCGAGCCGCGGCAGGTCCAGCCCCTCGGTGTCGCAGATGTCCGGGCGCTTGCCCTTCACATCGGCCCAGCCCCAGGCGTCGGCCAGGAACAGGAAGTCGAGCTTGGCGTCCTCGCACATGCGGGCAATGTCGAGCCAATAATCGAGCGTATCGAAATTGTGCCGTTCGCTGTCGGGATGGCGCCAGGTGGACGTGCCGGAATCATTGGTCTGGGCGTTTTCGAACAGCCCAAAGCGCAGCTTTTTCATAGGTATGGTCTTTCGTGAATTGGGGAGGGTGATGGGCGCCTCAGCGCCCGATCACATCCGCGTCGCTCCACCAGAGGACGCGCTTGCGCAGCAGGGCCAGCAGCGACACCAGCACCACGCCGAGGAGACAGAGCAGGGCGATACTCGCCCAGGTGACCGGCAGGTTCGCCTGCGCCGCCGAAATGGTGACCAGCGATCCCAGGCCCGCCTGCTGGCCGGCGGCCACGAATTCGGCCACTGCCGCGCCGACCACGGCCAGCGGCATGGCGATGCGCAGACCGGCAAAGACGAAGGGCATGCAGCCGGGAAACCGCAGGTCGCGAAACACTTCCCAGCGGCTGGCATGCAGCGTCTTGAACACGTCGAGCGCCTTTTGGTCGACATCCCGCAGCCCGGCCAGCGAATTGACCAGCATGGGGAAGAACACCACGAGCCCGGTGACGATGTATTTGGGCAGCATGCCGAAGCCGAAGGCCACGACCAATGCCGGGGCGATGGCAACGACCGGCGTGACCATGATCACCACGATCAGCGGCATCACCGCCTTTTCGACGATCGGCAGTTCCGACATCAGCACCGCGAGCAGGAAGCCACAGAGAATGCCGGCGCCGGCGCCGATGGCGATTTCCTGGCAAGTGACCAGCATATTGGCCCAATACATGCGCGGATCGCTGGCCAGGCTGTTCCCGATGGCATCCAGCGTGGGCAGCACATAGGGGTTGTTGAGGGCCACCAGCTGCCACAGCACTGCCACCAATACGAAGGTCACCGCAGGCGGCACCCAATCGCTGACGAGTCGCGCCATCGGCGATGCGGTCCTGCGCTTGGTCTCAACGGGCGCAACCAAGGTCTCAGACATGGGCGACCTCCATCACCTTGCGCAGGGCCGAGCGCACATAGCCCTCGAGATCGCGGAAGGCGTCACTGGCATACATGGCCTCGTTGCGCGGCCGCGGCAGATCGACATCGATGATTTCCGCGACCCGCCCGGGATGGGCGGCCATCAGCACGATGCGGTCCGACAGCATGATCGCTTCGGGCACCGAATGGGTCACGAACAGCACCGATTTCTGGTTCGATTGCCAGAAGTCGAGCAGGCCCATGCGCTGCTGGTCGCGGTTCATCTCGTCGAGCGCCGAGAACGGTTCGTCCATCAACAGGATGTCGGGGTCGAACACGAAGGCACGGGCAATGGCGGCGCGCTGCTGCATGCCGCCCGACAGCTGGGCCGGATAGCGATCCATCGCCTTGCCCAGGCCGAAACTGGTGAGAATTTCGCGCGGATCGCGCAATGTCCGACCGGCATTGGCTTCAGGGTTGATGCGGATCGGCAGGCTGACATTGTCGAGAATGGTACGCCAGGGCAGAAGGGCCGGGGATTGCGGCACAAGGCCGATGGCCTTTCGACGTGCCGCTTCTTTCACCGATTTGCCATTGATGGTCACCGTGCCGCCATCGGCGGAAGACAGTCCGGCAACCACCTTGAGCAAGGTGGATTTGCCACAACCGCTGGGGCCGATCAGCGACACGAACTCACCCTTGCGGATGGTCAGCGACACCCCGTTGAGCACGGTGACGCGGGCATCGTCGGGGCCGAAGCTCTTGGTGATATTGGCGACCTCCACCCCGGCAATGCCGGGGTGTCGATCCGCGAGAGCGTGAACAGAGGCAGACATGGAAATGGTCACTGTCCCGGCCAGATCAGCGTGCCGTCCTTGTAGAGCGAGGCAACCAGATCGGGGTCCATCATCTCTTCGATGGCCGGCGGGTTCTTGAGCCCACCATATTTCTGGGCCATTTCATATTCGCTCTGCCAGCCTGCAACGGTCTGTACGCCCGGCGGGCCGAATGTGCTCGAGCGCACCCATTCCGATTCAACGCCCCAGGTGCGGGCCTGCTGCTCGCGCGGGAAGGCCGAGCCCTGGTTGTTGTCGGCGGCGAGCTTGCTGATCAGGTCGACGCATTTTTCTTCCTCGGTGAGGCAGAAATCGAGCGCCTTCAGCGTTGCACGCATGAAGTCGGCCACCGTTTCGCGATGCTCGGCGAGGAACTTGCTGTTCACTTCCATGACGTTGTAGGTGCCCTGCAGCCCCAGTTCGGACGGCAGGAATTCACTGAACGGCAGGCCCATGGCCTTGAGCGTCTGCGGTTGGTTGGATGCATAGCCGACAATGGCATCGACCTGGCCGCGGGTAACCACGGTCGGGTCGTAATTGGTCATCTTCACCAGTTCGACCTTGTTCACATCGACGCCTGCGGCATCGAGCATGGCGAGGGCCATAGGCGTGATATTGATGAAATAACCCAGCCGCTTGCCTTCGAGGTCCTTCAGCGACTTGACGCTTTCATTGGCGAAGATCGAGAACGGCGAGGTGCTGCCATAGGTGGCGACGGCCGTCAGATTGCGGCTGTTTGCGGCGGCCAGCATCACGTCCGAGGCCGAACCGAGCGCGGTAAACTGGGCCTGGCCCGACGATACCAGCAACTGACCGTTACCGCCGGCGGCATTGATGTCGACGGTGAGGCACAGGGCATCGAAATAGCCCAGTTCCTTGGCGAGGAAAACATCGACCTGACCGGCGCTGGCGGAGTAGCCATAACCCGAAATATAGGTAATTGTACCAGCGTCTTTATTGCGCTGGCAGTCCTGCTCGCTGATCAGCACCGTGCCGGGGGCCGCGTCCTGGGCATGCGCGGACATCGCGCCAGCAGCAGCCAGCGCCAACATGGCAACACTTGCCAGGCGCCGCGCATGCGGGCGTGCTCCCAGAGAAATGGGTTCAGAAGACAATAATTCCTCCCTTGTCACGTCTCGTCCTCCAACGAGACAAGGGACGCTAACATATTCAAAATTGACTATGCAAGTTTGATTTCGTCAGCGCCTTATCCCCCTGCTTCAAACCGGGGTGATCACTGCGTCGGCGCTATTGGCAGGCGGCGAGGCGCGCATCCTGCATTCCGGCGCTTCCGTCCGCGGCCAAATCGCCCGCGCTGGCGTCGCGTTGGGCCAGAGCATTGCCGACGGCAAATATCGTGGGTCTGGAGAGGGCGAAATTCTCGACTGCCTTGGCCGCGTCGCCGATCGTGCCGCGCCAGGTCTGCTGCGCGCGCGAACCGATGCAGGCTGCGATGACGCACGCTGTATCGGGCCCCATGCCCCCGGTCATGAGCCGCGCCACGATCTCAGGCAAGGTCCGGCGGGCCATGTAGTAGACATGGGTGGTCGCGGGATCAGCGAGCGAGCGCCAGTCCAGCGTCGACGGCAGGCCACCGCGCCGCGAGTGAGCGGTCACGAACCGCACCGATTGGGCATGGTCGCGATGGGTGAGGGAGACCCCGAGGCTACTTGCCAGTGCCAATGCCGTGGTGATGCCGGGGACCACGCTGACGGCGATGCCTTCGCGTTCCAGCATCTCGATTTCTTCGCCTGCACGCCCGAAGATCATCGGGTCGCCGGATTTGAGCCGCACCACGTGCTTGCCCTGCCGGGCGAGGGTCAGCATCATTGCGTTGATATCCTCCTGCGCGCAGCTTTCCCGTTGGGCCCGCTTGCCGACAAGCATGCGCTTGGCCTCGCGCCGCGCCAGTTCGAGCACTTCGCCCGAGACCAGATCGTCGAACAGGATGACATCGGCCGATTGCAGCGCACGCACGGCCTTGATCGTCAGCAGTTCCGCCTCTCCCGGACCCGCGCCCACCAGCGTAACGCGCCCTGCAGGGGGTGCAGCGGCAAAACCGGGGTCTGCGTCGGCCGGTTCGGGCGCCCGCATGCCGAAGGCGTTTTCGGCGAGTCGCTCCCAGAAGGCGCGGCGCTGCGCGCCGGGGGCGAGACGGTCCATCACTTCGTCGCGGAGCTTTGCGGCGAGTTGCGCCCAAAGCGCGAGGGTTTGGGGCAGCAGCATCTCGATGCGCCGCCGCACTGCCTGCCCGAGAATGGGCGCTGCCCCAGCGGTGGAAATCCCCACCACCACGGGCGAGCGATTGACGATGGCGCCGAATTGGAACTGGCAGAATTCCGGTCGGTCGATGACGTTATACGGGACCAATGCCGTTTTGGCGGCTGCGATGAAGGTATGGGCCTCTGCATCGTCCTCAATATCTGCAATGGCGAGAGCGGCACCGGCCAGATCGTGGGGCGTCCAGTGGCGGCGACTTATGGTGACGGATGTGGCAGGACGTGCGGCCAGCTCCTCGCAAACCTCCTCCGCAAAGACCTCCACCTGCGCCCCCGCCGCGGCAAGCAGCTCGGTCTTCCACGCCGCCGGCTCGCCCCCGCCAATCACCACCACGCGCTTGCCATTGAGATCGAAGAACACCGGCAAGACGGCGAGCGGCGCGATACGGGCTTTATTCGGCTGCGGCGAGACGGTTTGCATCGACAATGCTCCTGATTTCGGCGCGGCAAGAGCCGCAATTGGTGCCGGCGCGGGTCAGCGCGCCGACCGCTTCGACGGAACTGCAGCCTTGGCGGCTCACCACCTCGGCGATGGTGTTGATGCCCACGCCAAAGCACGAACACACAATGGCCCCGCCATCGGGTGTGTCCGCACCGGGGCGCCCGGCCAGCACTTTCGAGGCAGAAAGGTCGCTTTGGGCCAGCACCCCACCGCCCATTGCCGCGAGACCAGAACCGGGTCGGGCGATGTGTAGAGCGCGGCGACCAGCCGGCCGTCTTCGACGAGCGCAAAGGCGCGTCGGCCCGTGCTGTCGTCGCGCAGGGATTGAAAGCCGACTTCGGTGCCGAAAGTCCTGGCGAGGAAGGCGGCCCAGTCCCCGGGCTCTGCGAAAAAGCCCAACTCGCCCCGCCAGCCGCCTTGCGCCGGGGCCAGCGCCCAGTAATCGGTGGCAAGGTCGGGTTTCATTGTGGCGACGAAAAAGCCATAGAGTTGCACTGCCGCCGGCTCGGCATGAACCACCGCCATCTTCAAGGCCGGCTGGCCGGAGACCGGATCGGTTTTGCCTGCAACCAGCGCGTCAATGCGGCCATTGCCGGCAAATTGGTCGGTCCAGTGCATGGGCGAGAACAATTGGCCCCGGCTTTGCCTGTCGGTCACCAGCGCCCGTACCAGCACATGGCCATGCGGACTCGAGAGGCGGACGAGACTGGCCCGACGAATGCCCAGCGCTTCAGCATCCGCCGGATGAATCTCGACAAAGGGTTCCGCCATATGCGCCGAGAGGCGCGCGGCTTTGCCGGTGCGGGTCATGGTGTGCCAGTGATCGCGCACCCGCCCGGTATTGAGGAGGAAGCTGCCCGGGGCGGGCGCAAAGGCCGGCGGCGGTTGAATCGGCACGAAGCGCGCCTTGCTGTCCGCCGTGAAGAATTTTCCGTCGGCGAACAGTCGTGCGACGGACTTGCCACGTACCGGCCACTGCACCGGCGCCAGACTCTCATAGTCTGCATCGACGAGCCCGGAGAGATCGAAATCGCGGCGGCCCTCGTTCTCGAAGCCCGAGAGCGCGACATGTTCGGCAAAGATCTCGCCCGGCGTTTCGTAGTCGAACGCCCGACCATGTCCCATGCGATGCGCTACTTGCCCAATGATCCACCAATCGGGCCGCGCCTCGCCGGGCAGGGGCAGGAACGGCCGCTGCCGCGAAATGCGGCGCTCCGAATTGGTCACCGTCCCATCTTTCTCGCCCCATCCGGCGGCGGGCAGCCTGACATGTGCCAGCGCCATCGTATCGGTGTGCCGGTTCATGTCGGAAACGACGACCAGTGGACATGTGGCAAGCGCGGCGCGCACGGCATTGGCTTCCGGCATGGAATCCACCGGATTGGTGGCCATGATCCACACTGCCTTGATCTCGCCCCGCGCCATGGCCGCGAAGAGATCGACGGCCTTGAGGCCAGGCTTGCTGGCCATGCGCGGCGCGCCCCAGAAGCGCGACACCCGCTCGATATCCTCAGGCACAAACTCCATATGCGCCGCCAGCATATTGGCCAGCCCGCCCACTTCGCGCCCACCCATGGCATTGGGCTGGCCGGTCACCGAAAACGGGCCCATGCCCGGATAGCCGATCCGCCCCGTGGCCAGGTGGCAATTGATGATGGCATTGACCTTGTCGGTGCCGCTGGCCGACTGGTTCACCCCTTGCGAATAGACGGTGACCACCCGACGCGTCCGCGCAAACAGTTCATAGAAGCGGGCGATCGAAACCGCCGACAGCGCCGTCGCACCGGCGACCCGTTCGATGCTCCAGTCCTCCGCTGCCAGCAGCGCCGCCTCGAACCCGGATGTATGCGCAGCGATATAGCTGCTATCGGTCACGCCCAATCGGTCGAGATGGGCCAGCAGTCCCACGAACAAGGCGCCGTCTCCATCGGGCGCCACCGGCAGATGCAGATCGGCAATGTCGTTGGTGACGGTACGACGCGGATCGATGAGCACGATTTTCATCTGCGGCCGCTGGGCCCGGGCCGCGACGATGCGCTGGTAGAGCACCGGGTGGCACCAGGCCAGATTGGAACCTACCATCACGATGAGGTCGGCTTCTTCAAGATCCTCGTAATTGCCCGGCACCGTATCCGACCCAAAGGCCCGCTTGTGTCCGGCGACAGATGAAGCCATGCACAGCCGCGAATTGGTGTCGATATTGGCCGAGCCGATGAAGCCTTTCATCAGCTTGTTGGCGAGATAATAATCCTCGGTCAGCAGCTGGCCCGAGCCGTAAATAGCAACGGAGTCGGGACCATGCTCGCTCACAGCGGACATGAAGCCCTTGGCGACGTGGTCGAGCGCCTCGTCCCAAGTGACTCTGGCATCACCGATTTCCGGATGCAGCAATCGCCCCTCGAGCGACAGTGTCTCGCCCAGCGCCGACCCCTTCGAGCAAAGCCGCCCGAAATTTGCCGGATGCTCGGGATCGCCAGCGATGGTGACTGAGCCGTCTGGCTGGGGCGTGGCGAGGACGCCGCAGCCAACGCCGCAATAGGGGCAGGTGGTGCGGGTGGTCATGGCGAGAACTCCCCCTCATCCGGCGCTTCGCGCCACCTTCTCCCCGAGAGGGAGAAGAATGGCCCGGTGTCCACTCTTATTCCTCTCCCTCTCGGGGAGAGGGTGGATCGCGCGCAGCGCGAGACGGGTGAGGGGGACTCCGCCATCACTGAGCCGCCACCAGCATCAGAACATCGGGTGCGATCAAGATCCGCCCATTCACGACCTGCACCGGATAGGTCCGCACCTTGCCCTCGTCGGCGCCTTGGGCCTCGCCGGTCGCGAGGTCGAAAACCCAGTTGTGCAGCGGGCAGGTGACGGAGGCGCCGTGCACGATCCCCTCGGCCAGTGGGCCGCCCTTGTGCGGGCAGCGATTGTCCATGGCGAAGACCTGATTGTCCGCCGTGCGGAATACGGCGATCTTGCCGTTGGGCGTGTTGACGCAACGGGCGCCGCGCGCAGGCACGGCATGCATGTCGCCGATATCGATCCAGTCGGTCATCGCCCTTACTCCGCCGCCTGTGGCAGCCCGAATTCGGCCATGGCGGCGAATTCATGGGCATCCTTGCCGTTGACGCGCTCTTCCCAGGGATCAACCTGGGCAAATTGCTGCGAATAGGCGAAGCGCTCGGCATAGTGACGGCGCTTGGCGAGGTCATCGATGATAGCGCCCTTGATCGTGTCCATGCCGACGCGCTTGGCCCATTTGTAGATGCGCTCAAGGTAATGGCCCTGTTCGCGATACATCTGCGTCAGGGCCGTGATGATCTCGAGCGCCTCATCCTCGCTGTCTGCGTGGCCGAGCAGTTCGGTGCCCTTGATGTCGAGGCCCGCCGCGCCGGCAAAATGGATGTCGTAGCCCGAATCCACGCAGATGACGCCGATATCCTTGCAGGTGGCTTCGGCGCAATTGCGCGGGCAGCCGGACACCGCGAGCTTGAGTTTTGCGGGCGTCCACGCCCCCCACATGAACTTTTCGATGCGAATGCCGAGGCCGGTGGAATCCTGCGTGCCGAAGCGGCACCAGTCCGAACCGACGCAGGTTTTGACCGTGCGCAGCCCCTTGGCATAGGCCGCGCCCGAGACCATGCCAGCCGCATTGAGATCGGCCCATACGGCGGGCAGGTCTTCTTTCTTGACGCCGAGCAGGTCGATGCGCTGGCCGCCGGTGACCTTCACCGCCGGTATGGCAAACTTGTCGGCCACATCGGCAATGGCGCGCAATTCCTTGGGGTTGGTCATGCCGCCCCACATGCGCGGAACGACCGAATAGGTGCCGTCCTTCTGGATATTGGCGTGGACGCGCTCATTGATGAAACGGGACTGATTGTCGTCCTCATATTCACCCGGCCAATCGGCGACGAGGTAGTAGTTGAGGGCAGGCCTGCACTTGGCGCAGCCGCAGGAGGTCTTCCACTCGAGTTCTTGCATCACCTCGGGGATGGATTTCAGCCCCTTGGCCTGAATGAGCCGCCTGACATCGCCGTGGCTATATTCGGTGCATGGGCACATCGGCTTGACGGCGGCGGGGTTGTAGCCGTCGCCCAGGGTGATCGCCATGAGCTTTTCGACCAGATGCGTGCAGGAGCCGCAGGAGGCCGAGGCCTTGGTGTGGGCGCGCACACCGTCGAGATCGGTCAGGCCTTTGGAGACGATCGCGCCAGTGATCGCTCCCTTGCAGACGCCGTTGCAGCCACAGATTTCTGCATCATCCGGCAAGGCTGCAACGGCCGCCATAGGGTCCAGGGCGGCACCGCCCTGATAGGCCTGGCCGAAGATCAGCGTGTCGCGCATCTCCCGCGTATCGGTGCCCTTGCGGATCATGTCGAAGAACCACGGGCCGTCCGCAGTTTCGCCATAGAGCACCGCGCCGATGACGCGATCGTCCTTGAGCACCAGGCGCTTGTAGACGCCTGACGTCGCATCGCGCAGCACGATTTCCTCGCGGTCCTCGGCATCGGCGAAATCGCCCGCGGAATAGACCGATACGCCGGTCACCTTGAGCTGGGTCGCGGTCTGCACCGGGCGGAAGGCGGCGTCGGTTTTCGCCAGAGTCTTTGCCAGCACCTTGGCTTGGTCGTACAAGGGCGCCACGAGGCCATAGACGATCTTTTCGTGCTCGACGCATTCGCCCAGCGCGAAAATGTCCGGGTCCGAAGTGACCATCTGGTCGCTGACCACGATGCCCCGCTCGACATGCAGGCCCGCATCCACGGCAAGCCGGGTTTCGGGGCGGATGCCCGCCGCCATCACCACGATATCGGCGCCATAGGTGGTGCCATCGTCGAGCACCACCGCTTCCACCGCGTTCTGGCCCAAAATGGCTTTCGTCTGCGCCTTGCAGTGAACCTTTATGCCGCGCGCCTCGAGATCACGTTGCAGCAAATAGCCGGCGGCCGGATCGAGCTGACGGTCCATGACATGGCCGGCGATGTGCAGTACGACCACCTCCATGCCGCGCAGTCGCAGGGCGGCGGCGGCTTCGAGGCCAAGCAGGCCACCGCCGATAATGACCGCCCTTGCATTGGGGCGTTGCGCCGCCTCGACCATGGCATTGACGTCATCGAGATCGCGGAACGCCATGACCCCCGGCAAATCCTTGCCGGGCAGGGGGATGATGAACGGCGCCGAGCCGGTGGCGATGATCAGCTTGTCATAAGGCGTTTCGCCATGGCGCGAGACCACCACTTTGCGCTGGCGGTCGATCGCCGTCACCGTTTCACCGAAACGCGTGCTGACCCCATGCGCCGCGTACCAGGCAGTGTCGTGGGTGATGATCTGCTCATAGGCTTTCTCGCCGCCGAGGACGGGCGACAGCATCAGCCGATTATAATTGCCGCGCGGCTCGGCGCCGAACAGGGTCACATCGAAGCGGCCATGCGCCTCTTCGAAGATATGTTCGAGCGCGCGACCCGAGGCCATGCCGGCGCCGATGACCACCAGCCTTTCGGTACGCGTAGCAGAGGGGAGGGTTTCGGAGGCGAGCATGTCCATCTATTCGCCCTCACGCCGCTTCCACGAAGCGGTGACGCTCGTAGAGGAATTTGAGCACCGCTTCGCGACACTTGAGGTATGTCCGGTCCCCGGCCAGATCGAGCCGCTTGCGGGGCCGTTCCAACGGTACGTCGAGCACCTCGCCGATCGTCGCTGCCGGACCATTGGTCATCATCACAATGCGGTCCGAGAGCAGCACGGCCTCGTCCACATCATGGGTGATCATGATCATTGTGTTGCCGAGCCGGGCGTGGATTTCCATCATCTGGTCCTGCAGATGCGCCCGGGTCAGCGCATCGAGCGCGCCGAAAGGCTCGTCGAGCAGCAGGATTTTCGGCTCCATCGCCAGCGCCCTGGCAATGCCGACGCGTTGTTTCATACCGCCCGAAATCTCGTTCGGACGCTTGTCCCTGGCATGGGCCATCTGCACCAGATTGAGATTGTCCATGATCCACTCATGGCGTTCGGCGGCCGATTTCGTGCGGCCAAAAACCTTGGCGACGGCCAGATTGACGTTCTCATAGACGGTCAGCCACGGCAGCAATGAATGGTTCTGGAACACCACGGCGCGGTCCGGGCCCGGCTTGTGGACCTCGGCATTCTCCAGAACGATGCCGCCCGTGCTCACCTCGGTCAGTCCGGCCACGAGGTTGAGCAGGGTGGACTTGCCGCATCCGGAATGCCCGATGATCGACACGAACTCGCCCTTGTCGATGTCGAGGTTGATGTCACGCAACACTTCGGTGCTGGCCGCGCCCCGGGTGAAACTTTTGCCGACGGCCGAGATTTGCAGATAGGTCATGGGTGATGTCCTTAGCTGGCGCTGACGCCGCGGGTGACGATGGTGCCGACCAGCGCCACGAGCCGGTCGAGGACGAAACCGACGACGCCGATATAGACGAGCGCCACAATGATGTCGGTGAGGCGGGAGCTGTTCCAGGCATCCCAGATGAAGAAGCCGATGCCGACACCGCCGGTCAGCATTTCGGCCGCGACGATAGCCAGCCAGGAGAGGCCGACGCCGATGCGCAGCCCGGAAAAGATGTAGGGCGCGGCGGCGGGCACCATGATCTTGGTGAAGAACTCGAACTGGTTGAGCTGCAGCACCCGGGCGACGTTGCGATAATCCTGCGGGATATTGCGCACGCCGACAGCGGTATTGATGATCACCGGCCAGATGGCGGTGATGAAGATCACGAAAATCGCCGAGGGACCGCTATCCATGAAGGCAGCCAGCGAAATCGGCAGCCAGGCCAGCGGCGGCACGGTGCGCAGGATCTGGAAGATCGGGTCGAGCCCCCGCATCATCCATATCGATTGGCCGATCACCGCCCCGATCCCGACGCCGACCACGGCGGCGAGCCCAAATCCGATGGCCACCCGCTGCAGCGAGGTCAGCACCCGCAGGCCCAGCCCGATATCCTGCGATCCATAGACGAAGAACGGATCGACGATGAGATCGTAGCTCTGGTTCCACACTTCGCTGGGCGGGGGCAGCGACGAGCCTGGCTGTGAGAAAATGACCTGCCAGACCACCAGCAGAATGGCGAGCACGATCAATGGAGGAATGACGTTGCGAGCCACATTGGCGCCGATGGCGGCATAGTCGATTTTGCGCGCAGCTGGCGCAATGGTGGTCACGGTGGCTGGTTTGCCTTTGAGGGGCAGGGCGGTGATATTGCTGTCGTCGGTGGCGGGCAGGGTCATGGGGCTCTCCCTTGCGGAAATCACGAAGGGACCGGCGCCGCAGCGCCGGTCATGGCGTCACGCCAGCGTCTTGATGTCGAGACTGTCGAGATAGGCTTTCGGATCGGCGGGATCGAAGACCTTGCCGTCGAAGAAGGTTTCGGTGCCACGGCTATCGCCCGATGGCAGCCCGGAGACCCCGAGTTCGCTGGCGGCCTCCAGCCACAGGTCGGAGCGGTTGGTCTGGTCCACCAGCGCCTTCACATCCGTATCGGCGGGGAAATAGCCCCAGCGGATATTTTCGGTCATGAACCAGGTGTCGAGGCTCTTCCAGGGATAGGACGCGGCGCCGCCTTCGCCCCAGAATTTCATGTAGAGATTGGTGCCAGTTTCGACCCGGCCATTGCCGTAATTGATGTCACCCTTGATGCGCCCGATAATGTCGGCCACGGGCACGTTATACCATTGGCGTCGACCGATGATCTCCGCCATCTCCTGCTTGTTCTCCATGGCCTCGCACCATTGCTGGGCTTCCATGACGGCCATCAGGATCGCCTTTGTCGCCTGCGGATTGGCGTCGACCCAGTCCGCGCGCATGCCCAGCACCTTTTCGGGGTGGTTGAACCAGAGCTCGCCCGTCGTGGCGGCGGTAAAGCCAATGCCCTGATTGACCAGCTGTTCGTTCCACGGCTCGCCCACGCAGAACGCGTCCATGGTGCCGACCTTCATATTGGCCACCATCTGCGGCGGCGGCACCACGATGACATTGACATCGACATTGGGCACGATGCCGCCGGCCGCCAGCCAGTAGCGCATCCACAGATCATGCGTGCCACCCGGGAAGGTCATGGCAACCGAGGGGTCGCCACCCGCCGCCCGCTTTGCGGCAAAGGCCTCCTTGAGCGGGCTGGAATCGAGGCCCACGCCGGTCTCGGCATATTCCTGCGCCACCGACAGGCCCTGGCAGTCCTCGTTGAGGTTGAGCAGTGTGTACATCGGCAGCTTCTGATTGTTCTGCATCACCGCGCCGGACGAGTAGAGATGCACCTTCGGCCGCAGGATATGGCCCCCATCGATGCCGCCATTGGCTGAACCGAGCGCCATGTTGTCGCGCGTCGCGCCCCAGCTGGCCTGCTTTTCGACGGCCATGTCGGGCAGGCCATGCTTGTCGAACAGGCCTTTTTCCTTGGCGATGATCAGCGGCGCGGAATCGGTGAGTGCGATATAGCCGAGCTTGGTGCCGGACACTTCAGGGCCCGTCCCCTGCGCGAAGGCACCGACAGGAAACAGCGTCTTCGCCGCCAGCAGGGTCGCAGCCGTGGCCGAAGCGCCTTTGAGGAAGGATCGGCGGGTAGTCGTCGTCAGGGTCATCGCATTCTCCAGTTGCACCGAGCGACAAAACAAAAAGGCTGCCAACGGGATACGAGCCGGTGTGAACCGGTCGAACCTGTTGGCAGCCTTGCCTTTGGACGCCCAACGCTGGACGTCGACAACGAAGAGCGTCTTGGGAGGAGCTCATTCGCCACTAGCCGTGCACGAAGCGTGCCAAATCCTGGCGGGGGCGAAAAATATATTGATTACAATGGTATAGGCTATCGGGCGGCGTATGTGATCTCTACGCCTTTAACGCAGCCACGGCTCACTCTGGCAGCATCATGCACAAAATATATGCGCATGTTGAATTTGGTGAATTCACGTGCAGGTCATCACGGCGATTGGCGCGTAATGTAGTCCTCGAGTGCGGCAGGATCAAAAATCTGGCCGTCGAAAAACAGGTTCGGCCCCAGTTGCAGGTCCCCGTTCAGCGCCGCGACGGGGTGCGCGGCGGCCTGGTCGCCATCCCGACGATAGTCCTCCGCCGGCACGGCAATCCCCAGCGGCAACAGCGCGGCCCGATAGAGATCTGGCCGGAAGGTGTCGGCGGCGATGGCGGCTTTCGCCGCGCTGAAATCCACTTCGCCCCAGCGCACCATCTGGCTGTAGTACCAGAGCGCATGGCTCTTCCATGGGAAGTTGGCCGCGCCCGCATGCGGGATGAAATAGTCGGGGATGGAAACAAGCTGCGCTCCACCATCGATCTGCCCGGTGAGGGCTCGGGCCACGATCTCTGTGGGCAGGTCGAGATAGGCCGGGCGCGCCATGATGTCGGCCGCCGCAAGGCGATTGCCCGGCGCCTGCGCCCAAAGCGCCGCCTTGTAGATGGCGCGGATGATAGCCGCGACGGTGTCTGGGTTCCGCTCGGCCCAGTCGGCGCGCATGCCGATCAGCTTGTCCGGGCTCCACTGCCAGATCGAGGCCTTGGTCGTGGCGATCCGGCCGCCATGCCGCGACACGCCGACACTGTTCCAGGGCTCGCCGACACAATAGCCGTCGAGCCCGCCGGCGCCGAGTGCCTCAGGTAGGAGAGGGGGTGGCAGTACCACGATCTCGACGTCCTGGTCTGGCTTTATGCCGCTCGCGGCCAGCCAGTAGCGCAGTTCGTAATTGTGCGACGACGTCTGGTGCACCACGCCAAAGCGCAGTTTGCGTGGCGAAGTGCCAATCACTTTGGCAAGTGCCGTGCCCGCCGGTCCGGCCTCGAGGTCGCCCGGGGCGCCCGCTGCGGCCATGTCCTGCCACAGCGAAGCGCTGACGGTGATGGCATTGTTGCCCAGCCCGGCCATGACCGGGGCGATCATCCTGCTGGCGAGCGGCGTCAGTCCCAGATTGGCCGCCAATGGCATCGGCGCCAGCATCAGTGCAATGTCGAAATGCCCGAGCGCCGCACGGTCGCGAATGTTCGCCCATGAGGTTTCGCGCGTCAGCGCCAGGTCGAACCCCTCCTCATCGGCAAACCCCATTTCGTGGGCCAGAACCAGAAGCAGGCTGTCGAGCAGGGGGAGGAAGCCGGCGGTGAGCAGCGGACGAGACATGGGCATTTCCTAGGGGCCGAGCAGGCTGGCGGCGGTGATCAGGCTCTGCGCGATATCGACAATGCGTCGGTTCTGGTTCATGGCGGTGGAGCGCAGCAGCGCATAGGCGTCCGGCTCGCTCAGGCCACGTGTTTTCATCAAGATGCCCTTCGCCTGGTCCACGATCTTGCGTTCTTCCAGCGCGCTGCGCGCTTCTTCCAGTTCCCGCGTCAGGCGCGAAAAGGCGTTGAACCTCGATATCGCCATGTCCATGATCGACTTGACGCGCTCCTTGCGCAGCCCGTCCACGACATAGGCCGACACCCCCGCCTCCACCGCTTTTTCGATCATCGCGCCGTCCGAGCGATCGACAAACATGGCGATCGGGCGTTGCACCGCGCGGCTCAATGAAAAGAAGTGTTCCAGCGTGTCGCGCTTGGGATTTTCCAGGTCTATGATGATCACGTCGGGTGCAGATTGCTGGATGGTCCGCGCGACTTCGTTGACGTCATGGATCACCGCCACCTTGTGGTGGCCCGCCTCGCGCAATCCATCCTCGATGATCGAAGCCCGGATGCGGTTTTCGTCGATGACCAGGATGGAAAGGGCGGCATACGTCATGGCTTACGGGTATGAGATGCACAATCATTATGCAAGCCATGAACCTGCGCAATTACTAGCCATTTTACGCCTGCGCCAGTTCTTTTCGCCACGCTGTCGCCCTGTAGGCGAAACAATTTGGCATCAGCGCACGTAGCTGCTCGCGTGTTTCCGGGGGCGTTGTCTTGCCGTCTTTACTTCAGCTGTTCAACCTCCTCGTCCCCAAGGATGCAGGCTCGCGCGAGCTTGCGCGCGGCATAGCCTATGGCAGCCATCCCCGCCAGCGGCTCGATATTTATGCGCCTCGCATGTCGGTCGGCCCGCGTCCCGTGGTGTTTTTCATCTATGGCGGCTCATGGAGCGACGGCGATCGAACCAATTACGATTTCGCCGGTCGGGCCATTGCCGCGCTCGGCTATGTCACCGTCATCGCCGACTACCGCCTCGTGCCCGACATCGAATATCCGGTGTTTCTCGAGGATGGCGTCGCGGCGCTCGACTGGGTCGCAACCAACATCGCCACCTATGGCGGCGACCCCGCGCGTCTGGCGCTCATGGGGCACTCGGCCGGCGCCTATAATGCCACCATGCTGGCGCTCCATCCGGCCTATGCAAGCCGGCTGGCGTCGCCCGCCGGCATTGCCTGCGTGGTCGGCCTATCCGGTCCCTACGATTTTTTTCCATTCGACGGGCCGATCTCCCGGCGCGTCTTCGGTGGCGTCAGCAACCCGGAAGATACCCAGCCCATAGCGCATGTGGCCCGCAAGGCGCCGCCAATGCTGTTGGGCACAGGTGACAAGGACAATCTGGTCCTGCCCCGCAACACCGTCGCGCTGGCCAATCGCCTGCGCGTCATGGGAAACGCTGTCGAGGAGCGCCATTACCCGCAATTGGGGCACCCGCAAACGCTTCTGGCCCTCAGCCGACCGGTACGACATCTCGCGCCGGTCCTCCCAGATGTCGCCGCTTTCCTTTCGCAATACCTCGACTGAACTGCCTCAGGCCAGCAGCGCCAGATCCGCCGGTACGTCGCGTTCGAAAACCAGTTTGCCGTCCACTACGGTCAGCCTCGCATGGTGGATGGCCGTGGCCCGCGCGGCAATATCGGGTGGACCAGCGGCCTGGCTCACTTCGTCCCAGAGACAATGAGTGAAATAATAGATCGCCGCATGGTCGCGATTGACCACCACATCGGCATGGCGAACGAACTTTTTGTCCATGGGATCGCTGCCGGGCTCGGTGCCGATCAACCCCTGTCGTGTCCAGTTGATGGTATCGTCGGAGCGATAGGCCGCCTGGCCGCGCCATTCGTCGGTGATCAGCCAGTAGTAGCCGCCCAGTTCAAACACGTTCGGCCCCTCATGCGGCGGCGCATCCGGCGAGCCGGGCAAGACCAGTCCCTCCAGCGTCCAGTCCATCAAGTCGGTGCTGGTGGCGCTCCAGGTGCTCGAGCCCTGGCCTTCGTCCTTGAACCACATGCGCCACAGCCCATCCGGGCTCTTGAACACGCAGGCGTCGATGCAATTGCCGCTCGAGAGCTTTAGCGGCCCCACCCGCGTCCAGTTTTCGAGATCGGGACTGGTGAAATGGGTGATGGTGCGCGGCACCTTCCAATGCGTCGGCGTGCCGGTGATATAGCTGAGGAACATGTGATACTGCCCCTCGGCCCAGATGATCTCCGGCGCCCAATGGGTGTTGAGTCCGTTATCGCCGGGCGCATCCAGCCCCTTCACTGTACCGCGATAGTGCCAGCTGGCGCCGCCATCGCTGGACACCGCAATCCCGATCGGCGAGCCATGGATCCAGCCGAAACCCGGCTCGTCCATCTGTGCCCGGCGATTGGTGTAGAACATCCAGTATTCACCGGTGCCTTCCTTGCGCACCACCACCGGGTCCGCCGCGCCATCCTGGATCGGATCGCGAAAAATCGGTGCACTCATCTCAGAACTCCAAAAACTTCTGTCCGATATTCTCGCATACGCCGCGCCGCCCTCGGACTTGATCCGAGGGCCATTCCTGGCCGGCACGGCCCGACGACAACACCCCTAAGCGCCTTCATACACCCGAACGCTGCGCCCATCCGGCCTGTCCACCAGCCGCCCCTCCCGGCCCACCGACTCCGCGGCCAGCCTCACCATTTCCGGATCGGTCTTGAGCTTGCCGTCGCCGGCATCGTCGGTCGAGAGCACGCTGGCCTTGAGCAGCCGCGAATAGGGGTGCTGAGGGTTGTCGAGCACGGTGCGCGCATCGCCCATTTCCACGATCCGACCGCGCTGCATGATGATCAGCCGGTTGGAAATGTAATAGGCCGTTGCGAGATCGTGGGTGATGTAGATCACCGACACCTTGAGATCGTCGCGCAGGCTCTTGAGCAGATTGACGATGCTCATGCGCAGGCTCGCATCCACCATCGATACCGGCTCGTCCGCGACCAGCAGCGGCGGATTGGGGATCAGAGCCCGCGCAATGGCGGCGCGCTGCAATTGCCCACCGCTCATCTCGTGCGGAAAGCGCCCCCGCACTTCCTTGAGGCTTAGCCCCACCTTCTGCAAAGCCTCGTCCATGGCGCGGTCGATCACCGCCTTGTCGGAGGTGTCGAGAAACCGCCGCGCCGTCGACTCCAGATAGCGCTCGATCTTTTTCAGCGGATTGAACGCCTCGAACGGATTCTGGAATACCGGTTGCACATTGGCCATGAATTTGAGCCGCTCGGCCCGTCCGGCCTTACGGTCCACCTTCTGTCCCCTGAACAGGATTTCCCCTTCCGTGGGGTCTTCCAGGCCCAGGATCATCCGGGCCAGCGTCGTCTTGCCGGAGCCGGATTCCCCGATGACGGTGAATATTTCCGGGTTCTCCATCGACAGCGAAAAGCTGGCATCCATCACCGCGTTGACGGTCTTGCGGCCGAACAGGCCGCCCATGCGGAAGCTCTTGGAGACGTCACGAATATCGAGCAGCGTGCTCATGCCATCACTCCTGCCGGTTTGGCCGCCCCGACCAGCGGCTTGACGTCCTGCCAGCGCCAGCAGGCGCTGCGCTGGTCCGGTGCCACCACTTCCATGGGCGGCGCCTCCTGCTTGCATTTATCCACCGCCAGCGGGCAGCGCGGGTGGAAGCGGCACCCACTCGGGGGATCGGCCAGATTGGGCGGACGCCCCTCAAGCGCCGGGCGCTGCTGGGTATCGCCGATGCGCGGCAGGCTGGCCACCAGATGGGCGGTATAGGGATGCTTGGGGGTGAAGAACATCTGCCGCGTCGGGCCTTCCTCCACCAGCCGCCCGGCATAGATGATGCCTACGCGGTCGGCGACATTGGCGTGCACGCTCATGTCATGGGTGACGAACACCACCGAGGAATTCATCTCCGCCTGAATGTCGCGGATCAGGCTCAGCACTTCCTTTTGCACCACCACGTCGAGCGCCGTGGTCGGTTCGTCGGCAATGATGAATTCGGGGTGGCACACCGTCGCCAGCCCGATGGTCACGCGCTGCCGCATGCCGCCGGACAGTTCGTGCGGATAGGCGTTGAGCACCTCGGCCGGCAGCTTCAGCCGTTCCAGATGGCCTAAGACCCGCGCTTCGAACGCCTTGCCCGACAGACCCAGCGGCCGTGCCGCAAAATCGTGGAAAGTCTTGCCGATTTTGCGCACCGGGTTCAGCACGCTCATCGACCCCTGCATGATATAGCTGAGGTTCTTCCAGCGCACCGCCTCGATCTGGGCCGGGCTGGCATGGGCGACGTCGATCGGGCCGCTCTTGAAATTGTACTTCACCGTGCCATCGACCACCCGCAGGGGCGGACGAATGGCGGCGGCCAGCACCTTGATGAAGCTGGTCTTGCCCGAGGAGCTTTCCCCGGCAATGCCATAGACCTCGCCCTTCTTGATGTTCATGGTGATGCCATCGACGGCCCGCACCTCTCGGCTCACGCCGAAATAGTTCATCTGGTAATAGGCCTTGAGGCCCTCGACCTTGAGCACGTCTTCCTTGCTGTCACGGCTCATGGCTCAGGCTCCCATGCGGCGCAGGCGGCTGCGCGGGTCGATATATTCGTTCATGGACATGGCGAGCAGGAACAGTCCGACAAAGGTGATGACGATGAGGATCACCGGGATGACGATCCACCACCAGGTGCCCACCACCATGGCCGAATGGCTGTTGGCCCAGTAGAGCACCGTGCCGATGGTGGGGGTGTTGATATTGGTGAAGCCGAGCACCGCCAGCGTCACTTCCAGTCCGATCGACCACAGCATATTGTTCATGAAGGTCGAGAACACGATGGGCATGACATAGGGCAGGTGCTCTTCCATCAGCACCTTGCGGGTGCTCATGCCGGCGAACACGGCGTGACGGGTGAATTCGCGATGCTTGAGGCCCACCGCGATGGAGCGGATGAGGCGCGCGTCGAATGGCCAGCCGAAACAGGCCAGGATCAGCGCCATGGTGGTGCTGTCCATATTGTTGCGCAGCACGAAATACAGCAGCACCAGAATCGGGAAGATCGGCACCGACACGAAAATGTCGGTGATGAACATCAGCACCCGGTCCACCCAGCCCCCGACATAGCCGGCGGTCAGGCCCACCGCGATCGAGATGATGCGGCTGAGAAAGGCCACGGTCAGGCCGAAGATCAGGCTGTTCTTGAACGCCTCGGACAGCTGCCAGAACAGGTCCTGCCCACGCGAATTGGTGCCGAACCAGAATTGGGCCGAAGGCGGCTGGTCGGGAATGGTGGTGTAGATCAGTGAAGGATCCACCGGCGCGAAATAGCTGGCGGCGGCGAAGATGACCACCAGACCCACCAGCACCAGGCCGATGGCGAATTCCACATTATAGCGAATGAGGTCGCGGAAGACGGCAAACATGGTCTCTTACTCCGCCCGCACGCGTGGATCGAGAAGGGGGTGCAGCAGGTCGACGATGAAGATGGCCGAGGCCACCGCCACGACGGAGATCGTCGCCACCGCCATCACCGTGGAATAATCGCCATAGTTCACCGCATCGACCAGGAGCGAACCCAGGCCCGGATAGTTGAACACCTGCTCGATGATGATGGTGCCCGAAAACACCTGGCCGATGACGATGGCCAGCGCCATCACCTGCGGCACCATCGCATTGCGCATCACATAGCCGCCCACAATGGTGCGGCGCTTGACCCCGGCCAGCTCGGCATAGGTCACATAGTCTTCGGTCACGATATTGGAGACCAGCGCCCGCATGCCGATGAACCAGCCGCCCAAGCCTACCAGAACCAGCGACAGCGCCGGCAGTAGTGAGTGCTGCAACACCGAGAAGATGAATTGCGGTGTAAGGCCCGGCCTTACCTCCATCGAAAAGCCGCCCGAGATCGGCAGTACCGGCCAGAGGAAGCCGAAGATGATGAGGATGATGAAGGCCACGATGTAGTAGGGGATCGGTTGCAAAGCCATGGCTATAACGCCAAAGGCTTTGAGGAAGCGGTTGTCCTGAAAGTAGCCCGCGAGGCCGCCCATGATGTTACCGACAACGAAGGTGATCATCGTCGCTGAAATCATCAGCCCCATGGTCCAGGGCAGACTACGCATAACCAGTTCCATGGCCGGCGTCGGAAATGCCATCAGCGACGCGCCGAGGTCACCACGCACTATGCGCGTCCAGTAGCTCAGATATTGCTGGAACACCGGCTGGTCGGTGCCGAACATCGCCTGCAGGGCCTCGCGCGTCGAGGCGATGGATTCCGGCGACAGGTTTGAGCGCGACGAAAGCCGCCCCAGCACCTGCTCCACCGGATCGATGGGCGACAGATAGGTGATGAAGAACATCCCCGACACGCCGAAGAAGATCACGGCAAACAATTGCAGCAGCCGTTTTCCGGCAAACAGGAGATAACTTCGCATTCGGACTCCTCAACGTCCTTGCGCCGCCATCCACCGCGCACCCCGCCAACAGGGCAGGGCAGGATTTTCACGCGTGGCGGGAAATCCGGGGTGTGGGGCATCTTGTCGGCCTCTGCCCCTTTGCTCCGCCGGAGCATCGGGATTGGGGCGGGCCCTCGAACACAGTTCGATGCGCCGATCCCGTCGCAGAAAGCTTTTTGTTCCGGCGCCGCACCCGGCTCCGCATGGGGGAGGGGGCAGGCCTTTGTTCTGGGGCTCGCTCATCTGGGGAAAAACGTCGGGGGCGCAGTTGCCCGCGCCCCCGCGGGAGCGGCCCGGACTTGGCCGGGCCACCAGGGAGGAGCTTAGCTCGCCGCCGGGGCGATCTGGGTGAAGATATACCGACCGTTCGACCAGTTGGTGACCGGGTTGGCATAGTTGTTCTCGGCGTTCGGCCAGCCGGTCCAGTACTTGTTCGACTGGATGGAGAACACGTTGTAGGCCATGATCGGGATATTCGGCATCTCTTCGAGATGCAGCTTGATGAAGTCGTGGCCCAGCTCGATGCCCTTGGGGTCGTTGAAGTCGACCTTGCGGATGGCTTCGATGATCTCGTCGAGGCGCGGATCCTTCCAGCGCATCCAGTTGCGATCCGGCTGCGACTTGCCGGGCTCGGCGACATAGGCCGAGTGGTAGCTGTCCATGAAGAAGCTGAGGTCGGGGTGACCGCCCCAGGTTTCCACGGCCCAGGCGATATTGACTTCATAGTCGCCGACGCGCTGGCGATCCCAGGTGGTGGCATCCACCATGGCGGAAGCGCCGATGCCGTTCTGGGCCCAGGTCTGGGCGATGATCACGCCGAGACGATTGACCACGCCTTCCTGCGGCACCATCACGGTGAAGTCGAATGGCGAGCCATCCGGCATCATCCACTTGTTGCCGTTCTTGGTGAAGCCGGCCGAGGTCAGCAGTTCTTCTGCGGCCTGGATATTCTGCTTCCACCAGCCATAGCCGAAGGCGTTGCGCACCGCCGTTTCGTCGGTCGGCACGGCGTCGCCGAATTGCGGGCGCACCATGTCGGCGATCTGCGTGCCGATATTGGGATCGTAGGGCTTCACCTTGCTGGTGCCCGTATCGATCTCGTAGTTAATCATGAACTCCTGCAGCGGCGCATGATAGTCGCGCGGATGCGTGCCGGTCGGGGGCACCGAAATGGCCGAGAGCGTCGCCGCGCCGCGATAGGACGCCATCGACATGGAGCGCGCATCCAGCATCAGCGCCAGGGCCCAGCGCACGCGCTTGTCCTGGAATTTCGGGTTCTGGTGGTTGAAGATCGCCATCACCAGCGTCGGATCGGGATGGGCATAGGGGAAGCCCGGGAACCAGCCCTGGATCTGCGGGTCCTGCTGCACCACCGAGAACGTGCCTTCCGGCGTCAGGTCGTGCACCATGTCGAGATTGCCGTTGCGGATCTCGATCAGGCGGTTATCCGTGGTGATGTTGTTGCGATAGATGATGTATTTCGGCTTTGGCTCGGCAATCATGCCCATGGCCGTGCGCTGCCAGTCCTCGCGCTTCTGCCACACATACCAGGTGCCGTTCGGGTCGAACGAATGCAGCGTGTAGGGACCGATGGAGACGGGCGGATTGGCCTCGTAGGTGAGAATGTCGACATTCTCATAGACATGCTTGGGCATGATCCAGGCGGCGGTCCAGCGCACGCAGAACAGGGCGTGGAAACGCGAATTCGGCGCCTTGAGCTTGAAGTGCACCGTATATTTGTCGGGGGCGGTGACTTCGGCGACCTGGTTGGAGAAGGCGCCGTTATAGGGCGTGCCGGGGGTTGAAGCCTGCTTTTCGACCGTGAACACCACGTCGTCGGCAGTGAACTCGACGCCATCGCTCCAGAAAATGCCCTGCTTGAGCTTCACGGTCATTTCCGAGAAGTCGGCATTATATTCCCAGAGGTCGTCGGCCAGCGAATTGTAGATGGCGTTCTCGCTCGCGCCTTCAACGCCGGCATCCGGATCGATGAACCACAGCGTGTCGGTGGTCAGGTTGTGGGTGCCGTTGGAAATGCCGTTGCCGGCGCCCACTGCCCACAGATTGAACCAGCCCGGATTGCGGATCACGCCTTCCGGATTGTGGACGATAACGGTTTCGTTGCGGGGGAATTGGGTGAGGTCGGGCGCCGAACCCTCCTGCGCCATGGCCAGGCCATTGCCCGCCACCATGATTGCGCCGACGGCCGTCGTGCCGATCAGAAAACTGCGTCTATCCATCGATGTCCTCCCAGTTGACGCGCTTGTTGCGCGTTTGCGGCGGGCTCAGGGCCTGCACCATAAGTCATACTTAACCTCCCCATTCAGGTTGTCAATGGAGGTTGTGATATAAATCCAAATCTATGATATAAAATACAAAAGGGCGCATCCCGAGGGATACGCCCTTTGTTTTCAAGCCTTTGGTCGAGGCGCGCGGAGATATGTCATTTCCCCCTCGCGCCTCTGTGACCGCGCCCTCATGGCTGTCCAGCCCGCAAGAGGCGGACAGCCATTTCACTCTGCCTGAGCCGGGCCTCAGATCTTCACGCGCACCATCTGGTAGGAATAGGGCGGCAGGGCGACGCTGAGCTTGCCATCGGCAATGCGGGCGCCTTCGCCCTTCTTCGGCGCGACTTCATCCTGCTTCTTGGCGGTGTTCACGGCCTTGAGGTTCGGATGCGTCATCACCTGGTGATCGATCACAGTGCCGCCGGCAAAGCCCTGGAGGCTCACTTCGGTCTCGATGCTCTCGCTGGTGTGGCGGTTAACCAGGAAGAAGGTCAAAACACCCTCGTCCTCGTTATGCACGCCCGAGATGTCGACGAAGGGGGTGTCGGCGGCATGGGTGGTTTCATAGCCGGGCGACGACGTCACCAGCTGCAGTGCCGTACCGCGGCCATAGACCGAAGCGAAATAGTACGGGTAGTAGATGGTCTGCGCCCAGGCCGGGCCGCCCTTTTCGGTCATGATCGGCGCGATCACGTTCACCAGCTGCGCGATACAGGCGATCTTCACCACATCCGAACGGCGGATGAAGGTATTGAGGATCAACCCCACCATCAGCACGTCTTCGAAATTGTAGATGTCCTCGAGCAGGCCCGGCGCATGCGGCCAGCCATCATTGCCATCGAGGATTTTGCGGTCCTGCTGGTTGGAGTGGTACCAGACGTTCCACTCGTCGAAGGAAATATAGATATCCTTCTTGCTCTTCTTCTTGGCTTTCACCTGCTTGATGGTAGCCGCGACCGTGTCGATATAGCGCTCCAGCTTGTGGCTGAGGCCCAGATAGTTCGGCGTATTGTCGTCGCGATTGGCGAAGTACATGTGCAGGCTGATATGATCGACGTGATCATAGGTGTGCTCGAGCACGATGCGTTCCCAATCCGGGAAGCTGGGCATGTCCATATGCGAGGAGCCGCAGACGATCAGCTCGAGGCTCTTGTCGAACATGCGCATGGCACGGGCGGTGTTGGCGGCCAGCTTGCCATATTCGTCGGCATCCTTGTGGCCAACCTGCCAGGGGCCGTCCATCTCGTTGCCGAGGCACCACATCTTGACGTTCCACGGCTCCTTGCGGCCGTTCTTGATGCGCAGGTCGCTCCAATAAGAGCCGCCCGGATGGTTCACATATTCGAGGAAATTGCGCGCATCGTCGACGCCGCGCGAACCGAGATTGACCGCCAGCATCATTTCGGTGCCCACGGTTGCGCACCAGTCGGCGAATTCATGCACGCCCACGGCGTTGCTTTCCGAGGTATGCCAGGCCAGGTCCAGGCGGGTCGGGCGCTCCTCACGCGGGCCGATGCCGTCTTCCCAGTTATAGGCCGACACGAAATTGCCGCCCGGATAGCGCACCACCGGCACGTTGAGCTTTTTCACCAGCTCGGCCACGTCGCCGCGCATGCCGTCCTTGTCGGCGCTCGGATGGTCCGGCTCGTAAATACCTTCGTAAACGGCACGGCCGAGATGCTCGAGAAAAGCCCCATAGACACGGTCGTCGATTTTCGAGATCGTATAGTCCTTGTTCGCGATAACGGACGCTTTCACCGTGTCCTCCACTAATTCCGTTTTTCTGATTTATATCAGCTAAGCGGTTTTAGCGGCGCCCCGTTGCGCTTGCAAGCGTCATTTGTATGATTTTTATGTGGCATTTTTGGTGCCCACCAGAGCAGGGACGTGCAGCCGAGACTCCGGCAATGCCGGCCGGTCTCAGCCCGCGACATGCAGCCTCAGCAGGATATCCTGGTCATAGTTGCCGAAGCCGCGGCCGAAAATATTGATGCCGCCCGGATGCTTGGCATCCTCCTTGACCGCAATGCGCAGCCGGATCGAGTGGTGATTGGCCAGGTCCAGATCGGCCAGCGAAACCGGCGAAATCTTCATGCCGTCGATAAAGGTGCCGTTTTCCGTCACCCGCCAGCTCTTGAGCTTGCCATATTGGCTGCCCTTGAGCTTCCACCAGTCCGGGGTATAGACGCCGCGCTTGTCGCCGAAATCCCCGGTCGACAGCCAGGTGCCGATCTCGGTGCCGTTGACGGAAAGCGTAATGTCGCTGGGCCAATCGGCCGAAGTCCCCGGCACTTCCGAGCTCAGTTCCAGCGAAAATTCCATGCTTTCAATGGTGTTCTGTGCCAGCTTGGCATTGTTGGGAAATTGGTATTCCACATAGCCGCGCGTGAACCAGATCAGGCCTGTTTTCATCCGTTCCGGATCGAGAAAGGTGTCAGGCACATCCAGCAGGCCGATAATCCCTTCGGTCGAGCAAAGCCCGCACGGCGCCGAGACGTCGCAGCTGGTATAGAGCCCCAGCGGCATCGCCACTTCAATCGTGTTGGAGCGCAGCTGGCCGATATCTTCCTTGAACATCACCAGCACCTCGTCAAAGGTGGAGTGGCAGATCTTCTGGTTGCCCTTGCGCGCCTTCTGCGTTTCGGTGCGGATCAGCCCGGCATTTTCCAGAATCTGCAGGTTGGTCGACACCGTAGATTGCGGCAGGCTCAGGCGCTCGGCAATGTCATTGCCATTGAGCGGCCCCTCAATATGCAGCAATTTCAATATTTTGACACGAATAGCGGACGCCAGGCCCTTGAGAACGTCTAGGTCCTCTTCGGGATCCACGACAAGGAAATTGCGGCTCATGCTGCGACTAACGACACCCAATGAAGATCAGTATTGTGTATCAGTAAATATGAAACAGTCAAACAAACTGTCATATTGATGACGTAATCGGGCTAATTTCCTTGGCCTTCGCGGCTATCACGATTACCGATTTGAATGCGTGCCCATGGTCTCCTGCAGCAATGGCATCAATGCCAACGCCCCTGAACAGGGTATGCGCTGCCCGAAATCCCGCGCTAATTTGCCCCTATCCTTGGGAGGTTCCGCCGCCATGTCTTTTGCCCGCCTTTGCGTCATCGCCAGCCTGGCGCTCCTGGCCACGCCCGCCGTCGCCGGCACGGTGACGCTGGTCTCGGACAGCTATTCGCTGAGCCACCCCGTCCCGCATCTGCATTTCGAGGGGCCGGTCGTGGAAGGCGATGTCGATCAGCTGAAAACGCTCTTCGACGCCAATATCGCCTGCGGTTTCGAGCAATTGCCGGTTGAAGGCGGCAATTGCGCCGTCATCACTCTCGAAAGCCCCGGCGGCAATTATGTCGAGGGCCTGACCATGGCTCAGTTCCTGCGCGACAACCGCATCGCCTCCGTGGTTGAGGCGGGTGCCGAGTGCTATTCCGCCTGCGCCTTCGCCTTTCTCGGCGGCACCGGCTATTCCACCCAGGACGGCATCGGCGTCTATATCGATCGCATGGTCGCCCCCGGCGCCATTCTCGGCTTCCACGCGCCCTATTTCGCCCCGGATGCGCTCGATGGCCTCGTTGCGCAGTTCGGTCTCGACGAGGTGCTCGGCGCCACCCGCGGCGATATCGCCATCATGGTGCGCGAACTGGTGAACTGGAATGTCGATGCCAATGTGCTCGGCTACATCGTCTCCATGGGCCCTGATGAGACCTATGACATCACCACCGGCGAGGACTATTTCCTCACACGCAGTGCCCTACCGCCCGAACTGGCCATCGACGATCAGAAGACCAGCCTGGGCGATGCTGTCTACAATGCCTGCATCTATCTGCTGTCCGAGCATGAGAGCACATTTCCCAGCACTCTGATTGATCGCATCACCGAAGCCGCCATGACCGAGATTGGCAAGGACTCCACCGGCGCCGCCATCACCGGTTATCGTCTCGGCCCCGATAATCCGCTCGGGCTCACCTTCTGCGGCTTCCCGTCCGCGCAACTTGAAGGCAATGGCGACGCCGATATCGCCCTCTATACCGGCGCCGGCATAGAGGGCGACATTCGCCCCATGCTCACGCTTTTCTTCCGCCCCAATGGCTGGTCCAGCCTCGGCGGCACCGGCAATGTCGCCCGCTCCATCTTCCAGAAGGGCGCCATGACCACGATGTTCCTGAGCCCGGTCGGCGAAGTGACGCGGGACCTGTTCTTCTAGAACCGCAAATGTACAGGCGCACCGCGCCTTCCCCACCCACGATCGTAACCCTCGGGCTTGCCCCGAGGGCTTTTCGCTTGCCGGTGCCTCCGAAAGTTCAGGCCCCTCGGGTCAAGCCCGAGGGTGACGTGTGGTGGTTGTGTCGTCGCCCCCCGCTCTCCCACTCCGCGGAAAATCCCCACGCGCCCCCGCGACACCTCTTCGACTAAAGCATAACTTTCTCCCGCGCCCTCGACCTGTTTTCTAGGGCGCCCGCCTGGGGAGGCGGTAACCCCTAAGGGAGAGATCGATGTCCGAAGACAAGGCCCAGAGCCTCCGCGAAGCCGCGCTGCATTTCCACGAATATCCGCGCCCGGGTAAGCTGGAGATCACCCCCATCAAGCCTCTGGCCAATACGCGCGACCTCTCGCTCGCCTATTCCCCCGGCGTCGCCACCCCCTGCGAAGAAATCGCCGCCAATCCCGCTGACGCCTATCGCTATACCTCCAAGGGCAATCTCGTCGCCGTCATCTCCAACGGCACGGCTGTGCTCGGCCTGGGCAATATCGGCGCCCTGGCCAGTAAGCCGGTGATGGAAGGCAAGGCGGTCCTGTTCAAGAAATTCGCAGGCATCGATTCCATCGATATCGAGGTCAACGAGCAGGACCCCAAGAAATTCATCGAGATCGTCGCCCCGCTGGAGCCGACCTTCGGCGGCGTCAATCTTGAGGACATCAAGGCCCCCGAATGTTTCGAGATCGAGGAAGCGCTGCGCGAGCGCATGAATATCCCGGTCTTCCACGATGACCAGCACGGCACCGCCATCATCGTTGCCGCCGCCGTCATCAATGCCATGCGTCTCGTCGGCAAGGACATTTCCAAGGTCAAGATCTGCACGTCGGGGGCAGGGGCCGCCGCCATTGCCTGCATGAACATGCTGATCGCTGTGGGCGCCAAGCGCGAAAATATCTGGATCGCCGACTCCAAGGGCCTCGTCACCAAAAAGCGCGACAATTCCGTCGATCGCTGGCGCGGCGCCTTTGCCCAGGACACCGACAAGACCGAGCTGGCGGAGGTCATGGACGGCGCCGATATCTATGTCGGCCTCTCCAAGGCCGGGGCGCTGAAGCCCGAAATGATGAAGAACATGGCCCCCAATCCGCTGATCCTGGGCCTCTCCAATCCCACACCGGAAATCATGCCGGAACTGGCCAAGGAAGCCCGTCCCGATGCACTGGTCTGCACTGGTCGCTCGGACTATCCCAATCAGGTCAATAACGTCCTCTGCTTCCCCTTTCTCTTCCGCGGCGCGCTCGATTGCGGCGCCACCATCATCAACGAGGAGATGAAGGCCGCCGCGGCCCACGCCATCGCCAAGCTGGCGCATGAGCCGGGCCTCGAAGCCACCGCCCATGGTGTGCCGGCGATTTTCGGACCCGACTATCTCATTCCCAATCCTTTCGATCAGCGCCTGATCCTGCGCATCGCCCCGGCCGTCGCTAAGGCGGCGATGGATTCTGGCGTCGCCACCCGCCCCATCGCTGATTTCGACGCCTATCGGGATCAGCTCCGCCGCTTCGTCTTCCGCTCCGGCATGGTGATGAAGCCGATGATCGAGCGCGCCCAGGCCGCCAATAAACGCATCGCCTTTGCCGAAGGCGAGGACGAGCGCGTGCTGCGCGCCGCTCAGGTCATTCTCGAAGACGGCATTGGCAAGCCGATCCTCATCGGCCGCCCCTCTGTGATTGAATCAAGATTGGAGCGTTTCGGGCTAACCATCCGTCCGGGCAGCGATTTCGAGATCATCAACCCCGAAGACGACCCGCGCTATCGCGACTATGTCGCCGATTTCCACGCACTGGTCGGCCGCAAGGGCGTTACCCCCGACACCGCCCGCACCATCGTGCGCACCAACACCACCGTCATCGGTGCCTTGGCCGTGCGTCGCGGCGAAGCCGATGCACTGATTTGCGGTTTGCAGGGCCGCTTCATCAAGCATGCCCGCGATATCCACTCGATCATCGGGCTGTCCGAGGAGTCCAACCAGCTCTCGGCCCTCTCCATGCTGCTGCTCAATCGCGGTGTCTTCTTCCTTGCCGACACCTATGTGAATATCGACCCCACCGCCGATGAACTGGTGGCCATCACCTTGCAGGCCCGCGACCACCTCAAGCGCTTCAACATCGAGGCGCGCGCCGCGCTGCTCAGCTATTCCAATTTCGGCTCCCGCGACGGCGACACCTCGATCAAGATGCGCGAGGTCTACGACAAGCTCAAAGCCGTCGCCCCCGACCTTGTCGTCGAAGGCGAAATGCAGGGCGATCTGGCCGTCAATGCCGAACTGCGCTCCCGCTACATTCCGGACTCGGTGCTGTCAGGCGAAGCCAATCTCCTGGTCTTCCCCAATCTTGAAGCCGCCAACCTCTCAATGACCCTGCTCAAGGAGCTCAATAACGGCCTCCATATCGGCCCCATCCTCATGGGCACCAAGCAACCCGCGCACATCGTCGCGCCCACCGTCACCAGCCGCGGCCTCGTTAACATGGCCGCCATCGCCGCCACCGAAGCCGCAGGCCGACTTTAAGCCACTGTGAGAGTGTGGGCGTACCGACCTCTTGGTATCTACTGGCCGTCACCCTCGGGCTTGACCCGAGGGCGTTTCGGTTTGGGGCAGGCATAACGCCTTGGCCAACGCACCTTCCGCCTTTCCACGGCCACGGTTTGCGCTATCACTAGTCACACCCGCTTTGGGAGAGGCGGGCCGGAGGAAGCACATCCATGACATTTCGCGCCCTGGTCACCACAGCCCCAGTCGACGGCAAGAGCCAATCCAGCATCGAGACCCTCGATGACGCCCGGCTGCCCGACGGCGATGTGACCGTCGATGTCGACTGGGCTGGTCTCAACTACAAGGACGGCCTTTGCCTCACCGGCCAGGGCGGTCTCGTCCGCAGCTATCCCCACGTCGCCGGCATCGACTTTGCCGGCACCGTTCGCTCAAGCGACGATTCCCGTTACACGAGCGGCGACAAGGTCGTTCTGACCGGTTGGCGCGTCGGCGAAACCCATTGGGGCGGCTATGCCGAGCGGGCGCGCGTCAAGGCCGACTGGCTGGTGCCACTGCCGTCTGGCCTTTCCACCCGCGACGCCATGGTCATCGGCACGGCCGGGCTCACGGCCATGCTGGCCATCAACCGCCTTGAGGCCCTGGGTATCACCCCCGCGTCCGGCGAGTTGCTGGTCACCGGCGCCGCCGGCGGCGTCGGTTCCATCGCCATCGCGCTGGCCCGGCGCCTCGGCTATTCCCTCACCGCCCTGTCCGGCCGCCCCCAGCACGCCGCTATGCTGCAGGCGCTGGGCGCTAGCACCGTGCTCGATCGTGCCGAGTTCCTGGCCCAGCCGGACAAGCCGCTCGAAACCGCCCGCTACGCCGCTGCCATCGACTGCGTCGGTGGCGATATCCTGGGCAAGCTCCTGCGCCAGATCGCCTATGGCGGGGCTGTCGCCAGCCTGGGCAATGCTGCCGGCATCGCCCTCAACACCAATGTCCTGCCTTTCCTGCTGCGCGGTGTCACTCTGGCCGGCATCGACAGCGTCATGCAGCCCTATGACGCCCGCATCGCCGCCTGGTCCCGCCTCGCCGGCCTCTTCGATTTCGCCGCCTATGACGCCAATGTCGAAGACGTCGGCCTCGCCGCCCTGCCGGAGAAAGCCGCGCAGATCCTCAAGGGCGAGGTCCGGGGCAGGGTGCTGGTCAACCCGAAGGCGTGAACGCGCCGGCTAGGCGTCGTGTCTAGCCCAGCGTCACATGCGGATAGCGCCCGACATTGGCGAGCAGGTCCGGTTCGATCACCTCAGTCCAGCGCATGCCGGCAATGGCGTGCTGATAGCTGCCGCTGACCTGGTTGGCTGACAGCATCGCTGCACCGGCATCCTCAACCACGCTCACGCCAATGCCGATCGTGCAATCGCTGACGACATTGGACGACACCACCACATTGCGCAAAAACGGCCCCCAGCCGGCCGCAATCCCAGCGCCGGGCACATTGGCCACCACATTGCCAGTGACCGTGGTTTCGGCCTCGATGAAAATGCCGATCGGAATGGTATCGGGGTTCACCGCCGATTTCGGGGTGATATTGCGCACGATATTGCCAGTGCACACCGCGATCTGTCCGCCCGAATCCAGATTGGTGATCGAAATCCCGGTCGCCGCGCCGTCCACCACATTATTGGCCACCACCGAGCCGGAAAACGCGAATTCGGAGAAGATGGCGACCTCGCCGCAGTCGCGACAGACATTGCCGCTGATCTGGGTATTCTTGGTGGTGTTGAGCCGCACTGCCGTGAAGGCGCAGTCAGAAATGTGGTTGTCGGCGACGATCACCTCGTCAGCGCGAAACACATTGATGCCATTGCCGTTCTGGCCATTGCCGCCGCCGCGCCAGTCGATTTCCGAGATTCGGTTATTGACGATGATCGACCCATCCGGCCCCTCGACCGAGCGCCAGACCCGTACCCCGGCATTGCCGCATTTGGCAATGCGATTGCCCGTAATCACCAGCCCACGACTATCCATGGCATGAATGGCCGCATCGCCATGCCCCAAAAAGTCGCAATCGCGGACCGTCACCGCCGCCGAGTGGATGCCCAGCGCCACGCCGGGACTTTCGCGAAAACTGCACCGCTCCAGCACGACGCCCTGCGCTGCTTCGATCCCCAGCAGCGCCTCGCTGCCGCTGTCGCCGACAAAGCCGATATCGCGCAGCACCACGTTCGACTGCCCCGAAATCGTGCCCACGGCGCTGCCGGCCGCGATCAGCCAGGTCGCGCCCGGCACGCCCTCGATAACAACATTGCCCGGGATCGAGAGCCCATAGACCACGAACCGCCCCGGCGGCAGGCTGATGCGCCCGCTGGCATTGGCCAGCAGTGCCGATTGCAGCGCCTGGGTCTGGTTGCCATCCGGAGTGAGCGGTACGACCTCCGCCCGCGCCAGGCTTGGCGCAAAGGCTGCAAGGCCGGCAAGACCAGCGACCACATGACGACGATTGGGCATGACATTCTGCATGCTCCGATCATGCCAGCTTTCGCCGGCCTTGCGGGCGGAACCGCTGGGTTTGGTGAATGAATGTGCCATTTGCTCAATGCCGTGCCACCGCGCATATGCGTTCCAGCTTGGCGGTGTCGGGCCGGGTGGCTATAACGGGCTCAGTTTCTAAGCATATGGCAGGTTCGGCATGCTCGTTGACGGCAAGATCTATCTCGGGGCGAGCGACCGGCCGGAATATCTCAATCTCAAATACGGCAATCGCCACGGCTTGATCACCGGCGCCACCGGCACCGGCAAGACCGTGAGCCTGCAGGTCCTGGCCGAAGGCTTTTCCGCCGCCGGCGTCCCCGTCTTTGCCGCCGATATCAAGGGCGACCTTTCCGGCATCGCCAAGATGGGCCAGGCGCAAGGCTGGCAGACCAAGCGCGCCGAGGATATCGGCTTCACCGACTACCACGACGACGTCTTTCCGGTGATCTTCTGGGACCTGTTCGGCAAGCAGGGGCATCCGGTGCGCGCCACCATTTCCGAGATGGGCCCGGTACTGCTCGCCCGCATTCTCAACCTCAACGACACCCAGGAAGGCGTGCTCAACATCACCTTCCGCGTTGCCGACGAGGAAGGGCTGCTGCTGCTCGACCTCAAGGATCTGCGCGCGCTTTTGGGCAATGTGCAGGAGCGCGCCAAGGAAATCTCCGGCCGCTACGGCAATGTCACCACCGCCTCCATCGGCGCCATTCAGCGCGCTTTGCTGGTGCTCGAACAGCAGGGCGCCGACCATTTCTTCGGCGAGCGGGCGCTCGCGATTGCCGATCTCATGCGCGTCGATGCCGATGGCCGCGGTTTCGTCTCCATCCTTGCCGCCGACCAGTTGATGCAGTCGCCGCGCCTCTACGCCACTTTCCTGCTCTGGCTGCTCTCCGAGCTCTTTGAAGAGCTTCCCGAAGTCGGCGATGTCGACAAGCCCAAGCTGGTCTTCTTCTTCGACGAAGCGCATCTCCTCTTTGACGATGCCCCCAAGGCGCTGATCGACAAGGTCGAGCAGGTGGTCAAGCTGATCCGCTCCAAGGGCGTCGGCGTCTACTTCGTCACCCAGAACCCCGTCGACATTCCCGAAAGCGTGCTGGCCCAGCTGGCCAACCGCGTGCAGCATGCTTTGCGCGCCTACACTCCGCGCGAGCAGAAGGCGGTCAAGGTCGCCGCCGACACCTTCCGTCCCAACCCCGCCTTCTCTACCGCCGAGGCCATCACCCAATTGGGAATCGGCGAAGCACTGGTTTCGGTGCTCGAGGACAAGGGCGTGCCCTCCATGGTGGGCCGCACCCTCATTCGTCCGCCATCAGCCCAGGTCGGCCCCATCACCCCGGCGGAGCGCGATTTCATCATCGCCAATTCCCCGGTGGGCGGGCTCTATGACACCGTCATCGATCGGGAATCTGCCTATGAGGTGCTGCAGAAGCGGGCCCGCGAAAAGCAGCTTGCCGACGAACGCGCCAAATACGATGCCGAGCGTCAGGCCGACGCTGACCGCTATGCCAAGGAACGTGAACGGCTGGAAAAGGCGGCCGCACCCCGCCGCACCTCAACCCGCCAGACGCCGACCGAAGCGGCCGTCAATTCCTTCGCCCGCACCGTCGCCAATCGGCTGGGCAATGCCCTGGTGCGCGGCATTCTCGGCGGCCTCAAGGGAAAACGCTGACCCATGTCCGGTCTCCAGCAAACCACACCCGTCATCGGCATCTTCGCTTCCGACAAAGGCCCCGGCGATCCCGAACGCGCCAGCCTGATGGGCGAGGCCGGGCGCCTCTTCGCTCGCCGCGGCGTGCGCCTGGTCTGCCTGGCTGAAAACGACGCCCTGCCTGTGCCATTGATCACCGCCGCCCGCGCCGCTGGTGGCACTGTCGATGTGCTGGCCGATGCCAGCATCGTGCTGCCGCCGGCTCTGGCCAATGTGCCTGTCTCTGTGGTGCCTGAGCGCGCCGCGCGTCATGCTCAGCTGGCGGCGATGTCGACAATTCTGGTGGTCCTGCCGGGCTCACTGGCCTCGGCCACCGCGCTGTTCGAGACCTGGTCGTCCACGCCCTCGCGGCCCATCGTCTTCCTCAATCGCCACCGCGCCTTCGAAGTGCTGCGCGGCTTTGCCGGCGACGTGCTGTCCCATGCGGTGCCCGGCTATGACCGGAACCTGCAATTCGCCGACACTGTCGAAGACCTCTGGAACAAGGTCAATTGGCTGCTGCAACAGCAGACCGCCTAAAGCCGCTCAGACCCGCGGCTCGAAACCCGGCCCACTGCCGTTGGGAAACAGCGGCACCACATTGTCGGTGAAGCGGCGGTTCGGGTTGGGCTGCGGCTGGGGCATTGGCACCCGCTCCCGCCGCTCCGGGCCCAGATAGCCGGAGGCAAAGGCACCGACAATGCTGCGCGTATGCAGGCGCGTCTGCACCCGCTGCAAGAGGTGGCGCGGCGACATCGGTTTGAGCACAACCTCGTCGATCCCGGCGCTGATCGCCTGGTGGCGCATGGGCGGGGTGATGGCGCGGGTCAGCGCAATGACAGGCAGGTCGCGCGACACCAGCGAAGGGTTGAGCCGAACGGCCTCTACCATCTCATAGGCCGGGCGCCCGTCACGGTCGAAATCGACCACCAGCAGGTCCAGCGGCGCGATGCGCATATAGGCAAACAATTCGGATTCGCTATCGAAAGGCCGCACCCGCAGGCGCGAGTCGCCGGCCAGAACCATGGTCAACACGGCGGAAAGCGCCGGATTGGCGGCCATAATGGCAATGGTCTTGGCCGATACAGTCAAAGCGAGCCCTCGATTGGTAAAGGTTTCGTTAACATGACTATCCCGGCGAATGAAGCGCCCAGTGCGCCTCAGCCGACAAGATCGGCAAAAAAGTAAACGCGGCGGCAGACGAGGGCGGGGGCCGGAGCAGGCACCTGCGTTGACAGCGCCATGCATGTGAACTACAGTTCACATATGATCGAAGTTCTTCGCACCGAGGCGTTCTCCGATTGGATCAGGTCCCTTAAGGACTTGAATGCGCGCTCGCGCATCGAGGTGAGGATCACTCGCGTCGAGATGGGCAATCTGGGCGACGCCAAGTTCTTCGATGGCATTGGCGAACTGCGTGTCGACTATGGACCCGGCTATCGCGTCTACTTCGTCCGGCGCGGTGACAAAATCATGCTGCTCCTGTGTGGCGGCGATAAGTCGTCCCAGGCCTGGGATATCAAGACGGCCAAGGCCATGGCCGAGGAGTTGAAGTGATGGCGCTCGAAATCAGCAAGTGGGACGTAACCGAATATCTCGACAGCGAAGAAGCTATTGTCGCCTATATCGAAGCTGCGTTCGAGGATGGCGATCCTGAGCTCATCAAGCGTGCTTTGGGTGACGTCGCCCGCGCTCGGGGCATGACCAGCATTGCCCGCGACGCCGGTGTCACCCGCGAAGCGCTCTACAAGGCATTGAGCGAAAAAGGCGACCCCAAGCTTTCGACCCTTCTCGGGGTGATGAAGGCGCTGGGCGTGCGTCTGGCCGCGCAGCCCGCCGTGCCGGCCGAATAGGGCGCATCGGCGGCCACATCTTTCCCGATTGCGGGAATCGGTGCCATCATCGGCGGCAATGCTGAGCGTGAACGTCCGGCTAAATCGGCCCGGCGGCGCTCAGCTACGGTGCGATATAGCCATGTTGAGGCCTATTTACCTGATCGCCGGCTTGATCTTGGTGGCGCTTGGCATAGTCGGCGCCTTCGTGCCGCTGATGCCGACCACTATTTTCCTGATCCTGGCGGCCTGGTGTTTTGCGCGCTCCTCGACCCGGCTCGAAAACTGGCTGCTGGATCATCCACGCTTCGGCCAGACCCTGCGCGACTGGCAAGATACCGGGGCCATTTCGCGGCGCGCCAAGGCACTGGCCTGCAGCGGCATCGCCCTGGGCTTCGCGCTGTTCTGGATCGGCGCCCGGCCAGGGCTCTGGCTCTGGCTGCTTGTTGCCGCCATCCTCGCCGCCTGCGCCGCCTTCATCCTCACCCGCCCCGATCCAGCGCGCTGAAAATACCGAGAACGGCTAAATCGCCTTCTCAGTCTCCGCATCGAATACGTGGACATGCTCGGGCGCGATGGCGAGGCCGATATTCGACCCGGCATGGACCGCGCTGCGCCCCGTAATCACCACGGTCAGCTCCGGCGTGCCGCCAGTGGTGACATAGGTCAGCGATCCGGTCGATTCCACCACCGTGACCGGCAGCACCAGATGCGCTTCCGCGATATCCACCACTTGCAGATGTTCGGGACGCAGCCCGACGACCACCTTGCGGCCGGGATCGCGGCGCCCGCTGAGGGCGAGCCTCTTGGCGCCCGGCAGGTCCAGCGTCACGCTGGCGCCATCGGCATCCACGCTGCCCGGCACGAAGTTCATCGCAGGCGAACCGATGAACCCGGCCACGAACCGGCTGGCGGGCGTATCGTAGAGCGACAGCGGGCTGCCCTGCTGTTCGATGACGCCGTCGCGCATCACCACCACATGGTCGGCCATGGTCATGGCCTCGATCTGGTCATGCGTGACATAGACCGAGGTGGCGCCCAGCCGGTCGTGCAGGGCGCGGATTTCCTTGCGCATATGCACCCGCAAAGCCGCGTCGAGATTGGACAGCGGTTCATCGAACAGGAACGCCTTGGGGCTGCGGATGATCGCCCGACCCATGGCTACGCGCTGCCGCTGCCCGCCAGAGAGTTCGCGTGGATAGCGGTGCATGAGGTTTTGCAGCCCGATCGTCTTGGCCACCTCGTCGGCGGCACGCTTGGCCTCGTCGCGCGGCACGTGCTTGAGACGCAGCGAATAGGTGAGGTTCTGCTCCACCGTCATATGCGGATAAAGCGCATAGGACTGGAACACCATGGCCACGTCACGCTTGCGCGGCGGCACTCCGTTCATCACTTCGCCGGCAATCTTCATCGTGCCGCCCGAGATGGTTTCGAGCCCTGCCAGCGAGCGCAACAGCGTGGATTTCCCGCACCCCGAAGGCCCCACCAGCGCTACGAACTGGCCCTTGGGAATGGTGAGATTGATGTCCTTGAGCGCGTGGAAGGCGCCATAATGCTTGTCGATGCCGACGAGTTCGATCTGGGGCTGTGCGCTCATTTGAGAGCTCCCGAAGTGAGGCCGGAAACGATGCGGCGTTGCAGGATGACGAAGGCGGCGAGGATTGGGGTCACATAGATGGCCGAATAGGCCATGATGGAGTTCCAGTCGGTCGAATTGGGGCCAAGGAAACTGGCGAGACCCACGCTGGCGGGCTGCAGGGCAGGGTCCTGGATGATCGACTTGGAATAGATATATTCCCCGAAGGCGCTCATGAAGGTGAGGATGCCGCAGACCAGGATGCCGTTGCGTGCCAGGGGCAGCACGATGGAGAAAAACGCCCCCACGCGCGAATTGCCATCGACCAGCGCCGCCTCCTCGAGTTCGCGCGGCACGCTCATAAAGGTCGCGCGCACCAGCACCACGAAGAACGGCATGGCTTTGGCCGCCGCCGCCAGGATCACGGCCTCACGCGGAAAGTTCAACAGGCCCACCTGGTTGAAGCCGACAAAGAGCGGCGTGATCATCACCGATGGCGGCAGCACCTGCAGCATCAGGATCAGGAACAGTCCTATATCCACCCAGACGCTGCGATAGCGCGCCAGCACATAGGCGCATCCCGTGCCAAGGAGCACGGTGATGGCCGTGACGCCCGAGGCGATAAGCACCGAATTCCAGAGGAATTTCGGCATGGTGCGCCCCGTCCACACGCCGGGATAGATGCTCGGATCTGGCGCCAGCGGCCAGAAGGTCGGTGGATTGGCATAGATTTCCGAGGCCGACTTGAGGCTGGTCACATACATCCAGTAGAGCGGGAACAGGTAGAACGCCGCCAGCACCAGCGCCACCGTCAGCAGCAGCCATTGCGTCTTGGTCTGTGTCATCCGCGCACCTCGTGACGGGTGGAGCGCACATAGATGATCGATGCAAACAGCACGAGCAGGAACATCATCACCGAAATCGTGGCGCCCTTGGCGAAATCATAAAGCTGGAAGCTCATCTTCCACGACCAGTAGCCCGCCACCGTTGAGGTATTGGCCGGGCCACCCTCGGTGATCGCCGGAAACAGGTCGAATTGCTGCAGCGTGCCGATCAGCCCCAGCGACAGCACCGCCCCGATGGTCGAGCGCATCATCGGCAGGGTAATGGTCCAGAAGCGCTGGAACGCATTCGCCCCATCCAGTTCGGCCGCCTCGTAGAGATCCTTGGGGATTGCCGCCAGGCCGACCGAGAGCAGCAGCATGTTGAAGGCCAGGCCCAGCCAGATATTGGCGATGACCACGGCCCAGATGGAAAAATTCGGGTCCGACTTCCAGAAAATGGTGCCGTCGATAATGCCGACGGCCTTCAGCATCGCATTGAGCACGCCGAAATCACCGGCAAGAATGAAGCTCCAGATGCCGCCGACCACCAGCCCTGGCATCACCCAGCTAACCAGGAACAGGCCGCGAATGGTCGAGGCGCCGGGAAAATTCTGGGCGAAGAAGATGGCCAGCGCGAAGCCGAGCACGAATTGCCCCGCCATCGAACAGAAAACAAAGATCAGGGTGTTGCGCGTCACCAGCCAGAATTCGGGCTGCTGCACCACCGCGATATAATTCGCAAAACCCGCCCAGGGACGGAAAAGCGCGCCCAGCGTGAACATGTCCACCTGCTGGAAGCTCATCAGCACATTGTATACCAGCGGCAGCCCCGCCAGGGCGAACAGGAACAGCAGGGCTGCGCCGACCAGGATCATGTCGAAGCCGACCCCGTCGCGCAGACTGTTGAAAAATCGGGACATAACGCCTCCTGGCAAAAATCGAAATGACCGGCCGGATCGCTCCGGCCGGCCCAGTCAGGGAGGAAAGGTCAGCCCACAATGCCCTTGATGGTGGCCTGGGCCTGGTCAAGCGCATCCTTGGGCGTCATCTGGCCGGTCATCGCCGCCTGGAAGGCGTCGTAGATGGCCTTGGAGATTTTCTGCCATTCCGGATGCGGACCACGCGGCTGGGCATATTTCAGCTGCTCCTGGAACACCTTGAGCGCTTCGTCGGTGCGGGCATCGCCGGTCGAGGGCAGGGCGATGTCGCTGCGGGCCGGAATGTTGGAGAATTCCGGGAACAGGCGGTCGCTCTGCGAGGCGAAGTATTCGAGAACCTTGAAGGCTTCGTCCGGATGCTTGGTATTGGCGAAGATACCGAGGTCGAAGTCGCCCATGGCGGACGAGCGCGGGCCACCTTCGGTTTCGGTCGGCAGCAGCGCGACGCCCCAGTCGAACTTGGCGTCGGTGGCCATGCGGCCCAGTTCCCACGGACCAGAGATCGCCATGGCCGCATTGCCGGCATTGAAGGTGCCGGTGGAGTCCCACTGGCCCTGGCTCAGCACGTCCTGCGAAGCCAGCTTTTCGTCCAGCAGCGTCTTCCAGATTTCCAGCGCCTTGACCGCGCCGGGCGTGTTCACTTCCTTGAACGAGCCGCCGCCCATCTGCACCCATGGCAGGAACTGGAAGGTGCCTTCTTCGCCGGCGCGGGCCGACCAGGTAATGCCATAGACATTATTGGCCGGGTCGTTGAGCTTGCGGGCGTCTTCGAGCAGTTCGTCCCAGGTCTTGGGCGCCTCGGCAATGCCGGCCTTGGCGAACAAGTCCTTGTTGTAGAACAGGGCGATGGTATTGGTTGCCTTGGGCAGGCCATAGAGCTTGCCATCCCAGGTGGCGGAGGCCAACGGGCCTTCGTAATAGACGCTGGTGTCGATCACATCGGAATTGGCGACGCGGTCGGTGATATCCAGCATGGCGCCGCGCGAGGAGAACAGCGCGAAATCCGGATTGTCGAGCGAGATGATGTCGGGGGCCTGGCCGGTGGCAAAGGCCTTGAGCGCTTCGTTCACCAGGTCGTCGAAGGCCAAAAGACGGCTTTCCACCACGATGTCGCTCTGGGAGGCGTTAAAGTCCTCCACCAGCTTGGTATAAAGCCCGTTGTCGCCGTCGATCGACCACATCTTGAGGGTGACCTGTGCCATGGCCGGAGCGGCCATGCCCATAACACCCAGTGCAATGCCGGCCATCAGGCCGAGATAGTTCCGTTTCATAAGCTTCCTCCCACGATGCAGTCTTGCTGCTGACGAAAATGCCGAGCGCGGCCCTCCCTGGCCCCGCGCAGCGCCTAGCCGGCAATGGCGACGTAGTCGCCACCCCGGCAATTCCGAAGATGATTGAGCGCATGGATCTGGCCGGTCATTTCCAGTTCCCCGCGATAGACCGGGTCATGCCAGCCTTCGATATCGATGGAGCCGCTCCAGCCGGCCAGGCGCAGCTCGGAGATGATGTCGGTCCAGTTGCTGTCGCCGAAACCGGGCGTGCGCATGAACACGAACTTTTCCTTGCCGAAAATGCCGTGCTCGCGAATGACGTCCCAGCGGATGGTGGCGTCCTTGCCGTGCACGTGGAAAATCTTCTTGGCCCATTTGCGCACCTGCGGCAGCGGGTCGATCAGATAGACCATCTGGTGGCAGGGCTCCCATTCGAGCCCGATATTGTCGTCCGGCGTCTCGTTGAACATCAGCTCCCAGGCATCGGGATTGTGGGCGATGTTCCAGTCCCCGGTCGCCCAGTTGCCGTCCATGGCGCAGTTCTCGAAGGCGATTTTGACGCCCTTGTCAGCGGCGCGCTTGGCCAGTTCCGACCAGACCTTCTTGTATTGCGGCAGACTATCGGTCAGCGGCTTGTTGCGGATGCGCCCGGTAAAGCCGGCGACGCAGGTCGCGCCGAAATGGTGGGCATTGTCGATGCAGTCCTTCCAGCCCTGCAGGGTCTGGCGGTCCATCTCCTCGTCTTCCAGCGGATTGCCGAACATGCCGATTGTGGAAATGGTAATGTCGCGGTCGCCGATCGCGTCCTTGCTGCGCTTGCCCAGCTCGGCAAGGTCCTGCCCATTGGTGGTCTGCCAGAAGAACGGCTCGAAACTTTCAAAACCCAGATCGGCTATTTCGCCGATACGGTCGGCGGCCTTGCCCGACGAAGCGCTGACCATGGTGCCGATGCGAATGGATTTGGCCGGATTGCTCAATTCAATAATTCCTAAGCTGAAATGGTGACGCGCTGTCCGGTCCTGGCGCTTTCGATCGCGCCAAACACCATGGCCAGGCTCTTGATATTGTCGGTGCCCACCGTTTCCGGCGCCCGGCCGGTTTCGATTGCGCCGAGAAAGTCGGCGAGCACGCTGGCATGGCCATGCGTCTCGTCTTCATTGACCGGGGCAGGGACCTCGATCTCCTTGAGATCGCGGAAGAACCCGCTATCGCCGTCGACGATGCGGGCGACAAAGCTGTCGCCGCCGTCCCAGATCAGCGTGCCCTTGGTGCCGATAATGCGCCAGGCGCTTTCCCAGCTGGTATTGGCGCCTTCGGCCGCCCAGGACCCACGATAGTTGAACACCACGTCATCGGCGAATTCGAAAATGGCGTTGGCCGCAGCGCCATGCCGATACCAGGAGCCGCGCGGATTGGTTTCGAGGCAATAGACGGCCTTGGGTGCCTTGCCGGCCATGAAACGGGCGGCATCCAGCGTGTGGATCGCCATGTCCAGCAGCAGCACATTGTCCATCTCTTCGCGGAACCCGCCGAAATGGGCGCCGATGAAGAAATCGCAATTGAGGCTCGTGAGCTCGCCCAGCAGCCCGCTTTCGATCAGGCGGCGAATGCGGCGCACCCCGGCAATGAAGCGGCGGTTCTGCACCACGGCGTGGATGCGTCCGGCGGCCTGTGCCTGGGCGATCATCGCGCGCCCCTCTTCGATCGACGCCGCCATCGGCTTCTCGCTCAGCACGTGGCAGCCATGGCGCAGGCCGGTCTCCACCACCTTGGCGCGGGCGGCCGGGATGACCACGTCGAACAGCAGGTCAGGTTTGGTGGCGGCCAATACGGCATCGAGATCGGTGCCGATCGCGGCTTCGCTGAGGCCGAACTCGGCGGCGCGCGCCTCGGCCGTGGCCCGATCGAGATCGACGAGGCCGACAATCCGCACCCGATCCTTGAGCAGGGGGTGCTCGGAAACTGCCGACAACCAGCCTTTGGACATGCCGCCGCAACCGGCCAGCACCGCCGTAAATACCAAGATCGCCTCCCTCTGGACTTTCGCGTCTCATTGCCGTCTTGTGCGGCGTCTTGAAACACTGTTCCGTAAACGTTTACGACGATAGTATTGGCATTGCCGTCAAGTCAAGATGGATTCAGAAACGTTTACGCACGCCGTGCCGCTGTGGAGAAATTTCAAAAAATATGAATGGTATCAGGCGCTTGGCGCACGACCTCAATATCTCTATCGGCACAGTATCGCGCGCGCTCAATGGCAAGCCTGATGTCAGCGATGAGACGCGCAAGCGTGTTCTCGAAGCAGCGGCGGCCATTGGTTACGTCCCCAACCAGGCCGGTCGCTCCCTGCGCCAGGGCAAGACCGGCGTCATCGGTTTCATGATGCAGAGCGGCTCTGAGATCACCGGCGACGGCGACGTCTTCTTCATGAGCGTCTTCGACGGCGTGCAGACCGTCTGTGCGCGCCACCAGCTCGACCTCGTGGTGCTGCTGTGCTCATCGGAGGAAGACCCCGACGCCTATCTCCAGCGCGTCGTGGCGCGCGGCTTTGTCGACGGGCTGATCATTTCCGCCACCAAGCGTCATGATCATCGCATCCAGTTTCTGGCCGAGCGCAACATTCCCTTCATCGCCTTGGGGCGCAGCCTGACAGAAGCCGGGCATCCCTGGCTCGATCTCGATTTCGAGGGCATGGCACAGACCGGAGTCGACCGGCTGGTGCAAAAGGGTCATCGGCGCATCGGTGTCTTCGCGCCGATCGACGACATCAATCTCGGCTTCGTCTTTGTCGACAGCTATCGCGCGGCCCTCGAGCGCCATGGCATTGCCTTCGATCCCGACCTCGTTTTCCGCGCCTATCCCAATGATCGCGGTGGTCACGAGATTGGCGAACGCGTCGCTGCCATGCCGGAGGACAAGCGTCCCACCGGCTTTGTGCTCACCAATGAAATGCTGACAGTCGGGCTCTATCGCGGCCTCTACGATTGCGGCATCAGGCCGGGCGCCGACATTGCCATCATCGGCCGCCACAGCACCAATTCCCAATACCTCAACCCAAAACTCACCTGCTTCTACCTGTCGCTGCGCGACCTGGGCATCGAACTGGCAGAGGGCCTGCTCGCCACCATGCCCGCCTATGCCGCGCACTACCCCCACGGCGTCATCCGCCGCGTCGTGCCCCTCACCCTCATCGAAGGCGGCAGCGACCAACCGGCAAAAGGGTAGGGCAGATTGGGAACCGGGCGCGCGCCCACGCTCGTCCTACTCCTCCCCCTCGTTCATGGTGAAGCCGGGTGGGGGTGCTGCAACACGCTCAAACCCACATGCAGTAGTGCTGACCTAGACCATTTCAAAGTGAGGTGGACTGTGTGCTCTTTCGCCTCCCTCCCCCTTGAGGGGAGGGATTGAGGGTGGGGGTCCATCGGTGTGTCAATAAACCACCCCCCACCCCGACCCTCCCCCTCAAGGGGGGAGGGGGCAATGGACCCACGTCAACCAGAACGTGAAACGCTCTAGCGACGAGGCGCCAACAATCACCAGCCAAAACAAAAGCTTGGCGCTTCGTGTCGCACGTCGTTTCCCATTCACCGTTCCGCCCTCGGGTCAAGCCCGAGGGCGGCGTAGTGCGCGTTGCATCTGTCGCGCCAGAACGCGGCTACTGCCTTCCGTGGCGTGATGGCCATATGAGATAGTCGCCCCCTTGAGGGGGGGGGCGGGGTGGGGGCCATCAGTAAATCACTGCCCTCTAACTCACGGGCAGGCCTATCGCATATCGGCTTGAGCTCTTACCCCCTAAGCCCGGCTGCGCGGAATGCACACCGGGCGGGCGTGGATCGGGTCCATGATGATCGCCGCATTGACGTCGAACACCTCGGCGATCAGATCGGCCCGCATCATCACCCCTGGCGCGCCGCGCTCGCGCACCCGGCCATTGTGCACGAAGACCAGTTGGTCGGCATAGCGCGCCGCCAGATTGAGATCGTGCAACACAAGGACAATGGTGCGCCCCTGGTCGCGGTTGAGCCGGGTCACCAGTTCCAGGCAGTCGAGCTGGTGCGCCATGTCGAGATGATTGACCGGTTCGTCGAGGCAGATCACGTCCGTGTCCTGCGCCAGGACCATGGCGATCCAGGCGCGCTGCAACTGCCCGCCCGACAGCGAGCCAATGCGGCGGCTCCGCATGCTGTCGACGCCGGTGCCGGCCATGGCGGCGGAAACGGCCTCGTCGTCCTTGGGGCTCCAGGGCTGCAGCATAGCCTGATGCGGATAGCGCCCGAGCCGCACCAGTTCCTCCACCGTCATGTCCTGCGGCGCGCTGGGGCTTTGGGCCAATAGTCCGATGCGCCGCCCCAGTGCCTTGCCGTTGAGCCCGGAAATATCCTCGGCATCGAGCAGCACCTGCCCCGAATTGGGCGCATGCAACCGCCTTATGGCGCGCAACAGGGTGGACTTGCCGCAGCCATTCGGCCCGGCCAGCACGGTGATCTGCCCGGCCGGAATGGGCAGGCTCAGCGCGTCGAGCACCACATCGGTGCCATAGGACAATGTGAGGTTCTTGACCTCGATGCGATTGGCCAATTGATCATCCATTGGTCTTGTCCTTGCGCATGAGCAGATAAAGGAAATAGGGCGCACCGATCACGGCTGTTATCGTTCCGGCCGGGATTTCCATCGGCGCAAAGGCGACCCGCACCAGCAGGTCGGCGCCAATAAGGATGATCGCCCCCAGCAGCAGCGAGGTGACGATGCCGGCAAAGCGGGCGCGGCCGACCAGCATGCGTGCCAGATGCGGCGCGATCAGCCCGATAAAGCTGACGCCGCCGACAAAGGCGACCGCTCCGGCTGTCAGCAGTGCCGCCAGGAGGAAGATGAAAATGCGATAGACCGGCAGGTTGAGGCCGATGCTGCGCGAAGAGATATCGTCGAGATCGGCCGGTGGCAGTTTGACGGCGGCAATGCAGGCGACAATGGCGGTTGGCACCAGCACCATCAGCATCAACTGGATTTCGGTCCAGTTGACGGCATTGACCGAACCCGCCAGCCAGCGCGAGGCCTGCGCCGCCTGATAGATGGGGCCCACCAACATCAGGATGGTGGTCAGCGCCTTGGCCACGGCCGCAATGGCAATGCCGAACAGCAGCAAGCGAATGGCCGACGAAGCCTGCCGGCCAGAAAGCAGGAAGACCAGCGTAATCGCGCTCAGCGCGCCGATAATGGCGGCCAGCGGCTGCCAGGCAATCGACACCGTCATCGCATTGGCGTCGTTGGAGAAAATCGCCATGAAGGCCACCACGCCCAGCGCCGCGCCATCCACCACGCCGAGCACGCCGGGCGACGCCAGCTCATTGCGCGTGATCCGCTGCAGCAGATAGCCGGCAAAGGCGATGGCAGCGCCGCCAATACCGGCCGCCGCCACGCGCGGCAGGCGCAATTGCAGCACCACCAGCTTCTCGGTCTTTTCCCCGCCGCCGACCAGCACATTGGCCACTGTCTCCAGCGGGATCCAGGTCGATCCGAAGCCGATGGCAGCCAGCGTCAGCAGCACGAAAACCGCCAGCACCACCAGCACGATGGCATTGCGGGTCAGCCCGCGCGCGGGGCGGGGCAGGGCGATGGCGGTCATGCGAGCCTCCGCATCAACAACATCAGCAATGCGATGGCGCCCACCACCGCGGTAATGGCGCCCACCGGCGCTTCCACCGGATAGATGACGAACCGCGCCGCGACATCGGCAATGGTGGCATAGACAGCGCCGGCCAGCGCTGCCGCCGGCAATTGATGGCGATGCCGCAATCCCACCAGCCGCCGCGCCACATGCGGCACCACCAGCCCCACAAAGGCCACCGGCCCCGCCATCGACACTGCCGCCCCGGTCAGCAGCGACACCGCAAGGAAGGCCAGCCCGCGAATGGCGATAACAGGCACGCCCAGACTCGCCGCCGTGGAATCGTCCGCCTGCAGCGCATCCAGCGCCGGCGCCAGCATCAGCGCGATCACCGCTCCCACCGCAACCACCGGCAGCCCGTTGTAAAACAGCGCGATGGGGCGGTCGACAAAGGCGCCCGACAGCCAGAACAGCAATTGCTGCAACTGCGCCTCGTTGCTGGTGAGGATGATTTCCACCACCGCGTGGGCGAGGCTGGCAAAGGTCACCCCGACCAGGACGATCTTGAGCGGCGACAGGCCTCCGGCACCGGCCGCCACGCCGAATACCAGCACGCTGGTCAAGAGCGCTCCGGTCGCCGCGGCCATCGAAAGCCCGGTCAGCGACTGCACCCCGAACACGGCGCTGGCCACCACCACCGCCATCGACGCGCCGGCATTGAGTCCCAGCGTATCTGGCGAGGCGATGCGGTTGCGCGACAGCGTCTGCACCAGCACCCCCGCCATGCCCAGCGCCGCGCCGCAAAGCGGAGCGATCAGCGACCGCGGCAGCCTCAGTCCCGCGATCACCGTCGCCGTTTCCGACCCATCCGGCGCCGTCAGCGCCGCCCAGACCTGCGGCAGCGAATAGAGCTTATAGCCCAGCGTCAGGCTGGCCAGCATGGCCAGTGCCAGGGCGACGCAGAGCGCGGCATAGACCGGCAGGCGCGTGAGGCGCGCCGGCTGCGCAGTGCCGGCCGACAGGGATAGGGCGGTCAAGGCAAAACCATAATGCTGATATTGACACTCAGATTAAATTCTGATGGATGACGCCATGCGATTTATGAAGATCGTTGTCAAGATTTAAAGAGGTCAGCCTTGTCCCTCCGCCGCCTTTTCACCCCGCTTTTGCTGGCCGGCCTCCTGGCCAATCCCGCCTTCGCCCGCGAGATCACCCACGCCATGGGCGTCACCGACGTGCCCGACCATCCGCAGCGCATCGTGGTGCTGACCAATGAGGGCACCGAGGCGCTGCTGGCGCTCGGCATCACCCCGGTGGGCGCGGTCAAGTCCTGGCTGGGCAATCCATGGTACGACCACATTTCCGGACAAATGACTGACGTGACGGTGCTGGGCGAGGAATCGGCGGTCAATCTCGAAGTGCTGGTCTCGCTGCAGCCGGACCTGATCCTTGGCAACAAGCAGCGCCACGAAAAGATTTACGAGCAGCTCTCCGCCATCGCCCCGACAGTGGTGTCCGAGCGGCTGCGCGGCGACTGGAAGATCAACCTGGCCCTCTATAGCGACGCCATCGGTAAGGCCGAGGAGGGCAAGGCGCTGCTTGCCGCCTTCGACGCGCGCGTGGCCGCTTTGCACGACGAACTCGGCGCCTCTCTAGACGAAAAAATTTCCATCGCCCGCTTTATGCCGGGCCAGACCCGCATCATGTTCAAGGACAGCTTTTCCGGCCTGATCCTCTCCGAACTCGGCTTCCAGCGTCCTGCCAGCCAGGACAAGGACGAGTTCGCCGAGGAGATCACCAAGGAACGCATTCCCGAATTCGAGGGCGACCGCCTGATCTATTTCACCTACGAGATCGGCAATGGCGAAGGCGACAGCCAGGCCAAGGACTGGCTGTCCGATCCGCTGTGGCAGAACCTCGGCGTGGTCAAGGCCGGCAAGGTGCATCCCGTCTCCGACGCCGTCTGGAACACCGCCGGCGGCATCATTGCCGGCAATCTCCTGCTCGACGATATCGAGACCATCTACGGCCTCGCCTCTACCCGCTGATCCCTGTTCAGGGTCGGCGTCGGGCCGGCCCCCCATTCTGGACCTTTCAACTATGCTGAAGACTGTTTTCGCCGGCACGCGCATTGCCGTCGCCGCCGCCCTCCTGCTCTCCACCCCCGTCATGGCGCGCGAAATCACCCATGCCATGGGCGTCACCGATGTGCCGGACAATCCGCAGCGCGTCGTCATCCTCACCAATGAGGGCACTGAAGCCCTGCTTTATCTGGGCGTTGTGCCGGTCGGTGCCGCACAGAGCTGGAGCGGCGATCCCTGGTATGACCATATCGCAGCGCCGCTGGCCGACACCGTGCCGCTGGGCACCGAGCTTGCCGTGAACCTCGAAATTCTTGCCACGCTCGAGCCCGACCTGATCCTGGGCACCAAGGTGCGCCAGGAATCCATCTATCCCCAGCTGTCGGCCATCGCCCCCACCGTCATGACCGAAACCATTGGCGGGGAATGGCAGGAAAACCTCAAATTCTACGCCGACGTACTGGGCAAGGGTGCCGAAGGCGAGGCGGCGGTGGCCGGTTTTGCCGACCGCACCAAGAAGATCCATGATGCGCTGGGCGATGCCGTCAACGAGGAAATCTCGATGGTGCGCTTCTCGCCCAACCGCACCCGCATCTACTACAAGGACACGTTTAGCGGCCTAGCGCTGAGCCAGATCGGCTTCAAGCGTCCCGCCGCCCAGGACAAGGACGAGTTCGCCACCGAGGTCACCAAGGAACGCATTCCCGAAATGGAAGGCGACCGCATTTTCTACTTCTCCGACGATCTCAATAGCGACGAAGCCGCCACTAATCTCAATGACTGGCTCAACGACCCGCTCTGGCTCAATCTTGAAGCGGTCAAGGCCGGCAAGGCCCAGCGCGTCAGCGAGATCATCTGGAACACCGCCGGCGGCATCTACGCCGCACACCTGATGCTCGACGACATCGAAAAGATCTACGGCCTCGCCTCGACCCGCTAAGCGGCCAACCACGATGCAACTCCTCCCCCTTCTCCAGGCGGAGGCCAGGTGGGGGTCCACCAGTGGATCACTGATCCCCCCGGAAGGTAGTGCCCGGGTTCTGGCGCGACAGATGCAACGCGCACCACGCCTTGCCCATGCGAAGCGTCAAGTCGCGCATCTGCGCCAACCGCTCCCTCAAGGGGCGCGAACGCGAAAGCGCCCAAGCCTGTCGTCAAAACACCCCTAAAAAACGCGCGTCTTGACTTCCGGCCATTAGGGGTAGACACTGCAACCATACGTTTACGCCCAATTTTGGCGACCTGATCCTCCCGGCTCGGCCGGTTGCTTAGCTTTCCTTCTGACTTGCGAACGTTGATAGGCCTCCGTCGCACGATGCGCGGGGGAAACTGCTCGTTTGCGCCGCTACGAGCCAATGAGGAGATCGCTATGATCACCGGTACCGTAAAATTCTTCAACTCGACCAAGGGCTTTGGCTTCATCACTCCGGATGGCGGCGGCAAGGATGCCTTCGTGCATATCAGCGCCGTCGAACGCGCCGGCATGTCGAACCTCGCCGATGGCCAGAAGGTCAGCTACGACCTCGAAAGCAGCCGTGACGGCCGCGAGTCCGCTGTCAATCTGCAGCAGGCCTAAGGCTCGAGCCTGGGCCGATACTAGGCCCTGCCATATCGGCAACAAACCTTGCGGGGACAGACATGTCCCCGTGCCCACCGGACAGGAGCGCACCATGCCGCATATTTACACCGTCGGCCAGATTCTGGAGCTGCGATCCGCCCCCCGTCATAGCAACCGTCCCTCCGGTCCATGCGAAGTGCTGTCCTGCCTTCCGCACGACAAGGGGCCGGTTCTGTACCGGGTCCAGTCCCTCAACGAGCGCAATGAGCGCGTTGTCGAGGAAGTGGACCTGACCCCGAGCACGGCGACCAAATCGGCCGCCGAAATGGCTGAAAGCCGGTTCAGCATCGCCGTCAATCGGCGCTGACCCTTTCTGCCCACGGCGCGGCCGCTCGATGCCGGCGCCACATCATCCCGCTTGCCAGGGTCCGGAAACGGCCCAGCAGTCCGGCTGCTCCGGCGCGACCACCATGTCGCGCGGCGCCACTGTGACCGACTGGCCAGGGCAAGCCCATCACACCAGCGCGCGCAGGCAGCACCCATTCGGGATCGCGCCGAACGCGACGCACCAGGCCGCGCATCGTGCCGGCCGGAAAGACTTTCTATCACTATGAATACCCAAGTTTTGAATGATTCCGGGACGCTGTTCCTGGGCAGTGACCGCCAGACCGCCCGGACCCTGGGCCCCCGCCATTTCCGCTCTGCCGCCAAGGCCGTGCGTTTCGCTATGGAACACGCCGCACCGGTCAGCTTGCGCGGCGCCCTGCTGACCATCGGCAGCCGCCAGTTCGGCCCTCACCAGATCCGCCGCCTCCACGCCGCGCTGGTCGCCAACGAACGTCCCTCCCAACCCACCCGCAACTAAGCCGTCCCCCGGACCAAACGTCTGCTTCTTCCCTCCTCGCCTTGAGCGGGGAGGGTTCATTTTGGGCGTTTTGACGACTGGTTATGGTGCTCCTGCGCCTCCCTTCCCCTTGAGGGCAGGGTCGGGTTCTGGCGCGACAAATGCAACGATCACCACGCCGCCCTCGGGCTCGACCCGAGCGTCTCTCTCCCCATCCCAACCGTCTGCCATTGACTCCCTCTTCGCCCTCATTATAAACTCACTGAGCCAATAAAGAGGAAGTCCAGCCATGCGTCACCTGCTGAAACTCTTCATCATACCGACCCTCGCCATGGTTGCCGGCCCCGCCTTTGCCGATGGCGTCGATGGCGTCTGGGCGTGCAAGGCCAATGGCGACATTCCCCTGGGCCTGCTCGAGATCACCGGCGACACCTATAGCTTTCAGACCACCAATACCGCCTGGGAGCCGGTGGATAACAAGTCCAATGGCTCGGGCGCCCTGTCCTATGAGGGCAGCCGTATCCAGCCGGTTGAAGGGCCGCTGCTCGAGAGTTTCGAGGTCTATGGCGAAGCCGAGAATGGCGTTCTCTACTGGTACAACGATGCCGGTGCCTTGATGGGCTGCTGGCCGCACCCCTGATCTCCACCAACACCGCACTGCCGAGGAGGTTTCCATGCTTCGCTCCATCGTCTGCGCCACCGCGCTCGTCGTTGCCTTCAATGCCGCCGCCCAGGCGCAGGAGACCTACACGGCCTTCGAGATTGCCGAGCAGGGGCTCGCGCTCGACGCTGCCGGCCTTACCGCCACCTTCCGCGGCAAGACCATAACCGTCACCGGCACCTTCAATCGCTTCATCGATACCGGCTATGGCGACATGGTCTATGTCGCCTTCGATCATCCCGACACCATCAGCTGGGAAGTCAGTTGCGGCTTTCCGCGTGACAATACCGCCGAATATGATCGCTTCGCGCTGATGAAGCCGGGCGCCGAGATTTCCGCCACCGGCGATTTCCTCGAAGCCAAGGACATCTATCTCTATTTCACGCTTCTGCCCTGCCAGATGCATTGATCGGCCAGTCGGCAGCGGCAGCCGATTGGTGTATCAAGCGATCGATTTGCCCAGCAAGGGAGGCCAGACATGCGGGTCCTGGTAGCGGACGACGTCGAGGTGATGCGCGTGTCGCTGGAACTGGCGCTGACATCGGCCGGCCACAGCGTCGCGCTCACCACCACCGGCCGCTCCGCGCTGGCCTTGCTGCGCGCCGAGCGCTTCGACGCGGCTTTGCTGGATCTGTGGATGCCCGAGGGCGACGGGCTGGGCGTCCTGCGCCAGATCCGCCAGGAACAGCCGGACCTGCGCATCTTCGTCATGACCGGCGGCGGTCCGCGCCTGCCCATCGAGGCGGCGGCGCTGATCTCCGAGGTCTGGGGTGCCGAGCGGGTGTTCATCAAGCCCTTCGATGAAGCCGAACTGCTTGCGACCCTCGACAAACCTGCCTAACAGAAGGGGTCGACGACTCCATCCCGTTCCTGAGGAGGCCGCGCGCCTTGGCCGACAAGCCTGTCACCGTTTCCGCCATGACGCGCCTGTTCGAGCTGGCCGCGCGCTCGCTGCATTCGGCCGGGCATGCGGATGGGCTTTATCCCGCCCAATGGACGGCGCTGCGCTATCTCGCCGCCGCTTCCCCGGCCGAGCGCACCGCCTCCAAGCTGGCGCGGTTTCAGCAAATGGCCGCCGGCCCCGTCAACCGCACCGTCCGCACCCTGGTCGCCAAGGGCCTCGTTGTTGAAGCCGGCATGGCGGGCCATCACCGTTCAAAGCAGCTCGACCTGACCGATGAGGGCAGGGCGCTGATCGCCCGCGATCCCCTGCGTGCCGTCGATGCCGAATTTGCCGACATGCCCGAGCGCGATGCCCGCATCGTCGCCGCCGCCCTGGGGCGCATCATCTCGGCGCTGCACACCGGCGGCGCCGAAAGTGCCGAAGGCGAAGTCCTGTCCCTCGCCGACGACGACAGCGCCGATTAGGCACGCCGCTTGGCCAGATAGACGTGGTCGCAGGCCAGAACCGTCTCGCCGCGCTGGTTCAGCACCCGCACCTGCTCGATGATCCGCCCATGGTCCGGCCGCTTGGCATCCGGCTCGAGCCCGGTAATGGTCAGTTCGGTATGAATGGTGTCGCCGATGAACACCGGCTTGGGAAAGCGCAGCCGCTCATAGCCATAGGAAAAGGCCAGCGGGTTGATCTCGCTCGCTGTCAGCCCGATGCCGATCGCGAAGGTCATGGTTCCATGCGCGATCCGCTGCCCCCAGGGGCTGTCCTTCATCGCCTCGGCATCCATGTGGTGCGGAAAGAAATCCCCGGTATGGCCGGCATGCACGACGAAATCGGTCTCGGTAATGGTCCGGCCATAGGTCTTGCGCATCTCGCCCAGCACATAGTCCTCGAAATGGCGTGGCCGTTCCATCAAAAGCTCTCCCTGAACATCTGGTTGATTGCGTCGACGATGCTCCCGGCATCCTCGCCCGTCAGCAGCCCCTGGTTGAGCCGCTTCGAGGCCCCGTCCTGGAACGCCATATAGCCGTCGTGGCGCGGCCGCAGCCAGCCGCCCTCCAGCGTTGCCCGCGTATCGCGATAAAATCCGTCCACCGGCGCATTGACCCCGTCATCCTCCCAGGCCAAGCCATGCCCCGGCTGCCCGCCCGAGGCTGCATAAAGCCCCTTCTGGACCGCGCCGCTCGCTACCCAATAGGCATAGTCGATGGCCGCATCCCGGTGCCGGGAAAACGCCGACACCGCGATCCCGGTCCCGCCAATGGCCGACCCCACCGGCCCGTTCGCCCCAGCAACCGGAATGTCTGCGAACTTCAGCCGATGCGGCCGGAACCCCTCCAGCGCATAGCTGAGATAGCCATAGCCCAGCGGCATCAGCCAGAACCGGTCGCTCGTCGCCATCAGCTCCGAAGCCGCGATCGGGTCCATATCGAACTGCTCGCGCCCGATATAGTCGGTCACGAACCGCAGCATGGTGATCACCCGCATGCCCGCCTCGCGCCCGATCAGCGCGGGTCCTTCATGCGTGCAGGGCGTGCCCAGATTGGCCGCCAGCGTATAAAAGCTCATCAGCGAATGCGGCGCCCGCATCGGCAGGATCACCAGCCCGTCCTGCGCCAGCGCCCCGGCCTCGGCCCAGTGACGGATCGGCGTCGCCAGCCTGTCGGCCCGATAGACCTGCACCTGCGCCGCCGCATCGATGGGAAACGCCCATTGATGCCCGCCAAAGTCGTAGCTGGCATAGGACTGGCCGACGCTATGCGCCGCCATTGCCGCCCGCTCCGCTTCGCGCCCCGGCACATCCAGCGGCGCCAGGCACCCCTCTTTGGTGATCTGCCCGACATGGGGATGGTCGATGACGATCAGGTCATATTCCCGCGCCAGTTCCTCCACCGGAAAAGTCTCGAAATCCTGGAGGCTCCGCTGCTCCCACTCGATCACCACCCCGGTCTGCAGCGCCCACTCCGCCGCGGTCGCCACCATCGGATCGTAGCCGCGCGGATGGCGCCAGGTCATGCCCTTCAACGCCACGCTCATAGCCCGAACTCCGCCCGGATTTTTGCGCTCTGTTCGCCGATCAGTGGCGCCGCGCGGCTGGTGCGCGCCCGCACTCCGTTGACCCGCAGCGGCGAGCGCGTCGTTTCGATGGACACGCCATCTTCGCGCCTCACCGTCTGCAACATATCGAGCGCCTTGAAACCCTCGCTGGCCATCAGCTCCGGCCAGTCCAGCACCTTGGCGCACCAGATATCGGCTGGCTCGAGGATCGACAGCCAATGGGCCGTCGGTGCCGTCGCCAGCCGTTCGGCCAGAAGGCGCTTGATCGCGTCGCGCTGGCTGAACCAGCTCTTGGGATCGGCAAATTGCCCCAGCGCCGTAATCTCCAGCAGCGCTTCGAGCCGGGGCAGGGGCGTCATGGCGATGGCGATATACCCGTCGGCGGTCGGATAGACCCCATAGGGCGCCGACAGATAGGCATGGGCCGAGCGGAAATCGCTGCGCTTGGGTGGGCGCTTGCCGTCATTGAGATGGGTGGTCAGCACTTCGAACTGGAAATCGACCAGCACTTCTAGAAGGCTCGTTTCGATATGTGCGCCCTGGCCCGAAATGCCCTTGCGCACCAGCGCCGCCAGCACCCCCTGGGCCACCGCCGCGCCCGCCAGCATGTCGGCAATCGCCAGCCCGAACGGCACCGGCCCCTGGTCATCGTCGCCATTGAGCCACATCACGCCCGAGCGCGCCTGCGCCAGCAGGTCCTGTCCAGGCCGGTCCACCCACGGCCCTTCGCCGCCATAGCCGGTGATCGAAGCATAGACGATGCCCGGATTGATCGCCTTTGCCGCGTCGTAGTCCAGCCCCAGCCGCTCGATCACCCCGGGGCGGAAATTCTGCAACACCACATCGGCCTTGCCGATCAGCTTTTTCAGCGCCGCCACGTCCTCGGGCTTTTTCAGGTCCAGCGCCAGGCTTTCCTTGGAGCGGTTGATGGCGTGAAAGATCGTCGAGTCGCCGCCGATTTCGGTGTCGCTGAGATAAAGCCGCCGGCTGAGATCACCCCCATCCGGCCGCTCGATCTTGATCACCCGCGCCCCCAGATCCTGCAAGCGCAGGCTGGCATAGGGTCCGGACAGAAACTGGCACATATCGACAATGGTAATGCCATCGAGAAGCGGTGTGGTGGTCATCGGAAGTCGTTACCTTGAATATGAAAAGTCGGCGCCTCGGGGGAGGGCGCCTGGCAGGTGGCAAATGCTGCAGTGTCGCCCCAGACGCGGCGCGGCTCTTCTCCGGGCGGCGCAATGTTTGCTCTGGACGTTCTTGCAACGGCCTTCTCCTCTCGCGCCTCCCTCCCCCTTGAGGGGAGGGATTGAGGGTGGGGGGTCCGTCAGTGGATCACCGAACCACCCCCCACCCCGACCCTCCCCCTCAAGGGGGGAGGGAGAGCTGGTGCCGAAAACTCGGATGCGTCCGGAGCGCCCAAGGCGAACTGGCCCGCCCGACCCCCGCTCGCCTCTCACCCACAGATCGTTACCCTCGGGCCTGCCCCGAGGGCTCTTCACTTGCCAGCGGTGCCGACGAACCGAAGCCTCCCAGGTTACGTTCAGAGTCTGCTCCCGCGGCATGGCGCGTTCCTCAAGCTCCATCCAGCAAACCCGCAAAATCCTCCGGCCGGCGATACTTCACCGTCTGGATATGCTCGCAATACAGCACCAGTTCGCCCTCGCCCTTGAACACTTCATAGGACGCACGACACAGCCCGAGCTCCTTGTATTTCGGGCGTTTTTCGAGATTGGTGCGGATGGTGTAGATGGTGTCGCCGATAAAGGTCGGCTTGATGAAGCGCAGCTTGTCATAGCCATAGGAAAAGGCGTTGACGCAATTGGTGGCCACCAGCCCCAGCCCCGCCGAAAACACGAACGCCCCCGCGACCAGCCTCTTGCCGAACTGGCCCTCGCTGGTGGCGAAGATTTCGTCCGCCACATAGGGGTGCATGTCGGTCACCAGCGCATTGAACGCCATGCTCTCGCCTTCGGAGATGGTCCGGCGCAACGAGCGAATGCGGTGGCCCACCGCCCAGTCCTCATAGAACCAGTTCTCACTGTTCCACACCGGAATCTCGGCATGCGCCGCCGGCATGGTCCTGGGATGCGTCGAAGAAACTCCAACCGTGCTCATCTCGCGCTCACTTTCCATTCTCTCGCCTCCCTCCCCCTTGAGGGGAGGGATAGAGGGTGGGGGTCCATCGGTGGATCACTGAACCACCCCCCACCCCGACCCTCCCCCTCAAGGGGGGAGGGAGATGGGCCGATGCTTTTGACAACGACTCGCCAGAAACTGGATGCGGCTCCTCCCCCTTGACGGGGGCGGTTGGGAGGGGGTGTGCAGCCCGCTCGAGCCCATCTGCGATAGCCCAGCCGGTTGAGGAGGAGTGTTTACCTCGTCCGTTTTGGTAACAGGCTTGGGCTCTTTCGCCTGCCTCCCCCTTGAGGGGAGGGAACGAGGGTGTGGGTCCATCAGTGGCCCACAGAACCACCTCCCCATCCAGGCCTCCCACCCAAGGCGTGCTATCGCAAATGGCGAATTGGCAACGGGCTCTCAGCCCCCCACCCCAACCCTCCCCGCCAGGGGGAGGGAGTTCGGGCTGCATTTCTGGCAAAATCTTACCCCAACCACGCCGCGGCTCCTGCCCTCCCTCCCCCTCCACGCGAGGGTAGCGTCGCTCGGCCCGAAGGGCGGTAGCAAAGCTGGGGTGGGGGTCGCCTTGGCATTCTCCAGACCGCTCCCCGCGCGACGCAAAGCAAGACTGCAAACCAGTAAACCCCCTCACGGCTTCGCCTCCAGCGGTGTCGCCGGAGCAGCAGCCGACCGGAAAGCCGCCTCGACCACGGCCATGGTGTGCCAGGCATCCTCCACCGAGGTGACCAGCACTTCGTCTTCGCCCGCCGCGAAGCGCTGCAGATTGCTCATCGTGCCGATAAAGGCATGCGGGAACCAGCCGCCCTGCAGCGGCACCTGTGCCCATTCCTCTCCCTTGCGGACAATCCAGAACTCATCCGGCTCGCCCTCCGGATAGTTGAGCAACAATCCGAGCTTGACCATGGCCGCGCCGTCGCTGCCTTCGAAGCGGAAGCTCGCATCCTGGAACTTGCGGCCAAAGTCATGGTGGTGGTTGATCGACAGCGTCGTCCGCGCACCCTCGGCAAAATCGATCAACGCGCTGGTCCGCGTCTGCGCCAGTTCCGTCGACGGATGCCCCATTGTCCGTGCATGCACCCCGACGGGATTACCCTGCAGCGCCCGCAGCAGATCGAGATAGTGGATAGAGTGCACCGCGATCTCGACGCGCGGCATGCCTTTGAGAAACGGAAACAGCTGCCAAGGCGTCACGAGGTTCAGATGCACCTCGGTATCGATCAACCGGCCGAGCCAGCCGCGCTTGAGCGCATCCTGCACCGCCAGCATCATCGGCGCGAAGCGCAGCTGGAAATTGACCGCCGCAGTGAGCCGCTTGGCCCGACAGAGCTTCAAGATCGCCGTCGCCTCGTCGAGATCGCGCCCCATCGGTTTTTGCAGCAACACCACCGCACCATCGGGCAGTTTTTCCAGCACCGACAGATGCGCGGCGGGAGGCAAGGCGAGGTCATAGACCGCGCCTGGCGTTGCAATTGCATCTTCCAGCGTCGCAAAGGCAGGGATGTCCCACTTCGCGGCCAGGCTGCGCGCCCGCTCACCATCGATGTCGAAGACGCCGGCCACCGGAAAACCGGCCAGTCGATAGGCCGGCAGATGCGCGTCATTGACGATGCCACCAGCGCCGATGATGACGATGGGGCGGGGGGCTGCCGGCAAGGGCCAGCTCTGCCGCAAAGCAGCGGTGTCGACGCGCACGCTATCCTCCTCCTCGATCGGTCGAGGTTCATTCTTATGTAAATAATCTTTTCACATAAGAATGACTGAGGCAAGCGCCAAACGCCGTTCAGAAACCGTTCACATCGCGGTCAGACTCCGCGCCTGTGCGCTCAATCGAGATGAAATACTTCCTCGGTGCCCGCCCACCATTCGCCCTCGGCACGTGTCGCCAGTGGCGCCTGCATCGGCATGCACACCGCCCACCATTCCTGCGTCCGCGGATCGGCTGCCATCGCAGCCATATCTCGGTCGTGGTCCGTCCCGACATATTCGTAATAGGCGAAGAGCAGGTTCTCCGGTTCGCGCAGAAAGATCGAATAGTTCTTGATATTGCTGGCTTTTATCTGCGCCAGTACATCAGGCCAGACGGCAGCATGCACCCGCCTGTAGTCCGCAATCTGCTCCGACTTGAGCCCGATCACCGCGCCATAACGTTTCATTCCCTCGCTCCTCGCTATCGTTCTGCGCTCACCGCCAAAGCCGCGCGACCCCGCAGGAGGCCGTGCTGCGTTTCTGCTAAGCCTCTATAAAACCTTATAAATCCGTTCTGCATTGCCATGCAGCAGCTTGGCCTGCTCCGCTTCGGAACAATCCCGGATAATCTCCCAGGTCGCCTCCACCCAGCGGGTCAGGCTGCCCGTCAGCGTCACCACCGGGTGGTCGGAACCCCAGACCACCCGGTCCCAGCCGAAGCTTTCAATGACATGTTCGACATAGGGACGGATGGTTTCGACGGTCCAGTCGGCGCCAGAATAGGCCACGATCCCGGAGATCTTGGCATTAACATTCGGTAGCTTGGCGATCTTGGAAATATAAGCTTTCCAAGGATTTAGACCAATTCCAGTGACATCGGGCACGCCGCAATGGTCGAGGATGAAGGTCACCTCCGGGGCCTTCTCAGCCAGCGTCTTGCCGATCGGCAGCTGGTCGTGACGCACGCACAGGTCAAAGCTCAGCCCATGCGCCGCCAACCGCTTGATATTGTCGGCGAACAGGGCCGATTGGCTCAGCTCATCCGGCGCCTGGTGCAATATGCGCCGCACCCCCTTGACCCCTGGCTTGGTCGCCAGTCGTTCGATTTGCGCCGCAAAATCAGGGCTTTCCGGCCGGCATGCCGCGATGGCACCGACGATGCGGGGCAGGGTGAGCACATAATCGGTCTCAGCCTCGATGTCCTTTTCGGCGACGTCGACTTCCATATGCAGCGCCGATTCGATCCCCAGCGGCACCGCCTCCGCGAAATAGGCTGCGCTCGTCCATTCCCGATTGATCGCTGGCGCACCAGACAGCCACGGATAGGTGAAGCGATCCGGGTAGACCAGATGCAGATGCGTATCGAGTATGCGCATGAAATTCCTCCAGATTTGTGGGCGGCCGCTGGCCGCTTGCCGCGTTCAGCTGCCGTTGGAGCGTCGCGAAATCTCGTGCCCAGCCTGCTGCAGCAGCTTCAGCACGGTCGGCATATTGGGTGCATCCAGCTTGTCGAGCCGCTGCGTATAGGGGCAGGTCAGCACCGCGATAACCGTGCCCAGCGGCCCGAAGATCGGCACCGACAGGTTCGAAACGCCCGAAACCTGGGCGCTGGGCATCATCTCATAACCCTGCTCCCGCACGCCCTCGAGCCGCGCCTCCAACCCCTTCGGCATTTTCTCGGGCGTGCCAAGGTCTTGTTCTTCCAGCATCAATCGCCGTTCTTCCGGGGTCGAAAAGGCCAGGAAGACATGGCCTGAGCCGGTATTGACGAGGCTGATGCGCGAACCGACGCGAATAGACACGTTCCAATAGCCGGGCCCATCCACCTGGGCGATCACCACCAGCAGATTGCGGTCCTGCACCACCAGATGCACCGCCTGCTCGGCATGCAGCGCAAAGTTGCGCAGCACCGGCGTGGCCTGGCTGATCATGCGGTGCATGGGCGGCCGCTGATGCGCCAGCTCGAACAGTTTCAGCGTGATTTCATAACGATCTTCAGGCGTCCGCCGCACATAATCGCGCCGCACCAGCCGGTCGAGCATGCGGTAGATTTCGTTCGGTGTGCGGTCCAGCGCCTTGGCGATCTCCGCCTGGCTCAGTCCGTCCGCCGTCCCCGCCAGCAGCTCGATGATGTCGAGCCCCTTGTCGAGCGCCGGTGCGCGATAGCGTTCGCTGTCATCCTCGATGGCCAACTCGTCCTCCAAATATCTGTCCGGCTATCTCACGTTCCCGCCGCTTCGTCACCGCCGCCATCCGCCCCGCCCAAAATACCAATGGTACTCACCCCACCACAAACCCCTCAAACCGCCGTTGACTGAACTAACATGTTTGTGCTTACCTACGAATAGACTTTTCAAATATGGATGATCAAGCTCAAAACGAGCAGGGCGCCCGAAAGGTTCTGTGGAGGAAAATCTATGGCAAACAAGACTTTGGCCGGGGCGCTCCTGGCTTCATGTGCGCTCGTCGGACTCGCTGCTGGCGCGTCGGCGCAGGAATTCAACTATGGTTCGTTCCCGGGCTACACCCTCAAGGTGAAGCTCATTGGCGGCACGCAGTACGAAAAGCTCTATACGCGCATCCCCGAATGGGAAGCGCTGACGGGTGCCAAGGTCGAGATCGTTTCGTCCAAGAACCACTTCGATCTGGATCGCGAAATCAAGCAGGATATCGCGACCGGCCAGATCACCTGGTGCGTCGGCTCCAACCACACCAGCTTCGCCCCGCAATATGGCGACCTCTATATCGATCTCAAGGACTATATACCCGCCGAAGAACTGGCGAAATATGTCCCTGGCACGCTGGCTTCGGCTGAAGTCGATGGGCGCCTCGTGCAGATTCCGCGCGTTACCGACGTGTCCAATCTCTACTACCGGAAGGATCTCTACGAAGATCCGGCCAAGCAGGAGGCCTATAAGGCCGAGTTCGGCGTCGATCTGGCGCCGCCTACGACCTATGACGAGTTCAAGCAGCAGGTCATTTTCTTCGCCGAGCCGCCGAACCTTTACGGCACTGCCTTTGCCGGCAAGGACGAAGGCATGACCGGCCGCTTCATGGAAATCCTGCGCGCCAATGGCGGCGACATGTTCGACGAGAACTGGAACCCCATTTTCAATTCGTCCGAAGGCGTTGCGGCGCTGCAGTGGTTCATCGACATCTACAAGGCCGGCGCGGTGCCCGCTGGTACCGTGAATTACACCTGGGATGATATCGGCCAGGCCTTTGCCGCCGGCCAGCTGGCGCTTGACCTCGATTGGCCAGGCTTTGCCGGCTTCTATTCTGATCCTTCCGCCTCCACCGTCTCCGACAAGCTCGGCTTCGCCGTGGCTCCGGTTGGCTCTTCGGGCAAGCGCGGCGCCTGGTCCGGTTCGCATTCGTTCTCGGTTACCGAGGCCTGCGACAACAAGGAAGCTGCCGTTTCTCTGGCCGTGTTCCTCACCAATGACGAAAGCGAATTGATGGAAGCCCAGGCCGGCAATCTGCCGACGCGCTCGGCCACCTTCGACGAAGTCGTGCCGTGGTTCCACGAGAACAACAAGCCCGCGCTGGCCGAGATGTTCTCGGTGTTCCAGGCATCTTTGGCTGAAGCCCGCACGCCGCCGCTTGTGCCGGAATGGATCGAAGTGTCGAACGTGCTCTGGCCACAACTGCAGGCCGCCATCGTCGGCGAAAAGACCGCCCAGGAGGCCTTGGACAAGGCGGCCGATGATGCGCGTGTCATCCTCGAGGACGCTGGTCGTCTCTAGGGTCTGAAACCATCGAGCAGGCGGCCCTCGCATCGAGGGTCGCTTCGCTCCCGCCTCCAGAAGCCCTCCCGATAGATGGCATCAGTGGCGCGCATTGGCGTGACGCTGCACCGTCGCCCATCAGGGCATGGTATCGACTAAGCCATGCCAGACCCGATCGGGTCATTTTGCAAGGGACTGAAGTGACAGCGACCGCCGAACCCTATTCCCGGCCGACTGCGAAAGAGGGCATTACTGCCTTTTTCCGTTCGCCTGCGGCAATCCCCTATCTGCTGCTCCTGCCGGCGATAGTCGTCATTCTCGCGGTTGTGCTCGTGCCGCTGCTGGTATCGTTCTGGACCAGCTTCACCAGCTACAATCTCACCAAGCCCGATACGCTCTACAATTTCGTCGGCCTGCGCAATTATCAGCGCCTCCTGGGCAATGAGGAATTCTGGTGGGCTTTTGGGCGTACCTTCCTGTTTGTCACCATCACGCTCAATCTTGAAATGCTGCTGGGCCTTGGTCTGGCGCTGCTGATCAACAAGATCACCTGGGGCCAGCGAACCCTGCGCACAATCATGATGTTCCCCATGATGTTCTCGCCCATCCTGGTCGGCTTCCAGTTCAAATACGTGTTCAACGACTCCATCGGCCTCGTGAACAATGCGCTGTTCGATCTTGGCATAATCAGCCAGCCCATTCCCTGGCTGGTCGATGGAACACTGGCAAATTTCTCCATCATCTTTGCTGAAATCTGGATGTCGACTTCGGTCTTCGCCATTCTTCTGTTGGCGGGCCTCATGGCCCTGCCCAAGGAGCCGATCGAGGCGGCAAAAGTCGATGGCTGCAATCCCTGGCAAGTGTTCCGTCACATCACGCTGCCCTTCCTCATGCCCTTCGTCTACATTGCCATGACGATCCGCTCCCTCGATGTGGCGCGTGCCTATGACATGATCCGCATCATGACCAATGGCGGGCCGGCCGGTCGCACCGAGCTGATTTGGACGCTGATGACCCGCACCGGCTACCAGAACAGCCAGATGGGCATGGCCAATGCCATGGGCTATGTGTCGATCATCCTCTCGATCGTCTTCACCTTCTACTTCTACCGCAAGCTCACTGCGGCGCGGACCTTTATGGGAGGTGCGCAATGAGTGCCAACCGCCTGACCATCGAAAAGCCTTGGCAGCGGTGGCTGATCCGGCTTGGCGTGTTCATCGCCATGCTGATCCTGACCGTGCCGGGCCTCTGGGTGGTACTCACCGCCTTCCGCCCGAATATCGAAGTGCTGGCGCGCCCTGCCATCTGGATCCCGCAGAACTGGACGCTCGACAATTTCCAGCGTCTCTTCGGTCTATCCACAGCGCAGCAAGGCCTGCCGGTAGCGCAGTATTTCGTCAACTCGCTGGTGATTTCGCTGACCTCCACTTTCGTGGCGATCATAGTGGGCATGGCTGGCGGCTACGCATTCGCCCGCTATCGTTTCCGCGGCAAGGCAACATTGTTCCTTGCCTTCATGCTCAGCCGCACAGTTCCGGGCGTGGCGCTCAGCCTGCCGCTCTTCATCATCTGGGCGCGGTTGGGCATCATCGACACCAGTTTCGGGTTGATCCTGGTGTATATGGCCATCAACATCCCCTTCACCATCTGGCTCACCGATGGCTTCTTCCGTCAGATCCCGGTCGATCTCAGCGAGGCCGCCCAGATCGACGGCTGCACGCCCTGGCAGGCCTTCTGGAAGATCGAATTTCCGCTGGCCCGTTCAGGCCTCGCCTCTGCTGCCATCTTCGCTTTCCTCACCTCGTGGAACGAATATGCCTTGGCCAGCCAGCTCACCCGCACCACGGCCAGCAAGACCATGCCGGTCGGTCTCATGGATTTTACCGCCCAGTTCACCGTGGACTGGACCGGCATGAGCGCCATGGCCGTGCTGATCATCATCCCCGCCCTGGTGCTGACCTTCATCGTGCAGAAGCACCTGATCGCCGGTCTCACCTTCGGCGGCGTCAAGTAAGGAATTCCGATGGCACAGGTACGCCTCGACAAGGTTCGCAAGAGCTACGGCAAGCTGGAGACGGTGCATGGCATCGACCTCGAGATCGCCCATAACGAATTCGTCGTTCTCGTCGGCCCCTCCGGCTGCGGCAAGTCCACCACTTTGCGCATGATCGCGGGACTGGAAGAGATCAGCGGCGGCACGATTTCCATCGGCGACCGGGTGGTCAACGACCTGCCACCGCGGGCGCGCAACATCTCCATGGTGTTCCAGTCTTACGCGCTCTATCCGCACATGACCGTGCGCGACAATCTCGGCTTTGGGCTCAAGATTGCCAATATGCCGCCCGCCGAGATCGATAAGCGCGTGACCGAGGCTGCCGAAATTCTTGGCCTCGGACCGTATATGGATCGTCTCCCGGCCAATCTCTCCGGCGGCCAGCGCCAGCGCGTCGCCATGGGTCGCGCCATTGTCCGCAACCCCGACGTCTTTCTCTTCGACGAGCCGTTGTCCAATCTCGATGCCAAGCTGCGCGGGCAGATGCGCGTCGAGATCAAGAAGCTGCATCAGCGGGTCAAGACCACGGTCATTTACGTCACGCACGACCAGGTTGAGGCCATGACCCTAGCCGACCGCATTGTCATCATGCGCGATGGCCATATCGAGCAGGTGGGCACGCCCAGCGAGGTGTTCGAGCACCCGGTCAATACTTTCGTCGCCGGCTTTATCGGCTCCCCGCCGATGAACCAGCTCGATGCCGTGGTCAAGGAGGGCAAGGCAGTGCTCTCCGATGGCGTCGCCGTACCGCTGCCGAGCGGTCTGCCAGTGCGCGAGGGCCAGCAGATCGTGCTTGGTTTTCGTCCCGAAAGCCTGGCGCCGAAGGGGCATTCCCTTCACACCGAAGACGGGGCGCTGACCATTTCGCGCCCGGTGACCATCGCCGAGCCGTTGGGTACTGAAACCATTCTCTTCGTCGAAATGGGTAGCAAGGACGTGCAGGGCAAGATGCTCAATCCGCGCGTCGTGCATCCCGGCGAGGAGCTGACTTTCACCCTCGATCTGACCCGGCTGCACGTATTTGACCGGGCGAGCGGCAAGAGCGTACGGGCATAAAGATGGCCAGAATCGTCCGTGTCGAACTGGTGATGGTGGACCTCAAACCCAAGGTGAAGCGGGTCGACGCAATCCAGAGCTTCGTCAGCCAGGAAACGCCAATCGTGCGCATCACCGACGCCGATGGTGTCGTTGGCACCGGCTATAGCTATACAATAGGCACCGGTGGGCACTCGGTCATGGCGCTGCTGGAGCGGACCCTGGCACCGGCGATCATCGGACGCGACGCCGACGAGATCGAGGCGATCTGGCGCGATCTGTTGTTTCTCACCCACGCCACTACGGTGGGCGCCATAACTGCCATCGCCATGGCGGCGGTCGACACCGCCCTGTGGGATTTGCGCTGCCGCAAGCTGGGCCTGCCGCTGCACAAGCTCGCCGGTGGGGCGCAAAAGGCCATTCCGCTCTATACCACCGAGGGTGGCTGGTTGCATCTGGACGAGGCAGCACTGGTCGAGGACGCTCTCAGGGCCAAGGCCGATGGGTTTGGCGGCTGCAAGCTCAAGGTTGGCCGACCAATCCATGAGGACGTCAAGCGCATTGCCGCGGTGCGCGAGGCGGTGGGGCCGGGCTTTGAAATCTTCACCGACGCCAACCAGGCGTTCAATGTCGACCAGGCGATCCGCCGTGCGCGGGCCTATGAGCCGCTCGACATCGGCTGGCTCGAGGAGCCGCTACCGGCCGACGACATGTCCGGGCACATCCGGCTCAGCCAGCATACCAGCCTGCCCATTGCGGTGGGGGAGAGCGTCTATTCGGTCAGTCACTTCCGCGAATATCTGCAGCACAATGCCGCCAGCATCATCCAGGTCGATGTCGGTCGCATTGGCGGCATTACCCCCTGGCTCAAGGTGGCGCATATGGCAGAGACCTTCAACGTGGCTGTGTGCCCGCATTTCCTCATGGAACTGCATGTGAGCCTCTGCGCCGCAGTGCCCAATGCGCGCTGGGTGGAGTATATCCCGCAGTTGGATGACCTCACCACCGAGCGCATGCGTATCGAGGCGGGTAAGGCCATTCCTTCGGAACAGCCGGGCCTCGGCATCGCCTGGGATTTTTCGGCTATCGACCGGCTTGCCGTCGCCGGCAGCCGCAGCACCATTCAATAGGACAAGACAATTGGCTGACCTTACTGGCAAGATCGTTCTCATCACCGCCGCTGCGCAGGGCATCGGCCAGGCCTCGGCCCTGGCCTTTGCCCGTGCCGGCGCCAAGGTGATCGCCACCGATATCAATGCCACCAAGCTGGCCGAGCTCGAAGGCACGGCCAATATCGACACCCGCGTGCTCAACGTCCTGTCGGATGATGACGTCAATGCTGCTGTGGCGGAAATCGGCCATATCGATGTGCTGTTCAACTGTGCCGGCGTGGTCCATGCCGGAACCGTTTTGGAGATGAGCGACAAGGATCTGGATTTTGCCTGGGACCTCAACGTCAAGGCACAGATCCGCACCATCAAGGCCATCCTGCCGCAGATGCTTGAGCGTAGGGATGGTGCCATCATCAACATGGCGACCGTCGCCAGTTCGGTGAAGGGCGTCCCCAACCGCGCCGCCTATTCCATCTCCAAGGCTGCCGTCATCGGCCTCACCAAGTCGATTGCGTCTGACTACACCACCTCCAATATCCGCGTGAACGCCATTTGCCCCGGCACGGTGGAAAGCCCGAGCCTGCATGAGCGCTGGCACGCCACCGGCGATTTCGACGCTGCGCGCAAGGCCTTCATCGCTCGCCAACCCATCGGCCGCATTGCCCGCCCCGAGGAAGTGGCCGATCTGGCCGTCTATCTGGCGGGTGCCACCTACACCACCGGCCAGATCCACGTCATCGATGGCGGCTGGACCGCCTGAAGCCGCGCCGCCGGATTTGAGACTGAGCTCGTGCCGCCGCCGGGGGGGACGGCGCTCGGGTTCGCCGACAGGCACAAACCAATCATGCCGCCCCTTTTCTCAGTGAGGACAGGGGCGGCCGAGCCGACGGCCGGTGCAAATGCCCGACCGTCCCACTTCAGAGAATAGCAGCATGACCAAGATCACCGCCCTTACCACCCACGATTTGCGCTTCCCGACTTCTCAGTCGCTGGATGGCTCGGATGCGATGAATCCCGATCCCGACTACTCGGCCGCCTATGTGGTGCTGGGCACCGATGGCGCCCATGAGGGGCATGGGCTGACCTTCACCATCGGTCGTGGCAATGAGGTGGTGTGCACGGCCATCAAGGCGCTGACCGATCGTGTCGTCGGCCTGGACCTCGCCTGGATCGCCGAGAATCCCGGACGTTTCTGGCGCCATGTCACTGGCGACAGCCAGCTACGCTGGATCGGGCCGGACAAGGGCGCCATGCATCTGGCCACTGGCGCCGTGGTCAATGCGGTGTGGGATCTCTTGGCAAAGGAGGCCGGAAAGCCGGTCTGGCTCTATGTCGCCGAAATGAGCCCGGAGCAGCTCGTTTCCATCATTGATTTCCGCTACCTCACCGATGCCATTACCCCCGAAGAGGCTTTGGCCATCTTCAAGGCAGCCGAGGCCGGCAAGGCTGAACGCATCGCTAAGCTGCGTGAGGAAGGCTATCCCTGCTACACGACGTCGGCTGGCTGGCTGGGCTATTCCAACGAAAAGCTGACCCGCCTCGCCACCGAGGCAGTGGAAAGTGGCTTTACCCATATCAAGATGAAGGTTGGCCGCGACCTCGAAGACGACATCAGACGCCTGGAAATTGTCCGTTCGATCATGGGGCCTGATCGATACCTGATGATCGACGCCAACCAGGTCTGGGAAGTCGACCAGGCGGTCGAGTGGGTCAACCAACTCAAGCGCTTCAATCCGTACTTCATCGAAGAACCCACCAGCCCCGACGATGTCGAAGGTCATCGCAAGATTCGCGACGCCATCGCCCCGGTAAAGGTCGCTACCGGCGAGATGTGCCAGAACCGCATTCTCTTCAAGCAGTTCATCACCCGAGACGCCATCGATGTAGTTCAGATCGACGCCTGCCGCATCGGTGGCCTCAACGAAGTGCTTTCTGTGCTGCTGATGGCGGCCAAATATGGCAAACCGGTTTGGCCGCATGCTGGCGGCGTCGGCCTCTGCGAATATGTGCAGCACCTTTCGATGATCGATTATCTGGCGGTCTCGGGCAGCAAGGATGGCCGGGTGATCGAGTTTGTCGATCACCTGCACGAACACTTCCTTGATCCCTGCACCATCAAGAACGCCGCCTACATGCCGCCGGAGCGGGCCGGCTTTTCCATCGAGATGAAGCCTGACTCCATCGCGCAGAACACCTTTGCAGGATAAGGCTCCGCCACCGCTCACCAAGGTGCTTGTGTGACGACGAGACGCGCTCCCGGCTGGGGAGCGCGTCACAAGACGGGTTGTTCTGTCACCGATCTTGGCTAGGGTCGTTGCGACGATAAACCAAAGCCTTGGGGTGTTCATGGCAGCAAACGCGGCGCCTGCGAAATCGGTGGTCATTGTCGGTGGTGGAGCCAGCGGCGTACTGCTCGCAGCCCATCTGCTGCGCAGCGACGATCCCGATCTGCGCATCACCTTGATCGAAAAGCAGGGGCGTTTCGGCCAGGGCCTGGCCTATTCGGCGCTGCAGCGCGATCACCGCGTCAACGTCCCGGCACGCGGCATGAGCGCCTTTGCTGACGAGCCTGGGCATTTCTGGACCTGGTTGCAGCAGCATCAGCCCGGCAAATACGCCAGCTCATGGGTCTTCGTTCCGCGCCGCCTCTACGGCACATACCTAGAGGACGTACTGCGCCAGGCCGCCTCGCGCATCCCCGGCCGGCTGGTTGTGCTCTCCGAAGAGGCCGAGGCCCTTGAGACACGAGGCAATGGCGTTTCTGTTCGCCTTGGCAATGGCACAAGCGTAAGCGCACGCTGGGGTGTGCTCGCCGTTGGGCACGAGACCCAGCCGGCACGGGGCAGGGGCATAGCTGTGCGCGCCGGGTCGGATCAGGATACGCCGCTCGATCCCGACGCCCCAGTGATGATCCTTGGATCCGGCCTCAGCATGGTCGACGCCTGGGTGTCGCTCTCCGAAGCGCGCCACCGTGGCCCGATCACCGTGGTGTCGCGCAATGGCCTCCTGCCGCTGGCGCATAAGGACGTGTCGCCCCTCGAGATCGACGCGGCTGATGTTCCCTTCGGCAAGAGCCTCTCGGCACTGACCCATTGGTTCCGCAAACTGGTCCGAGATACCGAGGCGCTTGGCGGCAACTGGCGCAGCGTCGTGGATGGCCTGCGCCCATACAACCAGCGCCTTTGGCAGAGCTGGCCCAAGACGGAGAAGCGGCAGTTCCTCCGTCATATCCGCCCGTGGTGGAACGTGCATCGCCATCGCCTGCCGCCTGACCTGCATGAAGGGCTGGTGCGGGCTATCGAGGCGGGACAGGTGCGGCTAGTCGCGGCCGAATTCATGGGGATCGAGCGAGCCGGGGAGGGCGTGCGCGCCACCATCCGACCGCGCGGTTCCGCCGCCAGGCAGTCGCTCGATGTCGCCCGCGTTTACGATTGCGGTGGCGTCAGTGTCGATGTCCGCGCTAGCGCCAACCCGATCATCCAGCAGCTGATCCACACCGGCGCGGCGCGTCCGGACCCCATGCATATCGGTCTCGACGTCGACGACAATTGTGCGCTCATTGCCGAGGACGGCACCGTCTCGCCTCGGGTGCGTGTGGTTGGGCCGCTGACGCGCGGACGGTATTTCGAAATCGAAGCTGTTCCTGACATCCGCGTGCAGTGCGCCGCTCTGGCCAAATCGCTGTTGGCGCCGTCCTGATCAAGGCAAGGCCGTTCTTTCGATCTGTCGGGGGCCAGGCAAAAGGATTTTCTAGCGGAACGGGAAAACTCGGCCGCTGCTTCCTTGTGAAACTCTACCCTGTCGCTAGGGTTTGCTGAGTTCAGCAGCGGCAGGCCGATGACCGGTTCAACAGCGATTTTTCATGACTGCAGCGGGGCAGGGCGATGAGTGCGCGCATCCGGTTTCGCCAGCCCAATGTCATTCCCGGCTTCGGGCTGACCTTTGGCTTCACGCTCGTCTATTTTTCGCTGATCATTCTGATCCCGATGGTGGCGCTGGTCTTGCGCGCCACAGGGCTGGGTTGGAGCGGCTTCTGGGCAGTGGCGCTCGATGCGCGTGTGCTGGCTTCCCTGCGCACCAGCTTTGTCACGGCGCTCATCGCTGCCGGTATCAATGTGGTTTTCGGTACGCTGATCGCCTGGATCCTCGTGCGCTATCGCTTTCCGGGCCGGCGCATTGTCGACGCCTTCGTCGATCTGCCCTTCGCGCTGCCCACTGCCGTGGCAGGCATTGCGCTGACCGCAATCTATGCGCCCAATGGCTTTATTGGCCAGCTGGTGGCGCCGCTCGGCATCCGCATCGCCTATACGCCGCTGGGCATCACCATCGCCATGATCTTCATCGGACTGCCCTTCGTGGTGCGGACCATCCAGCCCATTCTCGAAGAGACCAGCCACGAGGTCGAGGAGGCTTCGGCAACGCTCGGCGCCAACCGGCTCCAAACCATTTCGCGGGTGCTGCTGCCGGGTCTGGCCCCCGCCATCCTCACGGGCTTCGCACTCGCCTTTGCCCGAGCGGTTGGTGAATACGGCTCGGTGATCTTTATCGCTGGCAATATTCCCTTCGTTTCCGAAATCACGCCTCTACTGATCGTCATCCGCCTCGAGGAATACAACTATGCCGGGGCGGCGGTGATCGCGACGATCATGCTGGCAATTTCCTTCTCCATGCTCTTCGTCATCAATCTGATCCAGGCCTGGAGCCGCAGGAGATATGGCTATGGCAACTAGGCTCGCAGCGCGGCGACAGCCTTCGCCCACCAATGAACCGCTCTGGGTCAGAGTGACGCTGATCCTGGTAGGCATGGTGTTTCTGGCGCTGTTTCTGGTTTTGCCGCTGATTGCGGTGTTTTCAGAGGCATTTCGCCAAGGTTTCGGCGCCTATTTCGCCGCACTCAATACCGCAGATGCCCAATCGGCCATCCGGCTGACGCTCTTGGTCGCCGCTATTGCCGTGCCTCTTAATCTCGTTTTTGGCGTCTGCGCCTCCTGGGCCATTGCCAAGTTCGAGTTCAAGGGCAAAGCCTTTCTGATCACGCTGATCGATCTGCCTTTTTCGGTGTCGCCGGTGATCTCTGGCCTGGTCTATGTGCTGCTCTTCGGCACCGGCAGCGTGCTCGGCCCCTGGCTGAAATCCTACAATATCGAAATCTTGTTCGCCGTGCCCGGCATCGTGCTGGCCACGATCTTCGTCACCTTTCCCTTCGTCGCACGCGAGCTCATTCCGCTGATGCAGGATCAGGGCAATGGCGACGAAGAAGCAGCTCTGTCGCTGGGCGCATCAGGCTGGCAGACCTTCTGGCGCGTTACCCTGCCCAATATCAAATGGGGTCTGCTCTATGGTGTCTTGCTCTGCAACGCGCGGGCCATGGGCGAGTTTGGCGCTGTTGCCGTGGTTTCGGGCAAGATCCGCGGCCAGACCACCACCATGCCGCTGCAAGTCGAGATGTTCTACAATGAATATCAAGGCACCGCCGCCTTCGCCTTGGCGTCGTTGCTGGCCCTCCTTGCCCTTGTCACGCTGGTGCTTAAGACCACCCTGGAGTGGCGCTTCGGTGCTGAATTGGCCGCCACCGGCCGCGGCCATTGAGGCGAGGTATCGAGGCCTTGCCGCAGGGTTAGTCCCCGCGACAAGGCGCATTCGATCGTCAGCTCACGCGAACCAGGTCGTTCCCGGATACTGATGCGCCCGCGCCACGTCCTCGTTGAGTTCGAGGCCGATGCCCGGCCGATCGGAAAGCTTGATCTTGCCGTCCCTGATGATGTCGCCGCCATCGGTGATCGTCGACCAATAGTCGCGATGGAACCAGTGGAATTCCAGCACCAGGAAATTGGGGATCGTGGCACAGACATGGGCCGAGGCCATGGTGCCGATGGGCGACGAGACGTTGTGCGGCGCGAAGGGGATTGAGTAGAGATCGGCGAGTTCCGCAATCTTGCGGCATTCGGACAGGCCACCGCATTTCGGGATATCAGGCATGATGATATCCACCGCCTGCTGTTCCAGCAGCTTTCGGAAGCCGTGGCGCAGATAGAGGTTTTCGCCAGCGCAGATCGGCGTCGACGTGCTGCGCGTAATTTCGGCCATCACGTCGATATTTTCGGGCGGGATCGGCTCTTCGAGCCACATGAGCTGGAGATGCTCGAGATCGCGCGCCAGGCGGATGGCGCTATGCTTGTCGAGCCGCGTATGCAGATCGCAGGCGACCTCGACGTCCTTGCCGGCAGCCTTGACCACCATTTCGGCCAGTTCGACCATGCGGTCATGCTCCCACTTGTTGGGAGTCATGTTGAACTTGTCTTTGACATACCAGCCGGTTTCGCTGCCGGTGTGGCCATAGGCGCGGATGTCGAGATCGACCTTGAGTGCCTTGAAGCCGGCCTCGAGCACCTGGTCCACCTCGCGCTGGACCTCGTCCATGTTCATGCCGGGCGAGACCTCGCAGTCGCAATAGACGCGGATATCGTCGCGGAACTTGCCGCCCATCAGTTCATAGACCGGCACCTCGAGCGCCTTGCCCTTGAGATCCCAGAGCGCGATCTCGACGCCGGTAAGCGCGGTGATCAACGCACCGGCAAAGCCGCCCTCGAACACCAGGTTCCGCCTGATATCCTCAAAAATGGCGTCAATGGCGAAGGGATCGCGCCCGATCAGCATCGCCGCCAGTTCTTTCTCGATAATGGCGATGGCCTGGTGGCCGCCATGCACGCATTCCCCCAGCCCGGTAATGCCGGCGTCAGTTTCGACGCGAACCCACAAATGCATGCAATGGCCGACCGTCGCCGCCGTTTTGACGGATGTGATCTTCACTCCGATGTCTCCTCAAAGCCTTGCCTAACCCTGGTCGGACAAATCCCGATCCACGGCCTCCTCCGCCGAATCCTCGAAGAATGCGATGCCGATATGCAGGTGTGACTGCAGGGCATACTGGTATCGGATCCGGTCCCTCTGCTCCAACGCGTCGACCACGGCAGCGTGCTGCTCATAGGTGTCGCCTGTGAAGTTGTGCAGTTCTTTGGCCCGCTCCATGATCCGGATGATCACCGGCTTCATGATCCCATAGACGTCGCGTACCGCGCGATTGTCGAGAATGGACACAATGCGAAGATGGAAGCGGAAATCCAGCTCCGATGCTTCCGCGATTGTCCCGGCGGCGCGCAACTGATCGTTGATGCGACGCATCTCCGCGATATCCTCGGGACGCATGAGGTCGAACAGCGTATCCACCGACCCGACCTCGATCAGCCGCCGAAATCCCTGGATATCATTGAAGGTCCGGCGGGAAATATCGAGCGTATTGAAAGAGAACAGGTCGAGTGCCCGTTCCATGCGGTCATCGATGATGGTGGCGCCAACCTTTGGGCGAACCGACACCACGCCATAGGCCTTGAGGATACGCATGGCTTCGCGCACCGTGTTGCGGCTGGCCTGAAACCGTTCGCACAGCTCGCGCTCGGTGGGCAGGCTGTCACCAACCACCAGGCCACCATCGGCGATCAGGCCGCGGATCTTGAGCACCATGGCATCTACGGCAGAGGGAATGGAGCTGCGCACAACCGAAGCGTTGAGCCCATTGCCGACCATTCCCATCCGCGGCAGATCGGTCATCCCTTGACGGCTCCAACGGTCAGCCCTTCGGACAGGAAGCGCTGGGCATAGACATAGAGGATGGCCACCGGCACGGCCGTAAGAAGCGATGCAGCCATCAGCTTGCCCCAGGGCAGGATGTCGCCAACCACCAGCGACTGCAGGCCGATCGGCAGGGTGCGCAGGGATTCACTGGTGATGAAGACGAAGGCAAAGAGGAACTCGTTCCAGGCGTTGGTGAAGGCGAACAGGGTCACCGAGAGAATGGCGGGTGCCGCCAGCGGCAGGGTGATCCGCCAGAAGATATAGAGGCGGCTGGCGCCGTCAATGCGTGCTGCTTCTTCCAGCTCCACCGGAATGGAGCGGAAGTAGCCCATCAATACCCAGGTCGCGAACGGCAGGAGGAAGGTGGGGTAGGTGATGATCAGCGCGGTATGGCTGTTGATCACGCCCAGATTGGTCAGGGTCTGGTAGAGCGGGATGAACAGCAGCGTACCCGGCAGCAGATAGGTGATCAGCAACAGCGTGGTCAACAAGCCCGCGCCACGGAAGCGCAGGCGCGAGAGGGCATAGGCTGCCAGCGACGCGAGCGCGACGGACACAAGCGTGCTCACCGCGGCCACGAAGGCCGAGTTCATCAGCCAGGTCAGGAACGGAGTGTCATTGAGCAGTGAAGTGTATTGATCCAGCGTCGGGGGATCGGGCCAGAAGATCGAGCGGCGCTCACTGATCTGCGGGGTCGATTTAAGCGAGGTGGTGACGATCCAGTAGAATGGGAAGATCACGAAAGCCAGGAACGGCACCAGCACCAAAAATCGAGCGAACGGGCCGGCATTTGATCGCGCCGCATGGCGCAGGATCGGCTGCGTCGCGGGGCGGCCGGTGGCCACGCGCACGCGCCGCACGATCCATTCCAGACCGGCGAAAATCAGCTGGATGGGAAGGAAGATGATGTCGATGATGACATTGACCAGCCAGGTTGCGCCCGACAGCAGCCGGTCGGCAAAGCCCGGGCCACGCTCGGAAGCGCCGTCGCGCTTGTCGTCCTGGCGCATAAAGCGGGCCAATAACCAGATCAGGATGGCCATCAGCGGTGCCACCGAGAAAGCGATGGCAATGCCTGGACCATATTGCAGCGAGCCCAGGGCCTTTTCATAGGCGAGGATGGAGTAAAGCTTCGTCGCGCCGCTTGGGCCGCCGCCGGTCATCAGAAAGGGCAGGCCAAACTGGTTGAAGGTGGAAATGAACGACAGCAGCAGGGTGACCACGATCACGTAGCGCAAGCTGGGCAGCGTGACGTTGCGGAACCGCTGCACGGCATTGGCGCCGTCCACCTGCGCGGCTTCGATCTGCTCCTTGTCCACGGCTTTGAGGCCGGCAAGCAGCAGCAGGACGAAGAACGGGATGCCCTTCCACACATTGACCGAGATGACGCTGGCCATCGCCATGTTGGGATCGGACAACCAGCCCAGCGGCCGATCGATGATCCCGACCCCTTGCAGGATAGGGTTGAGGCCGCCGAATAGCGGATCGTAGATGCTCTTCCAGGCCAAGGCGGTGACGATTTCCGGCACGATCCAGGGCAGCAGCATGATACCGCTCAACAGGCTGCGGAAAGGCAGACGGCTGTTGAGGATCAGCGCTACCGTCATGCCGATGACGAATTTCAGGGTCAGCGACCAGAACGTGAATTGGATGGTGTTCTGCATGGCCTGCAGAAAATCGCTACTGGTCCACAGCCGCTCATAATTGCGCATGCCGACATTGACGGTCTCGCCCGTGAGATAGTTGAGCGAGGTCGTACTGATGAAGATGGCGCTGACAAAGGGCCAGAAGATCAGCAGCGCCATGATCAGGACCATGGGCAAGACGAACAGATAACCGACTTTCCAGTCGGTCCCGAACAGGTTTTCCAAACGCTTCTTGAAGCTTGGTTGCCTGCGGGCAGAAGCCATCGGCAAGCTCATTCGATCGTCCATGCGTGTCTCCATCGGGTCGGGCGCCCGCCGCAGCGCGCACCAGCCTGAAGCCGAAAGTCCTGAAATTTAAGAGAAAGCGAGCGACGGACGCCGCGAGGCGCCCGTCGAAAAGGCTGGCTACATGATGCCGCCTTCTTCGAAGATCTGGACGATCTTGTTGTGCGCATCCTTGACCGCCTCTTCGGGGGTCATGCGACCGGCGATCACGTTGCCCATCGACTGTTCCAACACGCCCTGGGCGCGGATGGCATCGATCTGGGCAGCCGGCTTGGCAGGCCAGGAGGGGCCGATGAACGGGTCTTCGATGTCGACCTGTTCCTTGATGATCGCATAGTTCGAGTCTGCCGAGAGCAGCTCTTCGGTCCACAGGTTTTCGTAAGCCGGCATGAACAGGCCGCCGGCAACAGCTGACATCGGCGTGAAATTCGCCGGATCGAGCAGGTCCAGAGCCAGCTTCTTGGCCAGATCGACGTTCGGTGCGCCCTTGAAAATCGTCAGCCAGCCGCCGACGGCGCCGCCATTGCGATGGTCGCCATTATTGGCCCGCGGCTGCGGCACGAGAACAGTATGCGGGAAGACCGGATTGTTGTCGCGCTTGGAGGCAGCATAGAGCGAGAAGGCGTTGTGGGTGTAGCCCACCGACCCTGCAAGCCAGGCTTCGTTGTTTGAAATGTCGCCCCAGCTTTCGACACCAGGAGGCAACATGGCAGCATACTTGCCATTGCGGTCGTAGGTTTCGCGCACGAATTCATAGGCAGCGATGGTCTCCGGCGAGTCAAACTCGACCTTGGTGCCGGATTCGTCGGTGAAATGGCCGCCAAAGGCGTTGAGAATGGCTGATGCCACACCCCAGCCGTCACCGGACTGGTTCACGGTCAGGCCCCAGCCATAAAACCCATTATCAGGATCGGAAATCGCCAGAGCGGCTTCGCGGCGTTCTTCCCAGGTGTTCAGCGTCGAGACGTCGATGCCCTTCTCGGCCAGCTTGTCGCCCCGGAAGAATGCGCCTGTGGTGTTGGCGATGAACGGCACGGCGACCCAGCGCCCGTCGATCTTGCCGATGCTCTCGGCATTGATGCCGCGCATGACATTGCCGTAACGCTTGATGGCGTCCTCGACCACGTCGTTGACGTCTTCGAGCAGCCCAAGCAAGTGCATCTGCGGGATGGAAACCGTGCTGGTGTAGGCCAGGTCAGGCGGATTTCCGGCCTTTACCGCTGCAGACATCTTACCGAGGAAGTCACCGAACGATTCCGGGTTGGTCGTGGAGATATCGAGCTGCGCATTGTTGGCCGCAGCGAACTTGGTGACGGTGTCGCGGAACAGGTTCTGCGCCGCTTCGAAATATTCCGTGCGGTGGATGACAGTCAGTTTGCCAGCGGCGCCCTGCGGCAGCTCTTCCTCCGGTTTGTCCTGTGCAAATGCCGGCAGGCCATGCGCAGCTGCCCAAAGGCCCACGCCAGCGGCGCCGCCTTTCCTCAATACGTCACGGCGATTGAACTTGTCCGACGTCATGATGCCATTTCCTCCTGTTGGACCATGCCCGAGCGCTTGCGGAGCCCTGTTCTGGGCCTACCAATCCTCGCAAATTGCTCGTCCTCCCAGGAACAGGGCGACGCCGCCCATGCCCCCGTCACGGTCAAATATGGTCATTTTGTCCCATCATTGACCGCGAATGGCGATGTTTTAGGACTCAAAACGATCAGTCGTCAACCTTTTGTCCCACAAAAGACTTGCTGCATGGAAAACCTGCCTTTAGACAGAATGGGAGCCGCGCTGTGTCGAAACGCGTCCAAAGCCGTCCAGGCTTTGGGGCCGGCCTGCGCTGCGCCTGGTGCGAGCCCCCATCGAAATGAGGGGCGTTAAGAGGCGATTGTCGATCTGGGAGGAAATGATGGGTGCCGTAACGATCCGGGATGTTCGCAAGAGCTATGGCAATGTGGAGGTGCTGCACGGCGTCTCCATCGACATCAATGACGGCGAGTTCGTCATTCTGGTCGGACCATCAGGTTGCGGAAAATCCACGCTGCTGCGCATGATTGCGGGCCTTGAGGATATTACCGACGGCGACATCGCCATCGGGGGCATCGTGGTCAACGATCTTGCCCCCAAGGATCGCGACATCGCCATGGTGTTCCAGTCCTACGCGCTCTATCCGCATATGACGGTCGAGGAGAACATGGCCTTCTCGCTCAAGCTCGGGCGAGTGCCGCGCGATGAGATCAAGCAGCGTGTCGCCAGCGCCGCCACGGTACTGGGCCTCGAACCCTATCTGCAGCGCTATCCGCGCCATCTGTCCGGAGGACAGCGTCAGCGCGTCGCCATGGGCCGCGCTATCGTGCGCAATCCGCAACTCTTCCTCTTCGACGAGCCGCTCTCCAACCTCGACGCCAAGCTGCGGGTGCAGATGCGCAGCGAGATCAAGCTCAACCACCAGCGCCTCAAGACCACCACGGTTTATGTGACCCACGACCAGATCGAAGCCATGACCATGGCGGACCGCATCGTGGTGATGCATTCGGGCCATATCGAGCAGATGGGCACGCCGCTCGAGCTTTACGATCAGCCCAAGAATCTGTTCGTGGCCGGCTTCATCGGTTCTCCCGCCATGAACATTGTCAAAGGTGAGATCGCTGGTTCCAGCTTCAAGCTCGCCGATGGAACCGCGATCGATCTGGGTAGCCTGCCCGCAGGCGTGTCCGATGGTCCCATCACCCTGGGTCTCCGCCCGGAACATCTGCGGCTCGACCCGAACGGCGTACAGGCCGAAATCGTCATCATCGAGCCCACCGGCTCTGAAACCCTGGTCACGCTACGCGTCGGTAGCCAGGATTTGATCGGCGTGTTTCGCGAGCGCATCGCCGCCGGACCGGGCGAGCGCATCGGCATCGCCTTCGACAACACCAAGATGCATCTTTTCGACGCTCAGACCGGCAATCGCATCGCTCGCTGAGCGAAGCTGTTACCGGCAAGACGTGATGCGGGGCAGGGTGCGCAGGCCGGCAAAGGAAGCAAAAGCAATTCCCGCACGCGGTTGAGTGCTCTTTGGAACAGCGGCAAAGCCGGTTGGCCCGGCTTTGCGCGTTAGCGGCCCGATCCAGCAAGATTTTTCATTTCTTCCGAGTTCGGGGCAAGCCTGCACCTTCATAATCACGACCGAGTTGATAGGGTTTAGCCATCATCACTCGGGAGGTTCCGATGAACCGGACAGCCAGGATTTTTGCCTACACTGCCCTTGCCGCCTCGCTGGCCATGGGTTTCGCCGTCACCGCCCATGCCCAGGACAAGACGCTCATCAACGTCTCCTATGACCCGACGCGCGAACTCTATCGCGACTACAACGAGGTCTTCATCAAGCACTGGCAGGAAACCAAGGGCGAGACCGTAGCGGTCCAGGTAACCCATGGCGGCTCAGGGTCGCAAGCCCGCACGGTGATCGACGGGCTCGAGGCCGATGTGGTGACGCTGGCGCTCGAAAGCGACATCAACGCCATTTCCGACGCCAACCCGGCTTTGGTGCCGGCAGACTGGCGCACTCTGCTGCCCAACAATAGTGCGCCATATACCTCGACCATCGTGTTCCTCGTCCGCAAGGGTAACCCGAAGGGCATTGCCGACTGGGGCGACCTGACCAAGGATGGCGTCGAAGTCATCACCCCCAATCCGAAGACCTCTGGCGGCGCACGCTGGAACCTGCTCGCGGCATGGGCATGGGCCAAGGCACAGCCGGGTGGCAATGACGACACCGCCAAGGAATATGTTACCCAGCTCTACAAGCACGTTCCGGTGCTCGATACCGGCGCGCGTGGGTCCACCACCACTTTCGTGCAGCGTGGCATCGGCGATGTGCTGCTGGCGTGGGAGAACGAGGCCTATCTCGCGCTCGAAGAGCTTGGTCCGGATGCTTTCGACATCGTCACCCCCTCGGTTTCCATCCTCGCCGAACCGCCGGTGGCGGTCGTCAAGGGCAATGCAGAACGCAAGGGTAATCTGGAGCTGGCGCAGGGCTATCTTGAGTATCTCTATTCCGATGAAGGCCAGGCGATCGCCGCCAAGCACTACTATCGCCCGTTCAAGCCGGAAGCGGCCGCTCCGGAAGACATTGCCCGCTTTGGTGATGTGAACCTGATCACCATCGAGGATTTCGGCGGCTGGCGTGAGGCGCAGCCCCACTTCTTCGGCGATGGTGGCGTCTTCGACCAGATCTATTCCGGTCCGACCCAGTAGCAGCTCAACTCGCGGTCGGCCCCACAGGCCGGCCGCACCTGTCTTTGGCCCCGCAAACCGCATTGGGAGACTGACATGGTTCACTTCTTTGGAATTTTCGGTCCGGGCAAGCTGGCGCGGCGCGCCCAGGACGACGCTCCCGCCAAGGCCAATTTTTTCGGCGGCCTGCCCGATCCGGCCCAGGGCGCCGTACCTTTGACGCGCGCCGAGCAGGATGCCTGCTTCCTCAATGGCAAGGGACCCGAACCCTGCGCGGACAACGAGTCCTCGGAGCAAGCCGAGGTCCAGGAGTAATTAGGCCATCACCCCGAAGACTGCGCCGATGGCTGCAGTCACCGCCATGGCTAAAGCCCCCCAGAAGGTGACGCGCAGAGCGCCACGCACGAGGCCGGCGCCGCCCGCAGAGGCGCCCAGCCCGCCCAGGATGGCCAGTCCGACAAGGGTGGATGCTGCGACCAGCCAGACCACCAGAGCTGGCGGAGAGAACACTGCCACGAGGATCGGCAGGATGGCGCCGGTGGCAAAGGTCAGCGCCGAGACGAGGGCCGCCTGCACCGGGCGGGTGGCGATAGTCTCGGAAATGCCCAGCTCATCGCGAGCGTGCGCGGCAAGGGCATCTTTGCTGGTCAGTTGTTCCGCCACCTGGCGTGCCAGCGTCCGGTCCAGGCCCCGCGCCTCATAGATACCCGTCAACTCGTCCAACTCCCCCTCCGGATCGTCCCGTAGTTCGGCGCGCTCGCGGGCCAGGTCGGCCTGCTCAGCATCCGATTGCGAACTGACCGAAACATACTCTCCCGCCGCCATCGACATGGCGCCGGCCACCAGCCCGGCAAGGCCGGCAATCAGGATCGCTTGATGGTTCGAGCCCGCCGACGCCACGCCCACCACCAGGCTTGAGGTGGAAACCAGGCCGTCATTGGCTCCGAGCACGGCAGCGCGCAGCCAGCCGATCCTGTGCACCATGTGCATTTCGCGATGGGTCGTTCTGCTCATTTCGCTTCCCTGTTTCGAAAATTGGCGTCGAAGGTGATGGTGACGGTCATGCCGCTCGCGCTCTTGTGTTTGGCAAGAACGGCACCGTTCAGGTGAAGGACTCGCTCGACCACGGTGAGGCCGATGCCGAGCCCTTCCGACAGGGGGGCAGATCCGGCCCCAGACGGCGCCATGTCGATCACCGCGATCACCGGGCCGGGCCCGGCGCGCACGACGATAGTGGTGCCCGGCGGCGTGTGGCGCACGGCGTTCTCGATCAGGTTGCGGCAGGCGTCGCGCACGAGATTGGGCGCGATGCGGACGCTGTCGGCCCCTTCATTTTCGAACGCAATACTGGCGCCACGTGACAACACCCACGGGGCAATGACGCCCACCAGTTCCTCCCCCAACAAGCCCAGGTCGGTGGCCACGAATTGGTCCGCCTCCAGTGCCTCAAGTCGCGCCAGTGCCGTAAGCTGCGCCACGAAATCGGATAATTCATCGACCTGAGCTTCGGCGCGCCGGGCCGTCGGGTGATCCAGGGATGACAGTTCCAGCTTGATGATGGAAAGGGGCGTTCGCACTTCGTGGGCGATGGCAGAGGTGAGCACGCGCTGGCTGCGGATCAACTCGCCGCTGCGGGCAAAGGCGCGATTCACCGCACGGGTCAGATGCCCCACTTCCTCGGGCATGCCAGCGATGGGCAACCCCTCACCCAGTTGCAGGGGATCGAGGCGGTCGGCCGCGATAGCGGCAGCCTTGACCGGTCGCAAGGCGGAGCGGATTGAAACAATGGTGCCGCCGATCACAAAGACCAGCAAAATGCTCATAGGCACGATCAGATGGTCGAGCACCTCATGCCAGAACACCCCCCAAACCAGCCCGTCACGGTCACCCATGGTGGCAAATTCGATCAGCAGCGGTGTGCCGTCGCGCTCCACTCGTCCGCCACCGGCGACATGGAGCGGATTTCCAGGCGTGATCACCCGTACCCAGAAATCGGGCGGTCGCACCGACAGGGGCAGGAAGTGTTCCTCGCAGGCGGTGTCGCAGGCCGAAAACAAGACCGCGCCATCGGCCGTGCGGACGCGCGCGAAATAGCCGGTTCCGGGGGCAAACAACTCCTCCATCTCGTCGGGCAGGGCATAGCCGATCCGGCCCGAGACACTGGCGGCGCCTTCGCTCAGCATGTCCACCTGTTGCTCCACTAGCAACCTGCCCAGTTCCTCGTCGTTGAAATAATAGTCGCTGAAGACCACCGCCATCTGCGCCAGGGCGGCAAGAAAACCAAAGACGATGATGCGCGTCGCCGCGAGCTGCCAGAGTGGACGGCTCATGACGTCGTTCTCAGCAGGTAGCCGACACCGCGAATGGTCTCGATCACAAGGCCTGTCTCATATCCCTCCAGTTTTCGACGCAGCCGCGACACCGATAATTCCACCGCATTGCTGCTGTGTTCATCGCCGAATTCAGAAAATGCGTGCTCGATCCTGCGCTTGGACACAACCTGATCGGCCTGGCGCATCAGCATTTCGAGCAGTCCGCGCTCGCGCGGCGCCAGGTCGATGGACTGTTCGCCACAGCGCAATGTCGAGCCGGACAGCGGCAGGGTAAGCTGGCCGGCAACCAGATCCGGCATGACGGCATGCGGGCTGCGCCGCAGCAGTGCCCTGACGCGGGCCAGCAGTTCGCCGTTATTGAAAGGCTTGGTGAGATAGTCGTCGGCGCCCGCATCGAGGCCATCGATCCGCTCGTCCACGGCGCCGCGGGCGGTCAGGACCAGAACAGGGGTCGCCACCGCTCGCGCCCGCAGGCCGCGCAGCAGATCGAGCCCGTCAATATCGGGCAGGCCCAAATCGAGCACGATGGCATCATAGGGCACCTGTCTCTGCGCCTCGATGCCGTCTTCGCCTAAAGCAAAATCGTCGACCAGCCAGCCCGCATCCCGCAAAGCCTGGCTGGTCAACGCCCGCAGGCGCTCACTGTCCTCGATCAGCAATATGCGCATCAGAGCCGTCCAGTGGCCGTTTCCATCCGGTAATCATCGCCAAAGGCAGGTTTTCACGGTGTCGCACGCTTTCTATCATGGCCGCAGCGATATGCAGAATGGCAAGGCCAAGAACGGCATTGGCCATCACATCATGCAGCGTTTCCAACCACTTCTCGCCCCAGAACGCGTCGAGCCCCATCATCCAGCCAGTGACACCGAGCCCAGCCAGCAATGCCATCAGGCTCAACATCATGACGGCGCCGAGCGGCGAATGACCGAGGGTGCGCGGATCGGTGCCGGCGAGCAACTGTCGAACATGGTTCACCACACGCCGCGGCGTTGGAAAGAAGTCCGAAAAACGTGCATGCCGCGTTCCGACAATGCCCCAGACCAGGCGAATGGCCAACGCGCCGACGACGACATAGCCGGTCACCTTGTGCCAATATTTGCCGTGCTCCAAGACCCAGAGGTTGAGCACGACGCCGGTGACGATGGTCCAGTGGAACAGGCGGACAAGCGGGTCCCAGACCCTGACGGGGGCGGCGGATTGCTCCGCCGCCGTGCCAATTGGATGCGTGTCAGCCATCGATCTCGGCCTCGACGACGTCGCCGGTCACCGGGTTGAAATAGACCTCGGCGCGCTTTTCGTCCTTGGTGAAGCCGTAGATCTCGTAGCAATTGCCACTGATCTGGAAGGTCTTGATGGTGTAGCCGAGTTCGGCAACCTTGGCCTTCATGGCATCTTCGCTCATCCACTTGTCCCGCGCTTCAGTGGTGCAGTTTGGGCTGGCCATGGCCAGGGTGGGCGACAGGACGACGAGGGCGGCGACGACAGCAGCTTTGAGTTTCATGGGTGTTCTCCATTTTCGGGGCCGCACCATCGCGGCCATGGTCATGGATTAGCCGGGCCAAGCTGTCGGGATGCTGTCGAAGCCATCAAATCGTCGACCCGAGCCGTTTCGCCGACGGCGCCAGACTCAGCTAGGGTGCGGTCGCGCAATACGGGGCTTCCAAAATATCCATGTCCGAAACCGACCTTTATCTCCCGCTCAAGGCCTTCATGGAGGGCGCCGGTTATTCGGTCAAAGGGGAGGTGAATGGATGCGACCTGGTCGGTGTGCGGAACGACAATCCGACCGTCGTCGTTGTCTGCGAAATGAAACTGTCCCTGACGCTCGAACTGGTGATGCAGGGCGTCAAGCGCGCCGCTTTCTGCGACGAAGTGTGGCTGGCGGCCCGTGCTGCAAAGACTGGCCGTGGCCGCGAGCATGATGCGCGGTTCCGTAATCTCTGCCGCCGGCTGGGCTTTGGTCTGCTCACTGTTTCGGCCTCCGGGGCCGTCGAGATCATTGTCGCCCCCTTTGCCGCGATACCGCGCAAGGACGCAAAGCGCCGCTCTCGGCTGCTGGAGGAGCATCGGCGCCGGGTTGGCGATCCGCAAAAGGGCGGTGGACGCGGCAAGCCGATCATGACCGCCTATCGGCAGGATTGCATACGTTGCGCTGCGGCCCTGTTGTCCGGGCCGCAAAGTCCCCGCCAGCTCAAATCCGTTGTCGAACGCGCGCCGACGATTCTGCGCAGCAATGTCTATGGCTGGTTTGTCCGCGTGAGCCGCGGCATCTATGATCTCACCGAACTGGGTCGAGCGGCAGTAATCCCGGCCCAAGAATAATGGGCGCCCTCACTGTGAGGACGCCCATTATCAGGTCTAGTAATCTGACAGCGCCGACGTACTCCTCGGCCCTACCGCTTGATTAGGCGCGCATCTTCTCCCGCGTCTGGAAGCGCTTGCCGGTGGCTGAAGGCAGGGCCAGCGTGACGAGAACGAAGATCGCCGTTGCCAGTTTGAGGTCACTGGGCTGCAGGCCGATGGACAGGCCAAGTGAGACGAGCTGGTAATACACCGCCGCACCCAGCACCGGCGCCAGCAATTGCCGGGTTACCGTATGACGGCCGACAATGGTTTCACCGATCACCAACGACGCAAGGCCGTTGATCAGCACGCCCAGGCCCATGCCGACATCGGCATACCCCTGCAACTGCACGATCAGGGCCCCACCCAGCGCCGTCATGGCATTGGCCAGGGCGAGGCCGACAATGGTGTAGGTCCACAGGTTGATGCCCAGCGACGGCGCGAGGTCTGGATTGACACCCACCACCCGCAAAGCCGCCCCTGCTTGCGTGGTCAGGAACCAGCGCAGCGCCAGCAGCAAGGCAACGACCAGTACGCCGAACACCAGGATCTGCATCCAAACCGTGGTGACGATACCCGGATGGATCATGTTGAAGATGTTGTCGGCGTTGAACAAGGCAGCATTGGACTTGCCCAGGATGCGCAGGTTGATGCTGTAGAGGCCGGTAAAAACCAGGATGCCGGCGAGCAGAGAATTGATGCCGAACCGCAGGTGGATGATCGCTGTGCTGGCGCCGGCCAAGCCACCCGCCGCCACGGCGACAAGTGTCGCCAGGATCGGATTGTAGCCGGCAAGGATCAGCGCCGCGCACACGCATCCGCCGAGCGGAAAGGCCCCCTCGCTGGTGAGGTCGGGAAAGCTGATCAGCCTGAAAGGGATCATGATGCCCAGCACCAGGAACGAATAGATCAGGCTTTGGGCGAAGGTGACCGGGACGAGATTTATGTAGGACGAAATAAAGCTCATCTCAGGCTCCCAGCAGCATGCGGTCGTTGTCGAGCTTGAACTTCTCGATCAGGTCGGCAGGGGTGAGACCGGCTTTCTCGGTTCCGCCGATATCGAGCTTGATCTTGCCGGCATCCATCATGATCAGCCGGTTTCCCGTCTCGATGGCCTGGCGCATATTATGCGTGACCATGAGTGTGGTGATCGCATTGCTGGCGACGGTGTCGAGCGTTGCCGCCATCACTCGGTCGGCTGTGCGCGGGTCGAGCGCCGCTGTATGTTCGTCCAGTAGCAACAGCTTTGGACGCGACAGCGCCGCCATGATCAGCGACAGCGCCTGGCGCTGACCGCCTGACAAGGTCGCGACCACCGCATCGAGGCGGTCTTCCAGCCCCAGTTGCAGGCTGGCCAGCTGCACCCGGTAGAATTCCCGCCGGCGGGCGGAAATCAGCTGGGCAAAGCCATGGCCTTTACCGCGACGCTCGGCCAGCGCCAGGTTTTCCTCGATGGTCATGGCGGCGGCCGTGCCGATCATCGGGTCCTGGAACACGCGGGTGACCAGACCTGCACGTCGGTGTGGTGCGAGGCGGGTAATGTCCTGTCCGTCGAGCACGATCTGGCCGGCATCGACGAAGAAGCTGCCGGCAATGGCGTTGAGCAGCGTCGACTTGCCCGCGCCATTGCTGCCGATTACCACGACAAAATCACCGCGCGACAGCTTCAGGTCCACGCCATCAAGGGCGGGTCGACCGCCGGGCAGCCCGGTCGAGAAGCTCTTCTTCAGGCCCTGGCAGTGGAGCAGAGACGCAGGTGACTGCGTCTCCTTTCTTAGAGGAACGGGTTCGCTCACTTGATGATCCAGGGGCTGTCCTTGAGCGCTTCCGGCAGGGTCAGGCCGACTGCCTCGAGACCCTTGACGCTGATCAGCTTGTCGAAGTCTTCCGGCTGGGGAATATAGGTGGCGATATCGGCCGGCTTTTCGCCTTTGAGGATACGGTCGGCGATGTCGGCCGCATGCTCGCCATTCTTCCAGTAGGAGATGGCGTGGAACCCGGCCAACTGGTCCTTGAGGTCCGGCGCATAAACCGAATTGAACAGCGGCAGCTTGATCCGCTGGGCGGCCTGGGCCACCACTGGCACTGCGGTCTGCACGATGTTGGACTGGATCAGGAAGATAGCATCCACCTGGCCGGCAAAGCTCTGTACGCGCTGCGGCAGATCGTTCTGATTGTCGACCGGCACCGCGACGATTTCGATGCCTGCTTCGGCAGCAGCTTCGTTGATCAGCTTGATATTGGTCGCGTCATTGTCTTCGCCGGGATTGAAGAGCGTACCCACTTTCTTGATGCCGGGAATGACTTCCTTGAGGAAGGACAGAGATTCCTTGAAGTTGGGGAGCATGGCCGCACCGGCACTCCATTCCGAACCGTGCTCCCAGTCGGGCACGATGCCAGCGACGACGGGGTCGACGACGGCGCCGAATACGATGGGGATGGATTTGTCGGTGATGCCGCGCACGGCCGCCTGGTTGAGGCCCGTGGTGATGGCGAAGATCAGCGCCGGCTTCTTGGCTTCGACCTGCTGCAACACCTGCGGGATGAGGCTGCGGTCGAAATTGGCGTGCTGGAAGTCATAGACGACATCAGTGCCCTCGACATAGCCGAGCTCTGTCATCCGGGCCTTGAAGCCATCGGCGGTCTCGGTCAGCGCCGGATGTTCGCCGAAGCTGGCGATGGCGATGAGCTTGGGTTCGGCATGTGCCATTGTGGTAGCGGTCGCAAGGGCAGCGGCAGCCAGAAATAGTCTTTTGAGCAGCATGGTTTTCCCTCCGTGTGCTGTCATTTTGCTGGCGCGATGCGCCAGTTTTCGCGGGCAACGCGGAGAAAGTTCTCTCCGAGAATGCCCTTGATTGCGGGCTCGCCATAGCCAAGGCCGATCAGGGCCTCGACCAGGTCGGGCAGAATTTCGGGTTTCACATCGGCCCAGGGGGGGCGCGGATAGCCGCGCTGCGCCATCATCGGTCCGGCGTCGTAAAGCTTGGTCATGAAGTCCTGGTAGAACACTACGTCGAGCCCCAGCCCCACATGGTCTGGGCCAACCAGTTGCACCACGTGATCGATATGGCGCACCAGCGGCTCGAGGCCGGACTGGTTGTCCTCGGTCAGGAAGGCACCGATAGAATTGATGCCCACCACGCCATTGCGTGCCGCCAGAGCCTTGACCTGTTCGTCGGTCACATTGCGTTCGTGATCTTTAAGCGCGCGCATGCTCGAATGCGAAATGACGATAGGCTTTTCCGACAGCGCGATCATGTCGAGACTGGTCCGGATACCCGCATGCGAAGCGTCGAGCAGCATGCCGCAGCGGTTTGCCTCGGCTACGAAGGCGCGTCCCAGCATGGACAAGCCGGCATCGGACGGTTCGTGGCAGCCATCGCCCAGCGGGTTGCGGGTATTATAGGCCAGGATCATCCAGCGGATGCCCAGCCGGTACCAGAAGTCGATCAGGGCCGGTTCATAGCCAAGCGGACCGGCTCCCTGCAAGTGAAAGCTCACCGCCATCTGCCCATCGGCTTTGGCTGCGACGATGTCATCGGCCGTCTCAATGATCCGGTAGCGCTGCTGCCGCTCGATCCAACGGCGCTGCTGGGCAAAATGCTTGAGCGTCGCTTCGGGCTTGTCCCAATCCGCGCCGATGGTCAGGGATACGAAGGAAAAGCCAGCCTTGTCGAAACGGGTCAGCATTTCCGGCCCGTTATCTAGGCATTCGGGCGTCCAGCCGACCACGCTTTCCCAAACGATCGACTGCGCAATGAGGTCCTTCGCGGACATGGGATCACACTCCGGAAAATGCGGGGAAGCGGCTGAGAGAAAAGGCAGAAATATCGATGGCGCTCTGCCCGGTGGTCACCAGCTGTGCAGCAATCTCGCCGATGGCCGCTGAATGCTTGAAGCCGTGGCCGGAGCAGGGGGACACCACCAGGATCCGCTCATCGTTCGGGTGCCAGTCGATGACGAAGGCGCTGTCCGGGGTTGCGGTGTAAAGGCAGGTCACCGCCTTATGCCGCCGTGCCGACACGCCCTTGAGGCGCGGCGCCAGGTGGCGGACATATTTTTCGTCAGACGCCGAAAGCGGCACGTTGCGGTCCACTTGGTCGGGATCGATGGGGTTGCCATAGGCTTCGTCGGCGATCTTGATGGCGCCCAGCCCTTCGACCTCGGGAAAGCCGTAGAAGAAGTCGTCGGCGCTCTCGCCATGGGGCCAGATAAACACCGGGCCGCTCGCCCATTCCTGCCGCAGCTCCGGTTCGAGTTCGAACCAATGCATGGACTGGCGGGTGGGAGAGAGAATGGTCTCGAACGCGCCGCCTAACAGGCCCGATGCGCCGCTGCCCGCCGAAAGCACTAGCTTCTGGGCCAGGATATCGCCCGACGTGGTCTTGAGCAGGACGCCATCCGGCGTGTGTTCGATGGCGGTGACCTTCGTGTCGAGCACCGTCTCCCCGCCTAGCGCCTTGCCCAGCGTTAACTGGGCGGCAACGCAGCGCTCGGGTTCGACATAGCCGGCTCCCGGCTCGAAATAGCCAATTTCATCGTCGGCGACTGCGAACTGCGGAAAGCGCTGGCGGATCGCATTGGCGTCGAGAATTTCGTGCGGAATGCTGTAGCGGTTGGCCGCCTCGCGCGTACGCTGGATAAAGCCGGTTCGCCCTGGGCGTTCAACGGCATCGTCGGCGCGTGAGATGATGAGGCACCCCACTTCGCTGAGCAGGGTCTGCCCGGTTTGGCCCTCAAGGTCGCGCCAGATTTCGTGGCTGCGGCTGACCAATGGCACATAAGCCATGCCTTCGCCGATGGCGCGCCGGGTGATGCGGCTTTCGCCATGAGTAGATCCATGGGGATGGGGCGGATTGTAGCGGTCAATACCGATGACATCGGCCCCGGCCTTTGCAAGCTGGTAGAATGCCGCGCTCCCCATAGCCCCGAGCCCCAGGACTGCATACTCACAACGACGCATTCTGCCCACCCTCTCGTCACAGCCGAGCGGTCGTCAACCTAGATGCATGCCTCTGCATTGGTATAGACCTAAAATTTTAAGCTCCACCGACCCGTGAGTTTTGTTTTTTGAGCGACCCACTTGGCCGGGGTTTGGTATGCCTAGCGAGCCACAGGCTGAGCGGGTCGTCAATCGCATTTATGTGCGCAATCGGCACTTAAAATAGAAAATATTGCCTTCATTAAATCTCAAAATAGCAAGTGATGCTACGATATGCATCGTGAGTAGAATTTGGTCACTTTTGCGACCTGGCGCCGTCTGTCGCGCTACGCAGCAGAAGCCAACTGCTGCGCGCCGCTTTCCCAGATTGCCTGTCGGCCCTCAGCCATCACCCGTTGGGCGCTTCGACACAAACAATCAGCGATAAGTGCATAGTGCATGCACTGGCTGCATAGCGCCGGATGACGGATTTGCGACGATCCCATGCAGTCCATGAGGGTGGACAAGCAAGGGAACACGAAAATGCGAAAAATCGGAATTGTTGGCGCCGGTCAGGCCGGCCTGCAGCTGGGCCTGGGGCTGCTCAAGAATGGCTACCAGGTGGTCATTACCTCTAACCAGACGCCGGACCAGATCCGCAATGGCCGGGTCACGTCCAGCCAGTGCATGTTTGACCGCGCGCTGGAAAACGAACGCGCCCTGGGCATCGACTTCTGGAAAGACGCGCCGCCCGTGGAGGGAATCCAGTTTTCCCTAGTCCCGGGCGGCCAGACCGCGATGCAGTGGTCGTCCCGCCTCGACAGGCCGGCTCAGTCCATCGACCAGCGTGTGAAGATGCCGCGCTGGATGACAGAATTCGAGAAGGCCGGTGGCGAACTGCGTATCGCCGATGTCGACATGGCCGGGCTGGAAGCGCTCGAGCAGGAATGCGACCTCGTCATCGTCGCCTCGGGCAAGGGTGAGATCGGCAAGCTGTTCCAGCGCGACGAAACGCGCTCGCCTTTCGACAAACCCCAGCGGTCGCTGGCGCTGACCTATGTGCACGGCATGGAGCCGCGCAAGGAGCATTCGGCGGTCAATTTCAACCTGATGCCGGGTGTGGGCGAGTATTTCGTATTCCCGGCGCTGACCCTTAGCGGCCCATGTGAGATCATGGTGTTCGAAGGCATTCCCGGTGGCCCGATGGACAATTGGGCCAATGTGAAGAGCGCGCAGGAGCATCTGGCCGAGAGCCTCCGCATCCTCAAGGAATTCGTGCCCGAGGAATATGCCCGCTCAAAGGATTGCGTGCTGACTGACGACCTCGGCATATTGGCTGGCCGCTTCCCGCCCACCGTGCGCAAGCCGGTTCTGGCGCTGCCCAATGGCGCTGTGGCACTGGGTATGGGCGACTCGGTCTGCCTTAACGACCCGATCACCGGCCAAGGTTCCAACAATGCCAGCCACTGCGCGGCGGCCTATCTCACTGCGATTCTCGAGCATGGCGATCGTCCCTATGACGCCGCCTTCATGCAGGCGACGTTTGATCGCTACTGGGATTACGCCCAGTTCGTCGTTGGCTGGACCAACAACATGCTGCTGCCGCCGCCCGAGCACATGGTCAAGATTCTCGGCACGGCACAGCAGAACCAGAAGGTGGCCCACTGGTTCGTCAACGGCTTCAACGACCCCCGCACCTACTTCCCGACCATCACTGACCCGGCGCTCACCGACGCCTTCTTGGCTGAGGCCATGGGAGCAGCAGCATGAGCGAACCCATCAGCAATATCGACCCGGCGCAATTGCGCCGGGCCTTTGGAATGTTCGCCACCGGCGTGCTGATCGTCACCACCCGCTGGGGCGAGCGCATCCACGGCATGACGGCGAATTCGTTCACCTCGGTCTCGCTCAACCCGCCACTGGTCCTAATCTGCATCGACCACAAGGCGTCGATGAAACAGGCGCTGCATGATAGCGGCCATTATGGTCTCTCGGTGCTAGCGCATGACCAGCAGCATCTGTCCCGTCACTTCTCGTCGCGAGGCAGTTCTGATCTGGAGGTCAGCTTTGACGAGCTTGGCGGCATGCCGGTGGTGCAAGGGGCGCTGGCCCAGTTCTCCTGCCGTATCACCCAGGCGCCCGATGCTGGCGACCATCTGATCTTCATCGGCGAAGTCACCGACTACAAGCACAATACCGGCGAGCCGTTGCTCTACTTCGGCGGCGGTTACAAGCAATTGCACAAACCCCAGCTGATGGAGGCCTGCCAATGAGCGAGTTCGAAGGAAAGGTGGCAATCGTCACGGGTGGCGCGGCCAGCATTGGCCTCGATATCACCAAGGGCCTCGTGGAAGCCGGCGTAAAGGTCGTGGTTGGAGCACGCAGCCGCGAGGCCGGCGATGCTGTAGCCAGGCAGTTCGGCGACAAGGTGCGCTATGTGGCTGCCGACATCCGCAAGGACGAAGACCTCGATGCCCTCGTTGCTGCGGCCGCGGAATGGGGTCGGCTCGACATCGTCGTCAACAATGCCGCCGTCTATGACGACAATGGTGCTCAGTCGAGCCGCGAGTCCTGGCTCAATACGCTGAACACCAATGTGGTCTCGAGCGCGCTGCTGTCGGAAAAAGCGCGGCCGCATCTTGCGAAGCAGGGGGGCTCGATCGTCAACATCTCCTCGATCAGCGCCTATGCGGCTCAGTCCGGCCGCTGGACTTACCCGGTCTCCAAGGCAGCCATTTTGCACCTGACACACTCGCAGGCGCTGGATTATGCCAAGGACGGTATCCGGTCCAATAGCATCATTCTCGGCTGGACCTGGAGCGATCCCATTGCCGGCCTGTCCGGTAACGATCAGGAAAAGGCCGACAGTGTCGGCGCAAATTTCCACATCCTGGGGCGAGTCGGTCGCGGGCCGGAAGCGGCAGCGGCGGTACTGTTCCTGTCATCCAAGGCAGCCAGCTTCACCACCGGCTCTGAACTCAAGGTCGATGGCGGCTACACGGCGCTGGGTCCGGAAGGTCCGGGGCAGGCCATTGCCCTGCTCACTGGCGGCAGCGCCTCCGTCCGCTGAACCATGTGGCCGGCCCAGCGCATCAGCGATAAGGGCCGGCCCAATCCAGCATCAGCGGCGGCGGCGTGTTTCCGACGGCGACTCGCCGAACGTCGCCTTGTAAAGCGCCGCGAAGCGCCCCAGTTGATAGAAGCCCCATTGTGTGGCCACGGACGTAACCGTTTCCTCGTCCCCGCCTGTGAGCAACTGCTCCCGCACCCGATTGAGGCGTACCATGCGCAAATGGGCCAGCGGCGAGGTGCCGCGAAAGCGACGGAAACCATCGAACAGCGCGCGTCCGCTGACGCCGCTCACCGCGATCAGGTCCTGAAGGTCGAGCGGCTTGTCCGCATTCTCCTCGATAAAGCCCTCCACCAAGCGCACATGTCGCGGCGCGATGGCGTTGCTGCGCTGGGCCAGCCTGGCGGTGAAATTGTTGGCCTGATGTTCGAGCAGGCTCACCATGAGCAGCGATTCCTGCAGGCTCGCCGCCAGCGGATTGGGCGGCTCTTCGGAAAGCTCCAACCCGTCCATCAGCAGGTTCACCATGCGCCACCAATGCGCGCTCGCACCCTGCACCGGCATAGCCAGGTCGAAGCGGACGCCCTTGGCTGGTGCGCCACCGAGCATGGCCGACAATTGCTGCTCAAGTGCCCCGCGATCGATGCGCACCATCAATTTGGCGCAGTCGGCACTCCAGCGCATGCGCGTGGCATCATCTGGGTTGAGGACTGTCGCCTGTGCGGAAGACGCCTCGGCCTCATGACGCCCTTGCTTGATCCGCGCCTGGCCGGAATAGGGGAGCATCAGCAGAAAAAAGTCATCGAGGGCGCCCGGTTCGATCTCGACGTCCGCGCCATAGCTCATCGCGCCCACCGCGATGGCTCCGGTTCGCGCCATGGTCTGCCACGCCCCGACGGTACGGGCGCCGGAGAGAGGACGCAGACGATGGTCACAATAAACGCGGGCGACCTGTTCTCTCGCCTCGTCCACATCGGTGGTGGAGAAGCGTTCATAGCGGGCGAGCGGTTGCTGCAAAGCAGTCATCGACGTCACTCCCGTTCCGGCCCGCGAGCAGTGCCGGAAAACAGTTTAAGCCTAAACATTAAACAGTGCCCGCGTCATGCGCAAGAGCTGTGCAGGTCACGCTCACTTGCCCGCCAGATACTGGGCCAGCATGAATCCCGAGCCGACGCCGGTTCCGGCGCCCGGCCAGGTCGAAGCGCCTACCTGATAGAGGTCGGACAGTGGTGTCTTCCAGCGCGACCAGCCGGGCATGGGTCGGAACAGGAAATTCTGGTCCAGGTGGTGGCTGCCGGAGAGGCTGTCGCCGCCCACCAGGTTGGGGTTCATCCACTCGAGATCGAGCGGGGACTGCACTGCCATGCCCAGTATCTTGCCGCGAAGTCCCGGCGCATACCGTTCGATCAGGTCGATGGCGCGCTCGGCATAGGGCCCCTTGGCTTGATCCCAATTCCGGGCGCTGATCTTTCCGGCTGCGTCGCTGGCAATATCGTAGGGCAGGGTGCGGACCTGCACCCAAAGGACATGCTTGCCCTCTGGCGCGCGGCTGGGATCGAGGGCCGTCGGTTGGCCGACGACGAGGACAGGCTCGTCGGGCAAAAGTCCAGAGATAGACTGCTGATAGACGCGCGACATGGTCGCATAATCCGGCGCCAGATGCACATAGGCGAAGCGCTTGAGGTCCTCGCCGGCTTGCCAATCCGGCAGGCTGTCGAGCGCCATATGGATCATCATCGTACCGGGACCGGCGCGGAACTTGCTCGCCGGGGCGGTGAACCGCGTAGGCAGGTCGGGAGCAAGGCGGATGAGGTGGCGCGGATGAAGATTGGCAATGACGGCTCGGCCGGCGCTGATTTCGCGGCCATCGCTCAGCCGTACACCAACAGCCTTGCCGTTACGCGTGGTGATGGCGGTGACCTCGGCATTGCATTCGATTCGACCGCCCCTGGCCCCGATGACGCCGCACATGGCGCGGATGACGGCATCGGCGCCGCCTTTGCCGAGCACCATCCCAAACGCCTGGTTGGCCATGCTTTCGAGATAGGGGAATACCGCGCCGCCGGCGATGTCGGGACCGAAGTCGAGATGCATGCCCCAGGCGGCCATCATGGCGCGCAATTGCGGGCTTTCGAAATGCCTGTCGAGATAGTTGCGCGGCGAGGAGACCAGCATGCCTGCCATGTCCCGCATCCAGTCCAGCCCTTTTTCGCGCCAGGCCCTAAACATCAGCTTGACCACGGCAAGCGACGGCATCGGCTTGCCGAGAAGACCGCCGATATAGGCAGCATCCGAGGGAAAGCTTGCTGCCATCGCGCGCCAGGCGGCTGCGTCAGCGCTGGAAAACTCCGCAATGCGCGCACTTGTCGCCGCAAGGTCGGTGCTGACGCCCAGCCATCGACCATCGACGAAAGGGGTGGCGAAGCTGTCCGCTACGCCGACGAAGTCCAGCCCCTGCGCGTGCAACGCCTGCTTGTGGGTGGCGTAAAAGGCAGAGCCCGCAAACATGGACAGGTTCATGGCGCAGAGGTCGTGCCGGAAGCCGGGCAGGGTTGCCTCCTCGGTGCGCACCGCGCCGCCGGGGGCATCGGCCTTTTCCAGCACCAGCACGCTCCAGCCTCGCTCGGCCAGGTGGGTGGCGGCTGCCAGCCCGTTCACGCCCGCGCCAACGACAATGGCGTCTACCTGCTGCATGGCCACTTCTCCCCGCGTCAACCAACAAGGAGTGCAGCCTGTCACAATAAATATGCATATGTCGATATTTTCGACCTAAAATATCTTTCCAAAGCCTGTAATGCAGGTATTCTATGGTCAGGAAACTCCATGCAGTTGCCTGATAAAGTGCCCGCGGGGGAGACGCGGGTGGGAACGCAGTTTACGCAAGCCTCACGAGGAAAATCCGCCATGAGCTCACTTCAAGCCCTTGCCAACGTCGCCGGCGCCCTGGCGTCCGGCGCCATCGAAATCGTCGACCTGACCGCTCCGCTGGGGCCGAATACCCCGGTTCTCTATCTGCCGCCCGACTTTGCCAAGAACACGCCCGCGTTCAAGATGCACAAGATCTCGGCCTATGACCAGGACGGTCCCTGGTGGGCCTGGGGTTGGATGGAACTCGGTGAACATACCGGCACCCATTTCGACGCCCCCAGCCACTGGATTTCCGGCAAGGACGTGCCGAACAATTCGACCGACACCATTTCTCCACAGACCTTTGTGGCGCCGGTAGTCGTCATCGATAAGTCCAAGGAAGTCGCTGCCAATCCCGATTTTCTGCTGACTGCCGATGACATCAAGGCCTGGGAAGCCGAGCACGGCGCCATTCCCAAGGGCGCCTGGGTCGTACTGCGGTCAGACTGGTATCCGCGCAATGTCAGCACCGAGCAGTTCCTCAATGCCGATGAGAACGGCCCGCACACGCCGGGGCCGAGCGTCGATGCCGTCAAATACCTTGTCGAAAAGCAAGTTCTGGGCTGGGGCAATGAATGCGTCGGCACCGACGCCGGCGCGGCCGCGACATTTGATCCGCCATTCCCGGCCCATGCCCTGTTGTTGGGCGCCGGCGCCTACGGCCTGGCCAGCCTCGTCAACCTCGACAAGCTTCCGGCAACCGGCGCGCTGCTGGTCGTCGCTCCGCTGAAGATTGTCGGCGGCACCGGCAGCCCGGTGCGCTGCTTCGCGCTCGTCCCGCGCGGCTAAGCAAACAGGGAGAGGTGGATCATGAGCCAGCTCGATTACATCGTTGTCGGCAGCGGCATCAATTCGCTAGTTGCCGCCGCCATGTTGGGCAAGAAGGGCAACAAGGTGCTCGTACTCGAGCGCAATGCTGTCCCGGGTGGCTGCCTGCGCACCGAAGAGGCAACGGTTCCAGGGTTCGTCCATGACGTCATGGCGACTACCTTCGTGCTCTTCACCACCTCTCCAGCCTTTGCCGCGCTGGGCCCAGATCTCGCCCGGCACGGCCTCGAATTTTGCAACACCAAGGCACCCACCGGCGTGGTGCTCCCAGATGGTCGCCATCTGATATTGACCGGTGACCGTGCCGCCAACATCGCCGCTTTCGACGCCGCAGCCGCCGGCGATGGCGCCAGCTTCCAGCGCGAGATGGATCGCTTCGGCGCCAATGCTGGCTTTGTCTTCGGCCTGTTGGGAGGCCAACTCTGGTCGCTCGCGACTATGAAACTGGTGGCGCGTGAAGCCTGGAAACGCGGGCTGCGGGGTCTTGCCAGCTTCTTCGGCGAGGCGCTGGTCTCGGCGCGCCCCTATCTTGAAACGCGCTACCGCTCGGAACTGGTACGGGCTCTGTTTGCACCCTGGGTGCTGCATTGCGGGCTCAACCCGGACAACACCTATTCCGGCGAAATGCTCAAGGTCATCGGCTTTGCGCTGGAAATGGCCGGCGCCCCCATCGCTAGGGGAGGCGCCATCAATGCGGTGCGCGCCTTCGAAGGCCTGATCGCCGAACAGGGTGGCGCGGTGCGCACCGGCTCCGAAGTTGCCGAGATCACCATCGATGCAAATGGGCGCGCCAGTGGTGTCCGCCTGGCCAATGGTGAGGTCCTGACGGCGCGAAAGGGCGTCATCTGCTCGGTCGCGCCGGGTCAGCTCTATGGCAAGCTGCTGCCGGCTGCCAAGGTACCAGCGGAAGTCGCTGAAGGCGTCGCCAATTATCGCTATGGCAAGGGCGACATGCAGATCCATTACGCGCTCAAAGGCAGGCCGCAATGGGCGGCCGAAGGAATGGCTGACGTCGCTCTGATCCATTTGACGCCGGGGCTCGACGGCGTGTCGCGCGCCGCCAACGAAGCCGAGCGCGGTCTATTGCCTGCCGTCCCCACGATCTGCGTGGGACAGCCTGCAGCCCTCGACCCTAGCCGTGCGCCCGAGGGGCAATCCATCCTCTGGCTGCAACTGCCCGAAGCGCCTAGACAGATTCTCGGCGACGCAGCGGGCGAAATCGCTGTTGATGCTGATGGCCGCTGGACCGAAGCCGTGCGCGAGGCCTTTGCCGCCCGTGTTGAAGCCATCCTTCGCCGGCACATCGTCAACTTCGACGAGATCGTCATCAAGCGCCGTAGTTATTCGCCGGCCGACCTCGAGTCGATGAACGTCAATCTGGTGGGCGGCGATCCCTATGGCGGCTATTGTGGCATAGACCAGTTCTTCATCTGGCGACCCTTGAAGAACACCGTCAACCATAATACCCACGTGCCTGGGCTCTATCACATTGGTGCGGCGACGCATCCGGGGCCGGGACTGGGTGGAGGCTCCGGCTTCCTGCTGGCCAAGGCCCTTCGTTAATCACCAGCCAAGGGTGACTGCGTGCCAAAGCACCTCATGGGCTCGTTGCGCGAGCCGGAAGATACCAGCCGAATCCCCAGCCTGGGTGAAATCGGGCTCAACCAGTTCGCGCCATTCCTGATCAATCGCATTTCGGTGACCTACAACACGTTCCTGCAGGAGCGGCTGAAGTCCTATGATCTGACGACGCCCAAAATGCGCGCGCTGCTGTTGCTCACTATTTCGCCGGGCCTGACGGTCAATGACCTGTCCTATCTGGCGGTGGTCGAGCAGTCGACAATGAGTCGCAACCTGGATGCACTCGAAACCCAGGGCTATGTCCGTCGGCAGTCCCGCGCCGACGACATGCGCGTGCGCGAGCTTCATATCACCGAAGAGGGTAGGGCGGCGGTGCAGGATTTCTGGCCGGTGCTCTACCAGCTCTATGCCGATCTGTTCGAAGGCGTGCCGGCCGACGAGTATGACCGCTTCGTCGATACCTTGCACAAGGTCATGCGGAACATGCTCAAGATTGCGTCCGGCGAGTCCAAAGAGGACACGCCGGACTGATCGCACAAGGCCTATGCTGCCTCGGAAAAGCTGTGGATCGTCGCCAGCGCACCGTCGAGCGTATTGCCAGCCTCGTCTGCCAGTGCGGCCTCCACCAGCCGCCCCAACCACACGCCGCCATCGGCGCGATCGGCAAGCAGCGGCACCGCCGACATGACCTTGTCGAACTTGGTCTGGCCACGCGCATGGGTATCCGAATAGCCCTTGATCAGCCGCCGAGCGCCCAGCGCCGCGGTGGCGAGATCGTAATTTGTCGGCAAGACACCGTTCGCCACATCGAGCCAACGGGCGATATGGGCCATTTCCATGTCATGGCGCAGCATGCCGCGCCGCATGGGCTTCAGCGCCGAGACGAAATAGAGCCCGGCAAACCAGAAAAGCGTGCCGGTGTTGACGTGGCGGCCCTTGCTGACGAAGCGATCCAGGCCCTCATAGAGCCCCTTATTGCCGGTCAGCCAGCGGCCGATCCCGGCAGGCAAGGCGCCGGCCACTTCTTCCATGCGCGGATGCATGTATTCAGTGGTGTAAACCACCTGTTCGGCCTTGGCGCCAATCTCCTTGCGCACGCGCTCGAAGCGGGTGGCGCGGGTCTTTAGGTCGGCGACGCGCACGACATCGTCATAGGCCATCGCATTAGCGAGATATTTGGCCGCCGCCTGAGTAAAGGCGAAATCCCGCGCAGCCCCGCCAGCCTTCATATCAAGGTCATGCAGCGCGATCAGGCGGTCGAGATATTCGTCGCCATAACGGGGGTCCTGCCAGTCGACCACCTTTTTGAGGCCGGCAAAGGCAATGGCCTGCGCGCTGTCTGGCAGCGTTGAGCGCAGCCGGTTCAGCAGCGCATCGAGCTTGGGATGGCCGGCACTGGCTGGCAAGACTGCGGCCGTGACGGCGGGCTTGCGGCTCACTGGGTCAGTTGCGCCCCCTTCAGCACGATCGAACGCAGCGGCGAAGGCGCGCAAACTGGCTTCCACGCCCTTGCCACCGGCCCGAACCGCATTCTCGAACGCGGTGCGCGAAAATGGCAGCACGCCAGCGCCGGCCAATGCCCCGAACATGGCTGACGAAATGACGCTGCCATTCTTTTCAGCCAGCGTCTGCATGTCGAAGACGATGCTCTTTCGCGCCGCGATTCCAGACGCTTCCGCGACCTTTTGCGGGTCGCCGGTGCCGTCGCCCGGCACTTCCTTTTCGCCCACGGCATAGGACCGGTGGGTCGAGGCAATCAGAGTAGTCTTTTTCGGCGTAACCAGTCCGCGCATCATCGAGCGACCGGCTTCCATGAACTCGGCTGCCAGCACGATATCCACATCACCCTGCGTCGGCATCAGCGACAGCACCGGCATCTTGCCCTCGGCGCTTGGTCGCAGCAACTCGACATAATAGATGGTCGCGCCTGTACGCTGCGCCACGCCGGGAACCGAGGTCGACTGGGCGGCCCAGCCCTCGGCCTCGGCCATGGAGACGATCCAGTCGGCCAAGACGCCGCCGCCCTGTCCGCCCATGGCGAGAATGGCGATGGCAATGGGTTTTTCGAAGGTCGGGGTCATGTGTGCGTTCATTATTCCCACCTCAGACAAAAGCCACGCGCTTGGCGGCGCGGCGGGACTGGAAGAAGCCGATCACGGCGGAGCGGAAGCGCGAGACGAAACGGTCCCAGCCGGTGGGATTATAGATGATATCGGCGCGATAAAAGGACGGGCAAAGCACAGCGGCCTCCGAGACTTCCCCGCAATTGCCGCAACCGACACAGGAATTGTCAATGGAGGCCACCGGATCGTCGCGCAGCGGATCGTCGAGATGCTTGAGCGACAGCGACGGGCAGCCGGACAGGCGAATGCAGGCGTGATCGCCGGTGCAGGTGTCCTCGTCGACTCCAAAACGCTGGCGCACCATGCGCTTGCCATCCTTGACGCTCTTGGAAAACAGCGGCTTTTCGCGCCGCTGCTTGTTGAGCATGCATTCGGACGAGGCGACGATGACCTTGGGGCCTTCGACATCGGAGGTCAGCGCTTCCTTCAGCGTATCGCGCATCTTCGACACGTCATAGGTGCGGTCGATCTGGCGGACCCATTTCGCGCCGATGCCCTGGACGGCCTTGGTGATGGAATTGTTGGTTGAGCGCAGCGGGTTCTGGGCGCGTGAGGACAGGATATCCTGCCCGCCGGTCGCCGCCGAATAATGGTTGTCGACGATCATGATGACGCCGTCATGCTTGTTGTAGACGGCATTGCCCACGCTGGTATTGAGCCCATTATGCCAGAAACCGCCATCACCCATCACCGAGATGGGGCGTTTGCCGGCCGGCACGTTGAAGGCCGACGCGGATGCTGGGCCCAAGCCATAGCCCATGGTGCTGCCGCCTATATTGAAGGGCGGCAGGATGGAGAACAGATGGCAGCCGATATCAGCAGAGATGTGGTGCTGACCCAGCTCCTTTTCGACCAGCTTCATCGCCGCAAAGATCGGACGTTCCGGACACCCAGTGCAGAAGCCGGCTGGGCGGGCCGGAACCACTTCTGCCAGGGCCTTGACCTCGGGGCTCGACAGCACCGCATCGGCGCTTGGCAAAGGCGGGCGATTGCCAAGCATCGGCGGTTCGAATTCCTCGAGGAAGGACTGGATGCCCTTCATCAGCACGCCAGCTGTGTAGTCGCCGCCCATCGGCAGGCGATCCTTGCCGGCCACCCGGGTCTGTACGTCCTTGCGGCGCAGCGCCGTGTTTACCGCCTGCTCGAGATAGTCGGGATGACCTTCCTCGACCATCAGCACTGCGCGCTTGCTCTGGCAGAAGCGCACCACTTCGTCGTCGAGCAGGGGATAGGTGACATTCAGCACATAGAGCGGCACAGCCGTGTTGCCATAGCTGTCGGCCAGACCTAGCAACTGCAGCGCACGGATAACCGAATTATACATTCCGCCCTGCATCACGATGCCAACCGGACCATCTTCGGGTCCGAAGAACTCGTTGAGCTGACGCTCGCGGATGAAATCGAGCGCGGCGGGCCAACGCTTTTCCAGCTTTTCCTTGTCATGCACGGTGATCGACTGCGGTGGCAGCACGATGCGATTGAGGTCGCGCACCGGGTTTTCCAGGGCCTCCTTCAGCGTGTAGCTTGGTTTTCTGTTGTCCTTGGCGACGAACTGACCATGGACATGGCAGGCGCGGATGCGCACTTGCAGCATGACGGGGGTATTGGAGGCCTCGGACAGCTCGAACCCGTCCTCGACGGCCTTGACGATGGATTCAAGGTTCGGCCGCGGATCGAGCAGCCACATCTGTGACTTCATCGCAAAGGCGTGGCTGCGCTCCTGCGGAATCGACGATCCCTCGCCATAGTCCTCGCCCAAGATGATTAGGGCGCCACCCTTGACGCCGGATGAGGCCAGGTTGGTGAGCGCGTCGGAAGCCACATTGGTGCCGGCGGTGGACTTCCAGGTGACGGCGCCGCGCAGCGGATAATTGATCGAGGCTGCCAACATGGCCGCAGCTGCTGCCTCTGAGGCCGAGGATTCGAAGTGAACGCCCAAATCGTCGAGCACCGGCTTGGCATCGGCCAGCACATCCATGAGGTGCGAAATCGGTGACCCCTGATAGCCTCCGACATAGGAGACGCCCGACTGCAGCAGCGCCTTGGTTATGGCGAGAATGCCTTCGCCGCGAAAAATGTCGCCCGCGCCGAGCTTGAGGTCTTCGACCTCCCGCGCGAATGATCTCTCTGCCATCGTCGTTCTCCCAACCTTGGCGACTGCCCTTTTCTAGCCCCCTCAGGCCGCAAACGGGCATTGATATATGCAAATGCATATTTAAATAGATCAGCCCCTCTGTCAATTGGCCAGTTTTCTGCTCTGGGCTATGGGGCGAAATCAGCATTAACCGCTTGAAAAACCGTCAGTCTTAGTACGATGGAGCCCTCAAGGGGCAGCTGCCACATTAACATGACAGAAAACATCAGAATAAATGCGCGTCGCTTAGGCAGGCGCTTTTACTTGCCTAAAATATGGAAATAGCCCCTAGATGCATGCAAAGGAATATGTTTAGGTATGAAGTATAAGTCGGTGCGCTGAGGGGCTAGCCGACTTAAGGGAACGCATAGAGGGAATACAAATATGCTGTCACGCCGTTCATTCTTGGCGGCCGGTTCGGCCGGGCTTGTCGCAGCTGCTCTTGCAGGCACCTTGCCGGGCCTGGCGCAGGATGCCGATACGCTGACCATCGCCTTCAACGTCAATCTGCCCAGCTTTGACCCCACGACCGGGGCCTCCGCCGTCAACCCGACCATCCAGGCGATCTACCGCACTGTATTCGACCAGTATATCGGGCAGGCGCCCGATCTGCAGTTCGTTCCTGGTCTGCTGACCGACTGGGGCTTCAATGACGACAAGACCAAGGTTTGGTTCGACGTCCGCGAGGGCGTGACCTGGCATGATGGCAGCCCACTGACTCCCGATGACGTGGTCTGGTCGCTGACGCGCGCCGCCGATCCGGCCAATGGCAACCCGGTCTCCGGCGTTTGGGCTTCGATCGGCAATTTCAGCGTCACCGGCAACCGCATCGATGGCGACGTCGTGGCCTTCGATCCCACCATCTTCAAGTGGATGGCCTTCCTTACGGGCTACGTGCTGCCCAAGGCCTATTACGAGAAGGTCGGTGCTGAAGGCTTTGAGCGCGCACCCATCGGTACCGGTCCCTATATGGTGGACGCCTTTGAAAGCAACGGCTTCCTGCGGCTCAAGGCCAACGATGCTTATTGGGGCGAAAAGCCCAATTTCCGCACCGTCATCTTCAAGTTCGTGACCGATGCCACGAGCCGCGCCGCCGAAGTGGAAAGCGGCGCCGCCGATGTGACGCTGGAAGTCTCCTATGAGGACTTCGACCGCCTGCGCGTCAGCGAAGGCCTGGGCGGGGTTGCCGTGCCGATTTCCGATATCGGCATGATCTTCCTCAACAATATCGACGCCATGCTCGACAAGAATGTGCGTCTGGCTGCCCACCACGCTATCGACAAGAAGGCGATCATCGATCGCTTGCTTCGCGGCTATGGTATTCCCATCGACACGTTGCAGGCCCCCGAATACGAGGCTTACGACGCTTCTATCGTCGTGGGCTACGATGAGGCCAAAGCCAAGGAATTGCTGGCCGCCAGCGGCTTCTCACCGGAAAACCCGGTCAAGTTCGCCATCCAGACCACCCGCGGGCTGAAGCCCAAGGACTATGAGATGGTCCAGGCTATTGTCGGCATGTGGCGCAAGGTCGGCATCGAGGCCGAGATCGAGGTCTACGAGATCGCCAAGCATTATGAGCTGCGTGCCGCCGACCAGCTGGCGCCGGCCGCCTTCTACAACTGGGGCGATGCCATCGGCGATGCCTCCGCCTCGACCGGCTTTGCCATGTTCGGGCCGTCGCCGCACTCGGTTTGGGACACCGAAGATCTCGACGCCATGATCGCCCCGCTCTGGACCGAGAAGGACGAAGCCAAGCGCATGGCCGGGTGGAAGGCCGTGGACAAATACATTGCCGAAGAAGGCTATGTGATCCCACTGCTGCAATATGTGCAGCCGATTCTGTTCAAGGCTGGGCTCAAGGTTATCCCGAATACTTCGGGCGCCTTGCAGCCGTCGCTCATCTCTCGCGTCTGATCCAATCGGCAGCGCCGCTAGCTCTGCGGCGCTGCTTCCGAGGAGTTGGGCCATGATTTGGTCAATTCTCAATCGTGCCACCATGGCCGCGATCACGCTGTTCGGCGTGGCACTGGTGGTGTTCCTCTTGCTGCGTCTGGCGCCCGGCGATCCCATCGCCATGATGATCGGGCCGAGCGCGACTGCCGAGGATATTGCCCGGTTGCGCGCCAGCTATGGTCTTGATCAATCACTGTTCAATCAGTTCTGGATCTGGCTGGGCAATCTGGCTCAGGGTGACTTCGGTACCTCGATTTCTCGCCGCATCGGAGTCGGCTCGCTGCTGCTCGAGCGGTTGCCCGTGACTCTCGAATTGGCTTTTTCAGCTCTCATAGTCGCACTGCTTCTGGGCGGCGCCATCGCTATCAGCGGCACGCTCTGGCGCCGCAACTGGGCCTCGGGTGCGCTGGATGGCGCGACCGGCCTGATGCTGGCCATCCCGGAATTCGTATGGGCCCTCGGCCTGGTGCTGCTGCTGGGCGTCACCTTTCCTATGCTGCCGCTGTCGGGCCGCATCAATCCCTCGCTCAGCACCAGTTTCGTCTCCGGCTTCTATCTCTTCGAGTCCATCCTGACGGCTCGGTTCGATCTCGCCTGGGACCTCATCCGCCACATGGCCATGCCGGTGCTGGCCCTCGCTTTGCCGCTGGCCGCGATCATTGCCCGTGTGCTGCGCGAGGCGCTGGGCGAGGCGATGATGCAGGACTATGTGACCCTGGCTCGCGTCAAGGGCATGAACGAGACCCGGCTGATCTTCTCGGAAACCCTGCGCAACGCTATCGGCCCGACGCTGGCGCTCGCCGGTGTGCAGTTCACCTTTCTCATTGGCGGTACGGTGATCGTCGAAAAAATCTTCGCCTATCCAGGACTGGGCAGCATGGCCATCGACGCGGTGATCAATCGCGACTTTCCCTTGATACAGGGCCTCGTGCTGATGTTCGGGCTCATCTTCATCATCGTCAATCTTCTCGTGGACGCCGCCATTGTCGCTTTCAATCCCCGGCTCCGTCATGGCTGATACCGCCAACCGCGCTCCTATTTCCCGCAATTGGGGGCCAGCCATCCGGGCTGCACTGTCCAATCCGCGCGTCATCATTGGTGGCGGCTTCATCCTCTTCCTGATCGTCCTGGCTCTGGGCGCTGACTGGATTGCGCCGCACGATCCGTTGGCACAGGATCTGATGCTCGGCTCGCTACCGCCGGTTGGCATGAACGGGACCGAGCCTGGTTACTGGCTGGGTACCGACGATCTCGGCCGCGACGTCCTCTCCCGTTTCATCCACGGCACGCGCATTGCGCTGACCGTGGCCTTCACCGCCGCCACCATTGCCGCAGTGCTGGGGACAATAGTCGGCCTTTTGGCCGGCTATTTCGGTGGCTGGGTGGATGTGGTGGTGTCGCGGCTCATCGAAATCTGGATGGCCTTTCCGGCGGTGCTCCTCTCCATCCTTATCGTCGCCATTCTTGGCTCTGGCGTGCATTCGGTGATCTTTGCCATCGCCATCATCGATTGGACGCGCTTTGCCCGTGTGGTCCGCGCCGAAACCCAGGCGCAGCGCAACAACGATTATGTCACTGCCGCCGAGGTGCTGGGCTTCTCCCGCCTTGCCATCCTTGCCGGCGAAATTCTGCCCAACGTGCTCTGGACCATTTTGGGGCTATTCACGCTCGAGCTGGGCCTGGCCGTCGTCATCGAGGCCATCCTGTCCTTCGTTGGTCTCTCGGTCTCTTCCGACACACCGACCTGGGGCGGCATGATCGCGCAGGGCCGTACCATCATCTACCAGGCCTGGTGGGTCTTCGCCCTGCCGCTGGCCGGTCTCTTGGCCACGGTGCTCGCCTTCAACCAACTCGGCGCCGGCCTGCGCGCCAGCCTTGATCCGGTGATGCAGCGATGAACAAGCCTCTGCTCTCCATTCGCAATCTCAATGCCGTCTCGCGCCGCGATGGCAAGCCTATCCTGCGGGACGTGTCGCTCGACGTGGCGGCGGGCAGCATTCATGGCCTGGTCGGCGAAAGTGGTGCCGGCAAGTCGACGATCTCCAAGGTTATTCTCGGCATCCTGTCGCGCGGCGTGATCATCACCTCCGGCTCGGTGACGCTGGCCGGGCGCGACCTGCTCGGCGGCAACGAAGCCGAGCGGCGCAAGCTTATTGGCTCGGAGGTGGGTCTCATCCCGCAGGACCCACTGACCGCGCTCAACCCCGGTCGTCGCGTCGGGGAGCAGTTGATCGACAGCCTGCGTCTTTGGCGCGGCCTCAGCAGTCGTGCCGCCTGGCAGCGTGGGCTCGAACTGCTCGATCAGGTTGCCATCCGCGAGCCGGAGCGGGTGATGAAGCAGTTTCCGCATCACCTGTCCGGTGGCATGCGCCAGCGGGTTCTGATTGCTGCAGCGTTCTCCATCGAGCCGCGGCTGCTGATCGCCGACGAGCCGACGACCGCTCTCGACGTCACGGTGCAAAAGCAGGTGCTGCTGCTGCTCAAGCAGATGCAGGCCGAACACGGCACCGCCGTGGTTTTCGTCACCCATGATCTGGGCGTCGTGGCGCAGATCTGCGACGAGGTCACGCTACTCTTCCAAGGCAAGGTGATGGAGCGGGGCGGCATTGATGCCGTGTTCCATCATCCGCAGCATGCTTATACGCGCGCGCTTTTGGCGGCGAGCCCTCGTTATGACGATCCGGCGGCGGGGCTCCATCCGATCGACGACGCTATTATCGCCGCATGCCGCGCCGAAATTGCACAGTTCGACGGAGCACGCCATGCCTGAACATGCCTTGCTGGAAACACGCGGCCTCGTGGTGGATTATGCAGCGCGGCGCTCCTTTCTCGGTCCCGCCAACACGTCCACCCGCGTGTTGCGGGGCGTCGATCTCTATATCGAGGCTGGGGAGATCGTCGGGATCGTGGGCGAGTCTGGCTCCGGCAAGTCCACTCTCGGTCGCGCCATGCTCGGCCTGGTCCCAGCCACTGAGGGCAGTGTTCTGTTCGACGGCTTCGCCCTTGCCGATTTTCCCGGCGGTGATATCGCGCGCAAGCGTCACATGCAGATGATTTTTCAGGACCCGATGAGCTCGCTTAATCCGCGACACACTATCGGTGCCATCCTGACACGGCCGCTGCTGCTGCACGGCGTGGCGTCCGACCAGCGCCAGGCAGTCGGCATTGCCGCCGCCATGCTCGAACGCGTCGGCCTGCCTGTTGCCGTGCTGTCGCGCTACCCGCATGAGCTCTCCGGCGGCCAGCGCCAGCGCGTTGGCATCGCCCGCGCTGCCCTGTTGCGCCCACGTTTCGTCCTCGCCGACGAGGTGGTGTCCGGACAGGACGTGTCTACCCAGGCGCGCGTGCTCACCCTATTGCGCGAACTCTGCCAGGAAATGGGCATGGCGCTGGCCTTTATCAGCCACGACCTCTCGGTCATCCGCGCCTTCTGCAATCGCCTCTACGTGCTCAATGGCGGCGTGGTGGTGGAGGAGGGGGCAAGCGAAACCGTCTTCGCCAAACCAAAACACGCCTACACACAGGCGCTTATCTCCGCCATTCCCATCCCCGATCCGTCGGTGCGCTGGTAAACAAAAAGGGCCGGAAACCGGCCCTTTTCATTTTTCTTTTTGGTTCGGGATAACTTCAGCGCCTTTGAGCTAAAGGCCTTTGTCGCTCCGACTACGCCTCAGTCCTTGTAGATGCCGGTGGCGCTGGCCACGTGCCGATAGGCGGCGCCGGCGGTAAAGCCGCCATCGATGACAAAATCTTCGCCGGTTATGAAGCTTGATGCGTCGGACACGAGGAACAGCACCAGTTCGGCGATCTCCTCCGGCTTGCCGCTGCGTTTCATCGGTGTGATGCCGATCATCGGTTTGAGATGCGGGCTGTCGGCATTGAGTCCCGTGACCACGAGGCCCGGGCAAATGGCGTTGACGCGAATGCCTTCGCCGACCATTTCCATCGCCGCGCTGCGGGTCAGCCCGCGTAGGCCCCATTTGCTGGCAGTATAGGCCGGGTCGTAATGGCCGGAAAATCCGCTATTGGACGAAATATTGACGATTGCGCCACCCTTCTCAGCCATCAACGGGCGCACGGCCTGGATGCCGAGGAAAGCGCCGGTCAGGTTGACCTTGAGCACCTTTTCCCACGCATCAAGCGTGGTGCTGGCCACGGTCGTGCGGTTGATGATCCCGGCATTGTTGACGAGGATATCGACGCGGTGCTTCCAGGCAGCGGCGAGATCGACCACCTTGGCCCAGCTTTCCGGGTCGGTTACGTCGAGGCGGATGAAGCGCGCTTCGTGGCCCTCACTGGTCAGGTCGTCAGCCAAAGCCTTGCCTTCGGCCTCCAGCACATCGGCGATGATAACAGCCGCACCTTCACGGGCGAGCAGGCGAGACTCCGCCTCGCCCTGTCCACGTGCACCACCGGTGACGATGGCAAGTTTTCCGTCCAGTCGGCCCATGCTCAGTCCCTCGCTGCGATGGTGTGTTGCTGCTGTTCGCCCAGGCCAGTAATGCCCAGACGCATGGTCTGTCCGGCGCGCAGGAAGACGGGCGGCTTGTGACCGAGGCCGACGCCTGGAGGCGTACCGGTGGCGATGATGTCGCCTGGCTCCAGCGTCATGAACTGGCTGATGTAGTGCACAAGGAAGCCGACGCCGAAGATCATGGTCCTGGTATTGCCGGTCTGGCGCCTGACGCCATCGACATCGAGCCAGAGGTCAAGATTTTGCGGATCGGCGATCTCGTCGCGGCTGACCAGCCAGGGGCCGATTGGCCCAAATGTATCGTGGCTCTTGCCCTTGGTCCATTGGCCGCCGCGCTCCGATTGGAACGCGCGTTCGGAGACGTCATTGACCAGGCAATAGCCGGCAACGTGATCAAGCGCCTTGGCTTCGCTGACATATTTTGCGCGTCTGCCGATGACGATCCCGAGCTCGACCTCCCAGTCGGCCTTTTCCGAGCCCTTCGGAATTTCGACATCGTCATTGGGCCCGATAATGGCGCTGGTGGCCTTCATGAAGAGGATCGGTTCGGCCGGCGGTTCCTTGCCGGTTTCCTTTGCATGGTCGGCATAGTTGAGACCAACGCAGATGAACTTGCCGACCCCGGCGATACAGGGGCCGATACGGCTACCAACCGGTGCTGCCGGCAGGGTGGAGGCGTCCAGACTGCGAAGCCTGTCAAACTCCGCCGAGGCAAGCAGCGATCCGTCGATATCGCTGACCACCCCGCTCAGGTCCCGCAACACGCCATGGTTGTCCACCAGTGCCGGGCGCTCGGCGCCGGGCGCGCCGTATCGAGCAAGTTTCATCTTCGTCCCCGATCAGGCGCGCGAAAAGCCGACAAGCACGGAATCGTCGACATCGGGCAGGTTGACCACGATATTGTCGGGCGTGCGGGTGGTCAGCCAGACGAGTTCATCGGTGGTCGACATGTTCACCTCGATATGCGGCCAATAGGGGGGCACAAAGATGAAGTCGCCTTCTTCCATGTCGAGATATTCGCTCCAGTTCTCGCCGAAATAGATGCGGGCCTTGCCCTTGAGGACATAGCCGCCGGTTTCCGCCTCGCCATGGTGGTGGGGCAGGGAGCGATAGCCGGGATCATTGCTGACGCGGCCGAACCAGATCTTGGTGGCGCCTGTATGCTGCGGGCCGACGCCCGTAACGCGGATGCAACCGCCGGACTGAGCCGTGCCGGTATGTTCCTGGCCCTTGCGGGTAACGACGGGCTGGAGTGTGGCAGCCATGGTGTTCTCCTCGATGACGCTGGCTTTCAATATATGCCAATGCATTTAACTGGCGCTCTTTTAGTTTAGGTGTCAAGTAATTTCTGGCTGGACGCACTTGCAAACCGCTCTCTGGGCGAGCTAACAAGATAGCGCGAGATCGAGGGGAAGTTCATGAGTGAGGGGCAGGGACGCGTCTGGATCGATGCCGAGACCAAGGTTGCCGACGCGCCGGAGGATCACCACGACCAGCTGCGTCTATGGCTGCGGTTGTTCAGCGTCACGCGCCTGGTGGAGAACGAGGTGCGCAGCCGCTTGCAGAGCGAGTTCGACGTCACTTTTCCCCGTTTTGATATCCTCTCGCAGATTTATCGCATGCCCGAGGGACTGATCCTGGGTGAACTGTCGCAGCGCCTGATGGTTTCGCCCGGCAATATCACCTCGGTCATCAAGCGGCTCGAGGAAGACGGACTGATCGTCAGGACGCAAAACCCCAATGATCGGCGCGAAAGCATCGTGCAGATGACGCCGCTGGGCCGCGAGAAATTCAAGGAAATGGCGGCCGCCCACGAAGAGTGGATCCGCAACCTCACCGACGGTCTCAACGCCGCCGATGTCAAATCCTTGCTTGGTCTTCTGCAGAAGACCAAGACGTCGGTGCGCCGGGCCTTGGTCGACGACACACGGCCCTGACCCGGCGCAAGCTGGGCGTCAGGCTTCGTCCGGCACCACGGCCAATGCAACGATCTCGATCTTGGCGCGGTCTTCCATCAGTGCCACGACCTGCACCGCGGCCATGGGCGGAAAATGCCGGCCGATGATCTCGCGATAGGCCGCACCCACTTCTTTGAGCCGCGACTTGTAGGCATGGCGATCGGTAAAGTACCAGGTCAGCTGGATGATATGTTCCGGCTTGGCGTCGGCCTTTTCCAGCACGGCGACAATATTTTTCAACGTCTGGCGCACCTGGTCGACGAAGTCGTCGGAGTGAAATTCGCAGTTCTCGTCCCAGCCGACCTGGCCGCCGACCTGCACGATGCGACCGCGCGTCGAAATGCCGTTGGAATAGCCGATGGGCTTGGCCCAGTTGTCGGGCTGGATGAACTGGTGGGTCATGGTGTCGGCTCCAGGTAACGGGAAAGACCGGCACGAACATCGTCGGGCCAGCGTGTGGATTTGTGATCGGTGAGCGAAGTGGCGACGATGCGCTGCTGGATAGTCCAGATAACGTGCTCGCCAACGCTGACAATTGTTTCGAGATCAAGCGAGGCGCCGCCGACCTTGCGAACATGCACGGCGAAGTCGAGCACATCGCCATAGGTCGCGGGACGCTTGAATTCGATATGCATGGTGACGGTGGGCAGGCCCATCTTGCGCTCGAACATCAACTCCTTCCAGGTGACCCCGAAGGAAGCAAACATGGCTTCGTTCACGTCGACCAGCATGGAGAGATAGGCTGGGTGATAGGCGATCCCCGTCAGGTCGCAGTCCCCGAAGCGCAGGGGTTTGGAAATCGTGAATGCCATTATGTCCTCCTATCCGGCCAAGACTTCACCGCCAGCAACGGCGATGGCCTGGCCCGTTATGGCCGAAGCCGATGGTTGCGCCAGCCACAGCACCGTGTCGGCGACCTCTTGCGGCGACACCAGTCGTCCCTGCGGATTGGCCTTGGCCAGCTCCGCCCTGGCGTCTTCCGGGGTGCGCCCGGTCTTGGCGACAATGGCCTCGATCGAGCGGGTGATGAGTGGCGTATCGGTAAATCCGGGGCAGACCGCGTTTACCGTTGCGCCCGTGCGCGCCAGTTCCAGGGCCAAGGATCGGGTCAGTCCCACCACACCATGCTTGGCGGCGGCATAAGCACTGACATAGCGATAGCCGGTCAGTCCCGCCGTCGAGGCGATATTAATAATCCGCCCGGCTCTACTGGCCTTAATATCGGCCAGAAACGCCTGGGTGACCAGGAAGACACCTGTGAGGTCAGTCAGAATGACCTTGTTCCAGAAGGCCGGTGTCATCTTGTCGAACGGCGCGCTGGGTGCCTCGCCGGCATTGTTGACGAGGATCTCCACCGGGCCGAACCCATCATGTGCAGCGATCACGCCCAGCGCGATGGCATCGGCATCGGTGACGTCGAACCGGTCCACCAGATGTACGCGGTCCGGCGGCAGGCTATCTGCCGCCGCTTCCAGCCGCGCTTGGTCGCGACCGGTCATCGTCACATTGGCGCCGGCTTCGAGCAGGCTGTGCACGATGGCAAGGCCTATGCCGCCCGAGGCGCCGGTCACCAGCGCATGGCGACCGGACAGGGTCTGCGTGGGTCCGCTCATCGGGCCGCTCGCTCCAGATTGTTCTCGTATTGCGCCTTCGCCGAATAGTATTGTTTGGGCCAGGCCACCGACTTGATACCGATCTTTGCGGTTTCGTGCATCAGCCAGCTTGGATCGGCCAGGTGCGGACGAGCCACGGCGCAGAGATCTGCGCGCCCGGCGGCAATGATGGAATTGGCGTGGTCTGCTTCCGAAATGGCGCCCACTGCAATGGTGGGGATGCCGACTTCGTTGCGCACCTTGTCGGAGAACGGGGTCTGGAACAGGCGCCCATAAACCGGCTTCTCCTCTTTCCAAACCTGACCGGATGAGCAGTCGATGAGATCGGCGCCAGCGTCCTTGAACATCTTCGCAAAGATCACTGCATCATCGGGCGTGTTACCGCCCTCGTACCAGTCGTGGCAGGACAAGCGCACCGATATCGGGCGATCTTCCGGCCAGACTTCCCGCACGGCGCGGAACACTTCCAGCGGGAAGCGGGCGCGGTTTTCGTGGCTGCCGCCAAATTCGTCCTCGCGACGATTGGTCAGCGGGCTCAGGAAACTCGACAGCAGATAGCCATGGGCGCAGTGGAGCTCAAGCCAGTCGACGCCGGCTTCGGCGGCACGCATGGCCGCAGCGACATGGTCGGCCTTGACCCGATCCATGTCGGTCCGGTCCATCGCCTTGGGCACCGGACTGTGTTTGAGATAGGGCAGGGCCGAAGCCGAAATCAGTGGCCATGCACCCTCTTCCAGCGGCTGGTCGATGCCATCCCATGCGAGCTTGGTCGAGCCCTTGCGGCCAGCATGGCCCAACTGGCAGCCCAGCTTCGCACCGGTATTGGAGTGGACGAAATCCGCCAGGCGCTTCCAGCCTTCCTTCTGCTCGTCGTTCCACAGACCCAGGCAGCCCGGGGTGATGCGCGCATCGGGCGAAACGCAGGTCATCTCAGCAAAAACCAGCGCTGCACCGCCCATGGCGCGCGAACCCAGATGTACCATGTGGAAATCGTTGATCAGCCCGTCGGTGGCCGAATACATGGCCATGGGCGAAACGACGATGCGGTTCTTGAGCGTCACGTCGCGCACCTTGAACGGCGTCAGCATGGGCGGCAGGCTGCGCGTGTCAGGCTCGACATTGAGCCCCGAATGCGCGGCAAACCAGCGCTCATAGCCTTCCAGCCATTTGGCGTCCCGCAGGCGCAGGTTTTCGTGGCTGATACGCTGCGAGCGGGTCAGCATGGAATACATGAACTGCTCGGGGGGCAGGGTATCGGCGTAGCGTTCACCCACCACCTCGAACCATTCCATCGCGTTGCGGGCCGCATTCTGGATACGGGCCACATCGACGCGTCGGATCTCTTCGTAGTCGGCCAGCACGGCCGGAATCTTATCCGCGTCATGCCCATGAATCTGAAACTGCCGCGTCAGCTCGATCGCATCCTCGATCGCCAGCTTGGTGCCCGAGCCGATGGCGAAGTGCGCGGTGTGGGCGGCGTCGCCCATCAGCACCACATGCGACTGGCCGTTGAAATGGCTCCACTTGCCACAGATCAGCCGGTTGAAGTTAAGCCAGGCCGAGCCGCGCATATGCCGCGCATTTGTCATCAGCGGCGCGCCATCTAGCGTGTCGGCGAATAGCGTCTCGCAGAAGGCGATGGAGGCGTCCTGATCGGCGCTGTCGAGACCGTGCGCCTTGAACGTATCCTCTGTGGTTTCAACGATAAAGGTCGAAGTCTGGTCGTCGAACTTGTAGATATGCGCCTGGAACCAGCCGTGGTCGGTCTTGCGGAAATCGAAGGTGAAGGCGTCGAATTGCTTGTTGGTCCCCAGCCAGATATAGCGGTTGGGGCGCTGCTGCAGATCGGGCTGGAACACGTCCTTGTAGGCGTTTCGGACCTTGGAATTGAAGCCGTCCGAAGCAATTACGAGATCGGCGTCGGGAAAATCGAGATCGGAATTGACCTCGGTCTCGAACTTGAGCTTGACGCCGAGTTCCTCGCAGCGCGCCTGCAGGATATTGAGCAGCTTCTTGCGCCCGATACCGACAAAGCCGTGACCGCTGGTGCGCTGCCGGGTGCCTTTGAACAAGACCTCGATATCGTCCCAGTGGTTGAAGGCGTCCTTGATGATCGCCGCGCTTTCCGGGTCCCATTTGTTCATGGCGTCCATGGTCTGGTCGGAGAACACGACCCCCCAGCCAAATGTGTCATAGGGCCGGTTGCGCTCGACCACCGTCACCTGGTGCTCGGGGTGGTTCTTCTTCATCAACAGGCCAAAATAGAGGCCGGCCGGCCCGCCGCCGATACAGACTATGCGCATGGTAACCTCCGTCGCGGCGATACCGCCAATTGCTTTAGGTCTAAAATATATGCAAATGCATATTCGTCAAGACCTAAAGCATTTTTGCGCGATCACGCCTTTGATGAGATCTGCGAGAGCGCTTGATGCGCGCCCGCGATTTTCACATGGCAGGGGCTGCGCCGGCTCCCTGAACCGACCGATATGCTGAGAGCGCGACGAAGCCGCCGTCGATCACGATGTCTTCGCCAGTAATCGACTGCGCCAGGTTGGAAGCGAGAAACATCACGAGGTTGGCGACCTCGTCGGCCTCCACCGCCCGCCCGGAGGGGGTCGCGGCGATCATAGGCGCCAGATGCGGCGCGCCGCGATTGAGGTCAGTGACCACCAGTCCCGGGCAGACGGCATTGACCCGAATGTTCAGTGCCGCGAATTCCGATGCCGCTGCGCGCGTCAGCCCCCGCATGCCCCATTTGGAGGCCGTGTAAGCCGGGTCCTGATGGGCCGAGAAGGCACTGTTAGAGGCGATATTGACGATGCTGCCGCCGCCAGATTTCGCCATCAGCGGCGCGACGAATTTCTGGCCCAGAAACACCCCCTTGAGATTGATCGCCAGTGTCAGATCCCAATCCTCGACCGACATCTCAAGGATCGACCGCCGCCTTACGATGCCCGCATTGTTGACCAGGACATCGAGCCGTCCGTGCCAGGACTCGGTGGTAGCGATGGCGGCCTGCCAGGCGGATGGATCAGTTACGTCCAGCCGCTGGAATCGGGCCTGCAGCCCTGACTTCGTTAGCGCATCGGCGAGTGCAAGGCCCTCCTCCTCAAGCACATCAGCGATCATCACGGCCGCACCAGCTTCTGCCAGTCGTCGCACCTCGACCGCACCCTGGCCCCTGGCGCCGCCCGTGACGAGGGCAACTTTGCCTTTGAAATCAAACATGATCGATCTCCTCCGCCATGACCCGGGCCGGCAGCGAGCGACGCTCGGCCCCTTGGGGGCCGTCGTTGAGAAGTTTCATGGTCTTTGCCTTAGAGGGAGCCGAGAAAATCGTTGGCTTAGTAAAAGTCCGGCGCCTTGCGCAGTTCAGCCCATTGCTTGCTGTCGTGGCCGGCGATCACCAGCGCACCTTCGCGCTGCTGCACAGCCCGCAACTTCTTTACCGAACGCACCACTTCGATGGCCGAATGCAGCGCGCCGGGCAGTGCCTTTTCCTCGAAATGGTCCATTGTGTCGGCGGCATCGACCGCCAGCAGTACCGAAGCGCCGGCCGAGGTCCGTACAAGGATGGACTGGTGGCCGCAGGTATGTCCGGGCGAGCGGATCAGGACGATCGAGCCATCGCCATAAAGGTCGTAGAAGTCGCCCCACGAATTTTCGAGGATCAGCCAATCGAGGTCGGGCCGGTCGAAATCCTTGCGGACATAGGCGGCGCGCGCGAACCAGTCCGGAGCGTGGGCATATTCCCACTCCACCCTCTGCACCACATGGGTCGCGCCGGGGAACCGGCCCACCGCACCGACATGGTCAAGATGCAGATGCGACAGCACCACATGGCGCACAGATTCCGGCGCAATGCCCATGGCCGTTAGCTGGGCCACGCATCCCTGTTCCGGCGTCATGACAGGCGTGAAAAACTCGGCGACCTTGCCCCAGTGTCCGGCCGCGTCGGTGGCGCATTCGACCGGCGTGCCCCCATCGATCACCACATTGCCCTTGGGGTGGGTGATCAGGAAAAACGGCACCGGAATCTCGAATGGTTCATCGGCGCCATTGAGATAGATGTCGTGGTAGTTGCATTTGAGAATGCCGGTATCGAACAGGTAGAGACGGATATCGTCGGCCATGGTTTTCCTCCCAGGATCAGCTTTGCGCCACGCTTCAGGCGCGACGGAAGCCTTCCAGCGCCGTATCGGGCACGTCGGGCAGATTGGTCACCAGATTATCGGGCGTGCGGCAGGTCAGCCAGACCAACTCGTCGGTTGTCGACATGTTCACCTCCACATGCGGCATGAAGGGAGGAACAAAGACGAAGTCGCCTTCGAACAGGTCGATGAACTCGGCATAGTCCGCGCCGAAATAGATGCGGCCGTGACCCTTGAGCACATAGCCGCCGGTTTCGCATTCCTCGTGGTGATGCGGCGGCGAACGATGGCCCGGACCATTGGATACGCGCCCAAACCAGATTTTCGTGGCCGGCGAATTCTGTGGACTGACGCCTGAGCGCCTGACGCATTCTCCAGACTGCAGCGTGGTCTCATCCAGCGAACCGGCACGCGTGACGACAGGGACGACGGCTGGGGTGGTCATGGAAAGGGTCCTTCCGGTCATTTGATGAACTGGTACTTTTTGCGGTCAATGGTCGAAGCGACGGCGAGAATGATGACGACGCCCTTCACCACTTCCTGGGTGAAGCTGTTAACGCCGATCACGTCCATGCCGTTGGAGAGGATGGCGATGACCAAAACGCCCAGGATCGTGCGATGCGGCCCGCCAATGCCGCCGGAAAGGGCGGTGCCGCCCATGACAATTGCCGCGATGGAGTCGAGCAGCATGTTGGCGCCTGCAGTCGGCGTGCCGGCGCCCACCTGCGCGGTCAGCATCACGCCTGCCAACCCGCAAAGCGCCCCCGAAAGCATGAACGCCAGCACCTTGTAGCGCAGCACCGGTACGCCGGCATTTGCCGCGACCAGCTCACCGCCGCCAATGGCATAGAGATAACGACCAAGCGTGGTCTTGAACGCCACAAAGGTCAGCACGGCGGCGGCCAGCGCCGCGATCAGGATGATATTGGGGACGCCGAACAGCATGGCAGCATTGACCGAGGAGGTCAGCGAGAAATCCATGAACATGATCGACGTGCCGCCGGTGATCATGTTCGCAATGCCTGAAAGCACCGAAAGCATCCCTAGAGTTACGAGGAAGGATGGCACTTTCAGACCGATCAGGATCAGACCGTTCAAAGCGCCGACACTCAGGCCGACGCCCATCCCGACCAGCACTGCGACCAGAGGGCCCGCTGGGTCGATGACCATGGCTGCAACGATGCCCGCCAAGGTGACGATCGAGCCCACCGACAGATCGATCGAGCCGATCATGATCACCATGGTACCGGCCAGCGCCACCAGGAGCAGCACCGAGGACTGCCGGCCGATATTCATCGCGTTGTCAAAGGTGGCAAAGTACGGATTCTGCATCGCAAAAAAGGCGATCAGAACTGTAATGACCACGAGGGGATAAAGGGCCACGGCGTTCTGGCGAAGCCAGCTGGATCGTGCGGCCTCGGGAGCGGCTTTGGCAGCAATTGCGGTCATTTGTATGGTCTCCTCAAACCATGCCGCGCACGACGGCGGCTTCTTCCGGCTTGGCATGGGCTGGTGCGGCGATGGTGTCGGTGATGCGCCCCGCGCGCAGGGTCACGATGCGATTTGAAAGCCCGATGAGCTCGGGCAGGTTGTCCGAGACCAGCAGGATGGCGACGCCTTCGGCGGCGAGCTCGCGCAGCAGTTGATAAATGTCTTCCTTGGCCCCGACATCGAGGCCGCGCCCCGGGTCATCCAAGACGAACACGCGTATGCCGCGTTCCATCCATTTCGCGAACACCACTTTCTGGGCATTGCCGCCTGAGAGATTACGGATCTGCACGTGTCGGCCTGCAACCCGAATGCGCAACCGCTCGATCCAGCCATCGGCCATGCGGGCGGACCGAGCTGCCGACAGCACCGGGCTCCGGCCTTGGCGCAGGCGCTGCAGCGAGGGCAGGGCCATGTTCCATTCCACCGAATGCACGCCAATCACGCCGGCAAGGTTGCGTTCCGCAGGGACCGTGCCGATACCGCGCCGCACCGCCTCGGCCTGCCGCCCAACAAACAGCGGCTCGCCGTCGATCAGAACCTGCCCCTGGCTGGGCCGCAACACCCCGGAGAGCACCCCTGCAAGTTCGGTCTTGCCTGAGCCCATCACACCGGCGACGCCAACGATTTCGCCGGCATGCAGCGTCAGATCGATAGCCTCGAGCGCACCGGGCAGGTGAATGCCGCGCAATTCGACCACTGGCGCACCGGGTTGGTCGCGCTGGGCGGACTCCTTGTAGTAACCGGCGAGTTTCGGGCGGCCGACAATCGCCTCATGGATGCGATCTGCGTCGGTCTCCACGACTGGCCACTGGCCGCTTACGCTGCCGTCCTTGAGCGTGACCACGTCATCGCATACTTCGAAGACGTCGCTCAGGTGATGGGAGACGAACAGGATCGACGCGCGCGATTTCCATCGGCGGATCGAGTTGAACAACACCTCGGTTTCGGCATCGGAAAGCGCGCTGGTCGGCTCGTCCAGAAGGACAATCGGTTCCACCGGATAAAGGTGTCCCAGCGAAAAGGCCTTGGCGATCTCCACCAACTGGCGTTGTCCGAAGGACAGATCGCCGGTGCGTGCCTTGGGATCGATATCGAGCCCCAGCTCGGCAAACACCTTGGAGACGAACGTAGCCATGCCCTTGGCGTCAAGCATGCCAAGGCGCGAAAACCGCTTTTCGCGCCCCAGGAGGATGTTTTGATAGACCCTGAGGTCCGGCACCAGGCCCTGTTCCTGGAACACCGTGGCAATGCCTAGGGCAGCGGCATCGGCCGCAGACGCGAATTTGCGTTCGCTGCCATTGACCAGCAGCCGGCCCTCGCTGGGCGCACGCGTGCCGTTGATCATCGCAATGATCGTCGATTTGCCGGCGCCGTTTTCTCCGACAAGCCCTAGGACAGAATGCCGCCGGAGCCGGAAAGACGCGTTGTTGAGGGCGGTGACGTGACCATATCTTTTGGTCACGCCCTCCAGTTCGAGTGCGATTTCGAGCGTCATCCGGCGGCTTCCGTTCTTAGGACTTTACCGGGCCGGTCTTGTAGTGCTCCGCATAAAGCGCATCGACGTCTGCGAAAACGCCCTTTTCGGCTGCGCCTTCATAGGCCGGGTTGAGCTTGCCACGGTTTTCCGGGAACGGTCCCCAGTAATCGTCGGGATTGATGGCCGTGATCTTGTTCTGCGGGTCCCAGGTCTCGGGGTTGAGCGTACGGCTCATCTTGGCCCAGTCGAAGGGATCCTGCCCTTCGCCATAGATGGCGTCGGCGATGGAGCCGGCATTTTCCGCCGTGGCAAGCGCGGAACCGGTGAACAGCAGCCGCTCGCCCAAGGTCGGCTTCCAGCCGTTCATGGCGTCGAAGGCCAGCACCGTGGTGAAGCCCGCGCCATAAGGGGGCAGGGAGGTATGGGTTGCAACCATCTGCTCGCCCTTGGCCACCTCGCGCAGACCTTCGGGCAGTCCGTCAACGCCGGAAACCTTTATCCCGGTCAGCCCACGTTCACGCAGGGCGCTGATAACGCCGAGGGCCATATTGTCGTTCTGCGCAAACACGCCCTTCATGTCGGGATGCGCGGTGAGCATGGACAGCATCACCGTGCGAGCCTTCTGGCGATCCCAGTCGGCGCGCAGTCCACCAACGATTTCGATGCCGGGATATTCGGCCGCGGCCTGCATCAGGCCGGCAGTGCGATAGACGTCGGTGGGCGTGGCGAGGCCCGCGATATGGACGATCTTGCCTTCGCCGCCGACGCTGTCGAACAGCGCCTTGGCAACCTCATAGGCGCCCTCGACCGAATTGGGGGTGACGAAGGAAACGAAGTAGTCGCCGATATCGGGCGGCGTGAACCATTCGGGCGCTTCCCAGCTGGGCACGAAGTGAATGGCGTTTTCCTGGCAGAACTGGGCCATCATCGGCAGCGAGCCGGCCGGGTTGACGCAACCGATCAGCATATTGGTCGAGCTGCTGGGCAGGCTGCGCACCTGCGACAGCTGCCGCGCTGTGTCGTTCTGGTGGAAGATTTCCTGCGGCTCGAGGCCAAGCGCGACGGCGGAGCGGTTGAAAGCCTGCGTCCACACATTCCAGTAGTCGTTGGCCGGTGTCGAGACCTGGTTGGCGATCCGCTTTCCGGTGGCCGCCTCGGCCATCCTGGTCAGAGCCGGCGTCACCGCCAGCGACAGGCCCGCAGCGGCGGCGAGCTTCAGAAATACGCGTCGTTCCATACCGTCGCGCATGGTCAATGCGTGGCGGACGATCTGTTCTTCAGACATGGGTTCCTCCCCAACAAATGTCACTTGTAAATAATTATAGAATTTCTCATATGTCAATAAATTAGGAAATTTGGCGATGGGCGGTCGCCGGAAACGGCGCCTGGGAGGAGGAAATGTCCATGTTGATCAAGGGAATGACTGCGGTTCTTACCGGGGCGGCGGCGCCGGATGGGATCGGGTTCGCCACCGCCCGTCGCTTCGTCGAAGAAGGGGCCAGGGTGGCGATCCTCGATCTCAGCCAGGAGGATTGCGCGCGTGCGGCGGAATCATTGCGGGCCATTGGCGGCCCGGATGCGGCCATCGGTGCGGCGGTTGATGTGCGGGATCGCGAGGGCCTGGCCCAGGTCGCACAGCACCTGCAAACCACTTTCGGGAAACTCGACATTCTGGTGAACAATGCCGGGATTGCTCAGAAGCGGCGGCTGGAAGAGGTCAGTGCCGAGGATTGGCATGCCACGCTGGATGTCAATCTGATGGGCATGTTCAACGCCACACAGGCCATGCTGCCGCTGATGACCGATGGCGGCGCCATTGTCAGCGTTGCCTCGATCGCCGCGCAACGCGGCGGGGGGCTGCTTGGTGGGCCACATTATGCAGCCTCGAAGGGGGGCGTTCTTGCTCTCACCAAAAGCTTGGCGCGCGAACTGGGGCCGCGACGCATTCGCGCCAACGCCGTCAATCCCGGTGTCATCATCACCAGCATGAACCGCACGGCATTTGATGCCGCCACCCAGGCCGGCATGGTGGCGAGCATACCGCTGGGCCGATTCGGTTCGCCGGAAGATGTAGCGCGCGTTTGTTTGTTTCTCGCCAGCGATCTTTCCGCCTATGTCACTGGAACTGCGGTAGATATAAACGGCGGAATGCATATGCATTAGGCTATAGGTCCGCAGGCGGCGGGATCGAAGGGGATGAACTGTTGGATACTGTGACCAGGCTGGTTTCGATCTTCGATCTTTTTGATGCGGCCTCCGGCCCGGTGAAGGTCGACGAGATTGCGGCAGCGCTCGATTGCTCCATTCCCACCGCCTATCGCTACCTCAAGGCGCTGACGGGCGCGGGCCTGGCCTCACAGAATGTCGATGGTGGCTATGGATTGGGGCCGCGCATTATCCAACTGGACCGGACCATGCGCCGCAACGACCCTTTCCTGGTCCGTTCGGGCGAGGTGATGGCCGAGCTCCTGCCCAGGCTGAACGGCAACCTCATGGTTTGCGCCTACTACGCGGGCAATGTCGTCTGTATCGATCAGGCCTGGCCCGACCGCACGATCATGACCAGCTATGATCGCGGTCGCGCCATGCCGCTGTTGCGCGGCGCCGCCGGCAAGGCGATTCTGGCCCATCTGCCGCATCATCGGCTGCGCGGCCTGATGGCCGATCACGCCGACGAAATACTCAAGGCGGGCCTGGGCAAAAACTGGGCCGAGTTCAGCGCCAAGTTGAAGGCCATTCGCACCCTCGGCTATTCGCTGTCTATGGGTGAGGTTGACCCGCAGAACGGCGGAATCGCTGCGCCCATATTTGATGAGAACGGCAAGGTGCGTGCCTCGCTGGTTTTGGTAATGCCAGCAGAGCAATTGCGCGCCGCCGATCTCGAAGTGCTCTCGAGCATTATCCGCGACGGCGCCGCCCGCATTTCCCATCCGCCGTCGGTCTCTACCGAAGCATAGCGGACGTTACTTCAGCTTGCCGAGCGAGCGCAGTGCGCGTTTGCAAATTCGAGCGGTGGCCGGCCCGGTGCTTTCTGCGGCCCATCGCGCGGTGATCTCTTGCACCCAGTCGGCCCTGGTTTTGCTGGCGTCATTCAGCCAATTGCCAATAGAATCCTGCACATAGGCAGCGGGGTCGGCCTTTAAGGGCTCAAGCAGCGGCAGCGCTATTTCCGGCGAATGCTTCAGAATTTCGATATGCGCGCACCATACGCCGCGGGGTCGAGTTGCTTCGCTGGCAAACCGCCGGATGCGCTCGGATGGCGCCGCCGTCCAGGGCTCCAGAAGCGCTATCGCGGTTTCGATCTCGGCCGCCAGATGGGGGCGCACGGCCATCCATGACCATTCGCGAACGCCGAAATGGGAATCGTCGGCGAACGGTCTGATCAGGTCCAGACGGGCTGGGAGATCGAGGCGCGTGTCCGCGCCAATAGTGAAGCAGGCCCAACCTCTTACCGTGTCGGACGGATGCGTGCCGAGCACGCGTTCGGCGTCACTGCCATAAGCCTCGTGCAGCATGCGTCCGGCCAGTGCCATGCGGCGTGAAATGCCTTCACTGGCGGCGGCGCGCATGGTGGTGACTGTGGTTTCGCCGAGATCGGGGAGGGCTTGTGACATGAGAGCGGCGAAGTCGACGGCCAGGCATTCGGTCAGCGTCGTGGCCTCGACTGTGCCTGAATTCAGGGCGTCGAGGCGGTCGGCGGGAATGTCGGAAATGCGCTGGCTCATGCTGCGTCCTCCGGCCAGGCGCGCTGCAAGAGGGTGCTGAGCGTCTGGCGGGCAGAGGCGTCAAGGTATTGAAAAAGCGAGGCAATCCAGCGTGTGTGTTCCTCGAACAGATCGCCGGCCAGCACTTTTCCGGCCTCGGTCAGCGCGATGATCAGCTTGCGACGATCCACGGAATCGGGATTGCGGGTGACGAGGCCATCGCGCTCCAGACCGTCCAAAAGGCCGGTGATGGTGGCGCGGGTGACGCCGGCGCGGTGGGCGAGTTCGTGGGGTGGCAGGCCGTTCGGCTCGCTGTGCAGCAGGAACAGCAGCACGAACTTGCTTTCGGACAATCCATGCGGCGCCAGGCGTTGGGCGCAGGCGCGATCTATGGTGGAGGCCAGCGCAAGTATCTGAAAACACAGACGCATCGTGTCGATGCCGGGCAAGGCGCGGCTTTGGGCTTCGCGCAAAAGCGCGGCATGTTTCAATTCAAGTTCAATCATATGGCGACTTATAATATGGTGCCACACTAAAATCCAGTGCGTTGACAGGATTTGAAATGCGCGGTAACGTTCCCATGACGCAGAAGCTCAACAGCTCGCGCAGGGAAGAGTCATGGGACCACGCCGCACTCGTCGGCCGACCATTATCGATGTTGCCGAACGGGCAGGGGTCTCCAAGAGCACCGCCGCCCGGGCGCTGACCGGCTCATCCAACATCACCGAAGAAACACGAGACCGGGTGGTCAAGGCGGCTGAAGCTGTCGGCTATGAGCGCAACCACCTGGCGGTGGGCATGCGCTCGGGACGCAGCGGCATGCTGGGCCTCGTCATTCCCGATATCACCAATCCCTTCTGGGCCGACGTGGCGCGCGGGGCACAGGACCGGGCCGTCAAGGCCGGCGCGTCGCTGCTGGTATTCTCGTCGGACTGGAACCCGGAGGCAGAGGCGGCGCATCTGCGCACGCTGCGCCGGGCCCGGGTCGACGGCGCCGTGGTGAATCCGGTTTCCGACAGTTTTGAAGATCTCGACCGGTTCGGTCTGCCTTGCGTGTTTATCGGCTCAAGCGCCGAGCGCTTCCCGGACGTGTCCAGCGTCGGCTCGGATATCGCTCAGGCAGTGCGGGTTGGGCTGGATCACCTGGTTTCCCGGGGCCATGTCACGCCGGCACTGATCCTCGGCCCCAAGTCCCGACTGGCGCGGGCTCGTTTCCTGCGCGCGGTGCATGAGCATTGCGTCGAGCGCGATGTCGATCCGTCGGTGCTGGCGATCGAGGATGGCGAATATACGGTGGAAGGCGGACGCGAGGCGATGAAGCGCCTGTTGGCACAGCCGCGCGTCGGGCATCTGGCGGTGTTTGCCGCCAACGACATGATGGCGCTGGGCGCGATGATGGCGGTGCGCGATGCCGGGCTCGACTGCCCGCGCGACGTGTCTATTTTGGGATTCGACGGCATTCCCTCAGGCGAATTTGCCTGGCCGGGACTGACCACCGTGGCCAAGCCGGGCCGCGATATCGGCGAGCGCGCCATCGAATGCCTGTTTGACGAAATCGATCACAAGCCGGAGCACCGGCGTGTCTATATGCCGTGCCGGCTGCTCGAGCGAGGTTCACTCGCCGATCTGTCTGCTGCGGCGCCCAAGCGCATGGCTGGGGCAGGGAGGATCTGACAATGGCTGCCAATGATGGGCAAAACCGGGATTCTGCGGCACACGGCGGGAACGTTCCCAAATTTCGCGAGGATTCTACCCAACCGCGGTATGAACGAATTATGAACGAAATGTCCCCTGAGGGTGCTGCCGTCATGTCCGGACCGGGCTGGCGCGAAAAGGTCAGGCAGTGGTGGCCCTACTACGCCATGATGGCACCGGGCCTGATCTTCTTCTTCATCTGGCATTATGTGCCGATCTGGGAGGCCAAGATGGCCTTCGAGCAGGTGCGCATCATTCCGCCCAATATCTGGGTCGGGCTGAAGAACTTTCAGCAGCTGTTCGCCTCGCCGATCTTCTATCAGGTGTTGGCCAATACCCTGATCATTTCGGGCATGAAGATCCTCTTCGTCTTCCCGGTGCCGATCATGGTGGCGCTGCTGCTCAACGAAATCCGCAGCGGCAAGCTGCGCGGCGCGATCCAGTCGGCAATCTACCTGCCGCACTTCCTCTCCTGGGTTGTGATCGCCGGCGTGTTCATCGCGCTGCTGTCGCCTACCGATGGCGCGGTCAATCAGATCCAGCAGTCCATGGGGTTCGGCACGACCAATTACCTCACCAATACCGGCACTATTCGCTGGGTGCTGGTGATATCGGAAATCTGGCGCTCGGCCGGTTGGGACAGCCTGCTCTATCTGGCGGCCATCTTTGCCATCGACCCGCAGCTTTATGAGGCGGCAGAAATGGATGGGGCCAATCGCTGGCAGAAAATCTGGCACGTCACCATTCCCGGCATCGTGCCGACCATTGCGACGCTGTTCATTCTCAATATGGGCATGTTCCTCAGCGCCGACCTCAACCAGGTCATCAACTTCCAGAACGACGTCAACGCCTCCACCATCGATATTCTCGACACCTATGTGTACCGCATGGGGCTTTCGACCGGTGAATATGCGCTGGCCACGGCGGCGGGCCTGTTCAAGGCCGTGATCGGCATGATCCTCGTCGTCACCTCACACCTCGTCAGCAAACGCCTGACCGGCAAGGGAGTCTGGTGATGGCCAGCCAGTCGCGCCGCACGCCGCTCGAACGCGTCGAATATGTGCTCATCGTTTCTTCCTTGCTGTTGCTGGTGGTGTTCACCCTGCAGCCGCTGATCAACCTCCTGGCGCTGAGCTTCACCGAGCCCAGCAAGGTGGCCGGTTTTTCGGGTCTGTCGATCATCCCGGACGGGTTTTCGCTCGAAGTGTGGTCGCTGCTGTTGCAGCATCCCAATGTGCAGCGCGGCCTGTTCAATTCGATCTGGATGACGGCGACCAGCGTCACCATCGGCGTTATGGGCACCGCGCTCATGGCCTGGGGCCTGTCGCGGCCCGGCCTGCCCGGACGCCGCTTCATCTTCATCGCGGTTCTGGTGACCATCGTCTTCGAGCCGGGCATCATTCCCGACTACTTCCTGATGAAGCGGCTGGGCCTGCTCAACACGCCCTGGGCCGTGATCATGTATAAGGTGATCAGCGCCTGGTACCTGATCATCCTCGTCCGCTTCTTCGAGGAAATTCCCAAGGAATTGCTTGAGGCCGCAGAGCTCGACGGCGCCAATCCGTTCCAGACCTTCTTTCTCGTCGTGCTGCCGCTCGCCAAGTCGGCGCTGGCCACCATCGCGCTGTTCTACCTGGTGCTGCACTGGAACGAGTTTTTCCGTTCGATGATCTACCTCAACGACCAGACCAAATGGCCCTTGCAGGTGGTGCTGCGCCAGTTCGTCATCGAAGGCGACAAGGTGGCGATCGTCGGCTCGGCCAATGCCAGCGGCAATATCGGCATAGCCCAGATCAATATCCGCGCCCTCAAGGCCGGCATGATCTTCATCACCATCCTGCCGATCCTGGCGATTTATCCCCTGATCCTGAAGTTCTTCACCAAGGGGACAATGTCGGGAGCGCTGAAGGGATGATCAGCGGCTTGCGGAAAGATCCCCCTTCCGACCTCCCCCTGAAGAAGGGGGAGGGGGCTGCGGTGGGGAACATACGAGTTGCCACAGGCACGGCTCCGCTCCTCCCCTCTACAGGGGGAGGTCGGGTGGGGGTGCCGGATACCCAAGAATTCCGCTTCGGCGGCGTGACTGAATAACAACGGAGGAGATACCCCAATGACTCTTAGGAAACTGCTTTTGGCCACCACGGCCGTGGCCATGATGGGCGCGACGGTGGCGCCGGTGCTGGCGCAGACGACGCTGCGTCTGGTGAGCAAGGATCTGCTGACCACCAATCCCGACGATGTCCGCCTGATCGAGGAGATCGAGGCCGGCCTCAAGGCCAAGGGCCTCGACATCGATATCCAGACCGTCGACCTGCCGAGCGGCACGGCCGCCTATGGCGAGGCGCTGGGCGTGATGCTGCTCTCGGGTGACATTCCCGACATCATCTATTTCCAGGGCGGCGACCAGAAGATGGCCGACCAGGGGATTCTTGAAGACCTGACGCCCTGGATCGAAAAGTCGGAAAACATCAAGGCCGCGCTCTGGCCGCACAATGTCGACCGCCTCGCCAACTATCCCTACCTGCTCTACATTTACCCGCCGCGCGCCCCCCAGCCGGTGATCCGCAAGGATTGGCTGGATGAGCTGGGCCTGCAGCCCCCGACCACGGTCGAGGAATACGAAGCCCTGTTCCAGGCGATTCACGACGCCGACCTCGATGGCGACGGCACCACGGGCAATACGCTCGGCCTGACCGGTTTCGGCAATACCGCCGAGCTCGACTCCATCTTCAACCAGGCCTTCGGCGTCACCGGCACCTGGATGAAGAATGGCGAGGGCAAGTGGGTCAATGCCCGCGTCACCGACGCTGAAAAGGCCAAGATCGAATTCTATGCCGGCCTTGCCGCCAAAGGCCTCTATGACAAGGAATTCGTGACCAACACCTTCGACATCAAGGAAGACAAGTTCTACACCGGCAAGGCCGGCGTGATCTTCGGCTCCTCGCCGGAAGTGATTGATATCTATGCCGGCAAGATGCGTCAGGCCCATCCGGGCGAGGACATCGAACTGGTGGTGCTGCCGGCCCCGACGGGCCCGGGCGGCCAGGGGCTGGCTGCAGTGGATGTGTCCAAGGAATCGCGCGGCTGGGCCATTTCCTCGCTGTCCGAGAACAAGGAGGCGGCCGCTGCGGTGCTCGACTTCATGGCCTCCAAGGAAGGCCAGGACCTCGAACGCCTGGGCTTCAAGGACGTGCAATATACCGTCGGCGCCGACGGCAAGGTGACCTTCACCGACGCCATCTCCACCTGGTATGCGCGCTTCTTCAACGCCGCCAACTGGGTCCCGCCGACCCCGCTGCTGTCGCCCACGGCGCAGACCGCGCTCGACAACATCAAGGCCGGCTTCAAGCCTGACAACGCCTTTGTCTGGCCGGCCGAATATGCGGCCGAGGTGGACGCGGCCGAGCAGGTCTATCGCTCCTGGATGGCCCGCTTCATCACCGGCGAAGCGAGCATCGATCAGTGGCAGCAATTCGTCGACGAGTACAACGCCGCCGGCGGTGCCCGCATGGCCGAGTATGCTGCGACGGTGCTGGGCGAGTAAGCAATGAGCGGAGGAGGGAAGGGGTCAGTATCCAAGCGCTTATCCCTCCTCTAAGCCCTCCCCGCGAGGGTGTGTTTACGGTGGGTGGATCGGGAGGCATGGAGCCCTCGGCTCCTGCTCTCCCTCCCCCTTGAGGGGAGGGCCGGGGTGGGGGTCGTCCAGCGATTAACCGATGGACCCCCTCCCTCAATCCCTCCCCTCAAGGGGGAGGGAGGCGAAAGAGCGCCGAGACCGGTTCTCAATCCGCCCAAATAAGAGCCGCCTCCGCACGGGGGGAGGTGTCGACTGATAGATCGGGGCAAGCGTCCCCTTGGCCACGATGAATGACGAGAACACAATGACCCCATCCCTCAACTCCCGCATTCGCGGCATGCTGCACGGTATCGCGTTGGGCGATGCGCTGGGCGCGCCGGTGGAGAAGCTCTCCGCCAACCAGATCCGCGAGCGCTATGGGCGGGTGACGTCGGTGATGACCCGCTGGCACAAGATGGACCTTCCCCCGGCGGCGCGGAACCACCGGGTGCGCGGCGACGGGGTGGTGACCGACGACACGCTGATGACACTGGCGCTGATGGATATTTATGGCGAGACCAAACGCCATCTCGACGCCTGGGACATGGCCGACGGCATGGTCCGCCAGATTGCCTGGAAGCCGCGCTGGGTGCCGGAGCTGGGCCGCGAGGCCATGCTGATCGACCGGCTGTTCTATCCCGAGAAGTGGATTTTCCAGCGCCACCAACTCGCCAATTGCGATCCCCGTCAGGGCGGTATCGGCAATATGGTGAACTGCGGGGCCGCTATGTATATCGCGCCGGTGGGCGCTGTGAATGCCGCCGACCCCAAGGCCGCCTATGACGAAGCCATCGCCTTCGCGTCGGGACATCAGGAAAGCTATGGGCTGGAAGCCGCCGGGGTGATGGCCGCTGCCGTCGCCGCCGCCTTCGTGCCCGGGACCACGATCGACCGTATTGTGGACACGGTGCTGCGACTGGCCAAGGATGGCACGCGGGCGGCCATTGCAGATATTGCCGAGGTGGCCCGCGCCATGCGGCCGCGGCGGCATGAGCATCAGGCGGTCTATGCCGCCTTTCACCAGGCGATCGGGCGCTATTCGGTGATGGGTGATGACGTCAACCACATGCCGGAAAAGGTCGGGCGGCTGACCGATGCCTATCGGCCGAGCCGGCTGATGGCCATCGAGGAGCTGCCGCTGGCGCTGGGCTTCTGTCTGCTCAACGAGGGGGATTTCCGCGCCTCGATCGTGGATGGGATCAATTCGGGCCGCGACACCGACTCCATCGGCGTCATGGCCGGGGCCATTCTGGGCGCCATGCATGGCGAGGCGGTGATCGATGCCGAGGATGCGCGCCAGATCGATAGCGCCAACCGGCTCGATCTCACGGCATCGGCGGATGGCTTTACGCATACCGTGCGCGAACTATTCGCGGCGGATCGGGACCTGATGGAGGCGCGCTCGGTGGCGAGAGCGGAACTGGGTTTGATCTGAGAACGAGAGCGCCGAATGCCCGGCCGGCGCCGTGACAGGCGCGGTCACCTGAAGACGAATTTGCGAAAGACGAACATGCTGTCCGAAACCCAAATCCTCGAAAAGATCTATGCCGGCTTCATTGGCAAGGCCATCGGCGTGCGCCTCGGCGCCCCGGTCGAGCCCACCATCTGGAGCTATGACCGCATCCGCAAGACCTATGGCGAGGTCACCCAATATCTGCGCGATTTCAAGAACTTCGCGGCTGACGACGACACCAATGGGCCCGTCTATTTCATCCGCGCGCTGCGCGATTACGGGCTGGGCGCCACAGCCGAGGATGTCGGCAAGACCTGGCTCAACTATGCTGCCGAAGAGCACGGCATGTATTGGTGGGGCGGGTTCGGTGTTTCCACCGAGCACACTGCCTATCGCAATTTGCGCGCCGGCATTCCCGCGCCCCAATCCGGCTCGATTGCCCAGAACGGCACCACCGTCGCCGAGCAGATCGGCGGGCAGATTTTCATCGATAGCTGGGGCTGGGTAAACCCGGGCAATCCGCAGCGCGCCGCCGACATGTCGGCCATGGCCGCCAGCGTGGCGCATGACGGCGATGGGCTCAACGGCGCGCGGTTCTGCGCAGCGGCGATTGCGGCGGCGTTCGAGGCCAAGAGCATCGACGAGATCGTCGAAACGGCGCTGGCGACGGTCGATGCCAAGTCGACCTATGCCAAGGTGTGTCGCGCGGTGATCGACTTCCACAACGCCAATCCCACCGACTGGCGCGCCTGCCGCGACATGCTGACCGCCGATTGGGGCTATGACCGCTATCCGGGCGTCTGCCACATCATCCCCAATGCCGGGGTGACCATCATGGCGATCCTTTATGGCGAGGGCGATCTGCCGCGGACGGCCGAGATCGCCACAATGGCCGGCTGGGATACCGACTGTAATGCCGGCAATGCCGCCGCCATCGTCGCCACCTTCCAGGGGCTAGACGAGGGTTGGGGCAAGTATCGCAAGCCGATCAATGATTTCCTGGTCGCATCGGGGATTGTTGGCTCGATCAATATCGTCGATATCCCGAGCTTTGCACGTGAACTGACGGTGCTGGCGCTGCAACTGGCCGGTCGTGAAGTGCCAAAGCTGTGGCTCGAGGATTTCACCCGCCGCGGCCTGCGCTTCGACTTCGACCTGCCGGGCTCGACCCATGGCTTCCGCACGGAGGGCTTCAACCAGATCACGCTGAAGCATTCCGACGAGCGCCATGTCGAGGGGTCGCGCGGTTCGCTCGAAATCCAGCTCGACCGGCTTGAGCGCGGGCAGGGTGGGCGCGTGTTCTGGAAGCCCTTTTATCGCCGCAGCGATTTCGACGACGAGCGCTACCGTCCGATGTTCACCCCGGTGGTCGATGCCGGGCAGAAAGTATCGTTCAAGCTCTGGCTCGACCCCTGGAATGGTGACGGCAATCTGCGCCTCGCCACCTATGTGCGCCGCACCATGAGCGGCACGATCGAGGAAACTAGTGCCTGGGACGTACCGTCTTCGGACGGCTGGCAGGACTATAGTTTCGTGGTGCCCGAGGGCGTCGAAGCCGTGGACGAGATCGGCATCTCCATCGAATATTTCGGGCGGCTGAAATTCCTCGGCCGGCTGTTCCTGGCCGATTTCAAGGTCGAAGGCCCGGGGCATACGGTCATCGAGCCGGAGACCGAGGTACAGGAATGGGGCGCCATTACCCGCTTCACCTTCAATCGCGGCCACTGGACCAAGAGCTTTGGCCGTATCCAGGGGCACACTGCCACCGATGCCGATATGTGGACCGGGCATTACTATGCCCGCGACGTGGTGGTCTCGGCCGATGTGCAGCGTCTCTCCGGCGCTTCGCAACTGGTCACGGCCCGCGTGCAGGGCACCGGCCGCTTCTATGCCGCCGGCTTCGAAGGTGACGAAGTGGTAATCCTCAAGGAGGATTTCGGCTCGACCGTGCTGGCGCGGGCGCCGTTCACGCCGGAGACCGGGCGCAGCTACCAGTTCGCCTTCACGGTGAAGGGTGACCGGCTGAGTTTTGCCGTTGATGGGCAGGAGCTCATCAGCGCCACGGACAGCGCCTATGCCTATGGCATGGCCGGCATCAGGCTGGGCTCGGTGGGACGGCTCAGCCTGGGCCGTTTCGAGATTGTGGAAAGCTGAGCATAGGGCAAGGCTCCCTCAACCGACGCTGCGCGTCGACCTCTCCCCCAGAGGGAGAGGTTAAGAGGATAGCCTAAGCCAGAGGAGAAAAGCATGGCGGAAATCGAACTCAAGCATGTCGGCAAGAGCTATGGCAATGTGCAGGTGCTCAACGACATCTCGCTCGACATGGCCGATGGCGAATTCGTCGTGCTGGTCGGGCCCTCGGGCTGCGGCAAGTCCACGCTGTTGCGCATGATCGCAGGGCTGGAGGACATTACCTCCGGCCAGATCACCATTGCCGGCAAGGTCGTCAACAACATGCCGGCCAAGGAGCGGGACATCGCCATGGTGTTCCAGTCTTATGCGCTCTATCCGCATATGAAGGTCGCGGACAATATGAGCTTCTCGCTCCGCCTGGCAGGGACCCCCAAACCCGAGATCAAGACGCGGGTGGCGGAGGCGGCTGAGATCCTCGGCCTCGAAAACCTGCTCGAGCGGCTGCCGCGCGAACTCTCGGGCGGCCAGCGCCAGCGCGTCGCCATGGGGCGGGCTATCGTTCGCAATCCGCGCGCCTTCCTTTTCGATGAGCCCCTGTCCAACCTCGACGCCAAGCTGCGCGTGAAAATGCGTGGCGAGATCAAGCGGCTGCACCAGCGGCTGGGCAAGACCATGGTCTATGTGACCCACGACCAGACCGAAGCCATGACCATGGCTGACAAGATCGTCGTGCTCAATGGCGGCCGCATCGAGCAGGCCGGCGCGCCACTCGACCTCTACAACAACCCGGCAAACCTGTTCGTCGCCGGCTTCATCGGCTCGCCGGAGATGAACCTGTTCGACGCGCGCTATGAAGGCGGCACCAGTGTCGCCATTGCCGGTGGTCAGGCGCTGCCGCTCGGCATGGCGCTTGATGTGCCCGCTGTCACCGAGATCGTCTATGGCGTGCGCCCACAGCACATCACGCTGGGCACCGAGGGCGTGCCGGCGGAAGTGCTGGTGGTGGAGCCTACCGGCGATGCGCAGGAAGTGCTGGCGCGGATTGGCGGGGAGGATATCTCCATCGTCGTCCGCGACCACGCTTTGCTGAGTGCAGGGCAGACGGTGCAGCTGGTGATTGATCCCGGCCGGATTTTTGTGTTCGACAAGGCCACGGGCCTGAGGCTGCGGTGATGTCTCACTTCCGGGCGACCCCACCTAACCTCCCCCGGCAGAAGGGGGAGGGATCTGCCGGTTCATGTTGGACAATCGAAGCAAACGCGATCGGTCCCTCCCCCTATCAGGAGGAAGTTAGGTGGGGGTGCCTATGACCTTCGCCCAAAAAACCTTCGACCCCACCGCGACCGGTCCGCTCACTGGCATTCGTGTGCTGGATCTCTCCCGGCTGATGGCGGGGAATATGCTCAGCCTGCAGCTGGCTGACTTTGGGGCCGATGTCATCAAGATCGAGCCGCCTGAGGGCGATCCGTTGCGGGACTGGAAGGATGATGGTCACTCGCTGTTCTGGAAGACCTATGGGCGCAACAAGCGCTCGGTGATGCTGAACCTGCGCCAGAAACAGGCCATGGCGGCGCTGTGGGCGCTGGTCGAGACGGCGGATGTGTTCATCGAAAATTTCCGTCCCGGCACGCTGGAAAAGATGGGGTTGGCGCCGGAAAAACTGCTGGAGCGCAATCCCGACCTGATCGTGGTGCGCATTTCAGGCTTCGGCCAGACCGGGCCCTATGCGCATCTGCCGGGCTTCGGCACTATTGTCGAGGCGATGAGCGGCTTTGCCGATCGCACCGGTTTTCCCGATCGGGAGCCGGTGCTGCCGCCGCTGGCGCTGGCCGACATGATCGCCGGCATCTATGGCGCCTCCTCGACCATGATGGCGCTTTATGCGCGCCAGGTGGGGACGGCGCGCGGGCAGGTGATCGATCTGAGCCTGCTTGAACCCATGTTTTCGGTGTTGGGGCCGGAGGCGGCGATCCATGCCGTTACCGGCAAGGTCAAGCAGCGTGTCGGCAGCGCCTCCAATACCGCCTCACCGCGCAATGTCTACCAATGCGCCGACGGCAAATATCTTGCCCTATCCGGCTCGACGCCGGCGGTGGCAAAGCGCATTTTCGAGATCATCGGTTGCCCCGCCATGAATGATGATCCGCGCTTTGCCACCAATTCCGATCGCGTGAAAAACCGGGCGCTGGTGGATGAGGCCATCGGCGGCTGGTTTGCCACCCGCGACAGTGCCGACGCGCTGGCCACGATGCGCGCGGCCGGCGCCACCGTTGGCCCGGTCTATAATATTGCCGATGCCATGGACGATGCGCATTTTCAGGAGCGGGAAATCATCGTCGATGCCGCCGATGACAGGTTCGGGACCCTGCCCATGCACAATATCGTGCCGCGCCTTTCGGCGACACCGGGCCAGTGGCGCTTGCCGGCGCCGGAGCTTGGGGAGCATACCGATACGGTGCTGCGCGAGGCGGGCCTTGATCCGGAAACGCTGGCGGGAGAAGATGGCTGATGCGGTCGCTGCTTTACGTGCCGGCCCATTCCGAGCGCTTTCTCGCCAAGGCGCATGTGCGCGGCGCCGACGCTGTCATTCTCGACCTCGAGGATTCGGTGCCAGAAGCGGACAAGGATGCGGCGCGGAACGGGCTGGCCGAGGCCGTGGCCTCGGTGCGCCGCGGCGGTGGCAAGGTGGTGGTGCGCATCAATGCCGGGGGGCGGCAGGACGAGGACGCACTGGCGGCCTGTCGCGCCGGAGCGGATCTGCTCTATGTACCCAAGGTGCAACGGCCCGAGGCACTGGCAGCGCTGGCGAGCGCGCTGGAATCCGTTGAAGGCGAGAGGGGGCGTGAGCCCATGGGCTTCGTCGCCCTGCTCGAGGATATCGGCGCCGTGCAGGATGCGCGCGCCATCGCCACCGCGCCGAGATTGGTCGGCATGAGCGTGGGCGGTGAGGACCTGGCGCTGTCGCTCGGTGCGGAACCGACGCCCGAAGTGCTGCGATTGCCAAAATTGCTGGTGCATTACGCTGCCAAGGAACGCGGCCTGCTCTCCATCGGCATGCTTCGCTCCACCGCCGACTATTCGGACACTGACGGGGTGGCCGCAGCGGCGCGCGAAGCCCGGGCCCATGGCTTTGACGGCGCCACCTGCGTCCATCCGGCGCTGGTGCCGGTGCTCAACGAGCATTTCGCGCCCAGCTCTGCGCAACGCGACTGGGCCGAACGGGTAGTGCTTGAAGCCGCCAAGGGGCAGGGCGCCTTCCAGATCGACGGCCGCATGGTCGATGCGCCGGTCATCGCTCGCGCCCGGGCCATTCTGGCGCGGGGCTGAAGCCGCTTATCCATCTCGCTTCATTCATTTGAAGGAAGCCAGGCGGCAGCGCCCGGTTTTAGATCGAGCCCGTCGCAATGGTTCGGAGGACCACACGATGAAGCTCGCACCCGCTGCAATTGCCCTTTTATTGCTGTGCCCGCTGCCGGCACAGGCACAGTCTGCCGATCTGTGGGCGTCCTATTCGGTCAACAGCCAGACCGGCGCCTGGGGCTTCGCGGTGGGCAGGCCCTCCCAGCAGGCGGCCTATAATGATGCGCGCAATGGCTGCCGCCGAACCGGTTGCTATGAGGCGCTGTCTAAGTTCGCCCGCTGCGTCGCCCTCTATGCCGCAGTCGCCAATGGCCGGCATTATTTCCGCGGCGGCAGCAGCGAAAGCCTCGCCGGCGCCGAGAACGTAGCGAAACGGCAGTTTCCCAACACGCTGCAGCCAAGGAAGGTTCACAGCATCTGCATATGAGGGCAGGATTGTTGTCGCCATGAACCGCACAAGGAGATTTGCCACCATGAAAGCTGCCCTGCCAGTGCTGGCTCTGCTGCTTGCCTCGCCAGCCTTTGCCCAAGGTGATGGCCTGCCGCTGCTGCGGGTCTATATCGACACGCCCTATTTTTATGAGCTGGTCGCCTACAATGTCGAGGAGAGCGGGGATCATCAGCGCTTCGACCTCGTGGTGGAAGGCAAGGAAGTGGGCACCGCTGCCATCGACCTCGACTGCGCCTCAGGCGAATTCAGCCAGACCGAGACCGAGCCGCTGACGGGGTCCGCGGCATCGTTCATCGAGCCGGCCGTGCGCGCCTATCGACAGCTGCTGTGCTGAGAGGCAGGGCGACGCTCATTCATTTGGATGATTTCGGCGCCGCCCCGTTGTGACAGTCTTCTCCGGCCGGGGGGCTTGAGGAGTATCCAAGATGACGACACCATACGCTCACCCAAGCCGACCGATCACCGCAATCGCAGCCTCGAGCATGCCCGGAGCTTCGGCACGGTCCGGGCGCTTCGCCGCCAGGATCAGGCGCCTCTGTGCTGCACTGGGTCTTTTGGCGCTCGCCGGGGCGCAGGCGCAGGCGCTCGACCTGCAAATGAACGGCGCCATCAAGATCGACCCGACCATCATCAAGGCATTGCCGGGTCCGCTGCCGGTCCAAATCATCGGCAAGGGCTGCACCTTCTACGAGCACAAGAACGGCGGCGGCGAACGCTGGCACAAGGCAGTGGGCTGGGTGGCGGCCAAATATTCGGACCAGACCTCCTATGCCGAGGTGGTGACCTATACCGGCGACTGGTGGAACGACCGCATCTCCTCGCTCACCTGCGATGACAGCGACAAGGTCCATTGCTCGGTGGCGGTCTATCCCGATCGCGATCGTCGCGGCGGCGAAGCGATCTTCTGGGGCGGCATGGGGATGATCAATCTCGACAGATGGGGGCTGAACGACAAGGTCTCGTCCTTCTCGATCTTCTGCAACCTGATGAAATGATCGCTCTGCACCGGCCGCCTGCTCAACTGGAGCGGGCGTGCCCGTGCCAGGCAAGGAGATGTTCATGTCCCGCTTCTTTTTCGGGTGCCTCGCCGGCACGATAACCATGTCGCTGCTCTTCGCGCCGCTGATGGTGCAGGCGCAGAACCAGGGCAATAGCGTGCATGCTCCCTTTCAGGTGATTGGCGCCTCTGGCAGTCCCATCCTCAAGATCGAGGAGTCCAATGCCGGTGTCATGCTCACCCTGTTCGGGCCGGGCAATACCGGGGCCCGGCTGGAGACGACGGCGGATGGAACCATCCTCAACCTCTCCTCGTCGGGCAACAATGTGATCAACCTGTTCGCGACCCCCAATGAGGTGTCGGTGAACGCAGTGCATGGCAATCGCGTCACGCGCATGATCACCGACACCAGCGAACAGAGTTTCGTGATGGAGGCGCAGGGCGCGCGGGTGGTCGACATCGGCAGCAAGGCCTCAACCAATGCCGCCTTGCGCATTGCCAGCCCAAGCGGCGCCATGGCGGTGCAGATCGGCTCGAACCGCAGCAATGGCGGGGCAGGGGCCGTCTATGTCAACGACAGCGCCGGCAAGATGACGGGCTTCCTTGTTTCCCTGGCGAATGCGGCCGCGGCCGTCGGCATCAGCCTGGGCGGCTCGGAAGTGGCCAAGCTCGAACCCAATGCGGCCAATTCCGGCGGCAAGCTGACGCTGGCCGACACCAATGGCAATCCATCGGTCATCGCCGGGCTAACCAGCAGTGGCGATGGCACGGTGTGCATCTATGACAGAAAGGGCCAGTCTTGCTATTGACCCTGCCCGGAGCACGCAGAGGGCGGGTGCCGAGATGAGCGCCGCCCCCAACCCGACCAAGCCCGGATGGGCCGAGAGCTGGGCCTCCAAGAGCGCAGTGGCCAAGCGGCTGCAGCTGAGCTCGATACAGACGCGCATCCAGATCGCCGTATTGGTGTTTCTGTTTTCGCCGCTGGTGGGCTTTGCGCTGATCGGCTTCGGCTGGAACAATTATCTCTGGATTCTCGGTGTGCCGCTGCTGGCGCTGGGCCTGCTGGCCTGGGTGGCCTTGCCCGTGGTCGCTGCCGGTGCCATCGTCTACATGGTGATCCGCACCATTCAACAGGGGATGACCCCGGCACCGCCGCAACCGGCTGCCGCAATGGTCGGCGATTTGCCCGACGACCCCAGCCTTGCGCCGGTGCTGGCCGAGCTGAAAACAGTCCGCGACAAACTCGCTGCGCAGCAGAAGGCGGCCCTGCTCCAGGGCATGCCAATTGTCTGCCTGATTGCCGGCGCGCTTGCCGTCTGGGTGGTCAGCAGCAGCTCCGGCTTCAATCCGCTGGCCGTTGCTCTGGTGACGGGATTGCCGGTTTTGCTCGGATTTTTTCTCATTTCCCGGCCGTTCGAGCAGCAGTTCCGCGAGGTTTTCAAAAGCCAGGTGCTGCCGATCTTGCTGCAGCGCCACGGCACGTTGCAACGTCGATCAGAAGCCCTGACCCGCTTCACCCCCGCCGCAGAGATGGGTGTGGTGGCCCGCCATGGCGAAGTATTGTTCGACGACGTGTTCAGCGGCATGCATGCCGGTCATGGGGTCGAGATTGCTGATGCAATCCTGCTGGTCCCCAGGAGTGAAGAGGATCGGCGCGGCCCGCGCAAGACCCAGCACCGGGTGCTGGCGATCACGCTCGACCTTGGGCGGTCCGTGCCTGCGACCACCGCCGTTATCGACGCCAAGCGCAACCGTGACTATTTTGCTGCGCCCGGTTCGTCCTATGAGCGGCTGGAGCTGGAAGACGTGGTGTTTGCCTCGGTCTACCACGTCTATGCGACCGACCAGATCGGCGGACGGGCGCTGCTGACGCCGGCGGTGATGCGACGCCTGGTCGAGGCGGCCGATGGGCACGACTTCATGCCGCCGACGCTGTTGGCGCAGGGCAACAAGCTGCAGCTGTTTCTCGTCACCTATAACGAGCGCGACCTGTTCGAGCCCGCCAGCGTCAGAACCGCCGACATGGCCACCCATGTCCAGGTCATCGACCGCGACCTGGCGCAACTGTTCGCGATTCTGGACACGCTGGTCGAGGTGGCAGACACACTGGCTACCCCTGCCACCGGCTTCTCCCCCACCGATCTGCCCTGACCCTGGAGGCGTTTATGGAAATTCTGCTGGTCACCGTTCTCGCCATACCGGCGCTGATCTACTTCTGGTACGTCGCTACCGTGCGGGCTCGCAACAAAGTGGGCGAGGCGCTGGGCGCGATCGACGCGCAATTGCAGCAGCGGCACGATCTGATCCCCAATGTCCTCACCATCGCCCGACGTTTCCTCGAACATGAAAAAAGCTTGCTCGAGGAAATCACCGCCTTGCGCGCCAGGGCAGAGCCGAGCCTGGGGGAACGTGATTTCACCAAGATCGGTACCAAGTTCGAAACCGAGGCACGGCTCGGGGCGGACATGACCCGACTGTTTGCCCTGGCCGAGAATTATCCCGAGCTCACCTCGAGCGGGCCAATGATGGAAGCCCAGCGCAGCTATCGCGAGGTCGAGAACAACATTGCCGCCGCGCGCCGCTTCTACAACAGTGCGGTCAACGGGTTGCGCAATGTCACTGAAACCTTCCCCGGCCCATTGGTGGCCCGCCTTGCCGGCGTGACGGGCCTGCCGCCGTTCTTTGCCGCTGTCGAAGGCGCCGAAAAGCCCATCGCCGCCGCCGATTTCCTGGGGAGCGCATCGTGAAGACATCCGCCTTTGTCATTCTGGCGCTTGTCCTGACGTCCTCGGTGGGCCTGGGGGGAACCTTTCCGGTGCCAACGCCCGATCCACACGCCTCCAGCTGGGGAGAGAGAGGCTCGTTCACGCTGCACTATTATGGGGCGCTCGACGACGGCACGGCCTGTCCGGCCTCGCCGAACATGCTCAAATTCGGCATTGAGGACGAAAGCGGGGTGCTGCGATATCTGCACGGCTTTGGGGTCGACCCCGAAATCGCCGAGGATCTGCGGGTGCCATTTCAGGTCGGGCAGTTCTGCACCCTAGCCTTCGACGGCGAGGTCCGATTCCTGATGCATCACGGCACCCAGGCCCGCATTCGACCCTCGGCCGTGTCGCCGCCCGAGGAGATCGAACCCTGACGGATCAGTCGGCTGCCTGACAGATCATGGCGAACTGAATGACCGCCTGCTCGTCGCTGGTTTGAATGACACCGATGCCGGTTTCCTTGTCGTAAAGCGACAACAGGTGCACCGGGGCACTGTCCTTCCCACCCTGTGGCAAATAGTTTCCCTCGAGCGCCACCGCGGCTTCAGAAATGTCGGTGCGTTTGGCGGCCCCCTCGAGACAGCTGGACGACGAACACAGCCGGATGAATGGTGTGTCGATGGAAAGCCCGATCGTGGTGACCGAGCACATGTCGAAGGGCATGTCGGCGCATTCATCGGCGCCGCAGACCGTCGCCCGTTGACAGCTGCAAGTGAGGTCGGCAGCCAAGATGGCGGTTGAAGACGGGCCTGCCAGGAGCAGGGTGGCTGCGGTCAGGATAGCGCGGCGCATGGCGGTGGCCTCCGATTGGTCATGCGCCCAAAATCGCGGCTTGCAGCCGGCGATGCACCATTCGTTTGAATGATGAGACCGATTTTTTTGCGTGCCAGTATCGGTCGGTCGGCGGCCTTTCGCGTGGCGTGGGAGGCTGGCCATTTGAGCGGGAGCCATATCATGCAGCCCAACATTCGCAGGCTTGTTTTTGCCCTCCTCTTGCCGCTCGCCGGACCAGCGCTGGCAGAGGATATCGACTGCACCGACTTCATGACAGGCAAGTGGGTGGGGGTCGGCGAGGTCAGTAATTTCGGCCAGATCATCAACGTCGACAATACGCTGATCCTGGACGCGGATGGTACCTTCAAGACCGCTTACCGGTTCCAGCATAAGGGGCAGGATTGGCAGCAGCAGACCATGGAGGGAGCGTGGACTGCCCAGTCCGGCGAAGACGCTGGCACCTGCGCGGTGAGCATGGCCATCGAGGGCACACTCGAAAATGGCGGCAGCTATTCCAGCAGCTCGCAATCCACCTATGTCATTGTCGATGCAGACACGGTGACCTCGATGGATTTCCCGCTTCAGCGGATGAAGGATGACACGGAGGGATCGGCGCCCCCAGCCTCGCAATAGCCTTGGGGCACCTTAGGCGGCAGCAACTAGCCGGCGAAGGGCACCGGCAGCGTCGAGAGCAGCAGGGCGACCAACTGGCTTTGCCGTGCCGTGCCGGTCTTGCGCAACAATTGCGCCAGCTGCGTGCGCACCGTTGGCAGCGACAGACCGCGCGCCAACGCCGATTCGGCGGGTGACTTGCCCTCGATCAGCGCCACGGCGAGCTCGGTCTCCCGCACAGTGAGGTTGAACATGGTGCCGACGCGCGCCGCCAGATCGGGCGGCAGACGCATGGCCAGGTCCTGCAGGGCCAGATAGGCGCCATTGAGCTCCGGCAGCCCTTTCACGAACAGGTGGTGACCCGGAATGAACGAGGCGGCGATGGCGGCGCCGCTCTCGGGATTGCGGAAGATGAGATTGCTGCCCTGCCCGGGGACGGGAAACTCGCCCATGGCGGCGCGTAGGGCGCTCAGCAGGCGCTGGGATTGCGCGGAGTCAAAGGCACGCAGCATGGAGTGACGGGCACTCAACGCTCCATCGGGCCCCGCGAGAATAGCGTCCGCCGTCTGGTTGGCCCAGGATATCCGGCCATTCTTCTCGACCGCCAGCCAACCGATGGCCTGGCCATCGAGCACCGCGCCGGTCTGCTGCAGCCGGCTGCGCGCCAGGCGGATATGCAGTTCCATGGCATGGCGCATGGTGGGCTGGATGGCATTGAGCACTTCCTTATCCGCCTCGCCAAAGCGCTCGATTCTGCCGCCGCGTGACATCATGAGATAGCTGCCGGTCGCCCCGCTCCAGCACAGATTCATGACGGCGGCGCTATGCTGGTGCTGCGGCCGCATCCACTCGTCGAAGAAGGTCGTGCGCCGAAAGTTCCGCCGCTCGAGCAGGCAAGTATCGGTAACAATCTGCCCCAGTCGCAGCGTCCTGACCGCAGGCACGAACGGGTTGGCGGCCTGAAGGCGGCGATAGAGCTCGCTGTAATGGACGCCACAATCGCCATAGAGCAGCTGGTCCTGACCGCTCGCTGCGTCGATGGTCGACACCGCAATGAGATCGGCATCCAGCATCTCGCGCACGCCGCGGGCGGCCGCCGTCCAATCTTCCTCCCCAAGTGCCGCCTGGTAGAAGCTGGTCTTGAGATCTTCGAGCTTGTCCATCGATGCTCTTCCAACCCTGAAGCACCCCGCACCTCAACCCTAGCGCCCAAGCCCAACGAGCCCATCATTCATATGGATGAGAACAAATCACAAATCTCGGTGCGGGCAGGGGGAAAGTGGAGGGATAGGCGCGCGGAAAACTTGACCGGCCACCCCTGGCGCGACACCGCGCAGGTGTATCGGCGGCACGCTGGAGCAGAAGGCGCTGAGACCGGCTGTGGCGCTGGATTGGAAGCCATGTTGAGGTGGAGAAGGAGTTTGGCTGGGGAACCTGGATTCGAACCAAGATCGACGGAGTCAGAGTCCGCTGTTCTACCATTGAACTATTCCCCAGCAGAGCCTGCTGGCTGGCGGCTTGGGCAGCGGGGCTGCTTGGCGGCGCGAGGTGTGCATAGACAATGCCGCGGCGGATTGCAAGCGCCTGAACACAGGTTTGCGTGGAGATCGTGTGCATTGCGCTTCGCTTCCCCTTGCACTACCTTGGTTTTCAACAACGCAAATGCGTGCGTTCGGGCGCGGCCCAGCTTTCTGGACCAGCGACCGTGCATGCCAAGGAGACGACAGTGACCGATTCTCGTCGGTCCGCCGTGGCTTCAGCCCCCCGGGCCGAGGCAGGGGTTCGTGCACCGTCCGGTTCCGGCCGGGCAGAGCGGGGAGGCTTGTCCTCGTCGAGCGCGGAACCACGGTCAGGGCCATCACCCACCCAACGGCGCTATCGCGGGCCGCTCTATGCGGCGCTTGACCTTGGCACCAATAATTGTCGCCTGCTGATCGCCAAGCCGCATGACCACGGTTTTCGCGTGCTCGACGGCTTTACCCGCATCGTCCGGCTCGGCGAGGGCGTCTCGGTCACCGGGCGGCTCTCGGACGCGGCCATGGAACGCACCATGGACGCGCTGCGCCATTGCCGCAATAAACTGCGCGACCATCAGCCGACGCGCATGCGCCTCATCGCCACCGAAGCCTGCCGGGCGGCGGAAAATGGTCCCGCTTTCCTGGCCCGGGTCAAGGATGAGCTGGGGATCGAGCTCGAAATCGTCGATCGTCGCACCGAGGCCGAACTGGCGGTCACCGGCTGCGCCGACCTGATCGACAGCAGTGCCCAGGGCGCCTTGATGTTCGACATCGGTGGCGGCTCCTCGGAACTGGCCTGGCTGGATTTTCGCGGCGGCCGCCCGCGCTCGCAGGGGCGCATGGCGGCCTCGATCCGCTCCTGGCAGTCGCTGCCGGTCGGCGTGGTCTCGATTGCAGAAAAATTCGGCGGCGTGAATGTGACGCCCGAGGTGTTCGAGGCCATGGTGGCTTATGTCGCCGAGCATCTGCGCCAGTTTCGCGGCCGGGAAAAGCTGCGGCAGATGATCGCCACCCATCCGGTGCACCTGATCGGCACGTCGGGCACGGTGACGACGCTGGCCGGGCTGCATCTGGGGCTCGAGCGCTATGAGCGGCAGAAGGTGGACGGGCTGTGGATGCGCCGCGACGAGGTGGACGACACCATGCGGGCGCTGCTGAGCATGCCGTTCGAGCGGCGCGTGGCCCATTCCTGCATCGGCAAGGATCGCGCCGACCTGGTTCTGCCGGGCTGTGCCATTTTCGAGGCCATTCGGCGCGAATGGTCGACCGAGCGGGTGCGCGTCGCCGATCGTGGCCTGCGCGAAGGCATTCTGATATCGCTTATGGATGCGGACCGGCCCTATAAACGGCCGAACCGACCCGGACGGAGGACTGGCAATGGCCAATAACAAGGCGCTTGGCACTGGCGGCCGCAAGTCGGACAAGGATCTCAAGATCCGGGTGAAGACCGCCAAGGGCCGCACCGTGGCCTCGACCAAATGGCTGCAACGCCAGCTCAACGATCCCTATGTCGCGCGCGCCCGCGCCGAAGGCTATCGCTCGCGCGCGGCCTTCAAGATCAAGGAGATCGACGAAAAGCATAAATTCTTCAGGAAGGGTATGCGCGTCGTCGATCTGGGCGCGGCCCCCGGCGGCTGGTCGCAGGTGGCCGCCGCCGCCGTGGGTTCGACGGTGGAAAAGCCGCTGGTCGTGGGCATCGACTATCTCGATATGGACCCTATTCCCGGCGTTATCCTGCTCAAGAAGGATTTCACCGAGGAAGACGCGCCGGCGATGTTGATCGAAGCCATGGGCGGGCAGGGGGCCGATGTGGTGATGAGCGATATGGCCTGGCCGACCACCGGCCACCGCGCCACCGATCACCTGCGCATCGTGCATCTCATCGAGATCGCCGCCGATTTCGCCATCCAGGTGCTGCGGCCGGGCGGGTCCTTCGTGGCGAAGGTGTTCCAGGGCGGCACCGAGCATGAGCTGCTGCACATGCTCAAGCGCCACTTCAACACCACCTTCCACGTCAAGCCGCCCTCGAGCCGCAAGGATTCGGCCGAGGCCTATCTGGTGGCGAAGGGGTTCAAGGGGCGGACAGAGGGCGAGGAGGGGCAGGCCGACGAATAGGGCGAACCCGAGCCGCCCGTGGCGCGTTACCCTGCTGTTACCAAGAGCAAGGAGATAGCCATGGCCGCCACCCGCCGCAGTGAAGAGCGACTTCTCGATGCCGATGAGCAGAAGCTCGTTGCCGGTGCCCGCCACCCTGAATTGTCGGAAATGCAGGCCGATGACCTGCGCAAGCTGGCGCGCTCGCTGCGTGAGCGGCGCGATAAGGCCACGCGCGCCGTCCGCAAGGGCAATCGCGCCGCCAAGGGCAGCGACAAGGCCGGTGACGCCGAGCGCGGCAATCGCGAAAAGGCCGGACTGATCCAGTCGGCCATCGCCCGGGTCAACAAGGAATTCGCCCGCCGTGGTGAAGCGCGGGAGTAGTTTTTGGCTCGGTCTGGCCGGGCTTAGCTACCGATCATCTGAGCAAGCCCGCTGAGCACGCTTCGCGGGTTGGTAAAGCCCAGCCCGGCCCCGAATGCCAAGCCAAGGGCGCCCAGGATAATCTCTCCGGCCAAATTGTATTGCGACCCCAGACCATTTCAAACTGAGGTGGGTTCTCGGCGCTTTCGCCTCCCTCCCCCTTGAGGGGAGGGATTGAGGGTGGGGGCCCATTAGTGGATCACTGAACCACCCCCACCCCGGCCCTCCCCCTCGAGGGGGAGGGAGGCGAAAGCGCCGCGTCAAACAGAACGTAAAACACTCCAAATAGACAAAGCCGATAGTCTTGCCCGCGGTGCACAAAGCAGTCCAAAAGCCGTGGAAACGGTGCATGGGGGTGATGTGGCGAGTAGTCGGCTCGACGACAAGGTCAACGTTGCCGACGACGTTAATTGCCACCAGCGCCTCAATGCATATGCGGGCCGCCCATCAACTGGTGGCCCGCATTTTTGGGCAGGCGCAGGAACAGTAGCGTCGCAATCGCGCCGACCGCTGCCACGACATAGAAGGCGATGTGGAAATCGGCCAGTGCCAGTTCGCCGCCGCCGCGAGTGCGATGCGCCAGTTCCAGAATGCCGCCGCCCAAAGCCACACCCATGGCGAACATCAACTGACCCCAGACCTGGCTCATCACATTGGCCTGGCCTGCGTCCTTGTCTTCGATATCGGCGAAGGTGAAGGCGTTGGAGCCGGTCCAGAAGGTCGATTGCCAGAAGCCGGTGAAGACCAGGATGGCAAGGATCAGCGGAATGGGAGTGTCAGGCGTATAAAAGCCCATTGCCAGGATGCCGGCCCCGGAAATGGCGGTTGAGATCACCAGCGGATATTTGAAGCCCCAATGGGCAAAAATCCAGTTGGCGACGAACTTTGCGGCCAGCGCACCGATGGCGCCGGCAAAGGTCACCATGCCGCTTTCGAAAGGGCTGAGGCCGAAGGCCAGCTGCAGCATCAGCGGGAATAGGAAGGGCGTCGCGCCCTGGCCGAGCCGGAAAAAGGTGCCGGCGACGATGGCGATGCGGAAATTGCGCACCTTGAGCAGGCGCAGATCGAGCAGGGGATATTCGGTGCTGAGGGCGTGGCGCATATAGATGTAGCCCAGACCGATGCCGGCCGTGGCGGCGATAGCACCGACCAGCGGCGGCAAAGCGGGCAGGCTCATCACGGAACAGCCAAAGGCGAACAGCGCGAAGGCGAGGCCGGCAAGCACAAAGCCCTTGCCATCGATGCGGCGCGGTCGGTTGCGTTGCTCATTGGGCAGCGCCAGCCCCACCAGGGCCATGCCGAGCAGGCCGATGGGGATATTGATGATGAAGATCCAGTGCCAGGAGAAATAGGTGGTGAGGAAGCCGCCGAAGGGCGGGCCGACAATGGGACCGATGAGGCCCGGAATGGTGAGCCAGGCCATGGCGTCGACCAACTGATGGCGCGGCGTGGCGCGAACCAGCACCAGGCGCGCCACGGGGCCCATCATGGCGCCACCCATGCCCTGCACGAAGCGGGCGATGACGAATTCGGCCAGCGAGCCGGAAAAGGCGCAGCCCACCGAGCCGATCATGAATACCAGCATGGCCAGGCGAAAAACGCGGCGCGCCCCAAAACGGTCGGCCATCCAGCTCGAAATCGGAATGAAGATGGCCAGCGCCACGAGATAGGCGGTGAGCGCCAGTTTCAACGAAATGGGATCGGTGCCGATATCGGCGGCGATGGCCGCCAGCGAGGTGGCGATTACGGTCGAGTCCATGTTCTCCATGAACACGGCGGTGGCAAGAATCAGCGGCGTGGTACGCGACACGGCAAAACGTGACCGGAGAAAAATCTCTCCGGCTACTCCCTGGAAATGGCCCTGTGGCCGGAAACATTGCTGCCGGCATCGGCCGGCAGGCGGAAATAGATGAGCCCCGCCAAAGCGCTGAGCCCGCCAACGACAAAAAACGCGATCTGGAAATCGATCAGCGAAACCTCTCCACCATGCATGCGGCTGGAAATCTCGATGATGGCGCCGGCCACGGCGACACCGAAGGCGACCGAGAGTTGCTGGCCGACGGCGACGATGGCGGTGGCCTGGCTGGCTTCCTCGTCGGAGATGTCGGCATAGCCGATGGCGTTGGAGCCGGTGAAGAACACCGAGCGCAATATCCCGCCGACCAGCAGCACCAGCATCATCAGCGGCACCGGCGTATCAGCATGGAAAAAGCCCTGGGCGGCAATCAACAACCCGCCGAATACCGCCGCAAAGCCCAGCACGCGCGGAAAGCCGAGCCGGGCGAAGACACGTTCGGCAATGAACTTGCTCATGATGGCGCCGATGGCGGAGACGAAGGTGATGGCGCCGGACTGGAAGGGATTGAGCCCGAAGCCGAGCTGCAGCATCAGCGGCAAGAGGAACGGCACCGCGCCCACGCCAATGCGGAACAGCGATCCGCCGGTGATCGAGGCGCGGAACAATTTGTGGCGGAACAGTTTGGGATCGAGCAGGGGATACTTGGTCTTGCGGGCATGCAGGAGGTAGAGCAGCGCGGCAGTAATGCCGACCGCCAGGGTCAGATAGCCATAGATGATTGGCAGGGCCGGCAGGCTGACGACCGACAGGCCGAAGACCATGCCCGAAAAGGCGATGGCGGCGATGAAGAAGCCGACGATATCGACCGGGCGAGGGGTGCGCTCGTCGGGCACTTGCAGAAAGATGCCGGACAGAATGATGCCGGCAATGCCGATGGGAATATTGATCCAGAAGATCCAGTGCCAGCTGAGATAGGTGGTGAGGAAGCCGCCGATCAATGGGCCGGTGACGGGGGCGATCAGCGCCGGCACCGTGAGCCAGGCCATGGCCGAAACCAGCTCGTTGCGCGGCGTGGAGCGCACCAGCAGCAGGCGTCCAACCGGGGTCATCATCGAGCTGCCTATGCCCTGGAAGAAGCGCGACATCACGAAGGTTTCGAGCGAATAGGAGAAGGCACAGGCCAGCGAGCCCATCATGAAGACGACGATGGCCAGGCGGAACACGTTCTTGGCGCCGAAGCGATCGGCCATCCAGCCGCTGATGGGAATGAAGATGGCCAGCGCCACGAAATAGGCGGTAAGCGCCAGTTTCAGCGCAATCGGCTCGGTGCCGATATCGGCAGCGATTGCGGGAAGGGAGGTGGCGATGACGGTGGAGTCCATCTGTTCCATGAACAGGGCCACCGCCAGGATGAGCGGGGTAACGCGGATAGAGGGCATGGGACTGGAAATCAGCGGCCAGAAGTGAGCCGCGACGGCACTATGGATGGCTTTGCGCCACTTGGCCAGTCAAACCTAACGCTTATCGCACGGCCGGGACGCGCTGTCTTCCCGGAAAAAACGCAAGCATTTCCTGCATTGCAGGCGGGTCCGGCCCCTATGCAAGCGGGGTGTCCGGTGCTATTGACCCTCGCCAACCTGAACCCGCGCAGTTCCGTCGCCGGTTCATATTCCAACATATCTGGTTTCTATCAGAAGGCAGGAAGGGTCTGGCCTTGGCGAAGATTATTACCACCATCACTGGCGATGCGGCGCTCACTTTCGACGACGTGCTGCTGCAGCCCGCGCGTTCGGACATCCTGCCCACCGAGACCGACATTTCCACCTATGTCACCAAGGACATAGCGCTGAATCTTCCCATCCTGTCCTCGGCCATGGATACCGTCACCGAAGCCAATATGGCCATTGCCATGGCCCAGGCCGGCGGCATGGGCGTCATCCACAAGAACCTGACCGCGACCGAACAGGCCGAGCAGGTGCGGATGGTGAAGAGCTTCGAATCCGGCATGGTGGTGAACCCCATCACGATCGGCCCCGATGCGACGCTGGCCGACGCACACGCCCTGATGCAGAAGAGCCGCATCTCGGGCATTCCGGTGGTCGAGAACGGCGGCAAGGGTGGCCGCGCCATCGGCAAGCTGGTGGGCATTCTCACCAATCGCGACGTGCGCTTTGCCAGCAATCCCAATCAGCCGATTTCCGAGCTGATGACGCACCAGAACCTGATCACGGTGCGCGAAGGTGTCTCCAAGGAAGAGGCCAAGATCCTGCTGCACCGTCACCGCATCGAAAAGCTGCTGGTGGTGGACGAGGACTATCGCTGCATCGGGCTGATCACCGTCAAGGATATCGAAAAGGCACAGCTCCATCCCAATGCCGTCAAGGACGAGCAGGGACGCCTGCGCGTCGCCGCCGCCTCGACGGTCGGTGATGGCGGTTTCGAGCGCTCGTTGGCGCTGATCGATGCCGGCGTCGACCTATTGGTCATCGACACGGCACACGGCCATTCGGTACGCGTCGCCGAGGCGGTCGAGCGGGTCAAGCGCGAGAGCAATTCGACCCGCATCGTCGCCGGCAATGTCGCGACGGCCGAAGCCACCAAGGCGCTGATCGATGCCGGTGCGGATGCGGTCAAGGTCGGCATCGGGCCCGGCTCGATCTGCACCACGCGCATTGTTGCCGGTGTTGGCGTTCCTCAGCTCGCCGCCGTCATGGCGTGCGCCGAAGAAGGCCACAAGCAGGGTGTTCCGGTGATCGCCGATGGCGGAATCAAATTCTCAGGCGATATGGCTAAGGCCTTGGCCGGTGGCGCTTCTTGCGTCATGGTCGGCTCGCTGTTGGCCGGTACCGACGAGAGCCCGGGCGAGGTCTATCTCTACCAGGGCCGCTCCTACAAATCCTACCGTGGCATGGGCTCGGTCGGCGCCATGGGCGCAGGTTCCGCCGATCGCTATTTCCAGCAGGATGTGCGCGACCAGATGAAGCTCGTGCCCGAGGGCATCGAGGGCCAGGTGCCCTATAAGGGGTCGGTCGGCGCCGTGCTGCATCAGCTGGCAGGAGGCCTCCGCGCCTCCATGGGTTATACCGGCGCGCACACGCTCAAGGATTTCCGCGAGAACGCCACTTTCGTGAAAATCTCTGCTGCCGCTCTGGGTGAAAGCCATGTCCACGACGTGACCATTACCCGCGAAGCCCCGAACTATCGCAGCGGCCGCTAGGTTGACCGAGGCCGGCGCCCAGTGGGGCCGGCCTTGTTTCCGTGCGAATCCGCTGACATGACGTGTGCCGTACAAGCACCTGTCATCTCTCGGAATTCTGCTCATGCCCGTATGCGCCCGCGCTCTCGCCCTCTTCGCCATGCTTCCTCTTGCGGCCCCGCTCGTCGCGCTGGCCAATGACGACCCGGCCTGGCTCGCCCAGTGCGACGCCGCGGGCACCTCCCGGATCGAATGTCTGAGCGTGCATCTGCAAGCGCTCGAAGACGATCAGGTGCAGGTCCTCGACACCCTTCAGACCGCGCTGGGCAATCCGGGACCTGATGGGACCGATTTCGCCGCCGCCCGCGCGCTGCTGGATACGACGCAGACCACCTGGTGGGATTTTGCGCAATCGGACTGCCGCATGCTCGACCTGGTGATGGGCGATTTCGGCGGCATGGGCGGAGAGGCGGGCTTCTGCCTCATCGAACACTATGAACACCGCAATGCCCAACTCGAACGCTGGGTGGCGCGTCTGGAATAGTGCCTCGCCCATTCAATTATCCAGCCCGTGACAGCGCCGGATGGTTTTGTGCTTTCACCCCTACCAAGAATTAACAATGCTTCTGTGCAAATGGGTGTAGCATCGCCAGTGTTGAGAACAGGCACTGGAGACGATTATGGCTAGGCGCGAAGGCTATGCGGCACCGCAAATATTGATGCACTGGGTGATTGTTCTACTGGTCATGGTGCAATTGGTTGTCGCCGAAAGCATGACGGAAACCGTGGATGCCTTGGAGGAGGGTGGGCAGGTCGCCGCCTCTGTGGCCACCGGTGCATCCATTCACTACTGGGTCGGCATCGCCATTCTCGCGCTCATGCTGGTCAGGCTGGGCATGCGGCTCACCTTTGGCGCGCCGGTCCACGCTCCGGGTTCGCCGCCGGCGCAGAATCTGGCCGCGAATATTGTCCACGGCGCACTTTATGTTGTGTTGCTGGCGGCGCCGATCTCCGGCCTCGTCGCCTATTACGATCTTGCCGATGTGGGCGATGTCCATGCGCTGGTGCGGCCGATCCTGTTGATCCTGGTGCTGCTGCACATTGCTGGCGCGCTGTTCAACCAGTTCGTCCGCAAGGATGGCACGCTGATGCGCATGTTCCGCCCGGCGCCGTAGCCCGACCTTTACCGCGCGGCGCTTGGGCGAAAAGCCCGAGCGCCACTTTTCGCTGTCGCGAAAAACGATTTTCCTATAGGCCCCTAGAGCTTTTAACGTCCAGGTTGATCCAGCTCGCTCCCTCCCCCCTTGAGGGGGAGGGCTGGGGTGGGGGGGGGGCAGTGGCACACCGATGGACCCCCACCCTCAATCCCTCCCCTCAAGGGGGAGGGAGGCGAAAGAGCCCTGAGTCCACCTCAATTTGAAATGTTCTAGCCGTGTCTTCGGACTCTCCACAGGAGCCTCAACCATGACCCTGACCATCAAGCTCATCATCCTTGCCATGGCCGCGCAGGCTTTTTTGTCGATGGGCATATTGGTGCTGTTGGGGCGCGAGCGCGTGCCGAGGATCATGAGCGGGGAGATCCCGGTCGCGAAGATCGCCGTAGAGCGCGATGCCTATCCGCTCAAGGCGCGGCTGCTCTCGAACAATTTCGACAATCAGTTCCAGCTGCCCGTGCTGTTCTATGTCGGCGCCATTCTTTCGCTCTACGCCGCGCCGGGTTGGCCGGAGGCGGGGCTCGCCTGGCTCTTCGTTGCCAGCCGCTATATCCACGCCTATATCCACGTTACCCATAATCGCGTCACTCAGCGTTTCATGGCCTATGTCGCCGGCCTTGCGATCCTGGCGCTGTTCTGGCTATGGCTGGTCGTGCGCCTCGTCATCCTAGCCCCGAGTGTCTGATCCATGCGTTTTCCCGGCCGTCTGTCCGCTGCCATCGAAGTCTTGACCGATGTGGAGCAGCGCAAGCGTCCTGTTTCGGAGGCGCTGAAGGCCTGGGGCATCAACAATCGCTTTGCCGGGGCAGGCGACCGCGCCGCCATCGGCAATCTCGTCTATGACGCACTGCGCCGCCGGGCTTCCCACGCCTTCGCCATGGGCAGTGACAGCCCCCGCACGCTGGTGCTGGCCGTCGCCCTGCGCGATTGGGCCGAGACGCCGGAAAGCCTCAATGCGGCTTTTGCCTCCGATAGCCACGCCCCCGTGCCGCTGAGCGAGGACGAGGCCAAGGGCGCAACGGCCGATCTGGCCGCTGCGCCGGCTGCGATCCGTGCTGATGTTCCCGAATGGTTGGCGCCGTCGCTGGAGCGTGCCTTTGGCGCCGACTGGATTGGCGAGGGGGAAGCCATGACCGGCCGCCCCTCGCTCGACCTGCGCGTCAATGCGCTCAAGGCCGCGCCGGAAAAGGTGATGAAGTCGCTGGCCCGCTTCACGCCGGAGCCGGCTGCCATTGCCCCCTTCGGCCTGACCATGCCGGCCGGTCCGCGTGACGCCCGTACGCCTAATGTCACCACCGATGAAGGCTATCTCAAGGGCTGGTTCGAGGTGCAGGACCAGGGCAGCCAGATCGTCGCCGCCCTTGCCGGCGCGCGCGAAGGCGAACAGGTGCTCGATCTCTGCGCCGGGGCAGGGGGCAAGACCCTGGCCCTTGCCGCGACCATGGGCAATTCCGGCCAGATTTTTGCCTATGACAGCGACCGCGCGCGCTTGGCGCCGATCTATGATCGCCTCAAGCGCAATGGCGTGCGCAATGCGCAGGTGCGAGCACCCAATGATGGTGCGCTCGACGACCTCGTCGGCAAGATGGATCGCGTGGTGGTCGATGCGCCATGCACCGGCACGGGCACCTGGCGCCGCCGCCCCGACACCAAGTGGAAGCTGACACCCGAGCTCCTGGCGCAACGCCAGTCCGAGCAGGCGGCGCTGCTGGTCGAAGCCGCCCGTTATCTCAAATCGGGTGGCACGCTGGTTTATATCACATGCTCGATCCTGCCCGAGGAAAACGACGACCAGATCGTTGCCTTCCGCGCCGCTCATCCCGAATTTACCTCGGTCGATATCGCCGGGGCCTGGCGCAGCGCCCTGATCACCGATCTGCCCGAGGGCCTCGCGACCCCAGCCGGCGGCCTCTGCCTCACCCCCCGTCGCACCAGGACCGACGGGTTCTACGTGCATCTGCTGCGCAAGGCGTAGCGCGGAGGTTACCGGTCTGCTGTGCGCCGCGGTGAACCACCCCAGCCTGCGCGACGTTATGGTGTCAGAATGCTGACACAGGAGCGTCGCCATGCACGCCACCACCACAGACTACCGCGCCCCCCAATCCTGGGTCGCTCTTGCCGTCTTTCTTGTCCTGGTCATCGGCATCGGGGCGCTGATCGGTACGCAGTCCGTCCCCGGCGCCTGGTATGAGCAACTGACCAAGCCGCCGCTCAATCCGCCCAATTGGGTATTCGGCCCGGTCTGGTTCGCGCTTTACGTGCTGATCGCCATTGCCGGTTGGCGTGTCTGGGTGGCCGCGCCGACATCGAATGCCATGAAATTCTGGGGCGGGCAGATGCTGCTCAATTGGGCCTGGTCGCCCATCTGGTTCCTGGCACAGCAGCCCTGGCTTGCCTTTGCGGCGCTCGTCGCCATGTGGCTTTCCATTGTCGGCTTCATCTTCACCAGCCGCCGCCACGACACGCTCGCCCCCTGGCTCTTCGTGCCCTATCTCGCCTGGGTGAGCTTTGCGGGCTATCTCAACCTGTCGATCGCGCTGCTCAATCCGGGCGCATAGCAATCTTGCCCCACGTCGCACTTGCGGAATCCCCATGGCGGGGCTAAAGCCTCGCCATGCTGCACCCAGACACCGCCCCCCGCACCGACACCATTCTCATCGTCGACTTCGGATCGCAGGTCACGCAATTGATTGCGCGCCGCATCCGCGAAACCGGCGTGTATTGCGAAATCCATCCCTTCCAGTCGGCAGGCGCAGCCATGGCAGCGCTCAATCCCAAGGGCGTTGTGCTCTCGGGCAGTCCGGCCTCGACGCTGGACGAGAACGCCCCCACCATCGACCAGTCGATCCTCGACGCCAATGTGCCGATCCTGGGGATTTGCTATGGCCAGCAGGCTTTGTGCATGGCGCTGGGTGGCAAGGTCGAAGCCGGCCATCACCGCGAATTCGGCCGGGCCGAGCTGACCCTGCAAAAGGCCAACGCGCTGACCGAGGGCGTCTGGGATGTCGGCACCGAGCACCAGGTCTGGATGAGCCATGGCGACCGCGTCGTCGCGTTGCCCGAGGGCTTTGAGGTCGTCGGCACCTCGCCGAATGCGCCCTTCGCCATGATCGCCAATGAGCAGCGCCGCATCTGGGCCGTGCAGTTCCACCCGGAAGTCGTGCACACGCCCGACGGCGCCAAGCTCTATGCCAATTTCGTGCACAAGATCTGCGGCATCCAGTCGACTTGGACCATGTCCGCCTATCGCCAGAAGATGATCGAAAAGATTCGCGATCAGGTCGGCTCTGGCCGCGTCATCTGTGGTCTTTCCGGCGGCGTCGACTCTTCGGTCGCGGCGGTGCTGATCCACGAAGCCATCGGCGATCAGCTCACCTGTATCTATGTCGATCACGGCCTGATGCGCCTGAACGAAAGCGAACAGGTCGTCACCATGTTCCGCGATCAGTTTAATATCCCGCTGGTCCATGTCGATGCGTCGAAGAAATTCCTCGGCGAGCTCGAAGGCCAGTCCGATCCCGAAACCAAGCGCAAGATCATCGGGCGCCTGTTCATCGAAGTCTTCGAGGAAGAGGCTAAGAAGCTCGGCGGCGCCGAATTCCTGGCCCAGGGCACGCTCTATCCGGACGTCATCGAATCCGTCTCCTTCACCGGCGGCCCCTCGGTCACCATCAAGAGCCACCACAATGTCGGCGGCCTGCCCGAGCGCATGAACATGCAGCTCGTCGAGCCGCTGCGCGAACTGTTCAAGGACGAAGTGCGCGTGCTCGGCCGCGAGCTGGGTATTCCGGACAGCTTCATCGGCCGTCATCCCTTCCCGGGCCCGGGCCTGGCCATTCGTTGCCCCGGCGGCATCACGCCGGAAAAGCTCGATATCCTGCGCCAGGCCGACGCCATCTATCTCGACGAGATCCGCAAGTCCGGCCAATATGACAAAATCTGGCAGGCCTTCGCCGTGCTGCTCCCTGTCCAGACCGTCGGCGTCATGGGCGATGGCCGCACCTATGAATTCGTCTGCGCGCTGCGCGCCGTGACCTCGGTCGACGGCATGACCGCCGATTTCTATCAGTTCGACATGAACTTCCTCGGCAAGACCGCCACCCGCATCATCAACGAAGTCCGCGGCATCAACCGTGTCGTCTACGACGTCACCAGCAAGCCCCCGGGCACGATCGAGTGGGAATAATCCGGGCCGCCGAAGCGACCCGGCCTGCCTGTAAAGCGGCAGTTACGACTGGCTGGATTACTGACCGCGCTTGCGGGCAGTCACTTCGATCTCAACCTTGATTTCCTCGACCGGGAAACCGCAGATGATTGTTGTGTTGGTCGGCCGCGGGTCTGAGAAGGTCTCGCCCAGGACCTTTGAAACGGTCATCACGTCAGCACGGTCGGCGACATAGACATTGAGGCGCACGATATCGGCAAGGCTGGCGCCACCCTCTTCAAGCGCCCGGGCAATGGTGCGCAGCGACTGCCGCGTCTGCTCTTCCGGATCGAACGAGATCGAACCATCGGGATTGTGCCCCGCTGTGCCCGAGACGAAAACCCATTCGCCATCGACCAGCGCGCGCGAATAGCCGGCCAGTTTCTCGAATTTCGATCCGGATGAAATGGCGCGGCGGTCCGTCGACATATTTTCGTGCTTTCTTGTTTGGGCCTAATCGCCCCATGGCAGGGCTGGTCGGCTCGTTCTAGCTCTAGGGCGCGTCGCTGGTGGAATCTTCGGTTGCGAGAATATCGAGCAACAGGTCTTGCGAGGCGCGGATATCGGCTTCGCAGGCCTCGCCAAGCCCATTCCAGTCACCATTCTTGATCGCCGTGATCATCGCGGCATGCTGGTCGGTGAAACCCGAACGATGTTCAGTCTTGAGCAATTCGCTCATCCGGTCCGAAAGAAAGCGCACATAAGGCCCGGATCGCAGCCAGAGATTTTCGATCTGGCTCAACAATACGGAACTGCCGGCAGCGCGGTAGATGTGGAAATGGAAGGCGCGGTTGGCCGCCGTCATTTCGGTATTGTTTCCGGCACTGGCACTGGCGCGGTGGTGCTCGAGAATTTGCTCGAGCCGGGCAATATCAGCAGGGCTGAGCTGCGGTCCCGCAATGCGCGCCGTGGCGCCCTCGACGATCATCCTGGCCAGGGTGATATCGCGCAGCTCCGGTGCTGTGATCGCAGGGACATAGGCGGTGCCGGACGCAGAAATGCTTAGCGCATTTTCCGATGCCAGCCGACGCAGCGCCTCGCGCACAGGCATATGCGAGGTGTGAAACCGCTCAGACAAAGACGCGATGGTGAAGGCTTTTCTGGCTTCGAAAGCGCCGGACATCAGGGCATCGCGCAATTGCTCATAGACCAGATCATGCACAGTCTTGCGCGAAGAAACGGGTTTCAGCTCGCCGGTCGAGAATTTGCTTTCCAGCAATCGAATACCCTTTCCCACGCACGAACGCCCCTTAGTCTTTGCTAGTATGATCAAAGGACACTATCCGCAACACGGAAATGCCCGATCAACCGAGCTGCCGAACAAAGCCCGCCATGCGGTCCATTGCCCGGTCGATGTCGTCCAGCGACAGCGCTCCGAAGCAGATGCGAAGGCGGCCTTCGCCGGCCGTGCCATAGAAACTGCCGGCTTCCACCACTACCCCGGCTTCGTCCATCAGCCGCTCGGCCAGGGTTTGCGCCGACAGGCCGAGTTGCGACACATCGGGGAAAGCATAGATGGTTCCCTGCGGCCAGGCGCAGGTCACGCCGGAAATCTGGTTGAGCCGGGTGACCACGCGATCCCGCTTGGCGCGGTCGTCGGCGATGAGTTCCGCCAGGATCGCGGGATCACCGGTCAGCGCGGCCAGGGCGCCTTCCTGGATAAAGGTGTTCACATGGGTCACGTCATTGGCTGTGATCTTGAGGATGGCGCCAACCGCTGCCTTGGGCGCAGCCAGATAACCGATGCGCCAGCCATCCATGGCATAGCTCTTGGTGAAGGCAAAAAGCGTCACCGTGCGTTCGGCCATGCCGGGAAGCGACGCGATCGAGATGTGTTTGGCGCCGTCGTAGACGATTTCCTCATAGACCTCGTCGGACACCACGATCAGATCATGACGGATCGCGATATCGGCCAGGGCCAGAAGTTCCGCGCGCGTATAGACGCGACCGGTCGGATTGCACGGATTGATCAGCACGATCATCTTGGTGCGGTCGGTAATGCTGGCCTCGATCCGCGCCGCGTCGATGGCGTAGTCGTTGGCGGCGTCGAGCGGCACGGGCACGGCAATGCCCCCGGCCAGTTCGATCTTGCCGATATGCTGGGGATAGTAGGGCTCGAGCAGGATGACCTCGTCGCCATCGTCGATAAAGGCCATGAGCGCGGCATAGGAGCCGTGGGTCAGGCCATTGGTGACGACCACCTGGTCGGGCGTGACGTCCATGCCGTTTTGCCGGGCCAGCTTGGCGGCGATGGCCTGGCGGAGCGGCAGAATGCCGGGAAGGTCGGAATAATGGACCTTGCCCGCCTGGATGGCAGCGATGGTGGCATCCTTTATGTGCTGTGGCGTGTCGGCGGAGGGCTTGCCCAGCTCCATATGAATCAGGTCCTCACGGCCGCTCGACGCGGCGCGCGCATACATGCCGAAGGACTTTTTGGACGTGGCGGTAATTCGGCGGGAGAGCTGCTTCATAACTATAGGTCCTGGCGGCGATCTCTGCCGCTCAACTGTTCGATCATTTGGCCAGCATGTCCTTGAGCCGCGCCTGGACGAGCGCGGCCGAGGCGACCATGGGCGTAAACTGGTGAAAGGGGAGAGGGCGCAGCGGGCGGGTTGGAATGGGCAAGGTCTCGAGGCTTTCGCCCAGCGCGGCCCGTGCCAGCACGCGGCCGAGCTGCGCGGTCATGGCGATGCCGCGGCCATTGCAACCGATGCCGCCGAACCAGTTTTCGCCCAGCTGGTAGAGACGCGGCAGGAAATCCGGCGTCATCGCTGCAACGCCCGTCCACACCACTTCGGGCGTCACGGCCTGCGGCAGCGCGAGCTCTTCGCTGAGCCGCTTTGCCACGGCCCGGCCCAGCCTGTCGAAGGCGCCAAAGGGAATGGCCGCCATGCCCCCGCTGATCAGGCGATTGTCGCGGTCCAACCGATAGGTGAACAGGTTTTGCCGCGTATCGCCGACCGGGCGACCATCGGGCGCAATGCGTTTGACCGTCGTCGGGTCGGCGGGGGTGGTGGCGATCTGGTAGACCCGCAGCGGCACGGTTGAGCGTCCCATGCGGGAAGCCACGCCGCTGGTGAAGGCATTGGTGCATTGCAGCACCGTCGTTGCCATCACGCTCGCACCTGAGCGCATGGTGAGGCGCCAAAGCCTGCCGTCGCGGTCGACTCGATCGACGCAACTGTTTTCATGCGCGGTACCGCCCCGGCGCCGCACGCCTTGCAGCAGTCCGCGCAGATAATCGAGCGGGTGGATGGTGCCGCCGTCTTGGTCGAGCAGCGCCCCGGAATAGATGTCCATGCCGGTCTGTTCGCGGGTCGCATCCGCGTCGAGGAACGATACCGGCCGGCCCAGCTCCCGCCACAGCGCCGCGCGGTTGCGGAGCATGTCGGCGCTCGCCTCGCCATAGGCGGGGTTGAGCCAGCCGCTCTGGCGCGCATCGCAGGCGATGTTGTCTTCCGCGATGGTGCTGAACACGGCGTTGGCGCCATCGCCCACAAGACTCAGCAAGGCGTTACCCCGCTCAGTGCCGAGCCTGGCACGGACGGCATTGGGGTCGGCCTTGGCGAAATTGGGGACCACGAAACCTGCATTCATGCCGCTGGCCCCGGCGCCGATCTGGCCGGCCTCCAGCACGGCGACAGAACGGCCGGCAAGCAATAGCGCGCGTGCGGCGGTGAGACCGGTAAAGCCCCCGCCGATAATGGCGACATCCACCGAATGCGGCAGGTCGGTGTCGGTCTCGGCACCGAGCCGCGCCGTGCGGGTCCACAGCGTATCCTGGAGAGGTGTGGTCATGGTCAGGTCCGGATCCGGGGATCGAGCAGGATGTAGAGGAAATCCACGATCAGATTGGCGATGACGATGAAGAAGCCTGCCAGCATGACCACGCCGATGATCACCGGGCGGTCCTGGGTCTGCACCGATTGCACGGCAAGCGAACCAATGCCCTGCAGCCCGAAGACCTGTTCGGTGACCAGCGCGCCGCCGAGCAGGGCCGCGATATCTGCCCCGAGCTGGGTCGATAGCGGCGAGAAGATCGATCGCACGCCATGCTTATAGACAACCTTGCGCTCGGAAAGTCCCTTGGCCCGGGCGGTGCGGATATAGTCTTCGCCCAAAACCTCGAGCAATTGACCGCGTGTGAGGCGCGCATAGATGGCGGCGGAGGTGAAGGCCAGGGTGAACCAGGGCAGCATGAGATGCCACGCCCATAGCCCCGGATTGGGCAGGAACGGCCGGTAGCCGCCCGGTGGGAACAGGGTGAAACCGGCCTGCCGCGGCACGAAATAGAGAAAATACAGCGCCGCCATGCCGAGAACGAAGGAGGGGAAACTCACCCCGATCAGGACGAACCCCTGACCCAGCCGGTCGGCCAGGCTGCCGGGTCGCCGCGCCGACATGATGCCGATGGGTATGCCCATGCAGAGCCAGAGAATGACCGCCCCGACACAGAGCGAAATCGTGGCAGGCATGCGGTTGCTGATGAGATCGAGCACCGGCTGCTGGTTGCGATAGGAATAGCCGAGATCACCGCTGAGGCTGCGCCCGAGAAAACTCATATATTGCTCGATGATTGGCCGATCGAGGCCAAGGTTCTCGCGCACCTGTGCAACCTGGGCCTCGGTTGCCCTTTCCCCTGCCACCACGCGCGCGGGATCGCCCGGCGCAACGAAGAACAGCGTGAACACGAAGCCGCTGAGCATGATCAGGACGAGCGCGGCGAAGCCGATGCGGCTGGCGATGAAGCGGATCATGGCGCAGTCCCCACGGCGGTCTTTTTCTTCTTTTGCACCTTGTGCCGCATGCTGGCGGGGTCGAGCGCATCGCGCAGCGCATCCCCCAGGATGTTGAACGAGAGCGTGGTGAACAGCAGCGCCAGGCCGGGAAACAGCACCAGCCACCAGGCGAACATGTAGATCGAATTGTTCGCCGCCTCGGCCAGCATGCCACCCCAGCTCGGCGCCGGCGGAACGATGCCCAGGCCGAGGAAGGACAGTGTTGCCTCGAAGATGATGGAGGTCGGCACCATCATGGTCGTGTAGATGATGATCGGCGCACCCAGATTGGGCAGGATGTCGGTCACCATGATCGACAGATGCCCGGCACCCATCGATCGGGACGCGAGAACGAATTCGCGCTCCTTGAGCGAGAGCACCTGTCCGCGGATTACCCGGCCCATCGTCGTCCATGAGAAGAACACGATGACAGCAAGGCTCAGGGGCAGGCTGGGACCGAAAACCGCCACCAGCGACAGCATGCAGAGCAGCACCGGGATACTCATCACCAGATCCATGAGCCGGCCCAGCACGACGTCGATCCAGCCGCCGAAATAGCCGGCCACGAGCCCAACAGTAATGCCGATGACGGCAGCCGTGAGCGAAGCGAGAACGCCTATGGCCAGCGAGATGCGGGCGCCATAAGCGAGCCGGACCAGGACGTCACGCCCCAGTTGATCGGTGCCGAAGAGAAATTCGCCGCTGGGCGGCACGGGCAGGCCGGTGGGTGTGAGGCCAGTGGTGAGGAACTGCGCGACCGGGCTATGGCCGGTCAGGGCCGCAATGGCATCGGCGCCCAAGGCAGCTGCGGCCAGCAGCACGATGAAGACCAGCGCGACGAGGCCGGCGCGGTCAGCCAGCAGCCGCCGCATCGTCAATTCGAACGAACCGCGTTGTTTGACTTCGGCGCTCATGGCGTGGCCCCCTGTCCGAGGGCGTCGGCAAGGCCGCCGCCTGTTTTTCGATAGTGCGGGTCGGCTGCGGCGAGCAGTTCGCGCGTATAGGGGTGCTGCGGGTTGTGATAAAGCGTTTCGGTCTCGCCACGCTCGACCACCTGTCCCGATTTCATCACCATAATCTCGGAGCTGACATGACGCACCACGGCCAGATCGTGGGAGATGAAAAGGTAGGACAAGCCCATTTCCCGCTGCAGCTTGCCGATGAGGTTGAGAATCTGCGCCTGGATCGACACGTCGAGTGCCGAAACCGGTTCGTCGAAAATGATGATCGAGGGCTTGAGCGCCAGCGCCCGGGCAATCCCGATGCGTTGGCGCTGGCCGCCGGAGAACTCGGCGGGAAACCGGTTGTAGTGCTCGGGGTTGAGGCCGACGATCTCCATGAGCTCGCGCACCTTGTTCTTGCGCTCTATGCCATGGGCGATGTTCTGGATGCGGAAAGGATCGCCGATGATCGAGCCGACACGACGGCGCGGATTGAGTGATCCGAAGGGGTCCTGAAACACCATCTGCACGCGCTTGCGCATTTCAATCCAGCGCGCGCGATCAATGTCGACCACGCTCTCGCCTTCGATGGTGACCTCACCCGATGTCGGGGGCAGGAGGCCGGCAATGATGCGGGCCAGCGTTGACTTGCCGCAGCCGCTTTCGCCGACGATGCCGAGCGTCGTGCCGCGCGGCAGCTCGAGGCTGACGCCCTTGAGCACTTCAAGATTGATGCGCCTGCCGAACAGTGAGCGGCCGCCATAGGTCAGCCGAACATCCTTTGCGCTGACCACGATATCGCGTTGCGCGACAAGAGCTGCGGGCTCCGCTGGCACCGGGGCGAGCGCTGCCGCGGTATTGGAAGCCTTGTCCTCCAGCCAGCACAGTGACTGCGTGCCATCGGCGAAGGTTCTCAAGGGTGGGCGCTCTTGCCGGCAGATATCCATTGCGGCTGGGCAACGCGGCGCAAAGGCGCAGGCCTTCTGCTCGAGCAGCAGGCTCGGTGGCTGGCCAGGAATGGACGGCAGCGCGCCGCGCTTTTCCTGGCTGGGCGAGGAGCGCAACAGGCCGAGCGTGTAGGGGTGGGCCGGCGCGGTCAGCACAGCCTCGCCGGGACCGAACTCCATGCGGTTGCCCGCATACATCACCATGGTGTGGTCAGCGATGGAGGAGAGCAGATCCAGATCGTGGGTGACCATGATGATGGCCGTGCCGAATTCGCGTCGCATCTGGTTGAGAAGGCTGATGATCTGCGCCTGCACGGTGACGTCCAGTGCCGTCGTCGGCTCGTCGGCGATCAACAGGGCAGGGCGCAGCACAATGGCCATGGCGATCATGACACGCTGGCGCATGCCGCCTGAAAACTGATGCGGATAGTCGTGGACGCGTTTTTCCGCATCGTGGATGCCGACGCGACCGAGAATGTCGATGACTTCCTTGAGTGCTTCCGCCTCGCTCACCTTGCGATGGGTGCGGATGGCTTCGACGATCTGTGCACCGATCGTGTAGAAAGGATGCAGGCTGGAGAGCGGATCCTGCGAGATCATGGCAATTCGATTGCCCCGCAGCTGCTGCATGGCGCGCGCTGGCAGGTCGAGCAGATTGCGGCCCTCGAAGAGAATTTCGCCTGAAATGAGTGCGCCTGGCAGCAAACCCATGATCGCCTGGGACAGGACGCTCTTGCCAGAGCCGGATTCGCCGGCAATGCCGAACAGCTCCTCCGCGCCCACATCGAAGGAGACGTCGCGGGCGGCGTGAACGAATCCATCCCCGGTGGGGATGTCGATGCTGAGGTTGCGGACGGAAAGAACGGTCATAAGCAGATAGGTCGCCGGGGGGCTGCGGTGAGGAGGCCGGACAAGCCGGCCTCCGTCGATTGGGGATAAGGCGCGATCAGCGGCTCAGCCACACATTGGTCCAGTCGCCATTGCCGCCAGCGGCATAGGGCAGGAAGTTCTGAACGGCAGCGCCGTGGTAGAGCACGGTGGTCTGCGAGATCAGAGGCACGGTCGGGGGATTGGCCATGACGATCTCGTCGACCTGGTTCCAGAGCTTGCCGGCTTCCTCTAGGTCCGACGTTGCCAGGGCGCGCGCCGCCACTTCATTGGCCTCTTCGTTGTTATAGTCCGAGAAGTTGAAGGTGCCGTGGGTGCCGTCATAGGTGTATTGCGGCTGGAAAATCGAGCGCGCAGCACCACCCGGCCAATCCGGCGACCAGCCCGACGGCACCAGATCCCAGACACCGTTGAGGGCGTTGTCGAAATTGGTGATCAGGCGCGGATAGAAATCCGAAGCCGGGGTCGGCACCAGTTCGATCTTGAACCCGGCGGCCTCGAGACTCGCCTGCAGTACCTGGGCTTCGGCAGCGCCGTTCCCCGCATTGCGGAACGGCATCTTGAGCGACAGCCCATCGGGATAACCGGCTTCGGCCAGCAATGCCTTTGCCTTGGCGGGATCGCCTTCGCTGTTCGGCGTCGGATAGGGTGCAAAGTCGTGGTGGCCCAGGATGCCGAGCGGGAAAATGCCGTTGAGCGGGGTGGCGAATTCAGGCCCGCCCAGCTGCTGCACGATGGCCGCCTTGTTGACCGCATAGTTCAGTGCCTGGCGCACCAGTGGATTGCGCAAGGCCCCGTCATTGTTCTCGGAAACCGTGTTGATCCAGATCATGCGCGAGGCGCCTTCGGCCAGCGTCGAGATCTTTTCATCGCCCTGCATCGTTAGCATCTGCACGGTGACCGGTGGCACATTGATGTCATAGAGCATGTCGCCGTCGCCGGACTGCAACTGCTGCATGGCCGCATCGGGCTGAACGCCAGCAACGACTTCGATCGTATCGACATAGGCCTTGCGCAGCGGATCGCTCTCGGCGGTCCAAGCCGGGTTGCGCACCAGCGTGACCTGCGTATCAGGCACATAGGAGTCGATGGTATAGGGGCCGCTGGAGATGAAGTTCTCGCGGTATTCCGGGCTGTCCGGCAGATAGTCCAGCACTTCCACCGGGGCCGGGGTCGTGACGGGCAGGGTCAGCAGATAGATGAAATCGTTGGCCGCGTATTTGAGGCGGAAGACCACCGTGTCGTCAGACGGGGTTTCGATACCCGCGACATCGCCGGACTCGATAAAGGCCTTCATCGCCTCGACGGTCGGCTCCACCTTGGCAAAGTCAGCGCAGAACTCGGCATAGCCCACGATCAGGTCCTCGAAATAGGACACGGCGGGGTTCGGCAGCGAGGGATTGCAGATGCGCATGAAGCCGCGCTCGATATCGGCCGCCACGATCTGGCGCGCGCCATCCGGGGCGTCCCAATTGGCGCCCTGGCGCAGCTTGAAGGTGTAGGTCAAACCTTCGTCGGTCGGCACGGGAACGCTGTCCGCCAGGTCGGCCTGGGGCGCGATCTGTTCCTCAGCATCATTCGATGCGGCAAAATTGATCAGCTGGCGCGTGACGGCGCGAAAAAAGCTCCCGGTATCGGCGGTGGCCGGCGGGACCGTATCGAAGCGGTCGACTTCGGCCGTGCCCAGAATGCGCAGGGTGCCGCCGGTCTGGGCGTCTTGCGCCATGATGCCGGTGGAGCTCAGCAAGGCAAGCGTGAGCCCGGCCAGGGCCATCCTGGCAGATGTGCGGTATGTCATGTGTTCCCTTTCTGCCAATGCGGCAGTTCCCTTCAACCTCGAAATTTCAGGCGCGAACTTACCCCTTGCGCGCCGGAAATATCAGTCTGAGCATTTGATCAAACGATGCGATACTAGGAGCCGCGCTCGGCAGATGTCAACGCGGTCGCCATCGGAAAATCACAAGGTGATCGGCCTGATCACAGAAAAATGCCACTTTGTGATTTTTTGATCAAACGCCTTTACAGCGCTCGGCGATGGCGACACATTGGCGCCGTACAGGGACCGGGAAGCGGTCACTCAGCGCATGCTCGTCCGGAGGAAAGTCATATGTCAGCCATCGCTTTAACCAATGCCACGCTGTTCGATGGCGTGAAGGACGAGGCCATTCCGGGCATGAACGTCCTCGTCGTGGACGGCCGCATCGAGGCGGTGACCGACCAGTCCATAACCGGCAAAGCCGTCACCGAGTATGATGTCGGCGGGCGCACGCTCATGCCCGGGCTGATCGACGCGCATGCGCATGTTTTCGCAATCAACCTGGTGGCCGAACACGACCGCAATATTCCGCTCACCGAGATGACCGCCCGCGCCGTTCCGCGCATCCGCAAAATGCTCGACCGTGGCTTCACCAGCGTTCGCGACGTTGCCGGCGGCGATGTGGGCATCCGCAATGCCATTGCCCAGGGCTTCATTCCCGGGCCGCGCCTCTTCGTGGGTGGACCGGCGCTGAGCCAGATCGGCGGCCATGGTGACCATCGCAGCACCACCGACGAGAGCCTCGACATCGACCTGAATTCGAGCGCTTTCTACTTTACCTGCCGCATTGTCGAAGGTGTCGACAATCTCCGCAGCGTGGTGCGTAACGAATTGCGCAAGGGCGCCGACCACATCAAGGTTCTGGCCTCCGGCGGGGTGGGGTCGCCCAATGACGCCATCGAAATTCCTCAATACAGCGAAGAAGAATTGCGCACTGTGGTGCGCGAGGCAGCGGTGCGCGGCAAATATGTCTGCGCCCACGCCTATGAAAGCGCCGCTATCGCACATTCCATCCGGGCAGGGGTGCGCACCATCGAACACGCCAACCTCATCAACCGCGAAACCGCGGCCATGGTGGCCGCTGCGGATGCCTTCGTCGTGCCCACGCTGGTCGCCTATGAGGTGACCGCCCAGCATGGCGAGCGCCTGGGGCTGTCGCCCTATGTCATGCAGAAGCTCAATATGGTCAACGATGCCGGTATCGTCATGCTCGGCCTCTGCGAAGATGCCGGGGTGAAGCTCGGTTTCGGCACCGATCTGATGGGCGACATGGAATTTGCCCAATTGCAGGAGCTGACGATCCGCGCCCGGGTGCAGCGTCCCGTGGATGTGCTGCGATCGGCGACTTCGGTCAATGCGCAGATCGTGCAGCGCCCGGACCTGGGCGTGATCGCGCCTGGCGCCACCGCCGACATGCTTGTGGTCGATGGCGACCCGCTCAAGGACATTTCCGTGCTTACCGCGCCGGAAAAGAACCTGCGCATGATCATGAAGGACGGTCAAATCTACAAGACCGACCTGGCCGCCAAGGCCGCCTGAGCCGTTCTTTTTGTTGCCCGATCCTCGAGTGCCGACCATGACCAGCCAAGCCCCTGCCGACCTGACATTTGAAATGCTGTACAGTGAACCCAGCATCATCGGCACGCTGCCGATCGGGCAATGCTGGTCGGCCGATGGCACGCGCCTGGCTTTCCTTTGGAACGATGGCGGCCACACTTTTCGCGATGTGTGGATCTGGGATGGCGCGAGCCAATCTCGGCGGCGTTTGACGCATCTGGGGGAGGGGCGTACCAGCGGCGAACCACAGGGTATTTCCGAACTCGCCTGGATCGGCGAGGGACGGTTGGCCTTCGTGCTGGGCGGCCAACTCTACGCCGTGGACGCGGTGGGGCAGGTGCTGCCTCTCGCCATTGGCACGCCCAATATCCATACCCTGGCCGCCGCGCCTGACGGCGCGTCGCTGGCATTCCTGTCGGGTAACGCCTTGCTGGCGCTTGGCACCGAAACCGGCGCGCAGCCTCAAACGCTGGTGTCGGGCTCCACCTTTGTCGGCGTCGAGTCTTTTCACTGGACCGAAGATGGCCGCCTCTGCTTCGTCGAGGCGGATGATACCAATACCCGCAAGATCGAGATCGCCTATGATGCGCGCGGCGAAGCGCGGCGGGACCGGTTTGTCCGCGCCTTCCCCGGCGATCTGCTGACCCGCCGTCGTGTGGGGCTGGTTGACACCAAAGGCGGCGCGCCGACCTGGTTTGAGCGGCCGGACGCCGAAGACGCAATCTGGGGTTATGGCGTGTCGCCGGATGGTCGTTCGCTGTTCATCAGCAGCAGCGATCTCTCCATCAAGCATCACACGATCTATCTCTACGATACGGCTTCGGGCACGCGCAGCACGGCCTATGCCGCCCATGACCCCGCAAAGATCCGGCCGGACTGGCAGGTGGCATTCTCGCCGAACGGCGAGGGCCTGATCGTTCTCACCGATCGCGATGGCTACAATCACCTGCATCTGCAGCCCAAGGCCGGCGCGGCACTTCAGCCATTGACCGCGGGCCCTTGGGAGGTCGCAGAATTCTTCATCGACGCCGCGGGCGGCACCATCTACTTCATGGCCAATGCAGCCCACCCCGCCGAGCGGCACCTTTACGCGGTGCCCTTGTCGGGTGGCGAGGTGACGCGGATCACCGGACCGGCCGGCATTCACGTTCCGACTTTTGCCCGCGATTTCAGCGCCTTCGTCGATCTTTTCAGCGATGACATGACGCCGCCCGAACTCTTCGTGCAAACCTTGATCGGCAAGACCGATCCCGTTCCAGTGACGCAGTCCCCGCTGCCGGCCTTCGCGCAACGGCAATGGGCTGAGGTGCGCTATGTGAAGTTCAAGAGCCATGTGGACGGCGCGGAACTCATGGCGCGTGTCATGATCCCCCAAGCTTTCCAGCCCGACGGCACCCATCCGATGGTGGTCGGCTCGGTCTATTCCGATGGGCTCCTGAACCAGTGGGGCGGCCGGGCTGCACACCCAAGCTGGGGCATTGACCAATATCTCGCGGCGCGCGGCTTTGTCGTCGTCAGTCCCGAAATCCGGGGAAGCTTCGGCCGTGGCCGCGAGTGGAACCGCGCCATGCTCAACAGCTATGGCACCCAGGATATCGAGGACATCGCCGACTGCGTCAAAACCCTGACCGATCTCGGCTATGCCGATCCCAAGCGTGTTGGCATCTGGGGCTCGAGCTATGGCGGCCTCATGACGCTGATGTCGCTGTTCAAGAAGCCCGGTTTCTATGCTGCCGGCTTTGCCGGGGCACCGGCGACCAATGTCTGGCACGCCTATCCCGAACAGGGCTGGATCATGGGCCTGACCGAAGGCGAGGACTTTATTGACCGCTATCGCAAACAGTCGGCCCTGTTCCACAGTGCCGGGCTCAAGGACCCTCTGACGATCCTGCATGGCACCAAGGACGAAGTGGTGCTCTACGCCGACACCTTGGCGCTGGTCGAAAAGCTCATCGCACAGGGCAAGAGCTTTGAACTCGTCACCCTGCCGGGCACAGGCCACGCCTGGGCCAAGCAAGACCGCACACTGACCCGCTTCGCCTATGGCAAGCTGGCCGCCTTCTTCGAGCGTCACCTCAAGGCATAAGAGGCGGGGGGCGGCAGGACGCTAGGGCAGGGCAAACCGCCTATGATGCTCCGTCACCTTCTGGAGGGCGTGTGCAGCATTCAGCAGCATGGGCTCTGCCAGCGGCTTTGCCACCAGCTGGATGGCATAGGGCAGGCCGTCCGGCGTAACGCCGCAGGGCAGGGTGATGGTGGGCACGCCGGCCATGGAGAAAGGCGAGGTGAAGCGGTGGAGCGCGAACATGGTTTCGTTGTCCATGGCTTCCACGGCGGCGCGGGTCGGCGGTGCCGTGGGAATGGCCGGCACGGCGATCAGATCAACATCGGCCATGGCATGGGCCAGCCGCCCCGCAAATTCCGTACGGTAGCGATAGGCCCGCTGCAGCCGCTCCACCGGCAAAGCGCGGCCGGTTTCGATCGCAAGGGCCAGCGGCTCTGAATAGGTCTCGCGGTGTCGGGCGAAATTCTCCGCATGCACCAGCGCCACATGCGCCGTGCAGATATCGTACCAGCGGTCGACCAGTTCGGGTTCGGGGGCCAGCGAAAAATCGGAAATGCGCGCGCCAAGCCCAGCATAAATGCCAAGGGCATTCTCGATGGCGTCGAGCAGGCCGGCCTCAACCCCCTGCGCCAGCCACTGCCGCGGAACCCCGATCCTGAGCCTCGAAACCGGTTGGCTGAGCTGTGCCACATAATCGGGAACGGGGGCGACCAGGGTGGTCGGGTCTGCCGGATCGGCGCCGGCGACGACACCCAGCATGATGGCGACGTCCTCGGCAGAACGCGCGATGACCCCCACGTGATCGAGCAGGCCCGCCAGTTCGAAAGCGCCATGGCGGCTGATGCGGCCCCAGCTCGGCTTGAGGCCGGTGACGCCGTTGACGGCGCTGGGCATGCGGATGGAGCCGCCGGTGTCGGAGGCCATGGACGCATAACCTAGGCCCGCTGCCATCGAGACGCCGCTACCGCCCGACGAAGCGCCACCCCAGTGCTCAAGGCTCCAGGGATTGAGCGGCTCGTTGAAGGGCGGCACATATTTTCCGAATACGCCTTCGGCGAGGTTCACCTTGCCCACGATCACCGCACCAGCCGCCTGCAGTCGGTCGATGATGGTGGCATTGGTGGCGGCGCGGTGGTCGATGCGACTGGGCATGCCGGCAGTGGTCGGGACACCGGCAATGTCGAACATGTCCTTGACGTTGACGGGTACGCCATGGAGCGGGCCGAGCAAAAGCCCCTCGGCGCGTGCTGCATCCGCCCGGTCGGCCGCAGCCAAAGCCGCCTCGGGCATAAGGGTAATGAAGGCATTGGTGCGCTCGGCCAATGCCGCGGCACGCGCGAGAATATGCTCGGCCAGGGCCCGGGCGGTGAGTTCACCCACCCGCAGGCGCTGCGCGATTTCGGCGAGGGACTGATAGTGGAGCGGCGTCATGGCAATTCGGCATAGTGGTGGACGGAGGCCTTGATCTTGGTATGGGCCAGAACTGAGGCTTCGCTGAGATCGGCGCCCATGCCGGAATTTTTCCAGCCGCCGAAGGGCAGGGCAACGTCGAGCGCATTATGCACATTGACCCAGATCGAGCCGGCCTCGAGCTTGCGCGTCATATGATGCACCCGGCCAAGATCATTGGTCCAGATGCTGGCGCCGAGGCCGAATTCCGAACCATTGGCCAAGGCGAGCGCCTCGGCATCGCTGTCGAAACTGGCGGCGACGAGGACGGGCCCGAAGATTTCCTCGCGCACCGGGGTCATGTCGGGGCGCACATCCGTCAAGACGGTGGGCGGCACATAGCTGCCCGGTCCCTCGATCGGCGTGCCGCCAACCACGACCCGGGCGCCTTCTGCAGTGCCGGCGTTGATAAGGTCATGAATGCGGCGTTGCTGGGCTCGCGTGACGACCGGCCCCATCTGTGTCGCCGGGTCGAGCGGGGAGCCGATGACGATGTTTCGCGCGATCTCGGCCACGCCCTCGATGACCTGATCGTAGAGAGATCGGTGCACATAGAGGCGCGAGCCGGCGCAGCAATTCTGTCCGTGATTGGAAAAGATGGCCCAGGCGGCGGCGGGAATGGCGCGTTCCAGCGGCGCATCCTTGAACAGGATCACCGGAGATTTGCCGCCCAGTTCGAGACTGCAGCGCTTGAAGGCGCCAGCGGCATCGACGGCGATCTGCCGGCCGACGGGGGTGGAGCCGGTGAAGGTCACCATGTTGACATCCGGGTGGCGCACCAGCGCGATGCCGGTCTCGGCGCCGCTGCCGGTGACGATATTGATGACACCCTCGGGAATGCCGGCCTCAAGCGCCAGTTCGGCAAAGCGCAGGGCGCTGAGCGGGGTCTGCGGCGCGGGCTTCAGCACTATGGTGCAACCGGCTGCCAGCGCTGGCGCGATTTTCCAGACCGCGATGCCGAGGGCGACATTCCAGGGCACGATGGCGCCGACGACACCGATGGGTTCACGGAAGGTGAAGCCCGCCATTTCTCCGTCGGGAATGTAGGGAATGGAGAGGCGCGCCGTCTGGCCTTCGAGCTTGGTGGCCCAGCCGGCCATGTAGCGCAGGAAATGTACCGAATAGCCGACATCGACGCCGCGCGTATTGGCCAGCAGGCGCCCGGAACACAGGGTCTCGATTTCGGCGATCTCGGTTTCATACCGTTCGAGCAGGTCGGCGAGCCGCAGCATGGCCAGTTCGCGCTCATTGGGGCGCATGCGGCCCCAGGCTCCGTTGAGAGCGGCGCGGGCCGCGCGCACGGCGGCATCGACATCCTCTGCCGAGGCATCAGCAGCGCGAGCGAAGGACTGGCCCGTGGTCGGGTCGCTAAGGTCGTAGCTGGCTGCGGCGGCATGAGCCTTGCCGCCAATATGCATGGGGTGCGACCGGTCGAGATAGGCCTGCGCCGCCGTTCCGAGAGCCGAAAGATCGTTTTCCAAGCGGGGCATGCAAACCTCCTCCAAGTGATAGTTCGAGGAGTGTGCCGCGGCCCCGTCCGATGCGACAGGCGACGGCGGCAGCCTGTAGCCCGCCAGCGCAAAATTGTGGTGCCTCAACGCCCTGGGCTGCGCATCATCTCGGAGGGCAGGGCCCCGAAACTGGCGCGGAAGTCGCGGGCAAACTTGCTGAGATGATAAAAGCCATAGGTGGTGGCGATATCGGTGACGGTGCGCGAGGTCTCGGCCGCCTTGAGAATTTCCGCCCGCGCCGCCTCCAGCCGCATGGTCTTGTGCAGGCCCAGTGGGGTAGTGTCGCGGAACCGCCGGAAGCCGGCATGAAGCGAACGCCGGCTGACACCGGCGACGTGGACCAGATCGTCGATGCCGATATCATCGGTCAGATGGGCGCGCATGAATTCCTCGGCGCGGCGGATATAGTAGGGAATGGCGGAGCGCTGGTCATCGCCGAAGCGGTCCGACAGGCTGTTGGGCAGCGACAGGATCAGCGACACCAGCGCCATCTGGAACGAGCGCTGGACCATGGGCTGTTTCAAAAGCCCGTCGCCCATGTCGAGCGCCTGGCAGATCGAGCCCAGCGTGCTGAGAAAAAGGCGTGGAGCCGGGCCGCTATTGACCGCGTCGAGATCAAAATGCAGCGCATCGGGACAGCTGTTCTGCAACTCGGCACTGGCGGCGTGAAGCAGCACGGACATGGGGATTTGCAGGGTCAGCTGCTGGTAATCCGCCGACATCGACGACATCAGCGGCTTGCGTGGCTCCGCCAAGTAGATCATTCCGGGCCGGATCTGCGTCGTGGCCTTACCCTGGGACATTTCGGCACTGCCCGACAGCGGTATCTTGACCAGCAAATTGCTTTCGAGCTTGGGCGCCAACACGTCGACGCCGGATGCATCTGACTTGTAGGCGATGAAGTGCAGGTTCAGCTTGTGCAGCTTGGCGCTGTTGTGAACGAGGTGCAGCTTGCGGCCACGACCGCGCAGGGAAAGGTCGTGCGGGGCGATGAGATTGGTCAGGTAGGTGCGGGCCTCATCCAGCGAACAGGCCTTCACCGGCGATTGCGTGGTGAAGGGGGAGCTGGCAAAGGCGCTGAAAAGGACGGGCGTTGCCGCCTGTGAATTCAGGTTGACGGCTATGGTCATCGAGCGGCCTCCAATTCCAATCAGGGGGCGCCCGGCGGACGATCCGCCGGGCGAAGGCGTCAGTCCACCAGGGGGATATTGTCGAGAGAATAGGGACGCTCGAGCGGAGCCACCCAGGTGTCGATATTGTCCGAGGTGAACAGCGTCGACTTGACCGTCAGGTCGGGATGCTCGCCAGTGGGATTGTCGATGGCGTTCTTCATCGCCAGGGCCACGGCCCAGCCGGTGGCATAGCTGTCGGGGTCCCAGGTGCCGGTGATGCGGCCATCGCGAACGGCCTGGATGGCGTCGTCGTCACCATTGATGCCGAAGATCATCACGCCTTCCTTGGACTGGCCGCCATAGATCGGCTTGCCGGAAGAGGCCAGCGCGGCGGAGATTCCCAGGGCGCTCTGGTCGTTATAGGCCCAGAACACCTGCGCATCGGGGAAGCGGAGGATTTCGTCGGCGGCCAGGGTCGAGGCGTTGGCAGCGGAGTCCTTGGTGTTGTCGACCTGGTCGATGATTTCGAGACCGGCGGCCTTTGCCGCGTTGGTAAAGCAGGTGACGTTGTTCTGGATGGACGGGACCGGAGGGCCACCCATGACGATGACCTTGGCCGCCGGGGCGCGCTCGGCGATCCAGGCGGCCTGCTGGTCGTAGGCGCCACCTTCGGTGCAGAGATTGGCGGCCCACCAGACCGAGCTGGTCACGCCTTCGCCGCTCGAATTGACGCCGATCACCGGAACGCCCTGGGCATTGGCGCGCGAATAAGCGCCGGCCACGGCGTTCGGGTCGAGCGACCAGGAGGCGAATGCCTTGACGCCAAGGGTGAGCAGGGTGTCGACATGGGAAACCTGGCGGTCGGCCGAGAGGTTGGCATCGAGCAGGCGCCACTGCCAGCCCAGATCGGCGGCAGCCTTCTCCATGGCCGCATTGATCACCTGCTGGCCCGGTTGGGCCGCGATGGGCGAGATGTAACCGATGGTGATGTTGTCCTGGGCGAAGCTCGCCGGGGCGGACAAGGTCGCCATCAATGCCGCCGCAGCGGCCAACACGATAGAACGTTTCATTGCAGTTCCCTTCCTTGGGTAGTCTGTTTTAGGCCCTTTCCCTCAGGGCCATCGGGTCCACACCCCTCGTGGACGCACCTTCCGCCGGGGTCAGCTTCCAGTGCTTTGCCTTTTGCGGCGCAGCAGCTGGCGCATCCCGCCCAGCCACACCGCGAAAATGAGAATTCCGCCGCTCACCATGCCCTGCCAGAACGAGGATACGCCGCTGAGCGTCAGCCCGTTCTGGATCACGCCCAAGAACAACACGCCGATCATGGTGCCGAAGACGCCACCCTCGCCGCCGGTAAAGGCCGTGCCGCCGATAAGCACAGCGGCCAGCACGGTCATCAGCAAGGTCGGATCGATCTCGGCCGAGGCCGAGGTCAGCCGGCCCACCTGGACAACGCTGCCCAGGCCGGCCGCGAGGCCGGCGATGACGAAGACGAAGAACATGACGCGCTTGACGTCGATGCCGTTGAGGCGTGCCGCTTCCATATTGGCGCCAATGGCATAGAGCGAGCGGCCGAACGTGGTGTAGCGCAGTACGCCGCCGGCGATGAGCAGCAACGCCACGTCGAAGATGAGGATCATCGGCACCGCGCCGATATTGCCGTTGACGAAGGCATTGATCGGGGCAAATCCGGGGGCCGAGAAGACGCTGACGCTGACGCCGTCATTGATGATCAGCGCAAAGCTCTGGAACATGGACAGCGCGCCCAGCGTCACCACGAAGAAGGATATCTTGAAATAGCTGATCAGCGTGCCGTTGATGGCGCCGAGAAAGGCGCCGAACAGGATTGCCGCCGCCACCGCGACCGGGGTCGCCAGTCCGGCCGCCAGCAACAGGCCGAAGATCATGGCGCTTGCAGCGGTGGCGCTGGCTACCGACAGGTCGATGCCACCGGCGATGACCACATAAGTCGCGCCCAGCGCCAGGATAAACACCACGCTGTTGGATTTGACGATGTTCATCAGGTTCGGCCAGGTCAGGAAGACCGGCTGGGTGACGGCGAGAAAGGCGGCGACCAGCAAAAGGCTGACCAGCGCGCCGGTGTAGCGGTTCTGCAGGATGCGGCCGACGAGTGAGGGCGTCGCCGTGTAGCGGCCGTGGCCGTCTGCCTTGGCAATCGATTGTGCGGTCATGCTGACGCTCCGATGTGCTGAGAGGGGTGATGGTGCCGGTCGGCGCCGGCAACGGCGACATGGGCGATGGCTTCCTCGTCCGCCGAGGCGCGGTCGAAAATCGTTTCGAGACTGCCCTCGAAAAATACGGCGATCCGGTCGGCGATGCCGAGCAGCTCAGGCAGTTCGGAGGAAATAACGATGACGGCGGCGCCGGCCTCGGCGGCATCCTGCAGCATGCGGTAGATTTCGCTCTTGGCGCCGACATCGATGCCACGGGTGGGTTCGCTCAGCACCAGGACGTCAGGGCGACGCACGAAGGTGCGGCCCAGAATGACCTTCTGCTGATTGCCGCCTGAAAGCGTGCCGATGGCGGGGGCGGACGACCCGGTGGCGACCCGATATGTCTTGATGGCCGCGTCGACCTGCGCCTGTTCGCCCCGCAGGTTGAGCAGGCCGCCGGCGCGGCCGATACGGTCGAACCAGGCCAGCGAGAAGTTTTCGAGAATGCTGCGGACCAGCAAAAGGGCCGAAGCCTTGCGATCATCGGGCACGAAGCCGATGCCGGCGCGGATGGCCCGGCGCGGATCGCCGAGACCCACGCTGCGCCCGGCGACATGGACCGTGCCCGTGGCGGGAATGGCGCCGCCAAGGGCTAGACCGAACTCGGCCTTGCCGGAGCCAACAAGGCCGGCAACGCCAAGGATTTCGCCCCGGCGGACGCTGAGGCTGGTGGGGCGCAGCGATCCCTGTGGCGTGGCCAGGTCGGCAATTTCTATGACTGTATCGCCCGCCGCGATAGCGCGCTTGCCGTAAAAATCCTGGATTTCTCGGCCGACCATCAGCCGGACAAGCTGGTCTTCGTCGGTTTCCGGCAGCGGCACGCTGGCAACGAACAGTCCGTCGCGCAGTACGGTGGCGACCGAGGCGGCGCTATAAATTTCGGGCATGCGATGGGTGATCATCACCACGGCCATGCCGGCGTCGCGTTCCTTGCGCACCAGCTCGAGCAGGCGCGCCGTGGCCGCCTCGGAAAGCGAGCTCGTGGCCTCGTCGAGGATGAGTACGCGGGCATTGGACGAGAGCGCGCGGGCGATCTCGATCTCCTGGCGGATTTCGACGCTGAGATCGCTGACCTTGGCGCGAGGCGAGACATGCACATCCAGCCGTTGCAGCGCTGTCTCTGCGTCCCGCTCCAGTTGCGGCCAGTCGACGAGACCGATGCGGTTGCGGGGCAGGCGGCCGAGGAAAATGTTCTCGGCGACGGTCAGGGTCGGCGCCAGGGTCAGCTCCTGGCTGATGATGACGATGCCCATGGCGATGGCGGCGGCCGGGGAGGCGATGACCTGCTCGCGGCCATCCACGAAGATGCGACCGCCATCCGGCTGGATCATGCCCGACATCACCTTGGCCAAGGTGGACTTGCCCGAGCCGTTCTCACCGGTCAGAGCATGGACCTCGCCGGCCCGCACCACGAAATCGACGCCTTGCAGCGCCTTCACGCCCGGATAGGTCTTGGAAATGCCTTCGAGGCGCAGGATGGGTTCGGCGGCTTGGCTCATGCGGCTTGCCCCTGAATTGTCGCGGCGGCCTTTTCCGCGATCATGATGGTGGGGGCATTGGTATTGCCCGAAATCAGGGTCGGCATGATGGAGGCATCCACCACGCGCAGCCCCTCGACGCCGCGGACACGCAGCTGCGGATCGACAACGGCCATGGCGTCGGTGCCCATCTTGCAGGTGCCGACCTGGTGGGACACGCAGCCGCCGTTCTGGACCAGGTAGTCCTCGATTTCCTGGTCGGTCGCGGTCGCCGAGCCGGGCAGGTGCTCTTCGATGACAAAATCGGCCAGCGGCTTGCTGGCGGCCATGCGGCGGGCGAGCTTGAGGCCTTCGACGGCGATGCGGCGATCGCGCTCGTCCGAGAAATAGTTCGGCTCGAGTCGCGGCTGGGCATGCGCATCGGCGGAGCTGAGCGTGATCTGGCCGCGACTATTGGGCCGAACCGGGCAGAGGAAATTGGCAAAACCGGAAAACTTGAACAACCCGTCCTCGTAATAGCCGCCGCTGAACGTCTGAAACAGGAACTGCAGATCCGGCGTGGCGCTGTCGGGCAATACGCGCGCAAAGAGCGCGGCCTGGCCGGCCGGCACCGAGAGCGGGCCGCGGCGCATCAGCAGCCATTGCAGGCCGACCTGCAACTGCCGGAAGCGGCTCATCATCACATCGTTCATGGTGATGGCACGATTGCACTTCCAGGTGATTTGCCCGCCATAATGATCCTGCAGGTTCTGCCCCACGCCGGGGAGATCGAGGACCGGTGCAATGCCGTGCTGCGCCAGGTGCCCGGCATTGCCAATGCCCGAGAGCATGAGCAGGTGCGGAGACTTGACCGAGCCGGCCGAGAGAATGACTTCGCGGTTGGCCTTTGCCGTGACCATGCGGCCCTCGTGGCGGAATTGCACTCCGGTGGCCTTCTGGCGCTCGAGCAGCACCTTTTCGGTCATGGCGCGGGTGAGGACGGTGAGGTTGGGGCGGCGCATGGCCGGGCGCAGATAGGCCGTGGCCGCGGATTCGCGCCGACCGTTGCGCACCGTGGCTTGGAAATAGCCGGCGCCTTCCTGACGCGCACCGTTGAAATCATCATTGCGCGGAATGCCCTGGCTTTGTGCCGAACCAATGAAGGCGTCGCAGAGGGGATTGCGCTCGCGCAGATTGGTAACCCGTAGGGGGCCATCGGCACCGTGATAGGCGTCGGCGCCGTTTTCCTGGTTTTCCGCTTTCTTGAAGAAGGGCAGCACGTCCTGATAGGACCAGCCGACATTGCCGAGCTGGCGCCAGTGATCGTAGTCCTCGGCCTGGCCGCGAATGTAGATGAGGCCATTGATCGAGGAGGAGCCGCCCAAGACCTTGCCGCGCGGCCAGTAGATCGTGCGCCCGCCCAGGGCAGGATTGGCTTCGGTCTGGAATTTCCAGTTCACGCGCTCGTCGACGATCGTCTTGCCATAGCCTATGGGGATGTGGATCCAGAAGCTGTCGTCCTTGCCGCCCGCTTCGAGCAAAAGCACACTGTTGCGGCCGCTTTCGCTCAGCCGGTTGGCAAGGACGCAGCCGGCCGATCCGGCGCCGACGATGATATAGTCAAAGCTCTGACCGTCTTGCACGGTTCTGTCTCCACTTTTGGAACACCGGCCGGGGCAGGCCAGCATTCCCCCTCTCATTCCTGCCGCCGGTTCGCCGCCGGCAGGTCGTCGGGCGCCCTCACGCCCAACTCAGCTTAGTGTCGGGGTTTTGCGCCCCAATATCCCCTCAGTGCAGCCGGCCCCTTCGCCGGCGGCATTCAGAGGCTCTGCCGGCGGATCATGTCCGCGGCCTTTTCCGCGATCATGATCGTCGGTGCATTGGTATTGCCCGAGACCAGTGTGGGCATGATCGAGGCATCGACGACGCGCAGGTTCTGCACGCCGCGCACCTTCAGCGTTTCGTCGACCACGGCCATGGCGTCCTGGCCCATTTTGCAGGTGCCGACCTGGTGGGCGATGGAGAGCCCCGTCTCGCGGGCATAGGCCAAAAGCTCGTCATCGCTCTGCACTTGCGGGCCAGGCGAGTATTCGGCCACGATGTGGGAGCGGATCGCCGCCTTTTCCGCCACCTTGCGGGAAATCCTCATCGCATCGACGAGGATACGCCGATCCGCTTCGGCCGCCAGATAGTTGGGCTGCATGGAAGGGCTGTCCTTGGCGCTGGCCGAGCGCAGCTTCAGCGTGCCGCGGCTTTCCGGACGCACCGGGCAGACGACATTGGCAAAGCCCGAAAACTTGTGCAGGCCGGCGTCGTATTCGTCGTGGCTGAAGGTCTGGAACAGGAACTGGATATCGGGTGTCGTCGCCTGCGGGCCCGACTTGACGAAGGCGCCGACCTGCGCGGCCGAAATGGTCAGCGGCCCCTTGCGGAACAACAGATATTCGAGCCCCGCCTTCACCTGCCGCACCGGGCTGGTCATGATGTCGTTGACCGTCAGCGGCAGCCGGCTTTTATAGGTGATGATGGCGCCGTAATGGTCCTGCAGGTTCTCGCCCACGCCCGCCACGTCGGCGACGACCGGAATGCCGAATTCAGCGAGATGAGCGGCAGGGCCGACGCCCGAAAGCATCAGCAATTGCGGCGAGGCAATCGAGCCTGCCGAGAGGATGACCTCGCGGCGCGCCCGCACGATCACGCTGCGGCCACCCTGTTCGTACTGGACGCCGACCGCCTTGGTACCCTCGAAGATGATCTTTTCCGCCGCGGCCTTGGTGACGACGCGCAAATTCGGACGCTTTGACGCCGGATGCAGATAGGCGACGGCAGCCGAGCAGCGCCGGGCATTGCGCGTTGTGATCTGGTAGTAGCCAATGCCTTCCTGATTGGCGCCGTTGAAATCGTCATTGCGCGGAATGCCGGCTTCTACAGCGCTATCGATGAAAGCGTCGCAGAGCGGGTTGCGCTCCCTGAGGTTCGACACGGCCAATGGGCCGTCGTCCCCGTGAAATTCGTCGGCGCCGTTTTCCTGGTTTTCCGCCTTCTTGAAATAGGGCAGCACGTCTTCATAGGACCAGCCGGCATTGCCCAATTGACGCCAGTGGTCGTAATCGCCGGCCTGGCCCCGCACATAGAGCAGGCCATTGATCGATGAGGAGCCGCCGAGAACCTTGCCCCGCGCCCAATACATCGGGCGGTCCGCGATTTCGGCGCCCTTTTCGGTCTCGTAGCGCCAGTTGAGCGAAGGATCGACGATAGTCTTGCCATAGCCGATGGGCACATGGATCCAGGGGTTCCAGTCGCGCCCGCCCGCCTCGAGCAGGGTGACGGAGGTCGCGCCATCTTCGGAGAGTCGCGCGGCGAGCGTGCAGCCAGCGGAGCCGCCGCCCACGATCACATAATCGGTTTCAAAGCTGGTTGTGGTCACGTTCAATATCCGCCCGGTCTCAATAGTCGCCTGCCAGGCGCATCACCACGGCCTTGGGTTCGGTAAAGGCGTTGATCGCCTCGGTGCCGAACTCGCGGCCGAGCCCCGACATCTTGGTGCCACCAAACGGCACGGCGAGATCGAGGATATTGTGGGTGTTGAACCAGACGGTGCCGGCATCAATCTCCTCGGCCAGCAGGTGCGCGTGGTCGAGATTGCGCGTCCAAATGCTGGCGCCTAGGCCGTAGGGTGTATCGTTGGCAATCGCCTTGATCTCGCTACGAGCGCTGAACGGAATGGCGCAGACCACAGGCCCGAAGATCTCCTCGCGGATCACCTGCATGTCCGGACGCACATCGGCCAGCACGGTCGGCTCGAAGAACCAGCCATCGCGATCGGGACGATTGCCGCCGGCAACGACGCGAGCACCCTCTGAACGGCCGCTCTGCACAAGGCCGGAAATGCGTTCGAGCTGGCGCGAGGAGACGATGGGCCCCAATTGCGTGCCTTCTTCGTGGCCGGGGCCGAGGCGCAGTCCACGGGCGATCTCGGCAACGCCTGCCACCACTTCCTCATAGACCGGCTCCTCGATCAAGAGGCGCGAGCCGGCGGTGCAGACCTGTCCCGAATTGCCGAAAATGGCATTGGCGGCGCCGGGGATGGCGCGGCTGAGATCGGCATCGGCAAGAATTATGGTCGGCGACTTGCCGCCAAGTTCCAGGGTGACGCGCTTCATGGTCTTGGCCGACGCGGCGAGGATGCGCTGGCCGGTGGCGGTCGAGCCGGTAAAGGCGATCTTGCGCACCAGCGGATGATCGACCAGTGCCGCGCCGGCATCGTGGCCATATCCGGTGACGATGTTGACGGCACCCTTGGGGAAGCCGACCTCATGGATCAACTCGGCGAGCCGCAGCGTCGTCAGCGAGGTTTCCTCGGACGGCTTGAGCACCACTGTGCAGCCAAAGGCGATGGCGGGGGCGATCTTCTGGATCGCCTGGCCCAGCGGGAAGTTCCAGGGGGTGATCCCGCCCACCACGCCCACCGGCTTGCGCTCGGTATAGGCGCGATAGATGCCGCCATCGTCGAAGAAGGGCGAGAGGGTGATGTATTCGCCGGCGGTCTTGGAGGCCCAGCCACCGAAATAACGCAGAGCGTCGATGGTGAAGGCAAGGTCCACATAGCGTGATGTCGCGTAGGGCTTGCCGTTATCGTAGGTTTCGAGGCGCGCCAGTTCGTCGGCATGCTCCTCGACCACGAGGGCCAGTTTTTCGAGCAGACGCCCGCGATCCAGTGGGCGCATACGTCGCCAGGCGGTGCTTTCGAAACAGGCATGCGCCGCTTCCACCGCGCGGTTGACGTCCTCGACGGACGCCGCAGCGAGTTCGGCAATCTGGTTTTCCGTGGCCGGATTGAAGACCGGGATGGTCTTGCCCGAGCTGGCTTTGACCCACTCGCCGTTGATGTAGAGATCGGTGCGGGGCAGGCTCGGAGCCTGGTTCATTGCATTCACGTCTGTGTCCCTCCGGTCTTCCCGGCGGCGTGGCGACGCTTTTCCCTCACGTCGTCATGCAGATGCCAGAAAACTCCTTTAAGCCTGAATGATCCCCAGATTGGGCGTGACTTCCAATACAATTGTATGCTCCTTTTGATGCCGGAACGGTATCGGACAGCATGAATCTACGTCAAATCAGGTATTTCGTGGCGGTCGCGCAGACCGAGAATTTCCGCCGCGCCTCACAGCTCCTTCACGTGGCGCAACCGGCGCTCAGCCGGCAGATGACAGCGCTTGAAGAAGAGCTTGGCGTCGAGCTTTTCATCCGCCTGCCGCGCGGCGTGCGGCTCTCAAACGCTGGGCAAGTGATGCTGCAGCGCTGTCAAACTCTGCTCGACAATCTCGACGGCATTATCGAGGAGGTACGCGGCGTTGGTCGGGGGCTGGCCGGTCATCTCAAGCTTGGCTTTATCGAAGTTGCAGCGCTTTCCGAAATCATGCCTGCTTCCATGCGCACCTTCGGCGAAAAGGTGCCGGATGTGCAGCTCGAACTGCACTCCATGGCCAGCCTGACCCAGATCGAGGAGATCCGCGCGCGGCGGCTTGATGGCGGCTTTCTCTACAACCCGCCCAGGGGCGACGCCGACGTGGTCTCGATCCGGCTCGAGCGCCATCCGGTGTTTCTGGCCGTCCCCAATGTCTCGCCGCTATCGCAACGCCAGTCGGTGAGTCTTGGCGAGCTCGAACGGGAGAAATTCATCTGGTTTCACCGTGCCGCCAGCCCGCAATATCACGACCAGCTGGCCGAGGCGATCCGTGCGGCGGGTGTCAAATACAATGTCATCCACCATTCCGAGAGCGAAGCGGTGATGCTGGCTCTTGTCCGCATGGGACTGGGCATTGCCTTTGTCAATGCGCGGCAGGCGCGGCGCCGTCCAGATGGGGTAATGCTTATTCCGGTTGAGGACTTGCCGGTGCTCATCGACCTGCATTTCGCCTGGCGGGTTGACGAGATTTCGCCCGCCTTGCGCCGCCTAATCGCGCTGCTTGAGACACTTGCGGAACTGCCGGAGCCGGGCGGTCCCGCTTAGCCCGGAACGGCAAGGTCGAGGCTGCGCTAGTGAGCTAGTCCGATTGTTCCGCGCCATGGTCTAGGTGACGCTACCAGTCACTAACGTGGTGAACCATGCCCGCGAACCGGAACGGGAAGCGGCGGCCATATGAGGACATATATGCCGTCGCCCCGGTCAGTCTGACCTATCAACGCTATTCGACCCGGCCCGCCCAGTGGTGGATCGGCGCGGTGCTGCGCAATCTGGCTTCGGCCTCGGGCATCCCGCATACCGCATTCGATGGTCTTAGCATTGCCAGCTTCACGCTCGGTCCTGATCCGGCCATCGCCATGACGCAGCATTTCGGCATGACGACCCGTTGGATCGACAGCATGGCCATGGGCGGCGCGTCGGGGGTTGCCGCCATCCGGCGCGCCGCGCGGGCGCTGGAGGCAGGGGATGTCGATATCGTTGCCTGCATCGGCGCTGATACCAATTACACCGATACCTTCCGCGAACTGCTCGCCGGCTTTTCCCGCTTTTCCCAGGATGCGGTCTATCCGCATGGGGCAGGGGGCGCCAATGCGAGCTTCGCGCATCTGACCAATGCCTATATGGACCGCTTCGGGGTCACGCGCGAGGATTTCGGCCGCATCTGCGTGTCCCAGCGCCAGAATGCCTTGCGCAATCCGCGCGCCATCATGAAAAAGCCGCTGACGCTTGACGGCTACCTTTCGGCTCGGCCCATCGTCGATCCGCTCGGCCTTTTCGATTGCGTCATGCCGGTGGCGGGGGCCGAGGCGTTTCTGCTGATGCGCGGCGACACCATGCGCCACCATGGCCTTACCGGAGCGCGCCTGCTCTCGAGCATCGAGCGGCACAATGCCTTTCCCGACGACCCCGTGCAGTATCGCGGCGGCTGGGCGCTGGATGTCGAAGAACTCTACGGAATGGCGGGCGTCGGACCATCCGACATCGACGTGCTGCAGACTTACGACGATTACCCGGTGATCGTGATGATGCAATTCGAGGATCTGGGCTTCTGCGCCAAGGGCGAAGGCGCCGCCTTCGTGGCCGGCAACGACCTCACCATCGGCGGCAGCTTCCCTCACAATACGACAGGCGGACAGCTCTCCGCCGGCCAGGCCGGCGCCGCAGGTGGGCACCTGGGCATTGTCGAAACCATACGCCAGGTCACCGGCACGGCCGCAACCACGCAGGTTGAAGGCGCGCGGCTGGGCATGGCGTCGGGTTTCGGCATGATCAACTATGATCGGGGCCTCGCCTCTGGCGCCGTCATCTTTGCGGGGGACGACGTATGAGCATGCAACGCCCGCGCCCGCCGCGGAAAAATCCGCTGGCCCGCACTACGGCGCCCTTGCTGCCACCGGCAACGCGCAGCCGGGCAGCCCAAGGCCTCACCCGCGCCGCTGCGCGTGGTGAGTTCGCATTGCATACCTGCACAGGGTGCGGAACGGTCAGCTACCCGGCGCGCGAAGCCTGCCCGAAATGTCTATCCGATCTCGTGGTTGCTCCGGTCGCTCGCGGCGGCACGGTGCTGTCCATCACCACTATCGAGATCAGCGGTGAACCCTATTTCCGCCGCCTCCCTCCGGCCCGCCAGGCGCTTATCGCGCTTGACTGCGGACCGACTATCGTCGCCGAAGCGCGGCGCGACTGCGTGGCCGGTATGCGCATTCGCGCCTCCCTGCAATTGGATAAGGCGGGCCAGCCCGTGATCTATGCCCGTCCCGAAAATGGCGATCCCGACAGCGACACCGATCCGCATTGGCGCGAACTGGTCGCCGATCCGCTGCACCGGCGCTGCCTCATCACCGATGGCCGCAATCCGGTGACCTTGCCTCTGGCCAAGGCATTGCTGGGCGCCGGGGCAGCCAAGGTGGTGGTCGGCATTTCCGAGCGCTGGAAGCCCTTTGCCGATGCCGGCAAGCTCGAGGCGCTGGGGGCGGTGGAACTGGTCGATCTCGACCTGGCCGACGAGCGCTCGGTGGCGGGGCTGGCGTCCGACTATGCGGCCAAGACCGATATCCTCGTACACAACGCTTTGCATCTGCGGCCCGGCAGCCTGTTTTCGGGTGGCGAAGTGCTCAAGGCGCGAGACGCTATGGAAGTGAGCTATTTCGGCGCGCTGCGGCTGGCGCAGTATTTCGGCCCGGTCATGCGCTCGCGCGGCGCCGATGGCGACAACAGCGCCGCGGCCTGGGTCAATGTGCTCTCGATCTTCGCGCATCTGAGCTGGCCCGGTTATGCCGCCTATGCGGCGACGCAGGCGGCAAGCCTTTCCTTCTCGCAGGCCTTGCGTGCCGAAATGCGCGGCAGCGGCGTGCGGGTGCTGGATGTGTTTTCGGGTCCCATGGAAATCGACTGGCTGGAGCATCTGCCACCGCCAAAGGTTCAACCCGCCGCCGTCGCCCACGAAATCGTCGCGGCGCTCAAGGGCGGCGAGGAAGAGCGCTGGGTCGGCGAGGTGGCCAAGGACTTCCGGGACCGTTTCAGCGCCAATCCCAAGGAAATAGAACGCGACCTCTGGCGGCAATGAGCATGAGCGAAAATCAATCCCTATTGGCCCAAATGGCCATGGCTTTAGCCGGCGGCAGCATGCGCGTCGTCGATCTCAGCCAGACGCTGGAGCCGGGTGCGCCGACCATCGTCATGCCGCCGGAGCTGGGCCAGTCCTGGCCGGTGCGCATCGAGCCGATCTCGCGATATGACGAGAATGGCCCGGCCTGGTACTGGAACAATATCAGCTTCGGCGAGCATACCGGCACGCATCTCGACGCCCCAATCCACTGGATCACCGGGCGTTACCTGCCGCAGAACACCGTCGATACCATGCCGGCCAGCCTCATGGTGGCGCCGGCTTGCGTCATCAACTGCTCCGCCGAAAGCGCCGCCGATGCCGATTTTCTGGTGACAGTGCCCTTTGTCGAGGCCTGGGAGGCGCGACATGGGCGCATTGCGGCCGGGAGCTGGGTGCTGTTGCGCACCGACTGGTCGCTGAAGCGCGGCGCTGCCTATGCCAATCTCGATGAGACTGGTGCACACACGCCGGGTCCGGACGCTGAACTGATGCGCTGGCTGGTCGAGGAGCGCGACGTGCTCGGCGTCGGCACCGAGACCATCGGCACCGATGCGGGGCAGGGCGGTCATCTCGATCCGCCCTATCCGGCCCACCATTATCTGCACGGTGCCGGCAAATTTGGCCTGCAATGCCTGGCGCGTCTCGATGAACTGCCGCCCACGGGCGCCCTGATTATCGCGGCCCCACTCAAAATTCTTGGCGGCTCGGGCAGCCCGCTGCGCGTCATCGCGCTGGTCGAGGTCTGACCATGGCAGAGCTGCTGACCCCGGAAGAAAACGCCGCCCTAGGTGAAACCTATCTCTTGGCCGGCACGGTCTTTGGCCTGCTCGAGGCCCAGGCCGCGCGCTACCCGCAAAATGACTTGTTCGTCCTGCCGGCAAAGGTACAGGCGCTTTGGCAGGAAGCGGCGGCGAGCCTAAGCTATGCTGATGTGCTCGCGCAGGTGCTGCGGCTCTCTCATGCCTTTGAAGCGGCAGGCTATGTCGCCGGTCAGCGCGTGGCGCTGTCGCTGGAAAACCGGCCCGCCCATTTCCTTCACTGGCTGGCGCTCAACCGGCTCGGCGTCAGCGTCGTGCCCGTCAATCCCGATCTGCGCGGCGAGGAAGTCCACTATCTCCTCAGCCACAGCGGCGCTGTCCTGCTGGTCCGGCTCCAAAGCCATGCCGAACGCCTCGACGATGTGGCCGCAGAGCTGGGCATTCCGGTGATGGCGCCGGGCGCCCAGGTCTCCGCCTCACGAGGCTCTGTCGCCGGCGGAGTGCCTGGCCTCGAACAGGAAGCAGCCCTGATATACACCTCCGGCACCACCGGCCGGCCCAAGGGCTGCATGCTGTCCAATCGCTTCTTCCTGAACTGGTCGTGGTGGTACGCAGCGCAAAGCGGGCTGATATCGCTGCGGCCCGGGCAGGAGCGGCTGATGAACCCGCTGCCGGCCTTCCACGTCAACGCCATGGGCCACAGCTTCATGGGCATGTTGGGCAGTGGCGGCGCGCAGATCATCATCGATCGTTTCCATCCCCGCGACTGGTGGGATACGGCGCGCGAAACCGGGGCCACGGCCTTCCACTATCTCGGCGTCATTCCCGCCATTCTGCTGCAGCTGCCACCCGCAGACGCGGATCGCGCCCACCAGGTGCGTTTCGCACTGGGCGGCGGCGTGCACCCTGATCACCATGCCACCTTCGAAGCCCGCTTCGGCGTGCCGCTGCTCGAAGGCTGGGCCATGACCGAAACCGGCGGCGCGGGCACGCTCTGCGCCGCCTTCGACCCGCGCAGCATCGGCGAACGCTGCATCGGCTCGCCCGATCGGTCCGGCCCGCCGCTCGCGGTGCGCCTTGTTGATGACGATGGCAACGAGGTCACTCCCAGCCAGCCCGGCGAGCTCCTGCTCCGTTCCTGCGGCGCCTCGGCACGCGAAGGCTTCTTCTCCGGCTATCTGCATGACGCTGAAGCGACCGAAAAGGCTTGGTCCGGCGGCTGGTTGCATACTGGCGACGTCATGCGACAAGACGAGAGCGGCCGGCTCTATTTCGTCGATCGCAAGAAGAACATTATCCGCCGATCCGGCGAGAATATCGCCGCCGCCGAGGTGGAAACCGTGCTTGCGGCCGTCCCTGGCGTTGCCCAGGTGGCGGTTATTGCCGCCCTCGACCCGCTGCGCGGCGAGGAAGTCCTGGCGGTGGTGGTGCCGGGCGAGGGGGAGACGGAGGCTCTGGCCGAAGCTCTCTTCGCAGCCGCCGCCGAGCGCCTCGCCTATTACAAGGTGCCAGGCCTGCTGCTGTTCGTACCGTCGCTCCCGACCACTTCGACCCAGAAGGTCCAGCGCGAAAAGCTGCGCGGCCTGGCGGAAGCGCCATTGTCCCAACCCGGATGCCTGGACTGGCGAGCGCGCAAGCAGGGCCTGCGCAGCGCCACACACTAAATCAGTCGACGCGGTCGAGCCGACCCGTCAGTGCGAGACCATTCGATGACCACGCCATTTTTTCTCTTCGCCGACGCAGCAGCTGCCCGACCCGATCAGGTCTTCCTGTCGCTGCCAGCAGCCGCCAAGCTGGATTATGCTCCGGGCGGATTTCAAATGAACTATGGCGAACTCGAAAAGGCCGTTGCGGCACAGCGCGAAGCCTATCGCCAAGCCGGGTACGGCGCGGGCCACGTCGTGGCCATTTCGCTCGATAACCGCCCCGAATTCTTCGTACATTTCCTGGCGCTCAACAGCCTCGGGGTGGGCATCCTGCCGCTCAATCCTGACCTGCGCAGCGAAGAACTGGCCTACCAGTTCTCCATCGCCGAGCCGGAACTGATGGTGGCGCTGCCGGTCTATCACCACACCGGCATCGAGGCCGGACTGCTAGCGGAACGGGTAATCGGGCCGGATGGCATCGTGCCGCCCGCCTTCAAGCCGGCGAGCCGGTTCGAAGGCCGGCCCGCCGACCCCTGCGCGTTTCTTTTCACCTCCGGCACCACCGGCAAGCCTAAATGCTGTGTGCTCTCCAACGACTATTTCGTGCGCCTGGCCCAATGGTATGTCGGTGCCGGCACTGGCGGTGCTCTGCGAGTGGGCGAGGAAGTGATCCTCACGCCCCTGCCGATGTTCCATATGAACGCGCTGGGCTGCTCGGCACTGGGCGCCATCATCCTGCAATCCACCCTCGTGCCGCTGGATCGCTTTAGCGCCTCGCGCTGGTGGCCCAGTGTCGCCGAATCCGGCGCGACGCTCATCCACTATCTCGGCGTCATGCCTGCCATTCTCCTCAAGCTCCCGGCCTCAGAGCATGATCGCAATCATCGGGTGAGGATCGCCTTCGGTGCCGGCGTTGACCCGCTGCATCAGGAAACCTTCGAGCGCCGCTTCGGCATCGCGCTGACCGAAGCCTGGGCCATGACCGAAACAGGCGGCGGCGCCACGACCTCGACGGCCGGGGGTGACCGCCATGTGGCGCAGCGCTGCATCGGCTATCCGCATTCGGAAATGGACTACCGTATCGTCGATGAACAGGGCGCTGATATCAGCGAGGGCGAGCCGGGTGAACTGGTGGTCCGCGCCACCGGTGATGATCCGCGTCGTGGCTTTTTCACCGAATATCTCAAGGATCCGGTGGCAACGGCCGAGGCCTGGATCGGTGGCTGGTTCCATACCGGCGACGTCGTCCGTCGCGGTGCCGATGGCGCCCTATTTTTCGTCGATCGCAAGAAGAACATCGTCCGCCGCTCGGGCGAGAACATTGCCGTGGTCGAGGTCGAGGGCGTCTTGCAGAATCTCGATGTCGTCGCCGGCGTCGCCGTGGCGCCCGTGCCAGACGAATTGCGCGGCGAGGAAGTGATGGCGCTCGTCATCCTCGGGCCCGGCCAGCAGGATCGAGATCCCAATGAGGTGGCGCGCAGCATTGCCCAGGCCTCCGCCGCGCGGCTCGCTTATCACAAGGTGCCGGGCTATGTGGCGTTTGTGGACACCCTGCCGACCACGGCCACCCAGAAACTGCAGCGCGGCGAGATCAAAAGGATCGCGCAGACCCTCGTGTCCGATGCATGCACCATCGACTTGCGAGACTTTAAGGGCGACCTGCGCCGGCTTGAAAGCGCGGCCAAGAGCGCCTGATCCACTCGATCGGCGCTCACCGACAGACAAAAGAATATGCGGCACGCTACGGGATCAACCCATAACGGGCCGCAGGATTTTCGGGGTTCAGCCGTGCTTGAGCAGCGCCAATAGCGCGTTGACTGACAGCCGCACGCCGTTATCGAGCGCGTCCTCGTCGATATCAAAGCGCGCATCGTGATGAGCCGCGGTAATGCCCTTGGCCCGATTGCCGGCGCCGACCAGGATGAAGCATGACGGCGCGACCTGGCCGAAGGCAGAAAAATCCTCGCCCGGCATGATCGGATCGCGCTCTTCCACCCGCTCTGTCCCAAACAGATCGCGCGCCGTGGTCGCCACGATGGCGGCGGTCTCGGGATCGTTGATGACGGTATCATAGACGCGGGTGTAGCTGTAGTCGCAGGTCGCGCCATGGGCAGCGCAAATGCCCACGGCGATCTCGCCGATCCGCCTTTCGATAAGGTCGCGGACTGCGGGATCGAACATATTGGTGCCGCCGCCGATCACCGCCGTCGCCGGGATGACGCCCACCGATTGACCGGCGTGGAATTCGGTCACGCCGACCACGGCGGCTTCCACCGGGTCGATCCCGCGCGCCACCAGATGCTGCAGATTGGTAACGATCTGGCAACCGATGGCGATGGGGTCGACGGCGCGATGCGGTGCGCCGACATGCCCGCCAACGCCCTTCACCTCGATGCGGAAGATATCGCAGGCGGCCATCATGCGGCGCGGATTGATGTGCAACTGCCCCACCTCCAGCGGCGACCACAGATGCAGGCCGATGACCCGGTCGACACCGTCCATTGCGCCGCCTTCGATCATGCCCTTGGCGCCGCCCGGTGGCGTTTCCTCGCCATTCTCGAACAACAGGCGGATTTCCCCGGCAAAGTTGTCGCGCAATTGCGCAAGCACCGTCGCCGTGCCGAGCAGCATGGCCGTGTGTCCGTCATGCCCGCAGGCATGCATGACGCCGGGATTGCGCGAAGCATAGGGCGCGCCGGTCTCTTCGGTGATGGGCAGGGCGTCGAAATCGGCACGGATGGCAATGGTCGGACCGGGGCGATTACCCCTCAGCCTGCCCACAACGCTCGTGCCGGAGGGGCGCGAAATCTCGATCCCGCCGATCTCCTCCAGCCGCGCGACGATGAAGGCGGCGGTCTCGTGCTCCTCGAAAGAGAGTTCGGGATGCGCGTGCATATGGCGTCGCCAGGCAATCACCTGTTCACGCACCCCATCCAGCAACTTTTCGATATGGTCGTTCATCTGGGACCTCCTTGTTCGCTCATGGATTTCAGCTGCCCGCTGCTCTCCCCAGAGCCAGGCAGCCGATTTGATGCATATTGCCCAACAGCGCGCCGGGCGGCTGTCCCAGCGCCATTTCGATTATGGCGGTCGAAAACACGGCCAGCAGGACCGTGGCGGTCCCGATTTCCAGCCATGCCAGCCGGCCTATTGCCGGCGCGACATGCTGGCGGGCACACCGGTGCCCCCCGGCCACTGCTGCGCGCGGCGCAGGACGCAGTGTCGTCCAGGCCAGCTTGAGCGTCAGCAAGAGGGTTGCGCAGCAGATCATCACGTCATCTCCGAAAAGCGCCGCCTGCGAGGCAGGCGGCGTATGGCGCTACTCCTTGGTCCCGGTTGGCCCGTGGCAGCAGGCTTCCCCGCCACCGGACCGTGAGTGGTGGCCCTTGGTCGCCGGCGGGATGGTCATGGCCGGGCTGGTCATGAAGAAATTGTTGGGCTTGAGCGTAAACCCCGCATATTCGACCGGCATGATCGGGAAGTCTTCGGGCTTGCACACATGGGTGTGGCCGAAGCTGTGCCAGAGCACGATGTCCTGGTTCACGATGCTACGCTTCTGCCTGACATAGACCGGCAGACCACATTCGCCGCCATGCTGGTTGGGATAGTCGCCGCTGGCGAAGCGTTCCTCGGGGGCATAGGGCGTTACCCAGATATGCTTCTGCGCAAAGCCGGCCCGCTTGGCCACCGAACTGGCCGGGTCGGCGAGGAGCGTGGGGGAGGGCATGACCACCACCTTGTAGCCAGGATGGTTGCCGACCTCGTTGGTGATGTTGGGATTGATGACCTTCCAGTAGCGGCCGGTGGCGCCAGCGGCATTGCGGGCGGCGTCCGCCTCGTTCTCCAGCAGTTCGCTGGCCACTTCGAACACATTGCCATAGGGGTTCTTTTCCCCCAGCGGCACGCTGCGATAGTCATGCTGGGTAACGCTGTTGCCAGTGCCATCGATGGCCATGTGCAGCCGTGCGTTGAAGAAGTGCTGATGGCTTGGACCGCCCAGGTCGGGCGTGATCATGCCGCCATATTTGTAGCGCTCGCCGGCTTCCAGCGCCGCCGTCTGCACGATGCCCGTGAGCTTGGCCTCGAGCTGCACCGTCCCGTCCTGGTAGAGATACCAGTAAAAGCCGTAGTCGTAATTGCCCACCGTGGCGAAAAAGCTGATCACCAGTCGCCGGGAGCGCCGGGTTTCGCTGACATTGCTGCGGAATTCATTGTGCTTCCAGAGGATGCCGTAGTCTTCCTCATGCATGCAGATGGCATTCTTCATCACGAAGGGCTGGCCGAAATCATCGCTGGCCGGCACGTCGAAATAGTGGATATGCCCAAGGCAGTCGCAGCCCAACTCCAGCTGATTGGCCAGCTTGCCTAGACCGAATTCGCCGGCGTCGAAGGCGCACTTGGCAAAATGCTGCGGCGTGGGATCGGCATAGGGCACCGCCATTTCGGTGATGCTGGCCCGATAGATGATCGGACGCACGCGCCCCTCATTGCGGAAACCGAGCTGGCTCAGCACCACGCCTTCACGCGGGGTGAAGCCTACGCGGAATTCCCAGTCCTGCCAGGTGACTTTCCAACCATCGACCGTAAAGCTCGGGCCTTCGGGCTGTACGATCTCGAGCGGCTTGAGGTCGGTGCGGGGGGCACCCAGCGCCGCAGTCTCGTAATTATACTGCTTGCGCGGGATTGGCACATTGCGGCCATCGTCCTCGAGCGAGATGATCGCGCCTTCGATCAGGTCGACGACCGCCACCAGCCCTTCGACCGGGTGGGCATAGGCATTGTCTTTCTCATAAGCCCGATAATAGGTAACCGCGCGCAGGATGCGCCGGCCCTTATAGGGCTCGAAATCGAAGTAACCCGGCGAGATCGGATCGACCTGTACGAGATCGATCTCCGCGTCAGTTAGGCCGCGACGCTTCAGCGCCGCGCGCCAGTCGGCATTGGCCTTCACGATCTCTGCGGCGCGATGAAAATCCTCGACCAGGATCGGCGGCTGACCGTGCTCGTGGTCGGTCTTTATCGACTTGCGACTTTCCAGCACGCCTCTGCGCAAATCGACCACTGCCTCAGTGGCCGCACCGGTGCTGGTATCGAGGGTCACCAGCAGCGCCCGGCGGGGAAAATCCGAACCACCAGTGAAGGCCTCGACCTCGCTCTTGACCGGCTCGAGCAATTCCACCCAGGGAAAGCGCAATGCCGCGGCGTCGGCCGTGTCCGCGCGCACGATATTGCAGGCCTGCCGGATTTCCTCGATGGTGAGGGGATCGAGAGGATGAACCGCGCCGGTCGGCGTCGATTTGGTCTGTTCGTGTGCGTTCAGCATGCCATCACCTGCTTTGTCGTCTTGAACGTGAGACTGGCATGAGCTTCTGGCGGCGCTGTAGGCAAGTTCGGCCAAAATCTTTGCAATTCCGGCCACCGAGGCAGATTCTCGGTCGGACGGCAACGAGCGCTGGACCGCTTGCGGGGGCGATGGTACCAGCCAAGCGAAAAGCTGCCGCACACTGCCGGCGGTTGGGCCGGAAGGATGGGCCGCTGCATGCCGCTGACAATCGAGCACCGCCTGCGGGAGGCCGGCGTCGAGCGCGTGATGCTGCCCATGGGCAAGGCCAATCCGGACCTGCAGCATGTCAACGCCTGGCGCATCGGCCCTTCGGTCCTGGTCGATACCGGCAAGGACGATGCCGAAACCCGCAATGCCTGGCAGCATGCCGGCGGGCTGGGCGGCATCACCGACATCGTCTGTACCCATGGCCATCCCGACCATATGGGGCTCGCCCACCATTTCGAAGCGGCATACGGCGCCCGCATCCAAGCGACGACCCTGGAACTGGATGCTGTCCGGCTTGGCTTCAATCGCGCGCCTGACGCAAAGGCCGGCCTGCGGCGGAAATTTCTGCTCGATATGGGTGGCTTGCGCAGCGGAGCCAGCCCCACAACGCCTCTCGGTGGCAGCCCCACCAGACCGCCAGTCGCTCCGCTCACGCTTGAGGACGGCGACCGCCTCGCGTTTGAGGGCGGAGCCTGGCGCGTGCAGCTGGGGGGCGGGCACTCGCCGCGACCGGCCCTGTTCATCAATGACGCGCATGACCTGGTCATCACCGGCGACCAGATACTCCCCGACACTGCGCCCTATGTCGGCGTCTCCTTCGGCGCCCCCGATGCCGACCCCATGTCCGACATGATCGCGTTTCTCAATGCATGGACCCACGTGAACGCCGATTGCATCGCCCTGCCGGGCCATGGCGCGCCGTTTACCGATCCCGGCCGGCGGGCCCGCGCTCATCTTGCGTCCTATGAGCGTCGGCTGGCGCGCGTCTGGGCCGCAGCGGAACGCCCCTTGACCTGTGCCGATCTCCTGCCCAGCCTGTTCCGCGTCAGTGCCGGGAGCCCAGTGCTCGACATCCACTACACCATGGCAGCAGCACTGCTGAACCACTTGGTTGCGGCTGATAAAATGCAGCGCTGGCGCGATGCCGATGGCCCCCTTCTTTACCAGCAGCGCTGAGGCTAGTGGCCGGCCTGGGCAAAGCGCATCGGCGACATGCCGGTCCAGCCCCGGAAGGCCCTGCAGAACGCGGCGGCATCGGCATAGCCAAGCCGGGCTGCTGCCTCAATCAATGGCATATGGCCGCCGCGCAACAGGGATCGCGCGCGCAGGAGGCGCTGTTGTTGCACAAGGTCGCGAAAGCTGGTTCCGGCTTCCTCCAGATGTCGACGCAAGCTGCGCTCGGACGTGTGCATTTCCAGCGCCACTGTGGCGATATCGAGCGGCGCCCGCCCCATACGGCGATTGATGATCGCCACTGTGGCCTCGACAATTCCGGTGGTTTCAGACGCGCCATTGTCCTGTCTCATCAGATCGACCAAGTGCCGCTCCAAGACTTTCGCACCCCCGCCTGCACCGTGACCGAGCGGCCGTTCAAGGTCCGAGTTGGCGACGACCAGGCGGTTCGCATCGCACGACCCAAAGACCGGCGCATCGAAAAAGGCGCGCAGCGGCCGCTTGTCGGCAGGCAGGACATGCTCGAATTCCACCGTCTCCGGCGACCAATGGGCAAAGCCGGCCTGGCGTCCCAGCGTCACCAGCGCAGCAAGCGTCAGCTCTGCGTCCTGCCGGCGCGGCCAGATGCTCGGATCGTCGATGACATAGGTGTAGTGCGTGACGTCCTCATGCCGCTCGATGAGGAACCGCGTATTGATCTGCCACAGGCCCTGAAAGCCGCCATAGAGCTCGAACACCTCGCGCAATGTGCCGGCATTTGCCAAGAGAGCGCAAAAGGGCCCGAGGCTACGCTGATCGAAGCGCCGTCCGATATCGAAGCCGAGATAGGGGTTGTTGGTCTGCTCGGCTGCGTCCTCCAGCAATTCGGTGTGGCACCGGAGCGGCACCCAGGCGTAGGGGGACGCGATGTCGGAGGAGGTCAGGCCATGGCGTCCAAGCGTGGCGCCTATCGGCTGGTGCAGCCGCTGCAACTCGTTCAGGGTAGGTTCGAGGAAAAAGGCACGAATGGCAGACTGGCCATGCATCTTGCCAATAGTCTCACCGCGCATATCCGTCTCCCCGACTGCGCCGAGGCGAATTTTGATCGCGCTTCGGCAGGACCGATACACAAAGGATAAGTGCACTGGCATTGGCGTCTAGCCTTGGAGCGCAACCATGACGGCCAGACTGGGGAGCGAAGCCGATCGTGAGCGGCGGCTGGCACAAGCCCAGATTGGGCCAAGAAGCTGCGGTTAGCGCCATGCCAACCGCAGCGCCGCGATGATCAGCGGCCGATTGCGGCCGCTTCCAGGGTTTGTTGGACGAGGTCGTCAAAGGCGATCTTTGCCGGGCGGCGCATATAGGTGACGATGTCGTCCTTGATCAGCGGTGCGTACCAGCGTTCCGCAATCACGCTGCTGCGCTTCTGGATGCCCAGCACGCAAAGCATCTGCGCGGCATTGCAGTCCACGTCGTGGCCGATGCCGCAGATGATCTCGAGTGTCCGATCGAAATCGCCCTCCCCGAACCACAGGGCCACCACTTGGGCTGCGGCATTGGGATAGACGTGGATCCAGTTATATTCGATATATTCCGCATCGCACTTGGCCCAGGCCGTCTGCCAGTCAGAAGAATTGCGGCACGCATCGAGCGCGAAGGCCAGCACGGCGCCATATTCGGTCGCGGTGGAGAACAGCGCGCAGGTTGAGACCAGCAGGTCCTGTGTGTCCGAAAGCGTGTAGGCACGCGCGGCAAGCACGGCGTTGAATACCTCCCCCAGGATGCCATTGCCGGCGGCGGATACTTCCGCGTCGATATAGGCAAGGCGGGCGGCTTCGCGGGCGCGACCCGGCGCAACCATGCCGCAAATGGTGCCGCGCATCTGGCCGCCGATCCATTCGTCGAACGGGTTTTCGAGCCAGCCGCTGACCGGCGGCATGATACCGCGGCGGATATTGTTGAGCGCAATGCCTTCCGCCGACCAGCCCATGGGGATCATGCCGGTCCAGCGCGCCGCAATATCGGCACCGGTAATGGCAGCGCCCTTTTCGCGATAGGCCTCGAGGAAAGCGAGCTCGAACGTAATGTCGTCGTTATAGGTGTTGGGTTCGCGCACATAGTCGCGGATAGGGCCGAAGACGTCAGCGATATTTTCCGCCGTATAGCCCTCGAGCGCCGTACCCGCTGCCGCGCCGACCAGCTGCCCCAGCCAGGCCGCGCGGGTCTGGTCGGCAAAGTCGGCTCCGGCGACATCGACGGCCTCGTCTTCGGGCCAATTGGTCGCTGCGTCGAACTCCGCCCAGCTCTGGTAGCGCAGGGTCTTTTGAGAGGCATGCTCGGGATCGGGCTTGGCCGCCTGCATGATGGCGCGCAGGCGCATATCGATCATGTAAAGCTGTTCGAAATCGGCCGCATCGACCGCCTTGAGGCCATCGGCGAGCAAGTCATGGTACGGCGCGAGGACGTAGCCCTTGCTTTCCAGCGACTGCAAGGCGCCGGCCATCAGGCATTCGGGCGCGGCCGAGCCTGGCACATTGCTCTTCCAGAACATGGCCAGCATCGCATCGCCAGCAGCCATCACGGCGCTGGCGTCCCAGGTTTGCTCCTCGGCGCTGCGCACCACCGGCTTGGTGTTGCGCAGGAGGTCGCGGGTAAGTTCCCAGGCTTTCATTGGTCTCGTCCTTGATGGTTCAGGAATGGGTGCGGGCCTTGGCCTGTCGGCGCGCGGCATAGACGGTGAGCACGATCACCGGCACGATATAGGGGATCATCTGCATGAGCTCGTTGGGCAGTCCGAGGGCCTGCATGGTGATGGCAGTCGTTTCGGCGACGGCAAGCACGGCAGCAGCCGCAAATGTGCCCCAGGCCGTGCCCATGCCCATCACCTCGGCGGCGATGGCGATGAAGCCGCGGCCGGCCGTCATGTTCTGGGCGAACCAACTCACATAGCCCATCGAGAGATAGGCGCCGGCGGCGCCACCGAACGCGCCGGAGATCATGAGCGCGAAAAGTTGGGTGCGATTACGGGATATGCCCGCCGCGGCAGCCGCCTTGGGGTCGGCACCGACGGCGCGGATATGCAGTCCGAACGGCGTCCGCGCCAGCATGATCGAGACAAGCGGCACGCAGGCAATGGCCAGGTAGGTCAGCATGTGGTGACCCGAGAGCAGGCTGCCGAGAACGGGAATGTCCCGCAGCAGCGGAATATGGATGGAAGGCAGGACGCCGCTTTGCAGGGCGCCGGACATGCCCTTGTCTCCGGTGGCCAGGAACAGGCCCAAGGTCGTCGCCGAGGCCGCAGCCAGGTTGAGCGCGATGCCGGTGATGATGAAATGCGTCCCCAGTCCATTGATCGCCAGGGCCATCAGCGCGCCAAGCGCAGCACCACAGGCGATGGCGGCAAGGAGCCCGATCATCGGCGTGCCGGTCCAGGCGCTGGCCAGCACTCCGACCAGGGCACCGGACAGCATCATGCCTTCCATGCCGATATTGAGCACGCCGGCACGGTCGGAAATGAGCACGCCAAGAGCGGCGAGCAGCAGCGGAGTCATCACGCGCAGCACGGTGGCGAACAGTGCCGGATCGGAGATCGAGGACCAGATGGCGTCGCTCATAGTGCCTGCTCCTGGCCCTTGATGTCGCGGATCAGCCGCAGGAAGGCGGGATGGCGGAAAATGGCGGTGGCGGTGACCACCAGCATAATGGCCGCGGTGACGAGGCCCACCACTTCGCTCGGGACAGCCAGGTTGCGGGCCAGCATGTCGCCACCCACTTGCAGATAGGCGAGGAACAAGGCGGCCGGGATGACGAGGAAGGGGTTTTCGCGCGCCAGGATGGCGATGGTGATGCCGGTCCAGCCGTGGCCGGGCAGGGCGGTCCAGGAAAAGCGGTTGTAGAGCCCGAGCACCTCGATGGCGCCCGCCATGCCGGCCACGAGCCCGCCAATGATCTGTGCGCGCATGACGAGAGCGCCGCTATTGAGGCCCAGATGCTGGGCAAATCCGGGGCCGGCGCCGACAATGCGCAGATTGAGGCCGCCCCGGGTACCATAGAGCCAGATGCCGCCAATGATGCAGGCCGCGAAAGCCACGATCACACCGGTATGCAAGCGCGTCCCTGCCATGAGGCGCTCAAGGGTGAAATCGCCCGGCAACCGGTAGGACATCAGCGCCCCGGCATTGGGATCGCGCAGGTAGTAGTTCAGGATGAAGATGCCGGCATAGAGGAAGGCGAAGTTGAGCACGAGCGAGTTGACCATTTCGGAGGCGCCGAAGCGGACCTTGAGATAGCCAGGCACCGAGCAGGCGAATGACCCGACCAGCGCGCCGACGAGAATGGCAATGGGGGCAGCAATCATGCCGGTAAGGGGCAGGAACAGGGCCGCCGCCGTGGCGGCAATGCCACCCAGGAAGAAGCTGCCCTCGACGCCCAGGTTGAAACTGCCGGCCCGGAAGATCAGTGTCGCGGCAAGGCCTGTCAGCATGGTAGGCGTGGCGAGTTCCAAGACGTTGCCAAGATGGCGCATCGTGCCAAAAGGCCCGAGAAGAAAGAGGCCGAGGACCTGCGCCGGGTCGGGTTGCGACAACGCGACGGGAACCAGGACGGCCAGGATCACCACGGCGATGACCAGTGCTGTCAGAGCAAATTCTGTAAGGCCGGCAAGGGCTGAACGGATCATGCGGCCTGCTCCAGTCCGAGCATGTAGGGGCCCAATGCTGCCGGGGTCAGGCCGGCATCATTGGGCAGGTCGGCCACGATGCGCCCATTGAAGAGCACCACAACGCGGTCGGCCAATCTCAGAAGTTCATCGAGGTCTGCGGTGACCAGCAGCACGGCGGCGCCCGAGCGGGCGACGGCATCGATGCGGGAATGCAGGAATGCCGCCGACGCCACGTCGATACCGCGGGTCGGCTGATCGGCGATGAGCAGGCGCGGCGAGCCGGCCAGTTCGCGAGCCGCGATCAGCTTTTGCGCATTGCCGCCGGACAGGGAATCCAGTCTTTCGGTGATGCCACGCATGCGCACGGCAAACGTGCGAACCATGGCACCGACATGCTTGCGGATCGCGCCGCGCCTGAGGAAGGGGCCCCATTGCAGGCCGCGGTCGCCATCGGTGCCGGCAATGGCATTGTCGATCAGCGTCAGGCTGGGTGTGCCGCCCTGGGTGAACCGATCGGCAGGCAGATAGGCCAGCCCGGACTTTCGCCATTCGGCGATGCTGGCCTTGTCCATGGCCTGCCCGTCGAAGCGGATCGAGCCGGTGCTTGCCCGCATCTGCCCGCTCAGCAGAGCCACGAGGCCCCGCTGGCCTGAGCCATCGACGCCGGCAATGCCGACGATCTCGTTGGCGCCGATCTTCAGTGAGATATTGCTCAGTCGATCGGCAGTGTCACGTGTCTGCGTCGTCACATCAGCGATCTCCACCAGCGGCGCACCGCCGGATGCGCCAGCCTCGCGGCGGACGATCTCGATATCGCGGCCCATCACCATGCGGGTGATTTCGGCATCGCTGACCTCGGCCAGCGGCAATGTCGCGACCACACTGCCGGCGCGCAGCACCGTGACCATATCGGCCAGCGCGCGCACTTCGTGCAGCTTGTGCGAGATGAACAGAATGGTGATGCCGGTGTCCCTCAGGGCGCGCAAGCGGAGGAACAATTCTTCGATTTCCGGCGGCGACAGCACGGCAGTCGGTTCATCAAGGATGAGCAGGCGCGTTTGGCGCGCCAGCGCCTTGAGAATTTCGACCTTTTGCTGAGCCGCGACCGAAAGGGTTTCTATGCGCGCATCGGGAGCGACATCGAGCTCGTAGCGGTTGCTCAGCTCGATGACCTGCTCCCGGGCGCGACGCCGGTCGATGAAGACGCCCGCACGCGGTTCGTGACCCAGAATGATGTTCTCGGTCACGGTGAGTGGCGCGACCAGCGAAAAATGCTGGTGCACCATGCCGATACCGTTGCGGCCGGCAAAGTCGGGTGCCGCCGTGTCGACGGCGGCACCGTCTAGAAGAACCTGTCCGGCGCTGTGGGGCTCAAGGCCGAACAGGATCTTCATCAGCGTGGATTTGCCCGCGCCGTTTTCGCCGCAGATGGCGTGGATCGACCCCTTGCGAATGTCGAAAGTGGCATCATTGAGGGCCACCGTGCCGTTCGGATAGGTCTTGGAGACCTTCTCGAACACAACGATCGGAATGGGCGACGTCATCTGCACAATCGTCCTGGTTTATGGGCGAACGCTGTCACGCGTCGCGGCAATGGCGGCGCTATCCATGCCGAAGGCCGTGGGCACCTGGATTTCGCCCGCCGCAATGGCGGCCTTGGCGGCTTCGATTGCAGCAACGGTTTCGGGCGATGCCAGTTTTTCAAAGTTGCCGGTTTCGACGATGCCGACAGCGCCTTCCGCCAGGCCTACGGTTTCGGCGGTGCCGAAGGGCAATTTGCCCTCGCGGTACATTTCATAGGCCCGCACCAGGCTGACATCGACATTCTTGAGTACCGAACTCACGACGCGGCTGGCCAGCGCCGGATCGCTTTCGGCGAAAATGGCCTCCTGGTCGGAGTCGACGCCGAGGACATATTGGTTGGTTTCTGCAGCAGCCGATACCTGGCCCAGCCCGGCCTGCGAGGCGGCAATGAAGCCGATGCCGACGCCGGCGCGGTACTGCGCCAGACCGAGTTCCTTGCCCTTGGCAGCATCGGTGAACGAGCCGGCATAGGAGACGGAAACCTTGATGTCCGGGTTCACCGACTGCGCACCGGCAATATAGCCGATGAGGAAGTCGTTGATAACCGGAATATCCATGCCGCCGAGGAAGCCGAGATTCTTGCCCGTGCCGTCCGGCAGACCATTCTGCAGCAGGCTGGCGGCGAGAATGCCACCGAGATAGGAGCCCTCGTTCTGCTTGTACTGTATGGAATAGACATTGGCATAAGCGCCGCCGTCATAGGGGAGGGAGGCGTCGAAGAGAATGTACTTATTGTCCGGATAGAGCTCGGCCACGTCGCCCAGGGTTTCCGACAGCGAGAAGGTGCCGCCGATGATCAGGTCCCAATCCTGTTCCGAGACTTCAAGCAGTGCCGGTTCCCAACCGGTCGGATCGTCGCCGATCTCGAGAACGCGGGTTTCGACATCGTCGCCATAGGTGGCCTTGATCTGCTCAAGGCCGCGATTGGCCGAATCGAAGAACGACTTGTCGCCCAGGGCGCCGTTGATCAGCAGCAGGATCTTGTCCTGCGCCATGGCGCCTGCCTGCGTCGCGACGAGCAAGGTCGCCGCGCTGACCAAGCCGAGAAGCGCGCGGCGCGCATGAGTTCCGTTTGTCGCCTTGACCATGATGAACCTCCCCTGGTGCTTTTGGCATTCTCTTGAAACGGCCGCATAGCAGTCGTTTAATCGTGTAAATGATAAGTCGGTGGCCCGGGGTTCTGTCAAGGGGCGTCGTGACGAACATTCAACCAGACTTGGCGACGCGGGATTTTTCCGCCAAGGGGTATCAGCGGGGTGATGCAATGAGCCGACGACGAAGTCCAACGATCAAAGATGTGGCGAAGGCGGCGGGCGTATCCTCTGCCACCGTCTCCTACGTGCTGAACGGGCTCAACAAAGTCACCCCGGAAGTGGACGCTCTGGTGCGTCGTGCCGCCACCGAGATCGGCTATTCCCGCAACAATGCCGCGCGCGCTCTCAAGACCGGTCACCATCATCTGATCGGCTGCATTCTGCCCACGCTCACCAGCCCGGTCTTCCCCGAGATAGCCCAGGCCGTGCAGCGGCGTGCCGCACACCATGGTTATGCGACGGTCGTGGTCGATTCCGGCAACGAGCCCATGCGCGAGCTCGAAGTCATCGAGACCTTGGGGCGGCATGGCATTGATGGCGTCGTCGCGCTTTTGCATCCGAGCTTTCCCCTGGCGACACCGCCGCAATTACCGATGGTTTCGCTGGACGCGCCATTCCCTGGCCTCGATGGCGTCATGGCCGACCACATTACCGGCGGCCGGCTGATGGCGGAGCATGTGGTTGGGCTTGGCCACCGCAGGGTGGGACTCCTGTCGGGATTCCAGGAGCACACCAGTAATCGCGAACGCCGCGATGGCTTCGTGCAGGGAGCCGGGGAACGACTGGATCTGGTCTGGGAAATCCAGGTCGATCTCGTGCCGCAGCTGCCGGACGCTGCGGTGGCCGCGATCGCGCGACGCGAGGTCAGCGTCATCGTCTGCGTCAATGATCTCGTCGCCATCGCTGCACTCAGTGCCTTGAAAAGTCTGGGATTGAGCGTGCCTGATGACGTGTCAGTCATCGGCTTCGATGACATGCAGTGGAGCAGCTGGCCGTTGATCAGCCTGACCACGGTGCGCCAGCCGCTCAACGTTCTGGGCGAACGGGCCGTGGACCTGCTGGTTGAGCGGATATCGGGCACCAGCATGCCGATAACGGTTGAACGGCTGCCCGTTGAGCTGGTGGTGCGCACCAGCACAAGGGCCGTCGACTAGCGGCAACCCCGGCATTTGTGCCTCGACTAGCGGCACCCCGGAGGCGCCTGGATCATTTCAAACCGAGGCGGGTTCAGGGCAATTTCGCCTCTCTCCCTCTGGGGAGGGGATGCTAGAGCCGCTTTAACACCATTTTGAAACGCTCTAAAGCGAGCCGGCGCTGGTCATCGTCCCCGTCGCGAAGGCCAGGGTTGCGGCGGCCGCGAACGCGTTGCTGCGGGCCTGAGCCTGGGCATATTGCGCTTTGAGCAGGCCGGTCTGTGCGACGCTGACATCCGCCAGTGTGCCCAGTCCGTTCTGATAATATTCAAGCGCCGCGTCGTAATTGGTGCGCGCGGCGGACACCAGTTCGCTGGCGGCGGCATGGCCGGATAGGCTGGTGCGCAATACGTCATAGGCGACCACGATTTCCTGCGCTGCCGTATTCTGCAACCGGGCAAAATCCTGCTGCGACGCCGCCGCATTGGCGCGGGCGGAATCGAGCCGAGCATCGCGCATCCCGCCATCGAAGATGGGCATGGTGACGCCAAGCAGCAGCGCTGCATTGGGCTGGTTGACCTCAAGGTTCGCCGAGGACGACAGGCGCGAGTCGCTGACCGAATAATTGCCGATCACCCGGTTTGCCGTCGCCGACACCGCGATCTTGGGCAGGAATTCCGCCTGTGCCGCCAAAATGCCCTGCTCGCTGGCCTTCATCTGCGCGAAGGAGGCCTGCACATCGGGCCGCCGCTGCAGCGAGGTGACGATCAGGCTATCGAGATTGGCGGGCACCTGGCGGGGCAGGGGCTTGCCACCCAGATCCTGCACCTTGATGCTGGTGGTGGGGGATATTCCCATGGCCCCGAGCAGCATGGAATAGCTGCCGCGTTCATGGCCGCTGGCCTGGGTCAGGTCGAACTGGGCCTGCGCCACCTGCTGCTTGGCCTGCGCCACCTCCATCGTGGTGGCCACGCCCTGCTTGAGCCGCGCCTCGGCGGCGCTTAACACCACCTTGGCATTGTCGAGAGCCTCGCGGTCGATACGGCTTTGTGCCCTTGCGGCGCTATATTGATAATAGGCGTTGGCGACGTCGAAAATCAGCTTTTGGTGGGTGGCGTTGAAGCCCACATTGGCCACGAACGACAATTGCTGCGCCGTAGCCAGCGCCGCGTCGCGCGCACCGAAATCGAACAGCAGCCATTTGATCGCCAGCGATGGCACGAGCTGTCCACCCGATGTGGTGATGGTGCCATTGGGCACGCTGATGATCCCGGCATCGAGGCCCGGTGCGGTATTGGAGGTCACCGCATAGCCGGCCAGCACATCGGCGGTCAGCACCGGCAGATAGGTGGCCTCGGCAACGCCGGTGGCCGCTGCAGCTTCTCGCGCACGCTCCCAGGCGGCCCGCGTCACCGGGCTCGACAATTGCGCGATATTGATGAGCTCGGGCAGGCTGTAGCTGCGTGAAGAATCCAGCTTCGGGGTTGCGATGGCAATCGGCATGGTCGGGTCGGCGGCCACGCCAAAATCACGGCTGCCGGTGTCGACGGCCGCTTGCCCCGCCGTGCCCTGATAAGGCGTCGTGGCGCTGGCCGGCGCCAGCTTCAGTGCCGAGCTCGAACAGGCCGCCAGCCCAAGAGCCATTATGGCCAGTGTGCCGAGGCGTATCAAACTGCGTCCGCCCATCACATGGCCTCCAGCGTCGTGGCAAAGCCCTCGAGCAGTTTGCGATGGGTATGGCCGGCCGCAACCAGATCGCTCCGCCAGGGCGCCCGGCGGGGTGCGGTTTCGGCCAGATGCTCAAGCCGCCCCAATGTCTGGAAGGAATGGTGCAGCGCGTTTTCAAGCATGGTCCGGGCCTCGGGTTCGGGTTTGAGGATAGCCTCTGACGCCACCGCCAAAAACCCACTGCTGGACGCTTCCTGTACAAGCGTTGCCGCTTTGACACGGCGGGGCGCGCCGAAGAGGTAGCGTGGTTCGGCACGCAAGGTCTGCAGCCGCGCAATGTCAGGCATGGCCCGGTAGCCGGCGTCGAGGATGGCGGCGGCATGGGGCAGGATGGGCGAGGACGCGCGCAACCGCGACGGCTCGAAGGCAGAAAGTCTGGCCAGTCGTCCCGCAGCATCGAATTCTGCAATGGCCGCCGCCAATCCGCCAGCCGAGCGTTTCAGCACCCTTGCCAGTCCGGCGATGCCATTGGCCAGATGGGCGCCGACGCTGCCCGAAACACTGGTCGGCCACAGCCACAGGAAGACGATGGTCACCACCACATTGCCGATCAGAATGCCGAGAATGCGGTTGGTGGCGACGTGGGTGTCGAAGCTCGGCCCGAAGCCGGGCAGCACGCAGAGGAAAAAGGCCAGCGCCATCTGCCAGCCGGCATATTGGATAAGGCTCGATCCATTCGATACCCAGGCCGCCACAAAACTTCCCGCCGCCACCAGCAGCAGCAAATGCCCGATATCGGTCATGTAGGGCATGAGGAACACGATGCTGGCAATGCCCATGGCCGCACCGACCAGGCACCCGATAATGCGCAGGCTTGCCTTGTGCAGCGTTTCCCCGGTCGTCCCCAGCGCCACGTAGAAGCAGGTGATCATTGCCGTATGGATTTCGAACCAGCCGCCGGCGGTGTAGATGCCATAGGTGATGAACACCGCCAGCAAGGTCTTGAGCGCGAACTGCGCGTAAGCGGGATTGGTAAAGGTATCGGCAGGCTCTTTGGGCGCCGAAGCAGGGCGCGCGGGCAGCGCCATCGCGCCACACCAGATGCGGCCCATCGCGTCAGCGGTCGCGGCGAGGGGGCGCGCCGCGCGGGTATCGGCGACGAGCGGCGCGTGGTGGCGTGTCGTGTCGCGCTGCTCGATGCGCTGCGCCAACTGCTCGATTCCAGTGGCCAGCCGCTGATCGGCAACGGCGCTCAGGCTCAGCGCCAGCAGCTCCTGCGCCTGTGGCAGCAGAACGTTGAGCCTTGCTGCCTCGTCCGTGCCCTGGAATCCGAACGCTGCGCCCAGCCGCGACGGCGAGGCCAAAGCGCCGACATTTTCGCGGAGCAGCGCGTCGGCTTGTTTAAAAGCACCCTCTTCGCGCCGCAAGAGCGCCGCGCTGGCCAGCAAGCGCCTGGCCACGGCCTGCCGCACCAACCTTGCCGGATTGGGGCCGATCAGCGCATTGACCAGCACCAGCACCGCCATGGGCACGAACACCACCACCCACATCCAGCTCAGCGCCCGCGACATCAGTTCCGGAATGGGCACGAAGTCGTTAAGCGTCATCACGAATGCGAAGACGAATCCCACCGTCGCGGCGATCGGACCGGCCTTGGTGGCAACGGAAAAATACATGCCGGCAAAGGTAAAGCCGGCCATCAGCGCCAAGCGCAGCATCGGCTCGTCCGAGGCGATCTGCAGAAACAGCAGACCCAGCCCGATGCCCACAGTCGCCGCGATGATGAGGCCCAGGCCGATCAGGATGCCGCTTGCCGCATTGTCGCGACTGGCAAAAAAGATGAGGTAGCAGGACAGGGCCGCTTCCGGCACCTGTTGGCTCATGGAAAACGCCACCACCAGCACGCAGCACAGCGCCATGCGCACGGCAGCGCCCAGCCGCCCCTCGCGCGGCCGCAAGTCCTCGGCGACAATGTCGAACAGGCCCGGCCTAGTGTTCGGCCGCGACATGTTCGGCGTCCGCGTGACCGGTGACCACCACGATGGCCGACGCGCCGACGCGCATCAGGTCCGCTGGTGGATCCTCGATTTCGACATAGACCGGGAAACGCTTCGCAACCTTCACCCAGTTGAGCGAATTGGAGATGATCGGGAGGCCTAGGATATTGGCCGCATCGGCCGAGCGCACGCCCCAGCCAATGGCCGACACCTTGCCCCGAACCGTCGCCTGCGAATTGGCCATGATGAACACCTCGACGCTGTCACCCACGGCGATATTGGGCAGTTCAGTCTCCCGGAAAAAGGCCACCGCTTCCCATTGCGCCGTGTCGATCATGGCGAATACGGTCTGGCCGGTGATCACATATTGCCCGGCGGGCATTGTAAGCCCCGAAATGATGCCGTCGAAGGGGGCACGCACCGTGGTATTGTCGAGATCGCGCTGCGCCAGCGCCACCGTCGCCTGCGCCGTATCCACCTGCGCCTGTCGCGTATCCAGCGTGCCGATCACCTGGCTCGCGCCCTGCGACTGCTGCAGCGATTGTTCGAGGCTCACAAGCGCGTCATTATAGGCGGTGCGAGCCTGGTCGACCTGCTGCGCGGTCACGAAGCCGCGGTCGAGCAGCGGCGTCAGCCGGTCCAGCGTCTGCTTGGCCAGGTCGGCATTGAATTGCGCCCGCTCGATCTGTTTCTGCGCCACATCGGCATTGGACTGTTCGGTGGCGATATTGCGCTCACCCTGCGCCAGTTCCGATTGCGCCGCGCGCAATTCTGCCTGCGCCTGGTCCAGACGCAATTGATAGGGCTCGGGGTCGATCTGGAACAGCACATCGCCCTGCTTGACCGCCTGATTGTTGTGCACCGCGATGGAAATGATCCGCCCCGGCACGTTGGAGGAAATCTGCACCACCGGCGCCTCGATCTCGGCGACGTCGGAGCGCGGATTGGCCAGGCCATTGCTCCAGGCCAGAAAGATCATGAAGGCGGTGAGCGCGAAGATGGCGTAGCCGAGGATTTTTCCGATGATCGGGCGCATCAAACCGTCCCCGTCCAGAGCATGTAGAGTCCGATGCCGAAGCTGATCGACAGGCAGAGATAGACCAGCGGCGGCGCCGGCAGGTGCTCGTCGATATGGGTGGCGATGAACAGCGCCCGCATGGCGACGGCCAGCACGATTCCACCCACTGCGCAGATCACCCAGGCCGGAAAGAACGAGCCGAACACCGAAATCGAGGGTGCACGCGCAGCGCTGCTGCTGCATCCCTGCACCAGCAGGGCGACAAGGGCCAATGCCCCGAACCGCTGAGATTTCACCGTGCACCCCTTTACCAAACCGCCCGGCCGTCGCATTGCCCGAAAGCAGGCGAAGCCACGGCCCATTGGCCCGCTCTTACTCCTAAACAGGGTGCTCGACCAGTTTGCGGTGATCAAGCCGCCCTGCGGTTTGCATTCGCGGGTGCGCGTGATAAAGCTGCGCCAAATTTGGAACGAATTGGTTCAGGCTGGCCATGTCGCAGGACAATATCTTTCGCGAAGTCGATGAAGAGCTCCGCTCCGACCGGATGCGGGCGCTTTGGCGTCGCTTTGCCCCCTTCGTAATTGGCGGCGCCATCGCCATCGTGGCCCTGGTTGCGATCAACGAGGGCTGGGCCTGGTATAGCAATAGCCAGTCGGCCAAGGCCTCGGACGAATACTACGCCGCGCTCAACGCCGCCGATGCGGGCGATCTCGCCGGGGCGCAGGCCCAGCTCGATACACTCGCCAACGGTTCGGGCGGTTACGCCGTACTGGCCGGCTTCCGTCGTGCCGCGCTGCTCGCCGAGCAGGGCGACAGCGCCGGCGCCGTGGCGGAATATGACGCGCTGGCCAATGCACAGTCCAATCCGCGCCTGCGCGAACTGGCTTTGGTGCTGGCGGCCAATATCCTGGTCGATACCGGCACCCTGGCCGATGTTGAAACCCGTATTGCCTCCGTCGCCAGCGACGATAGTCCGCTGCGCCGCGTCGCGCGCGAGCGCCTCGGCCTCGCCCAGTACAAGGCCGGCGATTTCGCCGCCGCTCAGGCCAGCTTCGAGGCCGTGCTCAACGACCCGCTGACCCAGACCCCGACGCGCAATCGCATGGCCTACTATCTCGGCCAGCTTTTGTCGGATGGCGTCACCACCGTCCCCACCGATGCCGAAGTGGCTGCCGATGCCATTGACGCCGCCGTGCAGAGCGAAGCCGCGCCTGCGGCCGAATAGTCGCGTTCTCGCGGCGGAAGGATACCGGCCATGACGGTCACACTCGCCATTGTCGGCCGCCCCAATGTCGGCAAGTCGACGCTGTTTAACCGCCTGGTTGGCCGCAAGATCGCGCTGGTCGACGACACGCCCGGCGTCACCCGCGATCGCCGCGAAGCCGAAGGCCATATTGCCGATCTCAGCTTCCGCGTGCTCGATACCGCCGGCTATGAAGACGTCACCGACGGTAGTCTCGAAGACCGCATGCGCCAGCAGACCGAGCTGGCCATCCGCGAAGCCGACATCATCCTGTTCATGATTGACGCCCGCGCCGGCGTCGTGCCGCTCGACCAGCGCTTTGCCCAGGTTTTGCGCAAGGCCGGCAAGCATGTGCATCTGGTGGGCAACAAGGCAGAGAGCAAATCGGCCGAAGCCGGTCTGGTCGAGGCCTTCAAGCTCGGTTTCGGCGAACCCATCGCCCTCTCGGCCGAGCATGGGCTGGGCCTTTCCGAGCTCTATTCCATCGTGTCCGCCGCCATTGACAAGGCGGAGGAAAAGAAGGCCAGCGACGCCGCTGCCGAAGCTGAGGCAGCTGCCGATCTCGATATGCTGCCCGAGGTCGATGTCGACATCACCCCGGACATGCTCGAAGGCGAGGGCGACGAGGCGACGCTGCGCTGGAACCCGCGCCGCCACCTCAACGTCGCCATTGTCGGCCGTCCCAATGCCGGCAAGTCCACTTTGGTCAACCGTATGGTGGGCGAAGACCGCGTGCTCGTCGGCCCCGAGGCCGGCATTACCCGCGACAGCATTCTCGTGCCGTGGGAATGGGAAGGCCGCACCATCAACCTGGTCGATACCGCCGGCATTCGCCGACGTGCCCGTGTCCAGGAAAAGCTCGAAAAGCTGGCCGTGGGCGACAGCCTGCGCTCCATCCAATATGCCGAAGTCGTCGTGCTGCTGCTCGACGCCACCATCCCCTTCGAAAAGCAGGACCTGGCGCTGGCCGATCTGGTCGAGCGCGAGGGCAGGGCCATGGTCATCGCCCTCAACAAGTGGGACCTGATCGAGGACAAGAACAAGGCGCTGTCCGAGCTGCGCGAGGCCTGCGAGCGCCTCTTGCCGCAGCTGCGGGGCATCCCGCTGGTGACCCTGTCGGGCCTCACCGGCAAGAATATCGACCGGTTGATGGACGCCATCTTCGCCATCGAGCGCAGCTGGAACGCCCACGTTTCCACCGCTCGCCTCAATCGCTGGCTGGCCGGCATGCTCGAGAGCCATCCGCCTCCGGCCGTTTCCGGCCGCCGGCTCAAGATGCGCTACATGACGCAGGCCAAGACCCGTCCGCCCAGCTTCATCATCTTCGCCTCGCGCCCCGATGCCGTGCCGGCCTCGTATCAGCGCTACCTCGTTAACGGCCTGCGCGAAGCCTTCGACCTGCCGGGCACGCCCATTCGCCTGTGGATTCGCGGCAATACCAAGAACCCCTACGACGACAAGAACGCGCGCCGCATCGGTTGATCTCGGGGGAGGGGCGGTGCGCAGGCGCTGTCCCTTCATCCTTATGGTCTCTTTACGTGTTTCCGCTTTGCCCTATAGTGCGCGCCACTGAAACACCCGCCATGGGTTGCGGCGTGTAATTGAAGCACTTTGGTGTTAGAAGAAATCCTTATCGTCGTCGTTCTGATTATCGTGAACGGCGCCTTGGCCATGTCCGAACTGGCCGTTGTTTCCTCCCGTCCCGCGCGCCTCAAGGCGCTGGCCGATCAAGGCAATAAAGGGGCGGCCACGGCCATCAAACTGGCCGAAGACCCGGGCAAATTCCTGTCCTCCGTGCAGATTGGCATCACCCTGGTCGGCATCCTGTCGGGCGCCTTCTCCGGCGCCACTCTGGGTGCGCGCCTCAGCGAGGGTCTGAAAAGCATTGGTGTTCCCGTCAACATCGCCGATGTCGGTGGCGTGGGCCTCGTGGTCGTTGTGATCACCTATTGCTCGCTGATTTTGGGCGAATTGGTGCCGAAGCAGATCGCCTTGCGCAATCCGGAAGCCGTCGCCTCCCGCGTGGCCCAGCCCATGGCCATTCTTGCACTCATCGGTACCCCGATCGTCTGGTTCCTCGATATCTCGGGCAAGCTGGTGCTGCGCCTGCTCGGCCAGACCGGCCAGAGCGAAGAGTCGGTGACCGAAGAAGAAGTGCGCACCATCATTGCCGAAGCCACGACAGCCGGCGTGCTGGAAACCGGCGAGCATTCGATGATCTCCGGCGTCATGCGCCTCGCCGATCGTTCGGCACGCGGCATCATGACCCCGCGTCTCGACGTCGAGGTCATCGACGTTCAGGACAGTTTTGTGGACAACCTGCGCATCATCCTCAACAGCACCCATTCGCGCCTGCTGGTGCAGGATGGGGACGCGGATTCCATTCTCGGTGTGCTGGCGCTTTCCGACCTGCTGCCCGATCTTGCGGCTGGCCAGCAGCCTGACCTGCGCAAGTTGGTCAAGCCGGTGCCTGTTGTCATGGAGCATTCCGACGCGCTGGACGTGATGGAATCCATCCGCAAGTCCAAGGTGCAGATGGCGCTGGTGGTCGACGAATACGGTCATTTCGAAGGCATCGTGACTTTCGGCGACGTGCTTGAAGTCATCACCGGCGTCTACAACGAAGAACCGGGCGACGATCCTGTCGTGGTGCAGCGCAAGGATGGCTCCTGGCTGGTCGCCGGCTGGATGCCGGTCGACGATCTCAGCGAGCGCTTCAAGATCAGCATCCCCAAGGACGCGCGTTACGAGACCCTGGCCGGCTTCATCCTGGCCAATCTCAACCACCTGCCGGCCGTGGGCGAAACCTTCGACCGCGAGGGCTGGCGCTTCGAAGTCGTCGACCTCGACGGCCACCGCATCGACAAGGTGCTGGTATCCTCCCTCGTCGTCCCGAGCTGATCGTGACCTAGTCGCCTGTCGACGCTCCCCTTTCGGGGAGCGTTTTTGTATGGGGCAGGGCGCGTTATCGCCCTCCTGGCCTTCCCAAGCTCGACGGGCGCGAATTGGCGCTGCCTGATGGCGCACCGCCTCCTCCCCCACCATTCCGCCCTCGGGCTCGTTGCACGTGTCGCGCCGAAACCGAGATCATTTCAACTTTGAGGTGGACTCTGGGCGCTCCCCTCAAGGGGACGTGTTCATTTGATCGCGTTGGGAGGCACGGAGCCCTCGGCTCCTGCTCTCCCTCCCCCTTCTACAGGGGGAGGTTAGGTGGGGGTGCTGCAGGTTCAGCAAACTCCCATCAACAAACGGGTTCCTGGATGGTTCAGCACCCCCACCCCGGCCCTCCTCATCAAGGGGGGAGGGAGCGATGGAGCGATGGAGCCGCATCAACCAGAACGTGAACCGCCCTAAATATCCATCCCGAACCAGGCCGTGGTGCCCACCACCTGCTGCTCGATAAAGCCGCCACTCTTCCAGAACGCAATGCCGCCGCTATTACCGGCATTGGCGCCGAGGTGAATACCGCTCACCCCTGCCAGGCGAGCCGCGTCCACCCAGCGCTGCAACAGCCGTGTGCCGACTTTCTGCCCGCGCAGGCGCGGCAACAGGTTCATGTGGATATGGGCAGGAAAGCGCGCCACCAGCTCGGCTGGTGTCCTGTGTGGCTTGATGATGGCGGCGACGCGGCGGCTATCGGCCTCTGTCAGGTCCTCGACCGCTGCATATTGCGCGCGCAACGCCGGCCACCACTGGTCTTCGAGCTTTTGGGCAAAGCGGTCCGTGTCATAGGTGCCCACGATATAGCCGGCCACGCCCAAATCGTCTTCGGCCACCAGTACCTGATCGGGCTCGATAACCGCGTAAGGCGCGGCATAGAGATGCCCGATCAACTTGGGATGGTTGTGCAGCGGCGACGCATCGCGACCGGAATCGCCGGTCACGAGGCAGATATGGTAAAGCGCCTCAAGGTCGTCGGACCGGTAGGGGCGCAGCTCCACCATGGTCAGAGGTCGCCGAATTTGCCGCTGGGCATGTCGAAGAGCCGCCCGTTTTCGGTGAGCGTGGGGCTCAACAGGTCGATCAGCTTTGGCGCGATCTCGGTCGGTTGCGGCAGGGTTTCCGGGTCTTCCCCCGGCATGGCCTTGGCCCGCATCGCCGTGCGCACGGCACCGGGATAAAAGATGTTGGCGCGGGCCTTGCTCTGCTCCAACTCGCCGGCATAGGACTTCACCAGCGCATCCAGCGCCGCTTTGCTGGCGGCGTAGAGCCCCCAGAACGGGCGCGCCGAGCGGGCGGCAGACGACGACACGAAGACCGCGCGTCCTGCCTCGGACTGGCGCAGCAGCAGGTCGAGCGAGCGCAGCAGGCGGTAATTCGCCGTGACGTTGACGGCCATGACCTTGTCGAATTCGTCAGGCTTGATGTGGCTGACCGGGCTAAGCACGCCCAAAAGGCCGGCATTGGCAACGAGCCCATCGAGATGTCCCCAACGCTCATAAATTGCGGCGCCGACGCGGTCGATGGCGTCGCCGTCGCGCAGGTCCAGCGGCACCAGCGTGGCGGAGGAACCGAGCTCCTGGATGGCGTCATCGAGTTCCTCGAGACCGCCGACCGTGCGGGCGACAGCCACCACATGGGCGCCGCGACGTGCCGCTTCCAGCGCCGCCGCATAGCCAATGCCGCGCGATGCGCCGGTGACCAATACGACCTTGCCCGCCAGTTCCTTGTTTTCAGCCATTAGCCCGCTTCCCTCAGCATCGAAATCTGCTTGGGGTCGTTCATGGTCCGGCCATTGAGGTCGGTCAACTGTGTCGGATAGTCGCCGGTGAAATAGTGGTCGGTAAACTGCGGCGCCTTGGGATCGCGCTTCTTGCCGCCCACCGCTTCGTAGAGCCCGTCAATGGACAGGAACTGCAGCGAATCCGCGCCGATGAACCGGCACATGGCCTCGATATCGGCATATTGGTTGGCCAGCAGCTTGTCGGGATCAGGCGTGTCGATGCCGTAATAATCGGAGTGGAAGATCATAGGGCTGGCGACGCGGATATGCACTTCCGTCGCGCCGGCATCGCGGATCATCTGCACGATCTTGAGCGAAGTGGTGCCGCGCACGATGGAATCGTCGATCAGCACCACGCGCTTGCCGGCGATTTCGGCCCGGTTGGCCGAATGCTTGAGGCGCACGCCAAAGGCGCGGATCTGCTGGGTTGGCTCGATGAAGGTACGGCCCACATAGTGGTTGCGGATAATGCCCAGCTCGAACGGGATGCCGCTCTGCTGCGCAAAGCCGATAGCCGCGGGCGTGCCGCCATCGGGAACCGGCACCACCACATCGGCTTCGACCGGGGCTTCCTTGGCCAGGTTGATGCCGGCATTCTTGCGCGCCTTGTAGACGCTGCGGCCGGCCACCATGCTGTCGGGGCGGGCGAAATAGACATATTCGAACAGGCATGGCCGCTCGGGCACCTTGCGGGCCGGCTTACGGGCATCGATCGAAATCGAGCCGTCCGGCTGGATCTCGCAGATGATCACTTCGCCATTTTCGACATCGCGCACATATTTGGCGCCGATAATGTCGAGGGCGCAGGTTTCCGAACAGAAAATAGGCTTGCCGTCGAGCTCGCCCATCACCAGTGGGCGGATGCCCACCGGGTCGCGCGCCGCGATCAGCTTGGTGCGCGTCATTGCCAGCATGGCATAGCCGCCCTCCATCTGGCGCAGCGCGTCGATGAAGCGGTCGCTGGTGGAGGAATGGCGCGAGCGGGCGATCAGGTGCAGCACCACCTCGGTGTCCGACGTGGACTGGCAGATGGCGCCGGTGGCGATGATCTGGCGGCGCAGCGTCAGCCCATTGGTGAAATTGCCATTATGGGCAATGGCGATGCCCCCGTCTTCGAGTTCGGCGAATAGCGGCTGCACATTGCGCAGCGCCACTTCGCCGGTGGTCGAATAGCGGGTATGGCCGATGGCGATGGTCCCGGGCAGCTTGGCCAGCACGGCGGGGTCCGTATAATGGTCGCCCACCAGCCCCATATGCTTTTCCTGGTAGAACTGGCGGCCGTCAAAGCTGACAATCCCGGCTGCTTCCTGGCCGCGATGCTGCAGCGCATGCAAGCCGAGAGCGGTCAGCGTCGAGGCGTCGGTGTGCCCCAAAATGCCGAACACGCCGCACTCTTCATGCAGCGTGTCCCCAGAGAGATCGAAATCGTCATCGCTCGGATGGGTCACCTGGGTCTCCATGCCAAAAATCATGTCCGCTGGGGCGGCGGGCCTATCGCCTGGCCGATTGCCAACGCCAATAGCGCAAAATCCTGTCGGCCACCACGGATAAGTGTGGCCGGCATGCCTGAACGGGGCGCAAGGACCCGTCCGAGATCAGCTTCGTGTTTGCACTTCGTCTACCGGGTCGGTCGGATCGACCGTGCCGTCGAGCGAGGGATCGACGCCATCCAGGCCGCCAGCAGGCGCCTGCGGATCCTCGGTCAGATTGGCCCCACCGCCCTTGATGACTTCGGTGACCTTCTGCTCGAGCCCATCGGGCAGCATCGAGATCAGCGTCTCGCCCATGCTGCGCAACTGCGGCAGCGACTGCGAATTGCGCGCCCAGTCCGGCAGGTTGCTGCCCAGCAGCCACAGGCCGAAAATGGTGATGACAATGGCAATCAGCACGCCGCGCAGCACGCCGAAGACGAAGCCCAGCGTCCGGTCGATCGGTCCGATGCGGCTATCGACGACAAAGTCGGCGATGCGCATGGTCAAAAGGTGCAGCACGATGAGGGCGACGATGAAGGTCACCACCACGGTGGCGATATTGGCCACCAGCTCCTCGGCAATATATTGCTGCGCGATTTCGGGGTGGTAGAGATACATATAGACGGCGATCGCGGCCGAGCCGGCCCAGGTGGCCAGCGACAGCACTTCGCGGGTGAGGCCCCGCGCCGTCGCCAGGATCGCTGAAATCAGCACCAGTACGCCCACACCAACGTCAAATGCAGTCAGCATATATCTTCGCCTAGTTTTACTTGCGCCCCGGCCTTGAGGGGACCATTAGCCGCTTTGATCGCCCCTGCCAAGGGCGGCGGTCGCGCTTGCATGAAAACTCTTTGTTAACTTTTACCACCCTTCCGGCTCTGGCATGGGCTTCTTGCCATTGGCGGCGATGCGGCTGACCATGTCGCTGAGCTGGGCATATTCGGTGACCTCGAGCCCCGGTGCCTTGTCGGCCGCCCCCAGCCGCCCCGTCGCCACCGAACGGAAGCCCAGCTTCTGTGCCTCGCGCAGCCGCAGCGCCCCATGCACCACCGGCCTGACGCCGCCGGCCAGCGAAATCTCGCCGAAATAGACCGCTTCCGCCGGCAGGGGAGAACCGGTCAGCGAAGAGATCAAAGCCGCCGCAACCGCCAGATCGGCCGCTGGCTCGTTGATTTTGAGACCGCCGGCCACATTGAGATAGATGTCATTGGCCCCGATGCGGACGCCGCAGCGCGTTTCCAGCACCGCCAGCACCATGGAGAGGCGCGAGGAATCCCAGCCCACCACGGCCCGACGCGGCGTGCCGAGCGGGGAGGGAGCCACCAGCGCCTGGATTTCGATCAGCAGCGGTCGCGTGCCTTCCATGCCGGCAAAGACGGCGGAGCCCGCCGCGTCCTTGTCGCGCTGGTCGAGAAACAGGGCGGAGGGGTTGGCGACCTGTTCCAGCCCGCGCTCGGTCATGGCGAAGACGCCGATCTCGTCGGTGGCGCCATAGCGATTCTTCACCCCGCGCAGGATGCGGAAAGTGTGGCTGCTGTCGCCCTCGAAATAGAGCACAGCATCCACCATGTGCTCGACCACGCGCGGCCCGGCGATCTGGCCGTCCTTGGTGACATGCCCCACCAGCACCACCGCCGCGCCGCTCTTCTTGGCCATACGCGTCAGCGCCTGCGCCGAAGTGCGCACCTGCGTCACCGTGCCCGGTGCCGAGTCCACTCGGTCGGTCCATAGCGTCTGGATCGAATCGATGATGACGAGATCAGGCGGGGGCCCGCTTTCCAGCGTGGCGAGAATGATCTCGACATTGGTTTCGGCCGCCAGCAGCACGCCGGCATCGCCCAGGCCCAGCCGCTGCGCCCTCAGGCGCACCTGCGCCACCGCCTCTTCGCCCGACACATAGATGACCCGCTTGCCCTTGGCCGCCAGCGCCGCCGCCGATTGCAGCAGCAGCGTCGATTTGCCGATGCCGGGATCGCCACCGACCAGGAGTGCAGAGCCCTTCACAAACCCGCCACCGGTGACCCGGTCAAGTTCGGCGAGCCCGGTCACCACGCGCGCGGCGCTTTCGGTCTCGCCCGATAGCGGCACCAGATTGGCCGGCCGCCCATTGGACTTGGCGGCTTTCGGCCCCGCGCCCACGCCGGAATCCACGATCTCCTCGACCATGGAATTCCACTCGCCGCAGGCATCGCACCGGCCCTGCCAGCGCGTCGAGACAGCGCCGCAGGACTGACAGATGAATTGCGATCGATTCTTGGCCATGGGTCGTTTCGTTCTCTATTCGGCGCAGCTGGCGGCATTGGTGTTCTGGCGGGTCGCTCGCTCCCGCACCTTGGCGGCGATCTTGCACATGCTGCTCCAGCTGCGCGCAGTGTTGAGGCCGCAATGCTTGTCGATGAGCCGGATCAACCGCGAGGACTTCGCCACATCCCGGGTGAAGTCGACAATCAAATGGTCCGAGACCACATGTGTCTTCTCCGGGCCGTCATGGTCGCCAAGCCAGGCAAAGTCCGGCTTGTCGGAGCCGAAGAAGAACACGGCGGTTTCTGCCGGACGATCCCTGGCCGCCGCGGCGATCGGATCTGCCGCGATCAGCGTCTCCAGCAGGGCAGGGCGCCGCACGATCGGGGCCACATTCTCTCCCAGCCCGAACCCGCGCAGCACCACGCGCATCGCTTGTCGGGCGGCAGTCGCATCCCCTGCAAAGTCGGCCACCATATTGCCGGTGTTGAGCACTGTTTCCGGCGCCAGGAACCCCGCCTCTTCAGCAGCCTCCCGCCACTGCCCCATCCCCATCAGCCGATGCGTCGCCGGCCCAATGGCGCGCAGCAGGATGACATAGGGGTGGGCTTGATGAGGCAAAAGCAGGGTCTCTCAGCACGATGCCGGACGCTATCACCGTGCCTGTTTTGTATCAAGAACAAAAAGAGAACTACGTTGTGGATACACTCCGGAATGACCCGAACTGACCTGTGGGTAAGAGGGCTCTGCCTCAACAGGCACAACGATCACTGGTCCGCCCTCGGGCTCGGCCCGAGGGCCTGTCAGCGCGCCACCAGAGTGGCACTGACGCGCGTGGGGCTTGGCCTTTGGGTCGAGCCCGAGGGCGGTGTGGTGGGTGGGACGCCGCCTGCCCGCGAGATAGAGCGAGGAACCAACAGCACTCTCTGCGCCAAGGTCCGTCACCTCTGCCCTCCCCCTGTTTGAGGGAGAGGCCGGGTGGGGGTTGTGAGAGAACGCCCTATTCCGGCAGCCGTCCGTCCCCGACATAGTTCCGGTTGTACCGCCCCTTGAGGCTGGTGAGCATCTCATAGCCGATAGTGCCGGCAGCGTCGGCCTGGTCGTCCACGCTCACATGCGGCCCGAACACCTCCGCGCCCTCGCCCGGCATCGGCAGGTCCGATCCCAGTTCGGTCACGTCGATGACGGAAATGTCCATGGAGATGCGGCCAACCACCGGGCAGAGCTTGCCGCGGATATAGACCTTGCCACCCGGCCGCTGATTGGTGCCCGAGAGCGAGCGGAAGAAACCATCGGCATAGCCATGGGCGATGATGGCCAGCTTGGAATTGCGGTTGAGCGTATAGGTGGCGCCATAACCCACCGATTCCCCGGTCCGCCCCTCGGTAACCTGCAGGATCGGCACATGCAGCGTTACCACTGTGCCCATGGGGTTCTTCCGGCCCGCCACGGCGCGACCGCCATAAAGGGCAATGCCCGGCCGCACCATCTGGAAATGATAGTCGCGCCCGGTCATCAGGGCGGACGAATTGGCCAGTGACGCGGGGATGCCGGGAAACTGCGCCATGACCGAACCGAACAGCGCCAGCTGGGTACGGTTCTTTTCGTGGCTTGGCTGATCGGCACAGGCCAGGTGGCTCATCACCATTTGCGGGGCATAGCCCAGCCGCTCGATGCGCTCGCGCACCAGCGCCGCCTCGTTGAGGCGGAATCCCAGCCGGTTGATGCCGGTGTCGAAATGGAAGGCGCTGGGATAGGCCTCATTGCGCTCGATGCACTTGCCCAGCCATTCCTCCAGCATCGCCATCGAGCCGATGACCGGCATCAGGTTCTGGCGGATATAGAGATTTGCGGCGCCCGGATAGAGGCCGCCGAGAATGAAGATATGCGCATCGGGCAGGGCGGCGCGCACCGCCATGCCTTCGTCTGGCGTCGCCACGAAGAAGAAGCGGGCGCCAGCGGCATGCAGCGCCTTGCTCGACATGTCGATACCGGTGCCATAGGCGTCGGCCTTCACCACGGCGGCAGTCAACGCGCCGGCGCTCACCTTGTCGAGGGCGCGCCAGTTGCGGGCCAAAGCGCCCAGATCGATGCTCAATTGCCCGCCAAGGCCAGAGGTCAGCGTCATGCCTATTCCATGCGTTCGGGCAGGTAGTCTGCCCGAGCAAGGTTACCAAAGCGGGTAAACTGCGCCTCGAAGCTCAGCTGCACCGTGCCGGTGGGGCCGTGACGCTGCTTGGCGATGATCACTTCCGCCTTGCCGTGCACTTTTTCCATTTCCGCCTGCCAGGTCAGATGTTCGGGCGTACCCTCCTTGGGCTCCTTGTTCTTGAGATAGTATTCTTCGCGATACACGAACAGAACCACGTCCGCGTCCTGCTCGATAGAGCCCGATTCGCGAAGATCCGCCAGTTGCGGATGCTTGTCGTCGCGGGCTTCCACCTGGCGGGAGAGCTGCGACAGCGCGATGACGGGCACTTCCAGCTCCTTGGCCAGGGCCTTGAGCGTGGTGGTGATCTCGGTCAGTTCCTGCACGCGGTTCTGGCTCGAGGCTTTCGAGGAGCCGGACAGCAGCTGCAAATAGTCGACGATCAAAAGGTCGAGCCCCTTCTGCCGCTTCAGCCGCCGCGCCCGCGCCGCCAGCTGCGCCACGCTGAGACCGCCGGTATCGTCGATATAGAGCGGCACCTTGCTCATGATGTTGGACACATCGACCAGCTTGGTGAACTGGCTGTCATGGATACGGCCGCGGCGGATGTCCGAGGAGGAAATCTCCGCCTGCTCGGCCAGAATACGCGTGGCCAGCTGTTCCGAACTCATTTCCAGGCTGAAAAAGCCGACAATGCCGCCATCGACGGTCTTGCTGTGTCCATCGGCGGTCACGTCGCCGCGCCAGGCTTTTGCGACATTGTAGGCGATATTGGTGACGAGCGAGGTCTTGCCCATGGCGGGGCGGCCGGCCAGCACGATCAAGTCCGAGCGCTGCAATCCGCCCATCTGCCTGTCGAGGTCGTGCAGGGCCGTGGCGACGCCGGAAAGCCCGCCATCGCGCTGAAAGGCTTCGCCAGCCATCTGGATGGAGGCGGTCAGGGCGCTCGAAAAGCTCTGAAAGCCCCCGTCATAGCGACCCTTTTCGGCCAGCTGGAACAGCTCGCCCTCCACCTTTTCGATCTGCTTGACCGGCGTCATCTCGACATCCGATTCATAGGCGACCGACACCATTTCCTCACCCACGAGGATCAGGCTGCGGCGAATGGCCAGGTCATAGATCGCCTGCCCATAGTCGGCGGCGTTGATGACCGTAGTTGCCTCGGCGGCGAGGCGCGCCAGATATTGCGCCATGGTCAATTCGGGCAACAGTTGGTCGGGCAGGTGTGTCTTGATGGTGGTCGGGTCGGCCGATTTGCCGGCGCGGATGATTTTGCCGGCAATCTCGTAGATATTGCGGTGCACCGGCTCGTAGAAATGCTCGGGCATCAGGAAGTCGGCGACGCGATAGAAGGCGTCGTTATTGATCAGGATCGCGCCCAGCAGTGCCTGTTCGGCTTCCACATTGTGGGGCGCGAGGCGGAAGGACTTTTCTTCGGCGATAGGCAGCCTAGCAATCTCGGCCATGACGGTTCCTGGGGTGTTAACCTTTCTTAATCACGCGACTCGGGCATGAGTCTTGGGCTAACGGCGCGCCGGTTAAGTTAGTGCGAATGGCGGCTGTGATCACTGGGGACAACGGGGAATGTGATCGTCCGGGCTTGTGCCGGGTGTGGGCTGATTCTTTGTCGGCCATTGCTCCGCAAAATGCAAAAGGCCGGGCGCTGGGCCCGGCCTTTCGACTGTGGTTTGGCGGCGAAGACTACTCTTCGAAGCGGTCTTCCAGGGCCGCATCGGCCTGGCCAGCGGCGAAGTCGCCGCCTTCGTCGGCTTCGAAAGTGTGCACGGTGACGTCTTCACCGGCAGCCTGGCGCTCGGCTTCGTCGCCCGAACGGGCCACGTTGACGGTGATCGAGACGGCAACGTCGGCATGCAGCGACAGCGACACGGTGTGGACGCCGACCGACTTGATGGCGTCGGGCAGGTCGACCTGGTTGCGCTGGATGGTGAAACCGTCATTGGCCAGAGCCTCGACGATGTCACGTGCAGCGACCGAACCATAGAGCTGACCGGTTTCGCCGGCCTGACGGATCAGCACGACGGCATGACCGTTGAGACCTTCGGCGATGCCGGCAGCGGCATTGCGGCGCTCTTCGTTGCGCTGCTCGATGTGAGCACGCTCGTTTTCGAAACGCTTGCGGTTGGCTTCCGTAGCGCGCAGGGCCTTGCCCTGGGGCAGGAGGAAGTTACGGGCAAAACCGTCCTTGACGTTGACTTCGTCGCCGATGGTACCGGTGCGGCCGATGCGCTCGAGCAGAATGACTTTCATGTCTTTTATCCTTTGGCTGTCCCGCCTCGTAGGCGGTTAGGAGCCGCGAACCATTCGCGACCCCAGCTTTGGTGGAGGCAAACTGGATGCCACCACCATCGTCACCACCCGGCTTGACCGGGTGGTCCATACTTCCGCGCCGCTGGATTGCCCGGTCAAGCCGGGCAATGACGGCAATCAGGAAGTCTGTGTTTTACTGCACTGCGTAGGGCATCAGGCCGATGAAGCGGGCGCGCTTGATGGCACGAGCCAGTTCACGCTGCTTCTTGGCAGAAACGGCGGTGATGCGGCTCGGCACGATCTTGCCGCGCTCGGAGACGTAGCGGCTCAGCAGGCGCACGTCCTTGTAGTCGATCTTCGGCGCGCCTTCACCCGAGAACGGGCAGGTCTTGCGACGACGCTGGAACGGGCGGCGGGCCTGGGAAGTGGTAAGGTCTTTAATAGCCATTTTTACTCGTTCCTTATCTTAGAAGCGGCGCGGACGGCGTTCGCCGGAGAAGCCACCGCGGTCGCCACCGGGACGGCCACCGCCATCGCGGTCATCGCGATCGCGCTTCTGCATCATCGCGGACGGGCCTTCTTCCAGCTCGTCGACGCGCACGGTCATGAAGCGCAGGATGTCTTCATTGATGCGCATCTGGCGTTCCATCTCGGCAATGGCAGCAGCCGGAGCGTCGAGGTTCAGCAGGGTGTAGTGCGCCTTGCGGTTCTTGCGGATGCGGTAGGAGAGACCCTTGAGGCCCCAATATTCGTTCTTGGTCACCTTGCCGCCGCCCTGGGCCAGGATGTCGGTGAGGGCCGTGGTCAGTTCTTCGACCTGCTGCTGGGACACGTCCTGGCGCGCGAGGAAGATATGTTCGTAGAGGGCCATTGATGCGCCTTCCTTTCGAGTTTCACTCAGCAATGCCTGGCGCGGAGCCCCTTCGAAGCCGGAAAGGCGTCAAAGCAGTCTTGCAAAGAGCGGGAACACGGGAGGCCGGGTTCGAAGAACCCTATCTTTCCCAAAGCATGGTTCGGAGAACCTTGTCTTTCAAAAGGAAAAACCCTCCGTTCAGCCCCCGGCCAAACGAATTGCTGGCGTCGCTATAGGGGAACCGGCTCGGTCTGGCAAGTCACATCGTCCGTCTGATGACGTTGCGACGCCGCGGCGCTGACGGTTTTGTTGTCGGCGCCTCGGTGGGCCGGTGCGGGCAAGGAGCGGCGCTGACGACAAGGTTTCGCCCGCCATGTTTGGCGGCGTAGAGGGCCGCGTCGGTGACCGCGAGCAGTTCGGTCTGATTGCAGCCAGACGTGCCCATGCCGACGCCGATGCTGACCGTGGCATGGATTGCTACCCCGTCCGGCGTCAGGATCGCGGTGGCGGCTATCGCCGCGCGCAAAGCCTCGGCTGTCGCAAGATTGGCCGCATCGTCGGGTTGGGCGAGAATGGCGGCAAATTCCTCGCCGCCAAGGCGACCGATTATGGCCTGCTGCGGCAGGGCTTGGCGCATCACCTCCGCCAGGGTCCGCAGCGCATTGTCGCCCGTGGCATGGCCAAAACTGTCATTGATCGACTTGAAGTGGTCGACATCGAGCATCAGCAAGCCGAACGCGCCGTTTCGGCCACTGACCTGCTGATTGAGACGGGTCAGGAAAGCGCCGCGATTGAGCACGCCGGTCAGCGGATCGTGGGCCGCCAGGTGCCGCAACTCGGTGTGCATGCCGCGCCAGGCGCTGCTGATCGCCGAAACCGCAAAGGCGCCCATTGCCATCATGCCGATCGAAAGCCTGAAGGATGTGACTTCGGCCGGGGTCACCAATTCATAGGGCAGGCGGAAATAGCCCAGCGGTACCGCAATCAATATCCAGGTGCAGGTCGCCGCGGTCAGGATGGCACTGGCGAATGGCCGGAAAACGATGGCGCACCACAAAAGACCCGGCACCACATAGGTCGGTGCGCCCGGACCGCCAATGCCGCTCATCGACAGGATGAGTACGGAAAGGCATGCCAGTGCCCCATATTGGTGCAGCCTTTGCTGGCTGCTGCGGGACAGGAAGCGCAAGGAGCCGGAGGCGGCAGCCAGCACCAGTGGCAAATAGAGGGCGTAATTGACAAATTCCGCCGCCAGCCAGATGCCGAAAGCGCTCCCCGCCGGCATTCCAAACAGGATGGGGCCGCTGAGCCCGCCGGCCACTGCAGTGGTCACCGAAGCCACGGCAACGACGACAATGGTCATCACCACGTCTTCGGGCGATCCCAGCCGCAGCGGGGTCACGCCACGCCATCGGGCGAGCGTGAAGCCGGCCGCAATGCCCACCAGATTGGCGCCATTGAGCAGGACAGTGCTCAAAAGGCTCGAACCCGCGTAAAGGTCGCCCAATCCATAACCGATGATCGCGCCGATCCAGACGAGCACCCGATTGGCGCGCGGCCGCACCAGCAGCCAACCCAGCAGCAGCGCATTGGCAGGCCAGATGCTGGCCAATGAGAACAGAAAGCGCGAGTGAATGCCGACGAGGCAGGCCGCCAAAACCATGACGCACACGACAAAGGCTTCGACCAGCGGTATGTCGAGATCGATTTTCCAACGGTGGCCCTGACTTGGCCCGTTCAGCATCGTATCCGTTCTCCTCGCCAGAGCCTCGCGCACATCCCCTAAGAAAGTGTGCGTTTGGCCCATGGGGGTTTACGCGCCTTGACTCTGCCACAACCAGACTGCAAAGCCGCAGGTAAGCGTGCGCTCAGTTAACGAAGTGGCGCATTGAGGTCTTTAGAGGGGGCGCAGATGTCCGTTACAGCATTCACTTTCCCGGGGCAGGGCAGCCAGGCCGTGGGCATGGGCAAGGATCTTGCCGCCGCCTATCCCGAGGCTCGCCAGGTCTTTCAGGAAGTCGATGAAGCCTTGGGCGAGCGCCTGTCGGCCACCATGTTCGAGGGCCCCGAAGATATTCTGCGGCTTACGGAAAATGCCCAGCCGGCGCTGATGGCAGTCAGCATGGCGGTCATCCGCGTGCTCGAAGCGCGCGGTGTCTCCATCAAGGACCACGCCAAATTCGTCGCCGGCCACTCGCTGGGTGAATATTCCGCCCTCTGCGCGGCTGGCACCTTCACCATTGCCGATGCCGCCCGCTTGCTGCGTACCCGTGGCCAGGCCATGCAGAAAGCCGTCCCCGTCGGCCATGGCGCCATGGCTGCCCTTCTCGGGCTTGATGTCGAAACCGCGCGTCAGGTCGCGGCTGAAGCCGGGCGTGGTGAGGTCTGCGACGTTGCCAATGACAACGCGCCCGGCCAGGTCGTCGTATCCGGCGCAACCGGCGCCGTCGAACGCGCCGTCGAAATCGCCAAGACCAAGGGCGCCAAGCGCGCTCTGCTGCTGCCGGTCAGCGCCCCTTTCCACTGCTCCATGATGCAGCCGGCCGCAGACGCCATGGCCACGGCCCTCGCAGAAGTCAGCATGCAGGCGCCGGTGGTGCCGTTGGTCGCCAATGTGCTGGCTGCGCCGATTTCCGACCCGGCCGAAATCCGCCAGCGCCTCGTCGAACAGGTCACCGGCGTCGTCCGCTGGACCGAGAGTGTCTCCTGGCTCACCACGACCGGGGGCGTCACCAACCTGGTCGAACTCGGCTCCGGTAAGGTGTTGACTGGCCTCGCCAAACGCATTGCGCCCCAAGCCACTGCCCAGGCCATCGGCACTCCGGCCGATATCGATGCTTTCGTCGCCCAGCTCGGTGCTTGAATCACCATCTGAAGTGCTTGACTCTGTTTCTCTTCCAAGAGGCCTTAAATGTTTGATTTGACAGGTAAACGCGCACTCGTCACTGGCGCCAGCGGCGGTATTGGTCGCGAGATCGCCAAGGCCCTGGCCGCTGCAGGGGCCACTGTTGCGCTTTCGGGTACCCGCATCGGGGCGCTGGAAGATACGCAGAAGGAAATCGGCAAGGACTGCCCGATCCTGACCGCCAACCTTTCCAAGCTCGAGGAAGTCGACAAGCTGGTCCCGGCTGCCGAAGCGGCCATGGGCGGGCTCGACATTCTGGTCAACAATGCCGGCATGACCCGCGACAACCTCTTCATGCGTATGAAGGATGAAGAGTGGGACGAGGTCATCGCCGTCAACCTCACCGCCGCCTTCCATCTCAACCGCGCCGTGCTCCGCGGGATGATGAAGCAGCGCTGGGGCCGCATTATCGGCATCTCCTCGGTTGTGGGCGTGATGGGCAATCCGGGGCAGGGCAACTATGCCGCCTCCAAGGCCGGCCTTATCGGCATGAACAAGGCTCTGGCTCACGAAGTCGCCAGCCGCAACATCACCGTCAACTCCATTGCCCCCGGCTTCATCGCCTCGGCCATGACCGACGAGCTCAACGACAAGCAGCGCGAGTCGATCCTCTCCAGCGTGCCGGCCGGTCGTCTCGGCACGGCCCAGGAAATCGCCGCATCGGCCGTTTTCCTGGCCAGCGATGCAGCCGCCTACATCACCGGACACACGCTGAATGTGAACGGCGGCATGGCCATGATTTGACTTCGAACCGTCCCGCAGGGCAAATCTCTCCTGTGGTGAGATTTGAGGTGAGAAGGCCATGAGAGCTGTGCTCGAATGGCAAGCGAGGCCAAAAGCCTTGGAAACCGGGCAGAACGCGGTTGGCTATTGCGTATGAAACGTGTTACGTCGCGCCGCGTTTACCCTTGCCGGTCTGCCTTGCAGGCGCCCATCGGGCCGCTTACACTGCGTCCGAGCAAGCCAACACAGCTTGAAGAATTGGCGATCCGCCAATAAGAAGCGAAACGAAACGTCGATTTCTAAAAGGGAAGTCAAATATGAGCGATGTCGCTGATCGGGTCCGCAAGATCGTTGTGGAACACCTCAATGTGGATGCCGAGAAGGTCACCGAAAAGGCCAGCTTCATCGACGATCTGGGTGCAGACTCGCTCGATCAGGTCGAACTGGTCATGGCTTTCGAGGAAGAATTCTCGGTCGAGATTCCCGATGACGCCGCCGAGTCCATCCAGACCTTCGGTGATGCCGTCGCTTTCCTGACCAAGGCCACCAGCTGATCTGGGGGCTAGGCCGCTGACCATGGAATTGCGCCGAGTCGTCGTCACCGGATTGGGACTTGTCACGCCTCTTGGGTGTGGCGTTGAGCCTACCTGGGCCAACATCCTTGCCGGTAAGAGTGGTGCCAAGCGTATCGACGACTTCCAAGTCGACGATATTGCGTGCCAGATCGCCCACCGCCTTCCATTGGGAGACTATGCCGATGGCAAGTACAATCCCGATGAATGGATGGAGGTGAAGGAACAGCGCAAGGTCGATCCTTTCATCGTCTATGCCATGGCTGCGGCAACGCAGGCCATTCAGGATGCCGGCGTCGAACCCAAGACCCAGGAAGAACAGGAACGCACTGGCGTCCTGATCGGCTCTGGTATAGGCGGTGTCGGCGGCATCTATGATGCGTCGGTGACCCTGCACGAAAAGGGTCCGCGCCGCATCAGCCCGTTCTTCATCCCCGGCCGGCTGATCAACCTTGCCTCCGGGCAGGTGTCGATTCGCTTCGGCCTCAAGGGCCCCAACCACTCCGTCGTCACTGCCTGTTCGACCGGTGCGCATGCTATTGGCGATGCGGCCCGTCTGATCGCGCTGGGTGATGCGGACGTGATGGTTGCAGGCGGTGCGGAAAGCTGCGTCAACCGGCTGTCTCTGGCCGGCTTCGCTGCTGCCCGTGCTCTGTCCACCGGCTTTAACGACAACCCCACCGCGGCTTCGCGTCCCTATGACAAGGATCGCGACGGTTTCGTGATGGGTGAAGGCGCCGGCATCGTCGTGCTCGAGGATTACGAGCGCGCCAAGGCCCGCGGCGCCAAGATTTATGGCGAAGTGATCGGTTATGGCCTGTCGGGCGATGCCTATCACATCACCGCCCCGTCGCCCGATGGCGATGGTGGTTTCCGCGCCATGAGCGCGGCGATCAAGCGCGCTGGCATTTCGGCCGCCGACATCGACTACATCAATGCCCACGGCACCTCGACGCCGCTTGGCGACGAGATCGAACTGGGCGCGGTGACCCGCGTTCTGGGCGATGCTGCCCCCAAGACGGTGATGAGCTCCACCAAGTCGGCCGTTGGCCATCTGTTGGGTGCTGCCGGTTCGGTCGAGGCCATCTTCTGCCTGCTCGCCATGCGCGACGGCATCGCGCCGCCGACGCTGAACCTCGATAATCCCTCGGTCCAGACCGAGATCAATCTTGTGCCGCACAAGCCGCTCAAGAAGGAAATCAATGTGGCCCTGTCCAACAGCTTCGGCTTTGGCGGAACCAATGCCACGCTGGTCATGCGCAAGGTCAGCTGATTTTTCCACCTTTTGTGAGGGGCACATCGCGTTAACGCGCGATGTGCCCCTTGTTTTTGTCGCGCGTCATGCAAACAATGCAGTCGCTTCGCCATAGTTTGGCGCAAAAGATAATGAAACAAGGCCGCAACAAGGCCTTTTGCGAGTGAAGCCGATACCATGAACGACCGCAGGACACGCCGCCGCCGCCGCTCGGGCAACGCCTTGATCGACGTCTTGAACGGCATGTTGACACTGCTGGTCATCGGTCTCGTCGTCGTGGGCGGCGGCTTCTTCTACGTCGCTTCGCAGTATTACGGCGCCGGTCCGGTCCAGGAAGAACGCACCTTCCGCGTCGAATCCGGCAACACCCTGACCACCACCGCCAATCGCCTCGAGGAGCAGGGCTTTATCTCCAACGCGCTGATTTTCAGCCAGTTCGGCGGCAGGGTCGAGAAGAACACCGTGGTCAAGGCCGGCGATTTCAGCATTCCCGCCCAGGCCAGCATGTCCGACATTTTGCGCGAGCTGACCGAGGGCAACCCGATCCGTTACGCCGTCACGATTCCCGAAGGCTGGACCGCCTGGCAGGTGCTGCGCCGCCTTGCCGACGATGACCGGCTGACCGGCGAAATCACCACTCTGCCACCGGAAGGCTCGATCCTGCCCGGAAGCTATGATTACACTCCCGGCGATACCCGCCAGTCGGTGCTCGACAAGATGCAACTTGCCATGACCCAGGCGCTTGCCACCGTGTGGGAGGGCCGTGTCGCCGACCTGCCGCTCAAGTCACCAGCCGAGTTGCTGATTCTGGCGTCCATCGTCGAAAAGGAAACCGGCGTCGCCTCCGAGCGCCCCGAAGTCGCTGCCGTCTTCGTCAATCGCCTGCGCACCGGCATGCGCCTGCAGTCCGACCCGACCATCATCTATGGCATTACCCTGGGTCAGAGCACGCTCGATCGCGGCATTCGCCGCTCGGAAATCGAGCAGAAGACCGCCTACAACACCTACCAGATCGACGGCCTGCCGCCGACGCCCATCGCCAATCCAGGCATCGAGGCCCTGCGCGCCGTCGCCAATCCCGACACCCACAAATATCTCTACTTCGTGGCCAAGGGCGCAACCCCGAGCGAGGGTCACGTCTTTGCCGAGACCTATGCCGAGCACCAGACCAATGTGGCTCGCTATCGCGCCATAGCCGCCGAGGCTGCGGCACAGGCGGAGGCCGAGGCTGAGCAGGCCCGCCAGGCGCTTGAGGCCGAGCAGGCCGAAGAAGCCCAAGACAGCGCACAGTGAGCGGCCCCATTGCCAGCATGACCGGCTACGCCCGCGCCGAACGCGCGGACGGGCCGCAGCGGGTCCGCCTCGAGATCCGCTCTGTAAACAGCCGCAATCTCGACATGCGGTTACGCCTGCCGCCCGGTTTCGACGCGCTGGATATTCCGCTGCGCCAGGAAATCTCCCGCGCTCTGTCGCGCGGCTCCATCAATCTCGTCGTTACCCTCGAACGCGACAGCGGTGGCGGTACCGTGCGCGTCAACCCGGTAGTGCTCGAAACGGTACTCGCGGCCATGGAGACACTCTCCGCCCGCATTTCCCCCAGCGCACCGCCGGCTCTCGAAAACATCCTCGCCTTGCCGGGCGTGCTGGTGCTCGACCAGCCGGCGATTGCCGAAGACGAGGACGGTATTGCGGCCCTGGTCATGGACTGCGCCGCCGAAGCCATCGAGCACCTCTGCGCCATGCGTGTTGAAGAGGGCAGGGCCACCGCCATGATTCTCAACGGTGTCCTCGACAGCATCGAGGCATTGGTTTCAGACGCCCAGGATCATCCGGCTCGCGCGCGCGAGCACATCGAGGCGCGGCTGCGCGCCCAATTGGCCAATCTTGTCGCCGATGCCGGCCTGCCGCCGGACCGGCTGGCCCAGGAGGCGCTGCTGCTCGCCACCAAAGCCGACATCCAGGAAGAGCTCGATCGCCTCCGCGCCCATATCTCGGCGGCCCGCAAGCTCATTGCCGATGGCGGGCCGGTCGGCCGCCGCCTCGACTTCCTCGCCCAGGAATTCAATCGCGAAGCGAATACGCTCTGCGCTAAGGCGAACGCAGTGGAGCTCACCGCGATCGGTCTTGACCTCAAGGCGGCGATCGATCAACTACGCGAGCAGGTTCAGAACATCGAATAGAGTGCTCAGATGGAATTTCAGCGCCGCGGCGTGATGCTGGTGATTGCTTCCCCTTCCGGCGCCGGAAAGTCATCGATTTCGCGCTCGCTGTTCCAGCAGGACCCCAATATCCGTCTGTCCGTGTCGGTGACCACGCGCGCGCGGCGCAGCGACGAGGTGGAGGGCACGCACTATTATTTCGTTGATGTACCCACCTTTAACCGCATGAAGGCCGAGGGCGGCCTGCTTGAATCGGCCGAGGTGCACGGCAATTTCTACGGCACACCGCGTGCCAAGGTCGAAGAACAACTCGCCGCCGGCAAGGATATTCTGTTCGACGTGGACTATCAGGGCACCCTGCAGCTCTATGAAAAATGCCGCGCCGACATGGTGACTGTGTTCATCCTGCCGCCCACCATCGAAGAGCTCCGCGCTCGCCTCGAGCGCCGTGCCCAGGACAGCGTCGGCACCATCGAAAAGCGCCTGCGCAATGCCCGTATCGAGCTCGATCACGCCGGCGAGTATGACTATGTCATCATCAATCGCGATCTCGAGCAGTCGGTGCAGAACGTCCGGTCAATCCTCGCCTCGGCCCGGCTAAAGCGCGAGCGCCAGCTGGATTTGACCAGCTTTGTCAAAGACTTGCAGCAGCAGATCGATTCTCTTTGAGAGGGTGAGGTGCAGTTATTCCAAGGCCCCCGATCGTCACGCTCGGGCTTGCCTCGTGGGACCTGCACTTTGCGAGGCCGCAGGACGTAAAGGCCCCTCGGCTCAAGCCCGAGGGTGACAAAGTAGGCGCGGAAATGATCGTGCTTGTCGGCTTTCGGTGCCAGTCATGACCAGCCCTGCCATTCGGCGCGGCACGCCGGCATTTATTCGCGCCAATGTGGCCTTCTTCCTTTCGGCCTTCTCGGTTTTCGCCTCGCTCTACTCCGTGCAGCCGCTGCTGCCCATGTTCGCGCAATATTGGGTGCGCGATGCTGGCACCGCCTCTCTTGCCCTGTCCGCAACCACGGCGACCATGGCGCTTGCGCTTATCCCCGCGAGCCTCCTGGCCGATCGTCTCGGCCGCCGCACGCTCATTGTCAGTGCCTTGTTGCTCACCGCCATTCTCGGCTGTCTGCTGCCATTCACCCAAGTGTGGTGGCAACTCATCACGCTGAGGACGCTCATGGGCATCAGCCTGGCAGGTGTCCCGGCCGTGGCCATGGTCTATCTCTCTGAGGAAATGGATGCTGACGCTCTGGGCTATTCCATGGGGCTCTATATCGGCGGCACCGCCCTTGGCGGCATGGCTGGTCGTGTCATTTCCGGCATACTGTCCGACTTTCTCGGCTGGAGGGTGGGTACAGGCGTCCTTGCCGGTCTCATCCTTGTGGCCGCGATTGCCGTGGCCGTGCTGCTGCCGCAACCACGCCAATTACTGCGCGATCCCATCCGCCTCGGTGAATTGTGGCGGCGATGCCTTGCCAGCTTTTCCGATGCCGCACTGCCCTGGCTGTTTGCCAGCTCATTTCTGCTGATGGGCGGTTTTGTGACGCTCTACAATTATGCCGGTTTCCGGCTCGCCTTGCCGCCCTTTGCGCTGAGCCACTCGGCCGTCGCCGCGATCTTTCTGGTCTATATGCTGGGCAGCGCCAGCTCGACCTGGGCCGGGGCGCTGTCGCAGCGTCTCGGGCGTCGCAAGGTCTTCTGGGCGCTGGTCGCCATGCAGGGACTGGGTGTCGCCATCACCGCCGTGCCGTCCACCCCGATTGTCATCGCCGGCCTGGCCGTCGCCACAATGGGCTTCTTCGCCGCCCATGGCATCGCCAGCGCCTGGGTCACCCGCCGCGCCCGTATCGGCAAGGCGCAAGCCTCGGCTATCTACCTCGTCGCCTATTATCTGGGCGCTTCCATTCTCGGCACTCTGGGTGGCTTTGCCTGGACGGCCTGGGGTTGGCCCGGCGTCATGCTGGTATCGGGCGGCGCCGCGTTTCTGGCCTTGCTGGTAGCGATACGGCTGGTCTTCATCGCGCCGCTCTCAATGCCCGAAAGCACACCTGAGCCAACTTCGATGGATTAGCTCTGTGGGGGCCCGGGTCCTTCGAAAAGATCTTATCGCAGGTCCGGTAGCACCCGCGCCATGGCGAGAAAGGCCGCGATCGGCAATTCCTCTGCCCGCTCGTCGCCCTTGAGGCCTGCGGCGGCCAATAGACCCTCCACCGGCACACCGAGCGCTTTGAGCGATTGCCGCACCATCTTACGACGCTGTCCGAAGGCAGCCTTTGTCACCTGTTCGACCAGCTTGACCGGCAGGTCCGGTTCAACCGGTTTGGGCACCAGATGCACCACGGCCGAGGTGACATTCGGTGGCGGCACAAAGGCCTGGCGGCCGACATTGAAGGCGATCCGCGCCTCGGTGCGCCAGCCGGCGAGCACACCAAGCCGGCCATAGGCGTCGTCTCCGGGCTTGGCAACGATACGCTCGGCCACCTCGCGCTGGAACATCAGCGTCAGGCTTTCGAAGAAGGGCGGCCAGGGCTCCATGGTGAGCCAGCCGGTCAGCAGCGGCGTGCCGATATTATAGGGCAGGTTGGCAATGATCCGCGTCGGTCCTTCCGCCAGCAGCCGATAATCCATCTCCATGGCGTCGCCCGAGATCACCGTAAGGCGATTGGGATAGGCCTCGGCAATTTCGGCCAGCGCCGGAAGCGCACGCGCATCGCGCTCGATGGCAACCACCTCGCGTGCGCCTTCGGCTAGGAGCGCCCGGGTCAGCCCGCCGGGCCCCGGCCCCACCTCGATGACGCGCACGCCTTCCAGCGAACCCCCGACCCGGGCGATGCGAGCAGTCAGATTGAGGTCGAACAGGAAATTCTGCCCCAGCTCCTTCTTGGCCCGGAGGCCATGGGCAGCAATGACCTCACGCAGCGGGGGCAGGGAATCGATCTGGCTCATGTGGTGGTTTCAGTCATTCTGTCGGCCAGGGCGATGGCCGCGGCAAAGCTGGTGGCCGATGCTGTGCCCTTGCCGGCATGGTCAAAGGCGGTTCCGTGGTCGGGCGAGGTGCGTACTATGGGAAGGCCCAGCGTGACATTGACACCGGCGTCAAAGGCCACGGTCTTGATCGGGATCAGCGCCTGGTCGTGATACATGGCCAATACGGCGTCATAGCTGCGCCAGTGTGGCGGGAAAAACAGCGTATCGGCAGGCAGCGGCCCGACGGCATCGATTCCATCGGCCCTGGCCTTTTCGATAGCCAGTGCGATCACGTCGATATCCTCCCGCCCGATGGCCCCGCCTTCACCTGCATGCGGATTGAGGCCAGCCACAGCAATGCGCGGATCGGCGATGCTGAAGCGCCGCCGCAGATCATAATCCATGACGCGCAGCGTGTGGTGGATCAGCTCGGCCGTCATCAGCCCTGGCACGTCCTTGAGCGGCACATGGATGGTCAGCGGTACAGTGCGCAGATCCTCATGCGCCAGCATCATCACCGGCAGCGGCACGACGTCGTCTTCGGTACAGAGCGCAGCCAGGAACTCCGTATGGCCGGGAAAAGCAAAGCCGGTGTGATAGAGCGCGCCCTTGTGGATCGGCGCCGTCACCAGCCCTCGACACTCTCCGCGCTGAATGGCGGCTACCGCCTCGGCAATGGCTGCGACCACCACGGCGCCGGCGGCGTCATGCGGCTGGCCCGGCTGGTCGGGCACGTCGCCCGCAATGTCCCAAACGGGGAGGGCGCGCGCGAAGATTGCCGCCGCATTAGCCGCAGTAGCGGCTTCGATGGCGATGTCGAGCCCCAGCCGCGCCGCGCGCGACCGCAGGAAGTCGATATTGCCGAAAACGATGAAGGGCGGCAGGGCGCGTTCACCGCGGCGGGCGAACAGCATCAGGATGATGTCGGGTCCGACGCCCGCTGGCTCACCCATGCTGATCGCCAGCGGTTTGGTCATTTCGGCCCTCGGGCGGACGGAGGGATGTGCATAACACGAGGCTCCGGCCGCATCAGTCAGTCTCAGGCGTTGTCGCCGTGTCCGCAAGACCGGATCAGTTGTAGATGATCTTGGCGTTCTTGCGCAGCGTTGCCAGATATTCCTCGGTCTTGCCCTTGAGCGCGCTATTGCCGGCTTCGGCTTCCAGTTCGCTCTTCACGAAGGTCAGGTCCTGCGCCTGCACCTTTTCGCAGATCGCCAGCATCGAGACGCCGGAATCGACCACGCGCGGCTTGGTGATGCCACCGACATTCAGACCGGCCAGTTCCTTGGCGATCGGGTCGGGCAACTGGGTTGCATGGCGACGGCCGACATCGATCACGGCGGCGTCGGTATAGGTCAGCGAGAGGTCGACGGCGGTATCGCAGCCGGCAAAGCTCGAACGATAGCGATTGGCCTGGCCGGTGCGGGCGCCCGAGCCCTGGCCCACAAAGATGATCTCTTTGAGGATGTAGTCGAAATTCTGGTAGTCAGCGATCTTGCTGGCGGCGCGCTGGTCGAGTTCGGCGTCCGAAATCTGCACCTGCGACATCACCGCGCCTTCGACCACCGCGTTCCATGCAATGGCGGCACGGAGGCGATCCTTGAGCGTATCGGTGTTGATACCGCCCTGGCGCAGCATATCGGCCAGCTTGTCCTGGCTGACCTTGAGATTGCGCGCAATCTGCAGAAACGCCTCATCGACCTGCGCATTGGACACGTTGACGCCCAGGCGCTTGGCCTCCGCCATCTGAATGGCCTCAGTGATCAGCTGCTCCATGGCGCCGTTACGTCCGGTATTGTTGCCTTCCAGGCGGAACAGGCGCAACCGCTGGTCGACCTGCACGTCGGAAATCTGCACGCCGTTGACGGTAACGACAGTGGCGGCGAACGAGGGCGCGACGGCAGTAAACGCCATGGCCAGGCCGAGGATCGCGGCGCCTGCGACGCGCCGAAGAGAAGCAAAGGTCATGTTTGTGTCCGCTTTCTGCAACCCGCCTTCAATGAGGCGTCTGGTCTGCGCTGTCAATTGCTGGATGAATACGGCCAAAATCCGGACCCTCACGACTTGGTCAGGTCCATCCGTCCTCTTTGTAGAGCATGATGGTTATTCCCACGAAAATGGCGATCAGCGCTGGCGCGACTGCAGCGAAAACCGGGTCAAGCACGCCGGTGGATCCGGCGCGGTCGGCCATTTCGGTGATCACGAAAACGATGAAGCCCAGCACCATGCCATAGAGCACCGACGGCCCCAGTTGGGCATTGCGACGGTACCCGGCGGTGAAGGCAAAGGCGATGAACAGCGAGCCGGTAAGCACCAACGGCAGCGCCATCAGCTTGACCAGCCGCATCGTGCTGGCCGCGCGGATCGAGGGATCGGCCACCCCGCGCTGCAACATGTCGACCAGCTCGAAAAAGGTCGTGTCCTCGGTGGAGGCCAGCTTGAGATTGATTTCGCTGGGTGTCGAGCGGGTGGGAAGGGCGAAATTCAGCACGGTGCGCGCCGGCTGGTCGGGGGAGCGGGCGATGGCGACGGGAAACACCCATTGTCCGGTTTCGAGCCGCGCTTCGCTGGCCTCGAGCCTCGGAATGTCGCTAGCGCCCAGCTGGAACACCGTCACCTCGCCCAGCACCGCGCCGCCGGCCGACATGCTGCGCGCCAGCATCACGTAATGGGCGCCGTCGCCTTCCTGCTCCAGCCAGATTTCGTCTGCCGGCGTCAGCAGCACCGCCTGGCCGGGCGGGGTCGGGGAGAGCTCGCGATTGACCCTCGTGCTGATCGTCTCGGCGCCCAGCGCGATGACGAAACTGATCACCATTAGCGCCAGGGTCGGCGCCCTTACGGTGCGCCACAGCGAAATGCCGCTGGCCTTGATGACAGTCAGTTCGTGGCGGGCCTTGAGGTCGACGAAGCCGATAATGGCGCCGAGCAGCACCGTCACTGGCAGGGTCTTGATGGTCCAGCGCACCGCGCTCATCGCCACCATCAGGATGGCGAGGCCGATACCCTTTTCCTGCGCCACATAGTTGAAGCGCCAGGTGTCAAGCGACTCCACCAGCGCGATCAGCCCGTAGAAAATGAAAACGGTGGCCCCGATGCGAGTGGCGAGGCGGTTGAGAACGAGCCAGTCGATGCGGGTCATGCCGGCTCCTCGATAATTGGGCGCGGCCACAGCCGCACGGCCAGGACGACGCCGGATATGAGGATCAGAATAACTGCGCCGGTGCCCATGCCAAGGGGGCTATAGGCACTGAGTCCGCGTTCGGCGAAACCGCAGAGCATGACGATGGCTTCCAGCGGCAGCCGCACCCGCGTGCGCCGTCCCGAGGGAAAACCGGCCAGCGCCAGGGCCAGGAGACATATCGCGATCACCCGCAGTCCCTCGGCCGAACGATCGAGCAGACGCTTGGTGATTTCGGGTGTCCATTCCCCGGTCTCCATAGCCTGGCGCACCATCTGGAAGCTGTCGGTCTCCGACAAGGGATCGCCGGCCGCAAGAGGCTGGCTCAGGCTATCGACGCTGATGTCATAGCGCGCGAAACGCACTTCCGAATAGCGCCCATCGGCCTCCACATATTGCAGCGCGCCATTATACAGCTCGATCACATAGAATGCGCCGTCACTCGACACCCGGGCCCTTTCGGCTACATAGGTGCGCCGCGTCTCCGGATTGCGTCGGTCGTCGGCAAAAAACTCGATGACTTCACCCCCGGCGCGACGGCCGCCGATCAACAGCACGACGCCCGGCGTCACCTGCGTGAACCGGTCGGGCTTCAGCGTCGAACTCACGAGATCGGCGGCAATCTCCGCCGCCAGCGTGTTCACCCGCTTATTGGCCAGCGGTTCGACCACATGGGCCAGCAACAGCACCGCGGCGACGGCCAACCCTCCGACCACGAGGCTCGCGCGCCATAGATCGCCCAGGCCGCCGCTGATGTGGATGATATGCATTTCATGGCTGGTCTGCAGCGCCGAGAGCGCCCGGACCATGCCGATGCCGATACAGATGTAGAAGAAGGACAGCAGCAGTGGCGGCATGGTGAACAGCGCCTGCACCGCCAGCGTGTCAAATCCCTGGCCCTTGACCGACACCACCTCGAACGAGCGTAGGCAATTGACCAGCCAGAGCAGGAAGCAGACGATTCCCGTCAGGATGAGGGCATCGGTTGCAAACAGCCGCGCCAGATAGGTGGTGAGCTTCCTCATCGAAACCGGGTCGTTCTGTCCATGGTCGAGCGTGGTCGGTGGTGCGCACCATGAGCGAATCCGTGGTGCGACACAATCGCTCCCTGCATAGCCGCCAGCGCAGCGATTGTCTGGCAGAGATCATGGCGAACCGATATGGTGAGACCATGGCCGAAATTCTGTTCTATCATCTCGAAACCCGTCCGCTTGAGGCCGTCGTGCCCCAACTGCTCGAAAAGACGCTCGAGCGGGGCTGGCGTGCCGTGGTGGAGGTGGGCTCACTCGAACGGGCCGAAGCGCTCGACGCGCATCTCTGGACCTATCGCGACGACAGCTTTCTCGCCCACGGCCTGGCCGGCGAGGAGACCGACGCCCATCAGCCGATCTTGCTGACCACCGAGAACGACAATCCCAATGGCGCCGCCGTGCGCTTCTTTGTCGACCGGGCGGTGCCGAAATCCGGCGAGGGCTATGAGCGGCTGGTTTACCTCTTTTCTGGCCTCGACCCAGACGCCGTGGCCGAAGCGCGCGAAGCCTGGCGGCAATTGCGCGACGGCAATGCGGTTACCTATTGGCAGCAGACTCCCGAAGGCCGTTGGGTGAAAAAGGCATGACCCCCGACCTCTCTTCGCCCAGCCGCCACAAATTCCACGAGGATGTTTTCGCCATCCTCATCGGTACCACTTTGGTGGCCTTGGGAATCGCGCTTTATGGCCACGCCCAGCTTACCACCGGCAGCACGGCCGGCCTGGCGCTGCTGGTGCAATATGCCACCGGCATTCCCTTCGGCTGGGCCTTCTTCGCCATCAACCTGCCGTTTTACATCCTCGCTGTGCTGCGCATGGGCTGGCCCTTTGCACTCAAGACCATGGTCAGCGTCGCGCTGGTCTCATGGATGGCGACCCAGATCCCGGCATGGGTACAGATTTCCCATATCGAGCCGCTGTTCGCAGCGCTGGTGGGCGGCGGGCTCATGGGCCTCGGCATTCTGTCGCTGTTCCGCCACAAGGCCAGCGTCGGCGGCATCAATATCCTGGCGCTCTACCTGCAGGAGAATTTCGGCATTCGCGCCGGCTACTTTCAGCTCGGTGTGGATGCAGTGATCCTGGTGGCCGCCTTCTTCATCCTGCCGCTCGACCGCGTGGTCTATTCCATTCTCGGCGCGCTGGTCCTCAACCTCATCATCGCGCTCAATCACCGGCCCGGCCGCTATGTTGGCTTCAGCTGACCGGGCGGTGACTGCGGTGTCCAGACCCGCCTATTCGGCGGTGTCCAGACCCGCCTATTCGGCGGTGTCCGACCAGCCGACAATGTCGTAGAGATAGAGGTAGTAGAGGTCCTCGGCCAATTCGTAGCAATAGGTCACTTCGCTGTCGCTGGGAGAGTAGTAGGCATTGGCCTCACCGCATTGCGCGGCGCGGAAGGTGACGGGGCCGGGGAGTACGTAATTGCTCATCACCAGTTCGGCCGCATGCTCCATGATGCCGCGCGCCTTGAGCTCCTCGGCGAACATCTCATAGTCGCCGGCATCCTCGTAAATGACCTCGATCGGCGCGCCTTCGTCCTTGTCCACCGCATGAGGCGCCAGCAGGGTTTCCCACGATGTGGCCGCCTGCTCGTAGGTATAAGAACAGGCTTCCTGCTGGTCAGTGTCCATCTCGTAATTGTCGGCGGTTTCCCCGAAGGCGTCAGGGTCCTTGCCCACCATCAGGCACACCATGTTGTAAGCGCGCTGAATGTCGAGGCTGTGGTCGGTATAGTAGGAAAAATCCTCGAGGCTCGACCCCGTGGAATTGACCGCGTTGAAGTACCAACCATCGGCGCTGTCGACGAGGGCGTTGTAGCTGTCCTCGTCGCTGTCGTCGGTCAGGAGCCAGATGGTGGCGAGCGTATCCACCGCATCCTCTTCCTTGCCCAGCACCGGCAGCCCCAGCTCGCCCACCAGCATGTGTCCGATCTCGTGATACATGGTAAAGGCAGCGTCGTGCATGGCGAAGTCCATGGCCTGTGCCAGAATTTCGTCATCGCTCTCCTGTGCGTAGGCGCCCCCCGCCAACCCGCACACGCAAATCGTCGCCGCCAATGCTGCACGCAGTGCCGTCATGATGTCCCCCGGGGCCCTCGTCCCCACAAAACTAGATTTCGCCGGACTTTTCCTTGCCCGCGCCGGTCGGTCGCGTCACCGGAGCCGCCGGTTCGGGCAGTTCGTCGACATAGAGCTGCATGTAGTCCTGCATCAGCTCGTAGCAGAAGATGATCTCAACCGTGTCGGCGTAGTAGAAGGCATTGGCCTCGCCACAGCGCCGCGCATTGAAGCGCACCGGGCGAGGAATATTGTAGCTCTGGCGGATTTCCTCGGCCACCTGGTCGAAGATACCGCTCGAGCGGAAGGCGTCGGCCGCCAGCTTCAGCTTGCCGCCGGCATCGTGATAGGTCACCGTCACCTGCGCACCATCGCCGGATTTGCTGCTGCCCGGCTTGAGCAGGCCGCGCAGGCTGCGGTCGATCAGGCTATAGTCGAGATCGCAGGTGTCCTGTCGGTCGCGGTCGAGCGCATATTGGTTGGCGATGGGCCGGAAGGCATTCTGGTCGCTGCCCACCATCAGGCACACGATCTGGTAGGCGCGCTGCTTGTCGAGACTATGCGCGGCGGCATAATCGCTTTCGACCCCACCGCTGTCATAGGCCACGCCCGACAGCATCCAGCCCTGCGCCGCATCGGCCAGCACCTGGTCGGTGTCCGAGGTCCGCTTGTTGAGCAAGACCCAGGTGGCGAGATTGTCCGCCGCATCTTCTTCCTTGCCCAAAACTGGCAATTGCAGCTGATGCACCAGAAGGTGTGCCACCTCGTGATAGAGCACGAAAAGGCTGTTGTTACGGGCAAAACGGACTGTGTCGGCGCGCTGTTGCTTGTTCAGCCCCGACATGTCCTGCGCTATCGCCGGGGCAGCAAGGGGAGCCAGAAGCGCCAGAACCAAAAGTAAGATAACGCGACGCATTCGGGGCCATCCAGCCGAAACTGCCCCCAGCAAACGGCAAGTGCCGCGCGCTGTCAATGTCAGACGCATCCCGGTCAAACCGCTTTCGGTGACCAGCCCTTCTCAGCCAGCTCGAAGCCCGAGAATTCAAAACCCGGTGCCACCGTACAGCCCACCAGCGTCCAGGCGCCCAGCGAGCGGGCGGACTGCCAGCCCAGATGCGGCACCAACACCTGCGGCCGCTCCCCCTTGCCGAGGTCGGGACCCAGAATATGCTCGTCAATGCCGACGCCGCCCGAAATCGACAGCGCAATCGGCGCCCCGGCATACCAGTGCCAGACCTCGACCGCATCGACCCGGTGCCATTGTGACACCTCGCCCTCTTCCAGCAGATAATAGATGCAGGTGGAGCGCGCTCGCCCGTCGACGCTTTCGGCGTCCTTGAAAGTCTGCACGAACCAGCCGCCCTCAGGATGGCGTTCCATCCCAAGAGTGGCAATGATGTCCTTGGCCGTCATCTCGCTCATGCCCGTTCCGCCTCTTCGAGTTCGGCGCTCAGCGCCAGCCAGCTTTCTTCGGTCTGCTCCAGATCGGTGGCAAAGCGCGCCTTGTCCTTGCCCAGCGTGATCAGCCGATCCGCCGGGCCGTTATAGACCTTGGGGTCGGCCAACTGCGCCTCGATCTTTTCGATTTCCTTGGCCAGCCGCGACATCTTGGTCTCGGCGTCCTTGATCGAGGCCTTGAGCGGGGCCAGTTCGGCGCGGCGCGCCGCTGCCTCCTGCTTGGTCAGCTTGCGCTCGGCCCGGGCCTCCGATGGGCCGCCCTTGCTGTCCCGGTCCTTGGACGAGGTGATGTTGCGCTGATAGCTGTCGAGATCCTCGTCCAGTTCGCGAATGGTCCCGTTCTCGGCGATCCACAGCGTGTCGCAGGTGGCTTCGATCAGGTGCCGGTCGTGGGAGATGATCAGCACCGCGCCCTGATATTCGTTGAGCGCATAGACCAGCGCATCGCGGCTATCGATGTCGAGATGGTTGGTCGGCTCGTCGAGGATCATCATTGAGGGCCCGGCGAAGGTGATGAGCCCCATCAATAGCCGCGCCCGCTCGCCACCCGACAGGTTCTGGGCCTTGGTGTCCATGCGGCTGGTGGTCAGCCCCATTTGTGCCAGCCGGCTCCGGCGCTTTGCCTCGTTGTCGAGCGGCATCAGCGCCGTGACATGCTCCAGCGGCGTTTGCTCGGGCTTGAGCTTGTCCATCTGGTGCTGGGCGAAATGAGCGATCTCAAGCTTTTTGTTGATCTTGAGCGCACCATCGAGCACCGGGATGTCGCCGGCCAGCAGCTTGGCGAAGGTGGACTTGCCATTGCCATTGACGCCGATCAGCGCGATGCGGGCATCCGGGTCGATGCGCTGGGTGACATTGCGCAGGATCACCTTGTCGCCATAGCCGGTCGACACTTTGTCGAGCGTGATCATCGGCGTCGGCAGGTCCACCTTGGGCTGCTGGAACTGGAACGGGGCCGCATACTCGTCGAACATCGCCTCGGGGGGCTTCAGCTTTTCGATCATCTTGACGCGCGCCTGGGCCTGCTTGGCCTTGGTGGCCTTGGCCTTGAAGCGGTCGACGAATTTCTGCAGATGCGCGATCTGCTCCAGCGTCTTTTCGCGGCTCTTGTTGTTGAGCTCCATCTGCATGCGACGGGTCTGCTCGAACGTGTCGTAATTGCCCTTGTAGAAGGTCAATTTGCGATGCTCGAGATGCACGATCGAATTGACCGCCTTGTTCAGCAGGTCACGATCGTGGCTGATGAGGAAAACTGTGTAAGGGTAGGTGGCAAGGTATTTTTCCAGCCACAGCGTGCCTTCAAGATCGAGATAGTTGGTCGGCTCGTCGAGCAGCAGCAGGTCCGGCTGGCTGAACAGTACCGCCGCCAGGGCGACGCGCATGCGCCAGCCACCCGAAAGTTCGCGCGTCGGCGCGTTCTGCCGGTCCTGCTCGAAGCCCAGGCCCTTGAGAATGGACGAGGCCCGCGCCTCGGCGGTATGGGCGTCGATATCGGCCAGCCGCGTATAGATTTCCCCGATCCGGTCGGGGTCGGTAGCGGTCTCGGCTTCGACCATCAGCGCCGTGCGTTCCTTGTCGGCGGACAGCACCACGTCGAGCACCGTCTCGTCGCCAGCAGGAGCTTCCTGCGCCACGGCCCCGATGCGTGCCTTCTTGTTGACCTCGATCGAACCCGAATCCGCGCCGATATGACCCTGGATCAGGTGAAACAGCGTGGTCTTGCCGGTGCCGTTCTTGCCGACGAAGCCGGCTTTGACATTGTCGGGCAACACAAGATTGGCGTCTTCAAGCAGCACGCGACCCTGAATGCGATAGGTGAGATTATTGATGGTCAGCATGGCAGTGGCTCAATCCGCTGGCGTCGACCCCGCGCGCGCCGGATGGGGCAGGGGACGCATGAAACTCTTGCCGCACGACTTAGGGGCTCGCTGCAGATAAGGCAACCGCGCGTCACGCCGAGGACGCTTTTGGGCGCATCCATCTCCACGCTTTCCGCGTTTGGGTGTCGACCCCATTGTCCGGAGAAATTCTCATGCTTTCCAACCGCTTCGCCGCTCTTGCCCTTGTCGCCACCGTGCTGACCATGCCTGCATTGGCCGAAGATAAGACCAAGGACGCGCCCGCTGTCCCCTCCGCCGAGCAGACGCTCCGCCTCAAGGACCTCGATGCAACCCGCATCAACCCCAATCAGATTACCATCGAATTCGAGTATGATGGCGGCGCCTGCGAGCAGGTCGGACCTGCCGAAGTCGGTGAACTGGTCGATGGCACGCTGTCGGTGACCTTCCCGACCATCTCGACCGCTGAAGTCTGCACCATGCAGGTGGTGGAGATCGAAGTCGAACAGACCATCCAGGCCGAACACATCGTCTCCAAGGTTGACGTGACGCTCAACGCGCCTGACGGCAAGACCATCGCCAGCGGCACCACCGATGTCGATCACGACTAAGCCATTCCGCAGCACCCAAAAGCCTGCTCCGTTCAAATCTGCGGGGCCAGGCCTTCTTGCGATCACCGTCATTACACAACCTTAAGCATGCTGTGGCAGAAACGGAGGCGATGCGGCCCTGGATCGGCCGCACCGGCGTCACCTGTCCCGGCGGCCCGGCACCCGCGAGATTTGTCACATGTTCGCCGCGACCCTTCCCATCCTGGTCAACATTTTCGTGGCCGGGATGTTCGTCGCCAGCTTCCTTACCATCGCCCAGCTCAATCCCGGCTTTGCCAATATTCGTTGGATCGCACTGAGCTATGCATTCGGCCTGCTGACGCCGCTGGCAGAACTGCTCTTGCCCCTTTCCCCTTGGCCCGCGCCGTTCATGATCGTCAGCTATGGGGGCATGCTGATCGGCCTTGTGCTGATGGCCCCGGCACTGTCGCTGCTTTATAGCCGCCAGCCTTATTGGGGATGGGCCTTCGGCATCATCGCCTCCGGCATTGCCCTACGCGTCCTGATCTGGGGCGGACAGCGCAATGAGTTCTGGTACGAGCTGCTCTATCAGCTGCCCTACGCAGCGGCCGCCTTCTTATGCGCTGCGACCATACTCCGCCATGGTCGCAAGACTGGCCTCGACACCGCAGCCGCTTCGCTTTTTGCCGTCATCGGCGTGCATTTCCTCCTCAAGCCTCCGGCTGCCGTCTATTTCGGCTCCGGCGCCTCCGCTCTCGACTATTCCAAAACCACCTATGCGCTCATCTCTCAGGCCAGCTCTGGTGTTCTGCTAATCGGTGCGGGGTTGCTGGTGCTGGTGAATGCGCTGCAAATGGTGGTCCTGCGGGACCGCAACGACGCTATGTCAGACCCTCTGACCGGCCTGTTGAACCGACGCGGCCTGCATGCGGCCTTCCAGAAATTGACCGCTCAACGCAGTGGGCTGAGTGCCACCATCGCCATTCTCGACATCGATCATTTCAAGGCGATCAACGATGCCTTCGGCCATGCCATCGGCGATGAAGTCCTGCGCAGCGTGGCTGAGTGCCTTGAGGGCAACCGGCCGGCCAATGCCACGATTGCCAGGATCGGCGGCGAGGAATTCGTGCTGTTGACGCCCTGGCAGGAGGAAAGTCTGGCGCGACTGGCCTGCGAAAGCCTGCGCATGGCCGTGCGACAGCTTTCCCTGCGGAAAGTCGACAGTGTCGCCGTCAGCATCGGCTTTACCCCTGTGGCGCCCGGGGAGGACCTGTCGCAGGCCCTGGCCCGCGCAGATCGGGCCCTTTATGCCGCCAAGGCGAGCGGACGCGACCGCTGCGTCTTCGAACCCTTGGATGGGTCGCTCCAGTCCGGCCGGGCCACGTTGCGCCTGGTGCAGTGACCGGGGCACAGTCTGCGCGCCCCGTCTTGCGTCCGACACAAGTGACCGCTAAAAGGCCCCACCTTTCCCAAGCAAGAACTAGGACTGACCGCCATGGCAATCGAACGCACCTTCTCCATCATCAAGCCCGATGCCGTCCGCCGCAACCTGATCGGCAAGATCCTCACCAAGTTCGAGGAAGCTGGCCTGACTCCGATCGCCCTCAAGAAGATCCACATGACCCGCGCCCAGGCCGAAGGCTTTTACGCGGTCCACAAGGAACGCCCCTTCTTCGGTGAACTCGTTGAGCAGATGATTGCTTCGCCGGTCGTGGTCCAGGTCCTGGAAGGCGAAGGCGCCATCCTCAAGAACCGCGAAATCATGGGCGCCACCAACCCGGCCAACGCGGCCGAAGGTACCATCCGCAAGGAATTCGCTCTGTCCGTCGGCGAAAACTCCGTGCACGGTTCGGATGCTCCCGAAACCGCCGCTGAAGAAATCAAGTTCTTCTTCAGCGATGACGAACTCGTCGGCTAATATCCGGCAAAGAAACAAACTTGGTTGTCACCCCGGCACCGGCCGGGGCCTATCCTGAGATCGGGCCGCCCGCCGGGCGGCCTTTTTGCTTGTTCGTGCTATAGTACCGAACGTTGACCGGTCCGCCGCCATGATGGCCAGGACCCCATTGATGGAACACCCCATTATTGTCGGAGCTTCCCGCATTGCGCCGGGGCACGGCACCCATGGTGTATCCCGCTCCGAAAGAACAACATTGTCACTGCCTGAAACCATTTCCCCCCCGATCGCCCGTGCCCTCCAGGCCAAGGGCTATGAAACCCTGACCCCGGTCCAGTCGGCCGTCATCGAAGACAACACGGCCGGCCGCGACCTGCTGGTCTCCGCCCAGACCGGCTCGGGCAAGACCGTCGCCTTCGGCATGGCCATCGCCCCCACGCTGCTTGGCGACGACCGCATCCTGCCGCCGCCCGGTGCGCCGCTGGCGCTGGTCATTGCCCCGACGCGCGAACTGGCCATGCAGGTGCAGCGCGAGCTGACCTGGCTCTATGCCGAAACCGGGGCCCAGACCGCCCAGGGCGTTGGCGGCATGGATCAGCGCACCGAGCGCCGCGCCCTTGAACGCGGTGCCCATATCGTGGTCGGCACCCCCGGCCGCCTGCGCGATCACATTACACGGGGCGCACTCGACATGTCGGCCCTGCGGGCTGTCGTGCTCGACGAAGCCGACGAAATGCTTGATCTCGGCTTCCGCGAAGATCTCGAATTCATCCTCGCCGCCGCACCGGAAGATCGCCGCACCCTGCTTTTCTCCGCCACCGTGCCCAAGCAGATTGCCGAACTGGCCAAGACCTTCCAGAAAAATGCCCTGCGCATTACCGCCGCAAGCTCCGGCGAGCAGCATGCCGACATCGAGTACAAGCTCATGTCCGTGCCGGCCGCCGAACGTGAGAATGCGGTCATCAACACTTTGCTCTGGTACGACAGCACCAATACCATCGTCTTCGCCTCCACCCGCGAAGCGGTGAAGCATCTCTCGGCGCGCCTGCACAATCGCGGCTTCGAGGTCGTGACCCTCTCCGGCGAACTGAGCCAGGCCGAGCGCACCAGCGCCCTGCAATCCATGCGCGATGGCCGCGCACGCATCTGCGTCGCCACCGACGTGGCCGCGCGCGGCATCGACCTGCCCAATCTCGATCTCGTCATCCACGCTGACCTGCCGATGAATGCCGAGACCCTGCTGCATCGTTCGGGCCGCACCGGCCGGGCAGGGCGCAAGGGCACCTGCGTCGTCATCGCCCCGGCCCACCGCAAGCGCGTCGCGCTTTCGATCCTGCGTACCGCTAAGATCGAAGCCGAATTGATTGTCCCGCCCTCGGCCGAGGCCATTGACGCGCGCTATCGCGAATCCATCCTCGCCAGCCCGCTCCTGACCGAGCCGGTCACCGATGACGAGCAGCCCAGCGTCGCCAGCCTGATCGAAAAGTGGCCGGCCGAGGCTTTGGCAGCCGCCTATCTGCGCATGCAGCTTGCGGCGCGCCCGGTGCCCGAAGAGGTCACGGCCATCGCCGAAGACACCGGTGATCGCACGCCGCGCTCGCGCGATGCCTTTGTCGGCGGCTCCTGGTTCAAGGTGTCTATTGGCCGCAAGCAGCGCGCCGAACCGCGCTGGTTGCTGCCGATGATCTGCAAGGCCGGTGGGGTCACCAAATCTGCGGTCGGTTCCATCCGCATCTTCGACACCGAAACCCATTTTGAGGTCGCGGCCGACAAGGTGGACTCTTTCCTCCGCTCGGTCGGCAAGAACGGGACCGGTGAGAAGGGCGTCTATATTTCCGCAATCGACGGGCCCGGCGAGCGTCCTGATCGTCAGGAACGCCCACAGTCCAAGCGCCGTCCGCCCGGCCCGCCGGAAAAATACGATCCAAGCAAGCCGCGCCCGGAAAGGGCCGACCGCAAGGAACGCTATCCCAAGCCGAAGTCCGACGACTTCGACACCTTTATGGAAACGCCCCGCCCGGTTCGCGAGGCCAAGCCAGCCAGGGCGGAAAAGCCCTTCGTCGCCAAGGACAAGCCGGTCTCCAAGGACAAGGGCAAGCCGCAATGGTCCAAGCCAGCGGCCGAAGGCGAGGCCCGCCCGCCCAAGAAAAAGACCGCCAAGCCCAAAGACCACAAAAAGCCCCGCGCCGCCGACTGATCGACACATACAAACGCCCTGCCTCATTAAGGCAGGGCGTTTGCTTTTGTTTGATCGCTAAACCTCTTCCGGCACCTTGCCAGCCATGGCAATGGCCTCGATCAGCTCGTCGATCTCAGGCCCGTGGCGGTCGGTCACCGCATCGATCCCGTCGGTCCAGCGTGAGAATCGCTTGAGCAGTGGCACGAAGGCGGCGATGTCTTCGGGTGACCAGGTGCCGAGAAAGTCTCCCAGGATCAGGTATTTGTAGGCGCGGACCGCATCGACCACGGCCTCACCCTGCGCCGTGAGTTCGATAATGGTACGCCGCGCATCGGCTTGGCTCACCGCCCGCCGCGCAAAACCGCGATCCACCATCTCGCTGACAAGCCGGCTGGCGCGCGAGGGGTCGATAGCAAGCCGATCGGCCACCGTCCCCACCATGGTTTCCCCCTGGCTATCACCGAATTCGGGGGCGGGCCCGGCAATCGCCGACAGTACGTCCAATTGCGCCAGGTCGATGTCGATCTTGAGATCGATCAGCGCCCGGTTGCCCAATTCCCGCTTCATCGCCCGGCGGCGCCAATGCTGCAGCATGCCATCGATATCCATGACCGCTGCGGTCGTCTCGGCAGTGACGCCGGCACGCTGGAGCAGGGCATTGATTTCGGTTTTGGTGCTCAAAGGCATGGAAGCCCTCTTTAAATTGCATGTCGCCAACAATTGCATGCTATTGACATGTAATTGCTGAGGGCACATGTATGCCCCCACATTAGAATATGCAAGGGCCGACGCCGGACGCCGACCCTCTGTTTTTGAGGATTGCCCCAATGTCTCAACCCACGCAACCGGCCGCCGAGCCGCAGGATCAGTCCGTGCGGCTGGTTATCGGCGCCGTCGCGGTCACGCTGCTCCTGGCCTCGCTCGGCCAGACCATCGTCTCCACTGCACTCCCCACCATTGTCGGCCAGTTGGGCGGGCTTGATCACCTCACCTGGGTGGTGATCGCCTATCTCCTGAGCTCCACCGTCGTCGCCCCGATCTATGGCAAACTCGGCGACCTCTATGGCCGCAAGATCGTGCTGCAGGCGGCCATCGTCATCTTCCTTATTGGCGCCGTGCTCTCGGCAATGGCGACATCAATGACCTTCCTCATCATTGCTCGTGCCATACAAGGCCTCGGCGGCGGCGGCCTTATGGTCGTGGCCATGACCGTGGTTGCCGACATCATCCCACCGCGCCAGCGCGGCAAGATCCAGGGCCTGTTCGGGGCCGTCTTCGGCGTGGCGACGGTGATCGGGCCGCTGGCCGGCGGCTTCATCGTCGAGCATCTGTCCTGGCAGTGGATTTTTCTCATCAACCTGCCATTGGGGCTGTTGGCGCTGGCCGTGATCGGCTTCGCGCTCAAGCCCCGCGCCGAACGGGTGAAGCACTCCATCGACTATGCCGGCTTCGTGCTGCTTTCGGGTGGCCTCACCGCCTTCGTGCTCGCCACGTCGCTGGGAGGCAATACCTGGCCCTGGTTCTCGGTCGAGATCATCGGCCTCATCGTCCTGGCCGTGGTGGCGCTCGGCGCTTTCCTCTGGGTCGAATCCCGCGCCGCCGAGCCCGTGCTGCCGCTGACCCTGTTCCGCAACAACACCTTTGCCGTCACCAGCGCCGTCGGCTTCCTGGTCGGCATGGCCATGTTCGGCTCCATCACCTTCCTGCCCATGTATCTGCAGCTCGCCAAGGGCATTTCGCCGACCGATTCCGCGCTGCAACTGGTGCCGATGATGGTGGGGCTGATCGGTGCCTCCATGGCCTCGGGCTTCATCATGACCCGCACCGGCCGATACAAACTCTTGCCGACCATAGCCACGGCGGTGCTCACCCTTGGCCTGCTGCTGCTTGCCAATATGCAGCTCGATACGCCGTCCTGGCAGGTCGCGCTCTACATGTTCCTGGTGGGTGCGGGCATCGGTCCGGTCAACAGCGTCAGCGTCACTGCTACGCAAAATGCCGTAGCCCGCGAGATCGTGGGTGCCGCAACGGCCGGCGCGACTCTGTTCCGCCAGATCGGCGGCTCCATCGGTGTCTCGATCTTCGGCGCCATCTTCACCACAGGCCTCGCGTCACGCCTCGGCGATATCATGCCGGCCGGCCACGGCGGCGGCACCTCCAGCTTCAGTGCCCAGGCCGTTGCGGCCCTGCCTGAACCCGTCCGCACCATGGTGCTCGAAGCTTTTGCCAGCGCCCTGCATCCGGTGTTCTTCACCGCAGCCGGCGCCTCTATCCTCGCCTTCGGCCTCAGCTTCCTGCTCGAAGAACGCACCCTGGCCAACACCCTTCGTCAGGAGCCCAAGGCCGAGATCGACGCAGAAGAATCCGCCACCGCCGCCATGGTTGGCGCACCCGTCAGCGCCGCCGCCCGCTGAAACGCCTTCTCCTCCCCCTGTCTCAGGGGGAGGCCGGGTGGGGGCCTCTACCTACTTCCGCCCCTTCGGCGCCGCCGGATTTGCTTGCGTCACCGAACTCGCCAAGCCATCCAGCGTCCCGCCGCTTAGCCCCAGTTCGCTCATCAGTGCATCGATAAGCGGCGCCTGGCTGCGATAGCGCAACGCCGCGGCAACGGCCTGATCGGCGAGGCCACCACTGCCCGGGCCACCGGCGCCGTCGCCACCGCCCGCAGCATTGCCGCCCGCGCCGTTCAGCCCATCGACATGCAGGATCTTGATACCGTCGATATTCTGCATCGGCTTGACGCTCTCGGCGATGATCTGCGGCAGTGCCTCGATCAGCTTGATCCGAACCTGCATGGCGATCTGCTCGGGGCTCAGCGTATTGCTGGCCTCGTTGATATTGCGCTTGCCTTCCGCCTCGACCTGATAGGTCGCCGCTAGCGCTTCCGCCTTGAGCTTTTCGGCTTCCGCCTGACCGGAGGCGCGCAATTTTGCCTGCTCGGCATCGGCCTGTGCCGCAATGCGCAGGGCCTCGGCGCGGTCGGAAGCCACGGCTTTTTCGGCCTCAGCCGCCACGGTCACCGAAATCGCCTGCTGCTCGGCTGCCTTGCGCGCCTCGATCAGCTGAATGGCCTTTTCGCGCTCGGCCACGGCGGTCTGGCGGGCCGTGCTCACCTCTTCGGCGGCCTTGGCGGCAACGGCGCGCGCCTCGTCGGCTGCAGCATCGGCCTGAGACTTTTCCTTGCTCTTGATCGAAACGGCGATATCGCGCGCCTGTTCCGCCAGCGCGATCTGCTTGGCCTTTTCCACCGCTGCTGCTTCCACCGCCAGGGCCGTGGCGATCTCGCGCTCCTTCACCACCTGCTCGGCGGCGATATCGGCCTGGCGCACCTGCTGCGCGGCGCGGATGCGGGCCTCTTCCGCCTCGCGCTCGCGCTCCGACTGCTGCTGCTTGATCAATGCGGATTGCTCGGCCAGCCGGATCTGGATTTCGCGCTCCTGCTCGAGCCGGGCAAATTCCTTGTCGCGGGCGATCTGGTACTTTTGCGCTTCCGCCTCGAGGTTCTTGCGCTCGATCAGCACCTGCGTTTCCTGCTCGATATCGTTGCGGGTCTTGCGCCGCTCCTCGATCGCCTGCGTCAGCTTGGTCAGGCCCTCGGCGTCGAAGGCATTGTCGGGGTTGAAGAATTCGCGATTGGTTTGGTCGAGCCCGGTCAGCGACACCGATTCCAGTTCCAACCCGTTCTTGAGAATGTCTTCCGAAACCGCTGCCTGCACCTTCTGCACGAAGTTCACCCGCTGTTCGTGCAACTCCTCCATCGCCATTTCGGCGGCCACTGCGCGCAGCGCGTCGACGAATTTGCCTTCTACCAGTTCCTTGAGCGCTGCCGGCTCCATGGTGCGCCGGCCCAGCGTCTGGGCGGCATTGGCGATGGATTCCACCACCGGCTGCACCCGCACATAGAATTCGGCCTGCACATCGACGCGCATGCGGTCCTTGGTGATCAGTGCCTGGTCTGCCGCGCGCCGCACTTCCAGGCGCAGCGTGTTCATATTGACCGGGATCTGTTCATGCAGCACGGGAAACACCAGCGCGCCGCCATTCATGATCACCTTCTGCCCGCCAAAACCGGTGCGCACAAAGCTCACTTCCTTGGAGGACCGGCGATAGAGCCGCGAAAAGATCAGGCCGATGGCGAACAGTGCCACCAGGATCACAGCGATCGTGATCAGGATGTCGTAGATGGGCTGGGACATGGCGGGTAACTCCTGGTTTTGGGTCACGGCGTCGAATGAGGTTTGCCCGCCATCCTCGAGCGGCGGCTGGGGCAGGGCGGTGGTGGCATCGGGCGGCTGGATCGTGTCACCCGCCGGCTTGGTCTTGACCTTGTCGACCATCAGTCCACCGGCTTTAGCCGGGTGATGACACGGAAAATGCTGCCTTCCTGGCGCACGATCACCACTTCGGAGCCTTCCGGCAAGGTCTGGTCGACATCCTGCGGCTCCACCAGCACATAATGGGTTTTACCGTGAATATCGGTGAGCTTGGCTTCCGCCGGCCTCCCGATGCTGGCTGAGCCACGAAACACGGTGGCAACCCGACCGATGAATTCGGTGGTGCTGACCGCATCGGTTTCTTCCTTGGGCACAATGCGCGCCAGCGCATGCCCGATGTGGTGGGTCGCAACCAGGCCGGCGGCCGCCGCAGGCAGGCTGGCGATCCAGGGATTGAGCGTGAAGTCGAACAGCCGGCGCAGCACTTCCTGCTCGGCAAAGCCAATCAACCCAAAACTGGTCAGAAAGACGATCAGCACCACCAGCGCCGGCAGGCGGCCGAATGAAATCCAGCTCAGGAATTCGCTGAGAGGACCGAGCTCGAAATCGGGAGAGTCGGCGTCGAGATCCGGCAGGCTGTTGTCCACCGCAGCGCCAGGGCTGATGCCGATCACCAGGCCGGCGAGTTCGACCGCCGCCAGGGCCAAAGTCAGCCCCAGCGCCACCGCAAAGGGCGCGGTATCGCCGGCAAAAAACTCCATGCTTTCCCTCCCGAGAGGCAGGTCCTGGCCGGGGTAACCGGGCGGGCCGGTCACACTATCGGGCCAGCGCGCGCCTGGGGTCAAGCATTTGTGAAGCTGGCAGGCCCTAGTGGACGGCATCGGCAAGCTCATTCCACAAGGAAAATTCCCAATTTCGATCAAATGCTTATGCAAGTGCGTCGAATCATTTTGCCAAGCCTTTGACTCATCGCATGAGGCCATTTCGTTCCGTCTTCGGACGCTCCCGACTTTGGCGAAATTGTGAATGGCGAAAATCCCGCCTTCGCGTAGGCTTATGCGTGAACCTGCCGATTTGCGTCGCGGCCCTCATTGCGGAGAAGACAAGCGTGCCCTTGCGTTGGCAGGAAGTGGCTCTGCCACTCATGACGATCACGATGCTGATCATCCTCAAATACATTCCGGCGACGGCCCATTTACCGCTGTCGCGCGCTGCCGGCGTCGTAGCCTTTGGCTATGCGGCCTTCCTCGCGCTCCGCCTGGTACAGTCCGAGGACGGCATCATGGTCGAAGGCGGTTGGGCCGAATTGCGCCCCTCGCTGGTCGAATATTTCGCCTGCTATGGCTCGGCCGCTCTCGCCGCCATCCTGCTCTTCGCCGTCATCGTCATGGGCAGCGCGGCTGATACCACCCAGCTTGTGGCAACCTATATCGCAGTCCTGTTCCTTGCCGCCGGTTCGGTGGGGATCGGCGTCGCCGGCCTTTTCACTCAAACCCGCTGGGATAATCGTCAGGTGCGCCACCGCTCTGCTGCCGGGCGTGAAACCACCATCGACTGGTCCGATGTCCGCGCCGTTCGCCCCAATTGGCGCGGCATCACCATTTCAGGCACCACCGGCCGCATCACCTTCTCCCAGTTCCACGGCGGCGCCTCCCAACTCGCCAAGCACGCCGCCACCCGCGCCAAGCGTAACGCTGAGACCGCGACCAAGGCCTTCGCGGCCTCGTGATGGGTCTGGCCCCCACCTGTCCTTCCCCTGGAGAAGCGGGATGAGAAGAGGCGGGGCGCAAACTTGGCAGCATGCTCGATCGGTCCCTCCCCCTTCTTCAGGGGGAGGTTAGGTGGGGGTATTTCCCAGCCCCATCACCCCGCTTTGTCCCTTCCATCACCACAATCCGTTTGCCGCCATGGCCAGCCTCATCTAGCGTTCTTCCATGAACGCCCCAGCCCCCGCCCGCACCATCCGCTCCGTCTGTCCGCATGACTGTCCATCGGTCTGCGCGCTCGATGTCGATATTCTCCCCGATAACAGCATCGGTCGGGTGCGCGGCGCCAAGGACGATCCTTACACCGCCGGCGTCATCTGCGAAAAAGTCGCCCGCTATGCCGAGCGTATCCACCACCCAGACCGCCTGATGCACCCCATGCGCCGGGTTGGTCGCAAAGGGGCAGGGCAGTGGCAGGCCATTTCCTGGGAGGAGGCGCTGGACGAGATCGCCGCCCGCTTCCTCTCGGTGGAAGCCGAGCATGGGCCCGAGTCCGTCTGGCCCTATTTCTATGCCGGAACCATGGGCCATGTGCATCGCGACGGCATTGAGCGCCTGCGCGCCGTGCGTGGCTATTCCCACCAATACGACACGATCTGCATCGGCCTTTCCTGGCCTGGCTACATTGCCGGCACCGGCCTGCTCGGTGGCGTCAATCCCGAGCAGATGGCCGAGAGTGACTGCGTCGTCATCTGGGGCACCAATGCGGTGCATACCCAGGTCAATGTCATGACTCACGCCATGCGCGGCCGAAAACAGCGCGGTGCGAAAATCGTGGTCATCGACATCTATCGCAACGCGACCATGGAACAGGCCGATATGGGCCTCGTCCTCCGCCCGGGCACCGATGGCGCGCTTGCGGTGGCGGTCATGCATGTGCTGCTGCGCGATGGCCTCGCCGATCGTGAATATATGGCCAAATTCACCGACTTCGGCCCCGATTTTGAATCACATCTTGAAACCCGCACGCCGGAATGGGCGGCGGAAATCACCGGCCTCACCGTCGCGGAAATCGAGGCCTTTGCCCATCTCGTCGGCAAGACACCAAAAACCTTCTTCCGCCTCGGCTACGGCTTTTCGCGCCAGCGCAACGGTTCCACCGCCGTTCACGCCGCCCTGTGCATTCCGGCCATGACCGGCGCCTGGCAGCATCGCGGCGGCGGCGCCTTCCATTCCAATTCCGGCACCTGGCAATTGGATAAATCGCGCGTCGAAGGCACGCATCTGCAAAAGGGCAATCCGCGGGTGCTCGACATGTCCGAAATCGGCCCGATTCTCACCGGCGACGCCAAGGCGCTGCAGGGCGGCAAGCCGGTCCACGCCATGATCGTGCAAAACACCAATCCTGCTGTCGTGGCCCCCAATCAGCGCCTGGTGCGCGAAGGCCTCTTGCGCGAGGACCTGTTCCTCGTCGTGCATGAGCAGTTCATGACCGAAACGGCTGAACTGGCCGATATTGTGCTTCCGGCCACCATGTTCCTAGAGCACAACGACTACTACACCCGTGGCGGTCACACCCGCGTGCTTTATGGCCCCAAAGTGGTCGATGCGCCGGGCGATACCCGCTCCAACCACGAGGTCATCAACGCCATCGCTCTGCGGCTGGGCAGCGACGATCCGAGTTTTCATGTTTCCGATCGCGACGTCGTGGCTGACACCTTCGCGCGCTCGAACTATCCGGCTCTCGAAGAGGTTGAAAAGACCGGCTATATCGACCGCGAGCGTCCCGACGATATCGCCCGTTTCGCCCATGGTTTCGGCTGGCCCGATCGCCGCTTCCGTTTCGAGCCTGATTGGCAGGAAGTGGCCGACAAGAAGGGATATCGCTGGTCCTGCGATCCCGCCGATATGCCGCGCTTTGCCGACCATTGGGCGGTGAACGAGCCGACTGATGCCGAGCACCCCTTCAAGCTCGCCACCTCTCCGGCCCGCGCCTTCCTCAACTCATCCTTCAACCAGACCCCAGGCAGCCTCAAGCGCGAGGGCGAACCGTCGGTTTTCATCCATCCAGAAGACGCTGCTCGTCTCGATATCGCCGAAGGCGATGCCGTGCTGGTCGGCAATCGCCGCGGTGAAGTTGAACTCACCGCCCGTATCCACACCGGCCTCTGCACCGGCGTGCTCATCGCAGAGGGTCTGCATCGCAACAAGGCGCACCGGCGCGGCCAGGGCATCAACACCCTCACCAATTCCGACCCCGCGCCCCCCTTCGGCGGCGCCGCATTCCACGATGCGGCGGTGTGGGTGCGAAAAGTCTGAAACGCTCGACGTCCCCTTGCCCAACCACCGGCCGTCACCTCGGGTCAAGCCCGGGGGTGACGATCGAGCAATAGGCGGATCACTTAGGCAAAATACGCCGACCAGAAGAAGTACGCAGTCATCCCGATGCCGTAGACGATGACGCCCACGCGGATCCAGTTGCGCGGTATGTACTGGGCCAGCCGCGCCGCGACATAGCCGCCAATGGTCACGCCCACCAGCGCAATCGAGCCGTGATACCAGTCGATGCGGCTGTTGAAGGCGAAGCGCACCACGGCCACCAGTGCCACGATGGACGACACATAGAGCTTCAACCCGTTCATGGCGTGAATGTCGGTCATGCCGGCCAGCGCCAGAAAGGCCAGCAGCAGAATGCCCAGCCCGGCATTGAAGAACCCGCCATAGACACAGACAGCCGCCAGCAGCGCCAGCAACAGCGCTGCACCAACCATTTGCATGCCCTTCGCGCCGCTATTACGCGCCTTGACCGCGGCATTGATCTGGTTGCCGAAGATGAACAGGGTCACCGCAAACGCCATCAACCACGGCACCACCTTGGAAAACTGCTCTTCCGAGACCACCAGCAGCAATTCGGCGCCCAGATAGCCGAACACGGCAGCGATGATGCCGTACAGGATCAGCTTGTCCTTGTGCGGCGCCATTGCCTTCCAATAGCCCACGGCGCCGCTGGCATAGCCGGGCAGGGCGGCATAGGTATTGGATGCATTGGCCAGGATTGGCGGCACGCCTGAGAACAAAAGCGCCGGAAACACGATGAACGAGCCGCCGCCGGCGAGCGAATTGACTGCGCCGCCCAAAAGACCGGCCACCAGCAGCAGAATTTCTGTCATTCATCAGCCCTCTTGCCTCTCTTCCTCCTAACCTCAACTTCGGCAATGTCCCAACACAATTGTCTGATCGGGCCATCACCGCGATTGATTGGCCCACTCTTGACTTCTGCCTGGCTCAAGAGCATCTAAACCATGGTTGCTGGCGCCTGCCGCCCGCGGATCGTGTGATCCATGGTGAAGTCCAGCCTCGTTTGTGACCCCTTCGGTTCTTCCTCCCAGGGCGCATCATGGCAATGCGGGCTCCCATGTAGAAAGTCGCCTCCCCTCGGAGAGACCGATCATGTCTTATTCACTCGATACCCCCTCCGCCCAGACTCTGAAGTCAGAGGCCAAGAGCCTGCGTCAGGATCGTGCCCGCGCCGGGCAGATGCTGACCCATAGCGCGGCCCTTGAAGAGGTGGCGCGCGCCCACGGCTTTCGCGATTGGAACACCGCCCGCGCCGCTTTGCCGGAACGCGTCGCCGTGCCCTTCCAGGTGGGCATGCGCGTCAAGGGCTTTTACCTCGAACAGCCCTTCACCGGCCTCTTGCTCGGCGTGCAACTGGCGCACAACATGCAGAATTACACGCTCACCATTCACTTCGACGAACCGGTGAACGTCACCCCGACCTTCATGTTTGCCGCCCTGCGTCAGCGGGTCGTGACCACCGTGGACATCCATGGCGTCTCGCCCGCCCTGCGCGGCAATGGCCAGCCGCAAATGCGCGTCCTGCGTGCCTAGCGGATGACAACGGACCTCTTCCTTCCCGTCTCCCGGCGGGAAGGAAGCATTGGGCCAATCACCGCGTGCCACACCTTGTCTTTCATCGGCAGCTGCCGATATACCTTGAGGACTGAAACCAAGGATGGCTCGCCATGACGACGCAAACCAAGCCGATCGAGGCCTATTCGCTGCCGACCCCGAACGGACAGAAAGTTCACGTGATGCTCGAAGAGCTGGGCGTGCCGTGGACCTATCATCGCATCGACATTTCCAAGGGCGAGCAGTTCAAGCCCGAATTCCTGGCCATCTCGCCGAACAACAAGATTCCCGCCATCGTCGATCCCGAAGGTCCGGGCGGCGCCCCGATCTCAGTGTTTGAATCCGGCGCCATCCTCAAATATCTCGCCCAGAAGTTCGGCAAATTCTACCCGACCGACGCCCGTGCCCAGGTCAAGGTTGATGAATGGCTGTTCTGGCAGGTGGGTGGCTTCGGTCCCATGTTGGGCCAGAACAACCACTTCTCGGTCTATGCGCCGGAAAAGATTCCTTACGCTATCAAGCGCTATAGCGAGGAAACCCTGCGTCTGTTCAAGGTCCTGGACACCCAGCTCAAGGACAAGGACTTCATCGCCGGCGACATTTCCATTGCCGATTTCGCCGCCATCGGCTGGGCTCAGTCCTGGGAGCGCTATGGCGCCACCAAGGCCGATTATCCCCATGTCCATGCCTGGCTCGATCGCATGGCTGCTCGTCCCGCCACCGTGCGCGGCCTCGAATACGGCAAGGCCTGATCATTTGCAGCACGGTCCGGCCATCCGGACCGTGCGCTACTCCGCCGGCTCCAGCACTTCCTCGGGCGGCACCCGCACCCATTCTTCGCCGCGGCAGATGGTGTTGAACAACACGCAGCCATTGAGCCTGATGCGCTCGCCGCTCAGCAGTTCGACATAGCCCGAATAGGTATTACCGTCCTCGGGGTTATAGATTTCCCCATCGAGGATGTAAGGCTGGCTGCCCGGCCGCAGCGTCAGGATTTGCAGCCCCAGCATGGGCCGGTCGCGCAGGGCAGGGTCCTTGTTGCGAAAGTCGAAGAATTCCTCCGGCCGCATAGCCGCCGCAGCTTCCGCCTCGGCACCGCTCAGCAGTCCCTCTGGCACCACGATGCGCGACAATACCCCGCAATAGCCCGTTTCGCAGGCGCTGATCGTCACCTCCGACCGCAACAACGTGCGCCAGACCCCGACCACGGGATCAGCCATTTGCGCCGACGCGCTGCCAATCGACAGCATAATCGTCCCCACCACCCCCGCAAAAATCTCTTTCACGAGACTGTCTCCCCGCCTGCAAGATTCGGCCACGCCTGGCTCGCTACAGCTTGCACATTTCCACTGCCCGACAAAGTCGGCACGAACGTGGCCGAGATATCGCTGCGACTGGACAGAACTGAACAAAAAGAACGCCCGGCACGAGGCCGGGCGTATCTTCAGAACCTTGGTGACAGCACGATCAGTGCTTGTGCTCGGGCATCTGCTCAAGCTGATCCTTGGTCCAGGCGGTCACCGCATGAACGTCGCCGTTCTCGTCGCGCATGAAGTCCAGATCGCTCAGCGGCACGGCGACCGGCTTGGCACCGATGCCAAGAAAACCGCCCACATCGATGATGACGGAGTCCATTCCATGCACGTGGTCGACCTTGCCGACCTTGTGGTCGTCGGCGCCGTAAACGGAAGCGCCTTCAAGGATGGACGGGGTGAGTTCGGCAGGGCTCAGACGAACATGGTTTACATGATCCATTTGGTATTCTCCTCGTGGTTGTAAGACCTTAACCCCAGCACTGCCTGAAGGTTCCGCGGTCAAATTTCGGTCAGCCGAGGGAACGAAACGGGCTGTCGGTGCGCGCCTTGTCAGTGTTGTGAGACCATCGCCGACACTCACCCAGGTGCTGCTGGTGGACGTCGCAATCTACGCCCTACAACTGCTTCTCAGCCGGGCCTGGCTCTCCCACTTCCGCTACGGCCCCCTGGAATGGCTGCTCCGCGCCATCACCAATCTCTCTTTGCCCCGCAACCATCGGCAATAATCCGAGCAAACGCTGCGCCGCTGTTGAGCAGATACGAACTGCCTCAACAGCGCCCCGCCCCCAAATAACCGCGATCGCGCCCTGACCCAAGAGACGCTATTCTGCCCAGGAATAGGTTGCTAGCCCTTAGCTCCTTCGAGAGCTTGCTGCCCTCCTATTTCGCCCATCGCTTACGGAGCGCCAGCTCTCCAAAAAGGTCAATCTATTGACATCCCTTGAAAATAAATCCGTTTGTCACATGTATTAATAGGAACATATGATGAATTTCTTGATCGGTTGCTGAAATCTGGCAAGTATGTGCTCCAGCGTGAAGGGGAGCGGGATGACTAATAGGGTACATATCGACGCGCCTGCTGGCGTCGTTGAAATAGAGGGCGAAAAGGAATTTGTGGAGGGGCTCTTAGCGAAGCTGTTTCCTCTTTTGGAAGATGCAGGGTTCGGAAGCCGCCCGCCCAACGGAACGTCTGTGCAAATCGACAGCGCACCGGGAGAGGCCGAGGATGGGGCAGCGGAACCAACGTTAAAGCCCAAGGCCAAGAGGCGAAGAGTTAGCGCGCCACCAAAGGGTCAATCTTGCGCCGCCAGGATTTTGACTCTCAGGGACGAAGGGTTCTTCAAAGATCACCGGTCAAGCACGGAGATCGTTGAAGGCCTAAAGTCCAAAGGTTGGACACATGCCCCCAACCAAGTTGGTGCTGCTTTGACACAAATGTTTGCACGGGGCGACATCCAGCGCACCAAGGAAGGCAACGGGGCATGGAAGTATTTTTGGGACAGGGGCTGATCTTTGAGTCTCCCCAACCTCAAGGACACGCTCCACAGAATCCCGGCCGGACTTCGCGACCCACTGATCGAAGAATTCGAGCAGGCGCTTGACGAATACCGTGCCGCAGATTGGGAGAAGGTCGGACTAAAGGCGGGAAAGTTCTGCGAAATCGCATATTGCGTGTGCGCTGGGCACGCGACCAGCATCTATGCACCTACCCCGTCGAAGCCGAGTAACTTCCCGCAAGCCTGTCGTAACTTAGAGCAACACAACGGAACGAAAGGCAAGTCACTGTGTATGCAAGTTCCCAAGGTGCTTGCAGCGCTTTATGAACTGCGGAACAATCGAGCAATCGGACACGTGTCCGCTGAGGTAAGCCCTAACCACATGGATGCGGAGTTTTTTCTTCGCGGTATGAAGTGGGTGATGGGTGAATTAGTCCGCAACTACTCTCAGCTCCCGCTCGCAGATTCTTATTCCGTGGTCGAGGCAGTCACCGCTCGAACTTTCCATATGGTGTGGTCGAGCGGCGATGTTCGAAGAGTGCTCGAGCCAGCGAAGACGTCAGGTCAAAAGGTGCTCATTCTGCTTTACGCCGAAAGCAAGCCGGTACGCGTAGCGCAATTGCAAGCATGGGTAGAATATAAAAATGGAACTGATTTTAAACGCAAGGTTTTGAAGGACCTCCATACGAGGGCGTTGGTCCATTTTGACGAGAAGGCGGCCACAGTTCAAATTTTGCCGACAGGTCAGGCGCATGTGGAGAAATCTGGTCTTCTCGTTGCGAGGTGACCAAGATGCAGCTGATCAAACTGCGGGCCGGGTACAACGGAACAATCAGCAATGTCAGGGAAAGTGGCGGAGAGGAAGGGATTAAAACGTGTTCCTCTGCTATTGCCTCAAGAAGCCTGATATGTCCCGGTTTTTCTAGCATTTCTGACGATCCCGCGCCGTCGATAGAACTATCCAATTCTCGCTAGACCCCACTCAATCACCCCTATACAGTGGGGAAAGGAGTGGGGAAACGACATGCGCGCAAGCCAGATCAATAAGCTTTCGGCCCGTAAGGTTGAGACGGTTCGAGACGCCGGCAGACATAGCGATGGCGGGGGGCTCTACCTCAATGTCAGCCCTGGTGGCACGAAGTCATGGGTCTTCATGTACGCTTGGCAGGGGCGCCGCGTAGAGATCGGGCTGGGAAGTCTCCGCGATATGCCGCTCGCTACGGCCCGCCAGAAGGCGCAGGAGTACCGCGAAGGGCTGGCGCTAGGCATTGACCCCAAAGCCGCTAAGCGGGCCGCTGCTGCCGTCTCCAGCGCCGTTTCATTTGGTGAGGTGGCCGAAGGCTTCATCAAGGACAATGAGAACGGATGGCGCAACCCCAAGCATGTCGATCAATGGCGATACACCTTGAGCGTTCGTCGCGATGACAAGGGCCAGTTCCTGCCCAATGATGGCTATTGCGTCTCTATCCGCAACAAGAAGCCTGATGAGATCGGCACCGAGGACATTCTGCAGATCCTCAAACCGATCTGGCATGAGAAGCCAGAAACAGCCCGCCGTGTGCAGGGTCGCATTGAGCGAGTGCTAGACGCCGCCAAGGCCCGAAACCTTCGCACAGGTGAGAACCCTGCCCGGTGGAAAGGCCATCTCGACAAGTTGCTGGCCAAGAAGAGCAAGGCCGCGGTGAAGCACCATGCGGCTATGCCCTATGCCGAAGTCGGCACCTTCCTCGAAAAGCTCTGGCTCAATCCGTCATCGTCCAACATGGCGCTGGCTTTCACCATCCTAACCGCCACCCGGAGCGGCGAAAGCATGGGCGCCCGCTGGCCGGAGTTCGACCTTAAAGCCAAGATATGGACCATCCCACCGGAGCGCATGAAGGCGCGGAAGCAGCATGTCGTTCCGTTGTCGCCATCAGCGCTGCAGATCCTCGACATCATGGCAGAGAAGCGGCGCCCCGGCTTCGACTTCGTGTTTCCCGGCTCACAGGGCAAGTCTGGCCGGTTGAGTGTGATGGCGCTGGCGATGTCGATGCGCCGGCATAAGGCTGGGGACTACACCCCCCACGGCTTCCGCTCCGCATTCCGTGATTGGGCAGGTGATGAAACGACATTCGACCGGGCCGACATCGAGCAATGCTTAGCCCATACTGTCGGCAACGAGGTGGAGAAGGCCTATCGGCGCGGCAACGCTCTGGAGAAGCGCCGCATCATCATGACTGCGTGGGATGACTTCCTGTCGGGCCGCGAGGTGGAGAACGTCACTCCGATTCATCGTCGGGCGGGGGCGTCAACTCGCCGCTGAGATACTTGCGCAAGAGTTGCACGGAGCGCGAACCATCTGGCAACGCAGAGGGAGAAGAAATCCTGCGCAGGTTTCGGTGAAAACCTTCTTCCACCAGAAGCTTGTAGGCCTCCTCCTTTGCTTCCTCTATTGCCTCCTGCATCTCATGGCCTTGCATTCCTCTTCGCTCAGCCACAGACTCGAGACTGGCGACTAGCGCATCAAGAATAGTCTGTACGTTGTCAGCCAGCTTTGCCGGGGCGGGTTCGGTGAAACGAATGCCGACGCCGCCTATGGGCGATGGCTCGCCATCTGCAATGAATGAGACCCCAGCCTCTTCTAGCGCCTTGCGGACACTCGCGATCGTCGCCTCTTGGGCGTTTGCCGTCCCCTCTACCCCTTCAAGCCGCTTTACGGTGCCAAGAGAGACTCCCGCCCTTTGCGCGAGTTCTCCCTGTTCCATTCTGGTGACCGCTCTTGCAGCTCGTATCTGCTCCGGCGTGATGCTCATAGTACTAATGGTCTCTCGCTAATGCTCTAAAGGTCGCACAGGTATTGACAAGGGTCAAGAAGTGTGAGATGTATAGCCCTATCACAACGAACCTGGAGTGCAAAGCTCGATGAGCGAAACCTACCGCAGCATGAAGGAGATCACCGCCAAGCGCGGCATTTCCGAGAAGACCGTATACGCCTGGATCAAGAAGGGGATTTTCCCCAAGGGCGAAAAGGTTGGCCCGAAGGCCGTCCGCTGGAAGGATTCAGTGGTCGAAGAAGCGTTTGCCAACATGGCAGGAGGGAACACGCAGTGACTGACTTCACTTACCTGACGAAGGAATATTTCGCCGCCCACACACTGGAGCAGAACATCGCATGGCTTGACACTCTTGTGACCGTGTCAAATGCCATCGAAATCAAGGTCCCGGGTGATCGTGATCAGCAAGAGCGCGTCGATAGCGCCGTCCGTATCTGCTCCAAGAAGATTCACCTCATTGCGGACGACGCGGATGTTCGCATTCCGGCAGATCTGGACGAGGCCCGAGACCGCCTCGCCATCCTCGCAATCCGTGCCCAGTACTCACGAGACATGACGAATATCCACCGCCTTATCGAACTGGTCGAAGCGGCGGAATAGTGCCGGGCGGCACCGCCGCCCCTCCCCCCAACATCAAAGGAGAATTTGAACATGTCCACCGACATGACCGGCGAAGCTGTGGCCGCCGAAATCACTACCCGCGAAGCTCTGCACGAGGGCTTTCAGCACATGCATCTCGTCCTTGGTGTATTCGAGATGAACCTCGAACGCGCTGCCATGTTCCGCTACCAGAAAGCGGAGGAATATCCAGAAGATGGCCGCAATCTCGAAGCCGCGAACCTTCTTGATCGTCTCGCCAAGGAGTTCCCCAAGCTCCCAGGAAAGGATTTCACCGTCCCGTTTGCGTTTGCTCAAGGTGTCGATGGCCTCCGGGAATCCGAAATCATTCACGAATACCTTAGCCGCGTCGGCTTCGACCACTTCCCCGCCGACGCAGGCGAGCTTGTCCGCGACCTAACGGCCCGCCTTGTGGGAGAAGACGCATGACCAACAAAGAAGTCTATGCCGAGCTCGAACGCGTCTCGTCCCTGTTGTCGGCCATCGATGCCCTGTGGCCGAAGGGGGCACCGATGGACACCGCCACCACTATGGCGGGGCTTGCGCTGCAGGCCGGCGAGATCCTGTCTATTGTCATGAACGACATGGATCTGGGTGTCCCGGAAATGCCCGAGATGGTGTCCATGCGGGAACGCCCGAACTGATGGAAGCGGCAATCGACTTTGACGCTGCAAAGCTGGAGGGCGCGAACGCGGTATCTCGCGCCCGCCAGTTCAAAGACCCCGATCAAGCGGAAGCGTTTGCGGCCATCATCGGGCGCATCGAGCAGGCGGAAAAATCCCCGCCTGTTCCCTCTGGCGTTCGCGCCGAACTAATGGCGTTCTGCGGCAATGCAGCGAGCGTGGAGCTGTTCCTTGCAGGGTTGTATCTGCAAGTGAAGTACATGGGCGAAAGCATAGCCACATCAACATTTTCCCTGTTCCCCGGATTGGGGATGGAGTTCGAAAAGTGCTCTGCCGTCACAGATGCCACCCACGAGGCCTTACAGGCGTCGATCCTGGCTTCTCACATGGATCGGCCTATCACGGCTGACTTCCTCGCGGCAACTGCACACGCTGCTTTTGAGGCCCGACTGCTGGCACTCATGGAGGCGTCCGGCGCGGAAGGTGGCACTGCTTGACCTACCAAGCCAACCCCAGCCGTCGCGAGTGGATGACGGCAGACGGCGGCTTTCTGCCTCTTAGGCTGGGGATGCTCCTATCCCCGGCCTATCAGGCCCGCACGAGGCCGCTAGCGCTGATATTGGAGCGTCTGGAGATCGAACACCTTCGCCACGGCGGCAAGCACAATGGCGGGCTCTGCGTGTCGTATCGGCAATTCGAGGAATATGGCGTGTCCCGCCGCACCATTCGCCCTTCCCTGTCACTGGGGGAAGCGCTGGGGCTGATGCAGGTTATCCAGATTCAGGAAGTGGCCGGCGATATCCGGCCCGAGAACATGTATCGGCTTACCTACGTTCCCGAGCGGGACAAGAAGGCCCCTACCGACGAATGGCGATATGTGACCGCCGATCAAATCGCCAAGGCAGTGGAAGAGTTCAGGGCGCGCACCACCACGAAGAAGGGCCAGACCGAGGCCGAAACCGACTTCAAGGCAGCATGAGGAAAATCATGTTCCCAGTGCCATTTCCTACAATCCCCCGGTGCCACTTCCTGCATGTGAATGGCCTCCATCGGTGCCACTTCCTGCAAGCTCTCGGTGCCATTTGGGATACTATCTATTATATCTGGGGGGAGGATCTTCAAAATGGATGACCTTCCACTGTTCTCGTGGACACCGCCGGAGCCCCCGCCGAAGGTAGTTCCGTTCCCATTGGCGCGTCGTCTGGGGAAGGTCAAGGACGTGGTGGACAAGCTCGCAACCAAGACCACACAACGCCATGTAGAGTCATACCGCGAACAGGTGACCGAAGCCCTTCAAAGGCAGATGACCGGCCATGGCATTACTCAAGAGGTCCAAGCCAGAGAGCTCGCCATGTTCTGGCAGGCCGTCGCCTCAGAGATGGCCCGCCGTGGTATAGGTGGACTCAGTGGCAACAAGGGGCCGGGAGCGGCGTAATGGAGGATGAAACCATGACAACGAATGCTGTGCTGAAACCCGATTTGCGAGACCTGATCCGGGCATTTGAGGCCGGTCGCCGGAGAGCATTGGAGAACCTCGCTCGCGACGTGACCTCTCCAGACATGGACATCGAGCAAGTCCAACTGGTCGCGATGTATCAGACGGCGATACAGGCGGCGCGTGAGACCATCGAGACGATGAAGGAATGATCGGTCAATGAACGAACACCTAGAGGCCTTGTCGATTTACCTGGCCACCCTCACGCCATCGCCTTCCGGCTGGCTGACACTGGACCGCGATCGAGCTGCCGCCTCCGTTGGTGTCGGCCGCGTGAAGCTGGCTCGAATTCTCTCAAAGGCTGAGAAAGCACTCGGAATTGAGGTGAAAGACGATCGAATCCGCTACCTGAGTCAGGACGAAATTAATTCGCGGGACAATAAACCCAAAGTGGCGGCTGCATTGGCAGCAATCGACGCACTGATGACGCGAAGACAGGGTAAAATGAGTCGAGTTGCACCACTCTAGGCTCTAAGACTGTTGCTATCAAACGTCTTGCTATCGAGCAGAATCAATAGCAAAAGCCGTACAACGCAACAACTGCGAACATCATAGCCCGCTCGGTTTCCACCGCAGCGGGTTTTTCCTTTTCCACATCGATGGAGGCCGCATGGTTTGGCCATTCAACCGGACGCCGGATCGGCGCACCGTCGATACGTCGCGCACCTGGCTGGTCGCAGGGGGGCAGGTTCGGGCGGTACAATCCGATACCGACCTGCTCGAACTGCTTGGCTTGGTATCTGGTGCCGACGGCCTGCCGAGCAGCTTGCGGCTACGGGCGGAATCGTACTCCCCATCCGCCGCTTGCCTGCGCATTATCTCGACATTGGCAGCATCGGCCCCGGTGCATCTCTACCGCCGCACCGAAGGCGGGAGCCGTGAACGCGAGCGCGATCATGCCATTGAGGTGCTGCTAGGCCGACATGGCTTTGCCAATCCGTGGACCCCTGCCAATCGGCTCATTCGTGACATGGTGCAGACGGCGCTGGTGGATGGCGAAGCCTTCGCCCGTGTGATCCGCGCTGGCAGGCCCCGCACGATCCGCGAAGTCCAGATTCTCGAAAAGGCCACCGTAGAGTATGACGCGGCCACGCAAGAGCCGACCTACCGGATCACGCTCAAGAACGGCCGCCAGGAGGTGCTGGGCTTCACCGATGTGCTGCACATCAAGGCCCCCGCTGGCTGCTCTCCGGTGAAGAATGCGTCAAGGGCAATCGAGCTGGGCTTGCACCTTGAGCGGACGGCAATTGCCTTGTTCAAGAGCGACGGGCGCCCTGCCTGCCTGCTGAAGTTCAAAGGCCGTGTTGATCCCGAAGCCGCGAACAAGGCCGCTGATCAGTGGCTCGAAGACGTCAAGGATGGACGCCCCGGCGTTCTGGGTGGCGATGTTGAATATATCCCGCTGACTATGAAGTCCGTGGATGCCGAGTTCGGCGCCACCCGCCAGGCGCAGGTGTTGGAAATTGCCCGTCACTTCGGCCTTAGCCCGACACTCCTGGCCGAGCTTGCCGACGCCTCGCTCAATAATTCTGAAGCACTCGGAAAGCAGACGGTGCAATTCACAATCGGGCCTTGGTTGTCCGAAATTTCCGGGGCCATTTCGCGCTGTATGCTCACCCCCGAAGAGCGCAAGACCCTGTATGTCGAGCACGAGACGGCGGCGCTGACTTCTGCCGATGCGAAGTCCACCGCCGAGGCGCTTCGCCTACTTGTTGGCGGCCCCATCGCCACCCCGAACGATGGCCGCGCCCGCCTCAACATGCCGAAGATCGACGGGGCGGATGCCCTTTATCCGGTTCAGGGCGCCAGCCCGAACGCCACCGGCAATTCTGCCCCCGCCGCATAAGGCCAGACCATGACAAAACCCGATCTGAATCAGGTCCGCACCTTGGACCTGAGCGTCCGATTCACGTCTGCCGATACCGGCGTGATCGAGGGCATCGCCTCTCGCTGGAATGAGCCCGACGCCTATGGCGACATGGTTCAGCCTGGCGCTTTCTCAGCTTCTCTCGCTCAGCACCGCACCAATGGAACGGCGCCTGCCATGCTGTGGCAGCACCGCGAACCGTGCGGGCTCTGGGAGATCATCGAAGAACGGGCCGAAGGCCTGTTCGTGCGGGGACAATTCGCCCTCGCCACAGAAACCGGCAAGCAGGCTTTCGAGCACGCCAAGGCCGGTACGACAACCGGGCTCTCCATCGGCTTCCGCTACGTGGATGTCGAGTTCGGCCCGGAAGGCGAATGGATCGTAAAGGCCGTTGACCTGCACGAAATCAGCCTGACCCCCACGCCGGCAGCGCCCCGCGCCCGGATCACGAACGTTCGCAACATTGGAGGCACCATGCCTGAAGCGATCACCACGCCGGAAGCCCCGGCACCCGAAGTCCGCGCCGTCGCCACCCCGGCACCGGCTGCGACCCCCGTGCCCGATCTGGAAGCCCGCTTTGCTGAGCTTCAGACTCGCCTTGATGACATGGAAGTGCGCTCCCAGCGTGTTCCGGCCACGGCTCGCAACGAGAACGAACAGGTCGAACGTGAGGTTCGTGCCCTGGCTTCCTATCTGCGCACCGGCAACGATGCGGAAGTTCGTGCCGCTTCGACTTCCAGCGATCCCGATGGCGGCTTCTTCGTGCTGCCGACCGTTGATCGCACCATTCGCAATCTGCTCAACGATATCTCGCCGCTGCGCCAGCTTGCCGATGTCGTCACAATCAGCGGCGACACCTACACGCGTTACTACTCCACCGCCGAAAGCGGTGCGCAGTGGGTCGGCGAGCTCGACACCCGGCCTCAGGACACTCCCCGCCCGTCGCTTATCGAACATAGCTACGGGGTCCGAGAACTGTACGCCGCTCCGGCCGGCTCGCGCCATCTCTTCGAAGATGCATCCTTCGATGTCGCCGCTTGGTTCAACAACTGGGTGGCCAATGATTTCGCCGTGACCGAAGGCGCTGCCTTCCATATCGGTGATGGCGTCGGCAACAAGCCCAAGGGCATTGCGACCTATCCGATTGTTGCCACTGGTGACGCAACCCGCGCATGGGGCTCTATGGAGTACCTGCCGGCTGGTCACGCATCGGCACCGACCGATGATAACTGGGCCAAAGCCCTGATTAAGCTGGTGCTGACTGTGCATCCGCGCTTCCGCCAGAACGGCGCTTTCCGCATGCACAATTCGACCCTGATCCGCATTCGCGAGATCCAGGACAGCAATAAGCGCTTTATGTTTGCCGATCACGGCAACCTCAGCGACTCCCCCGAATCCGGTCATCTGCTGGGATATCCGGTCCATATCGACAACACGATGGACGAAATCGGCACCGACAAATTCCCGATCGCCTTCGGGGACCATAAGGCCGGCTATGTAGTGGTCGATCGCCAGGGCATCCGCGTCGAACGCGATGCGGTGACCCAAAAGGGCAAGATCATTCTCGACACCTACAAGCGCGTTGGTGGCGGGCTTGGTGATAGCCGTGCGGTGAAGTGGCTCAAGGTTGCGACGGCGTAAGGAGCAGAAACATGAAAGACCTCATCTCCCACATCAAGGTTTCGCCTGCCCTCGCACCCGCCGTGCAGTCCGCAGCCACCACCGGCGCCGCGATCGATACTGTCGGTTTCGCTTCGCTGGTCTTCGCCATCCACTCCGGCGCTATCGTCGGTGACGGCGATTTCGCTGTGAAGGTCCAGCATTCGGACACCACCACCAGCGGCGATTTCGTTGATGCTCCGGCCGCCGCTGTGCAGGGCTCCGTTCCTGCCACGCTCGAAGCGGCCAGTGCGTATAAGCTCGCTTACGTGGGTAGCAGGCGTTATGCGCGCATCGCCGTGACCAAGGCCGGCGGCACGTCCATCGCCCTTGGCGCTACCGCCATTCAGGGCCACGCATCTCTGGCGCCCGTCGCCTAACCAGATTGGGCGGTCTTCCTCATCAGTGTGATCGCCCGATACCGCCGAACGTGAGCATTCGCTCAAGTCCCCATCCCGGCGTTCGGCATGGCCCGCGCAGTTCCTCCTATCCTGCGCGGGCTTTCCCTGAATCATCAGGAAAACCCAAATGAAGCTTGAGCCCCGCGTTTGTCTATGGTCCGGCCTGCTATTCAGGCCCAGCCATCCAGGTCAGCTATTCTACTGCAAGTCAGCAGCCCTTGCCTTCGAGCGAAGCAAGCTCACCGCTATCGTATTGAGCCCTGAGGCCAAGGCCACCATCGCCTGGCAACTCAATCAGAACAGCTATGCCGAGCAAGCCGCCTAGGCTCTGTACTTGCGGGAAGATCGTGTCATCTGGCCAGACCTGCCCATGCAACGCAGCCAGACGAGCCGAAGCCATGCGCAAACGAGGCAGTGCGCATAGCCGAGGTTATGGGTCAGACTGGCGACGAGAGGCCGCTGCCTTCCTGTCCCTCCCACAGAACAAGCAATGCGCGGTGTGCGGCAAGCCTGCAAAGGTCGTGATGCACCTCATCTCGATACGCCTTCGTCCCGACCTCCGCATGGACAAGCGGAATTGGCGACCTGGTTGCCATAGCTGCAATGCCAAGGAAGCCGCCTATGGCTATGCGCTTTCGAGCCTCACTGACGGGCGAAAGCCATAGCCGCCACCCCAGCACCAGAATCGGCGCAATGGCCGCCAGCGAGCCGCGCTAATGGATGGACGGGGGTATGCGAAGGCAATGGGCGATCGATCAGAGACAGCCCGCCCCATGCAAAAAAATACAGCCCCGCTCCGGTTTTTTCCGAATTTAGGAATCTAGCAAATGCCAGACGAGCCCGCACCCATCGCCACGAGCGAAACCGCAGTCTGGGACTACCTCCAAGTAGATCGCGACCCATTCTTCGGCCGGCCTGCCGACGAAACTTTCATCCGTTCGCTGATCGTTGCTGCCGAGCACCGGATCCAGCAATTTTGCGGTGTCCACCCCGTAGACATGGAAACCGTGCCGCCGAACATTGAGGCCGCGATCCGGCTCGACGTGGCGATTTATTACTTCAACCGGTTCGCTCCGGTATTGCCGCACACGTGGGATGAACTGATAGCACCCAATCGGGTCTGGGGCTTTGGCGGCGCACCGGTTGAAGAGGGGGCGCCCTGATGGTCAAGATAGACGGCCTCGAGCAACTCAGCCGCAAGCTGAAGGCGATGCCGGTGGAAGCGAAAGCCGGGATACGGAAAGCGCTCGAAAAATCAGCCGATGAAATGGTGGCGATGGCCACGGCCCTGGCGCCGGTCGATCACGCTGACCTCAAGGACTCGATCAAAAAGGTCGATGGCAAGCACGAACTTCAAGTCTTCGTGCGGGCTGGCGACGACGCGGACGCGGACCATGCGGCATTTGTCGAGTTCGGGAATGCCGAAGGCGTCGAGCCGATCCCGTTTTTCTGGCCGTCATATCGAGCCATGAAAAAGCGCCATCGCGGCCGGCTGACCCGAGCGATCAACGCCGCTGCAAAGAAGGTCGCCGGATCATGACGACACTCGACCCCGGCGAAATGCGGTCCCGCATTCAAATCCAGCGCGCCACCACCGTTACCAGTAGCGGTTTCACCACCGAAGTCTGGCACAACTACCAGGCGCTCTGGTCGCGTGTGCGTTACCAGTCTGGCCGCGAATTTCTTCAGGCAGGACAAGTCTCTAGCTCGCATGTCGCGGTCTTTTCGATCCGCTGGCGCAACGATCTTAAGCCCTATGACAGGATCATTCACGAGGGCAAGGTTTGGAACATCACCGCGATTATCCCGGTGGGCCACAAAGTCGGCGTCGATCTGCACGCCACCTCACTCAATCTGGACCCGTGAAATGGCCGACAATGTTATTGCGCTGGTCCAGCCGGCGCCCCGTAAGTACACGCCCCGCGCTCCATCGACACTTGGCCCTGTAGGCAAAGCTGAGTGGAAAAAGGTTATCACCCGCCTTGGGGAAAACCTGACAGACGATCACCTGGCGCTGGTGCAGAGTTATTGCGAGGCGTTCGAGGCTTCGAGTGATTGCGCCGCGACGTTGAAGAAGCAGGGGCGTTTTCTTCAAGGCCTAAAGGGTCAACCGCCGAAGCAACACCCGGCGGTGCGCGCTCAGCTCGCATATAGCCAGCAAATGCTGAGGCTGGCCGAGAAGTTGGGCATCGTCTCCGGCGCTACTCCGAAGGACAAGAAAGTCCCTGATGGACCTTCGGCCCCATTGGATTATTGATGACTCGCCGCTCCCTGATCCGTGGGGGCTAGGGCAAAAGGCAGTCGACTTTATCGAGACGCTCATTTTGCCCAATGGCGAGCCGTTTACGCTCATCCGCGAGCAGGAACGGATTGTTCGCAAGGTATTTGGCGACGTCGATCCTGTCACCGGCCGGCGCAAGGCGCAAACCGTTTACCTCCACCTTCCCTCTGGCTCCGCCAAATCCACGCTCGCCGCTGCCTGTGCCCTCCTGTTGCTTTGCCATCCTGATTTCCGCATTCCCAATGGCCAGCTTGTCATTGCCGCTGCTACCCGAGAGCAGGCCCGTGGGACTGCCTTTGGCATAGTTGAGGGGTTTGTTCGCCGCAGGTATCCGGACGATGACGATCTAGCCAGCAAATACCGCATTGTCTCGAATGCCCTGACTCAGGAAATCGAGCATATTGCCAGCGGCTCCATGCTGAAGGTCACCAGCCGTTCACCGGGCGCCAACGAAGGGCAAACCCTGCTCTTCATCCTGGCTGAAGAGACCCACGCGTGGACCCGGCAGGCGGATCGATTGTGGGACGTTCTCCTGAAAGCTCAGGCAAAGATCACGGCCACCACGCCGCTTGCTATGGTGGCAACAACAGCAGGCCAAGGCGTCGGTGGTATTGGTCACCGCCTCTACACCATCAGCAGGGATATCGCCTCAGGAAAGGTACACAATCCTTCTTGGCTTCCCGTGGTCTATGAAGCCGACGCGGACGACGATTGGCGCGATGCTGAAGTCTGGAAGCGGGTCACGTTCGGGCTGGGCAAGTACAAGTCGCTAGACGTTCTCCGCAACCTGGCGATGATCGCAGAGACCAGCGCCACGGCACGGGCCGAATTCCAAAGATACCATCTGAATCAGTGGCTTTCCGGCGTTGGCGATCCGTGGATTGACCTAGGAATATATGACGCTGCGGAAGGCTTCGACCTCGAAGAGGTCAAGCATCTGCCATGCTTCATTGGCGTGGACATGGGGGCAACCTCTGACCTGACGGCAGCGGTTCTGGTGTTCTATGACGCGGAAGCAAAGCGCTTCTATGTTCTGCCGAAACTATGGGTGCCCGCCGAGTCCGTACAGCAGCGGACCAACGATGATGGTGTGCCCTATATCGAATGGACGGAAGCCGAACTGATCGAGGCCACCGAGGGTAGCTCAATCGACGAAGACGCGATTGAAGCCTACATCCGCGATATGGCCGACACGTACGATGTCCAGCGCATCGGCTTCGACCCGTGGCAGGCCCGACGCATGATGTCGCGGTTGCTAGACGATGGCTTACCGGTGGTGGAAATCCCACAGCGTTATTCGCTGATGTCTCCATCGATGAAGGCGACCGAAAAGGCGATTCTGGACGGCAGATTTCACCATGGCGGACACGATGTCTTGCGGTGGTGTTTTGCCAACGTGCCGACACCAAAACCAGACCCCAACGGCAATATCAAGCCGACCAAAACGCACTCACGGTCTCTCAAGATCGACGGTGCTGTTGCCGCGATCATGGCAGTGTGCCTGGCCGCTGTATTCGATGAAGAGCGCGAGCTTTCCTACGAAGACCTTACCGGGCGCTCTGCGCCGTCTGCGTAACCAATAGGTTCCCGAAATGGTAGATAACGCACAATTGGCGCGCCTCGTAGTTTCGCTCGAGGCGAAAATGGATCAATACAACAAAGCCTTGGCCAAGGCCGATGGCGATACGAAGCGCACCTTTTCGAGAATGAAGGCGAGCGGGCAGGATTTTGCGAAGTCGTTTCGCGAGATCGGCACCAGCATCGCCGCCGTCTTCGCCGGGGCTCAAACCCTGCGCGGAACGGCGCGCTTGCTCGACGCGGCAACCCAAGTTCGCAACGCGTTGAAGGTGGCCGGGTACGAGGGCGAAAACCTTACGCGCGTTTATGACTCGCTGTTTGAATCGGCGCAAAAGAACGCGGCTCCGATTTCGAGCCTGGCTACCCTGTTCAGTCGCATCAGCCTGGCACAGAAAGAACTTGGCGCCTCTACCGAGGAAATGCTGGCTTTCACGGACCGCATTAGCCTTGCTCTCCGTGTTGCCGGGACCGACGCGCAGACGGCAAGCGGTTCGTTGCTCCAACTGAGCCAAGCACTGGGCGCCGGCATCGTTCGTGCCGAGGAATACAACTCGATTTTGGAGGGCACTCCAACCATAGCGCAGGCTGTGGCCGATGGGCTGGACGAGGCTGGTGGCAGCGTCTCGAAGCTCCGCACGCTCATCAATGATGGCAAAATCAGCTCACAGGCGTTTTTCCGGGCTTTCGAAGCCGGCAGTGTCGTGCTCGAAGAGAAGGTTTCTGGATCCGAGACAACCGTCTCACAGAGCTTGGTTCGCCTGCAAAACGTTCTTCAGGATGCGGCCGGCAAGTTCGACCAGACTACAGGCGCAAGCGCCGGGTTTGCGGAAGCTATCGACGGTCTTGCCGGCAGCATCGAGCGTCTGACCGAAAACGAGCGCCTGAACTGGCTTCTTAAGCGGTTCGATGAACTCGGCAACCAGATGTTTGACGGGACCATTCGCGAACTCGACGCCATCGGCGCCGCAGTCGAGCAGGTGGCGCAGTTTTTCGAGGGTATCAACGCCGCTGCGCCAACCACCGAGGAGCAGTTGGCGGGGATTGAACAGGCGCTGATCAATCTCAAACTGAATTCGGCCGGCATGTTCGGCCCTGAAGTTACCGCCGCTTTTGCTGACTTCATCGACCAACTTCTTGCCGGTCGCGGAAGCGCGGAACTCGCGGCCGATGCCATTGCTGCGCTTGGGGACGCTGACCCCAACTTCGCGCGCCTTGAAACCAAAATCGGCGGCCTGGTAGAGCAGTTTATCTCCCTGCGCAATGCAGCCATCGCGGCACACCTCGCGGCGGCTAATTCCGACGATATAGGCGCCGCTCCCTCTTGGGCAGAGTTCGGCAAGACCTTTACGCCACCGAAACCAGTCAAGCCGGTGAAGCTGTCAGACTATCCAATCCTTGGGGGTAGCGGGTCCGGTGGGCGATCCAAAGCAGTCAGCGAAGCCCAGCGGCAGCAGAAGGCCGTTGATGACCTAATCGCATCGCTCGAACATGAGCTTGCCGTGGTCCATGAGTCCGAGCTGCAGCGCAGGATTTCGAATGAGCTCCGTCAAGTCGGTGTCGAACTGACCAGCGAAGAGGGAAAGCGGATCGCAGGCTTGATCTCGATGGTTGAGCGAGAGACCAAGGTTCGGGAAAAGGCCTCCGAATCTATGCGGGCCACGCTCGAAACCATTGGCGACGTGCTGGGCGACGTCTTCAGCGGCGCTACCAAGGATTTCGACGCATTCCTAGACAACGCCATGCGCGGCTTTGCCCAGCTGGGAAGCCAAAACTTAAACGACCTGTTCAACCTGGAAAATTGGGCAAGCCCTCAAACCGGCGCGGCTTTGGATGGCGCATGGATTGGCCCTGACGGTTACGCGACTATCTTAGGCGACGCCGTGAAGTCTGGCGCTAAAGACGGCTCGCAGTCCGGCATTTTTGGCGGTCTTGGTCAGCTTTTTGGCGGTCAAGGCGGCAGCATGCTTTCGGCCGGCCTAGGCGGTCTAGGCATGGGCTATCAATCGGCCAATCCACTCATGGGCGGCCTTGGTGGGGCGTTGTCTGGCTTCTCCGCAGGCGGTCCCATCGGTGCTGTCATCGGCGGTCTTGGTGGCGAGGTGGGGCCACTATTGAAGCCTCGCCCCTCATTCGAAGATGAAAGGGTCGCGGCATGACGGCCGTCAACGTTTTTCGCATGCATGACCGCATCGTCATGCACTCTGACGCAGCAGCTTATACGGACGGGGCGCCACCCATCTTTGTCGGTGAGGTAACGAAGACTTTCACTTTCCCTGGGAAGCGAATGGCCGTTGCAGTGCGGGGGCCTTCGCCTTCCGTCGCTCACATCGCCGCCACGTTTGGCGATGCATTTGCTGACATCGGCGCGGCAAGGAAGGGGAACAGGTTCTTCCGGTCCATGGTGCCCGCACTGCTCGATTATTGCCGAATGACGACGCCTAGCCAACCGCATTTCCAAGCCTTCTTGGCGGGATGGAGCGACGGCAAAGCCGACTCCTTTATGGTCACTAGCGAGCAATCGCCCTACCACCTGATGGACCTTCCCGAAATTGCAGGCGCGCCGGTTCCGTCTATCGATCCGGGCATTGATCCCGCTGACTTCCGCCCCGAGCGCGATGGCCTCAGGCTCATGGAGGCGCAGCGAAAATCGGGGTTCTCCTTGGGCGGACACGTCCTCGCCACCACGATATGGGCGGACATGATCGAACAGGCGGTGATCCACCGTTGGGGGGACACCCCCGGCTTGCCGCTTAACGCCATCGCCAATGATGCCTAGAAGATAGGTGGACAATGCCAATATCGCTAATTGCTGTCACCGCGCTTGCTTCTGCGAGCGTGGTGGGCGGCTATAACCTCGTGATCTCGTACTCTGCACCAAGCGGACAGGGCTGCCGAAGCTATATGCAGCCGGCCAAGTTCGAAATCTGGGAGGCGACGACCAATAACCGCGCCGCCGCCACCAAGATCGCGGAGACTGTGCTGCCGGTCTATACCCGCTCTGGGCTGACCGACCTCAACACCCGCTATGTCTGGGTTCGGGCAGTTGACCCGGCTGGCAATCTTGGGGTGCAGTATCCAGCTTCGAATACCGCCGGACAGCCCGTGGCAGCGCGCGCCGTGTCCCCGACCGATATCCCCAACGGATCGATCTCGACCGATAAGCTGGCCAACAATGCGGTGACGCGCGAAAAGATCGGCAACGGCGCGGTCACATCCGACCAGCTCGCATTGCTGGCCGTGAACGAACAGAACATCGCCAACAATGCGGTATCGGTGAACAAGATCGTCAATCAGGCGATCACCGAGGCCAAGCTGGGTAGTGGTGCTGTCACAGCGGCTAAGGTTGCGGCCGGCGCTATCTCCACCGAGAAGCTGGCAGCAGGGGCGGTCACTGCCGACACCATAGCGGCCAATGCCATTACCTCGACCAAGATCGCAGCGGGCGCCGTCACTGCCTCCGCGATCCTGGCGGGCGCTATATCGGCTGAGAAGATCGGCGCAAGCCAGATCACCGCCGAAAAGATGGCTGCCAATAGCGTATCCACCAACTCGCTGCAGTCCGACGCGGTGCGTGCGCGTCACATTTTCTCCGGCTCAATCGAGGCGGGCAAGATCGCTGCCAATGCAGTGTCTGCTGAGAACCTGCAGGCTGGCGCCATTGTGGCAGGCAAGATCAGCGCAGGCGCGATCGATACGTCGAGCCTGATGGTCAACGGCGTCGTCATCACCGACAAGGTGGCTGGCAATGCCATCACCGATATGGTCGTGTTTACCGGCAATGGCGAGCAAGGCATCCTGGCCTCCGGCAATTTCACGGTCACCACTGGACGGGTAATGATCATCGCGGCGGGCTTCCTGGATCGCCCGACCTCTGGCTCAGAAGTCACCGGATATATTCGATACTCGTTGAAGTATAACGGCGCCGAGATGAAGTCGTATCGGGCCTTTTACGACGATAACTTCGCCTTTGGCGTCTCATTGGTCCATGGGCAGAACATCAACCCCGGCACCTACAATTTCACCTTTCACGCGGACAATGAGAGCGGGCTGGCATACTGGAAAATGCTGCCCGGCTCGACCTTCGCAATCATGAACCTCAAGCGGTGAGCCATGAGCGATTTCGCATTTACCATCGTGCGCAGCGAGGACGGTCTCGTGACCAGCTCGGGGCAGGCCGGCTCGGACCTGCAGCTACAGACGCAGTTCGACTATTGCCCTGAAGGACATGAAATCCATGCCGGCATCGAGATCATGCCGGGCTGGCGATATGTCGATGGCGAGTTCGTGCCGCCGCCGCCAGAGCCCGTCACTGTCGAGATGGTGAAGCGCGAGGCTGGCCGCCGTCTGAAATACACCGACTGGTATGTGACCCGCGCTGCTGATCCGACCGACGGCCGTCCGGTGCCGGAGAGCGTCATGGCCGAGCGCGCCGCCCTGCGGGCCGCTGCTGAACGGTTGGAGGCCATGACGCCCATACCGCCGGACTTTCGATCCGAAGAACACTGGACCTGATGCCCGCTTCGGCGGGCTTTTTTACGGAGTCAACATGTCTGAAAATACTCGCCGCCTGCCTTTCCCTGAGGCCGGCGAAGATGCCTATGTCGAATTCAATCTCGAAGCCATGCAGGCGCTCGAAGAGGAATTCGGCCCAGAATACTACGGCAAAATCCAGTCCGCGCTTGAGGGCTTTAACATCGCAGCGCTGACCAAACTTGCCTCTATTGGTCTGCACGATGGCACTATGAAAACGGCGCTCAAGAAGGTCAGCCTTCGCGCGGTGGCTGGTAAGCTGGGTGATGGCCTGGCGCTTTTCACGCACGGCTGCACGCTCACCGAGCTACGCGAACAGCGCAGCGAGGAAATGGCGTCAATGATGATGCGGGCCAAGGTCGCGGAAATCATCGCTATGCGCGAGGTTAGCCTTGCCGGCCTCCAAAACCCACCGGCCGCAGATGACGACGCCGCTTGACGCCTTGGCCTATGACGGCCCCTTGCCGGAACTTCCCGACCGGCTTGGGGCATGCCGCCTATTCGCGATTGAGGATCAGCGCATCCCCGAGAACCTGCGCGCCACGGTAGGCATGGGCTGGTCAGGGCGGCCGCTTGCTGTGTCGCTCCTCCGGTGCCACCCCTCAGCGGTGGCGGCCGTCTACGCGGCAGCGCTGCCAGATCGGAAATTCTCAGCCCTTGCCGCCGAATGGCCTTTGGCTGCGCTCGCCCGCGCCGCCTTTGGACTCTATGCGCGCACCCTCTGGGGCGGTGAATCAGCTGCCCTCGAATGGCTGGCAAACCGCCGCTAAAAAGGAATTCCCCGTGTCAGCAATTTCCATCGTCTCCGCGATCCTCGCGGCAGACAGCGCGGTCATGGCCGTTGCTTCCTCGATTTCGCCCATCGCAGCACCCGAAACCGTGACGCGGCCGGCGCTGGTTTTGCATCTTTCGCGAGAAACCGACGAGCCCACTTTGCGGGGGGCTGGCCTCTATCCGGAAGCGGAATTCGTCGTTGACGCGCTGGGGGAGTCGTTCGGCGCCGCCAATGCTTTGGGCGACCTGATAAAGGGCGTACTAACGAACTGGCGAGGCACGATCACGGGAGCCGAGGTCAGCCATATTCTCCCGAGCGGCATCGACCACTTCGACCGTGGCGAGCGCGGAGACGCGTGGCGCCGCCGTCTGGGGTTCCGGATACGCTATCGGACGGCATGAGATGGCCGTTCAGAGGAAGACGTACAGCGGTCCCCGCATCAAATACGGCAAGGGCGCATTCGGCGGCTTCGAAGAGTTCAGGTACGGCTCTAAGCAGCCATCCAAGGCCAAACTCCCATCTATCTCGATCCAGAAGAACGACAAGGTTCTCAGCCAGTCTCAGCGCGCCGTTGCTGCTGATCGGCTGGCGAACATAATGGAACACGCGGAGCCGTCGCCCTGGTCTTATGAGGGAGATGCCCGCGCCGGCCTGCGCATCGCGATGGTAGAAGCTGGGAATGGCTGGCAGGCGTCGGATAGCGAAGCCGAGCGCATTATCGCCAGCGCCTTTGCGAAGCTGGGCAAGACAGTTCGCCCCAGCCCCGAAGAAGGCCAGCGCTACATCACCACCGGCCCCGACTATTGCCTGTGGTGCGCAGGCCCGTTGGACGATGACGACAAGATCAAGGGCCGCCGCTTTTGCTGCCCCGAGCACGCGAAGGCGTCCAAGGTCCATTGGGACTATCCTGGTTACGAGCTTTCCCCAATCGCCTGGCACGCCGGTTACATTCTTCGGTTAGACCGGGCGGAAACGAAGCTCTGCGCGGCGCCGTCTTGTGGCAAGCCGTTCAAGACGACCAGCCCCAACGCGGCCACCTGTTCGCCCGCGTGCGCAAAGGAGTGGCAGGCCTCGAAGCTCGATAAGCGGCACTGCCTGCGTTGCAATGAAGAATTTCAACCAATGAACGAGCAGGCGCTCTATTGTACCGATCGGTGTCTGCACTTGACCAAGGAGCACCGGAAGAAAAAGCAACGTCACGAGGCCATTGCCGAGCAGCCCGAGCGCATTTGTGCCAACGAAAAGTGCGGCAAGCCCTTCCGCCCCCAGAGGGTAGGCAGGGCCTCAGATCGGTTCTGTTGCGAGAAGTGCCGACGCGCTGCCGAGTATCAGCGACTGAAGGCCAAGGCCAGCGAAGGCCCATAGCCATGCGCGTTACACGCATCCCTTGCGCCCGCTCCCATCCGGGGGCGGGCCTTTTTCGTTGCCCGGTTGATTCGAGCATCTCAGTGGGGCTTAAAGTGGGGAAGACTTTTGGATCGCGGATAAAACCTGATATTTATCAACGCGATAAAAGGAAATTCTGGCGGAGAGGAAGGGATTCGAACCCTCGAGACCGTTCCCGATCTGCACCCTTAGCAGGGGTGTGCCTTCGACCACTCGGCCACCTCTCCGGTGAGGGTCTGATACAGGCACCCATGGCTCGATTGCAAGGGCTTTGTGCCCAAGGGCCGCAATTTCCCCAGTGGCGGAAATCCGCCGCCGTTGGGGGCGTAAGGGGCAGTGAAGCCTGGCTGCTCCGGCTGCGCCGTTTCGCGCCTATTCCAATTCCGCCAGGGCGGGCCGCAGCTTGCCGCCGCAGCGGACCAGTATTTCGTTAGCGGCAGCGATGGAGCCGCATCCCGCCGCGATCAGCACCGCCGGCTTGACCGCGCCATCGCTGACATCGAGCGCCCGCTCGGCCTTTTCGGCATCGACGCCGGTAATGGCCATGACGATTCCCCTGGCGCGTTCGCGCAGCTTGGCATTGTCGGCGATCACATTGACCATGTAGCCGTCATGCACGTGCCCCAGATGAATCGCCATCAGGGTCGAGATCAGGTTGAGCGCGATCTTTTGCGCCGTTGCCGCGCCCATGCGGGTGGAGCCGGCGATCACTTCGGGCGGGGTGGGCAGATGCACGCTCACATCGGTCACCGAAAACAGCGTGGCGCCGGCATTATTGGCGATGCCGATGCTGCGCGCCCCAGCGTCCCGGGCCGTGCGCGCCGCTGCCAGCGGGTAGGGGGTATTGCCACTGGCCGAAACCGCAATCAGGCAGTCGCGCGACGTCGGCTGCAGCTTTGCCACCGCCGCACGCGCGGCCTCCCCATCGTCTTCCGGCCCGCCCTGCATATGGATGAGCGAGTCCATGCCACCGGCCAGCAGCACCACGATCTGTGCCGGGTCGATGGCATAGGTGCCCGGCAGTTCCAGCGCGTCCGCCAGCGCCATCAGGCCAGAACTGCCTGCTGCCGCATAGATCAGCCGGCCGCCTGAGGCGATGGCATCCGCTGCCAGCTGCGCCGCTGCCGCCAGTTGCGGCAGGCTGTCCGCGACACTGACTGCCGCCTCGGCCTGTGCCCGCGACAGGACCGACAGGATGTCGGCGTCCGGGCGCTGATCCAGCCCCGCGCCATCGGGGTGGCGGCGTTCGGTCTGTCGTGTGGCCATCTCGCTCTCCTCTGCGACGATAATGCCAAAAAAATACCACTTGTCCAGCTGCCGCCCAGCAGCCATAACCATCCGCTATAAAAGGCCGTTAGCGAACAAGGCGATGCCCGATTTTGCGGAGCCCACGCTGTTTGCACTTGGCGGATGGTATTTTATTGGTATTGTCTTTTGCGCAGGGCCCGGCCGGTTTTCGGCGGGGCCTGTCTTGGATTTGAGAGGGTTTGAGTGGCGGACGCGTCCGGAAATCTGTTCACAGACGGCCCAGTCGTGCTGCCCCTGGGCGGCCCGCTCTATCTCCAGCTCAAGCGCTGGATCGAAGATGCCATAAAGCGCGGCGCAATCAATCCCGGCGATGCGCTGCCCTCCGAGCGTGACCTGGCCATCAAGACAGATGTCTCGCGCGTCACGGTGCGCAAGGCGGTGCAGCAACTGGTGCAGGATGGCGTGCTGGTGCAGCGCCACGGCTCCGGCACCTTTGTGGCCCAGCAGGCGCAGCGGGTCGAGCAATCGCTGTCCCAACTGACCTCCTTCACCGAAGATATGGCGCGGCGCGGCATGGCGGTACGGGCCGAATGGCTCGATCGCGGCCTTTACCACCCCTCGACCGAGGAAACGGTGATCCTCGGACTCGGCGCCGGCGAACAGGTGACGCGCATCGCCCGCCTTCGGCTCTCCGAAGATACGCCTTTGGCCATCGAGCGTGCCAGCTTGTCCTCCTCCATCCTGCCCGATCCGGACCTGATCGGCGATTCTCTCTATAAGCATCTCGAAAAGTCCGGCAATCGCCCTGTTCGCGCCATTCAGCGCATTCGAGCCGCCAATCTCAGCGATGCCGATGCGCATCTGCTTCTGGTGCCGGTGGGGTCGGCGGGCCTGTTCATAGAGCGCATCTCTTATCTGCCGTCCGGCCGCGCCATCGAGTTCACCCGCTCCATCTATCGGGGCGATACCTATGATTTTGTCGCCGAGCTGCGCCTGGGCGACGCTGCACCCGCAGGAGCCGGCAAGCCATGACAGCCATGACCCATATGCGCCGCGAGATCGAGGAGATTCCCGAAGTCGTGGCGCGCTTCCTTTCTGCGTCATCCCCGGTGCTGGGCGAGGCCGCCGCCCGGCTGCGCACCGAAGATCCGGCCATGGTCATCACCATCGCGCGCGGCTCTTCCGATCACGCCTCGGCCTATCTCAAATATGCCATCGAGCTGACAATGGGCCTGCCGGTGGCCTCGGTCGGGCCCTCTATCGCTTCCATCTATGGACGGGATCTGCGCCTCTCCCGCGCCGTGGCGCTGGCCATTTCGCAGTCCGGCAAGAGCCCCGATATTGTCGGCATGGCCCAGTCGGCCCGGCGCAGCGGTGCCACGACCCTGGCCATCACCAATACCGCCGGCTCGCCGCTCACCCAATCGAGCGATTTCACCATTGAACTGCATGCCGGCCTCGAAAAGAGCGTTGCCGCCACCAAGACCTTCGTGACCTCGGTGGTCGCGGGTCTGGCCTTGTTGGCGCACTGGAGCGGCGACGTCGAGCTGCAGCGCGCCGTCGCCGCCTTGCCCGAGCGCCTGGCCGGGGCGGTTGCCTGCGATTGGTCTGAGATGATCCCGGCGCTCGATGGGCATAGCGCCCTTTATGTGCTGGGGCGCGGTCCGGGTTTCGCCATTGCCAATGAAGCGGCGCTGAAATTCAAGGAGACCTGCGGCATCCAGGGCGAGTCCTACAGCGCCGCTGAAGTCATGCATGGGCCGGTGTCCATCGTCAACCCCGGCTATCCGGTGCTCGGGCTTGCCGCTCGCGACGCCGCCGAAAAGTCGGTGGCGGACATGGCGCACAAGCTGGCCGGGCAGGGGGCGAGTGCTTTTCTGACCAGCGACCTGGGAGGCGCCGCGCGACGCCTGCCCTTTGCCGCCACTGGTCACCCGATCACCGACCCCTTGGCGCTTGTGGTGTCCTTCTATGGCTTCGTTGAGGCTTTGGCCCGCCATCGCGGCCTTAATCCCGACGAGCCGCCAATGCTCAAGAAAGTCACGGAAACATTATGAGCCAGCTTCTCGCCTTCACCGGAGCCCGAATTTTTGACGGCAATGCCTGGCATGATGGTTCGGCACTGCTGGTCGAATTCGGCTATGTCGCCGGCATCGTGTCGACCGACGCCCTCCCGGACAATGCCGAGCGCCACGCGCTCGATGGCGGCATGCTCGTCCCCGGCTTCATCGACCTGCAGGTCAATGGCGGCGGCGGCGTGCTGTTCAACAATGCGCCGACTGTGGAATCCATCCGCACGATATGCGCCGCGCATGCCCAGTTCGGCACCACCGCTCTGCTGCCGACGCTGATCACCGACACCGCCGCGGTCAATATCGAGGCCATCGCTGCCGGCGTGGAAGCCTGGAAGCAGCGCGTGCCGGGCTTCCTGGGCCTCCATCTCGAAGGTCCACACCTGTCTTTGGCGCGCAAGGGCACGCACGACCCCGCTTTGATCCGCCCGATGGATGCTGCCGATCTGGCCCGCACCGTCGCGGCAGCGCATGACCTGCCCAATCTACTCTGCACCGTCGCCGCCGAAACGGTGACGCCCCAGCAGGTGGCGGCCCTTGCCGGGGCCGGTGCCGTCGTCAGCATCGGCCATTCCGATGCCAGCTACGACGTCACCAACGCCGCCTTTGCCGCCGGGGCCACAATGGCGACGCATCTGTTTAATGCTATGAGCCAATTGGGCAATCGCGAACCCGGCGTGGTCGGCGCCGTACTGTCCAATCCCAATGTCTTTGCCGGGCTGATTGCCGACGGCATTCACGTTCACCCCGCCGCCATTGCTGCCGCCTTGCGCGCCAAGGTCGGACCCGGACGCATCTTCCTGGTCACCGATGCCATGTCGCAGACCGGTACCGACCTCAAAACGCTTACCCTCAACGGCCGCACCATCACTCGTGCCGATGGCGCGCTGCGACTGGCCGACGGTACCCTTGCCGGCGCCGACCTCGATATGATCGATGCCATCACCTTTATGGTCGATCACATCGGTCTCGATTTCGAGGAAGTCATCCGGATGGCCTCCCTCTACCCTGCCGAGGCGATGGGCATTGCCGACACTTATGGCCATCTGGGCCATTCGGCGGTGGCCAATTTCGTGCATCTTTCCAATGAGCGCGCCGTGCGCTCCACCTGGATCGGAGGCGAGGCCGTCTGGTCTGCCTGATTGCTTTCATTCGCTATTTGCAAGCGTCCCCGCCTTCGCGAGGCGGGGACTTTTTTAATGCGGTTCACCGCAATTGTGTCAGCGCTCCGCCCAGACTGTGTCCGGTCGCCATATCAGGGGCGCTGGTCCACCACCTGCGATTGGTAACCGGCTTCTTTCTGAAAACGTCTTGTTTTAGAGGCCTTTAACCTATTGTTAGGGGTGCTTAACACTTGGTTTCAATCTGTGTGCTGAATCTGCAACATCCGCATGGCAACCAGATTGTGGCAGCCTCGAAAGCCGGTTTCGGCGATTGCGTCCTGTTTTTGCATGCGTAGAGTGGGTCTTGCGAATCCATGCATGGGATCGTTTGTCGGTCGCAACGCGACGGCAACACACAGCACCACGAACAGTGTGGTCGCGTTTCGACAAACCGCTGGGTAACCGGCACCAAAAAATGACTGACTTTGGAGGTCAATTAATGAAACTCAAGAGCCTTATCCTCGGTTCTGTTGCTGCCGCTGGTCTCTCGACCGCTGGCTTCGCTGCCGATCTTGGCGTTCTCACCTCGCTGGACGTCTGCGACGCTCTCGGTCTTTCGGGCCTGACCATCTCGTCCGACACCAACTGCCTGCAGATCTCGGGCGAAGTGAAGTATGAGTTCCAGTGGGGCGACTACGCTGCCAACTGGAATGGCGGTACCAACCCTGCTTGGATCAACAGCCATGCCGGTGGCCGTAACGTCATGGACAACGACAGCGTCGTCGTCGGCGGCGTGACCTATGACAACGACTGGCGCTCCAAGGTCGAAACCTGGCTGAAGTTCGTCGGCACCGCCGACAGCGATTTCGGTCCGGCTTCCGCCACCATCAAGCTGAAGTCCCTGACCGACACCGTCTTCACCAACGAAGGCTACAACGCTGCTGGCGTTTATGTCGGTTCGACCGTTGGCGGCGACGCCACCACGAACGGCGCTGGCTCGAACGGCGCTTGGATCGTTGACGAAGCTTTCGTCTCCGTCGGCGACACCACCGTGATCATGGCTGGTAAGAAGGGCTCCGTTGCCAACTTCGGCGATGACGAACCGTTCAACTGGCTCGGCCTGTTCAACTCTGACGCCGTCGATAAGGGCGTCATGTTTGCCAAGAACCACCCGAAGACCGGTGGTCATGTTATCCAGGTCGTTTCCGATCTCGGTAACGGCGTTGGCGTGAAGCTCGGCCTCGAAAACCTCGAAGGTTCGACCTCTGACGCCTTCAACGGCATCCCTGCTCGCAATGGTGGTCAGGCTGCTGGTACCCTCGTCGGCGTTCTCGAATACGCTGGTGAAGGCATCACCGCTCACGTCACCGGTCTTGCTGGTGGTGTGCTCGACGGCGTTGTCGAAGACTGGGCTGTCCATGCTGGCGTGACCGGCACCTTCGACGCCTTCAAGGTCCGCGCTGCCGGTGCTTTCTCGAGCCACGCTGCGAACACCAACTACTGGAACGTTCTGGGTTCGGCTCAGGCCACCTTCGACATGTTCACCATCGCCCTGTCGGGTGAAGCTGCTGGTGGCCAGGTCGGCGGCGTTGCTCTCGCTAACCAGGTTGGCGTCGGCGGCTCCATCGGCGCAACCGTCACCGAAGGCGTGAGCATCAACCTCGGTGGTCGTTGGTACGACGAAAACACCGCGATTGCTAACACCGAAGGCTACCAGGTCGCCGCTCAGCTCGTCGCTGCTGTGACCGAAACCATCAAGATCACCGGTGAAATCGGCGTCTACGGCACCAACAAGCCTGTTGCTGTCCAGCAGACCGACTTCTACGGCAAGGCCGAACTGGCCTGGGCTCCGGGTGGTGGTTTCACTTCGTCCATCGCTGGCGAAGCTCACCAGAACGGCGCTTACAAGGTTACCTTCAAGGCTGCCAAGGCCTTCCAGTAATCTCTGCCTCGCTTATGCGAACGGAAAGGCCCGGCTCATGCCGGGCCTTTCTGTATATGGGCCTCAGTTCGCCCGCGGCGTCGCGACAGGGCGCTCACACATGCATCTCTTGGCCGCGACGGCTGGTGAAGTGTGCGTGATCTTGGGGGCGGAGACGCGTTTTTCTTTGTGACGCCTGCCGAATTATCCTAGTTTCACCGCCGTGGCGGCAATTTCAGTGGATTGATGATGTTGAGGAATCTGCTCTTTTGGGTGGTGTCGGGCACGGCTGTTGGTTTGCTCGCCAGCACATCGGCCCTGGCACAGGTCGCGGTCGATACGAAACCGCCGGTTTTGCTGGCGCAGATCACCAGCGCTCCGCCCTCACGCTCGGATTCTTCGATCAGCCTTCCGCCCCCGCGCATTTCCGACTACTGGATGAGCATCAGCCTCCAGCCGGGCGGGGTATTGGTTTTTGACGGTTACGCGCCCGACGCTGCAACACGCGACCGCTTTGCTGAGGTGAGTGGGGCCGACGTCAACTGGCTCAAGCTCGGCAGCGGTGCTCCGGCTCAATACCAGCAAGCCACCGAACTCGGACTGACCCTGCTTTCGAAACTGTCCGAGGGCCGCTTTGCGCTGCGCGCCAATGTGGTGACCATTTCGGGAATAGCCGCAACGCAGGCCGACTATGACGCCGTCCAGTCGGTGCTGGCGGCAGGTGCCCCCGCTGGTGTCGTCCTGGCCATGGCCGAAATCCGCCCGCCCGTCGGCGCTGAAGCCAATGTCGCGGCCTATGGCTGGAGTGCGGTGAAGCAGGCCGGTGGCCAGGTCGAGATTGGCGGCATGGTGCCGTCCGCTGCGGTGCAGCAGGACTTGGCCGGCCGCGTGTCTACCGCGCTTACCGACAAAAGCCAGATCAACGCCGCCGCGCCAGAGGGTTTTGCGGCGCAGGCCGAACGCGCCGTCGCAATATTGGACCTGCTATCCGAGGGCCAGGTGGCGTTCGACGGCACCATGTGGTCGGTCACCGGCAAGGGCCAGGAAGCCGACAGCATTGCCGCGATCGCAACCATTCTCGGCACGGGCGCGTCGGCCTGGAATGTGAATGTGACGCCGGCGCCGGTTGTCGCAGTTGCGCCCTCTGAGCCGGTCGAACCCGTGACCCCGCCAGCCGAAACGCCTGCTACGCCTCAACAATCTGCGCCTGCGTCCACCGAGTCGGAAGCGCCGGCGGCCCCTGCCGTCGTCGAGCAGACCCCGGCGCCCGCCGCTGTGTCTCAACCCGCCTCAGGCGCTTCAAACATTGCGCTTTGTCGTGACGAGGTGAATGCCCTGTCGGCCCAGAACGCCATTCTGTTCCAGTCCGGCGCCGCCGTACTGGCGCCTGGAGCTGCACCCGTTCTCGACAGCTTTGCCACCAGCCTCAATCTTTGCCCCGACGCCGTCATCCATATTGAGGGTCACACCGATTCCGATGGCGACGACCAGCGCAATCTGGTGTTGTCGGTGTCGCGCGCCGAAGCTGTGGTCAATGCCTTGATTCAGCGCGGTGTTTCCCCTGATCGGCTCTACGCCATTGGTTATGGCGAATCCCAGCCGGTGGCCAGCAACGACACACAGGATGGCAAACGCAGGAATCGCCGCATCGTCGTGAGCGTGCTCGAGGAGCACGAATAGCAGCGCCGGCTCAGGCGGCCGCGTCGGCCTGGGCGCGTTCGGGATCGATCACGAATTGCGCCACCGCCTGGACTTCCTCGATCTGGTCGAACAGGGCAGGGGAGCCCTGGCCGGAAATGATCAGCGCCAGCGCCTCAGGTCGGCGGCGGGTCATTTCCTCGAAGGTTTCGCGCCGCAACTGATCGGTCAGCTGCGTGCGCAACATCATCAGCGGCGCGCATTTGAGCGCGTCGAAAAGCGGCCACTGCGCCACCAAGACGTCGTCGAAGTTGAAGCGCTTCAACGGATCGAGCAGTCGGGGGTCGAAGAGCGGCCGCGCCCGACCGCGCTTGTCGAACCAATGGCTGCGCAGAGCCAGTCCGTCCAGCGCCTCTTCGCTGCTGCCGGGATAGTCGCCGGCCAGCATGCGACGGAACCCGGCCTTCACCGCCTTGGCGCTCCTAAGGCCCTGAATATGCGCCATATTGTTGCGCAGGCGGACGATGCCGCGTGAGTCGGCCACCGGCCCGGAATCGAGCAGGATCGTCCCCGCGATCAGCAGGGGGTGCGACGCGGCCAGCAGCATTGCCACCTGTCCGCCATGCCCTTGGCCGAGCAGCATTGCGCGGCCAATTCCCAGCGCGCTCAGGATGTCAGCAACATCTGCGGCATCGTTGATCGAATTATAGTCCTCGGTGCGAAGCCGATCGTCAGATCGGCCGCGTCCCGGCAGGTCGATGAGCACCACGGGCCAGTCATCCAGCCCCAAGCGTTTGAAATATTGAACGAAACTTGTGAAGTCGCTCATATTGCGATGATAGCCGGCAAGGCACACCAGGGGCGTTCGACCGTCGCCCAGCCGGCCATCGACATGCACCGCCGCCGTGATCCGGGGATTGGAAAGGGCGATGCGCTGCACGGGCAGACCCGTGAAGGTGGGGTGGTCGCTGGCTACTTTTCGCTTCTGCAGGAACGCAAACATATGCTCATTTACCGGCGCCACCGGCCTGGCCACAAGTTGGATTTGTGTCGCGAGACCCGCCTTGTCGCAGAAGGCAGTTAAAAGTATGGTGCCGCTCGTCCCTGCGGGAGGCATGGGACACAACACACCCCTATCGGCCGGCGTTCAGCTCCGGCACCCAAATCAAGGAATATCGACAAAATGCTGCGTGGTTCGATTACGGCACTCATCACCCCCATGCGTGACGGGGCCGTGGATGAGAAAGCCTTCGCCAGCTTTGTCGATTGGCAGATTTCCGAAGGCACGCATGGCCTGGTGCCCGTCGGCACCACGGGCGAAAGCCCTACGGTCAGCCATGAAGAGCACAATCGCGTCGTCGAGATCTGTGTCGAGGTCGCCAATAAGCGCGTGCCGGTGATCGCCGGTGCCGGGTCGAACTCCACCGCCGAAGCGGTGTCGCTGGCCAAGCATGCCGAAAAGTCCGGCGCCGATGCCGTGCTTTCGGTCGTGCCCTATTATAACAAGCCCAATCAGGAAGGCCTGTTCCAGCATTTCTCCGCTGTCGCCAAGGCCATCGGCATCCCGGTCATTCTCTATTCGGTGCCGGGCCGCACCATTGTCGATCTTTCCGTCGACACGATCGTGCGTCTGCGCGATGCCCATCCCAATATTATCGGTGTCAAGGACGCGACCGGCAGTCTCGAACGCGCCACCATGGAACGCGTCAAGCTGGGCGATGATTTCATCCTGCTTTCGGGCGATGACAGCACCGCCCTCGGCTTCAATGCCCATGGCGGCAATGGCTGTATTTCGGTGACAGCCAATGTTGCGCCGCGCCTGTGCTCGCAGATGCAGGAGCTTTCCCTGGCCGGCGATTTCAAGGCAGCCCGCGCCATCAATGAAAAGCTGTCCTATCTCCACAAGGACCTTTTCATGGAGCCCAATCCGGCTCCGGCAAAGTATGTGGCCAACCGCCTCAACCTCTGCGCCAATGAAATGCGGCTGCCGCTGATCCCGATAAGCAAGGCAACGCAGGACGCCATGGACTTTGCAATGGCCCATGCAGGTCTTATCTAACCCTTCATGGCACAGCAGAAGAACGACAAGAGCAAGAATGGTTGGATCAGCCACGGTCTCGTGGCTGAAAACCGGCGCGCGCGCTTCGATTACGAAATCGGCGACACCATCGAGGCCGGCATTGTCCTGACCGGCACCGAGGTCAAGTCGCTGCGTCTCGGCAAGGCGCAGATCACTGAGTCCTACGCCTCTCCCGAGCAGGGGGAACTGTGGCTCATCAATGCCCATATTCCCGAATATCTACAGGCCAATCGCTTCAACCACAGCGAGCGCCGCCCGCGCAAACTGCTGATCAGCAAGAAACAATTGGCGCGGCTCGACGCCGATGTGGCCCGCGCGGGTAACACCATCGTGCCGCTGAAGCTCTATTTCAACGATCAGGGCCGCGCCAAGCTGCTGATCGGCGTCGGCAAGGGCAAGAAGAACTACGACAAGCGCGCCACCAGCCGCGACCGCGACTGGAACCGCGACAAGGCCCGCATCATGAAAGAAGGCGGCCGCGGCTGAGCGCCCACCGAAAGGCAAGCTTACGCCACAGGCGTGACCTGAGAGTGTTTCGCGCGCTCACCAATTGGGATTTGGGGCCCTGCGCGACAGGTGAAACGCGCACCAGGCCGCCCTCGGGGTGACCCGAGGGCCTGTCCGCAAGCCACCATACATCACTGCTGCGCATTGAAATTGGCTCTCGGGTCGAGCCCGAGGGTGGTCTGGCGGGATATGGTGTGCCAACACGCCGCTCCATCGCCTCCCTCCCCTTGAAGGTCAGGGCTATCGCATATGGACTTATCGGTCACGGGCTCTCATCCCCCACCCCCAACTCTCCCCGCAAGGGGGAGGGAGTTCGGGCGGCGCTTTGGGTAAAATCTTACCCCAAGCACGACGCGTCTCCTCCCCCTTGACGGGGGAGGTTGGGAGGGGGTGTGCAGCAGGCACAAACCCATATGCGATAGCCCGGCCTGGAGGGGGAGGGCAGGGGTTGGGCAGTGACACACCGATGGACCCCCTCCCGCAATCCCGCCCCTCAACGGGGAGGCGAAAGAGCCCTGGGTCCACTTCAGTTTGGAATGGTCTAAGCCTCAGCCGGCTTTTGCACCTGTGGCCGGCCAACCGTCCGCGCCAGCTCCGCGACGTCGAGGAAAAAGTCGGCCTGGCGGCGCAGATCGTCTGAAATCATCGGCGTCGAGGTGGCCAGCGTCGAGACCACCGTCACCCGCTTGCCCTTGCGCTGCAGCGCCGCCACCAGCGCGGTAAAGTCGCCATCGCCGGAAAACAGGATCAGGTGATCATAATAGGGTGATTGCTCGAGGGCATCGACCGTCAGCTCGATGTCCATATTGCCCTTGATCTTGCGGCGCCCCATGGCATCGGTGAACTCCTTGGCCGGCTTGGTCACCACCGTATAGCCGTTATAATCAAGCCAATCGATCAAAGGGCGGATCGAGGAATATTCCTGATCTTCCACCAGGGCTGTGTAGTAATTAGCGCGCAGCAGATATGCCTTGGCGCTGAATTCGGTGAGGAGTTTTCGGTAATCGATATCGATGCCAACGGCCTTCGATGTTGCATAAAGATTGGCGCCATCGATGAAGAGCGCGATTTTCTCGCGTGGATCAATTGCCATAATAATGCTCCGACTGAAATGCTTTGTAGTTGAAAATACGCCACCCGCGTCCCCAGGGGCAGCTTTGAAACTAAGAATGCGTTTAAATTCGCTATTCGCACATTTTCGGCGAGGCGACAAGCTCCGCCCCTTAGCCTTGTCATCGTGGACTGCATCGTGTAAGGCAGGCCTTCATTCCCCCAAAGTGTGGAGACGTTTGTGGCACGCGTCACCGTTGAAGACTGCATCGAGAAGGTCGAGAATCGCTTCGATCTCGTCCTCATGGCCGCTCACCGCGCGCGCATGATTTCCTCCGGCGCGCAGATCACCGTTCCCCGCGACAATGACAAGAATCCCGTCGTTGCCCTGCGTGAAATCGGCGATGGCACCATTTCTCCTGATGATTTGCACGAAGATCTGATTCATTCGCTGCAGAAATATGTCGAAGTCGACGAACCCGAATCCAGCGCCGCTCCGCTGATCGAGAGCGCCGGTGATGACGATTCGATCAATTTCGATACCATCAGCGAAGAAGAACTGCTGCGCGGCATCGAAAGCCTCGCTCCGCCGGAAAGGCGCGATGACTGAAAGCCGTCCCACCAGGGCAAATCGCTCCGGTGGAGCGATTTAAACTGAGCAGACCGAAACGCTGCTCGTAGGGCGAGCGGCAAACAACACAATTGCCGTTGCCTCGCACCGCGTGGCGACTATATCAAAAGAGCGTCCGGCCTGCGTCGGGCGCTCTTCTCATTTCCAAAACAGGCGCTAAGCTCATCCATAAGAGCGAGCGGCTAATCATATGATGCGTCAGTACGAGCTTGTCGAACGCGTTCAGGCCTATAACCCGAACGCCGACGAGCAATTGTTGAATAAGGCCTATGTCTACGCCATGCAGAAGCATGGCTCGCAAAAGCGCGCCTCTGGCGACCCTTACTTCAACCACCCGCTTGAGGTCGCGGCGATCCTCACCGAACTCAAGCTCGACGATGCCTCGATCGCCGTGGGCCTCTTGCATGACACTATCGAGGATACCGACGCTACCCGCGCCGAAATCGATCAGCTGTTCGGCGGTGAAATTGGCACCATTGTCGATGGCCTGACCAAGATCGAGCGGCTGAACCTGGTGTCCCGCGAAGAGGCGCAGGCCGAAAACCTGCGCAAGCTGCTCCTGGCCATTAGCCAGGACGTGCGCGTGCTGCTGGTCAAGCTGGCCGACCGCCTGCACAATATGCGTACCTTGCAATATATGCGCGCCGACAAGCAGCAGCGCATTGCCCAGGAGACCATGGATATCTATGCGCCGCTCGCCGGCCGCATGGGTATGCAGGATATGCGCAACGAGCTGGAGGACCTCAGCTTCCGCATCCTGCATCCGGATCACTACGAAGCGATCACGGCGCGTCTGGATCAGATGCAGGCCGACCATCGCGAGACCATCGATACGATCACCTCCGAGCTGACCGACCGGCTTTCCGCCGAAGGCATCACCGCGCGGGTCAAGGCGCGGGTTAAGTCGCCCTATTCGATCTTCTCCAAGATCGAGCGCAAATCCATCGCGCTGGAACAGCTGTCCGACATGATCGGCTTCCGGGTCGTCGTCGGCTCGGTCGACCAGTGCTACAAGACGGTAGGACTCGTCCACACCGCCTGGAAAGTCGTGCCGGGGCGGTTCAAGGACTATATTTCGGTCCCCAAGCACAACGACTACCAGTCGATCCACACCACCATTGTCGGGCCCAGCCGCCAGCGCGTCGAACTACAGATCCGCACCGAGGAAATGGACCGCATCGCCGAATTCGGCATTGCCGCCCATGCGCTCTACAAGGATGGCGCCTCGGCCAATCTCGGTCGCATCGAGAGCGAATCCCAGGCCTATGGCTCGCTGCGCCAAACCATCAGTCATCTGACTTCGGGCATTTCGACCGAGGATTTTCTCGAATACACCAAGCTTGAGCTGTTTCAGGACCAGGTGTTCTGCTTCACCCCCCGCGGCCGGCTGATCGCGCTGCCCCGCGGCGCCACGCCCATCGACTTCGCCTATGCGCTGCATACCGATATCGGCGATACTTGCGTTGGTGCCAAGATCAATGGCTTGATCCTGCCGCTGGTGACGCAATTGCGCTCCGGCGACGAAGTCGAAATCCTGCGCGACCAGAACCATCGCCCGCCCTCCAACTGGATCGGCATTGCCGCCACCGGCAAGGCCCGCGCCGCCATTCGCCGGGCGGTGCGCCAGACCGCCACCCAGCGCGCTTTTGCCCTGGGCGAAAACGTGCTCTCCATGATGTTGGAGCGCGAAGGGGTTATGCTCGATGAGAGCGAAGCCAAAACTCTGGCCGAGGCGTTGGAACAGCCCAATAAGCGCGACCTGCTGATCGCCATTGGCGAGGGCAAGATCGGCAGTGAGGACCTTGGCAATGCACTCGCCCAGGTCAAGGGCATTCGCAAGCGCCGCCGCAAGCTCGACCTGCCGGTGGCCGACACCGCCGATGGCTGGTTCGCCCTGCGTGCCACCGATCAGTTCCGCTTCCGCGTTCCCGGTGGCCAGCGCTCGGGCAGTCATGCCAAGGCGGCCCTAGCCCAGCTTGATTTCCACACCCCGGTGCAATTGTCGGGGGAGGGCGTCGTGCCGGGCGATCGCCTTGTCGGCATTCTCGAGCCCGACCGGCCGATTACCGTTTATCCCATCCATTCCGATGCGCTGATGGACAAGCACGACAGCGACGTGGCCTGGGTCGATGTCCGCTGGAACCTGCAGGGCAGTGAAGAACGGCTCTATCCCACCGTTATTTCCATGGAATCGGTCAACAAGCCCGGCTCGCTCGCCCAGATTTCGTCGGCAATCGCCGCCTGCGAGGCCAATATCAACAATCTGGTGATGCGGATGATTTCGCCCGACTTTCACCAGATGATCTTCGAAATCGAGGTGCGCGACCTTGCGCAACTGACCGATGTTCTGGCAACCCTCAAGCGCAGCCCCGGCCTTTCGGCCGTCCAGCGCGCCGGCCTCCGCGAGGCCAGCATGATTTCGACGCTGGAATGGGATGGCAGGATCGACAGGAGTGCGCGCAATGACGAATGAGGATGTTCTAGCCATTTTCCGCGAATGCGGTGCCATGCTGGAGGGACATTTCATCCTGTCGTCTGGCCTGCGCTCGCCGGTTTTCCTGCAGAAGGCCAAGGTGTTCCAATATGCCCACCAGACCGAAAAGCTCTGCAAGGCTCTGGCCGAAAAGATCCGCGCAGAAGGCTATGGCGATGTGACCAAGGTGGTGTCTCCGGCCATTGGCGGCATTATTCCCGGCTACGAAACCTCCCGCCATCTCGGCGTTCCCGCGCTTTACACCGAGCGCGTCGATGGCCAGTTCGAGCTGCGCCGCGGCTTCGAGATCGAGCCCGATGACAAGGTCATCGTCGTCGAGGACATCGTCTCTACCGGCCTCTCGATCCGCGAATGCGTTGATGCCCTGCGCAAGATCGGCGCCAATGTGGTCGCCGCCGCCTGCCTCATCGACCGCTCCGCCGGCGAAGCCGATGTCGGCGTGCCGCTGGTCTCGCTGATCCAGTACAAGGTCCCTGCCTATCCGGCCGACCAGCTGCCCCCCGAACTCGCCGCCATCCCCGCCATCAAGCCTGGCAGCCGCGGCATCCAGGGTGTGAAGTGATCTTCGCAAGCCCCCCTCATCCGGCGCTGCGCGCCACCTTCTCCTCGAGAGGGAGAAGAATGGTCCGGCGCACCCCTCTTGTTCCTCTCCCTCTCGGGGAGAGGGTGGATCGGCCAAAGGCCGAGACGGGTGAGGGGGCTTTCGCAACACACATTGAGGCGGCATCATGATCATCGGCCTCGGCTCCGACCTCATCCAGATACATCGCGTAGAGCAGACGCTTATCCGCTTCGGCGACCGCTTCGTGCAGCGCTGCTTTACCGAAATCGAGCAGAAAAAATCCGATCGCCGGGCTCAGCGTGCCGCCTCCTATGCCAAGCGTTTCGCTGCCAAGGAAGCCTGTTCCAAGGCCCTGGGCACCGGCCTTAGTTTCGGCGTTTATTGGCGCGACATGGGCGTGGTGAACCTGCCGTCCGGCAAGCCGACCATGCATCTGACCAATGGCGCCGCGCGTGCTCTGGCCCGGCTTGTGCCGGCGGGACACGAGGCCCATATCCATTTGACCATTACCGACGATGCTGGCCTGGCTCAGGCCTTCGTCGTCATCGAAGCGCTGCCCGTTGACCCCAAAGGCGCAACTGTCTAACGCTTTGGCACCGCCTGAACGGGGACCACAATGACTCAACCTGCCGACAAGCCTGCCCAGAAATCCGCCGCCAGCGAGTGGTGGGATACGCTGGTGGTCATTGTCGAAGCGCTGCTCATCGCCATCGTGCTGCGCTTCTTCCTCTACCAGCCCTTTTCCATCCCCACCGCCTCGATGCAGCAGACGCTGATGATCGGCGACTACTTCGTCGCCAATAAATTCGTCTGGGGCTATGGCAAGCATTCCTTCTCGCTGGGCCGCTACGGCGATTTCGCGCTGCTCGACTTCGAGCTGCCGATCTCCAACCGCATTTTCGGCCGTGATCCAAATCGCGGCGATATCGCGGTGTTCCGCCCGGTGCCGCAGAATATCGAATATATCAAGCGCATCGTCGGCCTGCCGGGCGACAGGATCCAGGTCAAGGAAGGCCGGCTCTTTATCAACGGCACCATGGTCGAGCGCGAACTGGTCGGAACCGCGGAAGATACAGACAGCAATGGCGATACCCGCCAGGTCCAAGTCTATCGCGAAACCTTCCCGGAAGGCACGACCCACATCATCCAGGAAATCGGCGACAACCTGCCGCTCGACAACACGCCTGAATATGTGGTCCCCGCTGGCCACTATTTCATGATGGGCGACAACCGCGACCGTTCCGCCGATAGCCGTGTGCTGAGCCAGGTCGGCTATGTCCCCGCCGTCAATCTCATCGCCAAGGCCGAGGCGCGCTTCTTCTCCATCAAGGACAACCTGCCGCCCTGGCAGATCTGGCAGTGGCCCGCCAATGTGCGCTGGGATCGCATGTTCCAGTCGGTCTATGGCAATGGGCCGTATGACACCACGGAAGCGCCGTGAGCCGTCGCGACAAGGGACACGAGAAGCTGCAGGTTCGGCTGGGCTATAGTTTTGCCGATGTCGGCCTGCTCGAACGCGCGCTGAGTCATTCCAGCGCCATCTCGCCGGGCAAGCGCATCGAACAGTCCTATCAGCGGCTCGAATTTCTCGGCGACCGGGTGCTGGGCCTGGTTGTGGCGGACATGCTCTATGCCCGCTTCCCCAAATCCAATGAAGGGGAGCTGAGCCGCACGCTCAACACCCTGGTGCGCAAGGAAACCTGCGCCGATATCGCTCGCAAGCTCGATCTCGGCAAGGAACTGATCCTGGGCGAAAGCGAGGCGAGAACCGGTGGTGCCGAAAAGGACGCCATTCTCGGCGACGTCACCGAAGCCATTATCGGCGCCATCTTTCTCGATGGTGGTCTCGAGCCGGCATCGGACTTCATCCGGCGCTATTTCACCCAGTTCCTCGCCGATGGTCAGGCCAACCGCGCCGACGCCAAGACCACGCTACAGGAATGGGCCCAGGCCCGTGGCCTCGAACCGCCGGCTTATCTGCAGGTCGAGCGGCGCGGCCCGGACCATGCACCCGAATTCACCATTGCCGTCGAGGTCGCCGGTTTCGAGCGGATCGACGCCACCGGCCCATCCAAGAAGATCGCCGAACACAAGGCGGCCGAGATGTTTCTCATCGCCCAGAATGTTTGGAAGGAAAAGAAGTGAACACACCCTCCGAACTGGCCGACACCTCCTGCGGCTTCATCGCCCTGGTCGGTGCGCCCAATGCCGGCAAGTCGACGCTGCTCAATGCCCTGGTGGGCACCAAGGTCTCCATCGTTACCCACAAGGCGCAGACCACCCGTAGCCAGGTGCGCGGCGTGCTGACGCTGGATCAGGCCCAACTCGTCTTCGTCGATACGCCGGGCATCTTCGCGCCCAAGAAGCGGCTTGAGCGCGCCATGGTCGAAAACGCCTGGGGCGGGGCAGGGGACAGCGACATCGTCGCCTTCATCATCGATGCCGACCGCGGCGTGACGCCCGATATCGAAACCCTGCTCGAGGGCCTCGAAAACATCCGCCAGCCCAAGGTGCTGATCCTCAACAAGATCGACACCGTCAAGCATGAGAGCCTGCTCGCCCTGTCGCAGAGCCTCAACGAGCGCCTGCGCTTTGAGGCGACCTTCATGCTCTCCGCCCTCAAGGGCCACGGCGTCAAGGATTTCATCGACTGGTGCATCAAGCACATCCCGCCCGGCCCCTGGCATTTCCCGGAAGATCATCTCACCGATCTCACCATGGCCATCACCGCCGCCGAGATCACGCGCGAAAAGCTGTTCCTGCGCGTCCATGACGAAATCCCCTATAACGCCACGGTCGAAACCGAGAGCTTCAAGATCCAAAAGGACGGCTCCTACAAGATCGACCAGGTGGTCTATGTCAGCCGCGACAGCCACAAGAAGATCGTGCTCGGCGCCGGCGGGCAGACCATCAAGGCCATCGGTGCCGAGGCCCGCAGGGAGCTGATGGAAATGTACGAGGTGCCGATCCATCTCTTCCTCTTCGTCAAAGTCCGCGAAAAATGGGCCGACGATCCCGAGCGCTACCGCGAAATGGGCCTGGAATTTCCAAGTGGAAAGAACTGAACTCTTATCCCTCGCCCTCTCGGGGAGAGGGTGGATCGGCCAAAGGCCGAGACGGGTGAGGGAACGTCTCGCAACCTCCCCCTCATCCGGCGCTGGCGCGCCACCTTCTCCCCGAGGGGGAGAAGAATAGGGTGGTGCCCGACCTATGGAATGGACCGGTGAAGCCCTGCTGATCGGCGTCCGCCGCCACGGCGAAACCAGTCTCATTGCCGAGGCCATGGTGGCCGGACGCGGGCGCTATCTCGGCCTCGTGCGTGGTGGCCGCTCCAGCAAGCTCTCGCCCGCGCTGCAGGCGGGCAACACCGTGCAGCTGACCTGGCGTGCCCGCATCGAAGATCACCTCGGCACCTTCACTGTCGAATTGCTGCAGGCCCGCGCCGCCGAGCTGATCGCCGACCGCGACCGGCTCTATCTCAGCCAGCTGGTCTGCGAACACCTGCGGCTCCTGCCCGAGCGCGATCCACACGATCGTCTCCTCGGCAAAGCCCTGATGCTGATCGATAATCCTCCGGATGGCGTCGAGCTGGTGCGCTTCGAGCTCGACCTGCTCGATGAGCTCGGCTACGGCCTCGATCTCACAAGCTGTGCCGCCACCGGTGTCACCAGCGACCTCAGCCATGTCTCGCCCAAGACTGGCCGCGCTGTCTCGCGCGTGGCGGCCGAGCCCTATAAAAACCGCTTGCTACCGCTGCCCAGTTTCCTCGCCGCCCGCGGCAATGCCTCGCCCGATGACATTGCCGCCGGTCTCCGGCTCACCGGGCACTTCCTCGACAAGCTGGTCTGGTCCGCCCGCCGCCTCGATCCTCCGCCCACCCGCGACCTGCTGCTGCAACGCCTCCTCGCCCGTTAAGCCTCGCGCATCAGCACTGATGACAAGTCCCTGCTGACTTGTTATAGCTCACTGAGTGCATAAAGTCCGGATCGTGCAGCCGGCCTGTGCGCTGACCTCATGCCGGGGGGCATGACATCGCCCTTTCCCCACAAGGGCGCTACTGGAGGGACCAGGAATGAACTCTGTTCGCCTTTTGACGGCGTCCAGCATGCTTGCCGTCTTCGCGGCCGGCCCGGTGCTGGCGGCGCCTGTCGACGACTTCTTTGAACGCCTCAATGCCTGGCTCGAGCCCATTGGCGGCTCGGTGACGGCGAGCGTGCCCATCGGCAAAAACAAGGCCGGCCCGCTGACCCTGAAGGACGTGGCTCTGATCGCTCCGAACAACACCACGCCGCTCGGCGCCTCGGTGGAGTTTGGTACGGTCACCACCCTGGATGGCGACCTGATGCTGGTGGACAGCATCATCATCAACAAGTTCGATCACACCAATGATGATGTGCGGGTCAGCGCTGACAAGATTACCCTGTCGAACGTATTGCTGCCGCCCCTCGACGCCACCGACCCCTATCTCTTTGCCCAGATATTGGGTGGCGTGGCGGTGGAAAATCTGCTCGTCGACGACGGCGTCTCCACCGCCGACATTGATCTGCTGAGCTTCGTTCTCAATGCCGATCCCGAAATCGGCACCACCAGCCCCACCGCCTTCTCGGCCATTGTCGAGGTCGTCGGATTGACCATGCCCGAACAAGCGCTGCGCGCCTTCGACTTGGATAAACTGGCGGGTTGGGAAGACTATCTGCTCGACCAGCAGGCCGATATTTATCTGCCGATCCATTGGGACACCACCAATGGCAATTTGACCGTGGCCGACTTCGAGTTCACCACCGACACCCTCGGCACCTTCGCCGTCGGCGTACAGCTCGGTGGTGTCACCATGGACGTGTTGAGCGAGCTCGCCGCACTGGGCGCCGACCAGGCCGATGGTTCGCCTTCCGATCTCTCCGGCCTGCAGGCCACGGCCGTCCGGCTGATGAGCCAGCTCACCTATAGCGCCGGCAAGCTGGTGATCACCGATGGCGGCGTCGTGGACTTCATGCTCAACGCAGCCGCCACCGAGCGTAAGACCACGACCGAACAGGCCATTGCTGCCGCCATCGACGCCGTCGACGATGGGCTCTCTTCGATCAAGGCCTCCGACACTCTGGTCGAACAGGCCACCCAGTCCCTTGCCCTGCTGCTGCAGGAAGGCGGAACACTCGGCATCGATGCCTTCCCTGAAAAGCCGGTCAGTATTCTCGAGCTTGCCGCCCTCGGTCAGACGCCGGCGGCCCTGATCGACCGGCTCGGCGTGGAAGTCGTGCATGTTGAGGGGGATGAATGAAAATGCGTAACCTGCTGATTTCCATTGCTGCCACCGCACTGCTGGCTGTCCCGGTCCAGGCAGCGCCGATCGATGACTTCTTCGCGCGCGCCAACCAATATCTGGCTGAACTTGATGGCTCGCTGAGTTACGCCATTGGACCCGGCTACGATGCCAACACCACTGGCCTGCAACCTCTGGTGCTCACCAGCCCGGACGGCACCGCCGTGACGCTGGGCGAAAAGGCCTATGTCAGCTCGGTCACTACCTTGCCCGGCGATCTGCTCTACGCCCAGGGGCTGCACATCTCCAATTTCGACCGCACCGAGGACGGCACGCGCGTGCGTGTTGGAGCGTTGATCGCCGATGTGTTGCTCCCGCCGTTGGGCATGACAGATCCGATGCTGCTGGCACAGGGGATTGCGGGCCTGTCGCTCTTCGACTTCACCCTCGAAAGTTCCGGTGTAACGGTCAGCTTCGATAGCGCCAGCTACTTCCTCAATGTCTTGCCCGAGCGCGGGTCGGCCGACCCTGCCACCTTTGAATCCACCGTGGCCTTGGACGGATTTCTCGTAACCAAATCCTTACTGGATAAGGTGGGCGCGCCGCCGGTCCTCGCGCCGCTCATAGGCCGCAAAGTCGACCTCGACATCCGCTTCAACTGGCGGCGTGACACAGGCGCAATCGATCCGTTCTCGATCGAGATTGGCTCGCCCGACTTCGGCGACCTGGCCTTCAGCGTCGGGCTCAACGGCATAACCCAGGAATTGCTCACGGCGCTGGCAGAAATCGGCCAGGCGCGCGCTATCGGCACAACCGACACCGACGGTGCCGCGCTCCAGGCCAAGCTGATCCCGCTCTTCAGCCAGGTCACCGTTTCCGCGATCTTTTCCGGCATCTTCAACGAGGGCGGCGCTGCCATCGTCCTCGACCAGGTTGCACAGGAAACGGGTCAGTCCACGACCAAGCTGATCCAGTCTGCCTCCACGGGCCTGCGCGACACCTTGCTCGCCAACGAACTCGACACCCTTGCGCTGCCGGCCGGCGATGCACTCTCGGCGGCTCTCTCGGACGGCGGCGGCGTCATCATCTCCGGCTATCCGGCCACCCCGCCCAGCGTGCTCGAACTGATCGCTCTGCAGACGCCCAAGGCCATTGCTGCTCGGCTCGACCTGCAGGCCAAATACGACGAACCCACGCCCTGAGGCGGCTCGATCTTGGGCCTCTGGCATCAAACTGAACGAAAATGCGTCGGCGAGCCCTAAATCGGCTTGCCGGCGATGCAGCAAAGGGTGGAGAACCGGCAGAAATCCGCCGCTTTGCTGTGGGAGCGCCGCGCTGCGGCTATACTCTGCTCCTGATTCGTTCTCACGAGTGTGCCGTCCATGTCCGATGCCGATACCAAACCGCCTGCCGACGACCAGCGGATCGTCGATCTCAAGCAGGCGCTTGAAGAGCGGTATCTGAGCTACGCGCTCTCCACCATCACCCAGCGCGCGCTGCCCGATGCGCGCGATGGACTGAAACCCGTCCATCGGCGCATCATTCATGCCATGCGCCTGCTCAAGCTCGATCCGGGCCAGGGCTACAAGAAAAGCGCCCGTATCGTCGGCGACGTCATCGGTAAATTCCACCCCCATGGCGACCAGTCGATCTATGACGCGCTGGTGCGTCTGGCCCAGGATTTCGCCCTGCGCTATCCGCTGGTCGATGGGCAGGGCAATTTCGGCAATATCGACGGCGATAGCCCGGCGGCCATGCGCTACACCGAAAGCCGCATGACCGATGTGGCGACGCGCCTGCTCGAAGGCATCACCGAGAACGCCATCGACTTCAAGCCGACCTATGACGGCGAGGACGAAGAGCCCATGGTGCTCCCGTCCAACTTCCCTAACCTCTTGGCCAATGGCTCCACCGGCATCGCCGTGGGCATGGCTACTTCGGTGCCGCCGCACAATGTGGTCGAGCTCTGCAACGCCGCGCTCAAGCTCATCCACAATCCTGCCACCACCACCGAGGAACTTGTCCATACCGATCTCAGCGCCCCGCCGAGCATGGACGATCTGGTGCGCGGTCCCGATTTCCCCACTGGCGGGCAGCTGGTGGAAAGCCGCTCCTCCATCGTCCATTCCTACGAGACCGGTCGCGGGGCCTTCCGCCTGCGGGCCATCTGGCACAAGGAAGAAAAGGGCAGGGGCGTCTACCAGATCGTGGTGACGCAGATCCCCTATGGCGTGCAAAAGTCCCGCCTCGTCGAAAAGATCGCCGAACTGCTGCTGGCCAAGAAGCTGCCGCTTCTGAAGGACGTGCGCGACGAAAGCGCTGACGACATTCGTCTCATCCTCGAGCCGCGCGCCGGCACGGTCGATGCCGTTATTCTCATGGAACAGCTGTTCAAGCTGACCGAACTCGAGCTGCGCTTCCCGCTCAACCTCAACGTGCTCGACAAGGGCACGGTGCCGCGCGTCATGAGTCTGGCCGACGCGCTGCGCGCCTGGCTCGATCACCGCAAGGTGGTGCTGGTGCGCCGCAGCCAGCATCGGCTGGAGCAGATCGCCAGCCGCCTGGAAGTGCTCGAAGGCTATATCATTGCCTATCTCAATCTCGACGAGGTGATCCGCATCATCCGCGAGGAGGACGATGCCAAGGCCAGCCTGATCGCGACCTTCGAGCTGACCGACAACCAGGCCGAGGCCATTCTCAACATGCGCCTGCGCTCGCTGCGCAAGCTCGAGGAAATGGAGCTGCGCAAGGAGCATTCCAACCTCACCGACGAGAAGGGCAAGCTCGAAGCTCTCCTGGCCTCCGACAAGCGGCAGTGGGGTGAGATCGCCAAGCAGGTCGAGGGGTTGAAAAAAGCCTATCCGCTGTTCGAAGCCGATGGCACCACCCCGCACGCCCTCGGCGCCCGTCGCAGCATTTTCGGCGACGCCCCCAATGCCGACGCCGCCGAAATTACCGAAGCCTTTATCGAGCGCGAGCCGATCAGCGTCATCCTCTCCGAAAAGGGCTGGATCCGCGCCCCGCGTGGCCACAATGCCCCGGTGGACGAAAAGGGCTTCAAGACCGGCGATCGGCTGAAGCTGGCGATCAACTGCGAGACCACCGACAAGCTCCTGATGCTCACCACGGGAGGGCGGGTCTATACGCTGGGTGCCGACAAGCTGCCCGGCGGCCGCGGGCAGGGCGAGCCGGTGCGCATCATGGTCGATATCGAGGAGGGGCAGGACATTGTCGACCTCTTCGTCTATCGCCCGGGCGCCAAGCGCATCATCGCGTCATCGGGCGGTTACGGATTTATCGTGGGCGAGGACGATCTCGTCGCCAATACCCGCAAGGGCAAGCAAATCCTCAATGTTTCGGCGCCTGACGAGGCCCGCCTGATCGTGCCCTGCGATGGTGATCGCGTCGCGGTCATCGGGCAGAACCGCAAGCTTCTGGTCTTCCCCATGGCCCAGCTCGCCGCCATGAGCCGGGGCAAGGGCGTCCGCCTACAGCGCTATAAGGATGGCGGCATTTCCGACCTCAAGACCTTCTATGCCGCCGATGGCCTGACCTGGACCGACTCCTCGGGCCGCACCTATTCCAAGCCGATGGAAGAGCTGACCGACTGGCTCGCCGACCGCGCCACCGCCGGCCGCCAACCCCCCACCGGCTTCCCACGGAACAACCGCTTCGTCGGCTGATTTTTGTACCGAGATACAAACCCTGCGGCCAAGGAGGTCAGATGACCGTCAGACGTGTGGTCGCCAATATCGCCACCGAACAATTGGACCTCGCCAGGGCCTTTTATGGCGACCTGCTGGGCATGAGCATCGGCATGGACCATGGCTGGATCATCACCTTTGTCGGTGAAGGCCAGTCCAGCCCGCAGCTCAGTTTTGCAGTCGAAGGCGGATCGGGCACGCCGGTACCGGACCTCTCCATCGAGGTGGACGACCTGGATTCTGTCCTCGCGCGCCTTGGCCAGGCCGGCTATCGGCCCGAATACGGTCCGGCGACCGAACCATGGGGCGTCAGGCGCTTTTTCGTGCGCGACCCGTTTGGCCGGCTTCTAAATATTCTCAGCCACCTCTGAACCGGATTCAGCGTCTCAACCGATCCGCCTAAGCCACTCAACGGAATCGCAATTCCCCACCCATTGCGACACCCAAAGCCTTGTTGCAGGAGAGGCGCAGCCGCTCTAGTCTGCTTATGCGCACCAGCATTATCCCGGCAATGCTGCGCTGCGGAACATGCGACAGCGTCGGTTTAGTGGTTTGTGGGTAGCAGGCACATGAACACGTCCGAAGCCCGCAAGGTGGGCGCGCATCGGCTCTCCGGCTGGCAGGCCATCGCCAACTATTTTCAGCGCAATCCCAGCACCGTGCGCCGCTGGGCGGCCGAGCATGGGCTGCCGATCCATCGCCCCGCCGGCACCATGGCCCGCAAGGGCGCCGCTGTCTTCGCCTATCCCGAAGAGCTCGACGATTGGCTGCGGCGCTTTACCTCCGGCACCGCCAGTGTCCACTCGGCCACCGATCCCCAACCTCGGCCCGACGGCCTCATCTTGCCATCGGCTCCGCCGCGCACTGGCGCATCGCGCAAAACCCTCGCCCTTGCAGCGGCCGTCGCCGCGCTTGCCCTGGTTACTCCGCTTCTTCTGAGCCTCGGCGACGCTTCGTCGCGACCGCAACCGGACGTGCCAGCCTCGAGCGAAGTCAGTCGCGATCTCTATACCGACGCCGTCTATCTCGTCGAAAAACGCACGCCCGATAGCGTCACCCAGGGCGCGGCCATTCTGCAGCAATTGACCCGCAGCGAACCGGCCAACAGCCTGGCCTGGGCGCAACTGGCTACCGCTTACAATCTTATGGTCGAGTATGGCGAGATCGACGCCGCTACCGGCTATCAGCGCTCGCGCGACGCCGCTCAACGCGCTTTGGAGTTGGACTCCACCCTCGCACAAGCCATGACCGTGGTGGCTGATATCGACTTCTTCTGGCTGCGCGACATGAAGGCCGGCCTCGCGCGCTTCGAGCAGGCGCTGGTACGCGATCCCGGCGATGTACAAACCCTGCATTGGTATGCGTCGGCCCTGGCACTATCCGGCGAACCCAGTCGCGCTCTAGTCGAAATCCGCAAGGCCAAATATGCCGACCCCAATTCCCGCTCCATTCGCGTATCGGAGGCGATCATTCTTCTGGCGGGAGGGCAGGCGGCGGCAGCGCGCGAGGTTCTGCAAAGCCTCGTTCGCCACGAGCCATCCTACCGTAACCCCTATCGATTTCTGGCCTTTGTCGAACTCGGCCGCCAGAATTACGAAGCCTACCTCGCCGCCTGGACCCAGCGCTTTGCCCTGACGCATGATGCAGAGGGGCAGAAAGTAGTCGATGCCGGGCGCCGGGGCCTGGCAGAAGGCGGGCCCGACGGCATGCGCAGTGCCATGGCCGCCGCGGTTTCAGGCGATGACGTACGCACCGCCCTTGAGCCCTATTTCCTCGCCCATGTCGATGCACTTGCCGGCTCACCGGCAGACGCCATCGCCTCGCTCGCGCGCATCGAGACCCGGCACGCCTTCTACTATTCCATCGACCCGGCCTTCTCGCATCTCCGCCAGGACGCAGAATTCCAGGAGGCCCTGCGCAGCATGAAACTGCCGGTGCTCTGAACTCCGCAGGCCGGTGGTGCGCCGTCTCCGCTACATTCGCTGGCACGCATAAAGCTGGCGGTTCATTACGTAGCTGCCGGACGGATCGCGCTGCTCGTAATTGTAGCTCATTGTCCTGCCGTCAGGGCCCGGCTGCGCCAGCATGATCAGCATTTCCGGCATGGTCCCGAATTGCGACTGCTGCATGCCCTGCGCTTGCGCCATAAAATGCCCCTGGTCGACCTTCCACTGGCCTTGCACCTGAAACTGTGTCTGCCCGCCAATGCCCATATAGGCGCCCTGCGCCTCCATGCTGCCGCCGGGATAGACCCCCATCACATACTGTTTGACGTAGCCGCTGGTGCGCTGGCCCTGCTGGTCGAGCTCGGTATAGGTCATTTCACACTGCCAATTGCCTTCGAACTGCGCCAAGCTGGGCGCGGTGCCGGCCAGCATGCCGGCAATGGCAAGTGCTGCAATCCATATCGGTCTGCTCATATTACCCTCTCAGTTGAGGCCAAGGCTGGCCTTGGTGATCCCTTCGGGTTCCGCCACGGTCCAGAAGAAGTGCTCGATGCCCTCCCAGCACATGACGATCCGCGCATTTTGGGGGTCATAGAAGGCGTTGGCGGTGCCGCAATCGGCAAAGACGATGTCGAGGTCGCGCTGCCAGACCAATAGGGTCTCGATATTGGCTGCGAACTCCTCGAACAGGCGAAGGTTTTGCAGTTCGGTCTGCAGCCCCTTGCCGAAAGATGTCTGGGACGGCTGGTACGACACCTTGAGCGCGGCGCCCTTGGCGTTGGCGGGTTGCATGCCGGGATATTCGCCGCCCTGATTGCGGGCAAAGGGCTGCACGATCAGTTCCCAGGCGCGATTGCGCTTGGCGAAGTCGACCTCGCAGCGGCTGCGCTCCCGATCCGGGAACTGCACCCGGTCGGCCAGCCCCTTGAAATAGGTGGGCGACGATCCGTAGATGATGCAGAGCGTGTTGCGGAACCGCGCTTCGCCGGCCGAGTGCTCGTCATACCAGGGCAGCTCCATCCCCTGCTGCTTGGAGCGCGAGGCGTCGTGATACCAGAGCAGGGTGGAATAGCTCACCATCTCGGTGAGGAACGCCACCATTTCGGGCGCCATGCCCTGGGTGTCCCTGAGCATGGACGACAGCACCAGCGCCGAAAACTCGTCCACCGTGTCTTCTTCCGAACCGGTTGCGGGAATGCCGAGTTCCCCGATCATGGCGTGGCCCAGTTCGTGGGCGAACACGCCCAGCGCGCTGCCCAGCATCATCGCCGAGATTTTTCTCTGCGTTTCGCTGACCGGGCCTGGCGCCTTGTCGCCTCCGGGCAATTCGGGGGGACCATTCCCCCCTGGCAATTCTGGCGGTCCCTGGGTGGTCTGCGCAAATTCGGGCAGGGTGTTGAGCGGCGCCCAGTCGGCCATGCCCTGCTTCCAGACCAGGCTTGTTGCGGTGATCTGGCCCGCGGCCAGCGCCTCGAGCACCTGCTGGCGGGTGACCGGGCCGATCGGTTGCCCGTTGACCCCGACATAATAGCCGCCATCATTGCCGCCCGCGGGATCTGGTTGTGGTCCGGGTCCAGGTTTCGGCCCCGGCTCGGGCTGTGGCGTCACGCCGCCGCCGCCGCGCATGAAGACATATTCCTCCATGCCCTTGTCGCCCATGATCCCGATGGTGATGCCCTGCGGGCTGTGCAGCGCCTGAAATTGTACCTGCTGGCCATTACTGAAGGTCAGCACGCCGGTGACATTCTCACCACCATCGCTCTGGCCATTGAGTGTGCCGCTGGTCTGGCCAGACAATTGGCCGGTCACCGTGCGCCCTGATTGCTGCAGGCTGAGATTGATACCCTGCGCCGCCCCGCTCCCGGCATACTGCCCCGTCATATGGTCGGCCCGTGCCGCCGTCATGAATGCAAGGCTCGCCAGAACGACCACCACCAGCCGCGTAACATGGGACATGGTCCCCTCCCGTGCATGTGGCGGCCGCGACACTGGCGCCCTCCAAGGCATGCGCCAATCCGCCCCCACCAGGCTCGACATGTCTAAAACACTATCAATCCCAGCGGCTTGGGTGGATGGTGCAACTACGCTGAAGAATGCCTATGAACGCTCATTTGCCGCCAACGACGACAGTCACCTCCGCTTTGCCGCGTTCAGGGCCCGACGCCGTGGGACGATGCGGAACAAAGCCCTCGCCACCCCGTTTATCTCTGTCATCGGAACGAGGAGAGGGCAGTGGCACCGCGTGCAAACTGGAAGGGCTTTCTCAAGGTGGCGGAGCTGACCTGCCCCGTCGCGCTATATACCGCCGCCTCCACCTCCGACCGTATCGCCTTCCACACCCTTAATCGTGCCACCGGCCATCGCGTACGCCGGCAGTTTGTCGATAGCGATACCGGCAAGCCTGTCGAGCGCGACGATCAGGTGAAGGGCTATGAGGTTGGCTCCGGCGAATACATCACGCTCGATCCCGAAACCGTCGCCGCCGCCGTGCCCGACAGTGACAAGACCCTCGATATCAGCAGCTTCATCGCCTGCAGCGAGATCGACGATGTCTATTTCGACAAGCCCTATTATCTCGCCCCCGCCGGCCACGATGCCGATGAGGCCTTTGCGCTCATCCGCGACGGCATGAGCAAGCGCCAGGTGGCGGCGCTGGCGCAGACCGTATTGTTCCGCCGCGTCCGCACCGTGCTGATCCGGCCGCATGGCAAGGGCCTCATCGCCACGACGCTCAATTACGACTACGAAGTGCGCTCCGCCGACGCCGCATTCGAGGATGTGCCCGATTTCAAGCTCAAGGGCGAAATGCTGGAGCTGGCGGAACACATCATCAAGACCAAGCGTGGCAGCTTCGATCCCGCCAAATTCGACGACCGTTACGAGGCGGCGCTGGCCGATCTGGTCAAGGCCAAGCTCGAAGGGCGCAAGATCGAAAAGCGTCCACCGCCCAAGGACGACAAGGTGGTCGATCTCATGGCCGCCTTGCGAGAAAGCGCTGGCATTTCCGCCAAAAAGACCAGAAAAGCCGCGCCCGCCAAAAGGGCCGCTGCCAAGTCCAAAGCCGCATCACTGCGCAAAAAGGCCAGCTGATCATGGCCACGCTCGACACCTATCGGCAAAAACGCAATTTCAAATCCACCACCGAGCCCAAGGGCCGCAAGGCCCGCAAAGCGGGCAATGCCTTTGTCATCCAGAAACACGACGCCACGCGCCTGCACTACGATCTGCGCTTGGAAATGGACGGCGTGATGAAAAGCTGGGCCGTTACCCGTGGCCCTAGCCTCGTGCCCACGGAAAAACGCCTCGCCGTCCATGTCGAAGATCATCCGCTCGAATATAACGCCTTCGAGGGCACCATTCCCAAAGGGGAATATGGCGGCGGCACCGTCATCATCTGGGACCGTGGCACCTGGACGCCGGTGCACGATCCCGAAAAGGGCTATGCCAAGGGGCATCTCGAATTCGAGCTCAAGGGCGAAAAACTCTCCGGCCATTGGCACTTGGTCAAGATGCACGGCAAGCCCGGCGAAAAGCGGGAAAACTGGCTGCTGATCAAGGGCGAGGACGACGCAGCCCGAACGCCCGACCAGCCCGATATTCTCAAGGAGCGTCCGGAATCGGTCAAAACCGGGCGCGATATCAAGGATGTCGCCGGCGAAGCGCCCGGCTGGTCGTCGAAGACCGGCAAGATCACCAAATCCGCCGCGCTAAAATCTTCCAAGTCACCCGTAGAGCCCGAGCCCGAAACCACGCTTCCTGATCCCGCCGGCGTCAAGGGCGCCAGGAAAGCCGCACTCCCCGATTTCGTCGAACCCACATTGGCGACGCTCATGGCCGCGCCGCCTCAGGGCGAGCGCTGGCTGCACGAGATCAAGTTCGATGGCTATCGCCTGCAAGCGCGCATCGAGGCCGGCCGGGTGAAACTCCTCACCCGCAGCGGCCACGATTGGACGAAGAAGTTCGGCAAGGACGTGGTCTCGGCGCTCCAGTCGCTCCCCCTCGGTTCGGGGCTGATCGACGGCGAGCTGGTGGTCGAAAACGGCGCTGGCGCTTCCGATTTCTCCGCTCTGCAGGCCGATCTCAGCGAAGGGCGGATGGATCGCTTCGTCTTCTACGCGTTCGATCTGTTGTTTCTCGACGGCTATGATCTGCGCGCGCTGACGCTGGTCGAGCGCAAGGCCATGCTCGAGCAGGTGATCGGGGCGGGGCAGGGGCTCCTGCGCTTCAGCGGACATTTCGAAGAAAATGGCGGGCTGGTGCTGCGCCATGCCTGCCGCCTCAGCCTGGAAGGTGTCATCTCCAAGCTCCGCGATGCGCCCTATCGCTCCGGGCGCAGCAAGGGCTGGATCAAGTCAAAATGTTCGGCACGCCAGGAATTTGTCATCGGCGGCTATGTGCCGTCCTCAACCTCCCGACAGGCCATCGGCTCCCTGGTCCTGGGCGTCTACGATGAGGGCCGGCTCGACTATGTGGGCCGCGTTGGCACCGGCTTTTCCGCCACTGTCGCCGCCGATCTGTTCAAGCGGCTGAACCGGCAGCGCGTCTCCGAAAGTCCCTTCGCCGAAAAACTCACTGCTGAACAGGCGCGTCAGGTGCGCTATGTCCGCCCCGAGCTCGTCGCTGAGGTCGAGTTCCGCGCCTGGACGGCCGACGGCCATCTGCGCCACGCCGCCTTTCGTGGCTTGCGCGAGGACAAGCCGGCAAGTGAGATTGTCCGCGAGGTCCCCAAGGCGAAATCCGACATGGCAAAGGCCCCACGCCGCACCGTCACGCTCACCCATCCCGACCGTGTCTACTGGCCCGATGCCGGGGTGACCAAGGAGGGGTTGGCCGATTATTACGCGGAAGTCTGGCGCTTCATGGCCCCCTATATCGTCGGCCGTCCGCTGGCCCTGTTGCGCTGCCCCAGCGGTATCACCGGCGAAAAATTCTTCCAGAAGCACGCCTGGAAGGGGCTCAACAAGCATATCGTTCTAGTCAAAGACCCCAAGGAGAAAGACAAGGACGCCGCGCCCCTGATCGCCATCAACGATCTCGATGGGCTGATCGGTCTCGTGCAGTCCGCGGTGCTCGAAATCCACCCCTGGGGCTCGACCATTGCCAATTGGGAACAGCCCGACACCATCATCATGGACCTCGATCCCGGCGATGGCGTCGGCTGGGAGGCGATCATCGCCGCAGCCGAAGAGGTTCGGCAACGCTTGACCGATGCAGGCCTGGCAGCCTTCGTTAAAACCTCGGGCGGCAAGGGTCTGCACGTCGTCGCGCCGCTCAAGCCCAAGGCAAAGTGGCCCGAGGTCAAGGCCTTCACCAAGGCCATCGCCGACAGCATGGCTTCAGACAGTCCCGACCACTATGTCTCGACCATCACCAAGTCAAAACGGCGTGGCAAAATCCTCATCGACTATCTGCGCAATCAGCGCGGCATGACCGCCGTCGCCCCCTATTCGACCCGCGCCCGCCCCGGCGCCGCCGTCTCCATGCCCCTGGCCTGGGACGAGCTGAGCCCCGCTATCGGCCCGGACTATTTCACCGTCCTCAACACCCCGACCCGCCTCGCCGCCCTAAAATCCGACCCCTGGTCCGACTTCCACACCGCCGCCAGGCCCCTCGCCCCGCCAAAGCGCCAGGCCAGGTAACCGCCTCTCCCAATCCACCGACTGCCTCTCTCCCACAGCTCCGCCCTCGGACTTGATCCGAGGGCCTCCCAGATAGGGCGACGGGCCGATGCTTTTGGCTAACCTTTGCCCATCAAGCGATGCAACTCCTCCCCCTGCTTTAGGGGGAGGTTGGGAGGGGGGCGCACGCCCAAACCCATATGCGATAGCCCTGCACCTCACGGGCAAGGGAGGCAAAAATGCACTCAGACTGTCTATCGCGACCGCGTCTTGCCCGTCTCCGCCCCGATGCTTTTGCGCAGCGCGTCCATGATATTGATGACATTGCTGGCCGGTTCTTCCGCGCTCTGCTTGGGCTTGGCGATGCGCTTACCCTTCTTCTTGGCGGCGATGATATCGAGCAGCTTGTCCTGCACCGGGTCATCGACCATCTTCGGGTCCCATGCGGTGGTGCGCGCGTCGATCAGTTTGGTGACCATCGTCATCAGCTTGGCGTCGGACTTGCCGCTGCCTATGCCGGCAAAATAGTCGGCCTCGTCCCGCACTTCATCGCCATAGCGCAGCGTCCACAGCACGATGCCCTTGCCCCGCGGCTCCAGCATCACCGCGCGCTCGCGCCGATACATCACCAGCCGGGAAATCCCCACCGTGCCGGTCGTCGCCATCGCCTCGCGGATCACCGCAAAGGCCTCTTCGCCCACCGGATCGTTGGGCGCCAGATAATGCGGCGTGTCGTACCAGATCCACTCGATGCTATCGCGCGACACAAAGCTCTCGATATCGATGGTGCGCGTGCTTTCCAGCGCTACCGCATCGATCTCGTCGTCTTCGAGCATGACGTAGTCGTCTTCGCCGCGCTGATAGCCTTTGACCTCGTCATCCTTGTCGACCGGCTTGGCGGACACCGCATCGACATATTGGCTGACCACGCGATTGCCGGTCTTGGCGTTGAGCGTGTGGAACCGCACCTTCTCGCTGTCCGATGTAGCCGGCGTCATCGCGACCGGACAGGTGACCAGCGAAAGTTTGAGATAGCCTTTCCAGAACGAGCGTGGTGCCATGGCCTGTGTTCCCGGGAGATCGGACAGCAACGGCACCACCGCGCCATTCGTTCCTCAGCCGGCCGCGGGGCCGGTCGTGCCGCGCACCACGAGGCTAGTATTGAGCACATAGCGCACATCGCGGATGGCGTTGTTCTCGAGAATGTCGATCAACAGCGTCAGCGCCGTCTTGCCGGCCTCCACCGAGCGGTTGGAAACGGTGGTCAGGGCAGGGTAGGTGGCCGCCCCCAGCACGTCGTCGCAGCCGACTACCGAAAACTGCTCGGGCACCGAAATGCCCCGGTCGAGCAACTCCGCCAGCATGCCCTGCGCCGTCAAATCGTCGAAGGCGATGGCGGCGGTAGCGCCGGTGGCCAGCACATTGGCGGTGATCCGCCGTCCGGATTCGAAGGCCGCATACTCGTTGGAAATGACGCTGACCTCCATCCCCAGCTGCCGCGCCGAGCGCCGGACGGCGTTGCGTCGCTGCTTGTTCGACCACGACCCATGCGGGCCGCTGACATAGACCAGTCGCTTGTGGCCCAGCGCCGCCAGATGCTCCACCGCCTCGGCCACGCCGGTGGCGCTATCGATCAGGACGCGGGGAATGCCCTCCACGTCGCGATTGATCAGCACTAGCGGACGGCGCGTGCTATGCGCCACGATTTGTTCGTCCCCCAGGCGCGAGGAGGCGAGTACGAAGCCCTCCACCTGCCCGCCAAAGCGGCCGATCAGCTTGTCTTCCTGCTGCGGGTTTTCATCCGAATTGCCCAGGAAAACGCAATAGTCCGAGCGATCCGCCTCGGCCTGCGCCGCCCGAATCAACGGCGGAAAGAACGGATTGGCGACATCCGGCACGATCAGCGCAATATTGCCGTGGCGGCCGGTGCTGAGGGCCCGGGCGGTGTGATTGGGCACATAGCCGAGCTTTTCGGCGGCAGCGAAAATCTTGCTGACCGTGTCGGCGCTCAGCATTTCCGGGCGGGTAAAGGCGCGCGAAACGCTCGACTTGGTCACGCCAGCCGCTTCCGCGACCTGATTGATCGTCGGCCTCGTCCGTCGCTGCGTCATGCCCATCCACCCCCGTCGCGTCTGCTTCTCATGCCATGATCACGGGCGTAAGCATAGCCGCTTGACGTGCAACCGGTTGCATAACATAAATGCTGCGTCCGAGTGTGCCGGATGGGCCGCCGGAGTTTGGAGGATTTCCGTGACGTCGCTAGCAACTTCCCCCGCAACCGCCACGCGTCAGGCCGGGCAGATGAATGTCCGGGTCTTTGAAAGCCGCGATCTCATGGGAGCTGCTGCCGCGCGCGACATTGCCGGGGCGCTGCGCCAGGCGCTCGCCGCCAAGCCCCATGTGCGCATGGTTTTTGCCGCCGCACCCAGTCAGTCCGAAGTGCTCGCCGCCCTGGCCAGTGCCCCTGATCTCGACTGGACCCGCGTCACCGCCTTCCACATGGACGAATATATCGGCCTCGCCCCGACGGCGCCCGAGCGCTTCGCCCATTGGTTGGACCTGCACCTGTTCGACCGCGTGCCCTTCCATCAGGTGCACCGCATCGTCCCCGAGCCCGATCCCGCCGCCGCCGCCGCGCGCTACGCCGCTCTACTGGCCGAAGCGCCAATCGATATCATCTGCCTCGGCATTGGCGTCAATGGCCACATCGCTTTCAACGATCCCCCGGTTGCCGACTTCGCCGATCCACTCGACGTCAAGATCGTTGTCCTCGACGACGACTGCCGCCAGCAGCAGGTCGATGACGACTGCTTCCCCCGCTTTGAGGATGTGCCCGAACAGGCCATTACCCTCACCGTGCCGCGCCTCATGCGCGCCGAAAAGCTGTTCTGTGTGGTGCCCGGGAGCCTCAAGCGCGACGCCGTGCGCGCCGCACTATACGATCCGATCAGCACCAGGTGCCCGGCCTCGATCCTGCGCCAGCATCCTGATTGCACGCTCTATCTCGATACGGAGTCCAACCCCGATGCCTGAGACCATTGATGCCGATGCCCTCTGCGCGGGCTATCTCTCCGACGTCACGGCGCTGATGCAGTCCATTCTGGTCGATGAGCGCGATGCGCTCGATCGTGCCGCCAGCCGCGTCGCCGATCAGGTCGCCGCCGACCGCCTGGTGCATGTCTATGGCCCCGGTGGCCATTCCAATCTGGCGGCGCAGGAAATCTTCTTCCGTGCCGGCGGCCTCATGCATGTCAGCGCCATTCTCGACGAAGGCACGCTGCTGTCCAACGGCGCCCTGCGCTCCATGGCCATCGAGCGCACGCCCGGCTATGGCAAGGTAGTGATCGACGACCAGCGCCTGCGCGAGGGGGATCTGCTGATCCTCACCAATGCCTATGGCATCAATGCCGCGCTCATCGATGCCGCCATCACTGCCCGCCAGCGCGGTGCCTTCCTCATCGGTTTCAATTCGCACGCCCATGCCAATGGCAGCGCCGCCACCCATCCGGCTCGCCATCCAACCAGGCAGAACCTGCACGATATCGTCGATATCGCCATCGACACAAAGGTGCCGATTGGTGATGCTCTAGTTACCGTTCCGGGCGTCACAGAAAACATTGCGGCAGTCTCCACCTTCGCCAATGCCTTTGCCCTCAATTGCCTGGTGATCCGCACCGTGGCCAAGCTGGCCGAGCGCGGCCTCGAGCCGCCGATCTGGCGCAGCGGCAATGCGCCGGGCGGCGATGAGGCCAATGGCCGTTTCCTCGCCCGCTTCCGCGATCGGGTGCGCTGGCTATGAGCGAAGCGGGCCGCATCATTGGACGCGACCCGGCCACGGGGCAGGGGATCGCGGTCACCGTCGCTGATGGCCTCGTCTCCGCCATCGAGTCCACGGCGTTTGGCGCCGACGCGCCCTTTCTCTCTCCCGGCTTTGTCGACCTGCAGGTGAATGGCTATGGCGGCCACGATCTCAATGACGGCCCGCCCAGCCGCGAGACGCTGGAAAGCCTGGCGCGCCTGCTCCTTGCCGCCGGCACTACCAGCTTTGCCCCGACGCTGATCACCGCCAGTCAGGCCCAACTTTGCGCCGGCCTTGCTGCCATCGCAGCCGCGCGCAAGGCCAGCCCCATGCTGGCCGCCATGATCCCTTTCATTCATGTCGAAGGCCCCTCGCTCGATCCGGCCGATGGTCCGCGTGGCGCGCATCCGCTTGAGCATGTCCGCACCCCAAGCCTCACTGAATTCGCGCTCTGGCAACAGGCCGCCGAGGGGTTGGTCGGCATGGTGACGTTGTCGCCGCACTACCCCGAGGCGCCAGCCTATATCGCCGCTCTCTCTGCCCAGGGCGTGCTGGTTTCCATCGGCCATACCGGCGCTACGCCCGAACAGATCGCCGCCGCCGCCGCTGCCGGTGCACGTCTGTCCACCCATCTCGGCAATGGCGCTGCCAGCCTGCTGCCGCGCCATCCCAATTTCATCTGGTCGCAATTGGCCGATGACCGGCTCACCGCCAGCTTCATCGCCGATGGCCACCATCTTCCCGCCGCCACGCTCAAGGCCATGCTGCGCGCCAAGACGCTCGACCGTGCCATTCTGGTCTCCGACGCTGCCGCCCTGGGCGGGCAAAAGCCGGGCCGCTATCGCACGCCCATCGGCGGCGAGGTCGATGTTTCCACGGACGGGCGCCTCAGCGTCGCCGGCACGCCTTATCTTGCTGGAGCCGGGCACCTGCTGGATCGCAATATTGCCTTTGCCATCGACGCGGCGGGCCTCTCGCTGCCCGATGCCCTGCGTCTCGCCAGTGCCAATCCCGGCGCCTTTGCCGGTGATCGCGGCAAGCTGGTGCTTGGCGCGCGCGCCGATATCACGCGCTTTCATTGGTCGCCGGGCGATTTCAAGCTCGGCATGGTCGATGTCTTCCTCGCTGGCCAGAAGGTGCTGCCATGATCCGTGCCGGCGTCGCCACTGTCGATATCACCCCGTCACCCGGACTGCTGCTGGCCGGCTTTGCCGCGCGCACCCAGCCATCCACCGGCACCCATGACCCGCTCACCGCCCGCGCTCTCGTGGTCGAGGATACGGCCGTGGTCGTGCTCGACGTCATTGGCCTGCATGAAGACATGGCTGCGCGCATCCGCCAACGCTGCTGTCTGCCCGAGGACAATGTCATCGTCGCCGCGACGCATACCCATGGTGCGCCGATATCCATGCTTGGCCGTCTTGGCCGCGATGCCGATCCGGCCTTCCTCAAACAGATGGAAGACGGTGCCGTCGAAGCCATTCGCCTTGCCGCCGAGACCCGTGAGCCGGCCACCCTCCATGCCGGCATGGGCGGTGATCCCGCTGTCGCCTGGAACCGCCGGCATGCCGATGGCCCGCTCGATCGTTCCGTGCCGGTCATTCGCATAAGGGCGGAAGACGGGCGCTGCATCGCCATCATGGCCTCCTATGCCTGCCACCCGGTGGTGCTGGCCGCCGACAATCTGCAGATGACCGCCGACTATCCCTTCTATGTCAGGCAGGCGCTGGAAGCGGCCCATCCCGGCGCAACGTCGCTTTTCCTGACCGGTTGCTGCGGCGATGCCAATACAGGTCACACCGCCCAGGCCTCCTGGACCCTTGCCGCAAATGCCGAGCGCACCTTTGTCACCGCCGAGCGCCTCGGCAGGCGCATTGCCGAGGCGGCACTAATGGCCGAGGAGCGCCCGATGCACGGCCCGGTCGGCGCGACCCATCAGGAGCTCGATCTCCAGCTGACCCGGCTCGAAGAGTCGCCGCTCGAAACCCTCGCCCACCAGTGGCGTAACGAACTGCCCACTGCCGAGCCGGTGCGCACCATTCTCCTGACCCACTGGGTCGAATGGGCCGAGCGCTTCGCCACCGTCACGCCCGGTCTCTGGCGCGCCCGCGTCAGCCTGCTCGACTGGTGCGGCGTGCCCATCGTGGCCATGCCGGGTGAAATTTTCAGCGAAACCGGGCTTTCGGTGCGCAGCGCCGTACCGGATCGTCCGGCCTTCGTCCTCGCCTATGCCGAGAGCAATCCCGGCTACATTCCGCCGGCCAGCGAATACCGCTTTGGCGGTTACGAAGTCAGCGAAGCGCACCGCTTTATCGGCATGCCCGGCGCCTTCGCCCCCGGTTCCGCCGAGGCTTTGGCCGAGGCGGCACGCACCTTGCTGCAACAACGCCACTTGACAGCGCAACCGGTTGCATAACAAACTTGCTTATCGCCTGTAGGGAACGGACGACAAAAGGGAAACAATGATGAAACGCGTATTTGAGCAGGGCCGCAGCCTGCGGTTGAACGCTATCCAGCTGGCGCTTCTGGGCGGTGCCGCCCTAGCTGCCACCAGTGTGTCGGCACAGGAAATCCGCGTCTGGAGCGGCTATCCGGAACTGGCGCCGTTCTATGAGCACGTCGCCGAGGGCCTCAAGGCCGAATTCCCCGATCTCACCGTGCGGGTCGAGGCCATCGCCCTGCGCGAGCACGAAAAGCGCCTGGCACTGGGCCTGACCTCCGGCGAAGCCGCTGAAGTCATCGAGCTCGGCACCTCGACCGCCACCCGCTATCTCGAAAACGAACTGTTCAACAAGGCGCCCGACGATGTCGCCGCCTTCGTCAATGACACCGCCAATTTCAACGAGTTCTTCCGCAATTCCGCCAGCTATGATGGCACCGTCTATGGCGTGCCACTGTTCCGCGGCCAGAGCGCGCTCTACTACAATACCGAAATGTTCGAGGCTGCCGGCCTCACCACCCCGCCGACCGATATGGCGGACTACACCAACTATGCCGAAAAGCTGACCCAGCGCGACGCCAATGGCGCCCCGACCGTCTCGGGCTGGAGCCTGCGCCTCTCCGGCGGCGGCCAGGGCATTGCCGAAAAATTCTGGATCAACATGTTCCAGTATGGCGAAAACCTGGTGGAACAGAATGCCGACGGTCTCTGGAAGGCCGACTTCGCCAATGAACAGGGCCGCGCCGCGCTCAAGCAGTATCTGGTGAACGTCCACACGCTCAAGACCGTCACGGTCGAGATGCCGGCCGATGCGGAAGCCTTCGAGCGTGAACAGACCGCCATGTTCATCCGCGAGTCCTGGGTCATCGGCGACATCGCCGCCAAGGCGCCCGATCTCCCCTATGCCACCGCCACCCTGCCGCGCGGCTCCATCGTCGCCCCGGTCTCGCTGTGGGTCACCGGCGAGGGTGAAAAGGAGGCGGCTGCCTGGGCCTTTGCCGAGGCCACCAACGATCCGGAAAACCTCCTCTGGCTGCTCGACAATGTCGGCTGGCTCCCCAACCGCGCCGGGCTCGACTATAGCGCCATCCTCGAAGCCAAGCCGGCCCTGGCAGCCTTCGTCGACTACCCTGAAAGCTACGAGTTCTTCTCCCTGCCCAATATCGGTCCGGTGGAAGAAATCCTCACCCGCACCGCCGCCCGCCTGACCGAAGCCTTTGCCAATCCGGCCCTGGCCGAGGATGATGCCGCGATCGACGCCGTGCTGGTTGCCATGCAGGACGAGATCAACGGTCTGCTCGACCGCGAAGGCCTGCTCGCCAAGTAAAACCCGCTCTCGGCCCCAACCATAACGATCCGGGAGGGTATCGCCCTCCCGGACCCATCAGCGGAGAATACAATGCTGCGGCGCAAGAGATGGCTGTTCGCCATGCTCGCCATCCTGCCCACGCTGGCGATCTTTGCCTGGCTGCGCATGTTCCCCATTGTCGAGACCCTGCGTCTCAGCCTGCACAAATGGGACATCCTGTCCAAGAACAAGCCATTCATCGGCCTGGCCAATTTCCAGGAGCTGATGGGCGACAGGCTGTTCCACGAGGCGCTTCTCAACACCACCATCATTGCGTTCGGGGTGCTGATCATCACCATCCCGACAGCCATGGTGCTAGCGGCGCTCATCCATTACCGCACCCGCTCGCGCGCCTCCGGCTTCTACGAAACCGCGATCTTCCTGCCCCATGTCGTGTCGCTGGTCCCGGCAGCCATGGCCTGGAAGTGGATTTTCGATGCCCGCCTCGGACCGCTCAATGCGCTGCTGAGCTTTTTCGGCATCCAGCCGCAGGCCTGGCTCTTCGATCCGACGCTCTCGGTCATCAGCGTCATCGTGCTCTGCTCTTGGCAAGCACTGGGCTATGCCGTGCTGATCTATCTGGTCGGCTTCAAGAGCCTGCCGGTTTCGCTCTATGAGGCCGCCAAGCTCGACGGCGCCTCCGGCCCGCAATCCTTCTGGTTCCTCTCCATCCCGATGCTGAAGCCCATCACCCTCTACGTGTCCGTGGTGACCCTGGTCTCCGGCTTCAACGTCTATGCCCAGGCCTTCGTGCTCGCCTCCGACGCTCAGGGTGCGCCCGGTCGGCAGGTCCGCGTGCTGGTGCTCGACATGCTCGAAAACAGCTTCCGCAATTATCGCGTCGGCTATGCCGCCTCCGAGGCCGTGGTGCTGCTGCTCATCGTGCTGGTGCTCACCCTCATTCAGTTCTCGCTGCTGCGTGAAAGGGGCCGGGCATGACGCGCAACACCACCCAAACCGGCAAGAGCCGCCGCCTCAAGCGCATGCTGGTCGATCGCGGCATCGACGTGATCCTGATGGTCTTCAGCCTGCTCATGCTGCTGCCGCTGGTCTTCCTCGTTTCCAACGGCTTCAAGACGCCGCAGGAAATGCTGGCCTGGCCGCCCACCATCATTCCGGCCAATCCGACCACCGACAACTTCGCCGCCGTGCTGCAGGATACCCCGCTGCTGCGCTGGATTCTCAACAGCATCCTCTTTGCTGTCCTGTCGACCCTGGCGATCCTCGCCACCTCCTCGATCGCCGGCTACATCCTCGCCAAGTTCAAATATCGCTCCCTCAGCGTGATCTTCGCCCTGATCCTCGCCACCGCCATCGTGCCGTTCGAGGTCTATATGATCCCGCTCTATTTCCAGGCGCAGAGCCTGGGCATCCTCAATAGCCTCTGGGGCCTCCTCCTCGGCTATCTGGTGATGAGCTTCGGCATCTTCCTCATCCGCCAGAACGTCATCCACTCCATTCCCGACGAGCTCATCGAGGCCGCACGCATCGATGGGGCAGGGGAGCTGTGGATCTTTTTCCGCATCGTGTTGCCGCTTCTGCGCGGCGCCTTGGGCGCGCTTGGCGTTCTCGCGTTCTTCCAGGCCTGGACCGCCTTTGCCTGGCCGATGATCGTTGCCACCAATCGCGAGGCCTACACCATCGAGGTGGGCCTGGCCCTGTTCCAGACCGGCTTCACCGTCGATCTCGGCCGCCTCAGCGCCGCCTCGGCCTTGGTGCTGATCCCCTCGATCACCCTCTTCGTCATCCTGCGCCGCAATTTCGTGCAGGGCGTCGCCAGCACGGGCCTCAAGGAATGACCGGCACACCCAACCCTTTCCTCGCCGAGGCCAGCCGCACCTATATCGAGGCCAATGCCGGCACCATGCGCTGGCTGCTGGCCCGCCCCAGCCTGGGCGGCTTTCTCAACAGCAAGCAGAACAGCATCACGCTGGCCGACTATACCGCCGCCGATGGCCTGCGCGGTCCCGCCTATACCTATGGCTGGATTCAGGGCAGGGGGCTCGAAGCGCTGGCCGAACACGCCGCCTTCTTCGCCGACAGCGATCCGGCGCTCAGCCAGCAGATCGACGCCGCCGGGCGCAGTCTCTATGCGCGCCTGGTCGCCCTCTGGGCGCAGAATGGCCATGCCTATTTCTGCTACGACGCCGACCTTAATCCGGTCATCGCCCATAAGGACGGCTCCACATCGCCCCAGTCCCGCCCGGCCGATATCTTCACCTATTCGGACATTTTCGTGCTCAAGGGCCTCATCGCCGCCGCAGCGCGCTATGACAGCCCCGAGACGCGCGACGCCTATATCGCCCAGTTGCCCGCCATCGTCGCTGCCATCGAAACCGGCCGCTTCCAGATGGACGAGAAGCGCGAATTGAGCGCTGCCGCGCTCGCCGAGCAGCCGGACGATTTCGGCCCGCGCATGATCCTGCTCGGCGCCGCCGGCCTGCTCAAGCGCATCGGCCGCCCCGACGCCGCCGACTTCGCCCCGCGCTTCGTCGCCCACGTCCTTGAGCGACATTTCGATCCCGCTTCCGGCCTATTGCGCAACGTCCCCGGCGGCGATGCCTGCAATGTCGGTCACGGCATCGAACTGGTGGGTTTCGCCCTCGATTTCTTCCCGGACAGCCTCGACACAGCCACGCTGGAGCGCCTGCAGACCGTCCTCATCGCCTCGTTCAAGGCCGGCTTTCATGGCCCCGGTATTCGCCTCGCGGTTGCGGTCGCCGATGGCACGCCGCAAAGCCCCTATTGCCCCTGGTGGTCGCTGCCCGAAACCATCCGTGCCGCCGCCCTCTGCTACGAGCGCACCGCCAACCCGCAGGTGCTCGCCATCTGGCAAGCCGCCCATGCTGCTTTCTTCCAGCATTTCTGGCGCGGCAAACCGGCGCTTGCCTATCAGACACTCACCGAAAACGGCCCGGTCGATTATGTCCCGGCCACGCCCGATCTCGATCCGGGTTACCACACCGGCCTCAGCCTCTCGGCGGCCATCCATGTGGCGCAGCGCCTCGGCGCGGGCCGCCTCTCCAATCCAGACACAGGTGCATAAATGGCTGCCGTCGACATCCGCAACGTTGCCAAGTCCTTCGGCCCCACCGACATCATCCGGGACGTCAATATCGCCGTTCCCGATGGCGCCTTCGTGGTGCTGGTCGGCCCCTCGGGCTGCGGCAAGTCCACCCTGCTGCGCATGATTGCCGGGCTCGAGGATATCGACCGGGGCGAGATCGCCATCGGCGACCGCGTCATCAACGATGTCGAACCCAAGCACCGCGACATCGCCATGGTGTTCCAGAATTATGCGCTCTATCCGCATATGACCATCGCCGAAAATATGGGCTTCTCGCTCCGCCTGGCGCGCCAGCCCAAGGCCGAGATCGACCAGCGCGTCGGCGAGGCCGCCCGCATCCTCGGCCTCACCGATTATCTCCACCGCTATCCCAAGCAGTTGTCCGGCGGTCAGCGCCAGCGCGTCGCCATGGGCCGCGCCATCGTCCGCCAGCCTCAGGTCTTCCTCTTCGACGAGCCGCTGTCCAATCTCGACGCCAAGCTGCGTGTGCAGATGCGCGCCGAGCTCAAGGACATGCACGCCCGCCTGCAGACCACCACCATCTATGTCACCCACGACCAGATCGAGGCCATGACCATGGCCGACCTCATCGTGGTCATGCGCGGCGGCGTGGTCGAACAGTTCGGCACCCCGCTCGACCTCTACGACTTCCCCGCCAACATGTTCGTCGGCAGTTTCATCGGCTCGCCGGCCATGAACTTCCTCGAAGGCCATGTCCGCTCTGTGGATGGCGCCATGCTCTTCGAAACCGCCAGCGGCACCCGGCTGGCGCTCGATGCAGCCACCTCTGAACTTGCTGGCCGCGCCGTGACCCTGGGCATCCGCCCCGAACATTTCTCGCTGTCGACAGACGGGCAGGGGCTCACCGGCACCATTTCGAGCATCGAGCCCACCGGTTCGGAAACCTTCATCGTCGTCAATCTCGGCCAGGACAAGGTCTCGGTCCTCCTCCGCCAACGCCTCATCGCCCATCCCGGCGACCCCATCACCCTCACCGTCCACCCGCAGTCTGCCCACCTCTTCGACACCACCACAACAACACGCATCACGAGCTAGATTTTTCACGTTTTGGTTGACGCAGCTCCATCGCCCCCTCCCCCTTGAGGGGGAGGGCGGGGTGGGGGGTGGTGCAGCGACACACCGATGGACCCCCTCCCTCAATCCCTCCCCTCAAGGGGGAGGGAGGCGAAAGCGCGCTGAGTCCACCTCAGTTTGAAATGGTCTAGATCACTTCAAACCGAGATGAATTTTAGGCTCTTTGGCGTACCAACAAGCCCGACACTGTCCTTGGGTAGGGAAACCAGCCGGCGCCTGTCACCGACCTTTCCCAGAACGCGATGCAACTCCTCCCCTTCTCCAGGGGGAGGCCGGGTGGGGATTCTGTAGGCTCAGCAAACTCCCATCGGCGAACGGATTTTCGGTTGGTTCAGCGCTCCACCCTCAATCCCTCCCCTCAAGGGGCAGAGAGGCGAAAGGGCCCTGAAAGCGTTACCAATAAGCCCGACATAAAAACCGCCCCTGGCTAGGATAAACAGCCGGCGCCTGTCACCGACCTTTCCCAGAACGCGATGCAACTCCTCCCCCTTCTCCAGGGGGAGGCCGGGTGGGGGTGTGCAACACGCTCAAACCCCCTGTGCGGTCTTCACCCAACAAACGCCCTTCCGCCCTCGGCTCACCCCGCGCCCCATCTTGCCACGCCTCATCCGGACTCTATGCTTGAGCATCCTCGGCTAACCGAATCTGGAGACTCGGCAAAATGATCCGTCACTGTGTGTTCGCCCGCTTTCGCGCCGATGTGACCGAAGAGGCGCGGAACGGTATTTACGCCGAACTTGAATCTTTACGTGAAGTCGTTCCCGGCTTCCTCGCCATGAGCGCCGGCCCCAATATCTCACCCGAAGGTCTGCACAAGGGTTTTACCGAGGGTTTCGTCATCGACTTTGCCGATGAGACCGCGCGCGACGCCTATCTGGTCCACCCCGCCCATCAAGCTGCCGGCGGCCGCCTGGTCGCCGCCCTGGATGGCGGCATTGACGGTCTCATCGTCTTCGATATCGCTGTGTAATCGCGGCCGAAAGCATCCACGCATCCCGCCAACTGTCACCGCTGTGGTTGTAGCGGCACCCAGCCCAGCGGACCGCGCTGGACTTCCAATGGCTGGAAATGCGCCTTGTAGGCCATTTTTGGGGAGTTCTCGACCCAGTAGCCGAGATAAACATAGCGCAGATTGGCGGAGCGCACCTGGGCGATATGGTCGAGAATCAGGAAAGTGCCGAGGCTGCGATGCGTCAACTCGGGATCGTAGAAACTGTAGACCATCGAAAGCCCGTCCGGCATCACATCGGTGAGTGCCACGGCTATCAGCTGTTGGTCGGGATGGTCGCGGAGCCGATATTCCACCAGCACTGACTGCACCGGCGTGTCCTCGACCATGTATTCATAGTCCTGGAAACTCATCTGCGTCATCCCGCCGCCGACATGGCGGGCATCAAGATAGCGCTTGAACAGTTCGAACTGCTCCGATGTCGCCGCCGTCGGACGCACGGTGATGGCGATGTCGCTATTGCTGTTGAGCACGCGTCGGAAGCGCCGCGACGGCGCGAAATCGCCGGCCACTATGCGCACCGATTGGCATGCATTGCACCCCTCGCAGGCCGGGCGATAGATCAGGTTCTGGCTGCGGCGAAAGCCATTGTCGCTGAGCAGATGATGCAGCGCCGAGGCCCGACGACCCGTCAGATGCGTAAACAGCTTCCGCTCCGTGCGTCCCTCGAGATAGGGACACGGCATGGCGGCCGTCAGGAACAATTGGGTGTTGTCAGGGGTCTGGTCGGTCATTGGCGAGCCAATTGCGCAATACCCCAGTGTAACCGCCCCAACCGTCCCCGGCAACGCCACCGCAGTCACTTTGGCGTCTTTTCGGAAAAGCCCGGTTGGCGCGCTGAGGCCCGCGCCTCAATAGGCGTCCAGTTCCTCGTCCCGCATCCGCTGCCAATGGCGGATCATCGGCGAGCGGCGGACCATGAGCGTGCCCATGATCAGGTCGTGGATCATTTGCCGGCGCGGCGTGAACAGCGCGAACAGCACCGCGATCGGCCAGGAAATCCAGAATGTCGCCCAGAACAGCAGGGCGTGGAAGAAGGCCATCCAGCCATCCAGCGGCTGCCCACGGGTCGGGGTCAGCACGATATCCATCGCCTGCATCCCGATGGTGGCACGCCGGTTCGAACCGAGCGTGGCCGCATAATAGATCACCACCGCTGCCGGCACGAAGAAGAAGATCGAGAGCCAGCCCAGCCCGAGCGTGAAGATACCCAGAATGAAACCACCCATCGCCACCGCCATCACGATGAACGAAATCAGCACGGTGTCGATCATGAAGGCCGCGAGCCGGCGCGTCAGCAGCCCCTCGAACAATTCGGGGGCCGTTTCGGGATCGGGCAGCATCGGGCGGGCGGAATATTGGGTGCTCATGGCTGACAAATTGTCACGGAAAGGCCGCAATGCAAGAGGGGCGGGCACAGAAATGATCCCGTGGCTGTCCCCCAGGCACTGCCGGGGCTAGACTGGCGCCAATCCCCCTCCTTACGAGTCGCCGGAACTAGCCGGCGCCGCCCCGGAAGCCATTCATGTCCAAGCCCGTTTCGCCCGCGCCGCTGACGCATCAGCCCCTGCGCGGCCTCGTCCTCATTTTGGGCGCGACGCTGCTCTTCGCCTATAACGACACCACCAACAAGCTGCTGATCACCGAATACAACGTGCCCATGGTAGCGGCCATCCGCTACATCACCCATTGCCTGCTGATGCTGGCTCTGGTCGCGCCGTTCCACGGACGCGACATGGTGCGCACCACGCGCACCGGGCTGGTGCTGGTTCGCGCCGCCAGCCTTGCCTTGGGCTCATTCCTGGTCAGCCTGGCCCTGCAGCGCATGCCGGTGGCCGAAACCACGGCCATCGTCTATCTCTGCCCGGTGCTGGTCGTGCTGCTGTCCGGCCCGCTGCTCAAGGAGAAGGTCGGACCAACCGCCTGGCTTGCGGCCGTGTTGGGCTTTGCCGGCGTGCTGCTCATCGCCCGGCCGGGCAGTGGCCTCGATCCGCTCGGCGTGTTGTTCGTGCTCGGCAATGTGGTTGTATCAACCGCCTATAACCTGCTCTCGCGCGTGCTGGCGCATACCGAGCGCACCATGGCCATGCTGTTCTATTCGGCCCTGGTCGGTGCCATCGGCTTCGGCATTTTCCTGCCCTGGACCCTCCACGGCGCCGCGCCGACCGCGCTGCAACTGGTGCTGTTCGCCGGCCTTGGCGTTTCCGCCTGGCTCGGCCACTACCTCTTCACCCAGTCCTATCGTTATGCCCCGGCGGCACTGGTCGCGCCGATGACCTATATGCATCTGGTCTGGGCCGGCGTCCTTGGCTGGCTGGTCTTCGGCCATGCGCCCGAGCCCATCGCCCTGGCCGGCATGGGCCTCGTCGCCATCGCCGGCATGATCAGCGCCATCCGCCGCCGCCGCGGCCAACGCCCGGCCCAGCTCGCCGCCGAAGATGGTACGACGGAACGCGCGGGTTAGAACGGCCGGGAAGTCCGGTCAGCCCAGCTTCCGCGCCATTTCCAGCGCGTAATAGGTCAGAATCCCGTTCGCGCCGGCGCGCTTGAAGGCCCAGAGGCTTTCGAGCACCGCCGCATCGCGGTTGATAGCGCCGGCGGCCCCCGCCAGCTCGATCATCGCGTATTCCCCGCTCACCTGATAGGCATAGATCGGCACATTGAAGGCGTCGCGGGCGCGGCGCACGATGTCGAGATAGGGCAGGCCGGGCTTGACCATGATCGAGTCCGCCCCCTCGGCGATATCCTGTTCGATTTCCCGCATCGCCTCGTCTGAATTGGCGTAGTCCATCTGATAGGTGCGCTTGTCGCCCTTGAGCCGGCTGCCCGAGCCGACCGCCTCGCGGAACGGCCCGTAGAAGCACGACGCATATTTGGCGGCATAGGACATGATCTGCACCTGCTCGAAGCCTGCATCGTCGAGCGCCGCGCGAATGGCGGCGACGCGGCCATCCATCATGTCGGATGGAGCGATGATATCGGCGCCGGCCCGCGCCTGCACCAGCGCCGACCTGACCATGGCCTCGACGGTTTCGTCGTTGAGGATTTCGCCGTCGCGCACCAGCCCGTCCTGGCCATCGCTCGAATATTCGTCCAGAGCCACGTCGGCGATCAGCCCGATTTCGGGCACCGCATCCTTGATCGCCGCCAATGTCCGGCACATGAGGTTGTTCGGATTATAGGCCTCGGCGCCATCCTCGGCGCGCAGATGGTCCGGCGTATTGGGGAAAATCGCCAGCGCCGGAATCCCGGCATCGCGTGCCGCCTTGGCCGCCTCCACCATCAGATCGATGGACCGCCGCTCCACCCCCGGCATGGTCTTGATCTGGGTGCGCTCGTTCTGCCCTTCGATGACGAAAAGCGGCCAGATCAGGTCGCGCGGCAGCAATTGGGTCTCGCGCACCATGTCGCGGCTCCATTCCGTGCGCCTTGTGCGGCGCAAGCGGTGCCCGGCCAGAAAGGACATGTCGTGGCGGGGCCAGTTCTGCGTCATGGGTCGTCTCCTGTTCTGCCGGCTCCTTAGCAGGCGCACCGCGTGCTTTCCAAGGCAATGCTTGTCGCAGGGGCAGCCAGGCGATATTGGAGAGCCATGCTGTTCAAGGCTCCCGCCCTCGCCATCTATATCCGCATCATCGCCATCGTCGCCCTGCTGCTGGGGTTGAACGATGCCGCGCGCCTCTTGGGCATCAATCTTGGCGCAATCAGTCCGCTCGAGACCATGGGCTCGACCGCCTTCGCCTATCTCGGCGTTTTCACCGTGGCGCGGCTGTTCGCATCGGTTGGCCTGTGGATCAAATCCAGCTGGGGGGCCTTCCTGATGATGGCCACCACCGTGGTCGAGCTGGCGCTCTATATTGCCGGCAATCCCGATGTACGCATCTCCGCCATCGGCTTCGGCATCCGTATCGTGATCGCCGCCGCCGTCATGGTTGTGTTCGTTCTCGACCTGCGACTCAATCGCGCCCACGCCGCCGACTGAGTCCTGACCTCACACCGCCGGGTGAAACTGCTCGATGGTGATTTCCTCGGCCAGCGCATCCTGCGGCCCGCCAAAGCTGGTTACCGTGGTGAACCAGCGCGTCACCGCCCCTTCGATGCGGAATTCCAGCGGCAGCAGCGCCAGGTGCCTTTGGCTCTCATGGGCATGCACCAGCGCCGCCGCATCCTCCTGCCGCAAGACCCGCGCCAACACCTTGGCCGGCTCCGAGGCCGGTCCATGCCGGCGCACCGCCTCGCGCAGCCGATGCACCAGATAGCCCGCGACCTCCGGCCAGTTGAGGATCGACTCGCGCGTCGGCCCTGGCTGGCACACCAGGTCTGCGAGATTGTATTGCCGCGGCGTGGTCTCGCTGGCGCCGATCAGTGCCAGGGCCGGCGCATTGGCCTCCAGAATCCAGAATGCCCCGTCGAGCACGATGGCGGGGTAGGGCATATGCGCCCCGAGCAGCAGCAGTGCCGCCCGGCGCAACTCTGCCATGGAAGGGCTCAGCCAGTCGCTGTCCCCGAACTGCGGCGCAAATCCGGCCGCCACCAAGAGCGCATTGCGCTCCCGCAGCGGCAGTCCCAGCGCCTCGGCCAGCCGCAGCACCATGGCGGCGCTCGGCCGTGCTCGCGCTGTTTCGAGAAAGGACAGATGGCGCGGCGAGACCTCGGCGGCCATGGCCAGGGCCATCTGGCTCATGCCACGGCGGCTGCGCCAATCGCGCAGGGCGGTATCAAACATGGCCTTTTGCTCCTCGCCGCACACTGACCCGTCGGTCAATTTCGTCCCATCCACATTGCCCCGATCGGGGAAACAATTCCATTACCTCTGAGGGAATTGCGGTCATGACCTGCGCTGGCCAATGGTGGCGGTCGAACCCATTGGGAGACCCGAACATGACTGCCTTGACCCCCGCCGCACTGCTCCGCGACCCCCACACCATCTACCGAGCCGATACCGGCATTTGCGTGGGTGGCGCGCTGCTGCTGTTAGCTCTCGCCGAGCCTCTGAGCCAGCTGCTTGGCTGGCCCCTGCCATCGGCGCACCTCACAGCTGCCGGCATCTTCCTCCTGTTCTGGGCGGCCTGTAACTACGCAATCGGCAAAATCGCCCGTCCCGCGCTCGCTCTGGTCTGGCTCAATATCGCCGGCGACTGCAGCTGGGTGCTCGTCTCGATCGTACTGGCTTCGGTACATGCGTCCACACTCACCCCTCTGGGCATGGCTTTGCTTCTGGGGCAGGCGGCTGGGGTTGGCCTGGTGATCGCCACCAAGCTGGCTGGCGTCGCCCGTCTGACCCATCCGCTGTCGGCCTGACGCTTTCCCAGAGGTCGCCAAGCCGCCACGCCCTGGTTCGCCGCTGGCGGTCCGGGGCGTCGTGCCCTTGGGGCGCGGAATGGAAAACAGGACCTGAACGGGGTCTTTACCCCTCGGAAAGGTTACAATTTTATCACCCGGTGTAACGAAGCATAAAGGCAAATTATCATTGCTTTCCAGTAAGATAGTTTTAAGCGTGCGGCTTAGGGCGATCTTAGTCGGGTGGCCGTAGTTTGGCCTCATGAGATGCGAAAAATCGCACGTTGATTGAACAGTGAGGCACAAATGGCAATCAAATCGAACGCAGCTGAAGCCCTGGCACCGACCCAGACCGAAAGTCTCAAGCCCCTCTACCTGGAAGCCGTTGCACGCGTCGAGCGTCTGCATCGCCGCCTGCTCGACCTGATCAAGGACGAGTTCGACCGCATGGGCTGGGATGACATCAACCCCGTACAGGCCCTGTTGATGTTCAACATCGGCGATGCCGAGCTGACCGCCGGCGAACTGCGCTCGCGGGGCTACTATCTCGGCTCGAACGTTTCCTACAATCTCAAGAAGCTGGTCGAAACCGGTTACATCTTCCAGGAGCGCTCGCGCACCGACCGTCGTTCGGTCCGCATCCGCTTGACGCCCAAGGGCGAAGAAGTGGCAGAGGTCATCGACGAGCTCTATGACCGTCACCTCAAGTCGATCGACAAGGTCGGTGGCCTGGGCGACGACGAATTCGACGGCCTCAACAAGGCTCTCGCTCGCCTGGAACGCTTCTGGGTCGACCAGATCCTCTACAAGCTCTGACAGCATGGCCCCTGAGCAGGGGACATCGCATGGGTCCCGCGCGTGTTGCCTCCGTGCTACACCTGTGCGCGAACGCCGGCCGCAAGGCCGGCGTTTCTTATTTGCGCCGCATTATCAGTTCAGCCCCTGTTACGTGGTTGGAAACCATTTCCTGACTATGGGTAAAACGGGCCGGATGGTTCACAAGGCGTTGAGGCCGTTGTGATGCCGGTCTTTGCGATGATATCGCGCCAGTGATCAGGCTGGTGATCTATTGGGTGACTCAATGCGGCTGACTCGACGTTCCTTTATCCAAACTCTTGCCGTGGCCGGCGCCGCCGCCACGCTGCCATCTGCCTATGCTCAGGACGCTGGTGAATCCGTCTGGGACATGATCGGGCGAAATCGCGTTCTGCGCGACGCTGACCAGGGCGGCAACACCGCCACGGCCCAGGCGCTGATCGCCACCAATGAGCCGATCCTGTCCTTTGACACGCTTTATAATCTGCAGCTGGCCATTTCCCAGTACGAGCCCTTTGTGGCCGCCGGCGGCTGGGAAGAAATCCCGCAGCAGGCCTATGGCCTCAATCTCGGCAAGTCCTCGCAGGCCGTTGTCGCGCTCAAGCGCCGCCTGATCTCTTCGGGCGATATGCCGCTGACCGACCGCATCAACGATCTTTTCGACCAGCCCACCGATCTCGGCGTCCGCGCCTTCCAGGCTCGCCATGGTCTCGTAGTCAATGGCCAGGTCGACGAAGCCACCTGGTACGCTATGAACGTGCCGGCTGCGACCCGCCTGCAGCAGCTCTATCTCAACTATACCCGCGTGCAGAAAATGGCCGCGGAATTGTCCGATCGCTATGTGGTGGTGAACATTCCTGCCGCCACCATCGAAGCCGTTGCCGGCGGCATGGTCGAGCAGCGCCACACCGCCGTGGTCGGCCGCGTCGAACGCGCCACCCCGATCCTGGCCAGCAAGATCCACCAGATCAATTTCAATCCCTACTGGCACGTCCCCAAGTCGCTGGTCCGCCAGGACCTGACCAAGTATATGCAGCAGGACCCGCAATACCTGGCCAAGCAGCATATCTTCATCTACGATGGCAGCGGCAATACCATCGATCCCACGACCATCGACTGGTCGAACATCACCGATACCCAGGTGAATTACATGTATCGGCAGGAGCCCGGTGCTGAAAATTCCATGGGCCACTGCAAGATCAACTTCTTCAACAAGCACGACGTTTATCTGCACGACACGCCCTCCAAGGCGCTGTTCGGCGAGAACGCTCGCTTCCACTCTTCGGGCTGCGTGCGCGTCGAGGGCGTCAACGAAATGGTCACCTGGCTGTTGCGCGACAATGGCGACTGGGATCGCGGTCGCGTCGACAGCACCTTCGCCTCGCTCCAGCGCCTCGATGTCGCTCTCAAGGTCCAGGTGCCGATCCACACCACCTACATCACCGCCTGGGCCAACAAGCAGGGCACCGTCAGCTTCCGCGACGACGTCTATAAGTTCGACGAGCAAGGCAAGATCACCTTCGACGCCTGATCCTCCTCCCCGTCGCGAAACCAACCAAACCTCCGGATTTTCCGGAGGTTTTTGTTTTTGGGGGCGTACGGTGCGGAGCTTTTTCGCGTGGCAAAGAGAGTTCGGCTCCTGCTCTCCCTCCCCCTTCTACAGGGGGAGGTTAGGTGGGGGTTCTGCAGGCTCGGCAAACTCCTATTACCGAATGGTCTCTCGGAGAGTTAAGACCCCACCCTCAATCCCTCGCAAGGGCAGCGCGCCGCACAGGCGTTGAGACCCCTCGTCAAATCCTGTAGCGTCCCTATCGCAGGAGGAGCGATGAGCCAGGGCCAGGTCTTTTTCGAATTTACCCAGGTCGGGCAGATGATGCGCGTCGCCGCCATCGACGAGGCCACCGGCATCGAAGTCGTGGTCATCGCCCCGGTCAACGCCGCCAAGGGGCACATGGAACGCCTCGCCATGGCCAAGCTGCGCAAGAAGCTCGAGACCACGGCCACCGCTCCGCTCCCCACCCGCGGCAAGCTCGCCTGACCATTTCGCCCCGTGCTCCGCCGCGATGCGACCGATCGCCCCTTCACAGGCGCGCGGTTCTGCGCCATAACGGAGCCGTTCGCGCGACTGGCGAGAAAGAGATGGGCAACCATCGGGGAACGCGAACCTTGTAGAGCCGCTCGCCTGGGCACCCATCCGTAAACCAGGGGAGCCCTATGCCTTTTGCTTATCCCTCCCGGCCTTGGAATCGTGCTTCGCAGCATGATATGAGCGCCGTCATGTCCACCCATTCGTTTTCCGCGAGGTTTTAGTCCCATGAGCGCCACATCGTCCTCGCTCTATCCGCAGTTTTTCTCCAATACGCTGGCCGAGACCGATCCCGAAATCGCCCAGGCGATCCAGGATGAACTGGGCCGCCAGCGCCACGAGATCGAGCTGATCGCCTCGGAAAACATCGTCTCCCGCGCCGTTCTCGAGGCGCAGGGCTCGATCATGACCAACAAATATGCCGAGGGCTATCCGGGCAAGCGCTATTATGGCGGCTGCCAGTTCGTCGACGTCGCCGAAACCCTGGCCATCGAACGCGCCAAGCAGCTGTTCGGCGCCAGCTTCGCCAATGTGCAGCCCAATTCCGGCAGCCAGATGAACCAGGCCGTGTTCCTGGCCCTCTTGCAGCCCGGCGACACCTTCATGGGCCTCGATCTCAATTCCGGCGGTCACCTGACCCATGGTTCGCCCGTAAACATGAGCGGCAAGTGGTTCAACGTCGTCTCCTATGGCGTGCGCAAGGACGATCATCTGCTTGATATGGACGAAGTCGAGCGCCTCGCCCATGAGCACAAGCCCAAGCTGATCCTGGCCGGCGGCACCGCCTATTCGCGCATCTGGGACTGGAAGCGCTTCCGCGAGATCGCCGACTCCATCGGCGCCTATCTCATGGTCGACATGGCCCACATTGCCGGCCTCGTCGCCGGTGGCGTGCATCCCTCGCCGGTGCCCCATGCCCATGTCTGCACCACCACCACCCACAAGAGCCTGCGCGGCCCGCGTGGCGGCATGATCCTCACCAATGACGAGGATATCGCCAAGAAGATCAATTCGGCCGTTTTCCCCGGTCTGCAGGGCGGTCCGCTGATGCATGTCATCGCTGCCAAGGCCGTGGCCTTCAAGGAAGCCCTGCAGCCTGAATTCAAGGCCTATGCGCAGCAGGTCGTGGACAATGCCCGCGCTCTCTCCGACACGCTCAAGTCCCATGGTCTCGACGTCGTCTCCGGCGGCACCGACAACCATCTGATGCTGGTCGATCTGCGCCCCAAAAACGCCACCGGCAAGCGCGCCGAGGCGGGTCTCGGCCGCGCCTACATCACCTGCAACAAGAACGGCATTCCCTTCGATCCGGAAAAGCCCTTCGTCACCTCCGGCATTCGCCTCGGCACTCCGGCGGGCACCACCCGTGGCTTTGGTGTGGCCGAATTCCAGGAGATCGGCTCGCTGATCGTCGAAGTGCTCGATGGCCTGCGCGAAGCCAATTCCGACGAGGGCAATGCCACTGTCGAGGCGGCCGTGCGCGAAAAGGTGAAGGCGCTCACCGCCCGCTTCCCCATCTACGCCTGATTTGACCGACACTGGGGTGCCCGACCGGGCACCCTCACCAAACAGGTCGAGTCATTTTCGTCATGCGAACACCGCCGGTGCCCTTTCGCCTCCCTCCCCCTTGAGGGGAGGGAATGAGGGTGGGGGTCCATCAGTGAATCACTGAACCACCCCCCACCCCGGCCCTCCCCCTCAAGGGGGGAGGGGGCGAAGAATCGAAGCTCAACCGCTAAAAGCAAATACGGCCTCATTTAAACCGCCCTGCATCTCACGGCATAAGCCCCTGTTTTGCGCTCGAAAAATCCCGGTGAACGGGGATGACAGCGCCCGAAATCCGCGCAATCCTGCGCCCCGACTCAGCCGATGCCGCTCACAAGGGAGCAACCAACTCATGCGCTGCCCCTATTGTGGCAATGACGACACCCAGGTGAAGGACAGCCGTCCCACCGAAGATTCCGGCGCCATTCGCCGCCGCCGCGTCTGCAATGGCTGCGGTGGTCGCTTCACCACCTTCGAGCGCGTGCAACTGCGCGATCTCACCGTGGTGAAAAAGACCGGCCGCAAGGTGCCGTTCGATCGCGAAAAACTGGCCCGCTCCATCAATACCGCTTTGCGCAAGCGCTCCGTCGATCCCGAACGGGTCGAGCGCATGATCTCGGGCATTGTCCGCCAGCTCGAAAGCCTGGGCGATGTCGAGGTCACCTCCGACCAGATCGGCGAATATGTCATGGAAGGCCTGAAGGGTCTCGACGACGTGGCCTTCGTGCGATTTGCCAGCGTTTACAAGAACTTCTCCGCCGCCGACGACTTCCGTTTCTTCCTGGCCGAACTGGCGCAGGACAAGGATGTCGAGGAGTGACGGCGTCGCGCCGGTCTCCTGTTCAAGATAATCTGCATTTGCCGGCCAGCCTCACCTGCCGGTTTATCTTCGCTTGCGCTATGATTGGCGCCCAGGCAGGGCAGGGAGGTTGATCATGGACTCTTATGGCGAGCGGTTTGCCATCGCGCCGGGTTCGGCTGACGGGCAGCATTTTCTCATTGTCGAGGGGCGGGCCTATCCGGCCATTGCCGATGAGATGAGGCGCGGGGCCATCGCCGCGCTCGAAGCGGCTGGCGCAACCCACGAGACAATTGCCGTTCCCTCCGCTATGGAGGTGCCGATGGCCCTGGCCATGGCGCTGGAAGTCGGCGACCATGACGGCTATGTCGCCCTTGGCTGCGTCATGCGCGGCCAGACCAATCATTACTCAGCCGTGGCCGGAGAGAGCATCCGCGCCCTGGTTGAGCTTGCCATGGTCGATGCCTTGCCCCTGGGCATTGGCATTCTCACCGTGGAAACCGAAGCGCAGGCCCGGATCCGGGCCAATGTGAACGATCAGGATCGGGGAGGGGATGCGGCCCGCGCCGCGCTCGCCCTGGCTGCCATAAAGATGAAATTGAACGCCTGAATGACCGACTATCCCAAACGCGATCCCCAGACCAAGCGCGCCGCCAATCAGCGCGGTGCTGCCCGCCTCGCCGCCGTACAGGCGCTGTATCAGATGGATGTGGGGCGCGCGACGCTCGAGGATACGCTGGCCCAGTTCGGCGCCTTCCACCTCGGCCGCGAGATCGAGGGCGAACAATATCTGCCGGCCGATGCCGATTTCTTCCGCCAGATCGTCAGTGGCGTTGCCAAGCACCAGCTGCAGATCGATCCCGCCGTCGATGAGGCACTGGCTGAAGGCTGGCCCATGGAACGCGTCGATGCCACCCTGCGCGCCATCCTGCGCGCCGCCGCCTTCGAGCTGCTGCGCCGCAAGGATATCCCCGCCAAGGTGGTGATTACCGAATATGTCGACGTCGCCCGCGCCTTCTACGAAGACGACGCCAGCGGCCTCGTCAACGCCGCCCTCGACTCCATCGCCCGCCGCGCCGGCGTCGACATGGACGCCAACTAGCCACTTCCCCACCGCCCCCGGGATTAAGTCCGAGGGCGGAACAGTGGCCTCGTCCACATCTCACCCAGAACGCGATGCAACTCCTCCCCCTCCTATAGGGGGAGGCCGGGTGGGGGTGCGCGCTCCACGCTCAAAAACCCCAAAAACAAAAACGCCCCGCTCGGAAGAGCAGGGCGCCTGAAACTCGTCAATCCAGATCGAATCAGAACGACTGCAAGATCTGATCGATGAAGGTGCGATCTTCGCCGAAGGACTGGGTGCGGCGGCTTTCGATGGTGACGACCTTGCCGTCGGCCAGCGAATAAACGGCCTTGTCGACCACCTTCTTGCTCTTGTCGAAATAGATGGCGAGCACCGTGCGTTCCTTGACCATGGTCAGGCCGAACGAGGTCTGCTCGACCTTGGTCTCGACATAGTACCAGGCCGACTGATCGCCGAAAGTGTTGGTGGACTGGGGCGAACCGAGCACCAGGGTCACCAATTGCTGGCTCTGGCCCGGACGAATCTGCGCCATGGCCGCATCGGAGATTTCATAGCCCTGTGTGCGCTTGGAGATCAGCGACGTGCTGCTGGAGCAGCCGGCGAGTGCAACGGCCAAGACGGCAGCGGCAACGGAGGCTTTGGCAATACGCAGGTGCATGAATTTGACTTTCCCGATGGCTCTCGACTATAGGCGTGACAACTAGGCGCGTGCCCACTGGCCGCCGGAATGTGTAGCTGTCAACGCGGCTGTCTGGCAAGCTGGCAATGAACCGGCATCCTCAACCAGCCTGTGTTTGACCGATACTGCTGCGGAGCGCAATCCCATGATTTTCTCCCTGTTCCGCAAGGACGCCGCTACGGAACCCGTTTATTCCGCCTACAATTCCATTGTGGCGCAATCCCGGCAGCCCAAATTCTATGCTGAATGGAATGTGCCAGATAGCGTCACCGGCCGCTTCGACATGATCAGCCTGCATATGGCTCTGGTCTTCCGCCGCCTGCGCACCGGCCCGAAATCTGCCAAGGATTTCAGTCAGGCGGTGTTTGATCTGTTCTTCAAGGACATGGATCGTTCGCTGCGGGAAATGGGTGCCGGCGATCTCGGCGTCCCCAAGAAGATCCAGAAGATGGGCAACCTCTTCTTCGGCCTGCTCGCCGCCATCAACGAGGCCATGGATCGCAATGACGACGACGCGCTGGCCGGCGTGTTGTCGCGCAATATCTTCGACGGCAAGGACAGCCCCGATGTGCGGGCGCTGGTGGCCTATGTGAAGGCGCTGGACGACAAGCTCGCCGCCCAGTCGCTGGATGATCTCACCGCCGGCAGGATCGATTTCGAGGGTGTGTTGTGAGCCAGTCCGCCCCCCTGTTCGACGCCATCGTCCGCATTGATCGTCTGCCCGCCGGCGGCCGATCGGTGGACGTCAATGCCGATGAGAAGACCTGCGCCGCCATTGCCGAGGCGATGAACATCCTGGGTGTCGAGCGCTTCAAGGCCCATCTCAGCGTCACGCCGCTGCGCGGCGGGCTACGTGCCCAGGGCCGGATCGAAGCGCGTGTCATTCAGGCCTCCGTGGTCACCTTCGAGCCGGTTCCCGAGGACATTGCCGAAGACGTCGATCGCGTCTTCCTGCCGGCGCCGCGCGGCGCCCAGGCGCCCACGCCGGGCTCGGAAGTCTTCATCGATCTCGACGACGAGGATTTTCCCGACCATATCGACGGTCCCGAGGTTGACCTCAGCACGCTGTTGCTGGAAACCCTCGCTTTGGCCCTCGATCCCTATCCGCGGCGCGAGGGCGAGTCGCTGTCCGAACTCGAGGATCTCCTCGATGAGCCTGAGGCGGGCCCCTTCGCCAAGCTGGCCAAACTCAAGTCGGACAAGGGCGACAAGGACTGAGGCGTCTCGCTACGGGGGTTGCACCGACCCCCTGATGGGATATGTTTGCATGCCCGCCCAGGTGGGCCGAAAAACAGGCTGAAATGACCGACGCAATAACGATTTCCGTGGACGCCATGGGTGGCGACAACGCCCCGCGCGCCGTGATCCACGGGGCCTATCTAGCCCTGCGGGAACGCAAGCAGACACGCTTCATCTTTCATGGGCGCAAGGAACAGATCGAGCCTTTGCTCGAGGAATTTCCGGCACTCAAGCCTGCGTCGACGGTCAATCACTGCGATACCGTCATCGCCATGGACGAAAAGCCCAGCCAGGCTTTGCGCAAGGGCAAGAACGTCTCGTCGATGTGGATGGCCATCCAGGCGGTCAAGGACGGGCACGCCGATGTCGCCATTTCCGGCGGCAATACCGGTGCGCTGATGGCTATGGCCACCTTCTGCCTCCGCCCCATGGAAGGCATTTCCCGCCCGGGCATCGCCGCCATCTGGCCGACCTTGCGCAGCGACATCATCGTGCTCGACATGGGCGCCACCATCGGCGCCGATGCGCGCCAGCTGGTCGATTACGCCATTCTCGGCTCGGCGCTGGCGCGGGCGCTGTTTGATTCGGATTCACCCACGGTCGGCCTGCTCAATGTCGGCACCGAGGAGGTGAAGGGGCTCGATTACATCAAGGAAGCCGGCAAGATCCTGCAGCAGGCCAGCGGCGCCGGCTTCACCTATCACGGCTTCGTCGAGGGCGACGATATCGGCAAGGGCACTGTCGACGTGGTGGTGACCGAAGGCTTTGTCGGCAATATCGCTCTCAAGACCGCCGAGGGCACCGCCCGCCAGGTCGGCACCTATCTCCGCAACGCCCTTAAGGCCAATCTCATGAGCAAGATCGGGGCTCTGTTCGCCTCGTCGGCGCTCAATGCCCTGCGCCGCAAGATGGACCCGCGCACCGTCAATGGCGGCGTGTTCATGGGCCTCAACGGCATCGTCATCAAGTCCCATGGCGGCACCGACGAGATCGGCTACAAGAGCGCTCTGGGCCTTGCCTACGAAATGGCGCGCAGCCGCCTGATCGACAAGATCGGTGACAGCATGCAGCACTTTCCCATCCACACAGCGGCCCCCAGCGCGGCGCCCGAGACCGAGGCCAAATCGGCGTGACCAGAACCCGTTCCGTTATCCGTGGTGTCGGCAGCTATCTGCCGGCGAACGTCGTCAGCAATGCGGAACTCGCCAAGACGGTCGATACGTCCGACGAGTGGATTCAGCAACGCGTCGGCATCAAGCAGCGCCACATCGCCGCCGAGGGTGAGTTCACCTCCGATCTGGCCGTTGCTGCTGGCCGCGCCGCTCTCGAGAATGCCGGTCTCACCCCCGACGACATTGACCTGATCATCGTCGCCACCACCACCCCGGATTACACTTTCCCCGCCGCCGCCACTCTGGTGCAGATGAAGCTGGGCATGTCCCATGGCTTCGCCTTCGACATCCAGGCCGTATGCTCCGGCTTCGTCTATGCCGTCACTACCGCCGACAGCTACATCAAGAACGGCCTCGCCAATCGCGTGCTGGTCATTGGCGCCGAAACCTTCTCGCGCCTGCTCGACTGGACCGACCGCACCACCTGCGTGCTGTTCGGCGATGGTGCCGGCGCCGTGGTGCTGGAGCGCGTCGAGCTGGCCGAGGGCGAGCCGGAACGCGGCATCATCGCCTCGGCCCTGCGCTCGGACGGCAAGCACTGGGACAAGCTCTATGTCGATGGCGGTCCCTCCACCACCGGCACCACCGGCCATGTGCACATGCAGGGCCCCGAAGTCTTCCGCCACGCCGTCGGCAAGATCACCGACGTGGTCTATTCGGCACTGGAAAAATCCGGTCACACCGTCGCCGATCTCGACTGGTTTGTGCCGCACCAGGCCAATCGCCGGATCATCGAGGGGGCAGGGGCCAAGCTCGGCCTGCCGCCCGAAAAGGTGGTGATGACGGTCGAGCAGCACGCCAATACCTCCGCCGCCTCGGTGCCGCTGGCGCTGAGCGTCGCCGTCGCCGATGGCCGCATCAAGCCCGGCGACCTGGTCATGCTCGAGGCCATGGGCGGCGGCTTCACCTGGGGCGCGTCGCTCATTCGCTGGTAGACGTAACTCAGCGCATTGACCTCAAGCCTTTCAAGGCGTTAGTGTTTCTCCGGGTGGAGGAGCCCGACGCTGGAACCGGGGGCGATGGGGTCAGACGGTGGCGTCGACAGGGAAGGATTCCCGAACGAAACGGCTCGGCTCGTGGGGAGTCGTGCCCGCTGCAAGGCATTGCTGAAATATCGATGCCCTGCCGGCCGGGAATTGTGACCTTGGACTGCACGGGGGTTTGAATGGCTCAGAAGACGATTACACGCGCCGATCTGGCGGAGGCCGTCTATGGCACCGTTGGCCTGTCCCGCACCGAATCGGCGGAACTGGTCGAGCGCGTTCTGGAACTGATTACCGATGCGCTGGTAACTGGCGCCAATGTGAAACTTTCCTCTTTCGGCTCCTTCCAGGTCCGCTCCAAGAACGAGCGTATCGGCCGCAATCCCAAGACGGGCGAGGAAGTCCCGATCCTGCCGCGGCAGGTTCTTGTGTTCAAACCGAGCAACGTGTTGAAGTCCAAGATTAACAAGTCTATGGTCGACGCTGGAAAGTAAGGCTTTCTTGCGTAAAGGAACCCCGGTTTGGACAAGTCGCCCGACGCCTTCCGAACCATCTCAGAAGCAGCTGAGGAACTCGATCTTCCTCAGCACGTCTTGCGATTCTGGGAGACGCGTTTCCCCACCATCAAGCCGCTGAAGCGCGGCGGTGGCCGGCGCTATTACCGGCCCGAGGACGTGATGCTGCTGCGCGGCATCCGCCATCTGCTTTATGATCAGGGTTTTACCATCAAGGGCGTGCAGAAGATCCTCAAGGATCAGGGCCCGCGCTATGTCATTGCCGTGGGCGAGGGCAAGGGCCTGGATGAAATCCTGCCGCTGATCGAACAGGCCGAAGCCGCCAGCGACGAAGCCGAAGTCGAAGAAGCGCTGATGACAGCCAGCCCGGCGCTGGACGACGAATCGCGCAACCAGCTCTCCGATGTGCTGCGCGAACTGCTCGAGTGCAAACGCATCCTCGAACGCGCCCGCGAACACTGACGCCGCCGCAAACGCGCCCTTGCGGCTCCCCCCTTATCGCCGCGCTATCCCCCAGCCCCACCCACCGGCCGTCACCCTCGGGCGAAGACCCGAGGGCTTTGCCCTTCTTGCACCGTCGCTAGGTGCAGCTTCTAGAGCGTTTCGCGTTCTGGTTGATGCGGCTCCTGCTCTCCCTCCCCTTCTACAGGAGGAGGGTCGGTGGGGGTGCTGCAGGTTCAGCAAACGCCCATGAACGAACGGGCTCCTGGATGGTTCAGCACCCCCTCATTCCATTCGAGCAGAGCTCGAACGGCCTTCTGACCTAAAATCGCTCCACTGGAGCGATTTTGCCTCCGGCACGGGTCGAAGCCGATCAAGGGGGAGGGAGTTCGGGCTGCGTGTTTGGCAATATTTCACCTGGCACTCGATGCGGCTCCTCCCCCTTCTTCAGGGGGAGGTTGGGTGGGGGTGTGCAGCACGCTCAAGCCCATATGCGATAGCCCTGCCCTTGCGGGGAGGCCTGGGGTGGGGGACGAGACCCCCTGCGCGTGTCACCGCGCGCCCGTCACGCGCGATGCCAATATCCCTCGCATCAAGTTCGAGTGCAGAAATGGTGGTGGCCACAAGCGCCCTTCCTCCGACCTGCCTTCCTCATTTTAGAACGAACGTTCCAAAACCATTTCGTCGCACTCAAATCCAGCCCAGCTCCCCAAAACACCAACACCCGCAATCGTTTGCGCGCAGCCACCCCGCACCAAGCCTCCGTAGCACTGCCCAGCATCTGCTCCCAGCCAATCCAGTCTTGACGGCTCCCTTCAAAAATGGAATGTTTGTTTCGTTAAGAAAATGCTGCGGATGAAACATTCTGCATGTGAACCATGAATCTGGGAGGATTATCATGAGCTTTGTTGTCAAGGGACTGTCCGCGCTCGCCATTGCGGCGCTGGCCCTGCCGGTCGCCGTGACCCCTGCTGTCGCCGAGGGAGAGCGCTTCGTGCTGGTGTCGCACGCGCCCGATTCCGATAGCTGGTGGAACACCATCAAGAACGCCATCGCCCTGGCCGGCGAGCAGATGGACGTGACCGTTGAATATCGCAATCCGCCCACAGGCGACCTCGCCGACATGGCCCGCATCATCGAGCAGGCCGCTGCCTCCAATCCGCAGGGCATCATCGCCACCATTGCCGATTATGACGTGCTCAAGGGCCCGCTCTCCGACGCCGTGGCGCGTGGCATTCCGGTGATCACCATCAATTCGGGCACCATCGAGCAGTCCAAGGAAATCGGCGCGCTGCTGCATGTCGGCCAGCCCGAATACGATGCCGGTTTCGGTGCCGGTGAGCGTGCCAAGGCTGCCGGGGTCACCAGCTTCCTCTGCGTCAACCACTACATCACCAATCCCGCCTCGGTGGAGCGCTGCCAGGGCTTTGCCGATGCGCTGGGCGTTGACCTGGGCAATCAGATGATCGACGCCGGCCAGGACCCGGGTGAAATCCAGTCCAAGGTCGCCGCCTATCTGCAGACCAATCCCGATACCAATGGCATCCTGACCCTCGGGCCGACCTCGGCGCACCCTACCATTGCGGCGCTCGACGCCAATGGCAAGGCCGGCGCCATCTTCTTCGGCACCTTCGATCTCTCCGGCGAAATCGCCACCGCCATCAAGGCCGACACCATCAACTTCGCCATCGACCAGCAGCCCTTCCTGCAGGGCTACCTGCCGGTGGTCGTGCTGACCAATCTGTCGCGCTATGGCGTGGTCCCCGGCAATTCGATCAATTCGGGTCCGGGCTTCATCACCAAGGACAATATCGATCTGGTCGAGAAGTTTGCCGGTCAGTACCGCTAAGCCGAAAAGGGGCCGCGTCAGCGGCCCCATCCCTCTCGACGCGGCCGCAGCGTCCGGCGCGTTTTCCCCGATCGAGGAATGTTTCGATGAGTGAGCAGCCTGTGGCCGCGCCTCCGGTCGACGAGCGCGTTCAGCGCCAGTCGCCCCTGCGCCGGGCCTTCGTGCGCCCAGAATTGGGTGCCATGGCCGGCACCGTTCTCGTCTTTATCTATTTCGCCATCGTCGCCGGCGGCACCGGCATGTTTGCCGCTGACGGCATCATGAACTGGGGCGTGGTCTCGGCCCAGTTCGCCATCATCGCCGTGGGCGCATGCCTGCTGATGATCGCCGGCGAATTCGACCTCTCCGTCGGCTCGATGATCGGCTTTGCCGGCATCGTCATTGCCCTTCTGAGCGTCCATATGGGCCTGCCCATGTGGGTGTCGATCATCGCCGCCTTCATCACCGCCATGCTGATCGGCGCGGCAAATGGCTATCTGGTCATCAAGACCGGCCTGCCATCTTTCATCGTCACCCTGGCCTCGCTCTATATCCTGCGCGGCCTCACCATCTACCTGTCCATCTCCACCACCCGCCAGACCATTATCGGCGGCGTGCGCGAGGCGGCGCAGGGCGATTGGCTCGCTGCCCTGTTCGGCGGTAAGGTTTTGGGCTTCGTCTTCACCTGGATGGCCGATATGGGCCTGATCGCCACCTTCCAGGCCGGCAACAAGGCGGGGCAGCCGGTGGTCGATGGCATTCCCATGCTGATGGTCTGGGCGCTCGCCCTCATCATCTTCGCCCATATCCTGCTGACCCGTACCCGCTTCGGCAACTGGATCTATGCCGCTGGTGGCGATGCCAAGGCGGCCCGTTATGTTGGCGTGCCGGTAGACCGGGTCAAGATCGCCATGTTCGTGTTCTCGGCCTTCTGCGCCACGGTCTTCGCCACCTGCCAGGTGATGGAATTCGGCTCGGCGGCTGCCGACCGCGGCCTGCTCAAGGAATTCGAGGCCATCATCGCCGTGGTTATCGGCGGCGCGCTGCTCACCGGCGGATATGGCTCGGTTATCGGTGCGGCGCTCGGCGCGCTCATCTTCGGCGTCGTACAGCAGGGTCTGTTCTTCGCCGGCGTCGAAAGCTCGCTGTTCCGGGTGTTCCTGGGTGTCATTCTGCTGCTGGCAGTGATCCTCAACACCTATATCCGCCGTCTCATCACCGGGGAGCGCTGATCATGGCCGATACGCCTCTCATTGAACTTGTCGATATCAAGAAGCAGTTCGGCCCCGTCATCGCTCTTAATGGCGTCTCCGTCTCGGTCATGCCGGGTGAGTGCCATTGCCTCCTGGGCGATAATGGTGCGGGAAAATCCACCTTCATCAAGACCATGGCCGGCGTCCACAAGCCGACCTCGGGCGAAATCCGCATGAACGGGCAGAAGGTCGATTTTGCCAATCCGCGCGATGCCATGGAGGCGGGTGTGGCCACGGTCTATCAGGACCTGGCGATGATCCCGCTGATGTCGGTGACCCGCAATTTCTGGATGGGCCGCGAGCCCCGCAAGGGTTTTGGGCCGTTCCAGTTCCTCGACATGGACGAGGCCAATCGCGTCACCATGGCCGAGATGCGACGCATGGGAATCAATCTGCGCGAGCCCGACCAGGCGGTGGGCACCTTGTCGGGTGGCGAGCGCCAGACCGTGGCCATCGCCCGTGCCGTCTATTTCGGCGCCAAGGTGCTGATCCTCGACGAACCGACTTCGGCCCTCGGCGTGCGCCAGACCGCCAATGTGCTGGCCACCATCGACCGTGTCCGCAAGACCGGCATCGGCATCGTGTTCATCACCCACAATGTGCGTCATGCCATGGCCGTGGGAGACCGCTTCACCGTGCTCAACCGTGGCAAGACCCTGGGTACTGCTCGGAAGGGTGAGTTGAAGCCCGAGGAGTTGCAGGACATGATGGCTGGCGGCGCGGAACTGGCCGAGCTCAATACCTCACTGGGCGGCACCGTCTGACCCAGCGACCGCAGCGAAATTCCGGCCGGGCAGGGTGTCCGGCCGCTTGTTTGGAGAGACTACACATGACCGTTCGTTTCGGCCTGCTCGGCGCGGGCCGCATTGGCAAGGTTCACGCCAAGGCGGTGACATCCAATCCCCTGGCCCGGCTCGTCGCCGTCGCCGACGCCTTTCCCAAGGCCGCGTCCGATCTTGCGGCCCAATACGGCGCCGAAGTGCGCAGCATTGAAGAGATCGAGGCCGCCAGCGACATCGACGCGGTGGTCATCTGCACGCCGACCGATACGCATGCCGATCTGATCGAGCGCTTCGCTCGCGCCGGCAAGGCCATCTTCTGCGAAAAGCCCATCGATCTCGATGTCGAGCGCGTCAAGGCCTGCCTCAAGGTGGTTGATGCCGAAGGCGGTACGCTGATGGTCGGCTTTAACCGCCGCTTCGACCCGCATTTCCAGGCGGTCAAATCCGCCATTGCCGAGGGCCAGATCGGCGATGTCGAGATGATCACCATCATCTCCCGCGATCCCGGCGCCCCGCCGGTCGACTATATCAAGCGTTCGGGTGGCATTTTCCGCGACATGACCATCCATGATCTCGACATGGCCCGCTTCCTGCTCGGCGAAGAGGTCGATACCGTCACCGCCTTTGGTTCGGTCCTGGTCGACAAGGCCATCGGCGAGGCCGGCGACTATGACAGCGCCTCGTTGATCCTCACCACCGCCTCGGGCAAGCATGCCACCATCTCCAATTCGCGCCGCGCTACCTATGGCTATGACCAGCGCATCGAGGTTCATGGCTCAAAGGGCTCGGTCGCGGCCGAAAACCAGCGTCCGGTCTCGATCGAAATCGCCAATGGCAATGGCTATACTCGCCCGCCGCTGCACGACTTCTTCATGACCCGCTATACCGAGGCTTATGCCCGCGAAATCAGCGCCTTCATCGATTGTGTTGAATCGAAGTCTCCGGCTTCGCCCAGCGGGGTCGATGGCCTCATCGCCCTCGCCCTCGCCGACGCCGCCCTGAAATCGGTCAAGGAGGGCAGGGCGGTCAAGGTCAGCGAAATCACCGGCGCCATGGCCGACAAGAGCGTGTTCCAGGGGCGGTAAAGGGCTCACAACGCTCGATATCTGGCGTATGGGAGAAGGCGTCCATCCGATGCCTTTTCCTTTTTCCGATAGCCTCAAGAGCCCATGAAATATCTTCCTCTCATCGCCAGCCTGCTGATCGTCTCACCCGCCTTCGGCCAGGGTGCCGAGCCACTCTCCGTCTTCACTCTGCGCGGTGACTGCGAGGAATTGCGCGTGGGCGAACAAAACCTGCTCGCCATCTGCGCCGACGAGTTCATGCAGGTGTCCTATGACGGCGGTGCCATGGAGTTCTCGATCTGGACCGATGATCCCACCGGCCGCTTCTTCGTCTTCTCCGGCATGGCTGAGCGCACCGACGCCGGCTTTGCCGTGCAGCTCGACAGCATCATCGAAAGCAAGGACAGCGCCGGCGAGGATATCACCGAGCATCGGGCCAATGGTCAGTGCGCGCTGAGTGGCGACCCTACGGCCGCTCCGGCGCAATACAAGTGCACCGCCACCGACGCCAATGGCCGCGACTACGCGTTCGCCTTCCACACGGACGGCAGTCAGCCGGAAAGCATGCTCGACTGAATTACCCCAGCATCCACTCATGCTCGGCCGCATTGTGGAATTTCCACACGCGCTTCGGGCCTGCCATGACGTTGAGATAATAGAGATCATACCCCGCCGTCGTCGCCACCGGATGATAGCCCCGCGGCACCAGCGTCACGTCGCCATCCTCGATCGCCATCGCCTCATCGAGGCTCCGATCGTCGGTATAGACCCGCTGAAACGCAAAGCCCTGCGGCGGGTTCATTCGGTGATAATAGGTCTCTTCCAGCAGGCTCTCATGCGGGAGATTGTCCTGGTCATGCTTGTGCGGCGGATAGGACGAGGTATTGCCCTGCGGCGTGATCACCTCAACCACCAGCAGCGCATTGGCCGCCCCGTCATCCTCCGGCATGATATTGTGCACATGCCTGACATTGGCGCCCTTGCCGCGATGGATCTGCTTATGCGTCCCCGCCGGGATCGCCCGCGCCTTGAAATCGCCGCCCCCCGGCGCCGAGCAGATCGCCAGCTCCAGATCGGTGGTCGCATCCACCGCCCAAGTGGCACCCGCGGGCACATAGAGCGCCCACGGCGCCCCCTCGAACGGGCTCATCCGCTCGCCGAGCTCACCGAAATGCTCGCCATCCACGGCAAACCGCCCCTTGCCGCTGACCAGCACCAGGCACACTTCGCGCGCGCCGGTGGCCTCGCCATAGGCCTCGCCCGGCTTCAGCCGATGCAGGCCGAAGCCGACATGTGTCCATCCCGCCGAAGCGGGGGTCACATCATGGATCTTGCCGCTCGTCGCCGTCGGGCGCACGAGGAGGGGGGATTTGCTCATGGTTCGGCTCCTCCTTGGGGAAGGCGTAGAAGAAATTGTAGAGCGAGTAAGCCAGCGCTGCGCCGACCAGGATCATCCACAGCTGCTCGCCGGTATAGAACACTTCCCAGCCCAGCCAGATGCAGAGGAACACCACCACGGCAACCCGCCGCCACAGCGGCCGGAACCAGCTTACTTCGTTTTCCTTCAGCGCCATGCCATCGCCTCCCGCTTGATTCAATCCGGTAAGGCTTTAGCACAAGCGCTTCGAAAGACTCACCCTTTCGGGAAACCCTCGGTCTCGACGGTGTAGCCGGCCGCCGTCATCACCCGCATCAGCTCCTTGTGGCCCACCTGGGCCATTTTGAGCGGCGGATTGGCCACCGGGTCCTGCTCGGCCTCGACCACGAACCAGCCCTCATAGCCATAGTCCGCAAAGCGCTGCACGATAGCGCCGAAATCCAGCGATCCATCGCCCGGCACGGTAAAGGCGCCCAGCGCCACCGCATCGAGAAAGCTCTGCCTGCTGCGATCGAGCCCATCCACCACCGAGCGGCGGATATCCTTCACATGCACATGGTTGATGCGCGCATGATGCTTGTCGATTGCCCGCAGCACGTCGCCGCCGGCAAAGGCGAGGTGCCCTGCATCGAGCAGCAGCGGAATGCCTGCCCCGGACGCGGCCATGAAGGCATCGAGCTCCGCCTCGGTCTCGACCACGGCGGCCATGTGGTGATGATAGGACAGCGGCATGCCCTGCTCGGCGCACCATTCCCCAAACGCCGTCACCCTGCGCGCATAGGCCTGCATTTCGTCGTCCGACAGGCGCGGCTTCTGCGCCAGCGGCACGTCTCGCTTGCCCTGGATCGAGCGGCCGACTTCGCCATAGACGATGCAGGGCGCGTTCACCGCCTTGAACAGCTCGATCATCGGCGCGATGCGGTCCTTGTTGGCCGCCAGTTCCTCGTCCACCAGCGTGCCCGAGAACCAGCCTCCGCACAGCGTCACATCGGCCGCGCGCAGGATCGGCAGCATGGTCGCCGGATCGTCCGGAAACCGCCGGCCCTTCTCCATGCCGGTAAACCCGGCCGAGCGCGACTGCCGCAAACACTCTTCCAGCGACACGTCATCGCTGAGTTCCACCAGATCGTCGTTCCACCACGCGATGGGCGACATGCCAAGTTTGGCTTTCATGCTTCTCTCCTGCGCCCTACAGCGCCAAAACCCTTCACCCGTCTCGGCCTTTGGCCGATCCACCCTCTCCCGCAAGGGGAGAGGGGTGAGCCGGTGGATGTTCAAAACGCGGTGCCTCCCTTTTCCCCCACGGGAGAAGAATGGATCGACGGGCACCTTCTATTCCTCTCCCTCTCGGGGAGAGGGTGGATCGCGCGAAGCGCGAGACGGGTGAGGGGGCCTTACCCCGCCCGCTGCGCCCGCAATGCCTTCACATAGGCCTCGCGCGCCGCATTGACGCTGGGTCGTTCGCTCACCTCCGGCACCGCCACATCCCACCAATGCCCACCGGCCTCGGTGGTCACCAGCGGATCGGTATCGATGACAAACACATGCACACCGCCGGCCCCTTCGCTCTCGGCCAGCGCCGTTTCCAGCTCTGCCACCGAAGCCAGCTTCTTCGCCTTGGCGCCCATGGATGCGGCATGCGCCGCAAAATCCACGTTCGGCATTTCGACATGGAAAGTGTCGCGGAACAAATTGTTGAAATTGGCGCCACCGGTGGCCATTTGCAGCCGGTTGATGCAGCCGAAGCCGGAATTGTCGAGCACGACCACGGTGAGCTTGAGGCCCATCATCACCGCCGAGACGATTTCCGAATTCATCATCAGATAGGAGCCGTCGCCGACCATCACCACGACATCGTCTTCCGGCCGCGCTAGCGCCACGCCCAGCCCGCCGGCGATCTCGTAGCCCATGGTCGAAAACCCATAGTCGAGGTGATAGCTGCCCGGCCCATCGGCGCGCCACAGCTTGTGCAATTCGCCCGGCAAACCGCCCGAGGCGCAAACCAGGGTGGCCTTTGTCCGGCCGCGCTGCACGGCGCCGATAACCTGCGCGTCGGAGGGCAGTTCGACATTGCTGGCAGCCCGTGCCGCATCGGCGTCAGCAAGCCAATCTTCCTTGAGTTTCAACGCTTTCTGCGTCCAGGCGGACTCAACCTGCCAACCCATCAGCGCCGCATCCAGCGCTTCGAGACCCACCCGCGCATCCGCCACCAGCGGCAGCGCGTTGTGCTTATGCGCGTCGAAGGGCTGCACATTGAGCCCGATGAGTTTGAGATTCTCGTTCTTGAACAGCGCCCAGGAGCCGGTGGTGAAATCCTGCAGTCGCGATCCCACCGCCAGCACCACATCGGCTTCTTCGGCCAGCGTGTTGGACGCCGAGGTGCCGGTCACCCCGACCGAGCCCATATTGAGCTCGTGCACATGGGGTAGGGCGCTCTTGCCCGCCTGCGTCTCCATCACCGGAATGCCGTGCTCCTCGGCAAAGGCGGCGAGGCTCTCGCTGGCTTCCGAATAGAGGACGCCACCGCCGGCAATGATCACCGGCTTCTTGGCCAGTTTTAGCGCCGCCGCGGCCGTGGCGAATTCGTCGGCATCCGGCATGATCCGGCGCGGCACCCACACCTTCTCGGCGAAGAAGCTCTCCGGGTAGTCATAGGCTTCCGCCTGAACGTCCTGGCAGAGCGACAGCGTCACCGGCCCGCATTCCGCCGGATCGGTCAGCACCTGCATGGCGCGGCGCAGCGCCGGAATGATCTGTTCGGGTCGCGTGATGCGGTCGAAGTAGCGGCTTACCGGCCTGAAGCAGTCATTGACGCTCACCGTGCCGTCGCCGAAGTTTTCGCCCTGCTGCAGCACTGGATCGGGCAGGCGATTGGCGAACACGTCGCCCGGCAGCAGCAGCACCGGAATGCGGTTCACATAGGCAAGCCCCGCCGCCGTGACCATGTTCAGCGCGCCGGGCCCGATCGAGGTGGTCGCGGCCATGAAGCGGCGCCGGAAACTGGCTTTGCCATAGGCGATGGCGGCGTGCGCCATGCTCTGCTCGTTCTGGCCGCGATAAGTCGGGAGCTGATCCTTGACCGCATAAAGTGCCTCGCCGATCCCCGCGACATTGCCATGCCCGAAAATCGCCCAGACCCCGCCGAAGATCGGCAGCTTCTCGCCATCAATCACAGTCATCTGCGCCGTCATGAACCGCGCCACGGCCTGCGCCATCGTCAATCGAACAGTTTTTTGGCTCATTGCCGTTTCCTCAATAATCCTTCACCAGGGCTGCCCCCTCAATTCTTCTCACCCTTTGGGAGAGGCTGGATCGGCCGCAGGCCGAGACGGGTGAGGGGGATGCCGCAGCGCACTAGGGCGTTTCAAATTCTGGTTGGTGCGGTTCCATCGCTCCCTCCCCCCTTGAGGGGGAGGGCCGGGGTGGGGGGTGGTTCAGTGACAAACCGATGGACCCCCACCCTCATTCCCTCCCCTCAAGGGGGAGGGAGGCGAAAGCACCACTAACCCGCACGCTCCCAAATCTCCACCAGCGCCCCGAACCGTTTCGCCATATCGGCAACGGCCTCCTCGTCGCTTATCTTCCCATCCAGCCAGGCCCGCGCCGCATCGGCAAAGATCGTGCGGCCCACCGCAAAACCCTTGACCGTGCGCGCCGACTTGGCCGCCTTGAACCCGGCCTCCAGCTGGTCCTGCGGCGCATCCAGCCCCAGCAGCACGACGCCACGACAGAGCGGATCGCGCGCTTCGATCACCGCGTCGGTTTGGGCCCAGGCCGCCACATTGTTCTGTGGCTCGAGCTTCCACCAGTCCGGCTTGATCCCGGCATCGTAGATCTCGGTCAGCGCCCGAGCCACCGTATCATTCTCGAGTGGTCCATTCTTGCCAGCAATGATCTCGACCAGCAATTCGCGGCCGACCTTGCGGGCGGCATCGAAGGCCGAGCGCAGCTTGGCGATCTGCTCCTGGCGCAACGCCGCCGCATCATCAGGATGAAAGAAGCACAATACCTTGATGCAATGGTCCACCGGCCACTCGACCAGGCGCGAGCCCAGATCCTGGGTAAACTCGAACTGCAGTGGCCGCGACCCCGGCAGCTCGATCGGCTTGGCGACCCAGAAATTTTTGAGGGCACCGGCCGCATAAAGCGCATCGCGCCCATATTTGTCGTCGAGCAGCGTGCCGAAGCCGTCCCGCCCATCGGCCACCTGCGCCGCCGCCTTGATCGCCAACACCTTGAAGTCGGGAATGCGCGCCAGCTTCTGTGCATCGCCCCCGACCATGTCCTCGAACTGGCTGCGATGGTCTATGGCCAGCGCCTTGAGCGCGGGGATGGGACGACGACGTGTCGTGGCCCAGTGCACATGGTTGATCGCCTCGTCCTTGCGCAGCGCCCGCTCCTTGCTGCCATGCTCGAGGAAAAACTGCAGTTCGGTCCAGGTCGGAATTTCGGGTGCGCAGAGCAGCCGGCTCACCGCAAAGGCGCCGCAGGCATTGGCCCAGGTGGCGCTGGTGGCATGGCTCTCGCCGCGCAGCCAGCCGCGCAGGAACCCGCTCATAAAGGCGTCGCCGGCCCCCAGCACATTATAGACCTCGATCGGAAATCCCTTGCCGACAATGCCGTCTTCGAGATCGTCGGGAATGGCGCCGTCATAGACAATGCAGCCCATGGGACCGCGCTTCAGGACGATCACGGCGGAGGAGAGGGACCGCATCGTCCTGAGCGCAGCGTGGAGATCGTCGGCACCAGCCGCGATCAAAACTTCTTCTTCAGTGCCCACGATCAGATCGCATTCTGGCAGCACTGTCTTGAGATGTGCCGAGACCTTGTCCGAGGCGATATAGCGGCTGTCGCCGGCATCGTGCCCGGCCAGGCCCCAGAGATTGGGGCGGTAATCGATGTCGAAGACGATCTTGCCACCATTTTCGCGGGCAATTCGCATCGCCTTGCGCTGCGCCCTGTCGCTATGCGGCTTGGAAAAATGCGTGCCGGTCACCAGCACCGCACGGGCCGAGCGAATGAAATTCTCGTCGATATCGCCCTCATCCAGAGCCGCATCGGCGCAATTGTCGCGATAAAAGATCAGCGGGAACGACTTGTCATTCTCGACCGCCAGCAGCACCAGTGCCGTCAGGCGCTCGGGATCGGTGACCATCCCGGCCGTTTCGACACCCTCGCGCTCAAGTTGCTCGCGGATGAACCGGCCCATCTGCTCATTGCCGACGCGGGTGACAAGCGCCGATTTGAGGCCCAATCGCGCCGTACCGACCGCGATATTGGTGGGGCAGCCGCCCACCGATTTGGCAAAGCTGGCAATATCCTCGAGCCGCGTGCCGATCTGCTGGCCGTAAAGGTCCACCGAGGCACGCCCGATGGTAATCACATCGAGCGGTCTGTTCGCCAATTCGGTAGTCACCCTTATCTCTCCCGCGCTCTGTCGTCATCGCTTCGCGCTATGATGCGCTTCAGGAATAATGAAATACAGGTTCTGAAACTGCGTCAAGATAGAATATACGTTCCGAACGTGGAATGTTCAGAATTCGTTCATATCGCGGTCAGGAAACACGCATCGGAAGGTCAGCCGCGGCGGCGCTTTTCTGCGACCGACACGGTCAGCGCCATGGCAAAGGCCATGCTTCCCGACAGCGAGCGGAAGCCGGCATGGTCGGCCTCGACCAGTTCGAACCACACGGTCGAGCACTCGGCCAGCGGCGAAAATGCCGAGTCGGTCAGCGAGACCAGCGGCACATTGCGCCCAGCCAAAGCCCGCGCCTGCGCCGCGCTTTCCGAGGCATAGGGCGAAAAACTCACGGCGAAAGCGGCATCTTTTTCGCTGGCAAAGGCCAGGAGATCGTCATCGATTCCCGCCGCCGTCCCCACCAATTGGCACCGCACCTTCAGCTTCCCAAAGGCATAGGCCATGTAGTTGGAGATCGGATAGGAGCGCCTTTTGGCGATGAGGTAAATGGTCTCTGCTCGCGCTAAGATACTGACAGCACGGTCGAAATTCTCCGGGTCCACCACATTGGCGAGGCTGTCGACGCTGCTATGCGCCGCTGAAATGAACTTGTTGAGAATGCCAGCGCTCTCCGAAAGCGCCGGCCCGCCTTCCTCGAGACTACGCAGCCGATCCTCATAGCTGGAATTGCGTTCGCGCAGGCGTAGTCGGAACAATTGCTGCAGTCCCGAAAATCCGTCGAAGCCAAAATGCTGCGCAAACCGCACCAGCGTGGAGGGCTGCACCTGCGCCGAACTGGCAATGCTCGCCGCCGTACCGAAGGCGATCTCGTCGGGATGATCGAGCGCATAGGCCGCCACCTGCGTCAGCCGCTTCGGCAATTCCGCCTTGCGCCCCAGAATAGCCATCCGCAACGCCTCGAAATCCTGCGGCGGCAGCCCCGAACCCGTCATTTTCACTCACCCCATCACCAACACCTCCTCCTACCACAAACCCCATTTTCCTGACCAGCAGCCCCATTCCAAAACCGGAATGAATGTACTATTGAACATGCGTTTCATTGTGGCGGAGGGATGGAATGAAATCTTCGATCGGCGTTGGCCTCATCGGCACCGGCTATATGGGCAAGTGCCATGCGCTCGCCTGGACCGGCGTGAAGGCAGTTTTCGGCGACGGGCCGCGCGTGCGCCTCGAGCATCTGGCCGAGGTCAGCCAGGAGATCGCCGACCGCAAGGCCGAGGAATTTGGCTTTGCCCGCGCCAGCGGCGACTGGCGGGCGCTGATCGCCGATCCCGCCGTCGATGTCGTCTCCGTCACCACCCCCAACGCCTTCCATGCCGAGATGGCCATCGCGGCTCTGGAAGCCGGCAAGCATGTCTGGTGCGAAAAGCCCATGGCGGTGGCGCTCGACGATGCAATGCGCATGGAGGCTGCGGCTCGGGCGAGCGGCCGGGTCGCCGTGCTCGGCTACAATTACATCCAGAACCCGATGATCCGTCACATCGGGCGGCTTCTGCAGGAAGGCGCCATCGGCGCGGTCAACCATGTACGCCTCGAAATGGACGAGGACTTCATGGCCGATCCCCAGGCGTTGTTCTACTGGAAGAGTGAGGCCAGTTCCGGTTATGGAGCGCTTGACGATTTCGGCGTGCATCCACTCAGCATGCTCTCCGTGCTGTTCGGGCCGGTCACCAAGGTGTTCGCGCATCTGGCAAAGCCCTATCCCGACCGGCCGACCAAAGAGGGTACGCGCCGAAATGTCGAAACCTACGACATTGCCAGCGTGCTGGTCGAACTGGGCGATGGGATCAGCGGTGTGCTGGCCTTCAACCGCTCCGCCTGGGGCCGCAAGGGCCGCATCGCCGTGCAGATCTTCGGCTCCAGGGGCAGCATCACCTATGACCAGGAGCGGATGAACGAGCTTCAGCTCTACAGCACTGCCGACCGCGCCAGCGAACAGGGCTTTCGCACTATCCTCGCGGCTCCGGTGCACCCACCCTATGACCGCTTCATTCCAGCGCCCGGCCACGGCCTTGGCTTCAACGATCTCAAGATCATCGAATGCCACGAATTGCTGCGCGCCATTCGCGACGAGCCGGCCCGTGTGATCAATTTTGCTGCAGGTCTGCAGATCGAGAAGACGGTGCACGCCATGGCCCGAAGCCATCATGAGGGGCGCTGGGTCGCGCTGTAGCCCTCTGCGCCGGAACCGCCCCAATCCCGCAAATCACAACAATCACCCTCGGGTTGACCCGAGGGGACTGTGTTTTGCGAACCTGTCGGAACGTGGCGAATACTGGAGGGAGCCGATCAGGCGGCCGCCAGGCTCGCCTTGGGCCCATTGTCACGTTCGGCCCAATAGATCAGCGCCGATGCGGCAACGATCAGCAGGGCACCGGGCCAGAACCAGGCCGAGGGCACCTGGCCGAGAGCGATCCATCCGAGCAACCCGCCCAGCAAAACCTTAACATCGGCAAAGGGCTGCAGATAGGTAGCGTCGGCATTGCGATAGGCGAAGGCGAGCAGATATTGCGCCGCTGCCGTCAATGCGCCGAGCAGGAGCAGCAGCACGAGGCCATTGCCACCCGGCAGGGCAAAGGGGAAGCCCGGCGCCATGCCAACGGGCAGCACGCCCGCAAAGGCATTTGCCGCCAGCAGAATCGCGAGGTGATTGGGCGTCATCAGTACCAACAGCGAAATAGTCAGCGTTTCCGGGCGCTCGCCCTTGCGGGTCAGGTGCTTGGTCAACACGTCTGTTGCGGCCCAGAGCGCAGCGGCGGTAATCGGGATCAGCGCCTGCAGGCCGATCCCTTCCGTCCCCACGCCGGAGATGATGATCGCACCGGCAAATCCCAGCATGGCGGCGACCATCCGGGCCAGCGACACTTTCTCGCCCAGCAGCAGGACCGAGCCGATGATGATGAACAGCGGACCGGTGGCCAGTAGCGTCACCATCTGCCAGATCGGCACGCCGGACGCGTAACCATAAACGAACACATGCACGCCCAGCGCCGATACAAAAGCCCGGATTTCGTGGGCGATCGGATGCGCCGTGCGCAGATTGTGGAGACCGATGCGCAGGATCAACGGCAGCGCCAGGATAGAGGCAATGAGATATTGCCAGAAGGCCATGCCAGTCGAACTCATGCCGATCCCGCCATACTCGACCGGGGTGGGCAGGATGGATTGCAATGTGTTGGAGCCGGCAAACACCAGGCTTGCGGCCAACATGAACAGCGCGCCCGTGGTGGCGGCGTTGCGGGAAGAGGAAATCTGGTTCATTCGTCGTCCTTTCCGTAACCAGTTTCCTCAGGGTTACGGGAGACGACAGGCCGGAACAGCGCGGCCCAATAGGCCACGCGCGCCCGGCAAGGCGCTTGGTCCCGTTCTCTTTCATCCGGACTATACCGTCGGCTCCGGAGTCACACCGGATCTGCTGACCCCAGGGACCAAACGGTCCAAAGGCGCTCGCGGGCTTGGCATTGCTGCCTTACCGCCGGTGGGGAATTTCGCCCCGCCCTGAGAACAATGCAGGCGAACCTGCACGAGAATAATTAGGGCAGGGCGCGGCCTGCGGCAAGTAAGCACATAGGTGTAACTGTGCGGCTTTCGCGAACGATGTAGAAAATCTGTTCGCAAAACCGCCGGTTCGTTTCGCTCATGGCATGGCCGTAACACGATCAAAAAACCGTTCCGCCTTGCGTCTGGTGCCTTGGGGTGTTTAAGAGCGGCCCAGGTTTTTCGGCGCGCGATCTTGCGTGCATATCCAGGTTTTCGCGCATGATCCGCCTCGAGAGTATCGGCAAGCAGAACGGCAAGCAGATTGTCTTCATCGAGGCCTCAGCCACGCTGATGCGGGGCGAAAAGGTCGGTCTGGTCGGTCCCAACGGCGCCGGCAAGACCACGCTCTTCCGCATGATCACCGGCGAGGAACAACCCGATGAGGGCCAGGTCTCCATCGATCGCGGCACCTCCATTGGCTATTTCAGTCAGGATGTCGGCGACATGTCCGGCAAGCCGGTGGTGGCCGAGGTGATGAATGGCGCTGGCCCGGTCAGCGAGTTGATGGCCGAAATGGCAGAACTCGAGGCGGCCATGGCCGATCCGGACCGCGCCGACGAGATGGACGAGATCATCACCCGCTACGGCGAGGTGCAGGGGCGCTTTCAGGAGCTCGACGGCTATTCGCTGGATGGTCGGGCGCGCGAAGTGCTGGCCGGCCTGGGCTTCAGCCAGGAGATGATGGACGGTGATGTCGGCGCGCTCTCGGGTGGCTGGAAAATGCGCGTGGCGCTGGCCCGCATCCTGCTGATGAAGCCCGATGTGCTGCTGCTCGACGAACCGAGCAACCATCTCGACCTCGAAAGCCTCATCTGGCTCGAGAGCTTTCTCAAGTCCTATTCCGGCGCGCTGCTGATGACCTCGCACGATCGCGAGTTCATGAACCGCATCGTCAACAAGATCATCGAGATCGATGCCGGCAATCTCACCAGCTATACCGGCGACTACGACTTCTATCAGGGCCAGCGCGAGATCACCGACCGTAACCAGCAGGCCCAGTTCGAGCGGCAGCAGGCTATGCTGGCCAAGGAAATCGCCTTCATCGAGCGCTTCAAGGCTCGCGCCAGCCACGCCGCCCAGGTGCAGAGCCGGGTGAAGAAGCTCGACAAGATCGACCGGGTGGAGCCGCCCAAGCGCCGGCAGACCGTCGCCTTCGAGTTCCGCCCTGCGCCCCGTTCGGGTGAAGACATCGTCCTGGTGAAGGGCGTCGACAAGGCCTATGGCAGCCGAACCATTTATGACGGGCTCGATTTCCACGTCCGGCGGCGCGAGCGCTGGTGCATTCTCGGCGTCAACGGTGCCGGCAAGTCGACCCTGCTCAAGCTGGTGGCCGGCACGTCGGAGCCCGATGCCGGCACGGTAAGCCGCGGGCCGAGCGTCAAGATGGGCTATTTCGCCCAGCACGCCATGGACGTGATCGATGGCGACGACACTGTGTTTCAGGCGCTGGAATCGGCCTTCCCCCAGGCAGGGCAGGCGCCGCTGCGGGCGCTGGCCGGCTGCTTCGGCTTCTCGGGCGACGATATCGAAAAGAAGTGCCGCGTGCTCTCCGGCGGTGAAAAGGCGCGTCTTGCCATGGCGCTGATTCTTTTCGATCCGCCAAATTTCCTGGTGCTGGACGAGCCCACCAACCACCTCGATATCCAGACCAAGCAGATGCTGATCGAGGCGCTTTCGGCCTTCGAGGGCACCATGCTCTTCGTCAGCCACGACCGCCATTTCCTCGCCGCCCTCTCCAACCGCGTGCTGGAACTGACCCCCGATGGCGTCCACACCTATGGCGGCGGCTACACCGAATATGTGCAAAGCACCGGCCAGGAAGCCCCGGGTCTGCGGAGCTAGGCCTTTCATGTTTCGGTTGAACTCAAGGGCCTGAGGGGCGCCAGTCGGTGCTGCCTGTCGGCACGCGGTATCCCACCCACCGTTCCGCCCTCGGGCTCGCCCCGAGGGTCAATCTCCGCGATCACCAGCGCCGCAAGGCGCCCGCCGACAGGCCCTCGGATCAAGCCCGAGGGCGGAGCGTCGCTCGGTGGCCCCGTGCGCCGAAACCTAAAGATCCCAAAACATTTCAAGCGCAGCTGGCCTCCCACGACGCGAAGCAGCTCCTCCCCCTTCTCTAGGGAGAGGCAGGGAGGGGGTGTGCAGCCCACTCAAATCCATCGGCGCTAACCCCGCCAACACCGGAGTGATATCCCCCTTGCACAAATTCTGTGCATCCCCCGATTGCCTTCCGCCATTTACAGGTTTAAACAAGACAAATCTTGTTTAATTGGAATGCCGAGATGTCTGAGACAGTCGAGGGCCGGTGGGCCGAGATTTTTGGACCGCGTTATCTGCCGGTCACCACCATTCTGGCGCTGGGCGTCACGCTCTTTGCCTTCAATGCCTTCCTCTCGGCTGCAGCATTGCCGTCCGCGGTGCACGAGCTGGGCGGCGTCGAGGTCATCTCCTGGGCTACGACCCTTTATCTGGTCTTTGCCATTGTCGGCGGCGCCGCTGCCGCCATGCTCAAGCGGCGGCTCGGGTCGCGGGGGGCACTTGTTGGGCTCGCCCTGGTCTTTCTCGTCGGCACGCTGATCGCCGCCATTGCCACCGACATGACGCAGGTGCTGGTCGGTCGCGCAGTGCAGGGGCTGGGCGAGGGCGTTGTTGCCGCACTCTGCTTCGCGCTCATCCCCGAACTCTTCCCCAGCCGTTTGGTGCCAAAAGTGTTTGGCATGCAAGCGGTGGTCTGGGCCGTGGCCGCCTTTGGTGGCCCCGCAGGCGCTGGCGCCCTCACGGAGTTGATCTCCTGGCGCGCCGCCTTTCTCATCAACGTGCCCTTCGTGCTGATCTTCGTCACGATGGTGCTCATGGTGGTGCCGCGCGCCGAGCGGGCTCCAGACGCCCACGGTTTCCCCGGTCTCAGGCTCCTGACCATTGGTGCCGGGACCATGCTGGTGGCGCTGGCAGCCGTGGCGGCTCCTCTGCAGGCGGCACTTTCGCTTGTGGGCGCTGCGGTATTGCTGGTGGCCGCCGTCTGGCTGGACCGGCGCGCCGACCACCGCCTGATGCCGCCCGACGCCTTCTCCTTCAACACCGCTGTCGGCTCCGGCCTCTGGATGTTCCTGTTGATGCCGGTCGCGGGTGCGGCCACGGCCGTCTATCTCATCATGCTCTTGCAGCAGCTCTGGGGCTACGGTCCCACCCAGGCGGCCATCACCGGTGCCGTGATGGCGGTGGCCTGGAGCCTTTCCTCGGTGACGGTGGCCAATGTGCGCCAGCGCTCCACCCGTCGCATTCTGATCCGGACTGGCCCGCTGCTGCTGGCCGCCGGCCTCGTCTTGGTGCTGATCGGGCTCGAAGCCACGCAGTTGCCGGTCCTGCTGGTCGGACAAGTTCTGATCGGCATGGGTTTTGGCACCTGCAACGGCTACACCATGCTCACCATCATGGAGGCCAGCACCGAGGCCGAGCGCGATCGGACCTCGGCCCTGTTGCCGACCACCCAGTCAGCGGGCAATGCCCTCGGGGCGGCACTGGCCGGTGTGGCCGCCAATGCGGCCGGCTACCCTTTGGCTGTGGAAAAAACCGAGGTACTGAGCTCTATCGTTCCGCTCTTCGTCATGGCCGCCTTGTTCGCAGTCCTGGCATTTTTTGCAGCCTTGCGCATGGTGGCCCTGGCAAAGAAAACACCTGTGAACACCTTCGCCGAGGGTTAAATGCGATACGTTGGTTTTGGGTGTTGTTAACCCACCGAAAATAGGGTCGCGGCGTTCCTTTGTCTGAGACCGACCCATCCATGGGAAGCTCATAGTTCAGCGAGATATTCCCATGCTCAAGCTCTTCAAGACGCGGTCGCTGCGCTTCTGGGTCGCCTTGGGCATGATCCTCGCCGTGGCGCCGCTCACCTTCTCGGCCATATTTGGTTATGTGGTGCTCAACCGCGGCGTGATCGCTGCTTTCCATGACGTGTCGGAACGGCAGAGGACCGAACTCGGTCCCCTGCAGGATCTGCGTATCTTGGTCTGGGATACGCTGGTGCCGATCGATGAGCACATCAATGAGGGCGGCTCACAGCGCCCCTTGCTCTATCGCGAATTGCGCGGCCGCATCGAGACCGGCTTTGCACAGGTGCGCGCGCAGTTTTCCAATGATCCGCAGGCCCTTATCCATCTCGACAATGCCACGGAAAGCTGGGCGACCGCAGACACTCATGCCACCGAGCTCACTGCCGAAACGGTGGCGGCCGACGATCCTGAGGCCGAGCGCAAGGCGCGCCTGTTCCATGGCCACATCGCCGCGGTATCCGACCGCCTGGGCCAGGCCTATGCTGTGATCGCCGGCGCGGTTCAGGCCGACTACGACAATGCGGTTGGATGGAGCGAGAGTGCCACGATCATCTTCGCCGTCTCCCTGGGGCTCTCGCTCCTGGCCATGATTGGCGGCGTGGCGCTGGTGGGCCTGATCATGTCGCGCAGCGTCGACAGGCTGGTCGATGGCGCGGCCCGCTTCGCCAGTGGCGACCGTCATCATCGCATCGATATCAGCGTGCCGCCCGAACTGAGCCGGGTGGCGCAGGAGTTCAACCGCATGATTGCGCGGATCGAGGCCTCGGAGACGGCGCTGGCCGATCTGGCGCGCGTCGATGAATTGACCCAGCTGCATAACCGCCGCGCCTTCGACGAGGCTCTGGCCCGCGCCCATGCATCATATCTGCGCGGATCGGGTTCGGCCACGCTCGTAACGCTCGATATCGACCATTTCAAGCAGATCAACGACACCCATGGTCATGCCGCTGGCGACGCAGTCTTGCGCGCCTTTGCCAATACCGTGCGCAAATCCCTGCGCACGTCCGATCAGCTCTATCGCATTGGCGGCGAGGAATTCGCCATCATCCTCTCCCAGACCGAACCGGAAATGGCGATCGATCTCGCCAACCGCATTCGCGAGGCCGTTGCCGCCCAACCCATCGCCTATCGCGACCAGGATATCGCCATCACCATCAGCCTCGGCCTTGCCAGCCTCGCCGATGGTGCAAACCCCGCCGAAATCGTCGAAGCTGCCGACGCGGCTCTCTATCGCGCCAAGTCCTGTGGTCGCAACCGCGTTGTTTATGGCAGCGCCAGCTGATCTCCGGCAACCATCAGCTCCGCCGCGCGACCGCGCAAATAAAAACGCCGCCCCTTGGGGCGGCGCTTGTTTTTGTCAGCCCTGTTCGAGCCATTTCACCTGTTCGGGCGTGAGCTGGATATCGAACGCCTTGAGGCTGTCCTCGAGCTCCACCAGGCGACGCGGCCCGATCAGCGGCACGCTGGGGAAGGGCTGGGCCAGCACATAGGCCAGCGCCACATGGATCGGCGACTGGCCGAGCTTCTGTGCCAGTTCGATGGCCCGGTCGCGACGACCGAAATTCTGCTCATTGTACCAGACCCGCACCAGTTCCTCATTGTCCCGCTTGTCGCGACCGGCGAGGTCGGTGAAGAAGCCCCGGGCCTGGCTCGACCAGGAGAAATTGGTCACCTGGCTATCGATCAGCCACTGCTTGAAATCAGGGGTGGAGGCGGTAACGCACCCGCCCCAGATCGGGTCCAGCATTTCGGCCAAAGCGAAGTTGTTGGACAGCGCTTGCGGCGGCGTCTTGCCATTGGCCTTGGCATAGGCAATGGCCTCGCTCATGCGCTCCTTGGTCCAGTTCGACCCGCCATAAGGCCCGCGAATGCGCCCCGCCTTGACCTCGGCATCCATGGCATCGACGAATTCGCCCACCGGCACGTCGGTATTGTCGCGGTGCATGAAATAGACGTCGACATATTCGGTCTGAAGCCGGTCCAGCGACTGCGTCAGCTGCTTGGCGATCACGTCGGGATAGACCAGCGGCGAATGCGCCCCCTTGCCGATCACCACGGCCTCTTCGCGCACGCCACGGCTCTTCTGCCATTCGCCGAACAGCTTTTCGGTATAACCGCCGGCATAGATATAGGCGGTGTCGAAGATATTGCCACCACGTTCCCAGAAGGCGTCGAGCAGGATGGCGCCAGATGAGAAGGTGCGGAAATCTTCAAAGCCCATCGCTACGGCCGAGGCTGGCTTGTCGAGGCCAGGGATCGAGCGCTTGGGGATGACACCCTTGTTGGGGCCGAGGCTGCGATTGTCCAGGGTCTTGGTGCGCACGCTGGACTTCTCGACGGAGAACTCGATACCGGCGTCGCTGCGCCACTTGTCGAGCACGCGCAGATTGCCCAGCGTGTCATTCCAGCTCATGCCCGGCGCGTCGAATTCCTGCTTGCCGGCGAGGATGGCCTGCGACGCTGCTTCCGCCTCGAACGAATAGACATGGGCGCTTTCATTGACGCTGATCACCTCGGTCTTGCCGCCCTTGATCACCTCGATCTTGCCCAGGCCCTGGTCGCGATTGCCGCCAGCGAACCAGAAGTCCGGCACCTCGATCCGGCCTTCAGAGCCATGGATGCGCAGCACATTGTCAAGATTGGCCATGACGGCGCAGGACACCTGTGCGACCACGCCATTGCCGAAGCTCAACAGCGCAGCTGCGAAATCGTCGGTGCCCTCGGCATTGAGATGGGCCGTGCCGGCGACCTTGACCGGATCGGCAAAGGGCTTGCCCGTAGCTGCCCCCACCAGCAGGCGCGCCATTGAAACGGGATAGCAGCCCACATCCATGATGCCGCCCCCGGCCAGTTCCGAGGCGAACAGGCGATGCTGCGGTTGGAACTTGCCCATGTTGAAGCCAAAGCTGGACTGGATCATCCGCACTTCGCCGATCACGCCGGATTTCACCAGTTCGATAATCTTCGCGGTCTGCGGATGCAGGCGATACATGAAGGCTTCACCGGCAAAGGTGCCAGCCTTGCGATGGGCATGGAACACCGCGTCGGCCTCATGTGCCGACAGTGCCAGCGGCTTTTCCACCAGCACATGCTTTCCCGCTTCCGCAGCCTTGATCGCCCATTCTGCGTGGCCGGTATGCGGCACCGCGATATAGACCGCGTCCACGTCCTTGTCGGCCAGCAGCGCGTCATAGCCATGCACGATGCGCGCGCCGGGAAATTCCTCGGCAAGGCCCGGCTTGCCGGGATTGCGGGTGGCGATGGCGTTCAATTCGCCATGTTCGGCCTGTGCCACGCCGTCGCGGAAGGCCTTGGCGATGCTGCCCGGACCGATAATGCCCCAGCGGATTTTCGACGTCATTTTGATAGTCCTACGAAATTGAGAAATTCTAGCGGAGCCGCTGGCCCTGTTTGTCGAACAGATAGGCCCTGGCGGGATCGATGGAGACGGTGATGCGCTCGGCGCTGGTTTCGTGACGCGACTCCTCGCGCTCGATGATCAGCGGATCGCCGTCGGTGCGGGCATAGACATAAGAGGTTGTGCCCAGATGCTCGGCCACGTCGACATCCACGGTGATGTCGACGCCGCCCATGCCGGCGGCCGCGAAGTGTTCGGGGCGCACGCCCAGCGTCACCGCTTCGCCCATTTCGGCTGAGGTGATCGGCAGGGTCAGGCGCACATTGCCCTGCTGCGGCAGCGCCAGGGTGACACCATCAGCCGACTTTGCCACCACGCTTGCCGGGATGAAGTTCATCTTCGGCGAGCCGATGAAACCGGCGACGAACTGGTTGGCCGGGTCGTCATAGAGGTCCAGCGGCCGCCCGGTCTGTTCCACCAGCCCATCGCGCAGCACCACGATCTTGTCGGCCAGCGTCATGGCCTCCACCTGGTCGTGGGTCACATAGATGATGGTGGTCTGCAATTCCTTGTGCAGCCGGGCGATTTCGATGCGCATATGCACGCGCAATTCGGCGTCGAGATTGGACAGCGGCTCGTCGAACAGGAACACTTCGGGATTGCGCACGATGGCGCGACCGATGGCAACGCGCTGGCGCTGGCCACCCGAGAGCTCCTTGGGATAGCGGTCGAGCAGCGGTCCCAGCGCCAGGATGCGCGCTGCGTCGTCGACCAGCCGGGCGATCTCGTCCTTCGGAACCTTGGCGAAGCGCAGGGCAAAGCCCATATTTTCGCGCACCGTCATATGCGGGTAAAGCGCATAGGTCTGGAACACCATGGCGATGCCGCGCTGCGACGGATCGACATCGTTCATGCGCTTGCCGCCGATCTCGAGATCGCCGCCACTGATGGTTTCGAGCCCGGCGATCATGCGCAAGAGGGTGGACTTGCCGCAGCCCGAGGGCCCGACAAACACCACGAACTCCTTGTCGCCGATGTCGAGATCAACACCCTTGATGACATTCACCGCCCCGAAGGACTTGCGGACATTGTTGAGACGAACACTGCTCATGGGGTGAAGACCTTATTTAACCGCGCCCAGCATGCCTTCGACGAAGCGGCGCTGGAGCAGGAAGAAGATGATGAGAGTGGGCAGGGTGGCGAAAATCGAGCCGACCATGACGACGGCGAAGTCAGGTGTGTAGCCCTGACTGAGCGTGGCGACGACCAGGGGCAGGGTCTTCATGTCGTTGGTCTGCAGCACGATCAGCGGCCACAGGTAATTGTTCCAGTGCGTCATGAACACGATGATGGTTGCCGCCGCATAGGTGGAGCGCATCACCGGCATGTAGACGAAAAGGAAGATCTGCCATTCCTTCAGCCCGTCAATGCGGGCGGCATCGCGCAATTCGTGCGGAAAGGCCTTGGTCGCCTGACGGAAGTAGAAAATGATGAAGATCGACGCCACCGAAGGCAGGATGATCGCCTGATAGGTGTTCATCAGCTTGAGATTGGCCATCAGGATGAACAGCGGGATCATCAGAGCCGCGAACGGTACCGACAGCATCAGGAGCAGCACTGCGAACACCCGCTCCTTCATCCGCGTGCGGAAGATCTCGAAGCCGTAACCGGCCAGCGACGAGATGAGCAGGGTCAGCAGCGTGCCCACCCCGGCAATGAAGAAGGAGTTGAAGAACACGCGCGGCATGTCGGCCGAGGTGAAGAACACCTCGATATTGCGCCATAGCGCATCACCGAAAGTGGATTTGCCGCGAATGAGGTCGGCATTGGTATTGGTCGAGCCAACCACCATCCAGAAGAACGGAAACACCGACACGAAGGCCGCGAGACTGAGCGCCACATAGGTGGCGCCACGTCCGATAAGGGCGAGGGGATTGCTCATGCGCGGCGATCCCTGGCAGCGAGAAACTGGAAGAAGCTCAGGATGGCCACCAGGATCACGATGACATAGGACACCGTGGCGGCATAGCCGAAGCTGGGCATGAACTTGAAGCTGAGATTGTAGATATACATCGACAGCGTCAGCGTGGAGTCCGAAGGCCCGCCCTGGGTCAGCAGGTTCGGCTCGTCGAACAGCTGCAGCGTGCCGATCGTCGAGATGACGGCGGTGAACAGGATCACCGGCTTCAGCATCGGCACGGTGATGTACCAGAAGCGTGCCCAGGCAGGCACGCCGTCGATCTTGGCCGCTTCATAGATCGAGCGGTCGATATTCTGCATGGCGGCCAGGTAGAAGATCATGTTGTAGCCAGTCCAGCGCCAGGTGATGGCCGAGATGACCACGACCTTGGCCCAGAATGGATCGGCCAGCCACGGAATGGGCGAGCCGATGATGTGCAGCCCCATCAGCATCTGGTTGATAATGCCGTCGGCGGCGAACATCGCCTTGAAGGTCACCGAATAGGCCACGAGCGAGGTGACGCAGGGCAGGAAGATGGCGGTGCGAAAGAAGCTGCGGCCCCATAGGCGCGGATCGTTGAGCGCGCTGGCAAACAAGAGTGCCAGGATCAGCATGACCGGCACCTGGATAGCCAGGAAGATCAGTGTATTGGTGAGCGCCCGGATGAAGATCGGGTCTTGGGTCAGCCGGATGATATTGGTCAGCCCGCCGAAACTGAACTGCATGCCGCGCCCGACCTGGAAGCTCATCCAGAGCGACCAGATGATCGGGTAGATCATGAAAATGCCGATGAGGATCAGCGCGGGCATGACGAAAGCCCAGCCATTGATCCGCTCGTTGCGCGCCAGATGCGATTGCGCCACGCCGTGGTCCTCCCTTGCCGACCAAATCCCTGTCATCCCCGAGCCCCGAGCCTGCGGCGCCCGCCGCCTGATCGATGACCCCCGCCATGACGGCGAGGGCCTCGGGGAGGCCGGAAGCGGCGAACCGCTTCCGGATTCCGGTGTTACTGGGTCTGCTGGCGAACCTGGGCGTCGATCTGGCCGATGATCTCATCGACATTGCCGCCGCTGGTGATGGCCGGAATCTGCGCGACTACGGCGGAGTCGGCTTCTTCGGTGAAGATGCCGTAGTTCACCGGCGGGATCGCAGCCAGCCAGTTGGAGAAGTTCTGCCACACAGGGGCGCCGCCGAAGAATTCGTCGGTGGCCTTGTAGGCTTCGCCTTCACGTGCGGCCAGCAGCGAGCCGAGCGCGCCCTGGTTGACCAGGATCTTCTGATAGAAGTCCACGTCCTGGCCCCAGACGGTGGCGAGGAAGTCGATCGCGGTTTCCTTCTCGGGCGCCGAAGCGAGCACGTACCAGCTCGAGCCGCCGAGATTGGAGGCATTGACCGAAGACTCGATGTCGCCTAGGCGCGGCACCGGCGCCACGGCCCACATGCCGGACTGATCGGCATTGGCCTTGATCGTGGCGGTCATCCACACGCCGGTGGGCGTTGCCAGCGTATCGCCGGAGGTGAAGCTGCCGGTATATTCGGTCCAGCCGGCAACCGGCTTGGTGATGCCGGCGGTCAGCAGTCGCTGATAGGTCTCGATGGTGCTCTTGAAGGCCGGGTTGTCGGCGATGGTCACATTGCCGCTGGCATCGAAATACCAGGTGCCTGCCGACTGCATCATGATGCGGAACAGGTCAGAAGCGTTCGGGTCGATCGGCAGCAGGATCTTGCCGGTCTTTTCCTTCACGGCCTTGCCGATCTCGATCAGCTGGTCCCAGGTGATGTTTTCGAGGTCGGCCGCAGTATAGCCGGCTTCTGCCAGGGCGTCGGAGCGATAGAACAGGCCCGTCACGCCGGAGTCGAAGGGCATGGAATAGGTCTGGCCGTCGACGGTCGAGACTTCCACCTTATAGGGGGCGAAGGCCGAGTAATCGATCTTGTCGGTCAGCGGTTCGAACGCGCCGGGGAAGGACAGGAGGTATTTTTGCGCGCGATAGTCTTCGACCAGCACGATGTCGGGAAGACCGTCAGTGGTGCCGGAGGCGAGCTGGGCCTGCAGCTTCTGCTCCATCGCCGCCTTGTCGAAGATCTGGATGTCGATGGTGGCGTCGGGATGGGCGGCCTTGTAGCGCGAGAACGCCTCTTCCATCGTGGCCCCATTGAAGTTGGGGTCCCAGCACCAGACAGTGAGCTGCTGGGCCGTCGCAGCGGTAACGCTGAGCAGGCTGGCGCCGGTCATGATCGTGGCAAAGGTGCGCGTCCACCGCGAAGTGATGCGGGTCATCATAGTTCCTCCCTTTTCGTTTGCTCTTCCTCTGAGCGCTACCTAAGCTAACGGTCAGGTTGGTGCCGTCACTCTCAATGGGTATTCAGATTTGGCGGAAAGTAAGATTAGTCGTACTTATTACGAGCCTTTGATCGACGGCGTCGAGGGCCTCCCCGGCGAACTGCGGCTGTTTCATGCTGCGCCATTGGTGATGCGCGCGCCGCACTGGCATGCGCAGGTCGAGGTCAACTTCATCGTCAAGGGCTGGGCCCATTACAAGATGAGTGGCCACGAGGTCACCTTTGCGGCCGGCGACCTCGCCCTGTTCTGGGGCGGACTGCCCCACTGGCTGGATGATGCTTCCGACGATCTGGTCTATGCTGGCGGACATCTGCCTCTGGTGCATTTCTTCCGCCTGCGCCTGCCCTCGGCCATGCAGGCGCGGTTGATGCAGGGTGCGACGCTTCTGACCCATGCCACCGATTCCTCGGACCCGGTCAATTTCGCCCGCTGGAACAGCTATGCGCGCTCTGGCGACGCCATGAAGGCCAGCGTGGCGGTCGACGAAATGCTGCTGCGGATCGAGCGCATCCGCTTCGAGCCCTATGCCCTGCTGCCCGAGGCCACGGAAGTGCGCGAAAATGGCGAATTCGACCAGCACGCCTCGCCGGTCGTGGTGCGCATCTGCGAATACATCGCCGAGAATTTCCGCGAGGATATCGACTCCATCGACATCGCCGTGGCTGCCGACGTGCATCCGAAATACGCGATGAACGTCTTCAAGAAGTCCACCGGCATGACGCTGAACGACTATGTCAACCTCATGCGCCTCAGCTATGCGCAGGCACAACTGATGCAGGACGACACCAATGTGTTGCAGGTGGCCATGGATAGCGGCTTCGGCTCGCTCAGCGCCTTCAACAAGTCGTTTCGCAAGGTGGCAGGCATGTCGCCGAGCGATTTCCGCCGTGAGGTTCGCTGCCGCCCGCGCCTGTCCAGCCAAAGCCAGTCGGCCGCCGATGCGCGCGTGAACTGATCGGGCAGGGCATGGGCAAGAGGGGCTGGGCGGCGCTGGTTTTCGGCCTCATCGTCATCATCGCGCTCACCCTGCTGCGCGCGGCCGACCCCTATCCCGTGCAGATGGCGCGCGAAACCAGCTTCGATGCCCTCCAGCAATTGCGCCCGCGCGAAGCGCCGCCAGGCCTGCCCATCCGCATCATCGACATTGACGAAAACTCCCTTGCCGCCATCGGTCAATGGCCCTGGCCCCGCAACACCATGGCCGAACTTGCCGAACGACTGACCGAGTTGGGCGCGGCAGCCATCGCCTTCGACATGCTGTTCAGCGAACCCGATCGCTTGTCCGCCATGGCGGGGCAGGGCGGTGACAACGATGCCCGTTTTGCCCAGGCGCTGGCCCGCGGTCCCACCATACTCAGCCTGTCGCAGAGCGTTCGCGCCCGGCCCTCGACGCTGGTACCCAAGGGGGGCCTGGCGATGACCGGCGACGACACCCTGGCGAGCCTGCCCGAACTCGGCGGTACGGCGCAGCCGCTCGCTGTTTTGGCAGATGCTGCAACGGGGCTCGGCATTGCCAGCCTCGGCCAGGGCGAGGCCGGCATTGCCCGCCGTCTGCCGCTACTCTGGCGCAAGGACAGTGCAGTTTTTCCAGCCTTGGGCATCGAGGCCCTGCGGGTCGCCATGGGGGAAACGACGCTGGTGGTGCTCGGCGGCGCGGGGGACGGCGCGGCGGTGGAGTCAGTCCGCGTCGGCGATTTTTCAGTCCCCACCGGCCCCAGCGGCGACATGTGGCTCTACTATCGGCGCTTCCCGGCCGAGATGTACCTGCCGGCCGAATCCGTGCTGGGCCAGGACTATCAGACCCTTGCGCCGCTGGTTGCAGGCCACATCGTCCTGGTCGGCACCTCGGCCAGCGGCCTTCTCGACATCCGCGCCAGCACCCTTGGCGAGGCCGTGCCGGGCGTTTCCATCCACGCGCAGGCGCTTGAACAAATCCTCAGCGGCAGCTTCCTTGATCGGGCCGACTGGGTTGGCGGCCTCGAAATCGTCAGCTTTGCCCTCTCCGGCCTCGCCATCGTGCTGGCCGTGATCGTCACCGGCCCGATCATCGGGCTGATAGTGTCGCTGCTGGTCGCAGCGGGGCAGGTGGGTGTCAGCTGGTGGGCCTTCACCGGTCCGGGCCTCTTGATCGATCCCAGCTTCGCCCTGTTCGGCGCGCTGGTTCTATACGCCGCCATGGCCTTCTTTCGTTTTGCCGTCACCGACGCCGATCGCCGACGCATCCGACGGGCCTTTGCTCACTATGTCGAGCCCTCGCTGCTTTCCCGCATCGAAGCCGACGGCAATCTGCTCAAACTGGGCGGTGATGTGCGTGAATTGACGGTGATGTTCTCCGACGTCCGCAATTTCTCCGCTTTGGCCGAGCGCAGTCCCCCGTCCGAACTCGTCGCCATTCTCAATCGCCTGTTCGCCGCCCTCGGCGCTGCCATCGTCAAGGAATTGGGGACCATCGACAAGTTCATGGGCGACGCGGTCATGGCCTTCTGGAACGCGCCGGTCGATGTCGATCGCCATGCGCTCCATGCCTGTCGAGCGGCGCTTTCCATGCGCGCGGCACTGGAGACGCTGAACGCGGAAGCCGGTCGCGAGCCCATAGCCATTGGTATCGGCATCGCCACCGGCCCGGCTTTGGTCGGCAATATGGGGTTCGAACAGCGCTTCGATTATTCCTGCATCGGCGACACGGTCAATGTCGCCAGCCGCATCGAGGGCGCGTGCAAGCGTGTTGGCCACGAAATCCTGGTGACGGAAGCAACGGCCAAGCAGGCGCCGGAGCTGGCATTTCTCGATGCTGGCGCGGTGACTCTCAAGGGGATGAGTGGCCGCGAACCCATCCTGCTGCTTGTCGGAGACTCCGAGCTGCGCGACAGCCCCGCTTTCATCGCCTTGAAAACCGCGCATCAAGCCATGCTGCTCGATCTCGCCAATGGCCTCGCGGGCTCGCCAGCCCTGGACGACTGCCTGCGCCTGGCCCTGCAGGTCGACGGCCGCCTCGTCTCCTTCTACGCCGCATGTCGCCACCGCCTCGACGACTTTGCGCGGCGCACCTAGGCAAATCCCCATAGAAAAAGCCTCCGTCACCGGGGGAAGGTGCTGGAGGCTTTCTCGCGTCATGTCATGGGCATGCGCTTCATAAACGCGACAATCGGCAAATGGTTCCCGATGCCGGAACGTTTTGCTTTTCCATCACGTTCATCCCCGGTTCAGGCTCGCGATGCCATAACGGCGCCGTACTCGTGTGGCCATATTAGGCTTGTAGTTGGAGGTACTTATGGCAAAAGTCGTCGTATCGGTTGGCACAGATTTCCTGCACCAGCCAAAATGGACCGGGCAGACCTATCTGCAGAACAGCACGCAGATCGCGATTACCGCCAATGGCCGCACCGACGTCTACGAGGGCTACGGCTTCAGGTATGACGGCAACGGCAATATCTATGCCGGGACTTTGACATCCTATACGCAGTATGCCGGTAGCATCCAGACCTTCAAGATCAGCGAGCTGCAGCTGCCGATGACCACCGTGGCCAGCTTCGCGCGCACCGGCGATGTGCCCGGTCTCATCACCAACATGCTGAGTGGCAACGACACCATCTTCGGGTCTCAGTATCGTGACGTGCTTATCGGAAGCAGCGGCAACGACTATATCTATGGCGGTGGCGGCAACGACGAAATTTATGCTGGCAACGGCAACGACACCATCACGCTCGGCCGCGGCAATTCCTTCGTCGATGGCGGCAACGGCTTTGATGTTTTGAGCCTGCCGGGCCACGCCTCCGGCTATTTCAAGGCGCAGACCAGTCAGGGCTGGCAGTTCTGGAACAATGCCGAGGGCATTAATGTCAACGCTGTCTCGATCGAGCGCGTGCAGTTCTCCGATGGCATCTTGGCCTTCGATATCGCGGGCAATGCCGGTCAGGCCTACCGCCTCTATCAGGCAGCGTTCCACCGCACGCCAGACACCGAAGGGCTGAGCTACTGGATCAAGGAAATGGACAAGGGCGTCCGGCTCAATGCCATTTCCGATAGTTTCATTCACTCCCCGGAATTTGCGCGCGTCTATGGAGATCAGAGCACCGTCAGCAACGGGCGCTTCGTGGAACTGCTCTATGTCAACACTCTCGGCCGTGTTTCGGACCAGCAGGGTTTTGACTATTGGGTCAACAAGCTCAACACCAATCAGACGAACCGTGCCGACCTGCTCGCCTTCTTCTCCGAAAGCAATGAGAACAAGGCCAATGTCGATCCGCATATCCATGACGGTATCTGGTACGTCTGATCAGACGATCTGCTTTGAGATTGAGCCGGGCCCGCACAATGATGCGGGCCCGTTCATTTTGTCCAAGGTAATAGGCGCTCAGCCCCACGCCGCCCGCCGCACCGCCAGATAGCGTTCCGCCAGATCGGCTGTGCCTTTGGCGAAGCCGGGGGCGTGGGTCTGGGCCAGTGTGGTTTCGGCGTGGGAGCCGATCCAGGCGAGCAGCGCCATGCGCCGCAGCAGGATCATCGTGTCAAGCGTGGCGATGTCACTGGCTGAGAGCGGCCGCACCCCTCGATACCCATCCAGCCAGGCCGCCTTCAGTGCCGGCACGGATGCATGCGTTTCGTGAAACGAAATCGCCGCCGCAAAATCGTAGGTGAACCAGCAGAAGCCGCAATCGTCGAAATCGATCAGGCTGACATGCTCGCCATCAACCAGCACATTGCCCAGCCGCATATCCGCATGAACCAGGCCGTAGCGGTCCCCAGAGGTGCCATAGGCGGCCAGGTCCTCGCGCAAGGCGGCATCGAGACAATCGAGAGTGGCGCGAAGGGTGGCGTCCACATCTGGCCCCTTGCGCCAGTCACCCCAGAGCCCGTCCGCGTCGAGAATGCTCTCGGCCGTCCAGGCCTGACGCTGAAACCCCTCCGGTCGCTGCCAATCCATGACATGCAGGTGCATGCGCGCCGCATAGTCGCCGAGCACACGAAACAGGCCCTCGAGGTCCTGTTCCGGCGTTGGCTCGCTCCCCGGCAGGAGATCGAACAGGACCGCAAAGCGCCCCTCTCCATCCGGCGTTTCGAACCGCTGCAGCAATTGGCCATTGGCTCCCGCCAGGGGCAGGGGGATCGGCAGCGCGGTGTCGCGCCGCAGCGCCGCCATCCAGGTCAGCTCACTGCTGATCGTGTCGCCGTTCTGGTAGTCCGGCCGATGCACGCGCAGCATGTAGGATGGCCGGCCGGGCGCATCGAAACGGAAAGTGTGATTTTCGGAATGATTGACCAGGCGCGCAGTGGCGCCCTGCAATTGCGGCCACAGGGACATGGCGGCGGCCAGATCGCTTTTGCGCAGCGTCATCAGCAGTTCCGGCAATACGATGCCGGCTGGGACAAGGCGCGCGGCGGATTTGGTGAAATGGTCGGAGCGGCCGGATTTGAACCGACGACCCTTTGTCCCCCAGACAAATGCGCTACCAGGCTGCGCTACGCCCCGACTGCGCGGAGACATAGGCAAATGGGGCTTTTGAAGCAAGCCCCTAAATGGGCTTGTGAAAACAAAACGGACATTCTTCCCGTTTTGCACATGCCAGCTGCCTGAGCTGGAAGCGCTGGCGAGCCCGCGCACCCCCTGCGTCAAATCAGGCTAGATCAGCATTTCGTCGCGGGGCGCACTGCGGCGGCGGTCGTTGTGAATGGCGGTCGAAAGCCCCCAGACCAGTCCGATCAGCAGATAGATGTGCCGCCAATGGTCGGAATCGATGATTGCCGATTCGCCGACCACGAGCGCATAGGTCGCGACCACCGGAATGGCCAGCAATCGGTAGGGCGACGGCCGGGTGATGATGGCCACGCCCTTCCACAGCGTGCCGAACACCAGGATGTAGAAGAAGGCCGCGCCGCCCCAGCCATAGACATGGATGACCGAGACGAAAACGTTATGCGGCTCCTCGATGATGCGCAGATTGCGGAATTCGCCGGGGCCCAAGCCCCAGGGATTGTTGAGCGCCAGCTCGAAGGCATAGCCCTGGCGGCCAAAACGGCCGGTCTCGCCGGTATCGTAGTTCTGCGAGGTCAGGCGCGCCGCGAAGAGGTCGGAAACCTCGGGGATGGACAACAGCCCCGCCATGGCCACGACGAGGAAAAATGCGCCACCCAGTGCCATCAGCATGATGCGTGCCTTGTCGCGGGCATTGGCTTCCAGCAAGAAGACCAGTCCCAGCACGACCGCTGAGGACAGCGCGAAATGCGCCCAGCCAGCGCGCGAAAAGCTGACAAAGACGCCGATGAACAGCGCGACATAGACCCCGCCGGCGATAATCACCTGCCAGCCGCGACCAAGCAGAATGCGCTGCAGCGCGAACATGGCCGGCAGGACCAGGAAGGGGGCGAAGACGTTGGGGTCCTTGAAGGCGGCCTTGGCGCGGCCATAGCGCACGAACAGATCAGCAGCCGGCATGATGCCGAGATAGGCCAGCGTACCGATGACAGCCGAAAGCACAGCAACTGCCGTATAGGCCGTCATGATCAGCCGCATCCGCTTGATGGTGCATTCGGCGATGAAATTGGCGACGAAATAGCTCGTGATCATCAGGAAGATGGTGACGATCGAAAAGATCAGCGCCTCGCTGATGGTGTTGTACCGCACCTGGAAACAGGCGATCAGCGCGAAGGGCGTAAACCCCAATATGATGGCCAGGAGTCCGAAGGTTGAGCGATAGAGCCCAACCCCACCCATGAGTGCCAGCAGCAGCACGAAGACGAAGGCCAGCTCATAGGGCGAGGGCTCGAAGAAGACGATGCCACCTGAAAAGATCCAGATCGACACCATGATGTCGAGCAGCCGCGTGGCCCGGCGTTTTGCAGCAGCATGGCCGGCCCCAGCGGAGCCGGCCATCGCCAGGCGCCCGTCAAAGGTGGCCGTTGCGCTCAATATGCGTTCTCGTTCTTCGAGATCAGCGAGACCGGCGTCATCAGCAGGATGTAGAGATCCAGCAGGATCGACCAGTGCTCGATATAATAGAGGTCGTGGTTCACCCGCTGCATGATCTTGTCGATCGTGTCGGTCTCGCCGCGCCAGCCATTGATCTGGGCCCAGCCGGTCATCCCCGGCTTGACCCGATGGCGGGCAAAATAGCCTTCGACAGCCTCGTAATAGAGCTTGTTGTCCGCCTTGGCCTGCAGCGCATGCGGACGCGGCCCCACCACTGACAGCTCGCCCTTGAGCACATTGAACAGTTGCGGCAGTTCGTCGATCGAGGTCTTGCGAATGAAGCGGCCGACGCGTGTGACGCGCGGATCGCCCTTGGTCACCAGCTTGGCCGCGGCGCCGTCGAGCATGTCGGTCCGCATCGAGCGGAATTTGTAGATGCGGATCAGCTCATTGTTGAAGCCATGGCGGTTCTGCATGAAGAACACCGGCCCCTTGCTCTCGAGCTTGATGGCGATGGCGGTAATGATCATCACCGGCGCCAGCAGGATCAACGAAACAACTGCGACCACCTTGTCGAAGACCCACTTGAACACCAGGTTCCAGTCGGAAATCGGCCGGTCGGCCATGTCGAGCACGGGCACTTCGCCGATATAGGAATAGGCCTTGTCGGTGAAGCGCAGCTTGCTCATATGCGCCGAGAGACGAATATCGACCGGCAGCACCCAGAGCTGGGTCAGCATGTCGAGTACGCGCTTTTCGGCCGACAGCGGCATGGAGACCAGCACCAGGTCCACCCGCGTCCGCCGTGCGAAATGGATGAGGTCGGAGACCCTGCCCAGCTTGTGCACCCCGGCGACCATATCTGGCGAGCGCTCGCCATCGCGGTCATCGAACAGGCCCAGTAGATTGATATCCTTGTCGGCGCCGGCATGGATCTGGTTGATCAGCTGCTCGGCATCCTGGCCGCCGCCCACGATCACGGTGCGGCGCTTGAGCTGTCCCTGTTCGGTCCAGCGCTGCACCAGCCCGCGCAACAACAGCCGATAGGCCACCAGCACCGCCGCGCCGGACAGGAACCAGGACAGGAGCCAGACACGCGAGACCATGTCGCTGGCCTTGAAGAAGAAGATGGTGACGGTGAGCAGGATCATCACTGCTGCCCAGCCGGCAAGCACGCGCCCCAGCTGTCCGAACAGATCGCGATAGGCCGCGATGCGGTGCGAGCGCACGACGTTGAAGGCCACATTAGCCAAGAGCGCTGTAACCAGCACCACCGGAATATAGAAATAGTCCTGCGCCGGATCGACATATGCCAGATGGATGCCATAGCCCAGCGCGGCAAGCAGGAAGGCCTCGACGATCTGCGCGATTCCGGAAATCACCGCGCCGGAAAGCGTCGGCTCTGGCTGCTTGCGAATGATCTCCTCGGCAGCCCAGGACAGGGGCTGGCTGTCGGCTTCGTCGACGACATGGCGCCTTGAATGGCGCTCTATGGCCCTTTTGGGATCAATCTTGAACATGATGCGACTACCGACAAACGCACTACCGTCGGTATCTTCCACATCAGGCGTTTAAAGTCGGTGAAGTCAGCCCTGCGCATTGCCGAGACTGCGGTAATACAAGGCTTCGATGGCGTCGGTCATCACCGCGAGCGAAAAGCCGGCCCGGATATGCTCGAGGCGACGGAGCATTTCGGACGCGGCCGCATCGGGGTTGTCCAGAAAAGCCTGCATGGCGCCGGCGAGCGCTTCGGCATCGTTGGCGGGCACCAGACTTGCAGCAGTGGGGCCGAAAATCTCGGGAATGCCCCCCACATCGGTGGATATGACTGGCAGCCGCGCCGCCGCTGCCTCCAGCACCACATAGGGCAGTGATTCCGCCAGCGATGGCACCACGGCGCAGCGACCCATCGCGAACACCTTGCGGGCATGCTGGGAACCCACCAATTGCACTGTGTCCGCAATGCCCAGACTGGCGAGTCGGTTTTCGAGCGCGGCGCGCTCTGGGCCGTCCCCGGCCATCACCAGCCGTACTGGACGACCATCCGCACGATGCAGGCGGGCCATGGCCTCTGCCAGCGGAAAAATGCCCTTGAGCGCGCGCAACTCGCCGACAAACACGAAATCGGCGGCATCGTCCACGGGTTGAACCGGCTCGAATTCCTCCGGCGCCAGGCCGTTGTGAATCACTTCGGTGGGGCAGGTGGGGGCGGCGATCAGCCCGGCATAGGTTTTTTGCGCATAGGCGCTTTCGAAGATGATCGCCGCTGTCTTGGCCATCAGCATCTTCTCGAGCTGGTGAAACAGCCGCCCCGAAGCCGAACTGGCCGGAAAATGCAGCACCCCGCCATGCGGCGTATAGAAGGCAATGGCCTTGCTCGAGCCGTAGCGGATCAGCCGGGCATAAAACCCGCCTTTGGCTCCATGCCCGTGCAACACATCGATCTTGAGGCGACGCGCCAGCTTGGAAATGGCGAATGGAGTCGTCACATCGCCCTTGCCGAACAGCCGGGGCATGGGAAAGCGGTGAATACCCAGTGCGGCAAAGGGTTCGAGCGCGGCCAGCCGGGCTTCGGTCTGGGTGTCATTGGTCAGCGTGTCGACCACCAGACCCACTTCATGCCCGCGGGCGCTGAGCGCCCGGGTGAGGTCGGCGACATGGCGGAACAGGCCGCCGACCGGCGCGCGCATGACCTGCAGGATGCGCAGGGGTTCTCGAGCCATCTGGCCTAGAACCAGCGTTCGTTCACGACGATGGTATCGCCCGGATAGATCGGGAAATCGAGGTCGACTCCGCCCTTCACCATTTCGGTGCCCTGGCGCCGATAGACCAGCACCTTGTTGCGGTCTGCGGTGTCGGTAAAGCCGCCGGCCGTGCTGATGGCGGCGCGGGCCGTCATGCCGAACACATAAGGGAACTGGCCAGAAGTGCGCACTTCGCCCTGAATGAAGAAGGGCCGATATTGCTCGACTTCCACGGCGACGTCGGGATTGCGCATATAGCCATTTGCCAGCGCGCCGGCGAGCCGGGAGGCGGCATTGGCGGTGGTGGCGCCACGCACCTGCACCGGACCCACCAGCGGGAAGGCGATGGCACCGTTATCGTCCACACGATAGCTCTTGCTGAGTTCGGCGTCACCATAGACCGACACGCGCACGACGTCGCCGGTGTCCAGCTGGTACGGCCCCTTGGTATCGACCAGATAGGTCGATGGTCTCGTGCTGACACAGGCAGCAAGCATGGGAACAAGCAGAACGATGAGTAGGGCTGAAAGCCAGCGCATGGCGGTCTCGCGCATTCGAAGATGGGCCCAGCATCGCTGTGCATGGTTAAGATTTTCCTTATCGGGAAATGCCCTCATGCGAATTGCGAAAGCGATTAACTGAATGTTGACCACGATTGGCCGACACTTCGGCAAATTCCGAGGGTTGGCCATGGCACACGATTCTTCAGCTTATTCCGACGCACGCATCGATATCGGTGCGGTGACCGGCGCTGTCGTGAAACGCTTGCCGCGCATCCTGCTGGTCACGCTGGTGCTGTTGGCGCTGACCTTCGTGGTGCTGATGTTCCTGCCACGGCTCTACGAGTCCTCGGCCTCGATCCTGGTCGAGCCGCGTTCCAATTCTTATTCGCGCGCCTCCAACGAGGCCGCGCCGTCGGTCAGCGGCAATGAGGCTGGCGTGGTCTCCAGCCAGATCGAGCTGATCAAGTCGCGCGACACGCTGCTTCAGGTCATTGACCAACTGGACCTGCGCTCGGTTCCCGAGTTCAACGGCTCGCAGGGCGGTTTTTCCCCCATGGCCGTCATTACCCAGCTGATGGGCCGCCAGTCGGCGCCGGTCAGCGTCGATGAGACCGTGCTCAATACGCTCTATAGCCGCCTGACAGTGGTGCAGGAGCGTGATTCCCGCCTTATCTCTGTGCTCGTGCGCTCCACCAATCCGCAGCGTGCCGCCGACATCGCCAATGCTATCGCCAATGCGCATGTGAGCCGTCGTGCCCAGTTGTCCATTTCCGACACGGCCGAAGCCTCGACCTGGCTGCGTGACGAGATTGCCCGGCTTCGCCTGTCGGTGCAGGAAGCAGAAACCGCCGTGGCCCAGTTCAAGGTCGACAACGACCTGTTCACCGGCCAGAACAATACCAGCCTGCTCGACCAGCAGCTCTCCACCATTGCGACCCAGATCAATTCCGCCCAGGAGCGCAAGAACACCGCCCTGTCGCGCGCCGCCCTCATTCGCGGCCTGATCGAGCGTGGCCAGCCCATCGAGGGTGTCAGCGATGTGCGCGCATCGGTAGTGATCCAGCAGCTTAGCCAGGAAAAGGCGCAGTTGCAGGGCGAGAGGGCCCAGCGCTCCGCCACGCTTCTGGCCAGCCATCCGGCCATCCGTGCCATTGACGCGCAGATCATCGAACTGGATCGCCAGATTCGCGCCGAAGGCCAGCGCGTCGCCTCGGCTCTCGAAGCCGAAGCGCAGATCGAGGCCGATCTCGAAACCTCGTTGCAGGCCGACCTGACCCGCGCCAAGACCGAAGCCTCTGTCGCCACCAAGGACACTGTTGCCCTCGATGGCCTGCAGCGCGAGGCCAAGGCCCAGCGCGATCTGCTCGAAGCCTATCTCCTCCGATACAACGAAGCCTCTTCGCGCGTCGAAACCAACTCGGCCCTGCCGGACGTGCGCGTGGTGAGCGTCGCTGCACCCTCGGTCAATCCGGCCTTCCCGCAGACCGCTCTCATCATGCTGGCCGTCGGCCTCGTCTCCTTCATGGGCCAGATCGGCGCCATCATCTTCCGCGAGCTGATGTCCGGCCGCGCCGTCGTCGAGACCCAGCAGGTCGAGCCACAAGTCGCTGCCGCCGTGGACCACGCCGCTCCCATCAACGCCGAAGACGAGGCATTCCACGAGGCCACACCTCTTTATGAGGCGCCGGCGATGGGTGAGCCGCATGACGTCGAAGATACTCCCGACCTCTACGAGGCGCCTGATATCTATGACATGCCCGAGCGCCCCACCTTCGCCCATGCGCGCCGTGCCGCCGATGTCGAGGAGCCTGTCCTTGCGTCCAGCGAGGACGAGCCTGAACTGCCGATGTTCAAGGACGACGAGGCCGCCGTGGTCCCCGACGCGATCGATCATCAGCATGCCGCCGCCGCCAGCAGCTTCATGGAGGCGCTGATGTCCGAGCCGGAATACCAGCCGCGCCGTCCGGCCAAGGTCCAGCCGCAGGTCGTCGAGCCGGAACCGGTTGCTGCTGCTATCGCCGCGTCGGAGCCGGCTCCGCAGCCGCGCCGCGCCCCGCGCCGTCCGCCGGTGATCGTGCAGTATGACGATCTCGCTTCCGATCTCGTGCTGGGACGCTCGCACCTGCTGCTGCTCGCCGACCACAGCGCCAGCCTGCCGAGCCGCTACCTCGCCGAAGACCTGGTGCGCGACTCGCTGGCCAAGGGTCTCAGCGTTGCCCTGGTCGATGCCGGCACCGGCCGCCAGACCGAGGAACTCGGCCTCACCGACCTCAGCACCGGCGAGGCCAGCTTCGGCGATATCGTGCAGAAGTCGGCCGACAACAGCTTTGCCGAAATCAGTTGGGGGCAGGGCCTGGCCATCGACGCGAAGTCCAGCAAGCCGCTGACCCTGGTCGACGCCCTCTGTGACATCTACGAGGTCGTGGTGGTGCTGACCGGCCGCGTCGGCCGTCAGTCCTCCCTCTATAGCTTTGCCGAGCTCGAAGGTCGCATCATCCTGGTGGCCGGCGAGGAAACCGATATCGAGGATGCCGAATTCGTGCGCGGGCGGTTGATGGATGCCGGCCTGCCGCGCGTCGAGGTTGCCCTTCTCGCCGAGTCGGTCGCCGCTTGAGGCGGAGCCTGGCATGTCGCTGAAATACACGGCCATCCGCGCCGCCTTCGAGGTGCTATGGCTCTCCGGCATGCCGCACCTGTCGCGGCTTTTGTCGCAATCGCGCGGGGTGATCTTCACCCTGCATCGGGTGCTGCCCGAACCCCCCGCCGCGTTCTCGCCCAATGCCATCCTGCAGATCACGCCAGACTTTCTCGATTACTGCATCGAGCGCGTGCGCGACCTCGGCATCGACATTGTGTCGCTCGATGAGGCCATGACCCGCCTCAGCGCTACCGAAAAAGGGCGGCCCTTCGTCGTCCTCACCTTCGACGACGCCTATCGTGACAACCTCACCCACGCCCTGCCCATACTGCAGCGCCACGAGGCACCGTTCACCCTCTACGTGCCCACCGCTTTCGTCGACGGCGTCGGCCAGATCTGGTGGCAGGCCATCGAAGATATCATTGCCCGCCAGCAGGCCGTAGTTTTCACCGAGGATGGCGAAACCGAATATGTCGACACCATCACGACACGGCAGAAGGCGGATGCCTTCGCGCGCCTCTATTGGCGCATGCGCAAGCTGCCAGAGCCCGAGCGGCTCAAACTGCTCGAAGAGTTCACCGGTAATTACGGATATGACCTCGACGTGCAATGCCGCGAGCTCATCATGGACTGGCAGCAGCTGCGTCTCTTTGCAGACAATCCGCTCTGCACCATCGGCGCCCACACCGTGAACCATTACGAACTCGCCAAGCTCCCCCCTCTACAGGCGGCGCGCGAAATGACCCAGTCGGCCGACATCATCGAAGCCCAGTTCGGTACGAGGCCGCAGCATTTTTCCTATCCGCTCGGCGGTCCGCTCTCATGTGGTCCACGCGAATACGAATTGGCGCGGGAGGCGGGGTTCAGCACCGCCGTCACCACCCGGCCGGGCGGTCTCTACGCCCACCATGCCCAGACGCCGTGGTCACTGCCACGCGTCTCGCTCAACGGCTACTTTCAGCAGCACCGCTATGTCGATATTTTCGCCAGCGGCGGGCTCTTCACCCAACTTGGCAAGATCACCGGCTAGTCTGGCCAGGCACGTCATTAGGCCGGGCCATCCAGCGGATGATGACCATCGAGGGCAGCAGCCACCCCATGCCGGCAACGACGAAATAGCCGATCAGCACCAGTCCCGGCAGCCCCTCGGGCAGCATCAGGTAGATCGCGGTCGCCAGCACGCACCACAAAACGATCGACCCCACCAGCAGGAAAGCTCCGATCAACTTGCGGTTACGCTGCGTCATGTGCGGCATCTGGGCTGTTGCGACTAAACTGAGCTGGCATTACCACTCCGCCAGCCCCACCGATACCGGAAAAGTGCCGTGACCTCCTTGCAAGATGCCGCACCAGGCCAAGTCAGCTTCGCCAGCGACCGTCTTCGTCCCGTTCGCATCTGGCTCTACGGCCTCGCCGCCTTCGTGCTGCTGATCGTGGTGGTCGGCGGCATTACGCGTCTCACCGAGTCTGGTCTGTCGATCACCAGCTGGAAGCCTATCTCCGGTGTCATTCCGCCGCTCAACGACGCCGAATGGCAGGCCGAGTTCCAGGCCTATCAACAGATCCCGCAATATTCGGTGGTCAATTCCTGGATGAGCCTCGATGATTTCAAGTTCATCTTCTTCTGGGAATGGTTTCACCGCCTGCTGGCGCGGGCGCTTGGCCTGGTCTTCCTCGTGCCCTTCGTTGTCTTCCTTGTTCAGAAGCGCCTTTCGCGCGAACTGGCGCTGCCGCTGTTCGGTCTCTTCATCCTTGGCGGCTTCCAGGGCGCTTTGGGCTGGTGGATGGTGACGTCGGGCCTTACCGAGCTCACCTCGGTCTCCCAATATCGCCTCGCCGCCCACCTCACCGCTGCCTGTCTGCTCTTCGTGGCCCTAATCTATGTTGCCCGCTCCATCACCCCCGGCCGCGTCATCGGTCATGTCAGCGGCTTCCACATGGGCACGGCCGCGCTTCTCCTCTTGCTCGTGATCATGCAGATCGGGGCAGGGGCCTTTGTCGCCGGTCTCGATGCCGGCATGGGCTACCAGACCTGGCCGCTGATGGATGGTGCCATCATCCCCAAGGGCCTCTTCATCATGGAGCCTGCCTGGCGCAATCTGTTCGAAAACGCCATGACCGTGCAGTTCATTCACCGCGGCATCGCCTATCTCATCACCGCCTATATCGGCTGGCTGATCTGGCGGCGGCACAAGGATGGCGGCTTTGGCGGCGTCCATGGCTGGCTACCCCGCATCGGCGTCATCCTGCTGCTCCAGGTCTGCCTGGGCATTGCCACCCTGCTCGCGGGCGTGCCGATCGGCCTCGCCGTCGGTCACCAGGCGCTGGCCTTCATGCTGGCTGGCCTCGCCATGGGCTATATCGCCGACATGCGCCGCGTGCGCTGAAGCCCCAAGCGAAGTGGCGCCACTTCAGCGTCACTTCCACTATTCCAGACGGTATGGGGTGGCGCGGTATTATAATACCGCTTTTATAAGCCACTGAAAACGCTTATCTTTTTCAATGCACTTGACGGGTCATGGAATCTCCCATACACCCCGCCGCGAACGAGCCATTCCCCTGCGGTCTGGCTGCATGAATCTTAGGGATTTCAACATGAGCACTTACTCGGCAAAACCGAGCGAGATCGAGAAGAAGTGGATCCTCATCGACGCCGAAGGGCTGGTCGTGGGCCGTCTTGCTTCCATCATCGCCTCGCGTCTGCGCGGCAAGCACAAGCCGACCTTCACCCCGCACATGGACATGGGTGACAACATCATCGTCATCAATGCCGACAAGGTGAAGCTGACCGGCCGCAAGCTCGACCAGCACCGCTTCTACTGGCACACCGGTTATGCCGGCGGCATCAAGGACCGTACTGCTCGTGAGCTGCTGGAAGGCCGCTTCCCGAACCGCGTCCTCGAGAACGCTGTGCGCCGCATGATGCCGGGCGGTCCGCTGACCCGCGCCCAGCTCAAGAACCTGCGCGTCTATGCCGGTGCTGAGCATCCCCATGAAGCGCAGAACCCGGCTAAGCTCGACGTTGCTGCGATGAACTCCAAGAACGTCCGGGTGAAGTAATATGGCTGAAACCATCAACTCTCTCGAAGACCTCGGCACTTCCGCTGCCGCTCCGGCCAACAATGCTCCGGTTCACACCCAGAAGCTGGACAGCCTCGGCCGCGCCTATGCCACCGGCAAGCGCAAGAACGCCGTCGCTCGCGTCTGGATCAAGCCGGGCAAGGGCACGCTGACCATCAACGGCCGCGAATTCTCCAAATATTTCGCCCGTCCGGTGCTGCAGCTGATCGTCAAGCAGCCGATCGTCGCTTCCGAGCGCCTCGACCAGTACGACGTCAACGTCACCGTTGCCGGTGGTGGTCTCAGCGGTCAGGCCGGTGCCGTTCGTCACGGCATCTCCAAGGCTCTCACCTATTTCGAGCCGGCCCTGCGCCCGGTCCTCAAGAAGGGTGGCTTCCTGACCCGCGACAGCCGCGTTGTCGAGCGTAAGAAGTACGGTAAGGCCAAGGCCCGCCGCTCCTTCCAGTTCTCCAAGCGTTAATCGCTGGATCGAACCAAGTTCAAAAAGGGTCGCGAAAGCGGCCCTTTTTCTTTGTCACACCACCAATCTTCGCCTGCTAGGCCCACTCGTTACCCTCGCACTGCCTGCCCCCACCGGTCGTCCCCACCGCTCGTCACCCTCGCGCTTGACGCGAGGGCTCTCTCTGCCGACCATCCTGCGATGGCGGGCTACACCTACATCCTTGCAAACCACCCACGCGGCAAAATCTATGTTGGCGTCACCAACAACCTTGTTCGCCGTGTTTGGGAGCATCGAGAAGGTGTCGCCGACGGCTATACCAAGGAGCACACCATCAAGCAGTTGGTGCACTTTGACGTCCTCGAGACCGTGCGGCTCGCGATCCAGAGGGAGAAGAACCTCAAGCATTGGATACGCGCCTGGAAGGTGGCGCTCATTGAGGAGCACAACCCTGAATGGCGTGATCTTTGGGACGAAATCACCCGATAAACGCCCTCGCGCTTGACGCGAGGGCTCTTGCGGTCGGGCACTGGCCTGCCATATCCATCCCGCCATGCAAAACCTCGTCACCCGCTTCCATGCCCTCATTCTCACCGTGACGGTCGCCATGGCGGCGGTGGGGTTCCTGCATATTCCGGCCAACTATGCCTTCCCCGCCCACTGGCAGGGCAGCATCCCGGATTGGCTGTGGCCGCGCGATGTGGCGCTGGTCGTGGCGCCCCTCGTCCAGATCGTGCTGATGGCAGGCTTCTTCGTCCTCGGCCGGGCGCTCACCAAGAACCACTTCGCCAAGGTTCAGCACATTCTCGATCCCGCCCTGACCCTGGCACTCGCCGTGGCCGCCGCCTGCCAGCTTGGCCTGCTGGTCATGGGCAATGGCTCCGATCTCGACCTCATCCGCTTTACCGGCCTTGCTTTGGCCGGCGCGCTGCTGGTGCTTGGCCTTGTGCTGTTCGAGGCCGAGCGCCACACCTATGCCGGCATGCGCATGCCCTGGCCGATCGCATCCGATCGCGGCTGGCGCATTGTGCACCGCGTCGCCGGGCTCACCAGCGGCCTTCTGGCCTTCGCTCTTGCCGCTCTGGTCTGGATAGATCCGGGGCCAGGTCCCATGGTGATCGCCCTCGCCACGAGTCTCCTCACCCTGCCAGTCATCGCTGCCCTCGCTACCCTCATTACCCTCATTACCCGCCGCCTGTGAGCGGATTTTCTCGATGATCGGCATTGGGCGATAGAATTATCTTCCGCGCGCTACGCAAAGGGAATGTCATGCGCTGAACTTCGTCGGCGTCAGGCGTATGGTCCTGGCTAATTGTGAGGCACGCTGCACAAGCCTTGTGCGAGCGGTCTTCTCTGACGAGGTTTGTCATGCCAACTACCGTTTCGGCCGGCGCTGCGCCACGCGCGCCAAAGCCGCTCTACCGCAATTTCGGCGTTCAGGTGCTTGCCGCCATGGTCATCGGCCTGGTCCTGGGCTTCATCGCCCGCACCATGGGTCCTGATGCCGCCGGCAATGCCAATTGGCTGACGGTCACCCTTGCCACCATCGGCTCGTCTTTCGTCTCGCTGCTGCGCGCTCTGGTGCCGGTACTGGTCTTTACCGCCATCGTTGCCTCCATCGCCAATCTGCGCGAGCTCAACAATGCCGCCAAGCTGGTGTGGCAGACGCTGCTCTGGTTCGCCATCACCGCGCTGATCGCCGTGGCCATCGGCATCGCGCTGGGCCTCATCATCCAGCCCGGCGTCCATACCGCTGTCACCGAAGCCGCGGCCCGCGCGCCATCCTCCACCGGCTCCTGGCTGGACTTCCTCAAGGGCCTGATCCCGTCCAACTTCATCGGCCTGCAGGCATCGACCCGCGTCTCCGATACCGGCGCGACCACAAGCCTCAACTTCAACGTGCTGCAGATCCTTATCGTCGCCATCGTCGTCGGCGTTGCAGCCCTGCGCGTCGGCCCGGCCGCCGATCCGTTCCTTGCCTTCAACCGCTCCTTCCTCAAGATCATCCACAAGGTCCTGTGGTGGGTCATTCGCCTGACGCCCATCGGCACGATCGGCCTGCTCGGCAATGCCGTCGCCGTCTACGGCTGGGACGCCCTGGCGCAACTCGGCTGGTACGCCGCCGCCATCTATATCGGCCTCGTCCTCGTGCTCTTCGTCGTCTATCCGGCGCTGCTCCAGGCCAATGGTCTCAACCCCATCCGCTATTTCCAGAGCGCATGGCCCGCCATCCAGCTCGCCTTCGTGTCGCGCTCGTCCATCGGCACGCTGCCAGTGACCGAACGCATCACCGAAAAGAATCTCGGCGTACCGCGTGAATATGCCTCCTTCGCCGTGCCGCTCGGCGCCACCACCAAGATGGACGGTTGCGCTGCCATCTATCCGGCGATCTCGGCCATCTTCGTCGCCCAGTTTTTCGGCATCAGCCTCGGGCTTGAGCATTATCTGCTGATCGTCTTCGTCTCGGTCATCGGCTCAGCCGCCACCGCCGGCCTTACCGGCGCCACGGTCATGCTGACGCTGACCCTGTCCACCCTCGGGCTGCCGCTCGAAGGCGTCGGCCTGCTGCTGGCCATCGACCCCATCCTCGACATGGGCCGCACCGCGGTTAACGTTGCGGGCCAGGCCCTGGTGCCCACCATCGTCGCCAAGCGCGAGGGCATTCTGGATCAGGCCACCTACGACCGCGGCGAAAGCGTCGAAAACCTCGACGCCGATGCGGATGCTGTTCCGGCGCAGTAAGAATGCTACGAAATGAAGAGGGGGGCCGAAAGGCCCCCTCTTTGTATCTTAAAATGCGCAGTCCCTCACAGATCGTCACCCTCGGGCCTGACCCGAGGGCTCTTTCTTCGCGCAGGCCAGGCAGCCAAGACCCCTCGGGTCGAGCCCAAAGGTGACGGCTGGTGAGCGAATGAAAGAGGGACGTATGGCCCACCGCGACGCCACCAGCTACCGCCAGCTCACCATCAGCCTCTCCAGCCCATGGAAATGATACACATTCCCATAGCGCGGCGGCTCGGCAATCCTGAGCTTCGGCAGCCGTTCGAACAGCACCTTCATGGACTCTTGCAATTCGATCCGCGCCAGCGGCGCGCCGATGCAGAAGTGAATGCCGGCGCCAAAACTGACATTGGCGCCATCGGTGCGGAACGGGTCGAACCGGTCGGCATGGGCGAAGCGTGCCGGATCGCGATTGGCGGCGCCGAGCATCAGCCCCACCACATCGCCCTTGCGCAGCGGGATGCCGTTGAGTTCGGTGTCGACAAGCGCATAGCGAGTGAACAGATGCAGCGGCGCGTCGAAGCGCAGGCATTCCTCCACCGTGGCCTCCGCCTGCTCAGGCGTCACAAACAGCGTCTTCGGATCGATGCCGCTTTCGAGGATGGATTTGACGCCATTGCCAGTCGTATGCACCGTCGCCTCATGGCCGGCATTGAGCAGCAGGATAGCGGTGGACATCACCTCGTCCTCGTCCAGCACATCGCCGTCGCGGTCGGTGGTCAGCATATGGCTGAGCAGGTCCTCGCGCGGCGCCTTGCGGCGCTCGGCGATCACTTCCCGCAGATAGGCAGTGAAATCTGCCGCTGCCTGATTGGCGTCGAGCTCGGTCTCGCGGGTGACATTGTACATATACATCGTCACCATGCGGTTGGACCAATTGAGCAGCTGCGGCGCCATCTCGGCCGGCAATCCGATCATCTCGGCAATGATGATGGCCGGGATCGGCGCGGCGAAAGCCTTGATCAGGTCGACGCTGTCCTCCCCCTCGAAGCCATCGATCATCTCGTGTGCCAATTGCCGGATGCGCGGCCGCAACTGCTCGACCTGGCGCGATACAAATGCCCGGTTCACCAGTGTACGAAGCCGTGTGTGGTCGGGCGGCTCGAGATTGAGCAGGGAATGCTTCTCAGTCAGATCGAAATCCGCGACATGGGGCTTGGGCGCCGGCAGGCCGATCTCCTCGCGGCTGGCGACATGCAGAATGTCCCGGCCGAACCGCTTGTCGCGCAGCAACAGGCTCACGGTCTTGAAGTCGGCGAAGCACCAATGGCCATATTCCTCCCAGAAGAAGGCCGGGTGGGTAGCATGCTGGCGGGCATAGAAAGGGTAGGGGTTCTGGTAGAAGTCCGGGTCCTGCGGTTGGGCGCTGGCGCGCAGCATGTCGGGGACATCGGTGATCGGCTTGACTTGAATAATGGCGGCCATGGATATGCGGGGGCTCTGCGACGCTTTTATCGATTGGTCAAATCTACGGCCTTCCAGCCGCAAAGCAATCGCCATCGACGCCTCTTTCGCCTCTGGCAAAGTCATTGGATCGCCCTATTTAATGTGATACATAAATGCAGATTGTGTGGGACGAACCAAAACGGCTAGCCAATTTGGTCAAGCATGGCCTCGACTTCCGCGACTTGACGCTGGAATTTTTCGAGAACGCAAGTTTTGAGGATGGCAAACTCGGCCGTCGCATTGCCGTTGGCTGGCTTGATGGCGCAGGCATCACAGTGATCCATGTCAAATATGGGCTTGAAGCTATTTCGGTGATTTCGATGCGGCCCATGAGTGCACGTGAAAGGAGGCAGTTTTGAAGGAATTTGGAGAAGGCCTTGGTTTTACCAAGGAAGATTGGGATGCCGTCGACTCTCCGGAACTGACGGACGAGCAACTCGCAGAGATGAAACCTCTCTCTGAGTATGACCCCGACTTATACGCCCGCATCCGCCGCGCGCGTGGCCGTCCGCCTGTCGATACCCCCAAGCAGCAGATTTCCCTGCGCCTCGACCCCGACGTCATCGAAAAGTTCAAGGCCACAGGAAAAGGTTGGCAAGGACGCATCAATGATGTTCTGAAGGCAGCCAAACTCGACTGAGGATTCTCGACCCGTGAGCGACCTGACCGTTTCCGCCGCCATCGACGCCATCTACGCCTCGATCAAGAATGACAACGAAGACCTCGACACCCACATCGCTGCCCTCAAGGCGGCAATGGCCAGGGAAGGTGTCAAGGAAGCCACTTTCCAAACCGCCAAGCTGGCCCAGGGCAACCGCCAGGGCCGCAAGCTGATGCAGGCCTATTTCCGCAAGAAGGGTGTTGCGGTCGGGTTCACCGACTAGCCCGATGGATTTTTGGCAAGGCGCGTTTCTGGTCTTCATACTGGTATCGCTGACCGGTGCGATTGCCTGGGACTCCGTGCTTGGCAACAAGTTCAAGAACATCGAGACCAGACAGCTGGCCGATCCCAGGCTGCGGCCGCACATGGACCTGTCGAAAATTCCCGGCTCGGGCAGGGCGTACCGCGCAAAAGACCAGGCATTACGCCTGGCCGAGCCTGAACGCAGCGCCGCCCTGCGGGAGTGCGCCAGGCTGCAGACCTATATACGCATTGTCTGCGGCCTTATCGGTCTGGTTTTCCTGGCCATGGTCGTCTCCCTGCTGATCCGCTAGGGGATGCGTTCACCCTGATCGGCGGTAGATCGATCTGCCTATTGAAGCGCGCCTCATTGCCGCCTATCTGTGCCTTTACCGCCCATTAAGGCGGCATAGCCTGCAATCGGCCTGTCGCGCTGATTCGATATTCCGACATGCCCTCTGACTTCGCCACATGCGCGTTCGGGGAAGGGGCATGGTCCATCCAACCAAGTGCACCATCCGGCTCGCGACGCGGACAGGTGCCAAGGGGCAATCATATGCGGGATCCGCACGATCTTTACATGAACACGCTCGTACCCATGGTGGTCGAGCAGTCGAATCGGGGCGAGCGCGCCTTCGACATCTATTCGCGCCTCCTGCGCGAGCGCATCATTTTCGTGACCGGTGTGGTCGAGGACAACATGGCCTCCCTCATCGTGGCACAGCTGCTCTTCCTCGAATCGGAGAATCCGAAAAAGGAAATCGCCATGTACATCAACTCGCCCGGCGGCGTGGTGACGGCTGGCCTTTCCATTTACGACACCATGCAATTCATCCGCCCCGCCGTTGCCACCATGGTGATGGGCCAGGCCGCGTCCATGGGGTCGCTGCTGCTCGCAGCCGGTGAAGCCGGCATGCGTACCTCGCTTCCCAACTCCCGCATCATGGTCCACCAGCCCTCCGGCGGCTTCCAGGGTCAGGTCACCGACATCCTGATTCATGCCAAGGAAGTCGAGGGTTTGAAGCGGCGTCTTAATCAGATTTATGAGAAGCACACGGGCCGCACTTACGAAGAAATCGAGAACGCTCTCGAGCGTGATCGCTTCCTCAGCCCGGAAGAGGCCAAGACCTTTGGCCTCATCGATTCCATCCACGAAAAGCGCGCCGTCCCCGAGGCTGCAAGCTGATTGCTGCGCGTTAAGCACAATGCTGGTGCGCCGTGGACTGTGATCCAAGCGCAATTGCACCCAGCCGGAACGGCCTTTAAGGTCGTTTCGGCTTAGACTTTCTTTATGTCTTGCGCGTTACGGTCTCCGTTAGCGCTTGAACAAGGGGGCCCTCAGTCCCCGGGAGTGACAGGATGTCCAAAGAGACAACGAACGGCGAAACCTCGAAGAACACGCTCTACTGCTCGTTTTGCGGCAAGAGCCAGCACGAGGTTCGCAAGCTGATTGCCGGCCCGACTGTCTTCATCTGTGATGAATGCGTAGAGCTGTGCATGGACATCATCCGCGAAGAGAACAAGACCTCCATGGTCAAATCCTCCGACGGAGTGCCCACCCCAGCTGAGATCTGCAAGGTGCTGGACGACTACGTCATTGGCCAGTTCCGCGCCAAGCGCGTGCTGTCCGTGGCCGTCCACAACCATTACAAGCGCCTGCACCACGCGACCAAGAACCAGGATGTGGAACTCTCCAAGTCCAATATTCTGCTGATCGGGCCCACCGGCTCGGGCAAGACGCTGTTGGCGCAGACGCTGGCGCGTATTCTCGACGTGCCCTTCACCATGGCCGACGCTACCACGCTGACCGAAGCCGGTTACGTGGGCGAGGACGTGGAAAACATCATTCTTAAGCTGCTCCAGGCCGCCGACTACAATGTCGAAAAGGCCCAGCGCGGCATCGTCTATATCGACGAAGTCGACAAGATTTCCCGCAAGTCGGACAATCCCTCGATCACCCGTGACGTGTCGGGCGAAGGCGTGCAGCAGGCCCTGCTCAAGATCATGGAAGGCACTGTCGCCTCCGTGCCGCCGCAGGGTGGGCGCAAGCATCCGCAGCAGGAATTCCTGCAGGTCGACACCACCAATATCCTCTTCATCTGCGGCGGCGCCTTTGCCGGCCTCGAGAAGATCATTTCAGCGCGTGGTGAAGGCTCCGGCATCGGCTTCTCGGCCACCGTCAAGGACCCGCAGGACCGCCGCGTCGGCGATCTGCTCAAGGACGTGGCACCGGAGGACCTGGTGCGTTTCGGCCTGATCCCGGAATTCATCGGCCGTCTGCCGGTTCTCGCGACCCTCGAAGACCTCGACATTCCGGCGCTGATCGAAATCCTCACCGCTCCGAAGAACGCTCTGGTGCGCCAGTACCAGCGCCTGTTCCAGATGGAAGAGGTCGAGCTCACCTTCCACGAAGATGCCCTCAAGGCCATCGCCGAGAAGGCCATCGAGCGCAAGACCGGTGCCCGCGGCCTCCGCTCCATCATGGAAGCCATCCTGCTCGACACCATGTACGACCTGCCTTCGCTTGAAGGCGTCGAGGAAGTGGTGATCAGCGAGGATGTGGTGAAGGGCAAGGATGTGCGTCCGCTCTACATCTATTCCGAGCGCAAGAAGGAAGACGAGCCGGCAACCGCCTGACGTCTGCATCCAGATCGAACCTTTGGGAACGCCGCAGGCTTCAACGAGCCGGCGGCGTTCCGCTTTTTCACCGGTTCATCCCTCGACGCCGCAGCCCCATAGGCCGCTCGGCGCTCGGTACTTCTACCTAACTAAAACCATTAATTTACGGCCTTTGGCTTAGCTTGCGCCAAGTGACGGTTGCTTGGGTCCGTCGGAGGCGCGTTTTGAGTACGGCATTGGAATTGGACATGCCGACATTGGTGGTGGCGCGTATCGTCAGCATCATCGTCTTTGCCATTGCTGTTCCGATCATGACGCTCCGCCGGGATCGTCCGGAAACCATCATGTTCTGCCTGGCGCTGTTGATGGCGGTGTTCAGTTGGGCGGCGGTCATTCCGGCCGTGCTCACCCGCAATATCTTCCTGGTGGCGATCTATGGCGGCTGCGTCACCTCTATCATTGCGCTGCAATGGGCCGCCGTCGTTGCGATGACCGGCCGGCGCGTGCATCGCGCCTGGTTCATCACCCCGCCCGTCAGCGCCGTGGCGGCCATATTGCTGCTACCGATCACCGCCGAACAATCGGCCATCGTCATCGCCGTGGTGCTTAGCGCGCAATTGGGCGCTGCAGCGGTGTTCGTGCTGATCCATGGGCGTCAGGTGGTGCGGCCCAGCACCGCCGTGCTGCTGGCCATGGGCTATAGCGTATCGTTCGTCAGTGCCATGTCCCGACCTGCCGAGGCCGTGTTTCTGGGGCGCATCGATCTCTACGCCATCAGCGGTGATCCCTCCAATACCTGGCCATTCTTTGCCAGCTATATCGGCACCACGCTCATTACGCTGTCCTGGCTTGCCGCCCTCAAGGATCGCGCCGAAGCCCGGCTCGCCGAGCTCGCCTTCCGCGACGAGCTGACTGGCCTGGTCAATCGACGGGCGCTGCATGAAGGTGGCTCGAAACTCTGGCACCAGTCGATGGGGCAGGGCACCGCCTTCACCTTCGTGGCGCTCGATCTCGACTTTTTCAAACAGGTGAACGACCGCTGGGGACATGATGAAGGCGACCGGGTCCTGGCGGCTTTTGGGGCCACCATCAGTGACGCCAAGCCCAAGCCGGCAATTGCTGCGCGCATGGGCGGCGAGGAATTCTGTCTCATCTATCAGGGCGCCGACGCCAACACCGTGCACGGCTTCGTCGAGCGGCTGCGCGATGAATTCGCCGCCGGCCTGCGCCTGCCCGATGGGGCACCTGTGCGCTTCAGCGCCGGCATCGTTCAGTCCAGCGTGGGCGATGACGGCATCAACTCGCTCTATCGCCGCGCCGACCAGACACTCTACGAGGCCAAGGCCAGCGGCCGCGACTGCGCCATCATCGGCCTGCCGCAACAAGGCCGCGCCGCCTGATCATTGCTCTGAGACAAACTCCATCGGTCCGGGCTCCTCGCCCATGATCGATCGCCCAAACAGGCTCGCCACCAGGTCCACCAGCAGCGTCGCGCTCTTGCCGCCGTGGTCGAGAAAGGGGTTGAGCTCGACCACGTCGAGCGAGCCCACCACGCCGCTGTCATGCAGCATTTCCATCATCAGATGCGCCTCGCGATAGGTCAGTCCGCCCGGCACCAGCGTCCCGCCGCCCGGTGCAATGGCGGGGTCGAGACTGTCGACATCGAAACTGACATGCAGATGCGCGCCGGCGGCCTTGGCGCGGTCGATCACCTTGGCCAGCGCCGCCACCACGCCCAACTGGTCGATCTTGCGCATGTCGACCACATCGACGCCGCGCGCCTGCACCAGCCGGCGCTCGTCGCGATCCACCGACCGGGCCCCGAAAATGCAGACATTGCGCGGATCGATCCGGCCCAGCCAGTCGCCGGCAAAACTGTCATCGAAGCCGGGCTCGCCGCACAGCAGCGCCAGCGGCATGCCATGCAGATTGCCCGAGGGCGAGGTGTCCGGGGTGTTGTAGTCGGCATGCGCGTCGATCCACAGCACATGCACCGGGCGCCCCGCGGGCAGGCAATGGCGCACCACCGCGGAGACCGTGCCCATGGCAATCGAGTGGTCGCCGCCAATGAACACTGGAAAGTGACCTTCATCGAGAATACCGAGCCCCGCATCGCTGACGCGTTGCGCCAGGCTCAAGACGTCGGACTTGCGCTCGTCGGGGAGACGCCCGCTGGATGGGTTGGTGGAGATTTCCGGCTGCGGCCGGCGCAGGTCGCCGTGGTCGGCGACCATATGGTCGAGATCGATCAGCGCCTCGATCAAGCCAGCGACGCGCAGGGCTTCCGGCCCCATGCCACAGCCGCGCACCGAGGCGCCGGAGGCCGTTGCGACACCCAGAAGGTCGATGCGTTTTGGTCGTGCGGTCATAGGTGCTGTCCGTCCTCTGGTTTCGATGGGCGCCGATATCCCGGTGCGTCGCCCAACGCCTTGTTTCCTAGGCACATTGGTGTTTCCGTCATTCGGCACATATCTCCTGTGCGAAGTAACGCTAACGGTCACAAAAGCGCAAAGGTTGACTTGCGGCGCACCCGGTCCACCCTATTTATTAACCTGAATCGCCCAGCCTTTCGTGACTGGGCAGTCGCAATAGGGTGCGCCAACCAGAATTCCTCCCCGGCGCACCCCGGAAAGGAAATATGATGTCGGACGTCAATCCCACCGGCGAAATCGGCCGGGACCGGGTTTACCCGGTTCTTCCCCTGCGCGACATCGTCGTCTTCCCCGGCATGATCGTTCCGCTCTTTGTCGGGCGCGAAAAATCGGTCAAGGCTCTGGAAGAGGTTATGCGGGACGACAAGCACATTCTTGTCGTGACGCAGAAGAACGCGCAGGACGATGATCCGGCGCCGGACCAGATCTATCCCACGGGCACCATTGCCACCGTTCTGCAACTGCTGAAGCTGCCGGACGGCACCGTCAAGGTGCTGGTGGAAGGCCTGCATCGCGCTGTCATCGACCGCTATCTGCAGACGGACGAATATTTCGAGGCCGAGGCCTCCGTGCTGCCCGAGCCCGTCGAAGACGCCACCGAAGTCGAAGCTTTGGCCCGTTCGGCCCAGAGCGAGTTCGACAACTACGTCAAGCTCAACAAGAAGATCTCCGCCGAGGTCGTCGCCGCGGTCGGCCAGATCGAGAACGCCTCAAAGCTTGCCGACACCATTGCCAGCCACCTGGTCATCAAGATCCCTGAAAAGGAAGATCTGTTGTCCACGGTCTCGGTCATCGAGCGATTCCAGAAGGTCATCGGCCTGATGGAAGGCGAGATCGGCGTGCTGCAGGTCGAAAAGCGCATCCGCTCCCGCGTCAAGCGGCAGATGGAGAAGACCCAGCGCGAATACTATCTCAACGAGCAGATGAAGGCGATCCAGCGCGAGCTGGGCGATGGCGAAGACGGCGCCAACGAGATCACCGAGCTCGAAGAGCGCGTCGCCAAGACCAAGCTCTCCAAGGAAGCCCGGACCAAGGCGGACGCGGAGATCAAGAAGCTCAAGGGCATGAGCCCGATGTCGGCCGAAGCCACGGTCGTCCGTAACTATCTCGATACGCTTCTCGGGCTCCCATGGGGCAAGAAGAGCAAGGTCAAGCGCGACCTGGCTCTGGCCGAGAAGGTGCTCGACGCCGATCACTATGGCCTCGAAAAGGTCAAGGAGCGCATCCTGGAATATCTGGCCGTGCAGGCCCGTACCGGCACGCTCAAGGGCCCGATCCTCTGCCTCGTCGGTCCTCCGGGCGTCGGCAAGACCTCGCTGGGCAAGTCCATCGCCAAGGCCACCGGTCGTGAATTCGTCCGCATGGCCCTCGGTGGTGTGCGCGACGAAGCCGAAATCCGCGGTCACCGCCGCACCTATATCGGCTCCATGCCCGGCAAGATCATCCAGTCGCTCAAGAAGGTGGGAAAATCCAACCCGCTCTTCCTGCTCGACGAGATCGACAAGATGGGCCAGGACTTCCGCGGCGATCCGTCTTCGGCCCTGCTCGAAGTGCTCGATCCGGAACAGAACAACACGTTCTCCGACCACTATCTCGAGGTCGATTACGACCTCTCGGACGTGATGTTCGTGACCACCTCGAACACGCTCAACATTCCCGGCCCGCTGATGGACCGCATGGAGATCATTCGTCTCTCCGGTTACACCGAAGAGGAGAAGCATGCGATTGCCAAGCAGCACCTCATTCCCGAGGCGGCCAAGGAAAACGGCGTGGCACACGGCGAGTTCGTGATGTCCGACGAGATGCTGATGAAGGTCATTCGCGGCTATACCCGCGAAGCCGGCGTCCGCAATCTCAAGCGCGAAATCTCCAAGCTGATGCGCAAGGCGATCACCGACATCGTGCGCACCAAGGTCAAGTCGATCACCATCGACGATGAGCGTCTGGCCAAATATCTCGGTCCGGCCATCTTCAAGCATGGCGAGATCGAAGCCGAATCCCAGATTGGCTTGGTCACCGGCCTGGCCTGGACCTCGGTGGGTGGTGAAATCCTCACCATCGAAGGCGTGATGACGCCGGGCAAGGGCCGCATGTCGGTCACCGGCAACATCAAGGAAGTGATGAAGGAGTCGCTGACCGCGGCTACGGCCTATGTGAAGTCTCGCTGCATCGAATACGGCATCAAGCCGCCCATGTTCGATACGCGCGATATTCACGTCCACCTGCCCGAAGGCGCCACCCCCAAGGATGGTCCCTCGGCCGGTATTGGCCTGGCCACCGCCATCGTCTCGGTGATGACCGGTATTCCGGTGCGCAATGATGTCGCCATGACCGGCGAGATCACGCTGCGGGGCAGGGTGCTGCCCATCGGCGGCCTCAAGGAAAAGCTCCTGGCGGCGCTGCGCGGTGGCATCAAGACCGTGCTGATCCCCGAAGAGAATGTCCGCGATCTCCAGGAGATCCCGGATATCGTCAAGGAAGGCATGGAAATCGTTCCGGTCAGCCGGATGGAACAGGTGATCGAGCGCGCCCTGGTGCGCAAGCCCGAAGCCATCGAATGGAATTTCGATGAGCAGCCGGCTGTTGCCAGCACCACCGAGCCCACCGACGACGCAACGGCCAACATCACCCACTAAGCCCTTGCACACCAACCAGAAAATGGCGGCCTCCGGGCCGCCATTTTTGTTTGTGCATGGCGTTTCGAAATTGAATACGACGAGTTTTATTTAGTGTTGACTCTAATTAGCTAAAGAACTAATTAGATGGACAGCGAAAGAGAGATCCCGAATTGAGCATCAACACGGTTTTCGAAGCGCTGTCCCATCCGGTCCGACGCAAGGTTCTGGCCTTGCTCAAGCGTGGCCCAATGAGCGCGGGCGAACTGGCCGAACATTTCTACATCAGTAGACCCACGCTCTCGGTTCACTTCAACAAGCTCAAGGAGGCCGAGCTTGTGGCCGTCGAGCGCCAGGGGACGAGCCTGATCTATCACCTCAATACCAGTGTGCTCGAAGAAGCACTTGCCGGTATTTTTGACCTTACGGAGCCCAAAGATGGCTGATCGTCCAATCCTCAACCTGTTCAACCGCGTGCTGTTTGCCGTGCTCGTGGCGATCACGATCGCCGGCTTCTTCCTTGTGCCGCTTGACCGGGACCTGCCTGTGCACTGGGATATCAGCGGCGTGCCTGACGCCTTTGCGCCCGCCGCCTTCACGCTTTTGATGCCATTCGCCCTAGTGGTCTTCATCGTCGCTGGCATGGCCATCCTGCGCCCCGCCGGCCTGCGCCAGGACTTTGAAGCCGGACGCCACGTCATTCATGCCACCATCAGCCTGATGCTGGTACTGGCCATGGTCATCGCCGGTTCGACCATCGCCGTCGGCCTCGGTCAGATCGTCGACATGCCGCGCCTCATTGCCTTCGTCGTCGGCGCCATGGCCCTCGTCATCGGCAATTACACGCCCAAGATGCAGCAGAACTGGGTCGCCGGCATTCGCCTGCCCTGGACGCTGCGTGATCCCCACAACTGGCGCGTGACCCATCGCTGGGGCGGTCGCCTGATGATGATTGCCGGACTCGTGATCGTCATCGCTGCGATCATCAACCCACCCTCCGAAGTGCTGTTCATGATCATCACGGCATCGCTCATGCTCGCCAGCGCCACGGCCGTCGTCATCAGCTACGCTCTGGCCCGGCGATGAACCGATAGGGATTTTTGATCTCCGACACGCCAGGCACAACGATCACCACGCCGCCCTCGGGCTTGATCCGAGGGCCAATCTCAGCGCGAACCGGTTCCCATGGTGTTTGCCGACAGGCCCTCGGGCAAGCCCGAGGGCGGCATGGTGGGGGGCATCTACATCTCACCGCAAACACGATAATGCTCCTCCCCCTTCTTCAGGGGGAGGTTGGGTGGGGGTGTATCAACTCCGATCCCTCAACGCTCCCGATCGGGCGGATGCAACCCAACCCTAAACCGCCTTCTTCAGCGGCAGCTTCTTGCTCTTGGCCTTCGCCTTGCCGCGCTTGACCTTGACGGCGCCAGGCACGAAATGGGCCATGACGCGCTCGATCACCTTGATCGCCTTGTCGCAGCCATCCTCGCCATGCAGTTGCTCCGCCACATCGGCGGCGCTGCGGCGATAATGTTCATTGGAACTGAGATCGGCCAGCGCTTCGGCGAGCGCTTCTGCCGTCAGTTTGCGCAGCCGGATCGGCTTGGGGCCGCATCCAAGCTCATAGACGCGTCGTCCCCAATAGGGTTGGTCGATGGCCTGCGGTACGACGAAAGTGGGCCGCCCCAATTGCAGGCCCGCCGCCGTGGTGCCGGCGCCGCCATGGTGAACCACGGCGCTGACATAGCGGAACAGCTTGTCATGCGGCGCCTTCTCGATCGGGAAAATGGTCTCGGGCAGGTCGCTGGGATCGATGCCACCCCAGCCGCGCGCCACCACTGCGCGACCACCCCATTTGGCCACCGCCTCCTTGAGAATGCGGGTATTGCGTTCCGCGCCAAACGGCATCGAGCCGAAGCCGATATAGACCGGCGCTTCCCCGGCCGACAAAAACGCCTCGAACTCCGGCGTCGGCTCCCAGCCCGTCCGGTCGCGCAGCGTCCAGTAGCCGGTGACCAGCGCCGTCTTGGGCCAGTCGCGCGGTCGCGGCGACACGATCGAGGAATAGGCATAGAGCGTGGTCAGCGGCGAGCCGTCGGTATTGGTGAAGACGCCGCCCATCTCGCGCGATTCGAGCCCCATCAGCTCGCGTCGCAGGCGATTGCGCGGCAGGTTCCAATAGGCCTGCTGCATGGCAGCGGCAGTATAGGACAGCTTGTTGAGCGTCGGGCCCAGATCGTCGGCGACGTAATACATCGAAAGCGGGAATTCGCTGGTCGAATTGAGCGGCTGCAGCGCCGTCATGATCGCCGGCACTTTCAGCGCCTCGGCAATATCGATGCCGAAACTGGTATTCATGTTGACGATAATGGCTTCGGCGCCCTGGCACATCCGCCAGGCCGCACGTGCCGCGGTATCGATGATCTGCTGACCCTGCTTGAGCATCCATGGGCCATTCATGAGCATGGAACTGCTCATGGCGTTCTCGAACCGCGTCTCTTTGAGGAAGGACTGAATGGAGGGACCCAGCGAGTGAAACTCGAGGCCGAGACCGGTAATCAGGCCCTCGAAATCCTCCGTCGCCCCCAATACCGGCGTGTAGCCGCGCTCCTGCAGGGCAATGGCGAGCGCGAGATAGGGCTGAACGTCGCCTTGCGTGCCGATGGTCACCAGGGCAATACGTTTCAACTTAAAACCTCACTCTGTACCGTTCATCCGCCGAACGTTGGCACGCATCGGCCCATTTACAAGCCCTCGGCGAGGATTTATGAACGGCGTATCGATAGCTGTTTTGATTACAAAAATCGCATCTGAAGGGCAAGAGACATGGCGTCTCCGTTCACTACTGCAATGGTTGGAGCAATGCTCGCCGGCATGGTGACCGCGGCCGTCGCAGCCGCCGCTGCGAACGCCCGATAGCTCTTCCCATTGGCCACAGCGTGGCCGGGAGGAGCCGAATAAGCCAGTTTCTTCACCAGCCGGGTTGCTTAACCCGTTCAGAACCATAATTCCGCGATAATCGGGCTCTTAAGGTCGAGCCCAGCGTTACCGGACGCGTCGCGGCCAGCTAGGCCCCCATCCGGGCCACCGAGGAATCACATGAGCGAAGTTTTCCATCGCATCCGCCGTCTGCCCCCCTACGTTTTCGCCCATATCGACCCGATCAAGGCCAAGCTGCGCGCCGAAGGCGTCGACATCATCGACCTGGGCATGGGCAATCCCGACATGCCGACGCCCGAGCACATCGTGGCCAAGCTGCAGGAGACGGTGAAGGATGGTCGCACCCACCGCTATTCCACCTCCCGCGGCATTCCCGGCCTGCGCAAAGCCCAGGCCAGCTATTATGGCCGCCGCTTCGGCGTGAAGCTGAACCCGGACACGCAGATCGTGGCCACCCTTGGCTCCAAGGAAGGCTTTGCCAATATGGCTTCGGCCATCACCGCCCCCGGCGACGTGGTGCTGGTGCCCAACCCGACCTATCCGATCCATTCCTTCGGCTTCATCATGTCCGGTGGCGTCGTGCGCTCCATGCCGGCCGATCCGAACGAGGATTTCATGCGCTCGCTGGATCGCGCCGTGCGGCACTCGATCCCCAAGCCGATCGCGCTGGTGCTGAACTATCCGGCCAACCCGACCGCCTACACCGCCGATCTCGATTTCTACACCGAGGTCGTCAAATATTGTAAGGCCAACGACATCTTCATCCTCTCCGATCTCGCCTATTCCGAGATCTATTTCGATGAAGACGCCCCGCCGCCATCGGTGCTGCAGGTTCCGGGCGCCATCGATATCACCGTCGAATTCACCTCCATGTCCAAGACCTATTCCATGCCCGGCTGGCGCGTGGGTTTTGCGGTCGGCAATGAGCGGTTGATCGCGGCGCTGGCCCGCGTCAAATCCTATCTGGATTATGGTGCCTTCACGCCGATCCAGGTCGCCGCCGTCGCCGCCCTCAACGGCTCCGACGAGGTGATCGAGGAAGTCCGCAAGGTCTACAAGAACCGCCGCGACGTCATGGTGGAGAGCTTTGGCCGCGCCGGCTGGGATATTCCGGTCCCCAAGGCCACCATGTTTGCCTGGGCGCCCATTCCTGCTCAATATGCGCATATGGGCTCGCTCGAATTCGCCAAGCTGCTGATCCAGGAAACCGGTGTTGGCGTCGCGCCCGGCGTCGGCTTCGGCGAATATGGCGATCAATATATCCGCCTGGCCTTCGTCGAAAACGAACACCGCATTCGCCAGGCCGCGCGCAACGTCAAGAAGTTCCTCGGCGGCAAGGCCAGCCAGGGCAATGTGGTGCCGCTCACCGCCTGATCCACAGGCAGGTTTGATGTAATCCGAGGAGGCGGTGATCCCGCCTCCTTCCATTTTACGGGGTCGTCTGGTGCAGGCAGGGGCGAGCGCCGCCATGCAGTGCGGCTATTACGATCAGGGCGTCTGCCGCTCCTGCACGCTCATGGGCATGGACTATGCCGCCCAGATTACCCGCAAAAGCGAGCGCCTGCACACTCTTCTCGCCGCCTGGCCCGGTGCGCATTGGCTGCCGCCGCAGCTCTCCCGTCCCGCCGGTTTCCGCAACAAGGCCAAGATGGTTGTCGGCGGCAGTGTGGATCGGCCCACTCTCGGCATCCTCGATGCCAGCCAACACGGCGTCGATCTCACCGCCTGCGGCATTGTCTCCCCCGGCCTGCGCGCCGCCTTTGCGCCCATCTTTGCCTTCATCACCCTGGCGCGCCTCACCCCCTATGATGTCCCCAGTCGCCGCGGCGAACTCAAGCATGTGCTGCTGACCGAGGCGCCCGATGGCGCGCTGATGCTGCGCTTCGTGCTGCGCTCCACCGAGCCGCTGGGCCGCATCCGCAAACACCTGCCCAGCCTGCTATCCGCGCTGCCGCAACTGCATGTCGTCACCGCCAATCTCCTGCCCGAGCACAAGGCCGTGCTCGAAGGCGAGGAGGAAATCGTGCTTGGCGACAACGACACCCTGCCGATGCGTCTGAGCGATCTGGTGCTGCATCTGCGCCCGGCCAGCTTCTTCCAGACCAATACCGATATCGCCATCAGTCTCTATAATCAGGCCCGTCAGTGGATTGATGAAGTCGGCGCCGCCTCGGTCTGGGACCTGTATTGCGGCGTCGGCGGCTTCGCCCTCCATGTTGCCGCGCCCGGCCGGACGGTGCACGGCGTCGAAGTCAGCGCCCCGGCCGCCGAATCGGCACGCACAAGTGCTGCTGAGGCGGGGCTGGCCGATGTCACATTCGCCGTCGGCGACGCCACCGCCCTCACCGCCGAGCACGCCCCCGACGCCGTCATCGTCAATCCGCCGCGCCGTGGACTTGGCGAACGCCTCTGCGCCACGCTCGAAGCCTCCGGGGCGCCGACCATCATCTATTCCAGCTGCAATGCCGAGACCCTTGCCAGGGACATTGCCGCGCTGCCGTCCTACACGCTCGACCGTGTGCGGCTTTTCGACATGTTCCCGCAAACCGACCACTACGAAGTCATGGTTCTCTTGACCCGCCAGGCGGTCTGAACGCTGCCGCCAGTCAAATAATACATGACATGCAATATCAGCTTTTGTATGGAGAGCCATCTCCACGCAAAGGGTGACCCATGTCTCTTCGTTCTCTGCTTGTCTCCACGGCCATCGGCCTTGCTCTCGCCGGCGCCGCCGCCGCCCAGCAATTTCCCGTCACCATCGAGCACGCTTTGGGCTCGGCCACCATCGAGACCAAGCCAGAGCGGGTCGTGACCTGGGGGTGGTCGGCACAGGACGTGGTGATCGATCTCGGCATCGCCCCGGTCGGCATGCCCTTCTTCGCCTATGGCGGCGGCGAGGACGGCATTCTGCCCTGGACCGAGGAGGCCATCGCGGCGCACGGCTTTGCCATGCCCACTATCCTCCCCAACACCAATGAGCCGCCGCTCGAGGCCATTGCCGCGCTCGACCCTGACGTGATCATCGCGCCCTATTCGGGCCTGACGCCCGAGGAATACGAGGTCCTGAGCGCCATCGCGCCGGTGGTCGCCTATCCCGACAAGCCCTGGTTCGCCAGCTGGCAGGACGTGGTGACGCTCACCGGCCGCGCTGTTGGTCTCGAGGCGGAAGCCGAAAAGCTCATCGCCGATACCCAGGCCCATATGCAGGCCGAAGCCGACAAATATCCCGAGACCAAGGGCATGGTCTTCGCCAATATCGTCAACCGCAATGACGGCCAGGTGGCGGTGCGGATGGAGGGCGATCCGCGCGTGCAGATGTTCGTCGATGTCGGCATGGCCGCGGCGCCGCACCTTGATGGCACCGGCACGAACGACACCGGCATCGCCTATTTCGTCAGCTACGAGAATTTCGACCGCATCCCGGCCGACATGCTCATCAGCTTCTTCAACGATCAGGCGTCCTTTGATGCGTTCTTCGCCATGGACCTGATCAAGCTGTCGCCGCTGGTCGCCAAGGGGGCCTATACCAATCTCGTCGGCGAGGAACTCACCATGGCCGTCGGTGGCGCCGTCACGCCCCTGTCGATCCGCTGGGGCTTTGACAAGGTGATGGCCGAAGTCGGCCGCGCCGCTGCCGCAGCCAAGGCTCAGTAACCCGCAATCCACCGGCCGCCCGATTCTTCTTCCGCACAGGTGGAGGAGGGCAGGGCGGCCGGCCCCGGACGGCGCGACCGTCGCAACAGGAGTGTTTCCAAGATGATCAAGCAGGTTTTCCGCCTCGCCGTGGTTTTGGCCAGTGCGGTTTTCGCTCACGCCGCCCAGGCCCAGGACTTCCCCGTCACCATCACCCACGCCTTCGGCGAAACCACCATTCCCGCCAAGCCGCAGCGCATCGTCACCTGGGGCTGGGGCGCGCAGGATGCGGTCATCGCTCTGGGCGAAGTGCCGGTCGGCGTGCCCTTCTTCAGCTATGGCGCCGATGCCGAGGGCGTCCTGGCATGGACCCGCGAGGGCGTCGAAGCTCTGGGCGCCGCCTATCCGACTATTCTCCCCAATGCCGCCGAGCCGCCGGTCGAAGCCATCGCCGCCCTCAAGCCCGATCTGATCGTCGCCGTCTATTCAGGCCTCACCGAAGACGAATACAATGTGCTGAGCGGCATCGCTCCGGTCGTCGCCTATCCGGAAGGGCCCTGGGCCACCACCTGGCAGGAGACCATCACCATTACCGGCGAGGCCATGGGCAAAAAGGCCGAAGCCGAGGCCCTGGTCGCCGACCTCACCACCTTCATCGGCGAGGAAACCGCGAAATATCCGGAAGTCGCAGGCATCAGCTTTGCCGGCATCATGGACTATAATGGCCAGGTCGCCGTCTATGCCCCCCTCGATGCTCGCACAAAGTTCCTCGTCGATGCCGGCCTGTCCACGCCCCAGAGCGTCATCGACCGCGCCGAAGGCAGCGAGTTCTATTTCTCGGTGAGCTACGAGAATTTTGACCAGATCGGCGCCGACATCATCATTTCCTATTTCGATACGCCCGAAGCCGATGCGGCCTTCTTTGATAATCCGGTCATCGCCTTGGCGCCGCCTGTCGAAAAAGGCGCCGTCGCCCATGTCATCGGCCCGGACCTGATCTCGTCCATGTCGCCACCGTCCGCCCTCTCGCTCAAATGGGGCTATCCGCGCTATATCGAGCTGATTGCCGGGGCTGCCGAAGCCGCGCGGCGCTAATCCTGTGCGCTATTGTCCTGCGGCTTCGGCCGCAGGCAAAACTCCTATTGACGGCTAGGCACTTTCCTATGCACATGGCGGCCATTATGAGCGATATCCAGTCTTTCCGCCAATCCGTCGAAACCTTCATTTCCGCCCGGGGTTGGACACCCACCCGGTTCGGTCGAATCGTGGCGGGCGATCCGCTCTTCGTCTTCGATCTGCGGGACGGGCGGGAGCCGCGATCCGAAACCCGGGCGCGTATCCTCAAGGCCATGGCCGAATTCGGCGATGCCGATGGTCAGGCGCCGCTGCGCATTGGCGTGGCCGGGCTGGGCAATGTCGGCGCCACGTTGGTGCGCATCCTGCAGAAGGACGGCGCCGAGCTGACGCGAAAACTTGGCCGTCAATTGCAGGTCGTCGCCGTTGCCGCGCGCTCGCGTTCCCGCGACCGCGGCATTGATATTTCCGGGCTCGAATGGTTCGACGATCCCGTGGCCCTCGCCAAATGGGATGGCATCGATCTCTTCGTCGAGCTGATCGGCGGCGAAGACGGCCCCGCCTTTGCAGCCGTCAAGGCGGCGCTCGAAATCGGCCGCCCGGTGGTCACCGCCAACAAGGCGCTGCTGGCCAAGCACGGCGTCACCCTCGCCAAGATGGCCGAGGAAGCCGGCGCGCAGCTCGGTTTCGAAGCGGCCGTAGCTGGCGGCATTCCGGTCATCAAGACCTTGCGAGAAGGCCTGGGCTCTGCCCGCATCGCCAAGGTGTTCGGCATCATGAACGGCACCTGCAACTACATCCTCACCCGCATGGGCAATGAAGGCATCTCTTTTGCCGATTGCCTCAAGGATGCGCAGGCGCTTGGCTATGCCGAGGCCGACCCGACCTTCGACGTCGAGGGCTTTGATACCGCCCACAAGCTCTCCATCCTGGCCACGCTCTGCTTCGGCTACGAAATCGCGCCCGATCGCATGCGCATCGAGGGCATTTCGCGCATCACCCAGCATGACATCCAGGTGGCCGCCGATCTCGGCTACAAGATCAAGCTCCTGGGCATTGCCGAACGCACCGAAAACGGCATCGAGCAGCGCGTTCACCCCACCTTCGTGCCCAAGGGCTCGGCCATTGCCGGCGTCGATGGGGTCATGAATGCCGTGGCGCTCGAAACCGACCATGTGCATGAGCTGCTGCTGGCCGGCCCCGGCGCCGGTGGTCCGCCCACCGCCTCGTCGGTGCTATCCGACATTCTCGACATCGCCCGCGGCACCCGCGTGCCGCCTTTGGGCGTGCCTAGCGCCGAGCTGATGCCCTATCACGAGGCGCCGATGCGCGCCCATCCGGGCGGCTTCTACATCCGTCTCAGCGCCAAGGACGTGCCGGGGGCCCTGGCCGCCATCGCCACGCGCATGGGTGAAAAGTCGATCTCCATCGATTCCGTCATCCAGCGTTCCGATTTGAGCGCTAAGGCAGTGGCCGTCGATGGCTCCCCGACGCGCACCGTTGTGATGATTACTCAACAGACTTTGGAATCATCCGTGCGCGAAGCGCTTGCGGAGATTGCAGCGGACGGGTTCATTGTCGGCGAACCGCAATTGATCCGCATCGAGAAGCTCTGAGTCCGGCGCGGGCCGGGGCCCGCTGCCGGGAGGCAAAATGAAGCTCAGCAAGGTCGAAGACCGCAAGAACCCGGCCAATCTGCATCGCACGCTCACCCTGGAAATGGTGCGCGTGACTGAGCGCGCCGCCATTGCCGCCGCCGAATGGCGGGGCAAGGGCAATGAGCGCGCCGCCGACGACGCTGCCGTCGCCGCCATGAAAGCCGAGCTTGATCGCGTCGCCATCAGCGGCCGCATCGTCATCGGCGAGGGCGAGCAATATGAGTGCGACGATCTTTATGTCGGCCAGCCGGTGGGCGAAGGCGAGGGGCCTGCGGTCGATATCGCCGTCGATCCCCTGGAAGGCGTCACCCTCTGCGCCAAGAACCAGCCCGATTCCCTCGTCGTGCTGGCCATGGCCGAACGCGGCGGCCTGCTGAATGTCGCCCGCAACGTCTATATGCACAAGATCGCCATCGGCGCTGGCTATGCCCCAGACACCGTCCATGTCGAATGGTCGGCGACCGAAAACGTCACTTCACTTGCCAAGGCCAAGGGCGTGCCGGTCTCCGAAATCACCGCCGTGGTGCTCGATCGTCCGCGCCATGCCGGCCTCATCGAAGAGCTGCGCGTGGCTGGTGTTTCGGTGAAACTACTCAGCGATGGCGACATCGCCGGCGTCATTCACGCGGTGAACACCGAGGATACCGGCATCGACATCTATCTCGGCTCCGGCGGTGCCCCAGAAGGCGTGCTCGCCGCCGCTGCCCTGCGCTGTATTGGCGGCCACATGCAGGGCAAGCTCATCCTCGACACGCCCGACAAGCGCCTCCGCGCCAAGGAAATGGGCATCGAGGACCCGCACCGCATCTATCAGGTCACGGACCTTGCTTCCGGCGACGTACTCTTTTCGGCCACCGGCATCACCGATGGCTCCCTGGTCGATGGTGTAAAACTGCGCCGCAGCACCGTCGACACCAGCACGGTCGTCATGCGCTCCTGGAGCCAGACCACCCGCTGGATCAGGGCTCGCCACGCGCGATAGGCTTGTTCCCAAACGCTTCGCCTCTGCAAACTTTCCGGAGTTGAACCATGTTCTCCCACGTCATGATCGGCAGCAACGACCTCACGCGATCTAAGGCATTTTACGACGCAACCTTCATTGCCCTTGGCGGCAAAGCCGGCGAAGTCGATGCTGGCGGCCGGCTGGTCTATGCCCGCGACGGCAGCCGCCTCATGATCACGACGCCGATCAACGGCCAGCCGGCTACCGCCGCCAATGGCGGCACGATCGGCATTTTCGCCGAATCCGCCGACCAAGTCCGCGCCTGGCACACTGCCGGCACCGAAAACGGCGGCACCTCCGCCGAAACCCCACCCCATCTGCGCCCCAATGGTGTTTTCGTCGCCTATCTGCGCGACCCCGATGGCAACAAGCTCTGCGCCCGAACCCCGGCGCCGAAGTAAGGCCGGCCTATCAGCACCTAAATCGTCTCGCTCTTCCCCTTTCAGGAGAAGAGCCTCAATAACGCGATCCGGGGTGGCGGGCCGCACCGGACGACGGGCCCGTGCTGCCCCTGTCGTCGTGCAACCCCTTCCCACCCCGATCAAAATCGCCTAACCCATCGCCATGCCCGAAACGCCGCGCCCATTTCTCGACGTCTCACGGTCTGTCACGGGACGGGCCTGGGTGGATCGTCTGGACAGTGCGGCGGCGCGCATGGCGACGGCGATCAGCCAGCGCAGCGGCGTGTCCGATATTCTCGGCCGCATCCTGGCGGGCCGCGATGTCGGCCTCGAGGACGCGGCCTCCTATCTCGACCCCACCATCCGGGCCTTGATGCCCGATCCCTCGACCCTGGCCGATATGGATGCCCTGGCCGACCGGCTGGCTGACGCCATCATCGCCAGGGAGAAAGTGGCGCTGTTCGGCGATTACGACGTCGACGGCGCTTGTTCCTGCGCGCTGATGCTGCGCTTCCTGCGCCATTTCGGCCTCGATCCGCAGGTGCACATTCCCGACCGCATCTTCGAGGGCTATGGCCCCAATAGCGGCGCCATGGACAAGCTGATCGACGCCGGCGCCAGCCTCATCATCACGCTGGACTGCGGCACCACCAGCGAAAAACCGATTGCCCACGCCCGCGACGGCGGCGCCGATGTGCTGGTGATCGATCACCATCTGTCCGACCACGACCTGCCCAGGGCCAATGCCCTGGTCAATCCCAACCGTCCCGACGATATTTCCGGCCTCGGCTATCTCTGCGCCGCCGGCGTCACCTTCATGGTCCTCGTTGCCGTCAATCGCGCCTTGCGCAACCGTGGCGTTACCGGTCTGCCCGACCTCCTGAAACTGCTCGACCTCGTGGCGCTGGCCACGGTCTGCGATGTGGTGCCGCTGGTGGGCCTCAACCGCGCCTTCGTGCTGCGCGGGCTGGAAGTGGCGCGGCGCGGCGAACGGCCGGGCCTTGCCGCACTCGGTCTCGCCGCGCGCATCAGCGGTCCGATCAATCCCTACCATCTGGGCTTCCTCATCGGCCCGCGCATCAATGCCGGCGGCCGCATCGGCGACGCCGCGCTCGGCACCCGGCTCCTGGCGCTGGATGACGAACTCGAAGCCATGGCGGTCGCAGAACGGCTGGACGATCTCAATACCGAGCGGCAGCGCATCGAGGTCGAGGCGGTCGAACAGGCCTGCGCCACCGCCGAAGCCGAGATCGGTGCGGGGGAGGGGCCTCCGGTGCTGATTCTCGCCTCCGCCGACTGGCATCCCGGCGTCGTCGGCCTCATCGCCGCGCGCCTGAAGGAGCGGTTCGAGCGTCCCAGCTTCGCCATCGCGCTGCATCCCGACGGCACCGGAACCGGCTCTGGCCGCTCGGTCCCCGGTGTCGATCTCGGCAGCGCCGTCATCGCGGCCGTCGAAACCGGCCTCATCCCCAAGGGCGGTGGCCATGCCATGGCGGCGGGCGTCTCGCTGCGTCCCGGTGATATCGGCCCCTTGCGCGCCTTCCTCGCCGAACGGCTGGCCGCCAGCGTCTCCGTGGCCCGCGCTGCCTCCGCCCTCAAGGTCGATGCTGCGCTCACCGCCCGCGGTGCCTCGCTCGATCTGCTGCGCGCCATCGAAAAGGCCGGTCCCTTCGGCGCCGGAAATCCCTCGCCGGTTTTCGTCTTCCCGGCCCATCGCGCCCGCTTTCCGCAGATCGTCGGCAAGGGCGGCCATGTCAGCTTCACCCTGACCTCCGACGACGGCGCCCGCCTCAAGGCCATCGCCTTCCGCGCCGCCGGCACGCCCCTCGGCGACGTGCTGATGCGCGACAGCGACCAGCCGCTGCACTTTGCCGGCAGCCTTTCCCTCGACCATTATCAGGGCCGCGAGCAGGTGCAATTCCGCCTCATCGACATCGCTCGCCCCGAACGCTGACCACGCCGATGGATCCAAACCGCCGGTTCGACCGTATAGAGTGGTTGAACCGGGTCCCGCGCGGTTTGGATGGCTCGATGTGGCGCTTGCATCTGGGTGCATCAAAGCTAAACTGGACCCATGGCGTCATCGGGAAGGGTGTGTCGCCCACCTCCTAACGACGCCGCCGACGCTGAACCCTTGGCGATGGATGCACTTCGTCGCCGACTGAACGCTATATTTGGACGACGCGGCTAATGACCAAGACGGCGGTAGATCACTCTGAAACCGGCGCATCGGCCTGGACCCACTTCGTGTCCTGGCTCGTGGACTCGATTGGCTTCCGGCTGATCGGAAGTCCGAAATATGGCTCGGTGACAGTCATTTTTCCCAATGGTCACACCAGGACCATCGGCCAGGGCAATGGCGGCGAACACGCCACGCTCCGGCTCAACAATTTCAAGGTCATCACCGAGGCCATGCAGCGCGGCACGGTCGGCTTCGCATCGGCCTATATGAATGGCGACATCGACATTGATGATCTCACCGCGCTGTTCCGCTTTTTCCTGCAGAACCGCGACATGTTCGACAATGCCAATAAGGGCTTCTTCCACCGCGCCGCGTCGGACCTGCATTATCACATGTCGCGCCGCAACACGCTCGAGGGCTCCAAGAAGAACATTGCCGAGCACTATGACCTCGGCAACGACTTCTACGGCCAGTGGCTCGACCCCTCCATGACCTATTCCTCGGCCATCTTCACATCGGGTGACCAGAGCCTCGAGGAAGCGCAGCGCATCAAATATCGCCGCGTTGCCGACATGGCCGGCATCACGCCGGGCTCCAGCGTGCTCGAGATCGGCTGCGGCTGGGGCGGCTTCGCCGAAACCGTGGCGCGTGACTACAAGGCCAATCTGCGCGGCATCACCTTGTCTGCCGAGCAGCTGAAATTCGGTCTTGAACGCCTCAAGCGTCAGGGCCTCGACCAATACGCCACCCTGGTGTTTGAAGACTACCGCCACACCACCGGCCAGTTCGACCATATCGGCTCCATCGAGATGATCGAGGCCGTGGGCGAGGACAATTGGCCGAGTTATTTCCAGACCCTGCATGACCGGCTGAAGCCGGGTGGCACCGCTGCGATCCAGGCCATCACCATCAACGAGGCGGAGTTCGACGCCTACCGCTCCGGTCCGGATTTCATCCAGCGCTACATCTTCCCCGGTGGCATGCTGCTGACCAAGCAGGTGATGAACGATTTCGGCGAGCGCTATGGCCTGGTGCTCGAAAATGTTGAGACTTTCCGCCATTCCTATGCCCGCACATTGCGTCTCTGGCGCGAGCGCTTCCTCGAGCGCTGGCCGGTCATTGCCCCCATCGGCTATGACGAGCACTTCAAGCGCAAGTGGATCTACTATCTGAGCTATTGCGAGGCGGGTTTTGCCGAGGGCTCGATTGACGTCGGCATCTATCAGTATCGCCGGCCGGCATAGCACCTGTACACCAAATGTCCCGGTCGAACTTCGGCCGGGGCATCACCCCAATCATCCCTTTCCGCCCACCGCATTGCCATCCGCAAACCATCCAGGGCAGCCGCGCCGCGTGCGTAATTAAAACATGACTTGACCCATCAGATTATGGCGGCTAGGAAACCGTCAAAAATGGATGGCTTTTGTCATGTTCAAGCTCCTCTCCGTCACCGCGCTGGCCACCCTGGTCGCCATGGTTCCCGCTCACGCCGAATGGCGCTATGTCGGGGGTGACGGTGTCGAAGTCGTGCTCGACGCCGTGCCAGAGCGCATTATTGCCAGCCAGGACGCTGCCGCCGGTCTGATCCCGCTCGGTATTCGCCCCGTCGGCATCTATGCCGATAGCGTCATTTCCGACGCCAAAGCCTTGCAGGGGCTGGACCTGACCGGCATTGAGATCATCGGCCAGGCCTGGGGCGAGGTTGATATCGAAAAGGCCGCCGTGCTGCAGCCCGATCTGATCATCGGCGAGTTCTGGCCGCTCGAAACCACCTGGAGCGGCGGCAACGATGTGGTCAATGCCCTCACTCCGCTGGCGCCGCTTACCGGCCCCAAGCAGGGCGACTCCATCCTGACGCTGATCGAGGACTATGAAGCCCTGGCGCAAAGCCTGGGCGCAGATCTCGGCCAGCCGCAGATCGCCGCTGATAAGGCCGCATTCGAAACCTCCCTTGCGGCGTTCAAATCCGCCCTCGCCGCCAAGCCCGACCTGACGGCGCTGGCCGTATGGGCGGGCTCCGACGCGCTCTATGTCGCCGTCACGGCCGGCGCCGCCGAGCTGATGGATTTCGCCAATTGGGGCCTCAAGCTCATCGATCCCGAAGTCGCCGACGGTCGCGGCTATTGGGAAACGCTGAGCTGGGAAAACGCCGACAAATACCAGCCCGACCTGGTCCTCGTCGACAATCGCTCCCCCAGCACCATGGCAACCGCTGAAGCCCAACCCACCTGGACCACCATCAAGGCTGTCGCCGCCGGTCAGGTCGCTGAATGGCCCGCCTTTTGGCTCCGCAACTACCGCGCCTATGCCGGCGCGCTCGACCAGCTGACCGCCGCCATCAATGGCGCTGACGCAGAAATCGCCCCTTGATCCATGGTCGAAGCCCAGCACCAGCACAGGCGCCTCGCCCCGCTGATGCTGGGCCTGGGCGTGCTTGCCGCCGCCCTTTTTGCTCTGGTCGTCCTCTCGCTGACGGTGGGCGCGCGCCCCATCGCCTTTGAGACCATGTGGAACGCCGTCGTGGCGTTCGACCCCAATTCCACCGAACATCGCATCATCTGGGATCTGCGCCTGCCGCGCACCCTTGCCGGGCTGCTGGTCGGCGCTGCGCTGGGCCTGGCCGGTGCCGTCCTGCAGGGCGCCACCCGTAATCCCCTGGCCGATCCCGCCATTCTCGGCATCCATTCGGGCGCTTCGCTTTTCGTCGTGGTCGGCGTCGCCATGTTCGGCCTGTCGCAGCTCAGCGGATATGTCTGGTTCGCCTTTGCCGGCGCCGCTGCGGCCATGCTGGTGGTCTATTCCGTCGCCTCGCTCGGCCGCGAAGGCGCCACGCCGATCAAGCTGGCTCTGGCTGGCGCCGCGACCAACGCCGTCATGCAATCCTTCATCAGCGCCATTCTCCTCACCAGTACCCGCACCCTGGACGAAGTGCGTTTCTGGCAGGTGGGCTCGCTGGCCGGGCGCAGCATGGACATTGTGTTGCAGGTCTCGCCTTTCCTCGTTGCCGGCGCCATTCTGGCGCTCGCCTCCGCGCGCATGCTCGATGGCCTGGCCATGGGCGAAGATGTCGCGCGGGCGCTGGGACAAAAGGTCGGCCTGTCGCGGGCCGTCGCCGCGCTCGCCGCTGTGGTCCTGGCCGGCGCCAGCACCGCCGCCGCCGGTCCCATCGCATTTGTCGGCTTGACCGTGCCCCATGTCGCCCGCGCCATAACCGGTCCCACCTATCGCTGGATTTTGCCCTATTCCATGCTCCTCGCGCCGATCCTGCTGCTGGGGGCAGACGTGCTCGGCCGGGTGATTGCCCCGCCCGGTGAGGTGCAGGTCGGCATCGTCACCGCCTTTCTCGGGGCGCCCTTCTTCATCGCGCTGGTGCGCCGGCGTAAACTGGCTTCGCTATGAGCCTCGATCTCGGCCTCTCTCGCCTTGCCGGCGTGCGCAATGCCAATAGCCGGCGCCGCCGCCGCGTCAATGGCGCGCTCGTCCTCGCCATCGTCCTGGTTTTCACGCTGGCGCTCTATCTCGGCGACTACCCCGTCGCCCCCGGCGAAATCCTGCGCTCGCTGCTGTCGCCACTGACCGGCGCCGTCGACAAGGGCATTGATTTCATCGTCTTGCAGGTGCGTCTGCCGCGCGCCGTGCTCGCCATCCTGTCCGGCGCCGCCTTCGGCCTTGCCGGAATCATTTTCCAAACTCTTTTGCGTAACCCCTTGGCCAGTCCCGATATTATCGGGATTTCCCACGGCGCCAGCGCCGCTGCGGTATTCTGCATCATCGTACTCGGCTGGTCCGGGCTGGCCGTGTCGCTGGGGGCGCTGTCCGGCGCGGTATTGACGGCCCTGGCCATCTATTTCCTCGCCTGGCGCGATGGCATCACCCCCTATCGCATCGTCCTGATCGGCATCGGCATGGCCGCCATGCTCGGCGCCGTCATTTCCTACATCTTCACCCGCGCCCGCATTTTCGATGTGCAGCAGGCCATGGCCTGGCTGGTTGGCAGTCTCAATGCCGCCCGCGCCAGCGACTCTCTGGTGCTTGGGCTGGCCATGCTGGTGCTCATCGCCGCGCTGCTGTTTTTCGTGCGCGGCCTCGATGCGCTGGAACTGGGCGATGACTCCGCCCGTGGCCTCGGCGGCAATATAGAGCAGACCCGCGTCGGCCTCCTGCTGGTGGCCGTCGGGTTCGCGGCCTTTGCCACCGCCGCTGTCGGTCCCGTGGGCTTCGTCGCCTTCGTTTCCGGCCCCATTGCGCGGCGACTGCTGGCCGGGGCAGGGCGGGGCTTTCCCCAGGCGGCCGGCGTTGGCGCTGTGGTCATGCTGGGCTCCGACCTTGCGGCCCAGCATGCCTTGCCGTCCGTGCAATTGCCGGTCGGCGTCGTCACCGGTGCCTTCGGTGCGATCTTCCTGCTTTGGCTGCTCATGGCGTCCGGTCGCTCCGGTCGCGTCAACTGAATGGAGTGCGGTTCATGACCCTTTCTCACCAATTGCTCGCAGCGGGGCTGGACCTGGGTTATGGCGACCTCAAGATCGTCTCTGCCCTCGACCTCACAGTGCCGCCGGGTAAGCTGACAGTGATCGTCGGTGCCAATGCCTGCGGAAAGTCGACCCTGCTGCGCGGTCTGGCGCGCCTCCTGGCCCCCAGCCGCGGCGCCGTCTATCTTGATGGCAAGCCCATCCACCAGATGCCCACCCGCGACGTTGCCACCGTCCTCGGTGTCCTGCCGCAATCCCCGGTGGCCCCCGACGCCATTGTCGTGGCCGATCTCGTCGGCCGTGGCCGCTATCCGCATCAGGGCTGGTTCCGCCGCTGGACTCCCGAGGACGACGCCGCCGTCGCCGAGGCCCTGGCCGCAACCGATACCGCCGAACTGGCCGATCGTCCCGTTGATGAACTCTCCGGCGGCCAGCGCCAGCGCGTCTGGATCGCCATGGCCCTGGCGCAGCAGACCGACCTCCTGCTGCTCGACGAGCCCACCACTTTCCTCGACATCAACCACCAGGTCGAAGTGCTCGACCTGCTGACCGACCTGGTCAGGAATCGCGGCCGCACCGTCGTCGTCGTGCTGCACGACCTCAACCTCGCCTGCCGCTACGCCGATCACATCGTCGCCATGAAATCCGGCACCATCGTCGCCGAAGGCCGCCCCGCCGACGTCATGACCGAAGCGGTCGTCGCCAACGTCTTCGGCATGGCCTCCCGCATCGTCCTCGACCCCATCTCCGCCACCCCCCTAATCCTCCCCATCGGCCGCCACCACGTGGAAAGGGCAGTGACAGGGGAACGGGCGGGGTGAGGGTCGATCTGCACGAGGGCCAGAGTCCTACAAGAAAGTGCAGTGACGGGGGAATGGGTGGTGTGGGGGGGAAACGTTAGCGGCAATCGTCGAGCAATGTGCCGGGTACCTCATACAGAAGTACGCCGCCGACATCCTTGAGCGGCACGAGGTCAACCAACTGATGCACGGCTAGCATCTGGGAGTCGTCTGCAGATACCGCGAGAAGTGCCGGTTCCGGCTTGCAGTAGCGGCTGGGCCGACTAAGCCATTCATACCGTATGAGGCCACCGCGATCTACGGCAATCGGCGCGGCCGCTACGGCGTTGGGGGCGAAGAACTCATAGGGCATCGTGTTGGCGAAAGAACCATAGAAGGTGACAGGTTGCGGGAGCGCCTGTGTTTCGATGGTGTCTTCCAGTGCCACGAGCAGCGCGTTTGCCCACTCAGTCCGCATCAAATATCGGTCGCGAAATTGCGGTGAAAGAACAAATAGCGTGACTGATGAACCGATCAGGATCGTTGCTGTTGCCGCCACAAGTGCGTAACGGCGCCGCTCGGCGAGGAGTACGAGGACAGCGGCCTTTAGCGCTACAAGTCCGAACAGATAGTGCCGCACATCGATGTTCAACCTGGAATAGCTAACCAGTACAACGCCGATTGCTATTGAAACCACCGCCGAAACGCCCATTGCCACCCACAGCGCCGGCAGCGCAGCTCGATCGGTTAGGATTCTAAGTGCGACCTTTGCAACTAAGACGAGCATCGCGACCAGTACAAAAGCAAGCAGCAACTTGGCTGCAAAGACCGGTAGAGCGCCGCTGAGAATCGGCGCGTTCTGCAGTCCGTCCATCCCCACATAGCGATTGATGAAGATTATGGCCTGCTCCGAGAGCCGCTGTATCGCATTGTCAGCGTCGAACACGAGGTCATTGCCGACACCAACTGGCCGCACTCCGGTCAAACGGTTCGCAACCCCACCCACGGCGACACTTGCAAGCATTGCCAGTCCTGCGCGGCGAAGCGTTTGCAGTTGGCTGCTCTGAAAGTACATGACCGCGGCCACGCTCAGGAGTGCGACGAACAAGATCGCCCCGCGGGGCGGGGAGTCGCATGTCACTAAAGCAACACAAGAGAAGAGGACCAGTGCCGCCGAGTTTCGCCAAGGCGGAACGAAGAGGCTATGCAATGCAATAACTGAAATGATCGAGAGGGTAACACTCTGGAGGTGCGACTGCTGACCGATCATGAAGTCATACTCGGTATAGCCAATTGGGAAGAGGACCAGCAACGCAACCAAAATTGCCTTGCCGGTCGAAAATCTAGAAAGCCTTGCAAGTGCTTGAGAAAGCGCAAGAAAGCAAATCGATATGGCTACGGAGCACGCTACGGCATAAGCAGTATAGACATCTTCGACAAAAATCAGGGTTATGGCGACGAGCCATTGGGGCCGAAGAAAGATTAGGTCGTTTCCATAATAAAAATCTTTTGGAAACAGTTGTCCGCTGTCTCGAATGGCCCCGGCAAGCGTGATTGGCAGCGCCAAGTCGCCGTGATAAAAATGGCGAAAGAAAAAAATAAAAAATAACATCGAGGCTGCGAAGGCCAGGATGGTCGATGCGGCATAAGGAAATTTATTCAATTTCATTCGGTCACTTCCTCGACAATAAAGCGAGGACGTTTCTTTACTTCCATATAGATTTTTCCAACATACTCTCCCAATACGCCTATAGAGAGCAGTTGCAGGCCACCTAAGAGCAGTATTGGTAGAAGGGTAGAGGCCCAGCCCGGTACCACTTGGCTCGGCACAACAACGCGCTGGATGACCACATAAAGTCCGAGAAGGGCGGTCCCGAGAAAGACGAAGGCGCCGACGGCTGCGATAAGGCGCAGCGGAACGACTGAAAATGACGTAATGCCGTCAATAGCCAGCCGCAGCATTTTCCCGGCTGTATATTTGGTCGTGCCCTGTTCGCGGGCCTTGCGGGCATAGGGCACCAGCACCACGGAAAACCCGATGGTGGGAATTAGGCCCCGGAGGAATAGGTTCACCTCCTGATGTTGCAACAACGCCTCGAGCGCAGTTCGGGACATCAACCTAAAGTCGGCGTGATTTTCTATGATATTGACGCCAAGAAGCGTCAGCACACGATAGTAGGCATTAGCGGTGCTGCGTTTTAATGTGGAGTCTGAACTGCGGTCGGTTCTCACGCCGAGGGCAAGGTGCGCGCCGGCTTCATAGGCGGTGAGCATATCCTTGATCGCCATGATGTCGTCCTGCAAGTCTGCGTCCATAGTTATCACGACATCGCCACCAGCATGCGTCAGGCCAGCAAGCATGGCTGCCTGGTGACCAAAGTTCCGTGCAAGCTTGAGGCCTCTGATCTCCGTATTGGTCTCCGATAGGCCTTGGATCGTATTCCAGGTCTGATCCTTGCTCCCATCATCAATAAGCGTGATGCGGAACGAGGAAAGCCGATTGTCGTCGCTTTTTACCAGATCCCGAAAGAACGAGATCAAGACTGGGATTGTGCTGGGGAGCGCTTCCTCTTCGTGGAAGCAGGGAATGACGATTTCCGCAGCGTAGGATGTCTTCATTGTGCTCATGTTTCAGATGGCTGCCGACCTGCTGCGCCAGATTGCGGTCACAGCGCGATCTGGATGCCATCCCAGACGCTGGACGGGCGGGAAAACCGCTTCTTGCACCTTAGAGAGGCAAGAGAGCCTACGCCATGGAATCAAGACGCTGCGAAAAGTCGAAAATTAGCGGGCAATGGATGTTAACAAGTGCGGGTTCAGATGTCAGCATATGCGCGAGATGGCAAGCAAAAAACCGATTCAGATATAGCGTATTGTCTATCTATTTCATGATTGGCAGGCAGAGATTGTTCGCTGGGAAAAAATTCCCGCGTACATCAGGGCGGTCTGGTAAAACTACTAAGTGCGCGTTGTGAAATTTTGTTTCAGGCCTGCCTGCCAGTCAGTTCGGTGGCACCCTGCCTATTTTCGTCGGCGCAGATTCCGAGTCACGCGCATCGGGAGTGAACAGTGCGCTCGATGCTGTTTCTTGCAGGTAAGGGGGAATCGGCGCGCCGCAGTTATGGGCCGCTCTTCCTGCACCCCTATGCGTCACTCCGTCGGTTGAGAAATGATCTATGAGCCGTCGAGTTGGCACGGAGACGCCATGCTGCTTCAGATTGCTTGCGGGTCGCAGAAATATCTTACGTTGCTGAATGCATGTGCGCGTTCAGATTTCGTTCATAATGCGGTCATGTAGGGGATTTGATTTGGTACGCCCAAGGGGAATCGAACCCCTGTTTACGCCGTGAGAGGGCGTCGTCCTGACCGCTAGACGATGGGCGCACAATCTATCGCCTTTGTCTCCAACCGCCAAAAAGCGGGAGGAGTGGTACGCCCTAGGGGAATCGAACCCCTCTCTGCACCGTGAAAGGGTGCCGTCCTAACCGATAGACGAAGGGCGCATCAGCGCGATGGCTGTCGTATAGTTGGGCTCTTCACGCGACGCAACCCATTTCGTTGTTTCGCATCATTTTTTTCAACAGCCTGAGAAGGTGACCGGTCGATTATAGCCGCGCGGCCGGTCGCGAACATCGACGTGAATGAAGGTTCTGCCGGGGTAACAGCCCAATCCGCCTACGCCATTGGTGCGCATGGCGAATTCGATCAGCCGCGACTTATCCACACCCGGGATGTAGAAGTCCGCCGCCATGCACTTCATATGGTAGGAATTGTCGGCGCCGCCAGCGGCCGAATTGTTATGCGTGTCGCGATAGCCCGACTGCATCACCACCTTTTTCCCGAAATGCCCCTCGAATTCCCAGATCAGGAATCGCAGTTTCGGCGTCAGGCAAAACGCATTCACCGATTTGGACGAGACATAGGTGCCCCAATCCGAGCGCAGCCCGGAATAGGACGGGCCGCTGCCGCTGGCGAACATGGCCATAGGCACGCAGGCCGTGAGTGTGGCTGCCGTAACGAGAGTGGCAATGGCGGAGCGGAGCAGGGAGGGCATGGCGACTTTCCCGAGGCCGGATGTGGCGCGCGCGCAACAGGCAATGGGCCGTGGTTCTGGTCGCTAAAATTAGAACTGTTTCGCTAACCGCCCGCTAAGCGGCACGGTTAGCGTTTGCTTAATGACGCAATTTGCGCCGGCCGGGGCCTACCAGCTGCCGGTATTGGGCATGGACGCCCATGGCTCCTGCGGGTCGAGGCGGCCATCCTGGATCAGTTCGATGGAGATTCCGTCCGGAGAGCGAACAAAGGCCATGTGGCCATCGCGCGGCGGGCGGCTGATGGTGACTCCCATCCCCTGCAGATGCGCGCAGAGCGCGTAAATGTCCTTTACCCGGTAAGCGAGGTGGCCAAAATTTCGGCCTCCGCCATAGGTCTCGGGGTCCCAGTTATAAGTCAGCTCAACTTCGCCGCCCTCGTCGCCGGGAGCGCGCAGGAAGATGAGCGTGTAGCGGCCCTTCTCGTTTTCGGAGCGGCGCACTTCTTCGAGGCCGAGCCCGTCGCGGTAAAAGCGCAGGCTGTCCTCGATATTGGTGATCCGCACCATGGTGTGCAGGTATTTCATAGCTTTCTCCTCGATTAGGCTGGGTGCAGAAGGGGGTAACAAGGCTTTCCCAAGCGAGCAACGCCGCAGTGGCGATGCAGTGCCAACTATTTCGAAAGACCTTCTTAACTTTTCAGCCTGAATCGGCCAGAGTGATTCACGAGTGTGAGGAGTACCCGCGGTCGCAGCGGGCGCGTATGAGAAGGCGTTGCAATGGGGGCCAAGATCAACGGCGAGGGCGGTGAGTCCGACAGCCTGTCCATGGAGACTGGGCCGGATCACCATGAAAGCGGCAATGCCGCCGGCAGCCAGCAATCGCTCGATACGATCGAGATTTCAGGCTCCATCAAGTGGTTCGACGCTGGCAAGGGCTTCGGTTTCATCGTGCCGGACAATGGCATGGCCGATGTACTGCTGCATGTCACCTGTCTGCGCCGCGACGGCTATCAGACGGCCTATGAAGGTGCGCGCATCGTTGTCGAGGCGTTGAACCGCCCTGGCGGGTTGCAGGCCTTCCGCATCGTCTCTATGGACGAATCCACCGCGCGCCACCCCTCCCAAATGCCCGCACCGCGGACCCATGTCGTGGTGGAAGCCAGTTCCGGCATGGTGCGGCTCGAGGTGAAGTGGTTCAACCGCATTCGCGGCTTCGGCTTCCTGTCGGCCGGCGAAGGCACTCCGGACATCTTCGTGCATATGGAGACGCTGCGTCGCTTCGGAATTACCGAGCTCCGCCCGGGCCAGTTCGTGCTGGTCCGCTACGGCAATGGCCCCAAGGGCCTTATGGTCGCCGAAATTCGACCTGATGGTTGGGGTGAGGCGCCATCCTCGCATTGATGGCGATGCGCTTGCGCTGCCTGTCATTTTCGGCACCGGCACTAGCTGGGAGCCACCACGACCTTGAGGATAAACCCGCCGTGAGCAGCACTTCTGTTTCCACTTCATCCCCGTTTGCCGGGATGCGCCTCCTGCGGTCCTTGGGCGCGGCTGGGGTGGCGCTCCTGGTGGCCATGCCTTTGGCGGCCTGCAGCGACGAAAGCCGTCTGGTCCTCAAAACCGCTTCCGGCGATCATACATTCACGGTCGAAGTGGTTGATACGCCGGAATCGCGGGCGCGTGGGCTCATGTATCGGCAGGAATTGGCCGATGACGCCGGCATGCTGTTCGACTTCCAGTCTGAGCACCCCGTGTCGTTCTGGATGCAGAACACCTTCATTCCGCTCGACATGATCTTCATTGGGGCCGATGGATTGGTGAAGACCATTTATGTCAATGCGCGGCCGCACGACACCACCTCGATACCCTCACAGGTGCCGGTGCAATATGTGCTGGAGATTCCGGGCGGCCGTAGTGAGGAAATTGGCCTTGAGCCCGGCGATCGCGTCGAGCATGTGCGGATCAAGCCAGCAAACTGAACCGCTTTTCGCGAGCAAATACGCTGTTGGCCCTTGCTCCACGGGCTTGGTCAGATGCGCGCTACGATCATGCAGTCGATAACCGCCCACAGGTGCAGGCTGGCGCCGGCGACGACGCAGACATGCCACAAGGCATTCTGGAAGCGCAGCTTTTCCCAGAGATGGAAGATGATGCCGGCCGAATAGGTGACGCCACCCGCCAGCAATAGCCACAGCGTCGTGGCTGGCAGCACAGCGGCCAGCGACTGAAAGACGAGAACGCCGCTCCAGCCGATGGCCAGGTAAAGCACGATGGCAAGACGCCCAAATCGTTGCGGCATGATAAGTTTGAGGGCCACGCCAACCAGGGAGGCGCCCCAAACCAGGCTCATCATGACGGTGCCGACCGGCGTACCGCCGATGACAGCCAGAAATGGCGTGTACGACCCGGCAATGAACAGGAAAATGGCAGCCTGATCGAGCCGCGCCAAATGGCGTTTGATCGGCGAAACCGGCCAGAGATTGTAAGCCAGCGACACCCCGAGCACGACGATCAAGGTGCTGACATAGACCAACAGTGCCGGAAATGCCTCTGGCGCGGTGTGCAGCAGGGTCAGGGTCAGCAGGATGGATCCCGCGGCCACAGCCACGACCAGGCCCAGAATATGCACCGCAGCGTCGACGACGAGTTCTGCGACGGTGAACGGCCGCTGCTCGCGGCTCCACCAGGAATAGGATTGTGGTTTGCTGGTAATGGTCATGGCACTCTCCCTAGCCGCATCGTGTGGCGGAGAAATGACCAGTTCCTTGCCGGGGGCCCTCGAAAAGCGGTGACGGTAAAGCCGCGCCCAACAATCCTGGTGAACAACAGCTTGTTGTTCGCGCCAAGTGCTTGACGCGTAACGCTGCGCTTACTTTAACCGCTGGGATGAGCAGGAAATCCAAAGCCCCGATCGACGTCTTTTCCGCACTGGCCGACGCGACGCGTTGCCAGATTGTCGAGATCTTACGCGACGGGCCCGTGCCCGTTCACGAATTGGCCGAGCGTTTCCCAATCAGCCGCCCGGCCATCTCTCGCCACCTGCGCGTCCTGAAAGCGGCGGGTCTGGTCACCGAAGTGAAAAAGGGGCGAGAAAATTTCTACGCCTTCCAGCGCGGCCGCATTGCTGGTGCCGAGCGCTGGCTTGTCGCGATTTCGACCGCTCCACAAAAGCCTGGTGCCCACGCGAGCGAAGAAAAGGCGGCTCCCAATCGGAATGGGGCCAAGATCGCCGGAAAGAAAGCAAAGCCGGCCCGGCCGGAGCCAGCAGCGCCGCTGTCGGTAACCAAGACGAAAAAGCCCAGGCCTGAGCTAGAGCCCGCCCTGAACCAGATGGGTTTTGATTTTTAGCACTGCCCCCGCACGCTAAACGCGCGTCGTCAGAGAGTGGCGTCCGGAAGTTTGCGCTTAGAGCATCGGTGCGGGCAGGGGGTCGATCATCGACATCGCGTGCTCGTCGGGTTCGAACATGGTTTCGACGGCGCGCTGAAAGTCGGACGGCGTCCACATGATATGGCTGGGATTAAGCCGCGCCTCCACGGCCCCCAGGGCTGCGCGCGCACCCAAGGCGATCGGGCGGATCTGATAGCCGGTGACCTTTGAGGCAGCAAGGGCCGCAGAAATATCCTTGCGTTGGTCGCCGATATACCAGACCACGTCAGAGCGTCGCAGTTCCCGCCCGATATCGCCAAGTGCCGTAACGATGGAGTCGGGCCAGGGCTTGCCGCGCGGGACATCCTCGCGAAACACGCATTTGGAGAAGTACTTGCGCAGGTCGAAGGCATCGATCACGTCGTGGCCATAGCCGCGCCCAAGCCCATTGCTGACCAGGCCCAGTGTTACGCCTTCGGCCTTCAAGCGCTCGAGCGTCTCGCGCATGGCTTCGCATGGCAGCAGCATCTGCTCGACCGACTTGCGCCGCACTTTGTGAATGGCTTTGTGCACCAAAAGCTTGGGAGCCTTGGCCGGAGCAACGCTCATATTGCGGCGGCGCAGGCGGAAACGTGCGACCAGTCGGCCGCCCCGGTGCGAACAATCGTCCAGGAATTCCAGCATCTGCAGCACCCGCGGATTGACGTGGTGCACCAATGTTCCATCGAGATCAAAGAGAACGATGGTCGGTCGCTTCGCGTGTAAAGCCAGTGGATCAGCCCCCGTTTGTGGCAGCAAAGTGGCGCAAAACACCATCGAGGGCAAGCGCGCCGGGCCGCAAGAAGCCTTTACCCCAGGATTTCCGCGACTTTTCACGGGTCGGCATGACCAGCCTCGGAGACATCCAAGAACGGCGGTCGCGAATCGGTATGTGAGGAGAGGGTGGCGATCCCGACAGGATTCGAACCTGTGACCAACAGCTTAGAAGGCTGCTGCTCTATCCAGCTGAGCTACGGGACCGTTGCTGATATTTGCGGGTTTCCTTTAGCGCATTTTGGCGCAAAGAAAACCGCAAATGCCGCTGACGTGCCCGGTAGCTTGCGAATTCGCTAGGCGCTGGCAAGCTCGGCAGGGCGGCCGGTGCTTTCGCGGGCAATCAGTTCGGACTGCAACACGATCCGCAGGGGCGTGCCATTGCCCTGCCGCCCTTCGATCAGGTCTATCAGGGCCTCCGCAGCCATCTTTCCCAAGGTTTCGCGCGGCTGGCGCATGGTTGAAAGCGGCGGTGAGTAATGCGGCGCGACGCCGAGATCATCGAATCCGATCACGGAAATGTCGCGAGGGCACAAGATGCCGTGACGGCGGAGGCCGGAGAGAAAACCTATGGCGGATTCGTCATTGGCGGCAAAAACAGCGGTCGGCCTGTCGGCCAAGGTCATGTAGCGCGCCGAGGCGGCAAATCCACTATCCATCTCGAAACTGCCGCGAAACACCCATTCGGGTGCAATTGGCAGGCCCTCGCGATTCATGGCGCGGTTAAAACCGGCCAAGCGGTCACGCGCGACAACGTTCTGCTCGGGCCCGAAAATATGACCGATGCGGCGGTGCCCCAGCTCGATGAGATGCCTGGTGGCGCGCTCGGCCGCCTGGACATTGTCGGTCACCACCGTGTGAAAACCGGAATTGGGAATGTCTTCGCAGGCGACCACGAGGGGCACGGAGTAGGGGGCCGAAGTGATAACCCGCAGGTCGTCGGCGTTCAGCGAGCCATCGAGCAGCAATAGCCCGTCGGCCCTGTTGGAGAGCAGGTAGTCCTGCAGTCGTGTAGCCTGGTGGCCGAAATAGAGGTTGGCCACCAGCATGCCGTAGCCGCGCGCCGTCACCTCACGCTCGATGGCATCGAGGATCGACGAGAAGAAAGGATTGCGTATATCGGGCAGCGCAACGAGGATGGTGCGCGCCGAACGCTGGCGCAGCGACCGGGCTGTCTGGTTAAGCGTGTAACCGGTTACACGGACCGCCTCCGAAACACGGGCACGTGTGCCATCACTTACCCTCTCTGGCGAAGACAGGGCGCGACTGACCGTGGCGGTGGATACCCCCGCTGACCGCGCAACATCTTGAATCGTCGGCGTTTTTCGCTCTGGACGCACGCTGTCAGCGCCCCCTCTCGCCGCCAGTTATGCAATCTGTCTAAATCGATCTTGACATGTCCGCAAGACGTGTATGAAACTCCTGAAATCGATTGCACAACCTGTTTAGGCGGTCTATGCAATCGATTACACCGCGTTGCAGTCTTGCGCCTGAGGAAGGTTAGGGTTGCAGCGGGTGCATCGCTGGGGCGAATGCCCCTCGTGTTCGTTGGGAGGACAACCTATGAAAAAGTTTGCAGTGGTTGCCACATTGGCAACTGCTTTCCTCGGCTCAACCGCCGTTTTCGCAACCGACCTCGAAGTCACCCATTGGTGGACTTCCGGTGGTGAAGCTGCTGCCGTTGCCGAACTGGCCAAGGCATTCGACGCTTCGGGTGACAAGTGGATCGACGGCGCTATAGCCGGCGGTGGTGGCACTGCCCGCCCGATCATGATCAGCCGCATCACCGGTGGTGATCCGATGGGTGCAACCCAGTTCAACCACGGCCAGCAGGCCCTGGAACTGGTTGAAGCCGGGCTGATGCTCGACCTGACCGACGTCGCCGAAGCCAACAACTGGAAGGAAGTGATCTATCCGCCTTCCCTGTTGGACGCTTGTACCGTCGATGGTCGCGTCTATTGCGCTCCGGTGAACATCCACTCGCCCGAATGGCTCTGGCTGTCGAACAAGGCATTTGAGGATGCCGGCATTCCCGTCCCGACCAACTGGAACGAATTCGTTGCTGCAGGGCCTGCACTCGAAGCGGCAGGCAAGATCCCGCTGGCACTGGGTAACCAGCCCTGGCAGTCGGCCACCGCTTTCGGTGCCATCGCGATTGGCGTTGCCGGTCTCGATGTCTGGAAGCAGGTCAACATTGAAAAGAACATGGACGTTGCCGCTGGTCCGGAATACGCCGCAGTCTTCCAGGCTGTCGCCGACGCCCGCGCGCTGGCTGCCAATTCCAACGTCCAGGACTGGAACCAGGCCACCAACCTCGTGATCACCGGCGAAGCCGGCGGCCAGATCATGGGTGACTGGGCTCAGGGTGAATTCCAGGTTGCCGGTCAGGTTGCTGGTGAAGACTATACCTGTCTGCCGGGTCTGGGCCTTAATGCCTACCTGTCGACCGGTGGTGATGCCTTCTACTTCCCCAAGCTCAACGATCCCGAGAAGGAAGCCGCCCAGAAGCGTCTTGCCGCTCTGCTCGTCTCGCCTGAAGTCCAGGTTGCGTTCAACCTGAAGAAGGGCTCCCTGCCGATCCGTGGTGACGTCGATCTCGGCGCCGCGAATGACTGCATGAAGAAGGGTCTGGAACTGCTCGCTTCCGGCAACATCCTGCCGTCGGGTGACATGGTCTGGTCGCCGGACGTCCAGAAGCAGAACGAAGACCTGATGGTCGAATTCTGGAATTCTGACATGGCTCCGGAAGTCGCTCACCAGCAGTGGGTCGCCAACCTGAAGTCGGGTCTCTAATTCCGAACTAGCGCCGGGGCCAATCCTCAAACGGATTGGCCCCGGCTTTGTCTATTTGGGGCTTAGGAGCGCACGGTGGCAGGTTTGCATCCCGCACGATTGTTCAAAAATATAAACGCCAAGATCGCGGCCATTCCGATGGTTTTCACCGCGCTGGTGGTTTTTTTAGGCGGTACGCTCTGGACCGTCGTCTATTCGTTTACCAACTCGAAACTGCTGCCGCGGACGACCTTTGTCGGCTTTGAGCAATATGAGCGTTTGTGGGCCACCAGCCGTTGGGTTGTGTCGATCCAGAACCTCTTGCTGTACGGCGTTTTCAGTCTTGTCTTCACCATCGGCATTGGTTTCCTGCTGGCCGTACTCATGGATCAGAAGATCCGCTTCGAGGACGCCTTCCGCACCGTCATGCTCTATCCATTCGCCCTCTCGTTCATCGTGACGGGTCTGGTCTGGCAGTGGATTCTCAATCCGCAGTTCGGCATCCAGCACATTGTGCGCGGCTTCGGGCTAGAATGGTTTACCTTCGATCCCCTGAACAACCCGCAGACGGTGATGTTCGGCCTGCTCATTGCCGGTCTCTGGCAGGGCACGGGCTTTGTCATGTGCCTGATGCTCGCCGGTTTGCGCGGCATTGATGAGGAAATCTGGAAGGCGGCGCGTGTCGATGGCATTCCGCGCTGGAAGGTTTACCTCTTCATCATCATTCCGATGATGCGTCCGGTATTCATCACCACCCTAGTGATCGTCGCGTCCGGCATCATCCGCCTCTACGATCTGGTGGTCGCGCAGACCTCCGGTGGTCCCGGCAATGCCAGCCAGGTCCCCGCCATGTATGTCTATGACTACATGTTCCAGGCCCAGAACCTCGCACAGGGCTTCGCCGCATCCTCCATGATGCTGCTCTCGGTGCTCATCGTGCTCATTCCGTGGGCCTACCTCGAATTCGGAGGCAAGAAGCGTGGCTGATCTCACTGCATCTTCAGCGCCCGCGACCGCACAAGCGTCGTCCGCCGCGTCTGCTATGAACGGCCCGCGCGGGGCCAAGCCGAAGCGCCGCCTCTCGCCGCGCAATATCATGCTCTATGGCACGCTGTTCGTGGTCTGCGTCTATTATGCGCTGCCGCTCTGGGTCATGATCATGACCTCGCTCAAGGGCATGCCGGAAATCCGGCTGGGCAATATCTTCTCCCCGCCTGTCGAAGTTACCTTCCAGCCCTGGGTCAAAGCCTGGGCCGAAGCCTGTACAGGCCTCAACTGCGATGGCCTGTCGCGCGGCTTCTGGAACTCGGTGCGCATCACCGTGCCGTCCACCATCATCTCGATCCTGATTGCTTCGGTGAATGGCTACGCGCTGGTCAACTGGAAGTTCAAGGGCTCGGACATCTTCTTCACCATCCTGATCTTCGGCTCTTTCATCCCCTACCAGGTGATGCTCTATCCGATGGTGATCCTGCTGCGTGAACTGGGTGTCTACGGCACCCTGCAGGGTCTGGTCATCGTGCACTCCATCTTTGGCATGCCCATCCTGACATTGTTGTTCCGCAATTACTTCTCGTCATTGCCGGAAGAACTCTTCAAGGCGGCGCGTGTGGACGGGGCAGGGTTCTGGGGCATCTACTTCCGCATCATGCTGCCGATGTCGATCCCGATCTTCGTCGTCGCCGTCATTCTGCAGGTTACCGGCATCTGGAACGACTTCCTGTTCGGCGTGGTGTTTACCAAGCCCGAACTCTACCCGATGACGGTGCAGCTCAATAACATCGTGAACTCGGTCCAGGGTGTGAAGGAATACAATGTGAACATGGCAGCGACGGTTCTCACCGGGCTGGTGCCGCTTTTCGTGTACTTCGTCTCTGGCAGGCTCTTCGTGCGCGGTATTGCCGCCGGTGCCGTGAAAGGCTGAATGAATGGACTACTCAATCCAGGTCAAAAACCTCAAACTCGACTTTGGCTCGGTACATGTGCTCAAGAGCCTTGATCTCGACGTGAGCGAGGGCGAGTTCATCGTTCTGCTCGGCTCGTCGGGTTGCGGCAAGTCGACCCTGCTCAACTGCATCGCCGGCCTGCTCGACATCACCGACGGGCAGATCTTCATCAAGGGCAAGAACGTCACCTGGGCCGAGCCGTCGCAGCGCGGCATCGGCATGGTGTTCCAGTCCTATGCGCTCTATCCGCAGATGACGGTGCGCGGAAACCTCTCCTTCGGCCTGCAGAATGCGCGTATGCCCAAGGACGAGATCGCCAAACGCGTCAAACGCGCCTCCGAGATCCTGCAGATCGAGGCGCTGCTCGATCGTAAGCCGGCGGCCCTCTCCGGTGGCCAGCGCCAGCGTGTGGCTATCGGCCGTGCCCTGGTGCGCGATGTGGACGTCTTCCTGTTCGATGAGCCGCTGTCCAACCTCGACGCCAAGCTGCGCAGCGACCTCCGCGTCGAGATCAAGCGTCTGCACCAGCGCCTCAAGAACACCATGGTCTATGTGACGCATGACCAGGTGGAGGCCATGACGCTGGCTGATCGCATTGCCATCATGCGTGATGGCATGATCCTGCAGCTCGATACCCCGCACGCGGTCTATAACCGGCCGGTCAATCTTTACGTGGCAGGCTTCATCGGTTCGCCGGCGATGAATTTCCTCAAGGGCTCGATTGCCGATGGGTCCTCCGTCGTCAAGCTCGACGGTGTTTCGGTGCCGATGAACAACTACGCCTTCGACAGTAAGCCGACCGACGGACAGAACGTGGTTCTTGGCATCCGGCCCGAGCATATCAGCGTCGGCGCCGATGCGGCCAAGGCGTCGTTCCAGTTCGAAGCCGAAATCGAGATTGTCGAGCCCATGGGCTCCGAGCAACTGGCCTATACCCGCCTTGCGGGTCAGCCCGTAACCATCCGCTGCTCGTCCGATATTCCGATGGAAGCGGGCCAGAAGATCAATCTTGGCTTCGACGTGGCACGTGGCTCGCTCTTCGACGCCACCAGCGAAATGCGGCTCTAGTCGTTCCTTAACCATGGCGGCGCCCCAGGCGGGCGCCGTCGCGTCGTTTGTACGGCAAACCTTACTTTTGCGGTGCTCGGCCTGACCAGAGAGCGCGACAGTTTTTTGCCTGTCGGCTAACTCCATCGGCAGGCAGATGCGGCACCGCATCCCAACCCCGAAAAGAGGCCGAAATGGACTTTTCCTACCAGCTTTACAGTGCACGCAACGAAGCGTCGCTGGATGAAACCCTCAATACCCTGGCCAGCCTGGGTTACAAGCAGGTCGAGGGCTGGGGTGGCCAGTTCGCTGATCCCGCCGCGCTGGCGCAGAGCCTCAAGAATGCAGGCCTTACCATGCCGACCGCCCATATGGGCTACGGCCAGCTCGAAGACACCGATGCCGCGCTGAAGATCGTCGATCAGGTCGGCATTCAGACGGTCTATTGTCCGGCGCCCCCGTCGGAAGCCTTCCGCACCGGCGGTGGCAATTGGCAGGAATTCGGCGAAGGCCTGGCCAAGATTGCCGCCGCCTTCAAGGCCGCCGGCAAGGGCTTCGGCTATCACAATCACCACTGGGAGTTCGCCAAGGATGCCAACGGCAAGACGCCGATGGAACTGATCCTGGACGCCTCGCCCGACACACAGTGGGAAATGGACCTGGCCTGGGTGGTCAAGGCCAGTGAAGATCCGCAGTTCTGGCTGAGCAAGCTGGGCAGCCGCATCACCGCCGTCCACGTCAAGGACATCGCCCCCGCCGGCCAGAATGCTGACGAAGACGGCTGGGCCGACGTTGGTCACGGTACGCTCGACTGGAAGACGCTGATCGCTGACGTCAAGGCCAAGACCCAAGCGAAATATTTCGTGCTTGAGCACGACAAGCCGCTCGACGCCATCCGCTTCGCGCGCCAGTCCATGGACACTCTCAAGAGCTACGGAGTCTAAGCCAATGGCCAAGACCTATGGCGTCGGCATCATGGGTGCCGGCAATATTTCTGCCGCCTATCTCGGCCTTGCGCCCCTGTTCAAGGGCCTCGAGGTGCGTGCCGTGGCCGATATCGTTCCGGAGGCGGCCAAGCGCCGCGCCGACGAATTCAAGGTTGCCGCGCAGACGCCCGACGAATTGCTCAAAAACAGCGAGATCGACGTCATCGTCAACCTCACCGTTCCGGCAGCGCATTATCGCGTCTCGATGGACATCATCTCTGCCGGCAAGCACTCATATTCGGAAAAGCCGTTTGTGCTTTCCGTCGAAGAAGGCCTGTCGCTGAAAAAATCTGCCGACGAGCGCGGTCTCAAGGTCGGTTCGGCGCCCGATACTTTCCTGGGCGGCGCACACCAGCAAGCGCGTGACATCATCGATAGTGGCAAGCTCGGCAAGATCATGAGTGGCACCACGCACGTGATGAGCCGCGGCATGGAGCATTGGCATCCCAATCCGGACTTCTTCTTCCAGCCCGGCGGCGGCCCGATCCTCGATCTCGGCCCCTACTACATCACCGACCTCGTACACCTGCTTGGGCCAGTGAAGAAGCTTTCCGCGTTCACCAATATGGCGCGCAATGAGCGCGTCGTGACCGCCGAAGGCCCGAACAAGGGCAGCATCATCAAGGTTGGCACTCCGACCACCATCCACGGCATTCTCGAGTTCCACAATGGCGCCATCGTCACCATCGGCGCCAGCTGGGACGTGGCGGCGCATGGCCACCACAATATTGAGCTCTATGGCACGGATGGCTCGATCTTCGTACCCGATCCGAATTTCTTCGGTGGCGATCTCGTCACCGCGGCTCTCGATGGCACCCGTACGCTGGTGGCCGCATGGGATCACCCCTTCGGCAAGCCGAACCAGGGTCTCGACCAGCCCAATCCACGTGCCAATTACCGTTGTGCCGGCCTCGCCGACATGATGATTTCGCACGAAACCGGCCAGACCGCGCGTTGTGGTCTCGATGTGGCTTTGCACGTCGTGGAAGTCATGACCGGGCTGCTCAAGGCCGGCGAGACCGGCGAAGTTCTGACCCTGCAGACCACCTGCGAGCGTCCCCGCGCCCTCAATATCGAAGATGCTCGCGCTCTTCTAAAGGCTTGATGGACGTACCTCATTGACAGGCGCTCGGCGCCGGTCAACACTGCTGAATAAAATGTTGGGCGGCGAGCAATCGTCGCCCGACTAGCATGCGGCCCATACGCCGAAATCATAAGAACAAGCCCCGGCAGTGCGGTGTGCGGGGCCTCGAGAGGAGACCTCCCCATGGCCACCACTGTTAAAGGCCCCGCCATTTTCCTCGCCCAGTTCGCGGGCGATCAGGCGCCGTTCGATACGCTCGACAATATTTGCCGCTGGGCTGCCGGCCTGGGCTATAAGGGCGTGCAGATTCCGACTTGGGTTTCGAGCTTCATCGATCTCGAAAAGGCCGCCAATTCCAAGACTTACGCGGACGAAATCAAGGGCATTGTCAACAGCCACGGGCTGGAGATCACCGAGCTTTCGACTCACCTTCAGGGGCAGCTCGTCGCCGTCCACCCCGCTTATGATACGGCGTTCGATGGCTTCGCCCCGGCGTCCGTGCATGGCAACCCGAAAGCCCGCCAGGAATGGGCGGTGCAGACCATGATGAATGCGGCCAAGGCGTCAAAGAACCTTGGCCTTAATGCGCATGCAACCTTCTCCGGTTCGCTGGCATGGCCCTATATCTATCCTTGGCCACAACGCCCGGCGGGCCTGGTCGAAGAGGCATTCGATGAGCTGGCACGCCGCTGGACCCCGATCCTCAATGCCTTCGACGAGGCAGGTGTGGATGTCTGCTACGAAATCCACCCCGGGGAAGACCTTCATGACGGCGTCTCCTACGAGATGTTTCTCGACCGCGTGAAGAACCATCCGCGCGCCAATCTGCTCTACGATCCGAGCCACTTTGTGCTGCAGCAGCTCGACTATCTCGACTACATCGACATCTACAAGGATCGCATCAAGGCCTTCCACGTCAAGGATGCCGAATTCAATCCGACCGGACGCCAAGGCGTCTATGGCGGCTTCCAGTCCTGGGTAAACCGGGCAGGGCGCTTCCGCTCTATCGGCGATGGCCAGGTGGATTTCCCGGCGATCTTTGCCAAGATGGCGGCCAATGACTTCAAGGGCTGGGCCGTGCTCGAATGGGAATGCGCGCTCAAGCATCCCGAAGATGGTGCCCGCGAAGGCGCGGAACTGATCCAGAGCTATATCATCAGGGTCACCGAAAAGGCCTTTGACGACTTTGCGTCCGGCGGCACCGATCAGGCGGCGAACCGCAAGATGCTGGGCCTGAGCTAAGCACCATCAAGGGGATTCACCCCGGCGAATGCCGGGGCCCATCTTGACATGGCGAGATGCATCCCGGCCTCCGCCGGGATGACATCCGCTGCAGGATGAGGTTTGGTACCCAATACGTATCGGGAGAGAAAAATGGCAGAAAACGGCGCAAAGCGCATTCGCTTGGGCATGGTTGGCGGCGGCACTGGAGCTTTTATCGGCTATGTGCACCGCATCGCGGCCCGCCTTGATGGCGATTACGAACTGGTGGCAGGCGCACTGTCGTCGCGCCCCGAAGTGGCCAAGGAATCAGGCAAAAACCTCGGCCTCGCCGACGACCGCATCTACACCTCCTATGAGGAGATGGCCAAGGCAGAGGCGGCGCGACCCGATGGTATCCAGGCGGTCGCCATCGTCACGCCCAACCATATGCATTTCGGCCCGGCAAAGGCCTTCCTCGAAGCCGGCATCCACGTGATCTGCGACAAGCCGATCACCTCGACGCTGGAAGACGCTCGCAAGCTGGCCGAAATCAAGCCGAAGAACGGCGCCAAGTTCCTGCTGACCCACAATTACACGGGCTATCCATTGGTGCGCCAGGCCCGCGAACTGGTTGCCTCCGGTGCACTCGGCAAGATCCGCGTCGTGCAGGTTGAATATCCGCAAGACTGGCTTACCGAAGCGGCCGGCGATGACAACAAGCAGGCCGCATGGCGCACCGACCCGGCCCGTTCCGGCGCCGGCGGTTGTATTGGCGATATCGGCACCCACGCCTACAACCTCGCCCGCTTCGTCACCGGTCTCAAGACCGATTCCGTGTCGGCCGATCTCACTGCTTTTGTGCCGGGCCGTCAGCTCGACGACAATGTGCACATCATGTTGCGTTTCGAGGGTGGCGCCAAGGGCATGCTCTGGGCCAGCCAGGTTGCCGTGGGCAACGAAAACGGCCTGCTGCTGCGCGTTTATGGCGAGAAGGGTGGCCTTGAATGGCGTCAGGACAACCCGAACTACATGTGGTTCACCGAGTTCGGTAAGCCCAAGCAGCTTCTGACCCGTGGTGGTTCGATTTCGGTACCGCCGGCCGCGTCGATGAACGTGCGCATCCCCTCCGGCCACCCCGAAGGTTATCTCGAAGCCTTTGCGACGCTCTATAGCCAGTTCGCCGCCGTCATCCGTGGCGAGGGTGCTGATTACGAAAGCCTCTTGCCCAGCATGGCAGATGGCATCGAAGGCATGCAGTTCATCGTTGCGTCGGTGCAGTCGAGCCAGAACGACAGCAAGTGGACCAAGCTAAGCGCCGTTTAAGCGCTTGTCCCCCGCTCCAATAATGAATGCCCTCCGGCTTTGCCGGGGGGCATTTGCTTTTGCTGCTATTGTATGCGCTCGCTGGCATAGCCGCGCTTTTGCAGCATCTTGACCACGCTGGTCGAGCCGGTCATATGCGCGGCGCCGACAATCAGGAGCGCCTCCTCGTTTCGCTCCAGCATGCCGGCAATCTGGTCTGTCCAATTGGCATTGCGCTGATCGATGAGCCGGCTGACCATGCCACTGTCATATCCGCCCATCTGTTCCATGAAGATTTCGCCCAAGGCATCCGGATCACCGTCCATCCATGCGGCAACCATGGCGTCGAGGTCGGTCATCATGACGTGGAGCGTGTCGAGCGTGGCCTCGAGCATGGCAATCTGCTCGTCCATGGTTCCGCCGCCGAGAAAGCCGATCTGCTCCTCCGGTGTTTCCAGAAAGCCCTGACGCTCTTTAGGCACTTCGCGGCCCAGCACATTTTCGACGCCGAGGGTCGGATCGTATCCCGACCCCGCCATGACGCCGACAGAAATGGTGGTAGCGGCCATCCATGGCTGCATGGTGAGAAGGAAGGGCATCGGCATGTCATAGGCCTTGGCGGCCTCGCGCAGCCGATCGGTCAGTTCCGGGCCGATATGCTGGTTGAGCAGGGTGCCGTCATTGCTGAACCCCAGCTTGATTGTCAGGGGCGTAATCGTCAGCTGCGCTTCCGGACTGATGTCGGTTTCGAAGTAGACCCGGTCGGCCGTCTGCAGAAGATCGTCCAGGACTTCGCTGCGCCAGTCGATGTCGGGTGGCAGCAAGTGCACGGAGCCAAACAGCCAGATTGAACTGTCCTCGTCGCTGATCTTCCAAAGCGCGGGTGCCGCTGACGCTGACGTGCACATGGCCAGAACTGCGGAGAAAGTAGCGAGGAAATGTCGGGCTTTCATGGGATCACTCCGGCAAATGGAACATCTGACCAGCCGGCGAACCGAGCTGAACACGCTTACCGTAGTGCAAAAAAGCAAAGCGCCGCAATCTCTTGCGGCGCCAGACGGAATCACAATGTCAGCTGGATCAGTGCGTCCAGGGCGTCTTGCGGTCGGACCTGAAGTTGTCCGGATAGCTGACGCGCTTGGGCGTCGGCTCATGCGCGGGCTGGACGGTATAGGCAATGCCGTTGCGCTGAGCATAGGCCTCGGCCAGTTCAAGCGTCTCGAACGACAGGCGTACCTGCTGCTCCATATCGGATGAGCTTGTATAGCCCATCAGCGGATCGATGGTGCGCGGAACCGCCAGTTCATGCACCAGAACCCATTGCTTCGACTTGCCCCTGCCGGACTGCATGGCGTTGCGGGCAGGGCGGTAGATACGGGCGGTCATGCAGAATCCTCAACACGATGCGGTGTGATGGTCGGAGTACAAAGATTCGAACTTTGGACCCCCGGTTCCCAAAACCGGTGCTCTACCAGGCTGAGCTACACTCCGAGATCACGTGCATCCGTTAGCCTGTTCCTGGGCAAAGGGCAAGTGCCGAGCGGCAGATGCGGGCAGATGTTCACTGCCCGCAAAAAAACTCTTGGCTTACCGGGCCTTGGCGTAACGCGCCAAGCCATCGGCGAGGTCGGACTTGAGGTCTTCCATGTCTTCGAAACCGATATGCAGGCGCAGCAAATGACCTTCACTGTTCCATGGGACAGCCGTACGGTTCTTCACCAGCTTGGCCGGTAGGCAGAGGCTTTCATAGCCGCCCCAGGAATAGCCCATGCTGAAGATGCGCAGATCATCGACGAAAGCGGCAAGGGCCGATCGTGGCCCCGGTGGCAGGAGGAAGGAGAACAGACTGCCCGAACCGGTGAAGTCGCGCTTCCACAGCGCATGGTCGGGATGGCTCGGCAGGGCAGGGTGTAGCACGCTTACGACGCCATCCTGTTGCTCCAGCCAGCTGGCGAAATCAAGCGCCCGACGTTCATGCTCGCGCATGCGAATGGCAAGGGTCTTTAAGCCACGCGACAGCAGGAAGGCTTCGTCGCCTGAAGTGTAGAATCCAAGCAGCCGGCGGGTGCTCTCCACATCTTTCCACGCGGCCTCCGTGGTCGAGATGGTGCCGCCAAAGGTGTCGGAATGGCCGGAAAACATCTTGGTTGCCGAATGCACCACAATGTCGGCACCGAGCGCCAGCGGCTTATAAAACAGGGGGCTCGCCCAGGTGTTGTCAACGATGACCCGGATGTCGTGCTTGTGGGCGGCGGCGGCGATCGCCGGCAGGTCCTGTACTTCAAAAGTCAGCGACCCCGGACTTTCCACGAAGATGGCGCGCGTATTGGCCTGAATCAGCTCGGCTATGCCTCCGCCGATGCGCGGGTCGAAATAGCGGGCCTTGATGCCGACCTTGGCCAGGTAGCCGTCGGCAAAGGCGCGGGTTGGCTCATAGGCGCTGTCGCTGATCAGCACATCGTCGCCCGAGCGCAGACAGGACATCAGCGCGACAGTGATGGCCGCGAGGCCTGAGGGCACCAGCTGGGTGCGATGAGCGCCCTCGAGTGCCGTCACCACTGATTCGACACCATCGGTGGTGGGATTGCCTGCTCGCCCATAAAGATAGGGCTGCTGCTGGGAATCCAGATCCGCCAGAGTTTTGAACAGCACAGTCGAGCCCCGGAAGACTGGTGTGTTCACAAAGCCGAAATGGTCGTTCGGCTCACGGCCGCCATGGGTCAGGATCGTCTCGACCGCCGTGTTTGCTGGGATTTTGTTGTTCTGGTCGCTCATCTATCGACTGCTCAAAAACGGATCACATTCATCATCTGGCTAAAAAAGAGACAGAGATGCTGTCCCAATGTACCTTCTGCCCTTGACGTTACGGTCAATAGACGCTTGCATGCTTAACAGCATCACAACCGTCACACAAAGGCGGTGGTGCAATCGGAGCCTCGGCAAACTTGATAGGTTCCGAATAGACGACAGGGTCAGGAAACAAAAAGGCAAATAAATGCAAAAAGCGCTCGTATCGATCGCAGTCGCGGCCTCGCTGGGGCTCGGCGCGACCGCCGCACAGGCGGCAATCCTTGATGATGTCAAGGCAAAGGGATTTATCCAGTGCGGCGTGACCGGTGGCGTCGCCGGTTTCTCTGCTCCCGACTCCAACAATGTGTGGACTGGCCTGGAAGTCGACTTCTGCCGCGCCATGGCTGCCGCAATCTTCAACGACGCGGACGCCGTTCGCTTCACATCGCTGACCAGCCAGGAGCGTTTCACCGCCCTTTCCGCTGGCGAAGTGGATGTTCTCTCGCGCACCACGACCTGGACCATGAGCCGCGATACCCAGCTGGGCATCAGCTTTGTGGGCACCATGTTCTATGACGGTCAGGGCTTCATGGTGCGCAAGGAAGACGCCATCGATTCCGCACTCGACCTCAGCGGCGCTGCTATTTGTATCGAGTCCGGCACCACCACCGAACTCAACGCCGCCGACTATTTCGCCGCCAACAGCATGGAATTCAACACTGTTGTGTTCGTTGATCAGGACGAAGTGGTGAAGGCCTACGAAGACGGCCGCTGCGACGTTTACACCACCGACTCCTCTGCCCTCGCGGCGGAACGTTCTAAGTTCGCCAATCCAGACGATCACATCATCCTGCCCGAGATCATTTCCAAGGAGCCGCTCGGCCCCGTGGTTCGCGCCGGTGACACGCAGTGGTTCAACATCGCTCGCTGGACCTATTTCGCGCTGCTCGAGGCCGAAGAGCTTGGTGTGAGCTCGGCCAACGTCGATGAACAGCTCGGTTCTGACAACCCGGCCATCAAGCGCCTGCTTGGCGTTGAAGGCGAGTTCGGTGCGCCGCTCGGCCTCGACAATGCCTGGGCCTACCAGATCATCAAGCTGGTCGGTAACTACGCCGAGAGCTACGATCGTAACGTGGGTCCGGATACCCCGATCGGGCTGGAACGCGGCCTGAATGCCCTTTGGCGCGACGGCGGCATCCAGTACTCCCCGCCGATCCGCTAAGCTGAACGAATTGAGCCGGCGCTCCTTTTGGAGCGCCGGACTTTTTGTTCCGTCGACTGCGCGCCGTCTTGGCTGCGCGGCGGCTCTTCGCGGCCAAGGGACAGCATAAATGACAACTTACGATACGGGCCCCCAATCGGCCCCACGGCCCAGCTTTCTCAACGACCCGATGATCCGAGGGATCATTTACCAGGTGGTCGTGGCTGGCATCATCATCGCCTTCATTTCCTGGATCATCGGCAACACCGCCGCCAATCTGGCAGCGCAGAACAAGACCACCGGCTTCGACTTCCTGTGGCGGACCGCCGGCTTCGACATCTCTTTCTCGCTGTTGCCCTGGTCCCGCGCCTCCTACTACTGGGAAGCGTTTCTGGTCGGGCTCTTGAACACTTTGCTGGTGGCCGTGGTGGGCATTATCTTCGCCACCATTCTTGGCTTCACCATCGGCATTGCTCGGCTGAGCACCAATTTCATCGTCTCCAGCATCGCCACCGTCTATATCGAGGTGATCCGCAACATCCCTCTGCTGCTGCAGCTGTTCTTCTGGTATTTCGCCGTACTCAAATCCATGCCGGCGGTTCGTAACTCGCTGGAACTGCCCTTTGATTCCTTCATCAACCAGCGCGGCGTGATGGTGCCGCGACCCATACCGGACGAGCAGTTCAACTTCGTCTGGCTCGGCCTGCTGTTGGCAATTATCGGCGTCATCGTGCTGAGGCGCTGGGCCAAGAAACGGCTCGAAACCACCGGCCAGCGCTTTCCGGTATTCCTGACGTCCGTCGTTATCCTGTTTGGCGTGACGGCCTTGGTCTTCTGGGTCAGCGGTGCCAGCGTGGCTTTCGAAATTCCAGTGCTGGAGCGGTTCAATTTCCGCGGTGGCCTGCAATTGCCGCCCGAATTCGTTGCCCTCGCCTTTGGTCTCACCATCTATACGGCAGCCTTCATCGCCGAGACGGTTCGCGGCGGTATCCAGTCAGTCAGCCATGGGCAAACTGAAGCCGCCGCATCGCTCGGGCTCAAGGAGGGCGACCGACTGCGTCTGGTCATCGTGCCGCAGGCCATGCGGGTGATCGTGCCGCCGCTCACCAGCCAATATCTCAATCTGACAAAGAACTCTTCGCTGGGCGCCGCCATTGGCTACCCCGAACTGGTGAACGTCTTTGCCGGCACCTCTCTCAACCAGACAGGCCGGGCGATCGAATGTATCGCCATCACTATGGCCGTCTATCTCACATTCTCCCTGCTCACCTCGGCGATCATGAATTGGTACAACGCCCGGGTTAAGCTGGTGGAACGGTAGGAGGGCGCCATGACAGATATTGGTTTCGTCCGATCCGAAATTGTTCCTGCGCGTCCTGCGCCGATCCGCACCAGCGGCATTGTGGCCTGGGCTCGCAAGAACCTCTTCGCAACGCCGCTCGATTCAGTGCTGACTGTGCTCGGCGCGGCTTTCCTGCTCTGGGTGGTGCCGCCGCTTTACGGGTTTTTCTTCGGCAATGCCGTTGGCCCTGGTGGCACGGTGGAACAGTGCCGGCTTGAAAATGCCGGTGCGTGCTGGGCCTATATCGCTGCTGAGATGAACTTCTTCATCTACGGCTTCTATCCGGTGCAGGAGTTCTGGCGTCCGAACCTGGTATTTGCGCTGGGTGCACTGCTCCTGACGCCGATGCTGATCCCCAAAATGCCGTTCAAGCGCCTCAATGCGGTGCTGTTGCTGATCGTCTATCCGATCGTCAGCTACATCCTGCTTGCCGGCGGCCTGTTCGGCCTGCGAGTTGTGCCAACCGAGCAGTGGGGTGGTCTTCTGGTCACCCTGATCATCTCGGTGGTCGGCATCACCTTATCTTTCCCCATGGGCATCGTGCTGGCGCTGGGGCGCCAGTCCAACCTGCCGATCATCAAGACCGTCTGCATCATGTTCATCGAACTGATCCGTGCGGTACCGCTGATCACCATCCTGTTCATGGCTTCGGTGATGTTGCCGCTGTTCATGCCGCAGGGCATGACCGTGGACAAATTCCTCCGTGCGCTCGTCGGTGTCACGCTCTTCACCTCGGCCTATATGGCTGAAGTGGTGCGCGGCGGCCTGCAGGCCATCCCGCGGGGGCAATATGAAGCGGCGGCGGCCTTGGGTTTGGGCTATTGGAGACGGATGTGGTTCATCATCCTGCCCCAGGCGCTCAAGCACGTGATCCCGGGGATCGTGAACAATTTCATTTCCTTGTTCAAGGATACGTCGCTCGTCTACATCGTCGGCATGAGAGACCTGCTCGAAGCGGTTAAGACCAAGAACGACTCCGCCATTGAATGGCAGTCGGCCAATACTGCGACCACCGGCTATATCTTCGCCGCCATGGTCTTCTGGGTCTTCTGTTTCGGCATGTCCCGCTACTCCATCTTCATGGAGCGCCGTCTTAACACTGGCTACAAGAGGTAGCTCTATGTCTCAGGTTTCCGAAACCACCGTCGACCGTGTCGTCAACACCAGCCACATGCAGGTCTCCCAGACCGAAGTCGCGATCGAAGTCATCGACATGCACAAATGGTATGGCGATTTCCACGTGCTGCGCGACATCAACCTCAAGGTGATGAAGGGCGAGCGCATCGTCATCGCCGGACCTTCCGGGTCCGGCAAGTCGACGCTCATCCGCTGCATCAATCGCCTGGAGGAGCATCAGGAAGGCCAGATCATCGTCAACGGCACCGAGCTGACCGCTGATCTCAAGCGCATCGACGAAGTGCGCCGCGAAGTGGGCATGGTGTTCCAGCACTTCAACCTCTTCCCGCATCTCACCATCCTGCAGAACCTCACTCTGGCGCCGATCTGGGTGCGCGGCATTCCCAAGGCCGAGGCCGAGGCGACGGCAATGCACTATCTCGAACGGGTGAAAATCCCCGAGCAGGCCAACAAATATCCCGGCCAGCTTTCGGGTGGGCAACAGCAGCGCGTTGCTATTGCCCGCTCGCTCTGCATGCAGCCAAAAATCATGCTGTTTGACGAACCCACCTCCGCGCTAGACCCCGAAATGGTCAAGGAAGTGCTTGAGGTGATGATCAGCCTGGCCGAGGAAGGCATGACCATGATTTGCGTGACCCACGAAATGGGGTTTGCCCGTCAGGTCGCCAACCGCGTGATCTTCATGGACCAGGGCCAGATCATCGAGCAGAACGAGCCGGACGCGTTCTTCTCCAATCCGCAGCACGAACGCACCAAACTGTTCCTCAGCCAGATTCTGCACTGAGGCCAGCGGAACTCCTGCCCATTCCGGGCATGCCTTGCGGCACAATTAGTAGGGGGTCGAGCCGGTCCACGGCTTGACCCCATTTTTCTGGCTGCCAATATACGGGCAGGGACTGAAGCGTTCCGGCCGAAGCAGCAATTGAATTGCCGCCGGCCGACGCGCCAAAACAAGGACTTAGATCGTTCGCCGATTCAGGGAAACCGGCGAAACGACCTGGAAAGCCGGCAGATTGATCCGTTTTTGCAAGCCATTGCTGCTTCTGGCCGCGCTTTCGATCGGCCTCGCTGCGCCGCCGGCCGCCGCCCAGACGCTGGACGCTGTGCGTGAACGGGGTTTTCTGGTCTGCGGCTCGGCCAATCCGCTGGCCGGCTTTGCCCAGCAGGACAGCGATGGCCGCTGGTCCGGTTTCGATGTGGACCTGTGCCGTGGCCTCGCGGCGGCGGTATTTGGCAATCCCGATCTCATTGAGTTCCGGGCCTTTCGCGGCGAAGCGCGTTTTGCGCCGCTGCAAACCGGCGCCGTGGATGTGCTGATGCGGAACGGCGCCTGGGTTGCCGGGCGCGATATCCGCTATGGCGCCGAATATGTGACGCCCAGTTTCTTCGACGGCCAGGCTTTCCTGGTGCCGCAATCGCTGGGGGTGGTGTCGGCCTATGAACTTGACGATGTGAGCATCTGCGTGGTCGACGGCTCTGGCGAGTTGCAGGCGCTGGACGAGTTTTTCTTCGCCAATCAGACCAGTTTCAAGGAAGTGGTCTATGAGGAGGTGGCCGATCTCATGGTCGCCTACCGCTCCGGCCTCTGTCAGGTCGCATCGGCCTCCGGGCGGCAGTTGCAGGCCATTCGTCGGGAACTGCCCGATCCCGCCCAGCATCGCATCCTGCCCGAGCGCATTTCCAAGGAGACGTTGGCCCCGGTTGTGAGACAAGGCGACATCGAGTGGTTCAACATCGTGCGCTGGACCATTTTTACCTTGATCACCGCCGAGGAGGTTGGGGTGACCAGTCTCAACATCGACTCCCTGGCGGCTACGCGTACCCCGGCGGTCAAACGCCTGCTTGGCCTTGAGGATGATTACGGTGCCGCGTTCGGCCTGCGCCCCACCTTCATGGCCGACATTATCCGCGCCATCGGCAATTACGCCGAGCTCTATGACCGCCACTTCGGCCCGCAAACCGGCGCGGCCATGCTGCGGGGCCAGAACGCCCTGTGGAGCAATGGCGGGCTTCTCTACGCCCCCCCGATCCGCTAGGCCGGTTTACAGCAGTGGCGACAAGAGCCGCGCGGCCTGTGTCAGGAAATAATGCGGCAAGGAGCGTGTTTCGACCTCGGCCTTGCTGACCTGACGACAGGATTTGAAGTCGGTCAGCAACATGTCCTCGATCGCGTCCAACACAGTCTTGCCGGTGAACCAGAGCGTAATCTCGAAATTGATTGCGAAGGACCGGTTGTCGAAATTGACGCTGCCGACCGTGGCGATTTCATCGTCCATCAACACGACCTTCTGATGCAGGAAGCCGTCGACATAGCGATAGACGGAGATGTCGTGCTGCACCATGGCATCGGCATGGGCCATGCTGGCGAGCCAGACCATGGCGTGATCGGGATTGTCGGGCAGCATGATGCGCACATCGACACCGCGCAGGCGCGCGGCGAACAGTGCGGTGCGAATATCGGTATCGGGCACGAAATAGGGGCTGACGATCCAGAGACGCTTGCGGGCCCGCCCGATCAGGTCGGTATAGGCGATTGCGCACTCTTCCAGCTTGTCGGCAGGGCCCGAGCCCATCACCAGCACTGACTGGTCCCCTGGCGTATCCACAGTTTTGGGCGGCGTCGCTGGCAGCAATTCGCCCGTTGCCCACTCCCAGTCCTCGCGGAACAATAAAGCGCAGCCCAGGGCCGCCGGTCCTGACACGCGGACATGCGTGTCCCGCCAGTGACCGAATTTCGGATTCTCGCCGAGATATTCGACGCCAACATTGTGGCCGCCGACCCAGGCATGCTTGCCATCGGCCACCACGATCTTGCGATGATTGCGGTAATTGATGCGGGTCGGGCCATAAAGACGCATGAACTTATGGCGCTGATTGAAGCCTGCCACCTTGATCCCGGCATCGCGTAGCTGCGTGCGGAACCGCTTGGGCATGCCCGTGCTGCCGACATCGTCATACAGCAGGTAGACAGAAACGCCGGCCTTGGCGCGGGCTATCAGCCGCTCGGCCAGTTGCTGGCCAAGCTTGTCGTCACGGATGATGTAGAACTGGACCAGCAAATACTCCTGGGCCGCATCTATGCCCTCGAAGATCGATTGGAACGTTGCCTGACCGTCGATCAGCAGCTCGACGTCATTTCCGTTGAGAAAAGGCAGCTCCGACACGGCCACCTGTACCGGCCATTTGTCGTCGGTCTCTCGGTCGATCAGCGCAAGATCCTTGGCGCGCAAGGGCCGGTTGGCGCGGCCGTTCTTAATGCGGTCGGTTGCATAGTCGTCGAAGAATTTCCAACCGAAGATCAGGTAGAGAAAGGCCGTCGGAAAGGGCAGCAGGATCAGGGACAGCAACCAGGCGATAGATCCCTGGGACGTGCGGGAATTAAGGATTTCCCGGATCGCACAGACGATCGCAAGGGCGTAGATCGCCGCCATGACCAGGGCGACTATGTGTAGATCCGCCACTATGGCCCGCAGAATATCGTCTATGCCGAACACCTTGCCCCCGGGACACTGATTTGCGTCCGCACTGTATCAGGCGGCAAACCCGCGACAATCCCGAGTTGACAGCGTCTCTCGAGCGAGTAGCATTTGGATGAGGCTTCCTGCAGCCTGCCGCTCGCGCCCTAACAGGGACGGTGAATGCATGGTTTTGACACTGGTTTGACCCTGAACATGCGGGCAGGCCGTCAGCAATGCGAGCACTGACTACGAAATTGCCCGTCCGACAGGATCAGACCATGCATAGTTTCATGGACGCAAAACTCATGGCCAAATTGCTTCGGCAGGGGTTGGCAGAGCGAAATGTCAGCCTCAGCCATAGCGACTGTCTGGAACTGGTGGCCCGCCAGTTCGGGCTAGCCAACTGGAACATATTAAGCGCCCGTATCGACCTTGCCGACGCTGATATGCGACCGCTGGTCATGCCGGAGGGATGGCTCGACGCCAGCGTAAACCGCGATGGCTATTTTCGTATGGGACTTGATCCCGACAGGCTCGGCTGCGCCATGATCCAGAGCACACCGGTGGCATATCATGCACGGGATGCTCAGTTTGGCTCCATGGCCCAAATCATCAGTGCCGAACCGTATCGGGAGGCAGCGGTCCGGGTGGCTTGCGAATTGTCGTGCCGCGATCTTGATGGGGGCGTAACCATGTGGATGCGCATCGACGATGCTCAGGGCCGCAAGTTGCGCTTCAAAAATCTGTTGGATCGCCCGGGCATTGCCGCAAGAGGTTCCGAGGACTGGAAAGGTTTCGCGATCACGCTTGATGTCCCGGCGACCGCTGAAAGCATCTATTTTGGCTTTCTGTTGACGGGGCGGGGCACCGGCTGGGCTCGTAATTTCACGGTGGGGGCAGCTGAAGCCACTGAGGCGCTGAAGCGGCGTCGGCCTTATCGGTTTGACCGGCCAACCAACCTCGGATTTGGCCAGTGATGGCCAACGACCGGGCTGATCAGCCAGCCCGGGGTCGACGTAAACAGCGCCCTCGGGACGATCCGAGGGCGGTCCTGCCAAGCGGGGCGCGTTTGCCCATCAAGCCTCTGGCAGGATGACGCTCGAAATATCGATGGGCGTGCGTTCGACCATCCAGCGCGGCACCGGCAAGTTTTTCTCAACGAGGAATTCCGGATTATAGATCTTGCTGGCGTAGCGATTGCCATAGTCGCAGAGGATAGTGACGATGGTTTTACCCGGGCCCAGATCGCGGGCCATGCGCACGGCGCCAGCTATGTTGATCGCGCTCGAGCCGCCGAGGCAAAGTCCCTCATGTTCGAGCAGGTCGAAGATGTAGGGCAGGGCTTCTGCATCGGGGATCTGGTACGGCAAGTCGACCTTGAGATCCTGAAGATTGGCGGTGATGCGGCCCTGACCTATCCCCTCGGTGATCGAGTTGCCCGAGGACTTGAGCTCGCCATGGGCGTAATATTCGTAAAGCGCCGCCCCCTCGGGGTCAGCCAGCCCGATTTTTACATCAGGATTGCGCGCCCTCAGCGCCTCGGCGACGCCGGCAAGTGTGCCCCCGGAACCGACTGCGCAGATGAAGCCGTCAATGCGCCCATTGGTCTGCTGCCAGATTTCTGGACCCGTGGTTTCGATATGGGCGCGCTTGTTCGAGACATTGTCGAACTGATTGGCCCAGGCGGCACCATTCGGCAGTTCGGCATTGAGCTTTTCGGCCAGGCGCCCGGAAATCTTGATGTAGTTATTGGGATTCTTGTAGGGCTTGGCGGGCACTTCAATGAGTTCGGCGCCGTAAAGGCGCAGGGCGTCCTTCTTTTCCTGGCTCTGCGTCTCGGGAATGACGATCACCGATTTGAAGCCGAGCGAATTGGCCACCAGCGTCAGGCCGATGCCGGTATTGCCCGCAGTGCCCTCAACGATAGTGCCACCGGGTTTGAGCGCGCCCGATTTGACCATGTCATGGATGATGAACAGCGCCGCTCGATCCTTGACCGACTGGCCAGGATTGAGAAACTCCGCCTTGCCCCAGATGTCGCTACCGGTAAGAGCCGAGACGCGATTGAGACGGATGAGGGGCGTGTTGCCGATTGCGGAGATGAGGTCTTGGTGCTTGGCCATGGTCGAATTGTCGGTGGATCAAGCACTTATGGTAGGGGCGCCACCGGGACGGCGCAAGCGTTGCGGCGACTGAACGGCACGGCTTTTCCTCGCTCGCCTCTTCGGCGCAAGTGAGCTCGCCGGCTGATGCTCGCCGTGGAATAAGTTTTCGCCAGGTCCGGTTCAGCTTAGGGCCGCCGATGCATCAAGAGCCCGTTGCCGCGTGGCTTTGAGATCGGCGATGGGCCTTGGATAGGTCTTGCCGAGGACGATGCCTTCAGCGGTGAGGTCCGATGCCGCTGCCTCCCAAGGCTTGTGAACAAACTTGTCCGACAGTTCTGCGATCTCGGGCACCCAGCGCCTGACATAGTCTCCAGACGCGTCAAAACGTTCGCCCTGGGTTACGGGATTGAAGATGCGGAAATAGGGCGCCGCATCCAACCCTGAGCCGGCGACCCACTGCCAACTCGCGGGATTATTGGCCATATCGGCATCGACCAGGCAATCCCAGAACCACTTTTCGCCCAGGCGCCAGTCGGTCAGCAGGTTCTTGCTCAGAAACGAAGCCACGAGCATGCGCACCCGATTGTGCATGTACCCGGTCTCCCAAAGCTCGCGCATCCCGGCGTCGATGATGGGGATGCCGGTCTGGCCGGCTTGCCAGGCTGCAAGATCGTTCGGCGCGTGACGCCAGCGCATACCTTCATATTTGCGCTGCATGGATATCTCGGCGATATCCTGGCGGTGGTAGAGTTGGTGATAGCTGAACTCTCGCCATGCCAACTCGGACAGGAATTTTTCCACCGGCCCCGCCAATGTGGGCTCGGCATCGGCGCGCATGCGCGCGGCACGCCAGATCTGACGCGGACTGATTTCACCGAAACGTAGATGTGGGGATAGTCTGGAAGTGAGATCTTTGGCTGGGATATCGCGACCATCGGGGTAATCGGCGAGACGCTCATCAAGGAAGGCTCCAAGCGCGTCTCGTGCGCCTGCCTCGCCGATTGTCCAGTATTGCGCCATTTTCGGCGCCCAGAATGGAATGTCATAACCCCCGTCGACTGATCTGGTCTTGCGGGCTGCGCGTTTCTTGGGGGCCGGAAGCGGTGCTTCAATCGGTATGTTGCGGAGCGATTTCCAGAACGGCGTAAACACCGAATAGGGTTTGTGCTGGCCGGTTTCGATCATCCACGGTTCGACCAGCAAATTGCCCGGATGCGAGGTGACGGTGATCCCAGTTTTGCGTAGTTTCGATTTTATCGCTGCGTCGAGGTCGCGCTCTGCTGGCGCATAACGCCTATTCCAGTGGATCGCGGCAGCATCCTTATCGTGGGCGAATTTTTCAAGCACGGCCCCCGCCTGGCCCGACAAAACCTCGAAGACGATCCCGTGCTGGGCCAGGTCTGCTTCCAGCGCGACCAGACTATGGTGCAGCCACCACCGTGTTGCCGCACCCACGGGGCGCAGTTCCGGGTCGGTTTCATGCACATAGATGGCGATAACAGGCCGGCCATCATGCTCGGCAGCATGAAGGGCAGGATTGTCGGCTATGCGCAGATCGTTGCGCAGCCAGACGAGTGTGGGAGATGCGGTCACGTTCGGCTCCGGATGTCCGAGGAGATACGCCCGAAGCCCGCTTCCGGTTCACCCACGCCGGATGGTTATTCCATCAATTCGGCCAAGGTCTCGAGCGCCGCGCTCCAGGCTTCCATGGAGAAGATGCGCGTCTGTGCATCGGCGTGCGGCAAGCCCCGCTCGGTGAGCGTGATGCTGGTGCTGTCCTGGTCGATGGCCTTGAAGGTGAGGTCAAGCACGAACAGCAGTTCTTCACCCTCTTCCTCGTCACGGTGGACCCAGGAAAGCACAAGGCGCTCATCTTCGAGATAAGTCAGCACTTCGCCGCTGACCTCGTGGTCGGCTTCATCATCCTCTTCGGCAAAGGTGACGAAGCGATATTGTCCACCCTCGAACGCGTCGAACTCAGCCTCATCGGCCTGCCATTGCTCGATCAGTGCCGGATCGGTCCAGGCTGCGAATACGTCGCTGACATTGGCCTCAATGGTCCGCGTCAGGGTGATCTGGCTGTCGCTATCGCCTTCGAGTGCAGAGGTCATGCACGCTTTCCTTCAGGATAGAGTTCTGCGGTTCTCGGCAGGAAGATGGTGAGGATACCCAGCGCCGGCAAGAAGGCACAGATCTGGAACACGGCGATGATGCCGATCCAGTCAGCCAGCGCGCCCATGACCGCGGCGCCGAGTGCGCCGATGCCGAAGGCGAAGCCGAAGATGAAACCGGCGATCATACCCACCTTGCCGGGCACCAGTTCCTGCGCATAAACCACCATGGCCGAGAATGCGGACGAGAGAATGAGGCCAACCATGATGCTCATCACTGCCGTCCAGAACAGGTCCAGATAGGGCAGGGCGAGGGTGAAGGGCAGGGCACCCAGGATCGACACCCAGATCACCGCGAGCCGGCCATAACGGTCGCCGATGGGCCCGCCGAAGAACGTGCCTGCGGCCACTGCGCCCAGGAAGGCGAAAAGATAGAACTGGGCCTCCTGTGCGGACAGCTGGAATTTCTCAATGAGGAAGAAAGCGTAATAGCTCTTCAGCCCCTCGATATAGATGAACTTGCTGAGCAGCAGCGCCCCTATGACCACGAAGGCGACCATCAGCCGCTGGCGGGACAGCGCTGGCTTGGCAATGGCTGCCTTGGGGCGGCTGGCCGCTTGGCGCTGATGCTCGGCGTACCAGCGACCGACATAACTGAGAAGCACCACGCCGAGCGCCGCTACGGCCAGGAAATAGAACACGCTCGACTGGCCCAGCGGCAAGAGGATGAACGCGGCGGCAAGTGGGCCCAGAGCAGTGCCGGCATTGCCACCCACCTGGAATAGCGATTGAGCAAATCCCAGCCGACCGCCCGACGCCATGCGCGCCACGCGCGATGCCTCCGGGTGAAACAATGCCGAGCCTGTGCCGACGATAACGGCGGCGATGAACAACATCCAGAAGCCACTGGCAGCAGCAAGCGCCGCCACGCCGAGCGCCACGATCATCATGGAGATGGCAAGCCAATAGGGTTTGGGCTTGAGATCGCCAGACAGGCCGAACAGTGGTTGCAGCAAACAGGCGGTGATCTGCTGGCCGAGTGTCAGCAGACCAATTTGCAGATAACTCAGCCCGTATGTCTCCTTCAGCATCGGATAAAGCGCCGGGAGAAGGAATTGCAGCAAGTCGTTGAGCAGATGGGCTCCGCTCACTGCAAGAATAATGGTCAGGGCCGTACGCTGCGCTTCGGGCGCAGGTGGGGAAGAAACGTTGGTCATGGAAATGCTTCAGGACAGTTTGCACTGTCCTACCCCGGCGGCAGGGGAAGAGCAATCATTGTTGCACAAGAACTAGGCAGCCGCTTGTTGGCCCACGGCTTGCCGATGGGAGCGCCTCAGCTTTCCCGCATGCTTCCGGTCTTTTGGCGGCGCACATGCCAGGCGAAAGCTTCCTCGATGAGGTGCGGGGTATGTCCGCCTCGCGCCACGGCCCGCTCGAAATAGTCGCGCAACTGAGGACGGTAATCTGGATGGGCGCAGTTCTCGATGATCAGCGCGGCGCGTTCGCGTGGCGCCAACTCGCGCAGGTCGGCGAGCCCGCATTCCGTGACCAGAATATCGACATCGTGTTCGGTGTGATCGACGTGGCTGACCATAGGCACAACTGACGAAATGGCGCCACTTTTCGCCAGTGACTTGGTGACGAAGATCGAGAGATAGGCATTGCGCGCGAAATCGCCGGAGCCGCCGATGCCGTTCATCATCATGGTGCCGTCCACATGCGTCGAGTTGACATTGCCATATATGTCGAATTCCAGCGCAGTATTGATGCCAATAATGCCCAGCCGCCGGATGATCTCGGGATGGTTCGAGATTTCCTGCGGTCGCAGGATCAGCTTGTCCTTATAGGCCTCGAAATTGCCGAACACCCGTTCGGCGTAGGGCGCACTCAGGGTGATCGACGACGCCGATGCAAAGCTGAGCTTGCCGGCGTCGAACAGGTCAAATGTCGAATCCTGCAGTACCTCGCTGTAGAGACGCAAATGGTGGAAGGGGCCGTCTGCGAGACCCTGCAGCACCGAGTTAGCGATCGAGCCAATGCCGGCCTGTAGTGGCTGCAGCGTCAGGTCGAGCCGGCCGCTCGCGACTTCGCTCTCGAAAAAGGCGATGAGATGACGCGCGATAGCGCCGGTCTCGACATCGGAAGGCAGCACAGAGGATGCGCTGTCGGTTTCGTTGGTGATGACAATCGCAGCGATCTTCTCGGGTGGGATCGGCACATAGGGCGTACCCACGCGGCTGTCGCAGGCCATCAGGGGGATAGGCGCACGGGTCGGGCGCTTGGAGGGGATATAAATATCGTGCAAACCATCCAGTCCCATTGGCTGCGACAGGTTGATTTCGACGATGACCTTCTTGGCCAGGATGGCAAAGCTCGCCGAATTACCGATCGAGGTGGTCGGCACCAGTCCCCCGTCTTCATTGATGGCGGCCGCTTCGACGATGGCATAGTCTATGGGCCCGAGCTGGTTGGAGCGCAGATGCTCCACTGTTTCGCTCAGGTGTTGGTCGATGAACATCACCTCGCCGCGATTGATGGCTTTGCGCAGCGTCGGGTCGGCCTGGAACGGCATGCGCCGGGCGAGCACTTTCGCCTCGGTGAGCATGCGGTCGATATCGTGACCGAGGGAGGCGCCGGTAATCAGGGTGATCTTGAACGGATCGGCCTTGGCCCGGTCTGCCATCGCGACGGGAACGGCCTTGGCATCGCCGGCCTTGGTGAAGCCGCTCATGCCAATCACCATGCCATCCTTGATCAGTGCCGCCGCTTCATCGGCGGAGACGATGCGATCGAGAAGCGCTTTGTTGCGGATGCGGGCGGAGAGGTCGGCAGGGGTCATCGCAAACTCTGAATTAAAACGTCACGACTCCTCCTTGCCACGACTGTGTGGCAGCGCCTTGATCCCGGTCAAGCTCAACATTGTTGACACAGAAGTCGTGAGAACATAAAGTGAACAAAATGCATAGGCACGGTTTTCTGGGAACGGGGAAGGGCGCGCCATGTCGTGTCCGGGCCTGTTGAGAACCGCAGAATTGGACAGACTGACTTGCCTCGGAAAAGCTATGGTGCGGTCGAAGGGCAGGGCCGTGCACTGACGGCTATAGTCCTGCCCAATGGATCGAAAGCGTCCCGCGACAGGGCAGACCGGGACTGAATTGGAAGGAAGTGCGCCATGGCTGGCAGCGTGAACAAGGTCATTCTGGTGGGCAATCTGGGCAATGACCCGGAAGTCCGGAACCTGCCCAATGGCGGCAAAGTGGTTAATCTCAGTATCGCCACATCTGAAAGCTGGAAGGACCGCAATACCGGCGAGCGCCGCGAAAAGACCGAGTGGCACCGCGTGGTGATCTTCTCCGAAGGCTTGGTCCGTGTGGCCGAAAGCTACCTGCGCAAGGGCAGCAAGGTCTATATCGAGGGCCAGTTGCAGACCCGCAAATGGCAGGACCAGTCCGGCCAGGACAAGTACTCCACCGAAGTGGTGCTGCAGGGCTTCAACTCCAACCTGACGCTGCTCGATGGCCGCGGTGATGGCGCTGGAGCCGGCGAGGGCGGCGGTGGCTACCGCAGCAATGACGATGGCGGCTTCCGTGGCGTCAGCGATCGTGGCGGCAACGGTGGTGGCGGCGGCGGGCGTCGTCCGTCCTCCAACGCTCCAGCCTTCGAGCCCGGCGGCATGGATGACGACATTCCGTTCTAAGCGAACACAACAAAAAGGGCGGCCTCGGAGCCGCCCTTGTCATTCCATGGCTTTGCCCAAGGCTCGCCGATATCAGCGGCTGAACGGCACTTCGGCGCGCAGGCTGTCGCCGGATTCAACATAGACGACGTCGAAGGACACCTTGATGGCGTCGGCGCTGAGATGGATCTGCGCCGAAATATTGAGGTCCTTGCCGGCCTCGTCCTTGTTGCGTTCGCGCAGGTTGAAGGTCAGGCCGCCGCCCCGCTTCTGACCGACCGCGATACCGCTGAACGAGGCGTTCGAGGTCATTGCGGCTTCGAACCGCTTGTTGGCATCCACATAGGCCAGCGTACCGGCCACCGACAGATTGCTGCCGGCCAAAGTGCAGCGGCCATTATAGTTGACCTTGTCCTGGTTGCCCTGGCTCAGCGTCAACCGGCAGACCACGGTCTCCTGGTTGGCGCCGACCAGTACGCCACGGCCGCGCCACTCACCGATATAGGACTTGAGAAGCGCCACGTCGGCCGGCGCGGCGATAGCCGGACCAGCAGCGCCTGCCGTCGCCACCACCGCAGCCAGGGCGGCGGCTCGGGTCAGGTGTCCAAGTTTCGTCATGCTACAAAACCCTCCAGGATTCAAAAACCGGCCCCCCGGCAAAATCTCAGACCTTCTAGATAACAATAAATCGCGGATTCGGCGCGACGTTTTCATGCGGCGCCGAACTGGTGGAAACAAGCGCCACCTCAAACGGGCCGCGGTTCCCGCGCTTCGCCATCGGTGCCGCCATCGCCGGTGATTGTGTCGCCGGTAGGATCATCGGGCGTGGCCTCGTGGTCGGCGGTACGCACCCTGATTTTTCCGAGCGGCTGGAAGAACTTGCCACCCGCCATCAGCAGAGCGGGTAGGATGAACAGGTCCCCCAACACCGCCAGCGCCAGCGTAATCACGAACAGCGAGCCAAACAGCGCTACCTGCGGGAGCTCGGCGAACACCAGAATGGCCGTGCCGGCGCAGAGGATGATCGTCGTCGCCACGATAGCGCCGCCGATGCGCAGCAGCGTGTGCTTGACTGCATCCTCATGGCTACGCTTTTCCTCTCGTCGCCCGTGGAGATAGTGCGACAGGAAGTGGACTGTGTCGTCCACGGCAATGCCAAAGGCGATGGTCAGCGCGATCACCGTGGTCAGTTGCAGGCCGGAGCCTGACCACCACAGCCAGGCCTCGGTGCCTAGGATCGGGAAGAGGTTCGGGATGGCCGACGCCGCCGCGACGCGGAACGATTGGAAAGCAAAGCCGATCAGCGCCAGATTTACCAGCACGCTGACTGTAAGGTCACCCTGCAGGCCGCGCACGATATCGTCGGTTGCGAAGGTCGTGAGGATGTTAAATCCGCCCAGTTCGGCCTCCGGGATGCCCGAGGCATGCAGTTCCGCCTCCACCCGTGTCACCAGCGCCTTGAGATCGTTGCTGGCGATGACGGTGGGCATGAAGCCGGTGACCAGTGCCTGCGAGCCGTCTTCGGTGACAAAGCGTTTCCGCATGAATGGGCCGACAGCATTCAGCACCTCTTCGCGGGTGAAACCGGTATCGGTGTAATTGGTCATGCTCGCCGCCGAGATGACCTTGTTCTGGCCGAGTTCCTTTTCCAGAATCTGGTGCACGACGCGAATGCGCTGGTAGTCGACCTCGCCGATATTGGGATCGTGCTCGATCAGCGGCACACGCACATACAGCGGCGCCACGCCGCCGACGCCTTCGTCGATGCTTTCGGCAGCAGTCAGCGCCGTCGACCCCTTGGCGACGAAATCCTCGAATGAAAAGCGCGGTTGAATCAGGAAATAGGGGATGAGCAACAGGCCCGTGGCGACAATCGCCGCGATTGCGATGGGGCGCCCGAAGCGCTTGGCCAAAAACCAGCTGACCGGCAGTGGCGCGGTCAAGACAAGGCTGGTCTTGGGCGGCGCCCTGAAGCCCAGGCGCAGCGCCAATTTGAGCAGGAGCGGCTGGAAGGTCATGGTGCAAGCAAACAACAGGAACGATCCCATGGCGCCGGCCATGGAAAATTCGCGCACACCCTGGCCTGGCGTCAGCGATAGCGAGGCGAAGCTGACAATAGACACCAGCATGGTAAGGGCGGTAGCCGGCCCCACCAGCTTGATGGTGGCATCGACAGCCTTGTTCGGCTCCATGCCGTCCCGCCAATAGGCCAGCCAGTTGAAGGTGAAAAACATCGACTCCGCAAAGGAGATGACGAGTACGAGCGTGGTGACGATGATGGTGAGGAAGGAGAATGATCCGAAGAAAAGCAGGATCATGCCCATAGACCACATCACCGCCAGGAACGGTGTCGCGGCCACGATGAGCGCGCCGAAGAGCGACCGCAGCGCCACCAGCGCGATGATAGATCCCAAGGCGAAACCGTAGACCGTGAACTTGACCTGGTCGTCCACCGCCGCGTTGAGCATTTCGGTGGTCCATACCGGCGGACCGGTAATGTCGATGGTGAGATCTTCGCTTTGATAGGGGGCGATTGCGGCGCGCAAATCGGCGATCATCGCCTTGGCGCCGCGCTCGAGCACCGCCTCGCGGTTGGGAAACATGATGATCACCACGCCTGTGAGGTCTGGGGTGATCAGATTGCGCATCATCGGGTCATTGGCCTGCAGATCGGCCAAGGACATGGCCACCTCGTCTGCGGTCAGCATGCCTTCGGGAACAGCCGGCACAGAGCCGCCCTTGCCGTCGGGCTTGCGCAAGGTGAAGGGCGACATGGTGCCGACGGCAAAGTCGTTCAGTTCGAGATCGAAGGCGAGATTGCGGACCCTTTCGATCACGTCCGGATCGACCAGGTTCGGCGAGTTCACCAGCACATAGATGTCGTTCTCGAAGGTGCCGAACGTATCCGACAGTTTTTCATAGGCATCGTAATAGTGCCCCGAATGCGCATAGACCCGCAGCAGGTCGCCATCCACGTTGGCCTTCGGAATCTGCGAAAAACACAGGATCGAAAAGGCCAGCACGGCCAGCGCCATGATGCGCGGCCACTTCACCGTGGCCAGTCCTATATGCTCAAGGCCAAAACCGATGGACCGGTCATAAGTGATGCGGGCGACGATACGCTTGAACAAGGAAGGAGAAGACACCTGCACCCGACTCCGCACCACGGCGACAATTTGGCGCATTTTCTAAGTGTTTGTGGATCAACCGTCCAGCGATCCCGGTGATCTCGCGCCAACTGCGCCTGCGGGTGACGCAAGGCTGCAACTTGCAAGGCGGCAATGTGGAGAGTAAGTATCCAAAGGTGAGTTTGTGCGCGGATTGTGCAATCTGTTCCGCCCAGCTCAGCCAGACAGCCGTGACGAGGAACAACCATGCAGCATGCCGATCCAATAGCCGCCGCCTATGTGGAGCGCTGGAACGAGGCAACGTCTTCCAGCACGCCTGGAACCTGTCCCATCCGGCATGTCCTCGACAAGATCGGCGACAAATGGAGCATGCTATTGGTGATGACCCTGGCATCGGGCCCGCGCCGCTTTAATCAGCTGCACCGCGAAATCCCCGACATTTCTCAGAAAATGCTGACGCAGACCCTGCGCGACCTGCAGCGCGATGGCCTCGTGGCCCGTCAGGTCTTCGACACCAAGCCGCCTTCCGTCGAATATCGCCTGACAACGCTTGGGCAGTCGCTGATCGTGCCCTTCGGCCGGCTGATCGAATGGGCGAATTCTTCAATGCCGGGCATTGCTGCGGCGCGGAGCCATTTCGACGCGCTATCCTGATCGCAAACAAATGTTTGCAAAGATATGTTTGTGATGTAGTTTGCTCCACACCATTTGGAGCAGGCCATGTCCGAAAGCCGAACCATCAGTCGCGTGAAGCCAGACGCTATGGCGCTACGAGCGCTGGCGCATCCGCAGCGTTTGCGCATGCTGGGTATGCTGCGCATTGACGGTCCTGCCACCGCCACGCGGCTGGCAGAGCGAATGGGTCTCAACAGCGGCGCGACCAGCTACCATCTCCGCCAATTGGCACGCCACGGCTTCATCGAGGAGGACATCGAGCGGGGCAATGGGCGCGACCGCTGGTGGAAGGCGGCCCACGAGACCACGACGTTCCTGGAGGAGGGTGATGACGAGGATGCGCTCGATGCGGGCCTCGCTTTCGCCGAAGCAGCTTTAAGCGCCCAGATCAAGGAGATGCAGCGCGCTCTGGCACGACATCCCCAACTGTCGCCCGAATGGCGCAAGGCATCCACGATCAGTGACTATGTCATTCCTCTCACCGCAGAGCGGGCCGAGTCTCTTCTCCACCAGATCAACGCGCTTTTGCTTGATGCCATGGCACACGCGCCAAAAGCCGGCGAAGCTTATGCGCCTGGAGTCGAGCTGGTCAGCTTCATTTTGCACGCCTTTCCACGCGCTCCGGAGGAGGAAGGGGCATGAGTGGGAAGGGGCCGCTTGTCGCGCTGGCATCAGCGACCATTGCCTCTGTCGGTGGAACCCGGCTTTCGGTCATCGCCCTTCCATGGATGGTGCTGACCACGACCGGCAGCCCGGTGCTGACCGGCCTGGTCGGCCTGGCCGAGCTTCTGCCCTATGTCATTGCCAAGGCCTTGGCGGGGCCCTTGATTGACCGGATAGGCGCACGCCAGATCGCCATCTGGAGCGACTGCCTGTCCGCTCTGGCACTTACCCTCATCCCACTGCTGTTCTGGCTCGGAGTCCTTTCGCTGTGGGTGCTACTGCCAGCGGTCGCACTGGTTGGGGTGTTGCGTGCGCCTGCCGATGCGGCAAAGCAGGCCCTGGTGCCTTTGGTGGCCTCGATCGGCAATATGCCGCTTGAGCGGGTTACTGGCATCCTGGGCGCCAGCGACCGGCTAGCCGGCACACTGGGCGCTGCCGGGGCCGGGGTGCTGATTGCACTTATGGGCAGCGCGCCGGCTCTCCTCGCCAATGTGGCCGCTTTCGTCCTATCGGCCCTCCTTGTCCGGTTCGGCGTACCCGATCAAGAGGAACCGGGTGCCCAAAACAGGGCAAAAAGTTATGGCACCGATTTCACAGAAGGCTGGCATGCCTTGCGCAGCGATCCGGTGCTGGTCGGGCTGGTGGTAATGATCGCCATCACCAATCTCTTCGATCAGGCCTACGCCATCGTCTTGCTGCCAGTCTGGGTGCAGGCCATGGCGCTGGATGTCAGCTGGGTCGGCATCTTGCTGGCGACATTCTCTGGTGGCGCCATAGCGGGAGCCGCCTTGGCAGCGGGCCTTGCCGATCGCCTGCCGCGCCTCCTGATCTATGTCATCGGCTTTATCTGCGCAGGACCCATGCCCATGCTGTCATTGGCCTTCGCCCTGCCTCTGCCCGCCATCATCGCACTGTTCGTCATCGGCGGATTCATGGCCGGTTTCCTCAATCCAATTGTCGGCGCCATCCTGTTCGAGCGCATTCCCAAGCCCATGGTCGGGCGGGTAATTGCGCTGGTTGGTGCGCTGGCCTGGGCGCTGATGCCCTTTGGTGGCCTCTATGCGGGCGTCCTGACTGACAATCTGGGGGTTTTCACTGCCTTGTCGGTAACCGGCGTGCTTTATCTGGCCGCGGCCTTGTCGCCCATTGCCATCCCCGCCTTTCGGCAGATGAAGCGGCCTGTCCCGGTTTCGGGCTGATCTCCACAGGGTGGATAGGCGAAATTGGTGTTTTGTGCCGGAATGGCCTATATTTCCGGTCAACAAAACCAACGTAGAATCACAACGTGACAGATACGCCTGAAGATGTGAGCGGCGCCGCGCCGTCCTCCGACATCGCACCCATTTACATCACCGACGAGATGCGCAAGAGCTACCTCGATTACGCCATGAGCGTGATCGTGAGCCGTGCTCTGCCGGATGTGCGTGATGGGTTGAAGCCGGTGCACCGGCGCATCCTGTTCTCGATGAGCGAGAACGGCTACGAGTACAACAAGCCGTTCCGTAAATCGGCCCGCGTTGTCGGTGACGTTATCGGTAAATACCACCCGCATGGCGACAGCGCCGTCTATATGGCGCTGGTGCGTATGGCCCAGGAATTCTCCATGGGCGAGATGCTGGTGGAAGGGCAGGGCAATTTCGGTTCGGTGGATGGCGATATGCCGGCCGCCATGCGTTATACCGAAGTGCGCATGCAGCGCATCACCAATTCCATGCTCGATGACCTCGACAAGGACACGGTGGACTTCCGGCCCAACTATGACGGGTCCGAGCATGAGCCGACGGTTCTGCCGGCGCGCTTCCCCAATATGCTGGTCAATGGCGGTGGCGGCATTGCAGTGGGCATGGCCACCAATATCCCGACGCACAATCTCGGCGAAACCATCAACGCCGCCTTGGCCACGCTTGAAAACCCGGCCATCACCACCGAAGAACTGCTGGAGCACCTTCCGGGCCCGGATTTCCCGACCGGTGGCATCATCCTCGGTCGTGCCGGCATTCGCCAGGCATACGAGACCGGCCGGGGGTCGATCATCGTGCGCGGCCGCTCGAGCATCGAGGAAGTGCGCAAGGAACGCGAAGCCATCGTCATCACCGAGATTCCCTATCAGGTGAACAAGGCGGCGATGGTTGAAAAGATTGCCGAGCTGGTGCGCGAAAAGCGTATCGAAGGCATTGCCGACCTGCGCGACGAATCCAGTCGTGAAGGCATGCGCGTCGTTATCGAGGTAAAGCGTGATGCGCTCCCCGATGTGGTGCTGAACCAACTCTACCGCTTCACGCCGCTGCAAAGCTCCTTCGGCTGCAATTTCGTCGCGCTCAACGGCGGCAAACCAGAGCTGATGAACCTCAAACAGATTCTCGATGCCTTCATCGAGTTCCGTGAGGAAGTCGTTACCCGTCGCGCCCGCTTCCTGCTCAACAAGGCCCGCGACCGCGCGCACGTCTTGGTCGGCTTGGCCGTGGCGGTTGCAAATATCGATGAAGTCATCGCGCTCATTCGCACTGCGCCGGATCCGGCTACCGCCCGTGAGCAGTTGATGACGCGCCGCTGGCCGGCTGCCGACGTGGCGCCGCTGATCGCGCTGATCGACGATCCGCGCCATCGCATCAACGAGGACGGCACGTTCAATCTCTCCGAAGAGCAGGCGCGCGCCATTCTCGAGCTGCGTCTGGCACGCCTCACGGCCCTTGGTCGCGATGAAATCGGCGATGAACTCAATGGACTAGGGGCAGAGATCGAGGACTATCTCGATATTCTGCGGTCGCGCGATCGCGTGCGCGACATCATCCGCACGGAACTGGAAGAAATCCGCGACCAGTTCGCCACTGCCCGTCGCACCGAAATCTCCGATCATGCGGCCGATTTCGAGGACGAAGACCTCATTGCCCGCGAAGACATGGTGGTGACCGTCAGCCATGGCGGCTACATCAAGCGCGTTCCGCTGTCTGCCTACCGGGCGCAGAACCGTGGCGGTAAGGGCCGCTCCGGCATGGCCACGCGCGAGGAAGATTTCGTTTCGCGTCTCTTCGTGGCCAATACCCACACGCCGGTGCTGTTCTTCACCAGCCGTGGCATTGCCTACAAGCTCAAGGTCTGGCGCCTGCCGCTTTCCGCCGCCAATGCGCGTGGCAAGGCGCTGATCAACATCCTGCCGCTGGAGCAGGGCGAGCGCATCACCTCGATCATGCCATTGCCCGAGGACGAGACCTCCTGGGGCAATCTCGACATCATGTTCGCGACGACCCGCGGCACCGTCCGCCGCAACTCGCTGGCCGACTTTGTCGAGGTGCGCCAGAACGGCAAGATTGCCATGAAACTCGACGAGGGCGACGAGATCGTCGGCGTCGACACCTGCACCATCAATAACGACCTGCTGCTGACGACGGCGCATGGTCAGGCCATCCGCTTCCGCGTCGATGATGTCCGCCTGTTCAAGGGACGTGACTCCATGGGCGTGCGCGGCATTCAGCTTGCAGATGGCGATAAGGTCATTTCCATGGCTGTGATCAACCACTCGGACGCCTCTGCGGAAGAACGCGCCGCTTATCTCAAAATGAGCCGTGCTATGCGCGGTGAGATCGAGGACGCTGCGGGTTCGGACGAGAGCGACGTGGTCGCTGGCGACCTGCCGCAGGAGCGCTATGCCGAAATGGGTGCGCTTGAGCAGTTCATCCTGACCATTTCCGAGAACGGCTACGGAAAGCGCACCTCCAGCCACGAATACCGGATCACCGGGCGCGGCGGTAAGGGCATCGTGGCCATGGCGGTCAACAAGCGCAACGGTAATCTCGTCGCGTCCTTCCCGGTGGAAGATGAAGACCAGATCATGCTGATCAGCGACGGCGGCCAGACCATTCGCTTGCCGGTTGGCGGCGATAAGCCGATCCGCATCGTTAGCCGCGGTTCGCAGGGCGTGATCGTGTTCGATACCGCCGAGGACGAAAAGGTCGTCTCGGTCGAACGGATCAGCGAGCCGGAAAACGACGAGGACGAGGGCGGTGACGCTCCGCCCGCCGAACCTGTCGCAGAATAAGATCAAGGGGCGCTTCGGCGCCCCTTTCGTTAAGCGGCCACGTATATTTGAGAGACCAAATTCCTTGTCTCATTCAGACGCCGAGATCGTTGACCTCCGGCAGGCGCCAGAGTTTCTGGCTTTGGTCGCAAACCGTATCTGGCAGACCTGGTGGGAGGCGGATGGCTACACTTTGGCCGACGTCGTGACGGCGTTGGAGGATGTGAGCAAGGCGGTTGACCATCCGTTTACGCTGGTGGCAGTGCGCCAGCGCCAGTTCCTCGGCACGGTGACCAGCATCATGGATGACATTGGTGCGCGGCCTGATTGGGGGCCGTGCCTTGCTGCGCTCTGGGTTGAACCCGAGGCGCGCGGCGAGGGCTTGGGGGATGCACTGATGCATGCCGTAAGCCAACGCCTGTCAGCGCAGGGCTTCGAGCGCGTCTACCTTTCAGCCAAGCCCAAGATGCGGGCCTACTACCTGCTGCGTGGCTGGACCATGATCGACAGTGACATCGATAAGGACCATCAAGATGTGTTCATGCGCCTGTTGACCCCATGCCATGATGGTGCCGCCGAACGGTAATCCGGCTCCATCAGCTTGCCAAATCGCGGAACCCCGTGACACAAGTTTGTGCAGAAAAGGGGGAAGAGCATGAGCAGTCTGGTCGGGTTTTATCCAGGGTCTTTCGACCCGCTCACCAACGGCCATCTCGATGTCATCGAGCGTGCCTGCAAGTTGGTGGATACGCTTGTCGTTGCTGTCGGCGTCAGCGCCACCAAGAAAAACCCGCTCTTTACCCATCAGGACCGCGTCGCCATTCTCGAACAGGTGCTCCCGGCCATTGGCAAGCGCACCAACACCGAATTTCGTATCGTCGATTTCTCGGGACTGATGGTCAATGCGGCCCGCGATAACGGGGCCAAGCTGATCATTCGCGGCCTGCGCGACACGACCGACTACAATTATGAAATGCAGATGGTCGGAATGAACGCGCAGATGGCGCCCGACCTGCAAACCGTGTTTTTGCCCTCCAGCCCGCCGGTGCGGCATATCTCGGCCACATTGGTGCGCCAGATCGCCGAAATGGGCGGGGATATTTCCGCCTTCGTCCCGCAAATCGTCCTAAAGGCTCTGCAGTCCAAATGATCAAGCTGACCCGCCGCACCTTTGCCGCACTCGCCCTTGGCGCGACGCTCGTCGCCGCCAATCCGGTTTTCGCCCAGACCGGCACGCCCCATCTGATTCTGACGCTGGACGACGGCGTGGTCGATATCGAGCTGTTGCCTGCCATTGCTCCCAAGCATGTCGAGCGTATCGTCACCCTCACCGAGCAGGGCGCCTATGATGGTGTGGTCTTTCATCGAGTGATCGACGGCTTCATGGCCCAGACCGGCGACGTCCAGAACGGCAAGGTTGATAGCCCGAATTACAACCTCGCCATGGCCGGTACGGGTGGTTCCGATCTTCCCGACGTCGAGGCCGAGTTCAATTCCGAAAGCTTCCAGCGCGGTGTTGTCGGCGCCGCCCGCTCGCAGAATCCGAATTCGTTCAACTCGCAGTTCTTCATCACCACCGCCGATGCCAGCTTCCTCGATGGCCAGTACACGGTGTTCGGCAAGGTCGTCTCGGGCATGGAGGCCGTGGACGCTTTGGAGAAGGGCCCGCAGTCCCAGAATGGCGCCGTGGCCAATCCCGACAAGATCATCACCGCAAAGATCGAATACAAGTAATTCGAATGGCATATGGGGCGCCGATCGCGCTGCCCCCATCAAGCGCAAGGCTTTGCCTTGCGCTTGGCGTTTATTGCCCCTAAATCCGGGCCACCGTTCCTCTGAACCGAAAGAGACATGCCATGGCTTATGCCGATCCCGAAAACACCCTCGTTATCGAAACCACCAAGGGCAAGGTCGTCATCGCCATGCGTCCCGACGTGGCTCCCGGCCATGTCGAGCACATCAAGAAGCTCGCGCGTGAAGGCGCCTATGACGGCGTGGTGTTCCATCGCGTCATCGACGGCTTCATGGCTCAGACCGGCGACGTGAAGTTTGGTAATACCAATCTGCCGGAGTTCAATCCCTCGCGCGCCGGCACCGGCGGTTCGCAATATCCGAACATCAAGCAGGAATTCAGCGCCGAGCCGCATCTGCGTGGCACCGCGTCCATGGCCCGTGCCCAGGACCCGAACAGCGCCAATTCTCAGTTCTTCATCTGCTTTGCCGATGCGCCCTTTCTCAACCGCCAGTACACGGTCTGGGGTCAGGTGATCGAGGGCATGGAAAATGTCGACCAGATCAAGCGCGGCGAGCCGGTGATCAACCCGGACAAGATGGTCTCCGTCAAAGTCGCAGCTGACATCGCTGAATAAACTGGTACTGGCGGCTTCGGCCGCCAGTCTGCTTTATGGCCTGCCGATCGAAAGACGCGGCCGGAGCGCTGCGTCTTGCTGCCAGTCTCTGGACGATGACCTGCCAATCGAGTGAGCATGGGGCTATGGCCACTGATTCCGTGGCCATCGTCGGAAAGAGATCGACTTTGAAAATGGATGCTATTCTTTGGGCGCTGATGGGCGTCATCGCCGGCATGTGCATTGCCGTTCAAGCGCCGATCAATGCCAGTCTCGGGCGGGCGCTCGAGGTGCCGGTTGCGGCGGCCGCAGTATCGTTCTTGGCTGGCGGCATCGTGCTTTGGGCTCTGGCCTTCATTTTCAGCCATCTGAGTGGCGTTGCCATCAATTTTGGTGCTCCCCAGCCCTGGACCTTCGTCGCCGGCGGCTTGCTGGGGGCATTTTACGTGTTCTCCAACATCACACTGACGCCGATGATCGGCGCGGCAGCTGTCATGGCTCTATCGGTCGCGGGACAGTTGGTGGGGGGCCTGTTTCTCGACAAGATCGGCTTCATGGGCATGGCCGTGCGCGAAATCAGCATGGGGCGGTTGGCGGGGGCTGTGCTTCTGGTCGTTGGCGCGGTCATGATCCGTGTGCTTTAGCCGCATTACGGCAACTTTGCTGCCCCAGACCCGTTCCCGCTGCGCAGCACAAATGCTAACGAGCCGATATGCGCGTTTCTGATTTCGACTTCGACCTGCCCGAAAACCTCATCGCCCTTCATCCCGCCGAGCCGCGCGACAGCGCCAGGCTCCTGGTGGTCGAGGAGGGCAAGCCGTTGCTCGACCGGCACATTCCCGACCTCAAGCAATTGCTGCGTCCCGGCGACGTGCTCGTGGTGAACGATACACGGGTGCTGCCCGCCGAGCTAAAGGGAACGCGAATTCGCGGCGAGAACCGGGCAGGGGTGTCGTTCAACCTGCACAAGCGGGTCGACGCCCATACCTGGCGCGCTTTCGCCCGTCCGGCCAAGAAACTGGCGCTTTTGGACGAACTCGAGCTCGGCAATGGCGGCGCTGCCGACGCCCTCCTGGCCCGTGTCAGTGGGCGTGGTGAATCAGGGGAAGTGACGCTGGAGTTTGAACTCGGCGGCGCGGCCCTCGATGAGGCCATCAAGTCGCACGGCGCCATGCCGTTGCCGCCCTATATCGGCGCCAAGCGTGGCGTCGAGGAGCGCGACAAGGTCGATTACCAGACCGTATACGCGGCCGAGGATGGCGCTGTCGCCGCTCCGACCGCGGGCCTTCATTTCACCGAAAGCCTGTTGCAACAGCTGGCCGAGATGGATGTGGCCATGGAACGGGTGACGCTGCATGTCGGTGCTGGCACCTTCTTGCCGATGAAGGTCGACGACACCGACGACCATGTCATGCATTCCGAATGGGGCGAGATCGATCAGGCCACGGTCGAGCGCATCAAGGCACGACGCGACGCCGGTGGGCGCGTGGTGGCCGTCGGCACGACCAGCCTGCGTCTTCTGGAAACAGCATCGCTGGCTACCGGCGAGCTAATGCCTTTTGTCGGGGATACCGACATCTTCATCACGCCCGGCTTCCGCTTCCGGACCGTGGATCTGCTGATGACCAATTTCCATCTGCCCAAATCCACACTGTTTATGCTGGTCAGTGCCTTTGCCGGCTTCGACACCATGAAGGCGGCCTATGGCCACGCCATCGCTGATGGTTATCGCTTCTATTCCTACGGTGACTCGTCGCTGCTGCATCGCGCGCCACACCCCAGGGACCGCGCGTGACGCCCAGGCCGCGTCCGGTTACTCGTTACACCAACCGCATCGTCGCCGTGCTGCGGCGCGAAGCTGAGGGTGATGCCTCCAAGCTGACCATTGCGCGGCTGATTGAAGCCATGGGGCCACAGGCCCACAGGGTATTGATCCTGATGTTGACCCTGCTCAACATGATCCCGGGCCCCCCAGGCTTCGGCGGCACTATTGCCTGGACAACATTTGCGGTTGCTCTGGCCATGGTGCTGGGTCGCCCCATCCGATTGCCTGGCATCATCGGTCGCCGAAAACTGCCGCTCAACGCCTTGTTGAAAGGCAGCGAGCAGGTGGCCAAGGTGACGCGTTTCGTTGCACGCTTTTCCAAACCGCGCCTACGTTGGATGACCGGTGCAGCGGCGACTGTGCCCTATGGTATCTTCACCATGGTGGTGAGTGTGGCGATGACTATTCCCATTCCCTTCATCAATGCCATTCCCAATGTCGGGCTCTGCGTTCTTGCCTTTTCCGTGCTCAATCGCGACGGTGTCGGCGCCATTGCGGGTGTTTTGATAGCCTGCATCGGCTTGGTCATCGAAGTGCTTCTCATCCTCGGCGCTATCAATCTTAGTTTCGTGGCCTTTGACGCACTGTTTTAGCGCCTCAACGATGCTCCCATGCTTCCAGCAGCGATTTGGCGATCAACGTCAGTACGGCAATGAGTGCGAGCGTCGAGGCCGCCGCGAAAGCGCCGGTAATATTGAAGTCGTTGAAGAGAAGGTTGATCTGCAGCGGTAGCGTGTTGGTTTGCCCACGAATGGCACCCGACACCACCGACACGGCGCCGAACTCGCCCATGGCGCGTGCATTGGTGAGAACGGCGCCATAGACCAGTGCCCAGCGGATATTCGGCAATGTCACGTGAAAGAACATCTGCCAGCCATTGGCACCCAGCGAAAGTGCCGCTTCCTCATCCTCGGTGCCCTGCTGGCTCATCAGCGGAATGAGCTCGCGCGCGACGAATGGGGCAGTGACGAAAAGACTGACCAGGACAATGGCGAGCGGCGTGAACATGATCTGGATGCCGGCCGCCTGCAGTGTGGGGCCAAGCAGGCCCTGGCCACCATAGAGAAAGAGGTAGACCACGCCAGCGACGATTGGGCTCATGGCGGCGGGCAACTCAATGATGCTGATCAGCAATTGCCGTCCACGAAAACGGAACCGCGTCACCAGCCAGGCCAAGCACGTTCCTATCACGATATTGATCGGCACCACGATCAGCGCGGTCACCACGGTCAGGCCAATGGCGTGCAGCGTGTGCGGTTGGACGATATTTGCCAGGTAGACGCCGATGCCTTCGCGCAGGGCGAAGGAGAATATCAGCACCAAGGGCACCACCAAAACCAGTCCGGCCAGCAAGAAGGCGATGCCGATAAGGGTGATTTCTGGGAGCGAGCGGGCAGGGTGGTGCATCAGGCCTTCCGATCCACATAGCGGGTTTGCCAGGCAGCGAGTGCGTTGGTGGCGATCAGCGTCAGGAAGGCAACCAGCAGCAGCACGAAAGCCAATGCCGCAGCAGCTTCGTAATTATATTCGTCTAGCCGGATGAAAATCAGCAGCGATACGATCTCGGTCAGTCCTGGCAGATTGCCGGCGATGAATACCACGGCGCCGAACTCGCCAAGCGAACGGGCAAAGGACAGCACGCAACCGCCGATAAACGCGGGAAGAATGGCGGGCCAGATCACCCGCGTGAAGACCTGGAGCGACGAGGCCCCCAGCGTTTTCGCCGCTGCTTCCAACCCTTCGTCCAGATCTTCCAACACTGGTTGGACGGCGCGGACGACGAAAGGGATGGACGTGAAGGTCATGGCAGCAATGATGCCGAGTTGCGTGTAATTGACCTTGAGGCCATTGGGCTCGAGAAACTGCCCGTACCAGCCATTATTGGCAAACAGCGTCACCAGCACCAGCCCAGCCACCGCCGTTGGCAGCGCGAAGGGCAGATCGACCAACGCGTCCAGGATACGACGCCCTGGAAATCGGTAGCGCGTCAGCACCCAGGCCAGCAGCAAGCCAACAATGCCGTTGAGTACCGTCGCGACGAGGGCAGACGAGAAGGTGATCTGGTAGGCCGCGAGCGCGCGGCGCGAGGTGGTGATCCGCCAGAACTCAGCCCAGCCCATGCCGCCCACCTTGAGCAGCATCGCCGTGATCGGCAGCAGGATGATGAGAGTGACGTAGAACAGCGATACGCCCATGGTCAGCCCGAAGCCGGGGAGCAGATGCTTGCTGCGGGATCTGGGCATTGGCCGCCTTTTATGCGTTAGGCGGGCATTGCCCGCCTGTGTCATCCGCTGTTGATGGCAATCCACCCGCCCGCGTCGGCGACGCAGGCGGGTGGCTGTCGATGTGGGATTACTGGTTCACGAAAACCGTATCGAGCAGGCCGCCATCGGCGAAATGCTCTTCGGCAACCTTGGCCCATCCGCCGAACGCTTCGTCGATATTGACCAGGCGTACGGCCGGGAAACGGTCCGCGAACTCGGTCGCAACCGCTTCATCATTGACGCGGTGGTTGCGCTCCGCCGCAATGCGCTGGCCGTCGGTCGAGTAGAGGAAGTCGAGATAGGCCTTGGCGAGATCACGGCTGCCACGCGCGTCCACCACCTTGTCGACGATGGCAACGGGGAACTCGGCGAGCAGGCTCACCGACGGCGTGACGGCCTGGTACTTGTCGGCTCCAAGAAGGTCCACTGCGCTCAGCGTTTCGGCCTCGAAGGTGATCAGCACGTCGCCGAGCTCACGCTCGGTAAAGGCCGTGGTAGCGCCGCGGCCGCCAGTCTCGAACACCGGCACGTTGAGGAACACCTTGGTCAGATATTCTTCCACCTTGGCCTGATCGCCGCCAAAGGCTTCGTTAGCCCAGGCGCGCGCCGCGAGATAGGTGTAACGCGCATTGCCCGAGGTCTTGGGATTGGGGAAGATCACCTTCACATCGTCCCGGGCGAGATCGGCCCAGTCGGTGATGTTCTTGGGGTTGCCGGCGCGCACCAGGAAAGAGGGGAAGGAATAGAAGGGCGATGCATTATTGGCGAATTCGGTCTGCCAATCTGCAGAGACGAACCCGCCTTCGACCAGCTTGTCGATGTCTGTGACCTGATTGAAGGTCACGACATCGGCAGGAAGACCCTCGAGAATGGCGCGGGCCTGTGTCGATGTGCCGGCATGCGACTGGTTTACCGTGACCTCGGTGCCGCTCTGCGCCGCATAGGCCGGCACGAAAGCGGCATTCTCGGCTTCGAACAGCTCGCGAGCAATGTCATAGGAGGCATTGAGGATATCAGTGGGCTGGGCCAGGACCGGGGTGGCGCTTAAAACCAGCGCCGCGGCAAGGGAGGCAACAAACTTGTTCATCGGACGCTAAATCCATCTCGTTCGGGTCGAATTAGCGTCGTTGTTGCCGTGGTCCGAAGCGGGGGTAAAGCGGCAAAAAACCGTTTGGGATGACTAATTTAACCGCCATGGCGGTTTGGGAAAAGACGTTGCGCCACATGCTTGGACCACGCCATTTCCTTCCAGTCGGGAAATGGCCGGACACCGAAATAGGCGTCCGGCCGGACCTGTTATCGCGACACAGCGCGACCGATGAAGATGATAATGCAGGCGCCGATGAACCCGGCGATGAGGTAGCCAAGCCAGCCACCGAAAGAGATTCCCAGAAGGCCGAACACCAGGCTGGCGATAATTGCACCGACAATGCCGAGCAGCACATTCTTCAGGATGCCGCCACCAGCGTTCATAAACATGCTTGCCAGCCACCCGGCGACGCCGCCGATGATGATGGCCGCGATCCAACCCACTCCGTCAAAACCCATTTGCCTTCTCCTCGCATTGAGTCCTTCGACAACGCGAGCGTGGCACACTGGTTGCGAAAGGCAAGGCCCACGGCAGTCTCCCAAAATCTGGCGACGTCGATCGCATCTTTACACGCGGGAAGTGAGCAGTGACTGTGGCTAAAAAAGAGGGAGATGGTGATGCCGAAGTTGATAACGACACTGGGTCGCTTTGATCGTGAGCAATTGGGGCTGATTCTTCCCCACGAGCATGTGTTTGTCGATTTGCGCACCCCTGACCAGCCGGGCTACGCCACCGGGGATGGCGAGGATGTGGTGCGGCTGATGGCGCCAGAAATCGAGGCGATCAAGGCGCAGGGCGTGACGGCCCTGGTTGAGTGCTCCACCGGCGGCGTCGGTCTGCGGGTCGATATCGATCTTGCGGTGTCAAAAGCCACCGGCCTGCCTATCGTGGTGCCGACAGGCAATTATCGCGAGCCATGGATTCCCGACTGGGTCCGTGATGCCAGCGACGCCGACCTCGAGCGCTGGATGGTCAGCGAATTGGTCGATGGCGTCGGAGACACCGGCGTCGTGGCCGCCTGGATCAAAGTGAGCGCTGGAGACGATGGTATCACGCCGATCGAAACCCGGATCCTGCGCGCTGCCGCCCGCGCCTCGGCACAGACCGGCGCCATAATCGGGTCCCACACGATCAAAGGCCGAGTCGTGCTGGACCAGCTCGACATCATCGAAGCCGAAGGAGGATCGGCGAGCCGTTTCATCTCCATCCACACCCAGGAGGAGAAGGATTTTGGCCTTCACAAAGAGGTCTTTGCCCGCGGTGCCTGGCTTGAATTCGACCATATCGGTCGCGCACCCGACGACGACATTGTCGCTCTGGTGCGTCGAGCGCTCGAGGCCGGGCAGGGTGAGAGGCTGCTGCTCAGCCATGACCGCGGCTGGTACGACCCCGCGCAGCCGGGCGGCGGAACGCCCATGCCCTACACACATCTCGTGGCCTCGTTCCTGCCCGCGCTGCGGGCCGCGGGCGTGGATGAGGCAGTAATCACGCGATTGACCCACGATAACCCTTTCAACGCTTTCGCGCGCTAGGTTCGCCCGCCCGAAATAGAAGCAATTGCAGATAGCTCGCTCTGACTTTGTTTACGCGAGTCTGAGACCACAGGCGGGATGCGTGTCGGTCGGCTGAGAGTAATGCAAGTGAAATGGCCATCCCGTTATGTTCTGCGTAAGACGGCGTTGGTGTCGGTGATCGCAGCTGCGATTTCCATTTCTTTATCCACCGGCGTTCGCGCCGTACTTGGGATCGAAGCGGATACTGTGACGGTTCTCGTCCGCTTAATCCTGCCGTTCGCCATTGCCATTCCAATTGCCCTGGTAGGCTTTTCGAAGCTGGAAGAAACGCTGAACGCCTATCGTGACCTGATGCGCAAGAGCAGCGAACTGGCTCGGCGTGCGGCAACCGATCCGCTGACGGGGCTGCTGAACCGCCGCAGCTTCATCGAGCAGTTCGATCTCACCATGGCGCACGGTGTCGGCGGGCTTTTCGTGCTTGCGGACGCCGATCGCCTAAAGGCCATAAATGACCAATATGGCCACCTTGCCGGCGACGATGCCATCATTGCCCTTGGGAAAGCTCTGGAGACTGTAATGGGGTCTGATTGTCTCATTGCGCGCATCGGCGGCGACGAGTTCTGCGCTTTCGTGCCCAACCGCACCGCGACGCTGAATGACGCCCAGCTCGCTGAAATCAATCGGCTCGCCACTGAAGGTTTCGCCACCCGCAGCGGCAATGACCGCCAGCCCGTTTCCGCGACTTGCGGGTCGGTGGTGCTGCGACCACCAACCACCTTCCGGGAGGCAATCGAGCGCACCGACCGTCGGCTCTATGGTGAGAAGCAGGCACGCTCGAGCTCCGGCGCGGTTCAGTTCGCCTGAGCCACCGAGGCGTTTATTGGGCAGCAGGTTCGGCGAAAAGGTCGTATTCGTCGTTGTCAGTGACATTTACCGAGACGATGTCGCCGATCTTGATATTGGTCGCATTGTCGATGATGACCTGACCATCAATCTCCGGCGCGTCCCACTTGGAGCGAGCGATGGCGCGGTTTTCTTCCGGGCGCACGTCGTCAACGATCACGTCGATGGTCCGACCGACCTTCTTCTGCAACTGATGGAACGACACGTTCTGCGCCACTTCCATCAGCTGCGCAAAACGCTCTTCCTTGACCTCGTCGGGCACGACACCATCGAGTTCGTTGGCTGTGGCGCCGGTGACCGGCTCATACTTGAAGCATCCGGCCCGGTCGATTTCGGCTTCCTCGATGAAATCGAGCAGCATTTCGAAATCTTCCTCGGTCTCGCCAGGGAAGCCGACGATAAAGTTGGAGCGCACGGTGAGATCTGGCACCTGGCGCTTCCAGTCGAGAATGCGGTTGAGCGTCTTTTCCTGGTGTGCCGGGCGGCGCATGGCCTTCAACACATTTGGCGAAGCGTGCTGGAAGGGAATGTCGAGATAGGGCAGGACGAGGCCCTCTGCCATCAGTTCCATCACCGGATCGACATGCGGATAGGGATAGACATAGTGCAGGCGCACCCAGGCGCCGAGCTCGCCCAGTTCCTTGGCGAGGTCATAGAACTTGGCCTTCACCTCGCGACCGCGATACTTGGAGGTGGCATATTTGATGTCCAGGCCATAGGCACTGGTGTCCTGGCTAATCACCAGCAGTTCCTTGACGCCAGAGCGGATCAGGCCCTCGGCTTCGGACAAGATGCCGGCGGCAGGACGCGAGGCGAGGTCGCCGCGGATCTGCGGAATAATGCAGAAGGAGCAGCGATTGTTGCAGCCTTCGGAAATCTTGAGATAGGCGTAGTGGCGCGGCGTCAGCTTCAGCCCGCTCTCCGGCACCAGGTCAACGAACTTGTTCGGCACGGGCGGCAAATGGTCATGCACCGCCGAAACCACGCTTTCATATTGATGCGGGCCGGTGATGGCGAGCACCGAGGGGTGGGTCTCGCGGATGAGGTTTTCCTCGACGCCCAGGCAACCGGTAACGATCACCTTGCCGTTTTCATTCAGCGCTTCACCAATGGCCTCGAGACTTTCCTGCTTTGCCGAGTCGAGGAAGCCGCAGGTGTTCACCAGGACGATGTCTGCGCCCGCATAGTCTCGGCTGAACGAATAGCCTTGCGCCCGCAATGTCGTCATGATGCGCTCGCTATCCACAAGCGCCTTGGGGCAGCCGAGGCTGACGAGTCCGATTTTAGGCGCCTGAGTCATCTGCGCAGCATGGTCCAGTCATTTGAAAGATAGCGCGTCATATAGAATCTTTGACGGTTACGCAATGTGACTGCCCCCGCACGCGATGCTGGTCTGGTTTGCCGCCAACGCCCAACACGGCAAGTTGATAGTGTTTTCGCGAACAGTGCGTCTGACATTGGTGCAATTTTGCGATGTAATTGGATGCGCTACCAAATCCCCCCGCGCTAGTACCGGCGCAGCATGAAAGAGCATTTCCATGACCGATCGTCTCTCCGCATACGCGCCGCAGGCTCTTGCCGTGCTGCGCATCGTCGCCGCGCTCCTGTTTTTCCTCCACGGCACGCAAAAGCTGTTCGGCTTCCCCGCCACCGACTTCATGCCGCCAGTGGGTAGCATTTTCTGGTTTGCCGGCGTGATCGAGATCATCACCGGCATCGCCATTGCCCTGGGCTTCTTCACCCGCCCGGCAGCGTTCATTGCCTCGGGCACCATGGCCGTCGCTTATTGGATGGTACACGCGCCCGGCAATCTGTTCCCGGCCAATAATGGCGGCGACGCCGCGATTCTGTTCTGCTTCGTCTTCCTTTACCTGGTCTTTGCTGGCCCGGGTGCCTGGAGCATCAACAAGCGTTGATAAGCACCTGCGCCAGGATCGCACTGTGAATGAGGGCTGCTCCGCTGGAGCGGCCCTTCTTGTTGCCGAGGCAGTTGCGACGACCGCTCTGGTGGATGCGCGAGTTTTGCAGCTTGCGAGCCGCGAGCGGCGATGCTACGCAGGCACCGCTTTGGATTGCCCCTCTGGCGGAATGGTAGACGCAGAGGACTCAAAATCCTCCGCCGCGAGGCGTGCCGGTTCGAGTCCGGCGGGGGGCACCAAAGATTTCAAAGAGCGCAGTTATTTCACGTTTCTAGGTGGTTAGCGGGCGAACGTGCCCACCCCATTTCCGCGACGTGTCGTTTGTTACTTCATGGACTGGAGTAGCCTACAGGTTTTGGCTTCAGGCCGGATCTATCAATGTAACGCGCAGCGGATGGCAATCACACTATATCCGTGCCCTCGACCCGCTGGCCGACTGTAAGCGAAGCGGGCGCCCCCCTCAACGGCCGGCGGCAACTTACTGCGATAGCTCAGCCTCTTTGCGCTTCAGGAACGAGTCGTTCAGAAACGTCCCGAACGGGAAAAACGATGCGATTGTGGTTCTGGCCCATTCCAGAACTGTGAAGCTTTTTCCCCATAGGGCAACGATCATCATCAACAGATAGGCCAGAAAAGCCCATCCATGGATGGTGCCGACTGGAGGCACCAGATCTGGGAAATCGAAGAAGTACTTTGCTGGCATGGCTACGAAAAATAGCGCCAGGGTGGTCACGCCTTCAAGAATGGCGACGTATCGGAAAGCTTTAAACATGCTGCCGATATCGTACTTCACCCTCGAGGTGTCGTCGTGACCGATTGTCGCCCTGAACTGGCTTCGTCCATAGACCACGCGTTTGAGGCGACGAGTGACGCGACGCGTATGGTCAGTTTTACGCCGGAGGAAGACCAAACGCCTCGACGCCCATCCATCGCTTGAACGGGTGCGGCGTTTGCCCCGAATGAAGTCGGCAGCGCTGACGCATAGGCAATGGCTTGTGGATCCTGAGAAAATTACACTTTGGTCTTTGATCGCCGCCATCGTTTTGCAGTCTCGATAGGTCTCGTCAGCGCATTCTTCGGATAATTGGCCCGGGCTTACATTGCGATGCTGACGGAGCTCAAGCGCTACTCTCACAAAAACGCCTATCTTACGCGCCCAGCCAGAGGCGCATGAGAAAGATTGTCAGTACGCCGCTGGCCATTGCCGCGAAGAGATTTCGCGTGACGAGGAACACGACAGTTGTTGCGGCAGCAGCGATGACTTCGGCGATTGATCCAGAGACGAGGGCCGGCGCGACAAGGGCAGCGAGCACTGCTCCCGGGATGTGACGAAGCCAAGCTGCAGCAAAGCCGGTGCGCGGCAGGCGATCAGCCAGCAAAAGGCCGCTCGCCTTGATGGCAATGGTCATAAGCGCCATGCCGAGAATTGCGAGGACCGCTTCAGGACTGGTGTGCATGTTTGCGCACCTCCATGATTGCACCCGCCAGGCTGCCGACGATACCACCCACAAGAATGTGCCAACTCCCCTGCAGCCAATGCTGGGTGACAATGGCGGCCAGGGCGGCCACAAACCATGGCAGAAGATCGCCCCGGCCTTTCCACATCCCCAGCAGCAGGGCGAGGAATGTAGCCGTGAAGGCAAAGTCGAGCCCCCAGCGCGAGGGGTCATCAATGGCCGAGCCCAGGAAATAGCCGGTGAGATTTGTCGACATCCAGGAAATCCAGGCGAGCGCGCCTCCGCCCATCAGAAACGCCACGCTACCCTGGCCGCGCGCCATTGCGGCGACGGTCATGGCCCAGTTCTCGTCCGTCACCAGATACATGCTGAGCGCCCCGCTCCCGAGTTTGTCCTGGGGAAACAGCGGTCGCAGCGTAGCTGTCAGAAGCAGGTAGCGGAGATTGACAATCAGTGCCGCCAGCACGAGCGGGCCGATGGGCAGGGTCGCCGGGGTACTGGTCCAGAGGTCGAGTGCAACGAATTGCGCCGACCCCGCAAACACAAAGCCGCTCATCATCATGACTTCAAGCGCGCTCAACCCCGCCCCGCGCGCCAACACGCCCCAGACCAGACCATAGGCAGCGACCGAAATGGCCACCGGCACGCATGCGCGTGCTCCGGCCAGAAACTGGTCTAGGACGAGGGACGGGTTTGGATTTTGCGCACTCATCAGGCTCGCATATCACGGAGCCGGCAGCAGAATGCCATGATTATTGCTGATGGGGATCATCGCTGCCACTGATGGCACTCCCGTCTCGATTGACGAGGGCTTGAGCCGGGCGTAGATAGTCCGCCGTGTCATTGCCGAGCCTCCAGCGCCCGTCCAGCCAGCATCCGTCTACTTCGGTGCAAAGCGGTCCCACCGGCGCACTAGTCCGCTAGTTGTGCCGCCCCCGGGGCCGAGCGAGTTGACCTGCGCGTTTTCGTTCCCCGGAGTGTTCACATGAACCCCCATTCGACTCGACCGCTGTGGCAGCGGTTTGCCGTCTTCCTCGTCCCGCTTATGGCCTCGAATATTCTTCAGGCGTTGTCGGGGACGATCAATTCTATCTTTATCGGCCAGATGATCGGAGTGGATGCGCTGGCGGCGCTTGCCACCTTCTTCCCGATCCTGTTCTTTCTCATCAGCTTCATCATCGGCCTTTCCGCCGGCTCGACCATCCTGATCGGGCAGGCCTGGGGCGCCCGTAATGTCGACCGCGTCAAGCAGGTGACAGGCACAACCATTACCGCCGCCGTAGTAATGGGCCTGGTCGTCGCGATCATCGGCTCGGTTTTTATCGAGCAGATCATGAGCGTGCTCGGCGCGCCGGAAAATATTCGGCAGACCGCCATCGACTACGGACGCATCATGTTCCTCGGCATGCCGGGTTTCTTCGTCTTCCTCGTGGTCACTTCGGTGCTGCGCGGGGTTGGCGACACCATCACGCCGCTGTTCTCGCTTCTGCTCTCCATGGTCGTTGGCATCATCCTGACGCCGGCGTTGATCGAGGGCTGGTGGGGCCTGCCGGCACTGGGCGTCAACTCGGCCGCCTGGGGCTTTATCGCCGGCTTCGTCATCGTCTTGGTGTTTCTGTTCTTCTACATGCGTGCCCGCAAGATGCCGCTGGCTCCAGATGCGACCATGCTTCGTGCCTTGAAGCCGGACTTCAAGCTGCTCGGTCTTATCCTAAGGCTAGGGGTTCCTGCTGGGCTGCAGATGGTTGTGGCGTCTGTGGCCGGCATCGTGGTGGTCGGGCTGGTCAATCGCTTCGGTTCCAATGCGACAGCTGCCTATGGCGCTCTCAACCAGGTGCTGAACTATGTGCAGTTCCCAGCCATGTCGATCGGCATCGCCACCTCGATCTTCGGCGCCCAGGCGATTGGGGCGCGGCGGCAGGAACAGCTGGGCGCCATCACCCGCACGGCCTTGATGATGAACCTGATCATCACCGGCGCGCTGATTGCCTTGGCCTATCTGTTCAGCGAACGCCTGGTTGCACTGTTCATCACCGACCCTGAGGTGATCGATCTTACTCAGCATTTGCTGCACATCGTGCTCTGGGCCATTCTCCCCTTTGGCTGGGGTGTGGTGTTTTCGGGCATGATGCGCGCCAGCGGCATGGTCTACGCACCCATGGCCATTGCGTTGGCGGCGATCCTCATCATCGAGCTGCCCGGCGCCATCTGGCTGAGCCAGACCGATTTTGGCCTCTCGGGCATCTGGATTGCCTATGCAGCCAGCTTTACCGGCATGATGCTGATGCAGGCGGCCTGGTATTATTTCGTCTGGCGCCGCAAGGACATCGTGGCGCTGGTCTAGGCGCCGCAAACGAAAAGACCGGCGACATGTTGGTGTCGCCGGTCGCTCAAAGGCAAATCTGTCGGTTCTGTCAGTTATCGCCCAGTGTCAGCCTAACGGCGCGTTTGCCACCGGGGGCGAAGACATCGACTTCGACATGGACCGGATCCTGTGCCATGCGGCGGGTCCGGGCAGACAGCGCCATCACCACCGCCAAGAGGTCGCCGACCGAACGGCGCTGACGGGGCATTATGCTGTCGCTAAGACCGGCCAGCACCCGATTGCGTACGCGCATATCGGGCGAGGCGAGGGGAGAGCGGCCGATGAAACCGGCCAGTTCGATGAGGGCGTTCCGTTCACTCATGGGGCTACTCCAAACACAAGCACCAAGCTGTTTCCCCGTTCACCGGCCGGCGCTTGTTCGCGCCGTACCTATTCTTCTTGCGGCTGTTTCCAGCCTTTAGCCCTGCATGGCGAGACACGCCAGGCTCTGATCCTTGAGACGGTTGCACATGGTCGTGGCGTCGTCGCGATTGCCGAAACCGACGAAGCGGGCACGATAGAACGTCTGACCGTTCTTCTCGAAGCGTTCGACATAGGAGCGGAAGTCACCAAGGCCATTCACCTTGCGGGCCGCATCCGAAAGCATGGCGCGAGCGCTGTCCTCGGAGGGGCCGGCACCGATCTGCACGATCCAGCCACCGACATCAGGCGTCGCCTGAGCCACCGAACCCGAGGTCATCAGGTCGATCGGCTGGTTGTCATTGGCCTGAACGCTGCCCGGGGGCAACAGCGGCGCGGATGCCGGAGTCTGGCCGAGGGCAGCCGGTGGAGCGCCTAGATTATAGGTTTCGCTGAGCCACGCACCGATCACGTCCTGGCTGGGATAGGCAGGCTGCGGCGCCTGGGTGGGAGCAGCGAGGACGGCGGCAGCCTGCACGGCGGGCTGCAATGTCTGTGCAGTCGGGGGCGGCAGCGGCATGGGTGCGGTGCTGGCCACGGCAACAGGCTGTGCCTGCATCGGCTGGCTCTGCGGCTGCGCACCATTGGCAGCCACCAGCGCGGCGAAGCGGAAGGCGGGCATCGGCATGGGGGTGACGAACACCGGCTGCGTCGGCTGAGCGACGGCAACCTGCACATTATTGTTGCCCTGGCGGCCCGGCAGCGGCACCAGCGCGGTGCGCTGATAATCGCCGCGGCGACCCTTGGGCAGGTAGTTGGCCACAAGCTGACGCACCTTTTCATCACGCGCGCCGGCCGAATTGAAGCCAAAGGCGACGATGACGATGTGGCGGTTATCTTTGCGTGCGGCGGTCAACAGATTGGAACCGGCAGCATTGATGTAGCCGGTCTTGATGCCGTCGACGGCACCCATATAGCCGAGCACGCGGTTATGGTTGCCATAGGTCTTCCCGCCGAAGCGGAAGGCCGTGGTCTGGAAATACTCGTAATATTGCGGGAAATGCTGGTAGACGGCGATGCCCAGGATAGCCTGGTCGCGCACCGTGGTCAGCTGACCGCCATCGGGCAGGCCAGAAGCGTTGCGGTAGGTGGTGTTGCGCATGCCCATGGCGCGTGCCGTAGCGGTCATGCGCTCGGCGAACTTGGTTTCCGAGCCGGAAATATTTTCTGCAATGACCCTGGCAATGTCGTTGGCCGAGAGGGTCACCAGAGCCTTGATAGCGTCCTCAACCGAGATGGTGGCACCGGCCCGCAGCCCCAGCTTTGTCGGAACCGCCGAGGCGGCGTGACGGGACACGGTCATCTTGGTGGTGAGCGAGAGATTTCCGGCGTTCAACTCCTGAAACAGGATGTAGAGCGTCATCACCTTGGCCACGGAGGCGGGGTAACGCTTGGAATCGGCGGCTTCCTCGTAGAGAACCTGTCCGGACTTGGCGTCCACGACGATGCCGGCATATTTGCGGAGGTTTTCGATCGCGTGCGCCGGTGCTGCAGCGTGCAGGCTGACGGCAAGCGACAGAAAAAGTGCTGCAAGGGCGCGGAAAAACACGACGCGCCAGGGGGTCTTCGCCAGGAAAATCACCCGGTACTCCAATTACTCAATCGGGCGGCCTCATGCCCGTACGCAACACAACAATCGATGTTCCGAGTGGTCCCCAAACCCCGCAACATCATCCTTTTCGACAATATGGCCTGCGCCGTTACCATTCCGTAAAATGCAATCGATTTTTGGTGCTGAGTCTCCAAATGGCCACGAGGCAATGCGATGCCTCTTCAATCCCGGCCTGACCGAACCTCCGCGGCGCGGTCAAATAATCGGGATGGCATGGCCCTTAACACCGCGCCATTTTTGCTTACATAATGCACCTAACCAGCTGCTTCGTTTCCTCTGGCGACAGTCGACCCCAATGACCATGATTTCTCTTCAGCCCATCCTGTCCAAATCCTCCGCATTCCAGCAGCGCCAGGGCTTTGCCTTGGTCAGCGGACCTGCGAACAAGGACGATGGGAAAGGCGGCGGCAACGACGCAGGTTTTGAAACCGGGACGGCGACCAAGACGCGTCCCAAAACCAAGCGGCCGAACCTCTATCGGGTTCTGCTGCTCAACGACGACTACACGCCGATGGAATTCGTCGTTCTGGTGCTGCAGGACGTCTTCAACAAGTCGCGAGAAGACGCCATGCAGATCATGCTGCACGTTCACCAGAAGGGGGTGGGTGAGTGCGGCGTATATCCTTACGAAGTCGCCGAAACCAAGGTGACCCGCGTCATGGATACGGCACGCAAGAACCAGCATCCGCTGCAATGCGTGATGGAAAAACAGTAGGAACATCATATGCCCTCATTTTCGCGCGGACTCGAAAAGGCCCTGCATCAGGCAATGAACCTGGCTCGGGAGCGTAACCATGAGTTCGCCACGCTCGAGCACCTCCTGCTGGCGCTGACCGACGACCGCGAGACGATCGCCGTGCTCACCGGCTGCGACGTCGATATCGACGCGCTCAAAAGCGACCTCGAAGATTTCATCAATGAAGAACTGGACAGCCTCGTCGTGCAGAACGGCCAGGATGCGCGCCCGACGGCCGCGTTCCAGCGCGTCATTCAGCGCGCCGTTATCCATGTTCAATCCTCCGGCCGCGAAGAGGTGACTGGGGCCAACGTGCTCGTCGCTATTTTCGCCGAACGCGAGAGCCACGCCGCCTATTTCCTCGAACAGCAGGACATGAGCCGGCTGGACGCGGTCAATTTTATCTCCCACGGCATCACCAAGTCCGGCCATAGCGAAGAGCGCAAGGTGCGCGGCGCCGAGGAAGGGGAGGGCTCTGCCGAAGGGGGTGCAGAAGGCAAAAAGAGTTCGGCTCTCGCCGATTTCTGCGTCAACCTCAATGACAAGGCCAAGGCCGGCAAGGTTGATCCGTTGATCGGTCGTGATGCCGAACTGCGCCGCACCATCCAGGTGCTCTGCCGCCGCTCCAAGAACAATCCGCTCTATGTCGGTGACGCCGGCGTGGGCAAGACCGCGATTGCCGAGGGTCTGGCCCGCAAGATCGTCGAGGGCGATGTTCCAGAGGTGCTCAAGGAAGCGGTGATCTACTCGCTCGATATGGGCTCGCTGCTTGCTGGCACCCGCTATCGCGGTGACTTCGAGGAGCGTCTCAAGCAGGTGATGAAGGAGCTCGAGAAGATGCCGCATGCGGTGCTCTTCATCGACGAAATCCACACCATGATCGGTGCCGGCGCAACCTCCGGCGGCGCGCTCGATGCGTCGAACCTGCTCAAGCCAGCCTTGGCCAGCGGGGCGATCCGCTGCATCGGCTCGACCACCTACAAGGAGTACCGTCAGTTCTTCGAGAAAGATCGGGCTCTGGTTCGTCGCTTCCAGAAGATCGACGTCAATGAGCCGTCTGTCCCGGACGCCATCGAGATCGTGAAGGGCTTGCGGCCCTATTTCGAAGAGTTCCACAAGATCAAGTACACGGACGAGGCTCTCAAGGCCGCCGTGGAACTCAGCGCGCGCTATATCACCGATCGCAAGCTGCCCGACAAGGCCATCGACGTGATCGACGAGACCGGCGCCAGCCAGATGCTGCTTCCCGAGGACCAGCGCAAGAAGCTGATTGATGTGGAGGATATCGAAACCACCATCGCCTCGATTGCTCGCATTCCGCCTAAGTCGGTGTCCAAGTCCGATGCCGAACTCCTGTCGGGACTGGAACAGAGCCTGCGCACGGTTGTGTTTGGACAGGACGATGCGATCACGGCACTGTCCTCGGCGATCAAGCTGGCCCGTGCCGGCCTGCGCGAGCCGGAGAAGCCGATCGGTTCGTACCTGTTTACCGGTCCGACCGGTGTCGGCAAGACGGAAGTCGCCAAGCAGCTGGCCGATACGCTCGGCGTCGAGCTCCTGCGATTCGATATGTCCGAATATATGGAACGCCATACTATCAGCCGCCTGATCGGTGCGCCCCCGGGCTATGTCGGCTTCGACCAGGGCGGATTGCTCACCGATGGCGTCGACCAGCATCCGCATTGCGTGGTGCTGCTGGACGAAATTGAGAAGGCTCATCCGGACCTCTACAATGTGTTGCTCCAGGTGATGGACCACGGCAAGCTGACCGATCACAATGGCAAGGCGGTCGACTTCCGCAATGTCATCCTGATCATGACGTCGAACGTTGGTGCATCCGAACTGGCCCGCTCGCCCATCGGCTTTGGCCGCAAGCGCGAGAAGGGCGACGACGAAGAGGCGATCAACCGCACCTTCTCGCCGGAGTTCCGCAACCGCCTCGACGCGATCATCTCCTTCGCGCCGCTGCCGCGTGAAGTGGTGCGCCGCGTCGTCGAGAAATTCGTGCTGCAGCTTGAAGGCCAATTGGCCGAACGCGGGGTCACGATCAACCTTACGCCCGAAGCCGCCGACTGGCTGGCCGAGCACGGTTATGACGAACGTATGGGTGCACGCCCGCTAGGTCGCGTGATCCAGGAATACGTCAAGAAACCGCTGGCCGATCAGGTGCTTTTCGGGGAACTCGTCAATGGCGGCAATGTCACCGTGGCCGTCGTCGGTGAAGGCTCCGAGGCCAAGCTGGAACTGGTAGCCACCCCACCGCGTCCAGCAAAGCCCAAGGCGTTGCCTAAGCCGAAGAAGCCAAAGGCAACGGCAGACAAGAGTTGACGCTGCCAGCAGCGTTCACCATGAAGAGGCCGGGAGCGATCCCGGCCTTTTTGTATTCGATGTCCGCACGCCTGAACCCCCGGCATGTCACTCCGTCGGCATCTTGCCAAACAAAACTAACACTGTTAGGAAAAAGGCTAATACATATCGTTTTGGGTGCATGCGGTGGTCAGGGTAGGCCTAACACGAGACAAAATCATCGCGGCGGCGGCCAGGCTTGCCGATGAAGACGGGTTTGACAGTCTGACGCTGGCGGCAATTGCACGACTGTTCGACGTGCGGTTGCCCAGTCTCTATGGCCATGTGGAAAGTGTGCACGAGCTCAAGAAGGGCGTCGCTCTTCTCGCTCTGCAGCGTCTGGCTGACCGGACGGAAGAAGCGGTCGCAGGGCGGGCAGGCAGAGACGCTTTGTTCGGACTGGCCAATGCCCATCGCGACTTCGCGCGCCAGCATCCGGGCCTGTTCCAGGCGTCTCGTTATCCACTTGATGGTGCAAGCGCCGCAGCCAGTGGCGGCGCGCGCCTGGCGCGGGTCAACCACGCGATGCTGCGGGGCTATAACCTCGAAGACGAAGACCGTGTCCACGCCACGCGGTTGATCGGCTCATTCGTCTTGGGCTTTTCCCTGCTGGAGCTGGCCGGGAGCTTCAGCCACAGCGCCCCGGATGTCGAGCTGTCCTGGAACCGCGACATCGACGCCCTTGATGCTCTGTTGCAGAGCTGGGCGAGCCAAACAAACAAGAGCTGAAAGCGCCTGCAAGATGAAAGCCCCCCGCTTAACGATCACCACAGCAATCGCACCATCTCTGATGCGCGGCTTTGCCGAGCTTGGGCGGACTGATTTTGGCGTGCTGCCCCACCGCCTGCCGGCGAAGGCGCGCGCACAATGTTCAGATCCACAGTTGGCTATGGTTGAAACCGAGCCCTCTGCCGTTCGGCTGGTGTTTCAGACCGTCGCCACCGCTATCGAGCTCGACGTCATGACCACGCGGCGTCAGATTGTCGGCGTTCCTCCTCGGCCGGTCGGCGTCTTTGACTTGTGCGTCGATGGCCGACTTGAACGCCAGTTATCGGCAAAGGACGCAACCATCCTGCGTTTCGACATGGCCTCTGGAGCCATGGCTCGCGAAGCGGCGGCAGTACAAACGCTTCGCTTTGACGGCCTGGCAGGTAATGAGAAACGCGTAGAGATCTGGCTACCGCACAACGAGGTCACCGAGCTCGGCGTCTTGAGGTCGGATGCGCCGCTCAACACGGTTTCGGAAGAGGGCAGGCCGCTTTGGGTGCACCACGGAAGTTCGATCAGCCACGGCTCCAATGCTACCTCGCCGACAGGAATCTGGCCCGTCATTGCGGCGGCATCCGCTGGCCTCGATCTGATGAATATGGGATTTGGCGGCAATGCTCTGCTCGACCCGTTCACCGCTCGCGCCATCCGCGACAGGCCGGCCGATGTCATCAGCGTCAAGATCGGCATCAACGTGGTCAATGCCGACCTGATGCGGCTGCGCGCTTTCGGACCTGCTGTGCATGGATTTCTCGACACCATTCGCGATGGCCATCCCGACACGCCGCTGCTCGTCATTTCGCCGATCTACTGTCCGATCCACGAAACCACGCCCGGTCCAGGTATGTTCGACCTTGATGCTCTAGCGAGGGGCGAGACAAAATTTGTCGCCCTTGGCAAGGCCGAGGAGGTCCGCTCGGGCAAGCTAACCCTCAGCGTTATTCGCGAGCAGCTTGCGGCCATTGTCGAGCAACGGAGCGGTGAGGACGCCAACATTCATTATTTGGACGGGCGGCATCTTTACGGCGAAGCCGACCATGAGCGCCTGCCGCTGCCAGATCGTTTGCATCCCGACGCTGAAACGCATCGCCTCATTGGCGAGCGGTTCGGACCGGTCTTGCAAAAATTGATGCCAATGTCGAATTCCGCCGCTCTCGCTCGTCGTGGTTCAGAACGCCCATGATACCGGGGCACACAGGAGACTGACGATGCGCTACTTCATGTCCATTATTCCGCCGGCCGACCTCAAGCCCGAGGATGTTAGTCAGGAGCTCATGGATGCCATGGGGCCCTGGATGGAGAAGAACCTGGCCTCAGGCGCGCTGGTGTCCACTGGCGGCCTTAAGCCGGTGAGCGAGGGACGGCGGCTGGGTGGGCAGACTGGCGCGGTAGTCATAACCGATGGCCCTTTTGCAGAAGCCAAGGAAGTCATTGGCGGCTACGCGGTTTTTGAGGCGCCTGATGTAGAAGCGGCGTCGCGGATCGCCCAGGAGTTTCTGCAGCTGCATATCGATTCAGGTCTGATCGATGTGGTGCTGGAACTGCGCGAGATCGCTGGCGGGGTCAATATCTGAACGAGCGGTTTAGCGGGCAGGCGCCTATGGGCTCGTCGCCCGTTTCGTTTAGCGGCCATGTGCAGTGGGCACCGGTCAGTAAAGTGTGCGCTTGTAGTCTTCTTCCAAGCCGGCATCGATCCTGGCCATTTCCTCCGGACCCGGCGCGACCGAGGTCTCATCCAGGATAATCTTGATCAGCGACGGCATGGCTTTGCGGTCCTGGTGATGCGCAGGGTCCCAGAGATGCGAACGCCGGAATGCCTTGGCGCAATGCATGAAGACTTCGCGAACCTCCACGACGATGGCGAGCGTCGGCCTGCGATTGTTCACCACCATTGTCTCGAGCAAGGTCGGGTCGGTGGTCAGTTTGGCAGTGCCGTTGACGCGAAGCGTATCGTCGAAACCGGGAATGACGAACAGCAGTCCCACATTGGGGTTGGCAACGATATTGGACAGGCTGTCGAGCCGATTATTGCCTGGGCGGTCGGGGATTGCGAGCGTCTTGTCATCGAGTATGCGCACAAAGCCAGGCGGATCGCCGCGCGGACTGACATCGGCGCGGCCCGCAAGGTCCTGTGTCCCGATGCAGACAAAGGGCGAGCGAGCAATGAATTCGCGTGAGTGTACGCCCAAGCTACTCTGAAATTTCTGCACCGCCAGGTCGTGCGTGGCGGGATAAAGTGCACGCAGCGTCTCCTCGTCCTCGATCAGGTGAGTTGCGTCCATATCGTCCTCCTCGAAACGGATGTGGTGGCCTTACCACGTTCATCTCAAAATGAGGTACGTACATCATTCTTGTCAAGCGCAAGAATCGTGCCTCACCCGGCCTCTCTGCTGCCGGCCAGAAGATGGCCCATAGTGAAGGCACCGTAGACGGCGATAGGGATGTAAAGCGCGTGAATTCCAGCCCAGCGATAGGCGAGGGCGCCGGTGGTGGCGCCGCCGAGAAGCCCGAACCAGATACCCAGATGCTGCAGCCAGCGCAGCGGAGGTACCTTGCCTTGTAGGGCGAGGGCCAGCTCCTGGCCTGCAGTATAGAGCGTGCCGGTAACGAAAGTAGCGCCGAGTCGCACTGTGCTTCGCATCGGCAGGATGGCATTTTGCGCGCCGGCCGAGGCCGCGAGGACCAGCATGGCGATGGCGGACGGCACGCCGGCCAACACCAAGGCTGTCGTAAGGCAGACCCCAACAAACACGGCGCCGCTCACCGCCGCAGGGCCCCACCGAACATTTGAAAAAGCCAGCGCCGCACCGATCACTGAGCCGATGAAGAATAGAGCCACCAGGGCCATGGTCATGCCGAAGACTGGGTAGGCGCCTGCCACGAGCGCGGCGCCGCCTTGGGTGGTATTGCCGCTCATGAATGAGACGAAATAGCCGCCCAATTCGATAAAGCCGACTGCATCTATGAATCCCGCCGCGCCGGTCAGCAGCATGCCGAGGACGAGATGCCGTGCTGGAGCCATCGGCAATACCCCTTTGGTCTCGCGGCTACACGCCGCATCGTTGGGCGATGAGGACTAGATGTGGGCGCCGATGTCTTTGGCCAGAGCTGCCAGTTCAGCGTCATTAGCGCGGCCGCCGGCATGGGCCCCAAGAGCCACGCCCTCATAGACTGGAATGAGGTGGAAATGCAGGTGGAACACGGTCTGTCCAGCCGGTGCCTCGTTGAACTGGGCCAACCGCACGCCGTCGGCATTAGTGGCCGCCTTTACTGCCTGCGCCACCCGCTGCACCAGTGGCATCAGGGCACTGAGCGCCGCCGGATCGGCATCGAGCAGGTTGCGCGATGCAGCCTTGGGGATGACCAGGGTATGGCCCTTCGACTGCGGAAAGATGTCCATCATTACCAGAGCGGTCTCGTCCTCATAGACCTTGTGGCAGGGCATGTCGCCCTTGAGGATCGTCGCGAAAATATTGTTGGGATCGTAGCTCATCGCACCCTCATGGATTTTATTCGCCTGCCGTAGCCGGGGCTTCCTCGCCCTGGTTTTTGGCGTAACGGAAACGGAAGAAGTTGAGAACGGCCAGGCCGGTCAGCGTCACCGGTACATATTTAAAGCCGCGCGTAATGAAGAACAGCGCGATACTGACCGCGGTTTCGGCACTCATCGCGCCCTTGCCCATTGCCGAGGTAAATGACGATGGCACGATGTGGCGGTAGATGAGATCGTTCGAGCGATAATAGCTGCGCGCACGGGCGGCAAAGGCACGCTTTGAGGACGAGTAATCCTTCAGCTCGTCTAGTCCCATATCGCCGTGAAACTCTACCTCAGAGCCGACAGCCCAGACTTCGGGAGCGGTCAGGCGTGCCTTGCCGTGTTCCACAAAGAGATCGATGAGATCGCGAAACGTCACATAATTGGCATTCCAGCAGTCATCGCTCTTGGCGCCATGCGCCAACACTAGAACATCGGCGCGCTCGAGTTTGTCACGGATCGCATCATACTGCCCGGGTGAAAAGTCCACGCCCGATTTGGCAGTGTCGACAATGGCCCCGCGTTTTTGCAGCGCCTTGACCATGGCCGCGCCGAAAGCGCCGCTTGCGCCGGTGACGAGAAACCGCCGGCCCTCGATCTGGCAGGTGGTGCCCATGATCAGGTCAAAGGCATTGGTGAATGACGAAAAGAAATTGTGCGGATAGACGTGATGCATGGCATGGTAGTTGTTGTTCACCCACAACAATCCCTGTTTGCCGCCGACACGGTCCATCGACATGTGATTGTAGTCCAGTCCCTCTTCACGCAGCGTTTGCACCAGCATCACCGTGCGGATGATCGCCACAGCGGCAATGGGTGGCCAAGTAAACACCAGCAAGAACAGTGCGGTTCCGACCATGCCGGTCAAGTACTCCGGCAGAATGTGAAACCAGATATTTGCCCGGGCATAGGCCGGGTTGACCTGCATATCCAGTCCTAGAAATTTGTGGTGCACCCAGTGCCACGACGAGAATTTGCGCAGCAGCGGATTGGTGGAGCGCTCCCAGCGATGCAACAACCAATGGAGCGCGTCGAATAAAGCCGTCGATACGACGAAAACGAGTCCTGCCTGCAGCAGGAAGATCAGAATGTCCCAAACCATGATGCCTGTTTAGGCCCTGCCGTCGCCCACGCAAAGAACTTTTGCCCCTCGCATCACCGTTGTTGCCGGTCACCGCGCCGGAATGGCGTAAATTCTTCGAGAATTTCTTGCTCGCGCGCCACGGTGGCCTGTTCTTCACGAAGATAGTCGGCCACCGCGTGGCGCAGTCCCGGATGGGCGATCCAGTGCGCGGAATGAGTCGTCACCGGAGCATAGCCGCGTGCCAGCTTGTGCTCGCCTTGGGCGCCAGCTTCGACGACAGCCAGTTTGTGCGCGATGGCATAATCGATGGCCTGGTAGTAGCACACCTCGAAGTGCAGGAATGGCACGTCGCGCGTCGCGCCCCAGTTTCGGCCGAACAGACGATCGCGGCCCCGGAAATTGATGGCGCCGGCGATAGGCTCGTTGCCATCATAAGCCAGCATCAGCACCACCCGATCGGCCATGTACTGCCCGAGCAGCGAGAAGAAAGCGCGGTTGAGATAGGGGCGCCCCCATTTCCGCGCGCCGGTATCCTCATAAAAAGCGAAGAAGGCGTCCCAGTGCTCCTCGCGCAATTCAGTGCCTGAAAGCCACTTGACCGTTATTCCGTCGGCCAAGGCGTCGCGACGCTCGCGCCGGATGACCTTGCGCTTGCGCGATGACAGGGTGTCGAGGAACTGCTCGAAATCGGCAAAGCCCTCATTGCGCCAATGGAATTGCGTGTCTTTGCGAGTCAGCCAGTCCAGTGAGCCGGCCAGTTCCACCTCTGCATCGGGCAGGAAAGTGAGATGCACCGAGGACGCATTCCGCTGTCCGGCCAACTGCTGGGCCGTGGAGAGCAGGGCCGCCTGAATGTCGATCTGTCCCGATGGCACCAGCAGTTTCGAAGCCGTCGCTGGGGTAAAGGGCACCGAGCCCTGCAGTTTGGGATAGTACTGCCCACCCGCACGCTCCAGCGCATTGGCCCAACCGTGGTCGAACACATATTCGCCCATGGAGTGGGATTTGAGGAATAGGGGCAGTAGGCCGACCGCCACGCCTTCGGCATTGTTCAGCAGCATGTGCTGCGGCTGCCACCCGGTGCGTGCAGTGGCGCAACCGGATTCTTCGAGCGCCAGAAAGAACGCGTGGTCGAGGAATGGATTGTCGACCACGCCATCTGTCGAAGGGACAAGGCTGTTCCACACCGCGGCGGGGATGGACGCCGTGGTGGGGTGGATATTTGCCGTTAAGCCGTCAGTCGACACGGTCGGGATTGAAGCCTTCAAAGACGATCTGATCGATATGGGGACGCGCGGCCTCCGCTTCAACGGCGGAGCGGATGGTCCAGGCGGTGATCGGTTTACCAAGCGCGCGCCAGAACACGATCGCCGGCAGTGTCAACGCGGCCTTGTCGCAGGAAATGAAATCGAACTGCGTCTCATGCCAGTGGAGAAGGTGGCGCATGCTGTAGCGCTGCTCCTCTGTGATCCCTGGCGGATAGTCTTCACCCTCATAATCGTAGGTGATGATCCCGCGCGGACCGGCAAAGCCGAAGTCACGGATCAGGCTGATCAAGCGCGGATCGAATGACTCAACGGTCACTGCGCCGGTGTAGCGGGCCAGCGAGCCGGCCGCCGCCTCTGCCAGGCGCCGGGTGGCCTCGGCATCGGGCTGGTGCTTGAGTTCGATCTGCAGCAGGGCGCGGCCATCGATCTGCTCGAGGAAAGCATCCAGCGTCTGCGGCCGGTCACCGGCTTTGCTGTCCTTGAGGCCGATATGGGTCAGCTCAGCAACCGGCCGATCACTGACCAGGCCGGTTTCACCCGTCAGCCGGTCGAGCACCTCGTCGTGAAAAACCACTGGCACCCCGTCCCGGCTCAGCTGCAAGTCGCACTCGATGGCAAAATGGCCCGCAATGGCCGCTTCGAATGCGGCGGCACTGTTCTCGACGATGCCGGCGGCGCGATCATGCAGGCCGCGATGCGCGATGGGACGGGAAAAAAGCTGGCTGGTCATGGCTTCCTGCCGAAAAGGTGAAGGCGCGTCGGATGCCACAGCTTCATGACAAACCGATCACGCCTCACCGGTAGATCGATTAAACCTCGATCACCGCATCAATTTCGACCGCAGCGCCGAGGGGCAGGGCGGCTACGCCGAAAGCGGCGCGAGCATGCTTGCCCTTGTCGCCTAGGACGCCGACCAACAGGTTCGATGCCCCATTGGCCACCAGGTGCTGCTCGAAGAACTCTGGTGTCGAGGCGACCAGCACGGTGAGCTTGAGGATCTGCTTGATCTCATGCAGCGGCACGCCGGCCATATTGACGACCTGAGAGAGAATGTTGACGGCGGCCAGTTCAGCCGCGTTGCCACCTTGGACCACATTCATGTTATCGCCGAGCCGCCCTTGTACGACGCCCTGCTCATTGCTCGAAATCTGGCCGGAAACATAGATGAGGTTGCCGCTGCGGGTCACCGGAACATAGCTGGCCACCGGTGCCTTTGCGGGCGGGAGCTCGTAGCCATACTCGCGCAGCTTCTGGATCGGATCGGTCATCGTGTCTTGCCTTCGATATCGTCTGTTTCTTCCGCGGACTGCGGCTGGGAATCGGGCCGCGCCGTATAGAGTTTACCTCGTACCACGGCCTCGCGCCCAAAGCGCGTACGAACACGGTCCATGGCCCGTTCGGCGGCAGCCTTTCGCGCCACCTGAGGCTCCAGCAGATCGGCCGGGTCAGACCCATCTGCCGCATCGAGACCGGAGACCCCGATGCCGATCAGCCGGAATGGCGTACCGTCCGCCTCGTGCTGCAACAGACCCAGCCCGGTTTCATAGAGCATGCTGGCCAGTTGCGTTGGCATCATCAAATGCCGCGCCCGCGTGCGCAACCGAAATCCGGCAGTTTTTAGCTTCAGCGTCACCGTGTCGCCGACCACGCCCTTGGCCTTGAGCCGCTCGGACAGGCGCTCGCAGCATTTGAGCAGTTGGGTGGAGAGCTCTTCGATGCTCGTGATGTCGGTGTTGAATGTGGTTTCCGAGGAGATGGTCTTCATCTCGCCGTCTATGCTGACCCGGCGACTGTCCTGGCCCCGTGACAATCGCGCCAGGCGCGCGCCGGATTCGCCATAGAGCCGCAGCAAGCGCACCGGGTCTTCCTGCTGCAACTGGCCGATGGTCACATAGCCGTCCTTGCGGAGCGTTTCGCTGAACACCTTGCCGACGCCGAAGATCAGGCCGATAGGCCTCGGCGCGAGAAAATCGAGGGTTTCGGCGGCACCGATCACCGCAAAGCCGCGCGGCTTGTCGAGATCGGAGGCAACTTTGGCCAGAAATTTGTTGTGGCTCAGCCCCACCGAAATGGTCACGCCGACATCTTGCTCAACCGTGCGGGCAAAGCGCGCCAGGGACAGGGCAGGGGGCGCCTTGTGCAGGCGCTCCGTACCGGTGAGGTCGAGAAAGGCTTCGTCGATCGAGAGCGGCTCGACCAGCGGCGTCAGCGTTTCCATATGGCGCCTGATCTGCCGGCTCACCTCCACATATTTGCTCATATTGGGCTTGATGATCACGGCCTGGGGACAAAGCTCGCGTGCCTTGAACATCGGCATGGCCGAGCGCACGCCAGATTGCCTGGCAATATAGCAGCAGGTGGACACCACGCCGCGTACCCCGCCGCCAATGATCAGCGGCTTGTTCGCGAGGGAGGGATCATCGCGCTTCTCGACAGATGCGTAAAAGGCGTCGCAGTCCACATGGGCAATGGACAGAGCGAAAAGTTCGGCATGCCAGCGGACACGTGGCGATCCGCAGGATGGACAGCGCGTGGGCGCCGCCGCCGCCGGCGCCGATGAAAGGCAATCGCGGCAGAGCCAGGCCACCTGCATGTCAGCCGGCCGGATTGAGCTTGTGCCAGACGCGCATGAAGGTCTCTGGCGTTAGGCCGCTATTGGCACAAAGAGCGAGTAGAATCCCCTCATTGGCGGCAAAGTGGTCGATGAGGCCCTGCTGCAGCCGACGCGAGCCCAGCGAGGCCCGCAAGGTGTGCGGGTCGAAGCCGGCCTGCTCCATGAAGGCCAGCAATTCTTCAGGATGCTCTGCCAGGTAAGACAGGCAGAGATCCGCAAGTTCGGTAATGTCTGGTGCGGCACGGCTGGACAACGGCAAGACCCGCCCCCATTTGGTGTTTTGTAACGGTTTGAATGCTAAAGCATCGGCAGGAGAATGCGAACTGGTTTCCGGTTCGTTCCGGTGCGAAAAACGCGGAACAGGGTGTTTGACGGCAGGCGTTCGAATCGAACGTCTCGCCGATCTTTCCCGGCGCCGAAGTGAGGAATGATGCCCAAGTCGGTCATGATCGTGGAAGACAACGAGCTGAACATGAAGCTCTTCAACGATCTGCTGGAATCGCGTGGCTATCGCGTCATCCAGACGCGCAATGGCATGGAGGCACTGGATTTGGCCCGGGCGCACATGCCCGACCTGATCCTGATGGATATCCAACTGCCTGAAGTTTCCGGCCTTGTGGTCACCAAGTGGCTCAAGGACGATGACCAGCTTGCCCATATTCCCGTCATCGCCGTCACCGCCTTCGCCATGAAAGGTGATGAGGAGCGGATTTTGCAGGGCGGTTGCGAAGGGTACATCTCCAAGCCGATTTCCGTGTCTCACTTTCTGGAAACCATTGCCCACTATATTGGGCCCGCCTGACCTATCCGGCGCGCCCCGTGGCGCCACAGGCATGCTCGACGCCGGCGATGAGACGCCCGGCGGGCCCACACGTGTCGAGGTATTGGCGTGACCGCCCGCGTATTGATCGTAGACGACATCCCCACCAATATCCGCCTGCTCGAGGTTCGCCTGACCGCGGAATATTTCGAGGTGGTCACTGCCACCTCCGGGCAACAGGCGCTTGAGATATGCCAGACGCAGGACATCGACATCGTCTTGCTCGATGTGATGATGCCGGAAATGGACGGCTTCGAGGTCTGCCGCCGCCTCAAGGCCGATCCGCGCACCCATCACGTGCCGGTGTTGATGGTGACGGCGCTCGATCAGCCCTCCGACCGGGTCAAGGGCCTGGAGGTTGGTGCCGACGACTTCCTGACCAAGCCCGTCGACGACATGCAGCTGATGGCGCGTGTCAAAAGCCTCATCCGCCTCAAGTCGCTCACCGACGAGCTGCGCGCCCGCGCGCTCACCGGCCAGCAAATCGCCATTGAGGATGCATTGCGCGCCATGGACCAGATTTCCGCCAGTGGCGGCTCGGTCCTGATTATTGATACGGATGCGCGCCATGCCGACCGCATCAAGGGCCACCTTGCACCGGAACATCAGGTCGATGTGTTGACCCAACCCGCCGATGCGGTTTTTCAGGTTTCTGGCGCCTCCTACGAGCTGGCCCTGGTCAGCATGAGTCTGACGGATTTCGATCCCCTGCGCGTCTGCTCGCAGATCCGCACACTTGAGCATGCGCGCAACCTGCCCATCATTCTGATGGCCGACGAGGCCGACAAGCCGCGTGTGGTGCGGGCGCTTGACCTGGGCGTCAACGACTTCATCAGCCGTCCGGTCGAGCGCAACGAGCTTGCCGCGCGGGTACGCACGCAGATCCGCCGCTATCGCTATGCCATGGAGTTGCGCGAAAGCGTCAACCACACCATGGCGCTGGCCGTTACCGACGAGCTGACGGGGCTTTACAACCGTCGCTATTTTGATCGTCATCTCAACGTCATGCTCGGCAAGGCGCAGGCCCAGGAACGGGACATGGCGCTGATGATTCTCGATATCGATTACTTCAAGTCGGTGAACGACAATTACGGCCACGACATCGGCGACGCCGTACTGCGCGAGTTCTCGGCCCGGCTGAAGCGCAATATTCGCGGCGTCGATCTTGCCTGCCGCGTCGGCGGCGAAGAATTCGTGGTGCTGATGCCGGACACTGATTGGAGCAATGCTGAAGTGGTCGCTGAGCGGGTGCGGCAGGCCATTGCCGAACGACCGTTCGACGTCGGTCTGCCGCGTCCGCTGTCGATTACGGTGTCCGTCGGTGTGTCGCTCAATGAATCGCTGACGGACACGCCTGAAATGCTGATCAAACGGGCCGATGTGGCGCTGTATCGGGCCAAGCGCGAAGGACGCAACCGCGTGATCTTCGACGCCGCCTAGCCGCCACCGCCGTTAGGGTTATCTGTTATAGTTAACAAAGAGTTGCTTGGCGTTAACCAAGGGAATTGCTTGGTTATGGGCAGGCCCGGACTTAGTGTCTGTTCAGAAGGGGGCAGTTGCTCACCCTTTACAGTTCCCTACGGTCCACCTCAGGTCCGCCGCAACTCCTGAGTTCCGTAGGGCGGTTGGTCCGGATGCGGTTAGAGTGGCCTCTTCGACATGCCGCTCCGGACCAGCCACTCTTTCTTCGACACCATCGCTTGATGACGTTTGGGGTCAAGGCGCAGGCTGGACATCACAACATTCCATCGACAGTTCCGACAAAAACAAAACCCCGCAATCGCTTGCGGGGTTTTATGCATTCAAAGCTGGAAGACCAGATTACTTGATCTTGGCTTCCTTGAACTCGACGTGCTTGCGGACGACCGGGTCGTACTTCTTGAACGCCAGCTTTTCAGTCTGGGTACGGGCGTTCTTCTTGGTCACGTAGAAAAAGCCGGTATCGGCCGTCGACACGAGTTTGATCTTGATAGTGGCGGCCTTGGCCATTTGGGTCGTCCTTCACAAAACGAAAGGCGCTGCATCTGGGGCAGCGCCGGAATTTGAGCGCAAACTACGGATTTGCGCTGGATTGTCAAGCGCGGATCAGTCGGCCTGGCCGGTTCCGAAGCCATACATGCGGTTTGCCCATTGCAGACCGACAATCGCCCCCTTGATCGAGGGCAGGATAGCCAGCGGCAGGACAATGGCCAGCGGGATCATGGTCCAGACATAGGTCATCGGCTCGACCCTGTAGGCCATGTCCATGTGCAGCATCAGGAAGATGATGACGTGCCCGACAATGGTGATGGCGATGTAGGGCGGAAAATCATCGGCGCGATGATGATTGAGTTCCTCGCCGCACACATTGCACTGGTCCGCAACCTTGAGATAGGCGCGAAACATCTTGCCCTGGCCACAATGTGGACAACGGCACAGTGTGCCGCGCCCCATAGCCTGGCCGACGCTGCGATGCTCGAGAACTTGGGTTTGCTCTTCCATAGCTTACCTCTTTCTCCGACCCTTTTGGCCGAAGCTCCTAGATGGGCCCTTCGAGGCCCGGCGGCCAGATGGCGGATTGCCGCGCCTACCTTCGGTCAGGAGCTCGAAGCGGAGTGCCCCGGCTACCGGGGCGGCCTCGAGCAGACGCACCTCGACGCGGTCGCCGAGCGCAAATGTTTCGCCGGAGCGCTCGCCGATCATCGCCTGGCGTTCCTCGACATAGCGATAATAGTCCTGGCCCAGCGTCGAAGCCGGCACAAAGCCATCGGCCCCGGTTTCGATGAGGCGGATGAAGAGGCCCGACCGGGTAACGCCAGAGATCCGGCCGTCGAATCGAGCGCCGATCTTGGTCGCCAGGAACTGCGCCAGCAGACGATCAGAGGTCTCGCGTTCCGCCATCATGGCGCGGCGTTCGGTGGCCGAAATATGCTGGGCAATGCCTGGGAGCTTCGTGGCTTCCTGCTCGCTCAGGCCATCGTCGCCCAATCCGAGTGCCCGGATCAGCGCTCGGTGCACGATGAGGTCGGCATATCGACGAATGGGTGAGGTGAAATGGGCATAGCGGTCGAGATTGAGGCCGAAATGACCATAGTTCTCCGCCGCATACTCGGCCTGCGCTTGGCTTCGCAGGACCATCTCGCTGACCTGCTCGATATTGCCGGCCTTGCGCGCCTGATGAAGAATGCCGTTGAAGTCCGAAGCGCGCACCGCATCAGTTTTCTTGACCGAAATGTCGAGGCTCCCCAGGAAATCGCGCAGGGCCTGCAGCTTTTCCGAGGATGGCTCGTCATGCACGCGATAGAGCAATTCGCTGCGCTTTTGCTCCAGCGTCTCGGCCGCGGCCACATTGGCCAGGATCATCATCTCTTCGATCAGCCTGTGCGCGTCCAGCCGCTCGGGAATGCGGATGTCTGCCACCATGCCCTTGCCATCGAGCACGATCTTGCGTTCCGGCAGGTCGAGATCGAGCGGCCCACGATGGTCGCGCGCCTTTGCCATCGCCGCATAGGCCGCCCAGAGCGGCCGCAGGATAGGCTCCAGCAGTGGTCCTGTCTGATCATCGGGATTGCCGTCGATGGCCGCTTGCGCCTGCTGGTAGCTGAGTTTAGCGGCCGAGCGCATGAGAATGCGGTGGAAAGTGTGGCTGCGTTTGCGGCCATCGGCCCCCAGAACCATACGCACGGCGAGCGCGGCGCGTGCTTCTCCTTGCTTCAGCGAGCACAGATCGTTGGAAATGCGCTCCGGCAGCATCGGCACCACGCGGTCGGGGAAGTAGACCGAATTGCCGCGCAGATAGGCCTCCCGGTCCAGCGCTGTGCCAGGGCGTACATAGGCGGCGACGTCCGCAATGGCGACAGTGACAACGAAACCACCGGGATTGGCTGCATCCTCATCCTTGGCGGCGTGCACGGCGTCATCGTGATCCTTGGCGTCAGGCGGGTCGATCGTCACCAGCGGCAGATCGCGCCAGTCTTCGCGCCCTTTAAGCGTGGCCTCCTTGGCCTCTTCTGCCTCGCGGATGACGCTATTGGGGAACTTGTACGGAATTTCGAGGCTGTGGATGGCAATCAGGGAAACCGCGCCCTCCGAGGCCGGGTTGCCGATCACATTGGTCACCCGAGCGCGCGGGATCATCAGCCGGCCGGACAGCTTCACCTCGACCTCGACCAGATCGCCATCGGCGGCATTGCCAAGATCGCCCAGCGGAATGCGCATTTCCTTCTGCTTGCGATCCACCGGAATGAGGCGTGCGCCCTCATTGTCCATGCGCACGATGCCGATCTGCGCCCGACGTGGCTTGTCGAGCACCTTCATCGGCTTGGCTGAATAGTCCGGAACGGGACCGTCGCCCGCATCGATCCGGGCGAGGATGCGGTCGCCGGGGGCAGGGGCTACCCTGGAATGGGCATCGACCAGGACCCGAACGCGCGGCATCTCGCCTTCTTCAGGATTCCACTGCGCCGGAAAGGCATGCAGATTGTCCGGATCGGCATCGCTGGGAATATCGAGCACAGTCACATGGGGCAGGGCCGCGGTGCGGCGCAGCGCCTTGCGGGTCCGGGTGATCACCCCTTCGCCTTCCAGCTCGGCTAGCATGGCCTTGAATGGCCGGCGCATGTCCCCCCGAATGCCGAACACTTTTGCCAGGTCACGCTTGCCCTTGATGTCGTCCTGTTCAGCCAGGGCAGCGAGGAGCTGCTCGCGGCTCGGGAGTTCCGAGGCGCGCGTCTGCACAGCACGCTTGGGGCCGGAAGTGTTTTTGGATTTTGGTGTTTTGGCCATTATTCGGTTTCTGCGGGATGAGCCCCTTAGATAAGGCACTCGCCCCGCTTTGCCAAATCGAGGTCAGTAACTTTCGGCGACACCGCAGCGCCACTGGCTGTATTCGTCCACGAAGCAATAGAGCTCCCAGTCGTGATCGACGATCTGGGCGGTGGATTGCGATTCCTCCTCACATACTGAAAGCTTAACGCGCATCGGATAAATGACCGCGTTTTCAGGCGCGCCATTGGTCACCAGGGTCGCGCCCTGACCCTCGAGCATCGAGCGCGTATTGTAGAAGGGGTCGCCGTGAACGAGTGAATGGATGGTGACGCTTACGTCATATCCGTCCGTGGCTACCCCGGTGAAGTAGTCGCGGATCAACTGGCGCATCAAGTCATCGGACGCGGTAACGCTGCCATCGACGATCCCGGCATATTGCGTCATTTCGCAGCTTTGCGCCAAGTCATTGACCGGTGTGATGGGGCCTGGCTGTGGGGCAGGGCGAGCCCAGGCGTCCCGCTGCTTGGCGAGATCTTCGTTCCAGCCCTCTATTTCCGGGCCCATCGTGCCGTCCGGATGCTCATAGCGGAAGCTGCATTTGGGGTAGGGCGTGGTCCAGCATGACAGGATGCGGGCCATAGTGCCCTTGTCGTCGATCTGAAAGTGATCGCCTGCCTGAACCTCGGCGGCGGAAGCGTGGCTGCCGGTCAGGGCGAGCACTACAAACGTAACGGCAGTGGTAATGAAGCGCATGGCGAATTCCCAATTGGAACTCGAATATAGCTTTAATAGCTCACTGAGCCAATATTTAAGTTGGGGTTGTGATCGGCATCGGCAGCGGGTTGGATGGAACGCTCAAAGAGAGCGATTCCATGAACATTCCATTTTTCGACGGCCACAATGACACCCTGCTGCGTCTGGTGGATCATGCGCGGCAGGATAAGGCCGCGATGTTCATCGACGGCACGACAGACGGCCATATCGATCTGCCGCGCGCCCGCTCCGCCGGCATGGCTGGGGGCTTTTTCGCAATGTTCCCGCCGCCTCTCGCGACCAGCCTTGCCGGGGTGGCTGCAAACCCCATGGGCGACGGACAATTGCCGCCCGACCTCGATCTCGCTCCGGCGCAGCGCTCGACCTTCGCCATGGCGGCGCTGCTCTATCGCCTCGAGCGCTTGGGCGCACTGTCGGTTTGCCGCTCGGTCGCCGATATCCGTAGCGCTATAGCCGCCGAGCGAATGGCGGCCATTTTTCATATCGAAGGTGCTGAAGCCATCGATCCGGCCTTCGACAGTTTCGAAGTGCTCTATGCGGCGGGCCTGCGGTCCATCGGGATAACCTGGAGCCGCGCCAATGCCTTTGGCACCGGCGTGCCTTTCCGGCACAATGCCGATCCTGAAATCGGCCCGGGTTTGAGCGATGCCGGCAAAGCTTTGGTCCAGCTGTGCAATGAGCGAAACGTGCTCGTCGATCTCAGCCATCTCAACGCTGCCGGGTTCCGCGACGTTGCCGCCATTTCGACGGCGCCGCTCGTTGCGACCCATTCCAATGTCCACGCCATCTGCCCCTCGACTCGCAATCTCATGGATTGGCAGCTTGCCGCCATTCGCGAGAGCAGCGGCATCGTCGGCCTGAACTATGCCACGGGCTTTCTGCGCCCCGATGGACGGTTTGTCGCCGACACGCCCATCGAGCTGATGGTGCGCCATGTCGATGCACTCATCGAGGCCGTAGGCGAAGATGGTGTCGCCCTCGGCAGCGACTTCGACGGCGCCATGGTTCCGGCCGATATCGGCGATGTCACCGGCGTGCCAAGACTACTGCAGGCGCTCATGGACAAAGGCTATGGCGAAACGCTGGTGCGCAAGATCGCACTGGACAACTGGCTGAGCCTGATTGAACGGACCATCGGCTGAGGTGGGCCCGCCGTCCGTGAGGTGTCGCGCAAGGGCTTAAAGGTCGCCCAGCCGAACGAACTGGTAACCACTCCGTTTCAGTTCCATCAGACCCCGAGCAATGCCCTCGCCAGCGGCGCGTTTGGGCTGGTTGATATGGGCGATGATGACATCGCCATCCTTGGCTTTGCGGATTTGCGCCTCCGCCGCTGCCGCCGAGGCGGTCGCGCCGTAGTCGGCATTGAGCGAAAAACCGGCAACGCGAAAGCCGAGACGGCCGATTTCATCCAGCGCGTCCTGGGTATAGAGCGCCGTAGCACCGCGGAACCAACCGGGCTTGGTACCAAAGCTGGCAATGATCGCCTGGGCGCCGCCCAGCACTTCGTCGTCAACCGCGGCCAGGGTGCCGGCGGGGGTGATGCCATAAGGCTTTTCCGTTCCGGTGACCGCCGGAACATGATTGCGACCGTGATTTTCGATGTTGAACAGGTCCGGCCGCCTCGCCAGCACCGCCACAGTCTCGGCATTGACCAGCAGCCAGCGCTCGGTGACGAACAGGGTCACCGGAATGTTCTCAGAGATAATGACGTCAAGGATGCGATGGTCGATATCGCCGGAGCAGGCATCCAGGGTCACCGCCACGCGCGGCACGCTCGACTGCGCCTTTGGAAGGTGCAGGGCCGGTTCGAGCAATGTGCCCGCAATTGCGGGCGCCAGGCTCAACATTGCCGCCACACAGACAGTCACGATCAGCCGCATCGCCATCTCCGCCGGATTTGACCTCAGAGTGGTCAGTCAGGCGACCGAGTCGCAAGCAGATTTGCGCGTTGAGGTCACTGACTGACGGCAGAGACCTCAATGACCAAGCCACACTCGGGCGTACCCGAGTGCGCGTCACACCATTAAAATGGAACGTCTTCGTCGGCCACCTTCTTGGCTGCCGTCTTCTTAGGCGCTGCCTTCTTGGCCGGCGCTTTCTTTGCGGCGGTATCGGTCTTGGCTGCAGCCGCCTTCTTAGCTGGTGCCTTTTTGGCCGGCGCCTTCTTCACTTTGGTGCCGGTCACTTCGGCGCGGGCAGCAATCCACTGCACGGCCTGCTCCAGCGTCACGTCTTCCGGCTTCACATCCTTGGGGATGGTGGCGTTGACCTTGCCCTGGTTGACATAGGGGCCATAGCGGCCGGCGCGCACGGTGATGGCACCGTTGTCGTGCTCAAAAGTCTGAATGGCAGCCACGGCAGCACCGCCACCACGCTTGAACCCACCGGCAGCCTTCTGCGCAATGAGGTCTACGGCGCGGTTCAGCCCGACCGTGAACACCTCTTCGACATCCGGCAGATTGGCATATTTGCCGTCATGCAGGACAAATGGCCCGTACCGTCCGATACCGGCTGATATCGGCAGGCCAGTCTCGGGATGCAGACCCACTTCACGCGGCAGCGACAGCAATTGCAGCGCCTTGTCCAGCGTCAATGCCCCAGTCTCCCAGCCCTTGGGCAGCGAGGAGCGCTTGGGCTCCTTGCCGTCACCGAGCTGCACATAAGGGCCGAAGCGGCCGGTCTTGAGGAAAACCTCCTCGCCGCTTTCCGGATCTGTACCCAGCACGCCATCGCCCGCTGCGGCTTCCGATGACTGGCCCGAGGCCGCATCGGACAGCTGCATGGTATGCTTGCATTCGGGATAATTCGAGCAGCCGATGAAAGCGCCGAACTTGCCCAGTTTCAGAGACAGTGTGCCGGTGCCGCAGGTCGGGCAGCGGCGTGGATCGGAACCATCTTCCTTGGGCGGGAAGATGTGGTCGGCCAGCAGGTCATTGAGCGCGTCGAGCACTTCGGACACGCGAAGGTCCTTGATCTCCTCGACATTGCCCATGAAGTCGCGCCAGAAGTCACGCAGCACCTGCTTGTAGTCGAGGTCGCCTGCCGAGATTTCGTCCAGCTGTTCTTCGAGCCCTGCAGTGAATCCGTACTCTACATAGCGGGTGAAAAAGCTCTCGAGGAAGGCCGTGACGATGCGGCCGCGATCTTCCGGATGCAGCGCCTTGCCTTCCAGGCGCACATAATCGCGGTCTTTGAGCGTCGTCACCGTAGCCGCATAGGTCGAGGGACGGCCGATCCCCAGCTCTTCCATCTTCTTGATCAGGCTCGCCTCGGTATAGCGGGCGGGCGGCTGGGTGAAATGCTGCTCGATCTCGACCTTCTTGAGCTCGGGCTTGTCACCGATTTTCAGCGGGGGCAGCTCGCGGCCATCCTCGTCGTCCTCGCCATCGGTCTTGGCCTCGACGCCATAAAGAGTGAGGAAGCCGGGGAAGGTGACGACGGAGCCGGTGGCGCGCAACATCAGGGCGCGGGCCGGAACATTGACCGCGATATCAACCGTGGTGCGGTCAATTTCGGCGGAAGCCATCTGACTGGCAAGGGTACGCTTCCAGATCAACCCATAGAGCTTGGACTGGTCGGCATCCAGATTGAGCTGCTCGGGCCGCTTGAACATGTCGGTGGGACGGATGGCCTCGTGCGCTTCCTGGGCGTTCTTGGCCTTGGTCTGGTAGATGCGGGCCTTCTCCGGCAGGTATTCCTCGCCGAAGTATTTCCCGATTACCGAACGCGCCATGGCAATGCCTTCAGGCGCCATCTGCACGGCGTCGGTACGCATATAGGTGATGAGACCGTCTTCGTAGAGCCGCTGCGCGATTTGCATGGTGCGGTTCGGCGACAGCCCGAGGCGCGAGGAGGCATCCTGCTGCAGCGAGGAGGTGGTAAACGGGGCGTAGGGATTGCGCTTGGTCGGTTTCTTCTCGACATTGGCGACGTTGAACTGCCCGGCTTCGATCAGCGTCTTCAGCGCCGTCGCGTCCTCGCCGGTCTTGATGTCGAGCTTGTCCGTCTTCTCGCCGTCGACCGAGAAAAGGCGCGCGACAAAATTCTTGCCAGACTGCGCCAGTTGGGCCTCGACCGACCAATATTCATCGGCCTTGAACTTCTCGATCTCGGCTTCGCGGTCAGAGACCAGGCGAAGCGTCACCGATTGCACACGGCCAGCAGAGCGCGAGCCCGGCAGCTTGCGCCAGAGAATGGGGGAGAGCGTGAAGCCGACCAGGTAGTCGAGCGCGCGCCGCGCCAGATAGGCATCGACCAGCGGCATGTCGATGTCGCGGGGCTTGGCCATGGCCGCGGTGACCGCGTCCTTGGTGATGGCGTTGAACACCACGCGCTGCACCGGCGTGTCTTTTTTCAGCGCCTTTTTCTGCCGCAGCACATCCAGGATATGCCAGGAGATCGCCTCGCCCTCGCGATCAGGGTCGGTTGCGAGGATCAATCCGTCGGCGCCCTTGAGCGCACCGGCAATGTCGGAAATGCGCTTCTTGGACGCGGTGTCCACTTCCCAGGACATGGCGAAATCCTCGTCGGGACGCACCGAGCCATCCTTGGCCGGCAGGTCACGAACGTGGCCGAAGCTGGCAAGAACCTCATAGTCCTTGCCCAGATATTTGTTGATTGTCTTGGCTTTAGCCGGACTTTCAACGACGACGACCTTCATTCCGCTATCCGTTCCGCAACGCACTCTCAAAGAGCGCGCAACATGGTGAACGCAAATGCCGGTGTCAACGGGGCGTATTTTCGGCGCGCTGTCCGCTCAGCGCCGTGGCTCAGCTAAACCGCAACGCCACCAACTGACCGCTCGACCACTCGATGCGTCCCCCGAGATCAAGCTCGAGCAGCAGGATCTGCATGGTGGCCGGGGCAATCCCGGTTTGCGCCACCAGTTCATCCACCTCGATCGGTGTCGTCGATAAAGCGGCCAGCAGCCGCTCGCGATCACTTTCTGCCGGCATGGCCTCGTCGGCACCGAATTCGCCATCCGGCAGCCATTCCGGATCGAAGAGGGCGCTGCGGGCAGGGTCGGCGCTGCCCAGCACCTCCACGATGTCCCTCGCACTGGTGATCAGCCGCGCCCCTTGCTGAATCAAGGCGTTTCCACCCTCGGCGCGCGGATCGAGCGGCGACCCGGGAACCGCGAAGACGTCGCGGTTCTGTTCCAATGCCAGCCGGGCAGTGATCAACGAGCCAGATCGCTTTGCGGCCTCGACCACGACAATGCCCAACGATAAGCCAGAAACCAGCCGGTTGCGCCTGGGGAAATCGCGCGCCCGTGGCTCCCAGCCCAGCGGCATTTCGGTCAACAATGTCCCGCCATTATCGAGAATGTCGTGGGCCAGCGGGATGTTTTCGTCGGGATAGATGCGATCGAAGCCGCCCGCCAGTACAGCGACCGTTCCGGTATTGAGGCTGGCACGGTGGGCCGCCGCATCTATGCCGCGTGCCAGGCCCGAAACCACCGTGTAACCCAGCGCGCCCAGTTCTTCAGCCAGCAGCCGTGTCATCTTGACGCCGGCCGAGGACGCGTTGCGCGCTCCGACCACGCCAACCGTTCGCAACCAATCCACCCGATCGCCGCCTGCCATGGTCAAGAGCGGCGGCGATGCAGCGATATGCAGCAGGTGGGGCGGGTAATCACTTTCGCCCTGCGCCACCAGTCGGGCGCCATAGCGGCTCAGCCCGGCCATTTCGTCTTCCGCCTGGGACTGGGAAATGACGCTGAGTGTACGACTCGACTTGCCGGAGAGCGTGGGCAAGGCGGCAATGGCTGCCTCTGCCGAGCCGAAGCGATTGAGCAATTGGCGGAAGGTGACCGGGCCGACATTGTCGGTCCGCAGCAGGCGAAGCCAGGCGATGCGTTGGGCCGGCGTGAGCTCTGTGGTCACCCGGCCCCGAACCATGATCAGGCCGCTTTCCTGCCGCCGCCGATACTGGGCTCAGTGCCCTTGATCAGTCGCGCGATATTTTCCCGATGCTGGAAGAACAGCAATAGAGCGATGCCCGTCACCACCAGCGCCAGGCGTTCGCTGCCCAGCACATAGGCGAAGATCGGCGCGGTTGCGGCAGCTGTGAGCGCGGCCAGCGAGGAAATCTTGCGGGTGAAGGCGATGAGCAGCCAGACGGCGCAGAAAATCAGGCCGACAATCCAGTTGAGCGCCAATAGCGAGCCGATCATGACTGCGACGCCCTTGCCACCCTTGAAGCCGAGCCAGACCGGAAAACAATGTCCCAGAAAGGCACCCAGGGCCGCGACACGAGCGGCGTCTTCGCCCCAGAAGTGACGGGCCAGAAGCACCGGGATGACCGCTTTGAGGGCGTCGAGCACCAGCGTGCCGGCGGCCAGACCCTTATTGCCGGTGCGCAGTACATTGGTGGCCCCGATATTGCCGGAGCCAATGGCGCGGATGTCCCCGAGTCCGGCAGCACGAGTCAGGATCAACCCGAAAGGGATAGACCCGCACAGATAGCCGAGGACCAGCGCGTAAAGCAGCGGCAGGATTTCGGTGGGCATGTTCTGTCTCCCTCGTTAACCAAGAGAACTACCCTCAGCCACCCCGCTTTCACAAGAGGGCCGGCGTGAGGAATGTTGAGAACTGCGGTGCCCCACCTTACTCTGCTAACTGGTAGACGGTTTTGCCACCGACAATGGTGCGCATCACCTTGCCGGCAAGGCGCGCGCCCTCGAAGCTGGTATTACGAGACTTGGAGCGAAGCGAAGCCTCGGTCACCTGCCAGGGATAGTCGAGATCGATCAGGATCAGGTCGGCAGGCGCGCCTCTGGCAATGCGGCCACTCTCGAGTCCGAGAATCTGCGCCGGGCGAATGGTCATGGCCCGCAGCAGTGTGAGCAGGTCGATTTCCTCCGCATGCACCATCCGCAGCGCCGCACTCAGCAGCGTTTCAAGGCCAATGGCGCCGTTGGAAGCCTCGGCAAAGGGCTGGCGCTTTACCTCGGTGTCCTGCGGGTCGTGGTCGGAGTGGATGGTATCGATGACCCCGGCACGCAAGCCATCGACCAAGGCGCGTCGATCGTCCTCGCCTCGTAGCGGCGGGTTGAGCTTGAAATAGGTGCGGTAGCGGCCGATGTCGTTTTCGTTGAGGCAGAGATTGTTGATCGACGCCCCAGCGGTGATCCGGCCATTCCTGGCCTTGGCCGCCTGCACCAGCTCCACCGAAACCGCTGTTGAAATCTGGGCTGCGTGGTAACGCACCTTGGCAAGCGCAGCCAGTTGCAGGTCGCGCGCCAGGGGAATGGTCTCAGCTTCGCGGGGGATGCCCTTGAGCCCGAGAATGGTGGCAAAGAAACCCTCATTCATCACGCCGTCGCCAACCAGTGCCGCGTCGGCAGCCTGATGCACGAAGGCCATGTCGAAATTGGCGGCATAGCTCATCGCCGCCCGCAGCAGCGCGCTGGACTGGATCGATTGCGCACCATCGGTGAGACAAACCGCGCCGGCTTCTTTCAACAAGCCAAACTCCGTCATCTCCTTGCCGGCCAGCCCCTTGGTGATCGCAGCCGCAGGCAGGATGCGGGCAGGGGATTGCGCCTCCGCACGGCGGATAAGGAAGTCCACCAGTGCCCCATCATCCACCACGGGGGTGGTGTCCGGCATCATCACGAACGATGTCACACCACCCGCCACGGCTGCGGCACCGGCCGAAGCGAGCGTCTCTCGATACTCCTTGCCAGGTTCACCCACAAAGACCCGCATGTCGACCAGGCCCGGCGACAACACCAGCCCCTTGGCATTGATCACCTCAGCACCATCCGGCACGCCGACTGGCCCGCCGAGGGCGATATCAGTGATGCGACCATCTTCGATCAGGACGGCGCCCATCTGGTCGGTGGCCGAGGCCGGATCGACGACACGCGCGTTTTCGATAAGCAGGGGCCGGGTCATGCGTCATTCCTCGCAGGAAGCAGGGCATCAAGCACGGCCATGCGCACGGCCACCCCCATTTCGACCTGGTCGGTGATCACCGAGCGGGAACCATCGGCAATGGCGGGATCGATCTCCACGCCGCGGTTCATAGGACCGGGATGCATGACGATGGCATCGGATTTGGCATAGGCCAGCTTGGCCTCGTCGAGCCCATAAAAGCGGTAGTATTCGCGAACCGAGGGGATCATCTTGCCGTTGGCGCGCTCGTGCTGCAGGCGCAGCATCATCACCACGTCGACCCCCTTGAGCCCCGCTTCCATGTCGGTGAACACCTCGGTGGCCAAGTTTTCAATGCCTGCTGGAAGCAGGTTGCGTGGAGCAATGACGCGGGTGCGCACATGCAGCGCGCCTAGCAGCAGCAGGTTTGATCGTGCGACGCGCGAATTGGCGATATCGCCGCAAATGGCGACGGTCAGTCCAGCAAGCGTGCCCTTGTGGTTACGGATTGTCAGGGCATCGAGCAGCGCCTGGGTCGGGTGCTCATGCGCGCCGTCTCCGGCATTGACCACCGAGCAGCCGACCTTCTGGCTCAGCAGTTCGACCGCCCCGGCCGCAGAATGACGCACCACCAGCACGTCCGGCCGCATCGCGTTGAGGGTCGCCGCAGTGTCGATCAGCGTTTCGCCCTTCGAAACCGACGAGGTCTTGACCGACATGTTGACCACCAGCGCGCCCAAGCGCTTTCCGGCGATCTCGAACGAGGACTGGGTGCGCGTCGATGGCTCGAAGAACAGATTGATCTGCGTCTTGCCAGACAGCGTCGGAAGCGACTTCCGCTCCTGCCGAGAAATGGCGATCATTTGCTCGGCGCGATCCAGCAGGTCGATGATTTCGTGCTGCTTCAGATCGGCAATGGAAATGAGGTGTCGCTGGGCGAACGGGGGGAAGTCACCGGATTGCCCGGCGGGAGAATTCTGCTGCGGCATGTCGCATCCCTTGCGATTTGCTGCGGTCTAGCGGAGGGGCGGGCAGGGGGCAAGTCCCATGGACGATTATACTCGCCGTAACCGATCCAAAGCCCCTTGCAGAATGTAGCTGGCAGCGAGCTTGTCGACCACTTCGGCGCGGCGGTCGCGGCGAAGGTCGGCTTCAATCATCATGCGGGTCACAGCCGAGGTCGAGAGGCGTTCATCCCAGAAGGCGATAGGCAGGTTGATCCTGGGCGCGAGATTGCGGGCAAAGGCCCTTGTCGATTGGACGCGCGGTCCCTCCGTCCCATCCATGTTGAGCGGAAGTCCCAGGATCAGGGCAACCACCTGATTTTGCGTGATCAGTTCGAGGATCCGCTCCGCATCCTGCGTGAATTTGGTCCGCTTGATCGTCTCGAGCGGCGTGGCCGAATAGCGCATGCCGTCTGAGATCGCGACCCCAATGGTCTTAGTCCCGAGATCGAGCCCCATGATTTTGCCGGTCTGCGGAATTTCGGCGAGGGGATTGTCGAGGGTCACGTGGGGCTCGCTGAATGGGAAGTAATTGTCCTATAGGCTGTGGCATGTCGGTTGGCGAAGGAAAAGGGCTGATGAAACTTACCTGGTTCGGAAACACCGCCTTTCGCCTGCATATTGGTGGTCAGATCATTGTACTTGATGCTGCTGCAGCCCCGAATGGGGTGGATGCTGCTGAGGTGCTGAGTGGTGCTGATCGGGTAATTGAACGCAACGTGAATGAGCCGCTTCTCGATGCGCGGACATGGAGACCCCGCCCGCGGGAGCGCCTGCTCGATGCCGGTGATCTGCCTCGGCCCGTCGACATCTGGTCGCTCGGGCCCGATTGCATTTTGCTGGATGCCGACGAAGATGCGCCGTTGCTGTTAATCGCCGGTCCCTTGCCGACACTGGGTCGTTGGGCCGAAAAGGCGATCGTCATTCTTGCCGGGCAGCAGTTGATGCGGCGAAGCGAACAGCTGGTTGATGCGGTGATTCCACGCCTCATCGCATTAGCGGGTAGCGACGCCGAGGTCGAGGCAGCCTTTATTCAATTGCCTGCCAAACTCGACGGAGCAGGGCTGTTGGCTCTCTCCCCTGGCCTTGCCGTGGAAGTCTGATCCGACGCATAAGCCATTTTCATTGTCATTATGCCCGGCGCGTTGCTAATAACGCGACGAAGACGCCGTTATCCCAGTTGGAGTTTGCCATGTCCGTCGACGCCGCCACCGTCAAGCGCATCGGGCGCCTCGCGCGCATCCGCATCGAGGAGGAGGAAGTCGCCGGCTACCAGCAGGAGCTCAACGCCATTCTCGGCTTTGTCGAGCAACTGAGCGAAGTCAATGTCGAAGGCGTCGAGCCTATGACCTCGGTGACACCGATGACCCTGCGCCGCCGTGACGACATCATCAGCGACGGTGGCTATGCTGAGAAGATCGTCGCCAACGCGCCGCTCTCGGAAGATAATTTCTTCATGGTGCCGAAGGTGGTCGAATAAAAATGGCGGTGTCGATTGCCATCGAGACCCCGCTGCAGGATGACGTTCGCGCGCTCGTTGCTGCGCTGAATGATCATCTTTTGCCGCTGTCCCCGGAAGAGTTCCAGTTCAAGATGACTGTGGAGCAGATGGCCGGCAGCGATACCACGCTGTTCGTCGCTCGCGACGAGTCGGGGCAGGCGGTGGGCATGGGGGCGCTCAAGGTACACAGCCCCCAATTGGGCGAAGTCAAACGCATGTTTACCTTGCCCGAAGTGCGCGGGCAGCGCGTTGGCCGGCATTTGTTGGAACGCATCATCGAACTGGCCCGCGAGCGCAAGCTGGATGTCGTGATGCTTGAGACCGGCACCGGTGATGGCATGGCCGAGGCGCATCGTCTCTACACCCGCTACGGCTTCGTCCCACGTGGCCCGTTCCTCGACTATCCCGACAGCGAATGGTCCGCCTTTTTCGAATTGCCATTGATGGCGGAGGCGAAAGCATGAAATCGACGGCTCTTCCGCTTCTTCTGCTGCTGGGAGTGGGCGTCGCCCACGCCCAGGAGGACCTCGTCATCGACCAAAGCAAGCTCTACGTCACCGAGCCGAAGGCGTGCCAAGCCATCGAGACGCAGGGCATCGACGCGTTTGTGGAGATGGATTTCCTCAGCCTGACCTTCGACGGCGGTATCCAGTCTCTCGAATTCCACTGCAATTTCTACGACATCAAGAGCCGGCCCAACACGCCGCTCCTGTTTGTCGATGCTGTCTGCTCGCTACCTGGCGAACTCTATCCGGACAGCTTTGCCATCGCGCCCAATGGTGAGGATTCCATCCTCGTTGTCTCCGGCACGGAAACGACTCTGGGTCTGGCAGGAAGCGAAGCACCACCATCCGACTTTCCGGTCGGTACCACGATTTATCACCGCTGCGACAATCTGAGCGAGATACCCATTGACTGACCTGACCAAACTCAGCCTCGCCGATGCCCGCAAGGGCCTCAAGGACAAGAGCTTCACCGCGCTGGAGCTGACCGATGCCTATATCGGCGCCATCGAGGCCGCCAATCCGAGCCTGAATGCCTATGTAGCCACTACGCCGGAACAGGCCCGCGACATGGCCAAGGTCAGCGACGAAAAGCTGAGCAAAGGGCAGGGCGGGTCGCTGGAAGGCATTCCGCTCGGGATCAAGGACCTCTTCGCCACCAAGGGGGTCCACACTCAGGCTGCCAGCCACATTCTCGATGGATTCAAGCCGGAATACGAATCCACCGTCACCGCCAATCTCTGGCGCGATGGCGCAGTCATGTTGGGCAAGCTCAACATGGACGAATTCGCCATGGGCTCGTCTAACGAGACCTCCTACTACGGTCCCGTGATCAGCCCGTTCAGGGCCGATGGCAGCAATGCCAATCTCGTGCCTGGCGGCTCCTCGGGTGGTTCAGCTGCTGCAGTCGCCGCATGGCTTTGCGCTGGCGCGACCGCGACCGATACGGGAGGCTCCATCCGCCAGCCTGCCGCTTTTACGGGCACGGTCGGCATCAAGCCCACTTATGGACGCGCCTCGCGATGGGGCACCGTAGCCTTCGCCTCCTCACTCGACCAGGCCGGCCCCATTGCCCGCACCGTCGAGGATGCGGCAATTCTGATGACATCGATGTCCGGCTTCGATCCCAAGGATTCGACCAGTGTCGATATTCCGGTTCCCGATTTTGCTGCCGCCGTCGAGCGCGGGGTGAAGGGGCTGACCATTGGTGTTCCCAAGGAATATCGTATGGACGGCATGCCCGCGGAGATCGAAAAGCTCTGGAGCCAGGGCCTTGAATGGCTCAAGGCGGAAGGCGCGACGGTCAAGGATATTTCCCTGCCGCACACCAAATACGCGCTGCCTGCTTACTACATCGTCGCTCCTGCCGAAGCCTCGTCCAATCTCGCCCGCTATGACGGCGTGAAATATGGCCTGCGCGTTTCGGGCAAGGACATTACGGACCTCTACGAGCTGACCCGTGCGGCCGGCTTCGGTCGCGAGGTCAAGCGCCGCATCATGATCGGCACCTATGTGCTCTCCGCAGGCTATTTCGACGCATATTACGTCAAGGCGCAGCAGGTCCGCACACTGATCAAGAAGGATTTTGAGGACGCCTTTAATGCCGGCGTCGACGCCATCCTGACTCCTGCCACACCGTCTGCCGCGTTCGGCATTGGCGATGAAGCGCTGGCCGCCGATCCGGTCGCCATGTACCTCAACGACGTCTTCACCGTCACCGTAAACATGGCTGGCCTGCCGGGCATCGCCGTTCCGGCTGGCAAGGACGGGCAGGGGCTTCCCTTGGGCCTGCAGCTTATCGGCAAGCCCTTCGACGAAGAGACCCTGTTTGCTGCCGCGCGCGTCATCGAAAAGAGCGCCGGCGGCGACTTCGCACCCAAGCGCTGGTGGTAAGGCAAATACCGGGCGGCGCTTGATTGCGCCGCCGTTCCGGCCTATTTGCGGCCAATGCACAAGTTTAAACTGGTAGTGACGCGCCCCCTGGCAGCGTCCGGGCCGACAGGGGTTACGCCGATGGCCGTTGATATCTTTACGACGCTGGATTGGTCCGAGCCGCCCAAGGACATGAGCAAGCCGCTGCAGGCGCTGTGGTGGCTGAAGAAGGGCGAACTGCGCGTCGGTCCCGAATGGGAAAAGGCGCATAATATCGTCCAGTCCATGGAAGGCGTTCAGGCCTTCGACTGGGTCCATGCATTAATGCACTGGATCGAAGCCGATATGGGCAATGCCGATTACTGGTACCGCCGCGCCGGCAAGCGCCGCGCCACCGCCAGCGTTTCATCCGAGTGGGAGCACATCGCGGCCGCACTGAGCGAAGTCACGCGACACTGATCCGACATTATCGGGTGGCGCGCGCCTCTATTGTGGCGAGTGCCGCGATCCAGATCAGATAGCTGCCGATGGTCAACCGCTGATATAATCCCATCAGCGGCAGGCTTTGTGCCGACGCCATTGCCGCCAGCGCGCCCGATACCAGCATGACCGCCAATAGCGCCAAGGTTGTTCTGGTGAAGGTGGGATACTGCCGGCGCGCCCGCCAGCCCCAGGCCATGGCGCCAAGGGCGGCTATGCAGGTCAGCACCAGCAATCCTGCCAACACCATGTGGACAATGCCGGGCACCGTAACCGGCGTGCCCTGTGCATCCATAGGTGCCAGTTCGATCAGCACGCCGAAGAGACCGTTGAAAAGGATCATGACTGCGCCGACTTGCAAGATGCGACGATCCATGCGGCCGCTCACCAAAAGGCCCGCTCCAAACACCAGCAGCAGCATATTGTAGGCCACAAATGCCGCCGATATTGGAGTGGCATACACCGCCCCGGTTTCGAAGAGCGCGCTGACCGGCTGGGACAGATGGTCGTATCCTGGGGTTATGGCGCCACCAACCAGGACGGTGGCGACATAGACAATCGGTGCCGCAATTCCGGCGAAAAGCATATATCTGCGCATGGCACCACCAACTGACCGAGTAGTCCCACCATGCGCAGATTTGACGCGTGTGTGTTGATCGACGTCAAGCCGCCATGGCTTACCGATTGTCCACCTGACTGCGGACTAATTCCAGACCACGCCGCGTGATCCTATAGGGGCCTCCGCCTTGCGATCGGATCGCTTTCTTCGCCCTGAGTTTGTCGAAGATCAGCGGCGTCAAGCCGCTCATCAGCCAGCCGTCTCGATTGAAAAACTCGAATTCGGCGATTTTGCCGCGTTGGTCTCGAATGACGGCGATACGGCCACCCTGCGCGAGGGCGTGCAGCACCCGCTGTTCGTTCCGGGAAATATCCATGGAAAAGTCTGAAAGCCTGAATGGCGGCCAAGTGGCCGCAACAAACGGAGCCCTGCCGGCATCACGCGCGGCAGCGGCTTGGTTCACTCATGCCCGCCGCTTTTGGACGGGCTATCAGGCAATCTCAGACTGGCTAGACATGCTGTAGAATTAGGCCTGCACGGCGTTAATGACCAGAGCCTGCGACGCTAGTGGGTTGAATTCAGTACGGTCACGGTGCAAACCAGCAACAGCTTTTTTCTGAGCCGAGGATAGTGCCGTGACCGCTGCCAAAATGCCCGCGCAATGCGAAACCAAGGATGACGTTCGCGCCGAGATCGATCGGATCGACCAGGCTTTGATCGCCCTGTTCGCGGAACGGCACGGTTACGTGACCCGTATGGCAGAGATCAAGACCGACCCGCACGAGGCCTATGACCCGGCGCGCATCGAGGCCATCGTTGCAAAAGTGCGCGCTCGCAGTTTGGACCTTGATCTCGACGAAGATCAGGCCGAACTTATCTGGCGGACCCTGATCGATTGGAACATCAATTACGAGAAGGGCATCATCGCGGCACGTCGCCGCGCAAAATAAGCGGGCCACCCGCCACGCGTGGGTCGTCCCGAAACGGGGGTGATCATGCCGGCTATCTCCATACGCAAGGCCATACAGGCAGACAGACCTGCAATGGCCAGCATTGCCTATCGTGCCTGGGAGAGCGGCATCTTGCCGATCTTGCCGGATAAGCCGGGGCAGGAGGAGGCGGAACGCCATCGCCTGGTCCGCGCAGTGGAGTCTGGCTGGCAACACGCCATCAGCGCCGAAATCGATGGCGTCGTGGTCGGCTGGTGTTCGCGCGCCCCGAGCCGGTCCTATGTCCCGTTTCTTTTCGTCATGCCCGAATTGCAAGGCCACGGCATCGGCGCCCAGCTCCTGTCCCGCATGGAGACCATTCTGGAACTGGAGGGAGCCGAGCGCATCCTGCTCGAAACGCCTGCCGATCATGTTCGGGCCGTCCGTTTTTATGAGCGGCAGGGCTACCATATTCTGGCGCTGAAGGCCGATGCGCGAGCCGGGCACGATCCGTTCGCCAGCGTCCACCTGGAAAAGCGCCTGCGTCCCTATAGCGGCATTATCGAGGGTTAGGTCGGCACTGACGTCTCGCGTCGGCTTTAGGTCGGCGCCAACTGCCGAGCCCTGTTGCAACCCTTGCCCAACATCGCTAAGCACGAACTGAAAAATTCCGACTTTCAGGACTGCCAAGTGACCCTCGTCGATACCCGCACCCCCGACAAGAAGCGCCTGATTTCCGGCTCGACCGGCGATTGGGAAGTGATCATTGGCATGGAAGTGCATGCGCAGGTAACAAGCGAAAGCAAGCTGTTCTCCGGCTCATCGACCGAGTTCGGCAACCCGCCGAATGCCAATGTCAGTTTCGTCGACGCAGCCATGCCCGGCATGCTTCCGGTGATCAACGAGGAATGCATCCGACAGGCCGTGCGCACCGGCCTTGGTCTCAAGGCGCAGATCAACAAGCGCTCGGTGTTCGATCGCAAGAATTACTTCTACCCCGACCAGCCGCCCGGCTACCAGATTTCCCAGTACAAGGACCCGATCGTCGGGGAGGGCAAGGTGCTGCTCGATATCGATGGCGAGCGCGTCGAGATCGGCATCGAGCGCCTGCATCTGGAAACTGATGCCGGCAAGCTTATTCATGACCAGCACCCGAATATGAGCTTCGTCGACCTGAACCGAGCCGGCGTTGCGTTGATGGAAATCGTCTCCAAACCCGACATGCGATCGTCGGAGGAGGCCAAGGCCTATCTCTCAAAGCTGCGTACCATCCTGCGTTATCTTGGCACCTGCGACGGCAATATGGAGCAGGGCTCCATGCGCGCCGACGTCAACGTCTCCGTGCGTCGTCCCGGTGGCGAGTTCGGCACCCGTTGCGAAATCAAGAACGTGAACTCGATCCGCTTTGCTGGCCAGGCAATCGAATACGAAGCCCGCCGACAGATCGATATTCTTGAAGACGGCGGCGAGATCGACCAGGAAACCCGCCTGTTCGACCCCAAGAATGGCGAAACCCGCTCCATGCGCTCCAAGGAAGACGCGCAGGACTATCGCTACTTCCCCGATCCGGACCTGCTGCCGCTCGAGTTCGACGATGCCTTTATTGCTGGACTCGCTGAAAACCTGCCAGAACTGCCCGATGAGAAACAGGCGCGCTTCATCCGCGATTATGGCGTCACTGCCTATGACGCCATGGTGCTGACCCTCGATCGCGAAACCGCCGATTACTACGAGGCCTGCGTCGCCTTTGGTGGCGGCAAGCGTGACGGCAAGGCCGTGGCCAATATTCTCAACGCCGACGTGGCAGCCTTCGCCAATAGCCAAGGTCTCGCCGTCTGGGAAACCCACCTCAAGCCGAGCCAGATTGCCGGCCTGGTCGACCTCATTGCCGGCGGTACCATCTCGTCCAAGGGCGGCAAGGATGTCTTGCAGATTCTCATCGCCGAAGAACCGGAAGGCGAACCCGCCGACATCGTCGAGCGTCGCGGCCTGAAGCAGGTGACCGATCTCGGCGCCATCGAGAAAATCGTCGACGAAATCATCGCCGCCAATCCGGATCAGGTGGAAAAGGTCAAGGCCAAGCCGACCATGATCGGCTGGTTCGTCGGCCAGGCCATGAAGGCCTCGGGTGGAAAGGCCAATCCACAGGCACTGAACGAGCTGATGAAACAAAAGCTCGGCATCGAATAGGAACAGGCGGCCCTAGGGCCGCCTTTTTCATGTCATGGATTGATGTCGTGGCCCGGCTCTGGCGGCAGGTTGGGGTCGAGCGGTTCGGTATCCTGGTCGTTCCGCAGCGGCGAGGTATGGGGGTTCTCCGCATCGCCAGTGGGCAGACCCACGGGCATCGGCGGCACCGGCTCTTGCCGACGATGCGGAGCCTCCGGCTCACGTTTGCGCGGATTGGTCATGGCATCCTCCTGTTGGCTTGGCCGCGACCGCCATTTAGGGCTGGCACGCAGCGTCTGTTAGCCAACGAAAGCGACCGGTCTTATGTTCCGCTTCTAGCCTGGCTGCCCCACCCGCCACATGCGCCGAACGCGGCCATCGATGAACAACAGGCCGAAAAAGATCACCAGCATGCCCAGTACTTGGATGGGCAGTACGGTTTCGCCAAGCGCCGTCACGCCGATCAGCAGCGCGGAAATCGGCGCGATGAAGGTGGTGGTGGCGAAATTGGTCGGACCGACGCGCGGCAGGATGCGGTACATGATCTGGAAGGTGAAAGCGGTCGAGAGCAGGCCGATGGCCAGCGCAGCGCCCCAGGTTTCCGGCCGCGTCATCACCGGTACGCCCTCGGCGAAAAATGCTATCGGGATTGCCACCAGCGCAGCGCCGGTCAGCGCGATCGATGCAAAGGCTGTAGGCTCTACATGCTTGTAGCTGCGGGTAATGTTGAGCGACAGAGCGTAGCACAGCGTTGCCCCCAGGCATGCCGCAATGGCCCAGAGCTGCGAGCTGCCGCCTGACGACAGGGCCGGGGATACCAGGATCGCCGCCCCGACAAAGCCGATGAACACGCCGGTGAATTTGGTCCGCGTTGCCTTCTCGCCGCCAATCCAGAAGTGCGAAACGATCGCTGTAACCATCGGCGTCAGCGCATTGATGATGGCCGCGATGCCGCTGGCGAGATGCGCCTGGGCCAATGGGAAGAGTGCAAAGGGGATCGCATAGGCGATGACGCCGAGGGCACCCAGCTGCAGCCAGAGTTTGGGGTCGCGCGGCACCGGTTTGCGCAGCGCCATGAGGAAAACCCAACAGCCGATCGCGCCGATTCCGACACGCAAAGACGTCACCCAGAGCGGGCCGATCTCGCGAATGAGGATGGCGTTGAAGACGAAGGAACAGCCCCAGATAGCGCCGAGGAGAACAATCAGAAACCAGTCACGCAGACTCATGCGGCACCTCTTGGAAGAGGCGCGACGCTACGCCGACCCGGAACGAAGGTCGAACCGATTTTCACGATGGGCCTGATCAATTGCGGTGATGAGGCCTATCGGCTTGGCAGCAGGTGAGCGGCCGAAATCGAGGCCTTTTACGCTAAGCCCGAACCTCGCCTGATGCCAGCATCCGCAGGGCCTCGGGGTAAATCCGATGCTCCTCGACCAGGATCCGGTCGGCAAGACTTTCCGGCGTATCGCCCGGGAGGACCGGCACCCGCGCCTGGAGGATGGACGGGCCTTCATCGAGCCCCGGGGTCACGAAGTGCACGGTGCAGCCATGTTCGCTAACGCCATCGGCGAGCGCCCGCTCGTGGGTGTGCAGCCCCTTATAGGCGGGAAGGAGGGATGGATGGATGTTGATCATCCGGCCCTGCCAGCGATCGACAAAATCCTCGCCCAGGATGCGCATAAAGCCCGCAAGGCAGACATAGTCCACCTCCCAGCTTTCCAGCACCTGAGTCATGGTGTCTTCAAACATGTCGCGGGTTGGAAACTTGCTCTGCGCTAGTGACGCCGTAGCGATCCCATGGCCGGCCGCAATAGCAAGGCCCGGTGCGGCCGCCCGGTTCGACAAGACCCCCACGATCTCAGCGGGATAGTCCGGCGCTTGCGCCGCAGCAATCAGCGCCGACATGTTTGATCCGCGTCCGGAGATCAGGATGGCAACGCGCTTCCTGCTCACAGGGACAGGGCCCCGCGGAAGGTCACTGGTTCGCCCTGGCGAGCGGTCAACTGGCCGACAATGGCAGCGGTCTCGCCATTGGCGACGAGGCTTTCCACCAGCTTCTCGGCATCTGCCGGCGATACGGCGACCAGCATGCCCACACCGCAATTGAAAGTGCGGAGCATTTCGCGTTCGCTCATTCCGCCCACCTTGCTCAGCCAGCCGAATACGGCCGGCACCGAAATAGCGCCAAGGTCGATATCCGCCGCCAGCTGCTCGGGCAGCACACGTGGAATATTGTCGATGAAGCCACCGCCGGTGATATGCGCCAGCGCCTTGATCCCAAGCCCGGCCTTGAGCGCCGCCAGCAGCGGCTTCACATAGATACGGGTGGGCTCGAGCAGTGCGTCGGCCAGCGTCTTGCCGGTCGCAAATGGTGCAGTGGCATCCCAGCCGAGGCCCGAGAGCTCGACGATCTTGCGGACCAGCGAATAACCGTTGGAATGCACGCCCGAGGAGGCAATGGCCACCAGCACATCGCCTGCGGCAATATCAGGCCGCGGCAACAGCGCACCGCGCTCGACGGCGCCCACTGCAAAACCGGCGAGATCGTAGTCATTTCCGTGGTACATGCCCGGCATTTCGGCGGTTTCCCCGCCGATAAGCGCACAACCTGCCAGCCGGCAACCATGGGCTATGCCTTCGACGATAGCCGTGCCCTGCGCGACGTCGAGCTTGCCTGTGGCAAAATAGTCGAGGAAGAACAGCGGCTCGGCGCCTTGCACCACAAGATCGTTGACGCACATGGCCACCAGGTCCTGCCCGATCGTATCGTGCTTGCCGGTGTCGATGGCGATCTTGAGTTTGGTGCCGACCCCATCATTGGCGGCCACCAGCACGGGATCGACAAAGCCTGCGGCCTTCAGATCGAACAATCCGCCAAAGCCGCCGATCTCGCCATCGGCGCCGGGACGCCGAGTGGAGCGGACGGCGGGCTTGATGGCTTCGACAAGCGCATTGCCAGCGTCGATGTCGACACCGGCCTGCTTGTAAGACAGACCGTTTGGTGGCAGGTTTTGGGCGTCGGACATGAGCGTGGTGCCAATGCTGGGGATATCGGGCACATACTAATGCCCAAGACCCGGGTTGGTTGAACTTTTCGGTGCTGGCCGTTAGAGGGCCTGATAGCTTCTTGGATACACAGACGCAAGGGCCGCCCGGCACCATGAACCTTAGAAATCAAGTGCTGGTCTGGATCGGCTTCTTCCTGGTGCTGATCCTGCTGTTGTGGGTTTTCCGCGGCATCCTGCTGCCCTTCGTGGTCGGTTCGGCGCTCGCCTACCTGCTCAATCCAATCGTAAACCAGCTGCAACGCTGGAAAATCGGTCGCGCCTGGGGCACTGCCCTCGTGCTGCTTGGTGTTGTCGCCATCGTTGTCAGCATTTTCGTCATGCTGCTGCCACTGGTGATACAGCAGGTGATCGGTCTTATTCAGCGTCTCCCTGGTTACGCTGCCGATCTGCAGGCACTCGCCCGCCGTTGGGCGCCGGAGCTCAACCAGTGGCTTGGCCCGGAGCGCGCCGCCCAGGTCGAACGCAGCGTGTCCGATCTTTTGGGGCAGATGGTGGGTCTGGTCGGCGTGGTCACCACCGAGATCGTCAATTCCAGTATCACCGTGATCAGCGTCATCGGTTTTGTCATCGTCACCCCGGTGGTCGCCTTCTATCTGCTGCTCGATTGGGACGGCATGGTACGTGGGCTGCATGGCTTGCTGCCACGTCGCCACAAGGCCGAAATCCTGGGTATTTTCCGCGATATCGACAGCTCCATGGCCGGTGTGATCCGCGGGCAGGGCGGTGTATTGTTGATCGACGCCGCCTACTATGCCACCGCGCTATCGCTGATCGGGCTCAATTTCGGCCTCGCGGTCGGTTTGATCGCCGGGCTTTTGAGCTTTATTCCCTTCGTGGGCTTCGGCTTCGGTTTTACGCTCTCGGTGGGCATCGCCATCGTGCAGTTTTGGCCGAACTGGTGGATGGTTGCCGCCGTGGCCGGCATTTTCCTGGTCTGGCAGTTCATCGAGGGCAACATCCTTTATCCCAAGCTGGTTGGGTCTTCGATCAACATCAATCCCGTCTGGCTGATGTTCGCCCTGTTGGCCTTTGGCACCTTGTTCGGCTTCCTTGGCTTGTTGCTGGCGGTGCCGCTGGCGGCCATTGGCGGGGTGCTGGTGCGCTATGGCGTGCGCAAGTACAAGGCCAGTTCGCTCTATCTGGGGCCGGGACGCGGGACGGGAACTAGCGATGTCACCCTTGACTAGCAGCGCCCGGCAACTGCCGCTCGACCTTGGTCATGAGCCATCGCATGGCGAGGATGATTTCCTGGTTGGCGAAGGTAATGCGCTGGCCTATGGCCGCATCACCACATGGCCAGATTGGTCCGATGCGACCACCGTCCTTCTCGGTCCCGCAGCCTCGGGAAAGTCGCACCTGGCCCGCATCTTTGCCGATCGCAGTCAGGCCATCGTCACCGGTCCGGAAACGCTGGGTCGTTTCGCAGGCGGCACCGGTGGCGAAAACCTGATCGTTGAAGATGTCGACCGAGCCGGTTTTGATGAGCACGACCTGTTCCATGTGCTCAACCAGGCCATGCGAGGGCAGCGCGCTTTGTTGCTCACGGCACGGGCCGAGCCACAGAATTGGCCATTCACGACCGCAGATGTGCTTTCGCGGATCCGCCGTGCGCCGATTTTTCGGCTGGAGAGCAGCGATGACATTGAGTTGTCACACATTTTCGTAAAACTGTTCGGTGATCGACAAATCAAGGTCGATCCGAAGGTTATCGGCTATCTTGTCGCGCGCATGGAGCGCAGCCAGCAAGAAGCCGCAATCCTGGTCGATCTGATGGACAGGCTGGCCCTTGCCAAAGGGTCGGCCATTACCCGCATAATAGCTGCGGAGGCACTGGCGCTCCGGCAGGAGGCCGAAACGCCCGGGCAGCTTCAGAATTTGGACCCGACAAGCCGATGAACGATATGAGCGAGATTGCCGAAGCCGAGGGTGCCGTTCCCGATGTCGAGGCGCTGCGCACCAGCCCGGCCCGCTTCGTCAATCGCGAGGTCAGTTGGCTCCAGTTCAACATGCGTGTTCTGGAAGAGGCCGGTAACGAAAATCACCCGCTCTTGGAGCGGCTGCGGTTTGTGTCGATTTCGGCCAACAATCTCGACGAGTTCTACATGGTGCGCGTCGCCGGCCTTAAGGGCCAGATTCGCGCCGGCTTGACCAAACAAAGTGCCGATGGCCTGTCGCCGGCCGAGCAACTCGATGAGATCGCTACCCTGGCGCAGCACCTGCAGCTCGAGCAGCAGGATCACTGGCAGAATCTGCGTGAGGAGCTGTTCGCGCAGAATGTGGTTATCCACGAGACCAATGACCTCAGCACCGAGCAGGTAGCCTATCTGCAAAAGCTGTTCCGTGAGGAAATCTTTCCGGTCCTGACGCCGATTGCGGTCGATCCCGCGCATCCGTTTCCGTTCATTCCCAATCTCGGATTGGCGCTCGCGTTCGAGCTCAAGCGACCGAACAGCGACCAGCCATTGACGGCCCTGGTGCGTATTCCGGGCAATCTCGACCGCTTCATCAATCTCCCCAGCGCATTGGCCTCGGAAGGACGCACGGAAGTCGTCACCATCGATACGCTGGTGAAACTCTTCTTCCACAAGATGTTCCCCAGCCACGAAGTGGTCGGGTCAGGCGCTTTCCGTATCATTCGCGACAGCGAGATCGAAATCGACGACGAGGCCGCCGACCTGGTGGTGGAGTTCGAAAGCGCCTTGCGTCAGCGTCGCCGCGGCCAGGTGATCCGCCTCGAAATCGAGCGGTCCATGCCGCGCGCGCTGAAACGCCAGATCGGCGAACAGCTGGGCGTCAAGGAAGCCGAAGTCTTCGAGGTCCAGGGTTTTCTCGGCCTCGCTGACGCGCGCAAGATTTGCGACGTCGACCGTGCAGATCTCAAGTTCCAGCCCTATCACGCGCGCTTCCCCGAGCGTATCCGCGATTACAATGGCGACAGTTTTGCCGCTATTCGCGCCAAGGACATCCTGGTGCACCATCCGTTCGAGAGCTTCGACGTGGTTGCCCAGTTCCTCATGCAGGCGGCGCGCGATCCCGATGTCGTGGCCATCAAGCAAACGCTCTATCGCACCTCCTCGGACAGCCCCATCGTCAAAGCGCTGATCATGGCCGCGGAGGCCGGCAAGTCTGTGACTTGCCTTGTGGAGCTTAAGGCGCGCTTCGATGAGGAAGCCAATATCCGCTGGGCCCGCGATCTGGAACGGGCAGGGGCGCAGGTTGTATTCGGCTTTATCGAGCTCAAGACCCATGCCAAACTCAGCCAGGTGGTCCGGCGCGAAAAGGGCAAGCTGGTGAGCTACTGCCATATCGGTACTGGCAATTATCACCCGATTACTGCCAAGATTTACACCGACCTCAGCTACTTTACCATCGATCCCTCGATCACCCGCGACGTGGCCCGCGTGTTCAATTTCATCACCGGCTATGCCCGCCCAACCGAGCTTGAGACCATTGCGGTGTCGCCGGTCAATTTGCGCGAAACGCTGTTGCAAAACATCGCGCGCGAGATCGAATTTGCGCGCACCGGTCAGCCGGCCTCGATTCTTTTGAAAATGAATTCCCTGGTCGATCCGCAGGTTATCGACGCGCTCTACGACGCAAGCCAGGCGGGAGTTAGGGTCGACCTGATCGTCCGCGGCATTTGCTGCCTGCGACCCGGAATTCCTGGTTTTTCCGACAATATTCGCGTGAAATCCATCGTCGGCCGCTTCCTGGAACATAGCCGCATCTATTGTTTCGGCAATGGTGAGGCCATGCCGTCCACCCGTGCCATGGTCTATATCTCGTCGGCCGATATCATGGGGCGCAACCTTGATGGACGCGTCGAGGTGATGGTGCCCATCCTCAACAAGACGGTGCACAAGCAGATTTTGGATCAAATCCTGGTTGCCTATCTCCGGGACAATCAGCAGAGTTGGGAAGTGCTGCCGGATGGTAGCTCCCACCGTGTGCGGCTGAGCGAGGGCGAGGAGCCTTTCAACGCCCACAACTACTTCATGACCAATCCCTCGCTCTCGGGACGCGGCAGCGCTGGGGCTCGTGAGGGAGAAGAGGCCTGAATTTGACTCAGTTCTGGGGCGTTGACGCCGATCCAACTGCGCAGGGACGTCTCAAGGGCGCGCGCCCTGTTGCGGTACTCGACATCGGATCCAACTCCGTCCGTCTGGTTGTCTACGAGCGTCATGCGCGCTCTCTGACGCCGCTTTACAATGAGAAGTCCGCTTGTGCGCTCGGGCGAGGCATCGCCCAGAGCGGGCGGCTGGCCGAAGCCAATATGGAAAAGGCCCTTGAGGCGATGAAGCGCTTTGCGCTCGTCGCGCGCATGATGCGCGTCGGCAAGATCCACGTTCTCGCCACCTCTGCCGTTCGTGACGCCGCCAACCGCGCCCAGTTCGTCTCCGCGGTCGAGGCCATTATGGAAACCCGGGTGAGGGTGCTCACCGGCGAGGAAGAGGCGCATTTCGCCGCTCTCGGCGTCGTCGCCGGTATCCCCGGTTTTGAAGGTATTGTCGGCGACCTGGGCGGCGGCAGCCTCGAATTGTCCTCCGTGTCTCATGGTGCCGATACCAATGGCCAGTCCTACGAGCTGGGTGTCATTCGCCTCCAGGACGATGGCGATGGTTCGCCGGTCAAGGCGGTCAACATCGTCCGCAAGCGTCTCGCCGATTCCCTGGTCAGTGCTGCCGAACCCGGGGGCCAGTTCGTGGCCATCGGGGGCACCTGGCGCTCCCTTGCCAAGCTGCACCAGGCCAAACGGCAGTACCCGCTTCACATGGTTCAGGACTATGTGGTCGGCGCAGCCGACATGATCGCATTCTGCGACGAGATTGTCGCCGCCGACTCGCTGAAATCCTATCCCGGCGCGTCCAGTGTCAGCAGTTCGCGCCGCGACCTCGTGCCATTCGGTGCGGCGGCGATGGCCGAATTGCTCCGCATCGGGCGTTTCGCCAGTGTTGTGTTCTCGGCACTGGGTGTGCGCGAGGGCTATCTCTACGGCCTGCTCAGCCCCCAGGAAAAGGCGGTCGATCCGTTGATCCAGGGTGCGGAGGAATTATCCATTCTGCGCTCGCGCTCCCCGGCGCACGCCAATGATCTCATAGAGTTTACCAGCCAATATATGGCTATAGCAGGCATAACCGAGACACAGGATGAGCAGCGGCTGCGGGTTGTTTCCAGCCTTCTCGCCGACATTGGCTGGCGCTCGCACCCCGACTATCGCGGCCCGCAGAGCGTCGACGCCGTCGCTTATGGATCGCTGACCGGCGTCGATCATCCCGGTCGCTCTTTCCTCGCCCAGGCCCTGGCCATTCGTTATGACGGGCTCAAGAGCAAGGCGGCGCAAACACTTGTCGGATTGGGCAGTGAGCATCTCACGGCCCGGGCGCGCCTGCTTGGCACCCTGTTCCGCGTCGCCTATCCGATGACCGCGGCTATGCCCGGCATTCTGGCTCGGACCCGTTTCGGCATCGATGGCAACACCCTGGTGCTGCATCTGCCCACCGATCTTGCCTTCCTCAATGGCGACCATTTGCGGAACCGGCTACGCCAGTTCGCCGATTGCGCCGGCCACGCCGACGCCAAGGTTCAGGTCGGATAGAGGCCTCTACTCGGCCGGTTCTTCGCGCTGCACCGCAATTTCGATAACGCCGTTGCGCGTGGCGACGAGCCCGATACGGCCATGCTTGATGGCCAGGGCCTTATCGCCGAACAGCTTGCGCCGCCAGCCCTTGAGCGCCGGCACATCGGCGTCGTCGTCCAGGACCAGCGCGTCGATTTCGTCTGAAGTCGCGATGATTCGCGCCGCCACGCCCTGCTGCTCGGCCACAGCCTTGAGCAATACCCGCACCAGGTCTCCGACCGCGCCCTTGGGCGACGGGCCACGATAGCGTTCCGGCATCGCCGGAAGCTCTGATTTCGGCAGCGCCTCGACATCCTTGAGCAAAGAGATGATATCGGCGGCGGCACTTGAGCGTCCGAAACCGCGCGGCACGGCACGTAGTTTTTCGAAAGCCTCGGCGCTCAAAGGCCGCTGCATCGCAAGCTCATACAGCACGTCATCCTTGAGAATGCGGCTGCGCGGCTGGTCGGTTTCCTGCGCCTTGCGCTCGCGCCACTCGGCCAACACCTTGAGGGCCGCCAGTTCGCGGGCGCGGTTGAATTTCATCTTCAACCGTTCCCAGGCCTGTTCGGGTTGCACCACATAGGTGTCGATGCTGCGCAATGTGGTCAACTCGTCTTCGACCCAGTCCCAACGGCGGGTGCGATCCACCTGCTGGCGCAGTTCGCGGTAGATGTCGCGCAGATAGGTGACGTCAGCGAGCGCATAAAGACGCTGCTTCTCGCTCAGCGGCCGGGCCGACCAGTCGGTGAAGCGCGAGGACTTGTCGAGATCGACCTTGCAGATCGCCCGCACGAGGCTGTCATAAGAGGCGCTGTCGCCAAAACCGCAGACGCTGGCCGCGATCTGGGTGTCGAAGATATTGTGCGGCACCGAACCCGTCAGCTTGACGAAAATTTCGATATCCTGCCTCGCGGCATGAAAAACCTTGGTCACCGACGGATTGGCCAGCAAGGCGAAAAACGGCGCCAGCTTGATATCGGGCGCCAGCGGATCGATCAGCACCGCCTCGTCATTGGTCGCCACCTGAATGAGGCAGAGGCGGGGCCAATAGGTAGTCTCGCGCAAAAACTCGGTATCGACCGTTACAAAGTCATATTGGGCAGCGCGCTCACAAAAAGCGGCGAGCGCGTCTGTGGAAACAATCAGGTCCATCCGGGCTACCGTCTTAAAATAGTCAACATTCTCCCTAGCAGGTCATTGGCCTTAGCTCCACCATCGATTTCCGTGTTTGGGGGGCTAAGTGCCTTCGGAACCGCGCAATTCGGCCGCCGCTTGACAAGTGGGGGCGGCCATGCGCTTTTCCCGCGCAAGATTCAGGTCTTTTTCCCAAGCATTCCGAGCAGAAATCATGAGCACACATCGTTACCGCACGCATACCTGTGGCGCACTCACGGCGACCGATGCTGGCAATAATGTGCGCCTCTCCGGCTGGGTCCATCGTGTCCGTGACCACGGCGGGCTTCTGTTCATCGACCTGCGCGACAATTACGGCCTGACCCAGTGCGTCGTCGACCCCGATTCCCCGGCTTTCTCGGCCGTTGAAAAGGTGCGCTCCGAATGGGTCGTGCGCATCGATGGCGAGGTCAAGCTGCGCGATGCCTCGGCCGTGAACCCGAACCTGCCCACCGGCGAAATCGAAATCTTCATCCGCGAGATCGAAACGCTCTCGGTGGCCAAGGAGCTGCCGCTGCCCGTATTCGGCGATCAGGAGTATCCTGAGGACGTGCGCCTGCGCTATCGCTTCCTCGACCTGCGCCGCGAAAAGCTGCACGCTAACATCCTCAAGCGCACCAAGATCATTTCGGCCATGCGTGCCGGCATGGGCGATGCTGGCTTCACCGAATTCTCCACCCCGATCCTGACGGCCTCGTCGCCGGAAGGCGCGCGCGATTTCCTGGTGCCCAGCCGTATCCATCCCGGCAAGTTCTTCGCGCTGCCCCAGGCGCCCCAGCAGTATAAGCAACTGCTGATGGTGGCTGGGTTTGACCGCTACTTCCAGGTCGCACCCTGTTTCCGCGATGAAGACCCGCGTGCCGATCGCCTGCCGGGCGAATTCTACCAGCTCGACCTTGAAATGAGCTTTGTGACTCAGGAAGACGTCTGGAACACAGTCCAGCCGGTGATCACCTCGGTGTTCGAGAAGTTCGCCGATGGCAAGCGCGTCACCAAGGACTGGCCACGCATTCCTTACGACACCGCGATCCGCAAATACGGCTCGGACAAGCCGGACCTGCGCAATCCCATCGAGATCCAGGGTGTTACCGAACACTTCGCTGGTTCCGGCTTCAAGGTCTTCGCCAACCAGATCGAGGCCGATCCCAAGGTCGAAGTCTGGGCGATCCCGGCCAAGAACAAGGCTGGTGCCGAGCCGATCGGCCGCGCCTTCTGTGATCGCATGAATGGCTGGGCTCAGGGCGAAGGCCAGCCCGGTCTTGGCTATATCTTCTTCAAGGACGGCGCCGGCTCCGGTCCGATCGCGAAGAATATCGGCGAAGAGCGCACTGCGGCTCTCAAGGCCCAGCTTGGCCTCGATGATGGTGACGCCGTGTTCTTCGTCGCCGGTCGTCCGGACAAGTTCTACAAGTTCGCCGGCGAAGCCCGCACCAAGGTTGGTACCGACCTCGGCGTCATCGATACCGAACAGTATGCACTGTGCTGGATCGTAGATTTCCCATTCTACGAATGGAGCGAGGAAGAAAAGCGCATCGACTTCGCGCACAATCCCTTCTCGATGCCGCAGGGTGGTTTTGAGGCTCTCAACTCCGCCGATCCCCTGTCGCTTAAGGCATATCAGTACGACGCGGTCTGCAATGGCTATGAGATCGCCTCCGGCTCGATCCGTAACCAGGAGCCCGAGACCATGGTCAAGGCTTTCGAGTTGACGGGCAAGTCGCGCCAGGAAGTCGAAGAGCAGTTCGGCGGCCTTTACCGTGCCTTCCAGTATGGCGCTCCGCCCCATGGTGGCGCTGCCTTCGGTATCGACCGCATTGTCATGCTGCTCTGCGGTGTCGCCAATCTGCGCGAAATCACCGCTTTCCCGATGAACCAGCAGGCCGAAGATCTGCTGATGGGTGCTCCCAGCCCCGCCGACAACAAGCAACTGCGCGAGTTGAGCATTCGCCTGAACGTGCAGAGCTGATCTCTGGGCGAGGGTGGCTGTGGTCACTCTCGCCCTTATCTCCGCCGTCTTGGTTAACCGCCTGTTAGGGCGCCGTTAAACGCTTCATTGCTATTGCTGAATTCGTCATTCCGACGAGGCGGATTCGCAGCGTGAAGTCCAACATTATCCATGTGCTGATGCTGGTGGGCGCAATTCTTGCGTTCGTGCCCATCCTGGCCGTGGACTATTTCCTGGACGGCTATGCGCTTTATCGCGAACGCGCCGTAGTCCAGCGTCATGTCGACGAAATCGCCGCCACTATAGATGCTAATGCCCTCGAGGGGGCCGATGTGTTGCGCAAGGTGGTGTCGGCTGTGCCGTCTCTATGCACCCCGACCTTTGTCGCTGCCGCGCAGGATGCAATCGAATCCAGCCTCAATGTCAGGCAGATCCTGGTCGAAAATCTCGACGGCGTACAATATTGCGATGCCTTTGGCCGTAATGTCCGCAATTCGCCGCTCACCCAGGCCTTGCCGGTGCCTGGCCTGGCGGACACTATCTCCATTGTCCAGTTGGGCGATCTCTCGACGCCAGCGATCAAGGTCACCCAGAATTTCGGTGAAATGCGGCGCATCTCGGCCTTCGTTCCGCTGCTTGTGCAGCCCGAGGCGGCCCTGCTCAGCACCATGCAAGATGGCGCCATGGTCCGTATTTCGCTCACCAATGGTCTGTCCATGGTGGCATTGGGGGACACCGATGGCTTTGATGCGCGCACCAGCAGCTCGGCCTATGTCGGCGCCCAAGGCTATGCCGGGCAGTTTCCGATCAAGGTCGAATATGCCGTCCCCTTTGCCTTGGTCAGGGCGAACTATGCCGATCTGGACATTATCTTCACGATCCTTGCCGGTATCGGCAGCTCGATGTTCCTGCTTTATAGCCTGGCCTATGTCCGTCGCTCCCGCGTGCCAGCCTTCGGTCTCGAGCGCGCCATAGGCCGCAACGAAATCAAGCCTTACTACCAGCCGGTAATCAACCTCCGCACCGGCGAACTGGTCGGGTGCGAAGTGCTGTGCCGCTGGGAAAAGCGCAATGGGCAAACCGTGCCGCCCGGCGCCTTCATCGACTATGCCGAGGCGACCGGTCTTGCTATTCCAATGACCCTGTCGCTGATGCAGCAGGTTAAGAACGACCTCAGCGAATTGTGCAAGACGCTGCCCGACATGAAGATCGCCATCAACTTGTTCGAGGGCCACTTCCGCGACTCGGGGATTGTCGAGGATGTGCAGGCGATTTTCACCAATTCGCCCATTGGCTTCCATCAATTGGTGTTTGAAATCACCGAGCGCCGCCCGCTCGGCAATTCTGCTGCCACCACCAGCGTCATTTCTGGCCTGCATGCCCTCGGCTCGCGCCTCGCCATGGACGATGTGGGAACCGGCCATTCCAATCTGGCCTATCTGGCAACTCTGGGTGTCGACATCATCAAGATCGACCGTATCTTCGTCGATATGATCAAGCCGGGAACGACCCAGGTGCCCGTGCTCGACGGCCTCATCGCCATGGGCAAGGACCTGGATTGCGAAATCGTCGCCGAAGGCGTCGAAACCGAAGAGCAAGCGCTTTATCTGCGCGCCCACGGCGTCCTGCACGCCCAGGGATATATCTTTGCCCCCGCATTGAAGGTCGGCCCGTTCAAGGAGCTGGCTCTCGCCCTCAACTCAGCAAGCTTTGGTGATGAAGCGCCGGTTGAATTGGTCAGCAACGCTGCCTGATTTGTGCCGCAACTGACTGCCAGAGGCCTTGCGGGGCACCGGCATAGCCTTCGCCCCTTTTCATTCGGCGCGTTTGGTGGCACCAACGCGGCCAGAAAGCCAGCGGAGGGAAAGCGTGTCTACCGACATCACTGAACAACGAAAAGCACTGCGCGAGGCCGCCCTGCATTTCCACGAGTTTCCCAAGCCGGGCAAACTCGAAATCCAGCCGCTGAAGCCCCTCGGTAACCAGCGCGATCTGGCGCTGGCCTATTCCCCCGGTGTTGCTGCACCCTGCGAAGAAATTGCCGAGAACCCGGATGCGGTCGCGCGCTACACTTCGCGCCAGAATCTGGTTGCGGTGATATCGAACGGCACCGCCGTGCTCGGCCTGGGCAATATCGGCGCGCTGGCCAGTAAGCCGGTGATGGAAGGCAAGGCCGTTCTGTTCAAGAAATTCGCCGGTATCGACGTCTTCGACCTGGAAGTCGATGAAATCGACCCGCAAAAATTCATCAATGCGGTGACGCCCCTTTGGCCCACATTCGGCGGCATCAACCTTGAGGACATTCGCGCGCCGGATTGCTTTGAGATTGAAGAAGCGCTGCGCGAGCGCATGCCGATTCCTGTCTTTCATGACGATCAGCACGGCACCGCCATTATCGTCGGCGCCGCAGTGCTGAATGGGTTGGAACTCTCTGGCAAGAAGATCGACGAGGTCAAGATTTGCGCCTCGGGGGCAGGGGCCGCCGCCATTGCCTGCCTTAACGTCCTGGTGGCGCTCGGCGCCAAATATGAAAATATCTGGGTTGCCGACAAGGATGGCCTGGTCACCCACAAGCGGAACGACGTCAATGACAAGTGGCGCGGCCAGTTCCGCCGCACCAGTGAGGCCACGACCTTGGCCGAGGTCATCGATGGTGCCGACGTTTTCCTCGGGCTTTCAGCCGCTGGCGCGCTGAAGCCGGAAATGCTTGCCAAAATGGCGCCGAAGCCGCTGATCCTGGCGCTTGCCAACCCCAATCCGGAAATCATGCCGGAACTGGCCAAGGAAACCCGTGCCGACGCGATCGTCTGCACCGGACGCTCGGATTATCCCAACCAGGTCAACAACGTCCTCTGCTTCCCCTTCATTTTCCGCGGCGCGCTCGACGTCCACGCGACCACCATCAATGAAGAGATGAAGCTGGCAGCCGTGCGCGCCATCGCCAAGCTGGCGCATGAGCCTGGCCTGGAAGTCTCGCCTTCCGGCGCACCCGCCGTTTTCGGTCCCGAGCACGTCATTCCCAATCCGTTCGACCAGCGCCTGATGCTGCGCATCGCCCCCGCCGTGGCCCGTGCTGCCATGGAAAGTGGCGTCGCCAAGAGGCCGATCGAGAATTGGGAGGCCTATTACGACAGCCTCAACCGCTTCGTGTTCCGTTCCGGCCTGGTCATGAAGCCGATGATCGACCGGGCTCAGGGGCAGGGCAAGCGCATCGCCTTTGCCGATGGCGAAGACGAACGCGTGCTGCGCGCTGCTCAGGTGCTGCTGGAAGAGCGCATTGCCCGTCCGATCCTCATCGGCCGCCCGGCCGTTATCGAGGCGCGCATCGAGCGCTTCGGCCTCAGCATCAAGCCGGGCGTCGACTTCGAGGTGATCAACCCCGAAGACGATCCGCGCTATCGCGACTATGTCAGCCTCTTCCACGCGCTGGTGGGCCGCAATGGCGTCACCCCCGACACCGCCCGCACCATCGTGCGCACCAATACCACCGTGATCGCTGCCTTGGCGGTAAAGCGTGGTGAAGCCGATGGCATGATCTGCGGCCTGCAGGGGCGCTACATCAAGCACGTTCGCGATGTACGTTCGATTATCGGTCTGCAGGATGGCATCAAGGACGTTTCGGCGCTTTCCATGCTGATCCTGCCGCGCGGCGCCTTCTTCCTCACCGACACCTATGTCAACCAGAACCCCAGCGCCGACGAGCTGGTTTCTATCGCCCTGCAGGCGCGCGACCATCTCAAGCTGTTCAACATCGAGGCGCGCGCCGCCTTGCTGAGCTATTCCAACTTCGGTTCGCGTGACGGCGACAGCGCCTTCAAGATGCGTGAGGTCTATGCCAAGCTCCAGGCCGTGGCCCCCGACTTGATCGTCGAAGGCGAAATGCAGGGCGATCTGGCCCTCAACCCGGCGCTGCGCGAGCGCTACGTGCCGGAAACCGTTCTCAAGGGCGAAGCCAACCTGCTGATTTTCCCCGATCTCGATGCGGCGAACCTCTCCATGACACTGCTCAAGGAAATGAACAACGCGCTCGCCGTCGGCCCCATCCTGATGGGCACCAAGGCGCCGGCGCACATTCTGGCGCCCTCGGTCACCAGCCGCGGCATCGTCAATATGGCGGCGATCGCCGCCAACGAGGCCGTAGCCACCCAGTCCTGAGCGGGAACCGGCTGATCACGATACACGCGAAGGCGGGCCTTGGCGCCCGCCTTCAACTCCATATTAATCCCCTGTCAGCCATATTGGGTCGTCTCCTTTTGGACTGCCCATGCCCACCCGTCTCAAACGCCCACCGTTCTGGCGCCCTCTTGGCCTGACCGTGGCCCTTTTGGCCTTTCAGGGCTATCTGGGCTACTCGGCCATTTCGGGCCAATTCGGTATTGAGAGTCGCGAGCAAATCCTGGCCGATATTCGCGTGCTCAAGGATCGCTCCTCGGCTCTGCAGGCAGAGATCGACGCGTTCGAGCACCGGGTTTCGCTGATGAATCCGCGTCACCTCGATCCTGACCTCGTGGTCGAGCGCGCCCGGGCCCTGCTCAACATGGCCAATGCCGACGACATTCTCGTCATGGTCGAGCCAGGAACAGGTAAACCAATTTCCGGTAAATTCGTAGAATTAATCGATAACGAGTTAATCTCGATTATCGAAGCGGATTCAACGCTTTAGATCAATATGTGCACCCTGTGGTCGGCAATGTTATTGCGCGGTCGCTTGCAGTATAGTGCGCGCCATGGCCTGATGGCCACGCGGTAAATTCCCAATTCCACCCGGAGCGAAGCATGGCGCGCAAGGCAACGGCCCCCAAGGCTACGACGCAGTCCAATGTCCCCCAGTTCACCCAAGAGCAGGATCTGGAAGCGTTCCGGGAAATGTTGCTCATTCGCCGTTTCGAGGAAAAGGCCGGCCAGCTGTATGGCATGGGCCTGATCGGCGGCTTCTGCCACCTCTATATCGGCCAGGAAGCCGTGGTCACCGGCATCACCATGGCTTCCGAGAAGGGCAGCGACGCCCAGATCACCGGCTATCGCGACCACGGTCACATGCTGGTCATGGGCCTTGACCCAAAGGGCGTCATGGCCGAGCTCACTGGCCGTCAGGGCGGCTTGTCCAAGGGCAAGGGCGGCTCGATGCACATGTTCTCCAATGAGCACCGCTTCTATGGCGGTAACGGCATTGTTGGTGCCCAGGCCTCGCTCGGTACCGGCCTGGCCTTCGCCAGCAAGTACAAGGGGGACGGCTCGGTCTCCATCACATATTTCGGTGACGGCGCCGCCAATCAAGGCCAGGTCTATGAGAGCTTCAACATGGCCAAGCTCTGGAACCTGCCGGTCGTCTACATCATCGAGAACAACAAATACGCCATGGGCACGTCGATCGAGCGTGCTGCCGCCACCACCGACTTCTCCAAGCGCGGCGCGTCGTTTGACATTCCCGGCGAGCAGGTCGATGGCATGGACGTGCGCATGGTCTATGACGCTGCCCAGCGCGCCATCGAGCATGCTCGCTCCGGCAAGGGTCCCTACATTCTAGAAATGCTGACCTATCGCTATCGCGGCCATTCCATGTCCGACCCGGCGAAGTATCGCAGCAAGGAAGAGGTGACCAAGTACCGCCAGGAGCGCGACCCGATCGAGCAGGTCCGGGCGCGGCTTCTCGAAGCCGGTGTCGTCACCGAGGACGACCTCAAGGCCATCGAAACCGACATTCGCGCCATCGTCACCGAAGCGGCCGATTTTGCCACCAATGATCCCGAGCCGGATGCATCCGAGCTCTGGACCGACATCATTATCGAGGCCTGATCGAGGCCGGCCCCAAGGGGTCGGGTTTCACACCGCTTTTGTTGAGTTTCGCCGTGTGGCCGCAGAGCCCGGCGTCGAATTGCTGGAGAGCAGATATGCCCCAAATCCTCATGCCCGCTTTGTCTCCCACCATGGAAGAAGGCAAGCTGGCCAAGTGGCTGGTCAAGGTCGGCGACGTGGTCAAGTCCGGTGACGTTCTCGCCGAGATCGAAACCGACAAGGCGACAATGGAAGTCGAGTCGGTCGATGAAGGCACGGTCGCAGAAATCCTGGTTGCCGAAGGCACTGAGGGCGTGAAGGTGAATGCGCCTATCGCGCTTATTCTAGCCGAAGGCGAAAGTGCCGGTGAGGCGCCTGCCGCTGCCCCGGCTGCGGCCGAAGCGCCGGCGCCGAGCATGGTCGAGGCCGAGGCTCCTGCGCCTGCTGCTGCAGCACCCGTCGCCGCCGCTCCCAAATTCGAGCCTCAGAACGATCCCGACCTGCCCGAGGGCGTCGAGATGGTCGAAATGACGGTCCGCCAGGCCCTCAACGAGGCCATGGCTGAAGAGCTGCGCCGCGACAAGGACGTCTTCATCATCGGTGAAGAGGTCGCCGAATATCAGGGCGCCTATAAGATCACCCAGGGCCTGCTGCAGGAATTCGGCCCCGAGCGCGTCATCGACACGCCAATCACCGAGCATGGCTTTGCCGGCCTTGCCGTCGGTGCTGCCTTTGCTGGCCTCAAGCCAATTGTAGAGTTCATGACCTGGAACTTTGCCATGCAGGCAATCGACCAGATCATCAATTCCGCCGCCAAGCAGCTCTATATGTCTGGTGGCCAGGTGCAGGCGCCGATGGTGTTCCGTGGCCCGAACGGACCTGCCGCCCGCGTGGGTGCGCAGCACAGCCAGGACTATTCGGCCTGGTATAGTCACGTCCCCGGTCTCACCGTTGTCGCGCCCTATAGCGCCGCCGACGCCAAGGGGCTCCTCAAGGCGGCGATCCGGTCGCCCAATCCGGTGGTGTTCCTCGAGAACGAAATCCTCTACGGCTCCACCGGCCTCGTACCCAAGGTGGACGATTTCGTGCTGCCGATCGGCAAGGCGCGCATCGCCCGCAAGGGTGCCGATGTCACCATCGTCTCCTTCTCCATGGGCATGCGCTACGCCACCCAGGCTACCGAAAAGCTGGTTGCTGCCGGCGTCGATGTCGAGCTGATCGATCTGCGCACCCTGCGCCCGCTCGATAGCGACACCGTCATCGAGTCGGTCAAGAAGACAGGCCGCCTCGTCACCGTCGAGGAAGGCTGGCCGCAGGGCGGCATTGGCGCCGAGCTTTCGGCGCGCGTCATGGAGCAGGCCTTTGACTACCTCGATGCGCCTGTTATCCGCGTCACCGGCAAGGATGTCCCCATGCCCTATGCCGCCAACCTCGAGAAGCTGGCGCTGCCGAACGTCGATGAAGTGATCGCGGCCGTCAATGCCGTGACCTACCGCTCGTAAGGAGACCCGGGATGCCAATCGATATCACCATGCCGGCGCTCTCTCCGACGATGGAAGAGGGCAAGCTCGCCAAGTGGCACGTCAAGGAGGGCGACAGCGTCTCCTCCGGTGACGTGATCGCCGAAATCGAAACCGACAAGGCCACGATGGAAGTCGAGGCCGTAGACGAGGGCAAGATCGGCAAGATCCTCGTTGCCGAAGGCACCGACAACGTGAAGGTCAATGCGGTCATTGCCGTGCTGCTGCAGGACGGTGAAGAGGCAAGCGCTATTGGCTCGGCTCCGGCCCCGAAAGCCGAGGCGCCAAAGAGCGACGCCAAGGCGGACGCCGGCACCGTAGAGCGCGCCGATGCTGCCACCCAGACCGCGCCGACCGCCAAGGCCGACCCGGCACCAGCCAAGTCCGCGCCTGTTGCGAACAGCAATACCGGATCGAGCGCTCCGGCAAAATCCGCACCCGCCAAATCTAAGGGCGGCCGCGTTTTTGCCTCGCCGCTTGCCAAGCGTCTTGCCAAGGAAGCCGGTATCGACCTGGCGGCTATTTCCGGCACTGGGCCGAAGGGCCGGGTAATCAAGTCGGACGTCGAGGCCGCCAAGTCAGGCAAAAGTCCGCTCAAGGCCACGGCTTCGGCCTCCGCGCCATCCGCTTCCGCCGCTCCGGCGGCCGGCATGAGCAAGAACCAGGTCATGGCGCTCTATGAGGAAGGCACCTACGATGTCGTTCCGAATGACGGCATGCGCAAGGTCGTGGCCGCCCGCCTGACAGAGAGCAAGCAGACTGTTCCGCACTTCTACCTGACGCTCGATTGCAAGATCGATGCGCTGATGGCCGCGCGTGAGCAGATCAATGCTTCTGCACCCAAGGGCAAGGACGGCAAGCCGGCTTTCAAGCTCTCGGTCAATGACTTCATTATGAAAGCCTGGGCCATCGCCCTGCAGCGCGTCCCCACTGCAAACGCAACCTGGGCCGGCGACTCAATCCTCTATCACAAGCGTTCCGACGTGGCGGTTGCTGTCTCGGTGCCCGGCGGTCTCTTCACACCGGTCGTCAAATCCTGCGACACCAAGACCCTGCGTGAAATTTCCGAAGAGGTGAAGGACCTGGCAACCCGCGCCAAGTCCAAGAAGCTCGCTCCGCATGAATATCAGGGCGGCTCGTCGTCGGTTTCCAACCTGGGCATGTTCGGCATCAAGCACTTCGCCGCCGTTATCAATCCGCCGCATGGCACGATCCTGGCTGTGGGCGCCGGTGAAGAACGCGTCTATCCTGAAAATGGCCAGATCAAGATCGGCCAATTCATGACCGCCACGCTCTCCTGCGACCACCGTGCCGTCGACGGCGCCCTGGGCGCCGAAGTGCTCGGCGTGTTCAAAGGGCTCATTGAAAACCCGGTGATGATGCTGGCTTAGGGGGCAGGGTGATGAAAACCATCCTCGCCTATGGCGATAGCCTGACCTATGGCGCCAATCCCAGGCAGGGCGGCCCTCGCCATGCCTATGAGGATCGCTGGCCGACCTCGCTCGAAAAGGCGCTCGGCGGCAAGGCACGCGTGATTGCCGAAGGCTTGGGTGGGCGTACCACCGCGGCTGACGACTGGCACGCTGCCGCCGACCGCAACGGCGCCCGCATTCTGCCGACGCTGCTCGAAAGCCATAGCCCGCTCGACATGGTGATCATCATGCTGGGTACCAACGATCTCAAGCCTTCAGTATGCGGCTCCGCGCTCGAGGCCTCTTTTGGCATCCGGCGCCTCGTGCATCTTGTTCGCGGTGTTTCCGCAGGCAAGGGTGAGACCCCGCCGCAGATCATCATTGTGTCGCCGCCGCTGCTATGCGATGGCGAAAACGCCGACATGATGGGCCACTTTGGCGGCGCTGCTTACGGCATCGCCCAGTCGCGCGAATTTGCCGGACACTATGCCCGTCGCGCCGAGGAACTGGGCACCGGCTTTTTCGACGCGTCCACCGTTTCCGTGGCTTCGCCGCTCGACGGCGTCCATCTCGACGCGACCAATACCCGCGCTATCGGCGACGGTCTTGCGCCGCTTGTCAGCAAAATTCTGGGTCTCTGACCCAAACCAATCTGGAGGCCCTTATGGCTGACCAATACGATCTTCTCGTCATCGGCGCCGGTCCCGGCGGTTACGTTGCCGCCATCCGCGGCGCGCAGCTGGGCATGAAGGTGGCCATTGTCGAGCGCGAGCACATGGCCGGTATCTGCTCGAACTGGGGTTGCATCCCCACCAAGGCGCTGCTGCGTTCGGCCGAAATCTACGGCCATATGGGCCATGCCAAGGACTATGGCCTAACCGCCGAAAAGTTCGGCTTCGACCTCGACGGCATCGTCAAGCGTTCGCGCGCCATTGCCGCGCAGATGAACAATGGCGTCCAGTTCCTCATGAAGAAGAACAAGATCGACATCATCTGGGGCGAAGCGACCATCACCAAGCCGGGTGAGATCAAGGTCGCGCCCACCAAAAAGAAGATCGTCGAGCCGCAGGGCCCCATTCCCAAGAACGCCCTGGGCGAGGGCACTTACAAGGCCAAGAACATCATTATCGCTACGGGTGCTCGTCCTCGTGTGCTGCCGGGGATCGAGCCTGATGGCGACAAGATATGGACCTATTTCGAAGCACTCAAGCCAGCCGAAATGCCCAAGTCGCTCGTCGTCATGGGCTCGGGCGCCATCGGCATCGAATTCGCGTCCTTCTATCGCTCGCTGGGCGCAGAGGTGACGGTGATCGAACTCTTGCCGCAAATCCTGCCGGTCGAAGACGCGGAGATTTCCGGCCTCGCCCGCAAGCGCCTGGAAAAGCGCGGCATCAAGTTCCTCACCGAAGCCAAGGTCGCCAAGGTCGAAAAGACCGGTAACGGCATTGTTGCCCATGTTGAAACCAAGGACGGCAAGACCCAGCAGATCGCTGGCGACAAGCTGATCTCGGCGGTCGGCGTCATGTGCAATATCGAAGGCCTCGGCCTCGAAACCGTCGGCGTCAAAACCGAGCGCGGCGCCATCGTCATCGACCATTATGGCAAGACCAATGTCGACGGTATCTGGGCCATCGGCGACGTCGCTGGCCCGCCCATGCTGGCGCACAAGGCCGAGCACGAAGCCGTCATCACCGTCGAAAAGATCGCCGGCCTCAAGGTCCATGGCCTCGACAAGACCAAGGTGCCCGGCTGCACCTATTGCGAGCCCCAGGTTGCCTCTGTCGGTCTCACCGAAGCCAAGGCCAAGGAAGCTGGGCGCGAAATCAAGGTCGGCCGCTTCCCCTTTGTCGGCAATGGCAAGGCGATTGCGCTGGGCGAGCCCGACGGCCTCGTAAAGACCATTTTTGACGCCAAGACCGGCGAACTGCTCGGCGCACACATGGTCGGCGCCGAAGTCACCGAGCTGATCCAGGGTTTTGTGGTCGCCATGAACCTCGAAACCACCGAGGAAGAGCTGATCCACACCATCTTCCCGCATCCCACGCTTTCCGAGTCCATGAAGGAAAGCGTGCTTGATGCATATGGTCGCGCCCTGAACATCTAGCCGATCTCAATCGTTGGTCCGGGTGAAAGCCCGGGCCATTCCCTTTCGCCCGCGCTCAGGAACGTACAACCAAAGGAGTTTTCCACATGGTCAAGGCAATCCAGATCGGTCTGGGACATTGGGGTTTCAGCTGGACCCGAGACGTTATCCCCAAAGTTCCCACTGTCGAGGTGGTGGGTTATGTGGATACCAATCCCCAGGCGACCGCCCGCGTACAGAACGAATTGGGCATTGACCCGAAACTCTGCTTCACCAGCCTCGAAGACGCAGCTCATCACACCGATGCCACTCTGGCTATCTGCACCTTGCGCACTGAAGCCCACTATCCCGTGGTCAAGCGCTGCCTCGAGCTCGGCTATAATGTGTTGGTCGAAAAGCCTTTCACCAGCACCATTGCCCAGGGCAAGGAACTGGTTGCCCTTGCCAAGGCACAGGGCAGGGTGCTCATGGTCAGCCAGAACTACCGTCACCAGCCGGCGCCTATCGCCGCGGCCCGGCTGATCGCCGAAGGCAAGTTCGGCGCGCTCAACATGGTCTCGATAGACTTCCGCCGCCACGGCCCCAGCCAGGGCTATCGTTATTGGGACATGCCCGATCCGCTGCTGGCCGACATGTCCATCCACCATTTCGACCTCATGCGCTTTGTGCTCGGCGACGAGCCGGTACGGCTATCCTGCCGTACCTGGAATCCGCCCGGGAGCCCCTTCCGCTATGATCCGAGTGGTGTCGCAACGATCGAATTTGCCAGGGGCACGATCGTTTCCTACCGCGCTAGCTGGATGAATTCCGGGCCGGTGACGCCTTGGGCCGGCGAATGGGTCATGGATGGCGCCGAAGGGCAGATCGCCTGGAGCTCACGCGATCACTTCCGCGACCGTACCGGCCCCGACCAGGTCAGCCTGCTTGCGCTCGATGGCAAGCCGGAACCGGTCAAGCTCGATCCCGTCGCGTTTCCGGACCGGACCGGCACGCTCAACGCCATGGCCACGGCGCTCGAAACCGGCATCATTCCGCCCGGCTTCAGCTCGGGTGAAGACAATCTCGGCTCACTGGCGCTGGTCCGCGCAACCATCCTTTCTGCGAGCCACGGTGGCGACTGGGTGGATATTGCCGACGTCATGCACTGAACGCATACAAGACCAGGCACGGGTTGAACCGGCCGCCTTTGGGAGCGATATAGGGGCTAGCCCCAGACAGGACTGATATGGTCACGCTTATCGATAATGCGGCCCGCCCGCGTCACCCGGAAAAAGCCAACCGGCCCGAAAGCATCGTGCTGCGCAAGCCCGACTGGATTCGCGTCAAGGCGCCGGGCTCCCCAGTCTACAAGGAAACCCAGCAGATCGTGCGCGAGAACAATCTCGTCACCGTGTGCGAGGAAGCCGGCTGCCCCAATATCGGTGAGTGCTGGTCCAAGAAGCACGCCACCATGATGATCATGGGCGAGATCTGTACCCGCGCCTGCGCCTTCTGCAATGTGCGCACCGGCTTGCCGACTGCCCTCGATCCCAACGAGCCCGAAAATGTGGCCAATGCTGTGGCCAAGCTCGGTCTCGAGCATGTCGTCATCACCTCGGTGGATCGCGACGATCTGGCTGATGGCGGTGCGCAGCACTTCGCCGACGTCATTCTGGCGATCCGTGCTCGCAACCCCAGGACCACTATCGAAATCCTGACGCCCGATTTCCTCCGTAAGGACGGCGCTCTCGAAATCGTGGTGGCGGCCAAGCCGGATGTGTTCAACCACAATCTGGAAACCGTGCCCTCCAAGTACCTGAAGGTGCGTCCTGGCGCCCGCTATTTCCATTCGATCCGGCTGCTGCAGCGGGTCAAGGAACTCGATCCTACCATCTTCACAAAGTCCGGCATCATGGTCGGGCTCGGTGAAGAGCGGAACGAAGTGCTCCAGCTCATGGACGACCTGCGCTCCGCCGATGTCGATTTTCTCACTATCGGGCAATACCTGCAGCCGACCAAGAAGCACTACCCGCTCCAGCGTTTCGTCACGCCGGAGGAGTTCAAGTCTTTTGCCACCGTGGCAACGGCCAAGGGGTTCCTGCTGGTGTCGTCGAGCCCGTTGACGCGGTCGTCCCATCATGCCGGCGAAGACTTCGCCCGCCTTAGGGCCAACCGGCTGGCAAGGCTCGGCCACTGAATGAAGCGTTTCTATGAACGGCATGTGCCGCATCTGCCGCAGCGCATGTTCGATGTCGTCTCGGACCTCTCCAACTATCCGCGCTTCATTCCCAACTGCCAGGCCATGCAGGTTCGATCCGACCCGGCCGCGCCCGCCGGCGGCAATGTGCTGCTGGCCCGCATGACCATCGCCTTTGGTCCGATTACTCAGGCCTATACCAGCCGGGTAACCCTGGATGCGGAGCGGCTGACCGTTCGCGCCAAGGCCGTCGATGGGCCCTTTTCCTACCTCGACAGCATTTGGAGTTTTGAGCCCGAAGGGCAGGGCACGAGGGTCCGCTTTGAGATCGACTTCAAGATTTCCAATCCGCTGATCTCAGCGGTAGCGGAGCCCGCCTTCGCCGCCAAGCAGGAAGAAATCATGCGCGCTTTCTGCGACGAGGCCGATCGTCGCTTCGGAGTTTGATCCTCTGACAGCCAAGCTCCGCCTGACCGGTCGCCTTGTCTGCGCCTCGCAGGCGGAGGTGGATGTCGTCCTCCGCTATCTGCCGGAACACGTTCGCCTCACCCGCGCCGAACCCGGTTGTCTCTCATTCGAGGTGACAAAGACCGACGACCCCATGGTCTGGCGGGTCGAAGAGCTGTTCATCGACCAGGCAGCCTTCGATGCCCATCAGATGCGGACCAAAGCCTCAGCTTGGGCGCGCACGACCGCAGGCATTCGACGCGACTATGAGGTCAGCATCATTGTGGACGGACCGGGCAAGGCATAGGTTGAAGATCGACTTATTGCGGCGGATCGCTCGTCAGCACCTGCAGCACCAGATCAAGCGCTGCCTCCACGGTCGCCTTGCGGATCGCATCACGGCCTATGTCGCCGAAGCGATGCTCGATCACCACCGTCGCAAGGTCTGAGGATACGGCCACATAGACGAGCCCCACCGGCTTTTTGTCACTGCCGCCATCCGGACCGGCAATGCCGGTTGCCGCCACGGCAAAATCGGCACGGGCCGTGTTGCGAGCGCCGTCGGCCATGGCGCGGGCTACCTGGTTGCTGACCGCGCCATAGTCGCGAATCAGTCGCGATTGAACGTGGATCATCTTGGATTTGGCGGCATTGGCGTAGGTCACATAGCCGCCATAGAGCGCGGCGGATGCTCCGGGAATATCCGTCAGCGCCGCCGCAATCATGCCGCCCGTGCAGCTTTCGGCGGTGACGATGGTCTTGTTGGTCTGGGAGAGGAGGTCGATGATCTGTTTGCCCACGCTGGGCGGAGTCTGTTTGGCCATTCAGTCGATCCTCGGCACTTCCACGCTTGCGCTTGCCATTGCCACGATGCCTTCCTCCCGCCCGATAAACCCGAGCTTCTCATTGGTCGTCGCCTTCACCGCCACACGGCTCGCCGAAATCCCCAATGTTTCGGCAATGACCGCGCGCATGGCAGAGGCGTGAGGGCCGATCTTCGGCGCTTCGGCAACGATTGTCACGTCGCAATTGACGATCCGTCCACCGAGCCGCGCGACTAATTCGCTGGCGTGGCGCAGAAAGATGGTCGAGGCTGCGCCTTTCCATTGCATGTCGCTGGGCGGGAAGTGCACCCCGATATCGCCTTCACCAATGGCCCCCAGAATGGCGTCGGTAAGCGCATGCAGCGCGACATCCGCGTCGGAATGGCCGTTGAGCTTGGCCTTGTAGGGAATGCGAACGCCACAAAGCCAGACGGCATCGCCCGGCTCGAAGGAATGCACGTCATAGCCAGTGCCAATGCGGGTTTCCATCTGCTTTGCTCCTGTCAGGATGTGCTCGGCGCGCACAAAGTCTTCCGGATAGGTGAGCTTGAAATTTTCAACATCACCCATGACCATTCCGACCCGCAAACCCGCCCATTCGGCAATTTCGGCATCGTCGGTGAATTCGCGCCGAACATTCACGGCGCGCATATGGGCAGAGAGAATTTGCCCGAAACGGAAGCCCTGTGGTGTCTGCGCGGCTGAAAGCTGCCGACGATCTTCCGTTGCCGCGACCTGCCTGCCGTCGATCGAGCGCTTGATTGTGTCGGTAAGCGGCAAGGCGGGTAGGGCGCCGTCAAAATTCTGCAACACCGCGATGACATCACCGATCACCTCCAGCGAGACCATTGGTCTCGCGGCATCGTGAATGAGCACCAGATCGGGCCGTAAGGGGCCGAGCGCCATGAGACCGGCAAGAACGGATGCCTGCCGGTTGGCGCCACCGCCGATTGCCGGCAGCAGCCGCGGGTCGCCAAGTCCCAGATTATCGAAGCGTTCCCGATGCTGCTCGTTGATCACGGGCAAGACATGAGTGACCTGCGGATGGTCGAGAAAAGCCTTGATCGAGCGGGAGAGAACCGGGGTGCCGGCTACAAGGCGATACTGCTTGGGCACCTCATTGCCATCAACGCCGACGCGTTCGCCTTTTCCTGCAGCGACGATGATGACGGCTATGGATTTTGAACGTTCAGACATATACGCACTTCGCGAAAACCGCCGACACGCCCCGTCTAGCCTTCACCCTGCCATGCGGCAAGAGCAGGGCTGATTTCCGACCAATGTCCTATGCGAAGCTGTTGCGCGCGCAGGTAAAATGATTATTGTGCGGGCACCTTATCGTATTTGAACATTTCTGGGGCAATTCGTGACGGCTAGTGCCTGCGCTTTGAGCATTGGAGGCCATGCGGTACGCAATCGCGCGTTTCTCGCCCCCATGGCCGGCATTACCGATCGACCCTTCCGCGAGATCGCCGAACGCTATGGCGCAGGTCTTGTCGTGTCAGAGATGATTGCCAGCGCCGCGCTCACCACCGGCCATGATGACATGGTGCGCAAGCTCGGCCGGGCAGGGACCTTGCCGCATATGGTGCAGCTCGCTGGCTGCGAGCCACGCTGGATGGCTGAAGGCGCCCGTATCGCCGAAGATGCCGGCGCCGATATCATCGACATCAATTTTGGCTGCCCCGCCAAACGCGTTACCACCGGCTATGCCGGGTCAGCGCTGATGCGTGTGCCGGACCAGGCCCTGGCCATTGTCGAGGCGGTCGTGGCCGCCACATCACGCCCGGTCACGGTCAAGATGCGGCTCGGCTGGGATGACGATAGCCTCAACGCGCCGCAGATTGCGCGCTTGGCCGTGTCCGCTGGAGCCCAGATGATCACCGTCCACGGTCGCACCCGACAGCAGTTCTACAAGGGCCACGCACGCTGGAGTCTCGTGCGCGAAGTGGTCGAAACAGTGGATGTGCCGGTTGTGGTCAATGGCGATATTGTCGATGCCGTCGCAGCCGTCGAGGCGCTCAAGGCGTCTGGCGCTGCCGCTGTCATGCTCGGCCGAGGTGCCCAGGGGCGCCCATGGCGCGTGGGTGAAATCGGTGCCGCACTGGCCGGTGAAGTGCCAGCCTCTGCCCCTGCACGTGCAGAGCTCGTCTCGCTGATCCAGAACCACTACGAAGACATGCTCATCGAATATGGCACCGAGGTCGGGCTGCGCGCTGCCCGCAAGCATCTCGACTGGTATGCCGAGGCCGCAGGTCTGGCGCTCGACAAGCCCACCCGCAAGTCGCTCCTCGACAATGATCAGCCCGCCGACGTCCTCAAGCTGATCGCTACCCTGTTTTCCGACGATTGGAGGGCAGCCGCATGAACGCCGCTCTGTCTGCCGACTTGGCCGCCGTTCCATCGACCGCCGTGCTCCAGGCACTACCGCAGCCGATCATCGTCCTCGACGAAACCCGGCAGATTCTGTTCGTCAACTACGCGGCAGAAGCATTTTTCGGCGCCTCGCTGGGCGTTTTGACCCGCCAGCGGCTAGATGATCTCATCGCCTTCGGCTCGCCGATCATTTCCCTCGTGGAAACCGTGGTTCAGCGCCGGGCGCCGATGACCGAGTATCGCGTTCGTATCGGTTCCTCTCGCTTCGGCGATGAGCGTATTGCCGACGTATTCGCCACCCCGCTGACCGATGCCGACCACCGTGTTGCCGTGCTCATTCAGGAGCGCACCATGGCCGACAAGATCGACCGCCAGATGGTGTCGCGCGGCGCGGCGCGCTCCGTCACCGGGCTGGCCTCCATGCTGGCTCACGAGATCAAGAACCCGCTCTCTGGCATTCGCGGTGCCGCGCAATTGCTTGAGCAATCCGTGCCGGCCGACGAAATCCCGCTGGCTCGCCTTATTCGCGAGGAGACCGATCGTATCGTCGGGCTGATCGATCGGGTCGAGGTGTTTGGCGATGAGCGCCCGATGGAGCGCGAGCCGATCAACATTCATATTGTGTTGGATCGCGTTAAGCTTCTGGCAAGGAATGGGGTCGCACGCGGCATTGTCTTCTACGAAGAATACGACCCGTCGCTGCCGCCGGTCTTTGGCAATCGCGATCAGCTCATCCAGGTTTTCCTGAACTTGATTAAGAACGCCTCAGAAGCGCTTGAAAGAACTCAGAAACCTGAAATTCGGATAACCACAGCTTTCCGCCCTGGCATTCGCATCAGCGTCGCCGGCGTCGCCGAGCGCATTTCCCTGCCGCTTGAAATTGTCATCGAAGACAACGGCCCCGGCGTCCCCCCCGACATCCTCCCCTTCCTGTTTGATCCCTTCGTGACCACTAAAACCAACGGTTCCGGCCTCGGTCTGGCTCTGGTCGCCAAGATCGTGGGAGACCATGGCGGCGTCATCGATTGTGATAGCCGCCCGGGCCGCACGCGCTTCCGTATCCTGCTGCCGGTTGCCAGCGGCGCCTTTCTGACACCTGTCGATGCCGAAGAGGGTTCCCCCAAATGAGCCATGTCGTTCTGCTTGCCGATGACGATGCCGCCATCCGCATGGTTCTCAACCAGGCCCTGACCCGCGCCGGCTACGAAGTGCGGCCCACCGGCAATATCTCGACCATGTGGAACTGGGTGAGCCGCGGCGAAGGCGATATTCTTATCACAGACGTGGCCATGCCCGACGGCAATGCCTTCGAGGTTATGCCCAAGATCAAGAAGCTGCGCCCCGACCTGCCGATGATCGTCATGAGCGCCCAGAACACCTTCATGACCGCTATCCGCGCGTCCGAGGTCGGGGCTTACGAGTATCTGCCAAAACCCTTCGATATTACCGAAGTGCTTTCGGTGGTTTCGCGCGCCCTTTCCGATGCCAAAAAGCCGTCCAAGACAGAGCGCACCGATGACGAGCCCGGCGAGGCCATGCCCCTTGTTGGCCGCTCCACTGCGATGCAGGACATCTACCGTGCTCTGGCGCGGCTGATGCAGACGGATTTGACGGTGATGATCACCGGTGAAAGCGGCACCGGCAAGGAGTTGGTGGCTCGGGCCCTGCACGACTTCGGTAAGCGCCGCAATGGTCCCTTCGTGGCCATCAACATGGCCGCCATTCCCCGCGACCTGATCGAGGCTGAGCTTTTTGGCCATGAGAAGGGGGCTTTCACCGGCGCCAATACCCGTTCATCGGGCCGCTTCGAGCAGGCAGAGGGTGGCACGCTCTTCCTCGACGAAATCGGCGACATGCCAATGGATGCGCAGACGCGTTTGCTGCGCGTGCTGCAGGAGGGCGAATACACCATGGTCGGCGGCCGAAGTGCCATCAAGACCAATGTCCGTATTGTCGCGGCTACCCACCGCGATCTCAGCCAGATGATCCGCCAGGGTTTGTTCCGCGAAGATCTTTACTATCGCCTCAATGTCGTGCCCATCCGTTTGCCGCCGCTGCGCGAGCGCATCGATGACATTTCCGACCTGACCCAGCATTTCCTGCGCGCCGCTCAGCGCGACGGCGAGCCGATCAAGACGGTGTCGCCCGAAGCCATCCGTTTGATGCAGAACTATTCCTGGCCCGGCAATATCCGCGAGTTGGAGAACCTGGTCCGCCGTCTCTCAGCGCTCTATGCGGACGAACAGATCTCGGCTGAGATCGTCCAGAACGAGCTCAACATTGCCGATCGACCGCAGGTTTCGGCCGCTTCGGGCCCCATCGACCTGTCGACGGCGGTGGAAACCCATGTGAGCCAGCTGCTGCGCGAATATGAGCCCAATCTGCCCCCGCCGGGTCTCTACGAGCGAGTCATTGATCGCGTCGAGGCGCCCTTGATCGCCATGGCGCTCAACGCCTGTGGTGGCAACCAGATCAAGGCCGCTGACCTTCTCGGCCTCAATCGCAACACCTTGCGCAAGAAGATCCGCACTCACAGCATCGAGATCATCAAGCACAGTCGTCGCGGTAGTTAAGGCCGCTCGGTTCTCCCAGGCGGCTGATTTCTAAGCCTCAGCCCGTATGGCGACCCGGTCCGCTCCGTTCAAGATCAAGTGGTGTCACATTTTGGCAACATTTATCTTGAAGGGTCGACCGAATTGGGTCAGGTTTCGCCTTCCCTTTGACCCCCGTCCGTTTGAGCGGTGGCTTAGTTAGGGAAATTATGGGCTTTTGCCCTGCGGTGAAGCCAGAAGACGGGCGGTGCATGACCGAATTGGTCGCAGCCACAGAACCGGACGATAGACAGGGAGCGGTGCCGCCGCAGCCCGTGCGTCGTTCTGTGCTTGGCATTCAGCAGAACCGGCCCCTTCGCCTCCTCGGGTTTATCGTGGTGTCGGCATCCGTGCTGATGTCGTCGATTTCATTCCTGATTCTTTCGGGTGCGACCAATATCCAGCCCTCCGCTACCGTCTGGACGATTATCTGGATCGTCACCGGAATTTTGGTGCTGTTGGTTATTGCCCTGGTTGTCACCGAGTCCGTGCTGCTTTTCCAGGCGCGGATGCGTCGTCTGCCGGGCGCGGGACTGCAGCTGCGCATCGTAGCGATGTTCGCCTTCGTGGCAGCCGTACCAGCGGCCCTGGTGGCTGTGGTGGCGACCATTGCCCTCAACCAGGGTCTCGATCAGTGGTTTTCCGAGCGGACGCGCGCCATGGTGGAAAGTTCTCGCCTCGTCGCGCGCTCCTACATGCTCGAACATGCGCAGGTGCTGCGCGACGACATCATCTGGGTCGCCACCGAACTCGAGCAGGCGCACAGCACTTTCGTCGACGACCCGACGCGCTTCGAGCGCATCCTGACTGCCCTCGCCATCACGCGCTCGCTTCCGTTCACCTCGCTTATTGATCGCGGCGGCACTGAAATCATGCGAGCGCAGATCAATGTCGCGGGGTCCTATCCGCGCCTTCCGGCTGGCGTCACCGATGGGGTGGTCGAGGGTGTTCCCACTCAAATTGCTCCTGGCTCAACCCAATTCGTGGGGTCAATCGTCAAGCTGCGTGGCTATGACGATACCTATCTCTTCGTTGCCCGTCCGGTCGATGCCGAAGTGCTCGAATATATGCGTCTAACCGACGAGAATATAACGGAATATCGCCAGTACGCCTCTAATCGTCTCGTCTTCCAGATCACCTTCACCATCATGTATGTGGGGCTGGCGGTGGTTCTACTTCTCGCCGCCCTCTGGGTGGGTATTGCCTTGGCCAATCGCTTTGTCGACCCGATCCGCAACCTCATGGTTGCCTCGCGCCGCGTCAGCGCCGGCGATCTGGACGTACAGGTGCCGGTGCAGGAGGGGCGGGGCGATCTGCGCGACCTTTCCAACGGCTTCAACCGCATGACGCAGCAGTTGAAGAACCAGCGTGAGGCCCTGCTCATGGCCAACGAGGTCAACGAAAAGCGGCGCCAGTTCACCGAGGCGGTGGTGGAGGGCGTGTCGGCCGGCATCATAGGTCTTGATCCATTTGGCGCCGTGACACTGGTCAATGCACGCGCATGCGAAATGCTGGGCAAGACGGAAATCGAACTCATGGGTGAGCGGATGGAAGGCATCATGCCCGAAATCGCCCCCACCATGGAAAAGGCCCGCTCGGCCCGCCGCGGTCAGGTGCGCGACCAGATTCACCTCGGCAACGAAACCGACCGCCGGATTTACCAGGTTCAACTGACGCGTGAAGGCTCCATCACGGAATCCAAGGGCTACGTGCTGACCTTCGACGACATCACCGATCTTGAATCGGCGCAGCGCACCAGCGCCTGGGCGGACGTGGCGCGGCGCATTGCCCACGAAATCAAGAATCCTCTCACCCCGATCCAGCTCTCGGCGGAGCGCCTGCGCCGCCGCTATGGCAACAAGCTCGACGACGACCGCGAAGTCTTCGACAAGTGCATTAATACCATCGTCCGCCAGGTGGGCGATATCGGTCGCATGGTCGATGAATTCTCGGCCTTTGCACGCATGCCTGAATCGGCCCCGGAAATGGCTGATCTCAGCGATACCATCCGCCAGGCCGTATTCCTCGAAAGCGTTCGCCTGCCTGAGGTCAATATCGTCACGCAATTGCCCGACGACGCAATCATTGCCTGGTTTGACCACCGCCTTGTGTCTCAGACCCTTACCAATCTGATCAAGAATGCGGTCGAGGCGTTCGAAGACATTCCCATGTCCGCCGATTGGCAGCCGACCATAACCGTTCAGGGTCAGATCGAGGGCAATCACGCCCGCGTGGCGGTTTCAGACAACGGCAAGGGCTGGCCGAAAGACAACCGGCAGCGCCTGCTCGAGCCTTATATGACAACGCGCGAAAAGGGCACAGGCCTCGGCCTTGCCATCGTCGCCCGCATTATCGAGCAACATGGCGGCATCATCGAACTGATCGATGCCGAACCTGATCTCCAGGGAAGGGTAGGTGCCTGCGTCACCTTCACCTTGCCAATGCATTCCCCTACGCACACCACCAATAAGAGCGAAAGCGACGAAGACAGTGTCGCAGCGCTCCAACAGGAGGAGCCGCAATTGCATGCGGTTGTTCAAAAGTAGATGGCACTCGACATCCTGATTATCGACGACGAGGACGATATCCGTGACCTGATCGCGGGCATTCTCGAAGATGAGGGCTTTGAAACCCGCCAGGCACACGACGCCGACAGTGGTCTCAACGAGATTGCGCGGCGGCGGCCCAATCTTGTTTTCCTCGATATCTGGATGCAGGGCTCGCGCCTTGATGGGCTGCAACTGCTCGACGTGTTCCAGAGCCAGCACCCCGAAATGCCTGTGGTGATGATCTCGGGCCACGGCAATGTCGAGACGGCGGTGTCGGCGATCCGGCGAGGCGCTTATGACTACATCGAAAAACCGTTCAAGATCGACCGGTTGCTGCATGTGACCCAACGGGCGATGGAAGCCACAAGGCTCCGCAGTGAAGTGGCTGAACTCAAGGAGCGCTCCGCCGGCAAGAATGCCGATATGGTGGGCTCATCGCCGGCACTGCAGCAGGTTCGGGGCACGATCGAAAAGTCTGCGCCGACCAATTCGCGCATTTTCATTTCCGGTCCATCGGGCGCCGGCAAGGGCTTGGTGGCTCGGCTCATCCACCAACGCAGCCCGCGCGCAGAATCTTCCTTCATCGAAATCAACGCCTCCCTCTATGCTCCCGAGGAAGTTCCCGTTGTGCTGTTCGGGCGTGAGGCACGAGAGAAAAACGGCCTGCTCAAGGTCGAGGTCGGCGCTCTGGAGCGCGCCCATGGTGGTACGCTTTACCTGTCGGAAGTGACGACACTGCCGCCGGCCGTACAGGCGACCTTGTTGCGCACGCTGGTCGAGAACCGTTTCCACCGCGTCGGCGGCTCTCAAGCAGTTCCGATCGATGTCCGGATCATTTCGTCCAGTTCGCAGAATGTCGCGGCGCAGATTGAGGCCGGCGACTTCCGCTCCGACCTGTTCCACCGCCTTTCCATTGTGCCGCTACCGATTACCCCGTTGCGCGAACGTCGCGAAGATGTGCCCCCTCTGGTTTCGGTGTTCATCGAGCAGGTCTGCCGCATGCACAATCTGCAGCGCGTCAATATTGGCGATGATGCCATGGCCGTGCTGCAGGCACAGGAATGGCCGGGGAATGCCCGCCAGCTGCGCAATTCCATCGAACGGCTGCTCATCCTAATGAAGGACCAGCAGCCCGAGGGCGGTTTGATCACTGCCACGATGCTGCCCTCCGACATCGGCGAGGTCCTCCCCACCGTCGGCGACACCGACTCATCGGCCCATCTGATGAGCCTGCCGCTCCGGGATGCCCGTGAAGTGTTCGAGCGGCAATACTTGCTGGCGCAGATCGAGCGTTTTGGTGGTAACATCTCCAAGACAGCCGAATTCGTCGGCATGGAACGCAGTGCCCTGCATCGCAAAATCAAATCGCTGGGCCTTTGAGCGACAACAGAAAAATAGCGGGGTGCCATGCACCTCGCGCGGGTAGGCAGGTGTTTGGAACTGTGCCATACTCTTTTTATTGTATGATAAATCCGGAGTTTTTGGCTGGGCGGCAGCCAACAATAACCGGGTACTAGACTTAACCATGACAACAGCGACAATAAATGCCGCGACCAAGAGGCCTGAATGCCCAGCGAAAAGCAGCAAAACCTGCAAGATGCCTTCCTTAATCACGTCCGCAAGCAGAAAGTGCCGGTGACGATTTTCCTCGTTAACGGTGTCAAGCTGCAGGGTGTGATCACTTGGTTCGACAATTTCTGTCTGCTGCTGCGCCGCGATGCGCAGTCGCAGCTCGTATACAAGCATGCTATTTCGACCATCATGCCGGGCGCGCCGATCCAGCTGTTCGATCCTGAGCAGAACGTCGATCGCGACTGACGGGCCATATGGACGACTTTGACGACGAGGACGGCGGCTCCGGCGGTGGGCGCGAAAAGTTCATCGACCGCCAGGAAAAGCCGACGCGAGCGGGGCTGATTTGCCCCGACGTGCGCGGCCATATGTCTTTGCATAGCATTGAGGCGCGCAAGGCCGAGTTCGAGGGCCTTGCAGGCGCTATTCGGCTCGACATCGTTTTCTCCGAAGTCGTCAAGGTCCGAGAGATCCGGCCCGCTACCTTTATCGGTGGCGGCAATGTGGAATCCTTGGCCAAGCGTGTCAAAGAGGACGAGATTGATCTGCTCCTCGTCGATGCCGCGCTGACGCCCATCCAGCAGCGCAATCTCGAGCGCGAGGCCGGCACCAAGGTGTTGGACCGCACGGCGCTGATCCTCGAAATTTTCGGCGAGCGTGCTGCCACCCGTGAAGGCGTGTTGCAGGTCGAGCTTGCCCATCTCAACTATCAAAAGAGCCGGCTCGTGCGCTCCTGGACCCACCTTGAGCGGCAGCGCGGCAGCGGTGGCATGGGCTTTATGGGCGGTCCGGGCGAAACCCAGATCGAAAGCGACCGTCGCCAGATCACCGAGCGCATCGTGTTGCTTGAAGACCGCCTGGAAAAGGTCAAGAAGACCCGCGCCCAACAGCGGCAGAAGCGCAACAAGGCGCCTTATCCGATCGTGGCATTGGTCGGCTACACCAATGCCGGGAAATCCAGCCTTTTCAATATATTGACCGGCGCTGGCGTCTTTGCCGAGGACCTGCTGTTCGCGACCCTCGACACCACGATCCGCAAGCTCGAATTGCCGCATGGACGTGAGGTCATGCTCAGCGATACGGTAGGCTTCGTCGCAGACCTGCCGCACGACTTGGTCGCTGCCTTTCGGGCCACGCTGGAGGAGGTCGTCGATGCCGACGTCATCCTGCATGCACGTGACATCGCCAATCCTGACCACTCCGCCCAGGCCCAGGACGTACTGACTGTGCTGGCCGAGCTCGGCGTTAACCCCGAGACGACGCCTGTTATCGAGGTCTGGAACAAAATCGATCGCCTCCCGGATCCCGAAACTGCGCTCGCATCGGTGTCGCCAGCCGGCAAGGTGGCAGCCACCGTGCCGGTTTCGGCCAAGACGGGGCAGGGGCTCGACGCGCTCAAGCTGGCCATCGAGTCCGCATTTGGCGACAAGAGCCGGACCTACCACGTTCATGTCCCGCACAGCGCCGGCAGTGACATTGGTTGGCTGCACAGCCATGCAGAGATCATCGGCCGCAACGAGCCTACCGAGCTCGGGTCCGACTACGTGGTGCGTGTGGACACAAGGCACCGCGCTGCATTCCTTGAGCGCTTCAACGGCCGCATCGCCATTTCAGATCTCTAGGACAGACCGGTGGGCGGGCCGCCAAAGCTCGCCCCCCCCAGCGATCTCAGCTGGCGCTAAGCCTTGTCCGCCTTTCGGATCTCGTTCCAGTAGCCGTCCATCCGCTCAAGTCCCGCTTCGGTCGGCGCAATCCCGTCCTCGCGGCAACGGGCTTCTACGTAGTGGAAGCGACGCGTGAACTTGCTGTTGGCATCGCGCAGTGCGGCTTCGGCATCGACCCCGGCATGTCGCGCCAGGTTGGCGACCGCAAATAGCAGATCGCCGATTTCTTCATGCGTCGCGGCGCTGTCTCCCGATACCTGCGCCTCCGCCACTTCCTGGAGCTCTTCCTCGACCTTGGCTTTTACCGCGGTAAAATCGGGCCAGTCAAAACCAACCTTGGCCGCACGCTTGGTCAGTTTTTCGGCTCTGGCCAGCGCCGGCAGCACCTGCGGAACATCATCGAGCAGTGATGGTTCAGTCTCGCCCCGGCGATCCGCCTTGGCCGCACGTTCCCGGGCCTTGATCGCTTCCCAACGATTCTGCGCATCGGTAGCGCCATCGGCAGTCACGTCGCCAAAAACGTGTGGGTGCCGGCGGATCAGCTTCTCGGTGACGGCATAGACGACATCACCGATGTCGAAATGGCCAGCTTCTTGCGCCATCTGGGCGTGATAGATCGGTTGTAGCAGCAGGTCTCCAAGCTCCTCGCGCAGATCAGAAAAGTCCTCACGCTCGATCGCATCGGCGACCTCATAGGCTTCTTCGATCGTGTAGTGGCGGATGCTGCGGAAATCTTGCTCAAGATCCCAGGGGCAACCCGATTGGGGGTCTCGCAGCGCCGCCATGATTTCGATGAGTCGGGAGATGTCGCGGGAGGGCTGCATGGGAGAAATCCTGGGAATCGATCACGTGCGGACGATGCTGTCTTAGCTATAGTCAAACCGATCCTTGATGCCCAATCCCTATTCACGCAGCAATGCCTTCAGCCTGCGAGCGGCTCTGTTCAGCGCATTTTCCTTGTCCTTCCATGGCTCATTCGCAGTACTGAGACAGCATTGCAAAGCTGTGCAATTGTGTATTGACAGTCCGGCAAGGCTGCGGAATGATCCGTATCGAAGAGTGGCGTACGAACAAGCAGAAACTGCAAGACGCGCCACGATTTTCCGCAGTGCCATGCTGGCGCTCGGGAGGAGACAACCATTGCACGGCTTTGCGTTGCGGTTGCCCGCCGCTCCATTGTGCCGTTTTGGGGGAGTTCATGACGCAAATTGACGTGGCCGCGGCCCCGGCTGCACCGGGAAGTCGTTGGCGCTACCGGCTCAAACTGGCGATGCGCGAGCCCGCGACGCTGATCGGCCTGGTGATGGCCGCACTGTTTCTCTATCTCATTGCCGTGCCGATCATCTCGATCCTCTCGGACGCGGTGACGGTCCAGTTTGGCGACGAACGGCGCAGTCAGTCGCCCGTGGGCACCCACACGCTCTACTATCTGCAGCGCGCCTTCACCTCTCCGGTGGCGCATGATCTCTTCTGGACGCCGCTGCTCAACACTCTCAAAGTGGGCTTTGGCGCCATCATCCTCTCGGTGACCGTCGGCGGCGTCCTGGCCTGGCTGATTGCGCGCACCGATATGTTCGGCCGCCGCTGGTTCGCCACCGCGTTGATCGTTCCCTATATGCTGCCAGCCTGGACCTTCGCCCTTGCCTGGACTACACTTTTCAAGAACCGCACCGTCGGTGGCCAACCGGGCTGGCTTGAAGCTGTCGGCCTGACGCCGCCGGATTGGCTCGCCTATGGGCAGGTGCCGATCACCATCATCCTGGCGCTGCACTACACACCCTTCGTCATCCTGTTGTTCGGCTCGGCCCTGCGCCGCTTCGATAGCCAGCTCGAGGACTCTGCGCGCATCCTTGGGGCATCCGGTCGGACCGTGGCTTGGCAGGTGATCATGCCGCTGATGCGTCCGGCGCTGATGTCGGCCGTAGTGCTGATTTTCGCAAAATGCCTTGGCGAATTCGGCGTGCCTTATGTGCTGGGCCTGCCGGTGAAGTTCGACGTGCTCGCAACCTCGCTCTATCGCTCGATCAGTTCGCGCCAGACCGGCGTTGCGGGCGTGCTGGCCGGCGCCATCATGCTCATTGGTATCCTGGCGATCCTGGTGGATGGCTATCTGGCACGCGAAGCGCGTCGCTTCGTCACGGTCGGCTCCAAGGGCTCGATGAACCGCACCTCGCGGTTGAAGAAGTGGCGCTTTCCCGCGTCCGGCTTTGCCGCGGTGATGTTCATGATCTCGGTTGGCCTGCCGCTGCTCACTTTGGCGCTGTCCACCATCATGCGTCGTCCAGGCAATTTCGACTGGTCCAATTTCACGCTCGACTACTGGATCGGTCAGGACCTGCCGACCGTTGCCATGCGCACCGGCATCCTGCTCAGCCCCGATCTCTGGCAGGCCGCACTCAACACCATAACCATCGTCGGCACCGCATCGGTCTGCTCGGGCATTCTGGGCATCCTCACCGGCTATGTGGTGGTGCGTTCCAATGTCCGGCCGCTCTCCTTCTTCATGCGGCAAGTCACCTTCATGCCGTACCTCGTCCCCGGCATCGCTTTCGCCGCCGCCTATCTCTCGCTCTTCGCCGTGCCGCGTGGTCCCATTCCCGCGCTCTATGGCACGTCCATGATCCTGATCCTGGCGCTGATGGCCGACCAGATGCCCTATGCTTCCCGTGCCGGTATTTCGGCCATGATGCAACTGGGCAAGGATCCAGAAGAGGCGGCACAGATCGTCGGTGCCGGCTGGTTCCGCCGCATGATCTCGGTGGTCATTCCGATCCAGAAGGGTTCGCTGGTCACCGGTATCCTGTTGCCGTTCATCTCCGGCATCAAAGGACTGTCACTTTTCGTGGTTCTGGCCGTGCCCGCCACCGATGTGCTGACCACCTTCTCCCTGCGCCTCGTCGACTACAACTATACCCAGGCCGCCAATGCGGTTGTCCTCATCATCGCCGGCTTGGCTTATGGCGGCACCGTGCTGGCCCAGAAGCTGACCCGTACCAACCTGGCCGAAGGACTAGGCAACTGATGCCCGATATCATCCTGCGCAACGTGCAAAAATCCTACAGCGCCAATTCCCCAAAGGCGGTGAGCGATCTGGACCTTCATATCGGCAATGGCGAGTTCATGTGCCTGCTCGGCCCGTCGGGCTGCGGCAAGACCACCACGCTTCGCATGATTGCCGGTCTCGAAAATCTCAGTGACGGGGAAATCGTCGTTGGCGACAAGGTGGTGGACAGTCCCGCGCGGGCCCAGTTCATCGGGCCGGAAAAGCGCGGCATGGGATTGGTGTTCCAGTCCTATGCGCTTTGGCCCCACCTCACCATCGAACGCAATACCGATTTCGGACTGCGTTTGCGCAAGGTGCCCAAGGCCGAGCGGGAAGAGCGCGTGACCAAGGTCATGAAGGCGCTCGACATCGAAAAATACCGCACCCGCTATCCGTCCCAGCTGTCCGGCGGGCAGCAGCAGCGTGTTGCCCTTGCCCGCATGCTGGCGGTCAATCCCGGCGTCCTGCTGCTCGACGAGCCACTCTCCAATCTCGATGCGCGGCTGCGTCTCGAGATGCGTGCCGAACTCAAGCGTATCCACGCCGAATTCCGCACCACCATCGTTTTCGTCACCCACGATCAGTGGGAAGCCATGACCCTGGCGACGTCGATTGCGGTCATGAATGAGGGGACGCTGCAGCAACTTGGCACCCCCAACGACATCTATGATCGTCCGGCCAACCGTTTTGTCGCCGAATTCGTTGGTAGCCCACCGATCAATATTCTTGAGATCGGTGCCGGTCATGCGCTCGATCTCGCGGTCAATGAATGGCTGCGTCCGCGGCTGGGCACGCGCGGCGAAGTCGGCTCTGTTGGCATACGCCCCGAAGCACTGTCCTTCACCACCAGCGAGGCAGCGGTGCCCTCGGGCAGCTTCCGTCATCGCGCTGAAATCGGCGGCATCCTGCCCACTGGTGGCAGTTGGATCATCGAGCTCAAGGTCGATGGGCGCATCGTTTTCGCAACGACGACCGAAGCACCGACGCTACGGGGCGGCGAGACTGTCTGGCTGCATGCTCGGCCCACAGCGCTGCATGTCTTCGACAAAGCCCGCAATCGGCTCGAAGAAGCCGACGCCGCGCTGCAACGCGCGGCCAGCGGCGTGGCCGCCGTCAAAGGCGCCTGACCACACAGCAAGATTTCAATTCCGGGAGGGAATTCATGACTAGACTATCCGCATTCGGACTGGCGCTGACGGTCTCCATGCTCTCGCTTGCCGCTCAGGCCAGCGAACTCGATGACCTGATCGCCGCCGCCAAGGGCGAACCGCCGACCACTGTCTATGCCGTCACCGGCAAGATCGTGGAAACGGCCGAAGCATTCAGTGCCAAATACGGCCTGGAGGTCACAGGCAAGAAGGTCAATGAATCCGGCCAGATCGACCTGCTTATCCGCGAACACCAGTCCGGCAACGTCACCGGTTCGGTGTCGCTGGCGTCGGATGCCTCGGTGATCATTGCCGATCTCATCGGGCAGGGCCTGGTGGAAAGCTGGGCGCCCGAAGATATCGCGCCGCATCTGCCCGAATCTGCGCGCAATCCGCTCGTGGTGGTCAACGATCCTCATGTCTGGGCCTATAACAGCGAGGCCTATGAGAGCTGCCCGATCACCAATATCTGGCAGCTGACCGACGCCGACTGGTCGCGCCGGGTCACCGTCATGGATCCGCTCGACAAGCCTGCTTATGCCGATTGGTTCAACCAGCTGGCCGACCATCATGACGGTGCTATGGCCGCCGCCTATGAGGCCCATTACGGCAAGGCGTTCGAGGGTGTCGAAGGCACCGCGACCGAAGCCTGGGTAAAGGCCTTTGCCAGCAATAGTCCGCTCGTGGGTGACAGCAGCGTCGTTGCCGAGGCGATCGGCGCCCCCGGCCAGGCCGAACCATTCTTCGGCATGCTATCGACGGCGAAATTCCGTGACAATGAAAGCAAGGGTTTCAAGCTCGCTATCTGCAACGACATGCAGCCCTTTTCCGGCTGGCTCTATCCCGGCCTGGGCGTCATCGCCAGCGAGACGCCGTCGCCGAACACAGCAAAGCTTTTTATCCATTACCTGCTCACCGAAGAGGGTATCGCCCCGCAACGCGTTGACGGCAAGGTTCCGTCCGATCCGCGTATTGGCCTGCCAGCAGACGAAGCCTCAGGCGTGGCCGCGGTCATGGATCAGTTGATGGTTTGGGACACCGGGTCAGCGGTTTCCGATATCGACGCCCGCCAGGATTGGCAGGACATCTGGCGCACCAGCCTGACCCGCTAACCAATGTGTATCCACGCCACCCGAGGAGGAGTTGGGTGGCGCGGCGATTTCCTGGAGGAGAAATCATGAAACGACGCAGCTTTGCTACTGCCACTGGACTGGCGCTGCTTTTGACATCAGGCGCGATCGCGCAGGATTTTGACCTCGATGCCCTGATCGAGGCCGCCCGTGCGGAGCCGCCGCTGACCGTGTTCGACAGCACCGGCAAGATTGTCGACATCGCCGAGGGGTTCAGCGCCAAGTATGGCATCGAGGCGATTGGCACCAAGTCCAAGGCCACCGCGCAGATGGAGACCATCATTCGCGAAGTTCAGTCTGGCAATGTGCAGACCGACGTGTCGCTCATTGCCGATCCTGCGGCCGTGATCGGCCAGTTGCTGCCCGCCGGGTTTGTCGAGAGCTGGGTGCCCCCCGACCTCGAGGCCGATATCAAACCCGAGGCGCGCAATCCCTTGCTGGTGGTCTCGAGCCCGAACATCTTTACCTACAATACCGCGCTGTTCGATACTTGCCCAGTGACAAATATCTGGCAACTGACCGAGCCCGAATGGAAGGGCAGGGTGTCGATGCAGGACCCGCTCGGTAAGCCCAGCTATACTGACTGGTTCAACCAGATGCGCAGCTATGCAGACGACCGTATCGCTGCCGCCTACCAGGCGCAGTATGGCAAGCCGATTGAGAGTGAATTCGACAGTGCCGCCGAGGCTTTTGTCGCCGCGCTTGCCGCCAACGGGCCATTGCTCACCGATTCCGACTCTTCAGCAGCCGAAGCTGTGGCGGCACCTGGACAGACCGAGCCGTTTGTAGGTCTGGTGTCGGCGGCCAAATTCCGTGACAATGAGGGCGCTGGCTTCACCCTTGGCCTCTGCTCGGGAATGAACCCTATCATCGGCTTCGCCAACGCCACAGTCGGCGTCATCGTCAAGGGCACCGATAGCCCAAATGCCGCAAAGCTGTTCATTCACTACGTGATGACCGCTGAAGGCATCGCCCCACAGGCCGAGGATGGCAAGGTATCGTCGAACACCACAGTTGGCCTGCCTGGCGATGAACCTTCCGGGATCGGTGAGCATCTAAATGAACTACTGACCTACAACGCCGCCAGCGGTCTTGATGATTGGGACACCCGTCAGGACTGGCAGGATTTCTGGCGCATTCACTACAAGCGCTAATGCACCGGGTTGGGCCGGGCATTTTGCCCGGCCCGCTTACGCCCCGCCGCATTGGACCTCTCAGCGAACGGCATAACCATCACGACACTGTCTCGAAACGGTTGCAAATTTAGGTTGCACAGCTGTGCAATAATCAGCAAGGTGCGGCCAATGGAGGAATCTCCCAAATGACACTTGATGCGCTCGCCATCGATCGGCGTGAAACGTTTCTCGCGCAGCTGACCAGGGAGGCGGCGTCTATCGCCTTGGCCGGTTTCCAGCGCCAAGCCGGTGCCGCGGTCAGTCTCAAGGGGCCGCAGGATTACCTGACGGAAACGGATGGGCAGGTTGAAGAGTTCGTGCGGCGTCGCATCGCCGATGCCTTTCCCGAAGACGGTTTTCTCGGTGAAGAGGGCGGCGGCGTACCGGGCCAGCAGGCCTGGGTGGTCGATCCCATCGATGGCACCGCCAACTTCGCCCGCTCGATTCCGCATTTTTGCGTTGCCATCGCCTTCGTTGCCAATGGCACCGTGCAGCTCGGCAGCATCGTCAATCCGGTGCTTGAAGAGACCTACGCGGCGCGCTTGGGGCGCGGGGCCACGCTCAACGGTCGCCCGATCCATGTTTCCGGCGTCGACGATATCGCTGCCTCATCCGTCGAGATGGGCTGGTCGGGTCGTCGTCCCCTGGCCAATTACCTCTCCGCCATCGAGACGCTCTATGTCGCTGGTACCAATGTGCGGCGTGGCTCCTGTGGTGCCCTCGGCCTCGCTTATGTTGCCGATGGCCGCAGCGATGGCTATGCCGAACTGCACATGAATTCCTGGGACTGCCTGGCGGGTCTGCTCATGGTGCGCGAGGCAGGCGGCGTCACCGGGCCGTTCCTGGCCGTACACGGCCTCACCGAGGGCGCGCCGGTCCTGGCTGCAGCACCTGGCGTGGCCACAGTCATGTCGCGCGCCACCGGTATTCCGCTGCACGAAGAGATCGATTTACTGCCCGACGCGGCCTATCAGCAAAGGAAGACAGCATGAGCGACAAGCCCAGCCCCCGCTACGATCGGCCCCATATCAGCAAGGTCTATGAAGACTTGCCTGGTTTCGGTGTCGATCTCTATGTCGGCGGCCGCGAAGGCGCCTCCGATGTGCCTCTGTTGCTCGAGAATGGCATTTCCACGGTTCTGAATTGCGCCGTGAATCTCGACTTCAACTACGTCGCCGAGCCCGACGAGGTCTCTCACGATAGCCGCGTTGGCTACGGTGCAGCCCCCATCCGCTACTACAAGCTCGGCATTGTCGATGGACCGGGCAATCCCGACACGATGATGCTGGCCGGCTACTATCAGCTGCGCGGTGCCCTCGACCAGATCCTGCCGGATCGGCCGAGCTATCCCACCCGCACCAGGGGCAATCTCCTGGTCAATTGTCGGGCCGGTCGGTCGCGCTCGGTGATCCTCGCAGCGCTGTTTTTGCACCTGCATATTCCCGAGCAGTTTCCCCGGCTGGTCGACGCCATTGACCACGTCCGCATCAAGCGCGAACTGCGTCGTGACGAGTGGCACGAAACGCCCAAGCCAATGCTGATCGCTGCCGCCGAGCGCACCGCCCATTGGGTGCATCTCGTCGAATCCGACCGGACGGCCGCTCAGGCGAAAAAGGTCGCTGGAGCGTCGGCGTGATCCGTTTTGCAGTCATCGCCGACCCGCATGTGCACGATTGCGATTGGGTCCCCACAGGGTCAGGCCTGCCGGGTGCCATCCGCAGTTTCGGCGAGACCGGGCAATCGACCCGCATCTTCAACGAGAGTGTGCCCGCGTTTCGTGCCGCGCTGACAGCGGCGGTCGAGGCAGGCGCCAAGATTGTTGTTCTGGTTGGCGACCTCACCGATGATGGCCAGCGACCGAACATCGACAAGGCGCTTTCTATCATTGCTGAGTTTCGGAAGCGCCATGGCCTGAGGGTTTTGATGACCCCCGGCAATCACGACTTCTTTGCTATCGATGGCCGACCGCAGCGCAAGACGTTCCTTGCCGCCGACGGTATGCGTGTGGCCGTGGACAGCGCGGCCTCCGCTGAAGCTGCTACCCTGGGCAGTGGCGAGGCCTTGCAAATCCTCTCCGGCCTGGGCTTTACCCCGGACGCGGCCGACCGCCACTGGGAGACGCCGTTCGGCCACGATCCGGACTGGCAGGCGCGCAGCTACAGGACAACGAGCCCGAACGGACACACTGCCTGTGATATGATTGATGCGTCCTATCTGGTCGAACCGGTGGACGGCCTTTGGGTGCTTTCCATCGACGCCAATGTCTGCATTCCCCGCGACGATGCCACCGATTTCACTGATTCCATGCATTTTCTCGATCCCAGCAAGCTTGGCTGGGATGTCGTGGCAAAGCATCGCCCGCACCTTTTGGGCTGGATCACCGATGTGGCGTCACGCGCGCGTCGACTGGGCAAGCACCTGGTCGCTTTTTCGCACTATCCTCCGCTTGATGTCTTGGGCAATAGCGCCGCGACCGAAATTCCGGTGTTCGGCGCAAACGGCCTCGCGCAGCGCATTCCGGATCCGAGTGTTGCTGAAGCTCTGGCGGCCACTGGCATCAAACTACATTTTTCTGGCCATCTGCACGTTAACGACACCGCGCGCTATCGCTCGACCGCCGGTGGTTTCGTCAACATCGCCGTGCCGTCTCCGGTTGGCTATGGAGCCGGGCTAAAAATCATCGATATGACGCCGACTGCGACCCATGTCCGCACGCTTCCATTGCGTCGCATCGAGGGGCATGACATCGCCTTCGCCGCCTATCGCGCCGAAGCTGCGCATATGCATCGGGCGGCGCCCGCTGCGAGCAAGGCGGTTGACCATGGTCAGTTTCTCAACCGCCATCTCTGCCACCTTGTCCGCCGTCGCTATCTGCCGCGCGAATGGCCGTCCGACCTCGAGGCATTCGTGCAGAGCGCCAAGGTATCCGACCTGCTGAAATTGCTCGGCGTGACCCTGCCAGTCGTCAACGACTTCTCCATGTTGTGCATGGTGGAAGACTGGTATCGGTTCCGGAAGGCAGGCGCTTTGGCCTTGCCCGACATTGCAGCAGAGCGCGTGGCGCTCTATCAGCGCCTGGTGTCTGGTCCGCGTGCCGAGCCCGAGACTGAGCTTGCCGCTCGCATGGCGGTGATCGTGGACCTTTTGGGTCTCTATATGAACCGGCAGCCGAGTATCGACTTCGCCATCATGCCGAACCTCGACATCATCGAGGGTGGTGCAGAACAGGGCAGGGCGGTAGCCTAGTCGCGTTCAGGGCCGCACAGTCTTGCGCCACACCACCTGCGTCGGCAGCACGACCGGCTGTCCGGGCTCGGCATCTTCCTTCTCCACGATGGCGACGATGTGGTCGGCGATCTCGGACAGCGGCTGGCGGAACGTGGTGAGCTCGTAACCGAGCCATCCGGCTTCGGGGATGTCGTCGAAGCCTATAACGCAGAGATCCTCGGGGATGTTCATGCGGAATTCGAGCCGCGCCGTATCCATGAACCCCAGCGCCAAGAGGTCGGTGACGCAAAACACGCCATCCGGGCGGCGCGAGGTGGCCAGCACCTGCCGCGCGCTGTCCACGCCGGTCTGATAGCCGGTCGGCCCGGCACGTGAGACGCTGACCTCCAGGCCATGCTCGGCGGCCGCCTCGACAAAAGTCTTTTCGCGCATTTCCAGGCCGGGCGTGCCTGCTGTGGAATTGATCACGGCGACGCGGCGGCAACCGGCGCGCTTCAGCATCAGGCAGGCCTCAAGGGCCGGGGTTCTATTCTCGACCGAAATGAATTCCGGCCCTTTGATCGGGTCGGCGCGGTTGATGAGAATGACGCGTTGGCCGTTTTCGAGACAGGTCTTGACCAGCGATGCCGGCGGCGTCCCGGAAATGACTACGGTGGCATCGGCGCGATAGTTGAGCGTCTGCCGCAATGCCGCTTCAACGCCTTCCGCTTCGCCCGAGGTGTTGAGCACCATCACCACCTTACCGATGGCCTGCAGCCGTCGCGTGATGATTTCGACGATGGAAGCCTGGAAGGGGGCCTGCATGCCGGCCACGATAAGGCAGACAATTCCGGTGCGATGCCAGAGCAGGCCGCGCGCAAGGTGATTGACGTGATATCCCAACTGGTCGGCCGCCGCGAGCACCTTGGCCCTCGTCTCCGGCGATACGCTCGCGCCATCTGTGAAGGCTCTTGAGACCGCAGAGCGCGACACGCCGGCAAGCTCGGCGACCTTATCGGCGCTGACAGAGGCCTTGCGCGGCTTCGTCTTGACCTTGGACATCTGTGCTCCTCCTCAGGGCGCTGTGCTTGTTGCACAGTTTTGCTGCAAACCTGTTACCGTTTCCTGCCGACGCACCGCACCGCCGCCTCAAAAGCCTCGGAAATCCGCAGCTTCGATGCAATTTATGCCGGCTGATCGCCACCGCTGTCATAACCCAGGGCGAGCTTGTTGCAAAGCTGTGCAATGCGTGTAATGCTCCCCTCTGGCTGAAGCCGTCTGCTTGGAGAGGGGTAGGGTTTTGGAATCCACCATAGGTTTGGTTGATCTGCTGGGCGCGGCCGCGTTGCTGCTCTGGGGTCTGCGCATGATCAAGACCGGCGTGCTAAGGGCCTATGGGACAGTGCTCCGCCAGCGCCTGGGACGCAGCACAGCCAACCGATTCATGGCGGCGTTCTGGGGGTTCCTGGTGACCCTGGGCCTGCAATCAAGCACGGCGACAGCGGTAATCATTGCCTCGTTCACTGCCCGTGACATTATTCGCCCCCGCATGGCCCAGGCCATGATGCTGGGCGCCAATTTCGGCACCGCCGTGGTCGCGCTCGTCCTGTCGGCCGATATTCATTGGGTCGGCAGTGCGCTGCTCTTCTGCGGCGTCATGCTGTTTAATCTCTCGCAGGGAAGCCGCAACCGCAATCTCGGGCGCGCGATTATCGGGCTTGGACTGATGCTGCTCGCGCTGCAACTCTTGGGGGGCGTAACCGCGCCGTTGCGCGAATCCGAGACTCTCATCACTGTCCTTGCTGCCTTGGGCGAGGCGCCGGTCTTTGCCGTTATTCTTTCGGCCGGGCTGGCGGTCATGGCGTCGTCTTCGCTCGCCGTCGTGGTTCTGGTCATGATGCTGGCAGCCGCTGGCGTCGTCGGACCGGAACTGGCGCTATGGCTGGTCGCTGGCGCCAATTTGGGCGGGGCCATACCCCCTTACCTGGCAGTGCGTTCCGAGGGGCTGCCGGCCCGCCGCCTGACCCTTGCAAATCTGCTGGTGCGCAGCAGTGGTGCCATGGTGGTGCTGATTTTTGCTGCGCCATTGGCCGAACTGTTGTCGCGCTGGTTTACTGATCCTGCGGCCTTCGTCGCCGCCGCGCATCTGGGATTCAGCGCGGTTCTACTCCTCGTTTTTCTGCCTCTCCTTGGGCCGGTCACGAAGCTGGCGGAACTCCTGCTGCCGGCGCGTGCCGACGCCGACGGCGAAGCACAAACCTATCTAGACGAGGGACTCATGTCGTCACCCGACATGGCCATTGCCGTGGCTGCGCGGGAAACCCTGCGCATGGGCGACCTCATCGGTTCTATGCTCGATCAGACGCAGCGCTCACTGCGCGATGGTGACGAGGCGGCCTATGCTCTGGTATCGCGCCAAGAAGAAGAGGTGGACCGGCTGCACGAGGCCATCAAGCTCTATGTCGCGCGCATCAGCCGCCTCGATCTCGAAGAAGACGATGCCCGCCGTGCCAGCGAGGTGATTTCCTACGCCATTAATCTTGAGCATGTGGGCGACATCATCAAGCGAGGCCTCGCCGAGATCGCCGCGAAAAAGGCACGCAAGAAGCTTTCCTTGTCCCCTGAGGGACTGGCAGAAATCTCGGAATTTTTCCAGTACACGCGGGACAATCTGCAGCTGGCGCAGGCCATTTTTATGTCGCGTGATCCTGATATTGCCAAGCGACTGCTCGCCCAGAAAATCGAAATCCGCAAGCTTGAGGCACGGTCTGCCGGCTTGCACATGGCGCGCATGCGGGCCGGACGGACGGAGAGCGTCGAGACTAGTTCGATTCATCTGGACCTGCTGCGCGACCTCAAGCGCGTCAATGCACATCTCGCGTCAGTAGCCTATCCTATCCTCGAGGAAATTGGCCTGCTTGACGAAAGTCGGCTGCGTAGCGCCAAGGGTGATTAGTCGCCTCTACCCCTACCACTCCACCCCTCTCCGGCACGGCCGAACTACGCGCCTCATCTGCCAAGACAAAAGTTCGCTGCATCGCAGCGGAATTTTTATTCCACCACCCATCAGTTTTGGAATTTGTCTGTTGCAATGCAGTGCAAGTTGAGCTCAACTTTTGATCGTGAACAGCCGTGCAAGGTGCGGCCGAAAACAATATGGGGCGCACCCACGGACCGCCGGGCGTGTCGCCGCGAGCGGTGATTTTCGGAGGAAGGAAGCTGTGAACACAAATCTCAAACGAGCCCTGCTGCTGTCTGCCGCGGCCGGCTTGATGGCCGGTCCGGCAATGGCCCAAACGGTGGACGAATTGCTCGCTGCCGCCAAGAACGAGCCGTCGATCACCGTCTATGACAGCACCGGCAAGATCGTCGACATGGCCGCCAATTTCGAGGCCAAGTACGGGCTCAAAGCCGTGGGCCAGAAAGTTTCGGCCAATAGTCAGCTGGAGATGATCATCCGGGAGAGCCAGGCCAACAATGTCCAGGGTGACGTGGCGCTGATCACCGATGCACCGGCGGCCATGGCGCAACTGCTGCCGAATGGCTTTGTCGAAAGCTGGCTGCCGGCCGATTTGGCTGACAAGATCGCGCCGGGCTTCCAGAACCCGCTGGCCATTTCCACCAATGCCAATGTGTGGGCCTACAACACCGAGGTCTATGAGAGCTGCCCCGTCACCAACATTTGGCAGCTGACTTTGCCGGAGTGGCGCGCCAAGGTGGCCTTCGTCGATCCTTTGACCAAGGGCACCTATACCGACTGGTTCAACCAGATGGAGATGCATGGCGATGCCGCCGTGGCCACCGCCTATAAGGAACAGTTCGGTAGCGATCTCGATACCAGTTCTGAAAGTGCTACAAAACAGTGGTTGAAGGCCTTCGCCGCCAATGCGCCGCTGGTGGTGGATGGCGACGATCCGGTGTCAGAAGCGGTCGGCGCTCCGGGGCAGGCGGCTCCTTTCTTCGGGATGCTGAGTTCGGCCAAGTTCCGCGACAATGCCGACAAGGACTATAAGCTCGGCCTCTGCGCCGAGATGACGCCATGGGCTGGCTGGACCTATACCAAGCTGGGCTTGATCGCGACGGGCACGGACAGCCCTAACGCTGCCCGCCTTTTCGTCCACTATATCCTGACCGAGGAAGGCATCGCGCCTCAGGTTGCCGACGGCAAGATTTCGACCAATTCCGACGTCAAGATCCCCGACGAAGAGCCATCGGGGCTCGCCGACCATCTCGACGCACTCTTCCCCTACGATGCCACGACCGGTCTAGACGACTGGGAGACCCGCCAGGACTGGCAGGATTTCTGGACCATCAACTACCGCAAATAGCCAAGTATTGGCGGCCCTGAAACATGGGCCGCTACCGCCGCCGACCATCCTGGCGATGATTAACCTGGACCCAATATGACCCTGCCTATCAATCTCTCGCCGCACCAGCGCGCAGAATTGTCCACGCGCCTGATGCAAGTTGCCAAGGACGCTGCGTTTCTTGTCGGCCCTTCGCTTCGCGCCGCGTTCCGTTCGACCATGGCGGTGGACTACAAGGTCGATCTCCACGACATCGTCACCATCCACGACAAGCAGAGCGAGATCGCGATTCGCGACTACATCCTGGCCGCCGAACCTGACTCCACCCTCCTGGGCGAAGAGGGGGGCAGTGTCGGGACGGGGCGGGTGCATTGGTATGTCGATCCGATCGACGGCACCTCGAATTTCGCGCGCGGCCTGGCCTTCTGGTGCGTTTCCATCGGCGCCATGGTCGATGACGAAATCGTCGCCGGCGTTGTCTATGATCCAATCGCGGAGCAGCTGTTCTCTGCTGATCTGGAGGGCGCCTGGCTCAATGACCGGCCGCTACGGTCGCAGGCCGCCCTCGACGAAAGCCACGCAACCCTGATCACCGGCTATCCAGTGGCGCGTGATTTCCGCCTCGATGGCAAGGATGCTGCCCTCGAGCGTTTTGGAACCCTGGTTGAAACCTTCTCCACCCTGCGTCGTCCAGGCAGTGCCGCGCTGACGCTGGCTCATGTCGCTGCCGGATGGTCCGACGCCGCAGTCGGCTTTGGCGTCAATCCGTGGGATGTCACTGCGGCTATGCTGATCCTCAGGAATGCCGGCGGCACCTACAGGCCGCTCACCCTCGGCAAAGTTGGCGTCGATGCTCCCGCAAACCAATGCCCCGGCTATGTGGCCACCGGCGCGGGCGGTCACTATCCGACCCTGGACCGCGTGGCCGACGCCATCGACATGAGCCGCAAAGCCGCTCGCCGTTAGTTCGGTCGCTATCCGTCTTCCAAGGCGCGCAGCTCGTCAGCGTCTCGACAAATTTGCTAAGCTGAGCGATTTTGGGAGCGCTACACGGAACGACCCGCATCCTTGGGGGGTAGCAAAACCGATCCAATGTCTCTGGTGACCCCGACTGGATTCGAACCAGTGGCCTCAGGATTAGGAATCCTGCGCTCTATCCTGCTGAGCTACGGGGCCGACCGCGTTCGACCTAGCAGCGGCAGGGGTGATTTTCAAGCTGTACCGGCGCTCAGGGCTGTTTTAACCAGGTGCCATGACACACCTTCCCGATATCGTGCTCTATCCCCACCCGGCTCTTGCCAAGGCGGCCATGCCTCGTCCAGTGGACGACGAAATGCGCAGCGTCGGGGCGGCACTCCTGGACGTTGCCCGGTCAGTTAACGCCTATGGCCTGGCCGCCGCCCATATCGGCCGCAATGAGCCGCTGGTGGTTGTGAGCTTCGGCCCGCTCGAAACGCGCGACTATCGCCTGTTATTCAATCCCGAAATCGTGGCCATAGATGGGGAAAATTCCTCGGGAGCAGAGGGTTCGGTATCCTTGCCGGGGATCGAGGTGGACGTTGCGCGGCCCACCGGGGTGAGGTTGCGCTATGACAATGGCCATGGCGATGGCGATGGCGAAAGCACAGAACTAGCGCTGACCGGCTTCGCGTCACGGGTGGCCCAGCACGAAATCGATCAAATGAATGGCATTTTCTTTCTAGACAAGCTCTCACGCCTGAAGCGCGATGCAGCACTGCGCCGCTATGGAAAACGCGCGCGACTGGGGAATTTGAGCGGGCAGGGCGGTTGATCCAGTGCTCTCGGTCCGGTAAACGGAGCCGGAACGAAAAGGAATTGCAATGCGCGCGGAAATTGAAAAAGCCGTTGCCGAAATCGAGCAGGTTCTGACCCTGCTGAGGAGGCATCTTTGACTGGGATACAGCTGAACTCCGTCTCGATGCGCTAACGGCGCAAACTGAATCTCCCGACTTCTGGAACGACCCGCAGAAGGCCCGCGTCACCATGCGCGAGCGCGATGACCTCGACGTGGCGGTGAAAACCGTGCGCGAGCTCGAAAACGGCATTCGCGACAATATCGAGCTGATTGAACTGGGCGAAGCCGAGGGCGACGCCGAGGTGATCACCGAAGCCGAAAACGCTCTGCTTGAGCTCAAGCAGGTGGCCAGGCGCACCCAGATCGAAACGCTGCTCTCCGGCGAGGTCGATTCCAACGACTGCTATGTGGAAATCCACTCTGGTGCCGGCGGCACGGAGAGCCAGGACTGGGCCAACATGCTGCTGCGCATGTACACCCGTTGGGCTGAACGCCGGAAAATGAAAGTCGAAGTGCTTGAAATGCACGACGGCGAAGAAGCCGGCATCAAGTCCGCGACCATTCTGGTCAAAGGTCACAATGCCTATGGCTGGCTCAAGACCGAAAGTGGTGTGCATCGGCTGGTGCGCATCAGCCCATATGATTCCGCCGCTCGCCGTCATACGAGCTTTTCAAGCTGCTGGGTTTATCCGGTGGTCGATGACAGCATCGACATCGAAATCCGCGATGCGGATCTGAAGGTCGATACCTATCGCTCCTCGGGTGCCGGTGGCCAGCATGTGAACACCACGGACTCGGCGATCCGCATCACCCACATTCCCTCGGGCATCATCGTTGCCTGTCAGCAGGAGCGCAGCCAGCACAAGAACCGAGCCACCGCCATGGCGATGCTGAAGTCGCGGCTCTATGAAATGGAACTGCAGAAGCGCGAAGAAGCCGCCAATGCCCAGTCGGCCAGCAAAACCGACATCGGCTGGGGCCATCAGATCCGCTCCTACGTCCTGCAGCCCTACCAGATGGTCAAGGATCTGCGGACCGGGGTCGAAAGCAGCCAGCCGGCAGCGGTTCTGGACGGGGATATCGACGAGTTCATGGAAGCAGCTCTGGCGCAACGAGTCGGTGTCGCAACCGACGTCGTTTCCGACGAAGCCTAACAAAACAAACGCCCGGCCAATGCGCCGGTCGTTTCACTTTCGGCGCTGCTGCACGCGGCGCGCGCCTAGTCCACCATTGCCATCAGCCGCTTGCCGGCATCCATGAACGGCGAGGGGTCGATGGCCTGATCATCGCGGCGCACTTCCAGATGCAGGTGGGGCCCGGTAGAGCGGCCCGTGGAGCCGACTTTGGCGATGGGCGTGCCGGCCTGAACTGCCTGACCCTCCTTGGTCAGAAAGGCGCTGAGATGGGCGTAGCGGGTCATCAAGCCGTTGGCATGGCTGACCTCGATGACATTGCCATAGCCTGACTTGGTGCCAACAAAACTCACCACGCCCGCTGCCGCACTCAACACCGTGGTGCCGGAAGGCGCCGCCCAGTCCAGCCCGGCATGGAAGGCGCGCCCGCCGGTAAACGGATCGGTCCGATTGCCGAAGCCAGAGCTTCTCCGAAAATTGCCGGCAATCGGCATATGGACAGGCACGGAATCAAGGCTATCGCGCGCCGCCTTGTAGCGTAGCAGCGCATCCATGACCGCATTGGCGTCTTCGATCATCGGCGATGCATCCGCACCGTCGACGGCATCGAGCAGCGGGCCGCCAGCGCCGTTGAGGCCAGCTGCCGGCAACTGCAGGCGAATGCCCAGCTTGCCCAATTCTGATGAAATGCCTTCAGTGCGCTGGTTGGCCGCGGTGGCAATGCCGGTCATCGCCATCTGCGTCTCTTCCATCATCTGAGCGACGGCTTGTGCCGTCGCCGGCACGTCGGGATTGCCAGCGGCGCCAATGGTCATCTGCGGTTTCGGCACGGATGCATCGGGCTTGACCGCGGCAATGCCGAGCTGATCGGCTTTCTCCACCAGGACGCGGACCAGTTGATGCTGTTCCAGCAATACGTCCTGCTGCTGCGCCAACTCCTGCAATTGCAGGTTGATATCGCCCGCCTGGGCATAGCTGCGGGAATGCAGCCGGTCGATTTCGACCCGCATTTGTGCCAACCGGTCCTCGTAGGCCGAGACCACGAGATTGTTCTGCCCGCTCATCAGCCGGGCGATGTCGGGCGCCATGAGGAGGCCAGTTGCGGTTAGCGCATTGGTGCCAAGCAGCGCCGCAAACAGTCCATAGAACAGGGCAGGATGGATCCCCTTGCGCGCAGGTGCCGCGCCTTTAGTCTCGCTTCTGCGATAGCCGGACGCTTGCAACACGCCGCACCCCCAAAACCAGCCCCGTATGGTTAGGGAAATATAACCGGCGATGGTTAAGAAAGCCGAAAACCGTCAGGGGGACCCGCCCTTACGGGCTTTTCCCGCCCCGCCCGCCAGGACGCCATCGAGCGCTTCCAGCATCTTGGCAGCGTGGCCCTTGATGCGCGTGGCCCGCACGATGGCGGCAACCCGGCCATCGGCACCGATAATGAAACTGGTGCGAACAAGCCCCATGAATTCCCGGCCATAGAGCTTTTTGAGCTGCCACAGCCCGAAACCTGCAATGGCCTTGTGCTCGGGATCGGCCACCAGCGGAACGGTCAAGCCATATTTGGCGCGGAACTTTCGATGTTTGTCGAGATCATCAGGCGAAATGCCGATCAGCGCCGCATCGCGCTTGGCAAAGTCTGCCGCCAGTTCGGAGAATTCGCGGTTCTCGTCGGTGCATCCGCCCGAGTCGTCCTCGGGATAAAAGAAGATCACGACCGGCTGGCCGCGCAAGGCGCTGAGGGTCACCGTGCTACCGTCGTCGCGCGGCAGTGTGAAGTCTGGTGCGATATCGCCGATCTTGAGCTGGGTCATGAGGCTTTCCTAGGCAGCACTCTGATGCAATAGAGGGTGTTGGCGCCACATTCCAGCCGGTATCATCTCGCAATGGACCGCGATGGGCGGTTGATTCTGAAGGGCGATGGGGGAAACGGCTGACCCTCGATCTGGCGGCAAGTGAACGAAGCGACCATTTCAACAGATCAGCCCAATCCCAAGCCAAAGGCCGGCAATCGTCGCCCCTTGCGCCGCGTTTCAAAAATTGCGGTCTGGGTGCTGGGCGTGCCTGCCGCGCTGCTGATCCTGCTCTATGTCGTGCTGCTGATCACCCCGGTGCGCCTGCCCTTTACCGGCCAGGCGGTTCGCGGATTTGTCCAAGGGTTTATTCCGCCCACCTCCAGCATCGAGATGGGCGACATGGCACTGGCGCTGGAAAGCGGCATCTGGCCAGTCATTCAGTTCTCACCGGTCGTCCTCACTGACAGCAAATCCGGTGCCCGTGTCGCCATGGCGGCGCTCGAAGTCGGCTTTTCGCCGGCCCGCGCCCTGCTTGGGCAGCCCGGGGCAACCGTGACAGTGGTCGAGCCGCACATCCAGATGGTTCAGGATCTCTACGGCCCACGCCTCTCAACGTTCGAAATGGTCGATAGTCCTGATGGTGGCACGCCCACGCTCCGCGTGTTGGAGGGCGAGGACGCCTTTCCCACCATAGCCATCTCTCCGGAGGGTATCGGATCGGCGCCTGGCAAACCCGTGCCCATGCGATCGGATAATGACTGGCTGATCTACAATCTTGAAGCCAGCGAAGTGGCGATCAACGACCTCGTCGCGCAGATCGAACAGGGCAAGTTCTCGCGTCTCATGGTCCGAGGCGGCATCATCGACATGTCGGACACGGTCTATAGTCTGCATCGACGCTTCGAAAATGTCTCGCTCGAGATTGGCCCGGCTACGGGGGCCAAAGCTATTCACGGCGAGTTCGGCGCGTTGATCGGTGGTCGCACCGTCTATGGCACTATAGATCGTGGCGTTGCCGATGACGGCACGTCTCGCCTCCAGGTCGATATTACCAATCTCGATTTCGCGGCCTTCCTGCCTTTCATAGACGATGCCGAAAGCATGGCGGCGATGCGGGGTGCGGGGGCTGTTTCGCTGGACGTGGCCTTCAGTCCAGCCGGTGGCAAGCTGGTGGATGGGACCATGAAGGTTGATCTGACAGGGTTGGACCTGCGGATCGGTCAAGATTATTTCCCGGTCGCCAGTTCCATCCTCGAAATCAACTGGCTGCCCGCCGAAGGCCAGTTCAAGCTCGCCGAAGGCGCCTTGCAGATCGGGCAGAGCTCGGCCCGAATTTCCGGCACATTTGCCTTGGGGCTGGATCGCACTTATGGGCCGACCATTGGCATTGCTCTTAACGCGCGAGACGTTATCATCCATCCAAACGACATGAACGCGCCAGCCCAACCATTTGACTCCATGGATTTTTCTGGTTGGTCAGCCCCCTTATATGGCGCCCTCGGCATCGACAGATTCGTGGCCCGAAAAGGCGATGCGGTTGTCGAAACCACTGGCCGCATCGACATGTTGCTGGCGGGGCTGGGCGTCAAGATGGAGGTAGCCGGGCAGGGGGTAAGTGCTGACGATCTCAAACGGCTCTGGCCTTATGTGATGGGCAAGGAAAGCCGCGACTGGTTTGTTGCCAACGTTACCGAGGGCGTGGTCAAGACGTCGCGCATGCAGTTCCGATTCCCTGTTGGCTCCATGGCCCTTGAAGGTGAGGACAAGCCCATCCCCAAGGGCGGTATGCATGTGGAGATCGTCGGCGAAAACGTCGCCATCAAAGCCACCGAAACCATGGCCCCGATTGTCATCGACGGCGAAACGCGCCTCGTGGTCGACGACGCCAATGTGACCATTGCCGGTGGCGGCGGCGTGATTGACACGGCCGACGGCGCCATCACCGTCCGCAATCCTGCTTTGGTGATGGACAATGCCAATCCCGACGAACGCATCGTCGAAATCTCGGGCGATCTATCCGCACCCATTCCCGCGCTCTTGGACCTGATCAAAGAGCAACAGCCGGATGCCTTGGCAAATGCCGAACTGCCGGTTGATCTTGCAGCACTCGAAGGCTCGGTCGATCTCGGTCTCGTCGCCACCATCGTATTGGCCGACGAGAAAACCGGCCGCGCCATGGACCTCGACTATGTCATCAATGGCAGCGTCAATGATTTCGCCAGTACCCAGCCCATTGAGGGCCGCAAGATCGGCAATGGCCAATTGGCATTCTCCGCCTCGCAGGATGGCTATCAGTTGGGTGGAAGTGCCGAGATCGACGGCATGAGGGCAGATCTCTCCATCGAAGGCACACCGACCACTGAACCGGTCTTCCGTCTGGGCTCGACCGTGGCCGTTGCCGACCTTGCGGCATTGGGCTTCGATGTTTCCCAGTTCGCCAGCGGCCGGGTGCGCTTCGTCGCGCAACCCATGGCCAATGGCGCCCTCAGCATGCTGGTCGATCTGCGCGATGCCGGTCTTGCCATCAAGGATTTGGGTATCAACAAAGCCGTGGGCACGCCCGGCAGCCTCACGGCGACCATCAAGCCCGAAGGCGATACCACAAAGCTCGAAGACATCGCTTTGTCCTTTGGCACCGTGTCGCTGGCCGGCGGGCTTGAATACCACGCGACCAAGGGGCTGGTCTCAGCCGATTTCTCGACCTTTGCCCTCAGCACTGGAGATCGTGCCCAGGTCGCAGTCGCACCCATCGAGGGCGGCTATCAGGTGCGCATTCGTGGCCAACAGCTCGATCTTAAGCCGATGTTGAGCCAATTCTTCAGTCTCGGGCAGGGTAGCGGCGGCGTGCAGTCGACGCAGTTCACCCAGACCATTGCCCTCGATGTCAAACTGGACCGGGCCGTTGGCTACTACGCAACCACCGCCTTCAATGTCGACCTCAACCTGCTTCTTGCTGGGTCGGACCTGCGCCGCGCTGCACTAACGGCCCAGTTCGGCGAGGGCAATGCCGTCTCCGTCACCACGAACCCGGCGCCAAATGGCCGCACCATGAGCGTCGCCTTCAACGACGCCGGAACCATCCTGCGCCTGCTCGGGGTCTATTCGCAGCTGGCCGGCGGCTCGGGCAGCCTCGTGCTCACCACAGATCGCACCCAGGATGTTGAAGCGGGCCAACTGGTCATGCGTGATTTTGCCATCGTCGATGAAAAGAACGTGGTTCAGGTCCTCGGCAACCACTCCGATTCTCGCGCGGCAATCTCGGCCAGTAATCGCCTCGACTTCGATGCCGCGCAAGTCGATTTCCTGCGCCGCAAGGACCGGGTTGAGGTGACCAATGCGCTGCTGTCGGGTGATACCGTGGGCGGCACCATGCGTGGCTTCATCTACACCGATCGCCGCCAATATGATCTGGCGGGCACCTATGTGCCGCTCTACGGCCTCAACAACGCCTTCCAGCAAATTCCGCTGCTCGGTCCGCTGCTCGGTGGTCGTGCCGGCGAGGGCCTGCTTGGAGTGACGTTTGCCGTGCAAGGGCCCCTCGACAACCCGCAATTCCGCATCAATCCGCTGTCGGCTCTCGTGCCAGGAGCGTTCCGCGAGCTCTTTGAATTCCGCTCGCGTGAATTGCCACGATAAAAAAGGCGCCGCACCCAATGGTGCGACGCCCTTTCAAACGTCAATGTGTTCGGACCATCAGATCGGCTTGATCAGCGCGTGGCGCTTCTTGCCGACGGACAGCTTGATAACGCCTTCCGTCAGCAGGGCGTTTTCGCCAAGGCTGAGCTTGTCATCCTCGACGCTCTCGTCGTTGACCTTCACCGCGCCAGAGGCCACATGGCGGCGCGCCTCGCCATTCGAAGCGGCAAGGCCGGCCTTGACCAAGGCATTGAGGATACCGATGCCGGAATTCAGTTCGGCATGGGTCACCTCGGCGGTCGGCAGTGACAGATCGATGGCCCCGGCCTCGAACGTCGCCAATGCCGTCGCGGCGGCCTGAATGGCGGCATCACGGCCATGCACGATAGCCGTCACTTCGGTCGCCAGGATTTTCTTGGCTTCGTTGATTTCGCTACCACCCAAGGCGCCGATGCGCTCGATCTCGGAGATCGGCAGACGGGTGAAGATCTTGAGGAACTTCACCACGTCGGCGTCTTCCGTGTTCCGGAAATACTGCCAGAAGTCATAGGGGCTGAAGAGGTCGCCATTGAGCCAGACGGCGCCAGAGGCGGACTTGCCCATCTTCTCGCCACTCGACTTGGTCAGCAGCGGCGTGGTCAGCGCATAAAGCTGCGGCCCGCCCATGCGATGGGAGAGATCGACACCGTTGATGATGTTGCCCCACTGATCAGAACCGCCCATCTGCAGCACCGTGCCATAGCGCCGGTTGAGCTCGACGAAGTCATAGCCCTGCATGATCATGTAGTTGAACTCGAGGAAGCTCAGCGACTGCTCGCGATCAAGGCGCAGCTTCACTGAGTCGAAGCTCAGCATGCGGTTGACCGAGAAATGGCGGCCGACATCGCGCAGGAATTCGACATAGTTGAGCTTCAACAACCAGTCGGCATTATTCACCATCATGGCAGGGTTGGAACCGCCATAATTGAGAATGTTGCCGTAGACCCGCTTGATGCTCTCGATATTGGTGGCGATCTGCTCGACCGTCAGCAGTTTGCGCTGATCGTCGCGGAAGGACGGGTCACCCACCATGGAAGTGCCGCCGCCCATCAGGCTGATGGCCTGGTGCCCGGTTTCCTGCAGCCAATAGAGCATGGTGACGGTAATCAGGTTACCGATATGGATCGACGTCGCTGTCGCGTCATAACCGACATAGCCGGTGATCTTGCTCGTTGCCGCGAGCTGATCCAACCCTTCCGGATCGGAAATCTGGTGAATGAAGCCGCGCTCGTCGAGCACGCGCAGGAAGTCGGATTTGAACTTGGTCATTTTGAACCACTGAAGCCTGGTGAGACCTCATGGCGAGCCTGTCGAACCATGAGATCGTTTTGTTTGGAACCTCGCCCCTGGACAGGCTCAGGGCGGGGTTCCACCAATGGGTCGCTTCAATGCGCCTCTAACTCAGCGCCCGCCGCCGTCCGCGATCTCCTGACGACGACGGTCGAGATACTCGGCACAGTTGGCCGTCAATTCGTCGATCTTGCCTTCGAAGAAGTGGTTTGCCCCTTCCACGACCTGCTGTTCGATGGTGATGCCCTTCTGTGTCTTGAGCTTGTCGACCAGCTTCTGCACCGAACTCGGCGGCGCGACGCGGTCCTTGTCACCATGGATGATCAGGCCGGAAGACGGGCAGGGGGCAAGGAAGGAGAAATCGTAGAGGTTTTCCGGCGGCGCGATGGAGATGAACCCTTCCACTTCCGGACGGCGCATGAGCAGCTGCATGCCGATCCAGGCGCCGAAGGAGAAGCCCGCAATCCAGCAGCCTCGCGATTCGCGGTTGATGATTTGGAGCCAGTCCAGCGCCGCCGCTGCGTCGGAAAGCTCGCCGATGCCGTGGTCGAACACGCCCTGGCTGCGGCCGACACCGCGCGAATTGAAGCGCAGCACCGAAAAGCCGCGTTCCGCGAACATATAGAACAGGTTGTAGACGATCTGATTGTTCATCGTCCCGCCGAACTGCGGATGCGGATGCAACACGATCGCAATCGGTGCATTCGGCTCCTTGCCCGGCTGATAGCGCCCTTCCAGGCGCCCTTCCGGGCCGTTGAAAATCACTTCTGGCATAGGTTTGTTTCCGGCCTTCTCGGCTGTGTCACAACGGTCGTTCCGGGCCCGGGAAAGCTGCCGCGCGGCTTGACTAAGCGCGGGGGGCTCCCTAAAACATGGGTCCGAAAAACCAGTTTAGAATTGTTCAAAACGCGGTTTTGGCCACGGATCGGCCATTTGGAGCGCCCCTTGTAATGAAGTTGGGCCTCGAATTTCAAGAAGTGTTTGGTTTTGATGGGGTTCGAACCCCGCAAGCCGCACATGAGAGGTATGAAGGGTGCGCATGCGCCCGGATAACGCGATGAGCAAAGCTGCGGTCTATCTCGATCACAATGCTTCATCCCCGCTTCGGCCAGAAGCGCGGGAGGCGTTGCTTGCTGCGCTCGAGCTCAATGGCAATCCGTCGTCCGTCCATGGGCATGGTCGGGCGTTGCGGGACCGGATCGAGACCGGCCGACAGCAGGTGGCGCGCCTTTGTGGCGCCGAGACGCGCCAACTCGTCTTCACCGGTTCAGCCACCGAGGCGATCACCCAGGCAATCGTCGGTGGCGCCAAAGCATTTGCACCCGATGCCATTGTGGTCAGCGGCGGCGAGCACGCAGCCGTACTGAAGGCTGCAGAGGCAACCGGCCTTGACATATGGACTATCGGGCTTCAGGCCGATGGCCGCCTTGATTTGGATCAACTGGTTGCCGCGCTTGCTCGTGCGGACGCCGAAGGCATTACGCTCTTAGTTGCGCTGCACTGGGTCAATAATGAAACTGGCGTCGTCCAGCCGATGGCGCGGATAAATGCCCTTGTCGGCCCTACGCGCCACAGCCTCTTCGTCGACGCGGTACAGGCGCTCGCCAAGCTGCCGCTGGATTTTGCCGCCTCTGCACCCGACATGATGGCGATCAGCGCGCACAAGATCGGTGGCCCTGCAGGCATAGGCGGCCTTTTGGTCAAGGGCCATGCCGACACTGTCAGGTTGATTCCGGGCGGCGGGCAGGAGCAAGGCCGCCGCGGCGGCACCGAGTCTGCTGCGCTCATTGCTGCCTTTGGCGCCGCTGCCGCTGCCGCTAGCTCTAATACTGATACCATGCGCGCCCTCACCGACACCGTCGAGACCGGCTTGCGGACCATGGCGCCAGATGTGGTTATCTTTGGCCAATCAGCCGAACGGATCGGCAATGTCGTCAACTTCGCCGTGCCCGGCCTCGGCAATGCCACCGCCATGATGGCACTGGACCTGATGGGGCTCTCGGTGTCCTCAGGCTCCGCCTGCTCGTCGGGCAAGGTCGGCGCCAGCCATGTCCTCGCGGCTATGGGCGTCGACAAGGCGCTTGCCGGATGTGCCCTGCGGGTCAGCTTCGGCTGGAATTCACGCGTCGAGGATGCCGAGGCATTTCTCGATGGTTTCGAAACGCTCCTTTCCCGCCGGAAGCGGGGAGGGCAGGCGGCCTAGCCGCCCAAAAGTCTATCGTTCGCGGCGGCCTTGACCCGCCGAGGGACAAAAAGGAGAAGCCGAATGGCGGACTACGATATTCCGACCCTCAAGGAAGAGATCGACCGGGAAACGGTCGAACAGGTGCTGGCGCTCGACGTCGACAAATACAAGTACGGCTTCGAGACCGACATCGAATCCGATGTGCTGCCGCCTGGCCTGACCGAGGATACCGTCCGTTTCATTTCCGCCAAGAAGCAGGAACCGGAATGGATGCTGGAATGGCGCCTGGATGCGTTCCGCCGCTGGCAGACGCTCGAAGAGCCCAACTGGGCAAAAGTCCACTATCCCAAGATCGATTATCAGGCGATCAGCTACTACGCGGCGCCCAAGTCGGTGACTGGTCCGAAGAGCCTGGATGAAGTCGATCCGGAACTGCTCAAGACCTATGCCAAGCTCGGCATTCCGCTCAAGGAACAGGCGATCCTCGCCGGTGTGCAGGGCGCGGGCGAGCCGACCGGTACGCCGTTCGGCGCCGGCGTGGCCGTCGACGCCGTGTTCGACTCGGTATCTGTCGTCACAACCTTCCGCGAAGAACTGGCCAAGGTCGGCATCATTTTCTGCTCGATTTCCGAGGCGGTGCGTGAGCACCCGGAACTGGTGCAGAAATATCTCGGCACCGTGGTCCCGGTCTCCGACAATTACTACGCCACGCTCAATTCTGCCGTCTTCACCGATGGGTCCTTCGTCTACATCCCCAAGGGCGTCCGTTGCCCCATGGAATTGTCGACCTATTTCCGCATCAACGAAAAGAACACTGGCCAGTTCGAGCGCACGCTGATCATCGCCGACGATGACAGCTATGTCTCCTACCTGGAAGGCTGCACGGCTCCGAGCCGTGACGAAAACCAGCTTCATGCTGCCGTCGTCGAACTGGTGGCGCTCGATAATGCCGAGATCAAATATTCCACCGTCCAGAACTGGTATCCGGGCGATAAGGACGGCAAGGGCGGCATCTACAATTTCGTCACCAAGCGCGGGGATTGCCGCGGCGTCAATTCGCACATTTCCTGGACGCAGGTGGAAACCGGCTCGGCCATCACCTGGAAATACCCGAGCTGCATTCTGCGCGGCGACGGTTCGCGTGGCGAATTCTATTCCATCGCCATTTCGAACGGCTATCAGCAGGTCGATAGCGGCACCAAGATGATCCATCTGGGCAAGAACACGTCCAGCCGTATCATCTCCAAGGGCATCGCCGCTGGCTTCTCGGATAACACCTATCGTGGTCAGGTCTCGGCGCACGCCAAGGCCAAGAATGCCCGCAATTTCACCCAGTGTGACTCGCTGCTGATCGGCGACAAATGCGGTGCCCACACGGTGCCCTATATCGAGAGCCGCAACGGCACGGCCGTGTTTGAGCACGAGGCCACGACCTCGAAAATCTCGGACGACCAGATGTTCTACTGCATGCAGCGCGGCCTCTCGGAAGAGGATGCCGTCGCCCTGATCGTCAATGGTTTCGTTCGCGACGTGCTTCAGCACCTGCCGATGGAATTCATGGTCGAAACTCAGAAGCTGATTGCCATCAGCCTCGAAGGCAGCGTCGGCTAAACCTGTAACAGATCAATTTCCGGGTGGCGCGACACGCGACCCCGGCCTTGGAGAAAAAAGATGACCACTCCCGTTCTTGAAATCCGCAATCTGCATGCTCGTATCGAGGAGCGCGAAATCCTCAAGGGTGTGAACCTCATAATCCCACCGGGTGAAGTCCACGCCATCATGGGCCGCAACGGCTCGGGCAAGTCGACGCTGAGCTATGTGCTTGCCGGCAAAGAAGATTATGAAGTCACCGAGGGCGAAATCCTACTCAACGGCGAAAACATCCTCGAAATGGAGCCCGACGAACGCGCCGCAGCGGGCCTCTTCCTCGCCTTCCAGTACCCGATCGAAATTCCGGGCGTCGCGACCATGACCTTCCTCAAGGCAGCGATAAACGCCCAGCGCAAGGCGCGCGGCGAAGATGAGCTCAAGACCCCGGACTTCATGCGTCTGGTCAAGGAAGCCGGTGCCCAGCTCAACGTCGACAGCGACATGCTGAAGCGTCCGCTCAATGTCGGTTTCTCCGGCGGTGAGAAAAAGCGTGCCGAAATCATGCAAATGGCGCTGCTCAAGCCCTCGCTCGCCGTCCTCGACGAAACCGATTCCGGCCTCGACATCGACGCCCTGCAGGTCGTCTCCAAGGGCGTCAACGCCCTGCGTGATGGTAAGCGCTCCATGCTGGTCATCACCCATTACCAGCGTCTGCTGAACCACATCGTGCCTGACGTGGTGCATGTCTTCTCTGATGGCCGGATCGTCGAGAGCGGTGACAAGGACCTGGCGCTCAAGCTCGAAGCCGAGGGCTATGCCAATTACGGTGGTGAGGCAGCATAATGCGTCCGAACTTTCCCGTAAGGCTCGGCTCCGCCGAAGAGACCCTCATTGCTCAGCTCAAGGCTGTCGGCGCTGATCAGGTCGCTGAACGCATCACCGTGGCCGGCCTGCCGACCCGTCGTGTCGAGGCCTATCACTACACCGATTTGAAGACCCTGCTGCGCGCCGTTCCAGCGCGTGGGCAACCTGCCAACGAAGCCAGCGCTCCGGCGCTACGGGTGCCGGGCGCCTTCAATCTGATGGTCGCCAATGGCGTGATCCAGAACGCCTCCACGGCTCCCGCAGGCGTTATCGTCGGCCAGGCCCATGGTGGCGTTTTGACCACGCGCGACGACGTCATCGTCAATATCGGCAATGCTTTGGCCAAGACTGCGCTCACCCTCACGCTTGAGGGTAGCGTCGATCCGGTCATTCAGATCGAGCGCCGCATCGAAGGCGAAGCTGCCCACGTGGCCGATGCGCTCAAGGTGTTCGTGGCAGATGGTGCCGCCGCCACTATTCTCGAGACCTTTTCCGGCTCCGATGCTGCCCATGTCGGCAACCATGCCAGCTATATCGCCCTAGGCAAGAATGCTGTGCTGACCCATATCACGCTGGATCTCAGCGCCTCTGGCGTCAGCCACTTTGCCACCAACGAATATCATCTCGCCGATGGTGCCAAGCTGCGCACGCTGATCATCCATGCCGGCGCCAGCCTCGCCCGCACCCAGCTGTTCCCGACGCTGGGCGGTGCCGAGGCTCACGCTGATATCACCGGGCTCAACCTCGTATCGGATGGGCAGCACGCTGATATCACCATGGAAACGACGCACGCCGTTCCGCATACCTCCTCGCAGCCGCTGTTCAAGTCCATCACCCGTGGCCGCTCCAAGTCCGTCATTCAGGGCAAGCTGATCGTCGCTCGCGACGCTCAGAAGACTGATGCAAAGTTCATGCATCAGGGTCTGATGCTGTCGGATGACGCGGAGATCCTCTCCAAGCCGGAACTGGAAATCTATGCCGACGACGTCGTCTGCGGCCATGGCTCCACCTGCGGCAAGCTGGACGAAGACAGCCTGTTCTACCTCTTGAGCCGCGGCATTCCCAAGGCTGAGGCCGAGACCATGCTGGTCCGTGGCTTCATCGCCGAACTGCTCGACCCGGTGGAGGACGAAGCCCTCAACGAAGCCCTGCAAGGCGTCGTCGACGGGTGGTTGCTGGGACAGTAAGCGGCCGGAGCTTCGGCTCCATTGCATCCCTCCCCTCAAGGGGGAGGGGAGACCAGAGGCCACTCCGGTGGATGATTGATGACCTTCGACCTCGAAAAAATCCGCGCCGATTTTCCCATCCTGTCTGAGCAGATCCATGGCCATCGCCTGGTCTATCTCGATAGCGGCGCGTCGGCGCAGAAGCCGGTGCAGGTCCTCGACCGGATGGACCATGCCTTCCGGCACGAATATGCCAATGTCCATCGTGGCTTGCACACGCTGGCCAACCGCGCCACCGAGGGCTACGAAGCCGGTCGCGAGAGCGCTCGCCGCTTTCTCAATGCCGGTCGGATCGAAGAGATCATTTTCACCAAGTCGGCGACCGAGGCAATTAATCTGGTCGCGTCCTCCTTCGGCGGGCCCCGCATTGCCGAGGGTGACGAGATCGTGCTCACCATCATGGAGCACCACTCCAATATCGTGCCCTGGCATTTCCACCGCGAACGCAAGGGCGCGGTGATCAAGTGGGTGGATGTGCGCGACGATGGTAGTCTCGATCTCGATGCTTTCGAGGCGTCTCTGAGCGACAGGACGCGTATCGTGGCGGTTACACATATGTCCAACGTGCTGGGAACCATCAATCCGATCAAGGACATGATCGCGATGGCGCATGCACGCGGCATTCCGGTTCTGGTCGATGGCTCACAGGGGGCAGTCCACACCAAGGTGGATGTGCAGGATCTCGATGCCGATTTCTACATCATGACCGGCCACAAGCTCTATGGCCCCACCGGCATCGGCGTGCTCTATGGCAAGTACGATCTTCTCGCCGACATGCAGCCCTATCAGGGCGGCGGGGAGATGATCGAAGCCGTTACGCTTGAGGGCGTCACCTATAACGAGCCGCCGCATCGCTTCGAGGCCGGCACGCCCCCCATTGTGCAGGCCATGGGCCTCGGAGCCGCGCTCGACTACATGGAAGGTCTTGGCCGCGACGCCATTGCCGCCCATGAACATGACGTTGCCGAATATGCGCATGAGCGGCTCAGTCGCATCAATTCACTGCGCATGATCGGTACAGCGCCCGGAAAGGGCGGCATTTTCTCCTTCGAGATCGCCGGGGCCCACGCCCACGACGTCGCCACCATTCTCGATCGCTACGGTATCGCTGTTCGGGCTGGTACCCATTGCGCCCAGCCGCTGCTCAAGCGCTTCGGCGTGACCTCTACCTGCCGCGCGTCCTTGGCCCTATATAGTGGCAAGGACGATGTTGACGCGCTGGTCGACGGCATCGAGCGCGCCCAGAAATTTTTCGCCTGAGGAAGGCACAATGACCGAAGAAGCCATCGATACTCGCATCCAGCCGACCATGCCCTCGACCATTCCCGAGGGCGAAGTCGAGCGCATCACGTCCGATCTGATCGGGGCGCTCAAGACGGTCTATGACCCTGAAATCCCAGTCGATATTTACGAACTCGGCCTGATCTATAAGGTCGATCTCGACGATAATCGCAACCTCACCATCGACATGACGCTGACTGCGCCGGGCTGCCCGGTTGCTGGCGAAATGCCGGGCTGGGTCGAGAATGCGGCTCGCGGCGTGGAAGGTATTCAGGACGTCACCGTCAACATGGTCTTCGATCCCCCCTGGGACGCCTCGCGCATGAGCGAAGAGGCTCAGGTCGCGTTGAACTGGTGGTAATCCCGCGCATTTGCGCCTATATATCGTGAACCGCCGATAAAAGGTCACACGCCTATGCCGTTCAAGATCATGTCGCTGACCGATGCCGCCGCGGAGCGCATCACCGAGATCATCGAAGACAGCGAAAAGCCCGTTGTCGGCTTGCGCGTCGGTATCAAGAATGCCGGCTGCGCCGGTGTGTCCTACACCATGGATTATGTCGAGGCGCCTATCGCCGGCGATGACCACGTGGAAGATCACGGTGTCCATGTCTGGGTCGATCCGAAGGCCACGATGTACCTGCTTGGCACGGTGATGGATTTCGAGCAGTCCAAGATGGGTTCGAGCTTCACCTTCAAGAACCCCAACCAGACCGGCGCCTGTGGCTGCGGCGAAAGCGTGACGCTGGCTGCGGCGGATCTGAAAGCGCTGGCCGAGGCCAGGGCAGGGGCTTAGTCCCCACCGTTCGGCCACCCGCCTCCCCACCATTTGGGGGGAGGTTAGGAGGGGGTAGTTCGCCTTGCCGGTGGAACGAAGTTGCACAGCGCTTCGCCATGGTGCATTGATCCCCCATCATGCCGAACGCTCTTCCCCCTGCCTACGCCATTATCCCGCCAAACCGTCCATTGACCGGCCGCGTTTCCCCGCCTGGAAGCAAGTCGATCACTAATCGCGCCTTGCTGCTGGCTGCCTTGGCCGAGGGCACCAGCACGCTCACTGGCGCTCTCAAAAGCAAGGACACGGTGCTGATGGCCCGCGCCCTGCGCGAAATGGGCGTAGCAGTGGACGAGCCAGACGCGACCAGTTTCCGCGTCACCAGTACCGGCAGGCTGGTCGCGCCTGCGGGGCCGCTGTTCCTGGGCAATGCGGGCACCGCCACGCGCTTTCTGACCGCCGCTGTTGCCACTATCGACGGCTCAGTGGTCGTCGATGGCGACGAAGACATGCGGCTGCGCCCGATCAAGCCTTTGGTCGATGCCTTGCGCTCGCTCGGCATCGCTGCCGAAAGCCCCACCGGCTGCCCGCCGGTTACCGTTCGCGGCAATGGCCGCTTCGGAAAGGGCAGGGTGGAGATCGATGGTTCGCTTTCTAGCCAATACGTCTCAGCACTCCTGATGGCCGCGCCGTTCGGCGATGGCCCCATCGAAGTCGCACTGACCGGCAAGGATATCGGCGCGCGTGGTTATGTCGACCTGACGCTCGCGGCCATGCGCGCCTTTGGCGCTGTTGTGGAGGCACGCGATGACGGGTCCTGGTCAGTTCAGCCCACCGGCTACACGGCCACAGACTTCCACATCGAACCAGATGCGTCAGCGGCCACCTATCTCTGGGGGATCGAGGCGCTGACAGGTGGCAGGATCGATCTCGGCGTGGAGGCTTACGCCTTCACCCAGCCCGACGCCGCCGCGCAAGCCATCATCGCGTCCTATCCCAATATGCCCGCCGTCATCGACGGCTCACAAATGCAGGACGCGGTGCCGACAATGGCCGTGGTCGCGGCCTTCAACAACACGCCTGTCCGCTTCGTCGGCATCGCCAATCTGCGTGTCAAGGAAACCGACCGCATCCGCGCCGTCGCCAACGAGCTCAATCGCATTTTTCCGGGCCTGGCTATCGAAGAGGGGGACGATTTGCTCGTCGCTTCGGACCCTGCGCTCGCATCAAGCCTTGCTGGCCGCAACTCCCGCATCAAGATCGAAACCTACCACGATCACCGCATCGCCATGAGCTTTGCGCTGGCCGGACTACTGATACCCAACATCGTCATCCTGGACCCGGCCTGCACCGGCAAGACCTATCCCGAATATTGGGACATGTTGAGATCGCTGGGTGTTGAACTGGCGGCGACCGAATAGGTCGTCGTCACCCGCAAGGGTGCAACGGCAAAGAAGCAGAGAAATACCGGATCAGGCGGCGGAGACGCCGGTACTGGCGGTGACATCGATCTCGACCAGATCGATTTCAGCCACCACACGATTGCGGCCGGCGCGCTTGGCCGCGTAGAGGCACCGATCGGCGCGCTCGATCAGCGAGGACGCATTGTCGTCGGCGCGGAACATCGCGACGCCAAACGAAGCAGTGATGCGCCCGAGCTTTTCATTGGTCGAGCGCTTCAGCAATTCCTTGGCCTGGATGGCCTTGCGCACATTTTCCGCGGCAATCACGGCGCCATCGAGATCGGTGGAGGGCAGCACGGCGACAAATTCTTCGCCACCATAACGGGCCGCCAGATCGCGGCCTTTGATGTTGGACTTCAGCGTCATAGCCACAAGCCGCAACACCTGGTCACCCGTCTGATGGCCATAGGTGTCGTTGAATTTCTTGAAATAGTCGATATCGACCAGAACTAGGCTCAGCGGCGCGCGCGTGCGCTTGGCATCATCGATGGCGCCGGCGAGGCCCTCGTCAAAGCTCTTGCGATTGGCGATCTTGGTCAGCGGATCGAGCATTGACTCCCGCCGCACATCGTCGAGATCGCGCTGCAGAGCGGCAATATCGTCGCGCGAGGCTTCGAGCTTCTTTTCGAGCTGGCGATTGGTGTCCTGCATACGACGCGTTTCCGACAATAGCCGCTGAGCCAGTTGGCGCATCGCGTCTTCACTGAGGTCGCGCTCGAGGTCGCCTGTCGCCGACTGTAGCGAGCCGGAATAGGCATTGGCTGTGGTCATCGTCGAATCGATAGCGTCATGCACCGCCTCGATACGCGCATGCATGCGCTGCGACACGCTCGACATCCGCTCATTGGCGTCGGATTTCATGAACTCGTAGTAGAGCGTCTCGGCCAGTTCGGCCGATGGCATCGTGCCGCCCCGGAAGATGGCGTTGATCCGGTTGTTAAGAGAGGGATTTACGCCGGTCGCATAAGTATAAAGCAACTCGTAAAATTGCGGATAGGGGGGTATCCCGCTCCGCTTCAGCAGGTCGAATGCAGCGGTGGCATAGCCCAATGCGCGCTTGAATTCTTGATCCGACACTGCCTACCCGCGCCCCTTTGCGCCGCGCCAAAGGTCCAGGACCTTCGGTGAGTCGTTTTATCCTAAATACCGTCCCAACTGCCTTGCACACAACATGCCGCTAACAAGTTTCCTATGTTAGCAGCCACAATATTGCTTTTGGATTACTGTGCGAGCCGTGTTGGCCGCAACAAGAACGCCGGAATTGGGCCATCGTCGCCAAAAGGCGAGTTGCTCTCGACAACATCGTCATTCCGCTTTGCAGGCCGAGTCGGGGCAGGGCGCGACGCAGCGGCGGGCTTCTGAACCGGCTTTTCTTCGGCCTTTGTTTCCACCGGTCGGGTATTGGCTCGGCCGCGCCGACCGCGCTTCGGCTTTTCCTCGGCTGCGGGAGCCTCGTCATTTGCCGCCTGGGGCGCAGAAGACTTGCCGGTCTCCAGCCATTCGATCGGCTTCTGGATCAAGTTCAGAATGGCATCGAGATGCTTGCCATCTGCGGGAGCCACCATGGTGTAGGCCACGCCCGAACGTCCGGCACGACCCGTACGGCCGATGCGGTGCACGTAATCTTCCGCATGCACTGGCACGTCGAAATTGAACACATGACTCACTGCCGGAATGTCCAGGCCACGCGCTGCCACGTCGCTGGCCACCAGAAGCGTCAGTTTGTTGGTCTTGAACGCATCAAGCGTTTCCATGCGGCTCTTCTGGTCCATGTCGCCATGCAGGGCGCCGGCAGAATATTTGTGACGCTCCAGCGAGCGGGCGAGGGTGGCCACGTCGCGCTTGCGATTGCAAAAAATGATGGCGTTGGTCAGCCCTTCGGAATCGTCGATGAGCGAGCGGAGTGCGGCGCGCTTCTCGTCCGGCTTTGACGAGACCTTGACCAGCTTCTGGTCGATGGTGTCGGCGGTCGATGCAGCGCGGGATACCTGCACATGCACCGGATCCTTGAGGAACTTCTTGGTCAGCTTCTCGATCTGGCCATCCATGGTCGCCGAGAACAACATGGTCTGGCGGCGCGGCGGCAGGCGATTGACGATCTTTTCGATGTCATCGATGAAGCCCATGTCGAGCATGCGGTCGGCCTCATCGATCACCAGGATTTCGACGCCGTTGAGCATGATCTTGCCGCGTTCGATCTGGTCGAGCAGGCGGCCGGGGGTGGCGATGAGCACATCTACGCCGCGGTCGAGCTTCTTGTTCTGGTCTTCGAACGACACACCGCCAATGATCAGAGCCATGGTGAGGCGATTGTTCTTGCCGTATTTTTCGAAATTCTCGGACACCTGGGCTGCCAGTTCGCGCGTTGGCTCAAGAATGAGCGTGCGCGGCATGCGGGCCCGGGCGCGGCCGCTTTCGAGCAGCGTCAACATCGGCAGCACAAAGGAGGCGGTCTTGCCGGTGCCGGTCTGGGCAATGCCGATCAAGTCCTTCTTCTGCAGAAGGTGAGGGATAGCTTGTGCCTGAATTTCGGTGGGCTTGGTATAGCCGGCCTCTGCCACCGCATCGGTGACTTTGCTGGAAAGTCCAAGTCCGGAGAATGTATCGGTCAAGTCTGTGGTTCCACTCATGGATTCTGGCCTGGGAACGGCCGGTCCGAACATGTCGGGCCGGGCTCCCGGTCTTTGAAGATGGGGTTCCGCGTCAACGCGCGGGGCCCGTGCAGCTCTGCGGACAGATGGATGAAGACGCATCCGCACTCGGGCGCTGGAACTGATGCAGGCAGCATCTGCGCACCAATGCCCCACCGGGCTCGCCGATCAGGGGAAAACAGTAGTTTGTCCCTGGTCTTCAAGTCATACCGGCGGCGCGGACCATAGCGCAAAGCCCTTGCCTGTCAACGGTCTCGGGCGATTTGACTGCTATTGCGGTTAAGCGCAGCATCGAAATCGCTAGATATCGAGGTCAGTAACGAAGGCCGCGTTCTCCTGGATGAACTCGAAGCGGGCTTCTGGCTTAGTGCCCATCAGCCGGTCGACTGTTGTCTTGGTGGCGTCGCGATCATCCAAAATCTTGACTTGCAGCAGGGTGCGCGTGACCGGCGACATGGTGGTTTCGCGCAAATGTGCGAACGGCATTTCGCCCAGACCTTTGAAGCGTGTGATGTCGACCTTGCCCTTGCCGGTGAATTCGGTCGCCATCAACTCGTCTTTGTGTGCGTCATCACGCGCATAAAGCGTCTTGCCGCCCTGGCTGATGCGGTAGAGCGGCGGCATGGCCAGGTAGAGGTGGCCATTTTCGATCAGGCGCGGCATTTCCTGGAAGAAGAAAGTGATCAGCAGCGACGCAATATGGGCACCGTCGACGTCGGCGTCCGTCATGATGATGATCTTGTCATACCGCAGATCGTCTTCGGCATAGCGGTCACGCGTCCCGCAGCCGAGCGCCTGGATCAGGTCGGAGATCAGCTGGTTCGCAGCCAGCTTGTCGCGACTGGCGCCTGCTACGTTGAGGATTTTGCCGCGCAACGGCAGCACCGCCTGATTGGAGCGATTGCGCGCCTGCTTGGCCGATCCACCTGCCGAGTCGCCCTCGACGATGAAGATCTCCGCGCCCTGGGCGGCATTTTGCGTACAGTCGGCCAGCTTGCCCGGCAGCCGCAGCTTTCGCGTGGCGCTGGCGCGATCGATTTCCTTTTCCTTGCGGCGGCGCAGGCGCTCCTCGGCCCGCTCGACAGCCCAGTCCAGCAGCTTGCCCGCCTGTTGCGGCGAGGCCGCCAGCCAATGGTCGAATGCATCACGCAGCGCCGAGTCCACAATGCGCGTTGCTTCGCCCGAAGCCAGCTTGTCTTTGGTCTGGCCGACGAATTCGGGCTCGCGCACGAAAACAGACAGCATGGCCGAGCACGATGTCAGCACGTCCTCGGCAGTGAGGTTCGCTGCCCCCTTGTTCTTGGTCAGCTCCGCATAATTCTTGAGCCCGCGCAGCAGCGCCATGCGCAGGCCAGCCTCATGGGTACCACCATCGGGCGTCGGCACGGTGTTGCAATAGGATTGCACGCCACCATCGCCAATGGTCCAGGCAATGGCCCATTCCACCGAGCCATGGCTGCCCGGCCGGCCGCTCTTGCCCGAAAATATCTCGTCGGTGATCCGCGTCTCGCCTTCGATGCGGGCGGTCATGAAATCCTTGAGCCCATCGGGATAGTGGAACACCGCCTTGGCCGGCACGTCTTCACTGGCCAGGCTTTCGTCGCAGCTCCAGCGCAGCTCGACGCCGCCGAATAGATAGGCCTTGGCCCGGGTCATGCGGAAAATGCGGCCGGGCGAGAAATGAGCGCTGACGCCGAAAATCTGCGGATCGGGATGGAAGCGCGTCGTGGTGCCTCGACGGTTCTGCACCCTTCCGACCGGCTCGACATCATGAACGACGATGCCGCGGCTGAACTGGATGCGATAGAGCTGCTGCTCGCGCGCCACCTCGACCACCATATCGTCGGAAAGCGCATTCACCACCGAAACGCCGACGCCATGCAGGCCGCCTGAGGTTTCATAAGCCTTGGAGTCGAACTTGCCACCGGCATGCAACACGGTATGCACGATCTCAAGTGTCGACCGGTTGGGAAATTTCGGGTGCTTTTCAACCGGGATGCCACGGCCATTATCGGTAACCGTAATGTATCCGTCGGCACCCAGATGCACTTCGATGCGCGAGGCATGCCCGGCAATGGCCTCGTCCATGGAATTGTCGATCACCTCGGCGAAGAGGTGGTGATAGGCATTGGAATCTGTGCCGCCGATATACATGCCGGGCCGGCGCCGAACCGGCTCCAACCCTTCCAGAATCTCGATATCGGCGGCGCCATAAGCCTCTTGCGTCTGCGCAGGCGCGCTCGCCTTTGCCGGTGTTGGCTTTTTGGGCTGTCCCGGTTGAGGCGCGGCGCTACCGAAGAGATCTGACATGCACGTTCCATTGCTTGAGCCCGAATCGGGCAAGACCGATTCCTAGCATAACCCAGCCATTTCCGGGCACTTGACGCTTGTCCGCAATTCCCACAGCCGCGCAAGCCTCCGCGCCGTCAAGCAGAACGGTAGACGAACGTTTGACCTGAAGGGCAGGGACCTTCAGTTGCAGATGAGCAGCGCATGAGGCGGCAAGAGCACAAACCGAGCCGCCGAACTCGTGCGGGTGCGTGGTCCGGTCCCCGGATCGATACAGTTTGAGTCCCAAAACAAGGCGTTCGGTTTACGCCTCGTTTGCTTCTTGAAAGCACTTTCTTAAGTGCACCCTGATAGAAAGATGGACATACGGTTTTTGTCTGGAGTTGCCGTATGCGAGCCGATCCGACGAGTATTGCGTATCCACCGAAAGGTATCGGTTCATCACACCTCGGTCATTGGCCGGAAGCCGGAATTTTCAGTATTGCGTACCGGCTGGCCAATCTCCGCGTGTCCCGTTTGGGCACGCTTTTCGGGGTAAGCCTTGTCTTCTTTCTCGCATGAACTGGCTTGCGTTGCTTCGGCAGCGCAGCTAGTCATGTGCGTGTCCACAACGCGAACGGGGGAGGGCTGCATGACTGTATTTCACACGCATCGTCAGCGCGGACCCGTTTATGCCCTGCGGCAGATGCTGCAGGGCTGACCGGGACTGGTTCGGCACGATAGACGTTCCAACACCTTCTGGTTTGCCCTTCATGGCGGCTTGTCAATCAAGCCGCTGAGGTTTTGGCAATGGCGCCTGTCTGCGTGACGCGCCGATCCAGAAAGACTAAGCAATGGCAACCATCAGCCTTCGCAACGCTGGCCACCGCGCTGGCGAAACCTTGTTTTCCAATCTCAACCTGGTAATCGGCGATGCCGACCGCATCGGTCTCGTCGCCGCCAATGGTCGAGGCAAATCCACACTGCTGCGCGCCATGGCTGGCCTTGTCGAGCTTTCCGATGGCGAGATGACGCGCTCGCGCGGCCTGGCCATCGGCTATGTCCCCCAGGAAGTGCCGGCCGCGAGCCTCGCACTTTCCGCGCGCGACTTCATCACCCAGGGCCTCGGTGCAGCCACCGATCAGGACGAATTCTGGCGCGTCGACATGGTGCTGGAAGAATTTGCCATACCCGAACATCTACGATCTCTGCCGCTTGGACAATTGAGCGGCGGCTGGCAGCGCATGGCTTTGCTCGCGCGCGGCTGGGTGGGGCAGCCCGACATACTCCTCCTCGATGAGCCCACCAATCATCTTGATGTCGGCCGCATCCTGGCGCTCGAGACCTGGATGGACTACGCCACTCGCACTATGCCAGTGGTCATTGCTAGCCACGACCGCGCCTTTCTCGACGCCACCACCAACCGCACTTTGTTTCTGCGCCCCAGCGAGCAGGTCTATCTGCCGCTGGCCTATTCGGCCGCCCGCCAGGAGCTCGATCGCGTCGATGCTGCTGCCGAAGCGCAACGAGAGCGCGACCTCAAGCAGGTGTCGCAACTGCGCAAGCAAGCGGCCAAGCTCACCAATATCGGCATCAATTCGGGTAGCGATCTGCTGACGGTCAAATCCAAACAATTGCGGGAACGGGCAGAGAAGATCGAAGGTCAGGTCCAGTCGGTGCACAAGGAGCGCACCGGTCTCGTCAAACTCGGCAATAGTGGCGCCGATGCGCGTGTGATGATGGCGTTCGAGGCCGTTCCAGTCAGTACGCCCGATGCGCGGGCGCTCTTTACCATCGCCAAACTGCATGTCTTCCAAGGCGACCGCATCGCGCTGCTCGGTCGCAACGGCACCGGCAAGTCACAATTCATGCGGCTGGTATCCAGGGCCCTGGGCGGCGATGTGCCGCCAGGCATGCGGCTCAGCCCCCAGATTGCACCCGGCTATCTCGACCAGGACCTGAGCTGGCTACCGCTCGATCCGTCACCGCTCGATTACCTCTTACATCGCTTCGACGAAGGTGATCGGCGCACCGTCGCCCTGTTGGCCGGCGCCGGCTTCGCTCCGGATCGCCAGACCAGGCCGATCCGGACGTTGTCACTGGGCCAGCGGGCGCGTGTGGCGCTCCTGGCCCTGCGCCTGGCAGAGCCGAATTTCTATCTTCTGGACGAGCCGACCAATCACCTCGATATCGCCGGACAGGAGCAACTCGAAGCCGATATCTGCGGGCAGGGGGCCACCTGCCTTCTCGTCTCCCACGATCGGGCCTTCCTGCGTGCGGTGGCGACCCGCTACCTCATGATCGATGGCAAAAAACTGGTCGAAGTGGATAGCCCGGAGCCGTTCCTGGCACAGATGGCGGCTGACGCGTAGCTCGAGGTCAGGCCCGCGCTTGAGGCCGGATGGAATGCAACTGGATCGCGCTGTTTTCAACGCGATCCTTGCCGGCGCGCTTGGCGCGATACAGCGCCTGATCGGCGCGGTGTAGCATCTGCGCCAGCCCTTCGCCGGTATCGCGCCAATGCAGGCCAATGCTGAGCGTCACCATTTTCTCCACTGGCGGGCCCGAGCCATCAGATTGCGCCAGGGCCAAGCGAATATCATCGGCGATTGCGCGCAGCGGCGGCCGCTCCATGTCGCTATAATAAAGGGCAAACTCCTCGCCACCGATGCGTGCCGCATACAGCGCCTGGCCATGGTGCGCCAAAATCTCGGCCACGTGCCGGATGACGGCGTCGCCGGTCTGGTGCCCATAGGTGTCGTTGACCTTCTTGAAGTCGTCGATATCGGCGATCAGCAGTGCCGGCTTCTTTGCCGTTGTGAGATCGCTTTCCACCAAGGTTTCGAACCCGCGCCGATTCAGCAATCCGGTTAGATAATCGTGGTTGGCCTCAGTCTTGACCTGCTCGTAGATATCGAGCGCAATGGCCGCAAGAAACACGAAGCCGACGCCAACCGAAAGAATGGGCGTGAAGGCAACGACGGTGGCCCAATAGGTCGATTGCAGAAACGTGCCCTCGGCGCCGATATCGAGGACGTGCAGATGCGCCAGGATCGGCCGGACGATCGAGAGCAGCATTCCGAAGCACACCGCCGCCGCGATCATGTAGTCGGCCAGCGCCCAGTTCGGCTTGCGCCGCAAATGCACCAAGGTAACGAGGGAAATGGCATTGAAGCCGATCGCCATCACGTAGATGCGCCCGAGCGTTGAGGGCATCACCACCTCGAACCAGGCAAATCCCGCAACCGTGAGTGCCACCAATACTATATACATCGGCACCGGCACTCTGAGCCCGGCGCGCATGATGGTGCACACGCAAGCCAGCGTTACCGCGCTGAAAAATCCGACATTGGCAACGTAACGCGAAAAGTCGGCATTGGGTCCGATACCATAGGCCGTTGCCCAAAAGGCAATGGATGTCAGCGCGAACGCCACCGAAATCAGCCCCAGATGACGTTGTGACGTCCAGCGCAATGCCAGGGTGGCGAAAGCTCCTGCCAATAGCAACGAGAGCAAGGGGTTCATGACGGCAAAGAACTGCTGAACCATGGCGCGAATTTTCCTGCCGACATGCGCCTTTATGCGCGCCCGGATGATAAAGATGCACAGATAACCGCGACGTTAATCGCATCGCGCCATTCCGCGCGTTTTCTACCGTGCGCAGCCATTATGGCGGAACCAGACGCCGAACAGCCATCAAAACCCACATTTCGCATCAACAAAAGTTCCATAATATATATTATGCGAACCGAGAGAAGCTTCGAAACTGGTGCGTGATTTTTCATATACCGGTAGGCATGCCGAAATTTTCCCTGTGCTATGAGGAAGTTATCCTCAGTGATTTTGGTGCGTCACCTTGTGGTCA